>Ga0102592_1000001_pt1 | contig 2157618 bp, 1904 predicted proteins | sample AraplaCol_mMF_r2_FD_76861 | JGI IMG/M metagenome (GOLD analysis project Ga0102592, IMG submission 76861) | Arabidopsis root microbial communities from North Carolina, USA - plate scrape MF_Col_mMF_r2 (SPADES assembly) (version 2) | ecosystem: Host-associated > Plants > Roots > Endosphere... | reverse complement strand
TGCGCGTTCTCGCTCTCGCGCGGATGGCGCGACAGCGACAGCAGATGCCCCGTGCTCACGCCCTGCGCGTTGGTCGTGCCGTCGTAGGTCTGGTACTGCGTCTGCAGCTCGTCGAGCCGGTCCTCCACGTACTGCGACCCGTCGCCCGTCTGGATGTAGCCGCCCGGGTAGTCGAAGATCTCGCCGTCGGACAGGTCGTAGTTGCGCGCCACGCTCTGATTCGTTTCCAGCGACGTCGACGGCCGCTGGAAGTCGTAATCCGTGATCACGACCTTGCCCGGCTTCACGCATTCCGCGCTGCCCCAGGCCTGCACGTACTCCAGCGCCGGCGTGGCCTGCGCGCCCGAGCCATAGAACGGCAGCGACTCGCAGCCCGGCTTGGCGTCATGGCCGCTGGCCGAGTCGCACAGCACCACCTTGTGGCCGGTCTCGTCGTGCTCCACGTACCAGTAGATGCCTTCGTGCTCCAGCAGCCGCGCGACGAAATTGAAGTCGGTCTCGCGGTACTGGACGCAGTAGTTCCAGGTCCGGTACGGACGCAGCAGCTTGAACTCGTAGCGCGCGACCGGGTGGTCCTCGAAGACCTGCTTGACGATGTCGGGGACCGACAGCTCCTGGAAGATCCGGCAGTCCGACGTGCGCGACAGCAGCCACAGCCACGGCTTGAGCTGCATCTCGTAGACGCAGTGCTTGCCCTCGAAGCCGCGCTGCGCGAAGCGCGTCACGTAGCCGCTGAGGTAACGCGGCGCATCGTCGCGCAGCGCGATCGTCAGCGTCGCGGGCTTGCCCAGCAGCTCCGAGGCCTGGATGTCCTTGCGCTCGCTCAACAGCGTCAGCACAGTGTCTCCGGCGTCGCTCAGACCCTCCCGCGACACACAGGTGTGCACGCGCAAAGTGTCTTCAGGCAAGGCGGTCTTGAGGCGGAAAGGTGAGGCCATGGCACCAGGGGTCAGGTCGACACCCCGGAGGCTAGGGATCACCCGCGATCACCACAACGGTCGAAAGTCACTCCCGAGGTTGGAACTGGCGCGGACGAATTTCGCAGAATTATCAGAACGGTCAGGCAAGACCTGGACATGCAGCATTTTCCGATGTCGACCGGCAGGTTTCCACCGGTCTCCCGGTGAACGCCCGGTCGCGCATTCAACCCGCTTCAGGGACCACTCCAGGGCGTGCCGGCAAGCACTCCGCCGCTCCAATGGGATGGATCTGCAGCGCTTTCGTACAGAGCGAACAGCTCCCGCGTCACCAGGTCACGAGCGGCATGCACTGAGTCCGCAGTCCCGATCAGCCGAACCGCGCCCCGCTCTGCGAAGCCGACCCGCCACTGGCCACGCTGCCCGTCGATGACGAAGTGATCGTTCCCGGTCCAGCATTCCTCCACGAGCACCTCGCGACGAACTCCGTGGACGCGGGCGAACGCGAGCAGTTCTTCCAGACTCAATGCAAGCACCGTCCGCGGATCGCCATGCCGAAACCACGCCTCGCCGAAGTGCGTTCGCAGGAATGCAGCGGTGCTGATGTCGAGAACGGAACGTTTGAGATCGTCAGTGGCGATCATGGTCAGAGCGATGCTCCTTCAGCGACCGCGAATCACGATCGACAGGTCTCCCACCTTCGGGTCAACGTAGAACTCGATGTTGCCCCAAGGGAATCGGGCGAAAGCGCGTGACTTGGCAATCATCTCCGGCTGGACGCCGGTCTTCCTGGTGAAGCGCCGCACCATCAGCGTGGTCAAGATGGACTCCGGAAAGTCCTCCTCGTCGAACAGAATGAACGCCGCCGCCTTGCCGTCACGCGTGTCGACCACCAGCTTTGCGGACAGGTCCAAGCACGTGACCGGAGACCGTTCGAGAGCGGCCGGGCCAGATGCGCCGGACTGCCAGACGACCCCGCCATCAACGGCAACACAACCCTTCAAGACATCGATATCCAACACCACCGGTCGACCTTGCCTTCCTGCGAGCGGATGTCGGACGCGAGGCGTCACGCCATCAGCATGTGCTCCTGACCCGCTACAGTCTGGCTCACGTCCTCGCGCCATTGGCGGGGATCATTGACTACCGTCCAGGTCACCTCGGCCGGAAAGACCCGACCGTCACCGTCGAAGCGATCCCGCATATTCGCGACAATCGACGCGTCGGTCGGCCATCCCGACTGCCCGATGCCCGTCATCAAGTTGCCACGGTCCAGTTGGTCAAGCAGCACCTGCTGAAGACTTTCAGGCAGCTTCAGCGCGAGGAGCACCCAGTCCTGCGCGCCTTCAGTCCCGCTCTTACGCGCGCGAATCTGCCGCGCCACGTCTGCGGCAGCTGCCGCGGCCTCGTCGTCCGACAGCGCTAGCGCGTCGGGATAGTCGTACTGGAAACCGACCGACGTGTGGAAGCGCTTCCATGCAGACTTCTTGCTCATATCGTTCCTTCAGATGGGTCTGATTTTCCCCGCAGTGAGGTGGCCGAGATCGGACTTTGACACGAAGTATTGAGTACCACCCCCCGGGCCGAACTGAGGGTTCGCAAGCGCCGTACCACGCGCTACGCAGATGTCTTCCTTGACCCGATAAGCGCGCACTTCGGTGCGGAGTTTGCGCGGCAGACCCGTCTTCGAATCGATGCCCGGATCCTGGCTCACCTGCACCAGGTCGTAATAGTCCGAAACGCTGCCCTTGGCCCTCATCAACGTGTGGTTCTGCACCGCGTAGCCAGGCGCTCCACCCGGGTGCAGCGAATACAGGATCGTTCCTTTGCGAAGCACAACATTCTGATAACTGTCGACACCGGTGTAGATGTTGTGAGGATTGGCGGGGCTGACCCCCTGCCAAGCTCGAGCCTCCGACGACGGATCCTTCCCGCAGCACGCGTCACAACCGCCCTTTCCCTTCGTCAGCCCCAATGGGTCGACCCACGTCACAGGGTCGGGTGCGTACTGGTAGAGATTAAAGCCACCCATCAACCCGATCGGATCCTGCGTCAGATACCGCCCCGCATCCGGGTCATAGTAGCGATGCCGGTTGTAGAAGAGCCCCGTCTCCTCGTCCTCGTACTGCCCCTGGAAGCGCAGGGGCTGGCGGACCTCGTCGACGTCGGTCCGCGCCAGGCGACCCCAGGCGCGGTAGCGGGCGCGCCAGCGCGCACGGCCATTGCCGTCCAGCAGCGCCAGCGGCGTGCCGAGGTGGTCGCACTCGTAGAAGAGCACCTCGTCGTTCGCGGCGTCGGCGCCGTCCCATGACGCCTGTGCGGCTTGTTCAGCATCGCAATCCGCGCGCCATCGTTCCAGGCGCCGGTACCAGCGCACGTGCGCGTCCGGCTCCGCGGAAGGCGCATCCGGTCGATCCCACGCGATCACGGGCGCGAACGCCACCGATCCGTCGTCGAAGGCTGACAGCGTCTCCACGCTGCGGACCCGCGCCAGCGGCGTGAAGCTGTCGGGCTCGTGCACGTAGGCCACGCTGCCTTGCGCATCGACCTCCTGCACCATGAGGTCGCCGTTCCAGACGAACACGGTGACACGCTCGCCGTCCGGCGTCGCGACCCGCTTGAGCACGCGGCGTCCCATTGCGTCGTAGGCGTAGCGGCTCGTCAGCGCGCCTTGAGGCGTCGCCCGTTCGGCCCGGATCAGTCGCTGATTCGCGTCGTACTGCAGGCTCAGCGCATCGATACCTGCGCCCTCGCCGATCGCCGCCTCGTTCGCAGCGTCGTCCTGGATCCACTGCTTGCGGACCGCATTGCCGTCGGCGTCGTACTCGTAATGCCAGCCGAGCGCTTGCGTCACCAGGTTGCCGCGCTTCGGCGCCGCAGCCGCGTGCTGTCCCGCAGGCAATGAGGCGGCCGGAACCGCCCCGGGCAAGGGCACGAGATTGCCCGCCGGATCGAACGCGAAGGTCTCCCGCAGTCCCGGCTGGACCGCGGACATCAGTTGCCCCACCACGTCATGCGTGTAACGCAACTCACCCAGCACGGAGTCGTCGATGCGCTCGATGTCGCCCGTCCGCGCGTAGCCGTACTCGCGCTCGCGCAGCGCGCCCGGCGCCGCATCGCCGAATCCGAAGACGCTGCGCGTCCACCGCGACGCGCGGTCGTAGCGCAACTCGCGCCGCAAGCCTCCGCGGCGGAGCCCGCCCAAGCTGCGACGGGTCTCGCGATGCAGCGCGTCGCGATCGACGTCGGCCAGCGGCCGCCCTTGCCACAACACGCCGTGCCAGTGGCCCGGCCCATAACGCTGCGTCTGCACCACCCGCCCGTTGGGCAAGCGTGTCGCCACGCGCTGCCCCAGCGCGTCGTACTCATGCCGCAGGAGGAAGGACGCGGCCGCGGTGCCGCGTTCAGCCGCGTCGGGCCAAGCGCCAGCGGGATCCGGCCGCACGCGCTCGGGCGCCAGCTCGATGCGTTGACGTTCTTCGATCAGTTGTCCCGCCGCATCCCACCGCAGCCGCGACTGCGCCGCCGCGTTCTCGACCGCGATGACCCGGCTCAACGGATCCCAGGCGAATCGTTCCTGTCCGTCAGGCGTCACACGCGCCACCATCCGGCCGAGCGCGTCGCGCACATAGTCCGTGCGGATCGCCCCGCGCTGGCTGGCGACCAGCTCGCCCGCAGCGTCATAGTCGTAGCGACTGACGAGTCCGTCGAATCCCGTCTCCTGGATCAGCCGGCCTTGTGCGTCATAGGCCAGGCAGTAGGACTCGCCGTTGGCGTTGATCAGCTCGACCAGTCGCAGCGCGCGGTCGTAGCGGTACTGCAGCCGCTGACCCGCCGCGTCGACGCGCTCGACCGGCAGCCCCTGCATCTGGTAGCGATAGGTGGTCTGGCGCCCCACCCCGTCCATGTGGACGAGCAGGCGTCCCATGGCGTCGTAGCTGAATCGCTCCTCGCCGCCGTCGGGATGGCGGATGGCCACGAGGCGGTCGATCTCGTCCCAGCCGTAGCGCACGCTGTGGCCCAGCGCATCGGTCCGGGCGACAAGCCGCCCGCGCGCATCCCAATCGAAGCGGGTCTCGGACCCGGAACAGTCGACATAGGCGATCAACCGGCTGTTCGCGTCGTAGAGATAGGTTTTCGCCCGCCCGGCGGCGTCGATCAGCTCCCGCAACTGGCCGAACACGTTGTAGGCCATCCGCGTGACGCGCCCCAATCCGTCGGTCTGCGCCACGACGCGACCTTCAGCATCGAACGCGCGTTCCTGCACGTGCCCCATCGCATCGATGGTCCGGATCGGCTGGCTCCGCTCGTCGTACTGCACCACCGTCCGCCCGCCCATCGGGTCGGTGGTGCTGAGCAGGCTTCCCTGCGCGTCGTAGGTGAAGCGCGTCGTGTGGCCGGCGGCGTCGGTCTCCTCGAGCAAGTCGCCCGCGACGCTCCAGCGGCGGGTGCCCAGCCGGCGTTCGTCCGCCCCCGCGTGGTACTGCACCCGCACGTCCACGCACAGGTTGTTGGCGTTGAACCGGTAGGTCCAGACGCTGTCGTCGCTCTGCCGGACGCGGGTCGTGTCGGCGTCGACGTAATCGATGCGGACCGGCTCCGTGCCGTCCTCCGCCGCTGCGTAGATCGCACGCGCCCAATGGCTGGTGAGCGGCGACCAGCTCCCGCGATGGTCCGGCGCGGCTTCTTCCGACAGCGCGGTGTCTTCGGACGCGGCCGTCTCTGACTGGAACAGCACATCGGCGCCCTGCCAGCGCAGCACCCAGGCACCGCCGGCAGCGTCGACATAGCGGGTCAGCAGATGCGTGTCGTAGTGATAGCGCCAGAGATGACCCAGCGCATCCTTGCGGCCCAGCAGGTCCAGGGCTGTCGGGTCCGCCCCTTCGCGGGGGGCTTCGAGACCGTACGCATAACGCGTCAAGACCTGCCACCCGGTCGTCGGACCGTCGGCGTCGACGGCCAGACGCCGGACCAGCCGGCCGATGCGCAGCGCGCCATGGCACGCGCGTTGCGCATCCGTCAACGCGCCAGTCGGCGCGGCGTGCGCCTCCAGCACGATGTCGCCCGGCGCCGTGATGCGCAGCACCGTGAAGTCTTCATCCAGGCGCTGCGGCAGCATGGCCGCGTCCCATCCCGGCAGCCAGTCGAGTCGCACGGACAGCCCGTCCGGACGTCGCTGCTCCGTCAGATAGCAGCATTGGACGATCTCCCTGCGCGGCGCGGGCTCCTCAAGCAGACGCCGCGAGCGCGGCCTCAGACCATCCAGGCCGAGCGGCATGACGTCGACCGCCAACGCACCACAGCGCGGACGCTCGAAGACGTCGACGCTGCCGTCGCGCCAGCGCAGCTCGAAGCGCCATTCGCCCACGCGTGTCAGCGTGAACGCCTCGAACGCGTCGTCGATCGTTGCGCCGACCGACACCAGCGGCAGCAGGACGTTCCGTCCGGTGGCGTCGTGGTACGCCATGCCTCGCTCGCCGATGCTCAGCCGTACCAGGTACTGCGCCGTCCATCGTGCGCCGAGCAGACCGCGGTCGTAAGCCGCGTGGCTCGAACGATAGGTGCGCAGCCAGGCGACGGGGATCAGGCCGTCGATCTCGGCATCGAGTTCCGAGAGCAGCTCGTCCCCGGTGCCGTAGTGGATAGGCCGCCGGCTCCGCGTCGCCGCCTTGCCCGGGCCCTGGTTCTGCGGACAGCATTCCTTGGGCTGCTTCTTGTCCTCCGGCGCCTTCTTCTGCGTCTTGCCGCCGTCAGTCTTGTCCGCTTCATGTTTGTCCGGATGCGGCTTGGGATCGGGCTTCTTCGCCGGCGGATGCTTCTTCGGGAAGAGGCGCGACAGCAGGCGCCCGCCGCCCGGCAGCTTCGTCAGCGCCCAGTTGACGCCGCGCTCCGCCGCCTGTTCCGCGAGCGCCCCCAGGCTCGGCGACTTGTCGTCGAGCACCCAATCGACCGTCGCGTCCAGCACGTCGGTCGCCGATCCCGTGGCCGCGCCCACCGCGGTCACGCCGCCGCCGACCGCCGTCACCGCGCCGCCGGCCGTGGCGATCGCCCCGCCCACCGGCGCACCAACACCCGTCAGCGCCACGCCGCCGCCCACCAGCGTCGTTGCGGCGCCCGCGGTGGCGACCTTGCCGCCGGTCTCCATCGCCTCGTCGCTGAAGTCGTGCAAGGCTTCGGACGCGCCGCTGTCGCGATAGGCCTGCGCCGCCCCCTTGAGGCGCCCCTTCGCCGCCGCGGTACCGCGCTCGTACACGCGCCCCACCGTGTTGCGGGCGTTCATCCAGATGAGGTCGGCCTCGCGCACCCAGGCCTTCGCGTTGCTGGTCGAGGTGCTGCTCTTGTCCTTCGGCTCGGCCTTGTCGAGGTAGGTCCCGCTCTTGACGCCGCCCTTCACGCCGCGCGCGTCGCCGGTCACCTTCGGAATGAAGGTCTGGCCGTGCAGCACCGCCGGATCGCCCTGGTGCTTGACGTTGCGCGAGGCGGCGGACGCCTCCTTGAATTCGCCCTTGATCGGATACGGGATCGGCACGATGCTGCTGCCCACCGGGGTGAGGCAGACATCGGGCTGAAGGCTGACGCAGAAGAAGCGCTTGGATCGGGTGACGGTTTCGCGAGCCATGAGAACGATCAAGGGCCGACGGCGTGGCGGCGGCGGTTGCGGAGAGGGTCGAGGTCGGCGTGCATCCGCCGGGAGGGGGACTACATGACCGGCAGTGCCATCGCGGCTCGCAGCTCGGCGAGCCGGGTGCGCTGACCCGGCGTCTTCGCTTCCATCAGTCGCGCTTCCTCCACGCCGTACTGCGCGCTGATGCTCCAGCGCCAGCACAGGTCGACATGTCCGTCGTCGGTGTCGATGAGCACGGTGTCGATCACGGGATCGAAGCAGCGCACGTCGCCCTCGCCATCGATGCCCATGAGGACGAAGCCGCGATCAGGCAACTCGAACATCGTCATCCGATGGCCGCCCTGGACGAGCCGCGCGGCCGGATGCGAGCGCGGCCAGAGGTTGTCCAGCACGATGCGCTCCCCGCCGCGCAGCGGCCGGCATTGCTGGTCCGCCGGCGCGCAGTTCCAGTAACGGAAGTCGAAGTCGGGATTCAGCGCCAGCCCTGCGGCGACGTGCGCGGGATCCGGCGTCTCGCGGCCGATCCAGCCGACGCGCGGCGCCCAGCCGCGCTCCAGCGGACCGAGGCCCACGGTCTCCAGTGATTCGCGGCCGGCGGCGACGTGCCAGAAGTCGTCGACGGTGACCGGCTGATGCCCGAGCTCGATCTGATGCGCCGGCAGCCGGTCGAGCCTGGTCGCCTGAAGGAACCACTCCCGCGTGAACCCGCGGCCTGCCGGATTGAAGCGGCTGGCCTCGTGCGCGAGCGGACGCAACGGCGCATCGGCCGTCGCATCCGGGTGCGCCGCCAACTGTTCGGGGCGCAGATGATGACGCGCCGGCACATCGCCGGCGACGGGACTGCCGACATCGATCCGGGCCTGGCCGCCGAAGCCGTTTTCGTAACGGAGCGCGCAGCGCTCGATGGGCTCGGCGGCGCTGAGCATCCAGTCGTCGGGACCGGCGCCGGAGGAACGAGGGTTCGGTCGTTCGCCGTCGGCGGGCCGTCGCATCCACCAGCGCGGTCCGTGCACCCGGACCTGCTTGTCGATCAGCACGTTGAAGGCGTCGCGCGCCGACACCGGCTCAGGCGAGGTCGACGTTGCAGTCGACATCGCCGTCGCTCCGGCGGAGATCGCCTTCCGCTCGAACACGCGCAGGCGTGCGACGAAGGACGACACGGGCGTCGTCCCGGGCGCATGGGCCGATCCCACGACGAGCACGTCGCACATCGGCTTGTAGGGCGCGAGGTCGCTCTCCTCGCGGATCGTGAGCGCGGGGTTGCCGTCGTGCGGCAGGTCCTCGTCGTTCAACGGCGCCAGCGCGTCCTCGAGCAAGAGCGGCGCGACGCCTGACCCGTCGGGCTCGCCGAGCCGGTAGCGCTCTTTCAGAACCACGGTGTGGATCAGGCGCAGCGCCGGATCCAGCGCGTCGAACTGCAGGTGCGACCGCCCGGTCAGGTCGCGCAGGATCAATCGCGGCAGGTCGGCGCCGCGCAGGTCTTCAACCGACCGGGTTGGTGTCGACGTCATCGCCGTGCACTTCCACTTTCTTGTCGCCGCGGATGATCACTTCCTTGCCGCTGATCTCGATGCGCCCGTCCTTGGTCATGAGCAGGCTGCTCGCGCCGACGGTGATGCTCAGACGGTCGCCGGCCGTGATGTTGATCGAGTGCCCCACGGCGGTGGTCTGGTTGAGACCGACCACCGTGGCCATCAGGCCGCCGACGTTGAGGCTGTAGCCGAGGCCGACGTTGTCCATGCGGCCGAGACCGACGTTCTGCATCGAGGCCAGCGTGATCGTCTCGGTCTTCATGCCGCCGATGTCGATCTTCTGGTTGGCGCCGATCGAGATCGTCTCGTTGATCCCGACGTCTTCCGTGCGGTTCATCCCGATCGAGATCTTCTCGTCGAGGTCGACCCGCTCCGTCCGGTTCTGATGGATCGTGATCGTCTCGTCCAGGTTCACCGTCTCGGTCCGGTTGCCCTTGACCAGCGTCGTCTCATGCCGGTCGATCGTCTTCGTCCGATCCCGTCCGACCCAGTGCGTCTCGTCGTTCTCGACCTCGATGTCCTGGTTCTTCTCCGCGTGGATCCACAGCTGCTCGTCGCCGTGCTTGTCCTCGAACCGGATCGCGTTGGCGTTGCCGTAGCTGCCACCCTTGGTCGAACGCGTCAGGAAGCCGCTCTGCGTCGCGTTGGCCGGCAGGTCCCACGGCGGCAGGTTCTCGCCGTTGTAGGTCCGCCCCATGATGATGGGCGCGTCCGGGTCCCCTTCGATGAACCCGATGATCACTTCCTGCCCGATGCGCGGAATGTGGATGCCGCCGAAGTTCGAGCCCGCCCACGGATGCGCCACGCTCACCCAGCACGAGCTGCGCTCGTCGCTCTTGCCGCGCCGGTCCCAGTGGAACTGCACCTTCACCCGGCCGTACTTGTCGGTGTGGATCTCCTCGCCCGCCGGGCCGCTCACGATCGCCGTCTGCGGCCCCGCCACCAGCGGCTTCGGGGTGCGCCGCGGTGGCCGGTACTGCTGCGCCGCCGGGATGCAGTTGAAGCTGCAGCGCAGCCCCGTCTCACCCGATCCCGCCTCGTTGGCCGCCTGGCTCAGGCTGATCTGCGTGCCCGTGATCAGGTACTGCGCGTTCTCGCTCTCGCGCGGATGGCGCGACAGCGACAGCAGATGCCCCGTGCTCACGCCCTGCGCGTTGGTCGTGCCGTCGTAGGTCTGGTACTGCGTCTGCAGCTCGTCGAGCCGGTCCTCGACGTACTGCGAGCCGTCACCCGTCTGGATGTAGCCGCCCGGGTAGTCGAAGATCTCGCCGTCGGACAGGTCGTAGTTGCGCGCCACGCTCTGATTCGTTTCCAGCGACGTCGACGGTCGCTGGAAGTCGTAGTCGGTGATGACGACCTTGCCCGGCTTCACGCACTCGGCGCTGCCCCAGGCCTGCACGTACTCCAGCGCCGGCGTGGCCTGCGCGCCCGAGCCATAGAACGGCAGCGATTCGCAGCCCGGCTTGGCGTCATGCCCGCTGGCCGAGTCGCACAGCACCACCTTGTGGCCGGTCTCGTCGTGCTCGACGTACCAGTAGATGCCTTCGTGCTCCAGCAGCCGGGCCACGAAGTTGAAGTCGGTCTCGCGGTACTGGACGCAGTAGTTCCAGGTCCGGTACGGGCGCAGCAGCTTGAACTCGTAGCGCGCGACCGGGTGATCCTCGAAGACCTGCTTGACGATGTCGGGGACCGACAGCTCCTGGAAGATCCGGCAGTCCGAGGTGCGCGACAGCAGCCACAGCCACGGCTTGAGCTGCATCTCGTAGACGCAGTGCTTGCCTTCGAAGCCGCGTTGCGCGAATCGCGTCACGTAGCCGCTGAGGTAACGCGGCGCGTCGTCGCGCAGCGCGATCGTCAGCGTCGCGGGCTTGCCCAGCAGGTCCGACGCCAGGATGTCCTTGCGCTCGCTCAACAGCGTCAGCACAGTGTCTCCGGCGTCGCTCAGACCCTCCCGCGACACACAGGTGTGCACGCGCAGAGTGTCTTCAGGCAAGGCGGTCTTGAGGCGGAAAGGTGAGGCCATGGATCTTGCTGAATCGTCCTGGCCGCACAGTAGGGGGCGCTTATCGCGCGGGTAAGAGGCGAAGGTCACTTCGGGCGGGGATCGCCCCGAAGTCCAGCGCCTTCCCCCGACATGGGGGCAGTGCTTGCCTCGATTGAAACATCCCGTTGCGAATTCCCGCCTGTGCAGAGGCCAAAGTCACTTCGGCCCGCCCGCCCTGCCCGGTACCGTGCGGAGCATCCGCATTGCGAAGGAAGCGCCCATGGCGACACGCATTCCCGGCCCCCTGGGCGCCGGAGCCAACACACACGAGATCGACGAGGGCACGATGATCCGCTCGGCGTCGCCGCTGGTGTCGCCGGTCGGCGCCGCGCCGCGCGCTGAGAAGGCGGCCGCGATCGACGACGACACCCGCGCACTGGCCGCCGTCGCCTACGGCGAGGGATCGACGGGCAACGTCTACGAGGAGATGGCCGCCATCGCCAATGTGCTGGTGCGCCAGCAGAAGGCGCGCGGCTTCGCGACGATCAGCGCCTTCATCAAGAAAGACAAGACCTTCGCCTTCGCGGCCCATGACGGCAACCAGCGGCACGACAAGCTCAAGAAGGCGACCGCCGACGAGATCGCCGCCGACATCGGCATGAGCGAGGCCGTGCGAGGCGCGCGCAACGCACTCAGCGCCACCGGCACCGACTACGCCAACGGCGGCTACTTCTGGGACGGCGCCGACATCAAGTCGAACTACGACAAGCATCCCAAGGTCAAGGCCGGCATCCATATCACCGATGCGAAGCACAACATCTACGGCATCAAGGACAAGGACGTCCCCGGTGAAGAATGGTGGCGGAGCGCGGCCGGCGCGAAGACCAAGCTGCGCGGAAAATGGGACTACAAGTACGAGTCCACCGCCGCGTACGGCGGGACCATCTTCTGGAAGTACAACGACGCCTTCGTGAAGGCCACCAACAACAAGGTGTACGACTGATGCCCAGCCCGTCCCGACTGCTACAGATCGCCGCGGCCGCCCTCGCCGGCTCGCTCTTCGCCGCGTGCGCGGCGCATGCCGACGCGGTTGCGAGGAATGCGACGGAACTGCGCGACCTGCTCCGCGGCAGCGCGACACCGACCGTCCTGGAACCGATCAAGACCGAAGGCTGGTGCGGCCCGCAGGGCTGCTTCGTCGACGTCGGCGAGCTGCGCCTGGACCGCGACAAGGGCGGTTTCGCCAAGGCGCCGGGCGGGAAGCAGCTCGTGCTCGTCCAGCACAAGCCGATGGGCGTCGAATCGCTGCCGGACATCGACTGGACGTCGACGGACGCCTATCGCGTCATGGCCGGCGGCCAGCGATGGGGCACCTGCATGGAGTTCACGCACACCGGCATCGGCAAGAGCGGCGTGTACCAGCGCTGGACCAGCGTGGTGCTGGTGCCGTTCAGCGGCGACAAGCCGGCGGGACCGACGCATCGATTCGTCGGGTACTGGGCCGGCTGCGATTCGCTGCAGGCAGCGAGCGCGGGTCAGGTCTTGCTTCCCGTGATCGAGCGCGGCGAGCCCAAGGCCGCCAAGCCGGTCAGGCTGGTGAACTACCAGTGCTCAGCGAAAGGCTGCGAGGGGAAAGTCGACGAGCGGATCGTCGACGGAGATCCGGCGGGCGAGAACGGCGGGATGTCGATCCGGGCGAAGTGAGCGGCTGACTGCCACGGCCGCTGGCCCTCACCCCCACCCTCTCCCGCAATGCGGGAGAGGGGGCCACCCCAGTGATCCTGCTCCGAACGGCTCGGTGCATTCGAGCCCCCGCTCGCGGGAGAGCCACCCCAGTGCTCTTGCTCCGAATGGCTCGGTGCATTCTCACTCCCTCTCCCGCTTGCGGGAGAGGGCGGGGGTGAGGGCCAGCGACGGTGGCAGTAATGAAGCCCTCTTGGAGCCAGCCCCTCAATCGAACGCGTAGTCGAAATCCCCGTCCTTCACCGCCAGCTCGACCTTGGTGATCGCCTGGCCGTTGGTGACGCGGGTGAGGTACTCGCGGCTGATGCGCGGCAGCACCGTGTTCGTGAGGATCGCGTCGACGACGCGGCCGCCGCTTTCCACCTCGTTGCAGCGGCTGATGATCAGCTTCACCACGTCGTCGCCGAAGGTCAGCGGCACGCCCAGGTTCTCGCCCACGCGCTTCTGGATGCGGCCGAGCTGCAGGCGCACGATCTGGCCCAGCATCTCCTCGCTCAGCGGGTAGTACGGGATCGTCACCAGGCGGCCCAGCAGCGCCGCCGGGAAGATCTTGAGCAGCGGCTCGCGCAGCGCCTTGGCGATGCCGTCCGGTTCCGGCATCAGCTCCGGGTCCGCGCACAGCTTCATGATCAGGTCGCTGCCCGCATTGCTGGTCAGCAGGATGATGGTGTTCTTGAAGTCGATGTGGCGACCCTCGCCGTCTTCCATCCGGCCCTTGTCGAAGACCTGGAAGAACAGCTCGTGCACGTCCGGGTGGGCCTTCTCCACCTCGTCCAGCAGCACGATGCTGTAGGGCCGGCGGCGCACCGCCTCGGTCAGCACGCCGCCCTCGCCATAACCGACGTAGCCCGGGGGCGAACCCTTGAGCGTTGAGACCGTGTGGGCCTCCTGGAACTCGCTCATGTTGATGGTGATGACGTTCTGCTCGCCGCCGTAGAGCGCTTCGGCCAGCGCGAGCGCCGTCTCCGTCTTGCCCACGCCCGAGGTCCCCGCCAGCAGGAACACGCCGATCGGCTTGCTCGGGTTGTCCAGCCCGGCGCGCGACACCTCGATGCGCCTGGCGATCATCTCCAGCGCGTGACGCTGGCCGACGACGCGCTGGTTCAGCGTGTCCGCCAGCTGCAGCACGGCCTGCACCTCGTTGCGCACCATGCGGCCGACCGGGATGCCAGTCCAGTCCTGCACCACCGCGGCCACCGCCTGTTCATCGACCTGCGGCAGGATGAGCGGCGCATCGCCCTGCAGCGTCGTCAGTTCGGCGCGCAGCCCGGCGAGCTCGCCCAGCAGCGTGTCGCGCTCCGCTTCCTCAGGCGCGCCCTCGCCGTCCTTGCGCAGCAACGCGTGCAGTTCCAGCACGCGGTCGACCATGCCCTTTTCCTTCAGGTGACGGGCTTCCAGCTCGGCCTTGCGAGTCTGCGCCTCGTCCAGCTGCGTCGCCACGCGCTGCTTGCGCTCCGCGACGTCCATGCCGATCGCGCCTTCGCGGCCGATGATCTCGCGCTCGATCTCCAGCGCCTGGATGCGGCGCAGGCAGTCCTCGAGTTCCGCCGGCGTCGCATGCTGGCTCACCGCCACGCGCGCGCAGGCCGTGTCAAGCAGGCTCACCGCCTTGTCCGGTAGCTGACGCGCCGGAATGTAGCGATGGCTCAGGCGCACCGCGGCCTCGATGCCCTCGTCGAGCAGCGCCACGCGGTGGTGCTTCTCCAGGATGGACGCCACGCCGCGCAGCATCAGCACCGCCTTGTGCTCGTCGGGCTCGGGCACCTGCACGACCTGGAAACGCCGCGTCAGCGCGGGATCTTTCTCGATGTGCTTCTTGTACTCGGCCCACGTGGTCGCCGCGATCGTGCGCAGCTTGCCGCGCGCCAGCGCAGGCTTGAGCAGATTGGCCGCGTCGCCGGTCCCGGCCGCGCCACCCGCGCCGATCAGCGTGTGCGCTTCGTCGATGAACAGGATGATCGGCTTGGCCGAGGCCTGCACCTCGTCGATGACCTGGCGCAGGCGGTTCTCGAATTCGCCCTTCATGCTCGCACCGGCCTGCAGCAGGCCGATGTCGAGCATGTACAGCGACACGTCCTTCAGCTGCGGCGGCACGTCGCCCTGCGCCAGGCGCAGCGCGAAACCTTCCACCACCGCGGTCTTGCCCACGCCCGCCTCGCCCGTGAGGATCGGGTTGTTCTGGCGGCGGCGCATCAGGATGTCGACGATCTGGCGGATCTCCTCGTCGCGGCCGGCGATGGGATCGATCTCGCCGTTGCGCGCGCGCTCCGTCAGGTCGACGGCATAGCGCTTGAGCGCCTCCTGCTTGCCCATGGCCGCGGGCGCGATCGCGCCGCTGGCATCGCCGGGCGCGGCGCCCGGTTCGGCGGCGCGCATCGCGCGCTCGGGCGAGCCTTCGAGGATCTGGTTGAACTTCTCGCCCAGGTCGTCGACGTTGATCTTCTCGAACTGCTTGGACACCGACAGCAGCACGTTGCGCATCGACGCCGTCTTCAGCAGGCCCAGCACCAGGTGACCGGTGCGCACCTGCTGGTCGCCGAACATCAGCGAGCCGTAGACCCAGCCGCGCTCGACGGCGTTCTCGACCCAGCTCGACAGGTCGGTCACCGACGTCGCGCCGCGCGGCAGCCGGTCCAGCGAGGCCATCAGGTCCGACGACAGCTGCGCCGCATCCAGGCCGTAATGCTTGACGATGCGATGCAGGTCGGAGTCGGGCGTGTTGAGGATCTGGTAGAGCCAGTGCTGCAGCTCGACGTAGGGATTTCCCCGCAGCTTGCAGAACACGGTGGCGCCTTCGATCGCCTTGTAGGCCAGCGGGTTGAGCTTGCCGAAGAGGCTGGTGCGCGAGATTTCAGTCATGTCGATGCTCCCTTGGATGCCGGCGGCGTGGCCCGTCCCTTCACCCGCTGATGCGGATGCAGGTGCAGGTCGCCCCGGTCGTGACGATGCGGACGGCCGCCCGAGCGGCCCGTCCAGGAAGTGAAGCCCAGGCGCGCGCCGCCGCTGAGCGCCGCGGCGGGCACCTCGTCGCGACGAAGCACGGGCTGCAGCTCCCATTGCAGGTTGTGGCCGACGTATTGCCGGATCCAGTCGTTCAGCGGCCGCCACGCGTCGCCGTCGGGCAGGAAGCCCTCGTACTGGCGCAGTGTGAGCGGGCCCAGGACGACGCGGAAACGGTACTGCCGGTCCCAGGCCTTGTTGCCCGCGGAGGTGTTGCGGCCCAGGCGCGGCAGCTCGCGGCCGATGCGTTCGGGCCGCTGGCGCGCGAAGCCCAGCCGCGTGCGCTCGCCGTCCTCGACGGGCAGCCAGTGCGGCACGTGCTGCTCGATGCGCACCGGCACCTTGAAGTGGGAGGACAGGATCTTGGCCAGGCCTTCCGGATGCTGCGCGCGACCGCCGTGCAGACCGGCCTGGAACAGGCGCGCCGTCTGCGGCAGCGAGTCGCCGGGCCGCTGCGCGCCGTCGAGCCCGGTCGCCGCGCCCAGCCAGGCCGCGTAGCGGTCCGTCGCCGGGCGGTCATGCTGGACGGCCGGCTGCGACTGCGCCCAGGCGCGGTAGAAGTGCAGCAGCAGCCGGTGATGGAAGACGTCGAGGAAACGGCTCAACGTCGGATCGCCGCGTTGATGCAGCCGCTCGCGCGTGTACTCGGTCAGGTGCAGCGGCATCGGCCCCTGCGGACCGAGCAGGCCGAAGAAACGCACGCCCAGGCGCGGCGCCGGGTTCTGGCCGCGCGTCAGGCTCTGCAGCGACGCCGGCGCGAAATCGAGCTCAGGCTCCTGGCCCAGCCGGATCGCCTCCTGCGACGGGCGCAGGCCGCGACCGAGTCGCGGCATGTCCGGCGTCAGCCCTTCGATACGCCGCAGCAGTGCGAAGAAATCGTGCGCCCAGGGCGTCGCCTCGACGTCTTCGAACAAGGCGCGCAACGCGGCGGCATCGGGTTCGTTGCGCTTCTCGGGCCGGCGCGCCAGCAGCGAGGCCGGTGACGGCGCGGCGCTGTCATCGGCTGCAGCGTCGGACCCGGTAGCGGACCCCGCATCGGAGCCGGCATCTTCGGAGGTGGTTCCGGGACCCTGCGCGTTCATCCGCGCTCCTCGTCCCGGGCCCGATCGCCGCGTCCTTCGGCGTCGCCGCCGATGCGCGGCGCCCAGCGCTTCACCAGGCCGCGCTGCGTCGTGCGCAGGCTCAGCTGCGTGAAGCTGTTGATCGCCGCGTGACGCGTGAAGTAGCGCTCCAGCACGCTGGCGAAGAGAAAGCTGCTGTGGCCCTGGAAGGCGTGTTCATCGAGTTCCAGCGCGATCTCGGCCCCGGTGCCGTAGCTCAGCGGTCCCGTGAACGGAAGACGGCGCACGACGGGCTTGGCCTCGACGGCGCGCACGCCTTCGACCTGCCGCAACCAGCCCGGGTCGCCGGGAGGTCCGTACAACGCAAGGAGCCGTCGCAGCGTCGCCGCCGCCTGCGCGGGCGGTTCGTCGCCCCACGGCAGTTGCTGCTGCGTCAGCAGTCCGACGAGGCTCCAGCCCGCCTCGCCCGCCGGCTGGCGGTTCACCGGCCGCGTCGGCCCATGCACCGCCTCGACCTTGAGCACCGGACCGGCCGCGTCCAGCCGCCACATGCCCGCGCCGTTGTGGGGCAGCAGCATCGGCAGGTCGCGGTTGGTGACCAGCGCGGACACCGACAGCTGCCGGATGTCCTCGCGATACGGCGCGTGGCGCGGATCGACCAGCGAGATGAAGACCTCGTCGCCGATGTAGCCGGTGCGCGGGCCCTGGTCCTTCTGGCGCGTGGACATGAGCCGCGGTTCGCGCCGCGCAGTGTAGAAACCGGGCGCCTCGGGCGGCGCCTCGTGATACGTGGCGTAGAGCGGCGCGAAGCCCTGCTGGCCGAGCGCGCCGGCACCGTAGCCGGTCACCGACTGCAGGCTGTGGACTTCGTAGTCGATCGGCCGGGTGCGGTCCGGCACGACGTGATATTCCCAGCTCCCCGTGCCGAGCTGGATCCGGTCCAGCCGCTTCGGGAAGAGATTGATCGCGGGCGTGCAGTGCAGCGAGATGCTGTCGGCATCGACCATCGCCTCCAGCGATCCGTCGCCGCGGGAGAAGAACAGCACGATCTCGAAGGAGGTGCCGTCGATGCGCGCCAGGCGGTCGGCGAGCTGATCGATCTCCAGGAACAGGAAGCGCCGCGGCATGGCCGCGAGTTCCTGCATCAGCCGACTGCCGGAAAAGATCCGGTGCGTCTCGGGCAGCAGCGCCTCGTCGGGCGCGAAGCCCAGCGGGCGGATGCTCGTCGCGGTCCGCCATTGCACCGGCACGGTAGCCGCATCGATGCCCTCGCCGGTGACGAAGGTGCCCAGCGGCGCGCCGAGCGCCAGTTCATGCAGCTTGTAGGCGACCTCGTCCGGCGCGCTCAGGTACAGCGCGAGCCGGTCCAGTCCGAGCTGCCGCACGGGGATGCCGCCGCCCGTGCTGATCTTCAGCCGCACGCCGCCGCGGCTGCCCGCCGCATCGGGCAGGCGCGTCATCGGCAGGTCCGGCGCGTGGGTGAAGTACTGGATGTCGTCCAGCGTCAGCGGCCACAGCGTGAGGTCGTGGGCGGTGCGGAACTCGCAGCGCGTGTCCTGCCCGCGCGGGATGCCGGACTGCAGCACGCTGCCGCGCGGCACCGGGTGGCCCTTGGACAGGTTGGGGTCGGTCGGATCGACGCTCAGGCGCGCGATCATCATCGACGGGATGGGCGCCAGGAAGTTCGGGTAGATCGATTCCAGCAGGTGCGAGATCAGCCGCGGGTGTTCCGCGTCCAGCTTGAGCTGCACGCGCGCGGACAGGAAGGCGAAGCCCTCCAGCAGCCGTTCGACGTAGGGGTCGGCGACCTCGGCGTCCTCCAGCCCGAGCCGGGCGGCGATTTTCGGGAAGTCGCGCGCGAACTCGGCGCCGACCTCGCGCAGGTGGGCGAGTTCGTCGTTATACAGGCGCAGCAGGCGCGGATCCATGTCCTCAGCCCTCGCGCACTTCGACCTGGCCGGCCTCGAGGTCCATCTGCGTGCGCAGCAGGATCTCCAGCGGGATCGGCTGCGCCCACAGGTGGCCGCGGATGTCGAACTCGATCACGTTGTGCGTGTCCATCACGCTCTGCGTCTCGATCGCCCGGACCTCCAGCGTGTCGGGCAGGATGCGCGGCTCGAAGCGCAGGATGGCCTGGCGGATCTGCTTCTCCAGCAGGTGCACGTCGATGCGCGAGGCCAGTTGCCCCGACAGCGCCGGCAGGCCGAAGTTCAGCACGCTGTCGCCCACGTGGCCGTAGGGATCGCATTCCTTGCCCATCGGCTGGATCGCGTTGAACAGCCAGCCCAGGTCGCGCAGCACCGCCTGGCGCAGCTGCGACTTGGTCATGACGCGGCGTTCCTCCGCCTCCACGCGATGGAAGGGATCGTCGTCGGTCAGCCGGTCCAGCAGGGCCGGTTGCAGGCGGTCGCGGTGGATCTGGCTCATGAGGTGCGAGGCGATGCCCGTCGGATCGACCGGTCAGGGTGCACTGGAAGTGTCAAGGCGCCAGAACTTCACCTTGTTGAAGGCGGCATCCTTGCCCCACGCATCAAAGACCGTCTTGTCCCCGTTGCTCATGGCACCGGGCCAACTGCCGATGGAGGTCGACATCGCCAGCGGATAGAGACCCGTGGCCCGTGCCCTGATCTGCTTGCCACCGACCGTGATGTCGAATCCGCCGTTGAACTTTTCCGCCCCCGGCAGTGCGACCACGACATGCCCATTGCCGTCCTGCGTCGCGCCGCCGACGATCAACTCGCCTCGGCTGGCGCGTTCCGCCACCTCGCTCAGCGGCGTTTCCTTCCAACGCTTGTCCTGGATCAGCGCCGGGATCAGGGCGTTCGCGACCATGTAGGGCTGGTCCGGCAAGAACTGCTTGATCACATACCAGACGGAATGGCTGCACGACTTCGGGTACTTGATGTAGGCCTCGCCTGCCACACGCTCGAGTTTGGCCACCGCTTGGCGGTCCACCGGTGTCACGACTTCAGACATGGATCTTCCTTGGAGTCGGTCGGGCCGACGGGGTGATAGCGGCGCTGGGACGCATTCCATTGCAGCGTCGGCAGGTCATACGGTCCGCTCACGGCCGGGTTGTCCACATGAATCCTGATCTCTTGCGGGATGCCACCCTTCCAGCGCCCGTGCCGGATCTCCAGCATGGCCGGCTGATCCCACGGGAAGAGCTGCGAGAGTCCACCCAGGCAGCGGAACTCGCGATCCACCAGCAGTGGCGTCGGGAATTTCTCCCAAGGCGCGTCGTCGGGCTTCCCCTCGTAATACTCGAGAGTGAAGATCGAAATCAACGCGACTTGCGCCGAAGCTGCTGGCGCAGCCATCTCGCATCGCCGCGTGAAAGCCAGGTAAGGCTGCCACGCAGCGGGCAGGCGCGCCTTGTCTTCCGCACTCAGCGGCGAGCAGGCACCGGCATCCAGCTTGCGCCAGTCGCCGGGCTTCTTGGCAGTCTTGGTTGACTTGGCGCTCGCGAAGACCGGCGCGGGCTCCTTTGCAACACCATCAGCCCAGGCCGACGTAGCAGCCAGGAAACCCACCAAGACCACGGCGAACGCGGCGCGAGCCCCCCCGCGCGAACTGGTGGGCAGCAACTCTCGATTCATTCAAGACCTCAGTTCAATGAGGCGCGCGTCGAGCAGCCCCGTCTCGCCCTGGTCGGTCATCAGCACGCGCTGACCGACGCCGGCGTACTGGTCGTCCTGCGAGCCCGGCAGCGGCTGCCATTCGGTGCGGCGCGCCATCCAGACGCGCTCGTCGTCGAAAGCCACCGTGCGCGGATACCGCGTCGGGATCAGCGCGACGGAGCCGCCGCCGTTGGGGAATTCGAGGTGCGCCGGCGCCCACACGAGGTCGCGCAGGTCGGTCGGCGCCTCGATGTGGATCTCCTTGATCGCGGAGAACGGCACCCAGCAGTAGCGGCCGTTGATCACCGCCTCCAGCACCGGACCGATGCGCGAATCGCCGTCGCAGATCCAGTCGAAGGCCTGGCCGTCGATCGCGCCCGCGCTCGCGGGCGCGGCGTCCAGCGCCTGCGCTCTCAGCTGCCGCGCGCCGGCGATGTCGCCGTCATGCTCGACCTTGAGCGAATGCACCAGGTTCGCGACCCATTCGGCCGGCTCGCCCATCACCATCGGCGTGGTGCGGCCCTCGAAGACGGCTTCGCGCACCAGCTCGCACTTCAGTGCCTCGCGGTAGGTGTTGACCATCGCCAGCGTGCCGGCGTCGAGCTCGCCGCAGACTTCCAGCTGCGCGGCCGCGCGCGCCCACTGGCCCGTCACCGCCAGCAGCTGGAACAGCATCGTGCGCAGCTTCGCGTCCTGCGGACGCTGACGGACTTCCGCCTGCGCCGCGGCCAGCGCCTCGGTCGGGCGGCCCGCCGCCAGCAGTTCCTGCACTGCGCTCATTCAAGACTCCCGTGGAATTCAATGCCCCGGCGGGCCCGCGGGCGCGCCGGAAGGACCTCAGGTGAGGTCGTCGTCGAAGGTGTGCGTGCCGCCCATCGCGCCCTTGGCGTTCTGGGTGCGGTACTCGATGTTGACCTTCTGGAAGCTCATCGAGATGCGCTCCACCGGCGCGCCGGTCTCGTCGCAGTCGATGTCGTAGGACGCGATGCGCGCCTTCTCCAGCGTCAGGCAGAAGTAGTCCTCCTGCGAGCCGCCGGCCTTGCGCAGGTAGAGCTTGGAGCTCTTGACCTCGTCGTTCGTCGCCACGGCGCTCATCAGCGCGGTGCTCGCGCTGTCCAGGCCCTTGGTGATCGTCAGCTGGCGGTAGCTGCGGCGACCGGTCTGCTGACCGGCCACGGCATCGCCCGCCGCCCCCACGCCCCAGCTGAAGCCGCGCACGACGATGTCGTTGGCGTGACCCGCCGAGGTGGATTCGCCTTTGACCTTGCCCGCGCGCTTGAGCGACAGGTCCAGGTACATGTCGGCGCTGCTCGCGCCGCTGGTCAACGGATTCATCTTTCGCTCCGGCATGGACAACGGATGACGGCACCTGCTGGCACCCGACGGCACTCGACGGGATCACCCACCGCCGTACCGTCATTCGTTGTCCGAGCGCGGCGCGCCGGACCGGAGTCCGTCGCGCCGCGGGATCGTCGACGAGGAAGCGCCGGCGCGAAGCCGGCCCTTCCCCGTTCAACACATCAACGCGTTTCGGTCGTGGCCACGTTCCAGCCGAACTTGACCGCGCCGCCCAGGCCGCCCTTGGCGTCCTGTGCCTTGTACTCGAACTCGATGTCGGCGTAGGACACCGACACGCTTTCGCTGATCTCGCCGCCGGCCGAAGCGGACGGGGAGACGGCGGTCACGAGGACTTGCTTCAGGGTGACCTTCAGGAAGTCCTGCTGGCCTTCACCGGCCTTGCGGCAGGTCAGCACGGCCTGGTCGAAGTGCTTGCCCGAGGCGCAGGCCTTGGCCAGCACCGGGGACGCCTTGTCGTAGTAGTGCGCGAACACGAACTGGCCAGGAACGCCCTTGCCCTTGCCCGAGCCGGTACCGGCGGCGGCGGTGCTTTCCTGACGCACGTCCCACGACCAGGCCAGCAAGTCGATCTCGCCCTTGTGGTCCTTGTGGGTGGATTCGCCTTCGACTCCGGCGAACTTCAGATTGGCGTCGATCGTCATGGTCGGTTTCTCCTAGATGAACTCTGTGAAAACGGTCTCCGCCTCGACGCTGACCGCGACGGAGACCAGGGATTTCGGACCTCGAAAGATCCGGATGGCGGGGTGCCTCGAAAGTTCAGAACGCGCCTTCGGAGGCGCTCCCTTCAACACGTCGCGCGTCGTCGCGCGCGATTCTCAAATGCTTGGGGCGATGACCGCGCGGCGGTCATCGCCGTGATCACTTGCCCTTCTGCGACGGCAGCGTCGAGACCAGACGCAGCGACACGGTCAGGCCTTCGAGCTGGTAATGCGGGCGCAGGAAGAATTTCGACGAGTAGTAGCCGGGGTTGCCCGGAATCTCCTCGACGACCACTTCCGCGGACGCCAGCGGCTTCTGCGACTTCGTCGTCTCCGACGAGTTCGCCGGATCGCCGTCGACGTAATTCATGATCCACTTGTTGAGCCACTTCTCCATGTCGCCGCGTTCCTTGAACGAGCCGACCTTGTCGCGCACGATGCACTTCAGGTAATGCGCGAAGCGGTTGCAGGCGAACAGGTAGGGCAGCCGCGCGGCCAGGTTGGCGTTGGCGGTGGCGTCGGGGTCGTCGTACTCGGCGGGCTTCTGCAGCGACTGCGCGCCGATGAACGCGGCGAAGTCCGAATTCTTGCGGTGCACCAGCGGCATGAAGCCGTTCTTGGCGAGTTCGGCCTCGCGGCGGTCGCTGATCGCGATTTCCGTCGGGCACTTCATCGCCACGCCGCCCTCGTCGGTCGGGAAGGTGTGGGCCGGCAGGCCCTCGACCGCGCCGCCCGCTTCCACGCCGCGGATGCGGGTGCACCAGCCGTAGGTCTTGAACGAGCGGTTGATGTTGGTCGCCATCGCGTAGGCCGAGTTGGCCCACGTGTACTTGGCGTGTTCGCCGCCGCCGGTCTCTTCCTCGAAGTTGAAGTCCTCGACCGGATTCGTCTTCGAGCCGTAGGGCAGGCGCGCCAGGAAACGCGGCATGGCCAGGCCGATGTAGCGTGCGTCGTCGGACTCGCGGAGCGACTTCCACGCGGCGTACTCGGGCGTGCTGAAGATCTTGGTCAGGTCGCGCGGATTCGCGAGCTCCTGCCAGGATCCCATCTGCATCAGCGACGGGTTCACCGCGGCGATGAAGGGCGAGTGGGCGGCGGCCGAGACCTTGGCGATCTCGCCCAGGAGCTCGACGTCGGGCGGGCTGTGGTCGAAGTAGTAGTCGCCGACGATGGCGCCGAAGGGTTCGCCGCCGAACTGGCCGAATTCCTCTTCGTAGACGCGCTTGAAGATCGGGCTCTGATCCCAGGCCGTGCCCTTGTAGCGCTTGAGCGTCTTGCCGAGGTCGTTCTTCGAGATGCTCATCACGCGGATCTTGAGCTGCTCGTCGGTCTCGGTGTTGTTGACCAGGTAGTGCAGGCCGCGCCAGGCCGATTCCAGCTGCTGGAACTCGGCATGGTGCAGGATCGCGTTGACCTGCTCGGAAAGCTTCTTGTCGATCTCGGCGATCATGGCCTCGATCGAGACGATGACGTCGCTGCCGATCAGCGTGGTCTGCGACAGCGCCTGCTGCGCCAGCGTCAGCACCGCCTGCTCGACGGCGGACTTCGCCTCGTCGGTCTTGGGCTTGAATTCCTTGTTCAGCAGCGAGGCGAATTCGCCGCCTTCGTACTCGATGCCCTGCAGTGAAGGCGCGTGTTGCGCGAGGGTCTCATCGGCCATGGTGCGTGCTCCGTGGGGTCCGTCGGTTTCTGGATGACGTTGACGCCGCGCTTACTGCGCGCCGCCGTCGGCCGGTTTCTGGGCCGTGGCCAGCGACTTCAGCAGCGCCTCGTCCTTGACGACCTTGGCGATCAGCTGCTCGGCGCCGGCCTTGCCGTCCATGTAGGTGATCAGGTTGGCGAGCTGCTGGCGCGCCTCGAGCAGCTGCTTGAGGCCGTCGACCTTGCGCGCGACCGCGGCCGGCGAGAAATCGTCCATCGACTCGAAGGTCAGGTCGACCATCAGGTTGCCTTCGCCGGTCAGCGTGTTGGGCACGGCGAACGAGACGCGCGGCTTCATGGCCTTCATGCGGGCGTCGAAGTTGTCGACGTCGAAGTCCAGGAACTTGCGGTCCGACACCGGCGGCAGCGGCTCCGTGGGCTTGCCCGACAGGTCCGACAGCACGCCCATCACGAAGGGCAGCTGCACCTTCTTCTCGGCGCCGTAGAGCTCGACGTCGTACTCGATCTGCACGCGCGGGGCGCGATTCCTGGCGATGAACTTCTGGCTGCTGGTGGCCATGGGGTGCTCCTTGAAGCGGGATCGGGTGAAAGGGGGTGACGTTGAAGAACGGCGTCGGTATCGGAGTCGGTATCGGGGTCGGTATCGAGATCGGGCGCTTTATTCGCTGGTCGTGCCGGCGAGCTTCTCGATCTCATGCACGCCGTCGGGATTCAGGTCGCGCATGATTTCCATGAAGCTCTTGCTCATCAGCCGCTGCGCGCGGCGGATCAGCAGCGGCGCGGGGTTGCTGGGCTCGTGGCGTTCGATCCATTCGCAGGCGCGTTGCAGCGCGCGGACGGCGTCCTCGCGGCTGGCGATCGTGCCGGGCGCGGAGACCGCGCCGACGGCCACGCCGCCGAACGCCGCTGCCGGCGCGCCGGTGGCGCCGTCCGAAGCGACGGCGTCGCCGCCGCCCTGCCCCTGCAGTTGCCCGGCGGCCGCGGCCAGCGGCTTGAACAGACGCAGCAGCGCCGAGAAATCAGGCCCCTGGCCGGCGCCGAGCGGCGCTTCGATCGCCGCGACGATGCCTTGCACCGTCGGCAGCGCTTCATGAAGGCGGGCGGCGAAGGCCGGATCGTTGGCGGCCTGCGACGACAGCCCGGCCATCAGGCCTTCGGGCGACGGCACGGACTCATCGCCCATCGGGTCGGCATTGCCCAGCGCCAGTTCCACGTCGCGCACGCGCGGACCGCCGCGCTGGCCGGTGAGGCTCGCGGCCCGCAGGTCGGCGATGCCGGCCATGACGCTGGTCAACGGCTGCAGCGCGTTCATGCGCATCGTGGGATCGTCGTGATCGGAGGCGTCCAGTTGCGGGTGCACATGCGCCCACTGCTGCTCCAGCAGACCGCGGATCAGCGCCAGACCGTCGAGGGCGGCGCTCAAACCCTGGAGCCGGGCACCGGCGCGCACCAGCCACACGGCGACACGCAGGTCGCGGGTCCGTCTGGCCAGCGTCAGGGCCTGCTCCTGGACGGCGTGCCAGTCGGGCTCCTCCGCCGCAATGATGGTGTCGCCGAACTGCTGCTCGGGTTTGCCCGCACCCGCCGCTTCCAGGGCGAGGAAGGCAGGGTCGTACTCCAGGTCGGCGCCGCATGGGGCGTCGTCCTGCAAGGGAGCCAGCAGTGAATCGAGGTCGAGGTCAGCCATCGCGTCGGAGGCAGCAAAACGGTTGCATGCCATGGACTCTATTGAGGGCTGTAACCGAGCGCAGTGGTCGAAAGTCACTTTGGCTCCACAGCGGGGCGCTCAGCCTAGGGATTGCCGCCACAGCGCAAGTCAAGCGCAGGTCCCTCGGCCAGGCGCAGGACACCCTCTTCCGAGGTACCAGGATGAATGCCAGCCGTCAGCAACATTAACAATGTGTTTCGGTGCGGGACAAGAACAGCGCGGGCCACTCATACTGCGCCCCGCAAGACCTGTCCCCTGCGTGGGGGACAGGCGATCCAACGCTGCAAGAGCTCTCCCCCATGAAGCACCCGGCTGACTCCCCCCTCTCCGCGCCGACGACCGCGTTGGTCGCGCCGTCCGCGCCGACGCTCGTCGCCCCGTTGCCGCCCGGCGTCGATCGCCGTCGCCTGCTGACGCTGGCTGGCGCGAGCGCGCTGCTGTCCGCCTGCGGCGGTGGCGGCAGCGGCGGAGAGTCGCCGGCGACACCGGCGGCACCGGCGCCTGGATCGCCGCCGGCCTCCCCGCCGCCGTCGGGATCCCCGCCCGCCTCGCCGCCGCCCCCGGCCGCACCGCCGCCGTCGGGATCGCCTCCCGCTTCGCCGCCCCCTCCGGCCGCGCCTCCGCCATCGGGTTCGCCGCCGGCATCGCCCCCGCCATCCCCGGCGCCCGCCCCCACGGTCAAGCGCGGGGTCGCCTACGACCTCAAGGACGCGGCCGACTTCACCGCGCTGTCCGGCGGCAGCGTCGGCTGGTGGTACAACTGGGCGCTCCAGCCGGCGTCAAGCGTGCAGTCGCAGCCGTCGATCGCCGGCGCGCTGGAACACGTGCCGATGCTGTGGAATTTCAACTTCAACACGACGCAGGTCGTGGCGGCGTTGAAGGCGCGTCCGACGGTGAAGTACCTCCTGGTACTCAACGAACCCAACCTGACCGACCAGGCCAACCTCTCGCCCGCCGACGCCGCAGCGCAATGGCCGCGTTACGAGGACGTCGCACGCCAGACCGGCGTGAAGATCGTGGGCCCGGCGATCACCTGGGGCACGATGGCCAACTTCAGCGACCCCGTCGTGTGGATGGATGCGTTCATAGCCGCCTATCGCGCCGCCAACGGCGGTCGCGACCCGCAGATCGATGCGCTGGCCTTCCACTGGTACGACTACGGCCTCAAGGACCAGCTGGACCGGCTCACAAAGTACGGCAAGCCGTTCTGGGTCACCGAGATGGCCAACTGGCATAACGGCGCCGGGCCGCACATCGACACCTCGGACAAGCAGAAGGCCCAGATGGCCGACATGGTCGCCGTCTGCGAAAACCGCAGCGACGTGGAACGTTACGCCTGGTTCACCGGTCGTTGGAACAACGACGTGCACTTCACCAGCCTGTTCGGCAACACCGGCGTGCTGACGCCGGTCGGCCAGCAGTACAAGACGCTGCCGAAGGCTTGAGTCCTCCGCTCGGGGCGGCTCGACGCAATTCAACGCGATTCAACGCGACTCAGCGCAGCGCGGCCAGCAGCGCCGCCTGCAAGAGGCGGCGGCGCTCCGCCGCCTCGATGCCGCGCCCGACGGCAGGCGCGTGCATCGCCTGTACCGTCTGAACATCCAGGACCGGCACCACGGCGGCCGCCGCCAAGCGGCGCATCACCGCCGGCGGCAACCCGTCGCACGCGATCGCGCCATACAGGTGACCGAGCAGGCCCGCCATCTCTTCCAGCGCGGCGCCGTCCTCCAGCACCCGGACCGCATCCAGCACCGTGACCTGCGCGCCGAGTTCCACGGCCGCCTGCTTGAGCAGCGTCGGTCCCGGCGCGGCCTCATCCCCGCACACCATCCCCAGACGCAGGCCCAGCAAGGGCTGAGGCGTCATACGCAGATGCGGGTCGGCTGGGGGCATGTTCGGAACGAACGACGAGAGAAGCGAGGTGTGCAGCCTAGTCAGCTTCCGGAAGAAGGGATTGATCGATGTCAACGAGCACGACGGCCCGCACTCGCGGGCGTCCTCCGCCTGTCCGGGCTCGGCAGGTCGTTACCGAACCGTCACCGAGGGTTCACCGACTGTTGCTGATCGATGTCAAGGATTGACTCCGTGTTTGCGGGCGATTCCTAGCATCACCAGCAATCCCTTCAACCACGAGACCATCATGCACAGCGCCATCGCCCTCGCCTCCCCTCCGAGCGACCTTCCCCGCGACCGCCTGCGCGATGTCCCGGCCAGCCGGCCCCGCCAGGCGCCCGCGGCGAACTCGGCGAACGCCGTCCCCCGCGACCTCGCCAAGCCGCTGCCGCTCGCCGACACGATCCTCGCGGGCGCCACGCCCGGCCTGATCGCTCCGGACCTCCGCCCGTCGGCGCGCGCGCCGCTGCATCTGTCCGTCGCGGAACCGCAGGTGTTCCCCCGCGATCCGCAGCAGCGCATGCTCGAGGTGATGCGCACCATCCGCGACATCATCCAGCCCGCCGCCAAGGTGGTGCGTGCCGGCGACATGCTCTTCCGCGCGGCCCAGCCCTTCAACACGGTCTACCTGATCAATGCCGGCGCGTTCAAGCTGGTGAGCCGCAGCCTGGACGGCCGCGAGCAGATCGTCAGCCTGAAGTTCCGCGGCGACTGGCTGGGCTTCAGCGGCATCGCGCAGGGCCGTCACCCCTGCGACGCGGTGGCCATGGACACCGGCAACATCTCGATCATTCCCTACGACACACTGCTGCAGGCCTGCGCGCGTTATCCCGAGATGATGGCCGTGGTCCACGAAGGCATGAGCGCGGAGATCACCCATGAACGCCAGTCGCTGATGTCGGTCTGCACGTTGGCCTCGCTGGCGCGGGTGGCGGAATTCCTCTGCGCCTGGGCGCGCAGCATGCATCAGCGCGGTCTGCGCGCCGATGAACTGACGCTGCGCATGACGCGTGCCGATCTCGGCAACTTCCTGGGCATGACGCTGGAGACGGTCAGCCGCTGCCTGTCCAAGCTGAACCGCGAGGGCCTGATCGTGTTCGGCGAACGCGGCCGGCGCCAGATCTCGATCCCCAACCGGGAACGGCTCGAACAGTTCGTGATCGGCGGCTCGATGTCGCGCGGGAAGCTGGCCGCGGCGGCGTGAGCCGGCCGACCCATCGACCCATCGACCGACCGACCCATCGACCGACCGATCGACCGACCGATCGGCCTGTCCGCGGCGCCCCGCGGCGCCGGCCCAGGCCTCAGCGCGCCAGCACCTTCCCGATCGCTCGCGCCAGCGCGGCCCGCTCGTAGGGCTTGGGCAGCAGGTCCCAGCCCAAGGCGCTCCCCGGCCCCGAAGCCAGCAGTTCCGCGGAGAATCCCGACATCAGCAGCACGGCGATCTCCGGCCAGGTCTGGCGGACGCGCGTCGCCAGTTCGGTGCCGCGCATGCCGGCCCCGAGCGCGATGTCGCTCAACAACAGATGCGGCAGAGGACCGCCGGCGGCGGGCTCGCCCGGATCGACGGGGTCGGTCAGTGCGCTCAGGTAGCGGAGGGCCTCCTCGGCATTGGCGCAGGCCGTGACGCTGCACTGCAGATCGTTCAGATACCGGCGCGCGACCGCGCGCACCTCGGCGTCATCTTCCACCAACAGCACCCGCAGGCCCGGCGGCACCGCCGCGGACGCTGCCTCGTGCTCGGCCGCCTCGCGGGGCGCGACCGGCGGTTGCGGCAGGATCAGCGACAGCGTCGTGCCATGACCCGGCGCGCTGTCGATGCCGATCGCCCCGAGCGACTGGCGCGCGAAGCCGTAGACCGTGCTCAGGCCGAGACCGGTGCCCCGGCCGGCCTGCTTGGTCGTGAAGAACGGCTCGAACGCGCGCTCCTTGACCTCCTCCGGCATCCCCGTGCCGCTGTCCGACACCGCGATGCGGACATAACGCATCAAGCCGTCGCCGGCCCCTGCCGGCGTCGGCGCGTCCTCGTCCTCTTCCAGCTCGCGACGCAGTGCGGGCGGGATGGCCGCCAGAGGCTCGGCCTCGAAGACCAGGTCGCCCCCGTCGGGCATCGCGTCGCGGGCATTGATCGCGATGTTGAGCAGCGCGGATTCCAACTGCGCCGGATCGGCCTGCACGTCGGGACAGTCCGGAGCCACCTCGATGCGGATGCGGATGCGCTGGTCGAGCGTGCGGCGCAGCATGTCCGCCAGCGAGCGGATCATCGCGCCGACGTCGACGCTGGTCGGCTGCAGACGCTGACGGCGAGAGAACGCCAGCAGCTTGCCGGTCAGTTCCGCGCCGCGTCGCGACGCCCGTGTGGCCGCCGCGACCAGTTGCGGCGCGAAGCCGTCGTCGGTCACCACGGGCAGCTCGGCCAGCACCTGCAGATTGCCCTGGATGACCGTCAGCAGATTGTTGAAATCGTGGGCGATGCCGCCCGTCAGTTGGCCGACGGCCTCCAGCCGCTGCGAGTGATGCAGCGCCTCCTCGGTCTGCGCCCGCTGCAGGCAGGTGCCCAGCAGGTTGGCCACCGATTCCAGGAAACGGACCTCCGCCTCGCCGAAGCGCCGCGGCTGGCGCGAACGTACGGCCAGGGTGCCCACGGCCCGTCCCCGGTCGGACAGCGGGACCGCCAGCGATGACACCAGCCCCGCCTGCCGATACGCCCCGGGCACGGCGAAGCGTCGTTCGCTGCCGTAATCCTCCACCACGACCGGTCCGCCCTGCGCCAGCACGAACCCCTGCGGCGTGTCGGGGCGGTTGGGCACCAGGAAGCCGGGCCCTTCCTCTGCCAGCAGCCCGATGCCGCCTGCGACGCGCAAGGCGGTCCGTCCCGGTTCGAGCAGGAACACCACCGCCACGTCCGCCTCCAGCGCCTGCGCCGCGATCGCCGGCACCTGGCGCAGCACCTCCCGCGGGTCGAGCGAGTCCACGGCAACCTTGCCGAGTTGTGCCAGGTGCTCGCTGTAGCGCGCCCGTTGCAGCGCCTGGCGCACCCGCGGGTACTCCGCGACGCTGCGGATCGAGGCCATGGTGTACGGCAGCCCCAGCGGCTGCAGCGGGCTCAAGGCGATCTCCACGAGCACCTCGGACCCGTCACGGCGACGCGCGACCAGCTCGGTGGCGGTGCCGCCCATCGGCCGGGCGCGCGGTGCCCCCTCGTAGGCCCGCCGGTACGCGGCATGTCCGGGGCGGATGCTGTCGGGCACCAGCATCTCGACCGAGGCCCCGATCAGTTCCTCGTTGGGATATCCCAGCAGGAGGCTCGCCGTCGGATTCGCAAGCCGGATCAGGCCCTGGTCGTCCACCAGCAGCAGTCCATCCGGCGATGCGGCGAACAACGCGCGGAACACGGCGGATTCATCGACAACAGACGAACGCTCGCTCATGGCGACGCTCAGATCGAGCGCGTCGAGGTGACCCTCGGCGCGAACAGGTAGCCGGCACCCCGCACCGACTTGATCCACTGGCCTTCGCCGGAATCCGCGCCGAGCTTCCGACGCAGCCGCCCGACCTGCACGTCGATCGTGCGGTCGAATGGCCCGGACTCGCGTCCCCGGGTCTGCTCCAGCAGAAAGTCGCGCGACAGCACGCGGCCCGGATGCAGCAGGAAGATGTGCAGCAGGTCGAACTCGCCGGTCGTCAATGCGGCTTCCTCGCCGTCCGGCCCGGTCACGCGACGGGCGGGCACGTCGACGGTCCAGCCTTCGAAATGCAGCAGCGGATGAGCCGACGCGTCGACTACCAGCGACTGTGCCGGCGGCGGCGCCGGCACGGGCGCCAGGCGACGCAGGACGGCCTTGGCGCGGGCGACGAGTTCGCGCAGGTCGAAGGGCTTGGTGACGTAGTCGTCCGCGCCGACCTCCAGTCCGACGACCTTGTCCACCGCATCGCCGCGTCCGGTGACGATCACCAGGCCGCAGCGCCAGTGCTCGCGCAGTTGACGTGCGATCACGAAGCCGTCCTCGCCCGGCAACCCCAGGTCCAGGAGCACCAGATCGGGCGTGTCCGCCGCCATCAGGTCCATCAGCGCGCGGCCGGTGTGGAGCTGGGTGGTGCGAAAGCCGTGCGAGCCGAGGTAGCCGGCCAGCAGCTGGGTGATGTCCGGCTCGTCGTCGAGGATGGCCACATGCGCCGGCGCGGGGGCCGGGGCGGGCGAGGAGAGGAGTAGATCGGGCGCGCTCATGAGCCTCGATTAGAGCGCGTCCGCGCGGATCAGCCGCTCCAGGGTGCGCGTCAGGCGATCCAGATCGATCGGCTTGACCATGTGTTCGTCGAAGCCGCTGCTCAGCGCCTTGTCGCGGTCGGACGCCTGACCGTAGCCGGTCAGGGCGATCAGGCGCGGCGCGGCCTCGCCGAGTTCGCGGTGGATCAGCGTCGCCAGCTGGTAGCCGTCGATGACCGGCATCCCGATGTCGAGCACCGCGGCATCGAAGCGCGACGCGCGCACGCGCTCCAGTGCCTCCTGCGGCAGCGTGGTCGTCACGACGTCGTAGCCGGCGTATCGCAGCGCCATGCCCAGCGTCTCGGCGGCGTCGCGGTTGTCGTCGACCACCAGCACCCGGCCCTGCACAGGCGGCAGCGTGTCCAGCGCCTCCGTGGCCGGTCCCGGCAGGGGCGGCACGGCGTGGATCTCCGCCGGCAGCGTCACGCGGAAGGTCGCGCCCTGCCCCGGACCGGCGCTGTGCACCGCCACCTGGCCGTGATGCATCTCGACCAGCTGCTTGACGATCGCCAGCCCGATGCCGAGGCCGCCCTTGGAGCGGTCCAGCGTCGTCGAGCCCTGCTCGAACAGCTCGAACACGCGCGGCAGCATGTCCGCGTCGATGCCCGCGCCGTTGTCCTGCACCTCGATCACCAGCGCATCGCCGACGGCCCGTGCCGCCACGCGGATCTCGCCGTTCGTCGGCGTGTACTTGGCGGCGTTGCTCAGCAGGTTGACGACGACCTGACGCAGCCGGGCCCGGTCGCCCATCAGGCGCAGCTCCGGCCCGACCTCGCAGGCGACCCGCAGCAGGTGATTGCGCTCCTCGAGCAGCGGGCTCACGCCCTCGATCGCATCGGTCAGCAGGAAAGGCACGTCCACGGGCTCGCGCGAGAGCTCGATCTTCCCGCGCGTGATGCGGGTGATGTCGAGCAGGTCGTCCACCAGCTTGGAGAGATGGCCCACCTGCCGCTCGATGATTTCATGCTCACGCGAGAGCTGGCCCGTCTGCAACCGGATCAGGTGGAGCGCCGTGGAGATCGGCGCCAGCGGGTTGCGCAGCTCGTGCCCGAGCATGGCGAGGAATTCGTCCTTCGCGCTCGCGGCGCGCTCGCGCTCGTGGTCCAGCCGGGCCGCATGCAGCCCCGTCGATGCCAGCGTCGCGGCCGCGCGCATGAAAGCGCTCTGATGGGGCGACGGGAAATCGGGCCGGGAGGAGCCGAACCACAAGCTACCGGCCCGCCCCGCCGGCCCCAGGTACAGCCGCACCACGCGCAGGGTGCCCAACGGCGATTCCAGCGCCGTCGCGCTGTCGGCGGTGTCGGGCATCTGCCGGCAGGCGACGATGAAATCGGTCCAGGCGTCCTGCGAGACGCGCACGCCCCCGAGCTGGAGGACCGTCGCCGGCGCGGCGTCCGGCACCAGCGGCGCATGCAGCAGGCAGACCGCCGTGCCGACGATGCGGTTCACCGCCTCGGTGGTCAGCTGGAGCACGGTGGCGGCGTCGCGCCCCACCCACAGGGCCGGCAGCGCGAGCAGGCCCATCAGGTCGCGCAGCGCCTGATCGGCCGCGGACGGTTCTCTTTCTCGGGACATCGTGGTCATTCAGTCCGCCGGTGAGGTCCCGGCATGGGGAGCGCCACCGGAGCGGACCGTCCCCGGCGCCTGGCCGTGGCACGGCGCGCGGACAGCTCGCGCAACATCTCGGCCGGCGGCGTGAAGAACGGATTCTCTCGCAGCACGCCGCCGATCATCGTCAGCGGATGCGTCCGCAGCAGATCCATCATCGTGGCGCCGTCGAGCGGCGCGAGGTCGTAGACGCAGATCGCCAGGCGGCGGTTCGTGTCCAGCACGCCGTTCAGGCGGGCCTCGTACGACAGCAGGTCCAGCCGGTCCATCCCTTGCCGCAGCGCCCATCCCATCTGCGCCATGACGCGGACACCGGCGAAGCCGTCCGGCTGGTGGTCCACATGATCGCCCACATGGCGGCCGGACGCCGCCGTCGCCTGCGCCATGGCCGCGAGCAACGTGTCGACATCCACGCCCTCGGCGCCCGCCGGCCACGTCTGCAAGGCCAGTTGGCCGCGGTGCTCGCAGGCCACCACGTCGATACCGGCGCCGATCAGTCTCGCCCGATGTTCGTCCAGGCAGCCCGGCTCGATCAGGTGCAGGTTGCGTTCATTATTCTGTTCAGCCTCGCGATAGAACGGCGCCAGCACCTGGCACGCATCCTCACGGCTGTCGACGAAGGCGCAGATATGGAAATGACGGGTGATCACTGCTCTCTCGCTCCGCCCGCGGCGCCTGGGCCGACGGACGTCCTCCATCCCGAGTTGCATCGGCCAGTCGACTGGCTCTTGAGAATCGATGCGTGGATGTTAGCCGTGAAGGCCGAGGGCGAGGAGCAGCTCACACGGGATGATTCACCGTCTTGAGATAGTGACGCGCGCTGCACAAGCGCCTCTGGAAGTGCCAGAGGGCCATGTCGACCGCTTCGGGGCGCTGCCCGCCGACGCCGATCAGGTGCTGGCGGTACCGCAGGGTCTGCTGGCGCACGGATCGCACCCAATCGGCGCCTTGGGCATGGCACGCGGCACTGCGCAGCAACTGCAACCAGCCCCCCAGCACATTGACACCGAGCGCCACCATCAGGCCCGCGAGCTGCTCCGGTGCGCCCGCGGCTTGTGGCGCGTACCGCTCATGGAGCAACAGCAGCCGCATCATCAGCGCGGGATCCTTCCCCGCCGCCTCGGCCACCGCCTGGGGCGAGGCGCGATCTCGCAGCAGCCGCTGCAACTGGACGAGCACCTCCGCGTCGCAGCCCGGCAGTGTCAGCAGGGGCCGGGTCACGAGCGACGAGACGAACAGCCCCTGGAACTGCGTCACGCCCAGCTTGCAGAGCCGCCGGTGGGCGTCCATCGAGTCAACGCGTTTGCCGATGACCGCCAGATGACGTTCCGCCGCCTTGGCGGCCAGGGGCGCCAGTTGATCGGGTGGCGCGGATGCATCCAGCTTGATGTAGTCCGAATAGGGAGCGAAGTGCCAGCGCGGGTCCGATGGGTCGCGCAGGCCATCGATGCAGAAGCGCTGCCCGCGAGCATGCAGGCGGGCGACGCGCATCAGTAAGCGCGCATCGGCCGCGACGGCGCCGGTCAGATTGATCACACCGATCCGCGCGGTCAGCACGTCCGCGACTGGGCCCATCAACGCCGATTCCCCCAGGTCCAGGAACAAAGATCCGGACGTCGCAAAGCCTGCGACCGAGGCATCCAGCAGCGCGTGACTCAACGCCTTCGCCGGGAGGGATGCGTCCGACGTCGACGCGTGAGGCCAGGGCGAGTCATCGTCTGACACGCTGAGGTCGTGTCCGAAGACCCGGCCGTCCTCGCCGACGATTTCCTGGTAGTCGAAGCAGGCGAAGGGATTGTCGGCCGCGACATCCTCCGGCGCGGCCAGGCTGGCGAACCAGGCATCGCGCGCGGGTTTGGGCAGCGTCGGCCGCGATGGGTCAAATGGAATGGTGTCCGGGAACGTCATGATGGGATTCCTGTTCAGAACACCGTCTCAGTGCCTGGCGACTTGACCGGACGTTTCCACCCATTTGATCGGATCGCGATTTATTTCACACGGCAACGGCTTTCAAACCGGGACCGTGAAACGATGCACGCCGTCGAGAGATATCCAGAAATATCGAGAAACTCGTCGAGGCGCACACCTTTCCGACGCCGTGCGGTGTGCTCTTCATCAGAATAGCGGTAAACATGCGGGCCGGCAGAACAGTTGTCGGCAAACGGATGCCGGCAAACGGGTGTGCGCCAAGGGTTCACGCGGAGGCGTCCAGCCTGTGGCGCTCACCCGCATGCACATCGCACGCCGCCGCGCAAGCCCTGCAGGCCTGGGCACAACGTCTGCAATGCGCATGCTGATGCTTGTCGCACTCCTCGGCGCAGGCCCGGCACAGATGGGCGCACAAGGCGCAGAAGTCGCCGTGATGCGCAGACTCCCTGGAAAGCACACCAAGGGTCGTCTCGCAGAGGGCGGCGCAGTCCAGATTCAGCAGCGCGCAGGCCTCCATCAGGCGATCACCGGAGCGGATGCAGGCGTTGGCGCACTGACTCGTCGCGAGCAAGGCTTCCGCGCAAGCCTTCATGCAAGGTTCAAGGTCTTCGGTCGGCGTCGTCATGGCTGGTCCTTGTGGAGAGAGGGACCTCCCTTCTGGCAACGGTCATTCCCCACGGCATGACTAGCAGACATTTGCTAGTTTCTTTGTGCAAACAACCCATCACTGACTGTCGACGCCGAGAGGCTGACAAATAGATGTCATTGTGAGAGGACTGGACTGGAAACGAAACTGCGCAGCATTGTGAAACAGCCCGCGGGGGTTTCTCTTGAACTGCCGTCCCATTCTCCAGATCCACTCGCCAGCGAATATTCATACTGCCAGCCGATGGCAATATCTGTTCGCTTCTCTGGCATTGATCGCCCTTCCCGCCCGCGCGGAGCGTGAAATCCCCATGCCAGCAGACGCCACAACGGCCATCCCTGTCCGATCCGTCGGCGCGTCCCACGCGGCGCCGGCCTCCCCCGATGGCGATCGCTGGGGAACGGCCATGGCCGACTTCCTCGGCGGCGCCTTGTCGGCCGATCCGTCGATCGAACGCGCCAGGGCCTCGATCGCTGCCGCGGAGGACGGCGTCACCGCCGCGAAGTGGCAGTTCGGCCCGTCGCCTAGCTTCTCGCGTCAACTGGCCGCGGGGACCAAGCGGTATGTCAACGTCCTGAGCCTCCAGCAGCCGATCTACACGGGGGGCTTGCTGACCGCCAGCCTCAACTCGGCCAGGACCGCATTGCGCAGCAGCGAAATGGAACTGCGTGCCGCCCAGCTCCAGTTGAAATTGCGCATCGTGCAGACCTGGTCCGACTGGGCCAAGGTTCGCGGGCGCATCGACAGCCTGGAGGCCTTGCACGCGGAGCACCAACAACTGCTGGACATGATCCGCCGCCGCAACCAGGCCGGCGTCGCCACCAATGCCGACGCCGCGCTGGCCGCATCCCGGCTCAGCGCCGTGCAGGCCGAACTGGCACAGGCACGGCTCGAGGAGGCGCTGCAGCGCGACCGGCTGCAGCGTCTGGCACGCCGTCCGGTCGACGACCCCCTCCGCTCGGTGCTCGATGGCGAGCTCCCGCCACCGCCGACCTTGAACCAGGTGCTCGACCGCATCCAGCTGTCGCCCGAGATGGCGATGGCCCGCGCCAACGTCGATCTGTCGCGCGATGAACTGGCCAAGGCCAAGGCTGCCCTGATGCCGACGGTGAGCCTGCGCCTGGACCGCCAGAGCGGCGCCTACAAGGACGACCACATCGGCTTCGTGTTCCAGGCCGGACTGCCTGGCGGTCTGGGGGCGCTGGCGGGCGTGAACGCGGCCCGCTCCCGCATCGCCGCGGCGGAGGCCGCCGTCGCCTCGACCGAGCAGGACCAGCTCAGCAACTATCAGCTGGAGTTCACCCGGTATGCCGCCGCGGTCGCCTCATTGCGCAACGCCGCGCTGACGACCGCGACCAGCGACGAGGTCCTGGCCTCGTATCGACGCCAGTTCGAGGCCGGCAAGCGTGCCTGGCTGGACCTGTTGAACATGGTCCGGGAAGCCCACGCCACGCGGCAATCCCAGCGTGACGCCGCCATCGACGAGCGCACCGGGATGTACCGACTGAAGCTCCTGCTCGACGACGCCCCGACCCCTGGCTGAACGTGCTCCCCTTGTTTCCGCACGTCCTTCTCCCGCACTGCGCCACTCCGAGATCACCGTCATGACATGGAATCCCTTCAAGCGCCCTGCCGCCTCGCCCACACCGCCTTCGGCCGCCCTCGCGACCGCCCTGGCGCACTGGATGCGGCTGAAGGGGCATCCCGTTCCCGTCGACCTGGTGCGCCAGCGTCAGATGGCACTGGCGCTGCCAGGCGAGGACCTTTCCACGGCGCGACGGCTGGCCGGTGCGATCGATGAACGCTCACGATTCATCCTGCTGGACGCTCCGCAACTCGCAGCGCTGCCGCTGCTGTGCCACCACGCCGAGCACGGCTGGCAGGTGATCACCGCGCGGACGCCCGAAGGGCTCTGGACCTGCGTGGGCAGCGACCACGTCCGTCGCCACCTCGTACTGGACGATCAGGCCTGCCTGCATGCGGCCATGGACGGCCAACTCGAGCCGGCGGCGGCTCGCAGCGCGCGCGGGATGATGCTGTCGCAGATCCGCGGCCAATGGCCGATCTTCCTGGAAGCGGCGGGACTGTCGCTGGTGCTGTCGACGATCGGCATCGCCATCTCCTTCTTCTCGATGCAGGTCTACGACCGCGTCATCCCCAGCCAGGGGCACCAGACGCTCTGGGTGCTCACGCTGGGCGTGGCGTTGGCGGTGGTGATCGAGTTCCTGCTCAAGCTCGCCCGCGCGGCCTTGCTCGAACCCCAGTTGAAGCAGTTGGACGTCGGGATCTCCCGGGCCTTGATGGCGCGGCTGAACGCGGTCCGGATGGACCAGCGACCCGGCTCGGTCGGCACGCTGGCGTCGCAGGTGCAGAGTTTCGAATCGATCCGCGGCATCCTGTCGGCCAGCACCCTGTTCCTGCTGTTCGACATGCCGATGGCGCTGATCTTCGCGCTGGTGATCGCGGCGATCGGCGGATTCTGGATGGCGCTGCCGGCGGTGGTGCTGTTCTGCGTGACCGTCCTGACCGGGCTGCTGCGCGCCCGTCGCATCGCGCGGCTGACCGCGAGCACTCAGTCGGGAGCGAATGCCAAGACCGGGTTGCTGGTCGAAACCATCGAGGGAACCGAGGCCATCAAGGGGCTCGGCGCGACCTGGCGTTTCGAGGCCCGGTGGGCCGCGCTGTGCGAAGTGAACGCGGCCCAGAGTCTCGCGCTGAAGCACGAGAGCGACACCACCTCCTACCTGTCCGCCGCGCTGCAGCAGGCGAGCTACATCTCGCTGATCTGCGTCGGCGCGGTGCTGGCGATCGACGGACACCTGACGCAGGGCGCCATCGTGGCGTGCTCGATCCTGTCGGGTCGCGTGCTGTCGCCGCTGGCATCCATCCCGCCGCTGCTGGTGCAATTGGGCAGCGCGCGCGCGTCCATGAAGGCATTGGATGCGATCTTCAAGCTGCAGGTGGACAACGAAGGCATCGATCGAGCGATCGTGCCCCAGGCCATGCACGGCGACCTGCGCTTCGAAGACGTCGAATTCGCCTACCCCGGCCAGAAGGAGCCGCTGCGCATCGGCAACCTGCACTTCCGGCCCGGCGAGAAGGTCGCGATCCTGGGCACCATCGGCGCCGGCAAGAGCACCCTGCTGTCGCTCGCCTGCGGGCTGACCAAACCGACGCGCGGCACGGTATACCTGGACGGCGTCGACCAGCAGCAGATCCATGCGGGATGGCGCGCGACCCAGTTGGGCTACGGCCCCCAGCACGCCTGGCTGTTCGCCGGCACCTTGCGCGACAACCTGCTGTTCGGATTGCCTGACGTCAGCGACGACCTGCTGGTTGCCGCCTGCCAGCGGACGGGGCTGTGGGCCATGGTCGCGCAGCATCCTCTCGGCCTGGATCGCAAGCTCTCCGAAGGCGGACGCGGTCTGTCCGGCGGACAGCGGCAACTCGTGGCGCTGACGCGCCTCGTCCTGGCCGATCGCGCCGTGTGGCTGCTCGATGAGCCGACCTCGGGCATGGACGACGGCCTGGAGCAGGCGACCGTGCGGCTGATGCGGCAGATGCTCAAGCCCGAGGCGACGCTGCTGCTGGTGACCCATCGTCTGTCGATGCTGGCGCTGGTCGATCGCGTGATCGTGCTGGCGCCCCAAGGCGTCCTGGCCGACGGTCCCCGCGACGAGGTGCTGGCGCGGCTGCAGGGCCGACCGGCCCCGGCTCCCGCTCTCGGATCCCCCGCCCCGGTCGTCTGAGCCCAACTCGTTCCAGGACTTCCGACATCAGGAGATTCCCATGACAATCAAGACAAGTCTTCACGAGGGCCCGGCGCGGGTGCGCTGGACCGTACTCGCCACGGTGGCGGCGCTGGGTGCCGGTTTGTGGTGGGCCTCCCAGGCGCAGCTCGAGCAGGTCACTCGCGCCGCGGGCAAGGTCATGGCATCCTCTCGCACACAAGTGATCCAGGCGCCTGATGGAGGTGTGGTGGAAAAGCTGTTCGTGCACGAGGGGGATGCCGTCCGCAAGGGCGACCTGCTGGCCCAGCTGGACAACACCAAGGCCAGCGCGGCGCTGGCCGATTCCAGCGAGAAGGCTGATGCCCTGAACGCCTCGCTGGCACGCCTGCGCGCCGAGACGCTGGGGACGCCCTACCGACCCGCCGGCACCGGCTCGTTCAACGAGTTGCAACGCCAGCTCTACGAACGGCGCAGGACGGCGCTGCAGGAGGAACTTGCGGTCCTGTCCACCTCCGCGGAGCTCGCCCGCCGCGAGGTCGAGCTCAATGAACCGCTGTACAAGGCCGGCGATATCAGTGCGGCCGAGTTCCTTCGACTCCAGCGGACCGCGAACGAGGCAGCCGGGCAGGTCACGACCCGACGCAACCGATTCCTGCAGGATTCGCAGGCCGAGCTGGCCAAGACCGAGGAAGAACTCGCCAGCGTGCAGCAGATGCTGAACGACCGGCGCGGCAATCTCGAGCACACGCAATTGCGCGCACCCGTCGACGGCGTCGTCAACCTGATCACGTTGACCACAGAGGGTGCGGTGCTGCGTCCCGGCGACGAGATCATGCAGCTGCTGCCCACCGGCGACGACCTGATCATCGAAGCGCGGCTGCGCGCTGGCGACATCGGATTCATCCGCCGCGGCATGCCGGCGGTGGTCAAGGTGGACGCCTTCGACTACAGCATCTACGGCGCGCTCGACGGCAGCGTGACCTACGTCAGCCCCGACGCGCTGACGGAACGTACGCCACAGGGCGAGCAGGCCTACTACCGCACCCATATCCGCATCAGCGGCAAGCGCTTCAAGGGTGAGAAAGCGGATCGCATCGTGATCCAGCCCGGGATGACGGCCACTGCGGAAATCATCACCGGACGTCACACCGTGCTGGACTACCTGCTCAAGCCGGTGAAGAAGACGGTCTCGGAATCACTCGGCGAGCGCTGACGCGGCGACGACCGCACGACGCCTGCGCAAGCCCCACTCACTTCACGTCATCCACCTTCATCGGCCACCATCAACAACAACTCCGGACTACAGGGGAACATCACATGATCACCGTGACCATCATCGAAGACGACGCCACCGTCCTGCAACGCCTGATCGACGTCGTGTCGGCCAGCAGTGCCTGCCAGATCGTCGGCATCGGTCGCAATCGCGGCGAATCGGTGTCCGCGATCCTCGCCAACCGCGCGGACATCTACCTGGTCGACCTGGGCCTGCCCGACGTGGACGGCATCGACCTGATCAAGCTGATCAACGAGAAGTGCCCCGATGCGCACAGCATCGTGATCAGCACCTTCGGCGACGCGAAGCACGTGATGCGCAGCCTGCGCTCGGGCGCTGCGGGCTACCTGCTGAAGGAGGAGATCCAGCCCAGCCTGATCGACAAGATCATTGCCACGCACAACGGCCATGCGCCGCTGAGTCCCGCGGTGTCGCGGCTGGTGCTCGACAAGCTGGAAAGTCTCGAGACCGGCGTGAAACCCAAGGTGGACAAGGCGCAGAAGCTCAAGGAACTCGGTCTGGGCCAACGCGAATGGAGCGTGCTGAACTTGCTGATCGAGGGTCTGCCGATCGTCGACATCGGCAGCCGCCTGTCGATTTCCCGCTTCACCGTGAACCAGCACCTGCGCTCGATCTATCGCAAGCTGAACGTCAACTCCCGTGCCATGGCCACCAGCGTGGCCCGGCTGCATGGATTGATCGACGAATGAGCCCGCGGACGACACCCGTCGTCCACCCGTCAAAGACAGAAGCCGCCCTCGGGCGGCTCTGTCGTTCATGGTCGTGGTTCCGGTTGCCCTCGCGGATCCGGACCAGGAGGCAGTCCGGCGGCGCTCAAGCTGCGGTCAGGCAGTGCTCAAGCAGCGATCCTGCCCGGGCCGCTGGCCGATCCCGCATCGCCGCTCGTCGTGGCACGACGCTCGGGGCACTGGCAGGCGGCTACAGGTCTTGCGGACAAGCGCATGCGCACCAATTGCTTGCAGAGCACGAAAGACGCCTGTTCGAGGTCCCCAGAGGTGCCCACCCGTCCCTCGCGACGCAGCCGCAGGCGGCCATCCGCAAGTTCGCCGCGCAGCAGCCGCGCCAATTCACGGTCCCTCCCGTGCACGGCGGCGATGTTGAACACCCCCAGCCAGGCGATCAGGACCGCACGCGGCAGCGATTCCAGGACATCGGCCAGCGTCTGTGCCGTCGCCACGCACTGCGGCGCGTGAATGGCCTGCACCCCCAGCAATCGCGCGACGAGGGCGGGATGACGCCCCGCGAGCAACGCCAGGGACGACGCGGCGACGCCGGCGCGGGCCAGCAAGAACATCTTCCCGGCCAGTCCCGCGTCGCACCCGGGCAGCGCGTGCACGGCGACGGTGGACGGCCTGGCAATGTCATAACCCTGGAAGTAATCTGCGCCGGCGCGGCGTGCGCGGCGCAAGGCTTCCTCATCCTCGATCTTCTCGGCGATCACCGCCAATCCCAGTTCATGCGCCTGGCGCACCAGCGCCGGCAGCTGATCGGAATCAATGCCGACGACATCGATCTTGGCGAACTGCACCCAGGGGGCCAGCGCCCAGCGGGGATCGTCCGCGCTCACGATGTCGTCCAGCGCGAAGCGGTAGCCGCGCCCGTGGAGATCGCGGATGCGCTGCACGAGCAACGCGTCGACCTTCACGGTCTCCAGCAGCTCGATCACACCGATGTCCGGCGTCAGGGCCTCGGCGATCGGACTCAACAGGGTGCGACGATCCATGTTGACCAGCAGGTCGCCGAGGGGATGCTCCGCGGCCGGCGCGCCGGTCAGCAGGGCGCCGTCGATCAGCGCGTTCGACAGCGCGGCGGCGGTGGCGTAAGCCCCCAGTTCGGGACCGACGGCGGCGTCGCTGGCATTCCAGCGGAACAGCAGTTCGGTGGCCACCACCCGGCCGGTCCTGTCGATGATCGGTTGGGTCGCGTAGCGCAGATGGGAGCCGAGATGCTCGTTCTCCCAGCGCGGCGTGGCGGAGGATTCGGCACCGCTGACGGGGGTGGAACCGGGTTCGGGCGAACGGGACATGGGCACTCCGCAAAGCGGTTGGCGACGAAGGCTTCATGCTATGAACCATGCTCCTCGCACTGAATAACAAGCACTTGTCATCCCACACCCGGAAATAACAGTTATCTGTGGGAGCACTGACTGCAACACGGGGCGAACGCGGCAGGTGCCGCGCTTGCCCTCCTGCGGCACGTCGGACGCGCAGGCGCATCGGAACCCGATCGGAACTCCGGTACGACGCGCGGGCAACTCATCCAGCGGCCCCGGAACTGCGCCGCCGCCACGCGGGATACTGTCTAGCGCCGGCAGCGGTACAGCCGCGCGGTTCGATGGGTTTTCTTACCCGTATCACAAGGAGAAGCAAGATGCAGATGCGACACACCCGACTGGCCGCGGCCGCCCTGGCGGCAGCCGTCCTGGCCGGTTGCGCGAACATGGATGAACGTCAGCGCGGCACCGCGGGCGGCGCCGCGATCGGCGCCGTGTCCGGCGCGGTCATCAGTTCCGCCACCGGCGGCAAGGCGGGCACCGGCGCGCTGATCGGTGGTGCCCTGGGCGCCGTGGCCGGCAACGTCTGGTCTCGCCACATGGAAGACAAGCGCCGCGCCATGGAGCAGGCCACGCAAGGCACCGGCGTGGAGGTGACCCGCACCGCCGACAACCAGCTCAAGCTGGACGTGCCGAGCGACATCTCGTTCGCCACCAACAGCGCGGCAGTCGAGCCGCGGTTGCGGCCCGTGCTGGACGCGTTCGCGAACGGGCTCAACAACAACCCGTCGCCGACGGTCGTCCGCGTGGTCGGTCACACGGACAACACCGGCTCGGACGCGATCAACGATCCGTTGTCGCTGCGCCGCGCCGAAAGCGTTCGGACCTATCTGGCCGACCGGGGTGTCCGAGCCGACCGGATCGAGGCGGCCGGCCGAGGCTCGCGAGAACCGCTGGTGTCCAACGACACGGCCGAAAGCCGCTCCAAGAACCGTCGCGTCGAGATCTTCCTGCGCGAGCCGCAGCAAGGGTCGGGCGGCTGATAGCAGAAACGGAAAAGGCGCCCGCAATGGGCGCCTTGTCGTTTCTTGACTGTGGCGATCAGGACGCCGACCGGGTGGGACCGGGTCCCATGTGAGGCCCCGAACCATGCAGCGCACCGCCCTCGCCTTCCCAGGTAGTGACTTCCTCGGGCTTGGCGTGAGAGGTCCTGTGGCGCTGGTCGTGGCGCCGCGCCTGCCATTGCCACAGCGCGTAACCGGCGAGGCTCGACAGGGCGAGCGGAACGAGGCGTTTCATCAACATGGTGTCGGTCCTCTTCAGTCGATCAACGGGCGGGTGCGCTGGCCTTGGGCTGGCGCGGCGGCGGAACATCGGGGCCTGGGCGCATCGTCGCGCTCGGCGGCTCGGCCGGAGCCGACGGAATGCCGGCCGCGGTCGGATTCTCCTGCACCATGCGATCGATGCGGGTGAGGATGCCGCCGCTCTTCACGCTGCCGTCGCGGGTCCCCTGCCCCATCACCATCATGCGGCAGTCCTCGCGATCCTCTTCGGCGACGCGCTGGCAGCGCAGCATCGCATTGTTGGCCAGGTCCTGGGTGCTCGCGGTGCGCAGGTTGCCGCGCTGCATCTCCTGGCGGGCCGCGCCCGCTTCCTTCAGGCAGGTGGCCTGGGCCTGGCCGGTCTTGCCGGCGAGGCAGTTGGCGCGTTCCTGCTCATAAGTGGACTGGATGTCCGACTTGGAGGCGGCGCCGGCCGCGAATGCCGGCGTGGTCACGATCATGACGGCAGACAGCACCGCCCCGGCAGTGATCCAGGCGGCGGCGGAAGGCGACGTGAGGGTCTTGTTGAACTTGATCATCTGAGTTCCTTTCCAGCGCTTGGCGCCGAGGTCGGAAGACGGGGGGAGAAGATGATGCAAGGCTAGGCCCGTCGCGGTTCGTCGTCTGTCGTACCGCGCCGAAGCCGCTTGTAGGACGAGTCCGGCATCCGCGCCCACCGCACGCGGCGGCTGCTGCGGCGGCGTCCTGTCCTACACCCGGACGTGTGCCCTGCTGATCCCTTCGGTCCCCTGCCCGCTTCTACAGTGAGCCCAAGCGCCGCGCCGCGGCTGACTGCACGAAAGGACATCGTCATGTTGAAGTGGGCCCTGATCTTTGCCGTGATCTCGCTGGTGGCGGGCGTCCTCGGCTTCACCGGTCTCGCCGCCGGCGCGGCCGGCATCGCCAAGATCCTGTTCGGGATCTTCCTGGTCATCTTCCTGGTGTTGCTGGTGCTCGGGATCACCGGCTTCAACGCGCTGCGAAAGTGACCTTCGCCCTTTCCTGAACCCAGAGGAGCCAGCCCATGAATGCCCCCGAACACAAGCACCTGAAGCTTGATGAAACGGCCTTGCAACGCGCTCGCCAGCACCTCGACGAAGGCCCGGTGACGCCGAGCTATGGCCCCTGGCGCGAGGATGTGATCCGTCTGCTCAACGACGCGCTTGCAACCGAACTCGTCTGCGTGCTGCGCTACAAGCGCCACTACTTCACCGCGCACGGCCTGAACTCGCCCCGCGTCGCGGAGGAGTTTCTCGAGCACGCCACGCAGGAGGCGGTCCACGCGGACCGCATCGCCGAGCGCATCGTGCAGCTGGGCGGCGATCCGGACTTCAAGCCGGACTCGCTGACGCAGCGCAGCCACGCCGAGTACGACGAATCCAAGGACCTGAAGGCGATGCTGCGATCGAACCTGATCGCCGAGCGCATTGCCGTGGAGGCCTATCGGCAGATGATCCAGCTCATCGGCGACAAGGACCCGACCACGCGCCGCATCCTCGAGGAAGTGCTCGCCGAGGAGGAAGAGCACGCCGACGATCTCGCCGACCTGCTGAGGGACTGAGCCCATGCGCCGACGCGTCGCCGCCCTGCTCTTCGCGCTCGGCGCGAGCGTCGGTCTGGTGGCCTGCGGGACGCCGCGGGCGCCGGTGAACGGCCGCGTGCCCGATCCGCCGACCGCGGTGCCAGCGCTCACGCGGGTCGCCGCCCAGGTGGACGTGACCGGTCCACGCGGACAGATGAACCAGTCCAATCGCGAGCAGGCGCTGCAGTCCGCGGCGGCGCAAGGGAAATCAGAACTTCTGAAGCGTCAGATCGCGGCGATGTCCGCGTTCGGCGACGTCGACCTGTATGCGGGCAATGACGCGCAACTGCTGGTCGACGGCCCGGCGACCTTCGCCGCGATGTTCGCGGCGATCGAGAAGGCGCGCCGTCAGATCATCCTGGAGAGCTACATCATCGAGGACGCCGACGTTTCGCGCCGGCTCGCCGAGCTGCTGCTGAAGCGGCGGTCGGACGGGCTGGAGATCGCGGTGCTCTACGACGGCGTCGGGTCGATGGGCACCGACGAGACCTACTTCGATCGCCTGCGCCAGGGCGGCATCGCCGTGTGCGCCTTCAACCCGGTCAACCCGCTCAAGCAGCGGACGAAGTATCACAAGATCACGCAGCGCGACCATCGCAAGATGCTGGTCGTCGATGGCGAGACAGGCTTCACCGGCGGGATCAACATCAGTGCGGTGTACTCGTCCGGCTCAGGCGGTTTCGGCAGCCGCGGCTCGTCCAAGGCGCCTCCGCGCAAGGCCGCATCGATTGGCTCCGGCGACGGCAAGGCCTCGGGCAAGACCGATGACAAGGCGGAGGAAAACGGCTGGCGCGACACGATGGTCCAGGTGAGAGGCCCTGCGACGCAGAAGCTGCACACCCTGTTCCGCGAAGTCTGGTCGCAGCAGCACTGCGAGGGCACCGTCGCCGCGATCGCACCTCCCCCCGGCCCGCCCGCGGGTCAGCAACTGATGCGCGTGGTCCCCTCCTCGCCGCAAGACACCGAGAACCGGATCTATACGCTGCTGCTCGGCAGCATCCGCGCCGCGCAGCGCAGCGTGTACCTGACAATGGCTTATTTCGCGCCCGGGCAGGACATGGTCGACGCCCTGTGCGAAGCCGCGCAACGCGGCGTCGACGTGCAGCTGATCCTGCCTTCGCGCAGCGACTTCGGCCCGGTGATGCACGCGGGCCGCAGCCATTACGAGCGCATGCTGAAGGCCGGCGTGCGCATTCATGAACTCCAGGACGCGGTGCTGCACGCCAAGACCGCCGTCATCGACGGCGTGGTCTCCACGGTCGGCTCCAGCAACATGGACTGGCGCAGCTTCGTTCATAACAACGAGGTCAACGCCGTCGTGCTGGGCGAGGACTTCGGCGGCGCGATGACGCGCATGTTCGAGCGCGACCGGACCGCCTCCAGGACGATCGAGCTGCAGCGCTGGCAGGACCGGGGTCTGTGGCAACGCAGCAAGGAATACTTTTCCAGGATGTTTGAACAATGGTGGTGAACAACGCGCCCTCCTCCACGACGGCGCCCGCGCCGGGTCCTCGACGACGAGGCCTCCACGGCTGGGCCCTCGGCCTGATCGTGCTGCTGGTGCTGCTGCTGATCGGCGTCGGCATCTGCGAATGGCTGGGATGGCCTTTCCTGCGCCGCCCGGCGGAGCAATGGCTGAGCCAGAAGCTCGACCGCCAGGTGCGTTTCGACGGCGATGAAGACAACGCCGCCTGGCAACTCCGGCTGATCGGCGGTCTGCGGCTGCGCACGCACAGCCTCACGATCGCCGGCCCGAGCTGGAGCACGCTGGGCGGCCCGATGGTGCAGGCGCAGGACGCCGCGCTGGCGTTGCGCTACGGGGACCTGCTGGCGCTTCGTCACGAGGGTCAGGCCTTGCAGGTGAAGGCGCTCCGCGCGGGCGAGCTGACGATGCGCCTGGAACGCGACGTCGAAGGCCGCGCGAGCTGGCAATTCGGCAAGCAACCGCCCAGCGACACGCAGGTGCGCAAACGCCCCAACATCGACGGCATCCGTTTCGACCTGCTCGAGGTGGGCCATGGCACGGTGCTGGTGGACGACAAAATCCAGCAGCTGTCGCTGCTGGGCCGGTTCGCCTTGCGCGAGACCTGGACGACGGCGGAGGAAGCCGCTTCGGCGGTGCGCTCCGGCCGAGCGGCTTCGAGCACGGTGGAGCAGCAGCGCGCGCCCACGGCCGCGGCGCGCGTGGCCAGCGCGGCGGCTTCGGGCACCCGGCTGGCCGTGGATTTCGGCGAGCGCGTGGCGGGCAAGCCCCAGGGTGCGTCGGCGCCTGCCGATGCGTCCCGTCCGGGCGAAGGTGGTCGCTACGGCATGACGGCGCAGGCCGAGGGGCATTGGCGCGACCTGCCGATCAAGGCCAACCTGCAGACCGGTTCGGCCCTGCCCTGGCTGTCCTCGGACCCGAACGCGCCGGCCGTGCCGGTCACATTGCGCGGCAACATCGGCAAGGCGCAATTGAGCTTCGACGGCCAGGTCCGCGACCTGCTCGTCAGCCAGGGGTTGTCCGGCCAGTACACGCTGGCGGGGCCGTCCCTGGCCGCGGTGGGCGAGCCCCTCGGCGTCACCTTGCCGACCACGCCAGCCTTCGCGATGAAGGGAAAGCTGACCCGGGACGGTACGCGCTGGACGACGGCGGTCAGCCAGGCCACGATCGGCAAGAGTCATCTGAATGGCGAATTCGTCTACGACAGGAAGGACAACGGCATGCCGACGCTGACCGGCGAGTTGCGCGGTCGCGAGCTCTGGTTGGCCGACCTGGGGCCGGCGGTCGGTGTCCCTGCCGAGCCCGGCGCGCCCAAGGCGAAGAAAGCGCCGTCGCGCGTCCTGCCGGACAAGCAGTTCGACCTTCCCTCGCTGCGGGCGATGAACGCCAATGTGAACGTGAAGCTGGCGCGCTTCGAATCCGGCACCGCGATCCTTCAGGCGGCCGAGCCGCTGAACGCGCGGATCGTGCTGCAGGACGGCGTACTGGAACTGCGCGACATCGACGCGCGGGTGGCGCGTGGCCAGGTCGCAGGCAACATGAAGCTGGACGGCCGCGGGCCCCAGGCGAAGTGGCAGGCGCGGTTGCGCGTCGGCGGCGTGCACCTGGAACAGTGGCTGAACCTGGAACGCAAGAACGGTCAGCGCTGGGTGACCGGGCTGATGGGCGGGCGCATCGCGCTGGACGGCGAAGGCAAGTCGACGGCCGAGCTGCTGGCAAGCGCCGACGGCCGCATGGTGCTGTACTGGACCGACGGGACCATCTCCCACCTGATCGTCGAGGCCGCCGGCATCGACATCGCCCAGGGCCTGGGCATGCTGGTGCGGGGCGATGAAGCGCTGCAGGTCAACTGCGGCGTCGCCGATCTGCGTGTCAAGGACGGCGTGGTCACGCCGCGTCCCATGGTGATCGATACCAAGGACTCGGTGGTGCTGGTGGACGGCGGCATGTCGCTGGCGACGGAGCGGCTGGCGCTGACGGCCAAGGTCGATCCCAAGGACAAGAGTCCGCTCACGCTCCGCACGCCGCTGAACATCCAGGGCACATTGGGCGACCCGCAGCTCAGCCTGCAGAAGACGCCACTGCTGCGCAAGCTGGTGCCGGCGGCGGTGCTGGGTGTGGCCGTGACGCCGCTGGCCGCGATCGTGCCGCTGATCGACCTGGGCGAGGACGCGGACCCGGAGAGCATGAAGGCGCTGTCTGAATGCAACGCACGGCTGGCCCCGACATCGAAGCGGGGCTCGGGATCGTGATAATGGGCGCCTCGCTCACGCCCATGCCCATGTCCACCGTTCCCGTCACCGCACCGACGCCTGGCACGCTGAACTGCTTCCTGGTCGAGGACAGCCCGCTGATCCGGGAGAACCTTGTCGCGACCCTGCAGGAAATGCTCGACCTCGACGTGGTCGGCACGGCCGAGGACGAGGCTGGCGCGCTGCGCTGGCTGCACGACGAGGCGGTCCCCTGCGACATCCTCATCATCGACCTCTTCCTGAAGCGCGGATCGGGCATGTCGCTGCTGCCCAAGGCCCGGCTGCTGCAGCCCGAGGCCAAGGTCATCGTCTTGACCAACTACGCCACGGCCGACATGCGCCAACGCTGCGAGGGGCTGGGCGCCGACAAGGTCTTCGACAAGTCCAGCGAGCTGGACGAGCTCATCGCGTACTGCCTCGAGCTGGCATCGTCGAAGGCTTGACACCGCACGCCACCGCGCGGTCCGACCGGAAAGCATCGATCGCACGGCAGAAAGGGGTCCCGTGAGACCCCTTTCCTTCATCGAGCGATGTCGAAGTCGGCGACCGAACCGTCAGTGCGCCCCGCCCGCGTCGACCGGCGCGCCCACCTTCGGTGGCCGCTTCGTCAGCCACACGAACGCGATCAGCACGATGAACAGGACCGCGGAGGCCAGGAAGATGTCATCCGCCGCCCGCGTGAACGCCTGCTGGTCGACCAGCCGGTTCAGGTAGGCCAGCGCCTGGTCGTGGCTGAAGCCCTGTCGCTGCAACGTGTCCAGCGCCGACGTTTCCGCCGGGTCGCCCAGCGCGAGCCGCTCCGCCAGGTGATGGTGGTGCAGCGTCGCACGGTTCTCCCACAAGGTGGTGGAGATCGACGTCCCCATCGCGCCCGCGGTGATCCGCACGAAATTCGACAAGCCCGCCGCTGCGGCGATCCGGTCCGGCGTGATGCCCGACAGCGTGATCGTCGTCAGCGGGATGAAGAAGAACGCCAGCGCCGCGCCTTGCAGGACGGTCGGGATCATGATGGTCGCGAGGTCCGTGTCGGTCGTGAAGTTCGCGCGCATCCCCAGGACGATGGTGAACATCACGAAGGCGAAACTCGCCATCAGACGCGGATCCCATACCGAGACCTTCTTCCCCGCGAGCGGCGAGAGCAGGATGGCCAGCACCCCCACCGGCGCCAGCGCGAAGCCGGCTGCGGTCGCGGTGTAGCCCATGTGCTGCTGCAGCCACAGCGGCAGCAGCACCACGTTGCCGAAGAACAGCCCGTAGGCGATCGACAGCACCGAGGCCCCGAACAGGAAGTTGCGGCGCGCGAAGAGACGCAGGTCCACCACCGGGTGGTCGTTGGTCAGCTCCCAGACGATGAACACCGCCAGGCCGACCACGGCCACCACAGCCAGCGCGATGATCTGGTTGGACTCGAACCAGTCCAGTTCCTTGCCCTTGTCCAGCATCACCTGCAGCGAGCCCACCCACAGCACCAGCAGCGACAGCCCGACGGTGTCGATCGGCAGCTTCTTGGTCGGGGTCTCGCGGGTGCGATAGATGCTCCAGGTCAGGCCGGCAGCGAACAGGCCGACCGGCACGTTGATGTAGAAGATCCACGGCCAGGTCACGTTGTCGGTGATCCAGCCCCCCAGCAGCGGGCCGACCACCGGTGCGACCAGCGTGGTCATCCCCCATAACGCGAGCGCCGTGCCTGCCTTGTGCTTGGGATAACTCGACAGCAGCAGCGTCTGCGACAGCGGGATCATGGGACCCGCGACGAGCCCCTGGAACACGCGCGCGGCCACCAGCATCTCCAGCGAATGCGCGAAGCCGCACAGCCAGGACGCGAGCACGAACAGCAGCACGCTGGTCGTGAACAGCCGCACCGCGCCGAAGCGCTGCGTCAGCCAGCCGGTGAGCGGCACCGAGATCGCGTTGGCGACGCCGAAGCTCGTGATGACCCAGGTGCCCTGCACGGGACTGACACCGAGGTCGCCGGCGATCGCAGGCAGCGACACGTTCGCGATGGACGAGTCCAGCACGTTCATGAAGGTTGCCAGCGACAGCGAGATGGTGCCCAGCACCAGCGCGGTGCCGGTCAGCGGCGCGGGGCCGCCGGGCGGTCCCGCGGGTGCCGGGGACGCGGACGGCCCGGGGGCTGCCGGCGCGCCGGGCGCGGTGGGAGTGGCGTCGCTCATTGCACGCGGGTGGTGGTCGACTTGGCCGCGGCCTTGCCGAGGTTGGTGGCGATGATCCTGTTCACCTGCTCGTCGGCGGCCTTCTCCTGGACGTCGTAGATCGTCGTCTGCAGGCGCGGCGCGCTGGCGCCGGTCGCGGCGGCCAGCATCGCGCCGCCCTGCTCACGGATGTCGACCTGCACGTCCATCGACAGGCCCACGCGCAGCGGGTGCTCCTGCACTTCCTTGGGGTCCAGCGCGATGCGCACCGGCACGCGTTGCACGACCTTGATCCAGTTGCCGGTGGCGTTCTGCGCCGGCAGCAGCGCGAACGCCGCGCCCGTGCCCGCGCCCAGGCCCTGCACCGTGCCGTGGTACTCGGTCTTCTTGCCGTAGACGTCCGCTTCCAGCGTCGCCTTCTGGCCGATGCGCAGCTTGGCCAGCTGGCTTTCCTTGAAGTTGGCGTCGACCCAGACCTGCTGCAGGCCGACCACCGCCATCAGCGGCGCGCCGGCCGCGACGCGCTGGCCCAGTTGCACCGAGCGGCGCGCGACCCAGCCGTCCACCGGAGCGATCAGCTCGGCGCGCTGCAGCGCCAGATAGCTCTCGCGCAGGCGCGCGGCGGCGCGCAGCACGTTCGGGTGCTCCTCGACCTTGACGCCGTCGGTCAGCACCTGGTTCGAGGCCAGCTGGTCCTTCGCGGCCTGCAGCGCCGACTGCGCGGCGGCAGCCTGCGCGCGGGCCGAAGTCAATTGCGACTGCGCGTGTTCCAGCTCTTCCTTGCCGACGGCGCCGGTGGCGACCAGCGGCTGGCGGCGGGCGACGTCGGACTGCAGGCGTTCCAGGTCGACGCTGACGCGCTTCAGATCGGCCTCGCGGACCTTGACCTGCGCTTCGAAACCGCTGTTGTTCGCATACAGCGTGCGGACCTCGCGGACGGTCTGCGCCAGCTGCGCCTGCGCCTGTTCCAGCGCGACGCGGGCGTCGACCGGGTCCAGGCTCACCAGCTTCTGACCGGCCTTCACGAAGTCGGTGTCGTCGGCGTAGACCGCGCGGACCGTGCCGCCGACCAGCGGCGTGATCTGCACGACATTGGCCTGCACATAGGCGTTGTCGGTCGACTCGTAATGGCTGCCGACCCTCCATTCGTAGGCGGCGTAGCCCAGGCCGGCCACGATGACGACGGCGGCGATGGCCGTCAGGCCCTTCTTGCGGGTGCCGTTCTTGACGGGAGCTTGCGTGTTGTTCGGAGGCGTTGCGCTCATGATGTGCTCTTCGGGATTCTTGTGATTCGGGAGGCGATGGCGTCGGCGATGGGTCGGTCAGCGGCGATCGGCGGAGGCCGTCGTCTGGGCCGGGTCCCGTGCGGGCTCGGCGTAACCGCCCCCCAGCGCGCGCATCAAGTTGATCTGCGCGTCGACGGTCAGCGCCTGCAGATCGATCTGGCCGCGCTGCTGCAGCAGCTGGTTCTGCTGCGCGCTCAGCACGGCGACGCGGCCGGTCAGGCCGGCGCGGTGGCGCTGATCAGCCAGCGCGGCCTGGCCGTCGGCGTTGGCCACCAGCGCGTCCTGCTGCGTGCGCTGCTGGCGCAGCGATTCGAGCGTCGTGTACTGGTCGCTGGCGTCGCGCACGGCGTCCAGCACGGCGACGTTGTAGCTCGCGATCGCGGCGTCCTGCTCGGCGGCGCTGCCGCGCAGGTTGGCGCGCAGCCGGCCGCTGTCGAACAGCGGCAGGTGCAGCGCCGGGCCGGCGCCGTACTGGCGGCTGCCGCTCTTGAACAGTTCATCCAGGCCGATCGAGTTCAGACCGGCGAAGGCCGTCAGGCTCACGCTCGGATAGAACTGCGCGCGGGCGACGCGGATGTCCTGCGCCGTCGCCTCGACCCGGGCGCGCGCGGCGGCCAGGTCCGGGCGGCGGCCCAGCAGATCCAGATGGGGCGCCTGCCGCCAGTCGAGCGCGACCGGCAACGCGGCGTCCAGCGACTCGGTCGCCTTGGGGCCCTGGCCGGTCAGCGCGGCGAGCTGGTGGCGCAGCAGCGCCTGCTGCTCGCGCAGCACGACCTGCTGGCGCTGGATGTCGGGCAGCGGCGCCTCGGCCACGCGCAGGTCCTGGCCGTTGTCCAGCCCGGCCGCGCTGCGTTGGCGCACCAGGTCGAAGGACTGGTCGCGCAGCGTCTTCTGCTGCTCCAGCAGGCGACTCTGCGCCTGGCTGCGCGCCAGCGCGACGTAGGCCTTGGCCACCGCGTTGGACACGCTCAGGCGCGCGGCGGCGGCATCGGCCTCCGCGGCGCGCCGCTGGCCGAGCGCCGCCTGCAACGCCGCGTCGTGTTTGCCGAAGAAGTCGAACTCATAGCTCAGGCCGGCCTGGATGTTGGCCAGCGTCCGCACGCTGCCGGCCAGCGGCGGCGGGTAGATGCCGTTCTCGGTGATGCGCTGGCGGGTGACGTCGGCTTCCAGTTGGGCGGAGGGGCGCTTGGCCGCTTCGGCGTTCTCGGTCATCGCCGCGGCGCGGTCGATGCGGGCGCGGGCCAGCGCCAGGTTGGGCGAGTTCGCGATCGCCTGGTCGACCAGCGCGTCCAGCTGCGGATCGCGAAAGGTCTTCCACCAGGCGGCGTCCAGCGCGGGGCTCTGGCTGTCGTCCAGGGCGAGGCGGGCCGCTTCCGCGCCGTCGATCGGGCGGCCGGGTTCGGCCAGCTTCGGGATGGGCGCGCAGGCGGTGAGCACCATGAGCAACGCCGCGCCCATGGCCAGGACCAGGGTGGTGCGGTGAAGGAAACGGGAAGTCATCGGGGGTTCCTCAGGACTGTTGTTCTTGTGGAGAGCGTTCATTCGCATTTGTCGAGGGTCGAGGATTCGGAAGTCAGACCCGCGTCGCGGATCGCCTGGCCGTTGACAACGATGCGCTGCAGCAGGCCGATCAACGTGCGGAACTCCTGATCGGTGAATCCCGCCAAGTGGTCGTTGAACACCTTGGACAGCACGCCGGGGGCGGCGGCCATCGCGTTCACGCCGACCTCGGTCAGCGACACCATCACCACGCGCCTGTCCTCGAGCGATCGTTCGCGGCGCACCAGGTTCTTGGCCTCGAGGCGATCGAGCAGACGCGTCATCGCGCCCCCGTCCATCGCCAGTTCGCGGGCCAGCGCGGCGCTGGACATCGGGCCGTTGAAGCGCAGGCGCAGCATCGGCGCCCACTGGGCGTGGGTCAGGTCATGCTCGCCGAGCATCTTGTCGGCCTGCAGGACCATGGACTGCTTGATCTGACGCAGCAGCCAGCCCAGGCTGGGCTCCGACGTGAAGCTGTCGGCGCTGTAGAAATCGGCGGACGGGGGCAACTTGGCACTCATGGCGTCGTCTTTCATGACTTCGGATTTCCAGGACGGATCTTCTGGAAATGCTTGATGACAATTATTGCTTAGGCAATGATTGCCGTGCCAATCACTGCCTGGGATAGGCTTTCCGTGCGTAGGGACATTCCCGCAACACGGCGCCCCTAAACTGAGCCCATGTCCGCCATGTCCCCTCCTTCGATGTCGTCGACTCCCCCGAGTACCGCCCCGGCCGCCCCCGGGCCGCAGGTCTCCCCCATCTCAACCGGCGGTCAGGCAAATACCGTGCGCACACCGCCCCCGTTGCGGGCCATGGCGCCGGCGTTGTGGCCGTTCCTGCGGCCGTACCGGGGGCGGATCGCCGCGGCGATCGTCTTCCTGATACTGGCGGCGGGGGCAACCCTGGTCTTCCCGATCGCGCTGCGACAGCTGATCGATGAGGGCTTGATCTCCGCCGATCCGGGGGATCGGCTGATGGCGCTGCGAGAGCATTTCCTGTGGCTGTTCGCCGCCGGCGCGGCGCTGGGCGTGTTCTCGGCGCTGCGCTTCTACGCAGTGACCTGGCTGGGCGAGCGCGTCAGCGCCGACCTGCGCACGGCGGTCTACAGCCACGTGCTGCGCCAGAGCCCTGAATTCTTCGAGACCACCCAGACGGGAGAGGTCATCAGCCGCATCACGACGGACACCACGGTGATCCAGAGCATCGTCGGTTCCAGCCTGTCGATGGGGCTGCGCAACGTGATCATGGGGCTGGGCGCGGTGGCGCTGCTGATCTACAGCAACCCGTGGGTGATGACGCAGGTGCTGGGCATCCTGGTGCTGGTCGTGGCGCCGGCGATGTTCTTCGGCCGTCGCGTGCGACGGCTGTCGCGGTCGAGCCAGGACCGCATCGCCGACACCAGCGCGATCGCGGCGGAGATGCTCAACGCGATCACGGTCGTGCAGTCGCATGCGCAGGAGGCGCGCGAGGCCGTGCGTTTCGACGTCGCGAGCGAAGCCGCGTTCGACACGGCGCGCAAGCGGACGAAGGTGCGTTCGTTCCTGGTGGCGTTCATCATCACGGCGACCTTCGGCGCGCTGCTGTGGGGGCTGTACCAGGGCACGCAGGCGGTGATGGCCGGCAAGATCTCGGCCGGCCACCTGGGGCAGACGGTGGTCTACGTGATCCTGCTGGTGTCGTCGGTGGCGGTGCTGGCGGAAGTCTGGGGCGACCTGCTGCGCGCGGCGGGCGCGATGGAGCGCCTGATGGAGCTGCTCGCGGCGCAATCGCCGGTGGCCGATCCGGCGGCGCCGGTCGCCTTGCCCGCTTCGACGGGCCCGGCGCGCGTGAGCTTCGAGCAGGTGCGATTCCACTACCCGTCGCGCCCGGACCGTGCGGCGCTGGAGGACTTCACCCTGCGCATCGAGCCTGGCGAGACGGTGGCGCTGGTCGGCCCGAGCGGCGCCGGCAAGAGCACGGTGCTGCAGTTGCTGCAGCGCTTCTTCGACGTGCAGGGCGGCAAGCTGCAGCTGGATGGCGTGAGCGTGGATCGCGTGAAGCTCGCCGAACTGCGCGCACGCATGGCGTTGGTGCCGCAACAGAGCGTGATCTTCTCGGCGAGCGCGCTGGACAACATCCGCTACGGCCGACCGGAGGCAAGTCCGGAGGAAGTGATCGCCGCCGCCAAGGCCGCGCACGCGGACGAATTCATCCGCCAGTTGCCGCAGGGCTACGACAGCTTCCTCGGCGAGCGCGGCGTTCGACTGTCCGGCGGTCAGCGGCAGCGCATCGCGATCGCGCGGGCGATGCTGCAGGATGCGCCGCTGCTGCTGCTCGACGAGGCCACAAGCGCGCTCGACGCCGAAAGCGAACGGCTGGTCCAGCAGGCGCTGGACGAGGCCATGCGCGATCGCACGACGCTGGTCATCGCGCACCGGCTGTCGACGGTGCAACGCGCCGACCGCATCGTCGTGATGGACCACGGCCGCATCGTCGAGCAAGGCACGCATGCCGAGCTCGTGGCGCGCGGCGGCCTCTACGCGCGCCTGGCGGCGCTGCAATTCAACGCTTGACGCTTACCGCGCTCTCCCGCTTGCCGGAGAGCGCGGGGATGAGGACCAGCGGCCTCCTTCCCCACCCCTCTAAAATCATCCCCATGAACGCCGACCTCACATCCTCGCGCCCTGTTCGCAGCCAATTCGAAGACTTCATGCGCCACGTCTACGAGCACGGCGTGGCCAAGGGCGACCGGACGGGGACGGGGACGCGCAGCGTGTTCGGGCACCAGATGCGTTTCGACCTCAACGAGGGGTTCCCGCTGGTGACCACGAAGAAGGTGCACCTGAAGTCGATCATCCTGGAGCTGCTGTGGTTCCTGCGCGGCGACTCGAACGTGAAGTGGCTGCAGGAGCGCGGCTGCACGATCTGGGACGAATGGGCGCGCGAGGACGGCGACCTGGGCCCGGTGTACGGCGTTCAGTGGCGCAGCTGGCCGAAGGCCGGCGGCGGGCATGTGGACCAGATCGCGGAGGTGGTGAAGCAGCTCAAGACCAATCCGGACTCGCGCCGGATCATCGTCTCGGCGTGGAACGTGGCGGAACTGGACCAGATGGCGCTGATGCCCTGCCACGCGTTCTTCCAGTTCTACGTGGCCGAAGGCAAGCTGTCCTGCCAGCTCTACCAGCGCAGCGCCGACATCTTCCTGGGCGTGCCGTTCAACATCGCCAGCTACGCGCTGCTGACGCAGATGCTGGCGCAGCAATGCGGGCTGGGACTGGGGGACTTCATCTGGACGGGTGGGGATTGCCACATCTATTCGAATCATTTCGAGCAGGTGGAAACGCAGCTGTCGCGCACGCCGTTCGCGTATCCGACGATGCACATCCAGCGCAAGCCGGAGTCGATCTTCGACTACGAGTTCGAAGACTTCGAGCTGCAGGACTACCACCACCACGCGGCGATCAAGGCGCCGGTGGCGGTGTGAGCAGCGGGAGACCTGTTCATGGCTCCATGTTCTCAACAGTGGGAGCCTCCTCAGAACCCGGCGCGATCCACACGAACTGGTGGCCGCTCGTTTGAGCGAGCCCATGGATCGCCGCCAGCCCGCACACTGGAAGTAGAAACGGGCACCTTGCGAGTGCCCGTCGTCCCCTCGAAAGCGCGAATGTCGCTCAGTTGAACAAGCGCCTCGCCACCGGACTGCCCGCGGCGAGATCGCGCGCGGCCAGCGACTTGTAGAGTTCCGACAGTTCCTGCCCGATCGACTGGAACGCATGCAGGTTCAGGATCTGGTTGCGGTCGTCGCAGAGGTCGGCCTCGAAATCGCGCGCCAGGTTGCGCGCCGATTCCTGCCAGGTGGCGAACGGCTCCAGCGCCTCCGGCGTCTGCAGCACGTCGAGCGCCAGCGTCAGTTCCCGCAGCGACGAGGCCTGCGGATCCTCCGCGAGCGCCGCCTGCGCATCGAAGATCAGCGTCAGCACCGGCGGCGCGCCCTCCTCCGCCGCCGGCATCACCAGCCGCCCGGGAATCGACCCGGGCACGAAACCGTGTCGCAGCGCGCCCTGATGCACGAAGCCCAGCGTCCACGCCGCGCCCCGCGCGCGCAGCACGATGGCCAGTTGCGCGTCGTGCCCGGCCGCGAACTGGTCAAGCTCGCGGGCCCGGCCGACGACGTCCAGCATGTCCGGGAACTCCGGCATCGCACCGATGCCATCCGCGAAGCCCTGGATCTTCTGCACGAACTCGGAGTACTCGATCTCGTTGAGCGCGCCGCTCCGGTTGGCCATCTGCAGCCCGGCCTGGAATTCGCCGTAGCGCTGGCCCGGATGCGGCAGTTCCCACTCGCCGCTGTCCGCGTTCAGGCCTTCGATGTGGAAAGGCTTGGTGCCCGCGCGACGGCTGCCCGGCAGGTGCGACAGCGCCATCTCGCCGCTCACCGGCGACTCCGGCGTCATCGTCGCGATCGCATCGATCAACGCGTCGATGCGGGTCGAGGCCTTGCGCGCCCGCGCCATGGCCGGCACCCGCTCGTCGAGCGCGCGCAGGTCCATCGCGCGCGAGTCCAGCGCCTCGCCGTCGGCGCGGCCGTCCAGCGTGACCGGCGATTCGCCCTTGGCGCCGCCGCCCGCGCCGCCCCCCGCTGCGCCACCCAGGCTGGGCTCCTGGCGGTCCCCCGCGGGAACGATGGTCTCGGCGCGCCGCGGGCCCGCCTTGCGCGCGCTCCACCAGCCCTGCGCCAGCAGCCCCACCAGCACCACGCCGCCCAGCGCGGCCAACAGCGTCGTCAGGTTCCAGTCCGTCGTCATCGCTCTTTTGCTCCTGCGGCCCCGCGCGCCTGGTCAGCCTGATTGGCCCCGTGCGTCGCGATCACCGTCGTCGTCCTCATTGCTCGGCCATCGCCAGCGCGGATTCCATGTCCACCGCCACGATGCGCGACACGCCCTGCTCCTGCATCGTCACGCCGATCAGCTGCTTGGCCATCTCCATCGCGATCTTGTTGTGCGAGATGAACAGGAACTGCGTGATCTTGCTCATCTCCGACACCAGCCGCGCGTAACGCTCGGTGTTGGCGTCGTCCAGAGGCGCGTCCACCTCGTCCAGCAGGCAGAACGGCGCCGGATTCAGCTGGAAGATCGCGAACACCAGCGCGATCGCCGTCAACGCCTTCTCGCCGCCCGACAGCAGGTGGATGGTCGAATTCTTCTTGCCCGGCGGCTGCGCCATCACCTGCACGCCGGCGTCCAGGATCTCGTCGCCGGTCATCACCAGCTTCGCCTGACCGCCGCCGAACAGGCTCGGGAACATGCGCCCGAAGTGTTCGTTGACCTGGGTGAAGGTCGATCCCAGCAGGTCGCGCGTCTCGAGGTCGATCTTGTGGATCGCGTCCTCCAGCGTCGTGATCGCGCTGGTGAGGTCGGCCATCTGCGCGTCCAGGAAGGTCTTGCGCTCGCGCGCCGCGCCCAACTCGTCCAGCGCCGCCAGGTTGACCGCCCCCAGCGCCGCGATGTCGCGGTTGATGCGGTCGATCTCGCCCTGCAGGCCATAGAGCTTGACGCTGCCCTCTTCGACGCTCTTCGCGAGCGCCTCGAGGTCGACGTTCTGCGCCACCAGCTGTTCCATGAACTGCTGGCCGCCCAGCGCCGCCGCCTGCTCGTCGAGCTGCAGTTTCGTGATGCGCTCGCGCAGCGGTTCGAGGGCGCGCTCGATCGTCATGCGCTGCTCTTCGCTGCGCTTGAGGCGCAGGCTGAGGTCGTCGTAGTTGGCGCGGACCACGGCGAGCGCCTGCTCGCGCTCCATCTTCAGCGCCAGCGCGTCCTGCAGGCCGGCCTGTGCGGCGGCGTCGTCGAGTTCGGCGCGCTCCTGCGCCATGCTCTGCACCGTCTGCTCGTTGACCTGCACCTGCTGGCGCGAGGTCTCGATGCCGCGCTGCAGTTCGCCGCGCTTGGCCGCCAGCGCGCGGGCGCTGAAGACGGCTTCCTGCGCGCGACGCTCCAGCACGCGCTGATGCTCGCGGGCCTCGGTCAGCTTGCGTTCTGCGTTGATCACGGCCTCGTCGAGCTCCGCGTGCTTCTCCTGCGTCGTCGCCAGCTGCTGGTCCAGTTCCTCGAAGCGCGCCTCGCCTTCCATGCGGCGCTCCATCAGCGCCTCGGTCTGGGCGTCGATCTCGCCGAGCTCGTCGTCCAGCTGCATGCGGCGCGCGACGGCGGCTTCGGTCTGCTGCGCCAGGCGCAGCAATTCGACCTGCAGCTGATGCGCGCGGGCCTGCGTCTCGGAAGCCTCGCGGCGCACCACCGCCAGACGCTGCGACGCGTCCGTGTACGCGGCTTCGGCGCGCACGGCCTGGGCGCGCGCCTCGTCGGCGATCAAGGTCTGGGCGCGCTGTTCGCGTTCGAGGTTCTCGATCTCCTGCGCGCGCGCCAGCAGACCGGCGGTCTCGCTGTCCGGCGCGTAGAAGCTCACCGCGAACTGGCTCACCGCGTGGCCCTCGCGGGTCATGATCAGCTCGCCGTGGCTCAGCTTCGGCCGCTGCGCCAGCGCGTCGCCGATGGACTCCGCCGTGTAGATGCCTTCCAGCCAATCGTTGAGTAGCGCCTTCAGGCCGTTGGACTCGAGCTTGAGCAGGTCGCTCAGCGGCGACAGCGCGCGGTGCGTGTTGACGATCTCGCCGCTGGGCAGCGAATAGAACGCGAGCCGCGCCGGCGGTGGGTCGGACGCGAAGGCCTGCACCGTCTCCAGCCGGCCCACCGACAGCGCGCCCATGCGCTCGCGCATCGCGGCTTCGAGGGCGTTCTCCCAGCCCGGCGTGATGTGCAGCTGCGTCCACAGGCCCTTGATGTCCTGCAGGCCGTGCTTGGCCAGCCAGGGCTTGAGCTTGCCTTCGGTCTGCACCTTCTCCTGCAGCGCGCGCAGCGCGGTCAGACGGGCGACGATGTCCGTCAGCTTGGCGGCCTGCTGCTGCGATTCGCGCTGCGCGTGCTGGCGCGCCTCGTCGGCGGCGGGCGCGGCCTCGGCCAGCTCCGCGAGGCGTGCATCGGCGACGGCCTGCTGCTCGTCGGCGGCGACCGACAGGCGCTTCACCTCGTCGAGCTTGTCGTGCTGCGGCGCGGCCAATCCCTGGCGTTCCTGTCCGAGGCGCTCGCGACGGCCGCGCAGGCCCTTGAGCTGCTCGTCGACGCTGCGGCTCTCCGCGGCCAGCACCTGGATCTGCTGCTGGGCCTGCGTCACCTGCGTGCGCTGCTCATTGGCGCGGCCCTGCGCGGCGCGCACCTGGTCCTCGACCTCGGGCAGCTTCATCGCCTGCTCCTCGGCCTGGGCGGCGAGGATCTCGCTCTGCTCCTCGGCCTGGGCGATCTGGGTGGCGACGTCCTCGAGCTCCGCCTGCGCCTGTTCGGCGCGGTCCTGCCACTGCTGGTTCTGCGCCTGCAGTTCGATCAGGCGCTGCTCCAGCCGCTGGCGTCCTTCGACCACGTAGCGGATGCGCTCCTCCAGCCGGCTGACTTCCATCTGCGCCTCGGCCATGCGGCCCTGCTCGGCGTGCAGCTCGTCGCCGGCGCCGTAGTGGGCCTGGCGGATGGTTTCCAGCTCGGCTTCGAGGTGGCGCAGTTCGGCCATCCGGGCCTCGAGCGCGTTGACCGCCTCCGAGTGCTCGGTCTTGACCCGCGTGGCCTCGCCGGACGCGTCGCGATGCTTCAGGAACCACAGCTGGTGCAGCTTCAGCGTGCCCTGCTCCTGCAGGTTGCGGTAGTTCGCGGCAACCTCGGCCTGGCGTTCCAGCTTCTCGAGGTTGTTGTTGAGCTCGCGGAGGATGTCCTCGACGCGGGTCAGGTTCTCGCGCGTGTCGCGCAGGCGGAGTTCGGTCTCCCGTCTGCGTTCCTTGTACTTGGAGACGCCGGCGGCCTCCTCGAGGAACATGCGCAGTTCCTCGGGCTTGGATTCGATGATCCGGCTGATCGTGCCCTGGCCGATGATGGCGTAGGCGCGCGGGCCCAGGCCGGTGCCCAGGAACACGTCCTGCACGTCGCGGCGGCGCACCGGCTGGTTGTTGATGAAGTAGCTGCTGGTGCCGTCGCGGGTCAGGACGCGCTTGACGGCGATCTCGGTGAACTGGTTCCACTGGCCGCCGGCGCGCGCGCTGGCGTTGTCGAACACCAGTTCCACGCTGGACCGGCTGGCCGGCTTGCGGTTGCCCGAGCCGTTGAAGATCACGTCCTGCATGGACTCGCCGCGCAGTTCGCTGGCCTTGCTTTCGCCCAGCACCCAGCGCACCGCATCCATGATGTTGGACTTGCCGCAGCCGTTGGGGCCGACCACGCCGACCAGCTGCCCGGGCAGCTGGAAGGTCGTCGGATCGGCAAAGGACTTGAAGCCCGAGAGCTTGATCGAGTTCAGTCGCATCGGGTGGGATCACCGGCTGTCGCAGCCCTCACGTGATCTAAGCCTTTGATTTGATTGTGGAAACGCCCCTTGACGGGGCGCTCGATTCGCGGCGGATGATACCATCGCGCCCTTCGCATTCCGGCCGTTGCCGCCCTCTGAAGCAGCGACCCGGCCGCCACCCGCATTCATCCCCCGCCCATGGCCAAGAACACCCCCGTCAAGCCCGCCTCGACCGCGTCCGCCGCGCCCGCCACCAAGGCACCCAAGGCTTCGAAGCTGAAGATGGTCGCACCGATCAAGGCTGCCAAGGCCGACACGGCCGTCCCGCCCAAGATGCGCGACATGCCGCCCAATCCGCCCAGCCGTCCGAGCAAGGAGATCCACGTCTTCCCCAACCCGGCGCCGGAACGCGACTACGTCATCCAGTTCCAGATCCCCGAGTTCACCTGCCACTGCCCGCTGACGGGCCAGCCGGACTTCGCGCACTTCACGATCGACATGATCGCGGACCAGTACTGCGTCGAGCTCAAGAGCCTGAAGATGTACTTCTGGAGCTACCGCGACGAGGGCGCGTTCCACGAGAAGGTGACCAACACCATCCTCGAGGACATCGTGAAGGTCACGAACCCGCGCTTCATCCGCATCACCGCGAAGTGGTACGTGCGCGGCGGCATCTACACGAACGTCGTGACCGAGCACCGCAAGAAGGGCTGGAAGCCGCTGCCCGCGGTGGACCTGCCGGCGCACGGCTTCGAGACCGGCCTGCTGCGCTGAGCGGCTGAGCCGGAGTTCCGGGACAGCCACGGATGGCCCTCGCCTATGACACGGACACGCAGTTCGTCGCGGTGGCGCTCAAGCGCAGCCGCATCGACGGCTACGGCGTGTTCGCGGCCGAGGCCATCCCCGCCGGCACGCGGCTCGGGCTGCTGACCGGCGAATCGATCACCGTCGCCGAGGCGCGGCGCCGCGCCCAGGAGAGCCAGCGGCTGATGCTGGTGGAGCTGTCGCCGGCGCGCGCGATCGACGCGAGCCGCTCGCAGGACGCGATGCGGTTCACCAACCACAGCTGCTCGCCGAACGCCCGCATCCAGGTCGAGGACGGCGAGATCAGCTTCTTCGCGCTGCGCGACCTGAGTACCGGCGACGAGATCACCGTCGACTACGGCCTCACCCACCACGAGGGGCGCCTGGCCTGCCGCTGCGGCACGCCGGGCTGCCGAGGCTCGCTTTGAAAGCTCGCCGCAGTCCTCGGCCGCCGACGCCGCTGCCTGCGCAGGCCCCACGACCGTACGCCTGAACCACAACCCTCCGTTGTCGAGTGAAGACGGCCCGCTGGACGCTCGCCGCCTATGATTCCGCCCATGAGCCTCGTCCCTGCCACGCCACCGGTCAATCCACGACTGGCGCTGCTGAACCCCTACCCCTTCGAGCGGCTGAGCGCCCTGACCAAGGGCATCGTTCCCAACCCCGAATTGCGGCCGATCTCACTGGGCATCGGCGAGCCGAAACATCCGGCGCCCAAGCTGGTCGAAGACGCGCTGATGGCCAACCTCAAGGGGCTGTCGGGCTATCCGGCCACCGCGGGTCAACTGCCGCTGCGCGAGTCCATCGCCGGCTGGCTGCAGCGGCGTTATGCGCTGAACCTGGACCCCGCCACGCAGATCCTGCCGGTCAACGGTTCGCGGGAGGCGCTGTTCGCCCTCGCGCAGGTGGTCATCGATCCGTCCCGACCCGGCGCGACCGTCGTCTGCCCCAATCCGTTCTATCAGATCTATGAAGGCGCCGCGCTGCTGGCCGGCGCGACGCCCGCCTTCGCCAACTCCGACCCGGCGCGCAACTTCGCCCCCGACTGGTCGCAGATCGACGAGGCCACCTGGTCGCGCACGCAGCTGCTCTACGTCTGCTCGCCGGGCAACCCGACCGGCGCGGTCATGCCGCTGTCCGAGTGGCAGACGCTGTTCGAGCTCAGCGACCGCCACGGCTTCGTGATCGCCTCGGACGAGTGCTACTCCGAGATCTACTTTCGCGACGGCCCCGACGCCCCGCCGTTGTCGGGCCTGCAGGCCGCCGCGCAACTCGGCCGTCCGGACTTCCGCAACCTGATCGCATTCACCAGCCTGTCCAAGCGCTCCAACGTGCCGGGCATGCGCTCCGGTTTCGTCGCCGGCGACGCCGCGTGGATCAAGCGCTTCCTTCTGTACCGGACTTATCACGGCTCGGCGATGAACCCGATGATCCAGGCCGCCAGCATCGCCGCCTGGGACGACGAGGACCACGTCGTCGCCAACCGCGACCAGTACCGCGCGAAGTTCGCCGCCGTCACGCCGCTGCTGGCCGAGGTCCTGGACGTCGCGCTCCCCGACGCGGGTTTCTACCTGTGGGCGGCCGTGCCAGACGGTAACGATATTGGCTTCGCCCAGGGGCTGCTCGCTCAATACAATGTCGGCGTCTTGCCCGGCAGCCTGCTGGCCCGCGACGCCCATGGGATCAACCCCGGCGCCGGCCGCATCCGCCTGGCACTGGTGGCCGAACAGGCCGAATGCCTGGAAGCCGCGCACCGCATCGTCTCCTTCGTGAAGCAACTCAAGACGTCCGCCTGATCCGGCCCCGCCGGTCCGCCCCACGATCTCCCCCCAAGTTGAGCTTCACCCCTCCTCCGCATTCGTCCCTCATCCCCCTCCCTCTCCGAACCTCCGCACCATGACGCAAGACTTGCAATCCATCATCGACCTCGCCTGGGAAGGCCGCGCAAACCTGACTTCCGCCAACAGCCCCGAAGTGCGCGCGGCGGTGGACGAGGTCATCGCCGGGCTGGACGCCGGCACGCTGCGCGTGGCCGAGCGCAAGGCCGTCGGTGAATGGACCGTGCACCAGTGGGTCAAGAAGGCCGTGCTGTTGTCCTTCCGCCTGAACGACAACCGCCAGATGGGCGCCGGCGACATGACCTTCTTCGACAAGGTCCCGACCAAGTTCGGCGGCCAGAGCGACGAGCAGCTGCGCGCCGCCGGCGTGCGCGTCGTGCCGCCGGCCGTCGCGCGTCGCGGCAGCTTCATGGCGAAGAACGTCGTGCTGATGCCGTCCTACGTGAACATCGGCGCCTACGTCGACGAAGGCACCATGGTCGACACCTGGGCCACCGTCGGTTCCTGCGCGCAGATCGGCAAGAACGTCCACCTGTCCGGCGGCGTCGGCATCGGCGGCGTGCTGGAGCCGCTGCAGGCCAACCCGACCATCATCGAGGACAACTGCTTCATCGGCGCCCGCTCGGAGATCGTCGAAGGCGTGATCGTCGAAGAGAACTCGGTCATCTCGATGGGCGTCTACATCGGCCAGAGCACCCCGATCTACGACCGCGAGACCGACACCGTCTCGTACGGCCGCGTCCCCGCCGGCTCGGTCGTCATCAGCGGCAGCCTGCCGAAGAACGACAAGTACAGCCTGTACGCCGCCATCATCGTCAAGAAGGTCGACGCCGGCACCCGCGCGAAGACGTCCATCAACGAACTGCTGCGCGCCTGAAGCCACGAGCTTCACGACGCCACGCCGACGACAAGCATCCGTCCGGAGGAGACTGCATGAGCACGGGAAACATGGAGCGCATCCTGCGCCTGATGGCCGAAAAGGGCGCATCCGACACCTACCTGTCGGCCAACATGCCGGTGCTGATCCGGATCAACGGGCAGATGCTGCAGCTCTCTGACCAGTTGCTGACGCCCGCGCAGCCGCGCGCGCTGATCTCCGAGGTCATCGACCCGCAGCACCTGGCCGAGCTCGACGCCAATGGCGAGCTGAACCTCGCGGTCTCCATTCCCAAGGTCGGCAGCTTCCGGCTGTCGGGCTTCCGTCAGCGTGGGTCGATCGCGGCGGTGTTCCGCCACATCCCGCACGTCATCCCGACGCTGGACAGCCTGGGCCTGCCGCCCATCCTGGGCAAGCTGATCACCGAGAAGCGCGGCCTGATCCTGATGGTCGGCGCGACCGGCACGGGCAAGAGCACCACGCTCGCGTCCATGCTGGAGCACCGCAACCAGACGATGACCGGCCACATCCTCACCATCGAGGATCCGCTGGAGTACCTGTTCACCAACAAGCGCTCGCTGGTCAACCAGCGCGAGGTCGGCCGCGACACCGCGTCGCTGGGCGTCGCGCTGAAGAACGCGCTGCGCCAGGCGCCGGACTGCATCCTGATCGGGGAAATCCGCGACCGCGAGACCATGACCGCCGCGATCTCGTATGCGCTGTCGGGCCACCTGGTCGTCGCCACGCTGCACGGCAACAACAGCTACCACGCGCTCAACCGGATCATGTCCTTCTACACGCCGGAATCGCGTCCGGCGATGCTGAACGACCTGGGCGCCGGCCTGAAGGCGGTGGTCTCGCAGCGCCTGGTGCGCGCCGCCGCGGGCGGCCGCGTGCCGGTCACCGAGATCCTGCTCAACACCAAGCTGGTCGCCGAACTGATCGAGCAAGGCGACTTCGCCGGCGTGAAGGAGGCGATGGAGAAGTCGATGGCCGAGGGCTCGCAGAGCTTCGAGGAACACTTCGCCCGCCTCATCACCGACGGCACGATCACCCGCGAGGAAGGCCTGGCCTTCGCCGACTCGCCGACCAACCTGCTCTGGCGTCTGCAGAACGACGGTCCCGGCGTCAAGCCCGGCGGCCCCGGCGCGCCCAAGAAGGAAGAGCCGGCCGAGGACACCGCCAACTTCACCTCCATCACGCTGGACGTGCAGCCCGGCTGAGGCCCGACGCCGACGAGCAACCACCGATGGACGACCTGACCCTCGCGCTGCTGGAGCAGCTGATCGCGCGCCCCTCGGTGACGCCTGCCGATGCCGGCTGCCTCGACCTCATCGGCTCGCGGCTGGCCGGCGCCGGGTTCACGCTCGAACGCATGGACAGCGGGCCGGACGACTTCCGCGTCAGCAACCTGTGGGCGGTGCGTCGCGGCCAGTCGGCGGACGGACCGCTGCTGGTCTTCGCCGGGCACACCGACGTGGTGCCCACCGGCGACCTCGCGAAGTGGACCAGCGATCCCTTCGTCCCCACCGTGCGCGGCGACCGCCTGTACGGACGCGGCGCGGCGGACATGAAAACCTCGCTGGCCGCCATGGTCGTCGCCGCCGAGGACTTCGCAGCCATGCACCCGGACCATCGCGGCAGCGTCGCCTTCCTGCTGACCAGCGACGAGGAGGGACCGGCGCGTGACGGCACCGTCGTCTGCGTCGAGCGATTGCGCGCCCGCGGCGAGCGGCTCGACTACTGCATCGTCGGCGAGCCGACCTCGGTCGAGCGCCTGGGTGACATCGTCAAGAACGGCCGCCGCGGCTCGCTCTCCGGCAAGCTGCGGGTGATCGGCGTGCAGGGCCACGTCGCCTATCCGCAGCTCGCCCGCAACCCGGTCCATCAGGCCGCGCCGGCCTTGGCCGAGCTGACCGTGGGCGAATGGGATAATGGCAATGCGTACTTCCCGCCGACGACCTTCCAGATCTCCAACATCGCCGCCGGCACCGGCGCCGGCAATGTGATCCCTGGTGAGATGGTGGTGGATTTCAACTTCCGTTTCTCGACCGAGTCGACGCCGGAGGGGCTGCGTCAACGGGTGCACGCGCTGCTGGACCGGCATGGCCTGGAATACACACTGGACTGGACGTTGTCCGGCGAACCCTTCCTGACACCGGTGGGCGAGCTGTCCGCCGCGATCGGCGCCGCTATCGAGGCCGAGACCGGCGTATCCGCCGAGTTGTCGACGACCGGCGGCACCTCGGACGGGCGCTTCATCGCCAGGCTCTGTCCGCAGGTGGTGGAATTCGGACCGCTCAACGCGAGCATCCACAAGATCGACGAATACGTGCCGCTGGACCAGATCGCGCCGCTGACGCGCATCTACCGGCGCACCCTGGAGAATCTGCTGCTGTGACGCTGTTGGAATTGATCGAGGCCCAGGCCGCCCGCCTCCGTGAGGCGGGCGTTTCGTTTGGGCACGGCACGACGAATGCCTTCGACGAGGCCGCCTGGCTGAGCCTGTGGGCGCTGGACCTGCCGTTGGACGCACTGGAAGCGCACGAGGCCGAGGCCGTCGACGAGGCCGGGCGCGCGAAGGTCCAGGCGCTGGTCGCCGAGCGCATCGCGACGCGCAAGCCCGCCGCCTACCTGACGCGCGAAGCGTGGCTGCAGGGCGTCCCCTTCTACGTCGACGAGCGCGCCATCGTGCCGCGCAGCTTCATCGCCGAACTGCTGGCCGACGCGACCATCGACGCCTGGCTGTCGGACCAGACCACCCGCGTGCTGGACCTGTGCACCGGCAACGGCAGCCTGGCCGTGCTGGCCGCGATGGCCTGGCCGGACGTGGCGGTCGACGCGATCGACCTCAGCGCCGAGGCGCTCGCGGTCGCGGCGATCAACGTCGCGCGTCACCAGCTCGGCGACCGCATCCGCCTGCTGCAGGGCGACGGCCTGGCGCCCGCGCAAGGGCCGTACGACCTGATCCTGTGCAACCCGCCGTACGTGAACAGCAGGTCGATGGCGGCACTGCCGCACGAGTACCGCGCCGAGCCCGAGCTGGCGCTGGCGGGCGGCGCCGACGGCATGGACTTCATCCGCCGGCTGCTGGCCGATGCCCCGGCGCAGATGAAGCCGCAAGCGGTGCTGGTCCTCGAGATCGGCAACGAGCGCGAGTTTTTCGAAGCCGCCTTCCCACGACTTGAATCCGCCTGGCTGGACACTTCCGCCGGCGAGGACCAGGTCTTGCTGCTGACCCGTGAGGCGCTGGTCGCCGCGGGCTTCGGCGAAGACGACCCACCGGGCGGCGAACCAGTCGCCCAACAAGGAGTTTCCCCATGATCACGCTGCGCAACATCGTGCTGCGCCGCGGCACCAAGGTCGTTCTCGATGACGCGAGCGTCGTGCTGCAACCCGGCGAGAAGGTCGGCCTGGTGGGCCGCAACGGCGCCGGCAAGTCCAGCCTGTTCTCGCTGCTGACCGACCGCCTGCACAGCGACAAGGGCGACGTGGAGATCCCGCGTCACTGGGCGCTGGCCGAGGTGGCGCAGCACATGCCCGAAACCGACATGCCGGCCACCGAGTTCGTGCTGGAAGGCGACGTCCGCCTGATGGCCGCGCGCAAGGCGCTGGCCGAGGCGGAAGCCGCCGACGACGGCCACGCCATCGCCGATGCCTACGCGCAGCTGATGGATGCCGGCAGCCTGGATGCCCCCGCCCGCGCGCAGGCGCTGATGATGGGTCTGGGTTTCAAGGGCGCGCAGGTCGACGCGCCGGTCAACAGCTTCTCCGGCGGCTGGCGCATGCGGCTGCAACTGGCGCGCGCGCTGATGTGTCCGTCCGACCTGATGCTGCTGGACGAACCCACCAACCACTTGGACCTGGACGCCCTGGTCTGGCTGGAAGCGTGGCTGCAGCGTTATGAAGGCACGATGATCATCATCAGCCACGACCGCGAGTTCCTGGATGCGATCACCAAGGTCACGCTGCACCTGGACGAGGCCAAGCTGCACCGCTACGGCGGCAATTACACCGCCTTCGAGTCCATGCGCGCGGAGCGCATGCTCCAGCAGCAGCAGGCCTTCAGCAAGCAGCAGGAGCGCATGGCGCATCTGCAGAAGTTCATCGACCGCTTCAAGGCCAAGGCCAGCAAGGCCAAGCAGGCGCAGAGCCGCGTGAAGGCGCTCGAACGCATGGAACGCCTGGCGCCGGTACTGACCGCCTCGGACTTCAGCTTCGAGTTCCGCGAGCCGCAGAACCTGCCCAATCCGATGCTGATGTTCGACACGGTGTCGGTCGGCTACGACACCGACGAAGGCGAGAAGGTCATCGTGCGCGGCATCGACCGCTCGGTGCTGGCCGGCCAGCGCTTCGGCATCCTGGGCGCGAACGGCCAGGGCAAGTCGACCTTCGTGAAGACGGTCGCCCGCATGCAGCGCGCGATGGGCGGCACGATCACCGAGGGCAAGGGACTGTCGATCGGCTACTTCGCGCAGCAGGAGATGGACGTGCTACGGCCGGACGAGGGCCCGCTGATGCACATGATCCGGCTGGCCAAGGAGGTCAGCCCGAACGCCCGCGAGCAGGAGCTGCGCGACTTCCTCGGCCAGTTCCGCTTCGTCGGCGACATGGTGAACCAGGAAGTGGGCAGCCTGTCCGGCGGCGAGAAGGCGCGGCTGGTGCTGGCGATGCTGGTCTGGCAGCGCCCCAACCTGCTGCTGCTGGACGAGCCGACCAACCACCTGGACCTGCAGACCCGCGAGGCGCTGTCGATGGCGCTCAACGAGTTCGAAGGCACCGTCATGCTGGTCAGCCATGACCGCGCGCTGCTGCGCGAGGTCTGCGACGAGTTCTGGCTGGTGGCCGACGGCAAGCTGGCGCCGTTCGACGGCGACCTGGACGATTACCAGCGCTGGCTGCTGGATCGCTCCAAGGAAGCGGCCAAGCTCGCGAAGGAAGAAGCCAAGCAGGCGCTGCGCAGCGCTCGCGCCAGCAGCGCGACATCCGCTCCCGCACCAGCCCCGGTGGCCGCGGCTCCCGCGGTCGCTGCTCCGGTGGCGGCACCGGCTGCTCCCGCCATCAAGCGCGAGGACCGCAAGCTCAGCGGCCAGGCCCGTCAGAAGCTGTCCGAGCAGACCCGCCCGCTGCGCAAGGAGATGGAGCAGATCGACGCCCGCATGAAGGCATGGACGGAAGAACGCGCCGCGCTCGAAGCGCAACTGTCGGCGGCCGGGCAGACGCCCGCGCAGATCGCGGACGCCGGCAAGCGCCTGAAGGCCATCGGCGACGAGGTCGAAGCGGCGGAACTGCGCTGGCTGGAGCTCAGCGAGCAGGTCGACGCCATCCAGGCGACGGGCTGAGCCCGCTTTCACACCCCGCTCCACGAACGCCTCGGCGACCACGGTCCCCGAGGCGTTTTTCTTTCTGGAACTTCCGACGGTGGCCGCCGATAGTTCCCGTCAACCGCGCCCAAAGACCATTTCAATTGTGCGCAATTGAGTTGCTCGCTATAGTTGCGTCCATGCCGCACGTGACACCCTTCAACCCGCAGGACACCGCCTCCGCCGTGGCCGATGTCCGCGACCAGCCGATGCCTGCGGGCACGGACTGGTTGAAGCTGGACGTGCAGCTGTGCTTCGCGCTCTATTCGACCTCGCTGGCGATGACGAAGCTGTACAAGCCGCTACTGACTCCGTTGGGCCTGACCTATCCGCAGTACCTGGTGATGCTGGTGCTGTGGGAGACCGACGGCCCGAGCGTGTCCGATCTGGGGCAACGTCTGAACCTGGACTCGGGCACGCTCACACCGCTGTTGAAGCGCCTGGAAGCGAGCGGCCTCATCCAACGCCGCCGCGCCCTCTCCGACGAGCGACGCGTCGAGATCCACCTGACGGCGTCCGGCCGCGTGCTGCGCGATCGGGCCATCGCCATCCCTGAACAACTGGCCTGCGCCAGTGCCTGCGGCCCCGTCGAATTGGAGTCGCTGACAAGACGCCTGCATGAACTGCGAGCCAACGTACTGACCCATCTGGCACGCGGTCCCGCCCCTCCCGTCACCGCGGACGAGGATGGCGAGACCTGACCCCGAGTTGTCCGCCCCTTCACTCACCCCTCACCACCAAGGAGCCTCATATGGCCATCGAAAAAGCCCTCTACACCGCCACCGCCACCGCCACCGGCGGCCGTCAAGGCACCGCGCAATCGTCGGATGACCGCCTGAAGGTCCAGCTGTCCACGCCCAAGGCGCTGGGCGGCGACGACGGCGCCGGCACCAACCCCGAGCAGCTGTTCGCCGCGGGTTACTCGGCCTGCTTCATCGGCGCGATGAAGGCCGTTTCCGGCCGCAACAAGGTCGCCCTGCCCGCGGAAGTCTCGATCACCAGCGAAGTCGGCATCGGCCCTCACGCCAACAAGCCCGGCGCTTTCGGCATCGCCGTCGCGATGAAGATCTCGGTGCCCGGCATGGACCGCGCCGCACTGGAGAAGCTGGTCGCCGAGGCGCACGAGGTCTGCCCGTACTCGAACGCCACCCGCGGCAACATCGACGTCACGCTGACGATCGTCTGATCCTCCGGTTCCGGTTCGTTCCGGATCCGCGATGAAAAAAGCGCCGGCATTGCCGGCGCTTTGTCGTTGATGAGAAGCGCGGCGCGCGACGTACTCAGCGGGATTGCAGCAGCGTGAGCATCAATTCGATGCGCGCCGCCCAGGGCGACAGCGCCGCCGTCGGCTCGTCGCTCGCGCCGACGATACGCCCCTGCGCGCAGCGCGTCGTCCGCCAGACGGGAACGCCCGCGTCCTTCAGCGCCTGCACCGGCGCCTCCAGCGCGCGGTTCAGCGTGCCGTTCCCCGTGCAGGCCAGCACCAGGCCTTGGAGTCCGGCCGCACGCCATGCTTCGAGCGAACGCGCCTCGGCGCCCGCATGGCTGGCGAGCACCGCGACCCACGGCCATTGCGACGCGTCTTCGGGCAACACCTTCGTGCCCAGGGCATCACCCTGCGGCCAATCGCGGAAGCGGCGCACGATCCCCTCCTCCACCACCGCCAGCGGACCGGCGTCGGGTCCGGCCTCGAAGGCATCGAGGCGGTAGGTGTGCGTCTTGCGCAGCTCCCCCCCCGACCATACCTTCCCTGCGACCACCGCGACGACACCGCGTACGCCGTCGGCCTCGGCCACAGCCACGGCGTCCAGCAGGTTCTGCGGTCCATCCGCCTGGATAGCCGTCGCCGGGCGCATCGCCGCCGTCAGGACCACCGGCTTCCCGGGCGCGAGCACGCGCTGCAGCAGGTAGGCGGTTTCCTCCAGCGTATCGGTGCCGTGCGTGATCACGATGCCGCGCACCTCGGGGCGATCCAGGTGCTCCTGCACGCGACGCGCGAGCCGCGCCCAGGTCGCGTGATCCATGTCCTTGCTGTCGAGCTGCGCCAGTTGCTCAGCCTCCAGCGCGCGGGCCGCCAGCGCCGGCACCGCGCCCACCAGCGACGCCACCGACAGCGAGCCGGCCTTGTAGCCGACGTTGTCCGTCGCACTGCCGGAGGCCCCGGCGATGGTCCCCCCGGTGCCGATGATCACAAGGGTCTGGGCCGAACTTTGCAATTTCTCGTCTCCTGTATAAAAATCCAGATGCTGGATGAATTCTCAGGCGGCTTTCGAACCTTCCAAGGCCGCCGCCGTCTTCGACATCCGCCCCTCAATCGAACAAAGGCCAACTCGTGGACACTCCGCCCAAACTCACTGCCCGGCAACAGCAGATCTTCGATCTGGTCCGCGACAGCATCGAGAGCACCGGATCCCCACCCACCCGCGCGGAGATCGCGCAGCAGCTGGGCTTCAAGTCCGCGAACGCGGCCGAGGAACACCTGCAGGCCTTGGCGCGCAAGGGCGTCATCGAGCTGGTCGGCGGTACGGCGCGCGGGATCCGGCTGCCGTCGACCGCGCTGCGGCAAGTCAACCGCGCCCGGGAGCACAGCCAGTTCGCACTGCCGCTGGCGAGCCTCGCACAGCTGACCTTGCCGCTGGTGGGCCGTGTCGCCGCCGGTGCGCCCATCCTGGCCGAGGAACACGTCGAGCAGCACTATAGCGTCGACGCTTCGATGTTCTCGAAGGCGCCGGACTACCTCCTGCGCGTGAAAGGCATGAGCATGAAGGACATCGGCATCATGGACGGCGACCTGCTCGCGGTGCAGAAGATCAGCGAGGCTCGCAACGGCCAGGTGGTCGTCGCGCGCATCGGCGACGAGGTCACGGTGAAGCGCTTCCAGCGCCACGCCGACGGCATCCGCCTGCTGCCCGAAAACCCCGATTTCCAGCCGATCGAGGTGCCCCCCGACGAGCAGTTCGCGATCGAAGGTTTGGCCGTCGGCCTGATCCGCTCCGGCGGCTTCCACTGAGCGCCGGGATCCGCCCATGAGCGCGCGAAAGACGCACGCCAAGGCAGCCTCGGCCGCCGACTGTGCATCACTTCGGCAGATTCCCAACATCGGGCCAGCGATGGTGCGGGATTTCGAGGCGATGGGGATTCATCAACCAGCGGATCTCGTCGGCGCGGACGCCTTTGCGCTATATCAGCGGATCTGCAAACTGACCGGTCAGCGTCATGATCCCTGCGTGCTGGATACCTATATGGCCGCTGTCGATTTCATGAACGGCGGCCCTCCCCGGGATTGGTGGAGTTATACGGCGCAGCGAAAGCGCGAGTATCCAGACCTCTGATCCTTGGCCAAAACAATCGGCCAAAGAAAAAACCCTGACGATTTGCATCGACAGGGTTTCAATGTTGGCGGAGTGGACGGGGCTCGAACCCGCGACCCCCGGCGTGACAGGCCGGTATTCTAACCAACTGAACTACCACTCCAGATAAGACGCTATTGAGTGCATCTATATCATTTGCGAACAAGTTTCGCTGCAAACCATCGATTCCTCTCGGAACCTCGCTGCAGCCAAGCCTTGTCGTACTTGGCGTCCCCTAGGGGATTCGAACCCCTGTAGCCACCGTGAAAGGGTGGTGTCCTAGGCCTCTAGACGAAGGGGACTGGACTTGCTGTCTTGACTCGAACTGTGCGTACTGAGCAACCATCACACCCGAAGGTATTCTGGTGGAGGTAAGCGGGATCGAACCGCTGACCTCTTGCATGCCATGCAAGCGCTCTCCCAGCTGAGCTATACCCCCGAATGCTTTCGCATCGAATCGGTACGCTGCCCGAGTCTCAACTGTGTTGGCGGAGTGGACGGGGCTCGAACCCGCGACCCCCGGCGTGACAGGCCGGTATTCTAACCAACTGAACTACCACTCCAGATACTCAAGACCTTTCGATCTATCGCATCAAACTCTTCCCGCGTTGATTCCATCAATTGCTTGATGTCATCACTGCGTCGATTTCGTTACTGTACCTGATTTTGACAACGATCAAATCGATTTCCGAAGAATTTTTCGATTTTCTCATTCAATCTCTGGTCAGCAACCAAGTTCGAAACTTGGCGTCCCCTAGGGGATTCGAACCCCTGTAGCCACCGTGAAAGGGTGGTGTCCTAGGCCTCTAGACGAAGGGGACAAAACCTTCTTCCTTGAACCGCGCGCCACGCAAACTGAAGTTTGGTGGAGGTAAGCGGGATCGAACCGCTGACCTCTTGCATGCCATGCAAGCGCTCTCCCAGCTGAGCTATACCCCCTTCGGGGAATTCGATCCGGCTTCTTTTCGGCTTTCTGAATTTCATCGGGGAGCTCGCGCTCCCCGTTTAAATTCATCGTCTGCCGCTTCGAAGTTCGTTTCGAACAACGCGCTGTTCAAGCGAGAACGAGAGTATAGATCGAGTTTTAAACGGAACGCAAGCGGTTCAACAAAATTTCTTTGTCGAAAAGTTCCAGCACCGCGTCCACCGAGGGGGTCTGTGAACGACCGCAGCTCAACACCCGAACGGGAATCGCCAGTTGCGGCATCTTCAGGCCGTGGGCCGTGATCGTTTCCTTGATCGTGGCGCTGATCGAGGCCTTGTCCCAGACCGCAAGGGCCTCAAGTTTGTCCGCCAACGCCAGCACGGCCGGCTTCACCGCATCGGTCAGGTGCTGAGCACGGTCGGCGTCGCTGATCGTCACCGGCGACACGTACATCGCCAGCCAGTCCGCCAGCGCGACCGTCGTGCTGCAGCGGTCCTTGAACAACCCGCACATCGCTTCGAGACGCTCCGGCGCGGCCAGGCTGCGCTTGGCCAGTTGCGCCGCGACCAACGCCGCCAGCCGCGCGTCGTCCGCCTGCTTGATGTAGTGCGAATTGACCCATTCCAGCTTGGCCGGATCCCATTGCGCGGGGCTCTTCGAGATGTGGCTGCCGTCGAACCACGAGACCATTTGCGTCACGCTGTAGAGCTCGTCGTCACCGTGGCTCCAGCCCAGGCGCGACAGGTAGTTCAGCATCGCCTCGGGCAGGTAGCCGTTCTCCTCGTACGCGGTGACGCTGACCGCGCCGCGACGCTTGGACAGCTTCTGGCCGTCATCGCCCAGGATCACGGGAATGTGGCCGAACGCGGGCAGTGCCGCGCCCAGCGCGTTGAAGAGGTTGATCTGCCAGGGTGTGTTGTTGATGTGCTCGTCGCCGCGGAAGACGTGGGTGATCTTCATGTCCCAGTCGTCGATCACCACCGCGAAGTTGTAGGTCGGCACGCCGTCCGGACGCAGCAGGATGAGGTCGTCGATCTCGCGGTTGTTGATCGTGATCGGCCCCTTGACAAGGTCGTCCCAGGTCACATCGCCGTCGACGGGATTCTTGAAACGCACCACCGGCTCGATGCCCACGGGAATCGCCGGCAGCGTCTTGCCCGGCTCCGGACGCCAGGTGCCGTCGTAGCGGCGCTTCTCGCCGCGCGCCTCCTGGCCCGCCTTCATCGCGGCGAGTTCCTCGGGCGAGCAGTAGCAGCGGTAGGCGGTGCCGGCCGCGATCATCTGCTCGATGACCGCGTGATAGCGCTCCAGGCGCTGCATCTGATAGATCGGGCCCTCGTCGTAGTCGAGGCCCAGCCACTTCATCGACGCGAGGATCTGCTCGACCGAATCCTGCGTCGATCGCGCGACGTCGGTGTCCTCGATGCGCAGCACGAATTCGCCGCCGTGGTGGCGCGCGTAGGCCCACGAGAACAAGGCCGTACGCGCCGTGCCGAGGTGCAGGAAACCCGTCGGCGACGGAGCAATGCGGGTGCGGACCGGCGTGGCCGGCGTGGAGGGAGTCGTCATAGGGAATTCAAACCGCGGGCCAGATCGGCCTTGATGTCTTCGATGTCTTCCAGGCCGACCGCGACGCGGATCAGGCCCTGCGTGATGCCGGCGGCCTGGCGCTGCGGCTCGGTGAGCCGGCCGTGCGAGGTGCTGGCCGGATGCGTGATGGTGGTCTTGGTGTCGCCGAGGTTGGCGGTGATCGAGCAGATCTTCGTCCGGTCGATGACGTGGAAGGCGGCGGCGCGACCGTTGTCGTCGCCAGCGTTCTTCACGATGAACGACACGACCGCCCCGCCCTGGCCGCCTTGCTGGCGCATCGCAAGCTCATGCTGCGGATGCGACTTCAGGCCCGGGTAATAGACGCGTTCGACGCCGGGATGCACTTCCAGCCATTCGGCCAGCACGGCGGCGCTGGCGGTCTGCGCCTTCATGCGCACCGACAGCGTCTCCATGCCCTTGAGCACGACCCAGGCGTTGAAAGGCGACAGCGACATGCCCACCGAGCGCATCACCGGCGTGAACACCTCGTCGACATGTTTCGCGGAGGCGCAGATCGCGCCCGCGATCACGCGGCCCTGGCCGTCCAAATACTTGGTGCCGGAATGGATGATGAAGTCCGCGCCCATCTTCGCCGGCTGCTGAAGCGCGGGCGAGGCGAAGCAGTTGTCCACCGCCAGCAGCGCGCCGTGCGCGTGCGCGATCTCGGCCAGCGCGGCGACGTCGCAGACCTCGGTCAGTGGATTGGTCGGCGTCTCCGCGAACAGCAGTTTCGTGTTGGGTTGCAGCGCATGCCTCCACTCGGCCAGATCGGTCTGGGACACGAAGGTCGTCTGGACACCGAACTTGCCGAACTCGCCCTGCAGCAGCTTGATGGTCGAGCCGAACACCGACCGCGAGCAGACCACGTGATCGCCCGACTTCAGCAGGCCCATGACCAGCAGCATGATCGCGGACATGCCGGACGAGGTGGCGATGCACGCCTCGGTGCCTTCGAGCGCGGCAAGCCGGCGCTCCATCATCATGACCGTCGGATTCGAGAAGCGGCTGTAGACGAAGGCCTCCTCCTCGTTGGCGAAGCGGCGCGCGGCGGTGGCCGCGTCCGGATGCACGAAGGAGCTGGTCAGGTAGAGCGCTTCCGAGTTCTCGCCCCAGAGCGACGGCGGCAGGCCTTCCCGGACGGCGAGCGTGTCCAGCCGGACGTCGGCCGGCAGGTCCACGCGCGGGATGCCGCCCTTCTTCTCATGGCTCATCATTGGTCTCCGCCGCTCTGCAGCGCCAGGCGGCTGCGTGCCGGCAGGTCCTCTTCCTCGGGCTGCGACTTGCGCTGCGCCTGCATGGTCGCGAAGTCCTCGACCGAGACGTCGCCGGTGATGTAGGTGCCGTCGAAGCAGGAGGCCTCGAAGCCGTTCAGCCCCGGGCGCAGTTGGCCCACCACGCGCTTCATCGCGTCGACGTCCTGGTAGATCAGCGCGTCGGCGCCGATGAACTGGCGGATCTCCTCGATCGAGCGGCCATGGGCGATCAGCTCTTCCTTGGTCGGCATGTCGATGCCGTACACATTGGGGAAGCGCACCGGCGGCGCCGCCGAGGCCAGGTAGACCTTGTTCGCGCCGGCCTCGCGGGCCATCTGCACGATCTCCTTGGAGGTGGTGCCGCGCACGATGGAGTCGTCGACCAGCAGCACGTTGCGGCCCTTGAATTCCAGGCCGATCGCGTTGAGCTTCTGGCGCACCGACTTCTTGCGCGTGGACTGGCCCGGCATGATGAAGGTCCGACCCACGTAGCGGTTCTTGACGAAGCCTTCGCGGTACGGCTTGCCGATGCGGTGCGCGAGCTGCATCGCCGACGGCCGGCTCGATTCCGGAATCGGGATGACCACGTCGATCTCGCTCGGGGGGATCGTCGAGATCAGGCGCTGGGCCAGCGTCTCGCCCATGTTCAGGCGCGCCTGGTAGACCGAGATGCCGTCCATCACCGAATCCGGGCGCGCCAGGTAGACGAACTCGAACATGCAGGGGTTCAGCGTCGGGTGCTCGGCGCACTGCTGCGTGTGGATCGTGCCCTGGGTGTCGATGAACAGCGCCTCGCCAGGTGCGAGGTCGCGCGTCAGCGTGTGCGCGGTGCCTTCAAGCGCCACGCTTTCGCTGGCGACCATGACCTCGCCGTCGGCCGCCTGGCCGAAGCACAGCGGCCGGATGCCGTAGGGGTCGCGGAAGGCCAGCAGCCCGTGCCCGGCGATCAGCGCGATCACGGCGTACGAGCCCTTGATCCGCTTGTGCACGGTGCCCACGGCCTTGAAGATCTGCGCCGGCGTCAGCGGCAGGTCGCGGCCGGCCATCTCCAGCTCGTGCGCGAGCACGTTGATCAGGACTTCGGTGTCACTCTCGGTGTTGATGTGACGGCGGTCGACGTCGAACAGCTCCGCCTTCAGCGCATGCGCGTTGGTCAGGTTGCCGTTGTGGACCAGCACGATGCCGTAAGGCGCATTGACGTAGAACGGCTGCGCCTCTTCCTCGGAATAGGCGTTGCCGGCCGTCGGATAACGGACCTGGCCGAGGCCGACGTTGCCGGGCAGCCCGCGCATGTTGCGGGTGCGGAAGACGTCGCGCACCATGCCGCGCGCCTTGTGCATGAAGCACTTCTGACCTTGCATCGTGACGATGCCGGCCGCGTCCTGGCCGCGATGCTGCAGCAGCAGCAGCGCGTCATAGATCAGCTGGTTGACCGGCGCCTTGGAAATCACACCGACGATGCCGCACATGGGGAGGTCCTTAATGCTTCTGGAAAAGGAAGGGAACGACGGCCGGGGCGCTCATGACGCTCAGGCCGGAATGTAGTCCTGCAGGGCCGCGGGCAACAGCGGCTTCACCTGCGTGAGGGTCGCCTGCAGCCACGGCGCGAGCTGCGATTCGATCCACGGCCGCGACCGGACGGCCGGCGTCATGTCGACGATGACGGTGGCCAGCAGCGCCAGCAGCACCGCGCGCAGCACGCCGAAGGCCGCGCCGCCGAGCCGGTCCAGCACGCCCAGCGGCGTCGCGTGGATCAGCGCCCGGATCAGCTTGGCGCCCAGGCCCCAGATCAGCAGCACCAGGATGAAGGCCAGCACCAGCCCGAGGGCGTGGATCAGCGACGGGCCGATCTTCTCCGCCGGCAGCAGGCCCTCGATGAATGGCGCCACGAAGGGCGCAGCCGCATACGCGACCAGCCAGCCGGCGATGGTCATCAACTCGAAGACCAGGCCGCGCCAGGCCCCCAGCAGCACCGAGACGACCAGCAGGCCCAGCAGCGCGAGGTCGACCCAGTTCATCGCGGCGATCGTGCGTGCGCGGGGAGACGGTCATGGTCGTGCATCGTGGCGAGCTCCGTGCCGACCCGTCAGAGCGTCAGCACGGCCGACGAGAGGCCGCCGCCGCGGACCTTGGCCGCGACCTTGTCCGCCTCGTCCCGCGAGTTGAAGGGACCGACCCGGACGCGGATGCGCTTGCCGTCCGCGGTGTCGACCGCCTGTGTGTAGGTCTTGAGGCCCATGCGCTCGACCTTCGCGCGCACATCCTGCGCGGCCTTGCCGTCGGCGTAGGCGCCGACCTGCACGATGAACCGCGTGCCGGAAGCGGCCGCGTCGGCCTTCTTCTCGGACGATGAACGCCCCTCCAGCAGCGCCTGCGCGCGAGCAGCATCGGCCGTGCGGGTGTCCGGCTTCGGATCGGGCTTGCGCTCCGGCCTTGTCTCGACCTTGGGCTCGGGCTTGCGCTCCGGCTTGGCCTCGGCTCTGGTCTCGGGCTTGTGTTCGGGCTTGGGCTCGACACGGGCCGGACGGGCCGGTTCTGCGATCGTCGCACGCTCGTCGGGCCTGGTGTCCATGCGAGTCGGCGGCATGGCCTGGGCCACCTGGTCGGCGACCGGATCACGTGGCACCTCACGTGGCACGTCCGGAGGCGGGACCGCGCGGTCGGCCGCGGCCTGCTCGGCGGACTCGGTGATGATGCCGCGCCCCGCATCGCCGCCGGTGGCCTGGGCGCGCGAGGTCTGAGCGGTCGGCGCGGGGATGGTCAGCGGCGTCGCGCCGTCCTTGCGCGGAATGTCGATCGGCAGGTCGACCGCGATCGGTCGGGGCTGGGTCTCGAACAGCAGCGGGAACACGATCACCGCGATCCCCACCAGCACCGCCGCGCCGACCAGGCGCCGGCGCGCGCGCAGGCGCAGTTGCTGCACGTCGTCGACCGTCTCGGCGCCGCCGCGGGAACGCCCTCGCCCGGCGTCGCCGCCGGAACGGCCCCGCTCACTGCGATCGCCGCGATCACCGCTCCGGTCGCCGGAGTCTTTCGCTTCGCCGCGCTTCAGGAAGGACAGAAAACCCATGTACTCGGAGAACCTGGTTGATGCCGCGCCGTCGCCGCGGGAGTGCCCTCGGGACCCAGGGCCCCGGAGCGGAAAGCGGCCCCTCCGCAGATACGGACGAGGCCGCCGACTTTCAACTGCGAGCGATTCGAATGCAGCGTTGCGAAGCGCTCAATGCCGCCCGCTTCAAGACGTGGCTTCCGGCTGGACGCCGCCGCCCAGTCTCGGGATGCCATTCTTGAGCACGCCGCCCACGGTGAAGAACGAACCGAAGACCAAAATTCTATCAGCGGGGTCCGCCTCGGCCGCCGCTGCGGCCAGGGCCGCCGCAGGGTCCGGATGCAGGGAGGAGCCCACCTCCTTCGGCGTCTGCAGCGTGCCGGCCGCCCTCGCCTCGTCGAAACGCGTCCGCAGCGCCTGGGCGGTCGCCGCACGCGCGATCGGCAGGTCGCAGAAATGCCAGTGGTCGATCAGCGGCGAGATGCGCGCGAGGATGTTGGCGAGGTCCTTGTCCGCCATTGCACCGAAGACGGCGCGCGTGCGCGGGTAGAAGCCCATCTGGTCGAGGTTCTGCGCCAGCGCGGCCACCGCGTGCGGGTTGTGCGCGACGTCCATCACCAGCATCGGCGAACCCGGGATCACCTGGAAGCGCCCCGGCAGTTCGACCAGCGCCAGCCCCGCGCGCACGGCCTGCGCGGAGATCGGGAGCCGCTCGTAGAGCGCCTCGAACACCGCCAGCACGCCGGACGCGTTCAGCAGCTGGTTGACGCCGCGCAGCGCGGGGTAGGACATGCCGCTGTAGCGCTTGGCACGCCCGACCCACTGCCACTGCTGGCGGTCGCCCGAGTAGCTGAAATCGCGCCCGAGCTGGCGCAGGTCGGCGCCGATGGACTCGGCATATGCCGCGATCGAGGCCGGCGGCATCGGATCGGACACGATCGCCGGCTTGCCCGGCCGCATGATGTGCGCCTTCTCCCGGCCCACGGACTCGCGGTCCGGGCCGAGGTACTCGGTGTGATCGAGGTCGATGCTGGTGATGACGCTGCAATCGGCGTCGATGACGTTCACCGCGTCCAGGCGCCCGCCGAGGCCGACTTCCAGGATCACCAGGTCGAGCGGCTCCGAGGCCAGCCTGTGCAGGATCGCGAGCGTCGTGAACTCGAAATAGGTCAGCGCCAGGTCGCCGCGGGCCTGCTCGACCGCCTCGAAGTGCGGCAGCAGCGCCGCGGCGTCGACCGGGCGGCCACCGACGCGGCAGCGCTCCTGGAAGTGCACCAGGTGCGGCTTGATGTAGAGGCCGACGCGGTAGCCCGCCTGCAGCGCGACGCTTTCCAGCATGGCGCAGGTCGAGCCCTTGCCGTTCGTGCCGGCCACCATCACGACCGGCGTGTCCGGACCGAAGTCGAGCTTCAGGCGCTGGCGCATCTCGGCGACGCGCGCCAGCGTCATGTCGATCTCCTTCGGATGCAGGCGCTCGCAGCGCGCCAGCCAGGCATCGAGCACCTGTTGCGCGTCGCCGCCGGGGGTCAGCACGGGAATGGACAGATCGTTCGGAGTGGCAGACATCGAGGATTCCAAGGCTCAAAAGAAGACGGCCAGACCGGGCGTGGTCTGGCCGTGCTGAGTACCGTCACCGCCCCAGGGGCGGTTCGCTGTCGCGGGGTCAGGCGACCGCGTCGGAACTCTGCCGCTGCAGGATGGCCAGGTTGCGGGCGATGACCTCGCGCAGCTTGCGGCGGTCGACGATCATGTCGATCGCGCCCTTCTCCATCAGGAACTCGGCGCGCTGGAAGCCGGGGGGCAGCTTCTCGCGCACGGTGTTCTCGATCACGCGCGGTCCGGCGAAGCCGATCAGCGCCTTCGGTTCGGCGATGACGATGTCACCCACGAACGCGAAACTCGCCGAGACGCCGCCCATCGTCGGGTCGGTCAGCACGCTGATGTAAGGCAGCTTCGCCTTGGCCAGGCGCGTGAGCGCGGCGTTGGACTTGGCCATCTGCATCAGCGAGAGCAGGCCTTCCTGCATCCGCGCGCCGCCGGTGGCGGTGAAGCAGATGAACGGGGTCTTCTGCTCCAGCGCGGTCTCGACGCCGCGCGCGAAGCGCTCGCCGACCACGGAGCCCATCGAACCGCCCATGAAGTCGAACTCGAAGCAGGCCGCCACCACCGGGATGCTCATCACCGCGCCGCCCATGACGACCAGCGCATCGGTCTCGCCGGTCGATTCCAACGCTTCCTTGAGCCGGTCCGGATACTTCTTGCTGTCCTTGAACTTCAGCGCGTCCACGGGCAGCACCTCCTGGCCGACCTCATAACGGCCTTCGCCGTCCAGGAAGGCGTCCAGGCGGGCGCGGGCCCCGATGCGATGATGGTGACCGCACTTCGGGCAGACGTTGACGTTCTGCTCGAGGTCGGTCTTGTACAGCACCGTTTCGCAGGACGGGCACTTGATCCACAGGCCTTCCGGCACCGTGCGGCGCTGGTCGGGGTCGGTCTGCTGGATCTTCGGGGGAAGCAGTTTCTCAAGCCAACTCATGGCGGGCTCCTATAGCTAAGGCCGGACGATCGAACGGAAAGTCGCCGCAGGCGGCCCCGTTCAGGCGTCCAACGCGGCGCGGATGTCTCGGATGAAGGCCGCCGCCTGGATCGCGACATTATCCCTTGTCTGGAACTCCATCAGCTGGACGAGGGCTGAACCGATCACCACCGCGTCCGCATGGCGCGCCACGGCGGCCGCCGTGGCCCCGTCCCGGATGCCGAAACCCACCCCCAGCGGGATGTTCACGTGCCGGCGCAGCCGGGGCATCGCCTCCGCGACGGCACCGGTGTCCAGGTGACCGGCGCCGGTCACGCCCTTGAGGGAAACGTAGTAGACGTAGCCGCTGGCGAGCTGCCCGATGCGGGCGACCCGCTCGTCGGTCGAGGTCGGCGCCAGCAGGAAGATCGGATCCAGCCCCTGCGCCTTCAGCGCGGCGGCGAAGGCCTCGGACTCCTCCGGCGGGTAGTCGACGATCAGCACGCCATCGACGCCCGCGGCCTTGGCCTCGGTGACGAAGCGCTCCAGGCCGAAACGCTCGACCGGGTTCGCGTAGCCCATCAGCACGACCGGCGTCGCGTCGTCCTGGCGGCGGAACTCGCGGACGATCGCCAGCACGTGCGTCAGCGTGATGCCCTTGGCCAGGGCGCGTTCGCTGGCCTTCTGGATGACCGGGCCGTCGGCCATCGGATCGGAAAACGGCACGCCGAGCTCGATCACGTCGGCGCCGGCCTTGGCCATCGCCAGCATCAGCTCGACGGTCACGTCCGCGTACGGATCGCCGGCGGTGACGTAGGGGATCAGCGCCTTGCGGCCGTCGGCGCCCAGGCGGGCGAAGGTGGCCTGGATGCGGGTCATTGCGCACCTCCCTTCACGGCGTGGCCGGCCATCGACGGCCGGTCGAAGTACGCGGCGCCCGAGAGGTCGGCGACAGTGCCGATGTCCTTGTCGCCGCGGCCGGACAGGTTGACCAGCAGATGCTGGTCGGGACGCATCGTCGGCGCGAGCTTGAGCGCATGCGCCAGCGCGTGGCTCGATTCAAGCGCGGGGATGATGCCCTCGCTGCGGCACAGGCGATGGAAGGCGGCGAGCGCCTCCGCGTCGGTGGCGCCCACGTATTCGGCGCGGCCGATGTCCTTCAGGTAGGCGTGCTCCGGGCCGACGCCGGGGTAGTCCAGGCCGGCGGAGATCGAATGCGTCTCGATGATCTGACCTCCGTCGTCCTGCAGCAGGTAGGTGCGGTTGCCGTGCAGCACCCCGGGGGAACCCGCGGTCAGCGTGGCCGCATGCTTGGGTGTGTCGACGCCCTGCCCTGCGGCCTCGACGCCGATCAAGCGCACATCGGCGTGCGGAATGTACGGATAGAAGATCCCGATCGCATTGCTGCCGCCGCCCACGCAGGCGATGACGGCGTCCGGCTGTCTGCCGGTCATCTCGGGCATCTGCACGAGGCACTCGTCGCCGATGACGCGCTGGAAGTCGCGGACCATCATCGGATACGGGTGCGGGCCGGCCACGGTGCCAATGATGTAGAAGGTCGACTCGATGTTGGTGACCCAGTCGCGCATCGCTTCGTTGAGCGCGTCCTTCAACGTCTTCGAGCCGGACTCCACCGGCACGACACGCGCGCCCAGCAGGTTCATCCGGTAGACGTTGGGCGACTGGCGCTTCACGTCCTCGGAGCCCATGTACACCACGCACTCCATGCCGTAGCGGGCGCAGATCGTCGCGGTGGCGACGCCGTGCTGGCCGGCGCCGGTCTCCGCGATGACGCGCTTCTTGCCCATGCGGCGGGCCAGCAGCGCCTGGCCGATGGTGTTGTTCACCTTGTGCGCGCCGGTGTGGTTCAGGTCCTCGCGCTTGAGGAAGATCTGCGCGCCGCCGAGCTCGCTGCTCAGTCTCTTCGCGTGATAGATCGGGCTGGGACGGCCGACAAAGTGCGCCAGCTCGTACTGGAACTCGCGGATGAACTCCGGGTCCTGGCTGTAGCGGGCGTAGGCCTCGTCGAGCTCATCCAGCGCGTGGATCAGCGTCTCGGCGACGAAGCGGCCGCCGTAGTAGCCGTGGGCGTTCTCCGTGGAGACGGGGCCGAAGCGGCCTCGCGCATCGGGCTGCGCATAACCCGCGAGCGGGCCGGTCACGAACGGGGTCGCGGAGGGATTCAGGGTCTTGGACATGAGGGGTCCTCGATGAGGATGCCCGTGCGCGAACCGCTGGGGTTCAAGCCGACTTCAAGCGGTCGGCCTCGCGCACGGCATCGCAGAACTGGCGGATCTTGCCGGCGTCCTTGAGGCCCTTGGAGGCCTCCACGCCGGAGCTGACGTCAACGGCCCAGGGCCGCACCTTCAGCACGCCATCGATCACGTTGGCTGCACTCAACCCACCAGACAAAACGACCGGAGAGGGAACGCTTGGAGGCAGCAGTGACCAATCGAAGACCTTTCCGCCACCACCATAGCCGTCGACGAACGCGTCGAGCAGCACGGCCTGGGCGTGGGAGAACCGAGACGCGAAGTCTAGCAAATCGAAGCCCGGCGCCATCCGCGCTGCGCGCAGATAGGGGCGTGACCAGCGATCGCAGTCCTCTGGGGGCTCATCGCCGTGGAACTGCAGCGCCAGGTTCGGGATCGCGGCCAGTGCGGCCTGGATCGCCTCGGGCGTCGCGTTGACGAACAGCCCCACCGGCGTCACGAACGGCGGCAGGCGTCGCGCCAGATCCGCGGCGCGTTCGACGGTCACGGCGCGCGGGCTCTTCTCGTAGAACACCAGGCCGATCGCGTCGGCCCCGGCCTCGACAGCGACGTCGACGTCGGCTTCGCGGGTCAGGCCGCAGATCTTGATGCGGGTTCGGCTCATGTCGGATCCAGTCGATGCCGCCTCAAGGCAGCCAGTCCATGGCCGCCGTGTGGCGCGGCAGGTTGAGATGATCGTCGTAGCTCGGGCCGACGAAGTACAGCCCGTCCGGCGGGAAGGTCGGCGCCGCCGCGTCGCGGGAGCGCGCCGCCAGCACCTCGTCCATCCAGGACGGCGGCTTCTGCCCGGCGCCCACGGCGACCAGGCAGCCCATGATGTTGCGGATCATGTGGTGCAGGAAGGCGATGCCGTCGAACTCGAAGCGCCAGTATGGGCCGCGCTTGTGAATCTCGATGCCGCGCAGGATCTTCACCGGCGATGCCGCCTGGCACTCCGCGGAACGGAAGGAGCTGAAGTCGTGCTCGCCGACCAGCCGCGAGGCCGCGTCGCGCATCGCGTCGCCGTCCAGGGGCTTGAAGGTCCAGCCCACGCCGTCCGCCTGGATCGAGGGTCGCACGGCGGACTCCAGCAGCAGGTACCAGTAGCGCCGGCCACGCGCCAGGTTGCGCGCATGGAAGTCCTCGCCGGGGAAGGCGGCCCATTGGATCGCGATGTCCCGCGGCAGGTAGCGGTTGACGCCGCGGACCCAGGAGAACGCCTCGCGCGTCACCGGCGAATCGAAGTGGACGACCTGGTTCAGGCCGTGGACACCGGTATCGGTGCGTCCCGCACAGATCGTGCGGACCGGCTGAGCGATGAACTGGGCGAGCGCCGCCTCCAGCGCGTCCTGCACGGTGCCGCCGCCGGGCTGGCTCTGCCAGCCCTTGTAGGCCTCGCCGCGATAACTCACGCCCAGCGCCACGCGCATGCGGATCTCCGGATCTCAGGGAAAAGTGAAGGCCCACAAGTGGAGGCCAAAAAGAAAAGGCGCCCGGCCAGGCCGAGCGCCTTGTCGTGAACGGCCCGCAGTTTAACGAAGCCGGTCCACGCTGCAGGTCAGCGAAGCTGATCCAGCATCTGCTGCGCGCGGGCGCGCATCGGGCCGTCGGCCTTGCCGACCAGCTCCTGCAGCACGTCGCGCGCGCCTTCGGTGTCGCCGATCTGTCGGAACTCCTCGGCCAGCTCCAACTGACGCTGCAGCGCCTCGTCGTCGTTCGGGTCGATGCTGTCGAGGTCGACGCCCAGGTCGTCCAGGCTCATCGTGTCCCGTGCCGTCGGCTTGGCGTCGGCAGGCGCGCCCAGATCCGGCAGGTCGATCGAGGTGACGTCGTCATGCCCCTTGCCGCCGCGGCCGGCCGGCGCATCGCTGGGCAGGTCCAGATCGATGCTCGACAGGTCGAAGTCCAGCGAGGAAGAATCCTGCGCGGGCGCCGAGGCCGGCGTGCTGCCGCCCAGGTCGTCCAGGTCGCCGAGGTCGAACTCGAGTTCACGGGCGCTGGCGGCGGTCGGCGCGCTGAGGTCCAGGTCCATGTTCATCGGTGCCTGGCTGGCGGACGACGGCAGCGCCTGTGTGGCGGCCATCGCCGGCGCCGGTGCCGGCGTCGAGTCCAGGTCCAGATCGAGGTCCAGGTCCATCAGGCTGGAGGGACCGCTGTCGCGCGGCGAGGCGGCGACAGCGGCGCCAGCCGCGGCCGTCGCGGCGGCACGGGCCAGCGCGCCGCTGCCCGGATGGGCCAGGCCGGTGGCGGGCAGCGTGCTCGCATTCATCGGCTCGGGACGCTCATCGTCGCTCTCGAACATCGTCGGCGCACCGCCGGGCTGGTACAGCGGATTCTCCGGATCGGCCTGGCGGCCGAGTTCCTGCACCTTGGCCCAATCCTCGCCCTGACCCTTGGTCTCGGCGTACAGCTGCACGGCCAGTTGCTCGAAGCCCTTGATGTCGCGGCGCTTGCCGTAGACCTCGAGCAGCTTCAGGCGGATGGCCAGGCGCTCCGGATTGGCGCGCAGCGCTTCCTTCAGGATTTCTTCGGCCTGCAGGTCGCGGCCGTAGGCCAGGTAGACGTCGGCTTCGGCGACCGGATCGACGTCACCGATCGCGTCCAGCTGGCTCAGCGAGTAGCTCATCGACGACTGGCCGGTCGTCGACGCGTCACGCGTGTCGACGCGCTGGCCGCCGCTGTGACCGAAGAACGAGTCCGGTGCGAGGCGGCTTTCCGCGAAGGCGGTTTCGGAACGCGACGCCGCATCGCGGCGGGCGCGCCAGCGGTTGTAGCCGATGCCGCCGGCGATCACCGCCAGGGCGGCGACCAGCGCGGGCAGGTAGTCGCTCAGCGAGTCGAGGAAACCGGGTTCCTCGGGCTGGGGCTGCGGCGCCGGGACGGCGCGGGGAGCCGAGGCGACGACCGGCGCCGAGGCCGGCACTTCGGCCACGGCGGCCGAAGCCGGCTCGGAGGCGGCGGGCGCTTCAGACGCCGACGGCACGTTCGCGGCGACGGTCACCGGCGGCACGACCGCCGGAGCGGGTGCGGGTGCGGGAGCGGGTGTCGGCGCCGGAGCGGGTGCCGGAGTCGGTGCGGCGGCGGTCGTCGGCGCGGCCGGCTTCGAGGCGGCGCTCGACAGCTTCTTCAGCTCTTCGACGTTGCGCGTCAGCTCGGCGACTCTGGCGGCCGAATCCTTCTTCTCGGTGTCCTTGGACACCTTGGACTCGGCGCCGGCGATGCCGCTGGGCTTGCTCAGCGTCAGCTTGTCCGGCGCGGCCGAGACCGCAGGCTTGCGGTCCTCGACGGCCGCCTGCACGGAGCCCTTGGCCTGGCGGCTGTTCTCGTCGGCCTTCAGGGTCGGGGCGCTTTCGGCCAGGCGCTGGCGGTAGCTGCCGAAATCGCTGCTCTGCGCCTGGATGACGCGGCGCGCTTCCTGCGGCGTGATCGACTGGACCGACTCGCTGCCCGGCACCGACAGGACGGCGCCCGACTTCAACCGGTTCATGTTCTGGTTGATGAACGCGTCCGGATTGCTGCGGTACAGGCCGACCAGCATCTGGTCCAGCGACACGCCGGTCGGCTGGGTGCGATTCGCGATGCGGGACAGCGTGTCCCCGGGCTGGACGGTGTATTCCGAGCCGGGCGTGGCCGGTGCCGCCGGAGCGGCGGACGGCGCGGGACGCGGCGCGCGGGCCGTGGCCGGCGCGGGCGGCTGGCTCACCGGGGCGGCGGGGGCGGACGACGGGGCCTGCGTGCGGGCCACCGGCGGCGGCGCGACCACGGACGGCGTCGACGCGGGCGCCGAGATCACCGGCGAGGTGGTCGGCTCGCTCGAACGGGCGACGCCGGTATTGCTAGGAGGATCGAACAGCAGCGTGAACTCGCGGGTCAGGCGGCCGCTCGACCAGTTCACCTCGAGGATGACGTCGACGAAGGGTTCCTGGACCGAGCGGTCGCTTGTCAGGCGCAGATACGGCCGGCCGTCGGCGCGACGGGCCAGTTGCACCTGCGTGCTGGCCAGCACCGCGTTGTAGTCCAGACCGGAAGCCCGGTAGGACTCAGGCGGCGCGACGCGCAGCTTGAGCGAGCTGGCTTCCTCCGGGCTGAGGCTGCTGACGTCGATTTCCGCGCGCAGCGTTTCGCCGAGCGCGGATTGCACCGTCAGTTTTCCAAGCCCGAGACCGTAGGCGGAACCCGCCGCGAGTCCCAACACGGTGACCGCGGCCACCTGGCTCAGCGCAAATCGCGCATATGCGCTCGCATGTTTTTTCAAGGCGTCCCCCAAAGCAACAAGGCGGCCCTCCAACGGGACCGCCTGTCATGACGTATTGTTGTTGTGCGACTGATGCGCCCGGGCAGGCTCCCAGCCATTCCCGCGTAGAAAATCACAACGGTGGCAAGCATATACGCATCGTTGCTGAGGTAGCTCATGAATAACATCGATGAGCTAGTCCTGATTCACAGGTCGTTACGGGCGTGTCGCCAGAAGGCAACGCACCCCTCCCTTGGCATTCCCTAATCGCCATGAAAAAAGCGGTGACAAGCGCCACCGCTTTCATTGCGCCGCTCGCCAGCCGGCATCTTGCCGACGACGGCCGGCGGCGATCGGATCAGCGATCCAGCAGGATGCGCAGCATCCGGCGCAGCGGTTCCGCCGCGCCCCACAGCAACTGGTCACCGACGGTGAACGCGCCGACGTATTCCGGCCCCATGGCCAGCTTGCGGATGCGACCCACCGGGATGGTCATCGTGCCGGTGACGGCGACGGGGGTCAGGTCCTTGATCGTGGCTTCACGGGTGTTGGGCACGACCTTCACCCACTCGTTGTCCGCGGCGATCATGGCTTCGATCTCGTCCAGCGGCACGTCCTTGCGCAGCTTGAGGGTCAGCGCCTGCGAGTGGCAACGCATCGCGCCCACGCGCACGCAGAAGCCGTCGACCGGGATGGCAGCGGTGCCGAAGCCTTCGCCCTGGCCGAGGATCTTGTTGGTCTCGGCCATGCCCTTCCACTCTTCCTTGGAGGTGCCGTTGCCCAGGTCCTTGTCGATCCAGGGGATCAGCGAGCCGCCCAGCGGCACGCCGAAGTTGGCGATCTCGTCGGCGGACAGCGCGCGCTGCTTGGAGATGACCTTGCGATCGATCTCGAGGATGGCGCTCTTGGGGTCGTCCAGCAGCGCCTTCACTTCCGCGTTCAGCGTGCCGTACTGGGTCAGCAGTTCGCGCATGTGCTGCGCGCCGCCGCCGGACGCGGCCTGGTAGGTCTGCGTGGACATCCACTCGACCAGACCGGCCTTGTAGAGCGCGCCCACGCCCATCAGCATGCAGCTGACGGTGCAGTTCCCGCCGACCCAGTCGCGGCCGCCCTTGGACAGCGCGTTCTTGATCACCGGCATGTTGACGGGATCCAGCACGATCACGGCGTTGTCGGCCATGCGCAGCGTGGAAGCGGCGTCGATCCAGTGGCCGTTCCAGCCCGCGGCGCGCAGCTTGGGATAGACCTCGGCGGTGTAGTCGCCACCCTGGCAGGTGATGATGATCTCGCAGCGCTTGAGCTGCTCGAGGTCGAAGGCGTTCTGCAGCGCCGTCTCGTTCTTCGCGAACGACGGGGCGGTGCCGCCGGCGTTCGAGGTGCTGAAGAACAGCGGCTCGATCAGATCGAAATCGCGCTCCTGCGCCATGCGGTCCATCAGCACCGAGCCGACCATGCCGCGCCATCCCACCAAACCAACCAATGTCGTCATTTGCGTACCTTCGTTCATTGAAAGGCCCGGCACTGCTGGCCGGGCATCGCCCAAACACCGTCACACACCCTGGGAGCCTGCCCGGCTCGCTTCGCCGGGTGTGTGAGGTGGGGCGAGACGAACCGGAGCGGACTAGCTCTTGATGGTTTTGGTCGTGGTCATGGTGGTCGCGCCCATGCCTTTGCCCGAAGCAACGGCAGAAATGGCGGCGACGACGGCATCACCCATCTCGCGGGTGCTCACCTTCTGGGTGCCCTCGCTCCAGATGTCCGCGGTACGCAGACCCTGGGCCAGCACGGCTTGAACCGCCGACTCGATGCGAGCGGCGGCTTCGGGCTGGTTGAGGGAGAACTTGAGCATCATGGCAGCGGAAAGGATTGTAGCCAGCGGATTGGCGATTCCCTTGCCGGCGATGTCCGGCGCGCTGCCGTGGCTGGGTTCGTAGAGGCCCTTGTTGTTCTTGTCCAACGAGGCGCTGGGCAGCATGCCGATGGAGCCGGTCAGCATCGCGGCCTCGTCCGACAGGATGTCGCCGAACATGTTGCCGGTGACGACGACGTCGAACTTCTTGGGCGCCTTGACCAGTTGCATCGCGGCGTTGTCGACGTACATGTGGTCGAGCTCGACGTCCGGATAGTCCTTGTGGACCTCGGTCACGACGTCCTTCCAGAACTGGAAGGTCTCCAGCACGTTGGCCTTGTCGACCGAGGTCACCTTCTTGTTGCGCTTGCGCGCGGCCTGGAAGGCGACGTGGGCGATGCGCTCGATCTCGGGGCGCGAGTAGCGCATCGTGTCGAAGGCTTCCTCGCTGCCGGGAAAGTGGCCGTCGACGGCGGTGCGGCGGCCGCGCGGCTGGCCGAAGTAGATGTCGCCGGTGAGCTCGCGGATGATCAGGATGTCCAGGCCGGCGACCAGCTCGGGCTTGAGGCTCGACGCATGGGTGAGCTGCTCGTAGCAGATCGCCGGGCGGAAGTTGGCGAACAGGCCGAGCGCCTTGCGCAGGCCGAGGATGGCCTGCTCGGGGCGCAGCGCGCGCTCGAGCTTGTCGTACTTCCAGTCGCCGACGGCGCCGAACAGCACCGCGTCCGCGTCCTGCGCGAGCTTGAGCGTCGCCTCGGGCAGCGGATGGCCGGAGGCCTCGTAGGCGGCGCCGCCGACGGGCGCGCTCTCGAGCTCGAACGGCAGGTCAAGCACCTTCAGGACCTTGACGGCTTCCGCGACGATTTCGGTGCCGATGCCGTCACCCGGCAGGACTGCGATCTTCATGGACTTCCTTCAGCGCGGGATCAGCGCGTAATTCGATTGTTGAGCCACGGCTTGGTGGCGATGCGTTCGGCTTCGAAGGCCTTGATCTTGTCGGCGTGACGCAGCGTCAGCGCGATGTCGTCGAAGCCGTTGAGCAGGCAGTATTTGCGGAAGGGCTGGACGTCGAAAGGCAGCTCTTCGCCGTCGGCCTTGACGACGACCTGGCGCTCCAGGTCCACGGTCAGCTGATAACCGGGGAAGGCGAAGACCTCGTCGAACAGGCGGGCGACCTGATGCTCCGGGAGCACGATCGGCAGCACGCCGTTCTTGAAGGTGTTGTTGAAGAAGATGTCGGCGAAGCTGGGCGCGATCAGCGCGCGGAAGCCGTACTGCTGCAGCGCCCAGGGCGCGTGCTCGCGGCTGGAGCCGCAGCCGAAGTTGCCGCGCGCGATCAGCACCGACGCGCCTTGATAACGCGGCTGGTTCAGCACGAAGTCCGGGTTGGGCTTGCGGCTGGCAGGGTCCTGGCCCGGCTCGCCGTGGTCGAGGTAGCGCCACTCGTCGAAGAGATTCGGGCCGAAGCCGCTGCGCTTGATCGACTTCAGGAACTGCTTGGGAATGATCGCGTCGGTGTCGACGTTCTCGCGATCCATCGGGGCCACGAGGCCCTTGTGCACGGTGAACTTGTCCATGTCGTTTCCTCGATCCTCAGGCGATGCGGCGCACGTCGACGAAGTGGCCTTCCATCGCGGCCGCCGCGGCCATCGCGGGGCTCACCAGGTGAGTGCGGCCGCCGGCGCCCTGCCGGCCTTCGAAGTTGCGGTTGCTGGTGGAGGCGCAACGCTCGCCCGGCTCCAGCCGGTCGGCGTTCATCGCCAGGCACATGGAGCAGCCCGGCTCGCGCCATTCGAAGCCGGCGGCCTTGAAGATCTGGTCCAGGCCTTCGGCCTCGGCCTGCGCCTTCACCAGGCCGGAGCCCGGCACCACCATCGCCAGCTTGACGTTGCCGGCGACGCGTCCGCCCAGGCGCTTCACCACGGCCGCGGCCTCGCGCATGTCCTCGATGCGGCTGTTGGTGCAGCTGCCGATGAAGACCTTGTCGATGCGGATGTCGTTGATCGCCTTGTTGGGCTCCAGCGCCATGTACTGCAGCGCGCGCTCGATGGCGCCGCGCTTGACGGTGTCCTTCTCCTTGTCGGGATCGGGCACGCGATCGTCGATGGACAGGACCATCTCCGGCGAGGTGCCCCAGGTGACCTGCGGGCGGATCTGCGCCGCGTCGAGCTCGACGACGGCGTCGAACGTCGCGCCGGCGTCGGTGTGCAGCGTGCGCCAGTACTGGACGGCCTGGTCCCACTCGACGCCGGTCGGCGTGAACGGACGGCCCTTGACGTATTGGATGGTCGTGTCGTCGACGGCGATCAGGCCGGCGCGCGCGCCCGCCTCGATCGCCATGTTGCAGACCGTCATGCGGCCTTCCATCGACAGCGCGCGGATGGCGCTGCCGGCGAATTCGATCGTGTAGCCGGTACCGCCGGCGGTGCCGATGCGGCCGATGATCGCCAGCACGATATCCTTGGCGCCGACGCCCGGCATGACCTGACCCTCGACCTTGATCAGCAGGTTCTTCGCCTTCTTCGCCAGCAGCGTCTGCGTGGCGAGCACGTGCTCCACCTCGGAGGTGCCGATGCCGTGCGCCAGCGCGCCGAAGGCACCGTGCGTGGAGGTGTGGCTGTCGCCGCAGACCACGGTCATGCCGGGCAGCGTGGCGCCCTGCTCCGGTCCGATCACGTGGACGATGCCCTGACGCTTGTCGTTCATCTTGAACTGCGTGATGCCGAAGCGGTCGCAGTTCTTGTCCAGGGTATCGACCTGCAGGCGAGACACCGGATCGGCGATGCCCTGGCTGCGGTCGGTGGTGGGCACGTTGTGGTCGCTGACGGCGAGGTTGGCCGACAGGCGCCAGACCTTGCGGCCGGCCAGGTCCAGGCCTTCGAAGGCCTGCGGGCTGGTGACCTCGTGGACGAGGTGGCGGTCGATGTAGAGGACGGACGTGCCGTCTTCCTCGGTGTGCACCACGTGCTCGTCCCAGAGCTTGTCGTAGAGGGTGCGCGCGGCACCGGCGTTGGCGATGTTGGCGGTCATGGGAGGGCTCTCCATCACTTCAGGGAAAGATGGCTATCGGTGCGGCTCACTTCGAGCCGGCCTTGGAAACGGGAGTCGCAGGATTCGCGGAATTGGCGGGCGTGGCGGCGGCCTCCTTCGCGGCCGGGCACAGCGCGTCGACGAAACGCTGGACGACGGTCGGCAGGCGCTCCTGGCGGGCCACACCCAGAACATAGTCGCGTTGGGCCCAGGCTTCATCCAGGGTCAGCCGCTTGACGTCGAAGACCTGCGCGAAGCGGCGCGACGGCGCGTCGGGCAGCACCGCGACGCCCAGGCCGGCCTCGACCAGCTGGGCGATCGCGTCGAAGCCGCGCACCTGCAGCCGCGCCTTGAGCGTGCGGCCACGGGTCATCGCTTCCTGCATCATGAGTTCCTGCGCCGCGGCGCCGCCGTGCAGGCCGACGAGGTCGTGATCGAGCAGGTCGTCGAAGCTGACCGACTCGCGCCCGGCAAGCTCATGCGCCGCCGGCACCAGCACGGCAAGTCGGCCGGTTCGGTAGGACCAGGTCTGCAGCCGGTTGTCCAGCAGCGGGGTGGTGAAGACGCCGACATCGGCGCGGCCTTCGGCGACGGCGGCCTGCACCTCGGCGCTGGTCTGGTCTTCGAGGCTGATGCGGATCTGCGGATGGGCCTGCGAGAACGCGGCCAGATCGGGCGGCAGCGCTTCGGCGATCGCGCCGGCGTTGGCGGCGATGCGCAGATGGCCCTTGATGCCGCGGGCGAACTCGACGACCTCGCTCTCCAGCGCATGCAGCGAGGCGTGCAGCGAACGGATATGGCGGACCAGGGCGCGACAGGCCTCGGTGGGCTCGACCCCGCGGGCGCGGCGTTCGAACAGTTGCACCCCGAGGCGCGTCTCCAGGTCGGAGATCCGTTTGCTGGCTGCGGCCAGGGCCAGATGCTCGCGCTCGGCCCCGCGGGTGATGGATCGAGTCTGTTCGATCGCCAGCACGAGATTCAAGGTGGTGAGGTCGAGGCGCATGGGGTGGCGGCAGCTGGGTTGAACTGTAGCCTTCGCTCAGAGAGCAAGACTGCGGTCGTTCATGATAATCCCTTCGTCTGAAACGAAAGCTGGAAAATTTTCAGCGACGGTGGTTACCGTTGTTTGGCTTGTTTTGGTATTTCGCAGGTCCTATGGTGGTACTGCTTTGGTGTGATGTCGGGCCCATCCCATTGAAAGCACCTACACCACCACTTCCAGGAGACCTGCATGAATGACCGAGCCCGATCCTCTGCTGCCGCCGCGCTGGCGACGCTGTCGACCGCCGTCATTGCCACCCTCGGCGCCGCACTCACGCCCGGCGCCGCATTCGCCCACGGCGCACCGGAGTTCCCGATCTCGCGCCAGTACAACTGCTACAAGAACCCGTCGCTGCCGGCCTGCCAGGGCGCGATCGCCTTCGGCGGAGAGCAGGCGATCTACGACTGGAACGGCGTCAACCAGGCGGCCGCCAACGGCAACCACAAGGCGGTGGTGCCCGACCTCAGGATCTGCGCCGGCGGGCAGGAGAAGTTCAAGGGCTTCGACCTGGCGCGTGGGGACTGGCCGAGCACGGCCTACTCGCCGGGTGCCGACGGCAAGTACGAGTACCGCTACAACGCGACCGCGCCGCACCGCTCGCTGAACTGGACCTTCTTCCTGACGCGCGACGGCTGGAATCCGACGACCTCGCCGCTGCGCTGGTCGGACCTGGAGCAGGTGCAGCAGCTCGGCCCGGACCAGATCGTCACGGTGGGCAAGACCTACACGATGAAGCTGAGCCTGCCGCGTCGCACCGGCAAGCATGTGCTGTTCTCGGCCTGGCAGCGGGCGGACAGCACCGAGGCTTTCTACGCCTGCTCGGACGTGGACTTCGGCGGCGGCACGACGCCTCCGGGCACGCCTTCGGGGCTGAAGCAGATCGGTCAGGTCTCGGCGGCGCAGGACCTGCCGTCGGGCAGCCAGGTGAAGCTGCGGGTGTTCAACAGCGCGGGGAATGACCTGGAGACGATCCCGGTGGCCCTGACCGCCGCGACGACCAGGGCGGCGTGGCTGGGCCAACTCGCGACCAAGGTCAACCAGACCTCGGGCTACGTGAAGGTCGGCACCCTGCAAGGCGGCAACGTCGTCGTGCCGGGCGGCGCGACGGTGATGGACGTCTACCTGCAGAACGCCAACTCCGGCGCGAGCTACGCGCTGGATGTGATCCTGCCGACGCCGCCGACGACACCTCCGACCACGCCGCCGGGGGCGACCACGTGGAGCGAAGGCTCAAGCTACACCGCAGGACAGGTCGTCAGCTACCAGGGCAAGCAGTACCGCTGCCTGCAGGCGCACACAGCCTGGGCCGGCGCCGGCTGGAATCCGGCGGTGTCCGCAACGCTCTGGCAGGCGATCTGAGCGGGTCGCGCTCGCGCATGTCAGGAGCCCGCGGGAGCGGGCTCCTGATTCGTCGGACAGACGATGTCCAGCCATCCACCCGCCAGAAGCTTGATGTGCGGGTGGACACTGGAACCCGCAGCCCGGACGTCGAACAGCACCACGAAGTAGCCCTCGTTCTGCATCTCCGAGATGTCGTCGGCCTTCGACTCGATCCGACCATCAGGATGCGCGACGTGATGCGAGAACACGGTCTCGAAGGCAAAGGGCAAGCCTTCGCGCATGACGAGCGTCTTGAAGGCGCGAACGCCTTCCTGCGACATGCGGGCCCAGCGGTCGTCGTCGTTGCGCAGCCGCCACAGGGTGGACTTGCCCGACCCGTTGTGTCCGGCCAGCACGATCGCCATGGGCTTTGTCTGCCCTTTTCCCAGGCCTTTGAGCAGTCCGGACAAGGACGGCGGGACTTGCCCGGTCACTGCTCGTCTGCTCGTCGCGTTTGGTGCGCTTGACGGGGATGAACCGTCCGCTGGAGGTATCGACAAGCGCCATGCCGCCCGAAAACACAGCTACGGCCGTGCCCTTGACCGTCAATGGCTTGACGGGCTTCTGCGGATCGGACTTCTTGAGGGAGGTGGTAGCCATGACATGCGGCGTGAGTGCCAGGAATGGTGCCACTGCGGCCGGTGTGTCGGACCCGGAAGTACCGATCGCCCCGCTCCGCTGTCGACTCAGCGACCCAGCAGCGACTTCCCCACCGCCTCGGCCACCTCGATGCCGTCGACGCCGGCGGACATGATGCCGCCAGCGTAGCCGGCGCCCTCGCCGGCCGGATACAGGCCGCGGACGTTCAGGCTCTGGTAGTCCTTGCCGCGCGTGATGCGAAGCGGCGAGGAGGTCCGCGTCTCGACACCGGTCAGCACCGCGTCGCTCATCGCGAAGCCGCGGATCTGGCGCTCGAAGGCCGGAAGCGCTTCGCGGATCGCGTCGAGCGCGTACTTCGGCAGGCTGCCATTGCCCTTCTGCTGCAGGTCGGTCATGGTGACGCCGGGCTTGTAGCTCGGCTCGACGCTGCCCAGCGCCGTGCTGCGCTGACGCTTGACGAAGTCGCCCACCAGCGCGGCCGGCGCCCGGTAGTTGCCTTCGCCGAGTTCGTAGGCGCGCGACTCCCAGAAGCGCTGGAACGCGAAGCCGTCCAGCGGATTGACGGTGCTGCCGTCCTGCTTGCCGTCCTGGCGGTAGTCCTCGGGCGTGATGCCGACGACGATGCCCGCATTCGCGTTGCGCTCGTTGCGGGAGTACTGGCTCATGCCGTTGGTGACGACGCGGTTCGGCTCCGACGTCGCAGCGACCACGGTGCCGCCCGGGCACATGCAGAAGCTGTAGACCGAGCGGCCGTTGCCCGCATGGTGGACCAGCTTGTAATCCGCCGCGCCGAGGATGGGATGACCCGCGTTCGGGCCGAAGCGGGCCTTGTCGATGATCGACTGCGGATGTTCGATGCGGTAGCCGATGGAGAACGGCTTGGCCTCCATGTGAACGCCGCGCTCGTGGAGCATCGTGAAGGTGTCGCGCGCGCTGTGGCCGAGTGCGATGACCACATGATCCGCGCGCAGTTGCTCGCCCGACGCGAGCGTCACGCCGCGCACATGCTGCTGGCCGTCGGCGCCGGGCTCGATGAGCAGGTCGGTGACCTTCTGCTGGAAGCGGATCTCGCCGCCGAGGCCCTCGATCTCGGCGCGCATCTTGATGATCATGCTCACCAGGCGGAAGGTGCCGATGTGGGGCTTGCTGACGAAGAGGATCTCCTCGGGCGCGCCGGCCTTGACGAACTCGGTCAGCACCTTGCGCGTGAGGAAGCGCGGATCGGAGATCTGGCTGTAGAGCTTGCCGTCGGAGAAGGTGCCCGCGCCGCCTTCGCCGAACTGGACGTTCGATTCGGGGTCGAGCACGCTTTCACGCCACAGGCCCCAGGTGTCCTTGGTGCGCTCGCGGACCTGCTTGCCGCGTTCGAGCACGATGGGCCGAAGGCCCATCTGCGCCAGGATCAGCGCGGCGAAGAGGCCGCAGGGGCCGAAGCCGATGACGACGGGACGCGGGCGTTCGCCGGCGTCGGTGCCACTGGCAGCATAGAAGTCCGCCGGCGCATGACCGGCGAACTTGTAGTCGGTATCGGGCGAGGGCTTGATGTGCGTGTCGCCGGCGTGGCGCTGCAGCAGCGCGGCTTCGGCGGCGGTGTCGCCCCCACCGTTGATTTCGCAATCGATGGAATAGATCAGCACCATCGCGGACTTCTTGCGCGCGTCGTAGCTGCGCTTGAAGACGGTGAAGGCGGTGAGTTGCGCGTCGGGGATGCCGAGCCGTTGGACGACGGCGAGGCGCAGCGCCTCCTCGGGGTGGTTGAGGGGCAGGCGGAGTTCGTTGATGCGGATCATGGCGATTGATCGGGCAGCGGCGCGAGGGTCAGGTCATGAGCCTCGCTGAAAACAAAACAGGCCCCGCCGGAGGGCATGGGCCTGTTGTCGGATCGATGGGGAGGAACTCCCCGCGACCTCAACCCGAGTGCGGACGCTTGCCCGGGTTCTTCTTCGAGCGGGTGTGCGAACCGCGCTCGAGGCTGCTCTTCTGACCGCGATGCGAGGTCACGGTCACGCCCTTCGGCGCGACGGGACGGGGGGCGGCCTTGCGGTCGGCTTCCGTGATGATCTTGTTGCCCATGTTGGCTCCGGTAAATGAACTGAAAAACACCTGCCCGAAGTCACAGACTCGCCGGCCTCGGACCCAATCGGGCGACCGGTTGCCTGGAGCAGCGTCGGAAATACGGTGAAGGGCGGGAGTTTACACGCGCCGGAGGGGTTCCCGCTCTCCCCCTCCACGGGGACGGTGACCTGTCAACCATCCCCCCTCGCGCCCGTTGACCGTCGAGCGGGTCGTCGCGAGGATGATCCGCATTCGGCCAGGACGGCGTCCGAGGCGCCGGCCGGCCGCACCACAGAGGGAGAAACCATGTCATTGCCGTCCCGATCCACGATCGCCCAGGCCGTGCTGCTGACGGCCGCGGTCGCCACGCTCCTCGGTTGCTCCACCCTGCAGCGGCAGGGCGACACGAGGCCGCCGGAGCCGGCCCCTGTCGCCACCCTGCCGCCGGCACCGGCGCCAGCCCCGGCTCCCGTTATGTCCGACAGGGCGCCGCCGGCGCCAGGGGCCCCCGCCATGGCGAGGGAGCAGCGCGCGGCGATCACCGCCTCGTCCTACGCGCCCCGACCGATGCCGATGCCGCCGCCGGCATCGACAGCCAAGTACACGGCTTTCTCCGACAACCCCTGGCAGCGCGCCGCCGAACAGCCTGTCTCCACGTTCAGCGCCAGTGTCGACACCGGCAGCTACGCCAACGTCCGCCGCTTCATCAACCGCGGCCAACTACCGCCGCAGGACGCGGTGCGGGTGGAGGAACTGGTCAACTACTTCGGCTTCGAGGCCCCCGGCCCCGAGGCCGGCGAGCGCGATCCGTTCAAGGTCCGCGCGCAGGTGCTGGCCTCGCCCTGGAACGCCGACCGCGGCCTGATCCGCATCGCCATCAAGGGCAAGGACATCGCCAAGGCGAGCCTGCCGCCGGCGAACCTGGTGTTTCTCGTCGACGTGTCGGGGTCGATGGGGCCTGAAGACCGGCTGCCGCTGGTGAAGTCGGCGCTGAAGCTGCTGACCGCGCAACTGCGCCCGGTGGACCGGGTGAGCGTGGTCACCTACGCCAGCGGCACGCGCGTCGCGCTGCCGCCGACGTCCGGCGACCGGAAGACGGCCATCAACGACGCCATCGACCAGTTGGGCGCCGGCGGCGGCACCTACGGGGAAGGCGGTCTGAAGCTCGCCTACGCGCAGGCCCGCGAGTCCTTCATCCCGGAAGGCATCAACCGCGTGCTGCTGGCCACCGACGGCGACCTGAACATCGGCGAGACCAACCAGGAGACGCTCAAGAAGATGATCGAGGGCGAACGCAAGAGCGGCATCACCTTGACGACGCTGGGCGTGGGCCAGTCCAACTTCAACGAAGCGCTGATGAAGAAGCTGGCCGACACCGGCAACGGCAGCTACCACTACCTGGACTCGCTGCAGGAAGCGCACAAGGTGCTGGTCAACGAGATGACCTCGACGCTGGCGACGATCGCGCAGGACCTGAAGCTGCAGGTCGAGTTCAACCCGGCGACGGTGCAGGAGTACCGCCTGATCGGCTACGAACTGCACGAGCTGAAGCGCGAGGACTTCAACAACGACAAGGTGGACGCGGGCGACATCGGCGCCGGCCACCAGGTCACGGCGCTGTACGAGTTCGTGCCGGCCGGCGCGAAGGGCAGCGTCGATCCGCTGCGCTACGGCAACGAGGACAAGACGGTGAAGGACGCGCCGCGCGTCGGCAGGAACGGTGAACTAGCCTGGCTCAAGCTGCGCTACAAGCCGCCGGGCCAGGAGACGAGTCAGCTGGTGGAACTGCCGGTGATGAAGCCGCGGACGATGCCCGCGCTGGCCGCGCAGGACGCCGACACGCGATTCGCGGTGGCGGTGGCCGCCTGGGGTCAGTGGTTGCGGGGCAGCCCGCTGATCGGTGACTACGGTCCCGAGCAGTTCGTGCCGCTGGCCCGCGAGGCGCGCGGCGAGGACCGGTACGGCCACCGCGCGGAGTTCGCCAGACTGGCCGAGCTGTCGGCCAGCCTGAAGCGATGAGGCTTACTCGACCGCGTGACCGCCGGCGTCCAGCGCCGGCGGGCGCATCAGGTCGACATCGACACCCATCGCTTCGCTGGCGCGCTCGACGGCCTGCCAGAGGTCGGCCGGCATCTGCAGGATTTCCTCCGGCGAGCTGGCTCTCGCGATCCACGCATCAATCTCCTGGTGCTGCGCCACCGTGATCAGGTCCAGGTTCAACATCTCGTCGATCGTCTTCACTGCGCACTTCCTTCTTGTGGGAGCCGGCGACAGGCCTCGACACCTGCACCCCTTTCGGGGACTGCTGTAGCAGTACGTCTACCGTTCCGCCACGCCGACCGGTCACTAGTATGCGGGAGGATTCGCCTTCGAATCCTCCTTGCCTCGCCACTCACCCCCTCTCGTCGCTCCTCCGATCCCCCATGCCGTCGCCGCTCGTCCGTCAGCGGCACGGCGGCCCTTCCTACAGACTTCGCCGCGCGCGTCGACTACTGTGAGGGGATGAAGCCAGCCGCCCCCTCCACCGACCGCGAGCCCACACCCGCCGACGAGGACACCGTCCCCGTGCTGCTGCGGGGCTTCTCCGTGGTGCATGCCGCCTTGGCGCTGCTCTTCACGGCCATGGCGCTGCTGCTGCTCGCGATCGCGGCGAAGGAAGCCTGGATGGCGCTCCACCTCGACTGGGACGACAAGGCCGCGCAACTGGTCATCGAGGCGATGGGCGTGCTGGCCGCCGCGGTCGTGGCGCTGCAGATCGCCCAGACGATCACCGAAGAGGAAGTCATCCGCACCGCCCACATCAGCGCCCCGACGCGCGTGCGGCGTTTCCTGTCGCGATTCATGGTCGTCATCGTGGTCGCGCTCGCGATCGAGGCGCTGGTCGCGACCTTCCGTGCCGCGCATTCCGATTCGACCCTGCTGCTGCACGCGGCGGCCATGGTCTTCGCGGTCGGCGCGCTGCTCACCGGCTGGGGGCTGTTCATCCATCTGAACCGCTCCGCCGAGGAACTGGAGCCCGAAGCCATGCAGGAGGCCAAGCGGGAGGATCACAAGCTGAAGTGAGCGGTCTTGCCAATTACGGCGGGGCGGACTTCGCCGGTGATCGCCGTTCTGGCCCGAGACTCCTGATCCAAGTCTCCCTCCCCACTGATCCCAGGCATCGGACCTTCGACTTGCACTGAAGTCGGTCATGGTGCGAATGGACGTCATTCGCGACGATAGGTCCCAGGTGTTCGAAGCACCTTCATACATCGGCTGGCCGCCCCGATAGAGCGGCCACTTTCGCCCTCCCACTCCGCGTGTTCATCGGGCGAGATGGGCCTCTCCGCAAGGACGGCCACACGGATCTGTATGACGTGTTTCGACATCTCGCCCACCCGATCGCGCGGATCAACCCGTCCTTCCCGTGGGCCATTGCGCCAACTCTTGGGAAAGACACCATGACCCGCCTGATCGATGCCGAACTTCCGCCCGCCTCAGACCCCGTCGTTGATGCTCACGTCGATGTCGATGTCGATGTCGATGTCGATGTCGACGCCGCCATCAACGACCATCCGCTGCGCTACATCGCGGCCCTCGCCCGCCGGATCCGCGACGACGCCACCCTCATCGCGGATCCTGCGTCGCCCTGCCCGTCAAACCGCGAATCGAGGTGCTTCGTGCTGAACCGCAGGATCACGACCCGCGCCGCCTTCGACGGCATCTGCGACCGTGTCCAACTGCTGCAGCATCACATGGAGGTGATGCGGGTCGACGACTCCGCCGAAAGGCTGGCGCACGACCACGCGGTGATGGGCCAGGTGCTCGAGGAACTCGACGTGTTGCTGCGCGTCGTCGCGCTCGCGGCATTCGAGGAGCAGCTCTATCGCTGGGCCGTCCCGCGTCCGGACTTCAAGTCCTGACCCTCAGCCAACGCTGTCAATCGTTATCGAACGGCAGCGTGTCCAGGAAGTCCTGGGCCTCGACCTTGCGCGCGACGAGGCGCGCGCAGCCCTTCAGGCGCGAGAGGTCCTCGGACCGGAGACCCGGGTTCGGCTGGACGCTGAAGCAGCACACCGTGCCGAAGACGCGGCCGTCCGACAGCACCACCGGCGCGCTCAGATGGGCGCCGATGGGGACCGGTGTCGGCGGGAGTTTCAACTCGGCAGCCATGGCGGCGGCGTTCGTCATCAACTCCGGCGCACGACCTTCGACGATGCGCTGGCAGTAGCTCTGTTCCAGCGGCGCGGAATCGCCAACCTGCACCTCGATCTCCGACTGGCCGTCGACGAAACGGAACACACGTTCCCCGTCCTGGAATTCCGAGACAAACACGACGTCCATGTGAAGCTGCTCGCGCAGGCCTTTCAGGACACCGGTGATCCGCGCGTCGAGATCGGGGTCGAAACCATCCGCCGTGGCGGCGAGCAATTCAGAGATGGCGACGTCGAGGGAATGGGCGGTGAACGGGCGTTCGTACATCGGCGCGGTCTACTGCTGGCATGGATTCAGAAGGACATGCTACCGCGACGGATGCGACGAATGCGTGAGCCTGTAGAGACCGACATCCACCCGGCCGGAGCGGAAACCGGCTTCGCAATAGCTGAGGTAGTACTCCCACAGCCGCTTGAACGGCAGGTCGAATCCCTGGGCCTCGATGGCCGGCCATTCGGCCAGGAAACGCCGGCGCCATTCGACCAGCGTGGCCGCGTAGCCGAGCCCGAAACGCGCCTGCGTCGAGAAGCTCAAACGCGCTTGCCGGGCCTCTTCGGCCATGCGCGTCGGCGTCGGAAGCATGCCGCCGGGGAAGATGCAGCGCTGGATGAAATCCGGGTTCGCGCGATAACGCTCGAAGTGCGGTTCGTCGATGGTGATGGCTTGCAGGACCGCCACGCCGTCAGGCTTGAGCCGGTCGCGCAAGGTCGAGAAATAGACCGGCCAGTACGCCTCGCCCACGGCCTCGATCATCTCGATCGAGACGATGCGGTCGAAGCGGCCTTCGACGTCCCGGTAGTCCTGCAGGCGCAGGTCGACCTGACCGGACACGCCCCACTGCTCGGCGCGCGCCTGTGCGAAGCGCAGCTGCTCGGTCGACAGCGTCAGACCGACCACTTCCACGCCGCAGCGCTTGGCCAACGTCGCCGCGAGCGTGCCCCAGCCGCAGCCGATCTCCAGCACCCGCTGGCCCGCGCGCAGATCCAGCAGCTCGACGATGCGATCCAGCCGTCTCGCCTGCGCTTCCTCCAGTGAACCGGCATCGACATCGATGTCCGTTCCGGGAGCGCCAGCGCCCATGCCCTCCTGCGGCTCGCCGTATATCGCGCTCGAATACAGCATGCTGTCGTCCAGCCACCGCTCGTAGAAGCGGTTGCCGAGGTCGTAGTGCGCGGCGATGTTGTGCCGGCTGCCGCTGCGCGTGTTGGCGTTCGCGCGGTGCAGCAGCCGCGAGATCCAGCGCGCCGGGCCGCGCGTCTCGGCGACGGTGCCCAGCGCCGTCTCGTTCGCGATCCCGAACGACAGCAGTGCCGTCAGGTCGGGCGTGCTCCAGTCGCCGTCCCGATACGAGAACGCGAGGCCCAGGTCGCCCTGCAACAGCAACCGCAATGCCGGTCTCCAACGATGCAGGTGCAGCGCGGCGGATGGGCCGGGGTACGGGCCAATGGCCTCCACGCGGCGCCCATCGGGCAGCGTGAGCGCCAGCCGCCCTTGCTGGATGCGAGCGAGCACGCGTCGCAACGGCTCATGGCGAGCGCCGAGGCGGTCGCCGCCCAGGGTCGCGGGGGTGATCTCGAGGACCGCGGGTGCGGTCATGAACGAGCTCTCTTCATGCATGTCGCGTCGTTTCAATGGGGGTGGAGGCATCGGCGCGGACGATCGTCATGGGCCGGTCCGGCGCGGCGGGCCGCTCGTGCAGCCGAGCGCCTTTCAGCCATAAGCGCAGCGCTTCCCAGTGGATGCCGACGACGACCTTCAGCGTGAGCAACGGATGCGTCACGAGCAGGCGCAGCAGCGCACCATCGGTCAGCGGCGCGCGGGCAGCGTCCAGCCGTGCGTTCAGGACCGCCGCACCATCGCCGCTGTCATGCACGCTCACGCCGATCGACAGCCGCTCGCGCGGCGGTTCGATCCGGAAACGGTACTCCAGCGCCATGCCGAGGAAGGGCGACACATACAGCTGCTTGCCGCTGCGCTGCTCGACCACGGGCGCCGCGCGCTGCGCCTCGTCGACTTCGATCAGATAGCTGTGGCGCTCGCCGAAGGTGTTGTTGACTTCGTAGACGATGGCGCGCAGCGGGCCTTCCGGCGCGTGACAGAACCAGACGCTCAGCGGATTGAAGGCGTAGCCCAGGAGGCGCGGCATCGCCAGCAACCGGATCGCGCCACCGGTCGGCAGCCCCGCCAGGGCGAGTCGGGTGTCGACATGGGCGCGAAGGGCCGGCACATCCCCGGCCGTCCCGTCGCCATGGTCGGACGGCCGGAAGCTAAAGAGATTGAAGCGCCCCACCGAGAACCACCGCAGCCGGGCATCCAGCGCGGGAAGCTCGTCGAGGTCCAGCAGCAGCGTGAACATCCGGTACTGCAGCCGGTGCCGCAGCGGCCGCAGCCGCTGGTGCATGACCTGCCCGCGATAGATCGCCGAGTGCAGGTCCGCATCCGGCCGCGTGCTCATGCGGTCACCGCCCGCGGCAGGTGGATGCGATCGGATTCGCCGGCGACGGTCCACGGCCGTCGCACGCCGCCAAGGGCCTCGGCGACGGCCAGCCCGGCCTGAAGCCCGTCCTCATGGAATCCGGAGCCGAAGTACGCGCCGCAGAACCAGGTACGCTGCCGCCCCTGCAGCGACCAGAGCTCGCGCTGGGCCGCGATCGCGCCGGCATCGAAGCGTGGATGCTCGTAGACGTCGGTGCGGATCAGGTGCTCGGGACGCGGCGCCACCGACGGATTCAGCGACACGAACAAGGGCGACGCGTAGCGACCTTGCGGCAGATGCGGCTGCAGACGGTTCATCCAGTAGGTCACCGTCGGCGGCAGCTGCAAGGCTTCCCGCGCAACGTCCGGCGCGACGTCCGGCATGGCGCCGGCGAACGCGGCGTCACCCTGCCCCGCCAGGTAGTTCCAGCTCGACCACACGGCCCGGCGGCGCGGCATCAGCGCGGGATCGCGATGCAGCACCGCGAGGTTGCGCGTGTAGGGGAAAGCGCCCAGCAGGCGCTGCTCCTCGGCTGTCGGTACCGTCAGCATGCGCAGCGACTGGTCCGCGTGCGTGGCCAGCACCACGTGGTCGAAGCTCGGCGTCCACGCGCCGCGCCGGGTGCGCAGCCGCACGCCGTCGGGCTCGCGGGCGACGGCGATGACCGCCTCGTCGCGGTGCAGGCGATCCTCGATCCCCCGCGTCAGGCGCTTCACGTACTCGCGGCTGCCGCCGTCCACGGTGCGCCAGACCGGGCGGTCGGTCAGTTTCAGCAGCCCGTGGTTCTCGCAGAAGCGCACGAAGGCGGCCACGGGATAACGTCCGATGTCCGCCGCCGCCGAGGACCAGATCGCCGCGCCCATCGGGTACAGGTGATCGTCGCGGAAGGCGCGGCCGTAGCCGCGTGCATCCAGGTAGTCGTCCAGCGGCAGGTCCCCACAGGCGGCGGCGTCGCGGGGCGCCTCGCGGTAGAAACGCATCAGGTCGCGCAGCATCCCCCAGAAGCGCGGGCGGATCAGGTTGCCGCGCTGGGCGAACAGTCCGTTGAGGTCGGTGCCCGCGTACTCCAGCCCGCCGTCGTTCAGGCTCACGGCGAAGGACATGTCCGAGGCGTTCGTCGGCACGTCCAGATGGCGGAACAGCGCGCTCAGGTTGGGATAGGCGGGTTCGTTGTAGACGATGAAGCCGGTGTCGACGGGCACCTGCCGCAGCCCGCAAAGGGCGTCGACCGTGTGGCTGTGACCACCGATGCGGCCCTCGGTCTCGAAGACCTGGACATCGTGCCGCTTCGACAGCAGCCACGCGCAGGACAGGCCGGAAATGCCGGCGCCGACGACGGCCACCCGCAAGCGGCGACCCTCTTCGAGGAGCGGCATCGGCAAGCTGTGGCGGTCGGTGGGGCGGTCCATGGGCGCGTCCTGGTTCTTTGCTGTTTGCGCTTCTACGCGGTCGGCCGCGTTTTGGATTCCTCGCCCGTGAAGGATCCCCCACTTGGACGGGCGAACGTCGCCCGCATGGTGGCAAATCCTCGATCGAGCGATGATCCGGGACGTCGTCCGCCGCGTAAGAGTGTCCATGGGCCCCTTGCGACACGACGAACCGACCTCGGCACCGGCCACCGCGCCGGGCGCCAGACCCTTGTCTCCGGGCGCCAGGCCGGTGGCTGTTTCCGTCGTATCCTCGAACGCCGCGTCGACGCCAGCGCATCGACGCCCGTCCTCGCCGAAAGCCCGCCACTTGAAGATCGTCCCGATCGATCCCGACCGCAGCGCGCCGCCCTCCCCGCCCGGGGAGGACTGGCCGGCGCTGATGCTGCGCGTGGCCGAGCTGAAGGACCGCGAGGCCTTCGGCCGGCTGTTTTCGTACTTCGCGCCGCGGGTGAAGAGCTATCTGATCCGCACCGGCAGCACCGACGGCGCCGCCGAGGACCTGGCGCAGGATGCGCTGGTGATGGTGTGGCGCAAGGCGGCGCTGTTCGATGCCAAGCAGGCAGCGGTGTCGACCTGGATCTTCACGATCGCGCGCCGGCTGCGCATCGACGCCGCGCGGCGCCATCTGCTGGACGGCGCCGGCGATGAATGTTTCGAATTCGACCGGCTGGAGGCTGACCAGCCCGGCGTCGGCGAACAGGCCGACGCGACGCGACTGTCGCGCCGGGTGTGCGAGGCGCTGAACCAGCTCCCGCCCGAGCAGGCCCAGGTGCTGCGCCTGTCCTTCTACGACGACGAACCGCATGCCCGCATTGCGGCGGAGCTCGGCCTGCCGCTGGGCACCGTCAAGTCGCGGATCCGGCTGGCCGTGGCGCACCTGCGCCGGCTGATCGATCTGTGATGTCCCGACTCCTGATGCCCTCTCCGACCATGTTGCCGCCCCTCGAGATCCGCCATCACCCCGCCGACGAGCTGCTGCTGTCGCTCGCCAGCGGCGCGCTGCCGATCGGCATGCGGCTGGTGACGGAGACCCATCTGGAGCTCTGCCCGGCCTGCCGGGAGCGCGTGGCGATGCTGCGCGCGCTGGGCGGCGTGGTGCTCGAGGAGCAGCCCGAGGCGACGATGCGCGAGGACGCGCTGGCACGCGCTTTCGACCGCATCGATCAACTCGACCGGACCAGACGGACAGTTGTCGCCCACGGCGCTGAGGACGTCCACAGCGGCCTCAGCGGCGTCAGCGGCCACAGCGCCGACGGCATGGCGACACCGCGCAAGGTGTCCGCCCCGCCACCGTTGCCAGCCGGCGCGGTTTGGCCGAAGGCGCTGGCGGGTTGCAACGCGACACGCTGGCGCTGGCTGGGCCCTGGCATGCGCTGGAGTCGCGTGAGCGTGCCGGACGCGCCGGAGGCCAACGTCTTCCTGCTCCGCATCGGCGCTGGCAAGTACCTGCCCCAGCACACGCACCGCGGGACGGAACTGACGCAGATCATCTACGGCCGCTTCCACGACGGCCGGTCATTGTTCGGACCGGGGGACTTTGACCTCGCCGACGACGAGGTCCACCATCAACCGGTGGTGCAGGACGGCAGCGAATGCATCTGCGTGGCGGCCGTCGAAGGCCGCCTGCACTTCGACGGGGTCATCGCCCGCTGGTTCGGATCGCTCGTCGGCATGTGAGCGCGGTGAGCGCCGAGCCGACCGCGGCGGAGACGCCGCTGACGGTCGCGCCCCAGACGAGGTCGATGACCGTCACGTGCCAGGGCCAGTCGCGCAGCGTGGCCTGATTGGTGAAATCGTAGGTCGCGTAGGCAAGGAAACCGAACAGCGCGCCGCGCCCGAGCGCACCTGCGAAGGGGCGACCCGACAGGGCCGGCGCGATTGCGAAGAACACCAGTCCGCCGACGTACAGCGGATAGAACACCGCCACGGCGCGCCAGTCGACGGTGGCGGCCATCAGATGCCCGATGGCCGGTTGGTAAAGCGCAGCTGAACTGAGGCTCAGCCAGACCGCATCCAGCCCCAGGAAGACGACGAGCGTCAGCACATAGGCGAGCGGCCAGCGCCAGGTCGGCGCTCGGGTGGGGATAGGTTCGTCGTGGTGTCTCATCGTGGTCTCCGGATTGAGGGTTCCGAGTTCAGGTGTCCGCATTCAGGGGCCGCATTCAGGGGCCGCATTCAGGGGTGACGCGTCGGTCGCCTGACTCGCGCGGTATCGGATGCTTCTGCTTCAGGGCAAACGGTAGGTCAGCACGCGATCGCCCTTCACCTGCGCGTCGAGGCCGATCCATCGACCGTCCGCGCGGTCGCGCCACAGCGTGAGCACCTGGCGGGCCGGCGCCGACTTGCCGGTGGATGGCGCCGTCGATGTGATCCGCCACCGAGAGGCGTCGACGTCGCGGCCACCCGCGGGAAGGGACGCATCGGGCAGGCGCTCGATGCGGACCTCGTCCACTTCGCCGGTCTGCGGATTCAGCAGGCGCTGCTGACGAACCAGCGCCGGGTTCCAGTAGGCGTAGCTCATGAGGCAGTCGGACTCGCCGGGATTACCAGGCTCGCCGGGCGCGGCGGATTCCAGGCGTCGGTCCACCTTGACCGGCTTCCCATCGTCGTCGGTGCTGCTGCGGATTTGCTGCAGGCAGTCCCCGCGCCATCGCTCGCGCGCCTCGTGGCGGTAGCGGAAGACGGTGATGCCGAGCAGCTTCACGTCGAAGGCGGCGATGCTCGTGACGTCGCGCGCATCGACCGGGCCATCGACGGTGAACCGGTGCGTACCGATCGGCTTGCCGTCCAGGCGAACATCGAAGTTCCAGGTTTCGGCACAGGCCGCCGCTGCAAACCCGAAGGCGCCGACCGTCACAACGGCGACGCTTGCCGCGACGCGTTTGAATGCGGCGAAGCGCGCCACGCGGGTGGCGATCACGACGGCTCGTGGCAACGGGGCCGCAATCATCTCGCGCCCTCGCGCTTCGGCGGCCACGGGATGAAGGCGCTCGTGCGAGCGATGTAGTCGCGATAGGCGGGGCGACGCTCGCCGATGTCCTGTTCCAGCAGCGTCACACCGGAGACCTTCAGCAGCAGGAGGGTCATCAGCATCGGCGAGACCAGTGCCCAGGCGCCAGTCCATCCACCGGCGGCCAGGCTCATCACGCCGAGCCCCCACCAGAGGCAGGTTTCGCCGAAGTAGTTGGGATGACGCGAATAGCGCCAGAGGCCGCCGTCCATTACCTGGCCACGGTTGGCCGGATCGCGGCGGAAGCGCGCGAGCTGCGCATCGGAGATCGTCTCGACCAGCAGTCCGCCGATCGCCAGCACGGCGCCGACGGTGTCCCACGCGCCCCAAGGCGCGGCGCCCGGCGCGCTGGCCACGAGCATCGGCCAGCCGACGATCCAGGCCAACACCGCCTGCAGCAGGAACACGAGCCACAGGCTCTTGAGCGCGAAGTTCGGTTGGTTGCGCGCGCGGATGGCTTGATAGCGGCGGTCCTCGCCGTGCCCCCAGTTGCGGACGGTGACGTAGACGCCGAGGCGCAGCGCCCAGGCGACCGTGATCGCCGCCATCACGGTCGAGCGCGCGTCGCCGCCACTCTTCCAGACATAGAACACGACGGGCACCGCGATGAACGCCGACCAGACGCGATCCGCCAGGCTGGCATCACGCAGCGGGATGCTCGCCAGCCAGGTCGGCACGGCGATGACGAGGGTGATCAGCAGGCCGGCGAGGCCCAGCGCGGGCATGAGCGGCAGCGATTCGAGGAATGCCATGTCGATGGCCTCAGCGCCTGGGCGCGAAGAGGTAGTGGCTGACCCACCACTGCTGGCCCTTGTCGTACCCGAACAGTTCTTCGACCGAGAGCAGGAAGAGCCGCCAGCGCTGCCACCACATCGGCGCGTCCTTGGCGCCGTAGACCGATTCGAAGACCGGCCACAGCGCGGCTCGGTGGGCGTCGAAACGCTCCAGCCAGGCCGCGGCGGTGCGCGCGTAGTGGCGCCCGTCCCAGCGCCAGCGCTCCTGCAGGGCGAGGTCGTCCTGGCACATCAGCGCGAGGTCGTCGCTGGGCATCATCCCGCCGGAGAAGAAATACTGGCTCATCCAGTCGGTGGCGTCGCGGACCTCGAAGGCGTAAGGCGCCTCGCGGTGGGCAAAGACATGCATGAAGAAGCGGCCGTCGTCGCGCAGCCAGCCGGCGACCTTGCGGAAGGCGCGAGGCCAGTTGCGCAGGTGTTCGAACATCTCGACGGACACGACGCGGTCGAAGCGGCCGTCGAGGCTCCCGTCCTCGCCGAAGGCGTTGAAGTCGCAGGTCACCACGCGCAGGTTGCGCAGTCCGCGGGCTTGGGCCTGTCCCTCGATGAAGGTGCGCTGCGAGGCCGAGTTCGACACGGCGAGGATCTCCGCCGCCGGAAACCGGGCGGCCATCCACAGGCTCAACGAGCCCCAGCCGCAACCGAGCTCGAGGATCCTCTGCCCGTCGACGAGCCCGGCGCGCGCGACGGTGGCTTCGAGCGCCGCCTCCTCGGCGGCCTCGAGCGTGTCGACGCCTTCGGGCCACCAGCAACAGCTGTACTTGCGGTGGGGACCGAGCATCGCCTCGAACAGCGCGGCGGGCAGTTCGTAGTGCTGCTCGTTGGCTTTCTCGGTCTGCACGGCCAGCGGCGCGGCGCGCAGCGAGGCGAGGAAGGACTGCGTCAGCGCGGCGGCCGTCTCATAGTCGTGGTGATGCGACTCGTCGAGACGCTGGCGCAGCAGGCGCCGGATGCCGAGCCGCACGGCGGCCTCCGGCAACAGGCCGCGCTCGGCGAGGCGGACGGCGATCGAGGAGATGTCGAGATCCATGGGAGCGGCCGGAAGCGGTGGACGCGCTCTATACGCAGGGGAGAGTGATCTGGATCTCAAGACAGCAACACGAGCCCTACCGCCACTGTTTGGCATCCCCAAACAATGATTGTGCGAACTGCCTGTTTATCCGTGGCCGGCGAATTCCTACAGTGACTGCATCCGCAATCACCTGCAAGGAAAGCCCTTCATGACCACCCGCGACGTCGTTTCCCCGCCCGACCGCCACGCCCTGTACGAGCTGCACCGCTATTCCCCCGCCATCCGTTCCAACGGCCTGCTGTTCGTGTCGGGCCAGGTCGGCAGCCGGTCCGATGGTTCTCCCGAACCGGAACTCGATGCCCAGGTGCGCCTCGCGTTCAAGAACCTCAACGCGATCCTGGCCGAGGCCGGCTGCAGCTTCGCCGACGTCATCGACGTCACCGTCTTCATGGTGGATCCGCACACCCACTTCGAGCGCGCCTGGGAAGTCGCCGCCGAGTTCTGGGGCGATGCACCCTACCCGACCGCCACCGCGATCGGCGTCACCTGGCTGTCCGGCTTCCAGTTCGAGATCAAGGTCATCGCGAAGCTGCCGGAAGCTGCTTGACACTCCGTGAACCTGACTGAGCCTCCCTGACGCGGCTTGAGCGATTTGAAGCTGAGGGACACTGGGGGCAACGACTGCCCCCGGTGACTCCCCCGATGACCAGCCCCGCACGACGCCTCGCCCGCGCTGAAGACCTGGAACCGGTCTTCGCGATCTATTCGCATCCGAAGGTCGTTCCCTACCTGACCTACGAGCCGATGGACCTCACGTCCTTCGTGCCGATCTTCGAGGAGTTGGTGCGCAGCAGCGCCTTCTGGATCTGGGAAGTCGACGGCGAGATCGCCGGCTTCTACCGGGCGACGCGTTATCCGGGCCGCGTGAGCCATGTGCTCCTGCTGGGCACGCTGGCCGTCGATCCCCAGCGCCACGGCCGAGGCGTCGGCCGCGCCATGATCGACGACGCCCTGCGCCACTTCCGCGATGCCGGCATCCGCCGCGTGGAGCTCTACGCCGAGACCGACAACGACCAGGCGCTGGCCTTCTACCAGCGGCTCGGGTTCGTCGTGGAAGGCACGCTCAGGGACTTCTACAAGCGCGCCGATCAGGCGCACTACGTCGACGAACACGTGCTGGGGCTGCTGCTGGTCTGAGGCCTCAGACGACGTAGCCGCCGGACACCTCGATGTCCTGCGCGTTGATCCAGACACCCTCTTCGCGCAGCAACGAGACGATCACGCGCGCGACCTCTTCCGGTTCCCCCACCCGGCCCAGCGCCGTCTGGGACGAGAGCAGCGCCTCGAACGCGTCGTTCAGGCCGCCGCCCAGCTCGGTCCGGATCGCGCCGGGCGACACCGAGTTGGCGCGGATGCCCGACTCGCCGAACTCCTTGGCCATGTAGCGGGTGAGCACCTGCAAGCCGCCCTTGAACGCCGCGTAGGGCGCGACACCCGCCGTCGCCACGCGCGTCGTGGCGCTGGTCAGGTTGACGATGCCGGCCCCCTGGCGCAGCAGCGGCAGCAGCGCCTGCGTCAGGAAGAACGGACCTTTGAGGTGCACGTTGAAGAGACCGTCGAACTGCGCCTCGGTGACGTCGGCGATCGGCTGGAAAAGGCCGTAGCCGGCGTTGTTCACCAGGCCCGCGAGCCGCGTCGTCCGCCAGACGTCCGCGAGCGCCCGTTCCACCTCGGCGCGGAAGGCGGCGAAGGTGTCCACGGCGGCGACGTCCAGGCGAAGCGCGGCGGCCTTCCCTCCTAGGCTTTCGATGTCGCGCACCACGGCATGCGCGGCATCTGGACTCGCGTTGTAGGTGAGGATCACGCCGAGTCCGCCGCGCGCCGCCGCCATGGCCGTGCTCGCGCCGATGCCACGACTGCCGCCGGTGATGACGACGACGTCGGCGCTGGTTGGGGTGCTCGTGTTGTGGCTGGCGTTGTTGCTGTTCATTTCAGGCTCCGAAGCGAAGGGTTGGGATGGCTGAACGATAGAAAAGCGGTGGGCAGCTGTCGCAACCGTTCCTGCCTCATTCCTGCCCAATCCTGCTCTCCGACTTGCACCGTCGGGAGGACACGGGTTCCAATGCCGCCATGCGACAGCAACTCGACGAACTCCGGTCCTTGGCCGCCCGCGCGCAGAACCGTCCGACGGAGACGGGCATTCCGCGTGTCTTCATGGTCCAGGGCAGCATTCCCGAGCATGAGCTGGCGGCCGTCTACGATCCGATGGTCAACCTCATCCTCCGGGGAGGAAAGACCCTCGCGGTGGGCGACCAGACGCTGGACTACGACCCGGCCACCTATTTCGTCATGTCGGTCGATCTGCCCGCGGTCGGCACCGTGAGGCCGGCCGCCGACGGCTCGCCCTACCTGGCCGTCGCCCTGACGCTGGACGCGGGCGTGCTGGCGGACCTGCTGTCCAGCCTGCCCAATCCTGCCGACGCGCCGAACGGTCCTCGAGCGTTCTCGGTGGCCGCGGTGACGTCCGAGCTGCTCGATGCCTGTGTGCGCATGCTCCGGCTGATGGACCATCCCGGCGACATTCCCGCGCTCGCGCCCGCCTTCGAACGCGAGATCCTGTACCGCGTGCTGCAAGGGCCCATGGGCTGGATGCTGCGCGACGTCGCCACGCCGGAGACGGCGCTGGCCCGCATCCACAAGGTCATCCAGCGCATCCGCCGCGATGTCTCCCTGTCGCTGGCGGTGGAGGACCTGGCCGACGAGGCCGCGATGAGCGTGTCCGCGTTCCACCGTCACTTCAAGGCCGTCACCGCGCTGAGTCCCCTGCAGTACCAGAAGCAGCTGCGGCTGCTCCAGGCCCGCAAGCTGCTGGTGGCCTCGGGCGGGAACGTCACCTCCGTCGCGCACGAGGTCGGCTATGAAAGCCCCACGCAGTTCAGCCGCGAGTACGGGCGCGCGTTCGGCCTGCCGCCGGCCAAGGATGCGATGCGGATCATGGCCGGGTTCCAGCAGCGCGGGTCTTGAAATCGACTTTCCGTATCCCTAGATGGCGATTCGAGCCCCACATGCTGATGGACGCGGGAGCCCGTCCGCCCGACCACCTGCTCGACGAGTTCGAGTGCGCCATCGGAGACGCTCATGCGTCGTCGAGCGGTTATCCGGGCCGCCTCCGGGAGGTCGTGCGACAGGTCGACTAGCGCTACTGCGGGAGAAGTCGGCTGGGGCGGCCTCGCAGGCACGCTGTGGTGGATCAATCCGCGCCTGAACGTCGCCGCGGTGCTGCTGACCCAGCGCTACTTCGGATACGCGCATCCGTATGGATTGCGGTTCAAGCGGCAGGCATATCAGGCGTTGATGGCTCGCTAGGACGGCTGCATCGACTCACCCAGCGATGACCGCCTTCGCGTAGGTCTCGCGCTGGAGCTCCACGACATCGACAGACACCTGGATGTGAAGGCCCGGCGTGGCGGGGACGCAGGACACCAGCGCGCGCAGTGCGATCTCGCCCATTTCCCGCTTCGTGTCGTTGCTTCGCCCGGTCAGCACGGCCAGCGTGCCGGCCACGAACGCGCGGCCGCCCGCTTCCACGCCGACGAGGAACTGCTCCGCCCGGAACGCCCGGCTCTTGATGTCGATCTCTTCGAAGTGGCCCGATGCGGCGAGCGCAGCGTTCACCGCGGTGAGGCAGCGATTCGCGTCGAGGTCAGAGAGATTGGCGCTGTGATGCAGGGTGAAGTGAGGCAAGGCGGGCTCCAGGTTTTTCCCATGATAGGAGTCAGGCGCCGGAAGGCGTGCGGGTAGCGCCGCACGCCGACGCATGCCCCGTCAGGGTCCCCCGACCGAATAACTCGCCCCGTCATACCCGCTCTGGAACAGCGAGATGGGCCGTCCGGCCCAGCGCGCGACCTCGCGCTGCAGCGCGGAGAACTCCGGCCCTTCCTGCTTGTAGGCGTAGACCCGCCCGATCTTGAGCACGCGCGCGTCGCCGGCACCCTTCACGGTGGAATCGTAGTACCCGCCGACCAGCACCGCCCCGAGCCGGGCGCCGGATTCGAGCTTGAGGTTCCACTGCACCGCCTCGTAGGAGCACAGCACCAGCACCACCGGACGCGCAGAGCGTCGCACCACCACGTCGACGCGACCGATGCTGCGCGACTGCCCGGGCTGGGCGATCTTCTCGCGTGCCTCGTAGATGCCGATGCCTTCGACCTGCGCCTCCCGCACCGCGGGCAGCAAGGGCGAACCGGCCTGCAGCGCGGGACTCTGGTCGATGCGCTGCTCTTCCGCCGCGGCCAGGGCCAGCTTGCGCTGGTTGACCTCGTCGAGCATGGCCGCCACGACCTCCCGGGCGGGGACCGTCGGCGAGGTCTCCAATTGCTCGGACAGCCACATCGTCGGATGCATGATGTGCGACAGCCGCTGGATGGCGGGGAAGTACCGGACGTGGCGCTGCGCCGCCGCCCCTTCCACGCGGGCCAGCGTCCCGTTGGCCGCATCGAAGAGGTAGTTGCCGTTGCGCGAGATCACGCCGCCCACGCCGCCCGGCATGTTCAGGTTGAGCACGAACTGGTCGCGGTTGGCCGTCGGGGCGGCGTTCTGCACCAGCACGGGCTCGAAGCTGGTCTCGCTGACGGCCAGGGTGTTCAGGTCCAGCCGGACCAGCTTGTGACTGCCCGCCAGCACCCACTCGTTACCGTCCGCCGAGAACTGTCCGGCGCCCGACGTCATCGACATCAGGCGCGCGTCGACACCGGGCTTTTCGGTCGCCAGGGTCAGCGTGAGACTACCGTCCCGCTCGGACACGCCGTACTGGTACAGCCCCAAGAACGTCAGGACGTTGAAGCGGTCGGGATGTGCCGGCACCGGCAGCAGCATCTCGGACGAGGACTGACCGCTGTTCACGATGGGCGCCTGCTCCGCGCTGCGCAGGCTGATGAGGGAGGCCGGCTTGTTACTGGCGCTGCGCACGCCGAGGTAGTCCGCGCTCAGCCAATGGACGGATCGCGCATCGGCGATCTCCAGCAACGTGTCGCCGCCGTCGGTCGCGCGGATGCGCATCATGCCGCCCACGGCTTGCGCAAACAGCTGGCCGTTCGGCGACACGCTCACCTCGCTGCGCGCGCCGGCCTCCTTGAACGGGCTGCGGCTTCCGTCCAGGGCGACCAGCTCGATGCCTTCGGATGACGTCACCGCAACGACCGGCGCCCGGCCGGCGTCGCGGGACAGCGACGAGAGATCGCCCCGCAGCGTGATCGAGGGCGGAATGCCGCCGACCGCCACAGGCGCCTGCTGGAGCTTGAACCGCACGCGCTGCACACCGACCCAGCGCGACAGCGTCCGGTCGAATTCCGCAAAGCAGTTCCTGTTGCCGACGCCGGCTTTCACCTGCTCGTTGGAATGGCGCCAGCTCGGCATGAAGTCCGGACTGCAGGACAGCGCGCGGGCGCGCAAACGGGCGGTCCAGGCCTGGTTGAACGCAGCCAGGTCCGCGGACTTCGGTCCGAGCTGTTCGGCGAAGCGCTCACGGGCCTGACGGATGTCGATGCCGACGGGGATTGCCGCATTGATGCGGTCCTCCGCGCTGTCCAGGCGCTGCCTGACATCACAGCCGGAGAGCAGCAGGACCGGAAGGATCAGGGCCAGGGCCATGGCCCCGCGGCGAAGGACAGTCATGGGGCGGCCTTGTAGGTCAGTTGCGCGCGGGCGGTCGCCGTCTCGTAGGTCCAGATGTGCGTCACGCTGGCCTTGCGGACATTGACGATCGCGATCACGCCGCCGCGTGCCGCCAGGGTGATCCCCGACGCATGGGGCACGCGGTCGAAGGTGCCCCGCAGGCCCGGCAGCACATCCACGAGCGGTCGCACCTGCCGGATGTCACCCTGGTCGTTGAAGGTGACGAGCTGTGCATCCTTGGAGAAGCCGACGTAGGTCCCGGTCATTTCGTCGAAGGCCAGGCCGATCAAGTCCAGGTTCTTCAGCGAGCGGGCATCCAACCACGTGTGATTGCGTGTGTCGTAGCGATGGAAGTAGCCCTCGCCGCCGTGAGAGGCAATGCCCAGCACGCCTTTGCGCGTGTCCCAGGCCAGACCGGAGGCCCAGGACAGTGCGGGCAGCCGGCTGGGCGGCGTGAGCTCCTGCACCGGACCGCCGAAGCCCTTGGGCATCCAGGCCAGCGTTCCGCCGTTGCCCTTCAGGGTGTAGGCCTCCGAACCGTTCTCGCTGACCACGGCGGGCAGCGCCGCGTCCTCGACGATGGAGCCGCCGCGCACGGTGCCGTCGAATCGCCGACCACCTTCCGGGCCGCTGTTCGTCCATCGCTGGCGACTGCCGGTGACGCTCAGCAGCTCGAATTTGAGGCTGACGCGGGGCACTTCGGCAAACACCGGCCGTGCGGGTGCCCGGTTTGAAGCCGCGCCGGGCGCCGGCTTTCTGCCGTCGCCAAGGACGAAGGCCGGATCGTCCGCGTCCCAATCGTCGACTTGGCCGTCCTCCTGCCTGCTGCCCCGCTGCTGGCTCGCGGCGCCCCCCCTTCCCTTGGACGCGCCCGCTTCGGGCAAGGTTCGGGCAGCGCTGGCATCGGGACACGGACTCTCCTGGTACGAGACCTTGCCCGATGGATCGGTGCATCGATGGACGGCCGCCTCGGCCGGAATGCAGGCGAGCGCGAGCATCAGCGGCAAAGCGGCCGCCGTAAAGATGTGTTGTTTCATTCCTCCCCTTCCGTGCGCTCTCCAAGGCTCTGCCTGACTGCAGAGGGACACCGGGTGTCCATCGGAACGCCGCTACTTGATCGGTTCTTGTGATTTCATTCTATGTGCGAGAAGTGCTCAGCAAATCGCTGGCATGCTCCGGCTGTCAGACCCTACGAGCTGCTCCATGACGCACCGTCCCCTCCTCGTCGACCGCCCGCAGACCCTGGGCGAAGAGATCGCCAACGCCATCAGCCACGGGCTGGGCGCGCTGCTGGCCATCGCCGCCCTGCCCATCCTCGTGATCCGCGCGATGAACCACGGCGAGCCCGCGGACGTCGCGGCGGCGGCCGTTTTCGCCTGCTCCGGCATCCTGCTCTACGGCATCTCCACGCTGTACCACGCCCTGCCCGCCAGGCTGGCCAACGGCCGCCTGAAGGCCTGGCTGATGCGGCTCGACCACGCCGCCATCTACGTCTTCATCGCCGGCAGCTACACGCCCTTCACCCTGGGCGTGCTGCACTCGGGTCCGGGCGTGACGCTGCTGATCGCGGTCTGGGCCGCGGCCGCCTTCGGCGTGACCATCAAGCTCCTCAACCGGCTGCGGCATCCGCTGGTGTCGACGGGGCTCTACCTTGCCATGGGCTGGGTGGTGATCTTCGCCATCGGGCCGCTGATCGAGCGCACCCCGGCGCCGGGCCTTGCGCTGCTGGTCGCCGGCGGCCTCAGCTACACGCTGGGCGCGTTCGTCTTCCTGCTCGACAACAAGCTGCGCTACGCCCACTTCGTCTGGCACCTGTTCGTGCTGGGCGGCAGCGTCTGCCATTTCTTTGCGGCCCTGCTCTACGCGTATGCGTGAGGACGAGGCCCGGTGATCAGCACCGCGGGTCGCTCACGCGGCCGCTGTTGCAGCTCCCAGCTCGAATCGCAGTGAAGTTCCCAGCGCCACGCTCGCACGCGCCAGGGTGGCAAGCGTCACGCCGGTGTCTCTTTCATCCAGCAGGCGGTTCACGACCATACGGCTCGTGTGCATGCGCGCCGCCATCTCGGTGGTTGGTCGCGTCCTCGGAGCCACAGCGGCTTGCGTGCCTGATCACGGCAGCGTCACCCGGATCAACTGCCGCCCCGACATCATCACCAGCTGCTTCACGCCGACGGCGTTGAAGGCCCAGCTCGCATCCAGGCCGATGCGCGGATCGCTGCCCATGTCCACCTGGTCGGCCGCCGGGATCAGCGTCGAGAGTGCGCCGGTGGCCGGATCGACGATCGCCAGGTCGCCGCCCGCCGTCAGGACATAGACGTTGCCCGCGGGGTCCACGGTCAGCCGCCGGCCCTTCGCGGGCAAGGTGCTGACCGTGCCGTCCGGCGCGATGCGGCGTACCGACGGCGTGTCGCCGCGTCCGCTGTCGAGCAGCCAGATCGTGCCATCCGGGCCCATGCCCAGATCCATCGGCATCGTGAAGCGCGCCGTCGCGCGGTCCCCATCCGCCGTGCCGCGCTCGCCCATGACGCCGGCGAAGGTGCTCACGGTGCCGGACACATCGATGCGACGGATCGCGTTGTTCAGCGAATCGGAGGCATAGAGATCACCGCTCGCCGCGCGCGCCAGGCCCGTGATGCTCCTGAACTTCGCCGTCGCGCCGGGACCGTCCGCCGCGCCCTGCCCCACGCCGGACGTGTCGCCGTAGAACGTTGGCGAGCCCGCGATCGTGCGCGCCGTGTTCGTCGCATCAATGCTCCGGATCGTCGAGACGTCGGAGAAGAAGATGCGCCCCGTCGGATCCACGACCATCGTCTTGGTCACGTCCACCCCGTCGGCCTCGCTGCCGGTGCCGTCGATGGTCGCCTCGCCGCTCAGGCCGATCACGGGCGTCACGGCGCCGCTGGGTGAAATGCGCCGCACGCCGACACGGGTGCCGACGACGAGACTGCCGTCCGGCGCCTGCGCCACGGACACGTCGCTGGTGAAGTGGCCCTGCTCGCCCTCGGTGAAGCCGTCGGGGAACCAGCCGAACGGCAGCTGGCTGAGCACGCCGGTGCCTTGCGTGTGGTTGCTGAAACCGTAGATGTAGCTCTTGGCCAAGGTGGTGACCCAGCCGTCCGGGGCCACCCGTCGCACCGCGCCGAGCATGAAGTTGGTCTCGGTGATCAGCAGGCCGCCGTCGGGCATCGCCACCAGCCCGCCACCGTTGAAGCCCGTCTCGATGCCGGCCTTCCCGCGCGGACCGTCACGCGGCTGGATCGTGCCGAGCGAGCCGAAGGTGCCCGCCGTGCCCGCCATCGTCGTGACGGCGCCCGTGGCGGTATCGATGCGGCGCACCAGCCCGGCGCCGTCGCGCAGGTAGAGCGTGCCGTCGGACAGCGCCAGGTGCTCGGGCGTGATGATGGTGGCGGCCATGCCCGTGCCGTCCATCGCCGACGACTGGGTCGAGCTCCCGTTCCCCGCCAGCGTGCTCACCATGCCCGCCGCGTTGCCGTTGCGCGCGATGCGGCGGATGTGGCCGTCGAAGTCGGCCACATAGACCGTGCCGTCGGTGTCGACCGCGATCCCGGACGGATGGTTGAACTTCGCCAGATCGGGGGCGTCGTCCTTGTAGCCCGGCGACCCGGGAATGCCGGCATAGGTGGTGACGACCCCGGCGGTCGTGACGCGGCGGATCACCTGGTTGCTACGGTCCGCCACGTAGAGATCGCCGTCGGGCCCCATCGCGATGCCGCTCGGCAGGTAGAACCGCGCCGCGCTGCCCGTGCCCTCGGCACTGCCGTACTGGCCGGGAGATCCCGCGAGCGTCGTCACCGTGCCGTCCGGCGCGATGCGGCGGATGACATAGCTGTAGCGCTCGGTGACATAGAGCGTGCCGTCGGGAGCGGCCGTGATGCCGTACGGGTTGTTGAATCGCGCGGCGTCGCCCTTGCCGTCGACCGTGGTGCCGGACTGGTCGCGGACCTGGCCGGCGACCGGTGTGATCGACTGGAGATCCGCCGACATCCGCAGGATGGCGTTGCCCGAGGCGAAGGCGTAGCTGCCCGAGGCCTCCCGCACGATGCCGCGCGAGAACGACAGCGGCGCCGGTTGCCGCAGCCCCATGACGGCGACAGGCGACAGCACGCTGATCGCCGGGTTGGGCGGTGTCACCGCCGGCGGCGTCACAACGGGTGGCGTCACGACCGGTGGTGTCACAACCGGCGGTGTCACGACGGGCGGTGTCACGACCGGCGGGTTCCCGACGGGCGGCACCGTCGGCGCGGGGTCTGCGGGAAACGCCGGCTCGCCGCCTCCGCCGCAGCCGGAGAGGAAGGCGGCGACCAGGGCGCCGACACCGGCGATCACGACGGCGCGGACGCGTCGTTCCATCGGGAACCAGGAAGCATGGGACATGGCGACTCCATGAAGAGGAGAAAGGAGCGCTGCGCGGTCGCAGCGTCTGCTACCCCACTGAACGAAGTCCCGGACATGCGCCGGACAGGGGAAGGACCTCAGCGGGCGTTTTCCGTGTCCCCTGCTTGAGGTTCCCGGCCGCTGTCCAGGCCGGACCGCCCATCTCGTTCAACTGGGCAGGACGACGTGATTCCTCCCGTCGTCCCCAAGGGGAGCGCGATGGACGAGTTGTTCAAGGGCCTGCTGACCGCGGGCACCGTGTTGCTGGTGATGACGGCGGCGCGTCACGGCGGCCGGCGGGTGGCAGGTCTTGTCGCCGCGCTGCCGACCATCACGGCGCCGACGCTGGCCTGGCTGGCGCACGACGAGGGCATGCCCTTCGCGATCAGCGCCGCGATCGGCAGCGTGGCCGCCTGCGCGATGCTGGCGGTCTTCGCGCTGGGGTACGCGCGCGCCGCGCGTCATGGCGGCGCCGCCGTCGCACTGCTCTGCGGACTGGGCGGCGCGCTGGTCATGGCCGTCCCCGCCAAGGCGGCCAGCAGCCACCTGCCCGGGGCCCTGGTGCTGGCGCTCGTCAGTTGCGCCCTCACCTTCGTCGCGATGCCCAGACTCGGTGCGGCGGGCCCGGGGAGGAGTCGCCACCGTCCGGTCTTCTGTTCGATGTGGCTGATCGCGGCCATGGCCGGACTGCTCACCGCCGTCGCGACGCTCATCGGCCCGACCCTGGGCGGCTTCGCCGCCGGGCTGCTCTCCTCGCTGCCGCTGATCACCGGCCCGGTCGCCATGGCCGAACACGCCCAGGGCGGCCACCGCGCCGCCGCGCACTTCCTGCGCGGCTACGTCGGCGGGCTTTTCGGCAAGGCCGCTTTCGGCACCGTGTTCGTGCTGCTGGCGCCCCGCGCGGGGGCCGTGGCAGCCTTGTCCCTCGCCTGCGCCTGCGCGTGCCTGCTGTCGACCGTACGGCTACGCCTGCCGCCGCTGCCGGGCGTCGGCCTGCCGCCCCTGCGCACCTCACGGTCGACGGAGTGACACCAGATGACACAAGCCTGTCGGGACTTGGGGACGCGCGGGAGTCCGGACCGCCATGAACGCGCGCTACCATCGCCGCCACCAACCTCGTTTTGGACGGAAGCACGGCATGGGGGAAGTGACGCAGTTGATCGGACGGGCGCGCGACGGCGACCGCGAGGCCTTCGACAGGATCTTCGAGCTGCTCTATCCCGAGCTGCGGCAGGTGGCCCACCGGCGACTCTCGCGCGGCACCGGCGACGACCTGATGGCGACGACGGCCCTCGTCAACGAGTGCTACCTCAAGTTCCTGCAGCGCGAGACGCTGACGCCCTCGGACCGGGCCCACTTCCTGGCCTACGCGGCCACGGTGATGCGATCGATCATCGTCGACGCCGCACGCCACGCGAAGACCGACCGCCGCGGCGGCGATGCCGAGCAGGTGACGCTGAACTCCGAACTGATCGGCGCCCTGCCCGCGGCCTCCGACGAGATCCTGGCCGTGCACGCCGCGCTGGAGGATCTCGGCCGCGTCGACGAGCGGCTGGGCCGCGTGGTCGAGATGCGCTACTTCGGCGGCCTGGAAGACGAGGAGATCGCCGAGGCGCTGGGCCTATCCGCGCGCACCGTGCGCCGGGACTGGGACAAGGCCCGGCTGCTGCTCGCGCACGCGCTGCGCGACTGACGATGACGGACGGGACGTCGGCATGACCGCCCTCTCCCGATTCGAAGGCGACTGGCCCGCGATCAGCGCGCTGCTGGACGAGGCGCTCAACCTCTCGCCCACCGCGCGCAAGGCCTGGCTCGAAGGCCTGATCGGCGAACACGCCGTGCATCGCGAAACACTGCGCACCCTGCTCGCGCATCAGGCTGAGGTCGAGACCGACGACTTCCTCGACACGCTGCCGCGGCTCTTCGCGCCGGGCGGTCCGGGAGGGTCTGACGGGCTCGATGGGCGGGGTGGGCCGGGCCACCTGGCCTTGCCGTTCGACGGCATCCTGCCGGGCAGCAAGGTCGGCGCCTACCGGCTGATCGAGGAGATCGGCCGCGGCGGCATGGGCACCGTGTGGCTGGCGGAACGGGCGGACGGACTGATGACGCGCCGCGTCGCGCTGAAGCTGCCGCGCATCGTCTGGGGCGACAGCCTCGCGGAGCGGATGGACAGGGAACGGGAAATCCTCGAGACCCTGGCGCACGAACACATCGCGCGCCTGTACGACGCCGGCATCGACGCGCTCGGCCGGCCGTTTCTCGCGATGGAATTCGTCGACGGCGTGCCGATCGACGCGTACTGCCGCAGCCACGGGCTGTCGCTGCGCGAGCGCGTCGCGCTGCTGCTGCAGGTGATGGCGGCGGTGGGGCATGCGCACGGACGGCTCGTCGTCCATCGCGACCTGAAGCCGAGCAACATCCTCGTGACGCGGGATGCGCAGGTGAAGCTGCTGGACTTCGGCATCGCCAAGCTGCTCGAAGGCGACAGCACGATGCGCACCGCGTTGACCGAGTTCTCGGGCCGTGCGCTGACGCTGGACTATGCGAGCCCCGAGCAGATCCGCGGCGATCCGCTGGGCACGGCCAGCGACGTCTACAGCATGGGCGTGGTGGCCTATGAGGTGCTCGCGGGCGTGCGCCCGTACCGCCTCAAGCGGGGCAGCGCGGCCGAGCTCGAAGAAGTGATCGCCGCGGCGGAGATTCCCTTGGCGAGCAGCATCGGCAGCGCCGCAAGCAGCGTGGCCACGGACACCGCTGACATCGCAAGTGCCAGCGCAGATCGCGCGCTGCGCCGGCAACTGCGTGGCGACCTCGACGCGATCCTGAATCACGCGCTGAAGAAATCCCCCGCCGATCGCTATCCGACGATGGAGGCCTTCGCGCAGGACCTGCGCCGCTGGCTGGACGGCGAGCCGGTGCAGGCAAGGCCCGACGGCTGGGCGTATCGCATGGCCAAGCTCGTGCGGCGACACCGCCTGCCGGTGGCAACGGGCGCCGTCGCCACGCTGGCGCTGATAGGCGGCGCTTCGGTCGCGTTGTGGCAGGCACACCAGGCGGGGCTGCAGACGCAACGCGCGCAGGCCGAAGCCGCCACCGCGCGCGCCGTGCAGGGCTTCCTGGAAGGGGTGTTCCGCGCGAACTCGGCGGACCAGGCCGACCCGGCCAAGGCGCGCGACACGACCGCGCGCGAACTGCTGGACCGCGGCGCCGAGCGCATCGATGCGGAACTCAAGGACGCGCCTGCGGCGCGGCTGCGACTGCTCACCGTGCTGGCCTCGATGTACCAGGACCTGGGCTTGAACGCGCGAGAGGTCGACCTTCAGCGCGAGCGCCTCACCGTGGCGCGCGGGTTGCACGGTCCGACCAGCGACGAGGCGGTACTCGCGATGGCGGCGCTGGCCAACGCGCTGGCGCTCGACACCAAGCGCGAGGAAGCCGCCGCGCAGTTGAAGGAGGCCACGGCCATCCTGGACGCGCGGCAGGACGCGAACTCGCCGACGCGGCTGCAGGTGGAGATCGGACAGGCCTCGCTGAACCGGCGCGCCAAGCCGGAAGTGGCGATGGCATTCGCCGAACGCGCTTTGACGATCGCGCGGAGCGGCAACAACAACGCCGACCTGTTGCTCGTGCTGCGCATCCTCGGCGACGCCGCCCTGTTCAACAAGTCCTTCGAGCGCGCGGAGCGCGCGTATGCGGAGGCCGTCCAACTCTGCGAGGCGAACCCGCCGCTGGGCGCGGGCGATCTGTCGCTGATCTACGGATTCCTCGGTCATGCGCAGCGCGCGCTGGGTCGATACGCCCAGGCCGAAACCAGCCTGCGCAAAGGCATGGAAGCGGAAGTCGCGCGCAACGCCAACGCCGTCCGCGTGGCGGAGACGCAGACGCATTACGCGATCTTCCTCAACCAGGCCGGGCGTTTCCGGGACAGCCTGACGACGCTCGCGCCGGCATGGCGCTGGAGCGAGACCGCCGCAGTCGATCTTCCGCAAAGGCGCTGGGTGCGGGCGTGGCAGGCACGTGCGCTCGCAAGCTACGGTCACACGCAGGCCGCACTGGCCGTCAGCGCCGACGACGTCTCGGTGCTCGGGACGCCCCACCCGCCCGACGGCATGGACGAGCAGGCCCTGACGGACCGCGCGCTGGCGCTGACGAGCTTCGGGCGGCTGTCTGAAGCGCACACCTTGCTCGAACGCCAGCGACAGGCGATCCCCGCCGGCAAGCCACCAGGCCGGCTCTACAGCCTCGCGCTGCGCCGCTGGCAGGTGCGGAGCGGTCAGGCGCGGGAAGCGCTCGCGGGTCTCCAGGCTCAGCGCGCGACGAGGAAACTGCCGCCCGCTCCTGCGGCGGGCGAGCCCGTGGTGGAGCAGGCCGAATCCGCCTGGCTCGAACTCAACGCCGGCCATGCGGAAGTCGCGGAGGCGCAGGCGCGACAAACGCTCGGCGCGATCCGGAACGGCGGCAACGCCGACTACCAGCGCGACCATGAGGCCACCGCCATGCTGGTGCTGGGTCAGGCCTTGCTTCAACAGCAGAAGGCGTCCGAGGCGGAACCGGTGCTGCAGGAGGCTGTGCGACTGCACCAGCGGATCTACGACCCGGCGATGAGCCCCGCGGTGGCGGAAGCGCTCAGCGCACTGGCGCAGGTGCAGCGTCAACAGGTGCAGCCTCAACAGGTGCAGCGCCAGCAGGTGCAGGGCCAGAAGGAACAAACGCCGCGATGAAGCGCGGCGATGTCCGCTTCCGCATCGGGATCTCGTAATCAGGGATAGGCGGGCGACGGCGCTCGCGGCGGAGATCCCGATGCGCGTTTCGATCCCTTGGCCCGAAGCCTGGCGGCCGTTGCCCTGCGCCGTGGCCACCTCGGCGGCGTATGCCGCGTTGTACACCTTGTCCAACCACGTCACCAGCTGGCGGAGCGATATCGGCGCGGGCGTGTTCGCGTGGGAACACGGCATTCCCTTCGTCGGCTGGACGGTGGTGCCTTATCTCTCGATCTGCGTCTTCTTCGCGCTGTCGTTCTTCATCGACGCGGACGCCGCGCGCCTTCGACGTCACGTGCTGCGGCTGCTCCTCGTGCTGTTCGTGTCGGTGCTCTGCTACGCCGCGTTCCCGCTGCGCTTCACTTTCGAGCGGCCGCCGACCGAGGGCGCGATCGGTCTGATGTTCGATCTGCTCGGCCATTGCGACATGCCCTACAACCGCGCCCCGTCGCTGCACATCGGCGTGCTGGTGCTGCTGTGGGCGCGCTTCGCGCCGCTGCTGCGCGGCGCGTGGGCAGTGGGGCTTCACGGGTGGTTCGCGCTGATCGGGGTCTCGGTGCTGACGACGTATCAGCACCATGTGCTGGATGTGCCGGCGGGCGCGGCGCTCGGCATCGCGGCAATCGTGCTCACGATGCGGCCGCGGCGTGCGACGCATTCGACGCGAGCATCCTCCACTGCACAGCGTGCAGCAGGCCGGGCTGCCGGCGAGACCGCCCGCGCCTAACTCCTGAGAGGTAGCGCGTCTCGTCGCGCTTACCGTTGTTTGCAGCTCTTGCCTCTACCCGTCGGAGGCGCGGTCATCGAGCGGAAAAAAATGAAATCAATCCAGACAAACTTCCGCGAGAGACAAACATGCAGGATCCCTTCAGTCCGAGCTTGGGCAAGCGCCAGGCTGCGTCGGCGACGATCGCGCTGGCCTTCACCGTGCTGCTGAGCGCCTGCGGCGGCGGGGACACCCCAAGCCCGTCCAAGGATCCGACCGATACGCACGGGGCCGCGCCAGCGCCCTCGCCTGCGCCATCCCCAGTACCTGCGCCGGGACCAGCGCCCGCCCCCAGCCCCGCACCGGAACCCTCGCCGGCTCCGTCGCCAGCGCCGAGCCCCGCGCCAGCACCTGGCCCCGCGCCAGCACCTGGACCTGCGCCCGCTCCGGGCCCTGCGCCGGCACCCTCTCCTGCTCCGGCCCCGACACTCACTTTCCCCATCGAAGTCCTTGGCGCCGGCGCACCCGATGCACCGACCGTCGTCGGCGCCGAGCTGTCGCTCGATGCCGCTTCACTCGCGACCGCGACGCAGCTGGTGGTGCGCTGCCACCGCTGCGGCTTCTACAACTCGCCGGAGTTCGAGGCGCTCATCAAGCCGCTGACCGGCATCGCCGGCAGCCTGCGCGTGGTCGGCGCCGCCAACGCCGACAACACCAGCGCGGCGGCCTGGATCCCCATCAGCGACACCGGCGTGCAGCTCGACGACATCGAGCGCGCGCACGGCGGCGTCAACGGCGGGCTGCTGACGATCCGCTTCCGCATGCCGCTCGACAGCACCGCGCGGGCGCGTCTGGTCGCGAGTCCCGCCACCAACCGCATCGAGTTCCGCTTCAACGGCACCGACGGCAACTCCAACGGCTTCCGCATCCTCGACCTGCAGCTCCAGGACGCGAGCGGCCGCAACCTCGCGACCAACCCGCGCCGCTGGGCCGACATCGCCGCCGAGAAGACCGCGGGCCGCACCTGGACCGCCGATGCCGACGCGGGCAAGACGCTCTGGAACGCCTCCGGCGTGCTGCTGAAGTCGCCGGTGGTCAACACCAGGATGCGCGCGGCCTGCGCGTCGTGCCATGCGGCCACGGGGCGCGATCTGCAGTACTTCAATTATTCCGACCACTCGATCGTCCAACGCTCGCGCTTCCACGGCCTGAGCGAGACGCAAGGCAAGCAGATCGCCGCCTACCTGCGCGCTGCGCTGACGCAGGTCCCGCATGTGCCGCAGGCGGCGCCGTGGAATCCGCCGTACCAGCCGGGACCGGGACTCGACAGCAGGCCGATCGTCGAATGGGCAGCCGGCGCCGGCATCGACGCGGTACTGCCGGACGCGAAGTCCTTCGTCAACGTCTTCGCCGGCAAGGCGGCCAACACGACCACCGCGGTGACGCAGGCCGAGCTCGACGCCGCGATGGACCCGAGCCCGGGCAAGGTGCTGAACACGCGCGAGATGCCGATCCCGCTGCAGTTGCCCGACTGGAACGCCTGGTTGCCGATCACGCATCCGCTGGACATCTGGACGCCGGACGCGGGCCAGAGCCAGGGCCTGTTCGAGACCCAGGGCGACACCGGCTCCAACCCGATCAAGGTGGTCAAGCGCATCGCCGACTGGCTCGCGGCCAACAGGAATCCGAACGGCGTGTACGGCGACTGGAGCCACCTCACGGCCGACCAGCGCGAACGTGCGCAGTACTGGCTGACCGACCCGGGCATGCGCATCCTCGACTTCGTCGGCGGCGGTCGCGGCAGCCGCGTGTCGTCCAACCCGTCGCAGCCCTTCGGCGCGGAGATCGGCGGACGCAAGCTGCAGGCCTTGCTGTCGTCGTCGACGCAGTCCTCAGCGACGGCGCTGTATCCCAACGCGAAGGCCGGCTACAGCAAGGAGGCCTTCATCGAGCGCGCCATGTTCGGGATGATCCATTGGATGGGCGTCAAGCAGTGGGAGCTGGCGCACGAATTCGGACTGGAGAGTTCGACAGCCTCGTTCCGCGGCAAGAAGGACGCGAGCGGCAAGTGGGTCGGCGAAGGCGAGAAACGCGGCTGGCCCTTCAGCTGGCCGAGCGTCTTCTACATGGCGCCGCACATGCTCTACGTCGACGAGCAGACGGCGCAGGGCAAGCGCGAGTTCTACTTCTCCTGGGAGCCGCGGCTGACTTCGTACTACCGGACCAATCAGTGGTACCAGTTGCAGATGACGATGAACCCGGGCTGGACCGGCGCGTCGGAGGGTCCGATGGACTGGCCGTACCACATGGGTTTCACGACGGCGGTGGTGGACGACCTGATGACCGCGAAGGCGCCTTCGCAGGTCTCGGCGTCGCATCTGGCGCGCTACTTCCAGGTACGGACCAAGCTGGCGCAGCTCGCCAACACCAGCCTGTCCTTCAACAAGCCTGATCCGGCCGCACCGACGGATCTGTTCCGCAACGAGGGGCATCGCAGCCGCGCCTCGCTGGCGATCCACAAGCTGGGCGTCGGCGAGGTGGTCGACCGCGGCCCTGAGAGCTGGGAGAAGTCGCGCTTCAGGCTGCTGGACGACGTGACACCGGGGCTGCATCTGATGTTCATCAACAGCTCGATGTCGCTCTACAACACGATGTACGCGACCACGACCTACGAGCAATGGCGTCGATGCGATCCGAACGCGCTCTTCGGCAGCGAGCCCGAGATCAAGTCAGGCTTCCGGTTCTGCCTCGACGCGAAGCGCACGCCGCTGCCGTTGAACGGCAAAGGCCAGCCGCATCTCGTCGGCGGATGGGTGGACTGGACCAGTGAGCAGTACATCACCTGGAGCGTGATCTCGGCGCGCAATCACGGCGCCGAAGCCCAACGCCTGAAGACCTTCTCCGACTGGTCCGGACGGATGTGGAAGGAGTGAGCAAGGCCCGCGTTTCTCGACGCGGATCACTCCAGCCTGGCGTCGATGCGGACGATCTTCCCGTCCGCGTTGATGTCCAGTTCAAGGATCCCGATCTCGTGGCCGAAGTCCCCTGTGAAATCGAAGCGGGCTCGGCCTCTCCGAGGACCCAGGGGATCGCGCTAGGCGAGGCACCCACAGTGACGGTCGTCCCGCTGTCTTCGGGAGGCCTACGGCAAGTGTCGACCCCTCGATGGACGGCGGCCTGCGGATTGAAGCGCCCGCGCTCTCGGCGACAAATTCGGCGTGGCATTGCGTCGTGGGATGATCGAGCAACGCTGCCTCAAAGCCTCGCCTGATGGCACTCCCCGAGTCAATCCCTTCCGCCCATGCCGACCTCTCCCGACCTCCTCGCCCGACTCAGCAACAACGACGACCCCGATGCCAAGGTGCTGTCGGAAATGGTGGCCTTGGGCGCTGATCTGTCGCAGCCGCACTTCCCCCATTTCGCATTCGATGCGAAGGAGGAAGCGTCCGCGATGGCGGTCGCCGAGTCGCTGGCCCAACTCGATTTCGACGTCCAGATCTTCGGCCCGCAGGACGACGCGCCCACCTGGCAGGTGGTCGCGACGCGTCGGATGGTCCCCGACCTCGATGAGCTGATGGCACTGACCGTGCAATTCGAGATGCTCGCGAAGACGCACGGCGTGGTCTACGACGGTTGGGGGGCGGAGATCGTCGAGTGATGCGAGGGGTGAGCCAGACCGGCATCGTCCATAAAAAAGGGAGGAGCCGAAGCTCCTCTTTGTCCAGGGCGGCCTGTTGGAGGCCGGACCAGCAGAAGTGGTCTGCCTGCTGTGGCAACGCGACGCCTCACTGGGCGTCGTCGAGAAGCAGTTCCAAGCCGATCCGCTCGCCGCTGCGCACGCGGCTGATCGCGTGCTTCAGGCGCACCCGGTAGTAGCCCTTGGCGCCCTTGTGCGGGCGATGCGCCACAGCGATGACACCCAGGTCGCCGCGCCGGAGCGGCAGCACGATGGGCCGCGATTGCATGCGCGGTCGCTGCTCGGTCAGGACGAATTCGCCGCCGGTGAAGTCCGTTCCCGGCTCGTTGAGCACGGCCACAAGCTGCAGGGGAAATGCGTGCGCGCGCTCGCCGTACTGGTGGAGCGCTTCATGCTCATCGACACGCAGTCGCGTGAAGATCGGAGGGATGCGATCGTCGGACACGCCGCGGACATGCGCCGTCCACTCGTCGAGGGTGGCCGGGTACCTGTCCGCGACATCGCGCACCGCGTGCCAATGGTTGGCAGTCGGAACGAGGCGCTCGTAGAGGTGCTTCCGCAGATCCTCGATCACGCCGAGACGCGTCGTCTCCCACGCGCTGCTCAACGACAGCAGCTCAGCGATCAGGCCGTCGTCCAACACGCCGGGAAGGACGGCGCAGCCTTCCTCGTTCAGTTGCGCTTCAATGCTCGGCCAGTCCAAACGATCGATGGCGCGTTCCACGCTCGTCACTGCACGCCCTGCCCGGCTTCGCGCAACAGCAGTTCGCGCTTGCGATCGACGCCCCAGCGGTAGCCGGACAACTCCCCATTGCGACGCACCACGCGATGGCAGGGAATGGCGACCGCCAGCGGATTCGCACCGCAGGCTTGGGCGACGGCACGCACCGCCTTCGGCTGGCCGATGCGCGCCGCGACCTGCGCGTAGCTGACGGTCGCGCCGGGAGGGATCTCCCGCAGCGCCTGCCAGACCCGTTCCTGGAAGGCCGTGCCCTGCACGTCCAGCGGCAGGTTCAGACCGAGCGACGGCGCCTCGATGAAACCGACGACCTGCGCCACCAGCAACTCGAAATCGGCATCGCCGCCGATCAGCTCCGCCTTCGGGAACTGATCCTGGAGATCCTCAACCAGTGGCTCGGGATCGTCGTCCATCAGGATGGCGCAGATGCCGACCTGGCTCTGCGCCACCAGGATCGCGCCCAGCGAGCACTGCGCCACTGCGAACCGGATCTGCATGTTGGGCCCGCCGGCGCGGTACGCCCGCGCCTGCATGCCGAGCATGTTGTCCGCCTCGGCGTAGAAGCGGCTATTGGAGTTGAAACCGGCGTCGTAGATGGCAGTCGTCACCTTCGCGCCCTTCTGGCCCAGTTCCTGCCGCAGCTTGTTGGCTCGGAACGCGGACGCATAGCCCTTCGGGGTCAGCCCCGTCTCTGCCTTGAAGATGCGATGGAAGTGGAACGGGCTCATGCCCGCTTCATCGGCCAGTTCATCGAGGCTGGGTGGTGTTTCCGCGCGCTCGATCATCCGGCAGGCCTTCGCGATCGCCGCCGCGTGCTGTCTGGCCATCGCGGTCCGATCGCCGGACGGGCGCTGACTGGCGCGGTAGCCGGCGGCCTCCGCAGCCTGCTCGTTGGCGAAGAACTCGACGTTCTCCCGCTTGGGCAAGCGGGCAGACGCACTCGGTCTGCAATAGATGCCGGTCGTGCGGACACCGTAGACGAAGTGCCCATCGGCGCGGGCATCGCGCGCCTGGACGGCCGCCCAACGCTGAGCGTCGTCCGCATAGTTCCCGTCGACCGAGGCACTTTCGCTGTCTTCCGGGAGACGGTTCTGGGTGGTGTTCATGGTGTTCACGGTGTTCAATGCTGTGGACGCAGTGTCGGAAAGCGCCTGATCGCAGGCACCTCGTTTCTTGCGATCGAATTCGTTGGCAGGCGGTCGGCTGCTCACCCCGCCTTGCGGAACGTCAGGTTGATCCGCTGGCTGCCGAGCTCGGCATGTGGGCTGTCCTTCAACGCCATGACGCCGTGATAGCGCAGCCGATCCTCGGCTCCCCACACGACCACGTCGCCGTGGAACAGGGGCACCTTTGCGGTCGCGTCGTCGCGTCGCAGGCCGCCGAACAGGAACACCGCCGGCATGCCCAGCGACACGGACACGATGGGTGCGCCGAGGTCCCGCTCGTCCTTGTCCTGATGCAGACTCAGCTTCGCGCCGGGCGCATAGCGGTTGATCAGGCAGGCATCGGGCTCGAAGGCGTCGAAGTCCGCCGCCGCTGCGGCATCGTGCGCGAGGCGCCTGAATATCTCCGGCATGGCCGGCCACGGCAAGCCCGTCTCGGGATCGATCGCCGCGTATCGATAGCCGCGCCGGTCCGAGGTCCAGCCCAGCGCGCCGCAGTTGGTCATCGCGACAGACATGGTGTACCCGCCAGGGGTCACGAGATGCCGGAACGCTGCGTTCCGCGCCACCTCGTCGACCGCCCTCAGCAGCTCGCCGGCGACAGGTCTTGCGAATCCCCGCAGCAGGCACGCACGTGGCCCCAGCTGATGGACGCCGTCCATCTCCGTGTCGTCGAACAGTGCCCGTGTGCTCACGCTGTCACCTCTTCACCTTGCATCGTGAAAGATCAAACCCACCGTATGACGTCGGCCGCTTCGAACCCGACTGACGCCGTGACGCAGGGCCACGGTGCGAGTGTCTCCTCGCCGGCCCGGGACGGGGCGCTGGTTCACGGCGAACACGAGCGCGTCGCCCTGCGTGAGCGGAACAACCTCCGCGGTCTGATGCGCCGAACGTGTCTCGGTCATCACGAATTCTCCGCCGTCGAAATCTTCGCCCGGTCGCGACAGCAGGATCGCGACCTGCAGCGGGAACACGTGCTCGCCGTAGAGATCCTGATGAAGACAGTTGTAGTCGCCTTCACCGTACTGGAGGATCAGCGGCGTCGGACGCGTCTGCCCGGCGCGATGGCATCGCTCCAGGAATTCCGGCAGCGCTTCCGGATAACGCACGTCGATCCCGAGCCTCTGGTTCCAGCGATTGGCGATGGGCACCAGCTTCGGATACAGCGCGTGGCGCAGATCGTTCAACAGCGGCGGCAGCGGATAGGCGAAGTACTTGTACTCCCCGCGACCGAATCCGTGGCGGGCCATCACGACCTTGGACCGGAAGCCAGCGTCCTGCGAATACAGCGCGGCCAGTTGCCGGCATTGCGTGGCCGACAGCAGGCCCGGAAGAACGGCATTGCCGCTCGCGTCGAGCGATCGCTCGACGTCGGCCCAGCCTCGCGGATCGGAGCAGAAGTCCGGATTGGGATTCGGATCGGGGCTCTCGCGAGCGCTGGCGACAGCGCCATCGGTCATCTCAGTTCCTTCAGATCGAATGGGATGAACCCAGTCTAGGAACGCCAGGGAATCCAGAAACTCTGATCCTTGCGATCGAATTCGGATCGCATCGGCATGGCGAAGGGTCAGGCCTGAAGTGTTTCTCGCCCCTATGATTCGCGTCGACTGCCACCCCGACACACGACCTTCCCGTTACCGACGCATCAGCGTCAACGACAGTCCTTGGATGATGAGCGCCCTGCGCGCCGTGCGCGGACTTCATCTGTCCTCGTGGTGCATCGGTGCGGGCGCCATTCGGAATCTGGTGTGGGATGCACTCAGCGAGCACCGCGAGCCGTCAGCCCTGTCGGACGTGGGTCGCCGAGGCGCCGTTCAGCACCGCGTGGGAACACAGCGACATGCAGGTCCGCGCGGCCGCGGATCTCGCGTTCATCCGCTACCGCGCGCGACTGAGCTTCCCGTCGGGGAAGGTCGTCGACTGCTGGCACATGGACGTCTACGAGCGCCGTGCGACCGGCTGGCTGGCCGTGTGGTCGAAGGCAACGGCCGTGCGGTCGCCGTCGGCCTGACGCCGCCTCACGGCAGGCTGCTCACCACGATCTCATCCGACTTCGACTCGTCGAACGCCATGCGTTCCTTCAGGCCTTCGTGCTCGTCGTAGGGCGTCTCGTAGGACCACACGGCGTCGGTGGCGCTGTGGTCGCCGACCTCGACATCGAAGTAACTCGCCTTGCCCTTGAACGGGCATTCGGTCGAGGTCTCCGTCCGTTTCAGCCGATCCTGTCGCACATCCCCGCGCGGGAAGTAGAAGCGCGGCGGGTGGCCGTCCTCGTCGACGCGCACCACGTCGCGCGAGTCCGCGATCGTCTGACCGGCGAACACGGCGATCATGCGTTCGCCGACCTGGCTCTCCCTCACGTGGTGCTCGGGATGTAAACGATGGCCGGGGGACTTGCTCATGACGAACCTCGATGAAAGTGGCGGAGGAAACCGTCACCGAGCAATCGGCATGCCGCATCCCGTCACACCGTCATCAGACCGGGCGGACGACATTGATGACTGCGACGGCGGCTCCGTCTGCTGCACGACCTGCGGCGGCTGCACCGGCTCGGTCCCGAACGAACCGACTTTCGCTCCCGAGGCGCACGCCGACGCGGAAAGCGAAGCGCGATTCGCCGCCGGAGGGCGTTTTCCCAGGGCGATCGACTCGCCACGTCGTGGCACGGTGCTTGCGAAAGAGGAGGCAAGGAGCACCGCCCCATGTCGCATCCCCTGGTCGACTACAGCCCCGAGACCGAGGCTCAGGAAAGCATCCCGCCGGGACCGCTGGCCGCCGTCGCGCAGCGCACGCCCGCCTCGGCCGGCGTGTTCAACGAAGGCCAGGTGCTGGAGCTCGCCGCGCAGCTGCTGGAGGCGCGCACCGCGCCCGCGCTGACCGCAGGCATCCATCGCCTGATCGAGCGCAGCGCCCGCCAGCTCGGCACGTCCGTCGATCCGGCCGCGGCGCAGGCGCTGCTGGGCGCGCTCGGCCGGGCCGCCCTCCGCGTCCTGCCCTGCGCCGCCTGCCCCCGCGGCAACCAGCCCGTCGCCGCCGCGACGCGCGCCGCCGGCCTCGAACTCGAAGGCCTCAGCCCCGAGGACAAGGAGTTCGAGCTCGCCCGCAATTTCGTACGCCTGTCCGCCGATGCCGTACGCCATCTCGCCGCCTCCGCGGCCCGCCCGTCATCAATCTCCCCGCGCCCGGCCGCGCAAGCCGCATTCGTCCTGGCCGCGCGCCATCACGCGCCCGGCCTGCTGTCCTCACCCCCTCTCAATCAGGAGCCCACCATGCACGACCTCGATCGCACCCAGATGGAATACGAGAACGAGCAGTTCGAATACGGAGAGAACGAATGGTCGACGGAATCCGGCGCCTTCAGCGAAGCTGAAGAAATGGAGCTCGCCAACGAGCTGCTGTCCGTGACCAACGAAGGCGAGCTCGACCGCTTCCTGGGCAATCTGCTCAGCCGTGCGACCCAGGCGATCGGCAACTTCGCGCGATCCCCCGCCGGTCAGGCCGTCGGCGGCGTGCTCAAGGGCGTCGCGAAGAAGGCGCTGCCCATGGCCGGCACCGCCATCGGCTCCTACTTCGGCGGACCGCTGGGCGCCAGGATCGGCAGCGGCCTGGCCAACGCAGCCAGCAATGCGCTCGGGCTCGAAGCCGAGATGGCCGGCGAGGACCGCGAGTTCGAAGGCGCCAAGCAGTTCGTGCGCCTGGCCGCACAGACCGCCGCGCAGGCAGCCTCCGCGCCACCGAATGCGGACCCGCGCGCGGTCGCCCAGCAGGCCGCCGTGGCCGCCGCCAGGCAACTGGCGCCGGGTCTGCTCACCGGCGGTGCTTCGGCCGGTGGCGTCGGCGCGAACACCCCGTCGACCGCCTCACGTCCGGGCGCCGCCGCCAGCGGCCGCTGGGTGCGCCGCGGCCATCGCATCGTCATCTACGGCGCGTGAACCACCATGGCCATCGGCACCTACCCCGCGTGGTTCCTGATGCAGGAATCGCGTGCGCTGCTGACGCGGCTGGCGCGGGTCAAGCCCTTCGCGCTGGTCGAGCCGATGCTGCCCGCGGCCAACCTGCTGCCGGCCGCGCAGAGCGCCATCGAAGGCCATCTGACCGCCGGCCGGCGCGAACTGCGTCGACTCGTCCACGGCTTCATGGCCTGGCTCGCCAGCAGCGCCGCCCAACGCGCCAGCGCCGCCGAGGCGCAACGCCGCTTCGCCTACCTGCGGCTCAAGTTCAACGCGGTGTTGACGCAGTTCGACCTCTTCAGCGACGTCGTCACGCAACGCAGCGAGAACGAGAGCGGCGTCTGGCTCTCCGGCCTCGACGTGCTGTCGGCCGACGCGCTCGCGCTGCGCGGCCGCTACTACGACTCGCCGCCGGTGATCTGCTACCTCGACCGCGGCCCCGGCGCGGCCATCCGCCGCGCGCGCACGCGCCTGCCCGGAGGCGGCACCAGCCCGGTCGCCGTGATCCGCGTGCCCCGCGAACGCATGATCGGCAGCGGCATCGCCTCGTCGCTGGTGCACGAGGTCGGCCACCAGGCGGCCGCATTGCTCGGTCTCGTCGACTCGCTTCGCCCGGTGCTGCGCGGGCTTCAGCAAGGCGCCGGTGACGGTGCCGTCGCCTGGGGCCTCTACGAGCGATGGATCAGCGAGATCGTCGCCGACTTCTGGTCCGTCGCCCGCATCGGCGTCGCCGCGCCGACCGGCCTGATGGCCGTGGTCAGCCTGCCGCGCGCCTTCGTCTTCCGCATCAACGTCGACGACCCGCATCCGGTGCCGTGGCTGCGCGTGAAGCTCAGCTGCGCGATGGGCGACGCGCTCTACCCGCATCCGCAGTGGGCGCGGCTCGCCGCGATGTGGGAGTCCTTCTATCCCACCCACGGGCTGGACGCCGCGTCGCTGCATCTGCTGCGACGGCTGCAGGCGCTGATGCCGGCCTTCGTCAGCGTGCTCGTGCAGCACCGTCCCGCGGCGCTGCGCGGCCGCACGCTGGCTCAAGTCCTCGATCTCGCCGAACGCCGACCGGCGCGGCTCGCGGCGCTGTTCCGGCTCTGGTCCCGGCTGCCGGCGCTGATGTACCGCGCGCCGCCGTCGCTCGTCTTCGCGGTCATCGGCCAGGCGCGCTGCGACGGCCGGCTCAGCCCCGAAGACGAATCGCTGCTGCTGGGCAAGCTGCTCACGCACTGGGCGCTGACCAGCACGCTGGACACCTCGTTGACCTGCGCCTCGGCGCGGGGCCGCCGCTTCACTTCCACCGAAGGAGAACCCTGATGAGCAAGCACCATCACGACCACGACACCGATCGCCGGTCCTCGATCGAGGTCCGGGTGCGCGACAACAGCGGCGCGCAACGTCCGATCGCTCGGGCCCAGGTCGGCCTGTTCCCCGCCGTCGCCCTGGCCGCCGGCAAGGCGGCCGCGGGCCGGAGCGCCGCCGGCAAGCTGCCCGCCGACGACAACGTGCTCTTCGTCAAGTGCAGCGACGACGACGGCTGCCTGCGCTTCGACGACGTCGCGCCCGGCGACTACGTGCTCGGCTTCCTGCACCACCCGCGGACGTATTCGGAGAGCTTCACCGTCGGGGAGGACCACGCCTGCGCGCAACTCCTGACCCCGGACTTCGGCGCCGATCTCGTCGCGCGCTGGATGACCCGCGACTGCGAGGAGCTGGACTGCCGTCCGCCCCAGGCCGGCGACTACGTGAAGGCCACGGTCGTCCACGTCCGCAACGAGCAGTTCCGCGTCGTGCCGCCGCAGGGCTCGACCGAGCTGTCGCACGACAACACCTCCACCGTGTTCTCCACGGCCCTGCCGCGGGCCGGCCGCTTCGAGCTCGGCTACGAGGTCCGCTCCCCGGCGCTGGGCGCCGCGGCGGGACAGGCGCCGGCCGTGCTGATGCTGGCCCACTCGGGCCATGTCACGCCGCTGCCGGCCCAACCCGTCACCGGACAGCTCGGTATCGCGCTCAGCCGCACCGAGACCGAGCCGACCGAGGACGTCACGCTGTGGCTGGCCATCCGCAACGGCACCGACGCGCTGGGCTTCAACCACTACCTGCGCTTCATGGACGTGCTGTTCGGCGGGAAGCGGCATGGGCCGCGCCACGGCGGCCGCCACGGCGATCGTGACGATGGCGGCGGCGAGCTGGGTCGCATCAACCGCGCGGGCCGCGGCGGACGCGGCGGCGACTTCGACGCGGAGACCGAAGCCTTCGAGCAGCTCAAGCTCAAGCGCTTCCTGCCCTTCAACGACAGCGACTCCTACCGCGTGCTCAAGGCCGCGACCGAGGCCTTCGTGATGGTCAACTGCGGCGTGCTGCAGGGCGGCGACCACGACCTCGCCTTCCGCCCGCGCCACGACAACGCCTACCTGGACCGCCGCGACCTGCCCGCCTTCGACGACTCGCGCGGCAGCTTCAACGACTACCTCGAACGGCCGGGCGGCCTGCTGCCCTACCTGGCGCTGGTCGCGCGCAAGCTGCCCGACATCCCCATCATCGAAGGCAACCCCGACGGCGCCAACCTGGCGGTCGGCTTCGTGCACGACAAGCTGGCCAATCCCTGCCTGGTCGAGCTGATCTGGTGTTACTGGCACGAGGAGGCGATGCTGGTCCAGACCATGAACGCGGTGACGCGCCGCTTCCAGAACCGCGCCGCGCCGGGCACGCCCGATCCGCTGGCCAACCTGGAGATCGATCCGCTGCGGCCGCTCAACAGCCTGCTGTGGGGCTACACGCAGGACGAGCAGCACCGGCTCACCGTCAACCGCCGCAACGCCGAGTACGCCCATCAATACGGGCTGACGCTGCGCGGCAAGGCGGTGCGGGAGTACCGGCTCGCGGACTCGCGCTCGCAGTTCCTGGAAGGCTTCCACCACCTGCTGCGTCTGCTGACGACCTTCTACAGGCAGGACGACGACACCACCGTCAAGGCCGACGCCTTCCCCGTGCTGAACGCGTTGAAGGAAGTCCACCTGGTGATGTCGCAGGGCGCGCACAACAACTTCGGCGAGCTGGCGACCACCGCGCGCATCGAGATGCTGATGCAGCAATGGCTGCTCGGCCGGCCCGAGTTCCGCGAATTCCTGCCCAGCCGCATCATGGTGGCCTACCCCGAGCCGTGGATGGACCGCGTCGACGCGATGAAGAAGCTGCAGGGCTGGACCGACACCAGCGTCGTGCACTTCCGCAACCTGGCGATCTTCGGCGAGCAGATGATGCTGTCGATCCGCTTCGGCGCCTGGAGCGAGGTCTACGAGCCCACGCAGGCCTTCAACTGGGCGCGCTTCTGGCGGCCGCAGGTGCAGGGCTACATCCACGCCTACCGCGCCGCGACCGGCATCGACCTCGCCAGCGAGACCTTCGATCCCGCCGCCGACGCCACCCTGCCCTCGCTGCTGATGCAGCGCCGGCTGGCCCAGCAGCAGCGCAACGCCTGATCTCCTCAAGCCCAGCGGAGGTTCCATGAATCCCCCCACATCCTTCGAGTTGCTGGCCACCGGCAACGAATTCGAGACCGCGTCCGAGGAGTTCGAACGCGGTCATCGAGGCGGCTATGGCGGCGGCCGCTCCGGCGGGTCCCGCCACGGGTCGCAGCGCCGATATCCGCCGTCCCAAAGACGATCGCCGCAACGGTCACCGCAGCGGTCGTCCCAACGTTCGCCGCAGCGACCGCCGCCGCGTTCGTCGTGGCCTTCGCGCGGCTCGCCGTGGGGCCGCTACGGCGCGGCCTGGGAGCCCGCGACGTGGCCGGCCTGGGGCGGTCCCGGCTCGCGCTACCAGCAGTGCATGCAGCAATGCCTGGCGGCGCCGTATGCAGCGCCGTACGCGCCGCCTGAGTCCGCCCCTGCCCCCGCCGCCGACGCGGGTCCCGCGCCGGCCCCCGATGCCCCCAGCGAGGAGATGACCATGCACCCGATCCGTTGCAACTGCCCCCGATGCGGTAACGCCCAGGAGACCTTCGAATTCGCCGATGAAGGTGAAGGCGAATACGAGGGGGAATTCGAGGGCGAGTACGAAGGCGAAGGCGAGTACGAAGGCGAGTACGAAGGGGCGTACGAGGGCGAGTACGAGGGTGAGTACGCAGGCGAAGGCGAATCCGGCTCGCCCTTCAGCGAAGCCGAGGAAATCGCGCTCGCCGCGGAGCTGCTCTCGGTGTCCAACGAAGCCGAGCTCGAGCAGTTCCTCGGCAAGTTGTGGAAGGGGGTGAAGAAGGTCGCCGGCACGGTCGGCAAGATCGCCAAGCCCTTCTCGGGTGTGCTGAAGGCGGTGGCCAAGAAGGCGCTGCCCTTCGTCGGCGGCGCGCTCGGCTCGATGATCCCGATCCCCGGCGTCGGCACGGCGCTGGGCACGGCCTTGGGCAGCGCGGTGAGCTCCGCGCTGGAGATGGAGTTCGAAGGCCTGGAGCTGGAGGACCGCGAGTTCGAGATGGCACGCCGCTTCGTGCGCATCGCCGGCACCGCCGCGCAGCAGACCGACGACGGCACCGCGCCCGCTGAATTCGAGGCCACCGTCGCCGCCGCCGCGCAGCAGCATCTGCCGCACTTCAGCGGCCGTGCGTTGCCCGGTGGTCCGACTGGCGCGCGTCGCGCGGGTCCGCGCAACGGCGGTCGCTGGACGCGCCGCGGCTCCACGCTGGTGCTGCACGGCGTCTGATCAGCCACCTACCGGGAGACGCACATGGACACGCGCGAATTCGAGATCGTCGGCGAGTGGGGCCTGGGCGACGTGATCGGCGGCATCGGGAGCCGGATAGGCCAGGTCGCGGGCCAGGTCGCCGGACAGATCGCCGGCAAGCTGGCCGGCGCCGGCATCATCGACCTGACCGACAAGGCCGACAAGCGCAACCGCCACGGCATGCGGCCGGCCGCGCAGGTGAAGGCGCTGGTGCTCCACCAGATGGCCTGCTGCCGCAACCGCAAGAACGCGATGACGGACTACCTGAAGATCGGCTCGCACTTCGCGATCCTGCCCGACGGCCGCATCCTGCAGCTGCATCCGGAGCTCGCGATGGTCTGGGCCAGCAACGGCTTCAACCACGGCAGCGTGGCGGTGGAGTTCGCCGGCAACTTCCCCAACACCAAGGGCAAGTGGTGGCAGGGCGACAAGTTCGGCCGCGACCAGGTCACGCCGGCGCAGCTGGAAGCCGGGCGGCGGCTGGTGCGCCACCTCGTCGCCAAGATCGGGCTGAAGACCATCCTCGCGCACCGCCAGAGCAGCGCCTCGCGCGAGAACGACCCCGGTCCCGACATCTGGTACCACGTCGGGCAATGGGCCGTCGACACGCTGAAGCTCAGCGACGGCGGCGCGGGCTTCAAGGTCGGCGACGGCAACGCGATCCCGGACTTGTGGCGCACCTGGGGCCGCAGCCCGCCGGTGAAGGAGGCCGAGTTCGGCGAGACCGGAGCCCATGAGATCGGGGAGCTTGGCGAGTCCAGCGGATACGGGGAGTTCGAAGGCGAACAGGAGAGCGCCCTCGGTCCGCTGACCGCGACGCTGAACTGGATGAAGAAGACCTACACGCGCGCCGAGATCCGTCGGGCCGGCGGGATGTTCAGCGGCTTCGGCGGCGTGTACATCGCGGTGGTGCCCGCGGCAGCGGCCGGCGCGAAGCCGAAGGTCCTGAAGGTGGGCATGAGCGACACCTTCGCGCGGCGCATGGGCGACGCGGAGCACGTCGCCCTGGAGCGATCCAACCCCAGCCTGCGCTACTACCTGGCCAAGGTGCACGGCCATCGCGGCCCGCACGGCGTGGCCGGCGTCGTGCGCATGGTCGAGCTGGCGCTGGCGCGGCTGCTGCGACGATCCGGCGACCTGACCGGCGCGCAGCTGCCTTTCACGCCGTCGCTCACGCGGGGGCCGGTGAAGATCGTCAACGCCCTGCCCTCCGATCTGAAGGATCAGTTGGCGGCCGCGCTGAAGGCCGCGCCGCTTCCGCCCACCGGATTCGGCGCCATGCCGCCGGGTCAGCTCGTGCTGCCGCGCGGCGTGCGCTGGGAGTTCGAGCAGATCGCGCCGGCTTGAGCACGAGCACGAGCACGAGCACGAGCACGAGCACGAGCACGAGCATGATCATCGACTGCCACTGCCATGCCGGTCCCGGCGACGGCTTCACCGGCCCGTGGGACAGCGGCGCGCCACTGCGCGACTACGCGCGGCGCGCCGCGCGGGCCGGCATTGCGCGCACGGTGATCTTCGCGGCCTTCCACTCCGACTACGGGCGGGCGAACGCGGCGGTCGCGCGCATCGTCGCGGCTCAGCCGCGGCGGTGGATCGGGTTCGTCTTCGTGCACGCGGCCCGTGACCGCGGACGCATCGGCGAACTGGTCCGGACCGGCGTCGAGGACTACGGCTTCGTCGGCATCAAGCTGCATCGCCATGACGCCAACATCTCGCGCGAGGTCTGCGAAGCGGCGCGCGAACACGCGCTGCCGGTGCTCTACGACGTGGTCGGCGAAGTGGCGCAGGCGGAACTGCTCGCGCAGGAATTCCCCGATGTGAACTTCATCGTGCCGCACCTGGGCAGCTTCGCGGACGACTGGCGAGCTCAGCATGCGCTGATCGACACGCTGGTCCGTCGCGACAACATCCACGCCGACACGTCGGGCGTGCGGCGCTTCGATGTGCTGCTCGAAGCGGTCCGGCGCGCCGGCGCGCACAAGGTGCTGTTCGGCAGCGACGGGCCTTGGCTGCATCCGGGTGTAGAGCTGCAGAAAGTGCGGGCGCTCGGACTCTCCGCGTCGGACGAGGCGCTCGTCACCGGCGGCAACCTGCTGCGCCTGACGGCGCGCGTTCGACTCCCTCTCCCGCACCGCGGGAGGCGGCGGGGGTGAGGGCCGGCGTACTGCCACCACCCTCACCCCTCTGCCGCGGTGCGCGAGAGGGGAACAACGCAGCGGCGAAGATTGTCACGCCGGGGCTCGTTGACTGGCGCGCCGGATCTGCAGCGCGCGGTCGGTGACGCCCAGCCGCGCGGCGGCGCGCTGCAGGTTGCCGCCTTCGCATTCCAGCGCCATCTCCACCGCCAGCTCGGTGGCGCGCTGGCTGATGTCCTTCATGCCGATGCCCAGCTGCACCGCCGCGCGTATCGCCGCGCGGAAGCTGTTGTCCGGCCACAGCGGCGACGCGCCGGGGACCGCGCGGTCTTCCGGCGCGATGTCGCCGACCGTGATGACGCCCCGGCCGCAATGGCGATGGCAGATGCGCGTGACCAGCTGGCGCAGGTCGCGCACGTTACCGGGGTAGTCGCGCGCCACCAGGAACTCGCACACCGCCGGATCGATCGTCGGCTCAACGGCCGGCCCTCCGGTCGGCGACAGCAACTCGCGCATGAAGTGCCGCGCCAGCGGCAGCACGTCATCCTTGCGCTCGCGCAGCGGCAGCGTGCGGCATTGCCAGCCGGCGATGCGGTAGTAGAAGTCCGCGCGGAAGCTGCCATCCGCGATGCCCCGCTCCAGATCGCGGTGCGTGGCCGAGACCAGGCGCAGGTCGCTGCGCTGCCAGGTGTTGCTGCCCACGCGCTTGTACTGGCGTTCCTGCACCGCGCGCAGCAGCCGCGCCTGCAGTTCGGGCGGCAACTCGCCGACTTCGTCGAGGAACAACGTGCCCTTGTGCGCGAGCGCGAAGGCCCCTTCGCGCGCGCCCACCGCGCCGGTGAAGGCGCCCCGCTCATGCCCGAAGAACTCGCTGCCGCTCAGTTCTGGCGACAGCGTCGTGCAGTCGACGACGACGAACTCGCCCTTGTCGGGCCGCGGGTCGAGGTCGTGGATCAGGCGCGCGATCAGTTCCTTTCCGGTGCCGCTTTCGCCGGTGATCAGCACGGACGACGAGGTGGAGACCGTCGCCTCGATCACGCTGCGCATCGAGCGCCGCCACGCGGGGCTGGTGCCGACCAGGCAGGACGCCACCGCGGGCGAATCGACCAGCGCGTCGACCCTGAACCAGTGCTGCAGGCGCGCGCTGATCTCATCGGCCGTCGCGGGCAGCCCCGGCCACTGCAGCACGTCGCGCGCACCGGACTCGATCAGCGTCCATTGGGCCGCGCTCGACAGGGTGTCGACGCCGACGCAGATCGCCAGCAGCATCGCGCTGTCGCCATGACGTCGCAGCAGCGCGAGCAGCTCCTCGTCGCAGGCGCCGAACACGACCAGTCCCAGCGTTCCCGGCTCGTCGGACGGCGCGGCGCTCACGGGGACGCCGGCGCGTTTCAGCAGCGCGAGGCAGCGCTCGGGCAGACCGGCGTCGCACGACCCGGTGAAGACGATCCAGGCCGATGGCACCGATGGCTCCCCCGTAAGCATCCCAGCAGCGATGGCTGCTCCATGGCGCGACTGGCTCCCGGCTTTCTGTCGTTCTTCAAGGGCAACCCTGCATCACTGCCCGCGGCCTGAACTGCGATCACGTCCGAGTCAGTCTAGGTGGCGCGCTCCCACGCAACATCCCTAATCCCGCCATGCAACCAGATGCTTCCTGCCCGGACGCGCAAGCGCTGGTGTCCCTCGTCCCCACATTCGGGGATGACCATCGTCGCGAGACGGCCTAGCCTTGGCGTTTCGACAAGAAGAAGCACTGAGGGAGGATGGCCATGGCAACAGGCACGGACGCGAGCGACGTCGGGAGCACGCACACGCACACGCACACGCACACGCACACGCACAAGGACACGGACACGGACACGGGCACGGGCACGGGCACGGGCACGCACAAGAGCACGGACCTCGTGCTGAGACGTCGCAACCTGGTGCTGTTCTGTGATGGCACCAACAACACGCTGACCGGCGGCATCGAGGACACCAACGTCCTGAAGCTGTTCGGCTACCTGCGCAGCCAGAAGCCGACGATCCCGTCGCTGCTGTACTACGACCCCGGCGTCGGCTCGCCGGACTCGGCGCCGCCCACCGGCCTGTTCGACCTGATCAAGCGCCGCTGGGCGCGCATCGCCGGGCTGGCCTCGGGCCAGGGCGTCTACGACAACATCGGCGAGGGCTACCGCTTCCTGATGCGCCACTACGACGAGGCCGCCGACGACCGCATCTTCTGCTTCGGCTTCTCGCGCGGCGCGTTCACGGCGCGCGCGATCGTCGGCATGGTCAACCTCTTCGGCATCCTGCGGCCCGAACACGAGGAACTGATCCCGACGCTGGTCCGCATCTATTTCTCCCAGCCGCCGGTCGAGGACCAGGCGGAGGGCCGCAAGAGCTGGCGGCGCGCGATGGCGCGAGCGATGCACCGGGGACTCGCCCGACCGGGTCAGGAAGGCGCGCGCGGCGCCCAGGGCGGCGAGGAGGCGACCGCCGCCGACCGCAACCAGCTCGCGCAGCAGGTGCGGCGCAACTTCGCGCGCGACGCGGACGTGTTCTGGGTCGGCGTCTGGGACACGGTGGAATCGGTCGGCCTGCCGCCCTTCGGCTCGCGGGACAACCCCGCCACCGCCACCTTCAAGGACAAGAAGCACATGCTCAACGTCCGCCACGCGCTGGCCTTCGACGAACACCGCTGGCCCTTCCTGCCGCGGGTCTACGACTCGCCGCACCGGGTCGACGTGAAGGGCAAGGACCGTCGCGGCCAGGACGTCATGCGCACCCTGCGCCAGTTCTGGTTCCCGGGCGTGCATTGCGACGTCGGCGGCAGCTATCCGTCCGAATCGCCGCAGAGCGAGGCCTATCCGCATGAACGCACCGGCCTGCCGGACGCCTCCATGGTCTGGATGGTCAACGAGGTGGCTGCGGAACTCGGCGTGCCGCCGCTGACCGCCCGCCCCGCGGGACCCCTGCCCCTGCCCACCGGAAGTCTGGCCTTCGGCGCGCCCCTGCGCGGGCCCTTCGTCGGCAAGCTGCCGCTGCGCCATGACGCGCTGCACGACACGCCGTTCTGGGCGCTCGCCGGCATGACGGTGCGGCGCATGACGACCGAGGCGGTGCACATCCCCAGCCTCGGCGAAGAGATCGAGGTCGACGTGGTGGCCCACACGCCGCCCGCGCCGTTCCAGGGCCCCAGCGTCTGGGATGAACGGCGCTCGCCGGGCTGGCTGTTCATCGCGGCCGCCGTCGCGGTCGTGGCGCTGTGGCTGTCGGCATGGAACCTGGCGCGCGTACCCGCCGTCGCGTTCGCGCTGCCGCTCGAGGGCTGGCTGGCGCGGATGCCGACCGCCCTCCAGCCTGCGGTGGAATTCGCGCGCCAGCAGCTGCAGCTGTTGACCTGCTGCGGCGGCTGGCCCGCGCCGGACTGGCTCCGCCATGACCGTGCCGCAGTCATCGTGGGCATGGCCTTCGACTTCGTGTTCCTGCTCGCGGCGGCCTATCTGCTCTCGCGCCTGGCCTCGCGGGTGTTCACGTGGATGGCGGGCTGGCGCAGGCCCGGCGAGTCCCGGTCGCGGTGGCTGCTGGCCGTCGGCTGGCTGCCGGCGGTCGCCGTCGGCGCCGATGCGCTCGAGAACCTCACGACGCTCGCCGCCATCGCGATCCAGCTGATCGGCCTGCCCGGCGTCGCCGGACTCACGCTCTACCTGATGAGCCTGTTCTCGCTCGTGAAGGTGATCGCCTGGCCGCTGGCCATCGTCCTCTTCGGCGGCGGACGCCTGCTGCTCGCGGTGCTGCCGACCAGGACGGTCGGCAAGGTCGGGCGCCAGGCCTGATCCTCAGGGACCCTCAGAGCCCATCGATGATCTTGTCCTGGGCCTGCTGCTGCAGCGAGGGTCCCTTGGGCCCGAGCAGCTCGCGCGCATTGGGAATGCCGGAGCTGGCCGCCGCCGCGGGGGCCGCCGGCGCCTTGTAGACGGTGATCGTGCCGCCCTTGACCTGGTGCTCGGTGCTGCCTTCCGGGCAGGCCTCGTTGGTGTAGAGCACGCTGCCGTTGACCACGCAGCGGCGCGGCGCGCCCGTCGGCACCTTGGACTTCGGCCCGCCCGAGGTCACGGGCGGCGGCGGCTCCGTGTCGAACGGGTTCTTCGGCACCTCGACCTTGTCGGCGTGGCGCTGCACCTCGCGGGCGGCATCGCGCAGGAACGGGATCTCGTCGCGCCTCTTCCAGCCGACGACGCCCAGGACGGCGATGACGATGAGCAGCAATACAATTCGCATGACTTCTTCTCCCTGATCCGCCGGCCCGATGTGTTTCGAAATGATGCGGCGCGGCGGGTGGGCATGATAGCGACGGCCTGTCACCTGGGCGCAACCTTGCGCAACGAACATGACACGCATCACGACCTCGATCGCTGTCATGTCCCTTCTTTCCACGCCCTGCTTCCGTTATTCCACGGCCTTCTTCCGCCTGACGCCCGTGCTGCTCGCGACCGTTGCCCTGACCGCCTGCGGCGGCGGCAGCGACGACGACGCCGGCGACCCGCTCAACGGCAATGTCACCGTCTCCAGCCTGCGCCTGATCGGGCAGCAGGTGCTGCCGCGCCGGATGGACTACGCGGGCACCGTCGTCGGCGGACTGTCGGGCGTCGACTACGACTCCAAGACCGACACCTACGTGTTCATCAGCGACGACCGCACGGCGACCGACTCCGCCGGCGCGCCGCGCCTGTACACCGCCAAGCTCACCTTCGACGCGACCGCCTTCAGCGCCGTGAGCTTCACCGGCACGGTGTCCATGAAGCAGCCCGACGGCAGCGTCTATCCGAAGGTGCCGGACGCCAAGGTCGCCGACCCGGAATCGGTCCGCATCGATCCGGTCAACGGCAACTGGGTCTGGCTCAGCGAGGGCGACCGCACGTTGACGAGCACGCCGACCCGCGTGATCAATCCCTTCATCCGCGAGATCACGCCGCAAGGCAACCATGTGCGCGAGTACACCCTGCCTGCGATGTTCCAGATGAGCGCGCAGGAGACCGGTCCGCGCGGCAACCTGGTCTTCGAGGGGCTGACCTTCTCGCCCGACACCCAGTCGGCGTGGGTGCTGATGGAAGGCGCGCTGATCCAGGACGGCGCCGCGCCGACGACGACCGCGGGCAGCGCGTCGCGCCTGACGCGTTTCGACCGCGCCAGCGGCGTGGCCAACTCGCAGTACGTCTACCCGATCGAGAAGGTGCAGGCGACGCCGGTCCCGGCGGACCAGTTCACCGTCAACGGCCCGACGGAGATCCTGGCGCTGTCGGCGACGCGTTTCCTCGTGCTGGAGCGCAGCTTCTCGGTCGGCGTGGTCGGCAACCAGGTCCGCCTCTATGAGATCGACACGGCGGCCGCGACCAACGTGCTGACGGCGACCTCGCTGGCCGGCGCGACGCCGGTGACCAAGAAGCTGGTGCTGGACTTCGAGGCGCTGAAGACGCAGCTCGGCGGCATCGCGAACCTTGAAGGCATGACTTTCGGGCCCAAGCTGGCCAACGGCAAGCGCAGCCTGGTCGTCGTGGCGGACGACAATTTCCCGGCGGCGGACTCGGCGACGGACCGCAACCAGATGATCGTTTTCGAGATCCAGCCTTGAGAGGCGCTGCGCGTTACGGCGGACGCCCGTAACGCGCCTTTCGCCGTCGTTGTCGGGCATCTGCCTCTATGGTCCGGGATGAACGCCGCGCAGCTCGCGCGGACCGATTCCAACGACTTCAACGAGGCTACATCGATGCAGGGCATTCCACGCGCCGCGGCGCAACGGGCAACGCGAACGGCCATCCGACTGGCGGCGCTCGCCGCCTCCGGACTCACTGTCCTCTGCGCACACGCCGCCCCCGAGGCGGCGCCTGACGTCGCCGCCATCCGCGCCGCTGTCGACGCCGCGGTGCGCCCGATGATGGCGAAGAACGACATCCCCGGCATGGCCGTGGGCGTGACAGTCGGCGGGAAGTCGTACGTCTTCAACTACGGCGTCGCATCGAAGCAGTCCGGCAAGCCGGTCGACGACAGGACGCTGTTCGAGGTCGGCTCCGTCAGCAAGACCTTCAACGCGACCTTCGGCGCGAAAGCGCTGGTGGAAGGCAAGCTGAAGCTGTCGGACCACCCCAGCCGCCATCTCCCCCCATTGAAGGGCCATCCGATCGATCATGCGACGCTGTTGAACCTCGTCACGTACACGGCCGGCGGACTGACGCTGCAGGTGCCGGACGCGGTGACCGACGAGGCCTCGCTGATGCGCTACCTGCAGCAGTGGAAGCCCGAATTCGCGCCGGGTGAGAAGCGTCGGTATTCGAATCCGAGCATCGGCCTCTTCGGCCGCGCCGCCGCCGCGGCGATGGGGCGTGATTACGCGGACGCGGTCGAATCGGACCTGCTGCCCCAGCTCGGCCTGCGCGAGACCTACCTGCGCGTGCCGGCCTCGGCCATGGCCGACTACGCCACGGGCTACGACAAGGACGACCGTCAGGCCGGCGCGCCGGACGTGGCCGTACGAGTCACGCCGGGCGCATTCGATGCGGAGTCCTACGGCATCAAGACGACGGCGGCGGATCTGGTGCGCTTCATGCAGGTCAACATCGACCCCGGCGCCCTGGAGGCGACGACCCGCCAGGCCGTGGAGGCGACGCACATCGGCCACTTCCAGGTCGACGGCATGACGCAGGGACTGGGCTGGGAGCAGTACCCGTGGCCGGTGCCGCTGGCGCAGCTCCAGGCGGGGAACACCTTGGGGAACGCCACGTCGAAGGTGGTGCCGCTGGATCGCACGTCGGCGGGGCCGCGACTGTTCAACAAGACCGGCTCCACGCGCGGCTTCGGCGCGTACGTGGTCTTCGTGCCGACGCAGCGCATCGGCGTCGTGCTGCTGGGCAACCGGCGCTGGCCGATCCCGGAACGCGTGGACGCGGCCTACGCGATCCTCGGCCGGCTGCAGGCGGCCAACGCCCGCTGAAGCGGGCCCGACGCGCGGTCGACGTCTACTTCAATGCCTACTTCGACGGCGATGTCGTCGGGGATGTCGATGCCGACAGGGAAGGCGCCGAGGCGCCCTTCCCCGCGGCGCGCACGATCGCGAGTTCACGCGTGAGCCAGGTCTTGCTCTCGACCGGCGCCGCGCCGCCGCAGCGCACCAGATAGGGCTTGCCGCTCATGCTGCTCTTGGAGGCGCCGAGGTCGATGAACTGCTCGGCGGTCTTCACGAGGTTCCTGTCCTCGAGGTAGCTCAGCTTGCGCGCCAGATGCGTCTTCGCCTCGGCGGCGGAATGCCAGTCGCCGTTGCGGTTGAACTCGCATGACGAGTCCGTCAGCTTGCCGAGCAGCGCGGTGACCTCGGCCTTCGCGGCCGGAGGCAGCGGACCGGCCCAGGCGCGCATCGGCACGGACAGGCTCGCGGAGACAGCGACGGCGAGGAAGATCGGGGACAGTGATGGGCGCATGAGCAGGGGCTGTCAGGAAGTCGATGCGGGATCCGCCATGTTGCCATGGGGTCGCGCGCGCCGCAGGACGCGACAATGCCCGCTTTGCTTCCGGGCGGCACCGTGCCGCGTCGCATGCCAGCCTCGTCCATGTCCTCGCTCCACGGCTCGTTGCCGGCACTGCCGCCGATGCTCGACGACGTGCTTGGGCGGACGGTCCGCCGGTTCCGGGCGCCCACGATGCCGGCTTCCCTGGAGGACGCGCGCGCCACCGGCGCGGCGACCGCGCTCGCCGTGGCCATCGAACGTGCGCGGGAAGCGCTCGCCGCAGGCGATACGCCGCAGGAGGAAGTCCAGTCGGTCTTCCTGGCCGCCCTCGCCCAGCTCCTGCGCGAGGCGATGCGCGGCGATCCCGCCTTCCAGGCCATGGCGCTCCGCCATCGCTCCGCCGTCGTGCGCGAGCACGCTTCGCTGAGCGCGCATGCCGAGCGCGACCGACGCGCGGTCCGCGCCGCCGTCAACGCACTCGCCCATCCCGCAAAGACGCAGCGACGCCGGCCGGGACCGATGCGCGACGCGCTTCTGGCGCTCCACGCCGCGGCGACAGCCGGCGACTGGGTGCGCGTATCAGGGCTCCTCGGCGCCCTGCGCGATGACGCCGACGGGCGTCATGGCGTCGACGGGCGTCATGGCGTCGACATGCGTGATGGCGTCGACATGCGTGATGGCCTCGACGGGAGCGACGACCCGGCATGCCATCGCGGCATCGAGCGCCTGATCGATGAGCCCGCGCTGACGCGCCTGCGTCGACTGGACGACCTGGCCTCGGACGCGCAGGTGGCCCGATATCGCGAGCTGTCGGAGCGGCGAGGTCCGCTCGCGGGCAGCGAGCAGGCCGCCGCGCGCGGCGCCGGCGCGCAGCAGCGGGGCGATGCCGTGGAGGCTTTGGCCGTCGACGCGCTGGACGTGCTGGTCGAGCGCATGAACGCGCAAGCCGGCGAGGCGCGCTACCGGATCGCGGCATCGCTCCGCGTACCGCCGTCCTTCCCGGGCGATGCGGCACGCGCGAAGAGCGAATGGGACGTGGCGCTGCTGCGACGCCACAGCGTCGGCGAGGACTGGGATCTCTGCCTGCTCGTGGAGGCCAAGGCCTCGCCTGACGCCGCGACGACCGACCTTCCGCGTCTGCTGCGCGGGCTGCGCCTGCTGGCGCAGGCCGACGTCGACACGACTTATGTCTTCAATTCGGCCGACGGCGAGGTCCGCCTGCGCGGCATGTCGCTGAACGCGTTGCCCACCGAGGAAGGCGATCTCGCGCGCGCCGTGCTCTATTGCTGCGACGGTGCCGACGATCGCGTGCCGCGCCTGCTGAACGCCGCGAGCCGCATGCAGCTGTTGTCCGCCGAGGCCAGCCTCGATGTCGCCGCGCTGCTGGAAGACGGCGCGCCGGTCGATCCGTCGCTGCTGCGCCCGGTCTGGCGACAGCTGCTGGAAGCACCGCCCTTCACCTCGGTGCTGCGCCAGTACGTGACGCTGCGCGCCGTGCGGGAGCTGATGGTTCATCCCGAGGACCTGTCCGCCGCAGTTCAAGGCGACGGAGACCGCTGAACGACGCTGAATGACGTCGACTACGCGGGCGCGCCTGACCCCGAAGACATCGCCCGCACCTCCGACGCCTCGCTGCCCCGCACCCCGGCGGCGACGCTCATGCCGAGTTCTTCGGACTCCCCGGGCATGCGGATGCCGTCGAGCAGACGGGCGAAGGTCTCCATCTCCTCGAGACTGGGAGGCCAGTCCGTGGAGAACAAGGCCATGTGCTCCTCGATCAGCTGGTTGGCGAACACCTGATCGGCCGCCGGAGGTAGATAGCGCCCCCTGTCGGACTTGGATGAGGCGAGCTGATGGATCAGCCACTCCGATCCGAACGCCTCGTACAGCGCGCCCAGCGCAACAAGCTGCGGCGCCGCGATGCGTCGATTCGGCTCCGCGCGCCGTACGGACCCACGCGACGCAGCGTCGTCGCCCCTTGTCGCGAAACGACGCAGCCGCGCCTTGAGGTCGTCGAGCAGCGAGCGATCGCGCTCCTCGCCTTGCTGCAGCATCTCGAAATAGCGCAGCTTGTTGCCGAAGCGCTTGACCGCGCGCGGGGTGTGGGCGGACTCGCGCACCAGCTCGGTCCAGACCTTGAGCGCGTCGCGGAAGTCCTTCGAGTCCGTCGCTTCACGGTGCCGCCGGCTCGCCGCGCGCAGGAGCAGCAGCCCCGCCGTCGCCGCGCCGGCGACCAGCACGCCGGCCACGATCCAGGCGTCGGCGTGGCTGCTCGCGCCGGGCTGCACGAGGACCCTCGCCTCCGATTGCGCGGGCGATCGCCCCCACGCGCGCGTGGGATCGGAGGCCGTCAGGCCGGGCGGCGCCACCCAGCCGGAAGCACTCGACGCGCTCGACGCGCTCGACGTGTTCGATACGCTCGAAGCGCCGGATGCGGATGCGCGTGCCAGGCCCTGCGTGTCGACGTCTAGCGGCGTTTCCGGTCTCAGCAGCACGCCCACACTTGCGCCGCCCGTGATCGCGCCGGCGAGCGCCAGCCACATCGCGTAGCGATGAAGTCCCTGCATCGCAGCTCGCCGCCAAGACGACGGGGCGGTCGCCGCCGGATCGTCGGCCAGCAGCCGCCACGCTTCGTACGACTGCGCGGTGGGCACCTTGATCTCCAGGTTGATCAGCTTCTGCAGGTAGTTGGCCGCGTAGGCGCGGCGCTGCTCGCGCGCGGCCTGCTCCGGATGGACATCCGCGGCCGAGGCGCTCGCCAGCTCCTTGGCGATGCGCTCGAACGCGATCGCCAGCGCCGCCTGCACCTTGTCGGTCGCCATGCCGAAGAGCACGAAGCACTGCCCCGACGAGGTCAGGAAGTTCACCGCCTCCATGATCTCCAGCACGGCCTCGGGCCGGCAGCGGTCGAGATCGTCGATCACGACGACCACGCGCTCGGCCAGGGCGCGCGAGACCTCGCCGAACTGCTCGGCGAAGCGCGTGCGGAAGCTGTTCTGCTCGGCGGCGAGCCTGGGCTTCATGCCCTGGATCCCGCCCGCCAGCAGCGCCGCGGGGTCCGCGCCGAAGGCCGTCAGCGCCTTGCGCAAGGCGGCCAGCGTGGTGCCCGCGACCGTCAGCAGCGCCAGCCATTCCGCCCAGGGCCATGGCGCAGCGTCCTGCGCGGTGAGCGACACGGCACTCGAGGGGGCACCCGACGCAGCGCTCTTCGCCGGTTCCTGTCCCGCGAGCGAGGCCAATATCTGACCGACCCGCCGCAGCCTCTGCGCCTCCGCCGCGGGATCGTTGATCCCCGCATGGAGGGTCGCAAGCAGCGCGACCGCCGCGGACAGCAACACCGTCAGCACCCAATGCTTGCGCGAGCGCAGCCACAGGAGGCGCAGCCGGAAGCCGATGCCGTCGAGGCTGAGCCACGGCGGCAGCGCTTGCTTGCTCAGCGCGCCCAGCAACGCGGCGAAGAGGTGATCTTCCTTCTGGTGGTGCCAGGCGTTGAACCAGATCGGGCGCGACCCATGCTTGCGCAGGTCTGCGCAGACAAGGCCCATCAGCGAGCTCTTTCCCGAGCCCCAGTCGCCAGTGATGGCGAGCGTCAACGGCGGCTCGGTCGCGGGGTTGCGCAGGAAACGGGAGATGCCCGCGGCAAGTGGCCCGAAGTTGAGTCGGTCCTGCTTCGGATCGGTCAAGGCCGCATCGGTGGCGGGCGTGTCGGCCATGCCGGTCACCACCCGCCGCGCCCGGGTGAAGAGCCGCCACGCCCGCAGGAACATCGGCACCGACAGCAGCAGGGCGAGCCAGTACCAGGGCGCCGGATAGCGGGCGTAGACGCGCGGATCGTTCCAGGTCTTGCCGCCGTCGGTCGTGCTCAGCAAGAGCGCGGCGTCGCCGACGGCCCAGCCGCGTCGGCGGTCGGCGCCGATGTAACCCGCACGCAGGCCCCAGGGCAACGGCATCGGCGGCTGCAGCGATTGGCGCGCACGCGCCATCGCCGTTTGCGCATCTGGCGAGGTGAGCGTTCCGGGTCCCCATGACAGACCGCCATCGGCGGTCTGGATCACACGCCCGCCATCACGTTCCTCCGCCCAGGCCTTCATGCCGTCGGCGCTGGCGTGCAGCAGCGCCAGAGGCACGGCGTAGCCCGTCGACTGCTGCCTCCAGGTACGGCCGCGGTCTTCGCTCCTCAGTACCGCACCGCTGGCGCCGACGATCCAGCCGCGTCGGCCGTCTTCGGAGAAATCGATGCTCGTCAGCGCCTCCAGCGCGCGCCTCGTCTCGATCGGCTGAGGATGCGGTTGCTGCTGCTGCTGCTGCTGCTGCTGCTGCTGCTGCTGCTGCTGCTGCTGCTGCTGCTGCTGCTGCGATGGTCCCTCCGCTGCGGAGATCGGATCGTCGGTGACATCGGGCAGACGAAGGAACGCGTGGCGCTCTACAGGCCAACGCCACCAGTCCCAGAGACCTCGATCGGCCCGGGTGACCGCCAGCGGCGAATCGACTGGCCCCGGCGGCTGCCACAGCGCCGCGGCGGAACTGAGCGCACACCAGGCCAGTCCGCTCCATAGCCATCCCCACCGCCGGACGCGCTCGCCGTGGCGATCCGTGTCAGTCGAGCCGGCGGGAGGAGCTTGCATGGTGGGGAGCGAGTGGGCGACATCGCCCGTATATCCCGCGCGACGGGCCTGCGCATCATCCGTTCGGATGACGCCGGGCGCTCGGCCATGCACGCCTGCCACCCCTTGACGATTTCATTTACAGCTGTAATCATTCATCCGATTACACGCGTAAACGACATCGCATGCCCGACGACCTCCCCGCCATCACCGCCGCCGAAGCCGAGGTCATGGAAGTGCTCTGGCGCTCCTCGCCGCTGTCGGCCGAGGACATCGCCGCCGCGCTCGCCGACCGGCAGGACTGGCAGCTCGCCACGGTGAAGACCTTGTTGAACCGGCTGCTGAAGAAAGAGGCCCTCGTCGCCGAGCGCGACGGCCGGCGCTTCCTCTACGCGCCGCGTTTCCCGCGCACCGACTGGGCGCACAGCGAGAGCCTTTCGCTGCTCGACCGCCTCTTCGGCGGCAGCCTCGCGCCGCTGGTGTCGCATTTCTCCACCCGCCGCCAGCTCAAGGCCAGCGACGTCAAGGCGCTCAAGCAGCTGATCGACGACCACGAGCAGCGGGCCGCGAAGCCGCGCAAGTCCCGCAAGGGGGACGCCGCCGATGAGTGACGCCCTGCTCCATGCGCTGCTCCGGCAGGGCGTGCTCATTGCCGTGGTCGCGATCGCCTTGCTGACCTTGCGCCGTCCGCTGGCGCGCTACTTCAGCCCTGGGCTGGCCTATGCGGCCTGGACTGTGCTGCCGGCACTGCTGCTGGTCGACCTTCTGCCCGCGAGCCGCGCGGTGCCGACCTTCGCGCCGGGCCAGATCCGCATGATCGACGGCCCGCCGGCGGAACCGGTGACCGCGACGACCGGTTCGCCGCTCGCCTCCTCGACGCTCTGGCTATCGCTCTGGGCGGTGGGCGCCTTGGTCATCGTCGCGCGCATGGTCTGGCTGCAGCGCCGATTCGGCGCGACGCTGACGCACGCTCCACACGCCCGTCACTGGATCGGCGAACAAGGCCCGGCGCTGGTCGGCCTCTGGCCGGCCCGGCTGGTCCTGCCGCCGGATTTCGAGCAACGTTTCGACGCCCGCCAACGCCCGCTGGTGCTGGCCCACGAGGACGTCCATCGCCGCCGCTTCGACAACCACTGGAACGCCCTCGCCGCCGCGCTCTGCGCGCTGCACTGGTTCAACCCGCTGGCGTGGCTGGCGCTGCGCGCGATGCGCGCGGACCAGGAGGTGTCCTGCGACCAGGCCGTGATGCGTCGCTTCCCGGGCCGCGAGGCTGATTACGGCCGCGCGCTGCTGCGGGCTCAGCAATCCCCCTCGCCGCTCCAGCCGTGGTCCGCCTGGCGTTCGTCCCACCCACTGATCGACAGGGTCGCCATGTTGCGTCACCCGCCGCGATCCCTCTTCCGCCGCATGCTGGGCGCCGCTCTTCTGGCCACCCTGGCGCTGGGCGCGGCGAGCGCCGTGCATGCGACCAAGCCCAGGCCCGCGGACATCCCGCCGGGTGAAGCCCGCATCAGCCTGGACATCGCCGTGGAAGTCACTACGGGCACGAAGGCCGCGAGCGACAAGCGCAAGTCGAGCATGCGGCTCATCGTCCGTGAAGGCGAGCAGGCGATGGTGTTGATGGGCGGCACGCCCGACAAGCCCGCACCGGATCAGGTCAAGCTCGTCCTCACCGCGCGCCGGCAGCCGCCGGGCAGCCTGCTGGGCGATCTCTTCGTGACCGTCGTGGCCAGCCAGGGCGGACGCCCGCTGTATGAGAACGAGGCGGTGATGGCCAACGCAAAGCCTTCCCATCTGAATGTCGCGCCTGCGGACGGGTCCATGCCGATCATCGACCTGCGGATCACGCCGACGTTGCAGGACTGAACGGCGGCCTCCGGCCGCGCGCCTCAATACCCCACCAACCCCTTGAAGCCCTACGACATGCACCTCGTTGCGACCCGCCCTCACCTCGCGCAGCCCGTGCCTGCCGTGCTCGTTGCCCTGCTCATGGCAGTGACCGCCATCAGCGCCAAGGCGTCGACAGAAGCGGCCTCATCAGCCTCATCAGCCTCATCAGCTTCGGCTGCATCGACCGCCTCCTCGTCAGGCGCCGACGCTCTGCCGATCGTCGGTCGAGAAGGCGTGACGGCGACGTTGTGGTTCCAGTCTGCGGTCGAGCGTCGGGCTGCCACGCTCGCGGTATACCGCGCCGCGACCGACCGCCTTCCCGCCGCTCGCCGGGCCACGCGCGAGACCGCATCGCTCGAGCAGGCCTCGCAAGGCGGCTTCATGCGCAAGCCGCCGGCGATCGTGCTGGACGTCGACGAGACGGTAGTCGACAACTCACCCTACGAGGCATGGCGGATCCGTGCCGGCAAGCCCTACGACAGCGCGTCCTGGGCCGCCTGGGTGGCATCCGCGCAGGCCACCGCCATTCCAGGTGCGCCTGAGTTCATCGCCCGGGCCAGGGCGCTGGGATTCCGCGTCGTCTTCATCACCAACCGGACCTGCCCCGCCGACGGCCCCTTCGGCCCCGACGGCCTTCACACCGCCTGCCCGCAGAAGGCGCAGACGCTCGCGAATCTGGAGCGGCTGCTGGGCCGCGCCGTCGCGCCCGGCGACCTCATGCTGCGCGGCGACCGCGCCGACTGGGCCGAGTCCGACAAGAGCGCCAGGCGCCTCGCGGTCGCGCGCACGCACCGCATCGCGATGCTCGTCGGCGACGACCTCAACGACTTCGTGCCGCGCGCGAAGTACGACGAGGAGTCGCAAGCGAAGCGCTGGGGTCTGTCGTGGGTGCCGATTCCCAATCCGACCTATGGGTCATGGGGAGACGCGCTCACGCTGCCGCAGCGCTACGACGCGCTGAAGCCGTGGAGCGGCCCGACGGCCGCCGAGCCCGCCACCCGTTGATCGAAAGAGTCGTCATGCGCCACGCCCTCCCCCATTCCCGCACGCGCCGCCTGTTCGGCGCCTCCGGCCTCGCCCTGCTGGCGCTTGGCGCCGCAGGCGCGGTGCAGGCGATGAACGCGGTCATGCCCGATCTCGCCATCGATCCGGTCGCGCTGGAGTTGACGATCCAGCTCAACCGCCGCAGCAACGGCGTGGTCCAGGAGCAGAAGCTGTCGACGATGCGCCTCGTCACCGACAGCGGCAAGAAGTCCCTCGTCGTCATCGGCGGCAAGCCAGATCTGCTCACGCCGGACCAGGTCCGCGTCGAGATCGGCGCCAGGCGTCGCGACGGGAAGCGCGTCTACCTCGACTTCGATGTGCGCGAGGGCGGGCAGCCGGTGCTGAAGAGCACGCTGCTGCTCGAAGACGGCGTCGAAGGCGGCGCGCAGTCGACGCCGGAGGACCCGGACAAGACCGGCGTCGTGGTCCGGGTGCGGACGCTCCCGCTCGGGGACGTGCCGGGCTACAAGCCCAGGCAGTGAAGCGCGCCGCGACGAGCGCCGTCCCCCGGGGAACGACGCCCGTCACGAGCGCTGAAGCGAGGATTGAGGCGACTCAATACCCCGCCGCCAAGCCCGAGTTCCGCCGCGGATCGTTGGCGCCGTAAAACCGGTTGTTCCCCACCGGCTTCCCGTTCAACGACGGCGCGCCGATGATGATCGCCGCCAGGTGGTTCGCAGGATGCGGCGCACCCAGCTTGTGGCCCATGCCCTCCAGCAGCTTGCGCGTGTCAGGCGAGAAGGCATACGGCTCGACGTTGGTCACGTCCGGCAACCACTGCTGGTGGAAGCGCGGCGCGTCCACCGCCTCCTGCACGTTCATGTCGAAGTCGATCGCGTTGAGCATGGTCTGCAGCACCGCCGTGATGATGCGGCTGCCACCCGGCGTGCCCACCACCATCACCGGCTTGCCGTCCTTGGTCACGATGGTCGGGCTCATCGACGACAGCGGCCGCTTCCCGGGCGCGATGGCATTCGCCTCGCCCTGCACCAGGCCGTACATGTTGGGTACGCCGACCTTGGAGGTGAAGTCGTCCATCTCGTTGTTGAGCAGCACGCCGGTCTTCGCCGCCGTGACCTTGGCGCCGAACCAGTCGTTCAGCGTGTAGGTCACCGACACCGCGTTGCCCCACTTGTCCGCGATCGAGTAATGCGTCGTGTTGCTGCCCTCATGCGGCGCGACGCCGGGCTTGATGTCCATGGACACGCCCGCCTTCGCCGGATCGATCGCCGCTCGGACCTTCGCCGCGTAGTTCTTGTCGAGCAGCCGCTGCAGCGGGTTCTTCACGAAGTCCGGATCGCCCAGCGTGCTGTTGCGATCGACGTAGGCATGGCGCATCGCCTCGATCTGGTAATGCGCGCCCTGCGCCGATCCCCAGCCGAGCTGGCGCAGCGGATAGCCCTCGAGGATGTTCAGCATCTCGCAGATGATCACGCCACCCGAGCTCGGCGGCGGCGCGGAGACGACGTGATAGCCGCGGTAGTCGCATTCCACCGGCGGCAGCTCGCGCGTCCGGTACTGGTCCAGGTCGGCCTGCGTCAGGATGCCCTTGCCCGCCTGGCTGGACTCGACCAGCGCCTTCGCCACCCAGCCCTTGTAGAAGCCGTCCGTGCCCTTGGCGCCGATCTCGCGCAAGGTCTTCGCGAGGTCCTTCTGCACCAGCTTGTCGCCGGCCTGGAAGGGCTTGCCCTTGTTCAGGAAGATCGCGCCCGAAGCCGCGTCGGCCTCGAAGTCCTTGGTGGCCGTCTGGAACATGTCCACATCGCCCTGGTCCAGCGCGAAGCCGCGGTCCGCCAGCGCGATCGCCGGCGCGATCAGCGCGGGACGCTTCATCGTGCCGTACTTCTCCCGCGCGTACTCCATGCCCGAGACCGTGCCCGGCACGCCCACCGCGAGGTGTCCGTGCGTGCTCAGGCCCTTGACGACGTTGCCGTCCTTGTCGAGGTACATGTTGGCCGTCGCGGCCAGCGGCGCCTTCTCGCGGAAGTCGAGGAAGGTTTTGCGGCCATCGGCCAGCTGGATGGTCATGAACCCGCCGCCGCCGAGGTTGCCCGCGGCCGGGTACACGACCGCGAGCGCGTAGCCCACTGCCACCGCGGCGTCGACGGCATTGCCGCCGTCCTTCAGCACATCGACGCCGACCCGCGTCGCGAGGTGCTGCGCGGTCACCACCATGCCGTTCTGCGCGGCCACCGGCGCGGCCGAGGCGGCCAGCGACGGCGCCATCGGCGCAAAGGACAGGAACGCGGTCACCGCCGCGGCACCGTAGAGCAAACGGAAAGTCTTCATGAACCTGATTCCTCAAGAGATGCGACGGGGCATTCGACACCCGGGAGGTGTCGCCCGCAATCCCAAGCGGCGTCAGGTCGTCAATGGAGAGGGTCTTTCAGGGCGTCGGGCACCGGCAGTGCGACGATGTCGATGCCCTCGTCCGCCAGCTCGCGCGCCTCGTCCGGCGTGGCGCGGCCGCGGATGCCGCGCTCCTCGGCTTCGCCGTAATGGATGCGGCGCGCCTCGGTGGCGAAACGGTCGCCGACGTCCTCGGTCTTGGCCATCAGCGTGCGCACCGCCTGCAGCACCTGCTTCTGCAATTCGATCGCGATCGGAGGGACGCCGTCCGATGGGGTCAGGCCTGAGGGCAACTTCGCCGCGACATCCATCGCGCGCGCCTTTGCAGTTTCAGCCGCTTCGGCCGCCTCCGCCGCTTTCGCGGCCTTTGCCGCCCTCGGCTCCAAGAGATTCAGACGTGGCGCGCTCGGCATCCGTCGCACCGCCGTGTTGTCGCACAGCGGGCAGCTCAGCAGTCCCCGCTCCTGTTGCGATTCGAAATCGGTGGCGGAGGCGAACCAGCCCTCGAAGGCATGGCCGGCCTCGCACGCCAGGTTCAGTACCAGCATGATGGACCGATGCTAGCGGCTGGAGGCCTCTTCCGCCGCCATCCATGCCAATGGCCATGCGCCGGCCCGCCAGCGCTGCAGCCACTGCAGCCCGATCAAGGTCTTGGCGTCGGTGATGCGGCCGTCGAAGGCCATGCGGTCGAGTTCTTCCTCGGCCACCGGCAGCAGGTCGAGGAACTCCTCGTCGTCCAGCCGCCGCTCGCCGGCGATCAGGCCGCGGGCGAAGAAGATCTCGATGCGCTCGTCCGAGTAGGCGATCGCGTTGTGCAGCACGCCGGCATAGGCCCATTCGCGCGCCCGGTAGCCGGTCTCCTCGACCAGCTCGCGCATCGCGCAGCGCAGCGGGGTCTCGTCCGGATCCAGCTTGCCCGCGGGGAACTCCAGCACCACGCGACCGATCGGATAGCGGTACTGCCGTTCCAGCAGCACGCGGCCGTCGTCGAACAGCGGCACGATCACCGCGGCGCCGGGGTGGCGGATGTATTCGCGCGTGGCCTCCCGGCCGTTGGGCAGCGCGATCCGATCGCGCTTCACCTGAAGGAAATTGCCCCGCAGGATCCAGTCGGATGACAGCGGGACTTCGCGCAGGTGCTCGTCAGCATCGGACGCCGGCGGGATGCCGATCACGCCGTCGCCGTCGGGCTGGTTGGCCTCAGGCAGCTTCTTCGTCATCGAACTCTCTCACCTTGGCCCGGGAGCGACGCAGGTAGCGCCACACGAAACCCGGGAAACCCAAGGTGACGAACATCGCCAGCGCGGCGGCGTAGAACTCCCAGCCCTGCGGGAAACGCTGGCCCTGCGTGGACTCCAGGCCGAAGCCCACGGCCAGCGTGGCCAGCCCGAGCAGGAAAAGCTCCAGCAGGCGCCAGCCGCCGGCCTTGGGATCGCGGCGCGGCCCCACCAGCAGGATGCGTGAACTCACATACGGCAGGTTGGCCGCGATGAGCGCGACCACCAGCACCATCCAGACCGAAGCGCCTTGATCCATGGTCGAGTACTCTGTTGGTGTCCGTGGTCGCCGGCGATCAGTGCGCCAGCGCGCGCGTGACCGCCTGGCTGCACAGCGCCAGCAGGCCGCTCGGGAACACGCCGAGCACCAGCACCGCGGCGCCGTTCAGCGACATCACCACGCGGGCGTCGACAGGCGCGCTCACGGGGCTGTGGTCGGCCGGCTCGTCGAAGAACATGACCTTCACGACCCGCAGGTAGTAGAAGGCGCCGACCAGCGACAGCAGCACCGCGATCACGGCCATCCAGAGGTAGAGCGACTGGCCCGTCGTGACCATCGCCTGCAGCACGGCCAGCTTGCCGTAGAAGCCCACCATCGGCGGGATGCCGGCCAGCGAGAACATGTAGATCGCCATCACCAGCGCGTACCACGGGCTGCGCTTGAACAGGCCGGCCAGGTCGCTGATCTGCTCGGACTCGAAGCCCTGGCGCGCCAGCAGCATGATCAGGCCGAAGCTGCCCAGCGTCGTCAGCACGTAGGTGATCGCGTAGAAGATCGACGAGCTGTAGGCGTTGAGCGCGTGCACGTCGGGCGTCTTGTTCACCACGCCGGAGGCCAGGCCCAGCACCACGAAGCCCATCTGCGAGATCGTCGAGTACGCCAGCATCCGCTTGAGGTTGCTCTGCGCGATCGCGGCCAGGTTGCCCACGACCAGGGAGGCCACGGCCATCACCAGCATCATCTGCTGCCAGTCGTTGGCCAGCGTGAGCATGCCTTCCACCAGCAGACGCAGCGTCATGCCCAGCGCGGCCAGCTTGGGCGCGCCGCCGATCAGCAGGGTCGCGGCCGTCGGCGCGCCTTGATAGACGTCCGGCACCCACATGTGGAACGGCGCGGCGCCCAGCTTGAATCCCAGGCCGGCGACGACGAAGACCACGCCCAGCACCAGCACGCCCTGGTTGACCGTGCCGCTCGAGATGACCTCGTACACGCGCGGGATCGACAGCGAGCCGGTCGCGCCGTACATCATCGACAGGCCGTACAGCAGGAAGCCCGAGGCCAGCGCACCCAGCACGAAGTACTTCATGGCGGCTTCGGTCGAGATCGTGTGATCGCGACGCAGCGCCGTCAGCGCGTACAGCGACAGGCTCATCAGCTCCAGACCCAGATAGGTCGTCAGGAAGTTGTTGGCCGCCACCATCACGTTGACGCCCAGCAGCACCAGCAGGCTCAGCGTGAACAGCTCGCCCTTGAGGATGTCGCGCGACTCCGCGTACGGACGCGCGTAGACCAGCGTGATGATCAGCGCGAAGGCGCTGACGCCGCTCAGCAGGTGGCTCAACGGGTCGATGACCAGCATGCCTTGCATCGCTTCGATGCGGGCGTCGCCCATCGCGGCGAAGTGCATCACGCCGACGACCGCCAGGCTGAGCTGCGTCAGCCAGTAGGTCGTCGCGCGGCGCGGATCGGTGACGAACAGGTCCACCAGCGCGACCACGCAGGCCAGCACCAGCAACAGGATTTCGGGATAGACCGCGACCCAGTTCATGTCGTTCATTGTGTTGGGCCCTTATTGGATCTTGGACACCGCGACGTGCTTGAGCAGCGCGTCGACGGATTGATGCATCACGTCGGTGAACGGCTTCGGGTACACGCCCATGTAGAGCGTCGCGATCGCCAGCACGCCCAGCATCAGGAACTCACGGCCGTTGATGTCGGTCAGGTTGCGCACGTTGTCGTTGGTCACCGCGCCGAAGTAGACGCGCTTGATCATCCACAGCGTGTAGGCCGCGCCGAAGATCAGCGCCGTGGCCGCCAGCAGGCCGATCCAGAAGTTGTGGCCGACGGCGCCCAGGATCACCATCCATTCGCCCACGAAACCGGCCGTCGCCGGCAGGCCGCAGTTGGCCATGCCGAAGAACACCGCCAGCGCCGCGAACTTGGGCATGGTATTGACGACGCCGCCGTAGTCGGCGATCTCACGCGAATGCACGCGGTCGTACAGGACGCCGATGCACAGGAACATCGCGCCCGACACGAAGCCGTGCGAGATCATCTGCACCAGGCCGCCGGCGATGCCCAGCTCGTTGAAAATGAAGAAGCCCAGGGTCACGAAGCCCATGTGGGCGACCGACGAGTAGGCCACCAGCTTCTTCATGTCGCGCTGGACCATGGCCACCAGGCCGATGTAGATCACGCCGATCAGCGACAGTCCGATGATGAACCAGTCGTAGTGATGCGCGGCGTCAGGCGCGATCGGCAGCGAGAAGCGCAGGAAACCGTACGCGCCCAGCTTCAGCATGATGGCCGCCAGGACCACCGAGCCGCCCGTCGGGGCTTCCACGTGGGCGTCCGGCAGCCACGTGTGCACCGGCCACATCGGCACCTTCACCGCGAAGGCCGCGAAGAAGGCGAAGAACAGCAGTGTCTGCGCCGACATCGGCAGCGGCAGCTTGTGCCACTGCAGGATCTCGAAGCTGCCCGACTGGCTGTACAGGTACAGCAGCGCGATCAGCATCAGCAGCGAGCCGGCCAGCGTGTACAGGAAGAACTTGAAGGCCGCGTACACGCGACGAGGTCCGCCCCAGACGCCGATGATGATGTACATCGGGATCAGCGTGGCCTCGAAGAACACGTAGAACAGCATGCCGTCGAGCGCGCAGAACACGCCGATCATCAGGCCCGACAGGATCAGGAAGGCGCCCATGTACTGGTGCACCCGCGTGTCGATGACCTCCCAGGCTGCGATCACCACGATGATCGAGATGAAGGCCGTCAGCGGCACGAACCACATCGAGATGCCGTCCACACCGAGGTGGTAGTGGATGTTGAAGCGCGGGATCCAGGACGCCACTTCGACGAACTGCATCTGCGCCGTCGAGGTGTCGAAACCGCTGATCAGCGGCAGCGTCACCAGGAAGGACAGCACCGCGCCGACCAGCGCCATCCAGCGCACCGCGCCGGCGTTGTTGTCGCGACCGAGCGCGAGCAGCAGGCCACCGCAGACGATGGGCAGCCAAATGGAGAGACTTAGCAACATTCTTATTCTCCGCCCGCGTCAGAGGCCGAACAGGGCCTTGAATTGGGGCCCCATGTAAGGCCACAGCTGCCAGGTCATCAGACCGACGACACCCAGGATCATCACCAGCGCGTACCAGTAGAGGTGGCCGGTCTGGACCAGCCGCACCAGGCCGGCGAAACCGCCCACCGTGCGCGCCGAGCCGTTGATGAGCACGCCGTCGATGACGGTCTGGTCCCCGGCCTTCCACAGCCCGGATCCGAGCGCGCGCGCGCCGCGGGCCAGGACGTTCTCGTTGAACCAGTCCATGTAGTACTTGTTCTCGAGGATGGTCACGATCGGGCGGAAGATCCGGGCGATCGTGGCCGGGATCTGCGGCGCCAGCATGTAGAACACGTAGGCCGTCACGACACCGGCGAACGCCAGCCACAGCGGCAGCGTCTTCAGGCTGTGCACCGCCATCTCGGCCGCGCCGTGGAACTCCTCGCCCAGCTCGGCCATCGCGTGATGGACCTCGTGGTTCACGAAGATCGAGTCCTTGAAGAAGTCGCCGTGCAGCATCGGCGTGATCGTGAAGTAGCCGATCAGCACCGACGGGATCGCCAGCAGCGCCAGCGGCACCTTCACGACCCAGGGCTGGTCGATCGGCAGCGCGTGGTGGTCGTCGTGGTGGTCGTCGCCATGCGCGTCATGGTGATCGTCCGGTCCCGGGAACGGCTTGTGATGGAAGTTCTCCTTGCCGTGGAAGACCAGGAAGTACATCCGGAAGCTGTAGAACGCGGTCACGAAGACGCCGGCCACCACCGCGAAGTAGGCGAAGCTCGCGCCTGGCAGGTGCGAGGCGTGCACGGCCTCGATGATGGAATCCTTCGAGTAGAAGCCCGAGAAGAACGGCGTGCCGATCAGCGCCAGCGACCCCAGCAGCGACGTGATCCAGGTAATGCGCATGTTCTTGTGACGCGCCAGACCGCCCATGTTGCGGATGTCCTGGTCATGGTGCATCGCGATGATGACCGCGCCCGCGCCCAGGAACAGCAGCGCCTTGAAGAACGCGTGCGTCATCAGGTGGAACACCGCGACCGAATAGGCCGAGGCGCCCAGCGCCACCGTCATGTAGCCCAGCTGCGAGAGCGTGGAGTACGCGACGACGCGCTTGATGTCGTTCTGGATGATGCCCAGGAAGCCCATGAACAGCGCCGTGATCGCGCCGATCACCAGCACGAAGTTCAGCGCGGTGTCGGACAGCTCGAACAGCGGGCTGAAGCGCGACACCATGAAGATGCCGGCCGTCACCATGGTCGCCGCGTGGATCAGCGCCGAGATCGGGGTCGGGCCTTCCATCGAGTCCGGCAGCCACACGTGCAGCGGGAACTGCGCCGACTTGCCCATCGCGCCGATGAACAGGCAGATGCAGGCCACGCTCAGCATCATCCAGGGTTCAGCGCCGAAGGGATTGGCGAAGCCGATCTTGGCGAGTTCCGCCGACTTGGCGAAGGTCTCGGTGTAGTTCAGCGAGCCGCCGTAGGCGACCAGCAGGCCGATGCCCAGGATGAAGCCGAAGTCACCCACCCGGTTGACCAGGAAGGCCTTCATGTTGGCGAAGATCGCCGTCGGCTTGGTGTACCAGAAGCCGATCAGCAGGTAGGAGACCAGGCCCACCGCTTCCCAGCCGAAGAACAGCTGCAGCATGTTGTTGGACATCACCAGCATCAGCATGCTGAAGGTGAACAACGAGATGTAGCTGAAGAAGCGCTGGTAGCCGGGGTCTTCCTCCATGTAGCCGATGGTGTAGATGTGCACCATCAGCGAGACGAAGGTCACCACGCACATCATCATCGCGGACAGGCCGTCGATCATGAAGCCGACTTCCATCTTCAGGCCGCCCAGCACCATCCATTCGTAGACGGTCTGGTTGAAGCGCGCGCCGTCGAGCACGGCGTTGAGCGTCATCACGGAGATGACCAGCGCCACCAGCACGCCGAGGATGGTCACCGTGTGGGCGCCGCGGCGGCCCACCTGCTTGCCGAACAGGCCCGCCACGATGGCGCCGGCGAGCGGGGCCAGGGGCACCGCCAGCAGCATGTTCTGAGAGAGTGTTGCAGACATTGTTTTTCTCGCTTCCCTCGTCAGCCCTTGAGGGCGTCCAGCTCTTCCACGTCGATGCTGCTGCGGTTGCGGAACAGCACGACCAGGATCGCCAGGCCGATCGCCGATTCAGCGGCCGCCACGGTGAGGATGAAGAACACGAACACCTGGCCGGCCATGTCGCCCAGGTAGTGCGAGAAGGCCACGAAGTTCATGTTGACCGCCAGCAGCATCAGCTCGATGGCCATCAGCAGCACGATCAGGTTCTTGCGGTTCAGGAAGATGCCGATCACCGACAGCGCGAACAGGAACGCGCCCAGGATCAGGAAGTGGTTCAGGCTCAGCGCACCCATCACGCGGCTCCTTCGTTCTTGTCAGCCGCCGGCAGCGACGGCGCTTCGACGGTCGCGGCGACCTTGACGATCTTCAGGCGGTCAGCCTTCTTCACGCGCACCTGCTGGGACGGGTCCTGATGGCGCGAGTCCTTGCGGCCGCGCAGCGTCAGCGCGATCGCCGCGATGATCCCCACCAGCAGCAGCACCGCGGCGATCTGCACCGGGAACAGGTAGTTGGTGTAGATCTCGATGCCCAGCAGCTTGGTGTTGCCCAGCTGCGCCATGTTGGGGATCTCCGGGGCGTTCTCGACGCCGCGGAAGCCGCCCATCAGCACGGCCGCGATCTCCAGCGCGATGACCGCGCCGACGAGGCTGGCCACCGGCAGGTGCTTCCAGATGCTCTCGCGCACGGCGGTGGACTCGAAGTCCAGCATCATGACGACGAACAGGAACAGCACCATCACGGCGCCGATGTAGACCAACACCAGGGTGATGGCCAGGAACTCGGCCTTCAGCAGCATCCACAGACAGGAGGCGCTGAAGAAGGACAGGATCAGGAACAGGGCCGAGTGCACGGTGCTCTTGGCCGTGATGACACGGATCGCGGAGCCCAGCAGCACGGCCGAGAAAACGTAGAAGAGCGCGGTAGTGATATCCATGCGATGTCCTGCAAGCAGGCCGCCGGTCGCAGTCCTCTCCCCTCCCCTGGCGGCGAGGTGGAGACGACCGCGCGACCGGTCAGCGGTACTTGGCGTCGGCCTCCTTGCTGGCTGCGATCTGCGGCTCGTACCGGTCCCCCACCGCCAGGAGCATCTCCTTGGTGAAGTACAGGTCGCCGCGCTTCTCGCCGTGGTATTCGAAGATGTCGGTCTCGACGATCGAGTCGACCGGGCAGCTCTCTTCGCAGAAGCCGCAGAAGATGCACTTGGTCAGGTCGATGTCGTAGCGCGTCGTGCGGCGCGAGCCGTCCGCGCGCACGTCGGATTCGATCGTGATCGCCATGGCGGGGCACACGGCCTCGCACAGCTTGCAGGCGATGCAACGCTCTTCACCGTTCTCGTAGCGGCGCAGCGCGTGCAGACCGCGGAAGCGAGGAGACAGCGGGGTCTTCTCTTCCGGGAACTGCACCGTGATGTTCTTCGAGAGGAAATGCCGGCCGGTCAGGGCCATGCCCTTCAGCAGCTCGGTGAGCATGAAGCTCTTGACTAGGTCCTTGATCACAGCGGATACCTCGGATTACTTCCAGATGTTGAACGGCGACTGGATCCACAGACCCACCACGACGAGCCACACCAGGGTGACCGGGATGAAGATCTTCCAGCCCAGACGCATGATCTGGTCATAGCGATAGCGCGGGAACGTCGCGCGCACCCACAGGAAGCAGGTCACGACGAAGAAGGTCTTCAGGAACAGCCAGACCCAGTTCCACAGACCCATGGTCTGCTGGATGAAGGCCGGCGTCTCCATGCCGAACAGGCTCCAGGACACCGGGGCCGACCAGCCGCCCAGGAACATCAGCACCGCCAGCGCCGACACCAGGATCATGTTGGCGTACTCGGCCAGGAAGAACATCGCGAACGACATGCCCGAGTACTCGATCATGTGACCGGCCACGATTTCCGATTCGCCTTCGACGACGTCGAAGGGGTGGCGGTTCGTCTCGGCCAGGCCGGAGATGAAGTACACCAGGAAGATCGGCAGCAGCGGCAGCCAGTTCCACGACAGGATGTTCACGCCGTGCGACGCGAACCAGCCCTGCTCCTGGCTCATCACGATGGCGCTGACGTTCATCGAGCCCGTCACCATCAGCACGACGACCAGGCAGAAGCCCATCGCGATCTCGTACGAGACCATCTGCGCGGAAGCGCGCAGCGCGCCCAGGAAGGCGTACTTCGAGTTCGAGGCCCAGCCCGCGATGATCACGCCGTAGACCTCGAGCGAGGTGATGGCCATCAGGAACAGCAGGCCGGCGTTGACGTCGGCGATCGCCACGCCCGGGCCGAAGGGCACCACCGCCCAGGCCGCCAGCGCCGGCATGATCGTCATGATCGGGCCGAGGAAGAACAGGTTCTTGTTGGCCGCGCTCGGGATGATGATCTCCTTGAAGATCAGCTTCACCGCATCGGCGATCGGGGTCAGCAGGCCCATCGGACCCACGCGGTTCGGACCCGGACGGATCTGCGACCAGCCGATGGCCTTGCGTTCCCACAGCGTCAGGTAGGCGACGCAGCCCAGCAGCGGCAGCAGCACGGCGACGATCTTGAGCACGCTCCAGACCACCGGCCAGACCACACCTCCCAGCAGCGAGGCGCCGGCGTTATAGAAGTTTTCCATGGTCGTCTCGTCCTCAGGCCTGGATCACGGCGATGGCGCCGGTGAACGCGCCCAGCGCGGCGGTCTCGGGGATGCCGGCGGGGATGCGCACCACGGTCGCGGGCAGCGATGCGTCCAGCTGCGCGGCCAGCACGGCCTCGCCGCCGTTCTGCGTCACGCGCACCTGAGCGCCTTTCTCGGAAAGGCCGAGTTCGGTCCACAGCGCCTGCGGCAGCGACGCGACCGCCGCGTCACGGCCGTCGCGCGTCAATTGCAACGAGGTCGCGCGGCGCACCAGGGCGTCGGTCGCATAGATCGGCACCGTCGTCAGGCGTTCCAGGCCTTGCACCGGAGCGACCGCGGCGGACTGCGCCGACACGGTATTGCCCAGGCGGTTCGCCAGGTCCAGCGACGAGCCCAGCGCCGCGGTGCGGACCTGCTCGGAGCTGTCGAAGTCGAAGCCCTGCAGGCTCAGCAGGTTGCCCAGCACGCGCAGGATCTTCCAGCCCGGACGGGTCTCGCCGCGGGCCTTGGCCACGCCGACGAAGCTTTGCAGGCGGCCTTCCGCGTTGACGAAGCTGCCCGAGGTCTCGGTGAACGGCGCCGTCGGCAGCAGCACGTCGGCGAACTCGACCACCGGGCCAGTCTTGAACGGGGTCAGCACGACGACCATCTCGGCCGCGTTGATCGCCTTCTTGGCGGCGGCGGCGTTGGCGCCGTCCAGCACCGGGTCGGTGTTGAGCAGCAGCAGCGCCTTGGCCGGCTGGTCGTTCAGCAGCTGGGCCGCCGTGCGACCGCCCTGCCCCGGACGCGCGTTGACGAGCTGAGCACCGACGCTGTTCGCGGCGGCCGACAGCACGCCGACGGTGGCGCCGGTCTGCTCGCCGATCCAGTTCGCCAGCGACAGCAGCGTCGCGGCCTGCGGGTGCTGGATCGCGGCGTTGCCGATCAGCACGGCCCTGCGCTCGCCCGACAGCAGCGTGTCGGCGATCGCCTTGGCGGCGTCGGTGGCGTTGCCTTGCACCGGAGCGCTGACGCCCTTGGCGGCGCCGATGGCGGCGGCGACGTTGGCCAGTTCAGCGACCCAGGCCGACGGGGCGGCGGTGATCGCGGCGGCGACCGGCATCTTCCAGTCTTCGACCGAGCCGGCCAGCGACACGACCTGCGCGCCGCGGCGGGCGGCCTGGCGCAGGCGTTGCGCGAACAGCGGGTGGTCCTTGCGCAGCGACGAGCCGACGACGAAGGCGCGGTCCAGCTGCGACAGCGATGCGATCGAGGTGCCCAGCCACAGCGCCTTGCCGTCCGCGGCACGCAGCGCCGGGTCGACGACGCGCAGCTGCGTGTCGATGTTCTCGCTGCCCAGGCCGCGCACCAGTTGCGCCAGCAGATGCAGTTCCTCGACGGTGCTGTGCTCGGAGCCCAGCGCGGCGATGGAGGCGCCGCCCTTTTCCGTCTTGACCTGCTTCAGGCCGTTGGCGACGTATTCGAGCGCGGTGGTCCAGTCGACGGACTTCCATTCGCCGCCCTGCTTGAGCATCGGCGTGGTCAGGCGTTCGTCGCCGTTCAGCGCTTCGTAGGAGAAGCGGTCGCGGTCGGCGATCCAGCACTCGTTGACGGCTTCGTTCTCCAGCGGGACGACGCGCATCACTTCGTTGTTCTTGACCTGGACAATCAGGTTGGCGCCGGTCGAATCATGCGGGCTGACGCTCTTGCGACGCGACAGTTCCCAGGTGCGGGCGCTGTAGCGGAAGGGCTTGCTGGTGAGCGCGCCGACCGGGCAGATGTCGATCATGTTGCCCGACAGCTCCGAGTCCACGGTGCGGCCGACGAAGGTCTGGATCTCGCTGTGCTCGCCGCGGTGCGCCATGCCCAGCTCCATCACGCCGGAGATCTCCTGGCCGAAGCGGACGCAGCGGGTGCAGTGGATGCAGCGGCTCATCTCTTCCATCGAGATCAGCGGGCCGACGTTCTTGTGGAACACCACGCGCTTCTCTTCCGAGTAGCGCGAGGCGCTGGCGCCGTAACCGACGGCCAGGTCCTGCAGCTGGCATTCGCCGCCCTGGTCGCAGATGGGGCAGTCCAGCGGATGATTGATCAGCAAAAACTCCATCACACCCTGCTGGGCCTTGATGGCTTTCTCGCTCTTGGTGCGCACGATCATGCCCTGCGTCACCGGCGTGGCGCAGGCGGGCAGCGGCTTGGGCGCCTTCTCCACGTCCACCAGGCACATGCGGCAGTTGGCCGCGATGCTCAGCTTCTTGTGATAGCAGAAGTGCGGGATGTAGGTGCCGGCCTTCTCGGCAGCATGCATCACCATGCTGCCTTCGGGCACTTCGACCTTCTGGCCGTCGAGTTCGATTTCAACCATAGTTCTTCTCAGCGGCTCCGATCAGGCGTGCGCCGGCGACTTCGCCGTGGCGGACGGGGACGACGCGGCGGGCGCCTTGTTCTGCTGGGCCTGTTCGATCATCGCGATGAACTCGCCCTTGAAGTGCTTGAGCATCGCGCGCACCGGCATCGCCGCGGCGTCGCCCAGCGCGCAGATGGTGCGGCCCTGGATGTTGTCGGCCACGGAGTTCAGCAGGTCGATGTCCTCGACGCGGCCCTTGCCGTGGGCGATGCGCTCGATCACGCGGTGCATCCAGCCCGTGCCTTCGCGGCAGGGCGTGCACTGGCCGCAGGACTCGTGCGCGTAGAAGTAGGACAGGCGCAGCAGACTGGTGACCATGCAGCGGGTCTCGTCCATCACGATGACCGCGCCCGAACCCAGCATGGAGCCGGCCTTGGCGATGGAGTCATAGTCCATCGTGCACTGCATCATCACGTCGGCCGGCAGCACCGGGGCGGACGAACCGCCGGGGATGACCGCCTTGAGCTTGCGGCCGCCGCGCACGCCGCCGGCGAGCTCCAGCAGCTTCTCGAACGAGGTGCCCAGGGGGATCTCGTAGTTGCCCGGACGCTCGACGTCGCCGGAGATCGAGAAGATCTTGGTGCCGCCGTTGTTGGGCTTGCCGACTTCGAGGTAGGCCTGGCCGCCGTTGCGGATGATCCAGGGCACCGCCGCGAAGGTCTCGGTATTGTTGATGGTGGTCGGCTTGCCGTACAGGCCGAACGAGGCCGGGAACGGCGGCTTGAAGCGCGGCTGGCCCTTCTTGCCTTCGAGCGATTCCAGCAGCGCGGTTTCCTCGCCGCAGATGTACGCGCCGAAGCCGTGGTGACCGTGCAGCTGGAAGCTGAAGTTGCTGCCCAGGATGTTGTCGCCCAGCAGGCCGGCCGCGCGGGCCTCTTCCAGCGCGGCTTCGAAGCGTTCGTACACCTCGAAGATCTCGCCGTGGATGTAGTTGTAGCCGACCTTGATGCCCATCGCGTACGCCGCGATCGCCATGCCTTCGATGACGATGTGCGGGTTGTACATGAGGATGTCGCGGTCCTTGCAGGTGCCCGGCTCGCCCTCGTCGCTGTTGCAGACCAGGTACTTCGCGCCCGGGAACTGGCGCGGCATGAAGCTCCACTTCAGGCCGGTCGGGAAGCCCGCGCCGCCGCGGCCGCGCAGGCCGGAGGCCTTCACTTCCGCGATGACCTGGTCGGAGGTCATGCCCTGACCCTCGCCCTGGGCGAGGATCTTGCGCAGGGCCTGGTAGCCGCCGCGCGCTTCGTAGTCCTTCAGCGACCAGTTCTTGCCATCGAGGCCCGCGTAGATCTGCGGGGTGATGTTGCGGTCGTGGAAGCAGGTTTCCTTGCCGGTGGCCTGCCACTTCGAGAGGTCGATGTTCGCGATGTTGGTCATCGTCCAGGTCCCTCAGTTCTTGTTGGCGGCGTGATGGGCTCTCAGAGCCTCCACCAGCTCGTCCAGACGTTCGGTGCTCATGAAGCTGAGCATCTGGCGGTCGTTGACCAGCATCACCGGCGAGTCGGCGCAAGCCCCCAGGCACTCGCTCTGCTGCACGGTGAAGACGCCGTCGGCAGTCGTGCCGCCGGCCTCGACGCCCAGCTTTGAGCACAGGTGGTCCAGCGCCTTCTGGCCGTCGCGCAGCTGGCACGGCAGGTTGGTGCAGACGTTCAGCTTGAACAGGCCCAGCTTGCGCTGGTTGTACATGTTGTAGAAGGTCGTGACCTCGTAGACGGCGATCGCCGGCATGCCGAGGTACTGCGCGATCGCGTCCTCGGCCTCGCGGGACACGAAGCCCTGCTCCTGCTGGACGATGGACAGGCAGGCCATCACGGCCGACTGCGCCTGCTCGGCCGGGTACTTCGCAACTTCGCGCGCGAAGCGGGCCGCGGTGGCCTCGCTCAACACGAATCCGGTGCTTGCAATTTCAGTGCTGCTCATGCGGTCACCACTCAACGGTCAATTTCACCGAACACGATGTCCATCGTGCCGATCACGGCCACCGCGTCGGCGATCATGTGTCCGCGGGCCATCTCGTCCAGTGCGGCCAGGTGCGAATAGCCCGGCGCACGAATCTTCAGCCGGTACGGCTTGTTGGCGCCGTCGCTGATCATGTAGATGCCGAACTCGCCCTTCGGATGCTCGACCGACGCGTAGGCCTCGCCCTCGGGGACGCGGAAACCTTCGGTGAACAGCTTGAAGTGGTGGATCAGCTCTTCCATGCTGGTCTTCATCGCCACGCGGCTCGGGGGAGCGACCTTGTGGTTGTCGGTGATGACCGGGCCCGGGTTGGCCTTGAGCCACTTCACGCACTGCTGCACGATGCGGTTGGACTGGCGCATCTCCTCGACGCGCACGCAGTACCGGTCGTAGGTATCGCCGTTGGTGCCGACCGGAATGTCGAAGTCCATCTTGCCGTACACGTCGTAGGGCTGGGTCTTGCGCGTGTCCCACGCGATGCCGGAGCCGCGCAGCATCGGGCCGGTCAGGCCCAGGTTCAGCGCGCGCTCGGGCGTGACGACGCCGATGCCGACCGTGCGCTGCTTCCAGATGCGGTTGTCGGTCAGCAGCGTCTCGTAGTCGTCGACGTTGGCCGGGAAACGGTTGCAGAAGTCCTCGATGAAGTCCAGCAGCGAGCCCTGGCGGTTCTCGTTGAGCTTGTCGATGGCCTTCTGGTTCTTGATCTTGCTGACCTTGTACTGCGGCATCGAATCCGGCAGGTCGCGGTAGACGCCGCCCGGACGGAAGTAGGCCGCGTGCATGCGCGCGCCCGACACCGCCTCGTACATGTCGAAGATGTCCTCACGCTCGCGGAAGCAGTAGATGAGGATGTTCATCGCGCCGCAGTCGATGCCGTGCGCGCCCAGCCAGAGCAGGTGGTTCAGGATGCGGGTCAGCTCGCCGAACATCACGCGGATGTACTGCGCGCGCTCCGGCACTTCCAGGCCGAGCATCTTCTCGATGGCCAGGCAGTACGCGTGCTCGTTGGACATCATCGACACGTAGTCGAGACGGTCCATGTAGGGCAGCGACTGGATGAAGGTCTTGGTCTCGGCCAGCTTCTCGGTGGCGCGGTGCAGCAGGCCGATGTGCGGGTCGGCGCGCTGGATGACTTCCCCGTCCAGCTCCAGCACCAGGCGCAGCACGCCGTGCGCGGCCGGATGCTGCGGGCCGAAGTTCAGGGTGTAGTTCTTGATTTCGGCTGGCATGCTCACAGGCCCCCGTAGTTGTCTTCGCGGATCACGCGCGGCGTGATCTCGCGCGGCTCGATGGTCACCGGCTGGTAGATCACGCGCTTCTGCTCGGGGTCGTAGCGCATCTCGACATGGCCCGTCACCGGGAAGTCCTTGCGCATCGGGTGGCCGATGAAACCGTAGTCGGTCAGGATGCGACGAAGGTCTTCATGGCCTTCGAAGATGATCCCGTACAGGTCGAACGCTTCGCGCTCGAACCAGTTGGCGGCGTTCCAGATCGGCGTCACGGCGGCGACCGACGGGAAGTCGTCTTCCGGGGCGAAGACCTTCAGGCGCAGGCGCCAGTTCTTGTTGATCGACAGCAGGTGGGTGACGACGGCGAAGCGCGCGCCTTCGTAGGCGCCGTCCTTGTAGGCGGAGTAGTCCACGCCGCACAGGTCGATCAGCTGCTCGAAGCGCAGCTCCGAGTGGTCGCGCAGCAGCTTGGCGACGTTGAAGTAGTCCTTGGCCGCGACGGTGATCGTGATTTCACCCAGCTCGCGCTTGAACGCGACGATCTGGTCGCCCAGCACGCTGTGCAGCGCCGCCTGCAGGGTATCGAGTTTGAGGGTCATGGGAGTCAACCTGCTTCTGCTCAGCGAGCGATGGTGTTCTCGCGACGGATCTTGGCCTGCAGCTGCAGGATGCCGTAGAGCAGCGCCTCGGCGGTCGGCGGACAGCCCGGGACATAGACGTCGACCGGGACGATGCGGTCGCAGCCGCGAACCACCGAATAGCTGTAGTGGTAGTAGCCGCCGCCGTTGGCGCAGCTGCCCATGGACAGCACCCAGCGCGGCTCGGCCATCTGGTCGTAGACCTTGCGCAGCGCCGGCGCCATCTTGTTGCACAGCGTGCCGGCCACGATCATCAGGTCGGACTGGCGCGGGCTGGGACGGAACAGCATGCCGAAACGGTCGATGTCGTAGCGGGCGGCGCCCGCGTGCATCATCTCGACCGCGCAGCAGGCGAGACCGAAGGTCATCGGCCACAACGAACCGGTCTTGGACCAGTTCACCAGCTTGTCCAGCTGGGTGGTCATGAAGCCTTCCTTCAATACGCCTTCGTTACCCATATCGAATTCCCATCTTTCGAGATCAGCGGAGAAGGCACGTCGGACTGCGGTCGCTTCATTAACGCCGCGCTGACGCGTTGCCCTTCCCTAACGGACACGCGCCCTGAACGGGCGCCGTGTCCTGATGCGTTCACGGATCCGGCGCGTCATCGCGGATCCGCCGTCGGTCGTCACTCCCAGTCGAGCGCGCCCTTCTTCCATTCGTAGGCGAAGCCCACGACCAGGATGCCCAGGAAGATCATCATCGCCCAGAAGCCCGTCGGACCGATCTCGCGCAGCGAGACCGCCCACGGGAACAGGAAGGCGATTTCCAGATCGAAGAGGATGAAGAGGATGGCGACGAGGTAGTAGCGCACGTCGAACTTCATGCGCGCGTCCTCGAAGGCCTCGAAGCCGCATTCGTAGGGGCTGTTCTTTGCCGCGTCAGGGCGACGCGGGCCCGCCAGGAAGCCCAGCACTTGCGGAGCGATACCCACTCCGCAACCGACCAGGATGAAAAGGATGACGGGCAGGTATTGTTCCAGGCTCACGACTTGCTCTCGTTGTATGGCCGGGATTAGATACTGCCGACCTTGAACGGCAACACCATTTCCCGGCGTGTCACCGAAGATTGGCGGGCCAGGGCCGACCAACGATTCGGCAAAAGCAACGGGCGCGCCGCCAGCGATTATCCAATCGCTCACGGACCGCGCCCGCCTTGTCCTCCAGAAATTCGCACACCTGTTGTGCGCTGGAATTTCCCGAGTCCTCAACCTGCTTGATCGCTTTCGATCCGGCTTTCCGGCTAGATCGCGAAGACCATGGCAGGCCGATTTATTCTGGTGCCGACGGCGAGACTCGAACTCGCACAGCTTTCGCCACTACCCCCTCAAGATAGCGTGTCTACCAATTTCACCACGTCGGCTTGTCGTCACCTTTCAGTGACCTTGTCTTGACGGTTTGCGCTTCAGACAGCCTCGAATTCTATAGTGCTTTTCAAGCTCCAAAAGGAAACCAAAGCAATTTTGTCGAGGTGCTTGCGCTTGCCGCCCAGCCCTGTCAGTTCGACGCGCCGGAAGCAGCGGCCGAAGGCGCGGCTTGAGGAGCGATCGAGGCGCCCGGCAGCACCGCGGCCGAGGCCGGTGCCGACGGCACGGCGGCGCGTTCGAGCAGCTGCTCGCCCGCCGACGGACCCGAACCGATGCCGCCTTCGCGGTGGCTGCCCATGTAGGCCAGCGCCAGCGTCGACACGAAGAAGATCGTCGCCGCGACGGCCGTCGAGCGCGACAGGAAGTTCGCGCTGCCGGTCGCGCCGAACAGCGAGCCCGAGGCACCGCTGCCGAACGACGCACCCATGTCGGCGCCCTTGCCGTGCTGCACCAGCACCAGGCCGATCATCGCCAGGGCTGCAATCAGTTGCAGCACCAGCACCAGATTCATCATCACTTGCATTGCTATTTCTCCAGGAACCTTGAACGCCGGGCTTCAGCCGGCGGCGCGGCAGATCGCCGCGAAATCAACCGCCTTCAGCGCGGCGCCTCCGATGAGGCCGCCGTCGATGTCCGGCTGCGCAAACAGTTGGGAAGCGTTGTCGGGCTTGACGCTGCCGCCGTACAGGATCTGCATCTGATCGGCCTTCTGCGTGGCCGCGCGCAGCTGCTGACGCAGCAGCGCATGGACCTGCTGGGCCTGCTCCGGCGTGGCCGTCAGGCCCGTGCCGATCGCCCACACCGGCTCGTAGGCCACCACGATCTCGCCGATGCAGTGCGTCAGCGTGTGGATGACCGCCGCGAGCTGGCGCTTGACGACTTCCTCGGTGCGACCCGCTTCGCGCTCGGCCAGCGTCTCGCCGACGCAGACGATCGGCGTGACGCCGTGCGCCAGCGCGGCCTTGGCCTTGTCGGCGACCAACTGATCGCTTTCGGCGTGGTACGCGCGGCGCTCCGAATGGCCGACGATGGCGTAGCGGCAACCCAGATCCGCCAGCATGGCCGACGACACCTCGCCGGTGTAGGCGCCCTGCTCGTGCGTGGACACGTCCTGCGAGCCGTACACGACCTGCGTGCCGGTCAGCGCGAGCGCCGTGTCCGTGATGTACGGGAACGGCACGCACACGGCGACCTGGGCGTTCCACGGGCCCGCTTCCTTGAGGCCCGCCAGCAGCACGGCGTTCGACGCACGGGTGCCGTGCATCTTCCAGTTGCCGACCACCAGTTTCTTGCGCATCAGATCAACTCCCTTGAATCCGAAAAATCCTGCGGATGAGCGGAACCGCTCACCAGCTCAGCACGATCTTGCCGACGTGCTCGCCCGATTCCATCAGTGCATGCGCCGCGGCGGCTTCCGACGCGGGCATCTGCCTGAAGATCACCGGCGAGATCGCCCGCGATTCGAGCAACGGCCACACGCGCTCACGCAGCGCGCGCGCAATGCCGGCCTTGAACGCGATCGGGCGCGGACGCAGCGTGGAGCCGGTGATCGTCAGCCGGCGGCGCAAGACCTGACCCGCATCGAACTCTGCCTTCACGCCGCCCTGCACCGCGATGATCACGGCGCGGCCGTCGTCGGCCAGGCACTGCACGTTGCGCGCGACATAACTGCCGGCGACCATGTCCAGGATCACGTCGACGCCACGACCGTCCGTGGCTGTCTTCACTTCCTCGACGAAGTCCTGGTCGCGATAGTTGATCGCGACGTCGGCGCCGAGCGCCAGGCAGGCCGTCGCCTTGTCCGCGTTGCCGACCGTGACCAGCACCGTCGAGCCCAGCGCCTTCGCCAGCTGGATCGCCGTCACGCCGATGCCGCTGCTGCCACCATGGACCAGGAGGCTTTCGCCAGGCTGCAGGCGCGCGCGTTCGAAGACGTTGCTCCAGACGGTGAAGAAGGTCTCCGGCAGGCTCGCCGCCTCGACCATGCTCCAGCCCGCGGGCACCGGCAGGCACTGGGCCACCGGCGCGACGCACAGCTCGGCGTAACCGCCGCCAGCGACCAGCGCGCAGACCGCGTCGCCAACCCGGAGGCCGGCGGCGGCCAACGCCTGGGCGTCACCCGACTCGACCGTGCCCGCGACTTCCAGGCCTGGAAGATCGCTGGCACCGGCCGGCGCCGGGTACGCGCCCTTGCGCTGCAGCACGTCCGGGCGGTTGATGCCGTAGGCCGACACGCGGATCAAGCACTCCCCGACCCCGGCGACAGGGTCGGCGCGTTCGATCAGCTGCAGGACCTCCGGTCCGCCGGGCTGGGTGATAGCAATCGCCTTCATGACGTGCAGCGAGGTGCGTGCCGGACGACGGGGCCGATTACTCGGCCGAGCCTTCGCCGTGGTGCGGCGCCGGAGCGTCGCGGTCCAGCAGCGCCTTCATCGACAGCTTGATGCGGCCCTTCTCGTCGGTCTCGAGCACCTTGACCTTGACGATCTGACCTTCGCTCAGGAAGTCGGTGACCTTCTCGACGCGCTGGTGCGCGATCTGGCTGATGTGCAGCAGGCCGTCCTTGCCGGGAAGGATGTTGACCAGGGCACCGAAGTCCAGGATCTTGGTGATCGCGCCTTCGTAGACCTTGCCGATCTCGGCTTCGGCGGTGATCTCGGCGATGCGCTTCTTGGCGATCTCGGCCTTGGCGCCGTCGGTCGACGCGATCGTGATCGTGCCGTCTTCACCGATATCGATCTGCGTGCCGGTCTCTTCGGTCAGCGCGCGGATGGTCGCGCCGCCCTTGCCGATCACGTCACGGATCTTCTCCGGATTGATCTTCATCGTGTACAGACGCGGCGCGAACTGCGAGATCTCGGTGTTGGCCGCGCCTTGCGCGCCGACCATGGCTTCCAGGATGTGCAGGCGGGCTTCCTTGGCCTGCGCCAGGGCCACCTGCATGATTTCCTTGGTGATGCCCTGGATCTTGATGTCCATCTGCAGCGCGGTGATACCCGAGGTCGTGCCGGCCACCTTGAAGTCCATGTCGCCCAGGTGATCTTCATCGCCCAGGATGTCGGTCAGCACGGCGAAGCGGTTGGCGTCCTTGATCAGGCCCATGGCGATGCCGGCGACGTGCGCCTTCAGCGGCACGCCGGCATCCAGCAGCGACAGGCAGCCGCCGCAGACCGACGCCATCGACGAGGAGCCGTTGGACTCGGTGATTTCCGAGACCACGCGGATCGAGTACGGGAAGTCTTCCTTGGTCGGCAGCACGGCGACGAGCGCGCGCTTGGCCAGACGGCCGTGGCCGATTTCGCGGCGCTTGGGGCTGCCCACGCGACCGGTTTCGCCGGTGGCAAACGGAGGCATGTTGTAGTGCAGCATGAAGCGTTCGGAGTACTCGCCGGCCAGCGCATCGATGGTCTGCGCGTCGCGGTCAGTGCCCAGCGTCGCGGCGACCAGCGCCTGCGTTTCACCGCGGGTGAACAGCGACGAGCCATGCGCGCGCGGCAGCACGCCATTGCGGATCTCGATGGCGCGGACGGTGCGCGTGTCGCGACCGTCGATGCGCGGCTCGCCGGCCAGGATCTGGCTGCGGACGATGCGGGCTTCGATCTCGAACAGCAGGCCGTCGACTTCGACGCCGTCGAACTCGGTGCCTTCCGCCGTCAGGGCGGCCTTGACCTTCGAGTAGGCCGAGCGGCAGGCTTCGGTGCGGGCCTGCTTCGAGCGGATCTGGTAGGCGGCGCGCAGCTCTTCTTCGGCCAGGGCGTTGATCTTGGCGATGAAGGCCTCGTCCTTGGCCGGGGCGACCCAGTTCCAGGACGGCTTGCCGGCGTCGCGGACCAGGTCGTTGATCGCGGCGATCGCGACCTTGCCCTGATCATGACCGTAGGTCACGGCGCCCAGCATGATGTCTTCGCTCAGCTGGTCGGCTTCGGACTCGACCATCAGCACGGCGGCTTCGGTGCCGGCGACGACCAGGTCCAGCTTGGAGTCGATCAGCTGGGTCTTGCCCGGGTTCAGCACGTACTCGCCGTTGACGTAGCCCACGCGGGCGGCGCCGATGGGACCGTTGAACGGGATGCCGGAGATGGCCAGCGCGGCGCTGGTGGCGATCAGGGCGGCGATGTCGGCCTGGACCTCAGGGTTCAGCGACACCGTGTGGACCACGACCTGGACTTCGTTGAAGAAGCCTTCCGGGAACAGCGGGCGGATCGGGCGGTCGATCAGGCGCGAGGTCAGGGTCTCGAGCTCGCTCGGACGGCCTTCACGCTTGAAGAAGCTGCCGGGGATCTTGCCGGCGGCGTAGGTCTTCTCGATGTAGTCGACGGTCAGCGGGAAGAAGTCCTGGCCGGCCTTGGGCGAGGACTTGGCGACGACGGTCGCCAGCACCACGGTGTCCTCGATGTTCACCAGCACGGCGCCGGAGGACTGGCGGGCGATCTCGCCGGTCTCCATCACGACTTGATGCTGACCCCATTGGAAGGTTTTCACGACCTTGTTGAACATGCTCATTCGAGTTCTCCTCAGTTCAGGGATGCGCCGCTCGCGGTGCGGCGCAGGACCGGGAGTGGGACTGGGTTTGGCGGGATGCCATTCCAGAGCGCCTGCGGGGACTTCCCTCCGGCAAGCGCTCTGGAATGACACATCGGCGCCACGTCAGTTCAACTCCGTTGTCTGACCGGTCCCGGGACCGGTCGGGCCGCCTGCCGGAACACTCCGGCCAACGGCAAAAGCATGCATGCAGAAGCACGCAGAAACGACAAAGAGCCTGTTGGAGTCAGACCAATCAGGCTCTTTGCTTTCATGCGCCGATTACTTGCGCAGGCCCAGCTTCTGGATCAGGGCGGTGTAACGGTCGGCGTCCTTCTTCTTCAGGTAGGACAGCAGGCTCTTGCGCGCATTGACCATCTTCAGCAGACCGCGACGGCCGTGGTGGTCCTTGGCGTGCAGCTTGAAGTGGGGGGTCAGTTCGTTGATGCGGGCGGTCAGCAGGGCCACCTGGACTTCCGGCGAGCCGGTGTCGTTGGCGCTGCGCGCGTTGGCCTTGACGATTTCGGCCTTGTTTTGGTCGAAGCTGGACATGATGCGTTCCTTGTTCCGGAATGATTCGGAAGGTCCGCCGGCATGCCAGTGAAGGCGTCAAGTGCGCAGACGGTTTCCGAGGTTTGACTTGCGATCACAGGTGAAACCGACCCGTGTCGTGCTGATTGCATCCCGCCGCGCTTGGAGATCGACAGGGTGTTCGATCCATTGAGCTGGCGAAAAACCCACGGAGTATAGCTGATTCACCATCAACCGGCGAACCGTGCCCCGGAACCGACCCACGCGGCCCGGCGTCAGCCAGGACGCACCATCCGGCAGACGGACGGCTGCTCCGCCTGCGCGGCCTCCAGGAAACGCTGGGTGCGGAAGCCGTACCCGGATCCTTCGTTGTCGTGCGGGGTCCCGGCATCGCCGGCGCGACGCATGACACTGACGTACAGCGGTTGCTGGAGTTGATGGTCGGACGGCCTCATCCAGCCCTGGTGCGCCACGCCGAGCGGTCGACCATCGAGCCGCAACCCCTCCAGCGCGAGCGCGACCATCTTCGGATCCGTACTGCCGGCCTTTTCCATCGCGGTGACCAGCATCTCGATCATCAGCTGCATCCGCGCATGAAGGTAGTCGTGCTCCGGTTTGGCAAAACGCTGCCGGAAGGCCGCATAGAAGCGCTCCGAGTCCGCGGTTCCGACGTTCGGATGCCATTCGGCCACCGCCAGCACGCGGTCGACGCCCGCCTCGCCCAGGACGCCGGGAACGCCCAGCGCATTGCCGTAGAAGGTGTAGAAGCGCGCGTCGAGTCCGATGTCCTTGGCTGCCTTGATGAGCAGCGTCAGGTCGTTGCCCCAGTTCCCGGTGAGCACCGCCTGGGCGCCGCTGGTGCGGATCTTGGTCGCGTAAGGCAGAAAGTCCTTCACGCGGCCGAGCGGGTGGAGCTCGTCGCCGACGATCTGCAGGTCGGGGCGTCGCCGGGCGAGCATCGCCCTCGCCTGCTCGCGCAGATGCTGCCCGAAGCTGTAGTCCTGGCCGATCAGGTAGAGACGTTTGAGACTCTTGTCCTGGGCGATCACCTCGACCAGCGCCGCCAGGCGCATGTCGGTGTGGGCATCGAAACGGAAGTGCCAGAAGCTGCACTGCGCGCCGGTCAGCGCTGGATCGACGGCCGCGTAATTGAGGAACAGCACGCGACGGTCGGGCTCGCGGGCGTTGTGGCGCTCGAGCGCGCCGATCAACGCGCCCGCGACGGCGGAACTATTGCCCTGGAGGATCACCGGGATGCGCTGGTCCGTCGCCGAGCGCAGCATGGACAGCGACTCTTCGACGGAGCCCTTGCTGTCGAAGCGGACGATCTCCAGCCGGCGAGCACCGCCCGGCAGCTTCACACCGCCACGCGCGTTGACGCGTTCGGTCGCCCAGATGAGGTTGCGGAACACGGCCTCGCCGCCATTGCCGAGCGGGCCGGAGAGGCCCTCGATCAAGCCGAGTCGAATCGGATCGGCAGGAGCGGCTGCCATCGCGCCAGCCAGACCGACTAGCGCAAGCGCCGCAGCGGCCAATGCGACCACCGCCCGCCTCGTCCAACGCGTCACAGCTGGGCCGGGCTGACGAGTTGCGACAGATCCCAGCGCGGCTTGACCTCGAAGCCGCCGCCGCGCGTCAGGTTCGCCATGTCGCGCTGAAGGCGCAGGCCGGCCGCGAGCGCGATCATGGCGCCGTTGTCGGTACACAGGTGCAGCTCGGGATAGTGGACGCGCACGCGGCGCTTCTCGCAGGCCGCATCCAGCTGCTCGCGCAGGCGCTTGTTGGCGCCGACGCCGCCCGCCACGACCAGGCGCTTCAGTCCGGTCTCCTTCAGCGCCAGCAGCGACTTCTTGACCAGCACCTCGACGATCGCCGCCTGCGTCGATGCGGCGAGATCGGCGCGTTGCACTTCGGTGATGCCACCGGGCTGCGCTTCGAGCTTGCGAACCTGCGTCAGCACCGCTGTCTTCAGACCGGCAAAGCTGAAATCCGGCTTGCCGCTGTGCATGAGCGGGCGAGGCAGCGCGAAAGCCTCCGGATTCCCCGACTCCGCCAGCTTCGACAGATGCGGACCGCCGGGATACGGGAGGCCGAGCAGCTTGGCCGATTTGTCGAAGGCTTCGCCGGCGGCGTCGTCGATGGTCTCGCCGAGCAGCTCGTAGCTGCCGACGTCGTCGACACGCATCAGCTGCGTATGACCGCCGGACACGAGCAGCGCGACGAACGGAAACTCCGGCGGGTCCGCCGAGAGGAACGGCGACAGCAGGTGGCCTTCGAGGTGATGGATGCCCATCACCGGCCGATCGAGCGCCGCGCCCAGGGACGCGGCAACGCCCGCGCCCACGAGCAACGCCCCCGCCAGACCGGGCCCCTGCGTGTAGGCGACGACGTCCACGTCCGCCAGCGACAGTCCGGCGCCCGCGAGCACCTCGCGGGTCAGCGGCAGCACGCGGCGGATGTGGTCGCGCGAGGCCAGTTCGGGCACGACGCCACCGTAAGCCTGGTGCATCGTGATCTGGCTATGCAGCGCATGGGCGAGCAGCGTCGGCACGCCGTCGCCGGACGCGTCGACCAGCGCCACGCCAGTTTCGTCGCAGGAGGATTCGATGCCGAGGACGCGCATGGGATCAGCCGTTCCGGTTCGCCGAGCGGAGACTCAATGATTCTCTTTGGCGTGGTTGATCGAGTACTTGGGGATCTCGACCGTCACGTCCTTGTTGGACAGGATGGCCTGGCAGGACAGGCGCGAGTTGGGTTCCAGCCCCCAGGCGCGGTCCAGCATGTCTTCCTCGTTCTCTTCCATCTCGGACAGCGACGCGAAACCTTCGCGCACGATCACGTGGCAGGTCGTGCAGGCGCAGACCTGGTCGCAGGCATGCTCGATGTCGATGTGGTTGTCGAGCATCGCCTCGCAGATCGTCGTGCCGGAGGGGGCCTCGATGGACTTGCCCTCGGGCGCGTATTCGGGATGGGGAAGGATCTTGATGACGGGCATGGGAAGGTGTCCTTGAGGCTGGCGGGCGGCGCGTATCCGGCTGGGCGTCGGCTTGCGGTCAGACTTGATCGATGCTGCGGCCGGTCAAGGCCTGCTGGATGCCGCGGTTCATGCGCGCGGCGGCGAAGGCCTCGGTGCCCTTGGCCAGCGCTTCGACGGCGGCGTCGATCGCATCGGCGCTCGCGACCGCATCGTCAGCCTGCGCCTTCGCAAGCAGATCCGTCTGCAGCGCGGCGATCTCGGCGCGTTCGGCATCGCTGAGCAGATCCCCGTCGGCGCGCAGCGCGGACTGGGTGGCGAGGATCATCCGCTCGGCCTCGACGCGCGCTTCACGCAGCTTGCGCGCGACCATGTCGCCCTCGGCGCTGGCGAAACCCTCGCGCAGCATCGTCGCGATCTGGTCGTCGGACAGGCCGTAGCTCGGCTTCACCTGCACCGCCGCCTCGACGCCCGAGCCCAGCTCGCGCGCGGACACGCTCAGCAGACCGTCGGCGTCGACCTGGAAGGTCACGCGGATGCGGGCGGCACCGGCGACCATCGGCGGGATACCGCGCAACTCGAAGCGCGCCAGCGAGCGGCATTCACCCACCAGCTCGCGCTCACCCTGCAGCACGTGCACCGCCAGCGCGGTCTGGCCGTCCTTGAAGGTGGTGAAGTCCTGCGCCTTCGCGACGGGGATGGTGGCGTTGCGTTCGATGATGCGCTCGACCAGGCCGCCCATGGTCTCCAGCCCCAGCGAGAGCGGGATCACGTCCAGCAGCAGGATCTCGCCGTCCGAACTGTTGCCGGCCAGCTGATTGGCCTGCACCGACGCGCCCAGCGCGACGACCTCATCGGGATTCAGATCGGTCAGGACTTCGCGGCCGAACAGCTCGCCGACGACGCGGCGCACGATCGGCATGCGCGTGGAACCGCCGACCATCACCGTGCCCTGCACCTCGTCCACGGCGACCTTGGCATCGCGCAGCACGCGGCGCACGGCCAGCAGCGTCTTGTTGACCAGCGGCTGGGCCAGTTCGTCGAACTGGCCGCGCGAGACTTCGACGCTCAGCGCGCCGGCGTCGAGGGCGGCGCTCAGCGTCACGCGCTCGTGGTCGGTCAGCGATTCCTTGGCTTCGCGCGCGGCGACCAGCACGCGGCGCTTGTCGGCCGCGCTGCTCACGCCCAAGCCCGCCTGCGCCAGCGCCCAGTCGGCCAGCAGGCGATCGAAGTCGTCGCCGCCGAGCTGCGCGTCGCCCCCGGTGGCGACCACCTCGAAGACGCCCTTCGTCAGGCGCAGCAGCGAAATGTCGAAGGTGCCGCCGCCGAGGTCGTAGACGGCGTAGAGACCTTCGTTGCCGGTGTCTAGCCCGTAGGCGATCGCGGCGGCCGTCGGTTCGTTGATCAGGCGCAGCACGTTCAAGCCCGCGAGCTGCGCCGCGTCCTTGGTCGCCTGGCGCTGCGCGTCGTCGAAGTACGCGGGCACCGTGATGACGGCGCCGAACAGGTCGTCGTTGAACGTGTCTTCAGCGCGCTGGCGCAGCGTGGCCAGGATCTCCGCGCTGATCTCGACCGGCGACTTCAGGCCCTCGCGGGTGGCCACGCTCAGCATGCCGGGCGTGTCCTCGAAGCGGTACGGCAGCTTGTCGCGGTTGGCGATGTCGTCGAGGCGGCGGCCCATGAAGCGCTTCACCGAGACGATGGTGTTCTCCGGATCCTCTGCCTGCGCGGCGAGCGCGTCGTAGCCGAACTGGCGGCGGCCTTCCGGCATCACGCGCACGGCCGACGGCAGGATCACGCGGCCCTGGTCGTCCGGCAGGCACTCGGCCACGCCGTGGCGCACCGACGCCACCAGCGAATGCGTCGTGCCGAGGTCGATGCCCACCGCGATGCGGCGCTGGTGGGGATCGGGCGACGCGCCGGGTTCGGAGATTTGCAGCAGGGCCATGGTGTGTTGTCTTGTTCTTCGGATGTCGAGGGGGCGATCCTGGGCGCTCGTGGTCGTTCCGGCCTCAGGAATGCTCAAGCGTGTCGAGCCGATGGTCGATGTCCGAGCGGAAACGCGTCAGGAACATGAGCGCGCGCACCGACTCGGCGGCGCCGGCCGCGTTGCCCTCGTCGTCGAGCTGACGGCCAGCCTGCGCCAGCAGCGCGCGTTCGCGGTCGGCGACCTGCTTGTCGATGGCCAGGATCGCGTCGGGCGTCTTCGCTTCGTCGAGCGACTCACGCCATTCCATCTGCTCCATCAGGAACGCCGCGGGCATCCGGGTGTTCTCGTTGGCCTGGATGGGCGCGCCGCGCAGCTCGCAGAGGTAGGACGCGCGCTTGAGCGGATCGCGCAGGCGCTGGTGCGCCTCGTTGACGCGCAGCGCCCACTGCATCGCCAAGCGCTGCGAGGCCGCGCCGTCGGCGGCGAAGCGGTCGGGATGCACCTTGGCCGCGAGCGCTTTCCAGCGCTCGGCGATCTCGGTGCCGTCCTGCGCGAAACGCTGCGGCAGGCCGAACAGGGTGAAGTCGTCGTCGTCGAGTTTCATGAACAAAAAAGCGCGGCACCGCGGCCGCGCCCTTTTTCGCGTGCGGAACTCAGATCCGGAAAGACTCGCCGCAGCCGCAGCGGTCCTTCTCACGCGGATTGCGGAACTTGAAGCCCTCGTTCAGGCCCTCGCGGACGAAGTCCAACTCGGTGCCGTCCAGATACGGCAGGCTCTTCGGGTCGATCAGCACCTTCACGCCGTGGCCTTCGAAGATCACATCCTCGGCGGCCACCTCGTCGGCGTACTCCAGCTTGTAGGCCAGACCCGAGCAGCCGGTGGTCTTCACGCCCAGGCGCACGCCCACGCCACGACCGCGCTTGGCGATGTAGCGCGTGACGTGCCGCGCGGCGGCTTCGGTCAGGGTGACGGACATCGCGGACCTCAGGCGGCGGCGGTCGCGTCGGCCTTCTGACCGTGCTTGGCGCGGTAGTCGTCCACCGCGGCCTTGATCGCGTCTTCCGCCAGGATCGAGCAGTGGATCTTCACCGGCGGCAGGGCCAGTTCTTCCGCGATCTGGTTGTTCTTGATGGACAGCGCCTGGTCCAGCGTCTTGCCCTTGACCCACTCGGTGACCAGCGAGCTCGACGCGATCGCCGAGCCGCAGCCGTAGGTCTTGAACTTGGCGTCCTCGATCAGGCCGGTCGCGGGATTGACCTTGATCTGGAGCTTCATCACGTCGCCGCAGGCCGGCGCGCCGACCATGCCGGTGCCGACGGACTCGTCGCCCTTGTCGAAGCCGCCCACGTTGCGGGGATTCTCGTAGTGGTCGATGACCTTGTCGCTATATGCCATGTCGTGTTCTCCAACAACTCTGTCTTGATGAACTGCGTCGTTCGCTCTGCCGTCAGCGGACGCTCAATGCGCCGCCCACTGGATGGTGCTGATGTCGACGCCTTCCTTGTACATGTCCCACAGCGGGGACAGTTCGCGCAGCTTGGCGACGCGGTCCTTCAGCAGCGAGACGGCGTAGTCGATTTCCTCTTCGGTCGTGAAACGGCCGATCGTCATGCGCAGCGAGGAATGCGCCAGCTCGTCGCTGCGCCCCAGGGCGCGCAGCACGTAGCTCGGTTCCAGGCTCGCGGACGTGCAGGCCGAGCCCGACGACACGGCGATGCCCTTGATGCCCATGATCAGCGACTCGCCCTCGACGTAGTTGAACGAGGCGTTGACGTTGTGGGGCACGCGGCGGGTCAGGTCGCCGTTGATGAACACCTGCTCGATGTCCTTCAGGCCGTCCAGGAGGCGCTGCTGCAGCGCCTTGATGCGGGGCAGCTCGGTGGCCATCTCCTCGCGGGCGATGCGGAAAGCCTCGCCCATGCCGACGATCTGATGCGTGGGGAGCGTGCCCGAGCGCAGGCCGCGCTCGTGACCGCCACCGTGCATCTGCGCTTCCAGGCGCACGCGCGGCTTGCGACGCACGTACAGCGCGCCGATGCCCTTCGGGCCGTAGGACTTGTGCGAGGCCAGGCTCATCAGGTCAACCGGCAGCGTGGTCAGGTCGATCTCGACCTTGCCGGTGGCCTGCGCGGCGTCGACATGGAAGACGATGCCCTTCTCGCGGCACAGGGCGCCGATGGTCGGGATGTCCTGGATCACGCCGATCTCGTTGTTCACAAACATCACCGAGATCAGGATCGTGTCGGGGCGGATGGCCGCCTTCAACACGTCCAGGTCGATCAGGCCGTCTTCCTGGACGTCGAGGTAGGTGACCTCGAAGCCCTGGCGCTCCAGCTCACGCGTCGTGTCGAGCACGGCCTTGTGCTCGGTCTTGATCGTGATCAGGTGCTTGCCGCGCGACTGGTAGAAGTTGGCCGCGCCCTTGATGGCGAGGTTGTTCGACTCGGTCGCGCCGGAGGTCCAGACGATCTCGCGCGGATCCGCGCCGATCAGCTTGGCGACTTCGACGCGTGCCTTCTCCACGGCCTCTTCCGCCTCCCAACCCCACGCGTGACTGCGCGACGCCGGATTGCCGAAGTGCTCGCGCAGCCACGGAATCATCGCGTCGACGACGCGCGGGTCCACCGGCGTGGTGGCGCCGTAGTCCATGTAGATGGGGAAGTGCGGGGTCATGTCCATGGGAACGTTCTTCTTGTCGACTACTGAATGGTTGACGTGGACCGGAGGGCCGGAATCACTTGCTCATCGCATTGCCGAGCGCGAACACGGAATTCGGCGCGGTGATGCGGATGGGCTTGACGACGGGGGTGCTCGAGATGGCGCGCTTGATCGGCGCTTCCTCGACGGTGACGCCCTTGGCGAGCTGGTCGTCGACGAGCTTGCGCAGCGTGACCGAATCGAGGTACTCGATCATCTTGTTGTTGAGCGCCGTCCACAGGTCGTGCGTGATGCAGCGGCCGGTGTCGTCGCCCATGCAGTTTTCCTTGCCGCCGCAGCCGGTGGCGTCGATGGGTTCGTCGACGGCGACGATGATGTCGGCCACGGTGATCTCATCGGAGCGGCGGCCCAGGGAATAACCGCCGCCGGGACCGCGGGTGGACTCCACCAGTTGATGGCGGCGCAGCTTGCCGAACAGCTGCTCCAGATAGGACAGCGAGATCTGCTGGCGCTGGCTGATCGCCGCCAGCGCGACGGGCCCGCCGTTTTCGCGCAGGGCCAGATCGATCATCGCGGTGACGGCAAAACGACCTTTGGTGGTGAGACGCATCGAACTTCTCCTTGGCGCCCGTGTCGGGCTACAGGACATGGAGGCGGCGGCTCGGCTGACGCCGGGTCGACTCACGGAGCAGGGTTAACCCCCGCTAAGTCCGACCATTTTACTCAATTAAGAAGAAGCGTGCTCGGGTTACCCCGGACAGGGGCCGAGGGGGCCTTTTCAGGCCAGGCGGCTGGCCGCCATCTGGGCCAGGCGACCGCATCCGGACTCCAACAGATCGAGCACCTGCTCGAACCCGTCCGCACCGCCGTAATACGGATCTGGTACTTCGATCTCCCCCGGAAGCAGGGAAATCCGGTGCTGCAGCGCAGCAGGACAGCGTCGACGGAGTTCGCGCAGGTGGCCGCCGTCCATGGCGATCAAGAGATCGAAGCGCTCGAAATCATCGGTGCGAAGCGCGCGCGCCCGTTGGTCGCCGAGCTCATAACCCCTCATCAGGGCGTGGTCTTGGGAGCGTTCGTCGGGGGGGCTCGCCAGCATGCCAGCCCTGGACGCCGGCAGAGTCGACGTGGACGCGATCCGCCAGTCCCATGGCCGTCAGTTGATGGCGGAGCACCCCTTCCGCCGTCGGCGAGCGACAGATGTTGCCTGTGCACACAAAGAGGATGGAGAGTTCTGCAGCCATGACGCTGTATTGTGGCTTGGCCCGGGATTTGCCCTTCCACCGTTCCCAACCCTTGGAAAGCTGCCATGAGCCTCACGCAAATCGAAACCATCCGTCTCGCCCGCCTGCAACTGATCGACCTCGGCGACGAGAAGACCGCGGCGTTGCTGGAATGGGCCCTGGAGGACAAGGCCGCCTCCTCGCCGACTTCCGGAACTCCGCCCCAGCGCGACACGCCGCGGGCCGGCTGAAGTCGTCAGCACGACGGTCATGACCTGGATAAAGGCGCAGGCGGCGCCTGCCTGACGCCGACGACGTTTATCGATCCTCGCTTTGCTTCGTTCCAGGTCGTGACGAGGATCCCTAGGCTGCAGTGACCTCCCGTTTCCTCGTGATTGCGAGTTCACCGCGCCATGCCCTCCTCTGCCCTTCCGACTTCCCGCCGCCAATGGCTGGCCCAGGCAGCTGCCCTCGCGGCCGCCGCCGCCCTGCCAGCGTCTCCGGTGCTCGCCGCCGACGCCAGGACCCTGCGCATCGGCTACCAGAAGTCCAGCACGCTGACGCTGTTCCTGAAGTCGCGCGGCGTCCTGGAGAAGGCGCTCGCGCCGCAGCAGGTCAGCGTCAGTTGGCATGAGTTCACCTCCGGACTGCCGCTGCTGGAAGCGCTCAACATCGGCGCGCTCGACCTCAGCGCGGACGTGGCCGACGCGGTCCCGCCGTTCGCGCTCGCCGCCGGCGCCAAGCTCACCTACTACGCGATCGAGACACCCTCGCCCACCGCGCAGGCCATCGTGGTCCGCAAGGACTCGCCGATCACCAGCGTCGCGCAGTTGAAGGGCAAGAAGATCGGCTTCGCCAAGGGCGCCGGTGCGCACTACCTGCTGCTGGAAGCGCTGAACCAGGCCGGCCTGTCCATCAAGGACATCGAGCCCGCCTACCTCAATCCCGCCGACGGTCGCTCGGCCTTCGAGAACGGCGCCATCGCCGCCTGGGTCGTCTGGGATCCGTTCCTGGCCGCCGTGCAGCGCCAGTCCGGCGCCCGCATCCTGGTCGACGGCACCCGCATCGCCGCCTACCGGCGCTTCTATCTCGCGGCCACCTCGTTCGCGCAACAGAATCCCGAGGTGCTCCAACGTGTCTTCGACGAACTCCAGCGCGCCGGCGAGTGGGTGAAGAAGAATCCCGCCGCCGCGGCCGAGTGGCATGCCCCGGTGCTGGGTCTGGACGCCTCCATCGTCGCCGCCGCCAACGAGCGTCGCACGTATGCGGTACGCCCCGTGGACACGGAATCGCTCTCCGAGCAGCAGCGCATCGCCGACGCCTTCAGCGGCGCGCAGATCCTGCCGCGCCGCATCGCCATCCAGGAATCGCCCGTCTGGCGCCCTGCTTGAACAGCGCCTCATCCCCGAACCCACGCCCGAACCGATGCCCGACCCGCACCGTCCCGGTCCGATCGCCAGGAGTCACCCCATGTCCGTCCTGAACTCCGACACCGGAGCCGCCCCAGGGCTGTCCCGCCCGCCGACCCCGAAGCATCCCGCGCCGCTGCCAACCCGCACGCCCGCCGACGTCCGCGCCGCGCTGCTGGCGCGCGTGGAGATCGCGCTGCTCGATGTCCGCGAGGAAGCCGCCTATGCCGAAGCCCATCCGCTGTGGGCCGCCAATCTAGCGGCCTCCCGGCTGGAACTCGACGCCTGGGGGCGACTGCCCCGGCGCAACGTGCCCATCGTGGTCTATGACGACGGTGAAGGCGTCGCGGTGCCGTCGGCGCGGAAGCTGCAGTCGCTCGGCTACACCGATGTCGCCCTGCTCGCCGGCGGTCTGGGTGCCTGGCGCGACGACGGCCTGGAGCTCTTCCGCGATGTCAATGTCCCGAGCAAGGCCTTCGGCGAGCTCGTCGAGGCGCGCCGCCACACGCCCTCATTGCCGGCGGAAGAAGTCCAGGAGCGTCTCGCGCGCCGGGACGATCTCGTCCTGCTCGACGCCCGACGCTTCGACGAGTACCGCACGATGAGCCTGCCCGGCTCGATCAGCACGCCGGGCGGCGAGCTCGTCCGCCGCGCGCGCGACCTCGCGCCGGATCCGTCGACGACCATCGTCGTCCACTGCGCCGGCCGCACCCGCAGCCTGATCGGCGCGCAATCGCTGATCGACGCCGGCCTCCCGAATCCCGTCGCGGCACTGCGCAACGGGACGATCGGATGGACGCTCGCCGGACTCACGCTGGCCCAGGGTCAGGGCCGCTCCCATGAGGACGTCGCGGTCGGCGACCTGACCGCTGCGCGGGAGGGCGCGGCCGCCCTCGCCCGCCGTGCGCACGTCCAGGCCATCGATGCTTCGGTCCTCGCGGAATGGCTGGCCGATACGCGGCGGTCGACCTATCGTTTCGACGTCCGCAGCGCCGCTGAATACGGTCGCGGCCATCGACCCGGATTCCGCAATGCGCCGGGCGGACAGCTCGTCCAGGAAACCGACCACCACGTCCCGGTGCGCGGCGCGCGCGTCGTGCTGGCCGACGACGACGGCATTCGCGCGCCGATGGCGGCGGCCTGGCTCGCGCAGATGGGCTGGGAAGTCGCCGTGCTGCCCCCCGACGACGCCACCCACACCGAAACGGGTCCCGATCTGCCGCCACAACCGCTCTCGCCGGCAGTCGCGACCATCACGCCCGCCGAGCTTGCCGGCTGGCGTACCGAAGAGGCGGACCGCGAGCATCCCGACACTGTCGTCGTCGACGTGGCGCCGAGCATCACCTACATCGTCCGGCACATCCCCGGTGCCTGGTGGAGCCCGCGGGCCCGACTCGCCGACGCGTTGAGGAACGTGATCCCCCACGCGCGTCGCGTCGTGCTTACCGGCAACCTGGGCGTGCTGCCTCGTTTCGTCGCGGCGGACCTGGCGGCCGAACTGGCTTCAGAAGGACGTGAGCTGCTGGTACTCGAAGGCGGCACGACGGCCTGGTACGACGCGGGCCTGCCGATCGAATCCGCCAATCCGCGTCTGGCTTTCCCGCGCGACGACCGTTATCGCCGCCCTTACGAGGGCACGAACCACGCGCGCGACGCCATGCAGGCCTACCTCGACTGGGAGTTCGGACTGGTGGCCCAGCTCGACCGAGACGGGACGCACTTCTTCCGCGTGGTCGAGGACTAGCCTTACTTCCCCTTGCCGGCCGTGATCGGCACGACGTTGTCGTGCACGGACGCGCCGAAGGCCTGCTCCTTGAGCTGGGACAGCTGGTCGCGCAGCCGCGCGGCCTTCTCGAACTCGAGGTTGCGCGCGTGTTCCAGCATCTGCTTCTCCAGCTGGGTGATGCGCTTGCTCAGGTCCTTCTCGCTGAGCGCCTCGACCTCGGCCGCGTCGTGGATCACCTTGGCGTCGTCGCGCCCCGGCTTGTCGCTGTAGACGCCGTCGATCAGGTCGCGGATGCGCTTGACCACGCCGCGCGGCGTGATGCCGTTGGCCTCGTTGAACTCGATCTGCTTGGCACGCCGCCGCTCGGTTTCGCCGATGGCCTTCTTCATGGACTCGGTCATGCGGTCCGCATACAGGATCGCCTTGCCGTTCACGTTCCGCGCGGCCCGTCCGATGGTCTGGATCAGGCTGCGTTCCGCGCGGAGGAACCCTTCCTTGTCCGCATCCAGGATCGCCACCAGCGACACCTCGGGAATGTCCAGGCCCTCGCGCAGCAGGTTGATGCCCACCAGCACGTCGAAGGTCCCCAGCCGCAGGTCGCGCAGGATTTCCACACGCTCGACGGTGTCGATGTCCGAGTGCAGGTAACGCACCTTCACGCCGTTGTCGCTGAGGTACTCGGTCAGCTGTTCGGCCATGCGCTTCGTCAGCGTGGTGATCAGCACGCGCTCGTGGATCTCGACGCGGTCGCGGATCTCCTGCAGCACGTCGTCGACCTGATGCACCGCCGGTCTCACCTCGACAATCGGATCCACCAGTCCCGTCGGTCTCACCAGCTGCTCGACCACGTTGCCGGCCTGGCGCTTCTCATAGTCGCCCGGCGTCGCGCTGACGAAGATAGCCTGGCGCATCTTGCGCTCGTACTCCTCGAACTTCAGCGGCCGGTTGTCCATCGCCGACGGCAATCTGAAGCCGTACTCGACCAGCGTGCTCTTGCGCGCCCGGTCGCCGTTGTACATGCCGCCGAACTGGCCGATCAGCACGTGGCTCTCGTCCAGAAACATCAGCGCGTCGGGTGGCAGGTAGTCCACCAGCGTCGGCGGCGGATCGCCCGGCGCGGCCTGCGACAGGTGGCGCGTGTAGTTCTCGATGCCTTTGCAGTGGCCGACCTCCTGGAGCATCTCCAGGTCGAAGCGCGTGCGCTGCTCCAGCCGCTGGGCCTCGACCAGCTTGCCCTCCTTGATGAAGAAGGCGACGCGCTCGCGCAGTTCCTCCTTGATCGTCTCGATCGCGGCGACCACGCGATCGCGCGGCGTCACGTAGTGGCTGGACGGATAGACCGTGAAACGCGGGATCTTCTGCCGGATCTGGCCGGTCAGCGGATCGAAGAGCACCAGCCCCTCGACCTCGTCGTCGAAGAGCTCGATCCGCAGCGCCAGCTCCGAGTGCTCGGCCGGGAACACGTCGATCGTGTCGCCGCGCACGCGGAAGTGGCCGCGGGTGAATTCCATCTCGTTGCGCGTGTACTGCATGCGCGCCAGCTGCTGGATCACGTCGCGCTGGCCGACCTTGTCGCCCACCCGCAGCGTCATCACCATCTGGTGGTAGTCGCTGGGGTTGCCGATGCCGTAGATCGCCGACACCGATGCCACGATCACCACGTCGCGCCGCTCCAGCAGGCTCTTCGTGCAGGACAGTCTCAGCTGCTCGATCTGCTCGTTGATCGCGCTGTCCTTCTCGATGAACAGGTCGCGCTGCGGCACGTAGGCCTCGGGCTGGTAGTAGTCGTAGTAGCTGACGAAGTACTCGACGGCGTTCTTCGGGAAGAACTCGCGGAACTCGCTGTACAGCTGCGCCGCCAGCGTCTTGTTGGGCGCGAAGACGATCGCCGGGCGTCCCAGGCGGGCGATCGTGTTGGCCATCGTGAAGGTCTTGCCCGAGCCCGTCACGCCCAGCAGCGTCTGGAAGCTCTCGCCGTCGTTGACACCGTCCACCAGCCCCTGGATCGCGGTCGGCTGGTCGCCTGCGGGCGGGTACGGCTGGAAGAGCTGGAAAGGAGAGCCTTCGAAAGAGACGAATTCGCCCTTCGGCGGTTCACCCGCGCCGGCGTTGTCCACCTGTGGCGGGGCAGGTTTCTCCCCCTTGGCGACGGAGGTTTCAGGCTTGGCGGCGGTGGATCGGCTCATCAGGGTTTCCCAGGGGCAACGCATGTTCCCTGCCTACAATCGGCGGGCTTCGCTGGACGCTCAGGAGGCGCCTCGGGCGTCAGGACGCGACAGCGTAGCGCAGTCCTCACCACCGTTTGTCAGGAAAGCCTCCATGTCCTTGTTCGCCGCCGTCGCCATGGCCCCTCGCGACCCCATCCTGGGTCTGAACGAGCAATTCAACGCCGACCCGAATCCCAATAAGGTCAACCTGGGCGTCGGCGTCTATTACGATGACAACGGCAAGCTGCCGCTGCTGGCCTGCGTGGCCGCCGCGGAAGCGCAGATGCAGGCGGCCCCCAAGCCGCGCGGTTATCTGCCCATCGACGGCATCGCCGCCTACGACCTCGCGGTCCAGGGCCTGGTCTTCGGCGCCGACAGCGACGTGCTCAAGAGCAAGCGCGTGGCGACCGTGCAGGCCATCGGCGGCACCGGCGGCCTGAAGATCGGCGCGGACTTCCTCAAGCGCCTGAACCCTGGCGCCACGGTGCTGATCTCCGACCCGTCCTGGGAAAACCACCGCGCGCTGTTCACCAACGCCGGCTTCCCGGTCGAGACCTACCCCTACTACGACGCCGCCAACCGGGGCATCAACTTCGACGGCATGCTGTCGGCGCTCAACGCCGCGCCGGCCGGCACGGTCGTCGTGCTGCACGCCTGCTGCCACAACCCGACCGGCTACGACCTGGCGCCCGCGCAATGGGCGCAGGTGGTCGAGACGGTCAAGGCCAAGCACCTCGTCGCCTTCCTCGACATGGCCTACCAGGGCTTCGGCGAAGGCATCGCCGAGGACGGCGCCGTGATCCAGCAGTTCCTGAACGCCGGCCTGGACTTCTTCGTGTCGACCAGCTTCTCCAAGAGCTTCTCGCTCTACGGCGAGCGCGTCGGCGCGCTGAGCGTGGTCTGCGCCTCCGCGGACGAAACGGTCAAGGTCCTGAGCCAGCTCAAGATCGTCATCCGGACCAACTACTCCAACCCGCCGACGCACGGCGCCCAGGTCGTGGCCACGGTGCTGTCGACCCCGGCGCTGCGCGCCCAGTGGGAAGAGGAACTGGCCGGCATGCGCGTGCGCATCAAGCAGATGCGTGAAGCGCTGGTCACCGAACTCAAGGCCGCCGGCATCACCGACGACCTGAGCTACGTGACCCGCCAGAAGGGCATGTTCAGCTACAGCGGCCTGTCCGCGGAACAGATGCAGCGCCTGCGCTCGGAGTTCGGCGTCTATGGCGTCGACTCGGGCCGGATCTGTGTCGCCGCGCTGAACAGCAAGAACCTGAAACCCGTCGCCGCCGCGATCGCCGCCGTGAAGAAGGGCTGAGAGGGCTGAGAGGGCTGAGAGGGCTGAGCGCCGATCCCCTCGGATCCGCGCTTCCAGCACCACACTTCGATGCGCTGACCGCACGATCGGCCATCGAACACAGGGCCGGACCCGCCGAAAGCGGGCCGGCCCTGCGCATTTATGGCGAAATGCCTTCGTTCCAAGCCCCTCTTTCCGCCTTGCAAGGAACGCTGGCGACACACACTGCAAATGGCCGGGCACTAGAATTGCTGCATTGCACAACGGGTGCCAGCCTTCGCCTCACTCCCCCTCGAGAGGTTCGCCAGATGCTCTACCAGCTTTATGAAACCCAACGCGCGCTGCTGAGCCCGTTCTCCGAATTCGCCAGCGCCACGGCCAAGCTGTACAGCCACCCGCTGTCGCCCTTTGCCCATACGCCGCTGTCGCACCGGCTGTCCGCCGGCATGGACCTGATGCACCGGCTGGCGAAGGAATACGAGAAGCCGCAGTTCGAGATCAACAGCGTCGAGGTCGACGGCGTCGACGTCGCAGTGCAGGAACTGGTCGCGCTGGAGCAGCCGTTCTGCCGCCTGCTGCGCTTCAAGCGCTACACCGACGACCCCGCGGTGCTCGCCAAGATGAAGGCGCAGCCGACCGTGCTGGTCGTGGCGCCGCTGTCGGGCCACCACAGCACGCTGCTGCGCGACACCGTCAAGCAGCTGCTGAAGGACCACAAGGTCTTCATCACCGACTGGACCGACGCCCGCATGGTGCCGATGGAAGCCGGCGCCTTCCACCTCGACGACTACATCTACTCCGTCCAGGACTTCATCCGGCACGTCGGCGAGGACTGCCATGTGATCTCGGTCTGCCAGCCCACGGTGCCGGTGCTGGCCGCGATCTCGCTGATGGCCACCAAGGGCGAGACCACGCCGCGCTCGATGACGATGATGGGCGGGCCCATCGACGCGCGTCGCAGTCCCACGGCGGTCAACAACCTGGCGATGAACAAGAGCTACGCCTGGTTCGAGAACAACGTGATCCACCGCGTGCCCACCCACTTCCCGGGCGCGGGCCGGGCGGTCTATCCGGGGTTCCTGCAGCACACCGGCTTCGTGGCGATGAACCCGGACCGCCACCTGAGCTCGCACTACGACTACTTCCTCGATCTGGTCCGCGGCGACGACGACAGCGCCGAATCGCACCGCCGCTTCTATGACGAGTACAACGCCGTGCTGGACATGCCGGCGGAGTACTACCTGGACACCATCAAGACGGTGTTCCAGGACTTCGCGCTGGTGAACGGGACCTGGGAAGTCGGCGGCGACCTGGTGCGCCCGCAGGACATCAGCCAGACGGCGCTGCTGACGGTCGAGGGCGAGCTGGACGACATCTCCGGCGCCGGCCAGACCAAGGCCGCGCACGAGCTGTGCAGCGGCATCGCCCCGAAGGACCAGGCTCACTACGACGCGGTCGGCGCCGGTCACTACGGCATCTTCTCGGGCCGCCGCTGGCGCGAGAAAGTCTATCCGGTGATCCGCGACTTCATTGCGAAGTACGATGCGGCCCCGTTGCACAAGCCCGCCGCGGCCAAACGTGCCGCCGCCCGACCGGCTGCGGCCCGCCGGTCGCGCAAGCCGACCGAGTGAACCCCGCCGCTTCCGCCGCCGCTGAACCGACCTCCGCTCCGTTCGACGATCTCGTCGAACGCCTGAACCTGGCCCTGCCGCAGACGCAATGCACGCGCTGCGGCTATCCGGACTGCCACTCGTACGCCCATGCGATCGCGCGCGGAGAAGCGGCGATCAACCAGTGCCCGCCCGGCGGTTCGGAGGGCATCGCCCGCCTGGCCGCGCTGACCGCCCGCGAAGCCCTGCCGCTCAATCCGGAGCACGGCATCGAGGGCCCCCGCCGGCTTGCCGTCATCGACGAAGGCTGGTGCATCGGTTGCACGCTGTGCATCAAGGCCTGCCCCGTCGACGCGATAGTCGGCACCAACAAGCAGATGCACGTCGTCATCGACGCCGACTGCACCGGTTGCGAACTCTGCATCCCGGCGTGCCCGGTCGACTGCATTTCGCTGGCCGACGTCACGCCTGGGAAGAGCGGCTGGGCCGCGTGGAGCGCACCGCAGGCCGAACGCGCCCGTGAGCGCTACCGCTGGCATGAGATCCGCGTCGCGCGCGACCTGCGCGAACATGACACGCGCCTGGAGGCCAAGGCGCAGCACAAGCTCGACCACCTCGAAGAGGAAACACGGCTCACCGACGCCGCGCAGATCGACCGCAAGCGCGCCGTCATCGAGGCCGCACTCGCGCGGGCCCGCGCCAAGCGGGGCGCCTGAGCACCGGTCGCCTGTCACCTTCGATCGCCTCCCGATCGTCTTCCGATCGCCAGCCATTGCCAGCCCCTGCCGCTCGCCATGAATCAGACCCAAGTCCGCGAATTCTTCGAGATCCTCCGCCGCGCCAATCCATCGCCGCAGACCGAGCTGGAATACGCCAGCGTCTTCGAACTGCTCGCCGCGGTGCTGCTGTCCGCGCAGGCCACCGACGTCGGCGTCAACAAGGCGACGAGGCGGCTGTTCGTCGTGGCCAACACGCCGCAGAAGATTCTCGACCTCGGCGAGGAGCGGCTCGCCGACTACATCAAGACGATCGGGCTCTACAAGACCAAGGCGAAGAACCTGTACGCGACCTGCCGGATCCTGGTCGAGCAGTACGGCGGCGCCGTGCCGCAGAGCCGCGAGGCGCTTGAATCCCTGCCCGGCGTCGGCCGCAAGACGGCGAACGTGGTACTCAACGTCGCCTTCGGCGAAGCGACGATGGCCGTTGACACGCACATCTTCCGCGTCGGCAACCGCACGGGCCTGGCGCCAGGAAAGAACGTCCTGGAGGTCGAACAGCAACTGCTTGAACGCGTGCCGGAGGAATTCCTGGTCGACGCGCACCATTGGCTGATCCTCCACGGGCGCTACGTCTGCCAGGCGCGCCGACCGCTGTGCGAGCGTTGCGCCGTCGTCGCGCAATGTGACAGCGCGCCCCTGGCCGCGGCGCGTTGAGCGAACCCTCGCCCCTACAATCTGCGCGTTCATCCGTCAGGGAAGCCATGTCCAGCATCAACGACCTAGTCGACCGCGTCGAGCGCCTGCTGGTGCGTCACGAGGAACTCAAACGCACGAACGACCTGCTCGAGCAACAGGTCCAGGCGCTTTCGCTGGAACGCGACAGCCTGCGCTCCAGACTGGCTGCAGCACGCGCGCGTGTCGACGCCCTGCTGGACCGCCTGCCGCTGGAAGCGGTCGATCTCCTGGAGAGCGGCGACGGCACTGACACCTCTGATTCTCGAAAGACGGGCGCATGAAGCAAATGGAAGTCACGATCATGGGCCAGAGCTACCTGCTCGGCTGCCCCGAAGGCGGCGAAGCCGCGCTGCAGAAGGCGGTGGGCCGCGTCGACAAGGAAATGTGCGCCATCCGCGACGCCGGCCGCGTCAAGGCGCGTGAGCGCATCGCCGTGCTGGCGGCCTTGAACCTCGCTTATTCGCTCACCGAATCGACGGCGAACGCCGCGACCGCAAGCGATGCAACCGATGCAACGACCGGTGATGTTCGCGGCGTCAGCGCCGATGGCGCCATACCCGATCTTGAAACGCTGATGAAGCGGCTCGATGAAGCCCTTGTCCAAGACGGGCAACTGCTGTGAACGCGGGATCGCGGCGCGTAGAATCCACCCTGTCCACTGCGTTCGCGTGAGTTTTATATTTCCTTGAACCGATGCTTTCGCGAGCAAGGGCTTGGAACATTGCAGAGCTGGTGTGAGCGTCTCGCGTCAGATGAACCCGAAGCCCTGCTGACCTCGCCCACCTGTACCCCTAGGGTTCAGGAATGCGGCTCACGGTTCGCCGTGGACACCTCTTCCCGAAACCGCGCCTGATCCACGTCACGCGCGGTTTTTTCATGGCCGATCATCGTCCGCCGTCTTCCGCCATCGTCCTGAGGATCCCGCCTTGAACACCGCAGCGAACGTGTCCCCGCAGTACTGGCTGATGAAGTCCGAACCGGACGAGGCCTCGATCGATCATCTGCAGGCCGCCGGCGAACTGCCGTGGACGGGCGTGCGCAACTACCAGGCCCGCAATTTCATGCGCGACCAGATGCGCGTCGGCGACGGCGTGCTGTTCTATCACTCGTCCTGCCCGGAGCCGGGCATTGCCGGTTTCGCCGAAGTCAGCAGCACGGCATATCCGGACGAGACCCAGTTCGATCCGGCCAGCCACTACTTCGATCCGAAGTCCAAGCGCGAAGAGCCGCGTTGGCAGCACGTCGATGTGCGCTTCGTGCGCAAGACGCGCCTGCTGAGCCTGGCAGAAATGAAGCGAGATCCGGCGCTCGCCGACATGCGAACGCTGCAGCCGGGCAACCGGCTGTCGATCACGCCCGTGACGCCAGCGGAGTGGCGTCATCTTCAGAAGGTGCTCGCCTGACCGGCGAGCGCGACGCGGCGTTCCGCAGCGGCCTCAGCCGCCCATCCCGAACGGGATCGACGCCAGCACGACCTGGTTGCCGCCGCGGCGCTGCGCTTCCTTGACCGCCATCTCGGCGGCGCCCAGCAGTTCTTCCTGGCGGGAAGCGGTGTGCGGGAAGCTCGCCACGCCCATCGACAGCGACAGGCCGATGTCCTGCCCGTGCAGCACGACGATCTGCGAGTGGCATTGGCGGCGCAGTTGCTCCATCCGCGCATGCGCGGTCGCCAGTCCGACGCCCGACAGCAGCACGGCGAAGAGGTCGTCGCCGATGCGGCAGGCCGCGTCCATCGCGCGGGTGTTGGCGCGCAGCATGCGCCCCAGGCCTTCCAGCAGCCGCTGACGGGCCTCCTCGCCCAGGCCGGCCTCCGGCGACACCGGATCCAGCGCGATCAGCACCAGCGTGAACTCGCGGTGCTCGCGGGTCGAGAGATCGATCTCCCGCAGCAGCTGATCGTCGAACTGCGCCCGCATGTAGAGGCCGGAGACCTCGTCGCGGCCGCTGCCCTGCTGCAGCTCGCGGCGCATCTGCTCCAGCGACTTCTGCTGCTGCTCGAGCTGCTGCAGCGCGCGCTGCAGGTGCGTCTCGCGATGGCGCTCCTCGGTCTTGTCGCTCCACAGCGCCATCACGTGTTCCGCGCCGAGCGGCACACGCATGACCATGAACTCGCGACGGCGGCCGCCGATCTCCAGGCGGTGTTCGGAACTCACCACGCCGCGCTGCGCCAGCGTGGCCTGTTCGGAACGGCGCATCGCCTGCACTTCGTCGCCGCGCATCAGCTCGGCGTCGGCGGCGCCGACGATGCCGGCCTCCACGCGACCGAAGAGTTCGCTGATGCCGGGGCTGGCGAAGACATAACGTCCGGTGGCCATCGACTTCACGGTCAGGCAGGCGCCGGTCGGCTCCAGCAGGCTGAGCAAGCCGGCCGCAACGGGCGTCTGGGGCGTTCCCGACGATTCCAGCCAGGCATCGAAACTGGCAGGCGCGGGTGTCGCGGCGGCTTGTAATTCCATGGGTCGGGCCGGGCCAGGGGGGCGGCCCCTCGCGGTCGAATGGTGGTGGATCGAATGTAGATGGGCGTCCGGCGCCGGGGCAAGTGCCGTCGGCAGCACAGAGGTGCCACTCCCCCTAAACTTGGGGTGCGGCATCCTAGCTTGCCCGGGCTCGGACGCAGAGCGATGCGCTTCGCGCAGAGAGGCGGGCTTGCGCTCCCACAGGGACAAGGCGTGAAAATGTCACATCCCCTTTCAAGGTGGGCGTGGGGCCTTCACAGGGGACAAGGGGATCGACATCAGGCGTCGTGTCACGCGCGACGCGCTTGCATCGCGGTGGATGGCGAACGGTCAAAAATAAGGCTAGAATCCGCGTTTTGCTGGCAAACCCTGCGCGTCGATTCGGAAGTGGAATCCGGATACTCCGCTTCGAAGGCAAGTCCTTCCTCGCGAACACCGAGCGCTATTTGAAGGAATTTCATGACCACCATTCGCGTCAAAGAAAACGAGCCGTTCGACGTGGCCCTGCGCCGCTTCAAGCGCACGATTGAAAAGCTGGGCCTGCTCACCGAGCTGCGCGCCCGCGAGTTCTACGAGAAGCCGACTGCCGAGCGCAAGCGCAAGAAGGCTGCGGCCGTCAAGCGTCATTACAAGCGCGTGCGCAGCATGCAGCTGCCCAAGAAGCTGTACTGATCGTCTGATCGGACCGCTTCGGCACCGGGGACCCGTCCACTGACGATCCCCACCGCCGGAACAGCACAGAAAGCCCGCGCAGGACGCTGCCGCGGGCTTTTCTGTTTCTGCGCGACATTACGACATCTCTCACCTCTCCCCCCTCTCCCTCGAGACCACGAATCAAGGAGCCCTCATGAGCCTGAAGGAACAGATCACCGAAGACATGAAGACGGCGATGCGCGCCAAGGACAGCGAACGTCTGGGCACGATCCGCCTGTTGCTGGCCGCGGTGAAGCAGAAGGAAGTGGACGAGCGCGTCGAGGTGGACGACGTGATGCTGGTGGGCATCGTCGACAAGCTGATCAAGCAGCGCAAGGACTCGATCAGCCAGTTCACGGCGGCCGGCCGCATGGATCTGGCCGACAAGGAAAGCGCCGAGCTGAAGGTGCTGGAGGTCTATCTGCCGCAGCGCCTGAGCGAGGCTGAGATCAAGGCCGAAGTCGCCGCCATCGTGGCCGAGCTGGGCGCCAAGGGTCCGGCCGACATGGGCAAGGTGATGGGCGCCGTGAAGGGCAAGCTGGCGGGCAAGGCGGACATGGGCCTGGTCTCGGCGGCGGTGAAGGCGGCGCTGGCGGGCTGAGCGCCCGCCTCGCCCCGTTCAACGACAGGAGTTAGCGATGGAACTGACCGTCCAACAATTGACGCCCGATTTCTGCGTCGCGCCACAACTCACGCCGGAAGCGATGGCCGCACTGGCGGAAGCCGGCTTCAAGTCGGTGATCAACAACCGGCCCGATTTCGAGCACGGCCCTGACCAGCCAACCAGCGAGCAAATCCGCGCCGCGGCCGAAGTTGCGGGACTGGTGTATCACCACTTGCCGGTGCAGGGCGGCTACCAGTCGCCGGAAGAGATCGCCGCGATGCGTGCGTTGCTCGACGAAGTGCCCAAGCCGGTGCTGGCGTTCTGCCGTTCGGGCGCGCGCTCCACGCGCCTCTTCGCTGCCGCCACCCAACTCTGATCTGACGACGAGCCGCTCGGTGCCTCAGATCGAGGCGACCGGGGGCCCTTTTCGGAGGTCAAGGAGGGAATTCGACTGCCGGGAGGCAGTCGAAGGAGGGACATGGAGAAAAGGGCCCCCGGTCGCCTCGATCAACGCGCCATTCCTCGCATGTCGGGGCTTTCCCGCAGCCCCTCCCGAATTCAGGTTCCCGACAGCCCCCGCTGGCTACAGTCCACGTCTACACACAAGAACCGAGCCCTCCCGTCGGGGTTCGAGATGGAGACCTGGACTCGTCGATGAAAGCCCTGCTTGCATTTGCCAAGGGCATCGACTGGCTGACGGACCGGTTCGGCACGCTTGCCGCCTGGGCTGTCCTGCTGTCGTGCTTTATCAGCGCCGCGAACGCGGTGATCCGCTACGGGCTGGACATCAGCTCCAACGCCTTCCTTGAGATCCAGTGGTACCTGTTTGCCGCCTGCGTGATGGGTGGCGCGGCGCAGGTCTTGCGGCTCAACGAGCACGTGCGCGTCGACATCCTCTACACGCGGTTGCGCGGCCACGGCAAGGTCTACGTCGATCTGTTCGGGCTCATCGTGTTCCTGATCCCCGTGATGGCGTATGCAGGCTGGCTGTCGTGGGACTTCTTCCTGGTGAAGCTCACCACCGGCATGCGCGCCGATGACACCGTCGCCGCGCTCGGTTACGGCGGTTATGCGTGGAAGCTGTTCACCAGCGGCGAGGTGTCGGGCAACGCTGGCGGCCTGATCCGCTGGCCGGCTGCGTTGACGCTGCCGGTGGGCTTCGCGCTGGTGTTCCTGCAGGGGATCTCGGAGGTGATCAAGCGCATCGGCTACCTCGCCCATCTTGTCGAGATGGACACCCACTACGAGAGGCCGCTGCAATGATCACGATGGAGCAGTTTCCCCCGCTGATGTTCGCGGGGCTGATCATCATCATGCTGATCGGCTTCCCCGTGGCGTTCTCGCTGGCCGCGCTGGGCCTGGCCTGCGGCTTCTTCGCGGTGAGCCAGGGCTGGTTTCCGCCCTCGTTCATGGCGGCGCTGCCGCAGAACGTCTTCGGCATCCTGTCGAACGACCTGCTGCTGGCGATCCCCTTCTTCACGCTGATGGGCGCGTTGCTGGAGAAATGCGGCCTTGCCGAGGACATGCTCGATTCGATGGGCCAGCTCTTCGGGCCGGTGCGCGGGGGGTTGGGCTACTCGGTGATCATCGTGGGCTTCATCCTCGGCGCGATCACCGGCACGGTGGCGGGTCAGGTGATCGCGATGGCGATGATCTCGCTGCCGGTCATGATGCGCTACGGCTACAACATGCGCTACGCCACCGGGGTGCTGGCGGCCTCGGGCACGATCACGCAACTGGTGCCGCCGTCGCTGGTGCTGGTGGTGCTGGCGGACCAGCTCGGCAAGCCTGTCGGCGACATGTACAAGGGGGCGTGGGGACCGTCGATCCTGCAGGTGCTGATCTTCGCCCTGTACACCTTCATGGTGTCGCGCATCCGGCCGGAGCACGTCCCCGGCGTGCCCAAGGAGGCACGTACCCTCGACGGCTGGGCGTTGTGGGCGAAGTGCCTGCGCGGGATCATCCCGTCGGCGATCCTGATCTTCGCGGTGCTGGGCTCGATGGGCGGCCTGCCCGGCATCGACACGGCGATCTGCACCCCGACCGAGGCCGGCGCGATGGGCGCCGTCGGCGCGTTCATCCTGGCGGCGTCGCATCGACGGCTGAACTGGCCGGTGGTCAAGGACGCCATGATCGGCACCATGCGCATCACCGCGATGGTGGTGTTCATCCTGATCGGGTCGCGGACCTTCTCGCTGGTGTTCCAGGGCGTCGAAGGCGGCAAGTGGATCGAGCACCTGCTCTCGAACCTGCCCGGCGGTCAGATCGGCTTCCTGATCGTCGTCAACCTGTTCATCTTCTTCCTGGCGTTCTTCCTCGACTTCTTCGAGATCGCCTTCATCATCCTGCCGCTCCTCGGCCCGGTCGCCGACAAGATGGGCATCGACCTGGTGTGGTTCGGCGTGATGCTCTGCGTGAACATGCAGACCAGCTTCATGCATCCGCCGTTCGGGTTCGCGCTGTTCTACCTGCGAGGGATCTCGGACACGCTCTTCAAGAACGGCGCGCTGCCTCGGAAAGTGCTGTCGAGCGACATCTACCTCGGCTCCATCCCCTGGGTGGTGATGCAGCTGATCCTCGTGGCCATCGTCATCTTCTTCCCGGTCACGGTGACCGCGTTCCTCGACAAGGCGGAAGCGGTCGACATGGACAAGGCGACGGAGATGCTCCAAGGCATCGACGCCGGTCAGGCGGAGCGGACCGATCCGAACGCAGATACGAACGCGCTGTTCGGGCTGCCGGCGGAGGCGGCGTCGGAGGCCGCCTCTTCGCCGGCCTCCGCGGCCTCTGAAGGAGTTCCTTAGCGCGTCGAAGGCGGCATGTTCGACGCCTCCTTGATGCGATCCCAGGCGTCCTTCACGGCGGGTTTCGCCCTCGCCCATTCCAGCGAAGAACCCTGACGCTGGTTGCCCCAGTCGCGGTGCAGTTCGGCCTCGAAGTCCTCGAACTCGCGGTCGGGGTAACGGGCGAACGCATCGACGCCGTACGCATACGCGGGACCGAAGTCGTCGTGCGTGTCGCCTTGCTGAATGTAGGGCCGCTTGGCGTAGTTGTCGCGCCAGTAGGTGGCCTCCTGCTCGTGGTCGTAAGACTTGTCGCGGGGCTTGTCGAAGTCAGGCATGGCAATCTCCAGAATGTCTCGATGACCTTCGTCGGCAAGCGCCATGCCCTGCGCTCGCTACAGTCGTCGACATGCGCGCATGTCCTTCTCCCCTCCTCCGCCACCTCCCAGCCATCCGCCTTCACGCGTTGATCACGTTGACGTTGGCGGCGATGCTCAGCCCGCTGGCAGCGCACGCCGCCGCGTCCTGCGACAAGGGCACGTGGCGCGGCAGGCTGGGCACCACGCCGGTATCGATGGAACTCAATTCCGCCGAGGGCGAGCGCCCCGCGGTCGGCCGCTACTACTACCGCAGTGCGCTCGGCGATCTCACGCTGGTCCGCGATGCCAAGAGCGGCGAGTGGCAGGAACTCGACGAGAAGGAGAAGCCGACCGGCAGGCTGAAGCTCAGTTGCGACACCGACGCGCTGAGCGGTGAATGGCGCTCCGTCGACGGCACGAAGACGCTGCCGATCACCGCTGCGGCGATCAAGGAGCGCGACTACAACGCGAGCCGCAAGGCCGCGCTCAAGCCCACCTCTGCAAAGGTCGCCCAGATCGGAGGTCGCCGCTACGAGGCGCTGACTTTCCCCGTGCCTGGAGGCGGCACCGGAGGCGCAACACCTGACACCACGCAGGTCGGCGTCCGCCTGATAGGCACGACGCCAGCCATCTCGACACTGAACGCCACGTTGTGGGACAAGTCCACGGACGCGGTCCTCGATCATGTCGACTGCATGGCGCAAGGCCGGCGCGAGCGAGGCCCCGAAGCCGGCTACGAGTCCTCGCAGACGCAGAAGGTCGTCGCCTGGAACGCCGCCTTCGTCGTCATCGACACCTGGAACGAGGGCTACTGTGGCGGCGCGCACCCGTGGCACGGCAACAGCGTCACCACCTATCGCCTGGACACCGGGGCGGAGGCCGACGTCGCCTCATGGCTGAAGTCCGAGTGGCGCAAAAAGATTCCGAAGGACTCCCGGCTCGGCAAGCTGCTCGTGAAGGCCTATGCCGACAGCGGCGGCAACGGCGAGGAAGCCGAATGCCGCGATGAGGTCTCCTGGATGGGCAGCTCGATCCATCCGGAAACGAAGCAGCTCGTCTTCCACACGCAGGCCTCGTACGCAATGACGCCGTGCGCTGAAGACGTCGCGCTGCCGATCGACGCCGTCTGGCCCTATCTGACGCCGGCGGGCCAGCAGGCGCTCAGAACTTTCCGCTGAGTACTGGTCGCGCGGCCGCGCAAGCGCAGAGTCTCCATGGGCGGCTTGTTCACTGCGAGGAGAACATCTTCAAGCCGACAATGCCTGCGGCGATCAGGCCGATGCAGGCCAGTCGCGCCAGTGACGCCGACTCGCCCAGCAGCACGATGCCCGCGATCGCGGTCCCGACGGCGCCGATACCCGTCCACACCGCGTAGGCCGTCCCCACCGGGAGGTGCTTCAGCGCCCAGCCCAGCAGCACGACGCTCGTGACCATCGCCGCCACGGTGCCCACCGTCGGCCACAGGCGGGTGAAGCCGTCCGTGTACTTCAGCCCGACGGCCCAGCCGATCTCGAACAGTCCGGCCAGAAACAACACGCCCCACACCATCACCATCTCCTTGGAAATGTCCACGAAGAGCGGACAGGTGAGACTCTATGTTCGACAGACTGACAATTAAAGTAAGAATCCATCAGCGTCACTGACAGATCTAGGACCGCGCCATGGCGTTCGACCTCGACAACCTCCGCGTCTTCCTGGCCGCGATCGATCACGGCTCGTTCTCTGCCGCCGCTCGCGCGCTAGGGCGCGTGCCCTCGGCCGTCAGCATGACGGTCGCGAACCTCGAGGCCCAGCTCGACCTCGTCCTCTTCGATCGAGCGGGCCGGGAGCCCGTGCCTACCGTGCAGGCGCTCGCCCTGGTGCCACAGGCGCGGCGGCTGGCCGAGCAGCTCGGCCAGCTCAACCGCCACGCGCTGTCGATGACGCAGGGACTGGAGCCCTCGCTGACGATCACCGTGGTGCCTGAACTCGTCGCCGCGACGCCCTGGAGCGACGCGCTGACGGCGCTGGCCGCCGAGTTCCCGCTGCTGAACGTCGAAGTGCTGAGCGCACCGCAGGCGGATGCCCTCGCGATGCTGAAGTCGGGCCGCGCTCAGCTGGCCCTGGTCTTCGAACGCCACGGGCTCGACCCGTCGGAGCAGTTCCAGGAAGTGGCCCGGGAAACGCTGATCGCCGTCGCCGCCCCCTCGCACCCGATGCTCGCGCGCGAGCCGTCGGCGCTTCGTGACGAGCACCTCATCGCCGAGCGCCAGATCCTCGTCGCCGGCCGGGACGCCTGCGATGTCGACAAGCGCATCGCCGTCTCCCGCGTGCAGTGGCGCACCGACAGTCCGGTGGCAGCGCTGCGGATGGTGTCCGCGGGGCTCGGTTGGGCGTGGCTGCCCTCGGGCTTCGTGCGCGCCGCGCTGGCCTCGGGCGAACTGGTGCAGATCCCCGCGGGCAACTTCACGACGGCGCTGCAGCTCTACGTCGACGTGGTGTGGACGCAGACGCGTCCGCTGGGGCTGGCCGCACGACGTTTCGTGGACCTGCTGCTCAGCGGTAGCGCTCCGGATCCGGCGAGTCCGTCGGCTGCTCGACGACGCGCCGGAAAGCGGCGTTCATCGGCAGCTTCAGGTTGATGCCCGACGGCGGCAGCGGCGACTCGAACCAACGCTTGTAGATCGCGTGGATCTCGCCGCTGCGGTACAGACCGATCAGCACGTCGTCGACCATCGTCTTGAACATGGGATCGTCGCGGTTGAGCCCGATCGCATAGGGCTCCACGGTCAGCGCGCGCTCCGAAATCACGTAGTCGTCCGCCGAGACCGCGGCGCCCTGCTGCGCCAGCAGCGCGCGGATGATGACGTCGTCCATCATGAACGCGTCCGCGCGTCCGCTGCGCAGCAGCTGGAACGCGTCGGGATCGTCCAGCCCGGCGACGATGCGAATGTTCAACCCCTGCTGCTCGTTGACCTTGGCCAGGTGCTGGATGCTGGTCGTGCCGATGGTGCTCACCACCGGCCGGCCGCGCAGGTCGAGCAGGCTCTGCACCCGCTCGCCGTGACGCGTCATCAGCTTGGTCTCGGCCACGAAGATGGTCACCGAAAACGTCTGGCTGCGCGCTCGCTCTGCGGTGTTCGTCGTGATGCCGCACTCCATGTCCAGCGTGCCGTTGCTGACCATCGGCATGCGGGTCGCGGAACCGACCGCGACGCGGCGCACTTCCAGGTCGGGCAGCTTGAGCTTCACGCGCAGCGAGGCGATCACGCGCTCGCAGAGGTCGACCGAGTAACCCGTCGGCCGCAGCTGCGCGTCGAGGTAGCTGAACGGCGCCGACGCCGGCCGGTAGCCGATGACGACGACGCCGGTCTCGCGGATGCGCGTGAGCGTCGGACCTTCGGGCGGCTGCGCAGGTCTCGATGCCGGGACCGATGGCGCCGCAAGCCTGGGCTTGGCGCTTGCGGCGTGCGCCAACGACGCGCCGGCCGTCGATGCCAGCGCCAGGAGCCACGCGGTCACGATGCCGACGATCCGCGTCTTCATCGATCAGGCCTCGCCGTCGTCGCCGATGCCGGCACCGCCGCCGGCGTCATCCTGTCCGAGCGCGCCGGCATCCAGCCGCCGCAATTCCTCGAGGCGTGCGCCGATCTTGATCTCCAGGCCGCGCGGCACGGGCTCGTAGAAACGCTGGTCCTCGAGGCCGTCCGGCAGGTACTGTTCGCCGGCCACGTAAGCGCCCGGGAAGTCATGCGCGTAGCGGTAGGCCTTGCCGTAGCCGAGCTCCTTCATGAGCCGCGTGGGCGCATTGCGCAGGTGCACCGGCACCGGTCGCGAGCTGTCCTGCTTGATCAGCGCGCGCACCTGGTTGTACGCGTTGTAGACCGCGTTCGACTTGGGCGCGATCGCCAGGTAGACCACCGCCTGCGCCAGCGTGAGCTCGCCCTCCGGCGAACCGAGTCGTTCGTAGGTCTCGGCCGCGTCCAGGCAGATGCGCAGCGCGCGAGGATCGGCGTTGCCGATGTCCTCGCTCGCCATGCGAATCAGCCGTCGCGTGATGTAGCGCGCGTCGACGCCGCCGTCGAGCATCCGCACCAGCCAGTACAGCGCGCCGTCCGGGTTGGAGCCGCGCACCGACTTGTGCAGCGCGGAGATGACGTCGTAGAACTGGTCGCCGCCCTTGTCGTAGCGCCGCAACTGCTCGCCGAGCGTGCGCTCCAGCAGCGCCTCGTCGATCTCCGTCGTGCCCGGCGGCGTCAGTTGCGCCACGGTCTCCAGCGTGTTCAGCAGTCGCCGCGCGTCGCCGTCGGCATAACCGATCAACCGCAGCGTGGCGGCCTCGCTCACCGGCGGCGCGGCGAGCACCTCGCGCCCGCGGGCCAGCAGCTCGCGCATGTCCTGCTCGTCGAGCGACTTCAGCACATGCACGGTGGCCCGCGACAGCAGCGCCGAGTTCACCTCGAACGACGGATTCTCCGTCGTCGCCCCGATGAAACTGAACAGGCCCGACTCGACATGCGGGAGGAAGGCGTCCTGCTGCGCCTTGTTGAAGCGGTGCACCTCGTCCACGAACACGATGGTGCGCCGGCCCTGTGCCGCCGCGACCTGCGCGCGATCGACCGCCTCGCGGATGTCCTTGACGCCGCCCAGCACCGCGGAGATCGCGATGAACTGCGCGTCGAAATGCTGCGTCATCAAGCGCGCCAGCGTCGTCTTGCCGACGCCCGGCGGGCCCCACAGGATCATCGAGTGCGGCCGACCGCTTTCGAGCGCCACGCGCAGCGGCATGCCCTCGCCCAGCAGATGCCGCTGACCGACGACCTCATCGAGCTTGCGCGGCCGCAGCCGCTCGGGCAGCGGTGCGTGCGCACTCGGCGTGGCCGCCTGAGACCGGATGGCGGGAACGGGTTGGAATTCGTCCGGGAAGAGCGACGCGTTGCTCATCGATGCAGGCTCACCAGCGTTCAGCGTTCAAGCGTCAAGGCTGGCGGGCGATGTCGGTGCCCGGCGGCGGCGTGAAGCGGAAGCGGTCCGCCGACAGCTTGGCATTGGGCTCGATCGCGCTGAACTGCATCATCGATTGCTGGCCGAAGCCGTCCACGATCTCCAGCGCGCCCAGCTCGCGCCCCTTGAAGCCGAGCTTCAGGCTCTGCAGACCGCTGTCGTTGCGCTTGGGCGTGGCCTGCACCCAGTCCAGGCCGTTGGCCGCCGGTAGCGCCTTCAGCGTGAAGTCCTTCGCCAGGTCGCCGCCCGCCAGCAGCGACACCGGTGTCGCGCCCAGCGCCTGGTCCATGTTGCGGACGCTGGCCTGCTGCAGGTCGGGATCGTAGATCCACACCTCCTTGCCGTCGGCCACGATCAGTTGCTCCGCCGGCTTGGCATAACTGAAGCGGAACTGGTTGGGACGCTGGAACTCGAAGGTGCCGGTCGTCGTCTTCTTGCGCTTGCCGTCGGGCGCGGTCACGGTCTGCGTGAAGCTCGCGCGGCCGCTCCTCACTTCGCTGACGAACTGCTGCAGCGCGCTCACGCCGTCGGCGTGGGCCAGGGTCGTGAAGCAGACGGCGATCGCCGCGATGCCTCGGGTCAAGGGTCGGAACATGGAAGGAGCCTTCATCTGCATCGTCATCAATCGTCCCGCTTGGGCACGATGATGTCGCGGTTGCCGTTGGTGGCCATCGACGAGACCACACCGGATTTCTCCATCTGCTCCAGCAAACGGGCGGCCCGGTTGTAGCCGATGCGCAGATGTCTCTGCACCAGCGAGATCGACGCCCGCTTGTGCTGAAGCACGATGGCCACGGCCTGGTCGTACATGGGGTCGGACTCGCCGTCCCCGCCCGCCGTCAGGCCGGGCAGTCCGTCGCCGCCGCCATCGCCGTCGAGCACGCCCCCCTCCAGGATGCCCTCGATGTAGTTGGGCTCGCCCTGCTCCTTCAGGTATTCGACGACGCGGTGCACCTCGTCGTCGCTGACGAACGCGCCGTGCACGCGCACCGGCAGGCCGGTGCCCGAGGCCATGTAGAGCATGTCGCCCATGCCCAGCAGCGCCTCGGCGCCCATCTGGTCGAGGATGGTCCGCGAGTCGATCTTGCTCGACACCTGGAAGGACAGCCGCGTCGGGATGTTGGCCTTGATCAGGCCGGTGATCACGTCGACCGACGGGCGCTGCGTGGCCAGGATGAGGTGGATGCCGGCCGCGCGCGCCTTCTGCGCCAGGCGGGCGATCAGCTCTTCGATCTTCTTGCCGACGACCATCATCAGGTCGGCCAGTTCGTCGATGACGACGACGATGTGCGGCAGACGCTCCAGCGGTTCCGGCTCTTCCGGCGTCAGGCTGAACGGATTGGGGATCTTCTCCTCGCGCTCGGCCGCGTCGGCGATCTTCTTGTTGAAGCCCGCGAGGTTGCGCACGCCCATCTTCGACATGAGCTTGTAGCGGCGCTCCATCTCGTTGACGCACCAGTTCAACGCGTTGCTGGCCTGCTTCATGTCGGTCACGACCGGCGCCAGCAGATGCGGGATGCCCTCGTAGACGCTCATTTCCAGCATCTTCGGGTCGATCAGGATCAGGCGGACGTCGCGGGCCTCAGCCTTGTAGAGCACCGACAGGATCATCGCGTTGATGCCCACCGACTTGCCCGAACCGGTCGTGCCGGCCACCAGGCAGTGCGGCATCTTGGCCAGGTCGGCCACCACCGGCAGGCCCACGATGTCCTTGCCCAGGCCCATGGTCAGCGGCGACGCGGCGTCGGCGTAGACCTGCGAGCCGAGGATCTCGGACAGCCGGATGGTCTGGCGGCGCGCGTTCGGCAGCTCCAGCGCCATGTAGTTCTTGCCCGGGATCGTCTCGACCACGCGGATGGAAGTCAGGCTCAGCGAGCGTGCCAGATCCTTGGCCAGGCCCAGGATCTGCGACCCCTTCACGCCGGTCGCCGGCTCGATCTCGTAACGCGTGATCACCGGTCCCGGCGACGCCGCCACCACCCGCACGTCGACGCCGAAGTCCTTCAACTTCTTCTCGATCATGCGGCTGGTCATCTCCAGCGATTCCGGCGTCACCGTCTCGACGCGCGGCGGCGGCGCGTCCAGCAGGTCGACCTGCGGCAGCTTGGCGTCGGTCGGATCGGTGAACAGTGTCTGCTGACGCTCCTTGATGACGCGCGTGGACTTCGGCACCTCCGCCACCGGCGGCTCGATGACGATGGGGATGTGGTGCTCTTCCTCGACCAGGCGCTCGACCTCGACGACGGCTTCGCGCTCCCGCTTGGCCTCCTTGCCGACGCGCTTGTCCTCGGCGATCTCGCGGCGCGCGGTGCGTTTCTCGATCAGGGCTTCGATCCGGGTGCCGATCTGTTCGGCCAGGCGCAGCCAGGAGAACTTCAGCGCGAGCGACACGCCGGCCACCAGCGCCGCGATCCACACGACGCCGGAACCGGCGAAGCCCAGCAGCTTCATGCTCAAGGGCCCCAGCCAGTAGCCAAGCACGCCGCCGGCATGCCCGCCGGGCAGGTACTCGTCCCATCGCCACAGTCGCGTCCACTCGAGCGAGCAACTGGCGGCGATCAGGAGCACGGCGCCGGCCAAGGCAGGCAGGCGATCCTTGATCGTGGGCACGGGCGAACCGTCGGCGCGCAGCATGCCCGCCAGGCCGCTCAGCCACGCCCGCAACGAGAGCAGCATCAGCCACCAGCACGAGTAGCCGAAGCCGAACAGCATCAGGTCGGAGATCCAGGCGCCGAGCGCGCCGACGCGATTGTGCGCCGGGGCCGCGGTGCCGGCGGTGCTGAAGGCCGCGTCCGCGCGGTCATGGCTGATCATCGCGAGCAAGACCAGGCACCACACCAGCGCGCCGAGCAGCAGCCACAGCGGCGTGCGCAGCGGACTGGGGGACGTCGGCGGGGCGACGGGCGGCGCCGCCTTCTTGGACTTGCGTGCCGGCGCGGGGCGCTCGGGGGCGCTGGCGGGGGTGGCGGCGTCGTCACCGCCGCCCAGCAGGGAACCGGGAAAACTCATTCCTCGATTGTGACGCACAAGCCCCGCGTCCCGGACGCGGGGCTCCCCACGAAGGTGAAGAAACGTTGAAGCGCCGATCGAGGCGCGTCAGTCGTGCTGCAGACGTTCCTTGATGACCACGGAGCCATTCTCGAGCGTCTCGATGACGCCCTTGTCCTCCAGGTCCTTCATGACGCGGCTGACCATCTCGCGCGACGCACCGACGACCTTGGCCATGTCCTGCCGCGATACCTTGCCGCGGATGATCTTCACGCCCTTCTCTTCCTCGGCCATGTCCAGCAGCGTGCGTGCGACACGGCCGTAGACGTCGAGGAGCGCGAGCGATTCGATCTGGCGGTCCGCGTTTCTGAGGCGCGCGACGAGCCCTCGCAGGATGCCGTAAGCCAGGCTCGACGACTCCGGCAGTCCGCGACCGAAATCGGCGCGGCCCAGCACCAGCATGTCGGTCTGCACCTCGGCGCGCACCGTGGCCGAGTGCGGCTCGTTGTCGATGAGGCTCATCTCGCCGACGTAGTCGCCGGGTTGCAGCACCGCGAGGATCACTTCGCGGCCGCGGCTGTCCGCGGTCAGGACACGGGCGCGGCCGTTGAGCAGGATGAAGAGCGCGTTGGACTTGGTGCCCTGCTCGACGATCAACTCGCCGCGTTTGAAGCGCCGTTTGACGACGCTGTCCGCGATGGACTGGGCCTGGTCGGCGGTCAGCAGGGAGAACAAGGGAACCCTGCGGATCAGATCCAAGTTGGACAACATGGCCATGAAGGGATGCCTCCTGTCGGTGGTTAGGGTCAATCGTGGATCTCAGGATGGCAGACGGACCCGCCACCTAGAATAGATGCATTGTGCCAATTTGTTCACGCCTGTTCATAGGGTCAACGCCATAGGCCGCCCGCGCGTCCCCTTAGGCTCTCCTCCTTGCCCGGTCCCTTGCGACCGATGAACGCACCCCCATCTCCCCCGTCATGAGCCAAAACACCCGCCACGCCCAACTGCTGATCCTCGGTTCCGGCCCCGCCGGCTACACCGCCGCCATCTACGCGGCGCGTGCCAACTTGAAGCCGCTTCTGGTGACGGGCATGGCGCAAGGGGGTCAGTTGATGACCACGACCGAAGTGGACAACTGGCCCGCGGACGTGATGGGCGTGCAGGGTCCCGAACTCATGCAGCGCTTCCAGGAACATGCCGAGCGCTTCCAGACCGAGATCGTCTTCGACCACATCAACAGCGTCGATTTCTCCAAGCGTCCGTTCACGCTCACCGGCGACAGCGCGGTCTACACGGCCGATGCGGTCGTGCTGGCCACCGGCGCCTCGGCGCAATACCTGGGACTGCCGTCGGAAGAATCGTTCATGGGCCGCGGCGTCAGCGCCTGCGCGACCTGCGACGGCTTCTTCTATCGCGAGCAGGAAGTCTGCGTCGTCGGCGGCGGCAACACCGCCGTCGAAGAGGCGCTGTACCTGTCCAACATCGCCAGCAAGGTGCACCTGATCCATCGCCGCGACAAGTTCCGCGCCGAGCCCATCCTGGTCGACAAGCTGATGGACAAGGTCAAGGCCGGCAAGATCGAGCTGCACGTGTTCCACACGCTGGACGAGGTGCTGGGCGACGCCAGCGGCGTGACCGGCGTGCGCATCAAGAGCACGCAGGACGGCACGACGACGGACGTCAAGCTGCAAGGCTGCTTCATCGCGATCGGCCACAAGCCCAACACCGACATCTTCGAAGGCCAGATCGAGATGAAGGACGGCTACATCCGCACGAAGAGCGGCCTGGAAGGTTTCGCCACGATGACGAGCGTGCCGGGCGTGTTCGCCGCCGGCGACGTGCAGGACCATGTCTATCGCCAGGCCATCACCAGCGCCGGCACGGGCTGCATGGCCGCACTGGACGCGCAACGTTTCCTGGAACAGGAATCGGCCTGATCCTCGCGTTTTCCGCGACCGCGGCGCCCAGGGAGGGGCAGCCGCCCGAAGCCACCGACCGGCCCGCCTTTGCGCGGGCCGGCCTGTTTCTGCTACACTCTTCGTTTCCCCGCGCCATCAACCTGTGAAGGATCTTGACGCGAGGAAGATGGGATACCGCCACCCTATGGCGAGGTGAGGCCGCCGCCCGCGACTCGACAGCAAGGTCGGGATGATTGGGACGGTCGCCGGATGACCAGTATCGGAGTGTCCACATGGCACGCGTCTGCGAAGTCACGGGCAAGAAGCCCATGGTCGGGAACAACGTTTCCCACGCCAACAACAAAACCAAGCGCCGGTTCCTCCCGAACCTGCAATACCGCCGTTTCTGGGTCGAAAGCGAAAACCGCTGGGTCCGTCTTCGCATCAGCAACGCAGGTCTGCGTCTGATCGACAAGAAGGGCATCGACGCCGTGCTGGCCGACCTGCGTTCGCGCGGTCAAGCCTAATCACTGAACCAGGAGCGACACCATGGCATCCAAAGGCGGACGCGAGAAGATCAAGCTGGAATCCACTGCCGGCACCGGTCATTTCTACACCACCAACAAGAACAAGAAGACCACGCCCCAAAAGCTGGAATTCATGAAGTTCGACCCGAAGGCACGCAAGCACGTGCTGTACAAGGAAACCAAGCTGAAGTGATTCAGCCCGGTCCTTGAAGAAGAAAACCCGCCTCTTGGCGGGTTTTTTCATGGGCAATCGACACGGTCTGCGGCAGCGCAGCCATGGCCACAATGCCACCCCCTCCCGGTCAGCGAACCGGCGCCAGGCGCGTCTTCCCCAGCAACTCACGCGCCATCCAGTCGTCGATCATCTTCTTCTCGTAGCGCATCGGCTCGGTGTCGAAGTAGCGGTTGCCGCCGCTGTTCTGGTAGTCCATGTCCTTCAGGTCGGCCTTGCCGGATTTCAGCACCTGGCCGTTCTCGCTGAGCGTGTAGGAGAAGCTCATGCGCGGGATCGTCACCGACCGGAGGATACGGAGGCGGTCCGTGCGCACGCGCGGCTCGACCTCGCCCGCCAGGTCGACATCGGTGACATCGATCTTGAGCTGCTTGCCGGGGAGCTCGCGCGTCGCCAGCGCCTTGAAGTGCTCCTCCAGTTGCTTCATGGCGTTGTCGCGATCCACGCCGGCCCAGCCGATGTCGGAGAAGTTCTCCGGCTTGATGAAGTTGACTTCCGCCTGCGCCTGCGCGGCTGCGGCGATCGCGCCCAGGCTCACGCTCGTCAGGCCGAGCAGCAGGGTGCGCTTGAAGAGGGTCGAAGCCATCATGTCAATCTCCTTGTCTGAGAGTCCGCACAAATTATGGGCGCCGCCAAGAAAAAAGGCGCCCTGTAGGGACGCCCTTTGCATTGCTTCAACTGCGGCTCGGTGATGGCCATCACCCTGGATGGCCAACCCGGCGAGACGACGAGGGAAATTGTCAGGCGCGCACAGCGCGCAGACCGGTCGCGAAGGCCTTGAGTTCAGCGATGCCGCTTTCCTCGGCCTTGCGGCACCAGGTTTGCAGGTCATGCACCAACTGCTCGGCCGACACGTTCGTGCGAGTCCACAGCTGACGCAGCTCTTCGCGCATCGTCACCAATTTGTCGAGCACCGGGCTCGCCGCACGGGCGCCGTCGAGCTGCGCCTGATACGCCGCTGGAATCTTCTCGGCGTCGCGATGCAGCCAACGGGTCGCCAGCTTGAACTGATGGAACTTGACGCTGTGCTGCTCGCCCGCCGCCTTGAGCTGGATCAGCTCGGCCTTGCAGGCGCCGCGCAGGCCGCGCGCATATCGCGCCATCACTTCATAGCGGTTGGCGATGATGGCTTCCAGCGTGTCCTTGTCGGCCACGGCCTTCAGCTCGCCGGTCTTGATCTGCGGCGCCGTCTTGCGGACCTTCGCCCAGCCGATCATCTCCATCGCGCGGATGTAACCCCAGCCGATGTCGAACTCGAACGGCTTGACCGAGAACTTGGCCGACGTCGGGTAGGTGTGGTGATTGTTGTGCAGCTCTTCGCCGCCAATGATCACACCCCACGGTGAAACGTTCGTCGACGCGTCCTGCGCCTCGAAGTTGCGATAGCCCCAGTAGTGGCCGACGCCATTGATCACGCCCGCCGCCCAGATGGGAATCCAGGCCATCTGCACCGCCCAGACCGCCATGCCGGCCACACCGAACAGCGCCAGGTCGATGATCATCATCAGGGACACGCCCCACACCGAGCGGCCGCTGTAGAGCTTGCGCTCGATCCAGTCGTCCGGCACGCCGTGGCTGAACTTCTTGATCGTTTCCTCGTTCTTGGCCTCGGCGCGATACAGCTCGGCACCACGCGTCAGCACCGTCTTGATGCCGCGGGTGACGGGGCTGTGGGGATCGTCATGCGTCTCGCACTTGGCGTGGTGCTTGCGGTGGATGGCGACCCACTCGCGGGTGACCATGCCGGTCGTCAACCACATCCAGAAGCGGAAGAAATGCGACGGGATCGGACCCAGGTCGAGGGCCCGGTGCGCCTGCGCGCGGTGCAGGAAGATCGTCACGCCAGCAATGGTGATATGCGTCACCACCAAGGTGAAGACGACGATCTGCCACCAGTTGGCGCCGGTGAGGCCATCGATCATCCACGCCAGGACGGCGTCATGCACAGACATCAATACGTTCATTCGGTCCTAACCCTGCTCGCAAGGAGCCAGTTGTCCACAGGAAGCCCCCATTGTAGGCGACGCTCTCTAGAAATCGCCCGGATGTAAGCCGCTTTACCGCCGGTCTTTTGACGCTTCACGACCGGAAGGGCCTGAAGACGTGATCGAACGAACGGCGCCACCCGTTCGCATCAAAAACAACTCATCGTTCGGGCACTGAAATCCAGCGGCGGCGGCCAGCAGGCTTACTTCTTCCGTTCCCAGACGGCCGCGAAGAAGCCGTCGCTCTGGTGCCGATGCGGCCACAGGCGCAGATAACCGTTGTCGGTCAATTGCGCGGCCTGGTCGGCATCCACCTGCGCATGCGTGAGCACATCCTGCGCGGGCATCAGCGTGAAGTCCGCCTGAGCCTCCGTGAAGGCTTGCGCCACCCACTCGTTCTCGGCATCCAGCAAGGAACACGTCGCGTACACGAGGCGGCCGCCCGGCTTCAGCAGGCGGGCCGCGCTGGTCAGAATCGCGAATTGCTTGTCCTGGAGTTCCCGGATGCTCTGCGGCGACTGGCGCCATTTCAGATCGGGGTTCCGGCGTAGCGTGCCCAGTCCCGAGCACGGCGCGTCGACCAGCACGCGGTCGATCTTGCCGGCCAGGCGCTTGACGCGCTCATCGCGCTCGCTGCTGATCTGCACCGGATAGACATTGGACAGTCCGCTGCGCGCCAGACGCGGCTTGAGCCGGTCCAGGCGGTGCCCGGAGACGTCGAAAGCGTACAGTCGGCCCGTATTGCGCATCGCGGCCCCCAGCGCCAGGGTCTTGCCGCCGGCGCCAGCGCAGAAATCGACCACCATCTCGCCGCGCTTGGCTTCGGTGAGGAGGGACAGCAGTTGGCTACCCTCGTCCTGGACCTCCACCTGGCCGCTGGTGAAGACGTCGAGCTTCTGCAGCGCCGGCTTGCCTTCGAGCCGCAATCCCCACGGAGAGAAAGGTGTCGGCGCGGACGCGAAACCCTTGTCCTTCAGCGCGGCCTGGACGTCCTCGCGCTTGGCCTTCAGCAGATTGACGCGCAGGTCCAGCGGCGCGGACGAGTTGACCGCGTCGGCCAGCCGCCAGAATTCCTCATCGCCCAGACGCTGCTTGAGCGGCTCCACCATCCAGTCGGGCAGGTTGTGCCGCAGCTTCTCCGGCAACTTGTTGCGGTCGACCTTCGCCACCTGCTTGAGCCATTGCTGCTCCTCGTCGACGATGGCGGCGCGCAGGAAGGCTTCACTGCCCTCCCAGGCGAGGATCGCCAGGCGCCGCGACATCGGACCGCGTCCCGACTGGGCCAGATGCTGCAGCACCGCGCGCTTGCGCAGTACCGCATAGGCCGTCTCGGCGACGGTGTGGCGCTCGCGCTGGCCGAGGGCCTTGTGCGCGCGGAAGAAGTCGGAAACGAGGGCGTCGGCGGGCTTGTCGAACAGCAGCAGGCTGTCCACCAGTTCGGCGCAGAGTTCAAGAAGGGCATTAGGATGCATCGCCCGATTATCCCAGGCTCCGGGGCGGGACCGCGCCCTGCCCTGCTTCCGCCGCCACGCAATCTCCGCCATGAGCGATTCCCACACGACCCAGGCCTCCTCGACACACGGCGCCGGCGACCCGCTGCCGCCCTTGCCGCAGGCCCCCGCCGGCCGCTACCGCCACTACAAGGGCGGCGAGTACGAGGTCCGTGGCATCGTCCGCCACAGCGAGACGCTGGAGGCGCTGGTGCTGTATGCGCCGCTCTACAACGACAGCGGCCTGTGGGTGCGCCCTTACGACATGTTCTTCGGCAGCGTCGAGATCGACGGCGTCACCCGGCCGCGCTTCGCCCTCATTCAGGCATGAGTCCGGACTGACCCGTGGCCGGAGGTCCCATGCCCTTGCTGCACCAGATCAAGCGCCGCCCCCGCCTGTTGATCGGCGCGGCCACCGGCGCCCTGCTGGCCGCCGCCTGGCCGGTCGATCTGGCCTGGCACACGCGCGCGCTGCTGGGATGGAGCGCGGGGGTCTGGACCTATCTCGTGCTGATCGGCTGGATGATGTTCCGCACCGACGCGGAGGACGTCGAGGAGCAGGCCAGCGCCGTCGCGGACGGCGCACCGACCGTGCTGGTCCTGGCCATCCTCGGCGGCGCCGCGAGCATGGCGGCGATCGCGCTCGAACTGGCGCAGGTGAAGGAGTCCGGCCTGCTGCAGGCCTGGCCGCACCTGCTGGTGGCGTCGGCGACGCTGACGGGCTCCTGGCTGCTGCTGCCGGTGGAGTTCGGGCTGGCCTACGCGTCGCTGTTCCACAGCGGACCGAAGGCGCCGCACGGGCTGGAGTTCCCCGGCGACGAAGACGCGCCCGACTACCTGGACTTCTTCTACTTCGCGGCGACGGTCGCGGCGACGTCGCAGACCTCGGATGTCGTCGTCAGCGCGCGTCCGATCCGGCGGCTGGTGCTGGTGCAGGCCATCCAGGCCTTCGTGTTCAACACCGTCGTGCTGGCGCTGACGATCAACTTCCTTGCCGGCATGCTCGGTTGAGCGTCAGCTGAACATCTGCGACTCACCACCGCGATGGAGGACACGGGCGGCGGCGATCTCCAGCTGCCCCTCGACGAACCAGCGCACGGCGCTCGGATACATGCGGTGCTCGAGCTTGAGCACCCGTGCGGCCAACGCCGCCTCGTCGTCGCCGTCGAGCACCGGCACCACCGCCTGCGCGACGATCGGCCCATGGTCGAGTTCCGCCGTCACGAAGTGCACTGTCGCGCCGGCCACGCGACAACCGGTCTCGATGGCGCGCTGATGTGTGTGCAGCCCCGTGAAGGCCGGCAGCAGCGACGGATGGATGTTGAGCATCCGGCCCGCGTAGTGGCCGGTGAACCCGGGCGTCAGGATGCGCATGAAGCCGGCCAGGACCACCAGATCCGGCGCGAAGCCGTCGATGACGCGCCGCAGTTCCGCGTCGAAGGCCGCACGGGCCGCGTCGCCCTTGCCGAAGGCCTTGTGGTCGACGACCGCGGTGGCGACGCCCTGCGCCCGCGCGAATTCGAGGCCGCCGGCATCCGGCCGGTTGCTGATCACCGCGGCGATGCGGGCCGGCCATCCCCCGGCTGCGCAGGCCTGGACGATGGCCTCCATGTTGGAGCCTCGCCCGGAGATCAGGATCACGATGTTCTTCATGGGCCGGCAGTGTAGCCAAGGGCATCGGCATGACCGGTGTCGACCGGTCCGCCGCTCCCTACAATCGCCCTCCCGCCGTTGCCGTTCCGTCGTCGACCGACCGGCCTCCTTCCGAGACCGCCCGCCCCGGCACGGCCACCGCCCCAGCCCTCCGCCAATGACCGACCACCCCACCCTCACCCCGCGCCAGCGCGTGTTGTCCGGCATGCGCCCGACCGGCGCGCTGCACCTCGGCCACTACCACGGCGCGCTGAAGAACTGGGTGCGGTTGCAGGAGGCTTACGACTGCTTCTTCTTCGTCGCCGACTGGCACGCGCTGACGACACACTTCCAGCACCGCGAGGGCCTGGAGCAGAGCGTCTACGACATGGTCGTCGACTGGCTGGCCGCCGGCGTCGATCCGGAGCAGGCGACGCTGTTCATCCAGAGCCGCATGCCGGAGCACGCCGAGCTGTTCACGCTGCTGGCGATGAGCACGCCGTCGAGCTGGTTGGAGCGCATGCCGAGCTACAAGGACCTCGTGGCCGAGAACCGCGAACTGGCGACCTACGGCTTCCTCGGCTATCCGCTGCTGCAGGCGGCCGACATCCTGATCTACAAGGCCGCCTTCGTGCCGGTGGGCGAGGACCAGGCGCCGCACGTCGAGGTGACGCGGGAGGTCGCGCGCCGCTTCAACCACCTCTACCGGCCGCCGTCGGCGCCGCTGTTCCCGGAACCGCAGGCGCTGATGACGGAGACGTCGCGGCTGCCCGGTCTGGACGGCCGCAAGATGAGCAAGACCTACGGCAACGCGATCGCGATGCGCGACGCGCCGGAGGTCGTGGCCGACAAGGTGCGCAAGATGCAGACGGACCCGCAGCGCGTGCGCCGCGGCGACCCGGGCGAGCCCGAGCGCTGCCCGGTCTGGGCGCTGCACAAGGTCTACGCCGACAGCGACACCCGCGCCTGGGTCGAGGCCGGCTGCCGCAGCGCCGGCATCGGCTGCCTGGACTGCAAGGAGCCGCTGATCGAGGCGATCCACGACGAGCAGGCGCCCTGGCGCGCCCGCGCCGACGAACTGCTCGCCGATCCGAAGAAGGTCCACTGGATCGTCGAGGTCGGCACCGAACGTGCCCGTGCGGTGGCACGCAAGACGCTGCGCGAAGTGCGCGGCGCGATGGGCATCGACTACTGAGACGACACCGAAGACAGAAACGACAGAGATGGCCGGCATCCACATCACCGACCTCGAATCCGCCATCAACTGGTGGCGTCAGCGCTCGCCCGGCGACGGCGTGACGCTGGGGCCCGAGCTGCGCGCGCTGGCCGAGGTCTATGCGCTGATGGTCTTCCGCCATGAGACCGAGTGCGACGAGGACTCGATGCCGACGCCCGCGCTTGCGGCCTGGATGCGCTGGTATGACACGACGCCGGACGCGCCCTGCATCGCGATCTGCTCGACCAGCCAGGGCGACGAGCTCTGCAAGGGCTGCGGCCGCAGCTTCGACGAGGTCCAGAACTGGCCGGTGCTCACGCCGGGCGAGAAGCGCGCGACCTGGCGACGGATCACGATCGAAGGCACGGCGTGGCGCTTCAACCGGTATTCGGAGCGTGCCATCGAACTGCGCGGCGCCGGCGGGACGGTCAATGCGGTCAATGCGGTCAATGCGGTCAATGCGGCCGGTGCGGCCGGTGCGGCCGAAGCCGGCGGAGCCGACTCGGCCGGCAAGGACTCCGCTTGAGCGCAGCGCTCCACGGCCGGCTTGAGAGCCTGCGCCAGATCCTGCCGCTCGCGTGGCCCGTGTTCATCGGGCAACTCGCGGTGCTGGCGTACTCGACGATCGACACGCTGCTCGTCGCGCGCCATTCGGCGATCGACCTGGCGGCGCTGGCGGTGGGTTCAGCCGTCTACACCTCGGTCTTCGTCGGGTTGATGGGCGTGGTGCTGGCGATCTCGCCGGTCGCGGGTCAGCTCTTCGGGGCGAAGCGCATGGGCGAGGCCGGCGACAGCCTGCATCAGGCCGCATGGCTCGCGCTGGCGCTCACGGTCGTCGGCGAATTGATCCTGTGGTTCCCTCAACCCTTCCTGGCGATCTCGCAGGTGGGTCCCGAGATCGCCGCCAAGATCCGCGACTACCTGCGCATGCTGGGCATCGCGCTGCCCGCCGCCCTGCTGTTCACGGCCTATCGCGGCTTCAACACGGCCGTGTCGCGCCCCAAGGCCGTGATGGCGCTGCAGATCGGCGGGCTGTTGCTGAAGTTCCCGGCCAGCGCGCTGCTGATCGGCGGATTCACGCTCGGACCGCTGCATGTGCCGGCGCTGGGCGCGGTTGGCTGCGCGATCGCCACCGCGATCGTGATGTGGAGCCAGTTGCTCATCGCGCTGACCGTGCTGCGCCGCGACCCGTTCTATGCCGATTTCGGCTTCGCCCGCGGCGGGTTGCATCGGCCGCGCAGGGCCACGTTGATGCGACTGCTGAAGCTTGGCGTGCCGATGGGCGCCTCGGTGTTGATCGAGGTCACCGGTTTCACCTTCATGGCGATCTTCATCGCGCGGCTGGGCACGACGCCGGTGGCGGGCCATCAGCTCTGCGCCAACCTCGTCGCGATGATGTTCATGCTGCCGCTCTCGCAGGCGAACGCCTGCAGCACGCTGGTGGCGCAGGCGATGGGCGCGCGCGACTACGCGGCGGCGCGCCGGCTCGGCTGGCACGGGCTGGAGATCGCACTGGCGATCGCGTTCGTGCTCGGCGGCGTGGTCTTCTCGATGCGCGAACAGGTGTTGGGTCTGTACACGAGCAACGCCGCCGTGATCGCCGCCGCCCTGCCCCTGCTGGGCTGGCTGTGGCTCTTCCACGTGTCCGATGCCGGCCAGACCGTGGCCGCCTTCGTGCTGCGCGCCCATCACATCGCGACCGCGCCGATGCTCATCTATGCGTTCGCGATCTGGGGACTTGGCCTGGGTGGCGGCTACTGGCTGGTCTTCGGCGATCACGCCGTCGCGCTGCCCGCGATCATGCAAGGCGCCATGGGCTTCTGGAGCGCCGCCTCGGTCGGACTCGCGGCCGCCGCGATCGGCCTCGGCATCCTGTTGGCCCAGGTGCATCGCCGAGAGATCGGGCCCTGAGTCTCCGCAGAGTGTTCAGGAGGCACCGGGCGACTCGTCAGGCCTGGCTCAGCGGCAGCGTCATGACGAAGCAGCTCCCGCCGCCCTCACGGGCGTCGCAGCGCACGGCGCCCTGATGCGCCGTCGCGATCTGCTTCACGAGGCTCAGCCCCAGGCCCACGCCGCCCGACACCTCGGCATGGCCGGGCAGGCGGAAGAAGGCTTCGAAGATTCGCTCGCGCATCGGCTCGGGCACGCCCGGCCCGCGGTCGCAGACCTGCAACTCGACGCGGTCCTGTCCGGCGCGGCGGACCTTGAGCTCGACGACCGGTCCGCCGTAGCGGCGAGCGTTCTCGAGCAGGTTGCGCAGCGCCCGGCGCAGCAGGCGATCGTCGCCGTTCAGCGGCAGGCGTGCGATGCCGTCCTCGATCTCCAGCTCGGCATCGCCCAGCGCGGCGGACTCGGCGGCGATGGCCAGCAGATCGACCGGCTCCAATCTCAGCGACTGAGCACCGCCTTCGAGGCGACTGGCCAGCAGCACCTCCTCGACCAGCGCGTCCAGTTCGACGATGTTGGTGTTGATCTCCTGGCCCAGCCGCGCACGTTGCGCGGGCGACGCATCGTCCAGCATCGAGAAGGCCATCTTCAGCCGTGCCAGCGGCGAGCGCAGCTCGTGGCTCGCGTTGGCGAGCAGGCTCTTCTGCGATCTGAGCAAGGCCTCGATCCGTTCGGCGGCGAGGTTGAAGCTGGTGGCCAGCGCGGCGACCTCATCCTTGCCGTTGTCCTGCACGCGGAAGCTCAGGTCACCGGCGCCGAACTGCTCGACGCCGGACTTCAGCGATTCGAGGCGGCGCGTGAGTCGGCGCACGACCGGATAGGCGCCCACCGCCACGGCCATGAAGAGCGCCGCGAGCAGCACGGCCAGCGCTTCACCGCTGGGGCGTGGCACCCAGGCGGGCAGCCAGGATCCATTGGCCGCGTCCTCGCGACGTTGCTGCTCCAGGCGCTCGAGCATGCGCAGACGCATCTGTTCCGCTTCCGGGCGAGGCTCGCGGCGGACGGGATCACGCGCGTCGTTGGGCGGCGGACCGTCGACGAAGGGATCGCGGCGTTCGCGCGGCAGGCGGTGCGGACCGCTCGCCGCACGCGCGTCGGCTTCGAGCTTGTCCTGGCCGGTCGGGCCGGACGCGCCCGGCGGACGCGCCAGGCGCAGGAACAGCAGGTGGCGGCCGTCGTCCAGCGGGACACGCTGCACGCGCGAACCGGGCAGATCCTCACGCCGCTCGAACAGCGGCGAGGCGCCGATGCGGCGCCCTCGCGAATCTTCCAATGCCAGCGCCATGCGCAGGCGCTGACCCCAGTCCTCGACGGCGTCGGCCTGCTCGTCCGTGGACGCCGTCACCGGCGGCAGGGCGCGCTGCACCAGCACCGCGAGCGCCACCAGCCGCTCCGAGGCGGCCTGCTCGAAGGTCCCGCGCTCCTGCTCGATGCGGCCCTGGAAGAGCCACGCCGAGCCCAGCGCAAATGCCAGCAACACCACCACGACGGTGATGTAGATGCGCAGGTACAGCGCCTTCACTGCGTCGCAGCCTTCATTCCAGGCCTTCGGCGTCCTGCTTGCGTGCGAACACGTAACCGGCACCGCGCACCGTCAGCACGCGGCGCGGGTTCTTGGCGTCGTCCTCGATGACTGAGCGGATGCGCGAGATGTGCACGTCGATCGAGCGGTCGAAGGCTTCCAGCGGATGACCCTTGAGCGCATCCATGATCTGGTCGCGCGACAGCACCCGGCCCGGACTCTGCGCCAACACGACCAGCAGGTCGAACTGATGGCTCGTCAGGTCGCAGGCATTGCCGTCCAGGCGCACCTGGCGCGCCGCCAGATCGATCTCCAGACGGCCGAAACGCAGCACCTCGTCGCCCATGGCCTGGGGTTCGGTGCGGCGCAGCAGCGCCTTCACGCGGGCCTGCAGTTCCCGGGGTTCGAAGGGCTTGGGCAGATAGTCGTCAGCGCCGAGTTCGAGGCCGAGGATGCGATCCATCGGCTCGCCGCGCGCCGACAGCATCAGCACCGGCAGACGGCGCCACCGCTTGTCGCCGCGCAGCTGGCGGCAGAACTCCAGGCCATCGCCGTCGGGCAGCATCAGATCCAAGACCAGCAGTTCGAACTGGCCGGACTCGAGCTCGGTGCGGCCTTGCGCCAGCGAACCGGCGAAGCTGACGTCGAAGCCGGCGCTGCTGAGGTAGTCGCCCAGCATCGCGGTGAGCCGGGCGTCGTCGTCGATCAGGAGCAGTCGTGGGTTCATCGGGCGTTGCGGTGCAGCCACCGACCGGGCCGGATCGGCCAGGCCGCGCGCCGCGGACTCATCGAAAGACTGAAGCATAGCCGGCCTCGTGCGTTCAGCGGTCGGTGAAAGGCTGGGGAACCGGGTTGGCCTCGTTGGCGCCGCGGCGTTCCTTGGCGCGCTCGGCGCGGTCCTTCATGCGCTCCTTCATCTTCTCGCGCTGCTGGGTCTTCAGCTGGGCGATCTTGGCGCGCTGCTCGGGGGTCAGGACGCGAGACGCATCGATCATCGCCAGCGTGATGCGCTTGGACTCGACGTCATGTGCGGCGTGCATCTGCTGGCGCACCTGCTCGACGGCGTTGGCGTCCACGGTCGGCGCGGTGAACAGGGCCTGCATACGGTCGTGCAGCTGGCGCTCGGTGTCGCGCTGCGACTTCAGATCGTTGCGCGCGGCTTCGAAGATCTGCTTGATCTGCGCCTGCTGCGCGTCGGTGACGCCGGCGTCCTTCAACAGCTTGCCGTGCAGGCCGCCCATGGGACCCATGGGGCCGAAGCCGGGACCGCCGAAGTCTGGACCGCCGCGGTGCATGCCGTGCGGCGGCGGGGGCGGCGGCGCGTCGCCGGGGGCTGGCTGGGCGTGGGCGGCCAGGGCGGCGACGCTCATCGTCGCGGCCAGGGCCAGCATCTTCAGGGGGCGGGAGAAGCTCTTGACCATCTCGGAATCTCCAAATCGTTCTGGGGTGAGGAAATGGTCGGCGGCGCGCGTCAATTGGCCGTGGGCGTCCCGTAAAGATTCGTGAAATGAATCGACCCCAATGAAAAACGCCCGCGGCGCCTCTTGAAATCGAGACATCGCGGGCGCTTGAGTGCGCACAGGATCCTGTGGCTGATGCGGCTCCGATTCGGGATGCAGCGCTAGGCGCAAACCGGAGCCATAGCCCAGCTATGGCGAGGATTTGCAACGACGCGGTGCGCCCGAATCGGGGCTGCAGCGGCCGCAGGATCAGGTGATGGGCTTGAAGCGGACGCGCTTGGGACGTGCGCCTTCTTCGCCGAGGCGCTTCTTCTTGTCGGCTTCGTACTCGTGGAAGTTGCCGTCGAAGAAGAACCACTGCGAATCGCCTTCGCAGGCCAGGATGTGGGTGCAGATGCGGTCCAGGAACCAGCGATCGTGGGAGATCACCATGGCGGAGCCGGCGAACTCCAGCAGCGCCTCTTCCAGCGCGCGCAGGGTTTCAACGTCCAGGTCGTTCGACGGTTCGTCGAGCATCAGCACGTTGCCGCCCTGTGCCAGGGTCTTGGCCAGGTGCAGACGGCCGCGTTCACCGCCGGACAGCTGACCGACCATCTTCTGCTGGTCGTTGCCCTTGAAGTTGAAGCGGCCGATGTAGGCGCGCGACGGCATCACGAACTTGCCGACGATGATGTTGTCCAGACCGCCGGAGACGTCTTCCCACACCGTCTTGTTGGCGTCCAGGCTCTGGCGGCTCTGGTCGACGAAGGCCAGCTTGGCCGTCTTGCCGATTTTCACCGTGCCGCTGTCCGGCGTCTCGACGCCCTGGATCATGCGGAACAGCGTCGACTTGCCGGCGCCGTTCGGGCCGATGATGCCGACGATCGCGCCGGCAGGGACCTTGAACGACAGGTTGTCGATCAGCACGCGGTCGCCGAAGGACTTGGTCACGCCTTCGAACTCGATCACTTCATTGCCCAGGCGTTCGGCCACGGGGATGAAGATCTCGTTGGTCTCGTTGCGCTTCTGGTAGTCGACGTCGCTCAGTTCCTCGAAGCGGGCCAGACGCGCCTTGCTCTTGGCCTGGCGGCCCTTCGCGTTCGAGCGCACCCACTTCAGTTCTTCCTTCATCGCCTTGGCGCGGGCGTCCTCGGTCTTCTGTTCCTGCTCCAGGCGGCGTTCCTTCTGGTCCAGCCAGTCGGAATAGTTGCCCTTCCAGGGAATGCCGTGGCCGCGGTCCAGTTCCAGGATCCACTCGGCGGCGTTGTCCAGGAAGTAGCGATCGTGGGTGATGGCCACCACGGTGCCGGGGAAACGCTGCAGGAACTGCTCCAGCCACTCCACCGATTCGGCGTCCAAGTGGTTGGTCGGTTCATCAAGCAGCAGCATGTCGGGCTTGGACAGCAGCAGGCGGCACAGCGCGACGCGGCGCTTCTCGCCGCCGGACAGCACACCGATGTTGGCGTCCCACGGCGGCAGGTTCAGCGCGTCGGCGGCCAGCTCCAGCTGCAGGTCGGTGTTCTCGGAACCGGCGGCGGCGATGATCGCTTCCAGCTCGCCCTGCTCGGCGGCCAGCGCGTCGAAGTCGGCGCCCTCTTCCGCATAGGCGGCATAGACCTCGTCCAGGCGCTTCTTGGCGGCCAGCACGCCGCCGATGCCTTCCTCGACCGCCTCACGCACGGTCTGGTCCGGGTTCAGCTGCGGCTCCTGCTCCAGGTAGCCGATCTTGATGCCGGGCATCGGGATCGCCTCGCCCTCGATCTCCTTGTCGACGCCGGCCATGATCTTCAGCAGCGTGGACTTGCCCGAGCCGTTCAGGCCCAGCACGCCGATCTTGGCGCCGGGGAAGAAGGACAGCGAGACGTTCTTGAGGATGTGGCGCTTCGGAGGAACCGTCTTGTTGACGCGGTTCATCGAAAAGACGTATTGAGCCATGGCGATGGTTCTTCAGCGTTTCGTGGGTTGACCTGGGGGCCGTTCGGCGTGCGCCGGGCCCTGCGTGGGCGGCGGGGCGCCCGGGCAATAGTCGTGCATTGTCGCAGCTTCCGCCGGTGCCCATAAACTCGACGGCCCTTCCCGCCCCATCCGGCTTCTTCAGAGATGACCACCATGCTGTTCCGTTCCATCTCGCGCACAGCCGCTGCGCTGGCCGTGCTCCCACTCACCCTGGCCCTGATCGTGGGCAGCGCGCACGCACAGACGCTGCGCTGGGCCAGCCAGGGCGACATGCAGACGGCCGACCCGCATTCGCAGAACGAGATCGTCACCAATGCGATGAACGGGCAGGTCTACGAGCGCCTGGTCTCGCGCGACCGCCACCTCAACCTGGTGCCGGGTCTTGCCACCGAATGGACGCAGCTCAAGCCGACGCTGTGGCGGCTGAAGCTGCGCCAGGGCGTGAAGTTCCAGGACGGCACGCCGTTCACGGCGGACGACGTCGTGTTCTCGATCAACCGCGCGAAGGATCCGTACTCGCAGATCAGCGTCTATGCGCAGGCCGTCGGCACGCCGAGGAAGATCGACGACTTCACGGTCGAGTTCCAGCTCGACAAGGTCAATCCGATCTTCCTGCAGCACCTGGACACGCTGTTCATCATGAGCCGCAAGTGGTGCGAGCAGCACAACGTGGTCAAGCCGCAGAACTTCAAGGACAAGCAGGAGACCTACGCCGCCACGCATTCGAACGGCACCGGGCCGTACGCGATGGTGGCCCGCGAGCCCGGCATCCGCACGACGTTCAAGCGCAATCCCGCCTGGTGGGGCCAGTTCGACGGCAACGTGCAGGACGCCGTGTACACGCCGATCGCCAACGACGCCACGCGCCTGGCGGCGCTGGTGTCGGGCGAGATCGACTTCGTGCTCGACCCGTCGCCCCGCGACATCCCCAGGCTGAAGCAGACGCCGCAGGTGAAGGTCCAGGAGGGCCCGGAGAACCGCCTCGTGTTCATCGGCATGGACCAGTCGCGCGACAAGCTGCTGTACGGCAAGGTGCCCGGCGACAAGAACCCGTTCAAGGACCTGCGCGTGCGCCAGGCGCTGTACCAGGCGATCGACATCAACACGATGCGCACCAAGCTGATGAACGGCCTGAGCACGCCCACCGGCGGGCTGACGCCCTCGCCGCTGGGCGCATTCAACGATCCGCAGCTGGAGACGCGTCTGCCCTTCGACCTGGCCGCGGCGCGCAAACTGATGGCCGACGCCGGGTATGCCAACGGCTTCGAGGTGACGCTGGACTGCACCAACAACCGCTACATCAACGACGAACGCATCTGCCTGGCGCTGGCGTCCATGTGGGCGCAGCTGAAGGTGAAGGTCAGCGTCAACGCGCAGCCGCGCGTGCTGATGTTCCCCAAGCTGGAGAAGCTGGACACCAGCCTCTACCTCTACGGCTGGGGCGGCAGCATCACCGACGCGGAAGTCGCGATGACGCCGCTGATGCGCAACCGCGGCGAGAAATCGGTCGGACAGTACAACTTCGGCAACTGGCGCGATGACAAGTTCGATCAGCTCGCCGCGGCCTCCAGCGAAGAAGCCGATCCGAAGAAGCGCGAAGCACTGATCAAGTCCGCGTTGCGCGAGTTCCGTGCGCAGACGCATGTGATCCCCCTGCACCGCCAGATGATCCCGTGGGCGACCCGCGCCAACGTGACGGTGATCCACCGCCCCGACAACTGGTTCGAACTGCGCTGGGCGTCCGTCGCGGCAAAGTGATTCAGCGCAACGGCGGATCGAACAGATAACCGATGCCGCGCACGGTGCGGATCAACGGCGAACTCGGATCGTCGTTGAGCTTCTGTCTCAGCCTCGAAACCATCAGGTCGACCGACCGCTCCAAGGCCGTGACGCCGTCGCCGCGCGCCAGGTGCAGCAGCTCCTGACGCTGCAGCACGCTGTGAGGACGCTCCAGGAATGCACGCAGGAGCTTGTATTCGCTCTGCGAGAGCACCACGCAGAACCCGCCCGGCCCCGACAGCCGGCGCGTCATCGGTTCCAGCTTGAACCGACCGAACATCAGCACCTCCGCCGCATCGCCCTCCCGGGGCCGCAACAGCGCCTTGATGCGGGCCTGCAGTTCCCGCGGTTCCCCGTCTTTCGCGAGCACCGCATCCGCCCCGCGCTCCAGCGCCAGCACGCGTTCCAGCGTGCTGTCGTGCTGCAGCAGCACGATCACCGGCATGCGCGAGCGCTGCCTGAGCCGCGTCAACGCGCCCCAACCGGCCTCGCGGGCGTCGCTCGGATCGATGAGGGCGAGGTCCACGGGCAGCAGCGGGACGCGGTCCAGCAGGGCCGCCTCGCTGCTGTCGGTGACGCGGAAGCCCCAGGCCCGCATCAGGCCGGCGAATCGCAGGCGCGCATGCGGGTCGGGGTCCAGCAGCAGCAGATGGGTGCCGGCGGCGGGATCGGGAAACAGGGCGCTCATGACGATGGGACAAGTGGACACATTGGCGCAAGACTATGCCGCCGCAATCCCGTTTGAATGCCGATCAGGACGGGCCTCACCGCCCTTTTTACCCGCGGTTTACCGCACTGAAACACGGCTGCGGACACCGACACGATTGCCTGAGTGAGGGATGTCACCACCGAACCGACCGCTCCCAGGTGGCGCAGACCCCGTCAGCTACAATGCTTCATCGCCGCGGCTCAGTCTTGCCGCGGCTTTATCTTTTGAGCTCACGCTCTCCCACGGCAGCCGAAGACTGGCGCCAGGCCCTCACCGGGTCGGCGTGCTGCACACAAAGCCCGTTCGGGCACCAACAAAGCAGCTTATGAGTTTTGACGCATTGGGGCTCTCCCAGCCCCTGCTCCGCGCGATCGCCGATGCCGGCTACTCGACCCCCACCCCCATCCAGAGCCAGGCGATCCCCGCCGTGCTCACCGGCGGCGACCTGCTGGCCGGCGCCCAGACCGGCACCGGCAAGACCGCCGGCTTCACCCTCCCCCTGCTGGAGCGTCTGTCCGCCGGCAAGCCCGTGCGTGACGCCAAGGGCCGTCCCGCCATCCGCGCGCTGGTGCTGACGCCGACCCGCGAGCTCGCCGCCCAGGTCGAGGAAAGCGTGCGCACCTACGGCAAGTACCTGCCGCTGACCAGCATGGTGATGTTCGGCGGCGTCGGCATGAACCCGCAGATCAGCCAGCTGCGCAAGGGCGTGGACATCCTGGTGGCGACGCCGGGCCGTCTGCTGGACCACGCGCAGCAAGGCACGCTGGACCTGTCCAAGGTCGAGATCCTGGTGCTGGACGAAGCGGACCGCATGCTCGACATGGGCTTCATCCACGACATCAAGAAGGTGCTGGCGATGCTGCCGGCCAAGAAGCAGAGCCTGCTGTTCTCGGCGACCTTCAGCGACGAGATCAAGGCGCTGGCCGACCGCCTGCTGGACAAGCCGGGCCTGATCGAGGTCGCCCGCCGCAATGCGACGGCCGACACGATCGCGCAGCGCATCCATCCGGTCGACCGCGACAAGAAGAAGGAACTGCTGGCCCATCTGATCACGAAGAACGACTGGCACCAGGTGCTGGTGTTCACGCGGATGAAGCATGGCGCGAACCGCCTGGCCGAGTACCTGGACAAGTCGGGCATCACCGCAATGGCGATCCACGGCAACAAGAGCCAGGGCGCCCGCACGAAGGCGCTGTCCGAGTTCAAGAGCGGCGACCTGAAGGTGCTGGTCGCGACCGACATCGCCGCGCGCGGCATCGATATCGACCAGCTGCCGCACGTCATCAACTACGAGTTGCCCAACGTCGCCGAAGACTACGTGCACCGCATCGGCCGCACCGGCCGCGCGGGTGCGCAGGGCGAGGCACTGTCGCTGGTCTGCGTCGACGAGGAAGGTTTCCTGCGCGAGATCCAGAAGCTGATCAAGCGCGAGATCCCGCGCGAAGTCGTGCCGGGCTTCGAGCCGGATCCGAACGCCAAGGCCGAGCCGATCGTGCTGGGCCGCATGGTGTTGAACGGCGGCCTGGGCAAGTCGTCGGGCTCGCCGCGTCCGGCCGGCGGCGGTGGCGGCGGTGGCCGTCGCGGTGGTGGTGGTAGTGGTGGTGGTGGTGGCCGCTCGCAAGGTCAAGGCGGTCGTCCGCAAGGCGGCGGCCAGGGCCAGGGTCGTCCGGCGCAGGGCGCCCAAGGCGGCGGTCAGAGATCTGGCGGTCAATCGCAAGGTCAATCGCAAGGGCAAGGCGGTCCGCGCCAGGGCCAAGGCCAAGGCGGCCAGGGACAAGGTCAGCGTCAGGCGCAAGGCCAGGGCCAAGGCGGTCAACGCCAGGGTCAAGGTCAAGGCCAGGGTCAGGGCAGCCGTCATGGCAGCCAGGGCAACCGTCCGGCCGGCGCGGCGCTGACGCGTCCGAAGTCGAACTCCTGATCCCGCACTCCTGATCACGGGCTCTCCGTGATGCAACGGCGCCTTCCCAGGCGCCGTTGTCGTTTCTGCACCCGGATGCACCGACGTTGCACAGCTCACGTTGGGCATACTCCCGGCCATTCCTCCGCTCCCATGAAGACTGCGCCTATCCTTCCGGCCCACGTCGACTTCTCCGGTGCCATCCCGAGCGCGCCGGACTTCGGCGACACGTACCACGCCCCGTCCGGGGCGTTCGCACAGGCGCGGCAGGTCTTCCTCGGCGGCAATGGCCTGCCGGACCGGTGGGCGGGACGACGGCGCTTCGTCGTCCTCGAAACGGGATTCGGGCTGGGCAACAACTTCCTCGCCACCTGGGCCGCCTGGCGCGACGATCCGGCACGCTGCGGACGGCTGGTCTTCCTCAGCATCGAGAAGCATCCGCTGACACGACCCGATCTCGAACGCGCGCACGCGGCCACGTCGGAGCCGGCGCTTGCGCGGCAACTGCTCGACGCTTGGCCGGCGCTCACGCCCAACCTGCACACGCTGGAATTCGAGGGCGGCCGCGTCCGATTGATGCTGGCATTCGGCGACGCGCATGAATGGATGCCGGAGCTGGTGGCCTCGGTGGACGCGTTCTTCCTCGACGGCTTTGCGCCGGCGAAGAACCCCGAACTGTGGGACGAGGCCGTTCTCAAGCAGGTGGGGCGGCTGGCCGCGCCGGGCGCCACCGCAGCAACCTGGAGCGTCGCCCGGAGCGTGCGGGACGGCTTGGCCGCGGCAGGTTTCGAGGTCGAGAAACGGCCCGGGATCGGCGGCAAATGGCAGAACACGGTGGCGCGTTTTGCGCCTCGCCATCGGCCGCCCGTGCCGCCGGGCCGCTCCGCCATCGCGCCGGACGCCGAGGACGTGCTGATCATCGGCGCCGGCCTGGCCGGCGCGGCCTGCGCGCGCGTGCTGGCAAGGGAAGGCCTGAGGATCACGGTCCTCGAAGGCGGCGCGACGACCGCGCACCAAGCCTCGGGTAACCCGGGCGGGCTGTTCCATGGCACGCTGCACGCGGAAGACGGCCCGCATGCCCGCTTCAGCCGCGCCGCGGCGCAGGCGACCGAGCGCGAACTGCGTCGCATCGCGCCTGCCCTGCCCTGGCTGCAATGGGGATTGCTGCGTGTCGAGCGGGATGCCGGAGCGTTGACGCAGATGCAGGCGCTGCTGGCCCGGAGCGGCCTGCCCGCCGACTATGTCGAGGCCCTGAGCGCCGAAGCGGCAAGCGCGAAGGCGGGTCTCGCATTGTGCCGACCCGCGTGGTTCTTCCCGGGTGGCGGAGCGGTCTCGCCGCCGGCACTCGTGAACGCATGGCTCGCCGAAGCGGCCAAAGCGGCCAAAGGGGCCGGAGTGGGCGGCTTCCAGCTGCACTTGAACACGCCCGTCGCACGACTGCATCGTGACGATGCGAGCGGTCGCTGGTCGGCGCTGAATGCCGCCGGCGACACCATGGCGACGGCGGACGCCATCGTGCTCTGCGGCGGCATCGGAAGCGGGTCGCTGGCATCGGACTGGATGGCCGGCGCGCCATGGCCGACGGCGGCACAACGCGGGCAGTTGAGCGTCGCGCCGCAAGACCTGGCCCCGGCGCCGTTGGCGATGCCTGTGGCGGGTCTTGGCTATGCGCTCAGCCTCCCCGACGGAGAGATGTGCTTCGGCGCGAGCACCGACAGCGGCGACATGGATCCCGCACTTCGTGCATCGGACCACTCGGAGAACATCGGTCGGCTCCGCGCCCTGCTGCCGTCGGCCGCGATCCCTGAGGACCTGCCGCTTGCGGGTCGTGTGGGCTGGCGCAGTCTCGTGCCGGACCGGCTGCCGATCGTGGGCGCCCTGCCCGCCAGCGTGCCGGAACGGCGCGCCGAGCAGGCCCGCTTCTGGCCGCGTCAGCCCGGACTGATGGTGGTGGGTGCCCTCGCCTCGCGCGGGATCACATGGGCGACCTTGTGCGCCGAGCTCGCCGCCGCGCAATTGACCGGTGCACCGTGGCCGATGGAAGCAAGCCTCGCGGAGGTTCTCGATCCGGCCCGTTTCGCAGCCAAGGCGCACCGGGCCACGATGTAGATCGCCTAATCGCGCTGCACCTCCTCCGCCGTGTCGGCCACCGGCGCCAATGCCAGGGCATCCCGACCGCGCGGAGAAAGCTGGAGCATCGGCGCCATGGCCGTCACGACGGTCGCCGCCGCCACGATCGTCGTCAACGCGATGCCGACGCCCCACTTCAGCAAGTTGGTGAACGCCTGATGCATTTCCGACCGCAGGCTGCCGATCTCAGCCCGCACCGCGCCGATCTCGTGCTTGAGTTCGCCGCGGATGGCGCCCGCCTCCTGCTGCACCTGCTCTCGCGTGGCCAGGGTCGGCAGCACCACATCCAGCCGCGTCTTCAGCATCTGCACCTGCAAAGCCAGTTCAGCGTTGCCGCCCATCGCACTGGCGCGCTGCCCTTCTTCATTGACTTGCATGAACTTCTCCATCGCAATGACCGGCGCCTTCGCCCGTCCAAGGCAATCACTCTGCCACTGCGCGAGAGATCCGCAATTCCACTTCCGGGGGAAACGATGGGGGATTCGATCCCCCTTTTCGCGGCGTCAAACCCGCTCGTCATTTCGTGGGGTCAGGCCTTGACGGCATCCACCGGTTTGCCGTCGGCCGCGATGCGCACGACGTAGCTCGTCACTTCCCGTGACACCAGCATCGGGATGATGGTGCCGAAGCCCAGACGCTGGAAGTGCTCGGAGGCTCGGTGCTCGTCCAGCCCGCTGGCATCGGTGTACTGCTCAAGGATCACGTAGCGGTCCGGATCCTGCGGCGAGCGGTAGAACGCGTAGGCGAGGTTCTTCGGCTCGCGACGGGTCGCTTCGGTCAACTCGATCAGCAGCGCGCCGACCTGGTCGCCCAGGCCCGGCTTCACATGGTAATGCGCGATCACTTGCAGGAAGCTGCCGCCGACGAGGGTCGGAGCGGTCGGGGACGTCGAATCGGACTTGGCGGACATGGCGTACACCGGCAATGGCCGGCGGTCGTGACGGATGGCGCATTGTCTGGCGCCCATCCGTCGAACCGTTTAAGTTTCTTCACGTACCCGTCGATATGGTGCGAAGGCGGCATCAAGGTCGCTGAGCGCCCGCCTGGGCGCAGGCCAACCGATTCAAGCGGATTCAATATTCCGGGGGACATTTTCATGATTCATCTCGTGGCAGGCCGATCGATCGGCCAGCGGCTCGGCGTGGTGCTGGGTCTGGTGCTGCTGATCGCCTTCGTGGGTTCGGGCCTGAGCTACCTGGCCCTGGGCCGCGTGGCCGCCGAGACCGACGTGATGCTCAACCAGGACCTGGCCGCCGAGCGTGTCGCCTCCGACTGGTACCGCAACATCACCAACGGCGTGAACCGCACCAGCGCGATCGCCGTCAGCGCGGATCCCAGCCTGGCGCAGTTCTTCGCGGCCACCTCGGCCGAATCGACCAAGCAGTCGGGCGAGTTGCAGAAGCAGCTCGACGGCTACATGGTCACGCCGGAGGAACGCAAGATGTTCGAGACGCTCAGCGAAGCCCGCAAAGGTTACCTGAGCACGCGCGACGCGGTCGCCGCGGCCAAGAAGGCCGGTGACGCCGAGAAGTCGCGCGAGGTCTTCGACCGCGAGTTCCAGCCGGCCGCGGCCAAGTTCCAGGAAGCGATCCAGGCCATCGTGCAGCACAAGCGTTCGCTGCTGGACGAGGCGGCCAAGCAGGTCGACGCCACGAACGGCCGGGCGCGGACCGCGCTGCTGGTGTTCTCGCTGGTCGCGCTGGGACTCGGCGCATGGTTCGCGGTGTCGCTGACGCGCTCGATCACCGGCCCGCTGCGCGACGCCGCCGAGGTGGCCGACGCCATCGCCCATTTCGACCTGACGCAACGCGTGCCGCAGGGCGGTCGCGACGAGACCGGCCAGCTGCTCGGTTCGCTGGGCGGCATGCAGTCGCAACTGTTGAAGCTGATCGTCGACGTGCGCGGCTCGGCCGAGAGCATCGGCACCGCCAGCGCGGAGATCGCCACCGGCAACCACGACCTGAGCGCGCGTACCGAGCAGACCGCCTCGAACCTGCAGGAAGTCGCCGCGTCGATGACGCAGCTGACCGGCACCGTGCGACAGACGGCGGATTCGGCGATGACGGCCAACCAGCTGTCGAGCTCCGCCGCCGAGACCGCGCAGCGCGGCGGCTCCGTGATGGGCCAGGTGGTCAGCACGATGGGTGACATCAGCGCCAGCTCGCGCCGCATCTCCGACATCATCGGCACCATCGACGGTATCGCGTTCCAGACCAACATCCTGGCGCTGAACGCGGCCGTGGAAGCGGCACGCGCCGGTGAGCAGGGTCGCGGTTTCGCGGTGGTCGCGAGCGAGGTGCGCTCGCTGGCGCAACGCAGCGCCGAGGCGGCCAAGGAGATCAAGACGCTGATCGGCGCCAGCGTCGAGCGCGTCGAATCGGGCTCGCGTCTGGTGGAAGATGCCGGCGGCGCGATGACCGAGATCGTGGCCAGCGTGCAGCGCGTGGCCGACATCATCGGCGAGATCAGTGCCGCGTCGCGCGAGCAGAGCGACGGCATCAATCAGGTCAACGCGGCCATCGGCCAACTGGACCAGATGACGCAGCAGAACGCGGCCCTGGTCGAGGAATCGGCCGCCGCGGCCGAAAGCCTCAAGGAACAATCGCAGCGACTGGCCAGCGCGATCTCGGTGTTCCGACTGCGCTGAGCGCTCGCGAAGCAGAGAGTGAATCGGGGCCCCGCGGGGCCCCGATGTCATTCTTGCGGCGATCGGGCGTCCAGACCTGAATCCACAGGTCGTGGCGAAGAACCCATGATCTGGGGATTCACCGACCCGACCGTCAGAACGTCATCGTCTTCACGCCCTGCGTCGTGCCCAGCAGGCACACGCCGGCCTTGTTGCGGGCGAAGACGCCCACGGTGACCACGCCGGGCCACTGGGTGACCTCGGCCTCGAACGCGGCGGGATCGGTGATCTTCAGGCGCTTGACGTCGAGGATCTGGCAGCTGTTGTCCGTCACGCAGTCCTTGCGCAGCACCGGATCCCCGCCCATCGCGCGGAATCGGCGCGCGATCTGCGCGGCGGCCATCGGGATCACCTCGACCGGCAGCGGGAATCCGCCCAGCACGTCGACCAGCTTGCTCTCGTCGGCGATGCAGACGAAAGTCTTCGCCAGGTCGGCGACGATCTTCTCGCGCGTCAGCGCGGCGCCGCCGCCCTTGATCATGTGGCCCTGACGGTCGATCTCGTCGGCGCCGTCGATGTAGACCTGCAGCGACTCGACCTCCGACGCGTCCAGCACCGGGATGCCCAGCGCCTTCATGCGCTCCGTGCTGCGCACCGAGCTCGACACCGCACCCGAGATGCGGATCGCGCTCGCGGCCAGGGCGTCGATGAACTTGTCCACCGTCGATCCGGTGCCCACGCCCACCACCGTGTCCGGCGTCACGTACTGCAATGCGGCCTGGCCGACCAGGGTCTTCAATTCGTCTTGGGTCATGGGAGGAGCGAGCGACGGCTCGTCGTAGATGGCGAGGGAGGAAAGGCGGGATTATCTCCGCCGCTCAAGGACGCTCATGCCGGCGACGACCGCAGCCCGTACACCTTCCCACCGACGAACAGGTACTCCGCCCGCAGCACGGCCGCGCCCTGCTCGCCCGGCGCGGCGAAGCCGATCACCGACACCTCGGTGCCAGGTCTGATCTCCTCGACTTTCCAGGCCTCCAGCCGCGTCAGCGGCGCGAGTTCCACCTCCCAGCGCCGGTCGCGCCGAGTGGGCAACTGCGTCTTCGCGAGCAGCGCGTCGCCGTCGACGGCGGTCGTCTGCTTCGGCAGCGGCCGCTGCTTCAGATCGGCCGGCAGCACGAGCCGCTCCGGCACCTCCAGATCCAGCTCCGCATGCGGATTGCGCCAGGTGACCTTGGCCGCGCGGCCCTCGAGGTACAGCGGGCGGTCCTGGTCGAAGCCGCTCCACCCGTGGTGGGCGCGGACAGTGGCGGGCATGAGGGGCGCGGCCGCGAGCGCGGCCAGCAACAGACGACGTTCCATCGGAGCCTCCTGGAAGGAAGAGAAGGAAGTGAAGGACGCGCCGGCGGGCGGGATGTCAGACGAGCGCGTCAGACGAACGCGATCCAGCGCCCGCAGATGATGACAGCGACCCAAATCCCCAACGACAGCAGGCATTGCCAACGCCCGAGACGGTCCTGCGCACGGACGCCGCCGCGCCAGTGGAACCACGCCGCGTTCAGGCCCGCCAGCGCGATCAGCGCGACCTTGATCCGCAGCGCCGGATTGACCCAGAGCTCCTGCGGCTGGATCGCGAACATCGCCGCGCCCGACACCGCGCACAACGCGAAGCCCGCGAGCGCCGTGGGAATCGCCAGCCGCGCCAGCGACGTTGGATCGAGCTCGCGCCGCACCCCCAGCGTCCTCAGTTCAAAGACGAGCAGTCCGCCGAACAGAGCGCCGAGTCCGATCAGGTGCACGACCGAGAACGCCGGGTAAGCCCACGGATGGGCCACCAGCGTTGTCATCGTGCTCCACATGCGGTCAGGTCTCGCGACGCTCGCGTCGTTGACGCACCGCGGCGGCCAGCGAGCGCATCAGCGGCTCGGTCTGGCTCCAGCCCAGGCAGGCGTCGGTGATCGACACGCCGGGCAGCAGGTCCGCCTTCGTCTGGCCCGTCTGCAGGTCCTGACGCCCCGGCTGCAGATGCGACTCGACCATCACGCCGGTGATGCGCTCGTCGCCGCCGGCGATCTGCGCGCCGACGTCGTGGCCGACATCGATCTGGCGCTCGTACTTCTTCGACGAATTTGCATGCGAGAAGTCGATCATCAGCTGCTCGCGCAGCCCCGCCCCCTTCAGCACCTCGGCCGCCGCCTGCACCGAGGCCGCGTCGTAGTTCGGTGCCTTGCCGCCGCGCAGGATCAGGTGGCAGTCGTCGTTGCCGCGGGTCTCGAAGATCGCGGCCAGGCCCATCTTCGTCATGCCCATGAAGGCGTGGCTCGCGCGCGCCGCCAGCACCGCGTCGGCGGCGATCTTCACCGAGCCGTCCGTGCCGTTCTTGAAGCCCACCGGGCAGGACAGGCCCGACGCCAGCTGGCGGTGGCTCTGGCTTTCCGTGGTGCGCGCGCCGATGGCGCCCCAGGCGATCAGGTCGGAGATGTACTGCGGCGACAGCAGGTCCAGGAACTCGGTGCCCGCGGGCAGGCCCAGCGCCGTCACGTCCAGCAGCAGCTGGCGCGCCAGCCGCAGGCCTTCGTTCATGTGGAAGCTGCCGTCCAGGTGCGGGTCGTTGATGTAGCCCTTCCAGCCCACCGTCGTGCGCGGCTTCTCGAAGTACACGCGCATGACGATCAGCAGGTCCTGCTGGAGCTCGCCGCGCAGGTCCTTGAGCAGCCGGGCGTAGTCCATCGCCTGACCGTGGTCGTGGATGGAGCACGGGCCGACGATGCACAGCAGCCGGTCGTCGCGGCCGTGCAGCACGTCGCTGATCTCGCGGCGCGCGGTCTCGACGACCTTCAGCGAGGCCTCCGGCAGCGGCAGCTCGTCGAGCAGCAGCGCCGGCGAGATCAGCGGGCGGACCGCGTCGATGCGGGTGTCGTCGGTGCGGGTGTCGTCGCGGGTGGAATCGGCGGAACCGATCTCGCGATCGTGCTGCGGGTGGTCGAGGTGCTTCATGGCGGCGGCGGTGCGCCCTTTCGGGCGCCGAAACGCGGAATGGAACCGCCGATTATCCGCTCGCCCGGGACATCGAGGCGAGCCCCACCGAGGCGGCCGACACGACGAAGCCCGCCAGTGCCAGCGCGCCGAAGTGCTCGCCGAGCAGGCCCATGCCCATCAGCGCCGACACGCCGGGGATCAGGTAGAAGAGCTTGGCCACCGCGCCCGCCTGGCCGCGCCGGATCATCACGAACATCAGGCTGAACGCGCCGATCGAATTCACCAGGCCCAGCCAGAGCGTCGCGCCGAGGAGCTCCACGCTCCAGTCCGGCGCGCCGGGCTCGCGCCAGAGCGCCAGAGCCAGCACGGCGAGGGCGGAGACCGTCATCTGGATGCCGCTGCCGGTGCGCAGGTCCATGCCGGCGCAGAAGCGCTTCTGGTACAGCGTGCCGGCGACCAGGCCGGTCAGGCCGAGCAGACCCGCGCCGTAGGCCATCCAGGCACCGCCGGCCACGGGACGGTCGGCGATCACCAGCGCCACCCCGGCCGCGCCGCCGAGCATGCCCAGCCACTGCGCGACGCTCATGCGCTCGGCGAGCCACAGGTGGGCGCCCATGGCGGTGGCCAGCGGCATCATCCCGATCAGCAGCGCCGCCACGCCGGTCGGCAGGCCCCAGGCGATCGCGCAGTAGACGCCGGAGAAGTGCAGCACCTGCATCAGCAGGCCGACGACGCCGAGGTGGATCCAGGCCCGTGCGGTCTTGGGCCACGGCGCGCCGGTCGCCGCCGACACCGCGAGCAGCACCACCGCCGCGAGCCCGAAGCGCAGCGCCAGCAGCGTGAACGGCCCCGCGTGCGGCAGGGCCAGCTTGCCGGCGACGTAGCCGGTGCTCCACAGGAGGATGAAAAGCGCCGGCAGGCTCAGCGCAACGAGGGCGCCGAGGCGGTCCGGTCGCGTGGGGTCAGGGGTGGCAGTGAGCAGGATCGAGGTCGTCATGGAGGACTCCCAGATGAACGGCGATGGGACGAACTCTAGAAACTGAACGCCTTGGACACAATCCGCTCAAAATTCGTTTTAGAGTTTCCAGATCGAGAACAATCGGAGAATCGCCATGGGACGCCTGGAAGACCTGCAAGCCTTCGCCCGTGTCGTGGACGCGCGCAGCTTCTCCGGCGCGGCCAAGCTGCTGGGTGCGACCAAATCCGCCGTCAGCAAGCAGGTCTCGCGGTTGGAACAGCAACTCGGCACGCGACTGCTGCACCGGACCACGCGCAGCATCAGTCCCACCGCCGAAGGCCGCAGCGTGTACGAGCGCGCCCAGCGGCTGATCGAGGAGGCGCAGGCGCTCGACGCGGAGCTCGCCGGCCAGCGCGAACAGCCCCGCGGCGTATTGCGGCTCAGCACCTCCACCGCCTTCGGCAACCTGCAGTTCACCGCGCTGATGGCGGAGTTCTGCGCGACGCATCCGCAGCTGCAGGTGGTGCTCGGGCTCAACGATCGCTACGTCGACCTGGCCGAGGAAGGCTTCGACGTCGTGATGCGGCTGACGGGACGCCCCAGTCCCGGGCTCGTCGCGCGCAAGCTGGCCGACATCCGCTTCGTGCTGTGCGCCTCGCCGGCCTACCTCGCGGCCCATGGCACGCCGACGGCGGTCGCGGACCTGGCCGACCACCGCTGCCTGCGCTTCGGCTACCTGCACGCGCCGGAGCGCTGGCGCTTCCGGCATCCCGCCGACGGGGACACGGACGTCGAGATCTCCGGCGCCCTGCGCTTCGAGAGCGGGCTCACCGCCAACAGCAGCGAGTCGCTGCGCGTGGCGGCGCTGGCGGGCATGGGGCTGGCGGTCCTGCCGACCTACGCGATCGGCCGCGACCTGCGCGAAGGCCGCCTGACCGCCCTGCTCCCGCACTGGACGCCGCTGGGCGGACCGGCCGAGGCCAACGTGCTCTACGCGGTCTACCTGCCGAGCCGCTTCCCCAGCCCGAAGGTGCGGGCGCTGATCGATTTCTGTGTAGAGCGGTTCGGTGAGGTACCGCCGTGGGATCGCCCGGAACCGGCCTGACACGCGCGACGGCCGCGTTGGCGGCGCATCTGCCGCAGCACTCCTCCAGGCCCCGGCCCGTTCGGGCCACGGAGAGTCCCCCATCACCGTTCGCACGCCAGGCGTATGGGCGGCAGGGACGGTTCCGGGCGCGATGAGACAATCCGCCCCCATCATGGCTCTCATCCCCTACGGCTTCGCCCGTCCCTTCCTGTTCGGTCTGGATCCCGAACACGCGCACGAACTGACCCTGGGCAGCATCGCCCGTCTGCAGAACACCCCCGCCCAGTGCGCCTGGGCGCAGACCCGGGTGTCGGATCCGGTGACCGTTGCCGGACTGCGCTTCCCCAACCGCATCGGCCTGGCCGCCGGCCTCGACAAGAACGGCCGCTGCATCGACGGCCTCGGCGCGATGGGCTTCGGCTTCATCGAGGTCGGCACCGTCACGCCGAAGGCGCAACCCGGAAACGACAAGCCGCGCATGTTCCGCCTGCCCGCGAAACAGGCCCTGATCAACCGCCTGGGCTTCAACAACGAGGGGCTGGACGCGTTCATCGCCAACGTCAAGCGCTCGCACAGCTTCCGCCACCACGGCGGGCTGCTCGGCCTGAACATCGGCAAGAACGCCGCGACGCCGATCGAGCGCGCCGTCGACGACTACCTGATCGGCCTGGAAGGCGTGTTCCCGCACGCCGACTACATCACCGTCAACATCTCCAGCCCCAACACCAAGAACCTGCGCCAGCTGCAGAGCGACGAGGCGCTGGATGCGCTGCTCGGTCCGCTGCAGGCGCGCCGCCTGTCGCTGCAGGACGAGAGCGGACGCCAGGTGCCGCTGTTCGTGAAGATCGCGCCCGACCTCGAAGAGGATCAGGTCGCCGTCATCGCGGCCAGCCTGAAGCGCCACGGCATCGACGGCGTCATCGCGACCAACACGACGATCTCCCGAGACGCCGTGCAGGGCCTGCCGCATGCGGCCGAGGCGGGGGGTCTGTCGGGCGCGCCCGTGTTCGAGGCCAGCAACCGCGTGATCCGCCTGCTGCGCTCGGCGCTGGGCAGCGGCTATCCGATCGTCGGCGTGGGCGGCGTGCTCAGCGGCGAGGACGCGCGCGCCAAGCTGCAGGCCGGCGCGGACCTGGTCCAGCTCTACACCGGCCTCATTTACAAGGGTCCGGCGCTGGTGCCCGAGTGCGCGAAAGCGATGGCGCGGCTCTGACCGCCCGGCGGACGCGCTTCTTCCCTCCCTCGTCGGAAAGCGCTCCTCCTGGAGCGCTTTTTCGTTGGTGCGCTCAGCAAAGACCTGTTGGACGGACGTGGAACTTCATTCGGTCGTGCAGTTGACAAGACGATAATGCCTCGCATTCACATTGCCCGGTCCCTGCCCGCCCATGATTGATACCGCTCCCAGCCCCGCTCACAGGTTGAGCCGACCGCTGCCGCTGGCACTCCTGTCGCGCATCGCCGCGGCGATCCTCGGCGGTTATGCGTTCTGCTGGGGCTTCATCGCGATCGCGCACAGCGGGATGTACGCGCTGGGCATGCCTTTCCACGATGCCGAACACCTCAGCGCCATCCTGGGTCTGCTGCTCTTCCTCGTGCTGTTCCTGTGGACCTTCGCCACGCGCCGGCTGGGGGTGATGTGGGCGGTGCTGCTGGTCGGCGGCGGCGTCATGACCGGAGCCGCCGCGCTGATCCAGCGCGCGCTGCTCGCCTGACGCTAAAGGAGCGGACCGTGTTCCAGAATTTCCGGCTCTCGATGGCCTGGCTGCACACCTGGTTCGGCCTGGTGCTGGGCTTCGTGCTGGTGGTCGTGTTCTTCTTCGGTTCGCTGTCGGTCTTCGACCGCGAGATCGACCGCTGGGCGATCCCGTCCTCGCGCTTCGACCCGCAGCCGATGCCCTCCTTCGACCAGATCCTCAAACCCGCGTTCGAGAAGATGCAGCCGGCCAAGGAAGCCGTCGCACTGCTCGAGGGTCGCGTCAACGGTCCGCTCCCGGCGCGCTTCGACGACGTCAGCAGCTGGGGCGCGTACACGACGCACCGCGACCCGGTGGTGTCGGTGTTCGCCGGCTTCAAGGTCCCGAACGCGAAGGATCCGGATGAAACGGTGTTCGCGGTCCATGCGCTCGATCCGCGCAACGGCGCGGTGCTGCCGCAGGGGCAATTGCGCATCGGCAGCGAGTTCTTCTATCCGCTGCATTACAGCCTGCATCTCACCTGGAAGGAACTGGGCTACTGGATCGTCGGTTTCTCGGCACTCATGATGCTCGCGGCGCTGGTCAGCGGGGTGGTGATGCACCGCAAGATCTTCCGCGAGTTCTTCACCTTCCGCCGCAACAAGACCGTGCAGCGCAGCGCGCTGGACCTGCACAACCTGACCGGCGTCGTGGCGCTGCCCTTCCACTTCTTCTTCGCCTTCACGGGGCTGGTGATCTTCGCCGGCATCTACTTCCCGGTCGCGCACACGCAGCTGCATGACCTGCACGACCTGCACGAGCGGGTGGAGGCGCAGGAGACCGGCCTGCCGCACGAACGTGCCGGCGTTGCCGCGCCGCTGGCGTCGGTGGACGCGATGGTGGCCGAGGCGCAGCGGCGCTGGGCCGTCAAGGGCATGGCCGGCGACGTGGGCTTCGTCAACCTGCAGCACGTCGGCGACGCCAACGCCTATGTGAGCGTGTATCGCGCCGGCACCGACCGCGTCGCGCTGACCGGCGAAGGCATCCACTTCAAGGCGACCACCGGCGAACTGCTGCGCGAGGATCCGCCGCGCACCGCCGTCGACAGCGTCAACGAGTTCCTCACCGGGCTGCACCTGCAGCACTTCCGGCACTGGCTGCTCCGCTGGCTCTACGTGCTGGGCGGGCTGCTGGGCTGCGTCTGCATCGCGACCGGCTTCCTGTTCTTCGTCGAGAAGCGCAAGCAGCAGCACGCCAAGGCGGGCGGCCAGGGCAGCCGCGTCGTCGACGCGCTGGCGGTGACGACGGTCACCGGCATGCTGGTCGCGACGATGGCGATGCTGATCGCCAACCGGCTGCTGCCGGAGTCGCTCGCCGACAAGGGCCAGTGGGAACGCAACGTCTTCTGGGGCGCCTGGGCGCTGGCGATGGTGCACGCCTTCGTCCGTGGCGGCGCGGTCGCGCAGGCGAAGATGAATCCGGCCTGGCGCGAACAATGCTGGGTGATCGCCGGCGGCGCGGCCTCCGCGGTGGTCGCGAACGCGCTCACGACGGGCGACCACCTCGTCAAGACGCTGTCGACCGGGTATTGGCCGGTGGCCGGGGTGGACTTGAGCCTGATCGCGACAGCGGCCGTCGCGCTTTTCGCCGCCGGGAAGCTGACTCAACGGGCCAGGCCAACGGTGTCGGCGGAGCCTGCTTCGCCGTCCGCGCTCAAGACCGCAGGCGTCCGTCATGGCTGAGCCCGTCGTACTGCTGAGCGCCGCCGCCGTGAACGCCGTGCTGGGCTTCGGCTGGCTGGCCCTGGCCATGGACACCCACTGGGAGCAGGTCTACGGCGAAGCGGCGCCCAAGGCGGCGACGGCCCGGAATCTGCGCGTGGCCGGCGCGCTGGCGCTGGCACTGTCGCTCGGACTGTGCCTGCGGGCAGATCACCCGTCGATGGCGGCGCTGGTCTGGCTGATGCTGCTCGCGGGCGCGGCGGCGACCATCGCGGCGACGCTGTCGTGGCGACCGCGCTGGCTGAGGCCGCTGTGGCCGGGATCCCCGGGCGCCGCAGGCTGACATCTGCCTGAGATCCGCCTGAGATCCGCCTGAGATCCACCGTCATCCGGCGGACGAGCCACGACGAACCGTGTCCGCCAAGGCCGGACAAAGGGGCCCTTCACCGGAGAGGCCTCATGTACACGTTCGCTTCCGACCTGCTCCATCGTGCGAGCGCGACGTCCGGATTCATGGGCTCGACCGTGCCGGATCTCGCCCGGCAACTGGCGGAGGCGGCCGACTCGCTGCTCTTCCTGATGGCCGTCATCTCGCGCGTGGATGGCGCATGGGAGGATGGCCCCAGGTCGCGGATCCACGGGCTGGTCGACCGCTTGTCCGGCAGCTCGCGCCTGCGCCTGCGCATTCCCCCGGATGCCTCCGACGAGGGACCGCCGCCATGACGAGCACCCCGGCCAGGCCAGGGTAGGCGTCGAGGCGACGATGCAGACGGGCCACCTTGCGGCGAGCCCGTGCGGGTGCCCGTTCCCGGCTCAGCTCAGGCGACGGCGCGCCAGGAAGCCGATCCCGGCGATGCCGGCCAGCATCAGCGCATAGGTGGCGGGTTCCGGCACGACGGCCGCGGCGGTGACGTTGAGCGTCGTCGACAGCACCGCGATGCCGCCGAAGCCGGGGCCGCTCAGCGTGCCGCTGGCCAGCAGCTGGTACGTGCCCGCGGCCAGGTTGGCGTAGTGGAAGCCGGAGGCGCTTGCATCCAGGTCGGTCAGGCCATTCAGGCCCGCGAAGCTGAAGCTCACCGACTGCAGCGGCAAGGTCTGCCCGTTGCCGAAGCCCACGGTGGTCGCGGCCAGCACCGAGCCGGTCACATCCGACGCCTGCGTCAACGTGAACGAACCGAGCACGATGTCGGCGAAGCTGCTGCCTGCCGGCGTCGAGGTGGTGGTCACCGCCACCGCGTCCAGGGTCGTGGCGCCCGCGGCGCCGGCGATCAGTGCGGCGCCCAGCGCCAGCACGAGAGATTTCAGTTTCATGCCCATCCCGTCCATCGAGTTGATTCGTGACGGAGTTTGCACTGCAGCATTCGTATCAGTCCTGTGCGAACTGGCGACTTTTGTTGCGGTGCGTCACCGGCTTGTCGCTGCCGCAGGGGACGGGGGCCAGGTTTTGTCCCCTCCCTTGTCCCTCTCGGTCAAGCACCGGGCACGCCGCTTGGAGCGGCACGCTGAACACCGGACGCGTCCGGTGGCACACACGAGCATCCTTCTCCTGCGCGCCTCCCATGCCCTTCGACCAGATCCTTGATCAATGCGCCGCGCTTCGTCGCGTGCTGACGTCGCATCCATCAGAAACCGTTCGCCGTCTGCCCGAGGGCGCCGCGACCTGCATTGAAGAACTGCCCGGCGGTCAGCGGCTGTTCTTTGTCCGCGACCAGGGCGCCATGCAACGACTTGCCAGGAATCCGGCGCTCGATCGCGGCAACGGCGTCCATCTCCTGCGCTCGATCTTCGGACCCGGCACCTTGTTCCTGATGCCTCATGGCAAGCCGCATTCACGCCGTGGCGGGGAGGCCACGCGGCTTTTGAGGCAAGTGCAGATCGATGCCCTGACTCCCGAGATCGCAGCCCGGGCCCGCAAGGCGGTGGAGGAAGTGGGCCGGGCCGTCGCCGGCGCCCCGGAGGCGCCCGTGGACATGCACGATGTCATCCTGCGCTACCTCTTCGATGTCGGCGCGCGCGCCATCACGGGTGTCGACGTGGATCTCCGCTCGGAAGTGGCGGTGTTCCGACGCGGCGTGGACGCGCTGCATCGGGAAGCCACTTCAATGGCCAAGACCGCGCTGGCCGCCAACCTTCCCTGGACCGCTGCCTGGATGGGGAAGGAGGCCCGACGGGCGGCCCTGGAGTTCCATGAGGCCGGCAGAAGGATGCTGGTGGCCGGAGCCGCCCGCCACGGGCTGGAGGACACCCTCGCGCTGCGCGCGCTCAAACGGCATGGGATCGACCCCGCCGGTGTCGGGGAATCGACCGTTTTCCCGAAGGAGGCCTTGATCGACGCGGCGATGAACCTCGCCGCCTCGCTGTTCACCACGGCCAACCTCATTGAGCGGACGCTCGATCATTTCCAGCGACATCCGGACGAGCTGCGCGCCCTGCGCCAGATGATCGATGCAGACTTTCCAACCGGGGCAGCGGGCGTGTCCCAACTGCTCCTGTGTCCGACCCTGGCGACGTTGATCCCGGTCATGCTCGCCCATAGCCCGGTGGGCATCGTGTCCCGGGACGTCGTCGATGCGACGACCTTCACCGAGGGCGACGAAGACGGCGCGGGTACGCGCCACCAGCTGCGTCGTGGGGACGCGGTGATCTTCGACGTCGAAGGCATGCAGGCGCAGCAGGTCGACGGCCTGCGCCGACAGCTCGGCGAGGACGGGCGTCCGGCACTGGAAGTGCTCAACCAGCGCCACGACGACGTCATGAAAGTCTTTTTCCTTGGCCGGAACCGGTGTCCCGGGCGCTTCCTCGCCGTCGCCGATTCGGCGCTGTTCCTGATCGACCTGTTGTCGAAGTTCGACTGCCAATCCGTCGAACGGTCTCGTCCTCTGGAGCGCGGCATCGTCAACCGTCTGGGCGGCAGCCCGCTGATGAGGCTGACGCCGGTGCCGCCGGGGGAGGCACCGGCGGCGGTCAGCCCGCCGTGACGCGCATCGGCTTGGTCATCACGTCGCAGGCCTTGCCCTTCTTGGCGCGCTTGCCGGCGTAGGCAGCCAGGGCCGCGTTGCGCAGCGGTTCCTCCTTGGCCTTGCCGCCGCGGACAGTGCCGCTGACCATCAGCAGGTTCGTGAACGCCGCGATGCTCACCAGCGCGTCCTTCGCGTCCAGGTCGATCAGGGTCAGGCCGCGACCGCCCTTGGGCTGGTGCTTGAGCTCGTCGATCGCGAAGGTCAGCAGGCGGCCGGCCATCGTCAGGCAGGCGACCTGCACGGCGCCCGCCTCTCCCTTCGCCGCAGCCGCTCCGGCCGGCACCACCGACGGCGGCAGCGGACGTTCCTCGCCTTCCAGGCTCAGGAAGCTCTTGCCCGCCTTCTGGCGGCCGACCAGGTCGCCGACCTCGGCCACCAGGCCGAAGCCGCCGGTGCCGGCCAGCAGCAGCTTCTGCGTCGCCGCGGCGGCGTAGTAATGCGCGATCTGGGTGCCGGACTCCAGCTCGATCAGCGTGGTGATCGGCTGGCCGTCGCCGCGGCCGCCCGGCAGCGCCGAGACCGGCACCGAGTACGCCCGGCCATTGGTGCCCAGCACCACCAGCGGATCGACGCTGCGGCACGGGAACACGCCGTACAGCGAATCGCCCGACTTGAAGGCCAGCGCCGCCGGATCCACCTCATGGCCCTTGAGTGCGCGCACCCAGCCCTTCAGGCTGACGACCACCGTCACCGGCTCGTCGACGATGCGCACCTCGGCCACCGCCCGCTTGTCTTCCTTGATCTCGGTGCGGCGATCGTCGCCGTACTGCTTGGCGTCGGCCTCGATCTCCTTGACCACCGTGCGGCGCAGCACCGACGGGCTGGACAGGATCTCCTCGAGCTTGCCGGCTTCCTCGCGCAGGGTCTTGAGCTCCTGCTCGATCTTGATGAACTCCAGCCGCGCCAGCTGACGCAGCCGGATCTCGAGGATGTCCTCGGCCTGGCGCTCGCTCAGCTTGAAGCGCTCGATCAGCGCGGGCTTCGGTTCATCCGAATGGCGGATGAGCGCGATGACCTCGTCGATGTGGAGCAGGATCTCGTGGCGGCCTTCCAGGATGTGGATGCGGTCGCGGACCTTGTCCAGTCGATGCTGCGTGCGCCGCGTCACCGTGTTCAGCCGGAAGCCGATCCACTCGGTCAGGATCTTGCGCAGGTTCTTCTGCGTCGGCCGGCCGTCGTCGCCGACCATGGTCATGTTCAGCGGCGCCGTCGTCTCCAGGCTCGTCTGCGCCAGCAGCGTGTTGATGAAGTCCTGCTGGTCGACCGTGCGGCTCTTGGGCTCGAAGACCAGGCGCACCGGCGCGTCCTTGTTGGACTCGTCGCGCGCCTTGTCCAGCACCGCCAGCATCGCGCCCTTGAGCTGCAGCTGCTCCGGCGTCACCGTCTTCTTGCCGGTCTTGACCTTGGGGTTGGTCAGTTCCTCGATCTCTTCCAGCACCTTGGCCGTGCTGACGCCCTGCGGCAGCTCGGTCACCACCAGCTGCCACTGGCCGCGGGCCAGGTCCTCGATCTTCCAGCGCGCGCGCACCTTCAGGCTGCCCCGACCGCTGCTGTAGGCCGCGCGGATCTCGTCCGCCGAGCTGATCAGTTGGCCGCCGCCCGGATAGTCCGGACCCTTGATCACGCCGAAGAGCTCGTCGTCGCTCGCATCCGGGCGCTTGAGCAGCAGCACGGCCGCCTCGGCGACCTCGCGCAGGTTGTGGCTGGGGATCTCGGTGGCCATGCCCACCGCGATGCCGGAGGCACCGTTCAGCAGCACGAAGGGCAGTCGCGCGGGCAGCTCGCGCGGCTCGTTCTCGGAGCCGTCGTAGTTGGGCTGGAAGTCGACCGTGCCCATGTCGAGCTCGTCCAGCAGCAGACGCGAATACAGCGACAGCCGCGCTTCCGTGTACCGCATCGCGGCGGCGTTGTCGCCGTCGCGGCTGCCGAAGTTGCCCTGGCCGTCGACCAGCGGGTAACGCTGGCTGAAGTCCTGCGCCATGCGCACCATCGCGTCGTACGCGGCCTGGTCGCCGTGCGGGTGGTACTTGCCGAGCACCTCGCCGACCACGCGGGCGCTCTTGACCGCCTTGGCGCCCGTCGCGCCGGTGAAGCCCAGGCCGAGCCGCTCCATCGTGAACAGGATGCGCCGCTGCACCGGCTTCTGGCCGTCGCTGTAGGAGGGCAGCGCCCGGCCCTTCACGACCGACAGCGCGTACTCCAGGTAGGCCTGCTGCGCGTACTGCGCCAGCGTCAGTGCGTCGCCCGACGGGGCCTGCCCGCCCGGGCCGCCAGGTCCGTTCGGCGGTCCGTTCGGGTTCTCGAAATCAAAGGTCTCTTGGGTCATCTCTCTCATGCCGGCCTGCGCCGGTCGTACGAATCTTCTTGCGAATGTCTTGGGGAACGTTCCTGGGAACGCTCCGGGGACGCTGCTGCCCCGGAATCCGTCGGTCGCCGATCGCTATTCGAGCGGCGCGGCGACCATCGTCAATTGCCTGGCCCGACTGCCGAGGCTACGCTGCAGCAGCGCCCAGTAGAGCTCCATCACCAGGTGGACGTGCGCCTGCGTCTCGTCGATGTCGGGCATGTGGCCGCCCGCGCGACGCACCGCGCCCTCGCCGGCGTTCCAGGCCGCCAGCGCCGCGTCCAGACGCCCGAAACGACGCGTCAGGTCTGCCAGCATGCGCGCGCCGATCAGCACATTGGTGCGCGGATCCTGGAGATAGCCGACGCGCCTCAGTTCGTCCGGCGTCGCGTAGCGCTGCGCCGTCGCCGCGGTGATCTGCATCAGGCCGGTCGCGCCCCGCGGCGACACCGCATCCGGCTTGAAGCCCGACTCCACCGCGATGATCGCCTTCAGCAGGTCCGCATCGATGCCGGTCGCGGCCGCAGCCTCGCGCAGATACGGCTGCACGGCCTTGACCTCGGGCGCGATGTCCAGCCAGGTCAGCATGCGCTGGCCGTGGTCGGTCTTCCCCGGCACGCGACGGATGCCGCTCAGCGGCGACATCACCGGCTGAAACCGGCTGTCCATCTGCACCGGCGCGAAATGCGCGATGCCGTCGGCGTCCACATAGCCCCACAGCTCGGCATGCGCCGGCGACATCTTCGCGGCGAAGGCCACGGCGATGCTCAGCGCCAGCCGCTTGCGCAGAACGCGTCCGCCGGAAGGGGGGCGACCGTGGCTCATGCCGCCTCCAGCCCCTGCGCGACGCGCGCTTCGTACTCGCGCTTGAGCAGCGACATCACGATCAGGTCGTCGAAGCCGGCGCTCTCGTCACGATCCCCGTCCTTGCCTGACTGGGCGCCGTCCGCCCCGGGCAACACCTCGGCCCGCACGCACTCGCGCAGCCGGCCTTCCTCGACATAGCCCTCGCTGCGGTACAGCGACTGGGCCCGGCTGTTGCGGCCCTTCACGTCCAGCCAGAAGCGATGCGCGCCCAGCTGCGTGAACGCCATCTTCTTGAGCAGCCGCACGCACAGCCGACCGACGCCCTGCCCTTTCGGGCCGAGCACGATGCGCTTGAGCTCCACCGAACGGTTGGGATTGCGGCAGCCCTGCAGGATCACGAAACCGGCGCGTCCGGCGTCCAGTTCCACGATGAAATGCCGCGCGTCCGGAAACCGGACGGCGCCTTCGTGCTGCGTGCGTTCCCACGGGGTGATGAAGGGCCGGTTGCCCGCGTCCTGCTCCACGCCGACGACGAAGTCCAGGTCGGACAGCATCGTGGGGCGAAGCGTGACGCGATGTTCCAGCATGGCGCGGTCCGGGGTTTAGACGTCGACCTCGATGGCGTCGCCGTGGAGCTCCATCAGCTCGCGACGCGCCGCGGCCTCGCCCTTGCCCATCAGCTTGTTGATGGCGCCCTCGGTGTCGCCGAAGTCGAGCTCGCCGTACTGCACCTGCAGCAGGCGGCGCGTCTCCGGGTTCAGCGTCGTGTCCCAGAGCTGCTCGGCGTTCATCTCGCCCAGGCCCTTGAAGCGGCTGATGCTCCAACTGCCTTCGCGCGCGCCCTCCTTGCGCAGCTTGTCCAGGATGGCGGTCTGCTCGCCCTCGTCCAGCGCGTAGAGCTTGGCCGCGGGCTTCTTGCCGCGCGCCGGCGCGTCCACGCGGAACAGCGGCGGGCGCGCCACGTACACGTGGCCGGTGGCGATCAGCTTCGGGAAGTGGCGGAAGAACAGCGTCAGCAACAGCACCTGGATGTGGGCGCCGTCGACGTCCGCGTCCGAGAGGATGCAGATCTTCCCGTAGCGCAGGCCGGACAGGTCCGGCTCGTCGTTCTTGCCGTGCGGATCGACGCCGATGGCCACGGAGATGTCGTGGATCTCGTTGTTGGCGAACAGACGGTCGCGCTCGACCTCCCAGGCGTTGAGCACCTTGCCGCGCAGCGGCAGGATGGCCTGCGTCTCCTTGTCGCGGCCCAGCTTCGCGGAGCCGCCGGCGGAGTCGCCCTCGACCAGGAAGAGCTCGTTGTGCAGCAGGTCGGTGCTTTCGCAGTCGGTCAGCTTGCCGGGCAGCACCGCCACGCCGGAGCTCTTGCGCTTCTCGACCTTCTGCGCCGCGCGCTGGCGCGTCTGCGCCTGCTTGATGACGAGTTCGGCCAGTTTCTTGCCGTGCTCGACATGCTGGTTGAGCCACAACTCCAGCGCCGGCTTCACGAAGGCGGACACCAGCCGCAGCGCGTCGCGCGAGTTCAACCGCTCCTTGGTCTGCCCCTGGAACTGCGGATCCAGCACCTTGGCCGACAGCACGAAGCTGGCGCGCGAGAACACATCCTCCGCCATCAGCTTGACGCCCTTGGGCGCCAGCGCGTGCATCTCGATGAAGCCCTTGATCGCGCCGAACAGGCCGTCCTTCAGGCCGGACTCGTGCGTGCCGCCGGCCACCGTCGGGATCAGGTTCACGTAGCTCTCGCGCATGACCTGGCCCTCCTCGGTGAAGGCCACGCACCAGCTGGCGCCCTCGCCCTCGGCGAAGTTCTCGCTCTCGGAGGCGGTCGCGAACTGCTCGCCCTCGAACAGCGGGATCAGCGGATCGGCCGGCAGCGCCTGCATCAGGTAGTCGCGCAGGCCGCCCTTGTAGGTCCAGGTCTGCGTCTCGCCGGTCTTCTCCTGCGTCAGCGTGACCGTGACGCCGGGCATCAGCACGGCCTTGGAACGCAGCAGGTGCACCAGTTCGCCCTTGGGCAGGTCGGCGCTCTCGAAATACTTGCCGTCGGGCCAGACGCGCACCGTCGTGCCCTGCTTGCGGTCGCCCGTCTTGGGCTCGGCCTTGCGCGTGGCGACGGGTTCGATGACGTCGCCGCCCGAGAAGGCCAAGGTCGCGACCTGCCCCTCACGGTAGACGGTCACCTGCAGCCGCTTGGCCAGGGCGTTGGTCACCGACACGCCGACGCCGTGCAGGCCGCCCGAGAAGCTGTAGGCGCCGCCCGAGCCCTTGTCGAACTTGCCGCCGGCATGCAGCCGGGTGAAGACGATCTCGACGACCGACACGCCCTCTTCGGGATGCAGGCCGTAGGGGATGCCGCGTCCGTCGTCCTCGACGGTGATCGAGCCATCGGTGTGCTGGGTGACGGCGATGCGCTTGCCGTGACCGGCCAGCGCCTCGTCGGCCGCGTTGTCGATCACCTCCTGGATGACGTGCAGGGGGTTGTCGGTGCGGGTGTACATGCCCGGGCGCTGCTTGACGGGCTCCAATCCCTTGAGGACGCGGATCGAGCCTTCGCCATAACCGCCCGGTTCGTTGCCCGGCGCCTTGCCGGTGGAAGTGACTGCTTTGGTTGCCATGGGGCGGGATTCTATGCAGCGTCGGCGACGCTTCCGGACGCCTGCCGGCAGGGGTCGTTCCCATGGGGGTTTCCCCCTGGTCGAAAGCCCCCCCGTACCCGTCCCCCACCTCCCGCGCGCGCAGGCCGCACGGCGCATACCGTCCCGCACTTCCGGTTACCGATCGAGCCCCGCCGGCATGGGAGCGCTGTCGTAGCATCCGCCGCTTGTCTGCACGCCCCCGACCGACCGGCCCGATGTCGCTCCTGCACCGCCCACTCCGCCCGCTGCTGGCTCGCCTGGCTGCCCTGGGCCCCCTCTCGCTGGCGCTCTCCTCCCTCCTCGGAGCGGGCCAGGCCCTGGCCGACGACTTCAAGGCCAGTCCGGAGATGGCCATGGAACTGCGGCACGCCCGTTGGTTCGATGGCGAGAAGCTGCAGAGCGGCACGCTTTACGTCGAGGATGGCCGCTTTGTCCAGAAGCGCCCCCGCAAGGTCAACCGGCTGATGGAACTGCGGGGCCAGACGCTGGTGGCGCCGCTCGCCGACGCGCACAACCACAACCTGCAGAGCGCCTGGGGGCTGGACAAGTTCGGTCAGGATTACCTGCGCGACGGCGTGTTCTACGCGGCGATGCTGTGCGCCGATCCGGCGGCGGTCGAGCCCATCCGCGCCAGGATTTCGCAGATGGAGACGCCGGACGTGCTGTTCGCCACCGCCTGCATCACCTCGTCCGACGGCCAGCCGCTGGCGATGCTGCAGTCCGGCACGCCGCCGATGGCGATGGACCAGATCGTCGACAAGGCGGTGCTGATCATGGACACGGCCGAGCAGGTCGGACAGAAGTGGCCGCTGATCTCCGGCCGCCACAGCGACCTGATCAAGGTCATCATGAGCTACCACGACCGCCCGGAGCTGCGCCACGTGCCCGAGCAGCGCGGCCGGCTGGGCGTGACGCCCGAGGTCGTGGCCGAGGTGGTCCGCCGCGCGCACGCGGAAGAGCGCCGCGTCGTCGTCCACATCGAGAGCGCCGCCGACTTCGCCGCCGCCGTGCGCGCCGGCGCCGACTTCATCGCCGAGCTGCCGGGCTACTTCCCGCAGCACGGCGAGGAGCCTGAAACCCATCTGATTCCCCCGGACGTCGCCGCGCTGGCCGCCGAGAAGAAGATCGGCATCGTCACCGCGACGGTCGCGACGCGGCTGTTCCAGCCCGCGCCGGAACTGCTGGCTCGCATCGAGGCCGTGCAGAAGCAGAACCTGGAGCGGCTCAAGACCGCCGGCGCGCGGCTGCTGGTCGGCTCCGACCTGTTCACCGGCAACGCGCTGAGCGAGGTGCATCACCTCGACCAGCTGGGCGTGCTCGACAAGACCGCGCTGCTGCGCCTGGCCACGGTCGAGACGCCCAAGGCCCTGTTCCCGCAGCGCAAGCTCGGCTGCTTCCAGCCCGGCTGCGAGGCCAGCTTCCTGGTGCTGATCGGCAATCCGCTGGAGGACCTCGACGCCCTGGACAAGCCGATCCTGCGCATCAAGCAGGGCCGCGTGCTGACGCAGCTGGACGACGTCGCCGCCACCGCCGGCGAAGAGAACAACGCGCTGAACTCCGCCGCCGGCGCCGACAAGAAGGCCTCCGGCAGGAAGTCGAGCGCCAAGTCCACGGCCAAGTCGACCAGCAAGGCGTCCGCCAAGAAGAAGTCATCGGGGAAACCCGCATCCAAGAGCGGCACGCGCTGAGACCCGCCACCAGCCGGTACATTGACCGGATGAGCGCGCTCCCCGTTCCCCCTTCTTCTTCCCGCACGCTGTCGATGCGGCAAGTGCTGATCTGCGGCGCCGCGATCGTCACGCTGTCGATGGGCATCCGCCACGGCTTCGGCCTGTGGCTCACCCCGGTGACCATGGACCGCGGCTGGACCCGCGAGGCGTTCTCCCTCGCGCTCGCCGTGCAGAACATCGCCTGGGGCGCGGCCGGCCCGTTCGCCGGCATGCTGGCCGACCGCTTCGGCGCGCTGCGGGTGCTGATCGCCGGCGCCCTGCTCTATGCCGCGGGGCTGGCGCTGATGGCGGTGTCGACCTCGACCGCCGGCTTCCTCGGCAGCGCCGGGGTGCTGATCGGGCTGGCCCAGTCGGGCACCACCTACGCGGTCATCTATGGCGTCATCAGCCGCAACGTCTCCGCGGAGAAACGGTCCTGGGCCATGGGCGTCGCGGCGGCGGCGGGCTCCTTCGGACAGTTCCTGATGGTGCCGGTCGAGAACTGGCTGATCGGCTACCACGGCTGGCAGAACGCGCTGTTCGTGCTGGCGATCGCCGCCTGCCTGATCGTGCCGCTGGCCTTCGGCCTGCGCGAGCCGGCGCGCGACGCCGCCCACGGCGCCCATCACCAGAGCATCGGCCAGGCGCTGCGCGAGGCCTTCGGCTACCGCAGCTTCCAGCTGCTGATGCTGGGCTACTTCGTCTGCGGCTTCCAGGTCGTGTTCATCGGCGTGCACATGCCGAGCTACCTGAAGGATCACGGCCTGACGCCCCAGGTCGCGACCAATGCGCTGGCGCTGATCGGCCTGTTCAACGTCTTCGGCACCTACGCCGCGGGCACGCTGGGTCAGAAGGTCCCCAAGCGCTACCTGCTGTCGGGCATCTACCTGCTGCGCTCGATCGCGATCATCATCTTCCTGAACGTGCCGCTGACGCCGACGAGCGTCTACGTCTTCGCCGCGGTGATGGGCGTGCTGTGGCTGTCCACCGTGCCGCCGACCAACGCCATCGTGGCGCAGATCTTCGGCGTACAGCACATGTCGATGCTGGGCGGCTTCGTGTTCTTCAGCCACCAGATCGGCAGCTTCCTGGGCGTGTGGCTGGGCGGCAAGCTGTATGACGCGACGGGCTCCTACGACGTCGTCTGGTACCTGGCGATCGCGCTGGGCGTCATGGCGATGGTGGCCAACCTGCCGGTGCGCGAGACCGCGATCCCGCGGCGTGCGGTGCCGGCCACGGCGTGATCCAGCATGATGCGGCACGGGCTCTGGCGGATCCTGGCGTGGCTCGTCGCCTGCGCTGTCCTGGCGCTCGTCTTCCTGGCCTACACACAGCCTTCGCTGATGCAGCAACTGGGTGACGCGATCTGGGCCTGCTTCTGATCCTGGTCCTGGTCCGGACCCTGCCCCGACTTTCATTCTGACCACGGATACGACAGCGACAACCAGCGCCACGAGCGCATCGACAACGGAGACAACATGGTCGTGATCATCACCGGCGCCTCCGACGGCATCGGCGCCGAACTGGCGCGTCAATGGGCGCGGCGCGAAGGCGCCAAGCTCTCGCTCGTGCTGGCGGCGCGCAGCGTCGACAAGCTCGAGAAGGTGGCGGCGGAATGCGAAACGCTCGGCGCCCACACCCGCGTGCAGCGCTGCGACGTCGAGTCGCAGGAGGACTGCCAGGAACTGGTACGCACGACGCTGGGCGCCTTCGGCGCGATCGACGTGCTGGTCAACAACGCCGGCATGTCGGCGCATGCGCTGTTCGACCAGGTCAAGGACCTGGCCTGGTACCAGCGCCTGATGCAGATCAACCTGTGGGGCTCGGCCTGGTGCACGCAGGCCGCGCTGCCGGCGCTCAAGGCCAGCCGGGGCCGCATCGTCGCGGTCTCCAGCCTGGCCGGGCTGCTGGGCATCCCGGGCCGAACCGCCTACAGCGCCAGCAAGTTCGCCATGACCGGCTTCTTCGAGGCGCTGCGCACCGAGGTCGCCGCCAGCGGCGTCAGCGTGACCATCGCCTACCCGGGCGTCGTGGACACGCAGATCCGCTATCGCGGCTTCAATGCGCAGGGGACGGCGTCGGGGCTGAGCAGCCTCGACGAACGCGGCGCGATGCCGGTCCAGGAATGCGCCAGACTGATCCTCGACGGCACGCTGGCGCGCGAGCGCGACATCGTCATGACCGCCAAGGGCAAGCTGGGCCGCTGGCTCAAGCTGCTGGCGCCGGCCATGGTCGACCGCATGGCGATGAAGGCCCTCAAGAAGGAACAACGACCCGCATGAGCATGTCCTCCCTCCCCGGCAGCGCCCTCCACGGCGCCTCCTACCCCAGCGACTGGGTGCTGCGCTGGGCGCAGGCCTGGCGCGACCGCGACGGCGTCACCGCCCTGGACCTGGCCTGCGGCTCGGGCCGCCATCTGCGGCTGCTGGCGGGCGAAGGCGTGGCCGTCACCGGCGTCGACCGCGACGCGGCGGCGTTGGCGACGTTGACGACGCTCGCCGGGCTCTCCGACCGCCTCGAGCTCATCGAGGCCGACATCGAGCAAGGCCCCTGGCCGCTGGCGGACCGCGTGTTCGACGTGGTGCTCGTCACCAACTACCTGTGGCGGCCGCTGCTGCCACGCGTCGTCGAGGCCGTCGCGCCCGACGGCTGGCTGATTTACGAGACCTTTACCGATGGACAACAGACGGTGGGCCGGCCCGCCAATCCGGATTTCCTGCTGACGCCCGGCGAGCTGCTGACCGCCGCCGCCGGCCTGCGCGTGATCGCCTATGAGGACGGCTTCATCGAGGCGGAGCCCCCCAACGCCGGGGGCGGCGCCGTCAACGGCCGGTATGTGCAGCGCGTTGCTGCGGTTCGCGGGAACCGGCCCGCCGACGCCACGCCGCCTGGGGTCTACCCCAGATACCGGCTGCGCTGAGCGCGCAGGCCCGGAAGCGCTCCGGCGCTTCAGTAGAATCCGCCGATCCAGAGGAATCCTCAATGAACGCAATTGTTGGCAGCATCGTCGCGCTGGTCACGCCGATGCATGAAGACGGCCGCATCGACTTCGATGGGCTGCGCAGCCTGATCGACTGGCACATCGACCAGGGCACGGACGTCATCGGCGTCGTCGGCACGACCGGCGAGTCCCCGACCGTCACGATGGAAGAGAATCGCGAAGTGATCCGCGTCGCGGTCGAGCACGTCAAGGGTCGCAAGCCGGTCCTGGCCGGCACCGGCGCCAACGCCACCGCCGAAGCCGTCGAGCTGAGCCGCTTCGCCAAGCAGGTCGGCGCCGATGCCACGCTGTCGGTCGTCCCCTACTACAACAAGCCTTCGCAGGAAGGCATCTACCAGCACTTCAAGGCGATCGCCGAGGCGGTCGACATCCCGATGATGCTGTACAACGTGCCCGGCCGCACGGTGGCGGACATGTCGGTGGAGACCACGCTGCGCTGCGCCTCGCTGCCCGGCGTGTTCGGCATCAAGGACGCGACCGGCAACGTCGAGCGCGCCGCCTGGCTGATCAAGCACGCCCCGCAGGGGTTCAGCATCTACTCCGGCGACGACGCGACCGCCATCGCGATGATGCTCATGGGCGGCCGCGGCTCCGTCAGCGTCACCGCCAACATCGCGCCCAAGGCGATGCACGAGATGTGCATGGCCGCGATCGAGGGCCGCGTGCGCGAGGCCACCGCGCTCCACTTCCAGCTGCTGCCGCTGCACAAGCAGCTGTTCTGCGAACCCAGTCCCGCCCCGAGCAAGTGGGCCCTGAACAAGCTGGGCCGCTGCCCCAACAACCTGCGCCTGCCGCTGACGCCGCTGACCCCCGCGGGCCAGGATCTGGTCGAAGGCGCCATGCGCGACGCCGGCCTGCTCTAATCACTGCCGGCCGGCGCGCGCCGGCCGCCCCCTTTTCCTTCAGCGGCCGCGGGCCGCACCGACCTACCTCGGAGATCTCCAGCGTGACTCGTTCCCTTTCTGAATCCGGCGCGCCCACTCCAGTGCGCGTGGCCTGCCTGATGGCGCTGGCCTCGCTGACGGCGTGCAGCACGTTCGAGAGCATCACCAGCAGCGACAAGGTCGACTACCGCACCCAGGCCAAGCAGACCACCGGTCTGGACGTGCCGCCGGACCTGACGCAGCTGCCCAAGGAGAACCGTCCCACCGGCCCGATCAGCGCCGCGCAGATGGCCGCGCAGCCGAACGCGCAGCGCCAGGCCGTCGCAACCGCGGGCGCGCCCGTCGCGCTGGACAAGGCCGGCACGATCGAATTCCACCGCCTGGGCAACGCCCGCTGGCTGCACAGCGCCCTGCCGCCCGAGCAGGTCTGGCCGCAGGTCAAGAGCTTCTGGCAGGACCGCGGCTTCACCATCGAGACCGAGGACCAGAACGTCGGCCTGATGGAGACCAACTGGGCCGAGAACAAGGCCAAGCTGCCGCAGGACTTCATCCGCAAGACGCTGGGTTCGCTGCTGGATTCGCTGTACTCCACCGGCGAGCGCGACAAGTACCGCACCCGCCTGGAGCGCAACGACCAGGGCGGCACCGACATCTACGTCACGCACCGCGGCCTGGTCGAGGTCTACACGAACTCGCAGCGCGACGAGACCGGCTGGCAGCCGCGCCCGTCCGACCCGGAGCTGGAAGCCGAGATGACCTCGCGCCTGATGCTCAAGCTCGGCGGCAAGGAAGAAGACGCCAAGACCCTGGTCGCCACCGCGCAGCAGCCAGCGCCGTCCTTCGCCGAGGCGCCGCGTGGCAACGCGCCGCGTTCGCTGGCGGACGTGCCGGATCAGCTGAAGATCAACGAGGACTTCGACCGCGCCTGGCGCCGTGTCGGCCAGTCGCTGGACCGCCACGGTTTCACGATCGAGGACCGGGACCGCAAGCAGGGCCTGTTCTTCCTGCGCTACGCCGACCCCAACCAGGCCGGCAAGGAAGAACCCAACTTCTTCCAGCGCCTGTTCGGCGCGACCAGTGCGTCCACGGCGGTGCGTTACCGCGTGTCGGTCAAGACCGAGGGCACGAGCTCGACCGTCATGATCCTGGACGACAAGGGCCAGCAGCAGACCAACGAAATGGCCAAGCGCATCCTGCAACTGCTGATGGAAGACGTGCGCTGATCTCTCTCGATGGCGGACCACCGTACGCCATCAGTTTGCGCAAAACAAAACGCCACCGTCGAGGTGGCGTTTTTCATTGACGGGCATTCAGTGCGAGAGAGGTCCTCATTCGCCTGGTCAAGGCTGGAGAAACTCCACTCTAATACCAGCGGACGTGCGGAGGCCCAGCCTGCCGCAGGCAAAGAAAAAGCCGCAAGGGCGAACCCTTGCGGCTTTCTCTGGACGAGTGAATCGTCTTAGTTGCTGGCGGCCGAAGCGGGCGCAGCAGCGTCGGAAGCGGCAGCCGAAGCTTCCACGGCCGGGGCCGAGGCTTCAACGGCCGGAGCCGAAGCTTCCGGAGCCGGGGTCGCCACGGGGGCGACGACTTCTTCCTTCTTGCCGCAAGCGGTCAGGGCAACAACGGCCAGCAGGGAGGCCAACAGGATCGACTTTTTCATACTTGTCCTCAAGTAACTTTTAGACGAACAATCAATTACCGGTAATTAATGAAGTCGTACCAGATGACAAGTACAACTTCAGCAGACCAAGACGCGAGAAACCTCGAGCGCTTCCCTCGCCTAGCCAATGATTATAGCCACCAGTTTGTAATCTCCTTACAAGCCTAGGGTGCTGCTGGCGAACGAATCGGCAGACCGTTGCTCAATAGCGTCAAACCACTCGCGAGCCATGGCTTCTTCCCGGGCGTCATGCAGCGAAAGTGAGGCCCGGGCCGGTGTCCACAACTTCAATGTCAGCAATCCGGGTGCCAGCAGAAGCCCCATGGGCGCGGGAGTGCTGCGCTCAGCGAGGTCGGCCGGATCGAACGCGCGCGCCTGCACCACGTGATCGTGCGTCTGGCGCCACTGGACGAAACGAGGATGGACGCGGCGCAGCGTCTCGTAGTCGGTGTTCGCCAGCAGCCGCAAGCGGCGGTGCGGAAGCGCCCAGCGATGGAGCGCGTCCAGCAGTCCGGCCTCGGAGAGTGGCCACTCAGCGAAATCCGGGTCCATCCAGCACAACTCGCGCCCGCCCTGCTCCGCCGCCCGCTGCAGCGCTTGCCGCAGCATTTGCCGGACTTCCGCGGGCGAGTCGACAAGTCGAGGCTGGAGATCTTCAGCAGGCGTGGTTTCCAGGCGTGTGGTTTCCGGGGGCATGACGAGCTCCTTGTCGATGGGGGAGCCGGATCCGGCGAGGAACGCGGCGAGGAACGCGGCGAGAAGTCCGGCGAGAAGTCCGGCGAAGGCTCCGATGAGGATGCTGATGAGCGGTGCCAGGCGGGGGCGATCAGCCGGGCAGCACCCAGCCGTCCTCGGTCCATTGGTCCAGCAAGTCGCGTGCGCCGTCGCTCAGCTTCGCGACATCGGCCGCGGACAGCGCGCGGCGGTCCGCCATCCGGCGCATCAGCGTCGCATCGCGCCCGCCGGCCCGGAACGATTGTCCGTTGATGAAGACATGCGCGGCGTCGTACAGCATGCGGGTGCGGGCGCTCAAGCGCGCGGCCTGCCCCGCCGGCAACGCGCCCCCCGGCTCGAAGAAGACCTTCGGCTTGGGCTCGGTGAGCGCCTCGCCGAGCGCGCGTTCCAACGCCAGCGGTTGTGCGACCGCCTTCAACACCGCTTCGCGCGCGAAGGTCGTGAGCGCCTCAGGAATGCGCCCCGGCTCGCCGGTGGCCGCCTGGCGCGGGTCCATGTACATCCGGTCGCCGCGCGGCGCTTCCTCGTCGTCGGTCAGGCGGACCAGCAGTTCATTGGCCAGCTCGCTGCGCCACGGCGAACGGAAGCCCACCGAGGCCGTCATGCAGTCGCCGCCGACCGCCACGCCGTCGTGCGCCCAACCGGGCGGCAGGTAGAGCATGTCGCCGGGTTCGAGCACGAACTCCTGTTCGGGCTCGAAGTCGGACAGCACCTTCAGCGGCAGGTCCTCGCGCAGCGCGCCGGTGGTGGACACGCCCAGGCGTCCGATGCGCCAGTGGCGGCGCCCGCTCACCTGGATCAGGAAGACGTCGTAGGAATCGAAATGCGGACCGACCCCGCCGCCCTCGCTGGCGTAGGACAGCATCAGGTCGTCCAGGCGCGCCTCCGGGATGAAGCGGAAGCGGCTCAGCAGCGCCTGCGCCGCCTCGACGTGCAGGTCCAGCCCCTGCACCAGCAAGGTCCATTGCGGCTTGCTCCAGGCGGGCAGCTTGGCGATCGGCCCCTGGCGCATGGACCAGCGGCCGCCGTCCTGCTGGGCGACGAGGCGGGACTCCACCTCGTCGCTGGCCGCCAGGCGGGCCAGGCCGGCGCGATCAATCGGCGGCACCACACCCGGCAGCGCCTGGCGCACGAGCAGCGGCTGCTTCTGCCAATGGCCCTTCATGAACTGCGCCGGGCTGAGGCCGCCGAGCAAGGGCAGCGTTGCGGCGATGTCGATGCCCGAAGTGCCGGCGGCATCGGCAACGGACCCTGCATTGCTGGAACGTCTGGCGCGGACCGAAGGGGCGGGGGCCGTCTGGGGGGACTTGGACTTGGAGCTCATGGGCGCGCATTGTCTGAGAGAATTGCGCGATGCAAATCACTGCCCCCTGCGTCGTCTCCCTGACCTGGAGACTCGAGGACGCCCAAGGCCAATCCGTCGAGGTGCTGGACCCGCCGATGGAGTTCTTCTACGGCGGCCAGGACCTGTTCACGAAGGTCGAGGAAGCGCTGGTCGACAAGCTCGCCGGCGACGAGGTCAGCGTGGCGCTCGAGCCCGAAGATGCGTTCGGCGACTACGACAGCGACCTGGTCTGTTTCGAGCCGCGCGACGTCTTCCCGGAGGGCGTCGACGTCGGCATGCAGTTCGAAGGACTGCCTGAAGGCGCGTCGACGCCGGACATGCCGGCCGACCGCATCTACACGGTGACCGAGGTCTATCCGGAACACATCGTCCTGGACGGCAACCATCCGCTGGCGGGCGTGGGCCTGCGCATCCACGTGACGGTGCACGACGTGCGCGAAGCCACCGAGGAAGAGCTGGAAGCCGGCTCGCTGGGCGACTCGGGATTCACCGTCGCCACCGGCCTTGCCGCCGGGCCGGGACCGGACGAACCGATCCACTGACCATTCCGGTTGGCACCCATTCCTGGAAGCCATGCGATGCGGGGCTTCTTCGTTTCGGCCCCATCGCCGACGCCTCGCGCGCTCAGCCCTTCCCGGACGGATCGCCCAGAGGCCAGTGCGTCGGCGCGGCAGGCTCGCGCGTGCAGAGCCGCCGATAGAGATCGAAGACCTTCGCCTCCAGTTCGGCGGGGCTGCAGCACACGCGCGCGCCGATCAGCCGGGCACGGTAGTTGTGGATCTGTTCCCGCACCGCGTGGGACCAGCTCTGGGTGCTGGGCGTCAGGTCGAAGGTGCTGCTGCGCAGCACGTGCAGCCAGCCGGTCAGCACCGGCTCCGGCAGTCCGGCCAGCGTCTCGGTCAGGGTCGCCGGGGGACGTTCGCGTCCGGCATGCAGGCGGTACAGCATCAACAGGCGGATCACCAGTGCCGGGTCCGAGGACGCGGTCATGGCCAACCCCTCAGGCGGCACGCCATGGCGCATCAGCCGGAACAGCCGTCCCAGCACGTCCAGGTCGCAGCTCGGCAACGCCCGGGGCGATTCCTCCTGGGGCGGCATCAGCAGATCGCCCTGAAAGTAGCGCACCCCCAGCGCCTTGAGGCGCAGATAGTCCCCCGACTCGGTCATGCGGTCGGCGATCAGCATCGCGCCGGCCTGGCGTGCGAGTTCCTGGACCGGGGCCCAGGCGTTCACCGGCGCGAGCGACACATCCAGCTTCACGAACGACACCATCGGCAGCCAGACGGTCCGCGGATCGTCCGGGGTCACCACGCCCGCCAGCGCGAAGCGGTAGCCGCGCGCATGCAGTTGCGCGATGCGCCGGGTCAGCGTCTCCTGGACCGGCACCCCGACAGGGATCTGGATCGCGCCCAGCGGGCCGCACAGCACATCCCCGATCGGACTGAGCAGGGTCGCCGCGTCCATCTCGACGAACAGGCAGCCGGGGCGGCGATGCGCGATGCCACCGTCCAGCAAGGCCTGGCTGAGTAGCAGGCTGGTCGCGTAGGCGCTGGGCGGCGGCGCGCGGCGCCAGCCGGCATTCCAGCGGAAGCACAGCTCCTGTCCCATCGGCTCGACGGAGCCGTCGATGACGGGTTGGCGTGCGAAACGGGCGCAGGTGGATTCGGGTTGGATCAGCAGCCGGGCTGCCGTGACGCCGCTGCGGGAGGGTCGGGAAGATTGCGTGGCCATGGGAATCGTCGACAGACCCGGAAGCCCGGGCGGGACGTCAGTATTTCCAGGAACGGCCAAACGTTCGATGGCTCAGCTCAGTGGCATTGCAGCGATTTCCGACTGGGAACAGTCGTTGACCGACTCGTTTGCTGGATCGCGCGTGGCCGAAACGGTCAAGCCGAGGCTCAGCGAGGTCCTCGCGCCGTTCGGCGTGCGTTCGAAATGGAAGACCGCGCCTATCCGTTCGGCGCGACGACGCAAGCCGGCCAGGCCGGTGCCGCCGCCCAGCGGCGAGTCCTCGCCGCTCCCCTGTTCCGCGCTTGTTTCCCGCGCGGCCTCGTCGCCGGCCAACTCGCGCTGCGCGTTCCCCGACTGGCCGTTGTCCTCGATCAGCACCTCCAGCCGCTCGCCGTGCAGCACCGTCATGCGGATCGACAGCCGGCTCGCATTCGCATACTTGATGGTGTTGGCGACGGATTCTTCGACGATGCGCATCACCTGCTTGGAAAGGTCGGCCAGCAGCACGATTTCGGGTCCTTCGGGAATGTCGTATTCGATCTGGAAGTCACCCCGGCTGAGCGACTCGTCCAGGTTGCTGCAGTAGGTGAACAGGATGTCGTGGATCGTGCGCTGCTCGTGGACCTCCGTCACCGAGATGATCTCGCGCAGGTCCTTCAGGGCGGCCATCAGGCCGCGTTCCAGGCGCTCATGGTCGATGTCGCGGTCGCGCACGCTGAAGAGCGTCGTGACCAGCTTGGAGCCGATGCCGTCGTGCAGGTCCCGATAGATCCGGTCGCGCTCGGCCTGCGCGGCGGATTCGGTTTCCATCTCGCGCTGGCGGTTGTAGCTGATCAGCAGTTCCCGTTCGCGCTGCTGCAGGGTCTCGGAGAGGATGCGGTTGTTGTCGCGGACGCGCTTCACGTTCGCCTGGAACTTCGTCAGCAGGATCTGCGCGACGACGAACAGCAGCAGCGGCACGCTGAGGTGGCTCAGGTAGATCGGCGTGACCAGCAAATGCGACAAGGACCAGCCGGCATCCGGCATCGGGAAGGACACGAGCGCCCGTACCGCGTTGTGGTCCCGCAGCGCAAAGACCTGGGCCAGCACCGACTGGAAGAGCAGCGACATGGCCGTGCGTGAACGCGTCCGCGCGACGTGGAGCGCCAGGCGCGAGCAGGCGTAGAGGTGGAACACGAGCAACAGGGGCAGCCAGTAGGCGTCCAGCCATTCGCGCCCGCGCGCGCCCAGCAGCGGATAGGTGAGCGCGGCGAAGGCCGCCGCGCCGAACAGCGCCAGGGTCCCGCCGCGTCCCAGGGGCTCCTCGACGAAGGCGAAGATGAACAGCGTGAGCACGACCACGACGCCGCCGATGCAGGCGTACTGGGCCCAAAGCCACAGGGGCACCAGCGCGGCCGGGACGTAGGGCAGCAGCACCAGCGAGAACAGCACCGACCACAGCACCGTCGTGGCGCCCGCATGCAGGAAGACCGCCCCCTCCCGCCGGTTCGCCAGCCAGGCCCCCAGCATGAACATGCCCGCCAGCAGACAGAACACGTTGGAGGCATTGGCCAGCGAGGTGCCGACGAACAGCGTCAGCTCGCCGATGTAGGAGATGGTGTCGAGGTCGCCGATGTACACCGGCGCGATGTGGACCTGCCGATCCCAGGTGGTGAGTTCGACGGTCAGCACATTCCCTTCGGGCCGCACGAGACTGCGGGCCAGCGGGACCTGCAGCGGGCGGTACCACTTGTAGCGCGCGTCGACCGTGGACTTCGGCAGGCCGGCGACCCAGACACCGTTCAGGTAGACGTCCATCCCGTCCAGGGCCTGGCTGATGAGGAGACTGGTGCCGGGGATCCGCGAAGCTCCCCGGTAGCCCGCGCGGGCGTCGCAACACGGTGCCGGGTGCGCGAGGTACCGGTCCAGGTCGATGCGGAATCTCGCCCGCTTCAACCCGTCCACCTGGCTGAGGTCGTGGAGATACGGCAACGCGAACATCCCCTCGCGGGCGAGGACCGGGCCCTCCAGCCGCGGCACCTCCGGGCCGGCGTCGCGCGAGATCGTCCCGGCCTCGACGATCTCCAGGTCCTGGGCGCCCTCGACGCGGTAGACCCGCGTCGCGAGACTGCTGGTGGCCACGACCAGCAGGGCCAGGACGAAGAAGGTCAGCCAGAAGAACACCGTCTTCAGCGAGCTTCGCCTCGGACTACTCATCGATGAGCCCGTGCAGGCGCGCGGCGTTGGCCGCCATCGCGCGCGACTTCACACCCAGCTTGCGGTAGACGCTGCGCAGATGCTGGTTGACGGTGTGATGCGAGATGCTCAGCCGACGCCCGATCTCGACGATGGGCAGGCCGTCGACGAGGTGGCGCAGCACCTCCCACTCGCGCTCGCCCAGCCCGAGGTCGCGCAGGACCTTCTGCCGATCGACATGCGGACGCACGTTGTTCTCGAGCATGTTGATCCGCTCGACCACCAGTTGCGCGACCGCCGGACTCAAGGGCGACTGTCCGTTGTGGGCGCTGACGAGCTTGTCCACCATCCCCGGCTGGATCTCGTCCTTGAGCAGATAGCCGCTCGCGCCGGCCCGCAGGCTGCGCATCACATGCTTGCTGTCGCCGAAGGTGCTGACGACGACGCTGCGCGATTCCGGGCACTTGTCCTGGATCAGGCGGATCAGTTCGACGCCGTCGACATCCGGCAGGCCCAGGTCGACGATATAGAGATCCGCGCGGTTGGCGAGGATGGCCGCCACCGCTTCGCCGCGATTCTTGGCGATGCCCACCACTTCGCAGAAACTACTGTTCGAAATCACGTCCACCAACCTTTTCATGACGGTGGGGTCGTCTTCGATGATCACGACGGCAATACTCATTCGTTGGCTCCTTCTCACTCGTTGTCCCATTGCCCAGAGGCGGGCACAGTTTCGCGAGCGAGCAGAAACCAGCAATCACCGAAGCAAGTAAACCCGAAATCACCAGACTACTGAATTCAGTGGTGGTCCAGGACGCGCGGCCGCGGGGGATCCCATTCCCCGTCCTCGGACCCGGACACCCGTCGCCATCGGCTTTTGATCCAGTCTTCCGCGCTGGCGGCCAGGCAGGCGATCAGCAGTACCAGGCCCCCGATCGCGAGCAGGTAACCAATGACAGTAAGTTCAAACAAGGGATGACCAGGGACCGAAGCTTCCGCCTTCTCGGCCAGCAGGCAACCGGCGCCCGCGAGCGTCAGGCCGACAGCGACGGCATACATGTTTCTCATGACATCAATCCATTTGCAAACTATTAGTGGCAGTGTCACCGACTGCGATCAGTTTGCTAATCACTCATGAATGCATTTATCGACTTAAATCTGCTAGCTTTCAGCGATTCGAATGGCGAATTTCTTGAGTCATCCGGCGAATCCACCGCATGGGCGATGCCATTGAATATGCCGAAGCCCCCTCCTTGTTTCAGGCGTGGGCGCCGGCAATATCGGATCGAAGGCTGGACTGGCGACTCAGTCGCGCAAGATCCCCTGGCGGCGCCTCGTTCGGCCGGCCCTGGCGTCAGGAAAAACAGAACGGGCGCCCAAAGGCGCCCGTCGCAAAGGGAATGTCCGGCGGCGAGGATCAGCGCAGGAAACGCCCTCTCGGGTCGATGATCGCGATGTCGGCGTAATTGGTGCCCGTGTGATCGGTCGGCGAGTAACCGACCTCCATGCCGCCCAGGTCGAAGCGCGTCATGCTGTTGAGCACTTTCTGAACGGCGGCGCGGCTGGGATCCTTGCCGGCGCGCTTGAGCGCCTCCACCAGCACCTTGGCGGAAGCGAACCCCTCCATCATGGCCGGCGTGACCTGGCCGTTGGATTCGGCGGGATGGGCCTTCACCAGATCGCCCAGCTCGCGGACCATCGGCACGTTGGTCGAGCGCTCGCTCGGGAAGACCTGCGACACGATGATGCCGGCGGCGTTCTGGCCCAGCAGCTGGACGAACCCGTTCGAGGCGTTGTTGGACAGGGTCGCGCCCAGGATGCGCGAGCCGGCCGCGCGCAGCGCGTTGATCGTGTCGGCGGTGATCTGCTGCGACGCGACCATCAGCACGACCTGCGGGTCGGCGGCGATGAGTTGCTTGACCACGCCGGCGATGTCCGGCTTCTCACGCTCATAGGTGAAATGGGCGACCGGCTTCATCTTGCGGTCGTTGAAACCCGCCATGGCGCCGGTGATGCCGTCCGCGCCGAAGGTGTCGTTCACCTGCAGCAGGGCGATGCGGGTGTTGCCCATCTCCAGGAGCAGCTGGATGGCCCGCTCGGCTTCGCGCTGGTAGGTCGAGCGCACGTTGAAAATGAAGGGATGGACCGGCTTGTGCAGCAGCATCGCGCCGGTCGACGGCGCGATCAGCGGCACCTGGGCCTTGTCGAGCAGCGGCATCACGGCCTGCGTGTGCGGCGTGCCGCGCGTCAGGAACAGGGCGACGGCGCCCTTGTCGATCAGCGTCTGCGCATTGGCGGCGGCACGTTTGGGATCGAAGGCGTCGTCCAGCGACTGCAGGTCGATCTTCTGGCCGTTGACGCCGCCGGTGGCGTTGACCTTGTCGATGTACAGCCTGGCGCCCAGCGTCAGTTCCTTGACGCTGGCGGAGACCTGGCCGGAGAAGCCGGCGGTCTGGCCGATCAGGATGTCCGCGTGCGCGGCGGCGCTGAGGCTGAAAGCCACCAGTGCGGTGGCGATGGAAGCGGCGAACCGGCTCAGGGGCCGGCTCCGTGTAGGCTTGCTCATGGTGGTCTGTCCCGCCGGCACGCGGTGGCGGCCGGCTGTGTCTCCAGCTCGCCGGCGGTCAGATCGACGCCGGCCCCTCGGCGACTGGACCCCCCATGTTCAGGGGGGATCAGCGCCCCGCGCGCATCTTAGCCACGATGTCCGCTACCCGCCCAAGCAAAGCCTGCGTGTCGAAGGTCAGAACGTTGCGATTCGACAGCACCTGCCGGCCGCCCACCCAGACATCCGTGACATGTTCACGCCCGGCCACGTAAACGAGCTGCGCATCGGCGTGATACACGGGCTGGCACTCGATCGAGTCCAGCGCCACCGCGACCACGTCGGCCAGCTTGCCGGTCTCCAGCGTGCCCAGGTCGTTCGCACGGCCCATGGCCTTGGCGGCGCGGACGGTGGCCATCTCCAGCGCGGTGCGCGCGGTCACCGTCAGCGGGTCGCCGGTGACGCCCTTGGCGAGCAGCGCCGCGGCGCGGATCTCGTTGAACATGTCCTGGCGGTTGTTGGAGGCCGCGCCGTCGGTGCCCAGCACTGTGTTGACGCCGGCGGCTTCCAGCGCCTTCAGCGGCGCGACGCCCGACGCCAGCTTCAGGTTGGAATTCGGGTTGTGGACCAGGTGCACGCCCTGCTTCGCGACGAGGTCGATCTCGTCCGGGGTCAGGTGGACCATGTGCACCGCGATCATCTTCGCGTTCAGCAGGCCCAGCTTGTTGAGGCGTGCCAGCGGACGCTCGCCGTACTGCTTCACGCTGCCGTCGATCTCGTCCTGCGTCTCATGGATGTGGCAGTGCATCTGCAGGTCGTACTTTTCGGCCAGTTGACGCAGCTGGATGAAGGTCTCGTCCGAGACCGTGTACGGCGCGTGCGGCGCGCTGGTCCAGTCCAGCAGCTTCTCGCCCTTGAACTGCTCGTAGGCGGCCAGGCCCTTGTCGATGTAGTCCTGGGCGTTGGCGGCGTAGCCGGTCGGGAAGTCGATGACGTTGATCGACACGCCGGCGCGGATCCCGCTGTCCACCGCCGCGCGGGCCATCGCGGTCGGGAAGAAATACATGTCGTTCAGGTAGGTCACGCCGCCGCGCAGCGCTTCGGCCGCCGACAGCAGCGAGCCCTGGTAGGTCCAGTCCTCGCTGACCCACTGGCGCTCCAGCGGCCAAATGTGGTTGTTGAGCCAGTCCATCAGCGCGAGGTCGTCCGCGACGCCGCGCAGCAGCGACATCGCCGAATGCGTGTGGGCGTTGATCAGGCCGGGGATCAGCACATGGTTCGGCAGCTCGACGCGTTCGGCGTCGGCGTAACGCTTGAGGGCTTCCTCGCGCGGCAGGACGGCGGCGATGCGCTCGCCTTCGATGGCCAGCGCGTGCTGCTCGAGCACGGGGCTGTCCGGGGTCATGGTGATCAGCCAGCGGGGCAACAGCAGCTTCACGGCTTGGGTCGTCATTCAGGTTCTCCTTGCTCACGCCGCTCGGCGCGAGGTGCATTGTCTTGATTCTTGGCGGCGCCGTCGCGGCGCCGCGGATTCAGAAGATCTCGTCGAACAGCGCCAGCACGCGCGTCGCGTCGACCTCGACGCAGACCTGCTGCGCCGGATGGCCGCTCCACGGCGTGGCGGTGCCGTGCTCGCCGCGCCAGTCCTGGATGGTCTGGCCGGTGGCGATGCCTTCCAGCGCCACACGCACCGGGCCCGCGCGCAGCGTGAACGCGTCCGGCACCAGCAGGATCGCCGCGGCGCTCGCGTCGTGCGCGTAGATGCCGCCGATGCCGTCTCGCGCGTCGTAGAACTGCTGGTAGTGGCGCGTCGCCGCCCAGAGCACATCGCCCGCGCCGTCGCCGCGGCCGCGCAGCCTGGCCAGGTCGGCCTCGCGCATGATCGCTTCCTGCGTCACGTCCAGGCCGACGATGGTCACCGGCCAGGCGGCGGTGAAGACCTGATCCGCGGCTTCCGGGTCGGCCATGATGTTGGCCTCGGCCACGGGCGTCACGTTGCCGCCGTGGCCCTTCAATCCGAAGGCGCCGCCCATCACGACGACGCGCTTGACCTTGCCGGCGATCCCGGGATCGTGCTTCAGCGCGAGCGCCAGGTTGGTGAACGGTCCCACGGCCACCAGCGTGATCTCGCCGGGCCGTCCGTTGACCAGCTCGCAGATCAGCTGATGCGCGGGACGCGGATCGAGCGGCCGCGTCGACGCCGGCAGCCGGTCGGCGACGCCGCCCAGGCCGTCGTCGCCGTGCACATGCGCGGCGTCCTTGCGGCGGCGTTCATCGCGCAACGGGCCTGCGGCGCCCGCGGCGACCGGCACGTCGCGGCGGAAGAGCGCGGTCAGCCCGCACGCGTTGCGCGTGGTCGTGGCGACCGGGCCGTTGCCGAAGACCGTCGTGACGGCCACCAGCTCAAAACGGGGATGGCAGGCCAGCAGCGCGAGCGCGAGCGCGTCGTCGATGCCGGGATCGGTGTCGAAGAGGACCGGGATGGGCTTCGGGCCCAGGTCCGAAGCGGAATGTTTGCTGTCCATGGGGTACTGCGCTCCAGGGTCAGGGGTTGCCGTCGGCGGAGTGTGCCCCGTTCGCGATCAGCTCGGCGAGCTCGGGCAATTCCGGCAGTTCAGAACGGTGCGGCATCGCCTGCTGCACGCCGGTCCGGCTGACCGCGAGCGCCGCCGCCAGCTGTCCCAGCGCGGCCGCGCGGGCCGGCACCAGACCTTCGGCCAGGCCCACGGCGAGTCCGCCCACGAGCGTGTCGCCGGCGCCGACCGTGTCCACCGCCGCCACGCGCGACGCGTGCAGATGCAGACCGTCGGGATGCTCGTCGCTGAGCAGCCAGGCCCCGGCGCCGCCGAGCGTCACGAGCACATGGCGCGGTCCCAGCGTCCGCAGATGCGGGGCGGTCGCGCGCGCGATGGCGATGCCGTCGGCGTCGCCGGGCAGCGCCACATCGCGCGCCAGCTGCAGGGCTTCGGTTTCGTTGACGATCAGCCAGTCGCTCAGGCCCAGCAGCGCGGCTGGCAGGTCCTGGGCCGGCGCGGCATTCAGCACCGTGGTCACGCCGGCGTCGCGGGCGATCTCGAAGGCGCGCTGGATGGCCGGGACCGGCACTTCCAGTTGCGCCACGACCACTCTGGCCTGGCGCAGCAGCGCCCCGCCCTGCTCCACGTCGGCGGCGTCCAGGTCCGCATTGCTGCCGGGCACGACGACGATCGCGTTCTCGCCGCCCTCGCTCGCGACCATGATCACGGCCACGCCGGGCCAGGTCGCCTCGTCGCGGCGGATCGCCTGCACATGCACGCGTTCGGCCTCCAGCGCCTTCAGCAGGTCCTGCCCGTGCTGGCGCATGCCGACACGGCCGATCAGCGCCACCTCGGCGCCCAGCCGCGACGCGGCCACCGCCTGGTTGCCGCCCTTGCCGCCCGGCGTGCCGGCGAAGGCCTCCCCGATCAGGGTCTCGCCCGGCGCGGGCAGACGCGCGGCGTGGGCCACGAGGTCCATGTTGACGCTGCCCACCACCACCACGGTGGCGGCAGCCTTTGCTGAAGTCATGAATGCTCCGGAGACGACGGCGCCGCGGTGCTCTCGCGCAGCACGACCTGCGGCACGAGTTGCAGGTCCTTGAAGGGCGCCTGGGGATTCTCGATGCGCTCGATCAGCGCGCGGCCGGCCTCCCGGCCCAGGTCGCGGATCGAGCAGCCCACGCTGGTGAGCGCGGGATAGACATAACTGCCGAGTTCGATGGCATCGAAGCCCACGACCGACAGCTGACGCGGCACGTTCAGGCCGAGCTCGGCGGCGGCGCGCAGCGCGCCCATGCCCATCAGGTCGTTGCAGGCGAAGACGGCAGTCAGCTCGGGCTGACGCGTCAGCAGCGCCTTGACGGCGTCGTAGCCGCCGGCGGTGCTGAAGTCGCTTTCGGCCAGCCACTCGGCACGTGCCTCCAGGCCACGCTGCTCCATCGCATTGCGCCAGCCGGCGACACGTTCGGTGGTGACCTCGAATTCGGCGGGGCCGCTGACGCAGCCGATGCGGCGATGGCCCAGTTCCAGCAGATGACGGACCACCTCGAAGGCGCCGAGCTGGTTGTTCACGCTGACGCGGTCCGCGCGCGCGCCGGGCACCAGACGGTCCACGGTCACCACCGGCACGCTCGCGTGGCGGAAGGTACTGGCCAGCGTCTCGGCGTCACCGGCCGAGCTCAGCAGCAGGCCGTCGATGCGCTTCTCGAGCAGCGTGCGCAGGTAGGCCTGCTGATGCTTGGGATCGTTGTCCGAGTTGCAGAGGAAGACCGAATAGCCCGCCTGCCGGCACCACTCCTCGGCGCCGACGACCAGCTCCGCGAAGAACGGGTTGCGCACGTTGGGCACCAGCACGCCGACGATCTTGGTCTCGCTGCGACGCAGCGAGCGGGCCACCGCGCTGGGCAGATAACCGATCTCGTCGACCGCCGCCAGCACGCGCGCGCGGGCCTCGGCGCTCACCGGCCGCGTGTTGTTCAGCACATGCGACACCGTGGTGAAGGACACCCCCGCCAGCGCGGCTACATCCTTGATGGTGCTCATCGATCGATCCGGTCCTCTGCTCGTGCCAAACTGGCTGGTTCAGTCAATTGCAAACGTTTGCAGAGCATAACCCACCGGCGATGCGCTCCTGGCCGGGGCGGAGCGCGCGCATCAAATATTCAAATGCAAAAAAGCCCCTGGCCGAAGCTCAGGGGCTTGGTGCGGAGAGCCGGTGGTCCGGCTCGGCGCCGGTCGATCAGCGTTGGGCGATCGGCGTGACGTCGCGCTTGGTGGCGCCGACGAACAGCTGACGGGGGCGGCCGATCTTGTACTCGGGGTCGCCGATCATCTCGTTCAGCTGGGCGATCCAGCCGACCGTGCGGGCCAGCGCGAAGATCGCGGTGAACAGCGGCACCGGGATGCCGATGGCGCGCTGCACGATGCCGGAGTAGAAGTCGACGTTCGGGTACAGCTTGCGGGCGACGAAGTATTCGTCTTCCAGCGCGATCTTCTCCAGCTCCATCGCCAGCTTGAACAGCGGGTCGTCGTGCAGGCCCAGCTCGTTCAGGACTTCGTGGCAGGTCTCGCGCATCAGCTTGGCGCGCGGGTCGTAGTTCTTGTAGACCCGGTGGCCGAAGCCCATCAGCTTGACGTTGCTGTTCTTGTCCTTGACCTGCTTGATGAACTCGCCGATCTTGGCGACGCCACCCATCTGCTGGATGTCGTTGAGCATGTTCAGGCAGGCCTCGTTGGCGCCGCCGTGCGCCGGACCCCACAGGCAGGCCACGCCCGCGGCGATGGCCGCGAACGGGTTGGTGCCCGACGAACCGCACAGACGCACCGTCGAGGTCGACGCGTTCTGCTCGTGGTCCGCATGCAGCGTGAAGATGCGGTCCATGGCGCGGACCAGCACGTCGTTGGGCTTGTACTCCTCGCACGGCGTGGCGAACATCATGCGCATGAAGTTGCCGGCGTACGAGAGGTCGTTCTTCGGATAGATGTAGGGCTGGCCGATCGTGTACTTGTAGGCCATCGCCACCAGCGTCGGCATCTTCGCGATCAGGCGGATCGCGGCGATCTCGCGGTGCTCGGGATTATTGATGTCGGTGCTGTCGTGATAGAAGGCCGACAGCGCGCCCACCAGGCCGGTCATGACCGCCATCGGATGCGCGTCGCGACGGAAGCCGCGCAGGAAGAACTGCATCTGCTCGTTGACCATCGTATGGTTGGTCACGCGATTGACGAACTCTTCCTTCTGCGACGGGCTGGGCAGCTCGCCGTACAGCAACAGGTAGCAGGTCTCGAGGTAGTCGCAGTTGGTCGCGAGCTGCTCGATGGGGTAGCCGCGGTACAGCAGCTCGCCCTTGTCGCCGTCGATGTAGGTGATCGTGGAGTTGCACGACGCCGTCGACAGGAAACCCGGGTCGTAGGTGAACTTCCCGGTCTGCGCGTAAAGCTTGCGGATGTCGATCACATCCGGACCGATGGTGCCCTTGTACAGGGGCAGATCCATTTGCGGGCTGCCATCGGAGAACGACAGGGTGGCTTTGACGTCAGACGGGGTCATGGGCATTCCTTATGACTTCAGGGGTTCTGGTTACTGAGGGGTCCGCAGCATCGCAAGCACGGCATGAACGTCGGGCCGGTCCAGTTCGCCGGCCGGCTCCTTGCGGGCCAGCATCAGATCGAGCAGGTCGTTGTCCGACAGGTCCATCAGCTGACGCAGGCCTTCCGCGTGGAACTCGGTCAACGCGCCTTCATGCCGCTTGAAGAACCGCTCGATGAAAAGATCATTCTCCAACAGCCCGCGACGGCAACGCCACTTGAGCTTGGAGAGACCTCTCTCATCGATGAGGGTGTTCGTGTCGGCGGCGTTCATGCGTGTGCGTGCGTTCTCGCGGGCTCAGACGGTGCGACGCACCATCAATTCCTTGATCTTGCCGATCGCCTTCGTCGGGTTGAGACCCTTGGGGCAGACGTCGACGCAGTTCATGATGGTGTGGCAGCGGAACAGGCGGTACGGGTCCTCGAGGTTGTCGAGGCGCTCCGCGGTGGCCTGGTCGCGGCTGTCGGCGATGAAGCGGTAGGCCTGCAGCAGGCCGGCGGGACCGACGAACTTGTCGGGGTTCCACCAGAAGCTGGGGCAGCTGGTGGAGCAGCTCGCGCACAGGATGCACTCGTACAGGCCGTTGAGCTCGTCGCGCTCTTCCGGGGACTGCAGGCGCTCCTTCTCGGGCGGCGCTTCCTCGTTCACCAGGAACGGACGGATCGAGTTGTACTGCTTGAAGAACTGCGTCATGTCCACGATCAGGTCGCGGACGACGGGCAGGCCCGGCAGCGGCTTGAGGATGATGACGTCCGGCAGCGAGCGCAGGTTGGTCAGGCAGGCCAGACCATTCTTGCCGTTGATGTTCATCGCGTCGGAACCGCAGACGCCTTCGCGGCACGAGCGGCGGAACGACAGCGAGGGATCCACGGCCTTGAGCTTGAGCAGGGCGTCCAGCAGCATGCGTTCGTTGCCCGCGAGCTCCAGCTCGATGGTCTGCATGTACGGCTTGGCGTCCTTGTCCGGGTCGTAGCGGTAGATCTTGAAGGTGCGCTTGATCATTTGAATGCTCCTGCGGCGCTCAGAAGGTACGGACCTTCGGCGGGACGCTCTCGACGGTCAACGGTTGCAGATTGACCGGCTTGTAGGTCAGGCTGTTCGACTTGGAATGCCACAGCGTGTGCTTCATCCACTCCTTGTCGTTGCGGCCCAGCGGGAATTCCGCATCGTCCGCGCCGCGCTCGAAGTCGTTCACCGTGTGGGCGCCGCGGCACTCCTTGCGCGCGGCCGCGGACACGATCGTCGCCTGCGCGGCCTCGATCAGGTTGTCCACTTCCAGGGCCTCGACACGCGCGGTGTTGAAGACCTTGGACTTGTCCTGCAGCGTGATGTTCTTGACCCGCTCGCGGATCGCCGCGATGGCGGTGACGCCTTCGTCGAGCAGCTTGCTGGTGCGGAACACGCCGGCATGCGACTGCATCGCGGCGCGCATGTCATCGGCCACCTGCTGGGCGTATTCCCCGCCGGTGTTGGACTCCAGGCGGTTCAGGCGCGACAGCGTCTGGTCGGCGGCGTCCTTGGGCAGCGGCTTGTGCGACTTGCCGGCGCTCTTGTGGGCGTCGACGATGTGGTTGCCCGCGGCGCGGCCGAAGACCAGCAGGTCCAGCAGCGAGTTGGTGCCCAGGCGATTGGCGCCGTGCACCGACACGCACGAGCATTCGCCCACCGCGTACAGGCCGTTGACGACGCTGCGGTGTTCCTCGCCCTTCTGGACCACGACCTGACCGTGGACGTTGGTCGGGATGCCGCCCATCTGGTAGTGGATGGTCGGCACGACGGGGATGGGTTCCTTCGTGATGTCGACGTTGGCGAAGTTGTGACCGATCTCCAGCACCGACGGCAGGCGCTTGGCGATGGTGTCGCCGCCCAGGTGGGTCATGTCCAGCACGACGTAGTCCTTGTTGGGACCGCAGCCGCGACCTTCCTTGATTTCCTGGTCCATGCAGCGCGAGACGAAGTCGCGCGGCGCCAGGTCCTTCAGCGTCGGGGCGTAACGCTCCATGAAGCGCTCGCCATTGGCGTTGCGCAGGATCGCGCCCTCGCCGCGGCAGCCTTCGGTCAGCAGCACGCCCGCGCCGGCCACGCCGGTCGGGTGGAACTGCCAGAACTCCATGTCCTGCAGCGGGATGTCGGCGCGCGCCGCCATGCCCAGGCCGTCGCCGGTGTTGATGAAGGCGTTGGTCGAGGCCGCGAAGATGCGACCCGCGCCGCCGGTGGCCAGCAGGACGGTCTTGGCCTCGAGGATGTGGACTTCGCCCGTCTCCATCTCCAGCGCGGTCACGCCGACGCAGTCGCCGTCGGCGTCGCGGATCAGGTCCAGCGCCATCCACTCGACGAAGAAGTTGGTGCGGGCCTTGACGTTCTGCTGGTACAGCGTGTGCAGCAGCGCGTGGCCGGTGCGGTCGGCCGCGGCGCAGGCGCGCTGGACCGGCTTCTCACCGTAGTTGGCGGTGTGGCCGCCGAAGGGACGCTGGTAGATCGTGCCGTCCGGGTTGCGGTCGAACGGCATGCCGAAGTGTTCGAGCTCGTAGACGACCTTGGGCGCCTCACGGCACATGAACTCGATGGCGTCCTGGTCGCCCAGCCAGTCCGAGCCCTTCACGGTGTCGTAGAAGTGGTAATGCCAGTTGTCCTCGGACATGTTCCCCAGGCTGGCACCGATGCCGCCCTGGGCGGCCACGGTGTGCGAGCGGGTGGGAAAAACCTTGGACAGCACGGCCACGTTCAGGCCGGCGAGCGACAGCTGCAGCGACGCGCGCATGCCGGAGCCGCCGGCTCCCACGATCACGACGTCGAATTTGCGCTTGGGCAGCGAGGTTCCGATTTGCATTTCTTACAGCCTCCAGAGCACTTGGATCGCCCAACCCGCGCAACCCGTCAACCACACCAGCGTGAACGTGTGCAGGAACAGCCGCACGCCCACCGGTTTCACGTAATCCATCCAGATGTCGCGCACGCCGACCCAGGCGTGGTACGCCAGGGACACGATCAGCGCGAAGGTGAGGAACTTCATCCATTGCTTGCTGAAGATGCCGGCCCACAGGTCGTAGCCGATCGGCTGGCTGGTGAACAGCACTTGCGCGAGCAGCACGAGGGTGAACAGCGCCATGAGCAGCGCGGTGGCGCGCTGCGCCATCCAGTCGCGCAGGCCGTAATGCGCACCGGTGACGATGCGCTTGCTTCCGTAGGTTGTCATTGTTGATTTGCCTCTTGGGTCAATCGTCGGAATTCATCCCGATCGCCCGGCCCGCGGCCGCGCGATCGCGGCGGGATCAGTACAGGCCGAACAGCTTGGCGCCGAGGGCCAGCGTCAGCACGACGCTCAGCACCAGGGTGGCGATCGCGCTGCTCTTGCCGAACTCCTTGCTCACGCTGTGCGTCGCATCCATCCACAGGTGGCGCACGCCGGCGATGAAATGGTGCAGGTAGCCCCAGATCAGGCCCAGCGCGACCAGCTTGATGAACCAGCCCGGCAGGAAGCCGATGCCGGACACGAAGGCCGCGGTGAAGGACTCGTACGAGATCTCGGACGTGAGGCTGGTGTCGAACATCCAGATCACGAACGGGAGCAGGAAGAACATCAGCAGGCCGCTGATGCGATGCAGGATCGAGACGATGCCGGCCGGCGGCAAGCGGTACGACACGATCTGCGTGACATGGATGTTGGTGTAGACCGGTCGATTCTTCTTGGTGGCTTGGGTGGCGTCCGTCATGTCCGACCTTGTAATCAATGTGAAACCCGAAGATTTTATGGCAACGCAACACCTCTCAAGGGTGTCCTGGGCGCATCTCGTCTTCTGGCGTTGCCATGAAAACGTCAGCGCCGCAACGCGAAAGCATCAGTTCAGGCTGTTGCGATAAAAGTGGTGGGAAGTGTTGTAGAGACCGCGGCGCAACTCCACCGGCTTGTCGCCGTAGGTGAAGGAGAGCCGCTCCACGCTCAGCAGCGGACTGCCGGGCGCTACCTGCAGCAGCGCGGCGGCGTCTTCCTCCGCCGCGACCGCACGGATCTTTTCCTGCGCCCGGATCATGGGCACGTTGAATTCGGTTTCGAGCAGGCTGTAGAACGGGCCGCGATGCTCGAGCAGCCGCTCGGTCGTCAGCCCCTTGAACAGCGCGCCCGGCAGCCAGATGTCGTCGAGCACGACCGGATGGCCGCCGCTGTGCAGCAGGCGGCGGATCTCGATCACGGGATCGCCGGCGCGCAGCTGCATGAGCTTCGCGATGAAGGCCGGCGCGCGCTGGCGCCTGCAGTCCAGCAGCTGGCGGCCGAGCGACGAGGCCTCCTCGGCATCGGGCGTCAGCCGCAGGAAGCGGTATTGCTGCTGCTGTTCGGCATGGGTGGCGACGAAGGTCCCCTTCCCTTGCTTGCGGACCAGCAGGTTGTCGGCGGCGAGCTCGTCGACGGCCTTGCGCACGGTGCCCTGGCTCACCCCGAAGCGCGCCGCCAGATCCATCTCGCTGGGGATGGTCTCCCCGGCCTTCCACTCGCCGGCCTGCAGGCCCTTCAGGATCAGCCCCTTGATCTGGCGATACAGCGGGCTGAACGACGGCGCGGCTTCCGCGCGCGCCAGCTCATTGAGCGGCGTCACGGGGTGGACCGGGGCGGCGGGAGGCGACATGGGGCGCGATTCGAGCACAAACCCGGAGACAGCGTCCACCCTCCGGAGGGAGTCCGACCGGATTAGTCTTATATAAGACAGAAGAGTGTCAGTTTCGCGCAAAGCCGATGCGCTATTTTTGGGGTCACCTCCCCACACCGGTGGGCGAAGAAGACCCTATCGCGATCCGTGCCGGGGCCGTGCTGTCCTACACTTGCCGCCGCTGGCGCGGACTGCGCCTCACGCATCATTCACTCGCACTTCCCGGAGACTTCTGATGAGCAAGAAACCCGTTCGCGTCGCCGTCACCGGCGCCGCCGGCCAGATCGGCTACGCCCTGCTGTTCCGCATCGCTTCCGGCGAGATGCTGGGCAAGGACCAGCCCGTCATCCTGCAACTGCTGGAGATCCCCGACGAGAAGGCCCAGAACGCGCTCAAGGGCGTGATCATGGAGCTGGAAGACTGCGCCTTCCCGCTGCTGGCCGGCATCGAGGCGCACAGCGACCCGATGACCGCCTTCAAGGACACCGACTACGCGCTGCTGGTCGGCTCGCGTCCGCGCGGCCCGGGCATGGAGCGTTCGGAACTGCTGTCCATCAACGGCGCCATCTTCACCGCGCAGGGCAAGGCCCTGAACGCCGTCGCCTCGCGCAACGTCAAGGTGCTGGTGGTCGGCAACCCGGCCAACACCAACGCCTACATCGCGATGAAGTCGGCCCCGGACCTGCCGGCCAAGAACTTCACCGCCATGCTGCGCCTGGACCACAACCGCGCCGCCTCGCAGATCGCCGCCAAGACCGGCAAGCCGGTCGCCGGCATCGAGAAGCTGGCCGTGTGGGGCAACCACTCGCCGACGATGTACGCGGACTACCGCTTCGCCACCATCGACGGCCAGTCGGTCAAGGCCATGATCAACGATGAAGAGTGGAACCGCACCACCTTCCTGCCGACCGTCGGCAAGCGCGGCGCCGCCATCATCGCCGCCCGCGGCCTGTCGTCGGCCGCCTCGGCCGCCAACGCCGCCATCGATCACATGCGCGACTGGGCCCTGGGCACCAACGGCAAGTGGGTCACGATGGGCATCCCGTCGAACGGCGAATACGGCATCCCGAAGGACGTCATGTTCGGCTTCCCGGTGACCACGGAGAACGGCGAATACAAGATCGTCGAAGGCCTGGAGATCGACGAGTTCTCGCAAGGCGCGATCAAGAAGACGCTCGACGAGCTGCTCGAAGAGCAAGCCGGCGTCAAGCACCTCCTGTGATGCTCGCGGATGCCGTCTGAGGCATCCCGCTGAGCGACACTCGACGGGCCGACCTTCGCAAGAGGGTCGGCCCTTCTTCTTTCCAGACCTCCTCATCACCCCTTCGCATGAGCACCCTCCCCACTCCCGCCCAGGCCCTGTTCGAAGAAGGCCAGGCGCCCGTCGTGCTGCCGGTGGTCGACCACTACTGCGGCGTCGAGGCGCGCATGCGCAAGAGCCTGGAGCTGCAGGTGCGGATGGGGCCGGTCTTCGACATCACGCTCGACTGCGAGGACGGCGCCCCCGTCGGCGGCGAGGCCGAGCACATGCTGCTGGTGCTGCACCTGCTGAACGGCCCGCTGAACGCGCACGGCCGCGTCGGCGTGCGGGTGCATCCGTTCAGGCATCCCGCCTTCGAGGCCGATGTCGAGGCGGTGATCGCCGGCGGCGGCGAGAAGCTCGCCTTCCTGATGATCCCCAAGCCCGAAGGCATCGAGGATCTGGGCCGCGCGATCGCGTTCATCGACGAGAGCCTGCAGCGTCACGGCATCCGCAAGCCGCTGCCGCTGCACACGTTGATCGAGACCCACGGCGCCCTGCGCGACGTGACGGCGATCGCCGCGCATCCGCGCATCGAGTCGCTGTCCTTCGGCCTGATGGATTTCGTGTCAGCGCATCGCGGCGCGATCCCGCGCTCGGCGCTGACCGTCGACGGCCAGTTCACGCACCCGCTGGTGCAGCGCGCGAAGCTGGCGATCTCCGCCGCCGCGCACGGCTACGGCAAGACGCCGTCGCACTGCGTCGTGACCGAGTTCAAGAGCGAACGCGCGATCCAGCATGCCGCCGAGCGCGCCGCGCGTGAGTTCGGCTACACGCGGATGTGGAGCATCCACCCGAACCAGATCCAGCCGATCATCGATGCCTTCGCGCCCAGCGTCGCGGAGATCGACGAGGCGATCGACATCCTGCAGGCCGCGCAGGCCGCGCAGTGGGCGCCGATCCAACACCGCGACATGCTCCACGACCGCGCGAGTTACCGCCTGTTCTGGCATCTGCTGCAGCGCGCCCACGGGACCGGCCAGAACCTGCCGTCAGAGGTGGCGCAGGCCTGGTTTGCACCGCATCCATCGCCCCTCTGACCCCGTCGGCACCCCGGTCGGACCCCGTGAAGACCCTAGTCGCGATCAACCGTTTGACACATTAAATCCCCGCTTCAGGGGACGCGGGCGCGGTCACAATCTCGCATCGCCGAGTTCCGGCGTTTCGTTTTTCCGGCCGTTGCTTCGGCTGGTGATTCAAGGTCCTCCGGGTCCTTCAGGTCCAACTTCCACGCCCTCCCCATGCGACTGACCGCCCTCCTCCTCTCCGGCGCCGCTGCCGCCGCGCTGACGCTGACCACCGGCATCGCCGCCGCCCAACCTGCGACTGGCGCCGCCAGCACCGGCACCGCCAAGCCCGCGCCGACCAAGACGGCCAAGCCCGCCGCGAAGACGACCACGGCCAAGAAGGCGCCGGTGAAGGCGCCGCCGCCCCCGCTGCCGGAAGCGAGCGAGGAACAGCTGACCGCCGCCAAGCGCGCCTATCTCGGCCTGTACGAGTGCGAGTTCAAGCAGACGGTCACGATCGAGCCGAACGCCAAGGACCTGGGCTACATCAACGTGGCCTTCAAGAAGGACACCTTCGTGATGAAGCCCGTGCTGTCGACCACCGGCGCCCTGCGCCTGGAAGACGTCACTGGCCGCACGCTGATGGTCCAGATCGCCAACAAGTCGATGCTGCTGGATGTGAAGGCCGGCCAGCGCCTGGTCGACGAATGCATCCACCCGGAACAGCGCGCCGCGATCGAAGCCGCCCGCTCCGCCTCGGCACCGGCCGGCGGGGGCCTGGGCATCACCCCGAGCGCGCAGTAAATCGCCTCGGCACCTGACGAAGCCGCCCTCGAGGCGGCTTTTTGTTATCCATAGCGCGTCAGTCGGGCTTCCAGGTCGGCACTGGCGTTCACGAGCCCGAAGTACGTACAATTCATGCATACTTTCTGATTCATACCGTTGGTGCGGCGCCGCACCGTGCGGTCATGAATTCGCCCGAGCCGTCGTCTCATCTCCCAGCACCGCCAGGAGCCCGCATGGAAGCCACCGTCGCCGAACGAGGTCAGATCACCCTGCCCAAGGCCGTCCGCGACGCGCTGGGGCTGACCAAGGGCACGACGCTCAAGGTCGAGCTCGACGGCGCCCGCATCATCCTGCGCAAGAACGTCGACGACGCCATCTCCCGCGCCCGCGGCCGCTTCAAGCTGCCCGAAGGCACCGCCACCGACGACGTGATGCGCGACCTGCGCGGCCGCGCCCCCGGCGAACCTGTCGACCCCGCCGACGAACCGCAGGACGCCTGATTCGATGATCGCCGTCGACAGCTCCGTTCTCATCGACCTGCTGGGCGACGCGCCCGGCGCCGACGCGGCCGAAGCCGCGCTGCGCCTGGCGCTGTCCAGCGGTCCGGTGGTGCTGTGCGACGTGGTGCTGTCCGAGGTGACCGCCGGCCTGGGCCACGGCTCCGAGGTGATGGACGCGCTGGAGGAGATGGGCCTGAGCTTCCTGGCCATCGACCAGCGCGCTGCGATCCGCGCCGGCGAGATGCAACGCAAGTTCAAGCAACGGCTGGCCGACCAGGGCGGCGCGGCGAAGGCCGATGCCACGGCGATTGCGGTGGCCGCGACGCGCGCCATGCCCGACTTCCTGGTGGGCGCGCACGCGATGCTGCAGTGCGACGGCCTGATCACCCGCGACCAGGGATTCTTCCGAGACTATTTCAAGGGCCTGAAGGTCATCGTGCCGAGCGCGCCATGACCGTCCGACCCCGTTTTCAGGCCTGATTTTCAGACCCGCTTTTGGGTCCGTTTTTCAGACCGACTTTTGACCCAAGCAGAGACAACGACTGGAGTTCGCATGCTGCAAGCCTACCGCCAACACGAAGCCGAACGCGCCGCGCTCGGCATTCCGCCGCTGCCGCTCGACGCCAAGCAGGTGGCCGAGCTGATCGAACTGATCAAGACCCCGCCCGCCGGTGAAGACGCCTTCCTGCTGGACCTGCTGACCCACCGCGTGCCGCCGGGCGTGGACGACGCCGCCAAGGTCAAGGCCAGCTTCCTGGCCGCCGTCGCGCACGGCGACCTCAAGGTCGGACTGATCTCCAAGGCCAAGGCCACCGAGCTGCTGGGCACCATGGTCGGCGGCTACAACGTGCATCCGCTGATCGAGCTGCTGGACGACGCCGAAGTCGCCGGCGTGGCCGCCACGGGTCTGAAGAAGACCCTGCTGATGTTCGACTACTTCAACGACGTCGCGACCAAGGCCAAGGCGGGCAACGCCAAGGCCCAGGAAGTGATGCAGAGCTGGGCCGACGCGGAGTGGTTCACCTCGCGTCCTGAAGTCGAAAAGAAGATCACCGTCACCGTCTTCAAGGTCCCCGGCGAAACCAACACCGACGACCTGTCGCCGGCGCCGGACGCCTGGAGCCGCCCGGACATCCCGCTGCACTATCTGGCGATGCTGAAGAACACGCGCCCCGACGCGGCCTTCAAGCCCGAGGAAGACGGCAAGCGCGGCCCGATGCAGTTCCTGGAAGAACTGAAGAAGAAGGGCCACATCGTGGCCTACGTCGGCGACGTCGTCGGCACGGGTTCGTCGCGCAAGTCCGCGACCAACTCGGTGATCTGGGCCACGGGCCAGGACATCCCCTTCGTCCCGAACAAGCGCTTCGGCGGCGTGACGCTGGGCGGCAAGATCGCGCCGATCTTCTTCAACACGCAGGAAGATTCGGGCTCGCTGCCGATCGAAGTGGACGTCGGCGGCCTGGAGATGGGCGACGTCATCGACGTGCTGCCCTACGACGGCAAGCTGGTGAAGAACGGCCAGACCGTCGCCGAGTTCAAGCTCAAGAGCGACGTACTGTTCGACGAAGTGCGCGCCGGCGGCCGGATCAACCTGATCATCGGCCGCTCGCTGACCGCCAAGGCGCGTGAGTTCCTGGGCCTGCCCGCCTCCACGCTGTTCCGTCTGCCGCAGGCGCCGGCCGAGACCAAGGCCGGCTTCACGCTGGCGCAGAAGATGGTCGGCCGCGCGGTCGGCCTGCCGGAAGGCCAGGGCGTGCGCCCGGGCACCTACTGCGAGCCCAAGATGACGACCGTCGGTTCGCAGGACACGACCGGCCCGATGACCCGCGACGAGCTGAAGGACCTGGCCTGCCTGGGCTTCTCGGCCGACCTGGTGATGCAGTCCTTCTGCCACACCGCCGCGTATCCGAAGCCGGTGGACGTCAAGACGCACCGCGAGCTGCCCGCCTTCATCTCCAACCGCGGCGGTGTCTCGCTGCGTCCAGGCGACGGCGTGATCCACAGCTGGCTGAACCGCCTGCTGCTGCCCGACACCGTCGGCACCGGCGGCGACTCGCACACGCGTTTCCCGATCGGCATCTCGTTCCCGGCGGGTTCGGGCCTGGTCGCCTTCGGCGCGGCCACCGGCGTGATGCCGCTGGACATGCCGGAATCGGTGCTGGTGCGCTTCAAGGGTGAGATGCAGCCGGGCGTGACGCTGCGCGACCTGGTGCACGCGATCCCGCTGTACGCGCTCAAGGCGGGTCTGCTGACCGTCGCCAAGGCCGGCAAGAAGAACATCTTCTCGGGCCGCATCCTGGAGATCGAAGGCCTGCCCGACCTGAAGGTCGAGCAAGCGTTCGAGCTGTCCGACGCCTCGGCCGAGCGCTCGGCCGCCGGCTGCACGATCAAGCTGAATCCGGCGCCGATCAAGGAGTACCTGAGCTCCAACGTCGTGCTGATGAAGAACATGATCGCCGACGGCTACGCCGACGCGAAGACGCTGCAGCGCCGCATCGAGAAGGTCGAAGCCTGGCTGGCCAAGCCCGACCTGCTGGAAGCGGACAAGGACGCCGAATACGCAGCCGTGATCGAGATCGACCTGGCCGACATCACCGAGCCGATCGTCTGCTGCCCGAACGACCCGGACGACGCCAAGGTGCTGTCCGAAGTCGCCGGCACCAAGATCGACGAGGCCTTCATCGGCTCGTGCATGACCAACATCGGTCACTTCCGCGCGGCGGCCAAGCTGCTGGGCGGCCAGCGCGACATCCCGGTCAAGCTGTGGGTCGCGCCGCCGACCAAGATGGACCAGAGCGAGCTGATCAAGGAAGGCCACTACGCCGCCTTCGGCACCGCCGGTGCGCGCACCGAGATGCCGGGCTGCTCGCTGTGCATGGGCAACCAGGCGCAGGTCCGCGAGGGCGCGACGGTGATCTCCACCTCCACGCGCAACTTCCCCAACCGTCTGGGCAAGAACACCAACGTGTTCCTGGGCTCGGCCGAGCTGGCCGCCATCGCCTCGCGTCTGGGCCGCCTGCCGACCAAGGAGGAGTACCTCAAGGAAATGGGCGTCATCGACGCGGACAAGGCCAGCGTCTACCGCTACATGAACTTCGACCAGATCGAGGAATACGCGGAGACGGCCAAGACGGTCGCGTGATGCGTCGAGCGGCCTGACGGTCGCTCGGTGTCGAGATCGGCGGGGGATCTGATTCCCCTGCGTCTCACGAAAAACAAGGGCCCGGAGGTGCGAACCTCCGGGCCCTTTGCATTCAGTCGTCCGATCAACCGCCGATGACGCCGCGAGCGACGCGGGCCCCGCCGCCGCCCAGCGGCGCGGGATGGTCGGAGTGGTTGTCGCCGCCTGGCGGCGGTCAGAAGTTCGACAGGACAGCATTACCGCCTTCGTCGAGCGACCGCGCGACGGCGGTCCAGTCCCACGCCGCAGCGCCTGGGCGCCTGCCTTCTCCGCTGGCCTCGGGCATCACGCGGATTCCCGCGCCAGCAGCGCGCGCTTGCGCTCCACGCCCCAGCGGTAGCCGGAGATCTCCCCGTCACTGCGCACCACGCGATGGCACGGAACGACGACGGCCAGCAGGTTGGCCGCGCAAGCGCCCGCCACCGCGCGCACGGCATCCGGAGCCCCGATGCTCCCGGCGATCTCGGTGTACGTGCGTGTCTCGCCGGCGGGGATATCACCTGTCCTTCGATGCAACGGTCGATCGCGAAGGAGATCGGGCCGCGGGGCGGCGTGTCGGATGAGCGGAAGTCCAGCGCGATGGCGGAGGTCGAGATCGAGGTCGCTTCGGCGGTCATGTCAGTGCTTCAAGTTGATGGCGTGCATGCAGTCCAGAAACGCCACCGCGATCAGAAACTCCGATCCTTGCGCTCGAATTCGACCGCCTCGCCACAGCCCCCCGATGCAAGGCGCCCGATGGCCGACAGGGCCAGGGTGGAATTCAAGGGAGCCTGAAGTGATCAACCTCGGCGGCCAGATGATGTGCCTGATCTCGCATGGAGGCAGCGGCGGCCGCTGTTTCCTCCACCATCGCCGCATTCTGCTGCGTCGCCTGGTCAAGTTCTTGAATGGCCGTGCTGACGTGACCGATGCCTTCGGTTTGCTCGCGAGCTCCCGCGGCGACTTGCATGAGCAGGCGATCGATGTGCCCCGCCCCTTCAACGATGCCCGCGATCGCCGTTCGAGCCTCCTCTGTCACCGCACTCCCCCGGTGGACGGTCTCCAGACTGGTTCCGATGAGCTTCTTGATCTCGCGAGCCGCCTCGGCGCTGCGGGCCGCCAGGTTGCGGACTTCACTGGCCACGACGGCAAATCCTCGACCCTGTTCCCCGGCGCGGGCAGCTTCCACCGCCGCGTTGAGCGACAAGATGTTGGTCTGGAAGGCGATGCCGTCGATGACGGAAGTGATGTCCCCGATGCGCTGCGCTGCTGCGTTGATCGCAGCCATCGTCGAGGCGAGATCGGCCATCACCGCATTGCCCCTGGAAGCCAAGCCGGCGTTCTCCGAGGCCAGCCGCGTCGCCTCTTCCGTGTTGGCCGAGGTCGATCGCACCGTTGCCCCGATTTCCTCCATCGCAGAAGCAGACTCCTCCAGGTTGGCCGCCGCCTGCTCCGTACGTGAGGAAAGGTCTGTCGACGCCGCCGCGATCTCACCGCTCGCGGACACCATTCCCATCGAAGACGCTCGCACCTTCACGACCATCGATCGAAGGCTGTCTTGCATGGTGGCCAGCATCAGCATCAACTCAGCCGCTTCGTCCTTGCCCCAGGGGGCGGGACGAGTCGTGAGGTCGCCATCGGTCATCGCGGCAAGATGACGACCCACTTCACGAAGCCCCCCTTCCATCACCAGATAGAAGGAATAGAAAAGATAGGCTGCGACCAACAGGCCAACCCCGCTGATGGCGATCACCGACTGACGTGCGTGTTGCGTCCCGGCGATCCGGCGCTCGAGCAGATCCTGCAGCAAGGCCGTGCTGCGTGCCGAAAGCGCACGCAGCTCATCCACCGCAGCCTGGCCGGCGGCGTCGAGCGCCCCCACATCGGCTTGGTATTCGCCGCGGAACCAGCTGTTGGCGGCCGACGCGAAGAAGGCTTCCGCGGCACGGGCAGCACGCTCCGCATCGAGGCTTTTGCGAACCTCCTCATTGAACTCCCCCGCGTGCGCCACGGCACGGCGCAAATCAGTGATGCGCTCCTTGCCCATGTACCACAGGCCATACAGGCGGCGAATCTCGGCAGGGGACGCTGATCCGTCCAGCATCCCGCTGACGGCGCGCGTGCGCGACACGCCTTCGATCACGTTCGAGGCCAGCTCGCCGGACAACGTCATGAGGTAGTAGGTGTCCTGATCGGGATCCAGGGTCAGGCCTGACTGGTCCAGGACCTGGCCCCGAAGATCGATGACGGCTTGGACCAGCCGTTGGAGACGATCTTCCAGATCGGAGGAACCTGACGCCAGCCCGCCCTGGGCCAAGGCGTTCCGGGCCGCCTCCACCTCGGAAACCCCGGCGCGCAGATCAATGCCCTCGGGCAGCGTCGCCATCTTGCGTTTGGCGGCATCGGACGCGCGATCGATGGCCTCCAGATGGACCTCCCGGGCAGCCCCCGACAGCACCAGGCGGCGCTGCTTCTGCACTTCGATCAGCCATGGCTCGATCGTTTGAATGATCTCCGTACCCACCAGTTCGCCGCGTGCGAACTCGATGGTGGCTTGGCTGGTCCGGTAATACGCCAAGCTCAGCAAAACGACGGGAACGAGGAATGCAAGAGTGATCAGCGCTGCCTTCGCTGCGAACCGCAGTTGCCTGAACAGGCGAACGCCGAAAGCCCAGAGGCCATGGTGCGAGAAGAAGCGGCTCGATCGCTGTCCCGGTTCTCCCGCGGCAACCACGCCGACGACCAAATCCGCATGCATCTCCATCTCCTCTCAAGTTTTGCTGCGGCGGAGTGTCCGCTTTGTGAACCAACTTTGAAATCAATTTAATAAAAATGGGTCGCTGAAAATGATAAATACTTGACCGAGAGACTTTGTTCGCGAAGTTGATCTGAATCAACGACGACAGCCCGGGAACCGCCTAGGCATCGGCGTTCCTGACGCCTCTCTTACGATTCGGGGAGGTGCGTCGATGTGCAGTTCAGACGTTTCCATCGATCATCATGCGAACTTTTTATCATTTCATGAACACATGCCTATCGCATCATTGATTGATAAAAATGATCACCTTAAAGTGACGGCAACTGGAGGTCATCATGAAGAAGGTCCTGATCGTCGACGACCACGCCGATATCCGCCGTCTGGTCCGTCTCACCCTGGAATTCGAAGACGTCGAGGTGCGCGAAGCGGCAGAGGGCAGCAGCGCCCTGAAGATGCTCGACGGGTGGAGACCGGATGCGCTGCTGGTCGATCTCATGATGCCGGGCATGGATGGCCTCGCGCTGTGCCGGGCAGTGCGAGCGCGATCAGACACGCACGACCTTCCGGTGGTCTTTTTGACGGCCAGAGGACAGGCACAGGATCGGGACGACGGCCTGAAAGCCGGCGCCAACGCCTACCTGCTCAAGCCGTTCAGCCCGCTGCAACTCATCCAGGAATTGGGTCGGGTGAGCGCCGGAGCGGGCGCATGATCGCGTCGACCGCATGCGCTGCCGGCAAGGGCGGCCCAGAGAACTCCTATGACGAGCTCGCCATCGCGCAGATGGAGCGCATCGTGCTCGATCTCAAGGCGATGTACCGCGAGCGCAACGATGCCCTGCGCGAGGTGACGCGCGCGCATCACGACGCGCTGTTGCGCTTGTCGCGCGCTGCCGAGTATCGGGATGACGACACCGGCGTGCACATCGTGCGGATCGGGTTCCTGTCAGAGGCGCTGGCGCTCATGCTGGGAGAGGGCAAGACCTTTGCACGACTGCTTCGCAATGCCGCTCCGATGCACGATGTCGGAAAGATCGGCATACCGGATCACGTCCTCAAGAAGCCCGGTGCCTTGACCCCGGACGAGCGTGCCGTCATGAACCGTCATCCCGAGATCGGCGCCGAGATCCTGGGACGGTCGCGGATCCCTCTGTTCCAGCTGGCTGCGGAGGTCGCGCTCTGTCACCATGAGCGATGGGATGGCACGGGTTACCCACGCGGCCTCGCCGGGGATGCCATCCCGCTGTCAGCCCGCATCGTGGCGGTGACCGACTTCTGCGACGCGCTCACCATGGACCGCTGCTACCGCGACGCCTTCACCCCGGCGCAAGCCCTGGACATGCTGTCAGCGCAACGCGGCACAGCCTTCGACCCGCGCGTCGTCGACAGGTTCATCGCGAAGGCCGACGAACTCTTCGCGCTGCGCGCACGCATCGATGCCGCGCCCCCGAGCCACGATGAATTGCTGATGGCCGCTTGACCAGCCCGGCACAGGAGGACGGCATGAGCACTCACCCCCCCCATCATCATTGTTTGATCGCCGCGCTCGCAAGCGGCCTGGCAGCAGTTGTCCTGCTCTGTGCCCCGGTCAAGCAGGCGGCCGCGGCGCCTCAGGAGTCGGTCCTCGCGCGTATCCGGGCCAACAACGAACTTCGCGTCTGCATCTGGCCCGACTATTACGGGGTCACCTTCCGCAACCCCCGCAACGGTCAGTTGGTCGGGATCGACATCGATCTGTCAGCGGAACTGGCCAAGGACCTTGGCGTGACGCTCACGCATGTCGAATCTTCGTTTCCCTCCGTGATCGACGACGTGACCGCGGGCCGGTGCGACATCGCCATGTTCGCAGTCGGCGTCACGCAGCAGCGGCGCGAGCGCCTGGCATTCAGCGCGCCCTATCTGCAAAGCGACATTTACGCGATCACGACGCGCTCCAGTCGGGTCATCAAGCGCTGGGAAGATATCGACCGGACAGGCGTCGTCGTCGCTGTCCAGGCGGGGACCTTCATGGAGCCGGTGATGCGTGAACGCCTGTCCCGCGCAACGCTTCAGGTCATCCGGCCGCCAGCCACCCGCGAAGCTGAACTGGAGGCCGGCCGCGTGGACGTCTTCATGACCGACTATCCCTACAGCCGCAGGCTTCTGGACAACGCCGACTGGATGCGCCTGGTCGCCCCGCCGACCCCCTTCCATGTGCTGCCTTACGCCTACGCCGTCCGCCCAGGAGATGCGCCCTGGCTTGCTCGGGTGGACGATTTCGTCGCTGCCATTCGGCGGGACGGCCGCTTGCAGGCTGCCGCTCGACGCCACGGTCTCTCCGACATCGTGGTGCGCTGAGGCGGGCCGCCCCCATGCCGTTGTCGATAGCGCAATCGCGACGCCTGGTTCGGTCGACCCGCCTGGCCGGCGTGCTGCTGGCGCTGGCCGCCCTGCTGGGCGTTCTGCTCATGGCCTGGCGCACGCGGGTAGATGCGATCGACGCCGCTGCAGACCGGACCCGGCTGCTCGCCCGCGTGCTCGAAGACCAGGCAACTCGCACCGTCGACGCGGCCGCGCTGGGCCTGACGACCATCGCCGACGGCATGGGACCGTCGCCCGCCAGAGAGGTCGAGCGGCTGGATCTGATGCTGCGCCAGCTTGTTGCGGCCCAGCCCTCCCTCCGTGCAGCGGCGGTGCTGGATTCCCAGGGGCGAACACTTGCGAGTTCGGCCCCCCGGGATGTGGGGCAACGCGTCGCGATCAATGGCTGGGGACCGATTCCCCCTGCCGGCACGACCGCCCTCATGCGGTCGCAGCCCGGCCGCGGCCTGACCGATGCCAATGCCCAGCTTCGAGGCGATGGCCTGTCGTTCCTGCCCCTGGTCCTGCCTTGGATCCCGCCTCTTGGGGGCGAAGGAGCCCGCCTGTACCTGGTCGCGGCGATCAATCCGGACGCGATCGCCAACTACCAGCAGAGCACGCTGGAAGAGCTTGGGCAGGCCGCTGCACTGTTCAGCTACGGGGGGCAGCTGCTCGCTGCCACGACGACCGTTCCGCTCACGCCGGGAAGCTGGCAGAAGGACCATCGGCTGTTCCGCACCGCGCTGCCGGCGCAAGATCATGGGGAGTGGAGAGGACCGGGCTTGCAGCCCGGCGCCCAGCTCTTTGCCTATCGTGTTTCCCGCACCCGGCCCCTGGTCGTTGCCGTGGAACAGTCCGAGCACGCCGCCCTGGCCACCTGGCGGCGAAGCTTGTGGTGGGACGCCGGCGCCTTGCTGATCCTGGAGTTGCTGGTGTTCGCGGCCACAACAGCCACGTTGCGCGCCCTGGAGGCACGGGCCCGGGCGCGGCGGGTCCTCGACGACGCACACCAGCGCTTGGCCTCCAGCGAGCGAGAGATGTCCGTGGTCCTGCGGAGCGTGCAGGAACTCATCTTCCGCACCGACGCGCAGGGACGTTTGAGCTTCGTCAACGCGCGGTGGGCGCTGTTGACGGACGGCTCACCCGATCAACTGCTCGGCAAACCGGTGGCCGAACTCGCGGCCCACGGCGACCGCGCCAGTGTGGGCCTCCTCTTTGCGCCGGATGAGGACGGCAGCGTCCGAACGTCGGAGGCGACCTTCGCAACCACGCAGGGAGGGGCAAGACGCTTCGCATTGGCCGTCGTGCCGCTGCGCGCCGGCGATGAGGTTCGCGGTTTCGCGGGCTCCGCGGTCGACATCACGGATCGACGGGCGGCAGAGTCGCGACTTCAGCATCAGCTCGACCTGGTCGCGCTGTTGTTGGAACTCAGTCCGCAGCCCACCTCCATGGTTGACCGCGAGGGTTGTTACGTCACTGTCAACCGCGCGTGGGAGCAATTCACCGGTCGATCGCGTGCCGAGGTGATCGGCCAGCCGGTGTCCACGCCGATGCCGGAGGCAGAAGCCGAGCCGTCGAGCTCGGACTGGGTGCCATTCGAGCCCGTGCGCGGCAGGAGCCTGTTGCGATACGAAACCCAGTTGCGCGATCGCGAGGGGGACTGCCGCGACGTGGTCGTTTCGAAGGTGGTGGTGCCGGGCGACCGCGGTCAAACCGCGGGCGTTCTCTTCACGCTGACCGACGTGTCCGAGTTCAGGCGGGCTGAACGAGCCACGCTTGAAGCCAAGGAGGCGGCCGAGGAGTCCTCACGGGTGAAGTCCGAGTTCATCGCCAATATCAGTCACGAACTGCGGACGCCCTTGCAATCGATCATCGGCTACTCCGAGCTTGGCATGACGCGCGGGGCGGAGTCCGCTCCCCGTCTGGCATCGATGTTCAGCGATATCCATTCGTCCGGACGGCGCATGCTCTCTCTGGTCAACGATCTGCTGGACGTGTCCAAACTCGAAAGCGCCGTGGGCACCTTCGATCTCGAGCGCTGCGATCTACGGCTTCACGTGGCGAGCGTGGTGCGTGAATTCGATCCCCTGCTGGCATCGCGCAGGCTTCGGATCTCGGTGAGCCAGGCGACCGCGCCGCTGGTCGCGCGCGTTGACCCCCTGCGCTTTCAGCAGGTGATACGCAACATCCTGGCGAACGCCATCCGCTTCTCGCCCGAGGGCGGCATCGTCGGCGTGCAGACGGAATCGACCGCTTCTGGCGAAGCGCTGATCACCGTGATGGACCGCGGCCCCGGCATACCGCCCTCCGAGCTTGAATGCATCTTTGATGCGTTCATCCAGTCGAGCGCGACCAAGGATGGTTCCGGGGGGACGGGCCTCGGGCTGGCCATCTGCAGGAAGATCCTTGCGGTACTCGGTGGCCGCGTCAGCGCTCGCAACCGTGAGGGCGGTGGTTCAGCATTCGAGGTCGCGCTGCCGATGGGCGCCCCAGAGGATGTCAGCTGAGAGCCCTTCCGGACGCGCCCGAGCGATGCGTTCGACGCACATGTCGGGTGCCCTCTTCCATTGAGCTTTCCCGAGCGGGCACTGTCGCCGACGGGCACTCAGAGCCCCCGCACCATCTCCACGTGCGCGATCCCCGCCTCCTCGAACACCGGCCCGCGGCGCTGGAACCCCGCACGCGTGTAGAACCCTTCGGCGCTGAGTTGCGCATGCAGCAGCACCTCGCGGTAGCCCTGCTCGCGACCGGCCTGCATCAGCGCGTCCAGCACCTGGCGGCCGACACGGCTGCCGCGCATCGGCGACAGCACCGCCATCCGGCCGATCTTGGCCACGCCCGGCACGTGCTCCAGCAGCCGGCCCGTGGCCAGCGCCCGGCCGAGCCGGTTGTAGGCCACCGCGTGCGTGCAGCTCTCGTCGGCGGCGTCCCATTCCATCTCGGCGGGGATCTTCTGCTCTTCGACGAACACGGCCTGGCGGATGCGTTGCGCATCCTCTCCCACCGTCGCCCAGCTGCCCACGCGCGCCTCGGTCATCGCCTCGCCGCGTTCGAAGCCCAGCAGGAGATCGCGCAGCGCCTGCGGCACCGGCTTGGGCACGCGCACCGCCGGATCGGCGAAGACATAGACCAGTTCACCGTGCACCAGGCACTCGTCGCCCCGGAACACCGCGCAGCTCACCGTCAGCGAGCTGGTGCCGACACGTTCGGTGCGCACGCCGATGTCGAGCAGCTCGTCGTAATGCGCCGAGCCCAGGTACTCGATCGTCGACTTGCGGACGAAGAGGTCGCCCCCCAATGCCTGCATCGTCGGTGCGTAGGGCAGCGCCAGCGCCCGCCAGTAGCCGCCGACCGCCGTGTCGAAGTAGGTCAGGTAGTGGCCGTTGAACACGATCTGCTGCGCGTCGATCTCCGCCCAGCGCACGCGCAGGCGTTCGAAGAAGCGGAAGCGGTCGCGGCTCATGGCGGCGGTGGCGGTGGTGCTCATGCGGAAGCCTGGGGCGAGGTCGACGGGGTCGACGGGGTCGAGGAAGTCGAGGAGGACGAGGAAGCCGTCGGCGCTGCGGCAGGTGCCGGCGTCGGCAGGCCGAAGGCCGTCCTCAGCGCGTCCGCGCAGGCATCCAGCGCCTGCTCGGCTTCCGGAATGCTACGACCCATCTTGATGAAATCGTGGGTCACGCCGCGGTACAGCTCCAGCCGCACCTCGTTGCCGCTGGCGCGCAGCAGGTCGGCATAGGCGATGCCTTCATCGATCAGCGGATCGGCCTCGGCCAGGATGAAGGTGGCGGGCGCCACGCCGTCGTGGTCCTCGGCCTGCAGCGGCGCGAAGCGCCAGTCCTCGCGCTGTGCCGTCGAGATGTACTGGTTGAAGAACCACGCGATCGTGTCCGCGTCCAGCAGATGGCCCTTGGCGAAGCGGCGATGCGAATCGGTGTCCGCATGCGCGGTCGCGCCCGGGGTGATCAGCAGCTGCATCACCAGCGACAGGCCCAGGCGGTCGCGGATGTCGCGGGCGTGCAGCGCCGTCACCGCGGCCAGCGTGCCGCCGGCGCTGTCGCCGCCGACGGCGATGCGCGCGGGGTCCAGACCCAGCTCGGCGGCGGCGGTCGCCAGCCACTCGAGCGCGGCCCAGCAGTCGTCGACGGCGCCGGGGAACGGATGGTCGGGCGCGAGCCGGTAATCGACCGCGATCACCGCGCAGCCCGTGCGCAGCGCGAGCTGCCGGCAGAGGCTGTCGTGGGTCTCGAGGCTGCCGATGACGAAGCCGCCGCCGTGGAAGTACAGCAGCACCGGCAGACCGCGAGCGTCCCGCGCCGCGGCGTCCTCGCGCGTGAGGGGCGCGTAAAGGCGCGCGGGGATGTCGCCGGCGGGCCCCGGGATTGCCAGATTCTCGATGCGCGGCAGCGGCGCCCGCGGCAGGTCCAGGATCTCGGCGCCCATGAGGTAGGCGATGCGGGCCTGCCGGGGCGTGAGGCTGTGGAAGGACGGGCGGTTGGCGCGGTGGATGCGCTCGAGCACCGCGGCCATCCGCGGTGTCAACAAGGTGCTACTCAACGGGAACTCCAGGGCGTAGGCTCGGCTGTCTGCCAAGCCCCAATCGCGGGATTCTCCCAGACCGCGCGGGCCCGCGCCGCCGCGGCCCGTCATCACCCGTCAAAGGACACTCGCCCATGGCCTTGATCCAGTACCTCACCCACATCCACCTGGAAGCCGGCGCGCGCCGGCTCATCGGCGCGGAATGCGTGCGCGCCGGCATCGGCAAGCCCCTGATCGTCACCGACAAGGGGGTGCGCGCGGCCGGCGTGCTGGACCTGGTCCTGGAGGCCTGGGCGGCCTCGCCGATCGAGGCGGCCGCCCTGCCCGTCTACGACGGCACGCCGCCCAATCCCACCGAGGCCGCCGTGCGCGAAGCCGTCGAGCTGTTCCGTGCCCACGGCTGCGACGGGCTGATCGCCGTCGGCGGCGGATCGAGCATCGACCTGGCCAAGGGTGTCGCGATCGCCGCGACGCACGACGGCCCGCTGACGAGGTACGCCACCATCCTCGGCGGCGCCGGCAACATCACGACCAAGGCCGTGCCGCTGATCGCCGTGCCGACGACCGCGGGCACCGGGTCCGAGGTCGCGCGCGGCGCGATCATCATCGTGGACGACGGCCGCAAGCTCGGCTTCCACAACTGGGAGCTGATGCCCAAGTCCGCGATCTGCGATCCGGAGCTGACCCGCAAGCTGCCCGCCTCGCTGACGGCGGCGACCGGCATGGACGCGATCGCGCATTGCATGGAGACCTTCATGTCCTCGGCCTTCAACCCGCCGGCCGACGGCATCGCGCTCGAAGGCCTGCGCCGCGGCTGGCGTCAGATCGAACGCGCCACGACGCATCCCGACGACATCGAGGCGCGTCTGGACATGATGGCCGCGAGCACGATGGGCGCGCTGGCCTTCCAGAAGGGACTGGGCTGCGTGCACTCGCTGAGCCATGCGCTCGGCGGGTTGATGCCGAAGCTCCATCACGGCACCTTGAACGCGGTGTTCCTGCCAGCGGTGATCCGTTTCAACGGGATGCACGACTCGATGCGCCGCGACGACAAGATCGCGCGCATGGGCCGCGCGATGAACCTGCAGGAAGGCACGCCGGCCGACGAGCTCGCGGGCGCGGTCAAGGCGATGAACCAGCGGCTGGGATTGCCCGCCGGGCTCGGCGAGATGGGCGTGTCGGTCGACCTCCACGAGCAGATCGTCGAGCGTGCGCTGCACGATCACACCCACAAGACCAATCCGCGCGAAGCCTCGGCGAGCGACTACCGGAAGATGCTGGACGAGTCGATGTGAGCCGCCTCCCGGGAGCCATGTCATGCGGCCTCCCTACCAACTAGTAGACAACCGGTAGAATGGGGGGTCGTTCATCCGCATCGGGCCCCATGACCATCGAGCTCTCCCCCAAGGCCGCCGAGATCGTCGCGCACACGCGAAAGCTGCTGGTTTCGGGCGGCTACAACAGCTTCAGCTACGCCGACCTGGCGGAGCGCGTCAGCATCACCAAGGCCAGCATCCATCACCACTTCCCGAGCAAGGCGGTGCTGGTCCAGCGCGTGGTGGCGCTCTATCGCGAGGACGCGCGCAAGGGTCTGGCCGGGATGGTGGAGAAGATCGACAACCCGCTGGCCGAGCTCAACGCCTACGCGGACTACTGGTCCGGCTGCATCCGCAGCGGCGAGCATCCGTTCTGCATCTGCGCGATGCTGGCCACGGAGATGCCGACGATTCCCGAGGAAGTGGCGGCCGAGGTGCGCGGGCATTTCAGCGACTTGGGCGCGTGGCTCGCGTCGGTGCTCAAGCGCGGCGTGGCGGCGGGGCAGCTCCATCTGCCCGGCACGCCCGCGAGCTCGGCGCGCGCCTTCATGGCGGTGGTGCACGGCGCGATGCTGGTGGCCCGCGCCGTAGATGACCCGAAAGCCTTCGGTGCGATCGTGCAGCCGGCGATCGTCAAGCTGACACAGCCGGCCTGACTGCCACGGCTGCTGGCCCTCAGCGATCTTCGGGGGCTCTGCCTGTGTTCTTCACCGCCCGCAGGAAATCGAAGTCCACGCCCTGATCGGCCTGCGTGACCGTCTGCAGGAACAGCTTGCGATAGCCACGTTCCGCCGTCGGCTCGACGACCGGATGCTCCGCCGATCGCTTCGCCAGTTCCTCGTCGGACACCAGCAGCGCGATCTCCCTGTCCTTCACGCTCAGCCTGATGCGGTCACCGTTGCGCACGTGGGCGAGCGGGCCACCCACCGCCGCCTCCGGCGTCACGTGCAGCACGATGGTGCCGAAGGCCGTGCCGCTCATGCGGCCGTCGGACACGCGCACGATGTCCTTCACCCCTGCGCGCGCCAGCTTGCGCGGGATCGGGATGTAGCCCGCCTCGGGCATGCCCGGCGCGCCCTTCGGACCGATGTTCTTCAGCACCAGGATGTCGTCCGCAGTCACATCGAGCTCATCGCTGTCGATGCGCGCGGCCAGGTCGGCGCTGTTCTCGAAGACCACCGCCCTGCCCTCGTGCTCCATCAGCTTCGGATCCGCCGCCGACTGCTTGATGATCGCGCCGCCCGGGGCCAGGTTGCCGCGCAGCACGGCCAGACCGCCCTGCGGGTAGATCGGCCGGTCGAAGGGACGCACCACGTCCTGATTGAATCCCTCGCCCGCGCGCTCGATCTCTTCGCCCAGCGTTCGGCCGGTCACCGTCATCGCTTCCAGGCGCAACAGCGGCTTGAGCTCGCGCAGCAGCGTCGCCATGCCGCCCGCGTGGTGGAAGTCCTCCATGTAATGCTGGCCCGACGGCTTCAGGTCCAGCAGCACCGGCGTCTCGCGCCCCAGGCGATCGAGCCCCGCGAGATCGATGTCGATTCCCATGCGGCCTGCGATCGCGGTCAGGTGCACGATGCCGTTGGTGGAGCCGCCGATCGCGAGCAACACCCGCAGCGCGTTCTCGAACGCGGCCGGCGTCAGGATCTTGTCGATGGTGAGGCCCTGGCGCGCGAGTTCGACCGCCTGCGCGCCGGTCTGCTCGGCGATGCGGATGCGGTCCGCCGTGACCGCCGGCGGCGACGCGCCGCCCGGCACCGTCATGCCGAGCGCTTCCGCCACGCAGGCCATCGTGCTGGCCGTGCCCATCACCGAGCAGGTCCCCACGCTCGCGACGAGCTGGTTGTTGACGTCGGCGATCTCCTGGTCGTCGATCTCGTCCGCGCGGTACTTGCCCCAGTAGCGGCGGCAGTCGGTGCAGGCGCCGACGCGCTCGCCGCGATGGCTGCCGGTGAGCATCGATCCGGTGATCAGCTGGATCGCCGGGATGCCCGCGGACGCCGCGCCCATCAGTTGCGCCGGCACCGTCTTGTCGCAGCCGCCGATCAGCACCACCGCATCCATCGGCTGCGCGCGCACCAGCTCCTCGGTGTCCATCGACATCAGGTTGCGCAGGTACATGCTGGTCGGGGCCGAGAAGCTCTCGTGCACCGAGATCGTCGGGAAGTCCATCGGCAGCCCGCCGGCGAGCATGATCCCGCGCTTCACCGCCTCCAGCAGCTGCGGCATGTTGCCGTGGCACGGGTTGTAGCTGCTGCCGGTGTTGGTGATGCCGATGACCGGCCGGTCCAGCGCGTCGTCGGTGTAGCCCGCGCCCTTGATGAAGGCCTTGCGCAGGAACAGCGAGAAGCCCTGGTCGCCGTAGTGGGTCAGGCCCTTCTTCAGGCCCTTGGGTTGATCGCTCACAGCTGCCTCACTCGTCTGCCTTGATGTTGGCCGCGGCGATGACCTTGGCCCATTTCGTCACTTCGCCCTTGAGACGCTCCTGCGCGGCGGCCGGCGTCAACGGCGCCTGCGCCACCACGCCCTGCTGGGCCAACTGTGCCAGCACCTCGGGCTTGCGCAGCGCCTTGTAGATCTCGGCGTTCAGGCGCGCCACGACCTCGGCCGGCGTGCCCGCGGGCACCAGCACGCCGAAGGTCGAGGTCACCTCCAGGTTGGGGAAGCCCGCCTCGGCCGTCGTCGGCACCTCGGGCAGGTTGGGATCCCGCGTGGAGGCGGCCACGGCCAGCGGCGTCAGCTTGCCGCCCTTGATGAACTGCAGCACCGCCGGCACCGTCTCGGCCATGAACTGGAGCTGGCCCGCGATCAGGTCGGTCACGGCCGGACCGCTGCCGCGGTAGGGGATGTTCTCGGTGGCGAGCTTGCCCTGGAGCTTGAGCATCTCCGAGGCCATGCGCTGCGGCGCGCCGGCGCCCGACGAGCCGAAGGAGACCTTGCCCGGATTGGCCTGGATGTAGGCGACGAGATCCTTGAGCGACTTGGCGGGCACCGAGGTGTTGGCCACGAAGACCAGCGGCACGCTGCCGACGACGGCGGCGGTCTGGAAGTCCTTGACCAGGTCGTAGCGGACCTTGCCCTTCTCCAGCGTCGCGATGGTCGAGTGCGAGGTCATCGCGCCCATCAGGATCGTGTAGCCGTCCGGCGCGGCCTTGGCGACGGCCTGCGCGCCGAGGTTGCCGCCCGCGCCGGCGCGGTTCTCGACGATGACCTGCTTGCCGAGCCCGGTGGAGAGCTCCGCCGCGAGGATGCGGCCGATGATGTCGGTGGCGCCGCCGGGCGAGAACGGGACGATCATCGTGACGACCTTGTCCGGCCAGGCGGCCGCGACGGCGGAGCCGCCGAGCGCGAGCGAAGACGCCGCGACGCCTGCGGCGGCGGCGAGGACCTGGCGTCTGTCGACTCCGGACTTGAGATGGGAAGAGCGGGGCATGTTGTCTCCTGGCCTGGTGGATGGCGTTGTTATGGGTCGCATGTTTCGTCAAACACGACCTGAGAACAATTTGCTTCCCATTGCTTCAGAGCAAAAAATTCCTTATGTTTCGGAGCGTCGGTCCGGACCGGCGCGATGAAGGCGAAGGACGAGGGAATGGATCTGCGCTACGTACAGAGCTTCGTGACGACGGTGGAGTGCGGCTCCATCGCGGAGGCGGCCCGACGGCTGGACATGACCGCGCCGGCGGTCGCCGCGCGGCTGAAGGCGCTGGAGGACGACCTCGGCACCCCGCTGATCCGGCGCTCGGGGCGCTCGGTGAAGCCGACGGCGGCGGGGCTCAACATCTTCGACCGCGCGCGCAACATGCTCCGCGAGGAGCGCGACCTCCGCGCGCTCGCCAACGAGAAGGTCCAGTTGGGCGAACTGCGGCTGGGCGCGTTCGTCTCGGCGCTCACGACGGTGCTGCCGCCGGTGCTGCGGCGCCTGTACGCGAGCCACCCCAACCTCTCGGTCTCGGTGGTCTCGAACGCGTCGACCGAGCTGGTCCGCATGGTGGCGGCCGGCGACCTCGACGCCGCGGTGGTGGTGGAGCCCCAGTTCGCGATCCCCAAGACCTGCGAGTGGCGAGAGCTGATGACCGAGCCGCTCGTCGTCGTCGCGCCAAAAGAGCTGGCAAGGCGCGACGCGCACGACCTGCTCCGCACGGAGCCCTTCATCCAGTACGACCGGTCGGTGCTCGGCGGTCAACTCGCAGATCGCTACCTTCGCCAGCAAGGCCTGACCCCGCGACGGCGGCTGGAGATCAACGGCCTGATGTCCATCGCGGCGATGGTGGACCAGGGGCTGGGCATCTCGCTGCTGCCGGACTGGTCCGCGCTGTGGTCCAGCGGGCTGTCGATCCAGAAGGTGCCCCTGCCCGGCACGGCGCCGGTCCGCAAGAGCGGCTTCGTCTGGAGCGCGCAAAGCCCGCGCGCGCCGCTGGCGCGGATGTTCCTGGAGCAGGCGGAGGCATTGTTCGCGCCGAAGGCGAAGCGGAAGCGCTGATCGATAAATCCTGGCAAAACAGGCGGTTAGGTATCTTTATCATTTAGCCCTCTAATATCCTGTTAAAGCATCCGGATAGACACACGTCGGTGAAAAGAGGCGTATATTCCTGCCAAAGCAGGAGGAAAGATGCGCAGAGTCGTTCGCGAGCCTTTTCCCGATCCCATGGTTCGGGATGCCGTTGCCTTCGGGCAGGCGATCCGCGCTGCCCGGACGGCGGCAAGCATCAGCCTGGAAACAGCGGCTGAAGCACTGGGAATCAGCAAAGCCACGATGAGCGATCTCGAATGCGGCAGGGGAACGGTTGCGCTGGGTACGGCTCTCCGCGCCGCTCACGATCTCGGTGTAGCGTGCTTCACCACGCCCCTGGCGAGCCAGCTTGAGGCTGCTCGTGCGTTGCAGGATGTCCGAAGCGGGAATCCTGAGCCGTGGGGCGGCATCGACGCCAAACGCGCACTTTCCGTTTCGCGTCGAAAAATCGGGACGCCTGAATGAACCGTCTCGCGATCCGGACGTCGGGCCGACAGGTCGGCACGCTGATCCATGACCCCACGCGAAATCTCTTCGACTTCGTCTACGAACGGGACTGGCTCCGATCGGAAGACAGCTTCCCCCTGAGCCCGCAGATGCCGATGGCATCTGACACCACTGCGGCGGACGGCGCCCCCTTTGAGGCATTGGCGCCCGAAACGCGCTCGGCCATCGCCAGGGCGTTCTTTCAGAATCTGCTGCCAGAAGGACAGGCACTGGACGTCGCGGCACAAGCCAACGGCCTGTCCAAGGCCAACCTGGCTGGTCTTCTTCTCGCGCTAGGCGCAGAAACGGCCGGTGCATTGAGCGTCACCCTGGCGGACGCATCGACAGCACCGACCGACGCGCGGACGGCGTTGCGTGCGTTGCCGTTCGGCGAGTTGAGCGAGCGCATCCGTGCCCGGTCGCAGACCCCCTTCTCCGTCTGGGATGGAAAGGTGCGGCTGTCCATCGCCGGCTTGCAAGACAAGATCGCCGTGTTCGAAGACCACGGCGAGCTCTTCCTCGCCGATGGCGGCGGCTTCGCCTCCACCGTGATCCTCAAGCCCGCGCCGCAGAATCCGCGCTTCGGCGACCTGCCGGCCGTCGAGCATGTCTGCATGCACCTGGCGGCGGCCGTGGGCATTCCGACTGCACGCACGCGACTGCTGCATGTGCCGGAGCCGGTGCTCCTCGTCGAACGTTTCGATCGCAGGCGTTCGAAGGACGGCCGCGTGGAGCGGCTGCACATCATCGACGCCTGCCAAGGGCTGGGACTGACGCCGGAACTCAAATACGAGCGCGCCTACGGCGATCAGGAGGCGGTGAAGCACCTCCGCGACGGCGCTTCGCTGCGGCAGCTGTTCAGTCTCTCGGCAGCGAGTGCCTCCCCGTTGTCCATGCGCATGCAGCTCGTGGACCGGCTCATCTTCAATGTGCTCATCGGCAACACCGATGCACATGGAAAGAACTGGTCGTTTTTCATCGAGCGTCGCGCCGGGCTGCTGAGCCTCGCCCCCGCCTACGATCTGGTGGACGTCGAAGCGGTCGCCGACGAACACATGAGCACGAGCTTCGCCATGGGCATCGGCGACGCGTTCCATCTGGAGGAGCTCGGAGCCTTCCAGTGGGCGAGCATGGCCATGGAATGCGGCCTCGCCCCGCGGCAGCTGGCCACGCGCGTCCGGGCCTTGAGCACCCGACTGCCCAAGGCGCTCAACGACTCGCGTTCCGCGCTGGAAGAGCAAGGCGTGACCACGGCGCTGCTCGACGCCATGGCCGCGCGTCTGCGGCATCGTTGCGAGCTCCTCGCCAGGCACGCGTCGTTGATTCCTCAGGTCTCTGCGGAAGACTTGCTGTGACGCGCTCACGCCCCCATGCAAGCCATGCCGCCCCGGCATAACAGCTAGCGCCATTCCAGCATTGGTCCTGACGAGGTCCCCGACCAGAATGCGCGCGGGCGGATCTTCCCGGTCCGCCCCTCCGCGCGCCGTCCCCGGCGCCGATTCCCCCACAAGGTCCCCATGAAGAGACAAGCATTCCTCTGGGCCGGCGCCGCACTGGCGTTCGCCGCTCCGCTCGCGTTCGCGCAATCCCTCCCGTCGGGCCCCGTCAAGATCGTCGTCGGCTACTCCGCCGGCGGCGCCGTGGACGTGGTGGCCCGCGCCGTCGCCGTGCGGCTGCAGGCCGAGCTCAAGCAGCCTGTCATCGTCGACAACAAGCCGGGCGGCGGCAGCAACATCGCCGCCCGCACCGTCGTGACCTCCCCGGCCGACGGCGCCACGCTGCTGATGGCCGCCAACGCCGTCGCGGCCAACATGGCCCTCTATCAGCCCGCGCCCTACGACGTCGAGAAAGACCTGGCCCCGGTCGCCCTGATCGGCCGCGTGCCGGTCATCATCGCGGTCAACCCGGAGTCGCCCTACAAGACGCTCGCCCAGCTGATCGAGGCCGCCAAGGCCAAGCCGGAATCCGTCGGCTACGCGACGCCCGGCAACGGCTCCACGCCGCATCTGGCCATGGAGCTGTTCGCCAGCGCCGCCAAGATCAACTTCATGCACGTGCCCTACAAGGGCGGCGCCCAGGCGCTGACCGACGTCATCGGCGGCCAGGTGCCCGTCGTGGCGCTCAACGCGCTGGAGATCCTGCCCCACTGGAAGAGCGGCAAGCTGCGCCCGCTCGCCGTGCTGAGCGCCAAGCGCTCCGCCCTGTTCCCCGACGTGCCGACGATCGCGGAGTCCGGCTTCCCCGGCTTCGAGGCCTCCGTCTGGTACGGCCTGATGGCGCCGGCCGGCACGCCCAAGCCGGTGCTCGCCGCGCTGAGCGCCGCCGCCGTCAAGGCCGCGCACTCGACCGAGGTGAAGGAGCGCCTGGCCCAGGCCGGCGGCGACAGCACGCCCGGCGACGCCGCGGCCTTCGCCAAGCACCTCCACGCGGAACGTGAGCGCTACACGAAGCTGATCACCGCCGCGAAGATCAAGCCGGACTGAGGAGCGGAGACCCAGCCGAGGGGCGAGCCGCGCGCACTTCGCCCGACCACGGGCGATCTGCGCGTGCGCCACGCCGCCCGGCCCGGGTATTCACGCTCGCGACGCGCGGCGAATCGACGTCTCATCGATCCACAAGATCAGGAGACACCATGTCCATGCCCCGCCTTGCCCTCCGCGCCACTTCCCGCTCCCAGCGCCCGACCTCCTCGGGCTCGTCCCGCCGCGCCGTCGCCATCGCCACGGCAGCGCTGGTCGCGTTCGGCGTCCTGCCCGCGATGGCGCAGGACTTCCCCTCCAAACCGATCCGCTTCATCGTGCCCTATGCGGCCGGCGGCACCACCGACCTGGTCGCGCGCACCGTCGGCGCGCACATGGCGCAGACGCTGGGACAGGCCGTCGTCATCGAGAACCGCGGCGGCGCCGGCGGCAACCTCGGCATGGACGCGGTGGCCAAATCCGCGCCCGACGGCTACACCGTCGGCATGGGCGCCATCTCGACCAACGCGCTGAATCCCCACATCTACAAGAAGATGTCCTTCGACCCGCGCAAGGACTTCAGCGCGATCGGACTGCTGGGGAACTCGACGATCGTGCTGGAGGTCTCGCCGTCCGTGCCCGTCAAAACCGTCGCGGAACTGCGCGCGCATGTCGCGAAGAACCCTGGCATGCCCTTTGGCACGGCCGGCGCAGGCACCTCCATGCATCTGGCCGGCGTGCTGTTCGGCCAGCTCAGCCACACCGAGTGGGTGCACGTGCCCTACAAGGGCAGCGCGCCCCTGATCACGGACCTCATCGGCGGCCAGATCCCCGTGGCCTTCGACAACCTGCCCGCCTCCCTCCCGCACATCCAGGCCGGCAAGCTGCGCGCGCTGGCGGTGGCCGGCTCGCAGCGCAACCCGTCGCTGCCCGACGTGCCCACGCTCGCCGAGGCCGGTCTGCCGGGTTATGCAATCGAACCGTGGTTCGGCGTGTACGGCCCCGCCGGCCTGCCCGCGCCCGTGGTGCGCCGGCTCGAACAGGCGCTGAAGGCCGCGCTCGCCGATCCCGGTGTGAAGGAGAAGCTCGTCGCCGCCGGCTTCTCGCCGAAGTCCTCGACCGCCGCGGAACTCGCCACGCTGTCGGCGCAGGAGTACGAGCGGCTCGGCAAGGTGGCGCGCAGCGCCAACATGTCGGCGGACTGAGCGCCCTCGCCGCTCTGCCTCAGCGCGCGGGCCGCTTCACCGTCGCGCCCGCCTTGCACGACGCGGTATCGAACTGCGTCGTGCCCGGCGCGCCCTTGCCGCCGGTGACGCCGTCCGCAGGCGTCCATTCATTCACCAGCGGCAGGCTGCCGCCGAAGTCCGCCGCGCTCATCGCGGTGAAGCGCGTCTGCCACTGCGACCCGTGCGGCGTGCTGAACAGCTGGACCTTCGTCAATCCGCCGCGGCCCGTCGGCAGGTTGACCGCGTAGGTCGCGAAGTTGTCGCCGCTGGTCGCGTCCTTGGCGCCGCGCTTGTAGCCGGTCGCGTCGTTGGGCTTGTTGAAGTCGCGGTAGCCGATCGGCAGCAGATGGCGCAGCACGGTGCCGTCCGCATAGGTCGCCACCAGCGTGTAGTCGCAGCCGTTGTACACGCAGTAGTAGCCGCTCCAGCCGCCCGGCTTGTCGCTCAGGATGCGGTCGACATCGGCCTGCACCGTCGGATCCATGCGCTGCGGCAGGTTGCCGGTCCAGGCCGGCGTCACCACCATCGTGCTGGCCGTCGGTGCGAGGTTGAAGTGCGACACCGTGCCGATCACCGTCTGCACCTGCTGGTCGAGCTGCAGCACGTCGGTGCCGGCGCGGGCGCGGTCGTCGTTGGAGACCTTCTCGAACGCGCCCGTCGTGCGGTTCCAGCGCTTGTAGCCGCCGTCGAAGCTCGAATCCGGGAACATCTTGTCCAGGAAGCCCTGCTGCATGATGGCCGCCTGGTAGTCCGAGAACGCGTTCCACCGGTAGGTCTGCGCGTTGCGGTCGTCGTCGCCACCGGACATCGGCGTGCGCTGGTAGCAGACGCCGCCCACGGTGCGCGCGCCGCAGTCCTGGCCGCTGAACTCGCGCGTGGTGAGCAGCTGCTGCTTCACGCTGTCGAAGCCCCAGCTGGATCCGCTCTTCGTGCCCATCGGATACGGATCGTCGCCCGCGTCCGCCGCGGCGTCCGCATGCGGCAGGCCGTAGGCATGGCCCATCTCGTGGTTGAAGATCGCCGAGTAGATCGTGTCGGGCCGGTAGTCGCCGCCGGACACGGCGACGCCGCCGCCGCCGAGTCCGCCGCCCGTCGAGGCCGCGACCTGCTTGCCGCCGCTGAGGGTCTGGACGAAGCCGTAGAAGCCCGCCGCGAAGGAGCCGTCGCGGTTGCCCGTCCAGCCGCGCATGTCGCCGAGGATGCGCAGCATGCGCGCGTTGGTGTCGCCGTCGATGGCGCGGTAGTCGGCCCACGAGGCCACCGTCATCGCCGGATAGCAGAACTTGTCGTCGTTGCGGCCGGGCACCGCCAGCTGGTCGAGGGTGACCGCGCCGGTCACACGCGTGTCGAGCTTCGCGACGGGGAGCTTCTCGCGGTACTCGACATCGATCGCATAACCGGCCGTCGCCGCGGCGCCCAGCTTGAAGTCCGCCACGACGGACTGCGCCGCGCGTGCGCCGAAGAGGTACATCGGCACGGTGTGGTGCTTCAGCGTCGTCGCGGGAGTGACCGTCAGCGCGACCTTGCGCGCCGATGAGAAGTCGATGTTCCCGACCTCCAGCGTCGTGCCGATCTGCACCCATTCCTTGGGCAGCAGCGCGCTGTACTTGACCGTCGAGTACGCGGCGCCGCCGCCGTCCGCCGCCGGCAGCTTGGCCGGCGCGTTCATCGTCAGCGGACCCAGCGTGCGGCCGTCCGCCAGCTTCGCGCGCACGACCAGCGTGGTCACGCCGGCGGCCGGCTCCAGCATCAGCAGCGCGGGGCGATCGGCCACCAGCTGCAGCTTGCGGCTCGTGTTGTTCTTGACCTCATTGGGCGACTGCAGCGTGCGGCCGCCCGCCGGAATCACATGCGTCTGCGCGAGCTCGACGCCGCGCAACTCGGGCGTCGCCGCGGGAGCCGGTGCCGGTGCAGGCGCTGGCGCAGGAGTTGGTGCGGGAGCCGGTGCAGGTCCGGGCGCAGGGGCCGGCGCGGGCGCGGGCGCGGGTGCAGGTCCGGGCGCAGGCGCTGGAGAGGGGGCGGGTGCCGGTGCCGGTGCCGGTGCCGGTGCCGGTGCAGGAGACGGTGCCGGAGCTGCCCCACCGCCGCCTTCGCTGGGCGTGGTGCCTTGCGTCGGCGTGGGCGTGGTGTCCTTGTCACCGTCGCCGCCGCCGCAGGCGGCCATGGCGGCGGCTGCGATCAAGGCAACGACGGAAGGGAGCACATGCGGCGGGCGAGGACAGTTCATCACGGGCGAGGAGCAAATCGGATCGGGCCGCGATGATCGTGGATCAGGCTTGAAAGCGCATTCATGCCTGACCAACTCTTACACCTGATTCGGCCGCGGCACAGGTTCCGCGCGGCTTTCTTCAGGACCATCGCGGGTCTTGGTCCGGGCCTGCGCCCGGATCGCGGGGTCAGGTGTTGCGGAGGGCGGTGAGGCCGCTCAGCGCGCGGGGCGCTTCACCACGGCGCCGACCTTGCAGGACGCGACGTCGAACTGCGTCGTGCCCGAGGCGCCTCGGCCGCCGGTGTTCGCATCGGCCGGCGTCCACTCGTTGACCAGCGGCAGGCTGCCGCCGAGATCCGCGGCGTTCAGCACGGTGAAGCGCGTCTGCCATAGCGAGCCGTGCGGCGTGCTGAACAGCTGCAGCTTCACCAGGCCGCCGCGGCCGGTGGGCAGGTTCACGGCGAAGGTGGAGAAGTTGTCCGCGCTGGTCGCGTCCTTGGCGCCGCGCTTGTAGCCGGTCGCATCGTTGGGCTTGTTCCAGTCGCGGTAACCGATCGGCAGCAGGTGGCGCAGCACCGAGCCGTCGGCGTAGGTCGCCACCAGGGTGTAGTCGCAGCCGCTGTTGACGCAGTAGTAGCCGTTCCAGCCGCCCGGCTTGTCGCTCAGGATGCGGTCCACATCGGCCTGCACCGTCGGGTCGACGCGCTGCGGCAGGTTGCCCGTCCACGCCGGCGTCACGACCATCGTGCTGGCCGTCGGCGCGAGGTTGAAGTGGGAGACCGTGCCGATGACCGTCTGGACCTGCTGGTCGAGCTGCAGGACGTCGGTACCGGCCCGTGCGCGGTCCTCGCCGGTGACCTTCTCGAAGGCGCCGGTCGTACGGTTCCAGCGCTTGTAGCCGCCATCAAAGGTCGCGTCCGGGAAGAGTTTTTCCAGGAAGCCTTGTTGCAGGATCGCCGCCTGGTAATCCGAGAACGCATTCCACCGGTAGCTCTGCGCATACCTGTCTTCCTCGCCGCCCGACATCGGCGTGCGCTGGTAGCAGATGCCGTCGACGGTGCGGTTGTCGCAGGACTGGCCGCTGAATTCACGCGTCGTGAGCAGCTGCTGCCTGACGCTGTCGAAACCCCAGGCCGAGCCGCTCTTCGTGCCTTGCGGATACGGATCGTCGCCCGCCTCCGCCGCCGTGTCCGCATGCGGCAGCCCGTAGGCGTGGCCCATCTCGTGATGGAAGACGGCCGAGTAGATCGCCTCGGGCCGCGTGTCGACGCCCGACACCGCCACGCCGATGCCACCCAGGCCGCCGCCGGTGGTGGCCGCGACCTGCCTGCCGCCGCTGATCGTCTGGACGAAGCCGTAGAAGCCCGCCGCGAATGCGCGGTCGCGGTTGGCCGTCCAGCCGCGCATGTCGCGCAGGACGCGCAGCATCCGGCTGTTCGTGTCGCCGTCGATGGCGCGGAAGTCGGCCCACGAGGACACCGTCATCGCGGGATAGCAGAACTTGTCGTCGTTGCGCCCGGGCACCGCGAGCTGGTCGATCGTGACCGCGCCGACGACGCGCGTGTCGAGCTTGGCGACGGGCAACTTCTCGCGGTATTCAGCGTCGATCGGATAACCCGCCGTCGACGTCGCGCCGAGGTTGAAGTCCGGTACGACCGACTGCGCGGCGCGCGCGCCGAACAGGTAGATCGGCACCGTGTGATGCTTCAGCGTCGTGGCCGGCGTGACGGTCAGCGCGATCGCGCGGGGCGACGAGAAGTCGGTCTGGCCGACCTCCAGCGTCGTGCCGATCTGCACCCATTCCCTGGGCAGCAGCGCGCTGTACTTGACCGACGAATAGGCGACGCCGCCGCCGTCCGACGTCGGCAGCCGGGCCGGCGCGTTCATCGTCAGCGGGCCGAGCGTGCGGCCGTCGGCCAGCTTCGCGCGGACCTTCAGCGTGACGACGGCGCCGTCCGCCACGTCGGGCTGCAGCATCAGCAGCGCCGCGCGGTCGGCGACCAGCTGCAGCTTGCGGTTCTTGTTGAGCTTGGCCTCGTTGGGCGACTGCAGCGTGCGGCCGCCGGGCGGGATCACATGCGTCTGCGCGAGCTCCACCCCCAGCAGCGCCGGCGTGACAGTGGTCGCGGGCTCGGGCGTGACCGCCGGGGCGGTCGTCGGTGCGGGCGGCGGCGCCGGCGTCGGCACGGGACTCGGTGCGGGCGACGGCGACGGCGTGGCCGCCGGCCCCGGCAGATAGAGCGCCATCACGCCGACCGGCGCGGGCGCGGCGGCGACCGAAGTGGACGAGGTCGCGACGGGACCGGATCGCATCGGCACCGCCGCTGCGGTGCGGGCCGTCACCGTGGCGGGCACGGCGGGCGGCGCGACCACCGGCGGCGGCGTGGGCACGCCACCGGTCAGCGCGAATTTCGGTTTCCTGGCCGCGGCGGCCATGGCCGATGCCGACGGTCGCACGGGTCCGATGATGTCGTTGCCGCCGCCGCCCTTCGCGACCGGCGCCGTGACCGGGCTACGCGCAGGGGGTTGACCGCTCCCGGCCTTGTAGGCGGCAAACGACGCTGCAGCGAGGAACGCGGCAACGGAGATGACCGCTTTGGGGTAGGGAACCATCATGAGGGCGACATGCGAATCTGAAAAGGCGGCGAATGATCAACGATCCTTCCAGGTTCTTTGCCTCCACCTGACCAACTCTTACACCTGATTCATGAGCGCGACAGGTGGCGACAACGCCAGCACGGACGTCAGATTTCGCGGCTAGATTCCGGGGTCATGACTTGCCTCTGGACTCCCTCGCGCCGCGGCCTGCTCCAGGCCGCCCTCGCCGCCGGCTGCGCCCCGGCCCTGCTCCGCCATGCCGACGCCGCCGGCGCCTCCGGCGCGCCGCTGTTCGCGCTGGGCGTCGCCTCCGGCAGCCCGCGCGCCGAGCGCGTCGTGCTGTGGACGCGGCTGATGGGCGAGGCGCTCCCGAAAGCGGTATCGGTGCAGTGGGAACTGGCGGAGGACGAGGCCTTCAAGACCGTCGTCGCGCGCGGCACCGAGCGGGCCGAGCCCGGCACCGCCCACAGCGTGCACGCCGAACCTGACGGTCTGCGTCCCGACCGCTGGTACTGGTATCGCTTCCGGGCGATGGGCCAGCAGAGCCCCGCGGGCCGCACGCGCACCGCGCCGGCCGCGGGCGGGCCGGGCGCGGCGACCTCGTCGCTGCGTTTCGCCATCGCCTCCTGCCAGCGTTACGACCACGGCGAGTACGCCGCCTGGGGCGACATGGCGAAGCAGGACCTCGACCTGGTGCTCTTCCTCGGCGACTACATCTACGAGTCCGCCAGCGCCGCCTCCAGCAAGGCACCGCGACGGCATCGCGGCGGCGAGTGCCGGACCCTGGACGACTATCGCCAGCGCTACGCGCAGTACAAGGCCGATCCGCAACTGCAGGCCATGCATGCCGCCGCGCCATGGATCCTCACCTGGGACGACCACGAGACGCAGAACGACTGGGCGGGCGACGTCTCGCAAGACCTGGCCCCGGGCTTCCACCAGCGCCGCATCGCCGCCGCGCAGGCGTACTGGGAGCATCAGCCCTTCCCGAAACAGCAGCGCCCGCGCGGTGCCGACATGACGCTGAACCAGCGCTACGACTGGGGCGGCCTGGCGCGGCTCGTCACGATCGACGACCGCTCGTGGCGGGATCCGCAGGTCTGCCCGAAACCGGGCCGCGGCGGCTCCAATACGGTGGATCTCAAGGACTGTGCATCCCTGCGCAATCCGCAGCGCACGCTGCTGGGCGCGCCGCAGGAGCAGTGGCTGCGCGACAGCTGGGACGCAACGCGCCCCTGGAACCTGCTCGCGCAGCAGACGCTGATGGCGCGGTTCAACTCGCAGGATCCGGCGAAGGGACCGGGGCGCTACTGGACCGATGGCTGGGACGGTTATCCCTTCGCCCGCGAGCGGCTGCTCCGCGACCTGGAGGCGCGGCGCGTGCCGAACGCGGTCGTGCTCGGCGGCGACGTGCATGCGAACTATGTCGCCGACCTGAAGCTCGACTGGGACGACGACAAGGCCCCGGTGTTGGCCAGCGAGTTCTGCGGCACGTCGATCTCCAGCAACGGGATGGAGCAGGCACGGCTGGACCACGCCCTGCCCTTCAATCCGCACATCCGCTACGGGCGCAGCGACCAGCGCGGCTACATGCGCTTCGAACTGCGCGCCGAGCGGCTGGAGGCCGAGCTGCGCAGCGTGCAGACGCCGTGGGACGCGAAGAGCCCGCTGTTCACGGCGGCGAAATTCGCGGTGGAGGCCGGACGGCCGGGGGCGCAGGCGGCCTGACGTCGTCAGGACAACCCCATCTCCTGGATCGCGCGCACCAGGGCGGGGAATTCCACCGGCTTGCGGAAGTGGGCGCGGAAGCCGGCTTCGAGCGCGTGGCGCCGATCGGTTTCCCGGGCGAAGGCGGTGAGCGCGATCGCAGGCACCTCCCCGCCCTGCCCGGCGGGCAGCGCGCGCACGTGCGCGAGCAACTCGAACCCCGTCATCGCCGGCATGCCCAGGTCGGAGATCAGCAGGTTGACATCCGAGCCCGGCAGCAGACCGAGCGCCTCGGCGCCGCTCGCCGCCGCGACCACCTGAGCGCCTTGCAGGCTGAGCGCCCGCACCACCATCTCGCGCACGGACTCGTCGTCGTCGACGACCAGGATGCGAGCGCCCTTGAGCGACACGCGATCGGCCGGCCCGGGATCCCGACCCGCGGTCGTTCCGGCATCCCTCGCCGCAGCATCGACCGCCCGCGCGCCCATCACCGGCAGCGTCACCGTGAATCGCGAGCCGCGCCCTTCCCCGTCGCTCTCGGCGCGCAGGGTGCCGCCATGGAGCTCGACGAGGTTGCGCACGATCGACAGCCCCAGTCCCAGCCCGCCGTGACGCCGCGTCATCGAGCCGTCGGCCTGCCGGAAGCGTTCGAACACGAAAGGCAGGAAGGCCGGCGCGATGCCGATGCCGGTGTCCTCGACGACCAGATCCGTCGCCGTCGGCCCGCCGCGCAGCAGCACGCGCACCTCGCCGCCGCGCGGCGTGAACTTGACGGCATTGGCGATGAGGTTCGCCGCCACCTGCTGGAGCCGCGCGGCATCCCCCATCACGGTCGCGCCGGGATCGGCCGACACCTCGAGGCCCAGGCGCACGCCGGCGCGTTCCGCCGCCGGCGTCAGCAGTTCCACCGCCGCCAGCGTGAAGCCGGTCGCGGAAACGGGCGCGATCTCCAGGCTCAGCTTGCCTGTCGTGATGCGGCTCATGTCGAGCAGGTCCTCGATCAGCTGCGCCTGCGCCTTGGCGCTGCGCTCGATGACGTCGATGCCCTTCTTCAGGTCGGGCGGCTCGTCCCCGAACTTGCGCCGCAGGATGTGGACCCAGCCGGTGATCGCGCTCAGCGGCGTGCGCAGCTCGTGCGACAAGGTCGCCAGGAACTCGTCCTTGACCAGCCCCGCCTGCTCGGCGGCCAGCCGCGCGGTGCGCTCGCTCTCCAGCAGCCGCGTGCGCTCGACCATCGCCTCGCGCGAGGCCGCGTAGAGCCGCGCGTTGTCGATCGCGATCGCGGCCTGGCTGGCGATGCCCTCGGCCAGCCGCTCGCTGCGTTCGGTGAAGACGCCGACGTCCTCATGGCCGAAGAACAGCCCGCCCAGCACCTCGCCCGAGCGGCTGATCACCGGCACCGCCAGGTAGCTGCGCACCGGCAGGTGGCCCGGCGGCTTGCCGTGATGCGGCCCCCACTGCCCGTAGCGCGGATCGGCCATCACGTCGTCCAGCCGGATCGTCGGCTCGCCGCGGAAGGTCGGCCCGAACAGCGCGGTCGGCCGCGGATGGCCGAGCTTGTCGAAGTGCTTGCGGTCCGCGCCGGAGAGCGAATACAGCAGATAGGCCTCGCCCTGCTCGTCGAGGCCGTTGTAGAAGAACGCGCCGAAGCGCGCACCGGTGAGCTCGGTCGCCGCATCGGTGACGCGCTGGACCAGCGCGCCGATGTCGAGCTCCGCGACCAGCGCCGCACCGGTCCGGTTGAGCGTCTCCAGCGTGCGCGCCTCCTCGCGCAGCGCGGCTTCCGCGCGGGTGCGCTCCAGCGCCTCCCAGCAGCGCGCGACGACGACCTTCACCAGCGCGATCTCCTCGTCGGTCCAGTGGCGCGGCTCGCGCTGATGCACCGCCATCGCGGCCACGAAGCGCCCGTCCTTGTGCAGCGGCACGCAGATCACCGACTGGATGCCGGTGCGCGCATAGGCGCCGAGGTCGGAGCCGGCGGTGACCGGATCGAGGTCGACATCGTGGTTCACGAACGCCTGCTCGGCGCGCATCAGGCGCAGCACCTCCTGGCCGAAGTCGCCAAAGCGGTAGGTGCCGACGATGCTGGCCACGCCGTCGTTGAAGTCGCCGATGACGTCGAAGGTGTCCTCGTCGGCGCGCACCGTGGCGTAGGCGCAGCGGTTGACGCCGAGGTGACGTCCCAGCCGCTCCGCGGTCACCCGCATCACGTCGGCCGGATCGGTCAGCCCGCGCGTGGCCTGCGCCAGCCCGTCCAGGAAGCCCAGCCGGCGCGACAGCAATACCTTCTCGGTGGTTTCGGCGAAGGTCACCAGCACGCCCGCCGCGCGCCCCTGGTCGTCGCGCACGGCGCTGTAGGAGAAGTTGAAGTAGACATCCTCCGGGTAGCCGAAACGGTCGATGGTCAGCTTGAAGTCGTCGAAACCGAGCGGCTCGCCGTCCAGGACCTGGCGCCACATCGGGCCGATGGTGGCCCAGATCTCGGCCCAGGTCTCCAGCGCGCGACCGCCGAGCGCGGCATCCGCCTTGGCGCCCAGGATGGGCCGGTAGGCGTCGTTGAAGATCTGGATGAGGTCCTCGCCCCAGGCGAGGTACATCGGCAGCTGGCACTCCAGCATCGTCGCGACCACGGCCCGCAGCGAGGCGGGCCAGCGCTCGATCGGACCGAGCGGGGTCGCGCCCCAGTCGAAGGCGCGCACGCGGGCGGCCATGTCGCCGCGGATAGGAGCCATCGCGGAGATGGCGGATGAATCGTGCATGGCACTCCAGCGGTCAACCGCCGGCACGGGCGCCCCTGCCCGGGCCGGTTGCAACGCGGGAGTGTAGGCTGCGTCGGCCCGCCGCGACGCGGCGGCGATCCCGCGACTGGGAGGAGCGCTCAGTCCCGCACGTTCGGCGTCCTGAAGGCGCCGCCCGCTCGCGCGGCCTGCGCCTTGGCCTCGTCGAACTCCCAGTGCCAGGGCTCCTTGCTGACCGTGCGCACGAAGCCGAACGAGGTCGCGTGCCGCTTGAGCCACTCGTAGGTCGGGTTGCCGTCGCCGCCGGCGACGGAGAGGTCGAAGGCGATGCCGTTCTGGTGCTTGGAGAAACCGGGCTTAGCCGCGGTGTTGAAACCCGGCAGGCCGCGCACGAAGCCGTCGTGCAGCAGCTTCTGTTCCGGGTAGGAGCGGAAACCGCTGTTGAGCGTGATCCGCACGCCGTCGTCCTTCGCGGCCGCCACCAGCGCCGCGAACGGCGCGATGGTCTTCATCGCCAGGCGCTCGATCTCCAGGTTCGAGTCCACGATCGCGACGAGGTCCAGCTGCTCCAGGAACGCCCCGTTGTCCCAGGCGGCGTTCGGGCCGAAGCGCGTCGCGCCGGGCTCGGGCGGCACGAGACCGATCGTCTCGTTCATGAAGCTCCCGGCGAGGTTGCGCGTCGAGGTCCAGCCCAGCACGTCCCCGCCGTCCGCCGCGGCGGCCCTGCCGAAGACGATGCGCTTCTTGCTGCCGGCTTCCTCAAGCCTGACGTCGAGAACGCGCACCGACGTCCCTTTGGCGATCTTCTTGAAGCCGCCGCCCGGGATGGCGACGAAGGCCATCAGGTCGTCGTCGCTGCGGATGCGCGCATCGGGATCGTCGACGACGAAGGTCCTGTCGCGGAAGCTTTGTTCAAGGCTCACGGCGGGCTCCAGGAGTGGAGCCCTCAGCGTAAGCCTGAGGCTCCGCCGGGCGCTTCATCAAAAGGGATGAGGTGCGCGGCCGCGAGCCGACCTCAGCAGCCCACGCCCACCGCATCGGCCGAGCGTGCGACCACCCCACCGGAGAGCGTGATCGCCACGGCGATCACCAGCGCGAGCTCGTCGCCGCCGAAGAAGTCCTTGTCGAAGGCTTCGGAGTCCAGGATGCCGACCACCCGCCGGTCGGCGTCCAGCAGCGGCAGGCAGGCCTCGGCCTTCACCTTCGGATCGCAGGTGTAGTAGCCGCCGCCCTCGGCCACGAAGGCGGCCACGTCGTTGATCAGCCGCGCGCGACCGCTCAGGCCGACGGCGCTGTTGTTGCTGCCCGCGGCGAAGGCCTCGGTCAACGGGAACTCGGCCCGGCTCTCGGCGCCGAAGTAGGCCAGCTTCACCAGCACCGACTCGTCGGCGGACTTGCGCCGCGCCTGGTAGACGCCGAACCAGTGGCTGCGGCTGTGCTCGCGGTAGTAGCGCGTGACGATCGTGGCCTCGGCCAGCAGGCGCTGGTTGTCCGCGCCCTGCCCGCCCAGGATGGCGGCCAGCTCATAAGGCAGCTCGGCCAGTTGCCCGAACAGGGAGCACGCGCCGCCTTCGCCGAGTTCGGGCACGCGGAAGCTCCAGGCGACCGGCGTGGTATCCAACGCCTCGGGCGTGAGCAACGCCTGCAGCGCTGCCTGGTGCTTGCGCACAGCCTCGGCGAACGAAGGAAAGGCCGCCGCATCGGCGAGGTCGCCGCGCAGGCCGGTCGAGTCCAGATACAGGTCGAGATTCATGGATCAGGGAAAGGAAACGGGAGGACGCCAGCGCGGTCGCCGATGGGGGAGCCCTCAGGCGGTCGTCTGGAGATCGAGTTCCCAAGTTTCGCCGACAAGCGCCAACCCGAATCCCTGGAAGGGCTCTGTCCCGACGAGCCGGTAGCCTGCCTTGCGGTAGATGTGCTTGGCGGCGTCGAGCTGGCTGTTGGTCCACAGCCGGACGCGCTGGTAGCCCGCTTCGCGCGCGAAGCGATGGCATTCTGCGACGAGCCGGTCGCCCAGTCCGAGCCCGCGCGCGGCCGACTCGACGAGCAGCAGCCGCAGCTGCGCGACGCCGTCGACGGGCGCATCCGTCGCCTCGTCGCGCGCCTGCACCAGCGCCACGCTGCCGATGTTCAGGCCGTCGCGTTCGGCGATCCAGCAGGCCTCGCGGCGCGCGTCGAAGCGGCTTGAAGGCCTTGCGCCCGGTGGGACTCAGCTGCATCAGCGATTGGCGCGCATCGACCGCGCTGCGCGTGGCGCGCACGAGGTCGCGCTCCTTCAGATCGCGCAGCAGACGGCTCAGATTCGCTTTCGGCAATCAATTGATTGCCATCGCATCAACTCCCTCCAGAGGGGAAGTCCGCTCCGCTCAAGTCATGGCGTCGCCGCCACACTCGCCGCCTCCTCAATGCTTGGGTGTGCGATCCCTGTACGTCACACGCGCGGGCCGGATCGCCGGAGCGGCGCCCGACGCCGAGAAATTGCCCGGTCTTGCCGCCAGCAATACCGCCAGGAGATCAGTCACATTCAGCGGCTTGTAGAGCAGGCGGTTGAAGCCGGCGCCCCCCGCCGACTCGTCGGTGATTTCCGGACCGCCGCCGGTCAGGCACACATACATGGTGCGGCGGCCGGCCTCGGCGTCGATCAGCTTGGCCTCGGACACCACCTCCAGCCCGTTCATGTCCGGCATGTCGAAGTCGACGAAGACCAGCTCGGGCTTGAACAGCTTCAGCAGCCGCAGGCCGACCCGGCCGCTGTAGGCGACCGAGGTCGCGCAGCCGTAGCAGCGGAACAGCTCGCTGAGACTGCGCGCGCCTTCCGGATCGTCGTCGATCACCAGGACCCTGAGCGCGTGCGGCGACTGCTGCGGCGCCTGGGGCGGCATGTGAGCCGATGTGTCGGACATCGAAGTCTTCTCCCTGTATGCAACACGACGCAACGGCGGTCCACGCGCAACCCAGCGCGGGCGACTTCCGCCGTCCGTCCACACCCCCTGAAGGCAAGCCGCGTGCCCGGCCCCGCCCCTCCTAAACCCAGGCCCCGTCAGCGTTGTCGTACGGCTAAAGTCCCCCGGTTGAGCCGCGATCAGACGGCCGTCGGGAGTCCTCAAGTGAGCGTCTTGGAAGAAGCGGTGGCCGTGGTCCCGGCCGAACACCTGAATGCGATGCTGCTGGCGCTGCACGCGCTGCGCCGCGGGGACCCGGACGTGCGTCTGCCCTTCCACTGGACCGGCGTGGCCGGCAAGCTCGCCGACGCGTTCAACGAGGTCGTCGAGCAGAACGCCTCGATGGCCGCGGAACTCTCCCGGCTGCGGCAGGTCGTCGGCCGCGAAGGCCGCCTCAAGCAGCGCGCCACCCTGCCCGAACTGCGCGGCTTCTGGGGCCAGCAGATCGAGTGCATCAACGCGCTGATCGACGACCTGGTCCACCCCACCAGCGAAGCCGCCCGCGTCATCGGCGCGGTCGCCGAGGGCGACCTCACCAAGTCCATGGCGCTGGAGTCCGAAGGCCGCCCGCTGCAGGGCGAGTTCCTCCACACCGCCAAGACCATCAACCGGATGGTGGAGCAGCTCGGCGACTTCTCCGCCGAGGTGACCCGCGTCGCCCGCGAGGTCGGCACCGAAGGCAAGCTCGGCGGCCAGGCCGAGGTCAAGGGCGTCGCCGGCACCTGGAAGGACCTGACCGACTCGGTCAACTCCATGGCCGGCAACCTGACCGACCAGGTCCGCAACATCGCCGACGTGACCACCGCCGTCGCGCAGGGCGACCTGTCCAAGAAGATCGAGGTCGACGTCAAGGGCGAGTTCCTCACCCTCAAGGGCACCATCAACACGATGGTGGACCAGTTGCGCTCCTTCGCGTCGGAAGTGACCCGCGTCGCGCGCGAGGTCGGCACGGAGGGCTCGCTCGGCGGCCAGGCGCGCGTGGAAGGCGTGTCCGGCACCTGGAAGGACCTGACCGACTCGGTCAACTCCATGGCCGGCAACCTGACCTCGCAGGTGCGCAACATCGCCGACGTGACCAAGGCCGTGGCCGCGGGCGACCTGTCCAAGAAGATCACCGTCGACGTGAAGGGCGAGATCCTGGAGCTCAAGAACACCGTCAACACGATGGTGGACCAGTTGCGCTCCTTCGCCGCGGAAGTGACCCGCGTGGCCCGCGAGGTCGGCACCGAAGGCAAGCTCGGCGGCCAGGCCGACGTGCAGGGCGTGGCCGGGACGTGGAAGGACCTGACCGAGTCGGTGAACTTCATGGCCGGCAACCTGACCTCGCAGGTGCGCAACATCGCGGAAGTGACCACCGCCGTGGCCGCGGGCGACCTGTCCAAGAAGATCACCGTGGACGTGAAGGGCGAGATCCTGGAGCTCAAGAACACCGTCAACACGATGGTGGACCAGTTGCGCTCCTTCGCCGCGGAGGTGACCCGCGTGGCGCGCGAGGTCGGCACCGAGGGCAAGCTCGGCGGCCAGGCCGACGTGCAGGGCGTGGCCGGGACGTGGAAGGACCTGACCGACTCGGTCAACTCGATGGCGTCCAACCTGACCTCGCAGGTGCGCAACATCGCCGACGTGACCAAGGCCGTGGCCGCGGGCGACCTGTCCAAGAAGATCACCGTCGACGTGCTCGGCGAGATCCTGGAGCTCAAGACCACGATCAACACGATGGTGGACCAGCTCTCCTCGTTCGCGGCGGAAGTGACCCGCGTGGCGCGCGAGGTGGGCACCGAGGGCCGTCTCGGCGGCCAGGCCACGGTGCGCGGCGTGTCGGGGACCTGGAAGGACCTGACCGACAACGTGAACTTCATGGCCGGCAACCTGACCGGCCAGGTGCGCGGCATCGCCAAGGTGGTGACCGCGGTGGCCAACGGCGACCTGGCGCAGAAGCTGACCGTGGAGGCCAAGGGCGAGATCGCCGCGCTGGCCGACACCATCAACTCGATGACGGACACGCTGGCGATCTTCGCCGACCAGGTGACCACCGTCGCCCGCGAGGTGGGCGTCGAAGGCAAGCTCGGCGGCCAGGCCAAGGTGCCGGGCGCATCCGGCACCTGGAAGGGCCTGACGGAAAACGTGAACGAGCTCGCCGCCAACCTGACCACGCAGGTGCGCGCGATCGCGGAGGTCGCCACCGCCGTGACCCAGGGCGACCTGACGCGCTCGATCACCGTCGAGACGCAGGGCGAGGTCGCGTCCCTCAAGGACACGATCAACGAGATGATCCGCAACCTGAAGGACACGACGCAGAAGAACACCGAGCAGGACTGGCTCAAGACCAACCTGGCCAAGTTCACGCGGATGCTGCAGGGCCAGAAGGACCTGGTGACCGTCGGTCAGCTGATCCTGAGCGAACTGGCGCCCGTCGTGGGCGTGCAGCAGGCCGAGTTCTTCGTGCTCAACATGCGCGGCGAGATGCCCCGCCTGAAGCTGATCGCCAGCTACGCCTCCGGCGGCCTGGCCACGCACGGCAAGGAGCTGGCGCTGGGCCAGGGGCTGGTCGGCCAGTGCGCGCTGGACCAGGAGAAGATCCTGCTCACCAACGTGCCGGGCACGGCCTTCCGCATCGCGTCGGGCCTCAGCGAGACCGCCGCGATGGAAGTGCTGGTGCTGCCCGTGGTCTTCGAAGGCCGCGTGCGCGGCGTGCTGGAGCTGGCCTCGCTGGAACGCTTCAGTTCGACCCACCAGGCCTTCCTCGACCAGCTGACCGAATCCATCGGCATCGTGATCAACACGATCGAGGCCAGCACCCGCACGGAAGACCTGCTGATCCAGTCGCAGTCGCTCGCGGAAGAACTGCAGCGCCGGCAGCAGGAACTGCAGCAGACCAACGGCGAGCTGCAGGAAAAGGCGCAGCTGCTGGCCCACCAGAACCAGGAGGTCGAGCGCAAGAACACCGAGGTCGAACAGGCCCGCCAGGCGCTGGAGGAAAAGGCCGAGCAGCTGGCGCTGACCTCGAAGTACAAGTCCGAGTTTCTCGCCAACATGTCGCACGAGCTGCGCACGCCGCTGAACTCGCTGCTGATCCTGTCCGACCAGCTCTGCAAGAACAGCGAGGGCAACCTCACGCTCAAGCAGGTCGAGTTCTCCAAGACCATCCACGCGTCCGGCAACGACCTGCTGATGCTGATCAACGACATCCTGGACCTGTCCAAGATCGAGTCGGGCACGGTGGCCGTCGACGTCAGCGAGCTGCGGCTGGACGAGCTGCAGCGCTCGGTGGAGCGCAGCTTCCGCCACTTCGCGGATTCCAAGCACGTCGGCTTCGCCGTGGAGATGGACCCGCCGCTGCCCAAGTCGCTGGTCACCGACGTCAAGCGGCTGCAGCAGATCATCAAGAACCTGCTGTCCAACGCCTTCAAGTTCACGCACCAGGGGCAGGTCACCTTCAGCGTGAGCGCGGCGGCCGAGGGCTGGTCGGCCGACAACGAGGCGCTCAACCATGCCGGCCAGGTGATCGCGTTCGCGGTCGCGGACACCGGCATCGGCATCTCCGCCGACAAGCAGCAGATCATCTTCGAGGCCTTCCAGCAGGCCGACGGCTCGACCTCGCGCAAGTACGGCGGCACCGGCCTGGGCCTGGCCATCAGCCGCGAACTCGCGCGGCTGCTGGGCGGCGAGATCCGGCTCGTCAGCGCGCCGGGCCGCGGCTCCACCTTCACGCTCTACCTGCCGCAGCACTATGCGCCGGCACGCAACGCGCGTCCGCGCAACGCGCCGGGCACGCCGGCCAGATCCGGGGCAGCCGGGACCTCCGGCGCGCCGAACGGCACCACCGCCGGCGAAGAGCGCGACGACCTGCCGACCCACTCCCCGGCCGCGATCACCGCCGCGGAACTGGCCGAGGCGGCCGTGCAGCGCGCGGCCGCGCGGCGGGCGCCGTCCGGCCGGACGGGCGAGGACCACGACAGCGGGAACGGGAATGGCAAGGCCGGCGGCAACGGCGATGGCAGCAGCGATGGCAGCGCCGACGCGAGCCGCGACAGCGGCATGACGCCGCTGGACGCGCATCGCGTCCAGATGGACACGCCGCCGGACAGCATCGTGTTCGCCAACGTCGCCAAGGACGACCGCGAGGACATCGCCAGCGGCGACCGGGTGCTGCTGATCGTCGAGAACGACCTGGCCTTCGCGGGCGTGCTGCTCGAAGCGGCGCGCCAGGGCGGCATGAAGGGTCTGGTGGCGACGACCGGCGCGGGCGCGCTCGCGATGGCGCAGGAGTTCCGGCCCAGCCTGATCACGCTGGACATCTTCCTGCCCGACATGCAGGGCTGGCGCGTGCTGGACCGGCTCAAGTCCGATCCCGACATGCGCCACCTCCCGGTGTGCGTGGTCTCCACGGACGACGCGCGCGAACGCGCGCTGCAGGCCGGCGCCCTGGGCTTCCTGGCCAAGCCGCTGCAGTCGCGCGACGACGTCGAGGTCGCCCTGCGCGACCTGCAGCGCTACCTGGACCGTCCGCGACGACGTCTCGCGGTGGCGATGCCCGAGAGCGCGGAGCGGCTCGCGCTGCTGTCACCGCTGGGCAGCGACGTCGAGACCGTGTTCGTGCAGACGGCGGCCCAGGCGCGCGAGGTGCTTCCCGGCGTCGACGCGCTGCTGGTGGACGCGGTCGCCAGCGCCTTCGGTCCGCAGGACGTGCTGGATGCGCTCGAGCAGCGGCCCGGCACGCTGCCGCTGCCGGTGGTCGCCTTGAACACCGCAGGCAGTGCCGGATCGGCGAATGCGACGGGGACGCCGGGCGCGCCCGAGTCGTCCGAGGCCCTGGCCGCCGCCCGTCGCTGGACGCGGCCGCACGGGCTGCCGGTGCGCACGGCCACCGGGACCGACGCGGCGCTGGCGGCGATGGCGCTGGCGCTGCATCGCGCCCCGGCCGACATGGGCGACGGCGAACGCCAGGCGTTGCACGACGCGCAGGAGGTCAGTTGTCCGATGGTGGGCAAGAAGGCGCTGATCGTCGACGACGACATGCGCAACATCTTCGCGCTGGCCACGGTGCTGGACTCGCACGGGATGGTGATCGTCTCGGCCGACAACGGCCGCGAGGCGATCCGGATCGTGCAGGAGGATCCGTCCATCGACATCGTGCTGATGGACATCATGATGCCGGAGATGGACGGCCTGGAGACCATGCAGCAGATCCGCCGCCTGCCGCGCGGCCGCGAGCTGCCGATGGTCGCCGTCACCGCCAAGGCGATGAAGGGCGACCGCCAGAAGTGCATCGAGGCCGGCGCCTGGGACTACCTCTCCAAGCCGGTGGACCCCGCCAACATGCTGACCGTGCTGCGGGGCTGGCTATGCCGCTGAGCGCGCTCTACGACGGCTATGCGACGCCGGACGCGGCGGAGCGCGCCAGCATCCTGATCGTGGACGACCTGCCGGAGAAGCTGCTCGTCTTCGAGACCATCCTGGCCGACCTCGACCAGCACCTGGTGATCGCGCGCTCCGGCAGCGAGGCGCTGCGCGAGGTGCTGCGCCAGCAGTTCGCGGTGATCCTGATGGACGTGAACATGCCGGGCATCGACGGCCTGGAGACGGCCCGGCTGATCCGCGGCTACCGGCGTTCGGCGCACACGCCCATCATCTTCGTCACCGCCTACGCGGACGAGCTGCAGACGGCGCAAGGCTACTCGCTCGGGGCGGTCGACTACATCCTCTCGCCGGTGATCCCGGACGTGCTGCGCAGCAAGGTGCGCGTCTTCGTCGACCTGTTCCTCATGCAGCAGCGGCTGCGGCAGCAGGCGCTGGAGCGCATCGCGATCGCGCGCGCCGAGGCCGCGCAGCGCGCCGCCGAGGAGAACACGCGGCGCTCGATCTTCCTGGCGCAGGCGGGTCGCGAACTGGCCGATTCGCTGGACGCGGACGTCGCGATGCGACGGCTGCTCTCGCTGGTGGTGCCGAGCTTCGCCTCGCGCGCGCTGCTGTGGCTGCGCGACGCCGGCCACGGGCACGAACGCGTGCTGCGTTGCGACGCGCCCGTCGCCGCCGGTGAAGCGCCCCTGTTCATCGAGGGTCGCGAGCAGATGCTGTCCGAGGTGCTCTACAACGCCACGCGCAGCGCGCTCGAACAGATGGTGCCGGCGCTGCTGCCGGGCGGTTCGCCGACGGCGCAGGCCCAGCCGACCTTCGCGCCGTCCGGCCTGCCCGACGACGAGCCCGCGCCGCGCGCGCTGCTGCATCGCGACACCGCCGCAGGCGCCGTGCTGCCGCTGGTCGCCGGCGAACGCACGCTCGGCGGTCTGCTGCTGGGCGACCCGCACCAGCCGCCGGACTGGCCGACGCTGGAAGAGCTGGCGGGCCGCGCCGCGATCGCCTTCGAGAACGCACGGCTGTACGGCGCGCTGCAGGCGGAGATCGTCGAACGCCGCCAGGCCGAGGCCGAGCTGCTCGAGGCCAGCCGTCGCAAGGACGAGTTCCTCGCGATGCTGTCGCATGAACTGCGCAATCCGCTGGCGCCGATCCGCAACGCGATCGAGGTGATGCGCGCGTTGGCCGGCGGCGACGACACCCGCCTCGGCGAAGCGGTGGCGGTCACCGATCGTCAGGCCAAGCACCTGACGCGGCTGGTCGACGAACTGCTCGACGTGGCGCGCATCAGCCAGGGCAAGATCGTGCTGAAGAACGAGACGCTCGATCTGCGCGACATCGTGCGCCACGGCCTGGAGCCGGTGCAGTCGCTGATCGAGTCGCAAGGACAGCAGTTGCGCCTCCAGCTTCCGGACCATCCGGCGCCGATACGCGGCGACGCGGCCCGGCTGATCCAGGTCGTCACCAACCTCGTGCACAACGCGAGCAAGTACACCGCCCCGGACGGGTCCATCGAATTGACGCTGACCCGCGAGGAGGCGGAGGGCGCCGATCGCTCCGCGACGTTCGTCCTGGCCGTGCGCGACAACGGACGCGGCATCGCCGCGTCGCTGCTGCCGCATGTGTTCGACCTGTTCGAGCAGGGGCCGCGCGGGCTGGATCGCAACCAGGGAGGCCTGGGCGTGGGACTGACGCTGGTGCAGCGCCTGGTGCAGCTGCACCACGGTCACGTGGTGGCGAACAGCGATGGGCCGGGCCACGGCTCGACATTCGAGGTGCGCCTGCCGGCCGCCGCCGTGGAGGAAACACCGATGACGACCGCCGACGTTCCGCCTCCTGCGCCCGTGGCACGCGACGAGCCGCGAGACCGCGGCGGTCCCTGCCGCGTGATGGTCGTCGACGACAACCGCGATGCGGCCGACTCGATGGCCGTGTTCCTGGAACTGGCGGGCCTGGAGACCACGGTGCAGCTCGACGGTCCTTGCGCGCTGGATGCCGCCGCGGCGTGGGCGCCACACGTGGTGCTGCTCGACATCGGCCTGCCCGGGCTGGACGGCTACGAAGTCGCGCGCCGCCTGCGGGCCGCGCCCGGCGGCGCGGCGGCGCTGCTGATCGCGCTGACCGGCTACGGCCAGCAGGACGATCGCCGTCGTGCGCACGAGGCCGGCTTCGACGTCCACCTCGTCAAGCCGGCGGATCCGGATGCGGTGGTCGAACTGATCCAGGAATGGCGGCAGCGCGACGGCACGGCGCGACCCGCGGAGGCGGCGGCGCGCTGAACGGGAAGCGCCTGGTCGGCACTACGGGGAGGTCTCCGTTCAAGGACCTTCATCATGCCCATCCCCGCCCTCATTGCCGGTGCGCTCATGCCCGCCGCGACCTCGCTCGTCGGCGGCATCGCCGAGAAGGTGGTCTCCAAAGTCGTCGGTCCCCATGCGGGTCAGGTCATCGGCGCCGCAGGCAATGTGGCGACCCAGGCCGTGATGCAGAACGCGGCGTCCAGCACGCCGTCCCTCTTCGCCAGCCGCTGAGCCGTCCCCCTCTCCTTCCCTGCTTCAAGGAACATCACCATGTCCATCGGAATCCCTCCGAACTCAACCAGCACCGGCATCGTCAGCAGTGCCGCCAACACCGTCGGCAGCGTCGTCGAGAAAATCCCCGTTGTCGGTGGCCTGGTCGGCGGGCTCGTCAAAGGCATCGGCAACATCGCCAGCACCCTGTTGCCCGGTATCTTCTGAGGAAGATGCATGTCGGCGTCGATCCACGCCGCGACACCTCTTCCCGAGACGGGTCGCCCTCCAGCACCCGGCGCCCAGCCCGTTCGCCAGCCAGGCCAGTTCCTCGGGACCGACGCGTGAAGACGCTCAAGGCGGATGCGGCGTTCCTGGCGCGACTGCGGTCCTGTCCCTTGGCCAAGGCGATCCTCCAGCGGCACGAGAACGAGATCCCGGCGCGCCATCTGACGTCGGTCGATCGCTTCGGACGCGCCGATGCCCGGGAGGCGCTGACCGACCTGGCCCGCACGAAGGTCGATCGTCGGGCCCGCGGCGGCGACGGGCCGCTCCCCGCCTGACGAAAAAAAGGGGCTGCTCCCCAGCAGCCCCTTCCGGTTCACCGGCCCCGTCGCGACGGGGCCTCCAGCGCGGCGATCAGCCGTGCTTCGCGTCGAAGAACTGTTCGTCCTCCGTCGACCCCTTCAGCGCCGCGGTCGACGCCTGCGCCTCGATCGTGGTGGTGACCGCGTCGAAGTAACCCGTGCCCACTTCGCGCTGGTGCTTCACGGCGGTGAAGCCCTTCTCGGCAGCGGCGAATTCCGCCTCCTGCAGCTCGACGAAGGCGCTCATGTTGTTGCGTGCGTAGCCGTAGGCCAGGTTGAACATCGAGTAGTTCAGGCTGTGGAAGCCGGCCAGCGTGATGAACTGGAACTTGTAGCCCATCGCGCCCAGCTCGCGCTGGAACTTGGCGATCGTGGCGTCGTCCAGGTTCTTCTTCCAGTTGAAGCTCGGCGAGCAGTTGTAGGCCAGCAGCTTGCCGGGGAACTTCGCGTGGATGGCTTCGGCGAAGGCCTTGGCGAAGGCCAGGTCCGGCTTGCCGGTTTCGCACCAGATCATGTCGGCGTACGGCGCGTAGGCCAGTCCGCGGCTGATGGCCTGCTCCAGGCCGTTGCGGGTGCGGAAGAAGCCTTCGACGGTGCGCTCGCCGGTGCAGAAGGGCTTGTCGTTGTCGTCGATGTCGCTGGTCACCAGGTCGCCGGCCTCGGCGTCGGTGCGGGCCAGCAACACGGTCGGCACGCCCATCGTGTCGGCGGCCAGGCGCGCGGCGACCAGCTTGGCCACCGCTTCACGCGAAGGCACCAGCACCTTGCCGCCCATGTGGCCGCACTTCTTCGCGGCGGCCAGCTGGTCTTCGAAGTGCACGCCCGAAGCGCCCGCCTCGATCATGGCCTTCATCAGTTCGAAGGCGTTCAGCACGCCGCCGAAGCCGGCTTCCGCGTCCGCCACGATGGGCGCGAAGTAGTCGATGTCGCTCTTGCCTTCGCTCCACTGGATCTCGTCGGCGCGCTTGAAGGTGGCATTGATCTTCTTCACCACCTTCGGCACCGAGTCCACCGAGTACAGCGACTGGTCGGGGTACATCTCGCCGTTGCTGTTGGCGTCGCCGGCGACCTGCCAGCCCGACAGGTAGATGGCCTTCAGGCCGGCCTTGACCTGCTGCATCGCCTGATTGCCGGTCAGCGCGCCCAGCGAGTTGATGAAGGGTTCGGTGTTGACGAGGTTCCAGAGCTTTTCGGCGCCGCGCTTGGCCAGGGTGTGCTCGATGTTGATCGAGCCGCGCAGGCGGACCACGTCGGCCGCCGAGTAGCCGCGCTGGATGCCCTTCCACCGGGGGTTCTCCGCCCAGTCCTTCTCGAGGGCGGCAATCTGTTGTTCGCGGGTCGGGGTCGAGGGGGTCATGGTGAGCTCCTGTGGGTTCGAGTGAAGTGGAAAACCGATGGCTCAAATCTAGACGGCTCGACTCCCCTCGTGTCGCTTGCTGTCTTATATAAGACTGGATTTTTATCCTTTAAAAATCAATAACTTGCAAAACAGAAACCGGATCGTGAGAACGGCTCTTCCATGATGAGAAATCTTGCGGCGCTGCAGCACGTCAGTTTTTTGCATGCCGGCAAGTTCTTTTCATAATTTGAAATTCATCGAGGCGCCGGGCGGACGGAGTCCTGGCAGATGGAGGAGTCACTCCCTCATTTGCAGCAGTCGTTCGACGCTCCGCCGCAATTCGACAGTCGACCCTTTGAGTCCACCCACCGCACTAGAGCATTCGTGCCGCGACCTGATTTCAGGCCGCCGTGCGCCGGGAAACCGGTCGTGCTCCGCGGCACCGTGGCGACCGTCCGATCGCACGGCGGCAATTTCCCGGAGAAAACCATGGGTGCAATTGCAAGTCTGATTCCGAGCCTGCTGGGCGGCGTGACCGGCGGCGGCGGTGCGGATGCCACCGGCGGCGCGCTGACCACTGGCGTCGGCGGTGTCGTCAACAAGCTGAGCGGCGGCCTGCTGAGCACGATCGGCAACGGCATCGCCTCGCTGTTCGGCGGTTGATCAGCGGCTGATCAGCGGCTGATCCGGACCCGACCGCCGGATCGCCACGAAGGGGCGCTTCATGCGCCCCTTTTTCATTGCCGCGGCTTGGCGACCACGCGCGGCCCGTCGCCCGGCACAACTGCACGTGGATCTCATGTCGCGCTGCACGTTGTCATACAACTAGCTTCTACAGTCGGCCCCTGAAGCGCGTCGATCTTCGTGTTCGCGCGCCGTTAAGAGGATGCGTCGACCCATGATCGACGTTATGTTGTATGACAACTTGGTGTTCAAAGACATGCACCGAGGCAGAGGGGATGCTGTGAAACTGAATGACTTGCGCCTGTCGGCTCGACTCGCCATGGGCTTCGGCGTGGTGCTGTTGCTGGTGGCGGCGATCATGACCGTGGGCTGGCTGGGGCTGCATCGCAGCGCCGACGCGACCCGCACGATGATGGCGGTGCCGTTGCAGAAGGAACGGCTGGTGAGCGAGTGGTACATGCTGACCATCGTCGGCGTGAAGCGCTACACCGCCATCGCCAAGAGCACCGACGCCTCGCTGGCCGACTATTTCGCGGGCGACGTGAAGATCTCCACCGCGCGCGGCAACGAGATCGTCAAGGCGCTGGACGAACTGCCCAAGAGCGACGCCGAGAAGAAGGTCGTCGCCGAGCTGACCGAGTCGCGCCAGACCTACATCGCGACCCGCAACAAGATCGCCGAACTCAAGAAGGGCGGCGACACCGACGCGACCGAGCGGCTGCTCAACGAGCAGTTCCGCCCGCAGGCCGAGGTCTACCTGCAGAAGATGACCGGCTACCTGAAATTCCAGCAGCAGACGCTGGACGAGATGGCGGCGGACGTCGACCACGCGACCCAGAGCGCGCAGACCCGCATCATGGTGATCGGCCTGCTGGCGATCGTCGCGGGCGCGCTGTTCTCGTGGGCGCTGACGCGCTCGGTGACGAAGCCTTTGTCGGAGGCGGTGCGACTGGTCGAGGCCGTGGCCGAGGGCGACCTCACCCGGACGGCGACCGCGCAGGGCAAGGACGAGATCGGCGCGATGGTCGGCGCGCTGGAGCGCATGCGCGCCAGCCTGCAGACGGCGATCTCGCAGGTGCGCGAGTCCTCGGAGAACATCCAGAACGCCTGCCATGAAGTGTCGGCGGGCAACCAGGACCTGAGCCAGCGCACCGAGCAGACGGCGTCCAACGTGCAGCGCGCGGCCAGCACGATGGAGCAGCTCAGCGGCACGGTGGGCCACACGGCGCAGTCCTCGGGCGAGGCCAACAAGCTGGCGGTCGCGGCCTCGACGGTGGCGGCGCGCGGCGGCGAGGTGGTGGCTCAGGTCGTCGCCCGGATGCAGGGCATCCACGACAGCTCGCGCAAGATCGCCGACATCATCGGCACCATCGACGGCATCGCGTTCCAGACCAACATCCTGGCGCTGAACGCGGCGGTGGAAGCCGCGCGCGCCGGCGAGCAGGGGCGCGGCTTCGCGGTCGTGGCCTCGGAGGTGCGCACGCTGGCCAGCCGTTCGGCGGCCGCGGCGAAAGAGATCAAGACGCTGATCGCGGCCAGCAACGAGCAGGTCGAAGCCGGCACCGCGCTGGTGAACCGCGCGGGCGACACGATGAGCGAGGTGGTCCAGGCCATCGGCCAGGTGAACCGCATCGTCGGCGAGATCAGCGTGGCCAGCGCCGAACAGGCGATGGGCGTGTCCCAGGTGTCCGGCGCGGTCAGCGAAATGGACGCCGCCACACAGCAGAACGCCGCGATGGTCGAGGAGATCGCCAGCGCGGCGTCCAGCCTGCGCGGCCAGGCGCTGGGCCTGGTCGACGCGGTGCGGGTCTTCCGGATCAGTCGAGCTTGAGCTTCTGCTGCTCGACGACCTTCTTGTAGACCGCGTACTCGGCCTTGATCTGCTCGGAGAACTGCTCCGGCGTATTGCCGATCACGATCGAGCCGGTCTCCTCGATGCGCTTCTTGACCTCGGGCATCTCGACGGTCTTGCGGGCGGCCTCGTTGATCTTGGCGACGACTTCCTTGGGCAGGTTCTTCGGGCCCAGGATGCCGTAATAGGCCATGCGGTTCACCGGCTCCAGTCCGAGTTCCTTGAAGGTCGGCACGTTGGGCAGCACCGCCAGGCGCTGCGGCGCCGCGACGGCGATCGCGACCAGGCGGCCGTCCTTGATGAAGGGCAGCGCGGACGGCAGGTTGTCGAAGATCATCGGCACCTGGCCGGCGACCGTGTCGTTCAGCGCCGGGCCGGCGCCGCGGTACGGGATGTGGGTCACGAAGACGCCGGTCAGGCTCTTGTACAGCTCCATCTGCAGGTGGCCGATGCCGCCCGTGCCCGAGGTCGAGTAGCTGTACTTGCCGGGGTTCTTCTTCAGCTCGGCCACGAAGGCCTTGTAGTCCTTCGCGGGGAAGGACGGATGCACCGCGATCACGTTGGGCGTGGCCGCGAGGTTGATGATGGGCGTGAAGTCCGTCAGCGGGTTGTACGGCGTCTTCGGATTGATCGCGGGGTTGGTGGCCGTGGTGGACACGGTCGCCACGCCCAGCGAGTAGCCGTCGGGCTGCGACTTGGCGGTGTCGTTGGCGCCGATGATGCCGCCGCCGCCGGCCTTGTTCTCGACGATCATCGTCTGGCCCAGCGGACCGTTGATGTGCTGCGCGACGACGCGCGCCACGATGTCGGTCGTGCCGCCCGGAGCGAACGGCACCACCAGCTTGACCGGCTTGGTCGGATAGGACTGGGCCAGCGCCGCGGCGCAGGACAGCGACAGCGTGCTCAGCAGCAGGCCGTGTTGGAGGATCGAGCGACGGTTCATTGGGCTCCTCGTCTTTTGAACAATGGGTAACGTGATCGAAACAGCTTAAGTATGTCGCCGATGGGACTGGCCTAGCGGAACTACGTAGAGACCTCGTCGGAGGGGCGGGAAACCCCTGGCACACTCTGTCGCGACCTTCGAGAGATCCGATGCTGCTGCTGTTGCCTGACTTCCTGCTGATCGTCGCCGGCTTCGCGCTGTGCCGTTGGACGCCGTTGGACCGGCCGGTGTGGGAGGCCGCGGAGAAGCTGGTGTACTTCCTGCTGTTCCCGGTCCTGCTCTTCAATTCGATCTCGCGCAGCAGCCTGTCGCCCGGGGACACGATGGCGCTGATGGCCGGCGGACTGGGCGTGATGCTCAGCGGCATCGCGCTGGCCTTCGCGCTGCGATGGGGGCCCGGCGTCGATGCGAAGACACATGCCTCCGGCGCGCAGGTGGCGTTCCGCTTCAACTCCTTCGTCGCGCTGGCGCTGGCCGAACGGCTGTACGGCGCGCAGGGCGTGGCCTGGATCGCGATGATCGTCGCGGTGTGCGTGCCGGTGGCCAATGTCGCGGCGGTGTATCCGCTGGCCCGGCACGGCGGCCACGGTTATCTGCGCGAGCTGGCGCGCAACCCGCTGATCGTCTCGACGCTGGCGGGACTGGCCGCCAACCTCGCCGGATTGAGGCTGCCGGAGCCCGCGGCCATTTCCCTGCAGAAGATCGGCCTGGCCGCGTTGCCGCTGGGGCTGATGGCGGTCGGCGCGGGGCTGCGGTTCGGCGCGCTGAAGGATGCGCCCGGGCTCGCGACCGCCCTGCTGGCCATCCGCCATCTGATCCTGCCGTTGATCGCCCTGGGCATCGGGCATGCGCTCGCGCTGCCGACGCCGCAGCAGATCGTGCTGCTCGCGTTCGCGGCGATGCCGACGGCGTCCAGCGCCTACGTGCTCGCCGTGCGCATGGGCGGCAACGGGCCGTTCGTCGCGGGGCTGGTCACGGTGTCCACCCTGCTGGGCATGATCATCCTGCCGCTGTGGCTGGGGGTGCTGGCGGCCGCGACCTAGCCGCCCAATCCACCGCACGGCGCGCCAGCGCGGCCGTCGCGTCGATCACCGGGAGGCCCGCCGACGCGGGATCCAGCACCAGCGGAATCTCCGTGCATCCCAGCACGACGGCGCGCGCGCCGCGCGAACGCAGGCGCTGCGCCGCCGCGGCCAGATGCCGGGTCGCCGTCGCGAGCTCCCCCGCCTTGACGGCCGCGATGCCGGGCTCGATCAGCGCGATCATCTCCCCCGCCGTCGGCAGCAGCCAGTGCAGCGCCCTGCCCTGCGGCGGCCTGCGGTTCAGGTAGAGCCCGGAGGCCAGCGTCGCATCGGTCGCCAGCAGGCCGACCTTGCCGCCGTCGGGCACCAGATCGAGCGCCTCGGCGATCGCCGCGTCGACGAGGTGGATCATCGGCAGGCCCAGCGCCTGTTCGAGCTCGTCGAACCACAGATGGGCGGTGTTGCAGGGCACGACCACCACGCCCGCGCCGGCCGCGGCCAGACGCTGCCCGCTGACGATCATCGCGGCGAGCGGCGACTCGCCCTCGCCGCGGAAGGCCGCCGTGCGGTCCGGCACCTGGGGGATGCTGCTGACGACGACGGGGATGTGCTCCTGGTCGGTCGCGGCCGGCGTGGCCTCCAGCAGCTTGCGCATGAAATCGACGGTCGCCAGCGGCCCCATGCCGCCGAGGATGCCGACGATGCCCGGCTCGGCGGGCAGCGCTCCGCCGTCGCCGCGCGGGTCGCGCGGTGGGGTGTGCGTCATGACGGGATCAGCTCGCGGTCAGCGCGCGGGCTTGTCCGACAGCGCCTGCAGGTTGTCCTGCAGCTCGCGGCTCATGGGTGCGCCCAGCGTGATGCCCTTGGGCGGGATGGGCGACTGGAACCACTTCTTGTAGAGCGCCTCGAATTCGCCGCTCTTCATCAGTCCCGCCAGCGTGGCGTCGACCAGCTTCTTGAACGCCGCGTCGTCCTTGCGGACCATGATCGCGTAGGGCTCGACCTGGACCGGGTCGCCCACCACGGCCAGATCCGCCGGGTTGAGCGCGCCGGCGCGCAGCCCGTACAGCAGGATGTCGTCCATCGCGAACGCGTCGGCCCGGCCGGACTGCACCAGCAGCGCCGCGTCGGCGTGGTCCTTGGCGCTGATCAGTTCGAAGCCCAGGTTCTGCTCCTGGTTCATCCGCCGCATCACCTGGAAGTTGGTGGTGCCCGTGGTCGAGACGACCTTCTTCCCCTTGAGGTCGGCGAAGCCCTTGATGGGAGAGTTCGCCTTCACCAGCAGCCGCGTGCCGGTGTAGAAGTAGTTGATCGCGAAGTCCACCTGCTTGGCGCGGTCGCTGTTGTTGGTGGTGGAGCCGCACTCGATGTCGATGGTGCCGTTGTCCAGCAGCGGGATGCGGTTCTGCGAGGTCACCGACTGCGTGGCCACCTTCAGGTCGGCGCGACCCACGGCTTTCTTCACCTGGTCGACGACCTTGCCGCAGATCTCCCAGCCGAAGCCGGTCGGCTGCCCGCCGTCGCCGAGATAGGAGAACGGGATCGAGGAATCCCGGTACGCGACGGTGATGACGCCGGAGGCCTTCACCTTCTCGAGCGTGCCGGCCGGCTGGGCCGACGCGGCACCCGCGGCGGCACCGAGGGCGCCGGCGACGGCGATGGACAGGACGACAACGCGGGGAGCGATCATCTTCATGGCGTTTCCTTTCTCGGAGGGTTGAAGTGTGCAATGACCGGACGATAGTGGCCACCGCCTGTCCCGTGCATCGGCATCTCGCCGCTTCGTATAAGCTGGGCTTATGTTCGTCGCCGGCAGCCGTCCATGCGCCTGAAGCACATCGAAGTCTTCCACGCGGTCATGCTGACGGGCTCCGTGAGCGCGGCCTCGAAGCTGCTGCACGTGACCCAGCCGGCGGTCACGCAGTCCTTGCAGCTGGCTGAGTTGCAGCTGGGCTACGCGCTGTTCACGCGACAACGGCGACGCCTGATGCCCACGCGCGAGGCGCAGGCGCTCTACCCGGAAGTGCAGGCGCTGATGTCGCAGCTCGAGTCGGTGCGACGCATGGCGACCGCCCTGGGCACCGGCGAGGGACAGGGCTTCCGCATCCTGATCGTGCCCTCGCTCGCGGTGAAGGCCCTGCCCCAGGCGCTGAAGGCGTTCCGGCGTCGTTATCGCGATCTGCCGATCAGCGTCCGCACGCTCCATTCGAACGACATCGCCCGGGCGATGCTGCTGCAGGAAGGCGATGTCGGCATCGTGTACGGCCGCCCGGCCCATGCGGCGCTGTCGGACGAACTCGTCGCCACCGGGCGGCTGGTGTGCGCATCGCCGAAGGGCAAGACGGCCGCGGACCGGCGCAGCACGGTCGCACTGCAGGACCTGCTGCGGGAGCCTTTCATCCGCATCGACGAGCGCGATCCGCTGGGCGCCGTGCTCGCGGATCAGTGGGCGCGACTGTCGCTGTCCCCGCGTGCCGGCATCACGGTGCAGACGCATCACATCGCCATGGTGATGGCGGAACAGGGCTTCGGGCCGGCCGTCATCGATTCCTTCACCGCGCAGGCCAGCGGCGGCGATCTGCACATCCGGACGCTGCTGCCCGAGGTGCCGGTCGAGGTGCGCGCGGTTCAGCCGCAGGGGCTGCGGTCGCCGCAGCCGGTCTCGGACTTCATCGAGGCGTTCAGGCAGGCGATCGAGGAGTGACGGCGGGCGGGTCGCGAAGCGCCGCGTCCTGCGCGATCGCCCACGCGATGTGCTCGGCCACCACGGGCGTCGCGCCCGGGAGTGCCGCGCGCAACGCCGCCAGCAGGTCGGCGCGCAACGCGGGCGCCAGGTCTTGCCTCAGCGCATTGCCCATCGCCACGGCGATGTTGCGCCGCCAGCGCGCATGACCGATGCGGCGGATCGCGGAGCCTTCGGTACGCTTGAGGAAAGTCGCCTCGTCCCAGGCGAAGAGCGTCAGCAGCGACGCGTGACCGAGCGGCTCGCGCCAGTCGAAGTCCGGCAGCGCGTTCCTGCGTGCAAACTTGTTCCACGGGCAGGCGAGCTGGCAATCGTCGCAGCCGTAGATGCGATTGCCGATCGCCTCGCGGAACTCGACCGGAATCGGACCGTCCTGCTCGATCGTCAGGTAGCTGATGCAACGCCTGGCGTCGAGCCGGTACGGGGCGATGATCGCCCCGGTCGGGCAGGCGTCGAGGCACGCGCGGCACTGGCCGCAATGCGCGGTGACGGGCGCGCTGGGCGGCAGGGCGAGGTCCAGGTAGATCTCGCCGAGGAAGAACATCGAGCCGCTGTCGCGATGCAGTGTCAGCGTGTGCTTGCCGCGCCAGCCGATCCCGGAGCGACTGGCCAGTTCGACCTCCAGCACCGGCGCGGAGTCGGTGAACACGCGGTGCCCCATCGGGCCGACCCGTTCCTGGATGCGGTCCGCGAGCTGCTGCAGCCGCTGGCGCAGCACCTTGTGATAGTCCCGGCCGCGGGCGTAGAGCGAGACCTGCGCGCGCGCCGGGTCGCGCATCGCGGCCCATTCGCGGTCCTGCCAGTCGTCGCCGGCGGCCTCGGGCAGGTAGTCCATGCGGGCGGTCAGGATGCTGATGGTGCCGGGCACCAGTTCGGCGGGCCTGGCGCGTTTGAGTCCGTGGGCGGCCATGTACTGCATCTCGCCGTGGAAACCGGCGTCCAGCCAGGCCTGCAAACCTGCTTCCGCATCGCTCAGATCGACGTGGGCCACCCCAATCTGTGAGAATCCGAACTCAAGCGCCCAGGCGCGGACCTCGACCATCAGCGCGACCAGCGCGTCGGGGTGTCGGGAGGGGTCGGCCGCATCTCCGGAAGATGCGTCGGACCGTGGGGTGTTGACCAGGGAATTCATCGCAGTTGAGCATTCTAGAAACCCGCCCGTACCGTTGGCCCGACGAGGCCGCCTGCGAACGTTTCGCACAGGCGTTGGCCCGCTGTCCGCAGATCGCGGACCTGAGCATCGAACTCGACGGCGGCCTGGGGGCCGGCAAGACCAGCCTGGTGCGACACCTGTTGCGCGCGCTGGGCGTCACCGGCCGCATCAAGAGCCCGAGTTACGCGGTGGTCGAAGACTACGCCCCGCCGGGGCTCTCCGGCCTCCCCGCCCATCATTTCGACTTCTACCGCTTCAGCGACCCGCGCGAATGGGAGGACGCGGGCTTCCGCGACCTGTTCGCCGCGCCGGGGCTCAAGCTCAGCGAATGGCCCGAGAAGGCGGCCGGCATGCTGCCGACGCCGGACCTGCGGCTCCTGCTCCAGGTCAACGACGACGACGGCCGCGACGTTCGGGCTGAAGCACGCACGGTGCGGGGTCAGGATTTGCTGGTGGCGCTCGACCGGCAACTGGCCGACGCTTCCGATTGACGGCGATGCGACCGCGCGCTTTCCCACGATCGCAGACATGCACGGAGACATGAAAGCAGACATGACCGGCCTGCCCACCCCTTCGACGTCGGACTCGAACCCGGTCGACATCCCCTCCCGCGGCCGCCGCAAGGCGCTGGGCCGCATGGGCGCGACGGTGTTGAGCTTCTCCGTGCTGCCCGCCGTGCCGGCGCTGGCGGCGAGCGCGACCAACATCGTGGCCGTGCGCGTCTGGCCGGCGAGCGACTACACCCGCGTGACGATCGAATCCGACCGGCAACTGGCCGCCAAGAGTTTCATGGCGACGAATCCGGACCGGCTGGTGATCGACATCGACGGACTGACGCTGGATGCGGGCCTGAAGGAGCTGCTGGGCAAGGTCAAGCCGGACGATCCGTTCATCGCCGGCGTGCGCGTGGGCCAGAACCAGCCGCGCGTGGTGCGCATCGTGCTGGACCTGAAGCAGACCGTGGCGCCGCAGGTGTTCACGATCGAGCCGGTCGCGGCTTACCAGAACCGGCTGGTGCTGGACCTGTATCCGACGCGTGAGCGCGATCCGCTGCTGGACCTGGTGCGCGGCAAGGAAGCCGCCGAGACGGCGGCGGCGCAATCGGTGAACGACGCGCTGGGCGAGTTGATCGGACGCATCGACCGGCCGCTGACGGCGGCCTCGTCGGCGGAGCAGGCGGCGAGCGCCGCCGCGACGTCGCCGCAGCGTCCCGCGAGCGCGACGGCGATCGCGAAGATCGACACCCCGCCGCCGGCCGCGCCGCCGCTGAAGGAGGTCGCGCCGGAGATGAGCCAGACCAAGCTGGACCGGCTCATCGTGATCGCGATCGATCCGGGCCACGGTGGCGAGGATCCGGGCGCGATCGGCCCGACGGGCCTGAGAGAGAAGGACGTGGTGCTGGCGATCGGCAAGAAGCTGCGCGACCGGCTGAATGCGAACCCGCGCATCCGCGTGATGATGACGCGCGACGCGGACTTCTTCGTCCCGCTGAACGAGCGGGTGCGCAAGGCGAGACGGGTGCAGGCCGACCTGTTCGTGTCCATCCATGCGGACGCCTTCATCACGCCGAAGGCGCGGGGTGCGTCGGTCTTCGCCTTGTCGACCAGCGGCGCGAGCTCGACGAACGCGCGCTGGATGGCCGACAAGGAGAACGCGGCCGACGTGATCGGCGGCGTCAACAACAAGGTGGTGAAGGATGCCGGCGTGCTGCGCGCGATGCTCGACATGAGCACCTCGGCGCAGATCAAGGACAGCCTGAAGCTGGGCGGCGAGGTGCTGGGCCAGATCGGCAAGCTGGCCAAGCTGCACAAGGGCAGCGTCGAGCAGGCCGGTTTCGCGGTGCTGAAGGCGCCGGACGTGCCGTCCATCCTGGTGGAGACGGCCTTCATCTCCAACCCCGAGGAAGAAGCGAAATTGCGCGACCCGGACTACCAGGACGACCTGGTCAAGGCGCTGGCGACCGGCATCGCGCGGTACTTCGCGAAGAACCCGCCGCTGGCGGCGAGGCATCGGGCGTTGTGAGCGCCTGAGGCGCTCACAACGCGCCGCGCCCATCATGGAAAACGGGGCCGAAGCCCCGTCCTGTTCCGTCTCGGCGAAATGCCTTACTTGCCGACCTGCGTCGGCATCGCCGGCGCCGTCGTGCGCTGGATCGGCTTCCAGGTCTTGAGGCGTTCGAGGACGCTCGCGACACCTGCTTCGAGCTGCACATCGCGGCCGGCGTTGACCGCCACCGGATCCAGATCGACGTCGATGTCCGGCGCGACGCCTTCGTTCTCGATGCGCCATTCGCCTTCCGGCGTGAAGAAGCGGAAGAACGGCACCACGAGGAAACCGCCGTCGATCAGGCCCGGGTTCGCCGAGATGCCGATCAGGCCGCCCCAGGTCCGCTTGCCGATCAATGGGCCCAGGCCCGTGCGCTTGAACGCATACGGCATGAAGTCGCCGCCCGATCCCGCGTCCTGGTCGATCAGCATCGCCTTCGGGCCGTAGATGGCGCCGGCGGGCGTGTCGTAGATCAAGCCGTCACGGTCCTTCCAGCTGCCCAGGTAGGCGCGGTTCAGCAGCTCGGTCACGTAGTTCGCCGCCTGGCCGCCGCCGTTGCGGCGGTCGTCGACGATCAGCCCCGGCTTGTCCACCTGGCCGAAGAACATCCGGTTGAAATGCTGGAAGCCCGGTCCCGCCGTGTCCGGCATGTAGACGTAGGCGATCTTGCCGCCGCTCAGGCGATCCACTTCCTCGCGGTTGTGGTCGATCCACGCCCACTGGCGCAGCCGGCCCTCGGTCGAGATCGGCTCGACGGTCACGCGTCGAGCGCCCTGCCCGCTCGCGTTGGCCGACACCGTCAGCTGCACCTGCTTGCCGACCGTGTTCTCCAGCTGCTGGTACAGGTTGTGCGCGCCGTCCACCGGCTGGCCGTTGACCGCCAGCAGGTAGTCGCCTTCCTTGACGCCCAGGCCCGGCGCCGCCAGCGGCGCCTTCAGGTAGGGATCCCAGCGGTCGCCCTTGAAGATCGTCTTGATGCGGTACTTGCCGTTCTCGACGCTGAAGTCCGCGCCCAGCAGGCCCACCGCGACACGCGGCTCCTGATGCACGTCGCCGCCGCCCACGCGGTTGTGGCCGACCTGCAGCTCGCCGATCATCTCGACCAGCAGGTCGTTCAGGTCCTCGCGGCGCTGGACGCCCGCCACCAGCGGCGAATAGCGCTGATACACGCCCTTCCAGTCAAGGCCGTGCAGGTTGGGGTCGTAGAAGAACTCCTTCTCCATCCACCAGGTCTCGTCGAAGATCTGACGCCATTCGGCGCGCGGATCGACGCGCGTCTTCAGGCCCGACAGGTCGACGCCCTTGGTGTCGATCTTCTCCTTGGCATCGGCGATCTCCAGGCGGCCCCCGCCCTGGTTCAGCAGGATCTTCTTGCCGTCCGGACTGAGGCTGTAGCCCTCGATCTGCGGCTTGACCATCTTCGCCTTCTTCTCCTCGAAGTCGAAGCGGTACAGGTCACCCTTGCCACCGTTGCCGCCCTCGGCGTCGATCGATGCGCCCGGCTGCTTGCGCTCGATGTAGAACAGCGCGCCGTCGTCCGCGACGGCCAGATCGTCATACCGCGCCGTCGCCACCGGCAAGCCGACGATGCGGTCCTTCAGACCGGCGAAATCGATGCGCACCGGTTTGACCTTGGGCTTGACGTCCTTGCCTTCGTCCTTCTTGTCGGACTTCTTGTCGTCCTTGGCGTCCTTGGCGTCCTTGGACTCCTTGGCGTCCTTGTCGGCTTTCTCCGGCTTCCCGGACTTGTCGTCCTTCTTGTCTTCGTCCGACTTCTTGTCCTTGCTGTCCTCGTCGCCGGCCTTGGATTCAAGCGGCGAGTTGCCGTCCGCGCGCAGCACCGCCGCGTACAGGCCCATGCGCACCGGGCGCTCCTGCGTGGACATGTCCAGGCCCACCTGCGCCGGCCCCGAATTGATCGACGCCGCGAAGAACAGCACGTCGCCCTTGGTCGAGAACGCCGGCAGGTTGGCGTGGCTCAGGCCGTCGGTGACGGTGTGCTGCTGACCGGTCTGGAAGTCGGCGATGCGCACCTGGCTGAAGAAGTTCCTGCCCACCACCGTGTAGGCCAGGTAGCGGCCGTCCGGCGAGAAGCCGACGTCGAAACCGGCGCGGCGTTCGCTGCTGTCGATCTTCGTCAGCTTGCCCGACTGCGCGCCGGTCAGCGGCAGCTGGTACAGGTTTAGGTGGTTGTCCTGAAGCACCAGCCGCGCGCCGTCCGGCGACCACGCCAGCAGCGTGTAGTAACCGGTCTCGGGGAGCAGCAGCTTGCGCGCGGTCCTGTTGGCGGCCTGGTCGCCGAGCTGGTCGCGGATCACGACCTGGTGGCGCATGCCGGGCTCGTCGGAGACATAGGCGACCTGCTGGCCGTCGGGGCTCCACAGGGCATCCTTCTCGCGCACGCCGGAGGACTGGGTCAGGTTGCGCACCACGCCGTCCTTCACCGGCACGGTGAAGACCTCGCCGCGCGCGCTGATCACGACGCGCTTGCCGGTCGCCGACAGCGACGCGCCGGTGATCGTCTTCGCAGCGTCTTTCCATTGCAAGCGCGCTTCGCTGCTGGGCTCGTTGAGCGCGATGCTCAGGAAGCGCGCGGTGCCGCCGTCGAGGCCGACCTCCTTCAACTGACCGCCCGCTTCGTACACGATGCGTCCGTCACGGCCGTCGGCGCTGCGGACGTCCCAGACGGTTTCCTTCGTCAGCTGGCGCAGCGCTTTCGTCTTGGTGTTGAACGCGAAGAGATTGGCCGCGCCATCGTTGCGGTCGGAGATGAAGACGACCTCGTCGCCCATCCAGATCGGGTTGCTGTCGGTGGCGTTGACGTGCGGGATCTGTTCCCAGGTCTTGCCCTTGGGGTCGAGGATCCAGATCGGCGGTGTGGAACCGCCGCGGCTCTGGCGCCAGCCGCTCGGACCGGTGTAGGCCGCGCCGTTGGGACGGTAGGCCAGGCGCGTGCCATCGGGCGACCACACGCCTTCGTAGGCGACGGCCTCCATCACCTTCTGCTCGAAGCCGCCGTCCACCGGCACCTCGAACAGCTGCTTGCTGCGGGTGTTCAGCACCTCGCGGTTGGACGCGAAGAGCACGCGCCTGCCATCCGGGCTCCAGCCGGTCACCTGGTCGGCGGCGGGGTGCCAGGTCAGGCGGCGGGGCTGACCGCCGGCGGCGGCGATCACGTAGACATCGGTGTTGCCGTCGTAGCCCGCGGAGAACGCGATCCACTGGCCGTCGGGCGAGAAGCGCGGCGCGAACTCACCGGCGGCGTGGCCGGCCAGGCGGCGCGGTTGGCTGCCGTCGCGGTTGGCGATCCACAGGTCGCCGCCGAAGACGAAGGCCAGATGGCGCGCGGACACGGCGGGATCGCGCAGCAGCAGCGTCACTGCGGGTGCTGGCGCGGCGGCGGAGGTGGCGGATGCGGTCGTGGTCGCGGCCTGTTGGGCCTGCGTGGGAGCCGCCGCGATCGCGGCGGTCAAGCTCAGGGCCACGGTGATGGCCTTGCTGAGGATGCTGTGTTGCATGTGGGCTTGTCGACGGTGAAAGGCAGCGGGCGAGGATAGCCCTGCGCTTTCGCCGTGACGAAGCTCACCCCCCGGGATTGCGCGCTCTGCGGGTCGGTGTTTTCCCGCGACTCAGACCGCGGGCTTGGCCCGCGAGGCGCGCCACCCGCCGTAGAGGGCGATCAGTCCGGGGATGAGGATCATGGCCCAGATGATCTTGCTGAGGTGGGTCTGCACGAAGGGGATGTTGCCGAAGAGGTAGCCCGCGAGCGTGAGGCCCACGACCCAGATCACGCCGCCGGCGACGTTGTAGGCGGTGAAGCGGCTGCGGGTCATCGCGGCGACGCCGGCCACGAAGGGCGCGAAGGTGCGGATGAACGGCATGAAGCGCGCCAGGATGATGGTGACGCCGCCGTGCTTCTCGTAGAACTCGTGCGCGGCGTCGAAGGCGCGCTTGTTGAAGAAGCGCGACTGTTCCCACTGGAACACCTTGGGCCCGAAGTAGCGCCCGATCGTGTAGTTGCACTGGTCGCCCAGGATCGCCGCGACCAGCAGCACCGCGATCGCCAGCGGCAGGCTCATCAGCCCCGCGCCGCACAGCGCGCCGACGACGAACAGCAGCGAGTCGCCCGGCAGGAACGGCATCACGACGAGGCCGGTCTCCACGAACACGATCAGGAAGAGCAACGCGTACACCCACATCCCGTAGGCGGCCACGAACTCGGCGAGGTGCTTGTCGACGTGCAGGATGAAGTCGACGAGGAAGTGCATCAGGTCCATGGGCGCGGATTATGGCGGGCGGTTGCTTATGCGCTCATGAAGAAACGGCAGTTCCGCCTGCTCGAATTTGCTGTGTGACCCACCGAACAGAGTCAGTCACTCCGATGTCTCTGACTCTTCGATGTGATGGAAGAAATGCCTATCGACGGCTTAGGGCGAGGTTCAAAAAATGGCGCGGCCTCCGGGGGTTTCTCAACGGGCATCGACGGATGCCCAACTCGTTGATTGACCACAAGGACTTTGAAATGAGCCAAGACAACACTTTCGAGGAACTGAGCCTCGACCACCCCCTTCTGACCCTGGCCGGCGGCGGCGAGGTCGGCGCCACGGGCATGGGAGACAACTATCACTACACCGGAACGGAGTCGCTCGACCAATGCATGATTGCCGAGATGACTGGCCGAAGCGGCGTGGCCGCCGGCTTCTGGACCTCCTTGTTCCTGTGCCTCAAGGACTGAGCCTGGCTCTGAACTGACCATTCGGCGGCGGTAGCCCGGGCGGCTACCGCCACATGCCCAGCTCGAGCGAATCGGCTTGCGATTCGTTCACATCAAGGTCAATTCGATGAGCCAACTGCTCAGAACTCTGGCGCGCACCTCTTGCGCATTGGTCGAAGCCTTCGTCGTCGATTTGGTCCTCCTCTTCTTCGGCTTCCAGGTCTTTGGCGCTCCATGGCGTACGTGGATCGACGATCCACTCGCCGCTCGCCTGCTACCCGCTGCCATCTGCATCACGATCACGCTTCTCTTCCTCCTCCTGACGCGGCGACGCTACGAGCTGAGCTTGCGCCCATCGGAAACCGTACGGCGCGCGGCAAGCGTCATCTTGCCTGTGCTTCTCATCTGTTTCGCGCTCTCTATCGATGTGCTGGCAGACGAGAAAACGCTGTCGCTGATCACGCCCTTCGCGGTGGCAACCTCCTTCGCAGCGATCCTGCACATCGCCCTCATGGAGGAAGCAATCCACCGTTTCGTGCTCATGGGGCTGCTGCTGAGAGCCGGCGTCGGCCCTCTATTGGCGGTCCTCGTTCAAGCCGTGTTTTTCATGTTCGCGCACGGCAGAGCGGCATTCACGAGCCCACAGACGGTGGCGTGGTACTTCAGCGCGTCGCTGACCCTCGGCGTGGTCTATCTGGCGACCCGCAGACTGTGGGTGGCCATCCTGCTGCACTTCACCGTCGATGTACTGGTGGCCCAGACCAGTCCCTCTGCCTATTGGCTGACCCACCGGACCGTGGAAAGCCTGCGCTTCCCGTGGACCGATGCAACCGCTGCGGCCTGGCTGGTGCTGGACGCCCTGCTGCTGTGGAGAATCGCCGTCGGACGGGGGATGGAGACCCGTAGCTCCTACAATCGCCCCCATGGATGACACCCTCGCCCCTGCGGCGAACGCCGCGGTCCGTTTCGATCACGCCGCCCCCGCGGGCCGGCGCGCGATCCGCGAACTCCCCGATGAACTGATCTCCCAGATCGCCGCCGGCGAGGTGGTGGAACGTCCGGCATCCGTCGTCCGCGAACTCGTGGACAACGCCCTGGACGCCGGCGCCGGCCAGATCCAGCTCAAGCTGGTCGCCGGCGGCATCCGAAGCCTGATCGTCGAGGACGACGGCCACGGCATCCCGGACGGCGAACTTCCCCTGGCCATCAAGCGCCACGCGACCAGCAAGATCGGCACCCTCGACGACCTCGAAGCCGTCGCCACGATGGGCTTCCGCGGCGAGGCGCTCGCCGCCGTGTCGTCCATCGCCGAACTGGCGCTGGTGTCCCGCTACACCGGCGCCGCCCACGCCTGGCGCCTGGAAGCGCGCACCGGCGAACTCAGCCCGGCCGCCCGCGCCAGAGGCACCTCCGTCGAAGTCCGCGAGCTGTTCTTCAACACGCCCGCCCGCCGCAAGTTCCTCAAGAGCGAGAGCACCGAACTCGCCCACTGTCTCGAAGCGCTGCGCCGCCACGCGCTGGCCCGCCCCGACGTCGGCTTCGCCGTCTGGCACGAGGGCAAGCTGGTCGACCAGTGGCGCGCCGCTCCGCTGCCGCAACGCATCGCCGAAGTGCTCAACGAGGACTTCATCGCCCAGAGCCGCGAGGTCTTCGCCGAAGTCGGCCCGATGCGCATTCACGGCCGCGTGGGCCTGCCCGAGGCCGCCCGCGCCCGCGCCGACATGCAGTACGTCTACGTCAACGGCCGCTATGTGCGCGACAAGCTGATCTCGCACGCGATCCGCTCGGCCTTCGACGACGTGCTGCACGGCCATCGCCAGCCGAGCTACGTGCTGTTCATCGACGTCCAGCCCGAGCTGGTCGACGTCAACGTCCATCCCACCAAGATCGAGGTCCGCTTCCGCGACGGCCGCGAGATCCACCAGCAGGTGCGCCGCGCCGTGGTCGCCGCCCTGGCGCTCTCGCGCAGCTGCGAGGAAGGCCAGCCCGGCGCCGCCAGCGCGACCTCCGCCGACCCCGCCGCCCCCACCGGCCGTCAGCGCTGGACCGGCACGCCGGCCTGGGAACAAGGCGGCATGGCGGGTGCTTCCGGTGCTTCCAGCGCTTCCGGCGCCGTGAGCACGGACGGACAAGCGAGCCGTGGCGCAGCCAGCCGCGCCGCGTATGAGCCCGCGGCGCCGTACACCGCGCCGTCCGCCCGGTTTGCCGGTCCCGAAGGCTGGCGTGCGCCCATCCCCACCCGCGCGCAGACGGCACTCGCGCTCGAACAGGCCGAGGCGCTGTACCGCGCCGCGCCCACTGGCGGACTGCCGACCGCGCCGGCTTCGGCCTCCGCGCTGTCGGCGCTGGGCGCCGCACCCGCCGGCCCCTTGCCGGCCAGCCAGGCCGGTGAGTGGCCGCTGGGCCGCGCGATCGCGCAGATCCAGGGCGTGTACGTGCTGGCCGAGAACGCGCAGGGCCTGATCATCATCGACATGCACGCGGCCCATGAGCGGGTCGTCTATGAGCGCCTGAAGACCGCGCTCGGCGAGACCCGCATCGATTCGCAGCCGCTGCTGATCCCCGTCACCTTCGCCGCGACGCCGGCCGAGATCGCCACCGCCGAGGCGCAGGCCGAGACGCTGCAGCGACTGGGCCTCGACATCTCGCCGCTCTCCGCCAAGGTGCTGGCCGTGCGCGAACGTCCGGCCCTGCTCGCCGGCGGCGATGTCGTCGAGCTCGCCCGCGGCGTGCTGGCCGAACTGGCGCAGTTCGACGCCAGCCATGCGATCGAGCGCGCGCAGCACGAGATCCTCGCCACCATGGCCTGCCACGGCGCGGTGCGGGCCAATCGCCAGCTGACGATCGACGAGATGAACGCGCTGCTGCGCGACATGGAACGCACCGAGCGCGCCGACCAATGCAACCACGGTCGACCGACCTGGCGACAACTGACCCTGCGCGACCTGGACGCGCTGTTCCTGCGCGGGCGCTGAGTTCCGGCGACTTATTCCCTCGCCTATCGTCCGCCCCTTTTCGTTCCGGCCCGTTCCCGTCCGCTCCCTTCGCTCCCTTCTACCCCGGCGGATCCCCGCAACCCACACCCCGAAGCAGTACCGACATGGCCACGCTCAAACTCAACAAGAACAAACCGGCCGATGCCAAGTCGGCGGACGACAAGGGGCCGCGCCGCGCGCCGCTGCGCGGCAAGGGCGTCAACAAGCCCCGTCCGACGCTGGCGCAGGCGCAGACCGAGCGCGCCGAACGCGAAGCCGCGTTCCAGCAGCGCCTGGCCGAGGAAGGCCGGCAGCGCCGGGATCCGCGCCAGGATCCGCGCCGCGACGATCGCGGCCAGGACGCCCGCGGTCCGCAAGGACGCGACGACCGCCGCGGCAGTCCCGGCCGGCCGCCGCGCGAAGGCGGCTACGGCGATCGGCCCGATCGCGGCCCGCGTCAGGACGATCGCGGCGGCCCGCGCGGCCCGGGCGACCGCCCCGGCTTCTCGGGTGGACGCCCGGAAGGCGGAGACCGGCGCCCGTACGGCGACCGGCCGCGTTCCGACGACCGACCCCGCTTCGACAGCGACCGTCCCCGTCGCGACGACCGTTACGGCGATCGCCCGCAAGGGGATCGGCCTTACGGCGACCGTCCGCGCGGGGATCGTCCGGATCGTCCGGATCGTCCCTATGGCGACCGCCCGCAGCGGGATCGCGCCTACGGCGACCGTCCTCCAGGCGACCGCCCGCAGGGCGATCGGCCCTACGGTGATAGGCCCTACGGCGACCGCCCCCGTCGCGACGACCGCGGCGGCGATCGCTACGCCCGCAGCAACGAAGGATCGCGCTACGGCAACGGGCCTGGGAATGGTCCCGGCAACGGTCCCGGCGCCCGCTACGGCGATGACCGCCCCCGCCGCGCGCCTCACGGCGACCGCGACGCGGGCCATCCCTCGGATGTGCACGCCCGCGCCGAACGCGAGGAGCGCGCCGAGCGCACCGATCGTCCGCGCCGGCCGGACGCGCCGCGCCAACCCGCGCCGGTGCGCCTCGCCGACCAGGACGCCGGCGAGCGGCTCTCCAAGCGCATGAGCGAGCTCGGCCTGGCCTCGCGCCGCGAAGCCGACGAGTGGATCGAGGCCGGCTGGGTGACCGTCGACGGCCAGCTCGCCACGCTGGGCCAGCGCGTCGGTCCGGAGGCGAAGATCGAGGTCGATCCCGCCGCCCGCGAACAGCAGGCGCAGCGCGTGACCATCCTGCTGCACAAGCCCATCGGCTACGTCTCCGGCCAGGCCGAGGACGGCTATGAGCCGGCGTCGGTGCTGGTCAAGGCCGACACGCACTGGGGCGAGGACCCGTCCAAGATCCATTGGGCGCCGGGCCACGGCCGCGGACTCGCGCCGGCCGGCCGCCTGGACATCGATTCCACCGGCCTGCTGGTGCTGACGCAGGACGGCCGCATCGCGCGCCACCTGATCGGCGAGGAGTCCGACGTCGAGAAGGAGTACCTGGTCCGCGTCGCCGTGGAGAACGGCGATCCGGCGCTGCATCCGCAGCAGTCGCTCGACCCGCGCGCGATCGCGATGCTGACGCACGGTCTGGAACTGGACGGCGTGCAGCTCAAGCCCGCCAAGGTCAGCTGGGCCAATGAAGACCAGCTTCGCTTCGTCCTGCGCGAGGGCCGCAAGCGCCAGATCCGCCGGATGTGCGAGCTGGTCGGCCTGAAGGTGCTGGGCCTCAAACGCGTGCGCATCGGCCGCATCCCGCTGGGTCAGCTGCCGCCCGGGCAGTGGCGCTACCTCGCGCCCTGGGAGCGCTTTTGAGCGGTGCGTCGACGGCTGGCGTCGGTGGGCGTGATGGCGGTCGTGATGGCGACCTGAGCCCGCTCTGCCTCGCCGGTCCCACGGGCTGCGGCAAGACCGCCGCGGCGCTCGCGATCGCGCGCCGCCAGCCGGTCGAGATCATCAGCGTGGACTCCGCGCTGGTGTACCGCGGCATGGACATCGGCACCGCCAAGCCGACGCCGGACGAACTCGCATCGGTGTCGCACCATCTGATCGACATCCTGGAGCCGACGCAGAGCTACTCCGCCGCGCAGTTCGTGCGCGACGCGCTGCGGCTCGTGCCGGAGATCCAGGCCCGCGGCGCACGTCCGCTGCTGGTCGGTGGCACGATGCTCTACTTCAAGGCGCTCTTCGACGGCCTGTCGGAACTGCCTCAGGCCGATCCCGCGCTGCGTGCGCAGCTCGACGCCGACGCGGCCCGCGACGGCTGGCCCGCGATGCACGCGCGGCTGGCCGCGCTCGATCCGGAAACGGCCGCGCGCCTGGCACCGCTGGATGCGCAGCGCATCCAGCGCGCGCTGGAGGTCTGCCTGCTCAGCGGCGAGCCGATGTCGGTGTTGTATCGACGCCAGCGTTCGCAGGGCGTCGACTGGCCGCTGCTCTCCCTCGAACCCTCGGACGCGGCGCGCGCCTGGCTGCATGCGCGGCTGGCGCAACGCTTCGCGCTGATGCTGGAACAAGGCTTCATCGACGAGGTCCGCCGCCTGCGCGCGCGCGGCGACCTGCACCTCGGGCTGCCGTCGATGCGCTGCGTCGGCTACCGGCAGGCGTGGGAACTGCTCGACGCGAACGAGGCCGCGCCCGACCTCGTCGCGCTGCAGGCGCTGGGCACCGCCGCGACGCGCCAGCTCGCCAAGCGCCAGATCACGTGGCTGAGGAGCATGCCGGAACGACGCGTCGTGCCCGCCGAGTCGCCAGGTGCGATCGACGGACTGGTCGCGCTGGCGACCCGATCCAGAGCGCCGGGGCCAGCCTCGTCAGCGTGACCCGCAGCAGTTTCGCGTATTCATGACACCGCGGCGCCACCCTGCCCTGGCGCGGTTCGCGGAAGGCGTCTCGCCGCCGGAGGCGCACCTTCCTCGACATCACGTCGGGGCTCGGCGACCTGGCGCGCACATGCTCGCCATCGCCCTCCCCGCGCCGGATCAAGCCGTCCAGAAAGCGGTCCATCGGATCCTCCTCCGACGACGACGCGCCCATGGGCGCCTCATTCCGCAGGGAGACCGGGAACGACGATGAAAAGGGGCACCAGGCGAAGCGAGAAAAAAGCATGGGACGTGATCCTTCCAGGTTGGAACTCCGCGGTGGAACGCCGCGGTGGCACTCTGCGGGTTTGCGGTCGACCTCAGTGGCGTGTCCGATGCAACCCCGCAGGCGCGGGTGCGCGTCCGTCCGCTGGGCGATCCTTGAGCGATGCGACCGGGCCGGCGGCGGCGGTCCCGCGCGGCCGGTCCACAATCGGCGGATCGGTCCCCGCTACTCGAGGACGATTGCGACGATGGTTTCCACGATGGATGTCCCGCTCCTCACGGCCACCGGCCTGACCAAGCGCTACGGCGCGCAGACGCTGTTCGAACACCTGTCGCTGACGCTGCACCGCGGCGAGATGCTCGCGCTGCTCGGCGAATCCGGCAGCGGCAAGTCGACGCTGCTGAACGGCCTGGCCGCGCTGGAGCCGCTGGACCGGGGTCAGGTCGTGCTGCTGGGGCGCGACATCCTGTCGCTGGACGAATCCGGCCAGGCGCAGCTGCGTCGCGAGCAGCTGGGATTCGTGTTCCAGGCCTTCCACGTGCTGCCCCACCTGAACGTGCACGACAACGTCGCGCTGCCGCTGCTGCTGCAGGGCAAGCCCGACGCGAAGCGTGTGGCCGAGATGCTGGACGCGGTCGGACTCTCCGCGCAGTCGCGGCATCTGCCGCGCCAGTTGTCGGGCGGCCAGCTGCAGCGCGTCGCGATCGCCCGCGCGCTGGTGCACCGGCCCGTGCTGGTGCTGGCCGACGAGCCCACCGGCAACCTCGACCCCGCCCACGCCGACCAGGTCATGCGGCTGTTGCGCCAGCAGTTGCTCGAGCAGAACGCGGCCTGCCTGTTGGTGACGCACTCGGCCCACGCCGCGGAGCTCGCGGACCGCCGCCTGCGGCTCGAGAACGGCCACCTCGTCGAGGCCTGAGAAGGACCGACGCCGCGATGAACACGAACACGGGCGCCTCCACCACACCCGCCGTCGCGGCTGGCCTGCGCTGCGCGTGGGGCTGGTGGTGGCAGCTGTCGTGGCCGGCGCTGCGCCAGCAGTGGGGCCGGCAGCTCGCGGCGCTGCTGACAATCGCCTTGGGTCTCGCGCTGGCCGGGGCCGTGCACTGGATCAACGCATCGGCACTGGCGCAGTTCGAGTCCGCCGCACGGCAGAGCAGCGCCCAGGCCGACACCGAACTCACCCCCGCGCCGGGGACGGCCGCGCTGTCCGACCGCTACTTCGGCGAACTCGCCGCGCGCGAGGACATCGCCGCGCTCGCGCCCCGGCTCGACGCCAGCATCCGGCTGCAGGGCCGCGACGGCGCGTGGCAGCGCGTGCGACTGATCGGGCTGGACCTGGTGCAGCTCGGCGCCTTCCATCCCCAATGGTTCCCGCGCCTGGCCGGCGCCGACCTCGGCCGCGCGCTGCGCGAGCCGGCGCTGCTGGTCAGCGACGCGGCGTGGGCGCGACTGGGCTTCGACACGCCGCCCGCCTCGCTCCGCGTCGACCTGCCCGACGAGCCGGCCCCGCTGCCCGTCGCCGGCCGCGTGCCGGACCGCCAGCAGCCGCTGGTGATCGTCGACATCGCCTGGGCGCAGCAACTCCTGCGTCGCCCCGGACAGATCGACGCGATCCTGCTGCGCATGGCGCCGGGCCGCCCGGTGCCCGCCGACTGGCCGGCCGGCGTCCAGGCCCAGGCGCCCCAGGACCAGGCCCGTCAGCAAGCCGACGAGGCGCGCCGCCTCACGCGCGCCTACCGGCTCAATCTCGGCGTGCTGTCGCTGATGGCGTTGTTCGTCGGCGCGTTCATGGTCTTCGCCGTGCACAGCCTGTCGGTGGCGCAGCGGCTGCCGCAGCTCGCGCTGCTGGGCGTGCTCGGCATGAGCGCACGGCAACGGCTCGCGCTGCTGGTGTCGGAAGCGCTGGCGCTCGGACTCGCCGGCGCGGTCCTGGGACTCGGCCTGGCCGTCGCACTCGCGGAGCTCGGCCTGCATGCGCTGGGCGGCGATCTCGGCAGCGGGCTGACCGGCCTCAGCGGCGGACGTCCCGAGTTGCAGCTCTCGGCGGCCTCGATCGCGGGGCTGCTCGCGCTGGGGCCGCTCGTGAGCCTCGGTGCCGCCGCCCTGCCCCTGATGCGCCTGCGCGGGCTCCCAGTGGCGCAGGTGCTCAAGGGACTGGGCAGCGGCGGCGACGCCGGCCGCTGGTGGTGGATGGGCCCGGTGCTGCTGGCCGCGGCCTGGCCGCTGACGTGGCTGCGGCCGGTCTTCGGACTGCCGCTCGGGACCTATGCGGCGATGGTCGCGCTGCTGCTCGGCGCGCTGGGCACGGTGCCCTTCGTCCTTCGCGCGATCACCGGTCTGCTGCGCGGCTGGGCGGCGCGGCGCGCCCTGCCGCTGCTGGCCGTCGAGCGCGCCCGCGACCAGGCGGGTGAAGCCGGCCGCCTGATCGCCGGCGTGCTGGTCGCGCTGGCGCTCGCCGTGGCGATGCTCGTCATGGTCGCCAGCTTCCGCAACTCGTTGGACCAGTGGCTGACCGACATGCTGCCCGCCGACCTCTACCTGCGCCAGACCGCCCGCGACAGCGCCCAGCAGGGCCAGCCGATGCCGCCGGGACTGGCCGCGTCGGCGGCCGCGCTGCCGGGCGTCGAGCGCGTGGCGGCGCAGCGCAGCCGCGCGATCGGGATCCGGGTGCGCGGCATGACCGGCGGCACGACGCTGCTGGCGCGGCCGCTCGATCACCGGCTGCCGCTGCAGGGCGAGGCCGTCGCCTTGCCGGACGGCCTGCAGCCCGTGTACATCAACGAGGCGATGCGCGACGAGCTCCGGCTCGCGCCCGGCGACCGCTTCATGCTGCGGCTCGACGGACGTCAACTGCCGGTCGGCGTGAAGGCGATCTGGCGCGACTACAGCCGCCAGAGCGGCGCGGTGCTGATGGAGCGTCGCGACTGGGAACGGCTCAGCGGCGACGCCGCGATCACCGAACTCGCGCTGTGGCTGAAGCCCGGCGCAGACCCCGTGGCCGTGCAACAGGCACTGCGCGAGGTCTCCGGCGCGCCGGAGTCGCTGGAGATCGCATCCGCTGGCGAGTTACGGCGCTTCTCGCTGGAGATCTTCGACCGCAGCTTCGCGATCACCTACTGGCTGCAGGCGGTAGGACTCGGGCTGGGTCTGTTCGGCGTCGCGGCCAGCCTGTCGGCGCAACTGCTGGCGCGCCGGCGGGAATTCGGCCTGTTGCTGCACCTCGGCCTGACGCGCGCCATGCTGCGCCGGCTGGTCCTCGCCGAGACGCTGCTGCAGGCGCTGGCCGGCGCGCTCTTGGGCCTGCTGGTCGGACTGGCCATCAGCGCGGTGCTGGTGTTCCGGCTCAATCCGCAGAGCTTCCACTGGAGCATGGACTGGTCCATCCCCGGCTGGCGCGTCGCCGCGCTGCTGGCGGCGAGCCTGATCGCCACCGGCGCGACCGCGGCCTGGGCCAGCGCACGCGCGTTGCGCGCCGGTCGTGGCGAAGCCCTGCGCGCCGTGCGGGAGGATTGGTGATGATCGGACGACGTCCCCTGGTGAACGTTCTCGGGCTGGCGGCGCTGGTCACGGCGCCGGGGACGGCGTCTGCCCGGGAACGGGCACCGGAGGCGCTGTCCGCCGCGCCGCTGCACTTTCCGCGCGACCATGGCGCGCACCCCGAGACGCGCGTCGAGTGGTGGTACGTGACCGGTGTGCTCCGCACGGCGTCAAGGCCGGCAGCCCGGACCACGGACGAGGCTCGACCGGATTTCGGTTTCCAGCTCACCTTCTTCCGTACCCGATACGACTTGAAGCGTCCGCTGTCATCCGCCTTCGCGCCGGACCAGCTGATGCTGGCGCACGCGGCGATCTCGGACCTGGGCCGGCAACGCCTGCTGCACGATCAACAGGTGCTGCGCCACGGTTTCGCGAACGCGCGGACGGCGCTCGACGACACCCGCGTGCGCCTGGGCGGCTGGCAGTTGCGTCGTGTCGACGGAGCGCAAGGCCGCAGCCGCTACGCGCTGCTGATGGCGAGCGAGACCGCCGGTTTCGCGCTCGAGCTGACACTGGATGCGCCGCAGCCCCCGTTGCTGCAAGGGCGCGCAGGCTGGTCGCGCAAGGGCCCGGATGCGCAGCAGGCCAGCCGCTACGTCAGCGAACCGCAGTTGACCGGCGTCGGCCGGCTGGCATTGCGCGACGGCGGCACACGCGAGGTGCGGGCCCGCGCCTGGCTGGATCACGAGTGGAGCAACCAGTACCTCGGTCGCGGCGCCGACGCGTCGCCGGACCGCGCAGTCGGTTGGGACTGGCTGGGAATCAACCTCGACGACGGCGCGTCGCTCACGCTGTTCCGCATGCGAGCCCAAGACGGCTCGATGATCTGGAGCGGCGGGAGCTGGCGCGCGCCGACGGGCGGCACGCCGGTCGACTTCGAGCAGCAGGTCCAGTTCGAGCCGCTGGCGTCCTGGAAGAGCCCGGTCAGCCTTGCGAGCTATCCGGTCCGCTGGCGGATCCGGACGCCGCGCGGCGTGTTCGTGGTCGAGGCCGCGTACGCCGCGCAGGAGATCGACGCGCGCCGCAGCACCGGCTTTCCCTACTGGGAAGGCGTGGCGCGCGTGGCCGACGAGGCCGGCCGCACGCTGGGCTGGGGCTACCTGGAGATGACGGGCTACGCAGGTCGGGTGCCGCTCTAGCGTCCGCCTACGCCGGACGTGTGCCGCTGTAGCGGTTGCGCCCGGACGGGATCGCCGCATAGGCGCGCACGCAGTTGCACCCGGCGCCGCGCGCCATTGCCAGCGCCTGCCGGGCCTGCTGCAGCAACTGGTCCGCGCCCTGCTGCGGCTCGCGCCGCCAATCCTGCCAGTGGGCCAGACCCAGGCTCGCGCTCAAGGGCAGCGACTGCCCCTGCCAGCGGTAGTCGAGCGCGGCGACGCGGGCGCGCAGACGGTCCGCCGCGTCCAGCGCGCCCAGCGGATCGGTGCACGGCAGGTAGGCGGCCCAGACGCCACGCGGCAGCGGCAGCAGCCAGTCGCCGCCGCGCAGCTGCTGTCGCACCAGTTGATCGAGGCGCTCGTCCAGCGCCTGCAGGCACTCGTCGCCGTGCTGCTGCTGCAGCCGCGCCCAGGGGTCGAGCTCCAGGAGCATCAGCACGCCGTCGTGGCGGTGCCGCTGGGCGCGGGCGGCCTCGCGTTTGAGGTCGTCCATCAGCTGCGCCTCGTCGGCGGCGGCGGTCCGCGCCGGCGGCTCGCGGCGCGCCTGCCAGCGCCGCCGCAGGAAAGTCCACCAGGCCCCGGGGCCCCTGTCCGAGTCTTGAGCCATGCGCCCACCTTCGCCGGAGATGAGGATCGATTGCAGCACAGGAGCAAGCCGCGCGCCGCCCCCTTGAGCGAGGGAGGATAGGCGCTTGCGCCACGGTCCGTCGCGTCAGTTGTAACGAATCCGGATGCGCTGCAAGGACGTGTGCGCCGGCGCGACCGCTGCTCTACAGTTGGCGGCTGTGTCCAGCGCCCGCGGCCCGGCCGCCCTGCCCGTGCACGCCACTCCCGAGCGAGACTCCACGTTCAATGAACCGACCGCTCCGCCGCCCGGCGACCTGCCGATGCCGGCCGTCGTCGGTGCGCTGCTGGTCCTGCTGATCGGCCTGGCGCTGACGCTCAGCGCGATGCTCTGGAACCGCAACCGCGTCGTCGCCGAAGGCCATCGGGTGCTCGAACGCCAGATGGAGCGCCTGGAGCGCGACGTCATCCAGCGTTTCATCCAGCCGGTCTATGGCCTCAAGGGCGCGCGCGGGACGATCGCCGCGATGCATGGGCGGATCGACCGGACCGCCTTCCGCGCCTACGTCCAGTCGCGCGACCTGCCGCGTGAATTCCCCGGCGTGCGCGGCTTCGGCTTCGTGCCGCGCGTGATGCGCGCCGACCTTGCCGCCTTCGTCGCCGCCGAGCGGGCCGACGGCGCGCCCCAGTTCGCGGTGCGCAGCTTCGACGACGCCGCGCCGGACCTCTTCGTCGTCTCGCACATCGAGCCGCTGTCGCAGAACTACCCGGCGTGGGGTTTCGACCTCGGCTCGGAGTCGATACGCCGCCGCGCCATCGAGCAGGCCATCGCCACCGGCGAGGCGACCCTGTCCGCGCCGGTCGCGCTGGTCCAGGACCACGCGCACGGCCCCGGCCTGCTGCTGCTGGTGCCCGTCTTCCGCGAGGGCGCCGATCCCGTCACGCCCGAGCAGCGGCGACAGGCGCTGGTGGGCGTGCTCTACGCGCCGCTGGTGGCGCAGGAGATCCTGCACGGCCTCAAGGAGGGCCTCGCGGCCGCGCCGATGGACTTCCGGCTGCTGGTCGACGACCACACCCCGATGGAGGACCTGCTGCTGGACTCCGTCACCGGCATCCAGCCGCTGGACGCCCCGGCGACGTCGCGTGCCGGCTACGACGCCCGCCTCGTCAAGGACGAGCACCTGGTGGAGATCTCCGGCCGCGCCTTCCGCGTCGAGGCCGCGCTGACGACCGCCTATGAGCGCAAGATCATCGACGCGGCGAGCTGGGAGCCCGGCCTCGTCGGCCTGGTGCTGACGACGCTGCTGTCGGCGATGACCTACCTGCTGGCGGCCGGGCGAGCACGCGTGCAGGCGCTCGCCGACACGATGACGGAGGACCTGCGCCGCGTGACGCTGGATCAGCAGGCGATGCTGGACACCGAGGTCATCGCCATGGCCAAGCTGCGCGGGCGGCACATCGTGTGGAAGAACGGCGCGCTGGAACGGCTGTTCGGCTACGAGAAGGACGGCCTGCTGGGCCTGCCGGTGCGTGACCTCTACATCGACGAGGAGAGCTTCGCCGCGCTCGGTCGCAACGCCTATCCGGTGCTGCGGCGCGGCGGGCATTACCGCAGCCAGCAGCAGATGCGGCGCAAGGACGGCAGCCTGGTCTGGGTGGACCTGAACGGCGTCACCCTGCCCGGCGAGCGCGACGAGGAGACCACCCTCTGGATGATGGTCGACATCACCCAGAGCAAGGCCTACGAGGCCCGCGTCGAGCGCGCCGCCTTCCACGACGCGCTCACCGGCCTGCCCAACCGCGTGCTGCTGGCCGACCGGCTGCGACAGGCGATCGCCTCGGCCCAGCGCCAGAAACACGCGGTGGCGGTGGTCAACATGGACCTGGACGGCTTCAAGGCCGTCAACGACACCCACGGCCACGACGCGGGCGACGAGGTGCTGAAGACCGTCGGGGAGCGGCTCACGGCCGGGATCCGGGCGACGGACACGGCTGCGCGGCTGGGCGGCGACGAGTTCGTGGTGCTGCTGTCGCCGTTGCCTTCGCCGACCGACAGTCGTGCCGTGTGCGAGCGGCTGCTGCGCGCCATCCTCGAGCCGGTCCGTCTGAGTTCAGGCGCGACGGTGCAGGTCGGCAGCAGCCTGGGCGTCGCGCATTTCCCGCTCGACGGCGTCGACGCCGACGTCCTGATGAGTCGCGCGGACCAGACGATGTTCGAGTGCAAGCGCGCCGGTCGCTGCCGGATCCGCTGGCTCAACGGCGCGCTGCCGCCGGACGAGGTCGACCTGTCCGCGCTGCGGCAGGGACCGGCGTCCCCGGCTCCGCCGGGAGCCGGCGCGCGGGAAGATGACCACAGTCACGCACGCTGAGCGCGTCGTACAGTCGGACGATGACGATCCTGACCACCCCTCGCCTTCGCCTGGAGCCGATGACCGGCGCCCACCGCGACGGCCTGTTCGAGATGAACCGCGATCCCGAGGTGATGCGCTACATCACCGGCAAGCCCGACACGCTGGCGGACACGCAGGCCATGATCGACCGGGTCCAGCAGCGCTGGAGCGACTGGGGCTTCAGCTGGTGGACCTTCTTCGAGGTGCGGACCGGCGAGATCGTCGGCGCCGGCTGCATCCAGCATCTGCGCGGCGAGACCACGAATCCGCATGAGATCGGCTGGCGCCTGCGCCGCGACCGCTGGAGCCGGGGCTACGGTTCGGAAGCGGCGCGACGGATGGCGGCCTTCGCGTTCGACGACCTGAAAGCCCCCGAGATCGTGGCGGTCTGCGAGCCGGAAAACGAGGGCTCTGCGCACATCATGAAGAAGCTCGGCATGAGCTACCGCGAGACGCAGCGCTGGCATGAGGCCGACATCGCGGTGTACGGCATGACCGTCGACGAATGGCGTCGCTCGCCGTCGGCCACCAGGGCGGCCGAGGACATGCGCGCCGCGACGCCTGCCATCCGCGACTGACCCGGCGTCAAAGGCCTCCGACGAAGTAGCGTTTGAGGCCGGACAGGATCATCTCGACCGCGATGGCCGTCAGCACCAGGCCCATCAGCTTCTCGATCGCGGAGACGACCGAGTCGCCCAGCAGCTTGCGGATCCGGTCCGCCAGGATGAGTGCGAGGAACGAGATCACCATCGCGGTGAACAGCGCGCCAATCCATTCTGCGACGCGGTCCGGCTGGCGCGAGGCCAGCAGCAGCACCGTTGCCATCGCCGACGGGCCGGCCAGCAGCGGCACCGCCAGCGGGAAGATGAAGGGCTCGCGGCCGGTCTCCACGCCGTAGGCGGATTCGCCGGCGTGGCTGAAGATCATCCGGATCGCGATGATGATCAGGATCACGCCGCCGGCGACCTCGAGCGAGCGCTCGGACAGGTGCATCAGGCGCAGGAAGCCCTCCCCCAGGAACATGAAGGCGAGTAGCACGCCGAAGGCGATGCCGACCTCGCGCAGCGCGACCTTCAGCCGGCGCTCGCGCGGCACGGCCCGCATGATCGGGATGAAGATGGGCAGGCTGCCCAGCGGGTCGAGCACCAGCAGCAGCAGGATGAGGGCGGAGAGGAAACTGTGATCCATGGGGCGGGATTCTCGCCGATGGCGGACCGGGCACGGCCAGGCGTTGGGACGCCGCCACGCACACTTCGTTCATCGCGGTCCGTAGAATCGCAACAATTCCTCGCCATGACACCGATGACGAACAAGATGAACGATCGATCGGACAAGAAGACGTCCCCGCCCCGCCCCATCGGCCCGGTGTCGCTGGACGCGATCGACCTGCGGATCCTGGAGGCCTTGCAGCGCGACGGCCGGATGTCCAACGTCGACCTCGCCACCCAGGTCCACCTGTCGGCGCCGCAGTGCTTCCGCCGCGTGCGCGCACTGGAGGAGCGCGGCGTGCTGCGCGGCTACCGCGCCGATGTCGCGCCGCTCGCGCTGGGGCTGAGCGTCACCGCCTACGTGAGCCTGAACATCACCGCGCCGGCCTTCGTCCGCGTGCGGGAGATCGAGTCGCTGATCCGCGACTTTCCCGAGATCCTCGAGTGCCACACCGTGTCGGGGGACTCGGACTACCTGCTCAAGGTGGTCGCGCGCGACCTGCAGGCCTTGTCCAAGTTCCTCACCGACAAGCTGATGCAGCTGGACGGCGTCGCCGACGTGCGCTCGATGATCTGCCTGGAGGAGATCAAGCCGCCGGCGGGGCTGCCGGTGGCTTAAGCGCCGGCGGCCCCGCCGAGCTCGACGGCGTTGCGGATACCGCTCAGCACGTAGGTCAGCAGACCGGATTCATCCAGCAGCCGCTGACGCATCTGCTGCGGCATGGACCGTCGCTCCATCGCCAGGTCGAGCAACAGCTGCCGCTGCGTGTCGGCGTGGGCACGCGCGTGCTGGAAGGCGCCGCCGCGCGCGTCCAGCCGCGACGCCATGCCGCCCAGCGCCTGCGGGTCATACCGACCGGCCGCCTTGACCGCCGCCTGCTGCAGGGATTGGGCGATGAATTCCTCTTCTTCGCTCCCGCCGGTGCCGCCATAGGTGTCGCGATAGCCGGTGCGCAGTTGTTCAACCAGCGGTCGCAACTGCAGCTCCACCTGCTGTTCCACATCGACGCGCTCGGCGCGCCGGAATTTCGCCAGGAAGCGCTCCCCGGCGCCGGGCGGTGCGGCGACCAAAGCGTCGAACAAGATCGGCATGCGCTGATCCAGGACTGCGATCGTGCGATCAAGCGCTGGCGGCCGGGATCGCAGTTCAGAGTCGCTCACGGCACGGCGCAGCGAAGCCGCCGTCCTCTGCGGCTCATGCGTCTCACTGGAGGCGGTCCCAGCCAGCGTGGGTTCGCTCGCTGCACGGCGCAAGGCCCCTGGTGCCTTCGGAGCCGGGGTCGGATCGAGTCCCTCCGTCTCGGGCAGCTCACCCTTCGACAGCAAGGACAGGACCACACTGGATTCGTCGACGTCGGCGGGGTCCGCGATCGATGGCTTGTCCGGGATGGACGGGGCGCGCGATGCGTCCTGCATCGCAGGTGTCGCGGCTGTCGCCGGTGTCGCCGGTGTCGCGGGCATCGCGTGCTTTCGCGCCTTCGCCAGCGCACGTTCCAGGTCCACCGCCTCCTGGCGGGTGCGTCCGGTCTTCACGCCGCCGTCGACATCCGGCAGCGGGGTCTTCGGCGCGCGCGGCGACCTGTCCACCTGGCGCTCCTGGATGGCGCGCCGTTCCGCCCAGATCTGCTTCTGCGCGTGCGCCGAGATGACCAGCCTCTTGGCAACCGGCGCGTCAGGAGGCGGCGGTGCCGCGCGCTTGCGCGGTGCCACAGGCACGACGACGATCGGCTCGAGTGGCGCGGGCTGCGTGGCGGGCGCCTGTGCCTCCGACGCGGCGGGTCGGGCAGCGACCGGCTTCATCGGCTCGGGCAGCTCGGCGAGCCCCTCAGCAGGCACCGGCGCATCCAGCAGTGGCGATTCGGCGTGGGCCGGAGGCGACTTCATCCGCCCCGCTGCCGCATTGATCAAGCCCTCCTGACCCTGCGCGAAGGCGGGACCGCGATGGGTCCGCGCCGCTTCGAGGAAGCGCGCCTGATCTACCGCCCGGTCGTGCGAGGTCGGCATCGGCGCGCCCACATCGCCCACATCGCGCGCATCGCGCGCCACCGCATCGAGCTCGCGCTGGCGGTCCATCGCATGCATCAGCGCGATCGCCGCGCCCGACCAGGTCGCGCCGTCCTCGCAGAAGGTGCTCATCTGCGCGTGCTCGCCCCGTTCGAGACGCTGCGTGAATCCCTCGAAGACGCGTGCCATGTCGCCATGGAAGTTCTCCGGCGAACGGGGATCGGCGCGGGCCTCGTGCACGCGGATCCACTGCGACTGCATGCGCCGGCCGGCCTGCGATAGCTCGATTTCCATCAGCCAGTGGCCGTCCTCCTGCGGCAAGGGATGCCGGGCGACCGAGCCGGTCACCCATCCGCCGGACGAAGGCAGTTCGCAACGGCAGACGGCGCCGGGCCGGTCCAGCATCGCCAGCAGCGGCGGCAGCGTCCGGCCCCCGCCATGCGCGACCACGACGTCGGTGACGTTGCGCTCGCACAGGCCCTGCAAGGCGCCGATCACATGGGCGGCGTTCATGCCCTGCCCCAGGACGGGCAGCGCCCCCTGCAACACCGGAGGCATCGGTGCCATGGCCCTGGCGGGGACCGGCCAGCCGTGCGGCGACGGCAAGCCCATGGGCATCATCGCGGCGTTGAGCCGCGGCGGCACCACCTTTTCGAGCCAGCCGCCGACCTGCGCGGCCGACAGCGGCAGCATGTGCTGCGGATGGAGATCGGCGGGCGGACGCGTCGGGCAGCACAAGTCCGGCCAGTGGACCGACGACGACATCATCGGCGTGGCCCGGCTCGCGTCCCACGGATGGCCCGTCGGAGGAAGCTGGAAAGGGAGCGTGTGGAAGAACATGCGAGCGGCGGGCGCTTCGCATCGGGACCATGCGTCGCGCTCCGGAGGATCAGAGGTGGCGGATTTGTGCGCCAACCAGGATCGAGGGTTCGCACCGTCGCGACAGCCCTTCAGCCGGGCATCACCCGCGCGGGTGATGCGCCGCGTGCAGCTGCTTGAGGCGCTCCCGCGCCACATGCGTGTAGATCTGCGTGGTCGACAGGTCCGCATGGCCCAGCAACAGCTGGACCGCGCGCAGATCCGCGCCATGGTTGAGCAGATGGGTGGCGAAGGCATGCCGCAGCGTGTGCGGGGAGATCGGACTCGTGATCCCCGCGATGAGGGCGTACTTCTTGACGATCCGCCAGAAGCTCTCCCGCGTCATCGCCTGCCCGAACCGGCTGAGGAACAGGTCGTCGGTGCCGCGCACCCCCAGCAGTTGCGTGCGCGCCTCCTTCAGGTAGCGCATCAGCCAGACATGCGCCTCCTCGCCGAAGGGCACCATCCGCTCCTTGTCGCCCTTGCCGGTCACGCGCAGCACGGCTTCGCGCAGGCCCACGTGCACGCTCTTGAGCGTCACCAGTTCGGTGACGCGCAGTCCGCTGGCGTACATCAGCTCCAGCATCGCGCGGTCGCGCAGCCCCTGCGCGGTGCCGACGTCGGGCGCATCCAGCAGCGACTCGACCTGCTGTTGCGAGAGCGTCTTGGGGACCCGCATCGGCTGCTTGGCCGTGATCAGCTTGAGCGTGGGGTCGCGGTCGATGCGGCGCTCGCGCAGCGCCCATCGGAAGTAGCGCTTGAAGACGGAGAGCCGCCGGTTCGCCGAGCTCGCCTTGCCGCCCTCGTGACGGGCGGCGGCGTAGCCCATCAGGTCCAGTTCCTCGACCTGGTCGAGCGACCGGTCCCGCTCCTGCGCCAGCCAGTCGGCCAGCAGCTGCAGATCGCGTCGATAGGCCAGCTGCGTGTTGCGGGACAGGCCTTCCTCGATCCAGAGCGACTCGATGAAGGCATCGACCGCCCGACGGCTGCGCTCACGCACGGCGGAGGGAACGACAGGTTCGGAAGCGGACGGCAGCGGGAGCGACGACGACATGTCGCGCATGATGCCAGCGCCGGGAGGCACTCAAGACCCCCGGAAGCACCGGGACGGACGGCCCGATCCGCCGCTCAGCGCCGACGGACGGGCTGCTCCGGCGTGGCCTCGGCCACGGCCCGTAGCAGCGCCTCCTTCAGGCAGTTGAGCGCGAGCACGGACTGTGTGCAACGCGTCAGGGCCGCTTCGCCGCCGGGAATGCCGTGCGTCGCCTTGCGCAGGGATTCCGCCAGACGCGCTTCCAGCGCGGCGAACCCCGTGTCGAGTACGCTGTGTCCCGAGCGCAGCGCGACGCCGACGCGATCGATCTCTTCCCGCTCCATCTGGCGCAGCGCCTCCCCGGCGTGCTGGCGCAACGCACGGACCACGAAGTCGCGCTCCTCGAGCGAGCTTGCGCGCCGATCATGCACATGCCGGTAGTCGACGCGCATGCGTCCGATGAGCGGAATCAGCTGCGACCTCAATCCATCATCCAGCGGCGTCATGAGGCCGCTGCCGCGCTTCACGGTCAGGGTATGCCAGAGCTTCGTCCAGACCACGGGCTCGGGCTGCGCCAACTGCAGCAGCAGCGCCCGGACGCTCTTCCCGAGGCGGCGCGCACGCCCCCGGTCGCCCATCCAGAGCAACAGATCCTCACCCGGCTGCGCCGCGGTCTTCGGCGGGATCCGGACGATACCTGGCAGCGAGGACACGGCCGCGGGAACGACCACCCGGCTTCCCGCAGGCGGCTGCTTGAGTCCTTGACGAGCTTGTCGCAACTTGATGCGCAAGGCGGCTTGCGCGTCCTGGAAGGCGGGGGCGCCCGCGCGAAGGGCGGCGACGCCACAGCTGGAGGAAAGAGAGGCGGACATCGGAGGACCTCGTCGTTGTCGATGGTTCACGTTCGTCAACCCGCGCCGACGTCCTGTTCCCGAACCATCGGACAAACCACGATCTCGTCAAAAACTCCGGCAACTTTTGGCATCCGTTCCGTCGAAAAAAAAGGGGCCCGCGCCACCACGCGCGGGCCCCACGGAGCAACCGCCACAGGCAGCGGTTGATTGGGAGGAAAGGAAGTCCCGAGGGACGGGGGACGCGCCTCAGCCGATGCGCACGGGCACGAAGATCTTGTCGCCCCCCCGCTGCACAAGCAACGCGACGGACTTCTCCGCGCCCTTGACCGCGCTGCGGACCTGGTCGAGCGATTGCACCGGGGTGCCGTTGACGGCCAGCAGCACGTCGCCGGGACGCACGCCGGCACGCGCCGCGGCGCTGCCCTCGCCGACCTCCTGGATCAGCAGCCCGTCGCGGGTGCCGAGCTGGCGGCGCTCCTCGGGCTGCAGCGGCCGCAGGGCGAGGCCCAGCCTGGCATGGTCCGCGTCCGCGTCGCCGCCCTTGGCGAGCCTGGCGCCCTTCTCGTTGGCGTCGCCGAGGGTGGCGGTGATCGTCTCGCGCTTGCCGCCGCGCCAGATCTCGATGTCGACCTTGTCGCCGGGCAGCGACTGGTCCACAAGCGCCGGCAGATCCCCGCTGGCCACGATGCGCTGCCCCTTGAAGCCCAGGATCACGTCCCCCGAGCGGAGACCCGCCTTGGCGGCCGGGCCGTCGGCCTCGACGTTGGCGACCAGCGCGCCCTCGGGGCGGTCCAGCTTGAAGGAATCGGCGAAGCCCTGATTGACCTCCTGCACCATCACGCCGAGCTTGGCGTGCTGCACCTTGCCGCCCTTCTCGATCTGCTGGCGCACCTTGTTGGCGACCTCGACGGGGATGGCGAAGGACAGCCCCTGGTAGCCGCCCGACGCGCTGTAGATCTGCGAGTTGATGCCGACCACCTCGCCGCGCGCGTTGAACAGCGGACCGCCGGAGTTGCCGGGGTTGATCGCCACGTCCGTCTGCAGGAAGGGCACGCGGCTCTCGTCCGGTCCCAGCGAGCGGCCCTTGGCGCTGATCACGCCGGCGCTGACGCTGTTCTCGAAACCGAACGGCGAGCCGATCGCGAGCACCCATTCGCCCACGCGCAGGTCCTTGGTCGCGCCCATCCGGACGGTCGGCAGGTTCCTGGCCTCGATCTTGAGCACCGCCACGTCGGTCGACTTGTCGCTGCCGAGCACCTTGGCACGGTACTCGCGGCGGTCGGTCAGCTTGACGACCACTTCCTGCGCATCCTGCACCACATGGGCGTTGGTCAGGATCACGCCGTCGGCGCTGACGATGAAGCCCGAGCCCTGGCCGCGGACCTCGCGGCTGCCGCCTTCGCCGGGTCCGCCCCCGTTGGGACCGCCTGGCATGCCCGGCACGCCGAAGCGGCGGAAGAACTCGTAGAAGGGATCGTCCGGATCGATCTGCGGCGTGCGCGAGGCGCGCGTCTTGACGGTGCCGGACACGCTGATGTTGACCACCGCCGGGCCCTGCGCCGCGGCGATCTGCGCGAAGTCGGGCATGCCGGCGGGCGGCGGCGTGAAGTTCGCGGCCGGCGCCGCGGCGTTCGCCAGCGGCGTCGCGACGGCGGCGACCTGCGTGTCGCCGTTCGATGTCGGCGCGGACGTCGTCGCACCCTCGGTCGGGGCCTCCGCCGAGGTCTGCGCGACCGGCGTCAGCTTCGCATTGCGCATCGCGAGCGCACCGCCCGCGGCTCCGAACACACCGGCCACGGCCAGCGCCCACACGAGTTTCTTCACCGGAATCATCTTCTCCACTTGAGCCATCTGAACCTCCAGATTCACTGGGAGCCGCCGACCGGAGCGGGAGACCCCGGCGTCGACTCGATGGCTGAAGTTTGAGCAGCTTCGCTTAGGTCGCTCTTAAAGATTCCGGCCCACCGACGCTCGTCGCCTTCGGGTTCAGGCCGGCGGGAGAACAGGGGGTGGTGGGGAGGGCGGCAGCGCCGGCTGCGGCACTGGCTGCGGGATGCGGGAGAGCGGCATCGACAGTTCGACGCGCAATCCGCCGAGCGCCGTGCTGTGTCCCAGGCGCAGCGTGGCGCCATGGTCGTCGGCGATGCTGCGCACCAGCGCCAGGCCGAGACCGCTGCCCGGCGCCTGCTGGGCCTGGGACTCGGACCGGTAGAAACGGTCGAACACGCGCCCGCGCTCGGCGTCGGGAATGCCGGGGCCGTCGTCCTCGACCACCAGCAACGCCTGGCCGCCGCTGCGCTCCAGGCTCAGGTCAACGCGGCTGCGGCCGTACTTGAGGCCGTTGTCGAGCAGATTGCGCAGCAGCATCGTCAGCGCCTCGCGATGACCGTCGACCAGTGCCGCGTCGCAGCGCTCCATGCCGAGGTCGATGCCGCGGCCCTGCGCCAGCGTCGCGCCGTCGATGACGGCGTCGCGGCACAGCTCGTCCAGCGCGATCGGCTTCGCCGGCGCCTGCGCCTTGGCGCTGTCCTGGCGCGCCAGCGCCAGCAGCTGCTCGATCAGATGGGAGGCCCGGTCGATGCCCAGGCCGAGCTTCTCCAGGGCCTGCGCACGCGCCCCCTCGTCCGGCGCGCGCCGCAAGGACTGCAGCTGGAGCTTCAGGGCCGCGAGCGGCGAGCGCAGTTCGTGGGCGGCGTCGGCGACGAAGTGCTGCTGCTGTTCGAAGGCCTGCCGCACGCGATCCAGCAGCGCGTTGAGTTCGGTGACCAGCGGCAGGACTTCGGCGGGCACATCCTCCTCGTCGACGGGGGCCAGGTCTTGCGCCGCGCGGCGCGACAACTGCTGGCGCACGCGCTCCAGCGGCGCCAGCGAGTGCGACACCACCCACCACACCACCAGCGCCAGCATCGGCAGCATGAGCGCGGTCGGCAGCACGGTGCGCCACGCGAGCTGCCCGGCCATGCGTTGCCGCACGGCGATGTCCTGCGCGACCTGCACGACCTGGAAACGCCCCTGTACCGCGAAGACGCGATACCGCTTGCCGCGCAGCGCGACGTTGGAGAAACCCAGCACGGCGCGCTGGGGCAGCCAGTCCGGTCCGGCCGAGCGGTACAGCGGCGTGCCGTCCAACCCCCAGACCTGCACGATCAGGTCGATGCTCTGTTCCTCGCCGAGCGGCAGCGGCAGGCCGGTGCCCATGCCCGCGCGCAGCGACAACGCCACCTGCTGCATCTGGTAGTCGAAGATCTCGTCGGTCTCCATCAGCGCGTTGCGGTAGGCGCTCATGCCCTGCGCGAGCGCGCCGGTCAGCACGGCGCCGAGCAGGAACAGCAGCAGGCGGTAGCGCAGCGAGCTCGGCAGCAGCTGCAGCCGCATCCGGCCGAGGCGTCCCGGGCCGGGCGTCATTCCTTGGGCACGCGGTAGCCCACGCCGCGCACATTCTGGATCAGTTCCGCGCCCAGTTTCTTGCGCAGGCCGTGGATGTAGACCTCGACGGCGTTGCTGCTGATCTCATCTTTCCAGCCGTAGAGCTTTTCCTCGAGCTGCTGGCGGGAGAGCACCATGCCGGGACGCGCGAGCAGCGGCTCCAGCACGGCCCATTCCCGCTGGGACAGCGTGACCGGATGGCCGTTGGCGGTGACCTCGCGCGTGGCGGGATTGATGCTGACGCCCATGTGCTCGTAGACCGGCTCCGCGCGGCCGGCGGCGCGGCGCAGCAGCGCGCGGATGCGGGCCAGGAGTTCGTCGAGCTCGAAAGGCTTGAGCACGTAGTCGTCCGCGCCGGCGTCCAGCCCGGCGACGCGCTGGGCGGTGGCGTCGCGCGCGGTGGCGATCAGCACCGGCACCGCCTGCTTGCGACCGCGCAGCGCCTGCAGCACGCTCATGCCGTCGCGCCGGGGCAGGCCCAGGTCCAGGATCACGAGGTCGTAGGTCTGGGATTGCAGCGCGGTGTCGGCGATCTCGCCGTCACGCACCCAGTCCACGGCGTAACCCTCGGCACGCAGCAGCTCGAGCAGCTGCTCGCCGATCATCAGGTCGTCTTCCACCAGCAGGAGTCGCATGGGCACGATTGTGCACGCGCGCCGGGGCGACCGCGGCCGCGAGCGGCCGGTCAGGCGTCCGCGGGGCGCCGTCGCACGGGGCCGGCCTTGAGGACCGCGGGCGCGCGCCAGTCGCGCGACGGCGCGATCGGGAGCGGTGGGGGCGGCGGCAGCGGCAGATCCTTCGCCGGCGAGGGCGTTCTCCGGCGCCGGGCGGCAAAGCCTGCCCCCGCCTCCTTGGGCGATGTCCCCGCACGCAGCTGCTCGATCACGCAGCGGATCTGGACGAGGTCCCGCTGGCGCTCATGGATCACGGCCAGGCCGTCATGGTCCTCGGCGTCCTCGCGCGGCGAGCGGCATCGCCTGGCCAGCGCGATGGCGTCCCGCAGGCCGCTCGCGAACCGGACCGCCTTGCCGGTCGGCAGCGCATGCACGGAGAGGGACTTCCTGCTGCGCAGTTCACCGTCCACCTCGATCGTCAGTTCGATCCCACGCGGCAACTGGCCCGGCGGCGCCGGCAGCGGCCCTGTCCGGATCCGCAACCGGCCATGGCCCGCGAGCTCCCGGTCCACCATGCACGGCCCGCCGAGCAGGCGCTCGACCAGCGAGCGGTGCTCCGGCGCCACCCTCGGATCGGGTTCCTGGCGGACCGGCACGGCCACGCCGCCGATCCCCTGGTTCAGCACTGCGTCGGCCAGACGCACGAGCAGATCGCCGTCCTGCCCCGCGCCGGGTCCGGCGGCGATGGCCCAGGGATCGCCGGGTCGGCGCAGCACGCCGGATCGGGATCCGGCTTCCAGCCCGGCCACCGGCCCCAGCGCGGCCCGCCAGGCGGTCACGCCCTGGGACAGCAGTCGCCGGCGCTCGAACGCCTCCTTGCTGCCCGGCGCCGGTCCCTCCCGCCTCGCGGCGCTCCAGGCAGACTTCAGGTCGTGGCTGTCGGCCTTGGCATCGAGGCCCAGGCAACGCGTGAACAACGAAAAGATCGATGAGATGACCGGCATGTCGAGGGTTTCCATTCCTGCCCGTCCATCGGGCCGCTCCCCCTGTGTGCAGATGACGGCGCGGAGCACCTGTAAACCAGGCGGTCGCGAGGCGGACCGATTCCATGACTACAATGCGCCCCTGTCAGGAGAGAGTTCCCTCGCGGGAGCCGCCGAAGGCGCAGTGGCACTGGTGATCCCACGCTGCGAACGCTCAGGCAAAAGGACTGACGAAACGCTCGACACTTCGGGCGTCCTCACTGGAGAGAGACGGGGCGGACCTTGCGGTCGAGCCCGTCCACCGAAGGGGCAAGCCGCCGGTCAACCGCCGACGGCCAATCTCTCAGGTAAAGCGGACAGCGAGGGCATCTCCCCCACCTTGACGTGACCGGTTCACAGTCGGGGTGGTCATGACGAATGCCCTCGGAGCCAGACATGTCCGCCGATCAGAACCTCGATCCCCAGGCCCTCACGCCCCTGCTCAAGACCCCCCTGCACGCGCTGCATGTCGAACTCGGCGCCAAGATGGTGCCCTTCGCCGGCTACGACATGCCGGTCCAGTACCCCGCCGGCGTGATGGCCGAGCACAAGCACACCCGCACGAAGGCCGGTCTCTTCGACGTGTCCCACATGGGCCAGGTGCTGCTGGTCGGCGACGATGCCGCGGCCGCGCTGGAAACGCTGGTCCCCGTCGACATCGCCGATCTCGGGATGTTCAAGCAGCGCTACGCGCTCTTCACCGCCGACGACGGCGGCATCCTCGACGACCTGATGGTCGCGCGCCGGACCGACGGTCTGTTCGTGGTGGTCAACGCCGGCTGCCGCGACCAGGACATCGCCCACATGCGGAAGCACCTGTCGGGCCGCTGCGAGGTGCGTCCGCTGCCGGACCAGGCGCTGCTGGCGCTGCAGGGCCCGCAGGCGGTGACGGCGCTGTCGCGCCTGAACGCCGACGTGGCCAAGCTGGTCTTCATGACCGGCGGCTTCTTCGATCTGGACGGCATCCCCACCTTCGTGACCCGTTCGGGCTACACCGGCGAGGACGGCTACGAGATCTCGGTCCCCGCCGACCGGTCCGTGGATCTGGCCCGCAAGCTGCTGGCCCAGCCCGAAGTGATGCCCATCGGCCTGGGTGCGCGCGATTCGCTGCGCCTGGAAGCCGGCCTGTGCCTGTACGGCCATGACATCGACACCACCACCACCCCGGTCGAAGCCTCGCTGACCTGGGCGATCCAGAAGGTGCGTCGCGCCGGCGGCGCCCGCGCGGGCGGTTATCCGGGTGCGGCGGTCATCGACCGGCAGTTCGCCGAAGGCGCCGCGCGCAAGCGCGTGGGACTGATGAGCCCGGAACGCATGCCGGTGCGCGAAGGCGCCAGGCTCGTCAACGCCGACGGCGCGGAGATCGGCGTCGTCACCAGCGGCACGCTGGGACCGACCGTCGGCAAGCCGGTGGCGCTGGCCTACGTCCAGACGCCCTACGCCGCGCTCGGCACCGAACTCTTCGCCGAGGTCCGCGGCAAGCGCACCCCGATGACGGTCTCTTCCACGCCGTTCACGCCCAACGGATACTTCCGCGGCTGATCCGCGAAGCCGGGGTGTCCCCGGCTCGCGCGGCATCACGCGGAATCTCGTTTTCCCCTTTCAACCTTCCGCAACCATCAGGTAGCACGGAGCCTTCCATGAGCATCAAGTACACGTCCGACCACGAGTGGGTCGACACCACCGACGGCATCGCCACCGTGGGCATCACGGTCCATGCGCAGGACGCGCTGGGCGACGTCGTGTTCGTGGACCTGCCCGACGTGGGCAAGTCCTTCGCCGCCAAGGAAGTGGCCGGCGTGGTCGAGTCGGTCAAGGCCGCCGCCGACGTCTACGCACCGGTCTCCGGCGAGATCGTGGAAGTCAACGAAGCCCTGCGCGACGACCCGTCGCTGGCCAACACCGACCCGCTCAAGGCCGGCTGGTTCTTCAAGGTCAAGCTGTCCGATCCTTCGGAGCTGGACAGCCTGATGGACACGACCGCTTACGACGAGCTGGTCAAAAACAGCTGATCGGGCCCGCCCCGATGACCTCCGGGTCACCGCCGGGCGCGTGATCGCGCCCGGCAATGAATACACCTCTCCAGGATCGCCCCGCCATGTCCGCCCTGCCCTCGTTCGCCGAACTCGAAAACGCCGCCGAGTTCCACGCCCGTCACATCGGTCCCGACGCCCATGACGAGACGCTGATGCTGTCGGCCATCGGCGCCGCGTCGCGCGCGTCGCTGATCGACGCCATCGTCCCGGCCGCCATCAAGCGCGCCGCGAAGATGGACCTGCCGGACGCGGTGACGGAAGCGCAGGCGCTGGCCGAACTGAAGACCATCGCGGGCAGAAACCAGATCCTGAAGAGCTTCATCGGCCAGGGTTACCACGGCACCATCACGCCGGGCGTGATCCTGCGCAACATCCTCGAGAACCCCGCCTGGTACACCGCCTACACGCCCTACCAGGCCGAGATCTCGCAAGGCCGCATGGAAGCGCTGGTCAACTTCCAGACCATGGTCTGCGACCTGACCGGCATGGCCATCGCCAACGCGTCCATGCTGGACGAGGCCACCGCCGCCGCCGAAGGCATGACGCTGGCCGCGCGCATGGGCAAGAGCAAGAGCCAGGTGTTCTTCGTCGCCGACGACGTGCTGCCGCAGACGCTGGAAGTCGTGCGCACGCGCGCCGAGCCGCTGGGGATCACCGTCCAGGTCGGCAAGGCCGAGGACGCCGGCAAGGCCGAGTGCTTCGGCGCGCTGGTGCAGTATCCCGGCGTGACCGGCGTGGTGCGCCCGCTGCAGGCGATCGCCGACGCGGTGCACGCGCAAGGCGGCCTGCTGGTGGCTGCCGCCGACCTGCTGGCGCTGACGCTGATCGCGTCGCCCGGCGAGCAAGGCGCCGACATCGCCGTGGGCACCACGCAGCGCTTCGGCATGCCCATGGGCGCCGGCGGCCCGCATGCGGCCTACATGGCCTGCCGCGACGAGTTCAAGCGCTCGCTGCCGGGCCGCCTGGTCGGGGTGTCCGTCGATTCGCACGGCAAGCCCGCCTATCGCCTGTCGCTGCAGACCCGCGAGCAGCACATCCGCCGCGAGAAGGCCACGTCCAACATCTGTACCGCGCAGGTGCTGCCGGCCGTCGTGGCCAGCATGTACGTGGTCTACCACGGTCCGCAAGGCCTGAAGCGCATCGCGCAACGCGTCGCCGCCTACACCGCCGTGCTGGCGCAGGGGCTGAAGGCACTGGGCCTGACGCTGGTGCACGAGACCGCCTTCGACACGCTGCACGTGAAGACCGGCGCGCACACCGGTCCGGTGCTGGCCGCCGCCGTCGCCGCCGGCATGAACCTGCGCCAGGCCGGCGAAGACAGCATCAGCCTGACGCTCGACGAGACGACCACCCGCGCCGACCTGCAGGCGCTGCTGACGGTCTTCGCCGAAGGCAAGCCGGTGGCGGACGCCTTCGCCGGCGCTTCGGCCTCGACGCTGATCCCCGGCGCGCTGTCGCGCACCAGCGCCTACCTGACGCACCCGATCTTCAACATCCACCACTCCGAGACGGAGATGCTGCGCTACATCCGCCTGCTCTCCGACAAGGACCTGGCGCTGGACCGCAGCATGATCCCGCTGGGCTCGTGCACGATGAAGCTCAACGCGACCAGCGAGATGATCCCCATCACCTGGCCCGAATTCGCGCAGGTGCATCCCTTCGCGCCGCAGAGCCAGCTGCAGGGCTACGCGCAGCTCGACCAGCAGCTCACCGCCTGGCTGTGCCAGGCGACCGGCTACGCGGGCGTCTCGCTGCAGCCCAACGCCGGCTCGCAGGGCGAGTACGCCGGCCTGCTGATCATCAAGGCCTGGCACGAGTCGCGCGGCGACGCGCACCGCAAGATCTGCCTGATCCCGGAATCGGCGCACGGCACCAATCCGGCCTCCGCGCAGATGGTGGGCATGCAGGTCGTGGTCACCAAGTGCGACAAGGAAGGCAACATCGACCTGGCCGACCTGAAGGCCAAGTGCGAGCAGCACAGCGCCAACCTGGCCGCGATCATGATCACCTACCCCTCGACGTACGGCGTGTTCGACACGCACGTCAAGGAGATCTGCGCGCTGGTGCATGAACACGGCGGCCGCGTGTACGTCGACGGCGCCAACATGAACGCGCTGGTCGGCATCGCCGCGCCGGGTCAGTTCGGCGGCGACGTCTCCCACCTGAACCTGCACAAGACCTTCTGCATCCCGCACGGCGGCGGCGGCCCGGGTGTCGGCCCGGTCTGCGTGGTCGAAGACCTCGTGCCCTTCCTGCCGGCGCACCGCTCGGCCGGCCTGGGCGAGAAGACCGCCATCGGCGCCGTTTCCGCCGCGCCGCTGGGCAACGCGGCCGTGCTGCCGATCTCGTGGATGTACATCCGCATGATGGGCGAGGTCGGCCTCAAGGCCGCGACCGAGACCGCCATCCTGTCGGCGAACTACGTGGCCGCGCGCCTGTCCGACCACTACGACATCCACTTCAGCGGCAACATCGACGGCGTCAAGGGCGGCGGCGTGGCCCACGAGTGCATCCTGGACCTGCGTCCGCTGAAGGACAGCTCGGGCATCTCCGCCGAAGACGTCGCCAAGCGCCTGATCGACTACGGCTTCCACGCGCCGACGCTGTCGTTCCCGGTCGCGGGCACGCTGATGGTCGAACCGACCGAGAGCGAATCGAAGTTCGAGCTGGACCGCTTCATCGCCGCGATGATCCAGATCCGCGAGGAGATCGCGAAGGTCGAGTCCGGCGCCTGGTCCAAGACGGACAACCCGCTGGTCAATGCGCCGCACACGGCAGAAAGCCTGCTCAAGACCGAGTGGGCCCACGGCTACAGCCGCGACGACGCCGCCTACCCGGTGTCCGCATTGCGCCACGTCAAGTACTGGTCGCCGGTCGGCCGCGTGGACAACGTGTACGGCGACCGCAATCTGGTCTGCAGCTGCCCGCCGCTCTCGGCCTACGCCGACGAGTGATCAGGGTGATCGAGGAAGGCCGCTGACGCGGCCTTCTTTTTGGCCTAGTTTCCATCCAGGCCGTCCGGTCCCGCGCGTCACGAGCGACGCGGGCGGGCGTTCCACATCCGCAAGAGCCACCCACGAGGTCCGCCATGGCAGTCTCCGTCTTCGACCTGTTCAAGATCGGCATCGGGCCGTCGAGCTCGCACACCGTCGGCCCGATGCGCGCGGCGCGCATGTTCGTGCAGCGCCTGCGGCATGAGGGCGTGCTCGATCGCACCGTGCGCGTCGCCACGGCGCTGTACGGGTCGCTCGGGGCGACCGGCAAGGGTCATGGCTCCGACAAGGCGGTGCTGCTCGGCCTGGCCGGGCACGAGCCCGACACCGTCGACATCGAGTCGATTCCCGGCATCCTCGACGGCATCCGCAACGACAAGCGCATCGCGCTGGGCGGCGACCACGTCGTGGCCTTCGACGAGGCGCGCGACCTCGTCATGTACCGCCGCCAGAGCCTGCCGCTGCACGCCAACGGCATGCGGCTGATCGCCTACGACGCCGAGGGCAACGAGATCCAGAACCGCGTGTACTACTCGGTGGGCGGCGGTTTCGTCGTCAGCGAGGAAGTGCTGGCCGACGGCAGCAAGCAGAAGCAGATCGCGCCGGACACCACCGTGCTGCCCTACCCCTTCAAGTCGGGCGCGGAGCTGCTCGAGCTGACGGAGAAGGAAGGCTGCTCCATCGCCGAAATCATGCGTCGCAACGAGCGCCACTGGCGCACCGACGAGGAGACCCGGGCCGGTCTGCTGAAGATCTGGCAGGTGATGCAGGAATGCGTCCAGCGCGGCTGCCGCACCGAGGGCATCCTGCCCGGCGGTTTCAAGGTGAAGCGCCGTTCGGCCGCGCTGTACCGCGACCTGATCGCGCATCCCGAGGCCGCGCTGCGCGATCCGCTGCAGGTGATGGACTGGGTCAACCTCTACGCGCTGGCCGTCAACGAGGAGAACGCCGCCGGCGGCCGCGTCGTGACGGCGCCGACCAACGGCGCGGCTGGCATCGTGCCGGCGGTGCTGCATTACTACGCGCGCTTCGTCCATTCGGCCAATGAGGACGGCATCGTCGACTTCCTGCTGACGGCCGCGGCGATCGGCATCCTTTACAAGGAGAACGCGTCGATCTCGGGCGCGGAGGTCGGCTGCCAGGGCGAAGTGGGCGTGGCCTGCTCGATGGCGGCCGCGGCGCTGTGCGCGGTGATGGGCGGCACGCCGGCGCAGACCGAGAACGCGGCCGAGATCGGCATGGAGCACCACCTGGGGCTGACCTGCGATCCGGTCGGCGGCCTGGTGCAGATCCCCTGCATCGAGCGCAACGCGATCGCGTCGGTCAAGGCCATCAACGCGGCGCGGATGGCGCTGCGGGGCGACGGCACGCACCACGTCAGCCTGGACAAGGTCATCAAGACCATGCGCGAGACCGGCGCCGACATGATGACCAAATACAAGGAGACCGCCCGGGGCGGTCTCGCGGTGAACATTGTCGAGTGCTGACACGCCGCCGACGTGTCAGAGGGGGAGGCCGATTCGCGTGCCCCGGACGGTACTGCTGTCCGGGATCAATCGCGAGTCAGGCGGCGAAAGCAGTCAGCACTCGAGCAAACGGTCGGTCCTGAAATCTGCCGTGACGGCACGAAGTCGGGACCGGTGTCGCATCAGCTTCAGTAGCTGATCGTCACGGTGACGGTATCGGTGTAGCTGCCCGGCACGACGCTGGCCAGCGAGGGGATGCGGCCGTAGACCGACAGCGACTGGGCCGAACCGGTGCCGGTGCCGTTCTTCGCGCTGGACGACGAGGTGCCGTCGCCCCACACCGAGCTGCGGCCGGAGTCCAGGTACAGCTGATAACCCAGCGTGTCGGAGCCGCTCTTCATCGTGCGGCTGGTGAAGTTGGTCGCGCCGCCCGCGTTCGCGCCGGCGTTCAGCGCGACGGTGTAGGGCGTGGTGTTCGAGCAGGTGACGGTCAGGGTGGACGTGGCGTCCAGCGGCGTGCCGGCGACCAGCGGATCGATGGCGGAACCGAAGTTCAGGTTGGAGCCGGACACCGTGCAGGAGCTCGCGATCGTGGCCGTCACCGGGAAGGTGTTGGTCACCGGCGTGGCGCCGCGCGCCTCCTGGACCACGCTGAACATCAGGCCGGCGCCGATGGCCAGGCTGCTGAGCAGCATCGCGCTCTTGAAGCCGCTGTTGCGTTCCGCCCGGATCGCTTTGAGGTACTTGGTGGTGCTCATGTGGTGTCCCCCTGTTGATGGAACGAATCTTCCGTTTCAGGGCGTTTCCGCGGCAGACAGGCTTGCCGCATGGCGCGGTGCAGCGAAGTCGGCAGGCCGTGTAGGCAATCGACCGACAGCTGACAGACACTCTCCTCCATGACTTCCCACCTTGATTCGACACGGCGCCGCTGGCTGGCGCTGGGCGTGCCGTGCCTGGGCGTGCTGATGATCGTGCTGGACACGACCATCGTGAACGTGGCGCTGCCCTCGATCCGCGCCGAACTGAAGTTCACCCAGACCTCGCTGGTCTGGGTCGTCAACGCCTACATGCTGACCTTCGGCGGCTTCATGCTGCTGGTGGGCGGCCGACCGGGCGACCTCTACGGCCACCGGCGCATGTTCCTGGCGGGCCTCGCGCTGTTCACGGTCGCGTCGGGGGCCTGCGGACTGGCCCGGACGCGGGAGCTGCTGATCGCCGCGATGCTGGCCGTCAACGCTCCAGCAAGGGCCAGACGTACTTCACCGGCACCGCATAGGTGATGCCGCTGGGCGCGCTGAGCGCCGATTCGCGCGTGCCCTTGAGCACCACCATGTTCACGACGCCCACGACCTTGCCGGTGCGGATGTCCAGCAGCGGTCCGCCGCTGTTGCCGGGGTAGGCCGTGGCGTCCAGCTGCAGGAATTCCATCGCGCCATCGCGCAGCTGGCGCACCGCGCGTTCCGACAACGTGTTCGACGTCGGCGCCGGAAGCGCCGCGCGGGTGAGTGCGGCGACGGTGCCGCGGTGCGTCGCCATCGTCACGCCGAGCGCCGTGCCGATCGGATAGCCCATCAGCGCGATCGCGGCGCCTTCGCGCACCACCGGCTGGTCGCCGACGACCTCCGCCAGCGACAGCACATCGACGAGCGCGCCCTTGTCGTCGGCCAGCTCCAGGATCGCCAGGTCACGCGCGGTGTCGCGGCGCAGCAGCTTCACGGCCCGCAGCTGCGGCTGAGCGGACGCGCCGCCCGCGGCGGGCACCGTGATCATGAGGTCCTTCTCGATCGGGTTCGGGATCACGTGCGCACAGGTGACGATGCGCCGGCCGTCGCCGATCGCGAAGCCCGTCCCGCGGAAGCCGAAGCGGGGGTTGTCCGTCGCCGCGAAGGTCCCCACCGCCACCACCGCCTGCCGGCTGCGGTCGATCAGGTCGGACAAGGTGTTGGGCATCTCCTGCGCCCGGGCCGGCGTGGGCACGCCGGTCAGGCCCAGCGCGCCTCCCGCGCCCAGCAGCAGCAAGTCGCGTCGTTGAATCATGCGGCGAGGTCCTTTGTCGTGGTGCCCATCTCCAGCGTGGAGACGAAACTGCGCCAATGGCGGTCGGGTTCGTCGATGCGGAAGCCGTAGAAGCTGCCCTGCTCGGTGTCCTTGCGCCGCACCGCGCGCGCGGTGACGTGCGCGACCTCGTTGCGGCCGAGTTCGATCTCCACGGTCCCGTCCTCGTTCAGCGGCAGGTCGTGATCGCACTCGGCCTGGAAGCCGTGCGCCGAGACTTCGATCACGTCGAGATCGAAGTGACCGAGCTGGCTCTCGTTGGCGGCCCGGATGTCGAGATGTCCCGGGCACCGGATCGAGTAGCGCGGGTACTGCCGCAGCGAGCGCCCCAGGTCCTGGCCGCCGCCGCTGAGCATCGGCAGCACCTCGCGGAACTGGGCGTCCTCGCGGTACACGGACCAGAGCAACGCCTTCTTGCGGTCGTCCATCGTCGAGAACACCGGCACGACGTCGTTGAAGAAGTGATCCAGCAAGGCCGGTGTCATGACCGGGTCGTTGGTCGTGTGGAAGCGGCGCTCCGGCAGCCGGATGTTGGACAGTCGATGGCGGAAGAAGTAGTGGTGGAGGTTTTTCTCCGGCCGGCGGCCGCGATAGCGCTTCTCGAACAGCGCATCGGCCTCGTGCAGGTCCAGCGTCGCGCCGACCGCCGGCGCGCCGTTGGCGAAGTCGTATTCCGCCACCGTCTGTTCGCGCAGCCTCGTGAAGGACAGCAGCGCCTCGTAGAGCTCGATCTTGTCGGGGTTCACGGCGATCACCAGGTGCCGGGTGTCGAAGTACTCGGTGCAGTACTGGTGCATGAACTTCATCAGCGGGAACAGGATCGCCCCGCCGGTCTTGCGGAACGCCGGCGCGACCGCCAGCGCCGAGATCTCCGCGACCTTGCCGCCCTTGGCGCGCACGCCCTCGAGATCGAAGACCGACTGCAGCGGGAAGCCGAAGACGCCCTCGCGCACCATCGAGATCGTGCCCACCACCTGCCCGTCGTACTTGGCGCACAGCGTCGTGGTCGTGGGCAGCGCGTGATAGATCGTCACGCGCATGCCGCTCGGGTCGGGCTTCATGAAGCCGCTGCCGACGTAGGCGTCGTGCAGGATGCGGAAGCAGGCGTCGAGTTCCTCCTGCGTGTCCGCGACCTTGAGCTCCAGCCGCTCGGAGGGCGCGGGGTCGCAGTCCACCATGCGCCGGTACACCGCGAAGCGCATCGGCTTGGGCAGCGAGGAGAACAGGCGCCGCAGCCCCTGGTGGAGCCGCTTGCGCAGGCTGGATCGTCGAATCTGGCTCATGACCGTCCCCTCCCCTGGCGCGGCGATGCCACCGTCACGCGGTCCCCGCGGCGACCGACCTCGCGGTCGGGCGCCTCAACGGATCGCGGCCTGCAGCTTGCGCACCTCGGCTTGTTGCTCGTCATTCGGTCCCAGGTCCGCCAGGCGCTTGAGTTCCGCCTCGGCCTCGCCCTTGTTGCCGCCGGCCACGTACAACTGCGCCAGGCGCAGGCGGTACGCGGGCACGTTCGGCGCCTGCTTCACGGCGTCCTTCTGCACCTCGATGGCCTTGGCGGTCTGGCCCTTGGCGGCGAGCGCCTCGGCCAGCGTGTCCATGTACGGCGGCACATTGGGACGCAGCTTGTTCGCTTGCTCGGCAAATTTCAAGCCCTCGTCCGCCTTGCCGGCCCGCAGCCGCAGCCAGGCGACGTTGTTGGCCGCCGCCGCGTTGTCGGGATTGGCCGTCAGCACCGCCTGGTAACGCTGCTCGGCCTCAGGATAACGGCCGGCGTTCAGCGCCACGTCGCCGAGGTGATAGGCGAACAATTCGTCCGTCTTCACCCGGGCCAGGTAGGACGCCGCCCAGCGGTCCGCCTCGTCCTTCTTGCCGGACTGGATCAGCACGCCGTGCAGCGCGATCGCGAGTTCGGTGTTCGGCACCACCGCGCCGGCGTCGCCGGCCAGCTGGTCGGCCTTGCGATAGGCCGCGATCGCCGCCGGCGCATCCTTGCGCGCGCGCGCGACGTCGCCTTCGAGCTTCCAGCCCAGGCCGAATTTCGGCTGCGCCGTCTGCAGCGCCTTCGCCGTCGTCAGCGCCAGGTCCGGCAGACCGAGCTGCAGGCTCTTCTCCACGACCTTGCGGGCCAGTTCCCCGTCGCCGGGGGCGATCGCCTGGGCACGCTTGAGCGCCGCGGTCGCCGCGGCCTTGTCGCCGGCCTGCGCGTAGGCGTCCGCCAGACGCAGCGGACCCAGCGGCGAACGCGGCTGCAAGGTCGCGACCTTGTTGAAGCTGCTGATCGCCTGCTGGCGGTCGCCGGCGGCGGCCTGCACCTGCCCCAGCAGATCGACCAGCGCGGGGTTGTCCGGGCTCGCCGTCACGCCTTCCTGCGCCAGCGCCAGCGCCGCCTTCAGGTCTTTCTTCTCCATGAGCAGACCGACCGCCGCCTGGCGCGGCGTCGCATCGTCCGGATGCTGCTTGGCGAGTTCCGTCAGGCGCTTGGCCGCAACGTCCTTGTCGATCAGCTGGTGGGTGAGCTTCAGGCCCAGGACGGCCATTTCGGCGCGCAGGTTCTTGGGGTCGGCCTTCAGCACGGCCTCGTAGCGCTTGACGGCGTCCGCGACCTTGCGTTCCTGCAGATCCTGCGCCGCGAGGCTGTTGGCCGCCGTCATCGAGCCCGGGTCGCGCCTGGCGGCCTCCTCGAAGTGGGCCCGCGCGCCCGCGCGATCGCCGCGCAGCAGCGCGAGGCGGCCGCGCAGTTCGGCCGGGGTCGACGACTTGGGATCCTTCTTCTCCAGCGCAGCGATCGCCTGCGTCGCGCCGTCGCTGTCCTTCTTGCGCGCCAGCACGCTGATCAGCGCGATGTCGGCGATGGTGCCCTTGTCCTCGGCCGCAAGCTGGCGCAACGCGCGCAGGCCGGCGGCCTCCTCGCCCTTCATGATCTGGTTGAGCGCCAGGCCGACACGGCTGCGCATGTCGTTGGGGTTGGCCTCGGCGGCGCGCGCCAGGTAGCGCTCGGCTTCGGCGCCCTGCCCCTGCTTGAGGCGGATCTCGGCGGCCAGCGCGAGCGCCTCCGACGACGTCGACTTCGCGTCCAGCGCCGGCTGCAGGGTGGCCATCGCCTGGTCGGGATCGCCGCCGCGCAGCTGCAGCTGCGCCAGCGCGACGCGCGCAGGCTGCGTCTCGGGCGAGGCCTGGATGATCTTGCTGTACTGCGTCTCGGCCTGGCGGAAGTCGCCGTTGGCCTGCGCGACGCGACCCGCCAGGAAAAGCGCGCGATCGTTGTTCGGCGCCGCCTTCAGCAGCGCCTGCGTGAGGTCGGTCGCCTCCTTGACCTGGCCCGCGTCCATCGCGAACACGGCGGCGTAGTAGAAGGTCTGCGGGTGCTGCGGCGCGGCCGCCTTCATGGCGGCGACGGCCTCCTTGGCGCCGGCCTTGTCACCAGTGCGCATCAGCACGTTGATCAGGCCCGCGTGGGCGCCGACGAGCTTCTTGTCGAGTTCGACCGCCTTGCGGAAACTCGCGACGGCATCGGCCGAAGGCGCGTCGGACAGCACCTGCAGCTCGCCCTTGAGCTGCCAGGCCTCGCCCGATTGCGGCGACTTGGCGATCACCCGCTCGACCTCGGCGAGCGCCTCCGCCGGCTTGCCCTCGCTGCTCAGGAGCCGCACGTTGACCAGGCCCGCCGCCGGGTTGTCGGGGGCCGCGCGCAACGCGGCGTTCGCGGCCTGGCGCGCCTCGGGCAGCTTCTGCTTCGCGACGTAGGCGCCGACCAGCGCCATCTGGAGGTCGGCCTCGTCGGCCGGCGTCCGCAGGTGGGTGCTGCCGTACTGGCCCAGCAGTTCGTCGACCTTGCCCTGCAACAGCAGGAGCCGCGCCTGGAGCGCGACCAGCGCGTCGCCGCCGAAGCCCTGCGTCTTCGCCTTGTCGGCCTCGATCACCGCGCCGGGGACGTCGCCGCTGTCCAGCAGCGCCTTGGCGAGCAGGAAGCGCGCCTCGGCCAATGTCTCGTCCTTCTGCAGCGCGTTCTTGAGCTGGATGATCGCGGCCTTGTTGTCGCGCTTCTCCAGGTGGCCCTTGGCGGACTTCACCAGGTCCTGCGCCGAGTCGCCGAAGCAGCCCGCGAGCAGCAGCGCCGAGCCCAGCGCCAGCGCGGTCGCGCCGCGACGCAGCGCGCGGGGACCGGAACGATCGCTGCGATCGCTGCATTCACGGCGGGGTTGGCAGGCGTCCTCCGCGCCGAGGGTCACAGACAGGGGACCGGACATCTTGGTGTTCTCAGGCTTGCGGGACATGCGTCGTCTCTTTCGCTGTCGGGTTATCCGTGGAAGGTCACTCGTCAGGCCTTGACGCCGAGGCGGGCCATCAGATCGTACAGAGTCGGCCGGCTGACGCCGAGCAGGTCGGCGGCCTTGGCGATGTTGCCGTCGGTGCGTGACAGCGCGGCCACGACGGCCTGCCGCTCGGCGCGCTCGCGCACGGCGCGCAGGTCGAGTTCCGAGCCGTCGGACGGGACGTCGGCGCCGGCGGGCACGGGCAGGTTGAGGTCGTCGGCGGTGATGCGCTCGCCGTCGGCCATGATGGACGCGCGCTTCATGACGTTTTGCAGCTCGCGCACGTTGCCCGGCCAGCGATGGGCCTCGACGGCGCGGATCGCGTCGTCGGCCAGGCGCAGGATGGGGCGGCGCTGCTCGGACGAGAAGCGGCGCAGGAAGGCGTGGCTCAGCAGCACCGCGTCGCCGGCGCGATCGCGCAGCGGCGGGATGTCCACGACGATCTCGGCGAGCCGGTAGAACAGGTCTTCGCGGAACAGGCCCTGCTCGATCTTGGCCTTCAGGTCCTGGTGGGTCGCGCCGACGATGCGCACGTCGACCGCGATCTCCTGGCGGCCGCCCAGGCGTTCGATGCTGCGCTCCTGCAGGAAGCGCAGCAGCTTGGCCTGCAGGGGCATGGGCAGATCGCCGATTTCATCGAGCATCAGCGTGCCGCCGTGGGCGGTCTCGATCTTGCCGACCGTGGTCTTGGTCGCGCCGGTGAAGGCGCCGCGTTCGTAGCCGAACAGCTCGCTCTCCAGCAGCGCTTCGGGGATCGCCGCGCAGTTGATGGCGACGAAGCGGCCCTTGCGCTTGGACGCGTCGTGCAGCGATTGCGCCAGCACTTCCTTGCCGGTGCCGCTCTCGCCCAGCAGCAGCACGGTGGCATCGCTGCCGGCCACGCGCTCGACGGTGCGGCAGATGCGCTGCATCTGCGCGTCGCGCGTGAGCAGCTTGCCGGTAGGTTCGCCGTCCTGCTGCGTCAGCAGGCGCTGGTTCTCCTGCTGCAGCTCGTGCAGGCGCATCGCGCGCTCCACGGTCAGCACCAGCACGTCCGGATCGACCGGCTTGGCCAGGAAGTCGTAGGCGCCCATGCGGATCGCGCGCAGGGCGTTGGTCTGGTCGTTCTGGCCGGTCAGCACGATGACCTTGGTGCCGGGCTCCAGCTCGATCAGCTTCTCGAGCAGCTTGAAGCCTTCCGAGGTCGAGTCCTGGTCGGGCGGCAGTCCGAGGTCCATCGTGACCACCGGCGGCTTGTGCCGGCGGAACTGCAGCACGGCGCTGGCGACGTCGTCGGCGGTGACGGACTCGAAGCGGTCCATGGACCACTTGAGCTGCTTCTGCAGCGCGAGGTCGTCCTCGACGATCAGCAGTGACGGGGGTTGTGCACTCATCGGGCCTCCACCAGACCCGCGTCACTGCCCGACTGGGCAAAGAACAGCGGCAACAGGATGGTGACCTTGGTGCCTTGTCCGGGCGCGCTTTCCACGTTGATCTTCCCTCCGAGTTCCTGCAGGTACTGGTAGCTCTCGTAGGCGCCGATGCCCATGCCCGCCGCCTTCGTCGTCTGGAACGGCTTGAACAGCCGTTGATCGATGAACTCCTGCGACATGCCGCAGCCAGTATCTTCCACTTCCACCTGCGCGTGGCTGCCCACGCGCTGCAATCGCAGGTTCACGCGCCCGTCCAGGGGCGTCGCGTCCAGCGCGTTCTGCACCACGTGGCCGAGCACGCGCTCGATGCGCTCCTCATGGCCGCGCGCGCTGACCTCATCGCGCAGCTCCAGCTCCAGCGCGCGGCCCTTGCTCGCGGCCGCCGCGGCCAGCCGCCGGGCGATCGCCGTCAGCGCCACGCCGCCGGCGCTGCCGTGATGCGGCTTGTCGCCCTCGCGCAATTGCAGCATCAGCTGACGCATCTTCTCCAGCGAGTTTTCCACCGTGTCCAGCATGTCCTGCTGGAACTCCGGGTTGTCGCGTAGGCGCTTGGCGTTCTTCATCATCAACGACAGCTGCGTGACGATGTTCTTGAGGTCGTGCACGACGAAGGCCGACATGCGGTTGAAGGCCTCGAACTTGCGCGCCTCCAGCAGCGCCTCCGCCGCCTGCATCTGCGCCAGGTAGCTGGCCGCCTGCTGGGCCGCGGTGCGCAGCAGGTCGCGCACTTCCCAGTCCAGCTCCAGGCGCGTGCGCGGCTGGCCCAGGATCACCCAGCCCGTCAGGACACCGGCGTTGAGCAGCGGGATCAGCAGCCAATGACGCGCATCGCCGGCGATCGCCTCGGGCAGGGCGGCATGGTCGTAGGCGGCCGGATGGCGGCGCCATTCGTCGAGGTCGACGATCCACGCGCGTTCCTGCAGGAGGTGCAGCAAAGGCGCGTCGGCGGTCAGCGGCTGGCGGTCGTCGTTCAGGTTCCAGCGCGCGGCCTGCTGGTAGTCCGTTCCTTCCGCCGTGGCCGGCGAGCGGCGCAGCCACAGCGCGCCGCCGGGGCTCTCCACCAGGTGCGCCAGGCCGCGGATCACCGATTCGCCCAGCTCCGCCGGCGACGCGCTGGCCGACAGCATCGCGGTGAAGCGCAGCCACTCCTGCCGGTAGTCGTAGCGGTAGCTGAAGAAGTGCTTGCTGATGTAGACCCGCAGCTTCGCGCGCAGCGAGCCCGACAGTCCCATCGTCAGCAGCGCCAGCACGCCGACCGCGAGCAGCACCTGCTGCAGCGCGCGGCCCCATTCGCCGCCGGTGTAGCGCACGTAGTAGCCGATGCCGGACACGCCCAGCAGGTACACGCCGACGATCAGCAGCGTCGCGGAGTGGAAGGCCGCGGTGCGCGAGACATGCAGCTTGTCCAGCCACTTCTTGTGGCGGCGGCTGGCCATCCAGAGCAGCGGCACGGCCAGGCTGTGCACGGCGGCGCGCACGCTGACGGCGTCGCCGTCGAACTGCGCGAACAGCGAGGCCTGCGAGAACACGAACACGTCGAACGCGAAGACCGCACCCAGCCCGAGGCTCACCGGCTTGGCGTTCCAGCGCGCGTCGCTGTCGATGTTGCGCAGCATCTGCTCGATCAGCACCAGCCCGAACACGCCCAGGCCCAGCCACGACATCGTCATCGGACGCTGCAGCGCCGCCAGCGGCGCGTCGCCCCAGTAGCGCCACAGCGGCAGCGCGACGGCGGCGGCCACGCCGGCCCAGGCCAGCCATTGCAGCGGTCGGGCGACGCCGGCGCTGCGCGCGCGGCCGTCGTCGTCGCGCGATTCGATCAGCGCCAGGATGAAGGAGAACCATGCGCCGTAGCGCAGCGCGTCGCAGATGGGGAGCAGCACCAGCACGGGCCACTGGTGGGCGCCGAGCCAACCCTGCTCGGCGGCGGCGTCAAGGGCGGCCCACAGGGCCGTCAGCAGCAGGGCCGCTTCCAGGCGCAGCGCGCGGCGCCGGTGCTGGCCGAACTGGGGCAGCACCACGACCGCCAGGGCCAGATGCGCAAATACCGCGACGATCCCCGACGCGGCGCCGAGGCTCAGGGTGTTGGCCCACATGGATCAACGTCCCGGAGCGGGACGCTCCGACGTCGCGCTCAGCGCGCCCCCCGGCCCGTCAGGACCACCGCCACCGTCTCGAGCATGATCAGCAGGTCGAGGAACAGCGTGTGGTTCTTGACGTAGTACAGGTCGTACTGGAGCTTCTCCAGCGAGTCCTCGATGGTCGAGCCGTATTCATAGCGGACCTGCGCCCAGCCGGTCACGCCCGGCTTCACGCTGTGACGCACCGCGTAGTACGGGATCTGCGCCACCAGCTCGTCGACGAAGAACGGACGCTCGGGACGCGGACCGACCATGCTCATCTCGCCGCGCAGCACGTTGATCAGCTGCGGCAGCTCGTCGATGCGGACCTTGCGGATGAAGTTGCCGACGCGCGTCACGCGGGCGTCGTTCTTGGTCGCCCACTGGGGACGGCCGTCCTTCTCGGCATCGTTGCGCATGCTGCGGAACTTGATCACCTTGAAGGTCGCGCCGTTCAGGCCGACGCGCTCCTGGGTGTAGAAGATGCCGCCGGGCGATTCCAGCTTGATGAGCAGCGCGGTGACCGCCATGATCGGCGCGGTCGCGACCAGCAGCAGCAGGGAGGACAGCAGGTCGAAGGCGCGCTTCACGGCGCTGCGCAGCACGCCCTGGTTGAAGCCGTCGCCGAAGATCAGCCAGCCGGCGTGCACGTGGCTGATCTTGATCTGCGCCAGCGTCTTCTCGAAGTAGGTGGCCAGGTCCACGACGCGGATGCCGTAGAGCTTGCAGTCCAGCAGCTGGCGCAGCGGCATGCTGCCGCCGCGGCGCTCGGACAGCGCCACGACGATCTCGTCCACGCCCAGGCGCATGGCGGCGTCGGTCAGGCTTTCGGCGGCCAGCAGCTCATGCGCGGGCACCTGCGGATCGATCTCGTTGGGGCCGGGCAGGAAACCGACGATCTGCGCGTGCGGATCGGCGGCGCGCAGGCTTTCGCTGACGGCCAGCGCGGCGTGGCCGCTGCCGAAGATCAGGATCTTGGTCCGGCCGGCGCCCTGCGCGCCGGAGTGCGCGGCGTACACGCGGTGCACCATGACCAGCGCGACGGCCAGCATGGCGGTCGTGGTCAGCAGGTCGCGGTGGGACACGGTGGCGGGGATCAGGCTGAACAGGCCGTAGGCCAGCGGCAGACCGATGAGCAGCGCGAACAGCGCACGCGCGCAGGACTGCGTCAGCGAGCGCTTGTGGGATTGGGAGTAGAGGCCGGACGCGGAGTTGATGACGAACATGCCGCCGGCGAGGGAGAGTCCGTAGGACGCGGCGAAGGTCACCATGTGCTCGCCGCTGCCCTGGCTCAAGGCGACCGCGAATACCGCCGCCACGATCAGGCCCAGGTCGAACAGCACCTGAACCAGGGTACGACGATGAAGGTAATGGTTGAAAATTCGAATCATGCCCGTCCCCAAAGCTGGTCACGGCATCCTCTTGGGATGCTGTCGCCGACCCGGGTGAACCTCTCAGGACCGCTCATCGCGAACACGCCCTCCGCCCGAGGAGGCCCCATTCGCTGCGGGGGGCATCATGCCTCCCACCCCCAGGCTTGAAAGCCCCCTGTTTGCAGGGGCGTCCGCCTTGCAATCCGGCTCGGTTGAACCCGTCTCGCCGACCGCCGCCGGATCCCCGAATCGACCCCGTGGCGCGCTGACGGGGGCCATTGTCTGTAGGGCCGCAGAGGTGCGAACCCCCTGACTGAATGCTTTGAGGGGCTCTCGTGTGGGAATGCACGTGAGTGAGGGGGGGCCCCCTCGATCAGGGGACAGGGTCTGTGTCGCCCCGACATCGGCGTGTCAGAGGGGCCCGGCGGGAGGTGGGACGGCGGGGCGGCGGACGAAAAAAAACGCCCACCGAGGTGGGCGTTCCTTGATCGTTCCGTGACGGCCAGGCCCCACCGGAGCGGGGCCTGGCGCCGACGGCTCAGCGCACCACGGCGAGCTGCTCGCGGTTGCCACCCTTGTAGGTGTACAGGGTCAGCGCGCCGTTCTTGATGTCGCCCTTGGCGTCGAAGGCGATCGTGCCGGTTACGCCCTTGTAGTCGGACGTCTTGGCCAGCACCGGCAGGTAGACCTTGGGGTCGGCGGACTTGGCCTTGACCATGGCGTCGACCATCACGTTGACGGCGTCATAGACGTACGGGGCGTAGATCTGGACCTCGACCTTGTTCTTTTCCTTGAACTTGGCCTTGAAGGCGTCCAGCGACTTCTTCGACTCGCCTTCCACGCCGCCCGCTTCCGCGCAGACGACCTGGCTGTCGGAGATGGTGCCGGCCGACAGCTTGGGCAGTTCGGCCGTGCAGATGCCGTCGCCGCCCATGAACTTGGCTTCGATGCCCAGCTGCTTCATCTGGCGCAGCATCGGGCCGGCCACGGCGTCCATGCCGCCGAAGAAGACGACGTCGGGCTTCTTGCCCTTCAGGGAGGTCAGGATGGCGGTGAAGTCCGTGGCCTTGTCGTTGGTGAATTCACGACCGACGACCTTGCCGCCCGCGGCCTTGACGCCCTTCTCGAATTCGTCGGCGACGCCCTGGCCGTAGGCGGTGCGGTCGTCGATGACGGCGATGGACTTGCCCTTCAGCGAGGTCACCGCGTACTTGCCCAGCGTGCCGCCCAGATGCACGTCGTCGGCCACGACGCGGAACGCCGTCTTGTAGCCGTTGCGGGTGTACTTGGGGTTGGTCGCCGAGGGCGAGATCTGCGGGATGCCCGCGTCGCTGTAGATCTTGGACGCGGGGATGGTCGTGCCGGAGTTCAGGTGGCCGATCACGCCGTTGACCTTGGAGTCGACCAGCTTCTGGGCGGCCGCGGTACCTTGCTTCGGATCGCCGGCGTCGTCTTCGGCCAGCAGCTCGAACTTGACCTTCTTGCCGCCGATCGTCACGCCCTTGGCGTTCAGCTCGTCGATGGCCATCTTGGCGCCCAGTTCATTGTCCTTGCCCAGGTGCGCGATGGCGCCGCTGGTGGGACCCACGTGGCCGATCTTGACCACCGCATCCTGCGCCAGGGCGGCGCCGCTTGCGGCAATGGCGATTGCGCCCACGATCACATTCAGCTTGGATTGCATCTAGGAACCTCCGACTCGGGATATGTGGAATGACGTTGAGTTCTCAACGCGAGCGACCATACCCCGAAAGACGGAAGCGTTTCCATAGTGAAAATGCTGTGAACGCGGTCACGGACCAGACGTTGTGGCAGCCCTGTCACCGGGGCAAACCCGGATGGTTTTCGCGGGAGTGCGACGTCGCACACACAACCCGCACGCGGAGTGCGGATTTCCGCCCAGATCGACGATCGCGACGCGACTCAGCGCCCTGTCGACGGGCTTCGCGGCACCACGGCGGCGCGGGCTGGCACCCGCTTGGCGCAGGCCTCGGGCCTGCGAAGCAATGACAGAAATCAGCGGAAATCCGTCGGCTCAAGCCGACATCACGTGGTGATTGAGCGTCAGACCGAGCGCCTTGTAGGCCTTGAATCGTCCGCGTCCCGCGGCGACCTGCTCGGCGTCGGCGGAGACCAGCTCCAGCACGCGCTCGAAACGCTCGAGGCCGGGCGGCACGCCGGGCTCGAAATTGAGCAAGACCTGGCACCCGGCCAGCGCGTCGAGCTGGTCCGAGAGCAGGATCGGGGTGCGCGCCCGCAGCGCCTCTGGTGTGTCGGCCCGCAGCAGCAGATGCGGCAGGAACTCGCCGGGCTCGAAGGTCCAGAGGGTCTGATCCAGTCGCTCCAGCAGCCGCATCGCCCCCCAGACGCCGACGGTCAGACCCGCCGCCTGCGTCTTGCGCAGCAGGCGGCAGGCATAGACCTGACGGTCGGGCACGCCGGTATAGAAGTTGACTTCCGTCACCGGACCCGCCCTCCCCTTGTCAGAACGCCGCGAGCGTTCAGCGGACCTGCGACAGCACGAAGTGCGTCAGCAGCCCGACCGGACGGCCGGTCGCGCCCTTGGCGGCGCCGCCCTTCCAGGCGGTGCCGGCGATGTCCAGGTGGCCCCAGCGGTACTTGGACGCGAAGCGCTGCAGGAACTTCGCGGCGGTGATGGATCCGCCCTCGCGGCCGGCGACATTGGCAACGTCGGCGAAGTTGGTCTTCAGGCCGTCGGCGTAGTCGTCGTCCAGCGGCAGGCGCCAGCACGGGTCCAGCGCCGTCTCGCCGGCGGCGCTCAGCGCGGCCGCCAGTTCGTCGTCGCTGGCGTACATGCCGGAGCGCACGCCGCCCAGCGCGATCACGCAGGCGCCGGTCAGCGTCGCGACGTCGACGACGGCCGCGGGCTTGAAGCGCTCGGCGTAGGTCAGCGCGTCGCACAGGATCAGTCGGCCTTCGGCGTCGGTATTCAGGATCTCGATGGTCTGGCCCGACATCGAGGTCACCACGTCACCCGGCTTGACCGCACGGCCGCTGGGCATGTTCTCGCAGGCGGCGATCAGCACGACCAGGTTGATCTTGGGCTTGAGCTCGACCACGGCGCGCAGCGTGCCCAGCACGGAGGCGGCGCCGCCCATGTCGAACTTCATCTCGTCCATGCCGGCGCCCGGCTTCAGCGAGATGCCGCCCGAGTCGAAGGTGATGCCCTTGCCGACCAGCACGACCGGCGCCTGCGTCTTGGCGGCGCCTTCGTACCTGGCCACGATGAAACGCGGCGGCACGTCGGAGCCCTTGGCCACGGACAGGAAGGAGCCCATGCCCAGCTTCTCGATGCCCTTCTGGTCCAGGACCTCGACCTTGATGCCGTGGCTCTTGGCCAGGGCCTTGGTCTGGTCGGCCAGGTAGGCCGGCGTGGCCACGTTCGGCGGCAGGTTGGCGCACTCGCGCGCGACGGCGATGCCGGCGCCGATGGCCTGGCCGCGGGTCAGGCCGGCCTTGACCGCCTTGACCTCGTCCTTGCCGTGCAGCAGGGCGATCTTCGTCAGCTTCGAGGCGGCGGGCGCGCTCGGCTTGGTCTCGCGGTAGACGTAGGTGGCTTCCAGGGCGGCGAGCGCGGTCTGCTCGGCCAGGGACTCGGTCAGCTCGGCGCCGAAACCGACGTAGGCGATCGAGGCGCCGGCGGCGCCCTTGCCCTTGAGTTGACCCAGCGCGGCGCCCAGCGCGGCGCGTGCCGCCTTCAGCGACGGGCCGCTGCCGGCGACGACCAGTCTGGGCGCCTTCAGGCCGGCGGGACGGACCAGGGACAAGACCTGACCCGCCTTCAGCTCGAAGTCGCCGAGCTTGACGGCGTCCTTGACCAGGGCGGCGACGGTCTTGTCGAGCGAGGCCGGCAGGCTGTCGCCCGCGACCACCAGCACGAGGGCGTCAGCGCCGTGCGACGACAGGGCGTCGAGGGAAACGAGCTGAGAGCGGAAGTCCATAATGCCGAGAAGTAGATAAAGTGCCCGGATGTTATTCGATTCAACCGTACGCAAGGAACTGGCCCGCAGTTTCGGATTGGCCTTCGTGGTCATCCTGACCATCGTCGTGACGATGCTGCTGGTGCGCTCGCTCGGCATGGCGGCCAAGGGGACGGTGGCCCCGCAGCACGTGCTGCTGTCGCTGGGTTACCTGACCCTGACCCAGCTGCCGCTGATGCTCGGCCTGTCGCTGTTCGTGGCCGTCGTCATGTCGCTGGGACGCATGTACAAGGAATCGGAGATGACCGTCTGGTTCGCCAGCGGCCTGGGGCTGACGCGCTTCGCCCGCCCGGTGCTGACGATGGCCGCACCCGTGCTGGTGGTGGTGCTGATCCTGCTGACCATCGTCTCGCCGTGGAGCAACGACAGCAGCGCGCAGCTCCGTGCGCAGTTCGAGCAGCGCAGCGACCTGTCGCGCGTCGCGCCGGGCCAGTTCCAGACCTCCAGCGACGGCACGCGCGTGTTCTTCATCGAACGCGATCCGGCCGACGAGGCCGCCGCGCGCAACGTCTTCATCATGAACAACACCGAGCACCTGGAGTCGGTGACGACCTCGGCGCGCGGCGCGCTGCAGTACAAGGACAACCAGCGCGTGCTGGTGCTGGAGCACGGCCAGCGCAACGACGTCGACCGGCGCAACGGCGACAAGTCCGTGGCCCGCTTCCAGCAGTACCAGGTCGTGGTGGACGAAGAGGTCATGCGCGTCGGCGGCACGCTGCCGCCCAAGGCGAGACCGACGATCGACCTGCTGGTCGAGCGCACGCCGCAGGGCGACGGTGAACTGGCTTTCCGCTTCGGCATGGCGCTGGCCTGCGTCAACCTGGTGCTGCTGGGCATCGGCATCTCCGCGACCAATCCGCGCCGGGCCAGCAACTGGAACCTGCTGTTCGCGCTGCTGGCCTTCATCGTCTATTACAACCTGACGACCTTGAGCCAGACCTGGGTGGTCGGCAACAAGGTGAAGCTGGGCCCGGCGCTGCTGGCGCTGCACGGCGGCGCGCTGGTCGTGGCGATGCTGCTGATGCTGTGGCGCGAACAGGGCGCGCGACTGGGCGCGCCGCGCAGCGGCGTGATCCCGCCTCCGCCGGAGAACCCGGCTTATGCCGAGACGGTCTTCTCCGCGCCTCCCGCCGGCCTGGTGATCGCGCCGGCATCGATGTCTTCCTCCACGCCGGGAGTGCCCACATGAGAACCGTCCGGCGGCTGCTGTACCGCGACATCCTGAGCTCGTTCGCCCTGGTCATGACCGGGTTCCTGGCGCTGTTCTTCTTCCTGGACTTCATCGACGACCTGGAGCGCTTCCAGCGCCTGGGCCTGGGCATCGGGACGGCGGTCTGGTCCAGCATGCTCAAGCTCCCGGGCCGCTTCTACGAGCTGATGCCGATCGCGGTATTGATCGGCACCATCTTCAGCATGGCGCGGCTGGCGCAGTCCAGCGAGTTCACCATCCTGCGCACCGGCGGTCTCGGCCCGCAGCGCGCGCTGGGCCTGCTGAGCGTGATGGCCCTGGCCTTCGCGGTGCTGGCCTTCGTCGTGGGCGACTTCGTCAACCCGTGGGCGGACCGTCAGGCGCAGCTGCTCAAGTCCAGCGCCAGCGGCGGCGTCACGAACGCCCAGGGCGCGTGGTTGAAGGACCGCGTCGGCGACTACAGCTACGCCGTGCACGTCGGGCGGGCCCGCGCCAACGGGCAGATGGAGGACGTGCTGATCTTCGAGTTCGACAGCAAGGGCGCCATGGCCACGCGGCTGACCGCCAAGAGTGCGACCGTCGACCTGACCGGCCGCTGGCTGATGAACGAGGTGCAGCTGATGTTGTGGTCGCGCACGCCGACGCCGCTGAACCAGCCCGCCATGTCCGCGCCGCAGCACGCGGATCCCGCGGCGCCGCAGGACAGGCTGGCCGAGAACCCCGCGGTGCGCGAGATCCTCGTGCCCACCTACGAATGGCAGAGCCAGTTGCCCTCGGGCGTGGTGGCCGCGGCGGTGCAGCCGACCTGGAACATGTCCACGCTGGAGCTCTACCGCTACACGCGCCACCTGTCCTCGCAGGAGCAGTCGTCGGCGCAGCCGGAGATCCAGTTCTGGCGCAAGGCCTTCTATCCGTTCGCCTGCATGGTGATGGTGGCGCTGGCGCTGCCCTTCGCCTACCTGCATTTCCGCTCGGGCGGCATCAGCGTGAAGGTCTTCGGCGGCATCATGCTGGGCATCAGCTTCGTGGTGCTGAACGCCATCACCGGCCACCTCGGGCTGCTGCGCGACTGGACGCCATGGCTGGTCGCCTCGGCGCCCAGCCTGGTGTACCTCGGCATCTCGATGGGGGCGTTCTACTGGCTGGTGCGCTATCGATGACGTTGGCGATCCAGTGCGGGATCGCCGCCTGCCCGGCCGACGGCCGGCCCGACTCCACCTGTCGCCGGAAGGGGACCCGCTGATGGACGGTCTGCTGCTTTTCGCCCACGGGGCCCGCGATCCGGCCTGGGCCGGTCCGTTCCAGGCCATCGCCGCGGAACTCCAGATCCGGCGGCCGGAACTGCCCATCGCCCTCGCCTACCTGGAACTCATGGCGCCCGACCTGACCACCGCCGCCGGCGCGCTGGTCGCGGTGGGCTGCACGCACGTGCAGATCGTGCCGATGTTCCTGGGCGCCAGCGGCCATGTGCGCCGCGACGTCCCGCCGCTGGTGGAGTCGCTGCGCGCGGCGCACCCCCGCGTGCTTTTCGTCCTGCACGACGCCATCGGCGAACAGCCCTCGGTGATCCGCGCGATGGCGGGCGCCACGCTGGACCTGATCACGTCCGTCACCCTGCCTGCCGATCCGCTCAACCCGGCCACGCCGACCGTGCTGCCCCAGTCCTGAGCGCCCCGTCTCACTGTCCCGTCGACCATCCCGCCGACCTTGCGATGACCCCGCCATGAACCTGCACCAGTTCCGCTTCGTTCAAGAGGCCGCGCGCCGCAACCTCAACCTGACCGAGACGGCCAAGGCGCTGTACACCTCGCAGCCGGGCGTCTCCAAGGCGATCCTGGAGCTGGAGGAGGAGCTCGGTGTCGACATCTTCTCGCGCCACGGCAAGCGCCTGCGCAGCATCACCGAGCCCGGGCGCCAGGTCCTGAAGTCCATCGAGATCATCATGCGCGAGGTGGGCAACCTCAAGCGCATCGGCGAGGAGTACTCCAAGCAGGACGTCGGCACGCTGTCGATCGCGACCACGCACACCCAGGCGAGGTATGTGCTGCCCGGCCCGGTCACGCAGTTGCGCAAGCAGTTCCCGCAGGTCAACATCGGCCTGCACCAGGGGAGCCCAGACCAGGTCGCCCGGATGTTGATCGACGAGACCGCCGACGTGGGCCTCGCGACCGAATCGCTGTCGCAGTTCGAGGAGCTCGTCACCCTGCCCGCCTACGAATGGCAGCACGTGCTGGTGATGCGCGCCGAGCATCCGCTCGCGCAGCTCGAGCGCATCGACCTCGAGCACCTGGCCGCGCAGCCGTTGGTGTCCTACCACCCCAGCTTCACCGGCCGCACCCGCATCGACCGCGCCTTCGCGCAACGCCAGCTCAAGCCCGACATCGTGCTGGAGGCGATCGACTCCGACGTCATCAAGACCTATGTCCGGCTGGGCCTGGGCGTGGGCATCGTCGCCGAGATGGCGGTGCGCGAAGACCCGCCGGGCGGCGAACTCGTCTCGCGGCCGCTCGGCCATCTGCTGGGCCAGAACGTCGCCCGCATCGCCTTCAAGCGCGGCGCCTACCTGCGCAATTACGTGTACAGCTTCGCGGAGCTGCTCTCCGACCGGCTCAACCGCACGCTGCTGCAGCGCGCGATGAGCGGCGAAGCCAGCGACTACGACTTGTGATCCCTACCATGCGCATTCACACCCCCGTTCCCGCGAGCCGACTGCCCCAACTGGGCGTCACCGTGTTCAGCGTCATGTCCGCGCTGGCGCAGCAGCACGAGGCGGTCAACCTCGGCCAGGGTTTCCCGGACTTCGAAGGCGACCCGGCGTTGCTGGACGCCGTCGACGCCGCGATGCGCGCCGGCCACAACCAGTACCCGCCCATGCCCGGCGTGCCGGCGCTGCGCCAGGCCATCGCCGCGAAGATCGAGACGCTCTACGGTCACGCCTACCACCCCGACACCGAGATCACCGTCACCGCCGGCGCGACGCAGGCGATCCTGACGGCGCTGCTCGCGATCGTCCATCCGGGCGACGAAGTGGTCGTGCTGGAGCCGGCCTACGACAGCTACGCGCCCAACATCGCGCTGGCCGGCGGCGTCATGGTCCCGGTGCCGCTGGATCCGGCGAGCTTCCGTCCCGACTTCGACCGCATTCGCGCCGCACTCACGCCGCGCACCCGCGCGATCATGATCAACAGCCCGCACAACCCGAGCGGCGCGGTGTGGAGCGCGGACGAACTGCGGCAACTCGCCGAACTGCTGGACGGCACCGAGGTGCTGGTGATCAGCGACGAGGTCTACGAGCACATGGTCTACGACGGCCAGACGCACCAGAGCGTGTCGCGCCTGCCGGCGCTGGCCGCGCGCAGCTTCGTCGTATCGAGTTTCGGCAAGACCTACCACGTGACCGGCTGGAAGGTCGGCTACGTGACGGCGCCGGCGCCGCTGATGGCGGAGTTCCGCAAGGTCCACCAGTACAACGTGTTCACGGTGAACTCGGCGATGCAGCACGGCATCGCGGCCTATATGCGCGACCCGGCGCCCTACCTGGGCCTGAGCGACTTCTATCAGCGCAAGCGCGACCGGTTCCGCGCGGGGCTGGCCGAGACGGCTTTCGTGCTGCGTCCCTGCCCCGGCAGCTACTTCCAATGCGTCGATTACAGCGCGCTGCCTGCGGCGCAGGCGGCGATGGGTGACATGGAAATCAGCCAGTGGCTCACGCGCGAGATCGGTGTCGCCGCGATTCCGCTGTCGGCGTTCTACACCGGCGGCAGCGACGCCAAGGTCATCCGTTTCTGCTTCGCGAAGAAGGACGAGACGCTCGATCTCGCGCTGGACCGTCTGAAGAAGATCTGAATCACCGCCCCTTGGGTTCCCGCGGCGTGTCGTCCTCGACAAGCGACAGATCCAGGTCGATCGACTGCGTGAGCGGCGTGCGCGACGGCGTCGGCGACTGCCAGACCATCGTGGCCATCTGATCTGTCGGCGCGGTCGCGTCCAACGGCAGCACGACATCGATCGAATTGCCGTCGATCTCGTGCTCGGCCCGATCGCGGGCCACCGCGTACAGCAGCAGCAGATCGCGATACGCGGGCAGCCCCAGGTCCCCGTTGTATTCCTGGTGGTTGGACAGCAGGTCCTGAAGCAGGCTCATGCTGCCTTCCGGATCGGACCAGGCCGCTTCGAGCCGGGTGATCAGTTCAGCGTGGGTTTCCAACGCGTTGCCCTCGTTGAGGTCGTCGCTCCACGACGGGGCGCGGGCGTGGAACTGCGAGGAGAAGCGCGTGCCGATGCGATCGAAGGCTTCGCGGTCGCCGCGGCGCTGATAGAGCTCCATCAGCTTCAGGAAGGGCAGCCCGCTGGCCGCGTCGCGATGGTTCAGGCGCGAGGACAGCAGCTCGATCGCCGCGTCGTCCTGGCCCAGCACCATGAAGAAGTCGACCTGCTGCTCGAGGTCGATGAGTTCCTCCACGGTGACGGTGACGCCGCCGCCGCCCAGATCGGTCGAGAGCGGCGCCGGCCGCGTGTCGCCGCGCTCGAACTGCAGGCTCAGCGGCTCCATCGCGTCGAGAGCCGCCAGGGCGTCGAGCGCATCGTCCGCGGCGGTCGTCGGGGCCCGGGCGGGCGGTCGGGACGGTGAGGCGGACCTGGCGAACGCGGAAGGCGCCGGCGGGGCCGGCGGCGTCGGCGTCATCAAGGGCGCGGGCCGTGTCGGCGGCTCGTCGAGGCTCAGTGGCATCGGAATCGTCGACGGCGCCTGCGACGCCACGGGGCCGTCGCTCGACAGGTGCGACATCAGCGGCGCCGGCGAGCTGTGCGGATCGGTGGGCGTGAACGGGGACGGTCCGGTCGGGACCGGCGGCAGCACCGTCTCGGCGCCGGCGTCCTCGTGACGGGAATCACCCAGCCAGTGCTGGCCGGCCTCGCGCTTCTGCACGCGGTTGCTGCGCCAGAGCAGCAGGCTGCTGGCGGCCAGTGCCAGGCTCAGCAGGCTCAGGCCCAGCACCCAGACCGACGAGGCGTTGCCGCCCTTCTCGGCCTCCGCGCGAGCGGCCTGCAACTCCTGGCGCAAGGTCGTCATCGCGGCGAGCGTGCGCTGCTGCTCGGCCTGCATGTCGGCGAGCTGCTTCTGCATCGCCATCATCTGCTGGCGAGCATCCTCCGCGGCGCTCGCGGCACTGGCGGCGGCCTCGGCCGCCAGCAAGGCCGGCGCTGGCGGCTGCAGCGCCTCCACCGGCTCCAGCGACAGGCGCGGCGTGGCGGGACGCACGACGCGTGCCTCGCGCCTCGGTGCCTGTGTTCGATCGCGGTTCTGCCGCGCCTCCCGCGACGAGGTCGAGCTGCCGCTGCCCTCGGAGCCAGGACTTGCCTCGGCGGTGCGGCGTGCCGGACGACGCGGGCGTTCAGTGGCGGCCTTGCCGGCATTGGCGGCACCTTCGGCGGCACGGGGCGTCGCCGCGGCGGCGATCGCCAGTTCATTGCCGGCACGCGGCGCCTGACGCGACGCGGCCTCCGACGATCGCACCGGCTGACCTTCCTGTTGCGCCTGCAGCGCGGGCGACACGGCCGGCGTGGGCGTCAGACCGGGATCGCCGATCACCTCGCCGTTCAGGCCTGGCGGGTCGATGAACGCGGTGTACTGGCGCGTCAGGCGCGTCGGGCAACCGACGCTCAACTGCACCGAGACGATGGGCTCGTCGATGCGCTGCATGCTCCGCAGCCGCACGCCGGTGACGCGAGAGCCGTCGCCCTCCACCTGCCAATGCAGGCCCGACGCGTTGAGCGCGTTCTCGCCGGCGCTGACTTCCGCGCGCACGCACTCGGGCGTCACGGTCTCGCCGGGATTGAGCTGGACGGGGAACAGCAGGTTCAGAGGCTGGCCCAATGACGAGGCCGCCTGGGGGCGGCCGACACCGAGGCTCCAGGCCGCCGGCGTCGACATCATGAGGAGGGCAAGCACGAGAACGCTGTGCGACGGCAGCGCGCCGCGCGGGTCGTGAAGGTCTCGATCCATTCCCGCTGTTCTTGCTGTTGGTGTGCGTTTCACTCTAGCACGGTGCTTACAGGGACAAACCCGGAAAAGCGCCCTGCATTCCCCCCGGATGCGCATCGCCCACGCATCATGCGCGCATCGCCGAGGCACCCGCAGGCAGCGCGCGGGTCCCTCACAATAGGCCAGAAACAACCCGGAACAGGCCGCCATGGCTGCGGCCCATCCCCACAATTCAGGAGACGGCTGGCCTGTCACGCCAGCGACAAAGCATGAACAGCTCGGTTCTTACAATTTCGGAACGCAACAACATCGAGACGGGGCCGTGGTTTTCCAAGCTGTCACTGCCGCTGCGCAGCGACATTCTGGCGCGCGCCACCGTGAGACGCCTGACCGACGGCGCGCTGATGTCCGTGCGCGGCGAACCGGCCGAGGAATGGATCGGCGTGGCCAAGGGCGCGGTGCGGGTGAGTTCGGTGTCGCTGTCGGGCAAGCAGGTGACGCTGACCTACGTCGAACCCGGCATCTGGTTCGGCGACATCGCCCTGTTCGACGGCCTGCCGCGCACGCACGACGCGAGCGCGCATGGCGAAACCACGCTGCTGGTGATCCGCAAGCCCGATTTCCGCGACCTGCTGCAGCGTCACACCGAACTCTACGAAGCGCTGCTGCGCCTGAACTGCCGGCGGCTGCGCCTGATGTTCGATCAGGTCGAGGATCTCAACACCCGGCCCCTGGCCTCGCGACTGGCCAAGCAGATCCTGCTGCTGGCGCGCAGCTACGGCGTGTCGCAAGGCGAAGAGGTCCGCATCGGTCTGCAGCTGGCGCAGGAGGATCTGGCGCAATTGCTGGGCGCGTCGCGGCAGCGCGTGAACCAGGAGCTCAAGGGCTTCGAGCGCGAAGGCGCGGTGCGCGTCGAGCCGACCCGGCTGGTGGTGTTGAGCAAGGAAAAGCTGCTGGCCATCGCCAATCGCTGAGCGTCCCGGGCACGTTCCCGCCTGCAGAAGGCGGAGGATTCCGGGGACGCGTCGATCACGAATCACGACAACTCCAGGAGACCTTGTGGACGACGCTTTCACCGGCACCCGCGCCCCTTCGCAACCGATGGACACCGAGGCGCTCGCCGCCTGGCTGGCGCGCGAGATCGAGGGCTTCGCCGGCCCGCTGACCATCGAGCAGTTCAAGGGCGGCCAGTCCAATCCCACCTACAAGCTGATCACGCCGGGCGCGACCTACGTGATGCGCGCCAAGCCGGCGCCGGTGGCCAAGCTGCTGCCCTCGGCGCACGCGATCGAGCGCGAGTTCACGGTGATGCGCGCCCTGGCAGGCACCGACGTGCCGGTACCGCGCATGCTGGCGCTGTGCGAGGACGAATCCATCGTCGGCCGCGCGTTCTACGTCATGGCGTTCATGCAGGGTCGGGTCTTGTGGGACCAGACGCTGCCGGGCGCGTCCAACGCGGAACGCACGGCGATCTACGAGGAGATGAACCGCGTCATCGCCGCGCTGCATCGCGTGGACTTCCGCGCGCTGGGGCTGGAGGGTTACGGCAAGCCGGGCAACTACTTCGAGCGCCAGATCGGCCGCTGGAGCAAGCAGTACCAGGCGACGATCACCGGACCGAACGAGGCCATGGACCGCCTGATCGAGTGGCTGCCCGCGCACATCCCCGACTCGGCGCGTGACGAGCGCGAGGTCGCGATCGTGCACGGCGACTACCGGCTGGACAACCTCGTCTTCCACCCGACGGAACCGCGCGTGCTGGCGGTGCTGGACTGGGAGCTGTCGACACTGGGCCATCCGCTGGCGGACTTCAGCTACCACTGCATGTCGTGGCACATCCGCAAGAGCGGCGCGGCGCGCGGCCTGGGCGGCGTGGACCTGGCGCCGCTGGGCATCCCGAGCGAACTCGACTACGTGCGCCGCTATTGCGAACGCACCGGTCGCGGCGACGCGGCGACGGTGATGAAGGACTGGAACTTCTACCTCGCCTACAACCTGTTCCGCATCTGCGCGATCCTGCAGGGCATCGCCAAGCGCGTCGAGGACGGCACCGCGTCCAGCCAGCAGGCCCGCGAGGCCGGCGCCGGCGCGAAGCCGATGGCGGAACTCGGCTGGCAGTTCGCGCAGAGGCTCTCCAGCTGAAATGTTGTCGGGCTGATCGCGAGCGCTCCCTCCGAGGGGGCTCCGAGCCCCCTCCGAGGCGGGTGTGAGAAGAACCTTCATCGTTCTTCAAGGGGAGTGAAATTTCCAGGCTAGAATGCAAGGCTCAGTCGGGGCGTAGCGCAGCCTGGTAGCGCATCTGCTTTGGGAGCAGAGGGTCGCGAGTTCGAATCCCGCCGCCCCGACCAACCAACACGAAAGCCGCAAGGAGTCCTGCTCCTTGCGGCTTTTCCTTTGGGGCTCGCCGCTTCCTACTTGGGCGAACGCAACTGCCGGGCCGCGCGGTCGATGAACTCCGCGACCTCGCCGGGGTGCGACAGCATCGGAACGTGGCTGGCCGGCAGCGTCAGCGTGCTGGCGTTCAGCCGCTCGACGAACTGGCGCTGCAGCGCCGGCAGGATCATGCGGTCCTCGGTGGCGACGACGTACCAGCTGGGTCGGGTCTTCCACGCCGGCTGTCCGGTCGGCGCGCCGAAGGTCGAGCCATGCGTGGGCGTCTGCACGGCGTGCATCAGGCGGCCCTCCTCGGCCGGCAGATCCTGCGCGAAGTTCTCGAGCACGCCCTGCACCGTCATGCTCACGAAGCCGTGGGCGTCCGGCCGGAGTTCCGCCAGCCCCGGCGGCGGCGGGAACGCCTTGCCCAGTTCGCCGACCGCCTCGCCCTCGCCCGGCGCGAACGCGGCGACGTAGACCAGGCCGACCACCTTCGCGTCGTTGCCCGCGTTCGTGATCACCGCGCCGCCGTAGGAGTGCCCGACCATCAGCACCGGTCCGTCCACCAGCGCCAGGGCGCGCTGCGTGGCGGCGACGTCGTCGGCGAGCGAGGTCAACGGCAGTTGCACCGCCGTGACGCGAAGGCCCTGGCCGAGCAGGATGGGAATGATCTTGCGCCAGCTGGAGCCGTCGGCCCAGGCGCCGTGGACCAGGAGGATGAGAGGTGCGCACATGGCGGTGTCCTTCTTCAGTGGAGTAAAGAGGTGGTGGGAACGCTCAAGGTCCCCGCGCGATGAACCGGTCCGCGCGCGCGGCCTGGAGGACCAGGTGGTCCTGCTCGACACAGCTCGCCGGCGAGGCGCCAGCGAGCCAGGCGTTGGGGCTGGCGAACCAGCAGGCCAGTTCCCAGTCGTCGAAGACGGCCTCCAGCTCGCAGAGCACGCGCGCGCAGCAGGGCCGCACCGCGAAGCCCGGCGTCAGGAACTGGAACGCGGGGATCCACGTCCGGGCCTGCCATTGCACGGTGACGATGGACCGCGACACGATCCACCGCGCGATCTGGGAGATGGGCTGATCGACCGCGGGCCGCAGGCGGCGTTCGAGCTCCTCGCTGCAGAGCAGCCCGCCCTGATCGGAGAAGGCGTGCCGCATGACGTCGAACTGGGTCTGGCGCAGCAGCTCGTTGCCGTACCAGTCCAATCGCCGCGAGGCGTCCATGATCCGGCGCGCGGGCCGCGCGGGCCGCGCGGACGCCCGGGCGGGTCCGTCATCCAGATTGAAGATCGTCATCGGGGCACCTCGCACACGGGTCGTTGGTCGTGCCCTACTGTCGAAGTTCCGCGTCGCCGGCGAATCCTCCAGAGGGGAGGCGCCGCATTGGCCTAAAGACGGACCCTGGCTCCGCCCCCATCGAGCGATCGTGCCGCGCCGCCTTCACCACGCCTTCACCACGTTTAACCAGAGCCAACGCCGCGACGCGTCGGGAGGCGATACCTTGGCTGCGCCACGCCGATTCCGATGCGGCGATCGAAAGGACCTCCTCATGCGCGCGACCACGCTCCGCCCTCCGCTTCACTTGTCTCTCCCTCTTTCTCTTCTTCTTTCAGCGGCCCTGGTGCTCGGCGCGAGCGCCAGCGCCATCGCGGCGCCGCCGTCGACCGAGCCGCCCACTGCCGCCTCCGGCGCCGCGACTGCGGCCCCCACTGCGACTGCCGCTTCGCCGATCGTCGTCCGCCACGACTTCGCCGACATCGACGGACACCGGGTCTTCTACCGGGAGGCCGGTCCGGCCGACGCGCCGGCGATCCTGCTGCTGCACGGCTTTCCCACCTCGTCGCATCTGTTCAGCGCGTTGATCCCCAAGCTCGCGCAGCGCTACCGCGTCATCGCGCCGGACATTCCTGGCTACGGCCTGACCGAGGTGAAGGCCGGCGCCCCGTTCGGCTACACCTTCGATGAGCTGACGCAGGTCATCGCCCGCTTCGCCGAGGTCCGGCAACTCAAGCGCTACGCGCTCTACGTCTTCGACATCGGCGCGCCTATCGGCTGGCGCCTGGCGGTCGCGCACCCGGAACAGATCACGGCGATCGTGTCGCAGAACGGCAATGCCTACGAGGAAGGCCTCAGCCCCGGCTGGGCGCCGATGCGCAAGTACTGGGCCGACCCCTCCCCCGCCAACCGCGAGCCGCTGCGCGGGCTCTTCAAGCTGGAGACGACGAAGTGGCAGTACCTCGAAGGGGTCAAGCCGCCCGAGCGCGTCGCGCCCGAGCACTATCTGCTGGACCAGTCCTTCCTCGACCGCCCGGGACAGGAGGACATCCAGCTGGCCGTGCTGCTCGACTACCGCTCCAACCTGAAGCAATACCCGGCCCTGCACGACTACTTCCGCCGTCACCAGCCGCCGCTGCTCGCGATCTGGGGCGCCAACGATCCCTTCTTCCTGCCCGCGGGCGCGAAGGCCTTCCAGAAGGACCTGCCGCGCGCGGAGATCCATCTGATCGAAGGCGCCGGCCACTTCGCGCTGGTCTCGCATGGCGACGAGGTCGCCCGGCGGATGCTGGACTTCCTCGATCGCCAGCTCCCGCGACCTTCGCCGGTACCGTCACCGCGCTGAGCCGGATCCGACCGGGGCTGGAAGCAGGTTCAGCCCTCGCTCACAGCGACGCGAGGAAGCGCAGCAGGTGACCGAAGTACACGGCCTGGTCGTCCCACATCGCGAGGTGGCTGCCGTCCGGGCAGATGGCCGCCTTCGCATTGGGCATCAGCGTCGCCATGCGGCGGATGTCCTCGGGATCCATCGTGTCGTGCCGCGCGCCCAGCAGCAGCGTGCGGGTGCGGATGTCCTTGAGCCGGTCCCAGAGCTCCCAGTCCTTCAGGTTGCCGCTGACCTCGAATTCGCTGGGGCCCTGCATCTGCACGTAGATGGCCTTGTTGAGGTGCTTGAAGCTGCGCATCAGCGCGTCGGGCCAGGGATCCAGGCGGCAGATGATCTTCGTGTACAGGTGCTCGAGGATGATCTGCTCGTACTCGGGGTTGTCGAAGTCGCGGGCGGCCTCCAGCGCGTTGAGCCGCGCCAGCAGCGGCGCGGGCAGCAGCGTCTCTTTCAAGTGGTTCACGTGCTTCAGGTAGGCCTGCATGCCCGCGACCATGTTGGAGACGACCAGGCCCTTCAGCACCTTCGGATGCTTCAGCGCGTACTCCATCGCCAGCACGCCGCCCCACGAGTGGCCGAACAGCACGAACTGCTCCAGACCCAGCGCACGACGCACCTCTTCCACTTCCTCCAGGTAGCGCGGCAGGGTCCAGAGCGTCGGATCTTCCGGCTGGTCCGAGTTGTTGACGCCGAGCTGGTCGTAGAAGTAGATCTCGTAACCCGCTTCCGGCAGGAAGGCCGCCATCGCCTCGAGGTACTCGTGCGAGAACGCCGGGCCGCCGTGCAGCAGCAGGATCTTGGTCTTGCCGCTGCCCACGCGTTTGGTCCACACCTTGTACTTGCCACCGACGACCGGCACCAGCCGCACGCCGGCCGTGCGCACGCCGACGGGATTGAGCCCGTCCGGCACGCGGGCCGCGATGTCGGACGCACGCGCCGTGCCGGACGCGGCGTCCGCGCGAGTCGGCGCAACCAGCACGCCGGCGCCGGCCGTGGCCGCGACGGTGGCGGCTGCCGTGGCGGCGCCCGCGCCGATGGTCAGGAAACTTCTTCTGTCAGTCATGAACGTCTCTGCTGTTGGAAATGATCCGTTGCGCCTCGATCTCGGCTTCGGTGAATCGGCGCGTGATGTGCTGCGGACAGTTCCAGTCCCAGCCCTCGATGCGGATGAGGAAGACGCGCTCCACGTCCGCCGGATAGCCGGGGTCGCTCACCGCGTCGATCGCGGCGTCGCCGTGCTCGCTCGCGCCCGCCTCGACCAGTTCCACGCGTCCGAGCAGCTTGAGCCGGCGCCGGCGCGCGTAGTCGATGATGAGGATCGAGATCCGGTCGTCATGGCGCAGGTTGCCCACGCTCAGGTACTGCACGTTGCCGCGGAAGTCGGCGAAGCCGAGGGTGCGCGCGTCGAGGACCTTCAGGAATCCCTTGGGGCCGCCGCGATGCTGCACATAGGGCCAGCCCGTCTCGCTGACGGTGGCCTGGAAGAAGTGGTCGGCCTCCTTGATGAACTGCGCCTCGCGCGGTGTCAGCGCGTCGCCGCGGTCCTGCATCGTGTCGAGGAACTCGTACTGCGCGCGGCTCCCCAGCTCGGTCTGCGTCTCGCGCACGCCGGGCGTGAACATGAGGTCTGAATAGGCTCGGCCCATGGTGGTCTCCGGTGATGACTGGAAGCGCGCCCGTCGGACGACGCCTCGCGATGACGATCTCAGTTCAGCGACGCGAGCTCGAAGCGCGGCGAACGTGTGAACTCGACGATGCCGAGCTCGGCGGCGATGCTGGCGGCCTCGGTCCGCGTGGACGCGGCGAGCTTGCCGAGGATGGCCTTGACGTGGCTCTTGACGGTGCCCGGCGCGATGCCGAGGTTGGTCGCGATGGACTTGTTGCATTGCCCGCGCGCGAGCAGTTGCAACACCGTCTCCTCGCGGGTGGTCAGGGGCTCGCGCGAGAAGTTCGCGGCCACCCGCTGCGCCACCTCCGCGCACACGTAGCTGCGACCGGCCGCCAGCGCGTCCACCGCGATCAGCAGCTCCGATGCCGTGCAGGACGCCAGCAGGACGCCGCCCAGGCCGCGGCGCAGCGCGGACAGCATCGGCTGCTCGCGCGCCTGCGACGAGACGACCAGCACGCTGGCGGCCCGCGACGGATCGGCCCGGTCCGCGGACAGCCAGCGCATGCCCTGCGACCAGCCGGTCACCAGCACCTGCACCTGCAGCGGTACGCCGAAGTGAGCCTCGTCGTTCCCCACGATCTGGAGGTGGGGCGCCCGCTGCAGCGCGGCACGCAGGCCCATCGCGAGGAGCGGCTCCTCGTGATCGATGAGGACTCTCGGCAGAGCGGAGGGGACACGAACCATGACTTGCTCCTGAACGTGCACCGGCACGACTGGCGGTCATGGTCCGTCCCCGGCCGATGCGCCGTCGAGTTAGTTCCGGTTAATAACCATAAGGCGTTGTGCATCCTCGCGCCAGTCCGGCGCGCCGCCGGTTAATCGTGGTGAAACGAGGTGAGAAGCGGCCGCCCGGCCGCGTCGATCGGGTCCGCGACTTCCATACTCGTCTCACCGCAACGTGCTGGAGCACCTTCATGGAACAACGCCCGCCCTTCCCGCCCTACACCCTCGAGACCGCCCTGCAGAAGGTGCGCGCCGCCGAGGACGGCTGGAACTCCCGCGACCCCGAGCGCGTCTCGCTCGCCTACACGGTCGACACCGTGTGGCGCAACCGGGCGGAGTTCCCGCGCGGACGCGATCAGGTCCAGGCCTTCCTCACCGCGAAGTGGCAGCGCGAGCTGGACTACCGGCTGATCAAGGAGCTGTGGGCCTTCCACGAGCACCGCATCGCCGTGCGCTTCGCCTACGAATGGCGCGACGTCCACGGCCAATGGCATCGCAGCTACGGCAACGAGAACTGGGAGTTCGCGCCCAGCGGGCTGATGGCCCATCGCCACGCCAGCATCAACGACCTGCCCATCGCCGAGAGCGCGCGGCTGTTCCGCTGGGACCTGGGCCGCCGACCCGACGAACACCCGGGCCTGTCGGAGCTCGGGCTCTGACCTCGTCCCGCCACCGCCACCGCCACCGCCACCGCCACTGGAGAAGCGCGATGTCCCTCAGACCCACCGTGATCGAGCTGTCCCACGAGCTGCCGGTCGTCGAAGCGGGGCTTCGACAGATCCTCGGCGCGTGGCCCGAATTCGAACTGCGGCCGTCGTCGAACGACGACGCGCCGGCGAGATCGACGCCATGGCCGCAATGGCCGCAATTCCCGCAGGGACCGCAGGGATCGCAGCCGGCGCCGGACCTGCTCGTCCTCGATCACGACCGCGCGCTGCGGCACGCGTCGTCGCCGCCCGGCGGCCCCGCCAGGCACGCGCCGGTCCTGGTCGTCGCGATGGACGGCCAGGCGCCCGACGTGCGCGCCGCGTTGTCGGCCGGCGTGCGCGGCTACGTGATGGTGAGCTGCGGCCGCGAGGAGATCGTGCGCGCCGTCCGATCCGTCGCGGCGGGTCTGCGTCATCTCTGCGCGGCCGCGTCGCTGCATCTGGCCGACAAGCTCGGGCAGCCGGCTCTGACGCTGCGCGAGGGCGAGGTGCTGGCCCTGGTGCTGCGCGGCCAGAGCAACAAGGAGATGGCGCGTTCGCTGACGATCTCCGAGGGCACGGTGAAGGCCCATCTGCGCACGCTGTTCTCCAAGCTCGGCGCGCGCTGCCGGACCGAGGCGCTGTGGATCGCCTCGGAGCGCGGACTGCTCACGCGGCCCACGACCGCCGACGGCGCACCTGTCCGAATGGGCGAGCGGCCCATGACCGCAAGTGCGTTGGCGCCGCACGCGCTTCTTCCGAGACTGGGAACTCGTTACGCAACCGCAACTTTCCCAGAGGAGGCCCCATGCCCATCACCGCCACCGTCCGCCCTGCATCCCGCCTGATCACGCCGACCGACCACACGCTGGTGCTGATCGACTTCCAGCCGCAGATGGCCTTCGCCACGCAGTCCATCGACGGCGTGAGCCTGCGCAACAACGCGGCCCTCGCGGCCCGCGCCGCGGCCGGATTCCAGGTTTCCACCATCCTCACCACCGTCGCGGCGCGCAGCTTCTCCGGCCCGATGTTCGACGAGGTCACCGACGCCTTCCCCCAGCACGAGCTCATCGACCGCAGCACCATGAACTGCTGGGAGGACGCCAACGTCGTCGCCGCCGTCAACGCCATCGGCAAGCCGCGCGTGGTCCTCGCGGGCCTGTGGACCTCCGTGTGCATCGTGGGTCCGGCGCTGGCCGCGCTCGAGCAGGGCTACGACGTCCTCGTGCTCACCGACGCCTGCGGCGACATCACCTCGGAAGCCCATGAACGCGCCGTCGCCCGCATGGTGCAGGCCGGCGCGCAGCCCATGACCGCGCTGCAGTATCTGCTCGAACTGCAGCGCGACTGGGGCCGCGCCGACACCTACGAGCTGACCACCGGCATCGCCCGCGAACTGGCCGGCGCCTACGGCGTGGGCATCGCCTACGCCACGGCGATGTTCGGCGCCTCCGAAGGCTGAGGCGCCCGCGCTTCAGCTCCTTCCCTTCTTTCCTCCAACCCCAGAAAGGGTTTCCCATGAAGCACTCCGCCTCCGCGTGGGTTCTCGCCTCATCGCTGCTGCTCGCGTTCGCGCCGCACGGCGTGCAGGCCGGTCCCGCCGCCACCCAGGACGCGACGAACGTCGCCAGCACGGCCGCCGTGAGCTACCGCACCGTGAAGGTCGACGGCCTCGACATCTTCTACCGCGAGGCGGGTCCGAAGGACGCGCCCGTGCTGTTGCTGCTGCACGGCTTCCCGACCTCGTCGCAGATGTTCCGCAACCTGATCCCGCGTCTGGCCGACCGCTACCGCGTGATCGCGCCGGACTACCCCGGCTACGGTCGCAGCGAAATGCCTCCGATGGACAAGTTCCAGTACAGCTTCGACAACCTGGCCAAGGTGGTCGACAAGTTCACCGAGGTCGTCGGCGCGAAGAAGTACGCGATGTATGTGCAGGACTACGGCGCGCCCATCGGCTACCGCCTCGCGGCCGCGCATCCCGAGCGCATCACCGCGATCGTGGTCCAGAACGGCAACGCCTACGACGAAGGACTGGACAACGAGTTCTGGGTGCCGGCCAAGGCCTTCTGGGCCGACAAGTCGGTGGCCAACGGCAACAAGCTGCGCCCGCTGTTCGAGCTTCCTGCGACGAAGTGGCAGTACTCGGAGGGCTACCGCGACGCGACCCACATCAGCCCGGACGCCGCGGCCACGGACCAGTTCTACATGGACCGCCCGGGCAACAAGGACATTCAGCTGGAGATGTTCTACAGCTACGGCACCAACCCGCCGCTGTACCCGTCGTGGCAGGCCTACTTCCGCAAGCACCAGCCGCCGATGCTGATCGTCTGGGGCAAGGGCGACAAGATCTTCCCGCCCGCCGGCGCGCACCCCTACCTGCGCGACCTGCCCAAGGCGGAGCTGCACCTGCTCGACACGGGCCACTTCGCGCTCGAAGAGGAGAGCGAGAAGATCGCCGACCTGATGCGCGGCTTCCTGCAGCGCAACGTCAAGGCGTCGAAGTAAGCGAAGGGGCACCGAGCGCGGCGAGCAGCTCGGCGGCCCCGAGCAGATCCCGCGTCTCGACTCCTTCGGTGAACTCGCCGATCACGGACTGGAGCAGGTGGCGCGCGTCGGCGGTCCTCGTCCGACCGCGCCACAGCCTCGCGAGATCGCAGGCCGCGCGCAGGCGCCAGGCCAGCGTGCCGGAGGCGCTCGCGAGGGCCATGGCGTCGATCAGCAAGGCCTCGGCGACGTCGACGCGGCCCCGGGCCGACGCGATGCCGGCCTGCACGCGGATCACCTCGGGCAGGCACCAGCCCTCTTTCTGCGACGACGCGATCTCGCGCGCCGCGACGATCGTCGCCTCCGCCTCCTCCAGCCGACCGCGATCGCGCTGGGCCTCGGCCAGCACGCCGAGGTAGTACGGCATCCGTGCGAGGTGATTGACGCTGCGGAAATCCTCGATGGCCGCTTCGATCGCGGCCACGGCGTCGACGCCCGGTTCGTCCCGCACATGCAGGAGCGCCGCGCGGAAGAAGCGCGCCACCGGCCGCCGGGCCACCAGGCCGTGCCGCCCGACGTGTTCCTCCAGTTGGGCCACCGCGCGGTCGCAGCGCTCATACTGCCCGCTCCAGAAGTACACGGCGCAGAGATAGGACAGCACATTGTTCAACGAGAGCTCATGCCCCAGCGCCCGCGCGTTGTCGAGCGCGAGCCCGGCCATGCGCATCGCCGTGTCGGCGCGGCCGCCCAGCCAGTGGACGTGGCTCAGCACGCTGCGCACCAGGATGACGGGATCGGACAGGTAGCGCACGCCGTAGGAGCCGAAGTAGCGCAGGTCCCGGCGCTCCAGGCTCTCCAGCCGGCGGCGGGCGTCGGCCAGGCGGCCGAGGAAGAATTCGCCGATGCCGACGTGGGTCTCGCCCTCGGGCAGCACGGACGGATCGCTGCGCGCGGCGACCGCGGTGAAGCGCTCCAGCGTGCCCAGTCCCGCCTCGTGGTCCCCGGTGAACAACTGGTGGATCCCGATCATCATGAGGCAGCGCAGGTGGTAGTCCTCGTCGCCGATCCCGCGCGCGATCGCCAGCGCGCGCTGCGAGGCGGCCATGGCCTGCGGCCGCAGGCCGCGCGTGAACATGGTGGAGCCGCCCAGCGACAGCTGGAGCTTCATCTCGTGCGCGGTGCCCGTCATGCCCGCCGCCGCCAGGGACTCGACCGCCCGCGAGGCGTGCACGCGGCTCTCCGCGGTGAGGGAGAAATGATTCCAGAGCAGCAGGCCCGCGACGGTCAGCCGGATGTGCAACGGCCGGTGCGCCTCGTCCGTGACCAGCCAGGCCAGGGCGCCGCGCAGGTCGTCGATGAAGCGGCCGTAGACCGCGGCCCATTCGTCGGCCGGACGCTTGGCCCACTCGGCGCCGGCGCGCTCGAGCATCGCGCAGAGGTGGCGCGCGTGGCGCCCGCGGACCTCGCGTTCCTGCTCGGCGGCGCGCAGGCGGTCGACACAGTAGGACCGCGTCGTCTCCAGTAGCCGGTAGGCCGCGCCGGACGCGTCCAGGTCCGTCGCCAGCAGCGACTTCGCGGCGAGCTGCGACAACCCCTCGGCGGCGTCCGCGCGCGGCAGGTCCGCGACGGCCGCCGCTCCCTCGCTGTCGAAGACGCCCGCGAACACCGACACCGCCCGCAGCAGCGCGGCCTCGTCGTCCGACAGCAGGCCGTAGCTCCAGTCGAGCGTCGCGGTCAGCGTGCGCTGCCGCTCCGGGCCGGCGCGCCGGCCCTGCAGCAGACGGAAGCGGTCGTCGAGCCGCTGCAGCAGGCCGTTGATGCCGAACGCGTCGACGCGCGTCGCGGCGAATTCGATCGCCAGCGCCAGACCGTCGAGCCGGCGGCAGATCTCGGCGACCCGCGGCGCATCGCCGTCGCTGAGCTCGAACGCGTCCACGCGTTCGGTCGCCCGTTCCACGAAGAGCTGGATGGCGGGGAACGCGAGCGACTGCGCCGCGTCCAGCGAGACGGACGCGGCCGGCGCCGCCAGACCGGGCAGCCGGCGCACGCGTTCGCCCTTCACCAGCAGCGGCTCGCGGCTGGTGGCCAGGACCTTCACGCCGGCGGCTTCCGCGAGCAGGCGGTTCACGCAGGCGGCGGCCGCGTCGATGACGTGCTCGCAGTTGTCGATGACGAGCAGCAGCGACCAATCGCGCAAGGCGGCGCACAGCGGCGTGAGCATGTTCGCCGAATGCGCCGTCAGGCCGATCGCCGCGGCCACGGCGTTGGGGACCAGGGCGCCGTCCTTGAGCAGCGCCAGGTCGACCAGCCAGACGCCTTGCGCGAAGGTGTCGAGTTCGAGCTCGGCCGCCGCAAGCGCGACCGTGGTCTTGCCGATGCCGCCCGCGCCCACCAGGGACACCAGGCGGGACCGCGCGAGGTCCCGCCGGATCGCGGCGATGGTCTCGGCCCTGCCGAAGACGCGCGTGCCTCGGGTCGGCAGGTTGTCGCGCCGCGCGCCCGGGCCCGGGCCCGCGCTCGAGAGGCCGGCTTGGCCGTCAGGCGTTACCGACTGCACGGGGGCGACGAAGCGGTAGCCGCGACCGGTCACGGTCGCGATGTACGGACCGGGGCCCGGACCCAGGGTCGGTCCGGTCGTCGATCCGGCGCTCGATGCGGCGTTCGATGTGACGTTCGATGCGGCCTGCGGCCCGGCATGCGGTCCGTCCCCCAGCGCCCGTCGCAGCGCCGCCATGTTGACCTTCAGGTTGCCGTCGTCCACGACCGTGTCGGGCCAGACCTGCTCGATGAGCTCCCGCTTGCTGACGACGTCGCCGGCGCGTTCCACCAGCAGCGTCAGGATCTCCAGCGCGCGACCGCCGATGCGCACGGGCATCTCGTCGCGCAGCAGCAGCTGACGCTCGTGCAGCAGCACGAACGGGCCGAACGCCAGATGCCGCGCGCGGGGCGTGTCGGGGTCGCGGTTCATGCGTCCTCCGGACGGGGGGCCTCCCCGGTCTGCAACTCGGCGAGCAATTGCGCGGCGGCCGCGTGGTCCCGCGTGCCCAGGCCTTCGCTGAAGCGATCCAGGACCGCCCGGAGCAGGCGCAGGGCCTCGGCCCCGCGCGACCGCGTCCGCCACAGCCGCGCGAGGTCGCACGCGGCCCGCAGTTCCCAGCTCAGCGCGCCGATGGCGACCGACAGGTCGAGGGCGCGCATCAGCATCACCTCGGCGTCGCCAGACCGGCCCTGGGCGGACAGGAGGCCGGCATGGATGCGACGGATCTCCGGCAGACACCATTGCTCGTTCTGCCCGAAGGCCAGCGCTTCGGCCTCATGGATCGCCGCCTCCGCTTCCGGGAAGCGCGCGCGTCGGCCGAGCGCCTCCGCCAGCATGGCGATGTAGAACGGCAGACGCGCCATGTGCCCGATCTGGCGGCACTCGTCGATCGCCTGCCGCATCGCGGCGATGCCGTTCCTGTCGTCGCCGCCGTCGTTCCCGGCGCTGTCCCGGCGGGCCGCGACGGCCCCGCGGCAGAAGGTGGCGATGGGCCGCCAGGTCACGATGCCGTGCCGCTCGACGAGTTCGTCGAGCATGGCCGCGTGGCGGGCGCACTCGTCGTCGCGGCCGATCCAGAAGTAGACCAGGCTGTTCCAGGCCAGGCCGATGCTGAGCGACAGCTCATGCGTGGACTGGCGTCCGTAGACGAGGATCTTCGCCGCCGTGCGGGCCGCCGCGTCGACCTGCCCGGTCAGCCACTGCGCATGGCACAGCACGACCAGCATGTTGACGCTGTTGCTGTACTGGAAGCGGGCGAAGCGCGCGTCGTTGAAGTCCTGCGAGCTCTGCGCGCAGACGCGTTCCATGCGGCGGCGGGCGTCGGTCAGGCGGCCGACGAAGGTCTCGCCCACGGCCAGATGCGTCTCGCCTTCGGCCAGCGCCGACGGGTCTTCCACGCGAGCGATCGTCAGGAAGGTCTCCAGCGTGCCCAGGGCCGCGTCGTTCTCTCCGAAGAAGAGTTCGAGCGTGCCGATCAGACGCAGGCAGCGCAGGCGGAAGTCCGTGTCGCCCAGGTGCTCCGAGATCTCCAGCGCGCGGCTGATGGCCTGTCGCGCTTCCGGCTTGATGCCGCGCGTGTAGAGGATCGCGCCGGCGAGCGCGAACTGCAGGTGCATCTCCACCGGCGACGCGGCATCGTCGTCGGTGCCGATGGCGGTGCCGGCGCCTATGCCCGCTACCCTCGCCGCCCTCGCTGCCCTCGCTGCCCTCTCGCCAGCGAGCCTGGCGATGCCCTGGCTCAGATGGATGCGGCTCTCGTCGGTCAGCGAGAAGTGATTCCACAGCAGTGTGCCGGCCGTGGTCAGCCGGATCATCAGCGCATGGTGACCGGGCTCGGCGTCGGTCCAGGCGAGCGCGGCGCGCAGGTCGTCGAGATAAGGCCCGTAGGTGTCGCCCCAATCGCGCGACAGCTGCCGCCCCCACTCGGCCGCCGCACGCTCCAGCGTGTCGCAGACGTACTGCGCATGTCGCAGCCGGGTCGCCGGCTCCTCGCCGGCCTCCTCGAGCTTCTCGGCGCCGTAGACCCGCGTGGTGTCCAGCAGGCGGTAGACGTTGCCCGCCGCGACGGCGATGCCCGCATCGGCATCGGCATCGGATGAGGTTTCGTTGCCTGCGGCGATGCCGACCTCGATCGACAGCAGGGACTTCGACGCGAGTTCCGCCAGCAGCGGCGCGGCGACCTCGGCGGTCGTGGCATCCACGGCCGCGGCACCCTCGATCCGGAAGCCGCCGCCGAACACGGACACGGCGCGCAGCAGCCGGGCCTCGTCCGGCCCCAGCAGGCCGTAGCTCCAGTCGAGCGTGGCGGCCAGCGTGCGATGCCGCTCGTGGCCGGCGCGCCGGCCGGCGAGCACGCTCAAGCGGCCGTCCAGCTGCTTCTGGAGGTCCTTCACGCCGAAGACGTCGACCCGCATGGCCGCGAGCTCGATGGCCAGCGCAATGCCGTCGAGGCTGCGGCAGATGCCGGCGACGGTCGTCGCGTCGTCGTCGCCGAAGACGAAGCTGTCCAGCCGGTCGCCGGCGCGATCGACGAACAGCCGGACCGCGGGGAAGGTCAAGGCCAGCGCCGCCGTCAACGCGGCCGATCGCGGCGGCGAGGCCAGCCCCTCCAGCCGGTGCTCCAGTTCGCCGTCGAGCTGGAGCGCGCAGCGGCTGGTCGCGAGGATGCGCACGCCGGAGGTCTCGCGCAGCAGCTCCTCCACGCAGGCGGCGACGGCCGTCACGAGGTGCTCGCAGTTGTCCAGCACCAGCAGCGCCCGGCCATGGCGCAGCGAGCGGCACAAGGCGCCCAACACGTTGGCCGAGTGCACGGCCAGGCCGGTCGCGGCCGCGATCGCGTGGGGGACCCGCGACGCATCGCGCAAGGGCGCGATGTCGACGAACCAGACGCCGTCGGGGAAGTCCTCGTCCGCCCGCTCGGCGACGGCGAGCGCCACGGTCGTCTTGCCGATGCCGCCCGGACCGACGACGGTGATCAGCCGGGCGTGCGCCACCTGCCTCAGCAACTGGTCGACGACCGCCTCGCGCCCGACCACGCGGGTGCTCGTGGCCGGCAGGTTGGTCCGGGGCCTGGCCCCGGCAGGGAAATCGAACAGCTTGGCCGACGCGGCGGTCGGGCGCCCCTCCCCGGAGTCAGTCATGTCCAGGGGTATTCCGCCCTGTCGATGGGTCTTCCGACAGGAACGCGGCAAGGCGCCGCCCTGCGTCCTCGCGCTCGCCGAGCGCGATCAGCTGCTCGATCGCGAAGGCGCGGGTCAACGGGGTCTGGCGGTACTGCATCTCGCCGTCCCGCGCCTCGGCCACCAGCAGCGACTTCGCGACCAGTTGCCCGACGTCCTCGACCACGGCGGCGTACGTGAGCGCCTCCGCAGCACCTGCCGCCGCGCGATCCTTCGCCGCTTGGGTTGCACCCTGAGTCGCACCTTGAGTCGCACCTTGAACCGCAGCTTGGGCCCCACCGACCCGGCAGGCGGCGGTCAGGCTGAACGGCCCCTCGAAGATCGACAGCCGGCGCAGTACCGCCTGCTCGCTGGCGGACAGGAGGTCGTAGCTGGAGGCCACCGTCGCCGTCAGCGTGCGGTGCCGCTCGGGTCCCTCGTGGTGGCCGTCGAACATGTGGAAGCGCCGCGCCAGATGGTCCAGCGTGCCGGCGATGCCCAGCGCGCCGACGCGGCGCGCGACGCGCTCGATGGCCAGCGCATGGCCCTCCAGCCGTCGGCAGATGGCGACGACCTCCTCGGCATTCGCCTCGTCGAGGTGGAACGCGCGCTGCGGCTCGCTCGCCCGCTGGACGAAGAGCTGCACCGCGGCAAAGGCGATCGCGTCCTCGGCGCGGAGCCGGTCCCGCCCGGATGAAGCGGATGGCAGCGAAGGCGGCAGCGCCAGGCCGGACAGGCGCCGGACGAGTTCTCCGCGGATGCACAGCGGCTCGCGGCTGGTGGCGAGCAGCTTCACCTGCCGGGTGCCGGCCAGCAGTTGGTCGGCGCAGCTGGCGACGGCGCCGATCAGGTGCTCGCAGTTGTCGAGGACCAGCAGGACCTCGTGATCCCGCTCCGTCCCGTTCCTCGCCTGCGCCAGCGGTGACGGCGACAGTGACGACAGCGACGACGACATCGACGGACCGGCGCTCTCGCGCAGCGCGTCGGCGATCGCGACCGGCACCAGTGCCGGGTCCGTCAGCCGCGCCAGGTCGACGAACCACGCGCCGCTCCTGAAGTCGCCGGCGCCTCGAGCGGCGGCCGCGAGCGCCACGGTGGTCTTGCCGATGCCGCCGGGTCCGACGATGGACACCAGCCGCGAATCCCGCAGGTCGCGCAGCACGACGGCGATGGCCTCGTCCCGGCCGCAAGGCGGACTGCGCAGCGCCGGAAGGTTGCTCGTGCGCGGCTGCGGCGAAGTGCATCGAGTCGACGACGCGTGCGACGCCTGCGACGCTTGATGCGACGCCCGATGCGCCAGGAAGCGCACCTCCGCGACGAACCGGTAGCCCGTGCCGACCACGGTCTCGATGTAGCGCGCCGGATCGGCGCCGTCGCCCAGCAGTCGCCGGAGCGCGGAGATGTTGACCTTGAGGTTGCCCTCCTCCACGACCAGTCCGGGCCAGACGCGCGCGATCAACTCGCGCTTGGAGACGACCTCGCCCGGGCGTTCCACCAGCGCCGTCAGCAGGTCCAGCGCGCGCCCGCCCACGCGCAGCGCCTCCTGGTTTTCCAGGAGCTGCTGCCGCTCGGGGATCAGGAGGAACGGCCCGAACGCGAAGGCATTGGCCGCCTCGGAAATCAGCGCCGTCAAGGACACTCCTGGGAAAACTGCGAACGTAGTGGTGTACCTCCTCGGCGCGCGGCGCTCAAGTAAATTGCGGTTAATGGCTCCGCCCCGCGCTCCGGGCCAGCCCGGCGGGAGCTCATCGGGAGGCCAGCGGGAAGGCCGTGGGAAGGCCGTTGGAAGCCCGCGGCGCGGGCCCTAGAACTGATGCCGGGCGTTCAGGACCCAGGTGCGCGGCGGGTTGTAATAGGCGGTATCCACCCCCAGCGGCGGGATCACATAGGGCAGCACGGCGATGGTGCGGTTGAAGAGGTTGCGCACCTGCAGCGAGAACCGCCAGCCGCCGCCGGGCGCCTCGTACGCGGCGCCTGCGTCGACGTAGGTCTCGGCGGGAATGGCCAGTGCGCGCGCGTTGGCGGGATCGGTGATGCGCCCGCTGGTGTAGCGCAGCGCCGCGTCGATCAGCCACGCGCCGCCAGCCGATCCGCTCCACCGGTATCGCAGGCCCGTCGACAGGCTCCAGCGCGGCGCGTTGGGCAGTTCGTTGCCGACATAGTCGTTCGCCGCGGTGCCGGTCGGATTGGCGAAGCGGTCAAAGCGCGAGCGCAGCCATTCCACGGCCAGCGTCGCGTCGAGATCGCGCGTGAGCCGCGCCGCCAGGTCCAGGTCGACGCCGTAGGTCCTGGCCCGGCCAGCGTTGGCGAAGACCGCGTCGGGCACCAGGACCCCGCCGACGACCAGGTTGGACAAGGCGGCCAGGTAGTCCCGGTAGTCGTTGTAGAACAGCGCGACATCGGCGCTCAGGCGGCCGTCGAGGTAACGCCCTTTCGCCCCGATTTCGTAGGCGGTCACGCGTTCAGGCTTCGCGGCGAAGCGCGCGGAGATCTCCGACGACGCGGCGCGGTTGAAGCCGCCGAACTTCTCGCCCTTGGCCACGCTGGCATAGAGGAACTGGTCGGAAGACAAGCTGTGATCGATGCCGATCCGCGGCAGCCACCCCGACGACGAGGTCTCGAGATCGCCCGCCGCATAGACCTCGCGCCGTCGCTGCCCCGCTGCGTCGGTGGCCCAGTTGGAATTCGTCCCTGTCTGGCGGGTCCGGTACGCCCGCAGCCCCGCAGTGACGCCGGTCGACTCGGACAGCACCCAGCGTCCCTGTCCGTAGACGCCGAAGTCGACGGTCCGCAGCTTGGTGAGGGCCCGGCCGTACAGCGGCGCGGCCGCCGCGAGCGGGAAGGTCAAGGTGACGCGGTCGAAGTCGAACAGGTCGCTCACCAGCAGCGCGCCGGCGGTCCACGTGACATCGCCGTTCCTGCCCTGCGCCTGCAGCTCCTGCGAGAACGCCTTCTGCCCGTCGGTCTGCCGGACGCCGAATCGCTGCACCGGCAGGCCGCCGAAATCCGCCACGGCCGGATCGTCGTCGTAGGCGCGCCAGGCGCTGATCGAGCGCAGCGTCAACGCGTCCGAGACGCGGTGCGCGAGATGCAGCGACAGCCCGCCGGCCTGGCGCTTGAAGTCCCCGTCGGGACCGCTCGTGAACGAGACGCGCGGGGCCGCGCCCGGCACGTTCCTCGGGTAATTGACGGTGTTCGTGTCGGACCGGTCCAGCAGCCCGTCCAGCGCCAGCACGGCCTCCGTCGCCGGCGACACCTCCCAGCGGAGCTTGGCGCGGAACTGCGTGACGTCGAGCTGGTTGATGCGCTCCCGGCGCGTCGCGTTGTAACCGAAGCCGTCGTTCTCGCGATGGGAGAAGGCCAGGCTGGCGGTGAGCGGGCTGTCGCCGAGGCGACCGTTGACCAGGCCGCGCATCTCGCGCGCGCCGCGATTGCCGACACCGGCCGACAGCCAGGCCGTCGCGTCGCCGCTCGGCGGGGCGGAGATGATCTTCACCGCGCCGGCGCTGGAGTTCTGTCCGTACAAGGTGCCCTGCGGGCCGCGCAGCACTTCGATGCGGACGATGTCGGGCAGGTCCCAGAGAGCGGTCGCGTAACCGCGCACCAGCGGCACGTCGTCGACATAGAGGCCGACCGCCTGGCTCGACGCCGGCTGCGAGACGCCCACGCCGCGGATGCCCACCGCCTGCGGCGTGTTGCTGAAGCCGCTCGGGACCGTCACGCCGGCGATCAAACCGGCAAGATCGCTCAGTTGCGTGATGCCCTTGATCTCGATGTCCTGCGCCTGCAGCACGCCCATCGAGACCGGCGTGCGTCGGCCCAGCGACTCGGTGCGCTCGGCGGTCACGACGACCTCCGGCAGCGTCGCGACGGTCTTCTCCGAGGCCGTCGTGGTGTCGGAGGATGTCTGCGCTTGCGCTGACGACAGCGTCGCCACGCTCATCCAGAGCATGACCGCGATGCGCGTCATGACGAGGCGCGCGCCGCTCGCGGCAGCGATGAGTGGTGCGAGGACTTGAGCGACGCGATGAGTGCCGCGGCGTCCTGCAGGTCGCGGGTCTCGAAGCCCTCGCTGAACGCCTGATGCGCGGACTGCAGCAGGTCGAGTCCGCCCGCGGCATCGCCCCGGGCCGATCGCAGCCGGGCCGCGTCGATCGCCGCGCGCAGGCACCAGGACAGCGTGCCCAGACGGCGGGCTTCGTCGAGGGCCAGCGCCAGCACGCGTTCCGCCTCTTCCGGCCGGCCGCGGGCGGTCAGCACCAGCGCCTGCACGCGCAGCACTTCCGCCAGGCACCAGCCCTCCTCCTGCGCCTGCGCGATCGACAGGGCCTGCGCGATCGTGGCCTCGGCCCCGTCGAGTCGGCCGCACTGCGCGAGCGCCGTCGCCAGCACGCTCAGGTAGTATGGCATCCTCACCAGGTGATTGGTGCCGCGGAAATCCTCGATGGCGTCGCGCAGCGCGGCCACGATCTCCGGCGATCCGCCCTCGCGCGAGAACGACAGCGCCGCGCGGTAGAACGACGCCGTCGGCCGGCGCGTGATGATGCGATGGCGGCTGAAGTGCTCCTCCAGCAGGCGCACGTTGCGTTCGCAGTCCTCGTACCGGCCGGTCCAGTACAGCACCGCGCAGGTGATGGACAGCGCGTTGTTGACCGTCAGGTGATGCCCGCTCGCCCGCCCCGCTTCCAGGCAGGCCTCGGCGGAACGAAGGGCCGTGTCCGGCAGGCCCGTGAGCCACTGGGCCTGGCACAGGATCCCGCCCGCCAGCGCATACGGATCGAGCACGAAGCGCAGGCTGGACGCGCTGGCCTGGCGGAAGTCGCGCTGCCGGACCGCCTCGAAGCGACGGATGGCGCTCTGCAGTTCGCCGAGCATGAGCTCGCCCACGCCCTGGTTGATCTCGCTGGCGACCAGGATGTCGGGGTCCACCGCCGCCGCGATGACCGCGAAACGGTCGAGCGATCGCTGCCCCGCGCGCAGCTCGCCCGAGAGCATCTGGAACGCGCTGATCGACATCAGGCAGCGCAGCTGGCAGTCGGTGTCGCCGAGGTCCTGCGCGATCGCCAACGCACGCTGCATGGACCCGACCGCTTCGAGCTGCAGGCCCTGCGTGTACATGGACGAGGCGCCCAGCCCCAGCCGCAGCTGCATCTCGTGCGCCGTGCCGGCCAGGCCCGCCGCGTCGAGGTCCTCGATCGCCGCGGCGAAGTGGAAGCGGCTTTCGTGGGTGAGCGAGAAGTGCTCCCACACCGGCATGCCCGCCACGGTCAGGCGGATGGGGAGCGTCCGGTCCGCACCGGACGACCTCGCCCACGCCAGCGCCAGCCGCAGGTCGTCGAGCACCCGGCCGTAGCGGACACCCCAGGCCGGCGCGGCCAGACGCGCCCGCTCGCCCCTGGCGCGCGTCAGCACGTCGCAGACCAGTTCGGCGTGCCGCGTCCGGACACGCTGCTCGTCGAGCGGCTGTTGCCTCAGCCGCTCCAGGCCGTAGGCGCGCGTGCTTTCGAGCATGCGGTACGCGGCGGCGGCGCCGGGCCCGCGGTCGTCGATGCCGCTGTCGATGTCGACCACCAGCAGCGACTTGGCCGCGAGCTGGCCGACGGCCGCGGCCGTCGCCTCGGCGGTCCCGCCGGACACGGCGATCGCGTCGTTCACGTCGAACAGCCCGGCGAAGACGGCGAGCGCGCGCAGCAGCGCCGCCTCCCCGTCGTCGAGCAGTTCGTAGCTCCAGTCGAGCGTGGCCGTCAGGGTGCGCTGCCGCTCGTTCGCCGAGCGCAGTCCCTTCAGCAGCCGGAACCGATCGTCGAGCTGCGCCAGCAGGCCGCGCACGCCGAAGGCGTCCACCCGCGTGGCGGCCAGTTCGATGGCCAGGGCCAGGCCGTCCAGGCGGCGGCAGATGTCGCCCACCGCGGGCGCCTCCGCATCGGTCAGGCGGAAGGTCTCCAGCTTGTCGGTCGCGCGCTCGACGAAGAGCTGCACGGCGGGAAAGGTCATCGCCTGGACGGCGTCGATGACCGCGTCCCGCGGCGGCAGGCCCAGCGCCTGCAGCTGGCGCACGCGCTCCCCCTTCACCAGCAGCGGCTCGCGGCTGGTGGCCAGGATCCTGACGCCGGGCGCTTGCGCCAGCAGGCGGTTCGCGCACGCCGCCACCGCGTCGACGACGTGCTCGCAGTTGTCGAGCACCAGCAGCAGCCGTCGTTCGCGGAGGAACTCGCCCAGCGACGCCATCACGTCCGACGAATGGTTGCTCAGGCCGACGGCGGTCGCGACGGCGTTGGGGGTGAGCGCCGGGTCCCGGAAGGTCGCCAGATCCACCAGCCAGACGCCGTGCTCGAACCGGCCGAGGCAGCGTTCCGCCACCGCCAGCGCGACCGTGGTCTTGCCGATGCCGCCGGCGCCGGTGATGCACACCAGCCTGGCCTCGTCGATCTCGCGCCGCAGGGCCGCGATCGTGTCCGCCCGGCCGAAGAGGCTGGTGACGGCGGTGGGCAGGTTGTTGTCCCGTTCGGCGAGGGGCGCCGGCACCGATGCCTGCGTGGATGCCCGCGCCTGCGCGTGCGTCGCCAGCGCGGCCGCCGCGGCCACGGGGACGACGAATCGGTAGCCCCGTCCGGTCACCGTGGCGATGTAGCGGTTGCCCTGCGCGTCGTCGTGGAGCGCGCGCCGCAGCGACAGCATGTTGACCTTGAGGTTGGCCTCCACGACGACAGCGTCCGGCCAGGCGCGGGCCATCAGCTCGGCCTTGGTGACCAGCTCGCCTGGGCGCTCGACCAGGGCCGTCAGCAGGTCGATCGCGCGGCCGCCCAGACGCACCGGCTCGCCGTCGCGCAGCAGCACCTGACGCCCCGGGATCAGGACGAAGGGGCCGAAGCTGAAGCTGTGAGAGGACGCCATGGGCAGGCAATGTAGGCAGTCCGCCCGCGCCCATGACGACGGCCTTACCAGAATTAACCCGCCGGATGCGCCCTTCCCGTGCCGCCCGGCCAACGGCCTGCCCGGCGGTCCTCTCGACGGTCCACTCCTCGGCTCACTGCATGTTCCACCCGTGGCTGACCACCAGCGACTGCCCGGTCAAGGCATTGCTCGGGAAGGCCGCGAACAGCAGCGCGACCTGCGCCACGTCCTCGAGCGTGGTGAACTCCCCGTCGACGGTCTCCTTGAGCATCACCTTTCGGATCACGTCCTCCTCGCTGATCCCCAGCGTCGCCGCCTGCTCCGGGATCTGCTTGTCCACCAGCGGCGTGCGGACGAAGCCGGGGCAGATGACGTTGGCGCGCACGCCGTGGCTGGCGCCTTCCTTCGCCACGACCTTCGCCAGGCCGATCAGCCCGTGCTTGGCGGTCACATACGGCGCCTTGAGCAGCGACGCCTCCTTCGAGTGGACCGAGCCCATGTAGAGGATGCTGCCGCCCCTCCCCGCCGCGTACATGTGCCGCAGCGCCGCGCGCGTGGTGAGGAAGGCGCCGTCGAGGTGGATCGCCAGCAAGCGTTTCCATTCCTCGAAGCTCAGGGCGTCGACCGGCTTGACGATCTGCACGCCGGCATTGCTCACCAGGATGTCGATGGCGCCGAAGTGCTCCACGGCCCGGTCCATGGCCGCGTCCACCTGGGCCTCGTCGCCCACGTCCACCGCGACGGCGATGGCCTGCGCGCCGGTCGCGACCAGCGCTGCGGCGGCCTCGTCTGCGGCCTTCCCGTTCAGATCCGCGATCACGATCCTGGCGCCTTCCCGCGCGTAGCAGTGGGCGATCTCGCGGCCGATGCCGCTGGCGGCGCCGGTGATGAAGGCGACCTTGTCCTTGAGTTTCATGTTGCTCATGCCTTGGAGGTGGAGGTGGAGGTGGAGGTGGAGGAGGAGGAAGCAGTTGTGGAGCTGCCGGGCAGGTAGTCGTGGACCACCGTGCCCAGCGCGAGCGTCAGGTCGGCGACGAAGTGCAGGGCCGACACGACGCGCCGGACCGGCAGGTCGGTCAGCGGCGCCAGCGCATGGGGATGAAGTTCCAGCGCCGCCGGTCCCGACCACGCGCCCTTGAGCACGACCTCGGTGGTGTGATAGCGGACCAGCTCGCAGATGCGCGGCGTGCCGTCGACGTGCGGAATCACCTTGAGCAGGAAGTTCGGCGCCGCCAGCGACGCGCGCACCGCGTCGAGGTCCGCGGGCCGGTGCTTGAAGCCCATCGTCGCCGTGGCCACCCGCACCGGACCGTAGTCGAGCGTGCCCAGCAGGGTGTCGCCGGCGACCGAGAGCTTGGGCGCGCCCAGCTTCTTCGGGAAGCCCCACAGCTCGCGGCCGCCGGCGATCGGCGATTCGTTGTCCAGGAACATGGCGTGCACGTAGCTGCCGGCCTCGCCATTGAAGCTCACCGGAATCACCTGTCCCGACTCGGTGTAATCGCCGAACCCGGTCGAGTCCGGCATCCGCATGAATTCGAACTTCACGACCGGCTCGCGCACCAGCAGCGGCTCCGGCACCACGGCGCGCAGCGCCTCCGGGTCGGTCTCGTAGGTGACGATGAGGTACTCGCGGTGGATGAAGCGGTAGGGCCCGCACGGAAAGGCCGGACTGGTCAGCGGCATCGCGAAGGCACGCTCGCGCACTTCCTGCTCACGCATGGCACGACTCCTGGTTGAGGATGGACAGAGGATCGGGCCCTCGAGGGGCGACGGCTCAATAGAGCCCGAAGAGCAGGTAGACCGCGATCACCACGAAGACGGCGATCGTCTTCAGGCAGGTGATCGCGAAGATGTCGGCGTAGGCCTGGCGGTGCGTGAGGCCGGAGACGGCCAGCAGCGTGATGACGGCGCCGTTGTGCGGCAGCGTGTCCATGCCGCCGCTGGCCATCGCGGCCACGCGGTGCAGCACCTCCATCGGGATGCCCGCGGCCTGCGCGGACTGGATGAACTGCTCCGCCATCGCGGCCAGCGCGATGCTCATGCCACCGGACGCCGAGCCTGTGATGCCGGCCAGCACGGTGACCGTCACGGCCTCGTTGAGCAACGGGTTGGGAATGCCCTTGAGCGCGTGCGCCACCACCGCGAAGCCCGGCAGGGCCGCGATGACGGCGCCGAAGCCGTACTCCGAGGCCGTGTTCATGGCCGCCAGCAGCGCCCCGGCGATCGCGGACTTGCTGCCGTCGACGAAGGAACGCATCACCCGCCGCCAGGCGAAGGCGAGCACGGTCGCGATGCCGATCAGCAGTGCCGCCTCGACGGCCCAGATCGCCACCACCGGCCCGACGTCCGCCGTGACGGGGTGCGCCAGACCGGGCAGCGCGACGGTGTAGGTCTTGCCGTAGAGCTGCGGGATCCAGCCGGTCAGCAGCTTGTTGCTCACCGCCACGATGACCAGCGGCAGGACGGCCACCCAGGCGTTGGGCATCGCTCCGCCGTTGGCCGTCTCGTGCTCGGGCTCGTTCGACGTATGCTGGCCGTAGCCCTCGCCCGCGGCGGCGGCGCGCCGGCGTCGCCATTCGAGGTAGCTCAGTCCCGCGATCAGGATGAACACGGCGCCTATCGTGCCCATCCACGGCGCGGCCCAGGTGGTGGTCCGGAAGAAGGTGGTGGGGATGATGTTCTGGATCTGCGGCGTGCCCGGCAGCGAATCCATCGTGAAGCTGAAGGCGCCCAGCGCGATGGTGCCAGGGATCAGGCGCTTGGGGATGTCGAGCTGGCGGAACAGTTCGGCCGCGAAGGGGTACACGGCGAAGACCGCCACGAACAGCGAGACCCCGCCGTAGGTGAGCGCGGCGCACACGACGACGATGGACAGCATCGCGCGCTCCTTGCCCATCAGCCGGATCGTGGCGGCCACGATGGCGCGCGCGAAGCCGGAGATCTCGATGAGCTTGCCGAACAGCGCGCCCAGCATGAACACGGGGAAGTACAGCTTGATGAACTGCACCATCTTGTCCATGAAGACACCCACGTAGACGGGCGCGACCAGACCGGGGTCGGTCAGCAGCACGGCCAGCAGCGCGGCCACCGGCGCGAACAGGATGACGCTGTGCCCCCGGTAGGCGACGACGATGAGCAGCCCCAGGGCGAGGAGCACGATCAGGAGGGACATCGGAAGAATCCTGGACGGTGGGAAGTGGGTCCACTGTCGTCGGATCCCGCGCCGCTCTCGTCCCCCGGGCGGGAGTCGCCGCCTCCTCCATTGGTGGCACGAGAACGCGACGACCACCCCAGCCGCGCCAGGCACGGTGCCCCGGGAATAGGGTCACCCGTTGCCTTGCCCTCAGGTCGCCTGAAGGACGCTCCGGGCCTTGCGCAGGTCCTTGGTGTCGAAGCCTTCGCTGAATCGTCCGTAGATGAGCGCCAGCTGCGCGAGGGCCTGATCGCGCAGGGCGACGTCGGCATCGGCATCGGCGCGGGCGTCGGCCTCCGACCACAACGCGGCCAGGTTGGTCGCCGACCGCAACTCCCACGCCAGCGCCGCCTGCTGATGCGCCATCGTGATCGACTGGCGGTAGCACTCGGCCGCCGCGGCCGCCCAGCCCGGCGACTGGCCCGGCGACTGGCCCATCGATCGGCCCGCCTCGATGTAGCTGCCTTTCAGGCGGAGCATCTCGGGGATGCCCCAGACCTGGCCGCTGCGCGCGGACAGGGCGATGGCCTCGTCGATGCTCGCCAGCGCGCCTTCGGTGTCGCCGCGCAGCGATTGCACGTGTCCGAGATTGGCCAGGAACGGCGCATAACGGATGCCGAGGCTGCCGTCGCGGATCATCGCGAGCGTCTCCTCGTACCGCGCCTGGTCGACCGCCCTGCCGGCGTCGAGCAGCCATTTCACGCGCACGCATTCGGTCATGGCGCCCCACATCGGCAGGCCGTGTTCGGCCGCGTACCGGGCGACGAAGTTCAGGGACTGGTCCGCGTCCTCGAAGTCGCCCGTGTAGATGGCCAGCGGCGCCGAGGTCAGGACCATGGACGAGCAGACGGGCGCCGCATAGTGGCTCGCCTGTGCCTCCGCACGCTGGCGCCGCGCGGTCTCGATGGCCTGGTCGGAATACCCCAGCAGCCAGAGCACGAACGCGAGCGACCCGCGGGCCTCCAGGCGTTGATCGAACTGGAAGCGGGCCGTCTCCCAGCCGGTGCGCGCCTGGACCGGCGACGCCAGGAAGTCCTCCAGGTGACGGCGCGACTGGTGCAGGTCGCCGAGGTAATGCAGCGCGGATCCCGCGTGGGCATCGGCATTGGCGATCGCGGCCAGGTCCCCCTGCGCGCTCGCGAGCACGCGGATCTCCGCGGAGACTTCCAGGGAGGCCCGCGAGTCGCCTTCCCACAGGTGGTACTCCGACAGCCGTTTGAGGCACTCCAGCCGCAGGTCGCCGCGGCCCAGGCCGTCGGCGATCGCCAGGGCCTGCAGGAACAACGCCTTGACCTCCGGCATCGGTCCGCGCGTGAAGAGCTGCGCGCCGCCGGACGCCAGGGACAAGGTCAGTTCGTCCCGCGGGGTCCGGTCCGTGGCGAGGCTGTTCTCCAGCGCGCGCTTCACGAAGAGCCGGCATTCCTCCAGCAGCGACAGCCGTTCCCACAAGGGGATGGCGGCGACGGTGAGCCGCACGCCGAGCGCGGCCTGCGCGGGACGCGAGAAGCTCCAGTCCAGCGCCGTGCGCATGTCGGCGATCGTCTCGCCGTAACGGGCGAGCCAGTCCGCCTGCGTCAGCGCCTCGCCGTCCGTGCGGGCGTGCCCGGCCAGCTCCAGCACATGCTGGGCGTGACGCAGGCGCACGCCGTCCGGATCGTCGTGCGCGGCGAGCTTCTCCGACGCGTAGCCGCGCGTGGTGTCGAGCAGCCGGTATTCGAGATCGACCTCGCCCGGCTCCGCCGCGAGCAGCGATTTCGCCACCAGCGTGGCCACGCCCTCCACCACGTCGGCGGGACCGATGCCGCCGTCGGCGGCCACCGCCACCGCGGACGAGAGCGTGAAGGCGCCGGCGAAGACGGAAAGCCGGCACAGGATGGTCTGATCGCAGGGCGACAGGAGATCGAAGCTCCAGTCGATGGTCGCCATCAGCGTCTGGTGCCGGTCCGGACCGGACCGACGCCCCTTGAGCAGCCGGAAGCGGTCATTGAGCAGCGCGAGGATCTCGCCGATGCCGAAGGCGTCGACGCGCGTGGCGGCCAGCTCGATCGCGAGCGCGAGGCCGTCCAGACGCCGGCAGATCTCGGCGGCGGCTGGCGCGTCCGCGTCGCTCAGGTGGAACGATTCGAGCCGGTCGGACGCGCGTTCGACGAAGAGCTCCACGGCCGGGAAACTCAGGGCTCGCGCGCGGTCCATCACCGGCGCGACCGACGACGATGCGGACACCACCGATGCCGATGACACCGATGCCGATGACGCGGGCGGCGCCGGCGGGGTCTCCAGTCCGGGCAGCCGCCGCACCCGCTCGCTCTGCAGGCAGAGCGGCTCCCGGCTGGTGACCAGGATCCGGACCCGCGGCGCCTCCGCGAGCAGGCGGTTCACGCAGACGGCGGCCGCGTCGACGAGGTGCTCGCAACTGTCGAGCACCAGCAGGAGTTCGCGCTCGTGCAGGAAGCCGCACAGCGCGGCCAGCATGTTGGCCGAATGCGCGGCCATGCCCAGGGCGGTCGCGACCGCGTTGGGGACCAGCGACGGATCCTTCAACGGCGCCAGGTCCACCAGCCACGCGCCGTCCTTGAGCGATGGCAGCGCGCCCTGCGCGACGGCCAGCGCCACGGTGGTCTTGCCGATGCCGCCCGGCCCGACCAGCGACACCAGTCGCGCACCGTCCAGGTCCTGCCGGAGCGTGGCGATCGCCTCCGCCCGGCCGACGATGCGCGTGGTGCCGGTGGGCAGGTTGTGGCGGCGCAGCGGCCGCTCATCGGCCATCGCGGACGCCGTCGGGTCGGCCGGGTCTGACGGGTCTGACGCGCCGGCCGGCCCCGGCGACAGCACATCGGCGACGAACCGGTACCCCCGTCCCACGACGGTCGCGATGAACTGCGGGTCGCCCACGCCTTCGCCGAGCACGCGTCGCAGGCCGGCCATGTTGACCTTGAGATTGCTCTCGTCAACGACCGTGGTCGGCCAGGCGCGGGCCATCAGTTCCCGCTTGGTCACCAGTTCGCCGGGACGCTCGACCAGCGCCGTCAGGATGTCGAGCGCGCGTCCGCCGATGCGCAGCGGCACGTCGCCGTTCAACAGCAGCTGACGATCGGGCAGCAGGGTGAAGGGCCCGAAGGCGAATTTCCTGCGAGGCCATTCGGCGACATTCATGATCCATTCCCCCGGGCTTGGCCCGAACGTCCGGACCCGCAGGCACTCTAGGATGGGGGTCCCCGCCCCGCCAGCCGCGACGCAGGGATCGCCGTCTCACTCGATCGAGTGAGTCCGCCGCCGTTTTCCTTGACCCCGCCGCGAACGCGGCGTTAAGGTCGTCCGCAGTTTCCGAACCGCGTCCCGTGCGCGCCTTCCATGTCCGTGTCCGAGTCCTCCGATCGCCCGATCCGCCTCCTGGTCGTCGACGACCATCCGATGGTCCGTACCGGCATCGGCGCGGTCATCTCGGGGCAGCCCGACATGACGCTGGTCGCGGAGGCCGAGGACGGCCTCGAGGCCGTCGCGATGTACGAACGCCATCGGCCGGACGTCACGCTGATGGACCTGCAGATGCCGCGCATGAACGGGATGGTCGCGATGGGCGAGATCCTCAAGCGCTGGCCCTGGGCGCGCATCGTCGTGCTGACCACCTACCGCGGCGACGTGCAGGCGCTGCGCGCGCTCAAGATCGGGGCCTGGGGCTACCTGCTGAAGAACACCCTGCGCAAGGAGCTGGTCTGCGCCGTGCGCGACGTGGCCGCGGGCAAGCGCTATGTCGCGGCGGAGGTGGCGCTGGAGCTGTCCCGCCGGGTGACCGACGAGGCCCTGTCCGCGCGCGAGGTCGAGGTGCTGGGCGAAGTGGCTGCGGGCGGCGCCAACAAGCAGGTCGCGGACCGGCTGGGCGTGTCCGAGGAGACCGTCAAGTCCCACATGAAGAACATCCTGGTCAAGCTGGGCGCCAGCGACCGTCTGCAGGCCGTCGTCATCGCGATGCGGCGCGGCATCCTCAACGAGGAGCTCTGACGCCACGAGGCGCTCAAGGTGGCGCTCAACGTGGAGTTCAGCGAGGCGCTCTGACGGGCCGGCCGTCGGATCGCGACCGCGATCCGGCGCCGGCGAGCCGCTGCCACCAGTTGCCGCGCCTGCGGCGGTAGGCGACGCGCGCCGGCACCCGCAGGCGCACGGTGGTGCCGCCCGCGTTCGAGCGGACCTCCAGCATCGCCCGCAGACGCGCGGCGCGTTCGCGCATGCCGACCAGTCCCCAGCGGCCGTTGGGCTTGAGCGCGGTGTCGAAGCCGCGACCGTCGTCCGACACCTGCAGCGTGAACGCCCGCGCCGTGTAGACGATGTCCAGCCGCACCGTCGCGGCCTCGGCGTGGCGGAACGCGTTGCTCAAGGCCTCGGTGGCCAGGCGCTGGCATTCCTGCAGCGCGATGGGGTCGAGCGCCCTCGCCTCGCCCTGGACCTCGGCCTCGAAGGCGACGCCGGTGTCCAGCGACCAGCGTTCGCCGATCAGGTGCAGGTCGGCGGCGAGATCGATGGACTCGTCCGCCGGCTCGCGCAGGTTCAGCACGGCGTCGCGGCCGAGCGCGGTCACCTCGTCGGCGCTGTCCAGCGCGTGCTCCATCAGCTTGCGCGCCGGCTCATGCGCGGGGATGACTTCCATCGCCGAATGGAAGCGCAGCATCAGGCCCTGCACGGCCTGCAGGAAGGTGTCGTGGAGCTCGCGCGCGATGCGCTCGCGTTCCACCATGCGTTCCTCCAGCCGCAGCCGCAGCCGGTCGTTGACCGAGCGCAGACGCATCACCGACAGCCACCACAGCAGCGCGAGCACCGCGATCACGCACAGCGCGATGAACCACGGCGTCTGCACGAAGGCGGGAGGGATCTCAATCTCGACGCCGGCGCCGGCCTCGCTCCACAGGCCATCGTTGTTGGAGGCGCTCACCTCGAACCGGTACCGGCCCGGCGCCAGATCGCGGAAGTAGACCTCGCGGTGATGGCCGATGTCCTGCCAGTCGGCGGCCTTGTCGGCGCGCTCACCAATCGCACCTCGCTGACCCCACCCGCCTCTCGGGCCCGTCTCCGCGTCCGCCTCCACCAGGCGGTACCGGAAACGCACCCGCTCCGGCATCGTGAGGCTCGAGGCGGTGAAGGTGATCTTCAGATCGTGGATCCGCATCGGCAGGCGCGCCGGTTCCTGCGCGGAGAAGGGATAGACCTTGCCGTCGGCGAGGATCGATTTCAGCACCACCGTCGGCGCCACCGAGTTGCGCAGCCGGCGGGACGGGTCGATCCACACCACGCCGTCGACGGTGGCGAACCAGATCCGTCCGTTGTTGCCCACGGCCCCGTCCAGCACGCCGGGCAGGCCGTCGAGGTGGTCGAGCGCCTCATGGCGGACGCGATGTCCGGGATGCAGACGGGCCTGTTCCAGCTCATCGGCGCCCACGCGGACCGCGGCCTCCACGGAGGTCAGCCAGAGGTCGCCGTCGGCGGTCGGCACGATGCCGGCGACGCCGGCGAAGGCGCCCTGCACCCCTTCGACAGCCTGAAGGTGCAACTTGCCGTCCAGGCGCCACAAGCCCTTCTGCGTGCCGATCCAGAGCGTCTCGCCCTGCTGCACGAAGACGGACACCTCCCCCAGCACCGGGCGAGGCGGCGCCTCCGCGGCAGGCACCACGGTCGTGAGCCGGTCTCCGTCCAGGACGATGACCAGGCCGTCGTCATACCCGAACCAGACGCGGCCCGCGGTATCGGTGAACAGGGCGGTGACGTTGTGGCCGGGCATGTCGGTGCGCCCGCCCCACAGCGTCCACTGATCGCCGACGACGCGGTACACGCCGACCCGCAGCACGGACACCCACATCGCGCCCTGTGCGTCCTGCGTCATCGCCTCGATGCTGGAATAGTTGTAGCCGCCCTCCGCCGCCGCCGCGGCCGCCACGCGCGCCGATCGATGCCAGCGCTGGTCGGTCCGCCGCTGCCAGATCGAATCCCCCGCGGCGACCCACAGGGTGCCGGCGGGGTCGGTGTAGAGCACGTCGATGCCGATGCTGAAGCGCGGGTCGGTGGCGATGCGTTCCTGGATGCCGGGGTGCGCGCGGGCGATGCGGCCGGTCGAGGTGCCGATCCAGACGCCGCGATCCCCCGCCGGCGCGAGCCCGAACTCCATCGCCTCGGGGTCGAACGGCACCTTGCGGAGCGCCGGCGCGCGGATCCGCTCCAGGCCGCTGCGGGTGGCGATCCACATGTTGCCCTCGCGGTCTTCGAGGACCCGGGTGGCGGGTCCGGCAGGCAGGGACACGGGTTCCGGGGCCTCCAGGCGCGCCGCCGGCGCCGCCGCGACGGTCTGTCGTGGCGCGGGCGGGAAGCGTCCGCCGCCCTTGGGGTTGCCGAACCACAGTTGACCCTGGCTGTCGAAGCCGCAGCGGTTTTCGCCGAGATCCACCGGACGGTCGACCCAGGGCGGCACGTCGCGCGTCGATGTCGATGTCGATGTCGATGTCGATGTCGTGAGCGAAGTCGCCGGTGGCGTGAGGGTCAGCACCCGGGTCGCTTCGCAGACCATCGCGGAGCCGTCGGGATGCAGCAGCAGCGTGGAGAAGTTGCTCCCCCGGATCTTCACCGCCGTCGGCTCGAAACGGGCCGCGCCGCGCGGGAGCCGGTAGACGTGGTCGTTGGCCATCACCCACAGCGTGCGATCGCGGTCCAGCACGATCTCATCCACGGGGTCCGGGGGCACGTTCCAGGTGGCGTTCACCGCCGTCCAGCGATCGCGGTCGAGCCGATACAGACCGCGGGTGGTGCCGACCCACGGGATCCCGTCACCGTCCTGGGCGGATGCGGTCAGCGACGCCCGGGGCAGCCCCTGCTCCGGGCCGTAATTGACGAGCCGCCCCTGATGCAGCCGACTGACACCGCCGAGGTGATGACCGATCCACAAGGCGCCGTCGGCGGCGACATTCAGGGAATAGATATCCTGCGACAGGAGCGGCACGCCGCCGGCGCCGGTGAAGCGCTCGAACTCCACGCCGTCGAAGCGGAACAGGCCACCCGGCGAGCCCATCCAGAGGAAGCCGTCGGGCGTCTGGACCATGGCGGCGATGCCGGTCGGCACGCCCTCACGGACGGTCCACCGCGTCTGGTAGAGCTCGGCGACGCTGTAATCCGCCGGCAAGGCCCAGGCGCCGGTGCGCGGCAGCAGCGCGGCCATGACGAGGCCGACCGCCTGCAGCAGCCGGGTCCAGGCCTGGCTCAGACGCCAGTCGAGTCGTGCGTGGTCTCTGGTCACTCGCTGGCCTGTCGAGGGCTGGCCGGTGGATGGGAAGGTCGCTCAAGGCGCGGGCGGATTATGGACGCGCAAGACCTGACCCCGCGGCGGGTCTTTTCGTCCTCGTCGGCTTCGTGCCCGCCGGCTGGGTGGCCGGCTTCGGACTCGTTGGCTTCGGAGTTGCCGGCTTGGTGCTCGCCAACTTGGGCGCCATCGCGCCCACGGTCTTGCGCAGGTGCTCGACCACGTGCTGCGCGCGCGCCGAGAGCGGCCATTCGGCGCGATGGATCATCCACAGCGTGTCCACCACCGGCGAGCCGCAATCGAGCACCCGGATCTCGTCTTGACGGGGGAAGGCGCGACGCGCGTGCTGCGTCAGGACGGTGAACCCCAGGCCGCGCGCCACCGGTTCGAGCAGCAGGCCGATCTGGTTGCTGAAGCCGCGCACCGGCAGGTCGCGCACCCCTGGCGAGCCGGGGAAATGCCGGCTCAGCAGCCGGTTGGCCATCGCCTGCCCGTCGGGGTGATCGATGAAGCCGATGCGCCGCAGGTCATCCCATTGCGCGCACTTCTCCGAGGCGGGCAGCACCAGCTCCAGCGGCTCCTCCAGGAACGCGCAGCTCGCGAGCCGGGCGTCGTCGGGGCGCAGCGTGACCAGTCCCAGTTCATAGCGGTTGTCGAGCACCGCCTGCAACACGTCGGGATCGGGCGCGAACCGGTGTCGCACCACCAGCCCCGGGCGCTGCGCCTGCAGGTCCAGCAGATGCGGGTAGACGAAGAGGCCGATCCCGCCCGGCGTGATCATGCCGACCTCGCCCTGGCAGGCGTCCTCGTCGGCGAGCCGGCCGCGCAGGCGCTGGTCGGCCTCGTCCAGTTCGCGCCAGTAGTCCAGCGTCGCGAGGCCCGCCGGCGTCAGTTCGATGGCTCTCGGACGACGGATCAGCAGGGGCCCCAGCGAGGCCTCCAGATGCCGCACGTGCTGGCTGACCGCCGCCTGGGTCAGGTCCAGCGCCTCCGCCGCGCGCGTGAAGCTGCCCAGGCGTGCCAGGGTGGCGAAGCTCCGCAGCCATTGAGGATTGAGCATAAGCAAGTCTTATCGCGGCAATAAGGCCGCATCGCTTTTCATTATGGATCGCGGTTCCTAGACTGCGCCTGCGCAGGTCTTTCCTGCGCGCTCCGCCGTTTCCCTTTCCCTTCCTGCCCAAGGTCTCCATGTCCAGCCTGTTCTCTCCGTTCACCCTCAAGGATGTCGTGGTGCGCAACCGCATCGCCGTGCCGCCGATGTGCCAGTACAGCGCGACCGACGGCCTGGTCAACGACTGGCACCTGACGCACTACGCCGGCCTGGCGCGCGGCGGCGCGGGGCTGGTGATCGTCGAGGCGACCGGCGTCGCGCCCGAGGGCCGCATCACGCCGGCCTGCCTGGGCCTGTGGAACGACGAACAGGCCGCGGGCCTGGCGCGCGTGGCCGCGGCCATCGCCGCCGGCGGCGCGGTCCCCGGCATCCAGATCGGCCACGCGGGCCGCAAGGCCAGCGCCCACAAGCCCTGGGAAGGCGACGACCACATCGCCGCCGGTGATCCGCGCGGCTGGGCTACGCTGTCGCCGTCCGCCCTGCCCTTCGGCAAAGGCCTGCCGCAGGTGCCCAAGGCCATGGACAAGGACGACATCGCCCGCGTCCAATCCGACTTCGTCGCCGCCGCGGTGCGTGCCCGCGACGCCGGCTTCCGCTGGCTGGAGCTGCACTTCGCGCACGGCTATCTGGCGCAGAGCTTCTTCTCCGTGCACGCCAACCAGCGCGACGACGAGTTCGGCGGCAGCGCCGAGAACCGCGGTCGTTTCCTGCTGGAAACGCTGCGCGCCGTGCGCCGGGTCTGGCCCGAGCATCTGCCGTTGACGGCCCGCTTCGGCGTTATCGAGTACGACGGCCGCGACGAACAGACGCTGGCCGAAGCCATCGGCCTGACGCGCGCGATGAAGGAAGAAGGTCTGGATCTGCTGAGCGTCAGCGTCGGCTTTTCGACGCCCGAGGCGCAGGTGCCGTGGGGCCCGGCCTTCCTCGGTCCGATCGCGCAGCGGGTGCGCCGCGAGACCGGCCTGCCGGTCGCGTCGGCGTGGGGCTTCCACACGCCGCAGCTGGCCGAACGCGCCGTGGCCGACGGACAGCTGGACCTGGTCATGATCGGCCGCGCGCTGCTCGCCAACCCGCACTGGCCTTACCAGGCCGCGCAGGAACTGAAGCAGGAGAAGCCGACCTGGGTGCTGCCCGCGCCGTACGCGCACTGGCTGGAGCGGTATCAGCCCCAGCAGGGCTGAGCGAAGCGGTTCGCGGCGCACGGTCGCGCCGCGCGGCGTCGGATTGAACCTCGTCGCCCCGCTCAGTGCCGCGCCGCGTCCAGCGGCACCGCCGCCGTCTCCACGAAGATCGACGGCCGGAAGCCCTCGGCATGCCCGCTGGTGGCCCTGCCCGCGTCCGACGCCAGCACCTCGATCGCGAAGGCGGACATCGGCTTCGCGAACAGGTAGCCCTGCAGCTCGTCGCAACCCATCGCGACCAGCTGGTCGCGTTGCGCGGGCGTCTCCACGCCCTCGGCGACGACCTTCAGCTGCAGCACCCGCGCCATCTCGATGACGGCGCGCACGATGGCCTGCGCTTCGACGCTGGTCGCCACATCGGCGACGAAGCTGCTGTCGATCTTGAGTTCCTGCGCCGGCAGCAGGCGCAGCGAACCCAGGCTCGAATACCCGGTGCCGAAATCGTCGATCGACACGTGCACGCCCAGCGCGCCCAGCCGCTTGAACGCGCGACCGGTGACGGTGGCGTGTTCCATCGCGACGGATTCGGTGATCTCGACGGTGAAGCGCTCGGGCCTCAGGCGATGCTTCTTGAGGCCCTTCTCCAGCCGGACGATGAAATCGTCCGACCGCATCTGGTAGCCCGACACGTTGATCGCGACGCGCATCCGCAGGCCCATCTCGCGCCAGCGCGCGGCTTGGGTAAGCGCCGTGTCGGCGACCCAGTCGCCGATCGCGTCGATCACGCCGTAGCGCTCCGCGATCGGGATGAAGCGCGACGGGCTGACCATGCCCAACGTCGGATGCCGCCAGCGCAGCAGCGCCTCGACCGCCGTGACCTGCAGGGTCCCGGCGTTCAGCTTCGGCTGGTAGACCAGTTCAAGTTCCTTGTTCTTGATCGACTCGCGCAGCTCGCGCGCCAGCGTCAATTCCTCGCGCAGCTCTTCCTCCTGCACGGCATCGAAGAACGCATGGCCGTTGCCGCCCAGGCGTTTCACCGAACGCATCGCCGTCTGCGCGCGCCGGATCAGCCGGATCGAGCTGCCGTGCTCGGGCGCCATCGCCACGCCCACCGACAATCCCACGCGCAGCGGCGTCGTCCCGATCACCACGGCCTGTCCCAGGCTGTCGAGCACCTGGCGCACCAGCGCATCGGTCTGCGACGGGGACACCTCGCTCCACAGCGCGAATTCATCCCCCGCGAGCCGGCCCACCAAGGCCTTCTTGCCGCCGATCTGGCGCAGGCGCTCGGCCGTGCGGACCAGCAGGTGATCGCCGAGTTCCTTGCCGTGCTCGTCGTTGACCAGGCGGAAGCCGTCCAGGCCGATGTACAGCAGGCTGCCCCGCCCGTCGCGGCGCTGGAGCGCTTCCAGCACGAGGGCGAACTCATCTTCGAACCGGCGCGACAGCAGCAGGCTGGTCAGCCGGTCGCGCTGACGCCGGCGACCGAGTCGACCGAAGCGCCCCTGAACCGCCATCAGGAGGGTCAGAGTCAGCGCGACGCCCAGCAGGACGCCCAGGAGAACCCACATCAGCGTCAACAACGGCTCCGGAAGTAGGGCAGGAAGTTCGCATGCTAGGCGCTGAATGCGATTCCGTGCGCCCGCAGCACCGGAATGCGGGGGCAGGTCTCACCTGCTGTGACCGGAGGCTGTGAAGAACTCGGCGCCGCCGGGGCGCACAGCGTCGAATCGGTCCAGGGATCGAGGCCTGCGCGCGACACCCACCCTTTGGGGCGATAGGCAAGCGCCGATAGGTGGAAACCCCATGCGCACGGTCATGTCAGCACGATGTCAGGCAGAGACAATGCGCGCTGTTTTTTTGTTTCAAAACAGCGCCTTTTCCTGCTTTCCTGGTCACGAGCCGGGGGCCCGGCGCGACAGCGGGGACGACCCCGGAAAGATCGAGCACAGCATGGCGCTACAGCATTTGACCGACGAGCAGGTGCAGACCTGGTCGCGCGCGCAGAAGGACGAGTGGTGGTTCAAGAACGTCTTCCGCGGCGACATGGCGCAGCTCTCGCTGCGCTCCGGCTTCACCGGCTTCATGCTGGGCGGCATCCTGGCGGCGACCTCGCTGTACATCGGCGGCAAGACCGGCATCAGCGTCGGCGTGGGGCTGACCTCGGTGATCCTGGCCTTCGCGATGTTCCGCATCTTCGCGACGCTGGGCTGGGCCTCGGACTACACGATCCTGGAGAACAACTGCACCCAGTCGATCGCGACGGCCGCGGGCTATGTGGTGTCGCCGCTGTTCTCGTCGCTGGCGGCCTACATGCTGGTGGTGGACCGCATCGTGCCATGGTGGCAGATGATCATCTGGATGGTCGTGATCGCCGTCCTGGGCGTGCTGGTGGCCTTCCCGATGAAGCGGCGCTTCATCAACGAGGACCAGCTCCCCTTCCCTGAAGGCCGCGCCTGCGGCGTGGTGCTGGATTCGCTGTACACCGGCGAAGGCGGCGAAGGCATCTACAAGGCCAAGCTGCTGGCCAAGGTCGCCGGCGCCGCCGCGCTGTACCAGGCCATCGTGAGCGACGGCTGGATGAAGCTGCTGCAGTTCAAGATCCTGCGCATGGACAAGTGGGCCGGCATGACCGAGCCCTGGACCTTCCACGAACGGCTGGACCAGTACTACTACGGCCTGGCCGTGAAGGCCGACATCTGGATCCCCAAGATCCTGGGCACCGACATCCGCGCGCTGGGCCTGCGCCTGACGCTGGACGCGGCGATGCTGGGCGTCGGCGGCCTGATGGGCATCGCGGTGGCGACGAGCTGCCTGCTGGGCGCCTTCGTCAACTTCGTGGTGCTGGCGCCGATCATGATCCAGGCCGGCGACATCGTGCAGCGCGTGGGCCCGACGGGCGCGCTGATCCCGATCTCGCGCGTGGAGATCGTCAACCAGTGGTCGATGTGGTGGGGCGTGGCGATGATGGTCGCGGGCTCGCTGACGACGCTGCTGGCCAAGCCCGACCTGTTCCTGGCGGTGTTCAAGGTCTTCAAGAAGAAGCCCGCGGGCCAGAGCGAAGGCAGCGACCTGCTGAATCACATCGAGGTGCCGCTGTGGATCTCGTATGTCGGCGTGCCGGTCTTCGGCGTGCTGGCGGCATGGACCTCGCACGCGTTCTTCGGCGTGCCCTTCCTGATGGCGCTGATCTCGCTGCCGCTGATCTTCGTGCTGACGGTGATCTGCACGAACTCGATGGCGCTGACCTCGTGGACGCCCACGGGCGCGCTGTCCAAGATCACGCAGTTCACGATGGGCGCGATCGACCGCTCCAACCCGGCGTCCAACCTGGTGCCGGCGGGCATGACCGCCGAGATCGCGTCGAACGCGGCCAATCTGCTGAGCGACATCAAGCCCGGCTACATGCTGGGCGGCAAGCCGCGCCACCAGGCGATCGGTCACATCATCGGCGTGGTGGCGGGCGTGCTGTTCTGCGTGCCGCTGTTCTTCCTGCTGTTCGTGCCGAAGAACGCCGACGGCGTGCGCACGACGGCGACGATCATCTCGGACCAGTTCTCGATGCCGGCCGCGGTGCAATGGCGCGGCGTGGCGGAGATCATCGCCAACGGCCTGCACAGCCTGCCGGCGTCGGCGCTGATCACGATGGCGATCGCGGCGATCTGCGCGGTGGCGATCGAGGTCATCAAGATGGCGACCAAGGGCAAGTTCCCGCTGTCGTCGGTGGCGATCGGCCTGGGCGTGGTGCTGCCGCCGGAGTCGACCTTCGCGATGTGGGTGGGCGCCATGATGTTCTTCATCATGGGCAAGGTCTACAAGACGCCGGGCACGAAGGGGTGGAAGCGCTGGGTGGACGGCTGCGAGCCGATCTGCGCGGGCCTGATCTCGGGCGCGGCGCTGATGGGCATCGGCAACGCGATCGTGAACGTGCTGATCTGAGGAAGCGCGTGAAGTTGAGTTAATCGAGAGTCGATCGGGAGTCGATCGAACAAGGATCGACTTCGAACCGTTCCACGGCCGCCGTTGACGGTGGATCGCGTGGCACAATTCGGGCCCTTCGGCAGGCGTGGGAACGCCTTCCAAGGGCCCGAAGTCGTTTCCGGACGTCGGGCGTCAGATCTACTGATTTCAGTCTGCCCGTAGCTCAACTGGATAGAGCAGCTGCCTTCTAAGCAGCAGGTCGGGGGTTCGAGTCCCTCCGGGCAGGCCACACATTCGCAGCCGGCCGTCGCCGGGCCTGCGCTGAGGCGTCGCTGTCGCGCACCTGAAAGCTCTTCCATTGCTTCGTTGCGGAGCGACATGCTGCAATCGTCGCGGCGCTGTCGCCGGCTGGAGCCACGGAGGAGATCCCTTGACCCCATTGACAACTATCCGATGCCTCGCGCTCGCAGCCCTGCTGAGCGCATCCCTCGTCGCCCTGGCCGAGCCCGAGATCCAGGTCGGGTTCTCGCCTGAAGGCTCGGCGCGGCAGCTCGTGCTGGAGACCATCGCCGGCGCGAAGGAACGCATCCAGATGCTGGGCTACGCCTTCCAGGCGCCGGACATCATGCAGGCGCTGGTCGACGCGAAGCGGCGCGGCGTGCAGGTCCAGGTGGTCGTGGACAAGAAGCGCAACCAGAACAAGCCGAGCCGCAAGGCGATGGACTTCGTGACGAGCCAGGGCGTGGAACTGCGCACCAATGACCATTTCCACATCCACCACGACAAGACGATCATCGTGGACGGGCACACGGTGGAGACGGGCTCGTTCAACTTCGCGCCCTCGGCGGAGACGCTCAACTCGGAGAACGTCGTCGTGATCCGCAATGCGCCGGAGATCGTCCGCCAGTACCTCGCGCACTGGCAGTCGCGCTGGGACCTCGGCAAGCCCTATGACGCGAAGTCGTTCCCGGAGAAGGCCGCTGCTCCGCCCGTGCCCTGAGCGGGGTCAGCCGGGTCAGCGCGGTCGGGCCCCGCGCGGGAAGATCCCGAGCAGCAGGATCCTGGTCGCCGGCAGGCGCACGCGGATCTGGTCGATCACGCGACGCACGCCGGCCGCGGTGACGGCGGGGTGGTGACGTCGATCGCCCGTCTGCTGCGCCGGAATCGTGCGATTCATGGGGCGCGAGCTTAGCGCCTGATACTGTGCCTGTCCGTTCCGATCCACGCCCTTCTCCGACGCCCCCGATGCTCCTGTCCGCGCTCCGCAAGTTCTTCAAGTCCCTCCTCTTCCTGCTGGTCGCCCTGACACTGCTGGCAATCTGGGGATTCGTGGTCGAGCCGCGCTGGGTCGCCCACCGCGAGATCGCCGTCGAGGTCCCCGGCTGGCGCGGCCCGCCGGGATTGAAAGTCGCGGTCGCCTCCGACTGGCACATCGCGCACGAGGTCAGGCACGTCATGACCATTCCGCGGGCGAACGCCATCGTCGACGCGATCAACGCCGCCAGGCCCGACGTCGTGCTGCTGCCCGGGGACTTCATCCATGGGCGCGGCGAGGACGGCACGACACCGGAGCAGGTCGCCGCTGTGCTTGGTCGGCTGAAGGCCCCGCGCGGGGTCTACGCGGTGCTCGGCAACCACGATTGGTGGACCGACGGGCCGCGCTTCCACCGCGCGCTGCGCGCGGCCGGCATCAAGGTCCTGCACAACGAGGCCGTGCCCCTGCCCGACTCGCCGGTCTGGGTCGTCGGCATCGGCGACCTGATGTCGGGCCAGAGCGATCCGGTCCGCGCCACGCGCCGCCTGCCCCCGGGCGCCCAGGCGCTGACGCTGATGCACGACCCCGCCAGCGTGCGCGAACTGCCCCCCCTGGCCGGGCTCACCGTGGCCGCGCATACGCACGGGGGTCAGGTCTGGATCCCCTTCGTCGGCTCCGCGGTCGCGCCGCACGGCTGGCCCAAGGACCAGACCCACGGCTGGGTCGACGTCGACGGCCGGCGGCTCTACATCACCAGCGGTCTGGGCGTCAGCATCTATCCGGTCCGCCTCAACATGCGGCCCGAGTGGGTGATGTTCACCATGAGCGATCGGCCTCGGCAATAGCTCGGCAATATCCCGGCAATCGCTCGGCGATCGCTCGACAAAATGGCCCGCGATTGTGGGACGCTCCATCGGCAATGCTGGCGCTAGCATCGTCCCCATGTGCTACAGCGCCCGTATCCGCCAGGAGTGGAAGACCTTCTGTGCCCGATTGGGCGTGAAGATCTCGCTGGCCGATTACATCGAGCTCTTCTGGGAACGCGCCGACGGCCGCAAGCTGCCTCTCCCCAAGACGATGGAGGCGATGTTCGCGAACCCCAGCACCGGGGATGAGCACCGCGCCTGGGACGCCGTCGTCCGATACCGCGAGACGCGGACGGCGGAAGTGGAGCAGGAGCTTTTCGACCTGCGGCGCCGTGTCGCCGACGCCGAACGCAAGCTCGCCACGAAACCGACGAAGTCCGCCCAGGACAGCCGCCGCATCGCAATGAACAAGATCGACCAGCGCCTGCGCTGGCTCGGCGACCTGCGCCGCGATCTCCCGACCGAGGAGCAGGACGCCCGCATCTATCCCGGGTGGTACGTGCCGGTGATCGTCATGGAGAACGGCGAGCGCGTGCTCAAGCCGATGCGCTACCAGTGCCGCCCGGCAGGCAAGCCGGCCTTCTTCGACACCAAGTTCCCCGGCACCTACAACGCGCGGCGCGACAGCCTGTCCGGCTTCTGGAAGGGTCAGTTCGGCGTGAACCACGGCGTGATGGTCGCCGAGGCCTTCTTCGAAATCGTCGAGCGCGACGGGCGGAAGGTGGTGCTCGAGTTCCGACCCCAGGGGCTGGGCGACATGCTGGTGGCCTGCCTGTGGTCGCGCTGGGAATCGCCGGCAGCGGATGGCGAACCGGGCGAGCCGCCGCTCCTGTCCTTCGCGGCCATCACCGACGATCCGCCGCCTGAAATCGCGGCCACCGGGCACGACCGGTGCGTGATTCCGATCAAGGAAGCGAACCTGGACGCCTGGCTGGATCCGCGCGGCGATCTGGACGCCATGCAGCGCCTGCTCGACGACCGGGAGCGACCGTTCTTCGAGCACCGGCTCGCGGCCTGAATTGCGCTTCGCCCGCGTGATAGCCTCGCGCCCCATGTCCCAAGCGCCCAAAGAGCTCCAAGAATCCCAAGAGCCGCAAGAGCCGCAAGAGCCCCAGGAGCCTCAAGAACCCACCGTCGACGACGTTCCCGCGCGCGCCTCGCTGCCCGAGGTCCTGCTGCTCGCCAGCGTCTTCGTCATCGCCGCCTGCGGCCTGGTCTACGAGCTGGCCGCCGGCGCGCTCGCGAGCTACCTGCTCGGCGACTCGGTCCTGCAGTTCTCGACCATCATCGGCGCCTACCTCTTCGCGATGGGCGTGGGTTCCTGGCTGTCGCGCTACATCGACCGGCAACTGGTCGCGCACTTCCTGCGCCTGGAACTGCTCGTCGGCGTCGTCGGCGGTCTGATGCCGGCCGCGCTCTTCACCGCGCACAGCCTGCTGCCGCCGTCCCAGGTCGCCGGCTTCCGCGTGCTGCTCTACGGACTGGTACTGCTCGTGGGCACGCTGGTCGGCCTGGAAATCCCGCTGGTGATGCGCATCCTCAAGCGCCACTTCCGCCAGCGCTACGCGCTCAAGGAGCTGGTGTCGCAGGTGCTCACCTTCGACTACCTCGGCGCGCTGCTGGTCGCCGTCGCCTTCCCGCTGCTGCTGGTGCCCAACCTCGGACTGGTGCGCACCGGCCTGTTCTTCGGGCTGCTGAACGTCGCCGTCGCGGTGTGGGCGCTGTGGCTGTTCCGCGCGGAACTGCGCAGTTGGCGGTCCCACGCCGTGACCTGCGCGGTCTCCATCGGGATCCTCGCCGCGGCCATGGCCGGCGCCGACCGGCTCAGCACCTGGGCCGAGGACCGCTTCTACGGCGAGCAGATCGTCTTCAAGGAAAGCAGCAACTACCAGCGCATCGTCGTCACGCAGGGCGCGGCGGGCACGCGGCTGTTCCTCAACGGCAACCTGCAGTTCCACTCGCGCGACGAGTACCGGTATCACGAGGCCCTGGTACACCCTGCGATGGCCGCGCAGGGCGCGCCGCGCAAGGTGCTGGTGCTGGGCGGCGGCGACGGCATGGCCGTGCGCGAGATCCTGCGTTATCCGTCGGTCGAGCAGATCACGCTGGTCGAGCTCGACCCGCACATGACGACGCTGTTCTCGACCATGCCGCTGCTCAAGGGGCTCAACAAGGACGCGCTGCTGAGCCCGAAGCTGCGCATCGTCAACACGGACGCCTTCGCCTGGCTGGAGACGGCCGACGAGATCTTCGACGTCATCGTCATCGACTTCCCCGATCCAAGCAATTTCGCGCTCGGCAAGCTGTACACGGCCAGTCTCTACAAGATGGTCGACCAGCACCTCAGCGCCTCCGGCTACGCGGTGATCCAGTCGACCTCGCCGCTGGTGGCGCCGCGCGCGTTCTGGACCGTCGTCAACACGGTGGAGTCGGTCGGTCTGACCGCCACGCCGTACCACGCACATGTCCCGAGCTTCGGCGAATGGGGCTTCGTGCTGGCGAGCCGGCGACCCTGGTCGATGCCGCGCCAGCTGCCGGACGGTCTGCGTTTCCTGAGCCTGGACGGCATGCCCGCGCTGATGAGCTTCCCGACGGACATGGCGCGGCCGGAACACCTCGAAGTCAACCGGCTCTCCAACCAGGTGCTGGTCCACGAGTTCGAACGCGAATGGGGCAAGCTGCATTGAAGCGCCGCGACCTGCTGACGCGCACGCTGACGGCCTCGCTCGCGGCGTCGCTCGTGCCGATGCTGTCGGCATGCGGGCGCGAGGCGCGGCCGCTCGCCGACCGGCTGGCGGAGCGCCTTGCGGAACTCCCCGGCGGCTGGACCGGCGCGAACTGGGAACGCGGCCATCGGCTGCGAGGTGTCCTGCCCGTCTGGTCGGCGGCCACCGGCGCGCCCAGGCGCGCGCAGGTGCTGGTGCTCGGCGCGGGGATCGCGGGACTGGCCTGCGCGCGTCGGCTGCGGCTGCAAGGCGTCGATGTCGCGCTGCTGGATCTGGAGGACCGCCCCGGCGGCAACAGCCGCGGTCATCGAATCGGCGCGGGGCCTGCTCTAGGCGAAGGCCTGCGTTGCCCGCTCGGCGCGCATTACCTGCCGACACCGGGGCCGGAAGCGGTTGAGGTGCGGGCGCTGCTGGAAGACCTCGGCCTCGCGCGTCAGGAACACGGCAAGACCGTGTATGAGGAGCGCTGGCTCTGCCACAGCCCGCAGGAGCGGCTCTGGTGGCAGGACCAGTGGGTCGACGGCCTGCTGCCGCCGGCGGAGTCGCCGGAGGTGCAGGCGCAGTACCGCCGATTCGGAGAGCTGGTCGACCAGGCGCGGCACGAGGTCGGCTTCGCGATGCCGAGCACCCACCACGCGTGGACGCCGGCGCATCAGGCGCTCGATGCCAAGACCTTCGCCGCGTGGCTCGACGAGCATCAACTGACCGCGGCGCCGCTGCGCTGGTACCTCGACTACTGCTGCCGCGACGATTACGGCGCCGATGCGACGCAGGTGTCCGCGTGGGCGGGGCTGCACTACTTCGGCAGCCGTCACGGCTTCATGAGCGGCGAGGAACGCGAGGCCGTGCTGACCTGGCCGCAAGGCAACGGCTGGTTGTCGGAACGTCTGGCCGCACCGCTGGCGGACGCCTTCCATGGTGGCCGCACGGCGCTGCGCGTGCGCGAGGAGCGCCACGGCGTGCGGGTGCTCGTCTGGAACGACAAGGAACAGGCTGCGGAGTGCTGGGAAGCCGATCAGGTCGTGATGGCGATGCCGCTGTTCATCGCGGCGCGGCTGCCCGAGCAACCACCGACCGCGTTGACGGAAGCCGCCGGCACCATGCGCTACGCGCCATGGCTGGTCGCGAACCTGCTGCTGGACGCGCCGCCGCTGGAGCGGCTCGGCGTGCCGATGTCCTGGGACAACGTCGCCTACGGCGGCGAGGCGCTGGGTTACGTCAACGCAAAGCAGCAGGACCTCGATCCCAGCCGCGGCCCGATGGTGCTGACCGCTTACCGCTCGCTGCGCGAGTCTCAGCGCAAGGACTTGCTGCAGGACGACTGGCGCGCCTGGAGCGCCCACGTGCTCTCGGACATGGCGCCCCTGCATCCCGACCTGCCGGAGCGGCTGCAGCGCATCGAGCTCATGCGTTACGGGCACGCGATGAGCATCCCGCATCCGGGGCTGCGAGGATCGCAGGCGCTGACCGCGCTGCGCGAGCAAGCGCACGGCCGGCTGCACTTCGCGCATGCGGACCTGGCAGGCTACTCGGTGTTCGAAGAGGCCTTCACGCAAGGTGAGACCGTGGCCGCCCGGTTTCTGGACAGGCGTCGCGGGAGCACTTGAGCGAGATCGCGCGCGCCTGGATTCACGGGAACACCGCGTCCACGCCCCGGTCCCGCATCATGCGCAGCAGCCTGAGCTCCGCGCCTTTGGGCTTGCCCAGCCCCTGCGCCCATCGACGAATGCGCCGATCCGTCGTGTTGAGCATGCGTGCCACTGAGTAGACGTTGCAAGAGGGCTGCCCCAGGATCGCCTGGAAGTCCTCCGGGGTCAGCGGCTCCGGGGGCAGCATGCCCGCATGCTCGATCCTCCTGGCCGCGTTGTCATCAAATGCGCCGCATGCGTGGAGTGCACGACTCAGGCGCAGCATCTCCAGCACCGTTTCGTTCTTCCTTTTCCTCATCACAGCTCAACTCCTTCAGTTCTTGATTGGTCACGGCCTCAGACAGGCTCGCCTCATTCATGCCGTTCAATTCACGCGCCATCTCCGCGCAAAGCAAACGCGTCCCCTCATCGACGTCATCCATCGCGTTTTTGGCGAAGCCCTTGATGAAGAACCACGGACCGCCGCGGCGATTGGCGACGAGCGCGCGATACCCGCCTCGCTTGCCAGCCCCGGATCGTGCGATCCGCTTCTTCACCAGTCCACTACCCAGATCTGCGTCTGATCAATCCCCGTGCCATTTCAGCCACAGCGCGGCACAGGTCGCGCTCGCTCAAGACCTGCTTGCTCATCCATCGGCGAAAGCCTTCCACCACGTACACCGATCCGATCACGTCGATCTCCGGCGAAACTGCGATGACGATCAGTGCGGCGTCCTGCGCTTGGGAATCTCGTCCTGAAGGAGGCCTTCTGTTGGGGGATCGAATGGACGCTCCGCGGACATGCCCTGCTCGATTCGGTCGTTGAGGTGACAGCGGTGAGCGCATTCCCTGCGCAGAATGTGCCCACCTTCGCCGTTCAAGGATTCTTCCGATGCCGCACGAGCTCGACCAGGCCATCCTCCTCGCCCCCGCCGGCGGCCACCGCTTCGCCGGCGCGACGAATCCGGCCTATGCCAACATGGTCGGACCGTTCGGCGGCACGACCGGCGCGGCGATGCTCAACGCCGCGCTGCTGCATTCAGAGCGCATCGGCGAGCCGATCGCGCTGACGATCAACTTCTGCAGCCCGCTCGCCGACGGCGCCTTCGAGGTCGAGGCCCGACCCGCCCGCACGAACCGGTCGACGCAGCATTGGGTGCTCGAGCTCACGCAGAACGGCGAGGTCGCCGCCACCGGCAGCGCCGTCTTCGCGCAGCGTCGCGAGACCTGGTCCGCCAAGGAGGCCGAACTGCCGGCGGACATCCCGCCCGCTTCCGAGCTCAAGCCGCTACCGAAGGTCGGCTTCCTGCCGGCCTGGGTCTCGCGCTATGACATGCGCTTCCTGCCCGGCTTCGGGCCGGGGCCGTTCGACGGCCAGGAGCAGCCACATTCGATCAGCCGCTACTGGGTCCGCGACGAACCCGCGCGACCGATGGACTTCCCGTCCCTCGCCGCGATCTGCGACAGCTTCTTCCCGCGGATCTTCGTCCGCCGCCGCCAGCCCGGCGCGATCGGCACCGTCACGCTGACGACCTACTTCCATGCGGACTCGGTCATGCTCGCGCAACAGGGCGAGCGCCACGTGCTCGCGATGGCGAAGGCGCTCAACTTCCGCAACGGCTACTTCGACCAGACCGCCGAAGTCTGGAGCGACGACGGCCACATGCTGGCCAGCACGCACCAGATGGTCTATTTCAAGGCATGAGGGCGACGTCGACTGCGTCGCCGCCGGACTCAACCGCCCGTCACCGGCGGGAAGAACGCCACTTCCGCGCCGTCCTCGACGGGCGTGTCTTCGGGCAGGATCTGCTGGTTCAGCGCGCAACGGATCGCGCGGCCGCGCGCCAACGCCTCCGCGTGCGCCGCGTCGCTGGCAATCAGCGCGTCGCGGATCGAGCCCAGCGTCGCGCCGGCATGGTGGGCGAAGCGCTCGTCGGTCCCCAGGGCCTCGCGCAGCGAGGCGAAGTAGCGCACGGTGATCGTCATCTCGGGTCGATTCTCTCGGGTCGATTCGTCAGAACAGCTCGTTGAACGGAATGAAGCGCAAGACCTGACCCGGCGTCACCATGCTGCCCGGCGGCAGATCGATCAGTCCATCGGCCCAGGCCGCCGAGCTCATCACGCCCGAGCTCTGGTTGCCGAACAGCTGCAGTCCGCCCGCGTCGCTCAGCTTCGCGCGCAGGAACTCGCGGCGCTTGTCGGCCTTGGTCCAGGTGAACTCGGCCGGCAGCGGCAAGGCGCGCGGCACCAGCTGCGTCGCGCCCTGCATCCGCAGCAGCACCGGCCGCACGAACAGCAGGAAGGTGACGAAGCTCGACACCGGGTTGCCCGGCAGTCCGATGAACCAGGTGCGGCCGCCGGTGCTGGTCACCTCGCCGAACGCCAGCGGCTTGCCGGGCTTGATCGCGATCTGCCACAGGTCCAGCCGGCCTTCGCGTTCGAGCGCGGGCTTCAGGTGGTCTTCCTCGCCGACGGACACACCGCCGGAGCTGAGGATCAGGTCCGTGTCCTTCGACGCCTCGCGCAGCGCCGCGCGGGTCGCTTCCAGCGTGTCGGGCACGATACCGAGATCGCGCACCTCGCAGCCCATCGCCAGCAGCAGCGCGTGCAGCGTCGTGCGGTTGGAGTTGTAGATCTGGCCGGGGCCCAAAGGCTGGCCCGGCAGCACCAGTTCGTCGCCGGTCGAGAACAACGCGACGCGCGGGCGCGCCGCCACCGTCAGCGCCGCCGCACCGGCCGTCGCGGCCAAGCCCAGGGATGCCGCATTCAGACGCATGCCGGCGCTCAGCACGGGCTGACCGACGCGCAGGTCTTCGCCTCGACGGCGAATGTGGAGGCCCACCGTCAGCGGTCCGTTGATGCGCACCTGGCCGAGGCTTCCCGCCGCGCCTGCGGCATCGGCGATCGCCTCGCACTGCTCCTGCATGAGCACCGAGTCGGCGCCTTCGGGCACCGTCGCGCCTGTGAAGATCCGCGCCGCCGTGCCCGGCTGCAGCGGCTGGGGCACCGATCCCGCCGGCACGCGCTGCGACACGGGCAGCACCGTGCCCTCGCCGCCCAACGCGGCGACGTCGGCCGCGCGCATCGCGTAGCCGTCCATCGCGCTGTTGTCGTACGGCGGCACGTCCAGCGGGGACACCAGGTCCTGCGCCAGCACGCGGCCGCGCGCCAGCGGCGTGGTCACGGATTCGGTCCGACCCAGGGCCGTGACCTGCGAGAGCAGGCGCTCCAGCGCTTCTTCCATCGGCATCATCGGCGCGCGCGGTGCACCTGCGCTGGCAGCAGCCGCAGGCGTTGCGGAAGCCGCGGCGGCACCCGGAGCGTGCTTCGCGTCAGACATGGTCGACGATGAACTGCTTGACCTGATCCACCGAGACCGGCATGACGCTCACCCGCTTCGGCCGCGATTCGAGGTCGTCCAGCGCGGCCGGACGCGGCGGCACGATGCCCAGCGCTTCCTCGATGGTGACGGCGAACTTCGCCGGCAGCGCCGTCTCCAGCACCAGCATGGGCACCCCCGGCTCGCGCTTCGCGAGCGCGACCTTCAGGCCATCGGCGGTGTGCGTGTCGATGACGACGCCGTACTGCTGGTGGCACAGCCGGATCGTCGCCACGCGGTCCTCATGCGTGCTGCGGCCGGAGACGAAGCCGTAGCGCTCGCCGATGCGGGCACGTTCTTCCGCCGTGATCTCGAAGAAGCCGTTCGAGGCCAGTTCCTCGCCGAACAGCCGATTCACGCGGTCGCCGTCGCGGTCCAGCAGGTCGAACACGAAACGCTCGAAGTTGCTCGCCTTGGAGATGTCCATCGACGGGCTGGAGGTCTCCAGCGTGTGCGCCGCGCCGCGCGGGCGGTAGACGCCGGTGCGGAAGAACTCGTCGAGCACGTCGTTCTCGTTGGTCGCGACGACCAGACGCTCGATGGGCAGGCCCATCATGCGCGCCACATGGCCCGCGCAGACGTTGCCGAAGTTGCCCGACGGGACGGTGAAGCTCACGCGCTCGCCGTCGGTCTTCGTCGCCTGGAAGTAGGCGGCGAAGTAGTAGACGACCTGCGCCAGCAGCCGCGCCCAGTTGATCGAGTTGACGGTACCGATGCGGTGACCGCGCTTGAACGCGAGGTCGTTCGAGACCGCCTTGACGATGTCCTGGCAGTCGTCGAACACGCCTTGAACGGCGATGTTGTGGATGTTGGGATCCTGCAGGCTGAACATCTGCGCCTGCTGGAACGGGCTCATGCGCCCGTGCGGGCTCAGCATGAAGACCTGGATGCCGGCCTTGCCGCGCATCGCGTACTCGGCGGCGCTGCCGGTGTCGCCGGAGGTGGCGCCCAGGATGTTGAGCGTCTCGCCGCGGCGCTGCAGCTCGTACTCGAACAGCTGACCGAGCAGCTGCATCGCCATGTCCTTGAACGCCAGCGTCGGACCGTTGGACAGCGCCACCAGCGCAAGGCCTGGCTCCAGCGGCTTCAGCGGCGTGATCTGCGGCGTGCCGAAGACCGCTTCCGTGTAGGTCCGGTGCGCGATCGCCTTCAGGTCGGCGGCGGGGATGTCGTCGATGTAGAGCGACAGGATTTCAAACGCCAGGTCGGCGTACGACAGGCCGCGCCAGCGCGCCAGCGTGGCGGCATCGATCTGCGGATACGAGGTCGGCAGATAGAGCCCGCCGTCGGGCGCCAGGCCCTCCAGCAGGATGTCGCAGAAGTGGCGCTCGCCCTGATCGCCTCGGGTGCTGAGGTATTTCACGCCAGCTCTTCCTTGCGCAGCTTCACGATGGGCGCCAGCACCGTCGTCAGCGCCTGCATCTTCGACAGCGCCTCGCTCATGCGGCCTTCCTGCGTGTCGTGCGTCAGGATGATCAGGTCGGTCTGGCTCTCGCCTTCGGCCGACTCGCGCTGCAGCACCGCGTCGATGCTGATCTCGTGTTCGGCCAGGATGGTCGTGATGCTCGACAGCACGCCCGCCTGGTCCGCCACCCGCAGGCGCAGGTAGAACGCCGTCTGCACCTGCGCCATCGGCAGGATGGGGGTGTCGTTCATCGCGTCCGGCTGGAAGGCCAGGTGCGGCACGCGGTGGTCCGGATCGGCCGTGGCCAGGCGCGTGATGTCGACCAGGTCGGCGATCACCGCCGAGGCCGTCGGCTCCGCGCCCGCGCCCTTGCCGTAGTACAGCGTCGTGCCGACCGCGTCGGCCTGCACCAGCACCGCGTTCATCGCGCCTTCGACGTTGGCGATCAGTCGGCCCGCCGGGATCAGCGTCGGATGGACGCGCAGCTCGATGCCGTTCTCTCTTCTGCGCGCGATGCCCAGCAGCTTGATGCGATAACCCAGTTGCTCCGCGTACTTGATGTCGGTCGCCTGCAGTGCCGTGATGCCCTCGACATGCGCCTGCTCGAACTGCACCGGGATCCCGAACGCGATCGCGCCCATGATCGTGGCCTTGTGCGCGGCGTCCACGCCCTCGATGTCGAAGGTCGGATCGGCCTCGGCATAACCCAGCCGCTGCGCCTCCTTCAGCACCGTCGCGAAGTCCAGTCCCTTGGAGCGCATCTCCGACAGGATGAAGTTGGTCGTGCCGTTGATGATGCCGGCGATCCACTCGATGCGGTTGGCCGTCAGACCTTCGCGCAGCGCCTTGATGATGGGGATGCCGCCGGCCACCGCCGCCTCGAAGGCGACCATCACGCCCTGCTCGCGCGCCGCGGCGAAGATCTCGCTGCCATGCACCGCCAGCAGCGCCTTGTTGGCCGTCACCACATGCTTGCCGGCCTTGATCGCGTCCAGCACCAGCGTGCGCGCGATGCCGTAGCCGCCGATCAGCTCCACGACGATGTCGATCTCCGGATTGGCGATCACCTCGCGCGCGTCGGACACCACCGTGCAGGCGTCGCCGACGATGCTGCGCGCGCGCTCCACGTCCAGATCGGCCACCATCGCGATCTCGATGCCGCGGCCGGCGCGTCCACGGATCTCTTCCTGGTTGCGGCGCAGCACCTGGAAGGTGCCGCCGCCGACGGTGCCAATGCCCAGCAGGCCAACTTTGATCGGGTTCATCGTCTTGTCTTTCAGAAGGTCGGGAGGTCAGCGTGCGTGGCGTTTGCGGTATTGCGCCAGGAATCGCTCGATGCGGCCGATGGCTTCACGGAGATCGTCCGTGTTGGGCAGGAACACGAGCCGGAAATGATCGGGGGCCTGCCAGTTGAAGCCCGTCCCCTGGACGATCAGCACCTTCTCTTCGGCCAGCAGTTCGTAAGCGAACTGCTGGTCGTCCTCGATCGGGTAGATCTTGGGGTCGAGGCGGGGGAACATGTACAGCGCGGCCTTGGGCTTGACGACGCTCACGCCGGGGATCTGCGTCAGCAGCTCGTACGCGAGGTCGCGCTGGTGGCAGAGCCGGCCGGTCGGCGCAACCAGGTCCTTGATGCTCTGGTAGCCGCCCAGCGCCGTCTGGATCGCGAGCTGGCCCGGCGTGTTGGCGCACAGCCGCAGCGAGGCCAGCATGTTCAGGCCCTCGATGTAGTCGCGGGCATGGCGCTTCTCGCCCGAGACCACCATCCAGCCGGCGCGGTAGCCGCAGCTGCGGTAGTTCTTGGACAGGCCGTTGAAAGTCACGAACAGCACGTCGTCGGCCAGGCTGGCCATGCTGGTGTGGGTGTTGCCGTCGTAGAGCGTCTTGTCGTAGATCTCGTCGGCGAAGACGATCAGCTCGTGGCGGCGCGCGATCTCGATGAGGCCCAGCAGCACGTCGTCCGGATACAGCGCGCCAGTCGGGTTGTTGGGGTTGCAGACCATGATGCCGCGGGTGCGCGGCGTGATCTTGCTTTCGATGTCCGCCAGGTCCGGCAGCCAGCCGCTGCCCTCGTCGCACAGGTAGTGCACCGGGCGTCCGCCCGACAGGCCCACCACCGCCGTGTACAGCGGGAAGTCGGGCGACGGGATCAGGATCTCGTCGCCGTCGTTGACCAGCGCGTTGATCGCCATCTGGATCAGCTCGGACGCGCCGTTGCCCAGGTAGACGTCGTCCACCGTCACGCCGCGCACGCCCTTCTCCTGCGTGTAATGCACCACCGCCTTGCGCGGCGCGAACAGGCCCTTGCTGTCGGTGTATCCGCCGGCGTCGGCCAGGTTGCGGATCATGTCCTGGACGATCTCGTCCGGCGGCGTCAGCCCGAACACCGCCGTGTTGCCGATGTTGAGCTTGATGATCTTCTGACCCTCTTCCTCCATCTGCCGCGCCTTGTCCAGCACGGGTCCGCGGATGTCGTAACTGACGCTGGAAAGCTTGCTGGACTTGGCGACGGTTCTCAAGATGACTCCGGGCGAGGTTTCAGGGCGCGTCCTTCGGGTTTCATGAGAAGCGCGCGCAGGGGAAAATCGGGGCCATCGATTTAAACACAGGGTAATCGCGGGTAATCCCACGCCCGCGGGGACACACCCTCCGTCGCTGCCAGAATCACCCTCAATGAAATTTCAACCCGACCAGCCGCTCGGCGGCAACATGATTTCCGCCCACGACCTGCACCACGTCTGGGTCAACGGCGTCGAGCAGGCTCACAGCGTGCTGGTGCCGTGGCAGGGCCAGCCGGAGAACTGGGACGTCACCCGCTTCGAGGACCTCAACGAGGCCCACTTCGAGCGCATCCTGAAGCTCAAGCCGGAGCTGGTGATCTTCGGCAGCGGCTCCAAGCTGCGCTTCGTCCGTCCCGCGCTGTACCGGGGCCTGATCCAGGCCCGCATCGGCATGGAGACCATGGACATCGGAGCCGCCTGCCGCACCTACAACGTGCTGGCCAGCGAAGGTCGAGCGGTGCTCGCCGCCTTGCTGATCGAGGCCTGACGGCGTCCTGAGCGCGCGCCTGCGGGCGCCCGCGGACGTCCGCAAACGCCGCCGCCGCCGCGGCCCGCCTCCCCCTCTCAGGGAGGCCAATCACTCGTCCATGTCAGAGGGGGCGAGGAACGACCCATTCAACGTATAATCGCTGGCTATGCCCACCCGGGCACATCTCTCTGAAGAACGCCACATGACGCCAGCGCTCAACAAACCCCTCCCGGACATTGAAGCTCTTGCCACGGGAGGCGTGAAGTTCACTCCCAAGGAATTCCTGGGACGGGTCGTGGTGCTGTACTTCTACCCGAAGGACAACACCCCGGGCTGCACGACGGAAGCGATGCAGTTCCGCGATCATCACAAGGAATTCGTCAAGGCCGGCGCCGTCGTGCTGGGAGTCTCCCGCGACAACATGGCCTCGCACGACAAGTTCAAGCAGAACCTGGAACTGCCGTTCGAGCTCATCGCCGACACGGAAGAGAAACTCTGCCACATGTTCGGCGTGGTCAAGAACAAGATCATGTACGGCAAGAAGGTCAAGGGCATCGAGCGCTCGACCTTCCTGATCGACGCCCAGGGCATCCTGCGCGAAGAGTGGCGCGGGCTGAAGGTCGCCGGCCACGTCGAGGAAGTCCTGAAGGCCGTCAAGGCCCTCAAGAAGGAAGCCGCCTGACCGCACGCCGGATCCGCGCGTCTGTTGCGCGCGTCCGAACTTCTTCCGTCCGTCACGGACGGGGGCCGGGAGTTGTGCATAATCAGTCGCATGCCCCTGTGCCTGATCGCAGCGAACGACTTCCCGAGAACGAGCCGCACCGGCCCCGGTGCGGCTTTTTGTCTTCTGGGGTCCGCAAGCGAATTCGAGGCCACCGATGCCGCCGACACCTCCGGCATCGCCAGCGCCCGTCAGGCCCGGGGCATGACCCCTGGTCGGCATCGCCCCAGGCTCATCACGCAAGCCCGTCACCCCCGCACATGCCACTGCCCAAGCCTCCGACCAAGCGCGCCAGCCGCCTAGATTCCGACGCCTACGCGACCGACCTGTCGCCCAGCAAACGCCCTCCCGCGCTCGAGGCCAGACCGTCCGCCCCCCTCGCCACTTCCCGCGCCGAACCCGCGCCGCGGGCCGAGGCGCGCGCGGAGTTGCCGGCCCCGGCCACCGCACCGACCGGCACCACGACGCCGTCGTCGTCGGCCAGCGCGCGCCCGCGTGCCGAGCCGGTGGAAGCCCGCGGCGGCCAATCGCCGTCGCTGGCGCTGGTCTCGCCCGCTCCTTCCAAGGCGCCGGCGAAGAAATCCGCCCCGGCCCGCTCGAAGGCGCGCAAGCCGGCGGGCGATCCCAAGCTGTTCGTGCTCGACACCAACGTGCTGATGCATGACCCGATGTCACTGTTCCGCTTCGAGGAGCATGACATCTACCTGCCGATGATCACGCTCGAGGAGCTGGACGGCCACAAGAAGGGCATGACCGAAGTCGCCCGCAACGTGCGTCAGGTCAGCCGCGACCTGGACGCGCTGGCCACCAGCCTGAAGTCGAGCACAATCGAGGAGATGTCCAAGGGCCTGCCGCTGGACCAGACCGGTCACCGCGCGGCCGGCGGCAAGCTGTTCTTCCAGACCACGCTGTTCGAGACCCCGCTGCCGCAGGGCCTGCCGCAGGGCAAGGCCGACAACCAGATCCTGGGCGTCGTCCAGGCGCTGAAGCAGCAGCAGCCCGGCCGCGAGGTGGTGCTGGTGTCCAAGGACATCAACATGCGCATCAAGGCCCGCGCGCTGGGCCTGCCGGCGGAGGATTACCGCAACGACAAGACGCTGGACGACTCCGACCTGCTCTACACCGGCGTGCAGGCCTTGCCGGCCGACTTCTGGGAGCGCCACGGCAAGACGATGGAGAGCTGGCAGCAAGGCGGCACCACCTTCTACCGGATCAGCGGCCCGCTGGTGCCGACGCTGCTGGTGAACCAGCTGGTCTACCTGGAGGCGCCGGGCGCCGCGCCGCTGTATGCCAAGGTGCAGGAGATCACCGGCAAGACGGCGGTGCTGCGCACGTTGAAGGACTACGGTCACCAGAAGCATTCGGTCTGGGGCGTGGCTTCGCGCAACCGCGAGCAGAACTTCGCGCTCAACCTGCTGATGGATCCGGACTGCGACTTCGTCACCCTGACCGGCTCGGCCGGCACCGGCAAGACGCTGATGACGCTGGCCGCCGGCCTGTCGCAGGTGCTGGACGAGCGCCGCTACAGCGAGATCATCGTCACCCGCGTGACGGTCCCGGTCGGCGAGGACATCGGTTTCCTGCCCGGCACGGAAGAGGAAAAGATGGGCCCGTGGATGGGCGCGCTCGACGACAACCTGGAAGTGCTGGGGCGCGGCGACGGCGCCGCCGGGGAATGGGGCCGCGCGGCCACCAACGACCTGGTGCGCAGCAAGATCAAGATCAAGAGCCTGAACTTCATGCGCGGGCGCACCTTCCTGAACAAGTACGTGATCATCGACGAGGCGCAGAACCTGACGCCCAAGCAGATGAAGACGCTGATCACCCGCGCGGGTCCGGGCACGAAGATCGTCTGCCTGGGCAACCTGGCGCAGATCGACACGCCCTACCTCACCGAGGGCAGCTCGGGCCTGACCTTCGCGGTCGACAAGTTCAAGGGCTGGGCCCACAGCGGTCACGTCACGCTGGCGCGCGGCGAGCGCTCGCGGCTGGCGGACTTCGCGTCCGAGGTGCTCTGACCTCGGCGTGAGCGCCGGGCCTTTCGGGCCCTTGTTCGCCACGACCTCAACAAGCCACCCCTCGGGGTGGCTTTTTCATGCGCCCTACGCCTCGGGGGTCAGCTTGGCCTGGACGGTTTCCTCGGCGGCGCCCTCGTCGCGGCGCAGCTGGTAGAAGATGAACGCCGCCAGCGCGGCCATCGCGCCCAGCGCCAGGTAGGTGCCGTGGAAAGCCGGCACGATCGCGGCACCCTGGGTGCGCGGCAGCCCGTGCGAGAACAGCAGCAGGAAGGCGCTCGAGGTCGCCACGCCCAGGCTCATCGACAGCTGCATCACCACCGCCAGCAGGCTGTTGCCGGGGCTGGCGGTGCGTTCGTCGAGGTCGCCCAGCGTCAGCGTGTTCATCGCGGTGAACTGCATGCTGTTGACCATGCCGAACAGCCCGAGGTGGATCGCCAGCCACAGGTGCCCGACGCCGCGCGGGATCAGCGCGAAGCTCGCGATCAGCGCGCCCAGCAGCAGCGTATTGACGATCAGCACGCGGCGGTAGCCGGCGCGCTTGATCAGGCGGATCGCCAGCGTCTTGGTGAACATCGCGCCGAGCACGGAAGGGATCATCGACAGCCCCGCCTCGCTGGGCGAGAAGCCCAGCCCGACCTGCAGGAACAGCGGCGTCAGGAACGGCGTCGCGCCGCTGCCCAGCCGCGCAAAGACATTGCCCAGCAGCCCGATGCGGAAGGTCGGCACGGCGAAAAGCGCGGGCGTGAAGAGCGGCTCGTCGGTGCGGGTGGCGTGCAGCCAGTAGGCCATCATGCAGGCCACGCCGGCGATCAGCATCACGAAGCACACGGCGACGCTGACCATGTGCTCGCCGAAGCCCTGCAGCGCCAGCGACATCAGCATCAACCCGACGCTGAACAGGCCGTACCCGCCCCAGTCGAAGCGCTTGCCGATGGGACCCTTGATCTCCGGCATGAAGCGCCGGCAGGCCACGGCGCCGGCCAGGCCCACCGGCAGGTTGATCAGGAAGATCCAGTGCCAGCTGACGAACTCCACCAGCACGCCGCCCAGCGTCGGCCCCAGCAGCGGTCCGAGCAGCCCCGGCAGGCTGATGAAGGTCATCACGGCGAGGAACTCGGCCTTCGGGAAGGCGCGCAGCACGACCAGCCGCCCGACGGGCACCAGCAGCGCGCCGCCGACGCCCTGCACCACCCGCGAAGCCACCAGCACGTGCAGGCTGGGCGACACCGCGCAGGCCAGCGAGCCCAGGCTGAACAGCCCGATCGCCCACAGGAAGACGGTGCGGGTGCCGAAGCGGTCCGCCAGCCAGCCGGACGCGGGGATCAGCAGGGCCACCGTCAGCAGGTAGGCGACGACGGCCGACTGCATCCGCAGCGGGTCCTCGCCGAGGTCGCGCGCCATGCCGGGCAGCGCGGTGTTGAGGATGGTCGTGTCCAACGTCTGCATGAAGAACGCCAGCGCGACGACCCAGGGCAGCCAGCGCCGGGTGGCGTCGTCGAGGACCGGGCGGCCGAGCACGTCGAGCGGTGTCGTCGAGGAGGAAGGCATGGGCGGCATCCGGCAAGTATCGGACCCCGGCGGCGTAGGATGTGCGACCCATGCGCTTCTACGTTTCCGACCTCGACGGCACCCTGCTCGATCCGCAGGCCCGCCTGTCCGACGCCACCCGCGCCGGCCTCATAGAACTGCTGGCCGAGGGCCTGGCCTTCACCGTCGCCAGCGCGCGGCACGTGGTGTCGATCGCCCGCATCCTCGACGGCCTGCCCATCTCATTGCCGGTCGTGTCGTCCAACGGCGCCTACATCAGCGACCTGCGCACCGGCCGGCACGAACTGGTCAACGCGATGGAACCGGCGCTCGGTCAGGCCCTTTTCGCGCTGGTGCGGCGGCACGGCCTGATGCCCTTCATCGCGACCCACGGCGCCAAGGGCGACCAGCTCTTCTGGCAGGAGGTGCAGAACGAAGGCCAGCAGCGCTTCGTCACCGAGCGCCAGCGCAACGCCGACCCGCGGCTGCGTCACGTCGACCGCCTGCAGGACCAGCTGGACGACCCGCTGGTCACGATGCTGGTGGTCGGCCGGCCGGAGCCGCTCGAAGCGCTGCAGGCCGAGATCCTCGCCACCTGCGGCGACCTCGTCACGACGCATCTGGCCGAGGACATCTACATGCCGGGCTGGCCCTGGCTCAACGTGCACGACCGCCGGGCGAGCAAGGACCAGGCGATCGCCACGCTCGCGCAGCGCTATGCGCTGCATGAGCGCGAGCTCGTCGTCTTCGGCGACCAGGTCAACGACCTCACGATGCTGAAGTCCGCGCATCACGCCGTCGCCATGGCCAATGCCAGCGACGACGTGAAGCAGGCCGCGCACCGCATCATCGGCTTCCACCACGAGGACGCCGTGGTGCGGTTCATCCGCGACGACTGGCGCGCGACCTACTTGCGCAAGTAGTCGTAGAACGCGTTGGCGTCGGAGTTCCGCCCGAGGAAGTCGCGCACCAGCGCCGGCGCCGGTTGCTCGGCGCCGCGCGACAGCACCGTCTCCCGATAACGACGGCCCACCGCGGCATCGAGCTTGTCCGCCGCGAACGGCGTGCGCAGGTCCATCGCGACGACCAGGCTCCACAGGTAGCCGTAATAGCCCGCGCCGTAGCTGCCTGCGATGTGCGCGAAACGCGAGGGGAACATCGTGCCCGGCACGTGGCCCAGCGGCGTGTCGCCTTCCATCTTCGCCCACAGCGCCAGCGGGTCCTGGATGGTCGCGCCGTGCAGCGCGAGGTCATAACTCGCGTACAGATGCTGGCGGCCGAACTTCGTGCCCTTGGCGAAATCGCGCGCCTCGCGGGCCTTGCCGACCAGCTCGTCGGGCACGGGCTTGCAGGACGGGCAGACCTCGGCCATCAGCTTGAGCACCTTCGGGTCGTAGACCCAATCCTCGAGCATCTGCGACGGTGCCTCGACGAAGTCGTGCATCACCGCCCACTGCCCCAGCGACACGTCGCGGGTGTTGGCGAGGTTGTTATGGACCGCGTGGCCGAGCTCGTGCAGCAGCGTCTCCAGCTCGTCGAGCGACAGCCCGCCGCGATCGAGGTTCACGACCAGTGCGGCGGCGGGATGGCGGCCCAGGCGCGTGCTGCTCGATCGCAGCGGCCAGACCGCCGCGTGGTTGTACTTGCCGTCGCGCGGGAACGGGTCGATGTAGAGCGTGCCGAGCGCCTTGCCCGTGGTCGTATCGCTCACGACATAGGCTTTGACGTCGGGATGCCAGAGGCCCGGCAGCGACACCGGCGTATGCGTCACGCCGAGCAGCCGGTCGACGACGCGCAGGGTGAACGCGAGGCTCTCCGCCGGCGGGAAGTACGGACGGAAGGCTTCCTGGTCCACGGTGAAGCGCTGCTTGCGGATTCGCTCGGCGTAGTAGACGCCGTCCCATTGCGTCACGGTGGTGGCCTCGATCGCGGTGCCCAGGTGCGCCGCCTTCGCGCGGCGGAGCTCCTCGAGATCGGCGCGTTCGCCCTGCTGGACGGTGCCCTTGACCTCGCCGAGGAAACGCGTCGCCGTCGCGGCGTCCTTGGCCATCTGGCGCCGCAGGTTGAAGTCGACGTAGTTGTCGTAGCCGAACAGGCCGGCGTATTCCTTGCGCAGCGTGATGACCTCGGTGAGGCGCTTGAGGTTGCCCTCGCCGCCCTCGTTGGTCTTGGCTCGCCAGATGCGCTCGCGCGCGGCGCCGCTCTCGGCGGTCTGCATCAGCGCGGTGTAGGTCGGGTTGTCGACGCCCAGCAGATAGCGCCCCTGGTCGTCGCGGGGCTTGTCCGTCCAGACACCGTCGGGGACGCCGCGCAGTTCGTCGGCGGTGAACGCGACGCGGATGTTGGCGTCGCGGATCGCTTTCGAGAACTGCTGATCGAGCGCGGAGAGCCGGTCCAGGATCTGCTTGGCGCGCGAGCGCTTGTTCGTCGACAGGCCGACGCCGCTGTCCTCGAACAGCCCCAGCGCGTTGCGCTTGAGCTCGCGGTCGATCGCGTCCGCGGCGGGCGCGGTCTTCAGGCCGCGATAGATCTTCCCGTTCTGCGTCAACGCGGTCTGGAAATCGGTCCAGCGCAGCGCGCAGGCCTGGGCGGCGTCGCGCACGGACTTGTCGGCGTGCACGTTCTGGACGAAGTCGATCGGGAACCGCGCGTCCTCGTGATGCGCGATCACCAGGTCGTAGGCCGCCAGCCAGCCCTTGTCCACCCTGCGCTTCGCCAGCTGGTCGACCTCGCGGTTCAGCGCCGTCAGGCCCGCATCACAAGCACGATCGACGGCCTTGCCATCGGCGAAGCTGGGGAACGCCGGCGTCGGCAGCGCGGGCGGGCGCGCCTCCGATTGAGCGGACGCCGGCGCGGCCGACAGCGCACAGCCCGTGACGACGGCCAGGATCAATGCATGCCTTTGCTTCATCAGGAGGTCCCCTTCATCAAATCAAGGATCTGTTGCAACGCGGCGGGATCGTCGAGGGTGATCAGGTCGCCGGGATCGCGATGTTCGCAGACGGCCTGGATCGCGCGACGGAGCAGTTTCCCGGACCGCGTCTTCGGCAGCAGCGCCACGAAGCGCACCCGCGACGGTCGCGCCACCGCGCCCAGGCGCTGGTCGACGCGCTTCAGGATCTCGCCTTCGAGCGTCAGCGCCTCCTGCGGCGTGGCGGCGTGCGCCGGATCCTTCAGCACCGCGAAGGCCATCGCGACCTGACCCTTGAGCGGGTCCGCGACGCCGACCACGGCGACCTCCGCCACCGCCGGGTGGCCGGCGATGCACTCTTCGATCTCGCGCGTGCCCAGACGATGCCCCGCGACATTGATGACGTCGTCGCTGCGCCCGAGGATGAAGTAATAACCGTCCTCGTCGCGCAAGGCCCAGTCGAAGGTCGAATACACCTGCCGGCGGGGCACGCTCTCCCAGTAGGTGCGCACGAAACGCTCGTCGTCGCGCCAGACGGTCTGCATGCAGCCTGGCGGAAGCGGATAGGCGATCGCGAGCAGTCCCTTCTGATGGGGCGCTTCCAGCGCCTCGCCGGTGCGCTCGTCCAGCAGCTGGACGCGGTAGCCGAACATCGCCACGCCGGGCGATCCGAACTTCGGCTCGGCCGGCTCCACGCCACGCGCCAGCGTCAGGATGGGCCAGCCGGTCTCGGTCTGCCAGTAGTTGTCGACGACAGGCTTGCGGATGGCCTCGGCGATCCAGCGCGCGGTCGGCTCGTCGAGCGGCTCGCCGGCCAGGAACAACGCGCGCAGCGACGACAGGTCGTGCCGCGTCAGGCAGCCGGGATCCTGCTTCTTCAGCACCCGCACCGCGGTTGGCGCGCTGAACATCACCGTGACGCGGTGCCGCTCGACCAGCCGCCACCAGACCGCCGCGTCGGGTCTCACCGGCGTCCCTTCGTACATCAAAGTGGCCATGCCCGCGATCAAGGGACCGTAGACGATGTAGCTGTGACCGACGACCCAACCGATGTCGCTGGTGGAGAAGAAGGTCTCGCCCGGATGACCGTCGTAGATGTGCTTCATGCTTGCCGCCAGCGCGACCGCATAACCGCCGACGTCGCGCTGCACGCCCTTGGGCCGGCCCGTCGTGCCGCTGGTGTAGAGCGTGTAGCTGACGGCGTCGGACGGCAGCCATTCGCAGGGCACGCGCGTACCGAGCAGACGCTCGCGCAACGCGGCGTAGTCGAGATCGCGGCTTTCGACGCGTTCGAACGCGCTCAGCCCGCGATCCACCATCAGCACCTTCGCCGGCTTGTGCGCCGCCAGGCGGATGGCCTCGTCGAGCAGCGGCTTGTAGGGCACGACCTTGCCGTTGCGGCTGCCGGCATCGGCGCTGACGATCAGCGCGGGTTCCGCGTCGTTGATGCGATCGGCCAGCGCATGGCTGGCGAAGCCGCCGAACACCACGGAATGGATCGCGCCGATGCGCGCGCAGGCCAGCATCGCGTAGGCGGCCTCGGGAATCATCGGCAGGTAGATCAGCACGCGATCGCCGACGCCCACGCCCTGCTCGATCAGGATGGCGGCCATCGCCTCGACTTCCTCCTGGAGCTCGGCAAAGGAGATCACGCGCTCCTGGTCGACTTCGCTCGACGCCCAGATCAGCGCCGCGTCGCCGGGCCGACGGGCCGCATGGCGGTCCACGGCGTTGTGGCACAGATTCGTGAGGCCACCGACAAACCATCGCGCGAACGGCGGCCGGCTCGTGTCGCAGACCTGCTCGAAGGGCCGGGACCAATCGATCAACCGCGCCTGCTCGGTCCAGAACCCGTCCGGATCGTCCATCGAACGCCGGTACATCGCCGCATAGCTCTCGGTCATCACGGTCTCCTGGGATGTTGGTCTCGAATGCGCGAATTCCGCACGGATCCTCGCATCGACAGCTTTTCTGAAACTTTCGTTCACAGCCTTGCGCAGGGGGGCTGTGGTCCAATCCGGGTTTTCCTGGGAAGGGTCTCGTGGCCACGCCCGGACTTTCCCTAGCCAGGCGCGCCCCTGCGGGCATTCGCGCTTGACCGGTACGGAGATGGTGCCTAGTCTCCGCGCCCAACACTGATGAATACCGTTCGTCCCTCCCGCTCCGCTCCCCGACACCAGAAGCTCCAGCGCGCCATGGCCGCACTGGGGCTGATCTGCGTCGTCGCCAGCGGTAGTTGCTGGGCGCAACAGTCGACCTCGTCCACCAACGAGGCGCACGACAAGCCGAAGGCGCAGGCCAAGGCCGCGCCGGCCAAGGCAGCCGCCAAGCCGGTGGCAAAACCTGCCACCAGGAAGACCGCCGAAGCGAAATCCACGTCCAAGTCGACGAAGGACGCCAAGTCCTCGAAGCAGGTCGCGGCCAAGGACGCCGGCAAGGACAAGAAGTCCAAGGCCGACGAGGACAAGTCCCCGTCGACCGGTGCCACCGAGATCGCCGCCGACAAGGCGGCGCCGACAAAGGCCGACGCAAAGGCCGACGCAAAGGTCGCGGACGCCAGGACCGAGGCCGCGCCGCCCGCCGGCACGATGATGGGCGCCTACGGCCAGAGCCTGATGCGTTCGCCGGCCGCCGCGACCGCCGCCGTGACGACCGCGGCCGCGACAGGCACTGCCGCGGCGCTGGTCGCCCCCACCGTGTCCGTCACCAACACGATCACGACGACGACGGCGGCGACCGCCTCGCTGCCGCCGACCGCCCTGATGGGCGCCGCCGCCGGCAACGCGAACGCCAGCGAGTCCGTCGCCCGCTTCCTGCAACAGCGCGGCATCGTCGCGCAGGCGCAGACCTCGCCGACCACCGCCACGCCGAGCGTCGACGCCGCCGCCCCCGGCCTGCTGAACCGGGTGCGCGACAACGCGTCCGACCTGGTCCTGTCGGCGATGAACTTCCTGGGCGTGCCGTACAAGCGCGGCGGCAACTCGGTCAACAACGGCTTCGACTGCAGCGGCTTCACGCGCCACATCTTCGAGATGAGCGTGGGCCTGGTGCTGCCGCGGCGCGCCGACGAGCAGGCCAAGCTGTCCAGCCTGGTGCCGATCAAGAAGGAAGACCTCAAGCCCGGCGACCTGGTCTTCTTCAACACGATGCGCGCGACCTTCTCGCACGTCGGCATCTATGTGGGCGAAGGCAAGTTCATCCATTCGCCGCGCGTCGGCGGCGCGGTACGCGTCGAGGACATGCGCGAAGCATATTGGGCCAAGCGCTTCACCGGCGCGCGTCGCGCCGATCTGAACCAGGCCAACGCAGGGACCTGAACCCCTGGCCAGCGGGCGCCCGGGCCCGTCGGGACGCCCCTCCTGAAGGCAAGTCCTGACACGGGACCCCGTTGATCCCGGCTATGCTGCGCCCCAGCGCCGTCGCCGCGATCCTCGCGATCCACCTTGTCCGCTGTCCTCGATCCCGCCCAGACACCGCTGCACCGAGTCCCCGACCAGATGGGGCAGGCCCTGCTGCTGGCCGTCCTGCTGCACGTGCTGCTGCTCGTGGCGATCGGCAACGCGCCCGGCGGCACCGCCAAGCCCGGCGAGGGCCTCTGGGGCCCCTTGAACGTGAGGCTGCAGGGCGACCGCTACGAACCCGGCTCGGGGGAACCCGCCGTCGTGATTCCCGAGCGCGGACCGGTCGGGGATGCCAAGCAGCCGCGCTCCGGCGGCGCGGTGCGGGAACGCCCGCCGACGCCGGAAGAACGGAAGACGCCCGGTGCCGCGCGCCAGGGGCAATGGCGGCAGCAACCCGGCGACGAACTGACCGGCGATGCGCCTGCCGACCGCAGCGCGCCGCCGGCCGCCACGGCGCCCGCACCGACGCCGAGATCTACGCCCACGCCCGCTCCCCCGGCACCGACCCCTGCGCCCGCGCCGACGCCCGCACCGACGCCCGCACCGGCGCCCTCGCCTGTGCCCGCCGACGAACCCGCTGTCACGACGCTGACCACGCCCGGCGAGGCCCCGATGACAGCGCCCACGCGCATCGCACCCGCCGCGCGCGAAACGACGCCCGTTCGTCCTGCAGCGCCGACGGAGGCCTTGCAGGCGCCGTCGCCGACGCTGCAACTGCCGGAACGTCCCGCGCCCATCCTCAGCGAGACGCCCACGACGGTCAGACGCATCGACCGTTCGCCGATCGAGCGGACCACGACACCGCCTGTGCCGACGGATCTCCAGGCGCCCGCCGAGCTTCCGCCGTTGACACCGGCACCGGCCGCGGCGCCTCAACCGGCACCCACGCCTGCGCCGGCACCGCCAACGCCAACGCCAACGCCAACGCCAACGCCACCGCCAACGCCGACGCCGACGCCGGCTCCGACACCAACCCCGACGCCGCCTGCAACGACCGCGCCGACGACCGCGCCCCCTGCGGCGCCGACGGCACAGCCTCGCGTATCGACCACCCCCTCACCGACGCCGACGCCCGCCAACCGGACGTCGCTGGACGGCTCGACGACGCCGACGACCACGCAACCCAGCATCGGCGCGCCGGACGCCGGAGCGCGCACCGGTCACGACGTGGCCACGCCGGCCTCGACGCCGCCGAACGCGCCGAAGCTGAACCTCGACCTGAATGCGGCGCGCGGCCCGATGCGGCCGCGCGGGATGCCGTCCGGCGTGATCTCGGCGGTGCCGAAGCCGCCCGAGGACAAGGATGCCCTGGCCGAGAAGATGCGCGAGGCCGGCCAGCAGGAATGCCGCAAGGCCTACGCCGACAAGGGCCTGCTGGCGGTCGTTCCGCTGGTGCGCGACGCGGCGCGCGACAAGGGCTGCCGCTGGTGAGCCGCATGGCCCTCGACCTCCAGCCCGGGATTTGTGCGAACTCCGCTCCAGTTCCCTTCCACCCGGCGGCGTTCGTGAAATCTCTGCTATAGTCGATGTCTTCGTTGGGGGGGTAGCTCAGCTGGGAGAGCGTCGCGTTCGCAATGCGAAGGTCGGGAGTTCGATCCTCCTCCTCTCCACCAACAGATCCGGAAGGGGTCGCACCGACAGGCGCGACCCCTTTCTCTTTGGCGGACGCGTACGGCAAGGAAGCGGGTCGTCAGGGACTTTCCGAGCACGCCTGGAAGGAACGCGCAACCGGGACACGGAATCCCCCGAACGAGCGGTGGGACTCCGTCCCATGCGATTGCGGCGTGGCGTCCGACAGGTCTAGTATTGATCGCTCCCACCCGGTGAACCGGGCCTCGCGCCCAGGAAGCCGGGAGCCCGCCGCAACGCGGCACCGCCACCAGGAGCACCCATGCTTGAACTGATCGGCGCGATTCTCGTGGGCGCGTTCGCGCTCACCTTCGGGGTCCTGTGCGTCGGACCCATGATGCTCAAGACCGACGACCTCTGATCGTCCCGCCGCCCCGCCCCGGGGCCCCGTGATCCACTGACGGGAACAAGGCTTGCCTGGGCAGGCCATGAAATTCACCGTCCTCACCGTCAATCTCCACAAGGGTTTCGGCTTCTTCAACCGCCGCTTCATCCTGCACGAGCTGCGGGAGGCGGTGAGGGCCGTCTCGGCGGACGTCGTCTTCCTGCAGGAAGTGCTCGGCGAGCACGAGCTGCACGCGGCCCGCGTCCCGACCTGGCCGCAGACACCCCACTACGAGTTCCTCGCGGACAGCCTCTGGAGCGACTTCGCGTACGGGCGGAACGCGGTCTATCCGCAGGGACACCACGGCAACGCCCTGCTGTCCAAGTTCGCGATCGCGCGGCACACCAATCACGACATCTCGGTCGACGGTCCCGAGCGTCGCGGGCTGCTGCACAGCGTGCTGACGCTGGCGGACGGCCGCGAGGTGCACGCCATCTGCGTGCACCTGGGTCTGCGGGAATCGCATCGGCAGCGCCAGGTCGAGCGCCTGTGCCAGCTGATCGACAGCCTGCCGCCGGAGGATCCCGTGATCGTCGCCGGCGACTTCAACGACTGGCGCCAGCGCGCGCACCGGATGCTGAGCCGCTGCGCGGGCCTCGCCGAGGTTTTCGTCAAGTCCACCGGCGCGGCGGCGCGCACCTTCCCGGCGCGGTTTCCGCTGCTGGCGCTGGACCGCATCTACGTGCGCGGCGCCTCGGTGCAGCACCCGATCGTGCTGCCGCGCCGACCCTGGTCGCACCTGTCCGACCATGCGCCGCTGGCGGCGGAGATCCGGCTGTGAAGCGCCCGGACTGGAGCGCCGGCAACCGCCTCGAGCTGCTCGAGAACGGCGAGGAGTTCTTCCCCGCCGTCTTCGCCGCGATCGAAGGCGCGAAGCAGGAGGTGATCATCGAGACCTTCATCCTCTTCGAGGACAAGGTCGGCCTCGCGCTGCGCGAGGTGCTCATCGCCGCCGCGAAGCGCGGCGTTCGCGTGGACATGACGGTGGACGGCTTCGGCTCGCCGGAGCTGTCGATGAACTTCGTGGACGAACTCACCGAGGCGGGCGTGCGTCTTCATGTCTTCGATCCGCCGCCGAAGCTGTCGCGCCGGCTGAAGCCCTTCCGCCGGCTGCATCGCAAGATCGTCGTCGTCGACGGCGAGACGGGGTTCATCGGCGGCATCAACTATTCGGCGGACCACCTGATCGACTTCGGGCCGGAGGCCAAGCAGGATTACGCGGTGCGCGTGGAGGGCCCCGTCGTGGCTCAGCTGCGGCGGGTGACGGGAGAGATCCTCGCGACGGCGACAACGCAGACGCCGTCCGCGGGTCCGACGGCGCAGCGCCGCTGGTGGCCGAGCCGCGCGAAGGAGCCCCGCAGGAGCGACCCGTCCGCCGACGGCGGACGCGCGTCGTCCAGGGGCCAGGCGAAGGCCGTCGTCGTCACGCGCGACAACCATCGCCACCGCGACGACATCGAGCGGATGTACCGGATGGCGCTGCATGCGGCCCGGCACGAGGTGATCATCGCCAACGCCTACTTCTTCCCCGGCTTCCTGCTGCTGCGAAGCATGCAACGCGCGGCGCGGCGCGGCGTGAAGGTGCACCTGATCCTGCAGGGTCAGCCCGACATCGCGTGGGCGCGCTGGGCGGCGCAGATGGTCTACGACCGGCTGATGCGCGCCGGCGTCCACATCCATGAATACTGCGAGCGCCCCATCCACGCCAAGGTTGCGCTGGTCGACGACCACTGGTCGACGGTCGGTTCGAGCAACCTCGATCCGCTGAGCCTGTCGCTGAATCTGGAAGCCAATCTGATCGTCGAGGACCGTGCGTTCAACCGCGTGCTGCGCGACAAGCTGCTGGCGCTGATGAAGCACCAGTGCAAGCTGCAGAAGATCGAGGAGACCAACGCGCATCGCTGGTGGTGGCGGCTGGGCATGGGCGCGTTCGTGTTCCATGTGATGCGCCATTTCCCGCGCTGGCTGGCGCGGCTGCCGCGACAGGCGCAGCCGGTGATGCCGGTGGCGCAGACGCCGGTGGTCGTGAGCGCATCGCAGTTGCCGGCCGCCGAGGCCTGGCAGTGGCAGAGCGTCTCCGCCCTGTCCGGCGCGCCTCGGGAGACCTGCCTGAGCAAGGAGACCGCCGAGTGAGGGCGACCCCGACGCCGGACGCCGCGGGGCGGGGCCCGGCGCGCTGGCGTTGGGGACGATGGCTGAGCGGCGTGTTCGCGGTGGCCGTGGTGGCCCTGCTCGCGTGGGCCGCGCGACAAGTCGACTGGACCGAGGTCGGCGACGCGCTGGGCCAGTTGCCGATGGGCGTGCTGGCCGGCGGCGCGGCGCTCTGCGCGCTGAGCCACCTCATCTACAGCGGCTACGACCTCATCGGCAAGCGCTGGGCGCATCACACGATCCCGACGCGGCGCGTGATGCTGATCACTTTCATCAGCTACGCGTTCAACCTGAATCTGGGCTCCCTGGTCGGTGGCGTCGCGATGCGGCTGCGGCTCTATGCGCGCGAGGGCTTGAGGCATCCGATCCCGGCGAAGATCCTCGCGCTGAGCATGGCCTCCAACTGGCTCGGCTACGGCCTGCTGGCGGGCGGCCTCTTCCTCTTCGGCTGGCTGGAACCGCCGGCCGACTGGCACGTCGGCGACGCCACGCTGCGCGGGCTGGGCGCGCTGATGTGGCTCGTCGTCGCCGCCTACCTCGCGCTCTGCGCGTTCTCGCCGCGGCGCGAGCTGAGGCTGCGCGGTCACGACTTCTTCATCCCCAGCCTGCGCCTCGCGCTGATGCAGCTGGCGATCTCCGCCGCCAACTGGCTGACGATGGGCGCGGTGCTGTGGGTGCTGCTGCAGCAAGGCGTCGACTACGGCCACACCTTGTCCGTGCTGCTGGTGGCCGCGGTGGCCGGCGTCATCACGCATGTGCCGGCGGGACTGGGGGTGCTCGAAGGGGTCTTCGTCGCCTTCCTCGGTCCGACGCTGGGCCACGGCCAGGTGCTCGCCGCGCTGATCGCGTACCGGGCGCTCTACTACCTCGCGCCGCTGTCGATCGCGGCCGTCGCCTACTTCGTGCTGGAGGCTCGATCGAGGAAGTAGCCGGGCATCCTGATTGCTGCGCCCTGCGCGAGCATCCGCACCGGATGCGCCGCACCGCTCAACAAGGACATCGCCATGCCCCAACTCCGCTTCGAGGTCGCTGCGCTCAGCGCGCTGCTGCTCACCCTGCCCTTCGCGCACGCCGCCGACGAGGCCGGCAAGGGCACCGGCAACGAGCAGCCCGGCAAGATCAAGACCGCCATCGCCAAGACCATGGGCAAATTCCGGCTCGACGGCGACATGCAGGCCGTGCTGAAAGCCCACGAAGGCCTGCGCCCCAAGGCGATCGAGAAGATCGACGTCGCCGCCGCCCGCGCCAATCCCACCCTGGCCGATGCCGTCAACGCCCTGCTGCGCAAGAACGGCAGCAGCACCGATCCCGCGACGCTGGTGCCCGGCGTCACCAGCATCGACGGCACCGTGCAGGGCGCCGCGGGCATGATCCCCGCGCGCTTCTACACGCCCGCCGGCACGGGTCCCTTCCCTGTCGTCGTCTACTTCCACGGCGGCGGCTGGGTCATTGCCGACAAGCAGGTCTACGACGCCAGCGCGCGCGGCATCGCCAGGCAGGCGCAGGCGATCGTGGTCTCCGTCGACTACCGCCAGGCCCCGGAGAACAAGTTCCCCGCCGCCTGGGACGACGCGCTGGCCGCCTACAAGTGGACGCTGGCGAACGCGGCCGGCTTCAAGGGCGATACCAGCCGCGTCGCGCTCGCCGGAGAAAGCGCCGGCGGCAACCTCGCCCTCGCGACCGCGATCGCAGCGCGCGACGCCGGCCTGCAGAAGCCCGCGCACGTGCTCGCCATCTACCCGGTCACGCAGAGCAGCCTCAACACCGAGTCCTACCTCGAGAACGCCGCAGCCCAGCCGCTCAACCGCGCGATGGTCGAGTGGTTCATCGACAAGCTGATCGACAACAAGGACCAGCTCAAGGACTGGCGCCTGAACCTCGTCGACGCGAAGCTCGCGGGCCTGCCGTCGGTCACGCTGATCAGCGCGCGCGTGGATCCGCTGCGCTCGGACAGCGCCAAGATGGAGGACGCGCTGAAGAAGGCCGACGTGCTGGTCGAACGCCGCGACTACGAGGGCGTCACCCACGAGTTCTTCGGCATGGCCGCCGTGGTCGAGAAGGCGCGCAATGCGCAGGCCTTCGCGGGGGAAAGGCTGCGCAAGGCGTTCGGGAACTGAGTAGCGCCCGGTGGCCGCCTGATCGGCCCTCGTAGTGGCCGCGCGAGGCCGTCAGTGTGGAGAGCCCCCCGGCCCCTCAAGCACTGACGGCCCGCGCTGCGCCCTTACACCGCCCAGCGCAACATCGGCGCGGCGACGGAAAGGGAAACCGCTTCGTGAGCGGATTCAGGCTCGCGGCCGGGCGTGCTCAGCACGCGGTCGAGCAGACGCTGCTCCAGCGCGGCGAAGGACGCGTCGCGTCGACGCGGACGCGGCAGATCGATGCGCAGGTCCAGCGCGAGCCGGCCGTCCTCGATCAGCAGCACGCGGTCCGCCAGCGCGACCGCCTCGGCCACGTCGTGCGTCACCAGCAATGCCGTGAAGCGATGGCGCGTCCACAGCGTCTCGATGAGGCGCTGCATGTCGATGCGGGTCAGCGCGTCCAGCGCGCCGAGCGGCTCGTCGAGCAGCAGCAGCTTGGGCGCATGGACCAGCGCGCGCGCCAGCGCGACGCGCTGCCGCTGACCGCCGGACAGGCGCGCGGGCCACTCGCCGGCTCGGTCCGCGAGACCGACCTGCGCGAGCGCCTGTCGCGCCCGCTCTCGCGCATCGGCACCTGCCAACCCGAGCGCTACGTTGTCCAGCACCCGCGCCCATGGCAACAGCCGCGCGTCCTGGAACATGAAGCGTGTGTCCTCACGCTCGCCCGCTTCGAGCGCGCCGGCGCTCGGCGTTTCCAGCCCCGCGAGCAGGCGCAGCAGCGTGCTCTTGCCGCAGCCGCTGCGGCCGATGATGGCCACGAACTCGCCGGGGGCGATGTCCAGGTCGATGCCATGCAAGACCTGGCGCTCGCCGAAGGCCTTGCCCAGGTTGCCCAGCGTCACGGCCTGCCCGTTGGCAGGGAGCTTCGCGACGGCCTCGCGTCGCACCGGCGCCGCGTGCGGTGACGCCGCATGCTGCGATGCCGCGGGTGGCAGCGCCGCGGGCTGCGAGTCCTGCCATTCGGTCAGGACGTCGATCTCGGTCACGCTCATCATGTCTCACCCATCCTGTTTCAGCCTCGGGCCTGATAGCCCGGATGCCAGCGCAGCCACGCGCGTTCCAGCGCCTGCGCCGCGACGTCGGCCAGCTTGCCCAGCAGCGCGTAGATCAGGATGCCGACCAGCACCACGTCCGTCTGCAGGAACTCGCGCGCGTTCATCGTCATGTAGCCGATGCCGCTCTGCGCCGAGATGGTCTCGGCCACGATCAGCAGCACCCACATCAGGCCGAGCGAGAAGCGCAGCCCCACCAGGATCGACGCGATCGCGCCGGGCAGGATCACCTGCCGGTACAGCGACCAGCCGCTCAGTCCGTACGAGCGCGCCATCTCGATCAGGTCGCGGTCCACGCCGCGGATGCCGTGGAAGGTGTTCAGGTAGACCGGGAAGAACACGCCCAGCGCGACCAGGAACAGCTTGGCCGTCTCGTCGATCCCGAACCACAGGATCACCAGTGGGATCAGCGCCAGCGGCGGGATGTTGCGCAGCATCTGCAGCGTCGTGTCCAGCGCCGTCTCCGCCCAGCGCTGCGATCCGGTCAGCAGGCCCAGCAGCAGCCCGAGTCCGCCGCCGATCGTGAAGCCGATGAAGGCGCGCCCGGTGCTGACGGCCAGGTGCCGCCACAGCTCGCCCGAGAGCGCCAGCTCCCAAGCGGCCTTGGCCACCGAGGACGGCGCCGGCAGCACCCGCGTCGACAGCCAGCCCGCCTGCGCGCTCAGCTGGCACAGCGCCAGCACCGTCAGCGGCACGATCCAGGGCACGAGGCCCCTGAAGGCGACGATGCCGCGGCGCGGTGTCGCCTGGGAACTGGCCTGGTCGTGGGGCCGGGCCTTGATAGCGACGGTGCTCATCTCAGCTCGCCGCGGCCAGCTTGGCCGGACCGGGAACGAAGTTGTTGGCGACGATCTCGCCGAAGGGGCCGGTCAGTTTCGGTGCGCTGAGCTTCTCGCGCACGTCCAGCGGCAGCAGCGGGAAGACCAGCTCGGCGAAGCGGTAGGCCTCTTCCAGATGCGGATAACCGCTGAGCACGAAGTACTCGAGACCGAGCGCCGCGTACTCCTGGATGCGATCGGCCACCTGCTGCGGGTTGCCGACCAGCGCCGTGCCCGCGCCGCCGCGCACCAGGCCCACGCCGGCCCACAGGTTGGGCGAAATCTCCAGGCCCGCGCGAATGTCGTTCTTGTCGAAGCGACCGCCGTGCAGTTCCGCCATGCGACGCTGGCCGACCGAGTCCATCGATGCGAACTTGGCTTGCGCTGCAGCGATGACGTCCTCGTCCAGATGCTTGACCAGATCGCCGGCGGCGGCCCAGGCCTCTTCCTCGGTCTCGCGCACGATGACGTGCAGGCGGATGCCGTACTCGAGCTTGCGGCCCTTGGCGTCAGCAGCCGCGCGCACCTCGTTGATCTTCTCGGCGACGGCCTTCGGCGGCTCGCCCCAGGTCAGGTAGGTGTCGACCTGGTCGGCCGCGAGGTCGATGGCCGGTCCCGACGATCCGCCGAAGAACACCGGCGGATACGGCTTGTTGATCGGCGGGTACAGCAGCTTGCCGCCCTTGACGCGCAGCTGCTCGCCGTCGAAGTCGATGGCCTCGCCCTCGTGGCTCGCACGCAGCACGTCGCGCCAGACAGTCAGGAACTCGGTCGAGAGCGCGTAGCGCTCCTCGTGCGGCAGGAACAGGCCGTCGCCGGCGAGTTCATCGGGATCCCCGCCGGTGACCAGGTTGACCAGCAGCCGGCCGCCGGACAAGCGATCGAGCGTGGCCGCCATGCGCGCCGACTGCACCGGCTGCACCAGCCCCGGCCGCAGCGCGACGAGGAACTTCAGCCGCCGCGTCGCGTCGATGAGACTGGCCGCGACGATCCAGCTGTCTTCGCAGCTGCGGCCGGTGGGCAGCAGCACGCCTTCGTAGCCAAGACTGTCGGCGGCGATGGCGATCTGGCGGTAGTAGTCGAAGTCCGCGACGCGCGCGCCCTTGGAGGTGCCGAGGTAGCGTGAATCGCCGTGGGTGGGAATGAACCAGAGGATCTTCATGGGGGGAAGCTCGTGTGAGGAACCGACGTCGCGGCGGTGGGCTTGCGGCGCTTACTTGGCGGCCGTGGTGATCGACTTCGGCAGCGCGTCGGCGATGCGGATCGGCTTGGGGATCAGCTTCAACGCATGGAACGTGTCGGCGATCTTCTGCTGCTCGGCGGCGATGGCCGGCGTGATCGGCTGGATGCCGTAGGCGAAGCGCGCGGCGGCGACCTCGGTCGTCGCAAGGTCGAGCCCGATCTGCGGCGCGAGCAGCGCGGCCACGGTGGCGCTGTTGTTCTCGGACCAGCGGTCGAGTTTGGCAAGTTCCTCGATGATGGCCTGGACGACTTGCGGGTACTTCTCCGCGTAGCCGCGCTCGGCCAGGTAGAACTGATGGTTCGCGACGACGCCCTTGCCGTTAGCCACCACGCGCGCGCCGAGCTGGCGTTCCGCCGCGGCCAGGAACGGGTCCCAGATCACCCAGGCATCGACCGCACCGCGCTCGAAGGCGGCGCGCGCATCGGCCGGCGGCAGGTAGACGACGGTGATGTCGGTGTACTTCAGGCCCTGCTTCTCCAGCAGCTTGACCAGCAGGTAGTGGACGTTGGAGCCCTTGTTCAACACCACCTTCTTGCCCTTGAGGTCGGCGAGCGTCCTGATCGCCGAGTCCTTCGGCACGATCAGCGCTTCGGCGGTCGGCGCGGGCGGTTGATTGGCGACGTAGACCAGGTCCGCGCCGGCGGCCTGCGCGAAGATCGGCGGCGCCTCGCCGACGGTGCCGAAGTCGATGGAACCGACGTTCAGTCCCTCCAGCAGCTGCGGGCCGGCGGGGAACTCGGTCCACTTCACGGCGATGCCCTGCGCGCTCAGGCGCTTCTCCAGATCGCCCTTGGCCTTCAGCACGGTGAGCGTGCCGTACTTCTGGAAGCCGATGCGGACCTCCGTCGGCTTGGCCGCCGTCTGCGCGCTGGCGACACCGGCGAACAGGCTGAGCGAGGTGGTCAGCGCGGCGGCAAACGCGAGGGCCCCGCGGCGGTCGAAGAAGAACGTCATGGTGGTGGTCCTGGAGAGTGAAGAGTCGGGAGGAATCGGAGGCGTCAGGCTCGCGGAGCGCGCGCGAAGCGTTCAGGGGTGCTCAGAGCACCAGCGCGGGACGCGAGACCGGCTCGACGGCCTGCGGCGTCGGCACGCGGTCCAGCACCTGCGACGCACCGGCGAGCAGGCGGCGGGCGATGTCGTCGTTGATGCGGTAGTCGCCGGCGGCGTCCTTGGCGATCTGCGCGTCGCAGGCGTAGACGCCGTCGACATGCGAGCGCGCGCCGAGCGCGGACAGGACGGGCAGCAGGCCGTAGTCCAGCGCCAGCAGATGCGCCATGCTGCCGCCGGTGGCCAGCGTCCACACGCTCTTGCCCGCGAGGCCGTCCTGCGGCAGCAGGTCGAGGAAGACCTTCAGCAGCCCGCTGTACGCGGCCTTGTAGATCGGCGTCGCGAGCACGACGACGCGCGCCTCGGCGACCGCGGCCAGCGCGGCGCGGATCTCGGCGTCGTCGAAGTCGGCGTGCAGCAGCGGCTGCGCCGGCAGGTCGCGCAGACGCAGCGTGCGGGTCGCGAGTCCGTGGTGATGCAGCCGCTCCGCGGCGGCGCCGAGCAGCGCGCCGGAGCGCGATTTCACGCTGGGGCTCGCGGCGATGAGCAGGACGGGCGAGCCCGGAAGATCGGCGGTCGAGGCGGTGGCGGAGGCGGTCATGGCGGGGGGAGGAAGCAGGAACCGCCCCATTCTGCGAACCGCCCCGCCCTCGCCGAACGAAGGAGATCGTCGATGCTTAGGCGCTTTGCGGCTATCGCTTGCGCGCGGGTGCCGACGCCTTCACGGCCGGCGTGAGCGACGCCAGGGCCTCGTTGCGGCAGGCGACCAGGATCTCGTCTGCCAGCGGCGAGTCGTCCGGACAGGCGCGCGACATCACGATCGCGCCCACCGCCCGCGCGAAGAGGTCGAGCGACTTGGCCCGCGCCTCGTTGGCGCTCGCTTGCTCCAGCACGGTCCCCTCGAGGTTCAGTGCCGCCAACAGACTCTCGATGCCGTTCGCAAAGGTGGCGCGCACCGCGTCCGACTGACGCGCCGCATCGCCGCCGAGCGCCGCCATCGAGCACCCCTCGCCCCGCGCGTCGCGATGTTCGCGCGAGAGATAGAACCGGGCGAAGTCCGAGACCGTCACGCCGGCCGCCTGGGCCACCGTCTGCGCGATGCCGCAGGCCGCCGACTCCGCCATCAGTTCGGCCTTGGAGTCGAACTGCTTGTAGAAGCCGCCGTGCGTGAAGCCGGCCGCGGCCATCAGATCGACGACTCCCACGCCGTCATAGCCGCGCTCACGAAACACCGTGGACGCCGTCTGCACGACGTGCTCGCGATTGGCCTGCGCCTGTGCCTTGCTGACCTTCATCTGTTGTCCATGCGTGTGGAGAGAGCCACGAGCGTCACTATACATAGATGCTGATCATCATCAAAGTATTGACTTTTTGGATTACAAACATAATCATTGCCATCGGTCCTGCGGCGCCGTCGGTGGACGTAGTCCAGACGAAAGACGCCATGTCCACCGATTCAACAGGCCTTCCCGGTCCACCCCCAGTCATGAAGACGACGATGAAAGCATTTGTCCTGGAACGCTACGGCAAGCAGAGCACGCTCCAGCCGGTGGAGATGCCGACGCCGGAACCCCGGGATGACGAGGTGCTTGTCGAGGTCCATGCCGCTGGCGTGAACCTGCTGGATTCCAAGATCAGGGATGGCGAGTTCAAGCTGATCCTGCCCTACCGCCTGCCGCTCGTGCTGGGGCATGACGTCGCCGGCGTGGTGGTCCGGGTGGGATCGCGGGTGCGGCAGTTCAAGCCGGGAGACGAGGTCTACGCGCGGGTGGACGATTTCCGGATCGGCACCTTCGCCCACTTCGTGCCGGTGAAGGAATCGTCGCTGGCGCTCAAGCCCGCGAACCTCACGATGGAAGAAGCCGCCTCGATCCCGCTGGTCGGCCTGACCGCCTGGCAGGCCCTGGTCGAGAAGGCCGACGTGCAACGCGGGCAGAAGGTCTTCATCCAGGCCGGATCGGGGGGCGTCGGCACCTTCGCCATCCAGCTGGCCAAGCACCTCGGCGCGACGGTCGCCACGACGACGGGCACGACCAATGTCGCGCTGGTGAAGGGACTCGGCGCCGACGTCGTCATCGACTACAGGAAGCAGGACTTCGACGGCGTCCTGCGCGACTACGACGTGGTGCTCAACAGCCAGGATGGCACGACGCTTCAGAAGTCGCTCGGCGTGCTGCAGCGCGGCGGCAAGCTCATCTCCATCTCCGGCCCGCCGGACCCCGAATTCGCCCAGGGGATTGGAGCGCCCGGCTTCGTGCGACTGATCGTGCGCCTGCTGAGTGCGGGCATCCGCCGCAAGTCGCGCCGCCAAGGCACCGGCTACTCGTTCCTCTTCATGCGGGCCGACGGCGCGCAGTTGCGCGAGATCACCCGCCTCATCGAGGCCGGCGTCATCCGGCCGGTGATCGACCGGATCTTCCCGTTTGAATCGACCAACGAGGCCCTGGCCTACGTCAAGGCCGGCCGTGCCAAGGGCAAGGTCGTCATCAAGGTCAAGTAGATCCCCACACCCCACACGCCTCCGCCAACGGACGCGGCGGCGCCATCGACGGGCCCGGAAGCCCAACCACAGGAGACAGAAGAATGACATTGATCCCGGCGGTCCATCGCCCCTCCCTGCTCGTGCTCGTTGCCGGCCTGGCTTGCGCCGGCCTCGCTCACGCCGCGGCCTTCAAGCTCAAGGAGCAGAGCGCCGCCGGTCAGGGACGCGCCTTCGCGGGGTCCATCAGCGAAGGCGGGGATGCCTCCGTGATCGCCAACAACCCCGCCGCGATGACCCTGCTCGACGGGCGGCTCGTCCAGGCGGACGGCGCGGTCGTGACCTACTCGGCCAAGTTCGACGGCTCGGGCCGGGATGCGCTGGGGAGGCCCCTGTCCGGTGGGAACGGCGGCGATGCGGGACAGACCGCGGTCATTCCCTCGCTCTACTTCCATGCGCCGGTGACCGACCGGATCCATCTGGGTTTCTCCGTGACGGCCCCCTTCGGGTTCAAGACCGAGTACGACGACGGATGGGTGGGTCGCTACCAGGGCGTCAAGACCTCGCTGAAGGTGATCGACGTCGGCGTGTCGGCCGCCTACAAGGTCAATGACGTGCTGTCGCTGGGCGCCTCCGTGTTCGCGGAACGCCTGGACGTCAAGCTGCGCAACGCCGTCGACTTCGGCGCGCAGCTGGCGGCCGCGCGCGTGCCGGGATTCCTGCCGACGAGCGCGGACGGGTCCCTGGACGTCGAAGGCGACAACACCGAGGTCGGCTACACGCTGGGCGCGCTGCTGCGTCCCGTCGACGGGACGACGGTGGGTCTGGCCTACCGCTCCGAGGTCAAGCACAAGGCCAAGGGCGTGGACGCGCGCTTCTCGATTCCCGCCGCGGCGAACGCGGTGCTGGCGGTGGCGGCCCCCAACACCTTCGTGAACACCACGGTGGACACCGAGTTGACGATGCCGGCGTCGTGGACGCTCAGCGTCAGCCAGCGGCTGAATCCGCAATGGACGGTGATGGCCGACTACTCGCGCACCGCGTGGCACAAGTTCGACCAGGTGGTCCTGGACTTCGCGTCCAACCTGCCCAGCCAGACGCTGGACTTCGGCTATCGGGATTCGTCGTTCTACTCGGTGGGCGCGGAGTACCGGATGGACGACGCCTGGACCTTCCGCGGCGGCTTCGCCTACGACCAGACGCCGGTCACCGATGCGGTGCGCGATGTCCGCGTTCCCGATGTCAGTCGCCGATGGCTGTCGCTCGGCGCGACGTGGCGGGCCAGCAAGCAGCTGGCCTACAGCCTGGGGTACACGCATCTGTTCATCAAGGACACCAGCGTCAACCTGACCTCGCCCTCCGCGAGCACCCTGCAGGGCTCGTACAAGGTGGGCAGCGACATCCTGGCGGTGTCGGCGCAATACAGCTTCTAGGCGCGTCGACATCCGCGCCGGTTCGCGCCGGTTCGCGCCGGTTCGCGCCGGTTCGCGCCGGTTCGCGCCGGTTCGCGCCGGTCTGCGTCGGTTCGCGCCGCAGCGAATCGCACGGTTCCAGGGGTTGTCGTGCATCGGCTTTGCACACGACCCATTCGCCTCGGACGGCAACGTCCGGGGCGTTTTTTACGACAGGCGCTCCAGCTCCCTCAGCACCTCGCCCCGCAGGTCCGCCACCGCCGCGCTCCCGCGCCTGCGCGGATGCACCAGCGGCACCTCGATGCGCCGCACGATGCGGCCCGGCCCGGCGCCGAGCACCAGCACGCGGTCGGCCAGCAGCACCGCTTCCTCCACGTCGTGCGTGACCAGGATCAGGCTGGTGCCATGTCTTGCCGCGACCTCGCGCACGAGGTCCTGCAGCCGCATCCGTGTGAAGGCGTCCAGCGCGGAGAACGGCTCGTCGAGCAGCAGCACGCGCGGCCGCGTGTAGAGCGCCCGCGCGATCGCCGCGCGTTGCGCCTGGCCGCCGGACAGTTGACGCGGCAGCGCCTCGCCGAGCTCGCCCAGCCCGACCTCGCGCAGCAGCGTGTTCACCCACGCTTCATCGTGGCCCTGGCCCAGGTCGAAGCCGACGTTCTCGGCCACCGTCAGCCACGGGAAGAGCCGCGGTTCCTGGAACACGACGCCGATGTCGCGATCCGGTCCGCGACGCGCGCGACCGTCGAGGCGCACGTCCCCGTCGAAGTCCGGATCCAGCCCGGCGGCGATGCGCAGCAGCGTGCTCTTGCCGCAGCCGCTCGCGCCGACGAGGCCGAGGACCTCGCCCGCGTTCAGGTCGAAATGGACGTCCTGCAGGATGGGCAGGTCGCGGGCGAAGCGCTTGGCGCGCACGGACACGGTCAACAGGCTCATGCGTGGCCTCCGAAGCTGTCGCGCCAGTGCAGCGCGCGTTGTTCCACCGCGGCCATCAGGCTGTCGGTCAGTTTGCCCAGCAGCGCCAGCAGCACGATCGCCGCCATCACCAGGTCCGCGCGGCCGGTCTCGCGGCCGTCGGTCAGCAGGTAGCCCAGGCCACGGCTCGCGGCGATCAGTTCCGCAGCCACCATGAACATCCACGCCAGGCTCAGTCCGTTGCGCAGACCCGTGAGCAGCGCCGGCAGCGCGGCGGGCAGCAGCACGCGGCGCGCGAGCGCCACGCGGCCGAGCCCGCGCAGGCGCGCAACCTCCACCAGCTTGCGGTCCACGTCGCGGAAGCCCGAGGACACGCCCATGTAGACGGGGAAGAAGGCCCCGATCGCGATCAGCGCGATCTTGGACGCCTCGTCGATGCCCAGCCAGAGCAGCAGCAGCGGCACCCAGGCGAGCGAGGGAATGGCGCGCAGCGCCTGGAAGCTCGGCGTCAGCACGGCTGCGGCCAAGCCCGAGAGGCCGACCAGCGCGCCGAACAGCACCGCCAGCACCGCGCCGAGCGCGAAGCCACCCGCCACGCGCAAGGTGCTCGCGAGAACGTGTTGCGTCAGTTGGCCGTCGCGCAGCATCTGCGCCAGCGCCGCGGCCACATCGCTCGGCGCCGGCAGCAGGTTGGGAGCGATCCAGCCGAGCCGCACCGCCGCCTCCGCAAGGGCGAGGACTGCCACGGGCGGCAGCGCGCCGAGGAGCCACGTCGGCCGTCGCCACGCGACCCGCGTCCGCGTCTGCGTCTTCGTCTGTGTCTGCGTTGATCGCGATCGAGCCGACGCCTGCTCCGGCAAGACCGGCCCGAGCGACGAGACGGCGCGCGCGATGAGGTCGGGGTCGGCGCTCATCGCTCCGGACTCACGCCCTGATCAGGCCGTTGGCGAAGCGCGTGTCAACCAGCTCCGCGATCGTGCGGTTCAGGTCCACGCCCGGCTTCACCAGCTGCTCCGCGTTCAGGATCGGCGCCGCCGCCTGCAGCGCCTTCACATGCTCGTCCGACGGCTGCGGATGCGAGAAGTCGCTGCGCAGCTTCACCTGCAGCAGGGCCACCGGCAGGCTGACCTTGGCCTCTTCGGACAGGATCTTCGCGGCGTCCGACGGGTTGGCCCGCCTCCACGCACGCGCCCGCTCGTAGGCCGCGATCACGCGCTTGAGCGTCTGCGGGTGGCGGTTCAGGAACTCCTCCCGCACGTTGAGGAAGCCGTAGGTGTTGAAGCCGACGTTGCGGTACAGCAGCTTCGATCCGGCATCGAGCTCGCTCGCCGCCATCAGCGGGTCGAGGCCGGCCCACGCATCGACGCGGCCCTGCTCCAGCGCCGCGCGTCCGTCGGCATGCTGAAGCGCGACATGCTCGATGTCACCGCGCTTCAGGCCCACCGTGTGCAGCGCGCGCAGCAGGAAGAGATAGGGATCAGTACCCTTGGTCGCCGCAATCTTCTTGCCCTTGAGGTCGGCGAGCGAGCGGATGCCGGAGTCCGGACGCACGACCAGCGCGGTCCATTCCGGCCGCGAGAAGATGTAGGGCGCGCGGATCGGATTGCCGTTGGCGCGCGCCAGCAGCGCGGCCAGGCCGGCCGTGGAGCCGATGTCGATGCTGCCCGCGTTGAGGTACTCCAGCGCGCGGTTGCTGCCGGCGCTCAGCACCCAGCGCACCGACGTGCCGTCCTTGGCCAGGTCCTCCTCCAGCCAGCCGAAGCGGCGCAGCACCAGGCTGGTCGGCGAGTAGTAGGCGAAGTCGAGCTTCAGCTCCTTCGGCGCCGCGGCGCCTTGAGCGCGCAACGGGCCTGCGGCCAGTCCGGCGGCGAGGCCCGCGCCAAGGACGAGCGCATCGCGACGCGTCGGGCTGTTGTTCTTCGAATCGGTGTGGCGGGTCATGCGACGGGCTCCGTCAGGGGAATGTCCAGGGAAGTGAGTGGGGGATCCCGACCGTCGGCGGTCGTGGTGGTCGAGGGGGTCGCGGCGGCGGTATCGGCATTCGGCTCGCCGAGGCGGACACGACGCCCGGCGTGCGTCGGCTTGAGGCCGTCGCCCTCGCCGAACAGGCGCGCACGCAAGGTCTTGGGCGCGGCGTCGGCATCGGCGCCCTCGCCCGCGTCGGGCCGATAACGACCGCGACGTCGGAGTTCGGGCACCACGAGATCGACCACGTCGCGGAAGGTCTCGTGCGCCAGCGCATAGGCCAGGTTGAAACCGTCCAGGCCCGTGGCGTCCTGCCACGCGATCAACTGATCGGCGATCTCCGACGGATCGCCGACGAAGGCCGGCCCTCGACCGCCGAGGCCGATGAACGCGGCGGCCTCGCCCACCGTCCAGCGACGCGTCGGATCCGCGCTGCTGAACGAGGCCAGCGCCGTGCGCCCCGCCTGGGTGTCGAGGTAGTCGATCGTGGCGTCCAGCGGATAGCGGCTGAAGTCGACGCCGGTCCAGCCCGACAGCAAGGCCAGTGCGGCCTCGATGTCGACGTGGGACTTCAAGTCCTCGTGCTTGGCGTGGGCCGCGGCACTCGTCGGCGCGGTGACGATCAGCGCCTGACCGTAGATCAGCACGTCATCGCGCGCGCGGCCCGACTCGGCGACCGCGTCGCGCAGGGCGCTCACGTAGCCCTTCACCACGGACATGCTGGGACCGCTCACGAAGACGCACTCCGCATGCCGGCCGGCGAAGGCGCGGCCGCGGCTCGACGTGCCGGCCTGGAACAGCACCGGCGTGCGCTGCGGCGACGGCTCGCAGAGATGCACGCCGGGCACGCGGTAGTGTTCGCCGCGATGGTGGATCGCGTGGACCTTCGTCGGGTCGGTGAACACGCGGCCCGCCTTGTCGCGCTGGACCGCGCCGTCCTCCCAGCTGAGTTCCCACAGCTTGTAGACGACATCGAGGTACTCGTCCGCCAGGTCGTAGCGCTCGTCGTGCGCGCGTTGCCCGGTGTGGCCGAGGTTGCGCGCCGCGCTGTCGAGGTAGCCGGTGACGATGTTCCAGCCGATGCGGCCCCGCGTCAGGTGATCGAGCGTCGACATGCGCCGCGCGAAGCTGTACGGCGGCTCATAGGTCAGCGCCACCGTCACGCCGAAGCCGAGGTGCTTCGTCACCGACGCCATCAGCGGCACCAGCGCCAGCGGATCATTGAGCGGCACCTGCACCGCATGGCGCAAGGCCGCGTCGGGCGAGCCGCCGTGCACGTCGTAGACGCCCAGCACGTCGGCCAGGAACACGCTGTCGAAGCCGCCGCGTTCCAGCAGCCGCGCCAGCTCGACCCAGTAGTCCGGGTCGGTGTAGCGATGCGACTCGTCGCGCGGATGCGTCCACAGCCCCGGCGACTGGTGCCCCACCGTGTTCATCGCGAAAGCGTTGAAACGGATCGGCTTCAACCCGCTGGCGCTCATTGCAGGAACGCCGGCCGCGCGTAGCCGGGGAACTTCTGCACCAGCACCGCCTTGAACTCCGGCGCGCGGAAGGCATCGGCCAACGCCTTCGTCCACGGCTGCTGCTTGTCCTTGCCCTTCACCGCCAGCACCAGCATGTAGTGGTCCGGCGTCTTCTCCAGCAGCAGCGCGTCGGTGAGCTTCAGGCCGCTGGAGATCGCGAAGTTGCCGTTGACGATCGCGTACTCCGCGTCGTCGAGCGTGCGCGGGATCTGCGCCGCCTCGATCGGCTGCAGCTTCAGGTTCAGCGGGTTGCTGGCGATGTCCTTCTCCGTCACGCGGATCGGATCGGCGCCCGGCTTCAGCGTCAGCAGCTTCTGGTCGGCCAGCAGCGCCAGGCCGTGCGCCAGGTTGGCCGGGTCGTTGGCCAGCGTGATGCGGTCGCCGGACTTCACGTCGGCCAGGCTCTTGCGCTTCTTCGAGTAGATCCCGAACGGCGCCATCGGCCCCTGCACCACCTCCACGATGTCCAGCCCGCGGTCCTCGCGGAAGCGGTTGAGGTAGGTGATGTGCTGGAAGAAGTTGGCGTCCAGCGCGCCCTGCGCCAGCGCGATGTTGGGTTGCACGTAGTCGTTGAACTCGACCAGCTTGACCGTGTACCCGCGCTTCTCCAGCAGCGGCTTGATGCCCTGGCGCAGCACCTCGATGTTGGAGCCGGCGGTCGCGCCGATGGTGATCTCCTTCTTGTCCTGCGCATGGACCAGCGGCGTGGATAGTGCGGAGGCGGTCAGCGCGAGGGCCAACAGGCTGCGGCGGGCGAGGGTCATCGGGAAGTCCTTGGAGGTCCGGGAGGAAGAGGAAGAGAAAGAGGAAAACAGCGGGAGGAAAGGGGAGAGAAAGAGCGGGAAGCGCGCGGCGCTCAGCGCTTGTCCAGCCGCCGCGCCACGCGCTGTCCGGTGAACTGGATCAGCTGCACGAGCACGACGAGGATCGCGACCGTCAGCACCATGACGTCGGTCTGGAAGCGGTAGTAGCCGTAGCGGATCGCGAGGTCGCCGATGCCGCCGCCGCCGACGACCCCGGCCACCGCCGAGTACGACAGGAAGCTGATCGCCAGCACCGTCAGCGCGCCCACCAGGCCGGCGCGCGCCTCGCGCACCAGCACGCGCAGGACGATCTGCGTCTCGGAGGCGCCCATCGCGTGGGCGGCCTCGATGACGCCGCGCGGCACCTCGCGCAGGCATTGCTCGACGAGGCGCGCGAAGTACGGGATCGCGGCGAAGGACAGCGGCACCGCGGCGGCCAGCGGCCCGATCGAGGTGCCCGCGATCGCGCGCGTGATCGGCACCAGCGCGACCAGCAGGATGATGAAGGGGAAGCTGCGCACGGTGTTCACCACCGCGTTGATCAGGCGATGCAGCAGGCCCGCGCCGCGATGGCCCGACAGCGACTGGCCCGGGCTCAGCAGGAACAGCAGCACGCCCAGCGGGCCGCCGAACAGCACGGCCGCGCCGAGACCGATGGCGAGCATCAGGCCCGTCTGGCCGAGCGCGGTCCAGATCTCGGGCAGCAGCCCGATGAGGTTCTCAAGCATGGCGGACCTCCCGGCGTCCGATCGACGCGATCACTTCGGAGGTCGCCCGCGCCGAAGCGTCCAGCGCGGCGAGGTTCGCCGCCTGCCGCTGCAGCCGCGCGAGCTCCAGCCCCAGCGGCGAGCTCGCCACGCGCGTCGCGTCGACGACGTCGAACTGCTCGACCAGCCGGCCCTCCGCGATGACCGCGGCGCGTCGGCACAGCGTCTGCACGACCTCGAGTTCATGCGTGACGATCACGATCGTGACGCCCAGCCGCTCGTTGATGTCGGCCAGCGTGGCGAGCAGCTCGCGCGTGGTCTCGGCGTCGAGCGCGGAGGTCGGCTCATCGCACAGCAGCACGTCGGGTTGCGGCGCCAGCGCCCGCGCGATCGCAACGCGCTGCTTCTGCCCGCCGCTGAGCTGCGCCGGATACTGGTCGGCCTTGTCGCTCAGCCCGACCAGCGCCAGGCACTCGGCGACGCGATCGGCGATCTCGCGGCGCGAGCGGCCGGCGTGCAGCCGCAGCGGGAAGGCGACGTTCTCCGCCGCGGTCGCGTTCTGCAGCAGGTTGAACTGCTGGAAGATCATGCCGAGCCGCTGCCGCTCGCGGCGCAACTCGGTCGGCTTCAGCGCGGTCAGCTCGCGGCCGGCGACATGCACCCGGCCCGCGTCGGGACGCTCCAGCAGGTTGATCAGCCGCAGCAGCGTGGACTTGCCCGCGCCGCTCTTGCCGATCAGGCCGAGGATCTCGCCGGGACGCACGGACAGGCTCACGTCGCGCACGGCCTCGAAACGCGGCCCTTCGGGCAGCGCGAAGGACTTCGACACGCCGTCGAGACGGATCAGCGGGTCGTTCTTTGGGGCGCTCTTTGGGATGCTCTCTGGCGTGCTGTTCTGGTCGCTCATCGGGACCTCCTCGATCAGGAATACGCCGTCGGATCGGGGATCCGGCCGTCGAGGAAGAAGCGGCCCAGGTCGCGCAGCTTGTAGTCGACCGGGTCGTGCAGCGTGTGCACCCGCGCGTTGCGCCAGAAGCGGTCCAGGCCGAACTCGGCCGACGTGCTGCGCGCGCCGGTCAGCTCGAACAGCTGGCTGCCGACCTCGACGCCGGCGCGGTGCGCGAGCACCTTGGCCTCGGCGCCGGCGACCGCGACCTCGCCGCGTTCCTGCGCGGTCAGGGCCTCGCCGCGATCGAGCGCGCGCCGCAGGCGGTCGACCGCCTCGGCCGACACGGCCTGCGCCGCCCTCACCTTCAGCCACAGGTCGCCGTAGCGGTGCTGCACGAGCGGATCGTCGACCGCGCGCGACACGCCCGAGGCCGACCAGGCCCGGCCACGCGTCGCCGTGTAGCGGCGCGCCTCATCGAAGGCGCCCTCGCCGATGCCCAGGTACAGGTGGGTCATGATCAGCTGAGCGATCTGCGAGCGCAGCGTCGCGCGCGGGGTCGGGCTCTGGCCCGGCACCTGCAGCAGCTCGTCGTCATCCAGCCGCACGGCGTCGAAGCGCACCGTGCCGCTGTCCGTCTGGCGCTGGCCGAAGGCGTCCCAGTCCTGCTCGACGCGCACGCCCTCGCGCCGCGTCGGCACGATGCCGATGAGGAAGCCGCCCTCGCCCGTCGTCGCCGAGACCGTCAGCCGGTCCGAGCCCAGCGCGCCGGAGCAGAAGCTCTTCACCCCGTCCAGGCGCCATCCGGCGCCGTCGCGCGCCGCCGTCAGCCGCGTGTCGGCGGGATTGAGCGCATTGCCCCAGAACAGGCGCTGCTCGGCCGTCTCGCGCAGATGGCGCGCGCCATGCGCCGTCGCGGCCGGGCCGCCGTAGAGCGACACGCCGTAGAGCTGCAGATGATGGAAGGCGAGGACATGCGCCAGGGCGCTGTCCACGCGCGCCACGCGCCGCACGACCTGGAAGAACTCGGGGACGCCGCCGCCCAGGCCGCCGTGGACCTCGGGGATCGTCAGCGCCAGCAGGCCGCTGGCGCGTATCAGTTCGCGCTGCTCGGCGGCGTGGCCGCCTTCGCGGTCGCGCTGCACGGCCGTCGCAGCCAGTTGCGCCACGACGTCGTCAAGGCCTGCCCCCAGGAGACGGGTCAATGCGGAGGCGGGTTCCAGCGCCGACGCCGACGCGGACGCGGCGGACGGAGAGGCAGCAGTGGCGGAAGAAGAAGCGGCGGAAGGAGCGGGGGGAGCGTCGTCAAGACGCCGCAGCACGGGAGCGGTCATCGGCGGGGAAACACTCAGGAGCGGCAATGCGCGATGGCGCCGAGTGTTCCTGTCCGCCCGCGCGGACCGAAGCGAGAAATTCGTCTGTGCTTATGCGCTCAGCCAGGTGCAGGCGTTCTTGGCCGCCTGCGCATTGCTCTGGATGCCGACGTCCTGCGAGAGCAAGGCCCGCATGCGGTGCGCGCATTGCTCGATGTGCCGCTTGTCGGGATGCCATGGCCCTGCCGCATCGCCGCTGCTCTGCAGGTTGGCGTTGCGGGTGTAGACGACGCGCCAGAGCGTCTGTTTGAGGTCGCTGGCTTGCATGGCGGGGAGTATTCCGAAAGCGCCGCGCCTCGCGCGAGAGGGCATCGTCGTCACCGCGTGTCGGGCGTTGCCCTACATCGGGGCGTCCCGTGCCAGAGTGGCGCCCCGGGCTTGCCCCAGGCCAGTGCGCGCGGCCGGGCTGTTAATCTTCCATTCATGAACCTGCTGCTCGCCGAAGACGACGCGATCCTGGCGGACGCCCTGTGCGAACAGATGCGCGCCAGCGGCTTCTCCGTGGAGCATGCGCCCAACGGGGCGGTCGCGCAGTATCTGCTGGCCAAGCAGCAATTCGACGTGGTGGTGCTGGACCTCGGCCTGCCGATGGTCGGCGGCATCGAGGTCCTCAGACAGCTGCGTCAGACGGACGCCTCCTTGCCCGTGCTGATCCTGACGGCGCTGGACAGCCTGGAGGACCGCGTCGCCGGCCTCAACGCCGGCGCCGACGACTACCTCACCAAGCCTTTCGATTTTCCCGAGCTGGAGGCCCGGCTGCGGGCCTTGCTGCGCCGCAGCCGCGCGTTGAAGGCGAGCACCGAGCTGGGTCAGCTCAGCATGCAGCGCGAGACCCGCAGCGCGCAGGTGCGCGGCGAGATGCTGGAGCTCAGCCCGCGCGAGTTCGACCTGCTCGACCTGCTGCTGACGCACCAGGGCCGCGTGATCACGAAGGAGCAGATCAACCAGGCCTGGGCGGGCGACCGCGGCGGCGCGGGGGCCGGCATCTCGGCCAGCACGGCGGCTTCCTCCGCCGACGGCGGCGCGGCCACCAACGCCGTCGAGGTCTACATCCACCGCCTGCGGCGCAAGCTCGAAGGCTCGCAGGTGGCCATCCGCACCGTGCGCGGGCTGGGTTACCTGCTGGAGCTGGAACGCGCCTGAGGCGCGCCCCCGCGGCTGTCCCATGGCCCCCGCCCGCTTCTCCCTCAAGCGGCAGCTGCTGCTGTGGCTGCTGCTGCCGCAGGTCGTGCTGTGGCTGGCCGGCGCGGTCTTCAGCTACCGCCTCGCGGGCCGCTACGCCAACGAGGCCGTCGACGCCACGCTGCTGCAGGCCACGCGCTCGCTCGCGCGCCAGGTCAAGCCCATGGGCAACGGGCTGCTGATCGACTTCCCGCGCGCCGCGCAGGACGTGCTCGAAGCCGACCCCAGCGACAAGCTGCTCTACACGGTCAGCTCGCCGCCGGGCAAGTTCATCCTCGGCAACCGCAACCTGCCCAGCCCGCCCGCGCAGCCGGCCAGCCCGCCGCTGGGCCAGGCGCAGTTCTACGACGGCGAGATCGAGGCCGAGGAGGCGCGCACCGGCGCGAAGGTGCGCGTCGCCGCGCTCTACCTCCAGTTCGGCGAGAACCCCAAGGCCCAGCAGACCATGCTGGTGCAGGTGGCGCGCTCCAGCGCCAACCGCGAACTGCTCGCGCGCCGGCTGCTGATCGACACCATGCTGCCGCTGTCCCTGCTCATCGTGCTGATGAGCATGATCGTGTGGGCCGGCGTCGGCGCGGGCCTCGCGCCGATCGCGCGGCTGCGCCGGCTGGTCGAGGGCCGCAAGCCCAACGACCTGCGCCCCATCGAACTCGACGCCGCGCCGCAGGAACTGCGCTCGCTCGCGCAGGCCATCAACGATCTGCTCGAAGCCGTGCGACACAACGTCCAGGGCCAGCGCCGCTTCATCAGCGACGCCGCCCACCAGTTGCGCACGCCGCTGGCGGGGCTGAAGAGCCAGAGCGAACTCGCGCTGGCCGAAGCGCCGCCCGGCCCGCTGACGATGCGGCTGGCCCGCGTGCACGAGAGCGCCACCCGCAGCGCCCACCTGGTCAACCAGCTGCTGGCGCTCGCCCGCACCGAACCGGAGTCGCTGACGCGCCAGACACCGGTGCGTTTCGACCTCGGACGCCTGGCCCGCGAGGTCACCGCCGAGCTCGTGCCGCGCGCGCTCCAGCAGAACGTGGACCTGGGCTACGACGGCCCGGACTGCGATCCGGACTGCGCCTCCGCGTCGCAGCTCGAGGAGCCCTTCACCGAACCGCGCGCGCCGGGCCTCGTGCCTGAGCAGGTGGAGCGCCCCGTCGAGGTCACCGGCATCCCGCTGCTGCTGCGCGAAGCGCTCGTCAACCTGGTCGACAACGCCTTGCGATATGCGGGCCGCGGCGCCCGCGTCACCGTGCAGGTCCATGTCCAGACGCACGACGGCGCGGACCGGGCGGAACTGGTCGTGACCGACAACGGGCCCGGCATCCCCGAGGCGCTGCGGGAGCAGGTCTTCGAGCGCTTCTTCCGCGCCACCCACGAGGGCAACGGCTGCGGCCTCGGCCTGGCGATCGTCAAGGAGATCGTCGAGCGGCACGGCGGCCGCATCGCCCTGTCGGCGGCCCAGCCGCGGGGACTGCGCGTGTCGATGAGCCTCCCGATCGCCCTCTGAGCCTGGTCATGGCGGCGGCCGCCGCCCGGGCCGTCCCGGCTGCGCTGTCATCGCACGTCGGTCTTCGCAGGACTTGCCACCGCGAGCGCTCCCTTGAACCTGCGCGCCCTGCGCCCGTCCTGACGCACCAAGACCGTTCCGACAACACGCTCTGCGCCCTTCCGGCGCGTGAACGATCCCCAAAGATGCACCAGAACGCTAGTGGTAAGCACCAATATAGTTTCATTAATGAATTATTAAAGTTCAGCCCGCATGCAAGAAAGATAAACGTCCGATTAACGGCGGCACGCCCGGAGCACCGTCGATCGGAGACCACCGGAGACTGAACATGACACGCACCTCGCGCTTGCGCACCACCACGCTCTCGTCGCTCGCGACGGCCGCCGGCCTGCTGATGGCCGCCGGTTCCGCCCACGCCCTGGACTACACCGGCTACTTCCGCGCCGGCCCCGGCGGCACCACCAAAGGCGGCGCCAGCCGCGCCTGCTACGCCCTGCAGGGCGGCACCGCCGGCATGAAGTACCGCCTCGGCAACGAGTGCGACATCTACGGCGAGTTCCAGCTTGCCCAGGGCTTCAAGAAGGACGGCATCGACTACAAGGTCGTGCTGATGACGGACTACTACAACCCGCATTCCGACGCCGACGACACCAAGCAGCTGCGCCTGGCGCAGATGTACGCCGAAGCCAAGGGCTTCGACTTCGCCCCCGAGGCCACCGTCTGGGCCGGCAAGGAACGCGGCCGCCGCGGCGACGTCCACATCGTCGACACCTACTTCACCGAGATGGCCGGCATCGGCGCGGGCTTCAAGGGCCTCAACGTCGGTCCGGGCAAGCTCGGCGTCGCGTACTACACCAACGACAAGGACAACAACCAGCGTCCGGCCCACCGCGGCAACGTCGAGTATGTCGACATCAACTCCAACACCGACGGCACCCTGGCCTTCTTCGGCACCGCCACCAAGTCGCAGTTCGCCGGCGGCACCAACGGCTGGGGCCTGACCGCCAAGCACGTGCAGGCCAAGCTGTTCGGCTCGGACTTCAACAACGTGCTGTGGGTGCAGTACGCGCAGGGCTCCACCGGACTGAACTCCAACTTCGGCAACCAGACCGACACCTCCGCGGCCAAGAAGTTCCGCGTCGTCGAATCGGTGAACTTCCAGCAGGGCGCCTGGGGCGGCATGGGCATGCTGCTGTGGGCCAACGAGAAGGACAACGCCGGCAAGGCCACGGTGTCCACCTCCGTCGGCGGCCGCCTGTCCTACGGCGTGACCCGCAACTTCAAGCTGCTGGGCGAAGCCGGCGTCTCGCAGTACAAGCCCGACGGCGGCCAGCGCGCCCGACTGACCAAGGTGACCTTCGCCCCGACCCTGTCCACCGGCCCGGCGCTGATGGACCGACCCGAGTTCCGCCTCTATGTCACCCACGCCAAGTGGAACAAGGCCGCGGGCAACATCACCGGCGTCGACGGCTACGCTGGCGAGACCTCGGGCACCAGCTTCGGTGCGCAGGTCGAAGTCTGGTTCTGACGCGATCCCCCCCGAGAATCCCCCGCGATCCTCAAGCTCAAGACACGGAGACAACCGAATGATGAAGCTCAAGCAACTGACCCAGGCCGCCGCGCTGTGCGCGCTGATGGCCGCCGGCGCGGCCCAGGCCGGCGAGGTCGAGGTCCTGCACTGGTGGACCAGCGGCGGCGAGGCCAAGGCCGCCACCGCGCTGAAGGCCACGCTGCAGAAGCAGGGCCACACGTGGAAGGACTTCGCGGTCGCCGGCGGCGGCGGCGACTCCGCGATGACGGTGCTGAAGTCGCGCGTGGTGTCGGGCAACGCCCCGGCCGCCGCGCAGATCAAGGGCCCGTCGCTGCAGGAATGGGCCGCCGAAGGCGTGCTGACCAACGTCGACGCCGTCGCCAAGGCCGGCAAGTGGGATGAGGTGATCCCGCCGGTGGTCGCCAACATCATGAAGTACCAGGGCCACTACATCGCCGCGCCGGTCAACGTGCACCGCGTGAACTGGCTGTGGGTCAACCCCGAGGCGCTGAAGAAGGCCAACGCCAAGCTGCCCACCACCTGGGACGAGTTCTTCGTCACCGCCGAGGCGCTGAAGAAGGCCGGCCTGATCCCCGTCGCGCACGGCGGCCAGAACTGGCAGGACTTCACCACCTTCGAGGCGGTCGCCCTGGGTGTCGGCGGCACGGACTTCTACAAGAAGGCGCTGGTGCAGCTGGACCCGGCCACGCTGACCGGCCCGCAGATGGAGAAGGTGCTGACCACCTTCAAGCGCATCAAGGACTACACCGACAAGAACGCGTCGGGCCGCGACTGGAACCTGGCCACCGCGATGGTGATCAAGGGCGAGGCCGGCATGCAGATCATGGGCGACTGGGCCAAGGGCGAATGGGTCGCCGCGGGCAAGACGCCGGGCAAGGACGTGCTGTGCGTCGCCGCCCCGGGCACGCAGAAGGCCTTCACCTTCAACATCGACTCCTTCGCGCTGTTCAAGCTGAAGAACGCCGCCAACGAGAAGGCCCAGCAGGACCTGGCCACCGCGATCATGTCGCCGGACTTCCAGGAACTGTTCAACCTGAACAAGGGCTCGATCCCGGTGCGCACCGGCATGAAGATGGACAAGTTCGACGACTGCGCCAAGCAGTCCGCCGCGGACTTCGCCGCCGATGCCAAGTCGGGCACCCTGGTGCCGTCCATCGCCCACGGCATGGCGGTCTCCGCCGCGGCCGAAGGCGCGATGAAGGACGTCGTGAGCCAGTTCTGGAACAGCGACAAGATGACGGCCAAGGACGCCCAGGCGAAACTGGCGTCGGCCGCCAAGACGAAGTAATCGTCACAGGCGTCGCCGGCGTCCTCGACGACACCGGCGACGTCGGCCCCGAGGGCGCGGACCCATCGCACAGACTGGACCGCCCCGCTCCGTAGTCCCGACGCGCCGCCCGCGGCGCGTTCCTCAGGTCCGCGCCTCCGCATGTCCTCCTCCCGAGCCTCCCCAGCCCCCCGAGCCCCTCGCAGCCCCTGGCTTCCGAAGCTGGTCGTCGCGCCGACCTTCCTCGTCTCCTTCCTCTTCATCTACGGCCTGATGGCGTGGAACGGCTACCTGTCGCTGTCCGCGTCGCGGCTGCTGCCGAACTACGAGTTCGTCGGCCTGGACCAGTACCGCGCGCTGTTCGACAACGAACGCTGGTGGCTGGCCCTGACCAACCTCGGGATCTTCGGCGCGCTGTTCATCGGCGGCGCGATGGCCGTGGGCCTGCTGCTGGCCATCCTGCTGGACCAGAAGATCCGCGGCGAAGGCGTGCTGCGCACGGTGTACCTGTACCCGATGGCGCTGTCCTTCATCGTGACGGGCACGGCGTGGAAGTGGATCCTCAATCCCGGGCTGGGCATCGAGCACCTGATGCAGCAGTGGGGCTTCGAGAACTTCAGCTTCGGCTGGCTGGTCGATCCGGACATGGCGATCTACTGCGTCGTCATCGCCGGCGTGTGGCAGTCGGCGGGCTTCGTGATGGCGCTGTTCCTGGCCGGCCTTCGAGGCATCGACGATTCGATCATCAAGGCCGCGCAGGTCGACGGCGCGTCGCTGCCCCGGATCTACTGGCGCATCATCATCCCCACGCTGCGGCCGGTGTTCTTCTCGACGCTGATGGTCGTGGCGCACATTGCCATCAAAAGCTTCGACCTCGTGATGGCCCTGACCGCGGGCGGCCCCGGATACGCCACCGACCTGCCGGCGACCTTCATGTACACGATGGCGTTCTCGCGCGGCCAGATCGGCCTGGGCGCGGCCAGCGCCACGGTGATGCTCGCCACGATCGCCGCCATCGTCGTCCCCTACCTCTATTCCGAGCTCCGCTCGAAGCAGTGACCGCGAGCGCCGCCCCATGAGTACCCTCACCTCCCCCTCCCGTCCCCCGTCCGGTCCTCCCTCCTCGGGGGGATCCCGCAGCCTGACCGCGCAGCGCCTGCTGCTGTGGGCCGTGCTGCTGGTGTTCGCCTTCTTCTTCCTGCTGCCGCTGTACGTGATGGTCAGCACCTCGCTCAAGAGCATGGACGAGGTCCGCAACGGCACGCTGCTGTCGGTGCCCATGGCGCCGTCGCTGGCGGCCTGGTCCAAGGCCTGGACCAGCGCCTGCACCGGCACCGACTGCGGCGGGCTGAAGCCCTTCTTCATGAACTCGGTGTTCATGGTCGTGCCGGCGGTGCTGATCTCCACGGCGCTGGGCGCCATCAACGGCTACGTGCTGACCAAGTGGCGCTTCCGCGGCAGCGAACTGCTGTTCGGACTGCTGCTGTTCGGCGTGTTCATGCCGATGCAGGTCGTGCTGCTGCCGATGAGCCAGGTGCTGGGCACGCTGGGCATCGCCAGTTCGGTCTGGGGCCTGATCCTGGTCCACATCCTGGCCGGCATGCCGTCCACGACGCTGTTCTTCCGCAACTACTACGCCGGCCTGCCGGACGAACTCATCAAGGCGGCGACGCTGGACGGGGCCTCGTTCTGGCAGATCTTCTGGCGCATCGTGGTGCCACTGTCCACGCCCATCCTGGTCGTGACGCTGATCTGGCAGTTCACCTCGATCTGGAACGACTTCCTGTACGGGGTGGTGTTCTCCGGCGCCGACAGCAAGCCGATCACGGTCGGGCTGAACAACCTGGCCAACACGTCCAGTTCAGTCAAGGAATACAACGTGGACATGGCCGCGGCGCTGATCGCCGCGCTGCCGACGCTCGTGGTCTACGTGGTCGCGGGCAAGTATTTCGTGCGCGGGCTGACCGCCGGCGCCGTCAAGGGTTAAGGAGTCAAGCATGGGCGCGCTCGCCATTTCTCAAGTCCGCAAGAGCTACGGATCGGCCGACATCCTCAAGGGCATCGACCTGTCGATCGAGGCCGGCGAATTCCTCATCCTGGTCGGCCCGTCGGGCTGCGGCAAGTCGACGCTGCTGGCGATGATCGCCGGCCTGGAGCACCCGACCTCCGGCGCGATCCACATCGGCGACCGGGACGTCACCTACCTGCCGAGCAAGGACCGCGACATCGCGATGGTGTTCCAGAGCTACGCGCTCTACCCGAACATGAACGTCGCGCAGAACATCGCCTTCGGGCTGGAGATGCGCAAGGTGCCGAAGGCGCAGCGGGACACGACGGTGCAGCGCGTCGCGAAGATGCTGCAGATCGACCACCTGCTGGACCGCAAGCCGGGCCAGCTGTCCGGCGGTCAGCGGCAGCGCGTGGCGATGGGACGTGCGCTGGCGCGGGATCCGAAGCTGTTCCTGTTCGACGAGCCGCTGTCCAACCTGGACGCCAAGCTGCGCATCGAGATGCGCGCCGAGATCAAGCTGCTGCACCAGCGCACCAAGACCACCACGGTCTACGTCACCCACGACCAGGTCGAGGCGATGACGCTGGGCGACCGCATCGCGGTGATGCGCGACGGTCTGGTGCAGCAGTTCGGCACGCCGGAAGAGATCTACACGCGACCGGCCAACCGCTTCGTGGCCGAATTCATCGGCTCGCCGACGATGAACTTCGTCCAGGCCGAGCGCGACGGCGGCGGCGCGCTGGCGGCGCAGGGCGTGACCCTGCCGGTGGACGCGGCGCAGCAGGCGTCGATCGATGCCGCGGGTGGCGTGCTCTACGGCGTGCGTCCGGAACACATCCGGCTGGCCGACAACACGGACGTGCGCGCGGGCGGCATGCCCGGCGTGCTGAAGATGAGCGAGCCGACGGGTCCCGAGACCTATCTGCTCGTGGACACGCCGAGCGGCCCGATGACGGCGCGCGTCTCGGGCAACCCCCACCTCAACGTCGGTGACGCGGTCCGCCTGCAATGGGAGGCGGCATCGGCCCACCTGTTCGACGCGAAGGACGAGCGCCGCCTGGCGTGACGGCGTCGGGGGGACCGGCGGGTCTCACCCGCAGCCAGACCGTCTGCGCCGCGAGCACCGCGGCCAGCGCCAGCGCGATCCAGGCGGAACCGTCGGAGCCGGACATCGGCGACGCGGTCTGCTTCACGTAGACGCCGACCAGGCCCCACACCGCGGCGCCGGCATACCCGAGCGCCGCGGGGCCGGTGCCCGGCGCGTGCAGGCGCGCGTTCGCGACCAGCAGCAGCAAGGCGGCCAAGGCCCACAGCACCAGCGTCCAGGGCAACTGGTCCTGCGTCGGCAGCACCTGCGCCGCGACGACGGTCTGCGCGGTGTCCAGGAAGGCCGCCAGCGACAACCAGCCCGCGTGCAGCGCGAGCGGGAACACGGCCAGCCATGACTGCGCGCCGCGCGGCATCGCGCGCGCCACCAGCATCAAGGCCCACAGCAGGCTCGCCAACGCCGCCCAGATGACGGCGAGCGCCAGCCCGAACCACTGCTGCGAGAACACGATCATCCAGCTCGCGGTCAGCGCGAAGCCGATAACAACCAACCAGTGGCAGCGATGGGAATCGCGGTGCCCTTCCCTGTCCGGCACCGGCTGGCCGCGCAGCAGCCACACGGCGAAAACCAGGTCGAGCAGGAAGATCACCCCCCAGATCGAAAAGGCGTAGCCGTCAGCCACGAGCAGCGTCGGGAAACGGTCGGAGATGGCGCCGTTGTCCGGGCCGAAGACGCCGCGCTGGGACGCCCACGCCACCAGGGGCATGGCCAGCGCGCTGAGGATGACGAGGATCTGGAGCATGTCCGATCATGGGCAAGAGACATGCCTCAGGCAAGCCAAGCGCGGGCTCTCCACGACTCAGGGGGCATCCCTCCGGGAACCCCCAGAGCCATTCCGGCCCCACCGGCATTCGCTGACCCCGCTCCTTCGATCGGCAGGGCATCCGACGATTCACTGTTGATCCATACAGCTATGATCGCGGCATGTCCGATGCCCTCGCCGACGCGCCGCATGACGTCTACGCCGACCTCAATCCCGAGCAACGCTCGGCGGTCGAGCACGGGCTCGACTCCTCCGGCCTCGAGTCGCACGGACCGCTGCTGGTGATCGCCGGCGCAGGCTCCGGCAAGACCAAGACGCTGGCCTCGCGCGTGGCGCGCCTGATCCAGTCCGGCGCCGACCCGCAGCGATTGCTGCTGCTCACCTTCTCGCGCCGCGCCGCGGGCGAGATGGAACGCCGCGCGGGGCGTGTGCTGCACCGGGCGTTGGGCCTGGCCTCGACGCAGGCACCGCCGCGTTTCCCATGGGCGGGCACCTTCCACAGCGTCGGCGCACGCCTGCTGCGCGAATACGCCCATCGCATCGGCCTGGCGCCCAACTTCACCATCCTCGACCGCCCCGACGCGGAGGACCTGATGGGCCTGCAGCGCCAGGCGCTCGGGCTGGCCGAGACGACCGAGCGCTTTCCGCTGAAAGGCACCTGCCTCAACATCTATTCCCGCGTGGTCAACAGCGAGGCGCGGCTGGACCAGGTGCTGCAGGAACACTTCCCCTGGTGCTTCGCGGTCCATGACGAACTCAAGCGGCTGTTCAAGGCCTACGTCGAGGAGAAGCAGCACCAGCAGCTGCTGGACTACGACGACCTGCTGCTCTACTGGTCGGAGCTGATGAGCGACGACGCCCTGGCCGCGGAGTTGGGCGAGCGTTTCCAGCACGTGCTGGTCGACGAGTACCAGGACACGAACCGGCTGCAGGCGACGATCCTGAAGCGGCTCAAGCCGCGCGGCGACCGGCTGACGGTGGTCGGAGACGACGCGCAGGCGATCTATTCGTTCCGCGCGGCGGAGGTGCGCAACATCCTGGAGTTCCCGGCGCAATTCGATCCTCCCGCGCGCGTGGTCGCGCTGGAGCGCAACTACCGCTCGACGCAGCCCATCCTGGAGGCCTCCAACGCCGTCATCGCGATGGCGCGCGAGCGCCACGAGAAACGCCTGTGGACCGACAAGGCGTCGAGCGAGCTGCCGCATCTGGTGACGGTGGACGACGAGGCGCGTCAGGCGCAATGGGTCGCCGACAAGGTGCTGGAGCGCCGCGAGCAGGGCCTGAAGCTGACGCGTCAGGCGGTGCTGTTCCGGACGTCGAGCCACGCGGCGCCGCTGGAGCTGGAGCTGACGCGGCGCAACATCCCGTTCGTCAAGTTCGGCGGCTTGAAATTTCTTGACAGCACGCATGTGAAGGACGTGCTGAGCGTGTTGCGCTGGGCGGAGAACCCGCGCGGTCGACTCGCCGCTTTCAGGGTCGCGCAGTTGCTGCCGGGCTTCGGACCGGCGAGCGCGAGACGCCTGCTCGATGCGATGTCGCCCGCGGCGGATCCCGCGCAGGCGCTGCGTGATTTCGAAGCGCCCCGCGCCGCCGCGGCTGCGTGGGCCGCGTTGCGCGATCTGATGCTGCCGCTGATCTCGGGCTCGAGCTGGCCGATGGATCTCGAGGAGGCGGTGCAGTGGTACGCGCCGCACCTGGAGCGGCTGTACGACGACGCGCCGGTGCGGCTGGCCGACCTGGAGCAGATCACGCGCATCGCGCAGGGCTACGGATCGCGGGAGCGTTTCCTGACCGAGCTGACCCTGGATCCGCCGGACGCGAGCAGCGACGAGTCGGGCGTGCCCTTGAAAGATGAGGATTACCTGATCCTGTCGACCATCCATTCGGCCAAGGGCCAGGAGTGGAACGCGGTATACCTGTTGAACTGCGTGGACGGCTGCATGCCCTCGGACCTGAGCACCGGCGCGCAGGCGCAGATCGAGGAGGAGCGCCGGCTGCTCTATGTGGCGATGACGCGGGCGAAGGACCACCTCGCGGTGATGGTGCCGCAGCGCTTCTACGTGACGCAGCAGACGCGGCACGGCGACCGGCATCTCTACGCGAGCGTGTCGCGTTTCCTGCCCGGCAAGGTGGTGCGCCACTTCGAGAAGCTGGGTCCCGCCAACCAGACGCAGGCGCCGCTGCCCGAGCTCGTGAGACCGGCGATGGATGTCGCCGCGAAGCTGCGCAAGGCCTGGGACTGAGCCTCCCATCGGGGTGGACTGGTTCCTCCGTCGCGATCGGGTCAGCGTCGGCTGCCGCGAGCGCGAGTGCGAGCGCGAGCGCGATTCTCTCGAACGGATCCGCCAACACCGCATCAGAGTGGATGAAGACAGGTCGCTGCATCGTGCGGCCGTCCGCGCGCGTAACGCACGTTACGGGAAGACGGGATGGCGGTCCGCCGCGAAGAACTTAAACTTCGCGACGGTCAACCCCTGACCCCCGCCTCCCCGGACCCAGCCGCCAGCCCAGCCCGACCGCCGTGACGATCCGCGACACCGTTCTCCGCACCCTTGCCCACACCAACTGGAAGCTCGCGCTGCCGGCGCTGATCCTCACCTGCGGCTGTCTGATCGTGGAAGCCGCCAGCGACGATCCCGAGGTCGTCGTTCCCACGGCCGCTCCGACCACGGCGGCCATCAGTCCCAACGGCGTCCTGACGCCAGCGCCGGCCGGTGCGTCCGCGCCGACGCCCACGGCATCCTCGCCCCTGATCGCCAGGTCGCCGGGCACCGTCGTCGCCCCCACGCCGTCCGACGAGCCGCTCATGAAGCTCCCGGTCAACGCCCGCCACATGCTGGTGGTCGACGACAGCGGGCGCGTGCTGATGTCCAAGGAGCCGGACACCGTCGTGCCCATCGCTTCGCTGACCAAGCTGATGACGGCGATGGTCGTGCTGGACGCGAAGCAGGACATGACCGAGGAAATCAAGATCGATGACGCCGACGTCGACCGCCTCAAGCACAGCAAGTCGCGCGTGCGCGTCGGCGCGACGATGAGCCGCGAAGCGGCGCTGGAGCTGGCGCTGATCTCGTCCGAGAACCGCGCCGCGTCGGCGCTGGCCCGCCACTTCCCTGGCGGCATGCCGGCCTACGAGGCCGCGGTCGTCGCCAAGATCCGCGCGCTGGGCCTGTCGCACACCGCGCTGGCCGACCCGACGGGCCTGTCGCCCAACAACACCTCGACGGCCGCCGAGGTCGCCCGCATCGCCGCCGCCGCGGCGAAGTACCCGGTGATCGCGCGCATCAGCAGCGACAAGTCCAGCGCGGTCGAGGTCAACGGCCGTCCGCGAGAGCTGCGCAACACCAACCACCTGGTCGGGGCCAAGGGCTGGGACATCCGCCTGTCCAAGACCGGCTACACCGAAGAAGCCGGGCGCTGCCTGGCGATGCGCATGAAGAGCGGCGGCCAGACCATCACGGTCATCCTGCTCGACGCCGACGGTTCCGCGCAGCGCCTGCGCGACGCGGCCGCGATCCGCAAGTCGCTGGCGAAGATCGCCGCGGCCTGAGCTGACTCCCCCTTGACGTCGGTGTTCCCCCACTGATGGGTGGACCAGCGGTTCTTTTGCCGCTGATCAAACATCCATCGGATTCGGCATTCGCGCCACGCCGTTCGGGCGTGATCACTTCTAGCATTTGCGGCTTCCCTCACCGCATGTCCAGGAGTAGCCGCATGCACCCTCATTCCCAGAACGCCACGAGCGCCAAGCCGGGTACGCACCCGCAACCCGACATCCACCACGTGATGTATCGACTCGACCAATTGGCCGGCGAGACCCACAAGCTCCGCGAGGAGATGCAGGCCGGCTTCGCTCAGGTCCACGGCGAATTCCTGGCCATCAGGAAGGATCACGAATCCTTCAAGAAGGAACTTGCGGAGCAGCGCCTCGAGTACACCAAGGAATTCAGCCAGTGCCGCGCCGAGTTCAAGGCCGATCTCAACGCAAGCCGCGCCGAGTTCAAGGACGGGCTCGCCGCAAGCCGCGCCGAGTTCAAGGACGGGCTCGCCGCAAGCCGCGCCGAGTTCAGGGACGAGCTTCACGCCATGCGCGACAAATTCTGCAAGGATTTCGACGTCATGCTCGATCGCTCCAGGATCGACATGAAGGAGTTCGTCGCTTCTGTCGTCGCTACCGTCGACGACCGCATCAAGATGAGCGGACAAGCCTCGGACCTCCGGCTGATCAAGTGGTGCGCCCGGGCCGCCATCAGCTCATCCGCCGCTGCGGGTAGCCTTGCGTATGCGGTATCGAAGCTCATGCCGTGAACAGGAGTCGTCGCATGCACTCCGACAACGAACAGAACACGCCCGTCACCTTCCTGCATCAGTACCAGCAGCAGCATTCACAGCAACAGCAGTCCAACTTCGCCCTCGTCATGCACCGGCTCGATGATCACGCCGCAAAGCTCGAGAAGCTCGATGAAAAAATCGAGAAGCTCGACGCGAAGATGGATGCACTTCGCAACGACATGCAGGCGAACCTGGAGACTTTCCGAAAGGACATGAAGGCCGACATGCGAGAAGTCGTGAGCGCCGCAATGGCTCCCGTCAACGAACGCTTCAATACGGTCGAAGAGCGCATCAAGCACGCGGCCACTGCGGCCGACAACAAGCTGCTCCGCTGGTGCGCCGGTTCTGCGGCCGGTTCGTCGGGCCTGGCCTATCTGATGTCGCGACTGCTGTCGTGACCGCGCCCCGGAGGGAGCACGGTTCGCGCCTCCCTCCGTCACCCGCAGTAGGCCCCGTCCTACCCGTCCCATGAGCCGCCGGAGCTACTGTCGAGCCATCTCGGCAGACTGCGTCCCGCCCTCATGGCCCACCCCTCCTCTCCCGCGACGGACCTGCCGCCGTCCGCTCCATCCGCGCCACCCGCGCCCAAGAAAGCCCGGCGACGCCGTCCGCCGCGCCTGTCCGCCGCCGCCTGGCGCCAGTTCATGCAGATCGCCAGACCCTACTGGCTCGGCGACCAGCGCAAGGCCGCCTGGGGTCTGTTGCTGCTCATGATCGTGCTGATGCTGTGCGAGACCCAGCTCGCCGTCATGCTCAACGACAAGACCGGCGAGATGACCTCCGCCCTCGCCGAGCGCAACCACTCGCGCTTCTGGCTCGCGGTGCGCGACAGCCTCATCGTGCTGGGCTTCGCCGTGCCCGTGTACGCCTTCTACTACTACATGCGCGACGCGTTCTCCAACCACTGGCGGCGCTGGCTCACCGGCAGGTTCCTCGACGGCTACCTCGACGGGCGCAAGTACTACGAGATCGGCGCCGGCGCGGCGGGTGACATCGACAACCCCGACCAGCGCATCTCCGAGGACATCAACACCTTCACCGGCCGCTCCACGCATTTCATGCTGCTGATGCTGGGCTCCCTGATGCAGCTGGTCGCCTTCTGCGCCGTGCTGTGGTCGCTGTCGAAGATGCTGGTCGCCTTCCTCGTCGTCTACGCGACCGTGGGCACCTTCCTCGCGCTCTACGTCTTCGGCTCGCCGCTGATCCAGCTCAACTTCTGGCAGCTGCGCCGCGAGGCCGACTTCCGCTTCGGACTCATGCGCCTGCGCGAGAACGCCGAATCCATCGCCTTCTACCGCGGCGAGCCCCAGGAACGCGCCCACATCGAAGGCCGCTTCGAGTCCGTCTACCAGAACTACTGGAAGCTGATCCGCAAGCAGCGCGCGCTCAACCTCTTCCAGCGCGGCTTCAGTCAGCTGACGCTGGTCGTGCCGGCGGTGATCCTGGCCGAACGCGTGCTGTCCGGCGATCTCGAGGTCGGCGCCGCCGTGCAGGCCGCCGGCGCCTTCGCGGCGGTGCTGACCGCCGTGTCGCTGATCGTCGACAACTTCGAGAGCCTCAGCCGTTTCGTCGCCGGCATCGACCGGCTGCATGCGCTCTCCGAGGTCATGCACAAGCGCAAGCCCCGCCACGAGCGCGCCCGCGAGAAGATTGCGACGAAACACGCCGAGCAACTCGCGCTGCGCGGCCTGACGCTGTACACGCCGCAGTTCGACCGGCTGCTCGTGGAGAAGCTCGATGTCGCGCTCCGGCCCGGCGAGAGCCTGCTGATCACCGGGGTCAGCGGCTGCGGCAAGAGCTCGCTGCTGCGAGCGATCGCCGGCCTGTGGCGCTGCGGCGAAGGAACGATCGAGCATCCACCGCTGGAGGACGTCTTCTTCCTGCCGCAGCGGCCCTACCTGCAGCCCGGCACGCTGCGCAGCCAGATGATCTACCCGGACACCACCACCGAGCTCGACGACGACGCGCTGCGCGCCATCCTCGACGAGGTCTGCCTGCCCGAACTCGCCGACCGCGTCGGCGGTCTGGACGCCTCGCAGGACTGGGAAAAGCTGCTGTCCATGGGCGAGCAGCAGCGCCTGGCCTTCGCGCGGGTGCTGGTGCGCACGCCGAAGATGGTGATCCTTGATGAGGCCACCAGCGCACTGGACAGCTGCAACGAGCGCCGACTCTACGAGCGCCTGTGCCGCGACGGCGTCACGCTGGTGAGCATCGCCCACCGCCATGCCGTCCTGCAGCATCACACCCACGTGCTGCGACTCACCGGCGGCGGCGCCTGGCAGCTGCATCCCGCCGAGGGCTACGATTTCGATGCGGTGGAGGCGGAGGCCGAAGCGGCCCGTGAAGCCGCGCTGGACAGCGCGCTGGCATCGAAGCTCGGGAACGGCGCGGAGACGGGGCCGGTCGCCGCACCGACCGAGAAGACGAGCGGGAAGCCGAGCGGGAAGGAGTCGCGATGAGCACCTGGACGGACGAGGTCGTCGAGACCGTGCGATCCGAATTCTCCGACGTCCCCGACGTCGCGCAGATCACCCGCATCGCGGTGCGCCTGCTGTTGGCGGCGGTGCTGGGCGGCATCCTCGGCTACGAGCGTGAGCACCACGGCAAGGCGGCGGGCATCCGCACGCACATGCTGGTGTCGCTGGGCGCGGCGCTCTTCGTGCTGGTGCCTCAGCAGGGCGGCATGGCGCTGGCCGACATGAGCCGCGTGCTGCAGGGCGTGATCGCGGGCATCGGCTTCCTGGGGGCGGGCGCGATCCTCAAGCTCAAGGACGAGGAGCAGGTCCACGGCCTGACCACCGCCGCCAGCATCTGGATGACCGCCGCCATCGGCATCGCCTGCGGGCTGGGCCGCGAGGCCACGGCCGTCTTCAGCATGCTGCTGGCGCTGCTCATCCTGGCGGTGCTGCCGCTGTTCACGCGACCGCATCCCGGGAAGCAGGACGACGAGGCCCCGCCAGCTTGATCGCCTGCGGCACCGGCCGCGGGCGTTTCGTCAACGCGGTCCCCAGCCTGGTGCTGAGCTTCATCCGGTTGTTGATGGCCCAGCCGCTCGCGTCCAGGATGGGACCGAGGCTGCGCTGGCGCAGCTTGAGCCAGGCGATCAGCATGCTGGGGCCGGAGATCGACAGCACGATGCCGAGGACGCCCAGCGGGATCCACCAGCCGAGTTCGATGAAGCGCCCGAACAGGCCGACGATGACCGTGCTGATGCTTCCCAGCGCGACGCCCAGTGCCGCCACGGTGCCGACGTCGACGCGGCGACCGGGCAGCGGAAGCCCCGCCGGCGGCGGGGTCCCGGTCGGTACGGCCGCGTTGGCCGCCATGGCGGTCGCGGCCGGCGGCTGATCCGCCGTCGCGACACGTCCCGCGAAAGTGCCCAGCTTGCCCTGCTGCGTCGAGTCGCTGGCCGCGGCCCGCTTGGCCACCTGCTCCTCGACCAGGCGCACCAGCTTCTTGTACGGCGACAGGAAGGCCTGGCCCACGCTGATGGGGTTCTCGATCACCTTGACGATGCGCGCGTCCCAGTCGTGGCCGTCGCGGTCGTAGAACAGGCCATTGCGTCCGACGAACAGGAAGTCCACGTCGCCCGCGCTGACCACCGCCACGCGCGTGCGCTTCTGGTTGAGGCGCTCGCACTCGACGTACACGAGGTAGGCCTTCGCCAGCCCCGCGATCGGCGCATGCCTGGCCGCATCGGCCACGTCGACGCACAGCTCGCAGGCGCGACCGTCGACGAACAGCGTACCGGCCTGGAAGATCGCGCCGCGTCCTTCGTAGAAATCCTCGAAGGACACGAAGTTGCGGGCGAGCCGCAGCAGGTGGCGCTGCAGCAGCAACAGCTTCTCGAGATCGTTCAGCGCGGCGTGACGCGGCGCGGCGGCGCGGTCGTCCTCCACCTGCTTCAGCAGGCGCGCGCGCACGTCGTCGAGATGTCCGCCAGGCTGCCCGGCGGCGAGCGAGGCCACGACCTCGACGCCCAGCGCCGCGACCGGCCCCGTCGGCTGGCGCCGCTGCCACTCCCGGCAGGCCCGGACCTCGTCCTTCAAGCTCAGCCAGTCACGCTCGTCCAGGCTGTCACCGAAGTCGGGCTGCAAGGCCTGCTTGCGCAAGGCGGCAAGCGCGCCGCGCCAGGCGGGATTGGCGCGATCGTCCAGGGGCAGCGCCGCGCCTGGCGACACCGGCGCGATGGGCATCTGCCTGAGCACGCCGGCCTCCAGCGACAGCAGCCCGGTGGCATGCGCCTTCAGTTGCTCGGGATCGGTGGCGTTGAGCGTCGCTGCGGCGGACGCGTCGTAGCTCGCGAGCCGGCAACGCGCGAAGAAGTCCTCCACCTTGTCATGCACCGCCTGCACGGCCATCGCTGCCGCGCGGCGGCCCGCGCAGCCGGCTTCGGCCTCGCCCTCTCGGTGCCAGGCGAGCAGCGTCGCCGCCTGATCGAAGAAGGCCTTGATCCGGGTCTCGTCGATGCCGGGCTGGCCGCCCGCGTCGGCGACGGTGCCCATCGCCTCGCCGATGCGCTGCGCGATGGCGCGATCCCCGGCGTCCTCGATCGCCGCCAGCGGCACGATGCCGTCGCCGTTGTGCCGTTCGGCGGCGAGGTGGGACTGTCGTTCGCGGACCTCGTCCAGACCGATGTCGGATTGCCGCGCATGTCCCGTCAGGTCCAGCGTGCGTCGGAGTTCCTCCGCCAGCGCGCGGCCTTCATCGGTGTCCGCCAGGGAATCCGGCGCGAGCCGCGCGTCGCCGCGCAGCAGTGGCTGCCAGTCCTTGAGCCGCGCGCCGACCCATTCGGCGGCGGCGATCAGCTCGGGCGCGCGGATGCGGCCGTCGCGATCGAGGTCGATGAGATCGAGGGTGCGTTCGTCGAATTCAAGGCCGCGGGTGGGACAGGCCAGCGCGACCCAGCGTTTCTGGTCGAGGTCGCGGAGATGCAGGAGGTCGTCGGCGGACTCGATGCGCGCTTGGTCCGCGCCGCCCGCCCTGAAGAATCGCCAGGGATGTGTCATTGAAGCGCCAGGCGGCAAGCGACGTGCCGCCGGCCCTCCGCCCGGGCGAATGTCGGGTCCGCGTCATGGGGCCGGCTTCGCCACGTGCGAACGCCGGACCGTCACTCCCATCCGCGACGCGGGCATGACAGTTGCCGCTCCTTGCGCTAGGGTCGACACACCGGAGGCGACCCGGAGCAGCGCGCATGGACCTCGACACCGTCTCTTACGTTTTCCAGAGCCTGGATGGCACATTCACCATCAAGCCGCGACTGTCGCGGCGCTGGCGCGTGAAACACGACAGCATGCCGTGGGGGGATTCCTTCGCTTCGGCGGAGGAAGCGGCCAGGGCGCTGTCCGCACGCTTCGCCGTGCCGGCCGACCTGAACGAATGGACGGAGATCGGCGACTTCCATACCGACGTCGGAGGATTCCACCTCTGACGCGGTACGGCCGGGGCGCCTCGCGTCTCGCGTCTCGCGTCTCGCGCCTCACGCGTCACGCCATACGCGACGCTTCATGCGGGCCAGACCGCGCCGCCGCCGACCGCGTGACAACGCGAACCTGCCGGCAGGCCGGCCTGCGTGGTGCCGGTGAAGGCACCGAACGCGGGCAGGATCATCAAGCCCTCGGATTCAGCGAAGCACGGCAGCCGGTGACGCTCGTGCGCACGACCGTGCAAGGTCGTCGCGGGATGCAGATGCCCGGCAAGCACGTAGGCATGGTCCACGCGGCGGGGATGGTGACAGGCCGCGAACGGGCCCATCGCATGAGGCTCATCGACGATGTCGAAGCGCAGCGACGGCGGCGGGTCTCCGGCGCGGCTGTCGTGGTTGCCGCGGATCAGCAGGCACGCGACGCCCGCATGCCGCTCCCGCCAGCGATGCGCGGGCTCCAGGACCAGCGGCTGCTGCGCCGCGGCGGCATGCAGGAAGTCGCCGAGCACGACCAATCGCCGCGCGCGCCGTTCGTCGATCAGCGCGCTGAGGCGGTCGAGGTTGTCGCGCGTCGTGCCCGAGGGCACCGGCTGTCCCAGCGCGCGGAAGCTCGCGGCCTTGCCGAGGTGCACGTCGGCCACGAACAGCGTGCGCGTCGCGGGCCACCACAGGGCGCGCCCGGGCAGCAGCCAGACGCGCTCGCCGGCGAGCGTCGTCGCGAGCGCGCCCTGCGGCGGATCGTCGCCCGTCGTCATCGTCGCCGTGTCCCCTTCCGTCATCGCCGTGCCCTCGCGGCCCGGTCCGACCGCCGGCCGCCGGGACGGCGCGCAGGCGCCTCGCCACGCGTCTCCAACGCGAGCGAGTCCTGCACCGCGTGGACGGCCTGACTCGCCTGGATCGCGAACTGCGGCGAGTCCTTCTTCGCGAACACCGCCAGCGCGCGCTCCGCGGGCTGGCGAGCGGTGCCGACCGCCTCGCCGCCGGCGCTGCGCTCCAGTTCCGACACCATGCGCGCGATGCGATCGCCCAGCGACTCGTTGCTGAGTTTCTCGCGGAAACGCTCCACCATCAGCGGGAAGGCCAGCGGCGTCGGTTTCTTCAACGCATGCACCTGCAGCGTCTGCCGTTCCATGCGCGCCAGGGCCGCCGCCAGGTGACTCACGTCCAGCTCCTGCGTCAACAGCTCCTGCTCCGCCTGCACCAGGAGCCGGTTGCCCGGATCGTGCTGCTGGAAGACCTCGAAGAACAGCGTCGCGGACGCTTGCAGCTGCCGGTTGCTGCGACGTTCTCCGGGATGGCTCTGGAAGATCAGCCCCGCGATGCGCGCGATCTCGCGGAAACGCCGTCGTGCCAGCTCGGTCGCGTTCAGGCTGGCGAGCACCTCGCGCAGCAGCTCGTCCATCGGCGGCAGCGTGAGGAGCGCGGGCAGGCGCGTTCCCCAGTCGATCGGCTTGGCGCTGAGCAGCTCGATGCCATAGTCGTTGAGCGCGATCGAGAAGGTGCCGGTCTCCGGCTGAGCCGCGCGCCATGCGATCAGTCCGGCCAGGCCCAGATGCACCTGCCGCCCGGCGAAGGGGTACAGGAAGAGATGCCAGCCCTCGCGCGACTTGAGCGTCTCCGCCACCAGCGTGTCGGGACCGGGCACGCCGGACCAGCATCGCTGGATGTCGATCAGCGGCCGCACGCACTGCATCTCGGGTGAATCGAAGCGGCCTGCGTCGGCGTCGGCCAACTCGCGCAGCACCGCGTCGGCGAGCGTGCTCGACAGCGGCATGCGACCGCCGTTCCAGCGCGGCAAGGCGGCGCGCCCGGACGTGGCGCGCCGCACCAGTGCCGTCATCTGCTCGACCCGCACCAGCTCCAGCAGCCGGCCGCTGAACATGAACGCGTCGCCCGGTTTCAGGCGCGCGATGAAGCCCTCCTCGACGCTGCCCAGCTTGCCGCCGCTGAGGTACTGGACGCTGATCGCCGCGTCGCTGACGATGGTGCCGATGTTGACCCGATGGCGTCGGGCCAGGCGCGCATCGGGCACGCGCCAGACACCCTCGTCGTCGGGCACGACGCGGTGGTAGTCCGGATAGGCCGTCAGCGAGGGACCGCCCTGTCGCACGAAATCCAGGCACCACTGCCAGTTCCCGTCGGCGAGCGCCTCGTAGGCGACGGTGCCGCGCACCTCGGCGAGCAGTTCGTCCGGGCGGAAGCCGCCGCCCAGCGCCACGGTGACCAGGTGCTGGACCAGCACGTCCAGCGGCGCGCGCGGGCTGTGCCGCGCCTCGATCCGGCCGTCGCGGACGGCCGCGCGGGCGGCGGCGGCTTCGACCAGCTCCAGACTGTGCGTCGGCACCAGCGTGATCCGCGACGGCCGGCCCGGCGCGTGGCCGGAGCGGCCGGCGCGCTGCACCAGCCGCGCGACGCCCTTGGCGGAGCCGATCTGCAGCACGCGGTCCACCGGCAGGAAGTCCACGCCGAGGTCGAGGCTGGAAGTGCACACGGCCGCCTTCACGCGGCCCTCCTTGAGACCGAGCTCGACCCATTCGCGCACCTCGCGGTCCAGCGAGCCGTGGTGCAGCGCCAGCACGCCGGCCCAATCGGGACGCGCCTCCAGCAGCGCGCGGTACCAGCGCTCGGCCTGCGATCGCATGTTGGTGAAGACGAGGCAGCTCACGCTGGCCTCGATCGCCGCCACCACCTGCGGCAGCATGCGCAGGCCCATGTGACCCGCCCAGGCGAACCGCTCGGCGGTCTCCGGCAGCAGCGTGTCGATGACCAGCGTCTTGTCGGTCTCGCCGTGGACGATGACGGCCTCGGCCTGGGCCTGGGCCTGGGCCTGGGCCTCGGCGTCGGCGTCGGCGTCGGCGACCGCCGTGCCCTGCAAGGTCCGCATGGCCTCGTCGAGATTGCCGAGCGTCGCCGACAGCCCCCAGGTCATCAGGGCACTTCCACTGCCGCCGGCCCTCTCCGCCGCCCTCTCCGCCGCCCTCTCACCCGCCCCCTCCCGCAAGCGGGAGAGGGCGCGAGACGAGGCGAAGCGACGCAGCCGCGCCAACGCCAGCTGCGTCTGCACGCCGCGCTTGTTGCCCATCAGTTCATGCCACTCGTCGACGACGACCAGCCGCACCTGACCGAGCTGATCGCGCGCGTCGGCGCGCGACAGCAGCAGCGAGAGGCTCTCCGGCGTCGTCACGAGCACGGTCGGCAGCCGTCGGTCCTGCGCGGCACGCTGCGCCGAGGTCGTATCGCCGCTGCGCAGCGCGGCGGTCCAGCCGGGGCACAGCGCCGCCATCGGCGCTTCGAGCGCGCGCAGCGTGTCGGCGGCCAACGCGCGCATCGGCGTGATCCAGAGGACCGTCAGCGGCGGTGCGATCGATCTGCCGCCATGTACGCGCGCCTGGGCGCCGACCTCATCGCGCAGCGCCGCCAGCGCACCCAGCCACACCGCCAGCGTCTTGCCGCTGCCGGTGCTCGAATGCAGCAATCCTCCGCGGCCGCGCGCCATCTCCTCCCACACACGACGCTGGAACGGAAACGGCGCCCACCCCTTCTCCTCGAGCCACGCATCGACCGCCGCCAAGCCGCCCTCCTCCGGTCCCCTCACGCGCCTCCCTCCGGCAGCAAGGCTTGCAGCGACTGCAAGGTGTCGGCCTCCTCGACCGGCTTGTCCTCGCGCCGGCGCAGCATGCGCGGAAAGCGGACCGCGATGCCGCTCTTGTGCCGACCGCTGCGCGCGATGCCTTCGAAGCCGAGTTCGAACACCATCGTGGGCGTGACGCTGCGCACCGGGCCGAAGGTCTCGGTGGTGGTCTTGCGGATCACCGCGTCGACATCACGGATCTCGGCGTCGGTGAGCCCGGAGTACGCCTTCGCGAACGGCACCAGCTGGCGTGCCGGATCGCCCGGCGCCGCGTTCCACACCGCGAAGGTGTAGTCGGTGTAGAGGCTCGCCCGCCGCCCGTGCCCGCGCTGCGCGTAGATCAACACCGCGTCGATCGACAGCGGATCGATCTTCCACTTCCACCAGACGCCGACGTCCTTGGTGCGCCCCACGCCATACCGTGCGTCCCGGCGCTTGAGCATCATCCCTTCGACGCCGAGGGCGCGCGCCTGCTCGCGCTGGCGTGCGAGATCGGACCAGTCGGCGCCTTCGATCAACGGGCTGAGTTCAAGTCCCGCCAGCGCATGCGCCGCGACCAGGCGCTCCAGGCGCGCGCGCCGCTCCTGCTGCGGCCGATCGCGCAGGTCCTCGCCGGCATCCTCCAGCAGGTCATAGACGCACAACGCCACCGGCAGCTCGCCGAGCAGCTTCGCGCCCAGCGTCTTGCGGCCGAGGCGCTTCTGCAGCGCCGCGAACGGCATCGCACGGCCGTCGCGCCAGACGAGGATCTCGCCGTCGAGCACCGTGCCGTCGGGCAGCGCCTCGCCCATCGCGCGCAGCTCCGGGAATCGGTCGGTGACGAGTTCCTCGCCGCGCGACCAGATCGCCGCCTCGCCGCCGCGCTTCACCAGCTGAGCGCGGATGCCGTCCCACTTCCATTCGACCAGCCAGTCCGCCGCCGGACCGATCGCGGCGTCGAACTGTTCGACGGGCTGATTGAACGGATGCGCGAGGAAGAACGGATACGGCTGCAGGCCGCGCGTCGGGCCGTCGGCGCCGTCAAGGTCCGCGGGCGCGATCAGCGCCGCGTAGTCCGCCGCGGACGGCGTCGCGCCGATGTGCGTGTAGCCCATCAACCGCTGCGCGACGAGCTTGGCGTCCAGGCCGCCGACGGCCGCCAGCGCCTGCGTCACCTGCAGTTTGGACACGCCCACGCGGAACGCGCCGGTGATCAGCTTGAGATGGACGAAGCGCTGCTCGACCGCCAGGGCGGCCCACTGTGCCTGCAAGGTCAGCGCGAGCGCCTCGGGCGGCTGGCCGCGCAAGGGCAGCAGGTGGCCGGTCATCCATTCGGACAACGGCCGCTCGAGCGCCTGAATCGGCTCGGGCAGCAGCAACGCGATCGTCTCGGCCAGATCGCCGACGGCTTCGTAGCTCTCGTCGAACAGCCACTCCGGGAGCCCGGCCGCGAGCCGGGCCTGCTCGCGCAACAGCTTCGTGGGCACCAGTTGCCGCGGCTTGCCGCCGGCCAGGAAATACACGGCCCAAGCGGCATCCTCCGGCGGCGCTTCCCGCAGATAGGCCTGCAGCGCGGACTGCTTGGCGAGGCTGGACGTGGACGCGTCGAGTTCGCGGAACAGAGCGGCGAACGCCTTCATGCCGGCGCCTCACCATCGGTCGCATCGGTCGCATCGGTCGCATCGGACGTCTTGACCTCATCGGCCGCATCGGCCGCGTCGGTCGCCCCCTCCGCCTCCTCCGCGCCGTACTCGGTCACGAATCCCTGCGCCTGCAATCCCTGCTCGCCCAGCCACCGCACCATCGTCGCCACGCTGCCGTGCGTGACGAAGACGCGCTCGGCGCCGGTGCCGCGGATGGCCGCCATCAGGCCCGGCCAGTCCGCATGGTCGGACACGACGAACCCCCGGTCGACGCCGCGCCGCCGCCGCGTGCCGCGCAGCTGCATCCAGCCGCTGGCGAAGGCGTCGGAAAGATCGGGGCCGAAACGTTTCAGCCAGGGCGAGCCCCCGGCCGACGGCGGCGCGATGACGAGCGCGCGCGACAACGCGGCCTTGTCCAGCGACGGGTCGGCCGCATTCAAGGTCGGCGGCAACGGCACGCCCGCCGCGCGGTAGACGGCGTTCAAGGGCTCGACCGCGCCATGCGACACGATGGGCCCGATCGACGCGTCCACGCCGTGCAGCAGCCGCTGCGCCTTGCCCAAGGCGTAGGCATAGAGGACCGACGGCCGGCCCGCCGCCGCGTTGCGGCGCCACCAGGCGTCGATCTCCGCGAACAGCGCCGCCTGCGACGGCCAGCGATAGATCGGCAGGCCGAAGGTCGACTCGGTGATGAAGGTGTCGCAGCGCACCGGCTCGAACGGCGCGTTGGTGCCGTCGGCCTCCAGCTTGTAGTCGCCGGACGCGACCCAGACCCGTCCGCCGTGTTCGAGCCGCACCTGTGCCGATCCCAGCACGTGGCCGGCCGGATGCAGCGAGACGCGCACGCCGTGATGCTCGATCGCCTCGCCGTAGGCCAGGGTCTGCAGCGTGATGTCCTCGCCCAGCCGCCGCCGCAGGATCGCCGCGCTGTCGCGATGGGCCAGGTAGTGCGCGCTGCCCCAGCGCGCATGGTCGCTGTGGGCGTGCGTGATGACGGCGCGGTCCACGGGGCGCCACGGGTCGATGTAGAAGTTCCCGGGGGGACAGTACAACCCCTCCGGCCTGGCCACGACCAGATCGACCGGCTCCCGCGCGCTCCTGGGCGTGTTGCCGTCGTCCGTCCCGCCGCCGTTCCCGATGTCCATGCGGACCGATGCTAGCCGCCTCGCTCCGGCGACCGTGTAGGACGACTCCGCATCCGGGGCCCGCCCGGATCTGCCCCTCGCCGACCACCGTTTTCGCGGGGCTTGCGCCCCGCGCCGCCGCCTCTACACTGACCCTGCGTTCATCCACCGAAGTCCGACGAAGGCACGTCGGTCGTTCCTGGGGGGGAGAAGGATGGGTCGTGTGTCCGACTGGCTCCTGGCGCATCGCCGCGTCGCGTGGCCCCTGGCCGCGCTGGCCGCGCTGTCCCTGGGCGTCGCCGCGAGCGAGCTGCACCGGCACTCGCTGGAGTACGACTTCCGGCGCGTCCTGAACAACGCGGCGCAGCGCGAGGCGCTGTCGCTGCAGGGCCTCACGCTGACCGGCAAGGGCATGGGCGCGATCGTGCTCGCCGGCCAGCTCGACCCCGCGATCAAACGCGCCGCGGCGATCACCGACGTCGACTCGGCGCGCAGCACCCGGCCCGCGGCCGACACGCTGGAGGTGATCGCCACCGGCGTTGGCGCCCAGCAGGTCTTCGTCGTCAACGCGCGCGGCCGCATCGTCGCGGCCTGGGACGACGAGGGCGCGTCGCCGATCGGCCTGGACGTCGCCTTCCGCCAGTACTTCCGCCAGGCGATGAACGGCCAGCCCAGCGTCTTCGCCGGCATCAGCATCAGCACCGGCCAGCCCGTCTACTGGCTCGCCGCGCCGGTGTACCGCCTCCCGGGCAAGGACAGCGAGATCGTCGGCGCGGTCGTCGGCCGCGTCTACGTCGACGGGCTGGACCACTTCCTCGATACCCGCAGCTACGCCGGGGCATTGCTCATCTCGCCCTCCGGCGTGGTGCTCGCGTCCAGCCGCCGCGACTGGCGCATGATCCTCGACGGCCCCGCCACGCCGCAGCGCGCCCAGGCGATCACCGCGGCGCGCCAGTTCGGCAAGCTCTTCGAGGACGCCGCGCGCTCGCGCAGCCTGCCGTTCACGCTGGACGGCCCCACCGTGACGATCGACGGCGTGCGGCACGCCGTCGCCCGCGCCGAGGTGTCCTGGAACGATCCGACCGGCCCCTGGCGACTGGTGCTGCTGGGCGACCTCGACGCCCTGGAGCCGCTGGCGACGCGGCTGGGCATCGCGGCGCTGGTGACCTTGCTGGCTTTCGGGCTGCTCGCAGCGACCCTGCGCAGCCTGGCCCACGGTGTCTCGCGCGAGCGCAAGGAACTCGAACTGCAGGCCCAGCACGGCCAGTTGCAGGCGCTGCTGGCGGACCGCGAGCGCGCCCAGGCGGCGCTGCAGCAGGCCAAGGAGGACGCCGAAGGCGCGACCCGCGCCAAGTCGGATTTCCTGGCCAACATGAGCCACGAGATCCGCACCCCGATGAACGCGATCATCGGCATGTCCCACCTCGCCCTGCAGACCGGCCTGGACGCCCGGCAGCGCAACTACATCGAGAAGGTGAACCGCTCGGCCGAGAACCTGCTCGGCGTCATCGACGACATCCTGGACTTCAGCCGCATCGAGGCCGGCAAGCTCAGCCTGGAGTGCGTGCCCTTCCAGATGGAGGACGTGCTCGACCACCTGGTCAACCTGATCGGCTTCCGCGTCGAGGACAAGGGCCTGGAGCTGCTGCTGAACGTGCCCCCGGACCTACCCACCGCGCTGATCGGCGACCCGCTGCGCCTGGGCCAGGTGCTGGTGAACCTGGGCAACAACGCCGCCAAGTTCACCGACCACGGCGAGATCATCGTCGGCATCGAGGCCGTGAGGCTCGCGCCGGGTACGTCAAGCCCCTCGGGCATGCCGGAGGCCGGCGACGCGGCCTGCGACCCCGAGGTCGAGCTCCACTTCCAGATCCGCGACAGCGGCATCGGCATGACGCCCGAGCAGCAGCTGCTGCTGTTCCGCAGCTTCAGCCAGGCCGACAGCTCCACCACGCGCAAGTACGGCGGCAGCGGCCTGGGCCTGGCGATCTGCAAGCAGCTGGTGGAGATGATGGGCGGCCGCATCTGGCTGGAGTCGACGCCGGGCGTGGGCTCCACCTTCCATTTCACCGCCCGTTTCGTGCTGCAGGCGCAAGGCTCCGACCTGCCCGCGCGCCGAGCGCTCATGGCGCACGAGCTGTCGCGGCTGCGCACGCTGGTCGTCGACGACAACCGCGCCGCGCGTGAGATCCTGTCCGCGCTGGGGACGGGGTTCGGGCTGGACGTGTCCACCGCCGCGGACGGCGCCGAGGCCGTGCGCAACGCCGAGCGCGCCCAGGCCGACGGGCGTCCCTATGCGCTGGTGCTGATGGACTGGCAGATGCCGGTGCTCGACGGCCTGGAGGCGACGCGCCAGCTCGGCGACGGCCGGCTTCGCACGCCGCCGGCCGTCGTGCTGGTGACCTCCTTCGGACGCGACGATGCGCTGACGGCCGCACTGGCCGCCGCCAACGAGCCGCGCCGTCCGGTGCTGCTGACCAAGCCGGTGACCGCGTCGGCCCTGCTGGGCGCCATCGGCGAGGCGCTCGGCCACGTCGACCTGCCGGCCCCGGCGGCGCAGCGCCGGCGGGATTCCGCGCGCGAGGCGATGCGCCAGGTCGCCGGCGCGCGGCTGCTGGTGGCGGAGGACAACGAGTTCAACCAGGAGCTGGTCACGGCGCTCCTGGAGGATGCGGGAGTCCATGTGACGCTGGCCTGCAACGGCCGGGTCGCGCTCGACCTGCTGGAGGCCTCGCCCGAGGGCTTCGACGGCGTGCTGATGGACTGCCAGATGCCGGTGCTGGACGGCTATGCCGCCACCCGCGCCCTGCGCGCCGTGCCGCGCTGGGCCACCCTGCCCGTCGTCGCGATGACGGCCAACGCCATGAGCGGCGACCGCGAGCGCGTCCTCGCGGCCGGCATGAACGACCACATCGCCAAGCCGCTCAACGTCGATCATCTGTTCGAGATCCTCGCGCGCTGGATCCGCCCCGCCATGCCGGCCTCGGACGTGGCGATGGACACGCGCTCCGGCGCGGGCCTGCGCGTGGACACGCAACACGGACGCAGCGAGGTCCTCGAGCCCGGCGCGGATACCGCGGGCCTGCGCGACGGCCCGTCCAGCGGCACTTCCGGCGGCACTTCCGGCGACGACCCGTCGGCGCCCCCCGCCTCCCGCCGCCCGGACGGACTGCCGCAGATCGCCGGACTGGACGTGCAGACGGGCCTGGCGACGGCGGGCGGCCACCTCGCGCTCTACCGCAAGCTGCTGCGCACCTTCCACGACACGCAGAGCGGTTTCGCCGCCGATTTCGCCGAGGCCGTCGCGGCGGGCGACGCGGTCACGATGACGCGGCTCGCCCACTCCCTGCGCGGCGCCGCGGGCACGCTGGGCGCGCGCCCGCTGTCGGCCGCGGCCGGCGCGCTCGAACAGGCCTGCGCGCAGCGCGCCTCCGCCGCCGAGCGCGATCCGTTGCTGACCCGTGCGCAGTCGCTGCTGGCGACGCTGCAGGTGTCGCTGGGCCGGCACCTCGCGCTCGAGGCGATGGTCCAGGCGTCCGCCCCTACCCTGGACGACGCCTCGCGCGAGCACCTGGACGCCCTGCTGGCCCGGCTGACCGGACTGCTGCGGGACAGCGATTCCGCGGCCACCGACGCGGCGCAGGAACTGACGGCGCTGCTCGACCGCCTGCCGCTGCCGACCGCGCGGGCGCGCGTGCTGCGCCGCGCCGCGGATTCCGCGGCGCGATTCGATTTCGACGGCGCGCTGGACTGGCTGCAGGACGATAGGCGCGACGATCGCAGCAACGATCGCAGCACCGACCGCAGCAGCGATCTGCGCAACGATCCCACCTCGTCAGGGAGTCCCGCATGAGCGACCTGCCCGTCCCTGCCGGCGCCGCGGAGGCGCCCGATCCCACCGACGGGGCGACCGTGCTGGTCGTCGACGACACGCCCGACAACCTGCTGCTGATGAGCGAGCTGCTGCGCGACCGTTACCGCGTGAAGATCGCCAACCACGGCGTGAAGGCACTGGCCATCGCCGGCGCCGAGCCGCGGCCCGACCTCATCCTGCTGGACGTCATGATGCCGGGCGTGGACGGCCACGACGTCTGCCGGCGCCTGAAGGCCGACCCGGGCACGCGCGACGTGCCGGTGATCTTCCTGACCGCGAAGTCCGACGTGGCCGACGAGACCCGCGGGCTGTCGCTGGGCGCCGTCGACTACATCACCAAGCCGATCAGCCCGCCCATCGTGATGGCCCGCGTGCGCACGCACCTGCGGCTGAAGGCGAGCGCCGATTTCCTGCGCGACAAGGCGGCCTACCTCGAGGCCGAGGTGGCGCGCCGCACCGAGGAGCTGGCCGCGATCCAGGACGTCACCATCCTGGCGATGGCCTCGCTGGCCGAGACGCGCGACAGCGACACGGGCAACCACATCCGCCGCACGCAGCATTACGTGCGCGCGCTGGCCGAGGCGCTGCGCGACCACCCGCGCTGCCTGGAGCTGCGCGTGCCCGGCGTCATCGCCACGCTGTTCAAGTCGGCGCCGCTGCACGACATCGGCAAGATCGGCATTCCCGACCGCATCCTGCTCAAGCCCGGCAAGTTCACGCCGGACGAGTTCGAGGTCATGAAGGCGCACCCGGCGCTGGGGCGGGACGCCATCCAGCAGGCCGAAACGCAGCTGGGGACGCCGGTGGCGTTCCTGTCCACGGCCAAGGACATCGCCTACTGCCACCAGGAGAAGTGGGACGGATCGGGCTACCCGCGGGGCCTGCGGGGCGAAGCGATCCCGTTGTCGGCGCGGCTCATGGCGCTGGCGGACGTCTACGACGCGCTGATCAGCCGCCGCGTCTACAAGGAAGGCATGCCGCACGACCAGGCCGCGGCCCTCATCGCGCAGGGTTCGGGCACGCATTTCGATCCGGACATCGTCGAGGCCTTCCTGCGCATCCAGCCGGAATTCCAGACCATCGCGCGGCAGTTCGCCGACGACGACGCGGCGCTGGCGCGCAAGCGCGCCTGGATGGAGACGGTGAGCCCGCCGGACATCCCGCCGGACCTCACGGCGATGGGCTCGGAGCGGAGCCGCTGATGCCGTCCTCGGCGGCTGACCGCGCGGCGATCGGCCCTGGCGGGGCCGCCGCGCCGTGGACCGGCTGGGGGAGCGCCGTCGTGGCCGCCATGGCCGCGATCGCGGCGGGATGGGCCTTGAGCAACGCGCAACGCTGGTACCTGGAGACGGACCTGCACCGCGCCCTGCAGTCGGCCGCCGACCGCGAAGGCGTCGCCCTGGTGCAGCAGACGCTGTCCGGCCAGGACATGGGCGCCGTCGAGCTGACGGGCCTGATCGATCCGCTGGTCAAGACGATGACGCTGGAAACCGACGCCGAGCGCGCGCGGCTGGTGCGACCCGGCGAGGCCCGCTTGCGCGGCATCGCGCAGACGATCGGCGGCGACGACGCCTGGGTCCTCAACAAGTCCGGCGTCCTGGTCGCGGAATGGGTGCAACGCGACGTGGAACGCGCCATCGGCATGAACCTCTCGCACCGCGCCTATGTCCGGCAGGCGCTGCAGCGGGGGCGGCCCTCGATCTACCTGGGCCTGAGCCCGCATCTGCAACAGCGGGCGGTCGTGTTCTGCGCGCCCATCTTCGCGACGCGGGAATCCACCAGCGCCGTCATCGGCGTGATGGCGGTGCGCCGGTCCCCGGCGGTTCTGGACCGCTTCTTCGCCGCGCGGGCGCAGGGGGACGCGCTGCTGGTGTCGCCGCACGGCGTGGTCTTCGCGGCGAGCCGGCCGGACTGGGACATGACGCTGGTGGGCCCGGTCACGGACGAGCGCGCCGCCGCCCTGACGGCGACGCGGCGCTTCGCGACGCAGTTCCAGACGCCGGCGAGTGCCCGGACGCTGCCCTTCGATCCGGTGGACGGCGCGGTGGTCGACGTCGACGGCCGGCGTATGGCCGTCGCCACGAGCCGCATCGAATGGAACGACCCGGACGGCGCCTGGCGCCTCGTCCTGCTGGAGGACCTGTCCTCCGCGATGAGCCCGCGGCAGCATCTGATGGCCGCGGGGCTGGCCGCCGCCCTGCTGCTGAGCGCCTACGCGCTGGCGAGGCTGATCGCGGTCCACCGCCGCCACCGCGCCCGCAACGCCGCCGAGATCGCCGCCCGGGGCGATCAGTTCCGGGCCATCATGCGCACCTCGCCCGTCGGCTTCTGCGCGATCGTCAAGGATCGACTGGAGGTCGTGAATCCGGTCCTCACGGATCACCTGGGCGTGGGTCTGTTCGACCAGTGGCCGCACCGCTACTGCGATGAGCAAAGCCGCACGTTGGTCGAGGCGGTGTTGCGGGAACGGCGCCGCACGCTGGACCTCGAGGTCGGGCTGATCGGAGCGCGCGGCGAGCCGCGGGCCTACCTCATGTCCTCGATGCCCATCGACTACGAAGGCGACAAGCCCGCCGTGGTGCTGTGGCTGGTCGACATCACGCGGCGTCAGGAGGCCGCGCGCGAAGCGCGCCGGGCGATGGAGGCGGCCCATGACGCGGCGCGCGCCAAGTCCAGCTTCCTGGCGGGCATGAGCCACGAGATCCGTTCGCCCATGAACGTGATCGTCGGCATGTCCGACCTCGCGCTGCAGACCGGCCTGGATGCGCGCCAGCGCAACTACCTCGAGAAGGTGAACGGCGCGGCGCTCAGCCTGCTCGACCTCATCGACGACATCCTGGACTTCAGCAGCATCGAGTCCGGCCGCATCGCGCTGGAGCAGGTGCCGTTCCAGCTCGACCAGGTGCTGGAGCGGCTCGTCGACCTGATCGGGCTGCGCGCCGAGGACAAGGGGGTGGAACTGCTCATCCATCGCCCGGCCGACGTGCCGGACGCCCTGATCGGCGACCCGATGCGGCTGGGTCAGGTGCTGATCAACCTGGGCGCCAATGCGGTCAAGTTCACCGACAGCGGGGAAGTCATCGTCGCGGTCGAGCGCGTCGTGCCCGGCGAGCCGGCCGCGGGGTCGGCGCAAGCATCGCTGGAGGACGCGCCGGCGTCCGGGGACGGGACGGGCGAAGACACCATCGCCCTGCGCTTCAGCGTGACCGACTCGGGCATCGGCATGACGCCGGAAACCATCTCGCGGCTGTTCCACAGCTTCAACCAGGCCGACACCTCGACGACGCGCCAGTACGGCGGCAGCGGCCTGGGCCTGGCGGTCAGCCGGGAACTGGTCGAGATGATGGGCGGACGCATCCAGGTGAGCTCGCGTCCGGGCGAGGGGTCGACCTTCTCCTTCACCGTGCGCCTGGGACTGCGCCACGGCGCCCGCGCGGCGGCCGCGCCGGCGAGCGCGGCACTGGCCGACCTGTCGCGCCTGCGCGTGCTGGTGGCCGACGACAACCGCGCGGCGCGCGAGATCCTCGGCGCGTTGTGCGCGGGCTTCGGCATGCGCGTGGACACCGCCGTCAACGGCGCCAACGCGGCGCAGTGCGTGCTCGAGGCCGATGCGGAGAAGCGCGCCTACGACCTGGTGCTGATGGACTGGCAGATGCCGGTCCTCAACGGCCTCGAAGCCACGCGGCTGATCGCCGCCGGCCGGCTCACGTCGCCGCCCGCGATCCTGCTGGTCACGGCCTTCGGCCGCGACGCCAGCCTGGCGGCGGCGCTGGCCGACGCGGATCCGCGCCACCGGCCGCGGCTGCTGAGCAAGCCGGTCACCGCCTCGACGCTGTTGTCGGCCATCGGCGAGGCCACCGGGCAGGCGCCGGTGCCCGCCCTCGCCTCGCCGCAGCTTGGCGGCACCACGCGCGCCGCGATGGCCCGGCTGACCGGCACGCGGCTGCTGGTCGTCGAAGACGACCCGGTCAGCCGCGAACTGAGCGCCGAACTCCTGCGCGCCGCCGGACTCGACGTGACCACCGTGCCCGACGGTCAGACCGCGCTGGACCTGCTCGGGCGCACGGAGCCCGGCATCGACGCGGTGCTGATGGATTGCCAGATGCGGGGGATGGACGGCTACGAGACCACGCGCCGCCTGCGCCAGGATCCCCGCTGGCGCGACCTGCCCGTCATCGCGCTGACCGCCAGCGCGTCGCTGGAAGCGCGCGAACGCATCATGGCCGCGGGCATGAGCGGCTGCCTGAGCAAACCGCTGACCGTGGACCGGCTGTTCGAGGCGCTGGCGCGCTTCGTGCACGGCGCGCAGGCCGCCGCGCCGGGATCGGACGACGCGCTGGACGGCCTGCTGTCGCGCCTGACCGACCTGCTGCGAGCCGGCGACGCGGCCGCGATCGACCTGGGCCGGTCGCTGGCGGAGGCGCTGACGCTGCGCCCCCCGCCGCCCGCCCGCCTCCAGCTGCTGCGCCGCGTCGCGGCGGCGGCCTCGGGCTTCCGCTTCGAGGAGGCGCTGGCGCTGCTGAGCTGGGACGCCGGCGCGCCGGCCGGAGGAACCCCGCCATGATCCGCATCGCGATCCTGATCGCGCGCCATCCGAAGCCGGCGTGGGTCGCCGCCGGCGTGCTGTCGGTGATCGTCGGCGCCGGCATCGCCGAGGAAACCCGGCGCGTCCTGGACGACCGCTTCCGCGCGCGGATGGCGACCACGATCGACCGGGAGGTGCTGCTCTTCCACGGCCTCACGCAGGAGAGCAAGGCGATGGGCGCGCTGAGGCTGTCGGGCCGCCTCGATGCCGACGTCAAGGCCACCGCCCTGCAGACCGACCTCCAGGTGGCGCTGCGCATGCGGCCGGCCGTCGACATGCTGTCGGCGATGAACGACCAGCTCGGCGCGGACGTGAGCTTCGTGGCCAACGGCCAGGGCATGATCGTCGGGGAATGGAACCGCGGCCTGCAGCGCTCGCCGATGGGACTGGACGTCAGCCATCGCGAGTACTTCCGGGAGGCGATGGCCGGCCGCACCGCCGTGTCCATGGCGGTCAGCCAGTCCACGTCCCGCCGGGCGATCTTCCTGAGCGCGCCGGTGTTCCGCGACACCGACGCGAAGGGGCCCGTGATCGGCGTCATCGCCACGCAGTTCTACGGACCGTCGCTGGACCGCTTCCTCAGCCCGCACGCGGACGTGACGTCGCTGATCCTGTCGCCCGAAGGCGTGGTGATGGTGTCGACGCGGCCCGAGTGGTCGCTCCGGCTGGCCGGCCCCGCGTCGGCCGAGCGCAGCCGGCGTCTCACCGAGGGGCTGCGCTACGGACGGCAGTTCGAGGATCCGGCCCACACGCTGTCCCTGCCCTTCGACCCCGACGCGCGCGACGCGCGCATCGACGGCCGCCCCCACGCGCTGGTCTCGCGCGACCTGGGCTGGCGCGACAGCGCCGGTCCGTGGCGCATGGTCTTCGTCGCCGATCTCTCGGGCGTGTTCGGCGCGCCGGCCCGGGCGGGCGTGGGCCTGCTGTCGGCGCTGCTGTGCTTCGCCGGGCTCGCCGCGCTGCTGCGCAGCCTCACGCTGCGCGCGGCCCGTCACGCGCAGGAACAGGCGCTGCTGCGCCAGGGCGAGCGCTTCATGGCCATGATCGAGCACACGCCCATCGGCATCGGACTGATCTCGGACGGCCTCGTGAGCGTCGCCAATCCGGCGCTGCGGCGGCTGCTGGCCGTCGAGATCGGCCGTCCCTGGCCCGACGCCTACGCGGACGACGCGAGCCGCCGACGGGCGCAGGCGCTGCTGGAGGGAAACGTCGACGGTGACGGCGACATCGGCGGGAGCGCAAGCGACGTCGAGCTGAGCATCGTCGACCCCGAGGGCGCGCACCGCGACTGCGTGGCGGCCTTCATGCCGGTGGACTTCGGCCGCACGGGGATGCTGGTCTGGCTGATGGACCTCACGGACCGTCTGTCCGCCGAGAACGAGATCCTCGCCGCCCGCGAGTCCGCCGAGTCCACCACCCGCGCCAAGGCCGACTTCTTCGCCAACATGAGCCACGAGCTGCGCACGCCGATGAACGCCATCATCGGCATGTCCGAGCTGGCGCTGCAGACCGAACTCGACGCGCGCCAGCGCAACTACGTGGACAAGACCTGCCGGGCCGCGGAGACGCTGCTGGGCGTCATCGACGACATCCTCGACTTCAGCCGCATCGAGGCCGGCCGGCTCGCGCTGGAGCACATCCCGTTCGAGCTCGACGAGGTGCTCGCCCACCTCGTGCAGGTGGTCGGCCTGGGCCTGGAGGAAAAGGGTGTGGAGCTCCTGCTCAGCGTGCCCGCCGGCTTGCCGCGCACGCTGGTCGGCGATCCCTTCCGCCTCGGCCAGGTGCTGGCCCATATCGGCAAGCACGCCGCGCGCCGCAGCGAACAGGACGAGGTCGTGGTGGCGGTGTCGGACGTGTCGGAAGCAGGCGCCGCGGGGGACGACGTGGCGCCGGCGGGCGATGACGGCATCGTCCTGCAATTCAGCATCCGCGACAGCGGCCCGGCGCTGTCGCCGCCGGAACTGGCGCGGCTGGTGCGGCGCCCGGCGCAGGCCGACGCCGACACGCCCGACCGCGGCGACCTGGCGCTGGCCGTGTGCCGGATGCTGGTGGAAATGATGGGCGGCGTGCTGCGGGTCGACTCGATGCCCGGCGCGGGGCTGACGCTGCATTTCACGGCGCGGCTGGGGGTGGCGCCGTCGCACGAGGCGGCGGGCGAGGACGAGGACGAGGCACCGCCGGCGCTGCGCGGCCGGGCGCTGGTCGTGGACGACAACCGCGTCGCCCGCGAGGTGCTGGCCGCGCTCTGCCAGGGGATGGGCCTGCAGGTCGAGCAGGCCGGCGACGGCCCGCGGGCGCTGCGGGCGGTACAGACGGCGGCGCGCGAGCACCGTCCGTTCGACTGGGTGCTGATGGACTGGAAGATGCCGGAGATGGACGGGCTGGCCACGGCGTCCCGACTGTTCGAGCAGGCCTCGCCGATGCCCCGGATCGTGATGGTGACGGCCTTCGGCAACGACGACGGGCTGTACGAGACGATGGCGGCGATGGCGTCGACCTCGGCGCTGCCCGACGGCCAGCCCCTGCCCGTCCTGGCCAAGCCGGTGACGGCCGCGACGCTGCGGGACGCGCTGGGCGGCGCGGCCTCGTCCGGCGCCGTCCCCGACGCGCACGCGCGCCGCGCCGCGACGCGGGCGTCGATGCAGTCGCTGGCGGGCGCTCGCCTGCTCGTCGTGGAGGACAACCAGGTCAACCAGGAGCTCGCCGAGGAGTTGCTGACCAAGGCCGGCATCGCGGTGACCATCGCGGACAACGGCGCCATCGCGCTGGACCTGCTGCAGCGCTCGCCCGACGGTTTCGACGGCGTGCTGATGGACTGCCAGATGCCGGTGATGGACGGCTACGACGCCACCCGGAGCCTGCGCCAGGACCCGCGCTGGCGGGAACTGCCCGTGATCGCGCTGACCGCCAACGCCACCGGCGCCGACCGCGCGCGCATCCTGGCCACCGGCATGAACGACCACGTGGCCAAGCCGCTGAACGTCGACACGCTGTTCGAGGTCCTGTCGCGCTGGGTGCATCCGGCCACGCCCGCGGCGGTCCCGCCGCAGGACGCGTTCGCGGCCGGCAATTCCCGGCACCGACCCGCGGCCGCCCCGGCGCTGCCCGTCGTCGACGGCCTGGAATCGCGCTCGGGCCTGGCCTCGGCCGCCAACAACGCCGGCCTGTACCTGCGCCTGCTGCGAATCTTCCTGCACACCCAGCGGGACACCGGCGACCGCCTCACCCAGGCGGCCGCGTCGGACAACGCGCAGGCGCTGGAGTACCTCGCGCATTCGCTGCGGGGCGCCTCCGCGACCATCGGCGCGCTGCCTTTGAGCGCGGCCGCCGCCGCGCTGGAGAGCGCCTGCCGCGAGCAGGCCCCGGCGGCGCGGCGCCAGGAGCTGGCGCGAGCCGTGCGCGTGGCGCTGGACCGTCTGCTGCATGCGTTGGGAGAGACGCTGGCGGATGACGCGCCGCCGACGATGCCGGGCCCGCTGGACGATCCGTCGCCGTCGGGGGGCCTCGCCGAACTGGATGGGCGCCTGGCGCGCCTGCGGCGCCAGCTGGACGAACACGACGGTGCGGCGGTGGACACCGCCGAGCAACTCACGGCGCTGCTGGCCCGGGGACGCCACGCGCTCGACGAACGGCGCGCAGCCGCCCTGCGCGAGGTCCTGGAAGCCGCCGCGCGATTCGACTTCGAGACCGCCCGCCGCGGACTGGAAGATGACGCGGCCGCCGGCATGGCGCCGCCGGACGGCGTCCGATCGATGGAGGAACCCCTGCCATGAGCATCTCGAACGGAGACCCGCGTCCCACGATCCTGATCGTGGACGATTCCCCCGAGGTCCTGTCGCAGCTCTACGAGCTGCTCAAGGAGCGGCACCGCGTCAAGGTGGCGACCACCGGCGACCGCGCGCTGCGCATCGCCGCCGAGGCCCCGCCGCCCGACCTCATCCTGCTGGACGTGCTGATGCCCAACATGGACGGCTACGAACTCTGCCGGTGGCTCAAGGCGGACGCGGCCACGCGCGACATCCCCGTGCTCTTCCTGACCGCGCGCTCGGATCCCGCGGATGAGTCGCACGGCCTGTCGGTCGGCGCGGTCGACTACATCACCAAGCCGATCAGCCCGCCCATCCTGCTCGCCCGCGTGCGCACCCACCTGCAGCTCAAGGCCACCGCCGACCTGCTGCGCGAACGCGCCGCGCACCTGGAAGCCGAAATCGCCCGCTGGGCGGGAGGCTCGGAGCTTCCATAATCGTCCGATCCGTCGCCCTTCTTTCCCTGTCATGCGCTTCCGGCTTCCGTGCGTCGTCCTCGCGAGCTTCCTGGTCTGTTCCGGCAACACCTGGCCCCAGCCGCGGCCGGTCACGCCGCGCGGGCCGCTGGACGCGCAGGAGCAGAACAACATCGCGGTGTTCCGCAAGCTGTCGCCGTCGGTGGTCCACATCACGACGCTGGCGCAGCAGCGCGACTTCTTCTCGCGCAACGTGACGGAAGTGCCCAGCGGCACCGGCAGCGGCTTCCTGTGGGACGAGCAGGGCCACATCGTCACCAACTTCCACGTGATCCGCGGCGCCTCGTCGGCCAAGGTGACGCTGTCGGACCAGAGCGCCTACGACGCGAAGCTGGTGGGCGTCGACCCGGACCGCGACCTGGCCGTGCTGCGCATCGGCGCGCCGCGCGAGAAGCTCGCCCCCGTGCCCATGGGCAGCAGCCGCGACCTGCTGGTGGGGCAGACGGTGTATGCGATCGGCAACCCGTTCGGGCTGGACCAGACGCTGACGCGCGGCATCGTGTCCGCGTTGAACCGCGAGATCGAATCGATGACGCAGCGCACGATCCGCGGCGCCATCCAGACCGACGCCGCGATCAATCCCGGCAACTCCGGCGGCCCGCTGCTGGACTCGGCGGGCCGGCTGATCGGCGTCAACACCTCGATCTTCAGCCCGAGCGGCGGCAGCAACGGCATCGGCTTCGCGATCCCCGCCGACGAGGTGAACCGCGTCGTGCCGCAGCTGATCCAGCACGGCCGCGTGATCCGCCCGGCGCTCGGGCTGACCGCCGGCAGCGAACAGCTGCGCCAGGTCCTGCGCCTGCCCAAGGGCGTCGTGCTGATCGGCCTGCAGCCGGGCGGCGGCGCCCAGCGTGCCGGACTGCAGCCTTTCCTGCGCGGGCGCGACGGCCGCGTGGTGGGCGGCGACGTCATCACCGCCGTCGACGGCAAGCCGGTGGCCGACCTGGACGACCTGCTCGGCGAACTCGAGGAACGCAAGATCGGCGACAAGGTCACCCTGACCGTCTGGAACGGCGGCAAGACCCGGCAGGTCCAGGCCCCGCTCACCAGCGACTGAGCAGCGGCCGGGCAGCGGCTGGGCAGCGATCGAGTCTGCCTCCCTACTCCAAGTGGCGATAACCCTCCCGGGACCCCGGTCCGGACGTCGCCTCTAGACTCCGCGCCCATGCAACCCCGACTTTCGATCCTCGACCTCGCCTTCATCGTCGAAGGCGGTTCCGCCGCCCAGGCGCTCCAGGACAGCGTCACGCTGGCGCAGCATGCCGAGCGGCTCGGCTACACGCGCTACTGGGTGGCCGAACACCACAACATGGACGGCGTCGCGTCGTCGGCGACCGCGGTGCTGATCGGCCAGATCGCCGGCGCGACCTCGACGATCCGCGTCGGCTCCGGCGGCATCATGCTGCCCAACCACGCGCCGCTGACGATCGCGGAGCAGTTCGGCACGCTGGCGACGCTGTTCCCGGGCCGCATCGACCTGGGCCTGGGTCGCGCCCCGGGCACCGACGGACCGACGATGCGCGCGCTGCGCCGCCACCTGGCGACCGCGCACGAGGACCGCTTTCCTGAAGACGTGCTGGAACTGATCAGCTACCTGGCGCCCGAGCAGGAGGGTCAGGTCGTGCGCGCCGTGCCCGGCCAGGGCACCGAGGTGCCGGTCTGGCTGCTGGGCTCCAGCCTGTACGGCGCGCAGCTGGCGGCCTACCTGGGCCTGCCGTTCGCGTTCGCCTCGCACTTCGCGCCGGCCATGCTGATGCAGGCGCTGGAGATGTACCGCGCCCAGTACCGGCCCAGCGCGCGACATCCGCAGCCCTACGCGGCGGTCGGCCTGAACGTGGTCGTGGCCGACACCGATGCCCAGGCGCAGCGCCTGTTCACCTCGATCCAGCAGCGTTTCCTGGGCATGCAGCGCGGCCAGCGCGGCCTGCTGCCCCGCCCGATCGACAGCATGGACGTGCTGTGGACCGCCGGCGAGAAGCTGGGGGTGGAACGCATGTTGTCGGAGTCCATCGTCGGCTCGCCGCGCACGGTGCGCGAAGGCCTGCGGGAGACGGCCGAGCGCACCGGCGCCGACGAATTCATCGTCGCCTGCGCCGTCCATGACGCGGCGGCGCGTCGACGGTCGTACGAGCTGCTGGCGGGGATCGCGGCGGAGTCGGAGGGCGGCTGAGTCCGGCACGGCACCAGCGTTCTGCTGTCGCAGCGGGATGACGGGGACCCGGGATACGCTGCCGAGGATCTGCGATAGGCGGACGCGGATCGCTCAACTTCGCGGATTGGCACGAACACGGCGGGCAGGGACGATGACGGCCCCTACCCTTCCCGGAGTTCCTTCCGCATGCCTGTCCGCGCCTTCTTCTCTCCCGCCGCCCGTGCGACGCGGCAGTCCGGTTTCAGTCTGTGCGAAGTCATGATCGCCTTGGCGTTGCTGGGCGCGATGTGGCTGGCTTCGCTGCAGGTCCAGCAGTTCCAGCAGATTGTCGAGAGCGGACGGCAGGCCGGATTGCGGCTCGCCGCGCTGCGCGACGGCGCCGAGCGCTACGTGCTCGATCACGGCGCCGCCCTGATGGCGGTAAAGTCCATCCCGACCTGCGAGGACGTCGCGCTGTCGCAGGGTTCCCATGCCGGCACTCGGCCCCACGCGGACTGCGAGCTGAAGGTCGACGGCAAGGCCGTGGTGCACAACGCGTTCCAACCGTCGATCCAGGAACTCCAGGACCTGGGTTACGTGACCTTCGGCGACAGCCTGCCCTTTCCGCACGGCGACACGATGCTCGACGGCCGCACCGGCCAGCCCGCCGCGGCGCGATGGGCCGTCTCCGTGCAGTGCCATGCAAATTGTCCGCAGCGCGCCAATGCCGGCCAGGCCGCCGCGGGATCCGGCACCACGGGGCCGGCCGCGCCGACGCTGCGGGTTCTGCTCTACAACACCCAGCCCTTCTTCGCGACCGCTGATCTGCCCTTCGGCTACGGCGCGCAGTTGAAAGCGGCACTGCAGGCGCTGGGGCCGGATGCCGTGGTGTCGCTGCCGAGGGAGTCCTCCGAGACTGCGGCGCAGTTGCGCGGCAAGGGCGTGGCGTCCGTCCCCAATCCGCTCAGGGCCGGCGCGCCGGGCACCGGCGTCCCGGGGGTGCTGGCGTCACATCAGCTGGTGTTCCTGGACGGCGTCGCCGCCGCGCATTGCGGCGACACCCGCGCCGCGAACCGTGCCGCGGGCGCGGGCGCGGGCGCGGACAACAATGGCGTGACCTGCCGCGATGGCTCGGCGAAACCGACGGCCCGGTGGGATTTCGGCGGGCAGGATCTGGACAACGTCGGTCAACTCGGTGTCGCAGGGAACGCGACGGTCATGGGGAAACTGACGGCCGCCCAAGCCGTCCACGCCAACGGCGGTCTGTTCGTTCGTCATCCCAGCAACGGCATGGTGACCCGGGAGCGCTACGACGGGTCCACCGTCACCGAGACACACGCCGTCGTCGACGTGGGCGGCCACGCCGTCATCCGCAAGAAGCTGATCGTGGGCGCGGGCGACCATGCCTATCCCTTCGACGCCCACGACGACAAGGGGATGCAGCTCAACGGCACGCTGGCGGTCAGGGACGGCTTCGTGGACGTCAGTTCCCTGCAACGCGGCGGCGAGCCCTTCGACCCTCGCCTCAGCGGCATCCGCATTCCCCATCGCAGCCCCGACCAGCCGTGCAACCAGCAGGGCATCGATCCGAGTGTCTCGGGCGGCAACATCGCGCTGTACCAGCCCTACCGGGGTCAGGAGGTCTACGTGATGGCGTGTACCCGCGAAGGCAAGTGGACCAAGGCCCAGGGGGGCTGACGGTCAGCCCACCCACGCCCGTGCGTTCCGGAACATGCGCATCCACGGGCTGAACTCGCCGGCGTCGCCGCCGGTCCAGCTCATCTGGATGTTGCGGAAGACGCGCTCCGGATGTGGCATCAGCGCGGTGAAGCGACCGTCGGCCGTGGTCACCGCGGTCAGGCCCTGCGGGCTGCCGTTGGGGTTGAGCGGGTACTGCTCGGTCGGCTGGCCGTCGCCGTCGACGTAGCGCATCGCGCGCAGCACCTGGCCGGCGTCGCCGCGCTGCGAGAAGTCCGCGAAGCCCTCGCCGTGCGCGACTGCGATGGGCAGGCGGCTGCCGGCCATGCCGGTGAAGAAGATGCTGGGCGAGTCGACGATCTCGACCTGCGCCAGGCGGGCCTCAAACTGCTCGCTGCGGTTGCGCACGAACTTCGGCCAGTGCTGCGCACCGGGAATCATCGGCGACAGCGCGGCCAGCATCTGGCAGCCGTTGCACACGCCCAGCGCGAAGCTGTCGGAACGCGCGAAGAAGGCCTCGAAGGCCGCCTTCAGCACCGGGTTGAAGAGGATGGACCGCGCCCAGCCCTCGCCCGCGCCCAGCGTGTCGCCGTAACTGAAGCCGCCGCAGGCGACGAAGCCCTTGAAGTCCTTCAGGTCGACCGCGCCGGCCTGCAGGTCGCTCATGTGCACGTCGTAGGCGTCGAAGCCGGCCTGCGCCATCGCATAGGCCATCTCGACATGCGAGTTGACGCCCTGCTCGCGCAGGATCGCGACCCTGGGACGCACGCCGCTGGCGATCAGCGGGGCGGCGACGTCGTCCTTCACGTCGAAGCTGGGCGACCAGTGCAGTCCCTTGCCCGGCGCGCCGGACAACGCGTGCTCCTGGTCCGCGCAGACGGGGTTGTCGCGCTCTCGGGCGATGCGCCACGAGACCTGGTCCCATTCCTGCTGCAGCTCGGCCAGCGGCGCGGCGAAGACCTTCTTCGCGTCGCGCCAGACTTCCGCCTGCTTGGCGTCGTTCGTCTTGCCGACGACGTGGGAGATCTTTGACAGCCCGTGCGCGCGCAGCGTCTGCAGCACCGCGTCGCGGTCGCCGGTGGCGACCTGCAGCACGACGCCCAGTTCCTCGTTGAACAGCGCCTTCAGCGTCAGTTCGTCGCGGCGGCCGCTGACCTGCGACGCCCAGTTCTTGGAGTCGCCCACCTCGGCGCGGCTGTCGCTGATGCCGTCGCCTTCGGTGACCAGCATGTCGACGTTCAGGCTCACGCCGCGCTGGCCGGCGAAGGCCATTTCCATCGCCGCGGCGAACAGGCCGCCGTCGCTGCGGTCGTGGTACGCCAGCAGCTTGCCTTGACCGCGCAGGTCGTTGACCGCGGCGACCAGCGCCTTCAGCAGCGCGGGATCGTCGAGGTCGGGCACCTCGGGGCCGAACTGGTTCAGCGTCTGCGCCAGGATCGAGCCGCCCATGCGCATGCGGCCCTGGCCGAGGTCGACCAGCACCAGCGTCGTGTCGCCGTCTTGCAGCTGCGGCGTCAGCGTGCCCCGCACGTCGGCCAACGACGCGAAGGCCGTGATGATCAGCGAGACCGGCGCGGTGACCTGCTTCGCCGTGCCTTCATCGCTCCAGCGCGTGCGCATCGACAGCGAATCCTTGCCCACCGGGATCGAGATGCCCAGCGCCGGGCACAGGTCCATGCCGACGGCCTTGACGGTGTCGTACAGCGCGGCGTCCTCGCCGGGTTCGCCGCAGGCGGCCATCCAGTTGGCCGACAGCTTCACGCGCGACAGCTCGATCGGCGCGGCCAGCAGGTTGGTGATGGCCTCGGCGACGGCCATGCGGCCCGACGCGGGCGCGTCGACGGCGGCCAGCGGTGTGCGCTCGCCCATGCTCATCGCCTCGCCGGTGAAGCCCTTGAAGTCGGACAGCGTGACGGCGACGTCGGCCACCGGCAACTGCCACGGACCGACCATCTGGTCGCGGTGGTTCAGGCCGCCGACGGTGCGGTCGCCGATGGTGATCAGGAAACGCTTGCTGGCCACCGTCGGGTGGCGCAGCACGGTGCGCGCGGTGGTCGCCAGATCGACGCCGTCCAGCGTCAGCGCGCCGCCCGAGCGGGCCACGCGCGTCACGTCGCGGTGCATCTTCGGCGGCTTGCCCAGCAGCACGTCCATGGGCATGTCGATGGCGCGTTCGCCGTCGGTGCCGTCCTCGAGCACCAGCTCCCGCTGCTCGGTCGTCACGCCGACGACCGCGAACGGGCAGCGCTCGCGTTCGGCCATCGCGGTGAAGAGCTCGAGGCTCTCCGGCGCAATCACCAGGACATAGCGCTCCTGGCTCTCGTTGCACCAGATCTCCTTGGGCGCCAGGCCGCTTTCCTCGAGCGGGACCTTGCGCAGATCGAAGATCGCGCCCCGGCCGGCGTCGTTCACCAGTTCCGGGAAGGCGTTGGAGATGCCGCCCGCGCCGACGTCGTGCACCGCCAGGATGGGATTGCGCTCGGCCAGGCCCCAGCAATGGTTGAGGACTTCCTGCGCGCGGCGCTGGATCTCGGGGTTGCCGCGCTGGACCGAGTCGAAGTCCAGGTCGGCGGTGTTGGTGCCGGCGGCCATCGAGCTCGCCGCGCTGCCGCCCATGCCGATGCGCATGCCGGGGCCGCCCAGCTGGATCAGCAGCGAGCCGGCGGGGAAGGCGATCTTCTTCGTCAGGTCGGCGCGAATCGCGCCGAGGCCGCCGGCGATCATGATCGGCTTGTGATAACCGCGGCGGATGCCGTCCACGTCCTGCTCGAAGACGCGGAAGTAGCCGCCCAGCGCGGGCCGGCCGAATTCGTTGTTGAACGCGGCGCCGCCCAGCGGGCCTTCGGTCATGATCTGCAGCGCGCTGGCGATGTGCGCGGGCTTGCCGACGGGGTTCTTTTCCCAGGGTTCGGACAGGCCCGGCAGGTGCAGGTTGGAGACCGAGAAACCGGTCAGGCCGGCCTTGGGCTTGGCGCCGCGGCCGGTGGCGCCCTCGTCGCGGATCTCGCCGCCGGCGCCGGTGGAGGCGCCCGGATGCGGCGAGATCGCCGTCGGGTGGTTGTGCGTCTCGACCTTCATCAGCACGTGCGCGGTTTCGGCGCGGGCCTCGTACCGGGGCGCGCGACGGTCGCCGGCGGCCATCCAGCGCTCGATCACGTGGCCTTCCATCACCGCCGCATTGTCGGCGTAGGCGATCACCGTGTGCTGCGGGTGCAGCTTCTCGGTGTTGCGGATCATGCCGAACAGCGACAGCGGCTGCGCCTCGCCGTCGATGGTGAACTCGGCGTTGAAGATCTTGTGACGGCAGTGTTCGCTGTTGGCCTGCGCGAACATCATCAGCTCGACGTCGCTGGGGTCGCGTCCCAGTTTCGTGAAGGCAGCGACCAGGTAGTCGATCTCGTCGTCGGACAGCGCCAGGCCCCAGGCGCCGTTGGCCTCCTCCAGCGCGACGCGGCCGCGCGCCTGCACGTCGACGTGCGCGAGCGGCTGGGCCTGCTTCTCGTCGAACAGGTGGGCGCCGGCCTCGCGCGACAGCAGCACGCTCTCGGTCATGCGGTCGTGCAGCAGGTCGGCGCAGGCGAGGATCTCGGTCTCGGTCAGCGCTTTCGCACCGCCGGCCAGGCCGGCCGTCAGGCTGCTGAGCAGGCCGGACTTCAGCGTCAGGCGGAACTCGGTGACGCGCTCGACGCGGTGGATGGGCAGGCCGCAGTTGTGGGCGATGTCGGTGGCCTTGGAAGCCCAGGGGCTCAAGGTGCCCAGGCGCGGGGCGACGACGATCAGCGCGCTGTCGGCAGCGCCGGCGGACGAGCCCTCGTAGGCGTCGCCGTAGTCCAGCAGCGCGGCCAGCTTGCCACGGCCTTCGTCGTCGAGGGCGGCGTCGGTCCAGACCCAGTGGACATGGCGCGCGTGCACCGCGGCGATGCGGTCGCTGACGGCCTGCAGACGCGCCAGCAGCGCCGCGGCCCGGAAGGACGAGAGGGCATTGCCCCCCTCGAAGTGAATCAGATGCTTGGAGGAGGTGGTGCTGGCCATGGGATCCCAGGGGGTTTGCGCCGCGCGCGCCGCGACGGTGAGCCCGCCATTCTAGCCAGCGCGGTCGCCCGGGCCGGGTTTACCCCGTCCGGTCTCCGCGCCTGTCGCCCCGCCGTCCCGGCGCCCCCTCAGTGGCAGTCCGTCAGGCGCTCCAGCGCCAGGTGCATCTGCTGGTCGGTCAGCTTGCCGCGCTGCGGCTGGACCCAGGCGCCCGGGGCTCCCGTGGTCAGGGACTTCAACGCCAGGACCTTCACCGGTTCCGGCTGCCGCGGACGCTCGCGGTCCAGCGACCACCAGCCGTCCGGGACGGTGCAGGTCATGCCGACGTCGATCGTGGCAGGCGCCGCCACGACGCCCGTCGCGGTGAAGGCGACCAGGGACAGTCCCAGCATCGGCACGGACCGGCGGACAAACACATGCAGCTTCACGACCACTCCCTGGAACACTTATTCGAGTGATCGAATGTAGGGATGTTTCGTGACGTAACCGCCCCGACATTCCGGCAATCGCCCGATTTCCCGTCCCTCATTCGCGGGGGTGCCGCGGGCGCGCGGCATGCCGGGTGGCGCGCTCCTCGCCCCCTGAGGCGGCGGGTTCTTCCGGATGGCCGATGGCGGGGGTCATGGCTTGTCGCTACATTGGTCGGTTCTCGGACCCGGCGCACGCCTCCCCTGAAGCTGGCGCGCGCGGGTCGTCCCTCGCCACTGGAGACCACCATGTCCCGCAAGACCCCCATCGAGCTCTACCGCAACATCGGCATCTCGGCGCACATCGACGCCGGCAAGACGACGACGACGGAGCGCATCCTGTTCTACACCGGGGTCAATCACAAGATCGGTGAAGTGCATGACGGCGCGGCCACGATGGACTGGATGGCGCAGGAGCAGGAGCGCGGCATCACGATCACCTCCGCGGCCACGACCTGCTTCTGGAAGGGCATGGACCGCTCCTATCCCGAGCACCGCATCAACATCATCGACACCCCGGGGCACGTGGACTTCACCATCGAGGTGGAGCGTTCCATGCGCGTGCTGGACGGCGCGGTGATGGTGTACGACTCGGTCGGCGGCGTGCAGCCGCAGTCGGAGACGGTCTGGCGCCAGGCCAACAAGTACAAGGTGCCGCGTCTTGCCTTCGTGAACAAGATGGACCGCGTGGGCGCGGACTTCTACCGGGTGCGCCAGATGATGGTGGACCGGCTCAAGGCCAACCCGGTGCCGGTGGTGCTGCCGATCGGCGCGGAAGAGCACTTCAAGGGCGTGATCGACCTGCTCAAGATGAAGGCCATCCTGTGGCATGACGCCACGCAGGGCATGACCTTCGATTACCAGGAGATCCCGCCGGAGCTCAAGGCGCAGGCCGACGAATGGCGCGAGAAGATGGTCGAGGCGGCGGCCGAGGCCGACGAGGAGCTGATGAACAAGTACCTCGAGACCGGCGAGCTGTCGGAGGACGAGATCCGGCGCGCGATCCGCAAGCGCACGATCGCCGGCGAGATCCAGCCCATGCTGTGCGGCACGGCGTTCAAGAACAAGGGCGTGCAGCGGATGCTGGACGCGGTGATCGACTTCATGCCGTCGCCGGTGGACATCCCGCCGGTGCACGGCACCGACGACGACGAGCAGGACACGACGCGCGCGGCCGACGACAACGCGAAATTCAGCGCCCTCGCCTTCAAGCTGATGACCGATCCGTATGTGGGCCAGCTGACCTTCGTGCGGGTGTACTCGGGCATCCTGAAGTCGGGCGACTCGGTCTACAACCCGACGCGCGGCAAGAAGGAGCGCATCGGCCGGATCCTGCAGATGCACGCCAACCAGCGCGAGGAGATCAAGGAGATCCTGGCCGGCGACATCGCCGCCTGCGTGGGCCTGAAGGACGTCACGACCGGCGAGACGCTGTGCGACCCCGAGGCCATCATCACGCTGGAGCGGATGATCTTCCCGGAGCCGGTGATCTCGCAGGCGGTGGAGCCCAAGACCAAGGCGGACCAGGAGAAGATGGGCATCGCGCTCGGGCGTCTCGCGGCGGAGGATCCATCCTTCCGCGTGCGCACGGACGAGGAGTCGGGCCAGACCATCATCTCCGGCATGGGTGAACTCCACCTGGAGATCATCGTGGACCGGATGAAGCGCGAGTTCAGCGTCGAGGCCAACGTCGGCAAGCCGCAGGTGGCGTATCGGGAGACGGTGCGCAAGTCGGTGTCAGACGTGGAAGGCAAGTTCGTGCGCCAGTCCGGCGGCAAGGGCCAGTACGGTCACGTGGTGTTCTCGCTGGACCCGCAGGAGCCGGGCAAGGGCTTCGAGTTCGTCGACGCGATCAAGGGCGGCGTGGTGCCGCGCGAGTTCATTCCGGCGGTGGAAAAGGGCGTCATCGACAGCCTGCCCAACGGCGTGCTGGCGGGTTATCCGGTGGTGGACGTGAAGGTCACGCTGACCTTCGGCTCGTACCACGACGTGGACTCCAACGAGAACGCGTTCAAGATGGCCGCGTCGCTGGGCTTCAAGGAAGCCTGCCGGCGCGCCAGCCCGGTGATCCTGGAGCCGATGATGGCGGTCGAGGTCGAGACGCCCGAGGACTACGCCGGCACGGTGATGGGCGACCTGTCCAGCCGCCGCGGCATGGTGCAGGGCATGGACGACATGGTGGGCGGCGGCAAGATCATCAAGGCGGAAGTGCCGCTGTCGGAGATGTTCGGGTACTCCACCTCGCTGCGCTCGGCCACGCAGGGCCGCGCGACCTACACGATGGAGTTCAAGCACTACTCGGAGGCGCCGAAGAACGTCGCCGACGCGATCATGACCGCTCGCGCCAAGTGATCTGCCGTTGTTGATTGACGCCCGAGGCGTCATACCCGAAAGGGCCGCGAGAGCGGCCCATTTGCTTTTAGATGATCTACATCAACGTTTGAGGACCACTCGACGGGACCACCGGTGCCGGAATCGCGGGGATGCAGCCCAAGATCATGGTGCCCGATCGACCCACGATCCCCATCCCCTCCTTGATCGTCAAGGCGGCAAGTCCCGCCAACCCAGGCTTGGCGGCCAATGAGTTTCTCTGCCTCAGCGCGGCCAGGCGTGCGGGGATCGAGGTGCCAGGTTTTGACCTCTCGGATGACGGTCAGCTGTTGCTAGTGGACCGCTCCGATCCTCAGAGGACGCATGGCTCGCACCGATGTTCGACGTCGTGACGACGGCCGTGTATCGCTACACGCGCTACGCTGGCGGCCCGGAGTTGGAAGACCGCACCGACGGTGGGTCGCGCCGTCGCGCTGATGCACGGCGATCCGTCGCATCCGTGGACCCTGGGATCCGTGGCGCCTGTCGCGACGGGCCAATACGCGGGTTCAGGCGAGCCACACGAGACCGTCCACGGCCGCGGTCGACACCACCAGCACGCGCACCGGCTGCGCGTAGGCCGCGCTGTTGGCGCGCAGCGCGGACAGCAGCGCCGCGGCGACGACAGGATCCGGCGCGCGCACCATCAACAGCGTGGCCCGGCGCGGTCGGAAGGATTCGGCGGGGCCCAGCGCGCCCTCTCGCCACCAACCGCAATCCCAGGGGTCGTCGGGCTGAGCGACGCGCTTCGTCATGCACTCGCGCCACAGGATCTGCAAGCGCCACCACAGGCCGCGCCAACGACTCAGACGCGCCAGGTCGCGACTGCCGTCGAGCTCGCAGGCGACTCCGTCCAGCGCGGGATTCGGCGCGATGCCGGCCACACGCAGCGGCTCGGTCAGCGACGGATAGGCGCCGCCTTCGCACCATTCCCGGATCGTCTCAAGCAGCGCAGCATCGACCGTACGGCCAGCGACGTCGACGCTGCCTGCACCGCCCGCGACGAGCGGATCGGGCGGGCTCATCAAAGCGCCGTCGAAGCGACGGGGAAAGCGCATCAGCGTCCGTCCGACCGCCCCGTGCTGGCCGAGGCCGGACGGGACGGGGGAGACACGCCGATGGGAATGACCCGCACGCCGGAGGCGACGGCTCCGGTATCGGCGGGCCGGGCCGCCTGCGGGTGCTTCGCCGGCGAGCTCAGGCGGATGACGGAGAACATGTTGACCACGCCCTGACGCGCCTCGGAGGCGAAGAACAGGCCGCCGATGGCGAGGATGACGGCGGCGAGGCCGGCGATGACTTTGACTGGGGAGATGCGCATCATGATCGGGGCGAAGCGTACCTGAATGCCGATGCGTCCCTAGGCCGTCGTCGATTTCCGATCGCCTCGTTCGTCGTCACGGTATCAACCCTCTGAAAGGACCCTCGATGAAATACCTCGGACTCGCCTACTTCACGCCGGAGAAGTTCGACGAGATGCCGCCCGATGACGTCAAGGCGCTGGTGAGCCAATGCCCGGCGCTGGACGAGAAGATGCGCGCGACCGGCAAGATGCTGGTCTCCGCGTCGCTGGGCGATCTCGACAAGTGGAAGACGCTGCGTCCGCGCGGCGGCAAGACGCAGATCACCGACGGCCCCTACACGGAGTCGAAGGAGGTCGTCGGCGGCCTGTTCATCATCGAGGCGGACAGTCCCGAAGAGGCGCTGCGCATCGCCGCGATGCACCCGGCCGCACAGATCGGCGAAGCGGGAGGCTGGGCCGTCGAGCTCATGCCGACGGACTTCTATCTTTCCCTCTGAGCCTTCGAGAAAGACCGGCACCGCGCGACGGCACCCGGGACGACATCGAGCGATGGCAGAAGGAACAGGCTTGAGGACACCCAACGATCGCATCGACAGGTTCGAGGAGAGTCAAAGATGACACTGCTGCTGCTCGGCGCCTCCGGCCTGGTGGGAAGCCATGTGCTGGCACTCGCGCTGGCCGATGACGCGATCTCCGAAGTGATCGCGCCGACTCGCAAGCCGTTGCCTGCGGCCAGCAAGCTGGTGAATCCCGTCTGCCCGCGACTCGATGACTTCGTTTCGATGCTGGCGTCGTACCGGCCGCAGGCGGTGATCTGCGCCTTGGGCACGACCCTGGCCAAGGCCGGGTCGAAAGAGGCGTTCCGGCACGTCGACCACGAACTGCCGATCGCGCTTGCGAAGGCCGCACATGCCGTCGGCGCAGAGACCTTCGGCCTCGTCTCAGCGGTCGGCGCGTCGGCGGACTCCTGGTTCTTCTATACGAGGACCAAGGGAGAAGTGGAACGGGACCTCCAGGCCATCGGGTTCCGGTCCTTGACGATCTGCAGGCCCACCCTGATCGGCGGAGAGCGGTCCGAGACGCGGAGCGCCGAAGGCGCGGCGATGGCGCTGACCCGACTGCTCACGCCGATCCTGCCGAAGCGCTTGCGCATCAATCCGGCGAGCAGCATCGCTGCAGCGTTGCTCGACGCTGTGGTGGCAGCACGACCGGGGCTGCGGTGGATCGCATCGGACGAGATGAACTGAGCCTCGGCCGGCCAGGAAGTCGGGCTCCATGAGTGGAATGGGCAGGCCTCGTTAGCCAGGGCGCATCGCCACCTGCCACGCGGCCCTGCAGCATCCGGGCGCTTTTGGACCCCTTGATATCCGGCGTCGCCAAACGCAACCTCTCCCGAGTGTCCGGGCAATTGATCCAACGCAATCGCCTCGGGCTGAGTCGAGCCTACGCTGAGCCGATCAGCCGGGCACATCGTCGGCTGATCCCGGCGTTTGCCGTCGGGCCCGCGCAAGCGGTGCTGCACGCCCCCAACAAGGAATTGCCATGCACACCATGAAAGCCGCCGTGGTCCACGCCTTCCGTGAGCCGCTCGTCATCGAGGACGTGCCCGTTCCCGAAGTACGGTCCGGCCAGGTCCTCGTGAAGCTCGCCGCCTGCGGCGTCTGTCACACCGACCTGCATGCTGCCGACGGCGACTGGCCGGTCAAACCGCAGCTGCCCTTCATCCCGGGACACGAGGGCGTGGGCACCGTCGCCGCCGTCAGCGCTGGGGTCACGCATGTCCGAGAGGGTGACCGCGTCGGCGTGCCGTGGCTGCACACGGCCTGTGGCCATTGCGAGCATTGCCTCACAGGCTGGGAGACCCTGTGCGATCACCAGCAGATGACCGGCTACAGCGTCAACGGAGGCTTCGCCGAATACGTCCTTGCGGATCCCCACTACGTCGGCCACCTGCCGGCACAGGGCTCGTTCGAGGCGCTTGCGCCGATCCTTTGCGCGGGTCTCACGGTCTACAAGGGATTGAAAGTGCTCGACGCCCGGCCCGGTCAGTGGGTCGCTGTCGTTGGCGCCGGGGGGCTGGGCCACCTGGCCATCCAGTACGCCCGAGCGATGGGCTTCCATGTCGTCGCGGTGGACGTGGACGCCGCCAAGCTTGGCCTGGCCGCAGCGCTGGGGGCAGAGCTTTGCGTCAACGCCGTCGAAGACGATCCCGCCGTCGTCTTGCATCGGGAGCTGCAGGGCGTGCACGGGGCGCTGGTCACCGCCGTGTCGCGGCAGTCGTTCAGCCAATCGCTGGCCATGCTGCGCAAGCGCGGCACCATGTCGATGGTCGGGCTGCCGCCAGGCGATTTCGCGCTGCCGATCTTCGATGTCGTGCTCAACGCGAAGACGGTGCGTGGCTCCATCGTCGGCACACGCCAGGATCTCAACGAGGCGCTGCAGTTCGCCGCGGAGAAGAAGGTCCATGCCGAGACGACCCGACACGCGCTGGAAGACGTCAACGTCATCTTCGACGCGCTCAGAGGCGGTCGCATCGAGGGCCGAGCCGTGCTGAGCTTCGAGTGAAGTGCGGGCCGGCCCCGTGCGAGGAGCACGACATGACCTACAGGACCGTGATGGTGGGCTTGGATGGCGCACCGACCTGCGCCGCGCGCACCGAGGTGGCGATCCACCTGGCGCAGGACTTCGATGCCCACCTGATCGGCGTCGCGCCCACCGGTTTGGTGGACCTGCCGGCCGCGCCGGGCGCAGCCGCGCTGCTCGGGGTTCACGCGACGTCCGCCTGGCTGCTGCTGATCGAGCAGGCCGAGGAGGCGGCTGGAAACTTTCGCGCGCGCTGCGAGGCCGCGCGTTTGCCGTCGTTCGAGGCCATCACCGATGAAGGCCCCGTCGCGACCTCGCTGGCCGGCCGCGCCCATTGCACCGACCTGCTGGTGATGAGCCAGCCCGATCCCGCGCGGGCCGGTCACCGGCACGAGCTGTCGACCCTGGAGCAGGTGTTGCTGCATGGCGCGCGGCCGACTTTGCTGGTGCCCTGCACGCATCACGGACCGCTGCGCATGCGGCGCATGCTCATCGGTTGGGACGAGAGCCGAGAAGCCGTACGCGCGATGACGGACGCGCTGCCCTTGCTCCGACGGGCCCAGCAGGTGCTGCTCGCCCATTGGCGGCACGAGCCCGACGGCGGCCGAGCGCTGCAGCGCCTGCACAGCATGCATCAGTGGTTGGCCTTCCAGGGGGTGGACGCGCAACCTCGAGATCTGGTGACCACCCTGCCGATCGGCGAGGCCATGCTGTCAGCCGCCTGCGACCTGGACACCGACCTGATCGTGATGGGCGCCTACAGTCATCCCCGCTGGTCCGAACTCCTGTTCGGGGGAACGTCGAGCGCCTTGCTCAGCACGATGACGGTGCCCGTGCTCATGTCGCATTGACCGGCGCCGCTGGCCGCCTGGTCCCGCGCCGACCCGAGGCTCAGTGCGAGACCAGCAGCGGCACGGACGAGGTTTCGAGCATGAAGCGCGTGGTTCGGCCGATCCAGGGGGCACGCCAGGTTTCCCGGCCATAGGCGCCCATCACGACGAGTTTCGGCTCGAGCAGCTCCGCCAGACACCGGAGCTGGCGCCCAGGTCGTGTCTCGAGGGTGATCGTGCGGCTCTCCGCCGCGACACCTTGCCGGCGCAGCCAGTCGCGCAACGGCGGCCACCGATCCGGCAGGCCGGTGCGAGCGGCTCCCAGGGAGATGAGCTGTACCACCTGCACCTGGCCCGCGCGCCGAAGCAGCGGCAGCGCATCGGCCACCGCCCGCGCACAGGCGCCGCTGCCATCCCAGGCGATCAGAACGTTCCGGGTGGACAGTGGCTCGCTCTTCGCCGCGGGGAGGATGAGCACGGGACGAGCCGCCAGGCGAAGCACCACCTCAAGGTCGTCGATGGTGAGCGGCCCGCCCGGCGGGCTCGCCACCGGCTGCGTGACGACCAGCAGGTCCGCGGCGTGACTCGCCAGCACGAGGGCCGCCGAGGTCTGCCCGGCGTCGGGCACCACATCGCCGCAACGGACCCCCGCGGCATCGCACTGGACGCGCAGGCGCTGGCGCAGGGTGACGCGATCGATCGACCCGGCGTCCGTGGACGATCTCCAGCGCAGCGAAGAGGAGGGGTCGGCCTCGATGCCGGCGGCGTTCGCACCTGCGCTCACGCCCGTGACGCGAGCGTCGAACCAGCGGGCCAGCAACAGCGCCGCGTTGATGCGCCGCTGCGCCGCGGCTCCCAGGCCGACCTGCACGGCGATGGACCGCCATCCGCCAGCGTCCGCGATCATGGCGCGTGACCGGGTTCCTTGACGATCAACACGGGCACCGGCGACAGCCGGGCCACCAGCTCCGCATCGCTGCCGAGCAGTGCGCGGCTGACGCCGCGGCGACCATGGGATCCGATCACGATGAGGCCGGCGCGCTCCCTCACGGCGCGCTCCACAATCGCCTCCGCCGTGCGGCGTCCGCTGGCATCCAGGATCGTGCTCAGCGCGGACAGGCCGTTCTCCTCCAGGTGTCGGCTGGCGTGCGAAAGGATGGCCTCGGCGGCGGCGCGTTGCGACGAGCGCGACGCCTCAAGCAGGGTCGCGTCCGAGAACTCCACGCTCAGCGGCAGGTCGGACATCACATAGACCAGCTCCAGCTCGGTGGGCTGTCCGCGCAGCAGCATGGCGGCCGCGGCCAGCGCAGCGTTGGCGGGTGGGCTGCCATCAAAGGCAAGTAGCACTTTGCGATACATGGTCGACCTCAGCGAACGATGGGTTGAGGGGCGAAATGGAGACGGGAACGGGAACGGGAACGGGAACGGGAACGGCCATGGGTTCCATGAGGACCATTCTGGTGGGGCGTTCGGCAGACCCCTTGCGCTTGCGCAATCCGGCATCGGACGCCCCGCTTCAGGGACACGCGCCGTGTTCTCTGATGCATGTCAAATGGTCTGCTTGTGCGCGAGGAAGGCTGGCTCTAACGTTGCCCTGCGCGCCTCGAAGGCGTGGTGGTCTGCGATGCGTGAGGCGTCCGTTGGCGGACGCTGGATCATCGGACCGGTCAAGGAGCGACGTGATGATGACGACAGGGACTGCCGGCTCGCCGGAAGGCGAGGCCGCGCGTTGCACCGGGATGGATCTGCTGCGCTGGGGCGGCATGCCGGTCGAGGAAGCGAACTCGTTGCGGGATGTGAGCTTCCCGGTGAAGTGGCTGTCCGCAGGGCAACTGCTGGTGGTGGAGGGGGCGCCGATGGAGAGCCTGTATTTCGTGCGCTCGGGCACGCTGAAGGTGTTCCAGACCGAGTGTGACGGCTACGAGCAGGTCCATGCCTTCGCGCTGAAGGGCGACATCCTCGCGCTGGATGGTCTGCACGACGAGCGCCATGCCACGGCCGCGACGGCGCTGGAGCCGTCCTCCGTGGCCGTGCTGGCGCTGCGGGAGTGGCAACGCGCGACCCGGGAGCATCCGTTGCTGGCGCGCCTGCAGGCCCGAGCAGCAAGCCTGGAGCTGGCCCGGCGCGGCGCCACCTTGCACAACATGGCGGCGGTCGCGGCGGAGGTGCGGCTGGCGCGCTTCCTGCTCCAGCTCTCGGCGCGGCTAGCGCTGCTCGAGTTTCCGCCACGCAAGCTGCGGCTGCGCATGAGCCGGCGCGACATCGCGAGCCTGCTGGGCGTCTCGCACGAGTCGGTCAGCCGCTCGTTGGGCATCCTCGCGACCGAAGGCCTGATCCGGGTGAACCACAGGGAGGTGGACCTCGTGGACGAGGGCGGGCTGGTGGCTCGGCAGAGCACGACCCGTCCGGAGCGCGATGGGCCTCGAGTGCTGGCGCATTGACGGGCAAGGACTGGACGGTGGGCGGTGGCGGGCGGCCCGAGCGGCCGCCCCTTCTTTTGCGTCAGTCCCGTGTCACGAGAAAGACGTACAGGCGGCTGAGCAGCCCCAGCACTGCCACCAGCGCCAAGGCCACCCCCACGATCGCGCGCCAGCTCATCGGGCAGTCCCCCCGGCGGCAGGCATGTCCTTGTCCGGCGGGCCGACGAGCAGGACCGGCACAGGGCTGTCGCGCAGCACCACCAGCGCGTCGCTGCCAACCAGCATGCGCGACAGTCCGCGACGCCCGTGCGTGCCCATGACGATCAGGTCGCATGCCAGCTCGCGAGCCTGCCGGACGATCTCCGCACCGGCGTGGGCGTCCAGCGATTCCTTCAGCACGATAGAAACGGGCAAGTGCGCGTCCTGCACGTCGAGGGCCGCAGCGGCGAGGAGGTCGTTGGCGACCTCGCGCCGGGGCGCCAGTTCAAGTTCCAGCTGTCCGGTGAGCCCGGCATGGCCGAAGAACGGGTAGACATCCAGCACGTGCAGCAGCGTGATGCGGGCGTCGAGCGGTGCTGCGAGGGCAATGGCCTCGCGCAGTCCTCTTGCGGCGGTCGCGCTGCCGTCCAGGGGAACAAGGAGAGAGCGGTACATCTGCGGCTCCTCGGTTCAGGTGGATGAGGCTTCTGGCGGAGGCCGGCGAACGAGCATCACTGGCACAGGACTCTCGCGCACGACCAGTTCAGCATCGCTGCCCAGCAACAGACGCGACATGCCGCGCCTCCCGTGCGTGCCTATCACGATCAGGTCGCAGGCGGTGTGCGCGGCCTCCGCAACGATGACGTCGGCGATGCGCCCCGCCGGCAGTTCCTTGAGCACCGCCTCGCTGGTGACACCGGCATCGAGTGCCCACAAGCTGGCGTCACCCAGCAACTTGTCGCCCTCCTTGAGCATCTGCCGCCGCACTTCGTCGAAGGCGATTGCGGAGGCGGTCTCCAGCACGGCCGGCCGTTCATTGACGACGTGCAGCAAGACCAGCGTGGCGTGCAGGCCGGTGGCCAGGCGGATCGCCTCCTCCAGGCCTCTGTTGGCGGTGACGCTGCCGTCGATGGGCACGAGGATTCTTTTGTACATGCGGAACTCCCGCGGCCCGGGAACACGGGCTCAGGCCGGGCCGCCAGCGTTGAGCCCCCTCATTCTGTGAAGTGGGAAGCCGCTGCCGATTGAGCAAACGCAGGATTGCCGTCGGGTCGCGCCGCCGCCCGGTCGGCGAACCGGCTGCTGAAGATGCGCCCTCCGCACTGCCATTCGTCATGCCCTCGCAAACCCGGTCGGGTTTCCGAGCAGGCGGCGAATATGCTGCCGGCACTCTTCATCCCAGGGTGCCCCATGACGAACAAGATGCTCACGAAGCAGGCCTCGCCGACGACCGTCCGGACCGCTTTCACCGTCACGCCCGCCCGCGCGGGCGTGATCGCTTTCGGGCTGGCGCTGCAGGCCGCGGCCTTCGCGGCCGACGCCCCTGCTTCGGCGCCCTCGCCCGCCACGGCCGCCTCGGCGCCCGCCGCGAAGTGGAACGTCAACCAGCCCCCCGGCGACAAGAAGATCGCCACCATCGACGTGCGCACTGGCACCTGGATGTCGGTCGACGTCAGCCCCGACGGCAAGCAGATCGTCTTCGACCTGCTCGGCGACCTCTACGTGATGCCCGTCGGTGGCGGCGAGGCCAAGGCGCTCACGCATTCGATCGCCTGGGAGATGCAGCCCCGCTTTTCCCCCGACGGCAAGCAGATCGCCTTCGTCTCCGACGCCGGCGGCGGCGACAACATCTGGGTCATGAACGCCGACGGCTCCAACGCCCGCGCGATCTCGACCGAAGACTTCCGCCTGCTCAACAACCCCGTCTGGCATCCGAGCGGCAAGTACATCGCCGCCCGCAAGCACTTCACCGGCACCCGCTCGCTGGGCAGCGGCGAAATCTGGCTCTACCACGTCGACGGCGGCAAGGGCCAGCAGCTCAACGAGAAGCCGAACTGGCAGAAGGACCTCGGCGAACCCGCGCTGTCGCCCGACGGCAAGTTCCTCTACTACTCGCAGGACACAACGCCCGGGCGCCAGTTCGAATACAACAAGGACAGCACCGGCGAGATCTTCCGCATCTATCGCCAGGACCTGACCGACGGCACCAGCGAGCCCTTCGTCACCGGCCCCGGCGGCGCGATCCGCCCGACGCCCTCCCCCGACGGGAAGTACCTCGCCTTCATCCGCCGCCTGCGCGACGCCACGGGCAGCCGCACCACGCTGTTCCTCAAGGATCTGAAGACCGGTCGCGAGTTCCCCGCCTGGACCGGCATGGAACGCGACCTGCAGGAGTCCTGGTCCGTCCACGGCGTCTACCCCGGCATCGCGTGGATGCCCGATTCCAGGCAGGTCGTGGCGTGGGCGCAGGGCAAGCTGTGGCGCATCGATCCCTTCAAGTCCAGCGCCGCCGAGATCCCCTTCCACGTGAAGGACGAGCGCCAGGTCACGCCCGCGCTGCGCTTCGCGCATGAGGTCGCACCCGCGACCTTCGACTCGAAGATGCTGCGCTGGGTCAAGGTCTCGCCGGACGGCAAGCGCGTGGTGTTCTCCTCCGCCGGCTACCTCTACGCGAGCGAACTGCGCGATGGCCAGCCGGTCGGCGAGGCGAAACGCCTCACGTCGCAGACTGAGCGCTTCGAATACTTCCCGGCGTTCTCGCGCGACGGGAAGCAGCTCGTCTACGTGAGCTGGAACGACGCCGACCAGGGCCGCGTGCGCGTGCTCGACCTCGCCGGCGGTCGCGATACCGTCGTCACGCCGGAGGCGGGCAAGTACCTGTCGCCGGCGTTCTCGCCGGACGGCAGGACCGTCGCCTACCAGAAGGCCAAGGGCGGCTTCCTGACCTCGCCCTGGAACAGCCTGGAACCCGGTGTCTACGTCGCCGCCGCCGACGGCAAGGGCCGGCCGCGCCGCGTCACCAAGGACGGCGAGGCGCCGCAGTTCGGCGCCGACGGAGAGACGCTCTACGTCACCCGCAAGCAGACGACGGGCGAGGTCGACTCGAATCATCAGCTGGTGCGCCTCAACCTCGTCGAGCGCAGCGAGTTCGCCGTCGCCAAGAGCGAGTTCGCGACCCGCTTCACCGTGTCGCCGGACGGCCAGTGGCTGGGCTTCACCGAACGCTTCCACACCTACGTCACGCCGCTCGCGCCCGCGGGCAAGCTGCAGATGGTGGGACCGAAGGCCGAGGCGATGCCGGTCAGGAAGCTCGACGTCAACGCGGGCGACGACCTCCAGTGGTCGGGCGACGGCAAGTCGCAGCCGTACGCGCTGCATTACGCGCTCGGCAACGAGCTGTTCACCGTGCCGCTGACGCAGGCGCTGCAGCCGGGCTTCAAGCCGGCGGAGCGCGGCGCGACCATCCAGCTCACGCTGACCGCCGACAAGCCCAAGGGCCGGATCGCGATCGTCGGCGCCCGCATCGTCACGATGAGCGCGAGCAAACCCGATGAAGTGATCGAGGACGGCGCCATCCTGGTCGACGGCGACCGCATCGCGGCGATCGGGCCGCGCGCGTCGATGACCATCCCGGCGGGCACGGAGACGATCCAGGCGGCCGGCAAGACGGTGATCCCCGGCCTGATCGACGCGCACTGGCACGGCACCATGGCCGAGAGCGAGATCATCCCGCAGCAGAGCTGGATCAACTACGCGTCGCTGGCCTTCGGCCTGACGACGCTGCACGACCCGTCCAACCGCACCAGCGACATCTACACGCAGTCGGAGATGCAGCGCACGGGCCGCGTGGTGGGACCGCGCATCTTCTCGACCGGCACGGTGCTGTACGGCGCCAAGGCCGATTTCTCCGCGGTGATCAACAGCCTGGAGGACGCGCAGACCCATCTGAAGCGGCTGAAGTCGGCCGGCGCGATCAGCGTGAAGAGCTACAACCAGCCGCGGCGCGACCAGCGCCAGCAGGTGCTCGAAGCGGCACGCGAGACCGGCATGATGGTCGTGCCGGAAGGCGGTTCGCTGTTCCAGCTCAACATGTCGATGGTGGTCGACGGCCACACCGGCGTGGAGCACGCGCTGCCGGTCGGCAAGGTCTACGACGACGTCAAGCAGTTGTGGCCGCAGACCCAGGTCGGCTACACGCCGACGCTGAACGTCGCCTACGGCGGCCTGGACGGCGAGCACTACTGGTACGCGCGCACGGACGTGTGGCGCCATCCGATCCTCAGCAAGTTCGTGCCCAAGGCCGTGCTGGAACCGCGCAGCGTGCGCCGCGAAACGGCGCCGGAAGAGGACTTCAACGTCATCCAGGTCGCGAAGACCGCGACCGAGCTGCAACGCGCGGGCGTGTCGGTGAACATCGGCGCGCACGGCCAGCGTGAGGGCCTGGGCGCGCATTGGGAGATGTGGATGATGGGACTGGGCGGGATGACCTCGCTGGAGGCCATCCGCACCGCGACGCTCAACCCGGCGCGCTACCTCGGCCTGGACAAGGACATCGGCTCACTGGAGCCGGGCAAGCTCGCGGACCTGGTGATCCTCGACGGCGACGTGTTGAAGGACATCCGCCAGAGCGACAGGATCAGCCAGGTCATGCAGGGCGGCCGCGTCTTCGACATCCCGACGATGAACGAGGTCTGGCCGGCGAAGAAGCCGCGCAAGCCGTTCTTCTTCGACGGGGTGAATGCGAGCGCGCCGGTGGATGCACTGGCGGCGGGCGTTGAAGAGGGGCATGGGCACGGGGATTGATGCCTGGTGGGCTGTGCGCCCGCCCGGCGTTCCCGATGCTTCAAGGGAGAACAGGCGGTACGACGATGAACTCCAATACTCCGCTGGCGCCCCATGGAGATCTATTACCCGCGCGATCCGTTTGAGTAATCTCATTGATCCGATAGTTTCCGGGCTGCAGATCAAGAGGGAGTTCCCCGCCGATCACGGTCTCTGGTCGGCTACCGAAATCGCCGCCAAACACCGAGAAGCGAACAGAAGCACCCGCCTCGTAGCCATCGAAAACCACGGATGGGTGACTGGTCCGTGGTGTTCCTTCCGCGCTCATTGAGTCGATGGTCTTGAGTAGAGGTGTGATGTTGCCAACTTGCGTGTCGAGCACAAAGGAGAAAGCAGAGATCCCGCTTTCGCTCATCGACGCCGTCATCTGCTTGGTCCACACGGTCTTGCGACCATCCTCACCCATGTCGTTCGCAGCAATCTCGGCGCCACTCCCGGTCTTCCAAGTTTGCCCCTCGTCTAGGCTGAACTGCCAGATCGTCCCCTCATTCAGACCGGAGACGCTCAAAGTCCCGTCTTTCGTGATGCCGTCGTGCTTGTGTGACTCGTCCACGGCCACCTCAGTCCCCGAGGCGCCGTCGTAACGGGTAAGAGCGGTATCGTTCTTCAGCGACAAGCGCGGTGCCCCGGTGTCCAGCGTGAATGTCAAGGACGTCGCCTCGCTGACATTCCCCGCCTGATCGGTCTGGTCCACCTGCACCTTGTGGTCGCCGTCGAACCTGATATCCGAGATTTCCGACCCGTGACCCACGTGCCAGGTCTTGCCACCATCCAGGCTGTAGCGCCATGAGGCGCCCTGCTCCAGTCCCGACACCGTGATCGTCGAGTCACTCGTGACCCCATCGTTGGCGTCGGAACCCGTGTCGCGCTTCAGCGCCAGCGTGGGACGGGCAGGCGGTGTCGTGTCGACTTCGATCGGAGGAACGATCTTCGGCTCAACCTTGGGTTCGATCTTCGGCTCGACGGTCGGATCGACGATGCCCGGCACCTGGGTGCCAGGTCCCCGCGTGCCCACCCCTTCCACGGGATCCGGCGACTTCGTCATCGGGATCTTGGGCAGCGTGACCGCAGGCTCGCGTGTCTCCGGAATCAATGTACCGGTCGCGGGAGGCGACACGGGTCTCGCCACGACGACGTCGCCCGTCGGGGCGATCTCCCCCCCACCGGAGCCGCCACGCAGGCCCGCTGCCACCACGCCGGCGACGCCGACACCCACCAGACCGATCAAGCCCTCGACCGTCTCCAGGCCACGTCCGTCAGGACCGTCTTCCACCATGGCCGCCGGCGGCGACTCCTGCCCGGCATCGGCTGCCGCTTTGGCGACGGGGAGGCTCTCGTCGCCGCCCTCTCCCGGCTTGCGCTTGCGCGCCGGCTTGGCGCGATGGAGGGGCTGGTTCACTGCTTGGCGTTCTGACATCGGCATCGGCTCTCAGGAATTGGAAAGACGATGAGTTTGTCGGTAGGGACGCCATCCGGCACTCGCGTGCAGACTCGCTTTCCGATATCAGGCATGCCTTGTCCAAGGCCACGACGACGTTGATGTGTCAGCCCTGTTCGACCTCATGAAGGGAATCGCGAAACTCAGTCAGCCGTCCGCCTTCATCCGACCGTCGGCGGTGTTTGCAACTCCCCCAATGCCTTCACGGCCGCCTCCACGTCCTTGACCCTGCCGACGATCCTGTCGAGCTGTCGCAGGTGGGCGGCGTTCAGCCGCCAGTCGTCGAAGCTGGAGAACGGGAAGTAGGACGTGTAGTGCCCCGGCTCGCGCACGCTCTTGGACACGCGCGTGCCGGCGCCTATCGTCGTGCCGTCGGCGATCGAGAGGTGTCCCACCACCATCGCCGCGCCGCCGATCAGGCAGCGGGCGCCGATCCGCGTGCTGCCCGCGATGCCCGCACAGCCCGCGATCGCCGTGTGGTCGCCGATGCGCACGTTGTGCGCGATCTGCACCAGGTTGTCGATGCGCACGTCGCGCCCGATCACCGTGTCCGTGAGCGTGCCCCGATCGATCGCCGAATTCGCGCCGATCTCGGCATCGTCGCCGATGACCACACCCCCGCGCTGCGGGATGCGGCACCAGTGCCCGCCGTCCTTGCCCTCGCCCCCGTTCCAGGCCATGCCGAAGCCGTCCGCGCCGATCACGGCGCCGCTGTAGATCGTCACCCGCCGACCGATCGCGCAGCCGTCGTGCACCACGACGCGCGGATGCAGCACCGAATCGTCCCCGATGCGGACGTCGTCGCCGATCACCACGCCAGCATGGATCACGCAGCGCTCGCCGATCGTCACGCGGTCGCCGATGCAGGCCAGCGCGCGGACCTCCGTCGAGGCGGCGATCATGCCGTCGATCCCGATCACCGCACGCGGATCCACGCCGCCGCGCGCCGGCGCCGACGGATACATCAGCGAGGCGGCCCGCGCAAAGTAGAGATAGGGATCCGGCGTCAGGATCAGGCTGCGCCCCGCCGCAGCCGCAACGTCGGCGCACGCCGGCGGCACGATCAAGGCCGCGGACCGGCAGGTCGCGAGTTCCGGCAGGTGCTTGGGCGACACCAGGAATGACAGCTCGTCCCCCGCCGCCCCCTCCAGCGCCGCGATGCCGCGCACGTCGCGGTCCTTGCCGCGCAGCCTGCCGCCCAGCAGCCGCACCAGCTCCGAGAGCCGCCAGACCCGTGTCGCCGCCGGCCCCGTCGTTCGGGGTCCGGCCCTGTCGTCCGCGTCCGATATCGTCATCTGCTTCGCCTTTCGAGCATCGAAAGGCCAGCAGTCTGCGCAGCCGGCGCCGGTTTGACACTGGCGGATCCGCGCGCAACCGCAGTCGCCGCCTGACCGATCAGCGGTGCGGCCTCCTCAAGTCGAGCGCGTCGGTTCGCCAGAAGACCGACACGCCGCCATCAGGCCTTGCCGGTCGAACCGAAACCGCCCTCGCCGCGCGAGGACGCGTCGAAGTCGTCGACCACGCGGAAGCTCGGTTGCACCACCGGCACGATCACCATCTGCGCGATGCGCTCCATCGGCTGGATCGTGAACACATCCTTGCCGCGGTTCCACACGCTGACCATCAGCTGGCCCTGGTAGTCCGAGTCGATCAGGCCGACGAGGTTGCCCAGCACCACGCCGTGCTTGTGACCCAGTCCCGAGCGCGGCAGGATCATCGCGGCCAGGCCCGCGTCGCCGATATGGATGGCCAGGCCGGTCGGCACCAGCACGGTGTCGCCGGGCGCCAGCGTGATCGCCTCGTCCAGGCAGGCGCGCAGGTCCAGGCCGGCGCTGCCGGTCGTCGCGTAGGCGGGGAGCTGCTCGGCCATGCGGCGGTCGAGCACCTTCAGATCGATGGTGGTCATGGAATCAGTCGGAAAGGAAGTCCTGGCAATCTGAAGGGCCGCGACGGCTTCAGGTGCCGTAAGTGGTCAGCCGCTGCGCGATCTCGCGCACCAGCTCGCGCGCCAGGGTCAGCTTGTCGGCGCGCGAGAGCTCGCGCTCGCCGCGCGCGTCGACCAGCGTCAGCGCATTGTCGTCCTGGCCGAAGGCCTGCGGACCGATGTTGGCCACGATCAGCGGCACGTTCTTGCGCTGGCGCTTCTCGCGCGCATGCTTGATGAGGTCCTGGCTCTCCGCCGCGAAGCCGACGCACAGCGGCGGATGCGGCATGGCGGCGACGGTCGCCAGGATGTCGGGGTTCTCCGCCAGGTCCAGCGCGGGCGCGACCGCCTCGCCCGCCTTGGCGTTCTTCTTGATCTTGTGTTCGGCCGTCTGCGCCGGGCGCCAGTCCGCGACCGCCGCGGTCGCGACAAACACCTGGTGCGTGGCCGCGCGCGGCAGCACCGCATCCAGCATCTCGCGCGCGCTCAGCACGTCGATGCGCGTGACGCCCAGCGGCGTCGGCAGGTGCACCGGACCGGCGATCAACGTCACCTCGGCGCCCGCCTCCGCCGCCGCGCGCGCGACGGCGAAACCCATCTTGCCGCTGGAGCGGTTGGTGATGCCGCGCACCGGATCGATCGCCTCGTAGGTCGGTCCGGCCGTGATCAGCAGCTTGCGTCCGGCCAGCACCTTCGGCTGGAAATGCGAGACCACGTGCTCCAGCAACTGCATCGGCTCGAGCATGCGGCCGTCGCCGACCTCGCCGCAGGCCTGGTCGCCGGACCCCACGCCCATCACCAGCGCACCGTCCGCCTGCACCTGCGCCAGATTGCGCTGCGTGGCGGGGTGCGCCCACATCTCGCGGTTCATCGCGGGGGCCAGCAGCAGCGCGCACTTGTGCGCCGGACGCGCCAGCGCCGTCAGCGACAGCAGGTCGTCCGCGCGGCCCTGCGCCAGCTTGGCGATGAAGTCCGCGCTGGCCGGCGCGACCACCATCACGTCGGCTTCGCGCGTGAGGTTGATGTGCGCCATGTTGTTGTCGGGGCGCGCATCCCACTGGCTGGTGAAGACCGGGCGGTTGGACAGCGCCTGCATCGTCACCGGCGTGATGAAGGCCTCCGCGGCCTCCGTCATGATGACCTGCACCGTGGCGCCGGCCTTCACGAACAGCCGCGTCAGCTCGGCGATCTTGTAGCAGGCGATGCCGCCGGACAGGCCCAGGAGGACGTGCCGGCCGGCGAGGGAGTTGGATTCGGACATAGAGAGGAACTCTACCAGCGCGACCTTTTGGCGATCCCTGAAAGGCCTTGCAGGTCCGGCCGTGCCTGACCTTTGTCACGTGGGGCGCCGCCCTGACGGGCGGGATGCGGAGCGAGGACCCGCGAACCCGGGACACCGGCCCGCGGCGCGCGGGTCAGGCCTTGCGCTTGAACACCAGGTCCCAGACGCCGTGACCCAGTTTCAGGCCCCGGTTCTCGAACTTGGTCAGCGGGCGGTACTCGGGCTTGTCGGCGTAACCGTCCGCGCGGGTCGAGGTGTTCACCAGGTCCGGATCGCCGCTGAGCACCTCCAGCATCTGCTGGGCGTAGGGCTCCCAGTCGGTGGCCAGATGCAGGTAGCCGCCGGGGGCCACGTGTTGCACCAGCTTGGCGATGAACGGCGGCTGGACCAGCCGGCGCTTGTTGTGGCGCTTCTTGTGCCAGGGATCGGGGAAGTAGATGTGCACGCCCGCGAGCGATCCCTTGGGAATCATCGCGCCCAGCACCTCGAACGCGTCGTGCTGGAAGATGCGGATGTTGGCGATGTCCTGCTCGCCGATCAGCTTGAGCAGCGCGCCGACGCCGGGTTCGTGCACCTCGCAGCCGATGAAATCGATGTCGGGCAGCGCCTGCGCGATCTGGGCGGTGGCCGCCCCCATGCCGAAACCGATCTCGAAAACCACCGGCGCCTGGCGGCCGAAGGCCGCCTCGTAGTCGAGCGCCTCGTCCTTGAACGGCAGCACGAACCTGGGTCCGAGTTCCGCGAGCGCCCTCACCTGACCAGTGCCCATGCGCCCAGGGCGCACGACGAAGCTGCGGATGCGCGCCTTCGGGTGGTTGACGCCCTCGCCCGCCGGCGATTCGCTCGCGTTGATGCTGTCGCTGTCGCTGTCGCTGTCGATGGGATCGTCGATGGAGTCGATGGAATCGGACATGTCGTGAATCAGGAATCGAGGGCCGGGATTCTAGCGATCAGCCCAATTCCGCCATGACGAGCGGCGTCGGCGCCCAGGACGGCGCGTCGCCGACGGTGATGGCGGCGAGCACCTGCGCGCTGGCGCGATCGGCCGAGGCCTCGTCGGCGGCATGCACGAAGGCGATCGGATCGCCGGCCGCGACGACGTCGCCGAGCTGCGCGAAGCGGTCGAGGCCCACGCGCATGTCGAGCGCGTCGCCCGGCAGGCGCCGGCCGCCGCCGAGTTCGACGATGACGAGCCCGAGCGCGCGGGTGTCCATGCCGACGATGCGGCCTGCGCGCGCTGCCGCGATGGGGCGCACGACGGGCGCCGACGCCAGATGCGCCTCGGGCTTCTCCAGCAGATCGGCCGGGCCGCCGAGCGCGGCGACCATCTTCGCGAAGCGTTCCGCCGCCGCGCCGCTGTCCAGCGCGGCCTGCAGCTTCACGCGCGCCGACGCCGTGTCGGGCGCGAGCCCGCCCAGCACCAGCATCTCGGCGCACAGGGCCAGCGTGAGTTCATGGGTGCGGGCCTCGCGCGGGCGGCGACCGGTCAGGTAGTCGATGGCGCCGCGCACTTCCAGCGCGTTGCCGACCTCGTGCCCCAGCACCTGGTTCATGTCGGTGATCAGCGCCCGCGTGCGCAGGCCGGCGCCGCCGGCCACGTCCACGATGCTCTGCGCGAGCTCGCGTCCGAATTCCGGCGTCGCCGCGAACGCGCCGTTGCCGCACTTGATGTCCATCGCCAGGCCCTGCAGACCGGCGGCGAGCTTCTTCGACAGGATGCTTGCGGTGATCAGCGGCACGCTTTCCACCGTCGCGGTGATGTCTCGCACCGCGTAGAAGCGCTTGTCCGCCGGTGCCAGATCGCTGGTCTGGCCGATGACGGCGCAACCCAGCGTGCGCACGATGCGGTCGAAGTCGGCCGGCGCCGGCGTCGTCGTGTAGCCGGGGATCGCTTCGAGCTTGTCGACGGTCCCGCCGGTGTGCCCCAGTCCGCGTCCCGCGATCATCGGCACGTAGCCGCCGCAGGCCGCCACCATGGGCGCGATCATCAGGCTCAGCTTGTCGCCGACGCCGCCGCTCGAATGCTTGTCGAGCACCGGCCCCGGCATGTCCGGCCAGCTCAGCACCCGGCCGCTGTTCATCATGGCGCGCGTCAGCGCCACGGCCTCGTCGCGCCCCATGCCCTTGAGGAACACCGCCATGCCGAGCGACGCCACCTGGCCTTCGCTCCAGCTGCCGTCCACCAGGCCGCGCACGAAGTGCTGGATCTGGGTCTCGTCCAAGGCGCGCCCCTCGCGCTTGGTTCGAATGATTTCCTGAGCCAGCATGATCGCCGCGTCCCTTGGTATGTTGTCGTCATGCGCCCGCCCCTCGTCCATCGGGGCGGGTCGTCGCGGCTTGCGCTCGTCGCGCGCTGCTTCAGTAGGCGGCGCTGACCGCCGCGCTGTCCTGGCCGGCCAGGACCGCCTCGATGTCGCCCAGCAGACCGCTCGCGCCAAAGCGCAGGCGTTGCGGCGTCAGGGCGGCGGCGCCGAGCGCCTCGGCGGCCAGCTGCAGATAGACGCGGGCGTCGACCACCGAGCGGATGCCGCCCGAGGCCTTGAAGCCCGCGTTGCCCAGGCCGCTGCCGGCGATCTCGCGCAGCATGGTCGCGGCCGCTTCGGGCGTCGCCGACACCTTGGTCTTGCCGGTGCTCGTCTTGACGAAGTCCGCCCCCGCCATCAGCGCCTGGCGCGTGGCCTCGGCGATGCGCGCGGTCGAACCGAGTTCGCCCGATTCGATGATCACCTTGAGCGTCAGCGGCCGCGTCGCGTGCCGGACCTCGGACAGGAACTCGCCGACCTCGGTCGACTGCCCCGCCATCAGCACGCGGTACGGCAGCACGACGTCCACCTCCTGCGCGCCGGCCTGCGCGATCGCGTCGATCTCGGCCAGCACGCGCGGCAGATCCAGGCTGCCGTCGGGGAAGTTGGCGACCGCGGCCACGCGGATGCCCTTGGGCAGCGCGGCGCGCGCCTGCGCGACGAACGTCGGCCACACGCACACGGCGGCGACATGACCACGGCCCTCCGCGCCGATCGCGCGCTGGCACAGGGCCTCGATGTCGGCGGCGGTGTCGCCGTCGTTCAGGCTCGTCAGGTCCAGGCATTGCAGCGCCAGGCGCGCCGCTTGTTCGAGACTCATCTCCGACTTCATCGACTACTCCCTACTGCTCATTCACAAACGGCCGGCCCGGCAGTCCGCCGGACCGCGGCGATCTGCCTCCGGCGGTCGGACGACCGGGGTCCGTCGCCCCGATCTTGCACCGACGGGGCTCAGGCCTTCAGCGATGCCAGCGTCGCCAGCGAGGCCAAGTAGTGGCCCAGGTAGGCCGCCGCGCGGTCGCCCGAGACCTTGGCCTGCTGCAGCGTCAGCGCATGCGTCAACGCTTCGTCGGACATGCCCGCGGCCATGTTCGTGATCAGCGCCAGGCCGGCGACGCGCAGACCGGCGTGACGCGCCAGGATGGTCTCCGGCACGGTGCTCATGCCGACCGCGTCCGCCCCCCAGGCCGCGAACATGCGGATCTCCGCCGGCGTCTCGAAGTGCGGCCCGACGGCCCACACGTACACGCCCTCGGTGAGCACCATGTTGTGCTCGCGGGCGATCCTGAAGCCCTGCTGGCGCAGCTCCGCGTCGTAGGCGACGCTCATGTCGCAGAAGCGGTCGCTGCCCGGCAGGCCCGTCAGCGGCGAGCGCTGCGGCGCGTTGATGTGGTCCGAGATCAGCATCAGGCTGCCCGGGGGCTGGTGCGAGCGCAGGCTGCCCGACGCGTTCGTCAGCACCAGCACCTTCACGCCCCAGGCCTTCAGGCTGCGGATCGCGCCGGCCATGCCGGTGCAGTCGCCGCTCTCGTAGGTGTGGGCCCGGCCGCGCAGCATCGCCACGCGTTGCTGGCCGACGCGGCCCACGGCGATCTCGGCCACGTGGCCTTCGACCTTGGGCTGCGGGAAGGCCGGCAGCTGCGCATACGGCAGGTGCTGCACGTCCTGCAGCTGGTCGACGGCGCCGGACCAGCCGGAGCCCAGCACGACGGCCACTTCGGGGCCTTGCTCGCCGAAGGTCGACTTCAGCGTGGCGATGCTGGCGGTGATGGCGGCGTCTAGCGCGGCGCCTTGCAGGGGGATGGACATGTTCGTTCTCCTGTCGCGGCCGGGTGGCCGCGTCGTGTCGATATCGATGTCGACGTGACTGTCGACGTTCAGGGCTTCAGGTGATCCGGACCGAAGCTGGCGGGCAGCAGCTGCTCCAGGGTCCAGTGGGCGCGCACGCCGGAGGCGTCGCCCGCGATCACGATGAGGTCGTCGGGCCGCGCGAACTCGCGCAGCTTCTGGCGGCAGCCGCCGCAGGGGGTGATGATTTCCGAGCCCGCGCCGGTGACCATCACCGCGCGCGCCACGCGGCCGCCGCCCATGATCATGTGGCCCAGCGCGTTGGTCTCCGCGCACCAGCCTTGCGGGTAGGCGGCGTTCTCGATGTTGCAGCCGGCATGGATGCGGCCGTGCTCGTCGAGCACCGCGGCGCCGACGAAGTACTTCGAATACGGCGCGTGCGAATGCTGGCGCGCGGCCAGCGCGGCCTCGAGCAGCCGCTCGATGACCTCGGCGGGCAGCGGGATCGCCGCGATCAGGTCGGCTGGGGAATCCTGGGACGACGCCATCATCAGCGCTCCTTCACGTAGGGCTTGCTGAGCGCCTTGGGCGCGATCGCCTGGCCGATGAAGCCGGCCAGCAGCACCACCGTCAGGATGTAGGGCAGCGCCTGGATCAGCTGCACCGGCACTTCGCCGATGCCCGGCAGCGAGACGCCCTGCAGGCGGATCGCGACGGCGTCCAGGAAGCCGAACAGCAGGCAGGCGCACAGCGTGGGCACCGGCTTCCACTTGCCGAAGATCATCGCGGCCAGCGCGATGAAGCCGCGGCCGGCGGTCATGTTCGGGGAGAAGGAGGCGTTCTGCGCCAGCGTCAGGTAGGCGCCGCCCAGGCCGCACAGGACGCCGTTGAGCGCCAGCGCGGTGTAGCGCAGCCGCGGCACGGACACGCCGGCCGCGTCGACCATCGCCGGGTTCTCGCCGACCGCGCGCAGGCGCAGGCCGGGGCGCGTGCGCTCCAGGAAGAACCACACGACGACCACCAGCAGGCAGGCCAGGTAGACCAGCGCGTTGTGGCTCAGCAGGCCGTGGCCGACGACGGAAGCGAACCAGCTGCCGGGCGTGGGCTCGGCCCACTGCGGCAGCAGGCCGGTGATGCGCTGTTCCGCGCCGATCGGCGGCGTCTGGCCGCCCTGCGCGAACCACGCGATGCCCAGCACCACGGTCAGGCCGGCGGCCACCATGTTCAGCGCGACGCCGGAGACGACCTGGTCGCCGCGGTGCGTGACCGTCGCGAAACCGTGGACCATCGACATCGCGATGGCCACGACGATCGCGGCGAGCAGGCCCAGCGTCGTCGAGTGCGACACGCTGGCCACCGCCGCCGCGGCGAAGGCGGCGGAGAGCATCTTGCCTTCCAGGCCGATGTCGACCACGCCGGAGCGCTCCGACAGCAGGCCGGCGAGCGCGGCGAACAGCAGCGGCGTGGTGACGCGCAGCGTCGACGCCAGCACGGAGCCGATCAGGACCTCATCCATGGGACTTCCCTTCCGCGGCGCGCTGCTTGCGCGCGAACGCGCCGTAGAGCTTCGCGAACATCGGCGCGCTCACCATCGCCATCGCGCCGGCGAACAGGACGATGAGGCCCTGCACCGTCACGACCATCTCGCGGCTGAAGCCGGGGACCTCGAACGACACCTCGACACCGCCCTGGTACAGCGTGCCGAACAGCAGCGAGGCCAGCACGATGCCGACCGGATGGTTGCGGCCCATGAGCGCGACGGCGATGCCGGTGAAGCCCGCGCCGGCGACGAAGTCCAGCGTCAGCTTGCCCTGCACGCCGGCGATCTCGTTGACGCCGACCAGCCCGGCCAGCGCGCCGGACAGCCCCATCGCGGCCAGCACCTGCCAGCGCGGCCGGATGCCCGCGTAGTGGGCGGCGCTCGGGTTCGAGCCGACCGCGCGCAGCACGTAGCCGGCGCGGCTCTTCCACAGGAACCACCAGACGAAGACGCAGGCCGCGACGGCCAGCAGGATCGACAGGTTCAGCGGCGAGGACGGCCATTCGACGCCGAACTTCGCCAGCAGCTCATGGACCGCCGGCATGCGCGCCGAGTCGGCGAAGGCGTCGCTCTCGACCGACATGGAGCCGTTCGGGCGCAGCCAGTTCACGAGCAGGTAGCCGTTGAGGCTGGCCGCGAGAAAGTTGAACATGATGGTCGTGATGACCACGTGGCTGCCGCGCCAGGCCTGCAGGTAGCCGGGCACCGCGGCCCAGACCATGCCGAACAGCGCCGCCGCGACGATCGCCAGCGGGATCATCAGGACGCCGGGCAGCCTGGCGCCCAGCCACAGCGACACCAGCGCCACGCCGATGCCGCCCAGCGTCGCCTGCCCTTCCCCGCCGATGTTGAACAGGCCGCCGTGGAAGGCGACCGCCACCGCCAGGCCGGTGAAGATGAAGGTGGTCGTGTAGTAGAGCGTGTAGCCGAGGCCGCGCGCGCTGCCCAGCGCGCCGTCCAGCAGCACCGTCAGCGCCTGCATCGGGCTGGCGCCGATCAGCAGCACCACGCCGCCGGCCACCGCCAGCGCGATCAGCAGGTTCCACAGCGGCAGGAGGATCAGGTCCATCCAGCGCGGCATCTGCAAGGCTTGGGCGCTCATGGGGCGGTCGCCGCGACGGCGGTCTTCTCGTGATTCGGGGAGGCGGACATCAGCAGGCCCAGGTTCTTCTCGCTGCACTCGTCGATGGCGAGTTCGCCGGTGATGCGGCCGGCGTTCATGACGATCACGCGATCGGCCAGCGCCAGGATCTCGTCGAGCTCGCTGGAGACGACGAGGATCGCGCAACCGGCGTCGCGCAGTCGACGCAGCTGGTTGTGGATGAATTCGATCGCGCCGATGTCGACGCCGCGCGTCGGCTGGCCGACCAGCAGCACGACCGGGCTCTGCCCGATCTCGCGCGCCAGGATCAGCTTCTGCTGGTTGCCGCCGGAGAACTTCGACGAGCCCAGCTCCGCGTTGCGCGGTCGGACGTCGAAGCGCTCCATCATCTCCGCGGTCTGCGCGCGCAGGTGGCGCTGGTTCATGCCCAGGCCCATCGGGCCGGAGCGGTAGGCGTCCTGCTCGTGATAGCCGAGCGCGGCCGTTTCCCATGCGGGGAAGTCCAGCACCATGCCGAGCGCGTGACGGTCCTCGGGCACGTGCGCGAGCTTGAGCTCACGCGCCGTGCGCGGATCCATCCACGAGGTCGGGCGGAAGTCGCGGCCGGCGACGTGCAGCGTGCCGGCATCCGGCGCGCGCATGCCGGCGAGGACTTCCAGCAGCTCGCTCTGGCCGTTGCCGGACACGCCGGCCACGCCGACGATCTCGCCCGGACGCAGGACCAGCGTCGCGTTGCTGAGCAGGTGGACACCGGAGCCGCTGTCGCCGGCGACGGTCAGGCCTTCGGCCTTCAGCACCGGCGCGCCGGACGACGCCTTCGCGCCGGCATCGTCACGGCCCAGGTTGACCTTGCGGCCGACCATGCTCTCGGCCAGGTCCTCGGGACTGGTGTCGCCGATCGCGCAGGTCTTGATCACGGCGCCCGCGCGCATCACGGTCACGGCGTCGCACAGGGCCATCACCTCGCGCAGCTTGTGCGTGATCAGGAGGATGGTGGTGCCGCGCTCGCGCAGGCGACGCAGGACCTCGAACAGCTGGTCGGTCTCCTGCGGCGTCAGCACCGCGGTGGGCTCGTCCAGGATCAGGATCTTCGCGCCGCGGTACAGCGCCTTCAGGATCTCCAGCCGCTGCATCTCGCCGACCGGCAGGTCCGCCACCGTCGCGTCCAGGCGCACCGTCAGGCCGGTGTCGCGCATCAGCGCTTCCAGCTCCTGACGCACCTGGCGCTTCGCGCGTGAGAGGAAGAAGGCGGGCTCGGCGCCCAGCATCACGTTGTCCAGCGCGGACAGCGTGTCCACCAGCATGAAGTGCTGATGCACCATCCCGATGCCCAGCGCGATGGCCTGCTGCGAGTTGGCGATGGTGACGCGCTGGCCGTCGACCTCGATGTGGCCCTCGTCGGCGTGGTAGTAGCCGTAGAGGATCGCCATCAGCGTGCTCTTGCCGGCGCCGTTCTCGCCGACCAGGCCGTGCACGGTGCCGCGCTCGACGGCCAGGCTCACCGCCCGGTTGGCCAGCACCGCGCCGAAGCGCTTGGAGATCTCGCACAGACGGACCGCGGGCGCGGCGCCGCCGCGTGGGGACTGTGTCATGTCAGGAAGACTCGCTCGCGAGGGGTCAGTTCTTGCAGGCGTTGTCCGCCATGTAGTCCGCAACCTTGATCTTGCCGGCGATGATGTCGGCCTTGTACGCGTCCAGCTTGCTCTTGATCGCGGGGGCGATCAGCTTGGCGTTGTTCGCGTCGACGGCGTACTCGACGCCGCCCTCCTTCAGACCCAGCACGCTGATGCCGGGCTTCCATTCCTTGAGCACGTTGTAGACGGCGACGTCCACGCGCTTGACCATGGAGCTCAGCATGGTGCCGGGCTGGAGGTGGTTCTGGTTGCTGTCGACGCCGATGGCCAGCTTGCCGGCGTCCTTCGCGGCTTGATAGACGCCGACACCGGTGCCGCCGGCCGCGGCGAAGACCACGTCCACGCCCTTGGCGAACTGCGCCTTGGCCAGCTCGCCGCCGCGGGTCGGATCGTTCCAGGCCGAGGCGGTCGTGCCGGTCATGTTCTTGAAGACCTCGGCCTTCGGATTGGCGGCCTTGACGCCCTGCTCATAACCGCACTCGAACTTGCGGATCAGCGGGATGTCCATGCCGCCCACGAAGCCGACCTTGCCGGTCTTGCTGGTCAGCGCGGCCAGCGCGCCGACGAGGAAGCTGCCTTCCTGTTCCTTGAACAGCACCGACTGCACGTTGGGCTGGTTGACCTTCTCGTCGATGATGACGAACTTGGTCTTGGGGAAGTCCTTGGCCACCTGGTTCAGCGCCGAGGCCTGGGCGAAGCCCACCGAGATGATGGGGCTGGCGCCGCGCTCAGCCATGCGGCGGATCGCCTGCACGCGCTGGGTCTCGTTGCTGATCTCGAACTCGAGATACTTGCCGCCCGTGTCCTTCTTCCACTGCTCGACGCCGCGGTACGCGGCCTCGTTGAACGACTTGTCGAACTTGCCGCCCATGTCGAAGATCACCGCCGGGGTGGTCTGCGCGGCCGCCGCGCCGCCCGCCACAGCCAACGACAGGCCGGCGGCGATCGAGAGGACAGTCTTGGAGAGCGACAGGGAGAACTTCATCATTTGCGGTCTCGATGCGAAGGGTGAGGAGCAGCCGGGCATTCTAAGAAGGCGCGAGTGTAAGCCACGTCAAGGTAAACGCTAAACGTTTGCGTGGCCGGGAAATCAGGAGGTGGATCACTGCTCGAAGGCGGTGCGCGGCGGGTGGAATGCAGCTCCCAGCTAGCAGGTCCCGTGCCCAGGTCGCCCTACCCCGCTCCGCCAAGCGCGGGCTCTCCGCGACGCAGGGGGCATCGCGGGCGCGAACCCCCAGCATCACTCCGGCCCCACACCCGCTCGCTGACTTCGCCCCCCCTCGAGGATCCGCTGGTTGGGCGAATTGCAGTCCGCCCTCGGGTTCACCGAACCTTCACCTCGGTTCTGCGAAGGAAGTTGAGAATCACTATCATTTAGAATCTTTCGCTTCGCAAGCCCGCAGGCTCCTCCCCGAGATCCCTACGACATGAGCGCCGTTCTCCAAGCCCCCACCCTCGCGCAGGCCGTCATCGGCCAGGCGCACCGCGTCAAGGCGTTGCAAGCCCCGGCCCATGCGCCGGAATGGAAACAGATGCTGGAGGAACTGGGGTTCGTCGCCGGTGAACACGTCGCCGTGCTCGCCCGCGCCCTGCCAGGCGCCGATCCGCTGGTGGTGCGCATCGGCCAGTCGACCTTCGCGCTGCGCCGCGCCGAGGCGGAATGCGTGGAGCTCGAAGGCGCCGCGTCCGGCGAACCGTCGGGAGCCGCCCGTGCGTGAGTCCGTCGTCCACATCCATCCGTCCGGGCCGCTGCTGGCGCTGGTCGGCAATCCGAACTGCGGCAAGACCGCCCTGTTCAACCGCCTGACCGGCAGCCGCCAGAAGGTCGCCAACTACGCCGGCGTGACCGTCGAGCGCAAGGAAGGCCGCCTCAAGACCGCCGCCGGCAAGCTGCTTCGCGTGCTGGACCTGCCGGGCACCTATTCGCTGTATCCGCGCTCGCCGGACGAGCGCGTCACCGTCGACGTGCTGGCCGGACGCGCGCAGGGCGAGAAGCGCCCCGACCTGATCGTCTGCGTGCTGGACGCGACCAATCTGCGCCGCAACCTGCGGCTGTTCCTGTCGGTGCAGCGCCAGGGCCTGCCCTGCGTGGTCGCGCTGAACATGGCCGACCTGGCGCAGCGTCGCGGCATCAACGTGGACACGCAGAAGCTGAGCACGCTGCTGGGCGTGCCGGTGATCCGCACGGTGGCCACGGACGGCGAGGGGATCGACGACCTGCGCGCATTGCTGGACCAGCCCGAGCGCTGGCGCACGGATGCCGTCACCGCGGAAGGCGAGGACACCGCGCGCATCAACCACATCCTGAAGGCACTGGGCCTCGACTCGCTGCAGGGCGAGCTGCCCAGCGACAAGGTCGACCGCTTCGTGCTGCATCCGGTGCTGGGACCGATCCTGCTGGCGGTGCTGCTGTTCTTCCTGTTCCAGGCGGTGTTCGCCTGGGCCGAGGCGCCGATGGGCTGGATCGAGGCCGGCACCGGCTGGCTCGGCGAACAGGCCGGCGCGCTGCTGCCCGAGGGCCATCTGCGCAGCCTGGTCGTGGACGGGCTGATCGCGGGCGTCGGCGGCGTGCTGGTGTTCCTGCCGCAGATCCTGATCCTCTTCTTCTTCATCCTGCTGCTGGAAGAGTCCGGCTACCTGCCGCGCGCGGCCTTCCTGCTGGATCGGCTGATGGGCTCGGTGGGCCTGTCGGGCCGCAGCTTCATCCCGCTGCTGTCGAGCTTCGCCTGCGCGATCCCCGGGATCATGGCGACGCGGTCGATCGCGAGTCCGCGCGACCGGCTGGTGACCATCCTGATCGCGCCGCTGATGACCTGCTCGGCGCGGCTGCCGGTGTACGCGCTGCTGATCGGCGCCTTCATCCCGCAGCGCGAGCTGTGGGGCGGCATCGAGCTGCAAGGACTGGTGCTGTTCGTCCTCTACTTCGCCGGCATCATCGCGGCGATGGCCGTGGCCTGGGTGCTGAAGCGCTTCACCAACGCCGGCCGCACGGTGCGTCCGCTGATGATGGAGCTGCCCAGCTACCACTGGCCGCATGCGCGCAACGTCGCGATCGGACTGCTGCAGCGCGCGGAGATCTTCATCAAGCGCGTGGGCGGGATCATCCTGGCGCTGACGCTGCTGCTGTGGGTGCTGTCGACCTTCCCCGGCGCGCCCGAAGGCGCGACCGGTCCGGCCATCGAGTACAGCTTCGCGGGCTACCTGGGCCGCGGGCTGGCGACGATCTTCGAGCCCATCGGCTTCAACTGGCAGATCAGCCTGGCGCTGGTGCCGGGCATGGCGGCGCGCGAGATCGCGGTCAGCGCGCTGGGCACGGTGTACTCGCTGTCGGCCACCGGCGACGAGGCCGCTCAGGCGCTGACGCCGCTGATCGCCTCCACCTGGGGCCTGCCGACGGCGTTCTCGCTGCTGGCGTGGTTCGTGTTCGCGCCGCAGTGCCTGTCGACGATCGCGGCGGTCAAGCGCGAGACCGGCGGCTACAAGATCCCGGCGATCATGCTGGCCTATCTGTTCGTGCTGGCGTATGTGGCGTCGTGGCTGACCTTCCATGTCAGCCGGTGGTTGCTGACGTGACCTCGACCTGACGCCGGAAACGGCATCGACACACAAGGGCGCCGTTCGCATCGACCGGCGCCCTTTTCATTGCCTCGACACCTTCTTTGCTTTCGGCACGGGTGTCGCGGCGGGGCCGCCAAAGTTATGCTCGCGCCCCATGACGAATCGCCCCACCCGCCTCACCCACCTCACCCTGTCGGCGCTGGCCGTGGCCGCGCTGACCACCGTCGGCGCGCTGTCCGCCGGCACGGCCTTCGCCGCCCCCGCCAGCGATACCCCCAAGCCGACACGCGCCGTCATCAAGCTCGACCCCGACCAGACCCTGGACGCCGACACCCGCTTCCAGCGCCTGGCCAACGACTACATCGAGGCGCTCTGGCGCCTGGATCCGGATGCCGCGATCAGCGCCGGCCGTTATGAATACGCCGCGCAGCTCCCCCCGCCGGACCGCGCGATGCGCGACCGCTCGCTGAGTTTCGCGACCGACTGGCTCAAGCGCTTCGAGGCGGTCGACGTGAAGACACTGAGCCCGGCCTCGCGCACCGACCTCGGTCAACTGCTCAACAAGCTGCGCAGCGACCGTTTCCAGCTGACCGAGCTGCGCGAGTACGAGTGGAATCCGTCCTTCCTCAACATCGCGGGTCCGATCGACTACATCCTCGCCACGGACTACGCGCCGCTGCCGGTGCGGCTGAAGACGATCTCGGCGCGACTGGCGCTGGTGCCGGCCTACTACCGCGCGGGCGCGTCGCTGCTGAAGCAGCCGACGCTGGAGCACACGCAGCTCGCCATCGACCAGGCGCCGGGCGTGCTCAGCGTGCTGGAGGAAGTGGCCAAGGCCGCGCAGGGTCCGGACGCCGCGTCGCTGACCGAGGCCGAGCGCAAGCAGCTCGCCGATCGCATCGCCGGCGCGAAGACCGCCGTGGAGGGCTACCGCGCGCAACTCGCGCAACTGCTGGCCGAGGGCAAGGCCACCGGCAAGGCGCGCGGCTTCCGCCTGGGCAAGGCGCTGTACGAGCAGAAGTTCGGCTACGACATCCAGTCGGTGCATTCCGCCGAGCAGATGTACCAGCGCGCGTTGAAGGCGCGCGAGGCGCTGCTGGCGCAGATGGCGCAGATCTCCGACCAGCTGTGGACGCGGACGATGGGCGACGCGCCCAAGCCGGAGGACCGTTTCGCCCGCATCGGCGCGGTGATCGGCAAGCTCAGCGAGCAGCACGTCAAGCGCGAGGACTTCGTGAAGGAGATCCGCGCGCAGATCCCGCAGCTGGAGCGCTGGATCACCGAGCACGACCTGCTGACGCAGGACGCGAGCAAGCCGCTGATCGTGCGCGAGACGCCGGTCTACCAGCGCGGCGTGGCCGGCGCCGGCATCGAGGCGCCCGGCCCCTACCGGCCGCAGGATCGCACCTACTACAACGTCACGCCGCTGGACGACCTGACCCCGGAACAGGCGGAGAGCTCGCTGCGCGAGTACAACCACTGGATCCTGCAGATCCTCAACATCCATGAGGCGGTGCCCGGTCATTACACGCAGCTGGTGCACGCGAACAAGTCGCCGTCGCTGGTGAAGACGCTGTTCGGCAACGGCGCGATGGTCGAGGGCTGGGCGGTCTACGGCGAGCGGATGATGCTGGAGTCCGGCTACGGCGGGAACGCGCCGGAGATGTGGCTGATGTGGGGCAAGTGGAACCTTCGCAGCGTCACCAACACGATCCTGGACTACAACGTGCACGTGCTCGGCATGACCGAGGCGCAGGCACTGGACCTGCTGCAGCGCCAGGCCTTCCAGACCGAGCGCGAGGCGCGCGAGAAGTGGCGCCGGGTGCAGCTGACCTCGGTGCAGCTGACGAGCTACTTCAGCGGCTACAGCGACATCATGGAGCTGCGCGAGCAGCGCAAGCAGGCGCTGGGCAAAAACTTCAGGCTGAAGGACTTCAACGAGCAGTTCCTGAGCTACGGGAACGCGCCGGTGTCGGTGATCTCCGAGCTGATGTCGCAGCCGGCGGCGAAGGCGGCGGCCAAGGCGTCGGTGAAGGCGGCGCCATGAGCGAGGTCCCGGGCGACGGCGAAAGAGCCGAGGAGCTCCGCGTGCTGGAGTCGCGCGTCACGGAGCTGGAGATCAAGGCCAGCTTCGCCGAGGACCTCGTCGATCATCTGAACGCGCAGGTCGCGAAACAGCAGGAGCAGATCGACGCGCTGGTGCGCGAGGTCCTGCAGTTGCGCCGCCAGGTGCCCGAGGGACGCGGCGACGGCACCGGCGGGCTGCGGGACGAGTTGCCGCCGCACTACTGAGCGGCGCTGCGCAGCAGCGCGGGCGGCGTCGACCGGCGCCCTCCCGCCGCGGACGCTCCCCTTTCGACGGAGTGTCCCTCCGCCGATGTCTGTGAAAGGACGAAAGTCAGGTGCGAGGGAACGGCGATCGGCGCAGCATCGCCGAGTGCGATGCTGAGGTCCCGCCGGATGTTCGGTCGGACGGCGCGCGATGGAGCTTTCCATGTTCGAGAAGATCAAGCCGGGCCACGTCCTCCGTTTCAACGGCACGGACCCGGGCAACATCGTCCCGCCGGCCGCCACGGCCGTGGGCAACGACATCACCGCCGAAACCCTCTGGACCGCTCAATCGGCACTGGGTCGCGTCGACGTGCTTTCGCATCCGACCGGCCCGCTCGCCGACATGGCCGCCGAAGTAGCCAGGAAGCTGCGCCCCGGCATCAGCTTGACACGTCTGGCGAGCTACTCCGACATCGCCAGGGAGCACTCCTCGCAGAACCGCTTCATCGGGGCCGCCCTGTGCGACTTCGTCGGCTACGTCGACGGCCGCAGCAACTACATCGCCACGGATCGTGCCGTCATCAGCAAGGATTTCAGCGGTTGCCTGATGGTGAGCTACGTGGTCGGCGGCCAGCGCCGCGTGGCGCATTCGGCGGCCAGTCAGGATCCCGCGCGCGACTGCAAACAGGCCTTCCTGACCACGCTGCGAGGACTGAACGCCCAGCAACTGATCTGGTTCAAGCCCTACACCAATGACGAAGCCGCAGGCTTCATCCAACGCTTCGCGGTGGCGCGCGCGCACGTGAACGGCAACGTCAATCGCATGACGACCTTCGGTGTCGTCACGCCGACCGGCGAGGCCTACGCGATCGAGGCGTTCAAGCCGCTCGCGGCGGTTCAGAACGACTGGATAGTCACCGCCGTGCGGCGCCCGCAGATCCGCACATCCTGGACGGTGTAAACGCCCGACGGTGCGGGCCTGCGCGGGATCACGCCGCGGGACGCGCCGGAATGTTCAGCCCGCGCTTGACCGCGTCGCGCGCGACGAACGCGTCCAGCACGCGCTGCACGTTCTTGAATTCGCTGAAACCGACGAGGTCGCCCGCGCCGTAGAAGCCCACCAAGTTGTTGACCCAGGGCCAGATGGCGATGTCGGCGATCGTGTACTCGTCGCCCATGATCCAGCCGCGGCCGGTCAGGCGCTGCTCGAGCACACCCAGCAAGCGCCTGGATTCGTTGAGGTAGCGATCACGCGGACGCTTGTCCTCGTAGTCCTTGCCGGCGAACTTGTGGAAGAAGCCGACCTGGCCGAACATCGGCCCGATGCCGCCCATCTGGAACATCACCCACTGCAGCGTCTCATAGCGGCGCGCCGGGTCTTGCGGGATCAGCTTCCCGGTCTTCTCCGCGAGGTAGACCAGGATGGCGCCCGACTCGAACAGCGGCAGCGGCTGACCGCCGGGGCCGTCGGGATCGATGATCGCCGGGATCTTGTTGTTCGGGTTCAGCGACAGGAACTCGGGCGTGAGCTGGTCGTCGGTCTGGAAGCTGACCAGGTGCGGCTCGTAGGCCAGGCCCAGTTCTTCCAGCGCGATCGACACCTTCACGCCGTTGGGCGTCGGCAGCGAGTACAGCTGCAGGCGCTCGGGGTGCTGCGCGGGCCACTTCTTCGTGATGGGGAAGCTGGACAGGTCCGTCATGGGGGTTCCGTCGGAATGTTGTGAAGGCGCCGGGGCGCACCGCGGAGGTGTCGGCAAGGCGTGGATGAACGTGAGCGATGAACGTCAGCGACGGACCATTCTCTGCGGGCTCGGAGAGACCTTGCGGGGGACGGGTCAATGGGAATCGTGCAGCGTGCGCTCAGCGCAGCGGCGCCGCGAACCGGCCCCAGCGCGGCGCCCAATGGGCGGTGATGTCGGCCGAGACCAGCACGCGATGCGCTTGTCCGATGATCAAGCGCCGCGGCACGAGTCCGATGAAGCGCGAGTCCTCGCTGTTGTCGCGGTTGTCGCCCATCATGAAGAACTGGTCGGCCGGCACCACGAGGGGACCGAAATCGCGCCGCGCGCGGACGTCCGGCAGGAACTGCACGACGCGGCGCTGGCCGCCCCACTGCTCGACCTCGCGGACGCCGCGGACCGCGATGCCCGGCGCGACCGCCTCGGCGACCTCCTCCACCGGCACGTACGCCGCCGGCTGGCCGTTGAGGATCAGCCGGTCGGCGCGCAGCTCGACCGTATCGCCGGGCACCGCGACGATGCGCTTGATCAGCCGCGTGCCGTCGCGCGGCGAGCCGAAGGTGACCACGTCGCCCCGCTGCGGCTCGCCGACGCGGCGCAGCGAGATGTCGGTCAGCGGCAGCTTCCAGTCGTAGGCGACGCGCTCGACGAAGACGACGTCGCCTTCGAGAATGGTCGGCCGCATCGATCCGCTGGGGACCGGGTTCCAGTCCGCGATCGCGGTGCGGAAGAACAGGAAGCCGACGAGGAACAGCAGGAAGCTGCGGTTCTCGCGGAACCAGGCGGAGACAGGGATCTTCATGGGAACGCTCCAGGGTCGGACGTCGAGGCGCCAGTGTGGCCAGCCGCCCCGCCGCCTGGCGACCGCGTGCGGCGAGTGGCGGGAATCCGCGCCTGAGTGGCGGCTCGCCCCGCCGTGACGACAGGTTCGCGACAGCCTGACGTCTGGCGGGACGCCTTCCGACCTTCATAATCCCGCGCCATGCGCAAGCATCTCCTGCACTTGCTGCTCCCGCTGTTCATGCTGCTGTCGCAGCAGGGCGCGGTGTGGCATGGCATCGGTCATCTGACCGGTGCGCGGGGACATGCGTCCGCGGGGGCCGTCCTCGCGCACGCGCACGCCGCGGCCTCGGCCCAGGATGGGCACGACGACGTCGCCCACGCCGATCCGGACGACCGGTCCGCCGATCAGTTGTGCGAGGTCTGCCTGGCCTTCGACGACCTCGCCGCTTCGGCCCGCGCGGAGGCGCCGGTGCTCGCGCTGGCCGAGGCCGTCCACGTCCAGGCAGCCGCCGCCGAGCGCGTCGCGCGCTCGATGCCCGCGCCACCGCCGCGCAGCCGCGGCCCGCCCCTGGCGATCTGAACCCGATCTCCTGACTGCAGCGCCGCCCGCACGCGGCCGGCCTGCGTTCGACCGATTCCAGATTTCCAGGCTCACCATGACCCATCCTGCCCTGCGCGTGCTTGCGCTGTCGCTGTCGCTCGCCTATCCGTTGCTGCATGCCCTGCCGGCACGGGCCGACGACGCGCCCCCCTCCTCCGCGGCGACCGCCGCGACCAGCGCCGTCGAAGCGCCTGCCGCCGCCGGCGGCACGCCACTGCCCACCGTCCAGGTCCAAGGCGCGCGCAGCCGCCTCGACGCGGCACGCAACGGCCTGTCGCCGGACACCGGCAGCACGATCTACAAGTTCGACAGGAACGACATCGCCCGCCTCCCTCAAGGCGACGACACGCCGCTGAACCAGGTGCTGGTGCAGACGCCGGGCGTCGTGCAGGACTCCTACGGCGGCCTGCACGTGCGCGGCGACCACGCCAACCTGCAGTACCGCATCAACGGCGTCGTCATTCCCGAAGCCATCAGCGGCTTCGGCCAGACGCTGGAGACGCGCTTCGCCGACAGCATCAGCCTGCTGACGGGCGCGCTCCCCGCGCAATACGGCTACCGGACCGCGGGCATCGTGGACATCACGACCAGGGGGGTCGGCGAGGACGGTGACGGCGACAAGCCCTTTGCCGGCAGCGCCGGCATCACGCTGGGCACGCAGCGCTCGCGCGGGCTCGACCTGTCGGTGCACGGCACGCAGGGCCGGCTGAGCTACGAGTTCAGCGGCTCCTTCCTCGGCAACGACCTGGGCATCGAGAACCCGACCGCCTCGCGCGACGCGCTGCACGACCGCACGCACCAGGGCAAGGGCTTCGGCCTCGTGTCCTACCTGCTCGACGACGACAGCCGCATCACCGCGATGGCCGGCGTCACCGACAACCGCTTCCAGATCCCCAACTCGCCGGGACAGTCGACCGCCTTCATGATCGCCGGCACGCCGGACAAGGACTCGGGCACGCTGGACGCGCACCAGCGCGAGCGCAACCGCTTCGCCGTCGTCAGCTACCAGAGCGTGATCGGCCGCGACGTCGACTACCAGGTCTCGCTGTTCCACCGCTACACGGATGTCCACTACTCGCCGGACACGACCGGCGACCTGCAATACCTCGGCGTGGCCGCCGACATCCTGCGCCGCAACGAGGCCAACGGCGTGCAGGCTGACGCGAGCTACCGCCTGGACAGCGCCCACACGATCCGTACCGGCCTCTTCGCGCAGCGCGAGCACGCCAGCACCGTCGACAACGCGCTGGTCTTCCCGGCCGACGACGACGGCAACCAGACCAGCGGCACGCCGATCAGCATCTCCGACAACGGCCGCCTGGGCGGCCACCTGTGGGGCGCCTACCTGCAGGACGAGTGGAAGCTGGACCGCACGCTCACGCTGAACTACGGCGCGCGTTACGACGAGGTCGACACGGTCACGAAGGAGCATCAGCTGAGCCCGCGCATCGGCCTCGTCTGGGACGCGGCGCCGACGCTGCGCCTGCACGCCGGTTACGCGCGCTACTTCACGCCGCCGCCGACCGAAAAGATCGACACCACGTCGGTCGCCGCCTTCGCCGGCACGACCAACGCGCTGCCGACCGACGCGGACACGGCGGTGCGCTCGGAGCGTTCCAACTACTACGACGCCGGCGCCGCCTGGCAGGTCACGCCCAAGCTGACGCTGGGCATCGACGGCTACTACCGCGCGGTGCGGCACCTGCAGGACGAGGGTCAGTTCGGCAACGCGCTGATCTACTCGGCCTTCAACTACGCCAAGGGCCGCATCTATGGCGTCGACCTGTCGGCGAGCTGCAAGGAGAAGACCTGGTCCGCGTACGCCAACCTCGGCACCACGCACGCCCGCGCGCAGCAGGTCGAGACGGGCCAGTTCAACTTCGAGCAGGAAGAGCTCGACTTCATCGCCAACCACTGGGTGCACCTGGACCATGAGCAGAAGCTGAGCGCCTCGGCCGGCGTCAACGTGCGCCTCGACGACGGCTACGCGGTCGGCGCCAGCGCGCTGTTCGGCAGCGGCTTGCGCAACGGCTTCGCCAACACCACGCATCTGCCTTCCTATACCAGCGTCAATGCCGACATCAGCAAGACGCTCGACCTCGGCGGCGGTCCGGTGGAAGCGCGCCTTTCGGTGCTCAACCTCTTCGACAAGGGCTACCAGTTGCGTGACGGCTCGGGCATCGGCGTCGGCGCGCCGCAGTACGGCCAGCGCCGCACGGTCTACGTGAGCCTGACGAAGGCGTTCTGACCGAGGCGGCGGCCGGCCCTGTCGCCTGTATCGGGCGAACGTGGGCTGGCGCACGGCGGCGGGCGTGGCGCCGAGGTAGGCTGCCCGCATGGAAACGCCCGCCGATGACACCCCCGCCGATGTGTGGAACAAGCGCTACGCGGAACAGCCGCTCAGCCAGGACGAAGCCTGGCTGAGCGGCTGGCAGCACCGTCTGCCCGGCGTGCGTCGCGCGCTGGACATCGGCTGCGGCGACGGTTGGGAGACGGCGGCGCTGCTGGAACTGGGCGTCGAGGTCACCGGCATCGACATCTCCGCCGAGGCGCTGGCGCGCTGCCGGCAGCAATCGCCGCGGGCGCGGCACGTGCTGGCCGACGTGCGCGCGATGCCGATGCTGGCCGACGGCGAATTCGACCTGGCTGTCGCGCAGCTCTCGCTGCACTACTTCGACCACGACGACACGCAACGGGCACTGTGCGAGATCGCCCGCGTGCTCGCGCCGGGCGGCCGCCTGATCGGCTGCGTCAACGCGGAGGACGACTGGCACTACGGCGCGCCGGACGACGCGTCCTCGTGGACGCTGACGGTGGTCGACGGCGTGGCCAAGCAGTTCTTCACCCGCGGGAAGATCGAGGAGGTGCTCGCCGCGTGCTTCGACATCGAACACCTCGACAAGCGCGCGCTGAGCCGCTACGGCAAGCCGAAATCGGTCTGGGAATTCTTCTGCACGCGCAAGGCTGAGTGAGCGGGTGCCCTCCACTTCCAAATCGTCGATAAATTTCGCTTGCAATTCATTCGCACACTAATTAAAGTTCAACCCATGGCACGTACCACCCCCCCCAAGCAGCAGAAGGCAACCGGCTCCGACGCCAGCGCCAACGCCGTCTGCCCGCCGCTGGAGATCGATCAACAGCTCTGCTTCGCGATCTACTCGACGATGCTGGGGCTGAACAAGGTCTACCGCGAACTGCTGAAGGACCTGGAGCTGACCTACCCCCAGTACCTCGTGATGCTGGTGCTCTGGGAACGCGACGGCCTGACGGTCGGCGAGATCGCGCAACGCGTGTTCCTCGACTCCCCCACCGTGACCCCGCTGCTCAAGCGCCTGGAAGCCGCGGGCCTGGTCAGCCGGGACCGTTCGCCGCAGGACGAACGCCAGGTGCTGATCACACTGACCGCCGCCGGCCGCGCGCTGCGCAAGCGCTCCACCCATCTCCCGCAGTGCATCGTGGATGCGTCGGACTCGGACCTGTCCGAACTGATCGAACTCCGCGATCGCCTGCTCGTGCTGCGCGAACGCATGGCCCGCAAGGCCGGCTGAACGCCTCATCGACGAATCCGCATGACCTGCCCCTTCTTCCTCTCAACTAATTCGTACACAAACAATTAGCAAGCAACTCGAATCCACGACATCTGCTCACCCACCACCAACCCCACTTTCTCCAACCCATCTTCACCCACCACCCGAAGGAGCCCACCATGAACGCCATCGCCACCCTCGCCCGTCAATCGCGTCGTCAACTGCTGGTCCTCTCGACGCTGGCCGTCGCCGTCGCCGGCGCTGTCGCCACCCCGGCCTTCGCCGCCGATGCCAAGCCCGCGCCAGCGCGCATCGTCAGCGCGCAGCCCTCGGGCTCCTACATCACGACCAAGGACGGCGTGCAGCTGTACTACAAGGACTGGGGCCCGAAGAACGGCCAACCCATCGTCTTCAGCCACGGCTGGCCGCTGAACTCCGACAGCTGGGAATCGCAGATGATCTTCCTGGCCGACCAGGGCTACCGCGTCATCGCCCATGACCGCCGCGGTCACGGCCGCTCCAGCCAGCCGTGGGACGGCAACGACATGGACCACTACGCCGACGACCTGGCCACCGTCATCGAGACGCTGAACCTCAAGAACGCCGTGCTGGTCGGCTTCTCCACCGGCGGCGGCGAAGTGGCGCGCTACATCGGCCGCCACGGCACCTCGCGCGTGGCCAAGGCGGTGCTGGTCTCCGCCGTGCCCCCCATCATGGTCAAGTCCGACAAGAACCCCGGCGGCCTGCCCATCGAAGCCTTCGACGGCATCCGCAAGGGGCAGCTGGAGAACCGCTCGCAGCTCTACAAGGACATCCCCGCCGGCCCGTTCTACGGCTTCAACCGTCCCGGCGCGAAGGTCTCGCAAGGCCTGATCGACAACTGGTGGTTCCAGGGCATGCAAGGCGGCCACAAGAACACCTATGACTCCATCAAGGCGTTCTCCGAAACCGACTTCACCCAGGACCTGAAGAAGTTCGACAAGCCCACGCTGATCATCCACGGCGACGACGACCAGATCGTGCCGATCGATGCCGCGGGCCGCGCTTCGGCCAAGCTGATCAAGGGCTCGGTGCTGAAGGTCTACCCCGGCGCGCCCCACGGTCTGACCGACACCCACAAGGACCTCGTCAACGCGGATCTGCTGGAATTCATCCGGAAGTAAGCGCGGCAAAACGGGTCGCCTGGCCGCCTACCACGGCAGCCAGGTGGCCCGGACGCAAGACCCGTCCCCCACCTTCGGGGGAAGTCAGACGCGGGGTACCGCTACCCGCTCCGTTTGGTACGCTCGGTGATCTTTCCGATGGCCGGCGCCTCGACGCGCCGGCACGTGGACTCCCGCCGATGCCGATTCCTCTCCCGCCTTCCTTGTCGCTGCCTCACGTCCGTGTATTCGAACTCCAGGCCAGCGATGAGGACCTGCTCCAACGGTTCTACGAACGGAATCCCCTGTACTTCGAGCAGGTGACCGGCGCCGCGCCCCGGCCCGACGAGGCCCGCGAGGAGATACGCGACCTGCCGCCCGAAGGCTGGAGCTTCAGTGCCAAACGGTTGCTGGGCTACGCCGACGACTCCGGCGAGCTGGTGGCGATGGCCTCGCTGGTCTCCGACCTGATGGCGCCGCGGGTCTGGCTGGTCGGACTGTTCATCGTGGCAACGTCGCTGCACGGCTCCACGGCCGCGCGGGAGATCTATGCGGAACTGGAAGGCTGGATGCAACGCAATGGCGCGTTGTGGGTCCGTCTGGGCGTCGTCGTCGGGAACCCGCGCGCGGAGCGCTTCTGGGAACGCCAGGGCTTCACCGAGGTGCGCCGTCGCGACGGCCTCACGATGGGCCAGCGCGTCAACGAACTGCGCGTGATGGTCAAGCCGCTGGACGGCGGCCGGATCGCCGACTACCTGGAGATGGTTCCTCGCGACCGCCCCGGCGAACCCTGACGGGCCGAGGTCGCCGTCGCCGGAAAGCACGAAGGGCCCTCGCGGGCCCCTCGTCATGGTGCGGCGGAAGTCCCGCCCGGGCATCGTTCCCCCGCTTATTCGCCGAGGTAGGCCGCGCGCACCTTCGGGTCGTTCAGGAGCGTCCTGCCGTCGCCCTTCATGGTGATCGCGCCCGACTCCATCACGTAGCCGCGGTTGGCCAGTTCCAGCGCCCGGCTGGCGTTCTGCTCGACCAGCAGCACCGTCACGCCCTGCTGGTGGATGTCGTTCACGACCTCGAAGATCTTGTCGACCATGATCGGCGACAGGCCCATCGACGGCTCGTCCAGCAGCAGCAGCTTGGGCTTGGCCATCAGCGCGCGGCCCATGGCCAGCATCTGCTGCTCGCCGCCGGACATCGTGCCGGCGAGCTGGTTGCGCCGTTCCTTGAGCCGCGGGAACAGCGCGAAGACCTTCTCGATGTCGGCCTCGATCTCCTTGTCCTTGCGGATGAACGCGCCCATCTGCAGGTTCTCGGTGATCGTCATGCGGGTGAAGGTGCCGCGGCCTTCGGGCACCATCACCAGGCCCTGCTTGGCCAGGTCCCAGGCGCCCTGGCCCTTGATCGAGCGGCCCATGAACTTCACATCACCGACGCCCAGCGGCTGCAGCCCGGTGATCGCCTTCAGCGTGGTGGTCTTGCCCGCGCCGTTGGCGCCGATCAGCGAGACGAGCTCGCCCTGGCGCACGTCGAAGTCCACGCCCTTGACCGCCTGGATCCCGCCGTACGCGACCGCGAGGCCCTCGACCTGGAGGAGGATGTTGTCTGCCATCTTTTCGATTTCCATGGGTCGGGATCAGGGGGCCGCAGGCGCCGAGTGGGTCACGGCTTCCGCCGCGTGGGCGCCAAGGTAGGCCTCGATCACCTTGGGGTTGCGCTGCACTTCCGCGGGGGTGCCTGACGCGATCAGCTTGCCGTAGTCCAGCACCGACACGTGGTCGCACAGGCCCATGACCAGCTTCACGTCGTGCTCGATCAGCAGGATCGTGCGGCCGTCGTTGCGGATGCGGTCGATCAGCTCGCGCAGCACGACCTTCTCGGTCGCGTTCATGCCGGCGGCGGGCTCGTCCAGCGCGATCAGCTTGGGATCGGTGGCCAGCGCGCGCGCGATCTCCAGCCGGCGCTGGTCGCCGTAGGACAGCGTGCGCGCCTTGAAGTCGGCATGCCGGCCGATGCCGACGTAGTCCAGCAGCTCGCGGGCGCGGGCGGTGATCTCGGCCTCTTCCTTCTTGAAGCCCGGCGTGCGCAGCACCGCGCCGATCAGGCCCGAATGCGTGCGCACGTGGCGGCCGACCATCACGTTCTCCAGCGCGGTCATGTCGGCGAACAGCCGGATGTTCTGGAAGGTCCGCGCGATGCCGGTCTTGGCGACCTGGTGCACCGCCTGCGGCTTGTAGGCCTGGCCGCCCAGCTCGAAGCTGCCGCCGTCCGGCACGTACAGCCCGGTGATCACGTTGAAGAAGGTCGTCTTGCCGGCGCCGTTGGGACCGATCAGGCCGTAGACCTGCCCCTTCTTGATCTCGATGCCCACATCCGACAGCGCCTGCAGGCCGCCGAAGCGCTTGGAGGCGCCGGCCACTTTCAGTACGGTTTCAGTCATTGGTTCTTGCTCCTGGCGCGGCTCAGGCATTGATGGCGTTGCCGGCATTGGCAGGCGGCTGCGCGCCGGGCGGCAGGGGCCGGGACTTGCCATGCTCGGGCGAGGGCCACAGGCCGCGCGGACGCATCAGCATGATCACGATCATGGCCAGCGCCACCAGCAGCTGACGCAGGATGGACGCATCCAGGCGGCCGTCGGTCATCTGCTGCAGCGGGCCCGCGACGTAGCGCAGCACTTCCGGCAGCGCGGCCAGCAGCAGCGCGCCCAGGATCACGCCGGGGATGTGGCCGATGCCGCCCAGCACCACCATGGCGACGATCATGATCGACTCCTGCAGGCTGAACGATTCCGGCGAGACGAAGCCTTGGAACGCGCCGAACATCGAGCCCGCCACGCCGCCGAAGGTGGCGCCCATGCCGAAGGCCAGCAGCTTCATGTTGCGGGTGTTGATGCCCATGGCCTTGGCGGCGATCTCGTCCTCGCGGATGGCCATCCAGGCGCGGCCGATGCGGGAGTTCTCGAGGCGGTAGCAGATCAGCACCGAGCCGACCACCAGCGCCAGGAAGAGGTAGTAGTACATGGCCACCGAGTTGAAGGCCAGCCCGAAGAACTCGTGGTTCTGGTTGAACTCGAAGCCGAGGAAATGCACCCCGTCGATCTGGCCGATGCCGCGCGGACCGTTGGTGATGTTGAGCGGATATTCCATGTTGTTCAGGAACACCCGGATGATCTCGCCGAAGCCCAGCGTCACGATGGCCAGGTAGTCGCCGCGCAGCTTCAGCGTCGGCGCGCCCAGCAGCACGCCGAACACGCCGGCCAGCAGCGCCGCCAACGCGATGGCCAGCAGCAGCGGCAGGTGCAGCCCGTTGGGGAAGGCGGCGGCGATGTGCTCGAAGTTCTCCGACAGGTGCGGACTGTTGAGCATCGCGAAGAGATACGCGCCCACCGCATAGAACGCGACGTAACCCAGGTCGAGCAGGCCGGCGTAGCCGACGACGATGTTCAGGCCCAGGGCCAGCAGCACATACAGCAGCGCCAGGTCGATGATGCGGACCGGGCCGTTGCCGAATTGCTGCGCAAACAGCGGCAGCACCAGCAGCAGCGCGCCGGCGATCAGGAAGGTGATCAGCTTGGAGGATTTGGTCTGGAACATGGACGGCTCCTCAGGCGCGGTCGGCAACGCGTTCGCCCAGCAGGCCCGACGGCCGCAGGGTCAGCACCAGGATCAGCGCGATGAAGGCGAAGATGTCGGAGTAATGGCTGCCCAGCACGCCGCCGGTCCAGTCGCCGAGGTAGCCGGCGCCGATGGCCTCGATCAGGCCCAGCAGCACCCCGCCGACCATCGCGCCGGCCAGGTTGCCAATGCCGCCCACCACCGCGGCGGTGAAGGCCTTCAGGCCCGGCAGCACGCCCATGGTGTGCTGGGCGGTGCCGTAGTTGGCGGCCCACATCAGGCCGGCCACCGCGGCCAGCGCGGCGCCGATGATGAAGGTCAGCGAGATCACCGCATCGGGCTTCACGCCCATCAGCGAGGCCACGCGCGGGTTCTCGGCCGTGGCGCGCATCGCGCGGCCCATCTTGGTGTGGTTCACCAGGAACAGCAGGCCGCCCAGGATCACCACCGTGCTCACCAGGATCACGATCTGCGTCACCGTGATCACGGCGCCGCCGAGGTGGATCGGGTCAGCCGGCAGCAGTTGCGGGAAGGGCTTGGGATTCGGCTTCCAGATGATCATGGCCAGCGTCTGCAGCAGCAGCGACATGCCCATCGCGGTGATCAGCGGCGCCAGTCTGGGCGCGCTGCGCAGCGGCCGGTAGGCGATCTTCTCGATCGCGTAGTTCAGCAGCGTGCAGACCACGATGGCGCAGACCAGCGCGGCCAGCATCAGCACCCAGCCGGGCAGGCCCAGCGACGCCAGCGCCGTGACCACGGTCCAGCTGACGAGCGCCCCCACCATCAGCACGTCGCCGTGCGCGAAGTTGATGAGGTTGATGATGCCGTAGACCATCGTGTAACCCAGTGCGACGAGGGCATACATGCTCCCCAGCACCAGGCCGTTGATGATCTGCTGAAAAAGTATCTCCATAAGGCCCCAGCATGTAGTTGGACGCGGCTCGCACCGCGTGACGGCGCTTCGGGGTGCAACCCCCGTGCCAAGCGCCGCGTTTCAAGGGTATTCACCGACAAGGCGACATCGGTGCGCGCCAGTCGACGTTGTGTTCCCAGTCTCGGCGACGCAACAAGGTGCGGAAATCCGCACAAACCGCCTAGCCAGCCGGGCGATTCCTCGCCAGTCACAAAAAAGCCGTCGCGCCGGGTGCAAGGCGTGCGCCAAGTTGGGCACACTGGGCGTCGACTTTTCGACGTCCATGCCCTCGGTCGCTTCCTCCTCCTTCGCCCCGACATCGGTCCGCCAGCGGCTGGCGCATTTCCTCGGCCGGCCGACCTTCTACCTGTACCTCACCGGCGTGCTGATGCTGCTGGGCCTGCTGCTGGGCCACCGCCTCAGCGAACGCGCGAGCCTGGACCAGTTGAGCGCGCTGGCGACCGAGCGGCTGGAGCTCTACGCCTCCAACCTGCAGACCGAACTCGGCCGCCACGCCTACCTGCCCAGCCTGCTGGCCATCGACGGCGAAGTGACGCGGCTGATCGAGCATCCCGACGACGAGGCCCAGCGCAAGGCCGCCAGCCTGCTGCTGGCGCGAGTCAACGTGCGGGCGGGGACGACGCAGATCTTCGTCGCCGATCCGGAAGGCCGCGTGCTCGCCGCCAGCGAGCCGCTGACGCCACCGCTGCGCCTGCAGCAGGCGATCGAGCAGGACCGCCACCACTTCTTCGCCTCCGACGCCGGCCAGGCGGGGCTGAGCGGCTCGACCAATTTCTTCCTGCTGCACCCGCTGCGGCGCAACCAGCAGCTGCAGGGCGTGATCGTCGTGAAGCTCAACCTGGCGCCGCTGGAGTCGACCTGGGTGGACCTGGGCCTGCGCTCGCAGGGGGAGCGCATCCTGGTCTCGGACGACCAGGGCGTAGTGATCATGAGCTCGGTCGAGGACTGGCGCTACGCGGTGCTGAACCGCGCCGACGCCTCCGAGCGCGACCGGCTGCAGGCCAGCGCGCGTTACCCGCGGATCGGGCCGGACCTGGGCCTGCCGGGCGCGCTGGAGGCCTACAACAGCCTGCTGGTGCGGGCGCCCGCACCGGCCAGCGCGACGCTGCTGGCGCAGGAGCGGCAACTGCTGCCGCTGGGCGTGCGCCTGCTCGCCCTGTCCGACCTGTCGGAAGTGCGGCGACAGGCACGGCTGGCCGCGTGGAGCGGCGCGGCCTTCGGCGCGGCGATCGGGATGCTGCTGCTCTACCTCGCGTCGCGTCGGCGCGCGCTGCGGCAGCTCTTTCACGCGAAGACCGAATTGCAGAACGCGCATGCACAACTGGAGCTCATCGTCGACGAACGCACGGCGGAACTCCGCCAGACCAACGAAGAACTGCTGGACCAGATCGCGCAGCGCCGCCAGGCCGAGGGCGAGCTGCTGCAGACCAGCAAACTGGCGGTGCTGGGGCAGATGTCGGCGGGCCTGTCGCATGAAGTCAACCAGCCGCTGACGGCGCTGCGTGCGCTGGCACGGAATTCGCAGAGGCTGCTGGAGGCCGGCCGCACCCAAGCGGTCGCGGACAACCTGCAGACGATGGACGACATGGTCGAGCGGATGGGTCAGATCACGCGCCAGCTCAAGAGCTTCGCCCGCAAGGCGGAGCCCTCGCGCACGGCGGTATCGCTGCTGGCGAGCGTGAACAACGCGCGACTGCTGCTGGAGCACCGCACGCGTCAGCTGGACCTGCCCGTGGAGGTCGACGTGCCGCCGGGACTGCGGGTGAGCGCCGAATCGAACCGGCTGGAGCAGGTGCTGGTGAACCTGCTGGCCAACGGCATCGATGCGATCGCGTCGGAGCCCGCGCACCATGCGTCGGAAGGCCACGAACGCCGGTTGCGCGTCGCGGCCGTGCCGGCGGAGGACGGCCGGCGCGTGCGGGTCCAGGTGCTGGACACCGGACCGGGGCTCAGCGAATCGCTGCTGCCGCGGCTGTTCGAACCGTTCTTCACCACCAAGCCGGCCGGCGAAGGGCTGGGGCTGGGGCTGGTGATCTCATCAAAAATCGTCCACGAGTTCGGCGGCGCGCTGCGGGCGCAACGTCTGGACCATGGCATGTGTTTCGAGTTCGACCTCGAGGTCGACACCTGGCAGGCCGAGGAGGGGAAGTATGTTTGAGGGCTACAAGGTGGTGTTCGTCGAGGACGACCTGCCGGTGCGGGTCAGCCTGACCCAGACCTTGGAACTCGAAGGCCTGGCGGTGGTGCCGTGCCGTTCGGCCGAGGAGGCGCTGCCGCACGTGCAGCCCGGCGCGCAGGTCATCGTCATCACGGACGTCCGGCTGCCCGGCATGGACGGCCGCGCGCTGCTGGCGCATGTGCAGGCGACCGATCCGCAGATCCCGGTGATCCTGATCACCGCGCATGGCGACGTGAACATGGCCGTGCAGGCGATGCGCAACGGCGCCTACGATTTCATCGAGAAGCCCTTCGCCCCGGAGCGGCTGCTGGACACGGCGCGCCGCGCGCTGGACCTGCGCCTGATCCGCCACTCGGCCGACGAACTGCGCGCGCAACTGTCCGCGGCCAGCGGCATCGAGGCGGCGCTGCTGGGCAAGTCGGCGGCGATGCAGCAGCTTCGGCGTCAGGTGCTCAACCTGGCCTCGACCTCGGCGGATGTGATGATCCTGGGCGAGACGGGCACCGGCAAGGAGCTGGTGGCGCGCTGCCTGCACGACCAGAGCCCACGCCGCGATCGCAACTTCGTCGCGATCAACTGCGGCGGACTGCCGGAAGCGCTGTTCGAGAGCGAACTCTTCGGCCATGAGTCCGGCGCGTTCACGTCGGCGGGCAAGCGTCGCATCGGGAAGATCGAACACGCCAACGGCGGGACGCTGCTGCTCGACGAGATCGAGACCATGCCGGTGGCGCTGCAGATCAAGCTGCTGCGCGTGCTGCAGGAACGTCGCGTGGAGCGCCTCGGCTCCAACGAGGAACAGGTCATCAACGTCCGTTTCATCGCGGCCAGCAAGGCCGACCTGAAGGAGATGGGCGAGCGCGGACAGTTCCGCAGCGACCTGTACTACCGGCTCAACATCGCCACGCTGGTGCTGCCACCGCTGCGCGAACGGCGCGAAGACATCCCCCTGCTGTTCGAACACTTCGTCGCGCAGGCCTGCAAGCGGTACGAGCGCGATGCGCCGGAACTGACGCCCGACAAGCTGCGCGAACTGATGGCCCACGACTGGCCGGGCAACGTGCGCGAGATCCGCAACGCCGCCGACCGCTTCGTGCTGGCGCTGGACGACCTCGACTCGTCGGCCGCGATCCAGGCCGTCCCCAACCTGGCGCTGGCGCGCCAGATGGAAATGGTGGAGAAGGCGCTCATCGAGCAGGCGCTGCGCCGCTCTGGCGGCAAGGTGCCGGCAGCGATGGAGCTGCTCGGAACACCGCGCAAGACGCTCTACGACAAGCTGCACCGCCACGGGATCCAGCTCGACGATTTCCGCTGAATCTCGACCGAACTCGCCGCTCCTCTTAGTCCCTCTCCCGCTTGCGGGAGGGGCAAGGGTGAGGGCCAGCTGAGGTGGAAGTACGGCGACCCTCTTCCCTTCGACGTCTCTGGGTCCGTATGGGAGAAAGATTTTCCCGGCTCCGCCGCGAAAACCCTTCCCCCATACACCGACGCAGCACCGCACTGATGCGGCCGCGCACCGAGGCGTTCGGGAGAAGTTCTTTGCGGCCCTCAGGCCGCCTGGCGCGATCCCTGTGACGCGCGATCGAGCACTTCCTTCAGCTGATCGATCGTCGCCGGCTTGACTAGGTAGGCGCTCGCGCCCCGACGGATCGCCTCGGCAGCATCACCCGGATCCGACGTGCCCGTCAGCATCACGACCGTCATCGGCCCCTGCAGCAAGGCCTCGACCAGGAAATCCATGCCCTGCCCGTCCGGCAGCGCACGGTCCAGGATCAGCACATCCGGCCGGTGCTCCGCGATGCGCTGACGCGCTTCGCGCAAGGTCGCCGCGGTCGCGGCGGTGTAACCCTCCAACTCCAGGAGGATGCCCAGCGTTTCGCTGGACTCGAGGTTGTCGTCGACGATGACGGCGTGGGGAGACATGGCAAACCCTGCGGCAAGAGGTCCACTGAGGAAAAGTCCGACGCGCGCGGCAAGCGCGGTCCGCGACGGACGTGCGATTAGGCGAATCGGAGAGAGTCGGCAAACGGCGCGCCTCCCCCCACCCGCTTCCCTCTGAAGGAGGGCACGACATTCTTGCCGGTTTGCGCGACAGGCGTCGGCCCCCGCGTCCGTAGGGGCGGGACGGATGTTTGCCCTGCGCCTTTCTGACCATAATCCGCGCGGCGCATCCGCCTTGCCTCCTGAGCCTCATGACGACGACCGCCGCCAAGATCGAGACCGACCTGCTCCCCCGCCTGCGCGGCAGCACCGGGCCGCTGCACGACGACATCGAGGCGCTGCTTCAGCTGGAGGCGCCGATGCCGCTGAGGCGCTACGGCCGCATCCTGCGCGGCTTCCATGAATTCCTCCAACTCTGGGAACCGCGCGTGCGCCAGGCCTTGCCGGAGCGCCTGCATCCCTGGTTCGACGCCCGGGTGCGCTCGCCCTTCGCGGCGCGCGACCTGACGGCGCTGGCCCTGCCCGAGGACGGGACGCACCAGACGATGCACGCCTCTGCCCTCGCTGCGCAGCAAGGGCTGCGGCTGGACTCGCCGGCGGCGGCGATCGGATCGCTCTACGTGATCGAGGGCTCCGCCCTCGGCGGCCAGGTGCTGACGCCGAAGCTCCTGGCCGCGCACGGCCTCACCCCCGAGCACGGCACGGCCTACTTCCACGGCTTCGGCGCCCGGACCGGCGCGATGTGGCGGGAATTCCGCCAGCTCGCCCAGGCCGAGGCCGGCACCGGGGAAAGCGAACGCTCGGCCGCTTGCGACGCGGCCGTGGCGACCTTCCGCGCGCTGATCGCGACCTTCGGCCCCATCGACGCGCCGACCGTCGCCACGTCACCGCCGAGGTCCGCATGAACACCGATGCGCTGGCGACCATGCCGACGGATCTGCAGATCGCACAATGCGCGAGCGAGCCGATCCGCGTGCCCGGCGCGATCCAGCCGCACGGCTGGCTCGCCGTGGTGGACTGGCGCAGCGGCGGCCTGGTGGCGTTCAGCGAGAACTGGGCGACCTTGCTGCCGTCCGCGCCGGACGCGCTGGCCGCGCGCATCGAAGGGGCACTGGACGCAGTCAGCGGTCAGCGCCCGGCACTGGTCGACGGCGAAGGTCCCATCTCCTGCGGCACGCTGGCCCTCGGCGAGCAGCGCCTGCATGTGTCGGGCCACCGCATCGGCGGCCTGGCGTATCTGGAACTCGAAGCCGACATCGCGGACGCCGGCAATCGCGCGCCGATCTACAGCCTGGCGCGCCACCTCGTGCCGATGATGCAGCGCACGTCCGCGGTGACGGAACTGTGCCGCGTGGTGGTCGCGGAGATGAAGCGGCTGACCGGTTTCGGCCGCTGCCTGGCCTACCGCTTCGACGCGGATGGCCACGGCGAGGTGCTCGCCGAAGCGATCGACGCAGGCTACGACGCCTACGCCGGCCACCATTTCCCGGGCTCGGACATCCCGCCGCAGGCGCGCGAGCTCTACCGCATCAACCACATCCGGCTGATCGCCGACGCGAATTACGAGCCGGTGCGGGTGCGCTTCGTCGACGGGCGCGACGGCACGGCGCTGGACCTGTCGCAGGCGGCGCTGCGCAGCGTGTCGCCGGTGCACCTCGAGTACATGCGCAACATGCGGACGCTGGCGTCGATGTCGGTGTCCATCATCGTGGGCGGGAAGCTGTGGGGCCTGGTGTCCTGCCACGACCACGATCCGAGGCAACTGTCCTGGCAGACGCGCATGGCCTGCGAGCATCTGGGGCAGCTGCTGTCGCTGCAGATCGAGGCCAAGGAAGAGAACGAGCAGGTCACCGAGCAGCTGCGGCTGCGGCAGTTGACGCTGGCCATCGTGTCGCACCTGTCCGACAGCGACGCCACGCTCCAGCGCCTCATCGAAGAACCCGGTCCGCTGCTGCGCCTGGCGCGCGCGACGGGCGCGGCGGTGATCCTCAACGACAGCTGCTGGGCCGTCGGGGAAACGCCGGACCACGCGACGCTGCTGGCGCTCGGCCAATGGCTGGGCAACCGCATCGACGAGGTCTGGCACAGCGACCGGCTGCCGGTGGAGGCCTCGTCGCTGGGTGAGTTGATGGACACCTCCGCGGCGCAGGCGCTGGGACCGACGGCGGGACTGCTGGCGATCTCGATCTCCAAGCTGCACCGCCACCACATCGTCTGGTTCCGGCCCGAGATCGTGCAGACCATCGTCTGGGCCGGCGATCCGCGCAAGGAATCGGCCACGGGCCAGGACTCGCGCCTGCATCCGCGCCGCAGTTTCGCGAGCTGGAAGCAGCAGGTCGGCGGCCGGTCCCTGCCCTGGACACAAGGCGAGGTCCACGCCGTGCAGGAACTGCGACAGGCCCTGATCGGCATCGTGCTGCGCCGCGCCGAGGAGATGGCCGAAGTCGCCATGGAGCTCGGCCGCGTCAACAAGGAGCTGGAAGCCTTCTCCTACACGGTGTCGCACGACCTGCGCGCGCCGATGCGCCACATCGCGGGCTTCGTCGACCTGGTGCTGGAGATGGAAGGCGGCGCGCTGTCCGAGCGCTCGCGCCGCTACCTCGCCCACGTGAAGGAGGCCTCCGCGCACGCCGGCCAACTGGTGGACGCGCTGCTGGACTTCTCGCGGATGGGACGCTCGGCGATCAAGCACGGCTCGATCAACACCGAGCACCTGATCGACGACCTGATCGCGGAACAGAACACGCTGAACAAGGACCGCCGCATCGAGTGGACCGTCCAGCGCCCGCTGCCTCGCCTGTGGGGCGATCCGGTGCTGCTGCAGGTCGCCATCCGCAACCTGGTCTCCAACGCCGTCAAGTACACGCGACCGCGCGATCCCGCGCGCATCGAGATCGCCGGCATCGAGACCGGGGAAGGCATCGGCCTGAGCATCTCGGACAACGGCGTCGGTTTCCAGATGAAGTACGTGAACAAGCTGTTCGGCGTGTTCCAGCGCTTGCATCAGACCGAGGCCTTCGAAGGCACCGGCATCGGTCTGGCCAGCGTGCGCCGCATCGTCGAGCGGCATGGCGGCCAGGTCGAAGCGCTGGGCGAGGCCGACCGCGGTGCGTGCTTCCGCTTCACGCTGCCGACCCGCACCATGCAAGAGGCGTTGTCCGCCGCCTCCGACCGATCGTCCGATAATGGCCCCGCCTCCTCCGACGCCCTCCCCCCTGCCGGATCCACCGCGAGCGTTTCCGGACGGCCGGCGCCGACCGACACCTCTCTTTTCTGACCTGCAAGATCCAGAACGCCATGCTCAAGCCCATCCTGCTTGTTGAAGACGACGCCCGCGACCTCGAACTGACGCTGGTGGCGCTGGAACGCAGCCAGCTCGCCAACGAAGTGATCATCGTGCGCGACGGCGCCGAAGCGCTGGACTACCTGAACCGCGAAGGCGTCCACGCGGACCGCGCCGAGGGCAACCCGGCGGTGGTGCTGCTGGACCTGAAGCTGCCGAAAGTGAACGGCCTGGAAGTCCTGAAGGCCATCCGGTCCACGGCGTCGCTGAAGAGCGTTCCGGTGGTGATGCTGACCTCGTCGCAGACCGAGTCGGACGTGGTCCACAGCTACGAACTGGGCGTGAACGCGTATGTCGTGAAACCGGTGGAGTTCAAGCAATTCGTCGCGGCGATCGCGGACCTGGGCGTGTTCTGGGCCGTGCTCAATGAGCCGCCGCCGGGATCGCTGCGCGCCACGCGCCGCTACGAATGAGCTCATGACCGATTCGTCGACGCCGCCTATCGACGCGGGTGCACCGCCGCTGGAGATCCTGCTGCTGGAGGATTCCACTTTCGACGCGGAACTGCTGCTCGCGTCGCTGGAGACGACGCATCCGCGCGCGCGGGTGACCTGGGTGAAGGACGAGCCGCAACTGCTCGGCGCGCTCGAAACGCAGCGCTTCGACCTGATCCTGTCGGACTACCAGTTGCCCGGCTTCACCGGCGCGGAAGCGCTGACGTTGGCGCAGCGGCTGTCGCCGAGCACGCCGTTCATCTTCGTGTCGGGCGTGATCGGCGAGGAAAACACGGTGGAGCTGCTCAAGCGCGGCGCCACCGACTACGTGATGAAGGGCCGGCTGACGCGGCTGCCGGTCGCGATCGACCGCGCGCTGCGCGAGGTGCGGCAGCGCGAGGCGCAGATCCAGGTCGAGGCACAGTTGCGCGAGGCCGACGCGTTGTACGCGCGCGTGGTCGATTCGCTGCAGGACCACGCGGTGATCCTGCTGGACACCGAGGGTCGCATCCGGGACTGGAACCGCGCGGCCGAGACGATCTTCGGCCATGCGCTGGGCGCCGTGCGCGGCATGTCGGCGGAAATCCTGCTCACGCCGGAGGACCGGGCGGCGGGCGTGCTGGAGAACGAACTGGCGCTGGCGCTGACGCAGGGCGCGGCGCGGGACGACCGCTGGCTGATGCGCCAGGACGGCACGCGGCTGCGCGCGGAAGGCGTGGTGACGCCGCTGTTCAGCGCGTCGGGCGTCACGACGGGTTTCTCCAAGATCATCAAGGACTCGACGCCGGCCTACGAGGCGCAGCAGGCGCTGCGCCAGGGCAAGGAAGAGGCGGAGCGCGCCAACGAGCTCAAGGACCAGTTCCTCGCGGTGCTGTCGCACGAGCTGCGTTCGCCGCTGAGCGCGATCACGGGCTGGGCGGACATCCTGACCAACTTCGCGGACGCGCATCCGCTGCTGGGCAAGGCGTCGACGGTGATCCGTCGCAATGCGCAGCTGCAGGCGCGGATGATCAACGACCTGCTCGACATGAGCGCGGTCGCGGCCGGCAAGCTGGTGCTGCAGACGATGCCGATGGACCTGGCGGCGCTGGCCTCGGAATCGGTGCTGGGCGCGCTGCACGAGGCGCAGGGCAAGGGCGTCGCGTTGAACTGCCATGCCGCGGGCGTGGTGTGGATCGCGGGCGATGCGCAGCGCCTGTCGCAGGTGCTGACGAACCTGATCGGCAACGCCATCAAGTTCACCGAAAGCGGCGGCAGCGTCGACGTGCACGTCGGGATCGAGGACGGCTGCGCGCTGCTGCGCGTGCGGGACACGGGGCGCGGCATCTCACCGGAGTTCCTGCCCTTCGTCTTCGACCGGCTGCGGCAGGAGGACGGCTCGAAGACGCGCAAGGTCGGCGGTCTCGGCCTGGGCCTGGCGATCGCGCGCGCGATCGCGCAGCTGCACCAGGGCCGCATCAGCGCCGACAGCCCGGGACCGGGCGGCGGCTCGGTGTTCGAGCTGCGCCTGCCGTTGCTGAAGGACCAGGCGCTGGAGCCGCCGCCGTGCGTCGAGCCGGTCGACTTGTCGGAGGAAACCTTGTCGGGCGTGCGGGTGCTGCTCGTCGACGATGAGGAGGACGCGCGCGAAGTCGGTCAGGTGGCGCTGAGCCGCCTGGGCGCGAAGGTCAGCGTGGCGACGAGCGCGGCGGAGGTATTGTCGCGGCTCGAGGAGGGTGAGGAACACTACGACCTGCTGGTGTCCGACATCGGGATGCCGGAGATGGACGGGCGCTCGCTGATCCGCGCGGTGCGCAAGCTGCCGGGAGGCAGCCCCGAACAGCTGCCGGCGGTGGCGCTGACGGCGTTCGCGATGGTCGCGGATCGGCAGGAAGGCCTCTCTGCGGGCTTCCAAGGCTACGTCGCGAAGCCGATCGAATTGGCGGCGCTCACGCGCGCGATCCAGGTGGCGTTGGGGCGGAAGGCTGGCGGGGACTGAGGGTCGGCGCGACGGACAGTTCTCTTCACCGTGAGGCCAACCAGGACGCCAGTTGTAGCTTGACCAACTCGAGGTTGCGAACTCGACTGCGACCCTCAATCTGAAAGGTCTCGCCCGTCGCGACGTGAGTCAGGTGAACGCAGCTATCGGTGTGACGAATGAACTGGCTGTCGATCGCATCAGGGCGTCGATAGAACTCGATCCGAACCTCACCTGGATCCGGCTCAGGTATGGCCTGCGCAGCGATGGCTTCGCAACAAGTCACCGAAAGGCCGGGAGAGAGGAGCTCATGCCAAACCGTGAGAACGTCCAAAACGATGGCGTGGCTGCCTGGAGATCGGAAGTAGAGCACCAGTTTCTCTAGCCCGGTGGGCATCGCCCAGCGGTCCAGCAGATGATGCACTTCGCGCAGCGGCTCCTTCTCGTCAAATGCGAGTATGAGCAGGTGAGCGCTTTCCTGAGCCCGTGCATCGGATGGATCGCAACGCAATGTGACGAAGGTGCCGGACATGTTCAAGTTCGAGTACGAATCTGATGTTAGCTGGGGCCGTCGGCAACCCACCGAATCTGCTCGGCAGAATCACGTGAATGACCTGGCGCTCTACGAAGAGGTTCTCAGTGACTTTCTCAAGAATCCGACGAGCCGTGCGAACCTTCCATAAGACGATCGGTGCTGTTGGCGCTGTTGGCCCTGTTGCGCTGCTCTGCCTGTCAGCGCCCTGCTGGGCCACATCGGCCATGGGCACGGCAGAGGTGAAGCTGCTGGAAGACGGACGCCCCTGTTTCGCCGTGCCCGCGAAGGACGCGAAGCGCGATCCTGCCGCTCGCCTGCAAGCGATCTCGATCGCCGATGACGCGGAGCAGTCCAACCGCAAGATGTGGGCGATGCATTTCCGCACGGTGGGTGGGCTGCCCGTCTCGTCGTTCTCGTGCCTCGCGTACGGCCAGGTGCCGGAAGGCGGCACTTCGGAACCGGTGAGCGAGTTGCGAGACGGCAAGGCCTACTACGTGTCTCTCAACGTGAAGCCCTCGGACCGCTCCGATCCCACGCGAGGCTACTACGCAAAGTTCTGCATCGTTGGCGCAGGTGCTGAACGACGGATCAAGCCCATTCCGGAGAGTTCGCCGAACTGGCAAACGGGGCGATGCGAATGAGCGGTCGCGTGCCAAGTGGCGGAAGGCTTGAATCAGCGCCCAGCCAAGGGTAATCAGCTCCTGGTGCGCGGTACGCCTTCAGCGTTTGACGGTACGCGGTCCGCCAGCGCTCAACGCACGCGCCTTGCGTGGACGTTGAAGTTCGGACGACCGACGCGCTTGCCGCCTGGGTCGATGTCTTGTCTGGACGGCCATGTACTCCGCCCTGTCGATCTGACCCGAGCGGTAGAAGTCCAGGAACGTCTGGAGCAGCATTCGATCAAACGTGGTCAATGACTTGCGCACGGTGATTCAACTCGATGGGCTCGCAGGGTCGCCTTCAGCGTCGAGGTCCAGAGGCAGCCAATGCACGACGCTTGTGCGGTCGAAACGGTTCCGCAGATTCGCGAGGTTGCAACCGAGGTCGATAGCGGGCTTGTACCCCCATGTACTGCGCCTTAGTGACGGCGCCACTCTTGTAGAGGTCGAAGAACGTTCCGCGCATCATCAGCTGAGAAATGTTCAGGGACTTGTGCATCGCAATCCATTTCGAAGAGTTGTCCAGAGTCAACGTGGCACTCGCGTGCCTTTGTATCGAGCGACAAGAAGTGCCGAGCGACCTCTCGGCAATCCTGCTCCGTCTGACGATCCATATTCGCCTGATCGCTCTTGGTGAAACCGTAAACGAAAAACCAATGCCCCGATTGACGAGTGGCCACGATCGTCCGAAAGCCACCACGCTTTCCTTGACCATTTCGAGCAACGCGCTTTTTCACCAGACCGCCTCCGAGCCTGGCATCGATTAGTCCCTGCGCCATCTCTTGCACAGCCCGACACAGATCGGATTCCGCAAGCCCGTACTGATCCATCCAGCGCCTGAACCAACGCACGACATACACCGCCACATCGACCTCCGCGCATCACTGCGATGAAGGTCAGTGCCGGGTCTTGCATGCGAACGATTCGTTCTGAAGACGGCCTACCGATGGGGGTGGCGACGCACGTACGGCGAACGCGTTGAGCGCCTCGACTGGTTCCAGTCTGCGCACCTACTGGAACCAGTAGTGTTTGGCTCGACGAGTACTGATTTAGCGGATCGCGTTTTTTCTGGCGGAGGAAGAGACTACGTCCCAAGGTGCTCGAAAACACTGGCATGAGACGGATCGCCGCTCCGAGATGCGGCTACGTCCCACTCGAAAGGAAAACTTTCATGTCTGCTGAAGTGAGCCCCGAGCACATCGCCACCACCGGCCATCTGCTGTCCCGCGAGATCGCCTGGCGCGCCATTGAGAAGGCGTGCGAGCTGCCGCCGTCGGATCCTCCGGGCGACGGTATCCGCGTCGCGCCGTTCTGGCCCGCGCGCACGCCGATCCTCGATCGCCGCCCGCTGGAGAACGAGTTCGACGTGATCCTCGAACTCATCTCGGACCACGCGTCGGTCGACGGTCCGCACGAGGTGCAACGCCCCGACCGCGTCGGCGCCCGCTGCTTCCTCGCGAACCGCCGCATGACGACGCGCTCCGCGCTGATCAGCCTGCGCGAGCGCCTGATCCAGATGTCGGCGATCAACAAGGCGACGCAGGTTCCGCTCGGCGCCGCGAACTCCGAAGCCGGTCACCTCAACGCGATGACCGCGGACATGGTCCACGAGATGTCGACGCTCCTGACCGTCCTGGAAGTGGCCATCCATGAGGAGCACTTCTTCCAGATCCTCACCATGGAAGGACCCGAGCACTGAGAACGAACCCCGGCCGCCGCTCGACCGCGTTTGAGATCGCAGATGGCGATCTCAAACATCGGTGGCCGGAATCGACGGAACGATGGACTGCGCGTCAAAGTGCGCGATGCGCCGTCTGAACTCAGAACGTGGATCGCGGGCGCACCAGGCTCGGCACGGCGAGCAGGACGATCAACACCGCCTCGAAGAGATCGAAGGCGTAGGGGCCATCCGAAGCGTAGAGCTCCATGACATGGCGCCAGCCGAAGAAGACGATGCTCAGCGCATAGAGCACCAGTAGCAGCACCGCGCCGACGCGGCGCACCCGTTGCGGCACGAGCCGCATGACGAGCAGCCCCGCCAGCACGCCTGCGGGCACGAGCGCCCAGAACGGCGGCGACGCGTAGGTGAACGCGTAGGCGAAGAGGCGGAAGCAGATGACGGCGATGACGGTCAGCGTCAGCAGCGCCGTGAGCAGCACGCGAAGGGCCTTGAGGAGCGCTTCGAGCGACTGCGTTTCCTGATTCATGAACTCATCCTGATGCCGATTGATCCAGGACCGATTGTGCCGTCACGGCCCCTACCCTAGTCCCAGGGCCACACCACAAGCGGAACGGGCCGCGCCCCTGTCGAAGCGCGGCCCGCGGTCAGCGGAAGTCGCCGTGGAGGTCGGTCCGGATCAGAACCGCTGCGACTGCATGTAGTCGTCGAAGCCCGCTTCCGCGAAGCGGAACCACAGGTTCTGGTCACGCCGGAAGTTGGCGTAATCCTCGTAGACCTTCTTCCAGTTCGGGTTCTTAGCCGACAGCTCCGCGTACAGCGCCATCGACTCCTTGAACGCCAGGTCCATCGTGTCCTTGGGGAAGCGCATCAGCTTGGTCTTGGCCGCCACCAGCTGCTTGAGCGCCTGCGGGTTCAGCACGTCGTACTTGGCCTGCATGTCCACGTGCACGTACGCGGACGCCGCCTCGACGATCGCCTTGTATTCGGGCGACAGCGCTTCATACGCCTTGGTGTTGATGAAGAAGTCGACCTGCGGGCCGCCCTCCCACCAGCCGGGGTAGTAGTAGAACGGCGCGACCTTGTTGAAGCCCAGCTTCAGGTCGTCGTACGGCCCGACCCACTCCGCCGCGTCGATCGTGCCCTTCTCCAGCGCCGAATACAGCTCGCCGCCCGGCAGGTTCTGCGGCACGCCGCCCATGCGTTCGATCACCCGGCCGGCGAAGCCGCCGATGCGGAACTTCAATCCCTTGAAGTCCGCCGCCGATTTGATCTCCTTGCGGTACCAGCCCGCCATCTGCGCGCCGGTATTGCCGCCGGGGAAATTGATGATGTTGTAGTTCCGGTAGAACTCGCGCATCAGCTTCAGACCGTTGCCGTGGTAGGTCCACGCCGTCATCTGCCGCGAGTTCAGACCGAACGGGATCGACGCGCCGATCGCGAAGGTCTCGTCCTTGCCGAAGAAGTAGTACGGCACCGTGTGCGCGATCTCGACCGTCGCGTTCTGCACGCCGTCGACCACGCCGAAGGCCGGCATCAGCTCGCCGCCCGCATGCACGCTGATCTGGAACTTGCCGCCGCTGAGCTCGCTGACCTTCTTGGCGAAGACCTCGCCGCCGCCGTAGATCGTGTCGAGCTGCTTGGGGAAGCTCGACGCCATCCGCCACCGGAGGTTGGCCTGCGCATGCACGATGGCCGGTGCCGCACCCGCGGCCAGCACGCCGGCCAGGCCGGCATTCTTGACGAACGAACGACGCTCCATGAAGTCTCCTTTTTCGTTGGTATGGGCGCCCCGTCACGGGCGCCTCTGAGCGAAAAGAGGATTAACTACTGGAGGGCTGGCGTCAACCTGACAAGCCCGGGGAGGACTCAGGCCCCGGCGAGCTTCATGTTCTCCAGCAGGATCGAGCCTACCGTCTTGCTGCCCAGCGTGTACGTGTCGGCGCCGATGCCCACGATCTGCTTGAACATCTCCTTGACGTTGCCCGCGATCGTGATCTCGTTGACCGGGAAGGCGATGACGCCGTTCTCGACCCAGTAGCCGCTCGCGCCGCGCGAGTAGTCGCCCGTCACGTAGTTGACGCCCTGCCCCATCAGCTCGGTGACGAACAGGCCGGTGCCGAGGCGGCGCAGCATGGTCGGCAGGTCGTCGCCCGGCGCCGTCGCCCTGCTGCGCATCGTCAGGTTGTGAGAGCCGCCCGCGTGGCCTGTCGTGCGCAGGCCCAACTTGCGCGCCGAGTAGGTCGACAGGAAGTAGCCCTTGAGCACCCCCGCGTCGACCACGGTGCGCGCCTTCGTCACCACGCCTTCGTCGTCGAAGGGCGAGCTGCCCTTGCCCTTGACGATGTGCGGATCCTCGACGACCTCGACGTGCGGCGACAGGATCTGCTGGTCCAGGCTGTCCAGCAGGAAGGTGGCGCGGCGATACAGCGCGCCGCCGCTGGTGGCCTGCACCAGCGCGCCCAGCAGGCCGGCCGCGACGGGCGCCTCGAACAGCACGGGCACGCTGGCCGTCTTGACCTTGCGGCCCTTCAGCCGCGCCAGTGCGCGCTCGGCGGCGTAGCGGCCGATCGTTTCAGCGGAGGACAGGTCGGCCGCGTCGCGCATCGAGCTGTACCAGGCGTCGCGCTCCATGCCGGCGCCGCGGCCGGCGATGGGCGCGACCGACAGCGAGTGCCGCGAGCTGGCATACCCGCCCCGGAAGCCGCGCGAATTGCCCGAATAGAAGTGCGACTGCTGCGCCGAGACCGCCGCGCCTTCCGAGTTGGTGATGCGCGCGTCCGTCTTCAGCGCCGCCTCTTCGCAGCGCAGCGCCAGTTCGGCGGCCTGCTCCGCAGTGACCGACCACGGATGGAACAGGTCCAGCGACGGCCGTGCCGCCTCGTCCAGCGACAGGTCCTGCTCGTCGGGCAGACCGGCGAACTCGTCCTCGGCCGTGAAGCGCGCGATGTCGTAGGCGGCGCGCACCGTGTCCTTCAGCGCCTGCGGCGAGAAGTCCGAGGTGCTCGCGTTGCCTCTGCGCTGGCCCAGGTAGACCGAGATGCCCAGCGACTTGTCGCGGTTGCGCTCGACGTTCTCGAGCTGGCCGCGACGCACCGACACGGACATGCCGCTGCCCTCGGACACTTCCGCGCCGGCGTCGCTGGCGCCCTGGCGTTTGGCCTCGGCCAGGACGTCCTCGATCAACTGGCGGAAGTGGTCCTGGCTGTAGGCGAATCCTTGCTCGGCTTGACTCATGAATGCGGTCTCTTTGAAAGCAGCGCGGCCTGGGGGAATCCGAGGCCGCGGCGGGGTGGCGACTATCATACGGGCGCTGTGCCCCGCCCTCCCGGTCGGGGCTTCTCGCTTTCCCCCGCTCATGACCCCCGACCACGACCACGACGACGACCGCGCGGACTTCGACGACTTCGAAGACGACCGCCCCAGCAAAAGCCAGCTCAAGCGCGACATGGACGCGTTGCAGGCGCTGGGCGAGGAACTGCTGACGCTGCCCGAGAAGCGCGTGGCCGCGCTCGACCTGCCCGAGTCGCTGCTCGACGCCATCAAGGAAGGTCGCCGCATCGTCGCCGGCACCGCCCGCAGCGGCAAGAAGCGCCATCTGCAGCTGATCGGCAAGCTGATGCGCCAGGTCGATCCCGAACCGATCCGCCAGGCCGTCGCCGAGTTCAAGCTCGGCCGCGCGCAGGACTCGCTGGAGCTGCACCAGGCCGAACGCTGGCGCGTGCGCCTGGTCGAGGAGGACAGCGCGCTGCAGGGCTTCATCGACGCCTTCGATGAGGTCGACACGCAGCAGCTGCGCAGCCTGATCCGCGCCGCCCGCAAGGACCGCGCTCAGGCGCCCGAGCAACGCAACGGCCGCGCCTGGCGCGAGCTGTTCCAGTTCGTGAAGGGCCATGTGCTCGCCGGCAAGGACAACGCCTCGGCGAACGGGGACGCGGAGGCCTCCGACGAGGACGACGATGAGTGAGCCGCCGGTCCCGTCGGTCCCATCGGACAACGGCGCGGCGCTGCCGCCGCCTGAGGCCGTCCGCATCGGCATCGTGTCGATCAGCGATCGCGCCTCCAGCGGCGTCTACGAGGACAAGGGCCTGCCCGCGCTGCAGGACTGGCTGCGCTCCGCGTTGATCAACCCGATCGAGTTCCAGCCGCGCCTGATTCCCGACGAACGCGCGCTCATCGCGCAGACCTTGCGTGAGCTCGTCGACGAAGCGGGCTGCGACCTCGTGCTGACCACCGGCGGCACCGGCCCCGCGATCCGCGACGTCACGCCCGAGGCGACGATGGACGTCGCCGACCGCGTGATGCCGGGCTTCGGCGAGCAGATGCGGCAGATCTCGCTGCGCTTCGTGCCGACCGCGATCCTGTCGCGACAGGTCGCGGTGATCCGCGGCCAGGCGTTGATCATCAACCTGCCGGGCCAGCCCAAGGCGATCGCCGAGACACTGGCCGGGCACGAGGCCGCCAGCGGCATCTTCGCCGCCGTGCCGTACTGCATCGACCTGATCGGCGGCCCCTATCTCGAAACACGCGACGCGGTCTGCGCCGCGTTCCGTCCCAAGACCGCCCAACGGCCCAAGCGCCCGGGCTGACCCCCCTGCGGCCCCCACGAGCCCTCCCCACAGACGCAACCCAAAGCAACACCCATGAAGATCACCAAGGACACCATCGCCACCGTCGAACTGAAGGTCGCGAACAAGCTCGGCCAAGTCATCGAGAAGACCGACGAGCCGATGGCGCTGCTGATCGGCGGCTACGGCAACACGCTGCCGGTCGTCGAAGCCGCGCTGGAAGGTCAGGAGAAGGGCTTCGCCACCACGATCGAACTGACGCCCGAGACCGGCTTCGGCGAGCGTGACGAGAGCCTGCTGATCACGATCCCGAAGAAGGACTTCCCCCCCGGCGTGAAGGTCGGCGGCCAGATCCAGATCCGCCAGGCCAAGGAGGGCGAGGAAGAACCGGCAGCCGACGACGGGTTCCACGTCTTCACCGTCGTGAAGGTCAAGGGCGACACCGTGCACCTGGACGGCAACCACCCGCTGGCCGGCCAGCACCTGAAGGTCAGCGTCAAGGTCACCGACGTCCGCGCCGCATCCCAGGAAGAGATCGAACACGGCCACGCGCACGGCGACCACGGTCACCATCACTGATTCGTCCCTGGTCGACGCCCTCGTCTTCCCCCCGCTCCCGCACTGCGGGAGCGGGTTGGGGTGAGGGTCGTTGAGGAGAGGGAGTCGCGCGAGAGCGACGCGTCAGGGGATCAGCGACTCACTTCACCAGCCGTGACAGCTCGGCCGCATCGAAGTGCTCGCCCTGCTGCGCGCCTTGCGGCACGCAGTCCTTGCGCTCTTCCTCGGACAGCTTCGCGATCGCCTGCCACAGCAGCGCGATCTGGTGCTCCTGGGTCGCGGCGTTGTCGATCAGGCCTTTCATGGCCAGCGCCACCGGGTCGTCGCCCTGCGTGACGCCATAGGCCGAGAAGCCCATCCGCGCCGCCGCCTCCTCGCGTCTGGCATCGAGCTTGGCCTCGATCACGCGCGCCGGATTGCCGACGGCCGTCGCACCGGGCGGCACCGGCTTGGTCACCACCGCGCCGGAGCCGACGCGCGCGCCCTCCCCGACCGTGAAGCCGCCGAGGATGCAGGCATTGGCGCCGACGATGACGCCGCGCTCCAGCGTCGGGTGCCGCTTGGCGCCCTTCACCAGCGAGGTGCCGCCCAGGGTCACGCCTTGATAGATCGTGACCTCGTCGCCGATCTCGGTCATCTCGCCGATGACGACGCCCATGCCGTGATCGATGAACACGCGCCGGCCGATGGTCGCGCCGGGATGGATCTCGATGCCGGTCAGGAAGCGGCCGATGTGGGACGTGAAACGCCCCAGCCAGCGGAATCCACGCAGCCAGAACCAGTGCGCGCAGCGATGCACCACCAGCGCGTGCAGACCCGGATAACAGGTCAGCACCTCCCAGGCCGAGCGGGCGGCAGGGTCGCGTTCGAGGATGCAGGCGATGTCTTCGCGAAGACGCTGGAACATGGTGGGAGGACCCGATGGCAGCCCGCGAAGGGCTGGAGCTGAGGGTCGGCCAGTTTAGCGGCGGGTCCCGACCTTGCCGGGCGCAGGCTTACTGCCCTGCCGCGTGCGCGCCACGCCCTGGACCACGCCTGGGCTACTCGTCTCCCCCAAGTGCGGGGGGCGTCCCGGCGGCGGGGTGGGTCTTCTCGATCGCACGGGCGATGCCGCGCAGGATGTGGATCTCTTCCTTCGTCAGCCCCGCGCGATTGAAGAGCTGGTTCAGGCGCGGCATCAGCTTCTTGGGCGAAGCCGGGTCGAGGTAGCCGAGGTGGACGAGGCTGCTTTCCAGATGCGTCAGCAGCCCCTGCACGGCCTGCGCGTCCGCGAGGTGCGGATCGGCCGTGCGCGGCGCCACGGCGAAACCGCCCAGCGCCTGCCGCCAGTCGTAGGAGATCAGCTGGACCGCCTGCGCCAGGTTCAAGGAGCCGTACGTCGGATGCGTCGGGATCGACAGCACCGCATGCGCGCGGTACACGTCCTCGTTGCTCATGCCGTAGCGCTCGGACCCGAAAAGGAACGCCACCTGATGGGCGCCCTCCTCCGAGGGAGGTGTCGCCGCGAGTTCGCCGAACAGCGCGCGAGGCTCGCGCGTCGGCGGGCCGAAATCCCTCGGCGTCATCGCCGTGGCGCAGACGAAGGTGCAACCGTCGAGCGCGTCCTCGACGCGGTCGACGATGCGCGCGCGGGCCAGGATGTCGGCCGCCCCGCTGGCCATCGCGACGGTCTCCTCCTGGCTCAGCACGTCGGCGAAGCGCGGCCGCACCAGCACCAGGTCGCGGAAGCCCATCACCTTCATCGCCCGCGCGGCCGCGCCGACGTTGCCGGGGTGGCTGGTCTCGATCAGCACGAAACGTGTCGGATCCGACGTCGGAGGGCGGGCGGTCGTGCCGGAGTCAGCCGGGGGCATAGGGGAAACCACGAGTCTGTGTCAAAATGGTCGATTATCCGCGCCGGACCCACCTCGTTCCGATTCCATCCGAACCGAAGGTCGCCAGGTCCGACGCCCGCTCTTTCCTTTCGCCAGTCCACTTCCCAGCACAGGAACCGTCCCGCATGACGCAAGCCGCTCACCATCCCATGCTCAACGTCGCCATCAAGGCGGCGCGTACCGCCGGCGCGATCATCAACCGCGCGTCGATGGACCTGGACATCCTGAAGATCAACACCAAGTCGCCCAACGACTTCGTGACCGAAGTGGACCAGGCCGCCGAGCAGGCGATCATCGAGACGCTGCTGCAGGCCTACCCCGACCACGGCATCCTGGCCGAAGAATCCGGTCGCGAATTCGGCGCGAAGCACTCCGAGTACCAGTGGATCATCGACCCGCTGGACGGCACGACCAACTTCATCCACGGCCTGCCGTTCTACTGCGTGTCGATCGCGCTGGCGCACCGCAACATCGTGCAGCAGGCCGTCGTCTACGACCCGACCCGCAACGACCTTTTCTACGCGACCAAGGGCCGCGGCGCCTACCTGAACGACAAGCGCATCCGCGTGAGCAAGCGCACCCGCATGAGCGACGCGCTGATCGGCACGGGTTTCCCGTTCCGCCGCGGCGACAACTTCAAGCGCTACCTGAAGATGTTCGAGGACGTCATGACCCAGGTCGCCGGCGTGCGCCGCCCGGGCGCGGCCGCGCTGGACCTGTGCTATGTGGCCGCGGGCCACTATGACGGCTTCTTCGAGACCGGCTTGAACCCGTGGGACGTGGCCGCAGGCTCGCTGATCATCCAGGAAGCGGGCGGCCTGGTGGGCAACTTCACCGGCGAGCCGGACTTCCTGCACCAGCGCGAGATCGTGGCCGGCACGCCGCGCATCTACGGCCCGCTGGTCCAGATCCTGGCGCCCTACACCCGCGTGATCACGCAGGACGCGCTGGACGCGGATGCAGAGGCGGCGGCCGGCGGAGATGCGACCGACAAGCCCGCCCCCAAGAAGAAGGCCGCGACCGCCACCGAAGGGGGAACCGACGCGCCGAAGAAACGCGCGCCGGTGCGCATCAAGAAGACCGACGGCAGCGCAGAAGCCTGATTCCATCGGCACTTCCGGCGATCGACGGCGCCGTCGACGCCATTCCACGAAGCCCTCCCCTTGGAGGGCTTTGTCGTTTTTGGCGCGAACGGTTGAAGCGCCGGCGGATGGCGCAGGCCTAGCATGGCTGCAAGCATTTCGCAGAACGGAGCCCGCATGAACAAGCGTCAACCCCTCAGGCCTGCCGCACGGGCGCGTCCACGGCATCCTGGTCGACGAGGTGTTCTACATCGTCCGGCTGGATCCCGAACATCGCCTCTGCCAATGAGCCCGGAGCGACCGATCATGAACAACGGCCATGCCCTACACTCGTTCTCCAATCAGCCACCCCAGCGCCCTCAGCCCGAGGGCGTTGTCCATTTCCCGTCCGCACCGCTCCCGATGACCAGCGCCGTCCCTGCCGATTTCAGCCATCACACGCCCATGATGCAGCAGTACTTCGGCCTGAAAGCCGAGCATCCGGACACGCTGCTCTTCTACCGGATGGGGGACTTCTACGAGGTCTTCTTCGACGACGCCCGCAAGGCCAACGCGCTGCTGGATGTCACGCTCACCACCCGCGGCCAGAGCGGCGGCGAACCGGTGGTCATGGCCGGCGTGCCGGTGCATTCGCTGGAGTCCTACCTCGCCAAGCTGATCAAGCTCGGCGAGTCCGTCGCCATCGCCGAGCAGACCGGCGAGGTCGGCGTCGGCAAGGGTCCCGTCGAGCGCAAGGTGCAGCGCCTCGCCACGCCCGGCACCGTCATCGACCAGGAGCTGCTCGCCGACAAGCAGGACGCCATCCTTCTGTCCATCGCGACCCAGGGCAAGACCCTGGGCCTGGCCTGGCTCTCGATGACGCAAGGGCAGATCGGTCTGGCGCAATGCAGCGAACGCGACCTGCCGTCGTGGATCGCCCGCCTCTCGCCGGCCGAAGTCCTGGTCGACCGTGAGAAGCACCCGCAGGCCGTGCTGGCCGCCAAGCTGCCGATCACCAACCGCCAGAGCTGGCAGTTCGACGCGCGGCTGGGCAGCCGCAAGCTCTGCGAGCAGCTCGGCGTGATCAATCTGCAGGGCCTGAATGCCCACGACCTGCCCGTCGCCCATGCGGCCGCCTCCTGCCTGCTGTCCTATGCCGAAAGCACGCAGGGCACACGCGCGCTGAGCCATGTGAAGAGCCTGCGCGTGGTGCGCGCATCCGACCTGCTGGACCTGCCGCCCGCCACCCAGCGCAACCTGGAGTTGACGCAGACGCTGCGCGGCGAAACCTCGCCCACGCTGCTGTCGCTGCTGGACACGTGCCGCACCGGCATGGGCAGCCGCTCGCTGCGCCACTGGCTGCTGCATCCCGAGCGCGACCGCGCCGCCGCGCGCGAGCGCCAGGACGCCATCGCCGAGCTGATCAGCACCGGCTCCGAGCCGCTGCGCGAGGCTTTCCGCCAGGTCTCGGACGTCGAACGCATCACTGCGCGCATCGCGCTGCGCCAGGTGAAGCCGCGCGAACTCTCCGGTCTGCGCGCGACGCTGCTGATCCTGCCCGAACTGGCCCAGACCGTGCCCGGCGGCTCGGTCCTGCTGGAGCAACTCTCCGAAGGCCTGCGCGCCTCGCCGCACATCGCCGAGCTGCTGACCCGCTCGATCGCCGAGGAGCCGCAGGCGCTGATCCGGGATGGCGGGGTGATCGCCAAGGGCTTCGACGAGGAGCTCGACGACCTGCGCGCCGTGCAGACCGACTGCGACAAGTTCCTGCTGGAGATGGAAGTCCGCGAACGCGCGCGCACCGGCATCAACAACCTGCGCGTCAAGTTCAACAAGGTGCACGGCTTCCACATCGAGGTCACCAACAGCGGCCTCGGCAAGATCCCCGCCGACTACACGCGCCGTCAGACGCTGACGAACGCCGAACGGTTCATCACGCCGGAACTCAAGGCCTTCGAGGACAAGTCGCTGTCCGCGAACGAACGCGCGCTGGCCCGCGAGAAGATGCTCTTCGAACTGGTCATCGACCAGCTCACCGAGGAACTGCCGGCGCTGAGCCGCCTGGCGCGCTCGCTCGCGTCCCTGGACGTGCTGGCCGCGCTGGCGGAGCGCGCGGCCACGCTCAACTGGTGCCGCCCCGAATTCGTCCCGCATCCCTGCATCGACATCCAGGGCGGCCGCCACCCCGTGGTCGAGGCGCGCCTGCGCGAGACCGGCGCCGGCGAGTTCATGGCCAACGACTGCCGGCTAGACGCCCGCACCAAGCTGATGGTGATCACCGGCCCCAACATGGGCGGCAAGAGCACCTTCATGCGGCAGGTCGCCTTGATCGCGCTGCTGGCGGCGATCGGCGCCTACGTGCCGGCGACCGCCTGCCGGCTCGGGCCGATCGACGCGATCCACACGCGCATCGGCGCGGCGGACGACCTCGCGAACGCCCAGTCGACCTTCATGCTGGAGATGACCGAGGGCGCCGCCATCCTGCACAGCGCCACCGAGCAGTCGCTGGTGCTGATGGACGAGATCGGTCGAGGCACCTCGACCTTCGACGGCCTGGCGCTGGCCGGCGCGATCGCCACCCATCTGCACGACAAGTGCCGCGCGTTCACGCTGTTCGCGACACATTACTTCGAGCTGACCGAGTTCCCGACCAAGCACCCGCAGGCGGTCAACATGCATGTGTCGGCAGTCGAGAAAGGCGAGGACATCGTCTTCCTGCACGAGATCCAGCCCGGTCCCGCGAGCCGCAGCTACGGCGTGCAGGTCGCGCGGTTGGCCGGCATGCCGGGCCCGGTGGTGCGACAGGCCCGCGCGGCGCTGGAGGCGCTCGAAGCCCGCGCCACGGAAGGCGAGACGCAGATCGACCTGTTCGCCGCACCGCCGGAACCCGCGCCGGGCGCGGCGGTCGAGGAACCGTCCGAACTGCTGGACGCGTTGCGCGACCTGGATCCCGATGCGCTGAGCCCGCGCGAAGCCCACGCGGCGCTCTACCAGCTCAAGCTGCTGGCCGCCGGCCGCGCCTGAGTCGCCACCGAGCCCTTCGCCCGAGCCCGCCCATGGACACCGCCCAGACCCTCGTCTTCTCGCATGCCAACGGGTTCCCGGCGGGCTGCTACCGGGTGCTGTTCGAGCGCTGGCGCGACGCGGGGTGGACGGTGCACGCGCTGCCGCGCATCGGCCACGATCCGCGTTATCCGGTGACCAGCAACTGGCCGCATCTGCGCGACGAGCTGCTGCACTTCATCCAGGACGAGGTCCGTCCGACCGGACCGGTGATGCTGGCCGGGCACTCGCTGGGCGGGCTGCTGTCGCTGCTGGTGGCGTGCCGCAAGCCGGGGCTGGCGCGAGGGCTGGTGATGCTGGACTCGCCGGTGATCGACGGCTGGCGCGCGCACAGTGTCCGGGTGGTCAAGTCGACCGGCCTGATGAAGCGCATCTCCCCAGGCAAGATCTCGCATCAGCGGCGCTACGAATGGCCCAGCCTCGACGAGGCGCACGCGCACTTCGCCGCCAAGCACAAGTTCGCGCGCTGGGATCCCCGCGTGCTGAAGGACTACATCGCCAGCGGCTTCGATGCGCACGAGGACGGCCAGGTCCGCCTGGGCTTCCAGCGAGAGATCGAAACCCGCATCTACAACACGTTGCCGCACAACCTGCCGCGCATCCTGAAGGGTCATGCGCCGCGTTGCCCGGTGGCCTTCATCGCGGGCACGCAGTCGGAGGAACTCCGGCATGCCAACGCGGCCGGTTCCAAGGCGCTCGCCAAGGACCTGTTCCGCTGGTTCGAAGGCACCCACCTCTACCCCTTCGAAAGACCCGACGACACGGCGTCGCTCGTCCTCGAACTGATGGGCGAGATCGATGCCCGAGTCGAGGCCCGAATCGAAGCCCCGATCGAGGCCAAAACGGCATCGCTATAATCTCCTTTTACCACCACGGCGTTTTCGGGATTCCGGTCGGAAATCCCGGCGCTGCAAGACAATGACCAAGTACGTCTTCGTCACCGGCGGTGTCGTGTCCTCTCTCGGCAAGGGCATCGCATCAGCCTCCCTGGCGGCCCTCCTCGAGTCCCGCGGCCTCAACGTCACCCTGATCAAGCTGGATCCCTACATCAACGTGGATCCGGGGACGATGTCGCCGTTCCAGCACGGTGAAGTGTTCGTGACCGACGACGGCGCGGAGACCGACCTGGACCTGGGTCACTACGAGCGCTTCATCACCACGCGGATGAAGAAGAGCAACAACTTCACCACCGGACAGATCTACATGTCGGTGCTGGAGAAGGAACGTCGCGGCGACTACCTCGGCAAGACCGTCCAGGTGATCCCGCACATCACCAACGAGATGCAGGACTTCATCCGTCGCGGCGCCGGTCACGGCACGCCGGACGCGGTGGACGTGGCGATCGTCGAGATCGGCGGCACGGTCGGCGACATCGAGTCGCTGCCCTTCCTCGAAGCCGCGCGCCAGATGAGCCTGAAGATGGGTCCCACGAACGTCGCATTCGTGCACCTGACCTACGTGCCCTGGATCGCCGCCGCCGGCGAGCTCAAGACCAAGCCCACCCAGCACACGGTGCAGAAGCTTCGCGAGATCGGCATCCAGCCCGACGCGCTGCTGTGCCGCGCCGACCGCCGCGTGCCGGACGACGAGCGCGAGAAGATCTCGCTGTTCACCAACGTGCCCGAGTACGGCGTGATTTCCATGTGGGACGTGAACACCATCTACAAGGTGCCGCGCGTGCTGCATGAACAGGGCCTGGACCAGCTGATCTGCACCAAGCTCCAGCTCAACACCAAGTCCACCGACCTGAAGCGCTGGGACACGCTGGTCAACGAGGTCGAGAACCCCAAGACCGAAGTCACCATCGCCATGTGCGGCAAGTACACCGACCTGTCGGACAGCTACAAGTCGCTGAACGAGGCGCTGCGCCACGCCGGCATCCACAACCACGCCCGCGTCAACATCGAGTATGTGGACTCAGAGACGCTGGACGCGGAACACTCGAAGCAGCTGGACAAGTACGACGCGATCCTGGTGCCGGGCGGCTTCGGCAAGCGCGGCGTCGAGGGCAAGATCCTCGCCGCCCAGTACGCCCGCGAACACAAGACGCCTTACCTGGGCATCTGCCTGGGCATGCAGGTCGCGACCATCGAATACGCGCGCCACAAGGCGCATCTGGACGGCGCGAACTCGACCGAGTTCGAACCCGACGCGCCGCACAAGGTGATCGCGCTGATCGACGAATGGCAGGACGCGGACGGCTCCATCCAGAAGCGCACGGCCCAGTCCGACCTCGGCGGCACGATGCGCCTGGGGGCGCAGAGTTCCGACGTGAAGCCGGGCACGCTGGCCTACGAGATCTACGGCCCGGTCGTGAACGAGCGTCACCGCCACCGCTACGAAGCCAACGAGGCCTACCTGGACCAGCTGCAGGACGCCGGCCTGGTGATCTCGGCGATCACGCAGCGCGAGAAGTTGACCGAGATCGTCGAGCTGCCGCGCAACGTGCACCCCTGGTACATGGGCGTGCAGTTCCACCCGGAGTTCAAGTCGACCCCGTGGGACGGCCACCCATTGTTCATCGCGTTCATCAAGGCCGCGCTGGAACACAAGGCCAAGGCCGGTCACGAGGTCAGCGCGCCCGCGGCGGCCTGAGCCCTCGGGATCCGGGACGACTTCAGACACCAACGATCAGAGACACCGCCCATGCCCGCCTTCATCATTGCCGACGTGACCGTGACCGACGCCGACCAGATGGCGAAGTACCGCGAATGGAGCACGAAGGCGATGCAGGAGCATGGCGCGGAAGTGCTGGTCCGCGGCGGCGCGTTCGAGGTGCTGGAAGGCCCCTGGACGCCGAACCGCCTGGTGGTGCTGAAGTTCCCCGACCGCGAGGCTGCGAAGCGTTTCTACGCTTCCGAGACTTACCAGCACGCCAAGTCGTTGCGCGAGCATGCCGGCGTCATGCGCATGATCGTGGTCGACGGCGTCTGATCCCCCGCCATGCCCGACACGAGCCATCGCGCCGCCAGCCTGTCCAGACGGACGGCGAGCGGCCCGGTGGCTTTTTTTCGTCCCCCATTCAGGCCGCAGGTTGTTCAGCACAGGTAACCCGTTGCTGGCACCATGCGCGCCGACCGAGTTTTTTCACTTCTGGAGACTGTTCCCATGAGCGCCATTGTTGACATCGTCGGCCGAGAGATCCTCGACAGCCGCGGCAACCCCACCGTGGAATGCGACGTGCTGCTGGAGTCCGGCGTGATGGGCCGCGCCGCCGTGCCGTCGGGCGCGTCGACCGGCTCGCGCGAAGCCATCGAACTGCGTGACGGCGACAAGTCGCGCTACCTGGGCAAGGGCGTGCTGAAGGCCGTCGAGCACATCAACACCGAGATCTCGGAAGCCGTGCTGGGCCTGGACGCCTCCGAGCAGGCCTTCCTGGACAAGACCCTGATCGACCTGGACGGCACCGAGAACAAGAGCCGCCTGGGCGCCAACGCGATGCTGGCCGTGTCGATGGCCGTGGCGCGCGCCGCCGCGGAAGAGTCGGGCCTGCCGCTGTACCGCTACTTCGGCGGCATGAGCGGCAACCAGTTGCCGGTGCCGATGATGAACGTCATCAACGGCGGGGCGCACGCCAACAACTCGATCGATCTGCAGGAACTGATGATCATCCCCGTGGGCGCGCCGTCGTTCCGCGAGGCGCTGCGCTGGGGCGCGGAAGTCTTCCATGCGCTGAAGAAGATCATCGACGCCAAGGGCATGTCGACGGCGGTCGGCGACGAAGGCGGCTTCGCCCCGAACGTCGAGAACCATGAAGCCGCGATCCAGATGATCCTGGAAGCGATCGACAAGGCCGGCTACACCGCCGGCGAGCAGATCGCCCTGGGCCTGGACTGCGCCGCCAGCGAGTTCTACAAGGACGGCAAGTACGTGCTGGAAGGCGAAGGCGGCATCCAGCTGTCGGCCGAACAGTGGACCGACATGCTGGCCACCTGGGTCGACAAGTACCCCATCATCTCGATCGAGGACGGCATGGCCGAAGGCGACTGGGACGGCTGGAAGCACATCACCGAGAAGCTGGGCGACAAGGTGCAGCTGGTGGGCGACGACCTGTTCGTCACCAACACCAAGATCCTGAAGGAAGGCATCGACAAGGGCATCGCCAACTCGATCCTGATCAAGATCAACCAGATCGGCACGCTGACCGAGACCTTCGCCGCCATCGAGATGGCCAAGCGCGCCGGCTACACGGCCGTGATCTCGCACCGTTCGGGCGAGACCGAGGACTCGACCATCTCCGACATCGCCGTCGGGCTGAACGCCGGCCAGATCAAGACGGGTTCGCTGTCGCGCTCGGACCGCATGGCCAAGTACAACCAGCTGCTGCGCATCGAGGAAGACCTGGGCGACGTGGCGGTGTACCCCGGTCGCGCGGCGTTCTACAACCTGCGCTGATCGCCGGCGGCCCTCCTCTGCCCTGGCAGAAGGGCGTCGACGACAGGGGCGGCGCGGGCGCTCCCCGCGTTCGAAGGGCAGGCCTGCGGGCCTGCCCTTTTTCGTTGCAGCTAAACTCGCGGCCTGTGAAAGCCCTGGCCATCGTCCTCACCGCGTTCCTTGTCGCCATCCAGGCTCAGCTCTGGTTCGGCAAGGGCGGCCTGGCCCGCGGCGTGCAGCTGCGCGCCGAGCTGCGCGAGCAGGCCGACGCCAACGAGAAGGCCCGCGCGCGCAACACGCAGCTGCAGGCCGAACTGCTGGACCTGCGAGAAGGCCTCGAGATGGTCGAGGAAAAGGCCCGCATGGAACTGGGCATGGTCAAGCCGGACGAGGTCTTCGTCCCGCTGCGCCGCTGAACTTCCACATTCCCGCATGCTGTCGCCGATGGATGCTCTGTTCGCCTGGGCGCTCTCGCCCGCTTTCCATGCCCTCGGCAGCCCGATCAGCTGGCTGGAGCTCGTCGCGTTCGCGCTGGCGATCTGGATGGTCGTCTGCAACATGCGCGTGCAGGTGATGGCATGGCCGCTGGCACTGACCAGTTCGCTGCTCTACTTCCTGCTGTTCTGGAGCGGCAAGCTCTACGGCGAGGCCACGTTGCAGCTGCTGTTCGCCGCGCTGGCGCTGTGGGGCTGGTGGCAGTGGATGCGCGGGCGCACCGCGGACGGCGACGCGCTGCATGTGCGCACGCTCGGCCCCAAGGGCCGTCTCACCGCCGTGCTGTTCACGCTCGCGGCCTGGCCGCTGCTGGGACTGTTCCTGCAGCACCGCACCGATTCCCCCCTCCCCTATTGGGATGCCCTCCCGACGGTGGCCAGCATCACCGGACAGTGGCTGCTCGGCCGCAAGTACCAGGAGAACTGGCCCGTCTGGGTGATGGTCAACCTGGTCAGCATCGGGCTGTTCGCGCTCAAGGGCTACTGGCTGACGGTCGTGTTGTACGCGGTGTTCGTGCCGATGTCCGTGGCGGGCTGGCGCGCCTGGCAGCGACAGCTGCGGCCCGCGGCGATCGCCGCTTGAACGGCGACGCCTGACCCCGTCGACCCGAAGCGTCCACGCCGGCTGTCCTCCATGACCTTGCACATCGCCCTCGTCGGCGCCGAGAGCACCGGCAAGAGCCGGCTCGGGGTCTCGCTGCTCACGCACCTGAGCACCCAGACGCGGCTGCGCTGCGCGCTGGTCGGCGAATACCTGCGCGAGTGGTGCGAGCGCGAACAGCGCACGCCGCGCCCCGACGAGCAGCGCGCGATCGCCGAGGAGCAATGGCGCCGGGGCGAAGCCGCCGCGTTGGATCACGACCTCGTCCTGCACGACACGACGCCGTTGATGACCGCCGTCTACAGCGAGCTGCTCTTCGACGACGTCAGCCTCTACCCGTTCGCGCTGCAGGTCCAGGCCCGCATGGACGCCACGCTGCTGATGGCGCTGGACCTGCCCTGGGTCGGCGACAACATGCGCGACGGCCCGCATGCGCAACAGCCGACGGACCGGCTGCTGCGCCGCGCGCTGCGTGACGCAGGCCTGGGCTACAGCCTGGTCTCGGGCGCGGGCCTGGAGCGCGTCCAGCAGGCGCTCAACGCGCTCGGCCCGCTGCTGAGGCCGCATCTCGGACGCGAGGACGGCCTCTTCGGTCGTCTCCTCCAGCGAGAGGAAAGCCTGAGCGGCCAGGAGGGCTGGTTGGGCTGCGAACTCTGCGACGACCCGGCGTGCGAGCACGCCAGCCGCACTGCCGGCCGCGCGACGGCACGCCAGCCGCGCGGCTGAACGCGGCGCTCACGGCGCCGCCACACAGCCGAGGCACAATCCGCCGCTTCGCCATCGCAAACATTTGCGGACAGTGCGTTGTCGCGTTTCATGGCGTTCCTGGAGCCTTCCCCCGATGAACCGTCCTTCCGTCCGCCGCCCGATCGGCGCCCTCGCCATGCTGCTGAGCGCGGCGCTGCTCGCCGCCTGCGGATCGCTGAGCTCTTCCGGACCGCAGGCCCCGCTGCCGCCCGCGCTGGATGCGACCGCCGCCAGGACGGCCCAGCCCGCAAAACCCGTGACAGGCTCGGTCGCCGTCAAGGTGCTGGCGATCAACGATTTCCACGGCAACCTGCTCCCGCCTGCCGGCGGCATCAAGCTGCCGGACCCGCAAAATCCCGACAAGACGATCACGCTGGCCGCCGGCGGCGCCGAGCGCATGGCCACGGTGGTGGCGCAGATCAAGGCGAAAAACCCCAACCACGTGTTCGTGGCCGCAGGCGACCTGGTGGGCGCGAGCCCGTTGCTGTCGGCGCTGTTCCATGACGAGTCGACGATCGAGTCGCTCGGCATGATGGGCTTGGACCTCTCCTCGGTCGGCAATCACGAGTTCGACCAGGGCATCGACGAGCTGCTGCGCAAGCAGCGCGGCGGTTGCCACCCGAAGGACGGCTGCAAGGGCCCGACCGAATTCAAGGGCGCGAAGTACCAGTACCTGGCCGCCAGCACCATCGACGAGAAGACCGGCCAGTCGGTGCTGCCGGCCTACGCGATCAAGCGCTTCGACGGCGTGCCGGTGGGCTTCATCGGCCTGTCCCTGAAGGGCACGCCGGAGCTGGTCAGCCCGACCGGCATCCGCGGCCTGCGTTTCGACGACGAAGCCGAGACGATCAACCGCCTGGTGCCCGAACTGGACCGCCAGGGCGTGCACGCCTTCGTCGTGCTGATCCACGAAGGCGGCTACCCGACCGGCGGCATCAACGACTGCCCGGAGATCTCGGGCCCGATCGTCGACATCGTCAAGAAGCTGGACAAGCGCGTCGGCCTGATCGTCTCGGGTCACACGCACCGCGCCTACAACTGTCGCATCGACGGCCGCCTCGTCACCAGCGGCGACAAGTACGGCACCCTGGTCACCGAAATCGACCTGACCCTGGACCGCGCCACCGGCACGATGACCGAGGTCCGCGCCAACAACGTCGTGGTGCGCCCGGAGACCGCCAAGGACCCGCGCCAGACGCTGCTGATCAGCAGCTACCAGCATGTGGCGCAGCCGCTGATCGAACGGAAGGTCGGTTTCCTGGCGCAGGCGCTGAGCAAGGAAGGCAACGACAGGAACGACGGCGGCGGCACGACAATGGGCCAGCTCGTGGCCGACGCGATGCTGGCCGCAACGCGCGCGCCGGAGAACGGCGGCGCGCAGGTCGCGTTCCAGAACATCGGCGGCGTGCGCACCGGGCTGATCCACCGCGCGGACGACACGGTCACCTTCGGCGACCTGTTCGCGGCACTGCCGTTCTCGAACGCGCTGGTGGTGGTGGAACTGTCAGGCGCGCAGCTGCAGGCCGTGCTGGAAGAACAATGGTGGGCCAACGACCCGAAGAAATTCCTGCCGCTGCAGACCTCGCACGGCTTCAACTACCGCTGGGACAACCGCCGCCCGTTCGGCTCGCACGTGGTGCCCGGGAGCATGACGCTGAACGGCCGGGCAATCACGCCGGACCAGAAGATCCGCGTCGCCATCAACAACTTCCTGCAGGTCGGCGGCGACAGCTTCAAGACCTTCACGACCGCGCGACTGGTGCAGACCGGACCGATGGACGTGGACGCGCTGGAGGCCTACTTCAAGGCCCATGGGACCCAGCGCGTGAAGGCCACGGCGCTGGATCGGGTCGTGCGCGTGGATACGCCCTGACCGCATTCGAAGAACGACTCCGGAAAGCCAGGCGCGGGCTCTCCGCGACGCAGGGGGCATCGCGTCCGCGAACCCCCAGCATCACTCCGGCCCCACCAGCGCTCGTTGACCCCGGTTCTTGGCGAGGCGCTCGGTGAGGCATCTGGTTACTGGACGTTCTTCGAGCCCGGGGCCTGGTACTGGGGGTCGGTGAAGAGTTCGCCGACATCCACCGGGTCGAAGACGTAGTGGTTGCCGCAGAACTCGCAGCCAATCTCGACGCCGCCCAGCTCGGCCAGGATCTCGTCAACTTCCTGTCTGCCCAGGCCCAGCAGCATGCGGCCGACGCGCTCGCGTGAGCAGGTGCAGGCAAAACGCGGGTACTGCGGATCGAAGCGGCGGACGTTCTCTTCCCAGAAGAGGCGGCGCAGGATGGTGTCGCTGTCCAGGGTCAGCAGCTCTTCCGCGGTCAAGGTCGCGGCCAGCATGCTGATGCGGTTGTAGGCTTCCTCCATCTCCTCGCGCGCGACGCCCGAGCTGGCGCCCGGCTCGAGGTTGCCCTCGCCTTCGATCGGCAGGCGCTGGATCAGCAGGCCGGCAGCGAGCTGGTCGTTGGCGGCCAGCACCAGCGTGGTCTCCAATTGCTCGGACTGCCGCATGTAGTGCTGCAGCACATCGCTGAGCTTCTCCAGCGGCTGCCCCTGCGGACCGCTCAGCGGTACGACGCCCTGATACGGCTGCTGGCCCGGGAGACGGTCCTTCGGATCGAGCGTGATCGCGACTCGGCCCTGGCCGTGCACGTTGAGCATCTGCTGCAGGGTCGCGCCGTCGACCACCGTCTCGCGCGTCTTGGCGGTGGAGCGGAAGCTCGCATCCGGCTGCACCTCGACGACCGCCAGCTTCAGCGGTCCATCACCCATCACCTGGAAGATCAGCGCGCCGTTGAACTTGATGTTGGCCTGCATGAGGACGCCGGCCGCAGTCATCTGGCCGAGCAGGTCGCGCACCGCCGGCGCCAGCGGCTCCTTGCGGCGGCCCAGCAGTTCCTTCCAGCTGTCGTCGAGCCGGACCAGCATGCCGCGCACGGGCAGGCCTTCGAAGAGGAATTTGTGGAGCTCGCTCGGAGCGGGCTTGATCGTCGTGACGGGCGTGGCCATGGGGTTCCTTTGAATTCGAGTTATCTGGGGGCGGATTGAGGATCGTCAATGCGCGGGCTGTCGATGCGGACGAGTTCCTCGGCGTAGCGCTGGCCGTTCCTGACGTAATGGGCGGCGCTCATCGCCAGGCCCTGGATCTGCTGCGGCGTGAGCTCGCGCACGACCCGCGCGGGCGAGCCGACGATGAGACTGCCGTCGGGGAATTCCTTGCCTTCGGTGACCAGCGCGCCGGCGCCGACCAGGCAGTTGGCGCCGATGCGCGCGCCGTTGAGCACGACCGCGCCGATGCCGATCAGCGCGTTGTCGCCGACACTGCAGCCGTGCAGCATGACCTGGTGGCCGACGGTGACGTTGCGGCCGAGGACCAGCGGCATGCCGGCGTCGGCGTGCAGGACACTGCCGTCCTGGATGTTGCTGCCGGCGCCGATGGTGAGGTGCTCGCTGTCGCCGCGCAGGACGGCGTTGAACCAGACGCTGACGTCGTCGCCGAGCGTGACGCGGCCGACGACCTGCGCGCTGTCGGCGACCCAGACGCCGGTGCCGAGTCCCGGCGTGTGTTCGCCGAGGCGGTAGACGGCCATGCGCTGCTCCAGCTTTTCCAAAAGGGATAATTCTACGAATGGAACTTCGAACCCGCGCGCTGCAGGTGCTTCTGATCGCGGATCCGCAGGCCAAGGCGCTGGCGGCCCGGGCGCTGTACGCGGTCGCCACCGGCGCCGACGCCGCGCCGGCCTCGGAAGCAGCGGTCGACGCGGTCACGCTCGACACCGCCGCCCGCCTCGCGCCCGACACCGAGCCGCCCGGCCGCCCCGAGCGACCGCGCCTGCTCGCGGCCGTGAAGGTGGCCTCCCGCTCGCCCTTCACGCCGGAAGGCCGCGCGGCGCTGATCCATGCGATCGCGCACATCGAGTTCAACGCGATCAACCTGGCGCTGGACGCGGTCTGGCGCTTCCCCGGCATGCCGCGCGCGTACTACCTGGACTGGCTGCAGGTCGCGTCCGAGGAGGCGCTGCACTTCACGCTGCTCGACGAGCACCTGCGCGGCCTCGGCAAGTCCTACGGCGACTTCGACGCGCACGACGGCCTGTGGACGATGGCGATGCGCACCGCGGGCGACGTGCTCGCACGCATGGCGCTGGTGCCGCGCACGCTGGAGGCGCGCGGGCTGGACGCGACACCGCCGCTCCAGGCGAAGTTCGCGAAGGCCGGCGACATCCGCGCGGTGGAGATCCTCGACGTGATCCTGCGCGACGAGGTCGGCCACGTTCGCATCGGCAACTACTGGTACCGCCACCTGTGCCGCGAGCGCGGGCTGGATCCGCTGACGCTCTATCCCGAGCTCGTCGAACGCTACGAGGCGCCGCGGCTGCGCCCGCCGTTCAACGTCGAGGCGCGCAGCGCCGCCGGCTTCAGCGACGAAGAGATCGCCTATCTCAGCTCATGAGGGCCGCCTCGCCTTCACTAGATCGCACTCTGAGCCCCGTGGCGTGACCCCCTTCGTTATGATCTGGCATCTACCTGCCCCGCCATGACCAAGAAGTTCGCATTCCTCGACAAGATTCACCTGGGCGACTGCCGGGATGCTCTTGCGCGCATCCCCGATGCTTCCATCGATCTCGTTGTCTCATCCCCTCCGTACAACATCGGCAAAGAGTACGAGGTTAAGAAGGCTCTCAAGCCATATTTGGATGAGCAAACTGAGGTGCTGCGCGAATGCTTCCGCGTGCTGAAGCCGACCGGGTCCATTTTCTGGCAGGTGGGATCATTTACCCACAATGGGATGCTCGTTCCTTTGGACGTCAAGTTCTTCCCCATTTTGGAAGAGCTTGGAATGCAGCCTCGCAATCGCATAGTCTGGGTACGGCAACATGGACTTCACGCCACAAAGAAGTTCTCTGGCCGCCACGAGACCATCTTGTGGTTCACCAAGACCGAAAACTTTCATTTCGACTTGGACGCAGTGCGGGTTCCTCAGAAATGGCAAAACAAGAAGGCCTTCCGCGGTGAGAACAAGGGCGAATTGACCTGCAATCCGGATGGAAAGAACCCGGGAGATGTTTGGGTCTTCCAGAACATCAAGCACAACCACGAAGAACAGACCATTCATCCGGCCCAGTTCCCCGAAGGCCTCATTGCCCGCATCCTGCTTGCAACAGTGCCCACTGGCGGAGTCGCATTCGACCCCTACATGGGAACCGGCACGGTGGCAGTGGTTGCGCGCGACCATGGTCGTCACTTCGCTGGAGCTGAGCTAAACGCCAGCTATCACAAAGTGGCAATGCATCGTCTTAGCGGGGAACCCGACGAGAACAACATGTTCCCGAATCTGAAGACGCTTCGAGCCTATGTGCGACGCACAGGCAAGCCGATTGAAAATTACCGCTTCGAAAAGCAAATCGGCAAAGTGGCATCGGATGGCGAAGCCGCGAAGATTTTCCCGGAGGAGTATCACGCCGAACAGCTCGTAGATCGGCTGCAGCACGAGGCTGATGCCTTCGAGGCACGAATTCATGGGCGCGAGATTCCCGTCGCTAAGGATCTCAACGGGAACGGCGCAAAGAAGCTGAAGGAGAAGGTTCACTCTCCCCCAGCAATGCCATTGTTCGAAGGAGAATAGCTACCCGAGTCCGGGTTACACGGAAGCTTGGGTGATCTTGAACTTCTCTCCTCGGCTCGATCTCTTGACTTCGAAAGACTGCATTTCGTGAGAGGCCACGGTGCGCGAGTAGCGAGCCGAGGAGTACTTGGTCCACATAGCAGGCTGCAGTCCCTCATCCCCCATCAAGCCAACGATTCGCATCGGAGCAGTAAAGATCCCGGAATGGATCGTATTCATCTGTGCCACCGCCTGCTCGTAATACAAGGTGCTATTCGACGCAGGCCACCAGCCACTCTTGGCGATGATGATGATCAGCCCCGTAGGCTTTCCATGAAAGATCGTCCCACTCCTGAAGAACGTCTCTGAGCGAACGGCATTGTTGAAGAAGAACGGATAGTTCGAGAACTGCACTTCCGCTAGTACACCGTTCTTTGCGAAGTCAATTCCCACTCCCAAGACGCCAAGCTCATTGGGAATTGGCATCCCCGCCTTCCAGCTTCTCGCAACGAGAGCATTCTGAATTGCGGCATTCGTGCCCACCACATCAAAGATCGCATTCCCCTGAAGGCCATCTTGATCGGAGGCCTTGAGGTGCAGCGGCATTTCTTGGAGGACTTGTCCAAGTTCCATCCACTCCGCAGCAAAGGTGGAACTAATCACCTTGTCTGCGCCGTTGTAGTCGTTGTAAGCAATACGCATAAGCTCCCTACTCATTGTTGTGTGGCGCGAATGGTACGACGTTGCAAGATGGTTGACGAGGCGACCATCGACAAGGTGTCGCCAATCACGCACAGCCACGTCCGCATCGGCAACCACTGGTACCGCCATCTGTGCCGCGAGCGCGGGCTGGATCCGCTGACGCTCTATCCCGAGCTCGTCGAGCGCTACGAGGCGCCGCGGCTGCGCCCGCCGTTCAACGTCGAGGCGCGCAGCGCCGCCGGCTTCAGCGACGAAGAGATCGCCTACCTGAGCAGTTGACGGCCGCGCTGCCTGCAAACTTCGGCGAAGCTGCTGCTGCAAGCGTCCCCTGCCAGCCCAAGAAGGCTGACCCGCCCGTGCCATCCGGCGCGGGCGCCGAGATCCCCGACACTCCCGCCCATGACCCGCATCCAAGCCAATCTGCTGCTGACCCTGATCGCGATGATCTGGGGCTCGGCGTTCGTCGCCCAGGCCCACGGCATGGAGAGCATCGGTCCGATGATGTTCACCGGGATCCGCTTCCTGATCGGCGCGCTGGTGGTGCTGCCGCTCATCGTTCGCGAGCGCCGCGCGCCGGGCGCGACGGTGCTGCGCGGCAGCGACGCGCTGAAGATCATGGGACTGGGCGCGCTGCTGACCACGGGCGCGGCGCTGCAGCAGATCGGCATCCAGTACACCTCGGTCACCAACGCCGGCTTCCTGACCGCGCTGTACGTGCCGCTGGTGCCGCTGCTGGGCTGGCTGGTGCTGCGCCACCTGCCGCACTGGTCGGTGTGGCCGGGGGCGCTGGCCTGCCTGGTGGGCGCCTTCCTGCTGTCGGGCGCGCACGAACTGAACATCGGCGCGGGCGACGCCTGGGTCATCGCGTCCTCGCTGCCCTGGGCGGTGCACGTGCTGCTGGTGGGCATGGTCGCGGACCGGATGAACGCGCCGTTCACCGTGGCCGGCGGGCAGTTCCTGTTCTGCGGCGTGGCCGCGCTGGTCTGGGCGCTGTTCTTCGAATCGTGGAGCTGGGCCGGCATCCAGGCCGCCGCCGGGCCCATCCTCTACACCGGCGTGCTGTCGGTGGGCGTGGCCTTCACCGGCCAGGTCGTCGCGCAGCGCTACGCGCACGCGGCGGACGCCGCGATCATCCTGTCGTCCGAGACGCTGTTCGCCGCCGTCTTCGGTTACCTGATGATGGGCGACCGCCTCAACGGCGCCGGACTGCTGGGCTGCGCGCTGATCCTGGGCGCGATGCTGCTGATCCAGCTGCTGCCGATGCTGCGCGTGCTGCGGCCGCGCACGGCCTGACCCTCGTGTCGCCCCCGGCCCTCGCAGGTTCGCGCGGGTCCACGCCCAGGCTCAGTCCAACGGGAACGCGCTCGTCTTCTTGACAGTGCGCAGCACCAGCATCGAATTCGCCTTCGCCACGCCCGGCAGTTGCATGAGCACATGCGTGTGCAGGCGCTCCAGGTCTTCCGCGTCCTTGTAGGCGAATCGCAGCAGGTAGTCGTTGCTGCCGGCGACGTAGAAGCAGTCGAGGATGTCGGACGCGTCCTTCACGGCCTGCTCGAACTCGGCCAGCGCGGCGGGCGTCATGCGCTCGACGTTGACGATGGTCCAGCTCGTCCCCGGCTTGCCGATCGCCTTGGGATTGAGCAGCGCGACGACGCGGTCGATCACGCCGGAGTCCTCCAGCCGCTTCACCCGCCGCAGGCAGGCCGACGGCGAGAGATGGACCTGTTGCGCGAGGTCCTGATTCGAGATGCGCGCGTCGCGCTGCAAGACCGCGAGGATCGCGCGGTGGATCGCATCCAGTTGCACTTCCTTGATCATGGACGGCATTCTGTTCGAAGAATCGTCCAGACCACCGCATCGGATTGCGTTGTTGCGGGTTTTCCCGCCGCCGGAACGCTCACCAATTGCGCGTGCGCTTGCCTAGACTGGGACCATCGCCCAGCCCCTCGCTGAGCCCATCGATCACGCGCGCCGAGCGCGCTCCGGGAGTCCTCATGTCCACCCCTGCCCGCCCCGATCTCGATGCCTACTGGATGCCGTTCACGGCGAACCGCCAGTTCAAGCAGGCGCCGCGCCTGCTGACGCGTGCCGACGGCATGTTCTTCACCGACGACCAGGGGCGGCAGATCCTGGACGGCGTCGCGGGCCTGTGGTGCGTGAACGCGGGCCACAACCGGCCTCGCATCGTGAAGGCGATCCAGGAGCAGGCGGCGGAACTCGACTTCGCGCCGCCGTTCCAGATGGCGCATCCGAAAGCGTTCGAGCTGGCGTCGCGACTGGCGGAGATCGCGCCCGAGGGCATGAACAAGGTGTTCTTCACCAACTCCGGGTCGGAGTCGGTGGAGACGGCGCTGAAGATCGCGCTGGCCTACCACCGCGTGCGCGGCGAAGGCCAACGCACGCGCTTGATCGGCCGCGAGCGCGGCTATCACGGCGTCAACTTCGGCGGCATGTCGGTGGGCGGGATGGTGGCGAACCGCAAGATGTTCGGCTCGCTGCTGGCGGGCGTCGACCACCTGCGCCACACGCACGACATCGGCCGCAACGCCTTCAGCGTCGGCCTGCCGCCGCACGGCGCGGAACTGGCCGACGACCTGGAACGGATGGTCGCGCTGCACGACGCGTCCACGATCGCCGCGGTGATCGTGGAACCCGTGGCCGGCTCGGCCGGCGTGCTGATCCCGCCGCAGGGCTACCTGCAGCGGCTGCGCGAGATCTGCGACAAGCACGGCATCCTGCTGATCTTCGACGAGGTCATCACCGGCTTCGGCCGCACCGGCAGTCCGTTCGCGGCGCAGACCTTCGGCGTGACGCCGGACCTGATGACGGTCGCCAAGGGCCTCACCAACGGCTGCGTGCCGATGGGCGCGGTGTTCGCGCAGCAGCGCATCCACGACACCTTCATGACCGGGCCGGAACACCTGATCGAGTTCTTCCACGGGTACACGTATTCGGCGCATCCGCTGGCGTGCGCGGCGGGTCTCGCGACGCTGGACACCTACGCGGAGGAAGGCCTGCTGACGCGGGCGTCGGAGCTGCAGGGCTACTTCGCCGAACAGCTCCACTCGCTGCGCGGCGAGCCCCATGTCATCGACGTGCGCAACCTCGGCCTGGTCGGCGGCGTCGAACTGTCGCCGCGCGCCGGCGAGCCGACCAAGCGCGCGTTCGAAACCTTCCTCGACTGCTGGCAGCAAGGCGTGCTGATCCGGACGACCGGCGACATCCTGGCGCTGTCGCCGCCGCTGATCGCAGAGCGGGAACACCTGGATCGGATGATCGATGCGATCCGGGTGGCGCTGCGGCGGTTGAAGTGATCAGCGGGCCGGCGTCGGGATCCCGGCGCCGACGCGACCACGCTCATCGTTTCCCCGTTTCAGAGGCGGCCGGTGCGCCGGCGCTTGCCTGGTCACGAACGGCTCGCCGGCGCTCCCTCTCATCGCGACGAGCGATCAGCGCCTTCGTCACCGCGGCCCTCTGCGGATTCCCGCTGCCCAGCACCCAGCTCCGGCAATGATCGACCTGGTCGCCGTCAGGACCCTTTGGCACCAGCAGATACACCAAACCGGCCTCCAGCGGCAGTCCGCACGCCGACGTCTCCGACTCGGTCCAGATGCGCGTGATCGGCGCGCCGGTCGTGGACTTCAGCGTATCCAGGACCTGGATGTCACCCAGCACCCGCGCTTCGCCGATCCAGGCCCTCCGGTAATGAACGGCTTTCACACGCGCGATGACGATGCGGTCGGCCTCCCGAAAGATCTGCCCGGCGTCCGCCTTGCCGCAACTGCAGGCCCGCGCGGCGAGGGGCACGCCAAGCACAACTGCCGCCAGGGCCGCAGCAAATGCGTTCTTCCACCTCATCTGTCTTTTCCTTGTCTCTGTTCTTTGCGGACGACGAGCTTGAGCCCCGACCACACCTCGCTCACCGCGCAGACCTTCACATCGACCCAGCCGAGCGGCAGGCACTCCTCGCGGATGATGTCCTCGGTGATCGTGGTCGGGAACTTCGAGGCCTTCTTCGGCCACGAGATCCACAGCGCCGCATCGTCGCGCAGCTTCGCGCGCAAGGTCTTCAACTGATGTGCGAGGTCCTCGCGTTCGACGAGGAACACGTGCGCGATGTCGACCTGGGTCGACGGCTGCTTCGCGCGTGCGACGTCCTCGGGCATCGGCGCGAGCCAGTCGTCGTAGCCCTCGGGCGCACTCAAGGTCCACAGCGTGCTGCCCGCCTGGATCCCCAGCTTGCGTGCGAGGGGCGTTCCCGAGTAACCCGCCGCCGTCGCTCCCACCCCTGTCGCCATGTCTGAGCCCTCCCTGCGTCGGGCATCATCACCCACCATGTCCAACGCCACAACCGACCGCACACCCGCTACCGCCGCGGCCGACGCAAGCGCCGATGGCGCGCAAGGCCACCACGGCCACCACGTCCCGTGGCTCTCCTACCTCAGCCTGGCCGCCAGCACGAGCGTGATCGGCAGCTACGTCGGTCTGTCCAAGCTGCTGGTCGTCGTGTTCCCGGTCTTCCTGCTGGCCTTCCTGCGCTTCGGCATGGCCGCCGTGTTCATGCTGCCGTGGCTCAAGCGCGGTCCGACCGAGAAGCCGCTCACCGGCCGCACGCGCTTCCTGCTTTTCCTCGAATCGTTCTTCGGGAACTTCCTGTTCTCGATCTGCCTGCTGTTCGGGATGAAACACAGCTCGGCCGTCGTTGCCGGCGTGATCATGGCCGGCATCCCCGCCACCGTCGCGCTGATGAGCTGGATCTTCCTGCGCGAACGCATCGCGCCGCGCACGCTGTTCGGCATCGCGATGGCGGTCGGCGGGATCGCGATGGTGGCGCTCAGCAAGCACGGCGACAGCCCCGGCGCGGCAACGTCCGGTCTGGGCGCCCTGCTGCTGGTCGGCGCGATGTGCTGCGAGGCCTGCTACGTCGTCATCGGCAAGCACCTCACCGCCGACCTGCCGCCACGGCGCATCAGCGCGCTGATCAACCTCTGGGGACTGGCGCTCGTGACGCCGCTTGGCCTATGGCAAGCCGTGGATTTCGACTTCGGCACCGTCGCGCTCAAGGACTGGGGCCTGCTGCTCTTCTACGCGATCGCCGCCAGCACGGTCACCGTCTGGCTGTGGATGAAGGGCCTGCAGCACGTCAGCGCCGCCAAGGCCGGAGTCTTCATGGTCTTCCTGCCGATCTCGGCCGCGCTGATCGGTCTGATCTTCCTCGGCGAGCAGATGAACGGCATCCAGATGCTCGCCTATGCGCTGGCGCTGGGCGGCGTGGTGCTGGCCACCTGGCCGGGACGCGCCCCGTCCTGACGACCGTCAGCTGCCGCCATCGGCGGCCACCAAGCGGACCTGTGGCGGGCTCGCGGCACGCCCGCCGGAAGATCCAACCGGTCTTTTCCGGGATTACACCGGTCTCCATCTAGTTTTACTACCAATGTAATACCATTCGGAGATCCGGCCCGCTAAGATGGGTCGATCGAACTCGCCCGGACGGCTGACGCCCGGGCCGCCAACGCCCCGCCGATGAACGCGAACGCCCCTTCTCCGGTTCCTACGCCAGGTTTTCCGACCACCGTCAGCCCCGCCGCCAGCCAGGCCGAATGGGAAAGCTGGATCGCCAGCTGGTATGCGGTCCTGCGCCAACCCGTGCGTACCGGTGTGAGTCCTTTGGCATCCGAGTCGACGCCTGCGTCGGTCCCGGCGGGTTCCGGTACCAAGCCGCCGCACGTGCTGGTCTTCGCGCCGCATCCGGACGACGAATGCATCGTCGGCGCGCTCCCGCTGCGGCTTCGGCAGGAAGCGGGCTGGCGTGTCACCAACATCGCGGTCACCCTGGGCAGCAGGCAGGACCGCCGCGCCGAGCGCTGGAAGGAACTCGGCGCCGCGTGCGACGTGCTAGGCTTCGACCTGCGCCTGCTGGCCGCGGACGGCTTCGAGCAGGTGAAGCCCGAAGCCGCCACCGCGCGCACGCCGCTGTGGCAGCAGCAGGTCCGGTTGGTGGCCGAACTGCTGGTCGCCGAGCAGCCGCCGCTGATCCTGGTGCCGCACGCCGGCGACGGCATCCCGACGCACATCGGCGTGCATCTGCTGGTGAGCGAGGCGCTCGCTCAGGCGAAGATCTCCACCGTCTTCGCCCACACCGAGTTCTGGGCCACGCAGCCCTCGCCGACGACGCTCGTCGAAACCGGCCAGCGCGACACCGCGCTGCTGGTGCGGGCGCTGGCCTGCCACCACGGCGAGATCGCCCGCAATCCGTATCACCTGCGCCTGCCGGCCTGGATGGCCGACAACGTGCGCCGCGGCGGCGAGCTGCTCGCCGGTCCGGGCGAGGCGCCGCCGGACTTCGCCTTCGGCACGCTGTACCGGCTGACGCGCTGGGTCGACGGCGTCCCCGCCGGCGAACTGCCGAACACGCACTGGTCCTGCGACGCGGCACTCGATCCGGACGCACTCCTCGGCGGCTGAACTCCGGCCGGACTCGCCTGAACCGAAGGCGATCGTCCAGCGCTCCGCGCCTCAACTTCAACTCATCCCCGCCTGCGCTTTCGGCATACGCGCCGCGCACGCAGGCGCAGTGCGCGGCCTCGCGCGGGCCTATGCTTCGGGTTCCTTTTTCGAGCCCTTCCGCCACGCCATGAGCGACGCCCGCACCGATCATCCGACCCACCTCCGCATCCACCAGTTCGCCGGCCTGAAGCCTGGTCCCAAGCTGCTGGTGACAGGCGCCGTGCACGGCAACGAGGTCGCCGGCGTCAGCGGCATCCAGCGCGTGCTGACGATGCTGGACGACGGCGCGCTGACGCTGCTCAAGGGCACGCTGACGATGATCCCCATCGTCAACCCGCTGGCCCACCGCCTGCAGCGCCGCGAAGGCGAGCGCAACCTCAACCGCAACCTGCGCGTCAACCCGATCCCGCAGGACTTCGAGGACCGCATCGCCAACCGCCTGTGCCCGTGGATCGCCGCCAGCGACGTGCTGCTGGACCTGCACAGCTTCAACAACCCCGGCCCGGCCTTCGCGATGATCGGTCCGCGCGACAACGACGGCGAGCTGGAACCCTTCCGCCACCAGGCCGCCGAGAGCGCGCTGGCGATGGCCGTGGGCACCTCGCGGCTGGTCGAGGGCTGGCTGTCGACCTACGCGCTGGGACTGAAGCGCCGCGCCGACAAGGTCGCGGACGGCTCGCGCAGGATGGCGCTGCAGCAGGACCCGCATTACGGCGTCGGCACGACCGAATACATGCGCAGCACCGGCGGCTACTGCATCACGCTGGAATGCGGCCAGCACGCCGATCCGCAGGGGCCCGAGGTCGCCTTCAAGGCGATCCTGCGCACGCTGGTGCTGCTGGGGATGATCGCGCCCGAGGGCGTCGAACTCGCCGATCCGAAGCGCCCGGTCGAGTGCCTGCAGCTCTATGAGGTCATCGACCGTGAGAGCATGGACGACACCTTCGCGCGCGCCTGGGCCAGCTTCGACGCGATCGCCGAGGGCGAGCGCATCGGCACCCGCGCCGACGGCACGCCGGTGCTGGCGCCTTTCGGCGGCCGCATCGTCTTCCCCAACAACAATGCCGAACCCGGCCACGAGTGGTTCTACCTGGCAAAGCCCAGCGACCGCGTGTTGACTTGAGCTTCTGGCTAGAGTCGGCGGCATGAACGACACCACCGCTTCTTCCGCTGCCTCTTCCGCCCAACCGCTGCAACCCCTGCGCATCGATTTCGTCTCCGACGTCGCCTGCCCCTGGTGCGCCGTCGGCCTGAAGTCGCTGGAGACCGCCCTCGCCCGCGTGCCGGACGTGCGGGTCGACATCCACTTCCAGCCCTTCGAGCTGAACCCGCAGATGGTCCCCGAAGGCGAGGACATCGAGGAGCACCTGACGCGCAAGTACCGCTCGACGCCCGAGCAGCGCAAGGACATCCGTGCCCATCTGAAGCAGCGTGGCGCCGATGTCGGCTTCACCTTCACCGAAGGCGCGCGCAGCCGCATCTGGAACACCTTCGACGCCCACCGTCTGCTGCACTGGGCCGGGTTGCAATCGGCGCAGGCGCAGCGCGACCTGAAGCTCGCGCTGCTGACCGCGTATCACACCAACGGCCGGAACCCGGGCGACCGCGAGACGCTGCTCGACACCGTGCGCGAGATCGGTCTCGATGCCGCGGAAGCGGCGCGCGTGTTCGACAGCGGCGAGTTCGCCGACGAGGTGCGCGAGTCCGAGTCGCTTTGGCAGAGCCGAGGCATCAGCTCGGTGCCGGCGGTCGTGATCAACGGGAAGTACCTGATCTCCGGCGGCCAGCCGCCGGAGGCGTTCGAGCAGGCGCTGCGTCAGATCGCCAGCGAACAGCAAGCGCCGGCGTCCGCGTAACCGATGCAAGCATGAACGCAAGGGGGTTGTTCCGCTGCCGGCGCGACCGCCAGACCTGAGACAATCCCCGCAACGTTTGAACGGGGCCCGCGTCGTCCGCGTGGCCCCGTTGTCATTGCTGTCGTCCTGACGTTGTCGCGAGTTGTCGTCCGTATGTTCAAGAACCTGATCGTTTACCGCCTGTCTGCCGACTGGCAGCCCAATGTCGAGAAGCTCGAGGACGCCCTCGAGAACGAGCGCTTCGTCCCCTGCGGCGCCACCGAAGCGCTGTCCGCCGGCTGGGTGCCGCCGCGTGGCGAACCGGGCGCGCGGCTGCTGGAAGAGATCGGCGATCACTGGCTGCTGAGCCTGCGCATGGAAAAGCGCGTGCTGCCCGGCTCCGTCGTGCGCGAGAAGGTCGACGAGATGGTCGAGCGCATCGAGCTCGAGACCGGCCGCCGTCCTGGCAAGAAACAGCAGCGCGACATGAAGGAGCAGGCCACGCTGGAGCTGCTGCCGCGCGCGTTCACCTTGCAGTCCCACCTGCGGGTGTGGATCTCCCCCAAGCAGGGCTTCCTGATGGTGGACGCGGGCTCCATCGGCAAGGCCGACGAGCTGATCACGCTGCTGGTGAAGGCCGACTCGTCGATCAACCTGCACCTGCTCCAGAGCGCCGAATCGCCGGCCGCCTGCATGGCCGCCTGGCTGATGGACGGCGTGCCGCCGGCGGAGTTCGTCATCGACCGCGACTGCGAACTCAAGGCCGCGGACGAGATGAAGGCCGCCGTGCGCTACGCCCGCCACCACCTGGACACCGACGAGGTGAAGGCGCACCTGACCAGCGGCAAGATGCCCACGCGCCTGGCGATGACCTGGAAGGAACGCGTGTCCTTCACGCTGACGGACACGATGCAGATCAAGGGCATCAAGTTCCTGGACGTCGTCTTCGACGGCCGCGACAAGCCGGCCAAGGACGAGGCCTTCGACGTCGACGCGGCGCTGGCCACCGGCGAACTCGCGCAGCTGATCCCCGACATGATCGAAGGCCTGGGCGGCGAGCTCGACTTCATCGGCCAGTCCGCCAAGATCGCGGCGGAGCATGCCCCGGGCGGCGCGTCGTCCAAGCCGGCAGCCTCGGAATCCACCTCTGGAGCCGCGGCATCGAAGGCGTCGAAGACGGCCTCGCCCGCGAAGGACGAGGACCTCGCCGCCGAAGCGGCGCCCTGGGACTGAGCCTCCCGAGTCCGTTGAGCCTGCCATGACGCACGCCAGCGCCGCGGACACCGACTGGGTGCGCCACGGCGCGGGCCAGGACGGCCTCGATCGACTCGAGGCCTTTTTTCATGGCGAGGCCTACACCCCGCATCGCCACGACACCTACGCCATCGGCAGCACGCTGAGCGGCGTCCAGTCCTTCACCTACCGCTCGTCATTGCGCCACAGCCTGGCCGGGCACACGGTCGTGCTGCATCCGGACGAACTGCACGACGGGCACGCGGGCACCGACGCCGGGTTCCGCTACCGCATGCTGTACCTGGCGCCGGCGCGGCTGCAGGAGATGCTGGGCGGCGTCGCGCTGCCCTTCGTGCCGGGCGGCGTGTCGACCGATCCCCGACTGGCTCGCGCCACACGCGCGCTGCTGACGCAGCTGACCGGGCCGCTCGATGCGCTGGAGCAGGACGACGGGTTGCTGGAACTCGCCACCGCCTTGCAGCTCGCAGCCGGCGCCACGCCGCGGCCGGTGCACGGCGACTACCGCGCCGCGCTCGTCGCGCGCGAACTCATGGACGACCGGCTCGACAGCGTCGTGACGCTGGACGAACTCGCCCAGGCCGCGGGGCGCGATCGATGGAGCCTCTCGCGCGACTTCCGCGCCAGCTTCGGCACCAGCCCCTACCGCTATCTGACGCTGCGGCGCCTGGACCTCGCGCGCCGGTTGATGCTCGCTGGACAGCCGCTCGCGGCATGCGCCGTCCACGCCGGCTTCGCGGACCAGAGCCACCTGACGCGCCAGTTCGCGAAGGCGTTCGGCGTCACACCGGCGCGGTGGTTGCGCATGTCGGGCAAGACCGGGCCGACCGGGCCGACCGGGCCGACAGGGCCGACCTAGACGCACGATCGTTCAAGACGAACCGCGGGCCGCCCGCCAAGATGGGCGCTCCGATGCACTCCTGCGCGCCGAACGCGCCGAACGCCATGCCCACGCCCGCTGCTCCCGCCATGCCCGGGGCCCGTCCCCTCCCGTCGCGCGACTACCGCGCTGTCAACATCGCCGACAAGCTCTCTCTGCTGCACGAGCAGTGGTCGCAGCGCGTCGTGGCCGAGATCAACGACTACCAGTTCAAGATCGCCAAGGTGGAAGGCGACTTCGTCTGGCACGCGCATGCGGAGACCGACGAGGCCTTCCTGGTCATGGCCGGCGAGTTGCGGCTGGAGTTCCGCGACGGCGCGGTCACGTTGCGTCCGGGCGAGCTGTTCGTCGTCCCGCGCGGCGTCGAGCACAAGCCCAGCGCCGCGCAGGAAACGCACATCCTGGTCGTCGAGCCTCGCGGCGTGCTCAATACCGGCGCCGAGCGCAATGAGCGCACGCAGCCGAACGACCGGTGGATATGATCAGAAATCGGGGCCATCCGACAGCCAATCACGAAGCGAAAGCCGGGGCTGTCAACGGACTGAGTCGCACCCGCCATCAGGCAGGCTGCCCTCGTCTTTCGGATCCCTCTCCATGCACGACTCTGACGCCGACGCCCACCGTCGAACATTCCTCCGCACCTTGGCCTTGGCTGCGGCCATGCCGTCTGCGGCATATGCCGACGCCGCGCTTGCCGCGGCACCCGCCATCCCCGTTTCATGGCCACCTCGCGCTGCCCGCAATTGCCAGGAGCTTTACCAGCAACTCGCTTCCATGGACCCCGGTGCGCGAGCCAGGGACATCAACTATGCACTGTCCACGTCCGACAGGCCCAATGGAGCATTCTGGATCAATGCGCCATTCGACGACTGGTCGGCAGCGCCCGAGATCCCTTCTACAAGCCCCTTCAGCCGTGCCCTGCGAGGTGCCGTCGCGCAGGGCATCGTCTACGACCGCTGCTTCATCGATCTGTTCAATCTTGGAGACGGGGACGCCGGTCTGCTCGGCGATGCTGCGCTGCAGCCGAACGCACTTCTGATGCTGGCGGATCACATCAACGCGTTGCCGCTCCATGTCTCGCCGACGATCCGCTACCTGACGGGATACCCCGATCACAAGGGCTTCGTCCCCGATGGACTGGTGCACGGCATTTTCTCGGGCCTGATCCGCCATCCGAAAGCCACGATGTACGTTGGTGCGTACCAGCCGGTACGTCAGTTCGCGATCGACGAGACGCACCGCCTGGCGCGCTTGAAGCGCGACATCCTGGACCACGGCTTCCAGGTGCTGGCGGAGGCAGACCGCTCGAAGTTCGGGGCGCTGACCGAGGCGGCTGGGATTTTCGGGGCGCAGTTCCGATCGAGCGTCGAAGACGCGATCTCGTTGTCATTGCCCCCTGTCAGTTGGAACCACGCGAAGATTTTCGCGATGAACGGCACCTCCCTGGTCACCGGCGGCATCAACTATTGGGCACCTGAATATGCCAGCCATCCCAGCTCGACCGTGCTCGATCTCAGCGCACTGCTGACTGGCCCCGCGACGGTGAAGGCCCATCAGTTTGCAGATGCGATCTGGCGATACCTCAACGCGCTGCCTGCACAGGACAAGGGCAGTTGGGCCAAGAGCGCACGGATCATCGACGGCGTCGACCAGTTCAAGGATTGTCGAGCCACCCCGATGTTCACGCGCCGCGCGGCGTCTCCGGTCGATCACGAACTCCCCTCGGCGGACACCGACCGGATATCCACGCTGTCGGTCACCAATTTCGGACAGTGGCCTCACGCCGACGGCACCCCGTCGCTGTATCTCACGGCCATCCGGGATGTGTTCATTGCCATGGTGGATGCGCTGGCGGTCTCGCGCTTCCAGAATCGCGGACATGAGCTGACGGCCCATCTGGCCCATCGCATGAACGAACTGACCGACCCTGCTTTTGCGCACCTGCTGTTGAATCACGGTGTCAATCCCGCGCATTGGTCGAGCCGGTCCGCTCGGGCGGTCGCGGTGGCATCGGCTTCGAAACGGCTGCGCCTCTCTCAACAGAGCCTGGTGGATGCGTATGGCATGTCGTCGACCGCCTTTTCAAGCATGGTCAAGCAATTCAATACGCTCTTCGGCACGAACTGGGACGGCCGACTCTGGCCGTGGGAGCTGTTGGGGGGCATCGCCTACGGATGTGCCGGCATGCTGCGAGCCCAAGGATCCGCGCATGTGGATCTGGTCATGTCCTATGCCGACGGAGGTTGGGACGACGACGGCACACCGGAAGGATTGCGAGCCCGGTTGACCGCCTATCTGACGATGCTTCAATCAGCCGGATCCATTGATCCGATCGCGGACACTCCCGCCTTCGTGGCACGCTCCGTGAACTACCGGCGCGTCGTACCGGGTCTCACCAACGACGGCAATCATGCGAAGGCGATCATCGTCGACGACGCCTTGGCGTACATCGGCTCGGACAACGCCTATCCCAACTACAACATCCAACACGGGATCTGGCTGGACGATACGCAAGCGTTGCTCGCATACATCGCCGGCTACTGGGATCCTCTTTGGAGCAAATATTCCGTCCCGTCTTGAAGGGCCATCCTGGCGGTCCGGCGCTGGCGCGCCGACTTCTCAGAACAGGTCCTGCTGCTCGCCCACCTGCTGCCCCGTCGCACGCGCCTCGATCGCAAGGATCCTGAGCTTCGTCGCGACACCGCCGGCCGCGGAGAAGCCCGTGAGGTTCGCCGCATTGCCGGCCGTCGGCGCGCCCATCACGCGGTGGCAGGGCACGATCGGCGGGAACGGGTTGTGACCCTCCGCGCGTCCGACCGCGCGCGCCGCGTTCGGCTGCCCGAGCCGCGTGGCCACTTCACCGTAGGTCAGCGTCTGCCCGACCGGAATGCGCCGCGTGAGCGCCAGCACCTCGCGATCGAAGGCCGGCACCGCGCTGTCGTCGAGTTCGACCTCCAGCAGGTCGCGGGCCTCGCCGTCGAGCAGCGCGCGCACACCCAGACAGGCCTGCTTCACCGCTTCAGGCAACCGCTCGAAGTCGGCCTCCTCGCGGGCCGTGGGGAAGCGGACCCACATGCGGTCACGCGTGACGGACAGGGTCTCCTCCGGCAGCTGCGAGGCGACGATGCCGCGCTCGGTCCACGCGATGCCGCAGTGGCCGAGCACCGTCGGATAGCAATGGAAGAAGACCTGCGGCGACATCATGCAATGCGATGCTGATGCGGCGCGGGGTCAGTCCGTGACCGACGCGTCGGCGGGCGACTTGACGGGCGAGTCGACGGGCGGCTTGAACGCGGGATGCTGGCTGGCGATCTCGGCGGCCTGGCGGCGCGCGTCCGTGGCCAGCTTCGCGACCTCGCGCGGCGCCATCGCCTTGAGCTTGTGGTCCGACCACACCTGACGCCAGCGGCGCGCGCCGGGCAGACCGTTCCACAGGCCGAGCGCATGCCGCATCGCCTGCGACCACGGACGGCCGAGCGCCACCTGCCGGTCCAGATAGTCGAGCCACAGCGCCTCGACCGCTTCGCGGCGGGCGACCGGCGCCTGCGCCTCGCCGAAGAAGCGCTGGTCCCACTGCGCCATCTGCCAGGGCTCGTGATACGCCTGCCGGCCAATCATCACGCCGTCGACATGGTCGAGCTGCGCGGCGATCTCGTCGTCCGTCTTCAGGCCGCCGTTGATCGCGATCGTCAGATGCGGGAACTCGCGCTTGAGGCGATGGACCAACGCATAGCGCAGCGGCGGGATGTCGCGGTTCTCCTTGGGCGACAGGCCCTGCAGCCACGCATTGCGCGCGTGGACGAGGAAGACCTCGCAGCCCGCGTCGGCCACCTGTCCGACGAAGTCGCGGACGAAGTCGTAGCTCTCGATCCGGTCGATGCCGATGCGGTGCTTGACGGTGACCGGGATGCCGACCGCGTCGCGCATCGCCTTGACGCCGTCGGCCACCAGCGCCGGCTCCGCCATCAGGCAGGCGCCGAACGCCCCGCGCTGGACGCGCTCGCTGGGGCAACCGCAGTTCAGGTTGACCTCGTCGTAGCCCCATTGCTCGGCCAGCTTCGCGCAGGCCGCGAGATCGGCCGGCTCCGAGCCGCCGAGCTGCAGCGCGACCGGATGCTCCTGCTCATTGAAATCGAGGTGCCGCGGCTTGTCGCCGTGCAGGATCGCGCCGGTCGTCACCATCTCGGTGTAGAGCAGCGTGTGGCGGGTCAACAGCCGGTGGAAGTAACGGCAGTCGGCGGTCGTCCAATCCAGCATGGGGGCAACGGACAGGCGCCAGGGGGAAAACTTCGAGGACATGAGGCGGATTATCCCGCCGACAGTGACGTCAACTGGGCGATGAGCTGTTCCAGCCGCTCCGGCGAGACGGGTTTCACGACGTGTTCGTCGAACCCGGCCGCGAGCGCCCTCGCCCGGTCCGACGCCAGGCCGTAGCCGGTCAGCGCGATCAGCACCAGCTGGCCGCTGGCGATCAGCGCGTCGACGTCGATGTCCGCCTCCAGCAGGGTCGCCCGCAGGCGTTCGGCGGTCTGCAGGTGGACCAGGTAGAGCATCTGCTCGCACCGCTCCAGCCCCAGGCGCACGAAAGTCGTTTGTCGGACCCCAACGGCCCACCGTGGAGTGTAGGCCCGGCGCGACAGCGACCCGTCTGGCGCATGCCGGCGCGCCTGTCACCCCTCGTTCGAGGCAGCGGCTTGTGTCCAATTGCGTCGGAGCCCCTGAATGCGGCGACGCCGGAGCTTGCGTCCGTCGTACCATGCCCGCGCCCCCGCGGTCTCTCCTGCCTCAAGTCCGATGCCCCCGTCCCGTCGCCCGCCCGGCTCCGCCGGCGGCCTTGCGCGCCTTCGCGCCCCCGCTCTCGCGCTGCTGATCGCCGCGGGCGTGGCGCTGCCGTCGGCGCAGGCGCAGACACAGACACCGACGAAGGCCAAGACGACGAAGGCAGTGAAGGCCTCGAAGCCGGGCGCTTCGGCGGCCCAGCCGGCATCGAACCTGGCGAAGTCCGAACTCGCCGACATCGCCGACCTGCGCAAGCGGATGGCCGCGAAGACCGTGGTGGTGACGCGCCACGCGGAGGTCGCCGACATCGCCATCCAGGTCTGGGCGCGGACGACGCTGCCGAAGAAGTACTACGTCGCCGTGACGCAACAGGGCACGGTGCGGCGCACGCTCACCGCCACCGACGAGGCCGAAGCCTGGCGCACCTACGACAGCTTCCGCCGCATGGCGGGTCTCGGCGACGTGGGACGACCGGTGCTGCTCGGCCAGATGACTGTGGAACCGGCGCCCGCAGCACGCGTCCCCGAGGTCATGGCGGCCGCCGCGATGCCCATGGTTCCCGCCGTTCCCACGACGCCGACGATTCCCGCGATGGCGGCAACACCCGCGCCCGCAGTCCAGACCGTCTTCCCAACGACGCAAACGGCCGCGCCCGCTCCCCAAGCGGAGGCGCCTGCGTCCGCGCGCGAGCTCTCCGCGACGACGGGAGAGTCCGTCGATCAGCGAACGGACGCGCGCGCCGGCGGCTACGCGGTCGAGACGCTGCGTCGCGCGCGCTTCGGCGACGAGGTCGCGCGCCTGGTCTGGAGCGCGGAGAGTTCGCAGTACTTCGTGTCGCTCACGCGCCAGGGCACGGTCGTGGAAATGCTGCGCAGCCGCGACAGCGCCGAGGCGACCCGCACGTACGAGGACTATGCGCGCCAGGCCGAGAAGCGGGCCGCGCTGCTGCAACGCCCACCGACGGGACCGACGTCATCGGCATCCCGCTAGCGTCGGCACCCCGTCCTACAGACACCGCCCCGGGATAGGCGAAGACTGGACGCATCCGGCCCTCGCGGCCATCGCGCTTCAGGAGCACGCCATGATCCGCAAGCTCAGCAGCGGGCAGTACCGCCTCTACTCCCGCAACCCCGATCCCAAGACCGGCAAACGCCGCAACCTCGGGACCTTCGACACCCGCGAAGCCGCCGAGAAGCACGAGCGGGAAGTGCAGTACTTCAAGCGGCATTGAATGCACTCAGGACGCGCGTGTCGAGCGGCGGATACCGTCGCAGCATGCGAAGAGTTCCTCAGCGACATCGGTGATACGCAGCGTAGTACGCGCGACTGATCGTGGCGCGTCGACGTGCCTCAGCGCTGTGGCCCTGTGCTGCCACGGCCTGTGCCAGGAGATCCTTCGTTGACGTCGCCGTCAGTCGGGGAGTGCTCCTTCAGCACCTGCGCCGCCACCTGCAGCATCTGGATCATCACCATCACCGTCCTCGCTTTCTCTTGCATTCCTGGGTGCGTTCCACCCGAATGAAGAAAGTGTCGGACCGGATCCGCAAAAGTCGATTCCCCTCGAAGGGCGATTAAATGGGGGACACACCTTCGTGTGAGTGACTCCCCCTGCGCAAACCGATACGGGTCGTGGCATCGATGCCTCTATGCTTGAGCCGAACCGGCCCGCTCCGGCGTGCCGATCTGCAGAGCACAGGGAGACAAGACATGCGACTTTCCGTTCGACGCGGCAGGAGCCCGTTGTATGCATTGACATTGGCCGTGGCCGTGGGATCGGCCGCGCTGCTCGCCGGTTGCGGCGGCGACGATGACGGCGATGGCGACGGCGGTACGCCCGCCTCGAAGTACAGCGCCGAAATCCGCCGCACCGCCATGGGCGTGCCCCACATCAAGGCCGCCGACTGGGGCGGCGCCGGCTACGGATACGGCTATGCGCAGGCCCAGGACGACCTGTGCACCATCGCCAACTCGATGCTCACCTTCCGCGGCGAACGCGCCCGCTTCTTCGGCGCCGACGCCGTCGTGCCCTTCCAGGGCACCATCGGCCAGCCGAAGAACATCGACTCGGACTTCTATCACCGCCACGTCCTCAACGACGAGGTGATGCAGCGCTTCGTCGCCGCCCAGCCGGACAAGCTCAAGCAGATGGTTGGCGGCTTCGCCGCCGGCTACAACCGCTATGTCCGCGACATCAAGGCCGGCGCCGACTCCACCGCCCATGCGGCCTGCCGCAACGAGGCCTGGGTCGTGCCGGTCACCGACACCGACATCTTCCGCCGCATGTACGCCGCCCACTTCGCGGCGGGCTACAGCAATTTCGTCGCCCAGATCGCCAATGCGACGGCGCCCGCGGCCGCGTCGCCCACGATGGCGTCGGCCGCCAGGGTCAAGGTCGCCACAGCCACCGCCGCGGCGGCCGGCAAGTCCCGCGCCGCGCCACGCTCACGCGATGGCGCGCCACATCCGCTCACCATCGCCACCGCGCATCTGCCGGACTTCCAGGTCGGCGGCAACGACGGCGTGGGCAGCAACATGATCGGCTTCGGCACCGCGGCCACTGGCGACGCCAGCCCGCTGCTGTTCGGCAATCCACATTGGTACTGGCGCGGCCCGGACCGCTTCTACCAGGCGCACCTGACCGTGCCCGGCGAGCTCAACGTCGCCGGCGCCTCCTTCCTCGCCCAGCCGATCGTGCTCATCGGCTACAACGACAACCTCGCGTGGAGCCACACCGTCTCCGCCGCGCGCCGCTACGGGCTGTTCCAGCTCACGCTGTCGCCCGGCGACCCGACCAGCTACCAGCGCGACGGCGCCGCCGTGAAGATGACCGCCCGCGCGATCACCGTGCAGGTCAAGCAGGGCGACGGCAGCGTCGCGCCGGTATCGCGCACGCTTTACGAGTCGCAGTACGGTCCGATCGTCAACCTCGGCGCGCTCAACCCGGCCCTGGGCTGGAACACCAGCACCGCCTTCGCGATCCGCGACATCAACGGCGAGAACTTCCGCGTGTTCCGCGTGTGGATGCGCTGGAGCCAGGCGAAGACGCTCGAGGAGTTCCAGACCATCCAGCGCGAGGAGTCCGCCATCCCCTGGGTCAACACCGTCGCCGTCGCGCGCGGCGCGAATCAGGCCTGGTACGCGGACATCGGCGCGATGCCCAACGTGTCCGCCACGCAGCTGTCGAGCTGCGCCACGCCGCTCACGACTGCGCTCAGCGCCGCGCTGCCGCGCACGCCGGTGCTGGACGGCTCCAAGAGCAGCTGCGACTGGCAGAGCGATCCGGATTCGAAGCAGCCCGGCGCGCTCGGCCCGGCCCGCATGCCCAGCCTGCTGCGCGACGACTATGTGCTCAACAGCAACGACAGCTACTGGCTCGCGAATACCGCCGCGCCGCTGACCGGCTTCCCGGACATCCTCGGCCCGGCAGGCACCAGCTCGATCAGCTTCCGCACGCGGCTGGCGCATCTGCTGGCGCAGGGACGCCTGGCCGGCACCGACGGCTATGCCGGCAACAAGGCCACCAGCGAGACGGTGCGCGCCCTGGTGCTCAACAGCCGCACGCTCACCTCGGAGCTCTTCCGGGACCAGGCGGTCGCGATGTTCTGCGCGCCGCCGACGTCGATCACGGTGAACAGCGATCCCGCCACCGGCGAGACCTTCAGCCCGGCGCGCAACGTCGATCCCACCGAGGCCTGCGCGGTGCTGCAGGCTTGGGACGGCAAGGCGCTGCTCGCGTCACGCGGCGCGCACCTGTGGGACGAGTTCTGGACGCGCGCGGCGCGCATCCCCGAGGCCACGCTGTACGCGGTGCCCTTCAGCAGCGCCGATCCGCTGCACACGCCGCGCGACCTGAACCCCGCCGTGAAGACGACGCTGCAGCAGGCCTTCGGCGCCGCGATCGTGCGCGTGCAGGCCAGCGGCTTCGCGATGAACGCGACGCGCGGCGAGACGCTCTTCGCCACGCGCGGCAGCGAGAAGATCCCGCTGTTCGGCGGCTGCGGCCAGCCGCAGGGCTACTACACCGTCGCCTGCGCGCTCAGCCGGCTGGACCAGGGCGGCTACGACCTCAACACCGCGACCAGCGCGAACAGCTACCTGCAGGTGGTGCGCTTCCCCGCCGGCGACGTCGAGGCCTACACCTTCCTGACCTTCTCGCAGTCGGACGACGCCGCCTCGGCGCACTACAGCGACTACACGCGCGCCTACAGCGCGGGACAGTGGCAGAAGGTGCCCTTCTCGGAGGCCGACATCGCCAAGGACACGGCCTTCTCGACGAAGACGATCAGCGAGTAATCCGGAACGCGGGCCCACAACGACACAGCCGGCCGACCGCCTCGACATCGAGGCGGCGCGGCCGGCCGTGGCACCCGATCGCGGGTGCGACCGGTCGGTGGGACGTCCGGGTCAGACCTGCAGCGCGCGTTCGATCTCGGTCAGCTTGTAGCGGGCGAGGGCCAGGTTGCCCTTGTTCTTGTCCAGCACCAGGTACAGGAACAGGCCGGCATTGTTCGGCACCAGGCGGATCAGGTGGTACTGGTCCGAGAGCGTGATGAGGATGTCCTCGATGCCCTTGCGCAGGCCGAGCGACTCCATGGTCTGCAGCTTGGCGCGCACCACCTGCGTGTTGCCGGCGGCGGCCAGGTCCAGGTTCACGGCGGTACCGGCCTGGGCCAGGCACATGCCGCTGCGGAAATCGACCAGCGCGGCGGCCAGGGCGCCGTCGATGGTCATGGCGGCGTCGATGGACTGCTTCAGATTGCTCATGGTGTCTTTGTTCAGGGAGGGGGCGGGTTGCAGGGAGTCGAGCCCGAAGCGGCTCGTCAGCTTGTTGAATTCCTCGATCAGGACGAACCACAGCGTCTCCGGGCTGCTGTCGGGCAGCCGGTAGAGCACCGTGGTCGGCGTGGCCGCGGTCACCATCGGCACGAAGGTCATCTCCTCGACGATGGCGCTGGGCATCAGCAGCAGGCGCACGGCCGGCACCTCCGCGGCCCAGGCGCGGCGCAGCAGGTCCAGCGCGCCGTGGACCGAGCCCGGTCCGACGATCACCAGCAGCCCGGCGGGGCCGTCGACGGCGGCGAGGTCGTCGTTGGGATACGGCGGCCGCACCCAGTCGATGGTGGGCATGCCCGGCGTCGTGCTCAGCGCGATCGCCTGGCGGAATTCCGTGGAGGACAAGGTCGCGCCGGTCTGGCCGATGGCCAGGCCGCCCAGGCGGGCCGTCATGTCGACGACACGCACACCGGATCTGCTCATGAAAGGGTCCCGAGAGTGGAGGAAACGACGCTTCGGTCGCTGGACGCGCAGTGTGAAGAAAGCGCTTGCAGAACGCGCCCCCACGCTTGGGGGGTCAGACCTTGCCGGTGGCGCTTCGCGTGCCGAAGGTCACGACCGCCGCGTCGGGACTCGGTGCATCCGGGCGCTGAGCGCCCTCGCCTTCACAGGCGTTGGCGGCCCTTGTAGCTGGCGTCCTTCGTGCGCCTGTGCAGGAACATCAGCGTATCGCGGTCGATCTGCAACTCATAGCGGTTTGTCGATTCCCTCCGGAGGGCGTCCTGAGGGGGGCGTTGATTGAAGTAGGTCAGTCCACCGCGTCTGCACAGGAGGTCATTGACTCAGCTCGGGCGGATCGTGATACGACTCGGCGTCAATCGAGCCCGCGCAGCGGATGCCCGGACGCCGGCCAGGGGCTCCGGAAGAAGGCCTCGACATCGGCACGCGTCACGTCCTCGATGCGGGCCGGGTTCCACTTCGGCGCATGGTCCTTGTCGACGGCCAGCGCGCGCACGCCCTCCACCGTCTCGCTGGCCGCGCCGGGCCGCAGATGGAAGCAGTGATGCACCAGGTCGCGCTCCATGCGCAGATCGTCGGCCAGGCTCATCGAAGCGGCGCGGCGCACCTGCTCCAGCGTCACTGCCATCATCAGCGGCGAACGCTTCTTCAGCGTCGCCAGCGTGTGCTGCGCCCACGGGTCGGCGTCCGCTTCCAGCGACGCGAACAGCGCCGGCACCGACGCCGCCGAGAAGTGCCTGTTGATCAGGGCGCGCGCGTTCCAGTGCTCGGCGACCGGCGCCAGGTCCACCCGCTCCATCACCGTCGCGACCACGTGCTCGGCGCTGTCCTGCACGCCGGTGCGCAGGGCCTCGACGATCGCCGGCAGCTCGCTGCTCTGGACGAAGACGTCGCCCAGGCCGAGCTCGATCGCGTCGCCCGCGCCGATGACCTGGCCGGTCAGCGCCAGCCATTCGCCGCTGTGCCCGGGGCAGCGCGACAGGAAGTAGCCGCCGCCCACATCCGGGAACAGGCCGATGTTGGTCTCGGGCATCGCCAGCCTGGAGTGCTCCGTCAGCACGCGCAGCCGCGCGCCCTGGCTGATGCCCATGCCCCCGCCCATCACGACACCGTCCATCAGCGCGATGCAGGGCTTGGGGAACTGGTGGATGAGGTGGTTGAGCGCGTATTCCTCGGTGAAGAACGCGTCCAGCGCGCTCATCGCCTCACCGCCGGCGAGCGCCGCCTGGTGGAAGAAGCGGATGTCGCCGCCGGCGCAGAACGCCGCGGGTTTTCCCTCGCGGCAGGCACCGATCAGCGCGACCGCCTGGATCTCGGGATCCTTCGCCCACGCCGTCAGCAGCGCGGTCATGTCGCGGATCATGGGCAGCGACAGCGCGTTGAGCGCCTGCGGACGGTTCAAGGTGATCAGGCCCAGGCAGCCGTTGACCTCGGCCAGGACCAGCCCTTCGGATTGCAGCGACGGAATCACAGCGACATCTCTCCACTCGTAGAGGCTGCCGGGCGGCGCCACGCGGCCAGCAGCTCGTTACCAATCAATGCGGCCAGCACCATAACACCCCCCGGGCCGGGCAGGCAGGACCCCGGCGGGCCCACGGCTGGACAACGCAGGGCGTCGGACGACCTCATTCGTCCCGGTAGACGCCGACGACGGGCACGCCCCCGGCCTCGACCCAGCCGCGGTACATGCCCTCCGTGTTGAAGCCGAGCCAGACGTTGCCCAGCGTGTCGACCGCGATCAGCCCGCCGTCGCCGCCCACCGCGGGCAGTTCGTCGAACACGACGCGGGCGCAGGCATCCGCGAGCGGGAGACCGCCGATGCGCATCAGCGCGCCGACCTCGTGGGCCGCCGCGGCTCGGATGAAGGCTTCGCCGGTGCCCGTGCAGGAGACGGCGACGCTGCGATCGTCCGCATAACAGCCGGCGCCGGGGATGGGTGAATCGCCGACGCGGCCTGGCCGCTTGTTCGTCATGCCGCCGGTGGAGGTCGCAGCGGCGAGGTGCCCCGCCGCGTCGCGCACCACGGCGCCCACGGTACCGAACTTGGTCCGTTCGTCGATGGGACCGCCGGCATCGACCACCGCCTGCCGGCCGTCGTGGTCCAGGACCTGGCCGGACGCGGACGCCCTCGCCTGCGCCAACTGCGCGAGCCGCTGCGGCGTGCCGAACCAGTCCGGCGCCACGCGCTCCAGGCCCTGCTCGAACGCGAAGCTGTCCGCCGCCGTGCCGACCAGCAGCACATGGCCGCTGTGCGTCATCACCGCGCGTGCTGCGAGGACGGGATTGCGCACCCGCGTCACGCCGGCCACCGCGCCGGCGCAGCGATCGCGGCCGTCCATGACGCTGGCGTCGAGTTCATGCCGCTGGTCCGCGGTGTACACCGCGCCTTTGCCGGCGTTGAAGAGCTCGCATTCCTCGAGCCGGCGCACGGCCTCGACAGCCACGTCCATGGCCGCTTCGCCGCGCGCGAGCCGCGTCGCTCCGTCGGCGAGGATCTCCGCCAGCGCGGCCCGGTAGCGCGCTTCCATGTCCGCGCTCATGCTGGCGCGACGGATCGTGCCCGCGCCGCCGTGCAGGGCGAGCACCGGCCGCGGCAGGGACGTCGGGAACCATGCGGGAAGCGATGTCGATGGCGAGGTCGGCGGCGAGGCGGTCATGTCGGTCCTTGGAAGCCCGGGAGCCGGGCATTCTCCCCCGCCCCCCGGGATGCCCCTCGGCTTGTCCCGGTCGGGACAGGAAAAAAGCGAACGCTCGTGCTAAAAATCGGCGCAGTCCGGAGACACGCTGCACCATAAGCACAGGACAAGCCATCAAGGACCGCAGGAGACGACATGGACCTCAACTTCACGCCCGAGGAACAAGCTTTCCGGGCCGACATCCGCCAGTGGGTGGCCGGGCATCTGCCGAAGGACATCAGCCACAAGGTGCACAACGCGCTGCGTCTGAACAAGGACGATCTGCAGCGCTGGGCGCGCATCCTGGGCAAGCAGGGCTGGCACGGCTGGGCCTGGCCGAAGCAGTTCGGCGGCCCGGGCTGGAACGCCGTGCAGCGCCACCTGTTCGAAGAGGAATGCGCGCTGGCCGGCGCGCCGCGCGTCGTGCCCTTCGGGCCGGTGATGGTGGCGCCGGTGATCATGGCCTTCGGCTCGCGCGAGCAGCAGGAGCGCCACCTCCCCGGCATCATGAGCGGCGACGTCTGGTGGAGCCAGGGCTACAGCGAGCCGGGTTCGGGCTCGGACCTGGCCTCGGTCAAGACGCGCGCCGAGCGCCGCGGCGACACCTACGTCGTCAACGGCCAGAAGACCTGGACCACGCTGGGCCAGTACGGCGACTGGATCTTCTGCCTGGTGCGCACGGACACCAGCGTCAAGCCGCAGGCCGGCATCTCCTTCCTGCTGATCGACATGAAGTCGCCCGGCGTGACCGTGCGGCCGATCACCATGCTGGACGGCGAGCACGAGGTCAACGAGGTCTTCTTCGACGACGTGGTGGTCCCGGCGGAGAACCTGGTCGGCGAGGAGAACAAGGGCTGGACCTACGCCAAGTACCTGCTCGCGCACGAGCGCACCAACATCGCCGACGTCAACCGCGGCAAGCGCGAGCTGGAGCGGCTCAAGCGCATCGCCAAGGCCGAGGGCGTCTACGACGACCCGCGCTTCCGGGACCAGATCGCGCTGCTGGAGGTGGACATCGTCGCGCTGGAGATGATGGTGCTGCGCGTGCTGTCGGCGGAGTCCAGCGGCAAGCAGTCGCTGGACGTGGCCGGCCTGCTGAAGATCCGCGGCAGCGAGATCCAGCAGCGCTACACCGAGCTGATGATGCTCGCCGCCGGGCCGTACGCGACGCCTTTCATCCAGGAGGCGATGGAGGCCGGCTGGCAGGGCGACCAGGTCGGCGCGGCCCACTGCGCGCCGCTGGCGAGCCACTATTTCAACTATCGCAAGACGACGATCTACGGCGGGTCCAACGAGGTCCAGCGCAACATCGTCGCCCAGACCGTTCTGGGCTGATCGCACCGGCGGACACGAGGAGACACGACATGGATTTCGATTTCACCGAAGACCAGAACTCGCTGCGCGACGCGGTGCGACGCTACGTGGACAAGGACTACGGATTCGAACAGCGCCGCGCGATCGTCAAGGCGGGCGGCTTCTCGCGCGAGGCGTGGAACGCGCTGGCCGGCCTCGGACTGACCGCGCTGGCGGTGCCCGACGCGCACGGCGGCCTGGGCTTCGGCCCCGCCGAGGCGATGGTGGTCATGGAGGAGCTGGGACGCGGCCTGGTGATGGAGCCCTACGCGCAGGGCGGGCTGGTCGCGCCGGCCGTGCTCGCGCACGCCGGCGATGACGTTCAAGGCGAGTGGCTGCCGCGCATCGCGGGCGGCGAGGCGCTGGTCGTGCTCGCCCATCAGGAGCGCAAGGCGCGCTACCGGCTCGACGTGTGCGACACGCTCGCGACCGCGGATCACCGCTTGACCGGCGCGAAGAGCGTCGTCCCCGCGGGCGATGCGGCCGACGCGTTCATCGTGCCGGCATGCGCGGGCGGCGCCGGCGCGAACATCGCGCTGTACCTCGTCGCGAAGGACGCGGCCGGCGTCGCGCTGCGCGGTTATGCGCTGCACGACGGCTCGCGCGCCGCCGAACTCACGCTCCAGGACACGCCCGCCACGCTGCTGGTCGGTCCGGACCGCGGGCTCGCGGTGCTGGAACACGCCGTCGACATCGCCATCGCCGCGCAGGCGGCGGAGGCCGTCGGCGCGATGGACCGCTTCGTGGCGTTGACGGCCGACTACCTGAACACGCGCAAGCAGTTCGGCGTCGCGATCGCCAGCTTCCAGGCGCTGCGCCACCGCATGGCCGACGTCAAGATGCAGCTGGAGCTGGCGCGCTCGATGAGCTATTTCGCCACGCTCAAGCTCGATGAGCCGGCGCAGGCGCGCCGCCGGGCGATCTCTCAGGCCAAGGTGCAGCTGGGGCAGTCGATGCGCTTCGTCGGCCAGCAATGCACGCAGCTGCACGGCGGCATCGGCGTGACCGACGAGTACATCGGCAGCCATTACTTCAAGCGGCTGGCCGTCATGGAGATGCAGTACGGCGACACGCTGCATCACCTGGGCGAGGTCAGCGCGCTGATGCAGGACACGGCTGGCGTGTTCGCTTGAAGACTTGAGCGCGACGTAGACTTGGCCGAGCTCGCCGCCACTGCGGCGAGGGAGCCTGCCATGTCGCTTGCACCCTCTTCCTTCGCGCCCCCTTCCCTGATTGCGGGCCTGCTGCTCTCGGCGGCCGCCATGGCCGCCTCGGCCCAGGATTTCAAGCCCGGGTTGTGGGAGGTCAGGCAGAAGCCCCAGCTCGATCCGCAGCGCCAGGCGCAGATGGCGCAGATGCAGAAGCAGATGGCGGCGTTGCCGCCGGAACAGCGCAGGCAGCTGGAATCGATGATGTCGCAGAACGGCGTCAGCATGAACGTCCAGGGCGGCGAGCTGACGCTCAAGTCCTGCGTCACCCAGGACCAGGCCGATCGCGCCGCGATGCCCAAGACCGACGGCAAGTGCTCGCATGACAGCAAGCGCACCGGCGACACGATGCTGGTGAACTTCCGCTGCACCAACCCGGCCTCGGAAGGGACCAACGAGATCACCTTCCTCGGCCCGGACCATTACCGGACGAGGACCGAGGTCCGCGCGCAGCGCGACGGCAAGACCGAAGTGATCCGCTCCACCGGCGAAGCCCGCTATCTGGGCGGCGACTGCGGCTCGCTGAAGCCGCAGGGCGCCAGGCCTTGACCGAGGGGGCCGGGGCCCCGCCGCGCGCGGACGCCGGCGCCCTCTGCGACGTGGCCGGGCTGAAGGTCGGCCACTTCACGCACCCGTCGGCGCCCACCGGCTGCAGCGTCGTGCTCTGCGAGCACGGCGTGACCGCCGGCGTCGACGTGCGCGGCGCCGCGCCCGGCACGCGCGACCTGGACCTGCTGCGTCCGGAGAACACGGTCCAGCAGATCCACGCGATCGTGCTGACCGGCGGCAGCGCGTTCGGCCTCGCCGCCGCGGACGGCGTGATGCGCTGGCTGGCGGAACGCGGACATGGCTTCCAAGTCGGTCAGGTGCGCGTGCCGATCGTGCCGGCGGCGGTGCTCTTCGACTTGTGGCTGCATGACGCGTCGACCGCGCCCGATGCGGACGCCGGCCGCGCGGCTTGCGAGGCAGCCTCGGCCGACGAACGCTCGCGCGGTCGCGTCGGCGCCGGTACCGGCGCGACGGTGGGCAAGCTGCTCGGCGTCGAGCGCTCGATGCCGGGCGGACTCGGCATGGCATCGGTGCGCATCGGCGGCATGACGCTGTCGGCGATGGTCGCCGTGAACGCGGTGGGCGACGTCGTCGATCCACACGGCGGCGAGGTGATCGCCGGCTCGCGCGGCGCGTACGGTCGGCCTCGTTCGACCATCCAGGCACTGCTCGACGGCGAACGCCCCGGCGGCGCGCTGCAGGGCAGCGCCACGACGATCGGCGTCATCGCGACGGACGCGCGATTGACGAAGGCGCAGGCCACCAAGCTCGCGCAGATCGCACACGACGGCCTGGCGCGCGCGATCCATCCCGTTCACACGGTGATGGACGGCGACGTGATGTTCGCGCTCGCCACCGGCGCCGCGGACCTCGACGGCGACATGACGCTGCTGGGCGCGGTGGCGGCGGAGGTCGTGGCGCGAGCGATCGTGGATGCGGTCACCGGCATGGGCTAGCGCTGCTTCGGGTTTCGCATGCGGCGCCAGCGTCCATCGTGACCCGAGACATCGGGAAATGCTTTCACCTCTCCGCTGTCTTCCCTGCCTATCCTTCGAGGCTCGACAAGGCCGTCCTTGAAGAGGGTCCGCTGAAAGTCCACCGGGGTTCGCGAGAACAGGTCATCCCACTCGACCTCCGCGCCCTCTTCGGGCACGTAGCGCACATTCATTGCCTCAGCAAATTTCATAGGCCGCAGTCTCTGCGCGATCGACTGCGTGCTGTCGCCCTCAGGCGGCTTGCCGTCCCCCTCCGTGATGGCACGCGGCAACGACGCTCGTCCTCCTGAATCGCGACTCCTCGCTCCCTTCAATGCGGAGTGCGGCGCATTGACCGGCACCGCGTTGTCCGCCACTTCCGGCGTGGACATCACGACCGGCGTGCTCGAGAGCGTCGCGGTCCCTTCCTTGAGCATCCTGTGGCACATCATCAGCAGGGATGCGAGCTGGTCCGGTCGATCGAAGAGCGTCGCGCTGCGCTCGGCGCGCAGGTCGCGGCACTGCTGCAAGAGGCGTTCTTGCAGATTGGTCGACGTCAACTCGCCTTTGACGAACTGCTGAAACAGACCATTGGCTGCCGCAAACATGGCACCACGATGATCCCCATGAGGCGACTGGAAGGCGATCGGGCCGCCGCCCACTTCGTTGTGCAACGTCCGACACGCCGCCAGCAGGAGGCCAGGACTGACGGCATGGTCGGGGGCGATGGGCACGCGATAGTTCGACAGCTCATGCAAGAAATTCTCGCCCAATTTCTCGGGCGGGGTTGGCTCCTTCCGCACCTCGATCGCCATGAATCCTGCGGTCGCGCCACGATGCGCGGCCATCAGTTCGGCACCGAGATCCTCTGCATCGGCATCGAGCGTGATCGGGGCAAAACGGATGGTCCCCTGAGGAGTGTCGATCGTCGTGGTGGTTTCCATGCAGGAGTTCAGCCGACGATGTTCCTGGGCGGTCGCGAGCGACACCACGGCGGCGATGTTGTTGTCCAGACAGGCCTTCGTCCAGGCTTGCGCTTCGCTCCGAACGGGCACGGCCATGAGCAGATTGCCGTCTCCGATCCAGTTGGCATGAAGCTGGGCACCGGCGGCATCCGGCTTGAGCAGCGTCCGGGGATTGATGGCGGACTTCGCCTGACCCAGGTTGTCGATGCACGCCTGCTCTTTGAGCGAGGCGGGATCGTCGCCCGCCATGAGTGGAACGAGCAGTTTCTCGGCCTCCTCCATCCAGCGCGACCATTCGGACCGTTCGGCGGGAGAGGCATCGGATCCCAACGAGAGCGCCGGAGGACGTGGGCCGGACGCCCCCTTCTTGAGGTCAGCGGGCTTCGACGGACGATCGACGCTCGATGGACCCGGCTGCGCACGGGATGTGGCATTGCGAGGCGACGCAGCAACGGAGCGCGGCGACGGCAAGGCGCGAGTCGCGCCTCCCGAGAGGCCTGTCAGTTCGCCGCGCTGGCTCGCCGCCAGCATCAGGCGACCGAAGGCCATCAGCGCCGCCAGGTCCTCGGCCCGGAACAGCTCCGGTCCGCGATCGCGTCGGATGCTCAGGCATTCGTCCAGCAGGGTCTCCTTCAGCTCCCGCGCGGACATCGGATCGCGCAAGTGCGCCTGGAGCAGCGCATGGGCCGCCGCAAAGGTGGCGCCGGTGTGCTGGCCGTCGGCACACTGGAACGCCGTCCGTCCGTCGGGCGCCGTGCGGGCCAGATGCAGGCTGACGTCGAGCAGACGTTCAGGCGCGACGGCCCTGCCGCTGCCCGCGTGGACGCGGACCCACTCCAGCGATCGCGACAGATCGCGGGGCCTGCCGCCTGCCGGCGCCGGCGTCTTCCTGCCCGGCTTCAGGCTGACCTGGACGGTGCGGACGTGGTCCTCGCCGTGGCCCTTTCCCGTTCCATCCAAGGGCCTCTCGCGTCCTTGCCGTGCAAAGCGCGCGATCCCGTGATCCTTGACGAAGGCGGACTTCCCTCCGTCAAGGGGGCAGGCGTGTCCGTGCTGCTTTTCCTTCGCTGATCGAAGGTCCACGACGCGATCGATCCGGTGCTCGATGCAGGCATGAGCAAAACGCAGCGCCTCGTCGAGGTGCGGCGAAGCCATCAGCACCGTCCCGTCGCTCAGCCGGCTGGCATGCGGCAGGGCCTTGTCGAGCAGCGTGTCGTGATTGAGGTGTTCCGGTGACCGGAGACCGGCCGGCGCGAGCAGGCAAGGCGTCAGGCCCGACGTCCAGCGTCCAAGTTCGGCTAGCAGCTCGCCACCCTCGTCGGGCTTTGCAGCATCCGCGCCGCGTCCGTGGGCGCCGCTGACGGCGTGGGAAATGCGTTGGAAGATGGAAGGCACGGCTTACTCCTGCGTATCGTTCGGGGTGCTGTCCATGCTGGAAGTGCTGTCCGTGCCGGGGATGCTGGACAGACTGGACATGCGCGCCCGCATCTGCGGCGCGGGGTCCTTGCAGCGATCCAGCAGACCGTTTTGGTCCGCCTCGGCCACCTTGCGCACGAATGTCGTCAACGACATCAGGTCCTCCGTCCGGAATGTGTCCGGACGGTGACGGCCGCGCACGCGCAGGCATTCCTCCAGGAGCGCCTCCTGGAACGTCGGCGCATCGATCTCGCGCCGGACAACGCGCTGCATGAAGCCGTGCGCCGCCGCGAAGGTCGCGCTCGCATGACGCCCGTCCGCACATTGGAAGACGGTCGCTCCCTCCCGCGGCGTCATCGCGAGGTGCATGCAGAGGTCGAAGATCTGGTCGGCGGAGATGGCGCGGTCCCGTCCGTCCGTGGGCATCCGGATCAGTTGCATGGCATGCCCGACCTTGGGCATGCCCTTGCCGTAGGGATCTGGCGCCATCCCGGCGCGCATCAGCCGGACCTCCACCGTGCTCGTGTGCGAATCCTTGGCCGGCATGCGCGCCCCCCGGAATCTGAGGCCCACCTTGCGCCCCACGCGCTCGAAGCTGGCGGTCCAGGGGCCCTCGCTCACGCGTTTCCCGGAGCCGTCCAACGGGCCTGCCTCGCACTTCGTCTTTTCCCCGGCCGAACGCCGATCCACCACCCGCCGGATATCGTGTTCCAGGCAGGCCTTGGCCAAGGCCACCGCCTTGCGCCTGGTCGGCGCAGGCATGACGACGGTGCGGTCGTCGATGCCGCAGGCGTCGAGTCCCGGCGCCAAGGCCACCGGCATCGCCACCGACGGGGAACGCCGATCGAGCAGCTCTTTCAACTGATGGGCCCGGACCACATCGGTCGGGGTGGCGGAGCCCGACGGCATGGTGATATCGGCACCAACATGGAGGCCTTTGGAAATGTTTCGGAGCATTGAGACCATGGGTTCGCGGCAGCTGGAAAGATGGCCGGCGTGCGGATACGTCGGTTCGAATGACAGTCATGTGTGCCGGGCCGGCACCGAAACGCTGCCATGACAACGCCCTGACCTTGACATTTTTCAAGGCCGGAACGCATTCGCATGAGCGGCGACAATTCCTTCCCATGACGACGAGTTCCGCTTCCCCCATCAAGCCCGCCAAACCCACGGCGATCGCCCAGATCCTCTTCAGCCAGGGCTTCGGCACGCGCCGGCATTGCGCCGCGATGGTCCACCACGGGCTGGTGTCGATTCGCGGCGAGGTGGTGGACGACCCGCACCAGACCTTCGACACCAGCGGCCTCGTCTTCGAGGTCGACGGCCAGACCTGGCCCTTCCACGAGAAGGCCCTGATCCTCCTGTACAAGCCCGCCGGCTACGAGTGCTCGCGCAAGCCCAGCCATCACCCGAGCGTGTTCTCGCTGCTGCCGGAGCCGGTGCGCAACCGCGATATCCAGCCCGTGGGCCGCCTCGACGAGGACACCACCGGCCTGCTGCTGATGACCGACGACGGTCCGCTGCAGCACAAGCTCACCAGCCCGAAGTACCACGTGCCCAAGCTCTATCAGGCGGTCTGCAAGGCCGAGCTGGACGAAGCGCAGCTGCGTCAGCTCGTCGAAGGTGTGCTGCTGGAGGAACGCAATCCGAAACTGGCCGAGGAGCCGGTGCGGGCGGTCTCCGCCGAACGACTGCCCGACGGGCGGCTGCAGATGGCGCTCACCGAAGGCCGCTACCACCAGGCCAAGCGGATGGTGGCCGCGGTGGGGAACCGTGTGCTCAGCCTGCATCGGCAACGCATCGGCGCGCTGGACCTGCCGGCCGAACTGAAGGAAGGCGGCTGGATGTGGCTCGATGAGGCGCAGCGCGAGCTGGCGATGTCGGAGCCGGTGTCGTGACCGGCACGCCCGCCCCCGGGAAGTCCCCGACACCGTTGTCAGTCATCCTTCGGTAGAAACGCCCCACCGAAGCGCCGCTCCCGAGCGGCGCCAGCAGCCAGGAGGCGCAGCGGTCGGAACCTCGCCGGCCGTGTCGTATGGGACTTTCAGAAAACAAACATCACGAGGACATCGCCGCCCCCAGCGTGGCGATCCAGGTCCGGGCGGAACGGCTGAGCAGCCTGCAGGCCCGCGTGGCCATGCCGGCGGTCGTCGGCGCCCTCTTCGGCCTGCTGCCGGTCGTGCTCCTGTGGCCGCACCTGCCCGCCGTCGACCTGCTCGGCTGGCTGGGCGCGCGCTGGAGCATCTCGCTGTGGCGCACGCTCCAGGCGCGGCGTTTCCTCAAGCTGCCGCTGCAGGAACGCGCCTCGGCGCGCGAAGAGCGGCGCTACCTGGTCGGGCTGGGCATGGACGGGCTGGCCTGGGGCGTGATCGGCGCCCTCTTCGCCACGCCCAACCTGCCGGAGATCGACGGCGCGGTCATGACCACGCTGGTCGGCCTGGTCGCCTTCACCATGGTGTCGCTGGGCCATTGGGCGCGGGGTCAGGCCTTGTTCGCCTCGCTGGTGATCGCGCCGCTGGCGATCCGGCTCGCACTGCAGGGCGGCGTGACGGGGTGGCTCAGCGTCGGCGGACTGGTGATGTTCTGGCTGCTGACGGTGCTGGAGTCGCGTCGCATCGAGGCCCGCACATTGGAGCTGCTGCGCCTGCGCTTCGAACAGGGCCGCCTGGCCGAGCAGCGCCGGCTGGCGCTGGCCGCCGCCGAGGAAACCAGCAGCAGCAAGAGCCGCTTCGTCGCGGTGATGAGCCACGAGATCCGCACGCCGCTCAACGGCATCATCGGCATGACGCAGCTGCTGGAACGCGGCGACCTCAGCGCGCCGCAGCGCGAGCAGGTGGAGATCGTGCGCCGGTCCGGCCGGCACCTGCTGACACTGGTCAACGACATCCTGGATCTGGCGCGCATCGAGTCCGGCAAGCTGGTCGTCGAGGCCCGGCCCTTCGACATCCGGGAGGTCGCCGGCGACGTCGGCCGGCTGCTGGGCGAGTCCGCGCGGGCCAAGGGACTGGACTTCACGCTGAGCGTCGCGCCGCAGCTCCCCGTCCGGGCGATGGGTGACGCGTCGCGCATCCAGCAGGTGCTGCACAACCTGGTGGGCAACGCCGTGAAGTTCACCGATCATGGCGGCGTCGCGGTGGAGGTGTCGTCGGTCCTGGACATGCGCGCCGGCACCCTGCTCCGCTTCGCCGTCCGCGATACCGGCGACGGCATCCCCGCGGACCAGCTGGAGCGCATCTTCGCGCCCTTCGAGCAGGCGGCCCGCACGGGCACCGACCGGGCGCGTCGCGACGGCGCGGGACTGGGCCTGACGATCTCCCGCGAGATCGCCCGGGCCATGGGCGGCGATCTGCGCTGCGCGTCGGCGCCGGGCCAGGGTTCGGTCTTCGAGTTCACGCTGCCGCTGCAGGCCTGCGCCGCGGAGGCCGAGCCGCCGGGCACTGCGTCGGCCGGCATGCCGGGACCGCTGCCGCGGTGGCAGGGCCGCGTGCTGCTGGTCGACGACAATCCGGTGAACCTGCTGGTCGCGGCGACGATGCTGGAGCGATGCGGCCTGCAGGTCGCGTCCGCCGAACACGGGCGGCAGGCGCTGGAACAGCTGCGCGCGCAGCGCTTCGACCTCGTCCTGATGGACTGCCACATGCCCGAGCTGGACGGCTACGCCGCGACGACCGCCTGGCGGCAGGAAGAAGCGCGCCGGCTGCTGCCGCGAACGCCGGTGGTGGCGCTGACCGCCAGCGCCATCGACGACGACCGGGCCCGATGCCTGGCCAGCGGCATGGACGACCACCTGGTCAAGCCGTTCGAGATGGACGAGCTGCTGGCCGTCGTGGCGCGGCACCTGCCGGACTCGCACGACGTGCCCGACCTGCCCGCGGCGGCGGCGGCCTGATCCCGGCGCCGCCCCGCGCGGCGGCTGATAATCCCTGCCCATGCAGGTTTTCCGCGGCTTCCACCATCCCGGCATCGCGGCGCAATGCGCGCTGACGATCGGCAACTTCGACGGCGTCCATCGCGGCCACCAGGCCATGCTGGCGTTGCTGCTGTCGGAGGCCCGCCATCGCGGCCTGCCGACCTGCGTGCTCACCTTCGAGCCGCACCCCCGCGACTTCTTCGCGAAGAAGCTCGGCAAGCCCGAGCTGGCGCCGGCGCGCATCGCGACGCTGCGGGACAAGCTCCAGGAACTGGCGCGCTGCGGCATCGACCAGGTGGTGGTGCTGCGCTTCGACGAGGCGCTGGCCTCGCTGCCGGCGCAGGACTTCATCCAGCGGGTGCTGATCGACGGTCTCGGGACGAAGTACGTGCTGGTCGGCGACGACTTCCGTTTCGGCGCCAAGCGCCAGGGAGACTACGCCACGCTGGACGCCGCCGGGCAGCGCCAGGGCTTCGACGTCGCGCGCATGATGAGCTACGAGGTGCACGGGTTGCGGGTGTCGAGTTCCGCCGTGCGCGAGGCGCTGGCCGACGGCGACATGGACGGCGCGGCCCGGCTGCTGGGCCGGCCGTACGCGATCTCGGGCCACGTGATCCATGGCCAGAAGCTCGGGCGGCAACTGGCGGAAACCGCCCCCGGCCGCGGCGACGGCTTCCGCACGCTGAACCTGAAGTTCGACCACGACAAGCCGGCCGCGCACGGGATCTTCGCCGTGCGCGTGCATGGTCTCGACGGCCAGGACCGCACCCTCGGCGGGTCCGGCGGGATCGTGCTGGACGGCGTCGCCTCGCTGGGCGTGCGGCCGACGGTCGAGGACGCCGGCCGGGTGCTGCTGGAGGTCCACGCGCTGGACTGGCCCGAGACGCTGGCCGCCCGCCTGGGGCCGGGCGAGGCCTACGGTAAACTCGTGCGCGTGGAACTCTTGCAAAAACTGCGTGACGAAGCCCGTTTCGACGGCCTGGACGCCCTGACCGCCGCGATCCGCGAGGACGTCCGTCAGGCACGCGCGTACTTCGCAGAACCGGCGACCACCCACGCCGCCGTCAGACGCCAGACCACCCGCGACCGAATTTGAAGGGCTGAGCCTCCCTCGATCGCTCAGCCGGCGCGCGGCCCCCGCTCTCCCGCTTCCCGCCCAGCGCGCCACCCCTCTTCTCTCGCGGCCTCATCCTGCGGCCGCCTCCTTCGATTGCCGCCGCCATGACCGACGACTCCAAGTCCGACTACCGCTCGACGCTCAACCTGCCCGACACCCCGTTCCCTATGCGCGGCGACCTGCCCAAGCGCGAGCCGGGCTGGGTGAAGGAATGGGAAGACCAGGGCATCTATCAGCGTCTTCGTGTCGCGCGCCAGGGCAAGCCGAAGTTCGTGCTGCACGACGGGCCGCCCTACGCCAACGGCCAGATCCACATGGGTCACGCGGTCAACAAGATCCTGAAGGACATGATCGTCAAGGCGCGCCAGCTCGAGGGCTTCGATGCCGCCTACATCCCGGGCTGGGACTGCCACGGCCTGCCGATCGAGAACCAGATCGAGAAGACTTTCGGCCGCGGCCTGCCTCGCGACGAGGTGCAGGCCAAGAGCCGCGCCTACGCCGGCGAGCAGATCGACCAGCAGCGCGTGGACTTCAAGCGCCTGGGCGTGCTGGGCGACTGGGACCATCCCTACCGGACGATGGACTTCAAGAACGAGGCGGGCGAGCTGCGCGTGCTGAAACGCCTGTTCGAACGCGGGTTCGTCTATCGCGGGCTGAAGCCGGTGTACTGGTGCTTCGACTGCGGCTCCTCGCTGGCCGAGTTCGAGATCGAGTACGCCGACAAGGACTCCCCGGCGGTCGACGTCGCCTTCCTGAGCGCGGAGCCGGACAAGCTGGCCGCCGCGTTCGGCCTGCCCAAGCTCGACAAGGAAGCGTTCACCGTCATCTGGACGACGACGCCGTGGACCATCCCCGCCAACCAGGCGCTGAATCTCAACCCCGAGCTGCCCTACGCGCTGGTCGACACCGAGCGCGGCTACTTCGTCGTGGCCGAGGCGCTGGTCGAGAAGTGCCTGGCGCGCTGGGGCATCGAGGGCAAACAGGTCGCGGTCACGCCGGGCAAGTCGCTTGAACTGCTGAAGTTCAAGCACCCGCTCGCGCACGTGCATCCGGGCTTCGACCGTGAGAGCCCCGTGTACCTGGCCGACTACGCCACCGCCGACGACGGCACCGGCGTGGTCCACTCGGCCCCGGCCTACGGCGTGGACGACTTCAACTCGTGCATCGCGCACGGCCTGGCGTTCAAGGACATCCTGAACCCGGTGCAGGGCAACGGCGTCTACGAGGCCGAGCTGCCGCTGTTCGGCGGCCAGCACATCTGGAAGGCCAACCCGGTGATCGCCGCGGCGCTGCAGGACGCCGGCCGCCTGATGGCGCACAGCAAGATCCGCCACAGCTACCCGCACTGCTGGCGCCACAAGTCGCCGGTGATCTACCGCGCGGCGGCGCAGTGGTTCGTCCGCATGGATGAAGGCGACGGTGTGTTCACCGTCGACAAGGCCGACAAGACCCTGCGCCAGCTGGCGCTGGACGCGATCGAGCAGACCAGCTTCTATCCCGAAAACGGGAAGACGCGCCTGCACGACATGATCGCCGGCCGCCCCGACTGGTGCATCTCGCGCCAGCGCAGCTGGGGCGTGCCGCTGCCGATCTTCCTGCACAAGGACAGCGGCCAGCCGCATCCGAAGACGCTGGAATTCATCGAGCGCGCCGCCCAGCTGGTCGAGGCCGGCGGTATCGAGGCCTGGTCCAAGCTGGATCCGGCCGAGTGGCTGGGCGCGGAGGCCGAGCAGTACTCCAAGGGCCAGGACATCCTCGACGTGTGGTTCGACTCGGGCTCCACCTTCCAGCATGTACTCAAGGGCTCGCATGCCGGCGCGGCGCACGAGACCGGCCCGGAAGCCGACCTCTACCTCGAAGGCCATGACCAGCATCGCGGCTGGTTCCACTCGTCGCTGCTGATCTCCTGCGCGATCAACGGTCGCGCGCCGTATCGCGGCCTGCTGACCCACGGCTTCACCGTGGACAGCAAGGGTCGCAAGATGAGCAAGTCGCTGGGCAACGGCGTCGACCCGCAGGAAACCAGCAAGAAGCTGGGCGCCGAGATCATCCGGCTGTGGGTGGCGGCGTCCGACTACTCGGGCGACATCGCCGGCGACGAGAAGATCCTGGCGCGCGTCGTGGACGGCTACCGCCGCATCCGCAACACGCTGCGCTTCCTGCTGGCCAACACCTCGGACTTCGACGCCGCGACGGACGCGGTGCCGCTGGACCAGTTGCTGGAAGCCGACCGCTACGCGCTCGCGCGCGCCGCGCAATTCCAGGAGGAGATCCTGGCGCACTACCAGCGCTACGAGTTCCACCCGGTCGTGGCCAAGCTGCAGGTGTACTGCTCCGAAGACCTGGGCGCGTTCTACCTGGACGTGCTGAAGGACCGGCTGTACACGAGCGCGCCGAAGTCGGCCGCGCGCCGCTCGGCGCAGACGGCGCTGTGGCACATCACGAACGCGATGCTGCGCTGGATGGCGCCGTTCCTGAGCTTCACCGCCGAAGAGGCGTGGAAGGTCTTCGCGGGCAAGCAGGCCGGCGACACCATCTTCACCGAGACCTACTGGTCGGTCGGCATCGCGCACGACGACGGCCTGATCGCGAAGTGGAACCGCATCCACGAGATCCGCGATGCGGTGAACAAGGCGATCGAGGAAGTCCGCACCACCGGGGCGATCGGTTCGTCGCTGCAGGCGGAAGTGGCGCTGGGCGTGAATGCCGAGGACCTCGCGCTGCTGCAGAGCCTGGGCGACGATCTGAAGTTCGTGCTGATCACGTCCGCGGCGAGCGTCGCGCTGGCCGGCGAGTTGAGCATCACGGTGACGCCGTCGTCGCACCAGAAGTGCGAGCGCTGCTGGCACTACCGCGCGGACGTCGGCGTCAACCCGGCGCACCCGACGATCTGCGGTCGCTGCGAGAGCAACCTCTACGGCGAGGGCGAGACGCGCGTCATCGCCTGATTCGAAGCGGCCACCATCGCCGTCATCCAGCCAAGGCCGGCGCTGGTTCCTCCCGGAACCGCGCCGCGCCGGGGCCGGTATTCGCAGCCTATCCAACCGCCCCATCCCGTCGCCGACGCGATCTCATCGATCGCCGCGCATGCGCCCCGCCAGTCGAGCGTCCCCTCGTCCGGCTCGTGCCTATCCGGTACGCCGGCGATCTGGAAGTGCCCGACATGCCCCGTCGGCAGATACCGGCGCACCTGCGCGACCACGTCGCCCTCGACGCGTTCGCAGTGGTACAGGTCCATCTGGACCTTCAGGTTCGCGGCACCCACACGCTCGACGATCGCACGCGCCTCGTCCTGCCGTTGCAGCAGGTAGCCGGGCATGTCGACAGGGTTGATGGGCTCGATCATCAGGTCGATGCCTGATCGGGCGGCCAGCGACGCGGCCCAGTGCAGGCGCTCCTCGTAGCGCGCAAGCGCCGCGTCGCGCTGACCGCCGTTGGGCAGCAGGCCGGCCAGCACATGCACGCGCGCCGACGCCACCACCGAGGCATAGGCGAGCGCGCGCTCGATCGATTCGCGGAAGTCCCCTTCCCTACCTTCCACGGAGGCCAGACCGCGTTCCCCTGCCGCCCATTCCCCCGGCGGGGCGTTGATCAGCACGATGCTCAAGCCCAGCGCAGTGGCGCGGGCGCGCAGTTCCACCGCGGGCACGTCATAGGGGAACAGGCATTCCACGCCGGCGAACCCGTCCCGGGCCGCAGCATCGAAGCGTTCGAGGAATGGCAGCTCCTGGTACAGGAAGCTGAGGTTGGCAGCAAAGCGAAGCATCGCCGTAGTGTCACCGAGCCCGGCACAAGATCGCCCGGGGCCGGCGGAGTGGCCGAGCCGGGGCGCCAACTCGCGCCGCTCACCTGCGGTTCGCTCTGCTCGAACAGACGGCGCCCCAAGTCAGCCCAGGGCTCGGCCACTCCGCCGGCCCCGGGCGATCTCGCGCCTCTCGCAAGAACTCAGCAGCAGCGACCCGTGCTCGAGTTGTACCTCGCCTCCTGACGCTCGCGGAAAAAGGCCTCGTAGCTCAGCGGCGCCTGGTCGGGATGCGTGCGGCCCATGTGCGCCAGGTAGGCCCCATAGTCCGCACCGACCAGTTGCTGGCGCACGCCGCGGGCCATGTAGCGGCCCGCCTGCAGCACGTCGGAGGCCGTCGACAAGGCGGCCTGCGCCGCTTGCGCCGCCACCTCCGCCGCCTGCTTAAGCATGACCGCCCGCCGTCGCGCCTTCAGGCATGCGCTCGAACGGCGTCTCGCTCACCGAGGGCTTGCGCTCCGCACGTGCCTTCAGCACCGCCTTCACGCTGTACACGAGCACGCTCACGACCACGAACATGAACAGCGCGCACAGGCCCGCGTCCAGGCGGTCGTTGAAGATCACGCGCTCCATCGCCTCCAGGCTCTTGGCCGGCGCCAGCACCTTGCCCGCCGCCAGCGAGTCCGCGTACTTCGCAGCGTGCGCCAGGAAACCCACCTTCGGGTCGTCGCTGAAGATCTTCAACCAGCCCGCCGTCATCGTGCAGACCAGCAGCCAGCCCGCCGGCAGGATGGTCGTCCAGGCGTAGCGGTCCTTCTTCATCTTGAACAGCACCACCGTGCCCAGCAGCAGCGCCACCGCGGCCAGCATCTGGTTGGCGATGCCGAAGAGCGGCCACAACGTGTTGATGCCGCCCAGCGGATCCACCACGCCCTGGTACAGGAAGTAGCCCCACGCCGCCACGCACAGGCCGGTGGCGATGAGGTTGGCGGGCAGCGATTCGGTGCGCTTGAGCGCCGGGACGAAGGTGCCCAGCAGGTCCTGCAGCATGAAGCGGCCGGCGCGCGTGCCGGCGTCCACGGCGGTCAGGATGAACAGCGCCTCGAACAGGATCGCGAAGTGGTACCAGAAGGCCATCATCGCCTTGCCGCCGATCACCTGGTGCAGGATGTGGGCCATGCCCACCGCCAGCGTCGGCGCGCCGCCGGCGCGCGCGAGGATGGTGTTCTCGCCGACATCCTTGGCCGTCTGCACCAGCATCTCCGGCGTGATGACGAAGCCCCAGGTGGACAGCGTCGCGGCCACCTGGTCCGGGGTCGAGCCCACCAGCGCGGCCGGGCTGTTCATCGCGAAGTAGATGCCCGGCTCGATGCAGGAAGCCGCCACCAGCGCCATCACCGCGACGAAGGATTCGGCCAGCATGCCGCCGTAGCCGATGAAGCGGGCGTTGACCTCGTTGTCCAGCATCTTGGGCGTGGTGCCGGAGCTGATCAGCGCGTGGAAGCCCGACACCGCGCCGCAGGCGATGGTGATGAACAGGAAGGGGAACAGGTTGCCCGACCACACCGGGCCGTTGCCCGCCGCGAACTGCGTGAACGCGGGCATCTGCATCGGCGGAGCCACGATCACGATGCCCACGGCCAGCGCGATGATGGTGCCGATCTTCAGGAAGGTCGACAGGTAGTCGCGCGGCGCCAGCAGCAGCCACACCGGGATGCTGGCCGCGACGAAGCCGTAGCCGATCAGCATCCACGTCAGCGCCTTGCCGTCGTAGGTGAACAGCGGGGCCCAGGCGGGGCTCTCATGCACCCACTGGCCGCCGATGATCGCCAGCATCAGCAGCACGAAGCCGATGATGGAGACCTCGCCGATGCGGCCCGGGCGGATGAATCTCAGGTACACGCCCATGAACAGCGCGACCGGGATGGTCGCCGCCACGGTGAAGGTGCCCCAGGGCGAACCGGCCAGCGCCTTCACGACGATCAGCGCCAGCACCGCCAGGATGATGATCATGATCATGAACGCGCCGAACAGCGCGATCACACCGGGCACCGTGCCCATCTCCTGCTTGACGAGGTCGCCCAGCGAGCGGCCGTCGCGGCGCGTCGAGATGAACAGCACGATGAAGTCCTGCACCGCGCCGGCGAAGATCACCCCGGCCAGGATCCAGAGCAGGCCGGGCAGGTAGCCCATCTGCGCGGCCAGCACCGGGCCGACCAGCGGTCCGGCGCCGGCGATCGCGGCGAAATGGTGGCCGTACAGCACGTACTTGTGGGTCGGGACGAAGTCCAGGCCGTCGTTGTGCTTCCAGGCCGGCGTCTTGCGCGTGGGGTCCAGGCCCAGCACCTTGGTGGCCAGGAACAGGCTGTAGTAGCGGTAGCCGATCAGGTACACGCAGATCGCCGCGACGACGACCCACAGCGCGCTGACCGCTTCACCGGTGGCCAGCGCCACGGTGGCCAGGGCGAAGGCCCCGAGGATGGCCACGCCCGCCCAGGCGAGGTGGCGACTCATGTTCGACATCGATGTCTCCTTTTATCGTCGCGCGGCGCGACGGTCTCGAAGGACGTCGACACGCGCGGGCTGTCTTGCGGCGGCAGTTTCCGTTCCTGTGCGATTTCGCACATCCGTTGCATGGACTAGCGCGACGGCGTGGGAATGCGTAGGCGTTAACCCCCATCCAACTCGGGATCCCACAGCGTCTTGCCAACGGCGGCGCAGTTCACGACGCGTTCGGCCACGGCGACAGCGAGGTCATGCCTCCCCCGGAACAGCGCGCGCACCTTCATCGCCTCTCCCAATTGCATCGCGGCCAGCGCCCGCATCTCCTCCACCGGACCGGGACGCACCGCCCCCGGGTTCAGGCACTGCCTGCCATGGAAGGTCAAACGCCGGTCGGCCCCGAAGGCCAGCGTCAGGGCGGTCGGACTGATCCTCAACCGGCGCGCGATCTCGCGAGGGCTGTTCGGCTGGTCGGTCCGCATCCGGTCCGCCCCCGGCTGGACCAGCGCGCTCATGACTTCGACCGGCACGCGGTAATCGGCCGCCGTGGCGTCGGCGAAAAGTCTTGCGCCTTCGGCCCGACGATTGGCGGCGATCTTGTCGGCGGATAGCCGCGGTCCGCGAAAGCCTAGCCTCAGCGGGAAGCGATTTGCCAGCACGTCGGCACGCTCGGGACGCCCGCTCAGATGTGCCGTCAGCGCACGACTCAGGGCAGGCCCGTCCTTGCACGCTCCGGGAACCCGCCGCCCCAGCCCTTCATGGGCGCGAGCCGCCAGTCGGGCGACGAGATCGAAGACCTCCCCCGCGGTCAACGGCCGGCTCGTCTCGAGAACGGGACATGCCTCGCCTTCGACGTCGCGAATCTCGCCCGAGCCGATGCGCGCCTGACCGTCGTACTGGAAATAGCCGCTGATCCAGAGGGCGGGCCGCCGGGCGCCCTCCCCGGCATCAGGCGCGGCCAGGAGGCGAGACGACGCCAGCGCGGGCCTGTCGCGGTCAAAGAACAGCCAGCTGACCAGCACGTCGCGTTCCGCCGGAAAGACGCCGATCCCGTGCAGTTCGGTCACGAGCTCGCTCAGGAGATCCGCATACGGGCCTTGCAGACTGGTCGACAACCACGCGTCGTGCGACTCCAGGTTGGCGAGCCATCTGCACGCCAGGGGGGACGGCGGGACGGGCGCTGCGGGATCCATGGCGGCGGTCGCCGACGGCCCGTGGGAGGAAAGGGATGTGGACGGGAACAAGGACGAGCTCCTCGATGGAAACGGGGAGCCCCTTCGTCGCCCGCCTCCCGACGCCGGTTTCGTTGCCGCCGGATTTCAGACCGGATCGCGATGCAGTCCCCGGGCGTGCTCGACCGCATAGCGGATCAGCTCGGCCTGCCCGTCGAGCTCGAGCTTGCGCTTGATGTTCTGGCGGTGCGTCTCGACGGTCCTGACGGACAGGTCGAGCGCGCGGGCGATCTGCTTGCTGGATTCGCCGCGGGCCAGCGCGGAGAGGATCTCGCTCTCGCGCGGCGAGAGGATGGGCCGCGGCTGCTGGCTGCGGAACATGCGCCTGGAGACGCCGGGGCTGAGGAAGGTGCCGCCGGCCGCGACCGCATCGATCGCCGCGACGATCTCGGTCGCCGGCGCGTCCTTGAGCACGTAGCCGCGGGCGCCGGCCTGCAGCGCGCGCTGCACGTACTCGGGGTTGTCGTACATGCTGTACATCAGCACCCGCAGGTCGGGCACGCGCTCCAGCATGGTCTGGGCGAGCTGGATGCCGTTGTGCCCCTTCAGGCCGACGTCCAGCAGCACCACCTGCGGCTGCGCGGCGATCAGCATCATCATCGCCTCCTCCGCGTGGCCGGCCTCGCCGACGACGAGGTAACGCGCCTCGCCTTGCAGCCGCGAGCGCACGCCCTCGCGGACCAGCGGGTGGTCGTCGACCAGGAGGATGCGCACGGGCGCGGCCGCGCCGGCCGGGCCGACGGTGGCGGCAGCCGCGCTGGCGGGGCCCGAGGCGCTGGAGGAAGGCTCGGAGCTCATGGGACGGGATTGTCGCGCGCCAGGCGGCGGATCGCCGAGGCGGGCACGACGGCCTCGATCTGGGTGCCGTGGCCGGGGCTGGACTGCAGATCCAGCACGCCGCCGACGGAGGCCATGCGTTCGCGCATGTTGCGCAGGCCGATGCCGTGGCTCGGATCGTCGCGTTCGGCATGGGCGGGATCGAAGCCCGCGCCGTCGTCCAGCACCCGCAGCAGCACGGCGGCGCCGTCGCCTCGCCCGTCCTCCGGCGCGAAATCGAGCGACATTTCCACGCGCGCGGCGCCGGCATGTTTGGCCACGTTCGTCAACGCCTCTTGCGCGACGCGGAACAGCACCGTGTTGAGCAGTTCGGGCAGCTCGCGCGGCGAGCCGGCCACGCGCAGGGCCACGGGCAGCACGCCGGCTTCGTCGAACTCGCGCGCGAGGTGCTCCAGCGCCGCCGGCAGGCCCAATGTGTCGAGCAGCGCCGGGCGCAGGCGGTGGGAGAGCCCGCGCACCTCGATCAGGCTGGCGTTGAGCCGTTCCAGCGCGCGCGGCAGCAGAGCGGTCGAGCCCGCCTGCTGCGCCGATTCGATCAGCAGCTTGGTCGACACCAGCGTCTGGCTGACGCCGTCGTGCAGTTCGCGCGACAGGTGCGCGCGCTCGTCTTCCTGCGAGCGGACCACCTCGTGCGCCAGCGCGCGCAGCCGGGCTTCGGACTGGCGATGTTCGCTGAGGTTGAGCGCCAGCGCGCTCGCGCTGATCAGCGCCACGCCGAACACGGCGATCGCCGCGATGCCCCACATCGTGCGCGCGATGTTGGCCTGGGCCTCGCGGTCGAGCTGCTCCAGCGTGGCGCGGATGCCGTCCAGGTACAGGCCCGTCCCCAGCATCCAGTTCCAGCGCTCCATCGCGACGACGTAGCCCAGCTTGGGCGCCATCTCGCCGCTGGACGGCTTGCGCCAGAGGTACTCGACGTAACCGCCGCCCTCCCTGGCCTGTCCGACCAGCTGCTGGATCGTCGGCCGGCCCAGCGGATCGCGCAGCCCCCAGAGGTCGCGGCCGAGCAGCTCCGGCTGGCGCGAATGCATCAGCACCTTGCCCTGCAGGTCATAGACGAAGAAGTAGCCGTCCTCGCCGTAGTCGAGCGAGGACAGCAGCCGCAGCGCCTCGCGCTTGTCGCGTTCCACGTCGGCGTCGCGGGTCGTGCCCGCCCGGACGGGCGAACGCTCGTACAGCGGCTGCAGCGTGCTGACGGCCAGTTCGACGTAATGGCGCAGTTCGTCGCGGCGCGCGTCCATGTAGGCGCGCTGCACGGCGGCGTGCTCGCGGGCGAGCAGCTCGCGCTCCTGCTGACGCACCGCCACCGCGATCAGCAGCAGCGACGCGACCAGCGGCAGCAGCGCCAGCAGCAAGATCTTCACTCGCAGTCTCATGGGGCGATCATCGGCCATCCGTCGGGCGCCCGTCGCCGCCCCATCGAGGCCGGCTCATCGAGGCCGCCCCCAGCCGCTCCCCCAGCCGCACGGCGCAGCCTCGGCGGGCGCTACAGTTGCGGGTTCCGCCCGACGTCCCGATTGCGCAGCATCCATGGCCACCAAGTCCTCTTCCCCGTCGAACAACCGCCTGATCCAGTGGCTGGCGATCGCCCTGCTGGTGATCGTCGCCGATCAGTTCACCAAGGTCCTGATCCTGCACAGCTTCCAGTACGGGGACAGCCACTACGTCCTGCCCTTCTTCAACCTGGTGCGGGTCCACAACACCGGCGCGGCGTTCAGCTTCCTGGCGGGCGCGTCGGGCTGGCAGCGCTGGTTCTTCGTCGGGCTCGGCGTGGTCGCCACGGTCTTCATCGTCTGGATGCTGCGCCGCCACGGCCACCAGACGCAGTTCGCCTGGGCGCTCAGCCTGATCCTGGGCGGCGCGGTCGGCAACGTCGTCGACCGGCTGCTGCACGGCTACGTCGTCGACTTCATCCAGCTGCACTGGGGCGGCTGGTACTACCCGTCCTTCAACATCGCCGACAGCGCCATCACCATCGGCGCCATCCTGCTCATCTGGGACGAACTGCGCCGCGTCAAGCGCGGCTGAGCAGCGGGCGGAACGGGCTCAGCGGGCGCGCGGGAGTGCGCCTGCCGCCGCGGGTCCAGCCCGGCCCCGAGCCCTCCGACCGAGGGTTCCTCCGGAGAAACGAGGCTGGCATTCGCACGCCCGTCTGCGTAGCCTTGGTCCTGAAGAGGGAGGCCGTCACGCAGGCGCGCAGGGGTTCGGCACGCATGGGCCTTCGACGTGACGAAGTGGACATCGCCGCCATGGACAGGACACGGCCCACGGCGACAATCCGCTGCGACCAAACGTAACCAAGAACAAGGCCGACAAGGGCCTCGCTCCCATGCTCGACTTCTCCTGCCTGACCCACTATGACTGGCTCGATGTGCCCATGTGGGTCTACGACCAGGAGCGTCAGCGCAACCTCTGGGCCAATGCCGCCGCGCTGGGGTTCTGGCGCGCCGAGAGCGCCGAGGAATTCCTCTCCCGCGACCTCAGCGACATGAGCCCCTCGGTGGCGGAGCGGCTGGCGGTCACCGCCGCCGACCACACGCAGGGCAAGCTGGTCCGCGAGCAATGGACGCTCTATCCGAAGGGCCAGCCGGCCACGGTGATGCTGGTCTCCCGCGGGATCCGCACGCCCGACAAGCGCCAGGTGATGCTGTTCGCGGCGGACTCGCTGGTCAGCGGCGTCGACAAGAGCCTGCTGCGCGGCGTCGAGGCGCTGCAGCACACCTCCGTGCGGATCGCGGTGTTCTCGCTGCGCGACGGCAGCACGCTGATGCGCAACCCGGCCGCGGCGATGTGCTTCAACGGCCTGCGCAAGACCATCGGCGCGACCGACTTCAGCGCGATCTTCCCGGAACCCGACCTGGCGCGCCGCATCGTCGCGCAGGTCCGCGGCGGCCAGACCTTCGGCGCGGAACTCGAGATCAATACCGCCAACGGCCGTCGCTGGCACGCCGTCGACGCACGACCGATGCGCGATCCGGTCAGCGGCGAGGTCGTGCTGCAGCTCAACGCACGCGACATCGGCGACTTCAAGGCCACGCAGGCGCAACTCGAGGCCGCGCGCGAAGCCGCCGAAGCCGCCAGCCAGGCCAAGAGTTCCTTCCTGGCCAACATGAGCCACGAGATCCGTACGCCGATGAACGGCGTACTCGGCCTGACCGAGCTGGTGCTGCAGACCGAGCTCAACGAACGCCAGCGCAAGTTCATCGAGCTCACGCACAGTTCGGCCAAGGGGCTGATGGTCATCATCAACGACCTGCTGGACATCGCGAAGATCGAGGCCGGGCGCGTGATCATCGATCAGGCGCCGTTCAGCCTGCACGACTGCCTGCGCGAGGCGCTGCATCCGCTGCTGCTGCAGGCGCATGAGAAGGGCTTGAAGTTGCACGCCCGCGTGCAGCCGGGCGTGCCGCAGCATCTGCTGGGCGACGCGTTGCGCCTGCGCCAGATCATGGTGAACCTCGTCGGCAACGCGCTGAAATTCACCGAGCAGGGCGAAGTCCGCGTCGACATCGAGCGCATCGACGACAGCGTCGACGGCCAGCCGGCGCACGTGGGTCCGCTGCGCCTGCGCATCGCGGTGCATGACACCGGCATCGGCATGACGCGCGAGCAGATCGCGCAGATCTTCAGCCCGTTCACGCAGGCCGACGGCAGCATCACGCGGCGCTACGGCGGCACCGGCCTGGGCCTGACCATCGTGAAGCGCCTGGTGGAGCTGATGGGCGGCGAAGTGCAGGTGGAAAGCCAGCCGGGCGCCGGCTCCTGCTTCAGCTTCCAGATCCAGGTGTCGCAGCCGCTGGTGCTGGACGAGGTGCTGCGCACCGAGACCGTCGACGTCGACGTGCACGAGACCACGGCCGGCACGCTCGACGGCGAGCCCGCCACCGACTTCGGCGCCGACACCGTGCCGGCGGACCTCGACGACCTGCCGGCGCCGCGCCGGATCGTCAGCGACGACAGCGCCAACGATGCGATGCTGGACGCCGAGACGGTCGCGGCCGACCTCGATCCGCCGCTCGCCGCCGCCGGATCAAACCAGCAGCACGCCTGAACCCGTCGTCGTACGGGATTCCAGCTCGCGATGCGCGCGCTGGACTTCGTCGAACGGATAACGCTGTTCGACCTCGATCTTCACCGCCCCGCTTTCCACCGCCTGGAACAGCGCACCCGAGATCTCCTGCGTGACCTCGAGCGACGACAGGTGCACGAACAGCGACGGACGCGTCAGGTACAGCCCGGAGGCCGCCAGGGCCTTCAGCGACACCGGCGGCACCACGCCGGACGCGTTGCCGAAACTCACCATCAGCCCGAAGGGCCGCAGGCTCGCGAGCGAGCCTTCCCAGGTCGACGCGCCGACGGAGTCGTAGACGACCTTCACCCCCTTGCCGCCGGTGATCTCCTTGACGCGCTCGGCGAAGTGCTCCGTCGAATAGTTGATCGCGAACTCCGCGCCGTGGTCCAGCGCGAGACGGCACTTCGCGTCGCTGCCGGCCGTGCCGATCAGCCGCAGCCCGAGCGCCTTCGCCCACTGGCAGGCGATCAGGCCCACGCCGCCCGCCGCGGCGTGGAAGAGCACGTGATCGCCCGGCTGCAGACCGCCTTGCGGCAGCGTGCGCTGGAGCAGGTACTGCACCGTCATGCCCTTGAGCATCATCGACGCGCCCTGCTCGAAGCTCAGGAAGTCCGGCAGCTTCACGACGCACTTCGCCGGCATCACGCGCGCGGTCGCGTAGGCGCCGATCGGCTGGCTCGCATACGCGGCACGGTCGCCGGGCTTCAGATGCGTCACGCCTTCGCCCACCGCCTCGACGATGCCGGCGCCCTCCATGCCCAGGCCGGTCGGCAGCGGCAGCGGATAGACACCGCTGCGATGGTAGATGTCGATGTAGTTGAGGCCGCAGGCCGCATGCCGGATGCGGATCTCGCCGGGGCCCGGATCGCCGACCTCGACGGATTCGATGCTCAGGACTTCCGGTCCGCCAGGTTGCGAGATGCGCACGGCTCTGTCGCTCATCAGGGTTCTCCTCAAGGGGGGATGTCGCTCGCGCGTCGCCCGACGCGTCGATCGCGGCTATCGTGCCAGTCTCCCGTCTCCGGCCTCTCGCCGCAATGATGTTGACCCCACGACTGGCCCTGATGCTGACGCTGCCGCCGCTGCTGTGGGCCGGCAACGCGGTCGTCGGGCGTTCGGTCGTTTCCCTGGTGCCGCCGCTGCTACTGAACGCGACGCGCTGGACGCTGGCCTTCGGGCTGCTGGTGCTCATCGCACGCCCGGCCCGGGCGCTGCTGCAAGACCTGGCCCCGCTGCGCGCGCGCTGGGGCTACTTCCTGCTGACCGGCGTGCTCGGCATGGGCTGCTACAACGCGCTGCAGTACCAGGCACTGCACAGCTCGACGGCCCTCAACGTGACCTTGATCGCCGCGAGCCTGCCCGTGTGGATGCTGGCCGTCGGCGCCCTGCTCTACCGCGTGTGGCCGACGCGGCGCCAGCTCGCCGGCGCCGCGCTGTCGCTGGCGGGCGTGGCGCTGGTGATCTCGCGCGGCCACCTCGAACGGCTGGCGCAGGTGCAGTTCGTCGCGGGCGACCTGATGATGCTGCTGGCCGTGTTGAGCTGGGCCTTCTACAGCTGGCTGCTGGCGCGACCGCCCGCGCACATGCAGGGCGAGCGTCGCCTTGACTGGGACTGGTCCGCGCTGCTGATGGCGCAGATGCTGTTCGGTGTCGCCTTCGGCTGGGCGTCGGCGGGCGTGGAGCAGGCGGTCGGCGTGCCGCCGGTGCAGTGGGGCTGGCCGCTGGCGGCGGCGCTCGTCTACGTGGCGATCGGGCCCTCGCTGATCGCGTACCGCTGCTGGGGACTGGGCATCGCCCAGGCGGGACCGACGCTGGCCGCCTTCTTCGGCAACCTCACGCCGGTCTTCGCGGCGCTGATGTCGGCTGCGCTGCTGGGCGAATGGCCGGCGTGGTTCCACGGCGCGGCCTTCGCGCTGATCGCGGCGGGCATCCTGGTGTCCTCGGCCAAGCGTTGAGGACTGGCTGAGGATCTCCGCTCGCCCGGTCAGAACGTGCCCGGGTACGAACCGCCGTCGAGCAGGATGTTCTGCCCGGTCAGGTAGCCCGCGTGGGACGAGCACATCAGCGCGCAGATCGCGCCGAACTCCGCCGCGCTGCCGAAGCGTTGCGCGGGGATGGCCGACATGCGCCTGGCGCGCACGTCGTCGACCGGCTGGCCCGACTTCTGCGCGCCGGCGGCCATCGTCTTCTGCAGGCGTTCGGTGTCGAAGGCGCCCGGCAGCAGGTTGTTGATCGTCACGTTGCGGCCGGCGATGCGCGACTGGCGTGCGATGCCGGCGACGAAGCCGGTCAGGCCCGAACGCGCGCCGTTGGACAGGCCCAGCACATCGATCGGCGCCTTCACCGCGCCCGAGGTGATGTTGACGATGCGCCCGAAGCCGCGATCCGCCATCGGGTCCACCGTCGCCTTGATCAGCGCGATCGGCGTCAGCATGTTGGCTTCCAGCGCTGCGAGCCACTGCTCGCGTTCCCAGTCGCGGAAATCGCCGGGCGGCGGCCCGCCGGCGTTGTTGATCAGGATGTCCACCTGCGGCGCAGCGGCCAGCGCCGCGGCGCGGCCGGCCTCGGTCGTGATGTCGCCGGCCACGGCCACGACCTGCACGGCGGGATTGAGGGCGCGCAGCTTCGCGGCCTGCGCCTGCAGCGCTTCCTCGCCGCGCGCGGTGATCACCACGTTCACGCCTTCAGCGGCCAGCGCCTCGGCGCAGCCCGCGCCCAGGCCCTTCGACGCCGCGCACACCAGGGCCCACCTGCCCGTCAGTCCCAAGTCCATGTCGATCTCCGTTCTAGGTTCGTCGCTGCCGGGCGAGCAGCCACACGCCGCCCAGCACCAGCACCGTGCCCGCGACGACCCAGCCGGTCAGCGGCTCGTCGAGGATCAGCACGCCCATCAGTATCGTGGACATGGGGCCCACCATGCCGGTCTGCGCGGCGATACCCGCCCCCATGCGTTCGATCGCCATCATGACCATCAGCACCGGCGCGAAGGTGCAGGCCAGCGCATTGAGCAGCGACAGCCACCACACCGCCGGCGCGAGGCCCGCGAGCCCCGACACCGGTCGCGTGAGCAGGAACTGCGCGATGCAGAAGCCGCAGGCGACCGTGGTCGCCAGCCCGGTGAGCCGCATGGCGCCGAGCCGCTTGACCCATTCGCCGCTGTAGACGAGGTACAGCGCGTAGGCGACCGCGCTGCCGAACACGAGCCCGCCGCCCAGCCACACGTTGGCGCCGGCCACCTGCAGTTCATGCCCGAAGACCAGCAGCACGCCGGCGTAGCTGACGGCCAGCGCGCCCGCCTGGCGCAGCGTCACGCGCCGTCCGAACATCGCCCAGGACAGCAGCAGGACGATGGTCGGGTTGAGGTACAGGATCAGCCGTTCGAAGCTGGCGCTGACGTAAGCGAGGCCCGCGAAGTCGAGGAAGCTGGCGAGGTAATACCCGCTGAAGCCCAGGCCCAGCACGGCGAGCCGCTCGCGCCCGGTCAGCGCCGGCTTGCCGCGTCCGGCCCACCAGGCCAGCAGCAGGAAGAGCGGCAGCGCGAGCAGCATGCGCAGCATCAGCAGCGTGATGGCGTCGACGCCGTGCCGGTAGGCGAGCTTGACGATGATCGCCTTGCCGGAGAACCCGATCGCGCCGCCGACGGCCAGCAGCAGCCCGCTGAGCGGCACGCGGGCCGAGGCGGGATCGGCAGGGGAGACGGGCGCCGACGTGGGGGAACTGCTCATGCGCTCGATTCTAGGAATCGACGCCCGGACGGCATTCGTGAAGGGGCAATGCACGCTTGCCGCGGCGCGCCGGTGTGTTGAAGCCGGCGGAGCCGGTGCCCCTTGGAGCGAATGCCGAGCGGCGAGGAGGCGATTGAGCGGAAAGGGGCACCGGCTCTGCCGGCTTCTGCTCGGTGGTCGCGGGCGGTGTCCCCTCCCCTGTCCCTTCCTGCGTGAATAGTTGCGGCCATCGCCACCCGGATGCGGCGGTCCCCTCAAGACCTGGCCCCATGAGGCCGAAGTCCGGCAGGCGCCGACCGCCTCGAAGCGGCTGGTGGTAGTGGGGAAAAGGAAACGACAAGGGGCCGCGCGTCGACGGACGCGACAGGTTCCGGACCTGGGAGGGACCCTGCCGATGAGATACACCGAGAGCATCGCCGCGAGCGCCCAGGCGCTGCGCACCGCCTTGCCGCTGATGTCCAGGCAGCGCGCCGCGCTGCATCCGGTCACCTATGCCGTCTGGTACGAGCATGTGACCGCGATGAACGGCGCGCTGAGCCGCGAACTGATGAGTCTGACGCAGGACGGCGGCACGCTGGACGAGCCCCAGACCTGGGCGCTCTACCGCAGGCACATCGCCGAGCTCGACGAGCAGATGGCCGTCGCGCTGGCGCAGGACGTGGGCGAGGTGCTGCGCGCCGTGTCCGACTGCACCGACCAGGCGGGCCAGCAGGTGCAGCACTATGCGCACGCGCTGCTGGGCTGGGAGCGCTCGCTGCGCGAGGCGGCGCCCGGACAGCACGTCCAGGTGCTGGCCGCCGCGCTGCAGGGCACGCAGGACATGCGCCACGCGGTCCACGGTCTGGTGGCGAAGCTGGAGGCGAGCCGGCAGGAAGTGGCCTCGCTGCGCCAGGAGGTGCACCGTGCGCGCAGCGAGGCGCTGCTGGACCCGTTGACGGGGCTGAGCAACCGGCGCGGCTTCGACCGCGCGCTGGCCGACTGCCTGCGCAGCCCGGAGGCCGGCACGCCGACGGCGCCCTGCCTGCTGCTGGGCGACATCGACGACTTCCCGGCGCTGCGCGAGCGCCTGGGCGAAGCGCGTCTGGACGACACGCTGCGACAGGTCGCCAACACCATGCGCAGCGTCGCGCAGAGCCACCACGTCGCCGCGCGCATCGAGGACGACGAATTCGCGCTGCTCATCCCCGGCGCCGGCCTGCACGAGGCCTACACCCTGGCCGAACAGCTGCGCCACGGCGTCGGTCAGCTGCAGGCGGACGCCGACCGGCGCCTGAGCCTGTCGGTGGGCGTCACGCAGCTCGGTCGGGGAGAGCGCGCCCGCGACTTCATCGAGCGGGCGGACCAGGCGCTGCAGGCCTCCCGCGCGCAGGGCCGCAACCGCGTGACCGTGCTGGCGGCGGATGAGCGTTTCGCCGCATGAGGCCGTCGCCGTCGGCCCGCATAATCCGTCGTCACAAGGGTTGGACAGAGGGACGGACGTGGCCCTGATGAAGACTTCTCTGCGCAACGCCGTGATCCTGGCGTTGGTGGCGGGCCTGGCCCTGCCGACCGGCGGCGTGCTGCTGTACGAGCAGCAGCTGAGCCGCCGCGTCGTGATGGAGGACCTGCAGCGCGACCTCTCCCGCGTGTCGGAGGTATTGGCGCTGTCGCTGGCCGAGCCGATCTGGCAGGTCTCGCCCGACCTGGCCGAGCCCATGGTCAAGGCGCAGGTCGACGATCCGCGCTTCGTCTCCGTCGTCGTGACCGAGAACGCCGCGCAGCAGGCCTTCGTCGAATTCCACCGCGGCACGCCCGACGACGCGACCACGCTCACCGAGACGCGCCCCGTGCTGCGCGACGGCCGCGAGATCGCCCGGCTCACCGTCGTCATGAGCGCCGAGCCGCTGATGGCGCGCAAGCGCGACGACCTCTGGAACGCGCTGTGGCGCAGCCTGCTGACGCTGACGGTGTCGCTGGGGCTGATCCTCATCGTGATGCAGCGCCGCGTGCTGCGCCCCATCGCGCGGCTGTCGGAGGCCGCGGACGAACTCGCCTCCGGCCAGCTCGACCAGCCGCTGGCCTTCGGCGGCGAGGACGAGATCGCCCGCGTCGGCAAGGCGATGGAGCGCATGCGGCTCGCGCTGCTGAAGGCCTTCGAAGACCTGCGCGGCCATGCGAGCACGCTCGAGGAACAGGTGGCGCAGCGCACCGTCGAGCTGACCGAGGCCAACGTCGAACTCACGCAGGCGCTGGCCAACCTCAAGACCGCGCAGCGCGAACTGGTCGAGTCGGAGAAGCTCGCCTCGCTGGGCCGGCTGGTCGCGGGCGTCGCGCACGAGCTCAACACGCCGCTGGGCAACGCGTTGACGGTGGTGTCCGCGCTCGAGGACCGCTGGGGCAAGCTCGACCGCATGCTCACCGACAACACGCCGATGCGGCGCAGTCAGCTGGAGGAACTCGTCAAGGACACGCGGCGCGGCCAGGACATCCTGCATCGCAACGTGCAGAAGGCGGCGGACCTGGTGCGCGACTTCAAGCAGGTCGCGATCGACCAGACCAGCGACACGCGGCGCGACTTCGAGCTCGCGCAGGTGTGCGAGGACGTGCTCGTGATGGTCGAGCCCAGCTTCAAGCACACGCCCTTCCGCATCGTCACCGACCTGCAGCCGGACCTGCGCATGAGCAGCTATCCGGGGGCGCTGGGTCAGGTCTTGACCAACCTGCTGATGAACACGCTGGTCCACGCCTTCGAGGGCGAGACGCAGGGCGAGGTGCGGGTCAGCTGCCACCGGCTCGACGAGACGACGATGGAGCTCAGCGTCGACGACAACGGCCACGGGATGGATGCGTCCATCGTGCGCCGGATCTTCGATCCGTTCTTCACGACCAAGCTCGGCAAGGGCGGATCGGGCCTGGGCATGCACATCGTGCACAACATCGTGACGAACGTGCTCGGCGGGCAGATCGAGGTGATCTCGCGCCCGGGCGAAGGCACCTGGATGATGATGCGCCTGCCGGTCGACGCGCCGCTGCGCGCCGCCAGCGAGGACCGGATCGGTTGATCCGTCCCCCGGATCCGCGACGCCGACCGCGTCGCGGAGGGCCCCGCTTACTGCGAAGCGCCCGATGCGGCGACCGACGCCGCGTCAGCCGGCAGCGCCGCGGAGGCCGCCGCCATCGCCGCCGAGGCCGCATCGCTCGCGGCCTGGTCCACATGACCGCCCGTCACGTCGTGCTTCTCGCCCGTCAGGTCGATGTTGCCGCCGCTCTTCATCAGCACGAACAGCGCGATGGCAGCGAAGACGATGAATCCAACGACGATTTTCCACATGGTTCCGAGATCCTCTTGAGGTTGCCGGTCGCGACAGACTGACCGGGTCGGAGGCCATTGTGGGAAGCGAGGCTGACAGCAGGCTGAGCGCGGGCTGTATCCCGGCGTGAATCCCCGGAGGCGTGGTGTGGTGCGGTGCGGTGCGGCTCAGCCGAACGGCGATCGCATGTAGCTGGGTTCACGCGCCTTGGCGCACCAATGTCCAGGCTGGTCATAGCCGGTGACTCCCCAGACGGACGCATGATGCGACCCGCAGATCAGGGGCTTGAGGTAGCGGCGCTGCTTCAAGTCGACGTCCTGAGGACGCGAACAGTTCTGCCCGTCCGTGGAGTAGCACATGACCTCGCCAGTAGGCGTCCGCGCCACCAGTGGACCGTCGGTCATCGGGCTTTTCTCCCACTTGGCGAAAAGGGTCGCGTAGACCCTGTTGCACCAATGATCCGGCTGTTGGTAGCCATCGTGGCCGCCCCACCGTCGCGCGTGATCCGCACCGCATTTGGCGGATCCCACCTGTGATGGGTCAGGGGACGCCGCAAGACCGATCTTCCGGCCCCACAGCAAGAAGCGATAGTCGGACGTGTATCTGACGCAGTTGCGATTGTTCTCCGTGTAGCAGGACAGATTGCCGTCCGCTTCGACGCGAAACTCCTCGTCGTCGAAGTAGACCCAGTCCGTCGGCTCGGCTTGAGCGTGTGACAGGGTGACCAAGGGCACAACGGCGAGGATGCCGACAAGAAGGCGACGGCAGGCAGCACGACGGAAGGACATCAGGAGCTCCTGAAACGAGTGGAACCTCCACAGTGCAGCTGGATGGTCGCGCCTGCATGACAACCACATTCAAGTGCCCCCCCGGCGCGACCGACTCTTAAGGCCGCGAGATCAAGGCCGCCGAGTACGCGTCGTCGGTGCTCGCCAAGGCGCAGCCGATGAAGGCCGCGGGCTGAAGATCCGCAACCATGGAAAAGGGCGGCCGAGAGGCCGCCCTTGTCGTTGGCGGCATCGGCGCCGGAGCGCCGATGCCATCGTGCCTGCGCTCGCTCAGTCGCGGGCGTAGATGTCCACGTCCTTGGTTTCGCGCACGAACAGCAGGCCGATCACCAGGGTGAGCGCGGCGATGCCGATCGGATACCAGAGGCCGTGATAGATGTTGCCGTTCTGCGCCACCATCGCGAAGCTGATGGAGGGCAGCAGACCGCCGAACCAGCCGTTGCCGATGTGGTACGGCAGGCTCATCGAGGTGTAGCGGATCCGGGTCGGGAACAGCTCCACCAGCATCGCGGCGATCGGGCCGTAGACCATGGTCACGTACAGCACCAGCACCGCGAGGATCGCGATCACCAGCGGCGTGTTGACCTTGGCCGGATCGGCCTTGGCCGGGTAGCCCGCGGCCTTCATCGCATCAGCCAGTTCCTTCTTGAACGCCGCGATCTTCTTCGCGCTGTCCTCGTCGAACTTGTGGCCGCCGGCGGTCAGCGTGGCGGTGGGCGCCTCGATGACCTTCTCGCCGATCTTGACCTGGCCGGAACCGGGCGCGCCGGACACGGTCTCATAGTTCGCCGCGGCTTGCGCCAAGGCGCGCTTGGCGATGTCGCACGGCGTCGTGAAGTCCACGTCGCGCGCGATCGGGCTGCCCTGGAAGGAGCACTGCGCCGGATCGGTCGTCAGCGTGATCTGCGCGGTTTCCTGCGCCCGGGCCAGGTCCGGGTTGGCCGCGTTGGTCAGCGCCTTGAACAGCGGGAAGTAGGTCAGGATCGCCAGCAGCAGGCCCGCCATGATGATCGGCTTGCGGCCGATCTTGTCGGACAGCGTGCCGAACACGACGAAGAACGGCGTGCCGATCAGCAGCGCGACGGCCACCATGATGTTGGCCGCGGCCGGATCGACCTTGACCACGCTCTGCAGGAAGAACAGCGCGTAGAACTGGCCCGTATACCAGACCACGCCCTGGCCGGCCACCAGGCCGAACAGCGCCAGCAGCACGACCTTCAGGTTCTTCCACTGGCCGAAGGATTCGGACAGCGGCGCCTTGGAGGTCTTGCCTTCCGACTTCATCTTCTGGAAGGCGGGCGACTCGTTCATCGACAGCCGGATCCACACGCTGATGGCCAGCAGCAGGATGGACACGATGAACGGGATGCGCCAGCCCCAGGCCGCGAAGGTCGCCTCGCCGAGCGCCGTGCGGGTGCCCAGGATGACGATCAGCGACAGGAACAGGCCCAGCGTCGCCGTGGTCTGGATCCACGAGGTGTACGCGCCGCGCTTGCCGTGCGGGGCGTGCTCGGCGACGTAGGTCGCGGCGCCGCCGTATTCACCGCCCAGTGCCAGGCCTTGCAGCAGGCGCAGGCCGACCAGGATCACCGCCGCGGCGGGACCGATGGTGTCGTAGGTGGGCAGCACGCCGACGATGAAGGTCGACAGGCCCATGATCAGGATGGTCACCAGGAAGGTGTACTTGCGTCCGATCATGTCGCCGAGACGGCCGAACACCAGCGCGCCGAACGGACGCACGATGAAGCCGGCGGCGAAGGCCATCAGCGACGCGATGAACTGCGCCGTCGGATCCAGGCCGGTGAAGAACTGCTTGCCGATGATCGCGGCGAGCGAGCCGTACAGGTAGAAGTCGTACCACTCGAACACCGTGCCCAGTGAAGAGGCGAAGATGACCTTCTTCTCTTCGGCCGTCATCGGCGCATTGGTGGTCACTGCGCTTGCAGTTGCCATGGGATTGTCTCCTCGGGATTCCCAGGGCCATCGACCGATGGCCCTTGGGAGGCGACTATCCGAGCGCGCTCTGACCCGTTTCTGACGACTTGCTTGCCTCTGGCTGACAAACCCGGGTCGAACCCTTGCTTCGGTTTTCTCGATGCGGAATTTCGGCGCCTGTGCGCCGCAGCAAAGGGTATGTCCCTACGGCGACATTCGAGGCGCTCACGCCCCCTCGCCTCCTCTGGCGCGCGCCTGCGCTCAGTCGCGCCGCACGCCCACCGGCAAGGTCCTCGCCAGGTCCCACGCGGGCCCATCGAACCACGCGTCGCCGTCGAGATAGCCGGTGAGCATGTCGATCGCGTCGAGCCCCCAGAACAGCTTGTCGTCGACGGCCATCGTCGGCACGCCGAAGACGCCGCGCGCGACGGCGGCGTCGGTGGCTTCGCGCAGCGCGGTCTTGACCTCGACCGAGGCTGGATCGCGCATCGGCGCGAGCTCCGCCGTCAGTTCGGCAAGCCGCTGCGGATCGGCTGCGTCGAGGCCGCCGCGCCAGACGTGGTGGAAGACGCGTTCGACCGCATAACGGCCCGGCGTCTGCCCCACCGGCGCGGTGGCCCACAGCAGGCGCAGCAGCGGCAAGGGGTTGAAGGGGTGCGCGCCCGGCAGATCCAGCGGCACGCCGAGCCGATGACCGAGCCACGACACCTGGCGGTAGGTCCAGTCGCGCTTGCCAGGAATCTCCGCGGGTCCCTTGTTGTCGAGCGACTTCAGCAGGGCGCCGAAGAGGATGGGGATGTAGCGGACCGCAACGCTGCGACCGGCCAGCGCCTCGGGCAGCCGCTCGAAGGCGAGCGCCGCGTAGGGTGAGATCGGGTCGAAATAGAAGTCGATCGTGACCATCGCGGCTCCGTTCAGGCCTTGGGCATCGGCTCGGTGGCGAGCGCCCCGTGCGAGGCCAGCAGCGCGCGCCGCTCGGGCAGCAGGTTGAGCAGCCGGATCCGCGACTCATCGTCGGACTTGCTCCAGCCGGCGATCTCGGGAATCGTGCGCGCGCAACCGCGGCACAGCGCGGTGGGCTCGTGCATCTTGCAGATGTTGATGCACGGCGAAGCGACGCGCCCTTCCGGCGTGCGCGCGACGTTGTCGGCGGTCACGGGCGCCAAGGTCGACGTGCTCACGATTGCGCCACCTCGATCACCGGCGCGCCGGTCAGCGCGACCAGTTGCTGCGGCGACATCAGGAACACGCCGTTCGGATGACCGGCCGCCGCCCAGATCGCGTCGAAGCGGAACAGCTCCTGGTCGATGAACAGCTGCGGGTGGACGCCCTCCTCCGCCGGCTGGAAGCCCAGCGGCGACACGCCGCCGATCGAGAAGCCGGTGCGCGCCTTCACGTAGTCGGCGTCGGCACGGCCGAGCTTGCCGGTGTGGGCTTCAAGCTTGCGCTCGTCGACGCGCTTGTCGCCGGAGGCGATCACCAGCACGGCCGCGCCGTCGGCCTTGCGCTTGAACACGACGCTCTTGGCGATCTGCCCCAGCGCGACGCCGAGGGCGTCGGCCGCCTCCTGCGAACTGCGTGCCGAGACCTCGAGCCAGCGCGGCTCGTGTTCATGGGACAACGCGCGCAAGGCGGCGCGCACGCGCTGGAAGCCGTCGGGACGGGCAGCGTCGACCGTTGCAGGGATCGTTGCAGGGATCGTTGCAGGGATCGCTGCAGGGATCGCTGCAGGGATCGCTGCAGGAGTGGCCGCCGGATCTGCTGCGGACGTCGCGGGGGAAGTCGTGTCGCTCATGCCGCGCATTGTGCCAAGGCTCCTGTGCGCGGTCGGCGCTGGGCGAGGTCCGGTTCCTCCTGCAGATCGAGTCCGCCGCGGCGCTGCCCCGGCTCCACGAGATCGCCGCCTCGTCGCCGCGCGTGCAGTCGATGATGCTCGGCAGCGAGGACTTCTCGCTCGACGTGGGCGGCCTGCCGACGCCGGAACAGATCGCCCACGCGCGCGCCGTCATCGCCGCCTTCGCCGCCGCCGATCGCGACGGCCTCGGCGCGACCAAGCTCGGCGATCTGATGATCGACAAGCCCGTGGTGCTGCGCGAAGACCCTGCTCATCGAAGCCGGACTTGATCCCGCGGACAAGGGCTGAGCACCCCGATCCCCGATCCCCGATCCCAGACAACATTAGGGCGACCGCTCTCCTGCGGCGCCCGGCCTTGCGTTATGGTCCGCGCCCATGACCGACGTGAAGACCGACGTGAACAGCCCTTTCGAGCCCGAGTTCACCACCGCGCTGTGCGAGATCTTCGAGCAGCTGATCAGCTTCAACCAGCTGCTCGGCGTGAAGATCGACGAGCTGCGGCACGAGATCGTGCGGGCGCACATTCCCATGCGGCCGGAGCTGGTCGGGCACTACGCCCACAACCGGCTGCACGGCGGCGTGATCAGCGCGACGCTCGATTCGATGGGCGGCCTGGCGGTGATGGCGGCGATCGGCGCGCGTCATCTCGACGAGCCGCCGCAGCAGCGGCTGCAGCGCTTCGCCAAGCTCGGCACCATCGACCTGCGCGTGGATTACCTGCGCCCGGCCATCGGAGCCATGTTCCGCTGTGAAGCGGAGGTGATGCGCCTGGGCAGCCGCGTCGCCAACACGCGCATGGCGTTCACCGATGAACAGGGACGATTGCTGGCCACCGGAGCGGCGGCGTACATCCTGTCTTGACCCACTACACCGCGCGGATCCGGTAAGCACAACGCCGCGCGCCGGCCAGCAGATGCTCGGTGCGCGCGACGGCGAGACCCGGACCGAGGCAGCGCTCGAACAGCGCCAGCTCCGAGCGGCAGAAGCCCTGACAGCTCTGCGCCGCCGCGCAGATCGGGCAGTGATCCTCCACCAGCAGCCAGTCCTTGCCGACGCGCTCCGCGCGCGCCATGTAGCCCTCTTCGGCGCGCAGCCGCGCGAGTTCGCGCACGCGGTCGCCGGTCGTCCGGCAGCGGTCCATCGCCGCGCGGTAGCGCAGCTCGCTGTCGCGCTCGCGCGCCAGGATCAGTTGATCGAGCCCCGCCTCGCCGAAGACCGCGCGGGCCTGCTGGATCAATTGCACGGTGAGATCGGCATGCCGATCCGGGAAGCGCCCGTGCCCCGCCGCCGTCAGCGACCACAGCTTGCGCGGCCGTCCGGCCTCGCCGCGCTGGTCGTCCTGCGCTTCGACCAGCCCCTGCTCCTCCAGCCGCGCGAGCAGCTTGTGCGCGCCCATCGGCGTGATGGCGACGGTCGCCGCGAGCGCCGCCGCCGCCTGCGGCCCGCGGCTCTTCAGCTCGAACAGCAGCCGTTCCTCGTTGCCCTGGCTCATGAATGGCGCCTCGCGAAACGGATGAAGCCGATCGCCGCACCCAGACACATCGTCCCGCCCAGCAGCATGATCCAGCGCGCCGACAGCATGCCCAGCGCGCCGCCGATCAGCGCGATCAAGGTATTGGACAGGCAGAACACCGTCGTCAGCAGCCCCATCACGCGGCCTTGTCCATACGCCGCAAAGCGATCCGACATCCACGCCGGCATCAGCGCGTTGTAGAACGACAGCGGAATCCCGAGCAACGGGATCAATGCCAACCCCATCCACGACGGCGCGAGGCTCAGCGCCAGCAGCCCGATGGCCGCGACGACCGCGAAACGCGCCGCCCGGTGCAGCGGCGTCGGCCCCGAGCCGATGCGCGCCGCGAAGATGCTGGCCGCCGTCATCGCCGCGCATTGCACGGCGGTGACCAGCGCGATGCCTCGGCTGTCCAGCCCGGCCTGCTGCAGCATCCACAGCGGCGCGAATTCGTAGAGCGCGTTGACGCCCAGCGTGTAGGCCAGCTGCAGCAGCGCGAGGTGACGCAGCACCGGGTCCTGCGCGATCAGTCCCAGCGACTGCTGACGCCGCATCGCGGCGAGCATGCCGCCCTCCGGCTTCGCGACCGGACGATCGTCGGGCAGGCCGAAGCCGAGCAGCACCAGGCACGGCAGCATCACGACCGCGGCGACGATGAACGGCACCGCCTCGCCCCAGGGCAGCGTCAGGCCGCCGAGGAGCGGTCCGACCAGCCAGCCGATGTAGAGGCTCGCGTTGAGCCATGCGAAGCTGCGCGTGCGCTCCAGCTGCGGATGCCAGTCGGCCAGCAGCGCGCGCACGACGGCGACGTTCCCTTCGGTGAGCCCCGTCGCGAAACGCGACAGCACGAACAGCGGATAGTCCCGCGACGCCAGCGCGAAGGCGCTCAGTCCGTAGCCGACGAGCGTCGCGGTGATGGTGACGCTGAGCACGCGACGCCGCCCGTAGCGGTCGGACATCGGCCCGATCACCAGGCTGCCGACGAGGATGCCGGCGGGATTCACCGCCAGCGCCAGGCCCATCAGCAGCTCGGGTCGCAGCCCGAGGAAATGGGTGAAACCGTCGACCGGGCCGCCGACGAAGATCGGCGCCAGGATCGGGTAAGGCAGCGCGACGCCGGCGGTGCTCATCAACGCCAGCGCGCAGACGGCCCAGAGCAGCAGATGCGGATGACGCAGCGGCGCCGGAGAGGCCGCGGCGGACGCCGTCGCGCCGGTGGCCGCGGCTGCGGTCGCACCGGCCGTCGCGGCGGATTCTGAGGACTCGGAGGTGGGCAGCACGGCGCTCATTGTGCGGCCCCTTCGCGCCGCAGACACAAGGCATAGCCGGGCCAGCCGCGATGGCGCCACTCCTCGCGCGCGGCGTCGGCGACCTTGATGCGGTGATCGTTCATCGACGCGTGCAGCGACGGCAGTTCACGGGTCCAGTCGTCTTCCGTCGCGTGGCCCGCATGCACCAGCGCCCAGGCCGGCGCGGGACGCCTCTCCGACAGGTAGGTGCCCAGCCACGCACGCCAGACGTTGCGCAAGACCTGGCCCTCGTCGATGTCCACGCCGCGCGAGACGGCGGCTTCGAGCAGCACGCGGACCGCGTGCGTGCCCGTCACCAGATGCAGCGAGGCGAACTGGTGCCGCGACAGATAGGCCGCCAGCGAGGCCTCGGCCAGCGCGTCCAGAGTCAACCAGGGACGCGCCACGTACTCGTCGAAGCCCGGCAACGCCAGCGCGCGTCGCATCCGCGTCGTGATCAGCGTGCCCGGCATCGGCGGCATCGCCAGCGCGGGATCGGCGCGCACGGCGTCGATCACGTCGCGCAGGCGCTCCCGGCCCTGCCCCGCGGGCGCCGGCGCGCCGAGCGGGCTCTCCACGCCGATCGTCGTCTTCAGCGCCGCATCGAGTTCCCCGCGATGCCCCGACTGCAAGGCGTAGGCGAGCCGGATCGCGACATGAAAAGCCTGCGCCTCCGGCGCGGCGAGCACGCGGCACAGCGCGTCCTCGACGCGCGGCGGCGGCACGCCGTCGTCGTCCGTTGGCCGCGACAGCGGCGACCAATGGTCGAGGTGGCGCTGCATCGCCTCGCGCGGCGCGTCCAGCCGGGCCAGCGCGCCCAGCGCCATCGGCAGATGGTTGAAGAGCGGCAGCGCCTCGGTGCCGTACATCGGGCCGAACTTCACCGACTGGTCCAACGCCTCATGCAGTCCCGCCGGCCACGGCGGGCCCTTGAGCTCCAGGACGTTGCCGTCCGGATCGAACAGGTACAGCGACGGACCTTCGCCGTCCGCGCCGTATCGCGAGCCGTAGGCATCGACGGTGACGCCCCGCGACGTCAGCCAGCGGCGCAGGGCGGGCTCGTCGAGCGTCTCGACGCGCAGGCAGAAGTGGTCGACGTTGCGCCCCTCCACACCGGGTCCCGCGCCTCCGATGCGCCCCAGCTTGCCGTCCAGCGGCACCAGGTCGATCAACTGCGCCCCCGCGCGCAGTTGCACCAGGCCGATCGCCTCCTGACGCCGCTCGACCGTGCAACCCAGCAGGTCCACGTAGAAGTGCAACGCGGCCGACAGATCGCGCACGCGCAGCACGAGGTGGTCGAGTCCCTGGATCCTGATCATGGCGCGCCCTTCTGCTTGCTGTCGTGTGGCCGCATGATCGCTCCGCCTCTCAAATTAATAAACTTTTAGTTGATTAACATCTTGATCAACAGGGAGACCCGACAATCGGCGTCATGGCTTTCCGACCCCTCCCCCTCCCCGACGCCACGCCGGGCCGGCTGTGGCTGCAGTCGATGCCGGGCCGCCGCGAGTCCTGGGGCGCCTTCCTCGACGAGGCGCGCCTGAACCAGCTCAACGTGGTGGTGTGCCTCAACCCGCTCGACGAAGTCGCCGAGCTTTCGCCCTCGTATCACAAGGCGATCGCCGAAGGCCGCCTGCCCTTCCGCTGGCTGCACGTGCCGATGCGCGATTTCGGACTCGCGTCGGACAGCGGGGCCTTCCGGCAGGGCGTGGAGCACATCGCGCAGGGGCTGCGCATGGGCGACCGCGTGCTGTTGCACTGTGCCGCCGGCATGGGCCGCACCGGCACCATGGCCGCGTGCGTGCTGAAGCGGCTCGGTACGCCGGCGGCCGAGGCGCTCGACGCGGTCACCGCCGCCGGATCGAATCCGCAATCGGCGCTGCAGTCGGGCTGGATCCACCAGTTCTGAGGTCTCCGCGACGGGCGACGCGACAATGCGCCGATGCAGGCGTCGAAGCTCCAACCCTCCCGCCCCCCGCGCTCGCTCCATCAGCCCGTGCGGCATGCCGATGCGTGGCGCGTCATCGTCGACAAGCCGTCGGGCCTGCTGTCCGTTCCTGGCCGTGGCGAGGACAAGCAGGACTGCGCCTGGGCACGGGTGGCGGCCGAGTTCCCGGACGCGTTGATCGTGCATCGCCTGGACCAGTCGACCTCCGGCCTGATCGTCTTCGGACGCGGCGAGGCGATGCAGCGCGCGCTCAGCGAAGCCTTCGCCGCGAGACTCGTCGACAAGCGTTATGAAGCGGTCGTCGCCGGCCTCGTCGAGCAGGACAGCTTCGAGATCGACCTGCCGCTGATCGTCGACTGGCCGAACCGGCCGCGGCAGATGATCGATCACGAGCGCGGAAAGCCCAGCCTGACCCGCGTGCGCGTGCTGCACCGCGATGTCGTCGCGGGCACCACGCGCGTCGAGCTGGAGCCTGTCACCGGCCGCTCGCATCAGCTGCGCGTGCATCTGCTGGCCGCCGGCCATCCCATCCTCGGCGACGCGCTGTATGCGCCGCCGGAGGTCCTCGCGCAGGCGCCCCGCCTGCTGCTGCATGCGCGGGACCTCCGCCTGCCGGCGGTGCTGGCCGCGCCGGCGCTGTCACTGCATTCGCCGCCCGCGTTCTGAGCGCGACAGGCGCACACCCGTCATCCGATCAAGGAGCGTTTCCCATGTCCACGACCGCTTTCGACGACGCCGCCCGGCCTCGTTCCCTCATCGTCATCACCGGCAGCTCGCGCGGTCTGGGCGAGGCCCTGGCGCGCCAGTCGCTCGAGGCCGGCCATCTGGTCGTCGGCATCGCCCGCGGGCGCAGCGAGACACTGGAACGCTTCGCCCATGAGCGCGGCCTGCCGCTGCAGCAATGGCAGGCCGACCTGGCCCATCCGCTGACGATCGCCCAGCACCTGGCCGACTGGCTGCGCACGCAGCCCGGCGACTGGTCCACGGCGACGCTGATCAACAACGCCGGCGTCGTCACGACGCCCGGCCCCATCGACGGCGAATCACTGGAGAGGCTGTCCGGCGCGCTGCGCGTCGGCCTCGAGGCGACCGTGCTGCTGAGCGCCGCCTTCCTGGACGCCACCCGCGCGTGGCCGGCGGATCGCAAGGTGCTGAACATCTCGTCCGGCCTGGGCCGCCGCGCCATGGCGGGCAGCGCGCTCTACTGCGCCGCCAAGGCCGGCATGGACAACCTCAGCCGCGCCATGGCGCTGGACGAGGAACACAAGGCGGCCAAGGGCGAACGCGCCGCGCGCGTCGTCTCGCTGGCGCCCGGCATCATCGACACCGACATGCAGGCGCAACTGCGCGGCGGCGACGCGTCGAAGTTCCCGGATCGCGATCGCTTCGCCGCGTTCAAGGCCGAAGGGCAGCTCGCCAGCGCGGACGACACCGCACGCCAGGTGCTGAAGTTCTTCTCCAGAAACGACTTCGGCCAGCAGGTGCTGGCCGATGTGCGAGACGCCTGAGTGCAGGCCCGGTCAGCCGACGAGGTTGGCCAGCGTCAGCAGCGCCAGCAGCAGCAGCCACAGCACCACCGAGCGCCACACCAGGCCGACGACGCTCTGCAGATGGCCCAGCTGCGGCGGGACACCGCCGGTGGACCCTTCGGCGCTCGTCGCGTCCATGTCGCCGCCGGATTCGAAGGTCTTGCTGCGGTCCGGCGTCACGCCCGGCGCCGCGCTGCCGCCCAGCTGCACGCCGACCGCGCCCGCGGCGGACGCCAGGATGATGCCCTCGTTGTCATGCGCCCACAGCGTCGAGTCCCGGCGCCAGGAGCTCACCGCCTCCTCGAAGTTGCCGACGATGGCGAAGCCGGTCGCCGTCAGGCGCGCGGGGATGTGGTCGATCATCCCGAACAGCTTGCGCGACAGCACCATCAGGCGCTCGTTGGTCGGCGCGTCCAGCGTGCGGCTCTTGAAGGCCCAGTAGCGGCCAGCGAATTCGGCCATCCGGTACAGCACGGCCCCGGCCGGACCCAGACCCAGCGTCGAGAACAGCACGAACCAGAAAAAGACGCCGAACACATGCCGGTGCGCCGCCAGCAGCGAATGTTCCAGCACGTGTCTGAGCAGCTCGGTGCGCGGCAGTTCGCTCGCGTCCAGGTGACGCCATTCGGCCAGCAGGCGGCGGGCTTCGAGCTCGTCGCCACGCTCCAGCGCGTCACGGATGTCGGTGAAGTAGTGGCTGAACTGGCGGAACCCAAGCGTCAGATAGAGCACCAGCACATCCATCGCCAGTGACAGCAGCAGGCTGTACGGACGGACGAGCGCATAGATCGCCCCGACGAGCAGGGCCGGACCGACGACGGTGATCGTCCACACGACGGCCGCATGGTGCGACCGCCCCGCGTCGAAGTTGCGCCCGGTCCAGCGCACCCAGGCGATCATGCCTTGGTGGACCGGGTTCCCGTGCGGCAGAGGCTTGAGCTGCTCGCACACCAGCGCCAGCAAGACCGCGAAGAAGTTCATGGCCCGGGATGATAGCGGCCCTCACCCCCTTCGACGGGGGTTGGTCCGCCCTGGTCCCGTCACCAAAGGTCAGACCTGCAGGAAGCGGTAGAGATAGCGCAACATCGCCGCGGTCGCGCCCCAGATGAAAAACTCCTTCGAGGCGTCCGACGTCAGCGTGACATCGGGGTCCGCGTTCGACACCGCAAGACCTGGCCCCGTCCACGGCATCGACAGGAACTGGCGACGACCCTTCAGGGGACCGCTATCGTCGGCCCCCTCCAGTTCATAGGTGTGGCGCTGGTGGTGCGCGGGATTCATCAGGAAATCCAGCGGCACCTCGAACGCCTCGGCGACTTCGAAGGCATCCAGGCGCAGCGAGAAACCCGGACGTATCAGCCCCACCACCGGCGTGACCTCGTAGGCCGTCACCGTGCGGTAGACAGGGAGCTGGCCGATCAGGTCGACGAAGCGCTCGTCGAGGCCGATTTCCTCCTCCGCCTCGCGCAGCGCGGTGCGTTCGGGCGAGCCGTCTTCCGGTTCGGCGCGGCCGCCGGGGAAGCTGACCTGCCCGGCGTGGTCCCGCAGATGCGCGGTGCGCTGCGTCAGCAGCACGTGCAGGCCGCCGGGGCGCTCCACCAGCGGGATCAGCACCGCGGCTTGCGTCGTCGTGCGGCCCGGGAAGATGCCGCCATCGCCCGGAAGCTCTGCCTCGAGGATCGTCGGATGCAGGAAGCGCTCGCGCAGGGCGGCGGGCGTCAGATGCTCGCGCGGGACGGCGGGGAGATGCGCATCGGTGCCGATGACGGGGATGGCGCGGGGATCCTGGATGGCGGGGCGGCTGGCGGGAAGCGTCGGCATGCGGCAGGAGCGTCCGGTGCGCCGGACTTGTTCGTGGGCGCCCGAGGCGCGAAGCCCCGATTGGACGCCAGAAACGACAAAGCCGCTCCGGGCAGGGCCTTGGAGCGGCTTGGGGGGTGGCTGACGCCGAGGATCAGGCGACCGTCTTGAAGGCCAGCTTTTCCTTGATGCGCGCCGACTTGCCCGAACGCTGACGCAGGTAGTACAGCTTCGCGCGACGGACGTCGCCGCGGCGCTTCACTTCGATCGAAGCGATCAGCGGGCTGTACAGCTGGAACGTACGCTCCACGCCTTCGCCGCTCGAGATCTTGCGGACGATGAAGTTGGAGTTCAGACCGCGGTTGCGGCGGGCGATGACGACGCCTTCGTAGGCCTGCACGCGCTTGCGGGTGCCTTCGACGACGTTCACGTTGACGATCACCGTGTCGCCAGGGGCGAATGCGGGGATGGTCTTGTTCAGGCGAGCAATTTCTTCTTGCTCAAGGGTCTGGATCAGATTCACGAGGATCTCCTGTGATCTTGCCGGCGCGAATCAGGATGATTCCAGGACAGGACACCTTCGAAGGAATTCTTCGGCGCCGCCCGCGTGGGGATTCAACCAACGGTGTCAAAGCACCGCCCTTGCCCCATCAGCCCAGTAGAGGATCGGAAAACCGAAGATTATAGACGGGGTTCGACGATCGTCAAACTTCGCCCTCACCACCGCGCTATCTGCGGGGCGCCTTGCCAGGCGCAGCCTGCAGGGAGGCGAGGAACTTCTCGTCCTTCTTGTCGAGCTTGCCGTCGCGGCGAGCGGCCTCGATCAGCTCGGGCCGGCGTTTCATCGTCAGCGCCAGCGACTGCTCGCGGCGCCAACGGGCGATCTCGGCGTGATGGCCGGACAGCAGCACCGGCGGCACCGGCATCGGCCCTTCCGGCGTTTCCAGGACTTCCGGACGGCTGAAGTGCGGGCAGTCCAGCAGCCCGTCGGAAAAACTGTCCTGCTGGTGCGAGGCGGCGTCGTTCAGCACGCCGTCCTGCAAGCGGGCGATCGCATCCAGCATCGCGATGGCCGGCAGTTCGCCGCCGGACAGCACGAAATCGCCGAGGCTGATCTCCATCGTCACGTGACGGTCCAGCACGCGCTGGTCGATGCCTTCATAGCGGCCGCAGAGCAGGATGGCGCCCTCGCCTTGCGCCAGCTCCTGGGCCAGCGCCTGATCGAGCTTGCGTCCGGTCGGACTGAAATGGATCACGGCGGGCGCACCGGGATGCGTGGTTGCGCGGTCGGCCTTCACCGCGGCCAATGCGCGCTCCAGCGGCGCGGCCAGCATCACCATGCCGGGGCCGCCGCCGAAGGGGCGATCGTCGACACGACGGTAGTTGTCTTCGGCGTGATCGCGCAGTTGCCACAGGCGCACGTCGACCTGCTTGCTCTCGTACGCGCGACGCGTCACGCCGACCCTCAGGAACGGGTCGAAGAGCTCAGGGAACAGCGTGAGAACGTCGAAGCGCATGGGCATCAGGCCCGGCCAGGCCCGGCGGCTTCAGTAGTCCAGGTCCCAGTCGACCGGGATGACGCGCGCGGCCTTGTCGACGTCGCCGACAAACGCGTTCACGAACGGGATCAGGATTTCCTCGTCCGGCTTGACCGGCGCGGTCTTGCCGGCGGGCAGGATGCGCAGCACGCAGTGCGGGCCGGTGTCGATCAGGTCGATCACCTCGCCCAGCGTCTGGCCGTCCTTGTTGACGACGCTCATGCCGATGAGGTCGATCCAGTAGAACTCGTCCTCGGCGGTGTCCGGGAACACGCTGCGCGAGACGAAGATGCGGGCGCCCTTGAGCGCCTCCGCACCGTTGCGGTCGGCCAGGCCTTCAACCTGGGCGACGATGCCGTCCGCGTGGTCGCGGACGGACAGGACCTTGAGCACGGGGGGCACGACATGCGGCTTGCCCGGCAATGCCTTCTCGCTCGGTTTCATGAACCAGCGGCGGGAGGCGAAGAGCGCCTGGGCATCCGGGGAATGGCTGAGGATCTTCAGCCAGCCCTTGATGCCCCAGGCGTCCAGCACGCGCCCGACTTCGATGGCGTCCTCCGGGAAAGCCGGGGAACTCTCGACGACGTCGTCAGGCGCTTGCTTCATCGACTGCGATCCGGAGGATTAGGCAGCGACGGCGGCGGCCGGAGCGGCAGCCGACTTCTTGGCCACGTCGACCAGACGGGCGACGGCCGGCGACAGCTGGGCGCCGGTGCCGACCCAGTAGGCCACGCGGTCTTGCGCGACGCGCAGGCCTTCGGCATTGCCGGTGGCCACGGGGTTGTAGAAACCGACGCGCTCGATGAAGCGGCCGTCACGGCGGTTGCGGCTGTCCGTCACGACGAGGTTGTAGAACGGACGCTTCTTGGAGCCACCGCGGGAGAGTCGAATAACGACCATGATCTATCCTTCAGGTTTTGAGCGTTCCACCGCACCAGGGAGACACACAGGGGCAAGCAGAGATTGGATCGACTCTTCGTCGGGTACGCGTGCGTCGCGCATCGATTCCCAACGGCAGGTCGACAGCTGGCTCCGTAGATACGCCCCCGGTCCGTCCTTCGCCCGCATGCTCCGTTTCAGGGAGCTTCGAAGCGTGACAGCCACACCCAGGGGCCAGCGCCAAAACCAAGCATTATAAACTCGCGTTTGACGCTTTGTCCTCCTCCCCCAATGACGACGACCACCAGCAGTTCCTCCCCCCTCCTGATCCGCCCCAGCCTGGAGGGTGACATCGCCGCCATCCAGCAGATCTACGAGCATGCGGTGCTGCACGGCACCGGCACCTTCGAGACCGATGTGCCCGACCGCGCCGAGATGGGCCGTCGCCGCACCGAGGTGCTCAGCCGCAGCCTGCCCTACCTGATCGCCGAGCGCGACGGGCAGGTGCTCGGCTTCGCCTACGCCAACTACTTCCGTCCTCGCCTGGCCTACCGCTACTTCGTCGAGGACTCGATCTACCTCTCGCCCCAGGCCCAGGGCCAGGGCGTCGGCCGCCTGCTGCTGGCCGAACTGATCGCCCGCTGCGAAGCCGCCGGTGCGCGCCAGATGATCGCGGTGATCGGCGACTCTCAGAACCTCGGTTCGATCGGCGTGCACCGCAGCCACGGCTTCGAGGGCATCGGCGTCATGAAGTCCGCCGGCTGGAAGTTCGGCAAGTGGCTCGATGTCGTGCTCATGCAACGCCAGCTCGGCCAGGGCGACACCAGCTCGCCCACCGGGGCGACGCCTGCGGCGACGGCGGCGACAGCTTCGCCGGCCGCGCCTTCCGCGCCCGCGGAGACACCGGCCGCATGAGCGCCGTCGCCCCCGAGGCCGGCGGCGGGGCGGACCTCAAGTCCAAGACCGTCGCCACCTGGCTGAGCTTCGCGCTCGGCAGCCTCGGGGCGCACCGTTTCTATCTGCACGGGTTCGGCGACAAGCTGGCCTGGCTGCACCCGCTGCCCACGCTCCTCGGCTTGTACGGCGTGCATCGCATGGACACGCTGGGCCAGGACGACGTCACCGCCTGGTTCCTGATCCCGCTGCTCGGATTGATGATCGCCCAGAGCATGCTGGCCGGCATCGTCTACGGCCTGATGCCCGACGAACGCTGGGCCGACCGCTTCAACCGCGGGGTGCTGCGCAAGACCGGCTGGTTGCCGATCCTGGGCGTCGTTGCATGCCTGATGGTCGGCGGCGCCTGCCTGATGGCCACGATCGCCTTCTCGGCGCAGCGCTACTTCGAATCGCAGGTGGAAGCCGCCCGCGAGATCAGCCAGTAGCGCGCCGCGCTCAGAACAGCGTGAAGCTGATCCAGTAGAACAACCCGGCGATGAACGCCGAGGCCGGGATCGTGAAGATCCAGGCCCAGACGATGTTCCCCGCCACGCCCCAGCGCACGGACGAGGCGCGCTGCGTCGAGCCCACGCCGACGATGGCGCCGGTGATCGTGTGCGTCGTCGACACGGGAATGCCGAGCGCGGTCGCCAGGAACAGCGTGATGGCGCCGCCGGTTTCGGCGCAGAAGCCGCCGACCGGTTTGAGCTTGGTGATCTTCTGACCCATCGTGCGGACGATGCGCCAGCCGCCGAACATGGTGCCCATGCCGATCGCCAGGTAGCAGACGACGATGACCCAGGACGGCGGCGAATGTTCGCCGGCGCCCGCGTAGCCCGAGGCGATCAGCAGCATCCAGATGAGGCCGATGGTCTTCTGCGCGTCATTGCCGCCGTGGCCCAGGCTGTACAGCCCGGCCGAGACCAGCTGCAGCCGCCGGAACCAGTTGTCCACGCGCAGCGGCGAGCTGCGTCTGAACAGCCACGCCACCGCCACCATGAGCAGCGAGCCCAGCAGGAAGCCCAGCAGCGGCGAGACGAAGATGAACAGCACCGTCTTGCCGATGCCGCTCATGATCAGGCCCTTGGTGCCTGCCTTGGCGATCGCCGCGCCGATCAGGCCGCCGATCAGCGCGTGCGACGAGCTCGACGGGATGCCGTAGAACCAGGTGACCACGTTCCAGGCAATCGCGCCGATCAGCGCGCCGAAGATCACGTGGTGATCGACGATGGTCGCGTCGATCGAGCCCTTGCCGATCGTGGCGGCCACCTTCAGCTCGAAGAACAGCACCGCGATCACGTTGAAGAAGGCCGCGAACAGGACGGCCTGCTGCGGCTTGAGGACGCCGGTCGACACGACCGTCGCGATCGAGTTGGCCGCGTCGTGGAAGCCGTTCATGAAGTCGAAGGCGACGGCCAGCACCACCAGCATGGCCACGACCCAGAAGGCCACGTGCATCGTTCCCATGGGAGACGCTCCGCGACCGGATCAGGAATTCTCGAGGACGATGCCCTCGATCAGGTTGGCGACGTCCTCGCAGCGGTCGGAGATGGACTCCAGCTGCTCGTAGATCGCCTTGAGCTTGATCAGCTCGCGCACGTCCTCCTGTTCGCGGAACAGCTTGGACATCGCGGCGCGCATCACGCGGTCCGCGTCGGACTCGAGCTTGTCGATCTCCTCGCAGGCCTTGATGGCGGCTTCGGCCGTTTCGGGCTGGCTCAGCTTGGGCAGCAGCGTGACGGCATGCTTGACGCGTTCGCAGCACTTGGCCGACAGCTCGCCCAGGCGCAGCACTTCGTCGGGGATGGAGCGCACGTCGTACAGCTGCATGGTTTCGCTGGAGTCCTGCAGCAGGTCCAGGATGTCGTCCATCGCGTTGATCAGGCCGTGGATCTGCTCGCGGTCGATCGGCGTGATGAAGGTGCGATGCAGCAGCCTGTTCACCTCGGCGGTGACGCGGTCGGCGTGGTGCTCGGCCCGGTCGACCTCGGCCGCGTACTTCTCGCGCAGCGTGAGGTCGTTGTAGTTCTGGATCATGAGCATGAAGGCGCGCGCGCCTTCCACGATCTGCGTGCCGTGCTCATTGAACAGTTCGAAGAAATTGCCCTCTCGGGGCAGCAGCTTGCCGAAAAACATGGGGGGAGGCTCCGCGCCGTGCGATCCTCGCCGGATCGTCACAAATGGTTCATTTCCGTGTCACGGAAAACCCGCGAGTGTAGCCGCCCATGGCCCGTTCGAGCCATTCCCCGCTCGTCCCGAGCGGATCCCCCCCCCGTCTCCCCCGGAGGCGGGAGCAGGAATCTCAGCCGCGGAAGATGAAGTAGACCGCCCCCATCAGGCACAGGCCGGCCCAGATGAAGTCCGTCTTGAACGGCTGGTTCATGAACAGCATCGAGAACGGGACGAACACACCCAGCGTGATCACCTCCTGCGTGATCTTCAGCTGGGCGAGCGTGAACCCGCCGTCATAGCCGATGCGGTTGGCCGGGACCTGCAGCAGGTACTCGAAGAGCGCGATGCCCCAGCTGATCAGCGCGGCGACGTACCACGGCTTGGACGCCAGCTCTTTCAGATGGCCGTACCAGGCGAAGGTCATGAAGACATTGGACAGCGTCAGCAGGGCGACCATCTGCCAGCCGGCGGCGGTTGCGAACATGAGTCGGACTCCCGGAAGAGGTTGAAGGTGGAGGGCGGGTCGTCAAGGCAGAAGCAGCGGCGCGTCCTCGCGCTCGACGACTTGATCGGCGACCGAAGGCAAATGGCTCGCCAGCCTGCCCAGACGTGGTGAGGCCAATGCCGGATCGAGTTCCAGCAGCGGACGCAGCACGAAGGCGCGCTGGTGCAGCCGAGGATGCGGAACGAGGAGCCGGTCCAGCGCGATGGTCTGGTCGCCGTAGAGCAGCAGATCGAGGTCGAGCGTCCGCGGCGCGTTGACGAACGGACGCTCGCGGCCGTGGCGCGACTCGATGGCCTGCAGGGCCGCGAGCACGCTCAGCGGTGGCAGTGTCGTCGTCACGCGCGCGACGGCATTCAGGTAATCAGGCCCCTCGCAGCCGACCGGCGCGCTGCGCCAGGCGGAGGAGACGGCCTCCAGGGTCAGGTCTTTCACGTCGGCGAGGTCGGCCAGCGCCGACTCCAGCGTGCGCCGGAGGTCGCCGAGATTGGCGCCCAGGCCGACGTAGGCCGTGATCATTCGTCCAGCCTGCCGCGTCGAGGGTTACTCGTCGCCGGACGAACCGGCCTCCGTCGACGCCCCCGCGCCGCCGGCACCACCCGCGCCACCCGCGGCCTTCGGCTTGCGACGACGGCGGCGCTTCTTGGCGGGCTGGCCGCCGCCACCGTCGTTGCCCTCGCCTTCCGCGGCGTCCACCGCCTCGGCGTCGATCGGCAGCACGGCCGCAGATTCTCCGCTGACCGGCATCGTCGAGGGCGTGCTCACCGCGCCGCGCGGCACCGAGTGCACGCGTCCGCCGCCCGCCTTGGGCTTGCTGCGCGGGCCGCCCTGGCGCTGCGTCTCGCGCGCCAGTTCCAGCAGCGCGCGGCGCTCGTCCTCGGTGCCCAGCGCGAAGTCTTCCCACCAGTCGGCCAGGGCCGGATCGATCTCGCCCGCCTCGGCGCGCAGCGCCAGGAAGTCGAAGCCGGCGCGGTAGCGCGGCTGCTCGATCAGGCGGTGCGGACCGCTGCCGGTGCGACGCTCGAAGCGCGGCTGCATCATCCAGATCTCGCGCATGTCCGCCGCGAGCTTGCCGCGGCCGGAGATGTCGCCGACGCGTGCGTCGAAGACCAGGTCGATCGCCTGCTGCAAGGCCGCCACCGCGCCCTCGCCGCCGTCGATCAGGCGCGTCCAGCGCTGCTGGACCTCGCCCCACAGCATGCAGGCGAGCATGAAGCTCGGCGCCACCGATCGACCCTCTTCGACCCGCTTGTCGGTGTCTTCCAGCGCCAGGCGCACGAACTTGCCGTGCACGTTGTCCGGCAGCGCGCCGTCCTTGTCGAGCACCGCGTCCAGGATGGGGAACACGCCGCGCGACAGGCCCTGCTTGCGCAGTTCCTCGATGCTGGCCAGCGCGTGGCCGGTCTGCAGCAGCTTGATCATCTCGTCGAACATGCGCGACAGCGGCACGTTCGCCAGCAGCGGCGCCATCGCGGCGATGGGCGCGCGGGTCTTGGGCTCGATGGTGAAGCCCAGCTTCGCGGCGAAGCGCACGGCGCGCAGGATGCGGACCGGGTCCTCGCGGTAGCGGCTCTCGGGGTCGCCGATCATCCGCAGCACCTTCTTGCGCGCGTCGGCCAGACCGCCGTGGTAGTCCACCACCAGCTCGCGTTCCGGGTTGTAGTACATCGCGTTGACAGTGAAGTCGCGACGCGCGGCGTCCTCGATCTGCGGCCCCCAGACGTTGTCGCGCAGCACGCGGCCGGACGCGTCGACGACGTGCGACTTACCTTCCAGCGCGCCCTTGGACGTCTTCTCGTTGCCCTGCACCTGCTCGGCGTCGTCTTCCTTCAGCAGCGCGCGGAAGGTCGAGACCTCGATCACCTCGTGCTCGCGGCCGCGACCGTAGACCACGTGGACGATGCGGAAGCGCCGGCCGATGATGAACGCGCGGCGGAACTGGTTCTTGACCTGTTCCGGCGTGGCGTCCGTGGCGACGTCGAAGTCCTTCGGCCGGCGACCCAGCAGCAGGTCGCGCACCGCGCCGCCGACGATGAAGGCCTCGTAGCCCGCGTCGGTCAGCCCCTTGACAACCTTGACGCCGCGCTCATCGAGCAGGGCCGGATCGATGCGGTGCTCCTCCGCGGTGACCTCCACACGCTTGCCCAGCGGCGTGGCGGTACTTTCGGGCTTGCCCAACAGCTTGTTGATGAATTTCTTGATCATTATTCGAACAGCTTCAGTATCGGCCAGCCGCGCTCGCGCGCCAGCGCCTCGAGGGCCGAGGTGGGGTTGGTCGCCACCGGATGACTGACCCGCTCCAGCAGCGGCAGGTCATTCATCGAGTCGCTGTAGAAATGCACGCGCTCGAAATCCTCCCAGCGGCGCCCCTGCGCCGCCAGCCATTCGTTCACGCGCACGATCTTGCCCGCCTGGAAGGACGGGGTCCCCTGCACCCGCCCGGTGAACGACCCGGTCGCGTCGCGCTCCAGCTGCACGGCGATCAGGTGATCGACGCCGAAGGCCTTGGCGATCGGCGCGGTCACGAATTCGTTGGTCGCCGTCACCACGGCCACCAGATCCCCGGCGTCCAGGTGACGCTGCACGAGTGCGCGCGCATTGTCGCGCAACATCGGCGCGACGATCCGGGCCATGAATTCGGCGCGTGCCGCCTCGGCCTCGGCCACCGGCCGGGCGCGCCAGACGGAAGTGGCGAACTCGACGTAGTCGTCCAGATCGAGGTCGCCACGCTGGTAGTCGGCGTAGAACTCGTCGTTGCGGGCAGCCCAGGCGGCGCCATCGGCCCAGCCGATGTCCACCATGTAGCCGCCGAAGGCGTGGTCCGAATCCTGCGGGATCAGCGTGCCGTCGAGGTCGAACAGGGTCAGGTCCACGGGTCTAGTCCTTGAAAAACCTTGAAAACGTTGCAACCGGCGGCGTCGCCCTCAGGCGTGCGCCCCCTGGTCGGCGAGCATCTGGCGCAGCAGCGGCACGGTCACCGCCCGCTTGCTGGCCATCGAGAATTCGTCCAGCCCGTCCAGCAGCGTCATCAGGTGCTTCAGGTCGCGGGCGTAGCGGGTGAGCAGGTAGTCGATGACGTCGTCGGTCAGCGCGATGCCGCGGCGGTCGGCCTCGCGGCGGAGCACGGCACGCACCTCGGCCTCGGACAGCGGCTGCAGCGCGAAAGTCGGGCCCCAGCCGAGCCGGGTGCGCAGGTCCTCGCGCAGGTCCAGGTCCACCGGCGGCGCGGTGCCGGTCGAGACGACCGCCAGCCCCAGCGTCGCCGCCTCGACGAACAGCGCGAAGGCCGCATGCTGCTGGCCCGGATCGAAGCGCTGGGCGTCGTCGAGCAGCAGCAGGCTGGGATGGGTGGGCAGCTCCCACGGGAGGGGGGTGTCGGCGTCGTACCAGCCGACCTGTGCGCCGGCCTGCTGCCAGTGCCGCGCGAGCGCGCGCATCAGGTGCGTCTTGCCGCTGCCGGGCGGCCCCCACAGGAACACCGGCGGCGCGCCCGTCCCCAGGCCCAGCACATGCGTGAGGGCCGCGGTATTGGCACCGGTGAGGAGCGTGTCAAAGGTGTAGTCGGGCTCGGGACCGAGCGACAGCGGGATCTGCTTCAAACCACTTCAGCGTTGGATGGCGGGGCGACGTCGGCCAGGGGAAGGCCGCACCCTCGGAAAGTGGGGGATTCTAAGCGTCGCCCGACGCGCCCTCCCCCGCTCGCTCCCTCAATGGAGGGTGGCCGGCCCGCCACCGGCATCGCGGAGCTGCTGCAGGCACTGCTCGAGCTCGACGCGTTCCACGCGGTCGCCGGGCAACAGGGCCACGAGCTTGCGCTGCACGGCCAGCAGCCGGGGCAGGTCCGCCTGGTCCATGTGGATCTGCTTCAGGTTGCGCAACATGCGGGCGAGGATCTGCCGCGGCGGCGCGGCCCCGAGGAAGGCGTCCAGCGACATCGGCTCCTCGGGCATGAGGCCGGCGCGCTCGCGCCAGGGGCTGAGGAATTCGTCAAGCTCGCCGCGACCCAGCGAGCGCCCGCTGAACGGGTCCAGCACCACCTCGCCCTGCGGCAGGCTCAGCTTCATCAGGAAGTGCCCCGGGAAACTCACGCCCTTGACCCGCAGTCCGACGTGCGAGGCCAGCTCCATGTAGATGATGGCCAGCGAGATCGGAATGCCGCGCCGTGTGGCGAGCACCTGGTGGAGGTAGCTGTTGCCGACGGCGTAGTAGTCGTTGACGTTGCCCGCGAAGCCGAGCTCACCGTGGAAGTACTGGTTGAGCATGCGCAGCCGGTGGCTGGGCGGCGCGTCGGCGGGCAGGCGGTGGCGCAGCCGTTCGCCGAGCCGGTCCAGTTCGGCCATCACCTGCTGCACGTCCAGCCGGGGCACGTCGTCCAGCGCGATCGCGGTGGCGGCTTCAGCCAGGTTGAGCGTGTCGTCTTCGGCAACCAGCGTCGAGAAATAGTCCAGCGCCGACGGCACCGTCCACTGCAAAGGCGAACTCATGCGCCCAAGTCTACGCCCGCTGTCGACGCTCAAGCGCAAGCCCGGCGCCCCTGATGTCAGGCCCGGCGGGCGAACTGGCGCAGCTTCACGCCCAGCAGCAGCAGCACGCCGAAATACAGCAGCGCGGAGGCGCCCAGGCTCAGCGCCATCCAGCCGGCGCGCGCCAGCTCGAACTGGAAGCCCTTGCCGCCGACCCAGCCGAAGTAGCCGGCCAGCCACCACTGCAGCGCCCCCATGGCGGCGCTGGCGATCACGACGCGCAGCAGGAACAGCGGCCAGCCGGCTTCCGGCGTGTAGGTGCCGAGCTTGCGCAGCCCGCGCAACAGCAGCAGCGCGTTGACGACGGCGCCCAGGCCGATGGACAGCGACAGACCGGCCACGCCGATCTTGAAACCGAACACGAAGATCGCGTTGAACACCTGCGTCAGGATCAGGACGCCGACGGCGATGCGCACCGGCGTGCGCATGTCCTGGCGCGCGTAGAAGCCGGGGGCCAGCACCTTGATCGACACCAGGCCCATCAGGCCCAGGCCGTAACCCATCACGGCCTGGGCGGTGTGGGCGACGTCCGCCGCCTGGAAGGCGCCGCGCTGGTAGAGCACGGCCACCAGCGGCTCGGCGAAGACCAGCAGCGCGACCGCGCAGGGCAGCGCCAGCAGCAGGGTCAGGCGCAGGCCCCAGTCGAGCAGGCCCGAGTATTTCTGCGTCTCGCCCTTGGCCGTGCTGGCCGCCAGTTGCGGCGTGAGGACCACGCCCAGCGCGACGCCGAGCAGCGCGATCGGGAACTCCATCAGCCGGTCCGCGTAGGTCAGCCAGGAAGCGGCGCCCTCGCCCACCGCGATGGCGATCTGCGTGTTGATCAGCAGCGAAAGCTGCGCCACGCCGACGCCCAGCAGCGCCGGACCCATCTTGCGCAAGACCTGGCGCACGCCCTCGTCGCCGGCGGCGCGGCGCAGGCCGGAGAAGTTCAGCGAGAAGCGCGGCATCAGGCCGATGCGCCGCAGCGCCGGCACCTGCACGGCCAGTTGCAGGATGCCGCCGACCATGACGCCCAGCGCCAGCGAGTAGATCGGCTCGTAGCCGTGGGCCGCCAGCACCGGCGTCAGCCCGTAGCCGCAGGCCAGCGACGCGAGGTTCAGCAGCACCGGCGTCACCGCCGGCACGATGAAGCGCTTCCAGGTGTTCAGGATGCCGGCCGACAGCGCCACCAGCGACATGAAGCCGATGTACGGGAACATCCAGCGCGTCATCACGACCGCGGCCTCGTGCGCGTCCTTGGACAATCCCGCGCCCAGCGCCCAGACCAGCACCGGCGCGCCGATCACGCCTATCACGCAGGTCGCCGCCAGCGCCCACAGCAGCACGGTCGCGACGGCGTCGATCAGGTGGCGGGTGGCCTCGTCGCCATCCTTGGCGCGCGCGGCGGCCAGCGACGGCACGAAGGCTTGCGAAAACGCGCCCTCGGCGAACAGCCGCCGCAGCATGTTGGGGATGCGGAACGCCACGTTGTAGGCGTCGGTCATCGCGTTGGCGCCGAACAGCCCCGCCACCATCTGTTCGCGGACCAGCCCCGTGATGCGCGACAGCAGCGTGAAGACCGAGACGACGGAGGCGGTGCGGAGCAGATTCATTCAGGCGGCGGCGCGGAGGCAATACGGGGACGGTTCGGGGTACGGCCCGGGGTCAGTCCGCTCGGACTGGCGCCCTGGCGAACGACCGCGCATTATGGTGTGCTGCAGGAGACGCAATGCCTCGGGTTTGGTTTTTCCAATCCTGACTGCTATACTCGCCGTCTTTGCACCAACTGGACAAATAACACAATGGCAAGCTCTTCCAAAGCCAAGAAGAAAACCGTGCGTCTGGCCTCGGGCCGCAAGCGCGCACGTCAAGACGTCAAGCTGAACGCCGCCAACTCGGCGCTGCGTTCGAAGTTCCGCACGGTCATCAAGAACGTGCAAAAGGCGATCGTCACGGGTGACAAGGCCAAGGCCGCCGACCTGTTCAAGACCGCCCAGCCCGTGATCGACTCGGTCGCCGACAAGGGCATCTTCCACAAGAACAAGGCTGCTCGCCACAAGAGCCGCCTGTCTTCGAAGATCAAGGCGCTCGCCGCCTGATAGACAGATCCAGCTCTGGTGCACGAACAAAGCCCGCCGAAAGGCGGGCTTTTTCGTTCCGGACGCGCCGGTCATAGCGGCATCGGTGTCGTGATCTGCCCCACGACCTCGCGCACGTGGAGCCAGTCCACGACGTTGCGCGCCACCCACTCCCCGTCGTCGAGCGGCAGGTCGTGCCCCGCATGCCGGTGCAGCCGCAAGGGCGCGCCCCAGGCCCGGCTGATGGCCTGCGAGCAGCGCCAGTCGACCAGCGAGTCGCCCTGGCTGCACAGCAGCAGCATCGGCGGCTCCGGCTTGGCGAGGCTGGCGCGATAACGCGCCGCGGCCAGCAGCTGGCGCAGCGCATTGCGACGCCGCACCGGATGCTGGCGCTGGATCGAGACCCAGTCGTCGATCACCTGGTCCGGCTGACGCTGCAGGCGCGTCGTCATCTGCAGCACCTTGGCCTCGCGCCGGCGCAGGCTCAAGCGCGTCAGGCTCAGCAGCAGCAGGGACCAGTAGTTCGACGGCCGCAGCCGCCTGAAGAAGGCGCTGAACGGCCGCAGGCTGGTGTTGATCAACACGATGCCGTCGAGCTCGCGCGGATGGCGCGCCGCCCACTCGCTGGCGACCATCGCGCCCAGCGACATCGCCAGCACCTGGTATGGCGGGGGAACGCCGCGACGCCGAAGTTCCGAACGGCACGCCTCCATCATCGCGTCGACATGGGTCGGGCTGCTCTGGCGATGCTGGTCGCCGTTGCCGGGCAGGTCGAGCAGCTCCAGCCGCGCGTCCGGCTGCTGCACGCGCAAGGCGCGGATGAGCCGCGCGGGAAAGTCTCCCCAATGGCCGCTCTCGCGCGTCAGCCCGCGCAGCAGCACCCAGGTGTGGCCGCTCATCCGGCGGTCCTCCGATACCAGCGAATCAACGCCTGCTCCCCGTGATCGATTCTTGTGTCCGGCGCCGGCAGCCAGCGGAACGCGCTCTGTGTCGCGCGTGTCATGAAGTCCATCCAGGCCATGTGCCGTCGCAATACCCGCTGCTGTCGATGTTCGATGAGCGGATTGAACATGCCGTGACGGGAGAGTAGCTGGCGCGGGTTTTTCTTCACCCACAACCATGACCCCATTTCGAGCGTCATCGGCAGGAAGATCCCTCGATCAAGGGAGAGCGACTCGTCGTACAGGTGGTCCCAGAGATCGCCGTGGGTCAGGTAATGCCGGCTCTGCGGCTCCATCACGTAGGGATGCGGGGACAGGCATTGATCGAGCACCTCGCACAGCGCATGGATCTCAGCGAGGTGATGCATCGGATGACGCGTGCGCGCGTACGGGAACCAGATCCGATCGCGCAGGCCGAAGCCGCTGTGGAAATCGATGGCCACGGACACCGGGCGACCCAGCAGTTCTTCGCGGACGAAGCGGCAGAGCGCGTCGCTCTCGACCTGCAGCGGCTCGTCGGCCCGGCCGCGGTAGTACGGCAGCAGTCGCGTCAGCCGATGGCCGCCGACAAGGAAGGGCACGCCTCGATCCGCGTTCTGCGGCGCGTTGCGCATCAGGTCGACGCCCTGCGGATTCGCCCGCGAACCGGCCAGCACGCCGCCGGGATTGACCACGGGCAGGAACACGAGCCGCAGCGACTCGAGCTGCTGATGCAGGCTGAGGTCCCAGCGCAGGCGGCGCACCAGGCTGCCGAGGTAGGCCAGCACGACCTGCGCGCCGATGCGCTCCAGCCCGTGGACGCCGCCGATGAATCCGAGCGCGGGCACGGACGGATCGGGATTGCCCAGGGTCACGCCGATCACGGGCAGCGTGCCGCCGGCCGTCGTGACCGTCGCGAGCTCGCGGGCGTTCAGCATCGAGCCGCCCTGGTCGATCAGTCGCAGCAGCTGCTGCAGCTCCGGCAGGACGGTCGCGGCCCGAGGACCCGCGTCGGCGGTGAAGACGGCCATGTCCAGGGAGCCCATCGGGCAGGTCGCGGCGAACCCGTCAGCGTAGGCGTCGGGACGCGGCTCGGCGATGGCCCGATCGGACCACCGCGATCACCGCGATCACCTCACGGGCTCGGGTCTTCTCGAAGGCTCAGGTCTTGCCGGGCTCGCGGCCGTCGGGCAACAGGCAGGCGTCGACGACCTGCAGCTTGTTGTCGCGGGCGAAGTTCATGACGAACTCCCAGGCCATCGGTTCGACGGACTTCAGCGCCTCGTTGACGATGACGCACTTGATGCCGTCGATGACGCGGGGCACGCAGTAGGGGGAGTAGCCGAGGTAGGCGTCGCGCCCGCTGCGGGTGCCGCCGGGCCGGAAGCAGGACATGGCGCCAGCCAGACGTTCGGCCCAGTCGCTCGGGCGGAAGGTGCGGCCATCCGTGGTGATCCCCTGGATGAACACTTCTCGCGGCTTGGGCTGCTCAGTCATTGGCTACGGTCTCACGCGTCCCGGCAAAAACGCTATTGTGCCCTGGATGTGTTGCGGCGCAGCACACCTGGGCTTCTGCTCGCCCCGCCGGGCGGCGGGTGGCAGGCGCCTGCTGGTCAGCCGGGCTTCCATGCCTGTGAAGGAGGAATCTCCTCGCCCGCCAGGGTCGACCCGTAGAATCATTTGCTCCCCAACCCCGGTCCGGCGCTTGCCCGGACCGCTGACCTTCCCCACGCTCTGGAGACTTGATGAACGCCCCGGACTCCTCGTTCGCCGCCCCGACCGAACCCCATGTGATGCACACCTACGGCCGCCTGCCGATCGCCCTGTCGCACGGCGAAGGCGTCTGGGTCTGGGATACGGCCGGCCGACGATACCTGGACGGCCTCGGCGGGATCGCCGTCAACACGCTCGGACACAACCATCCGAGGCTGGTGGCGGCGCTGCGGGACCAGGTGGGCAAGCTCATCCACACGAGCAACTACTACCATGTCCCGCTGCAGGAGCAGCTCGCGGCCAAGCTCTGCGCGCTGTCGGGGCTGACCAACGCCTTTTTCTGCAATTCCGGCCTGGAAGCCAACGAGGCCGCGCTCAAGATCGCGCGCAAGTACGGCCACGATCGCGGCAATGAGAACCCCGAAGTCATCGTGTTCGAGAAGGCCTTCCACGGCCGCTCGATCGCGACGCTGTCGGCGACCGGCAATCCGAAGGTGCAGGCGGGCTTCGGCCCGCTGGTGCCGGGCTTCGTGCGCGTGCCGCTGAACGACATCGAGGCCATCCGCAAGGCCATCGCCGAGCATCCCGGCGTGACCGCGATCTTCCTGGAGACCATCCAGGGCGAAGGCGGCATCCACCCCGCGCACATCGACTTCCTGAAGGCGCTGCGCAAGCTGTGCGACGAGCACGACCTGCTGCTGATGCTGGACGAGGTGCAGTGCGGCATCGGCCGCACCGGCAAGTGGTTCGCGCACCAGTGGGCCGGCATCGTGCCGGACGTGATGCCGCTGGCCAAGGGCCTGGGATCGGGCGTGCCGATCGGCGCGGTGGTGTGCGGCGACAAGGCTGCCAAGGTCTTCGGCCCCGGCAACCACGGCACGACCTTCGGCGGCAATCCGCTGGCGATGCGCGCGGGCGTCGAGACGCTGACGGTGATGGAAGAGGACGGCCTGCTGGCCAACGCCGCGACCGTCGGCGCCGAGCTGAAGGCCGCGATCGAACGCGGCCTGGCGGGCGAACCGGGCCTGGTCGAGGTGCGCGGTCACGGCCTGATGATCGGCATCGAGCTGGACCGTCCCTGCGGCGTGCTGCTGACGCAGGCGATGGAGGCCGGCCTGCTGCTGAGCGTGACGGCCGACAAGGTTGTCCGCCTGGTGCCGCCGCTGGTCCTCACGAGCGCGGAAGCCGCCGAGATCGCCGCGCGACTGGTGCCGCTGGTGAAGGCCTTCCTGGCCTCCCCCCCCGCGCCATGAAACCGGGGAACACGCTCATGCGCCACTACCTGCAGTTCAAGGACCTGCGCGCGGAGGAGTACACCCACCTGTTCGAACGGGCGGCGACGATCAAGCGACGCTTCAAGAACTACGAGAAGTACCAGCCTTTGCAGGACCGCACACTGGCGATGATCTTCGAGAAGGCCTCGACGCGGACCCGGGTGAGCTTCGAGGCGGGCATGTACCAGATGGGCGGTTCGGTGGTGCACCTGACCACCGGCGACAGCCAGCTGGGCCGCGCCGAGCCGATCGAGGACAGCGCGCGCGTGATCAGCCGCATGGTCGACATCGTGATGATCCGCACCTACGAGCAGACCAAGCTGGAGCGCTTCGCCGCGCACTCGCGGGTGCCGGTCATCAACGGGCTGACCAACGAGTACCACCCGTGCCAGATCCTGGCGGACCTGTTCACCTTCATCGAGCAGCGCGGCATGGACCGGCGCGGCGCGATCGACATGGACTGCCTGAAGGGACGCGTGGTGGCCTGGGTCGGCGACGGCAACAACATGGCCAACACGTGGCTGCAGGCGGCGGAGATCCTGGGGTTCACCGTGCACGTGAGCACGCCCAGCGGCTACGAGATCGATCCGGCGATCGCGGGCATCAAGGACACGCGCTGCTACAAGGTCTTCAAGGACCCGAAGGAAGCCTGCCGCGGCGCCGACCTGGTGACCACGGACGTGTGGACCAGCATGGGCTACGAAGCCGAGAACGAGGCGCGTCGCACGGCGTTCGCGGACTGGTGCGTGGACAAGGACATGATGGCGCAGGCCAAGCCGGATGCGCTGTTCATGCACTGCCTGCCGGCGCACCGAGGCGAAGAGGTCGCGGCCGACGTCATCGACGGTCCGCAGTCGGTGGTCTGGGATGAAGCCGAGAACCGCATGCACGTGCAGAAGGCGCTCATGGAGTACCTGCTCCTCGGACGCATCGGTTGAGCGCTGCCCCGCCCCTGAAGTGACAAGGCCCGCCAGGTGCGGGCCTTGTTCTTTCCTCAGGCTCGGTGGCGCTACCTCGGCGCCACGATCGCCTTCAGGCCGTCCTCGTACGAGCCGGCCGGGTAATGCTTCTGCAGCGTCTTCCAGACCGCGCCGGAGCGCGAGTTCCGCTCCAGCGCGTCGCTCAGCACCTCGCGGTCCTTCGCCGGCAGGTGCCGCGAGAGGTAGATCCCGCTGTCGGTCCAGCCGAGTTCCGCCATCGGCTCCAGCCGCAACCGGTCCAGCAGCGGCCGCGTCCTGGCATCCTGCAGCAGCGTGCCCGCGAGGATGGACGGCGCCATCAGCGTCACGTCCGCCAGGTTGCGCTCCAGCGCACGCACCACCGCCGCCGCGTCAGCCTCCACCACGAGCCGGCGTTGCGCCTTCAACGTCGCCAGCAGCTGCTGGTACGTCTCGCCGTAGTCGAAGCCGCGCACCACGACCACGCGCAGTTCGCGCCGCTCGCCGAGTTCGGCCAGGCTCTCGACCGACGCGCGGTCCGAGGAGAGCGAGATCAGCATCGCGCGCGCCTTCATCATCGGGATGAAGTCGCCGTGCAGGTCGCGCTGCGTGGTCCGCGTCGCGGGCACCAGCAGGTCCGCGCCGCCGCCGGCGTACATCGCCTCGACCCGCGCCCGCGGCACGACGCCGAAATCGAACTGGCAGCCGGTTTCCGCCGCGACCTTGCGCAGCAGGTCCGGATAGACACCGCTGACCTCGCCGCCCGAGGTCACCACGCTCATGCCGATCGGCGCGATGGGGACGCGGATCGGACGCGAGCAGTCCGCCCGCGCGGCCGTCGCCGCGAGCGCCAGTCCCATCGCCACGCCTGCCCATCCCCACCCGCGCCTGCGCGCGGGCCTGTCCGGGCGCCCGAAATCCGTGATCATCTTTTTTCTCTCCCGTGCCGGAACTGCCGGCGGCGGCGCGCGCTCGTCGCGTCCCGTCCTGGCGTCCCGTGTCCCGGGCCAGATTAGCAAAGCTGCGGCCCGCCACAACGCGTCAAACCCGCGACTGGCCTTCCCCTCACCCATCCGGAGGGGTCATGCCCCCTCCGCTTCGGGGGTCTCGCGATGCGGCGCGGCGACCCCCGGCGTCCGCCCCTCGCCAACTTGCGAAGGTTGACGTCAGCCGCCCGTGGCATCCTTGCCCTTCGCACCCAAGCCGTTTCCATGAAGACCGCTCTGATCTCCGACCTGCACGCCAACCGCCAGGCCTTCGAGGCCGTCCTCGACCATGCCCGGCGTCAGGGCGCCCTGCATTTCGCGCTCCTGGGCGACTACGTCGGCTATGGCAGCGATCCCGGGTGGGTGGTCGACCAGGTGCGTGCGCTGCGCGCGGACGGCGCCATCGCCGTCGCCGGCAACCACGACCTCGGCGTGACCCAGGGGCCCCGCCCCACCATGAACGAGGACGCGCGCGCCGCCATCGCCTGGACCCGCGCGAGACTCACCGAGGACCAGGTCGCCTTCCTGGCTTCGCTGCCCATGTCGGAGGAAGAGGACGACTGCCTCTACGTCCACGCCAACGCGTTCGACCCGACCGGCTTCGCCTACGTGCAAGGCCGGCTGGAGGCCATGCGCAGCCTGCACGCCACCGAATGCCGCTACACCTTCTGCGGCCACATGCACGAGCCCATGCTCTACCACCTCTCCGGGACCGGCAAGGCGGGCGACTTCAAACCGCAGCCCGGCGTGCCCATCCCGCTGCTGCCCAACCGCCAGTGGCTGGTCATCCCCGGCGCCTGCGGCCAGCCGCGCGACGGCAACCCCGCCGCGGCCTACGCGCTGTTCGACCACGACAGCGAGGAACTCAGCTTCCAGCGCGTGCCCTACGATGTCGAAGCCGCCGCCGCCGCGCTGCGCGCCGCGCCCGGCCTGCCCGCCGGGCTGGCCGACCGCCTCGCGCAACGGCTCGTCGCTGGCCGATGAATCGATGAACGACGCCCACCCGACGCACGCTGCTCCTCCCGCTCCGGTCCCGATCACCTCGCCGCTGCAGCCCGGCCAGGTGCTGGACGGTTTCGTGCTCGAGGCGCGGCTGCACCAGGGCGGCATGGCCAACCTCTGGCAGGTGCGGCGCCAGGACCCGGCGCCCCCCGCGGACCCGGCCCCTTCCGTCGAGGACTTCCCGCTGATCATGAAGGTCCCCCGCATCAAGGGCGGCGAGGACCCGGCGAGCATCGTCGGCTTCGAGGTCGAGCAGATGATCCTGCCGGCGCTGAAGGGTCCGCACGTGCCGCGCTTCGTCGCGCGAGGCGACTGGCGGCGGCAGGCCTACATCGTCATGGAGCGCATCGAGGCCGAGAGCCTGCGCCCGCGCCTGGACCTCGCGCCGTTGCCGCTGGTGGAAGTCGTCGAGATCGGCATCCAGGTCGCGCATGCGCTGACCGATCTGCACCGCCAGCACCTGGTCCACCTCGACATCAAGCCCAGCAACATCCTGCTGCGTCCGGACGGCACCGTGGTGCTGGTGGACTTCGGCCTGTCGCGGCACGACTTCCTGCCCGACCTGCTGGAGGAGGAATTCTCCCTGCCCATGGGCACCGGCCCGTACATGTCGCCGGAGCAGGTCCAGTTCGTGCGCAACGACCCGCGCAGCGACCTCTTCGCGCTGGGCGTCATGCTGTACCACCTCTCCACCGGCGAGCGCCCTTTCGGCCAGCCGACCTCGGTGCGGCAGCTGCGACGCCGGCTCTACGTCGATCCGATCCCGCCGCGCGCGATCCGGCCCGAGCTGCCGCCCTGGTTCCAGGAGATCGTGCTGCACTGCCTGGAGGTCCGCGCCGAGCGCCGCTACCAGAGCGCGGCGCAGCTCGCGCTGGACCTGCAGCGTCCCGACGCGGTGCCGCTGACGGCGCGCGCGCACAAGCTGCAGCGCAGCGGCATGGTGCGGCGCTTCAAGCGCTGGTTCCTGGCGATGGGCGAGGAACCGCATGCGCCCGCCTCGGTCGGCGCGCAGGTGGCGCGCAGCCCGGTGATCATGGCCGCGGTCGACGTGCTGGGCGCGACGCCGACGCTGCTGGAGGAACTGCGCGAGATCGTCCGCCGCCTGATGCAGACCGAGCCCGGCGCGCGGCTCGCCTGCGTCGCCGTGATGAAGACCAACCGCATCGGCATGGACGAACTCACCGACGCGCAGGGCCGCAGCCATCATGTGCAGCAGCTGATCGCGCTGAAGAACTGGGCGCATCCGATGACGCGGGAACTGGCGCTCGAGGACGGCCGCCTGACCTTCCACGTGCTGGAGGCGCCGGACGCCGCCGACGCCCTGATCGAGTTCGCCGCCAAGACCGGCGTCGACCACGTCGTGATGGGCGCGCGCGCCAGCTCGATGATGCGGCGCTACCTGGGCAGCGTGTCGGCGCAGGTCGTCTCGCAGTGCGCCTGCACCGTCACCGTCGTGCGCGAGCCGGTGCTGCCCGACGACACGCCGCCGTCCGACAGCACGCTGATCAGTCCGTCGGCATCGAACTGAACGTCATGTCCGCCTTCGCCGACAACCCCTGCACCCGCTGCGGCGCCTGCTGCGCGAGTTTCCGCGTCGACTTCTCGCGCCAGGAACTGCTGAGCGAAGGCGGCACCGTGCCGGACGGATTGACGGTGGAGGTCACGGACTCGACCTGCCGCATGCGCGGCACGGATCACGCGCGACCGCGCTGCGCCGCCTTGCAGGGCCAGGTCGGCGAGCGCGCCGGCTGCGGCATCTACGAATGGCGGCCGTCGCCGTGCCGAGACTTCGGCATGCGGTCGCCGCTGGGCATTGGCGACGACGCCTGTACACGTGCCCGCGCGCGTCACGGTCTGCCGCCGTTGAACAGCTGAGCCGCTGAGCCGCTGAGCGTCTGAACGCACGGCTCCCCAGCCGCAGGCTACCGCATCTGAACCTTGGCAGGCTGCATCTTCGCCTTGAGGCTCTCCAGCTTGGCCGCATAAAGCTGTCGCTGCGGCGCGGTGACGCTGTACTCCTGGGCCTTGGCGAGTTCGGTGCGCACGACGTCCCACCTGCCCAGACCCACGTTGGCCAGGGCCATCCAGAAATGGAACTCGTGATAGTAGGCCGAGCGGTCGATCTCCCTGGCGAAGAGGTCACGGGCCTTGGCGTACTCGCCCGCCTTCATCGCGGCGACGCCGAGGTCGAAGAACTTGAACGGCGGATACGGCTGCAGCAGCGCCAGTTGCGCCTCGTACTTCTGCGCCTCGGCGAGCTGCCCCTGCAGGCGCAGTGCCTGCGCCAGGTTGGCCATGGACTGCACGTTCGCCGGCTCATGCGCTAGCACGAAACGGAAGGCGCGCTCGGCCAGCGCGATGTCGCCATGCCGGCGGTAGATCACGCCCAGCGTGTTGAGCGCCGTCAGCAGCCGCGGGTCGTGGAGCCACGCCGCGCGGGCCCACCAGTAGGCGCGAGCGATCTGCGCCTGCGCCATGAGTTCCGCAGCCCGGTTGTTCATGTACATCGCGACGATCGCGCGCTCGTCCACCGGCATCGCGCGCTGGCGCGAGATCTGCGCGCCGGGCAGGAAGTCGACCACCAGCGAGGGCTCGTCGCTGCCCACCACGCGGAACTCCGTCCGCCGCCGGCCCAGCGCGATGTTGACGTGGCCGGAGACGACCTGCAGGTCGCCGACACGGCTCCACTGCTCCTCGTCGTAGATCTGGCGGAAGACGAAGGGCAGCCCCATCTCGCGCGCGAACACCGCCGTCATCATCGCCAGCGACAGGCAGTTGCCGGCCTTGGCGTCGAAGGCCTCGGCGGCGGTGCGCGTGGTCTCGGCGTCGTACTCGAGCTGCAGCTCGTTGCGGTTGTAGAGCGCGTCCAGCAGCAGGTGGCGCAGGTCGCGCGTGTCCATCATCAGCGCGGTGCCGCTCGCATTCGGGATGCGGCCGCGGATGAACTCGCGCATCTTCGGCGTGATGGCCATGACCCGCTCCGGGTCGATCACGTCGCGCGACGGCGGGAACAGCTCGTCATGGATCAGCGGGGCCGTGTCGAAGGTCGGCGGCGGCTCGGGCGCCGTGGCGCATCCGGTGAACGCCGTCGCGCACAGCAGCATCGCGCCCAGCATCAGCGCCTGGCAGACCGAGTGGCAAGCCTGGATCGTTCCCATGACCGTCTCCGATGCGGCCTCTGGCAGGGCCGCTGACGAATCATGCTACTCCGCCGCGCCGCGTGTGCGCCCCCGTGCGACGGAGAGGGTGTTCCCGGGCTTGAAAGCCGCCCGGCGAAGGATCAGGGCCGCGACGCTCAGCGACGTTCGACGACGAACACCGCCACGCTGCGCGCCGGCACCCCGAAGGCGCCACGGGCACCGTCGACGCGCGACTCGGTCCGCACACGCGTGTCCGCCGCGCGGGAGGCGCGCTGTACCGGATGCAGGCGCCAGGCGAAGCCGGCTTCATCGGGGAGCGTCAGCGCGGCCGCTTCGGCGCTCGCGTTGACGACGTAAAGCACGCGGTCGAAGACGGCGTCCGCGCGCCCGGCGCCGTCGAGCCGGCCGACGATCACGCCCGGCAACTGCCCCGGACCGGTGTTGTGGAAGACCAGCCGGCGCCGGATCTCTTCCGGGTCGGCGAGACGGAACAGCGGCGTGCTCGCGCGCAGCCGCAACTGGTCGAGGAACACACGCCGCGTCCAGTCGATCTGCGCCGGACCGGGCTTGATCGCGGGATCGGCGAGCAGCGGTCGCAGCAGCGCATAGTCCTGCGCGCTGTCGCGGGCCGGCGGCAGACCGGCGCCGAAACCGTTGTCGCGACCGCTCCAGTCCAGCCGGTTGAACCAGTCCCCGGAGTCGTAGCTGTTGCGATCCATCGATTTGGAGCGCAGCAGTTCGCCGCCGGCGTGGAAGTAGGCGATGCCCTGGCTCAACGCAGTGAGACCGAGCGCCACCGCCTGCGTGCGGGCGCGATCGTCGGCGCCGGTCGTGCGCGGCAGTTTGAGCACGAGGGCATCGAACAGCGTCTGGTTGTCGTGGTTCTCGACGTAGTTGACGACCTCCGCCGGCACCGAGGCGTAACCCGCCGGCTGGTCGCCGTAGGGCAGATGCTCGCCGGTGACGCGGCGCCCGTCGGCGGTCTCCAGCTCGAAGCGCTGCAGCGTGCCCGCCATCGCGAGCTTGAGCAGGTCGCCCTGGCGCAGCAGTTCCTCGCGGCGCGAGGTGTTTCCGGCATCGGCAGCCGTCGCCGGCACGATGAAACCAGGCCGACTCGCGGACGTCGCCGCATCGTCGCCCGCCGCGCCGCCGCGCACGGCGTCGCGGCCGCGATCACTGAAGGTGCCGATCCCGGTGCCGTTCAGCGACAGCTGCGAGGCCTGCACGAAGCGCGCGCCGTTGGCGACCTCGCCGAAGTTCCAGCCTTCGCCGATGAGTTGCACCTCGCGGCCGAGCTCGCGCTTCAGACGGGCCTGCAGCCGTTCCATCACCGCGCGAGGCTGATGGCCCATCAGGTCGAAGCGGAAGGACGCCATCTTGTATTCGCGCGCCCACAGCACCACCGAGTCGACGAGCAGCTTGCCCATCATGCGGTGCTCGGTGGCGGTGTTGTCGCAGCAGGTCGAGCGCTCGACGCGGCCGAGCGCGTCCAGGCGCTGGTAGTAGCCGGGCACGATGCGGTCCAGCACCGAATGCGGATGCTGCCCCGACGCCGTCGTGTGGTTGTAGACCACGTCCATGCCCACCCGCAGCCCGGCCGCGTGCAGGCCCATCACCATCGCGCGCAGCTCGCGCACGCGGACCGCGCCGTCGTTGGCGTCGCTCGCGAAGCTGCCTTCGGGCGCGCTGTAGTGGAAGGGGTCGTAGCCCCAGTTGAAGCAGTCCTTGTCGGCGTCCGCCATGACGGCGGCCTGCTGCGCGTCGCTGTCGGGCGCGGCCTTGCGGCCGTCCGGCACATGCGGCACCACGCAGCCGCGCTCAGGCACCGTGGCCAGGTCGAAGACCGGCAGCAGGTGAACATCCGTCAGGCCTGCCTCGCCGAGCGCGCGCAGATGACGCATGCCGGCTGAGCCGGTCTGCGTGAAGGCCAGGTACTTGCCGCGCTGCGCCGCGGGCACGCTGCGGTCGTCGCGAGAGAAGTCGCGCACGTGCAGCTCGTAGACGACCATGTCGGTCGGCGTCTTCACGCGATCGGGGATGCGGCTGGCCGACCAGCCGCGGGGCTGCAGGCGCGGCTCGGACAGGTCGGCGACGTAGCTGCGCGCCGAGTCCGCCGACAGGCTCACCGAATACGGATCGGTCACGAGGTTGCGCACGCGGCCGACACCCGGCACGAAGAGCTCGACGAGGTAGCGGTAGTACGTGGCGCTGCGAACGCCGGGCGCATCGACGGACCAGATCCCTGTGCGCTCATCACGCGCCATCGGCAGGCGGGCGCTGGCGGCGGCATCCGGCCCCGGGTAGACGCAGAGCTCGACGCGATCGGCCGTCGGCGCCCACAGTTTGTAGGCTGAGCCCTTGGCCGTCACCGAGACGCCCAGCGAGGGCTCTTCTTCGGCCGAGGCGTAGATCGCATCGAGCGCGCGAGCCGTCTGCGCCACGCTCCAGCGCAGCACACGTCCTTGCGCGTCCTCGACGGCGATCAGGGACTGCCCGCGCTGCAGCGTCGCGGGGGCGATCCCCTCCTCCAATGCCAACTCCGCGCCAGCGCCCAGATACGCGCTTTGCGACGCGATCTCCGCGTTCAACGGCTCGCGCGCGGCATCGACCGTCCGCAACATGAGGCTGCGATCGCTTCCGCTCACACGCCCGTCGATCAAGGTCAAGGCGCCCGACGCCGAGTGATGCCAGCGCACCACCTCGTTGGCGCCGAGCACCAGACCCGGCCAGCGCAGACGGCGCGCATCGAGCCACACGGGCTGCGAGGAGGTCGTCGCTGCCGATGCGGCCGACGTTGCCGTCGACGGCGTCGTTGGCGTCGATGGCGCCAGCGTCGGAGATTGCGGCGAGAGCACCGTGACCGCGTCGGCGGCGCAGGCGGCGAGCGACGCCTCGCTCCCCGGGGTCGACGCCATCGCCACCGGCATCCCGGCCAGGCCGCTCAACATCGACGCCGCCAGAAGCGGCCAGGCGCGGGACAAGGTCGAGCGGACGCCCATCGGATCTCCATCGAGGTGTTGTTCTGGCGCCAGCACCGCGCCTCCAGGCGCTGTCATGGCGATGTGTTTGAGATGGTAGCAAAACTACAAACCGGAAGGATCAGGACTTCCCTTCATAGTTCATACCTTCTATGCTGCGGCGCAAATGCAGCCGGAAGATTGCTTTCAGCGCCACTAAAATCTGTACTTTTGCTACAGATCAGACAACAAAATCAGGAGATCGAGAGATGACGCGTCGCCCCAACGCCCTCACCGCGGCCAAGCTGCCGACAGTCGTCGCGATGTGCGCCGCGATGGCGGCCGGACTGTCGATGACAGCGGTGAGCGCGGCGCCGCCCGCTGTCGCGGCGCCAGTCGATCTCTCGCCGGTCAAGGGAGTGCACGGACGCAGCGCGCTGCCGGACGGCTGGCAGCACGGTGCGTTCATCGAGATCTTCGTGCGCGGTTTCCAGGACAGCGACGGCGACGGCATCGGCGACCTGCGCGGTGTGACACGCCGCCTCGACTATCTGAAGGACCTCGGCATCAAGGGCATCTGGCTGATGCCGATCACCGCGAGCGCCGACCGCGACCACGGCTACGCGACGACCGATTACCGCGCGATCGAGCCGCAGTACGGCACGCTGGCCGACTTCGACGAGCTGATCCGCGAGGCCCATAAACGCGGCATCGGCGTGGTCATGGACTACGTGATCAACCACAGCGCGCGCGAGCATCCGCTGTTCAACGCGGCGGCGGCGGATCCGGCGAGTCCGTGGCGCGACTGGTTCGTGTGGACCTCGCAGCCCTTGTCGGCGCTGAAGGACTGGGACATCTGGGGCAAGACGCCCTGGTACCTGCCGGGCGAGGAAGTGCCGGATCTTCCCGAGGGCGCCAGCGCGCCGCCCAAACCGGAATCGACCGCCCAGTCGCCGGCCGGATCGCCACGGTATTTCGCGGTGTTCGGGCCGCACATGCCCGACTTCAACATGCGCAACCCGGCGGTGGTGAAGTACCACGAGGACAGCCTGCGCTTCTGGCTCAACCGCGGCCTGGACGGCTACCGGCTCGACGCGGTGCCCCACCTGTTCGAGAACAGCGCGAAAGACTGGAACGACCAGCCGGAGAGCCGCGCGCTGACCGGCGAGTTCACACGGCTGATCAAGCGGTATCCGCATCGTTTCGTCGTCTGCGAGGCGACGGCCGAGCCCAAGGTCTATACCCGCGACGAGATCTGCGGCAGCGCGTTCGCTTTCGGGCTGGAGCGCGCGGTGATCGCCGCGGCCAGGGGCGGCGACGGCTCGGCGGAGGCGGTGGACAAGGTGGCGCGCTTCTTCACCGAAGCGCCGCTGTCCATGGCGACGATGCTGAGCAACCACGACATCTTTGCGGGCAAGCGGGCCTGGGACCAGTTCGAGGGCGACGAGGCCCGCTACAAGCTGGCCGCCGCGACCTACCTGCTGTTGCCGGGCACGCCCTTCATCTACTACGGCGAGGAGATCGGCCAGGCCGGCGTCGCGGGGCTGCCGGGCGACGCGCCGCTGCGCGCGCCGATGAGCTGGGCTGCCGAGGCCGTCGGGGCAGCCGGGTTCTCGACCGGCTCGCCGTTCCGGCCGGCCTCGCCCAACATCGCCACGCACAACGCGCAGGCGCAGGCCGCCGACCCCGGTTCGCTGCTGAACTTCTACAAGACCATGCTGGCGCTGCGCAACAGCCAGCCGGCGATCGCGCGCGGCCGCTACGAGGGGCCGCTCGCCCAGGGGCAGGTGCTGAGCTTCCAGCGCGCCTACAAGGATCAGCGCGTGCTGGTCGTGATCAACTACGGACGTGATCCCGTCGAGGTGGCCTTGCCACGTCTGCCCGCGAAGGCGCGCCTGCTGGCGCTGCATTCCTCGCCCGCGGGGACGCCAGCTCCGGCCGCAGCGCCGGCCAGGACCGTGACCGCCGACTCGCAGGGGCGCCTCACCCTGACCGCCGCGCCGCTGTCGGTGCAGGTCTTCCGCGTCCGATGAAGGATGCGCAGGATGTCGCCCTCGCCCACCTCACTCGCTTCACTCGCCTCCCGTGTCTTCCTCGCTTCGAGCCTTCTCGTCATGACCCACGCTCCCGCCGCCGCCGCGACGGCCGCCCCTGCCCCCGTCGCCGACACCGCCCCGATGACCCTGGACCGCGTCGAGCCGCCGGACTGGTGGGTCGGCATGAAGTCGCCCGACCTGCAGCTGATGCTGCACGGCGGCGGCATCGGCGCCCTACAGGCCGAGCTCGTTCCGGCCCCCGGCGTCACGCTGGTCGGCACCCGGCGCGGCGACAGCCCCAACTACCTGTTCGTCGATCTGAGGATCGAGGCGTCGGCGAAGCCTTGCACGCTCACGCTGCGTCTCAAGCGCGGCGACAAGGTCGTCATCGAACATCCCTACGCCCTGCGCGCGCGCGCGCCGGGCTCCGCGCAGCGCGCGAGCTTCGGCCCGAAGGACGCGATCTACCTGGTGGTGCCGGACCGCTTCGCCAACGGCGATCCCTCCAACGACGTCGTGCCGGGCCTCGCCGAAGGCCTGCATCGGCAGGATCCAGGGGGCCGCCACGGCGGCGACCTCGCCGGCCTGACCGCCCACCTCGACTACATCGCCGCCATGGGCTTCACGATGCTGTGGCCCACGCCGCTCTCGGTCAACGACAGCCCGAAGTGGAGCTATCACGGCTACGGCGCGACGGACTTCTACCGCGTCGATCCGCGTTTCGGCAGCAACGCCGACTACGTGCGGCTGGGCGCGGAGGCGAAGCGCCATGGCATCGGCCTGATCCAGGACATCGTGCTGAACCACATCGGCGTGCACCACTGGTGGATGGGCGACCTGCCGACGGCGGACTGGGTCAACGCCTGGCCCCAGTACACCGAGACGCATCACGCGCGCATGTCGCTGCAGGATCCGTACGCGGCGCCCAGCGACCGCCAGCGCTTCAGCGACGGCTGGTTCAGCCCGGGCATGCCCGACCTCAACCAGCGCCAGCCGCTGGTCGCGACCTACCTGACGCAGATGAGCCTGTGGTGGATAGAGACCGCCGACCTGGCCGGCGTGCGGACCGACACTTACAGCTATTCCGACAAGGACTTCCTGGCCGCCTGGTCCAAGCGCCTGACGGACGAGTATCCGAAGCTCAACATCGTCGGCGAGGAGTGGAGCCCGCATCCGGCGGTGGTCTCGTACTGGCAGGCCGGCAAGCGCAACCACGACGGCTACGTGTCGTCGCTGCCCAGCCTGATGGACTTCCCGCTGCAGGAAGCGCTGCTGGCCGGCCTGAACCAGCAGGATGCGCACGACGGCGGCTTCATGAAGCTCTACGAGGCACTGGCGCACGACTTCGTCTATCCGGACCCGGCCAAGCTGGTGCTGTTCGAAGGCAACCACGACACGCCGCGCGTCTACAGCGTGCTGCATGACGACCTCGAGCTGACCAAGATGGCCTGGGCCTACCTGGCCTTCGTGCGGCGCATCCCGCAGTTCTTCTACGGCTCGGAGATCCTGATGACCAGCCCGCGCCATCGCGACGACGGCGCGGTGCGGGGGGACTTCCCGGGCGGCTGGGCCGGCGATGCGGTGAACGCCTTCACCGGCGCGGGGCTGGGCGAACGCCAGGCCGGCGCGCAGGCGTGGCTGAAGCGGCTGCTGAACTGGCGCAAGGCCGAAACGCTGGTGCACGACGGCGCGCTGATGCAATACGCACCGCTGGAGGAGAGCTACGTGCTGTTCCGCTACGACGCGGCAAAGGGCCGGGAGGGCAAGCGCCTGATGCTGGTGATGAGCAAGGCGAAGGCGCCGCGCGAGCTGGACCTGACGCGCTTCCCGGAAATGCTGCGCGACGGCGATAGGGCGGTTGACGTCATGACGGGCGATCGCAAGGTGCTGGGGAAGACGCTCACGGTGCCGGCCCGCTCGGTGACCTTGCTGTCGATCGAGTGAGTGTCTGAGTGGGGGTCTGAGTGAGAATCGGCTGCGGTCCCGTCGACTGGAGCCGCTCATGCGTCCTGCCTTCCGCCTGCTGATGCCGCTGTGCGCCGCGTTGGCGCTGTGCCAGTCCGAGGGCGTGGCCCACGCCGCCGACTACGGCGGGCCGATCTTCGACGCCCACCTCCACTACAACGAGGAAGCCTGGAACGGCCGCGAAGGACCGCATCCCCCGTCGGACGTGCTCGCGCGCATGAAGCGCAGCGGCGTGAAGGCGATCCTCTCCAACTCGCGCCCGAACGACGGCACGCGCACGCTCGCGCAGTTGCCGCAGACGCGCGCGGCCGGCGTGACCGTCGTGCCGTTCATCCGCCTCTACCGCAACCGGGCCGACTACGACAGCTGGTTCCGCGACGACAGCATCTACCGGATGGTCCAGGACGAACTCGCGCGCGGGACGGCGTCAGGGCCGTACCGCGGGCTCGGCGAGTTCCACCTCTACGACAGCGCGAACGCGCGCGGGCCGGTCGCGCAGAAGCTGATGGCGCTGGCGGAGCAGCAGTCGCTCGTCGTGCTGGCGCACGTCGACGACGAAGCGATCGACCTGCTGATGGCGGGCACACCGAGCAAGGGGCGCGAGGCGCGCCTGATCTGGGCGCACACGGGGATCAACGGCGCGTCGATCGAGCGCGTGGAGGCGCTGCTCGCGAAGTACCCGAGGCTGATGGGCGAGCTGTCCTACCGCCCCGGCCTCACCTGCGACGACGGCAAGCTCTGCCCCGAGTGGCGAGCGCTGATCGGGAAGTACCCGGATCGTTTCCTCGTGGGCTCCGACACTTGGGTCAACCAGCGCTGGCAGTACTACGAGGCCACGATGACGGGCTACCGCGCCTGGCTTGGCGATCTGCCGGCGGACGTTGCCCGCCAGATCGCGTGGGGCAATGCGGCCAAGCTGTTCGGACTCGCCGACTGACGGTCGGCGACGGCCTCACACGTAACAGCTGCATCCCAGGGCGCCCCAGAACGCCTGCGCCGCCGTCGTGTCGCGCGCCGCGCTCGCGACCGCCGTGTGATCGTGACCGTGCACGCCGCAGCCGCTCGCGCAGGCGCACTGCGCGGCGTACTGGTAGCGGCGTTCGGCGTCGCTCATCGAGGTCGCCACCGACGACTTGCGCGCCTGATAGCCGCCGTAGCGGCGCACCGGCGACCAGTCCGGCATCGCCGGCGGCAGGGCCGGCGCGAGCGACGCGTACGCGCCGCTGCCGTGCACCGGCTTGCCGGCCACCACGGTCAGCACGGACGTGATGTCCTGGATCTGGTCTTCGGGCACGGTCAGGAAGTCGCGGTCCAGCACCGCCAGGTCGCCGAAGGCGCCCGGCTTCAGCACGCCCTTCTTCCCGGTCTCGCGCGAGAACCAGGCGCCGTCGGCCGTCATCAGCCGCAGCGCGGCGATGCGGTCCAGTCGACGCTCCTCCGGATACAGCACTGTGCCGCCGATCGTGCGTCCCGACACCAGCCAGTACAGCGCCTGCCACGGGTTGTAGCTGTTCACCCGTGTCGCGTCGGTGCCCAGCGAGACGGGGAGGCCCATCTCCAGCATGCGCTTGACCGGCGGCGTCTCGGCCGTCGCCTTCAGCCCGTAGCGGCGGATGAAGTACTCGCCCTGCATCGACATCCGGTTCTGCACCGCGATGCCGCCGCCCAGCCGCTTGATGCGCTCGAGGTTCTGCGGCGTGACCGTCTCGCAGTGGTCGAAGAACCAGCCGAGCTTGTCGATGGGATGGTCGCGGTGGACCTTCTCGAACACGTCCAGGCTGCGCGAGACGGTCTCGTTGTAGGTGGCGTGCATGCGCCACGGCCAACCGTTGCCGGCGAGGAATCGCACCACGCCTTCGAGGTCGTTCTCCATCGCCGCCGGCATCTCGGGACGGGGTTGGAGGAAGTCCTCGAAATCCGCAGCGCTGAAGGCCAGCATCTCGCCGGCGCCGTTGAGCTTGTAGAAGTCGCTGCCGTCGCCGGGCTTGCCCATCTTCGCCCAGCGCTGGAAGTCGGCCAGTTCCTGCTTCGCCTTCTGCGGGAACAGGTTGTAGGCGATGCGCACCGTGAGGCGGTTCTCCTTGGCGAGCTTGTCGATGATCCCGTAGTCGTCGGGGTAGTTCTGGAAGCCGCCGCCCGCGTCGCCGACCGAGGTCACGCCGAGCCGGTTCTCCTCGCGCATGAAGTGCAGCGTCGAGTTGAGCTGCTGCTCGGGGTCGAGCTTGGGGCCGAGGTTCAGCGTGTTGTAGAGGATGAAGGCATTGGGCTCGGCCAGCAGCAGGCCGGTGGGTTCGCCACGGGCGTCGCGTTCGATGATGGCGCCGGCGGGCTGCGGGGTGTCCTTGGTGTAGCCGACGGCGCGCAGGGCGGCGCGGTTCAGGAAGGCCTGGTTGTAGAGGTTGAGCACGAACACCGGCGTGTCCGGCGCGGCGGCGTTCAGCTCGGCGAGGGTGGGCATGCGCTTCTCGTCGAACTGGAACTCGTTCCAGCCGCCGACCACCCGCACCCACTGCGGCGCGGGGGTGCGCGCGGCCTGGTCCTTGAGCATCTGCAAGGCAACGCCCAGCGAGCGCACGCCGTCCCAGCGCAGCTCCATGTTGAAGTTGAGCCCGCCGCGGATGATGTGCATGTGGGAGTCGGTCAGCCCCGGGATCACGCGGCGCTTCTCGACGTCGACGACGCGGGTCCTGGCGCCGGCGAGCTTGGCGATCTCCGCGTCCGAGCCGACGGCCATCACGACGCCGTCGCGCAGCGCGATCGCGGTGGCCTCGGGCCTGGCGGGATCCATGGTCGTGATGCGGCCGTTGCGCAGGATGAGGTCGGGCGCGCCGCCCTGCCCCGACTGCGCTAGCACCGGCCCTGCCATCACGCTGATGCCTAGCGCGGCGGCAGCTTCCATGAAATCGCGGCGATTCCCCTGCGGCGCGTCCTCGCGGCCGGTGCGGATCAGGTCGGTGAACATGGGGAGCTCCTGTGGGATGGCACGGGCGGATTCTTCGCCCGAACGACGGGGATGGCTTCTCCCGAAAGGGGGACACGGTCTGGCGCGTCCGATCGGCCTGATCGCGGCGGTACTCCTTACGCCCAGCGAGCACCTCCTCGGGATCCCGGATCACCCGGACGCTGATCTGTCGCTCTCCGGCGCAACTGCTCCTCTACGTGGGCACTCGCCCCGCGTTCCCCAGGTTGACATCCCCCCGCCCGGTGACGAAGCTCCCCGGTCATGGACTGGTTCTACGTGCCGATGGTCAAGATGCATGCGCTGCTGGCGTGGTGCAGCATCGGGCTGTTCCTGGTCCGCGGGCTCGCGCATCAATTCGGCGCCGCGTGGGTGACGGACGAGCGGCTGCGCACGCTGGTGTTCAGCAGCCACGTGCTGATCGTCGTATCTGGCATCAGCCTGTGGGGCGCCCTGCACCACGACCCGCGCTACGAGCCCTGGATGACGGCGAAGTTCATCGCGCTCGGGATCTACTTCGCGACCGGGCATTGGGCCTTCGGGCGCGGGGAGTTCCGCGTCCTCGGCTACGTGCTGGCGCTGGTCGCGCTGGCGTACGTGATGGCGGTGTCGGTGACGCGTCAGGTCTTGCTAGGACTCTGACGAGATTGAGCGAAATGATCGAGCCGGTCGAGCCGGTCGAGCCGGTCGAGGCGATGAGCGGATGAGCTGATGAGGCGGATGAGGCCGATCACGCCGATGACGCGGTCTTGACGCCTTCTGGCCGCATGGCGCGTAGGATCATCCGATGCCCTCGAACACCCCCATCCACGACGCTGCCCAGCGCGGCTACACCAGCGCCTCCGACAACTACCAGCGCGGCCGCCCCGAGTACCCCGACGCCCTCGCCGGCTGGCTGGGCGAGGCGCTCGGCGTGCGAGCGGGCGCGCGGGTCGTCGACCTCGGCGCGGGCACCGGCAAGTTCACGAAGCTGCTGGCGCGCACTGGCGCGACGGTGACGGCGGTCGAACCGGTCGACGCGATGCGCGCGCGGCTGTCGGAGAGCCTCCCCGACGTGCGGGCGCTCGCAGGCACGGCGGAAGCGATCCCGCTGGCGGACGGCGATGCCGACGTGCTCGTCTGCGCGCAGGCCTTCCACTGGTTCGCGAATGCGCAGGCACTGCGCGAGATGCACCGCGTACTCAGCCCGGGCGGGCGGCTCGGCCTGATCTGGAACGTGCGTGACGAGTCGCGCGACTGGGTCGCCGAGATCACCGAGATCGTCACCCCCTATGAGGGTGACGCGCCGCGTTTCTACAAGGGCACGTGGAAGCAGCCTTTCGAGGGGCAGGCGCTCTTCGGGCCGCTGCAGCGGACGGTGCTGCCCCACAGCCATGTGGGGTCGTTCGAGCAGGTCGTGCTGGACCGCATCCTGTCGGTGAGCTTCATCGCGGCGCTGCCGGAGGCGGAACAGGCGCGGGTTGCGGACCGGCTGCGCGCGCTGAAGGATCGTTACGCGGAACTGCGCGAACCGACGATCGCGTTCCCCTACGCCACCGAGGCCTGGCTCGCGGAGCGGCTCGTCACGGCGTGACGCCCACCGCGGTGGCCGTGAGGCGGTTCCTGCTGCGCACGATCAGGGTTGGGGACGCTTGCAATCGGGCGATGTGAGGGAGGAGGCGGAACTCAGACCAGCTTCCAGCCGGCCGACCAGAGCTGGTCGACGGCGGCGGCGTGGAGCTCGCGGCGCAGCGCGGCGGGGCGTTCGCCGGGGCGGGCGACGTGGGGCGCGCTGAGCCACTGCGGGCCGACCTCGCGAGAGAAACGGGCGCGGCCATGGCGGTCGGCGCGCAGCAGGGCCAGACGCCAGGCGGCGTTCAGGCGGTGGGCCTGGCCGTCGTCGGCGAGGGCGCCGATCCAGTCGTCGGCTTGCAGGCGATGGGCGGCCTTGAGCAGTTCGAGGTCTGACGGGAAGCGGGAGAACTCGGCGACCGGTTCGCCCCAGGGGTCGCGCAAGGTGCGCGGGGCCTGGGCGGGCAAGGCGTTAGCCGTGGAGGTCCTGGTGCGAGCGGCGCGGCGGCGGGACAGCAGAGCGTCGAACTGAGCGAGACGAGCGGACATGAAAAAACTCCGAGAGCCCACAGAGATCACCGGCGTTTGCCGGTCCGGGGGCAGTCGGAGCCGCAACGCTTTAGCCGCATTTGTTGATCGCCCGCAAGTAGTTGGTAAATCGGCGATGGCACTGGAGGGCTGGCGCCCGCGAGGTCCGGAACGGATTTAACCACAGGCGCGGGACTTGAGTCGACGGCGCGGCGGCGTTGTTCGCACGCGGGTCGCACGGGGAGGCGCGGACGGAGGAGCGATCGAGGGCGACTCGGTCGGAGCCCCTCGAAAGCTCGGATAGAATGCTCGTTGACGGGCCTCCTCGCATGGAAGCGCGGCCAACCGGGTCAGATGGGGAACCAAGCAGCCCTAACCGTTGTGACCAGTGCCGAGGGTAAGGCTCGTCAACCTTCTTTCTCTTTTTCCTTGTGCCTCAACAACTTGGCGGCTGACAAGGACTTAGAACGGCTGGTGTGTCAGTTCAGTGTGTCACCTGAGACAAAATCTGAACATGACGGACAGCACCATGCCCAAGCGTGAAACTGGGGTTTATTCGATCAAGGCATCGAAGAACTGTCAGTGGCGGATCAAGACCCCAGACGACCTCAAGGCTCAGTACCCCAGTGAGTGGGCGTACCGCTGCTCCCTGGGGACGCCTGACCTTCTCAAGGCCGACGCCCAGGCGTCGGTGCTCCGTGCCTAGTGGCTTGAATCGCCCCGGATTTCCTAGACAGTCCTGAGCCGTTGGAAATGGCGGCGCTCGCACTCGGCGGGCGATGTGCCGCCGGCAGTACCGTGGCGCCGCTTGGCGTTATAGAACATCTCGATGTAGCTGAAGACGTCGGACCTGGCTGCATCTCGTGTCGGGTAGATCTGTCGACGAATGCGTTCCCGCTTGAGCAATTGGAAGAAACTCTCTGCCACGGCGTTGTCGTGGCAGTTGCCGCGACGACTCATGCTGGAGACGAGGTTGTGCTCGCGCAGGAAGTCTTGCCATTCATGGCTCGTGAACTGGCAGGTCTGGTCCGAGTGCGGCCGCATCGAGCCTAAGCGCTTACCGAGGTCGCGCATTCTTCCGGGTAGGGTTGGTTCGTTTTCATGGCACCTCCTATGGGGCCTCAGTTTTGAGGCTCGGAGATGTCTAGCAAACCTGGGGCGATTCATTGGCAACTTCTCGCCCGTGCATCACTCGTCGTCAGTCGTCAGCCAGTAGCCCACCGAAAAATCATCAATGAACACGAGGAGCGAGTCGCGGGCATGAGGGGTTACGGCATGCCAGCCAGCTCCTCCGTCGGAGGAGTTCGAGAAGCAATTTGGATTTCGCAGCTTGGATTTCGCAGCTTGGAAAAGAATGCGTCGATGACCGGTGTCAGCATGGCTTCATCCATCGAGCGATGGCAGTAGAGGCGATGCTCTTCCTTCAACATTCGATGGAGTTCGAGGCGGGCCTCGCCCAAACTGACCCCACGCAAAGCCTGGTTCAACCCGCTCAAACGCTCGCGGCTACCCCATTGCGCTGCTTGGTTGGCGTCGCGATTCACAAATGCCTCGACCGCAGTCAGGTCGCGCCCGCTCGCCGCGTTCGGCCCACCATCGAAAACGAGGTACCCGTCCGACCAGAACTGGGACTGCTGCTTAAGCAAAGCGAGTACTTCGTCGAACATTCGGGATTCTGAAGTGCGAACTGCGTGGAGTCTAAGGGGCGAGTAGAACCGGCGGTATCGCTGCGCAGCGGGCTTCCGATTCAGGTTGAGAACGGACGTCCTGCCCGCGCGCTCGCGGGCCAGGCTCAGGCAACATCTCCTGCTCTTGAGGTGTTCAACAATAATCGGCCTTGCTAGGCCGTTTGTGACGCGCCGGCGTTCCCACCTCCACCCCAAATGCAAGGACATTCATGAGCGCGCTCCAAGCGGCAGGTCTGGCGCAGGAACTGGTTGCCCTTCTGAAGAAGCAAGCTCCGAGTGGCACGCTAGGTCTTTTCATGAATTGCGAGTTACATGAAACACCTGGTGGGATGACGAACAGCCACGACGTCTTCGCTGTTGTGAAGCGACTTTTCGGCTCAGCACGACGCGTTGAGATTCGAATGGATGCGACGACTGCGACGACTCTGAACGCGCTGGCGCGCGACCACATGCAAAGGATGGGCAAGTCTTTGTTGGTGATCGACCTGTTGGTTCACGTGGATGGCCACCACCAGCTCTTTGTCGACGCTGGCCCGCCGCGACGGCTAGGGGTATCGGGCGATGACTTCTTCAAGTCTAAGCACATCGAGTACGCGCATCTGGCGCCTTGGTTGGCGGAGATCGAGTAGCAGCCTCCCTCAAGGGCGGTCGAGGCAGCCGCGATCAGTCTATGTGGAAGTCCGCTTCCGCTGCAAAGCCGTCGCCCGATTTGGCGCTCAGTCCTGTCGCCCATCCTTCCCGCAGCGCGCGCATCGGACGCCCAACTTCCGGGAGCCGGTTCACAGTCCAAGACCCCAAGGGCGATCGGCCCGGGGGTCGGACCGCGATCGCCCGACTTAGGTTGGCCGCCGCCCTCGGACATCAGAGAGGCGCTGAACTCCAGACTGGCGCCATTGGGCCAGAACCCCTTCCCCACCCGACTCCGACGACACGCGCGCACTGTCCGCAGGGCGGCTGGCCTGCGCGAGGAGGGCCACGCCTGCGGGCCCGAGCCCCGCAGAGCCCGGACGCCGATCCAGAGGTGAAAGAGCGAGATCAGTCATGGTCACGCCACCTTCGCTTAGGAGACGCTTGGGACCAGGTTCTCCCCGCCGGAGACCTCGATCACGGTGCCCGTCACGTAGGGATTGGTCATGAGGAACAGCGCCGCATGTCCGACGTCCTGCGGCTTGCCGGCGCGCCGGGCCGGGAAGGTCTCTTCCACCTGCTTGCGCAGGCCGTCGCGCTGCTCGGTGGGCAGGAAGCCCCACATGTCGGTGTCGATGAAGCCCGGACGGATCGTGTTCACCCGGATCGGGGCGAGCTCCAGCGCGAGCGATCCTGACAACGCCTCCACGGCGGCGAACGCCGAGGTCACTGCCGCGAAACCGATCTTTGGCCGGGCCGCCATGCCACCGGTCAAGAAGGTGATGGAGCCGCCGGCGCGCAGGTGCGGCGCACCGTGGCGCGCACTCGCCCAGCTGCCCAGGAACTTGCCCTCCAAATAGCTTCGCACGCCGTGCATGTCCGCATCCATGAACGCGCCCCAGCTCCCGAGTTCAGGCGCGGCGGTGACGACCAGGTGATCGAAGGGGCCGATGGTGTCGAACGCCGCCTTGACGGCCGCCTCATCGCGCAGGTCGAGGCTCAGCTGCACGAAGTCCTCCAGGTCGGGTCGCTCCTGAGCCGACGAGACCCGGCGGCTGGCGACCACGACCGTGGCTCCGGCCGCGCGCGCGGCGCGCGCCACCCCCAGGCCAATGCCCGTCTTGCCGCCCACAACGACGACCTTCTTGCCCGCCATGCTCGCCGGCGAGGCCAACGGTGCTTCTTGGGGAATGCTTGCTGCAGTCATGAATGCTTCTCTCTTTCAATGATCAAGGTGGTGACCAAGGCAACCTCACCGGTCACTCCAGGGTCGTTTCATGGGTCGTCATCGGTCGTCTCATCGACCGCGTCCATTGATCGCAACTGGCATGAGGGCATGCCGCAAGGCGCCATCCAGCTCGACTTTTCGACCCTTGCTGGCACGGACCGACGACGTAAAAGAGATCCTAAATACGTCGACTCACGACGATAATCGGGTCGTTTTTCATAAGCCTTATTCCAGATTGGAATAAATTACGGGGCAGGCGGCTGGCGCCATCCGCAGCGATCAGCACCGGACAGGGAAGCCATGGATCGTTTTCAGGAACTCACCGCGTTCGTGGCGGTCGTGGAGTCGGGCGGGTTCTCCGCAGCCGCGAGACGTCTGGGTGACTCCCAGTCCCTCGTCAGCAAATCGGTAAGCGCGCTGGAGCGGCGCCTGGGCGTACAGCTCTTCACCCGCAGCACACGCAGCGTCACCTTGACTGAGCACGGTCGGCGGTACTACGAGCGGATGAAGCCGCTGCTGGAGGAAGTGGCGCAAGCCGACGGCGAGCTGATCAGCAGTGCGCTGGAGCTCTCCGGTCTCGTCAGGATCGCGAGCCCGTCCACCTTCGGCCGGCTGCACGTCCTGCCCCTCGTCCCGAAACTGCTGGCGCTGCACCCCAAGCTCAAGCTCGATCTCAAGCTGGCCGACGGCGTGCAGGATCTGCCCGCCGAGGGCATCGACCTGGCCATCCGGATCAACCCCGCGGTGAGTCCGGACGCCGTGGTCAAGCGCGTGACGACCACGTCACTGGTGTGCGCGGGATCGCGCCGCTACTTCGCGCAGCATGGAACGCCGAAGACACCCGAAGACCTCGTCCACCACAACTGCATCGTCTTCAACGGCGCCGAGCAATGGGCGTTCGAAGGACCGCGCGGCAAGCTCAACGTCCGGGTGAGCGGGAACCTCGCCGCCAATACCGTCGACGCCATCTTGTCGGCCGTGAGGGACGGCGTGGGCATCGGGATGTTCTACGGGGCCTCGCTGACCGACGAATTTCGTGAGGCGGGGGTCGTGACCGTGCTCGACGAGTTCATCAGCGAGACGCGGGACGTGAGTCTCATCTGGCCGAGCCGGAAATTCGTTCCCGCAAGAGTCCGACAGGTGACGGAGTTCTTTGCGCTGGCGCTGGCTGAGCGCCTTTGATCGTCGATTCAATGCCGCCGTTCTGATCGGTCCACGTTGCCGAGGAAGCGGGGTTGCCCCAGAAGCTTGCCGACAGCGGCCGTCGTCGCGGCAAGACCCTCGTACGTCAATGCGGGTGCGGGTGCGGAGGCGGAGGCGGGATAGGCTGCGGCCGCGGCGGCGGGCTCGGATGCGGCGGGCCGGACATGTCAGGCTCGATGTCGTAGGCGTAGAGCCTCACACTCGTGCCCGCGCTGGGATTGCCCGCCTGCAAGGCGACGAACCCGCCTTCCGCCGCTTGCCGCTGACTGATCGCATTTCCCGCATCCCGGTTCGGCGTCACCCCATCGACGACCTCCTTGAGCACGAAGTGCTGCTTCACGCCGTTCCTGTCGGTGTACAGGAAGAGCTTCATCTCCCCGGTCCTCGGGTCCATGGGCGTGCTGAACCACACCGCCTGATCCAGCGCCCTCTCGGCGATCTGCGAGCCCTCCTGGCCGTTCGTCTGTCGCGTGACAAGCGAATGCTGGTCCGCAAGCACGCTGCCACTGGCGCCATTGCCCCGGAACATGACGTGCGGGTAGACATTGGTGCCATGGATGAAGCTCTGCATCGTGTGACCTTCGCGAGCCGCGTACGGTCCCGCGGCAGCGCTCACCGCGCTCATTGCTTCCTCGAAGACGAACTTGTGGTTGTCCTGCGCCAGGGCCGGTTCACTCTCGGGCGCATTCGAATTGCGCAGAGGCAAGAGCACGCGGCCACGCAGGATCACCGGCGTGCGCGACAGCGACTCCGGCGACGCGCTCGTTGCGGGCTTGCTTCTGTTGGTCAGGGCCGCGGCCTGGATCCGCCCGTTGAAGGCGGACTCCGCCGACACGACCATGTACGTCCTTCCCGGTTCGATCCGGGTGACGAGCCGCCAGGCTTTTTCCGTCGCCGGCTGCTTGTGCAGGCGCCTTCCCAAGGGGCTGGCGATCGGGTCCCGTGAGGACAGGACCAGCGTGCCGCGACCATGCCTGGGCACCGCTTTCATGTCCGTGACGCCGGACGCCCGGGCCATGCCATCGGCGCCATAGGTGGTCAGGTACTGCTTGAACCGCGTCACGCCGTCGCTGAAGCGGACATCCGCATAGGACAGCGGCGCTTCCAGTGCGTTGGCCGCGTCCATCCACCCCACCGTCATGTTGCCGAAGGACAGCACGAAGGTCGCCGTGTTCTCCACGCCCACGTCGCGGTACACCTGCGCCGGCGCGGGCCCGCGGGCGGTCACCGTCACATGGCAGGGGCTGCCCGGCCTCACGGCGCAGTCGCTCGGGTTGAACTTGATCCGCTCGACCGCAAATCCCGGCGGCAGGGAGACGTCGCGGGCGCTGAAGGCAACGCGCTTCGTACCGTCCGGCACGTGGATGTCGAGCATCGCCTGCGCGTTCCTGCCGCCCCAGGTCCTGGCCTTGAAGGTCTCACCGCCATACCTGAACGTCGCCGTGACACCGTGCGGCGGCAAGCCCGCGTCGAGGAGGTACTGCTCCGGATTGGTCGCGGCCCAGTAGGCCTCCTTCGGTCGGCCGACGCCCGACCAGGGATACCCGTTGGTGTGATAACCCGGGTCCGTCATCCCCCACCAGGTGACGCGGTGCACGCCGCCCTTGTATTCGGGGTGACGCCCCGCGGAGCCGCCGGCGTACTCCTTGAGCAGGCTGAAAAGCTTCGCGTACTGGACGCCCTGCTCCATGAAGAGCGCGTCCATCTCGGGTCCGTTCTGGATGCGCTCGCCCTTGTCCAGCCCCAGGGTCGGCGCGAGATCCAGTTCGGTCAGATCGACGTCGACGCCCGTGTCGAGATAGGTCCGGATGGTCCTCTCGAAGGCGTCCAGGTTGAGCCGCATGTCCCAGTGCCCCTGCGTGCCGATGACGTCGACGAGCGGCCTGGGCCTGCCTTTGGCGTCCAGCAGGATGCGGCCCTTGCCCGCGGCCGATTCGGCCGCATAGCGATCATTGAACTCCTTGACCATCGCGGCGATGGCGGTGGCCTTGGAGGCACGCTCGTTGTCGTTGAAGTCGTTGTAGTTCAGCAGCGCCGTCGTGTTCTGGCGCGCGTGGAAGAAGGCGTCATACAGGTAGTCCCAGCTCTTGCCGCCCTTGGCGTAGGCCTGGGCCCAGCGTGACGGGCGCTCCTCCGGGTTGTAGCCCGTGCGCAGCGCGTTTCTCCAGTCGGCGGGATTGTCGGGGCTGTCCTTGAACGCTTCGTTGACCACATCCCAGGCGTAGACCTTGACGGGTTGCCTGTCGAAATGCCCGGCCACGGTCCGGACGTAGTACTCGAGGTTGGCCTTGGCCGTGGCGTAGTCCCACGGCGTTTCCCAGCCGCCCGTCGAGGTCAGGACATTGGGCGCTGGCCACTGCCCCGACTGGTTGTGCCAGAGCAGCACGTGCCCGGTCACCTTGACGCCGCGCGCGTTGGCCGCGCCGATGTCGGCATTGATGCCTGAGGTCAGATTCGTGAGGAAGCTCGGCGTCGGATTGCTGCTCCCGCCGTTCCAGAAGTCGGGCTTCATCGCGTTGCTGGGCGTCACCGCGTTGAAGTGCTTCACGGTCATGGCCGCGACCGAGTCCTCGCCCGGGACTACATCGGCGCCGAAGTTGGCGGCGCTGAGGTTGGTGCTGCCGATCAGGAAGTGATGCCGGTAGACCTCCTTGAGCGCCGGCCACTCGGCGGGACTGGCTGGCCGGTCGACGGCCCACGCGCCGCTCATGATCGCCAGTCCGGCCGGCCAGGCCACCAGCCAGCGTCCGAGGGCGAGTCTGCTGGGCTTTGGCAAGTGGTCCGCCGGGTGCTTTGCACGATGCATGGCCAGGTGCATGTCTTGTCTCCTTGGTCTGGCGTTTCAGTAGAACCAGCGCAGCGGCGCCAGCACCGTCTGCGGGAAGAGAACCATGATGAACAGCACCGCGAACTGGGCCGCCATGAACGGCAGCACGCCGCGCGTGACCTCGTCCATCTTCATGCGGCCGACACCGGCCACCACGTTGAGGATGGTGCCCACCGGCGGCGTGATCAGGCCGATGGAGTTGTTGATGATGAACAGCACGCCGAAGTAGATGGGGTCGATGCCGGCGGCCTTGATCAGGGGCATCAGCACCGGCGTCATGATCAGGATGGTGGGGGTCATGTCCATGGCCGTCCCCACCAGCATCACCAGCAGCATGATGGCCACGAGCAGCAGCGTCTGGTGGTCCAGCAGCGGGCGCAGCAGGTCCACCATCTGCGTGGGCAGGTTGGCCACCGTGATGAGCCATGCCGATACCATCGCCGCGGCCACCAGGAACATCACCACCGCTGTGGTGCGCGCCGCCGTCACGAACGCGCGCACCAGCGCCTGCAGCGACAGTTCCCGGTAGATCACGGTGGCCACGAACATCGCGTAGACCGCCGCGACGACCGCCGCTTCGGTCGGCGTGAACACGCCCATGCGCAGGCCCACCAGGATGAACACCGGCAGCAGCAGCGCCCACACCGATTCGCGCGCGGCGGTCCAGATCTCGGCGCGTGTCTTGCGGGGGGGCAGCGCCAGCTGCTCCTTGCGGCCCACCCACCACCAGGTCAGCGCCAGGCCGATGCCGATCATGATGCCGGGCACGATGCCGGCGATGAAGAGCTTGCTGATCGACACGTTGGCGGCGACGCCGAAGATGACGAAGCCGATGCTGGGCGGGATGATGGGTCCGATGACGCCGGCGGCAGCGATCAGCCCGCCCGAGACCTCGCGCTTGTGCCCGGCCCGGACCATCATCGGCAGCAGCAGGGCGGTGAGCGCCGCGGCGTCGGCCACGGCGGAGCCCGACAACGCCGACAGCAGGCAGGCCGCCACGATCACCACGTAGCCCAGCCCGCCCTTGACGTGGCCCACCAGCGCCAGCGCGAAGTTGACGATGCGCTGCGACAGCCCGCCGACGTTCATGATCTCGCCGGCCAGCATGAAGAAGGGCACCGCCAGCAGCGGGAAGCTGTCGGCCCCGTTGATGAAGTTCTGCGCCAGGATCTGCGCGTCGAAGAGGTCCAGGTGCCACATCAGCGCCACGCCGCTGGCCAGCAGCGCATACGCGATGGGAATGCCCAGCGCCATGGCGCCCACGAGACTGCCGAGGAAGATGAACACCGTCATGGCCGCGCGTCCTGGGAGGTGCCGTTGGAAGCTTGGGCGCGGGACGGTTCCCGCTGCGCTTCGGTGCGCGCCAGCTCGGCCTGCAGGCTCTCAAGCTCCGCCTGCTCTTCCGATTCCTTGACCATCACGAGCTCGCTTTCCCGGAGACGGCCGCTCAGCAGGCGCACCAGCTGCAACAGCAGCAGGATGCCGGCGCACACCGAAAAGACCACGCCGGATCCGTAGAACAGCGCCATGGACGCCCCGGTCACCGGCGCCTCCACGTCCAGGTTGATGCGCGCCTGCTGCCAGCTGCCGTCCAGGAACAGCCAGGTCACGTACAGCATCAGCAGGTGGCCCAGCAGCAGGCACGCCTTCTTGCCGGCCAGCGGCAGGCGTGACACGAGCATGTCGGTGCCCAGGTGGCCGCCCTCCTTCAACGCCGCCACCGCGCCCATGAAGCACAGCCAGACGAACAGCCAGCGCGACACCTCCTCGCTGACGGCGATGCCGGAGTTGAAGGCGTAGCGCAACACGACGTTGCCGAACACCAGCACGACCATCACCGCAAGCGCGCCGGCGATCAGCAGGTCGATGGCCCGACAGAACCTGTCGATGGCGACGTCGATCATGGCCTCACCTCCGTCGACCGCCCTGCCTTCACGACAGCCCCCACAGCAGCCCTCACCGCGGCCCTCACAGCGGCGTCCCCTGCAGCAGCCCGCGCTCGGCCAGGTTGCCGATGAGAGCTCGCAGGCCGAAGCGCCACGGCGGCGCGGCCTCGCTGTGCGTCACCCGGTTCTGCAGGGCGCCCAGCCAGTGGCTGTGGATGGTGACCACGTCGCCCAGCTTGTGGGTGAAGCCGCCGCCCGGCTCGTCGCGGTCCTCGATGGGCGCGAACAGCGTGCCCAGGAACAGCATGAAGCCGTCGGGGTACTGGTGGCAGGCCATCGTCTGCGCCACCAGCTCGACGGGGTCGCGGCTGATGCTGGCCATGGTGTTGACGCCGCTGAGCGTGTAGCCGTCCTCGCCGCGGACCCGCAGGTGCACGGTCTCGCGGCGGACCTGATCCAGGCCGAAGCCGTCGTCGAACAGCCGGATGAAGGGGCCGATGGCGCAGGAGGCGTTGTTGTCCTTGGCCTTGCCCAGCAGCAAGGCGCTGCGCCCTTCGATGTCGCGCAGGTTGACGTCGTTGCCCAGCGCCGCGCCGACGATGGCGCCGCGGCTGTTGACGGCCAGCACCACCTCCGGCTCCGGGTTGTTCCAGACCGAGTCCGACCGGATCCCGATGGCCTGGCCATGCCCGACCGCGGCCAGCACTGGCGACTTGGTGAAGACCTCGGCATCGGGCCCGATGCCGACCTCCAGATACTGCGACCAGAGCTTCTTTTGCTGCAGCAGGGCTTTCAACGCCAGCGCCTCCGCCGAGCCGGGGCGGATGTCGGAGAGGTCGCCGCCGATCAGCGCCGTCACCTGGCTGCGCAGCGCCTGGGCGCGGCTGGCGTCGCCGCCGGCCTGCTCCTCGATCACGCGCTCGATCATGCTGGCGGCGAAGGTCACCCCGGCGGCCTTGACGACCTGCAGGTCGCAGGGCGCGAGCAACCAGGGCAAGGTGTCGTCGCGGCCCTCCGCCTTGCTGTTGTCCAGCAGCGCCTCGATGCTGCACAGGAACTCGCCGGACGCCGCGCGCACGGCCTTCGCCGGCTGTTCGGTGTCCAGCAGCGTGCTCATGGTGGCGAACGCCTGGGTGACGTCGAACACGCCCTCGGCGCGCAGCGCCACCACGGCCGGGCCGGCGGGCGAGCCCGCGTGCGATCCAGCTCGCCACACACGCGCGACGAGCGTGCCGGCCAGGCCGTCCTGCGGCAGGACGGGGTGAAGGCCATCGGTGCGCACCGGCAGGGTCGTCGTTGTTGCAGTCATTGAGCGTTCCTCGTGCGGTGTCAGTGGTTGTGGCGCGGCGTGCGCTCGGCGATGCGGCGGTACTTGAGGGCCATCTCCAGCGTGGCGCCGTCGGACAGTTGGCCGGTGTGGTTGCGGTAGATCTCCTCCCACGGCGACTGGCTGGCCGGCACGGGCGGCGGCGCCACCTCGCGCAGGCGTCGCGCGATCTCCTCTTCGGACACCAGCGCGTCGCAACGGCCGGCGTTGAGGTCGACGCGGATCACGTCGCCGGTCTGCAGCCAGCTCAAGCCCCCGCCCACCGCGCTCTCGGGCGAGACGTTGAGGATGGAGGGGCTGTCGGCCGTGCCGGACTGGCGACCGTCGCCCAGCGTGGGCAGGGTCTGGACGTCGCGCTGGATCAGCGCGTCGGGCGGCTGCATGTTCACCACCTCGGCCGAGCCCGGCCAGCCGATGGGACCGGCGCCGCGCATCACCAGGATGCAGCCCTCGTCGATCGCCAGCGCCGGATCGTTGATGCGCGCGTGGTAGTCGTCGGCGCCGTCGAACACCACGGCGCGGGCCTCGAAAACACCTTCTTGGCCTGGCCGTTGGAGGTAACGCTCCCGAAAGCGCTGCGAGATCACCGAGGTCTTCAGGATGCCGAAGTCGAACAGGTTGCCGCTCAGCACCAGGAAGCCCGCCCTGGGCATCAGCGGCGCGTCGAACGGCCGGATCACCTCACGGTCGCTGCTCTCGCGGCCCTGGATGTTCTCGCCCACGGTCCGCCCGGTGACGCTCGCGCACTCGCCATGCAGGCGACCGGCCTTTGCCAGCTCCCACATCAGCGCCGGCACGCCGCCGGCGCGGAAGAAGCGCTCGCCCAGGAACTGGCCGGCGGGCTGCATGTTCAGCAGCAGCGGCAGCTCGTAGGCGTGTTCGGTCCAGTCCTGGGGTCGCAGGTCCACACCGGCATGGCGGGCCATCGCCATGATGTGCACCTGCGCATTGCTGGAGCCGCCCGCGCAGCTGACCACCGCCAGCGCGTTGAGGAAACTCTCGCGGCTGAGGAGGCGCGAAGGCCGCAGATCCTCGAAGGCCATGCCCACGATGCGCCGGCCGGTCTCGTAGGCCATCTGGCCGCGCTCGCGATACGGCGCCGGAATGGCGGCGCAGCCGGGCAGCGACAGGCCCAGCGCCTCCGCCACGGCGTTCATCGTCGACGCCGTGCCCATGGTGTTGCAGTGCCCGGCCGACGGCGCGCTGGCGCACGCGCGCTGCAGGAACTCCTCTTCGTCGATCTCGCCGGCGGCCAGTTGACGGCGGCTGCGCCAGATCACCGTGCCCGAGCCCACCAGTTCGCCGCCATGCCAGCCGTCGAGCATGGGCCCGCCGGAGAGCACGATGGCGGGGATGTCCACGGTGGAGGCGGCCATGATGCCCGCGGGTGTGGTCTTGTCGCAGCCGGTCGTGAGCACCACGGCGTCGATGGGGTAGCCGTACAGGATCTCAACGAGGCCCAGGTAGGCCAGGTTGCGGTCCAGCGCCGCGGTGGGGCGGCGGCAGTTCTCGAAGATCGGATGCACCGGGAATTCCATCGGAATGCCGCCGGCGTCACGGATCCCGTCGCGAACGCGTCGGGCGAGGTCCAGGTGGATGCGATTGCACGGGGACAGGTCGGAGCCTGTCTGGGCGATGCCGATGATGGGGCGGCCCGAACGCAGTTCCTCGGGCGTCAAGCCGTAGTTCATGAAACGCTCCAGGTAGAGCGCCGTCATGTCGGAGCGTTGGGGATCGGCGAACCATTCGCGCGAGCGAAAGCGCCGACCGGCTGGGTTGTCCATGGCCATCGTCTTGAAAGAAGAGAACGGGGAAAGGGTGGAAGCGGAACGGGGAAAGCGGAACGGGGGAAAGCCAGCAAGGAGGAAAGCGGCGCCGCCGCCGCCCCCGGCAGGCGAACTACTTCTTGGCCGTCGCGGCGCCGCGCACCTTGGCCAGCTCGCCATTGAGTTCGGCGGTGGTGTCTTCGCCGAACTCCTTGCTGAACTTGGTCAGCACCGTTTGGAGCTTGCCGCGCATCCGGGCCTGCTCGGCCGGCGGCAGTTCTGTGATCTGCATGCCGGCCTTCTTCAGCTCGGCCAGCGCCGTCTCGGAGAACGCCCGGATGGTCTTGCGTTCGTGCAGGGTGGCTTCGCGCGCCGCCTCCTGGACGATCTTCTGCTCCTCGGCAGACAGCCCGTCCCAGGTCTTCTTGGACATCAGCAGCACCCAGGCGCTGTACATGTGCCTGGACAGCACCAGGTGCTTCTGCACTTCGTAGAACTTGCTGGCCAGGATGGTGGCCGGCGGGTTCTCCTGCCCGTCCACCGCGGTCTGCTCCATCGCCGAATAGAGCTCGGTGAAGGGCATGGGAGTCGCGTTGGCGCCCAGGGCGTTGAAGGTGTCCAGGAACAGCGGGCTCTGGATGACGCGCAGCTTCAGGCCGCTCAGGTCATCGGCGCGCTGCACCGGGCGGCGCGAGTTGGTGACGTGGCGGAAGCCGTTCTCCCAGAAACCCAGACCGACGAGCCCCTTCTCCGGCAGCCTGGCCAGCAGCTTCTGCCCGAACGGACCGTCCAGCACCGCATCTGCTTCCTTCTCGTTGTTGAAGGTGAGGGGCAGGTTCAGCACACCGAACGGCTTGACCAGCGACACCAGCGTGGAGCTGTCGGGAATGGTCATCTCCAGCGTGCCGCCGCGCAGCGCCGAGGTCATGCTGACGTCGTTGCCCAGCGCGCCGCTGGTGTAGACCCGCGCCGTCAGCTTGCCGCCGCTCCTGGCCGCCAGCTGGTCGGCGAAGAACTTCAGCGCCTGGGCCTGTGGATGGTCTTCGCTCAGTCCCGTGCCGATCTTGAACACGTGGTCCTTGATCTGCGCCGCAGCGGGGCCGGCCAATGCGACGAGCAGCGCCGCAGCCAAGCCGAGTGATCTGATTTGCATGATGTCTCCGCAGTGGTTGTGTGCGCGCCGCGGCGGCCTTGCCGCGATGCACCGGCTCTCTGTAAGGCCGTTGTTTGTGCGTTCTTTGTGAGTGCAGGCTACGTGAGCCCCCCCTGACGGTCCACTGACTTTTTTGCTAGCATCGATTCCAAATGCTGATGAGTTCACACAGGACTTCGGGTCACCCCTGATGCTGGCGCAAGTCTCCCGGTTGCGTTTCCGGCACCTGCAGTTCCTGGACATCCTGGGCAAGACGCGCAATCTGCGCCTGGCCGCCGAGCAGATGCACATGACACAGCCCGCGGCCACCAAGGTGTTGATGGACATCGAGGAGATGCTGGAGGCGCGCCTGTTCGATCGCCTGCCCCGCGGCATGCGACCCAATGAACTGGGACTCTTCACCTTGCGCTACGCGCATTCCGCGCTCGACGGCCACCGCAAGTTCATCGACGAGTTCAGCACGCTCAAACAAGGCGGACACGGTCACCTGACGATCGGCGCGATCTCCGGATCGGCGGCGCACCTGCTGATTGCCGCGGTCGCCGAGCTCCAGCGCTTGCGCCCGCTGCTGGTGGTGAAGGTGCTGGAGCAAAGCAGCGACCAGCTGATCGTGTGGCTGGCCGAGCGCAAGATCGACGTGATGATCGGCCGGTTCACGCAGGACTCGCAGCGCGACCAGTTCCAGTACGAGCGGCTGTCCGGCGAGAGCCTGCACATCACCGCGGGCCTGCACCATCCGCTGCGTGGCGCCCAGCCACCCGGTGTGAAGGAACTGTCGCGGTGGCCGTGGATCCTGTATCCGACGTCCACCGCGCTGCGCAAGGTCTCGGATGGCATCTTCAGCGACGCCGGCCTGTCGCTCACCTCGGGGATCGTGGAGACGCCGTCGTTCCTCTTCGCCCTGGAGCTGCTGCAGAGCACGAACATGCTGTCCCTGCAGCCGGCCGGCCTGGTGGACAAGTATGTGCGGCGCGGCCTTCTGACGCGCATCGCGTCCGAGCTCCCCAACCGCATGCCCGACTTCGGCCTGATCACGCTCCAAGGCGAGCCGCCGAGCACGGCCGTGCTGGCGTTCATGGACGTGATCCGCAACATCGCAGACCAGGCCCCCGACACGGACTAGGCCGGCGGTGCGACGCCCCGTGCCTGTCTAGGCCTGCTCCAGCCTGTTCAAGCCACCGGAGCCCGCGTCCTCTCGCCGTTGACCAGGCGTTCGATGCCCAGCGGGTTGGCGTTCTTCAGCGCGTCCGGCAGCAGTTCGTCGGGGAAGTTCTGGAAGCACACCGGCCGCAGGAAGCGATCGATGGCGAGCGTGCCGACCGACGTGGCCCGCGCGTCGGACGTGGCGGGATATGGTCCGCCGTGCACCATCGCATCGCAGACCTCCACGCCCGTCGGGTAGCCGTTCACCAGCAGTCGGCCGACCTTGTCCTGCAGCACGGCAATGAGGTCGGCGGCGGCCGCGAGTTCGTCCGGCTCGCCGATCAGTGTTGCCGTCAACTGGCCGCGTAGCGCGCGCAGCGCCAGCGCGAGTTCGGCGCGATCGGCCATCTCGACCACCACCGTCGCCGGGCCGAAGATTTCCTCCTGCAGCAGCGCGTCGCCCTGGAGCAGCAGGCTCGCATCGGCCTTGAAGACCTGCGCCCTGGCCTGAGGTCCGACCTGTTCGCCGCCAGCCAGCCGAGACACGCCGGGATGCGCCAGCATCGCCTGCAAGCCCTGCCCGTAATGCGTGAGACCGCCGGCACTCAGCATGGTCTGCGGCGCGGCGTTGCCCATGGCCTGGCACAGGTGCTGCACGAAGCTGTCGAAAGCAGCCGAGCGCACGCCGATCACCAGCCCGGGGTTGGTGCAGAACTGGCCCGCCCCCAGCAGGACGGAGGCGGCCAGTTCCTGCGCCACCTGGACGCCGCGCGCCTGCAAGGCGCCGGGCAACAGCACGACAGGGTTGATGCTGCTCATCTCGGCAAAGACCGGGATCGGCTGCGGTCGGGTCGCCGCCAGGTCGCACAGCGCGCGTCCGCCGCGCAGCGACCCCGTGAAGCCAACGGCCTGGATGGCCGGATGTTTCACCAGCCAGGCGCCGACGGTCCCGCCATAGACCATGTTGAACACCCCCGCGGGCATGCCGGTGCTAGCCGCAGCTCGAAGGATGGCCTCCGCCACCGCTTCGGCCGTCATCATGTGGCCGGGATGCGCCTTGAAGACCACCGGGCAACCGGCGGCAAATGCCGCCGCCGTGTCGCCGCCGGCGGTGGAAAAGGCCAGCGGGAAGTTGCTCGCGCCAAACACCGCCACAGGGCCGACACCGAGGCGGTATTGACGAATGTCCGCGCGCGGCAGCGGCGCTCGCTGCGGCTGGGCAAGATCGATCCGCGCGCCGTGAAAGTCGCCCCGGCGCAGCACCGTCGCGAACAGGCGCATCTGCGCGCTGGTACGCGCCCGCTCGCCATGGATGCGCCCTGCGGGCAGGGCCGTCTCGCGACAGACGGTCGCGACGAAGTCGTCGCCCAGGGCGTCCACCTCCGCCGCGATGGCATCCAGGAATGCTGCGCGCAGCGACACCGGCAATGCGCGATAGGTCGGGAACGCGGCCATCGCCGCCGTCGCAGCTGCGTTGACCTCCTCTTCGGTGGCCTCCAGATAGCCGCGGTGCAGCGTCTCGCCCGTAGTCGCATCGACGCTGTGGAGCACGACGCTGCCGGCGGCGCGTCGAGCGCCCCCGATGAAATGCTGGCCAATGGATGAGGTCATGCGCTTGCCTGTCTGCACCGTGGCATTGGGAACGAGAAGTCGACGGATCGCCACGCGCCTTGCCTCACCGGGCTCAGCGTGGCTGAAGGGCCGGATCCTAAGAACAGCCAGGGCAGTCGGCCAATCGCGTTTCCGGAGAAATCAATAACGCCCCGTTATCGCAGCGGTTTTGTCGCGGCACTCGCCGGTGAGGCATGCCGGAGCAGATATGCGCCAAACTCTGGCGCATCAAAGCGGGGGGTTCCATGAAGGTGGTGGTTGGATAGAGGTCCGTCAGCTGGTTTCGGTCGACTTCGGCATAGAGGCCTGTGCGCTTGGACAGCGCGTAGTCGGCCCCGACATAGGCCATGCGGCGCTTGCCGGTGCCGTCCCATCGACAGCGCTTCTGGAGTGGATCGCGGGTCGTTTGACCGCTGAATCGACAGCCTCGGCGCAGAGGTGCGCGCCGCCTCCCGGCGACGCGCTGCGTCGGCTTTGCAGGACGGGCTCGCGCACCGGCAGCGCGGGGCGCGCCGCGCCGGAGCCGAACCCCGGGTCAGCTCTTGCTTGCGTCGGCCAGAAGAGAGATGAGCAATCGGGCCACGGGGGGCATGTAGGAGTTCGCCCGATAAGTCACCACCAGGCGTCGACGCATCACTGCGTCCTTGACAGGCACCTCCGCCAGTCCACTGCCCTTGCCCAGATGGTGCCTGGAGATGAAGCTCAGCAGCCCGGTTTCAGAGATGAGCGCTGGCAGCAGTATCAGCATCGTGCTCTCGATCTGGACCCTCGGCCTCGGGAGACGCTTGCGGTCGAAGGTGTGGTCCAACCAGTCGCGCGTGGGAGCACCAGGCGGCTGCAGCACCCACTGATGCTCGGTCAGATCCCGCAGGCTCGGAGCGGCCTTGAGGATGGGATGTTTGGCGCTCGTGGCCACGACGATGAAGTCCTCGGACAGCAACTCCGAGGTCAGCCCCGGCTCCTGCATGCCTTCGGTCCCCACCATCAGGTCGATCTCCCCCGAGTGCAGCAGGGGTCGCAGCGTGTCCCCGAGGGCGACCACCGTGCGCATGGTCACGGCAGGGGCGCGCTCCAGCAGCCGACGCGTGGCCACCGGAAGAAGGAACTGAGCCGCGGTCGGGACGATCCCGACTCGAATGTGACCAATGAGTCCCTTCCCGAGATCGCCGATCTCGCGGATGGCGTCGTCCACGTCGAACCGCATGCGTCGCGCCCAGTTGAGAAGCACGACCCCGGCAGAGGTCAGGCGGATACCGCGTCCCGAACGCTCGAACAAGGGGGCGCCACATTCTTTCTCCAGGCGACGGATGCAACTCGTGAGCGCCGGTTGGGTGCGGTGGAGCCGCTCCGTGGCCTTTCCCAGATGCTCGAGCTCTGCAATGGTCTCGAAGTAGCGCAGATCGCGAAGGTCCATACCAAAAGTCCCATCGATGTTTTGCAAAATAATTATTGATTGGACTGTAGGAGCGGCAAGGCCAATAGTAAAGACACAAACGGGACGCTCGCAGTGCAGCGAGGAGCCCGAGTTCTGGAGACAAGTTGCCATGACCTTTCGATCTTTCGTCGCGATTGCGGCCGCCGTGCTCAGCAGCGCGGTCCACGCCCAGGCCTATCCCAGCAAGCCGATTCGTGTGTTGGTGCCGTTCCCGCCCGGCGGGGGCACGGACATCATTGCGCGGGAGATCACGCAGAAGGTCGGCGCCGCCAACGGTTGGACGTTCGTCGTCGAGAACCGGCCCGGCGCCGGCGGGAACCTGGGCATCGACGGTGTCGCCAAGGCGCCGGCCGACGGCTACACGATCGGGTTGGGGCAGACCAGCAACCTGGCCATCAATCCGACGCTCTACGCCAAGATGCCGTACGACCCGGCCAAGGACCTGTCGCCCATCCTGCTCGTGGCCGACGCGCCGCTGGTGATCGTGACGAGTGGCGCCTCGCCCTTCAAGTCCCTCGCCGACGCGGTGAAGGTCGCCAAGGCCAAGCCGGGAACCATCAACTTCGCCTCGCCGGGCAACGGCACCGTGGCGCATCTGGCCTCCGAGCTCCTGCAAAACGCTGCTGGATTCAAGACGCAACACGTGCCGTACAAGGGTGCCGCGCAGGCCATGACGGATGTGGTCAGTGGCAACGTGGAGCTGTACCTGTCCTCGGTGCCCACGCTGCTGGGGCAGATCAAGCAAGGAAAGCTTCGCGCCCTTGCCGTGACTTCCACGTCGCGCATCGAGTCGCTGCCCCAGACGCCGACCGTCTCCGAATCCGGCTACAAGGGCTTCGAGGCCGTCACCTGGTTCGGATTCGTGGCGCCGGCGGGGACACCGAAGGAGGTGATCACGAAGCTCAATGCCGAGTTCAACAAGGCCCTGAAGCAGGTGGACCTGCAAAGGAAGCTTGAGGAACAAGGGGCCCATGCGACGGGCGGGTCCGTCGAGCAGTTCGCCAAGCTCATCAGCCAAGACATCAAGCGCTGGGGCCAGATCGTCAAGCAGTCCGGTGCTCGCATCGACTGACGGGCGCGAAGGCGCCCCACCTCGCCCCTCGTTTCATCCGCGCCATCGCGCCGCCCCCTAGGAGAAGTTCATGAGTCAAGCCGCCGCATTCCCGGACGTCAATCGCAAGATCGAGCGCGTCGCCCCCGACGTCGTCGCGCGAGCTGCCAAGTACCCGTCGTCGATCCTTGCCGACGTGGCCGGAAGGCGTGGCGCGCTGAGCGGCCGCATCGCACCGCTGGCGCCCTCGATGCGCATGGCGGGTCCTGCGATCACGGTGGAGGTTCGCCCCGGCGACAACCTCATGATCCATGCGGCGATGGCGGTGGCCAAGCCTGGCGACGTGATCGTCGTCGACGGAAAGGGCGACCTCTCCAGCGCACTGATGGGGGAGATCATGTCCCACCAGTGCGTCGCCCTGGGCATCGTCGGCGTGGTGATCGACGGCGCAGTGCGCGACAGCGAGGCGATCCGGGAACTCGGCTTCCCCATGTTCGCCGCCGGCCTGAATCCGAACGGACCGACCAAGTTCGTTCCGGGTCGCTTGAACCACCCCATCTCCATCGGCGGCGTCTGCGTGAGCCCGGGTGACCTGGTGGTGGCAGATGCCGACGGTGTGACCGTCATCGAGCGCGAGAAGGCCGAGGCCTTGTTGCCACTGGCTGAAGCAAAGGTCGCGGCAGAGACCAAGCGCATCGCCCAGATCAAGAGCCGCGAGGCGCTTGCCCCCGCCTGGCTCAACGGCGCACTCCGCGCTGCCGGCGTCATCAAGGAAGGGGAAACGCTGTGAGCGCGCGTTCGGCCATTCTGGTCACCGCGGCCGACCTCGCGCCGCAGGCACTCGACCTGCTGAAGGACTTTCAGATCATCTACGCAGGCAAGACGCCCACCGAAGATGACATCGTTGCCCTCTGCAAGCGTCACGATCCTGTGGGCATCATCGTTCGCTACGGCAAGGTGGGACCCGCTGCGATGGACGCGGCGCCCAGCCTTCGCGTGATCTCCAAGCACGGAAGCGGCACCGACACGATCGACAAGGACGCTGCCAAAGCGCGCGGCGTTGACGTGGTCGCGGCCGTCGGCGCGAATGCCTCCGCAGTGGCGGAGCAGGCCGTCGCTCTGCTCCTGGCCTGCGCGAAGTCCGTCGTTCAACTCGACGCTCGCATGCACAGGGGGTTCTGGGACAAGGCGACCCACAAGAGCGTCGAGCTCGACGGGCGCACGGTCGGTGTGATCGGACTAGGCGCGATCGGTCAACGCTTTGCCAAGGTCGCGCAGGCGATGGGCATGCGCGTGCTCGGCCATGACCCCTATGCCAAGGATCTGCCGGACTACGTCGAGCGCGTCGAGCTGGCAACCATCTGGCAGCAAGCCGATGCGATCTCGTTGCACTGCCCGCTCACCCCGGACAACGCCAAGTTGTTGAATGAACGAACCCTGGCCGCCTGCAAGAAGGGAGTGCTGATCGTCAACACCGCCCGTGGTGGCCTGATCGACGAGGACGCCCTGTTGGCGGCGGTGCGATCCGGCCAGGTGGGCAGCGCCGGCCTGGATTCGTTTGCGGTGGAGCCGATGACGGCCGGTCATCCGTTCCAAGGCCAGGAGCGGATCACGCTCAGCCCCCATGTGGGCGGCGTCACGGCCGATGCCTACGTGAAGATGGGCGTTGCCGCGGCGGTCAACGCGCTGCATGTCATCCACCGCTGAGACGTCGCCATGGCTCAGCGATGGAAGCAAGCGCCCCCGGGCTCCCGCTGGGGCGAGTTCGGTCCGGATGACCAGCGTGGCCGGATGAATCTGGTCACCCCGGAGAAAGTGCTGCAGGGCATTGCGGAGGTGACAGAGGGGCGGACCTTCTGCCTCTCGCTTCCCTGACCTGCTCCGCGATCTTCCTCGATGGCGAGAGGACTCCACAACAATGGCTATTGGTGGGCCTCAAGGCTATCCACAAAGCTCTCAGTAAGCCGATAGATTGGATAGTTACCGGCGCGCACCACCTCAACCAATCCTTCATTGGCAAGAATTGCGAACTGATTTTTGGCAGCCGGGTGCCGGGTTTCGTGGATCCGAATCCTTGGCTTGTCTGAGTTGAAGCTCAGACCTTCGCTCGACGGGATCACCAATTCTCGCAAGAACAAGCTTTTGTTCTTGAGAAGGTCTTGGCGAAGTTCAGTGAACAGGCTCGGCATGAAGATACTTAAGCAAATGGTAGGAAACCAATCCCACCCTGCGGATGAAGATCGCAGATAGGCGTTCTATTTTGCGACCCGACGCTTCCAGTTTCAACGGTGGACGCGGGTAGCGCGGATCGACCCGCTGGATGAGGCCACGACCCTAGCTGGCGAGCATCGCTTTACAGCGTCGGTTGCGCGGTCCGCGTCTTCGCCGAATTTTCCGCCGGGAACAACCGCAGCCACGCCACCGCCACGTTCCACAGCGCCAGCAGCACGAAGGCAAAGACTGGCACCGCAGCCAGCTTGATCGGCGACTTCGTCGCGATCAGCGCCACGATGTAACCCAGGACAAGCGCCCAGAGCGTGTTCACGATGAGCGATGCCCAGCTCGCAAGCCGCTTGGAATCCGCCCGACCGGCGATCAGCGCCAGCCCCGGCGGCAGCAAGGTCAGGACGCCCGAGAGCTCCCCGCCGACCGACACCGTCAACATCGCGTTGCCGATGATCATCAGCCCGAGGAGCACGAGCTGCACGATATTGGCGATACGGAGTGACTGGGGCATGAGCGCGGAAACCATTGCGCGTTGAGGGCGCCGGATTATGAATGTTTCCCGATGTATCGCCCTCCCCCGGCATACCCTCGCAGATGACCTTCGTCCATTTCCTTGCGGGCGCCCCTGCACAGAATGGTCCATCGCCCACACCGTCTTCGCGAGCCAGCGGGAGTTCCATGACCACGAGCCTCAATCCCTACGACCCGGACATCGAATCCGTCGCGCGCACCTTCGCCGACCGCGCCGCCGCGGCTCCCGACGAAGCGCTCAGCCAATGGCGCACGGACACCCTCCCGCTCACGCCCGTCCAGCGCGCCACCGGCGCGCGCCTGGCCGCCTCGCAGCTCAGTTGGCGCGCGAAGGCCGCCCTCGGCCGCTCGTCCTCCGGCACCGCGCTGCTGGCCGACTGGGACAGCGACCGGATGCGTGCACCGTACGTCCCGCAGCTCCCCCTGCTCACCACCCGCCAGACCTATGCCTACTGCGCGGGCATCGTCCTGCAACGCGGCACCCCCGCCGCGATCAACGCGCTCAAGCAGGGCCGCATGATCCTCGTCGGCCTGCGCCGCGAGACCTCCACCCTCGCCAATCGCGGCCGCGGCGTCTACGACGACCACATCGTCGTGCTCAACGGCGGCGACGGCCTGCGCACCGCGCGCGTCTTCCCCGCCTGCACCGAACCCGGCGCCCAGTACTCGCAGCGCGCCGCGCCCAAGGGCACCGGCCGCGTCGACGACCGGTACAACGACGTGCTCTACAAGCACGCCGAAGGCTTCGACATGAACAACGACGGCATCAAGGAAGTCGGCCGCCTGCGCGCTGGCACCTACTTCTTCGGCGAAAAACCGAAGGGCCATCTGAAAGCCCGTGCCTTCCAGGCCAACCGCACCCAGACCGCCGAACGCGACACCGACGGCGACGGCCGCTTCAACGCCCTCGACCCCAACCGCATCGACCCCAAGACCGTCGGCACTACGATGTACATCCACCGCGGCGGCACGCTGGCGTCGGGCAACACCTGGTCCGCCGGCTGCCAGACCGTCCCCAACGACGTCTATCCGCGCTTCCTGGCCTCGATGGGCCAGATGTCGTCGTTCCACTATGTCCTCGTCGATGGCTACTGATCACCTCCTGCGCAACGCCGCCCTGCTCCTCGCCACCGCCGGCTTCGCCACGCTGGCGAGCTGCGCAGGCACCGGCGACAAGGCCCCGACTTCGCCGGCTGCATCGAGCTCATCAGGTTCAGCGGCTGCCGAGCCGGCCACCAGCACCTGCAGCTTCGGCGCCTTCGTCGCCGAGACCGATCCCGCCGGTCTCAACGTCCGCGCCGCGCCGAACGCCACCGCCAAGGTCCTCGGCAAGCTGCCGCCGACCTTTGTCGAGCCCTCGATGAACTACGGCGTACGTGTCGAAGTCGAGGTCGTCGGCGCGCGCAACGGCTGGTTCCTCATCCGCAACGCGCAGGACAACGAGACCTTGACCGACCGCCCCGCGCGTCCGATGTACTCGGGCGAAGGCTGGGTCAGCGGCAGCAAGCTGACCGTGAAGTCGCAGGCCGATGTCGGTCGCGCTCAGCCGAACCTGAAAGCGAAGGCGGTCCTGCGCGTCGGCGACAACGAGACCTTCGACAACGACCTCATCGTCGACGCCGGACGCCTCGCCGACTGCAGCGGCAAATGGGCCCAAGTGGAGTTCTCCGACCAGCGTTTCCCCGCCTCGGACCGAAGCTCAGTGAAGGTCGACCCCGCCGCGCGCGCCGGCCTGCCGGCGGGCCGGTTCCGGGCCTGGGTGAACCGCATCTGCGCGATCCAGGAAACCAGCTGCGACGGCCTCGCCGGCGACAACGACGTCGACGCCAAGCCCTGAGCGGGCCACGCAACGCGTAGCGCGCATCGTGTGAGCGGTAGGTAGAGTAGCGGCATCCACTGCGCCGCGCCATGCCCGCCTTCGCTCGCCTGCCCTGCCCGCTCCCCGGCGTCGACATCGTCAGCGCCGACAGCGCGAAGGCGTTCCCGCGCCACATCCACGATGAATTCGGCATCGGCCGCATCGATCGCGGCGCTCAGAAGACCGCGAGCGGCCGCGGCATGGTCCAGTCCGTCGCGGGCGATGTCATCACGGTCAATCCGGGAGAGGTCCATGACGGCCTGCCCCTCGGCGACCACGGACGCGCGTGGCGGATGCTGTACCTCGCACCCGACGTGGTCGGCAGTCTCGTCACCGACATCGCCGAGGGTCGCCATGCGGGGGATGTCGAGTTTCACCTCCCCACGCTGCACGACGACCGCATCGCCGGTCGCTTCGAAGCGCTCTTCGGCGCGATGGCAGCCACGCCGGTCGATGCCGCCGACACGCTTCACGTCGACGGCGCGCTGATCCCCTCGCCTTCGACGCGGTGAAATACGTCGGCGTCGTCTACCTGCTCTATATGGCCTGGATGTCGATGAAGGAGCGCGGCCCGCTCGCCGTCGATACCGGCAGCCCGCCGCGATCCCCGCGCGAGATCGTCACCCACGCCGCGCTCGTGAACCTGCTCAACCCGAAGCTGTCGATCTTCTTCCTCGCCTTCCTGCCGCAGTTCATCGCCCGCGACGAGCCGCACCCGACGCCGCTGATGATCGAGCTGTCGCTCGTCTTCATGGCGATGACCTTCGTGGTGTTCGCGGTCTACGGCGTCTTCGCCGCGTCGATGCGCGACCGGGTGCTCACGACCGCCGGTGCTGCGCTGGATGCGCCGTGGCTTCGCGGCCGCGTTCGTGGGGCTGGGCGTGAAGCTCGCGCTGGTGCAGCGTTGAAGGCTCATTGAACCTTCATCGAGCCGGCATCGCGCCGTCGAAGTCGAACAGCTCCACCTTCCTCGGCTGCCCCGAGCGCCGCTCCACCTTGTGCTGCGGCCCGATCGCCTTGCCGGTGCGCGCGTCGATGAGCTTGAGTTCCACCGGCTCGCCCGTCTCCGTGTCGATCAGGCGGACCGGCTTGTTCTTCAGCGGCGCGTGCTTGTTGCCCCAGGTCAGCAGCGCCAGCATCACCGGCCGCAGGTCGCGGCCCTTGGGCGTCAGCACGTACTCGTAGCGCGGCGGCTTGTCGCTGTAGAGCCGCTTCTCCAGCAGCTCCCGCTCCACCAGCTCCGCCAACCGGCGCGTCAGGGTGTTCGAGGCGATACCCAGTTCCGCCACGAACTCGTCGAAGCGGTGGTGGCCGTAGAACACCTCGCGCAGGATCAGCACGCTCCAGCTGTCGCCCAGCATGTCCGTCGCCCTCGCCAGCGGGCAGGCCATGTCTTCGAAGCTCGTGCGCCGCATCGGGGTCTCCTTGTGTTGCGAGGTCCGTCGATTCTCACTGACTTTCATCATGGAAGTTAGTTGACGAATCAGGAACAGAGCATTCCGCGTCGTGTGACTTCCATGATGAAAGTGACATTCCTATAGTCCGCCCCATCGCTCGCCACCCGGCGGGTCCTCGATGCCGGAGTCCTCCCATGACCGCTTCCACACCTTCCGCAGCCGCCACGCCGGCAGCGCCGTCGTCCCGCCGCGCCATCGGCCGCGCCACATTGAAAGGGGCCGTACTGACCGCCGTCGTGCTCGGGGTCGCCGCGTACGGCGCGCACTGGTGGACGGCCGGACGGTTCCATGAAGAGACCGACGATGCCTACGTCGGCGGCGACGTCACCGTGATCGGCGCGAAGGTCACCGGCTACATCACCGAGCTGCCGGTCGCCGACAACCAGTTCGTGCACGCGGGAGATCTGCTCGCCCGGATCGACAGCCGCGACTACCAGGCCGCGTTGCAGCGCGCCATCGGCGCCGTCGAGGCGCAGGACGCCGCGGTCGCCAATCTGGCCGCCGCCGCCGCGCTGCAGCAGGCGGTGATCGCCAAGGCACGTGCGGGCATCGACGCGGCCTCGGCCGAAGAGCAGCGCGCCCGCGACGACTTCGCGCGCTACAGGGACCTCGTCGGCCGCGCGGCCGTGTCGGTCGAGAGCAGCCAGCGCGCCGAGGCGAGCTTCAAGACCGCGCAGGCCGGCTCCGCGCGCGCCCGCGCCGAGCAGCAGGCCGCCGAACGCCAGCTCGACGTCATCGCAACGCAGAAGCGCCAGGCGCAGGCGGCACGGGACCAGGCGCGCGCGGAGCGCGATATCGCCCAGCTCAACCTCGGCTACACCGAGCTGCGCGCGCCGCGCGACGGCTACGTCGGCAACCGCAAGGCGCGGCTCGGCACCTACGTGGGCGTCGGCACGCCGCTGCTGTCGGTAGTGCCGGCGCAGGGGCTGTGGGTCGACGCGAACTTCAAGGAAGACCAGCTCGCCCGCATGACGACCGGCCAGCCGGTGAGCATCCGCGCCGACGCCTGGCCCGGCGTCGTGCTGCACGGCACGCTCGGCAGCCTGGCACCGGCCACCGGCTCGCAGTTCAGCGTGCTGCCCGCGGAGAACGCTACCGGCAACTTCACCAAGATCGTCCAGCGCGTGCCGGTCCGCATCCAGCTCGATCCCGCCGACGATCGCCTCGGACGTCTGAGGCCCGGGCTGTCCGTCGTCGTCGAGGTCGACACGAATCACACCGGCGCCGGCACCAAGGACGCCGACCGAAACGCCGACAGGAACGCCAACCGGAACGGTACCGAGCACCGCACCCCGGACACCCGCAAGACGGCGAGCGTGCAATGAGCGCCGCCCTCGCCTCGACGCACGACGGGGCCGCGTCCGCGCCGCCGCGCAAGCGCCCGCCCTTCTGGTCCGACGTCGTCATCCCCATCGACCAGCTGACGACCCGCGACAAGGTGCTGGCCTTCGCGACGATGTGCGTGGGCATGTTCATCGCGCTGCTGGACATCCAGATCGTCTCCGCCTCGCTGCGCGACATCGGCGGCGGACTCTCGGCCGGCGCCGACGACACGACCTGGGTGCAGACCAGCTACCTGATCGCCGAGATCATCGTGATCCCGCTGTCGGGCTGGCTCGCGAGCGTGATGTCCACGCGCTGGCTGTTCGCGGTCTCGGCGCTCGGCTTCACGCTGACCAGCCTGCTGTGCGGCCTGGCCTGGAACATCCAGAGCATGATCGCCTTCCGCGCCCTCCAGGGCTTCCTGGGCGGCTCCATGATCCCGATGGTCTTCACCACCGCGTTCATGTACTTCAGCGGCAAGCAGCGCGTGATCGCGGCCTCGACCATCGGCGCGATCGCCTCGCTGGCGCCGACGCTCGGCCCGGTCGTCGGCGGCTACATCACCGATGTGCTCTCCTGGCAGTGGCTCTTCTACATCAACCTATTGCCAGGCCTCGTGGTCACCGTCGTCGTGCCGCTGATGGTCCGCGTCGACAGGCCGAATCTCTCGCTGCTCAAGGGCGCCGACTACCTGTCGATGGTGCTGCTCGCGGTGTTCCTCGGCTGCCTCCAATACACCCTGGAAGAAGGCCCTCGCTGGAACTGGTTCAGCGACACCACCATCGTCGCCACCGCCTGGATCGCGGGCGCCACGGGCATCGCCTTCCTCGCCCGCAGCCTGACCCACGCGCATCCGATCGTCGACCTGCGCGCGCTCAAGGACCGCAACTTCGCGCTGGGAAGCCTGTTCTCGTTCATCACCGGCATCGGCATCTTCGCCACCATCTACCTGACACCGCTGTTCCTCGGCCGCGTGCGCGGCTACGGCGCGCTCGACATCGGCCTGGCCGTGTTCTCCACCGGCGTTTTCCAGGTGATGTCCATCCCGCTGTACGCCATTCTCGCCAGCCGCTTCGACCTGCGCTGGATCCTCTTCGCCGGGCTCACGCTCTTCGCGCTCTCGATGTGGGAGTTCGCGCCGATCACGCACGACTGGGGCAGCCATCAGCTGCTGCTGCCGCAGGCGCTGCGCGGCATGGCCCAGCAGCTTTGCGTGCCGCCGGTCGTGACGTTGGCGCTCGGCGCGCTGCCGCCGGCGCGATTGAAGCTCGCCTCGGGGCTGTTCAACCTGATGCGCAACCTCGGCGGCGCCATCGGCATCGCGGCCTGCGCCACCCTCCTCAACGACCGCACCAACCTGCACTTCCAGCGCCTGGCCGAGCACCTCTCCACCAGCAACGAGTCCATGAACCAGTTGCTCGCGTCGGTGGGTTCTTCGTTGTCGGCCTCGATGCCGGCCAGCGACGCCGCCACCGCCGCGCTGCGCCAGCTCTGGTCGCTCACCTACCGCGAGGCGCTGACGATGACCTTCTCCGACGCCTTCCTGATCGTGATGGGTTGCTTCGTCGTCGCGCTGGTGTTCGTGCCGATGCTGCGCAGGATCGCGCCGCCGGCCGCGCCGTCCGCCGATGCGCATTGATCGCGATCGATGCCCGCCAATCCTTCGATTCCCTCGATCCCCTCGTCCCCTGGGAGACCCGCCATGTCGCTCCTGCCGTCCGCTTCCCGCCGTCCGCTGATGCGGCTCGCTCCGCTGGCGCTCGCCGCCTTCCTCGCTGCCTGCGCCCAGATGCCCGGGCCGGGGGAAGGTCCCCGCGCGCTTGATGAGCGCTTCGCCGGTCAGGCCTTGATCGCGCAACATCAGGACGGCGCGGCGCCGGCCACGCTGGGCACCTGGTGGCAGGACTTCGACGATCCCGCCCTGACGGCGATCGTGCAGCGCGTGCTCGATCAGAACGTGGATCTCGCCGTCGCGCTCGCGCGCGTCGAACAGGCACGCGCCGCGGCGCAAGGCGCCGGCGCGCTGCGCTTGCCGCAGGGTTCGTTGCAGGGACAGCTGCTCACCCAACGCCAGTCGCTGAAGAGTCCCGAAGGCTCGCTGGCGCATGGCTTCCCCGGCTACGACCGCAACCAGACGCTGCAGACATTGGGCGTGGGCGCGAGCTGGGAGGCCGATCTCGCCGGCGGCCTTCGACAGGGCGAAGCCGCCGCCGTCGCCGAATGGCAGGCCGCCGAATCGGCCCGCCTCGGTGCCCGCGTGACCGTCGCGGCCGAAGCGGCCGACGCCTACTTCCGCGTCCGCGGCGCGCAGGCCCGCATCGAAGTCGCCGAGGCCCACCTGCGTACGCAGTCGCAATTGCTGCAACTGATCCAGGATCGCTTCAAGGGCGGGCTCGCCGCGCAGCGCGAAGTGGCCGAAGCGCAGGCATTGCAGCTTCAAGCGCGCGGCACGTTGCCGCCATTGCGGACCGAACTCGCGCAGCAGCAGCATCGCCTGGACGTGCTGATGGGCGAGCAGGCCGGCACTGCGGCGGCGACACTGATCGCGGCTCCGCGGCGGTCGCCGACATCGCCGACTTCGCCGACTTCGCAGTCCTCGCAGACTTCCACGTATCGGGTTCCGTCGCTGCCGGCCGACCTCACGCCGGCGACGCTGATGCGCCGCCGTCCCGACGTCATCGCCGCCGAACGTCAACTCGACGCCAGCCAAGCGCGCATCGGCATCGCCACGGCCGAGTACTACCCACGCCTGACGCTGGGCGGCGTGCTCGGCGCCTCGAGCCTGCACGGCGGGCTGTTCAGCGCCGACGCGTTCCAACCGCAAGCGCTGCTCGGACTGCACTGGCGGCTCTTCGACTTCGGACGCGTCGACGCCGAGGTCGCCCAGGCGCGCGGCGCGCGGGCCGAGGCGCTCGCGCAGGTTCGCCAGCGCATGCTGCGCGCCACCGAGGACGTCGAGAACGCGATCGTGTCGCTCTCCGAGCTGGCACTGCAACGCGGCGATCTCGCCCAGGAAGTCCGTGCCCATCAGGTCGCGCGCGACGCGGCCGAGGACGCCTACAAGGGCGGCGCGGCCAGCCTGATCGACGTGCTGCAGGAAGACCGGCTGCTGCTCGCCGCGCGCGATCAGCTCGCCCAGTTGGACGCGAACCACGCACGCGCAGCGGTTTCGGCCTTCCGTGCCTTCGGCGGCGGCTGGGACGCTGCGGAAAACCCGACGCGCTAGCCGCCCGGCCCACGGCGCGGCCTCGTTAGCATCGGAGCCCTATGAGCACGTCGCCCGCTTCGTCGTCCCAGCTTCCAGCACCGTCTGCGCACGGCGGCGGCGGCCTGTTGCCCTTGCTGTTCGTCTCCGTCTGGAGCACCGGCTTCATCGGCGCGAAGTTCGGGCTTCCGGACGCGGAGCCGCTCACCTTCCTCGCGTGGCGCTACGCCGCAGTCATCGCATTGATGCTGCCCGTCGTGCTGGTGCTGCGCGCGCCATGGCCGCGCTCGACGGCGGCCTGCGGCCACATCGCGGTCACTGGACTGCTGGTGCACGGCGTCTACCTCGGCGGCGTGTTCACTGCCATCGCCCACGGCCTGCCCGCCGGCATCACCGCGCTGGTGGTCGGCCTGCAACCGCTGGTCACGGCGCTCGGCGCGCGCGCCTTCCTGGGCGAACGCATCGCGCCGATGCAGTGGCTCGGCCTGGGCCTCGGATTTCTCGGCGTCGGCCTCGTCGTCGCGCAGAAGATCGCGGCGGTCCCCGGCGGCGCGTTGATCACCATGCTTCTGCCCGCCGTCATCGCGCTGATCGGCATTACCGCCGGCACGCTCTACCAGAAGAAATTCTGTCCTTCCTTCGATCTGCGCACCGGCTCGATCATCCAGTTCGTGCCGAGCCTGCTCGTCACCGCCGCCATCGCCGCGATGACGGAAACCATGCAGGTGCAATGGACCGGCCAGTTCATCTTCGCGCTGGCGTGGCTGGTGCTCGTGCTGTCGCTGGGCGCTGTCAGCCTGCTGAACGTGCTGATCCGACGCGGCAGCGCGGTCAACGTGGCCAGCCTCTTTTACCTGACGCCGCCGACGACCGCGCTGATCGCCTGGGCGCTGTTCGGCGAGACGCTCACCGGCCTCGCGATGGCCGGCATGGCGCTGGTGGCGATCGGCGTGTGGCTGGCGCGCAGGACGCGTTGACGCAGTGGACACGGCCATCAGGCACGCGGCAATCGCGCTGCCGTCGCCCGTACGGCGGCGCCCACGAAAAAGGCGGCCCCTCGGGGCCGCCTTCAGTGATGACAGTGGAATCAGTTGCGGTCGGCACGCGCCGGCAGGGTGCTGTCGGTGGTGTCGTTGTTCATCGTCGACGTGTCCGTCGAGGAGCTGCCGGCCGCCGGAGCGCTCATCGGCATCGGATCGGTCTGCGATCGGACGGCGGGGTCCTGACGCTGCTCGGTCGTCGTGTTGTTGCCGTTGTTCTGGCTGCTCGTGGCCGGCTGGGTGTTATTCCAGTCGTTCGTGGTCGCGGGCTGGCCGGTGCTCGGATTGGCGGCCGGCGTCGCGGGTGGCGCCTTGCCCTGGTCGTTGTTGTTGGAGAGCGGATCGTTGGTCTGATCGCGCGCACCGACGGAGCCGGAGCTGCCGCCCTGGCCTTGCGCGTGAAGGAAGCCGACGCCGGAAGCCAGCGCAATCGCCATTGCCACGGTGGTGATCTTGGAACGGGGGTTCATGGTGGATCTCCTGGAAGCTGTGGATTGAAAGGTCTTGCCGGGGGCACACGCTCGGTTCGCATTGCGTTCTGTCGCATCGCGAACCGTCGCGTCGCCCTTGCAAGGAAAGACTGGCAATCCCGATGCCCGCTAGGTTCTCGCGCGCGCGCACCGGTCTATCGAGGTCAGACTTTGAACACCGGGGCTCGCGCGGGAGAAGGCTCGAGTTCATCGAGCACCGCCACGATCGCGACCGGATCTGCTGCAGCCGCCGGGACGACCCGAGCGCCGCGCGGCGCATTCGCCGCGCCCGGCGCGACGGTCTCCTGAGCCAGCGGCTGAACGAGCGCGCGTGCCTGCGCAGCGCCGCGGGACTCCGCCGGTGTCGCGAGCAGTCGCAGCCGTTGCCCGATGGCATCGAGGCTCTGCGTCGCCGCTTCGTCATCGGCGTCCGCGTCGAAGGGATCGAGGCTGATGCGCTCCGGCGAGAGCCCCAACCCCAGCGCGTGGAAGTAGCTCGCCTCGGTGACGAGGCTGAGCTGGCTCGCGATCAGGCGGTGCACTTCCAGGTCCGGCATGTCCATCTGCGCACCCTGCACGGTGGCGAGCACCGGCGTGCGCGTGATGCCGCCGGCCAGTCCGGCGAGGCGATGCGCATTGGGCAGATGCGCGTGCAGCACCGCCGCCTGCTTGTTGCGGATGAGGCCGACGAGCACTTGGATCGCGTGCCACGGGGGATCGTCCGGCATGGCGACGATGACGATGTCGGCGCCGAGTGCGCGCAGCCGTTCCGCGTACGGTCCGTCGGCGGGACAGACGACGGTGAAGCGGACGTTGCCGCCGCTTCCGTGCCGCTCCACCAGGCGCTCCACCAATCGCGTGGCGCCGAGCCGGTCGGAGGCCGTGGCGAGCGGGCATGCCTCATCGGCCGTCTCGTCCGACGGCACCGCGCCGACGATCTCCACGACATGCAGCGAGGGCACGGGATTCCCCGCCGTCACGGCGGAGAGCGTCGGCGTCGCGCCGGGGCGTCGTTGTGCAGGGCGGTCCATCACGTGCCTCTTGAAACCGCTCCATGCGGTAACTACGCATGGCAAAGCCCATACCCGCCAGGACCTGGGAGATCACAAGGGCTTCAACGACTGCAGCACGGTCGGGAGAAGTTCGCTCACTGTCGGGTGGATGCGCACACCGCCTTCGGTGACATCGGTGTACGGCCGCTTGGACGCCACGACGTCCAGTAGCGACTGCACCGCCTCGTCGCCGTCGACGCCCAGCACCATCGCGCCGAGGATGGCCTTCGATTCCGCGTCGACGAGGATCTTGATGAAGCCTTCGGTCTCGCCCTTCTCGATGGCCCGGCCGACGCGCGTCATCGGCCGCGTGCCGATCAGCGCGGGACGACCGCTGGCGCGCACCTCCTGCTCGCCGAGACCGATGCGCGCCAGCGGTGGATCGGTGTACAGCGCGTAGGTCACGACGCGGCCGCCGACGCTTCGATCGGCCCCGTCGAGGAGGTTGGCCGCGGTGACCTCGAAGTCGTTCCACGAGGTGTGCGTGAACGCGCCGCGGCCGTTGCAGTCGCCGAGCGCCCAGATGTGCGGCACGCTGCTGCGCAGCTGGTCGTCGACGACGATGTTGCCGCGCTCGTCGACGCGCACGCCGGCGCGATCCAGACCCAGGTCGTCGGTGTTGGGCTTGCGGCCGGTGGCGATCAGCACATGGCTGCCGCGGACTTCGGGCTCGCCGGTCTGGCAGTTCACCTGCACGGCGACGCCCTCCTCCGCCGGCGCCAGCTTCACGCATTCCGCGCCGGTGCGGATGGTGAGGCCGTCGCGTTCGAGGATCCCTCGCAAGGCTTCGGCGACATCGGCGTCCTCGCGCGGCACGAGCCGCGGACCGCGCTGCACGACGGTCACTTCCGATCCGAAGCGTCGGAACATCTGCGCGAACTCCAGCCCGATGTAGCTTCCGCCCACGACGACGAGATGCCGCGGCAGTTCCTGAAGCTGCATGATCGACGCGTTGGTCAGCCAGGGCACCGTGTCCAGGCCCTCGACGCCGGGCTGCGCGGGGCGTCCGCCCACGTTGATGAAGAAGCGGTCCGCGCGCAAGCGACGTCCGTCGACGACGACGGTGTGGGGATCCTCGAAATGCGCGTGGCCCATGATCAGCTCGACCTTGGGCATGCCGCGCAGCCACTTCTCGACGCTCTCGCGCGACTGGCCGGAGATACGCGCCTTGCGCGCAATGACGGCGGGCAGGTCGACGCCGATCTGCTCCGGCACCCGCACGCCCCAGCGCGCGGCCTCGCGGACGACCCAGGCGGCATGGGCGCTCGCAACCATCGCCTTGGTCGGGATGCAGCCGGTGTTGACGCAGGTGCCGCCGACGCGTGAGCGCTCGATGACGGCGACCCGCCAGCCGGCCTGCGACATGCGCTCGGCCAGCGGGGGGCCGGCCTGGCCGGCGCCGATGACGATGGCATCGAAGGAGTCGGTGGATTGGGGGGATTCACTCACGGCGACGCTCCTGGTGGGGGATCGTCGCGGAGTCTGCCACCGATGGGGACGACTCAGGTCGCGCCGTGGCGCCTTCGGATCGCGGCCAGGGTGCCACGCTGTTCCAGCACCAGGATCGCCTGATCGATGCGGGCGCGATCGCGTTCATTGAGTCGCCGGCGACCCAGCATCAGGCACACCGGCTGCACGCTGTGCCCGAAAGGCTGCCGCAACAGCCGCACGCCCGAGACGCGTGCCTGCGCATGGACATCGAGGTCGTCGCCGAGGATCAGTGCCGCGCGACCGATCCGCAGCATGTCGACGCCCTGTCGCGTGGTCTGGTACGGCAGCAGCAGGCCTGCGTCGGCGAGGCGCTCGCGCCAGTTCTCGAAGTCGTCGCCGAGGCCGTGCGCATCGACGTGCAACAGGGGGATGCGCCGTTGCAGCACCTGCTCGAAACCCTGCAGCCCGATGAGGCGCGGATCGCGGAGATCCGTCGCGGCGACCATGAAGGCCTCGTTGCGGTAGGGCCGCGTGTACATGACCAAGCGCTCAAGTTCCGGCACCGGCGTGGCCGAGAAGATCACGTCGAACTGGTCGTTCAGCAACTCGCGGAAGCGCCGCTTGCGCCATTGCGGCGTCCCACGGATCCAGCTCAGTTCGAAGCCTGCCTTCGTGCAGATCGCCTGCAGCAGTTCCGCATCGAGACCGCGCATGCTGCCGTCCGGGCTGGGCACCAGGTACGGAGGCCAGGATTCCACCAACGCGCGCAGGACACGCGGTCGGGCACTCCCCCACGAGAGAGTCCCGCAAGCGAGCGCCATGCCACCCACCAACGCGCGGCGCCTGGGCCCTCGAACGGCGGGAACGACGGACTGTCCGGATGGATTCATTGTCTCTTTGAGAGCCATCTCGGCGGGGATTCAGTCCAGTGTGCGCCTGGCGCCAAGTCACCACAAGGCGGGCAAGACGCGTCCTTCGGGCACTCCCCTCAGATGAGGGCTGGTGCCCGACGACCTCCAGAGAAAGTCACGCGCGCAGGCCAACCACGCGCTTCCTCCTCTGTTTTTGTCAATTCAAAAAATGCAAAATTGATACATGAAAGTCGTTCTCGTCGAAGACTCCCCGCTGGTGCGCAAACATCTGTTGGCGGCCCTGAAGGAACAGCCCTTCCTGTCGGTGGTCGGCCTCGCCGCCACCGAGGCGGAGGCCTTGTGCACCGTTGGGCTGACGCGGCCCCACGTCGTGGTGCTGGACCTCGCGCTGGCAGCAGGGTCGGGGCTGGAGGTGCTTCGCAAGCTGCGCCTGGCGGGCTACGGCGGGACCATCCTGGTCCTCAGCAACCGCGAGGCGGAGATCTACGGCCCGCTGTGCGTGAGCAACGGCGCCAACGCCTTCTATGACAAGGGCCGCGAGTTCGAGAAATTCCTCGCCGACCTGAATGTCCTGGCCGAGGCCCCGCGCCTGGCGGCGAGCCAACCGATGAGTTTGAGCTCGCTGCAGATGCGCTGAGGCAGCAGAAACTCCCCGGAGAGCATTCGGAAAAAAGAAAACCCGCTCTGGGCGGGTTTTCTAAGCGCTTGCCAAATAGTTGATTCAGCAAGCTATTTTGGAGGAGAGGGGGGGATTCGAACCCCCGAGACGTTTCCGTCCGCCTGATTTCGAGTCTTCGCATAGGAACCTGCATGAGCACGAATCATCTTGTTGGCTCCATCAAGCCTGATCTAGCGGTAGCAAGCTGCATCAAGCGACATCTGGTGCGAGTGGGCGGAGTGTAGCCAAGGCGGGTGTAAGCGGAGGGGTCCTGGCGCCAACGGCTACGTCCTGGATACAGGCAGTCGAGCACCGGCGGGCGCCTGAGCCCGGTTCGACTGTTGTTAGAGGCACTCAAAAATGGCCATTGCATCGACGGCCATACCCCTACTTCGCGTACAGCAGGTGACCTACTTCGCGGCGGATTCCGCAGAGGCGAAGGCGGTGTCTCACTCGTTCACTTGTGCTCCAGCTCGCTCGTACACGCGATGAGGATAGCGTCGGAAGCCGAGCTGCTGGCTTGGTGGTCTCGATGGCTGCAGAGGCGTAAGCGTCCCGGCAAGTCATGTTGACGCTAGGGATAAAGGCTCAAATCTTGAAGTCCCGCACGCCGCCTTGAAAGACCCATCGAGGAGGCCATGTATTGATGGTGTCCTGTTCTCGAACCCATTCATACGTGTGATCGCCAACTAGGACAGTCTCAAGGTGCGCTCTCGCAGTCATCCATCGACGCGAGCCAAGAAGATCTCGAACTTGGATAGCGTTGGACCTGTCCGCGGATCGAAGTTTGCACAGCAACCGGCTCTGTTCAGTTTCGTCAAGAGGCAACGCGAAGTTGTGCTTGACACTCAGTCTCATCGCTAGGAGGCATAAGGAGCTTGGGCTTTCAGGATGAATCGCCCCGGATTTCCTAGACAGTCCTGAGCCGTTGGGAATGGCGACGCTCGAACTCGGCGGGCGATGTGCCGCCGGCAGTACCGTGGCGCCGCTTGGCGTTATAGAACATCTCGATGTAGCTGAAGACGTCGGATCTGGCTGCGTCTCGTGTCGGGTAGATCTGCCGACGAATGCGTTCCCGCTTGAGCAACTGGAAGAAGCTCTCGGCCACGGCGTTGTCGTGGCAGTTGCCGCGGCGACTCATGCTGGAGACGAGGTTGTGCTCGCGCAGGAAGTCCTGCCATTCATGGCTCGTGAACTGGCAGCCCTGGTCCGAGTGCAGCATCACCGAGGACTGGGGTCGCCGCCGCCACAGCGCCATCAGCAACGCGTCGAGGACCAAGGTCGTGTCGATGCGGCTGCCCATGGACCATCCGACGACCTGTCGCGAGAACAGGTCTACGACCACTGCGAGGTACAGCCAACCTTCGTGCGTGCGGATGTACGTGATGTCTGTGACCCAAGCTCGATTGGGCTCGTCGACAGTGAACTGTCGCTGCAGGTGATTTGGCGCCACCACGGCGGGCTTGCCGCCACGCACGCCAGGCCGGCGTCCGTAGCCCGTCTGAGAGCGCAGTCCTTCGCGCTTGAGCAGCCTCGCCACGCGATGCTTGCCGCAGCGCTCACCGAGGTCGCGCATGTCCAGGGTGCGCTTGCGGTACCCGTAGGTCCCGCCGCTCTCGAGCCAGGCATGTTTTAGCAGCCCAAGCAGCCTGTGGTCATCCTGCTCGCGCGGACTCTGCGGCTCGTCCCTCCACGCGTAGAAGCCGCTCGGGTGAACCTGCATCACGCGGCACATGCGGCGCACGCTGTGCTCATGCTCGTGCTTCTTGATGAACGCGTACCTCACCCGGACTGCTTGGCAAAGTACGCTGCGGCCTTTTTTAGGATGTCGTGCTCCTCGGTCACGCGCTTGAGCTCGACCTTCAGTCGTCGCAGCTCTTCAGCCTGCGAGTTGGCCATCTGACGCTCAGGTGCCGGCACGCCATAAGCCTTGGTCCACTTATACAGACTGTGCTGATTGACGCCGATTCGCGCCGACACCTCGGCGACCTTGTGGCCGCGTTCGGTGATCTGCTTGACCGCCTCGATCTTGAATTCTTCCGGGTAGGGTTGGTTCGTTTTCATGGCACCTCCTATTGGGCCTCAGTTCTGAGGCTCGGAGATGTCTAGCAAACCTGGGGCGATTCACCTTGGCGCCACCGAAGCGGCTCAAGGTGCCTGAAGCCAAGCGCTGATCGGCGGGCGCAAGAAGCTGGGTGGATGCTTGGCATGTTCACGCTGTTCTGCTACGTCACCTGCGGTCGGAAAGTGCCTACCCATCCATCTCCACCAAGCCTGCAGTTCCGGGGAGAGCGCTTTGCTTCGTCCGAGCTCATCCAGCCAGAGAACGGCTTGATGCAAGGTGACTGCCATCTCCGCCGACAATCCTTGCTGGCTGGAACTAATAAGACCTGCCAGCGCGGATACGTCTGGAAACTTGCGTCGAAGAATTGCTGCAGGATCGCGCAGGTGCGCCGGCAGCAGTTCGTCCCTGAGGGCGAGGTCGAGTAGCTCGATGAAGTGCGCCAGCGCGCGAAATCGCTCCTGCGGTGTTGTCATAAATTCGCCACGACAGAAGGCGGATTGACCGCCCAGGAAACACGCGAGTTACTCGCGCGAATCCTCTCGCAGATCGTCAGGGATGCGATCTCTGCATACCAACCAGGCGATGCTGCAATGCTGATCGTGCCACGCCGGCCCGCCTGACTGATGCCGCAGCCACTGTCGTGACAGCTTTGGGGAAGATCAACTCACCTGTGAGCGAGCTCGGGTTAGCAAGCCCATCTGCATAGCTTTTCTGACGGCACCAATCCGTTGTTCGCGGGGGGTTCTAGCGCAGCGGTTGTCGCCATACCGCACTCATTCGTCGATCCCCTCATGGCACTGGCCAGTACTCTGCCCATGGAGGCTGCCAAAGTGGCTACGATGCACCGAGCCAAGCGTACGCTCCTACGATTGGCGTGGCGCTCGGTTGTGGGGGAGCCCGCGCTAATCGGCTCGCACGGTCATGCCGAGGCCAAGCCCACCGGTGCCGACATAGCCTGCGCGATGCAACGCCGTCTAGGTCTTCTCAAAGGCAAGTTGACCGTTCCCGATGACTTGGATTCACCCTTGCCCGACCATGTGCTCGCGGACTTTGAGGGCGGAAATTGATGCAGCGCTGTATGCCTCCAGGCCGAGACGATTCGTCAACCAATGGACGCCCTAGACTGCGTCAGCAACTGCCCAATCCGACCTAATCACGGTGATGGCCACCGCTCCGTAAGCGCCTGACAAATTCACCGCCCGCGGCGGCTCAGTTGGCTACCGAAGGCAGTTGGTTGTCCATTGCCCGTTATGCAGCAGGTCACCGTCACGCCTTGCTCGGACGACCTTCGCGGCCGGCCGCCAAGACGGTCACCTTTCAACGAGAGAGATTCCATGAGCGAACCCCAAAGCCCCGGGATCGTCGCTTTCATCGATCGTCTCGCCGAGACCGGCCGCCACTATTGGATCGAGGAGATGATCCCGATGTACACCGAGGACCTTGGCTTCGTGGTCCTGACGCCGGCGGAGAGGTTCATCGCTTCTCGACGACGGAGATGCTCGACGAGTTTCGCAGCCGTCGCGACGCGGGAGAGCCGCCGCTTCCGCTGCCACAGACGTACAGGCGCCCGTCTCTTGCCCTTCCATTTCATTTTCGACGACGAGATTCGCCAGAGGAGCCGTGGACCGTTTACGCCGCGGGCCGCCAGGCGCGGGCCGCCGGGCGCGGGCCGCCACCTGTTGATCGGTTGGAGCGCCGACAAGGCCATCCTGTTCATCGCGGAACGGAGGTGACAGTCCAAACGCTTAGCCTCGAGCCAGCGGCATAGTCCCTACGACTGCATGCATGAACGCTCAAACAGATCGAGGCTGGACTTCAGACGGCAATGGGATGGTGAAGGCCATGCTCGTACCAACTCCTAGCGCGGCAACATCTATTCGCCGGGGCTGCATCCGCATACCCAGCTCAGGAGACGCTCCCTGCGGATCCCATTGCCCCCACGTGGCCCGCCAGGCATTCGAGCGCATGAGCGAGTGCACGAGATGGCGCGGAACGGGTTCAATGACCCCTTGAAGTTCTGTCGAGTAAAGCTTGCACTTCAGCAGTCTGGCCAGCGCGGATACCTCCTTCAAGAAAGTGAAAATTTCGGCATCCACATCGATGCGCACATGTATCTGTGCATCGCCTCCGAGTGCGCAAGTCAGCTCGATCGCATTGCCGTCCCCTCGGCAGAATGACTGCCGGCACTCACTCCCTTGCACGGCCTTTCCGTAGGCCGCTGCAAGCCAGCGCCGGCTTCGCGTCACGAGGCATTCGGGCAAACCAATGCCGTACCCGTCGAGGTACAGAAGCAGATCGAAATAGCTCGCGCACATGCTCACCCCCCGTGTTGACACGGCAACGGCGGGGAAAGTCCAGTTCTCCGCCGCGCTGGCTAGAGTCAGTGGAGCACTCGCATGCGTGGCTGTCGTCTGCCATTTTTCGCCGACTCCCTAGGCCTAAAGGCCGATGCGTCCAGCGAGTCTGCCGAGAACCATCAGCAAGCGGCGCCTAGATCGCTGGTCCGTCCGGAGATATCATCAAGGTCACGATAGATTTGAGCGTGGCGTCGCACTTGTCCATCGTGCCGATGCAGTCCATGCCCTCTCGCTCAACGACGGCGTTCAGCCGCAGCCAAGCGGGAAGAAACTCCAGCGCCACACTGGAGCGGTTTGGCACCACCCAACCCCGCTCGCGCAGGTGTCCGAGATAGATCCAGCATTGCCGCCGGGAGAGCCCCGCCAGAGCCCCCAGCCGGGTCTGCGAAACGGGCATGATCAGGTTACTCGTTGCGCCATACGCGCGAGCTACCGGATGAAGCGCCTCAGCCAGAATGCCGAGCACTGAGACGAGGCGCTGCAAGCCGTTTCCCGCCAGACGGCGAGCGATCTGGCTCTGGAGCCTCTCGGCCGTAGCCAAATAGAGATCGCCGGTTTCCTTCGCTCCGGCGGCCGCGTCGGCAGAAGCGAGTTGGGACGAGGGAAGCTGCAAAGTGGTCACGTCGACCAAGGCCGTGACGCCGAAACGCGCCACGTGGTGCCCCAGTGGGGAAACCGCGCCAATGACGTCCCCGAGCCAAAGGGTGCCGACGACGACTGTCGAGGAACCTCCTGTTCTTGCAGAGCAGCAGGCTGCGCCTTTGCTGAGAACAATCCATTCGTCAAGTGGCTGACCGATTTCGATGATGGGCTGGCCTCTTCTGTATTTCTTGACTCTGCCTCGAGACAACCAATGTGTTGCCGAGTCAATTTCGTCAGCGCCGCTTCGCGCCGGCCCGATGAGTGATCCGATCATTTCCATGCGTCCAGCGCGCTGCGTGCCGAGCACGACACGCACATCCAGCGCTCGCTTCGAAACACATCCCGCGGTTAAAGAGTTGCCCCGCGGACCGGCTCATCAATTACGCACCGAACTTGGCGACCAAGCGAATGCGCATGCTTGTCAAGAGCTTCCTGAGCATGAGAGCAGGTGAAGTTGTCTTGGCCAGCCGCACAGCCTCCTAATCACTAGGACCCTGCGCGGCCGGCTGCCGCCCTGAGGTTGCACCAGTCTATGAAGGACTGCCCCGTAGCAACAGGCACAGTTTTTGACGATCGGACTGTGCCATTCGAGCGGATTTCCATGAAGCAGATTCAGGCGGGCTCGGGCACGAACTCCTGACCGCATTCATAGGCCAACATCTCACCAAGGTTCACCGGCGCAGTGCCTTCGCAGCGAGGCGAATACATGAGCTCCCCCACCCGTATGGCACGTCCAGTCACCGCACAGATGCCCCGGCCCTTCGCTGGCCCCAGATGCCAGATCTGGTAGCCATAGTGGCACTCTCCGGGACTGGACCAGGATACCGCCACCGTTCGCGGGGTTGGCCTGTCGAGCAGTCGGACCGTCGGTCCTGCATCACTCAACGGCTGCCAAGGGTCTAAGCGACGGACGGGCTTCGCGCGCAGTGCCGGCTCGACGCGTTGGGCAGGCAACTGGCTACCCTGCAGCCAAGACACAGTGTGATGCCAAGCGTCTCGCCCTGCCACTTCACCATAGAGGTTGTCGTACATGGCTAAGCCTTTCTACGTGACGGCAACGTCTTGCATGACGTGCACAAGGTGCAGCAATGAGGCCACATACATCGCCATCTAAGCTCATGCCACCGGCCAGAGTGCCGCACTCATTCCCACGGCCAGGCAAAAGAGCGCCGCGCATGCGAGCCAACCAGACACTCGTCCGACCTGGCTGCTTTGCCCGAGTGGACCCGAACCGTGGCGTTCGACGGGCGACGGCGAGCCTGAGTCCATCGCACCCAGCTCGGCACTCCGCTTTGCTTTGCAGAGCGAGCAGCTCACGTCGACTGGTCCGTTTTGCCTCTGGCAACTTTTGTACGACATGGCTTGCCTTTAACGCGCCCTTGAGCGGCGGGAGTTGCAGCGACTGTAGGCAAAGCGAACGCGGCGACCATCCGCCAAAAGGGACAACGCGTGTATTCACTGTGGCATCGCCGGCGGATGTGGCACAGCCTCATGCGTGGATCGGTCACACCTAGGCGAGGCTTTAGAGTCCTGCGAGTCCTAGGGCCCAAAGCGCTCATCCGAACGAAGTAGGCAATGGCGCTCAAAGGGTCAAAAGACCATTTAATTCGCGTGCTAATCATTTGCATACTACATTACCTACACCACGGATGAATGTTCTGCCCTCAGACGGCATCCGGGACCAATCAACCCTTCGTCCAGAACTGGAGTACCACATGAATCGCATCGCTACCCTCGCAGCCATCTCCGCCGCAGTCTCCGTTTTTGCAGCAGCCGCCCCAAGCGCAGTAGCCGCTGAACAAACGGGGGCTGTCACACGCGCGCAAGTGACTGCCGAATTGAAGAGCGCTCGCGCGTCGGGCGATCTGCAACGCGCGTTCGGCGAGAACGGCGACTACTCGTCGACCGAGCTGCCCAAGACTTCCGGCGTCTCTCGCGCTGATGTGAACCGCGACATCGTTCGAGCCAAGCAGGCCGGTCGCCTCAACGAGGCGTTTCTTGAGTCGCCCTCGGACGGCACGAGCGTTGCCAGCCGTCAACCGCTGACCCGCCAGGAGGTGCGCGCGGAATTGAACCGTGCCCGCCGAAGCGGTGAACTCGCCCGCATCAACAGCAACGACAGTCACGATTGACCTCGAGGCCACGCCCGGGAATTACCTGAATCCCCCGCCTTTCGGGCCGGGAAGATGCCAGGTCCTTCGGGCTCAGTGCGCGCCTGAGAAGCCCCGAGACATCGGCGCTGGTTGAAGGACGGCGCGCGCCCCAGGACAAGAGTTCTTCGTTCACGGGCGCGGCTCGGAAGTGGCACACGAGACTGTGGGGCTGTGGGACTGTGGGACTGTGGGACTGTGGGACTGCGGGACTGCGGGACTGCGGGACTGCGGGACTGCGACACGGTGTTGCGCCTGACAGGGGTCCTCAACCCCTCTCCCACACTGGGACGTCCGATCTGCGCGCGCGTATGCCATCCGGAGGATGTCACGCTTCAATTAAGCGTCTACATTGCACTCAACCGACGCTCCTCAGTCTCCCGATCCTCCCTCCTCGTTTACGTCGGCCGCGCTCACCTTGGTGAGCGCTTTTTTTTCTTTGTTCACCGGCCGAGCGACTTCACCGCCCCTCCTTCGCCTGAGCCATCTGGAGCCAGGCCGACTCACAAGCGGCCCGCCGGAGCTAATTCGCCGGCCTAAGTTCATTGACCTCACGATGCAGGGCTTGAGTTCTTGCTCCCGCGTCATTGCGACAGGCACTCTCGTCCTTGCGACGTCCATACGCCACCACTGCGCCACCGAACTCGCTGAGCATCCGAGCAGTTGGCCCACTGTTTCGGACACCCGTGCCATCGACTCTCCATGGCGCAGGTGTTGCTCAAGCTTGAGCAGGGCCCGCTCGCGGGTCACGCCTGAAAGCCGGCTGCGGCCCACACTCGACAACTCCCCCTGACATCGATGGCTGACGCTGCACGTTGCCACGCGCCGGTGCGCCGCGCCGCGCACCGCGATTGCGGGGCATCCGGGGCATCCGTCGCATCCGGCGCAACCTTGAGCGCAGGAAATTCGTGGAGGGCATGACACAGGGCCATCTATTCGCGGGGTACGAGCGCATCTGCGTAAGCGTCTCGCTTCTTCCCACGTGCTCGAGCCCGTCGGCCACTGCCGATCGATGACGTGCCAGAAGGAATGGCGTCGGCACTGTCCCTGCGCAACCCCTATCCCTTCCTTGCGCGTGAGCCTGAGCCTGAGCCTTCAGGAGGATGCACGAACGTGACGTGCGGACTAGAGTGGACCAAGCTCGCTGGCGCTGGAGCCTCAACCGGAGAGGGCCCAAGCGCAGCGAGCGCCCTACTCAACTATCGAGAGATCAGCCATGAACTTCCAAATGAGGTTGACCGTCTGGTCGGTCGCGGTCGGTGCGCTTCTTTTTGGCGATACGTCGCATGGCGCGCCGCCGCCGCCCGAAGTGCAGGAGGTGATGACCAAGGCACTTTCAGACATACCGGGCAAGGAGGTGCTGATGCTGTCCGTCACTTACCCGCCGGGCGGCGCGGACCCAATTCACCGACATGACGCGCACGCGTTTGTCTACGTGCTTGAGGGCAGCATCGTCATGGGTCTCAAGGGTGGAAGGCAGGTCACGCTCAAGCCTGGTGAGAGTTTCTACGAAGGGCCCACCGACATTCACACCGTCGGGCGCAATGCGAGCGCCACCAAACCTGCCAAATTTGTCGTTTTACTGATCAAGCAGCAAGGCGGGGACGTGTTGATCCCGGTCAAGTGACGCCTTCGGCGGACGCGGGGCAGCGTTGGTTCCTCGCGTACCGCACGCGGTCGCATGGGGCACTCGCGGCCTCGGTCATTGCACACCGGTTGATGACCGGCCCAGCGATGTCCTGGCAAAGCCCTGTAGTGCCACAGGGGCCCCTCACCTCCTCTCACACGCGCTGGAGGTCGCCACGGCCAGACGATCACTCATTTCCCAGCCGGGATGCCCCGATCCAGTTCGACCAGCGACGCGCCTGATTCACGATGGCGTTACATCGTCGGCCGCTCTCTCACGCCAAGGCTCATTTGTCCGCGGCCGCCCGCTCGCGGATCAGTTCCACGAGTGCCTTCAATCCGGCGGGAACGAGTCGGTGCCCTGGGTAGTACAGCGATAGCCTGGGGTAGGTGATCGACCATTCGTTCAGGACCTCTACGAGCCGACCTTCGGCGAGCTCACCCGCGATGAGCGGCGCACTCAACCACGCCAGCCCCGCGCCCTGCCTGGCCGCGGCGACCATCAGCGCGTGACTGTCCAACGTCAGGTTGCCCCTCGGCGTGATGCGGAGCAACTCCACGCCTTCGCCACCCGGATGACAGAACTCCCACCGATACAGCGTGCCGCTGGCGTGACGAGGCTGGATGCAATTGAACCTCTGCAGATCCTCCGGCGTCGTGGGCTGACCGTGCCTGCGAAAGAACTCTGGCGAGCCCACGACCGCAAAGCGCATCGGCGGGCCGCACGGCACCGCGATCATGTCCTGGGGAACTATGTCACCCAGCCTTACACCTGCATCGAAGCCTTCGGCCACGATGTCGACCAGCTTGCCTTCCGTCACCACGTCCAGACGCATGTCCGGATATCGCTCAAGGAACCCGAGCAATATCGGCTCAAGCAACAATCTGGCGGCCCCTTCTGAGGTGTTCAGGCGCAGATTGCCGGCAGGCGTGTCGCGAAATTCATTCACCGACTCCAGCGCCGCAGCGATCTGTCCGAGCGCGGGTTCCACGCGAGAGAGAAACTGCTCCCCGGCCTCGGAGAGTGACACGCTTCGGGTGGTGCGATGAAAAAGGCGAACACCGATGCGCTGCTCCAGACTCGTCACGGCGTGGCTGACCGCCGAGGGAGAAAGACCCACATCGGTCGCGGCGCGACGGAAGTTTCTGTGCGCAGCGACGGCCACCACCGCTTGCAGCTCGAGGAGCCCCTTTTTTCGCATTGTTCTGTTTCCTTCATCTCGGCATGCAAAGAGTGGCGCATTGTCTCAATGACGGGATGTCCATACGCTTGGCCACATCAACAGCTTCACGGACACGGTCCTTCACACCCATGAATAAGACGGTTCTCATCACCGGTGCTTCCAGCGGCTTCGGCCTGGCTTCGGCGCTGCATTTCGCACGCAATGGCTGGAACGTGATCGCCACCATGCGTACACCGGCGAATGCCCCGGAGGAACTCGTCGCACTCGATGACTCCATCCTCGTAGCGAGGCTCGACGTTCAGGATCTTGAGAGCATTGACGGTGCCGTTGCCCAAGGCATTGAACGGTTCGGGCGCATCGACGCGCTGGTGAACAATGCGGGCTTCAGCCTGTTCGGCGTCTTCGAGGGCGTTAGCCGAGACAAGGTTCAGCAGCAATTTGACGTCAACCTGTTTGGCGTCATGGATGTCACGCGGGCGCTGCTTCCGCACTTTCGACGCCAGCGCTCGGGAATCGTGCTCAACGTCAGCTCCGGCGCCGGGGTGTTTGGCTTGCCCATGATCTCGCTGTACAACGCCTCCAAGTTCGCGCTAGAAGGGTGGTCCGAATCGCTGTCTTACGAGCTGGCGTCACAGGGCATCGTGGTGAAGATCATCGAGCCCGGCGGCGTGACGTCGACTGCATTTGGTCAGCGCATGGGCGCGGAGGCAGCCCAGACCGAGGCACCGCAGGATTACGAGGCGTTCGTCGCGCAGACCAACCGCGCTTTCGATGGCATGCGAGCCTCGCGTTTTGCGACGGCGCAAGATGTCGCGCAGGTGATCTGGACGGCCGCCACCGACGGCAAGGATCAGCTGCGCTACGTGGCCACCGAGGACATCAAGCCGTGGGTCACAGCTCGTCGCGAAGCAGGCGAGACCGCCTACATTGAACTGATGCGCAAGCACTTCTCTGCGTCCACGCCGGACAAGGGGTGACAGCGAAACGGGCGAGAGGCGACACCGCTCTGAAGGTGTGGGACAGCGCTGCCAGGCGAGCGCCCCACACCGGTATTGCCGGATTCTGCTGAGAAGCGGACTGCGCGCAACTGCGCGGCAGCGCCATACGCCGCGCAGCGGGTCGCTGTGGCGAGTAGTGGCCAGCGGCGGCGAGTGGTGGCGAGTGGTGGAGGATGCAGCGCAGCACGAGGGCGGTAGATGTCGAACTTGCGAACATCGTCTCCTGTCCCCATCCCTGCCCTACCCGCTGGCCAGCGCGCGATGACGCTGACACGTCAAGTGCCGCTGAAGTTCACGCGCAGTCCGCCCATGGCCAATGAGATCAATGTGGCGATGAGCAGCCCCAGCGCCGTGCCACCGACCACCAGCCATGCCGCCACCTTTCGGTCCCCGCCGTGCTGCAGCATCACGATGCGTAACCCGGCGAAGGGGTGTCCGATCGCAAAGACCACCGCCAGGAAGTAATACGGCAGCAGCCGGATGTTCCAAGGGTCGAAGACGATGCCCGTTGGAGCGCCGATGGCAAATCCCCAGTCTGTCGGGATCTTCATATGGATCCTGGCGAACCAGAACACCGCTTGCATGTGGCTGAAGATCGCCACGGCCAGGAACACCCCTGTACCGACTTGGAAGGCGCGGAAGGCGTCCCCAGGCCTTGCGGACCATTTCCACGCCAGGACCCCACCGCTGACCACCAGGAAGGCGACCGCACAGAAGAGAATCGGCTCGACGATGGCAGAGCGGTAGTACTGACGCAGCACATCCATGATGGCGGCATGCGTTGGAACGCTGACCAACGCGCTCAAGTGGTTGGCCAGGTGCAGGCTCAGAAAGGCAACGATGAACACCAGTGCAACGACGCCGTGCGACACCCGGAGGTTGCCGTTCACCGCTTCGCGGGGCAACGGCACGGGCTGACGACGGTCCGCGGTCATGATCGCGATGCACAGGGCCAGCCAGAACGCCGCCAGAATCCACACGTCCAGGGACGGCGCTCCGGCGACGAAGGTCATCACTCCCGTGAACACGAACAGCGGCGGAGAGGCCACGGCAATGAGCGCCGCGCGCCGTGCCCACATCTCAGCCCGGGTGGGCGTGCTGGACTTGAGCAACCGTCCGAACACCCACATGGACACGATCGGCACGGTCACCGACAAGGCCAGGAACACGGCCGCGAAGAGTCCCTGTGCGAGACTGCCGGAGACCTTGGCCGCATTGGCGGCCTGGGTGAAGCCCGACAGCGTGAGCGGGTACACGGCTGCAAGCACCGGCGCGACGAACCAGTGCTTGCGCAGCCTCTTCTGGGACGTGGCCTCCAGCGATCCGTCTGCTACGACGTAACTCATACAAATTCCTCCATGGCGGTTGGCGGCGGAGTCTCCGATGGCGCAAAACGGGTTGGCGCGGAGGCCCTTGTCCTGGCATGCTGACGCGAGCGTCAGCGCTTCATCTGGGTCACGGTCTGCTCCGTGGTCCACAGACCATTGGCGAGGTAGCGGTAGTTGATGACCGCGCTCAGATTCCCGTCCCCTTCCGGAAGCTTGGGTCCGGCCACCGCGTCGCGCACGACCGCCACCTCGAAGCCGTTCTCCAGCAGCTCGCGCAGGTGCGATTCCACGCACAGGTTGGACAGCATGCCCGCGAGCACGACCTGATCGACACGCTGCTTGCGCAGCTGCAGGACGAGATCGTTGGCCTGGGGTCCGTAGAGCTTATGGGGGGAGGCCACGATCGTCTTGCCGTCTTCGATGAACGGCTTGAACTCGGGCATGAAGTCCGCGCCCGATCCCGCAAAGCCGTCCAGGCTCAGCGCACTTGGCCGATCAAAGATCTTGATCTTGTGCTGGAAGAGCTCGGCGGGGCCCTGCACCTTCCAGGCGTGGTCGTGCGGGTAGTAGTAGTGCGGTGAAATTGCCACCACCATCCCCGCGCGCTTGGCGGCTTGGAACAGATCCAGCAAGTGCGGCACGAGACGGGTCTTGGTCACCGCCTCGCCGACGGCGGACCAGGCAGCCCCCTTTTCGCTCATGAAGTCGATCTGCGGATCGATGACGACCAGCGCCGCGCGGCGAGCGTCGAGTTTCATGCCCGGGTTGGGCAAGGCCGGCTTGGCCGGATCCGCAAAAAGATCGGCGGTCTGGGACCACGCGGGGGACAGTCCGGACAGCACGAAGGAGCCGAGAAGTCCGGCCATGACGTGCAAGCCGAACCGGCCCCAAAAGCGAACGCTTGTTTGCATGATGGGGTCTCCGAGGATCAGGACTGGATGAAGGCAAGCAGATCGGTGTTGAACCGGTCCTTGTGGGTCTCGGTCAACCCGTGCGGAGCGCCCGCGTATTCGACGAGCTTGGCGCCCTTGACAAGTTTGGCGGAGGCGCGGCCGCCGACGTCGATCGGAACGACCTGGTCGTCATCGCCATGCAGCACGAGCGTGGGCTTGTCGAACTTCTTGAGATCGTCGCGGAAATCGGTCTCGGAGAACGCCTTGATGGAGTCGTAGGTGTTCTTGTGGCCGCCCATCATTCCCTGGAGCCACCACGCATCGATCATTCCTTGAGATGGCTTGGCTCCCGGTCGGTTGAAGCCGTAGAAGGGCCCCGTCGGGATGTCCTTGTAGAACTGCGCCCGGTTGTCGATCTGCGCCTTGCGAAAGCCGTCGAAGACTTCGAGCGCAATACCGCCCGGGTTGTTCGCCGTCTGGACCATCAGGGGCGGCACAGCCGAGATCAGGCCGGCCTTGGCGACGCGCCCGGTGCCGTGGCGGCCGATGTATCGGGCCACTTCGCCGCCGCCCGTGGAAAAGCCCACGAGCACCACATCGCGCAGTCCCAGCGTCTCGATGATCGTGGCCAGGTCATCAGCGTAGGTGTTCATGTCGTTGCCCGCCCAGGGCTGGCTGGAGCGACCGTGCCCGCGCCTGTCGTGGGCAACGCAGCGATAACCCTTCTCAGCGAAGAAGATCATCTGCGATTCCCAGCTGTCGGAGCTGAGCGGCCAACCGTGGCAAAAGACGATGGGCTTGCCGTTGCTCGGTCCCCAGTCCTTGAAGTAGAGCTGCGTCCCGTCCTTGGTGGTGATGTAGCAGCCCTGACGACGCCCGGAAGCCGTCGCTGTGGCGGCCTGCGCCTGCGCGGAAGCTCCGAGCGCGCCGGCCCCGAGCGCAACGCCCGCCGCTGCCAGCGACACGGCGCTGCCTGTGAGGACCTGCCGGCGCGGCTGCGACACCGGCGTGCTGGCCGTGGGTGCCTCGCTGGACACATCCTGGAGCGGGCCTTGAGTCAGACCCTGTGCCGGCGCATGCGTTTTCGAATTCATGACTGATCCTTGCGGTATGAAGATTTGATTGGTCGGTTCGCTGCGCTTCGTTCACCCTCGGGCGAGCACACGCAGCAAGTGCAAGACTATTGACGGCAGTGCTGAATGGCACCTGCACAAAGGACGCGATGGCGTACGTCTGTTGGCATACGCCGCTGTTGACAGCGTTCATTCCCGGGGGTGCTGCGTGTAGCTCGTGCGCCGGGCTGCCCGGGGCAACGAGTCAGACAGCATTGAAAGGCGGGCGTCTCAAGGTGCGTGCCCATGGCGGGCATACCGACAATGACGGTGTCGGCTCGTCGCTCTCCACCGCCCGGCCCCATCACTCATCCCGCGACGAACTCGGTCATTTGCAGCGGTCGATACGCCGGCACAGGCAGCAGCGACGACGCCGGCGCCTGGGCGTCTTCTTCGGAAGGCACAAGCCCCCTGGCCTGCGCCACGTGGGCAGCTTCGGTGCGAGAGCCGACTTCAAGCTTGGACAGGATGGAGCGGACATGAGACTTCACGGTGCCTGAGGCGATATCCAGTTCCCGCGCGATGCATTTGTTGGGACGACCGATCGTGATCAGGCGAAGTACCTCGACCTCTCGTGACGTCAAGCCGGGCTGCGCGATACCTTGTGCGAGCAAATGCGCAATGCAGCCGCTCACATGGCGGCGTCCATGAGCGACCTCGCGCACCGCGCTGCAGAGCTCCGCAATGGAGACAAGGTCGGAGAGATAGCCCTCCACGCCCCCGGCCAGGGCCTCGCGAACCAGATGCTCGCGCTGGACGTTGGTGACCATGACGATGCGCAACAGGTTGCGACCGCGACTGGCCCGCAGCAGATCCCGCCGTTCCACCCAGTACTGCATCGCACTGTGGTAGTCGGTCACCACGACGTCAGCGAACTCCTCGTCCTGCGCCGGCTCTCTGAAACGCTCCTCGATCAGCTGCTCCAGACATTCCTGTGGCTCCTCCAAGAGCGTCCAACCCGGTTGATTTCGCATGGCGATTCGCAGCCCGATGGACAGCAATGCACTGGCATGGTGGATGAGGAGCTTGTGATTCTCCGAAACGCGACTGATCATGACGACTCCCACTGCTACAAAGGATGTGCAGCCGTCGTCATCTTTGTACGGGCGAGAGCCCAGAGCCAGTTAAGTGATGTTCAGAGATGTCAAGGCGCCTGCTCAGCGACATCTGCAGTTATGCCTTTCGGAAAAGACCGTGCTTCAACGCACGCCGGCCGCCTCAGAAGGGACCACCAGCTCGATCAGCGTGCCACCCTCCGCGCGGCGCGACACCTTGAGCACGGCGCCCATTTGCAGGGCTCGCTCTCGCATGCCCACAAGGCCCCAGTGGCCCAGCGACGGACCGGACAAGCGCTCGTCCGGTATGCCGCGCCCGTCGTCTAGCACCACCAACGACACACTCTTGCACCGGTATACCAGCAGCAGCTCGATGCGCGACGGCGCGCCGTGGCGGCAGGCGTTACGCACGGCCTCGGCGGCGATGGCCAGGAGGTCCGACTGCAGATGCGCCGCCAACGCCCAGGCATCCCCGTCGGCCGAGACGAGGCACTCCACGCCGCTCCCCTCGCATGCCTGCTGCGCGACTGCTTCGAGCTCGTCCAGCAAAGACACGGCCTGCTCGCCCTCGGAGCGCAGTGCCTGCACGTGCGCCCGGCCCCTTTCAAGCGCCAGTTCCGCGCTGCGCAGCGCGTTGTCGATGTCGTGTCGAACGGGATCGCTCGCGCGCAGTCGCTCCGCAACGGCTTGCAGCTTCCAGATCAGCGCGTAGACGCCTTGCAGCAAGGTATCGTGCAACTCCCTGGCAATGCGGTTGCGCTCGGCTTGCCGGGCGGCCACGACACGCTCCTTCTGCGCTTCGCGCTCCAATGCCAGGCGGCGCCATCGCCGCTCGGCCAGCCTGGATTGGATTTGCCAGGCAAGGACGAACGCGGCCAGAGCCGCGCCCGCCAGCACGGTTCTAAAGAGCAAGCTCTGATACCAGGCGGGATTCACTCTGACGTTGACGACAACCTCCGGGCCGTCCGGCCACAACCCACGGCCATCAACCGTCTTGAGCCGGAACCGATAGTCACCTGGCGGCAAGTCGTTGTAGTACGCGACGCGGCGCCCGTCGACGTCTTGCCACCGGGATTCGAAGCCCTCCAGGAAATACTTGAAGCGCACACGTTCCGGATGCTGCAGGGCGATGGCGGTGTAGCGCAGTTCGAGATGCCGAGCGCGGGAGGGCAGCACCAACTGTGCATCTCTTCCATCCAGATGTTCGCCGTCGACCCACGCACCGCGAAGCACGGGCGCGGGCAGCTGCGCAGTTGGCCGAGGGCGCTTGGGATCAAGCCACGCCACGCCCTGGCTGGTACCGAACCAGATCAGCCCATCGCTGCTTTCCGCCAGCTTGGCTTTGGACACGAGGGAAACGCCGTCCAGCCCGTCCCAGGCGTCGTAGTACTCTCCCGACAAAGCTCGAACGCCACCATCCCAAGCTTCCTCGACCACGGCGCGCGGGATGCGCCATGCGCCCAGCGTGCCGCGCACCCAGAGGTCTCCGGAACTGACCTCCAGCACGTCCACGATCTGTCGAAACGCTGGCGCGCCATCGAAATGCAAGGTGCGGATCACGTCTCCTTGCTTGAGCGCCAGGCCATCGAGTCCCCCGATCCACAGCCGCCCCGCTTTGCTCGCGAGCGACTGGACCGCCCCGACACCCGCGTCCCAGGCGGCGACCGGACTTCCCTGGTTGCGGTTCCTGGCAAGCCGGGCCACCTGCGAGCCAAAGGCCGCCCACACGCCGCCTTGGCCATCGGGCGCGATGGTGCGGAGTTGGTGCGCCGGCGACGCCGACACTCCCACGCCCAGCTCCCAGCGACGCTCAGGAATGCTGCCTCGCGCCAGTTCGCTTGCCAGCAGCCAGAGCTCCCCGTCTGCCCCTTCCGAGAGCCCGGCAACCCACGGCTTGAGGGCCTGCTCCGGAATCGGCACGGCGCGTGGCTTGCCGTCATCGACCGACCAAAGCCCGGTCGGTCCGGCCACCCACAATTCGCCGCGCGCGGTTCGCCATAGCGCACTGATGGAGGCATCGGTTCCGGCAACGGTGACGGGGTCGGCGCCCGCCCGGATCTTGAGCAGCCCGGAGTTCCAGTTCGCCGCCCAGATGTGACCGTCTTGGGCGGGCGCCACGCCGTACGCGTAGGCGGTGCCCGGCACGCGCACGGGGACCACCGGGCTGTCTCGAAACCGCTCCAAGGCCACGCCCGTGCCCGCCCACAGATTCCCGTCGCGATCCTCCAGCAGCTGCCACACCGCGGTTTCCGTGGCGTTGGGCGAGCTGAGCTCCAGCGGCTCAACCGCCTCGAGCACGTCGTCCTGGCTGGAAAGCAGTGCCGCGACCGAGGGGGCACGACGCAGCCCGTCACGTCCCGCCGCGACCACGGCGCCGCCTCGCTCGACCAGCACTTGCCAGTAAAACCGGCGGGACAGTCGCTTGACTTGCGGCGTCAGGCCTTGCAACTCCACGGCGAACAGACCTTGCGTCCCGGCCGCCAGCAACGTGTCGCCCGCCAAGCTCAGCATGGGGGCACCGAAACTGCGACCCACCGAGCGGAAGCCTTTCTCCCCCTTGAGCCTGAAACGCAGGTCGTCGCCAGACGCCATGGAGACCCAAACGGTGCCGCGACCATCCACCAGGACGTCGCGCACCGCGCCTTCGCCCACGGACTCGTCTGCGGGCGGCGCCACGGGCGCCAGATCCCGCACGCGGACCAGACGGCGGTTGATCACGGCCCAGAGTTCGTCGCAGGCGCCGTCGTCGTACGTGCCCGTCAACGAGGTCACGAGGTTCCACCCCCTCTCCAGCGGCAGCGAGGTGTATGTCCCGCGATGCCAAAGCCCCGCGCCGGCGCCTCCGTAATAGCCGATCCACAGCCCACCGCTGCGATCGGTGCGCATGAAGCTGATGGGACGCCCGGCGATGCTGTGACCGCCCAGCTCGGTCATGTGCTCGAACTCAAAACCGTCGAATCGATACAGCCCCGTGATCGTTCCGATCCAGAGGTATCCGTCGGCGGTCTGAGCCATCGATGTGATTGCCCTGGCTTCGCCCGGGTTGGGGTGGAATACCTGGCGCTGAAACTGCCGCAGCGAGCGCGTCGAATCGAGCGCATGCGCGGGCTGCGATGCTCCCAGCACCATCCCGATGAGGATGAGGACAGGGAGTAAGACGCGGACGTAAATGGGGATGGGGACGGGAACGGGAACGGGGATTGGCGCGAGGCCAAGGATGGCCATGCCCATGCATCCAGGAACGCGGCGCAGACCCCGCAGAAATATTGGCATCGACGTCGTGCTGGCGACCGCAGTCGTTTCAGAATCCGATGATGCCCCGCTCCATTCCAAGTGTGGCGGCATGGGTGCGATCATTGGCGCGTAGCTTGGAGAGGATGCTCTTGACATGCGTCTTCACCGTGCCCTCGGTAATGTCGAGCTGCCGCGCAATGTGCTTGTTAGAGTTGCCCTCGGCGATCAGCTTGAGCACGTTGATCTCGCGCTCGCTGAGCGTTCCCTCGGTCACGAACTCCGCGAGCTTGAGCGCCACCTCGGGCTGGATGCGACGCTGACCCGCATGCACGGCACGGATCACATCGACCAGGTCCGTGCGCACCGCGCTCTTGAGCAGGTAGCCGGAAGCGCCCGCGCGCAGGGCGCGCTGCACCAGCACATCGCCTTCATAGGTGGTGAGAACGATCACCCGCGCCGCAGGGAACTCCGCCCGAATCGAGGCGATCACATCAATGCCCGAGGGCCCCGGCATGCGCAAGTCCATCAGCGTCACGTCCGGGCGATGCTGACGGAATGCCAGCAGAGCACCGCGGCCCTCCGCGGCCTCGGCCACGATCGTCATGTCGGCGTAGTTGCCGACCAGGGAAGCGATCCCTTCCCGGACCAGGGGGTGGTCATCCACGATGAGGATTCTTATCGATGTCGCGGCCGGATTCATGTGGCCTCCTAAGTCTCGGGACTGGCGCGAGCATTGTCCTACGTCAACGCGCGCCGCTCCTCGTGCGGCGCCAGCGCTTACCGAATGACGCAAGGATGTTCGGAGTTCTCGCGCCTTGCACGCGAGCGCCTTGACACCGCGCGCCGGCTCACGTTCGCGCCAGCCTCTCCAGCAAGTCCGCCGCATCGATCGAGCGCATGCAGGCACATCACCTCGCAACGGCTTCGCGCGCTCATTGATAGCACGCAGCCGCGGGCAGCCGCAGGACCACCTCCGTACCCGCTCCCTTGCGGCTCCACACCTGCAATCGCCCACCCGCGGCCGTCGAGCTGCCCAACATCGCCCTGAGCCCGGCGCTGGGCACCCCCGCCTGAGCCGGGGGCTCGAATCCCACGCCATCGTCCTGCACCACCAGCGTGAATGCCCGAGCTCCGAAATGCATCTTGACCTCGATCTGGTCGGCTTTGGCGTGAGAGACCGCGTTGCGCACGGCCTCCCGCGTCACACGGTAGAGCTCGTCCCTTACCAGCGGGCGAATGTCGTGCGGCGTTCCGAAGACCACGAATGAGTACGCCGGTCCGGCCACCGCGTCGCTTCCCTGGCCGACCAGTTCCTGGCCCAGCGCACCCACGGCGCGCACGAGGTTGATGTCGCCATCCGGCACCAGTCCCAACTGCTTGAGCGACAGGTTCCATTCGAGCAACGCCACGTCGCTGCGCGTGAGCACTTGATCGAGCATGCGGGCGGCCTCCGCCGGCCGATCGGGCAGCATGCTGCGCGTTGCCTGGAGGCTGAACAAGGTGCCCTGAAAGCCTTGCAGCAGAGTGTCGTGCAAGGCCCTGGAACCTTGCAGCCGCTCGCGCAGTTCGGCTTCGAGTCGACGTCGATAGCTGCGGGTGAGTCGGCTGTTGCGCCATGCAAGCCAAACCAGGGCACAGATCGCAGGCAAGGCAATCGTCAAGAGCCAGAGCGTCATCATCGATCCCGTCGCCCCTACGGACCGTCTGGCGACGTGGACAGCACCAGCAGTCTGCGCCCGAATGCGCGCGCGTCCAGCGAGTAGGCACCAGGGCCAAGCAGCAGAAGAACGACGGGGTCAATGATCGGCACCATGACAGTCAGCCAGTTCTCGGCAGAGCCAGTCCACGGCGCCGCGAACGTCACCGCGATCTGCGCGCCGCAGCAAATCAGTGCCAGCACGGGGGTGAGCACCCCCAGCAGCAGCATCACGGCCAGCGTGACCTGCAGCACCAGCCACCAGGGCTGATCCAACGCCGCCGGTCCACCGGTCGTCAGCAGCTTGGCGGCGACGGAAAGGCGCAGCAGGGCCAGCGCGAATCCGGCCACTCCCCTCGGGAAGCCCATAAATAGTCCCTGCATCGTCTTGCGCGAGTTTGGTGAACGCAGCCAAGGAGCTGTTGCCCCCTCTCAGGCTTGGGGCCAGTAGGCCCGTGGCGCCACGTTGCCCGAGCGAGTGTGCCGCAGGGATGCCGGCCGCAGAACGCCCCGAAAGGGGTACCGTCGCCCCCCCGTTTCCGGTGTCTAGGGCGAAATTCAGGGGCACTGATCCCCGCGATCGCTCCTGCGCGCGAGCGACGCCAGCCCCAGCGACCGCCTCCTCGTTCAGTCCGCCCGGCGTCGGACGCATCGGAGGACTCACAGGCACGTTGCCTGCCGCGCCCTGCGCGCAAGCGGCAGCGCTGCGGCTGTAGGCGCGCGTGAGTCGAAGCAGCCGGTACGGCGCCGCCTCGCACTCCGGATCGAAGCAGACCAGGGATTTGTCGAGAAGACCGTAGAACGCGTGGAGCGGATCCCGCCAGTCGTTACCCGGCAGAGCTTGGACCACATCGAGGACATCACTCATCCCGAAGGCGTCCGGCATGCCGGACAGCCCTTCGAGCAAGGCCCTCTCGAAGCGGTCCAGTCGATCCACGCTCCAGGCCATCAGGTCGGCCAGCGAGCGATGCCGGCTCGCGCAGCCTCGTCGCGACGTCATGAACAGGGGCACGGACTCCCGAAGCGCGGCGCACAGCTGCATCAGCGGCTGACGCGACAACTGCGCTGCCACGATTTCCAGCGCCAAGGGAAGGCCGTCGACCATCCGGCACAGGTCCACCAGGCAGCCCACATGCGAGAGCTGCTCCAGCGGCACGCCGGTCTCCAGCGCTCGATTGACCAGCACCTGCACAGCCGGGTATCGAAGCGCCTGCGCCAGCGACAGATCCCGCGATGGCGGAAGCGCCAGAGGCTCCAGTCGAATGACGCGCTCCCCGTGCAGGCGAAGCGCCTCGCGACTGGTCACGAGGATGCGCAGCTCCGGGCGCGTTTTCAGCAGCTGGTCGACATGTCTGGCGGCCTCATCCACCAGATGTCCGCAGTTGTCCAGGATCAGCAGATGCGGTCCTGGGCCCACGCGCGCCAGACACTGTGGCCATTGATCGAGCTTGTCGCGAACGCCGGCGCCATCTGCATTTGCCGTTGCCGTGGTCGGCTCCGCAGCCGCTGCCGCATGCCCCGCCGGGGGTGTCCAGACCTCCTCGAACGAGAGGTCGCAGTACGTGATCGAGTCAGGTCCGTCCAAGACATGGGCCTCCGCCGCCAGCAGGGCCACCATGCTCTTGCCTACCCCGCCGGGACCCGCCACGGTCACCAGGCGGTGCTGCGCCAACGCGCCCACGGCTTCACCGATTTCCCGCGTGCGCCCGATGCATCTTGAGCGGGGGCTGGACAGCTGCGCGTCGATGTGTCTGTGCGCCGTGCTCGCTTGTTCGTCGGACGCTATCCGTGCGCGCGCTGCACTCGGGGACGCGTCAATCGCGTGCGCCGCGGGAGCCGCAGACGCCCAGTGAGCCGCCTGAGCCGCACGCTGCGTCGGCGCCAACGCGGCGTCTTCTTGCGCAGCCCGCAGGCTCCACAAGGAGTCTGCGTCCGCTGACTCGTCCATACAGGGCGGCCTGTCTTCGAACCGCTGGACCTGCCCGACGAAGGCATAGCCTCTTGACGGCACGTTGGCGATCCATTCGGCGGTCGGATCGCCAGAGGGCCGCCGAGAAAGCGCTTTCCTCAAGGACGAAACATGCACGCGCAAGGCCCCTTCGTTGACAATCAGGTCGTGCCACACGGCGCGAAGCAAGGCCTCTTTGCCAACGACCTCGCCGGCATGAAGGATCAGCGTCGCCAGGATGTCGAACGCCCGCTGTCCGAGCTGAACCGGCTCGCCGTCGAACTCCAGTCGCCGACGCTCAAGGAAGAGCACATAGTCGCCGAAACGATAGGCCGAGGCGCGCGGTCCCGATGCCGGGCAATGGCCCTTCCGACGGCACCGCGCGCATGTCGGCTGGGACGGCGGCGCGACGCTCTCAAGAGTCTTCGGCTCCAGTTCGACTTGCATGGGCTGCCTCGGGGTTTCGGATATGTCACAAGTGTCCTCACGCAGGGCGTCGCCGCAAAGCCGTTTTAGTGGAACTGGCGAGCAACCCTAAAGGGTGGTCAAAAGACCTCTCGCTCGGGTTCACCACGAAGCAGGAGCCACCTGATTTGGGCCGCCATGGCGGCTATCCTTGGCAGCACTGATGCTTGGATTGTCCGACCGAGATGCCCCCCAACCGAATCACGGTCGTGACCGTCGACGACCATCCACTGCTGCGTGAGGGCATTGCCAGCGTGCTGCGCACCTTGCCTGATGTCGAGCTCATCGGAGAGGCCGCCAACGGGCGAGAGGCCTTGGCGCTGGTCCTGGAGCGCTGCCCTGACATCACGCTCATGGACATCCAGATGCCGGTCATGAACGGCATCGAGGCGCTGGTGGCCATCCGTGAAGCGCGTCCTGCCGCCAAGGTCATCATGCTGTCGACCTACAGTGGCGATGTGCAGGCGATGCGGGCCATCAAGGCCGGCGCCGCCAGCTATTTGCTCAAGAGCATGATCCACAAGGAGCTGGGTGCCGCCATTCGCAAGGTCCACGCGGGTCAGTCCTACATTCCTCTGGAGATCGCCACGGCACTGGCCGAGCATGTGGGCATGGGCCAGCTCTCGGAGCGGGAGATCACGGTATTGAAGCTCGCGGCAGTGGGTAACACCAACAAGCGCATCGGGGCCCAGCTCGGACTGTCCGAGGACACGGTCAAGGGGCACATGAAGAACGTGATCGCCAAACTCCAGGCGCAGGACCGCACCCATGCGGTGACCATCGCCGTGCGGCGGGGAATCATCGAACTACCCTGAGTGCCCGCCCCTGCTGCGTGGCAATGCCGTTCATGCAGGCCGCCGCGCGGGGCGGCACCTTCTTCGACGCTCAGCGCTCTTGCTGCGCGAAGCCGTGGTTGACATCCCGGTGCTCAGTCTCGTCCTGCCGCACGGCCACGACCAGTTCGCGCAGTCGAGCGTCTTCGCCGAGATTCCAGTATTCGCGCGCGAACGCCGGAATCTCGCCGTTGTCGATCCGGCCTGCATCGATCTCCTCCAGAAAGCGGGTGTAGCTCACCACCGCCTCCTCCTCGAAGTAGCCCACCAGGCGATGGGCCGTTGCCGGCGACACCAGGTACAGCACGAAGAAGGCATTGAAGAACACGCCCTGGACCAGCAATACGAGCAGTCGCTCCAACAGCGTGGGTTTGCACAGCGCCACGAAGGCCATCAGGTGCATACGCTCGTTTTCCGACTCGTCCATGAGCGCCTTGACCATGTCGGCGCGACCTCGCATCACGCGAAGCGAGCGCAGGTGCTGCAGCATGGCGCCGACGAGTCCGGGCACGGCCGCGACGGTCTCCAGCACGACCGAGCGATGCAGATAGCGCTTGCGAAAGAACACGTCGGCTCCGAAACGCAGGACCTTGCACGCCGCCAGCGCGAAACGGTCACCGAAGGAATCGGGGGAATGATGCAGCGAGACAGGTCTCACGGCCGCTTCGACACTGACGTAGGAGTTCATGCTTGGCCTCTTTATTGATTCATGATGCATGCATCTTAATGAGGGTTTTTACTAATTTCAACTCCCCGACGGGAATTCTTTTGCGCTGCAGCAACGCGCCCCAGTCCGTGCCGCGTGACGCTCGCTTTCGGGTGCTGGCGCCGTTGCGCTGCGGTGTCACGGGCACGTATTGGCTCTGCGCCACGTCCGGCCGCTGAACGTCCGAAGCCATGCCTCCATGAGGCCCCATGAGCCCCATGTGCCCCGATTCCCCACCCATGACCCGCTGCCACATGACGTCGGTACGGCGAGCGGGGCGAGGTCGGCGGCTGACCCTCCGGCAGGTGAAGCCGATGGCATGCGCTGGCCCAAGCGCTTGGCCCACGCCTCTTGCCGACCAGATCCGCCTGCCGCGCACGCGCCTCGCTCTGACGGATCAGCCTTTGGGCAGATGTCTGCCGATGCGGCCCCGCCTAGCATGACGCTCATTCACCAGTTGCAGCTCGCGCGCACTGGTGCTGAATCACCCACCCTCTGGAGCACGCATGGACCATCGCATTGCCCACGCCTCGGGCGCCCCGGTCGTCGACAACCTCAACATCCTGACCGCCGGCCCCCGCGGTCCAGCGTTGCTGCAAGACATCTGGCTGCTCGAAAAACTCGCTCATTTCGACCGGGAGGTCATCCCTGAGCGGCGCATGCACGCCAAGGGCTCCGGCGCGTACGGCACTTTCACGGTGACCAACGACATCACGGCGTTCTCGCGCGCGAAGCTCTTCGAACGCACGGGCAAGCAGACCAGCGTGTTCGTTCGGTTTTCCACCGTGGCCGGCGAGCGCGGCGCGGCCGATGCAGAACGCGACATCCGTGGTTTCTCGGTCAAGTTCTATACCGAGGAAGGCAACTGGGACCTTGTGGGCAACAACACGCCCGTGTTCTTCATGCGCGATCCGCTGCGCTTTCCGGATCTGAATCACGCCGTCAAGCGCGATCCGCGCACCAACCTCAGGAGCGCGCAAAACAACTGGGATTTCTGGACGTTGTTGCCTGAGGCGCTGCACCAGGTCACCATCGTGATGAGCGACCGGGGGCTCCCCGACGGCTACCGGCACATGCACGGATTTGGGAGCCACACCTTCAGCCTCATCAACGCGCAAGGCGTGCGCCACTGGGTGAAGTTCACGCTGAAATCCTTGCAAGGTATCCGCAACCTGACCGACGAGGCCGCGGCCGCCGTGGTCGCGGGTGACCGGGAAAGCGCGCAGCGCGATCTGCTCACGGCCATCGAGCGCGGGGAGTTTCCGAAGTGGCGCCTGTACATCCAGGTGCTGACGCAGCAACAGGCCGACGCCCTGCCCTACAACCCCTTTGATCTGACCAAGGTCTGGCTGCACCGGGACGCACCACTCATCGAGGTGGGTGAACTTGAGCTCAATCGCAACCCGGATAATTACTTCGCCGAGGTGGAACAGGCGGCGTTCTCGCCCGCAAATGTTGTCCCGGGCATCGGCTTCTCACCGGACAAGATGCTGCAGGCCAGGCTTTTCAGCTACGGGGACGCACAGCGCTACCGTCTGGGTGTGAATTTTCAGCAGATCCCGGTGAACGCACCGCGCTGCCCTCACCGCCTGTACCACCGTGACGGCGCCATGCGGGTGGACGGCAATGCGGGCGCGGCCCCCTCCATCACGCCCAACAGCCGGGGCCTGTGGGGAGATCACCCCGATCTGGCAGAGCCCGCGCTTGCCCTGGACGCAAGCGCCGACCACTGGGACCATCGCGCCGACGAGGACTACTTCACGCAACCAGGGCTGCTCTTTCAGCTGATGTCGACGACACAGCGGAGCGCCCTGTTCGCCAACACCGCGCGATCGCTTGCTGGAGCATCCGCTGAAGTCCAGGCGCGTCACATCCAGAACTGCCGTCTTGCCGACGAGGCCTACGGCCAGGGAATCAGCGAGGCGCTGGCAAGCCTGGGCGGGTGAGGTGCGTCGGGCCCGCCGTCTCAGCCGGCGGGCCTCGTGGCGGCCGTCTCAGGACAGCCTGGGACGGCGGTCCCCTGACGCAACTGAGTGATCCGGCTCTCTAGCCGCAGTCGCCTGTCGGTCAGGCGACGAATCAACGCATCGAGTTCCGCAAGCTTTTGTTCGTGCTGCAGGATCCCCTGCGCGTAACTGTGCGGTTCGAGCTGTTCGCCGCAAGGCAAGAAGCCAGCGATCTCGCGGGGTGCAAATCCACAAGTGATCAACTCCTTGATCCACAACACCTGCTCGACGCTCTCGGGCGCATAGTCGCGGTAGCCGTTCGGCAATCGTTCGCCGCGGATCAAGCCGTGCGCCTCATAGCTACGAAGCACGCGTACAGTGGTGGACGTCATTCTGGCCAACTGGCCAATCCTCAAGGTCATGGCTGGTCCCCCCTTTTATGTCGTAGCCATCGATCGCGGACGCGCGCTCGCGTTCCGGCGCATGCGCCGGAGTGTCGGTTTGCTCAGCGTTTCAAACTGGCTGTGGTGCGCAGCCAGTCCGCAAGCGAGACGTCACCCACGCGCGCGTCAACGCCCGCCACCAAGGTCCCCGCATCCAGCGGCGTGCCGAAGTACCGTGCGGACGGATCGACAATGACGTCCCGCTGGTCGCCCATGGCGGCTAGCACCTGCCGCATGAGCTGGTCGATCGGAAATGTTTGGGGGCCAGCCACTTCGATCTTGGCGTTGAGCGGGTCGTCGTCAGCCGCCGCAGCCAGGGCGAGGACAACGTCCTCAATGGCGATGGGTTGCAGCGCACCGTCTGGCACACGCACCTGGCCGTCAACGGTGAAGCTGTCGGCGATGGGCTTGAGGAAGTCGAAGAACTGGGTGGCCCGCACGATCGTGTATGGCAACCCGCTGCGCTCGATCAGAGATTCCTGGGCCAGCTTGGCGCGGTAGTACGCACTTTGCTGGGCGCGCTCAGTCCCGACGATCGAGAGCGCCACGTAGTGCCGGATGCCCGCGCGACGGCCGGCCTCGAGCAAGTTGGCGGTGGACCCGGCGAAGAAGTCCATCACCGCACGTTCTTCAAATGAAGGTGAGTCGCTGACGTCCACCACCACATGAGCGCCTTCAAATGCGGCAGCGAGCCCTTGGCCCGTTTGGGCATTGACACCGCGCGATGGCGAAGCCACGACGGTCTCGTGCCCTGCTGCGCACAGCAACGCGTCCAGTGGTCGGCCGATGCGGCCGGAGCCGCCAACGAGAACGATCTTCATGCTTTTCTCCTTGGTCGCAGCCGCGACCGTGCGCGTCGTCAAGCCGCGGGCGATGCGGCAACCGCGACCAGGCTTTGCTGTATCCAGGACCGGGCGGCGGCGTCGACATCTTCGAGCGGGGCGCTGCTGAACGCCAGGCAGGGCGACTCGACAAAGTCGATGTTGGTGATGCCCACCACACCCAAGGCCGCGCGCAGATAAGGCCTGAAAAAGTCCGGCTGCACTGGCGGTTCGCGGAACATCGCGCCGCCGGAGGTCACCGCCACGACGACCGGCCGGTCCTGCACAAGCCCGACCTTGCCCTGGGGAGTTACCTTGAACGTGACATCGCGTCGCACCACCCAGTCGATCCAGTTCTTGAGCACGGCGGGGATGCCGAAGTTGTGTACGGGCGCTGCGATCAGGATCAGGTCCGCTTGCACAAGCTCCTCGACCAGCTCGTCCGACATGGCCAGTTCGCTGCCGTATGTGGCGCGCGCCTGGTCAATGGGCACGAGCAGCGATTCGGCATAGGCTGCTGACAGCGCGGGCAACGGCTGCGCGCCGAGGTTGCGGCGGATCACCCGCGTGGCGCAGCCAGCGCGGGCCTGGAGCGCGGCAAGCAGCTGAGCGCCCATGCGCGAGCTGCTGGCGCTGTCGCGCCTGGGACTGCACTCGATATAGAGGATCTGAAAGAGCTTCATCAAAGTTCCGTTGCGAAATGGGAGCCACGCGCAAGCATTCAGGCTCGGAAATGAAAGGACCACGTCAGCGCGTTGCACAGGGCCGAATCCGACACAAGCCGCGCGCTGCCGTCGACTCGTCCGATGACCTTGATTGCACTCAGAAGGCTTGCTTCGAGGCCTTCAAGAAGAGGGTTGTCGCGCCTGATCATGTCGTTCACGTGGGCAAGGCGTGCGCGAATCAACCTCTTACGGAATCCATGAACTCTCTGCGCCATGGGTTGCTCGTAGCTGCGGCCCGCCAATCGGCGAACTCCCTGACTTCGTCGGCGCACGGCAAGGTGTGGGAATACCCGTGCGGAAATCGGCGTTTCTCGCAGCGGCTGCATCATTTCAAAGCTAGCTGGCCATTGCACGTCACCGTCACCATCATTACCGTCGTCGACAGCGAAGGCATCGGCATTGCCATCGGGTCGAGACCGTCGGTCGTTCACTGCTCCTTGCGTCGAGTTCTGCCAGTGTGGTTTGGCGATGCCACAATCAACAGGCACAGTTTTCGTCAAAAACACTGTTCCATGCCATCCTCCTTTTTGCAGATTGATGCCAATGCCAAGACACCATTGCATGAGCAGATCTTCAAGCGCATGGCCTCACTGATCGCGCAAGGTAGGATGGAGCCTGGCTCCCGGGCCCCCTCCCTGCGCACGCTTGCGATGGAACTGGGTGTGGCGCGCGGGACGGTCGAGTCGGCATACGACCGACTGATTGGCGAGGGTTACCTGGTGGCCAGAGGCCCCGCCGGCACCTTCGTTGCCGAACGGCTGCCGGATGCGTGGCGCGGGAGTCACGCCATGCGCCAGTCCGTCGACTCGTCCGAGGCTCACGCAGCGCCGCCGTCGGTGGCGCCTTGGCCCGCGCAGCCCATCCCGCAATCACCGCCGGTAGCCAGCGCGGGGGACAAGGACGATGGCAGCTGGGACGGCGGGCCGCTCAGGGCCTCGCGCGCTGCAGAAGCCGATCAAGACGACCCGCGGCAACGCATGAACATGAAGTCGCACGCGGACAGCGTGCAAGCCGATCCCTTTGGCGACCTTGACTCCGGACCACCCACCGCGCTCCAGATGGGCTTGCCTGCGCTGGACGAGTTCCCCAGAAAGGTCTGGTCACGCCTGATCGCGCGTCAGGCAAGATCGCTGACGGCGGCCTCACTCGTCAAGCCAGACCCTGCGGGACTGCCGCGCCTGCGCGAAGCCCTGGCCGTCTACTTGCATCGTGCCCGCGGCGTGGAGGCGCAAGCCGACCAGGTGTTCATCGTCGCCGGCTACGAAGCAGGGCTTGCCCTGGCCGCCGAGGCGCTGCTCGCGCGCGGAGATACCGCGGTGGTGGAGTGTCCCAGCTATCCGCCCACGAGCCGCATCCTTGAACATTTCGGGCTGAAGGTGCGCCGGGCGCCCGTGGACGAGTTCGGGCTGCAGGTCGGCGTCGCGCGCAAGCGCGCCAGCGCGACTCGTCTGGTTGTCACGACACCCACCCATCAGAGCCCGCTGGGTGTCGCACTGAGCATGGAGCGACGAATGGAACTTCTGGCCTGGGCCGCGCAGGCGGGCATTTGGGTGGTGGAAGACGACTACGACGGTGAATACCGGTACCGCGGACACCCCCTGCCCGCTCTCAAGAGCCTGGACCGAGAAGAGCGCGTGATCTATGCAGGCACCCTCAGCAAGGTCCTGTATCCGGGACTTCGATTGGCTTATTTGGTCGTGCCCCAAGCACAGGTCGGCGCCTTCCGGGCAGCAACCAAACGCGCATTGCATGGGGGATGCCCCGCGCTCATGCAGGCGGTGGTTGCCGATTTCATCGAGGAGGGTCATTTCGCCCGTCACATCCGCAAGATGCGCAGTCTCTACGCCCGGCGCCGCGCGTGGCTGGCCGATGCGCTGGGTCCGTACGAGACCCACGGCATGCGGGTGACGCTGCGTGACGGCGGCATGCACCTGCTCATCGAACTGCCCATTGGCACTGACGATGTGGCGTGCGCGCGGCGCGCCTTGGACGATGGGCTTGCAGTGCTGGCCTTGACGCCTTGGCGCGCCGACAACTCGGGCCCGGCCGCCTTGCTGGCGAGCTTCACCAACATCGAGTCTGCAAGCGCCGCGCGTGCCCTTGCGGCGCGCCTGGCAAGTGCCATCGGCATTCCGACGTCGAACTAGGATTGCACACCCTTGAGCGCGCGCCCCGGCTTGGAGGGGCGCGCCCCCCATCGGCAGCGCGCGGCGCGGACGCCGCTCTAGCCCGTTCTCAGGCCACCCTGCCGACCCTGCCTACCCTGCCGACTCTACCGACCCTGCCATGCCCCTGCGTGCGAGTGTCTGCGGGCACGGTGGACGATGCGCGGACCAGGCGGGAAATCGCAGTTCGGTGACCTCTCGGGCAACTGCGACGGCGCGTAGGGCGGGTCCGCTGCCGTGGCAAACCAGCCGAGCACATCCGCGATGGAGGCCTGCGTGCCCGAGCCTGCGGATCTCGCGCGGCGCCCTCGCCATGTTCAGCGTCGCCGGCGTCGCAGCGGAAATCAAGGGCACGTGCGACGCGGCCATCAGCGACGATCGCACGGCCAACACAACCTTTGTCTGCAGCGCGACTGCCGAACACGCACGACGGCTCACCCGAGAGGCGTGAAGCGCTTGTCGGCGCTGACTGCCTCCTCCGTCGAACGGACTGCTTAGTCCTCATGGCATAGCCGTGCATCCGCCTGGGGGAGGAAGATGTGACGGGTCGCGGCAACAAGAATCGCATCTGGGCGCCCCACAACAATGTCCCGAAGCCATGTTTCGCGGCACACCGGAGTTTTCGATGGATCAGATCGAGTCTTTGCGCGTGTTCATGGGGGTGGTGGAACATCAAGGATTGAGCGCGGCGGCTGACGCCATGGATCTCCCGCGCGCCTCCGTGACGAAGATCATTCAACGTCTCGAAACCAAACTCGGCGCAACCTTGCTTTCTCGCACGGCACGCCGCATCGAACTCACCCCTGACGGCCTCACGCTCTTCGAGCGCGCGACACAAATCCTCGCCGAGCTGGACGCACTCAGAGCGTCCGTTGGTTCGGGAAACCGCTCGGACACGGGCCTGTTGCGCGTGGAGATGGGAACGACCATGGCACATCAGATCATTCTTCCAGCGCTGCCTCTGTTCCAGGAAGCGCACCCGCAGATCGAGCTCACCCTGGGCATCTCGGACCGAGCAATGGAGGTCTTCGACGAGCAGGTCGACTGTGCCATCAGGGTAGGCGACATCGACAATGAAGCGGCGGAGGTGCGAAAGATCGGAGAGCTGGAGTTCGCGACCGTGGCCGCACCCGCCTATCTTGAGGAGGAGGGGACACCGTGGACGCCGGCAGATCTGGCCGTGCATCGCCTGCTGACCGCTTTCTCGCCCCGCACTGGCCGGCGCCTGCCGCTGCGCTATCGGATCGACGGGGCTGTGATCGAGGTCACCGGCGGAGCCGGCGGCATGTCCATCAACGACACCACCGCCTGTGTCCGAGCCGCCGCACTCGGGCTTGGAATCGCCCAACTTCCCAGATTCATGGTCCTCGATCATCTTCGAGCCGGCACCGTCGTCGAGATCCTGTCGGGCTGGCGCAGACCGTGCGTGACAGTCCATCTTGCGATTCCGAGGCAGCGATCGCTGAACAAGAGAGCTGAGATTTTCTCCGACTGGGCGGCCGAGCAGATCGCCCCCTATTGCATCGAAGTCGATGTGCAGCCCACGCCGCTGCATGCCGGCGCCCCAGTGTCCGAGGCGTCGCGCTCCGCCAGCATCTGCTAGCCGGCCGCTGCCACGGAGAACGGAGCTGCCCGCGTCTGGCGAGAGGATAGGCGCTGCGCAAACCCTTGCAACTCGCCACCCCGATGGCGCCGCGTGTCAATGGACATCGCGGGAATTCACTGGAGGTAATTGCCTATCACCGGCTCTCCGGCTATCACCGGGGTCCCAAGGGTTGAGCTGGGCCAGATGGAACAAGTCATCGCGCTGCGCATCTCGCAGCTGATCTCGCCCAGGCAGCCAAGGCAGCTGTGTCAGCAGTCCAATGCTCACCACAACGCGCGTTCGTCGGTCGGCGCAGGCGGACAGCCGCTGCACAACCGCATGCATCGATCGGTACGCGATTGCGGTCAGCGCCTCGTGGGATTGCGAAGGTCGAGCGCCATCAAGAGGATGCAACCCCGTCAAGCGGGCCCGGCGGGGTTCATTTCTGCCGGGAGGCCTTCGTTACAGGCGTGGAAGAATGCGCCCGCCGCAAAGTGCCGGATGGCTTGCGTCCGGACCCCTTCACCGGCAATGCGACCGTGGCAACAATCGGCGGCGTGGCGCCCACGCCCAGCAACGAAGCCGCCACCGTGGGCGCGCCAACCGCATCGGCCAGCGTCATGCGGTCGAGCTCCAGCATGAAGGCGTCCATCGCTCGCGCCAGTCCCCGCTTGAGATTGCACGCCTGGAAGATCACGCAGTTGTGGGGCGTCGACGGATCGTGGCAGGCCACGATGGCGAAATCTTTCTCTGCCATCCTAACCAGCGCCCCGATGGAAATCTCGTTGGGTGGCCGCGCGAGTCGGCTCCCGCCGGCGCGCCCTCGCGTGGATTCGATGAAGCCTGTCTGCGCCAGTTCGTTGACGATCTTCATCAGGTGGCTGCGCGAGATGTCGTACGCCTTGGCCATCTCCTCGATGGTGGCCGAGCCGCCATCGCGGTGCTTGACCGCCAAGTACATCATGACTCGCAACGTGTAGTCGGTGTACATGGTGAGCCGCATCGGGAACCTTTGACAACGGGTGAATATTTGATCTGCCCTTAGTGTAAGCGGGCAGCGCTCTACCAAGGAGGCGCAAGCGCGCCTACCCCTTCAATGACAAGGAAAAAGATACATCATGGATATTGCTTTATGCAAGGACGACCAATATGATTCATACATCTTGAATGTTTAGTCCACCTGAGCGCACGTCGAATCAGGTTGGCACACACGCCATGACGTTCATCCCGCTGTCCGCGATCGAACCCGACCGCCCCGCGCCCTCCACGGGTGTCGCTCTGCTAGCCCTGGCATTCAGACCGTTCTACCTCCTGGCAGCCATCGCCGCGGCCGTTCTCATCCCGCTGTGGCTGTGGAGCTTGAACGGCGGCTGGGTCCCGGCCAGCGGCCTGTCCCCGATGCTCTGGCACGGACATGAAATGCTCTTCGGCGTCATGGGGGCGGTCGTCGTGGGGTTCCTCTTCACCGCGGGCAAGACCTGGACGGGTCTGCAGACGCCGCGCGGAGCCGAGCTTGCGGCCTTCGCGCTGGTCTGGGTGGCAGCGCGCTTGGCCGCCCCCCTGGCCCCGTACAAGGTGTTCTTCTTCCTTGACGTCATGTTCTTGCCTGCGGCCGCGATCCGCTTCGCCGACCTCTTGTGGCGATCGAAGAACCATCGCAATCTGCCGGTGGCCTTGGTGCTGGGCGTGCTCGGGTTCACCAATCTGATCTTCCATCTGCAGGCCATCGGCGCGCTTGGGAGTTCCGCCGTCTGGTCGCTGCATGCGGGTTTGGCCACGCTGACGATGATGGAGACGCTCATCGGTGGCCGGGTAATTCCCTTCTTCACCCGCAGCGCCACCGGACAGGACGTGACGGTTGCGCCGGCCGTCGACCGCGCCACCATCGTCTTGACCGTCTTGGCTTTGATGGCCTGGCTCGTGCGCGACACCGGCGCCTTGACGGGCACCCTCCTCGTCCTCGCAGCCGGCGCGCAAATGCTCCGCCTGTGGTGCTGGCGCCCGTGGTCCACGGCCAGGCACCCCATCCTCTGGGCCCTGCCCTTGGCGTATGCGTGGATTCCGCTGGGCTTGCTGCTGCTGGCCGTCGCGAGCTTGACGGCGGGCGGGGCTTCGTCGGGGCTTCACGCCTTGGCCGTGGGGGCAGCCGGCGGCCTTGTCATCGCCATGATCACCCGCACGGCCCGAGGCCACACGGGACGACCGCTTCGGGTGGGAAAGTCCGAGATCGCCGCTTACGTGCTGGTCGCCGTTGCGGCGATGACACGCGTGAGCGCGCCCCTGTGGGGCCAGGCGTATCCAGCAGCCATCGGGCTGGCCGGCGTTTGCTTCAGCGCCGCGTTCCTCATCTACACCTGCGTCTATGCCTCTTGGCTGATTGCCCCGCGAGCGGATGGTCGTCCAGACTGATACCCATGCACGCCACGCCCCCTGTTGTAGGTATCTGCGCGGTCCCTCATGCCGCACAGGCAAGCCGGCTCCCTCGCGCGGACCCGTCCGCGCCCGGCGCCGGCACCCGCTGGATCCACGCAACGTCTGCGAACGACGCAGTCCCGCCTATGTCCTCCACTCCTGAACGCCCTCTACTCGCGGGACAGCCCGCAAGTGCAGACGTGGCGCTGCCCTGGCTGATGCTCGGACTCGTGGCGGGCGTCTCGCTGTTCGCTCAACCGCTGAAGTTCCTCACGCCTGGTTTGAGCACCGCGCAACTGGTGGCCGTTGGCTCGACGCTCTTCCACGGCTCACACGCGCTGCAGTGGGCGGGCCTGATGGCACTGGCACTGCTCGTGCCGCGTAAGCGGGCGCGTCCCGCCTTCGCCTGGGGGGCCCTGGCCGTTGCCACGGGGACCTTGCTGCTGCAGTCGGTCTGGCTGACACCCGAGCTCGATGCCCGCCTCGCCGTCATGCTCAGCGGACAGACACCGCCGGCATCGGTCCATCACGGGGCGTACGTGCTGATCGAAGCGATCAAGATGGCAGCGCTGCTGCGTCTGGCAACCTTGCCGCGACGCCCTCCAGCGGTCAGCGCCACTGGGTCCGCCGGAGTCGCGCCATGAGCACCGTCGTCATCTTGCTGTCGGCTTTCGTCCTCTCGGTCGTCGCGCTGATGGCCTTCATCTGGACCCAGCGCAGCGGCTTGTTCGACCCGAGCCCCAAGGCGGCTGAGGTGATCTTCGCAAAGGGAGAGCTGGGGGTCATCGAAGATCCTGCGGGTTCGCCGGATTCCCGGCGCAAGCTCCAGGCATCCATTCCCGATCGGAGCGTCGACGCGGTGGATCCGCGCGAGCTCGCGGATCGCGCCCGGGCCGACGCCTCCACGGCCCCGCTGGTCTTCTTCTTGTTCTGCTGCTCGTTTGCCTGGCTGCTGGTGGCCTCGGCGGCGGGGCTCACCGCGTCGATCAAGCTGCACGAACCCGACTGGCTCACGCAATTCGCCTGGTTGACGTTCGGCCGCATCCGCACGATCCACCTCAACGCCGTGGCCTACGGCTGGGCGCCGATGGCCGGCCTGGGCATTGCGATGTTCATCATCCCGCGACTGCTCAAGACGCCGCTGGTGGGTGCGAAGTTCGCCTTCTTGGGCGCTGCGTTGTGGAACGCCGCTCTGATTGCCGGGCTGGGCGCGATCGCCGCGGGGATCAACGACGGCCTCGAATGGCTCGAGATCCCCTGGCAGATCGACATCTTGTTCGTGCTCGGCGGCGCGCTGATGGGACTTCCGCTGGTCCAGACGCTGTTGCAGCGCCGCGTCCACCACCTGTACGTCTCTGTCTGGTACATGGGCTGCGCGCTGTTCTGGTTCCCGGTGCTGTTCCTGGTGGCCAACATCCCGGGGCTGCATCGGGGCGTGCAGCAAGGCGCCATGAACTGGTGGTTCGGTCACAACGTGCTGGGCCTGTTCTACACGCCGCTGGCCCTGGCCTCGGTCTACTACCTGCTGCCCAAGCTGATCGGGCGTCCGGTGCAGAGTTACAACCTCTCGCTGCTCGGCTTCTGGGGACTTGCGTTCTTCTACGGGCAGGTCGGGGGCCATCACCTCATCGGCGGGCCGGTGCCCGGGTGGCTTGTGACGCTGTCGATCGTGCAGAGCATGATGATGGTCATCCCCGTCGTGGCGTTCACCGTCAACATGTACGGGACGCTCAAGGGCCGCCTGTCGGCGATGCTGTATTCGCCGACCCTGCGCTTCATCGGCTTTGGCGGGCTGATGTACGCATTCAGCTCAGTGCAAGGCTCCTTCGAGGCGCTGCGCAGTGTCAACGTCATCGCGCATTTCACCCACTACACCGTGGGACACGCGCACATCGGCCTGTACGGCTTCGTGACGATGGTCTTTTTCGGCGCCATGTACTTTGTCGTGCCGCGCATCCTGGCGCGCGAGTGGCCCTCCACCAGACTGATCAGCGCGCACTTCTGGCTCTCGTCGGTGGGCATCCTGGTGTATTTCGCCAGCACGAGCATCGGCGGATGGCTGCAAGGCCTGGCGATGCTCGATGCATCGCGCCCGTTCATGGACTCCGTGACCGTGACGCTGCCCTACCTCAAGGCCAGAAGCATCGGCGGCGGGCTCATGGCCCTGGGCCATGTGACGTTCGTGGCGCACTTCCTGCTGCTGCTGGCCGGCCGCTCCGCAGGGCGCGATCAACCGACGCTGCTGCGCACGGCCTGATTCATCGAGACCGACATGCACAACGAGACCAAGCTCATCGCGGGAGGGATGGTGATGCTCAGCGTCGCCACCTGCGCGTTGGTGGTGATGCCCTACCTCACGGTCAGAGATGCTCAGCCCATCGAGGGACTCAAGCCCTTCACGGCCACGGAGCTGCGCGGCCGCCAGCAATACATCGCCAACGGGTGCGTGTACTGCCACTCCCAGCAGCCGCGGGCGCGCAACTTCGCGCCCGATTTCCAGCGCGGCTGGGGTCGCGCGAGCGTCGCGGGCGACTACGCCTACGACACACCTCACCTGCTGGGGACAATGCGCACCGGGCCCGATCTCTTCAACATCGGCGCGCGCCAACCCAGTGATCAGTGGCATCTGGGCCATCTTTACCAGCCGCGGGCTTACGTCCAAGGCAGCGTGATGCCGAGCTACCCCTTCTTGTTTGAACTCAAGCCAAAGGCGGAGAGCGGGGACGTCCAGGTGCAGCTGCCGCCGGGATACACCCCCGCGGAGCGTGTGGTCGTGGCCAGTCGCGACGCGCTCGACCTGGTCGCCTACTTGAAGAGCCTGAACCACACGTATCCCGTGCTGAGTCTGCCTGAGCCGGCGGCGTCGTCCGCTCGGCCCTAACTCCGACGAAGGACCGTCATGAAAAACCCCGACATCCTTCCCCAGCAGCGCCGGGAAAGGCCTGACCCCACGGAAGCCAGCAACCCGGTGCCCTGGCCCGTGCTGGCCATGGTCGCACTGCTGATGACCTTCGGCATCGTGTATATCGTCTTCGAGCCGATCAACATCCCCTCTGAGTGGGGTGATGGCCGCGAGGTCGCCGAACTCTCGGGCGAGAAGAAGCAAGCCGGCGCCAAGGTGGACGGCGCGGCCATCTACGCCTCGTTGTGCGTGGCATGCCACCAGGCCACGGGCCAGGGATTGCCCGGCGTGTTCCCCCCGCTGGCGGGCTCGGAATGGGTCAATGGTCGCGAGACCACCGTGGCCTCCATCGTGCTGCACGGGGTCAGCGGCAGCATCCAGGTCAAGGGCACCACCTACAACGGTGCCATGCCCGCCTTCAAGGACCAGCTCGACGACGCCCAGATTGCCGCCGTGCTGACGCATCTGCGCAGTCAGTGGGGCAACACCGGCGCCGCCGTGAGCCCGGAGACCGTCGCCAAGGTCCGTGAGGAACTCAAGGAGCGAACGACCCCCTTCGCGGGGGACAAGGAGCTTCCCTCTTACGAATGACGCGATGGACGTCGACCGGCGCCACCGGCGGTCGATCTCGGCCTTCATGGTCCAACGAGCAGCGCACTTCACATGAACAGCAATCCCGCCCGCCCCACCGAGGCATCCAGTTATCGCGCCCGGCGCGCGATCCGCCTGGCCCGGCGCAACGAGCGCGCCAGCGGTCTCACGTTGATCGAGATCATCCCGGGCCGCAGGCAGCAGACGGCGCCTGCGCAGGGGCCCCATTCATCGTCGGATTCATCCACGCTTTCAACGCGGGGTTCAGCGCGGGGTTCAGCCCGGGGTTCAGCGCCCGTTTCAGCGCGCCTGTGGCTCGAACTTCTTGGCGCGGGCGGCGCGGCCGCGCTCCTGTTCTGGTGCGCCTTCGACATCTTCTCAGCGCATTGATGCCGACATCGTGCGTCCCACTCTTACCAGCTCATGACGATCTCACCTACACCGACCAGCCCCGCCACGCTCCCGCTCAAATACCTGGACCGCAACGGCGTCGTCGACCTGATCCACGCGTTCTATGCGGACGTTCGCAGCGATCCGCTGCTGGGACCGATCTTCGGGGAGGTCATCCAGGACGACTGGGAGACGCATCTGGCGCGCATGGTGGAGTTCTGGAGCACCATCATGCTGGGTAGCCGCAGCTTCAAGGGCAACGTGTACGGCAAGCATGTCGAACTCGGCCAGCGTCTGCCGGTCCGGCCGGAGCACTTCTTCCGCTGGCTCACGCTGTGGAACAAGCACACCTCAGGCCGATTCGTTCGCGACATCGCCCAAGACATGCAGACCACCGCCCAGGGCATCGGGCGCAATCTCTTTTACGGCTTCTTCGGCGAGTTCGCACTCTTTCGCCAGGAGGACGGCGTCGTCGTCGGCTATGAGGCGGACCTGAGCGCGCGCCCGCCTGCGCGCTGAGCGCGCCACACACCGGTCGCCATGCAACGTCCCCACCGCCCCACGAGCGCCTGGCCTACCGCCGTCGCGACGCTGCTCGTCCTCACGCTGTTTGGCTGGTGCCTTTACCTCGTCACTGACAGGATGTGCGCGTGGACCTTCGACGAACGACGGGCCAATGCCGTTATGCGAGGCGAGCTTCGCGCCGATCCCCTGTCGCTGATCGATGCCCGGTCGCAGGCCTTGAGCGCCTTCTCGGCCGCGACCTTGGAGGGCTCGGCGGACGATGTCTGGCTGGTGGACTTCTTCTATACCCGCTGCCCCTCCGTGTGCCAGGCTCTCGGGTCAGAGTTCTTCCGGATGCAAGAACAATTGCGCGCGGACTCCCGCCACGCGATCACGGTGTCGGGTCAGGGGCGCGTTCGACTCCTGTCCATCTCGCTGGACCCCGAGCACGACACGCCGCAAGCCCTCGCGGCCTACGCATCGCGCCACCGCGCGGACCCTCTCGTCTGGCGTGTGGCGACGCCGGCGGAGCCTGAACAGGGGCGCGCGCTGATGCGTCGCCTGGGGGTCATCGCGATTCCTGACGGCATGGGCGGGTTTGTCCACAACGCGGGCATCCACGTCATGACCAGCGACGGGCGGCTGCTGCAGATCGCCGAACTCGGCGCCTGGGAGCAAGCGCTCAAGCATGCCCAGTCGATCGTCGACGCCAACGCGTGCAGGGCCGCGCCATGACGGGCGACCAGGGGCACGGCATGAACGCAGGAGCTGAGCATCTGGTCCTGAAGATCGCGTCGGCGTACAGGCCCGGGGCGCGGCCTCCGTCCATCGACGACGTCGCGGCTGTCGCTGCCGCTGCGACAACGTCTGCTTCTGCCTCTTCTCCTGCTTCTGCGTCCGTCACTGCCTGTGCGTCCGACGTTGCTTGCGCCGCTGCTGCCACGACGGGCGCCGCGCTGGCCGCGATCTGGCTGATTCCGGGTCTTCGCCACGCGGCCGAGGCCAGTATGCCCGCGCACATGCTCGTGCAGTTCCCTGTGCTGCTTGCGTCGGGGTGGCTCTTTTGCAGAGCGGCAACGATGCGCTGGGCCGGCCTGCCCAGGTTCTGGCGCGGCATGGATCAATCGGGGCTGACCGCCATCGTCGCAGTGTCGTGCGTCTCCGCGTTCTGGATGGTGCCGGTAGCGTTGGACCTTGCTCTGCTGGATGCGCGCATGAACCTGGTCAAGTACGGGAGCTGGTGGCTCGGCGGAGCTCTCTTGGCCGACGCTTGGCGCCGGCTCAACGGTGGACTCAAGCTCTTCTTCCTGGGCAACATCGCCTGGATGCTGGCGACCGCGGGCTTGATCTACGAGGATGCTCAGGTGCGCCTGTGCGCGAACTATCTGCTGGACGAGCAACGCTGGACGGGTTGGGGTCTGGTCGGCGCGGCCTGTCTGGTCGGCCTCGCCGCGATCAGTGGCTGGCGGGCGAGCTGCGTGCACATCGGCACCGGGCGCTGTAACGACACCTGAAAGATTCCCGACTCATCGACAGACGTACTGCACGGGCAGCACGCTTACCAGGCTATCCAATGACCCATCGATTCACCTCGCGCCGGATCAAGCCGGCCCTTTCTCGGCTGAGCGTGCGCATCCATCACCGCGCGCTCAACTCCTTGCTTGCGCTAGTTCTTGCGGCCGCTGCGCTTCCCGGATCCGCGTCGCCCGGCGCCGCGTCGCCCACAGGCATCGAAACCCCAATCATCACCCGTCCTATGACCACCCCATCGCCGACTCCACAAGACCTCGTCGCTGCCCTGCAAGGCACGTTCGGACGCCACGCAGGCGCGCGCGCGTCGCACGCCAAGGGGTTTTGCGCTACGGGAGAGTTCTTTCCCAGCTTCACGGCCCAGCACCTGACCTCGGCGGCGCTGTATCAGGAGAAGCGACTCGCGGCGACCATACGTTTTTCCATTGGCGGCGGCAACCCCAGGATCTCCGACAAGGCGCGCGCCGTGCGCGGTCTGGCCATCCGGCTGCAGGGCGAACGCGAACGCCACGAACTCGTCCTCATCTCCGAACCCATCTTCTTTGCGGCGACGCCTACCTCGTTCGTCGAGTTTTTGAAGGCACGGATCCCTGATCCGGCCACGGGCAAGCCCGACCCCGACAAGGTCAAGGCCTATGCCAAGGCCTTCCCCGACGGCACCCGCCAACCGGCGCTGGTCGCTTCCCACGCGCCGACCGCGTCGTACGCCACCACGTCCTATCACTCCACGCACGCCTTTGCCTTCAACGCCGAGGGCGCCAGGACCTGGGCCCGGCTCGTTGCCGCGCCGGTCGCGGGCTTGGCGTTCCTCAGCCCCGACGATGAGGCCACGGGGCCCGACGCCTTCCTGGAAGCCGAGGCCATCGCTCGCCTCGAGCGCGCGCCCGTGGAGTTCATCGTTTACGCCCAACCTGCAGCGCCAGGCGACTCGATCGTCGATCCCACTCAGAGCTGGACCCAGGACGGTCCTGCCCCCATCGAGCTCGGGCTGCTGAAGGTGCGCGCACGCGCCGAAGCGACGGCCTGCGACGTCGGCACCTTCATCCCGACCGTGCTGCCCGCGGGGATCGAACCCTCGGACGATCCGATCTTGCTGGCACGCGCCGCGTCCTATGGCGTGTCGCTCAATCAGCGCCGGCGGTAACGCTCCGGGCCGGCCGGATGCACGGGCTCATCACTTCGCAGCTCCAACGAACAGCAGAATCCGGCAGCCAGCGGCGCGACCGTCGGCACCGCCCCGCCCCCTGAAACAGCGGCGAACGACCTTGCTGCGGCTCTCACGGATGCCAGTGGGGTGCCAACTCATGGCGTCGAGCGCGCGCGCCGTCCGCAGGGAACGGGCGCTGTCTACCGAGCTATCGCCAGGTCCAGCGCCCGCTTTGTCGGACGCTCCTGCCAGGCCTGTTCACTTTGGCTGATGGCAAGCTTGCCGGCCCTGAGCACACTGCGTCTCTTCCCAAAGGAGACGTCGATGAAATTTGGCGCCCTACTCTGCGAGGTCGGCGAACACATGGCGGCGACGACGACGGCCGCCCTGCTCTGGGCCGCCCTCTGGACCGCGCTTGCCGGGCCGACTCATGCGCAGGTCGCCCCATCCGTTTCGGGCATATTGCCGGCTGGCACTCCCGACACGTCCCCCAGGCCTTCCGTGGTGATCGTGCATGGGGCCTTTGCTGATGGCTCGGACTGGAGCCAGGTCATCGCCATGCTGCAGAGCGAGGGCCTGAAAGTGACGGCCGTCCAGCTCCCCCTGTCCTCGCTCGCTCAGGACGTCGAGGTCACACGGCGCGCCATCGCGCACCAGTCCGGCAACGTCGTCCTGGTGGGACATTCGTGGGGCGGCACCGTTATCACGCAGGCCGGCATCGACCCCAAGGTCGTCTCGCTCGTCTACGTGGCGGCGTTCGCGCCGGATGTCGGGCAATCGGTGGCGGACCTGGCCGCCATGTTCCCCGCGCCCTCGGGATCACACCATCTGCTGTTGGACGAACGCGGCTTCGTGCGTCTGTCCGATGAGGGCATTCGCGATCATTTCGCCCAGGACGTCGCGCATGAGGTCTCTGCGGTCATGGCCGCCACCCAGGGCCCCATCCAGGCGAAGTCCTTTGAACAGCCTGTGTTCGCCGCGGCGTGGGCAGCCAAGCCATGCTGGTTCGTCGTCACCGCTCAGGACCGCATGATTGCGCCTGAGCTGCAATCGGCCATGGCCAGGCGCATCGGTGCCTGGACCATCCGCGTCCAGAGCAGTCATGTGCCGCAGCGGTCGCATCCGGCAGAGGTGAGCGCCGTCATCCTCAAGGCCGTCGTCCATGGCGACTAGATCCGATGCGCCCCTTCCGGCGTGCGCCTGGCTTCGCCCGGCAGCAAGCGCGCTGACATCGCGCTGCCTCTGCCCAGGCACCGCTTCATCGGCGAGCACCGTCCCAGTTCTTCAACCCAACCACAAAAGGTGGTGTACATCATGAGCCAGATCCCACGACTCAAGCACGCAGAAGTCTCCAGCGACCTGTTCCGCAAGCTCGGCGAGGTCAACATGGCCTTGTCCAAGAATGGCAACGTCGATGCGACGATCCTCCACCTGGTGGACATCTATGCGTCGCAGCTCAACGGTTGCACGTTCTGCCTGGACATGCACAGCAAGCAAGCCAAGCTTCACGGCGAACGCGAACTCCGGCTGTATCACGTCGCCGCCTGGCGCGAGTCCAAGCTGTTCAGCGCGAAGGAACGCGCGGCGCTGGCGTGGACCGAGGCGCTGACTCGCCTGTCGCCCGGAGGCATCTCCGACGCCCAATACGCCGAGGTTCGCGAGCAGTTCACGGAGAAGGAGCTGTCCGAACTGACCTACCAGGTGATGCTGATCAACGCATGGAACCGCGCCGGCTTGGCCTTCCAGACCGAGCCGGGCTCGCTGGACAAGATGTTCGGGCTGGACAAGGCCGGACTGAACTAAGTCCGCTGGGGGCGCGCGGCCAGACACCATGCGCCCCGCGACGAGCTCCCTCAAAGACGCACAAACCCTTCCCACCTGCGCTGTCGGGTATGGGTTGGCCGCCGAGCAGATGTCGCCATTCGTCGGCATAGTGCTGGCACTCCCCCGCTTCCAGGCGCCCAGCGGCAACCGCCATGGGGTGAAACGCTCCCCGCCACAGGAGCCCTGCCGCGCGTCGACAAGGCCATCTGAGCCTGCTGGAGTTGGAGATGGGTGATCGTTTGTGTGCGGTTGAGTCGCTCGCGCAGGTGCAGCCGCGCTGGCAGCGGATGCTAGAGGGTGTGGCGCGACAACTCTCACTGCCCATTGCCATGATCAATGTCCTGCACGGCTCCGATCTTGTCGTGCTGGGTCTGACCGACGAGCACCGGCTGTTCCGCCAAGGTCAGCGCATCGCGCTGGCTGTCAACAGCTATTGCGCCAGCGTGCTCACCAAGGGGGAGGACCTTTTCGTGAGCGATGTGCGACGACTGCCCTGTGCTGCGGATGGCAATCCTGTGGCCGGCCTCGGACTGGTCCACTATTACGGGGAGCCGATCCGGGATCCGAAGGGCGGCGTGGTCGGGACGGTCTGCGTCATGGACGATCGGCCCAGATCCGATGCGCCCGGCATCCGCTCGCTCGTCTCACTCATACGCGAAGCCATTGAGCACGACCTGAGCATCCTCCTGCACGCGCGCCGTCTCGAGCGGCTCAACCAAGAGCTCATGAGGTCGGCGCAAAGTCTGTTTGAAGCCATCGGCCGCGCCGGTCTGGCGACGCCCGAGCAGCTGACGGCGCACGGATTCTCCGACATGGACGTGCAGAGCCTGAAGGCGTTCGCAGGGACCGTGGCGACCTCGCGTTGAACGTACCGCTGCTCACGCCGCGCCTTCCCTCCGCGGCTGTCCCCGACCCGACGATGGACGCCGCAACATGAAGTCCACTTGGCCGTAGATCTGCACTGCGCTATCGGGGGGGCTACCGACCAACCTTGGCGGTTCACGTCACCTCAGGTGGGCCACTTGTGTTGCCCGCAGCCCCCCAAGCGTTGATCTGCCGTCTCCCGTCCTCATCGCCTTCAGGCCGCCGATCGAAGTGGTGAAGGCACGCGTTCTCAGAATTCGCATGACGACCAGAGGACCAGAGGACCGGTTGTGGCCCTCGATTTTTGCTCCAGGGCGACCGCCCCAGCGATCAAGCGCTTGGGGTCAAGATCCTGCGCTGCGCTCTTCGCGCGTCCTGGCCGAATCACGAGCAAGGGCCACGCGGACCTCGACCAGCGTTCCGCCTTCGGCGCGACGTCTGATGGAGAAACTCGCACCGATCTGTTTGGCGCGCTCTCGCATGCCTGCAAGGCCCCAATGTCCCGGTCGCCCCTGCACGGCGGTCTCCGCATCAATCCCCACGCCATCGTCCATCAGCTGAATCACCAACTCCCTCGCAGACCAGTTCGCCAGGAAACATATCCGTGATCCACCGGAATGCCGGATGCTGTTGGTGAGAGCTTCCCTGAAGAGGCTGAAGAGTTCGTCCCACACCATGGGGTCCAGTGCGCGTTCATCGCCGCGGACCTCGTGCTCGAAAGCGATGGGAACGTCGAGAACAAGTGCCGACATCTCGCGCTGCAGGGCAGCTTGCAGGGGCTCGCGCTCGCCGATTTTTGATCTCAGGTCGATGACACGGTTTCGGCTCTCGATGAGCGTTCGTTCCGCCAGCGCCAGGGTCTGATCCAGGGGCAGTCGTCGAGCGTCATCCGCCGGCAGCCGCGCCGCCTCGCCACTGATGCGCCACACCAGCACATGCATCGATTGCAGCAACGTGTCGTGCAGATCCCGGGCAATCCGCTCCCGCTCTTCTTGGCGACTCTCCAGCCGTAGCCGCAGCTTGCCGGTGACTTGACGCACGCGAAGGCGATACAGGCCTGCGAGCGCCAGCGCAATCGTGACGCCGCAGCCAAGTCTGAACCAGACCGTCTGGAACCAGGCCGGCGCGACCTCGATCTCCACGCTTCGCTCCGGCCCATCCCAGTATCCGTTACGGGCGGTGGCCATGACCCGGAAGCGATATTTTCCAGGGTCCAGGTTGGTGTAGAACGCCGAACGACGGCTACCGGCTTCCTGCCAATCCGTGTCCAGCCCGTCCAGCCGGAACCGGTAGCGGATCCGTTCGGGCGCGGACAGATCGATGGTCGCGAAGCCGATTTCCACCTGGCGCACTCGCGCAGGCAGACTGAGCCGGTCGGTCAGCGCGAACGTCTGGCCATCGGCGACTGCCGAGGACCAGACGATCTCAGGCCGCTTGGTCCTGTCCCAGAACTGGTCCAGGGCCAGGGAGGACAGGCCCTTGCTCGATCCGACCCACAACCGGCCGTCGCTTGCAAGCGTCATGGTCGGCAGCGCAGAACCCATGGTCGTCAACCCGACCAAGCCGTCAGCTTCATCGAATCGATCCCAGGTCACCTCGTGCCGGGGCGATTGGCGCCAGGCCTCCAGCTCGCGCGCCGCTATCCGGTACACGCCATTCACGTTCTGCAGCCAGAGGTCGCCGTTGGGAACGGCGAGCAGTCCGACAGGTTCTGCAAAGGACAGCCCGCCCTTTCCAGTCAATTTTCTGACCGTCGTATTCTCGATCTGCGCGACGCCCAGCTGGCCGCCCATCCACAATCCGTGACGGTCCTCGGTGAATACGTGTATGAGACCCACGCCTTGCTTGAACAGATCATCCAGGATCACCCGCGCCCGGCTGTCGCGCACGCACAGCAACTGCTTTCGATCGGCGAGCCACAGCGTGCCGACTCGATCGCCGTACAGGCGGACCGCCGGGAAGTTCTCCGGAAGGCCTTCGACTCCGTGCGCCGCGCGCCAGCCCGTGGGTGAAACGATGCCGACAGGCCCCGGCGCCATGGTGGCGGCCCACATCCGCCCGGCCCCGTCCGCGGCCAAGCTTCCAATGCGTCGGTCGGCGACGTCCTCGGGAACCTCGACACGTTTGAAGATCTTGCCGTCTCGCGCGTAGTGGATGCCCAAGCCGCCTCCGGCCCAAATGCCTCCGGCCGAATCGATCGCGAGCGTTCGTATCTGCTCTGCGCCACCTCGCATCGGACTCATGTCGCGCCCATCGACAGCCAACGGTGGCGTCGCCCACCCCCCTGTCAAGACCTGCGCATGCGCGCCGGCAACCACGGACAGGCCGCCCGTCTTGGGTCCACGCAGCGGCCGGAAGGGCGCATTCCTGAATCTGCCGAGCCCGGACTGCGTCGCGACCCAGATGTTGCCGTCGCGGTCCTCCATCAGCGCGTTGATATGCGCACTCTGACCATCGGCGGTGAGGTAGCGGTCATTGAAACGACTCTGCCCCCGGGGGACGTCCACATCCGTTCGCATCAACGCGAGGACTTGATTGTCCAGGACGGCCCACAATGCGCCGTCTCGATCGAACAGCATCTCGGTCAAGGTTTCATTGCCGAGCGGCTCCACCCGAGCGGGGCCGCCATCGATGAGCCCGATGCGGCCGACCCGGTTCATCGATGAGAACCAGATCGACCCGTCCTGCGCCTCGGCCATGCGCACCGCTTCGACACCCAAGACTTTCCGAAAACGGCGCGCCCCCTTGGGCAGGTAGTACAGGCCGGCGTTGTCCCGGCTGGTTACCCAGAGGGTTCCCCTCCTGTCGACCAGCATTTCGTAGACCGTTGCCTCGCCAAGTCCCCATTCGGCGGTGAGCTTTTCGGCCTTGAGATCTTTGACACGAACCAGCCGCGTTCCGCTGATGGCCCAGACCGAGCCATCCTGGTCCTCCCGGAACGACGTTGTTGTGGACCAGCCTTGTTCGGGACCCAGTCGGGTATAGGACCCATCGGGCGCAAGATATCCCGCACCGAATCCCCCAAATCCCAGCCACAGGCCACCCACCCGGTCGACGGTCAGCGCAAGGATCGTGCGCCCCTGGATGTCCTCGTTGCCCAACCTGGTGACGCTGTCAAAGACCGCCCCATCGAAACGGAACAGCCCGCTGCCACCGGTGCCGATCAGCAGCCGCCCATCGGGAGCTTGGGCCAGGGAGAGGATGTTGTTGGGAGCCCCATCCCTCGAGGTGATGCTTGAGTAGGCGTATTCCGCAATCCTGCGTGCGGGGTCAAGGGCCCAGGCCCGCGAGGCCAGGCAAAGAAGGAGTGCACCCAGCAAGGCGGGGCGCCATGCCCGGCGCATGGACGTGAGCAACAACGCAGGAGGACGGAGGGGCATCGTTTGGCGGGGCTCGTGAGGCATGCAACAGCCCCGAAGCGTACCTTGATGACGCACCGTCGCAGACCGGTGAGAACGAGTCATGGTGCGTACGGGATCGATACGCATGCGCCGCTGGGTGCGTGTCGCAAGCACCACCAATCACGCGAACACCGCCAGTGGACCGTTGGCCCTCCCAAGCGGCTACCTCAGCGAAGCGCCGAGCGCCGAACTCCGAACGCCGAGCACGGATCACTTCAACCGATGCCGCCTTTCAATGCCGTTGTCCAGAAGGACCGGGAACCCCGCCCGGCCCCCTCATGGGCATTGCGGTGATCGGAATGGGCGGCGGCCGACACGGCAGGAGCCGCCATCCGGCGTCACGTCTTCGCACGCGCATTCCGACCGCAGGCGTCGCTTCAGTCGAACAGCTTCATCGCGGTTTTTGCCACTAGAGCGCCCTGATGACGTGCCCCCTCCAGGTCGATCTCCGACGGCATGCGCGACCCATCGCCACCGGCGACCGTGCTCGCCCCGTACGGCGAACCACCCACGATCTCCGTGATGCTCGTCTGCCCGCTGTGGCTGTATGGCAGGCCGACGATCACCATGCCTAGGTGCAGCAGGTTCGTGATCACCGAAAAGAGCGTCTGTTCCTGTCCACCGTGCTGTGTCGCCGTGGAGGTGAACGCCGCCCCCACCTTCCCGTGAAGTGCGCCGCGGGCCCACAGGCCGCCGGTCTGATCCAGGAAGGCGGCCATCTGCGACGACAGCCGCCCGTAGCGCGTGGGCGTGCCAACGATGATCGCGTCGTAGCTCTCGAGCTCGGCCACCGTGGCGACGGGCGCCGATTGAACCAGCTTGAAGTGGGCGGACTTGGCCACCGACTCGGGCACGGTTTCGGGCACGCGCTTGACATCGACCACGGCCGCCCCGGCGTCGCGCGCGCCCTGGGCCACCGCCTGGGCGAGCAACTCCACGTGTCCGTAGGACGAGTAATACAGAACCAAGACCTTTGCCATGAGCACTCCAACTGTGATGCGGCCAAGCCGCGTTAGGAAACGTCCTTCGTCGATCAGTCCCGGCGAGTCCGGCCGTGGACCGGCTCGGCCTGAAGCTCCGGAAAGGGACTCAGGCGACTCAGGCATGGGCCACATAGGCCACACAGGCGACAAGCACACCATCGTGATCGCCAACTCAATCACCAGCGCGATTGCCAGCGCGATTACCAGCGAAGTCACCAGCGAAAATGGCTCGTCGGCAACCGCAAAGCCTGCTCCCGCACAGACAACCCTTTGTCTGTGCACGATGCCACCGGTGCGTTTGACCAGCCTCTCAATTCAGGAGGATCTGGCCTACGCCATTGGGACGATTGCCAAAGACCCACCGAGTCGACTCAGGCGATGTCGGGCCGCCTGAATGGAGTTCACTTTCGAAGCGCCATCGCTGAGGCCCGGGCACCGCGCCCCATCATGGTCGGCAGTCGAAGACGAGTTCGTTTTGTCGCTGGCTCAGGCGCCACAGATCCTCCGCCGTCGCCAGATCGCATGCCCAAGGCATCACGCCATGCAGTGAGGGATCGGACGGTGCGAGCAGCGGCGACACATTGCAGTCTTCGCAGTAGACGCCACCCCTTTCATCGAGCTGAGCAGAGGTGGCGCACCACAAGGTGGTCGCCGCCCCTTGCGGGATCGTCTTGGAGAGCTTTTCGAAGGCCGGGGTCAACTGGCCGTTGGCGTCCAGCGCGCCGATCTGCATCAGGTCCTGCTGCGTCAGGTGCTGACTGAGCCCGGTCTGGATGGATCCAGGGTGCACCGAGAACGCGCTGACCCCGAACTCATGTCCCCGATGGTCCAGCGCCAGCGCGAACAGCGCGCTGGCCGTCTTGGACTGCCCATAGGCTTGCCATTTGTCGTAAGGCCGGTGAAGGAAGTTCGGATCCTCCAGGTCGACCGCCGCGAAGCGATGCGCGCCCGAGCTCAGCATGATCACCCGAGCCCCCCTGGCGCGCACCAGGGCGGGCCAGAGTCGGGCGGTGAGCCTGAACGGGCCCAGGTGGTTGACCGACCACTGCATCTCGTGGCCGTGTGCGTCGCGCGCAAGCGGGGTGGCCATGATGCCGGCATTGTTGATGAGAATGTCCAGAGCCCGCGGATCGCGCACGACCTCTGCGGCGAATGCGTCGATGGAGTCGCGATCGCGCAGATCGAGTTCGGCCACGGTCACGCGGTCGAGGCCCTCGATCCCCCCAAGCCCTTGGAGCGCTTCAAGCGCCTGCCAGGCCACTTCAGGACGCCGCGCGGGCACGATGACCTCGGCCCCGGCCTTCAAGAGCGCGCGGACGGTTTCCAGCCCCAGTCCTGCATGACCTCCGGTGACAACGGCCCGTCGCCCCTGGAGCGTCAGGCCGCGCATCACTTCGTCGGCCGAGGTCTGCGGCCCGAAGGTGGAGACGACAGGCGTTTGCAGATGTCGTGCATTCAGTGATGTGGTGATGTTCATGACTGCCGTGGTTTGTCGCAAGAGCAGTCACTTTAGGCCGCACGGGATGGCTGAACCATAATCAAGCGTCCACGAAATCATATGGATCATCCAGATGTCTTCGACCCTGCCACCGCCGATGCGGCCGCCCCTCCCGCCGCCCATGCCACCCGTCGACCCGCTGTCCCAGTGGCTGGGTCTGCTCGACGCGCGCGCGGTGCTGTCGGCCCGCCTGCGCGCGAGGGGACGCTGGTCCGTCGGCGTGACGACCGACGGACCCAAGGTCAACGCCGTCGTCCGGGGGCAGTGCTGGCTGGTCCATCCCGACCAGTCCGCGCCGCTGTCACTTTCCGAGGGGGACGCGTTCGTGCTGGTACAACCGCTGCGCTATGTCCTGACCAGCGACCCGGCCCTGATCCCGGCGGAGGCGTCGGATGTCTTCTCCGGCCCGCAGGGCTGTTGCGATGGCGGAGAAGGCCCGGCGTTCGAGGCCATCGGTTGTCGCATCGATGTGTCCTTGGCTCACGACGATCTTCTGAGCCGGCTGCTGCCGCCCGTCATCCACGTCCAATCTCACGCCAGCAGCGCCTCGGCCGTCCGGTGGCTCATCGAGCGATTGGGCACGGAGGTGTTCACGAGCTCGGCGGGCGCCAGCGCGAGTGTCGACCTGATGGCGCAATTGCTGTTCGTGGAGTCGATCCGGCACTGGGCAGGGCTGGCGGGAGCCAGCGCGGGGGCGCTGGGCGTGTCCGGCGACCCGCGGCTGGCGCAGGTGCTTGGCCGCCTTCATGCGGCCCCCGCGCATGCCTGGCGGCTGGAGGAGATGGCTGAGTTGGCCGGGATGTCGCGATCGGCCTTTTCTCAACGGTTCCGTCAGGAAACCGGCCGTGCGCCGCTGGAGTACCTCATCGACTGGCGGCTGCGCCTGGCGGCAAGGATGTTGCGCGAGGACCGTGCGCCCCTGGCCGAGATCGCCGAGTCGGTGGGTTACCAGTCCGACAGCGCGCTGAGTCAGGCGTTCAAGCGGATGACGGGGGTGTCGCCGGCCTCCTACCGAAGGACGTGGCGCCGTGAGAGCATCCCGTCTATGCAAGAAGGCTGATTCTCAAGTCTTGTGCAAGTGCCGACACTGGTGCTCCCCGACACAGGAGACCCATGTCATGCCACTTCGTCTCGCCCGCGCACTGATGCCTGCCAAGGCGCTCACCGCCGCGCTCACCTCCACGCTCGCCGTCGCGCTTGTCGCCAGCCCCGCCGCCTTTGCCCAGAAGGAGCCTCCGAAGAACACCACACGAAGCGTCTACGGCAACAAGCTGCCCAACGTTCCCGGCAAGTCCCTGAAAGTGGTCGAGGTGGCCTATCCGCCCGGCGCCTCGGCCGGTTCGCACACGCACGCCAAGTCGGCCTTCATCTATGCGCAAGTGCTGGAGGGGGAAGTGCGCAGCCAGGTCAAGGGACAGGAGGTGCGCGTGTACAAGGTCGGCGAGTTCTGGACCGAGGTGCCCGGGGCTCATCACCTGATCAGCGAGAACGCCAGCAAGACCAATCCCGCAAAGCTGCTGGCCATTTTCGTTGTCGACGATGACGACGCACCGCTGACCGTACCCGACCGCAAGTGATGCGTCCCCGGCGCCCTCCCCACGACACCGCGTCCTCTCAGGAAGCCTGACCACCATGAATCTCCCTACGCAAACCGATGGCTCACCAGCGCACGAACTGGCCGCCTTCATCGGCCGGATCCTCCTGGCGCTGATCTTCGTGGTGAGCGGGATCGAGAAGGTCATGGCTCCGAGCGGGACCATCGCCTACATCGCCAGTGCGGGCGTGCCGGCCGCAGGCCTGGCCTATGCGGGCGCCGCGGCGCTGGAATGCCTGGGCGGTCTGGCGCTGCTGGTCGGGTGGCAGGTTCGTTGGTGTGCCCTGCTCCTGGCGAGCTTCACGGTTGTCGCCGCACTCGTCTTCCACCACGCGCTCGCGGACCAGAACCAGGCGATCCACTTCCTGAAGAACCTCGCCATGGCCGGAGGCCTGCTGCAGCTCTACGCGTTCGGGAACACGGCCTGGAGTGTCGACGCCCGTCGCAGCAGGCAGCGCCGCTGACTCGCGCGGCGGCTCGCCGGAGGTGACCCGTTGGGGCGCCGTCGCGTCCACCTGCGCGAGACCAACGCGAGAAGCGGCGCCCCTTTGCCTCCCGCAAGCTGCACCCCGCCGACCTGCGTTCAGGCGCGGGCACCGCGCTCTGGACAGCGCGTGCGTGGGTATCGATCCCCTATCCGCCGGGACTGATGCCGCGTCCGCCGGCATGCCGAGTCGGACTGACAGAATTGCCATTCGACTGCCATTCCACTGTCATTCGACTGCCATTCCACGCCAATACCCAAGAGGAGAACCTAGCGCCATGCGGGGTCCCCGATTGGGCGACCGCACTGATCGTCAACGCGCGGCGGTATAGCCAGGGCGTCGGCGCGCAGGCACCGTGGGGGCATCGGGGGGATGTGGCATGGCAAGCCGCGAGCTTCGGCACACCCGGCCTGGCACAGTGCGCGGGGACGAGAAGTCCACGTCGCTCGGCCCTCAGAGGAGGGCGACATCGTCGGGCAGGACGGCCTTCATCCCAGGGCACCCACGAGACCATGATGGCGCGCCTGCCGTGGTCGACGCCCGCGTCGCCAAGTCAAGCCACCGCGATGCCCAGGCCGCACAGCGCCAGGATGATGCCCGGCGTCATCGTCTGCCTGAATAGCCCGGCCTTCAAGAGCGTGCCAATGGCCGCCAGCATCACCCCGCAGGCCAGTAGGGCTCCGACAATCCGGGTGCCCGGGACGAGGAGGAGGATGGCCGCGACGCCTTCCAGCACCGCGGTCACATGGTGGAAACCATCCGGGTAACCCCAGCGGCGGTAGGTTTCGCGCAGGTTCCCGCAAGCAAGCCAGTTGTTGCGGGCTCCGTAGAGGAAGAAGAGCGCAAGTGCCCAGAAGAGCAATGTGACGACGATGTTCATCAGGAAACCTCCGTGACGATCGACTCAGGTCAGGGTCGGGTAATCGGTGTAGCCCTGCGCCCCGCCGCCAAAGAAGGTCGCCTTGTCCGGCTCGTTCAGAGGTGCGTTTTCGCTCACACGCAGCGCGAAGTCCGGGTTGGCCAGCGTCATCGAGCCGTAGGCTTCCATGTCGACCAGGCCCGAGGCAACATCCGCACCGATCTGCTCGCGCGATCGGCCCGGGCGATTCAGGATCAAGGCCTGGTCAAAGAGCTTGCGCAAGTCCACCAGCAGCTCCTCGTTGCCCCAATGCATCACGTCAAGGAAGGCGATGCCGAGCTTGTTCAGTTCACCCACCAAGTAGCGGTACAGCGCTGGACCCTCGGGGCCTTCATCCAGGTCCCCCAACAGCCCACCGGGCGACACGCGAAAACCGGTGCGGTCCGCGCCGATTTCCTCGACGACCGCAGTGACGACCTCGATGGCAAAGCGCGCGCGGTTCTGAATCGAGCCGCCATACGCGTCGGTACGCGTGTTGGCGTTTGGAGCGAAGAACTGCTGCAGGAGGTACCCGTTGGCGCCGTGGATCTCCACGCCATCGGCACCGGCGTCGACCGCACAGCGGGCTGCATGCCGGAAATCCGCGACCGTTCTCTTGATGTCTTCCAAGGTCATCTCGCGCGGAACCGGCACGTCCTGCATCCCGCTAGGGGTGTGGAGCTTTTGCTTCGGTGCTATCGCCGAGGGCGCCAGCGCCTGCAGCTGGCCCCGGACATTGTCGGGATGGGACATGCGCCCCACGTGCATGATCTGCAAGAACAAGAGACCCCCTTGAGCGTGCACGGCGGAGGTGACCCGCTTCCAGCCTTGCACATGGGCGGCGGTGTAGATGCCCGGGGTGTTGACATTGCCTTGGCCGATGTCCGACGGCTGGGTTGCCTCCGTCAGGAGCAGGCCGAGGCTGGCGCGCTGGGCGTAGTACTCGGCCATGAGGGGCGTAGGTGTGCCATCGGCCGACGCTCGGCTGCGCGTCATCGGGGCCATGGCCAACCGATTCTTGACGACGTAAGACGGTCCCACCGGGGCAGAAGAAAACAGGTCAGTCATGTCGAACCTCAATGAATAAAACGCTGGTTGATCTCACGACCCCAAATACCTTGAAGTCGAGATAAGTGTGGGCGCCATTTATCTTGAGGTCAAGTTATTTGACATCAAGACACTTTAACCATAGGTGTCTTGACGTCGAGATAAATGCATGCTATCAACCGCTGATGGATCAAGTTGACAAGGTGATTGCGCAGTGGCGCACCGCATGCCCCGATCTGGACGTCTCTGCGATCGGACCCATCGGTCGGCTCACTCGCGCCACGAAGCACATGCATGCGGTGACGGAACAGACGTTCGCCAAACACGGCCTAAACATGGCCGGGTTCGATGTGTTGTCTGCCTTGCGGCGGTCGGGGCAGCCGTATGCACTGTCCGCTGGCGATCTGCTGGCCTCCATGATGATCACGTCCGGCACGATGACCAACCGGATCGATCAATTGGAGAAGGCCGGCTTGGTGCGACGCGCGGCGGATCCTCAGGATGCCCGCAAAGCCATCGTGTGCCTCACGCCAGAGGGCTTGGCGAAGATTGAGTGCGTGATCGTGGATCACGCGGCAACGCAGCAGAAGCTGTTGAAGGGACTGGCGCCAAAGGACGTGCTCAGGCTTGATGACCTTTTAAGGAGGCTGACCCAATCCCTTGGCGTGTAGCGCCCCGCCTCCGAACCGTTTCGTTGGCCCGCCACTCGACGCCCCGACCGCAGAACTCAGACTGATGACCGCAGACCGCGCCGGGCAGACGGCCTCACCTTCGCGACGATGCTCGAAATGGCTCGTGGGTCGCTTGCGTGGAGCGTGAGATCCTTGACCCCACGTATCGCCAACAAGGCGTCATGAAGGCGCCTGGGTACGCTCGCAGGCGGGCGTGATGTCGTCCGCTTGCTTGAGTTCGCGCATTTGCTTCCAGCGCGCGTACTGCTGTCTAAGGCTGGCCGCCGTCTCGTTGGGGACGAGAAGCTCGGTCCGCTTCTCCCCCTTGAGCCAGAACCGATGCCAGTCCAGGTTTCCCTGGAGCGAGGTCATGCGATCGCTGGGGCAGCGAGGACGCCGCGCGCATGGTGCTGGGTAACCTCAACAACCTCATCGCACTGCGCACCAAGTACGGACCGACCCAGGCCTTCGTCGTCGAGACCTTCGGCCGCACGGCCATCCATTCAGTGCGCGTAGGGATGAGTCACGGCGCCGATGTGCACCTGGGCGACTTCTCGTCCTCGTACTCGGCGCAGCTCTCTGAAAGCTTCGAGGAGGCGGTGCCGACCGACGTCCTGGGCAAGCTGCCCAACCTGCACTACTTCGCCTCCGTCTCGGGCGGGCGCAGGATCAAGGGGCGGTTCCAGATCATCGACCCGGACTTGGGCGTCACGGCAGCGGACCGGCCATGATCCGGGCCGTCACCACCGGCTCACTGGTCACGGTGCTGATGCTGGCCCTGTACTTGCCCTCGTCTCAGCCACCGGAGCGCTTCCTGGCCCAACTCCGAGTGGCGCACGCTCGCAACCTGACCTTCTGGGGTGAAGCGATCGCCGAACGCATCTTCGACCGGATGCTCAGACTTCAGGATCAGGCCCACGTGTATTCGCCAGTCCCCACCGCCTCGTCCACATCCGCAAGAGCTCCAGCTTCCGCCCTGTTCTCTGTGACAGCGACCGCGGCCACGGGCCCGCTGTCAAACGTCGACGTCGCCCCGGCCGTCGAGAAGGAGATGGCGCGGGTCAATGCGCGACTCTTCAACAACAGCTATTTCCGCTCGATCAACGCCCTGTTCACGCTGGCCACCTATCGGCTGGCGACATAGCTGCAATGGATCATTCCATCTTGCGTGCTCGCATTCGCACTGCTCATCGATGCGTTGCTCGTTCGCGCCCGAAAGGCCAAAGAGTTTCGCCATCACGACCCCGAAGTCTTTGCCTTGTACGTGAGTCTGGGCCACCGTTAGCACTTGCGCACTAGCCTTGGTCTGGCCGTGAAGTCTTCCCCCCATAGGGTGGGCCGCGGTGCCATGCGCACTCGCGTGGATGCTTGCACGTGACGTCACTCATTTCCACTGACGCCCGCTCTAGATCGCCCGTGCGCCGCCGGCCGTCGGGAAGCGGACGCGCACTCGAACGCTCTGGAAACGCAATTGACGGGCGGATCTTCACGAGGTGTCCACGGCGAAACAGCTTCCAAATGCGCGATGATTGGCCACTGTTTGCCGAACCTTAGCCTCCTAGGAAGTGCCCAATGGCGAAATCATTGAAGCAAGTCCTCCAGCAGATCAACAAACTTCAGCTCCAAGCCGATGCCATCCGCAGCAAGGAAGTGGCGGAGGTGGTCGAGCGCATCCGCGTGGCCATCGAGCACTACGGACTGACGCCGCAGGACCTGTTTGGAAACAAGGTGAGGGGCGCCGCCAAGGGGTCGGTCGACAAAAAGGCGGCGACCGCTGGACGAGGGCGAGCGGCGACAGCCAAGCGCTCAGGCGTTGCCAAGTACGCCAGCGGCGACGGCCGCACCTGGACGGGAACCGGCAAGCGCCCCACCTGGTTTGTCGAGGCCCTGGCTGCCGGCAAGACGGCGCAGGACCTGCTCATCGACCCGTCCAGTGCGTCGACCGCAGCGAGCCCTTCGGGCAAGCGACAAAAGAAGGCGGTGGCAGTGACCGCGAGCGCCGGGGCTCGCAAGGCCGCCAGATCCAGCAAGGCTGGCAACACCCAACGCTCCACCCAGGGCGTGCCCAAGTACCAGGGCGGGGCCGGCAAGACCTGGACCGGTGTCGGGAAGCGGCCCACCTGGTTTGTCCAGGCGCTGGCCGAGGGACGGCAGGCAGAAGATCTGCTTATTCCCGCAACTTGACCAGCACGTAACCTGCTGGACGCGGGGATGGCCTGCCCCTGATGCCGCAACGCGATGACGTTGCGGCGGGGGACACCATCTCCCCAAGTTCCAGCCGCGTATAGAAATGTGCAGGCCTTTTTCCGCCAGGCGCGTCGGGTTGACCTCTTTCCAGCCATCGCTCCACCGCTGCGGTCTCATCGCTGCGGTCTCATCGCTGCCTGTTCGCCTCGCGTGGCCCTCATCGCCGCATCGGCAGTCCTGTTCACTTCTGACCAGGTCGTCGCCTGGGCAAGGCTGTCTACGGCCTGTCCAGTCCGGCGTCCGTTCGCAGTGGGGACGCCCCGTTAGTGGGCGTCGCTGCGACGCACTAACTTGGAGGGGCTGCGTGGCGACCCTCTAGTGGAAGGCCGTGATGCAAGCGTGTCGGAACTGCCGGAACCGCCGTGATCCCGGCTATCCCGGCGATCCCTAGAGCGGCCACCATGGCCGCAGGCGGGGCACCTCGCCCGCTACCGTGACTATCAGATGGCCATTTAAACGGCAAGTGCACCGCCGCCCCGCTGGGACGTCAGTGGCCGCGGGCCAGACCCGAAATGGCTGGCTACCCTGCCCTGCCCGATCCGGATTCAAGCGCTTGGCACGATGGCACGATGGCCGTATGCCTGATGATGACCGCGTGCCAGGATTCCCGTGTCGCCACCTCTTTGGGCAGGAACGGCGCAACCCATGCTGATCCGATGCTGATTCGGTGCCGATCAGACGTGCACGTCGACCATCGCACCTTTGACACGCTCGTTGTCGGTGGTGTCGGCGGACTGCCGGGGCGGCTCCGTGTAAACCGCCGGCGAGCGCACATCGCTTGCGGGTGCCGCGGCGACATTCCCGTCGCTGGCCTGCGCCGTGTCGCCATTGACGGCGCCATCGGCGCCGTCGGCAGCCTCGTCCCCCGTCGGTGCGGTCTCCGGATCAATCTGCGTGTCCTTCGTGGACTCGATCTGATCGCTCTTGACGTCCGATTCGACCTCGGTCATCGCCACGCTCAGCGCGTCTTTTGCCTTCGCCGACAGCGCTGCAAGCTTGGCTTGCTTGACCTCGTTGGACAGCTTGGTGTCCTTGTTGATCAGTTGGGCCTCGAGCCCGAGTTCCATCAGACCCGCCGCAGCCTGCATTGCCGGTCCGCCGGCCTTCTCCTTGTCCTTCTCCTTGTCGGGCTTGGCTGGGCTGAACGCAGTCATCACCGCGCTCATCGAGATATTCATTTTTGGTTCCTCAAAGCACTCCCTGGTCTATCGACCTCGCCGCCCCGGCATTTAGCGCCTCACTGGGCCAGTTTCTGGTTTGCGCACTGGACCACCGCCAGAAATGCCAGGCCCAGGTCGGACCGGGGAGGACAACTACTGGTGACGCCAACCGGTGACGGCAAAGAGCGCATCGGAGGGACTTGAGGGTGACTCGAGAGGTGGGGCGAGGGGGCACAGACAGATCGCTCCGACACTTGGCGTGGGGTGCCCGCGGGGACGACAGGTCATCACAAGCAGCGCGCCACGCTGGGCGACGAAGGGTCTGGGCTTGGATTTCCCTCACGCCAGATCCATGGAAAAGTGCAGGCCACGCGCCAGCAGGCCCCATCGGAAGTAGAAGCGCTGGGCCAGACTGTTGGCAAGCGCGGTGTCCAGCACCAGCTGCGCACAGCCCTGCTCCACGGCAATGCGGCGCAGCGCGCCCAGCGTATGTTCGCCGATGCCCTGTCCGCGTCCAGCGCTCGCTGTGACCAGATCGTCGACGTACAGGAACCGGCCATGGATGAAGTTGTCCATGCACCGGTAGCCGGCCAAGGCGAGCGGCGCGTCATTGGCGCACGCCATGAGCAGACGGTAGCCCTGCGCGCGCTGACGCTCCACGGTGCCGGCAAAGGCGTCGAAATTGGTGAGCTGCGGACGCAACTGCAGCATGACCGGGTGACAGGCGCGCAGATCTTCCATCGATTCGGCGTGGCGGAACTCAAGCGCCGTCGCCGAACGATCGGCACCCGACGTGAGGGGACTGACGGGCGCGCCGGATCGAAGTGGGGGCGACTGATGTTCGGAGGACTGAGGCACGGGAGGCTGAGGCACGGGAGGCTGATCCACCGGAAATTGAGGCAAGGCGCGCATGGAAGTCCACAGGAATGGATGCCGAGTATGGTCAGCCCATGGCCTGTCGGGACAGGCACACTTTTCGCCCGGATCAATGTGCCAGTGCGTTCCCCGTCCCGTCCGCTATGTCGATGCCCGTCCCTTCGGCCAGGCGGAGCCGGTAGTAGCGACGCCAAGCGTCGTCGCACTGCGACATCGCCCGAGCCAGACTGGCCATGAGCGCTTCGGAGCGCCGACGTTCTTCGGCGAGGCTGCGCAGCGCCCAGTTCAGCACGAGGCAAAGGCGCAGGTCCATGTCGCCCGCGGAGAACGTCATCCCATGCGCCTGCAACTCCGCCTGGAGCTCGGCCAGCCGATGCAGCGCCGCGAAGGACACGGCCTCAAGCTCATCATCCCCCGGGACGGGCAGCAGTCCGTCCGACTCGCCGGGACGATCCCGCCAGCTCACAGCGCCGCCCCCTGGGCCGCGAAGCCGTGGTTGATGTCGCGATGTTCCGCCTCGTCCTGGCGCACGGCCATCACGAGTTCACGCAGCCGCGCATCCTGCCCCAGCTGCCAGTACTCACGGGCGAAGGCGGGGATGTCGACGTTCTCGACGCGGCCCGCCTCGATCTCTTCGAGGAAGCGGGTGTAGCTGATCACGGCCTCCTCCTCGAAGTAGCCCACCAGCCGATGCGCCGTCGACGGCGACACGACGTACAGCACGAAGAACGCGTTGAAGAACACGCCCTGCACGATCAGCACCAGCAGCCTCTCGAACAGGCTTGGCTTGCACAGCGCCACGAACGCCATCAGGTGCATGCGCTCGTTCTCCGACTCTTCCATCAGTGTCCTGACCATGTCCGCGCGGCCGCGCATCACGCGCAGCGAGCGCAGATGCTGCAGCATCGCGCCGACCAGCCCGGGCACCGCCGCGACCGTCTCCAGCACGACTGCGCGATGCATGTAGCGCTTGCGGAAGAACACATCGGCACCAAAACGCAGCAGCTTGCAGGCCGCGAGCGCAAAGCGGTCGCTCAGGCTGCCCGGCGCGTGGTGCAGCGAGACAGCTCGTTCGACGACATCATGACGCGATAGGGAACTCATGATCGGCACCTCATTAAGATACGTTGCATATGAATCTTAATGAGGCACCCCCTACTATTCAATAGCGCAGGTGAATCTTTTTCCACACACTCGCAATGTCACAATCCGGGCCACTGCCAAGTCCGCCCGCCCCATCTGCATGACACGCGCCACGCATTCCCCAGAAAACAGCGTTGCCGAGACGCTGCATGACCAGATCTGCGCGAGATTTCGCACGCTGATCAAGGAGGGGCGCATGGCACCGGGCTCGCGCGCGCCCTCGCTGCGGAGCCTAGCGGTCGAGTTGGGTGTTGCTCGCGGCACCGTGGTCGCTGCCTACGACCGGCTCATTGGCGAGGGTTACCTCACCGCGCGCGGCACGGCGGGCACCTTCGTCGCGGACCACCTGCCGGGCTCAGGGCCAACGGCGGCGACGGCGGCGACGGCAGCAACACCTGCAGCGACGGCAGCCATCGCGCCGCAGGCGTTCTCCGGGAGCGCCGGGTCGGCGCGTCCCGCTACGCGAGCGCGTGCGGTGCCGCCGATACCCGCGCGCGCCGCCGGCGTCCTGGACAGCCCGGGCGCCGGCCCCCTGCCCCTTCAGCCGGGTCTTCCCGCGCTCGATGCATTTCCGCGCAAGGTCTGGGCACGGCTGGTCGCGATCCAGGCGCGCAGGATGGACAGCCTCATGAAGCCCGATCCGTTCGGGCTCCCGCGTCTGCGCGAGGCGCTCGCCGTGTATCTGCATCGTTCGCGCGGCGTCCAGGCGCACGCACGGCAGGTCTTCGTCGTCCCCGGTTATGAACCAGGACTGTCCATGGCCGTCGACGCACTGCTCGAGCGCGGCGACGCCGCGGCCGTCGAGGATCCAAGCTACCCGCCCACCGCCAGCGTGCTGCGTCGCCACGGCATCGAGCCGGTGCCCGTCCCGGTCGACGCTGCAGGGTTGGATGTCGGCGCCTTGAACGGCTTGCCGGGCGGCGCCCGCCTGGCAGTGATCACGCCGTCGCATCAAAGTCCCACGGGCGTGGTGCTGAGCCTGCAGCGGCGAACGGCGCTGCTGGAATGGGCGACGGCTACCGGCGCCTGGCTCTTCGAGGACGACTACGACGGCGAATTCCGCTATGACGGCCCTCCGCCGCCCGCGCTCAAGGCCCTCGACCGCCAGGGGCGCGTCGTGTATGCCGGCACGCTCAGCAAGGTGCTCTACCCCGGACTGCGTCTGGCCTACCTGGTGGTCCCGCCTTCGCTGGTGGAGCGCTTCGAGCAGGCGTCGCGCGCCGCCATGACCGGCGGCTGCCCGACGCTGATGCAGGAAGTCGTCGCGGACTTCATCGAGCAGGGCCACTTCGCGCGCCACATCAAGCGCATGCGCTCGCTCTATGCCAGCCGCCGCGCCTGGCTGCTCGCCGCGCTCAAGCCGCATGAAGCGCACGGCCTGTCATGCGCGAACCACCGCGGCGGCATGCACGTGACCATCACCTTGCCCGACGGCGTGGACGACGCTCGTCTTGCGCGAGCGGCCCTTCAGGCCGGAATGTCCGTGCAAGCGCTCTCGGACTGGCGGCTGCGCCGTGGCGGCCCGCCCGGGCTGCTCGCCAGCTTCACCAACATCGTGTCGCCGCAGGCGGCCGAGGAGGCCGTGACGCGGCTCATCGCCGCACTCGGGATCAAGGGACGCCCCTCGACGCGCCAGCGCCGCGGCGCGCCCGTCTGAGGCGCCACGGCGGTCCATTGCGGCCGTCAGCGCAGCTTCGCGCCCACCCACGCCGGAAACCCCATCACGAGGAAGCAGCCCGCCGCCACGGCCAGCGCATGCCCGGGATGCCGCGCCTGCGCGAAGGTGGGATCGAACCACACCGGTGCAGCGCTCCAGCCGACCAGCAGCAGCACGGGAAAGGCCCGGCACCGCCACCATCGCCCCGGCGTCAGCCAGCACCAGGTGGCCAAGTTGGCGATTGCGGCGCCGAGTGCGAGGAACACGACGGGCGATGTCATCACAGGCCTCCGTAGCTGTGCAGGCCGGACAAATAGATGTTCACGCCCAGGAAGGCGAACAGCGTGATCACGAGCCCGACGAGCGACCACCACGCGCACAGCGTGCCGCGCCGCCCGCCGATCATGCGTTGATGCAGCCAGGCGGCGTAGTTCAGCCAGACGATCAGGGCCCAGGTCTCCTTGGGATCCCAGCTCCAGTAGCCGCCCCAGGCCTCCGCCGCCCACAGCGCACCGAGGATGGTCGCGATGGTGAACGCGACGAAGCCGACAGCGATCAGGCGGTGGCTCAGGTCGTCGAGCAGCGGACGCGGTGGCAGCCTTCGCGCCAGCGGCGCGTGACCGGCCAGCAGCCACGCCGCGCTGGACAGGGCGGCAAGACAGAAGGCGCCGTAGCCGATGAAGTTGGCCGGGACGTGCAACTTCATCCAGTAGGAGTCGAGCGCGGGGACCAGCGGCTGCAGCTCATGGGCGCGGTGCTGGGTCGCGTACCACACGAGAAAGCCCGCGGCCGCCGACGCGCCAAGCGACAGCAAGCCGCCGACCGGCCTGAGCGCCGGATCCGCCTGGACCTTCAGTTGGAATGACAGCGCCACGATCACGAACAGCACGAACACCTCGTAGAGGTTGCTGATCGGCACATGGCCCATGAAGCCGTCGCCCGGCTGATAGGACTCCCACCATCGCACGAGCAACCCGGTGAAACCGGCCAGCAGTGCCGCCCAGGACAGGCGGGCGGCCGCGCGCCACGCCCCGTCGTTGCGGGAGAACGCGCTGGCGCCGTACACCAGCGTGGCGGCGACGCTCATCGCCGCCATGCCCAGGATCCAGGCCTGGCTGCTGGCCAGGGTGCGCGCGTAGAGCTCCGGACCGCGGTCCTGCACCAGGATCGCCACGCCCGCGAGAATCAGGGCGCACAGGGTCGCGCGCGAGTGGCCCGGTGCGCGCCAGGCCAGCACCAACGCTGCAGCCAGTACGATGGCGAGCACGACAAGGTCCCAGGCAGCCATCGGCAACGGTCCCAGCGCGAGCGCAAGTGCGCCGGCCACATATGTCGCCGCATGGAGACCACGCTCCGCGGTCGGGATCCGCCACCACGGGCGGGAAAAGCTCAGCACCAGGCTGTTCATCGATCTACTCCAGAGGTTGTGGCGTGAACAGCGGTTGAAGCCGCGCCGCCCACGCGTCGAGTTCTTCATCCAGGGACGGCATCGGCCGGTGCGCGGCCAGGGCCAGCAGCACACGGCCGTCGGGCAGGCCGCGCAGCCATAGCCGGCGCTCCGGCACCAGCACCATCAGCACCACGCCCAGTCCCAGCATCGCCATCCCCGCGTACACGACGCCGGCGCCCGGCGCCTGCGTCACCTGCAGTACCGTCGCGTCCACCGCCGAGACCGCGGCGACGCGCAGCAGCGGCGGGCGGCCCGCGTCGATCCAGGCGCTGTAGCCGAGCAAGGCGTCGGCCGTGAAGGACAAGCCTTGCTCGACATCCGGGGCGCTCTGCCCGCTCTGCGCGCTGGCGGCGTCTTGCGCGTCGCGCCAAGCCGCCAGTGCGGCGCGCGACAGCAGCTCCACGAGCATGCGGCGTGCGCGCGCGTGCTGCGGCGAGTCATCCATCGCCGGCGTGTCCAGCGCCCGAAAACCGCCGTCCATGAATTCGCCCACCGCCGCCGCCAGACTGACGCGCAGCCGACGAGCGTCGGCGCCGCCACCCAGGGGCGCCGTAACCTCCTCGATCAACGAGGCGCGGCGCGCCGGGTCGCGCAGCGCGCCCAGCGTCTCCCGATAGGTGCGCAGCGACCCCTGAGCGTCCAGCGGCAGACGCAGGAAGACGGCGCGCGCCTCGGCCGCGCCAGAGACCGACGTGCCGGCAACCAGGTACGGTTTGCCATCGATCTGGATCGGGTCGCGGTAGATCGTCTGCTCGCGCAGCTGCCCGGATGCATCGCGCCAGGCGAGTTCGAGTGACGGTCCCAGGTCCCGCGTCGCCGCGGTCGCGCGGCCTTGCAGGAAGGCGTCCGACAGGCCCAGGGCCTCGACCTCGCGCGCAGACACGATGTTGCGCGGATGCCAGGCCGTCGGCTCCAGCCGGATCGCCTGTCCTTGCCAGAGCACCGGTTGCGGCGCGCCAACCTGGACGTCCAGCGCCTGTTCGTCGAGTCCGCCCTGCGCGAGCAGCACGGCCTGCACACGCGACCCGCCATCGTCGAAGCCCGACTGATAAAAGGTCAGCGCGCCGTATTGCGCCGGCTTGTTCATGGAGACGCGCAGCGTGCGACGCTCCCCCGTGGCCGGGTCGGAGACCTGCAGCTCGCTGATGAAATCTCGCGGCTGGCCGTTCGGATGCACCGGCATGTCGAAGCGTTCGAGGCGCACGTTCACCGGCAACTCGCGCAACAGCTGTCCCTCGCCCATGTGGACAGAGACGGCGCCGGCGGTTTCGCCCGGCGCCAGGCGCAGCGCCCCCCGGAACGCGCCGCCGTCGCGACCGATGCGACTTTCGCGAGGAAGCGACGCGGGCGAGGCGTCCAGCGGCGCGAGCACGACATCGCCCGTGAGGCGCTGCCACTGCAGCGGCAGGTTGCCGTCGAGCAGACCGCCCACGCCGATCACGACGATGCCCAGGTGCGTGAGCACGTATCCCAGGCGACGCCCCATGCCCTTGCGTGCAGAAAGCGCAGGCAGTGCAGGCGGTGCAGGCAGTGCGGACGCTACGGCTGCGGAGCCGGCGCGGCCGCCCTGCTCCGTCCAAGCCCATGAGAAGCCGTGCTGCCGCAGCGTCTGCTCCAGGGCGTACCGCCATCGGCCCGGTGCGACACTCACCGCGAGCGTGCGCCGATGCGGCAACGCGGACAGCTGCCGCACGCCCAGATGCGCGCGGTGGGTCCGGGCTTCCCGCCACATTCCCGGCGTCTTGCGCCAGACGCACAGCGCCGTGGACAGCGTCATCAATGACAGCAAGGCGAGGAACCACGGTGCGCGGTACACGTCGTCGACGCCCAGCCGCGCATGGACCGTCGCCCACCACAAGCCGACGTCGCCGACCTGCGCGGCGAACGGCTGGTTCTGCTCGACGAGCGAGCCGATGCTCGCTGCGACCGCGACCACGGCCAGGATGGCCACGGCAAACGGCATGCTGCCCAGCAGATGCCAGAACCGCCGCATCAGACCCTCGCGACGTGAGGCCGGCGCCGGCCCCTGGGACGATCCCGATGTTGATGCCAATGCCGATGCCGATGCGGCCGGCCATCGCGAGGCTGACGCGCAGGCCAGCGAAGCGGTTTCGAAATATTCTGCGTCACCCATGACGTCTCCCTCGTGCGAGCATCAGCCGGTACACCGCCGGCACGACCAGCAGCGAATACAGCGGCGCGATCAGCATGCCGCCGACCATCGGCGCCGCCACGCGCCGCATCACGTCGACGCCCACCCCGTCCGACACCAGTAGCGGCACCAGGCCGGCCAGGATCACGGCCACCGTCATCGACTTGGGCCGCAGGCGGAGCAGCGCGCCGCGCAGGATGAAGCGCCGGGGCGGCTGCGACGGATCGCGCGCGCGCTCCTGGTCCAGGTAGAGCAGCATCACGACGCAGAACTCCGCCGCCACGCCGGCCAGAGCCAGCAGCCCCACCACCGTCGCGAACGACCATTGCTGGCCCAGCGCCAGGCACAGCCACAGACCGCCGGCCGCCGCCGAGGGCAGTCCGGCCAGCACGATCGTGACGCGGGACCAGTCGCGGAAGTGCGCGAACAGGATGAGCACCACCAACCCGAGCGTCGCCGCGCCGATCGCGGCCAGCCGCAGCCGGGCGTCCTGCAGACGCAGATACTGGCCGACGAAGTCCAGCGTGTAGCCCTCTTGCCGCACACCCGCCGCGTCCAACGCCGATTGCGACCGCGCCAGGACGCCGCCGACGTCGCCGTCCGCGAGATCCAGCAGCACGTACCCGACCGGACGCGCGTTCTCGCTCTTGATCTCGCTCGGGCCGTTGACCACGGCGAAGGTGGCGAGCTGCCCCAACGCCACCGAGCCGCCGCCCGGCGTTCCCAGGCGCAACGCGGCCAGGCCTTCGATGCCGCGTCGCTGTCCCGCGTCGATGCGCAGCACGATCGGATAACGCTCGCGTGCGTCGATGACGGTGTCGATGGGCATGCCCGCCACCGGCCCGCCGAGCAGCTCGGACACCGCCGCGACGCTCAGCCCATGCAGGGCCGCCGCGGCGCGATCAATGCGCACGTCGATGAAGCGACCGCCACCGGTGCGCTCGGCGAAGACGCCGCGCACGCCCGGCACGCCGCGCAGCGCTGCCTCGGCCTGCTGCGTGAGCGCTTCGATGCGCGCCGTTTCCGGGCCCGAGATGCGCAGCGCCAGCGGCGTCTTCACGCCCGTGGACAGCATGTCGATGCGTGTGCGGATCGGGTGTCCCCAGGATCCGGTCAGGCCCGGCCACCGCAGCAGGCCGTCCAGGCGCTCCACGAGCTGCTCGCGCGTCAGCGAGGGATCTGGCCACTCGGCGCGCGGCTTGAGCTCGACGGTGGTCTCGAACATCGACAGTGGCGCCGGATCGGTCGCCGAATCACTGCGTCCGGCCTTGCCGTGCACGCGCGCGACCTCGGGCTGCTCGCGAATCACCGCGCTGGTGCGGCGCAGCAGGTCGGCGGCTTCGTCGGCCGACACGCTGGGCAGGGTCGTCGGCATGTAGAGCAGATCGCCCTCGTCCAGCGGCGGCATGAATTCGCTGCCGAGCCGCCACAGCGGCACCAGCGCGCTGAGGCTCACCAGCACCGCGACGGCGACGGTGGCGCGCGGCCGCGCCAGCGCCGCCTTCACGGCGGGACGGTACAGGCGCTTGAGGAAGCGGTTGACGGGGTTGCGATGTTCCCTGGGCAACGGGCCGCGGATGAACAGCCCCATCAGTACGGGCACCAGGCTCACCGACAAGCCGGCGGCGGCGGCCATCGCATAGGTCTTGGTGAGCGCGAGCGGCGCGAAGAGCTTGCCCTCCTGTCCCTGCAAGGAGAAGACGGGAAGGAAGGACACCGTCACCACCAGCAGCGAGAAGAACAACGCCGGGCCCACTTCCCGCGCGGCCTCGCGCACCAGCGGCCAGTGCAAGTCCGGATCTTGCGAGCCCGGACCTCGCGAGCCCGGATCGTGCGACGCGCGATTGGCTCCGCTGCGCTGCTCGAGTTTGCGGTGCAGGGTCTCGACCATCACCACGGCGGCGTCGATCATGGCGCCGATGGCGATGGCCAGGCCGCCCAGCGACATGATGTTGGCGGTGATGCCCTGACGCTCCAGCAGCGCCAGCGCGACCAGCAGGCCGACCGGCAGACTGACGATGGCTACCAGCGCCGAGCGCCAGCGCCACAGGAAGATCCCGCACACCAGCGCGACGACGAGGCCTTCCTCGGCCAGCCGCCACGTCAGCGAGCGCACCGCCGCGTCGATCAGGCGGCCGCGGTCGTAGGTCACGACGAGTTCGACGCCGCGCGGCAGGCTGGCCGTGAGCGCCGCCAGCCGCTCGCGGACCTGGCGCAAGGTGTCGGCGGCATGTCCGCCCTGGCGCATCACCACGATGCCGCCCACGGCGTCGCCGCGCCCGTCGAGGTCACCGACACCTTCGCGCGGCGACGGCCCGGTGCTCACGCGCGCCACCTGCCGCAAACGGATGGGCAGGCCGTTGGCATCGGTGCCCACGGGCGCTTCCAGCAGGTCCGGCGCCCCGCGCAGCCGCGCATCGGTGGCGATGAAGAAGCGTTGTCGCCCCATCTCGATCGCGGCGCCCCCGCCGGCGCGATTGGCGTCACGCACCCCGGCGGCGATGGCGTCCATGGTCACGCCCAGCGACTGCAGGCGCGCCGTATCGATGTCGATCTGCAGTTGGCGCGTGGCGCCGCCGAAGGTGGCGACCTCCGCCACTCCCGCCACACTCTGCAGCACCTGGCGCAGCTGCGTTTCCTGCAGCGCACGCAGGCGATCGGTGGCGATGTCGCCGTTCTTGGCGACGAGCGCATATTGGAAGATCCATCCCGTCCCTGACGCTTCGGGACCCAGCGCGGCGCGCGCATTCGTGGGCAGCCGCCCGGCGAGCTGCGCGAGACGCTCGGAGACGCGGGAGCGGGCCCAGTACGGGTCGACGTCGTCGGCGAACACCACGTACACGAACGATTCACCGAACATTGAGAACCCGCGCACGGAGGTCGCGCCGGGCACGCCCAGCAGCGAGGTGGTGAGCGGATAGGTGAGCTGGTCCTCGACGAGCCGGGGCGGCTGTCCGGGCCATTCCGCCTTCACGATCACCTGCGTGTCCGACAGGTCCGGCAGCGCGTCGAGCTTGAGGTGGGCCGTGCGCCACCCGGAAAGCACCGTCAGCACGGCAACCAGGGCCAGCACCCAGCCCTTGTGGTTGAGCGAGGCGTCGATCAGGCGATGCAGCCAGCCATCGGAGCGGGTGCCCGCGCCTGTGTCGGAATCAGTGGCCATCGTGCGCTCCCGCGCCCGCCGGAGCGGTCATTGCGGTCGACACGGCGCCGGCGCGCAGCCGCTGTCGCGCGCCCTGCAGCGAGGCCTCGGCGCCGATCAGGAACTGCCCGTTGACGACCACGCGGTCGCCGGGCTTCAGGCCAGCCCGGATCTCGATGCGCTCGCCGTTGTCCGCGCCAGACTCGACGCTGGCGGTGCGGAAACGGTCGCCGCCCTCTGCAACGAGGACAACGTCTCCGTCGCCGCCTTGGAGCACGGCGTCGCGAGGCACGGACAGCAGCGCGCGCGGCACGGCGCGCAGCTCCGCCTGGGCGAGGCTGCCCGGCGGGAAGCCGCGGCGGACCGCTGCGGTGGCCGGCAGCGCCACGCGCAGGCGCACCTGACGCGACGCGCCGTCGACCACCGCGCGATCGCGCTCCACCGCGGCGTTCACCGTCACCGAGCGGTCGACGGTCGAGCGCAGCAGCACACTTTCACGCGCGGCCATGGTGCCGAGCTGTTCAGGACTCAGAGTCAGCTCGACCGCGGCCGCACGCGGATCGGCATAGGCGATGACCGGCTGCGCGGGCATGACGTAGGCCCCTTCGCGCGCGGCGATCGCCGTGACGACGCCGTCGTGAACGGCCTGCACCGGGATGACGTCGCGCACGCGGCGTGACCGTTCCAGCTCCGCGATGACCGATTCCGCCAGATCGGAGGCGGCCAGCACCTGGCGCAGGCGATAGCGCTCGCGCGCGATGCTGGTCATCATGCTGTCGGGCTGTGTGTTGCCCACTGCGGCCATCACGCCGTTGCCGTTGATGCCGGTCAGCGCGTCGCGCCGGGTGAGGATGTCCAGGTACTCGCGCTGGCGTTGCAACAGCTCAGGCGAATACAGTTCGTAGAGCACCTGGCCTGCACGTACTGTCTCGCCGACAGCGGCGACATGCAGCCGGCGCACCCAGCCTTCGGCTTTTGGGGACACCGACACCGCGCCTCGCTCGTCGAGCAGCACCTGCGCCGGGAGTCGCAAGCCGTTGGCGAACGGCGTGACCTGGACCGTCTCCAGCACCACGCCCAGGCGTTGCTGCGTGGCCGGATCGACGCTCACCGAGGTTTCCCGGCTGTCGCGGGTTCGATCCTCACGAGCGCGGTTGTTGCCTCGTGCAGGCGGCGCCGCGTCTTCATGTTCGCGGTGCTCGTGCCCCTGGGCGTCGTCGCGACGGCGCTGCTGTCCTCCCTGGAGGTTGTGCCCGGCCTGTCCCGCAGGCTCCGCTTGCAATTCATGCCCGGCATGGTTGGCATGGTCGGCCTGATCGCCATACTCGGCATGCACGCCATGGGCCATGGGCGCGGCCGCGCCGGCGCCTTTGTGATCGGCGACCAGGTTCATGCCGCAGATCGGGCACTGACCGGGTCCGGATTGGTGGACCTCCGGATGCATCGGACAGAAGTACCCGTCCACGGCCTGCTTGATGTCGTGCGCGGATGTGCCGGATGTGCCGGAGTGGTCAGGATGGCTGGCATGGCGCGAGGGCAGCCAGCGGCCGGCGGCTGTGGCTAGGCAGCCGGCCGCGGCGATCGCCACGATGCCGACCATGACGCGCTGACGCATGGTGTTCTCCTTGTCTGCTGGAGGAAGCGCCGGCCGGCGCCGCCCGGCACGTCGCGCGATTGGCGCACGACGTGCGGGAGACGGCCGGCGGGCGCCAGGAGGCTCAGCGGACGATGATGTTGTCGCCCTTGCCGGCCTTGGGATCCGCGTCGTTGCTGAACTGCAGGATCGCGATGGCGCCGGACAGCGCCTGCTTCATCACGTGGCTGACCAGGGCGTTGGCGCCTTCGACCGGGGAGATGATGTCGAAGGCGGCGCCGTCGCCGGGCCCGACCGTGAAGCTCTGCATCCCGTGCAGGACGTTCTTCGGATTGCCGCTCGGGTAGACGCGGTCCCAGATGCCCGCGATCGGGTGGAACGACGAGAACTCGTTGACGCCGGCGTTCACGAAGTGGATGCGCACGCGCTCGCCCGGCTTGGCCTGCAGGACGCGGGTGGCGGCCGGATCATGCACGGGGTCGTACTTGAAGATGCCGCCGTTGAACATGGTGTTGGTCCACTTGCCGGCCATCATCTCGGCTTGGTTGTCCGGGTTCGGGTAGAGCTCGGACTGCACCAGCACATACTCGCGATCGGCCTTGGGGAAGGCCTTCTCGTCCTTCGGGTCCACGATGATCACGCCGTACATGCCGCGCGCGATGTGCTGGATCATCGGATCCGAGCCGCAGTGATAGAAGAAGGTGCCCGGCGAGGTTGCGGGGAAGGTGAACTTCTTGGACTCACCCGGCTTGATCGAGTCGAACTCCTTGACCACGTCCACGCGCGCGGCGTGGAAGTCGGTCGAGTGCGAGTTCTTGCTGGTCTTGTCGTTGATCAGCGTGAACTCGACGATGTCGCCTTCGGTGACGCGCACGATCGGGCCGGGGACCTGGCCGTCATAGGTCCAAGCGCGGTACATCGTGCCCTTGTTGTCGATGGGCAGCTCGACTTCCTTGGCGGTCAAGGTGACCTTGACGGTCTTGGCCTGCACGGCGCCGGCAGCCAGCATCGACAGCGTGAGCACGCTCAGCGCGGCCAGCGTGTTCATGGCGGAGATGGTCTTCTTCAAGGGGTTTCCTTTCTTGGTTTTCGTCATTGGAGACTTCGTTGCGGGACTTGGTTGCGGGAATTCGTTTCTGGATTCGTCTCGGGACTTGGTCACCGGACTTCGTTGGGGGAAGTGATCACTTGGCGGTGGTCTTGCTGACGATGCGGAGGTAGGCCACCATTTCCTGGATCTCCTCGTCGTTCATGACGCTGTCCCACTTGGGCATCAGCACGGACTTGCCCACGGCCAGGCCGCCGCCCTTGATGGCCTTGAACAGCAGTTCGTCGGGCGTGTCGCCCATGCCCTTGGTGTCGGTGTGATCGCGCGGCTTGACCGCCATGTCGCGGCTGTTGATGCCGTTGCCGTCACGGTTCACGCCGTGGCACTGCACGCAGTACAGGTTGTAGTTGCGCACCGCGCGCTCGGGCGCGTCGGCGGCGCGGGCCGGCATGGCCCAGGCGGCCGCGGTCAACGCCACGATCGCACCGAGCGCATTCATGAGGCGCGCGGCGGTGACGGCGGCATCGGTGGCAGCGGCGCTTGGAAGGCGCTTCATGGGGTCGCTCCCTTCTGCTTGAGCGTGGTGAGATAACCGGTGAGCTTCTGTACGTCCGCGTCGTTGAGATCGAGCTTGGGCATCCACACGTGCGGATCGAATTTCTGCGGGTTGCGGATGTACTCGACCATGAAGTCGGGCTGCAGCCGGTCGCCGGCGCTCTGGAGCTCCGGGCCGGACTGGCCGCCCGCCCCCGGCTTGGCCGAGTGGCAGGACGCGCAGCCGCGCAGCTTGTTGAACAGCAGCGCCGACATCGAGGCGTTGACCGGCTCGCCCTTGAAGGCGCCCTTGGTGACGAGGCTGTCGTCACGCAGCGCCATCAGCGCGTCGGCCGCGGCGGCCGCATCCTCGGCGCTGAGCTTCGGATGCGCGGCCACCTTGGCCGGGTCGACGACGTCCGCGGAGCCGGCCTCGCCAGGCTTGACGGCGTGGAAGTACATCGCGCCGCCGGTGCGCAGCACCGTGGGGTTCTGCAGCCAGCCGACGAGCCAGTCGCGGTTGAACTTGACGCCGGCGTAGTACAGGTCCGGCCCCTTGCGCTCGAGCAGCCGCTCCTTCGTGAAGGACGCCGGCTTGCTTACCGCGTGGCAGGCGATGCACTGGCTCTTGAGCAGCTCGGCGCCGTTGGCCGCGAAGGCCGGCGACGCCGCGGCGCCCAGCGCGGCGATCGCCGCCGTCGCCAGCACCGCCGCCAGGGCTCGGCCCAGCTTCCGCGTGGGGTTCTCGTGGGGAGTCATTGCGGCGCTCCTCATTGCACGGCCCGACCCTTGAAGGTGTCGTTGGTGTAGACGCCGGGGCCCTTCTTCAGCGAATCCTGGTAATAGAAATTTGGCTTGGGCTCACGCTTGTTCCAGGGATAGAAGGCGTCGTTGCTCTTGATCTCCGTGTACTCGATGACCGTCATCAGGCCGCCATGCGGCCGGTCGCCGTTCATCGTGTGGCTGTCCACGTGGTCGTGCACCATCCAGCGGCCGGGGTTGTCGGCCTCGAAGATCAGGTCGTAGCGCTCGCCTGGGCCGATCAGCACGGTGTCGGCGGTGATCGGTGCGGGAAGCGGGAAACCGTCCTTGAACGCGATCTTGAAGGCGTGGCCGTGGATATGGATCGAATGCACCAGATCGCCCGCGCCGATCAGCCGGATGCGCACGACGTCACCCTTGGTGATGCGCAGTGGCTCGGTATCGGGATAGGCCCGGCCGTTGATGGTGAAGTAGTCGAACTTGTCGCCAGGCAGGCCGCCGAAGCCGGGCTTGTCGGCCCACTTCGAATCCCAGTCGGACAACATCATGATGAAGTCCTTGGTGACTCGCTTCTCCAGTGCCGTCGGCTTTTTGGGCCGCACGATGAAGGGACCCCACATGCCGCGCAGCGCGACGTGCTCGTTCACGTTGACATGGCAGTGGTACCACATCGTTCCCGAGGGCTCCGCCTTGAACTTGTAGGTGAAGCTGTCGCCCGGCTTGATGCCTTCTTGCGTCACGTCGGGTACACCGTCCATCTGCCAAGTGCCGCGCTGCAGCATGCCGTGCCAGTGGATCGTGTGCGGCAGCGCGGTCAGGTTGTTGACCTTGACCTCGATGTCGTCACCCTCGTCGACGTAGAACAGGGGCCCCGGCACCTGTCCAGCGAAGGCGAAGGTGTGGAACTGCTGCTTCTCCACGAGTGTGATGCGCGTGTCCTCGATGTTCATCTCGAAGTCGCGCTTCGCGGCCCAGGCTGATCCGCTAGACAGCGCCGTCAGGCTCGCCGTCGTCACGGCCAAAGCGAGCCACGAGCCTCGCCTCAGCCACCCATTCATCACCATGCTCATTCAGACCTCCTGCCCCGGCGATCGGGGCTTGTTTGCACTTGTCAGGCCGCAAAGATACATCCAACACGAATCTTTAATCAAGCTTTCATTGCTGACCTGTTTGACGACAAGGCCATGGATCGCGCAAACGCCACAGCGCTCTATCATCTATTTCACGTGAATCTAATTGTGATAGACATGACCAGCCAGCTTTCGCCGATCGCCCGCGCCACCGCGCTCTTCCTGTCCATGACCGCCGTCGCGGGGTCAGTCCTTGCAGTGCAAGCTTCCGTGCCGCCGGGGAACGGAGAGGCCGATGTCAGCGCCGACGCCAAGGCCGGGGCTGAAGTCAAGGTCCAAGGCGGTGGCGACGGTGGCACGCGTTCGCTCGATCGCGTGCAGGTCTCCGGCACGCGCGACCGCCTCCTGCTCCAGTCGCCAAACCACAGCGGCAGCCGGCTGGGCCTCACGGCCCGGGAGACACCGGCCACTGTGCAGACGATCAGCCAGGAGGACATGCAGCTGCGCGGTCTGAGGACCGCCCGCGAGACCTTTGCGGACATTCCGGGCGCGATCTCCGGGAACAACCCGGGCAACCCTGCCGCGGTGATGATGCGGGGCTTCTCCGGCAACGCCGTGTCCATCCTCCAGGACGGCGTGCGCGTGTCCACGTCGACGGTGGTGCAGCGCGACACCAACACTTGGCACTTCGACCGCATCGAGGTCATCAAGGGCCCGGCGTCAGTGCTGTACGGCGAGGGCGCGCTCGCGGGTGCCATCAACAAGGTGACCCGCCAGCCGGTGCTGGACGGCAACCAGTACGACGCGATGCTGAGCGTCGGCAGCTTCAACACCCGCATGGCCGCGGGTGGCGCCAATCTGCAGTTGTCCGACAGCGTCGCGGTGCGCGTGGACGCGAGCCAGCTCGATTCGGATAGCCTTTACGACGTCGACGACAACAAGACCCGCTCGCGCGGGCTGACCGCCAGTGCGCTGTTCAAGCCGGACGCGCGGCTATCGGTGCTGGTCGCCGTGGAACGCTACGAGGACCGCTACGACAGCACCTACCAGGGCGTGCCACTGGTGCCGATCGCCTTTGCGCGGCAACCGAGCGGCGCGGTGAGCGGCACCGGCGGCCTGGTCGTCGACAAGGCGCTTCGGCATCGCAACTACAACCCGGCGGGGTCCTACTCGAACGCGGACGAGACGACAGTGCGATCGCACATCGCATGGAGGCCGGGCGACGGCTGGTCGTGGAACACAGATCTGACCGCGTATCGCGCGGACCGTGCGTACCTGCTCAGCGACACGCAGACCTTCGTCGCGCCGACGAGCGCCTTCCCCAACGGCAGCTTCGCGCGCACGACGCAGCGCTTCTATCACGACCACGAGTTCTGGAACGTGCGCACTGCCGTCGCACGCGACTCGCGCCCAGCCTGGCTCGGCGGACTGCGCAACCGCTTCACCGCCGGCGTCGAAGTCAACCACACCGACTTCGCCAGCCTGCGCCAAAGCGCGCCGGTCGGCGCGATCGGCGCGGTCGATCCGTATGCGCCGTCGGTCGGCACAATCCCCAGCAACAACAGTGCGTACACCGCGGGCAACGTCAACTTCGATTCAGACCTGACGACCTCCTCCTGGTTCGTCGAGGACGCGCTGAACCTGTCGTCGCGCTGGCTGCTCGTTGCCGGGCTGCGCGAGGACCGTATCGACCTCAAGCGCAGCGTCACCAATTTCAACGCAACGCCCAACACCGCCCATACCGCGAATCCGCGCTATCGCCCCATGTCCTGGCGCCTGGGCACGACTTACGACTGGAGTGCCGACACCACGCTCTACGCGCAGTTCACGTCGGCCGCCGTGCCCGTGTCGTCGATGCTGCTGCAATCAATTGTCAACACGAGCTTCAAGCTGACGAAGGGCCGCTCCGCGGAGATCGGCTTCAAGAGCACGCTGTTCGATCGACGACTCACACTGACCGGGGCCGCCTACGTCATCCGCCAGGACGACATCCTGACGCGCGATCCGATGAATCCATCGCAGACTGTGCAAGGCGGTCGGCAGTCCTCGCGGGGCATCGAGCTCAACGCGGCCGCCGCGCTGACGCCGACGTTGACGGCGGGCGCGGCACTGGGCGTCGTCGACGCGACGTACGACCAGCTCGTCGAGGCTGGCGGCGCGAACCGCTCCGGCAACCGTCCGATCAACACGCCGGTCACGACTGCCAGCGCCTACACGGCCTATGCGATCCCGGGCACGGCGTTCACCATCAGCGGTTTCGTGCACCGCGTCTCGGGCTTTTACACCGACGCCGCCAACACGATCCGCGTCGACGCGCGCACGACGCTCGACGCGGCGCTCGCGTGGCGCTTCAACAAGGGCAGCACGCTGACCCTGCGCGGACGCAACCTCACCGACGCGGTCTACGGCGAGTACTCCGGCTACAGCACCAACAACGTCTACCTCGGCGCACCGCGCAGCGTGGAGCTGTCGCTGCTGACGCGCTTCTGATCGGGGTCCGCCATGACTCCGATCCGCACCGTCGTCCGGCAACTGCACCTCTGGCTCGGCCTGTCGCTTGGCGCGCTGTTCGCGCTGCTGGGCGCGACCGGATCAGTGCTCGTCTTCTACGAGGACATCGACGCGCTGCTCCATCCGGAGATCCGCATCGTGAGCGACACGCCCGCCCCTGGCTGGGACTCGCCGGTGTGGGACCGGGCGCTGGCCACGCTCCGCGCGCGCTGGCCGGAGCGCGACGGATCATGGCGCTTCGAGCTCACCGACCGAACCGGGCCGATTCCCGTGCGCTACCAATCCTCCGGCGAGGGACATCACGGCCATCGTGTCATGGTGTGGCTGTCGCCGGACGGGCGCCAGGTGTTGCGCGAAGCCGACTGGGGCGCCTACGCGATGACCTGGATCTACAACCTCCACATGGACTTGCTGCAACATGCGCCCGGTCGCGCGGTGGTGGGATGGAGTGGTGTCGCCACGCTCGTACTGCTGCTGTCGGGGTTGTGGGCCTGGTGGCCCAAGGGCAGCTGGCGCAAGGCGCTCCAATACAAGGGCGACGCCGCGGCGTCGCGACGGCTGCGCGATCTCCACAAGCTCGCCGGCCTGGCTTCCCTGCCCTTGCTGCTCATGCTTGCGGGCACCGGCGCGATGATGTCGCTGCCCAAGCAAAGCGATGCGCTGCTCGGCCACACGCTGGGACCGGTGACCCGAGCGAAAACGCCCGTATCGCCGTCAAAGTCGGCGTCAACCTCCTCCACCTCCACCTCCACCTCGACTTCGGCATCAGCCCCGTCGTCGCACAGACCGCAAGAGGCGCGCAGCTCGCGCATCAACGTGGCGCAAGCGCTGGCGACCGCGCAATCTGCCATGCCGCAAGGCCGGATCGTGTGGTTCGAGATGCCCGGCGCCGGTCCGGGCGTGTTCTTCACTCGCGTGCGGCAGCCCGGCGATCCGAGCCGGCGCTTCCCGCAGAGCTACGTCTACGTCGATCCCGTCAGCGGCGAGCTGCTGGGCTCGCACGACCGCGCAGGTCTGGGCACCTCCGACAAGGTCAACAACTGGCTGCACCCGCTGCACGACGGCTCCAGCGGCGGCCTGTGGCTGCGAATCCCGCTGGTATTCGTCGGGCTGGCCCCGCTGGCGCTGTTCGTGACCGGTCTGATGCGTTGGCGCCTGCTGCGACGTAGCCGCGCCACGCCCGCACGCACGAAGCGTCCGCCGTTGCAGATCGCTTGAGCCACGAGTTGCGTGAGCAAGGAGACGCTTCAAAACCGGCATGCGGTCTCGGCGGCGCCGCATGCGCACTTGGCGCTTTCGTTTGCCACCCTCGCCGTGGTGGTCGCCACCGCGATGATGCGCAGCGCTTCCCACCCAACCGCCGCCCCGATCCCTCTATCCCTCTATCCCTCTATCCCTCTATCCCTCTATCCCTCTATCCCTCTATCCCTCTATCCCTCTATCCCTCTATCCCTCTATCCCCAATCTCCAATCCCCAATTCCCAATCTCCAAAAACCACCCTTGGGCGACATGCTGGAGGTACGTCAACCATCTGCACGACAAGCCTCCGCAAAAAAGGCATAACGGCTGGCGCCTCATGGTCGCGGCGCGCGCGGTGGATGTCCTGGCGCCTGGGCTGGTCCCGCGATGCCAGCTGAACGACGCATCGCCGCCGCTGTAACGCGAGCGGTTCGCGGAACGACATGACAACAGAGGCCTTCTTTCGAAGGCTCCCTCCAGGAGATGCTGCGATGACTTCCCTTCCCGCCCTTCCCGCCCTTCCCGTCCTTCCGTCCGCCGCCGCCTTGACGATCGCCTTCGGTGGCCTGGCCGCCGCGCCCGCCGTCAACGCCGCCGTCAATTCCGCCAATGCCGACGTCAAAGCCAACGTCGATGCCAATGTCAATGCAGCCGACGCTGCCAGTGCCTCGTCGACGCCACCTGCCACCGGTCCGGCAACCAATCCGGCCGATCTCATCGCCGCGCTCAACGGCACCTTCGGCAAGCATCCCGGCATGCGGGCATCGCACGCCAAGGGCTTCTGCGCGACAGGGGATTTCGAGCCCAGCCGCACGGCGCGCGGACTGACGCGGTCGGCGCTCTATCGCGAATCCCGGGTCGCCGCGACCTTGCGCTTCTCGATCGCCGGCGGCAATCCCAAGGTATCCGACAAGAGCCGCACCGTTCGCGGTCTGTCGATCCACCTTCAAGGAGAGCACGAACGACACGATCTGGTGCTGATCTCGGAGCCGGTGTTTTTCGCCGCCTCGCTGGAGTCCTTCGTGGAGTTCCTGCGCGCGCGCGTCGCCGACCCGACCACGGGCAAACCGGACCCGGCCCGCATCAAGGCCTATGAGGCGAAGTACCCGGACGGCGCGCGCCAGCCCGCGCTGCTGGCCTCGCATCCCGCGCCGGCGTCGTATGCGACCACGGCCTACCACTCCACCCATGCCTTCGCGTTCAAGACCGCCGCGATGACCACGTGGGCGCGCATCGTCGCGGTCCCAGCGGCGGGCACGCGCCACCTGGCGGCCAACGAGGAAGCCGCGCTGCCCGACCTGTTCCTGGAAGCGGAAGCGGCCTCGCGGCTGGCGCGCGGGCCGATCGACTTCACCCTCTTCGCGCAACCGGCCGCGCCGGGCGACTCGCTCGTCGACCCCTCGCAGCCCTGGTCAGCGCAAGGCCCGGCGCCCATTGAGCTCGGCCGGCTGCGCGTGCGCCGACTGGCCGAGGTCGAGACCTGCGACAAATCGATGTTCATTCCCACCGTGCTGCCCGAAGGCATCGAGGCAGGGGACGATCCGATCCTGCAGGCGCGGGGCGCCGCTTACGGTGTGTCGATGGGCCAGCGCCTGCAGCGATGAAGGTTCTCGCATCCCCCTCGCCCGGAGCACCGCAGCAGACCCTGTCCCTGCGGGATCTGCTGGAGCAGCAGCCCTTCCTGTTTCGCCTGGCGCGTTTGCAGCTCGATGACGAGCATGAAGCGCAGGACGTGGTGCAGGAAACGTTGATCGCCGCGGCCGACGGCCTGGCCGGCTTTTCCGGGACCGTCGCGCTGCGCGCCTGGCTCACCGGCATATTGCGACACAAGGTCGTCGACCTCATCCGGCAACGCCGGCGCCACCGTGCTTTGCTGGATGAACTCGGGAGGGCGAAGGGGCTGGACGACTTTCCCCGGCGCCTGGCCGAAGAGGGTGACGCGGAGATCGACGGCATGTTCACCGATGCGGGAGACTGGCGTGCGGAGACGTTTTGCGCGGCGAGTTGCCCGCACGGCCAGATGGAGCGACGTCAGCAGCTGGACCTGCTCGAGCTGTGTCTGCATCTGCTGCCGCCGTCGATGGGGCGCATCTTCCTGATGCGCGAGTATCTTGGCTTGGAGCCCGATGAGATCGCCTCTGAGGTTGCCCTGAAGCCAGGTCATGTTCGGGTGCTTGTCCACCGCGCGCGCCTGAAATTGCGCGCCTGCCTGGTCCAGTCCTGGGGAGAAATACGATGAACGACGTCCGATGCCGCGACGCGGCGACGCTCGCGTGCGATGCGCGCGATCGCGCCCTCGATGCCACGGAGCAAGAGGACCTGGGGCGGCACCTTGCGCAATGCGCGTATTGCCGGATTGCCTCGCAGCAGTTCCGCGAACTTTACGATCAACTCGACGAGCTGCTGGCCTGTCCCGCACCGCGGACCATTTCACCCCTGCCTTGACGTTGGCAGGTCTGCAAAGACCGCCTGGAGGACGGGGCGGTCCTTGTGCGAGGTATCGCGAGGTATCGGCTGCGGCACACTGTGCGGCCGGTCCTGCAACGATCAGAGTCGTTGCAGGATCGGTCCTGAGAACGTTCAAAGGCGTTCCATTTTTTTCTGGAGACGCCCGCCGAGGAGACCTGCAGGAACTATCGCTTCTCGGAATCAGGCCTTGGCTCTTGGCTTCATGCGAAAGCTCACGCCCATCCGATTGATCGCGTTCATCGCGGCGATCGTCAACGTCAGGTCGACGAGATCCTTTTCTCCAAACGCGGCGAGTGCCGCGGCATAGGCTTCATCGGACGCATGCGTCTCGCTCACGCGGGTGACTTCCTCCGCCCAGGCCAATGCTGCACGTTCCTGATCACTGAACAGGTATTGGGCCTCATGCCACACAGGCACGAGAACCACTTTCTCGACCGACATGCCTTCTTCGATCAGGTCGCGCGTGTGGATATCGATGCAGTGCGCACATCCATTGATCTGCGACACCCTCAGGAAGACGAGGTGCGTCAGCGAGCTTGGAATGGCAGTGCCGGTGGTGACGAAGTGGTGCAGCCCACCGATGGCTTTCGCTCCTTCGGGGGATACCTGGAACCATGCAGCGCGAGACATAGGTAACGTTCCTTCAGTGTGAGGGGTTGATAGGGCTGGCTATTGCAGCTCTCACCAACAAGACGTTTGACTCGATAGCGCTGTGACAGGCGTCCCAGTTTTTTTGGCCGCTTTTGAACTTTGGCGCCGCAAGACCGCTGAGTTCCGGCCGGCCCGGTCAGCGCAACCCTTGCTGCTTGAGTCTCAGCAACTTTTCAGGATTGCGCTGGATTCGCACGCGGGAGATGAGCCCCGCCTTGAACTCAAATGTCTGAACAGAGTCCAGTTCATTCCCGAAGTGACGCACCAATGCCCATTCGCCATTCAGCCGGACAAGTTCAAGACGCTGAAGGGGGCCATGACGCAGATGATTTGCCAGATACAGCTGGGCGATGCGTCGGCTGCCCAGCAGAGGTTTTGCAAGGTTCGGAACCACGTTGCCGAAGTCTCCCGACAGCTCGGCCTCTTGCGCGAGAAGTGCATGGATCTCCGAAAGGCGACCGTTTGAGATGGCCTCGACCAAGCGTTGCAGCAGTTCAAGCTGCTCCGCAGGACGTGAGGGCGACGGCGGGTTGTCGATCGTCGCGCCGGCCTTCAAGAGCCGTTGCTTGGCGCGGTGGACGATCTGTCGCGTCAACGTTTCGCTCTTGCCGATCGCTGCGGCAACGCGGGGGTAGTCGACTTCGAATACTTCCCGAAGCAAAAAGGCGGCGCGCGCCTCAGGTGTGAGGCAATCCAGGAGCACGAGAAAGGCGATTGAGACGTCGTCCGCTAGCTCGCGGGCTTGCTCTGGCGTGGTCGGCTCTTCAACGAGCCAGGGTTGCGGGAACCACATGCCGGGGTACGCCTGGCGCCGAATCTTGGCTGCGCGGAGCCGATCGATGGCCATCCGGGTGGCGACGGCGACCAACCATGCCTCTGAGTTGACGATCTCCGCTTCGGTCTTGAGGGTTTGCTCGTGCCAGCGCAGCCACACATCCTGCACCAGATCTTCCGCCTCATCGACGGAGGCGAGCATTCGATAGCCGATGGCCATCAGTCTTGGACGAACGGCTTGAAAAGGCTCGTCAAACGGTCCGCCAAGCGATCCGCCAAGCGGTCCCTTGGAAGCTTGGTGCATGGTGCCGAAGTTTAAGTGTCGATTTCTGGCCATCGATCGATGTCTTGGCGCACCGCCAGGCCCGAGGTGAGCGGCTGCGGCGCTGCGGAGACTGAGGAAACGGATGAGACTGCTGGGTACCAGCCGTCGGCTCTTCGACACAGTGTGTACGGGTGCTTCGCCGACGCGTGCGCAGCGCCGTGTATGCACTGCGCCTGCGGCCCAAGCTGCTTGTCGCATCAACGCGCGAGTCCGGGATGCAACTCAACCTGTTGCGTGAGCCTTCAAGAAGGCGTTCACGGCCAACTGGACCCAGGCATCGCATTGGACCTCCGACACCCGTGATGCCGGGTGCGTCACACACTCCATCTGCGCTTCGCCTCGCAGCATGCCGACGAACAGCCCCGCGGCCGCGTCCACTCCGACGCCCTGCAGATCGATCTCGCCATGCGCCGCCGCAAGCGTGAGCAGCTTGGCGACGGCCCGGTTCATGAGCTGAGGGCCACGGACAAAGAAGTGCCTGGCCAACTGGGGAAACCTGGGCGCCTCCGCGACGACCACGCGAAACAGCGCCAATCCCGCGACTGAAAGAACGATGTCCAGGTAGGCCCGTCCCAGCGCGGACAGCGTACTTCGCAGATCCCCGGACACAGGCTCGATCTCAAGTACGGCCCGCTCCAGGCGGCCGCACTGACGCTCGATGACCGCGAAGAAAAGTGCCTCCTTGCTCGCAAAACGCGCGTAGAGCGTGGCCTTCGACACGCCCGCCTCGCGCTGAATCATGTCGGTTGTCGAAGCACTGAAGCCATGCTCCATGAAGACCTTGGAGGCGGCTTCGAGGATGACGAGTTCTTTATCGCTGCTGCTCATGCGTGCCACCTCCGCGAACGCTTCAAAAATGAATGAACCGAAGGGTACACCCAAGCGAAAACCCGTGCTGCATCGGGTGGTGTCAATGATTTCTTGACCCTCCTTGCCTCAAGGGATAAAGGGTTAACACCAATTTCCACGCCAAGTTGCAATTACAGTACCGATCGGTTCATCACATTGGAGGCGTGCCCAAGGCGCGGCCCGCATGACCCTCGCGTATCACACCGTCCCGCGTCGCGCCGCGCTCGCATTGGCCGCCACGGCGTTTGTCCTGAGCGCGTGCGCCGGGCTTCCGGCAGACGTCTCGCCGCCATCCCCCAGCGTGGCAGCGATCGCTCCGTCGGATCTAGTCAGGTCATCTGGCGCGTTTGTCGACGAGAACGTGCCCGCCAGGTGGTGGGAACTGTTCGGCGACCCGATCCTGGCAGCGCTCGTGGCGCAGGCCCGGCACGCCAACCTTGACCTGGAGGTGGCGGGCATGCGTGTCGAAGAGGCGCGAGCGCGATTGGGACTCGCAGACGCCGCGCTGCGCCCGTCGCTCGCAGGGGCCGCGAGCTTCACCCGCTCGGGACTCAGCGAAAACTCGCCCTTGGTGAAGCTCGGCGCTTCTCCCACACCGATTGACACGTGGAACCTGGGCCTGCAAGCGGGCTGGGAGATCGACCTGTGGGGGCGCCTGAAGTCGCTCAGCACCGCTGCCAACGCGCGCTTGCAGGCCGCCGCGTACGAGCGCGAAGCGGCCTATGTCTCCATCTCCGCCGAGGCGGCGCGCACCTACCTCGTGCTCCGAGGCGTTCAGGCGCAGGAGCGCATCTGGACAAGCAATCGCGCGATCTCGGGCGAGCTCGTGCGCATGGCCGAGAGCCGCCAACGCAACGGCGTGGCGACGCGGTTTGACGGCGCCGCGGCGCGGGCCGATCTGGCCACCATCGACGCCAAGTTGCGCCAGCTGCAGCACCAGCGCGATGTGCTGCTCAATGCCCTGGCGTTTTTGCTGGCCAGGTCTCCCCACGAGCTCGATGTGCAGTTGTCCTACCCCGGTTCGCTCCCATCTCCAGCACGTCTTCCTGTCGGTGTGCTGTCCGACGTCGCGCGGCGACGGCCCGACATCCTCCAGGCAGAAGCGCAACTGCGCGCGGCCTTGTCGGACACCCAGGCCGCCAGGGCGGACTTCTACCCGCGCATCCAGCTCACGGGGAATCTGGGCGTCGCCGGTTTTGAAGCTTCAAACCTGAGTCATTGGGGTTCGAGGGAGTTTTCGGTGGGGCCCAAGATCTACCTGCCGATCTTTGACGGCGGTCGCCTCAAGTCCAATCTCGAACTCAGTCAGGTCCATCACCGACTCGCCGCGACCCACTACCGACGCAGCGTGCTTCGAGCCTGGCACGAGGTTGACGACGCGATGGGCGCGCTTGAGAGCGAGCGCGAGCGACTCGATCTCCTGGCGTCCGCGGTCGAGCAAAACCGAGTGGCCCTGCAGGTCTCACGACGCGGATACCAACAAGGCAGCGCGGACTTCACCACAGTCCTTCTTGCCAACCGGGCCTTGCTCGCCAGCGAGGCCGAGCTCGCCAACGGTCAGACGTCCTCTGCCCTGGCAATCGTGGTGCTGTACCGTGCGCTCGGCGGTGGGTGGAGTGAGGAGTTTGCGCAGGCGCAGCCCGGCTCGGGGGCAAACCCATGAACAATCCCATGCGCCGCCTCGCACCGCCGCTCGTCGCCGCGACCTTGTCCACGCCGACAGATTCCGCGTCCACGTCCACGTCCGGGTCCACGCCCGCCGCCTCGGCCGCGGCCACGTCGGTCGCGAGCCATATAGGTGCTCGATCTGTTGCTGCTGTTGGCGCCGCTGGAGCCTCTGGCGCCGCTGTAGCCGCCGGTGCTGCAGGAGGCGGTGCGGCACCAGCGTTTGACTTTCGGCTGGCCGTGGGCCTGCTGGGCGTGTTGATCGCTGCGATCATCGCCGGCCTGAGCAATCGCATGCCGGCCCTGGTGATCGCCGATCTCCAAGGGGCCCAGGGATTCTCGTCGGACGATGCGTCCTGGTTGACGTCCGCCTACGCGGCTGGCGAACTTGCCGCAATGCCCTTCGCAGGCTGGTTCGCCGTGACGTTCTCGCTTCGCCGCTTCCACCTGGCGATGCTGGGCTCGTCCCTGGTGCTGGCCGCGATCATTCCCTCGATTCAAAGCCTTGAGCTCATGGTCGCGCTGCGCGTGATCCACGGGCTTGTCTCCGGTGCCATGATTCCACTGCTGATGATGGCAGCACTGCGGTTCCTGCCACTGAGCATACGTCTGCACGGCCTGGCCTTGTACGCCCTGACTGCCACGTTCGCCCCGAATGTGGCCCTGTGGTTCGCAGCGCAGTGCGTGGACGCCCTGACGGACTGGCGCTGGGTGTTTTGGGCGATGTTGCCACTTGGCGCGGTGTCGATGGCCCTCGTTGCCTACGGCGTGCCCAAGTCTGCGGCCAATCTCTCGCGGATGCGGGGCGCGGACTGGATGGGCATGGCGCTGGGCATGCCCGGCCTGGCGCTGCTGGTCATCGGGATCGACCAGGGCGTCCGACTGGACTGGCTGAATTCGCCCATCGTGAGCGCGGCCCTGTTTGCCGGCGCCTCGCTCACCGCGCTCTTTTTGCTGAGCGAATGGTTCCACCCGCAGCCCTTCATGCAGCTGCAGTTGCTGGGACGACGCAACCTCGGTCTGGGCTTTAGCGTCTTCTTTGTGCTGCTGATGGTGATGACCACCTCCGTCGGCTTTCCCGCCAATGCGCTGGGACAGCAGCACGGCTTCAGACTGGAGCAGACCGCCTCCCTCGGTCTGGTGGTGGCGCTGCCACAGCTCGTCCTGGGCCCCCTCGTCGCGCTGCTGCTGTACCAGCGCTGGGTTGATGCGCGGTACGTCTTCGCCACAGGGTTGCTCGTGATCGCCCTGGCCTGCTGGAATGCCTCAGGCTTCACGAGCTTGTGGATCGTCAAGGAGTTCTTGCCAACCCAGAGCCTCTTCGCGCTGGGCCAGCCGATGGCGGTCGTGTCCTTGCTCTTCCTGGCAACCAGCGTTGTGAAGCCTCCCGAGGGCCCGTCGGTCTCCGGTCTCGTGAACACCTTGCGAGCATTGGGATCGGGCTGCGGAGCCGCCCTGATCGGCGAACTGCTGGCCCTTCGCCAGCGCTTTCACAGCGACATGCTGCTTGACGCGGCCGGTTCGCTTCAGCCCGGCACGACGAGTGCAATGCGCCCGACCGAGCTGGCGGCCATCGTGGCCCAACAAGCTGGCGTACTCGCTGCAGCGGATGTCTATCGAGTCTTTGCGGTCATGGCCCTTCTCCTCATTCCGGTGGTCCTTCGCCTGAACCATATTCCCGCGCCGTCGGCTCCTCACCCGGACCGCCCGGATCCCCAACCCGCGACGTCGACGCTGCGTTGACAGCGAACTGAGAACATCATGGACAACACAAAACTTTGGAAAAAACATGCCTTCAAGCTGGCAGTGTCGGCGTCGGCTGCCGTCATTGCGCTTGGATCCCTGTGGATCTTGAACCGACCCGAGTCCGGTGCCGCTCGCCAGGCCACTGACGACGCCTACGTCCGGGCGGACTTCACCGCGATCGCGCCGCAGATCTCCGGTGCGGTCGCGCGCGTGGCGGTCGCCGACCACCAAAGGGTCAGGGCCGGCGAGCTGCTGGTGCAGATCGACGATCGGGATCTGCGCATCGGCGTGCAAGACGCCCAGGCCAAGCTCGCCAGTGCCAGCGCCACCGTCACAGCGCTCAGGGCACAGATTGGAAGGCAGCAAAACCTGATCTCGCAGACCAAGGCTGCCATCTCCGCCGACGATGCCAGCCTCAAGTTGGCCGAGCGCAACCAGGAGCGCTTCACCAATCTCGCCGAGGACGGTTCTGGGACGCTGCAAGCCCAGCAGCAAGCCGAGGCGCAAGTGCAGATCCAGCGCGCCGCGCGCGAGCGCGACATTGCCGCGCATGCTGCGAGTGCACAGCAGCAACTCATCATCACCGCAGAGCTCGAGAAAGCCAAAGCGGAGGTGGCTGCCGCCACGGCCAAGGTGGCGGATGCCGAACTCAAACTCAGTTATGCGCGCATCGTCGCGCCCACGGACGGAGTGGTCGATCGACGCAGCGCGCGCGTGGGTGGCTACGTTCGCACAGGCGAAGCGCTGCTGACGCTGGTGCCGCTGCAAGCGCTGTACATCGAGGCCAACTTCCGAGAAACGCAGCTGGCTTACATGACGCCGGGACAGCCCGTCGTCGTGACAGTGGATGCATTGCCCAACTTGGTGCTCCGAGGCCATGTGGACAGTCTCGCGCCGGCCAGCGGCGTGAGCTTCTCGCCCGTCCCCCCGCATAACGCCACCGGCAACTTCACGAAGATCGTGCAGCGCCTTCCGGTACGGATCGCCCTGACGCCAGGGCAGCCCGGCGTTGATCGGCTGCGTGTGGGCATGTCGGTGCGGACGAAGATCGAGACCCACTCCCAGAACGGGTCGGCGCTTGCCGCGGCACCAGCCATGACGAGTCGATGAACCGAAATGCGCAACACGCCGCATGGGCATAAACGTCGCGACACTTCGCTGCTCATCCACCGCGGCGAACGCGATGCTCAGGGCTCGTGTGCGGCGTTCCCGAGGTAGCGCGCCCACCACGCGGTTCGCGCGTAGGCCGTGGGCCCGGGGACTCGCAACTCGACCAGCGTTCCGGATTCCTCATGCCGACAGACGTCCAGTGTCGCCTTGAGCTGCGCAGCCCGCTCCTTCATCCCCACCAAGCCGTAATGATCAGGCGGCGGAGAGGCCAGAACGGATGGATCGATCCCCACGCCGTCGTCTCGAACGCGTAGGATCACCTCGGAGTCGAAGACGACATCGACCAGCAGGTGCTTGGCCTGCGCGTGACGTCCCACGTTAGCCAAGGCCTCCTGCAAGACGCCGCAGAGTTCGGACACCACTATGCGCTTGAGGGGCCGCTCCTGGCCGTGAACCTGCAGGTCCACATCAAGCTCGGCGGGCAGGTTCGCGTGATTCACGCACTCGCGCACGGCCGCCACGAGGCTGTCACCTTGCCCATCGGCACGCAGGCTCCGGACCCGGTTGCGCCCTTCGGTGACCACCTCGTTGGCGCGGTCCACAGCGTCCTTGAGCACCGCGGCCAGGGTGGCCCTGTCGGGCGGCTGCTCGGCCAAGGCCTGAAGCTTCATGATGAGGCCGTAGTTGCTTTGCAGCAGCGTGTCGTGCAAATCGCGGGCAATGCGCTCACGTTCGCGCAGCCGAGCCATCACGTGGCTGGCAACGCGCGCCTCGATCTGGCGGATCCGCAGTCGATAGACCGCCCAGAGGACACCCAGGCCAATCAGGATGCACAGTCCGGTAAACCAGCGAGACTGCACAAAGGTCGGCGGAATTTCGATCTCCACACCGGCACCTTCCTGATTCCAGATGCCATCCTCATTGGCCGCAATCACTGCGAAACGGTACTGGCCGGGCGCGAGGTTCGTGTAGAAAGCCTGGCGTCGACGACCCGGATCGGTCCACTCCTGCTCAAACCCCTCCAGCCTGTACCTCAAACGAAGCCGCTCTGGCACGGACAGGCTCACCGCACCATAAGCGAGTTCCAGATTTGCCGTGCCCGCTGGCAGGCGCACGATCTTGGGGTGACGGATGAGCTGCTTGTCCGCAGTGAGGCTATGGATCGACACGGTCGGCGGATTGGCATTGATCTTGAACTCCGCCGGGTTCGCACGGTAGCTCCCTCCGACCGTTGACACCCACGCCCTTCCGTCTGATCCCACCACCACGCCGTGGCGACTTTGCGATATCGGCGGCTCGATGAGTCCGTCTTGATCGGTCAAGGATTGCACATCCAGTGACTTTCGCGGGTCAAGGAATGCCTGTTCGAGCGCTGCCGTCGAGACGCGGTACAAACCGTCGAGGGCGACGAACCATGTGTTGCCGTCGGGCCCCTGAGCCACACCATGACTGTCCTTGATCTTCGGCGCCTGCTCCGGCTTCAGATAACGCGCCTGGCCACCGGCGTCGACCCAGGCGGATCCCGAGCGACCAACCACCAGCACGCCGTGATCGCCGGCAAAAATAGACCGGATCCTTCCGACTGGACTTCCTTCTGGCACCAGCACCTTGGGCCCTTGTTGCGGATCGAACTCAACCACACTCCCCACCGTCCACGACATCACAATCTCGCCGGACGGGCGAGTTACGAGCACCGTGGGGTACGCAGGCGGGCTTCCGTTTTCATCGGCATAAGGTTCCCATTCGCCGTCGCGGTGACGCATCAGACCGCTAGAACCCGCAGCCATCCACATTGTCCCGTCGAGGTCCACCGCGCAGCTGAATGCGCCCATCTCAAGCGCTGGCAGCGGGACAGTGCGTTGCCGTTTCCCACCAACGAAGAGATGGGCCGCTCTTGCGTCGATGGCCCAGATGTCCGAAGTCGGGGTTTCGCACACGGCCTGCGTGTCTTTGAGTCCGGTGGCCACAAGCGCCGGGGCTTCGCCGGGGCGCACCTGGAAAAGTCGGTCCGCGGTCCCCACGTACACGCTACCGTCCCTTGCGCGATGCAAGACGTTGCCAAAGGGTGCGGGATCGCCCAACGTGGGCTCCTCCACCACCTTGGCAGGCTGGAATCGTTCCAGCCCCAGGTTCGTTCCGACCCAGACGTTGCCCTCCCGGTCAGTGAGCAAGGTCAAAGCGTTGTCGTTGATCAACCCATCCTTTTTGCTGTATCGGTCGATCTGGTCTTGGCCAAGTTCCCGCGTCTGCGGTCCTTCCACCTGCGGTGAGCGCAGTTGCTGGATGCCTTTGGAGCGCGTGGCGATCCACAAATTGTTGGCGGTGTCGAAATGCGCGGGCCCTCTCAACGTGGCGCTGTCGGTGGGATAAAAGACGGCGGCGGACCTCGGATTGAGCGGGCTTCCTCCGGGCCCGCTGATCACGCGGGTGCCATCGTTACCAACCAGCCAGACGCGGCCCTGGGCATCCGAGGCCAGCCGGGCCCGCAACCCGGCCTGCGTCAAGACAGTTTCGAATCGCTGTTTGCCAGGCGCCATGCGCAACACCGCCCCGATATAGGTCGCCCACAGGGCGCCATCGCCAGAGACGAAGAGGTGCAGCAGCTGCTCCTTGGGAAGACCCAGGGAGGTGGGTTCGTGCATGCGCCAGCGCCCGTCTTCGAACTGAAACAGGGGCAGGCCGAGCTGGCCCTGGCCAACCCAGATCGCTCTTTCGGTCTGGGCCAACGAGATGACAGCCCCTTCCACCTTTGGCGACTCAGGCATCAGCGTCATGTGTCCGTCGCGCGCATAGGCGAAGCGCTTGGCGCGAGGAAAATACGCCATCGCATCCCCGTTGCGCAGCACAAGGACCCGGTTTGCCGGGCCCAGTTGCACGCCCCCAGCGTTCATGTCGACGGCTTCAAAGGTCGCACCGTCAAAGCGGTGCAGACCGTCTCCAGCGGCAAGCCAGAGGTGTCCGTCTGGAGCGAGGGCAAGATCGCGCACCGGAGTTGGAACCCCCTCGCCACGCACCCAACGCGTATGCCGGTACTGTTCTATCGTGCGCTCGTTCCCGCTTACTGCCTGTGCGGGCCAAGGCGCCAGGCCAACGAGTGTCGCCAGACTCCACAGCAGCACCCACCTCTTCCAGACCACATCGACGCCTTTGCTCCAAGAAAACATTCGGTCGACGAGGCGGCCGACACCGGCTGCACCCCCTGGACCTCCCAACCCTAAAGTGTTGACGAAACTGAATGCGCCAGCCCTCAGTTTTTTCCCGGCGGCACCACATACGGAGTCGTCGCGCGAAGCCGACATCTGGCTCATGGCGGCGTTGACAGTCGATTCGCTGAACGCTTTCGATGCGGCGCAGAGCGCGATCTCTTGTCCCGACGAGCGCAGTCAAATCCCATGCACCTCCCCGGTCATGATTCCAGCGCCAGGGATGGCGGGACTCAGTGATGGGGCCAACTCTGCAACGGCGACTTGATGCGAGGCGGGCTGGCAGCACTGCGAGGGTGGGATCAACGCGCGCGTGGCAACCGCCCCGCCCCCTCAAGTTATCACGCAAGCTCGATTTCTGACGACGCAGCGATCATGCTCCATCATCGATGCAGCCCGGGGACGACGACATAGTCGCGTCCTTGGTGGATCCAAACTCGCTGGCGAATCGCTGAACAGATTTCCGCTGGTTCGCCGGCACCCTCAGGACACGTTTCAGACCGCTGCACGCCGGACGTGGCTCGTCCCGGTCGTGGATCCTTACGCCAAATGGCCGATGCAACCGCATCGCCAGGGCAATACGCTGGGCAGGCTTTGAAGGAAATGAACACCGATAAAGACGATGGCGACGCTCGTGCTGCATCTCCCCCCATAAATCTCAAGGTGCTCTATCCAATGTTGCAGTCCCAACTTCGTCAAGGAGCGTCTGTATGTCCTCGTGCGTGAGCGAATCAATACTCTTTAGGGTCCACGCCTTCCACTCTTACTGGACAGAGCATTTCGATGCAGGTGATCCTGCACCTGTCACGGGGATCTATCGTTGCCTGAGCTGCTGTCGGGAGACCGTCGTCAACGCCGGAGATCCGCTTCCTCACGTCCACACGCATGTTCACGAGGAAGAAGCACGACGCCAGGGATGGACCTTGAATGTCCGCGCTCAGACGGCATGAAAGTCGGCGCTATTGCGCCCTGCCCGCGCCGTGGCAGCGCCCATGCTCGGCCCCGGATCAGCGACGGATGGGCATGCGCCTCGACGGTTGCGCTAGCTCGGCCATCCTCTACGCTGGCCCACACCCCTAGGTGAGGTCACGCGGCGGGGACGCGGTCAGGCGAAGTCGTTGTGGGGCACAGGTCACGGCCTGCAAACGTGCATACACCGACCCGTCGTTTGCAACGATTTGAAGCGGATGGCGGCTCACTTCAAGGCGCTGCGGCGACCAGCGCCAAGTCGATCCTTCCAGCCCCCCTGACCTGACTCTCCCACCTGGCGTTTCTCGTACGACTGTTCATGTCCGCTCTCTCTTCTTGCTCCACGTTTGCGGAGCTGGCTCGCTCATAGGTGAGCTGATTTTTACTTCCAGGCCGTCACGGCTATGCGCAGCGCTCGGTGCAAAACGAGCTGGCCAGGCTTAGAGTCCTCCAGTCGACCAAGACTGTGCCGGTCGACTACAGCTTCAACGAATGGGAATCTGAGATCGAAGAGGGCGACGTCGACGGCGGCATCCTGGCCATGTATGCCTATCACGATCTCATCGCGGAAAAGCTACGTTCAGTGTTGCAACAGCCGATCCGAAATCGGTCCCGATTCCAGGACATCTACGATCTGTGCCTTCTGCTGGACGACATGGAGTTCACGCCCGAAGACAGAGCAACCGTCCTGAGCAAGCTGAGAGATGCCTCAGAAGAGCGGCAAGTGCCCATGGATCCCACGGCGATGCGCGACCCCAAGTTGCGGGAACTGTCTCAACGAGAGTATCCCCAGGTAGTCACGCTCATCACACATGAACCGCGCCGTCCTTCGATGCGGCTTACGAGCGCGTGCTGAGCTTCTATGAAAGCTTGCCTTGGCCGATTTCCGGCAACTAAAGCAGCCTCGTTGTACCGCGCAGTTGGCCCACAACGCGCGCGCCTTCATCGTGAAATCAGCCGCGATCGGCATCGCATGCATATGCGGGGCCGGGTATGCCATCGCGCGCTGCTCAGTGGGCCGGCGACCCCGGTAGTGAGCTGCTGGTGGACGCGCTATCCGCGGAACTGTTGCGCTAGCCGGCGCTTCACGCCGACGAGGCACCCGCAGCGCATGTTCAAGCGGACCACGGCAAGGCGCACGTGCCTGCCTGTTGACCCACTGCATCGCGCAATTCAGCCTGTTGCAACCCGTCTTCGACTTCGCTGACAGCCGTGACGGTCACCGAAGCAACGCAGTTCGACAGACAAGCGCTGGCGCCACTTGCCACCCAAAATTCGCCGTACGTTTACGCTGCTGCCGCATCGCTGAGCGTCCACGGGCTGACGAACAATCTCCGTCAGAGGACATACAGTTCTACTTCAGTTACCGCCCTCGAAGTCCGCGAGCACGTGTTTGGGCAGGGGGGGCGCTCAAGTCGTCGGGAACGGTCAACCTGCCTTTGAGAAAGCCTAAACGGCGTGCCGGCGCACAGGGCGCGTCAGCTCGGGTGAGCTCGGCGACGGCCAGACCTCGCAGGCCGATCAGCACGGTCTCGCCGGCGGCCGCGCGCCGCACCAACTGCAGGAGCGTACGCTTGGCTCGGCGCATCGAAATCACTTCGGTCGCTTCCATAGATCAATACCAGCCAATGCACTCAGGGTGGGATCCCTAGGCGGGTACGATAGCCGACGTCGATGTCTACGGAAAGCGGCGCTCGGGTCACCCGAGCCATGCCGCACTCGTCGATGGCGCGAAATCGGAGAGGAGACACCGGCACTGCGTACCGGTGTCTTTGCTTATGCCTACACCAGGCTGTAAGCTTGCAACGCCTGATTGAACATGCAGTTGACTTCGCGCGAGGCCACGCCGTCCGTGCAACTGCCGCAACCGAGGCGGATGGAATCAGCGCACTTTCCCTCGCCGAAATCGGCGGTCTTCATCCCGGGAAGCAGGCCGTGCGCTCGTGGGCAGCGAATGGTGGTCGCGCCAGCAAATATCTGATCTGCGATCGCGCCTGCAATCAGCTGTGCAGCCCAAGCGACCTGAACCGGCTTGGGCATGTCATGGCAGATCAACTGATCATTGACCACTTCCACACGAGGCAGCTTGGCATTCAATGCGAACTGCATCAGATCCATGCCCCTGATGTAAACCGCATGGTTGGTTCTCAACCGCTCTTCCAGAAGCGGCACCGTGATCTCCTGGGCGACAAAGCTCTGCCAGATGTCCACACTGTTGTACGGGAAGAAGTCGCCAACCTCCTCCCAGGTGCCACCTTCTCGGAACCGAGCGAGAAGGTCACGATAGGCCGCGTTAGTCTCTTCTGGGTGGTTCCAGGGAAACTCCGAGATCTGTGGCATGTTCATCACTTCGGAAACAAGGCTTGTGCCGGCGTCCTTAAAGTCGACGGTAACTGTGCCTTCCTCATCCTGCCGGACAATGAAGAGCGATTTGCTGAGAGCGAGATCGGAGAGCTGCAAGATCAGATTACGCTGGAACTGATGGGTCCCTTTACCGCGAAGGTACTTGCTGACCATCAGATCCGTCACCGGATAGATGTCGAACGCCTGTGCAATCTCCGGCCCCAACTCCGCGGCAGATTCGACGGTCGGCAAACGCTTCGGCGGGCCATAGCTCACGAGTAGCTCCGAGGGATAGTCCGGGAACCACGACTCCAAAAGACTCCGAGCCATCGAGTGAGCTCGACCTTCCAAGATTGCCTCACACCCGAGCGGATGAAAGACTGTGATCTGGCGCTCTATGCGCTTTTCATCAACCTTCCGAACCCCGATAGATTGTGGGAATGCGGGGATGTGACGAGTCGTCGGATGGAGTTCACCCGGGACCTCGAACGGCAGAAGAACACAGAATTCAGCCCTATGCCCTTCTCCCGTGATCGGCTCGATCGCTGCCATGAAGATCTTCATCGATTTGCCGTGACTCACAGCGAAGTGCGCGAGATGGTTGACATAGGGCGGCACGTCCGACTCTTCGATCCAGTCCTGGAGCGGCAACCTCCAACGCAAGTCGTCGCGCTTCAATAGCACCGCCACTTTCATGAACTCATTCAGAAGCTGAAAACGAGCAGCTAAGCAACTCGCTCCGGCGATCGTCCCGAACGTATCGAGGTAATGGATGCGTTCATGAAAAACCGCATTAGTTTCGAGCATCAGCTGAAACTTCTCTTCATCAGACAGCGCGAGCTCGTTGAGCTTCTCCGGCGCATCCAACAGGTCCCATGCCTGTTTCGACACATTCGCCTCGATCAACGCAAGCCCTTGATGAAAAGATCCCACGCGCTCCTCAGCAAACTTTGAGAACTGAGGCTTCGCCATCACACCCTCACCTTCCAGGTGTTCTGGTCGTCTTCATAACGCCCTTCGACATTGCCCCATTTGACGAGCTTGAGGATATTTTTCGACTCCAGTTTTTGGAGGACGGCCGCAATGATCGTCGGATCAAGCTTGCAATTGGCGGCGATATCGGCGTTCGACGGATGGCCTCGGTCTGTCTTGGCCCGGGCGAGTTTGCTCTTGCCGAACGCTTGCAACACGGCCAGTTCGTCGTCGTGATCGGGAGAGCGAAGCATTGAAAAGCTCGTCCACAGGGTTCGCGCGCCGTCGACTGCATCCTGGATATTCTCCAGACTAAAGTCCAAGCTCATGCAAGCCGTAGCGAGTCCCAAGAACGGAAAAAGCCCTTCGGTGGCAAGGTTGGAGAAGCTGAACGAGAACACCTTCTCTGTCGCGTCGCCAGGCTTTCCCCATCGCACCATGCTTCTCAAGGCAACGACTTCGCCGGTCTTGAGGTCCTTGATCGTCACCACGTTCTGTTCAGATCCCGCCACAAGTGCCGCCACGAGCGCAGTACCGGCCAGCTTCACGTCGTCGTCCGTCATCGCGAGGATGACACTGTCATTCACGCCTGCCTCGGCGAGGCTGCGCGAGACAAGTTCATTGGTCAAATAGGTCTTCAATTTTTTTCCTCCCTAGCGCACGACCGTGATTGATCGTTGCGCCGAGAATCATCTGACAGCGTTATGGGGTCGACAAGCCGGCGATCTACCGATGAGTGCGAGAAATCCATGTTTTATTGAGCAGCCACTGCTGCGGTGTCGCTGTGGCCTCGAACTAGCGATCGAGCCCCCTTAAGCGACATCGAGCCTGGGCAAGATCGGTCATGCGGGCGATCCGTACCTGCGGCAGATACTCTTCCTGATTGGACGATGCGCGGCGATGAATTGCTATTTGCGTTCGGGAGGCCCCGCATGCCTTGTCTCGCTGCTGAATCGCAAGCACTTCAACGTCGCGTCGGCCGCCCATGCCGCGCGGCTGGCCCGCACGTGCTGCCAGATGCTCATCGACGACACCGAGTTTGAGCGAACGCCCACCTGGGCACTTACGCCATTCAGGGCGCGCGGCGATACTCGACCACAGAGGGGTGGCGAAGAACCGCTCGGCAATTGATCCCGGAGTCTGTCTCGAACTTCGAGTTCTGTTCATTGCAGGGGAGTTGTCGAGTGTCGTCTGAGACCAGTATCGGACTTCGAGTCCTGCGGGATGCAAGTGCCACCCCTCTTGACGCAACAGCAGCCACACAGAGGCGGCTCGCTTCAGAACCGCCGTGCTATGTACCGCGCGTCATCGCCGCAAACGCATCCAGGGCCGCCAATTCGGCCAGCTCTGGGCGGTCGCACACGCCCTCGATCGGGAGGCGGATCGAAGGACCGATCTCAGCCGGTGGCGTCAGAACGAGAACGGCCGGGAAGCCGCCGGCGGGACCCTCACCGACCTCGATGTCGGCATCCCAATCATCACCCATCGGGTTCTTCAATATGGCACCACTCTCCACGGCAATTGTCGCGGCGAGTCGCGCACCAGCGCTACTCGCTCTTGAGCGGCACGGGTCCAATTTTGACCGATCTTTCAATCACCACGTTTGGATCCATCTCCGCGAACGGAAGTTACCGGCTTCCACGGACATGATAGCTAGCACGGCCTCGGTGGCTACCTGAGCAGGACAGTTCATCCCGGCTGGCGCGCCATTCGCCGAAGAGCGACACATGGAGGCGTCGCCAGCGATCGCACGGCAGCTCGGCGGCTCAAATGACTTCCGGACGCAGCCAGCAACTTGCTTGGCCCGTTGCGCCGAGTCGATCGCAAGATGACAACACGGCAGCGGCTGACCCACAACGACTGCAACGGACAACGCCACGAGCGCCCAGGCTACGCGTTCAACACGGCGCACAACGTCTTGCTGCGGCTCAACCCGATCAAGGCACTCCGGGAATCCCTCATCGCACTGCCGCAGGCATACCGGAAGGCGCCCCTGCGGACCCGTCAGCCCGGCCGCGCGGCCCTTCCGACGCCTCGCCCATGTTCATCGCCTGCGCTCAGCAACCAGCCGCATCAGATGCGCCCGGTCCCGTTGCAGGATTCGTTCGAAGGAAATCGACGGCCTGCGCGCAGCACGCTCAAGCGCCGCTGCCGGATCCAGCGTGTCGACCAGCCCATCCAGATGTTTGGAACCAATGCGATTGCCGAGCCACTCGGCCACCTCGTTGTCAAAGAACGGCATGTTCATCCTTGATGGACGATGCACTGCCAGCGCCCTGAGTTTCGTCGTGTTGATGATGTCCGCAACATCGCCATCCAGAGTCAGCAGCTCTGCCACATAGAAATCGAGCCCCAGGGGATCCGCCGGGGTAGCGGCACACAGACCGTCGAGCAGTCGCGGAATAAACATATCCCACGCGCAATTTCGAAGGAGCGCCAGCGGCTGAGGATGGTTCTGGATGGAGTTGAGCTTGTTGGCCAGCCGAGATCCTTTGCTGCGCAGGAGGATGTCGCCGCAAACAATCAGCTCGCGTAGCATGAGCGTGGACAGCTCCTCATGCATGTACGTGACCAACTGCGCGAGCTTGCCCGGCCTGCCCTTGTCAGAGCTCAACTCGATAATCTGTGTGCGAATCAGAATCGCTTCCATCAGATCCAAGGTCTGCAGAACGCCAGCAAATCGGCCTGCTGCCAAGTCGCGCTGGAACTCCGCGAGCACACCCGCGGCGAAATGCTCCGCGGAGGCGCGTAAACCCGCGCGATATCGTCGACCCCACTCCGCGCTGAGCGCGCTGTCCGACCAGGACAAGGCATGAATCGCGGCAACGGATTCTCTGCACCTGGCCCGAGTCTTTTCGTTCCAGGACCTGAGTGACTCCCACAGATACAGGGATGGGTTCAGTTGGCGCAGCCTTGGACCAATATGATTGATCAGCATCGCCCTCTCCAACGCCTTCTCGGACGGCTCGTCGTCGTAGGCGATCTGACGGATGAAGGAGGCTGCGTTGGAGTCCACGAACATCGCAGAGCCGCCGCGGAAGTCCATTGGTCCATCCTGCGAAACAAAGTTCGCATCCATCAACCACAGCGACTTGCCCCTGAAGACCGAGGTGGCGACCCCGGACGAACCCAAGGAGAGATCGAGCAGTTTGATCGATGCCGCGCTGCTGTTCTCCGCGAACAAGATCTGCCAATCCTGCAATACCGACGCACAGTCTCTGAAGCGCCGCTGCGCCTCCGCAGCATCGGGAGCGGAACAGATCTCGCGCACCAAGATCTGATCGGCCAGATCGCGCGAAAAGTTATTCGGGGGAGCGGTGAACATGGGATGGATGGCTCGCTGTGGGCAAAGGTGTGGCACTTCGTGTCGACGAGATTCGACACATTCGGCCGCGGGCGCCTCGTGTGGTTCAGGTGATAGAACACCGCCGAGTCGATGCGCGTGTGGGCCGGCAGTTCGACGTTCAGGATCGGCATCGCCGCGGAGTTGATGAGTTCGTTGGACGCGCACAACTTGCAGCGACGGATGATGCCCAGACCTGCGCCGCTGTTGTGCATGCACTCGTAGCGGTTGCAAGCGTGAAGGTGTGACAAGAAACCTGGCCGAGGATGACGCCAGACTGTGGCGTGATGGTGCCTACGCATGGGTCCGCGCGGCACTCATGGCGATACCACCCGCCGTGATGGCGAGAAAGTGGTGCTCCGAGATTGCCGCCTGATCCCGTTCGTCCGTTCACGCAAGCTGCCCGCAAACCGCCTCCACCCACCTAGGCTCCCGCAGTGCGAGTTGTCGACGAGGTGGCAACGAGCGGTCGTAGATCCCGCAGCAATTGCACTGCACTTCGCTGGTCTACGCCCACCAACTTCCCAGTCCTCGCCACCAGTTCGGCGAGGGTGACTCGCCCAAGCCGTGCTCGTCTGAGCAGGTCGTGCAGTTCGGCTGCATGCGCATTTGACGACCTGAACTGAGGTGCCATCGCAAGCTGCCACTCCCATTGCGCGGCCCACCGCTCTACCAGGGGAGAGATCAGCGATTCGAAGTGGATCGTCAAGAATGCGATCGCCACGAGGACGACGAGTTGCCCTTGAGCTCGCGCTACAGCGGCCGCGTCGCCGTAACGGTGGTGTAGGAGACTGAGAAGCGCACCGACCCGCTCCGGGGTGCTCACAGCAGCGCGCTCAAAGAATATCTCGCGAATCTGTCCTGGATCCGCCGCCAGTCCGGCGCGCACGCCGACGATGAAGTCGCGCATAAACGCGTCGGACTGTCCCTGGATCTCGATCTCCCAAGCCGACAGCATCTCCGCTGGATTCGAGGCGGAACACAAGCCTAAGGTCAGAAGCGCCAGCCTGACTGGGTCGTGGTCCACTCTCGGCGCTCCCCGCATCGCAGCGAGTGCCTCGTACGCATCACCTGCAGCCGCCACCCCCACCAGGAATTCCGCCTGGAAGCTCTCCAGCATCCCGCGCGCGAGAAGTGCTTGGCTTGCCGTGAGTTGCGCGAGCGGATCGTTGCCCTTGGCCAGATCCTTGACGCGTGACATCAACAGCAGCGATGCGTCGCCCCACCGAGCTTCAAGGATGCCGACCTGCGCCTCGAATAACCGAGCAGCGCTTGATGGGTTGGGAGCCTCCTGATCGCTGCGACGCTGCGGGCTGCTGGCCTGTCCAATGTCATACGGAATCGGCGGTGTATCGGAGGACTCGAGACCGTCGAGCAACAACAGCCGCGCAATGCGGTTGAGATCGACGACGGTGTGTTGCAGGTCCAGGTCGGGCTGGCCACCGGATGATTCGTGGAGCTTAAGCGCGACAGAGGTGAGCATCCGGCTCGCTCGGCGTTTATCCCCCGCTTGCCAAGCGCAGTAAGCGCCATCACCCAAGAGGCCGAGAAGGGTCGGTAATGGAAGCGCTCGATCAGTCATCCGTGAGGCCTCCTCGAAGATGTCCGCGGAGCGCGCGGCATCACCGATTCGAGCGGCGCAGATGGCGGCTCTCCGGAACGCAAACGGGTCCTCGATGGAAGTCTTGCCGAATGTCTGGACAAGCGCCCGCCAAGCTTCGTCGGCCCCGACGAAGTCGTCGGCGCGATAGTGAAGGTTGACCCGCTGTTCACACAGCACGGCAGAGGCGCCAAACATCGCCTCCGCGGCATCCAGACACGCATGCGCGCCCGAAAAATCTCCCTGATACTCCGACAAGATGATGGATTTTGCGCGCCCGAGTTCACGCCCCAGCACCGACATCTGCTTACGCCCCACGGTCACCATGCCCTGATCGAGCACTGCTATCCATTTCAGCCAGTCCGGATCGCTCGTTTTTGCTTCATTCGCCCATGCCCAATGTACAAAGCTTCCGAGATCCCGGGCAAGCGAGCACCCGACAACGCCGTCCACATCGGCAAGCAACTTGGAGTTCTGCTGCCGCGAGATCCAAGCGAGAAATGTCTCCAGATCCTGAAGCGATCGAACGGAGGTGACATGCGACGCGAGTAGTACTTGAACAATCGAGGCGCCCTGCGGCAACCCATGCTCCCCCAGCCGCTCGGTGGTGTCCTTGAGAAGTCCCCAAATTCTCTCGTCGAGGTTGGCCTCTTCCAGAGTGAGGTCAGCTGCCGCGTCCAGCACGATGCCGATGGAGAAGGGCGCTTGGATGGCCAGGATGCTCATGGTGAGCATCAGACGAGACTGGGATCGCCCATTGACGCTGTCCGCGTCGGCCTCGATGTCCCTCCGCCAAGCCGCGACGACAGCGGGAACTGCGTCCATGTTCTCTTGGACCGCGACGCGTAGTTGGATTGCACGAAACGCGGCATACGCAGGTCCGATCGCCGGCATCCGCATGCCCCCTTCCGTGCCGATGTGAACCATCCATCCCAGGTGGGCATGAACCTGTTCGGCCGCGGGGCCCTTTGCGTGAGTGATGATGCTCGCCGCGCGTACGACTCGATCTCCATTCCGCGAGAAGAAGGCATGAAACAACATCGCTGAGGCATCGCCTGGCGAAAAGGGGCCGCTGCTGAAGATGGCGTCGAACAACCTCTCTTGCACGGCACGCTGCCGATCCTCAGTCCAGGTCACGTCAAGTTCGGCCTTCAAAATGGGCGTCACCTTCATGCGGCCATCTGCCGCAACGTCGATCCATCGCCCGCTGAGCCGATCCAATACAGAGGACGCCCCCGCCAGCGCGACGGGCAGCTCGGCAAGGCGCAAGAGCATCCTGCGAGTGGGCGGATGCAGGAACTCGCCAGCCTCGTAGATGAACTGAGCCTCTGCGGCCGTCACCGAGCCTTCGAACAACTCCCGAGCGGCCTGCCGTGCGGTGCGCACGGCGCTGGACGCGCCCAAGAAGGTGTCGACGGACACCACCGGCCAGCCTTGTGCAGCCAACTCCTGGACGCGGACTTGCACCAGTCGCGGCTGGCCAGCCGTCTGTGCGGCGACAAGGGTGCCGTAGGTCGTGGCGAGCGAGCCCGATGGGCAGCCAAGATTCAAGCAGAGCGTCTGAGCTTCCTGGGCAGTAAGGGGCGGCACGTCGAGCATCACGAGGCCCCAATCGCTGGCCACCTCGGCACTGAGGGATTCGCTCTGACCCTGAGCCGTGATCAACACCGCCTTCCCTGCCAGTTCAGCTCGATGGAGCATTTGACGAAGCGAAGCTGCGTACACCTTGCGACTGCTCGCGCTGGTATCCAGGTCGTCGAACACCAGAAGCGCCGCGCTGTCGAGACCATCGAGGGTCATCGACATCAGGTCGAATACATCTCTGTTTGCTCCCGGATCTCGTCCGGAGAGATCGATCCACCGCGCCGCCATGGTGACGCGGTGGGCGACCATCATGGCAAGCGTCGTCTTGCCCTTGAACGCTGAACCAGAGAGAAAGACGGGCTCGCGTCGATTTAGGTGGGTCTGCAGAGTTTCGATCAACTCGGGCCGCTCCACGACCTGTGCTGGCAATGGCGGTATGGGTTGCTGGAGGATGGCAAGCGGGCTCAGTTGTCTCTGTAGCGCCGGCAGCTGTGCGACAACCTGAAGGAGCCCCTGAGCCGTGCCGAGCGGAAGCTTCAGAACGAACGACGTGGCCTCGTCCCTGGCGGTCGCAAGCAAGCGGGTGTCCAGCACCCGCTGAGCAATGTCGCGGTGGAGTACCCGTTCCCAGCAGCGCGCGAGAAGCGCGTCGCGAAGCTTGCCGGCAGCCTGGCGAGCCAGTCCTTCGCCATCGCACCAGAATTCCAGGCGTCGCATGACGCTCGCTTTGACGACGTCCACCCGTGGCTGATCGGTCAGCCAGGTCAGGCGCGAAAGCAGCTTCGTTTGCAACTCTTCGACGGACGCAACCTTCAGGAACTCGAGAAATGTCCCTTCAGCGCCCAGGTGCTGTGCCAGGTAGGCGCGGATCAGCTCCGCGATCCGGGGATCGTGCGCGGCCTTCTCCCACGCAACGATGCCTTGGAGACCGTCAAACGCCGCGTTCTGCTCCATGGCGATCGTGGAGGTCGTCAGGTAGACATATCGGACAACGCGCTCAGGTGCGCGTTCCAGAGTTGCCCAGAAGTTCTTGATGGCGTCATGCGCCGCTGCCACATTCAGCGAGATCGTCCCGGCTGTGCGCTTGACCTGGACAGTCGACACGCCGTCTGCTTCGACCACGTCCAAGTCTTCCGCTCCTTCGAGGAAAATGACCTCGTCATCGCGCAGACGTAGCCAGAACTCGATAGATGTCCAGATCTGGTAGTCATAAGCCGCCAGCGTCTCTACGGCAACGCGCGCAGGATTGAGAGGGAGTGGAATGGAACTCATCGCTCGATTCGAATGCTGCCGTCAGCGTGGTGCAGAGGGCATGGCGCCTATGGGCTGTCCAGTATCACCTCTTAGGTCCCCAGATTGCCCAGGTCATCAGCAGCCACTGACGGTTGCCCAGCCACCTGGAAACCAGCACAGCCATGCTCCGCCTCCTGCAACAACAGGTCGCCGCCGCGCGCCCGTGCCACGAAGTTCGACACAATGAGCCCGAGCTCCATGCGGCGTTCTTCGTATTGCTGGCTAGTAGCGCCGCCTCAGATCAACGCGCTCGTCCGCATAGCGGTCTCGATCTCGAACCGCACTGCCGAATTGATGACTCCGATCAAGCAAGCGGCCACAGGTTCGCATGAACCCGACGGGGCCTACGCGGCCGTGCGCGTTCCAGGGGCAGGCGCAGGCGCGGGCGCGGGCGCAGGCGAGCCTCCCTTAGCGAACGGAAATCTGTCTTTAAGCCGCGGCCCACATCTTGATCGCGCGCGATCACGGCAGCAGTTCCCTTGAGGTCTCCGGCAGGTCCGTGCGTCCCTCGAGCTTCATCAGGAATGCATGCCAGCGCCTGAGCCCCTCGCGCTTGAAGTCGATGTAGTCAAATCGGTTGTAGTGCGTGTTCTGCACATTGGCGAGCCCGTGTGACAAGAGCCGTCCTCGCGTGTCTTCGCCGATGCCCAGAGGCACCATCAGGGTCTCGACGGTGCGGCGCAGGTCCGAATACTGGAAATGGGACGGTGTCACCTCAGGGACCTCTTGCATCACGCGCGCGAGACGTCTGATCACATCGGACATGTCGTTCTGCCGCATGGGCTTGTTGGGATTCATCGCGCAGAACAGCCAGCGGGACTGCATCTCGCGGCTGCGAGCCTGGAACCATTTGAGTTCCTCGAGCACGAGCCCCTCCACCGGCAACACATGGATGCGAGGCACATCATCTGTCCTCCCCTTCGGGTCCTCCAACGTCAACGTCGGTACCGGTGTACGGGTGAGATCCAGAGCTGAGGTCTTGCACGACAACAACTGCTTGCCTCGCTGTCCGCCCAGGTAAAGCATCAGTCGGCACACCCGCGCGGCCACGCCCGGTGCGGTATTCAGGCTCTCAAAGGTGGACAAATGGCTAAGCAGCGCCTGCAGTTCCCGCGAGCTCAACGCGCGGTTCCGCGTCCCGCGAGCCCCCTTCACCTTCACCATGTCGGCCACGGGGTTGCGCTTCAGCAAAGTTGCGCCCTCCACCTTTGGCTGATTGGGGTTCTTGCTCACGGTCATCGCCGTTTGATAAGCGGCGTGCAGGTGGGAGCGCAGCAGCCGGGCGGTGTTTCGATGACTCGCTTCCACGATCGGGCGGATCAGATCCGTAAACTGCTCCGTGGAGGCCAGGTGGGCCGGCGTCTTGGCCAGTTCCGAGTTCTGCACATACCGGCGCAGCGTCCCGGCCACGTCATCGGCGGACGCCTTCTCTTCGTACTTTAAGACCCTGACATAGTGCTCGCACAGGTGCCACACTGTCACGACGCCGGCAGCGCCGGGGTCAGGCGTTGCCGCCTCGTGTTCGTCGGCCGCCGGTCCCGCGGCGCGCTCCACAGCCTTGACCGGCAGCCCCGCCAGTCGCTGGGCTGACAACAGCGTCGCCCTCGTCCGACCTTGCTCCAGCGTCAGATAGCCGATCTTGGCAAATCGACTGAACGGTCCGATGGGTTCATGGATCCTGCGCGCGTCCGCTGTGGTCCAGCGAAAGTAGAGCCGGATGGAAGCCCCCGTCACTCGGGCCACCAGTCGACCTGGTCCGCGAAAACCCACGTCGTCGCTGAGCCAGATCTCCTTGCCCAGCATCGCGGCCCGCTGACTGGCATCGGCCAGACGCTTCAAGCTCAATGGCAGTCGTGATCGCATCTGATGACTCCTCGCGTCTGCTCGCGTTTCCTCGTCGTGCATCGTGATGTGCGTCCGAGGCCACACCCTGCGCGAACACTAGCCGCGAGCTGGCGAGGCATCAAGGTCGCCGCACGCATGAGTTTGCCGTCCAGACGCGTCTAGATGCGTCCTGACGCGGGAAGATCAATCGTGAGGCGCCTTGCGGGCCCTTGCTCGCAATGGGCATCGGCTGATGGAGACGGAGGCGGCCCGATGCGCGTCGACACGAGGAGATGCGCGCCTGGCTTTGCCGCGGTTGCCGCCAGGTCATGGACCGCAGACCGCAGACTGTCGACCCGTCGACCCGTCGACCCTCGACGGTGACGCCTGAGGCCGTCGGGCCGTCATGCCTCGCACCGGCGGAGCGCGAGGTGAACGACGGGGATCGCCGCGACAGCGGACTCAACCCACCTCGATCACCAGATTCGGATCGAACCCGGGCGTCTGGCTGCCTCGCGCGTGCGAGGCATAGCCGCGCGGGTTGCACACGACCCGGCACGTCCCGACCCGATAGTCGAATGCCGTGTGCGTATGGCCGTGCACCCAGAGCGACGGCACCTCGAACAGCGTCCCAGGGAGTTCCGATGCAAACGCCGGGCTGAGCCAATCGCGCTGGAACGCCTTGGCCACGCTGCGCGCGGACGGCGCGTGGTGCGTCACGACGACGGTCGAGCCCTCGAAGGGCTGAGCCAGGCGCTGCTCCAACCAACGTCGCTGCTGGAAATGCAGCGCACGGCTGTCCTGCGCGAGAAAGCTTCGCTCCAGCCTGGAGCCCGCGGCCGGTTCCGGCAAGTCGTTATCGCGCTCGTCGACGGCCAGGGCAATGCGATAGAAGTCGTCCATGCACTGGTTGGCCTGTCGCAGCGCGCGCTCCGGATCGACCTCGCGTCCCGCGCGGGTCTGCACCGGCAGCAAGAAGTCCGTCCACAGCGTCGCGCCCAGCACGCGAACGCGCCGCCCCGGCGCCTGTCCGCCCAGCACGACTTCTCCCGGCGCGAGCACGTGCACATGGGGCAAGGCCTGCCCCTGCTGAAGCACCGCGTGGATGTGCTGGTACACCCCGCCGTAGTACTCGTGGTTGCCGGGCACGTAAACGATGGGAATATCGCCAGTCCGGGCCCGAAACGCCGCCAACCATCGCAGAGCGGCAGGCGCGCACCCATGCAGGTCACCGGCCAGGATCACGGCGTCATGGCTGGGCCCGCAAGACCCCTCGTAGGCGGCCGTTTCCAGGTGGAGATCGGAGAGGATGTGAAATCGCATCTGGCCTCCTGCGCCATGCCGAGGCACATGGCCACATCACATGGCCACACGGCTGCCTCGTCGCCATGGCGCCGATGATCTTGCCGCAGTCGGCTGTCACCGCAGGCCGAAATCCACGTTGGCGACCGCGTGATGACGTGATGAAGCGGTGACCTGATGAGCTTTCATGGTGCTTGGCGGCGATCGGCCGCTCACGTCCATGCCCCGGCTGAAGTCCACCTGGTCCGGTCAAGCGGCGTGACGCGTGCGGCGCCAAAGTCGTCAGGCGCCCGGCGCGGGCACGCGAGCGATCCGGCGACGATTGACCACCGTCAACGGGTCAGAGCCTTCCAGGTCGGCACAGATCTCGCGCCCTTCCACGCAACGCAGCACGTACCCGGTCACTCCGCCCGCGTCTCCCGCGAAGATCTCGCTGATGGACCACGCGGCCCACACGCCCTGCTCATCGGGCACCAGGCACAACAGCTGCAGCAACTGCGGCGCGTCGGCTCGCGTCACCAAGTCGGCCAGGTCGCTGTCCCAGGCGATGCTGATCGTGCGCTGCGCGCTGCCACATACGCCGTCCGCGAAGGTGGCCAGGATCCACGGCCTCCGGCCCACGACATCGACCGCGCGCCAGAGCGAGCCTGTGGCGCCCATCGAGTGACGGGCGCGGGGAAGTTCATTGGAGTCGAAGGTTCGGAACATGCAGTACCTGTGAATGTGGCGCTCGAGGCGTGGCACCGCCTGGTGCCGCGTGGTGCCGCGGCCGCCCCCTTCCCCGATCTCCATGAGCATCGCCCTGCAGCGCGGTAGACGCGGACCGCGCGGCTCGAACATCGCCGGGGCGAGCGTTGCGGTGTCGCGCATTGTGGCGCCGCGTCCCAGTTGGCCGCCTCGGGCGTCACCATAGTCGGCGGCATCACTCGGGCATAGATGCGATGTCTGCATGGCTGCGGTGGCGCGCCAGTGGCCCGCGTGGCAGTCGCAATCCATCGCAGATCCGATCGGTGTGCGTGCAGCAGGCCGCACGGCCACTCAGCGCCCCACGTCAAGTGCCGTGCGAGCGCCACGTATCGCGAGCGAGGTGGTCACTGGCCGTCAATGCGGGCCTTGCGCAAGCTTTAAACCGTCGCATGCGGGCCATGCGCTTTCTGGATACGGCCCACGGCCCCATAGGCTGTGCCTGTAGGTCGTCCATGCACAAGTCACTCCACAGTCGCCAATACAACGACTTTCTCGATCAGTTGCGCCAACTGCGATTGAGTCGAGGGCTACGCCAATCCGATCTGGCGGCGCGCCTGGGCCGCGCGCAGTCGCTGGTCAGTCGCGCCGAGTCGGGCGAACGGCGGCTGGACGTCGTCGAATTGTGGGTCTGGTTGCAGGCATTGGAGATGGACCTAAGCACCTTTGCGCGCGAGCTCGATGAGCGGCTGCGGGGTGGCTGAAGCGTGGCCCGTGTCCAGCCCGCCGACCAAGACGTCGCCCGCGGCGCAGCGCTGCGCGTGGCGCGGGCTCAACGACGGTCGTCAGGACGACGACGGGCGCCGGGCGCCATATCGGCGGCTTCCTACAGGCTGTCCTGCGGGCGCTCGCATCGAACACGGCAGGCCTGGGCTTGTTCGGACGTTTTCAAGTGCGTCGCGCGGCGAGGTACCGATGCGTGCGCTCGAACTGCGACCAGCGTTCGTCCAACTCGCGCGCGAACTCCTCAAAAGGCACCCCCACGGCGACGGCCCAGCGACGCAGCTCCATCACGTCGATCTTGCGCACGCCACGCTCGATCTTGCTCACGTCCGACTGCTTCAGTGACAAGGCCCCGGCCATGTCCACCTGCGTCAGTCCCGCCAACGTCCGCGACTGCCGCAGCAACTGCAGCAGAACGCGAGTGGACTCGGAAATACGACTGGTGGGCATCTCGTGGGTGGCTTTGAAACCCAGGATGCATGCCCATTTCAACTATGCGAAATTCGCCTATATTTTTCTCAAACGCTCTCTTGTCGACCTTCTTCTTCCGTGGGTCAAGGTGGATCTCCTGCCCGAGAGAATCTCGATGAAGACGGCCCGGAGACGGCGATGAAACAAGCAGATCGCGACCTCTTGCAGGGCTTCAATGAACTGCCCGATTGCGCCATGGTGCGCATGCCGGTGGTGGCAGCCTTATTCAACATCTCACCGGCTACGGTGTGGCGTTGGCGCAAGCGAGGTCTGTTGCCGAGTCCAACCCGGCTCGGTGGACTCGCACTCTGGCGCGTGAGCGACCTGCGGGCGGCAAAGACATCGCCCCAGGCGACGGCAGCGGCGACAGCCCCACCCGGAGCCCATGCCGATGACGACGGCGCCTCGTAGCGCCGTCCCAGCAACCATGGTCCGGATCTGGGTCCCCGGGGACGCCGCCGGCGCGGCCACCCGGGTGGTGATGGCGTGGCAAGTGAGGACCAGGGAAAGGCGCGGGGCGGGTGATGCAGCCTGCGGCAGAAGCGGACGATGTCGCCAGGCGGCTGCGCCATCTCGCTTGGGAAGAGGCGGCGAACGCCCTCGCCACGCCGCAGCGATGCGCTGGCCCGGCACCACCACGCTTGACGGAGCCCGCTTACCGCGGAATTTTTCCCCCGGCCCGCCATCGCGCGAGCAAGGCTCGCGCCGGCTCCTGCGCCACCAGCTCACGACGCAGTTGCGCCGTGAGCGCGCGGATCGCCGCCTGCGTCGGCCTTGCTTCGGCGCCGGCCAGGCTGTCCAAGGCATCGAGCATGCGCCGGGCGTCAAGGACGGCGCCGTACTGCGCGCCCAACGCCAGCAATTCAGCGATCGAGAGCCCGGCAAGCCCCCGCCCCTGGGCATCTGCGCCATCTATGCCGTCCGAACCCTCCACAGCAGACCATGAGGGGGCGGACGACACAGGATCCGCCGACGCGTGCGTGGCGATCCGGGCCTCGCCCTCACCCTCACACTCGCGCCCGGCGACGTTGTCGCGGCCCGAGGGCTGGGCGCCGACTGCGCGAGCATGCGGATCGGACAGCGGTGGCGCGGGCGCCGCCTCGTGCGGTGCGGTCAGGTCCGCCGCGGTCGACTCACCGCCAAGCGCATAGCCCAGTTCACGGCCCGACTCACGACCCAGCTCACGGCCAAGGCGACGCGATGCTGCGCGCAGCCAAGCAGGCGCAGCTGCACCTGCGCCTGCAGTCACGGGTGCAGGCGATGATGGCGCTGGAGCTGGCGCGGGGGCTGGCGTGGGTGGCGTTGGTGGCGTGGGCCACGCGTCCTGCGGCGAGGTCGCGGGCGCGTGGTACTGGGGCGCGGCGGCAGAGGTCCCCGCGGTGATGGCGGAGGAACGCGGCGGCCACGGGTCGCGCCCTGCGCTCCCATTGCCCGCAGGGGCGGAAGGCGCCGATGCAGCGGCGGGGCCTGTCGAGGCCGAAGAGACCGACGAGGCCGAGAAGGCCGTGGGAGCGATCAAGCCCCCCTGAGACGGCACGGCAGCGCCCTCCCCTTTCGCGGACGCTGCGCCACCGGTGGAAGCCGGCGCCCGCCTCCCCTGGTCCGGCGTGCTTGAGGGCGCCCCCGCCTCGGCGGGCCTGCGGGCCGTGCCTGACGCCGAAGACTTGGCCGTCACCGACCCGCGAGGTGGATCGGAGGAAGGTCGCCCGGGGTCAGGGCTTGCGCCCTCCGGCCCTGAGGCCTGCGACTGCCCGTTCAACGCGAAGTGTTCGGCCGCCATCTGCTGCAGCAGCGTGAACATCGTGTCGTCGACCTGCAGCGGCAGCGCGCGGATGTCGGCGGGATCGGTCAGGGGCGTCCACGAACTCGCCCCGCCCGCCTTGAGCTGGGTCCAGTAGCCTCGCCAGGGCCGAGGGATGTGGTACTGCTTGGCGTACTTGCCCAGCATCGTGTCGGAGATCCCCAGCACCACCGCAATCTGCGTGGCGGGCGTGGACCAGAGCCACACGTACATCAAATGACGCAGCAGCGGCTTCATGACGCCGTGCCCGGTGGGCCGTCCAGCGACGCGTGCACCGGCACCAGACGCTTACCGGTCGCGTCAGAAGACGGGGAAGGCCGAGAGGTGCCGCTCGTTCCGCTCGTTCCGCTCGTTCCGCTCGTGGCGGTCACGCCCGTCGAACTGGTCAAGCCGGAATTGCTTGGCGTCCGCGACGCCGCGCGGCATGTGCGCCGGCGTTGCCAGCGACGCACCGCCTCGCGACGCCACACCCGCAGCCGCCCGATCAGCACCTCGCCGGGCGGAAACGCCTCGCGACGGATCAGTTGCCGCAGCACGTGGCGCGGCGCGCCCAGCGTCTGCATCACCGCGCGCAGGGTCATCAGCGGCTCGGGCATACACGCGGGCACCCAGGCCCCCCCGGACAAGCCCGGCAGCTTGGCGCGGTGAGGCGACGGGCGTCCGTGGGCCCGCGTCATGGCAGCGGTCCCGAGCGCGCGCTTGGCAGAGGGAGTCGCAGGCCCCGCAGCCGCGCGTGCCCTGCTTGCCTTGATTGCCTTTCGCCGCGGAGAGGCCGACGCGCGTGCGCGGGACGGATCTTGGCTAGCCGTCGGCGCGACCGGCTTGCGACGCCGCGCCGCGCTCATAGCAGCGCCATGCGCTTGGCGTCACCTGCATCGGGAAAGCGCGTCATGAGCCAGCGCGCCACGGTCTCCGCGCGCCACACCTTGCGCCCACGCAGGGAGCCGCCCGGCGGAAAGCCGTTGTCACGGATGAGCCGAGTCAGCGTGCACTTGGACACGCCGCCGAGCCAAGTCAGGACCGTGTCCATCAACAGTAGTCCGGCGGGCAGCCGCTCCGTGGGGGGAGACACGGGCGAGGTCTTGCGCTTAGGAGCGGTCTTGCGCTTGGTCATGGCGACACCTTGAGGCGAGTTGAGGTGGGTTGATGCTGCGCGCGACGACCCCGCCGTAAAAGTCTCCCCTCTTTCGCTCCCGGGCGGGGGGGCCGTCCGAAAGCCCCCCACCCCATCGATTGCCGCGCCTTGCACGGCCCCTTGCGCGGCCACTCGCTCGGCTTCTTGCGCGGCCCGGCAGACAGCGGATCACGCGTCGCGTGGCGCGCGCCCCTATGCCAGAACGCCCCGGCTACCGCGCTTGCCGGCACTGGCGGCAAGTGCACGGGCCCGTGGGCTGACCCTTCCTGGGGAAGTACTTGCAGCTCCGCGGCTGACGGCCGCGCAAGCCCTCCGGGCGCAGCAGCATTCGCACCCAGTGGCGCTGGGCCCGCCCGAGCTCGGGCCAATGCGCGTCGAAGAAGGCCTCCGTTTCGATCAGCGTGGTCCAGTCGCCCGGCACATACGAGCCGCCGTCCTCCCGGGGGCGCAGTTCCTCGCGCAAGGCCTCGGCGACCCGCCACAGCCGCGTGGTGTGGGTGTTGGGCGGCCGCGCGGCGGGAGACGGCGCATCGGGCTCGAAACCGATGCGCGCGAACGCCGTGGCGCTGAAGATGCGCTGGAAGACATCGACGGCCATCGTCCAATGCCAAGGGTCGGAGCCGGGCCGCGTCTCGGTGGACCAGAACATCCGCTGTGTCGGCGAGCCGCGCAGTGCGCGCAGCTGCCCCACGAACGCCCCCACCGGGTCGCCGGGGATGTGGGCGTAGCGCGCGGGCAGCGACCGCACGAACGCCAGATCGCCCTGTTCCATCCGGAGTTGATCAGGGTCCAGACCGTGGTGCAGGGCCAGGAGTTGCGCGAGCGTGGCGTGGGGCTGCTCAGCCCAGCGCGCCCAGGTGCGTTCGGTGGCGCCGTAGCTGCGCCAGAACTGCCCCAGCGCGGCCGGCGGGTGCGCGGGGACCGCATACTTCTGATCGTCCTGGGCGTCCCGGTCCTGCTGGGCAGCGAGCAACCGCAGCAGTCCGCTGGGCAGGTGCTGGGCGGGAAAAGGGCCGGGCGTGCTCGGGCGCCGATGTTCATACGGCCCCCGCAGTGACTGGATTCGCTCGTTCAGGTGGGCCAGCGTGACCAATTTGGCAGGGGGCTGCCGGCGTGAGGCAGTTCGCCGCCGGGGGACTCGGTTGAACTCACTTTGAGTCAAACCGTTCGATACCGATTTCTTGCGCTGCATGTTCAACTCCCACAGACGGTGTTGATCGCGCCAACGGCTACGCTACGGCTACGGCGGCTTCATGAGAGGCCCTCAAACCGCTCCGAAGCGCCGTCAAAATCGACCCTGGCCGAACGCGCGCACAACGAAAAAGGCCCCTCTGTACAGAGGGGCCTCGGTCGTTGGAGGAGAGGGGGGGATTCGAACCCCCGAGACGTTTCCGTCCGCCTGATTTCGAGTCAGGTACATTCAACCACTCTGCCACCTCTCCGGTATTCGGTGATCGCTGTGGTTGTTAGCGACTAAGCCTAAGAGTATAGCGAGGTTTTTGCGGCCTTGGCAAGAACTCCGAAGAGTTTGTGCGAAAGGCGCCGTTCAAGCCTTCAGCACGTCCTTGCCGCCCAGGTACGGACGCAGCGCTTCCGGCACGGTGATGCTGCCGTCGGCCTGCTGATAGTTCTCCAGCACTGCGACCAGCGTGCGCCCCACCGCCAGGCCCGACCCGTTGAGCGTGTGCACCAGCTCGTTCTTGCCTTGGGCGGTCTTGAAACGCGCCTGCATGCGGCGGGCCTGGAAGGCGCCCATGTTCGAGCAGGAGCTGATCTCGCGGTACGTGTTCTGCGCCGGCAGCCAGACCTCCAGGTCGTAGGTCTTCACCGATCCGAAGCCCATGTCGCCCGCGCACAGCAGTACCGTGCGGTACGGCAGGCCGAGCTTCTGCAGCACGGCCTCGGCGTGGGCGGTCATCTCTTCGAGCGCGGCCATGCTGTGCTCGGGCTGCTCGATGCGGACCATCTCGACCTTGTCGAACTGGTGCTGGCGGATCATGCCGCGCGTGTCGCGACCGGCCGAACCGGCCTCCGAGCGGAAGCACGGGCTGTGCGCCGTCAGCTTGACCGGCAGTTCGTCGACCGTCAGCACGCTCTCGCGGACCGAGTTGGTCAGCGAGATCTCCGAGGTCGAGATCAGGTACTGCTCGTTCTGCTCGTCGTCGCCGCCGCGCAGGACCCAGAACATGTCTTCCTTGAACTTGGGCAACTGACCAGTGCCCTCAAGGATCTCGCGGTTGACGATGTAGGGCGTGTAGCACTCGGTGTAGCCGTGCTCCAGCGTCTGCATGTCGAGCATGAACTGCGCGAGCGCGCGATGCAGGCGCGCGACCGGTCCCTTCAGGAAGGCGAAACGCGAGCCCGACAGCTTGGCGCCGAGCTCGAAGTCCAGGCCCAGCGGCGCGCCGAGGTCGACGTGGTCCTTGACCGCGAAGTCGAACTCGCGCGGCTGACCCCAGCGGCGCACCTCGACGTTGCCGGTCTCGTCCGCGCCGGCCGGCACGCTGGTGTCGGGCAGGTTGGGGACGCTCATCAGCATCGCGTTGAGTTCGACCTGGATCACGTCCAGCTTCTCGGCGCCGGCCTTCAGCTCGTCGGCGATGCCGGCGACTTCAGCCATCACGGCGCTGGCGTCTTCGCCCTTGCCCTTCAGCATGCCGACCTGCTTGGACAGCTGGTTGCGCTTGGCCTGCAGTTCCTCGGTGCGGATCTGCACCTGCTTGCGGTCGGTCTCCAGCGCCTTGAAGCGCTCGACGTCCAGGAAGGGTTGGGGGTTCTTGCGCTGTTGGAGGCGCTCGATGACGGCGTCCAGATCCTTGCGCAGCAGGGTGATGTCCAGCATGGTGTGTCTTTCGTGTTCTGCGCCGACGGCGGCCCTCGGAAGGGGGCGTCGGCGATGCATGGGGGAGTGTCGGTCAGCAGGAGCTCGACGAGGAGCTCATCCCGAACTGGGCGGCGCCCTCCGAAGAGGGGGCGGCGCGACGATCAAGATCGGCCGGTCGTGACCTCGGCCATCGACTTGTCACCCAGCCCCATCGGCAGCGGGAAGCGCACGTGCTCCTCGACACCCGGCAGCGTGCGCACGGTCGTCGCGCCCAGCTCGCGCAGGCGCGAGATCACGGCCTGCACCAGCACGTCCGGTGCCGAAGCCCCCGCCGTGAGGCCCACCTTCGAGCGACCGTCCAGCCATTCGGCCTGCACGTCCTCGGCGGCATCGACCATGTAGGCCGGCGTGCCCAGGCGCTCGGCCAGCTCGCGCAGGCGGTTGCTGTTGGAGCTGGTCGGGCTGCCGACCACCACCACCACGTCCACCTGCGGCGCCATCACCTTCACCGCGTCCTGGCGGTTCTGCGTGGCGTAGCAGATGTCCTGCTTCTTCGGCTCGCGGACTTCGGGGAAATGCTGCTTCACGGCACGCAGGATCTCGGCCGCGTCGTCGACGCTCAGCGTGGTTTGCGTGACCACCGCCAGCCGGCTCGGATCCTTGACCCGCACGTGCGGCACGTCCGACACCTCTTCGACCAGGTAGATCCCGTCGCTGAGCTGCCCCATCGTGCCTTCGACCTCGGGGTGTCCCTTGTGGCCGATCATGATGAATTCGTAGCCTTCGCGGTGCAGCTTGGCCACCTCCACGTGGACCTTGGTCACCAGCGGGCAGGTCGCGTCGAAGATCTGGAAGCCGCGCGCCTGCGCTTCCTTGCGCACCGCCTGGCTGACGCCGTGGGCCGAGAACACCAGCGTGGCGCCCGCGGGCACCTCGGCGAGGTCCTCGATGAAGATCGCGCCCTTGGCCTTCAGGTCGTTGACGACGTAGGTGTTGTGCACGATCTCGTGCCGCACGTAGATCGGCGCGCCGAACTTCTTCAGCGCGCGTTCGACGATCTCGATCGCGCGGTCCACGCCGGCGCAGAAGCCGCGCGGCTCGGCCAGCACGATGTCCTTCATGTTCACGTCCATCGCCGTCATCACAACACCCCGATCAGCTGCACCTCGAAGCTGACGGGCTGTCCCGCCAACGGGTGATTGAAGTCGAACAGCAACCAGTCCTCCCCCAGCTCGCGCACGACGCCGGCGTACTGCCCCTGGCCGTCCGGCGTCGGGAACTGCACGACGTCGCCGACGTGGTATTCCTCGTCCGGATCGCCCAACTGGCGCATCAGCGAGCGCTTCACGCGCTGCAGCAACTCGGGGTTGCGCTCGCCGAAGGCCTCGCCCGGCGCCAGTTCAACGCGGGTATGCGTGCCCTCGGCCAGGCCGACCAGGCGCGCCTCGATCGCGGGCGCCAGCTCGCCGGCGCCCAGCGTCAGCGTGGCCGGCAGCTTGTCGGCGAAGGTGTTGATCAGGTCCTGGCCGTCCGGCCCGCTCAGCCGGTAATGCAGGGTCAGGAAGGATCCTGGTTGAACGAGGGTCACTAGTCAGGGGGATTTTGGGAATCGAAGCGTGATTTTAGGCTGTAGCGCCACCTTCCCTCCTCCGAGTCCCGACATGACCGTTCTCCCCGCACCGATCGCCCTGCCCCGGCCGCCCGTCCCGTCGGTCATCGCCGCACTGCCGCCCGAGGCGCGCCCGCGGGAAAAGCTGCTGGCACAAGGCGCTTCCGCCCTCTCCGACGCCGAGCTGCTGGCCATCCTGCTTCGCACCGGCCTCCCCGGTCGCTCGGTCCTGAGCTTCGCCCGCGACGTGCTCGATCAATGTGGCGGCTTCAAGTGCCTGCTGGACAACCCCGCCCACGCGCTCGCGGGCATCAAGGGCCTGGGGCCCTCGAAGCGCAGCATGCTGCTGGCGGTGCTGGAGATCACTCGCCGCTCGTTCCGCCACGCGCTCGGCGACGGACCGGTCTTCGAGTCCGCCGAAGCGGTGCGCGATTACCTCCGCCTGGAGTACGACGACAAGCGCGCCGAATGCTTCGCGGTGATGTTCCTGGACATCCAGCATCGGCTGATCGCACTGGAGACGCTGTTCCACGGTACCCTTTCCCATACCATGGTGTACCCCCGAGATGTGGTGAAACGCGCGCTGACCCTGGACGCCGCCGCGGTGATCCTGGTTCACAACCACCCATCGGGGCGTACCGATCCGTCGCCGCAGGACGTCCAACTGACCCGCGCGATGATCGAGTCGCTGGCGCTCATCGACGTGAAGGTCCTGGACCATTTCATCGTCGGCGTGGGCCAGCCCGCATCGATGACCGACCTGGGCCTGCTGTGACCGACCGACTGCGCAGCCTGCAAGACCTGCAGACGCTGCACCGAGAACTGAAGCTCCGCCAACGCGCGGAGGAGGAGCGCCGTGAGCGCGAGGCCGCGCTCGCGCGTCTGCGCGACGAGGAAGCCCGCATCTTCGAGCGCACCGTGGGCCAAGTCGTGCCGCTGCCCGTGTCCAACCGCGTGATCCTCAACGCGGGCCGCCCCGAGCCGGAGCCGCGCCAGCGCGAGCTCGACGAGCAGATGGCCTGGAAGCAGGCGCTGTCGGACGATTTCGACGTCGACTCGCTGCTGGAGACCGACGAGACGCTGTCCTTCCGCCGACCGGAGGTCTCCGCCGAATCAGTGCGCAAGCTCAGACGCGGCCACTGGGCGCTGCAGGCCCAGATCGACCTGCACGGACTGCGCCGAGATCAGGCGCGCGAGGCGCTGGGCACTTTCATCCACGACAGCGCCCGACGCGGCCTGCGCTGCGTGCGCGTGGTCCATGGCAAGGGCAACGGCTCACCCGGGCGCGAGCCCGTGCTGAAGGCCCGCGTGCGCCGCTGGCTCGTCCAGAAGCAGGAAGTCCTGGCCTTCGTCCAGGCCCGCGCCAGCGATGGCGGCAGCGGCGCGCTGATGGTCCTGCTCAACAGCTGAGCGTCGCCGCTCTCCCTCCCCCTCGCCCACACGGGCTTTCCCCCCTCCCCCGCCCCGCGTTGTTTTCCGGAACACGCGATTGCATCGCCCTGCCCGCATGGCTAGTCTGCGGACATGCCGGCGTAGTCGAGAACCGTTCTCAATCAAGACCCCCGGCGCGATCTGCACGCAGATGGCGGCGCCGGAGATGCCTTCGGTGAATTGGACCGGCGAAGCGCTGTTCCGCGCCGTGGCCGAAGTGCAAGGCGGTCGCGTCGTCGCGGTGCAGCTCCAGACGCTCGGCGGCGCGATGGACGCCCGCACTCGCCGCGCGTTCTCCAACGCGATCGAGGGCACGCTGAAGTCGCGCTACGTCTGCCCCGGCGAGCACCGCTTCCAACAGGACTTCGCGTTCCGCATGGACTGACCCCCATGCTGGCTTCCCTCCGGATCGCCCTTCCGAGCGATCCCGGAGAATGGAGGCCGCAATGAAAAACGCCGGCTCGCAATCGCGTCCGGCGTTTCGTTCTTTCAGGGGACCGAAGGCCCCCTCAGTCCCGCATCAATGCAGCATCAAGCTGCCGTAGGGCGAGACCGGCGTCGTGAACGCCATCAGCAGGCGCTCGGGACGGAACTCGCCGACCGTATCAGCGCCCTGCCAGTGCGTCTCGATCGCATGCTCCAGTCCCTTGAGCACGCAGAACGACATGAAGGCGTGTTCCGCCTCCTCGCCGTCCATGTCCACATGCTGCAGCCGCACGCAGGCCGCGCGCAGGAAGTTCAGCATCTGGATGGGGCTGTCGCTGTCCGGGCAATAACCGGCGCAGACCTCGATGTCTTCCCGGGCGTCGTCGGACAGCCAGAGTCGGCCGTCGTCGATCCGGACATGCATCAGGTCGGGATTGGCGTCGATGCCGACCTCATCGTCGTGGAGCAGCGTGTACATGATGGTTGCAACGGTAGACGAAGGCGCATCGCCGTGTTCATCGGCTCCCCCGCCTGGAGCGGCGGCAGTGTCAGATATGCACGCTGAACAAGGCGTTTACATCATTTCGAGTCATTGCATGAGACGCATGCCGGCGGGATCGCGCCGTCACGGATCGACGCACCTCGACACAGGCGCCCGGGGAACGCGTGCATAAAGTCGCGCCTGACTGACGCCTTCACACCTTTGCCGGCGTCACAGTTGGAGATCCCTCGTGACCTTGTCCCGTCGCACCTTCCTCGGCAACGCCGCCGCCGCTGCCGGCGCCGCCGCAGCCTCCACGCTGCCCTTGTCCAACGCCGTCGCCGCCAGTCCGGTCGGCGACGTGGTCGGCAAGATCACCGTGGGCTACCAGGGCTGGTTCGCCTGCGCCGGGGACAACGCGCCGATCAACGGCTGGTGGCATTGGGCGCAGGACTGGAGCCGCACGCCCTCCCCGACCAACCGCGCGATCATCTCGTGGCCCGACATGCGCGAATACGCCGCCGGCTACGCCACCGCCTTCTCCCGGCTCGGCAACGGCGGTCCGGCGACGCTGTTCTCGTCCCACGACCAGTCCACCGTCGACACCCACTTCCGCTGGATGCAGCAGAACGGCTGCGACACCGCCGCGCTGCAACGCTTCAATCCCAACGGCGGCGAAGGCGCCACGCGCGACGCGATGGCCCTGAAGGTGCGCAGCGCCGCCGAGTCCTACGGCCGCAAGTTCTACGTCATGTACGACGTGAGCGGCTGGCGCAACATGCAGCCCGAGATCAAGGCGGACTGGCTGAACAAGATGTCGGCGCTGGTGGCCTCCTCGGCCTATGCGCGGCAGAACGGCAAGCCGGTCGTGGGGATCTGGGGCTTCGGCTTCAATGACGACAACCATCCCTGGTCCGCCGCCGCCTGCCTGGACGTCATCCAATGGTTCAAGAGCCAGGGCTGCTACGTGATGGGCGGCGTGCCGACCTACTGGCGCGAAGGCAAGAACGATTCGCGCGCCGGCTACCTCGACGTCTATCACGCATTCAACATGATCTCGCCCTGGATGGTCGGCCGCATCGGCGACGCCGCCGGGTCGGACTGGTTCTACCAGAACGTCAACCTCGGCGACCAGGCCGACTGCAACGCGCGCGGCATCGACTACCAGCCCTGCGTGTTGCCCGGCGACCTGAGCGCCCGTCAGCGCGCGCACGGCGACTTCATGTGGCGCCAGTTCTACAACATGGTGCGCCTGGGCTCGCAGGGGATCTACATCTCCATGTTCGACGAGTTCAACGAGGGCAACCAGATCGCCAAGACCGCCGAGACCGCCGCCTTCGTGCCGTCGGGCTCCGGCATCCTGGCACTGGACGAGGACGGCACCGGCTGCTCGTCGGACTACTACCTGCGCCTGACCAACGACGGCGGCCGCATGCTGAAGGGCCTGTTGCCGCTCACGCCGACGCGCCCGACGCAGCCGGTGGTCGGCGCGACCCCGCCCGCGGCGCAAGTGGTGACGCTGCGCGCCCGCGTGAACAACCGCTACGTGACCGCCGAAAACGCCGGCGCCGCATCGCTGATCGCCAACCGCGACGCCATCGGCGGCTGGGAGCAATTCGAACTGCTGGATGCCGGCAGCGGCAACATCGCGCTGCGCGCGCGAGCGAACGGCAAGCTGGTCTGCGCCGAGAACGGCGGCGGCTCCGCGCTGATCGCGAACCGGACCGCGATCGGCCCGTGGGAAACGTTCAAGCTGATCCGCAACCCCAATGGCTCGGTGACGCTGCAGTCGCTCGCGAACAACCGCTACGTGACGGCCGAGAACGCCGGCGCCGCGTCGCTGATCGCGAACCGGACCGCCATCGGTCCGTGGGAGCAGTTCGACCTGATCACCGCCGCGCGCTGACGCGCGGCTGAGACGCGTCTCGCCTCAGACGTTGCGCATCCAGTCCGCCGTGTTGGCGAACGAAGCGGCCAGGCGCCGCTGCAGTTCGACGTCGAGCTCGCATTCGGCCATCGCCTGCGTCATCGCCGACATCCACTGGTCGCGCTCGGCGATGCCGATGCGATAAGGCATGTGGCGGGCGCGCAGGCGCGGATGGCCGAAGCGCTCAACGAAGTGGTCGGGCCCGCCCAGCCAGCCGCACAGGAACCAGAACAGCTTGTCGCGCGAGCCGTCCAGCGTCGTCGGATGGATCGCCCGCAACTGCGCGAAACGCGGCTCCAGGTCCATCAGGTCGTAGAAGCGGTCGACGAGGCGTCGGACCGCGTCCTCGCCGCCGACCCACTCGAAGGGAGTCGCGGGCGCGGCGCCCGCGGGGGTGCCGTCGGCACCGGTCTCGGTGGAATCAGTCATCGGGGAACGGGGAGCGCAAGGCAGGAACGAGGACAGGAGCGGGAGTAGAAGCGGACACCCGGAACGGGCCGTATCAGGCGTATCCGGCGGAGTATTCCAGCACCTTGGTCGCGAGCCCGCGGATCCCCTGCGCCGCGTCGCAGCCGGGGTAGTGTTCCAGCAGCAGCTGCCGCTTGAGCACCGCCTGCCGGACCATCGGGTCGTTCTTCACCTCGCCGAGCAGTTCCAGCTTGAAGGCCTGGCCCGGCGTCGAGCCGACGAAGCGCTGCAGCACCTGCTGCAACTGGCCGCAGATCAGCTTGCCCTCACCGGGCCGGTTGGCCTGGTTGACGACCAGGCGCACCAGGCGGCGCTCCTGCTGCGTAGCCAGCACCTTGATCGTGGCGTACGCGTCCGTCAGCGAGGTCGGCTCCGGCGTCGCGACGACGAGCACGTCGTGCGCCATCGACACCGAGAACAGCACCACGTCCGAGATGCCGGCGCCGGTGTCCAGCAGCACGTAGTCGAAGCGCGGACGCACGACCTCCAGGATGTGCAGCAGCTTGTCGCGCACGTCGGGCGTCAGCCGCGAGTACTCGACCATGCCCGAGCCCGCCAGCAGCACGTGGAAGCCGCCCGGCGCGGGCAGGATGGCCTGGTCCAGGGAGCAGCGGTCGGTGAAGACGTCGTGCAGCGTGAGCTTGGGGTGCAGGTTCAGCACCACGTCCAGGTTGGCCAGGCCGAGGTCGGCATCCAGCACCAGCACACGCTCGCCGCGCGCGGCCAGGGCCGCCGCCAGGTTGGCGGTGACGAAGGTCTTGCCCACGCCGCCCTTGCCGCTCGTGACGGCCAAGGTGCGAGCGCCTCCGCGGGCTTTCGGTGCAGCAGGAGCTGTTGTATTGCTCATTCACTATCCTGTTGCGTTACGGCGAACAACATGCCCTTTTCCTCGGCGCTCACCAGCGAGTCCACATGACTCTCGAGGCAGGCGCGGTTGCGGCCTTCGGCCTTGGCCCGGTAGAGTTGACGGTCCGCGCGCTCCGTCCAGATCAGCGTCGACGATCGCACCCACTGCGGCGCGAACGCCCCGCCGATGCTGATCGTGCAGGTCAGCGGCGGCTGCCCGCCGCCCGCGCTGATCGCCAGCGCCTGCACCCGTTGCCGGATGCGTTCCGCGACCGTCACCCCGACCGAGGTCGGGCAGTTGGGCAGGATGATGGCGAACTCTTCGCCGCCGATCCGCGCCACCGTGTCCATCGGCCTCACCGTCTGCGCGATCGACTGCGCGACCGCGCGGATCACCAGGTCGCCGGCCGCGTGACCGTGCTGGTCGTTGACCGCCTTGAAGTGGTCGATGTCCAGCATCAGCAGCAGCGCCGGTTCCCCGGACCGCGCCACGCGGTCCACCTCGCGCGCCAGCGCCATCTCGAAGCTGCGGCGGTTGACCAGTCCGGTCAACGCATCCTTGCTGGAGAGGTCGCACAAGGCGTCGAGGATGCCCTGCAGCCAGAGCTCCGAATACGGTTCGGCGTCAGGCAGCATGGCCCCGGCCTGTTGCAGCAGTTGCAGGGCCAGGTCCAGGCGCAGCTTGTGGGCTGCTATGAGACTTTGCGGAGCGTCCAAGGTCGATTCGGGCAATTTCGAGGGCAGTCTAGCGGCTTCCCCCCCAAATGAGCGCGCAGAAAAGAGGGGATCCCCCCACCTCTTTCACACATCAAATGGGCCAAACACACTCAAACTAGCTATTGTCGACAATGGCGATCACCCGGTGCTACGGCATCTCCTCCTCGAATAAAACCAAACAGCCCCATGCGCCCAGGTCAACCGGTTTCCATCGCGGCCCCGCCCCAGGTGGAGGCGATCGATCATGAGTTCAGCTTCAGCAAGGCCGACTTCGAACGCGTCCGGCAGCTGATCTACCAGCACGCCGGCATCTCGCTGCACGACGGCAAGCATGCGATGGTCTACAGCCGGCTGTCGCGCCGGCTGCGCGACACCGGCTACAAGAGCTTCGCCGACTACCTCCAGTGGCTGGAGGGCGTCACCGGCCCGCAGGGCGACCAGGAGTGGCAGGAGTTCGTGAACTGCCTCACCACCAACCTGACCTCGTTCTTCCGCGAGGACCACCATTTCCTGTCGCTCACCGATGACCTCAAGACGCTGACCGGCAAGCCGATCCGCATCTGGTGCTGCGCGGCGTCGACCGGCGAGGAACCCTACTCCATCGCCATGACCTGCCAGGAATCGCTGGGCGCCGGCAGCGGCGTTCAGATCGTCTCCAGCGACATCGACACCAACGTGCTGAACACCGCGCGCAAGGGCGTCTATGCGGCCGAGTCGCGCGGCCTGTCGCCGCAGCGGCTCAAGCAGTTCTTCCTGCGCGGCACCGGCGCCAACGAGGGCCGCATCCGCGTGCGCCCGGAGCTGGCCAAGATGATCGACTTCCGGCCGCTGAACCTGATGCACACCACGTGGTCGCTGGGCGATCCCTTCCACGTCGTGTTCTGCCGCAACGTGATGATCTATTTCGACGCCCCGACGCAGCGCAAGGTGCTGGAGCGCATCCACAAGGTGATGCGTCCGGGCGGGCTGCTGTTCGTCGGGCATTCCGAGAACTTCACCGACTCCCGCGATCTCTTCCGCCTGCGCGGCAAGACGATCTACGAGCGCGTCGGCTGATCGCCGCCAACGATCCGCCGCACGACGATCCGAAGAACCTTCATTCAGCGACACCACCCCCATGACCCTGCCTTCAGCCTCCTCCGCGATGCAGCAAAGCGCGGCGCTGGCCAGCGCCGGCGCGGCCCGCGTGGCCCAGCTCAAGTCGGTGACGCGCAAGAACGGCGAGGCGTCGTTCTTCTTCTACGAAGCGCATTTCAAGAACGCCGCGGTCAAGGTCCTGCCCGGCGAGTACTTCGTCGACAACGACGACATCCTGGTCATGACCACGCTGGGCTCGTGCATCGCGGCCTGCCTGTGGGACCGGCACGCGCAGATCGGCGGCATGAACCACTTCATGCTGCCCGAGGGCCAGGGCGACTCGGGCCGCTACGGCTCGTTCGCGATGGAACTGCTGATCAACGAGATGATGAAGCGCGGCGCCTCCAAGAGCCGCATGGAAGCGAAGATCTTCGGCGGCGGCGCGGTGATCGCCGGCATGAACACGATCAACGTCGGCGAGCGCAACACCAACTTCGTCATCGACTTCCTGAAGCTGGAACGCATCCCCATCGTGTCCAAGGACGTGATGGACGTGTACCCGCGCAAGGTGTGTTTCCTGCCCAAGAGCGGCAAGGCGATGGTCAAGCGCCTGGCGCCCACCAACACCGAGACGCTGGTGCAGCAGGACCGGGCCGCGGCGCAGCAGGCGCAGCCGGTGGCGAGCACCGGCGGGTCCATCGACCTGTTCTGACACCGACGCATCACTGAGACAACACCGGGGCGGCAGCGCGGCAGCAAGGCCGCGGCATGCCCGGCAGTACCGAGGAGCAAGAAGACATGGCCAAGACCACCGTCGTCGTCGTCGACGATTCCGCGCTGGTGCGGAGCATCCTGACCGAGATCATCAACCGCCAGCCCGACATGCAGTGCATCGGCGCGGCGAGCGACCCGCTGGTCGCGCGCGAGATGATCCGCAACCTCAACCCCGACGTGATCACCCTGGACGTCGAGATGCCGAAGATGGACGGCCTCGATTTCCTGCAGCGCCTGATGCGCCTGCGGCCGATGCCGGTCGTGATGGTGTCGACGCTGACCGAGCGCGGCGCCGAGGTCACGCTGAAGGCGCTCGAGCTGGGCGCGGTGGACTTCGTCGCCAAGCCCAAGATCGGCGTGGCCGACGGCATCCGCGCGCTGGCGCAGGACATCACGGACAAGATCCGCATCGCGGCGAAGGCGCAGATCCGGCGCCTGCACGCGCCGGGTGCGGCCGCGGCGCCCGGCGCGTCCGGAACGGCCGCCGCGACCGGCGGCGCGACGCCGCCGCTCAAGCCCGCCTCGCCGATCGCGAGCCTGGGCCGGTTGTCGACCGAGAAGATCATCTTCATCGGCGCGTCGACCGGCGGCACCGAGGCGACCAAGGACGTGCTGATCAACCTGCCCGCCGACTGCCCGGCGGTCTGCATCACGCAGCACATGCCGGCGGGCTTCACCCGCAGCTACGCGGCGCGGCTGGACGGCCTGTGCAAGATCCGAGTGAAGGAGGCGCAGGACGGCGAGCGGATCCTGCCCGGCCACGGCTACATCGCGCCGGGCGGCATGCACTTCAGCGTCGAGCGCTCCGGCGCCAACTACATCGCCCGCGTGCAGGACGGCGAGGCGGTGAACCGCCACAAGCCGTCGGTGGAAGTGCTGTTCAACTCCGCCGCGCGCGTGGTGGGCCAGAACGCGCTGGGCATCATGCTCACCGGCATGGGCGCTGACGGCGCCAAGGCGATGAAGGCGATGAAGGACGCGGGCTCCTACAACCTCGTGCAGGACGAGGCGACCTGCGTCGTCTTCGGCATGCCGCGCGAGGCGATCAACGCCGGTGCCGCCGACGAGGTCCTGCCGCTGCACCAGATCGCCACCCGGCTGATCGAACGCCTGCGCAGCACGTCCGGCATGTCGATGAACCGCGTGTGATCACCGGCTGATCGTCACTTCCCGGCGGGGAGTTCCTCGCCGACCACGACACGGGCGCCGACGATGCGCCCGTTCGCATTTCCGCTCATCGGGCGCGGCCCTTCTTCTCTTCGTTGGCACGGTCGTTGGCTCGGTTGACGGCCGGCAGCGCACGTGCGGGCGCGACCGCCTGGCGATCGTTGGCCGCGGCGACCAGCGTCGCCTGGCGCGCGGCCTGCTCGCGCGCCAGGCGCTGCGCTTCGACCTGCGCGACGCGCTGCTCGCGGGCGGCGATCTGCAGCTCGGCGTTGATGTCGTTGAATGCGTTGGCGTTGGAGACCAGCGCCAGCGCGGAGAGGATCGCGATCAGCACGGTCAACGCCGGGCCGATCACCGGGAAGCGGGACCACGGCGAATAGGCGTGGCAAGGCGCCGGCGTCGCGCGCGTGGCCAGTCGGGGCGCCTGGAGGCAGGCGGTGATGTCGGGCTCGTTCATGGTCGTTCCTTCGCTCATCGGGGGGAGTTCTGGATCAGTGCTGGTAATGCTAGATGCCCAACAGACGCCCTCCAAACGCTATATCCTTGCCTCCTTGAGTAGCCAAACTTTCCAACAAGTCGATACAGTCGCCCTCGCGCCCCTTCCCCCGCTCCCCTTCCCGCTCTGCCGGAGGACACCCGATGCGACTCCCCCGCCTGCCGCTCCAGTACCTGGCCGCCTTCCGCGCCGCCGCGCTGCACCAGAACCTGCGCGCCGCGTCCGAGGAGCTCAACCTGACGCATTCCGCGGTGAGCCAGCAGATCCGCGCGCTGGAGTTGCAGCTGGGCTTTCCGGTCTTCGATCGACAGGGACGGCGCGTGGTGCTGAACGCCGCCGGCGCCGCGCTGCTGCGCGGCGTGGAACGCGCCTACCAGGAGCTCGACCAGGGCCTGCGCGCCGCGACCTCGGCGCACGGCGTCGGGCAGCGCAGCCTGCGCGTGACGGTGCTGCCCTCTTTCGCGCAGCGCTGGCTGCTGCCGCGGCTGGGCCGCTGGCACGCGCGGCATCCCGAGGTGACGATCGAGATCGAGGCGACGGCCCGGCTGGTCGATCTGGAGCGGGAGAAATTCGACATCGCGTTGCGGCAGGGCCTCGGTCCCTGGCCGGGCCTGACGAGTGAACCGCTCTTCGACCTGTCGATGCTGCCGGTGGCGTCGCCCGCCCTGGCGCACCAGTTGATCGGGCAGCCGCTGGAGGCGCTGGCCCAGGCGCCCTTGCTCGGCGATCCGGCGCAGTGGGAAGACTGGTTCTCGCAGGCCGGCCTGCGGCGCCAGGTCGTGCCCGTCGCGATCTTCAACGACTTCGGCATCCTGCTGCAGGCCGCCGAGCAGGGCATGGGCGTCGGCCTGACGCGCGAGCTGCTGGCGGCGGATGCGCTGCTCGACGGCCGCCTCGTGCGCGTCGCGCCGCGACAGGCGATGCTCAAGGAGCCGCAGCGGTATCACATCGTCTACGCGCCGCAGTCGCGCGAGGAACCCGCCGTGCGCGCCTTCATCGACTGGCTGCACGAGGAGACCGCGCAGTCACGCGCGGCGCTGGACGGGTCGTCGACCTGCCTGGCGACGGGCCGCGTCACGGCCCCCGCCCCCGGCAAGGTCACGATGCCAGAAACAGTTCCTGCAGATCGCTGAGGAAGTCGAAGCCGCGCGGCGTCGCGCGGATCACGGCCGGATCGGGGTCGAGCAGGCCCTTCGCACGCCCGTCCGCCATCGCCTTGGCGATCGCCGATGGCGGCAGCCCGGTGCGTTCGAGGAAGCTCTGCATCGTCACGCCTTCGCGCAGGCGCAGCGCGTTGAGCATGAACTCGAAGGGCAGCTCGTTGCGGGCGACTTCGTTCTCGTTGGACACGGCCTGACCCTCGGCGGCCTTCTGCATGAAGGTCGCGGGATCGCGCCAGCGCACCTGCCGCAGCAGCCGGTGCGCGAAGCTGAGCTTCGTGTGCGCGCCGGCCCCGATGCCGAGGTAGTCGCCGAACTGCCAGTAGTTGGTGTTGTGCGTGCAGCGATGGCCGTCGCGCGCATAGGCCGAAACCTCGTAGCGCGACATGCCCTTCGCGCCGGTGCGCGCGGTGATCAGGTCCAGCATGTCGCTGGCGAGGTCCGGATCGGGCAGGTGATCCGGCGGCGCGTTCGCGAAGCGCGTGTTGGGCTCGATCGTCAGGTGGTAGACCGACAGATGCGGCGGATCGAAGGCCAGCGCGATGTCCAGGTCCTGGTCGAGCTCCGCCAGCGTCTGCCCCGGCAGTGCGTACATCAGGTCGATGTTGAACGTGCCGAAGGAGCGGGCCGCTTCTTCGATCGCCGCGCGCGCCTGCGTGCCGCTGTGGATGCGCCCGAGCGCATGCAGTTTCGCGTCGTCGAAGCTCTGCACGCCGATCGACAGCCGAGTCACGCCCGCCTGCGCGAAGCCGGCGAAGCGGTCCTTCTCGAAGGTGCCGGGATTGGCTTCCATCGTGATCTCGCAGCCGGGCTCCAGCGGCAGCCGCGCGCGCAGGTCGGAGATCAACTCGGCGATCTGCTCCGGCGCGAACAGGCTGGGCGTGCCGCCGCCGATGAAGATCGACACGACGGCGCGGCCCCAGATCAGCGGCAGCGCGGCTTCCAGATCGGACCGCAGCGCGCCGAGGTACTGGCGCGCAGTCTCCACGTCGAGTTCGCGCCCGTCCCGGTATTCATGCGAGTTGAAGTCGCAGTACGGGCACTTGCGGATGCACCACGGCAGATGCACGTACAGCGACAGCGGGGGCAGCGCCGACAGCGTCAGCGTGCCGGGCCGCATCATGCGGATGATGTCGGCCACGGCTCAGTCCAAGTGCCCCGGATGCCCCAGGTGCCAGCTCTCGCGCATCTGGCGCAGCAGGTCCTGCGACGCGAGCGCGCGATGGCTCAGGCGGTTCTTCGCCTCGGCGCCCAGCGCCGCGACGCTCTTCCCGAGCCCGGGAATGAACAGCAGCGGGTCGTAGCCGAAGCCGCCCTCGCCTTCCTGCGCGTGCAGGATTTCGCCGTGCCAACGACCCATCGCGATCAGCGGTTCCGGATCGTCGGCCGAGCGCACCGCCACCAGCGCGCAGACGAAACGTGCGCGCCGGTCCTCGATGCCATCGAGCTTCTCCAGCAGCACACGGTTGTTCTCGGCGTCGCTCTTCTCGCGGCCGAACAGCGTCGCATAACGCGCCGACAGCACGCCCGGCATGCCGCCGAGCGCATCGACCGCCAGGCCCGAATCGTCCGCCAGCGCCGGCAGGCCGCTGGCCTTGGCCGCATGGCGGGCCTTGGTCAGACCGTTCTCGACGAAGGTGTGGAAAGGCTCTTCCGCCTCCGGGATGCCGAGGCTGCCCTGCGTCACGAGTTCGACGCCCAGCGGCTCGAACAGTACCTGCAGTTCCTTGAGCTTCTTGGCATTGTTGGAGGCCAGGACCAACTTCATCGCTTGCTCCAATCGGTGCGGATCACTTCAATGCATAGCCAGCGCGCGGCGGCTAGCGATTTACTTCAGGCCGAGCGCCTCACGCTGCGTGACGAGCAGCTCGCGGATGCCCTTCTCGGCCAGGTTCAGCAGCACGTCGACCTCGGCGCGCGTGAACGCGACGCCTTCGGCCGTGCCCTGCAGCTCGACGAAGTGTCCCGCACCGGTCATGACCACGTTCATGTCGGTGTCGCAGGCGGAGTCCTCGACGTATTCGAGGTCCAGCAGCGCCTGGCCGTCCAGGATGCCGACGGAGATCGCGGCGACCGCGTCCTTCAGCGGCGTGTCGACGATCTTGCCCTGCGCGATCAGCCAGCTCACCGCGTCGTGGGCGGCCACGTAGGCGCCGGTGATCGCCGCGGTGCGCGTGCCGCCGTCGGCCTGCAGCACGTCGCAGTCGATCTGGATGGTGCGCTCGCCGAGCTTGGACAGGTCGAACACCGCGCGCAGCGCGCGGCCGATCAGTCGCTGGATCTCCTGCGTGCGGCCGGTCTGCTTGCCGCGCGCGGCCTCGCGGTCGCTGCGGGTGTGCGTGGCGCGGGGCAGCATGCCGTATTCGGCGGTGACCCAGCCCTCGCCGCTGCCGCGCTTGTGCGGCGGCACCTTCTCTTCGACCGACGCGGTGCACAACACCTTGGTGTCGCCGAACTCGATGAGCACGGCCCCTTCGGCGTGACGCGTGTAGTGGCGGGTGATGCGGACCGGACGCAAGGCGTCCGCCGCGCGCCCTTGCGGGCGGGTGGCGCTGCTGCTCATGGGAAATTCCTTTGACGGGACCCGTCGGCCGGGTCCTTCAATGACAGTTCAGTGGGGCTTCTTGCCGGCCTTGCGGATCGCGTCCTGGATCTCGCGCACGGCGGAATCGATCTCGGCCTCGTCGAGCTGCACGTCCTGGGTCGCCCCGTGGATCGTGGAGGCGAAGCCTTCCTGGTCGAGGTCCTGCGTGGAGATGGAATCCGGGGCGTCGCCCTCGCCTTCCCACTCCACGGCCAGGGCCGTGACATTGTCGCTGCGCGCGCCGGCCTGGCGCAGCGCCTGCTCGACGAGCTCCGGCACCGCGTCGCCGACCGAGCGGCTGTCGGACATGTGACGCAGGATGTCCACGTCGCTGACCGAGCTCCACAGCCCGTCCGAGCACAGCAGCATGCGGTCGCCGTTCTGCAGCAGCACGGGCCCGTTGACGTCGATCATCGGCTTGCCGGGGCTGCCGAGACACGTGAACAGCACGTGGCGGTTGAAGCGTTCGGCGCCGGTCGCGTGGCGACCCAGCGCTTCCTGCAGCTCGCTGTAGGAATGGTCGCGGGTGCGGGCGATCAGCTCGGTCTCGCGCAGCAGGTACATGCGGGAGTCGCCGCAATGCGCCCACCAGATCTGCCCCTGTTGCATCAGCCCGACGACGATGGTCGTGCGCGGCGTGTCGTTCATGCCGCGCTGCTGTGCGTAGGTCAGCAGCTGCTGGTGCGCGAGCAGCACCGCCGTCTCCAGGAACTGCGAAGGTTCCTTGATCACCGGCTGCGCGTCGCGCTGGAACAGCGCCGCGACGTTCTGGAGCGCCAGATGGGCGGCGACTTCGCCGTCCGGATGGCCGCCCATGCCGTCGGCGAGGGCGAAGAGACCGGCCTCGCGGGTATAGCAATACCCCATGCGGTCCTCGTTCTTCTCCCGTCCGCCACGGCGGCTCACCTGATAGACGGAGAACTTCACGCCTTGGCCCCGGTCTTCAGGTTCTCCAGCTGCAGCTTGAGGCGCTCGCTGAAGCTGAGCTTGGTGTAGCGACGCTCGGTCTCGCGCGACAGTTCCTTCTGCAGCGCGAAGACGCTCTGCGGACGGGTCAGCGGATCGAGCGACATGCACCACTCGGTCACTTCGAGCAGGTTGTCGGAATACACGTTGCGCAGGCGCGAGAGCGACAGCCCCAGGCGATCCTTCTCCAGGCGCTGCGGCGCGTCGTTGGGCGGGTAACCCTGCATGCAGGCGTAGATGCAGGCGCCGATCGCGTAGATGTCGGTCCACGGGCCCAGCGAGCCGTCGCGGCGGTACATCTCGGGCGCGGCGAAGCCGGGCGTGTACATCGGCCGGATGAAGTTGCCTTCCTTGGACAGCACTTCGCGGGCCGCACCGAAATCGAGCAGCACCGCCTTGTTGTCGTTGGTGATGAAGATATTGGCCGGCTTGATGTCCAGGTGCAGCATCTTGTGCTGGTGCACGATGCGCAGGCCCTTGAGGATTTCGTCGAAGAGCGACCGGATGGTCGATTCGCGGAACACCTTGTCACGCTTCAAATCGCGGGCGGTCACGATGAAATCCTGCAAGGTATCGCCCTGCAGGTAATTCATGACCATATAGACGGTCTCGTTCTCGCGCAGGAAATTCAGCACCGAGACGACGCTCGGGTGCGAAATCTGCGCGAGGGAGCGGCCTTCCTCGAAAAAGCTGCGCAGCCCCAGGCGGTAGAGGGGCTGTTTCTCCGGTTTCACGCGAGGCGTGAGCTCTCCGGGAGATCGTTCTGCAAGGGACGAGGGGAGGTATTCCTTCAGAGCCACCAAGTGATGGTCGGGGTCTTCGGCGAGATAAACGACGCCGAATCCGCCCGCAGCCAGTTTCTTGATGATCTGATAGCCCCCCACCACCGTGCCTGCGGGCAATGGCGCCGGTTTCGGCTTTGACATAATCGTGGTTCGATTTCTCTACCGATAGCTGATGCCAGTTTACAGCATGACCGGTTATGCCAGCGCCACGGCACAACCCGCGAACTCCGGCGAAACCCCTAGCCCGGCCACCCCACCCGCGGTCACGGTGGAGGCGCGCTCGGTGAACGGACGCTTCCTCGACCTGAGTTTCCGCATGCCCGACGAGCTGCGCTCGCTCGAGCCAGCGCTGCGCGAGCTGGTCTCGGGCAGCGTCAAGCGGGGCAAGATCGAACTGAGGATCAACACCCACAAGGACACCGACACGTCGTGGCCGAACCCGCAGCCAGAGCAGCTCAACCGGCTTTCGCGGCTGGAATCGCAGGTGCAATCCTGGCTGCCTAAAGCGCAGGGATTGAGCGTCCAGGAAGCGCTGAACTGGTGCAAGACCGGCGCGACGGGCACTTCGGCGAATGACGAGACGGTGCTCGACGCAGCGCGTCAATGCATCCAGGGATTCCTTGAAGCGCGTGAGCGCGAAGGCGGGAAATTGGTAACGATGCTCAAGCAGCGCGTCGCCACTTTGCGGGACCTCGCCACACAGGCCGAGCCGCTGATCCCGGCGGCGGTGCAACGTCAGCGGGAACGTTTCCTCGAACGCTGGCAGGAGGCACTGAGCGCCACCGGCGCCACGCAGACGATCTCCGAGCAGTCGCTGCAGGAGCGCGCCGTCAACGAGGCGGCGGCCTATGCGCTGCGCATCGACGTCGCCGAGGAGCTGACGCGGCTGCGCGCCCACCTCGACGAGATCGACCGCCTGCTCAAGAAGGGCGGCGAGGTCGGCAAGCGCCTGGACTTCCTGATGCAGGAGCTGCACCGCGAAGCCAACACGCTGGGCTCGAAGGCCGCGGCCATCGAGCTGACCAACATCTCGGTCGAGATGAAGGTCGCCATCGAGCAGATGAAGGAACAGGTGCAGAACATCGAGTGATCCGCCCTCCTCAAATGCCATTAAAATGGTTGTTATGAAGCGAAAACATAGATAGCAACCATAAAAATGGCATTTACGCTGGCGACAGCCCATGAGATCCTTGAGGCGTTTGGACAACGCGTCCGTGCGCAACGGCTGGCTCAGAAGCTGTCTCAGCAGGAGCTGGCCAGGATGGCCGGACTGTCGCTGGGCGCACTGCGCAAGTTGGAGAGCAACGGGCAGTCGTCCCTGGAGACGGTGATCCGCGTCGTGCAAGCGCTTGGACTGGTCGATGAACTGGAGGAGCTGTTCGTGCTCAAGCGCCAGTCCATCGCCCAGATGGAACAAGCCGAAGCCGCCGACCAGCGGCAGCGCGCGCCTCGCCGGAGATCCTCATGACACTCGATCTGCCCATCCCGTCGCCTTCCTGCGAGGCGCGATGAAACAACTCGCCGTCCACTACTGCGGGTGGGGCGAGGACTGGCCCTTGGGGCGACTGGCCGACGACGGCAGCAGGCTGCTGTTCGAATACCACCCCGATGCGTTGGCGCAAGCCTTGGAGCTGTCGCCGCTTCATCTCAAGCTGCGTTCCGCGGCCTATGGCGGATTCCCTCCGCACCAATACCAGCTCCCCGGCCTGATCGCCGACAGCCTGCCCGACGGCTGGGGCCTGCTGCTCATGGACCGCCTGTTCCGCCAGCAAGGCCTTCGACATCCCGGGCCGCTGGACCGCCTGGCCTTCATCGGCGAGCGGGCCATGGGCGCGCTTCGCTTCGTACCGGCCACCGCTGCCGATGTCGAAGAGCCGGATTGGACGCTGTTGGCGCTGGCCCAGGAAAGCGAACGTGTCCTCGCGGGCGACACCGGTGCGGCCTTGCGCGAGCTGGCGATGACCGGCGGGTCGCCGCAGGGCGCCCGCCCCAAGGCCCTCGTGCAGCATGACGTACGCACCGGCCAGGTCGGCACGCACAGCGACGCGCCCGGCGAGCCTTGGCTGGTGAAGTTTCCCTCGCAGAACGAGCACAAGGAGGTCTGCGCGATCGAGGCCATGTACGCGGACCTGGCCCGGGACTGCGGACTCGAAGTCCCGGAGAGCGCCTGGTTCGACCTATCCGCGAAGTTGGCGGCCTTCGGCGTCGCACGGTTTGATCGGCAACAAGGCCTGCGCGTGCCGGTGCACAGTCTGGCAGGTCTGTTGCAGGTGGACTTCCGACTGCCCGGCAGCGCCGACTACACCAGCTTCCTGAGGGCGACGCGTGCACTGACGCGCGATGAGCAGGAAGTGGAGAAGGCGTACGCCCGCGCCGTGTTCAACGTGCTCTTCCACAACCGCGACGATCATCCGAAGAATTTCGCCTGGCGTCTGGGGCAGGATCGTCGATGGCGCGTGGCACCGGCTTTCGACCTGACCTTCAGCGACGGCCCGATGGGCCAGCACCACATGGACGTCTGCGGTGAAGGCAATGCCGTGGGTCGACTTCACCTGCTGCGACTCGCGGCGGAAGGCGGCGTGACCAAACAGTTCGCGGAGGCCATGATCGACAGCATGGCTGAGCAAGCCGCAGCATTCGGTCGACGGGCAACGGAATTTCCGATCCGTCGGACCACCGTCAAGCTCATGATGTCGGCGGTCAACGCCTGTCTGCGGCGGATGTCGAGCCTCTGAGGCTCAGACGACCGCGCGCACCGCCACCCTCTTTCGGGGCGCGACTTCCCCCGGGATCACGGTCACCACCGTATCCAGCGCCTCGCTCGCCCGCTCCATCACCACGCGGCCGTCGGCCTCGACGACGGGCAGCGCCTGCGACGCGAAGTCGAGCCACCGTACATCGAGCTTCCCCAGCAAGACCTGGCGCTTGCGCCGCACGCGCTCGCGCAGCTGCGTGCGTTGCGCGGTGGTCAGGCCGTAGCGCTCCTCCGTCTGCACGCCGCTCCCGCGCGGGATGAACGGCAGCAGGCTCAACCGCTTCACGCCGAGCGCGAGGCAGTGATCCACCATCCAGTCGAGCACCCATTCGCCGCCCGCGACGAGGGTGGTCTGCACCGTGGTCGGCACGCGCGCGGCCAGCATCTCGCGCAGATGCGCGTTCGCGAGGTCGAAGGTCGGTCGGCCCACGATCGCATCGTGATGCGCCTGATCGCCGTGCAGGCTCAGCTTGACTGCGGTACCCGTCGCTCGCAGCGCGGCGAGCAGTCCGTCCGGCAGCGCGATGCCGTTGGTCGTGAGCCGCGTGACGCAGCCGCCCGCCCGCGCGTGGACGAGCAGTTCCGCGAGGCCCGGATGGATCGTCGGCTCCCCGCCGCAGAAGTGGACCGTCCGCATGCCGTGCGCGACGAGCCAGTCCACCCGCTGCTTCAGCAGCGCCACGTCCGGATGCACGCCGTCCGGCGGCGCCAGGCAGAAGCCGCAGCGCGCATTGCAGTAGCGCGTCACGCGGAAGCACATCGTTGCCGGCAGTCGCGGATCCATGGGCTCGCCTCCCTGGCCCGCGAAGTCCGCAACTTCGCGCGGAGGCTTCTCAGCGCTGGCGGCTCTCCGCGAGCATGTTGCAGAAGAGTGCGCCCTGCTCGATCGCGTCGTCAAGCGCGACGTGGGAATGCGGCAGGTCGTCGAACCAGCGCCTGGGCATCGCGCTCTTGGTGCTGCGGCGGAAGTCGCGTCGCAGCATCACCATGGCCATCGTCTTCACGTCGAGCGCCGAGAAGCTGAACGGGCTGCGCCCGGCGAAGCGGATCAGGTACCAGTAGACGAACATGAAATCGAAGGACGCCGGATACCCGACGAACACGGGCTGTCCGGGCAGCGCGTCCAGCCACGCGACGTACTCGGTCATCGCGGCCAGCGGCGGACGCGGATCGACGCGCGAGGCCTGCCACGCGTCGGGATGCTGGGCCCACCAGGCCATCGTGTCGGGATGGCCGGTGGCGTCGGGCAACGTTTCCAGGTTGGCGGAGAAGGTCGACACGAGCGACTTGTCCGCGAGGTACGCGGCGGAGCCGAAGCTCAGCATCGAATGCGGGCCGGGGATGGGGCCGTCGACCTCGACATCGGTGCTGACGTAGATCTCGGTGCGGGTTTTCTCGTTCATGGGATCGCAGTATCGACCGCCGCGAGGTGCTGGCGAAGCCACCGCGACACCTCGCCGCGACCGCGCTTGCACAGGGCGGTGTTCCAGTCCTTGCAGCGCGGCGGCGGAGGCAGCCGGCGCACGCGCGACAGCCGCGCCGCGTACATGGCGGCCTCGTGCTCGCCGGGCCGGTTCCCGTCGAAGGCCAGCCAGGTCAGCCGATCCGCGCAGGCCTCGGGCAGCCACGGCGCCCAGCGCCCGATCGTGGCCAGGCAGCGGCAACCGCAGACGGCGAGCGACAGCGCGTCGAACAGGCCCTCGACGAGGATCAAGGGCTCGTCGAGCGCATCATGTCCATCGTTCGCGTCGTGCCAGGTTTCCCTGCGCTTCCCGATGTCCACGACGCCGCCGCCCGGGCCGATGGTCAGCATCTTGTCCTGACCGCGCAGCGTGTTCAGGTAGCGGCCGTGCACCGATACCATCGCGCCCGTGTGGTCGCGCAAGGCGACGAGCACCGCCGGGCGCCCGGCCCAGTCCGGTTCGAAGCGCAACCCGGCTGCGCGGGCAATGGCCGAGGGGATGCCGCGACGCTCGACATAGTCCTGGCCTGGCGTGCCTGCCAGCGGCAGCGCCAGGGCGAAGCGCTCCGCCGGACGCTCACCGGAACCCGGCATGAGATGGGGATCGGCAGTCCTTCTCATGTGCCGATCTTCGGCCGCCGGCGGCGTTTTCACCAGCGATGGGGCGAGCACCGGTGACGGGCGCCATGACACGCACCGGTCACTCGCCGGACGGCGGGTCACGGCCTGTCCCCTAAAATGGGCGGATGGAATATCCGGGCAATCTTTTCGTCGTCGCCGCGCCGAGCGGCGCCGGCAAATCCAGCCTCGTGAAGGCGCTGCTGGAACTGGACGCCAAGCTGAGCGTCTCCGTGTCGCACACCTCGCGGGCGCCGCGCGGGCAGGAGCAGCACGGCCGCGAGTACCTGTTCGTGAGCAAGGACGAGTTCCGCGCCATGGCCGACCGGGGCGACTTCTTCGAGTGGGCGGAGGTGCATGACAACCTCTACGGCACCTCGCGGGCGGCGATCGAGGCGCGCCTGGCGCACGGCGACGACGTGGTGCTGGAGATCGACTACCAGGGTGCGCTGCAGATCAAGCAGCTGTTCCCGCACGCGGTGCTGATCTTCATCCTGCCGCCGAGCTGGGATGAGCTCAAGCAGCGGCTGATCCGTCGCGGCGACACGGCCGACGAGGTGATCGCCAAGCGGATGAACACGGCGCGGCATGAGGTGGCGCAGGCCAAGCACTTCGATTTCGTGGTCATCAATGCCGTGTTCGAGACGGCAATTTTCGACCTGAAGTCGATTGTGCAGGCGCAGCGGCTAAAATACGCGACCCAACGCCGCAACCGGTCGACCGTCTTCCGCGCGCTCGACCTCATCGACGACGTTACCGAATAACCCCGACTCTCAGGAACCAGCATGGCCCGCATCACTGTCGAAGACTGCCTGACCAAGATCCCGAACCGTTTCCAGCTGGTGCTTGCCGCGACCTACCGCGCCCGCATGCTGAGCCAAGGCCACGCGCCGAAGCTGGAGTCGAAGAACAAGCCCGGCGTGACGGCGCTGCGCGAAGTCGCCAACGGCGACGTCGGCGTGGAAATGCTGCGCCGCGTGCCGGTCTGATCGCAGACTGAACGGCGACGCCGCCCGGCGCCGCCTTCGCTCAGGAAACGCCCCGCTCTGCGGGGCGTTGTCGTTGGTGGTCCTCAATCCCACCAGAAGAACCACACCGGCGCGTCGAGCAGCGCGGCCGCCAGCGCTTCCAGCGTGCCGTAGCCCTGGATGACCAGATCGTCGCAGTACAGGAAGTGTTCCCTGGCCAGAGCCAGGGCCGCCTCGGCGGTGGCTGGCGGACGGTCCACGACGAACTCGACGACGCTCCCCGTGACGCTGGCCACCTGCGCGCCATGGCGCTCCGACCAGCGGCGCCACAGCGCCACATGGTCCTGAGGCGCCGGGCAGGCGTTCCAGCCGCCGAACCTGAGCCAGGCGGCCGCTTCCCAAGGCCTGGCTGTCGGCAGGAGGGCCACGCCGATCCCTGATCGCGGCGTGCCGTCATCCGAGAACGGAACGCGCAAGGTCGAGGCTGCTTGCTTCTACGCCGGCCAGACGCCGTCGGAGAACTCGGCAAGGCGATCCGCGTTCTCGTGCTCCCGCTCGCGGAGCCAAGTGTCGACGTCGATCGCATCCGCTCGGGCCAGCAGTTCATCGACGGCTGGCTCGTCGATATCCCATCCTTCCCAGAGCTGCTCGCGATCATCAAGATCGCCGAGGATCACGGGCGTGCTGCCGCTCTCGGCGGGGAGCGCCTGCCAACGCTCAACGGCCCGGTCGCCCGGCATCGTCTCGACAGGGAACGGAAACTTCAGCGGCCGGACCACGACTTCGATCGACGCGATGCCGTCCTCAGGCGGCCCGTAGCGAAGGGTGACCCGCGCCTCGTCCATCCAGGCCGCATTCAACAGCGCGGGACGGATCGATCGGAACAGCGCGTTGGCGTCGTGACCGTAGGCGTAGATCGTGGCATCGCCGCCGCCCACGGAGACCTCGTGCCCGTCCACTTCTCCGGCGCCTGCGTCGGCCACGACGCGTGTCATCTCGTCTTCAAGCGCATGCAGCGCGGTGAGGTCAGACCGCCCGTAGTGGAAGCGGATCAGCACCGCGTGCTCGGGAGCCGGCGACGCAGCGTCGGGCGACGTCGAGAAGCGGTCGAAGATCTTCTTGAAGAGGCTCATCAGGCGGCACCGTGTTGTCGACGAGCATTCTCACGCGCCGTTCGTACCGTCCACGCCGCTCGCGCGATCGCGCCAGAACCCGGCATCGATGACCACCTCGTTGCCGCTCTTCTCGTTGATGATCCAGAAGCGCGCGCCGTCGGGCGCGATGCGGTCGACCTCGCCGACGAGCCGCCCCGCAGCCACGCGCAGCCCGCGCGTGTTGTACGGGAAGTCCGGCGCCTTCGCCAGTGTCAGCAGGGGCACCGCCTCGCGCGGATCGCCGGTCAGGCGCATGCGGTGCACGATCGGCGCGAGCACTTCGTTGGTCAGGTCCGCCGACGAGAGGCAGATCACCACCTTCGCCTGCGCGCGGCTCAGCGCGACGTTGAGCAGCCGGCGCGCCTCTTCCGTCTTCAGGAAGGGCTGCGTGCCGTCGGCCGGGTCGAAGAACACCACCGGGGCCTCGCTGCCCTGCGCGCGGTGGACGGTGCTGACCTTCACGCCGTCGTCGACGCCGAGCGCGTCCAGCCGCTGCCGGATCAGCGCCCGCTGCGCGCGGAACGGCGTCAGCACGATGAGCTCGTGCGGCGCCCAGTCGCCGCTCCCGAGCGCCTGAGCAATCAGCGTGGCGATCGCGTCGGCGGATTCGCGCCGGATCGGGCCGCGGTCCTTCGCGGACCAGAACCCCTCGCGCGTGATGCGGTGCACCTTCACGTGGACGTCCGCCGGGACGTCGCCGAGCGCGCGCTCGCGCGAGCGCCGCCAGTCCTCTGATGCCAGCGCCTCCGCGGCGACACGCAGCGCGCCGTCGTAGAACAGGTCGCTCACCAACGCCCCGATCGGAGCGGCCATGCGGGACTGCTCGTCGAGCATGGCCACCGCGGCACCGCCCTGCCCGGCCTGCCCACCTCTCGGCATCGCGGCGAACGGCGATCGTCCCAGCCACTGTCGCGCGAGGCGGTCCTCGCTGCGCAGCACCGGCGAGAGCTGCTGCGGGTCGCCGGCGAAGAGCCGCGCGCGGCCCAGCGGCATCAGCGCCAGCGCGTGGGCCAGGCTCACCTGGCTGGCCTCGTCGAAGACGACGAGGTCGAACGGTGGTTCCCCGTCGGGCGAGAGCTCGCGCAGCGTCTTCAGCGTGAAGGCGGCGCGGGTGGTCGTCATCGTCGCGAGCCGGCATTGCGTCAGCACATGCGGCGACGGGGTGCCCGAGGACGGGATCAGATGCCCGCGTCCCTCGTAGGCATCGGCATCGAAGCGTGAACCTAGTCGCTGGACGGCCGGTCTGAGGTGCTCGCGCCGCCCCTTCTGCAGCGCCTTGTCGACGGCGATCGTCGCGAGGTCGACGGCATGGTTGGTCGTCGAGAGCAGCAGCACCCGCGCCGCCGGACGGCGATCGAGGTATTCGGCGACCAGCACGCCGAGCGTGGTCGTCTTGCCGGTGCCGGGCGGTCCCCACAGGAAGGCGTCGTGGAAGCCGACGAGCTTCAGCGCCTCGCGCTGCGCGGGTCGCAGCCAGCGGAACGGCGAGCCGTCGAGCGTGGTCGGATCGGCCCTGGGTCTGGGCGTCGACAGGCCCGGCCAGCAGCCGGCGGCGCGATGCGCCCAGGTGTCGTCGCCCCACGCATCGGCCACGGCGCTCAGGAATCTCGGCGGATAGACGCGCAGCAGATGGCCTTCGCCCGGCGGCGGCGCGCTGGCGTTCTGCAGCACGAGCTGGTCGTCCTCGACCACGACGGCGCGCACGCTTGCCGCGCCCTTGACCGGCGCGCCCCACCAGGCGGAGGCGCCTTCGAGTCGCTCGTCGAGCAGCGTGTGCGCCGACGCCTGCCCCGGCCGCTGGCCTTCGGCGTAGACGTAGTCGGGCTCGAGCGTCACGCGCCAGAGCGCGCCGTCGGCCGTGCTGCGGAGCACGCGGAAATCGTAGAACTCGGGCGTCGCGGCCAGCTCGGCGTCGATCGCCGCGCGGATGTCGACCAGGGGCATGGGTCGCGACAGGAAGGCGGAACTGCGAAGGAGGCGGGACTATAGCGGCCCGTGCGACGTGCCCGTGACCGGCGGACATCGTCGACTCCGAAGAGAATGCCACCCCATGCTCGGCCTGCCCACCACCGCCACCGCCCCGTTCTGCCCCTCCGAGGTCCACGGCTCGATCGAACTGCGCGAGGGCGCGCCGTTGTGGAAGCGCTTGCTGCGCGTCGCGGGGCCGGGGCTGCTGGTCTCGGTCGGCTACATGGACCCGGGCAACTGGGCCACGGACATCGAGGCCGGCTCGCGCTTCGGCCATGCGCTGCTGTGGGTGGTGCTGGCGTCCAGCCTGGCGGCGATGCTGCTGCAGACCTTGTCGCTGCGGCTCGGCCTGGTGTCGGGTCTTGACCTCGCGCAGGCCTGCCGCGAGCGCTACCGGCCCGCGGTGCGGCTGCCGCTGTGGGTGATGGCCGAGCTCGCCATCGTCGCCTGCGACGTGGCCGAGGTGCTGGGCACGGCGCTGGCGCTGCACCTGCTGTTCGGGATGTCGCTGCTGGCGGGCGTCGGCATCGCGGCGCTGGACACGGTGATCGTGCTCGGGCTGAAGGGCCGGGGCTTCCGGCAGGTGGAGGCGATCATCCTCGGCCTGGTGATGACGATCGGCGTCTGCTACGCGGTGCAGCTCTTCCTGATCGGGCCCGACTGGGCGGCGGTGGCGCGGGGCTTCGTGCCCAACGGCGTCGCGGTGCAGGACCCGAAGGCGCTACTGCTGGCCATCGGCATCCTGGGCGCGACGGTGATGCCGCACAACCTCTACCTGCACTCATCAATCGTGCAGACGCGGCGCGTGGGGAGCACGGCGTCGGCCAAGCGCGACGCGATCAAGCTGTCGACGATCGACACGCTGGTGTCGCTGACGCTGGCCTTGATGGTCAACGCCGCGATCCTGATCCTGGCCGCGACGGCCTTCCATGCGCACGGGCACACGGAGGTGACGGAGATCCAGGACGCGTACCACCTGCTGGACCCGCTGGTGGGCGGCTCCATCGCGTCGGTGCTGTTCGGGGTGGCGCTGCTCGCGGCGGGCCAGAGCTCGACCTTCACCGGCACGATCGCGGGTCAGGTCTTGATGGAAGGCTTCCTGCGGCTGAAGATCCCGTGCTGGCAGCGTCGGCTGGCGACGCGGTTCCTGGCGCTGGTGCCGGCCTTCCTGGGGCTGCTGTGGTTCGGCGAGAAGGCGGTCGGGCAGCTGCTGGTCGCGAGCCAGGTGGTGCTGAGCCTGCAACTGCCCTTCGCGATGTGGCCGCTGATCCGGCTGACTGGCGACCGCGCGGTGATGGGCGAGTTCGCCAACGGGCCGGTGGTGCGGGTGCTGAGCTGGGGGCTCTTCGTCCTGGTGACCGGCGCGAATGCGGCCTTGCTGTGGTCGCTGGTCAGTTGACCGGGAAGTCCGTGTCGAAAACGGCTCAGGTCGAACGTCGTGAGCATGAGGTCAGACTGACCCAACGATCACCAGCCATCAAGGAGCGAATCATGACCACCGAAGAGAAAGTCAAAGGACCCGCGTCGTACTTCCCGTCCATCGAGAAGAAGTACGGGCAGCCGATCGAGCACTGGATGGGCGTGCTGAAGGCGGCAGGGCCGATGAAGCACATGGAGCTGGTCGCGCTGCTGAAGACGGACCACGTGATGGGCCACGGGCATGCGAATGCGTTGGTGGCGGCGTTCTTGGCGAAGCAGGGTTGAGGGCAGGCGCACGGACCTAGTGCGCCGAACCGCTCACTTCGACGGCACGAGCGCGTAGGGACCACCGCGCTCCAGCGCCCGCTGGTAAGCGGGCCGCGCGTGGATGCGCTGCAGGAACTCGGTGATGCGCGGCTGGCGCGCCGCGGCGCCGCCGCGTTGCACGGCGGCTTCGAGCGGGAAGCTCATCTGCACGTCCGCCGCGCTGAACTCGGCGCCGGCGAACCACGGGCTCTTGCCGAGTTCGCCTTCCAGGTAGTTCATGTGGTTGTCGATCTGCGGCTGCACGAAGGTCGCCTTGGCTTTCGCGGCGATGCCCTTGGCGATCGGCTTCACGAAGAACGGCACCGGCGCGCGCTCGATGCGGTCGAAGACCAGCTTGAGCAGCAGCGGCGGCATGGCCGAGCCCTCGGCGTAATGCATCCAGTAGCGGTAGCGCAGCGCGTCGGGCGTGCCGACGGCGGGCTTGAAGCGGCCCTCGCCGTAGCGGTCGACGAGGTACTCCAGGATCGCGCCGGATTCGGCGATCACCAGCCCGTCGTCGCTGATCACCGGCGACTTGCCGAGCGGGTGGACGGCGCGCAGTTCGGGCGGCGCGAGCATCGTCTTCGGGTCGCGCTGGTAGTGCTTGATCTCGTACGGGAGCCCAAGTTCTTCAAGCAGCCACAGGACCCGCTGCGAGCGGGAGTTGTTGAGGTGGTGGACGGTGAGCATCGGGGGAGTCTATGCGGGGCGAGGGGGCTGCGTCTGTCGCCGACGGAATAGCTCCCCTCACCCTCGATCACCACGTCGCGGCGTCCAAGCCGAGCCGCCGGGGCATTCCGTGCCAAGGAACCAGAGTCCACGCTGCAGTGCGTCCTCCGATTCAGGAAGCGCCTTGATGATGGACATCACCTGTTGATCCACGTCGCCGGGCATTGGCGTGTCGGTGAACAACACGACCAGCTTCACGTCCCCTTCCTCCACAAGCCGCTTGAGGACATGGAAGAACAGCCGCTTGCGCTCCTCGTAGGAGCCGCCCTCCTCCTCCAGATGAGCCCATACCGCGTCCAACTCCATCCCTTCACAGTTGTCGCGAATCTCTTCGAATCTCTCCTGCTTCATGTGTTCCTCCATGGCCACGAACTGTGCACCCCACGCCTCTGTCCTTAACGGCCGCTGGGTGTTCAGCAATGCTTTCACGCCGCAGAGGCGAGGCCAATCGCGAAGATTCTCGATACCGAAACGGGAAACACCTGGCATCGCTGCTGCACGACCCGCAAGTTGGAGGATCGACTCGCGAAAACTGGCTAGCGCTTCCGGGTGCGACGCCAGGAAAAATATCTTCCCGTTATCCGACGAACATTTCAGCTCTTTAGGAGGTTATCTCTCCAGAACCGATACGCCAACAATAAACCATCACTAGATTCACTTCCATCCACAATCCCGAAAGAGAAGGAAGTTGCAACACGAACGGGATTTATTATCCGCCTCACCTCTCCGCCAATTACGGGCTGCCCAAAATCTGCGGATTTCTTGTTTTCAAGCAAATGTACCCAGGTCACGCCTGGGTTATTTCGAACCATGATCTCCCCGTAATACATTCCGACCGCGACAATCATCTCCCTGGAACGATCTGAAAAATCCCACGCAGACGTCTTAAGCCCTTGCCACTCCGGAGATTTCGGAGAAGGCAGCAGCATTCCTTCAGGACTCAAAATTTGCAAAGCGCTCTTCATCCACTCCCCGAGCGCCGGCAACGAATTTTCATGAAAACTTGCGGGCCACTTTGAGAAGCCTTCAGTCTTCCATATCAAGCCAAACAATTCATCCAGGCTGTACGGAACATTTTCGATGAATGCCCTATAGAAAGCCCGCAAATCTTCCTTACTCGATTTGGCAAAAATCGAGGAGTGCGCATAATAGTTTTGAGTAAATTTCATGGCTTGTGCACGACGTAACCAATACCCGCCTTCTTCAGCTCATCGAGCAGATCTTGGCTCGCTCCAGCCCGCCCGGTAACAGGACTCTCATAAAAATGCCAAACGACACCCTTGAGGTCCTTCGCCGCAATAAGTTCCACGTCCTTTTTGATCTGAAGCTTTACATCTTCGGACAACGTAGTATACCCCACCTTGGATTCATGACCAACGTTGAAAGGATCCACTTGGTCAACCACGCGTCGGCCCATAGACGTGTCAAAGGTCTTCTGTGACTGACCGCCAAGCTTCGCCAGTTCCGCCTCACCAACAGCGCCCGTTGCTCCAATATTATTCGGTTCATTCGGAGATATCACTCTAGCAGAGCCATCTTCCTTAAGAGTGTAATAATTTCCGTTGCTTCCAATATAGATTTGAGATCCTTCGGCGTCACGCTGACCAGTAGGCCTATATGTCCCACCTGCGGGCCCCGTCACGGTGCCGTCAACGTTTCTAGTATATTTTTCCGGAACACCATAATTGGAATCATTTGCTGCAGGGCCCTTTGACCCAACATTTCCAACGGAGCCAAGGTTCTCTTGAAGTTGTGGCTTTTCTCCAATGGTGGGCGGCGTGGCTGAGCTTTCCCCTGCGCCGTGAGTGCCGTTCACGTTGTCGCTCGATCCAATCTTAATTCCAAGGCCTTCTCCTTCAACAGGTTTAGAGGAGGTTTTCGTTGGCGCCTTTCCGCCAGACGGAAGCGCAGAAGCCTTCCCACCTCCACCAATCATGGAACCAAGAATGGTCGCCGCCGAGGTCGAGTTCAAATATTTGAGATCATCAGCTTGCTGCTGAGTCAAATATCCGGCATTCACCAGATCCGCAGCACTTACCAAGCCCAACTTACCCCCGAGCTGCTCAATACCTTGCTGTTGAAGAGCTTGCAGCCCAGCCTTGTACTGTGCCACGGCACTCTTCAAATTGTTGGCAGAATCAGGTGCGAACGGAAGGGCACCAGTCCCATCACGATGCTTCGAGAGGTCATCGATGTCGCTTCTGAACTTATCCAAAAGCGAGTTGCAAAGTTCCTTGGGGCCACTTAGACAAGCGTCTGCCATGGCGTTATCTCGCATCTCGCTCTTACGCTGCCACTTGTCCTCGACATTCTTCGTGCAGTTGGAGTCACCTTTGCACTCCTCCAGTTGCTTCCTCTTCAGTTCAAGCTCTTTGTGATTGAGGTAGTTATTGACCACCTGATTCCCCGCCATCGCGGCGCCGTTTCCGCCACCAACCGCGCCAACCGCCGTCCCAGCCGCGGCAACGACCAACTGCTGCGCTTCCTCGGATAACCCAAGCCCCTTGACCGCGTCGTCGATCGCCTTCACGGCCGACGCCGAGACGCCCGCGCCGACACCCCCGGCCACTCCGCCGCCGAGCGCACCCAGCGCAGCGTGCGCTGCCACGCGATAGACACCGCCCTCCTCGTACTTCTTCGCTTCCTCGTCCTTGCCCTCCAACCGCAGCTGCCGAGCCTTCTCGCCCATCTGCGTGCCGATCTCATTCGCGATCCGCGGCAGCGCCTGCTGCGTGATCTGCATCTGCGTCTGCACTTCGCTCATCAGCGCCTGACCGTCCCAGCTCTTCTTCAGCGCGCCGCTGTTGTCCTTCTCGCTGGTGACGTCCCGGTTCAAGCCGCCCACCGTCGTCGCGGCGTCCTGCCCCGTCAGTTCCTTCTGCTTGGCAGCGTCGGTGATCGTGATCTCCGCGCCGCTGATGCCGCTGCCCGTCGTGCTGCTCGCACCACCGCTCACGCTGCCGATGCCCGGGGCGAAGCCCGGCTTGGTGCTGGACTTGCCGTCGCCCTTCTTCTCTTCGTCCGTCTTCTTCGACGGCTGATCTCCCACCTTGCTGCTCACGCTCGCGCTGACGCTGATCCCGCTGGCCTTGTAGCTGTCCGCGTTGTCCAGGTCGCTGTGCGTCAGCGAGCCCGTGACCAAGCTGTTCTTCTTGTCGTCGACCGCCTGCTGCGCGCTCGCGATCAACCCGCCCTTCAGGTCGGTGTTGCCCTTCACCGTCAGCTGGAACCCGCCGTCGCCCGCGGCGATGCCGCTCTGCTCCGTCACCGACGCGAAGTTGCCATTGGCCTTGGCGTTGCTGTAGCTGCCGCTCACCGAGCTCGCGCCGTAGCAGAACGGCGGGATGCACAGACTCACGCCCACGCCCGCGCTCTGCTGCTTGGCCGCGTACGCCGCCGTGTCCTGCACGCTCTCGATGTTGAGGTTGCCGCCGATGTCGGCGCTGACCTTGCCGCCCGTGACCACCGCGCCCTTGAGCGTCGTGTCCCCGCCCGACTCGATGCGCACCTGATCGCCCGAGACATGCGTCAAGGTCTGGCTCACCGAGGTGCCTTCCGCCTTGCCCTTGGCCTGGTTGGCCGCGGCCTCCAGCGTGAACCCGTTCTGCGTGCCGCCGAACGCGTACGAGACACCGATGCTCGCGCCGCTGCTGCTGTTCTTGCTGTTCAGCGTGCTGCTGGACTGCGCCGCCAGCAGATCGACGGCGCCATCGGCCTTCAGCGTCGTCTTCCCATCCGCCTTGATGTCGGAGCCAACCACCTGCAGCGTGCTGTCCTTGCCGTCGCCGGTGGCGCGGATGCTCACATCGCCCTGCCCCACGATCTGGCTGCCCACGGCCGTGGTGCTCTGCTCGACGCTGCTGCTCTCGCTCTTGGACGTCCCCAGGCTCACGCCGACCTTGACGCCGGTGCCCTTGGTCAGCGTCTGCGCCGCATCCACCGCATCCTTGGCCGCCAGCGCCGCGCTCATGCCCGCCAGCGCCTGCATGCGCGGGTCGCTCGTCTTGCCGCTCGCTTCCGCCGCGCCGATGGCGCTCTGCACCGCGCTCACGATGGGCACGCTCACCGTGCCGCCCAGCGCCGTCTTGCTGAACGAGCTCGTCTGCGTGCTGTCCGCGCTGTTCTGCGCCGCCTCGATCACCACTTTCTTGGCCAGGATGTCGATATCCCCGCCTGTGCCGTCCGCCGCCTTCTGCGCCAGCACCTGCGAGCCCGTCTGCGTGTAGCGCTCGCCCGCGGTCAGCGTCACGTTGCCGCCCAGGCTCGCGACCTGCGAGCCCGTCTGCGTCGTGCTCGACTGCTCGCCGGTGCTGCTCTGCTTGACCGTGCCCACCGCCGGCTGCCACGCGCTGCCGATGAAGCCGCTCTTCTTGCTGCTCGAGCTGCTGCTGCCTTCCTGCGTGTTCTCCGCCGTGCCGATCGTGAGGTTGCGCGCCGCGTGCATCAGCACGTCCGAGTCCGCCACCACCGTGGCGCCCTGCAGCGCGATGTCGCGCCCGGCGTTGGCCACCAGGCTGCCCGCGCTGATCGAGCTGCCCACCGACTCGGTGACGTGCTGCGTCTGGTTCTGCGCGCCGCTCTGGCGGGTCAGCAGCGCCGTTCCCATCAGCGTTTCCATCGGCCCACCCGACAGCACCATCGCCTTGCCCAGCGTGCTACCCAGGCCGCTGGCCTGCTTGAGGGTCTGGCTGAAGCTCGTCGAGTCGCGCGTCTGTTCCGCGCTCTGCAGCAGCAGGTCTCGACCGGCGTCCAGCGTCGTCAGTCCCTCCGACTTGACCTGAGCGCCCTGCAGCAGGATGTCCTGCTTCGCCAGCACGGTCACCGTGTCGCCATTCAGCGAGGTACCGATCGCGCCGGTCTCGTCGACCTTGCTGTACGTCGTGGTCGTCGTCTTCTTCAGCAGGCTCTTCTTCGTGCGGTGCGCCATCTCCTCCACGGAGACCGTCGACTCACCCGCCAGCAGCGACACGTCGCGGCCGGCGCTGAGGGTCACCGCGCCTTGCGTGCTGGTGACCTGCGCCGCCGTCGCGCTCAGGTCCTGGCCCGCCTTCAGGATGACGGCGCCCTGCGCCTGGATGGTCGTGCCGACGTCCTGGCTCTGGCTTGAACTCAGGAAGTTCTTCGCATCGAACGTCGCCCGATCGCTGCTCGCCGTATTCACCGTCCCCAGCTTCAGATCCCGTCCGGCATCCACCAGGATGCCGCCGTCGGCGCCGCCGGTCTGGCGCAGCTGCGCCGCGTCCAGCACCACATCCTGCCCCGCCTGCAGCACCATCACGCCGCCGGCGTTCAGGCTCGCGACGCGGCTCAGCACCGTGCGCTGGCTCGTGTCCGTCGTGCCGCTCGCCGTCGTGCTCGCGACCACCAGGTCGCGCCCCGCCGACAGCCTCAGCGTGTCCGTCGCCGTCAGCTCGCCGCCAATGTTGCGCAGGTCCTCCTTCGCGCTCAGCGCCACGCTGGCGCCGCGCATGCTGCCGCTGTTGACGATGTTCTGCGCGGTCGCGCTCAGACCGCCCGTCGCGCGCAGATCACCGCTGTTGTCCAGCGTCCCGCTCAGCGCCAGGTTCACCCGGTCGCCCGCGATCAGCGCGCCCGTGCCCTGCAGGTCGCCGTCGCGCGGCAGCAGGTAGACCTGCGGCACCAGCACGCGCTGCGTCGAGCCGTCGGCCAACGTGACCTCCTGCTCCACCAGCCAGACCAGATCGGTCGTCAGCAGCGACATCTGCTCCGCCGTGAGCGCCACGCCCGGCCGCAGCTGGTGCGACTGGCCGAAGCTCGCGCCGTTGGCCATCAGCGCGCGGTACATCTCCTCGTCGCTCGCGTAGCCCTGCAGGAAGGTCGAGCCGGTCAGCTGTCCGATCTGCTCGCGCACCAGGCGCTGCTCGTAGAAGCCGTCGCCCAGCCGCTTCTGCGCCGTCGCCGGATCCACCGACATCGCCTGCAGCAGGAAGTCGCTCGACAGCCAGTCGCGGTAGTTCGCGAAGCGCGGATCGGTCTCGATGAGGTAGCCCGTGCGCGTGTCCGCCCGCAGCTTGAAGAGGCTGTTGCCCGGCAGCGCCAGCGACGCCGGCACCGCGCGCAGACGCCCGTTGGCATCCTTGCCCGGAACGACCTGCGCGGCACCCAGTCCGCCGGTCGTGATCCGGCCCGGACCGCTGACGCCGGCGCCTCCGCTCGAAGGCTGCAGCGCCACGAGCCGGATGTCCTGCGCGCTCACGCCCTGCGCCTGCGCATCGGTGCGCACCACCGCACCGTCGGCGCCGCGCACGATCTGCGCGCCGGTCTCCGCGGCATGACGCACGCGGAGGTCCGCCGCGACGGCGCCGTTGGACGCGTCCTGCGCGTCGACCGCCACCGCCTGCTGTTGCCCGCCGCTGCGCCAGGCCGCCGTCGCGCGTCCGGCGCTGGCGTCACCGCCACCGACGATGGACTGCAGCGTCGACGCGTTCAGCGCGCCGGTCGAGCCCGCCGCGCCCGCACCCAGGATGGTGGTCGCGTAGGCCTGCTGGGTCTGCGCGCCGCCGGCGCCGCCCACCGCGCCGGCCTGCTGCCGGCCGGCCAGCGTCGGGTCCGCCCCCGCCGCTCCACCCCCCAGCGCCGGCAGCTTCAGATCGACCTGGTCGTTGATGACCGAATTCGTCGTCGTGTAGCCGATGCCCGTGTTCGGCACGCTGGAGCCGTCATTCCACGTCCGGTACACGTCGACCTGCTCGGTCCCCGTGACGTTGACCCGGATGGTCCGGTTGTCGATGTCGGTGGATTGGATGTCCACGCCGGTGCGACCGATCACGCGGCTCATCTCGTTGACGATCTTGCCGCCTTCCACGCGCAACGTGCCGCCAACGATGATCTGCCCCGCCGAACTCTGCGTCACCGCCGCCGACTGGGTCGTCCGCGTGTAGTTGAACGCCGTGAAGTCACCGCGCAGACGGCTGTTCGCATCGGCGTAGAACGCCCCCAGCGCCGCGTCCAGGCCCGCGTCGTCACCCGGCGTCACACCGAAGTCCGACCAGATCCGATCACCGGCCGCGTAGTGCGCGCCGACCGCCAGTTCGTCCGTGCAGCCGTCGATGGTGCAGACCTGGTACATGTGGTCGCCGCTCGCCCGGACCTGGAAGCCGCGATTGGCGGAGCCGTCCGCATCGCCGCCCAGTCCGCCCAGATAGCGCCCGAAGACCTCATTCGGGTAACGCACCGACGGCAGCAGCATCTTGCGGTTGTAGGTGTCCTGCGACCACGTCGACTGCTTCGGATGGAACTCCCAGACGAAGGGCTCCAGCGATCCCTGCGCCGGGCTGCCCCATTCGCTGCCCCAGGCGCCGGCGTCGAAGCCAACAGCCCACAGCACGCGGATCTCCTCCGGCTTGTAGCGCACCGTGCTGCCCGGCGCCTGGAACTCCCAGCCCGTCGTGGACTGGCCGTTGACCAGCTGCCACTTCAGGTAGGGATTCAGGTTCTGGATGTCGGCCGACTGCAGCAGCAGGTTGCCGCGCGCCTCGATGGTCGCGCCGCTGTTGATCACCTGGCCGGCGGTGATGCGCATGTCGCCGCCGCTGCTGATGAAGGCCTTGCTGTCGAGCACGCGCGGCGCCGCCGGATCCTGCGGCAAGGCGTTCGCGCCGTCGTGGATGCTGCGGTTGGCGATGCCGCCGCTCACGTCCAGCTGCAGCAGACGGCTGGCTTCGATGGTGGCGTTCTCGTTGAGCAAGCTGGCCGCGCGCAGCGACAGGTCGCCGTCCGCGTAGATCAGCGACTGCGCCGTGTTGGACACCGCACCCGTCATCGCCACCGTCAGCGCACCCCGCGAGGCGATCACCGCAGACTGGCCGTTCTCAGCGCCGTTGACCAGCTGTCCGCCGGCGATCGTCAGGTCGCTGCCGTAGATCCGGCCGCTACCCACGTTGAGCACCTGGCCCGCATCGATGCGGACGCGGTCGCCGTCGATCAGGCCGCGGTTGGTCAGCGTGCCCGAGGCCGTCAGCTGCGTGTCCGTGCTGCTGAGTTCGCCAGTGGCCTGGTTGTCGATGTTGCTCGCGGCCACGCTCAGCGCCCCGCCGGCGCGCAACACGCCCTGGTTGGTGAAGTTGCCGCCCAGCGTCAGCGCCATGTCGCCGCGCGACTGCAGCAAGGTCCCCGCGCCGTTGTTCAGATCGCCGCCCAGCGTCAGGCTCAGGCCCGCGCCGCTGGAGATCTCTCCGCCGCCCGACAGGCCCGCCGCGGCCACGGTCACGCCCGTGGCGCCCCAGACCTTGCCGCTGCCGTTGCGCAGGTCCAGCACGGACGCGCGCGGATCCCCGCCGCCGTCGCCGATGACCGCCTGGCCGAGCGCGCTCAGCACGCCGCCGCCGTTGTCCAGCCACTGCGACGCGGTCGCGCGCAGGTCGCCGTCCGCGCGCAGTTGCCCGTTGCGGTTGTCGATCGTGGCCGCGCGCAGCGTCACGGCACCGCCTTGCAGTCCGAGGTTGGCGCCGCTCGTGTCGCGGTTGTCGATCAGGCCGCCCGCACGCAGGTCCAGCGTCTGGCCGCCGAAGATCAGGCCGTTCTGGTTGAGCACCTGCCCGACCGTCGCCGTCGTGGTCTGCGCGCCGATCACCTGCCCACCGCGGTTGTCCAGCGTGCCGGTGATGCCCAGGTTCACGGTCTGACCCGAGATCGCGTTGCGGTTCACCAGCGACGCGGCATTGATCGTCACGGCGTTGCCGCCCATGCCTGCGCCGTTGTCGACGCTGCCCGTGTCGACGCGCAGGGCGCCCTGGGCGCGAAGGCCGGTCACCGTGGTGACCGCGGCATCGAAGGTGTTGGTGAGCGCGGCACCGGCCGTGTCCACCGACAGCGCCCCCAGCGATTGCAGCAGGCCACCGTGGTTGTCCAGCGCGCCGCTGCGCACCGTCATCGCATCGCTGGCCAGCACGCGGCCGCCGCGGTTGTCCAGCGACTGGCCGCGCGTGTCCACGGTCACGGTCGAGCCGGAGAGTTCACCGCCCTGGTTGCCCAGTCCGTTCGAGGTGAACGTCAGGCCGCCGGCGGCGAGCATCGAGCCCTGCGCGTTGTCCAGCAGGCCGGACGTGGTGACGCCGATGGCGCCCTGCACGCTGGCGATGCGGCCGCCCTGGTTGGTCAGCGAGCCGCCCTCCAGCGAGATCGCGCGTTGCGCGAGCAGCGTGCCCTGCTGGTTCAGCAGCGCACCGGCCGCGCGCACGGTCAGTTGCCCGTCGCTGCCGGCCCATCCGCCGCGGTTGTCTAGCGCGGCGGCGGTGATCGTCATGTCGCCGCCGCTGCGCAGCCGTCCGCCCTGGTTGTCCAGCGCATGGTCGCCGCTCACGCCGACCTGCAGCGCGCCGCCGGCCTGCATCAGACCGCCGGCCGCGTTGCTCAGACGCCCCGCTTCGACGCTCAGGCCGGTGCCGGCCACGATGCTGCCGCCACGATTGCCCAGGGTGCCGTCGACATCGAGCGTCGCCGCCTGCGCCGCCGTCATGCGGCCGCCGTCATGGGCGAGGCTGCCCGCGACGAGGCGGAGGCTGTCCGCCTGCGTCGTCGCACCGGTCGCGGTCAAGGCGCCGGTGACCTGCCAGTCGAGCGCGCCCGAGGTCAAGACCTGGCCCTGCGCGCCGTCCCACTGCGAGGCGCGCAGCGTCAGGTTGCCGCCGGCCTGCGCGATGCGACCCGCGCCGTTGTCGACGGTGCCCGCGGCCAGCGTCAGCTGCGCGCCCGCGGACTCGATGGTGCCGCCGTGGTTGTCGAGGTTGCCGCTGAGCGACGCCTGCAGCGTGCCCGCCGACGAGGTCTGCGTGAGACGCCCGCCGGCATTGAGCCAGTCGCCGGCCGTCAGCCGGACATCACCGGCGCTCACCTGTGCAGCGGAGGTCACGAGGCGCGCCGTCGCTGCCATCTCCAGCCGCTGTGCCGCAGCCACCGCCGAATGGTCCAGCGACAGGTCCCCGGCGGTCGCCCGCAGCGCCATCGTGGCGGCCTGCAGTTGCGCGCCTTGCAGTTGCAGCGAAGGCGCAGTGACGCTCAGGTCGCCGGCCGCCGTCGCCACGCCGCCGAACTGCAGCGATCGCGTCGCGCTGAGCGACAGGTCGCCACCCGTCGCCCAGGTGTTGTCGGGACGCAGACCCGCGGCGAACACGCCGTTGCCGCTCAGTTGTCCCGTCAAGGCGCTAAGCGAGCCCTGCGCGGCGATCGTGCCGGGGTTGCGCAGCTCGTCCGCCTGCACCGTGACGCGGCCCTGGCTGTAGACCATGCCGCTGTTGTCGATCAGGCCGGTGACGGTCAGCGTCGTGTCGCCCACGCCTTGCACCGTGCCGGCGTTGGTCAGCCGGCCTGCATCGATCGTCAGCACACCACCCGCACCGATCACGCCTTGCGCGCCGTTGTCCAGGCGGTCCGCGCGCAGCGCCACCGTCTGACCGGACAACTGCCCGGCGGCGTTGTTCATGCCCGCCGACGCGATGTCGAGGCTTGACGCGGCCTGCATCAGGCCGCCGCGGTTGTCCAGTTCGCCGCCCACGCGCAGCACCGCGTTGCCGGCGCTCAGCAGGCGCCCGTTCACATGGCTCAGGCTGCCCGCGTCGACGCGGACGCTGGCGCCCTGCGTCGTCGCGCCGTCGAGCATGAGCGCGCCGCTGGCGTTCAGCGTCAGCGCGCCGGTGGCGAGCACCTGCCCTTGCGCACCGTCGAACTGGCGCACGCGCACGTCCAGCGCGCCGCCCGCCTGGGCGATCCGTCCCGCGCCGTTGTCGAAGCGGTCGGCGGCCAGCGTCGTCGACGCGCCATTCATGCCGAGCTCACCCTGACGGTTGTCCAGCAGGCCGCTCACCGTCGCGGTGAAAGCGCCCGCCGCGTCCGTCTGCAGCCAGCGGCCGGCGAGGTTGCTCCATTGCCCGGCGGTCAGGTCGATGGCCCCGGCTTCCACCGAGGCATGGTCGCTGACGACCGCACCGGCCGCGTTCAGAGACAGGGCCCCGCGCACGGACCAGACCGCGCGGTCCAGGCCGATCTTTCCCGCCCCATCGGTCGCGATCAGCGTCGCGGCCTTCGCCTGCGCCTGGCTGTCGTCGAGATCGAGATGCGCCGCGGTCGCGCTCAGCGCGCCGGCCGTCAGCAGGTGGCCGCTCTGCTGCAGCGTGCCGTCGACCGTCAGCCGCAAATCGCCGGCAGCGGCCAGCGTGTTGTCGCCCTTCAGTCCCGCCGCGAGCGTGCCGGCACTGGCGATGCTGCCGGCGGCTATCGTCAGTCCGCCCTGCGAGGCCACGATGGCCGACGCGGTCTGCGTCATCGCGCCGACGGTCAGCGCCGCGTCGCCCTGCGCGTGGATCGTGCCGGCGTTCGCGAGCGAGCCGGTGACCGTCAGGTCCGCACGACCCTGCGCCTGCGCGCTGCCGCCGTTGGTCCAATGGTCGGCGTTCACCGTCAAGTCGCCGCGCGCGGCGATCAGCCCCTGAGCACCGTTGTCGAGCGTCGTCGCGGTCAGCGTCACACGCTGGCCGTCCAGTTGCCCGGCAGCGTTCGCCATCGTCGCCGCGGCGGCGTTCAACGCGCCCGTCGCGCTGATCTGTCCGCCCTGGTTCTGCAACGCGCCGGTCACGGTCAACGCGGCATCGCCTTGCACCAGCAGGTGGCCGTTGCGGTGGTCCAGGCTCGCACCGGTCAGCGTCAGCGCCGAGGCCTGCGTCGTCGCGCCGTTCAGGTCGATCGCGCCGGTCGACTCGATCGTCAGCCGGCCGTCGGTCAGCAACTGCCCCGACGCGCCATCCACGCGGTCCCCGCGCAGGACGAGGTCGCCGCCGCCGGCCTGCACCAGGCGGCCGTTGGCGTTATCCAGGCGTCCCGCCTGCAGCGACATCGCGCGACCCTGCGCGCTGATGACGCCCTGGGCGTTGAGGAGGCCCTCCGCGACGGTCGCCTGCAGTGCGCCGGTGCTGCCGGTCTGGGCGAGCACGCCGCCCGTGTTGTTCCATTGGCGCGCAGTGAGCGTCACGTCGTGGCCACTGAGCGTGGCGCCGGTCGTCAGCAGCGCGTCAGCGCTTGAGATCGACAGCGCATCGACAGCGGCTGCCTGCGCGCCGTTCAGCGACAGGTCGCCGGTGGTCGCAGTGAACGCGATGGTCGCGGCCTGGGATCGGCTGCCACCGAGGTCGAGCGCTCCGCCGCTCGCGGACAGGGCGCCCGCCGCGAAGAGGCTGCCGCCTTGCCGCAGCAGGCCCGTCGTGCGCAGCGTGAGATCACCGCTCGCGGCCGCGCCGCCGTTGCCGAGCAGCCCGGCCGCGAAGGTCCCGCTGCTGTCGATGGACGTCGCGTCGACGCTCAAATGCCCCTGCGCCGCGATCGTGCCCGTGGATTGCTGGGTCAGGCGTCCGACGCTCAGCGCGACGTTGCCCAGGCCTTGCACCGTCCCGCTGTTGGCGAAGCGGTCGACGACGTTCAGCGCCATCCCGCCTTGCGACTGCAGATGGCCGACGTTGTCCAGAGTGTTCGCGCGCACGGTCAGGCGATCCGCGCCGGTGATCAGCCCTCGCCCGGCGTTCGTCAACGTGCCGGCGTCGACCGTCACGGTCCTGCCGCTGATCTCGCCGTCAAGATTCGCGACGGCATCGCCGCTCAGCGACAGGGCGCCACCGGCCTGCAATGCGCCGGCTGCGTTGTCGATCGCCCGCGCCGCGATGACCAGGCCTTCGGAGGCGGCCATCTCGCCGCCGCGATGCGTCAGGTGTCCCGCCTGCAGATCGATCGCCCGTGCCTGCGTCAACGCATCGGTGAGGTCCGCGTCGCCGCTCGCGCGCACCTGCAGCGCGCCTCGCGCGAGCAACTCGCCGCGCGCGCCATCGATGCGGCCGGCGCTCAGCGTCAGCGCATCGCCCGCCTGCGCGACGCGGCCCGCTGTGTTGTCGAACGAGCTGGCCGTGATTGCCAGCGATGCGCCGTTCGCGCCGATCTGTCCGCCCGCGTTGTCCAGGTGTCCCGCGACCTGCAGCGTCATCGCGCCCGCGGCGCCGGTCTGCAGGACTTCGCCGCCGGCGTTGCGCCATGCGTCCGCCTTGATCGCCACCTGGGCGCCGGCGAGGCGTGCGCCTTCCGTGGAGAGCTGGCCGGCACCGTCCAGCACCAGGCTGCCCGACGTCGACACCGTCGCGCGGTCCAGCATCATGCCGCCCTGACGGGCGGTCATCGCGACGCTGGCGGCCTGCGAGGCGCTGTCCTGCAGGGCCAGCGACGCCGCGGTCGCCGTCAGTGCGCCGCCGGCCAGCAGCGTGCCGCCATGACGCAGCGTCCCGGTGGCATCGATGCTCAGGTCGCCGGCGTTGCCGACGGTGCCGTCGACGCGCAGACCCGCGGCCAGCAGACCGGTGGTCGACACCTGGTCGGCCCGCACGGACAAGGCGCCCCCCGCCGCGAGAACGCCCGTCGTTTCGAGCCGCGTGGCCGCGATGGTCGCGTCGCCGCGCGCGTAGAGGCTGCCCGCGCCCAGCAGGCGATCGGCGTTCAGCGTCAGCGCGCCGGCTTCGAGGCGGCCGCTGCCGTTGTCCCATTCACCCGCGAACAGCGCCGCGCGTCCGCTCGCCGCGACGACGCCGCCCGCGTTGACCAGTTGCTCCGCGTTCAGCGACAGCACGTCCGCGACGATCTGGCCGCCGGTGTTGTCGATCGCGACGATCCGCTGCGCGGCGCCGGCTTCCAGCGTCCCGGCGGACTGCACCACGCCGCTCCGGTTGCCGAGGCTGCCTGCCTCGACGCGCAGCACACGGCCGCTGGTGGAGAGCACACCGTTGTTGTTCTCCACGACGGCGGCGCGCAGCGCGAGCGTGCCGCTGTTGGTCTGCAGGACGCCGCCGGTGTTGTCGAGTCGGCCGTCGACACCGACGGAGGAATCGGCCGTCGACGCGACACGCGTGTGGGCGCCACGATGCGACAACTCGGTCGCATGCCATTGGATCGTCGGCGCCGACACCTCGGCGCGGTCCAGCGTTGCCGCGATGGCGTCGATGCGGAAGAGGCCGTTCGACAGCAGCTGCGCGGACGTCAGGCCCAGCGAGCCCGTGCTCATCGACAACACGCCCGAACCGTAGTGTTCCACCCGGGCGCGTTGCGCGCTGATGGTATCGGCCGCGAGCAGCAGATCCGTCCCGTTGGTGGCGATGCGCGCGTCGTCGGCGACGATGCCGCCCAGGACGCTCACGGAGAAGGCCTCGGTGCCCAGGCTCAGCCACTCGGACTTGCGCAGGTCGATGTCATGCGCGGCGACGGACAGCGTCTTTCCCGCGAGGCCTGCCGCCTGCGTGCTCAGCATGCCGTCCGCCTTCAGGCTCAGCGTGCCGTCGGCCGACAGCTGCGCGCCATCGGCGGTCAGCGTCGGCGCGGTGGCGGCGATGGTGCCCGCCTGCGCTTGCGCGCGCGTCAGGTCGACCGACGCCGTGCCGGTGACCTCGATGCCGTTGCCCGCGATGAGCAGTGCCTCGCGCGCCACCACGGTGCCGCCGACTAGCGCGATCGAGCCGGCCTGCGCCTGCGCGCCGCCGAGATCTATCGTCGGCGCATGCACCGTCAGCCGGTCCGCGGCCAGCAACTGGCCGGCCTGCTTCGCCGACTGCGTCGCGGTGAGCGCGAGGCTGCCGCCGCCCGCCACGATCGCGCCGTCCGCGGCCAGGCCAGCCGCGGTCACGCTGCCGGCCTCGCCGGTCAGTTGCGGCGCGCGGACGTCCGCCGAGCCGCGCGATGCGACCCATCCGGCGTTGCGCACGCCGGCGTTGGATTGCACCGTCAGCGCGGGCGCGCCATTGGCATCCGCCTCCTGCGCATAGACGGTGCCGGTGTTGTCCAGCCAGCCGTCAGCGCGCAAGGTCAGTTGTCCGCCGACGACCTGGCCGGCCTGGCGCACGCCGAGGCCCGCCTCCGTCCCCACCAGCGTGATGCGCTGCGCGTAGATGCCGCCCAGCGCCGTGCTGTCCAGCGCGTAGCGCGGACGCTCGCCCGTCGGCGTCAGCGATTCGCCGCCGGCGACGCCGGCCTCGTCCACCGTCATCACCTGCGTGCCGGTCTGGATGCGGGCATCCTTGGCCCAGATCCCGGCGTTGATCTCGACGGCACGCGCGAGCAGCGCCGTGTAGTCCGTCTGCGAGCCGTCCAGGCCCTGGCCGTCGACGCGGATCAGCCCGCCCTGCACGCCGTAGCCGGCGATGCTGCCGTCGGCGTTGAAGCGCGGCGTGCCGGTCGTCAGCACCGCGGCGCTGGCGTTGATGAAGCCGGCGCCGTCGACCTGGATGCCGGACGGGTTGGCGATGACGACCTCGGCGCGCTGTCCGGCGACCTCGACGTAACCCTTCAGCTGGCTGGGCGCGCTGCTGTTGACCTCGTTGAGGATCACGCGCGCGGGGCCCTTGGCCAGCCACGGGTTGGCCTGCACGTAGCCGCCGATCTGCGTGCTCACGTCGCTGCGTGAGTTGTTCAGGATCACGCCGCGCTTGTCGACGTCGAACTGGCTGTAGGTATTGCGCGAGACGCCGGCGGCGCTCGGCGTCTGGATGTTGACCTGCACCGTGCCGTTGGCGCTGTTGACCACCGTCGGCTGCTGGTTCTTCGGCGCGTTGGCATCGGCCTTGACCTGTGCGAGCGCGTCCGGTGCCAGCGTGATCGCCGCGCCCATCGCGAAGGCCGCCGCCAGCGCGAGCAGCGTGGGCGGGCCGCGCGAGACTGTCGGGACGACGTCGGCGCTGCCCGGCGCGCGCGCGGCGGGTCCCGCGCTTTCCCCGTTGCTGCCGCCCTTGACGTGGCTCAGGGCGGTCTCGGCCACGGCCATCAGTTGGCCGCGTTGCTTGTTGAAGACGATTCGGTACTGAAGACGGTTCATCGCGATCTCAACGGGAATAGGTCAGGTTGAAACCCGCGACGACGCGGGCTGCGGGGAAGCGGGACGGTTGCCACAGCGGCGCGCCGGCGAAGACCTCGAGCGAGAAGCCTTGCGTGCGCAGCCGGGATCCGATGACGGCGCCGGTCAGGTGGCGGCCGGCGAGGCGCTCGGCACCGTTGCCGCCGACCAGGCCGGCGTCCACGCCGAGGTACATCGAGACCGCCGGCGACTGCTGCGCCGCGGAGAGTGGCAGCTCGGCCTCGTTGCGCCACAGCAGGCCGTTGTCGGCGGAGAGCGACGCGTCGCTGCCGAAGCCGCGCACGGTGTAGCGGCCGCCGATCGAGAAGCGGTCCTGCGGCGTGAGCCGGTTCAGCGCGTACTGGCCGCGCAGCGAGGTGCTCAGCTGCAGTTGCCGGCTGCCGAGCGCCAGCGCGCCGTTGACGCTGTAGCTGCCCTGCAGCAGGCGCACGCGCGACTCGGCTTCACCGAAGCTTTCCTCCGGCGCCTGCAGCGCGTGGAAGGCACCGGTGCCGCGCTTCAGGCTCAGTTCGGCCTCGCTGCCGACGCCGCCCGCGTTGCGCTTCAAGTTGATGCCGGCCTCCCAGCCGCCGGTGCGGCGGCGCTGGACCTCGACCTCGGCGTCGTCGATGTAGTTGCGCGAGCCGCGGCCGAACAGCTTCGCGTAGCCGCTGAACTTGTACTGGCCGTCGCGCCAGAGCATGCGGGTCAGCTTCAGTTCGCCGTTGCTGCTGGCGCCGCGATAGACATAGGTCTGGTTGGCGCCGATGACGACCTGGCGGTAGCCGCTGCGGCTCATCGTCAGGCTGATCAGCGAGTGTCCCCAGGGCAGCGAGTAATGCAGCACGTGGCCGCCGGTGCCCTTGTGCGGCCCCTCGCGGTGGTCGACGCGGCGCGCGAGCCAGTCGGCATCGCGGTTGAGCGTCGCGTAGAACAGGTCGTTGAGCGTCAACGCATGGTCCAGCGATGCCGTCAGCGCCAGCGGATAACGACCCGTCGCTTCGCTGCCGCTGTCGTCGAGCGACACCTGCCAGCGCCACTGGCGTCCGCCCTGGTAGCTCACGGCCAGGTCGCTGTAGCCGGGTTCGCTGGTGCCCTGGGCCGGCTCGACCTGGATGTCGGCCTGTACGCCGGGGATGCGCTGCAGATTCTCGAGCGCCTGCTCCATGTCGCGCAGGTTGAGCACGTCGCCGGGTTTCACCGGCAGCGCGTTGGCGAGCCGCACCTGCGGCGACGTGCCTTCGCGCAGGCGGATCGCGTGGACGCGGCCGGGCACGACGGTCAGCACGAGCCGCCCGGTGGACAGGTCCTGCGGCGCCGCGAGCACGCGAGTGGTGATGAAGCCTTCCTCGATCAGCGCGTCCTGAAGGCGCGTCACCAGCGTGGCGATGCTGCCGGCGCCGAGGCAGCGGCCGATCGGGGCGTCATCGCCCTGCGGTCCGTCGAGCGCGCCGATCTGGCGCGCCATGCGGGGCTGGCCCTTGACGCCACGCAGCTCGATCCGGGTGATCTGGAAACAGGGCGACTCGTCGTCGCGCAGCCGCGCACGCGCCTGCGGCGCGCTGGCGCGCAGGCGCACGTCGGGTTCGCGCTCGAGCGACTGGCGCTGCTGCGCCTCGCGTTGCTGCTGGAGCTGGCGCTGCGCATCGGGGTCGACGGTGCCAGGGGGCAAGGCCTGACCCCAGGCGGTGTCGTAGGCCGCGCACAAGGCGGCGGCGATCGCGATCGTGGCGACCGTCGGCACGCCGACGGCCGGACGCCCCGCGGGCGTCCGCTGTTCATACTTCTCTTGCATCCCTGCCTGCCGTTTGTCTGGCGTTGTTTTTCAACCCAGGACGGGCCAGGCGAGCGGCGATGCGTCACGAACCGGTCGAGTCCGGTCCGGCAACCCCGCTATCTCGCGTCGTGACTTCCTTGGGAAATCGGCATCGAGACCGGAGGCTTTGCGTCGCCGGCTCGCGCCGGTTTTGCCCTGGTCAGCCCCCTGGTGTGACATCCCTCACGGAATGCACGGTCCCTCGGGGAACTGACGTAAATGACTGTATCGGAAGGCAACAGGGCCGACACATCGCCACCCGGGGGTGGTTGACGGGCGGTAGGCGGATGCGGTAGCGGCAATGGCGGGGTCACCCATCGCGGGGTCACCCATCCGGCGGATGCGTCACGCGCCCACGCAGGGCACCCTTCGGGCACCCTCCTACAATCCGCGCGCCTTGACAGGAGCCCGCATGCCCGCACCGATCGACTTCTATTTCGACTTCGCCTCGCCCTACGGCTACATCGCCGCGCAGAGCATCGACGAGCTCGCGGCCCGGTACGGCCGCACCGTCAACTGGCACGCCATCGTGCTGGACGCCAACTTCCAGTCGCTCGAACGCATCCGCGTCCCCAACAGCGTCATGCGCAGCGACTACGTCCGTCGCGACGTCGTCCGGCTCGCCGCGTTCATGAAGGTGCCCTACAACACGCCGTCCTCGCTGGGCCTGCACACCGAGATGGCCGCGCGGCTGTTCCACTGGTTCAACGACCGCGATCCGGAGCAGGGCCGCAAGTTCGCCCAGGCCGTCTACAAGGCCTACTTCGTCGACGACCGCAACATCGCCCAGGGCGAAGTGCTGCAGGACCTCTGCGCCACGCAGCACGTCTCGCCCGACCAGCTCCAGGCCATCGCCAACGACACGGCCGCGCGTGCCCGCCTCAAGGCCGAGATCGACCTCGCGGAAGCGCGCGGCGTCTTCGGCTCGCCGTTCTTCATCGTCGAAGGCGAACGCTTCTGGGGCAACGACCGCATGCCGCAACTCGAACACTGGCTGAAGAACGGCCCGTACTGATCGGCCTCACCGGCCGTTACTCCTTGTCCGTCGGGTAATGCCCGGCGCGACAGGTCATCGGTGGCCTCCGGGGCCGCGTTATCAGACGCATGTTGTCCCCGTCATGGAGGTCCCGCATGCGAACGCTTCGTCCCCTGCTGCTCGCGCTCATCGCCGCTCCGCTGGTCGCGACATTGACCGGCTGCGTCGTGGTCCCCGCCCATCGTTATCACGGCTATGACCGCGGCTACGGCGGCGGTGGCGGCTACGGTGCCGGCTACTCGGAAGGCGGTCCCGTCGTCACCGGCACCATCTGGATCGACGGCTACTGGGACAACCGCGGCGGCGGCCGCCGCTGGATCCCGGGCCACTACGGTCCGCGACGCTGAGCGGGCGCGGCCTTGAAACGACGATGCCGGCTCCAGGCCGGCATCGGGTGCACAACGCCCGCGATCGCGGGCGTCGCCAAGCGCTCAAGCGCTCAAGCGCGCCTTTCGATCAGGGCGCGCAGGTGAAGGTCGCGATGCCGCGGTAGTCGCCTCGACCCACCGGCACTTGATACCCCGCCACCACGCGCAACTTGTTGTCCGGCGCCGCGCCAATCGTCAGCATCGCACCGTCGCCGATGATGGAGAAGGTCAGGCTCTTGACCCGGCTGTCCGGCGTGGCCAGGGGCTCGTCCGTATTGAAGCTCATGCTCTTCTGATCGCCGTTCGCCTGGACCAGGATCGTCACTTTCGCCGTGGCGCCACCCGGCGCGAACGACAGCGTGGCGGATCCCGTCGCCGTGCCGATGATGTCGCCCACGCCCGTGCTGCGGGTCGGCGCAGTGAAGGTCCCGGCGTCGCAGGTGTAGGTGCCGCTTGTCGGGAAGGTGTCGGCGCGGTTGAAGACGATGTAGTGGAAGCCTCCGTCCGTGCGCGTGACCAGCGAGGTCCGCACGCTGAAGTTCGCCGTCCCTTGACCCCAGCGACCCATCGCGAAGGTCGCGTCGCCAGCGATGCTCTGCACCGCCAGATCGCCGGCAAGCCTGTTGTCGTCGATCGCCACGATGGCGCCGTCGGCCTGTTGCGTCACCAGACTGCCGACGACGCCGGTGTCCAACTCGGTGAACCCCAGCAGCAGGTAGCGCGTCGAGCTGTTCTTCACGAAGGGCGCGCTCACCGAACCCGACGACCCCGCCGGCGTTTCCTTCACTTCCGTCAGGGTGCTGCCGCCGGTCGTCGTGCCACCGGTAGAACCGCCCGTGGTCGTGCCGCCCGTGGTGCCACCGGTCGTCGCGCCCCCCGTGCTGCCGCCGGTGGAACCGCCAATCGTGCCACCGGTCGTGGTCCCGCCGGTCGTACCCTGGTTGGCGTTCACGGAACCGCCATCGCTGCCGCCACCACCGCAGGCTGTCAGCGCCGCGATCAGCGGCAGGAACACGAACACCTTCTTGACTTCGAACTTCATGTGATTCCCTGAATTGAAAACTTTTGTTGCCAAATGCATCCGTTGGCGGGGGCGGAGTCTGGTGGGACTCCTTGCCCTCCGCGCGGGAGTTTTTGGCGTCTTCAGGGGGAACCGCCCGCGTCGCGCGCTATGCGCCCGTCGAGCCTGAAGGTGTGGGATGGCGTTCACCCCCTGATGGGTGTAACGCTTGACTCGGATTTCGCGCCTGCGATACCCGCAAGCCGGGCCTCAGCTCGCGGGCGGTCTCCTGCGACCGCAGACGCTCACGGAGCGCGTCGCGCGATCACGGCGTGCAGACGAAGGTGGCGATACCGCGATAACCGATGCCGCGCACCGGCACTTGGTAGGGCACGACCACGCGCATCGCGTTGCCCGGCGCCGCGCCGACGGTGAGCAGCAGGCCGTTGCCCGAGGAATCCACGAATCCCGGCGTCTTCAGGTAGTGGTCCGGCGTCTCCAGCGGCGTGTCGGCAGTGCTGAAGCTCTGGGTGCCCAGGAAGCCGTTCGCACGGACCTGGATCGTGGACTGCACGATGGCGCCCGCCGGCGCGAACGACAACGAGGCCGTCCCGCTGGCGACCCCGGTGAGCTGACCCGATCCGGACAACCGGCTCGGCGCGGTGAAGGTGCCCGTGTCGCAGGTGTAGCTGCCCGAGCCTGGAAACGCCGCCACACCGTTGAACACGATGTAGTGATAGCCGGTGCTCCCCGCCGTGATGGGTTGGTCGAACGAGAAGAGCCGGAAGATCCCCAGCGCCCATCGCCCCATCGCGAAGCTGGCATCGCCTGCGATGCTCTCCACCGCCGCGTTGTCGCCGATCAGCGAGAGGTTGTCCATCCTCACGACGGCACCGTCGGCCCGCTGCGTGATGCCGAGCTCGACCAGATTGGCCTCGTTGATGTTGTCGCCGAGGATGAAGAAGCGGCTGCTCGCGTCCGTCTGGAAGGGTGCGCCGACCGCCGCCGCGGCGGCGTCCGACGCGGCGGTGGCGGACGCTTGCGCTGTCGCGATGGCACGACCGTCGGCCGCCGCACCGACCTTGCCCGTCCCGCCCTCGCTCAGCGGGGCTGCCGTCGTCGGACTGTCGTCATTGCCGCCACCGCAGGCCGCCAGCGCCGCGACCAGTGGCAACGCCACGAATGCCTTGTTGAATGCGTTCTTCATGACACTCCCTGAAATGAAGTCTGATGCCGGCGGGATTGCCGGCGCGGACAAGTCTCACGGGACCGGCGCAAAGCCAGGTGGCATCAGTTGGCAGTTCAGACGGGAGTTCAGTCCAGCGCTTCGGATTTCGCGACATCGCTGCGGGTGAGCGGAACATCAGCCGCGCAGAGATCTCAACTCGCCTGCTTGAACGCCATCACGGCCTGGTTGCGCAGCGTGCGCAGCAGCGAGAGCTGCTTCTCGTCGAGCACCACGCTGCCCGGCTGCGCCTTGTCCGCGTAGATCATCGCGAAGGGCGCGCCGCGCAGGGCCATCGGCAGGATCAGGAAGCTGTGCGCCTTGGCCCCGCTGAGGAACCACGGCGGCAGCCGCTCGGCGATCTTGGGCTGCGAGGCGTCGGCGATCAGCGTGTCCACGCCCTTGGAACAGATCGCCGTGAAGAGGTCCGCCGGCATGCCCGGCATCACCCGCAGCGGCACGCGGAACAGCGGCACCACCGCCTCCACGCCGTCGCCCAGGCCGAAGCGGCCGGTGAGCGTCTCGGTCTTGGGATCGCGCAGGCAGAAGATCACCCGCCGGAAGCCCAGCCCGCGGTACATGGTCTCCAGGATCATGCGCAGGATCTCGTTGAGCTTGAAGCTCTCGACCATCGCGTTGGTGATGTCCTGGATGCCCGCGGCCAGCGTCGCCGCCGCCTGCTCGGGCGGGATCACGCCGGCCGGCGCCTGGCCGTCCACCATCGTCGCCTGCAGCTGGTGCGGCGACAGCGTGTCCTCCGCCGACGGCGTCAGCGGCGCCAGCAGGCGCTGCGCCGGCGAGTTCTTCGTCAGCTTGATGTCCATCGCCTGCGCCAGCTGCGTCAGCCGCTGCCGCGCCTGGTCCGCCGCCGCTTCGAACGCCTTGGCCTCGACACCCAAAGCGCGCGCGTAGCGCTGCGCCATCGCGCGCACCTTGGCATGCGCCTCGGCCGGATCGCTGTTCAGGATGACGTCCGCGACGTCGTTGCTTGCGCGGCCCAGCCAGCGCATGCGGTCGGTCGAATGCTCCACCAGCCGCGCCGGCGCGTCGCCGTCGGGCCGCTGCATGCTGCGCTGCAGGCTCTCCGGGAAGCCCCACTGCCGCGCCACGCCCAGGCCCAGGCTCTCGTAGCTCAGCCCCAGCACCTGCGCGGAAGCCGCGGCCTCGCTCAGCGGCGGCGCCGCCTGCTCGCCCATGCCGCGCTCCGGCCGCACGACGCGGCGCACCTGCTGCGCCTCCTCGGGCAGGTAGAACTCGGCCAGCAGCCGGCCCAGGCCCTGGAACATCGTGGCGAGGAAGGACTCCTCGTTCTCGCGCGGCACCAGGCACAGCTCGCGCGCCAGCGAGCCCGCCATCAGCGAGCGCAGGAACTCCTCCTTCAGCCGCTGCGCGTGGCCCTTGTTCTCCATGCGCTCCAGCAGCACCAGCGACAGCGCCAGGTTGCGGATGCCGCCGAAGCCCACCAGCGCCACCGCGCGCGACACCGTGCTGATGTGCCCGCCGCCCGCATGGCTGAACTGCACCGTATTGACCAGCCGCAGCAGCTTGTTGGTCAGCGCCACGTCCTTGAGGATCTCGTTGGACAGGGAGTTGAGGCTCTCGTTGTCGGACTGCGTCATCCGCTGGATGCGCGTCACCGAGTCGGCCATCGCCGGGAAGTCGCTGCGGTGCCGCATGCGGCGCAGCAGGAATTCGAGCGTGGCGTTGCCGCCCTCGCCCGTGTCGGTGGTCTCGCTCGCGGCCGGATGCAGCCACGCGGCCAGCGCGTCGTGGAAGGCCTTGGCATCGGCCCAGCGCTGCGACGATTCCCGCGACAGGCCGCGCAGCAGCACGGCGCGCAGCGCGTCGTCGCTGTCCGGGCCGAGGTCGGCGGGCGGATCCATCGTCTGCTCCATCGCGCGGCGCACCGCGCGCCACGGATCGGTGTCGAAGTTGAGCCGCTGGCCGGACAGCATCTCGCTGAGCATCACCGCCGCCGCGAACACGTCCATCACCGGCGAGGCGGGATCGCCCTTCGCCGCTTCCGGCGAGATGTAGCCCGGCGTGCCGACGATGCGGTTGGGGCGCGCGGCCACGCCGGCCGCGGCCGACTGGATGCGTCCGGCGATGCCGAAGTCCATCACCTTGGGGCGGCCCGCGGCGTCGATCAGGATGTTGGACGGCTTCAGGTCGCGATGGACGACGCCCGCCTGGTGCGCCGCGTGCAGTCCGTCGAGGATGCCCAGCATCAGCGCGACGGCCTCGCGCGCCGGCAGCCGGCCGCGCTGGCGCAGCCGGTCCGTGAGCGTGCCGCCGGGCACGTACTCGAAGACCATGTAGGCCTGGCCGGACTCGATGTCGGCCTCGAAGACCGGCACGATGTTGGGGTGCGTCAAGCGGCTGACCGCGCGCGCCTCATGCAGCCAGGCATCGACGCTCGCGCGATCGACCGCCTGCGTCAGCACCTTCAGCGCGACCTCGCGGTCCAGCCGCGGATCGTGGGCCAGCCACACCACCGCCTGGGCGCCCTGCCCAAGACTGCGCAGCGGCTTGAATCGCCCGACGGCGGGCGGCATGGCGGTCATGGTCGGTCCTTGCCCGGCTGGGGTGTGCCGGACGGGCGCGTGCCGGTCGACGACCCTGGCTGGGCGGTGCTGTTCGTGTTGTTCGTGGACGTGTTGGTGGCGGTGGCGGGAGCCGGCGCGCCGGATTCGGCGCGCTCGCGCAGTCGGGACCGTGGCGCCGCCGTCGCCGCCGCGCCCACGGCCGGGTCGCTCATCGCGCCCAGGCCGCTTTCGCCCGCGTCGGCGATCGCGCCGCTGTTGCCCAGGGCGTCGTAGATCTCGCGCAGGCCCAGACCGAGCGCGCGCGCATAACGCCGCGTCGCGAGTTCGATCGCCGCCTGGCGCTTGCGCTCCGGCAGGGCCAGCGCGTCCACCAGCTCGTTGGCCAGGCTGCAGGTGAGGCGCAGCATCTCGGTGTCGCCGTCGGCGTGGCGCACCGGCGCCTCCTGCGGCTGGCGGCGCATCATGTGCTGCAGCTCGTCGCCGAGCCCCCAGTACCGCGCGACCGCCAGACCCAGGCTCTCCAGGTCGCAGCCCAGCACCGCGTAGGCGGCGGACTGCTCGTTCATGCCGCGCGGATTGGGGTTGTCCTCGGTCGCCTCGGGCGCGACCTGCAGCTGGCGGATCTGCTGCGCGTCGTCCGGGAAGTGGTACTGCACCAGCAGCCGGCCCAGGTTCTGCATCAGCGAGATCAGGTAGACCACCTCGCCGTCGTAGCCGGCCGGCCGCAGCGCCTGCGCCACCTGACCGGCGCGCTGCACGCGGCGCATCACGCTCTGCATGAACTGGGCCTGGCCTTCGTTCATCGGACCGGGCCAGGGCTTGAGCGCCCGCGCCGCGTCCTCGAGCCCGTTCAGGCCCAGCATCGCGATCGCGCGCTGCAGGTTGAGCACCGTGCCGCCGCTGGTCGGTCCCTGCTGGCGCAACGCGTTGTTGACCCGGCGGATCAGCTCCAGCGCCAGGGCCATGTCCTTCAGCGCCATGGACGCCAGCTGGCTGCCGTGCTGCCCCGCCATCGCCGACGACGACACCGTCGTCACCAGCCGGGTCGAGGTGCTCGGCAGGTGGCCGAAGCGCTGCATCTTGTCCTTCAGCAACGCGATCGGACCGCCGTCGTCCTGCTCCGCCGACAGCCGCCAGCCGTCCAGCGCGCGCCAGAAGCTGCGCGCGAGGTGATAGCGCTGGCGCGTCTGCCGGTCGCTGGCGCGGTTGACGATGGCGCGCAGCGGCTCGGGGATCGCGTACGGCGTTTCCCAGCCCAGGCGCACCAGGTCGTGCCCCTGCGGCTGCATGCGCTGCAGCACGACCTGCAGGTCGGATTCGTCCAGCACCGGCTTGCCGCTGAGCAGGCGATGCAGCAGCAACCCGACGCAGACGACGTCCTCCTCCGCGGCTTCGCGCGCGGCGCGGCGGGTGGCGGCGTTGAAGTCGGCGTTCGGCGGCACGACCTCCTGCGCCACTTCGAGGCCCAGCACGCGGACGTGGTTGCCGCCGTCGACGACGATGTGGGCGAGCTGGATGTCGCGGTGCGCATGGCCCGCCTCGTGCGCGAAGGCCAGGCCTTCGAGCGCCTGCGCGGCCCAGCCGGCGGCGTCCAGCGGCAGCGGCGGCGCGCCGCGGGACAGGCGTTCTTCCAGGGTCTCGCCCAGCGCGCGGTCGTAGGCGACGTAAGGCCAGGGATCGACGCGGCCGGTCTCGATGACGTGGGCTAGGTTGGGGTGCTGGATGCGCGAGGCGCCGTCGACCGTCTTCAGCCAGTGCAGCATCGCCGCCTCGCTGTTGGGCTTCTCCCGCGGCATCATCAGGAACATCTCCTGGCCGCTCTGCGGGTCGAAGACGACCCACAGCATCGAGCGCTGGCTCTTGTGCAGCAGCGCGCGCAGCTCGAAGCGGCCGAAACGCTTCATCGGGGCGGCGGAGGATGTTGTGGTGTTGTCAGACACGAGCGATGTGCGGCACCCGACGGTGCAGGGGCCACGGACCTTTTGTAACTTGGATTGGACCGAAAACCCGGCGTCCTCGCCTGAAGAACTGAGGGGGATTCTCCGCTCAGTTCTGTAACTGCGCCCACACCTTTTCCAGGCGCTTGACGCTGACCGGCTGCGGCGTCCTCAGTTCCTGTGCGAAAAGGCTCACCCGCAATTCCTCGAGCTGCCAGCGGAAATCCTCCACCCGCGCGTCGGTCGTCCCCTTGAGGTCGGCCACCCGGCGCGACCAGCGCTGCTCCAGCGGACGCAGCTCGGACAGCAGCTTGGCGTCGCGCGGCGCGTCGGCGCGCAGCTTGTCCAGGCGCAGCGTGATCGCCTTCAGGTAACGCGGGAAATGCTGCAGCTGGCTCCACGGCGTCTGGAGGACGAAACGCTTGGGCATCAGGCGCTGCAGTTGCGCCTGCAGGTCGTCGACCACCTCCTTGGGCGCCGTGCGGGCGTCCTTGAGCTTGCGCAAGGCGCCCTGGTATTCGATCAGGACGTTGAAGGCCAGACGCGCCACCTCCTGCGCGATCAGGTTGAGGCGGGCGCGGCCTTCCTCGAGCCGGGCCTTGAAGCTGAATTCGTCCACCGGCAGCGGATCGGCCAGGAAGGCCCGCTCCAGCGCGACCGCGATGATCTGGTCGCGCAGTTCCTCGGCGGTGCCCAGGCTCATGTACGCGACGCCCATCTGCGTCAGGTCGGGGATGTTCTTCTCGAGGTACTTCAACGGCTCCTTGAGCTGCAGCGCGATGAGGCGGCGCAGGCCGGCACGGTGCTTCGCGGCGGCGAGCTCGGGCTCGTCGAAGACCTCGATCTCGACGTGCTGGCCCTTGTCGATCAGCGCGGGGAAGCCGATCAGGGTCTGCGGACCGCGCTTGATCTCCATGAGCTCGGGGAGCTCGCCGAAGGTCCAGGCGGTGTAGGTCTTCGTGGCTTCGGCGGCGGGCTTGGTCGGCGGCACGATCGTCGCCTTGATGCCGCGCGAGGGATTGCCGTCGGTTGAGGTCGGCCGTCCTCCGTCGACCGCAGCCCTCACCCCTGCCCTCTCCCGCGAGCGGGAGAGGGAGTCGTCCGAGCCTTGCCCCGCGAGAGAGTCGCCCGAGCCTTGCAGCTTCAAGGTCGCCAATGCCTGGAACGCGGAACGCGCTTGCGTGCCGAGTTCCGCCTTCAGCGTTGCCAGGTTGCGCCCCTGACCCAGCTGCCGGCCGTGCTCGTCGACGACGCGGAGGTTCATGAACAGGTGCGCGGGCAGCTGTTCCAGCTTGAAGTCGTTGCGCTGCACGGCGACCTGCGAGCGCTCCTTCACCGCCTTCAGCAGCACGTCGACCAGCCCGCCCTGCGCGAACGCGTTCAGCTCGACGAACTCGGCGACGAACTCGGGCAACGGCGTCAGCCGGTTGCGCGGCTTCTGGTGCAGGCTCTTGAGCAGCGCCGTCACCTTGGCCTCGATCATCCCGGGCACCAGCCAGTCGGTGCGCTCCTCGTTGACCTGGTTGAGCGCGTAGATCGGCACCGTCACCGTCAGGCCGTCGCGCGCGTCGCCGGGCTGGTGCAGGTAGGTCGCCGTGCAGTCGACGCCGCCCAGGCGGATCGTCTTCGGGAAGGCGTTGCTCGTGACGCCCGCGGCCTCGTGCCGCATCAGCTCGTCGCGGCTGAGCTGCAGCAGCTTCGGGTCGGCCTTGCTGGCTTCGCGGAACCACTTTTCCAGCGTCACGCCCGAGTACACGTCCGCCGGCAGCTGCTGGTCGTAGAAGGCGTAGATCAGCTCGTCGTCGACCAGCACGTCCTGCCGGCGCGACTTGTGTTCCAGCTCCTCGACCTTGGCGATCTGCTTCTGGTTGTGCGCCAGGAAGGGCAGTCGCGTCTCCCAGTCGCCGTTAACCAGCGCCTCGCGGATGAAGATCTCGCGCGCGGCGACGGCGTCGACGCGACCGAAGTTCACGCGCTTGTTGTTGTAGAGCACGATGCCGTAGAGCGTGGCGCGTTCCAGCGCCACGACCTCGGCGGCCTTCTTCTCCCAGTGCGGCTCCAGCAGCTGGGTCTTGATCAGGTGGCCGGCGATGCCCGGCAGCCATTGCGGCTCGATCGCCGCGATGCCGCGGCCGAACAGCCGCGTCGTGTCCACCAGTTCCGCCGCGACGATCCAGCGCCCCGGCTTCTTGCTCAGGTGGGCGCCGGGGTGGCGCCAGAACTTGATGCCGCGCGCGCCCAGGTACCAGTCGTCGTCGTCGGCCTTGACGCCGATGTTGCCCAGCAGGCCCGCGAGCATGGACAGATGGACCTGCTCGTAGGTCGCGGGCGCGCCGTTCAGGCGCCAGCCGTGCTCGGCGATCACCGTGTGCAGCTGCGAGTAGATGTCGCGCCACTCGCGCACGCGCCGCGGATTGACGAAGTTGTCGCGCAGCAGCTGTTCCTGCTTGCGGTTGGAGAGCTTGTGCTCCCCTTCCCCGCCGCGCGATTCGCCCAGCCACTTCCACAGCTTCAGGTAGCCCATGAACTCCGACTTCTCGTCGTCGAACTTCTTGTGCTTCTCGTCGGCCTGCTGTTGCTGCTCCATCGGCCGGTCGCGCACGTCCTGGCCGGACAGCGCGCTGGCGATCACCAGCACCTCGCTGAGCGCGTCGCGCTGGCGCGCCTCCAGGATCATCCGGCCGACGCGCGGGTCCAGCGGCAGCTTCGACAGCTCGTGGCCCATCGGCGTGAGCTCGTTGCGCTCGTCCACGGCGCCCAACTCATTGAGCAGCTGGTAGCCGTCGGCCACCGCCTTGCGCGGCGGCGGCTCGATGAAGGGGAAGTCCTCGACCTGGCCGAGGTGCAGCGACTTCATCCGCAGGATCACCCCGGCGAGCGAGCTGCGCAGGATCTCGGGATCGGTGAAGCGCGGACGGGAGAGGTAGTCCTTCTCGTCGTAGAGCCGGATGCAGGTGCCGTTGCTGACCCGGCCGCAACGGCCGGCGCGCTGGTTGGCCGCCGCCTGGCTGATGTTCTCGATCTGCAGCTGCTCGACCTTGTTGCGGTAGCTGTAGCGCTTGACGCGCGCCAGGCCGGGGTCGACCACGTAGCGGATGCCGGGCACCGTCAGCGAGGTCTCGGCGACGTTGGTGGCCAGCACGATGCGCGGCTGGCCGTGCGGCTGGAAGACGCGGTTCTGCTCCTGCTCCGACAGACGCGCGAACAGGGGCAGCACCTCGACGCCGGGCGGGTGGTGCTTGCGCAGCGCCTCGGCGGCCTCGCGGATCTCGCGCTCGCCGGGCAGGAAGACCAGCACGTCGCCGCGGCCCTGGCGCCAGAGTTCGTCGACGGCATCGCAGATGGCATCGTTGACGTCGTACTCGCGCGATTCCTCGAAGGGTCTGTAGAGCTGTTCGACCGGGAACAGGCGCCCCGACACCATGAGCACCGGCGCCGGCCCCTTTGCGGACGCGAAGTGCTGCGCGAAGCGGTCCGCGTCGATCGTCGCGGAGGTGACGACCACCTTCAGGTCGGGCCGGCGCGGCAGGATCTCGCGCAGGTAGCCGAGCAGGAAATCGATGTTGAGGCTGCGTTCGTGCGCCTCGTCGATGATCAGGGTGTCGTAGGCGCTGAGCAGCGGATCGGTCTGGGTTTCGGCCAGCAGGATGCCGTCCGTCATCAGCTTCACCGAGGCGCCCGGCTGCAGCCGGTCCTGGAAGCGGACCTTGTAGCCGACGACGTCGCCCAGGGGCGACTTGAGCTCCTCGGCGATGCGCTTGGCGACGCTGGACGCGGCGATCCGGCGCGGCTGGGTGTGGCCGATCAGGCCGCCGCCGTTGCCGCGGCCCCGGCCCATCGCCAGCGCGATCTTGGGCAGCTGCGTCGTCTTGCCGGAGCCGGTCTCGCCGCAGACGATCACCACCTGGTGCTCGGCCATGGCCCGCATGATCTCCTCGCGACGGCTGGAGACCGGCAGCGATTCGGGGAACTCGATCGGCGGGATCGGCGTGGCGGGTGCCGGCGGGCGGCGCGGTCCGGCCTGGCGCGGCGCGCGCGCAGGACGGGGAGGACGCGAGGGCGGCGCGGCGGGGGCGTTGGTATCTTGACTCACGGGGCGCGGATTATCTCGCGCCCCGCGACAACGGGCCGGACGTCAGGCTCCCCGGTCCCCTGCGCTCACTTCTTCTCGTCCGGCATCTCGACATAGGTGATCACGCTGATCACCGCGCCCTGCGGGTCCTGGAGGGTCGCCATCCGGCCGACGGTGGGCACGTCCATGATGTCCATCAGGACCTTGGCGCCCATCGCCTTGGCCTGGGCGACCGTCTCGTCGACGTTGTCCACGGTGACGTAGATCCCCCAGGCGGGCGGCATGCCCGGCTGAGGGCTGGTCATCATCCCGCCGATCGCGTCCTCGCTGCCGCGCGGCTTGATGACCTGGTACGGCGGCGCGTCGGGAGCGCCCGGCATCGGCATGGCCTCGACGGTCCAGCCGAACAGCTTGCCGTAGAACTCGGACGCCTTCGTGGAGTCGGTCGTCATCAACTCCGACCAGCTGAAGGCCCCATGCGTCTTGAACACTTCCATGTGTCGCTCCCGGGGGTGTTGCGGAGGCGCCATGCTCCACCGCCGCACAACGTCCCGCAAGTGACCTTGCCGCCGCGTTGCGGGGACAGGCTGTTGCACAATCCGCGCCCATGAGCCTGGTCTTCCCCCATACCTTCGTGCCGTGGTTTCGCGCGGTGGCCCCTTATATCCACGCGTATCGCGGAGAAACCTTCGTCGTCGGAATGACCGGGGAAATGATCGCCGCCGGCAAGCTCAACAGCTTCGTCCAGGATCTGGCCATCATGCATGCGATGGGCATCAAGATCGTGCTGGTCCACGGTTTCCGCCCGCAGGTCAACGAGCAGCTCGCGCTCAAGGGCCACGAGCCGCAATACAGCCACGGCATGCGCATCACCGACGGCATCGCGCTGGACAGCGCCCAGGAAGCCGCCGGCCAATTGCGTTTCGAGATCGAGGCGGCGTTTTCCCAGGGCCTGCCCAACACGCCGATGGCCAATTCGACGGTGCGCGTGGTGTCGGGCAATTTCCTGACCGCGCGCCCGGTCGGCATCGTCGACGGCGTCGATTTCAAGCACTCCGGCGTCGTGCGCCGCGTGGACGCCGCGGCGATCCAGCGCGCCATCGATATCGGCGCCATCGTGTTGATGTCGCCCTTCGGTTTCTCGCCCACCGGCGACGCCTTCAATCTGATGATGGAAGACGTCGCGACCGAAACCGCGATCGCGCTGCAGGCCGACAAGCTGCTGTTCATGACGGAGGTCGAGGGCGTCCGCGAAAACCCCGAGGATCCGGAAAGCGCGATCGACACCGAACTGGCGCTGGCCGACGCGAAACGGCTGATCGCCAAACTCCCGCCGCCGACGCAGCCGACCGACGTCGGTTTTTATCTGAAGTACTGCGTGACGGCCTGCGAATCGGGCGTCGAGCGTTCCCACATCCTGCCCTTCGCCGTCGACGGCGCGATCCTGCAGGAGGTCTATACCCACGACGGCATCGGCACAATGGTCGTGGATGAAAAACTCGAAAGCCTTCGCGAGGCGACCCACGACGATATCGGCAGCCTGATTGCGCTGATCGAGCCTTTCGAACGCGACGGCACGCTGGTCAAACGCGAGCGCAGCGAAATCGAACGCGACATCGAGTCCTATACCGTCATCGAACACGACGGCGTGATATTCGGCTGCGCGGCGCTGCATCCGTATCAGGAAGCGCGCACCGCCGAAATGGCGGCGCTCACCGTGTCCAGCGCCGTGCAGGGCCAGGGCGACGGCGAACGCATCCTCAAGCGCATCGAACAACGCGCCAAGGCCATGGGCTTGACCAGCGTCTTCGTGCTGACCACGCGCACCATGCACTGGTTCATCAAACGCGGCTTCCAGCCGGTCGATCCGAACTGGCTGCCCGAGGAACGCAAGCGCAAATACAACTGGGACCGGCGATCGCAGGTCCTCGTCAAGAAACTCACCTGATCCCCTCGGGATCGTTCTCCAGGCAGCGGCCGGCGTCGGCCGGCTGCCGCACTCCCCCACGCGGACTTGCGTCCGACAATTTCTGAACATCGAGGTTTGATATGGCCCGCACCGTCCAATGCGTTTATCTGAAGAAGGAAGCCGAAGGGATGGACTTTCCCATCTATCCGGGCGAACTCGGCAAGCGCATCTATGAGAACGTGTCCAAGGAAGCCTGGGCGGCGTGGATGAAGCACCAGACCATGCTGGTCAACGAAAACCGCCTGAATCTGGCCGACCAGCGCGCCCGCCAATACCTCGCGCGGCAGATGGAGCAGTTCTTCTTCGGCAGCGGGGCGGAGCAGCCCGCGGGATATGTCCCGCCGACGGAGTGATTTCCTGGTCGCACCGCGGCGGTGCGACGTCGCCCTGGTCAATTCGTGTCAGCCGGGACACGTTTTCTGACAGTTGATCCGGCAAAAACTCCAGCAAATGCCAGTCCGGGGCCTTTTTCCACATCGGCCCGGGGATTTACCCCCTTGCGGACATACTCGATTCCCTGCCTATAATGCGGACATTCCCTTTCGAGGGAGCCGTTGAACTACGCGAGGAATTGCATAAATGGCATCGCTCAAAGACCTCCTGGCCCAACGGGCCGCCCTCGAAGCGCAAATCGCGGAAACCCAGGACCGCGAGCGGTCCGACGCGATCGGCAAAGTCAAGTCGCTGATGCAGGAATACGGCCTGACGGTCGCTGACCTGACCGCCCGCGCCGCCAAGACCGGCGCACCCAAGTCCTCCAAGGTGGCCGCGAAGTATCGCAACCAGGCCACTGGCGAAACCTGGAGCGGCCGCGGCCTGCAACCGAAATGGCTGAAGGCGGCCATTTCCGGCGGCGCCAAGCTGGAAGATTTCGTCATCTGACGATCGTGATCGGAGGGCCTGCGCCTTCCGGCAGCAAAAGCCACCCTCGGGTGGCTTTTTCCGTTTTTCAGGCGATACCTCTTGCGGGCACCCTCATTCCGGGGGGAGTCCCCCTTTCGGCAGGGATAGCGCTGACCGGGCCTTCCCGGCGCACGGCTAGCATGCCGCCCGGTCCCCTCCGCGCCTCGCGCGGATCCGCTCTTTTCCTCCTACGCCGCCCCCATCTTGAAGTCCGAGTTGTCCGCTCCCGCCGGTTGGGCTCCGCCCGCCCCGTCGCGCCGCCTGCCCGCGGTCGCGCCGGCCGCCCTGCTGGTCGGCGCCACCACCCTGCTGCTGGTCGCCGGCGCGCTGTGGCCGGCCTGGCGCATGGTCGCCTGGTGGCTGCTGCCGCTGCTCGGACTGGGCGCCGTCCTGCATGCCCGTTCGCTTCGGCAACGCGCCCTCGACGAGCGCCGTGAATGGCGCGCCAAGATCGACGAGGCCGGCCTCTCGCTGGCGCAATGGATCCCCGGCGAATCGGTGGCGATGTCGCCCGGCTGGCAGTCGCGACTGGGGCCGCTCGATCCCGCCGATCCGCTCGCCTGGCTGACTCAGGTGCACGCGGTCGACCGGATGACGCTGGAGGAGCGCCTGCCCGCCTTGTTGCGGGGCGGCGCCACGACCGCCGCCGGAAGCCGTCCGGGCGGCAAGGAAGGCCCGGACGATCCGACCGGCCAGGCATCGCCGGACACGGAACCCGACACGCTGCACCACGCGCTGCGCCTGCCCGACGAGGCCGGCGGCTGGGTCTGGCATGAGCTGCGGCTGCGCGTCGCGCGCCGCGACCCGCGCGGTCGCGCCCGGCAGGTGCTGGCCAGCCTGCAGGACATCCAGTGGCGCCGCACCGCCGAGGAGCGCCAGCGGATGAGCAGCGGGCTGTTCCAGCATCTGCATGAAGGACTGGCGATCACCGACCTCGAGCATCGGCTGCTCGACGCCAACCCCGCCTATTGGGCCTTGATGGCCGCACTGGTGGAGCCGCCCGCGGGCCTGGTCATCGAGAACGGCGACCCGGCCCCGGAGACTGCCGAGGCGATGCGCCGCCGCATGCTCGGCCATCCGGCGCTGCCGCTGGACGAGGCGCAGCTGCGCCGCGCCGGACACGATCCGGAGGCGATCGCCGACGCATTGGCCGACCCCGCCGGCCACTGGCAGGGCCTGGTCAAGGTGCGGGCCGCGGGCGGTCAGCCGCGCACGCTGCGGCTGACGGTGTCCTCGATCCCCGAGCCGGACGGCCCGGCCCGCTACCGCGTGCTGGCGCTCAGCGACCTGACGCAGGAACTGCAGCGGCAGCAGGCGCTGGAGCGCCTCGGCCGCTTCGACCTGCTGACCGGCCTGCCCAACGAGCAGGAATTCCTGCGCCGGCTGCAGGCCGCGCTGCAGATCAGCCGCCAGGTCGGACCCGGCTTCATGCTGTGCGTCGCGCGCGTGGACCTGGACGGTTTCGCCGCGTTCAACCGGCGCCACGGCGTGGCGCGCGCGGACCAGGCGATGCGGGAACTCGGCCGGCGGCTGACGCTCGCCCTGCGGCAGGCGCCGCAGTGGTCGGACGAAGTCGCGCGCCTGGGAGGCGATGAGTTCGGCCTGCTGCTGCGTGTGCAGAGCGTCGAGGAAGCGCAGCAGGCCCTGGAACGGCTCGTGCGGGTGCTGCGTCGACCGATCGATCCGGACGACGAGAGCGGCGCCTCCCGCCCGGGCGATCCGGGCGATCCGGGCCATCCGGACGGCCCGGGTACATCCGCAGGCACGCCCACCAGCGCGGACGCCGAGATCAACGACCTCGACGGGGAGGACGCCTTCGGCGCGCTGCGACTGAGCGCCAGCGTCGGCGCGACGCTGTACCCGCAGGACGGCGGCGAGGCCGAGACACTGATGCGCCACGCCGCGCACGCGCTCTACCGCGTCAAGCGCAGCGGCCGCGACGGCGTGCAGTTCTTCGACGTCGAGAAGCGCCGCAGCCGCGAGGCACAGGCGCAGGCCGCGCTGCGCGTGCAGCAGGCGTTGGAAGCCGGCGAGCTCTGCCTCTACTACCAGCCCAAGCTGGACCTCGTCGGCGGCGCACTGCTCGGCGCCGAAGCGCTGCTGCGCTGGCGGCATCCGCAGCGCGGACTGCTGGCGCCCGCCACCTTCCTGCCGACCGTCGAACACAGCGGCATGGCCGCGCAACTCGGCCACTGGGTGCTGGAGCAGGCGCTGGAGCAGGCCCGCCTCTGGCGCACCCAAGGCCTGGATCTGGAGCTCAGCGTCAACATCAGTCCGCGCCACCTGGCCGCGCCGGCCTTCGTGCCGCGGCTCGAAGCGCTGCTGGCGCGCCACCCGGACGTGCCGCCGGACCGGATCGTGCTGGAACTGCTGGAGTCCAGCGCGCTGGACGACGTCGCGCACGCGCGTCGCCTGCTGACCGACTGCAAGCGCCTGGGCCTGCGCCTGGCGATGGACGACTTCGGCACCGGCTACGCGACGCTGTCGGTGCTCAAGCAGCTGCCGCTGGACCAGCTCAAGATCGACCGGTCGTTCGTGCAGACCATGCTCGTCGACGCCCAGGACCACGCCCTGGTGCAGGGTGTGATCGCACTGGCCGGACAGTTCGGCTGCGAGCTGGTGGCCGAAGGCGTCGAGTCCCCGGCGCACGCGCAGGCGCTGATCGCGTTGGGCTGCCATGTCGGCCAGGGCAGCGGCCTGTGCGAACCGCTGCCGCCGCAGGCGCTGCTGGACTGGGCGCTGCGCCGCACGCCGCCGCCCTCGCCGGCCCTTAAAATCCCGAGGTGATCCCACCCGGCTTTATTCAGGACCTCCTGGCCCGCGTCGACATCGTCGACATCGTGGGCCGCCATGTCGACCTCAAGAAGGCCGGCATCAACCACAAGGGCCTGTGCCCCTTCCACGGCGAGAAGTCCCCGAGCTTCACCGTCAGCCCCTCGCGCCAGACCTACCACTGCTTCGGCTGCGGCCAGCACGGCAACGCCGTCGGTTTCCTGATGGAGCACCTGGGCATCGGCTTCATCGACGCGGTGCGCGACCTCGCGCAGCAGGCCGGCATGCAGGTGCCCGAGGACGACCGCAGCCCGCAGGAGCGCGAGCGCGAGAAGGCCCAGAAGCAGCGCCAGGCGACCCTGACCGAGGTCCTGGCCAAGGCCGGCCAGCACTACCGCCAGCAGCTCAAGGGCAACCCGCGCGCGATCGAGTACCTCAAGGGCCGCGGCCTGACCGGCCAGATCGCGCTGCAGTTCGGCCTGGGCTACGCGCCGGACGGCTGGCGCTCGCTGGCCAACGCCTTCCCGTCGTATGACGATCCGCTGCTGGTCGAGACCGGCATGGTCATCCTGCAGGACGACCCCGGCAAGAGCGAGGCCGAACAGCGCCGCTACGACCGTTTCCGCGACCGCGTGATGTTCCCCATCCGCAATGTGCTGGGCGAGGTCATCGGCTTCGGCGGCCGCGTGCTGGACAAGGGCGAACCCAAGTACCTGAACTCGCCGGAGACGCCGGTCTTCCACAAGGGGCGCGAACTCTACGGCCTCTACGAGGCCCGGCCCCAGATGCGGCGGCGCGGTTACGCGCTGGTGGTCGAGGGCTACATGGACGTGGTCGCGCTGGCGCAGCACGGCTTCGGCAACGCGGTCGCGACGCTGGGCACGGCCTGCACGGCCGAGCACGTGCAGAAACTGTTCCGCTTCACCGAGTCGGTGGTGTTCAGCTTCGACGGCGACGCCGCCGGGCGCCGCGCGGCCGGACGGGCGTTGGAGGCCGCCCTGCCCCACGCCAACGAGACGCGCACGATCAAGTTCCTGTTCCTGCCGACCGAGCACGACCCCGATTCGTATGTGCGCGAACTCGGCGCCGACGCGTTCGAGCGCTGCATCGAGGGCGCCGTGCCGCTGTCGCGCCAGTTGATGGACACCGCCGCCGACGGCTGCGACCTGGGCACCCCGGAGGGCCGCGCGAAGATGCTGAGCGTCGCCAGGCCCCTGTGGGCGGCGCTGCCGGACGGGTTGCTGAAGCGGCAGCTGCTGGGCGAACTCGCGCGCCGTGCGCAACTGCCGGATGCCGAATTGCAGGCATTGTGGGCGAACGCGCAGCCGCCCGCGGCGCCGGGTTCGCGCCCCCGCGCGGAACGCCCCGCGCCCGCGCCCAGGGCGGCTCCGAGAACGACCTCCCCGTCTTCCGACGGTCCGCACGAGGAGCCGTACTTCGACATCCCCGCGTCCGCCTATGGCGACGAAGCCCACGCCGGCGCGGACGATGTCCATTTTCCTCCAGACGCTTACGGCGCCGGCGCGGCGCGCGCTCCCGCGCCCCAAGCCTCGGGCCAGGCGGAACGCAAGTGGGTACCCAAAGGCGAATACAAGGGCAAGGGCGGCGGGGGCGGCTGGAGCGGCAAGGGGGGCAAGGGCGAGTGGCGCAAGCGCGACCAGGACCCCACCATCGGGATGCCGCTGGAATTGCCGCCGGCACCGATGAACCTCGCGGTTCGCATGCTGGTGCTGCACAGCGAGCTCTGGCAGCAGATCGGCGAGCAGGATCTGCAGCTGCTGCACGAGCTCCCCGGCGAGCACGGCCAGTTGATTGCGTGGCTGGAGCGCTCACAGGTCGACAACGGTCCGCTGCCGTGGGCGGTGCTGCAGATCGCGCTGCAGGAGGCCGACCTGATGGACCTGGCCCAGCGCGTCAGCGGCGGTCCGCTGACCGCACCGCCGCCGGACCAGCATGTCGAGGTGGAATTTCGCGTCGTGATGCGCAAGCTGTGGGTGGGCAAGCTCCGCGCGGAAGCCGACCGCATCGCGCGCAGCCCGCAGCCGGACATGGCGCGGTTCCAGGCCTTGCTGCGTCAGATCCGCGAGCTGGAAGCCGCCTGAATCAGCGGCCTGCCGCATCTTGCAGCGGCTGGCAGCAGCTGACAGCGGCTGGCAGCAGCTGACAGCGGCCTGGGCGAACCGCCCGATCGTGCTTTTTGACCGATCGGGAAAATTCGCAGATAATCTATGGTTTTCGCGCGTCAAGAGTGACCGCAGCGCCAACCGGTCCCCGGCCCCCCACTGACCCTGGGTTCATACACAAAGTGGCCAACTTACACCGCCTGGGCTGCAACAACAAAGGTTCACGCTAACCTTCACGCGCCAAGCCTTGAATGGCAGTCGGTTTGTCCCGATCTGTCCTCCAGGGCCGAGTTCGAGCCGCCTGGCTCGCTCGCGCCGCATAGCCCGCAAGTGTCGGGAGTTTGCGGGCGCCAGCGGGACAGGTGGCTGTTTGCATTGCCTGCACCCACTGCGATTTCCCCGCATTCACCTACTGGCCCACGAGCCACCGAGGAACTGCATGACCGCCAAAAAGACCGCGTCCAAGGCCGCCGCCGCAGAAACCGAAGAAGTCAAGAAGCCGGCCGTCAAGGCCGCCGCGAAGACCGCCAAAGCCGCCACCGCTGCCGCGTCCGCTGACGACGCGAAGCCCAAGCGCGGCCGCAAGCCCAAGGCCGAGACCGAGTCCAAGAAGCCGGCCGGCAAGGCCAAGGTGGAAGAGGAAGAGGAGGACTTCGACGCCGACGGCGACGGCGAGTCCGATGGCGAGTCGGATGCCGAAGGCGACTCGGCCGAGACCGTCGAGGCGGTGGAGGTCGAGGAAGTCGGCGAGGACAAGCCCAAGGCCAAGCCGCTGCGCATGAAGGTCAGCCGCGCCAAGGAGCGCGCGCTGATGCGCGAGTTCGGCCTGGACGAGACGGCGCTGACCGAAGAGGAAGTCGCCAAGCGCCGCCATGAGCTGAAGACCCTGATCAAGATGGGCAAGACGCGTGGTTTCCTGACGCATCAGGAAATCAACGACCACCTGCCCGAGAAGCTGATCAACGAGGAAATCCTCGAGGCGATCGTGTCGATGCTCAACGACATGGGCATCGCCGTGTACGAGCAGGCGCCCGACGCCGCCACGCTGCTGATCCAGGGCTCGACCTCGCCGACCGCCACCGAAGAGGAAGCGGAAGAAGCGGCCGAGGCCGCGCTGTCGACCGTCGACTCCGAATTCGGCCGCACGACCGACCCGGTGCGCATGTACATGCGCGAGATGGGCACCGTCGAGCTGCTGACCCGCGAGGGCGAGATCGAGATCGCCAAGCGCATCGAAGGCGGCCTGCAGGCCATGATGCTGGCTATCTCGGCCTCCCCGACGACCATCGCCGAGATCCTGGCCATGGCCGCCAAGATCCGCGCCGGCGAGATGCAGATCTCCGAGTCGGTGGACGGCTTCGTCTCCGACGACGAGGCGGACGACTACGTCGCGGAAGAAGACTTCGACGAGTTCGACGAAGAGGACGACGACGACGGCGCCGGCGGCTCCAAGGCCCTGACCAAGAAGCTGGAGGAGCTGAAGAATGCCGCGCTGGTGAAGCTGGATTCGCTCGCGACCAACTTCGACAAGATGCGCAAGGCCTTCGAGAAGGACGGCTACAAGTCGGCCAACTACAACAAGGCCCAGTCCGCGATCAGCCAGGAGCTGATGACCATCCGCTTCACGGTCAAGACGATCGAGAAGCTGTGCGACATCCTGCGCTCGCAGGTGGACGACGTGCGCCGCTTCGAACGCGAGATCCGCAAGATCGTCGTGGACAAGTGCGGCATGCCGCAAGAGCACTTCATCAAGACGTTCCCGCCCAACGTGCTGAACCTGCAGTGGGCGGAAAAGGAAGTGGCGGCCGGGAAGTCGTACGCGAACATCATGTCGCGCAACCTGCCCGCGATCCAGGAGCTGCAGCAGAAGCTGATCGACATCCAGGGCAAGGCCGTGGTGCCGCTGGACGACCTCAAGGGCATCAACAAGCGGATGAACGAGGGCGAAAAGGCCTCGCGCGACGCGAAGAAGGAAATGATCGAGGCCAACCTGCGCCTGGTCATCTCCATCGCCAAGAAGTACACCAACCGCGGTCTGCAGTTCCTGGACCTGATCCAGGAAGGCAACATCGGTCTGATGAAGGCGGTCGACAAGTTCGAGTACCGCCGCGGCTACAAGTTCTCGACCTACGCGACGTGGTGGATCCGCCAGGCCATCACCCGCTCGATCGCGGACCAGGCCCGCACCATCCGCATCCCGGTTCACATGATCGAGACGATCAACAAGATGAACCGGATCTCGCGTCAGCATCTGCAGGAGTTCGGCTTCGAACCGGACGCGCCGACGCTGGCCGAGAAGATGGAGATGCCGGAGGACAAGATCCGCAAGATCATGAAGATCGCCAAAGAGCCGATCTCCATGGAAACGCCGATCGGGGACGACGACGACAGCCATCTGGGCGACTTCATCGAGGACACCAACAACACCGCGCCGATCGAGGCCGCGATGCAGGCCGGCCTGCGCGAGGTGGTGAAGGACATCCTGGACAGCCTGACCCCGCGCGAAGCCAAGGTGCTGCGCATGCGCTTCGGCATCGAGATGAGCACGGACCACACGCTGGAGGAAGTCGGCAAGCAGTTCGACGTCACCCGCGAGCGCATCCGCCAGATCGAAGCCAAGGCGATCCGCAAGCTGAAGCACCCGTCGCGCAGCGACAAGCTCCGCACCTACCTGGACAACCTCTGATCCAGACCGGACCCGGACCCCAGCCAGGGGCTCCGGGTCGGCACCGGGTTTGCCGCAAGACCGGCCCCCGTCCTCGGACGCGGGCCGGTTTTTTCTTGGCGCCGCCGCTGTCGGACTTCAGCAGCCGAAGGGCTTGTTACGACATTCGCCCGCCCGTTGGGGGAGGTGTCGTACAGGGGCCGACAGGCCCCCGAGGCGAGGGCTTATCACCACGTGACGCCCAGGGTGGCGCGGCTACACTGAGACTTCCATCACATCTTGTCCCCTGCCCAGGCCGATGACCCAGATCCGCGAGCGCACCGTCCTGTTTGCCGACTTGCGCGGCAGCACGGCGCTGTTCGAGACGCTGGGGAACGCGGAAGCCTCGGGACTGGTGACGCAGACGGTCGCGCTGACCGGCCAGGCGGTGGAAGAGAACCGCGGACACATCATCAAGACGCTGGGCGACGGTCTGATGGCCGCCTTCGACAACCCGCGCGACGGCATCAAGGCCGCGATGCGGATGCAGGAACTGCTGCTGAAGACCTCGGCGCGCAGTGAGCGTCTGCGCCACACCCACCTGCAGATCGCGCTGGCGCGCGGCGAGGTCGTCGAGATCCACGGCGACTGCTTCGGCGACGCGGTCAATGTCGCGGCACGGCTGCTCGACCACGCGGGCGACGGCGAGACCGTCGTGACCGCCGAGGTCGTCAACGGCCTGACCGGCGCGCAGAAGGCGCGCTTCCGCAGCCTGGACCACATCAGCGTGCGCGGCCGCGCCGAGCCGGTCCACATCTACGTGCTGGACCAGGGTTCCGGCGACCCCGGCGCGACGCAGTTCGGCGAGATCGCGCGCAGCGCCGGCCCCGAAGGCATCCGGCTGGTCTGGCAAGACCTGGACCGCGTCTTCGACATCGAGCAGATGCCCATCGTGCTGGGCCGCAGCACGCAGGCCACCTACTGCATCACCGACGTCCGCGTCAGCCGCTCCCATGCGCGCATCGACTGGCAGGGCAGCAGCTTCAGCCTGACCGACCTCAGCTACAACGGCACCTTCGTGCGCTTCGGCGCCGGCGGCCAGACGCTGAGCCTGCGCCGCGGCTCTTGCACGCTGCACGGCGCGGGTGCGATCGGTCTCGGCGGCGCGGCCTCGGAATCCCAGGCGCCCACCGTGCGCTTCGAGGTGATCCACCTGGCCGAAGCCGCCACATCGGCGATGATGCGCCGCGGAATCTGAACCGGATGAGTTTCCTTCCCGAACCCGACCACGCGCACGGACGTGCGCCGACCATCGGCATGCTGCTGGTCAACCTCGGCACGCCCGACGCGCCCACCCCGGAGGCCACGCGCCGCTACCTGGCGCAGTTCCTGTCCGACCCGCGCGTCATCGAGATCCCCAAGGCCGCCTGGTGGCCCATCCTGCACGGTGTGATCCTGCGCACGCGTCCGGCCAAGTCGGCGAAGAAGTACGCCAGCATCTGGACCAAGGACGGCTCGCCGCTGATGGTCTGGACGAAGAAGCAGGCCAAGCTGCTGCAAGGCCAGCTCGGCGAGCAGGGCCACCGCGTCAAGGTGCTGCACGCGATGCGCTACGGCAACCCGTCGATCGCGTCGCAGCTGGACGCGCTGCGCGCCGAGGGCGCGACCCGCGTGCTGGTGCTGCCGGCGTATCCGCAGTATTCGGGCGCGACCACCGCCAGCGTCGTCGACGACGTGGCGCGCTGGTCGCTGGCACACCGGCACGTGCCGGAGTTCCGCTTCGTCAACCGCTACCACGACGACAAGCGCTACATCGCCGCGCTGGCCGACAGCGTGCGCGCCCACTGGAAGGCCGAGGGCCGCGGCGATCTGCTGGTGATGAGCTTCCACGGCATGCCCGCGCGCACGCTGGCGCTGGGCGATCCGTACCACTGCGAATGCCTCAAGACCGGCCGCCTGCTGGCCGAGGCGCTGGGCCTGTCCGATGCGCAGTACAAGGTGACCTTCCAGAGCCGCTTCGGCAAGGCGCGCTGGCTGGAGCCCTACACCGAGCCGACGCTGCGCGAGCTCGCCGGACGCGGGCTGAAGTCGGTCGACCTGATCTGCCCGGGCTTCTCGTCGGACTGCATCGAGACGCTGGAAGAGATCGACATGGAAGCGCGCGAGGCCTTCCTGCACAGCGGCGGACAGCGCTTCAGCTACATCCCCTGCCTGAACGACCGCCCCGCCCACATCCGCGCGCTGGCGGCGATCGCCGAGCAGCACCTGCAGGGCTGGCCGACCACCGCCGCGCCCGACGAAGCGCAAGCGGCCGCCCTCGCCCGCCAGCGCGAGGCCGCGCTGACGGCAGGCGCCGCACGTTGATCAGCTGATCGCGGCCGCGGACTGACGCGCCTTGCGCGTGGCCATCCACTTCATGACGCGAGGCAGCAGCAGCACGAGCACGACGACGGCCAGCAGCGAGGCCGACAGCGGACGTTCGAAGAACACGCTCCAGTTCCCGCCGCCGATCGCCACGCCGTTGCGCAGATGCGCTTCGGCGAGCGGGCCCAGGATCATGCCGACGACGACCGGCGCGGTCGGGAAGTCGAAGCGCCGCATCACCACGCCCAGCAGACCGATGGCCAGCATCACGTAGAGGTCGAAGGCGCTCTGGCGCATCCCGTACACGCCGACCGTGGCGAAGATCAGGATGCCGGCGTACAGCGGCGCGCGCGGGATGCGCAGCAGCTTCACCCACAACCCCACCATCGGCAGGTTGAGCACCAGCAGCATCACGTTGCCGATGTACAGCGACGCGATCAGCGCCCACACGAGCGTCGACGAGGTCTCGAACAGCTGCGGCCCGGCCTGGATGCCGTAGTTCTGCAGGGCCGACAGCAGGATGGCCGCCGTGACCGAGGTCGGGATGCCCAGCGTCAGCAGCGGCACCAGCGTGCCGGTCACGGCCGCGTTGTTGGCGGCCTCCGGTCCGGCGACGCCCTCGATGGCGCCGACCGTGCCGAACTCCTCCTTGTGCTTGGACAGCTTGCGCTCGGTCGCATAGCTCAGGAAGGTCGGGATCTCGGTGCCGCCGGCGGGGATCACGCCGAACGGGAAGCCCAGCGCGGTGCCGCGGATCCAGGAGGGGATGGAGCGCCGCCACTCCTGCTTCGTCATGTGCACGCGGCCCATGGTGTTCATCGTCAGGTTGCTGCGGCCCTCGTAGAGCGCCACGTAGAGCGTCTCGCCCACCGCGAACAGGCCCACGGCGACCAGCACCGTCTCGATGCCGTCCATGAACTCGGGCACGCCGCCGGTGTAGCGGATCTGGCCGGTGATCTGGTCCATGCCGACCAGGCCCATGGCCAGGCCGATGAACAGCGCCGTCATGCCGCGCAGCGTGCTCTGGCCCAGCACCGCGGAGACCGTGGTGAAGGCGATCAGCATCAGGCAGAAGTACTCCGGCGGGCCGAGCGTGACGGCGAAGTCCGCCAGCACCGGCGCGAACAGCGTGACCAGCACGGTCGCGATGGTGCCGGCGAAGAACGAGCCGATCGCCGCCGTGGCCAGCGCCGCGCCGGCGCGGCCGTGGCGGGCCATCTTGAAGCCTTCCAGCGCGGTCACCATGGTGCCGGTCTCGCCGGGGGTGTTGAGCAGGATGGAGGTGGTCGAGCCGCCGTACATCGCGCCGTAGTAGATGCCGGCGAAGAAGATCATCGACGCGGTCGGGTCGACCTGCGCGGTGATGGGCAGCAGCATCGCGACGGTCACGGCCGGGCCGAGGCCGGGCAGCACGCCGATCGCCGTCCCGAGCGCGCAGCCGACGAAGGCCCACAACAGGTTGACGCCGGAGGCGGCCGTGGCGAAGCCGCCCATCAGGTGGGTCCAGAGGTCTTGCATGTCGGAACTCCGGTGAGGCCTAGAGCCAGCCGCCGGCCGTGATGGCGGGCAGGTTCAGCGCGAGCAGCTTGTTGAACAGCCAGAACACCGGCGCGGCGATCAGCAGGCCGGTGACGAGGTCGATGACGATCTGGCGCACGCCGCCGTGGGCCTTGCCCTCGGCGCGGCGCAGGCCGCGCACCGCCAGCACGAAGCACAGCGTGCAGGCGAGGACGAACCCGATCGTGGTGATCAGCGCCGCGTTGGCGATGACGGCGCCGGCGACCCAGGCGGCGGACAGCCAGTCCGCCTTCGGCGCGCCGGATGGCGGCTCCATCGAGCGGTAGCCGCCGCTGCGCGACTCCCAGATCAGCCAGGCGCCGCAGACCAGCAGCACCGCGGCAACGAACCAGGGCAGCGCGTTCGGGCCGATGCCTGAATAGCCCGCGTCGGACGGGATCGCGGCGGCCCCGAAGGCCATCACGCCGCCTATGCCCATCGCGGCCACGCCGACCAGCGTTTGATAGAGCGGGCTGGTTGCTGCCTGCTCGGTGGTGTCAGTCATGAAGACCTCCCGGTCCAGAATCAATGCACGGCACGCGCGCCGTTTCTACCAAGCGGAACCCGAGGAACTGGCTTCGCCAGGCCACCGGGTTCGCCCCCTTGAGGGGGCCTCTGGCGTTGGCCGCCGAAGGCGGTAGGGGGTGGGTCAAACCATGCCGGACTTGTGCATGATCGCGCGCAGCGAGGCGAACTCGTTGTCGACGAAGGTCTCGAAGTCCTTGCCGGTCAGCACGGCCGGGGTCCAGCCGTTCTTCTCCAGCGCCTCGGCCCACGCCTTGGACTTGGTCGCCTTCACGACCAGGTCGATCAAGGTCTGACGCTGTGCCGGCGTGATGCCGGGCGCGCCGTAGACGCCGCGCCAGTTGCCGATCTCGACGTTGTAGCCGAGCTCCTTCATCGTCGGGATGTCCAGTCCCTTGATGCGCTGGGGCGCGGTGATCGCGATCGGGCGCATCTTGCCGCTCTCGATGTAGGGCTGGAACTCGCTGTAGCCGCTGCCGCCGATGCTGACGTTGCCGCCCAGGATCGCCGCGACGGCCTCGCCGCCGCCCCGGAAGGCGACGTAGTTGATCTTGGTGGCGTCGACGCCGACCTCGCGGGCGAGCATCGCCGCGGCGATGTGCTCCGTGGCGCCGCGCGAGCCGCCGCCCCACTTCACCGAGCCCGGGTCCTTCTTCAGCGCGTCGACCACGTCCTTCATCGTCTTGAACGGCGAATTGGCCGGCAGCACGAAGACGTTGTACTCGCTGGTCAGGCGGGCGATCGGCGTGGCCTGCGTCAGCGTGACGGGCTGCTTGCTGGTGATCAGGCCGCCCAGCATCACGGCGCCCATCACCATCATCGCGTTCGGGTCGCCCTTGGCGGCGTTCACGAACTGCGCCAGGCCGATGGCGCCGGCCGCGCCGCCCTTGTTCTCGAAGGTCACCGCGCCCGCGGCGCCGGCGTCCTGCAGGGCCTTGCCCAGCGCGCGGCCGGTGATGTCCCAGCCGCCGCCCGGGTTGGCCGGCACCAGGATCTTCAGGGCCGCCGCGGCCTGCGCGCCCAGCGGCAGCGCGCCGGTGGCGCCCAGCGCGGCGAAGGCGGCCGCGGACTTCAGGAATTGGTCTCGACGCATGCTCGTGTCTCCTGTTGTAGATCTCAGCGTCAGGGCAGAGCGCGCACCCGACGTTCGTTGTAGGCGTGAATCCTGCACACATCGCCTTTCATTCGGCTGTCGGGAAGCTCAGGGTTGACCCTGAGCGGCGCGGCCTTCGCGCGTGGCGGACACTGCCGGCCATGAGGCTGTTTTTCGTCGAGGACAACGCCGCGCTGCAGACCACGGTGGCGCGGTCGTTCGAGCGCCGCGGCATCCAGGTGCAGGTGTTCGCGGAGGGCCGCGCGGCGCTCGAGCGCTGGCGCGCGTCGCCGCCCGACGTCGTGCTGCTGGACCTGTCGCTGCCCGACATCGACGGGCTGGAGCTGCTGTCGGCCGCGCGCGCCGAACAGCTCACCACGCCGGTCATCATCCTGACCGCGCGCGGCACCGTCGGCGACCGCATCCTGGGCCTGAACATCGGCGCCGACGACTACCTGCCCAAGCCGTTCGACCTCGACGAACTCGAAGCGCGGGTGCGCGCCCTCGCCCGCCGCAGTCGCGGCGCGCCGGGATCGCCAGCGGGCGCTGGCGCGGGTGTCGGGGCCGGTGCCGGGGCGCATGAGGACGAGTCCTTCCATGGACTGCGCGTGGACGCCGACAGCGGCGCGGTCTACCACCTCGGGTTGCCGCTGGAGCTGCCGCCGCGCGAGGCGGCCCTACTGCGCGCGCTGCTGGCGCGTCCGGGCCAGGCGGTCGCCAAGGAGCGGCTGACGGAGATCGTCTTCGCCGACGATCTGGACGTGCAACCCGACGCGGTCGAGGTCGTGGCCTACCGCCTGCGCAAGCGGCTGCCGGCGGACGGCGTGCGACTCGTGACACTGCGCGGCCTGGGCTACCTGCTCAAGGCGCCGGACTGAGTGGCTGAGTGGTGATGCGGTCGTCCGCGACCTCGCGCCGACGCTGGCTGTCGTCGATGCGCAGCCGGCTGCTCGTCGGCATCCTGGTCCCCGTCGGCCTGCTGATCGCGGCCAACGCGCACCGGCTCTACGAAGACGCGCTGCGGGCCATCGACACGGCCTACGACCGCACGCTGCTCGCCTCGGCGAAGACCATCGGCGAGCAGCTCGACGTGCACGGCACGCGCGAGGACCCTCACCTGGTCTCCGAGGTGCCCTACGCGGCGCTGGAGGCCTTCGAGGCCGACAACCGCAGCCGCATGTTCTACCGCGTCACCGGCTTCAAGGGCGAATGGGTGTCGGGCTTCGACGACCTGCCCGCGTGGCACGGCAAGCTGCCCGCGCGCGGCGCCTATGCGGCGCTGGTCGATTTCTACGACGACGTGTACCAGGGCGAGGAAGTGCGCGTCGCGGTGCTCAAGCAGCCGGTCTCGGGCGAGGCCGGCCTGGGTGTGGCGACCATCCAGGTCGCCGAGACGCTGGAGATCCGGCGCACGCTGGCGCGGCAGGTGCTGATCTCCACGCTGTGGCGGCAGGCCGCGCTGCTGGCCGTGATCGCGATCGTGGTCTGGGGGGTGGTGCTCTTCGCGACCTGGCCGGTGCGCGAGCTCAGCCGCTCGATCGGCGCGCGCGCGGACGACGACCTCAGCCCCATCCCGATGCCGGGCGTGCCGGCGGAACTCGCGCCCCTGGTGGTCGCGATCAACGAGGCCTGGTCTCGACAGTCCGGCCTGTTCGCGCATCAGAAGCGCTTCGTACGCGACACCTCGCACCAGTTGCGCACGCCGCTGGCGGTGCTCAAGGCGCAGGTGCAGTCGGCGCGTCGCGGCGACCTGCCGCTGACGCAGGCGATCGACGAAATCGGCGCGACCGTCGACGGCGCCACCTCGCTCGCCAACCAGATGCTGGCGCTGGCCAAGGTCGAGCAGTTGCGCCAGCAGGGGGATCCGCCGCGACTGGACCTGGCGGACACCGTGCGCGAAGTGGCGCTTGACCTGGCGCCGCTGATCGCGGACGCGGAGCTCGACTTCGAGCTGATCACCGAGCCCGCGCCGGTGCGCGGTCACGAGTGGGCGCTGCGGGAGCTGGTGCGCAACCTGCTGCACAACGCGCTGCGGCACTGCCCGCGCGGTGGTCGGCTGGAGTTGCGCGTGACGGCGCGCGGACGGGACGGCGACGCCGGCTCCGCAGGGGGCATGGGCGCAGGCACTGGGGCGGGCGCGGGCGGCGGCATCGAACTGCGCATCGCCGACAGCGGCTCCGGCATCGCGCCGGCGCTGCGGCCCAGACTCGGACAACCGTTCGCGGCCGGCAGCGGCGGCGGGTCGGGCCTCGGGCTCGCGATTTGCCGTGAGATCGTCGATTCGCTCGGCGGCACGCTGGCGCTCGACAACCGCGAACGGGACGGGGTCATCGAAGGCCTGGACGCCGTGGTCCGGCTGCCGGCGGCACCATCCGCCGATCCGTCGCCCGCATAGGACAATCCGATTCAGATGTCTTCCTCCACCCGCAACCCTTCGCCCTCCCCTTCCCCAGGATCCGCCGGCGTGCGCCTGGACAAATGGCTCTGGGCGGCGCGTTTCTTCAAGACGCGCTCCATCGCCGTCGACGAGATCGGCAAGGGCCGCGTGACGATCAACGGGCAGGCCGCCAAGGCCTCGCGCGAGGTGCGCGTCGGCGACGTGGTGAAGCTGCGCCAGGGCCAGATCGATCGCGAGGTGAAGGTCGCCGGTCTCAGCGGCGTCCGCGGCCCGGCGCCGGTCGCGCAGGCGCTGTACGAGGAAACGCCCGACAGCATCGCGGCGCGCGAGCGCGCGGCCGAGGCACGCCGCCTCGCGCCCGAGCCGGCCGACGCCATCGAGCAGGGCCGCCCGACCAAGCAGGACCGCCGCCGCCTCGCGGACTGGAACCGCTGGTCCGCCAGCCTGGACTGACGCCGCCTCCGCCAGCCTTGCACCGGTGGGGACACCGGTGCGGCAAGCCGTCCCGCCGGGGCTGACCGCGAGGACGACATGATCCCTCTCCACATGAGCCCGGCGTCTCACGACGCGTCGTCGTCGACGCTTGAGGAAACGAGCGCCGAAGCCAGCGTCGACACCAGCGCCGAAGCCAAGGACGAATCGGTCGCGGCGCGCGGGGGCGACGTCCCGCACCCCCGATCGCGCGCCGCTTCGCTCGCGCCTGCGCTCGTGAACCCGCCGTCCCGTTCCGACGACCGATCCGACGACCGCTCCGAATTCCAAGAGGCGACCCGGCGCCAGGCCGTCGCCCGCTTCGATGCGATCCGGCTCGCCGGCGTGTCGATGACGCCCGCCGACATCGAAGTCCTGAAGGCGATCGTCGCGCTCGCGGTCTCGATCGGTGGCGCGGCGGCTTTCGGCTTCGGACTGGGCCGGGGCATCGGCGGCGCGATCGCCGAACTGGGCGTGCGCAGTGCCTTCGACGCACCACAGACGCTGGGCATCGGCAATGACCGCAACTACGTCGAGCAGGACACCGATCACAGCCTCCTGCTGATCGCCGTGATCACGACATCCCGCTGGGTCGGCGCGTCGATCTGCGGCGCCATCGGCGCGACGGTGGGCAGCGTCGTGTCGCCTCGCGCCGCGGCGCTGACCGGTCGTCAACTGGCGGCCATTCCGCCAGACCAACTGGTACCGGACCACGTGGCCGATCTGCTGGACGAGACTGGCGCGCCCCATGGCATGGACGGCGTACGCCGGCTCCGCCAGGAGATCCAGGCGATCCAGGACCGCCACGGCCTCATCGATGGCCCGACGCAGGTGCGCGCCGGCGAATGGGCCTTCGGCGGCATGAACGCGGTCCGGGGGGCCTCGCTCGGCATGGCCCCGCTCGGCGCGCTGCCGGACATCGGGTTGTCGGCCGGCGTGTCGTTGACGGCCGGCGCCCTCACGGGCCTGGCCGCCGGTGTGGCCATGGCCCGTCAGCGCCATCGCGTGCCGGACGCCGGTCACGTCGGCGGCGACCCGGCGCCGCTCGTGTCAGTGCCGCTGTTCGAGGTGAAGAAAACACCTGTCGTGCGCTCCCGCTTCACGGGCACGGGCCCGCGACACGCGATGGGCAACATCGGCCACGGCGTGGCACACCGGCTGCGGCTCTTCCTCGGCTCGACCTGGCTGCTGGGCATGCTGGGGCTGCTCGTCAACGTCGCCGGCGCCGCCACCCGGCCCGCGCCGCTGAACTGGATCCACCGCGCCGGCAAGGCCGTCGAACTCGGTGTCGGCGTGGGCTGCGCCGTCCGCCCCTACTTCCAGGGGCTGCCGCCGATCAACGCCCGCGAGCACGCCCGACTGGAAAGTCAGCGGATCTCGCCCGCCCCGGGCGAATAGCGGCTCCCCGCCTCAGCCACGATCGCCCGTGCGCTGGGTCCCCGCTATCAGGCCCCAGGCTTGCCCGCGCACGGATGCGAAAATCACCCTCTTGAAGTTCCGGCCATGGGCCCCAGATGCGGCGGGTCGCCCGACGCTCGCTGGTTCTCAAAGAGGCCGGCCGCGCTTCCAGAGAGGAGCCGGGCATCCGCATTGGGGCATTCCAACCATGACGACTGACAACCAACAACCTGATCCGACGCTGGACGAACTGACCCAGCAAGCCGCTGCCGCGGCCGCCGCCTCGGTCCCCGAAACGCTCGAAGCCAGACTGGCCGACACCGAGCGCCGCCTGGCCGAGATGTCCGACGCCTACCTGCGCGCCAAGGCCGAGGTCGAGAACACCCGCCGCCGCGGCGAGGAAGACACGACCAAGGCCCGCAAGTTCGCCGTCGAGGGTTTCGCCGAAGCGATGCTGCCGGTGATGGACAGCCTGTCCGCCGCCATCGCCCTGCCCGACGCCAGCGTGGAGCAGGTGCTGCAGGGCGTGCACGCCACGCTGCGACAGCTGCAGTCGGCGCTGGAGCGCAACAAGGTGGTGGAAATCAATCCCGCCGCCGGCACGAAGTTCGACCCGCACCAGCACCAGGCGATCTCGGTGGTGCCGGCCGAGCAGGACCCGAACACGGTCGTGACCGTGCTGCAGAAGGGCTTCCTCATCGCCGACCGCGTGCTGCGGCCGGCGCTGGTCACGGTGACCGCCCCGAAGTGAGCGCATCGACCGGCGTGATCGAAAAAACACGCTGAAAAAAGATCCGGGCCCTTGAACCCGGACAAGTTATCCACAGATCAGAAGCATCCCGGAACGTTGTTTCAGCCGCTCATTGATGAGCGCCAGGGAAAGCTTGAAGCGCCCCCGCTGACCGTTCCGCCAGTTTTCAAATTCAGGAGCACCACATGGCTAAGAAAAAGATCATCGGCATCGACCTGGGCACGACCAACTCGTGCGTCGCGGTCATGGAAGGCAACACCACCCGCGTCATCGAGAACGCGGAAGGCGCCCGCACCACGCCGTCCATCATTGCGTACCAGGAAGATGGCGAAGTGCTGGTCGGCGCTTCGGCCAAGCGCCAGGCCGTGACCAACCCGCGCAACACGCTGTACGCGGTGAAGCGCCTGATCGGCCGCAAGTTCCAGGAAAAGGAAGTCCAGAAGGACATCGACCTGATGCCCTACACCATCGCCGCCGCCGACAACGGCGACGCGTGGGTGGAAGTGCGCGGCAAGAAGCTGGCGCCCCCGCAGGTGTCGGCTGAAGTCCTGCGCAAGATGAAGAAGACGGCCGAGGACTACCTCGGCGAGGAAGTGACCGAGGCCGTCATCACGGTGCCGGCCTACTTCAACGACGCACAGCGTCAGGCGACCAAGGACGCCGGCCGCATCGCCGGCCTGGACGTCAAGCGCATCATCAACGAGCCCACCGCCGCGGCCCTTGCCTTCGGCCTGGACAAGCACGGCGCGGGTGACCGCAAGATCGCCGTGTTCGACCTGGGCGGCGGCACCTTCGACATCTCGATCATCGAGATCGCGGACGTCGACGGCGAGAAGCAGTTCGAAGTGCTGTCGACCAACGGCGACACCTTCCTGGGCGGCGAGGACTTCGACCAGCGCATCATCGACTACATCATCGCCGAGTTCAAAAAGGAACAGGGCGTCGACCTGACCAAGGACGTGCTGGCCCTGCAGCGCCTGAAGGAAGCCGCCGAGAAGGCCAAGATCGAGCTGTCGAACTCGTCGCAGACCGACGTGAACCTGCCGTACATCACGGCCGATGCCACCGGTCCGAAGCACCTGAACATCAAGCTGACCCGCGCCAAGCTGGAGTCGCTGGTGGACGAGCTGATCGAGCGCACGATCGCCCCCTGCCGCACCGCGATCAAGGACGCGGGCGTGTCGGTCGGCGAGATCGACGACGTCATCCTGGTCGGCGGCATGTCGCGCATGCCCAAGGTGCAGGAGAAGGTCAAGGAGTTCTTCGGCAAGGACCCGCGCAAGGACGTGAACCCCGATGAGGCCGTGGCCGTCGGCGCCGCGATCCAGGGCCAGGTCCTGGGCGGCGAACGGACCGACGTGCTGCTGCTGGACGTCACCCCGCTGAGCCTGGGCATCGAGACCCTGGGTGGCGTGATGACGAAGATGATCAAGAAGAACACGACCATCCCGACCAAGTTCGCGCAGACCTTCTCCACCGCCGAGGACAGCCAGCCCGCCGTGACCATCAAGGTCTACCAGGGCGAGCGCGAACTGGCGCAGGCCAACAAGAGCCTGGGCGAGTTCAACCTCGAAGGCATCCCGCCGGCACCGCGCGGCCTGCCGCAGATCGAGGTCAGCTTCGACATCGACGCCAACGGCATCCTGCACGTCGGCGCCAAGGACAAGGGCACCGGCAAGGAAAACAAGATCACCATCAAGGCGAACTCCGGCCTGTCCGAGGCCGAGATCGAGAAGATGGTGAAGGACGCCGAGGCCAACGCCGCCGAGGACAAGAAGAAGGTCGAGCTGGTGCAGGCGAAGAATCAGGCCGACGGCCTGGTGCACTCGGTGCAGAAGTCGCTCAGCGAGCACGGCGACAAACTGGACGCCGGCGAGAAGGAAAAGATCGAGGCGGCGGTGAAGGACCTGGAAGAAGCCATCAAGGGCGAGGACAAGGCCGACATCGACGCCAAGACCGAAGCGCTGATGACCGCCAGCCAGAAGCTGGGCGAGAAGGTCTACGCCGAGGCGCAGGCGGCCCAGGCCGCCGCCGGCGGCGCGGCGGGTGCGGCGGGCGCCGCCGGTGCCGAGCAGGCGGACGCCGCGGGCGCGCAGGCGTCGGCCAAGCCGGCCGACGACAACGTCGTGGACGCGGAGTTCAAGGAAGTCAAGGACTCCAAGTAAGCCGCACAGGCGTGCGTGCCGGCCCGGGGCCGGCATCGCGCCCGGCAATCGCTGTCGACTGACAGCCGCCGCGCGGGGCCGCCAGCCTCGCGCGGCGTTCTGGTTTGAGGCCTGCAGGAATATCCATGGCAAAGCGTGACTATTACGAAGTCCTGGGCGTCGCGAAGAACGCCAGCGAAGAGGACATCAAGAAGGCGTATCGCAAGCTCGCGATGAAGTACCACCCTGACCGCAATCAGGGCGACGGTGCCAAGGAGGCCGAGGACAAGTTCAAGGAAACCAAGGAAGCCTACGAGATGCTCTCGGACGGCCAGAAGCGGGCCGCCTACGACCAGTACGGCCACGCGGGCGTGGATCCGAACCAGGGCATGCGCGGCGGTCCGGGCGGCGAAGGCTTCGGCGGTTTCGCGGAGGCCTTCGGCGACATCTTCGGCGACCTGTTCGGCCAGCAGGGCGGCGGCGGCCGGCGCCAGGGCGGCGGCCAGCAGGTCTACCGCGGCAGCGACCTGAGCTACGCGATGGAGATCACGCTGGAGGAAGCCGCGCGCGGCAAGGAGACGCAGATCCGCATCCCGTCGTGGGAAGGCTGCGAGACCTGTCACGGCAGCGGCGCAAAACCCGGCACCAGCGCCAAGACCTGCGGCTCCTGCGGCGGCAGCGGCACGGTCCACATGCGCCAGGGCTTCTTCAGCATCCAGCAGACCTGCCCGCACTGCCACGGCACCGGCAAGATCATTCCTGAGCCCTGCACCACCTGCAACGGCGCCGGCAAGATCAAGAAGACCAAGACGCTGGAAGTCAAGATCCCGGCCGGCATCAACGAAGGCATGCGCATCCGCTCGGCCGGCAACGGCGAGCCGGGCGTGAACGGCGGCCCGTCGGGCGATCTCTACATCGAGATCCGCATCAAGCAGCACGACATCTTCGAGCGCGACGGCGACGACCTGCACTGCACGATGCCGGTGTCTATCACAACCTCGGCGCTGGGCGGCACGATCGAGGTGCCCACGCTGGGCGGCAAGGCCGAGATCGAGCTCCCCGAGGGCACGCAGCATGGCAAGACCTTCCGCCTGCGCGGCAAGGGCATCAAGGGCGTGCGATCGAGTTATCCGGGCGACCTGTACTGCCACATCAGCATCGAGACGCCGGTCAAGCTGACCGAGCATCAGCGCAAGCTGCTGAAGGAACTCGACAAGAGCCTGAAAGACGGCGGCGAGCGCCACTCGCCCAACGCGAAGAGCTGGACCGACCGGGTCAAGGACCTCTTCAAGTAAATCGCCAACAGCGACACGCAAGCGCCCGCCACGACTCGCCACTCCGGTCGGCCACCCACGCAAACCCGGGGGATCGGCTGTCGTCGCCGGGCGGACAATCGGTCGGTGGTTGACGACATTCGCACGATTCGTTGGGGTGCTGCCGGCCCGCTCTCTTCGGAGGCGGGCCTTTTCATTGGCGCGCGCGCCGTGACGGGGCGGCGGCCATGACGCTCGCCGGCACCCTCGGCAAGACGCAGGCGCTGGTCATCGACAGCAACGCCAACTCGCGCAGCCTGATGACGGCGCAGCTGCGAGAACTCGGCGTCGGCCATGTGCGGCAGACCACGCGCGTGCGCGACGCCCGCGTCATCCTCGAGACGCAGCCCTACGACATCGTCATCTGCGACTACTACTTCGACGGCTCCGAGATGTCGGGGCAGGACCTGCTCGACGAGCTGCGGCGCGAGCAGTTGCTCCCCTACTCCACCGTCTTCGTGATGGTCACCGGCGAGGCCTCGTACGCGAAGGTCGCCGAGGCAGCCGAGGCGGCGTTGGACGCCTACCTCGTCAAGCCCTACACGACCACGGCGCTGGCCGACCGGCTGGCCAATGCGCGGCATCGCAAGGTCGAGCTCAAAGGCATCTTCGACGCGATCGACGCGAAGGACTTCGGCCGCGCGGCGGACCTGTGCCTGGAACGTTTCCAGCGCAAGGCGACCTACTGGCTGTACGCCGCGCGCATCGGCGCGGAGCTGTTGTTGCGCCTGGAGCGCCATACGGAGGCGCGCGAGCTGTACGAAGCCATCATCGCCGCGCGGACCGTGCCGTGGGCGCGGCTGGGCGTGGCGCGGACCGAGGTCGCCGGCGGCAACCTGAGCGCCGCGCGGCGCACGCTGGAGACGCTGATCGGCGACATGCCCGACCAGGCCGACAGCTATGACCTCATGGGTCGCGTGCAGATGGAGCAAGGCGAGATCGATGCCGCGCTTGCGACCTATCGCACCGCCGCGACGCTGACGCCCGGTTGTCTGCTGCGACAGCAGCATTGCGGCACGCTGGCCTTCTACGCAGGTCAGCGCGACGAGGCGCTCAAGATGCTGGAGCGCAGCGTGGCGCAGGGCCTGCGCTCCAAGCTGTTCGATGCGCACAGCCTGGCCCTGATGGCGCTGATGCGCTTCGACGCCAAGGACAGCAAAGGCCTCAAGTACACGATGGACGCGCTGATGCAGGCCATGGAGCGCGCGCCGCGCGACCAGCGCCTGCAGGGTTTCGAGGTGCTGATGCAGGGCCTGCGATTGCTGCTGGACCGCAAGCTGGCGGACGCGCTCACGCTGGCGCGCCGGTTTGCGAAACGCGCCGCCGATCCGGACTTCGACCTCGAGGCCGCCAGCCTGCTGGTCGCGTTGTGGGTGCGCATGGCGCGGCAGGATATCGAGCTCAGCGAGATGGAGACGCTGATGAATCAGCTCGGGTTGCGCTTCTGCAGTTCCAAGTCGGCGACCGAAGTGCTGATCAGCATGGCGGAGGCCCACGAGCCCAGCACGCAACTGCTGCGTGACGCGAATGCGCGGGTGTTTGCGATCTCCGAGACGGCGATGCGCCATGCGATGCGCGGCGATGCGCAGACCGGCGTCCAGCTGCTGGTGGAGCAAGGCACGCACACGCTGAACGCCAAGCTGATCGACATGGCGGCGCTGGTGCTCAAGCGCTACCGGGAACGGATGAGCGACCCGGCGGCGCTGGAGCCCAAGATCGAGGAATTGCAGCGCCGCTACGTGCAGGCCAGCGGCCAGGGGCTGAAGGCCGCCCGTGGAGGTGGCATGGCTTTGCGGGGTTGAAGACGCATCCCGGGCTAAGCTGCGGCAACGCTCAGAGATGCTTCAGGGAAGCTTCAGGTACGACAACTACAAGGGCCGGTTTCCTTTTTTGCCGGCCTGACACAACAAGATGCCGTTCTCCGACTCCTCGACCTCGCAGACCCGCGAGGCCGCCACGGCGCGCACGACGCGTGTCCGTTCTCCGCTGGCATTGACGTGGCTGACCGCGCTGTGGATCGGTGTGCTCGGCAACTGGCCGCTGTGGCAGCGGATGTGGGGCATGCCGGACTACGCCGGCACCTCGGGCAAGCTCTTCGTCGTCGTCTTCGCCGGCATCGTGATCATGGTGCTGGCCGCCGCCTTCAGCCTGCTGGCCTGGCGCGCGGCGGTGAAGCCGCTGCTGACGCTGATGCTGCTGATGACGGCGCCGCTGGCCTACTTCATCGGCAGCTATGGCGTGATCATCGACAGCACGATGATCACCAACGCGCTGCAGACCGACGTGCGCGAGACGCGCGATCTGATCGGCTGGGGACTGGCGGCGCATGTCGCGGTGATCGCGCTGATCCCGCTGGTCTGGATCTGGCGCCAGCGGCTGAGCGACACGCGTTGGTTCAAGCGGCTCGGATGGAACGTCGCGAGCGTCGCGCTGGCGCTGGCCCTGGGCGTCGGACTCGCGGCGACGCGGACGGCGGACCTGGCCTCCACGCTGCGCAACAACAAGGCGCTGACCAAGATGGTCAGCCCGATCAACGCGATCTGGGCGAGCGCCGCGCTGGCCGTGCAGAAGCAGAAGACGCCCAAGGGGCCGCTGGAGGTCGTCGCCGCCGATGTGACGCTCACGCCGCGCGCCGCGGGCGCACGCCCGCCGCTCGTGCTGCTGGTGGTCGGCGAGACGGCGCGCTCCGAGAACTTCCAGCTCAACGGCTACGGCCAGCCGACCAATCCGGAGCTGTCGACGAAGCCGGTGCTCAGCTATCGCGAGGTCGCCTCCTGCGGCACGTCGACAGCGGCCTCGCTGCCCTGCATGTTCTCGCAGCTTGGCCGCGAGGTGTACGTCGATCATCCCGGCAACCAGCAGACGCTGATGGACGTGTTGCAGCGCGCCGGGCTCGCGGTGCTGTGGCTGGACAACCAGTCGGGCTGCAAGGGGATCTGCGACCGCGTGCCGAATGCGCAGGCGATCAATCCTGCCCGGCCGGATCACCCGATCCCCGCGGGCCTGTGCCGCGCGGATGGCGAATGCCTCGACGAGGTGATGCTGCACGATCTGGACGCACGCATCGCGGCGCTGGATCCGCAACGCGTCGCGCGCGGCGTCGTGCTGGTGCTGCACCAGATGGGCAGCCATGGTCCCGCCTATTACCTGCGCACGCCCGACGACCGCAAGCCCTTCCAGCCCGAGTGCCGCAGCAGCGCGCTGCAGCAGTGCGAGCTGGAGCAGGTCCGCCATGCCTACGACAACACGATCGCCTACACCGACCACGTGCTGGCGAAGGCGATCGACTGGCTGGGGACGCAGGAGCAACGCTTCGATCCCAGCCTGCTCTACGTGTCGGACCACGGCGAGTCGCTGGGCGAGAACAACCTCTTCCTGCACGGCATGCCTTACGCGCTGGCGCCCAAGCAGCAGAAGCATGTGCCGCTGATCCTGTGGCTGCCAGAACAGACGCGGCAGTCGCAGAAGCTCGACAGCGCCTGCCTGACGCAGCGGCGCGATACGCCGATGTCGCACGACGGGCTGTATCACACGGTGCTGAGCCTCAGCGGCGTGGAGACGTCGGTCTATCGCAAGGATTGGGATTGGGTGGGTGCTTGCCGGCGTGGGTGATCACAGTCGCTTTCCCTTGAAGGGCGTCGCAGGCAACGGTTCGTCGCAACGAGCCAGGATCTCCCGCACTTGATCCAACTGATTCCTGACAGCGTCGTCCGCGATCACGTCGTCCAAGGCATAGTCAGCTTGAACACGTCGTTGGCGTTGGACCTCCAACTGAGCGCCGCTCGCCCGTGATCGATCGCGAATGACGTCGCCACACTCCCAGGCTGGGTGTTTGAGCCGATTGATCAGTTCCTGATGCCGACCGCCCTCAGGCCCCTTGTTTGATCCCAAGAGAGGAATCGTCCTCTCCCAGCATCGACAACGATGATAGGCCGCGTAGTAGGCGCGACTGATTGCAGACCGTCGCCACACTTCGGCACGCTCCCGCCCAAGCACCTGCGCAAAGGCAAACAGATCATTCGTCGTGATCGGCATGGTCCTGCTCGGATTCTCCGTTTTGCCGGGCCACTGCACGCGGAGCGGGGATCTCGCCGATCTCGTCAGTGAACTGAATCAGGAAGTTCGGCTGCAGCAGATCCACGTAGTTCAGCTCATCCCAGAACGCCTTGGTCCAGGCAGAGGCCACATCCCGCGGCGCGCGCAAAGGGATGTCGTATCGCAGGCTGGTGTTGCCATCGCCTTCGAAGAGCGCCATCACCGCAGATCCTGCCCGGCGCAGCGAATGCCGATGCGCGAAATGCGCCGCCAGGTGAAGCAGATGCCGCACGTAAGTGACCGTGATGCCTCCGCGGTGGAGAATCTGCAAGGGGCGAAGGAGATCGTCCCAGGCGGTATATGCGCACCGAGCATCCGGCAGGTGTTGATCATGCGCGGACCCGAACAAGGTCGCGGGGCGCCTCAGCAGATCAATCACTGCATCGGTTTCCGTCATCCCTTCCGGGACCGGCATCGGCTGCACCATCACCGTGACCAGTCGGCCCGATGCATGGAAGACAGGGCCTTCGTTCATTTGAACAGTCATCACCACTCCTGCATTGCGAGTCCTCGACTCAATGGCAACCAGTCTCTGCGTGATGCGCTCGGAACACATTCCCTCCGAAGGGCGTTTCGACGGGGGATGTTGATCTCGGTAGGTCACTCCCCCTGCGCATACTGAGGAAGGTCATTGCGAGATCGGCTGGCGGCGGACCGGCTGGCGCGGGGTCAGGTCTTGCCGACGTTGAGCCGACGTTGCGCCGGCCTTCAGAACAACGACTGCTGCCCCACCACCTTGGACGGCGGCCGGAACTCGCTGAAGTCGAACTGGTGCCGCTCGCGACCCAGGCCCAAGCGCTTCGACGCCTTGCGCAAGCGCTGCTGGAGCAGCTCCGCCCAGATCCCCTCGCCGGTGAAGCGCGTGCCGAAGCGCGGATCGTTGTCCTTGCCGCCGCGCATGTCGCGCAGCCGCGCCATGATGCGCGCCGCCTTGTCCGGCTGATGCAGCCGCAGCCAGTCGTGGAACAGCGGCGCCACTTCCCAGGGCAGCCGCAGGGGAATGCTGAAGGCCTTGGTCGCGCCCGCCTCCGCCGCGGCTTCGAGGATGCGCTCCAGCTCCGGCTCGTTGAGGAACGGGATCACCGGCGACACGCTCACCCCCACCGGCACGCCCGCCTCCGCCAGCGTCCTGATCGTCTGCAGTCGCCGCTGCGGCGACGCCGCTCGCGGCTCCAGGATGCGCGACAGCGCCGGATCCAGCGAGGTCACCGACAGGTAGACCGACACCTGCCGCTTCAGCGCCATCGGCACGATCAGGTCCAGGTCGCGTTCGATGCCGCTGGACTTGGTCACGACCGAGAACGGATGCCGCGCCTCCGTCAGCACCTCCACGACGGCGCGCGTGATGCCGAGCTTGCGCTCGATCGGCTGGTACGCATCAGTGGCCGTGCCCAGCACCAGCGGCGCGGGCTTGTACGCGGACGAGGCCAGCGTCTCCCGCAGCCGCTCCGCGGCGTTGACCTTCGCGATGATCTTGGTCTCGAAGTCCAGGCCCGGCGACAGGTTCAGATAGCTGTGCGTCGGCCGCGCGAAGCAGTAGATGCAGCCGTGCTCGCAACCGCGGTACGGATTGATCGACAGGTCGAAGCCGATGTCGGGCGACTGGTTGCCGCTGACGATCTTCTTCGCGTGTTCCTCGATGATCTCGGTCTTCGGGGCGATGTGCTCCTCCAGCGCCTCCTGGTCCAGCGTGCCCCAGCCGTCGTCGTACTGCTCGCGCTCGCGCGATTCGAAACGGTGCGGCATCGCCCACGCGCTGCCACGCCCCTTCAGCGCATCGGCCTGGAGGTACAGCGGCGGGGCAGCGATCTTGGTGTCTTGCGGCATACTGTCAATTTATACAGTATTGCCAGTTTTCGCCAGTGTCCATGGGCATGACCCGCCCGCCGCATCACGTCGGCATGACCACGCCCGAGATCTCCGCGCAGCGCGCCAGCAGCCGGTCCTGCAGCGCCGCCACCAGGGCCTGCGGGTTCGGCGCGAGCCGGCGCTGGTGGAACCAGTAGGCGCCGGAGCGTCGCGCCTGCGCGTCCTCGCTCACCGCCAGCCAGGCCTGCGTCCGGTGCGCGAGGTCCATGTCGTCGGGAGCACCGCGACCGCCCATGCGCGTGGGCACCCAGCCGGGTTCCAGCGCGCTGCTGACGGTATCCGGCCAGCGCCTCGCCATCGCGAAGGCCAGCATCGCGTCGTGCAGCTTGCTCTCGGCGTACGCGGTCGAGCCGTCCCAGCGGCGCGACGTCCACAGCAGGTCGTCGAGATTCGCGTCAACGTGGTGATGCATGCCGGAACTCAGATAGATCAGGCGCTTCGGCCGGCGCATCAGCGCGGTCAGCAGGTACGGCGCCAGCGTGTTGATCGCGAAGAGATGCGCAAGCCCGTCCGCCGTCGTGATCCGGCGCGGTTCGCGATAACCGACGGCGACGTTATGGATGACGGCGTCGAAGCCGGCGACATCCGGCTGCGCATCGGCGTGCGCGCCGATGCACGCGTCCGCCTGTGCGGCGACCTCACGCATGCCGGCGATCGTCGACACGTCGCCGACGACGACCTCGGCGACCTGCGGCAGTGCGTGCCGCGCGTCAGCCGCGCGCTTCGCATTGCGCGCGTGCAGCACGACCTCGTGGCCCTGCGACGCCAGCAGCTGACCGGCCATCAGGCCGAGGCCTTCCGAAGAGCCGGTGATGAAGATGCGGGACATGGTTCTTCTCCTTCAAGCGTCCTGCCGCCCGGTGGCGACCAGCGCCACGCCAAGCAATGCTGCCATCGCGCCGAGCGCATACACCGCCGCGTAGCCGAAACGCCCCGCGACCAGCCCCGCTGTCGGCCCGGCGAGGCCGTAGGCGATGTCGAGAAAGGCCGCGAACGCGCCGATCGCGCTGCCGCGGTTGGCCGGCGGCACGCGCTTGAGCGCCTCGACGCCGAGCGCCGGATAGATGAGCGCGCAACCCAGGCCGCTCACGAAGGCACCGGCCAACGCGACGACCTCGAACGGTGCGCCCCAGACCAGCGCCTGCCCGATCGCTTCGACGACCAGCGACCCCAGCGCAACGCGCCGTCCGCCGATCTTGTCGGGCAGATGCCCGAGCAGCAGCCGCACCGCGATGAAGCCCACGCCGAAGCAGGTCATCACCACGCCGGCATGCGACCACCCGCGCGCCGCGAAGTACAGCGAGGCGAAGGCCGTGAGGCCGGCCAGCCCGACACCCTGCAGCGTCAGCCCGAGCCCCTGGCGCCAGATCTGGCCCACGACGCGCCGGAACGGCAGGCGCGGGCCGCCGACCATCCGATACGTCGCCGTCGCCCGCGCGACCGCCCAGGCGGCGAGTGGCGCGGCGATGCACGCGACCATCACGGCAGGTAGGCCGTGCCCGCGATACAGCCACATGCCCATCGGCGCGCCGATCGAGAGCGCCCCGAACATCGCGATGCCCGTCCACGACATCGACAGCCCCGCGCGCTGCGGCCCCACCGACGCGATGGACCACGACACGCAGCCCGTGACGAACTGGCTTTCGCCGAAGCCGGCCACCAGCCGTCCGGCAACGACGATGGCCAACGCGGCCGTCGGCGACCACTCGGGCAGCGCCGCGACGAGGTACAGCAGGCCCGCCAAGGCGCAGCCAATCGCGCCCTGCAGCGCCGAGCGCCGCCCGCCCTGCCCGTCGACGAGCCGACCCGCGTAGCCGCGCGTCAGCACCGTGGCGAGGAACTGCAGGCCGATGACGAGCCCAACCGTCAGCGCGTCGAAACCGAGGCGCTCGTGGATGAACAGTGGCAGCACCGGCAGCGGCAGGCCGACCGCCAGATAGCCGCAGAACAGCGCCGCGATGACGCCGGGCGCGGGTCGGCTCAGCGTCGCGGTGGAGGTCGGCGTGCTCATGCCGCGGTCTTGAACAGATCGACGCGGTGCCCGCTGGCGTCGAGCAGGAAGTCGCGCGACGACGCCGCGTCGGCGGCGAGCTTCGCCAGGTCGACGTCGATCAGCCGGCCGCCGCGCTTGCGCAGGCGCCCGCCGACCATGACCGTGTCGACGTCGGCGCGCTCCACCGCCTGCACGATGGTGGCGATCGCGTGGGTCACCGGGAACACCGCCGCGCCGTGGGTGCGGACCATGATCAGGTCTGCGGCCTTGCCCGGCGTCAGCGTGCCGACACGGTGCCCGATGCCGGCGGCGCGCGCCCCGTTAATGGTGGCGGCGCGCAGCACCTCCTCGACACCGATCGGCGCGGGCACGCCGGACTCGCCGCGGAAGCGGCGATAACGCATCGCCGCGCGCTGCTGATGGAACAGCGCGTGCATCTCGCCGAACAGGTCGCTGCCGAAGGCGGTGTCGAGGTCGATGCCCAGCGCCGGCGCCAGGCCGTGGTCGACGGCGACCTGGTAGGCGAAGGTCTCGTCGTCGAAACCGAACAGCGCGTCCGAGCGCGGATTCACCGTGATGTTCACGCCGGCGTCGGCGAACAGTTTCCACGTCGCTGCGGGCACCCGCGTGCAGTGGTTGAAGAGGTTGTGCGGGCCGAGCACGCCGGGCTTGGCGAACTCCGGGCCGAGCTGCGCGAGATCGCCGATGAACTCGGTCAGGATGCGCATGTCCAGGCCGCGCGCGACCTCCCACCAGTCCAGCTTCAACTGGCCGAACAGGCCGACCTGGACGCGGCTGTCGGAGCCGTTCCAGCGCGCGGCCAGCCGTGCCAGATCGCCCGGCAGATGCGCCGAGGAGGCGCCCTTGTCCATCGCCGGACCGACCATGTGCAGCGCGCGGATGCCGGAGGCATCGAGCGCCTCCAGCGCGGCGTCGGTGTGCTCGGGACTGCGCGAACTGTGGCAGGCGTCAACGATGGTCGTGATGCCGGCGTCCAGCGACGCGGCCGCCGTCAGCATCGTGCTGGTGTACATGTCCTGCGGACGGAAGTGAGCGCCGAGCTTGCTGGCGACCACGTCGATGTAAGCGAAGAGGTCGTCGACGTCGGGCATCAGCCGGCGCATCACGCCGAGCCAGGCGTGGTGGTGGGCGTCGATCAGGCCGGGCATCACGATGCTGCCGGCGGCGTCGATCACCTCGGCGTCGCCGGCGGACAGGTCCGCGCCGACGGCGGCGATGCGGCCGTCGCGCACCAGCACGTCGCCGACGGCCAGGTTGGGCAGCGCAGGATCCATCGTGACGACGGTGCCGGCCTTGAAGAGGGTGTCGCGATCGGTCATGGGGAACTCCGTTGGAGAGATCGTTGAAAGAATCGTTGGACGATTCGTTGGACGATTCGCTGGACGATTTCGTTGGACGATGCGTTGAGGGAAATCGACTCGGGATTGAGGCAACGGACCGCATGATGCGAAGCGGACGATTTTTGATAAAGGTAGAGTCGCTCAAATGATCTTTGCTGAAATTCAAAGATAAGCACGAACGCCCATGGGCAGCATTCGAAAGGCGGCTTTCGAGGAGCAGCAGATGAGGAGCGGACGATGAGCATCGATGGACGCCTGCTGGCCGGCATGAGCGTGCTGGCGGCGGTGGTGGAAGCGGGCAGCTTCAGCAAGGCCGGCGAGATGCTGGGCCTGTCGGCCTCAGGCGTCAGCCGCGCGGTGTCGCGGCTGGAGGAGCGCCTGGGCGTTCGGCTGCTCGACCGCACGACGCGCTCACTGCATCTCACGGGCGAGGGCGCGCGGCTGTACGAGCATGCGGTGCCGCATCTGGAGGGCATCGAGGAAGCGGCCAACCTCGTCTCCGGCGCGGCGGTCAGCGTGCGCGGCGCCCTGCGCGTGAGCCTGAACCCGCTGTTCGCGCGTTACGTGCTCGCGCCCGCCCTGCCCCGCCTGCAAGCGCTCTATCCGGACCTCACGCTGACGATGGTGCAGTTCCCGGGCAGCGGCGACCTGGTCGCGGAGGGCGTGGACGTGGCCGTGCGTTTCGGTCCGCAGCCGGCGTCGACGATGACCTCGCGCAAGCTGCTGGAGAACCGCGTGCTGACGGTCGCGGCGCCGTCCTACCTCGATCGTCGCGGACGCCCGCGCAAGCCGCCGGAGCTGGCGAGGCACGACTGCCTGCAGTACATCGATCCGCAGCGCGGCAAGCCCTTCGAATGGATCTTCCTGCGCGGCAAGGGCCGCGCGAAGGAGCAGTTGACGGTCGCCACCGCGGGCACGCTGACGATGACCGACGCCGACGCGATGGTGCAGGCCTGCGTCGCGGGCGCCGGCGTGGCGCAGGTGCTGGCGCTCAGCGTCGAGCACCTGATCGCCGACGGCACGCTGGTGGAGCTGTTCCCGGACTGGCCGGGCGAGACCTTCCCGCTGTACATCGTGCGGCCGTCGCGGCGCCTGCCGCCGGCTTCGGTGGAGGCGTTCATGGCGTTCTGCGTCGAGCTCTGCGCGCCGTCGGCCACGAGCGCCTGAGCTTCCATAATCGTCCCCCATGGATGCCCTGAAAGACCTGCTGCGCAACGCCCTCCACGAGATGGGCCGCGGCCGCTACGCCGAAGCCGTCGCGCTGCTGGAGCCGCACGCGCAGGTCGCCTCGAACGATCTGCAGCGCTACCTCGGCGAATCGCTGCGGCGTTGCGGCCGGGCGCAGGACGCGATCGGTCCGCTGATGCAGGCGCTCGCGCTGAAGATCGACGATGTCGACGCGTATCTGCAGTTGGCCTTCGCGCTGCAGACGCTGCAGATGAAGGCCGAGGCGGCCGAGTGCTTCCGCACCGTCGCCGCGCTGCGGCCCGACAGCGTGATGGCGCTGGCCTACCAGGCCCACGGCGACCAACAGTGCGCGCGCTGGTCGGACTTCGACGAGAACCTGCGGGCGCTGCACGCCGTCATCCGGGCCAAGCCCGACGACGCCGACGATGAATTCGGCGTGCCCTTCGCGCTGGCGACGCTGCCGCATGAAGCCTCGGATCTGCTGAAGGTCGCGCGACTGAGCACGCGTTTCCTGAGCCGCGGCATCGTGCCCCTGCCGGCGGTGAAGGCCGTCGCCAAGCCCAAGCTGCGCATCGGTTACCTGTCTTCCGATTTCCACGCTCATGCGACCGCCGCGTTGATGGTCGAGGTCCTGGAGCACCGCGATCGCGGGCGCTTCGAGGTGCTGCTGTTCTCGCACGGACCGGACGACGGCTCCGCGCTGCAGCAGCGCATCCGCGCGGCCTGCGAGCGCTTCGTTGACGTCGGCGATCTCGATCCCGCCGCCATCGCCGCGCGCATGCGCGCGGAGGGCGTCGACATCGCCGTCGACCTGAAGGGTCACACCGCCGGCAGCCGCTTCACCGCGCTCGCCGCGCAGCCGGCACCGGTGCAGGTCGCGTGGCTCGGCTTCCCCGGCACCTGCGGGGCGGATTTCATCGATTACGTCATCGGCGATGCGATCGTCACGCCGTTGCCCGATGCGCCGTTCTATTCAGAACGCATCGCGCAGCTACCGCGCTGCTACCAGCCCGGCGATGCGACGCGCTGCATCGAACCCACGCCGCGCGCCGAGCTCGGCCTGCCGGACGACGCGATCGTGCTGCTCTCGGCGAACACGGTGCTGAAGATCACGCCCGCCGTCTTCGACACGTGGATGGCCATCCTGCGCCGCCTGCCGCACGCGCTGTTATGGCAGCTCAGCGGCGGCGAGCAGGCTGATGCGCAGCTGCGCGCCGAGGCCGCGTCACGCGGCATCGCGCCGGAGCGGCTCGTCTTCATGCCGCCGGTGGACATGGCGGCACACTGGAACCGCCTCGCCGCCGCGGACGTCGCGCTCGACACATGGCCGTGCAACGGACACACGACGACCAGCGATGCGCTCGCCGCCGGCGTGCCGGTCGTGACGCTGCGGGGCGACGGCTTCGCGTCGCGCGTGGCGGAAAGCCTGCTCGTCCAGGCCGGGCTGCACGCGCTGGTCTGCGACACGCCCGAGGCGTATGTCGAACAGGTCTGCGCACGCGCCACGGCGTCGAAACCGGCGATCCCGACGTGGATCGATTCACGGGCGTTCGCGCGCGACCTGGAGGCGCTCTACGAGCGGATGTGGGCGCGTGCGGAGGCGGGTCTGTCGCCCGATGCGCTGGCCGCCGCATGACGGGGAGGACCGCGGGTCAGGTGGACGATGTCTCGCGCGCCTGCCGGCGCACCTCGTCGGCGACCGGATGCAGCGTCGTCGGGCTCTCGGTGCCCACGACGCTGTAGCCCAGCCCGCGCATGGCCCAGCTGTAGCCGCCGATGGCCCCCCAGGCCTGCGCCAGCATCGGCGCCTCCTTCTCGATGGTCATCGGGCGCAGCATCACGGCCATCCGCGTGCCGTCCGCCCGGTCGTAGAAGAACATGCCCGCGGGACCATGGGCCGTGGCGACCAGACGGCCGCCTGCAAACCGATAACCGGCCGCGCTGAGGTCCGGGATCTCCACCGGCCGACGAAGCTTGTCCGAGACCACGCGCACCAGCCGCTCGCGGTCCAGGTCCTCCGGCGTTTCGGACGCATAGGCGAGGTAGCTGCTGCGCGCTTCGCCGGCGAGCGCCGCGACACCGTTCGCGGCACCACCTGCCGCACCGTTCGCCGCACCGTTCGCCGCCACATCCACCGGCTCCCACCGGTCGCGGACCTGCCACCCGCCGACGCTGCCGGCGCCGAGCGCGACGAGCACCGCCGCGGCCCAGCGCCAATGACGCGTCGGCGGCTCCTGCCGTTGCGCGAGCAGTGTCCCGAGCTGCAGCCGCTGCGGTACCGGTTCATCGGCGATCGGCGCGAGCGTGGACCTCAACAACTGCCGCTGGGCCATCAGCCGGCTCACGGCCTCCGCCGCGTCCGGATTCCTGTCCAGGTGGTCCTGCACCTCCTTGCGACGGGCAGCATCGAGCGCACCGTCGACGAAAGCGTGGAGATCGTGTTCAACGACAGGTGACGATTTCATGGGGCCGGTAGGCCCGGCGGGTCTGTCCATTCACTTCATCCTTCGCAGATGCGAGCCCGCGCCGTGCGCCGGCGACGCTCCGCGCAACTCACCGTCGAGCGCGCGCTGCAATCGCTCACGTCCTCGCGCCAGTCGCGACATCACCGTCCCGATCGGGATGCCGAGCGCCTTCGCCGCCTCGGCATACGACAGATCTTCGACGGACACCAGCAGCACGACGCTGCGCTGTTCCTCCGGCAAGGCGTCCAGGGCCGTCATCAGCTCGCCGAGCTGCACCCGATGCTCCTGCGGCGCCGGTACCGTCAGAGCGGATTCGGTGGCCGGCGCGAGGTCCGCGATGTCCACATGCTCGCCGCGCCGGTCCTGCTGCCGGAAGCGGTTGACCATCAGGTTGTGCGCGATCGCGAAGAGCCATTGCCGGGTGTTCTCCTTCTGCCGGAGCGTCCCCCACTGGCTGATCGCGCGTTCCAGGCAATCCTGGACCAGATCATCCGCCAGATCGCGATCGCGCAGCATGGCGCTGGCATAGCGGCGCAGGGCCGGGATCAGTGACTCGATCGCCTCGATCATCGCCATGCCGGCGCCGCGGGTCATCGCGCAGGGGCCTTCACGGGGGCTGTCATCGCGGCCTGCACCTGCACAGGCGAGCCGGGCCTGCCGTCGGCCACTGGCGCGATGACCAGGTAGCGCCGGGTCGCCGCCACCTCGGCCTGCACGATCTGGCGGATCGGTCCGATGGCGTTGACGATCGCCGAGCCGGCCGGATTCGTCATGAAGTTGGCCAACGGCTGCAGCGGGCCGGAGCCGTCCGCCTGCTCGGCCAGCGCCACGACATACGGCTGCTTCGGCTTCAGCCCGGTCACGGACGCCTGGAACACCTGCAGCAGGCCCTGATCGAAGAGCGCTACGCTGGTGGGCGCCGTGTCCGGAGGTCCTGCGACCGCGCGCAGCGTCAGCGAGGCCACCTGCCCCGCGATCCCGAGCGCCTGCAACCCCTGCAGGCCATCGCCGTCGGGCACGGCGTCGGGCACATACGCGATGGCCTGCGGCGCCTGTCCGATGGGGACGTGGCCGACGACGGTGTTCGACGCCGTGTCGATCACCGCGAGCGCGTCGGCGTTCTCCAGTCCCACGTAGATCCGGCTGCCGTCACCCGACGGCCAGACGCCGTGCGGCAGCGGGCCCACCGCGATGGTGGTCACAGCGGAGAAGTCGTCGGTGCGGAACACCTTCACCTGGTTCAGCCCGCCCACGGTCACGTAGGCGAAGGTGCCCTTGGCGGTCTTGGCGAAGTTCACGTGGTTGGTGATCGGGCCGGTGTCGAAGGAGGTGACGACCCCGAACGGCGGACGCGCGTCGAAGACGGTGGTACGTCCGATGTCCTTCAGCGTGAACCACACCTGCCGGCCGTCTGGCGACGCGGCGATGTTCGGACAGAACGGGCTGTCCTGCTTCACCGTCGCGACGATCTTGTGGCTCGCGACCTCGACGACCGCCGTCTCCGGATTGAAGGACGAGCAGACGTAGCCGTACTTGCCGTCCGGCGAGAAGATCTGCATGCCCGGTCCGGCCGCGGTGACGATGCGGGTCTTCTCCTGGAAGGTCGCGGCGTCGATCACCGACACGTAGTTCTCGCCGCGGACGGTGACCCAGACTTCCTTGCCGTCCGGCGTGAAGAAGGCTTCATGCGGGGAGCGGCCGACGTAGGTCGTGTGCTTGATCGCGTTGGTGCGCGTGTCGATGAAGGTGACCGAGTTCGAGCCGATCGACACCACCGCCAGCGTGCGGTGGTCCGGCGAGAAGCCGAGGCCGTGCACCAGTACCTGGCCGCGGTAGAGCGGGCTGAAATTGCCCGGCGACGGGTCGCCCAGGCGGATGACGCCGAGCAGGCGGTTGTCCACGGGGTCGGTGACGGAGAGCGTGTTGGAGAACTGCTCGGCGGCGTAGATGCGGTCGCGGTGGCTGACGGGGATGTCGGCATCCGTCGCGCGGCCCGGCGCCTGGCCTGCCGTGGCGGCGCCGCCGCAAACGGCGAGGAACAGCAGCGAGGAGCGCAAGAGAGGCTTCAGCATGGGAGCTCCTACTTCGAATGATGATGGGTGGAGGCCGGCGCCGATGCCGCCGGTGCCGATGTCGCGCGCTCGACCTGCGTCGGTGCGGGCGCAGGGCGCGGCAACGCGTCGCCGACCGCGAGCCGCATCGCCGCGATCTCCTGCTGCTGCTCGACGATGATTTCCTGCGCGATGCGTCGCAGCTGCTCATTGGAGCCGTGGCGCAACTCCGCCAGCGCCATGTCGATGGCGCCCTGATGGTGGGGGATCATCATGGCCGCGAAGTCGCGGTCGATGTCGCCCGAAGGGGTGATCTCCATCGCGGCCATCATGCGGTCCATCGCCGCGGCGTTCTCCGCATGAAAGGCGTCCGCCGAGGTGGCGGCGCCGGCCCAAGCGGCGGCCGCAATGGCCGCGGTCGCCGCAGTCGCCGCGGTGGCCGCGATCCACCGCGACACCCGCGGGCGTCTGCGCGAACGCGGCCGGGAAGGCTGCGTGCTGTTTGAGGTCATGTCCGGCTCCAGGTTGAAAGGCAACGGCCTTCCCTGCTGTAGACACCCGGCGACGGCGCTTATTCCCAATGCGTGGGCGACGTCCGCCCATCGACATCCTCGGCACGCGCATCGCCCCCGAAACCGCATGAGCGCATGCGGGTTCCGCATTTGTCCGCCCTGCCCCCGCGCGGGATAGTCGCCGCCATGTGCCAACTGCTGGGAATGAACTGCAACAGCGATGCAGCGATCACCTTTTCCTTCACCGGGTTCGCTGCCCGCGGCGGTCGCACGGCGGAGCACATCGACGGCTGGGGCATGGCGTTCTACGAGCGCTCCGGCTGCCGCGTCTTCCACGACGACCAGCCGGCCAGCGAATCGCCGCTCGCGGAGTTCCTGAGCCGCTACCCCATCAAGTCGCGCATCGTGATCGCGCATCTGCGACGCGCGACGCAAGGCAGCGTCTCCTTGTCCAACTGTCATCCGTTCCAGCGCGAATGGCTGGGCCAGACCTGGGTGTTCGCCAACAACGGCGACCTGAAGGATTTCCAGCCCATGCTCGACGGCCCGTACCGGCCCGTCGGCAGCACCGACAGCGAGCGCGCCTTCTGCTGGCTGCTGCAGGAGCTGCGCAAGCGCTTCGCGGACCGGGACCTCGAGCGGGATCAGCCGCCGAGCTGGCGCGAGCTCGCGCCCCACGTCGCGCAGCTCAGCGAAGTCATCGCCCGCCACGGCAACTTCAACTTCCTGCTCACCAACGGCGCGGCGCTGTACACCCACTGCTCCAGCCGGCTGCAGGTGCTGCAGCGGCGCCATCCGTTCCCGATGGCGCGGCTGGTCGACTGCGACATGTCGCTGGACCTGAGCGCGATGAACGGCGCGGACGATCGCATCGTCCTCGTCGCCACCGATCCGCTCACCGCCGACGAGGCGTGGCAGCCGCTGACCACCGGCGAGTGCCGCGTGTTCGTCGACGGCGAGGAGGTCTGGCGCGACGTGAATCCGGTCACGCGCGCGTTCCCGATCGCCACGGCCACCGTAGGCCGCCCCTGGCAGAAGCCACGATGGGCAGGCAGCTCGGCCTGGCCGATGCTGCTACGCGACATTGCGGTATGAGCCGCATGTCGTCGAGGCTCATGTCGTTGAGTCGCATGACCTAACGCGTTTCGGTTCGTTGGGCGCCGGGAGGCGCGCTTCTAGAGTGACTCGATCGCACTCAGGAGTCCGCGCCGACGATGGTTTCTTCCAAGCTCACGACGACCGGTGGACCGGTCGTGCCCACGGATTCAAGCAGTGCTGGCGCATCGACCAACACATCGACCGGCGCACCGACCGGTGCAACGACATCGACGCCATCGACGCTGACGCCCACCGCTGGCGTCACGACGCCCTCGCCCTCCGGCGCTTTGCAGGGCCTGCCGGCTCGCGCGAAGCGCGCAATGTTCGGTCGCGAAGTGGCCTTCAACGCCATCGTGCCCGGCGTCGGCGGTACCGTGGAGCGTCCTGTGCGCGCGTCGCTGCCCACGCCGCAGTCCGCAGCGCCGACCGACGCGACCAGCCAGCTCGCGGCCATCTCCGCCCAGGCGCAAGGCTTGAACGAGCGCCTGCCGCCGCGCACGCCGTCCCCGTGGGATGCGCCGACGCGCCCGACCGGGAACCGGCTCGCCACGTCCGTCGTGCCTTGGCTCAAGCCGCGCCCGCTGACCGAGAAGGCCAGCACACACGCGGACAAGCCGCAACCCGGAAACGCCACGCCCGTGCTGGAGGCCCGCAGCCCGATCACGCAGGCCGTCGCCGGCGGCCTGCAGCCGCTCGCCGCCGAGGTCCAGGCCCGGCAGCAGCTGGTGGACAAGGATCGCTTCGTCCGGCAGCGGCTGGACGACACCAAGGACGCGCTCTACGGCGCGCGATCGGAAGCGATCGCACAGTTGCGCCAACCCGGCGGCGCGAACGACGCCGCGGCGCGCGCGACGCTGCACGCGACCGACGCGGGCGTGTCGGCGGTGCTGCAGGCGTCGATCACGCTGGCCTCGAGCGTCGACACACCGCCCGACCCGGCCGTCGCCAAGGCGGCGTTCGACGCGCGGGAGGCGCAGGCCTTGCAGGCCCAGGCGACACGACCGCGCGGTTTCGCTCCGGCCGTCGAGAACGCACGCTTCGGCGCGCTGCTGCTCAAGGCGGTGAACGGCCGCCCCGCCAATCCATCTGCGGATGCGCTGCCCTCGATCGGGGTCATGGAGATCGCCTCCGAGCTGCTGTCGGTGGTCTGCAAAGGCGACGCCACGCGTGCGCGGGAGGCCCTGGCGGCGCTGCAATCGCGTCCGGCACGCCACTGGATGCAGGGCGTGCCCGACCTGCCCGATCATGGTCCCGATCACGTCTCCGAGAGCGGCGCCGGCCACACGCCCACGCAGGCGGAATCTGACGTCCGCAACCTGCTGCGCCAGGCGAGCGTGCTGCCGCGCGGCGCGGAGGTCGTGCATCTGCTCGGCGATCCGCAAGGCAGCATGCCGGACAGCGAGACGCTGCAGGCGATGCGCAGCTTCTGGTCGGCCGACGCGGCGCAGCGCGTGGAGCCGGACGCCGCCGTCCGCCAATGGCTGGCGGGCGCGAAGCGCGTCGCGCGACAGCTGCCGGCGGAGGTCGGCACGGACATCACCGGCGCCGGGCGCGCGGCGTATCACGCCGTGCGCAACGGCTGCCTCTCCAATTCCGCCGGCTCGCCCTACGCCCGTCACGATGCCCGCATGAACAAGGCCATCGGCGAGTGGCTGTCGCGGGAGGATCCGTCGGCATCGTGGTTGCAGCGCGTGGTGACGCCGCACCGGCACAAGACGCCGTTCACGCCCGCGGGCCTCCAGCGCGCCACGGCGATCGCCGAGAGCTTCGGCATGACAACCCACCGCAGTCAGGCCGACAGCGGCGTGCGCAAGACGGCCGGGGAGCTCGGCGACTGGGCGCGATCGGACCTCGCGCGCGACCTGACTGCAGCCGGTGTTCCCGCGCCTGAAGCGCGGGCGTTCGCCGCCGCAACGCAGGCGCTGGCCGAGCGGGCCACGCGTCAGGGCCAAGGGCATCCGGCGCAATGGCAGTTCAAGGGCAGCGAGGCCAGCGAGCTGCGCGCGGCGGTCTACGCGCTGGAGAACCCGGTGAGCGCGAACAAGCCCGCTCGCCTGCACAAGCCCAATCGCGAGCACCCGCTGCCGACGCTGTTCGAGGAACTCGCCAAGGACGGCGCGTCGGCGCCGGACGCGCTGCGTGCCGTCATCGATCATGTGAAGCTGACGCTCGCGGAGTCCGCGCCCGCGGGGCGCCAGGGCGCGCTCACGCACGACGTGGCCATGCACGAAGCAGCCGACGCCGCGCGCCAGGAGCGCTTCCAGAGCAAGGAGGACGTGGTCCGCTACTTCGAGCCCATCCTGCTGTCGATGCAGCTGCGCGACAAGGTGAAGCTCTCCGGCGGCGGCGTGGTCGGCGGCGGTCTGCCCTCGCTGCCCTACAGCGTGCCGTCGCCGGTCGTGTCGCCGATCGTCTCGGCCGGCTGGTCGCGCAAGGAGGAGGCCTTCTTCCAGGCCTTCATGCCGATCCTGGGCATGGAGATCTCGCTCGGCAGCACGCGCGCGAGCGGCCCGGAAGCCACCGTCGGCGTGGCCGTCGGACCGGACCTGCCCGGCGTGGTGAAGGCGCAGGTCAGCGCCACCGAGAAGATGAGCCGCACACACCAGGAGACCGAGGGAACGATCCTGCGGCTGTTCCGTCAGCGCGGCAAGGACGACGAGCTGCGCAAGGAGATGCTGGGCGTGCTCGACAGCTGGGTGCGCTGGGACCAGGTGCATGCGAAGGGCGCGCCGCCCTACGCCGGTCCGCTGGAAGCGGTGCTGGACCGCCACCCCAAGGTCAGCCTGGGCGAGATCCACGGCCAGAGCCTGACGCGCAGCTTCGTCACCAAGGTCAGCGCCGGCGCCAATATGAAGCTGACGGGCGGCGACGGCAACACCTACCGCGTCGGCGTCAGCGCGGGTGCGGCGCTCAAAGCCGAGCGCATCGCCGAATCACGCATCGAGCGCGGCGGCCACATCCAGGTGACGGCGGACAAGGGCGACACCGCGCAGCAGAAGCTGTCGGTCGGCGTCCAGGTCAACACGCTGACGCCCGCCAACCCGTCGGAGGTGAAGCTCGGCCCGGACGGAAAGGACGGCTCGATCAGCGGCGGCGGCCTGCCGAGCCTGCTCGACGTCAACCGCGACCTGTTCTGGAACCTGGAGAAGAACGCGGTCTCGCCGTTCACCATCGGCGGGAAGCAGGATGCCGACCTCGATCGTCACTTCAGCACGCCCAAGCAGATGCTGGAGAAGATCGGCGAACAGCGGGACGACTGGATTGCGCGCTGCGTGGAGACGCTGGAACCCGATGCGAGCGGCGAGAAGAACACGCGCGCCAACCGCGACAAGGCGGAGTCGCTGCTGAGCGACTTCGAGGCCAAGGTGAAGGGGCTGCCGAAGGACAGCCTCTGCCAGTACAACATCAACTTCTCGATGCGCCCGCAGGCGTCGGCGTGGATCGACACCTTCCGCGCGCTGGAGGGACTGGCGCAACTGCGCGGCGACGCGTCAGGCGCCGCCGAGGCGCGCGCGAATGCGGACCGCACGATGGCGCAGGACTCGACATGGCGTCCGCTGATGCTGATCGTGCGCGAGAAGGGCAAGGACCAGCGCACGCTGGGATGGAACTTCGGCGTGCGGCTGCAGCGCAGCGTCGGCGTGGAGGGACAGCGCACGGCGGCGCAGTACCCGCCGCCGTGATCGGGCTTCAGTCCCTGATCATCTCAGCGGCATACCCTTCTGCGTCAACAGGACGAAGACGAGGAAGATCGGAATGAGGACGATGAGCCCCGCGCCTTGAAGGACCGTCTTTGCGATCGAAGGCTTGTACGGTTCGGGCGCATCCCCGGCAATGTCGATGACATAGGCCTGGTTGGTCGGTTGCAGGCCCAACTTGCTCTTGTCGACCTCGGTTCTCAGGTATCGCTGGAATGTCAGTCGCTCATCAAACACCACGCGTTGCTCGGAGATCTGCCGTCTTTCAAGCGGCGCCCGCTCGAACTCTTCAATCAGCATTTCGCGAGAAACCCGCATCGCGCGCATCGGTCGAGTGCTCCGTTCATACTCCTCGAACGTCATGTCGCGCTGCGTCGTCTCGATCAGGCGCACGTCCAGTTCCAACGAGTTGTCCTTATGCAGGCGCGCGTTCTGGAAGTTCCCCGCCAGGCGGGCATGCGACGGTCCCGTCAGCAAAGCGACGAGCGCCTTGCTCGGCACCAGCTCGTAGTCGAAGCGCTCACCGAAGACGATGATCTTGCGCCAATCCTTGGTCGCCGCCAGCGACTCGATCTTCTCCTTGTAAGACGATGGCGGCCCCGCGTCTTTCGATCGGCTCGCACAGCCGGTTCCCAGTGTCGTCGCCACGCCCGCAATCAGCATTGCGCGTCTTTGCATCGATTCCTCCCTGTCTCGTTGTTGGATCCGCCTTCTGCGGAGCCCGAGATCCTAACGGCGCCATGACACGCTTTGGAGGTAGAGGGTCGCCGATATCATCAGCCGCGATTCCGAGATCTTGCAGGCCGAAGGCTGGCGTCTATGAAACACCATGAGCACCCCATCACGGGAATACACACGCTCGGAGATCTGATCGATCTCTTCGATGCCGATAGCGGGACCTGGGTGAATCGTTGGATTCACGCCAGCTTCGACGACAATGAGAAGATCTGGATCGGTCCGTACTGGACGGACCACGGAGATCCGTACTTCGACGTGGGCTATCTCGAAGACGTCCCTCCCCTGAAACGATTGGCGGCATTCTTCACCCGCCATCCAAGCTGCGAGCTGATCGACTGGTCACCTGGCAGGTTGCTCTGCATTCAGGCGCACGGAACGGCACCGGATCAATTCAAGGCCATCGTGCTCGAAGTGGTTGAAGCGCTGCATGGCCCGGTCGGGCACGCTTTCAAGGCGAGCTTCAAGGAGATGAAGGCGGCAGGTTGAGGTCACGCGAGGACCGCCTCAACCGGCCCCGTTGCACAGCGTTCAGGCGGCAACCTGCTTCCCTCGCCGCGACAGGCTCACACTCAGCCAGATGCCGGAGATGAGGAAGTACAGCGCGCCGACGCCGGCATAACCCGCGACGTTCACGATCGAGGGAACGTCGGGCTTCTGCGCCTGCGCGATGAAGAAGCCGCCGGCCAGCGCGGACTGGGCGCCGCTCAGCACCATGACCCACTGCCCGCCCTGCGACTTCCAGCGGCGCAGCGCCGTGCCGAGCTGCATGAGTCCCGACGCGATGGCCCAGACGCCGAAGACCCCGAGTACGGCGTTCATGCCGACGGTCAGCGCCAGGCACACGGCGAGCGTCGTCAGGCCGCTTGCCCACACGTTGATGCGCTGCGTGCGGTTGGCCTGCAGGCCGCCGCTGGCGTTCGCGTCCACCCAGTTGGCGGCGGCGTCCCAGGCCGGATAGAGCACCAGCAGCACCGCGGCAATCGCGGACGACTTGCCGCCGATCACGATCGCAGCGGCGACCCAGACGATGGAGAACAGCGCGCGCACCAGGGTGTAGCGCCTGAGCCAGAGGTCTTGCTGGAGGCTGGTGGCGACGGATGTGGAGGAGGAGGCCATGATGAATTCGGTTCCGCTCAGTTCGATGTCGTTCAGTCTACCAACTAGTTGATTGAATTCAATCCCGAAACTTAGGCCGGCCTGAAACGGCCATGCTTTCTGGACGTCGGGAACGTGGAGAGGCGCTTGAGGACGCGCTTCAGGACGCACTGACGGCGCGCCTGCGCCCCGCCCGCTTCGGCGTCGCGCAATCGGCGCAGCGCCCGTACAGCGTCAGCTCATGCCGCGCCACGGTGAAGCCTTCGGGCACCAGTTGCGCCATGTCGCCGGGACACGCGTGCACGTCGAAGACGCGGCCGCAGTCCGTGCACTGGAAGTGGTGGTGGTGGTCGTGATGCGCCGATTCGTAGCGGGGGCTGTCCCCGGGCAGCGACACCGACTGAATCTCGCCCGCCTCCAGCAGCTGCTTCAGGTTGCGGTAGACCGTCGCCAGCGACAACCCCGGCACCTCGCCCTGAGCGGCGTCCAGCACTTCCTGCGGCGACAGCGGACGTCCCGCGTCGTCGATGACCGTACGGATGGCACTGCGCTGTCGGGTCGAACGTTCCATAAGTGTCAAGGCGCGGGCGATCAGGGCACCGCAAAAGCAGATCGGGTGGGCTCGCGCATTCTGTCACGCTGCTATATTGCGAATGAGTTCGCATTAGCATCAAAGCCAGGCGAACGGACCTGCTTCGCCCCGGAGACGCTCATGTCCAATGCCGCCGCCCTCGACACGACCACCACGATCGACGCCCCCGACGTCGATGACGCCTTTGCGGAGACGGCCTTCGCCGATACCGCTTTCTCCGATACCGCCACCCTGCCCCATCGCCTGCCCGCCACGGTGCTGTCCGGCTTCCTCGGCGCCGGCAAGACGACGCTGCTCAACCAGGTGCTGCGCCACCGCGGTCCGCTGCGTGTCGCGGTGATCGTCAACGACATGAGCGAGCTCAACATCGATGCCGAACTCGTCCGCGAAGGCGCCGAGCGCGCCGGCGTGGGCCTGTCGCGCACCGACGAGGCGATGGTCGAGATGAGCAACGGCTGCATCTGCTGCACGCTGCGCGACGATCTGCTGAAGGAGGTCGGCCGCCTCGCCCGAGAAGGGCGCTTCGACTACCTGCTGATCGAATCCACCGGCATCTCGGAGCCGATGCCGATCGCGGCGACCTTCGATTTCGTCGACGAACACGGCCAGGGACTGCGCGACCTGGCGTGCATCGACACGATGGTGACCGTCGTCGATGCGCTCAATCTGCTGAACGACTACGCGAGCGAGGACTTTCTCGCGCAGCGCGACAGCGGCGTCGATGCGCAGGACAGCCGCCGGCTTGTCGAACTGCTGGTGGAGCAGATCGAATTCGCCAACGTCGTCGTCGTGAGCAAGACCGATCTGGTCGACGCGGCGCGGCTCGCGCAGGTCCACGCCGTGATCCGGGCGCTCAACCCTGCCGCGCGCATCATCGACGCCCGCCGCGGCGACGTGCCGATCGGCGAGCTGCTCGGCACCGGCCTCTTCCAGATGGAGCAGGCCGAGTCACAACCCCGATGGATCCAGGCCCTGGAAGGGCACGACCATTCCGAGGCCGATGAATACGGCCTCTCCAGCTTCGTCTATCGCGCCGACCGCCCGTTCGATGCCGCCCGACTGCATGCGCTGATCGCGCAGCCCTGGCCCGGGCTGCTGCGCTTCAAGGGGTATGTGTGGCTCGCGAGCCGGCTGGACTGGCTCGCCTGTCTGTCCGGCGCGGGGCGCGGCCATCAGCTCGATCCGGTCGGCCGATGGAGCGTGCCGCTGGGGGAACGCGGCCAGGAGTTCGTGCTCATCGGCCAGGACCTCGACCTCCCCGCCCTCACCCGCGCGCTCGACGCCTGCCTCATCTCACCCGTCGCGCCGCTCGCCACCTCGCCCGTCGCCGATCCCTGGCCGAGGTGGGACCTCGACTCTCCGCAAGAAGGAATCCACTGAGATGATCCCGAAGAAGAACTCCCGCCGCTCCCACGCCGTCGCGCTCGTGGCCGGCCTGATGATGCTGGGCGCCGCGCAGGCGCACGGCGACAAGCACGAGCACGGCGTCGTGCACCTGGACGTCGCGATCGAGGGCGACACCCTGGCGATCCAGCTGGAATCGCCGCTGGACAGCGTGCTCGGCTTCGAGCGCCAGCCGCGCACGCCGGCGGAACGCCAGTCCGTCGAACGGATGCTCGCCACGCTGCGCGGCGGCGCGGTGCTCTTCACGCCGGATGCGCGCGGACAGTGCCGATTCGAAGCGGCCCAGCTCGAATCCGGCCTGATCGCCAAGCCGTCCACCGACAGCGCCGCGAACAAGTTGGAACACCTCGACGTCGACGTCAGCTATCGCTTCCGCTGCGCCGCGGCGACCGATCTGAAGACGCTGTCGCATCAGCTGTTCGCGCTTTTCCCGCGCATCCAGCGCATCGACGCGCAGGTCGCGACGCCGAAGGGACAGTCCCGCCAGGTGCTGCAACGCCCGGCCGCGACGCTGACGCTCGGCGGCTGACGATGACCGTGCCTGCGATGACCGTGCCCGCGATGACCGTGCCCGTTCTGGAAGCCCGGGACCTGACCTTCCGCTGGCCGCGCTCCACGCGGGACTGCCTGGACATCGCCGCGCTGCGCGTCGAACCCGGCGAGGCCGTCTTCCTGCGCGGGCCCAGCGGCTCGGGCAAAAGCACGCTGCTGGCGCTGATCGCGGGCGTCCTCACGCCGCGCGCGGGGCGGCTGAAGCTGCTCGGCCATGAGTTGTCGGAATGCGCCGGCCGCCAGCGCGACCGGTTGCGCGCCGACCATGTCGGCTTCATCTTCCAGCAGTTCAACCTGCTGCCCTACCGCTCGGCGCTGGACAACGTGCTGCTGAGCTGCGAGTTCTCGCGCCGCCGCGCCGCGCGGGCCGGAGAGCCGCGGGAACGCGCGCGGGAGCTGCTCCAGCGCATGGGCCTGGGCGCCGAGCTGATCGCACGGCGGGCCAGCGAGCTGTCCGTCGGCCAGCAGCAGCGCGTGGCCGCGGCGCGCGCGCTCATCGGGCATCCGGACCTGGTGATCGCCGACGAGCCGACCTCCGCGCTCGACGACGCGCATCGCGACGCCTTCATGGCCATCCTGCGCGAGGTCTGCGCCGAGTCCGGCAGCGCGCTCCTCTTCGTCAGCCACGACACGCGGCTCGCCGCGCGCTTTCCGCGTTGCCTGGACCTGCCGGCGCTGCAGCGCGGCTCCGCACGCGTCGAGGGAGTCCTCGCATGAGAGCGCTCATCCGACTCGCCGCACAGAGCGCGTGGAACCGCCGCTTCGTGCTATCGCTCGTGGCGCTGTCGATCGCGCTGTCGACGCTGCTGCTGCTCGGCATCGCGCGGCTGCGCGACGACGTCCGAAAGAACTTCGCGCAGTCGGTCTCCGGCACCGACCTGATCGTCGGCGCCCGCACGGGCTCGGTCCAGTTGCTGCTGTATTCGGTCTTCCGCATCGGCGGCGCGACCAACAACATCCAATGGTCCAGCGTGCAGTCGCTGGCCAAACTCCCCGGCGTGGACTGGGTCGTGCCGATCTCGCTCGGCGACTCGCACCGGGGCTTCCCGGTCGTCGCGACGACGGGCGACTACTTCCGCCGCTTCCGGTACGGGGATGCCCAACCCCTGGCGCTGGCAGAGGGCCGCGCGTTCGACGACGCGCCCGCCGATTCGAAGGGATCGAATGGATCGAGCAGACCGGATGGATCGAAAGAAGCGAAGGGATTGCCGCCCGATCTCTTCGGCGTCGTGCTCGGCGCCGACGTCGCGGCGTCCCTGGGCTATCGGATCGGCGACAAGGTCGCCCTCAGTCATGGCGACGGCGCACTCGCCGCCAATGACCATGCCGACAAGCCCTTCCACGTCATCGGCGTGATGCAGCGTACCGGCACGCCGGTGGACCGTTCGCTGCACATCAGCCTCGCGGCGATGGAAGCCATCCACCTCGACTGGGTCGCCGGCGCGCCTATCCCCGGCCAGGCGGTCAGTCTCGACGCCTTGGCCGGGCAGGACCTGACACCGCATCAGGTGACGGCCGCGCTGGTCGGGTTGAAGCGGCGCACGGCGGTGTTCTCGACGCAGCGGCGCATCAACGACTTTCCCGGCGAGCCGCTGATGGCCATCCTGCCCGGCGTCGCGCTGGACGAGCTGTGGGACGTGGTCGCGCTCGGCGAGCGCAGCCTGACGCTGATGAGCGCGATGGTCGCCGCGGTGAGTCTGTGCGGGCTGGTCGCGGTCATCCTCGCCGGCCTCAACGAGCGCCGCCGCGAGCTCGCCATCCTGCGCGCCGTCGGCGCCAACCCGGCGCGCATCTTCAGCCTGCTGGCAGTCGAGGGCATGCTGGTCACCGTCTGCGGCGTCGCGCTCGGCGCCGCGCTGTGCCTGCTGCTGATCGCGGGGCTGGGGCCTTGGGTGCAATTGCGCTTCGGCATCGGCCTCAGCGCCGGTCTGCCGTCGGCGGCCGAGTGGCAACTGCTGGGCCTCGTCACCGCGCTCGGCTGGGCCGCCAGCCTGCTGCCCGGCTTGCGCGCCTACGCGCTGTCGCTCAGCGACGGTCTCTCTCCGAAGGTCTGACATGACATCCCTTCCCCTTCGTGCTGCCGCTCTCGCCGTCGCGCTCCCGGCTTCGCTCGCGATCGTGCTGGCAACCTGCTCAGCCCGCGCTGCGCCGACCGCACCGCCTGCCGCCCAGGCTGCCAGTGCGCCGACATCCGCTTACCGCGACCTCACCTGGATCCAGCTCGTTCCGCCGGGCTGGGATCCGATGAAGCGCTTCCGCGACGTCGGCATCGGGCGTCTGAGCGACAACAGCCCGCGCACCGCCGCGCTGATGGCGGATCTGCGCGACGAGCTGGACAACGCGCCGCTCGTCGAGTCGCTGCAGGACGCGCCGGTGCGTCTGCCTGGCTATGTGGTGCCGCTGCAGACCGATCGCGACGGCGTGCGGGAGTTCCTGCTCGTGCCCTACTTCGGCGCCTGCATCCACATGCCGCCTCCGCCGGCGAACCAGATCATCCTGGTGAAGCTCGCCCAGCCTTCGAAGCAGTTGCGGTCCATGGACACGGTCTGGGCCAGCGGCGTGATGCGTCTGGACCGGCAGCCCAGCGACATGGGCGTCAGCGGATATCGCCTGGACGCGGCGAACGTCGAGCCCTACCGGAACAAGCCGCGTTGATGGCGCGACACATGCGGTCCTGGCCGTCCTGGCGTTCCTGGGATCATCTGCGGATCCTGTTCGCGGTGATCGCGGTCCTCGCCGTCGGCGTTCCCGCGGGCATCCTGCTGAATCGGACCGATCCGTCGCAGGCCATCGCCTCCGCGCCACTCGCGAGCGATCCACCCGCCGACGTGACGGCGATCGAATGGTCGGAGCTCATGCCGCCGGGCTGGGATCCGCGGGCCAAGGTGGGAAACGCTCGAAGGGCTGGAAAGGCGGGAGAGGCGGGAGGACCCGACATCGCCCAGCTCTCGGACGACGATCCCATCGCGCGCCAGATGCTGAAGGACCTGCGGGACGCCTTCGACAACGCCCCCGTGCGTCCGGAGCTCGACGGCCGCCGCGTGCGGCTGCGCGGCTACGCGGTGCCCATCGGCGTCGGCTGGGGCGGCACCGACGAGTTCCTGCTGGTGCCCACCTTCGGTGCGTGCATCCACAGCCCGCCGCCGCCGCCCAACCAGATCGTCCATGTGAAAACGCCCTCGAAGATCGAGGGCGTTCGCGCCATGTCCATCGTGACGGTCACCGGCACGCTCCAGGTCCATGCGCTCAACTCGGCGCTCGCGACCAGCGGCTATCGGCTCTTGCCGGAGACGGTGCGGGTGGAGCGTTGAGGGCGCAGTACCGAGCGCCGCACGGAACGACCGATCCGACCGTCGGTCAATACTCGTCGCCCGGGCCGACGTAGCCTGGCGCGAGGTTCTCAAACTTGGTGTTCTGTCTCGCGAAGGCCAGCTTCACCGTGCCCACCGGGCCGTTACGCTGCTTGGCGATGATGATTTCCGCCACGCCCGGCTCCTTGCACTCGTCCTTGGTGTAGTACTCGTCGCGGTAGATGAACATGATGATGTCCGCATCCTGCTCGATGGCGCCCGACTCGCGCAGGTCGGACATCATCGGTCGCTTGTCCGGCCTCGTTTCCACCGACCGGTTCAGCTGCGACAGCGCGATCACCGGGCAGCGCAGCTCCTTGGCCAGCGCCTTCAGGCCCCGCGAGATCTCGCCGACGACGGTCGCGCGGTTCTCCTCGCTGCCGCCGCCGTTGCCGCTCATCAGCTGCAGGTAGTCGATGATGATCAGGCCGATCTGGCCCGAGATGCGCGCCTGGCGTCGCGCTCTGGAGCGCACCTCGCTGGGCGACAGGCCCGGGCTTTCGTCGATGTAGATCGGCGCGTTGCCGAGCTTGTCGACGGCCTCGGCCAGCCGGCCCCATTCATCGTCCTTCAGGCGTCCGGTGCGCAGCCCGCTCTGGTCGATGCGGCCGATAGAGCCGACCATCCGCAAGGCCAGCTGCGCGGCGCCCATTTCCATCGAGTAGATGATGACCGGCAGGCCCTCGTTGATCGCCACGGCCTCGCCGATGTTGATCGCGAACGCGGTCTTGCCCATCGACGGCCGTGCCGCCAGGATGATCAGGTCGCCGCGCTGCAGGCCGGCCGTCATGCGGTCCAGGTCGTAGAAGCCGGTGCGAACGCCGGTGACGTCCTCGGCGCCCTGCTCCGCGAGCTCGTTGACGCGGTCCATCAGCTCGACCATCAGCCGGTCCATGCTCTGGAAACCGGTGCCGCCGCGCGAGCCTTCCTCGTTGATGCGGAAGATCTTGCCTTCGGCCTCGTCCAGGATCTCATTGACCGCTCGGCCGGCGGGATTCAGCGCGGCGGTCGCGATCTCGTCCGAGGTCGCCACCAGCTTGCGCAGGATGGCGCGCTCACGGACGATTTCGGCGTAGCGCCGCAGGTTGGCCGCGCTGGGCACGCCCTGCGCCAGCGCGTTCAGATAGGCCAGCCCACCGCACTCCTCGGCCTTGCCGAGCGAGGTCAATTCCTCGAACACCGTCACCACGTCCGCCGGCTTGCCGCCGTTGATGAGCTTGCCGATCGCGGCGTAGACCTGCTTGTGCTCGTAGCGGTAGAAGTCGGTGTCGCTGAGCGTGTCCGCCGCCTTGTCCCAGGCGGTGTTGTCGATCAGCAGGCCGCCGAGCACGCTCTGCTCGGCTTCCACCGAGTTGGGCGGCACGCGCAGTCGCGCGATGTCGCTGTCGCTGGCACTGGATCCTGGCGGGGTGAAGATCGCGGACATTGTGGACAAGCCTGTGGATGGAGGTTTGATAGCTTGTGGAGCGAGCGGGATAACTCAAGCCCCTGAAAAGCAGAAAGCCGACCGCTTTGCAGCTGTCGGCTTTCTTGATGTTGCCCCGTTCTTGGCCGGCCGTGTGACCCGCGAATCCCGTGACAACCCCGATGGACGCGCAGAGCGCCCAACGGGTGTTTCGAGCAATTACTCGACCTCGGCGACGACCTTCACGGTCACTTCCACCACCACGTCGGTGTGCGGAGCGACGTTGATCGGGAACTCGCCGACGGTCTTCAGCGGACCGTTGGGCAGACGCACTTGCGACTTGACGATGGCCGTGCCGGCCTTCGTCAGCGCTTCAGCGATGTCGGCGTTGGTCACGGAACCGAACAGACGACCGTCGACACCGGCCTTCTGCGAGATGGTCACGGTGATACCGCTGATCTTCTCGCCCAGGGCCTGCGCAGCGGCAAACTTCTCGGCGGCGACCTTTTCCAGTTCGGCGCGCTTGGCTTCGAATTCCTTGATCGCGGCTTCCGTGGCGCGGCGCGCCTGGCGGGTCGGGATCAGGAAGTTGCGGGCATAGCCGTCCTTGACCTTGACGACGTCGCCGAGGTTACCCAGGTTGGCCACTTTTTCCAGCAGGATGACTTGCATGGGTGGACTCCTTAGACCTTGTGCTGGTCGCTGTACGGCAGCAGGGCCAGGAAGCGGGCGCGCTTGATGCACACCGACAGCTGACGCTGGAAGAAGGCGCGCGTGCCGGTCAGGCGGGCGGGCACGATCTTGCCGTTTTCACCGATGAAGTCGCGCAGGACGTCGACGTCCTTGTAGTCGATCTGCTCAACACCGGCGACGGTGAAGCGGCAGAAACGCTTGCGGCGGAACAGCAGCGATTGTTGGTTGCGCTTGGGCTTGCGGTCCTTCGAGAACCGACCTTTACCACGTGGCGGGGGCATAGTGAACTCCTGCTATCTATCCAGATTGAAACGATCTGCGCGACCTGTTGTCCTGCTCATTCCCGTTCAGTCCGCGAAGCCGGTGATGTGAAACACCGTGCCTCGCCCCTGTCGCTGTGCCGAGAGAAATCCGGTGAACACCGTCTTCTCCGTCAGGCTCAACGCCTGGATCCGCTTCACGATGTCACCGAGGGCCACCGCCTTGATCTCCATCGCGACTTTGCGCGGGGAGCCGGCTTCGTCGACCATGGACTCGTGCTTGAGCATCAAGTCCAGGGCGGGGAGCCCGGCGGGGGTGTATCGGATCGCCGCGATGTCGAGGATCTGCGCCTGCAGGACCAGTCGGTTCATGCGTGCGGGCAGGCTCGGCGGATCAGGATTCGGGAACGCTCAGAAACGTCAGCGGTCGCGCTTGTCAGCTCAGGCGGTCGCTTCTTGCGGGGCCTTGCGGGCTTCTTCGCGTTCGACGGCCTTCATCATCACCGACGGGTTCGTCTCGGCCTTGTCCTTGACGACGGTCAGGTGACGCAGCACGGCGTCGTTGAAGCGGAAACCGGTCTCGATTTCAGCCAGGATTTCCTTGCTGCACTCGATGTTCAGGCACAGGTAATGCGCCTTGGCCAGCTTCTGGATCTGATAGGCCAGTTGACGGCGGCCCCAGTCTTCCACGCGATGCACCTTGCCACCACCGTTGGTGACCAGGCCCTTGTAGCGCTCCAGCATCGCCGGAACTTGTTCGCTTTGATCCGGATGGATCAGCAGAACGATTTCGTAATGACGCATTCGAACTCCTTATGGATTTCGGCGACCTCCGGCACGGCGCACAAACCACAGTGTGTGAACACCAGCCCTCGGCCTGAAAGCCGGACCCCAGCGTCTACTCGTGGGCCCGGCAAGGGGAATCGAACATTCTAGACGAGTTCGGACGTCGCGTCCATCCGACGTGCAGTTCCCCGCTCCGACGACCTCAGGGCGTGGCACCGGTGAGCCGGGCCTGCAGCGCGCGGGCCGTCGGCGACGGCGGCGGCGTCAGCAGGCTCACGACGACCAGGGCCGAGATGCCCGCCGGTAGCCCGTACAGCGCCGCCGCCATCGGCTGGATGCCCCACCACAACTGCGGGTCGCCGCCGATCCCGAGCGCCTGGCGCAGGCCCGCATGCGCGGTCACCATGTAGTAGAGCGTCATGCCCAGACCCGCAAGCATGCCGGCCGCGGCACCCTGTTTGTTGGCCCGCTTCCAGAAGATGCCCGCGACCAGCACCGGCACCAGCGTCGAGCCCGACAGCGAGAACGCCGCCGACACCAGCAGCAGGATGTCGGCCGGTTTCTGCGCGGCGACCGCCGCGGCGGTGAGCGCCGTCGCCAGCAGCAGCGCCTTGGAGATGGTCACGCGCTGCGTCATCGAGGCGCGCGGGTTCATCACACGGTAGTAGACGTCGTGGGAAAGCGCGCTGGAGATGGTCAGCAACAGCCCGTCGGCCGTGGACAGCGCCGCGGCGAGCGCGCCGGCCGCCACCATGGCGGAGAGCACGTACGGCAGGCCGGCGAGTTCGGGCGTCATCAGCATGACGATGTCGCCGCCCAGGCGCAGCTCGCCGAGCTGAAGAATCCCGTCGTGGTTGATGTCCTGGATGTTCAACAGGCTCGGGTCGACGCGCATCCACTGCTTCATCCACCCCGGCAATTCCGCGATCGGCGAACCGACCAGGTGATGCAGCACCTCGTGCTTGAGCATCACCGCCAGCGCCGGCGCGAACAGGTAGAGCAGCGCGATGAAGAACAGCGTCCACGCGACCGAGGTGCGCGCCTCCGCGACCGTCGGGACCGTGTAGTACCGTGTGATGATGTGCGGCAGCCCGGCGGTGCCCACCATCAGCACCAGCACCAGCGCCAGGAAGTTGCGGCGCGCCAGCGTGTAGGCCTCCTGCTCGGCGGGCGTGCCGTCGGGGTCGCCGGCGAAGGGCCGCGCATGCAGCGGCATGCCGGCCAGCGGCTCGGCGCGCTGGCGATTCGCGGCGACGGCGCGCTGCCAGAGATCGCGCGCCTCGGCCTCGGTGCGGGGCAGCGCGGCGCGGACCTTCTCCGCCGCCTGGATCTGCGCGAGCGGCGCCTCTTCGAACTTCAGTTTCGCGATCACCTGAGACACACGCTGACGCTCGGCGTCGAGCGAATGTGGCAGTTCGGCCAGCAGGTGCTCGAAGTCCCTGGCCCGCTGTTCGTAGAGACCGCGGACCTGGATTTCCTTGGGATCGTGCAGCAGCTGCTGCTCGCGGACGGTGATCTCCTGGACCTCCGTCCCCGCGGTGAACTGCGGCAGCGGAGAACCGGTCTGCATCGTCGACAGCCACATCACCGGCACCACGTAGGCCACGATCATGATGATGTACTGCGCGACCTGGGTCCAGGTCACCGCCCGCATGCCGCCGAGGAAGGAACAGACCAGCACGCCGCCGAGTCCGACGAACAGGCCGATCTCGAAGGTCAGTCCCGTCAGGCGCGTCGTGATGAGGCCGATGGCATAGATCTGCGCGACCAGATAGATGAAGGACACCATCACCGCCGCCGCCGCACCCATCACGCGCAGGCCGCGGCTCTCGAAACGCGCGCCGAGGAAGTCCGGCACCGTGAAGCCGCCGAAGCGGCGCAGGTACGGCGCCAGCAGCAGCGCCACCAGGCAGAAGCCGCCCGTCCATCCAAGCACGAACGCCAGGCCGCCATAACCCGCCAGGTACAGGCTCCCCGCCATGCCGAGGAAACTCGCCGCGCTCATCCAGTCGGCGCCCGCAGCCATGCCGTTGTAGAACGCCGGCACGCGGCGCCCAGCCACGTAATACTCGATCGGGTCCGTGGTACGGCTGAACACACCAATGCCAGCGTAGATCAGCACTGTCAGCAGCAGGAACGAGAACCCCAGCCACTGCTTGGGCATGCCCATCCGCTCCAGGACACCGAGCACGCCGACCAGCGCCACAAAGCCGATCGTGTAGGCACCGTAGATGCGGTGAAGCCGGCGACGGAAGGCGGCGTCTGGTGGTGGAGTCGACATGGGGACGGATCATCGCCCGCTTGCGGTGCAGGCGCATCCACAACTTCCCCCGGAGAAACTCAGGGACCGCCCACCTGCATTCGTCCGGGCGCTGGCCGCCATGGCGTGGGCCCCGGCGGCAAGCTCCGGAACCCCACGCCATGCCGTCCCGCACCACTGGCGTCGTTCCACGGTGTTGGGACCGATGACCATGAAAAACGGCCCCGCAGGGCCGTTGGGCGAGTGAGGTGAGAAAAGCTCAGCGCTTGGCGAGACGCTGCCAGGTCTCGACCACCGTGTCAGGGTTCAGCGACAGGGAGGCGATGCCCTCGGCGGCCAGCCACTCGGCGAAATCGGCATGGTCGCTGGGACCCTGGCCGCAGATGCCGATGTACTTGCCAGTGGCACGGCAGGCCGCGATGGCGCGGGAAATCATCGCCTTCACCGCCGGATCGCGTTCGTCGAAGTCGCCGGAGAGCAGCTCCAGACCCGAGTCGCGGTCCAGACCCAGCGTCAGCTGCGTCAGGTCGTTGGAGCCGATCGACATGCCGTCGAAATGCTCCAGGAACTGCTCGGCCAGGATGGCATTGCTCGGCACTTCGCACATCATGATGACGCGCAGGCCGTCCTGGCCGCCGTTGGCCGCGCGCTTGAGACCACGCTCCGCCAGCATCTCCACGACCTTCTGCGCCTGCTTCACCGTGCGCACGAAGGGCACCATGATCTCGACGTTGGTCAGACCCATGTCGTTGCGCACGCGCTTGAGCGCCTCGCACTCCATCGCGAACGCGTCCTGGAACTCGCCCGAGATGTAGCGCGACGCGCCGCGGAAGCCCAGCATCGGATTCTCTTCGTCCGGCTCGTAGCGCGAGCCGCCGATCAGCTTGCGGTACTCGTTGCTCTTGAAGTCGGACAGGCGCACGATGACCGGCTGCGGCCAGAAGGCCGCAGCGATGGTGGCGATGCCTTCGGCCAGCTTGTCGACGTAGAAGGCGCGGGGCGAAGCGTGGCCGCGGGCCACCGACTCGACCGCCTTCTTCAGGTCGTTGTCGATGTTCGGGTAGTCCAGGATCGCCTTCGGGTGGACGCCGATGTTGTTGTTGATGATGAACTCGAGCCGCGCCAGGCCGACGCCGCTGTTGGGCATCTGCGCGAAGTTGAAGGCCAGCTGCGGATTGCCGACGTTCATCATGATCTTCACCGGGCTGTAAGGCATCTCGCCGCGGTGGACTTCGCTGACTTCGGTCTCGAGCAGGCCGTCGTAGATGAAGCCGGTATCGCCCTCGGAGCAGACCACCGTCACCAGCTGGCCGTCCTTGAGCTTGTCGGTCGCGTCGCCGCAGCCGACCACCGCCGGGATGCCCAGTTCACGCGCGATGATGGCCGCGTGGCAGGTGCGGCCGCCGCGGTTGGTCACGATGGCGCTGGCGCGCTTCATGACCGGCTCCCAGTTGGGATCGGTCATGTCGGTGACCAGCACGTCGCCGGGCTGCACACGTTCCATCTCGGCCACGCTGTCGACCAGGCGCACCGGGCCTGTGCCGATCTTCTGGCCGATCGCGCGGCCTTCGGCGACGACGGTGCCCGAACCCTTGAGCTTGAAGCGCTGCTCGACCTGGCCCTCGGCCTGGCTCTTCACCGTCTCCGGACGCGCCTGCAGGATGTAGAGCTGGCCGTCGTTGCCGTCCTTGCCCCACTCGATGTCCATCGGGCGGCCGTAATGCTGCTCGATGATCACGGCGTACTTGGCGAGCTGCACGACGTCGTCGTCCGTCAGCGAGTAACGGTTGCGCTGCTCGACCTCGACGTCGACGGTCTTGACCAGCTTGCCGCTGGCGGCCTTCTCTTCCGGCGTCGAGAACGTCATCTGGATCAGCTTGGAACCCAGGTTGCGGCGGATCAGCGCGAACTTGCCGCGCTGCAGCGCCGGCTTGTGGACGTAGAACTCGTCGGGATTGACGGCGCCCTGCACCACCGTCTCGCCCAGGCCGTAGCTGGAGGTGATGAAGACGACGTCCTTGAAACCGGACTCGGTGTCGATGGTGAACATGACGCCGGCGGCGCCGAGGTCGGAGCGCACCATGCGCTGGACACCCGCCGACAGCGCGACGTCGCTGTGCGCGAAGCCCTTGTGGACGCGGTAGCTGATCGCGCGGTCGTTGTAGAGCGACGCGAAGACTTCCTTCATCTTGTGCAGCACGTCCTCGATGCCGACGACGTTCAGGAAGGTCTCCTGCTGGCCGGCGAAGGAGGCGTCGGGCAGGTCTTCCGCGGTGGCGGAGGAGCGCACGGCGAAGGACGCGTCAGGGTTGTCCGCGGTCAGGCCGGCGAACGAGTCGCGGATGGCCGCCTCGAGGTCGGCGGGGAACGGCTGCGCTTCCAGCCAGCCGCGGATCTCGGCGCCGGCCGCGGCCAGCGCGCGGACGTCGTCGGTGTTGAGGTCGGCCAGGCGCTTCTGGATGCGCACGTCCAGGCCTTCATGCTTGAGGAACTGGCGGAAGGCGTGGGCCGTGGTGGCAAAGCCGCCGGGCACGCGCACGCCGGTTTCGGCCAGCTGCGAGATCATTTCGCCGAGCGAGGCGTTCTTGCCGCCCACCGACTCGACGTCGGTCATCCTCAGTTTTTCGAAGGGTACGACCAGGGCGGTCGCCTCGAAGCGCGCATCAGACATGGGAAAACTCCGTGATGTTGAGAAACCGGGGCTCCCCGCGCGCTCCCGAGCAGGCCGATCGCATCGGCGGCTTCGAGGGAGGCAGGCATGACGCGGCGCACGACAGGTCTTGTCGATTCTTGTGGGCGTCGCGAGGCAGCGTTCATGCGATGGACAGGGGCAAGTTGCGGACGATTCTAGTGGGTCGCCGATCTATGATGTAAGCCCCCGTTCGGGGCCGGGCCGAGGCAGCACGAGGGCTGAACAATGGCCGAACTTTCCGCTTCGGCATGTGGCATGCCCGGCCCGATCCGGGCCGGCCCCGGCCCCGGCCCCGGCCCGGCGAGCACGCCCGCCCCCCCACGAGCACGAACCAAAGGCTTCCCATGACCCAGCACACCGTCTACTTCGTCTCGGATGGCACCGGCATCACCGCCGAAACCTTCGGCAACTCCATCCTGGCGCAGTTCTCGGTCAAGGCGCGTCATGTGCGCCGCCCCTTCATCGACAGCGGCGAAAAGGCCCAGCAGCTCGTCCAGGAGATCAACGAGACCGGCGAGCGCGAAGGCGTGCGCCCCATCGTGTTCGCGACGCTGGTGAACCGGGAGGTGCTCAACGTCGTGCGCCAGGAGTGCCGGGGCCTCGTCATGGACATGTTCGGCACCTTCATCGCGCCGCTGGAGGACGAGTTCCGCATCAAGTCCAGCCACCGCGTGGGTCGCTTCTCCGACGTCGCGAAAAGCCAGGAGTACCACGACCGGATCGAGGCGATCAATTTCTCGCTGGCCCATGACGACGGACAGTCGGCCCGCAATCTCGACTCGGCCGACGTGATCCTGGTGGGGGTGAGTCGTTGCGGCAAGACGCCGACCTCCCTCTACCTGGCGATGCAGCACGGCATCAAGGCCGCCAACTACCCGCTGATCCCCGAGGACTTCGACCGCGGCCACCTGCCCTCACTGCTGATCCCGCACAAGAAGAAGTGCTTCGGCCTGACGATCGATCCGGAGCGCCTGGCGCAGGTCCGCAACGAGCGCCGTCCCGGCAGCAAGTACGCCGACCTGATGAACTGCCACTACGAGGTCCGCGAGGCCGAGACGATGATGAAGAAGGCCGGCATCAACTGGCTGTCGTCGACGCACAAGTCGATCGAGGAAATCGCGACCACCATCCTCCGCGACATCCGTCCTGACCGCCTCATGTACTGAGGCCGTCCGCGACCGATGCCGGCGAGCGCGCTGGCCCTGGTCATCGCGGCCGCGCTGATCCACGCGCTGTGGAACTTCGCCGCCAAGAAGGCCCAGGGCAACCATCATTTTTCCTGCATGACCGCGCTGGGCATCAGCCTGCTGTGGCTGCCGGCGGCGCTCGTCGCCGGCTTCGACGAGCTGCCCGATTGGGGCTGGCAGGCCTGGGCCGCCGTGATCGCCAGCGCGATCGTCCATCTGGCCTACTTCAACGCGCTGCTGGCCGGCTACCGCGCGGCAGACATGACGGTGGTCTATCCGGTGGCGCGCGGCAGCGGGCCGCTGCTGTCGTCGCTGGTCGCGGTGGTGGTGCTGGGCGAACACCTCGGACTGGGCGGCGGGCTCGGACTCGCGGGCGTGGTCGGCGGGATCCTGCTGATGGCGGCGGGACCGACGTTCTTTGCCAAGGGCGCGAACCGCGATCCCGACCTGCATCGCAAGCGCAAGCTCGGCATCGCCTGGGGCGCACTGACCGGCGCCACGATCGCGACCTACAGCGTGATCGACGGCTATGCGGTGAAAGTGCTGGCGCTGTCGCCGATCCTCTACGAGTACCTGTGCAACGCGCTGCGCCTGCCGTTGATCCTGCCGGCGGTGCTGCGCGATCGCAGCGGTTTCGCGGACGCCCTGCGCCGGCAGTGGAAGCACGCACTGATCGTCATCGTCGGCGCGCCGACGGCCTACATCCTGGTGCTGTACGCGATGAAGCTGGCGCCGCTGTCGCGCGTCGCGCCGGCGCGGGAACTGTCGATGCTGTTCGCCGCGCTGATCGGCGGACAGTTGCTCGGTGAAGGCGAGCGCGGGTGGCGCATCGCGGGCGCGGTGTTCATCGCGCTGGGCGTCGCAGCGCTCGCGATGGCGCGTTGAACTCGTCTCTGATGCTCCGGCCTTCTGGCCGTTCCAAGCGCGCCGTCAGACCAGTCGTCGACGCGCGCTTTCGTACAAGCAGATCGATGCGGCGCTCGCCACGTTCAGCGACTCCTCGCCGCCCGGCTGCGGAATGCCGACGCGCAGCGCGCAGCGCTGCATCAGCGCCTCGGCGACGCCCTGCCCTTCGTGGCCCATGACCCAGGCGCAGGGGTTCGGGAGATCGGCTTCGTGCAGCAGCGCGTCGGCGTGCGAGCTCGTCGCCAGCAGCGGGACCTTCAACGCGTCGAGATCCTCGACGCTGAGGCCTTCCACCAGATTCAGTCCGAAGTGCGCACCCATGCCGGCGCGCAGCACCTTCGGCGACCACAGCGCCGCCGTGCCCTTCAAGGCCAGCACCTGACGGAAGCCCAGCGCCCCGGCGCTGCGCAGGATCGTGCCGACGTTGCCTGCATCCTGCAGGCGGTCCAGCACGACGGAATCGGCCTTCGCCTCGATGCGCGGCTGCGTGGGCAGCGGCAGCTCGAAACCGATCTGCGCCGGCGATTCCAGGCCGGACACCGTCTTGAACAACGCCGGCGACACGACCAGCACCTTCGGTGCCACGTCGGCGAGCGCCTGCAGCGCCTCGTCCGCCGCGGCCACGTCCGTGATCAGCGCGAGCGAAGGCTTCATGCCGCGTTGCACCGCCGCGCGCGCGAGGTGGTCACCTTCCAGCCAGACGCCGCCCAGCTTGCGGTAGGCGCCGCCGTCCTGCGCCAGCTTGCGCAGGCGCTGCAGGTTCGGGTTGTCACGCGCGGTGATGGACTGCCAGCTCATGCGATGCGTTGTTCAGAAAGGTCCAGCGAGCGCACCGGCGCGAAGCTCTGGCGATGCCACACCGTCGCACCGTGCACGCGCAACGCGTCCAGGTGCTCGCGCGTGCCGTAGCCCTTGTGGTTGTCGAAGCCGTACTGCGGGTGCTGCTCGTGCATCTGCAGGCAGAAGCGGTCGCGGTGCACCTTGGCCAGGATGGACGCGGCCGAGATCGCCGGCACCAGCGCATCGCCCTTGACGATGGCCTCGGCCGGGATGCGCAGCACCGGCAGCCGGTTGCCGTCGACCTGCACGTGCGCGGGCTTGAGCCGCAGGCCCTCGACCGCGCGGCGCATCGCCAGCATCGTGGCCTGCAGGATGTTGACGCGGTCGATCTCCTCGACCGTGGCTTCCGCGATGCAGAAGCACAGCGCCTTGGCGCGGATCTCGTCGAACAGCTGCTCGCGCTTCTTCTCGCTGAGCACCTTGGAGTCGTTCAGCCCCTTGATCGGGTGCTGGTCGTCGAGGATCACCGCCGCGGCGACCACCGGTCCCGCGAGCGGTCCACGGCCCGCTTCGTCCACACCGCACAGCAGGCCCTCGCGGACCCATTCGAGGCCCAGTTGCGTCGGGGGTTCAAGCGCCGAGGATTTTCGCGATCGCATCGCCGGCCCTTTGCGCGGTGTTGCAGCGCAGCTGTTGGTGGATCTCGAGGAAGCGCTCGCGCAGCCGCTCCCGACGCGGCGCATCGTCCAGCCAGGCCAGGCCCTCGCGGGCGATGCGCTCGCCGGTGCATTCGTCCTGCAGGCACTCGGGCACCAGCGTCTCGCGGGCGAGCACGTTGGGCAGGCCCACCCAGGGCAACAGCGCCTTGCCCTTCATCCGCCACGCGTTGAACCAGTGCAGCTTGTAGGCGATCACCATCGGCCGCTTCAGCAGTGCCGCTTCTAGCGTCGCGGTGCCGCTGGCGACCAGCGTCAGGTCGCAGGCGGCCAGCGCGTCCTGCGCGCGACCGTCGATCAGCGTCATCGGCAGGCCCTGGCCGTGCTGCGCCATCAGCGCCTCGACCATGGGCCGCAGCCCCGGCGCGATCGGGATGACGAAGCGCAGCGCGGGCCGCGCCTGATGCATGCGCCGGGCACCGTCCAGCAAGGGCGGTCCGATGTAGTCCAGCTCGCTGCGACGGCTGCCCGGCAGGATCGCGACGAGGGTGTCGTCCTCCGCGATGCCGAGGTCGCGTCGCGCTTCCTCGCGCGGCGGCTCGAACGGGATCTGGTCGGCCAGCGGATGGCCGACGTAGGTCGACGGGATGCCCGCCTTCTCCAGGATCGCGGGCTCGAACGGGAACAGGCACAGCACGTGGTCCGCGCTGCGCTTGATCGTCTGCACGCGCTCCGCGCGCCAGGCCCAGATCGACGGGCAGACGAAGTGGACCGTCTTGATGCCGGCCTCGCGCAGGCGGTGCTCCAGGCCGAAGTTGAAGTCGGGCGCGTCGACGCCGACGAAGACCGTCGGCCGCTCGGCGATGAGGCGGTCGCCGAGCTGGCGCCGGATCGCGAGCAGCTCGCGGATGTTCTTGATCGCGTCCCAGTAGCCGAAGATCGACAGCTTGTGGCTGGGCCACCAGGCGTCGAAGCCCTGCGCCTGCATCTTCGGGCCGCCGATGCCGGCCGAGCTCAGCTCAGGCCAGCGCGCCCTCAGCCCCTGCAGCAGCAGGCTGGCGAGCAGGTCTCCGGAGGCCTCGCCGGCCACCAGGCCCAGTCGAGGATCCGTGGAACTCATGTCGGTCGTCCGGGGCTGTCAGCGGACCAGGCCGCGCTTGGCGCCCGCCAGGAAGTCCAGCATCGCCTGGATGTCGCGGATGGACTCGGCGTCCTGGCCCTGCTTGAGCGCCTCGATGTTGGCGACGGACTGCTCCAGCGTCGTGCCGTCGCGGAACAGCAGCTTGTGGATCTCCCGGATCACGCCGATGCGATCGTTGCTGAAGCCGCGGCGGCGCAGGCCGGTGAGGTTGACCGCGCGCACCGTCAGCGGATTGCCGTCGACCGTCATGTAGGGCGCGACATCCTGCGCCACATGGCCCTGGAAACCGATCATCGCGTGCGCGCCGACGTGCACGAACTGATGGACGCCGGTCAGGCCGCCGATCGTCGCCCAGTCGCCGACGTGCACGTGACCCGCCAGGGTCGCGTTGTTGGCCAGCACGCAGTGGTCGCCGACGATCACGTCATGCGCCAGGTGCACGTAGGCCATGATCCAGTTGTCGGAGCCGACGCGCGTGACGCCCTGCTCCTTGAACGTGCCGGTGTTGAAGGTGCAGAACTCGCGGATCGTGTTGCGGTCGCCGATGACCAGCTCCGTCACCTCGCCGCCGTGGCTCATGTCCTGCGGCATCGCGCCGATCGACGCGAACTGGAAGATGACGTTGTCGCGACCGATGGTGGTCTTGCCTTCGATCACGGTGTGCGGACCGACGCGGGTCCCCGCGCCGATGCGGACCTCGGGGCCGATCACCGCGTACGGGCCGACCTGGACGGTCTCGTCGAGCTGCGCCTGAGGGTCGATGATCGCGGTGGGATGGATGCGGGCCATGGGCGTCCGGAGTCAGCGAAGGTCTGCGAGGGTCGGCGAAGCTCAGCAGTCGAGCTTGCGCATCGTGCACATCAGGCCGGCTTCGGCCACGACGTCGGTGCCGACCAGCGCCTTGGCGCCGAACTTGTAGATGCCGGCCTTGGCACGGTCCAGCGTGACCTCGAGGATCAGCTGATCGCCCGGTTCCACCGGACGCTTGAAGCGCGCGCCGTCGATGCCGGCGAAGTACACGACATGGTTCTCGTCCAGCGTGAAGTCGTAGCTCTCGACCGCCAGCAGCGTCGCGGCCTGCGCCAGCGCTTCCAGGATCAGCACGCCCGGCATCACCGGACGGTGCGGGAAGTGGCCCTGGAAGAAGGGCTCGTTGATGCTGACGTTCTTGATCGCGCGGATGCGCACACCCTTCTCCACCTCCAGGACGCGGTCGACCAGGAGGATGGGATAGCGGTGCGGCAGCTTCTCGAGGATGCCGTGGATGTCGATGCGGGTCTCAGTCATGTCGTCTTCTTTTCCAGGGCGCGCACGCGCTGGCGCAGCTCGTAGAGCCCGCGCAGGGCGGCGGCGTTCTTCTGCCACGATGCGGCGTCCTCGAAGGGCCACATGCCGGCGTAGGCGCCGGGCTTGTCGATGCTGTTGCTGATGTTGGCCGTGGGGCCGATCTGCACGCCGTCGGTGATGCGGATGTGTCCGTTGATCCGCGCCGCGCCGGCCACGATGCAGTTGGCGCCGATCTCGGCGCTGCCGGCGATCGCCGTCGCGCCGGCGATCGCCGTGCCCTTGCCGATCTTCACGTTGTGCGCGATCTGGACCAGGTTGTCGATGATGACGCCGTCGGCGATCACCGTGTCGCCCAGCGCGCCGCGGTCCACGCAGGTGTTGGCGCCGATCTCGACGTCGTCGCCGATGCGCACCGCGCCAAGCTGCTCGATCTTCACCCACGCCACCCCGGGCTCGCCGTCCGGACGCCTGGTCGGCGCGAAGCCGAAGCCGTCCGCCCCGATCACCACGCCACTGTGCAGCATCGAGCGCTCGCCGATCACGCAGTCATGGCCGAACACCACCTGCGGCGCCAGCCGCGTGTGCGCGCCGATGCGCGCGTCCTGTTCGACGATGGTGAACGCGCCGATGCGCACGCCGTCCCCCAGCACCGCGCCGGACTCGATCACCGCATGCGGGCCGACCTCGACGTCCTGGCCGATCACGGCGTCCGCCGAGACCGTCGCGGTCGGATGGATGGCGGGCGCGGCGCGTGGCTTGCGCATGTTCGCGGCCCACCACTGGGTCAGGCGCGCGAAATAGAGGTAGGGATCCGGCGCCACGATGCAGCACGCGCTCGTCCCGTCGCCGCGACGGGCCGCGGCGGCCTCCGCCAGCTTGGGCGACACGATGACGCAGGCGGCCTGCGTCGTCGCGAGCTGCGCTTCGTACTTCGGATTGGAGAGGAAGGAGATCGCGTCCGCGCCCGCATCCTCCAACGGGGCCATCGCGCGGATCGCCGTATCAGAGGCACCAACAAGATCGCCGCCCAAGGCGGCGATCAGATCGGAGACCAGAACCTGCTTCACGGTCACTGCGGGTCTCTCACTTCTGATTGTTGAGCGCGTCGATCACCTTCTTCGTGATGTCCACGCGGGGGCTGGCATGAATCGCGTCCTGAACGATCAGATCGTACTTCTCCTGCTCGAAGATCTGCTTGATGACCTTGTTGGCCCGCTCGATCACGGCGGAGAGCTCTTCATTCTTGCGTTGGGCAACGTCTTCGTTGAATTCGCGGCGCTTGCGCTGCAGGTCGCGGTCCTGCTCGATCAGCTCGCGCTGGCGGCGGCTGCGTTCGGCTTCGCCCAGCGCGGGACTGTCCTTGTCGAGCTTCTCGGCGGCGCCGCGCAGCTTGCTCTCCTGGTCGACCAGGCCCTTTTCGCGCTTGCTGAACTCGGCCTGCAGCTTGGTCTCCGCCGCCTTGGCCAGATTCGTTTCGCGCAGGATCCGCTCGCTGTTGACGTAGCCGATCTTGACTTCCTGGGCTTGCGCGCCCAGCGTCGCCACGCCCGCCAGGAGGACGGTCGCGACGATCTGCGACAGCTTGCTCTTCATCAGAATGATGTCCCGATCTGGAATTGGAATCGCTCGATTCTATCCGTGGGCTTCTTGCGGATCGGCGAACCGTAGCTGAGCCGCAGCGGACCCATCGGCGACAGCCAGCTGATGCCCGCGCCAGCCGACGCGCGCACCTCGCTGAAACTGAGCTTCTCGTCCTGGCCCCACACGTTGCCGGCGTCCACGAACGCGAACAGACGGAAGCTCTTGTCGTTGCCCGACCCCGGCACCGGCACGTAGAACTCGGTGTTCAGGTTGAACTTGCGGTTGCCGCCGGTGTACGAGCCGGTGACGTCGACCGGGCCCAGCGTGCCGGGCTCGAACACCCGCACCGAGCCCAGACCGCCGCCGTAGAAGTTCTTGAAGATCGGATACGGACGGCCGCCCAGGCCCTTGCCGTATGCGAACTCGCCGTTGATCATCAGCGAGAACTTGCGGCCCAGCGGGAAGAACTCCATGTACTGCGCGTTGGCGATCGTGTAGCGCGAATCGCCGACCGGGCTCATTTCCAGGTTGACCCGCTTCATCGAGCCGGCGGTCGGCGTGATCACGGAGTCGCGGTTGTCCTTCTTCCAGCCGATGGTCAGCGGGATGGACATCGCCGACGCGCCGAACTGCTCGCGGAACAGCCAGTAGCTGTTGGGCAGGCCGGTGCGGGTCGTGATGCGCGTGGTTTCGTAGCCGATGCCGAAGAAGACGGTGTCATCCTCGGAGAACGGCACGCCGAACTTCACCGAGCCGCCGTACGAGGCGAACTCGTATTCCTCGCCCAGGTTGTTGATCGGCTTGACGGTCCGGTAGAACACGTCGATCGCGCGGGACACGCCGTCGACGGTGAAGTACGGGTCCACCGTCGTCACGCCCAGCGAGCGGCCGGTGCTGGCGGTGTTCACCTGGATGCCCAGGTAGTTGCCGGAACCGAACACGTTCTCCTGCGAGATCGAGCCCGACAGCGAGAGCTTGCTGGCGCTGGAATAACCGGCGCCGATCTGGATGTTGCCGGTCGGACGTTCGGTCACGGTCAGCGTCACGTCGACCTGGTCGGGCGAGCCCGGGACCTCGGTCGTGTCGATGGTGACGTCCTTGAAGTAGCCCAGGCGCTCGACGCGGTCGCGCGAGGCCTTGATGCGGGCACCGTCGTACCAGGACGATTCGAACTGGCGGAACTCGCGGCGGATCACTTCGTCCCGCGTGCGGGTGTTGCCGGAGATCAGCACGCGGCGCACGTAGACGCGGCGCTGCGGTTCGCCGACCAGCGTCACCGTCACCTGGCCGGTCGCCCGGTCGATCTCCGGGCGGCTCTCGACGCGCGCGAAGGCGTAGCCGAAGGTGCCGTAGAGGTCCTGGAAGTTGCGCGTGGTCTGCGCGACCGCCTCGCCGTTGTAGGGCTGGCCGGGCTTGAGCGCGACCAGGCGCTTGAACTCCTCGTCGCGACCCATGAAGTCGCCTTCGAGCTTCACGCCGTTGACCGTGTAGGGCTGGCCTTCGTTCACCGTGATCGCGATGCTGATGCTCTGCTTGTCCGGCGAGATCGTGACCTGCGTCGACTCGACGTTGAACTCGAGGTAGCCGCGGTTCAGGTAGTACGAGCGGATCGTTTCCAGGTCCGCGTTCAGCTTGGCGCGGGAGTAGCGGTCGGTCTTCGTGTACCAGGTCAGCCAGCCGGACGTGGTCTGCTCCAGCAGCCCCGTCAGCGTGCCTTCGCTGAAGACCTTGTTGCCCAGGATGCGGATCTCCGCGATCTTGGCGGGCTCGCCTTCCGTCACCGAGAAGCTGACGTTGACGCGGTTGCGCTCGATCGGGGTGATGGTCGTCGTGACCTCGGCGCCGTACAGCGAACGGGTCAGGTATTGACGCTTGAGCTCCTGCTCGGCGCGGTCGGCCAGGGCCTTGTCGAACGGCTTGCCTTCACCGATGCCGACGTCCTTCAGCGACTTGGTCAGCGCGTCGGTGTCGAACTCCTTGAGGCCCACGAAACCGACATTGGCGATGATCGGACGTTCCTCGATCACGATGACGACGGCGTCGGTGTCAAGGTTGATGCGCACGTCCTTGAACAGGCCGGTCGCGAACAGCGCGCGCAGCGCGGCGGCGCCCTTCTCGTCGTTGTAGGTGTCGCCGATGCGGAACGGCAGTGCCGCGAACACTGTGCCCGGGTCGGTCCGTTGCAGGCCTTCGACGCGGATGTCCTTGAGGACGAAGGGTTCGGCCGCCCAGGCGGAACCGGCTTGCAGCGCGGTGGCCAGCACCGCCAGTTGGATCACGTGGGGGCGCAAGGCGTCGGGCAGGAATCGGGGCATGCGGAAGCTTCAGTGCAGACCCAGCGTGCGGGTCAGATCGTTGAAAAGGGCCAGGCTCATCATCAGCAGCACGACGGCGATGCCTGCGCGTTGCAGCTGCTTGTGCCACCACTCAGAGACAGGGCGGCCGCTCAAACCCTCGAAAAGATAATACATCAGGTGTCCGCCATCGAGCATCGGCAGCGGCAGCAGGTTCAGCACGCCCAGGCTCACGCTGACCGCGGCGAGGAAGCTCAGGAACGCGGTCAATCCGAGGCTCGCCGACTGGTCCGCCGCCTTGGCGATGGTGATGGGTCCGCTGAGGTTCTTTACCGAGGCTTCACCGATCAACATGCGCCCCAGCGTCTTCACCGTCAGCGCGCTCAGCTCCCAGGTGCGGGTCAGGCCTTGCCGCACCGATTCGACGGGGCCGTAATGCACCTGGACGGTCGTCGGCCTGGACACGAAATAGGCGCCGATGCGCGCGATCCGATCGTCGCCGTTGATCTCCACGCGCGGCGTGATCACGCGTTCCAGCTGCTGGCCGTCGCGCTGCACGACGACGCGCAGCGGCTGGCCCTGTCCGTCGACGACGGCGCGACGCACGCGCTGGATGAACCAGGAGAAGTCCGGGACGGGCTCGTCGTTGACGCGCAGCACGCGGTCGCCGGGCAGCAGTCCGGCGGACTGCGCCGGCTCGCCGTCGCTCAGGCGATCGATCACCGGTTCGACGAACACGCCGCCCAGCCCGATGCGGGCCATCGTCTTCTCGTCGAAGTCGCGGCTCTCGAGCGTGTCCGTCTGCAGGCGCACGGTGCGGCGGCCATGGCCACCCGCGTCGCTGACGCTGATCAGGAGCGCCTGCTTGTCCGCCACGGCCTGCGCGAGCTGCCAGGCGAAGTCCGGCATCGAGCGGACGTCCTCCCACTCCTGCCCGTCGTGGGACCAGGCCTGCACCCAGTCGCCGGCGCGCAGGCCGGCGCGTTCGGCGAGGCCGCCCGCCACCGGCGAGCCGAGCACGGCCTTGGGCTCGTCGCGGCCGATCCAGCCGACCACGGCGAACAGCATCACCGCCAGGATCAGGTTGGCCGCCGGTCCGGCGGCGACGATCGCCGCGCGCTGCCACAAGGTCTTGCGGTTGAAGGCCTGCGACTGCTGCTCGGGCGCGACCGGGCCATCGCTCTCGTCGAGCATGCGGACGTAGCCGCCGAGCGGGATCGCGCTGAGCGTGAACTCGGTGCTGTCCGGCGACTTGCGCCGACGCAGCAGCACGCGGCCGAAGCCGACCGAGAAGCGCAGCACCTTGACGCCGCAGGCGCGTGCCACGCGGTAGTGGCCCCATTCGTGGATGACGATGAGGATGCCCAGCGTGACGAGGAAATAGAGGACTTGGGAGAGCATCGCGGGCGTCCTGGATCGAAGTCTGGGGCTGGGGCTGGGCGTCGGTCTGCGACCGGAGGATCAGACCGCCGCGGCGAGCGCCGCGATCTGCTGTCGCGCGTGGCGGCGGGCGCGGCCGTCGAGCGCCAGCAGGCCCTCGACGCTGTCGATCTCGCCGGCCTCGGGATTCACGGATTCGAGCACCGCGCGGTTGACACGGTAGATGTGGTCGAAGCGCAATTGGCGATCGAGGAAGGCGGCCACCGCCTCCTCGTTGGCGGCGTTGAGCACCGCGGTGCTGCCTTCGGCCGAACGCAGTGCCTGCCAGGACAGGTGCAGGCCGGGGAAACGCTGCGCGTCGGCCTCTTCGAACGTGAGGCTGGGCGTCTTCAGCAGGTCCAGCACGCCGGCGCCAGAGGTGACGCGCTCCGGGAAGGCCAGTGCGTAGGCGATGGGGACGCGCATGTCGGGCGTGCCGAGCTGGGCCAGCACGGAGTGGTCGCGGCAGACGACCATCGAATGCACGATGCTCTGCGGGTGGATCAGCACCTTGATCTGCTCGGGCTTCAGGTCGAAGAGCCATCGCGCCTCGATGACCTCGAGCGCCTTGTTCATCATCGTGGCCGAGTCGACCGAGATCTTGCGGCCCATCACCCAGTTCGGATGGGCGCAGGCCTGCTCCGGGGTGACGTCGGCGAGCGAGCCCGGATCGCGCTGGCGGAACGGTCCGCCGGAGGCCGTCAGCACGATGTGATCGATGCGCTGCGACCAGGTCGAGCGGTCCTCGGGCAGGCACTGGAAGATCGCCGAGTGCTCCGAATCGACCGGGAGCAGCGTGGCGCCGCCCTCGGCCACCGCGCGCATGAACAGCGCGCCGCCGAGCACGATCGCTTCCTTGTTGGCGAGCAGCAGACGCTTGCCCGCGCGCGCCGCGGCCATCGCCGGCGGCAGGCCGACGGCACCGACGACCGCGGCCATGACCGCGTCGACGTCGGGATGCGCAGCGACCTCGCTCAGCGCGGCCATGCCGTCCAGCACCTCGGTGCGGGAGCCCGCTTCTCGCAACTTCGCGCGCAGTTGGGCGGCCAGCGCCGCATCGGGCAGCACGGCGAATCTCGGCTGGAACTGCACGCACTGCGCGGCCAGCTCGTCGACACGGCTCATCGCCGACAGGGCGAAGGCGCGATAACGATCCGGGTGACGGGCGATCACGTCCAGCGTGCTGGTGCCGATGGAGCCGGTGGAACCCAGCACGCACACTTGCTGCGGGCGGTGGAGGTGAGCGGTCATCGCTGAAGGTCTCGCGGAAGTCCCGTGGATCAGGGGATCAGGGGTTCAAGGACTCAGAGGGAAGTCAGCGCCAGCGCCAGCGGCAGCACCGGCAGCAGCGCGTCGACACGGTCGAGCACGCCGCCGTGGCCGGGCAACAGCTGGCTGCTGTCCTTGGCGCCGGCGGCGCGCTTGACCAGGGATTCGAAGAGATCGCCAACGACGCTCATCGCCGACAGGAACACCAGCGCCAGCAGCGACACGATGCCCAGGCGCTGGACCAGCACCGTGTACATCGAGGCCGAGTCGACGGGCACGCGCACGTCGATGACGTGGACCCAGACGAAGCCCAGGACGATCACGCCGACCAGGCCGCCGATCGCGCCTTCCCAGCTCTTGCCCGGGCTGATCGCCGGCGCGAGCTTGCGCTGGCCGAAGGCCTTGCCGGAGAAGTACGCGGCGATATCCGCCATCCAGACCAGGCACATCGCTGACAGCAGGAAGTTGATGCCGCGCTGGCGCGCGACGATCAGCGCCAGCCAGGCGGCCCACAGCAGCACCGCGCCGAGCACGAGTCTCAGCACCGGCGACAGCCTGGGCCAGCCGGCGACGCCGGCCGCGAGCGCGCGCACCCCGCCGAGCACCCAGATGCCGCCGGCCAGCCACCAGCACCAGGCCGGCACCGCGAAGCCGACGGTGTACAGCGTTGCCGCGCAGACCGCGCCGAGCGCCCCGCCGAAGAGCAGCGCGGCCGCCCCCGGCCTGCCGTTCAGCCGGGACCATTCCCAGCCGGCCGCGGCGATCATCACCAGCGTCAGCAGCGCGAACCAGATCGGGTTCGAAGCAAACAGCGCCGGCAGCAGGATCGCCAGCAGCACCAGGGCCGTGATCACGCGCTGAAGCAGCATCTCAAGCCTCCTGGGCGACGCCCGGAACGTTGACCCCGCCGAAACGGCGGTCGCGCGCCCGGAACGCGGCGATCGCCTCGTCCAGTTGCGCCTCGCCGAACTCGGGCCACAGGCAGTCGGAGAACACGAATTCGGTGTACGCGGTCTGCCACAGCATGAAGTTGCTGATGCGCAGCTCGCCGCCGGTGCGGATGAAGAGATCCGGATCCGGCGCATAACTCATCGCCATGAACTCGGACAAGCGGGCCTCGGTCAGCTCGGCAGGCGGCACGCCCGCTTCCATCGCCTGACGGCACGCCTGGACGATGTCCCAGCGGCCGCCGTAGTTGAAGGCGACGTTCAGCGTCAGCTTGCTGTTGTGGGCGGTGGAGCCCTCGGCTTCGGCCCAGGCGGCGCGCAGCTTGTCCGACACCGCCTCGCGGTCGCCGACGATGCGGATGCGCACACCCATCGCGCCCATGCGGGCCAGATAGCGCGACACCGCCGCCAGCACCAGGCCCATCAGGCCGGACACCTCGTCGCTGGGACGCTTCCAGTTCTCGCTGGAGAAGGCGAAGACGGTGAGGTACTCGATCTCGCGATCGATGCAGGCCTGGACCACCCGCACCAGGGCGTCGACGCCCTGCTTGTGGCCGAAGAAGCGCGGGAGGAAGCGCTTCTTCGCCCAACGACCGTTGCCATCCATGACGATGGCCACATGGCGGGGCACTCCCGCCTTGCTGTCGGCGCTCACGAGGATGCGACGATCAGACGGCCATGATCTCGGCTTCCTTGGCCGAGAGCAGCTTGTCGATGTCCGAGACGACGCGGTCGGTCAGCTTCTGGACCTCGTCCTGGCTGCGACGCTCGTCGTCCTCGGTGATGACCTTGTCCTTGGCCATCTTCTTCGCCTGTTCGTTGGCGTCGCGGCGCAGGTTGCGCACGGCCACCTTGGCGTCCTCGGCGGCGCCCTTGGAGACCTTGACCAGGTCGCGGCGGCGCTCTTCGGACAGCGGCGGCATCGGCACGCGGATCAGGTCGCCCATGGACGACGGGTTCAGGCCCAGGTCCGATTCGCGGATGGCCTTCTCGATCTTCTGGCTCATGCCCTTTTCCCAGGGCTGCACGCTCACCGTGCGGGCGTCCAGCAGCGTGACGTTGGCCACCTGGGAAATGGGGACCATCGAGCCGTAGTAGTCCACATGCACCTGGTCCAGCAGACCCGGGTGGGCGCGGCCGGTGCGGATCTTCTGCAGTTCGTTCTTGAACGCCTCGACGGACTTGGCCATCTTGGCTTCGACGTTCTTCTTGATGTCGGCGATGCTCATGTTCTTTTCCTCGATCAGGGGCGGCGGGTGTCTAACGCGCCAGCCCGGTCAGACGTGCACCAGCGTGCCCTCGTCCTCACCCATCACGACGCGCTTGAGCGCGCCCGGCTTGAAGATCGAGAACACCTTGATGGGCAGCTTCTGGTCGCGGCACAGCGCGAACGCGGTCGCGTCCAGGACCTGCAGGTTCTTGCCGATGGCCTCGTCGAAGCTGATGCGCGAGTAGCGCGTGGCCGTCGGATCCTTCTTGGGGTCGGCGGTGTAGACGCCGTCGACCTTGGTGGCCTTCAGCACGATCTCGGCGCCGATCTCGGCACCGCGCAGCGCGGCGGCCGTGTCGGTCGTGAAGAAGGGATTGCCGGTGCCGGCGGCGAAGACGACGACCTTGCCCTCTTCCAGGTACTGCAGCGCCTTGGGACGCACATAGGGCTCGACGACCTGCTCGATCGCGATGGCCGACATGACGCGCGCGGTCATGCCTTCCTGGCGCATCGTGTCGGCCAGGGCCAGCGAGTTCATCACCGTCGCCAGCATGCCCATGTAGTCCGCCGTGGCGCGGTCCATGCCGACCGCGCCGCCCGCCACGCCGCGGAAGATGTTGCCGCCGCCGATGACGACCGCGACCTCCACGCCGAGCTTCGTCACTTCCTGGATCTCTTGGACCATGCGCACGATGGTGGCGCGGTTGATGCCGTAGGAGTCGTCGCCCATGAGGGCTTCACCGGAAAGCTTGAGCAGGATGCGTTTGTGGGCGGGCATTGTTACCTCGTCAGTACAGCCGATGGAGGGAGTGTCGTGCGTGCGCCTGCATGCGCAAGCGCACAAGTGTAAAGGGCGCCAGAGGCGCCCTTTTCGAGTCGTGACGCTTATTGCTGCTTGCTCGCAGCCGCCACCTGGGCGGCCACTTCGGCGGCGAAGTCGTCGACCTTCTTCTCGATGCCCTCGCCGACCACGTACAGGGTGAAGGACTTCACCGTGGTGGCCTTGTCCTTCAGCATCTGCGCGACGGTCTGCTTGCCGTCGGCGGCCTTCACGAAGACCTGGTCCTGCAGCGAGACTTCCTTCAGGAACTTCTGCACCGAGCCTTCGACCATCTTGGCGACGATCTCGGCGGGCTTGCCGGACTCGGCAGCCTTCTCGGCGGCGATCTTGCGCTCCTTCTCGACCAGTTCGGCCGGGACTTCGGCGGACGACAGCGCGGCCGGCTTCATCGCGGCGACGTGCATGGCGACGTCCTTGGCGGCGACTTCGTCACCGTCGAACTCGACCATCACGCCGATGCGGGTGCCGTGCAGGTACGAGGCCAGCTTGGCGCCTTCATAACGCTTGAAGCGGCGGATCGTCATGTTCTCGCCGATCTTGCCGATCAGGCCGGCGCGCACGTCCTCGACGGTCGGGCCGAAACCTTCCTGCGACAGCGGCAGGGCGGACAGGGCGGCGATGTCGGCGGGGTTGCTGTCGACGATCAGACCGGCCAGCGCATTCACGAAAGCCAGGAAAGCGTCGTTCTTGGAGACGAAGTCGGTTTCGCAGTTGACTTCGATCAGCGCGCCGGCATTGCCCTTCACGGCCGCGGCGACGACGCCTTCGGCGGTGACGCGCGAGGCGGCCTTGCCGGCCTTGCTGCCCAGCTTGACGCGCAGGATCTCTTCAGCGCGGGTCATGTCGCCGTCGGCTTCGGTCAGCGCCTTCTTGCACTCCATCATCGGGGAGTCGGTGCGGGCGCGCAGCTCGGCGACCATGCTTGCGGTAATTGCTGCCATTTCAATCTCCGTGTGTCGCGGCCCGGAACGCTCCGGCACCGCTGAAAATCTGAATCTGCTTGGACGAAGGGGGCTGAATCAGCCCCCTTGTCAGAACCCGTCGAGGGTCTGGGCCTGGATCAGGCGCCTTCGTTCACTTCGACGAATTCGTCGCCTTCAGCGGCGACGGCCGTGACGACTTCGTTCGACGCGTTGGCGCGGCCTTCCAGCACGGCGTCGGCGACCGCCTTGGCGTACAGGGCGACAGCCTTGGCCGAGTCGTCGTTGCCAGGGATGACGTAATCGATGCCGATGGGCGAGTGGTTGGTGTCCACGACGCCGATGACCGGGATGCCCAGCTTCTTGGCTTCCTGGACGGCGATCTTGTGGTAGCCGACGTCGATGACGAACAGGGCGTCCGGCAGCGCGACCATGTCCTGGATGCCGCCGATGTTCTTGTCCAGCTTGTTGATGTCGCGCGTGAACATCAGGGCTTCCTTCTTGATCGCGGGCTGGGTGCCGGCGTCGATCTGGGCCTGCATGTCCTTGAGCTTCTTCAGCGAGGTCTTGACCGTCTTGAAGTTGGTCAGCGTGCCGCCCAGCCAACGCTGGTTGACGCTCGGGACGCCGGCGCGCTCAGCTTCGGCGGCGACGATGTCGCGCGCCTGGCGCTTGGTGCCGACCATCAGGATCGTGCCGCGCTTGGCGGACAGCTGGCGCACGAACTTCAGGGCTTCCTCGAACGCGGGCAGCGTCTTCTCGAGGTTGATGATGTGGATCTTGTTGCGATGGCCGTAGATATACGGGGCCATCTTGGGATTCCAGAAGCGGGTTTGGTGACCGAAATGGACGCCGGCTTCCAGCATCTCACGCATCGTGACGGACATAAGTAACTCCGAAGGTTGGTTCTAGAATCCGGCACGAATTGCGACGTCTGAAAGACCTCGCAACACCTCGATTAGCCGGACTCGCGAATTTGCGATGTGTGGCACAGCTTGAGACTTCACGTCAGCCCGCCACCAACCGCGTCTCTCACCGGACTCCAGCCCCAACGGCTGGCTTATCCGGGAAAAACCCAACGAGTATAACCCGTTTTTGCATGCCGATCGACCTGACCGAGGCGCTCGCCTCTCTGCGCCTGGGCCGGCAATCGGCGCGTGCCCTGCTGTCCGACAACCTCGCCCACGCCGACAGGCCGGCGTGCGCGCACGCCTTCCTGCGCCGCTTCGACGATGCTGCCCGCGCAACGGCCGAGGCCTCGGATGCGGCCGCGGCACGCGGTGAAGCCCGCTTGGCGCTCGGCGGCCTGGCGATTTCCGTCAAGGACCTGTTCGACGTCGCCGGCCAGCCGACGACCGCCGCTTCCGCTGCGATGGACGATGCACCGCTCGCCGTGCGCGACGCCCCCGCCGTCGCCCGGCTGCGCGCCGCGGGCGCAGCGCTGATGGCCCACACCAACCTCAGCGAGTTCGCCTTCTCCGGCGTCGGCATCAATCCGCATCACGGCACGCCCCGGAATCCGGTGACACGCGCCATCGACGGCCTGGAACGCATCCCCGGCGGATCGACCTCCGGCGGCGCGGTCAGCGTGTCGGCCGGCGCCGCCTGGGCGGCGCTCGGCTCGGACACCGGCGGGTCGCTGCGCATCCCGGCCGCGCTGCAGGGACTGGTCGGCTTCAAGAGCACGGCGCGGCTGGTGCCGCTCGAGGGCTGCGTGCCCCTGGCGCCGTCGCTGGATACCGCCGGCGCCATCACGCGCTCGGTACGCGACGCCGCGCTGCTGCACGCGGTGCTGAGCGGGGCTCCGGCCAAGCTGGACGAGCGCCCCTTGTCCGCATGGCGCCTCGCGATCACGCCGACCTTCATGCAGGACGAACTGGAGCCCGCCGTGGCCGTCTTGTTCGAACGCGCGCTCGCCACGCTGCGCGCCGCCGGCGCCCGCATCGAGGAGCGCACGCTGCCCGCCCTGCCGCGTGTGGCGGAACTGCAAACGCAGGGCGGGATCACCGCGTCAGAGGCTTGGGCATGGCACCATGCGCGCCTCGCCGAACGCGGCGACCGCTACGACCCGCGCGTCGCCGTGCGCATCCGCCGCGGCGAAGCCATCCTTCCCGAGGCGTACCAGGCCTTGCTCGATGCCCGCCGCCGCTGGATCGTCGACATGACCGCGGCGATGTCGGGCATCGACGCCTTCCTCAGCCCCACCGTTCCCCTCCAAGCCCCGGAGATCGCCCCCTTGCTGTCCAGCGACGACCTGTTTTTCGCCACCAACACGCGCCTGCTGCGCAACACCGCCGTCGTGAACCTGCTCGACGGCTGCGCGATCTCGATCCCCTGCGAGCACCCCGGCGAGCTGCCGGTCGGCCTGATGCTGTGGGCACCCGCGATGCACGACCGCGCGGTGCTGGGCGCCGCATCGCGCGTGGAGTCGGCACTCCAGGCGGCACGCAGGGGGACGCGCGCACCGGCGGCCGCCGCGGGGGACCGCTGAGATGCGGGTCGCCATCATCGGAGCCGGCCTGGCCGGCGTCACCAGCGCCTACGAGCTTGCGCTGCAGGGCCATGACGTCCATGTCTTCGAACGCGACACCAGCGTCGCCACCGGCGCGAGCTTCGCGCCGCCGGGACTGATCGCGCCGGGCCTGATGGCCGCGCGACCGGACACGCCCATGGCGTGGCGCGGCAAGCCCGGTCAGCTCGGCTGGAAATTCGCGCATTGGCGCGCCGGCCGGGCGCGCGGCGCGGACGCGATGCCGGAAGCGCTGCATGCGCTGGCGCTGCGCGGACAGGCCGTGATGGCGGTGTGGCGGCGCGAACTGAAGATGGAGGTCGAGCGAGAAGCCGGCATCCTGCTGCTGTGGCGCACCGCCAAGGACTACAAGGCGGCGGCGCCGGTGCTGGCCCGGCTGCAGGCACGGCAGGTGCCGCATCGCGAGCTCGACGCCGACGGCTGCCGCGCGCAGGAACCCGGGCTCAACGCCGAGACCGGGCTGCACGGCGGCATCCTGCTGTCGCAGGACGAGGCCGCCAACGCGCGCCAGTTCAGCCAGGCGCTGAAGCTGGAAGCGCAACGGCTCGGCGTGCAATGGAACTTCAACACCGATGTGCTGCGCATCGAGCCCGGCAACCAGCCGGCCGTGCACGTCGCGGCGGGCGAGCCGCTGCGCGTCGACGCCGTGCTCGTCTGCGCCGGCAAGGGCGCCGCCTCGCTGCTCGCCGCCCAGGGGCTGAAGCTGCCGTGGGGCACGGTCCACACCCACACGCTGACGGCGCCCCTGCGCATGCTGGAGGCGCATCCGGACCTGGGTCCGCGCGCCACCGTCATCGACATGAACCTGGGCGTCAGCCTGACGCGGCTCGGACAGCGCGTGCGCGTCGGCGGCGCGAACGAACTGGGCGGCTCGTCGTCGCAGCCGGACGGCCAGTCGATGGGCACGCTGCATCAGGCCGCGCACGACTGGTTCCCGGGTGCGCTGCTCGCCGGCGGGCAGCAGCGGTGGAAGACCTCGCGGCTGCTGCTGCCCGACGAGCTGCCGCTGATCGGCGAGTCCGGCCTGCCCGGCGTGTGGCTGAACATCGGCCACGGCGAGCACGGCTGGACGATGGCCGGTGCCGCGGCGCAATTGCTCGCCGCCCGGCTCGCGAAGAAGGATCCCGGCATCGACGCGGCGTTGTTGGAGCCGGGACGGCTCAAGTGAAGCGAGCCCGGCAGCAACGAGACCAGCAGAACTGAGACCGGCAGAACTGAGACCGGGATAGAGTCGGCGGCATGCTGCCGGTGCTGCCCGCCTTCCACGATCGATCCCTGCATGATGCGCCGTCGAGCCGTCGCATCGAGTCGGCGGCGCTGGCGTTGCATCCGCCGCACACGCTGATCGAGCGCGCCGGCCTGGCGGTAGCGCGGCTCGCACTGGCGCTCAAGCCCTTCGGCCGACACGCCGCGGTGTTCGCCGGCCCCGGCAACAACGGCGGCGACGGCCTCATCGCGGCAAGGCACCTGGCAGCCCGGGGATGGGCCGTTGAGGTTCTCCTCGTCGGCCCTGAGCCCGAGCCAGGCAGCGATGCCGCGCATGCGCTCGACGCCGCCAGGGAGGCCGGCCTGCGATTGCGCCAGGACATCCCGCTCATGCCTCGTCGGGCCGATGTCGCGATCGACGCCCTCCTCGGCCTTGGCGCCAGCCGTGCGCCCGAGGGTGCGTTCGCGTCGGCGATCCAGGCCATCGCCATGCTGCGTGACGCCGGGACAACCGTGCTGGCCGTCGACGTGCCCAGCGGCATCGATGTCCGCACCGGTCAGGCGCTCGGCGCCGATGCCGTCCGCGCGCATCACACGCTGACGTTCCTCACCTTGAAGTCCGGACTCTTCACCGGGGAAGGCCGTGCGCTCGCGGGACGCGTCTGGTTCGACGATCTCGGCGTACCCGTTGACGAAAACGGCGTCGGCCTGCTGTTCGGCGCCAGCCGCATCGCGCGCTGGCAAAGCGCATTCGCGCGCTCGGCGGCCAGCCACAAAGGTCGCAACGGCGACGTCGTCGTGCTGGGCGGCGCGCCGACGATGCGCGGCGCGGCATGGCTCGCCGCGACCTCGGCGCTGTCCGCCGGCGCGGGTCGCGTGTACGCGGCGCTGCCCGACGACGACGGGCAACCGTGGCCGGCCCGACCGGAACTCATGCATTGGCCTGCCGCGCGCTGGAGCGCGTCGCCGCACACCTGGCGGGACATCGTCGCGGTGTGCGGGTGCGGCGGCGGCACGGCGATCGCCTCGGCGCTGTCCACGGTCTTGCATGGCGCGACGCGCGTCGTGCTCGATGCCGACGCGTTGAACCTGGTCGCCGCGGACGAGACGCTGCAGCACGCGCTGCAGCGGCGCGCAGCCCACGGCTGGCCGACGATCCTGACGCCGCATCCGCTGGAAGCGGCACGGCTGCTGGGACTGCCCTCCGCCGCGGAGGTGCAGGCCGATCGCCTGGACGCCGCGACGCGGCTGGCGATGCGTTTCTCGGCGACCGTCGTGCTCAAGGGATCGGGCAGCGTCGTGGTGACACCAAAGCGACGCCTGTCGATCAATGGCACTGGCTCGTCGGCGCTCGCGACCGCAGGCACCGGCGACGTGCTGGCCGGCTGGATCGGCGGACTCTGGGCCCAGTCGCCAGGCATCGCGCCGCACGACCTCGCCTGCGCCGCCGTCGCATGGCATGGCGCGGCCGCCGAGGGCCATGCCGGCCCGCTGCTCGCAGCCGACCTGATCGATGCCATGGCGGCGCTGCACAGCCGGTCCGCCTGAGCGCCAGCGGAACGCAGAAACACCAAGGGCCTGGCGCAGACCAGACCCTGTGTTGTCGACGGCTCAATCGAAGAAGACTGAACCGGCCGGACGAAGGTCAGGCGCCGCGTTTGCGCCGCGTCGTCTTGGCCGCGGGCGCGCCGCTGCCCTTCGCCGCGACGGACTTCGTCGCGCTGCGCGCCGTGCGCTTGGCCGCCTGGACCGGGTGCGTCGCCGCTCCCTTCGTCGCACGCTCGGACTTGCGGCGCTCGGCCTTCAGCACGCGGTCGGCCTGTTCGATGCGCTCGAGCGCATCGACCGCCGTCGGCGGATCCGGCTGAGGCTGAGGCATCGGCACCACCGCCGCCGCCGGAGCCGCGGCGGCCTCGCGGCGTGCACGCTGCTCGGCGCGCTTGTCCTGCTTCCTTCCCGGGCCCTTGCCGTCTCCACCGCGGCGATCGCCGAACTTGTCCCGATGGGCGCCGCGCAGCAGGCGCTGCTCGTCGCCGTCACGCACGAGGCGGAAGTCGATCTTGCGACCGTCCAGGTCGACGCGGCTGACCTGCACCTGCACGCGCGCGCCCGTGGCATAGCGGATGCCGGTGCGTTCGCCGCGAAGCTCCTGGCGGACCTCGTCGAAGCGGAAGTATTCGCCGCCGAGTTCGGTGATGTGGATCAGGCCCTCGACGTACAACGCATCCAGCTGCACGAACAGGCCAAAGCTCGTCACCGCGCTCACCGTGCCCGCGAACTCCTCACCGAGGTGATCGCGCATGAAGCGGCACTTCAACCAGGCCTCGACGTCGCGCGAGGCTTCGTCGGCGCGGCGCTCGTTCGCGCTGCAGTGCGCGCCGACGACTTCCCAGCGTTCAGCCTCGGTCGAGGCGGACGCCGGACTCGGCGCCTTCGACGCCGGCTTGCCCGGCCGCTTGGGCATCGGGTTCGCCGCTTCCATCTTGTGCGCGTCGAGCGTGTACTTCTTCGATGCGAGCAAGGACTTGATCACGCGGTGCACCAGCAGGTCCGGATAGCGCCGGATCGGACTGGTGAAGTGCGTATAGGCCTGGTACGCGAGACCGAAGTGACCTGCGTTGGCCGGCGTGTAGATCGCCTGCTGCATCGAGCGCAGGAGCATCGTGTGGATCTGCTGTGCGTCGGGCCGGTCCTTGGTCGCCTGCGCGATCGCCTGGAATTCTCCCGGCGACGGGTCGTCGCTGATGCCCATGCCGATGCCCAGCGCGCGCAGGTAGGCCTGCAGCGTGCCGCGCTTTTCCGGCGTCGGACCTTCGTGGACACGGTACAGCGACGCATGCTTGCCGCCCGCGATGAAATCCGCCGCGCAGACGTTGGCGGCCAGCATCGCCTCCTCGATCAGGCGGTGCGCCTCATTGCGGGTGCGCGGCACGATCTTCTCGATGCGGCCGTTGTCGTCGCAGACGATCTGGGTCTCGGTGGTCTCGAAGTCGATCGCGCCCCGCTTGCCGCGCTGCGACAGCAGCGCACGGTAGACCTCGTGCAGATGCAGCAGGTGCGGCACCAGCGTCTTGCGCTTGTGGGCCTCGGGACCATGCGTGTTCCCGAGGATGGCCGCCACCTCGGTATACGTGAAGCGGGCATGCGAGTTGATGACCGCCGGATAGAACTGGTAGGCGTGCACCTCACCGGCCTCGCTGACCAGCATGTCGCAGACCATGGACAGGCGGTCCTGCTCCGGGTTCAGCGAGCACAGGCCGTTGGACAGCTTCTCCGGCAGCATCGGGATGACGCGTCTGGGGAAGTAGACGGAGGTTGCGCGCTCATAGGCGTCGCGATCGAGCGCCTCGCCGGGCTTCACGTAATGGCTGACGTCGGCGATCGCGACCAGCAGGCGCCAGCCCACGAACGCGGTCTTGCCCCGCCCCTGCTTGTGGGGCTCGCAGTAGACGGCGTCGTCGAAGTCGCGGGCGTCCTCGCCGTCGATGGTCACCAGCGCCACGTCGCGCAGGTCGATGCGATGCTTCATGTCGACCGCGCGGACCTTGTCGGGCAGCTTCGCGGCCTGCGCCAGGGTATCGGCGCTGAAGGCGTGCGGGACCTCGTACTTGCGTACGGCGATCTCGATCTCCATGCCGGGGTCGTCGATCTCGCCCAGCACTTCGGTCACGCGACCGACGGGCTGCGAATACAGCGACGGCGGCTCGGTGAGTTCGACGGCGACGATCTGACCCGCGGTTGCGTTCGCGATCGCGTTCTTCGGGACCAGGATGTCCTGGCCGTAGCGCTTGTCTTCCGGGGCGACGAGCCAGATGCCGGACTCGAGCAGCAGACGGCCGATGATCGGCTTCTTGCGGCGTTCGAGGATCTCGAGCACGCGGCCTTCGGGACGGTTGCGCTTGTCGTGGCGCACGATGCGCACCCGCAGGCGGTCGCCGTGCATGACGGCGTGCATCTCCTGCGAGGACAGATAAACGTCCGGTTGACCATCGTCGGGCATCAGGAAACCGTGCCCGTCGCGGTGACCCTGCACCGTGCCTTCGATCTCCCCCATCAGCTGCGCGTTCTGAGCGCCCTGGGGGCTTGCATTCTTGAAGTTTTTGATAGTAGAATCCTTGTCTTTCCTGAAACGCAGAAGCATTTCTGTGTTTCGAGAAACCGAGCCTCAAGAATACTTCAAGAAGTGGCTTGAGCCAGGTTTCGCGAGAAGCAGGCTTCTGACCTTGCCCAGGTGGCGGAATTGGTAGACGCACTAGTTTCAGGTACTAGCGGGTAACTCCGTGGAGGTTCGAGTCCTCTCCTGGGCACCAGATTCGAAAAGCCGGCCTCGCGCCGGCTTTTCTCATTGGCGCCCCGTCGAGGACTCGACAGCAAGAGTCGCGACGCCAACAAGAAAAAAGGGCTGACAGTCGTCAGCCCTTCGTACATCAGATCGCGAACTTCTTCGCCAGCGCATCGGGGCGCAGCGAATCGTAGTCCTCGAACGGCTGATGGATCCACGGGCTGGTTTCCAGCATCTCGACGTAATAGTCCGGGGTGTATTCCGAGACGCTCTTCGTCCAGATCACGGCCGAGCGCAGTTCGCTGATCGACGGCATGCCGCGCAGTCGTTCCACCACCGCCTTCAGCGTCACACCCGAATCCGCCAGATCGTCGACCAGCAGCACACGACCAGCGAGTTCGCCCTTGGGCATGGTGATGTACTTGGCGATGTCCAGACGTCCCTGGATCGTGCCGGCTTCCGCGCGGTACGAGCTCGTCGACATGATGCCCAGCGGCTTGTCGAACACGCGCGACAGCACGTCGCCGGGACGCATCCCGCCGCGAGCCAGACACAGGATCTGGTCGAACTCCCAGCCGGAGGCATGCACCTTCAGCGCCAGGCGTTCGATCAACAGGTGGTATTCATCCCACGACACGTACAGATGTTTGCCGTCGTCGGTCAACATGGGGGAGGCTCCTCAGCGATGGATGGGGTCAGGTCTGGATAAGACGGAAAACGACAGGGTGCGAGCGGTCGCTCAACCCTGGAACGGGTGCTGCAGCAGGATGGTGTGGTCGCGATCGGGGCCGGTGGACACCATGGCGATCGGCGCGCCGACCACTTCCTCGACGCGCTTCAGATAGGACCGCGCGTTGGCCGGCAGTTGATCCCAGTCGGTGATGCCGAAGGTCGATTCGGTCCAGCCGGGGAAGACTTCGTACACCGGCTTGCAGGCGACGATCTCGTCCGCATCCAGCGGCAGGATGTCGATCTGCTGGCCGTCGAGCTCGTAGCCCACGCAGATGTTGATCTCGGCCAGGCCGTCCAGCACGTCCAGCTTGGTCAGGCACAGACCGGAGATGCCGTTGATGATGATCGAACGCTTCAGCGCCGCGGCGTCGATCCAGCCGCAGCGACGGGCGCGACCGGTCACGGTGCCGCGCTCCTGGCCCACCGTCGCCAGGTGATGGCCGACGGTGCCCGGGGTTTCCCAGTCCAGCTCCGTCGGGAACGGCCCCGAGCCGACGCGCGTCGCGTACGCCTTCGTGATGCCCAGCATGTAATGCAGCATCTGCGGACCCACGCCCGCGCCCGCCGCAGCGTTGCCGGCCACGCAGTTGCTCGAGGTCACATACGGATAGGTGCCATGGTCGATGTCCAGCAACGTGCCCTGCGCGCCCTCGAACAGGATGTTCTGACCCGCTTGATGCGCCTTGTGCAGCATGTAGCCGACGTCGGCCATCATCGGCTTGATCTGGTCGGCCAGCGACATCGCATGGTCGAAGATCGGCTGGAACTCCAGCGCCTTCGAGTTCAGGTAACCGGTCAGCGAGGCGTTGTGCAGATCGATCAGTTCCTTGAGCTTCTTCGCGAAGCGGTCCGGATGCTTCAGGTCCTGCACGCGCAGCGCGCGGCGGGCGACCTTGTCTTCATAGGCCGGGCCGATGCCCTTGCCGGTCGTGCCGATCTTGCCGCTGCCGCTGCTTTCGCGCAGCGCCTCGCGGGCGCGGTCGACCTCGACGTGGAAGGGCATGATCAGCGGGCAGGACTCGCTGATGTACAGGCGCGAACGCACCTCGATGCCAGCCTTCTCCAGGCGCTCGATCTCCGACAGCAGATGGGTCGGGTCCAGCACCACGCCGTTGCCGATGTAGCAGGCGACGCCGTCGCGCATGATCCCCGACGGGATCAGTTGCAGCGCCGTCTTCACGCCCTTGATGACCAGCGTGTGGCCGGCGTTGTGGCCGCCCTGGAAACGCACCACGCCTTGCGCGTGGGGCGTCAGCCAGTCGACGACCTTGCCCTTGCCTTCGTCACCCCACTGGGTGCCGACGACCACCACGTTGCGCCCGCGCGCGATCTCACTGCTTTGCATGTCGTTCATCCGATGATTGGGAGGTTGAGGGTGGAGGGGCGAATCGCGTCGCTCACAGCGATCGCAGCACCCATTGACCGCCGGACTGCACCAGTTCGCGGTCGCATTCGAATTCGTCGTTCTCGTGCTCGTGGCCCGGCAGGACGCAGACCACGGTTTCGCCCTGCTCGCGCAGACGGCGGACCGCCACCCGCAGGTCGGGATCCTCGCCCCACGGGGCGCGCACCGCGGCCCGCAGCGAGGTGGCGGGGATCAGGCCCACCAGCGTCTTGAGGTCCAGGCTGAAGCCCACGGCGGGACGACGCCGGCCGAAGACCGCGCCGACCTCGTCGTAGCGGCCGCCGCGCACCACCGCGTCGCTGCCGCCCTCCGCGTACAGTGCGAAGCGCACGCCGCTGTAGTAGCCGAAGCCCGGCAGGTCCGCAAGGTCCACGCCAATGCGCAGGTCGGGATACGAGGCGCCCAGGTGGCGGATCAGCCACTCCAGGTCATCCAGCGCCGCCGTGACCAGCGCGTTGACCGGCAGCGCCCTGCGCGCGTCGGCCAGCGACTCGACGCCGCCGTACAGGCGCAGCAGGGTCTGCAGCGCGGCGACGACGTCGTCCGGCAATTCGTTCGAGAACGCGGCCACGCCGGCCGCATCCTTGGCGGCCATCGCGGCCACCAGGGCGTTCAGTCGGTCCTCGCCCAGCGCATGGTCGCCGAGCACGCCGCGCACCAGGCGCGCGTCGCCCAGGTCCAGCACCAGCCGCGTCACGCCGGCACGCTGCATGGCATCGATGGCGAGTTCCTGCGCCTCCAGATCGGCCTCAAGACCGGCATGGCCGTAGATCTCGACGCCGAACTGCAGCGGCTCGCGGGTCGCGGTCAGCCCTTCGGCGCGCGTGTGCAGGACCGGGCCGCAGTAGCACAGGCGAGTCACGCCGGCACGGTTCAGCAGGTGGGCGTCGATGCGCGCGACCTGCGGCGTCGTGTCCGCTCGCAGGCCGAGGCTGCGACCGGAGAGCTGGTCGACGAGCTTGAAGGTCTTGAGGTCCAGCGCCTGGCCGGTGCCGGAAAGCAGCGAGTCGAGATGCTCCAGCAGAGGGGGCATCACCAACTCGCAACCGTAGGTCCGCGCCATGTCCAGGAGTTCGCGTCGAAGTTCTTCGATGCGGCGGGCCTGGGAGGGGAGGACGTCAGCAATGTGCTCGGGCAGCAGCCAAGCAGAGGCCATGGACGTTCAGGGAGGGGTTAAAAACGGCATTGTACCGGGGTCGCGGCGCCGCTCGACCGCCGAGACCCTCAGGAAGGGGTCCGGCACGGGTTCGCCAACGATTCAGCGAGGCTTCGTGACAGGCTGCTCAGAGCAGCATCAGCAGCACGCCGCCGCAGACCAGGCTCGCGAGACCGAGGAATCGCAACTGACCGTCGCTCATCGCCAACAGCTTGGCGAACAACTGGCGCCAGGCGGCGGGGTTCAGGAAGGGCATCAGCCCCTCCATGATCAGCAGCAGCGCCAGCGCTGCCAGCCACTTGTCGCCACCCATGATGAGGCCGCCCTCCCCCGGCTGCCGCCGGTCAGCCTGATGAAGAAGGCCGGCGACGCGTCGCTCGCATCATCCGGCCCTTCCCGGCTCACTTCTTCGGAGCCGGACCCACGGGGGCACCAGGGCCGCCGTTGCGCATCGCGTTGAAGAAGGGACTCGACGGATCGAGCACCATCACGTCGCCCTTGTTCTTGAACGAGCGCTGGTACGCGTCCAGCGAGCGATAGAACTGGGCGAACTGCGGGTCGCGTCCGAAGGCCTCCGAGTACAGGACCGACGCCTTGGCATCGCCTTCACCCATGATCTTCTGCGCGTCGCGGTACGCCTCGGCGGTGATGACCTCGCGCTGCTTGTCGGCATCGGCCTTGATCTTCTCGCCCTCGGCCGCGCCGGTGGAGCGCAGTTCGTTGGCGACGCGGGCGCGTTCCGACTTCATCCGGTTGTAGACGGCTTCGGTGATGTTGGCCGCGAAGTCCACGCGCTTGACGCGCACGTCGACGATCTCGATGCCGAACTGCTTGGCTTCTTCCTCGAGGCGCTTGCGGACGTCCTGCATGACCTTCTCGCGCTCGGTGGCCAGCACCGCGCGCACGGTGCGCTTGGTCACTTCCTCGTTCAGCGCGTTCTGCACGATCGGGCTGAGGCGCGTCTCCAGGCTGCGCAGCTGCGTACCGCTGTTGCGGATGTACTGGCGCGAATCGACGATGCGCCACTTCACCAGCCAGTCGATGACCAGGCTCTTCTTTTCAGCGGTGAAGATGGGGCGCGGATCAGCCGCGTCCAGCGTCTGCACTCTGCGATCCAGGAAGACCACGTTCTGCAGCGGCGGGGGCAGCTTGAACTTCAGGCCGGGCTCGGTGATCACTTCCTTGATCTCGCCCAGCGAATAGACGACCGCGAACTGGCGCTGGTCGACGACGAACAGCGTCGAGCTGGCGATCATGAAGAGGATCAGCAGACCGACGACGACGGAGACGATGCGATTCATTGTTGTGGGCTCCCCTCGATCAACGGCCGTCGCGATCGCGACTGCGCATGGCATCGCGCGAACGCGGATCGGCACTCAGCGACGACGGTCCGGTCGGCGTCGTCTCGGTGGGCAGCACCGGCGTCGGCGCCGTGGTCGTGACCGTGCCCGAGGTCTGCTGCATCAGCTTGTCCAGCGGCAGGTACAGCAGGTTGGAGCCGCTCTTGGCCTCCACCATCACCTTGGTGACCCGCGAATAGACCTGCTGCATCGTGTCGATGTAGAGGCGGTCGCGCGTGACGGCCGGCGCCTTCTGGTACTCGGCCAGCACCGACTTGAAACGCTGCGCATCACCGTCGGCGAACGAGACGACCCGGGCGCGGTAGGCCTCGGCGTCCTCGCGCAGACGGGCCGCCTGGCCCTGGGCGCGCGGGATCACGTCGTTGGCGTAGGCCTCGCCTTCGTTCTTCAGGCGCTCGCGGTCGGCGGTCGCGCGGAACGCGTCGTCGAAGGCGGCCTGCACCTGCTCGGGCGGCTGCACGCTGCTGAGGTTGACATTGACGACCTCGATGCCGGTCTTGAGCCGGTCGAGCTGCGTCTGGATCGATTTCACGAGGTCGTTGGCGATCGCGTCGCGCTGCTCGTAGAGCACCGCGTCGGTATTGCTGCGGCCGACGATCTCGCGCACCGCCGATTCGGACGCCTGGCTGACGGCCTCGTCGGTGTTGAAGTTCTCGAACAGGTAGTCGCGCGCATCCTTCAGCCGGTACTGCACGGTGAAGCGGACGTCGATGATGTTCTCGTCCTGCGTCAGCATCGACGAGTCGCGCAGACCCGTCGCCTGGCCGACCGAGTTGCGGCCGATCTCGACCGTCTGCAGCTGCGTGAACGAGACGACCTCGTGCGCCTGGAACGGATATGGCAGGCGGTACTGGATGCCGGCGTCCACCGTGCGGCTGTACTTGCCGAACGAGGTGATCACGCCGCGCTGGCCTTCCTGCACGATGAACACGCCGCTCGCCAGCCAGCCCAGCAGCACCACGCCGATCACCAGCGCCACGCCGATGCCGGCACCGCGCATGTCGGGCGGCGTATTGCCGCCGCCGTTGCCCGACGGGCCGTTGCCGTCATTGCCGCCACGGCCGCCGCCGAACAGGCGCGACAGCTTGCGATTGAAATCGCGCCACAGCTCGTCCAGGTCGGGCGGGCCTTCATTGCGGCCATTGCTCATCCAGAGGCCCAGCCGGCGGCGCAGGCTGCCGGTTCCACCCCGCGGGTCACGTCCGCCACCGGCGACGGACATGCGATCGTCTTGATTCATACGCATCCTGATGAGGAAGTCTTGTTGCAAGTATCGGGCATTGGCGTACGGCCTCAGCCTGCGCGTCCCTGCGGATGATCCTGCGGATCCGACCGATCTTGGGGCGGGTCTTGAGGGTTCAAGTCGCCGTCGTCGACATCGGTCGTGCCGTCCTCGCTCGCGAGGTCCGCGTCCTGGTCGGCATCCCGGTCGCCATCCTGGTCCGGCTCCTGCCCCGCGTATTCGGGCACCGGCGCGGCCTGCATCAGCGACGCGATCATCGCGCGCAGCTCATCCAGCCCCTCGCCCTGGACCGCGCTGACGAAGATCCGCGGCAGACGCTGCCCGCCGTGTTCGCCGCCGACGCGCGTCAGCCAGTCCTGCAGCTGGCGCGGCCGCTGGTTGTCCTCGAGCAGGTCGAGCTTGTTGTAGACGAGGATCTGCGGAATGTGGTGCGCGCCGATCTCGGCGAGCACCCGCTCCACCTCCTCCATCTGCTCGGCCAGCACCGGACTGGCCGCGTCGACCACGTGCAGCAGCAGATCGGCGTCGGCCGCCTCCTGCAGCGTCGCCTTGAACGCCTCCACCAGCTTGTGCGGCAGGTCGCGGATGAAGCCGACGGTATCGGACAACGAGACGCTGGTGCCTGCCTCTTCGAGGTAGAGCGACCGGGTCGTCGTGTCGAGCGTGGCGAAGAGCTGGTTGGCCGCGTAGGCCTTCGCCTTGGTCAACGCATTGAACAGCGTGCTCTTGCCGGCGTTGGTGTAGCCGACCAGCGAGACACGGAACACGCCGTTTCGCGCGCGGGCGCGGCGCTGCGTGGCGCGCTGCTTCTGGACCTTCTTGAGGCGTTCCTTGATCGACTTGATGCGGTCGTCGATCATGCGGCGGTCGAGCTCGATCTGGCGCTCGCCGGGGCCGCCGCGCATGCCGATGCCGCCGCTCTGACGCTCCAGATGGCTCCAGCGGCGCACCAGGCGCGTGGACAGGTACTGCAGCCGCGCGAGCTCCACCTGCAGCTTGCCCTCGAAGCTCTGCGCCCGGGCGGCGAAGATCTCCAGGATCAGCGCGGTGCGATCGGCCACGGGGACGCCGAGGTGGCGTTCCAGGTTGCGTTGCTGGGCGGGGGAGATGGCCTGGTCGAACAGCACGGTGTGGGCGCCGAGCGCCTGCACCATCAGCTTGATCTCGTCAGCCTTGCCAGAGCCGATGAACAGCGCCGCATCGGGCGCCTTGCGCTTGGCGACGACCCGAGCCACCGGGGTATCACCGGCCGACTCGGCCAGCAGCGCGAGTTCGTCGAGGGTGGGGTCGAAGGCCTCGCCGCGGCCCAGATCGACCCCCACCAGAATGGCGCGCGCCGCCTCGGGGGGCGGCGTCGAATGGGTGGGGTCTTGTGTGGTCAATCAGCTTCAGCTGGCGTCGTTGCTCTCGCCGGTGTGGAAGTTCACCGCACGGCCCGGAACCACCGTCGAGATGGCGTGCTTGTAGACCATCTGCGTCACCGTATTGCGCAGCAGCACCACGTACTGGTCAAAGGACTCGATATGGCCTTGCAACTTGATGCCGTTCACGAGGTAGATGCTCACGGGAACATGCTCCTTGCGCAGCAGGTTCAGGAAAGGGTCTTGCAAGAGTTGTCCTTTGTTGCTCACGATATTCTCCGTGTTGGAAGTGAGGTGTTGGAATGCCACACCTTATCACAGCACCGGGTTTCCCCGGACCGTGCTGTTTTCAGGTGTCGGCGAACGGATTCTTCGAGGAGCGCAGTTCGATCTTCATCGGCGTGCCCACCAGCTTGTAGTGGTCGCGGATGCGACCTTCCAGATAACGCTTGTAGACGTCGCTGACGCCTTCCAGCGCATTGCCGTGGATGACGACGATCGGCGGGTTCATCCCGCCCTGATGGGCGTAGCGCAGCTTCGGACGCGAGATGCCCGAACGCTGCGGCTGCTGATGCTGCACCGCTTCCTGGATCAGGCGCGTCAGCACCGGCGTGGTCATCTTGCGGTAGGCCGACGAATAGGCGTCCGCCAGCGCCTTCCACAGCGGGCCCAGACCCTGGCGCTTCAGCGCGGAGATCTTCAGGATGGGCGCGAAGCGCAGGAACCCCAGGCGCGTCTCGATCTGGCGCTCGATGGTCTCGCGCTGGTAGCTGTCGATCGCGTCCCACTTGTTGATCGCGATGACGACCGCCCGCCCGCTGTCCAGCGCGTAGCCGGCGATGTGCGCGTCCTGGTCGGTGACGCCCTGCGTTGCGTCGATCAGCAGCAGCACGACGTTGGCATCGGAGATCGCCTGCAGCGTCTTGACGACGGAGAACTTCTCGATCGCCTCGAAAACCTTGCCCTTGCGGCGCAGGCCGGCGGTATCGATCAGCTTGAATTTCTGGCCGTTGTGCTCGAAGTCGACGCTGATGGCGTCGCGCGTCGTGCCCGGCATGTCGAAGGCGACCAGACGTTCCTCGCCCAGCCAGGTGTTGATCAGCGTGCTCTTGCCGACGTTCGGGCGGCCGGCGACGGCCAGGCGGATCGCGCGCTCGTCATCGGGGCCCGCCCCTTCCGCGAGCGGCTCGTCCTCGACCGGCGCCTCGAAGCTGTCCAGCACCGCCTCGAGCAGCGAGCGGATGCCCTGCCCGTGCGCGGCGGAGACCGGATTCGGCTCGCCCATGCCGAGCTCATGGAACTCGGCCAGCAGCGGGCTGTCGCTCATGCCTTCGGCCTTGTTGACGGCGACGAAGACCCGCTTGTTGCACTGGCGCAGGTAGCGCGCGATGTCCATGTCCTGGCCGGCCAGGCCGGTGCGGATGTCCAGCACCAGGATGACGGCGTCCGCCTCGGCCACGGCCTGGCGGGTCTGCTTGGCCATTTCCTTGACGATGCCGGTGGTGCTGTCGGGCTCGAAGCCGCCGGTGTCGACGACGATGAACTCGCGATCGCCCAGGCGACCGTCGCCGTAATGGCGGTCGCGCGTGAGGCCGGCGAAGTCCGCGACGATGGCGTCGCGGCTCTTCGTCATCCGGTTGAACAGCGTGGACTTGCCCACGTTGGGGCGGCCCACCAGGGCGATCACAGGTTTCATATCAGTCTTGACGCAGCGCGAACAGGCGCCCGCTGCGGGTGGCGACCAGCACCGTGCCGCCGAGCTGCACCGGCGCCGCGGCGACGCCGGAGCTGTCGGTCTGCAGGCGGGCCACGGTCAGGCCCTTGTCCTTGGAGAGGAAATGCACATAGCCCTCGCTGTCGCCGACGATGACCGACTTGTCGGTCACCAGCGGCGCGCTGAGCTTGCGGTTCTGGAACTGGTCGGCGGTCCACACCACGTCGCCGCTGCGGGTGCCCCAGGCGGTCAGGCGGTCGGACGCGTCGCCGCCGACGACGATGGTCGCATCGGCGCCCACGCCGCGCAGGCCGGCGTTGTTGCGCGTCCAGATCGTGTTGCCGCGTTCGCCGTTGACGCAGGCGACGGCCGACTGGAACGCCCGGGCGCAGAAGACGTCGTTGTCGCGCGCCAGCGGGCCGACCAGGTCGGCCAGGCGCTCAACCTCGTTGGTGCCGCGCGGGCTGGCGACGGTCGCTTCCCACATCAGCAGGCCGCGGGTCGGGTCGATGCCCGCCAGACGCGAGCCCTGCCCGACCAGCAGCGTGTTCTGGTAGGCGCCGATCACGCCCGACTGCTGCAGCGTCAGGGGCTCGCCCGGGCGGCGCAATTCCCACAGGCGGCGGCCGTCGGCCGCGTCGAAGGCCAGCACCGCGCGGTCCAGCGTCAGCACGAACACGCGCTCGCCGGCGACGAACGGCGACGTGACGACCGGTGTCGTCATCGTCTTGCGCCACAGGATCTTGTCGCCCTCGGTGACGACCAGCTCGTTGTCGCGGGTCACCGCGGCGGCGAAGCGGCCGTCGCTGCCGACGCCGGCGCTCAGGCCCTTGCCGATGTCTGCTCGCCACAGCGTGGTGCCGTCGGCGACGGAGATCGCGCTGATGACGCCGTCGGAGCCGCCGACGATGAAGCGGTCGCTGACCGCCGTGATCGCCAGCGGGAACTTCACGCTGTCCACGCGCGCCTCCCAGGCCACGCGGGCCTGCAGCGACGGCGTCAGTTCCTCCAGCGGCGCCGGCTTGGGCGCCGTGGAGCTGCTGAACAGCGAACAGGCGCCCAGCGCCGCCGCGGCGCCGCCGATCAGCAGCGCACGGGCCAGACGTTCCAGCATCAGCCCGGCCTTCACTGGGCGGCTCCCGCGGCCGGTTCGTCCCCGCCGACCGCAACGCCCAGGCTGGCCAGCTTCACTTCGAGCAGGCGGCGATAGTCGAGCTGCTTGTCCAGGCCGTCGTAGGCCTTCTTGAACTCGGCCTTGGCGACATCGGGCTTGTTCTGCAGCAGCGCCAGGTCACCGCGGCGATCCGCGACCAGCGCGGCGAAGTCAGCGCTCTTGACGGCGTCCAGCGTCTTGCCAGCCTCGTCGAACTGCTTGGCGTCCATCTGCAGCGCGGCCAGGCGCAGGCGCGACAGATCGCGATTGGCGTCGCCCTTGGCGCTCGAAGCGGCCCAGGCCAAGGTGGCGCGGGCCTCGTCGGCCTTTTCCTTGTCCAGCTGCAGCTTGGCGGTGACCAGCGCGGCCTGCGCGGCGTAGCCGGTGCCGGCGAAGTCCTGCTTTAGAGTGCCGAAGACGGCCACGGTCTTGCCCAGGTCGCCGGCCTGCGCCGCACGCTGCAGTTCGCCGAACATCGCGCCGGCCTTGGCCGCCTCGGTGCGCTGCCAGTAGTTCCAGCCGGTCCAGCCCGCGTAGGCGACCAGCGCCAGGGTCAGCAGCCAGGTGATCGGATTGCCCCAGCGCTTCCAGAACGCCTTGAGCTGCTCCAGCTGTTCCTGTTCTTCGAGATCGAGATGAGCCGCCATGTTCGAGTGAGGGTCCGGTTTGAAATTCGAGGTCGCGATTATGCGGTGCGCAGGTCGGCCGCCCATGCGGCTACCGTGTTAAGCGGACGTGTCACTTGTTCGCCCTCGCCGCGCAGCGGCTTGACGGCGACTTCGCCGCGGGCGAGTTCGTCCGTACCGAACACCAGGGCGAATCGGGCGCCCGAGGCGTCGGCCTTCTTGAACTGCGACTTGAACGAGCCACCGCCGGCGTGCATCTGCACCGCGACGCCTCCGGCGCGCAGCGCTTCCAGCACGGGGATCGCCTGCGGCAGCGCAGTCGCATCCGGCAGGATCGCATAGACGTCCGGCGACGACGACGGCACCGGCAGGCCCAGTTCGTCGATCAGCAGCAGCAGGCGCTCGATGCCGAGGCCGAAGCCCACGGCCGGCGTCGACTTGCCGCCGAGTTGCTCGAACAGCCCGTCGTAGCGGCCGCCGCCGCAGACCGTGCCCTGGGAGCCGAGCTGGTCGGTCACCCATTCGAAAACGGTCAGGTTGTAGTAGTCCATGCCGCGCACCAGACGCGTGTTGATGCGGTACTCCAGGCCGGCGGCGTCGAGGATCGCGCGAACGGCGTTGAAGTGCGCCAGCGTCTCCTCGCCGAGGAAGTCCATCAGCTTGGGCGCGGCCTCGACCACCGGCTGCATCGCCGGGTTCTTGGTGTCGAGGATGCGCAGCGGATTGGTGTGGAGGCGGCGCCTGCCGTCCTCGTCCAGCTTGTCGGCGTGCGCCTCGAAGTGGGCGATCAGCGCGGCGCGGTGCGCGGCGCGCTCCGCCGGCTGGCCCAGCGAGTTCAGTTCCAGCCGCACGTGCTCGCCGACGACCAGGCCCAGCTCCTGCCAGAGGCGGCGGACCATCAGGATGATCTCGGCGTCCACGTCCGGGCCGGCGAAGCCCAGCGCCTCGACGTCCAGCTGGTTGAACTGGCGGTAGCGGCCCTTCTGGGGACGCTCGTGACGGAACATCGGTCCCATCGTCCACAGGCGCAGCGGGCCGTTGTACAGCGCGTTGTGCTCGACCATCGCGCGGACGATGCCGGCGGTGGCTTCCGGACGCAGCGTCAGCTGGTCGCCGTTCAGGCTGTCGGTGAAGGAGTACATCTCCTTCTCGACGATGTCGGTCACCTCGCCCAGGCCGCGCACGAACAGCGCGGTCGGCTCGACGATCGGGGTCAGCATGTACTGGTAGCCGTAGCGCTGCAGCACGTCGCGCAGCGTGGTCTCGAACCAGCTCCACAGCTGGCTGCTCGGCAGCTTGTCCTTGCGGTCGACGCTGGCCGGGAGGATGTCGTTCATCCCCTTCACGGCCTGGATGTTCTTGCTCATGCGGTGGTGGTGCTCGTAGTGCTTGCGGCGCTCGCCGCGCCCGCGCCGAAGCGCTTTTCGATGTAGGTCTCGACCAGGGCGTGGAACTCGCCGGCGATGTTGTCGCCGCGCAGGGTCAGCGCCTTCTCGCCGTCGATGAAGACGGGCGCCGCCGGCGCCTCGCCGTTGCCCGGCAGGCTGATGCCGATATCGGCATGCTTGCTCTCGCCGGGGCCGTTGACGATGCAGCCCATCACCGCGACCTTCATGGTCTCGACGCCGGGGTACTTTTCGCGCCAGACCGGCATCTGGGCGCGCAGGAAATCGTCGATCTGCTTGGCCAGTTCCTGGAAGGTCGTGCTGGTCGTGCGACCGCAGCCGGGGCAGGCGGTGACGCTCGGGTTGAACGCGCGCAGACCCAGCGACTGCAGGATCTCCAGCGCGACCACCACTTCCTGCGTGCGCGATTCGCCGGGCTGAGGCGTCAGCGAGACGCGGATCGTGTCGCCGATGCCTTCCTGCAGCAGCACCGCCAGCGCGGCGGCCGAGGCCACCGTGCCCTTCGTGCCCATGCCGGCTTCCGTCAGACCCAGGTGCAGCGCGTAATCGCAGCGCCGGCTCAGCGCGCGGTAGACCGAGATCAGGTCCTGCACGCCGCTGACCTTGCAGCTGATGATGATGTTGTCGGGGTTCATGCCCAGTTCGCGGGCATAGGACGCCGACGACAGCGCCGACTGGATCAGCGCCTGGTACATGACCTGCTTGCCGTCCCAGGGCGAGGCGCGCTTCGCGTTGTCGTCCATCATCTGGGCGAGCAGTTCCTGGTCCAGGCTGCCCCAGTTGACGCCGATGCGTACGACCTTGTCGTACTGCATCGCGGCCTCGATCATCTGCGCGAACTGCCGGTCCTTCTTGTCGCCCTTGCCGACGTTGCCCGGATTGATCCGGTACTTGGACAGCGCCTGCGCCATGGCCGGGTGCTCGGTCAGCAGCCGGTGGCCGTTGTAGTGGAAGTCGCCGACCAGCGGCACGTCGACGCCCATGCGGTCGAGCTGTTCGCGGATGTGCGGGACGGCGTCGGCGGCCTCGGCGTTGTTGACGGTGATGCGGACCAGCTCCGAGCCGGCCTGCGCCAGCTCCTTGATCTGGATCGCCGTCTCGATGACGTCGACGGTGTCGGTGTTGGTCATCGACTGCACGCGCACGGGCGCGTCGCCGCCGATCGTGACGATGCGGCTGCCCCAGCGCACCTGGGCCTGGCGCGACCGTCGTGCCGACGGCGCGGCGGCGACGATCAGGTCGGACAGGTCGCCGGCGGCATCGGCTGCGGCGAGATCGGGAGTGGCTTGCTTGTCCATCATGCGGCGCTCTTGCGAGGGAAATACGGCTGGTGCGGCGCCCGGAGGGTCGGGTTCGATCCGGTCAGTTCAGTTCAATTCAGTTCGACGCGGGCGACGTTGTCGCGCGACCGCGCGGCGAGGTCCACCGGCTGGCCGCGGAACACCAGTTCCGTGCCGGACACGTTGCCCACGCGCAGCTTCAACGGGGCGACGCCGTTCACGTCGACCAGGTCGCCGGGTCTGAGCAGTCGCGACAGCAACACTTGGCCCTTGGCGTCGACGACCTCGACCCAGGCCTCGGCGCTGGCGCGGACCTTCAAGGGCGAGGTGCCGGGTGCGGGGGCGCCGGCCTGGACCGGTTGACCGCCTTGAGCGCCCTGAGCGCCCTGAGCGCCCTGAGCGCTTTGGCCGGCGGGCGCCGCGCCAGGCGGCATCGGAGCAGTCGTCGACGGCGTGACGGTGGACGTCGCCGCGGTCGGGGCGTTGACCGAGGGCGTGGGCGAAACCGTCGTCTGTGGCGTGGGCGCCGCCTGGGTCGTGGGCGACGTCGATGACGTCGGCGGCGTTGCGCCCACATTGGTCTGCGACGCCGGGTCGGAGGTGCTCACCACCGGCGCCTCGATGTTCGTCGGCGGAGCCTCGGTCGTGGCGGGTGGGGTGCCGGCGACGTTGCCCGGGCCGGGCGCCGTGACGGTGGAAGAGTCGGCGCGCTGGAAGCGTTGCGTGACCTGGTCGATCCAGCTCGACGGGATGGCGTAGACCGCCACCGCGGCGATCAGCAGCACGCCGACGCCCAGCACTGCCGGACGCTTGAGCAAGGCCGTCGACAACGCGGGATCCTGGCTCACCGAGCGCGCGCGGAAGGGCTGGTTCAGGCCTGGCGTCACCCGGTCGAGCGAGGCTTCCGCACCGCTGGTCGGCAGCAGGACCAACACCTGCGCGGCATCCAGCTTCATGACGCGACACAACGAGCGCGCCAGCGCGCGGGCGAAGGTCGCGTCGGGCAGATCCTGGTAGCGATCGGCCTCGAGGGCCTCCAGCTTGGACTGCGGCACCTTCAAGGTCGCGGCCAGCGCGGCGATGTGCAGGCCGCGGGCCTCGCGCGCACGTCGCAGCACGGCGCCGGCCGAGCTGGGCGCGGACATGGAAGCAGCGAAATCGGCTGCGAGCGACGCCTCGTCGGTGGCCGTCGGAGTCATGCGATGTCCCTCATTCATCGAATCGACCGTTGTTCAACGCTTGCGTCTCGGCCGCCTGCGGGTACTTGCGCCGCATTTGCTGGCCGAGGTCGTCCATGTTGGACGTGTTGCCCAGGCGGCGCTCGATGCGCAGCTCCAGCCAGAGGCTGGCGGCATTCGCCTGTTCCACGTTGCTGTTGACGCGACGCGCATAGAAGCGCGCCCGCTCGTACTCCCCCTGGCGGTACAGCACTTCGCCCAGGTTCATGGCGATGGTCGGATTGCCGGGTTCGGCCTCGAAGGCCTTGGTCAGATGGGCCTGCGCCGGCACCAGACGGCCTTCGCGCGCCTCGCAGGCGCCCCAGGCCAGCAGCGTGCGCGACGGCGTGCGATAGGTCGGCAGGGCCAGGGCCGCGTCGAACTGCTGGTAGGCCTCGGCATAGCGCTGGCGCTGGCACAGGAACCAGCCGTAATTGTGCAGCGTGTCCCCGTTGTTGCGATCGCGCGCCAGTTGCTGCTTGAAGCCGTCCTCGGCCAGCCCGAATTCGCCCATCGCGGCGTAGATCAGGTTGCGCAGATGCATCGCCTCGGGCAAGTCGGGCTTGGCGGCCATCGCCAGCTTGACCTCGTCCAGCGCGGTCTCGTACTGGCCGCGCGCGAAGTAGCCGCTGGCGAGCTCGATCCGCACCTGCGCCCGACGGTCGTTGTCGGTCTTGTCGCTTTCGGTGCGCGGCTGCTGTTGCTGCCCGCCGCCCGCACATCCGGCCAGGGATCCGGCCAGGGCCGCGGCGACCAGCAGCGCGACGGACAGGGTCCGGGCGGAACGACGCGGAAAGACGGAGCCGGGCAACGGAGCGGTCATGGACGTGAGCCTGTGGGAGTGAGGGGAGCCGATGCCGCGTCACGCTGTACCACCACGGGCGCGCGCACCATGCGCAGATGGACCCGCGTCCGGTCCTGCACCTCGCCGGCCAGTTGGCCGCAGGCGGCGTCGATGTCGTCGCCACGCGTCTTGCGCACGGTCGTCACGATGCCGGCCTGGATGAGCAGGTCGGCGAAAGCCTTCACGCGCTCGTTCGTGCTGCGCTTGAGGCCCGACGCGGGGAAGGGATTGAAAGGGATCAGGTTGATCTTGCAGGGCACCTTGCCCTTGAGCAGCGCGATCAGCTCGCGGGCCTGCTCCGGCGAGTCGTTCACCTCCTGCAGCATGCAGTACTCGAAGGTGATGAAGTCGCGGGGCGCCCTGTCCAGATAGGCGTTGCAGCTCGCCAGCAGTTCCGCGATCGGGTACTTGCGGTTGAGCGGCACCAGTTGGTCACGCAGCGGGTCGGTGGGCGCGTGCAGCGACACGGCCAGCGCCACCGGCACATCCTCGCGCAGGCGGTCGATCATCGGGACCACGCCCGAAGTCGACACCGTCACGCGGCGTCGCGACAGGCCGTAGCCATGGTCGTCCAGCATCATGCGCAGGGCCGGGACCAGCGCGCCGTAGTTCTGCAGCGGCTCGCCCATGCCCATCATCACGACGTTGGAGATGATGCGTTCGTCCTTGCCCAGGCGCTGGCGCAGCGAATGCTCGGCGTACCAGAGCTGGGCGACGATCTCCCAGGTCTCGAGGTTGCGGCTGAAGCCTTGATGGCCGGTCGAGCAGAAGCGGCAGCCCACGGCGCAGCCGGCCTGGCTGGAGATGCACAGCGTGGCCCGGTCGTCCTCGGGGATGTAGACCGCCTCGACGGCGTTGCCCTGGCCGACGTCGAACAACCACTTGATGGTGCCGTCGGCCGAGACATGTTCGGAGATCACCGGCAGTGCGGTGATGTGGGCGCGCCCGGCCAGCTTGTCGCGCAGCGACTTGGCCAGGTCGGACATCTGGGTGAAGTCCGACGCGCCCTTCTGATGGATCCAGCGGAACAGCTGGGTCGCGCGGAAGCGCTTCTCCCCCAGCTGCTCGCAGTACGCGGCCAGGCCTTGCAGATCGAATCCGAGCAGGTTGACCGTGTCCATCATGCGTTCCTCGTTTCCACTCAGGGCCTCATGGCCCGGAGGTCAGAGGCCTTGCCCGTTTCAGCGGGCGTTGATTTCCAGGCCGGAGAAGAAGAAGGCCACTTCCACGGCGGCCGTCTCGGCGGCGTCCGAGCCGTGCACGGCGTTCGCGTCGATGCTGTCGGCGAAGTCGGCGCGGATGGTGCCCTTCTCGGCCTTCTTCGGATCGGTCGCGCCCATCAGGTCACGGTTCTTCAGGATGGCGCCTTCGCCTTCCAGCACCTGGATCTGCACCGGGCCGGAGATCATGAAGGTCACCAGGTCGTTGAAGAACGGGCGGGCCTTGTGCACGGCGTAGAACGCTTCGGCTTCGGCGCGCGACAGCTGCTTCTGCTTGGAGGCGATGATCTTCAGGCCGGCGCCTTCGAAGCGGGTGTAGATCTGGCCGATGACGTTCTTGGCCACGGCATCGGGCTTGATGATGGAGAGGGTGCGTTCGATGGCCATGTCTTTTTCCTTGAAAATCTTGGGCTTGGCAAAGCCCGGGATTGTAATGCGTGAAGTCAAGCCCCCAAGTGACATCGCGTTATCAGCGGCCTGTCACCGAAAGGCAAAAAGCCGGGATGGAACCCGGCCGGTCCGCCCCGCTCCGCCGGGCTGGCGGGAACGGAGCACTGACACATGATCAGCGGCGACCGCGGCCACCGCCACCGCCGCCACCATGCCCGCCACCGCCGCCGCCGCGACGTCCGCCGCCCCGGTTGTTGCTGCGGTTGATGAAGGCATCGGCGCCGATGTAGCCCATCGAGGTCTTCATCGGATCCGGCTGGTGTTCGCCACCCGGACCACGCTTGTTGCCTTGGTTCGGGTTATGGCCGGAATCGCTGCCGCCCTTCCCGAAGCCCTGCGGAATGCGCTTGCTGCCGGTCGCGAAGCGGCGGTCGAAGGTCTGCTCCAACGGGTTGATGTGCTTCGGGATGAAGTCGTCATCGTCCTCGTCGCGGGGCCGGCGATCGCGCTCGCGTTCCTGCTGCTGTTGCGGCGGACGCTGCTGATTCTGCTGCGCACGCTGCTCGTTGTTCCGTTGCGGGCGGTCCTGGCGGTCGCCGCGCTGGTCGTTGCGTTGATCGCCACGATGGCCCCGGGGCTCGCCGCGATCGCCGCGATCGCCCCGCTGCTCTCCGCGTTGCTCGTTGCGCGGCTCCGGCCGGCTCGGACGCGGACCGTCGCTGTTGCCGCGGCGACGCTTGTCGCCCCGGTCGTTGCGATCGTTCTGGCGCGGCGGGCGCGGCTCGTTGCCGGCCAGCTGGCGGATGATGCGCACGTCGGCGTCGCCGAGCTCGATGTACACGCCGCGGCGCAGGCCGCGTGGCAGCACGACGGTGCCGTAGCGGATGCGGATCAGGCGGCTGACGGCCAGGCCGACGGTCTCGAACAGCTTGCGGACTTCGCGGTTGCGGCCTTCGGTGATGACGACGCGGTACCAGCGGTTCACGCCTTCCCCGCCGCCGTCCTCGATGCTCTTGAAGCTCGCCTGCTGGCCGTCGACGTCGACGCCGGTCAGCAGCTTCTCCTTCTGCTCCTTGCTCAGCGAGCCCAGCACGCGGACCGCGTACTCGCGCTCGACGCCGAAGCGCGGATGCATCAGCAGATTGGCCAGTTCACCGGAATTGGTGAACAACAGCAAGCCTTCAGTGTTCAGGTCCAGACGACCGACCGACTGCCACTTGCCCTGCGGCAGCCGCGGCAGGCCGCGGAAGACGGTGGGACGGCCTTCGGGGTCGTTGAAGGTCACGACCTCGCCGACGGGCTTGTGGTACGCCAGGATCCGCGGCGCCACCGGGGCGATGCGGACCTTGATCGGCTTGCCGGCCACGGCGACTCGGTCGCCGTAGGAGATGCGCTGACCGACGTGGGCGACCTCGTCGTTCACCGTGATCTGACCCTTGGCGATCATGTCCTCGATGTCACGGCGCGAGCCGACGCCGGCCTGCGCCAGCACCTTCTGCAGCTTGGGCGCGTCGGCATCGGGGGCGAGCACGCGCTTGGCGGGCTGATCGGCGGCTTCGGAGCCCTCGTCGGACGAGGCCTCGACATCGGCACCTTCTTCGGACGCGGCGGGCGCGTCGACGTCATCCTCGGCGTCGGCATCGAAGGCACCGGACACCAACGCATCGAAGCGCGCCTGCGCCTCGGCCTGGAGCTGGGCGCTGTCGGCCTGCGACGGCGCGGCATCGGCGCCTTCGCCGGCGCCCGACACCTGGCGCTGCGCCTGGGCCGGTTGACCGTCAGCCGACTCGCGGTCACGGTCGCGACCCCGGCGGCGGCGGTTGCGTCCGCGACCTTCGCGTTCGCCGCTGAGGTCGCCTTCGGCGCCCTCGACGCCGTCACCGACCACGGGGCCAGCTTCACGCGATTCACGCGATTCACGCGGCTCGGACGCGACCAGTTCGCCGACCGCTCCGGCCACCGCCGACACCGGCGCGGGCGAGACCTCGACGGTCGCGACCGGCACGTGGATCGTGGGGCGTTCGGATGGCGCCGGGGCGGCGTCCGCCTCGGCGACGGCTTCAGCAGCCTCGGCGACCTTCTTCGACGTGCGGCGCTTGGGCTTGGGCGTGTCGGCCTCCTCGGCGCCGGGGGGCGCGGCCGGCACGTCCACCTGCACTTCTGCAGGTGCTTCGGCGGCGGCCGTCTTGCGACGTGTGCGCGGCTTGGGCGCCTCCTCGGCCGCCGGCGCGGCGACCGGGTCGGACGCCTCCACCGGCGCCGCGGCAGCCTTGCGGGTGCGCTTGGGTTTCGCGGGCGCGTCGGCCGGGTCGGTCGTCAGCGTCTCGGGCTTGGAATCGTCGATATCGTTGGAATTCATGTGTCGGCTTGCACCTTGTCAGCGGTGGACACGGCCCCTTCCCGGGGCGCTCAAGTGGGCTCGGGGTTGACGGCCCCAGCCTGTGGTTCTTCACCCGGTTCGCGCGTGGCGACCGGCTTGGAGTCGTCTTCAGTGGCGGCGTCCGAAGATTCGGGCGCCACCGGGTTCGTTTCAGCAGTCTCGGGCGTTTCTGCCGCCTCCACCGTCTCCGCGACTTCCGCCGTGTCAGCCGCTTGCGCCGCCTCGACGGTTTCCGCAGCTTCCGCGGCCTGCGCCGGTTCGGCCGGCTCGATCTCGACCATCACGTCGCCGGGCGGCTCCTCGAGCAGCGAGGCCTGCAGCGCCCCGGCGATGGGCGTCGGGTCGCCGCCCTGGATCAGGGCCGGCAGCTGCTCCAGCGAATGCAGTCCCAGATCGTCCAGGAAATGCTTCGTCGTCGCATACAGCGCCGGTCGGCCCGGCGCCTCGCGGTGCCCGATGACCTCGATCCAGTCGCGGTCCTCGAGCTGCTTGATGATGGGCGTGGCCACCACCACGCCGCGGATGTCCTCGATGTCGCCCCGGGTCACCGGTTGACGGTAGGCGATGATCGCCAGCGTCTCCAGCACCGCCCGCGAATACTTGGGCGGCTTCTCCGGATGCAGCCGGTCCAGATGCTCGCGCATCTCGGGCCGGCTCTGGAAGCGCCAGCCGGAGGACAAGGCCACCAGCTCGACGCCCCGCCCCTCCCATTCGCGCAGAAGCTCGTCGAGCAGCGACCGCACGCTGTCGCCGTTGAGCTCGTCCGCGAACAGCGAGCGCATGTCACGCAGCGTCAGCGGCGCCTGCGCACACAGCAGCGCCGTTTCCAGGACCCGTTTGGCCTCCTGCGTATTCATCGGATCAGCATGCGCTCAGCATGGGCTCAGTTCATGTCGCCGGCCTCGGGGCCGGTCAAATCGGTGTGTATCGCCATCTTGGGCGTCGGCGACGGCCGTGGGCCGCGCCGGACGGGTTCGATCTGCTTGCTTGGGAGCTCCGCGCTCCAACAACGGCCGCCGCTCAGTGGGTGGATCCGGCCGGTCAGTGGGGCGCCGCGTCGGTGCGCGGCCTGCGCTGCGAACGGGGTCGACTGCCAGCCCGTCGCCGCCTTGCGCACGTTCTTCACGTGGGTGTCAGCGCAAGGAATAGGAAGCATTGTAGCGCGACCGCGCGGACTGCTCTCAGAACACCGGATCGGGCAAACCCGCGACGCGCCAACCGGACGCCAGGTCCCCGGGCAACGGGGCATCGAAGCGCAAGACCTCGCCGGTGATCGGGTGCGCGAAACCGAGCCGCGCCGCATGCAGCGCCTGGCGCGGCACGCCCAGCGCCTCCGCCCCGCCGTAGAGCGCGTCGGACACCAGCGCGTGCCCGCGGTGCGCGGCATGCACGCGGATCTGGTGCGTGCGGCCCGAGTGCAGCACGCAGTGCAGCGAGGACACGGTCCGGCCCAGGCCGCGCGCGTCCTGCCACTCGCCTTCGGCCAGCTTGAAGAAGTCGGTGCGCGCCGGCTTGCCGCCGCCGACCACCGCCATCCGCGTGCGCGACTGCGGATCGCGACCGATGGGCGCGTCGACGGTCCACTCGTCGGGCGTGCGGCCGTGCACCAGCGCGAGGTACTCGCGATGCACCTCGCGCGCCGCGATCATCCGGACCAGGGCGGTCACCGCCGCCAGCGTCTTTCCGACCACCATCAAGCCCGAGGTGTCCTTGTCCAGCCGATGCACGATGCCCGCGCGGGGCAGCGTCGCTGCCCTGGCATGGTGGGCCAGCAGCCCGTTCATCAGGGTGCCGGACCAGTTGCCCGCCGCCGGATGGACGACCAGGCCGGCCGGCTTGTTCACGACGAGCAGATGCTCGTCCTCGAAGACGATGTCGAGCGCGAGCGGCTCTGGCCGGAAGGCCAGCGCCTCTTCGGTCGGAACCAGGTCGACGACCAGCACCTGCCCGAGCCGGGGCTTGCGCGACGCATGGGTGACGCGCTGCCCGTCGAGGGTGACGCAGCCGCGCTCGATGAGCCCCTGCAGATGGCTGCGGGAGAACTCCGGCGCCAGTTGCACCAGCCACTTGTCCAGACGCAGCGCCAGCTCGTGGGGGCCGGCCTCGGCGCTGCGGCGCTCGGGGGCGTCGGCGCCGACGTCCTGGGCGTCGTCCACGCCTTCGGGGAGCGCAGCGGCGCCCTCGGGCCGTCCGCCGGGCTTCTCCCCCGGTTTCTCACCCGGTTTCTCACCCGGGTAAAGCCCGTTCCGTGCCGCCGGGTCGTGACCGACCTGAACCATATAATCGCCGCTCCAATTTCAGATGAGGGCCGCCGTGGCGCGCGCCCTGTGGACCATGATCGAGACTCGGGTGTTGCGCCGCCGGACTGCGGATTCTTCTGACGTGTCCGGCTCCTGGCGCGCCGCGTGGCGCAGCGTGGCGATGACCGCCGCGACCGCTGCCGTGCTGGGGCTGGCCGCCTGTTCGTCGGCCCCCAAGGAGGACCCGAATTCCCAGGCCAACCTGGAGAAATTGTACGCAGAGGCCAAGGAGGACATGCTCTCCGGCTCCTACGACCGGGCGATCAAGACGCTGGAACGCATCGAAGGCCGCGCGGCGGGCACCACGTTGGGCCAGCAGGCGCAGCTGGACCTGGCCTGGGCGAACTACAAGAGCGGCGAGCGCGTGCAGGCCGTGACGGTGCTGGACCGCTTCATCAAGCTCAACCCGTCGAGCCCGGCGCTGGACTACGCGCTGTACATGAAAGGCCTGGTCAACTTCAACGACGACCTCGGCCTGTTCGGCCGCATCGCCCGGCAGGACATCAGCGAGCGCGACCAGCAGGCCGCCCGCGACTCGATGCAGGCGTTCAAGCAGCTGGTCGAGCAGTTCCCGGAATCGAAGTATGCCGAGGACGGTCGCATCCGCATCGACTACATCACCAACAGCCTCGCGGCCTACGAGGTGCATGTGGCGCGGTACTACTACAACCGCGGCGCCTACCTGGCGGCGGCGAATCGTGGCCAGGCCGCGCTGATGGAGTTCCAGAATGCCCCGGCGCTGGAAGAGGCGCTGTTCCTGATGGTGCAGAGCTACGACAAGCTCGGCCTGGAACAGCTGCGCGACGACAGCCGCCGCGTGTTGCAGTCGAGCTTCCCTGACAGCTACTACCTGACGACCGGAAAAGCCAAGCCCAAAGAGAAATCCTGGTGGGTCATCTGGTGAGCTGAAGCTCGCCAGATCCGGCGCGATCGGAAGGACATCAGCCCGCTCTTGAGCGGGCTTTTTCGTTCATGCGTCGTGGGAAGCCTTCAGCTCGGCGAGCCATGCCTGCGCCGTCGTCTCATCCGGCACCTGCGTCATCGGCGGGAGCGCCCCACGCAGCCGCTTGCCGTAGTGCGAGCCGGCCAGGCGCGGATCGCAGACGACGAGCAGGCCGCGATCGGTCTCCGTGCGGATCAGCCGGCCGGCGCCCTGCTTGAGCGCGATCGCCGCCTCGGCGACGAAGTACTCCATGAAAGGATTGCGCCCCTCCGACTCCAGCCGCGCGACGCGGGCTTCCACCAGCGGATCGTTCGGCGGCGGGAACGGCAGCTTGTCGATCAGCACGCATTGCAGCGCGTCGCCGGGCACGTCGATGCCTTCCCAGAAACTGGCCGACCCAACCAGCACCGAGGCCGGCTGATCGACGAACTGCTGCAGCAGCTGACGCTTCGGCATCGTGCCCTGGACCAGCACCTCGATGCGGTGGCCGCCTTCCTCGAAGCGCTGGCGCAGCACGTCGGCCACGGTCTGCAATTGACGCAGCGTCGTCGTCAGGATGAAGGTGCGTCCGCCGAGCCGCGCCGCCAGGCGCGCCCCCAGCCAACCCACCGACTCCCCGTGGTCGGGCTCCGAAGGCTTCGGGAAATGCCTGGGCACGTAGAGCCGCGCATGCGACGCGTAATCGAACGGGCTCCCGACGCGAAGCGTGCGCGCCTGCCCCAGTCCGGCCGGTTCGGTGAACCAGGTGAGCGCCTCGTCCTCGCCCAGCGTCGCCGACGTGAACACCCAGGCCTTGGGCGTGCTGGCGAGCGCCTCCTGCATGGCTTCCCGGATATCCAGCGGCGACTCCATCAAGCGGACCTGGTGCGTGCCGACATCGACCCAGCGCACCGCGCCAGGGTCTGCGGGGCGCGCGAACAGTTGCGCCGTCTTGTAGAGCTCCACGGCGCGCTCGTGCAGCCGCACGAGGTCGGGGCCGACTTCCATCACTGTCGCCAGGGCGTCCACGCTGAGCTCGATCGCCTGGGTGACCTGCCTCAGCGCTTCCTCGAAATCGGCGCGACCCGAACATTCGTTCCAGCGCAGCTTGAGCACGCCGCGCAGATCGCGCCCACCCGCGCAGGCCAGCCGGAGCGCGCGTGCCGCGCGCTCGACGCCCCCGGCGATCGCCTGCCACTCCTGCAGCCCGCGCGCATGCGCGAGCCCTTGCGCCAGCATGTCGCGCCCGAAGTCGAAGAGCTGCGCGCTGCCCAGCAGGCGGCCAAGGAAGTTCAGGCCGGCTTCGGGCAGTTGATGGGCTTCGTCGAAGATCGCGACCTCGACGCTGGGCAGCAGTTCCGCGACGCCGCTGTCGCGCAGCACCAGATCGGCGAAGAACAGGTGGTGGTTCACGACGACGAGGTCGGCCTCCATCGCCTCGCGCCGCGCCTTCACGACATGGCAGTCGCGGTAGGACGGGCAGTCCGTGCCCAGACAGTTGTCGCGCGTCGAGCTGACGATCGGGATCACCGGCGAGCGCTCGTCCATGCCGTCGATCTCGGCGAAGTCGCCGGTGTGGGTGGTCATCGCCCATCGCTCGATGCGCGCGAGCTGCGCGACGGCGCGCCGGTCGGGCAGCTCCGCACTGTGGCGCGCCTGCTGCAGCCGGTGCAAGCAGAGGTAACTCCCTCGCCCCTTCAGCAACGCGGCGCGCAGCGGCAGCGCGAAGGTGTCCAGCAGGCGGGGCAGGTCGCGCATGAAGAGCTGGTCTTGCAGGCTTTTCGTCGCCGTGCTGATCAGCGTGCGCCCGCCGCTGAGCAGCGCCGGCACCAGGTAGGCGAAGGTCTTTCCGACGCCGGTGCCGGCCTCGACGACCAGCGTGTCACGCCCCGCGATCGCCTGCGCGACGGCCAGCGCCATGCGCTGCTGGGGCTCACGCGGCGCGTAGCCCGGGCCATGTCGCGACAGCGGGCCACCGGTGTCGAAGGCGGCGATCACGGACTGTTCCAGCTCCCCCGGACGGAGTTCCTCGGCCGCCGCGCGGGCGCGCGAGGCCGCCAGCGCTGGCGACGCCTCGGCGCCGCCCCAGGGCGCATCCGCCATCAGGTCGTCGGCGGAGTCATCGGTCAGATCGTCCGTCGTGTCCGTCGAGTGGTCCGTCGAGGCGTGCGGCACAGCGGCGATGGCGGGATCGTGGGGGTCAGGCGGGCTCATCGGGATCGCTGGCGCGCTCGAGCCGGGAGATCTCGTCGCGCAGGGCCAGTCGTTGCTTCTTCAGCCGGCGGAGCGTCAGTTCGTCGACGAGCGGCAGGACAGCTTCCGACCCGACGGGCAAGATCCCCATCAACGCGTCGATACGGCCGTCCAACTCTGCATGGGCGATGCGAAGTTCAATCAGACGGCGCGCGGGAGAGTGAAGTTGTTCATCCATAAACGGGGAACCACTCGACCAGGAAGTCGAGCCGGACGATTATAGTTTTGGGATGAGTCGCAACATCCCAGGCTATCGCCTCAGCGCCGCCACCGGCATCCATCGCGGCGATCGTCTGTACCAGCAGGATCAGGTCCAGGTCATCGCGCATCCCAGACAGAGCGGCTGCGTGCTCGGCATCGTCGCCGACGGCATGGGTGGCAAGAGCGGCGGCCGCAAGGCCGCCGACCAGGTCATCCTCACCGCCCAGCAGCTGTTCGAGCGTTTCGTCCCCGGCGAGGAGGACGAATCCGAACTGCTGCGCCAGATCGTGTCCGAATCCCACCTGATGATCCGACTGACGGCGATCTCGGCCGAGGAGGAACCGCACAGCACACTGGCAGCCTACCTGCTGACGGCCGACCGGCGCTGCTTCTGGATCCACACCGGCGACTCCCGGATCTACCACTTCCGCGGCCCCAACATGGTGACGCGCTCGCTGGACCAGTCCTACGTGCAACGTCTGGTCGACGAGGGCCAGATCACCGAGGACGAGGCCCTGGTCCATCCGCAGTCCAACCTGCTGACCGCCTGCCTGGGCACGGTGCAGGAGCCGACGCCGGTCGAGTCCTTCATCGACCACCTGGAGAACGGCGACACGCTGATGTGCTGCAGCGACGGCCTGTGGCACTACTTCTCGCCGGCCGAGCTCGGTACGGTGATGCACAGCCTGCCGCCGCGCGACGGCGCCGAGCTGCTGGTCAACAAGGCGCGCCAGCGCGCCAAGGGCACCGGAGACAACCTCTCGCTGGCGATCGTCCGGCTGGATCCGCTGGAATAAGACGCTCCGGACGAAGCACACCCATCAAGGGCGAGGAAGCGCCCTCCCCCAACGGGAAACGCCGGTCGAGAAACCGGCGTTTTGCATTCAGCGACGGCGTCTCAGGGCTTGGGCAGGGCGCGGATGTCGGAGGCCGACGGCGTCGGCAGATGTGCCGCGGGCGGCTTGGTGTTCCTGCCGACCGGCGCGGACGACGCGGAAGCGGCCTTCTGCGCCGAACGCACCTGCTGCTCGCCGGCCTTTCTCTGGCGCTCCTGCGCCTTGCGCTGGCGCTCGGCGGCTGCCTCGCGACGCTTGGCGGCGTCGGCCTTGGCTTCGGCATCCAGCTTCGCCTCGCGGCGTTGATGCAACTCAGGATTCGCGCGCGGCGTGCGCGCGGCGGGCAACACGGGCGTCGACGCCGGCTGAGCCGCCTCGCGCACCGATTCGGTCTTGCGACGAGCCTCGTCCTGGGCCGCCTCGCGTTCGTTCTTCTCGACCCGCTCCCGCGCGGCGGCGCTGCGCCGCAGGCGCTCCTCGGCGTTGACCTGGTGCTCCGCGTGGTCCAGCGGACGCAGCTGACGGATGCGTTCGTCGCGGGCGTCCTCCAGGCAACCGGTCACGACGAACCGCTGGTTGCACTCGCGCACCTTGGCCTGGTAGGTCTGCTCGATGCGGGCACGGGCGGCGCCGATCTCGGCACGGGTCATCTCCGCGGCGCAGACGGCCGTGGACACGGCGGCGCCCGACAGCGCCATCGGCAGGAGAACAAGGACGGAGCGGAAAGTCATGGCCGTGATCATCGCATCCGGCGACACCCGTTCCGGTGACACGCCGGCCCGTGACTTCCCTACACCCCATTCGGAGGGAGCGACCCGGGCGGCGTCCCACCCGGAGGCGGGAGCTGGCCTCAGGTCAGCCGCGTGTCGACGTCGCGACGCTCCAATTCGAGGTATTCCTTCGACTGCATCTCCTGCAGCCGCGACACCGTGCGGGGGAACTCGTGCGCCAGCGGGCCCTCCGTGTAGAGCTGCTCCGCCGGCACGGCCGCGGAGATGATCAGCTTCACGCGCCGGTCGTACAGCACGTCCACGAGCAGCGTGAAGCGGCGCGCCTCGCTGGCCAGCCGCGGCGGCATCGCCGGCACGTTGGACAGGATGATGGTGTGGAACTGCGTCGCCAGTTCGAGGTAGTCGTTCTGCGAGCGCGGTCCGCCGCAGAGCTCCGCGAAGTCGAACCACACCACGCCGCCGGCGCGGCGGCGGGAACGGATCTCGCGGTGCTCGATGTGCAGCACCGGATCCTCGTCGCGCGCCTCGGCGAGCGATTCGAAGGCCGCCGTCAGCGCCTCTTCCGTCTGCGCGTTCAGCGGGGTGTGATACAGGTCGACGTGCTCCAGCGAGCGTTGCCGGTAGTCGGTGCCGTTGTCGACGTTGATGACTTCCAGGTTCTGCTTCAGCAGCTCGATCGCGGGCAGGATGCGGTCGCGGTGCAGCCCGTTCGGATAGAGCCCGTCGGGATGGAAGTTGGACGTGGTCACGATGGACACGCGATTCTTGAACAGCGCGTCGAGCAGCCGGTACAGGATCATCGCGTCGGTGACGTCGGCGACGTGGAACTCGTCGAAGCAGATCAGCCGGAAGCGCCGCGCGATGCGCTTGCCGAGCTCGTCCAGCGGATCCTGGATGCCCTTGAGCTCCTGCAGCTCGCGGTGGACCTCGCGCATGAACTCGTGAAAGTGGAGCCGGGTCTTGCGCGTCAGCGGCACGGCCTGGAAGAAGCAGTCCATCAGGAAGCTCTTGCCGCGGCCGACGCCGCCGAACATGTACACGCCGCGCGGCAGCGGCGGCCGCACCAGGAACTTGGTCACCGCGTTGGAGCGCCGCGCCTTGTAGTCGGCCCATTCGTCCTGGCAGCGCTGCAGCGAGGCGACGGCGCGCAGCTGCGCCGCGTCGGCGGTGTAGCCGCGCTCGGCGAGGGTCTGGTGATAGAGCTCGGTGACGGTAGTCATGCGGGGATCACGCGGGGGTCATGCGGAAAGGAGAAAGGGGCGACTCTCGCCGCCCCTTCCGTTCATGCGTCCGATGCGCTTCGAGCCGGAGCTCAGAAGTTCAGCGTGCGCTTGTCGATGGCCAGGGCCGCTTCCTTGGTCGCTTCGCTCAGCGACGGGTGCGCGTGGCAGATGCGAGCGATGTCCTCGGCCGAGGCCTTGAACTCCATCGCGACCACGGACTCGGCGATCAGCTCCGAGGCCATCGGGCCGATGATGTGCACGCCCAGGATCTCGTCGGTCTTGGCGTCGGCCAGGAACTTGACGAAGCCGGTCGTGTCGCCCAGCGCGCGGGCGCGGCCGTTGGCCAGGAACGGGAACTGACCCGCCTTGTAGGCCACGCCGTCCGCCTTCAGCTGCTGCTCGGTCTTGCCGACCCACGCGATCTCGGGGCTGGTGTAGATCACCCACGGGATGGTGTTGAAGTTGACGTGACCGTGCTGGCCGGCGATGCGCTCGGCCACGGCAACGCCTTCTTCCTCAGCCTTGTGCGCCAGCATCGGGCCGCGCACGACGTCGCCGATGGCCCAGACGCCCGGGAGGTTGGTCTTGCACTCGTCGTCGACGATGACAGCACCGCGCTCATCGAGCTTCAGTCCCACGGCTTCGGGGTTCAGGCCGATGGTGTTGGCGGTCCGGCCGATCGAGACGATCAGCTTGTCCACCGCCAGCGTCTGCTCGCCGCCCTTGGCGTCGGTGTACTTCACCGTGACGCCATCCTTGCCGTTCTCGACGGACGTGATCTTCACGCCCAGCTCGATGTTCAGGCCCTGCTTCTTGAAGACCTTGGCGGCTTCCTTGGCGACGGACTCGTCGGCGGCGCCCAGGAAGGCGGGCAGCGCTTCCAGGATCGTCACTTCCGAACCCAGACGACGCCACACCGAACCCATTTCCAGGCCGATGACGCCGGAGCCGATCACGCCCAGCTTCTTCGGCACGGCCGGGATGCGCAGCGCGCCGTCGTTCGACAGGATGTTGGTCTCGTCGAACGGGGCACCCGGCAGCTGGCGGGCGTTGGAGCCGGTGGCGACGATCACGTGCTTGGCCGTGATGGTCTCTTCAGCCGCGCCGGCGACCTTCAGCTCGTACGCGCCGTCCTTCGCCGCCACGAACGAGCCGCGGCCGTGGAAGAAGGTGACCTTGTTCTTCTTGAACAGGTACTGCACGCCGTCGTTGTTCTGCTTCACGACGGCGTCCTTGCGACCGACCATCTTGGCGATGTCGATCTTCAGGTCGTTCATCGAGATGCCGTGGTCGGCGAAGCCGTGGCCGGCGTGCTCGAAGTGCTCGCTGGACTGCAACAGGGCCTTGGACGGGATGCAGCCGACGTTGGTGCAGGTGCCGCCCAGGGCGGGACCGCCCTTGTCGTTCTTCCACTCGTCGATGCAGGCCGTGTTGAAGCCCAGCTGCGCCGCGCGGATCGCCGCGATGTAGCCGCCGGGGCCGCCGCCGATGACGACGACGTCGAATTGCTTGCTCATGTGTCGGTCGTCCTTGGCTTAGATGTCGAACAGCAGACGCGAAGGATCCTCAAGGGCATCCTTCATCGCGACCAGGCCCAGCACGGCTTCGCGGCCGTCGATGATGCGGTGGTCGTAGGACATCGCCAGGTAGTTGATCGGACGGATCACGATCTGGCCGTTCTCGACGACGGCGCGGTCCTTGGTCGCGTGCACGCCCAGGATGGCCGACTGCGGCGGGTTGATGATGGGGGTCGACAGCATCGAGCCGAAGGTGCCGCCGTTGGAGATCGAGAACGTGCCGCCGGTCATCTCTTCGATGCCGAGCTTGCCTTCCTGGGCCTTCTTGCCGAACTCGGCGATCTTCTTCTCGATGTCGGCGAAGCTCATCTGGTCCGCGTTGCGCAGGATGGGCACGACCAGGCCGCGCGGCGAGCCGACGGCGATGCCGATGTCGAAGTAGCCGTGGTAGACGATGTCGTTGCCGTCGACCGAAGCATTCAGCACCGGATACTTCTTCAGCGCGTGCACGGCGGCCTTCACGAAGAAGCTCATGAAGCCCAGCTTCGTGCCGTGTTCCTTGGTGAAGCTGTCCTGGAACTTCTTGCGCAGCTCCATCACCGGCGCCATGTTCACTTCGTTGAACGTGGTCAGGATGGCGTTGGTCGACTGCGATTGCAGCAGGCGCTCGGCGATGCGGGCGCGCAGGCGGCTCATCGGCACGCGCTGTTCCGGGCGGTCGCCCAGGTTGGCGGCCACCGGGGCGGCGACGGCCTGCAGCGGCGCCTTGGCCGGCGCGGTGGGGGCCTGCACCGGCGCCGCGACTTGTGCAGAGGTGGTGGCCGGCTTGGCGCCGCCTTCGATCGCGCCCAGCACGTCGCCCTTGGTCACGCGGCCATCCTTGCCGGTGCCCGGGACGGAGCCGGCGGCCAGGTTGTTGTCGGCCATGATCTTCGCGGCGGCGGGCATCGCGACACCGGCCTTGCTGTCCGACGAGGCGGCGGCAGCGGCCGGAGCGGGTGCCGCGGCGGCGGGCGCCGGAGCAGCAGCGGCAGGAGCGGCAGCGCCGGCCTTGCCTTCGGAGTCGATCTTGGCGATGACCTGGTCCGAGGTCACGGTGCCGCCGTCGGCGACGACCAGCTCGGCCAGCACGCCGGCGGACGGCGCCGGCACTTCGAGCACGACCTTGTCGGTCTCGATCTCGATCAGGATTTCATCGATGGCCACGGCGTCGCCGGGCTTCTTCTTCCACTGGAGCAGGGTCGCTTCGGCGACCGATTCGGACAGCTGGGGGACTTTGACTTCAACGATTGCCATGATGTTTGTTCTCTCGGTTTTTCAGTAAACCGGAGCCTTGCGCCTGCCGGTCGCCGGGGAGCGTGTGCCCGTCCCCGGCGCCGGTGTCATTGCGGCGCGCGGCGTCCGCAATGACTCACTTGGTCAGCACGAAACCCTTCAGCTTGCCGAAGGCCTGCTCCAGCAGCGCCTTCTGCTGTTCCTGGTGCAGGTGGGCGTAGCCCACGGCCGGCGAGGCCGAGGCGGGACGGCCCGCGTAGCCGAGCTTCTGGCCGTCGGCCATGTTCTCGTGGATGTAATGCTGCACGAAGAACCAGGCGCCCTGGTTCTGCGGCTCGTCCTGGCACCACACGATCTCGGCCAGGTTGGGGTACTTCTTCAGCTCGGCCGCGAACGCCTTGTGCGGGAACGGGTACAGCTGTTCGACGCGGATGATCGCGACGTCCTTCTTGTCGCCGCGGGCCTTGATCAGGTCGTAGGCCACCTTGCCGGAGCAGGCGATCACGCGCTTGACCTTGCTCGCGTCGATCTCGGCGCTGGTCTCGCCGATGACGGTGCGGAACTCACCCTTGGTGAATTCGCTGACTGGCGAGGTGGCGTCCTTGGCGCGCAACAGCGACTTGGGCGTCAGGATGACCAGCGGCTTGCGGAACATGCGCAGCATCTGGCGACGCAGCAGATGGAAGATCTGCGACGCCGTCGTCGGCTGGACGATCTGCATGTTGTTGTCGGCGGCCAGCTGCATGAAGCGCTCCAGGCGGGCCGAGCTGTGCTCCGGGCCCTGGCCTTCATAGCCGTGCGGCAGCATCAGCGTCAGGCCGTTGGAGCGGCCCCACTTCACTTCGCCCGAGGCGATGAACTGGTCGATCACGACCTGCGCGCCGTTCACGAAGTCGCCGAACTGCGCTTCCCAGATGGTCAGCGTGTGCGGATCGGCGGCGGCGTAACCGTATTCGAAGCCCAGCACCGCCTCTTCCGACAGGATCGAGTCGATCACGACGAACGGGGCCTGGCCTTCCGCGACGTTCTGCAGCGGGATGTAGATGCCTTCGTCGAAGCGCTCGCGGTTCTGGTCGTGCAGCACCGCATGGCGGTGGGTGAACGTGCCGCGGCCGCAGTCTTCACCGGACAGGCGGATCGGGTAGCCCGAAGCCACCAGCGAGGCGAAGGCCATGTGCTCGCCCATGCCCCAGTCGACGTTGATGTCGCCGCGACCCATGGCCGCGCGGTCGGCGATGACCTTCTCCACCAGCGTGTGGGCCTTGAAGCCGCCCGGCAGCGTCGTGACCTTCTCGGCCAGGCGCTTCCATTCGGCCACCGGCAGCGCGGTGTCGCAGCTGTCGGTCCACTTCTTGCCGAGGAACGGGGTCCAGTCGGTCGCGTACTTGCTCTTGAAGTTGGTCAGCACCGGGTCGACGGTGTGACGGCCCTCGTCCATCGCGGAACGGAAGGCCTTGACCATGCCGTCCGGACCTTCGGCGTCCAGCACGCCCTGGGCCACCAGCTTGTCGCCGTACAGGCGGCGGGTGCCCGGGTGCTTGGCGATGGTCTTGTACATCAGCGGCTGCGTCAGCGCGGGCGTGTCCTGCTCGTTGTGCCCCAGCTTGCGGAAGCAGACGATGTCGACGACGACGTCCTTCTTGAACTGCTGACGGTATTCCAGCGCCAGCTGCGTGCACAGCACGACCGCTTCCGGATCGTCGCCGTTCACGTGCAGCACCGGGGCCTCGATCATCTTGACGACGTCGGAGCAGTACAGCGTCGAGCGCGTGTCGCGCGGGTCGCTGGTGGTGAAGCCGATCTGGTTGTTGATGACGATGTGGACGGTGCCGCCGGTGTAGTAGCCGCGCGTCTGCGCCAGCGCCAGCGTCTCCATCACCACGCCCTGGCCGGCGAAGGCCGCGTCGCCGTGCACCAGCACGGGCAGCACCTGCTCGCCGGTCTTGTCGCCGCGACGGTCCATGCGCGCCTTGACCGAGCCCTCGACGACCGGGTTCACGATCTCCAGGTGCGACGGGTTGAAGGCCAGGCTCAGGTGGACGGGGCCGCCGGGGGTGGTCACATCGCTGGAGAAGCCCTGGTGGTACTTCACGTCGCCCGAGGGCAGGTCTTCAGGGGCGGTGTGGTCGAACTCGGCGAACAGGTCCTTGGGCATCTTGCCCAGGGTGTTGACCAGGACGTTCAGGCGGCCGCGGTGGGCCATGCCGATCACGATCTCCTGCACGCCCTTGCTGCCGGCGCTCTTCACCAGCTCGTCCATCGAGACGATGAAGCTCTCGCCGCCTTCCAGCGAGAAACGCTTCTGGCCGACGTACTTCGTGTGCAGGTAGCGCTCCAGGCCTTCGGCGGCCGTCAGGCGCTCCAGGATCTGCTGCTTCTTCTCGGCCGTGTAGGTCGGCTTGCTGCGGATCGCCTCCAGGCGCTCCTGCCACCAGCGCTTCTCGGTCGGCTCGGTGACATGCATGAACTCGGCGCCGACGGAGCCGCAGTAGGTGTCACGCAAGGCCTGCACGATCTCGCGCAGGGTCATGCGCTCGGCCTTGGTGAAATAGGTATTGGTCGCGCTGAACGTGCGGTCCATGTCGGCTTCGGTGAGGCCGTAGGACGAGGGTTCCAGTTCCGCGATCTTGGCGCGCTCGGTGCGCTTCAGGGGGTCCAGGTCCGCCCAGCGCGAGCCCAGCGTGCGATACGCGGCGATCAGCGACTGGACGTGCACCTGCTTGCCGGCCACTTCGAGCTCGGCGGAGGACACCTTGTTGTTGAGTGCGTTGGCCTTGGCGCGTTGCGCGAAGGATTCGACGACGGGGGCGTGAGGGACGTCCCGCTTGTCGCTGCCGTCCACCGCGGGGACGTGCTGCAGCGCGTCGAAGTAGGCGCGCCAGTTGTCGGGCACGGCGCCCGGGTTGTCGAGGTACTGCTCGTACATCTCCTCGACGTAGGGAGCATTGCCCCCGAACAGGTAGGAGTTCGAGCTGTATTGCTGCATCATCTTTCGCTCACCTCTGCCCCGGCTTCCAGGGCTATCGGCTGGTTATGAACCTTCCGCGACACGGCTTGACCGGTTGGCGGATTGCGACCCGCCTTTGCTGTTGCCAGAAAAGGGGTACGGGAAGGACCTGAAGTCACAAGCGCAGGACTGTAGCACCACGCTGGAACCGGCGCTGTTGCGGGTTCGCCCACTTCCTGTGCGCCCTGTCGATGACAGACATCAAGAGAACAGAACCTGACGTCGACGTCAGGGCTCACAAACGTTTGCGAGGCACCAACTCCAAGCAGTAGACTGCGGGTTGGCGTACCGCCCCGAGATTGAATGGCGGACTGCCCGGGACACAGGAGATCCCACATGCAAGTTCGAGTCGTCGACTACCGCGCCGCGGATGCCGCAGAGCAATTCACCCGCTCCCTGCACGAAACAGGCTTCGGCGTCCTGGTGAACCACCCCCTGCCCCAGGAACTGGTCGAGAAGATCTATGCCGACTGGCTCGGCTACTTCAACGGGACCGAGAAGCACGAGCTGGCGTTCTCCAAGGAGACGCAGGACGGCTACTTCTCCACCGAAATCTCGGAGACCGCCAAGGGCCACACGCAGAAGGACATCAAGGAGTACTTCCACATCTACCCGTGGGGAAGGATCCCGGCGCCGCTGAAGGACGACGCGATGCGCTACTACCGCATCGCCAACGACCTGGCGGCGGAGCTGCTGTCGTGGGTGGAGCAGCACACTCCGGCCGACATCGCGAAGAACTATCGCGAGCCGCTGTCCAACATGATCAAGGACAGCCGGCACACGCTGCTGCGCGTGCTGCGGTATCCGCCGCTGACCGGCAACGAGCCGGCCGGCTCGCTGCGCGCCGCGGCGCACGGCGACATCAACCTGCTGACCATCCTGCCGGCGGCGAATGAGCCCGGCCTGCAGGTGCAGGGCAAGGATGGCGCGTGGGTCGACGTGCCGGGCGACTTCGGCATGCTGATCATCAACATCGGCGACATGCTGCAGGAAGCGTCGCAGGGCTACTACCCGTCGACGCAGCACCGCGTGGTCAATCCGACCGGCGACGGCGCGAAGAAGAGCCGGGTCTCGCTGCCGCTGTTCCTGCATCCGCGCGAGGACGTGGTCCTGTCGGACCGCTACACCGCGCATGAGTATCTGGAAGAGCGGCTGCGGGAGCTGGGCGTCAAGACCTGACCCCGGCCCATCCAGCCACAAGGCCCCTTCCCTCCCGGGAAGGGGCTTTCTACTTAAAGGCTCTTCATCGGCACGACGTCCTTGCCCTTGAGCGTGAACACCGTGACGGCGGACGACTTCAGGTCGTGCCTGTCGTCGTAGGCGTATTCGCCGGCCACGCCGGCGTAGCTCGACTTCGCGATGTGCTCGCCGACCTTCTTCGGATCGGTGGACTGCGTCGCCTCGATCGCACCGGCCAGCAGGTAGGCGCCGTCGTAGAAAGACGCGGCGTAGGTCAGCGGATCGCGCTTGAACTCGGCCTTGTACTTGTCGATGAACTGCTTGCCCTTGGCGCTGCGGTCGATCAGCGCGCCGCCCTGCGTGCAGTAGGCGTTCAGGTCGTTCGCGATCTGCGACAGCGTCGCGGTCTCCGACGAGCAGATGCCGTCGCCGCCCAGCAGCGGCGCCGTGATGCCGAGGCCGCGCATCTGGCGCAGCATCGGCCCGCCCTGCGCGGAGTAGCCGCCGTAGAACACCGCGTCCGGCTTGGCCGCCTTCACGGCGGTCAGGATGCTGTTGAAGTCCGTGGCCTTGTCGTTGGTGAACTCCTTGGACACGACCTTGATGCCGAGCTTGGCCGCCTGCGCGGTGAACTCCTGCGCGACGCCCTGGCCGTAGGCGGTGCGGTCGTCGATGACGGCGACCGTCTTCACCTTCAGGTCCTGCGCCGCGTACACGGCCATCTTCGCGCCGAGCTGGTTGTCGGTCGCGCCGATGCGGAACAGGTTGGACTGGTTGGGCTGCTGCGTGATGCGCGGGTTGGAGGCCACCGTCAGCACGATCACGCCGCCGTCCGAGAACACGCGCGAGGCCGGCATGGTCACGCCCGAGTTGTAGGGCCCGAGCACGAACCTGATCTTCTTGTCGACCAGCGCCTGCGCCACCTGCACGCCCTGGCGCGGATCGGCCACGTCGTCGTTGACGTCGAGCTCGAACACCACCGGCTTGCCGCCGACCTTCACGCCCTTGGCATTCAGTTCCTTGATGGCGAGCGCCGCGCCGTCGCGGTTGTCGATGCCGTAACCGGCCTGCGGGCCGGTCACCGGGCTCATGAACCCGATGCGGATGCGCTCCTGCGCATGGGCGCTCAGGGCCGCGAAGCCGGCGGCCAGCACCAGCAGTTTCAGAGAGAACTTCTTCATTTGTCTTCCTCGGTAAGGTCTTCCCCGGTAAGGGAGAGCACGAGTCTACGTAATGGCGCCGTGCGGCGCCCGCGGCGCGGCGAGGTCGCACGACCGTGAAAGCGGCGACGCGGGCCGGTCTACAGTGCGGCATGTCCTCCCGAACAGGCAGCGTCATCTGGATTCATCCGGCAGCGCCACCCAAACCCGCCGTCGGCGCACCGTGCAACGGCTGCGGCGTCTGCTGCCTCGCCGAGCCCTGTCCGCTCGGCATGCTGGTGAGCCTGAAACGCGAAGGCGCCTGCCGCGCGCTGCAATGGTCGGAGCACGACGGGCAGTATCGATGCGGCATGCTGGTGCATCCGACGCGCTATGTTGGGTTGCCAACATTCAAGTCCGACGGGCTCGTCAACCGCCTGATCCGCCGCTATGCGCGACGCATGATCGCTGCGGGCATCGGCTGCGACGCGGACATCGAACCGACGACGCACCCCTCGCCTCCCGCACCGTCTCCGGAGAAGCGCTAAGCAACGCCTGCCCCCTCCCGGCATAGCATGGGCCGAGTACCGCCTGATCAGGCTTCATCGGAGTCCATCCATGTCCCGTCTCCCCAGAGCATCCCGGTTCGTGCGCGCCCGCACGGCGCTGTCCCTCTCGATCGCGCTCGGCGCAGCGGCCGTCGCACCCGGCGTATCGGCCGTGCCGCTGCGCTGGGCCGCGCAGAACGACGTGCTGACGCTGGATCCGCACTCGCAGGACCACACGACCACCAGCGCCATCCTGCAGCACGCCTACGAAGGCCTGACCCGCTACAACGAGCAGTGGGAGGTCGAGCCCTGCCTGGCCACGAAGTGGACGCAGATCAGCCCGACGCAGGTCCGCTTCGAACTGCGCAAGGGCGTGAAGTTCCACGACGGCTCGCCGTTCACCGCGGACGACGTGATCTTCAGCTTCGACCGCATCCGCCAGCCGCAGGGCACGATGCAGATCTACGTCACCGGCATCAAGGAGATCAGGAAGATCGACGACTTCACCGTTGACCTGATCCTCGACTCGCCGCAACCCATCCTGCTGCGCAACCTGGTCGACTTCCGGATCATGAGCAAGGTCTGGGCCGAGAAGAACAAGGCGACCCAGATGGCCGACTACAAGGCCAAGGACGAGAACTACGCCAGCCGCCACGTCGACGGCACGGGCCCGTACGAGATCACCTCCTGGCAGCCCGACCAGAAGATCTCGATGGTGATCAACAAGGGCTGGTGGGACAAGAACAAGGGCAACATCACCGAGGTCAGCTACATCCCGATCAAGTCGGATCCGACGCGCGTCGCGGCGCTGACGTCCGGCGACGTGGACCTGCTGACCGAGGTGCCGACGCAGGACGTCGCCGCGGTGAAGGCCGACGCGAAACTCAAGTCGGTCGAAGGGCCCGAGACCCGCACCATCTTCTTCGCGATGGACCTGGGCAGCGATGAGCTGCGCGGCGCCTCGGTCAAGGGCAAGAACCCGTTCAAGGACATGCGCGTGCGCGAGGCGCTGTCCATTGCCATCGACCGCGAGGCGATCAAGCGCAGCATCATGCGCGGCATGTCGGTGCCGGCGTCGCTGATGATCCCGCCCGGCGTCAACGGCTACGACGCCGCGCTGGACAAGCCCGCCAAGCCCGACCTGGCCCGCGCGAAGAAGTTGCTCGCCGACGCCGGGTATCCGAACGGCTTCGAGATCCCGCTGAACTGCCCCAACAACCGCTACGTCAACGACGAGAAGGTCTGCCTGGCCGTCGTCTCGATGTGGAGCAAGATCGGCGTCACCGCGCGGCTGACGGCGCAGCCGATGTCGCAACACAGCCAGCTGTTCCAGCGCTTCGAGGCGCCGCTGTACATGCTGGGCTGGGGCGTGTCGACGATGGATGCGCTCTACTCGCTGCAAGCGCTGGCCCGCACCCGCAGCGGCGGCGCGGACGGCAGCTTCAACTTCTCCAAGGTCAGCGATCCGGCGCTCGACAAGCTGATCGACGCCGCCAAGAGCGAGATCGACATCCCCAAGCGCAACGCGCTGCTGCGCGACGCGCTGGTGCGCACGCGCGACCAGTACCTGTTCATCCCCCTGCACCACCAGGTGCGCCCGTGGGCGATGCGCGCCAACCTGCAGACGCTGCACCGATCCAACGACCGGCCGGAGGCGCGGTTCACCACCATCAAGTGATCCCACCCCGGGCAATCCCGTAGACACGCTGGCTCCTCGAGGCCAGCGCTGGCGGCTAGCATCCAGGCGACTTCACGTTTACTTAACGACGCTGCCAAGGGAGCTACCGCTCATGTCGAGGAATCACTCCGGATCGATCCGATCCGCTCGTACCGCTCGTACCGCTCGTACCGCCCGTACCGCCTTGTGCGTCGCCGCCTTCGCGGCGACGGTCGGGATCGCCCACGCCGCCCCGCTGCGGTGGGCGGCCCAGAACGACGTGCTGACGCTGGATCCGCACTCGCAGAACCACAGCACCACGAACGCGATCACCCAGCACGCCTATGAAGGCCTGACGCGCTACGACCGCCAGTACCAGGTCGAGCCCTCGCTCGCCACCAAGTGGACGCAGGTCAGCCCGACGCAGGTCCGCTTCGAGTTGCGCAAGGGCGTGAAGTTCCACGACGGCTCGCCGTTCACCGCGGACGACGTGGTGTTCTCGTTCCATCGCATCAAGCAGCCCGTGGGCACGATGCATCCGTTCGTGGCTGGCGTCGCCGACATCAGGAAGGTCGACAGCCACACCATCGACGTGATCCTCACGGCGCCGAACCCCATCCTGCTGCGCCAGTTCGTCGACTTCCGCATCATGAGCAAGACCTGGGCGGACAAGAACAAGGCGACCAACCTGCCGGACTTCAAGGCCAAGGAAGAGACCTTCGCCACGCGCAACGCCAACGGCACCGGTCCGTACCGCATCACCGGCTGGCAGCCGGACCAGCGCATCACGATGGTCCAGAACAAGGAGTGGTGGGACGCGAAGAACGCGACCAACGTCGACGAAGTCATCTACACCCCGATCAAGTCGGATCCGACGCGCGTCGCGGCGCTGCTGTCCGGCGACGTGGACCTGCTGTCCGACATCCCGACGCAGGACGTCGGCCGGCTGAAGGCCGATCCCAAGCTCAGCGTCGCCGAAGGCAGCGAGACGCGCACGATCTTCATCGGCATGGACCAGGGCAGCGAGCAGCTCAAGGGCAGCAGCGTGACCGGCAAGAACCCGTTCAAGGACAAGCGCGTGCGCGAGGCGATGTCGCTGGCCATCGACCGCGAGGCGATCAAGCGCGCGACGATGCGCGGCCTGTCGGTGCCGGCCGGCATCATGGTCGCGCCGGGCGTGAACGGCAACGCGCCGGACATCGACGTGCCGACCAAGGTCGACGCCGAGCGTGCGAAGAAGCTGCTCGCCGAGGCCGGCTATCCGAACGGCTTCGACGTGCCGATGAACTGCCCCAACAACCGCTACGTCAACGACGAGGAGATCTGCCTCGCGGTGGTGTCGATGTGGAGCAAGGTCGGCATCAAGGCGCGGCTGCAGACGGAGTCGTTCAGCACGTTCAGCCCGAAGCTTCAGGCGTTCGAGTACCCGTTGTTCCTGTACGGCTGGGGCGTGCCGACCTACGACGCGCTGTACACGATGCAATCGCTGGCGCGCACGCGCGTCGGCGGCGCGGACGGCAGCGGGAACTACTTCCGTCTGAGCGACGCCAAGCTCGACCAGATCATCGACGCGGCGAAGGTCGAAGGTGACGTCGCCAAGCGCAACGCGCTGCTGAAGGAAGGCCTGGTGCGGATCCGCGACGAGGTCTTCTTCATCCCGCTGCACCACCAGGTGCGTCCGTGGGCGATGAAGAAGAGCGTCACGACGCCGCACCGCTCCGACGACAGACCGGAGGCGCGGTTCACCACGATCAAGTGAGGAACACCTGGCGGACCAGCGCCGCCTGCTGCCAGCGATGGATCACCGGCGAGGCCGTGGCGCCAGCCGCGGTCACCGCGCGGGAGACCTCGCGCAGTCGGGCGCCGTCGGGCAGCAGTGCCTCCAGTTCATCGCGGACGAAGTGCCACGGGCCCTGGTTGCGGGTCTCTTCCTGAGTCCACACGATCTCTTCGATGAGCGGATAGCGCTGCAGCACCGTCGCCAGCGCCTCACGCGGGAATGGATAGAGCTGCTCGACCCGCACCAGCGCCGTCGCGCCCGCCATCGGGTCTGAAAGCAATCCCGCCATCGCCTGGCGCGCGCTCAGCAGGTCGTAGTGCACCTTGCCGCTGCTCAGCACGACGCGCCTGACCCGCTGGGCCCGCGCCGCGTCGACGGTATCGTCATCCAGCACCGGCACGAAACCGCCGGCCGCGAGCACGCCGATCGGCGTGTGGCTGCGCGGCTCGTTGAGCAGCACCGCCTTCGGCGTCATCACGATCAGCGGCTTGCGCACCGGATCCAGCGCCTGGCGCTGCAGCAGCGCCGCGTACTGGCCCGAGGTCGACGGCATCGCCACGCGCAGGTTGTCCGCGCCGCACAACTGCAGGAGGCGCGCGAGGAAGCCGTTCGAGTGCTCCGGACCCACGCCCTCGTAGCCATGCGGCAGCAGCACGGTCAGCGCGGAGGTGTCGCCCCACTTCTCCTCGCCGGAACTGAGGTACTGGTCCAGGTAGACCTGCGCCCCGTTGACGAAGTCGCCGAACTGCGCCTCCCACACGGTCATCACGTCGCGCGCCTGCACGCTGTGCCCGTACTCGAATCCGAGCACGGCCTCTTCGGCCAGCAGCGAGTTCACGACCTCCAGCCGCGCGCCCTCGCACGCGAAGCGCGACAGCGGCGTCCACGTCGACAGGGCCCCCGACGCCGGGAGGCTTGCGCCGTCGACCGCCCGTCCCTGGTGATGCCATACCGCCTGTCGATGCAGGAAGGTGCCTCGCTGCACGTCGAGCCCGGAGATCCGCACCCCGACACCCGCACGCAGGACCTGCGCCCACGCGAGCGTCTCCGCCGTGCACCAGTCGGCGGGGCGGCGGGCGTCGTCGGCCATGCCACGCCAGCGGCCGGCCTGGTCGCGCAGCAGCGCGTGCGGTTCGAAATCTTCCGGCAATTGCGCCAGCGCTTCCAGGACGTCATGCAGATCGCCGAGGGGCGCGCGCTTCCCGGGCGTCGCCGTCGCGTCGTCCATCATCGGCGCGGCGCTGTCGAGCGGGCTCGCCGGGTCGAAGGCATCGACCTCCGCGGCGATGGCCGCGACTTCGTCGTCGCAAACACGCCGCTCCGCCATCAGACGTTCCGCATACAGCGCCGTCACGCCCGCCTTCGCCGGCATCCGCCGGTACAGCGCCGGACTGGTCAGCTGCGGCACGTCGTGCTCCGAGTGGCCCAGGCGGCGATAGCCGACCAGATCGATCACGACATCGGTGCCGAACCGCGCCCGGTAGTCGACCGCGAGCCGCGCTGCTCGCAGCACCGCTTCCGGATCGTCGGCATGCACACGCAGCACGGGCGCGTCCACACCGCGCGTCGCGTCGGTGCAGTAGCGCGCCGACGCCGCGTCCATCGGATTCGGCTCGGTGAAGCCCAGCTGGTTGTTGATGACGACGTGGATCACGCCGCCCACCTCGTAGCCCGGCTTCAGGCCAAGCGCCAGCGTCTCCATCACCACGCCCTGCCCCGCGAAGGCGGCGTCGCCGTGCATCACCACGGCCATGCACCGCGCCGGCCGGTCGCCCGCCGCGGTCCGCGCCGCGCGCGCCATGCCGACCACCACCGGATAGACACTCTGCAGGTGCGACGGGTTGCTCGCCAGACGCAGGCGCACCGCGCCGTGCCTGGTCTGCACGCGCGACGTGCCGCCGAGGTGGTACACGAGGTCCCGTTGCCGCTCCGGATGCGCAGGCGCGGGCTCGAAGTAGTCGATCAAGGCGTCGACGGGATGGCCCATCAGATTGGCTAGCACGTTCACACGGCCGCGATGCGGCATGCCCATCATCACCTGGTCGACCCCTCGCGCGGCACCGGCCTCCAGCAGCGTGTCGAGCAGCGGCAGCAACGCTTCATTGCCTTCCAGCGAGAAGCGCTTGCCGTGCGGGAAACGCTTCGCCAGATATCGCTCCCAGCCCTCGACGCGCGCGAGCCGACGCAGCAGCGCACGCGCTGCATCGCCGGACAGCGGTCCGTCTTCCGATTCGAAGCGCGCGATCCACCAGGCGCGGCGGGACTCGTCGCGCACCGCGCTCAGGTCAAGCGCCAACGCGCCGCAGTACAGCGCGCTGAGGCGCCGTTGGAGCGCCCCCGCTTCGGTGGCACCGAAGACCGTATCGCCGTCATGGGCGACGGCATCCGCTGCCGTCAGACCGAAGCGCTGCAGGTCGAAGGCATCGGCGACGCCATCGACGCCGTTGCCCCCGCCGTCGGCGTTGACGCCATCGCGTGGCACGACCGGCGCGCCGACCAGCGGATCGAGTCGCGCGTGGCGATGCCCGTGTTGACGGAACGCGTCGATCAGCGCGGCGATGCCGGGCCGCAGACGCGGTGACGGAGACGCGGATGAGGCCGGCGAGGCGCCCGCGTCCGACGGATCGGTGTCGCGATCGAAGCGGCAGCGGAGCGCCCAGGCGTGGCGCCCGAACGAGGTGTTCACAGACATGTCGACTCCCTTGACGTTGACTGACGTGGCTCGGATGAGCCCTGCTCGTCACGCCTCGCGGGCGACCCCCGGCGCTCTGCGGCGCCTGTGCCGATCCCTTCCGGCCTTCGCGGGCCGGCGATCGATCGACGGTCGGATCCTCCCGGGCTGCGTGACCTCCGGCTCTGCGGCCGGTTCCGTCTCCCGTCCCCTCCAACCTGAGCGACGGCTTGCGGCCGCCGCTCGCGGGTTCAAGACCGGCTCACGACGTCTCCGAGACGTCGCGCCCGCCTCGCGGCCTCACAGCGCGAAGGCGCGGACCGCGTCGTTGAGCTGATGCGCCTGCGCCTGCAGGGCCCGCGCCGCGGCGGTGCTCTGCTCGACCATGGCCGCGTTCTTCTGCGTCGAGTCGTCCATCTGCACGACCGCCGCGTTGACCTGCTCGATGCCCGCGCTCTGCTCGCGGCTGGACGCGCTGATCTCGGTCACGATGTGGCTCACGTGCCGGATGCTGCCCACAACCTGCTGCATCGTCTGTCCCGCCTGCTCGACCATGCGGCCGCCGGCCTCGACCTGCGACACCGAGTCGTCGATCAGCTGCTTGATCTCCTTGGCCGCTGTCGCGCTGCGCTGCGCCAGGCTGCGCACCTCCGACGCGACCACCGCGAAGCCGCGGCCCTGCTCGCCCGCGCGTGCCGCCTCGACCGCCGCGTTCAGCGCCAGGATGTTGGTCTGGAACGCGATGCCGTCGATGACGCCAATGATCTCGACGATGCGGCGCGAGGCCGCGGAGATCGAACTCATGGTCTCCACCACATTCCCCACCACCTCGCCGCCCTGCGTGGCGATGCCGGACGCCGACGACGCGGAACGGTCAGCCTCGCCGGCGTTGTCGGCGCTCATGCGCACCGACGCCGTGAGCTGCTCCATCGCCGAGGCGGTTTCCTCCAGGGCCGCGGCCTGCTGCTCGGTGCGTGCCGCCAGGTCCTGGTTGCCCTGCGCGACCTCCGCCGCCGCGTTGGCGATCGTGTCCGCGCCGGTGCGGACCTCGGTCACGATGCGGTGCAGGTTCTCCACCATGTTCTGCAGGGCGGACATCAGCCGCGCCACCTCATCCTTGCCGTTGGCGCGGATGCGGTAGGTCAGGTCGCCGGCGGCGACGCGCTCCGCGAGCTCGATGGCGCCCTCGATCGGCTGCGTGATCGAGCGCGTGATGAAGAACGCGGTCGCCACCCCCATCAGCAGCGCCAGCGCCGACGCGACGATCATGTCGAGCTTGGCGCCCTGCGAACGCTCGTTGGCCTCGGCCACGTCCGCGGCCATGCGCGCGGCCTGGAAGTCGACCATCTTGTCGATCAGCGCGTAGTAGCGCGCCTGCGGGCCGGCCATCTGGTCCTGGTAGACCGCCATCGCGCCGTCACGGTCGCCGGCGGCCAGCAGGTCGAAGATCCTGCGCACCAGCGCGCCGTAGTCCTTGCGCGCCGCCGACTGCTCCGCGAAGAGCTGCTTGCTCTCCTCGTCGGCCAGCATCTTCTCAAGCTTGGCGAGGTTCTCCGAATTGGCCTGGCGGATGCCGGCGTACTCGTCCATGTACTTCTTGGTCGCCTCGGGTGTGCCCGCCAGCAGCAGCCGTCCGATGGTGATCGCGCCGCGGTCCCCCACGCTCTTGACCTGCGTGGTCAGCGCGATCAGCGCGTAGCGGTCCTCGACCACCCGCCCCATGGTCGCGTTGACCCCGTCGATGACGCGGATCCCCACCCCCAGGATCACCAGCAGCAGGATGAAGACGACCGCGAATGCCGCGGCAAGACGTGACCCGATCCGGACGTCGGCCAATTTCATTTGTGAGCTCTCCCTGACGACGAAATGCCCCCATGAAACCACCGCTTACATTTCAGGTCTATCGACTTCAGCAATGCGAAAGTAGCAATCACGTTGTGAAATTCATTAGCCGTGAAGTTTTCAACGGATGGGGCCGAGGAGCTGGCTCAGAGGTGGTCGATTAGCAATCCACCTGGGCCGCCAATCGCACAAAACGGGCGCTGTGCGGCGCTTCTCCACCCCCTGTTGAGGGGACATTCCCCGCCAAAGCGTGAACGGGCTCACAACCGGACGGAGTACGGCGGGGGAGATTCGAAATGAAAGAGGGAAACCAAGAACAGGACAAGGCAGAAACGACAACGCCCCGCCAGGCGGGGCGTCGGGGATGGCGCGGAGGGCGCCGTCGCCGGTCGTCAGGCCAGTGCGAGACGCTCCCGCGCCGCCTGGTATTCGCGACCGAAGCGGGCCACGAGTTCGCCGGCGGGCAGCACCTCGCGGATCGCACCGATGCCCTGGCCGCTGCCCCAGACATCCTTCCACGCCTTGGCGCCCGTGCCGCCGAAGTTCATCTTCGTGGGGTCGCTCTCGGGCAGGTTCTCAGGATCGAGGCCGGCCTTGACGATCGAACCCTTCAGGTAGTTGCCGTGCACCCCGGTGAACAGGTTGCTGTAGACGATGTCGTCGCTGTTGCTCTCGACGATCATCTGCTTGTAGTCGTCGGAGGCGCGCGCCTCCTCGGTCGCGATGAAGGCCGAGCCGATGTACGCGAGGTCCGCGCCCATCGCCCGCGCGGCGAGGATCGCGTCGCCGCTGGCCATGGATCCCGACAGCGCCAGCGGGCCGTCGAACCACTCGCGGATCTCCTGGATCAACGCGAAGGGGCTCTTCACGCCGGCATGGCCGCCCGCGCCCGCCGCCACGGCGATCAGGCCGTCGGCGCCCTTCTCGATCGCCTTCTTCGCGAACCTGTTGTTGATGATGTCGTGCAGCACGATGCCGCCCCAGCCGTGCACGGCGGCGTTGACGTCCTCGCGCGCGCCCAGCGAGGTGATCACGATGGGCACCTTGTACTTGGCGCACAGGGCCATGTCGTGATCGAGCCGGTCGTTGCTCTTGTGCACGATCTGGTTGATCGCGAACGGCGCGGCCGGCGACTCGGGATGCGCGCGGTCATGCGCGGCCAGCGTCTCGGTGATCTCAGCGAGCCAGTCGTCGAGCAGCTCGGCCGGGCGCGCGTTGAGCGACGGCATCGAACCGACGATGCCGGCCTTGCATTGCGCGATCACCAGCTTCGGATTGCTGATGATGAACAGCGGCGAGCCGATGACCGGCAGGCGCAGCTTGTTGAACAGCGGGGGAAGTGCCACCTCGGAATCTCCTCGGGTCAAGTCGACGGATCGATGCCGTCCATGGTGACCCCCGCACCCGCGATGACGCGTCGCGCAGGGGACGTTGCAGTCAGCTCATCAAGCGTCAGAACGCGTCGATCGGCAGCGCCATCACGCTGTCCGCGCCGTTCACGACCGCGTCGCGCTGAGCGGCGCAGCGGGGCAGGATGTGCTCGGCGTAGAAGCGCGCGGTGACGATCTTGGCGTCCATGAAGGCGACGTCCTCGCCGGTGGCCTTCAACTCCTGCGCGGCGAGCAGCGAGCGCGCCAGCTGCCAGCCCGCCATCAGGTTGCCGCCAACCATCAGGTACGGCACCGAGCCGGCGAAGGCCGCGTTCGGATTGGCCTTGCCGTTGGCCGCGACGAAGTCGACGACCTCGACGAAAGCCGCGCGGGCCGCCGCCAGTTGGGTGCGCACCGCCAGCGCATCGGCGCTGCCGTTCGCGGCCAGCGCGCCTTCGGTCTCCTCGACCTGCGCCGCCACGCCGCGCGCGAACGCGCCGCCGTCGCGCACCGTCTTCCGGCCGACCAGGTCGTTGGCCTGGATCGCCGTCGTGCCCTCGTAGATCGGCAGGATGCGCGCGTCGCGGTAGTACTGCGCCGCGCCGGTCTCCTCGATGAAGCCCATGCCGCCGTGCACCTGCACGCCCAGCGAGGTGACCTCCAGGCTCATCTCGGTGCTGTAGCCCTTGATCAGCGGCACCATGAATTCGTAGAAGGCCTGCGCCTGCTGGCGGGTCTCGGCGTCCTGGTGGTGATGGGCCATGTCATACGCCGCAGCGGCGTCGATCGCCATCGCGCGGCAGCCTTCGACCAGCGCGCGCTGCGTCATCAGCATGCGACGCACGTCGGGGTGGTGGATGATCGCCGCGGCATCCTTCGACGAGCCGTCGACCGGACGCGATTGCACGCGGTCCTTTGCGTACTCGACCGCCTTCTGATAGGCGCGGTCCGCCACCGCGATCCCCTGCACGCCGACGCCGAAGCGCGCCGCGTTCATCATGATGAACATGTACTCGAGGCCCCGATTTTCCTCGCCGATCAGCGTGCCGATGGCGCCGCCGTGATCGCCGAACTGGAGCACCGCCGTCGGGCTCGCCTTGATGCCGAGCTTGTGTTCGATCGACACGCAATGCGCATCATTGCGCGCGCCCAGCGAGCCGTCGGCGTTCACCAGGAACTTCGAGACCAGGAACAGGCTGATGCCCTTCACGCCTTCCGGCGCGCCCGGCACGCGGGCGAGGACGAGGTGGACGATGTTGTCCGCCATGTCGTGCTCGCCCCAGGTGATGAAGATCTTGGTGCCGAAGACCTTGTAGGTGCCGTCGCCTTGCGGCTCGGCGCGGGTGCGCACCATCGCCAGGTCCGAACCGGCCTGCGGCTCGGTCAGGTTCATCGTGCCGGTCCACTCACCGGAGATCAACTTCGGAATGAAGGTCTGCTTCTGCTCTTCAGAACCGGCCACCAGCAGCGCCTCGATCGCGCCGTCGGTCAGCAGCGGGCACAGCGCGAAGCTGACGTTGGCCGCCTGCACGATCTCGCCGCAGGCCGCGCCAATCGTCTTGGGCAAGGCCTGACCCCCATAGGCCTCCGGATGCTGCAACCCCTGCCAGCCGCCCTCGGCGTACTGCTTGAACGCCGCCTTGAAGCCCGGCGTGGCGAAGACCTCGCCGTTCTTCCAATACGACGGGTTCTTGTCGCCTTCGACGTTCAGCGGCGCGACCACGTCCTCGTTCAGCCTGGCCGATTCCTCGAGCACCGCCTGCGCGGTGTCCAGGCCGTGGTCGGCGAACGCGGGGATCTGCTCGGCGATCGTTTGCAGACCGGCCAGGGCCTGCATGTTGAACAGCATGTCCTTGATCGGGGCGCGGTAGGTCATGGGGCTTGTCTCCGGATGAAAAAAGGGCGCCGCGCGTCGTCGGCGGGCGCCCTTGGTCTTGTCGGCGACCGTGCGATGCGGTCGCGATGCTCAGCGATCGATCAGAGCGCCTTGACGAGTTCGGGAACTGCCGTGAACAGGTCGGCTTCCAGGCCGTAGTCGGCCACCGAGAAGATCGGCGCTTCCGGATCCTTGTTGATCGCGACGATCACCTTGGAGTCCTTCATGCCGGCCAGATGCTGGATCGCGCCGGAGATACCCGCGGCGATGTACAGCTGCGGCGCGACGATCTTGCCGGTCTGACCGACCTGCCAGTCGTTGGGCGCGTAACCGGCGTCCACCGCGGCGCGCGAAGCGCCCAGCGCAGCGTTCAGCTTGTCGGCCAGCGGGGTCAGCACTTCGTTGAACTTGTCGCTGCTGCCCAGCGCGCGGCCGCCGGACACGATGATCTTCGCGGCGGTCAGCTCGGGGCGGTCGCTCTTCGTGACCTCACGGCCGACGAAGCTGCTCTTGCCGCTGTCGGCCACGCCGGACAGCGTTTCGACCGCTGCGCTGCCGCCTTCGGCCGCGGAGTCGAAACCCGTCGTGCGCACGGTGATCACCTTGACGGCGTCCGTCGACTGCACGGTCGCGATCGCGTTGCCGGCGTAGATCGGGCGCTCGAAGGTGTCGGGGCCGACGACCTTGGTGATGTCGCTCACCTGCCCGACGTCCAGCAGCGCGGCGACGCGCGGCGCGACGTTCTTGCCGGCGGCGGTCGCCGGGAACAGCAGGTGCGAGTAGTCCTTGGCGATGGCGATCACCTGGGCGGCGACGTTCTCGGCCAGGCCGTCGGCGAACTGCGCGCCGTCGGCGTGCAGGACCTTGGCGACGCCCGAGATCTTCGCGGCGGACGCGGCGGCGGCGCCGGCGTTCGAGCCGACGACCAGCACGTGCACGTCACCGCCGATGGCGGCGGCGGCGGTGACGACGTGGTGGGTGGCGCCCTTCAGCGAGGCGTTGTCGTGTTCAGCGATGACGAGGATGGTCATGTCTTGGCTCCGGTTCTTGTTATGGACTTAGATGACCTTGGCCTCGGTCTTCAGCTTCGTCACGAGGGTCGCGACGTCCGGCACCTTGATGCCGGCGCTGCGCTTGGGCGGCTCGGCGACCGACAGCGTCTTGATGCGCGGCGACACGTCCACGCCCAGGTCTGCGGGCTTGACCACGTCGAGCTGCTTCTTCTTCGCCTTCATGATGTTGGGCAGCGTCACGTAACGCGGCTCGTTCAGGCGCAGGTCGGTCGTCACGACCGCGGGCAGCGTCAGGCTGACCGTTTCCAGGCCGCCGTCGACTTCACGCGTCACGGCGACCTTGCCGTCGGAGACTTCCACCTTCGACGCGAACGTGCCTTGCGGCAGGCCCGTCAGCGCGGCCAGCATCTGGCCGGTCTGGTTGCAATCGTCGTCGATGGCCTGCTTGCCCAGGATCACCAGCTGCGGCTGTTCCTTGTCCACCAGCGCCTTCAGCAGCTTGGCCACGGCCAGCGGCTGCAGTTCGAGGTCGGCGGCCGTCTCCACCAGGATCGCGCGGTCGGCGCCGATCGCCATCGCGGTGCGCAGGGTTTCCTGGCACTGGGTGACGCCGCAGGAGACGGCGATCACCTCGGTGACCACGCCCTTCTCCTTCAGGCGGACGGCCTCCTCGACGGCGATCTCGTCGAAGGGGTTCATGGACATCTTCACGTTGGCGATGTCCACGCCGGTCCCGTCACTCTTGACGCGTACCTTGACGTTGTAATCGACGACTCGTTTGACGGGGACCAATACCTTCATCGAAGCACTCCAAGCGGATTGACGTTAACGTTAATCAGATTCTATGGGAGCAGCGTCGCCTAGTCGCTGGCTCGAAAATAAAACGAACGATCGTTCTATTCTAGCCATAGCGTCGCCGCTGCCAAGCGGTTCACGGCAGGAATGAGGGATTCCTCTAGACTGCGCTCCCGACACACCGCTCCGCCCCCCTCACGACCACGACCGCGAGTTCCGTGCCTTTCCTGCCCTCCCCCGAAAGCGCGCCGGCGATCTCCGACGCGCGCCGCCCCACCCCCGATACCCGCGTCCCCTGCATCGGGGTCTTCGATTCCGGCGTCGGCGGGCTGACCGTGCTGAAGGCGCTGCGCGAGCAATTGCCCGAGGTACCGCTGCATTACGTCGCCGACACCTCGCACGCACCCTATGGCGACCGCAGCGGCGAGTACATCGTCGAGCGCAGCGTGCGCGTGGCCGAGCGCCTGCGCGAGGTCGGCGCGCGCATGGCGGTGGTCGCCTGCAACACGGCGACGGCGCATGCCGTGCAGGCGATGCGCGAGCGCTGGCCCGACTGGCCCGTCGTGGGCATCGAGCCAGGCGTGAAACCCGCCGTGGCCGCGACGCGCAACGGCCGCATCGGCGTGATGGCGACGACCGCGACGATCGCGAGCCGGCGTTTCGAGCAACTCGTCGCCGCGCACGCGAGCGATGTCGAACTGATCAGCCAGCCCTGCCCCGGACTGGTCACGCTGATCGAGCAAGGCGATCTTCGCAGCGCCGCACTCGGCGATCTGATCGAGCGCTTCTGCGCGCCGCTGAGGGATCGCGGTGTCGACACGGTGCTGCTCGGCTGCACCCACTATCCGCTGGTGCAGGCGCGCATCCAGGCCGCGCTCGGTGACGGCGTGCGACTGCTCAACATCGAGGACGCCGTGGCACGGCAGGCGAAGCGGGTGTGGGAGGGACTCGACCTCGCTGCGTCGGGGCCCCAGGCGATCGTGCTCGAAAGCACCGGCGACCCGGCGCCACTGCAGCACCTGGCGCGCGAGGCGCTCGGCTGGCGCGACGCGACGGCGACACGCATCGCCGCCTGAACACGCGGGACCACCGTCGGCGACCGGTTTCAGATCAGCGCGCGCGCCAGTCCTCGTGCCATGTCGACGCGTCTCAGCAACCAGTAGCCCAGGATGAAGAAGACACCGGTCGCCAGGATGGCGAGCCGGTGATTGCCGGCCGTCAGCACCGTGACCGCGCCATAGGTGAGCGGACCGATGATCGCGGCGAGACGCGTGGCGAAGGTCCACAGGCCGAAGAACTCGGCCAGGCGGTCGTGGGGCGCGAGCGCGCCTGCCAGCGCGCGGCCGCAGGACTGGCTGGAGCCCATGCACAGGCCCGCGATCACCGCGGCGATCCAGAACAGCCACGCGCTCGTCGCGAGGAACGCCAGCAGCGTCATGACCATCCAGCCGACCAGCGTGATCGCGAGGGCGGGTTGGTGGCCGATGCGGTCTTCGTAGTAGCCGAAGAGGAAGGCGCCGACGGCGGAGGCGATGTTCACGAGGAATACCAGCGTCATCGTCTGCGCCTGCGAGAAGCCGAGCGCCTGTTCAGCGTAGACCGCCGCGAGCGCGATGACGACGGCGATGCCGGCCTGGTAGCTGGTTCCGCAGGCGAGCAGACGCAGGAAGTCGGGGTAGGCGCGGGCGCGCTGCCAGGACGTCCACAGCTGGGAAAGACCTGACCCCATCCGCGCAGCGCGGCGCGTGGCGCAAGGGTCGGCGCGTTCGCGCAGCAGCAGGAAGGTCGGCAACGCGGCGAGCAGGTACAGGCCGGCGGTGATCAGCATCGTGACCGGCACGAAGTGGTCGGCGGACTCGCCCCGCGCCTGCGCGCTCAGCACATAGCCCAGGCACAGACCGAGCGCGAGCATCCCGCCCAGATAACCGAAGGCCCAGCCCCAGCCCGACACGCGCCCGAGCGCGTCGCGACGCGCGAGTTCCGGCAGGAATGCCGCGATCAGCGATTCGCCATACGAGAAGAAGACGTTGGAGAGCACGACCGCCGCGGCCGCCCACCACAGCTGGTCGACCCCGAACACCGCCAGCGCGGCGGTCGACAGCACGCAGCCCAGCGTGCAGATGCCAAGCAGCTTCTTCTTCGCCCCGTGCGCATCGGCCCAGGCGCCCAGACCCGGCATGGTCACCATCACGAGGAAGCTGGAGACGGCGATCAGCACCGTCCAGAGCAGGGTCGCCGACGGCTGGCCCCGGGCAATGACGCCGACGAAGTACGCGTTGTAGACGGCGGTCAGGACGACGGTGGTGTAGCCCGAGTTGGCGAAGTCGTACATCGACCAGCCGAAGACTTCGCGCTTGCGAACGCCCGGGTTCAACAGTTCCTGCACAAACATGCCCATGCGCTGCGGTCTCTGGAAGCCGGTTGCGTGGTGCCTCGAACGGGACTCGAACCCGTACGCCGGTTGAGGGCGGCGGATTTTAAGTCCGCTGTGTCTACCAATTTCACCATCGAGGCGCGACGACTCCGCATCGATTCCATGTCGGAGTGAGCGCGCATTATCACGGCCACCGACAAAGAAAAAAGGGAAGCCGCATGGGCTTCCCTTTGGAGAATTTGGAGCGGGAAACGAGGCTCGAACTCGCGACCTCAACCTTGGCAAGGTTGCGCTCTACCAACTGAGCTATTCCCGCATCGCAGGACAGCGGAGTGATGAATCACCCCAACCGACCTTTGGTGTCGTTTGGAGCGGGAAACGAGGCTCGAACTCGCGACCTCAACCTTGGCAAGGTTGCGCTCTACCAACTGAGCTATTCCCGCAATGTCCATTCTTTGGAGGCGCGATCCGGAGTCGAACCGGACTGACCGGATTTGCAATCCGGGGCATAACCGCTTTGCTATCGCGCCCCAGAACCCTGGACGGGATTCTGTAGAAGCCGGATTTGGTTGTCCGACTTCGATAAAAAATGGAAGCCGGGGCTTCCATTTTTTTAAACCTGGAGCGGGAAACGAGGCTCGAACTCGCGACCTCAACCTTGGCAAGGTTGCGCTCTACCAACTGAGCTATTCCCGCAGGTCTTCAACACACTGCCTGCCTCAACCGCCATGCAATCCTTGCGAATTGCTTTGTTGCTGCTGCACCGTTTGCGCTGAAGCCGAGAGTATAAAACGGTTTTTGACCCTCTCGCAAGAGTTCGGCGACTTCTTTATGAAGATCGCCCAAACGCCACTTTCCGTGCGCGAACCCTCATCACGCTGAAACGAACAACGGCGCCCGAAGGCGCCGTCGTCATGGGATCCGCGAACGGATCAGTGCTTCAGCGAATCGCCGGCATCCGGCTTGGGCTCCGCGACCTTCTCAGCCGGCGCCGTCGCCGCAGCGACCTCTTCCTCCGGCAGCGACTGCGGATAGGTCTCCAACGCCACTTCCAGCACGCGATCGATCCAGCGGACCGGCACGATTTCGAGCTGGTTCTTCACGTTCTCCGGAATGTCCTGCAGGTCCTTGACGTTCTCTTCCGGAATCATGACCGTCTTGATGCCGCCGCGGTGCGCCGCCAGGAGCTTCTCCTTCAGGCCGCCGATCGCCGTGACCTCGCCGCGCAGCGTGATCTCGCCGGTCATCGCCACGTCGGCCCGCACCGGAATCCCGGTCAGCGCCGACACGAAGGCCGTCGTCATCGCCGCACCTGCGCTCGGGCCGTCCTTCGGCGTCGCACCGTCGGGCACGTGGACGTGCACGTCGCGCTTCTCGAAAAGCTCGTCCTTGATGCCCAGGCGGCGAGCCCGCGAACGCACCACCGTGCGCGCCGCCTCGACCGATTCCTTCATCACGTCGCCCAGCGAGCCGGTGCGGATGATGTTGCCCTTGCCCGGCATCGCCGTGGCTTCGATGGTCAGCAGATCGCCGCCCACTTCCGTCCACGCCAGACCGACGACCTGGCCGACCTGGTTCTTCTTCTCCGCACGACCGAAGTCGTACTTGCGAACGCCCAGGAACTCGTTCAGGTTCTCGTCGTTGACGACCACCTTGCCGTCGTAGGTCTTCAGCTGCAGGCCCTTGACGACCTTGCGGCAGATCTTGGAGATCTCACGCTCCAGCGACCGCACGCCGGCTTCCCGGGTGTAGTAGCGGATCACGCCGCGGATCGCATCTTCGGTGACCTCGAGCTCCTCTTCCTTCACGCCGTTGTTGCCGCGTTGCTTCGGCAGCAGGTAGCGCTGGGCGATGTTGACCTTCTCGTCCTCGGTGTAACCCGACAGACGGATGACCTCCATCCGGTCCAGCAACGCCGGCGGAATGTTCAGCGAGTTCGACGTCGCCACGAACATCACGTCGCTCAAGTCGTAGTCGACCTCGATGTAATGGTCGGCGAAGGTGTGGTTCTGCTCAGGGTCCAGCACTTCCAGCAGCGCCGACGACGGGTCACCGCGGAAGTCCATGCCCAGCTTGTCGATCTCGTCGAGCAGGAACAGCGGATTGCGCGTGCCGACCTTGCTCAGGCTCTGCAGCACCTTGCCCGGCATGGAGCCGATGTAGGTGCGGCGGTGACCGCGGATCTCGGCCTCGTCCCGCACGCCGCCCAGCGCCATGCGGACGAACTTGCGGCCCGTGGCGCGCGCCACCGACTGCCCCAGCGAGGTCTTGCCCACGCCCGGAGGGCCGACCAGGCACAGGATGGGCGCCTTGACCTTGTCGACGCGCTGTTGCACCGCGAGGTACTCGAGGATGCGTTCCTTGACCTTGTCGAGGCCGTAGTGGTCCTCGTTCAGCACCGCCTCGGCATTCGCCAGGTCGTGCTTGATCTTGGTCTTCTTCGCCCAAGGCAGGTTGACCAGCGTGTCGATGTAGTTGCGCACGACGGTCGCTTCGGCGGACATCGGCGACATCAGCTTGAGCTTCTTGAGCTCGGACTCGGCCTTCTTGCGCGCTTCCTTCGGCATGCGGGCAGCCTGGATCTTCTTCTCCAGCTCCTCCATGTCGGCGCCTTCTTCGCCGTCGCCCAACTCCTTCTGGATGGCCTTGACCTGCTCGTTCAGGTAGTACTCGCGCTGGGACTTCTCCATCTGGCGCTTGACGCGGCCACGGATGCGCTTTTCCACCTGCAGGATGTCGACCTCGTGCTCCAGCAGGTCCAGCAGCTTCTCCAGCCGCTTGCCCACCTCGGACAGGTCCAGCACCGACTGCTTCGCGTCGAGCTTGAGCGGCAGGTGCGCGGCGATCGTGTCGGCCAGGCGGCCGGCGTCATCGATGCCGGCGATGGACGTCAGGATCTCCGGCGGGATCTTCTTGTTCAGCTTGACGTACTGGTCGAACTGCTGCGTCACGGCGCGGCGCAGGGCTTCGACTTCAGGCTGGTCGTCGGCCTCCGGCGGAATGGGCACGACCTCGGCGGTGAAGTGCTCTTCACCGTCCTCGATCTTGCTCGTCGTCGCACGTTGCAGTCCCTCGACCAGCACCTTCACCGTGCCGTCGGGCAGCTTCAGCATCTGCAGGATGCTGGAGACGCAACCCATCTCGAACATGTCGTCGGGTTTGGGTTCGTCCTTGCCGGCCGCCTTCTGCGCGACCAGCATGATCTGGCGCCCTGCTTCCATCGCCGCTTCCAAGGCCTTGATGGACTTGGGACGACCCACGAAGAGCGGGATCACCATGTGCGGGAACACGACCACGTCGCGCAGCGGGAGCAGCGGCAGCGTGATGGGTTCCGCGGGGAGGATCGGATGACCGGACATGAAAACCTCTCTTTCTCAAGCCCATCTAGGGCCCGAGCTACCAATTACAAGGTGCCGTTCAATAGCCTTTGAGCGATTGCTTTCCACATGAACTAATGGCAAGCGAATCGCCCGGGGTGCCCGGGGTGGCTTCGCTACCTCAGGCGCTGGCCTTGGTTTCGCGATAGACCAGCAACGGCTTGGTGTCCTCGTCGATGTTGTGTTCGTCCAGCACGACCTTGGCCACGCTCTCCAGCGAGGGCAACTCGAACATGGTGTCGATCAGCGCGTGCTCGACGATCGAGCGCAGGCCGCGGGCGCCGGTCTTGCGCGCCAGGGCCTTGCGCGCGACGGCGCTCAGCGCCGAGGGGCGCACTTCCAGTTCGACGCCGTCCATCGAGAACAGCTGCTGGTACTGCTTCACCAGCGCGTTGCGCGGCTCGGTGAGGATCTGCACCAGCGCGTCCTCGGTCAGCTCGCCGAGCGTGGCGATGACCGGCAGACGGCCGACCAGTTCCGGGATCAGGCCGAACTTGATCAGGTCACCCGGCTCGACTTCGCGGAACAGCTCGCCGACCTTCTTGTCGCTCTTGCTCTTGACGTCGGCACTGAAGCCGATACCCGAACGCTCGGAGCGGTTCTGGATCAGCTTCTCGAGGCCGTCGAAGGCGCCGCCGCAGATGAACAGGATGTTGGTCGTGTCGATCTGCAGGAAGTCCTGGTTCGGATGCTTGCGGCCGCCCTGCGGAGGGACCGAGGCCATCGTGCCTTCGACCAGCTTCAGCAGCGCCTGCTGGACGCCCTCGCCCGACACGTCGCGCGTGATCGAGGGGTTGTCCGCCTTGCGGCTGATCTTGTCGATCTCGTCGATGTAGACGATGCCGCGCTGCGCGCGCTCGACATCGTAATTGCAGTTCTGGAGCAGCTTCTGGATGATGTTCTCGACGTCCTCGCCGACATAGCCGGCCTCGGTCAGCGTCGTCGCATCGGCGATCACGAACGGGACGTTCAGGACGCGCGCCAGCGTCTGCGCGAGCAGCGTCTTGCCCGAACCGGTCGGTCCGATCAGCAGGATGTTGCTCTTGGACAGCTCGACGCCGTCCTTGGTGTCGGCCGCGTGGCGCAGCCGCTTGTAGTGGTTGTAGACCGCAACGGACAGGGTGCGCTTGGCCACGTCCTGACCGATCACGTACTGGTCGAGCGTCGTCTTGATCTCGCTCGGGACGGGCAGGTCCGACTTGCTGGCACGTCCGCCGGTCGCCGCCTCGGCGGGGACCTCGTCGCGGATGATGTCGTTGCACAGCTCGATGCACTCGTCGCAGATGAATACCGACGGGCCCGCGATCAGCTTCTTGACCTCATGCTGGCTCTTGCCGCAGAAGGAGCAATACAAGACTTTTTCGCTGGAGTTGCCTTTTTTCTCGGCCATGGGAGTGCTGCTGGGGCTGCTGAAGGGCTGCGGGGAATACAGGCAAGTGCCTGCATTGATGATAGTTCAATTGCCGGTACCACCCTTGGGGGGATAAAAGCCCCTAAGAGTGGTCAGTTGGTGCGGTCAACGGGCGGTCAGTTGGCGCGCAGCGCCGGCGGTTCGATCCGCACCGGTCGGAGGACTTCCCATTCTTGAGAAATCCCCTGCCCGAAGCGTCGCTGAGGTCGGGAACGTGGACGCGGGGACGGGGTCGGAGTCCGGAGAAAAACAAGCGGCGCCCCACAGGGACGCCGCCGCACACCGGGAGCGGGCCCGGCCCCGGACCCTCCGATCAGCGATCAGCGCTTCTCGATGACCTTATCGATCAGTCCGTAGGTCGCCGATTCGGCCGCCGACATGAAGTAGTCGCGCTCGGTGTCGGCCTGGATCTTCTCCAGGCTCTGCCCGGTGCGCTCAGCCAGGATGCGGTTGAGCTGCTCGCGGGTCTTGAGGATCTCGCGGGCGTGGATCTCGATGTCCGTGGCCTGGCCCTGGGCGCCGCCCAGCGGCTGGTGGATCATGATCTTGGCATTCGGCAGCGCGAAGCGCTTGCCCTTCTCGCCCGCGGCCAGCAGGAAGGCGCCCATGGACGCGGCCATGCCCATGCACAGCGTCGATACCGACGGCTTGATGAACTGCATGGTGTCGTAGATCGACATGCCGGCCGAGACGCTGCCGCCCGGCGAGTTGATGTAGAGCGAGATCTCCTTCTCGGGGTTCTCGCTCTCCAGGAACAGCAGCTGAGCGACCACCAGGTTGGCGACGGCATCGTTCACCGGGCCGACCAGGAAGACGATGCGCTCGCGCAGCAGGCGGCTGTAGATGTCATAGGCGCGCTCGCCGCGGCCCGACTGTTCGATGACGATGGGCACCATGCCCAGGTTGCTGGTTTCAAGCGCGCTCATGAAATCCTCTGATGTGGTTCGAGATCACGACAAACCATTATGTCGTGCGCTCCATCCCCTGACCGCCGGAAGGTGGCCCTCTTCGAGGTGCTGCCTCCGCGCACGGTAGCGCCGGGGAAAGAAAAAGGCGCCGGCCTCGCGGCCTGGCGCCTTACTTGGCGGTGGGATTGCGGCGAATCAAGAGCAATGCCGAAAATCCCCACGCCGGTACCGAGTGTCGACGATCAGGCCGTGGCCATCAGTTCGTCGAACGGCAGCTGCTTGTCGGTGATCTTGGCCTTGCCCAGGATGAAGTCGGTGACGTTGTTTTCGATCACGACGGCTTCGACTTCGGCCATGCGCTCGCGGTCCGACAGGTACCAGCGCACGACTTCCGCCGGCTTCTCGTAGCTCTGCGAGATCTCTTCGATGTGGGCCTGCAGCTGCTCGGGCTTGGCCTGCAGGTTCTGCGAACGGACCAGCTCGGCCACCACGAGACCCAGGCGCACACGCTTCTCGGCCTGGTCGTTGAACAGCTCGGCGGGGATCGGGGCCTTGTCGGCGTCCTTGATGCCGCGCTTCTTCAGGTCTTCACGGGCGTTGGCGACCATGCGCTCGGCTTCGCCGGCGATCAGCGACTTGGGCACGTCCAGTTCGGCCTTGCCGACCAGCGCGTCCATCGCAGCGCCCTTGTTCTTGGCCAGCACGCGGAACTTCACTTCACGCTCAAGGTTCTTCTTGATGTCGGCGCGCAGGGCCTCGACCGTGCCTTCCTTGATGCCCAGGGCCTTGGCGAACGATTCGTTCACGTCGGGCAGGTGCTGGGCCTCGATCTTCTTGACCGTGACCAGGAAGTCGGCTTCCTTGCCGGCGACGTCCTTGCCGTGGTAGTCCTCGGGGAAGGCCAGCGGGAAGGTCTTCGATTCGCCGGCCTTCATGCCGCGCACGGCCTTCTCGAAGGCTTCGAGCATCTGGCCTTCGCCCAGCAGGAACTGGAAGCCGTCGGCCTTGCCGCCGGCGAAAGGTTCGCCGTCGATCTTGCCTTCGAAGTCGATGGTCACGCGGTCGCCGTCGGCGGCCACGTCCGCCGCGCCGCGCTGGGCGAAGGAACGGCGCTGCTTGCGCAGGATCTCGACGGTCTTGTCGATGGCCTCTTCGGTCACTTCGGCGGAGACGCGCTCGATCTCGGCGTCGGCCAGGTCGGCGATCTTGACTTCCGGGTAGACCTCGAAGGTCGCGTCGAAGGCCAGCTCGCCTTCGGCGGCTTCGTCCTTCTGGGCGATGCTGGGCATGCCGGCGACGCGCAGCTTGGCCTCGTTGGCGGCGGCGCTGAAGGCCTCACCCAGCTTGTCGTTGACGACTTCGTACTGGACCTGCATGCCGTAGCGCTGCTGCACGAAGGACATCGGCACCTTGCCGGGACGGAAGCCGTCGGCCTTGACCGTGCGGGCCAGCTTCTTCAGGCGGGACTCGACTTCGGAGTTGATGACAGTGGCCGCCAGCGTGAGCGTGATGCGGCGTTCGAGCTTTTCGAGAGTTTCGACGGTGACAGCCATAGTGGACTCGGAATCAGTTGAGAGTGTGGTGCGCGGGGCCGGACTCGAACCGGCACGCCCGTGAAGGCGTCAGGACCTAAACCTGGTGCGTCTACCAATTTCGCCACCCGCGCCGGGTGAACTGAGGTCGTCGCGTTCGCTGCGCGCTGTCGGCGCGCAGTCCGCGTGGCGGCCCCTTGGTAATTCATTCATGGCGCGAAGGAGGAGCCCAGGCTCCTGCCCTCCGCGATCCGGAAAACCGGCGATTGTAATCAAGGAATCGACGCTTTCCGACGCCCCCCGCCCGTCCCGGGCGGGGGAAACCCCTGCGGGGTCAGTGCGTGGACGGCGCGATGCCCGCGTCCTTGTCGCGTTCGACGCGGAACCAGGCGGCGTACATCGCCGGCAACGCCAGCAGCGTGAGCACGGTGGCCACGATCAGTCCGCCCATGATGGCGACCGCCATCGGGCCCCAGAACACGCTGCGCGACAGCGGCACCATCGCCAGCACGGCGGCCGCGGCGGTCAGCGCGATCGGACGCAGACGACGCACGGCGGACTCGACGATGGCCTGCGCCGGCGGCACGCCGCGGCTTCGGTCCTGCTCGATCTGGTCGATCAGGATGACGGAGTTCCGCTGGATCATGCCCATCAGCGCGATCACGCCCAGCAGCGCGACGAAGCCGAACGGCCGGTTCAGGATCAGCAGCGCCGCGGACACGCCGGCGATGCCGAGGAAGCCGGTCAGGAAGGCCAGCATGGCGCGCGAGAAGCTGTGCAGCTGCAGCATCAGCAGGGTGAAGGTGATGAACAGCATGATGGGCACGCCGGCCGCGATGGAACCGGTGCCCTTGCTGCTTTCCTCCACCGCGCCGGCGATCGAGATCGAATAGCCGGGCGGCATCTCCTTCTGCATCGCGTCGAGCGCGGGCCACAGCTGGGTGGTCACGGTCGCGCCCTGCAGGCCCTCGATGACGTCGCCCTGCACCGTGATCGCGAACTGGCGGCTCTCGCGATGCATCACGCCCGGCTCCCAGGTGAACTGGGGCTTGGCGATCTGCGTCAGCGGCACCGAGCGGCCCGAGGCCGTCGGCACGTAGGCGTTGGCGAGCTCGGACAGCGTGTCGCGCTCCTGCACGGGCTGGCGCAGGACGATGTCGATCAGCCGGTCGGCCTCGCGGTACTGCGCCACCGTGGTGCCGGACACCAGGATGCGCGCCGCCTGCGCGATGCTCTGGCTGGTGATGCCGAGCGCCCGCGCCTTGTCCTGGTCGACCTGCAGGCGCAGGACCTTGATGGCCTCGTTCCAGTTGTCGTTGACGCCGACCATGTTGGGGTTGGCGCGCATCTGCTCCTTGGCGCGGTCCGCGTAGATCCGCAGCTGCGCGGGATCGTCGCCGGCGATGCGGAACTGCACCGGGTACGGCACCGGCGGTCCGTTGGGCAGCAGCTTCACGCGGCCGCGCACTTCGGAGAACTCCTGCGCCAGGATCTGCGGCAGCTTGTGGCGCAGGGTCTCGCGGTCGGCCAGCGACTTCGGCAGGATGATGGCCTGGCTGACGTTGGTGTTGGGCAGGATCTGGTCCAGCGGCAGGTAGAAGCGCGGCACGCCCGACCCCACCCAGGTCGCGATGCTACCCACCAGCGGCTCCTTGGCCATGCGGGCCTCGAAGCGCTTGGCGACGACGTTGCTCTCCTCGATCGTGGCGCCTTCTGGCAGCCACAAGTCGACCAGGATCTCCGGCCGGCTCGAATCCGGGAAGAACTGCTGCTGCACCTTGCCCATGCCGGCCAGGCCGAGCACGAACACCAGGATCGTCAGGCCGATGGTCTTCCAGCGGTTGAACACGCACCACGCGACCCAGCGGCGGAAGCGGTTGTAGAACGGGGTATCGAAGACCTCGTGGGCCTCGCCTTCGTGACCGGCCCGGGTCTTCAGCAGCAGCGCGCCGAGGTAGGGCACGAAGTACACCGACACGATCCACGAGATGACCAGCGCCGCCGCGGTCACCGCGAAGATGGCGAAGGTGTATTCGCCGACGGTGGACTTGGCCAGGCCGATCGGCAGGAAGCCGACGGCGGTGATCAGCGTGCCGGTGAGCATCGGCTTGGCGGTGGCGTCGTAGGCATACGTCGCCGCGTGCATCTTGTCGTAGCCCTCCTCGAGCTTGCGCACCATCATCTCGACGGCAATGATGGCGTCGTCGACGAGCAGGCCCAGCGCGATGATCAGCGAGCCCAGCGAGATCTTGTGCAGCCCCACGCCGGCGTAGAGCATCACGACGAAGGTGATCGCAAGCACCAGCGGGATGGTGATGCCCACGACCAGGCCCGGCCACACGTCGATGCGCAGCGGCTTGGTGTGCAGGCCCAGCGCGATGAAGCTCACGCCCAGCACGACGACCACGGCCTCGATCAGCACGTGCACGAACTCGCCCACCGAGCTCTTCACGGCGCTGGGTTGGTCCTGGATCTGCTGCAGCGAGATGCCGGCCGGTAGTTGCTGCTGCAGCCGCTTGACGCTGGTCTGCAGCGCCTTGCCCAGCGCGATGATGTCGCCGCCCTTGCCCATCGACACGCCCAGCGCGACGACCTGCCGGCCGTTGAAGCGGACCATCGTGGTGGCCGGGTCGACGTAGCCGCGCCGGACCTTGGCGATGTCGCCCAGGCGGATGCTGCTGGCCACGCCGGTCTGCGTGTTCGTGGCGCGGATCGGGAAGTCGCTCAGCGCCTGGACGGAGTTGAGCTGGCCCTCGATGCGGATCTGCACGTTGGCGCTGCCGGCGTCCATGGTGCCGGCGCTCTCCACCGCGTTCTGCGCGTTGAGCTGCGACACGACCTGGTTGAAGTCCAGGCCCAGTTCGGCCAGGCGCTTCTGCGAGATCTCGATGAAGAGCTTCTCGGCCTGGACGCCGAAGAGGTCGACCTTGGCCACGTCCTGCACGCGTAGCAGTTCGGAGCGCACGGCCTCGGCCTGCTGGCGCAGTTCCTCGATGGAGAAACCGCCGTCGGAGGACAGCGCGAAGATCGAGCCGTAGACGTCGCCGAACTCGTCGTTGAAGAACGGCCCCAGCACGCCCTGCGGCAGCGTGGCGCGCAGGTCGCCGATCTTCTTGCGGACCGTGTACCAGAGCTGCGGCACCTCGCCCGGCGCGGTGTTGTCCTTCACCTGGAAGATGGTGAGCGACTCCCCCGGCTTGGTGTAGCTGCGGATCTTGTCGGCGTGCGGCACCTCCTGGAGGGTGCGCTCGATCTTGTCGGTGACCTGCTCGGCCATCTGCTGCGGCGTCGCGCCCGGCCAGTAGGCCTGCACGACCATCGCGCGGAAGGTGAACGGCGGATCCTCGTCCTGGCCCAGCTGGAAGTAGGCGGCGAAGCCCAGGACCATCAGCACCACCATCAGGTAGCGCGTCAGCGGGGCATGCTCCAGCGCCCAGCGCGAGAGATTGAAACCGGCGCGGCTCGGGTTGCTCATTCAGGGCTCCCGGGGCTCAGCGCGAAGCGGTCGCCGAGGCGGGTGCGGGCGCGGCGCCCGCGGCCGGCGTGCCCGGCGGGACGAAGCGCTTGACCTTCTGCCCCGGCGTCAGCACGTGACCGCCGGCGGCCACGACTTCCATGCCGGGCAACAGTCCCTGCACGACCAGCTCGTTGCCTTCGGCGCCGACGACGGTCACCGCCCGCGGGTTCACCACCATCGTCTTCGGATCGAGCAGCAGCACGGCGCTCTTGCCCTGCGATTCCATCACCGCGCTCAGCGGCACCTTGATCGCGTTGTCCGACGGCGCGCCCGTCAGCACGACCGTCGCGGTCTGGCCGAGGTGCACGTTCTGGCTGTCGAGTTCGGCCTTCACCAGGAAGGTCCGCGTCACCGGATCCGCGGCGGCGGCCAGTTCGCGCAGCTTGATGGGCTGCGCCTCGGCCTTGGTGTCGGTCCACAGGCGGACCTTCAGACCGTCCGGGCGCGCGGCGGCGGCGCGCACCAGGGCGACCTGGTCTTCGGACACGGAGAACACGATGTCGCGCGGACCGTCATTGGCCACGCGCACGACCGGCGTGCCGGCGGCCACGACCATGCCGGGCTCCGCATCGATGCCGGTCACGACACCTGCCGCGTCGGCGACCAGACTCGAATACTGCGCCTGGTTGCGCTGCACGTCGGACTGGGCACGCGCCGATTCGAACTGCGCCTGCGCGGCCTTGAAGGCGGCGTCGCGGCGATCGAGTTCCGCCGCGCTGATGAAACCCTGGCGGTGCAGATCGATGTAGCGACGGTAGTCGGCGCCGAGCTGGTCGCGATTGACACGGGCCGCCAGCACGGTGGACTTGGCGGCTTCCTGGGCGAGCACCAGGTCGGAGCTGTCGATCCGCGCCAGCACCTGACCCGGCTTGACCACCGATCCCAGGTCCACCTTGCGTTCCAGGATCTTGCCGGCGACGCGGAAGGACAGGCGCGATTCCACGCGCGCCCGCACCTCGGCGGCGAACTCGCGCTGAAGCCCCGCCGATTGCGGTGTCAGCACCAGTGTGCGCACATAACGCTCCGGCTCGGGCGGCGGGGCCTGCTTGCCACAGGCGGCCAGCACGGCCATGGCCGCCAGGGCGGCGCCCGCCGCCAGCCACGTCGAGACGCGTCCCCAGGATCCGGCGGACGCCGGTTCGGACAAGGCGCCGGGCGTTCCGGCGGACAGGGACACTAGAGACCGTTGGGGCATGAACACCTCGACAAAGCCACGACGCCTGATCTTGGGCGTCGGAGTAACTGACTGACCGGTCAGTAATGTATTCAGCGTGTCCGAACGTGTCAAACCGACGGCGTACGGTTCACCGGGGTACTGCTCGTGGTCTGCGGAGATTGACGCCCGCCACAAACCGCCGGGTGGTTCGGGACGTCAGGTTGACGCAAACGGCATCGCCCGCTCAGCGGAGAATGCCGCCCGTGAGCATAGAGCACTACGAAAACTTTCCTGTCGCCTCCTGGCTGAGCCCGCCGGCGTTGCGTCCCGCGATCATGGCGATCTATCAGTTCGCCCGGACGGCGGACGACCTGGCCGACGAGGGCGACGCGACGTCCGCGCAGCGGCTGCGCGACCTGGCCGACTACCGGGCCGATCTGCGCGCCGTCGCCGCAGGCCAGCCCCCGTCCCCGCGTTGGGCGACGGGCGTGTTCGCACCGCTGGGCCGCATCCTCGTGGAATACCGCCTGCCGCTGCCGTTGCTGGAGGATCTCCTCGATGCCTTCGAGCAGGACCTCGTGAAGACCGACTACGCGACCCGCATGGAGCTGCTCGACTACTGCCGCCGCTCGGCCAACCCGGTCGGACGCCTGCTCCTGCACCTCTACGACATCGAGGACGCCGGGTCGCTGCGGCGCTCGGACGCCATCTGCTCGGCGCTGCAACTGATCAACTTCTGGCAGGACTTCACCGTCGACGGCCCACGCGGCCGGATCTACGCGCCGCTGGAGGACCGCCAGCGTCACGGCGTCGAGGGACAGGACCTGCTGTCGCTGAACGACAGTCCGGCGGGCCGCGCGTTGATCGCGGATCTCTGTGACTGGGCCCGCGACCTGATGGCCGAGGGCGCGCCGCTGGCCCGCCGGATTCCGGGCCGGGCCGGTTGGGAGCTCCGCTTGGTGGTACAAGGCGGCCTCCGTATCCTCGACAAGCTGGCGTCGAACCGTTTCGACGCCCTGCTGCGACGGCCGACGATAGGCGCCGCCGACGCGCCGCTCCTGTTGTGGCGCGCCTTGACGATGCCCACGGACCGAACGAACCCACGCCGCGAAGGGACGGCGCGATGAGCACCAATACTGACAAGACCGCCGACAAGGCCTCCGACAAGACTGCCGACAGGAATGGCGAGAAGGCGTCCGCCGCCGGCGCTTCCACGCCCGAGCAGTACGTCCAGCAGAAAGCCGCCGCGAGCGGCTCCAGCTTCTATTACGCGTTCCTCTTCCTGCCGCCGCCGCGCCGCGCCGCGATCACCGCCTTCTACGCGTTCTGCCGCGAGGTCGACGACGTCGTGGACGAGGTGTCCGATCCAGGCGTCGCCGCGACCAAGCTGGCCTGGTGGCGCAAGGAAGCGATGAGCGCCTTCAACGGCCAGCCGTCGCATCCGGCAATGAAGGCGCTGATGCCGCACGTCAAGGACTACGACATCCGCGTTGAGCATCTGATGGCCGTCATCGACGGCTGCCAGATGGACCTGGAGCAGACGCGTTACCTCGACTATCCGGGCCTGCAGCGCTATTGCCACCTGGTGGCCGGCGTGGTGGGCGAAGTGGCGTCGGGCATCTTCGGCCGCACGGATCCGAAGACCATCGCCTACGCGCACAAGCTGGGACAGGCGATGCAGCTCACCAACATCATCCGAGACGTCGGCGACGACGCGCGGCGCGGCCGCATCTACCTGCCGGTCAGCGAACTGCAGCAGTTCGACGTGAAGGCGCACGAGATCCTCAAGCGCGACGCCCCGTGGGGCTACAGCGACCGCTTCACCGCGCTGATGAAGTTCCAGGCGCAGCGCGCCCACGCGCTGTACGACGAGGCGGTCGCGTTGCTGTCCGACACCGATCGCAAGGCGCAGAAGCCGGGGCTCATGATGGCCAACATCTACCGCACGCTGCTGCGCGAGATCGAGGCCGAGAACTTCCAGGTCCTCCACCAGCGCATCGCGTTGACGCCGCTGCGCAAGCTGTGGATCGCGATGAAGACGAACTGGCGCGGGCGCTGACGTGACGCGCTTGGCCGTCATCGGCGGCGGCTGGGCGGGGCTCGCCGCGGCCGTCGAGGCCGTGTCGCTGGGCGCCGCGGTCACGTTGTTCGAGATGGCGCCGACGCTCGGCGGTCGGGCGCGCAGCCTCGAAGGCCTCGAGCCGGCGCTCGACAACGGTCAGCACATCCTGATCGGCGCTTACACGGACACGCTGGCGTTGATGCGCCGCGTCGGCGGCGATCCGGACGCGGACCTGCTCCGCATGCCGCTGCGGCTGCGATATCCCGATCGCGAGACGCTGCGACTGCCGCCGGGACCGCCCACCCTCGCCTTCCTGCGCGGTGTGCTGGGCTGCGCGGCATGGTCGTGGCAGGACCGGCTGCGTTTCCTGGCTGCGAGCAGCCTGTGGACGATGCGCGGCTTCCGCTGCGCCCCGGCGCTGACGGTCGCCCAGCTCTGCCACGGACTGCCGCGCGCGGTGCGCGACGACCTGATCGATCCGCTGTGCGTCGCCGCGCTGAACACGCCATCCGACCAGGCCAGCGCGCAGGTCTTCCTGCGGGTGCTCAAGGACGCCTTGTTCAGCGGTCCGGGCAGCGCCGACCTGCTGCTGCCGCGGCGCGGGCTGAGCGCGTTGCTCCCGACGCCGGCGCGCGCGTGGCTGCTGTCGCGCGGCGCGGAACTCCGCACGCAGCGCGTGCAGCGGCTGGAAGCGCAGGGACGGCAGTGGACCGTCGACGGCGAAGTCTTCGACGCCATCGTCGTGGCCTGCACGTCGGTCGAAGCTTCCAGGCTCACGCGCGATCTGGCGCCGCATTGGAGCGCCGCCGCCGGAGCGTTCGAATTCCAGCCGATCGTCACCATCTATCTGGAGAGCGCCGGATCGGCGTTGCCGGCGCCGATGGTTGCCTTGCGCGAATCGGCGACTGAGCCGGCGCAGTTCGCCTTCGACCTCGGCCAGCTCGGTCAGCATCCTGGTCTGTTCAGTCTGGTCGTCAGCGGGGCTGCGCCCTGGATCTCGCAGGGACTGGACGCCACCGGCGCTGCGGCGCTGGCACAGGCCCAGCGCCACTTCCAATGGGCGACGCCGCCGAAGATCGTCCGCGTGCTGAGCGAAAAGCGCGCGACCTTCGCCTGCACGCCTGGACTGAATCGCCCCGACGCATCGATCGGACCAGGCATCTGGGCCGCCGGCGACTACCTCGCAGGCCCGTATCCGGCCACGCTCGAAGGCGCCGTGCAAAGCGGCCTGTCCGCGGCCCGTTCCGCAATGCGGCAGCCTGTCGGCGCCTCGTCCTCCTGACGCCCCTTTCGGCCCGATCCGCGCACCGCTGATGGGCAAAAACGACGGATTTTGCCCGCGACGACCCGCTCTCGGTTTCGCCATGCAAAACCCGTGAGAAATCCTTCACAATCGTCCGCCATGAAGTCCAAGGAGCTGCAGACCCCCGCCATCCAGGTCCTCGAGCGCACGTTCGCGCTGCTCGACGTACTGGCCCAGCATCAGGACCCCGTGTCGCTGAAGCTCATCAGCGAGACCACGGGCCTGCATCCCTCCACCGCCCACCGCATCCTGAACGATCTGACGCTGGGGCGTTTCGTGGACCGCCCCGAGGCTGGCAGCTACCGGCTGGGCATGCGTCTGCTGGAACTGGGCAACCTCGTGAAGGCGCGCCTGGATGTCCGCGAAGCCGCCATCGGTCCGATGCGGGAGCTCCACAAGCTCACCCATCAGCCGGTCAACCTCTCGGTCCGGCAAGGCGACGAGATCGTCTACATCGAGCGCACCTACTCCGAACGAAGCGGCATGCAGGTCGTGCGCGCGGTCGGCGGCCGGGCGCCGCTGCACCTGACCTCGGTCGGCAAGCTCTTCCTGGCCAGCGACGATCCCCAGCGCGTGCGCGCGTATGCGACGCGCACGGGACTCTCCGGTCACACCCGCAACAGCCTGACGGAGATCACGCTGCTCGAACGCGAGATGGCGCTGGTCCGCCAGCGCGGCGTCGCGCGCGACGATGAGGAGCTCGAACTGGGCGTGCGCTGCATGGCCGCCGGCATCTACGACGATCAGGGCAAGCTGGTGGCGGGGCTGTCGATCTCGGCGCCCGCGGACCGCCTTGAAGAAGGCTGGTTGCCCCGACTGAAAGAGACGGCGACGCGGATCTCGGCGTCGCTCGGCTTCCGCGGCTGAGGCTGAAACTGGGATTCGGTAATGACGAAGCGGGCACAAGGCCCGCTTCTTTCATTCCGGCGTACCTGACGCTTACTTGGCCGAGATCACCGGTGTCAGGGCGGTTGCACTGACCGTGGTCGCGGCAGCGGGAGTCGCCACGGCTGCCAATGGCGAGGCGGCGCCGGTCAGCCACTTGCGGACCCGCTCGGCGTCGCCGATGCGGGAATACTTCCCGGCGGAGTCCAGGAACACCATGATCAGCTTGCGACCGGCAAGTTGCGCCTGCATCACCAGGCACTGGCCGGCTTCGTTGATGAAACCGGTCTTCTGCAGACCGATGTCCCAGTCGCCCTTGCGGACCAAGCCGTTGGTCGTGCCGAAACGGACCTGCTTGCGGCCCAGGGCCACGGTGTATTCGGATGAGGTCGACAGCTCACGGATCAACGGGAAGGCGTGGGCGGTCTTGACCAGCTTGGCCAGGTCGGCGGCGCTCGACTGGTTGCGGCTGGACAGACCGGTCGGCTCGACGTAATGCGTGTCCATCATGCCCAGCATGTGCGCCTTGGCATTCATCGCCGCGACGAAGGTTTCCAGCCCGCCGGGATAGTTGCGACCGAGCGCATGCGCCGCCCGGTTCTCCGAGGACATCAGCGCCAGGTGCAGCAGTTCGCCACGCGTCAGCGTCGTGCCGACGGCCAAGCGCGAACCGGTGAACTTCTCGGTGTCCTTGTCGTCGTCGGTGATTTCGATCTTGTCGTCCAGCGACTGGTTCGCCTCGACGACCAGCAACGCGGTCATCAGCTTGGTGATGGACGCGATCGGCAGCACCGCCGACGGATTCTTCGAGAACAGGACCTCGTTGGTGTCCTGGTCGACGACGTAGGCGACGCTGGATTTCAGGTCGAGGGGATCTTCGGTGTCGTGCAGACCGTACATCGTCCCGAAGGACGGTTTGGACGGGACAACCTCCCGGACCGGGGCTGCCGCGCGGGCAGCCACCTTGCGTGGCGAGCGCGGGGCCGGCTTGGCCTGCCGCACGCTCTTCACCTTGGCTTTGGAGGACGACGAGGCGGCCGCCTGCACCGATTGGATCGGCACGAGACTGGCGGTCAAGCCCGTCAGCAACATGACGCCGCTGAGCGCGGCACCAGACAGCAATGTCGCAATGGTCTTCAATCCAGTCCCCAGGTCAGTGGGCGCGAGTTTAGGGGATCGCTGAAAGACCGGCAAGATCAATGACTTAACGCAGGCTCTTAAAGTACCTGAATCCGTGCCATCCGACGCGGCCATGGGCGCCGCGTGCGCTGTCCTGTCAACCTTGGGCGGCGACCCGCTCCGTTTTGCTCTGCAACTTGTTCAGAGCGCTCAAATATGCTTTGGCGGAAGCGACCACGATATCGGGATCTGCCCCCACGCCGTTCACCACGCGCCCCGCATGTTGCAGGCGCACCGTGACTTCGCCTTGCGATTCTGTGCTGCCGCTGGTGATCGCACTGACCGAATACAGCAGCATTTCCGCCCCACTTTGCACCTTGCTCTCGATCGCCTTGAGCACCGCGTCCACCGGACCGTTGCCATCGCTTTCGGTGCGATGTTCGGTTTCTCCCTCGGCGAACACCACCTGCGCCTGCGGCCGCTCGCCGGTCTCCGAGCGCTGCGCCAGCGCGACCAGCCGGAAATGCTCCTGGACCTGGGTGACCGACTCGTCCATCACCAGCGCGATGATGTCCTCGTCGAAGATCTCGGACTTGCGGTCGGCGAGGTCCTTGAAGCGGACGAAGGCGGCATTGATCTCCGCCTCAGACTCCAGCACCACGCCCAGTTCCTGCAGCCGCTGCTTGAACGCGTTGCGTCCCGACAGCTTGCCCAGGACGATCTTGTTGGCGCTCCAGCCGACATCCTCGGCCCGCATGATCTCGTAGGTGTCGCGCGCCTTCAGCACGCCGTCCTGATGGATGCCGGAGGCGTGCGCGAAGGCATTCGCGCCGACCACCGCCTTGTTCGGCTGGATGACGAAGCCGGTGGTCTGCGACACCAGCTTGGACACCGGAACGATCTGCGACGGGTCCACCCGCACGTCCAGCCCGAAATAGTCGCGGCGGGTCTTCACCGCCATCACGACCTCTTCCAGCGAGCAGTTCCCTGCCCGTTCGCCCAGTCCGTTGATCGTGCACTCGATCTGGCGGGCGCCGCCGATCTTCACGCCGGCCAGCGAGTTCGCCACCGCCATGCCCAGGTCGTTGTGGCAGTGGACGCTCCAGATCGCCTGGTCCGAGTTCGGAACACGCTCGCGCAGCGTCTTGATGAACTGGCCGTAGAGCTCCGGAATCGCGTAGCCGACGGTGTCGGGAATGTTGATCGTGCGCGCGCCTTCGCGGATCACCGCCTCGACGACGCGGGCCAGGAACTCCGGATCGGAGCGGTAGCCGTCCTCCGGCGAGAACTCGATGTCGTCGGTCAAATTGCGGCCGAAGCGCACGGCCTGGATCGCCTGCTCCAGCACCTGCTCGCGGGTCATGCGCAGCTTCTTCTCCATGTGGAGTTCGCTGGTCGCGATAAAGGTGTGGATGCGGGCGCGCGCCGCGCCTTTGAGCGCCTCGGCGGCGCGACCGATGTCGCGATCGTTCGCGCGGGCCAGCGAGCAGACCGTGCTGTCGCGGATCGCGTCGGCGATCGCCTTGACCGCCTCGAAATCGCCCTGGCTCGCCGCCGCGAAGCCGGCCTCGATCACGTCCACCTTCAACCGCTCCAGCTGCCGCGCGATGCGCAGCTTCTCGTCCCTGGTCATGGACGCGCCGGGCGATTGCTCACCGTCGCGCAGGGTGGTGTCGAAGATGATCAGGTGGTCGGACATGAGGGGGCTTCCTTGCGGTGGCGGGCCGGGCCGCGGGCCGGAAAGCGGCCCGATCGGTGAGTTTAGGCGGCGATGCGGTCGGCCAGCTTCAGCACGCCGCGCTGCGACGCACGACGCAGGCCGGAGACGATCGCCTTCAGCGAGGCCGACGCGATGTTGCCGTCCATGCCGACGCCGAACATCGTGGCCTCGCCCACGCGGAGCTCCAGGTAGGCCACCGCCTGCGCATCGGCGCCGCTGCCCATCGCGTGCTCGTGGTAGTCCAGCACCCGCACCTGGGTCTTCAGCAGCTTGTTCAGGCCCTCGACGAAGGCGTCGATCGGTCCCTTGCCCTGCCCGTCGATCTTCACCATGCGCACGCACAGGTCGGCTTGCGCCTGGACGCGGGTCTGGCCGTCCTCGGCGGTGTCGATCTGCGGATGCAGCGACGGTGCCTGCTTCACGCCGTACTCGCGATCGAAGATCCGCCACAGGTCGGCCGCGCCGAGTTCCTTGCCATTCGTGTCCATCACGCCCTGGACGATCTGGCTGAACTCGATCTGCAGGCGTCGCGGCAGTTCGATGCCGTACTCCGCTTCGAGCAGATACGAGATGCCGCCCTTGCCCGACTGGCTGTTCACACGGATCACCGCTTCATAGCTGCGGCCCAGGTCCTTCGGATCCACTGGCAGGTAGGGGATCTCCCAGATGTCGCCCTCCTTGCGGGCGGCGAAGGCCTTCTTGATCGCGTCCTGGTGCGAGCCCGAGAACGAGGTGTAGACCAGCTCGCCGACGTACGGATGGCGCGGATGCACGGGCAGCTGGTTGCAATGCTCGACGCAGCGGCGGATCTCGTCGATGTCGGAGAAGTCCAGCTCCGGATGCACGCCCTGCGTGTACAGGTTGAGTGCGACGTTCACCAGGTCCAGGTTGCCGGTGCGCTCGCCGTTGCCGAAGAGGCAGCCTTCGAGTCGGTCCGCACCGGCCATGATCGACAGCTCGGCCGCGGCCGTGCCGGTGCCGCGGTCGTTGTGCGGATGCACCGACAGCACGATGCAGTCGCGCTGTGCGACGTTGCGACCCATCCACTCGATCATGTCGGCGAACAGGTTGGGCGTGGAGTGCTCGACCGTCGACGGCAGGTTGATGATGATCTTGCGCTCGGGGGTCGCACCCCAGGCTTCAGTCACCGCATCGACGACCCGCTTGGAGAAGCTCAGTTCGGCGCTGGAGAACATCTCCGGCGAGTACTCGAAGCGGAAGTCCGTCTCCGGCTGCTTCCCGGCGAACTCGCGGATCATCCGCGTGTGGGTGACGGCCAGGTCGACGATCTCATCCTCGCTCATGCCGAGCACGACGCGACGCATGACCGGAGCAACCGCGTTGTACAGATGGACGACGGCCCGCTTGACGCCGACCAGCGATTCGAAGGTGCGTTCGATCAGCGGCTGGCGCGCCTGGGTCAGCACCTGGATCGTCACGTCGTCGGGGATATGGCCCTGCTCGATCAGCAGCCGCACGAAGTCGAAATCGGTCTGCGACGCGGACGGGAAACCGACCTCGATCTCCTTGAAGCCGATCTTCACCAGCATCTGGAACATGCGCAGCTTGCGCTCGGGGTCCATCGGCTCGATCAGGGCCTGGTTGCCGTCGCGCAGGTCGGTGCTCAGCCACAGCGGCGCCTTCCTGATCTGCACGTCGGGCCAGCGGCGGTCCGGGAGGGCGATGGGGGCGAAGGCGCGGTACTTGGTCTGCGGTTGCTTGAGCATGAGAGCGTTCCTGTGGGTTCAGGGGCGCAACTCGCAGACTCTCCAGAAACAGGAACGGCCCGTTGCGAGTTGCATTCGGGCCGTTGATCTGGGAAGAGCGTCTGGATGGACGGACGTGCGCGATCTAGCGAACCCGAAGGTCACCTCGTAGTAGCAGCGTAATGCTGGCGGTTTCGCGGAAGAACGTCATAGCGGTTGAATATAGAGGCGCGGCATCCAGCCCGTCAACGCCGCCGGGCGAATACCTGGCCGGCGAGCGTTCGCTATCGGTGAAGCCCTGCTTCATCCGGCTCATCGGTCGACATCGCGATGACGCTGGCCGGCTTGCCCTTGGCGCGCCGGACCGCATAGACGATGTAGCCCGAGATGCCGTACGCGCAGAAAACGCCGAACAGCACGCGCGGCGGGTCGATGTTGATCGCCGCGATGGCCAGCATGATGACGACCAGGACGATGAACGGCACCGAACGCTTGAAGGTGATGTCCTTGAAGCTGTAGAACGGCGCGTTGGTCACCATCGTCAGGCCCGCGTAGAGCGTGAAGCCGAAAGCCAGCCACGCCAGCGCGGGATCGCGGTGGATGTCCTTGTAGCCGGCGCTGTCGAACGCCCAGATCAGGCTCATCACCAGCGCGGCCGCGGCCGGGCTGGGCACGCCCTGGAAGAAGCGCCGGTCCACGACGCCGATGTTGGTGTTGAAGCGCGCCAGACGCAGCGCGGCGCCGGCGATGTAGACGAAGGCGGCGAACCAGCCCCACTTGCCCAGGCCCTGCAGCGCCCAGGAATACATGATCAGTGCCGGCGCCGCGCCGAACGAGACCATGTCGGACAGCGAGTCCATCTGCTCGCCGAAGGTGCTCTGCGTGTTGGTCATGCGCGCGACGCGTCCGTCCAGGCTGTCGAGCACCATGGCGGCGAAGATCCCGTAGACCGACTGCTCGAAGCGGCCACCGATGCCCATCACGATCGCGTAGAAGCCGCTGAACAGCGCCGCCAGCGTGAAGAGGTTGGGCAGCAGGTAGATGCCCTTGTGGCGCGGGCGCTGCGGGACGTCGAGGCCATCGGCCTCGTCCTCGTCGAGCAGGTCCACGCTCTTGTTCTGACTTGGATTCATGGGGCGGGAGGATAACCCAGCGCATCAATGGAAAAGGCCGCGCGGTGCGACCCGCGCGGCCTTCTGGACTGATCTGACGCGATCTGAGTGGATCAGTTCTTGGACTTGTCGACCAGCTTGTTGGCCTTGATCCACGGCATCATCGCGCGCAGCTGCTCGCCGACCTGCTCGATCGGGTGCTCGGCGGTCAGGCGGCGGCGGCTGATCAGCGTCGGGGCGCCGGCCTTGTTCTCCAGGATGAAGGACTTGGCGTACTCGCCGGTCTGGATGTCCTTCAGGCACTGGCGCATCGCGTCCTTGGTCGCGGCGGTCACCACGCGCGGGCCGGTCACGTACTCACCGTACTCCGCGTTGTTGGAGATCGAGTAGTTCATGTTGGCGATGCCGCCTTCATAGATCAGGTCGACGATCAGCTTGAGTTCGTGCAGGCACTCGAAATAGGCCATTTCCGGCGCGTAACCGGCTTCGGTCAGCGTCTCGAAACCCGCCTTGATCAGCTCGACGGCGCCGCCGCACAGCACGGCCTGCTCGCCGAACAGGTCGGTCTCGGTCTCTTCGCGGAACGAGGTCTGGATGATGCCGGCCTTGCCGCCACCGTTCGCCGCCGCGTAGCTCAGGGCCAGGTCACGCGCCTTGCCGGTCTTGTCGGCGTAGACGGCGATCAGGTGGGGCACGCCGCCGCCCTGCTTGTAGGTGTTGCGCACCGTGTGGCCCGGGGCCTTCGGGGCGACCATCCACACGTCCAGGTCCTCGCGCGGCTGCACCTGGCCGTAGTGGACGTTGAAACCGTGCGCGAAGGCCAGCGACGCGCCCTGCTTGATGTTGGGCTCGACGTCGTTCTTGTAGACGTCGGCGATCTGCTCGTCGGGCAGCAGGATCATGACCACGTCGGCGGCCTTCACCGCATCGGCGATCTCGGCGACCTTCAGACCGGCGCCTTCCGCCTTGGCCCAGGACGCGCCGGAACGGCGCAGCCCCACGGTGACCTTCACGCCGCTCTCGTTGAGGTTCTGGGCATGGGCGTGGCCTTGTGAGCCATAGCCGATGATGGTGACGTTCTTGCCCTTGATGAGGCTGAGGTCGGCGTCCTTGTCGTAATACACGTTCATGGTGGTCTCTCCGGGGAAAACAGGTCAGGGGTTGTTCGGTGAAGGATGTTCAGTGGTCGCGGCGCTCAGACGCGCAGGATGCGCTCGCCGCGGCCGATGCCGCTGGTGCCGGTGCGCACCGTCTCGAGGATCGCGCTGCGGTCGATCGCGTCGATGAAGGCGTCGAGCTTGCCCGCGTCGCCGGTCAGCTCGATCGTGTAGGTCTTCTCGGTGACGTCGATGACGTGGCCGCGGAAGATGTCGGAGTTGCGCTTGAGCTCCTCGCGCTCCTTGCCGACGGCGCGCACCTTGATCAGCATGAGCTCGCGTTCGATGTAGCGGCCCTCGGTCAGGTCGACGACCTTGACGACCTCGATCAGCCGGTTCAGGTGCTTGGTGATCTGCTCGATCACGTCGTCGCTGCCGCTGGTGACAATGGTCATCCGGGACAGCGACGGGTCTTCCGTCGGCGCCACGGTCAGGCTCTCGATGTTGTAGCCCCGGGCGGAGAACAGCGCAACGACGCGCGACAGCGCCCCCGGCTCGTTCTCGATGAGCAAAGCAATGATGTGTTTCATGGAATCTCGTCCTTCGCGCTCTTCAGGCCGCCGGCGGTAACCGGTCAGCCCTTGGCCACGCTCTTCGATCTAGGAATCAGGCCGGTTCGCTCCGAGCGCTTCGAGCCGTCCGCCGCCGGTCGCGAGGCGCGCGGTAACGCGCGTCACGCCGGACGGCTTCAGGCCGTCAACGGTCTCAGAGGTCCTCGGACCCCAGCAGCATCTCGGAGATGCCCTTGCCCGCCTGCACCATCGGCCAGACGTTCTCGGTCGGGTCGGTGCGCACGTCGATGAAGACGGTGCGGTCCTTCAGGCGCATCGCCTCCCGCAGCGCAGGCTCCACGTCCGCAGGTTTCTCCACCAACAGGCCGACGTGCCCGTAGGCCTCGGCCAGCTTGACGAAGTCCGGCAGCGCATCCATGTAGCTGTGCGAGTAGCGCTTGCCGTAGTCCAGCTCCTGCCACTGCCGCACCATGCCGAGGTAGCGGTTGTTCAGCGAGACCACCTTCACAGGCGTCTTGTACTGCTGGCAGGTGGACAGCTCCTGGATGTTCATCTGGATGCTGCCTTCGCCGGTGATGCAGAACACATCCGACTCCGGCTTCGCCAGCTTGATGCCCATCGCGTACGGCAGGCCGACACCCATCGTGCCCAGGCCGCCGGAATTGATCCAGCGGCGCGGCTCGTTGAAACGGAGGAATTGCGCGGCCCACATCTGGTGCTGGCCGACGTCCGAGGTGAAGTAGGCGTCGCGGTCGCGGGTCAGGTTCCACAAGGTCTCAAGGACGTACTGCGGCTTGATGACTTCGCTGGACTGCTTGTAGGCCAGGCAGTCGCGCTTGCGCCAGTCGTTGATCTGACTCCACCAGGCATTGATCGCCTCGGCGTCAGGTCTTGCCTGCGCTTCCCTGATCTGCGCGATCAGCTCCTGCAGCACGTCCTTGACATCGCCGACGATCGGGATGTCCACGCGCACGCGCTTGGAGATCGACGACGGATCGATGTCGACATGGATGATCTTGCGATCGACCGACGAGAAATGCTTCGGGTTGCCGATCACGCGGTCATCGAAGCGCGCACCGACGGCCAGCAGCACGTCGCAGTGCTGCATCGTCATGTTGGCTTCGTAGGTCCCGTGCATGCCGAGCATGCCCAGGAAACGCGGATCGCTGCCGGGCATGGCGCCCAGGCCCATCAGCGTGTTCGTGCAGGGGTAACCCAGCAGTTCGACCAGTTGGCGCAGTTCCGCCGTGGCCTCGCCCAGGATGACGCCGCCGCCGGTGTAGATGTAGGGCCGCTTGGCGCCCATCAGCAGCTGGACCGCCTTGCGGATCTGGCCGCTGTGGCCCTTCTTCACCGGGTTGTAGGAGCGCATCTCGACGCGCTCCGGGTAGTGGAACGCGGTGCGGTTGAGCGACACGTCCTTCGGGATGTCCACCACGACCGGGCCGGGACGGCCGGTGCGCGCGATGTGGAAGGCCTTCTTCAACGTCGTCGCGAGGTCACGCACGTCCTTGACCAGGAAGTTGTGCTTGACGATCGGACGCGTGATGCCGACGGTGTCGCATTCCTGGAAGGCGTCGAGGCCGATGGCGGGCGTCGGGACCTGTCCGGTGATGATCACCATCGGGATCGAGTCCATGTACGCCGTCGCGATACCGGTGATCGCATTCGTGACGCCCGGACCCGAGGTCACCAGCGCGACGCCGACTTCGCCAGTCGCCCGGGCATAGCCGTCGGCGGCATGGACGGCGGCCTGCTCATGGCGTACCAGCACATGCTGGATGGCGTCCTGCTTGTAGAGCGCGTCGTAGATGTAGAGGACGGCGCCGCCTGGATAGCCCCAGAGGAACTTCACGCCTTCGGCCTGAAGACTCTGAACCAGGATTTCGGAGCCATTCAGTTCCTGACCGGAACTGACGGAATGGGGGTGCGGTTGTGAGCGAGCTTCCGTGATCGCTGCACGTTTGATGTCCGCGGCAGACATGTCCATATGTCGAACCTCTGAGTTTTTTCTCTGACGAAAAACCATCGGTGTCTCTCCTCTCGCTCTTGTGAAGCGGACTTGAAACGTCGCGTCAAAAACAGGGGCGCCCCGGTTGGGCGGCCTACTTGAGACAGAAAATGCGGTGTGCGAGCCGCTGATTATGCACGCAAACCCGCAGAGGTTCGGAACCGATGGCGGTCTGTAGCGCTGATGCGATAATCCGCGCCGTTTTGCCCGCTGGACCGCCCTCCGCCAGACCGCCCTCAGCCAGATCGCCTTCGATGGCGCCAGCCCTTGGCCACAGACAAAGAACTCAACGACTTTCTCAAGACCGCCGATCGACGCGCCTTCAAGCGCACGGTCTACATGGTGCGAGACGAGGACGCCGCCCTGGACATCGTCCAGGACGCCATGATCCGGTTGGCCGAGAAGTATTTCGACCGTCCGGCGGCGGAGCTGCCGCTGCTGTTCCAGCGCATCCTGTCCAACGCGACGATGGACTGGTTCCGGCGGCAGAAGGTGCGCAACGCGCTCTTCAGCAACCTGTCGAACTTCGAAGGCGCCGATCCCGGCGACGACTTCGACCTGCTGGAATCGCTGGAGACGCGGGAAGGATCGATGGGGGCGCTGTCGGCCGCGGACGAGGTGTCGCGTGTCCAGGTGCTGGCCGCCATCGAAGAGGAAGTGGCCGCTTTGCCGGCCCGTCAACGGGAAGCCTTCCTGCTGCGTTACTGGGAGGAACTCGACGTCGCCGAAACGGCAGCGGTCATGGGTTGCTCGGAGGGCAGCGTGAAGACACACTGCTCCCGCGCCGTGCATGCGCTGGCCAAAACGCTGAAAGCCAAGGGAATCTCGCTATGAAGAAGAACACGCCAGGAACGCCGCTGCCGCTGGAGGCGGATGCGCGCGTGACCCGTTTCGGCCTTCGGGTGGCCGCGGGACTGACCGAGCAGAGCGAGACCCTCTCCGGCGACATCCAGGAACGGCTGCGCTTCGCGCGTGAGCAGGCGCTGGCCAAGGCGATGGCCGCGCGCGCCGCGGCGCCCGCGCAGACCGTGTCCGACGCTCGTCAGGTCGGCGGCGGCACCCTGGCACTGGGCGGCGGCGAGAAGACCCCGCGCTGGAGAAAGGCCGCCGCGCTGCTGCCGCTGGCGCTGCTGCTGGGTGGCCTGCTGCTGATCCAGCACAGCCAGTGGTACGAGCAGATCCGCAGCGCGGCCGAACTCGACACCGAGATGCTCTCCAAGCCGCTGCCGCCGGCGGCGTACAGCGATCCGGGCTTCCGCGAGTACCTGAACGAAAACCAGACCGACCCCAACAATCCGAACGGCGCCGCCGACGGCGAGAAGTCCGACGAAGCCAAATCGTCGCAGTGAGGCGGTGCGTGGTCAGTTCCTTCCGCCCGCTCCCGCTCGCAGCGGGAGATCCCATCGTTTTCCCTGATCGTGCCGCCTCGCGCGGCTGGGTGCGCCGCCTGAGCCTGGTGGCCGCCTGCGGCGCGCTGGCGTGGGGAGCCGCAACCGCCTCGGCGCAGGACACGTCCGCCTCCGCGCCGCTCGACGGCCGCCCCGCGACAGCCGCGCCGCACGCCTCGTCGCCCCCGAGACCGGTGGCGCCGACGACCACGCCGGGCGCGCTGACCAGCAGCCAGAACTGGGCTTCGCTCAGCGCGTCCCAGAAGGAAGCGCTGGCCCCGTTGTCCAAGGAATGGGACCAACTCGACGGTGCCCGCAAGGGCAAGTGGCTGGAGATCGCCGCCCGTTACCCGACCCTGCCGGTGGAGCATCAGCAGCGCCTGCGGGAACGCATGGTCGAGTGGACGAGGATGTCGCCGGCGGAACGCCAGCGCGCCCGCATCGGCTACCAGCACGCGAACGAGCTCCGTGCGCCCGAGCAGGAAGCGAGGATGCGCGAGAAGTGGGACGCCTATCAGGCGCTGCCCCCGGAGAAGCGCCAGCGCCTGGTGGAACGCGCAGCGGAAAAGGCCTCGGCCGCGGGTCGCGACGTGCCCGCCGCGCCCACGCGGGCGAAGGCGCCCATCCAGCGCACACCGCTGACGGCAACGACCGGCCCCACCATCGTCCAGGCCCAGCCCGGCGCGACCACGGTGCTGATGACGCAGCGCGCCCAGCCGCCGCTGCCCGGCGCCAGCGCCGCGCGCGGCCGGCCGATCCGCTCGCCGCGCGACGCGAAGCTCGACCCGGACACGCTGCTCCCCCGACGCGATGCCGCCAGCCGCTAAACTGGCCGGATGACCTCCGCACCCGTTGCTGGCGACGTCCCTCCGCCGGGCCTGATGCGCCGCCTCGCCGCCTTCATCTATGAAGGCGTCGTCCTGTTCGGCGTCGTTTTCATCGCCGGCTGGCTCTATTCGACGCTCACCCAGCAGCGCAACGCGCTGGTCGGGCAACACGGCCTGCAGGCCTTCCTGTTCCTGGTGCTGGGCATCTATTTCATCTGGTTCTGGTCGCGTGGCGGCCAGACCGTGGCCATGCGGGCCTGGCACCTGCGCGTCGTCGACGCCCAGGGCCGGACGCTCACGCAGGCCCGGGCCACGGCACGTTATCTCGCCGCCTGGCTGTGGTTCCTGCCGGCCCTGGCCAGCGTGCATGCGCTGGGCCTGGACCACAGCACCGGGGCGATCTTCGGCACGATGTTCGCCGGCATCGCCGGTTACCTGCTGCTGGCACGGCTGCACCCGCAGCGGCAGTTCCTGCACGACGTGATCTGCGGCACCCGCCTGATCACGCAATTGCCCCCGCCCCGCGCGAAGAATGCGACCGCGTTGCCGGCAGACTCCTGACCTCCCCTCTGCGCCGATTTCGACGATCTCGGCGATTGCGACGATTGCGACGATGAGCAACCCCCACAAGGGCCGCACCGGCCTGGATCGCATCCTGCACGCTGCTGGCTACTCCTGGGACGGCCTGCGCGCCGCCTACCGCGGCGAGAGCGCCTTCCGCCAGGAGACCTGGCTGACGATCATCGGCCTTCCGCTGGCCTTCTGGCTCGGGCGGGATTGGGTGCAGGTCGCGCTGCTGGCCGGCTCGCTGATCCTGGTGCTGATCGTGGAGCTGCTGAACTCGGCGGTGGAGGCGGTCGTCGACCGCGTGTCGTTCGAGCTGCACGACCTCAGCAAGCGCGCCAAGGACATCGCCAGCGCCGCCGTGCTGCTGTCGCTGGTGCTGGCGGGCGGCATCTGGGCGGCGGCCCTCTGGCAACACCTGCGCTGACGCCGCGGCTGAAGCTTGACGGGCGTCTGACTGAGCGCCTGAATGACAAAGGGCGGACGCCCACCGGCGCCCGCCCTTCCTTGTTTCTGGCCCCGTCGGGGCCGCGCGGTCAGACCGCGGCTTCGTCCTGTTCGCCGGTACGGATGCGGATGACCTGCTCCACGGCGGTGACGAAGATCTTGCCGTCGCCGATCTTCCCAGTCTTGGCGGCTTTCAGGATGGCGTCGATGGAGCGCTCCACCTCGTCGTCCTTCACGACCACCTCGACCTTCACCTTCGGCAGGAAGTCCACGACGTATTCGGCGCCGCGGTACAGCTCGGTATGACCCTTCTGGCGGCCGAAGCCCTTCACCTCCGTGACGGTCAGGCCGGAGGCGCCGACCTCGGCCAGCGCTTCGCGGACTTCGTCGAGCTTGAACGGTTTGATGATGGCGGTGATCTGTTTCATCACGGGGCTCCGAAAGGGGATTGGCGGGCAGGACTGGCTGTGATTTAAGCACGGATCGTTTCAATTGAACGCCCGCCATCGGAGAAGGGAGGCATCGCCCGATCCGTCGCCTCAATCCGGGATGCGGTCGAGCTCGGCCAGCCACACCGCCGGCTCGGAATCGCTGGGCGCGCGCCAGTCACCGCGCGGGGACAGCGACCCGCCGCTGCCCACCTTGGGCCCGTTGGGCACGCAGCTGCGCTTGAACTGGCTGCCGCGGAAGAAGCGGCTCACGAAGATCCGCAGCACGCGCTTGATCTCGGCGAGCGGGTACTCGTTGCGCTGGACGTGCTCGCCGTCCGGCCAGTCGCCGCGTGCCTTGTCGCCCCAGGCATGACGCGCGAGGAACGCGATCTTGGCCGGCGAGTAGCCATGGCGGATCGTGTAGAAGAGGTTGAAGTCCTGCAGCTCGTAGCGACCGATCTTGTCCTCGGTGCTCTGCAGCCCGGAGCCCTCCACGCGCGCGTCCTGCGGCACGAGTTCCGGACTGATCTCCGTGTTCAGGATGTCGAGCAGCACCTCCTGCCCCGCGTGTCCGAGCTGCGCCGTCTCCGCGACCCAGCGCACCAGGTACTGGATCAGCGTCTTGGGCACCGAGGCGTTCACGTTGTAGTGCGACATGTGGTCGCCGACGCCGTAGGTGCACCAGCCCAGCGCGAGCTCGCTCAGGTCGCCGGTGCCCAGCACCAGCGCCCCGGTGTGATTGGCCAGGCGGAACAGGTGGCTGGTGCGCTCGCCGGCCTGGACGTTCTCGAAGGTCACGTCGTAGACGGGCTCGCCCGCCGCGTACGGATGTCCGAGGTCCTTGAGCATCTGCTCGCAGCTCGGCCGGATGTCGATCTCGCGGGCCTCGCAGCCGATCTCGCGCATCAGCCGCAAGGCCTGGTCACGGGTACGCGTGCCGGTGGCAAAACCTGGCATCGTGACGCCGAGGATATTGGTGCGCGGCCACCCCATCTGGTCCATCGCGCGCGCGGCGACCAGCAGCGCGTGCGTCGAATCCAGGCCGCCCGAGATTCCCAGCACCAGCTTGTGGATGCCGCTGGACACGAGCCGCTGCACCAGCGCCTGGACCTGGATCTGGAAGACCTCATTGCAGCGTTCGTCGCGGCGCTGCCGGTCCGACGGCACGTACGGGAAACGCTCGACGCGACGTCGCAGCGGCAGCGGCAGCCCGCGATCGACACCCAGTTCGAACTCGACGGTGCGGAAGGTCTTCAGCAAGGGCGCGTGGTGCCGCACCGAATCGCCGAAGCTCGTCTGCCGCATGCGCTCGCGCGACACGCGCTCCAGGTCCACATCGGCCGACACGAGCTGCGAGCGGCGCTGGAAGCGTTCGCTCTCCGCGAGGAAGCTGCCGTTCTCGTAGACCAGCGCCTGGCCGTCCCAGGCGAGGTCCGTGCTGGACTCGCCGGCGCCAGCGGAGGTGTAGACGTAGGCCGCCAGGCAGCGCGCCGACTGCTGGCCGACGAGCTGATGGCGATAGCCCGACTTGCCCACCGTGATGTTGGAGGCCGACAGGTTCACGAGCACGGTCGCGCCGGCCAGCGCGGCGTACGACGACGGCGGGATCGGCGTCCAGACGTCCTCGCAGATCTCGACGTGCAGACGCAGCAGCGGCTGGTCGCTCGCGGCGATCACCAGCCGCGTGCCGAAGGCCACGCGCTGGCCGAGCAGCGTGATCTCTTCGGAGATCGCCTCGTCGGCGGCGTTGAACTGGCGCGCCTCGTAGAACTCGCCGTAATTGGGCAGGTAGGTCTTGGGCAGCACGGCCAGCAGCCGGCCGCGCTGGAACACCACCGCGCAATTGAACAGCCGGTGCTCGATGCGCAGCGGCAGGCCGACGATCGCGACGGTAGGCAGGTCGCGCGACACCGTCAGCAGATGCGCCAGCGCTGCTTCGCAGCCGTCCAGCAGCGGGCGCTGGTGGAAGAGGTCGTCGCTCGTGTACGCGGCCAGTCCGAGCTCAGGGAAGGCGGCGACCGCGGCGCCGTCCGCGGCGGCCTCGCGCAGCAGCTGCGCGGTCTGCTCGCCGTTGAAGACCGGATCGGCCACGCGGCACAACGGGATGCCGACGGCGATGCGGGCGAAGTCGTGGGCGTAGAGGTTGTCGAATGACAGACCGGTCGGGGGGGAAGTCGTCGTCGCTTGCATGGCAAGCATCCTGCCATCAAAGCGAAGGGATTGAGCTTGCGCCTAAGATTTGCCGCGCATGACCGCCCCACCCTCGCCTTCCCCCGCCGCTGACGCGTCCGAATTCGCACACGGGCACGAGCCCGTGCATGACAGTGCCCAGCCGCTGATCCGCGTCGACGACGACCCCGCCGCGCTGCCCCGCGATCAATGGAACGCGCTGCTCGCCGCCTCGCCGCTGCCGTCGCCGTTCATGAAGCTCGAGTACCTGAGCGCGATGCACGCGTCGGGTTCCGCGGTGCCGAAGAAGGGCTGGCAGGCGCAGTTCCTCAGCGTGTGGGACGGCGACGAACTGATCGCCGCCTGTCCGGCCTACCTCAAGGGCCACTCGTATGGCGAGTACGTGTTCGACTGGGCCTGGGCCGATGCCTATCAGCGGCACGGGCTCGCGTACTACCCGAAGCTGCTGGTGGCCGTGCCGTTCACGCCGGTGCCCGGCAGCCGCCTGCTGGCGAAGGACGACGCCGCGCGCGCGTGGCTGGTGAAGGCCTTGCGGGCCCTGACGGCGCGCTCGGAGCTTTCCTCCGTGCATGTGCTGTTCGGCGACGACCAGGACCAGCGCGCGCTCACCGGCGACGACTGGCTCGCGCGGCAGCAGGTGCAGTTCCACTGGACCGGCGATGGCGTGCCGCGCCCTTTCGCCGACTACCTCGCGACGCTGCAGCGGGAGAAGCGCAAGAAGATCCAGCAGGAGCGGCGCAAGGTCGTCGAGGCGGGCATCCGCTTCGAGCCGCTGCGCGGCGCGGCGATCACCGCCGAGGACTGGGACTTCTTCTACGAGTGCTACACGCTGACCTACCTCGCCCACCGCAACAAGCCCTACCTGACGCGCGACTTCTTCGCACGGATGGCGGCGGACATGCCGGAACACTGGCTGATGTTCGTCGCGCGGGACGCGGCGGGCGAACGCGTGGCCGCCTCGCTGGTGGCGATCGACGAATCGCAGCGCGCGGCCTACGGGCGCTACTGGGGCTCGACGCGCTACATCCCCAACCTTCACTTCGACGCCTGCTATTACCAGCCGCTGGCGTGGTGCCTGGAGAACGGCTGGCGCCGCTTCGAAGGCGGCGCGCAAGGCGAGCACAAGATGGCGCGCGGGTTGATGCCGGTGGCGACCCACTCGGCGCACTGGCTCGCGCACCCGCAGTTCCGCGAGGCGGTGGCGGACTTCCTCACCCAGGAGGGCGAGGCGATGAACGAGTACATCGACGAACTGGAACGGCACCAGCCGTTCAAGGCGATACCGCCTGACGACGCGGTCGCCTGAAGGGCGCGACCCGGACGCCGCGGTGGGCGTGTCGGGACAAGCAACGACAAGGCGTCCCTCGGGGCGCCTTGTTCTTGCACTTCAGACCTCCCTGGGAGGCCTCGTCGGTCAGCCTTGCTGCGCCTTCGCGTAGTTGGCCATGCCGTCGGTGATTTCCTTCTTGGCCTGTTCCGGGCCTTCCCAGCCCTTGACCTTCACCCACTTGCCGGCTTCGAGGTCCTTGTAGTGCTCGAAGAAATGCTGGATCGCCTTCAGGCGCATCTGGTTGATGTCCTCGGGCTTGGTCCAGTGCTCGTAGATCGGCAGGATCTTGGTGGTGGGCACGGCCAGCAGCTTGGCGTCGCCGCCGGCTTCATCGTCCATCTGCAGCACGCCGATGGCGCGGCAGGTGACGACCACGCCCGGCGTCAGCGGGAAGGGCGTGATCACCAGCACGTCGACCGGATCGCCGTCGTCGGCCAGCGTCTGCGGCACGTAGCCGTAGTTGCACGGATAGTGCATCGCCGTCGTCATGAAGCGGTCGACGAACAGCGCGCCGCTTTCCTTGTCGACCTCGTACTTGATCGGGTCGGCGTTCATCGGGATCTCGATGACGACGTTGAACTGCTCGGGCGCCTTCGCGCCGGGGGTGACTTTGTGCAGGCTCATGGTGGTGGACAGCGGTGGATGCAGGGGATTCCGGAGCGATCCGGAGAAGCCGCGATTCTAGAGGTTCCCCTGATACCGGCCTGACGACGGCCCTGCCCCCCCGCGTTCGCGGGGCCGACATCCCCCATCGGCCGGAGAGTTTCGCGGCGCCGCTCATGCAGAATCCGGCCCGCCGCGATGTGCCAATGTCGTCACACGCGGGAAACAAACAAGACGGATTCGGCGCCGGATGCGCGCCTGCGAGGGAGTTGAGGATGCTCGGGATGAATGTCTTGCGCGCGCCCGCCTGGGCGGCGCGACTGCTGGCTGTCGTGCTCATGATGGCGCTTGCCGCATGCGGTGGCGGTGGCGGCGGCGGTGGATCCGACGCAGGCGCGAACGGCACACCGCCGCCGGTGCCGCTGGGCGTGACCATCTCCGGCGTGGCACCCGCCGCGACGGTGACCGGCGGCTCGATCAAGTTCACCAGCGCGGCCACTGGTGGCACGGCCCCCTACACCTACCAATGGGCCTTCGGCGACGGCGTCACCCTCGGTGGCGCCGCGGCCGGCGCAGTCGTCGATCACGCCTTCGCCTCGGCGTCGCGCTACTCGGTGCTGCTCACGGTGACGGACGCTGCGGGCAAGCGCGCGGAGGCCTCGACCTTCGTCGTCGTGGAAAGCCCCGACGGGCTGAGCGTCCAGGCCGCCAATGCCGGCGTCTACTCCGTCGGGCAGCCCGTCACGGTCTGGGCATCCAGCTTCCCGCTCACCCCCGTGCAGTTCGACTGGGACTTCGGTGACGGGCGTACCGCGCAAGGCGCCAACCCCCAGCCCGCCTACGACGCCAAGGGGCAGTACACCATCTCGGTGGTCGCCACCTATGAGAACGGCATCAAGCGCCGCGCCAGCACGACCGTCAACGTCTCCACCGACGCGCCGACGCTGAGCATCTCCGCGCCGACGCTGGTCTACCTGGACAACGGCGTGCCCCTGAACCTCGCGCCCGCGCTCGCGGCCGGCGAAAACGTGTCGCTCGAAGTGGACGGACAAGTCTTCTCGTCGGTGTCCGACACCTACAACAACGTCTGGTTCAAGAAGACGGGCACCTACGAAGTGAAAGCCACCCGTCGCAACGCCACCGGCGCCACGGCGGTCGCGACCTTCTCGGTGACGGTGCAGGAGCCCACCGCGGTCTCGGGCCTGACCCTGTCCGTGTCGCAGTCGCAGGTGAAACCCGGCGAGGCCAGCTCGTCCGTCACCCTGTCTGGCGGCGTCTCCGGCGATATCACCAATCCGAGCAACTCCGTCCAGGAGTACCGCTGGGATTTCGGCGACGGCAGTCCGGTGGCCACCAACTACAGCAGCGTGACCCACGTCTTCCCGGCGGTGGGCACCTACACGGTGACGTTGACGGTCAAGAACCGCTACGGCCTCCTCTCCACCGCCACCGGCACGATCAGCGTCGGACCGCGCCAGGTGCTCAAGCAGCTGGCCGGCGAAAGCGTCAGCGAGACCCGCGTCGACGGCCCCGCGCTTCAGGCCCAGTTCAAATCGCCCAACCGCCTGGCGTTCGACGCCGCGGGCAACCTGTTCATCGGCGACGCGGGCAACTCCGCCGTGCGCAAGCTGACGCCGCAGGGCGTCGTCTCGACGATCAAACTGCGCTACGACAGCTGCGGCTACTGGGGTGACGACACCAATGCCTACCTGGCGCCGCACGACAACGGCGCGATCGATCTGCTCATCGCCTGCGGCGGGCTGCAGCGCTTCGCCGCCGACGGCACCCTCCTCAATCCGACTCCCACGTGGAGCACGACGCCGGCCGGCGCCGACATGTCGGTGAGCGGCATGGCGCGCGCGCCGAACGGCGCGCTGGCGTTCGCGGGATCGAACGTGATCCGCCGCCTCGAGACCGACGGCACCGTCACCTATCTGGCGGGCGTGCTCAACGCGTCAGGCAACGCCGACGGCCAGGGCATCGCGGCCAACTTCAACGGCGCTTACAGCATCGGCTATGACGCGGCTGGCTCGCTGTATGTCGCGGAATCGAACCGCATCCGCAAGGTCAGTGCGAACGGCACGGTCACCACCGTCGCCGGCCGGGTCTACAACGGACTGCCGAACCAGACCACGGACGGCCAGGGCGCCGCCGCCGACTTCACCTGGATCCGGGACATCGCGGTCTCCGCGGACGGCACCGTCCACGTGCTGCAGGACGACGGCAAGATCCGCAAGATCACGCCGGCGGGCTCCGTCAGCACCTTGCCGGTGATGTCCAACGGTTCGCTGCGCGCGATCGCGGTCGCGCCGGACGGCACCGTGGTCGTCGCCGACGGCTATCGGAACATCATCCAGCGCGTCAACGCCGACTTCTCACTCACCACCCTCGCCGGCAAGCCGCCCGCCTTCGCGCGGATCGACGGCGCCGCCAACGCGGCTGCGTTCTGGGGCACGTCGGGTATCGCGCAAGGTCCGAGCGGCGCGATCTATGTCGCAGACGGCATGAACCACGCTCTACGCAAGATCTCGTCCAGCGGCCAGGTCACGACGCTGGCGGTGTTCTCGAGCAACTCGGTGCAGGTCTACGGCACGACGCCCTACCTGCGATCAATCCCGCGCCTGGGCGGCGTGGCGGTGGACGACCAGGAGAACGTCTACGTCGCCGATGCGTTCATGAACGTGATCCGCAAGGTTGCGCCCGACGGCACGCAGAGCGTGCTGGCCGGCGAGGAAGGCACGATGGGCTACGCCAACGGTCCCGCGGCGCAGGCGCGTTTCTACTCGCCGCTGGGCGTGGCGGTCGACGCCGCACGCAACGTCTACGTGGCCGACTTCAATCACGCGATCCGCAAGATCACGCCGGCTGGCGTCGTCTCGACGATCGCGGGCATCGGCGGCTATCCGAACTTCCAGGACGGCACGGGCAACGGCGCGTATTTCAATTTCCCTAGCCACCTGACTGCCGCTCCGGACGGCACCGTCTATGTCTCGGATTACGGCAATGCCCGGATCCGCAAGATCACGCCCGCCGGCGTCGTCACGACGATCGCCGGACGGGCCAACGGATACTACTGCGACGTGGACGGCCCTTTGGGCGCGAACTGCGCCTGGGCGCCGATGGGCCTGGCGCTGGATCCGGTCAGCGGCGAGCTCTACATCGCCGCCTTCAATGGCGTGCTGCGCCTGCGCACCGATGGCTGGCTCGAGAAGGTGCTGGCCAGCGACAACCGCCGCCGCACGATGCCCGGCTGGCTGCCCGCCAACCTGAACACCGTGGAAGGCGTCGCCGTGCTGTCGAACGGCCAACTGGCCATGACCGGCGGCAACGCGGTGATGGTCACAGCCTTCCAGCCCTGACGATCAGGTCGTCAGGCTGTGCGCCGGCCTTTGGCCGGCCAGCGCCTGCGCCAGGCTCTCCAGCACCATCCGGCCCATCGCGGCGCGGGTTTCCTCGGTCGCGCTGGCGCGATGCGCCTGCAGCACGACGTTGTCGAGGTCCAGCAGCGCCGGCGGCACGTTGGGCTCGTCCGCGAAGACATCCAGTCCCGCCCCGGCGATGCGTTGCTCCTGCAGCGCCTTCACGAGGTCGGATTCCTTCACCAGGCGTCCGCGCGCGACGTTGATCAGGAAACCGCGCGGCCCGATCGCGTCCAGCACCGGGGCGTCGATCAGGTCGCGGGCCCTGTCCGCGGCGGCGCAGACGATGAGCGCGTCGCTGTCGCGGGCCAGCTGCACGAGATCGGACTCGAAGGCCCACGGCACGCCGGCGATCTCCTTCAGGTCGGTGTAGCGCACCGGGCACCCGAAGGCCCCGACGCGTTCCGCCACCGCGCGCCCCACGCGCCCCAGACCCACGATGCCCACGCGCATCCCGCTCACGCGACGCGCCAGCGGGATCGCGTTCGGCTGCGGGAACTTGGGCCACAGTCCGCCGCGCACGAAGCGGTCCACCGAGGCGACATGGCGGGCCGTCGCCAGCAGCAGCGCCAGCGCCATGTCCGCGACGTCCTCGGTCAGCGCGCCGAAGGTGCCGGTCACCGGCAGCCCGCGCGAGCGGGCATACGCGATGTCCACGGCGTCCGTGCCGACGCCGTTCACCGCGACGACCTCCAGCGCCGGCAGCCGCTCCATCATCGCGCGCGAGATGCCGGTGTGCCCGCCGGTGATCACGCCGCGCAGCGTCGCGCCGTGCGTCGCGAGATAGGCGTCCGGATCGGCCTGCTCGTAGAGCCGGTGCATCGTGTACAGCGCGTCCAGCTCCGCGTTGATCGCGGGCACGAGGATGGGGTTGAGTTGCAGGATGTTCGGCTTCATGGCGCTCTCTACTTCAGGAAGGATCGGAAAGGTGTCGCTTGAGCTCACCGAGTTCTTCGGACTCATCGGATGAGCTCATCGGGTGTCATTCAGGCTGGATGCCGGCCGTCTTGATGACGGCGCCCCAGCGCTTGTATTCGGCGGTCTGGAAGCTGGCGAGCTCCGCCGGCGTCGACGTGAAGGGCTCCATGCCGTTCTGCTCGACGAAGCGCTTCACCGGCTCCGCGGTCATCGCCTTCTGCATCAGCGCGTTGATGCGCTCGACCACGGGCGCCGGCGTGCCCGCGGGCGCGTAGACCGCGTTCCAGTAGCTGATCTCGTAACCGGGCAGGCCTGCCTCCGCGATGGTCGGCAGGTCCGGCACCAGCGGCGAACGCTTGGGGCTGCTGACGCCCAGGGCCTTGAGCTTGCCGGCCTTCACCTGCGGCAGGCTGGTGGTCAGGTCCACGATCATCAGGTCGACCTGACCGCCGACCAGGTCGACCATCGCCTGCGGGTTGGCCTTGTACGGCACATAGGTCAGCTGCGTCTGCGTCATCTGCTGGAACAGTTCCGCCGCCACGCGGGCCGACGAACTGCCCGCGCCGAAGGTGAGCTGCTGCTTCTTCGCGATCGCGCTGAGCTCGGTCACGTTGCGTGCCGGGATGCGCGGATTCGTCACCAGCAGCAGGTAGCCCTTCACCAGCGCCCCCACGGGGGCGAAGTCCTTCACCGGGTCGTACGCGAGCTTGCGGAACAGGTGCGGGTTGGCGGCCTGCGTCGTGTTGGTCGTGATGAACAGCGTGTAGCCGTCGGCGGGCGATCGCGCCACCGCCTGCGCGGCGATGCCGCCGCTGGCGCCGGCCTTGTTCTCGACGATCACCGGCACCTTGGTCGCGGCGGTGATCTCCGCGCCGATGGCGCGCGCCAGGCCGTCGGTGGTGCTGCCGGGGCTGGAACCGACCACGATCGTGATCGCCTTGGACGGAAAGGCCTCGCCCTGCGCGAACGCGTCGAAGGAGGCGGAGGACCCGAGGAAGACGAAGGCGGCGGCGCCAGCAAAGGCTAGCGCGGTGCGGCGTCGGGCAGGCTGAAAGCGATGAAAGCTGTGGATGCGGTTCATGCGGTTGTCTCCATGAAAGGGGCATGAGGGCCGGCATCGCGGAGGCTTCTGGTCGGACTCCGTCGATGTCGCGTGGGCTCATGCTGGCAGCGGAGACATGCAGGGTCAATATTGACGATCAATATCAATCTGAAGCGTCGGCGACGGATTCATCGCCTTATTCTTTCGCAATAGTCGACGGGTATGGAGTGATGGTCGATGCATGGACAAGCTGAATGTTGACGAATACATTGACGCATCAATGACGCTGAGCGAGACGACGACCCGATGGCCGCCTGGATGACGCTGGATGAAGCACGCGACGCGCTCGGGGTGCGAGCGCAGACGATCTACGCCTACGTGAGTCGCGGGCGCATCGGCGTGGAGCCCGATCCGCAGGACTCGCGCCGCAGCCTGTACCGCGCCGAGGACGTGAAGGCGCTGTTGCGGCGCAAGGAGACGGGGCGCACGCGCGAGACGCTCGCCGCGACGACGCTGTTCGGCGCCGAACCCAGCATTCCGACGGCAGTCTCGACCTTCTCGGACGGACGTCCGTTCTACCGCGGCATCGACGTCGTCGAGCTGGCCGCGACCGCGACGCTGGAGGACGCGGCGCGGCTGCTGTGGAATGCCGAAACGACGCCGTCGTTTCCACGTCCCGCGGTCGCTCCAGGCTCGTCGTCGCGCGCGGCGTTGGAGGTCGTCGCCGCGCTGCCGGGCGGTCGCGTCCGCGCGTTCGCCGAACTGGCGGCGCTCACCGCCACGGGACACTCGACGCGCGGGCGCGTGCCCCGCGTCTTGATCGAGGAAGCCTCGGCGCTGGTCGGACGGCTGGCCGTCGCCTTCGGCGCCACGGGCGAAGCATCGCTGCCGCTGCACGAGCGCCTCGCACGCGGCTGGGGGCAGCCGCGCGCGGTGGCCGCGCTGCTGCGCAAGACGCTGGTGCTGGCGGCGGATCATGAGATCACCAGTTCGGCTTTCTCCGCCCGCATCACTGCGTCCACCGGCGCGTCGCTGCCGGCCTGCCTGCTGGCGGGTCTGACGACCTTCTCCGGCCCGCTGCACGGCGACGCCTCGGGACGCGTGCGCACGTTGTTCGACGAGGTCGAGCGCGACGGTGCGGATGTCGTCGTCGACCGCTACCTGGCCTCCGCGATGCCGCTGCCCGGATTCGGCCATCACATCTATCCGGAAGGCGATCCGCGCGCCGCGTCGCTGATGGCGGACTTCAAGCCGCCCGCTGCGATCGCACGCCTGATCGAGCGCGTCGTCGCGCTCACCGGCCTGCCGCCGTCGATGGACGTGGCGCTGGCGGCGCTCGTCGCGCGTTACAAGCTGCCGCCGGACGCGGGCTTCGCGATCTTCGCGATTGCGCGCAGCGTCGGTCTGCTGGCCCACAGCATGGAGCAGCTCGCCATCGATTCCGTGATCCGGCCGCGCGGCCGTTACATCGGTCCGAGCGCCGCACGGCCCCTCGATCCTCGCAAGGAACGTCGCAAGCGCTGACGGCGGTCCCCGGTCCGGAGAAGCCGGCGGAGCCGGTGCCCCTCGAAGCGAACCCTGAGCGAAGCGAAGACTGTGAGCGGCGAGGGGCACCGGCTCCGCCGGCTTCGGGCGCCGTGCTCCAAGCGCCTGTAAAGGCTACGGGGCGAGGCACACGACATGCCCGGGGCCAGTTGTTGCCCGCCCCTGCCGCTCGCCCCTGCAAAGCCTGACACCCGCCTTGCAAACCCCGTCGATCCGCTGGTAAACGCTCATGCCATGCACTATTCACGGGCTTAGCATCGTTCGACGGACTGTTGCTGTTGCGTGCGCGCAGGCCCGGCGCCCGCTGGATGGAACCGTCTCACGGATCAAAGAATCAGCGAGAGGAGACAACCTTATGTCGACGAGTTTGGCGCTGTACTTCGCGCTGGCCTGCGGGCTGGCGGCGGTGCTCTACGGCTTTATCCAACGCAGCTGGATCCTGAGCCAGGATCCCGGCAATCCCCGCATGCAGGAGATCGCCGGGGCGATCCAGCAAGGCGCCGCGGCCTACCTGGCGCGGCAGTACCGCACCATTGCGATCGTCGGCGTCGTGCTCGGTCTCCTGATCGGCTTCGCGCTGGACTGGAAGACGGCCATCGGCTTCTTCATCGGCGCGCTGCTGTCGGGCGCCTGCGGCTTCATCGGCATGAACGTCTCGGTGCGCGCCAACGTGCGCACCGCGCAGGCGGCGACGCAAGGCATGGCGCCGGCGCTCAACGTCGCGTTCAAGGGCGGCGCCATCACCGGCATGCTGGTCGTGGGCCTGGGCCTGCTCGGCGTCGGCCTGTTCTTCCTGTGGGTCAGCGAGAGCGGCACCCGCGCGGACAGCCAGACCCTCAAGCCGCTGCTGGGGCTGGCCTTCGGTTCCTCGCTCATCTCGATCTTCGCGCGGTTGGGCGGCGGCATCTTCACCAAGGGTGCCGACGTCGGCGCCGACCTCGTCGGCAAGGTCGAGGCGGGGATCCCCGAGGACGATCCGCGCAACCCCGCCGTGATCGCGGACAACGTCGGCGACAACGTCGGCGACTGCGCCGGCATGGCGGCCGACCTCTTCGAGACCTACGCCGTCACCCTGATCGCCACGATGGCGCTGGCGGCGCTGACCTTCGGCGGCATGTCGATCGCGGCCATCGTGTATCCGTTGGTGCTGGGCGGCGCGTCCATCATCGCGTCCATCATCGGCTGCAGCTTCGTCAAGGCCACCCCCGGCATGAAGAACGTGATGCCGGCGCTCTACAAGGGCCTGATCGTCGCCGGCGTGCTCTCGGCGATCGCCTTCTGGTTCATCACCCGCGCGCTGTTCCCGCAGGACCTGACCCTGCCGGGCGGGCAGACCATCGGCGCCACCGCCCTCTTCCTGTCCTGCCTGGTCGGCCTGGTGCTGACCGCGGCGATGGTGTGGATCACCGAGTACTACACCGGCACCAACTACAAGCCGGTGCAGCACGTGGCGCAGGCCTCGACCACCGGTCACGGCACCAACATCATCGCGGGGCTGGGCGTGTCCATGCGCTCCACGGCCTGGCCGGTGCTCTTCGTCTGCGTCGCCATCCTGGTGGCCTTCAAGCTCGCCGGGCTCTACGGCATCGCGATCGCGGCGACGGCCATGCTCAGCATGGCGGGCATCGTGGTGGCGCTCGACGCCTACGGCCCGATCACCGACAACGCCGGCGGCATCGCCGAGATGGCCGACCTGCCCGCCAGCGTGCGCGACATCACCGACCCGCTGGATGCCGTCGGCAACACCACCAAGGCCGTCACCAAAGGCTATGCCATCGGTTCGGCGGGCCTGGCGGCGCTGGTGCTCTTCGCCGACTACACCCACGCGCTCGAACAGCGCGGACTCTCGGTCAGCTTCGACCTGAGCAACCACATGGTGATCGTCGGGCTGTTCATCGGCGGGCTGATCCCCTACCTCTTCGGCGCGATGGCCATGGAGGCCGTGGGACGCGCGGCGGGCGCGGTCGTCGAGGAAGTGCGGCGCCAGTTCCGCGACATCAAGGGGATCATGGAAGGCACCGGCAAGCCCGAGTACGGCCGCGCGGTGGACATGCTCACCGCCGCCGCGATCAAGGAAATGATCGTGCCCTCGCTGCTGCCGGTGGTCGTGCCGGTCGTGGTCGGACTGGTGCTCGGACCGGCCGCGCTGGGCGGGCTGCTGATGGGCACCATCGTCACCGGTCTGTTCGTCGCCATCTCCATGTGCACGGGCGGCGGCGCCTGGGACAACGCCAAGAAGTACATCGAGGACGGGCACCATGGCGGCAAGGGCTCCGAGGCCCACAAGGCCGCCGTCACCGGCGACACCGTGGGCGACCCCTACAAGGACACGGCGGGTCCGGCCGTCAACCCGCTGATCAAGATCATCAACATCGTCGCCCTGCTGATCGTGCCGCTGCTGCCGGCCGTCGGCATCAGCGGTCCCGCGGCGGGGGCGCACACGCCGCCGGCCCTGACTGCGCCGGCGACCGACGCTTCCATGCCGGCCTCCGCGCCGATCGGCGTGCCGGACGCAGTGGCCAGCGGCCCGACCGAGGCGGCCAGCGCGGCATCCGCTCCCTGAACCGCGCTGAATGGCCCAGACCGGCAAGAGACGATCACACCGACTGGGCGACGCTCGCCCGGTCCTCGGTGAAAACGCTGAGAAAAACAGCCCCGGGAGGGGCTGTTTGGGCTTTGAAGGGACATGCGCACACGGCAGAATCGGCAGTCAATAACAGAACATCCAGGGATTCCACTCAACATGCTCAGCCAGGCCATCACGCCGCGCGAATTCGAACGCCGCCGCGAGCAGTTGGCCGAGCTCCAGCGCTACCTGGCGTCGCAGGAAACCGAGTACGCGGACTGCCGCCAGCGCATGCAGCGTTTCGTCGACCGCTACGTCGCCGCGCTGGGCCCGCTGTACATGGAGCTGGACGCGCTGGAATCGCAGCTCTACTGCGCGATGCGCTACCTGCACGACGCGCTGGCGCGCAACGGCCTCGATGCCCGCGCGCCCGAGTCGCCCCGTGCCACGACGATGCCACTTCTGCCCGTGCTGCCGGCCGGCGCGCCGCTGCCGGCCGAGCCTGAAGGCGGTCTGGTGCAGGTCGGTCCGCCGCCGCTGAAGACCCTCTACCGCCGCGCCGCGAAGCGGCTGCATCCGGACCTCGCGCCGGACGACGCCCAGCGGATGCACCGCGAACGCAAGATGGCCGAGGTCAACGAGGCCTACGAGGCCTGCGACCGCGATCGCCTCGAAGCCCTGCTGCTGGCCGCCGGCGAAAGCATGGTCAAGGTGCGCGGCGGCGACGCGGACGCGGTCATGGAATGGCTGCGCAGTGCGGAGCGCTCGGTGCAGGGACGGCTGCGCGTCGTCCAGGCCCACCTGGCGCTGCTGAAGAACCACACGATGCATGAGCTGGGCGAGTCGATCGAGCGCGCCGAGAAGCGCGGCCTGGATCCGCTCGGCATCATGGCCAACCGCTTGCGCGCGCAGATCACCGAGCGCCGTCAGGAGCTCTACATCGGGCAGCGCCTGCAGCCCGAATCCAGCATGGCCGAGGCCTTCCTGCGCCAGCGCCAGCAGCGCATGGGCGGCGGGATCGCGGCGTCGCACTGACGCCGCGCCGCCGCTGACGCTTCAACGTCGACCGCGCCCCGGCTGCGGCACCCGCGGCGACAAGGTGGCCGCCCACGCCGCGATCTCCGGCCCGAGCGCATCGACCGCCGCCGCCGTCGCCTTCACCGCGCCCTCGGCGCTCGCCCCGGCGGGCTCCGACCGGTCGAACGCACGCTGGGTGCCGTCCTCGGCGGTCGCCATCACCCTCACCTGGACGTCGCTGCGCGAGGCGCTGGAGAAGTTCTGGAGGCTCTCTTCGAGCTCCAGCGTCACGCCGATGACCACCTGGGGATCGGCGCCGGCGGCCACGGGCGCGCGGGCGATCTGCTGACGCATCCGCGACCCGACGAGCACCGGCAGCGGCGCGGCCCAGCGCGAGTCGCGGTACACGCGCCGCGCGTAGGGATCGGAATCGGCGAGGCGGTACGCGATGCCCGTGCCTTGCAGCGTCTCCGCCGCGGTGACCGCCTGGAGCTCGACACGCTTGGCCAGCGGCGCCTGCTGCGGCCACGCCGGAGCTGGGCCGAGGTCCATCTGCGTGGGTGGCGGCGGGCGGCTGCCGCAGGCACTGAGCATCGCTGCGAGCGCCAGTCCGCCGAGCAGCGCCGCGCGGCGCATGCCGCCGGTCCTTGGAAGTTCGATGTGGTCGTTCATTTCTTCGCTCCCGCCTCGAAGCCGGTTTCACCGGGGCCGGGCGCGCCGGGCGTGGGGCCGAGGATCAGGCTCTGCGGCTGATCGCCGATGTTCTGCGCCGCGCGCTCGAGGGCGCGCGCCGCCGCCGACAGATCATCCAGCACCGCGCGCTGACGCGGCTTGTCGGCCGAACCGACGAGGGACAGTTCCACGCGCCGCAGCGTGCGCTGCATCTGCACCGCGGCGTCGCCCAACTGATCGATCGCGGCGGCCTTGCCCTTGTATTCGTCGACGAGTTCGCCGCCCTGCTTCGCCAGCATGTCGACGTTGCCCAGCGTGTTCCGACCCGCGACCACGAGGCCGTCGGTGTGCTTCACCAGGCCCGGCAGCGCCTGCGCCGTGGGCCGGAGTTCCTTGACCAGTTCGTTCAATCCGGCGGAAGCCTCGTTCAACTGCGCCAGCGTCTGGCTCACCTGCTGCTGGTTGCTGTCGCTGAGGACCTTCTGGATGCGGTCCATCGTCGCCAGCGCGCCTGCGGCGAGCTTGGGTCCCGCGTCCTGCAACTGGTCGAGGAAGCCCGGCGAGAGCTGGATGCGCCGCGTCTCCAGCACGCTCAACTTCGGATCCGCCGGATCCTGCCCGTCATACAGATCGATGAACGACAGCCCCGTGATGCCCTGGTAGCCCAGCTTGGCGACGGTTCCGGGCGCGATCGGCGCGTCGGCGTCGACCTCGATCCCCACCAGGATCTGCTTGGGCTGCGCCGGATCGAAGCGGATGGTGTCGACCTTGCCGACCTGCACGCCGCGCAGCTTCACCGGGGCCTTGACGTTGAGGCCCGGCACGCCCGAAGCGGTCACCACGGTGAAGGTCTGCGTGTCGCCGCGGTCGTCGCGGAACCACAGGATGACCGCCACCAGCGCCGCCCCGAGCAGCAGCACGAAGAGGCCCGTGGCCAATGCATGTGCCTTGTTTTCCATGTGCTCGCCCGAATCCTTGTTGTAGGTTGTCGTTGGTCGTTGGTCGTCGTCTGCCGCCGGAACAGGCCGTCGACGGCGGCGCCCGCTCAGGCGGGCATCTCGTCGCGGTGCTGCAGCGCGTCGCGGTAGCTGCGCAGGTTGTCCGCCGCGCAGCGGTCCGCGTGGCCGAGGAAGAAGTTGCGGATGAACGGATGCTTCTGCTTCACCACCAGTTCCAGCGGCCCGTGCGCGATCAGGTGCTGGTCCGCCAGCACCGCCACGCGGTCCGCGATCGCGAACAGCGTGTCCACGTCGTGGGTGACCATCACCACCGTCAGCGCCATCTCGCGCCGGAGGCTCTCGATCAGCTGCACGAAATTCTTCGAGCTCGCCGGATCGAGACCCGCCGTCGGCTCGTCCAGGAACAGCAGCTGCGGATCCATGATCAGCGAGCGCGCCAGCGACACGCGCTTGATCATGCCGCCCGACAGTTCCGCCGGCATCTTGATGCCGTCCTCGGCCTTGAGACCGACCTGCTGCAGCTTGGTCATGACCAGCTCGGCGATCAGATCCTTGGGCAGGCTCTTGAGCTCGCGCAGCGGCAACGCGACGTTGTCGAACACCGACAACGCCGAGAACAGCGCGCCCTGCTGGAACAGCACGCCCCAGCGGTGCCGCACCTGCGCGAGGTCGGTCGCCTCGCAGTTGCCGAGCTTGTGGCCGAAGACCAGCACCTCGCCTTCGGTGGGACGTTCCAGGCCGAGCATCAGGCGCAGCAGCGTCGTCTTGCCGCTGCCCGAGCCGCCGATGATGCCCACCACCTCGCCGGCCGTGACTTCCAGGCTCAGGTCCTTGTGGATGCGCACGCCGCCGAGCACCGTGCCGACGTGGCGCACCTCGATCACCGGATCACCCGGCTGGACGTTCAGTTCCCCGGTGGCTTCCGCCGAGGTCGGATCCATGCAAGCGCTCATCCCTTGATCCCCAGGTCAGAGAACATCACCGCGAAGATCGCGTCCACGATGATGACCACGGTGATCGCGCTCACCACCGAATCGGTGGTGCCGGTCCCGAGGCTTTCGCTGTTCGGCTTGATCCGCAGCCCGAAATGGCAGGCCACGAACGCGATCATGAGTCCGAACACCGCCGATTTGGCCAATCCCAGCCACAGGTTGGCCACCGGCACCGCGGCGGGCAGGCCCTGCAGGAACTGGATGTAGTCCAGCCCCAGCGTCGCCCGCGCGGCGAGCATGCCGCCCAGCAGCACCATGCTGCTGGTCCAGGTCATCACCAGGGGCAACGAGAGTGCCAGGGCCACCATCTTGGGCACTACCAGCCGGATGGTGTGGGAGATCCCCATCACCGACAGCGCGTCCAGTTCCTGCGTCACCCGCATCACGCCGAGCTGCGCCGTCATCGCCGAGCCGCTGCGTCCGGCCACCAGGATCGCCGCGAGCAGCGGTCCCAGTTCGCGCCAGACGCTGATGCCGAGGATGTTGATGACGTAGATGTCGGCGCCGTAACTCTGGAGCTGCTTGGCGGTCAGGTAGGACAGCGTGATGCCGACCAGCACGCCCACCAGCGCCGTGATGCCCAGGGCCTGCGCGCCGCTGCGGTAGATGTGGGCGGAGATGTCCTTCCACGCGATCAGGTCGGGATGGCGGATCAGCGTGCCGAGGTCGCGCGTCACCTGCCCGAGCAGCGCGGTGGCGTCGAGCAGGTGGCTGGCCAGGTTGAGCAGGCCCTGGCCGAACTGGCGCACGTTCTGCCTGCGCGGCGGCTTGGCCGGCTTGCCCTGCTTGCTGCCCAGCCGGGCGAACAGCGCCTGGAACATGTCCGCCATCGGCGCCGGCGGCCAGCGCAGGTCTTCCGGCTGACGCCGGCCCCAGGCCTGCCACAGCAGCAGCGCGCCGGTCGGGTCGAGCCGCCGCACGGCGCTCAGGTCCCAGGCCACGTTGGCGGTCGGCACGTCGCCGAGTTCGCCGCGCAGCGCCTCGACACGCTCGCGCAGCGCCAGCAGCGTCCAGTCGCCCTCCAGCCGTGCCTGCAGGCGTCCGCCTTCCCCGGTCGAGCGCAGCAGGCGCGGTGACGGGTCTGACGGGTCTGACGGGTCGGCGACGTCGCGGGGTTCCAGAGGGGCGTCCATTGGGGTCAGAGCATAGCCGGGCGAAGACGCTCCGGTGAACCGGGCGGACAGGAGTTCGCCCCGTCAGACAAGACGCTGTCGCAGTCGCTCCAGATAGGTGCGACTGCAGGGCACCCGGCTGCCGTCGCGCAGGCGCAGGTGGGCGTCGCCGGCCTCGGTCGGCTCGATGGCCTCGATCAGGCTCAGCCGTACGAGATAGCCGCGGTGCACGCGCACGAACGTCGCCGGGTCCAGGCGTTGCTCGAAGGCGCCCAGGCTGCTGCGCAACGGGTAGTCGTGCTGCTGGCGGCGCAGGTTGACGTAGTTGCCGCAGGCCTGCACCCACTCGATCTCGTCCACCGGCAGCAGAAATTCCTTGCCTAGCTTCTTCACGAGGAGCCGCTCGGGCAGCGCGGACGCGGGCGCCAGCGGCGAGGGCGAGGGCTCGGCCGGCGACGGCGACGGCGCGGGGGCGGGCTCAGGCGGCTCCGCCAGCAGGCTTGCCTCGCCCTGCCACCGCCACACGAAGAGCCGGTACGACCCGACGACCACCAGGATGAAGGCGTAGCTGCGGACGTCCTTCACCGCTTCATAGAACAACTCGACCGGCCAGTTCCCGAAGTCGTAGACCGCATCTTGCGTCGCATACGCCAGCTTGCGCAGCGCCACCATGCCCAGCACATGTGTCAGGCTGGTGAGGAGCGCGAACAGCACGTGCCAGGGCAGATGCCGCCTCAGCACGCCCCAGCGCAGCGGCTTGGCGTCCGCCGCGCGGACGATCCACGGGATCAGCACCATCCAGGCGATCGCGCTGGAGAACTCCCAGACCGCCGGTTCCCAGACGTCGAAGCGCAGTCCGGCGCGGCGGATGTCCAGGTTCGTCGTGATCGTGTTCGCCAGCGCCGAGCCGAGCAGCAGCGCGCTCCAGATCGCGCGCTCGACCCAGCGCCGCCGCTTCAGATAGATCCCCAGCCACTTGTCCTCGGTCATGGCGGCGCAGTGTAGGCGCGTGTCCGCCCTCGCCGCGCCCTCGCCGCGCTCTTGCCGCGCTCCGCCCCCCGCGCGAGCGGCCCCTGGGACGGAGCGGGTCGTCACCGGGCGGGGGCGGTTCGTCACATTCCCTCGGCAGGAGCGCCGTTCGAGACGAAGCTGCGCTTCATGAACACCACTTCCCTCCCCCCGCGCGGCGCGACTCCGGCCTTCCGCCTGACCGAGCTCGACTGGCTCCGCGTGCTCGCCTTCGGCCTATTGATCCTCTATCACTCGGGCATGTTCTATGTGAGCTGGGACTGGCACGTGAAGTCGCCGCGACTCATCCCCGCGCTCGAATCCTGGATGCTGTGGCTGAACCCTTGGCGCATGTCGCTGCTCTTCCTGATCTCCGGCGCGGCGACCGCGTTGATGGCGGCGCGCGTCGACGGGACCCAAGGACTGATCGCCATGCGCAGCAAACGGCTGCTGCTGCCGCTGCTGTTCGGCATGACGGTGATCGTCCCGCCCCAGGCTTATCTGGAGGTCGTCGAGAAGCTCCACTACGCCGGCAGCTACGGCGATTTCCTGAAGCTCTACTTCCAGGCCTATCACGGCTTCTGCCGCGGCGACGCGTGTCTCAAGCTCCCGACCTGGAATCACCTCTGGTTCCTGCCCTACCTCTGGACCTACACCCTGATCGTGCTGCTGGCGCTGCGATTGGGTCTCGTGCGCCGCTTCTTCTCGCATCCGGGCTGGCGCGGCGTCGTGGGCGGCGGGCGCCTGTTGTGGGTGCCGTGGCTCGCGTTCGCGATCCTGCGCCAGCACCTGCTGGACCGTTTCCCCGCCACGCACGACCTGACCCACGACTGGTACCAGCATGGCGTCTACTTCGCGGTGTTCCTGCTCGGCTTCACGCTCTATGGCGACCGCGACGACCGTCACGGCGCGTGGGAAGCCGCCCGGCGTCTGCGCTGGATCGCGCTCGTCGGCTTCGTGGTGGTGCAACTGCTCTCGCAGACGCTCACGGACCAGTGGCGCCTCGCCCAGGGCGATGACTTCCCCCAGTGGCTGTTGATGGCCTTGCGCGCACTCAACGCGGGCAAGCAATGGCTGCCGATCGTGGCGGCGCTGGGATTCGGCCGCCAGTGGCTGGCCGACCGCTATTCCCCGCTGCTGCGCTGGCTGACGCTGGCGGTGTTCCCCTTCTACCTGGTCCACCAGACGGTGACGGTCATCGCGGGACATCTGCTCGCACCACGTCAGTGGCCGCTCGCCATCGAGGCCACCGCCGTGGTCGCCATCACCACGCTGGGCTGCCTGCTCGCCGCGTTGCTGGCGATGCGCATCAACGCGCTGCGTCCGTGGATGGGCCTCGGTCCGCTCAGCCCGGAAAGCAAAAAGCCCGGCATCTTTCGATACCGGGCTTCCTGATTCTTCTTATAAATGGTCGGGGCGGCGGGATTCGAACTCGCGACCCCTTGCACCCCATGCAAGTGCGCTACCAGGCTGCGCTACGCCCCGACTAAGCCTGTGATTCTATACGCAATTTCTGCCCTCAGGCAAGAAGACTCTCTCGAATCGCCAGCAATTCGTCCCGGACCTGCTCCAGCGTGAGCTTCTCGAGCGACACCGTCGTGTGCGCCGCGCTGTATGCGACGTCCGCGGCCAGCGCGCGCGACGCTTCGCGATGGTCGCCGGCATGGCGATAGACATCGAGCTGCGCGGACGCCAGCGCTTCCGCGCGGAACTCCTGCGCGTTGGTCGCCGTGTGCGTCGAATCGATCAACTGATTGCGCGCGCCGCTGATCGTGAAGCCCTGGTCGTAGAGCAGATCGCGGATGCGCCGGATCAGCAGCACTTCGTGGTGCTGGTAATAGCGTCGGTTGCCCCGCCGTTTCATCGGCTTGAGCTGCGTGAACTCCTGTTCCCAATAGCGGAGCACGTAGGGCTTCACGCCGCACAGCTCGCTCACCTCACCGATGGTGAAGTAGCGCTTGGCAGGGATGGCGGGAAGCTGGACGTCCATGGGAATCAGCGGCTCCGGCAGCGGCAGGGAGGGTCAGACTCTACTCGAAGTCACCTGTCGAAGGCGTGTTGCCTTGGACGGCTTCTTTCAATTTGTGACTGGCATGAAACGTCACGACGTTGCGGGCCGCAATCGGGATCGCTTCGCCGGTACGCGGGTTGCGGCCGGGTCTGGGCGCCTTGCGCCGGATGTTGAAGTTGCCGAAGCCCGAGAGCTTCACTTCGCGGCCGCTGGAGAGGCTCTGATGAATGATGTCGAAGAAGGCCTCGACCATGTCCTTGGACTCGCGCTTGTTCAGGCCCAGCTTGTCGAACAGCAGTTCCGCCAGTTCGGCCTTGGTCAGCGTGGGCGTCTCCAGGCTGCCGAGCAGCACGCGCGCCTGCTCCTTCAGATCGTCATCACTCATGGGTGTCCTCCCCTCCCTCAGCCTCGCAGGCGCGCGCCGAGACGTTCGCCCAGCTGCGCCACCACCTTCGCCACCGCCTGTTCGATGCGCTCGTCGGTCAGCGTGTTCTCGTCATCGAGCAGCGACAGGCGCACGGCCAGGCTGCGTTCGCCGGCCTTCAGTTCCGCCGTCGGCTGCGCCGGTTTGAAGACGTCGAACAAACGCGCAGAGCGTACCAGGGCTTCGCCGCTGGATTCGATCGCCCGGATGAGGGAGTCATAGGTCACCTGCTCATTGACGATCAGCGCCAGATCGCGTTGCACCGCCTGCAGGCGGGGCACGCCCTGACCCTGCGGCAGCGTGCGCGCCAGCACGGCGTCCAGCGACAGCTCGAACAGGATGGGCGCGCTGGGCAACTCGTAGCCCTGGCGCCACTTCGGGTGCAGCTCGCCGACCACGCCGATGGCCTGCCCGTCCAGCAGCACGCGGGCGCTGCGGCCCGGATGCAGCGCGGGGTGGTCGGCCGCTTCGAAGCTCAGCACGCGCGGCGCGAACAACGCCTCGAGGTCGCCCTTCACGTCGAAGAAGTCGACCGCGCGATCCTTCTGCGCCCATTGCTGCTGGTCCGCGGGGCCCCAGGCCAGGCCGGACAGGCGCATCGGCTGCGCGATGCCGGCGATGGTGGTGTCGCTTTCCTGCACCGATGCGTCGCGCAGGAAGACGCGGCCGATCTCGAACACGCGCACGCGCGGCGACTTGCGCGCCAGGTTGTTGCGCAGCACCTGCACCAGCGAGCCCATCAGCGAGGTGCGCATCACCGCCAGCGGCGCGGCGATCGGATTGAGCAGCTGGATCGGGTTGGCGTTGCCGGCGAGCTCCTGCTCCCAGCGCGCCTCGACGAAGCTGAAGTTGATCGTCTCGAAGTAGCCGAGGCCGGCCATCGCATGGCGCAGGGCGTGCGTCGCGCGGCGCGATTCCGAACCCACCTTGCCGACCACCGGCGCCAGCGGCGGCGTCGACGGCAGCTTCGGGTAGCCCAGCACGCGGATGACTTCCTCGATCAGGTCTTCCTCGATCTGGATGTCGAAGCGGAAGGTCGGCGGCGTCACCGTGATCACGCCGGGGGCCGAGGTGAATTCCAGGCCCAGACGCTTGAACACGCCCTCGCAGTCGGCTTGCGTCACCGGCATGCCGATGACCTTGGCGGCGCGTTCGACGCGCAGCGCGACCGGCTTGCGCTCGGGCAGTTGCGTGGTCTGGTCGTCCATCGGTCCCGCCTCGCCGCCGCAGATCGACTGGATCAGCTGCGTGATGCGCTCGATGTGATCGACGGTGCCGGCCGGATCGACGCCGCGCTCGAAGCGGTGGCCCGCGTCGGTCGAGAAGTTGAAGCGGCGCGAGCGTCCCATCACCGCCTTCGGCCACCAGAACGCGGCTTCGACGTAGATGTTCTTCGTGTCGTCGGACACGGCGGTGGCGTCGCCGCCCATGATGCCGGCCAGCGATTCGACCTGTTCGCGATCGGCGATCACGCCGACGTTCGCATCGACTTCGATCGTGTTGCCGTTCAGCAGCTTGAGCTGTTCACCCGGCTTGCCCCACCGGACGATCAGCTCGCCGTGGATCTTGTCGAGATCGAAGATGTGGGACGGGCGGCCCAGCTCGAACATGACGTAGTTCGAGATGTCCACCAGCGGCGACACCGAACGCTGGCCGCAGCGGGCCAGGCGGTCGACCATCCACTGCGGGGTCTTCGCGGTCGTGTCGACGTTGCGGATCACGCGGCCGGAGAAGCGGCCGCACAGGTCCGCGGCGTCGACGCGCACCGGCAGCCTTGCCTCGGTGGCGACGGCGGCCGGCTTGATCTCCGGCGCCAGCAGCGGTGCGCCGGTCAGCGCGGACACCTCACGCGCGACGCCGTGGACGCTCAGCGCATGCGCCAGGTTCGGCGTCAGCTTCAGCGTGAACAGCGTGTCGTCCAGGTTCAGGTGCTTGCGGATGTCCTCGCCGATGGGCGCGTCGGCGGCGAGTTCCAGCAGACCGCCGTGGTCTTCCGCCAGCTTCAACTCGCGGGCCGAGCACAGCATGCCGAAGCTCTCGACGCCGCGCAGCTTGCCCTTGCCGATCTTGAACGGCTTGCCGTCCTCGCCCGGGGGCAGTTCGGCGCCGATGGTGGCCAGCGGCACGCGGATCCCGACGCGCGCGTTCGGCGCGCCGCAAACGATCTGCAGCAGCTCCGGACCACCGGCGTCGACCTTGCAGACGCGCAGGCGGTCGGCGTCCGGATGCTGCACGGCCTCGACGATCTCGGCCACGACGATGCCGTGGAACGGCGGCGCCACCGGGCGCAGCTCTTCCACTTCCAGGCCGGACATGGTCAGCAGCTCGGCCAGTTCTTGGGTGTTCAGCGCGGGGTTGCAGAAGGCCCGCAGCCAGGACTCAGGGAATTGCATGGGGTTCTCTCTTGCTCTCTAGGCGACCGGGGGCTCGAATTACTTGAACTGCGACAGGAAGCGCAGGTCGCCGTCGAAGAACAGACGCAGGTCGCTGACGCCGTAGCGCAGCATGGCCAGGCGGTCGATGCCGGAGCCGAAAGCGAAGCCGATGTAGCGCTCGGGATCGAGGCCCATGTTGCGGATCACCTGCGGATGCACCTGGCCGGAGCCGGACACTTCCAGCCAGCGGCCCTTCAGCGGTCCGGAGCCGAACATCATGTCGATCTCGGCGCTGGGCTCGGTGAACGGGAAATAGCTCGGACGGAAACGGATCTCCATGTCCGTCGTCTCGAAGAACTGCTGCATGAAGTTCACGTAGACGGACTTCAGGTCCTTGAAGCTGATGTTCTCTCCCACCCACAGGCCTTCGACCTGGTGGAACATCGGCGAATGCGTCGCGTCGCTGTCGACGCGGTAGGTGCGGCCCGGCGCGATCACGCGGATCTCGGGCATCGGCTGGCCGGCATCGATGGCGGCGCGATGCTTCTTCACGTGCTGCACCGCGTAGCGGATCTGCATCGGGCTGGTGTGCGTGCGCAAGACATGACCCCCTTCGATGTAGAAGGTGTCGTGCATCGAACGCGCCGGGTGATCTTCCGGCGTGTTCAGCGCGGTGAAGTTGAACCAGTCGTTCTCGATCTCGGGGCCGTCGGCGACGTCGAAACCCATGGAGCCGAAGATCGCCTCGATGCGCTCCATCGCACGCGTGATCGGGTGCAGGCCGCCGGTGCCGCGCTGACGGCCGGGTAGCGTGACGTCCAGCGCCTCGGCCTTCAGCTGCAGTTCGAGTTCCGCGTCCGCCAGCGCCTGACGGCGCGCGGTCAGTGCCGCCTCGATGCCCTGCTTGAGCTGGTTGATCTGAGCGCCGCGGGTCTTCTTCTCCTCGACGGGCAGGCTGGCCATGCCCTTCATCAGCTCGGTGACCTGGCCGGTCTTGCCCAGGAAACGCGCCTTGGCGTTCTCCAGGTCGGCGGGAGTCGTGGCGGCGGCGAATTCGCCGGTCGCCTGGTGCAGCAATTGATCGAGGTCGTTCATCGCGGGGCGTCGACGGGGCGTCGGCGGCGTTGGCGGAAGTCGGATGGCGCAGCGGTTGGATGGCGAACATCGCACCATCACGCCCCCTTGCGCCGGAATGAAAAAAGGCCGGACACCGGGGTGTCGGCCTTTGAAAAGGGCAGCCCCGGCAGGACCGGAGCGGCCAGTCCGCCCGCCGGCGAGCACCGGCGAGTGGACCATGGCTATCAAGCCAGAGCGGCCTTCACCTTGGCGAAGATGCTGGCGAAACCAGCAGGGTCGTTGACGGCGAGGTCGGCCAGGACCTTGCGGTCGATGTCGATCTCGGCCTTCTTCAGACCGGCCACGAACTTGCTGTAGCTCAGACCCAGGCCACGGCTTGCCGCGTTGATACGGGCAATCCACAGCTGGCGGAACACGCGCTTCTTGGCACGGCGGTCACGGTAGGCGTACTGGCCCGCCTTCATCACCGCCTGCTTGGCGATGCGGAAGACGTTCTTGCGACGACCACGGAAGCCCTTGGCCAGAGCCAGGACCTTCTTGTGACGAGCACGTGCGGTTACACCACGTTTGACGCGAGGCATGTTGTATCTCCTTGTCTACTGCTGGATTACAGACCAGCGAAGGGCAGCATCGAAGCGATGTGGCCCATGTTGGTCTCATGCACGGTCGTGGCGCCGCGGAGCTGGCGCTTGTTCTTCGTGGTCTTCTTGGTCAGGATGTGGCGCTTGAACGCCTGACCGCGCTTGACGGTGCCACCCGGACGAACGCGAAAACGCTTTTTCGCGCTGCTCTTGGTCTTCATCTTGGGCATGACTGCTCCTTCTATGGGCGTCCCTCCAGGCGACCGCGGGTGACCGCGGTACTTGACCGGCCTGCAGGAGACTAATAAACCCGCCGACGACCAGATCGACGGGCTGAAACTGAGACGGGGCCTCATCGGCCCCGCCGGCATTCTCTCAGATGCTCAGCGCTTCTTCGGCGCCAGCACCATGATCATCTGACGGCCTTCGAGCTTGGGCATGTGCTCGACCACCGCCACGTCGGACAACTCATCGCGGATGCGTTCCAGCATGCGCATGCCGATGTCCTGGTGGGTGATCTCGCGGCCGCGGTAGCGCAGCGTGACCTTGCCCTTGTCGCCGTCCTCCGCAATGAAGCGGCGCAGGTTGCGCATCTTGATCTGGTAGTCGCCTTCGTCCGTGCCCGGACGGAACTTGACTTCCTTGACCTCGATGACCTTCTGCTTGGACTTGGCTTCCGCGGCGCGCTTCTGCTCCTGGTACTTGAACTTGCCGTAGTCCATCAAGCGGCAGACCGGGGGGACTGCGGTGGCGGCAATTTCAACCAGGTCGACGTCCAGGTCACCGGCCATCCGGAGCGCTTCCTGGATCGAGACGATGCCGATCGGCTCGTTCTCGGGGCCATTGAGACGGACTTCAGAAGCGATGATTTCGCGATTCAGGCGGTGCTTGCGCTCCGGAATCGCACGACGGTCAGCAAAAGTAGCGATGGTGGTTACCTTTAGGCGGGCCTTGGCAAGGGTCCGTTAATGATCAGTACAACGCAAAAAGCGCCCGACTCAGGCCTTGTCCGCGATGGCGGTCGAGAGCTTCGAAACGAAGTCCTCCAGCGACATCACGCCCAGATCCTGGTTGCCTCGGGCGCGCACTGCGACGGCGCCGTTCGCCTTTTCCTTGTCGCCGACGACGAGGATGAACGGCACCTTTTGCAGCGAATGCTCGCGGATTTTATACGTGATTTTCTCGTTGCGCAAATCTGCCTGAACCCTAACCCCTTGTTTTTGCAGCGTTTTCACAATGCTGGAAACGTAGTCCGATTGGGCGTCGGTGATATTGGCGACAACCACCTGCGTCGGCGCCAGCCAGACCGGCAGCGCGCCGGCGTGCTGCTCGATCAGGATGCCGATGAAACGCTCCAGGCTGCCGACGATCGCGCGGTGCAGCATCACGGGCGTGTGGCGTTCGCCGTCCTCGCCGACGTACTCGGCGCCCAGGCGCGCGGGCATCGAGAAATCGACCTGCATCGTGCCGCACTGCCACTGGCGGCCGATCGCGTCCTTGAGCGTGTATTCGATCTTCGGACCATAGAAGGCGCCGTCGCCCGGGGCGATGATGAACTCGACGCCGGAGGCGCGCAGCGACTCCATCAGCGCGAACTCGGCCTTGTCCCACACCTCGTCGGAGCCGATGCGCGCGTCGGGGCGCGTCGCGACCTTGTAGATGATGTTGTCGAAGCCGAAGTCCTTGTAGACCTTCTGCAACAGGGCCGTGTAGGCGACGCACTCGGCCAGGATCTGGTCCTCCGTGCAGAAGATGTGGCCGTCGTCCTGCGTGAAGCCGCGCACGCGCATGATCCCGTGCAGACCGCCGGTCGGCTCGTTGCGATGGCACTGGCCGAATTCGCCGAAGCGCAGCGGCAGGTCACGGTAGCTCTTGATGCCGTGCTTGAAGATCAGGATGTGGCCGGGACAGTTCATCGGCTTGAGCGCGTAATCACGCTTCTCCGACTCCGTCGTGAACATGTTGTCGCGGTACTTGTCCCAGTGGCCCGTGGCCTCCCACAGCGTCTTGTCCAGCAGCTGCGGGCCCTTCACCTCCTGGTAGCCGTTGTCGCGGTACACGCGGCGCATGTACTGCTCGACCTCCTGCCAGACCGTCCAGCCCTTGGGATGCCAGAACACGACGCCCGGCGCGTGCTCGTCGATGTGGAACAGCTCCAGGTCCTTGCCGAGCTTGCGGTGGTCGCGCTTCTCCGCTTCCTCCAGCATGCGCAGGTAGTTCGCCAAGTCGTCCTTGGTCGCCCAGGCCGTGCCGTAGATGCGCTGCAGCTGTTCGTTGCGATGGTCGCCGCGCCAGTAGGCGCCGGCCACCTTCATCAGCTTGAAGAACTTCAGCTTGCCCGTGGACGGCACGTGGGGGCCGCGGCACAGGTCGGTGAAACCGCCCTCGGCGTACAGCGAGACGTCCTGGTCCGCCGGGATGCTGGCGATGATCTCGGCCTTGTAGGCCTCGCCGATGCCCTTGAAGTACTCGACGGCTTCATCGCGCGGCAGCACCGAGCGCGTCACCTTCTCGTCCTTCTTCGCGAGCTCGCCCATCTTGGCTTCGATCGCCGCCAGGTCTTCCGGCGTGAACGGGCGCTTGTACGAGAAGTCGTAATAGAAGCCGTTCTCGATGACCGGGCCGATCGTGACCTGCGCGTCAGGGAACAGTTCCTTGACGGCGTAGGCCAGCAGGTGCGCCGTCGAATGGCGGATGACGTCCAGCCCGTCCGGATCCTTGTCCGTGACGATGGCCAGCTGCGTGTCCTTGTCGATGAGGAAGCTGGTGTCGACGACCTTGGCGGCGTCGCCCGAGCCGACGCGGCCGGCGAGCGCCGCCTTCGCCAGGCCCGTGCCGATGGAGGCCGCGACTTCGGCGACGGTCACCGGCTGCGGGAACTCGCGCTTGGAACCGTCGGGCAGTTGGATGGAGATGTGGGACATGTGGGGGAACTCCAGAAAACAAAAAAGCGCGACCAGGTGCCGCGCTTTTTCTGGGGTGCTGACTTTTTCCGGACAGCTGATGAAAGACGTGACGAGCCGCGGTCGCTCAAACCTTCGCAGTGGAGGGGGTAGTCCGCGGTGTCATAACCATGTCGCCTTTCCCGGTCCTTGTTGGAAAAAGAAAAATGAGGCGGCCAGTGTAGCTCAGAGCGCCTGGATGTCGAGGGTCGGACGGGCGCAGGCCTCGCGGAACTCGTCCCTCAGCCGCTCGCCCTCGCGGACGGCGCGCAGCCAGTCGCGGGCGCGGCCGGGGACGTCGTTCAGGTAGCGCTGGAAGTCGTTGCGATCGGGCAGCTTGCCGTTGGGCAGCGTCTTCACCCACTCGGGGTTGGGCGTGAGCAGCACGACGTTGTCGAGGAAGGCGCTGGTCCGGTGCCGGTGCTTGAGCGCCTTGTCGAGCCAGCCCGGCACGACGCTGGCCTGGAAGTGCGGATACAACGCGATGCCGTCCCCGACCATCGCGGCGTAGTTCAGGTGCAGGTGGTAGTCCGTGATGCCGCCGTCCCAGTAGGCGCCGGCCGGGGCGCCTTCGATATCGTGCACCGCCTGCAGCCAGAACGGGATCGAACAGCTCGCCAGGATGCTCGGCTTCAGATTGCCCGCGTCGAGCGCCACCTGCCGGCTGCGGTAGTCGGCCAGCGGCATCGGGAGCGGTGAGCGCTTGTCCGAGAACACCACCCGCTCCAGCCAGGCGCCCATTGCACGGCGCGACATCGCGTTGGCCGCGAACGCCCCCAGGTAGCCGAGCGGCGTGCGCAGCCGCCCTTCCCGCCCGAGCACATGCTTGCCGCGCGAGGTGAACACATGCAGCCGGAACTGCGGATGCGACAGCACCTCCGCCTCGCGGCCGCCGAAGATCTCGCCGAGCTTCTCGGAGAACGCGCGCGACACCGTCGCGGCGGTGGGCCGCTTGCCGGGCGCCGACTCGTAATCCTGGTGGGCGTAATCGTGGGCGAGCCGCTCGAACTCGGCGTTCGCCTGCGCGGCGTCGCGGGTCAGGCAGGCGGTCGCCATGCGCCAGGCGCCGATGGAAGCGCCCAGCAGGTGCACCTCCTGGCCGCCCGACGGCAGGAACTCGCCGAAGAGATGCGCGTCGAGCGCGCTGAGCACCAGCCCCTTCGGGCCGCCCGCGGCGCCGGGCACGACGCGGACGTCGGCGGCGCGCAGGCCATGGTCGCGCAGCCGTTGGCGCGCACGGGGTCCGGCGAGGATCTGCAAGGCCTGCATCGGGCGGGTCGTCCTTTCAAAACGGAGGCGCCCGACGCGGCCGATCCCTCGATTCCGACGGAGGGATTCAGAGCTTCATTTCCAGGTTCAACTGGAACCACGGCTTCAGACCGCGGCCGGTAGCGTAGAACTGGTCACCGGGCAACTGGGTCTCTGCCCGGGCGTCGAGCGGGAACAGATTATTGGCCGAGAAGCGCACCGAGGTCTTGGGGCTGACCATCCACTGGGCGAAAACGTCCAGCCCGCGGTTGCGCGAGTACTCCACGCTCTGCCGATCGGTCTGACGGACCGTGTAGAACGGCGTGTAGTTGAGGTTGGCGCCGGTGGTGACCGGCACGCTGCTGAAGCGGTAGTCGAAGCCGAGGTTGGCAGTCCAGGGCTGCTGCTGGTCCAGCCGGTTGTCCGGCCCGTCCACGGCCTTCACGCGCGAGCGGTAGAAGCTCACCGAGCTGCGCAGGTTCAACGGCAGCTTGGGCTCGAACAGCGACGGGAACAGCTCGCCGGCGCGGCCCTTCAATTCCATCTCGATGCCGCTGGTGGTGGCGCTGGAGAAGTTCATCGGACGGATCACGTAGCGGGGGAACGGCACGAGCGCGGTGGGCGCGTCCAGCGTGACGACGTTGCGGATCAACTGGCTGATGTTGCGATGGAAGACGCCGAGGCTGAAGAGGCTGCCGCCGGTGAGGTACTTCTCGTAGGACACGTCCACGCCCGTGGCCAGCTCCGGCTTCAGCGACGGATTGCCGACGCGGTCCGGATTGAACTCGTCGTTGGTGCCGTCCGGCTTCTGGAACTTGCTGTTGAGCGTGTAGCGACCCAGCATCTGCGTCAACTCCGGCGCCTTGTAGCTGCGGGTGATGCTGGCGCGGATCATGTCGCGGCCCTTCGGATCCAGCTTGTAGGTCAGGTGCCAGAGCGGCGACAGCACGCTGGAGCTGTTGCGCGCGTCGGTGCCGACGCCTCGGCTCGTCGTCACGATCTGCTCGTGACGCAGGCCGAAATAGGTCGACCACTGCGGGGTGATCTCCCACTCGTCCTGGATGAAGTAGGCCTGGCGGCGGATGCGCGCGCCGAAGTTCTCCCCGTTCAGGCCGGGGAGCTGCTCCTCGCCGCCGACCAGCGTGTTGCGGATCTCGTCGCGCTTGCGGAACTCGAAGTCCCACCCGACGGTCAAGGTGTGCTCCTCGCCGAGGATGTGGCTGTACTTGCCGGCCTGCGTCAGGCTGCGGTCGCGGCTGTCGAGCAGCGCCTCCACCGGATCGTCGACCGGACGCGTCCGGTTCTCGATGTGGTTCTTCGCGTCCTGCACACCGGCCTTGAGCTCCCACTTCTGCGTCTCGCTGAAGCGGTTGTTCCACGCCAGGTTGGCGCGCAGCATCTGCCAGGTGCCCTGGTTGTCGGCGTTGTCGTCCAGTCGCGTGCCGTCGCTGTAGACCGCGTCCTGGGTCAGCCGCACCGAATTGTTCCAGTAACCCTTCTGCGCGAAGCCGATCAGCGACACCGTCTCGTCGTCGCTGAGCTTCCAGGTCGCGCGTGGCGCCGAGTTGAAGCCGTGGCCCCAGTTGCGCATCTTCCCGTGCTGCATGGCGACGACAGGATCGCCGCCCACATCGGTGGCGCTACGCTCGGTCGTGGACTTCATCTCCTGCAGCCACTGGAACGCCGACAGCGGCACCGACACCGACACCGGCCCGAAACGTTCGCCGTAGGTGAAGGTGGCGGACGGCACCGGGTGGTTGATGTTGTAGCCCGCCCCGACGCGCAGGTCGCGCTGGGACATCTTCGGCGCTTCCTTGAGGATGATGTTGATCGCGCCGGCGACGGCCTGCGCGCTCTGGTCGGCACTGGGGCCCTTGGTGAGCTCGATGCGCTCGACCTGCGCCGGGTCCAGCTGGTCCAGCTTGAAGCCAGGAGGCGCAGGGTCACCGTTGATCAAAATCAGCGTGTAGCCCGACCCCAGACCGCGCATGCGGGGCGCGCCGTCGGACACGTTGACGCCGGGCAGGCGCTTGAGCACGTCGGCCACGCTCGTATCGCCATACTTGTCGAGCTCGTCGCGGCCGTAGATCTGCTTGGCGACCGGCGCGCGACGACGCAGCTCCGAATCCGTGTTGCGGCCACTGATCTCCACCCGATCCAGCCGCTTGCCCGACGTCGGCTCACCGCCCATCCCGGGCGGCGCTTCCTGCGCGAGAACGACCGTCGCAGGCGCGAACGCGGACAGAGAGACGAGGGCACAAGCCCTGGCGATGGCGTGGGTCTTCAAAGGGCACTCCCGAGGATTCGTGTCGACATGCGCTTGTCATGTCGACTTTTGTCTTGAACTGTGAACGGCGCGCAGCGTAGCCGCACGCCGACCGTCCTGACACCTCAGGTGCGACCAGCCGCGAAAAATGTGGGATCAAATGCGATCCGACGCCGTGGACGGCGAACTATTTCGTCGACCGCGCACGATCAGGTCGACCGCAGCCCCTTTTCTCCATGTCCCCCTTCGTTACCCTCCCGGGTAACGAATTCCTCCTAATACTTCCGAAAAGGGGCTGCGGTCGCCCCGATCCGAGGCATCGAGGCGCCCGCCAAGTCAGCGCTTGAGCTTGGCGAACGCCGCCGCCATCGCGTTGCCGCCAGCCGGCTGGGCGTCACGCGCGCCGGACGGGCGAGCACCGCCCTGACGCTCGTTGCGGCCCGCAGGACGGAAGCTGTTGTCCGGCTTGGAGCCGCCCCGCGGCGCCTGGGCGTCAAGCTTCATCGTCAGCGAGATGCGCTTGCGGGCCAGGTCGACCTCCAGCACCTTCACCTTGACGATGTCGCCGGTCTTGACGACCTCGCGGGCATCGTTGACGAACTTGTTGGCCAGTTGGCTGACGTGGATCAGGCCGTCCTGATGGACGCCCAGGTCGACGAAGGCACCGAACTGCGCAACGTTGGACACCGTGCCTTCCAGCACCATGCCCTCCTTCAGATCCTTGAGGTCCTCGACGCCTTCGTTGAAGCGCGCGACCTTGAAGTCCGGCCGCGGATCGCGGCCCGGCTTCTCCAGTTCGCCAAGGATGTCCTTGACCGTGATCGCACCGAAACGCTCGTCCGCGAAAGCCTCCGGCTTCAGCGCGCGGATCACGTCGGACTTGCCCATGACGTCGGCGATCGGCCGCTGGACCTGCGCCAGGATGCGCTCGATGACCGGATAGGTTTCCGGGTGGACGCCGCTGACATCCAGCGGATTGTCGCCGTCGCGGATGCGCAGGAATCCTGCTGCCTGCTCGAAGGTCTTCGGGCCGAGGCCGGTGACGTCCAGCAATTGCTTGCGGTTGCGGAACGCGCCGTTGGCATCGCGCCAGCGGACGATGGAATTCGCGACGGTCGTCGACAGGCCCGACACGCGCGACAGCAGCGGCGCGGACGCGGTATTCAGGTCGACGCCGACTGAGTTCACGCAGTCCTCGACGACGGTATCCAGCGTGCGGGCGAGCTCGCTCTGGTTGACGTCGTGCTGGTACTGGCCGACACCGATGGACTTGGGATCGATCTTCACCAGCTCCGCCAGCGGATCCTGGAGACGACGGGCGATGGACACGGCGCCGCGCAGCGACACGTCCAGGTCGGGCAGTTCCTTCGAGGCGAATTCAGATGCCGAATACACCGAGGCGCCGGCTTCGCTGACGACGACCTTGTCGATGACGGTCTCCGGCGCCATCGCCTGGATGCGCTTGATGAGGTCGGCGGCGAGCTTGTCGGTCTCGCGCGAGGCCGTCCCGTTGCCGATCGCGATCAGGTTGACGCCGTGCGTCGCGCACAGGCGGCCCAGCGTATGGATGGAACCTTCCCAGTCGCGCTTGGGCTCATGCGGATAGACGGTCGAGGTGTCCAGCACGCGGCCGGTATCGCTGACGACGGCGACCTTCACGCCGGTGCGGATGCCCGGGTCCAGGCCCATGACGACGCGCTTGCCGGCCGGCGCGGCCAGCAGCAGGTCGCGCAGGTTCTCGGCGAAGACCTTGGTGGCGATCTTCTCGGCCTCTTCGCGCAGGCGCCCGAAAAGGTCGCGCTCCAGGCTGAGCGAGAGCTTGACCTTCCAGGTCCAGGCGACGGTTTTGCGGATCAGCTCGTCGCCGGCGCGCTTGCCGTGGCTCCAGCCGAGGTGGCGCGCGATGCGGCCTTCGGCGAGCGAGGGCTGGCCGAGGACCACTTCCTCGTCGAGCGCCAGCTTGGCGTCGAGGAACTCCTGGGTGCGACCGCGGAAGACGGCCAGCGCGCGGTGCGAGGGCACGGTGCGGATCGGCTCGGCGTAGTCGAAGTAGTCGCGGAACTTGGCGATGTCGGGATGGTTCTCGTCCTTGCCGTCCATCAGCTTGGACTTGAACAGGCCCTCTTCCCACAGCCATTCGCGCAGCTTGCCGATCAGCAGGGCGTCTTCGGCCCAGCGCTCGGACAGCAGGTCGCGCACGCCGTCCAGCACCGCGAACGCATCGGCGAAGCCGGCATCCGGGTTGAGGAAGGCGCCGGCTTCGCTCATCGGATCGAGCGTCGGATCGGCGAACAGCCTGTCGGCGAGCGGCTCCAGGCCGGCCTCGCGCGCGATGAGGCCCTTGGTGCGGCGCTTCTGCTTGTACGGGAGGTAGAGGTCTTCCAGCTCCTGCTTGGTCGGCGCGGCGGCGATGGCGGCGGCGAGTTCGGGCGTGAGCTTGCCCTGCTCCTCGATGCTCTTGAGCACGGCCTCGCGGCGGTCCTCGAGCTCGCGCAGATAGCTCAGGCGGGCCTCGAGTTCGCGCAACTGGATGTCATCGAGGCCGTCGGTGGCCTCCTTGCGGTAGCGGGCGATGAACGGGACGGTGGCCCCGCCGTCGAGCAGTTCCACGGCCGCGTTGACCTGAGCCGGGCGAACCTTCAGTTCGGCGGCAATCTGAAGCAGGATCTTGTCCAAAACAGCGACGGGCCCAGGGCCCAGAGAGCAACGAAAGCGGGCAAGTTTAGGTCACGCGGGGAAGGCTCTCTGCAACAGCGTGTCGACGTCGACGCTGCGCGTGTCGAACGCGCCGGCGACCGCGCCCCAACGCGGGTCGAACCGGCTCGCGATGAACGCGTCGGCGACGAACGCGGGCGAGTGCCGGCGCAGCAGCGCCGCCTGCGCGAGCAGCACCAGCCGGGACGCAAAACGACGGCCGAGCGCTTCCAGCTGATCCGGCGGCGTGGCTAGCCATCCGCGCAAGGCATCGAGCTCGCCGCGAAGCACCCGCTCGTCGCCGACGTCCGCCTCGACCTCGTCGAGCAGCGCCAGGAAGGCTTGCGGATCCCGCGCGACGGCACGCATGACGTCCAGGCACATCACGTTGCCCGATCCTTCCCAGATCGAGTTGACGGGCGCCTCGCGATACAGCCGGCCCATGATGCCGTCGTCGATGTAGCCGTTGCCCCCCATGACTTCCATGGCCTCGCCAGTGAGCTCCACCGCGCGCTTGCAGACCCAGAACTTCGCCGCCGGCGTGACCAGCCGCATCCACGTGCGCTCGCGCGCATCGTCCTGATGCTCGAAGGCATGAGCCAGACGCAGGCTCAACTGCATCGCGGCCTCGCTTTCGAGCGCGAGGTCGGCGAGCACGGCGCGCATCAGCGGCTGCTCCGCGAGCCGCTTGCCGAAGGCCTGACGATGCCGCGTGTAGTGCAAGGCCTGCACCAGCGCCTGCCGCAGCATCGCCGCGCTGCCGACGACGCAGTTCAGCCGCGTGTAGGTGGCCATCTCGATGATGGTCGGGATGCCTCGGCCCTCCTCGCCCATCAGCACGCCGTAGGCGTCCTGGAATTCGACTTCGGAGCTGCTGTTGCTGCGGTTGCCGACCTTGTCCTTGAGGCGCTGCACGTTGACGGCGTTCTTCGTCCCGTCGGGCCGCCAGCGCGGCACGAAGAAACAACCGGGTGCGCCGTCCGGCGTCTTGGCGACGACCAGGTGCGCGTCGCACATCGGCGCGGAGAAGAACCACTTGTGTCCCGTGATCCGGTACTCGCCGCCGCGACCGCCGCCGCTGCCACTGCCGGCGTGCGCGACCGGCTCGGCGCGGGTCGTGTTGGCGCGCACGTCGGAACCGCCCTGCTTCTCCGTCATCCCCATGCCGAGCCAGATCGAGCGCTTCTGCGCGAGGGGCAGGTCGCGCCCGTCGTACGCCGTGCTGAAGAGCTGATCGCGCAGCGCATCCCACAACTGCGGCTCGCGGCGCAGCACCGGGATGCTGGCCTGCGTCATCGTCGCGGGGCACAAGGTGCCGGCCTCGACCTGCCCGTGCAGGTAGAAGCCCGCCGCCCACACGGCCCAACGTCCGGGGCGCTCGTCGCGGAACGGCATCGCGACCAGATCCGCCCGGCGGTACATCGCCAGCAGCTCGTGCCAACCCGCGTCGAACTCGACGCGATCAATGCGTCGGCCGCGCTTGTCGAAGCTGTCCAGCGTCGGCGTGACGCGGTTGATGCGCTCGGCGAGGGCGAAGGTCTCGGCCCGGCCGAGCGCCTCGGCATACGCGGCAAGACCCGGCGCGAAGGTTTCGGCGCCAGCGCGCGCGAGCGCCTCCTTCAGCGCCGGGTCGGTCTCCAGCAGCGAATAGCCGCTGAGCTCATCGACCTGATTGGCCACCTCGTGGGTGCGCCACCGGGGGGCCGGGGCGGCGCCGACCTGCCGGTCGACATCAGCGGCGGTGTGCGTGGGGTTGGTCTCCATGGGCGTCATGGTGTGCGTCTCCTGATACGTCACCGGTTTCGAGCATGTCCTCTGGATCGGGGTCGCGGCAATCGGGATCCTCGCCTATCGCGCGCCCGCCAGCCAGGGCCGTGCCCGGAAATCTGGTTGCAAGGGTTACACCGGCTGTAAGGCCTGACAGGCCGAACCGGCCCGCGCAGCCCCTACATTCGCCCAGTCGTCCGGACCACCCACAACCGACCTCGGGACCTCCGAGGCACCCGGCGACACCTCGGGACGCGGCGCCAGCCGCACCTCCAACAACATCTGACACGGCCCCACCACCGGGTCGCGAGCAGAGGGGGCCGTCCCGTTCTTACCTGAGCGCGTACGGCCATTTCATCGGGAGATCTGATCGATCCATCACGAATGAAAGAGGCTTATGTCCAACGTTTCCACACAGGCATTCATCCAGCGCGCGATTCGCGCCACCCTCGTCGCCGCCGCGGCCACCGCCGCCTGCCAGGCGATCGCCGCGGACCGCGTCCTGCTGGACGACACGTCCCCGGTGAACACCCAGATGCGCGCTTCCAGCGCCGCGCCGCAGTCCGCCGCGACGTCGCTCGGCCTCGCGGCCAACGACCTGCAGGCCGTGCGCAGCCAGACCTATGCCGGCGGCAAGGTCGTCACGCGCCACCAGCAGTACTACCAGGGCGTCCCCGTGTGGGGTGAAGGCGTGGTCGAGCAGCTCGACACCAACGCCGGCACCTCGCGCTTCTCCGGCAGCATGCTGGCCAACATCCAGCAGGACCTCGCCACCACGCAGGCCAGCCTGACCTCGCAAGGCGCGCTGGCGCAGGCCAAGGGGGCCATCAACGCCGCGATCACCGAGAACGAGCAGGTCAAGCTCTACGTCCGGCTGAACCAGAACAACAAGGCGCAGCTGTTCTACCTGGTGTCCTTCGTGCGCCATGACGCCAAGCAGCCGAGCCGCCCGCACTTCATGATCGACGCCACCACCGGCGCGGTGCTGGAGCGCTGGGAAGGCCTGGCCCACAAGGACGCGACCGGCCCCGGCGGCAACGCCAAGACCGGCCGCTACGAGTACGGCACCGACTACCCGGCGCTGAAGGTGACGGACACCTGCCAGATGAATTCCGGCAACGTCGTGACCGTCAACCTCAACGGCAGCACCGGCGCCAGCAACACGCCGTTCCAGTTCACCTGCTCGCGCAACGAGTACAAGCAGATCAACGGCGCCTACTCGCCGCTGAACGACGCGCACTACTTCGGCGAGATCATCTTCAAGATGTACGGCGACTGGTTCAACATCCGCCCGCTGACCGGGACGCTCTACATGCGCGTGCATTACGGCAGCAACTACGAGAACGCGTTCTGGGACGGCACGGCGATGAGCTTCGGCGACGGCCGCACCACCTTCTACCCGCTGGTGTCGCTGGACGTGTCGGCGCACGAGGTGAGCCACGGCTTCACCGAGCAGAACTCCGGCCTGACCTACTCCGGCCAGTCGGGCGGCATGAACGAAGCCTTCTCCGACATGGCTGGCGAAGCCGCCGAGTACTACCGCAACAACGGCAGCAACGACTGGCTGGTGGGCGCGCAGATCTTCAAGGGCTCGGGCGCCCTGCGCTACTTCGACGATCCGACCAAGGACGGCAGCTCCATCGGCAACGCGGCCGACTACCGCAGCGGCATGGACGTGCACTACTCGAGCGGCGTCTACAACAAGGCCTTCTACCTGCTGGCGACCAAGCCGGGATGGAACACGCGCAAGGCCTTCGAGGTGATGGTCGACGCCAACCGCCTGTACTGGACCGCCAACAGCACCTTCAACCAGGGCGCCTGCGGCGTGGAGACGGCCGCCACCAACCGCGGCTACGCCAAGGCCGACGTGACGGCCGCGTTCGCCAGCGTGGGCGTGAGCTGCTCGGGCACCACGCCGCCCCCGACCGCGACCCCGCTGACCTCCGGCGTGCCGGTGACCGGCATCTCGCTGGCCACGGGCGCGACGAAGCTCTACAGCATCACCGTCCCGTCGGGCCGCTCGACGCTGACGATCAAGCTGTCCGGCGGCACGGGCGACGGCGACGTCTACGTCAAGCGCGGCTCCGCGCCGACGACCTCGAGCTACGACAAGCGCTCGATCGGCTCGACCAACGCCGAGACGATCACCTTCTCGGCGCCGACGGCCGGCGTGTACTACGTGCTGGTCAGCGCGTACTCGAAGGTCACCAGCGCGACGCTGGTCGGGACCTACTGATCATCGGCTGACCCCCGTCTGATCGATCCGGCGCGCCGCCCCGCGCGGCGCGCCGGCTTCGCCATTCCTGGAACGATTCCGGAGAGAACACCCATGCGTTCATTCCTCACCATCACCGCGGTGTGCGTCGGCCTGGCCGCGCTCACCCCCGCCTACGCGGGCGACAAGGTCTGGATCAGCCTCGGCGACGCCGCGCTGGCCCAGTTGCAGAAGCATCGTCCGGCCGCGCGCGCCGTGGCCAGCGTCAAGGCCGACGCCGCGCAGGACACGTCGGCGCAGTCCTTCGCCGCCAGGCCAGAGGGCATCCATCTGGTCGAGGTCGACGAGGACGTGCTCGCCTCGCTGAGCCACTCGATCCACGAGGAGCTGCGCCGCTGCGGCGGCTACATGTACCACCCGAGCCGCGAAGCCGGCCTGGCCTCGCTGCAGCGCCACAGCACGCCGATCGCCTCGCAGCAGCTGGCCGCCGCGCTGGTCGCGACGCGACCCAGCTACACGATCGACCAGCAGGCCGTCGTGACGCCCATCCTGTCGCAGATGCAGGCCAGCAACATCGGCCAGACCATCGTGGACCTGTCGGCCAACATCAACCGCTATTACACGAGCACGAGCGGCGTCGCCGCGTCCAACTGGCTCAAGCAGAAGTGGACGACGCTGGGCGCCGGACGCAGCGACATCACCGTCGAGCAGTTCACCCATTCGGGCTGGGCGCAGAAGTCGGTGATCGCGACGATCCAGGGCAGCGACAACGGCAGCGAAGTGGTCGTGATGGGCGCGCACCTGGACTCGATCAACCAGTCGGGCGGCTCGGGCGAGACCATGCGCGCGCCGGGCGCCGACGACGACGCCTCCGGTGTGGCCAGCCTGACCGAGGTCCTGCGCGCGCTGGTGCAGGCGAACTACAAGCCGCGGCGGACCATCAAGCTGATGGCCTATGCGGCCGAGGAAGTCGGCCTGCGCGGCTCGCAGGAGATCGCCAACAGCTTCGCCGCGGCCAACACCAACGTGGTGGGCGTGCTGCAGCTGGACATGACCAACTACAAGGGCGCGGCCAACGACATCTACATCTTCACCGACTACACCGACAGCGCGCAGAACACCTTCCTGACGAACGTGATCGCGACCTACCTGCCGACGCTGCGCGTGGGGACGGACCGTTGCGGCTACGCCTGCTCGGACCATGCGTCGTGGAACGCCAAGGGCTTCTTCGCGAGCATGCCTTTCGAGTCGAGCTTCAGCGCGGACAACCCGTACATCCACACGGCCAACGACACCTACGCCAACATGGGCAGCCAGGCCGACCACGCGCTGAAGTTCGCGCGCATGGCCGCGGCGTATGCGGTGGAACTCGGCAGCGACGGACCCGGCACGCCGCCGCCCACGGACAAGACGGAGAACTTCAGCGGCAGCCTGGCGCGCGGCGCGAGCAAGAGCTTCGGCCCGTTCAAGGTCGCCAACGGCGGCAGCCTCGCCGCGAGCACGACCGGCACCGGTGACATCGACCTCTACGTCCGCAAGAGCGCGGTGCCGACGACGTCGACCTACACCTGCCGCTCCAACGGCTCGTCGGCTGCCGAGACCTGCACCGTGGCCATGACGGCCAACGGCGACGTGTACGTGCTGGTGTACGGGTACTCGGCGGGGAACTACCAGCTGAAGGTCACTTACCGGCCGCAGTGAAGCAGTCCCGCAGCCACTTCCCGCCGGCGTCGTTCTGCGATCGCGGGTGCCACGCCATCGCGAGCCGGAACGGCGCCAGCTCGAAGGGGAGTTCGAGCAGCTCGACGAAGGACTCGTAGCGCTGCAGCAGCTGTCGCGGCAGCGTCGTGACAAGGTCCGTCTGCGACAGCACCAGCGCGACCTGGTTGTAGCTGGGCACCGCCGCGGTGACGCGGCGGTGTCGGCCGAGCTTGGCCAGCACGTCGTCGACGGGCGATGAGAACTCGCCCCTCGCGGACACGATGACGTGGCCGAGATCGCAGTATTCATCGAGCTTCGGCGGCCTGCTCCCGCGCGGATGACCGCGGCGCTGCGCCAGCGCGAAGTCGGCGCTCAGCAGGAACCTCGCCTTCAACGATTCCGGCACCTTGTCGATGTCGCCGAGGAACAGATCGACCTCGCCGCGCGCCATGCGCTCGACCAGCCCGGTGTCGTAGGCCGGCACGACGGCCATCTTCAGCTCGGGATTGCCGTGGCGCATCACCTCGGCCATCACGTCCAGCGCCAGGATGGTGAACACGCTGTCGTTGGCCGCCACGGTGAAGGTCCGCGCCGACGTCGCCGGATCGAAGTCGTGGGGCTGCGCGACGGCCTCGCGCAACTGCGAGAGCGCCTGCGCCAGCGCGGGCCGCAAGGCCAGCGCGCGCTCCGTCGCCACCATGCCGCGACCGGTCTCCGACGGCACCAGCAGCGGGTCCTGGAACAGCTCGCGCAGCTTGGCCAGATGCCCCGACAAGGTCGGCTGGCTGATGTGCATGCGCTGCGCGGCCCGCGTCACGTTGAGCTCGTCGAGCAAGGTGTCCAGCGAGATCAGCAGGTGCAGATCCGAACGTCTCATATCCACGATTCCGATACCTCCCATCAACTTTGACGACTCACACCCGTTGTCGCTCCGGTCCTACGCTTCGCTTCCTCAGAAGCCAGCCCCGCCACGGAGCGTCCATGCCGTCACCCATCGATTTCTACTACCACCCGACGCCGAATCCGTCGAAGGTCGCATTATTCCTGGAGGAAAGCGGTCTTGACTACCGGCTTCTCCCCGTCGACATCGCCAGGGGCGAGCAGCACGGCGACGCCTTCCGCGCCGTCAATCCGAACGGCAAGGTGCCCGCCCTCGTGGATCAAGGCATCGCGATCTTTGATAGCTCGGCGATCCTGCTGCACCTCGCCCGCAAGACCGGGCGTTTCAACGGTGATCCGTCCGAGGCCGGCCAGGCGGAGCTGCTGTCCTGGCTGATGTTCATCGCCTCGGGCATCGGCCCGTTCACCGGCCAAGCCATCCACTTCACCCACTACGCGCCCGCCGGCGAGGCCTACGGCGCGCATCGCTACCGCTTCGAGGCGGACCGCCACTGGGCGATCGTGGAAGCTCGTCTGACCACGCGCCGCTACCTGACCGGCGACGCGTACTCGATCGTGGACATGGCCCTGTGGGGCTGGTGCCGCGGGCTGCAGTACCTGCTCGGCCAGGACGCCTGGTTGCGGTATCCGAACGTCGCGCGGCTCTTCCACGAGATCAACGAGCGTCCCGCCGCGCAACGCGTCGCCGCGCTGCCGGCGTGCTTCGACTTCAAACAGGACACCGACGCGCAAACGCGCGCCAGCCTGTTCACGCACGGACTGCCGACCGCCGCGACCGCCTGACCGCTCCGCCATCACCTTCCATTCCGACCTCGACGTCCACAAGATCATGATGAATCGTTCATTCCTCACCCTGACCCTGACCATCGCCGCCGCCTTCGCCACCGTGGCGCCCGCCGTCCACGCAGAGGGCGCGAGCGCGCCCGCACCCAAGCTCAGCCACATCCAGGCGGGCTACCAGCATTTCAAGATCGGCGCATTCGAAGTCATCGCGCTGTCCGACGGCACGCTGCCCATCCCGGCGCAGCAGGTGCTCAAGGGCATCAGCTCCGACGAGGTCGCCAGGCACCTGGCCACGACCTATCAAGGCACCGAGGTCGAGGCCTCGATCAACGCCTACCTGATCAAGGCCGGCGACCGCCTGGTGATGGTCGACGCCGGCACCGGCGAGCTCTACGGCCCGACGCTCAACAAGATCAGCGCGAGCCTGAAGGGCGCCGGCTACGCGCCCGAGCAGATCACCGACATCCTCATCACCCACATCCACACGGACCACACCGGCGGCCTGATGGAGGGGTCGCGCCTCGCCTTCCCCAACGCGACGCTGCACCTCGAACGCAAGGAACTCGACTACTGGCTGGGTGCCGGCCAGCGCGAGCGCGCGCCGGAAGCCTTGAAGGTCTACTTCGACCAGGCCTTGGCGAAGGTCCAGCCCTACGTCGACGCGGGCCGCGTGAAGACCTTCAGCGGCGAGACCGCGCTCTTCCCGGGCATCCGCTCGCTGCCGGCGCCGGGGCACACGCCGGGCCACAGCTTCTACGTGCTGGAGAGCCATGGCGAGAAGCTGGTGTTCTGGGGCGACCTGCTCCACGTGGCCGACGTGCAGCTGCCCCGGCCCGACGTGACCGTCGCCTTCGACGTCGATCCGAAGGCGGCCGCCGCCACGCGCAAGCAGGCTTTCGCCGATGCGCTGAAGGGCCGCTACTGGGTCGCGGGCGACCACGTCGCCTTCCCCGGCGTCGGGCACCTGCAAGCCGATGGCAGGGGATACCGCTGGATTGCCATGCCCTACGTCAACGACTACCACCCGCAGAAGTAGCCTTTGAGGGGCGGCTGACTCAGCAGTGCTACGAATGACACATCCGTGCTACATTAGCCGGATAGATTCGCACAAGACCTTTCTTCTGAGGTCTTCTCTGCAGCCGCCGCCGGCCTTCTCCGGGCCCCTCGCGCGAGCGGACTGCTTCAGCAACACCCCCCCGCTGCAAGTTCTTGAGTGTTTCTGTCCCGGCCCGCATCAGCGCGCCGGGTTCTCCTGTTCATTCATTCCAAAAGGAAACACCATGACGACTCAGACCGGCACCGTGAAGTGGTTCAGCGACGACAAGGGCTTCGGCTTCATCACCCCGACCGACGGCTCCAAGGACCTCTTCGCCCACCACAGCGAAATCAAGAACAACGGCGGCTTCCGCACCCTGGCCGAAGGCGCCAAGGTCGAGTTCGAAACCAAGGAAGGCCCGAAGGGCCTGCAGGCTTCGAACATCCGCACGATCTGATCGACGTCGCGCCGCCTCGGCGGCGCGCGGTCCTCGATGCCCGTCATCGATGACGACAGCACGGCGCCCTCGACGCAAGTCAGGGCGCCGTCTGCTTTTCCGGCGAGCCCATCGGCAGGGTGATGCGGAACTCGGTGCCTGCTTCGCCGGTCTCGACGTCGACGTCGACGTCGACGAGCAGGATCGCGGCCCCCCCCTGCGCCTGTTGCGCGGCATGCATCCCGGTGTTGTGGAGGCTCTCGCTCGCGCCGCCAACGATCGTGGGCAATCTGGTCCGGGACCGAAGGGTAGTGCGACCCGCCGGTGATGCGACCCGGAGTTACTCGTGTCCGCTGATCGCGTGCGGCAGGTAGGGGGCTTCCAGCGCGACGATCTCGTCGTCGGCCAACGCGAGCTCGAGCGCGCCGACGGCGTCGTCCAGCTGCTCGATCTTCGACGCGCCGATGATGGGCGCCGTGACCTCCGGCTTCGCGAGTACCCACGCCAGGGCGATCTGCGCCATCTTCGCGCCGCGTTTCGCCGCGAGGTCCTGCACCGCCTGGATGACCGGGCGGTCCTGATCGCCCGACTTGTCGTAAAGCCGCTTGCCGACGTCGTCGGTCCGCAGCCTTGGCGTGGCTTCGTCCGCCGGGCGGGTCAGACGGCCCCGTGCCATCGGGCTCCACGGGATCAACCCCACGCCCTGGTCCGCGCACAGCGGAATCATCTCGCGCTCTTCCTCGCGGTACAGCAGGTTGAGGTGGTTCTGCATGCTCACGAAAGGCGTCCAGCCGTTGCGGCGCGCGACCTCCTGCGCCTTCGCGAACTGCCACGCGTACATCGACGAAGCGCCGAGGTAACGCGCCCGGCCCGAGCGCACCACGTCGTTCAGCGCGCCCATGGTCTCCTCGATCGGCGTGCCGGGGTCCCAGCGGTGGATCTGCAGCAGGTCGACGTAGTCGGTGCCCAGGCGCGCCAGGCTCGCGTCGATCTCGGCGAGCACCTGCTTGCGCGACAGGCCGCGGCGATGCCTGACGCCCTCCGGCGTCTCGTACGGGAAGTACATCTTGGTCGCGAGCACGACGTCCTCGCGCCGCGTCATCTCCTTGAGCAGCACGCCCACCATCTGCTCGGAGGTGCCGCCGGAATAGCTGTTGGCGGTGTCGAAGAAGGTGATGCCGTGCTCGACCGCGCGGCGGAAGATCGCACGGGAGGCGTCGAGGTCCAGCGTCCAGCTGTGATTGCCGACATCCGCCGCCCCGAAGGTCATGCATCCCAGGCACAGCCGCGAGACCTCCAGTCCCGTGTTGCCCAGCTTGGTGGTCTTCATGCGCGCAGCTCCTGGTTGAACAATGCCGGCGCAGGATAGTCGACCATCGCGGATGGGAGACACTCGTCGACTGGATGACCCTCCCCGGGTTCGGCAAATGCTTCGGAGCATTCATGAGCGCAGCGCACTTCTATCCCATCGGCATTCCCGGCGTCCCCTGGGGTGACGCGGAACGCACCGCCTGGCGCGAGCGCCAGGTCGTGTCCCGGCGCTATCAGGACGACGTCGTCACGCGCGTCGAGGCCCTGGCCGACCGCTTCGAGGTCGTCCGCTACGGACAACTGACCTACGGCGACGATGTCTACCCGCTGCTCGCGTTGAAGAGCCGCTCGTGGGATCCGGCGCGGCCGGTGGCACTGGTCACCGGCGGCGTCCACGGCTACGAGACGAGCGGCGTGCTGGGCGCGCTCCGGTTCGCCGAGGAACACGCCGAAGCCTTCAGCGATCGCGTGAACGTGATCGTCGTGCCTTGCGTGAGCCCGTGGGCCTACGAGCGCGTGTGCCGCTGGAACTACCACGCGGTCGATCCCAACCGGAACTTCGGCGCGAGCCGCGAGGCCGCGGAGTCCTCGGCGCTGATCGAGCTGCTAGCGCCGTACGCGGGACGGTTCCTGCTGCACATCGACCTGCACGAGACGACGGACACCGACGTCACCGAATTCCGGCTGGCGAAGGCCTCGCGCGACGGCCAGCCGCTGGCGCCCGAATCGGTGCCCGACGGCTTCTACCTCGTCGGCGACAGCGAGACGACGCGGCTGGACTTCCAGGAAGCGATCATCCGCGCGGTCGAGCAGGTCACCCACATCGCGCCGCCCGATGCCGACGGCCGCATCATCGGCGCGCCGCTGAGCGCGCGCGGCGTCATCGAGTTCCCCGTTCGCAACTCCGGCCTGTGCGCGTGCGTGACGCGGGCGCCGTTCACGACGACCACCGAGGTGTATCCCGACAGTCCGCGGACGAATCCCGAGGAATGCGTGGAGGCACAGGTGACCGCGGTGCGCGCGGCGTTGGACTTCGCCCTCGCGCACCGGCCCTGAACGCCGGCCCTGCTGCCAGGACTGGGCAGCCGCGCGTGGAGACTGCCCGGGTCGACCACCCGACCCGAGGCCACCCATGCACATGCCCTCCCCTGCAGGCGCCGATGACTTCGACTTCGAATTCGGCGCCTTCGCCATCCATCACCGCCGGCTGAATCGCCGCCTCAGCGGCTGCGAGGACTGGACCGAGTTTGAAGGCCGTTGCACCACGCGGCCCATCCTCGGCGGGCTCGGCAACATCGAGGACAACGAGCTCGATCTGCCGGAAGGCCGCTACCGCGCGGTGGCGCTGCGCTCCTTCGATCCGAAGAGCGGCCTGTGGGCGATCTGGTGGCTGGACGGCCGCGCGCCCCACGCGCTCGATGTGCCGGTGAAGGGCCGCTTCGACGGTCCGATCGGACTGTTCTTCGCCGACGACGTGCTGGACAGCCGCGACATCAAGGTCCGATTCACCTGGGACAAGCGCAATCCGGACGAACCGCGCTGGGAGCAGGCGTTCTCCGCGGACGGCGGGACCACCTGGGAGACCAACTGGGTGATGCGGTTCGAACGAATGGCGGACGCGACCTAACCCCAGACCGTCACCGGACAGTCCACCTTCCCCTCGCCGTACCTCACCCCCGGCACGACGTCCTGCACCAGGATCGTCGGCCCGTCGAGGTCGACGATGTCGCAGAGTTGGCCGACCAGCATCGCCGGCGCCATCGCCAGGCTGGTGCCGCCCATGTTGCCGACCATCACGCCGAGCTTGAGCACGCGCGCCCGGTGCGCCATCAGCAGCGCTTCTGTCAGGCCGCCGCATTTGTCGAGCTTGATGTTGAGCACGTCGAAGCGCCCCGGCAGCGTCTCAAGTTCATCGAGCGTCAGACAGCTCTCGTCCGCCGCCGTCGGCATGGGGAAGTCGACGAGCGCCATGTCGGCCTCGCGGCCGCGCGCGAACGGCTGTTCGACGAGGCTGACGTCGCAGGCGACCAGCACTGGCAGCAAGGCTTCGATGGTGGCCGGCGTGAAGCCCTGGTTGGCGTCGACGCTGAGCCAGACGTCGGGACGCGCCGCGCGAACCGCCTGAACCCGCGCGATGTCGGCATCGGTATCGCCGGTGAGCTTCAGCTTGAGCGCCTTCATGCCGCTGAGCGCCAGTGCCCTCGTCGCCATTGCGCCGGGCTCGTCGGCGCCGAGCGTGATGGTCGTGGTCAGCGGGCGCGGCTCGCCGAGCCCAGCCATCTGCCACACGGCCTGGCCGGTGCGCCGGGCTTCGAGTGCCCACAGCGCGCAGTCGACCGCGTTGCGCGCGCCACCGGGCGGCAGCAGGTGCCGCAGCGCCTCGCGGCCGATGCCGGCCTCGATCGCGTCGCGGACCGCTTCGAGTTGCGCCGGCATGTCCGCCGGGCGATCGTTCAGGTAATAGACGCCGGCAGCCTCGCCGCGTCCTTCGAACGGGCCGTCCCGCAGGACGACGCGCATCGCAGGCATCTCGGTGAACCGGTAGCCGGAGATGACGAAGGGCTCGCGCAGCACGAGCTGCTCGACATGGGTGGACAGTTGGAGGCGGGGCATGGGGAAGGAACTCGGCAGGAAGGGTCAGGCGTTGCGGAAACGCTGGGGAGAGAGATCCCGGGCGTGGACGCCCGCGTCGGCGATGTCGTCGGGCAGGTCCTGGCCGAGCGCGAGCGCCGCGGCCGCCCGTGCCAGCGCAGGCGCGGTCTGGATGCCGTAGCCGCCCTGCCCCGCGCACCAGAAGAATCCCGGCGCCGTCGCATCGAAGCCCGCGACGGGCGTGCGGTCGGGACTGAACACGCGCAGCCCTGCCCAGCGATGCCGCACGCGCGCCACGCGCTGGCCGCTGAGCGTTTCGAAACGGTCGACGGCGATGGCCACGTCCAGTTCCTCGGGCTGCGCGTCGCAGGGCAGGCTCGGCGTCTCGTCCGCCGGGGAGATCAGCAGCAGGCCCGCATCGGGCTTGAAGTAGTGGCTCTCGTCGATGGCGATGACCGCCGGCCAGTCGGCGGCCTCCGCGGCGGTGACGCCGGCCGGCACGTCGATCAGCGCCGCCGTGCGCCGCAGCGGCTGCAGCGGCAAGGGCGCGACGCCGGCCATCTGCGCGACCGCATCCGCCCAGGCGCCGGCCGCGTTGATCACCAGCGGCGCGCGCAGGCAGAAGCTGTCGGTGCGGGCGAGCCAGCCCGCCTTCCCGCGCACCAGCTCGCGCAGCGACGCCCCCAGGTGCACCCGCACGCCGCCGGCCCGCGCCAGGCGCAGGAAACCCTGATGCAGCGCGTCGACATCGATGTCCGCGGAGGTGTCGTCGAGCAAGGCGCCTTCGATCCGCTCGCGTCGCAGGATCCCGATGCGCCGGATCACCTCGTCTGGCTCCAGGCGCCGCGTGTGGGCGCGCACGTCCTCGTCCGCGGCGAAGCGGTCGGCGATGGCCTGCTGCCCGGCGCCGATCAGATAGAGCGTGTCACGCGCCCGCAGCAGCGGCACCTCGGCGAAACCGGCCGGCGGCCGGTCGAAGAACGGTCGGCTGGCCCGCGTCAGGGCGCGCACCGGCGCGTTCCCGTAGAGCGCCGAGTACAGCGCCGCGGAGCGGCCGGTGGTGTGATACCCGGCGTGCGCCTCCGCTTCGAGCACGGCCACCGTCAGGTGCGGCGCGAGGTTCGCCGCGATCGACGCCCCGGCGATGCCGGCCCCGATCACCAGGCAATCCACGCTGCGGGCGGTCGTCTCACTCATGGTTTTTAGCTACTTTCCAATTTGGAAAATAACTCTACCATCCGGACAACTCGATGCACAACCTTGTTTGACACGGGAAGACCCGCAGAACTTCCGTCGGAAGGACCGCGACGATGAGCGCCACCATGACCACCCCCAGCACCACATCCGCCAACGCCGAGATCCCCGGGAACGCAGGGAACGCCGGCGACACCGGCGTCGATCGCTCCGCGACGCGTTCGCGCGCCACCTGGTTCGGCCAGCCGCGCGGGCTCACCGTGCTGTTCCTGACCGAGATGTGGGAGCGCTTCTCCTTCTACGGGATGAGCGCGCTGCTGGTCTATTACATGACCAAGCAGTTGCACTTCACGCAGGCCGATGCGTCGCTGATCTACGGGCTGTACACGGGGGGCGTGTTCCTCACGCCGATCGCCGGCGGCTACCTCGCCGACCGCTGGCTGGGGCGGCGCCTGGCGATCGTGATCGGCGGCAGCCTGATGGCGGTCGGGCATTTCGCGCTGAGCTGGGAGGCGCTGTTCTATCCGAGCCTGGTGCTCATCGCGCTGGGCAACGGCCTCTTCCTGCCGAACCTGCCCAGCCAGGTCGGCGATCTCTATGGCGAGGACGACCCACGCCGTGGCGGCGCCTACAACGTCTACTACGTGGGCGTGAACCTCGGCGGCCTGCTCGCACCGCTGGCCTGCGGCACGCTGGGCGAGGTCTACGGCTGGCACTGGGGCTTCGGCGCCGCGGGCGTCGGCATGTGCGTGGGACTGGCGATCTATCTGCTAGGCGGCCGGCATCTGCCGGCGGACCGGCCGCGCGACACGTCCGCACGTGCCGCCAATGCCGCGAGCCCCGATGCGGCGGGGGGTGCGGGCTCGACGAACTCGACAGGTTCGACGACCGCCGAGGAATCTGTCGACGGCAACGCGCGACGCAAGCCCGGCGCGGCGGCGATCGTCGTGCCGCTGCTGCTGGTGGCCCTGGCGGTGATGGTGTTCCGCAGCTCGTACGCGCACAGCGGCAACACGCTGGCGCTGTGGGCGGACACGAGCGTCGACCTGCACGCGTTCGGCTTCGCGATCCCGGTGACCTGGGTGCAGTCGCTCAACCCGCTGTTTGTCTTCCTGTTCACGCCGCTGCTGATCCGCGCGTGGCGCCGCGCCGCCGTGAAGGGCCGCGAGCCCGCGCCGGTCCGGAAGATGGCGATCGGCGCGGCCGGCGTCGCCGCCGCCTACCTGCTGCTGGCGGCGATGGCCGCGATGTCCGATGGCAAGCCGGTGAGCGGGCTGTTGCTGGTGGTGTTCTTCGCGGTGTACACGGTCGGCGAGCTCTACATCCTGCCGGTCGGGCTGGGACTGTTCGCGCGACTGGCGCCGTCGGGCATGGGCGCGACGGTCATCGCGGCGTGGTTCCTCGCGGCCTTCGCGGGCAACCTGCTGTCGGGGGTCGTGGGTCGTGCGTGGGAGTGGCTCGGACCCGCAGGATTCTTCGTGCTGCTCGCAGCGCTCGCCGCAGCTTCGGCGATCGCGTTATTGGCGCTCACGCCGATGCTCAGGAAGCTGGAGGATTGATCACCGCCACGTCAGCTGGCCCTCACCCCAGCCCTCTCCCGCAAGCGGGAGAGGGAGTAAGAAAGACTCAGCGCTTCGATCCGCGCGCCTTTCCAGGCGCTGCCTTGGCTGCCTTCGGCGCCGGTGCCGGCTCCTGCAGACGCTTGGACACATCGATGAAATGCTGGCTGAACCCGTCCGGCGTGCCGCTGCTGCGCGGCGCGCAGGTCGCCAGGACGCGGCAGCGCGCGTCGGAGGCCTTCAGGTACGCATGCCCCATCTCGCTGTCGAAATAGATCGAGTCGCCGGTCTTCAGCACCACCGGCGCATACAGCTCGCAGTGGAAGGCGATCTCGCCCTCGAGCACATACGCGAACTCCTCGCCGGGATGGCGGATGAGGTCGCCGAACTCGGCCTTGAACTCCTCCAGCGTACGCGCGTTGACCTCGGCGATCAGCGGCGTGACACGCTTGTTCAGCAGCTCCGTCGCGAGGTAGAGCTGCTGGTAACTCTCGGTCACCACCTGCTGCCCTTCCCCGGCGCGCTCCACGATGCGACGCCCGCCGCCGCCCGGCGCGGCGCGCGAGCCGGGCACGTCGGCCAGCAGCTCCGCCATGTCCACGCCCAGGCCTTTGCTCAGCAGCATCAGCTTGTCGTAGGACAGGGACATGTTGCCCTTTTCCAGTTTGGAAAGCGTCGACACCGCCAGGCCGGTCCGGCCGCTCACGTCGCTGAGCGTCAGGCCCAGGCGGCGTCGCACGCTGCGGATGTGGTCACCAGGAAGGTTCGAATCGATGGCCATGGTCGAGGGAAGCAGACAGTGCTTCGATCTTAGCAAGGCCTCCCCGGCGGACCACCGCGATCACCCTGAGTTGACGCTTTGCGCAATGGCATCTAAGGTTTCCACCAATGTGAAAGCTTTTTCCAAATTGGAAACTTGTGGCTCCACTTCGCCCGCCCCGCCAGGAGTCCACCGAATGATTGCCGCCCCCCGCCCAGCCCGTTCAATCCGTTCAGTCCGCTCCCCCCGCGCCGGCCGCCCAGCGCCCGGCGTGCGCCGCTTCGCCCTGGCACCGCTGCTGCTGCCCTGCCTGGCCGCGATGCAGGCGATGCCGGCCTGGAGCCAGTCCGCCACGCCCGCCGCGCCGGCCGCCTCCGCGGCGACGGCGGCGGCACCGGTCGAGAAGGACAACGAGCGCGCCGCGGTCAAGGCGGAGAAGCTGGAAGTCGTGACCGTCACCGCCACGCGCCGCCGCGAACCGCTGCGGGACGTGCCGTTGCGCGTCGAGACCATCAGCACCGAAGGCCTGGAGCGCTCCGGCGCCGGCTCACTGGTCGACTACGTCGGCAACCTGCCCGGCGTGGACGTGAGCAGCGACGGCGGTCCCGGTCGCGGTCAGGTCAGCATCCGCGGCGTCAACGTGGGCAGCGCGGGCACGGCGACGGTCGGCACCTATGTGGACGAAGTGGCCTACGGCTCCAGTACCGCCTTCGGCGGCGCCGCCGTCGCCGCGCTCGACATGTCGCTGCTGGACCTGCACCACATCGAGTTGCTGCGCGGCCCGCAGGGCACGCTCTACGGCGCCGGCGCCATGGGCGGCCTGCTGAAGTACGTCACCAACGAGCCCGACACCCTGGAGTTCTCCGGCAAGGTCGGCTTCGGCGTGCGCGGCATCAAGGGCGGCGCGCTGGGGCACACCGAGAACGCGGTCGTGAACGTGCCGCTCAGCGCCGGCGTCGCCGCGTTGCGCGTGGCGGCGTTCAACGACCATGATGGCGGCTACATCAAGGCCTCGGGCCTGGCGCCGGGCAAGCACGTCAACGACGGCGACACGCGCGGCGGACGGGTCGCGCTGCTGCTGGAGCCGATGTCCAAGATGAAGATCCGCCTTTCCGCGGTCGACCAGAAGATCGAGCGCGATGGCACCGGCGTGGTCCAGTACGACGTGGCCACCGGTCAGCCGATCCACGGCGACCTGACGCACGACCTGTCGATCTCCGAGCCCTACAGCATCCGCACGCGGCTGCTGTCCGCCGACGTCGACTACGACTTCGGCTGGGCGCGCCTGAACGCCATCGTCTCCAGCCAGCGCTTCAACGGCGACACGCTGCTCGACGCCACCGAGATCCTCGGCGGCGGCGCCTTCGACTTCGTCCAGCTGGACAACCGCACCAGGCTGCGCAAGGAGACGCAGGAGTTGCGCCTGACCTCGGCGCGCGGCACCATCGAATGGCTGGTCGGGCTGTATCACAACAAGGAGCGCAACAACTACAACCAGCGCCTGTGGGGCCTGCCCACCGGCGCGGACGCGGACATGGAGCTGGTGCGCGTCGGCCAGCCCGCGAGCTACGAAGAGAACGCCGTCTACGGCGACGTGACCTGGAACCCGACCTCGGCGCTGTCCTTCACGCTGGGCGCGCGCGTGGCCCGCAACAAGCAGGCCTACGAGACGCTGACCAACGACGTGCCCGACTTCGAGACGCCGGCCACGTCCAAGGACCGTTCGAACACCTACCTCGCGACGGGACGTTATTCGCTCGACAAGCAGAGCAGCGTCTACGTGCGCGCCGCCAGCGGCTACCGCCCCGGCGGCCCGAACCCGCAGGCCATCGACGAGAACGGCCAGGTCATCCCGGGCGCGCCGACCTCCTTCGAGGCCGACACCCTGTGGAGCTACGAGGCCGGCTACAAGGCCGACCTGCTCGACCGGCGGCTGTCGCTGGAGGTGGCGCTCTTCGACATCCGCTGGAGCAAGCTGCAACAGCCGCTGGCCTTCGGCGCGACGACCGTGATGGGCAACGCCGGCAAGGCCGAGGTCAAGGGCCTGGAGCTGGCATCGCGCTATGCGATCAACGACGACTGGCGCCTGGAAGGCAACCTGGCCTGGACCGACGGCAAGCTCAAGGAGGACGCGCCCGCGCTCGGCGCGTCCGGCGCGCGGCTGCCCAACTCCGCCAAGCTGTCCGTGTCGCTGGGCGCGCGTTATGCGTTTGCGTTGGCCGGCAAGCCGTCCTATGCGAGCCTGCAGGTGCGGCACGTCGGCAAGCGCAATGCCGGTTTCGACAGCGAGACGACCTCCATCCCCAACTTCGTGATGCCGGCCTACACGCTGGTCGACGCGCAGTGGGGCATGGACTTCGGCGCGTGGCAGCTGTCGGCCTTCGTCCGCAACCTGACCGACAAGCGCGCGATCCTCGGCGCCGACACCGCGCTCACCGCCTTCGGCGGTCCGCTGCGCGCGACGCCGGCGCAGCCGCGCACGATCGGCGCCTCGGTCACCTACAACTTCTGAACGCCGCCCCATGAAGCCACTCACCCTGCGCCTAGGCGCCCTGATGCTGGCCGCGCTCGGCGCCGCGCCGATCGCCTCCGCGCAGACGCCGACGACCACGCCCAAGTCGGCGCCGATCGCGCCGATCACCGCGACAGCACCGGCGTCGGCCGCCTCCGCCGCGGCGGCTGCAACCTCCCCTGTCACGGCGAAGGCGGCCGCCCAGCCGATGACGCTCGCCGACACGCAAGCCTGGCTGGACGGGCTGATGCCCGCCGCGCTGAAGATGGCGCAGGTGCCGGGCGCCGTCGTCGTCATCGTGAAGGACGGTCAGCCGCTGATCCAGAAAGGCTACGGCTACGCCGACTGGGACCGGCGCGTCCCCGTCGATGCGGAGCGCACGCTGTTCCGTCCCGGCTCCGTGTCCAAGCTGTTCACGTGGACGGCGGTGATGCAGCTGGTCGAGCAGGGCCAGCTCAACCTGGACGCCGACCTCAACCAGTACCTGGACTTCAAGATCCCGCAGTTCAACGGCAAGGCGATGACGCTGCGGCACGTGCTCACGCACACGACGGGGTTCGAGGAGACGGCGCGCGACCTGATCACCTATACCGGCAAGTCGCCCGACCTGGCGAAGGTGTTGAAGGACTACATCCCGCCCGCGCTCTACGAGCCGGGCGCGCGGCCGGGCTACTCGAACTACGCGACGGCGCTGGCCGGCTACATCGTGCAGCGCGTCAGCGGTCTGCCCTTCGACGACTACGTCGAACAGAAGATCTTCACGCCGCTGGGCATGCGGCACGCGAGTTTCCGTCAGCCGCTCCCGCCGGCGCTGGGGCCGCTCATGTCGCAGGGCTACGAGAAGCAGGGCGATCCGGGCAAGGGCTTCGAGATCGTCAGCCTGGCGCCCGCCGGCAGCCTGTCGGCGACAGGCGCGGACATGGGGCGCTTCATGCTGGCGTTCCTGCAGCAGGGACAGCTCGGCGAGGCGCGCCTCCTGAAGCCCGAGACCGTGAAGCAGATGCATGGCCAGCTGACGAAGCCGATGCCGGACCTGCTCGGCATCGGGCTGGGCTTCTACCAGCACGACATCAACGGCCATCGCGTCGTCGGCCACGGCGGCGACACCATCCTCTTCCACACCGACCTGCTGCTGTTCGTCGACGACGGCATCGGGCTCTACATCTCGGTCAACTCGCCGGGCAAGGACGGCCAGGGCAAGTGGTTGCGCGACCGCGTGCTGGAGTCCTTCGCCGACCGCTACCTGCCGGACGCCCGCCCGGCGACGGCGCGCCAGGTCGACGACGCCACCGCGAAGCAGCATGCGCAGCAACTCGCGGGGTCGTACCAGAGCACGCGTCGGGAGGACTCGACCTTCTTCTCGCTGCTGCCGCTGCTCAGCCCGCTGAAGGTGGAGGCACTGGACGACGGCCGCGTGGCGCTGGAACTCGCGGGCTCGCGCAGCGTGTTCCGCGAGGTCAAGCCGTATCTGTGGGAAGAGGAGCACGGCAAGCGCCGCCTGCAGGCCATCGTCGAGAACGGCCGCGTGGTTCGATGGGGTCTGGAGCCCTACGTCTTCGCCTTCGTGTTCGAGCCGGTGCCGGCGCTGTCGGGCGGCCTGGCGCTGCTGCTGGCCGGGATCGCGCTGGTGACCCTGCTGCTCACGGCGCTGCTGTGGCCGGTCGCCGCGGTGCTGCGGCGCAGGCACGGCGTCGCGGCGCCGGGCCGTCCGTTGCTCGCGGTGCGCATCGCCAGCGTCCTGGTCCTGCTGACGGTCGCGCTGTGGACGCTGGTGTTCACCCGCCTCGAAGGCGACGGCGACCTGAGCGTGGTCCTGCCCCTCGCGCAAGTCCTGACCCTGGTCGCGTTCATCGGCGGATTGCTTGGCTCGCTGTGGCAGGCGAGGCCCGCCTTCCAGGGCGGCGGCGGCAAGGCGGCCAAGGCGCTGGCCGTGGTCTGGGTGCTGGCCTTCGCGGTCCTGATCGTGATAGGTGCCGCCCACCACCTGCTGAGTTTCAACCAGAACTTCTGACCCCGAGGCTCCCGGGATGGAGTCGAGGCGCGCCCACGAGGCGCGCCTGTTTCGCTTGAAGGATGCGCTATGAATCCGATGAAAAAGGCTGGTCTCACCGGCTTGGTGACCTTGGCGCTGGCGATCTCCGCGGCGTCGCTGTCTCACTCGCTGCCCAGCGGGCAGCCCGCGGCGATACCGCCCGAGAGGCCGCTCGCGCCCAAGGTCGCCGCCACGCCCGAGCCGCCGGCGCCGTCCGCTTCCGCGGCCCGCGCGGCCGCCGCGCTGACCGCCACCGACCTCGAAGCCTGGCTGGACGGTCGCGTCGCGTACGCGCTCGAAGCGGGCGACATCGCCGGCGCCGTGGTGTCCGTGGTGAAGGACGGACAGGTGCTGTTCCAGAAGGGCTACGGCTACGCCGACGTGAAGGCCAAGGTGCCGATGAGCGCGGAGACCACGATGGTGCGGCCCGGCTCGACGTCCAAGCTGTTCACCTGGACGGCGGTGATGCAGCAGGTCCAGGCGGGCAAGCTGAATCTGGACCGGGACGTCAACGACTACCTCGACTTCAAGATCCCGCAGACCTTCGGCAAGCCGATCACGCTGCGGCATCTGATGAACCACACCGCCGGTTTCGAGGAGGGCCTGAAGGACCTGCTCGCCTACGACCCGAAGCTCGCGCCGTCCAACGAGGACTACCTGAAGCAGCATCCGCGACCGATGCTGTTCGCGCCCGGGCAGGCACCGGGCTACTCCAACTACGGCGTCGCGCTGGCCGGCTACATCGTGCAGCGTGTCTCGGGCGAGCCTTTCGACGCCTACGTCGACCGCCACATCTTCCAGCCGCTGGGGATGCTGCATTCGACGACGGCGCAACCGCTGCCGGCGAAGTTCGCGCCTTTCATCGCCAAGGGGTATCGGCAGGCCAGCGATCCAGAGCCCTCCCCGTTCGAACTCGTCGTCACCGCGCCTGCGGGCAGCGGCAGCGCGACCGCGTCGGACATGGCGCGCTTCATGCTCGCCCACCTGCAGCAGGGCAGGTTCAACGGCCACGAGATGCTGAGTCCGGCCACCACCGCGCTGATGCACAGCCCGTCCGCGCAGGCGCGGCCCGGCTTCAACGTGATGGCGCACGGCTTCTTCCGTGAGTTCCGCAACGGCCGCACGCTGCTCGGTCACGGCGGCGACACCGTCGTGTTCCATTCCGACCTGAGCCTGCTGCCGGACGAAGGCGTCGGGATCTTCGTGTCCTTCAACAGCCGGGGAAAGGACTCGGCGGTCTACCTCGCGCGCAAGGCGCTGATGGAGGGTTTCCTCGACCGCTACTTCCCCGGCAAGCCGGTCGTCGACGCGCCGGTGCTGGCGTCCGCGACCAAGGACGCGCAACTGATCGCGGGGCGCTACCAGACCTCGCGCCGCGTCGAGCACGGTTTCCTCAGCGCGCTGTATCTGATGAACCAGACGGTGATCGCCGCCAATCCCGATGGCACCATCCTCGCGCCGTCGGGCCCGACCGGTGAGATGGCGACCTTCCGCGAAGTGGCGCCGCAGCGGTGGCGCAAGCAGGGCGCGATGCAGGAACTCGCGCTCGTCGAGGTGGAGGGCGTGAAGACCGTGATCGACAGCGAGAACCCTGTCTCCGTGTTGCAGGAAGCGCCCTTCCTCCGTTCCGCGCCCTTGACGCTGAGCATCCTGGGACTGTCGCTGCTGGTGCTGGCGAGCGCGCTCGCGGCCTGGCCGCTGGGCGCGCTGCTGCGGCGCGCGGATCGCGCCACCAGCGGCGCGTCGCCCGCGCTGCACAAGCTGCGCCGCTGGCAGCGCATCGCGGTCGTCGTCGACCTCGTCTGGGTGGGGGCGTGGCTGGTGCTCATCATGCCGGTGCTCAGCACCGACCTGGCCCTCTACAACGGCGGCAACGACTGGCTGTTCGGCCTGATGCAGCTGAGCGGCGTGTTCGCGATCGCCGCGGCGCTGGTCGGCGCGTGGGTCGCCTGGAAGCTGTTCCGCGTCGATGCCACACGTCTGTCACGGGTGTGGGGCGTGCTGGTCGCGATGGCCCTGGCGGGCATGGTCTGGATCGGCGTGGTCGGCCAGCTGATGGCCTTCAACCTCAACTATTGAGCGTCCATGAAATTCTTCATCGCCCACCTCGCCACCGAGACCAACACCTTCGCGCCGGCGCCGACGGGGCTGGGCGGCTTCGAGGAATACGGGATCTTCCACGGCGACGCCAGTCGGCGCGATCCCGAGGGCACCGGCGCCTTCATGCGCTTCCTGCGCGACCTGATCGAGTCGGAAGGTCACGAGGTCGCCGAGAGTCTTTGCGCCATCGCGCAGCCGTCAGGGCGCACGGTGCGGCATGTCTACGAAGCGCTGCGCGACGAGATCCTCGCCGACCTGCGCGCGGCGATGCCGGTCGATGCGGTGCAGCTGCTGCTGCACGGCGCGATGGCGGCAGAGGGGTATGACGATTGCGAAGGCGATCTCGCCGCGCACATCCGCGAGGTCGTGGGGCCGGACGTCCCGATCGGGCTGGAGCTCGATCTGCACTGCCATCTCACGGCGCTGATGCAGCGCTCGGCGGATGCGATCGTGGCGTTCAAGGAGTACCCGCACATCGACGCGGAGCCCCGCGGGCGAGAGCTGTACCGGATCCTCGTCGACACGGCCGCAGGCCGCGTCCGCCCGGTCACGGCGACCTTCGATTGCAAGATGGTCGGACTCTGGCACACGACGCGTGAGCCGATGCAGTCCTTCGTCGCGCGCATGCTGGCGCTTGAGCGCGAACCGCGCGTGCTGTCGGTGTCGCTCGGCCACGGCTTCCCCTGGGGCGACGCGCCGGAGGCCGGCGCGAAACTCTGGGTCGTGACCGACAACGACGCCGCGCTGGCGCGCTCACTCGCGGAACAACTGGGGCGCGAGCTCTGGGAGATGCGCGAGGCGATCGGTCCCGAGCTGATCGACGTCGACGGCGCGCTTGACCGCGCGCTGGCGCTGGGCGAAGGCCCGGTGGTGCTGGCCGACATCGCCGACAACCCCGGCGGCGGCGCGCCCTGCGACAGCACCTTCATCCTGCGCCGCATCGTCCAGCGCGGCATCGGCAACGTGATCGTCGGCGCGCTGTGGGACCTGGGCGCGGTGCACATCTGCCGCGACGCGGGCGTCGGCGCGGAACTCGACCTGCGCATCGGCGGCAAGTGCGGACCGGCCTCCGGCGATCCGCTGGACCTGCGGGTGGTGGTGCGCGCGGTGGTCGAGGACCACACGCAGTCGGCGCTGGGCACGCGCGAGCGGCTCGGCACCTGCGTGCGCGTCGAGGCGGCGAACGGCGTGCACATCGTGCTCTGCTCGATCCGCACACAGACCTACGGTACGGACGCCTTCACCGGCCTGGGCCTGACGCTGGAGAACAAGGCGCTGATCGTGGTGAAGTCGACGCAGCACTTCCATGCCGAGTTCGCGCCCATCGCCAAGGCGGTGCTCTACGTCACCACGCCAGGCGCGATGAGCTGCGATTTCGCAAGTACGCCTTATCGGCTGAGGTCGCTGGACTACTGGCCGAGGGTGGCGGATCCGCACGGATTCGGTTGACGTCGCCGTCCGGCGAGAATGCCCTCCCATGGCACAAGGCAAACGCATCTCCGTGGACATCGACGACGGCGCTCTTGAGGCGATCAAGGCGCTGGGCGCCGCGGCCAAGGCCGCGCGCACGGCGGCCGGCGAAAGTCAGGGCGCAGCGGGCGCACGGCTGGGCGTCCACGTCCAGACCATCGCGCGCATCGAATCCGGCGAACCCGGCGTCGCGATCGGGCATGTGTTCGGAATGCTGGCGCTGTACGGGATCAGGCCGGGACTGCCGGGCTGACCAGTTCAATGCTTGCTCCCGCCCGACAAGGCCACAGCGCCTCCGGCGGCAACCGCTCACCGGATCACGATCTCGTTCTCCCGCTCCTCGACCTTGAGCCCGAACCCGGCGCGCAGCAGGCGCGCAAAGCCGTCGACGTTGTTCACGTCGAAGGTGCCGTCGATGCGGGTCTGCGCCGCGCGCTCGTTCTCGATGCGCAAGGTCCGCCGGTTGTAGCGGTTGAACTCCGCCGCCGCCTGCGCGAGCGTCATGCCGTCCAGCTGCAGCTTTCCCTGCATCCACGCCAATCCGCCGGCCACGGCCTCCGGCGTCTCATGCGCTAGCTTGAGCGAGGACCGCGCCGCCCCGCTCACGTCGGCCACGTCGGCCGCCGCCAGGATCGCCGACGCGCCGGACTGGCCGTCGACCTGCACGCGTCCCTCCACGACCCGCACGCGCAACCGGTCGCCGTCCCGCCGCAGCGAGAAGCGCGTGCCGATCACCGTCACCCGCTGCGCGCCCGCATGGATCACGAACGGCCGCTGGGCATCGTGGGCGATGTCGAAGTAGGCCTCGCCGCTGTCCAGCCAGACGCGGCGCTCTCGCGCATCGACCTCGGTACGCAGGCGCGTGTCGGTGTTCAGCGTCAACGACGAGCCGTCCGTCAGCGCCACCACTGCGCGTTCACCGACCGCGGTGACATGGGACTCGCCCGCGTGCCACGGCCACACGCCGCCGGGCTCGCTCAGGCCGATGCTCAGCGCAAGGCCCAGCGCCGCCGCGGCGCCCGCGCCCCAACGTGTCACACGGTGCGACCAGAATGACGAAGCGCTGCGCAGCAGCGGCGTGTCGTCGAGTGTCCGCGTCGACCCCTGCAGCGCCTGCAGCCGGTCCGAGCGCGTCCACGCGGCTTCGAGTCGCAGGAAAGCGACCAGGTGCGTCGTCGACTGCGCGAGCCAGTCGTCGAGCGCCTGCTGGCGCTCCGGGGTCCATCCCTGGCCGTCGCGCGCCGCGAGCCAGTCCGCCGCCGCGGCGTCCACGGCCCGGGCACCGGCGGCGGTCGTCGCTTCGTCTTCCGCGGGGGTCCTGTGATTGCTGTTCATCGTCAATGTTTCCGCGCCGGCAGGTCGTCGTCCTGCGCCGCTTCGTGATCGTCCTGGATGCGGCCTTCGCGCGCCTTCGCGCCTCGGCCGTCGCGGGCCTTGCCGTCCCCGCGGCCCAAGGCCTGGGCCAGCGCCCGGATGCCCTTGGACACCTGCCGCTCGACCGTGTCCTCGGTGATGCCCATGCGCTCTGCCACCTCGCGCTGCGACAGCCCCTCCACCTTGCGCAGCCGCACCACCTCGCCGCAGCGCGGCGGCAGCGCCGCGAGCGCCGATTCGAGCTGTCGCAGCTCGCTCCGTCCGGCGAGGTGCCGTTCCGGGCTGAGCTCGTCCGCCGTCGGCATCACGGCCTCCAGGTCCGCATAGGCCTCGATGGAGACGACCTGCGTGCGACGCGCCCGGTCGATCAGCAGGTGCCGCGCCACCGACAGCACGAAAGCCGGCGCCGAATCGGGCCGCCGTTGCGCGGCGGCGTCGAACACGCGGGCGTAGACCTCCTGCCGCAGATCGTCGATCTCATCGACGTCGCGCCAGTTCCTGCGCAGGAAGCGCATCAGCTGCGGCTCGTGGGGGAGCACCTCCTCCACGAACCATCGTTTCAACTCATCGAGCGACACATCCCGTCCTCGCGTTCAACGTCGGCGCGGACCGCGCTCATCGCGCTCATCGCGCTCATCGCACTGATCGCCGCATTCATCGTGGCTGTCATCGTTCCGTCATTCATCCGTCATTCATTCGATCCCGCCTCTACTAGGACGAACGACGCGCCCGGATCCGGTACGGCGCGAGCAGAAAAATAGTCCGGAAAATGTATGCCGGATCTCCGCGGCCGGCGCGTCTAAGGAAGGGAGACACCTCCCTTCCCCTCCGCCAAGGATCCCGTCATGTTCAGTCCGATTCCCTTCCGCCCCGCCGTGCTGGCCGTCGCGGTCCTGTGCGCCGCCGGCGTCCAGGGCCAGGCCCAAGCTCAAACCCGCGCGTTCGACTTCGACATCCCGGCCGGCGAGCTCAAGCCCGCCATCGACCGCTTCGCCCGCGAGACCGGCGCGCAGATCTTCTACAAGGCCGATGACGTGTTGGGAATCGCGACCAAGGGCGTGCGCGGCCGTCGCACGGAAGACGAGGCCTTGCGCGAACTGCTCGACGGCTCGTCGCTGACCTTCAAGCGCGACGGCACGAGCGCGCTGGTCATCTTTCGTCCCGCCGCCGAGCCTGGCGCCGAACAAGGCGCCGACGCGGTCAGCGCCCTCGACACCGTGACCGTGACGGCCCAACGCCGGCCGGAGGCCGCGCAGTCGGTGCCCATCGCGCTGACCAGCTTCTCCGGCGCGACGCTGGACACCTATCGCGTCTCCAGCCTGCAGGACGTGTCGCGCTTGACGCCGGGGCTGCTGGTGTCCGCGTTCAGCGTCGCCAACCCGACCATCGCGATCCGCGGCGCCAACAACACCTTCTCTCAGATGGGCGTGAGCAAGCCGGTGGCGGTGGTCGTCGACGACGTCTTCGTGCCCCGCAACGGCGCGGCCAGCTTCGAGCTGTTCGACCTGGAAAGCCTCACCGTCCTCAAGGGGCCGCAGGGCACGCTGTTCGGGCGCAACGTCACCGGCGGTGCGATCGTGATGAACACGCGCAAGCCGGTCTTCAACGAACGAAGCGCGGAGACGCAGCTGACCCTCGGCAACTTCGGCGCGGTCAATGTGGACGCGCTCGCCAACCTGCCGGTCGGCGACGACCAGGCGATCAAGCTGTCCGTCGCGACACGCGACCGCGACGGCACGGGCCGCGACCGGCTCACCGGGCGGGACCAGGACGACCTCCAGAGCCGCAACCTTCGCGGCCAGTGGCGCGCCGCCCTGGGCGCCGATGTCGACGCGCTCGTCAGCGTGGACTACGGCGAGGACAGCAGCGGCGGCCGGACGCTGTCGTCCGTGACCTTCGGCGACGACGGCGATCGCCGGACGTCCGAGGTCGGCGTCCCGCAAGGCTTCGACCGCACGCTGTGGGGCACGTCCGCCAAGCTCGAATGGACGCGGCCCTGGGGCGAGATCACGTCCATCACCGCCTTACGCCATTCGAAGTCGCGCGAGGACTACTCGGGCGTCGGTGCGAACTATGCCTTGCTCGCGACCGGCGCGCAGGCCGTCACCCGCGACGCGGAGCGCGTCGGCACCTGGTCGCAGGAGCTGCGCTATGCCAGCCCGCGCTTGGAATCGGGTCACCTGCAGGCCGGCGTGTTCTTCCTCGACGAGGACGGCTCGCGCCGCCTCGGACAGCAGTCCTTCGCCGCGAAGACCGGCGCACTCACCGCGTCTACGCTCGCGGACCAGCAGGTGCGCACGCGCAGCGCGTCGGTCTTCGCCGACGGCACCTGGCACTGGACGTCGACCGTGGACCTCACGGCCGGCGCGCGCTACACCTACGACCACAAGACCGCCTCGCTGGATCGCGCGGACCTCGTGCGTCCGACGGCGGGTTTCTCCGCGCAGGGCCTGCGCGCCTCGTGGAGCGAGTGGACCCCGCGCGTCGCGCTCAACTGGCAGCCGTCGCAGCAGATGCTGCTCTACGCGAGCGTCACGCGCGGCTTCACCGCCGGCGGCTTCAACACCGATGCGAGCACGCTGGCCGCGCTGACGACGCCCTTCAATCCGGAGACGGTCACCAACCGCGAGGTCGGCCTCAAGTCCCAGTGGCTGGACAACCGGCTGCGCGTGAACCTGTCCGTGTTCGACATGGATTACCGCGACAAGCAGGAGTTCGTGAACAACACGGCGACCGGCATCCTGAGCATCATCAACGCGAGCCGCGCCACCGTGCGCGGCGCCGAGGTCGAAGTGGCCTGGAAGCCGGTGAAGTGGGTGGGCCTGTCGGCGACCTACGGTCACCTCGACGGCAGCTACGACCGCTTCCAGATCGGCAACATCAACTACACCGGCAACCCGTTGGCCTCGTCGCCGCGGAACAAGGCCTCGGTGGCCGCGGACTGGCGTATTCCCGTGCGCGGCGGCTTCGCCGTCGGCGCGGTCAACTACGGCTGGCAGTCGGACTACAACACCGGCGCGGCCAACGATCCCAACCTGCAGATCCCGGGCTACGGGCTGCTGAACCTCAATGCCGGCTTCGAGGCCGCGGACCGGCGCTGGCGCGTCGTGGTCTGGGTCAAGAACGCGACCGACCGCGCCTACATCCTGACGCGGTCCACGCAGGTGGTGCGCGCGGAGTACCTCGGCGATCCGCGCACCTTCGGCGTGACGGCCGCGTTCCGCTTCTGAGCCCGAGGACCTCATGAACGTCAACGGACAACGCCGGCGCCTGATCGGCGCCATGGGACTGCTCGGGCTCTCGGGCTCGGCCCTGCCGGGTTGCGCCACCGTCGCGCCTTCCGCCGGCCGCACGCTCGCCCCCTGGCAACCGGGTCAGCTCGACATCCACCACCTCGCGATCGGCCGCGGCAGCGCGACGCTGGTGATCCTGCCCGACGGCACCAGCCTGCTGATCGACGCGGGCGGGTCGGCCAACGCCACCGATGTCAGCGTCGCCACACGACCAGGACCGCAACGCCGCGCGGGCGAGTGGATCGCACGCTACGCGCAACGGCACCTGACGCCCACCGGTGCGCGCGGTCTGGACTACCTGCTCGTCAGCCATCTGCATCCCGATCACCTCGGCGATGTCGCACCGGGGCTGCCTCAGTCCCGGCGCGGCGACTACCGCCTGACCGGCGTGATGGACGTCGCCGAGGCGCTCGACATCGGCACCCTCGTCGATCGAGGCTTCCCGGACTACCGGTATCCGGGCGCCGGCATCGAGAAGGCGCCGTTCGCGGCGAACTATCGCGCGTACGTGACCGCGCGCCAGGCCGGCGGCGGTGTCGTGCAGAGCTTCGACGCGGGCACCGATCGGCAGTTCCTGCCGCGAGGCCATCGTCTCGTCGATGCTCACTTCGCCGTGCGCAACATCGCGGTCAACGGCGAGGTCTGGACCGGTCGCGGCGACGAGCGGCGCGCCACCTTCCCCGATCCCGCCACGCTGCCCGACCGCGACCGTCCGAGCGAGAACATGTGCTGCGCGGCGGTACGCATCGAGTCCGGGCCCTTCCGCTATTTCACCGGCGCGGACCTGACCAGCGACACCTTCAACGGCGACCTCCCCTGGCGGGACATCCTCGGCGCCGCCGCGCGCGCGGCGGGACCGGTGGACGTCGCCACGGCGGACCATCACGGCCTGTACGACGGCGTCAGCGCCGACGTCGCGCGCACCCTGCGCCCGAGTGCCTGGGTCATCCCGACCTGGCACATCTCGCACCCGAGCCTGCAGCAGCTGGACCACATGTTCAACGAGCGCCTCTACGCGGGACCGCGCGAAGTCTTCGCCACCGAGGTGATGCACGAGAACGCGTTGATGCACCGCCGGCTGATGCAGAAGCTGCGCAGCACGCGCGGCCATGTGATCGTGCGGGTGGAGGCCGGCGGCGAAAGCTTCGGGATGCTGGTGACGGACAACGCGGACGAATCGGATCGGGTGATCTACGAATCGGCGCCGATGCGGAGCGGAGGTCGCGCATGACGGATCGTTGATCAGGCGGCGGTCGGCGATGCGGCTCGTCGGCGGGGATTGCAGTTCGTCCCGACTCGTCGACGGCACGTCATCTCGACGTCGCGTCATCCAGCTTGGACGTCGAGACTCCGGGCTCCGATGACCCAGCTTCGAGGAAACGAATGACATCACTGGTCGCGCTGCCGCTCTGTGCGGTGCTCGCGGCGGCGCCTGCGCCGACCCTGGCTTCGACAAGCGGGGGACGGGCCGCTCCGGCGGCGCGTACACGCAGGACATCGGCCTGCTGGCGGACGATGCGGTCCTGGCGATGAAGGAAGCGCGACGCCTGGCGGGCTGGCGCGCCGGCCGCATCGGTTATCAAGGCGGCAGCCAGGGCGGCTGGGTCGCGCCGCTGGCGGCGGACCGCGCGCCGGTCGACTTCGCGATCGTGAGTTTCGGTCTGACGGTCTCCATGCTCGAACAGGACCTGCAGAGCGTCGAACTCGAGATGCGCACCCACGGGCACTCCGCGCAGGACACCGAGAACGCGCTGGCGCTGACGCGCGCCGGCCAGCGGGTGATCGAGACACGCGGCAGGGAGGGCTACGAGGCATTCGACGCCCTGCGGACGGAATACCAGTCGCAGCCGTGGTTCAAGGACGTGCGCGGCAACTTCCTGCACCTGGTGCTGCCGCTCGACAAGACGCAGATCCTGGTGGGACTGAACACGACCTACAAGTTCGACGTGTCCTTCCGCTACGACCCGATGCCCACCTTGCGGGCCTCGCGCACGCCGCAGCTGTGGGTGCTGGCCGCGGACGACCGCGTCGCGCCGAGCGGCGGCGCCGCGGCGGACATCCGGTCGCTGATCGCGGCGGGCAGGCGCTACACACTGGCCGTTTATCCCGGCGCCGATCACGGCATGACCGAGTTCGAGCGCGCGCCGGACGGCCGGCGCATTCCGACGCGCTACGCGCCGGGGTACTTCGCGATGATGCGAGACTTCATCCGGGACGGGGGTGTCGAAGAGGCGGGCGGTCGTTACGGCGGGGCCGTCGTGGCGCGGCCACTGGCGAAGTGACGGAAAGCTCGCGGCAGTAGTAGAGTGCCGCCATCACGTCCCTGAACCACCAGAAGGAAACCGAGCCATGGCAAAAGGCGAGCAACGCAACGACAAGGCCAACAAGAAGCCCAAGAAGGACACCAGCACGCCGAAGGAGTCATCCTCCGTCTCCACCCGGCCGGTCGCGCCGATGACGGCCGTGATGCCCAAGGGCAAGCTGAAGAACAAGCCGGCCTGATTCCCGTTTCGTCCGGAATCCACGATCCGGCAACGAAAAACGCCGGCGGGACGCGAGTCCCGCCGGCGTTCTCATTGGCGCCGGGCGATCAGTGCTTGCCTGCGTCCTTGGCCGCTTCCTTCACGTCGCCGTAGGCCTTCTGGGCCTTGCCGTCGACCTGCTTGGCCAGGCCCTTGGCCTGCTGTTCGGTGCTGCCGACGACCTCACCGGTCTTCTGTTGCACCTTGCCTGCTGCGTCCTTGACGGCGCCCTTCACTTGGTCCTTGTTCATCGTCTACTCCATAAAGTTACTGCGTATCTCGCAGGGTGCGATGGCACGGAGTTCATCCTAGGCGCGGCGCCTTCCGGCGCGTGAAGGCGGGCGACGCGTCCTGCCGTCGGCGTGGTCCTACAGGCCCTGGCACAGGAAACGACGCGCCGCGAACAAGTCATGCACACGCCGTTCACAACCCGTCGCATTCGGGAGGCGAACTTGTGGCACCGGAGCATTGTTGGCACCCGTTGCCATGTGAAGGCAGCGCCGGGCCCTTTGTCGACGCGCGCCGATCCAGAAGAATCACCTCGTCATCACTTCATCTGAACGAGGCCACCATGCCCTTCGCCAACATCAAGCTCCCCGAAGGCGTCGCCGACGCCGCCCGCAAGGAGGAAATCATCCACCGCGTCACGGCCATGTTCGTCGAGTACTTCGGGGAACGCGCCCGCCCCTACTCGATGGTCCTGGTCGAGGACGTCGCCGACGGCGGCTGGGGCCGCGCGGACGAGACGCTGACGATGGAGAAGATGGGGATCAAGCCGACACCTTGAAGGCTCCGGTTCAGCGCCGGTACGCCGCCGCGCCCTCTCCGGCGACCAGACCGCTGGCCATCGCCGCCGTCAGCAGATAACCGCCCGTGGGCGCTTCCCAGTCCAGCATCTCGCCGGCGACGAACACGCCGGGACGCGACTTGAGCATCAGCCGCTCGTCCAGCGATTCGAACGTCACGCCGCCCGCGGTGCTGATCGCCTCCGCGACCGGGCGCGCGGCGCGCAGGCGCAGCGGCAGCGCCTTCAGCGTGCGTGCCAGCGTTGCCGTGTCGGCGTACTCGTCCTTGGTGAGCACCTCGTGCAGCAGGCCGGCCTTCAGGCCTTCGATGTTCAGGCGGCTCTTCAGGTGCGAGGACAGCGAGCGCGAGCCGCGCGGATGCGCGACCTGCTCCAGCACCCACGACGCGTCGCGGCCCGGCAGCAGGTCCAGGTGCACGAGCGCCTGGCCGTCGCGCTCCAGCTTCTCGCGCAGCAGCGCGGAGGCGGCGTAGACCAGCGACCCTTCGATCCCGGTCGCCGTCACGACGAACTCGCCCTGGCGGGAGAAGTTCCGGCCGTCGACGCCGTCGGCGCTCAGCGCCACGGGCTTGAGCGGTTGGCCCGCGAATTTCTCGGCGAAGAACGGCGACCAGCCCGGTGCCGCGCCGTCGCGAGGCGCGCCGAGATCGAAGCCGCAATTGGCGGCCCGCAGCGGTGCCACGGTCGCGCCGGTCTCTGCCAGCAGCGGCGCCCAGGCGCCGTCCGACCCCAGTTGGGGCCACGAGGCGCCGCCCAGCGCGAGCACGACGACCGCCGCGGTCACGGCGGTGTCGCCGTCGGGGGAGGTGAAGCGCAGCGCGCCGGTCTCGTTCCAGCCCAGCCAGCGATGGCGCATGTGGAAGCGCACGCCCTGCGCGCGCAGGCGGGACAGCCAGGCGCGCAGCAGCGGTGCGGCCTTGAGGTTCTTGGGGAAGACGCGGCCGGAGGTACCGACGAAGGTCTCGACGCCGAGGTCCTGGGCCCATGCGCGAACGGCTTCGCCGTCGAAGCGGTCCAGCCAGGTGCCGACCGGGGTCTGGCGCTCGAAGTAGCGTGAATCGAAAACGGGTCGTGGCTCCGAGTGCGTCAGGTTCAGGCCGCCCTTGCCTGCCAGGAGGAACTTGCGGCCGACCGACGCCATGGCGTCGTAGAGGTCCACGGAGAGTCCCGCGTGGGCGAGGCGTTCGGCGGCCATGAGGCCGGCGGGGCCGCCGCCGATGACGACGGCGCGACGGGTGGATTCGGAGGTAGGCATGGGATGGAGGGTACTGCGCAAGGCTGCGCAGTGTGCCAGAGCGGCTGGGTCGCTCGGATCGGGGCGGCCGGGCCCCCTTTCCGGAACTTAAGGAGGGAATTTGCTTGCCGGGAGGCAAGCAAAGGAGGGAGATGGAGGAAAGGGGGCCTGGTCGTCCCGATCGTGCTCGGTCTAGACGGTGCTCGGCACGGCCGGCAATTCCAGCGTGAACCTCGATCCCTGCCCGCTTTCGCTGTCCACGAGGATCCGACCGCCCATTCGTTCCATGAGTTGCTTGCAGATGACCAGCCCGATCCCGTGCCCGGGTTGATCCACCCGCCCGAGCCGGTTGAACGGCTGGAACAGTTGGGATCGCTGCTCCGGGCTGAGCCCGATGCCGTTGTCGGCGACCTCGATCCGGAAGCCGCGCGATTCCGCGCGGGCGCGGACTTTCACCCAGCCGCCGCGGCGGTTGTACTTGATGGCGTTGGAGATCAGGTTGTGAAGCACCTGTTCCAGCCGGATCGGATCGGCCTGGACGAGCGGGAGGGTGCTGTCCTCCTCCGGCGTCATGCCGACTTGCAGGTCCACCCCGGCCGCCGCGGCCGCGGGCTGCGACAGCTCCACCACGCGGCGCAGCAGCGGCCCCGCCTGCAGGGGCAGCGACTGCACGCTGAGCGTGTTCGCCTCGACGCGAGACAGGGTCATCATGTCCTCGATCAGCACCAGCAGGTGCTTGGCCGCGTCGTCGATGTGCTTGACCCGCGATTGCTGGACCTCGTCCAGGGGTCGCTTCGGATCGTGGGCGAGCAGTTGGCTGAAGCCCAGCACCGCGTTCAGCGGCGTGCGCAGCTCGTGGCTGGCGTGGGACAGGAACTCGCTCTTGGTCTTGCTGGTGACTTCGGCCAGTTCGCGGGCCCGGTCCACGTCCTGCAACCGCATGCGCTCGCCGAGTTCGCGCTGCAGCAGCTCGCCGCGCAGCCGCACCTGACGGTGCAGCGCGCGGTTCCAGAGCAGCGCCACGCCCAGTCCCGCGATCACCATCGCCAGCGCGATGCCGACGCCCCACAGCGCCCGGCGCTGCCAGCGCATCGCCACCGTGTCCTGCGTGATCCAGCGGTCGGCGATGGCCTGACGCTCGCCGTCGCCGATGCGCACCAGCGCCTTGTCCAGGATGCGGCCCAGCATCGGCCAGTCGCGCCGGTAGCCGATGCCCAGCCCGTACGCGAAGCCGATGTCGTCCACCACCCGCAGGTTGCCGATGCCGTCGCGCCGCATCAGGTAGGTCGCGCCGGCCAGGTCCACCACCGCCGCCCCGACCTGGCCGCCGGCCAGCCGGCGCAGCACGGTACGGTCGTCGACCTCGACCTGCAGCGGATTCGTCGCATAGCGGTCGCGCAGGAACTCCGCCACCGCATAGCCGCGCGCCACCGCCACCGGTTCGCCGGGACGCAGCGGATCGTCGCCCGCGCCCGCGCGGCGAAGCAGCACCGCCGGCACCGTGATGTAGGCGCGCGTGAAGCCGAAGCGCTGCGCGCGCTCCGGCGTCTCGCGCAGGGACATCTGCACGTCGAGCGTGCCGTCGGCCAGCGCGTCCAGGTTGTCGGCGAAGGGGCGCGGCGGCTGGAATTCGAAGCGCAGCCCGGTGAGTTCCGACAGGCGCCGCGCATAGTCCAGCGACAGGCCCGTGAGCCGGCCTTCCTCGTCGACGTAGGTGAACGGTCCGTAGCTGGCCGATCCGCCGACCCGCAGCACCGGATGCTGCGCCACCCAGGCGCGCTCTTCGGCCGTCAGCCAGTCACGCGGGTCCGCGTGTCCCTGCCCCGCCAATGCCAGCCATGCCGCCAGCACGACCGCCAGGACAGGCAGCAGGCGCGGCAGGAGGCGGAGGACGCGGAAGATTCGGGGGGGTGCGTACGGGACCACGGATCCATTGTGAGCCCGCCTCCCCCTTTGGAGGGGAAGGACTCTCCCGCATCCAGGGGTGGTCCCCTGTCAGAAGTGTCAGGTGCCGCCGACAACTGGCGTGCAGCGTCCGCTCCGACTCAGGCGCCGAGCGAGGCCCGCAGCGATGCCTTCAGCTTCTGGCCGATCTCCGGCTTGTCCTCGAACGGATCCGTCGGGTTGCGCAGCTGCATCACGTCCTCCAGCCGTGTCTGCACGGCCTTGAGCGCCTGCGGGTGGCTGAAGATGTAGAAGCGCTCCTCGTCCATCGCCTCGAACACCATCCGCGCGACATCCGCCGCCGTCAGCTTGCCCGAACTCACGGCCTTGTCGGTCATCGCCTGCGAGATCACCTGGCTCTTCGTCGGCTTGTCGGCGCCGAGTTCACCCGGCCGGTTGCGATGGCTCTGCGTGATGCCGGTGGGCACGAAGAACGGGCACAGCACCGACGCGCGAACCTGCTCCGTCACCAGCGCCAGGTCCTGGTACAGCGTCTCGCTGAGCGACACCACCGCGTGCTTGGACACGTTGTAGACACCCATGTTGGGCGGATTCAGCATGCCCGCCATCGAGGCCGTGTTGACGATGTGCCCCTGCCACGCCGGATCCTGGCCGGCCGCCTCCAGCATCATCGGCGTGAACAGCCGCACCCCGTGCACCACGCCCATCAGGTTGACGCCGAGGACCCACTCCCAGTCCGACAGCGCGTTCTCCCAGATCAGCCCGCCCGAGCCCACGCCCGCGTTGTTGAACACGACGTTCGGCGCGCCGAAGCGCTCTTTCACCGCAGTCGCCAGCGCTTCCATCTGGTCGGCCTTGGCGACGTCGACGCGACGCGCCAGCACCGGGTGCGCGGCGAATTCCGACGCGGCCTTGTCCAGCGCGTCCTGCTGCACGTCGCACAGCACCAGGTTCATGCCGCGCGCGGCGGCGATGCGCGCCACCTCGAGTCCGAAGCCCGAGCCCGCGCCGGTGATGACCGCGGTCTTGCCCTGATAGTCCTTCATGCGACTGTCTCCTTGATCTTCGATGTCCTGGGGACCGGGTTACGCCGCCCTCAGCGAGTAGCGGATGCGCGGGAAGTGCACGTGCACGCGGCCCGCGCGTTCGTCCTCGCGCGCCAGCGTCACGGTGCGGCAGCTCAGGCCGACCAGCGTGCCGGCCACCGCGTCGCGCGCGTAGTCGTACGGCGTGACCGTCACGGCGTCGCCGGCGGAGAAACCGAGGCCCTCCTCGACCCGCGCGGGACGCGGCGTCGACGCCTTCGCCAGCGCGATCGCCCCGGCGCCGTCGAGCTTGCCGGCGCGCTCGCCGTGGCCGATCGCAGCCACGCGGCCCATCCAGGCCCGCAGCGCCTCATGCGGCTGGAAGATCTCGGCCAGCGGTCCGGTCCGGGTCACGAACCACAGCGGGTGATAGACGCTGAGGTCGGCGATGCTGGTCTGGTCGCCGAGCAGCCAGGGCCGGCCGTCGGCCAGCATGTCCGACAGCCAGTCGAGGTACTGCGTCAGCGCCGCGCCGGCGTCGACGCCGCGCATCTGCGGCATGCCTTCGCTCATCGCCTTGCGGTCGGCGACGAAGATCTTGAGCATGTCCGGCGGCGCGCCGGCGAACAGCGCCGTCGCGCCCGCCGGCTGCATCGCGTAGGGCAGCGCGGTCCAGAACAGGTCCGTGTCGGCCCATTGCGCGAGCGTGCGCGCGTGGCCGGCGACGGCCGCGGGGCAAAGGCTGGGCGTCGGGCGGCGGCCTTCCAGCACCTCGGCGATCAGCGCGGTGTCGCAGTAGATGTCGGCCCCGAGCTGCAGGAAGGGCGTGCGACGGTAGCCGCCGGTCAACGCCACCACGTCGGGCTTGGGCAGCACCATCGGCACCGTCACCGAGTGCCACGCCAGGCCCTTGAGGCCCAGCATCAGCCGCGCCTTTTCGGCGAACGGCGAGCTGCTGTAGTGATGCAGGACGAGGTCGTCGGACGACGGCGAGCCGGCGGCAGGCGCGGCCTCGCGGCCGGGTTCGCGCTGGGTGTCGCGCTGGGTGTCGCGGCGGGGTTCGCTCATGGCGTCGCCTCCTTGCGCATGTCGATGTGAGGGATGCCGTCCTCGTCGTAGACGTCCGAAATCGGCGTGAACCCGAAGCTGCCGTAGAACTCGCGCAGGTGGGCCTGCGCGCCGAGTTCGATCGGCTGACCCGGCCAGAGCTTCTGGCATTCGCGCAGCGCCTGGCTCATCAGCGCGCGGCCCAGGCCGCCGCCGCGCGCGGTGGGCGCCGTGATCACGCGCCCGATGCGCGCCGCGCCGTCGCCGATCGAGGGCGGCAGCAGGCGCGCGTAGGCGAAGAGTTCGTCGCCACCGCCGACGCCCTGCCCCACCCCCTGCAGATGCCACGCGTGCTCGTCGAGTCCGTCGGGATCGAGGTAGATGCAGCGCTGCTCGATGACGAAGACCTCGGCGCGCAACCGAAGGGCGCGATACAGGCCTCGCACGCCCAGTTCATCGAAGGGCTGGCTGATCCAGCGCGGGCCGGCCATCAGACCAGCTTCACCAGCTGCTTGCCGAAGTTGCGGCCCTTGAGCAGCCCCAGGAACGCTTCAGGCGCGTTCTCCAGACCCTGCGCGACGCTCTCGCGGAACTTCAGCTTGGCCGTAGCGACCAGCGTGCCCAGTTCCTTCAGCGCCTCTGGCCACACGTCCATGTGCTCGGAGACGATGAAGCCTTCGACCTTCATCCGGTTCGTGAGGATCAACTGCGGCAGCGTCATCGGGATCGGCTCGCCGTTGTAGCCGGCGATCATGCCGCACAGGGCGATGCGGCTGAAGGCGTTTGAACGCAGCATCACCGCGTCGAGGATCATGCCGCCGACGTTCTCGAAGTGGCCGTCGATGCCGTCCGGGCATTCGGCCTTCAGCGCGGCGGACAGCGACTTCAGGTCGGTGTGCCGCTTGTAGTCGATGCAGGCGTCGAAGCCGAGTTCCTCGACCACGTAGCGGCACTTGTCAGCGCCGCCGGCGATGCCCACCGCGCGGGCGCCGCGCACCTTGGCCAGCTGGCCGACCGCGCCGCCCACCGCGCCGCTGGCGGCGCTGACGACCACCGTCTGGCCCGGCTTCGGATCGATGATCTTCACCAGGCCGTACCAGGCCGTGACGCCCGGCATGCCGACCGCGCCCAGGTAGGCCGACAGCGGCACATGCGTCGTGTCGACCTTCTGCAGCACGCCGCGCTGGTTGGCGTCGACCAGCTGGTATTCCTGCCAGCCGCCCATGCCGACGACCTTGTCGCCGACGGCGAAGTGCGCGTTCTTCGACTTCACCACCTCGCCCACCGTGCCGCCGATCATCACGGCGTCCAGGGGCTGCGGCGCGGCGTAGCTCTTGCTGTCGTTCATGCGGCCCCGCATGTACGGATCGAGGCTCAGGTAATGGTTGCGGACCAGCACCTGGCCGTCGGCGAGGTCGGGAATCGCCTGTTCGACCAGCTTGAAGTTGTCAGTGCCGGGCTCCCCGGTCGGGCGGGAGACCAGATGGATCTGGCGGTTCACTTGGCTCATCGAAAGCTCCTCGGTCAATGTCGGCCACGTCAGTGCGTGGCGCGTGAAACGGGATCGACGGGCGCGGACGCCTCGATCCGTGACGGAATGCCGGCGATTGAACCACGACGCCTGCCCCCTTCACGTCCCTCGCGCGACAGAAAAGAACGAGCGTGCTTTTTCATGTTCGGAGGATGAAGTCCCACCTATTCGAGTCATCAACCGCAGACGGCAGGTTGTCACTGAGCATCCCTCCGACAACGCCGGCCACCGCCATGCCTTTCTCCCTCTTCCGTCGCTCGAACCTCCCCTCGTTCCTGTTCTCGACGCCGCCGCCGCCGAAGGCGCCCGAAGATGCAGGCATCCGGAAGTGGCTCACAGCGCAAGCGCCGGGTGCGCGCGACAAGCATGGCTTCGAACTGTTGGCGCGGCTGATGGAGAAATCATTGGCGCGCAAAGAGGCGCAGCTGGATCTGTCGACCGCCGATCCGAAGGCGTTGGACAAGATGCCTGCCGGTCTGATCCAGCGTCTGGGCGCGCATGTGAAGCAGCTGCATCTTCCCGTCGACTGCCCGGACGATCTCCGGCGACGTTGGGCCATGGAACTGCCTCACACGGCGGTGACGCCGCCGCCCGACGCCCGGGCGAGCGGCCCCCAGACGCCCGATGAGGCGAAATGGGCCTTCATCCGTGGCGCGAAAGGGCGGACTCCCGCGAAAAGGTCGTTGAAGGTCGAGACGCCGCGCCCGCCGGGCGCCGCGATCGATGGGGCGGCATTGCCGCCGCCCAGCGACATGCCCGACCGCGAGGAAATCCGGGAGGCCCTGGTCGCCGCGCGACCGATGCGCGCCTGGTTGTTGAAGCACGCGTTCAGCAAAGGCAACGACGACAGGGCCTCGCTGGCCTCCAACGAGGCGGACGCGATCGCGAGGGCGCTGCTGCTGCAGCCTCGCGGGCTGACCGCCCTGGAGCAGCGCGCCTTCACGACCTCGCAGGGCCTGCTGGCCGCGCGAACGGCCGGGAAACCGCTGGCACTCTCGACGGATCAGGGTCATGCGCTGGACATGGCGTTGTCGATCATCGAGACACGGGTGGACGCCGCGGACCCGTCGCGTCGCGCCTACCTCGATGCGCGCCTGGCAATCCCGAGGCTCCCATCGGAAGACGATTGAGCGCAGCGCCATGCCCATCAACCTCTTCCGCCGATCGCATCTGCCCGCCTTCCTGACGGGCGGCCCACTGCCGTCGCAGGCGCCGAAGGACGCCCAGGTCCGCGACTGGGCCCGCCAGGTCAAGCTGCCGGACAAGGCCGTGGAACTCGTCGCGCGCGTGATGGAGAAGGAACTCGTACGCCGCACCGGCACGCTGGACTTCTCCGCCGGGGAGACCGACGTGCTGGACAGGCTGCCGCCCACCCTGCTGGCGCGACTGGCCGACTACACCCGCTCCCTGCTGCTGCCCGCCGATTGTCCCCTGAGGCTCGCGGACCGGCTGAGACGCCACCTTCCCCGGCTGACGAAGGTGTCTCCGGACATTTTCATGCCGCTGCTGCGACCACCCAAGACCTCGGACGCGGGCGGGGGGGCTCGCACCGCGCGGCCTCGCGCGGAGAACGACGTTGCGTCACCGCCTGCCGCCGTATCCGCCGTCTCCTCTGTGTCCACCGCGCCCTCCGCCGACGAAGCGATCTACGACGTGCCGCCGCGTCGCGTGGATGACGGCGTCTACAAGAAGCTTCCCCGGCGCGACCGCCGGATCGCCCTGCCGGAGACGACGGAGGCAGCGCCGCTGGCGACGGAGAGGCCGCGGAGTCCGCCGCCCAAGCAAGGACGTCCGGTCGCGGTTGGCGCCGAGTCGACCGACGTCAGCGACTACGACGTCCTGAGATCGCGCCCGACACGCACGCATCAGACCCACGACGCATCGCGCCAACGTGCGGCCCTCGAAGAGGGACTGCGAACCCTCCCGCTCGCGAGGGTGAAGGCGCTGGCTCGCGCCATCGCCGTGCTGAAGCCGGCGGCGGTGTGGGCCTCCCAGCCGCGGGAGAAAGAGGCCGAGCCGGCGTTCTGGCCCTTGTCGCCGGATGACGCGAACACGGTCTCCGCGTCCTTGGCCGGTCTGTCGCCGACCGAGTGGACGGTGCCCGAGCTGCAACGTCCCCTGCTGGTCTCGCAACGTCTGCTGGCCCACCGCCGACCGGGCAAGGTCCTGCCCCTCGGCATCGACGACATCGTCTGTCTGACGCAGGCGATGAGGACGGCGCAGCAACTGGCCGCGGCGACGCTGGGCACCGCCCCCGATCTGCCGCCGCCGCGCAGGGGCCGTTCGCCGGGCGCGGGCCGCTGAGCGGCGGCCGTCCTCAGTCCCCGGCGCGCTGCAGCGCCTTGAGGCTGCGGCCCTTCCCCGGCAGCGCCTTCAGGTACTTGAAGGTCCCGGTGGCGTGGGCGCAAAGCTTGCCGTCTTCGCCGTAGACCGAGCCGTCGCAGAAGGCCATCGTCGTCGAGCGGTGCAACAGCCGGCCGACGGCGCGCAGCGCGCCCTCGCCGGGGCGCATGAAGCTGGTCTTCATCTCCACCGTGACGACGCCGGGCCCGAAGTCCGGCAGGTCGCGGTGCACGCTGCGCGCCGCATGGGCCATCGCCACGTCCAGCAGCGTCATCAGCACGCCGCCGTGCGCCACTTCCCACGAGTTCAGGTGCAGCTCGCGGATGCCGACCCGCAGCTCGGCCTCGCCCTCGTCGATGCGGGTCAGCTCGAAGCCCAGTTGCTGGACGAAAGGGATGTGGACGGGGAACTTCAGCGGCTCGGACATCGGAATGGGAAAGCTAGGGGGCGATCAGCTGCCATGGACGGCGGACACGCCCCCGTCGACGGCGAGGATCTGTCCGGTGATGTGTTTCCCGGCGCGGCTCGCGAACAGCAAGGCGGCGCCCTTGAGGTCCTCATCATCGCCGATGCGCTTGAGCGGGGCGTGCTCGGCCAGCTTCTCCTCGCCGATCGCCGCCATCAGGCCCTTGGTCATCTTGCTGGGGAAGAAGCCCGGCGCCAGCGCGTTGACGGTGATGCCGTGCACGCCCCACTCGCCGGCCAGCGCGCGGGTGAAGTTCACCGCCGCGCCCTTGCTGGTGTTGTAGGCGATGGTCTTCATCATGCCGCTGTTGCCGCCCAGGCCGGCGATCGAGGCGACGTTGATGATGCGGCCGGACTTGCGCGGGATCATGCTGCGTCGCGCGACTTCCTGGCTCATCACGAACAGGCTGCGGATGTTGAGGTCCATCACCTTGTCCCAGGCCTCGACGGGATGGTCCTCGGCGGGGGCGCCCCAGGTCGCGCCGGCGTTGTTGACCAGGATGTCGATCTGGCCGAGCTTCGCCAGCGTCTGCTCGACGATGCCGCGGGCCTGCGCCTCGTCGGAAGCGTCGGCGGCGACGTATTGCGCCTGGATGCCGCGCGCCTTCAGATGGGCGACGGCCTCGTCCAGGTCGGCCGCCTTGCGCGAGCTCAGCATCAGCGTCGCGCCGGCCTCGCCGAGCGCCTCCGCGATCTGCAGCCCGAGGCCGCGCGATCCGCCGGTCACCAGCGCCACCTGGCCGGTCAGGTCGAAGAGGTCTTGCACCTTGCTGCTCATCGTCGTCTCCTTGATGTCGTTCAGAACCACTCGTCGCGCATCTCGCGCGTGAGCGCCTCGCGCCGCGCGACCACGCCCAGCCAGGCATGGATCTTCGGCAGCTCGTAGGCAAAGAAGTAGCGCTGCGCGGCGCGCTTGCCGTGGGCGAAGTCGTCGTCCCGGCCGTCGAGCGCGAGCGCCACGTCCAGCCACACCCACGCCAGCACCGTGTGCCCGAAGGCCTGCAGATAGGGCGTCGCGTTGGCGAGCGCCGCTTCCGGCTCGCCGGTGGACCAGGCCTTCTTGGTGGCGCCGCCGACCGCGGCCAGCGCCGCGCCGAGCTCGTTCGCCGCTTCGGCAAGACCCGGCACCTGACCGGCGCGCTGCGCCGTGTCGCTGATGCGCGCGGCCAGCGCCATCAGCGCCTGGCCGCCGTCCATCACGACCTTGCGACCCAGCAGGTCCAGTGCCTGGATGCCGTGCGTGCCCTCGTGGATCATGTTCAGGCGGTTGTCGCGCCAGTACTGCTCCACCGGAAAATCGCGCGTGTAGCCGTAGCCGCCCAGCACCTGGATGGCGAGCGAGTTCGCCTCCAGGCACCACTCGCTGGGCCAGCTCTTGGCGATGGGGATGAGCACCTCCAGCAGCCGCTTCGCCGCAGCCACTTCGTCTTCGGACCCGGTGTGCTGCTCGTCGACCAGACGAGCGCAGAACAGCGCCAGCGCGAGTCCGCCTTCGACATAGCTCTTCTGCGCCAACAGCATGCGCTTGACGTCAGCGTGCTCGATGATCAGCGCCTGCGGACGCGCCGCGTCCTTGACACCGGCGGTCGTGACCGGGCGGCCTTGCGGACGCTGGCGCGCGTACTCGAGGCTCGCCTCATAGCCCGCGTAGCCGAGCATCACCGCGCCGAGGCCGACACCGATGCGGGCCTCGTTCATCATGTGGAACATCTGCCGCAGGCCGTCGCCCGGCCTGCCGACGAGGTAGCCGATGGCGCCCTTCTTCCCGCGCGGCGTCTGACGCCCTTCGCCGAAGTTGAGCAGGCAGTTGGTCGTGCCGCGATAACCGAGCTTGTGGTTCAGGCCAGCGAGCGCCACGTCGTTGCGCTCGCCGGTGAGCTGCCCTGCCGTATCGACCAGGTGCTTGGGCACGATGAACAGCGAGATGCCCTTCGTGCCCGGCAGCGGCTTCCCGTCCGGACCGGGGATCTTCGCCAGCACGAGGTGGACGATGTTCTCGGTGATCTCGTGCTCGCCGCCCGAGATCCACATCTTGTTCCCGGTGAGCCGGTAACGCGGGCCGAGCGGGTCGGCCTCGAAGTCGGCGCCGTCGCCGCCCGCATCAGGGTCGGCCCGCGTGGCCACGTCGGACAGCGACGACCCCGCCTGTGGCTCCGACAGGCACATCGTGCCGAACCAGCGCCCGGACAGCTCGTTCATCGCGAAGACCTCGCGCTGCAAGTCCGTGCCGTACGCCATCAGGAGATTGGCGTTGCCGTTGGTCAGCATCGCGTAGCCGCCCAGGGCCACGCTGGCCTTGCTGAAGAAGCAGTTGGCGGCCATCTCGACCACGCAGGGCAATTGCATGCCGCCGTGTTCGTAGTCCTGCGCGGCGGCCAGCATGCCGGAGCCGACGTAGGCGGCGAGCGCCTCGTGCGTCGCCTTTGGCAGATGCACGCGTTCGCCGTCGAAGCGCGGCTCCTCGGTGTCGGCCAGGCGATTGAACGGCGCGAACTTCTCGCGGGCGATCTTCTCGCAGGTGTCGAGCACCGCGTCGAAGGTCTCCCGCGAGTGCTCCGAGAAGCGCTCGCGCCGACCGAGGTCCTGCACCTTCAGCCAGTCGTAGAGGAAGAATTCCAGCGTCTGGCGCATGCGGACCTCAGCGGTGACGGTGAACGATCAGAGGACTTCGAACACACCCGCGGCGCCCATGCCGCCGCCGATGCACATGGTCACGCACACGCGCTTGGCGCCGCGGCGCTTTCCTTCGATCAGCGCATGGCCGGTCAGGCGCTGGCCCGACACGCCGTACGGGTGGCCCAGCGCGATCGCGCCGCCGTTGACGTTCAACTTTTCCATCGGGATGCCGAGCTTGTCCGCGCAGTACAGCACCTGCACCGCGAAGGCCTCGTTGAGTTCCCACAGGTCGATGTCCGAGACCTTCAGTCCCAGGCGCTTGAGCACCTTGGGCACGGCGAACACGGGACCGATGCCCATCTCGTCGGGCTCGCAGCCGGCCACGGCGAAGCCGAGGAAACGGCCCAGCGGCTTGAGGCCCTTCTTCTCGGCATAGAACTCGCTGACGATCGCGCAGGCGCCGGCGCCGTCGCTGAACTGGCTGGCGTTGCCGGCCGTCACCACGCCGCCGGGCGTCGCCGTGCGGATGTCCTTGATGCTCTCGTAGGTGGTGCCCACGCGCAGGCCTTCGTCGACGCTCACGGTGACCTCGCGGGTCATCATGCCGCGCACCTTGTCGGCGACACCGGCCATCACGGTGATGGGGACGATCTCGGCGCTGAACAGGCCTTCGGCCTGCGCCGCGCAGGCGCGCTGCTGGCTGGCCGCGCCGTAGCGGTCCATGCGCTCCTTGGGGATCTTGTAGCGCTGGGCGACGTTCTCGGCCGTCTGCAGCATGGACCAGTAGATCTCGGGCTTGTGCGCCGACAGCCAGCTCTCGTGCAGCATGTGGCGGTTGGCCTCGTTCTGGACGCAGGAGATGCTCTCCACGCCGCCCGCGACGAACACGTCCGCCTCGCCCGCGATGATGCGCTGCGCCGCCGTCGCGATGGTCTGCAGCCCGCTGGAGCAGAACCGGTTGATGGTCTGCCCCGCGACGCTCACCGGCAGGCCGGCGCGCAGCGCGATCTGGCGCGCGATGTTGCTGCCGGTGGCGCCCTCGGGCGTGGCGCAGCCCATGAGGACGTCCTCGACTTCGCCGCCCTCGATGCCGGCGCGTTCCAGCGACGCGCGCACCACGTGGCCGCCCAGCGTGGCGCCGTGGGTCATGTTGAACGACCCCTTCCAGCTCTTGGCGAGCGGGGTGCGGGCCGTGGAAACGATCAATGCCTTGCTCATTCTTTTCTCCTGATGCGGTCCGCGGGGGTCAGTCGTTGAAGCCCTTGCCCTGGTCGGCCAGGCGCTGCAGCAGCGGCGCGGGCTCCCAGAACTTGCCGTCGTCCAGCGGGTTCTTGGCGAAGCGCTTCATCGCCTGCACCACGTTGTAGAGGCCGAGCGTGTCGGCGTAGCACATCGGGCCGCCGCGGTGCAGCGGGAAACCGTAGCCGGTCAGGTAGACCATGTCGATGTCGGAGGCGCGTTGCGCGATGCCTTCCTCCAGGATCCTGGCGCCCTCGTTGACCAGGGCGAAGACCAGGCGTTGCACGATCTCCTCGTCGCTGATCTTGCGCGGCGTGATGCCCAGCGCCGAACGGTGCATGTCGATCATGCCCAGCACCGTCTTGGACGGGATGGCGTCGCGCTTGCCGGGCAGGTAGTCGTACCAGCCGGCGCCGGTCTTCTGGCCGAAGCGGCCCATCTCGCACAGCAGGTCGGCGGTCTTGGAGTAGCGCAGGTCCGGCTTCTCCAGGTAGCGGCGCTTGCGGATGTACCAGCCCACGTCGTTGCCGGCCAGGTCGCCCATGCGGAAGGGGCCCATCGCGAAGCCGAAGCGCTCGGCGGCCTTGTCCACCTGCTGCGGGGTGCAGCCCTCCTCCAGCAGGAAGCCGGCCTGGCGGCTGTACTGCTCGATCATGCGGTTGCCGATGAAACCGTCGCACACGCCCGAGACCACGCAGGTCTTGCGGATCTTCTTGCCCAGCGCCATCACGGTGGCCAGCACGTCCTTGGCGGTGGCCGCGCCGCGCACCACCTCCAGCAGCTTCATCACGTTGGCGGGGCTGAAGAAGTGGGTGCCGATGACGTCCTGCGGGCGCTTCGTGAAGGACGCGATCTTGTCGACGTCCAGCGTCGAGGTGTTGGTGGCCAGGATCGCGCCGGGCTTCATCACCTCGTCGAGCTGCTTGAAGACCTTCTCCTTGACGTCGAGGTCCTCGAACACGGCCTCGATGACCAGGTCGGCCTGGCCGATGTCGGCGTACTTGAGCGTCGTGTCCAGCAGCGCCATGCGCTGGGCGTACTTGTCTTCCTTGAGCTTGCCCTTCTTGATCTGCGCCTCGTAGTTCTTGCGGATGGTGGCGACGCCGCGGTCCAGCGCCTCCTGCTTCATCTCGAGGAGGGTCACCGGGATGCCGGCGTTCAGGAAGTTCATCGCGATGCCGCCGCCCATGGTGCCGGCGCCGATGATGGCGACCTGCTCGACCTTGCGCAGCGGGGTGTCCGCGGGCACGCCGGGGATCTTGGACGCGTCGCGTTCGGCGAAGAAGGCGTGGCGCAGCGCCTTGGATTCGGGCGTCAGCATCAGCTGCTGGAAGGCGTCGCGCTCGGCCGCCATGCCGTCCTCGAACTTCATGGCCACCGCGTTGGCGACGGTCTCCACGCACTGCAGCGGCGCGGGGAAGTTCTTGGACATCGCGCCCACGGTGTTGCGGGCGAACTGGAAGTAGGCCTGGGCCTCGGGATGCTGGGCCTTGATGTCGCGCACGCGCGGCAGCGGGCGCTTGTCGGCGATGCTCATCGCGAACTGCACGGCGCCGTCGATCAGGTCGCCGTCGATGACCTTCTGGAACAGCACCTGGCCGGGGACCTGCGCGAGCAGTTCGCTGGCGACCGGCTCGCCGCTGACGATCATGTTCAGCGCGGGTTCGACGCCCAGCGCGCGGGGTAGGCGCTGCGTGCCGCCGGCGCCCGGCAGCAGGCCCAGCTTGACCTCCGGCAGCGCGATCTTGGCACCGGGCGCGGTGACGCGGTAATGGCAGCCCAGGGCCAGCTCCAGCCCGCCGCCCATGGCGACACTGTGGATGGCGGCGACGACCGGCTTGGTGCAGGACTCGACGCGGGTGATCAGCGAGCCGAGGTTGGGTTCGGCCAGCGCCTTGGGCGAGCCGAACTCGCGGATGTCCGCGCCGCCGGAGAAGGCCTTGCCGGCGCCGGTGATCACGACGGCCTTGATGGCGGAATCGTTCTCCGCCTTCTCGATGCCGTCGGCGACGGCCAGGCGCGTGGCGTGGCCCAGGCCGTTGACCGGCGGATTGTTGAGCGTGATCACCGCGACCTGACCGCGGACTTCGTAGCTGGCACCCATGCTTGTTCCTTCCGATGCTGAAGAGTCGCCTCGCCGCGGTCGCGTGTCTCCCGGAGGCCGCCGGCGAAAAGAACGATCGTTCGATTCTAGGCAGCGGCGAGGCGCGCGGATTGTCTCTGCTGTGACAGGGCGCTACGGGGGAAGTGCGGAGGGAAGTGCGGAAGGAAGTGCGCGGGCGACGTCAGGCGTGCGACGTGCGCGTCGGAAGGGCGCGAGGGCCTCGGAACAAACTCAGGACGGACTCAGGACGGACTCAGAACGGCTTGTCCAGCTGCGTCGGCAGGAAGCCGCGCGAGTGGGCGTCCTCATCGTCGTCCTCGATCTCCGTGCGCGCGAAGCCGCCCTGGGCGGCGCGATCGCGCAGGTGGTCCTGACGTGCCAGCGCGGCATCGACGCTGGCGACCGTCGGCGCCGGCGCGGCGCGCGGCGTCTCCATCGGACGGAAGGCCGGCAGTGGCGTGGGCGCGCCGATCGGCGAGACCGAATCCAGCGGCATCAGCGAGTCGGTGATGCCGTGGCTCGAGTCCTGCGGCGCGGCGACCGCCAGCTTGCGACGCAGCCGCTCGACGGTCAGACGCAGTTCGCCCAGCTCCATCTGCTGGCGTTCGATCTGGCGACGCGCCTGCGAGGTCTGCTCGTTGAGCAGCAGGCGCGAGGCCTCGATCCGATCGATCAACCGGCGCGCGCGCTTGAGCTTGGGCCACCACCAGCCGCTGGCGGCGACGCCGCCGACGGCCAGTCCGGCCACGGTTCCGAGGGCCACCATCCATGGCTGCACCGAATTCATGGGGGGATCCCTGTTCTTGTTTCCTGCCGGCCAATGTAGTCCGACGTGCGCGCCAAGAGGAGCGTCGGGCCACCCGGATCAGGGGACGGCGCAACGCCGCGCGGGGACCATGAACGTGGGGGGTGGGGATGTCGGGATACGAGCGGAACGCGCGGGCCCAGGTCTCCTGCGGTTGCCTTCGTCGAAGGAACCGCACCCGTCGGATCGGGACTCACACCTCCCCTGTTCAGACGCAACCCCCCACGATGCCGCGCCTCCACGACAAGGCCTCCTCCGGCCCTTCCGCCTACGACGCAGAGACCCGCCTCGATCCCACGCCCCAGGTCGACGCCTCTTCGCCGTCTCCCTGGTCGCTGCCCGCGGACGAGATGAACAGGATGGAACGGCTCGAACGCGGAGAAACGCTGCGCTTCTCACCGTCGGTCGAGCGCTACCTGGATCGCGTCGCGCAAGCGGACGAGGCCTGGGACTGCAGTCGCGCCCGACTGGCGTTTTCTCCGGCACGTTCGCAGCCTCCCAGCGACGACGACCGGACCGCGCTGATCGGCGAGGTGCCCCTGTGCCTGCTGAGCGGTCGTCAGCGGGGACAAGCCCTGGCGCTGCGTGAGCAGGGACGGCATCCATCCAACGCGCCGGCCCCCGACTTCTCCGCGCAGGCCTCCCTGACCGACCTGACCATCGCCTGCATGGAGGCCTTGTATGCCGCTCGCGGCGATGCCACGGTCTCCTGGACCCAAGCGCTGGCGCGCCTGGCCCGATGGGAGACGGAGGCCCCCTCGGATCGGGAGGCGCAGGCCCGGGCGAGCGGCGGGCGAGCGCTGCGCCAGGTCGTCAAGGACCGCTCCGATGACACCCTCCGTCTGGAGGGAGACGGCCTGAACCACGGCACCCCCGAATTCTCGTTGCCGCCTCGCGCCCTGCTCGGCGGGCTCGGTCTGGGATCGCGCGAGTTCCTGGCCGACCTGGGCCCGGCCCGGCCGCTGGAGATGGCGGCATTCCATGACTCCATGGCCGTCGTGCGCGCGCGCTACTGGTACCTTCGCATCGACAGCCACTCCGATGTGAGCCCCGCGTTGATTCCGGACTTCGCCACGCAGGTCGGCCTGCGCGGCGATGCCGATCGCTGTGGCCGCCTTGCCCTGGCACTGGCCGGGCGACCGGGAGGCGATCTCCGGACCGTTTGCATCCACGTGGCCGAATCGGCTCAGACCTCCAGCCACTCCTTGCGCACGTAGGCGTTGGCGCGCAGGTCCGCGGGCGTGCCTTCGAACACGATGCGCCCGTGGCCCATCACGTAGCAGCGCTCGGAGATCTCCAGCGCGATGGCCAGCTTCTGCTCGACCAGCAGCACCGATACGCCGCGCCGCTTGAGCTCCTTGAGGTACTCCGCGACCAGCTCGACGATCTTGGGCGCCAGGCCCTCGGTCGGCTCGTCGATCATGATCAGGTCGGGATCGCCCATCAACGTGCGGCACAGGGTCAGCATCTGCTGCTCGCCGCCGGACAGCACGCCGGCCTCGGTGTGCTGGCGCTCCTTCAGGCGCGGGAACATCGCGTACATGTCGTCGAAGGCCCAGCGCGGCTTGGCGCCCTTGCGACCGCCCTTCTCTCCGAGCATCAGGTTCTGATGCACCGTCAGCTTCGGGAAGATGTCCCGGTTCTCCGGCACGTAGCCGATGCCGCGATGCGCGATCTCGTAGGCCTTGCGGCCCAGCAGCTCGTCGCCGCCCCAGGCGATCGATCCGGTGCCGTCCACCTGGCCCATGATCGTCTTCACCGTCGTCGAGCGGCCCGAGCCGTTGCGGCCCAGCAGGCTGACGATCTCGCCCGGCCGCACATCCATCGACACGCCGTGCAGCACGTGGCTCTTGCCGTAGAAGGCGTGGACGTTGTCGAGCCGTAGCGCGCGCGTGCCCGCCACGGGTGTCGCCCCTGTCGACGCGGCGCGCATCGCGCCGATGTTGCTGTCATTCATCGCGACGCTCATGCATGCGCTCCCGCGGTCTGCGATTCAGCCAGCACCGAGCCCAGATACGCCTCCTGCACGCGCGGATTCGCGCGCACCGCGTCGGGCGTGTCGAAGGCGATCACCTCGCCGTAGACCAGCACCGCGATCTTGTCGGCCAGGCCGAAGACCACGCCCATGTCGTGTTCCACCGTCAGCAGCGTGCGGCCCTCGGTGACCTGGCGGATCAGCTGGATGAAGCGCTTCGTTTCGCTCTTGCTCATGCCCGCCGTCGGTTCGTCCAGCAGGATCACCTGCGCGCCGCCGGCGATGGTGATGCCGATCTCCAGCACGCGCGCTTCGGCGTAGGTGAGGTTCACCGCCGGGACGTCGCGCTTCTTGTCGAGGTGCAGCATCTCCAGCAGTTCCTCGACGCGGTCGTTGACGTCGTCCATGCCGGCGAGGAACTTCCAGAACGCGTACTTGTGGCCCATGGACCAGAGCAGCGCGCAGCGGATGTTCTCGAACACCGACAGCCGCGTGAACAGGTTGGAGACCTGGAAGCTGCGCGACAGGCCGCGGCGGTTGATCTGGTAGGGCGGCAACTGGTCGATGCGCTCGCCGAAGAGCCGGATCTCGCCGCTGGTGGGCGCGAAGCGGCCGCTGATCAGGTTGAAGAGCGTCGACTTGCCGGCGCCGTTCGGGCCGATGATCGCGACGCGTTCGCCCGGCTTCACCGCCAGCTCCGCGCCGCGGATGATCTCGCTCTTGCCGAAGCTCTTGCGGACGGACTTCAGTTCCAAGGCATACGGGGCGTGGTGCGCGCTCACAGGCTCTCCCTCCGCTTGATCTCTTTCTCGATCTCTTCCTGCGCCCGGTCCCACTCGGCGCGGAATTCCCGCCGCACGAGTTCGAACAGGCCCAGGCCGGTGACCAGCACGAAGCCGGCGCCGAACCAGGACTCGACGCTCTTCGCATCGAGCGCCACGCCCAGGTAGCTCATCTTCGGGCCGAGCGCCTCGTTGAGCTGCAGGTGGTAGAGCATCTCCACCATCGCCGAGCCGCCGACCAGCATGGTCAGGGCCGCGCCCGCCAGGCCGAGGTAGGACGGCCACAGCGGACGCAGCTTGCCGAAGGCCGCCAGCCGCAGGTTCATCATGATCAGCGAGGCGATGCCGCCCGGCGCGTACATCACCATGAACAGGAAGATCAGGCCGAGGTAGAGCAGCCAGGCCTTCGTCAACTCCGAGAGCAGCACGGTGGCCACGACCATCAGCACCGCGCCGATGATGGGCCCGAAGAAGAAGGTCGCGCCGCCGAGGAAGGTGAACAGCAGGTAGGCGCCCGAGCGCGCCGCGCCGACGACCTCGGCGTTGACGATCTCGAAGTTCAGCGCCGACAGCCCGCCGGATACGCCGGCGAAGAAGCCCGCGATCAGGAACGCGAGGAAGCGCACCCACTGCGTGTCGTAGCCGATGAACTCGACGCGTTCGGGGTTGTCGCGCACCGCGTTGAGCATGCGTCCCAGCGGCGTGCGCGTGAACGCGAACAGCAGCGCCGTGCAGACGAAGGCGTAGATCGCGATCAGGTAGTAGACCTGGATCTGCGGTCCGAAGCTGATGCCCCACACCGCCTTGCCGACGACGCGGTTGGAGGACACGCCGCCCTCGCCGCCGAAGAACTCCGGCAGCATGAGCGACATCGACCAGATCAGCTCGCCCAGGCCGAGCGTGATCATCGCGAAGGGCGTGCCGGACTTCTTCGTCGACACGTAGCCGAAGAGCGCCGCGAAGAACAGGCCCGCGAGGCCGCCCACGACGGGCACCAGCCCCACTGGCAATGCGAGCTGCCCCGCGCCCACGACGTTCAGCGTGTGGATCGCCAGATAGGCGCCCAGGCCCGTGTACACGGCGTGGCCGAAGCTCAGCATGCCGCCCTGCCCCAGCAGCAGGTTGTAGGACAGGCACGCGATGATGGCGATGCCCATCTGCGACAGCATCGTCTGCGCCAGGCTGCTGGTCCACATCAGCGGCGCCGCGAGCAGCGCCAGTGCGTAGACGCCCCAGATCAGCCAGCGGCCGACGTTGTGCGGCTTGAAGTGGTAGGTCTCGCCGCGCCGGGCGCGGGGATGGACGCGCCGTGTCCCGCCGTGGGTCGGACCGGCGGACGGCGAGCCCGGCGCGGAGCCGGCAGGAGCGGCGGGCGTGGGGGAGGACGAAGAAGGCATGACGACGGCCATCGGTCAGCCCTCCCGCGTGCCGAGCAGGCCCTTGGGCCGGAAGATCAGGATGAGCACCATCAGCAGGTAGGGCAGGATGGGCGCGACCTGCGCCAGGGTGAGCTTGAGCAGCGGGTAGCCGAAGCTGTCGGGGCCGAGCCTGAACACCTGGGCCAGGGACACGTCGATGGTCAGCGGCAGGGTCTGCAGCAGCCCGATGACGATGGAGGCGACGAAGGCTCCGGCCAGCGAGCCGATGCCGCCGATGACGACCACGACGAAGATGATGGAACCGACGAGCACCGCCATCGACGGCTCGGTGACGAAGGTGACGCCGCCGATGACGCCGGCCAGCGCCGCGAGCGCGCAGCCGCTGCCGAACACCAGCATGAACACGCGCGGCACGTTGTGGCCGAGCGACTCGACCATCTCCGGATGCGTCAGCGCGGCCTGGATGACCAGGCCGATGCGGGTGCGCGTCAGCAGCAGCCACAGCGACAGCAGCATGAACAGCGCCACCAGCATCATGAAGGCGCGCGTGAGCGGGAACTTGGAGCAGCTGGCCGCGGCGCAGACGGCGGCCGGCGCGTCGCCCCAAGCCATTTGCAGCGCCTGGCCCGGCGCATGGATCAGCGTGAAGGCCGCGCCCTGCAGCGAGGGCGGCGGCGGGAACGGGACCGCCGTGCGGCCCCACACCAGCTGGACGAGTTCCAGCACGACATACGACAGCCCGAAGGTGATCAGCAGCTCCGGGACGTGGCCGAACTTGTGGACGCGCCGCAGCGCGCCCCGTTCGAACACGGCCCCGAGCCCGCCCACCACCAGCGGCGCGAGGAACAGCGCGGGCCAGAACCCGATCCACCCGGCGATGGAATACGCGACGTACGCGCCCAGCATGTAGAAGCTCGCATGCGCGAAGTTCAGCACGCCCATCATGCTGAAGATCAGCGTGAGTCCGGAGCTGAGCATGAACAGCAGCAGTCCCGAGGACAGGCCGTTCAGCAGGTTGATCAGGATCTGTTCCAAGAGTTCATCCTCTCAATCGCGTCGCATCACGCGACACCACCGCGAGCCGTCCGGCTCGCGGTGTGCGGATGCGAGTCAGCTGGGACGCTTCATCTGGCAGCTGGTCGGCGTGCTCGACACATACGCGTCGTAGGTCTTCACCGGCGCGAAGTTGAAGCCCGTGTTCTCGACGTTGTACGGATGCTTGGCGTCGACCTTCTCCCAGCGCGAGATGTAGATCGGCTGCTGCAGCTGGTGGTCGCCCTTGCGGATCTCGACGTCGCCGTTGAAGGACTTGAACTTCAGGCCTTCGAGGGCCGCGGCCACCTTCACCGGATCGGTACTCTTGGCCTTGGCCATCGCCGCGCCCAGCGCCGAGTAGATGTGGATGACGCTGCCGGTGTAGAAGTCGTCGTTGAACTTGGCCTTGAACTCGTTGGCCCAGGTGTCCATCTGGCCGCCCATGTTGTTGTAGTTGTAGGCCGCCTGGTAGACGCGCCCCGCGCCCGCGGCGCCGATGGCCGTCGGCGTGCCGGTGACGCCGGCGTAATAGGTGTAGAACTTGCCGTTGTAGCCGGCCTCCGAGGCGGCCTTCACCAGCAGCGCCAGGTCCGAACCCCAGTTGCCGGTGATCACCGTGTCGGCGCCGCTGGCCTTGATCTTGGCGACGTAGGGCGCGAAGTCGCGCACCTGCGCCAGCGGGTGCAGGTCCTCGCCGACGATCTGCACGTCGGGACGCTTGCGGGCCAGCCCTTCCTTGGCGTACTTCGCGACCTGGTGGCCGTGCGCGTAGTTCTGGTTGAGCAGGTAGACCTTCTTGACGTCGGGCTGGTCCTTCAGGAAGGTCGTGATCGCTTCCATCTTCATCGACGTGTCGGCGTCGAAGCGGAAGTGCCAGTAGCTGCACTTGCTGTTGGTCAGGTCCGGGTCCACGGCCGAGTGGTTGAGGTACACGACCTCCTTGCCGGGATTGCGCTCGTTGTGCTTGTTGACGGCGTCGATGATCGCCAGCGCCGCGCCCGAGCCGTTGCCCTGCGTCACGTAGCGCACGCCCTGGTCGATGGCCGACTTCAGCGCGTTGAGCGACTCGGCGGGACTGAGCTTGTTGTCGATCGGGATGACCTCGAACTTCACGCCCGCCGGGTTGGTGGCGTTGAACTTCTCGGCGAAGAACTGGAAGGACTTGACCTGGTTCTGACCCACCGGCGCCATCAGGCCCGACAGCGGATCGATCCAGGCGATCTTCACCGTCTCGCCCTTCTGCGCCTGCGCGCCGGTGGCTGCCGTGACGGCGAAGGCGGCGACCGCGATGGCGCGGGCCACGGGACGGACCGGCGAGGAAATCGAACGCGTGCTGTGCTTGCTCATGCTTGTCTCCTGATGTGCTTTGTGTGTGTGCAAGGGCGTGAAGCGGCGGGTACGACGGACCGCAGCGGACTGCGGTGAACTGCGGAGAGGAAAAACGGTGGCGGCGGACCTCCTGCGGACGGCGCGGGACCGGCGGGCTCAGCAGCCCGGCAGCTTGTGGCCCTTGAACTGCTCGCGCAGCTTGAGCTTGAGCATCTTGCCGGTGGCGGTATGCGGGATCTCGTCGACGAAGACGACGTCGTCGGGCACCTGCCACTTGGCGATCTTGCCCTCGTAGAAACCGAGCACCGCCTCGCGCGTCAGCGCCGCGCCGGCATCCGTCGGCTTGCGCACCACGACGAGCAGCGGGCGTTCGTCCCATTTCGGATGCGCGACCGCGATGACGGCGGCCTCGTGGACGGCCGGGTGCGCCATCGCGATGTTCTCGACGTCGATGGAGCTGATCCATTCGCCGCCGGACTTGATCACGTCCTTGCTGCGGTCGGTGATCTGCATGAAGCCGTCGGCGTCGATCGCGGCGACGTCCCCGGTCGGGAACCACAGGCCGGCGTCGCGGCCGTCCTCGCCGGTGACGCGGATCAGCGGCGACCCGTCATGCCCGAAGTAGCTGTCGATCACCCAGGGCCCGCGCACGACCAGGTTGCCCGAGCTCTTGCCGTCCCACGGCAGCGCCTGGCCGCCGTCGTCGACGACGGCCATGTCCACGCCGTAGATCGCCTTGCCCTGCTTCTCGAGGAGGTGGCGCTGCTGTTCCTTGGGCAGTTCCAGCTGGCGGCTGCTGAGCCGCGACAGCGTGCCCAGCGGCGACATCTCGGTCATGCCCCAGGCGTGGATGACCTCCACGCCGTAGTCGTCCATCAGCGTGCGCAGCATCGCCGGCGGGCAGGCCGAGCCGCCGATCACCGTGCGCTTGAAGGTCGAGAACTTCAGCCCGTTGGCGCCGACGTAGTTCAGCAGTCCCAGCCACACCGTGGGCACGCCGGCGCTGAAGGTGACCTTCTCCGTCTCGAACAACTCATACAGCGACTTGCCGTCCAGATGCGGCCCGGGCAGCACCAGCTTGCAGCCGACCAGCGCAGTGCTGTAGGGCAGTCCCCACGCGTTGACGTGGAACATGGGGACCACCGGCAGGATCACGTCTCGGCGCGAGGACGCCATCGCATCCGGCAGCGCCGCGCCGTAGGCATGCAGCACCGAACTGCGATGGCTGTAGACGGCGCCCTTGGGATTTCCGGTCGTGCCGCTCGTGTAGCAGATGCTGGAGGCGGTGTTCTCGTCGAACTCGGGCCAGACGTAGTGGCCGTCCTCGGCGGCGACGAGGTCCTCGTAGCAGCGCAGGTTGGGGATCGAGGACTCGGCCGGCATGTGGGCGCGGTCGCTCATCAGGATGAAGTGGCGCACCTGGCCGAGCTGCGGTGCGAGCTTCTCGACCAGCGGCAGGAAGGTCAGGTCGAAGCACAGCGCGCGGTCGTCGGCGTCGCCGGCGATCCAGGCGATCTGCTCGGGGAACAGGCGCGGATTGATCGTGTGGCAGACCAGGCCCGAGCCCGAGGTGCCGTAATAGATCTCGAGGTGGCGATGGCCGTTCCAGGCCAGCGTGCCGACGCGTTCGCCGGCTTTCAGCCCCAGCCGCGCGAAGGCCTGGGCAAGCTGCCGGGCGCGAAACTCGACCTCGCCCCAGGTGGTGCGATGCAGGTCGCCCTCGACCCGCTTGCTGACGATCTCGGTCTCCCCGGAATGGCGCGCCGCATGCTGGATCAACGATGAGATCAGCAAGGGCATCGACATCATCTGGCCCATCAGTGCCATGTCGTCTCCTGGAAATTGTCTCCGCGGAACCTCTTGGCGGCCGGACCGCGTGCAACGCGGTCGGGCCAGCGCTCGGGCGCCTTGATTTCGGCTGTTCGAGTCAGTCTATCGACCGCCCCGAGCGCCTCGCGTCACCCTAGTGACGCGGCGGCGTTTCCGGCATAGGGGAATACACGGGACCGCGGCGGGCACAAGCTCTCTTGGCAGCGACAGGCGGCGGTGCTCAGATTCGGTGCGTCCAGGCCCTCACATCGAAAAACCAGAACCCCCAGGAGACGACGATGCGGCTCAACGACCTTCCCCTGACCAGCAAGCTCAACGGCGCGATCGTGCTGCTGCTCGTGTCGATGCTCGTGGTCGGCATGTTCACGCTGTGGCGGGGCGATCGCATCACCAGCGACTCCAGCGCGGCGATCGAGGCCGCGCAGGACATCATCCGCAAGTCCGTGCAGTGGCAGGGCATGACGCAGACGGCGGTGGCGCGCAGCATGGCCAGCGCGATCAGCTCGGACCCGGCCGTCGGCGAACTCTTCAAGGCCAACATCGCCAACGATGCGCCGGAAGTCGCCAAGCTGCGCGAGCAGATCGCGGCGGAAGCCACGCGCCCGGAGGACCAGGCCAAGCTCAAGGAGATCGTCGGTCTGGGACAGACGCTGCTCGCGGCCAGCAAGAAGGCACGGGAGTCCGGTGCGACCGGTGACTGGAGCGCCACCAGCCGCATCGTGCAGAACGAGTACGTGCCGTCGGTGAAGGTCTACCTCGAGGCGATCGGACAGTTCGTCGCGATGCAGGAGGACCACGCGCGGGAGGCGCGCCAGGCCGCGGCCGACGCACGCGCGGCGTTGCGCTGGCAGGCGGGATTCGGCGCGCTCGTCATCGCCGCCGTCGGGCTGTTCACCGCGTGGCTGCTGAGCCGCGCGATCGTCACGCCGATGGCGCAGGCGGTGAAGGTCGCGGAGGCCGTCGCCGCCGGCGATCTGCGGTCGGAGATCCGTGTCGAGAGCCGCGACGAGACGGGACAGCTGCTGGGGGCGTTGCAGCGGATGAACGAGAGTCTCACGCGCATCGTCGGTCAGGTGCGGATGAGCAGCGACTCGATCGCGACAGGCACCGGCGAGATCGCCAGCGGCAATGCCGACCTGTCGCAGCGGACGGAGGAACAGGCCTCGAACCTCGAGGAGACGGCGGCGTCGATGGAGGAGCTCACCGCGACGGTGAAGCAGAACGCCGAAACCGCACGCACGGCGACGCACCTGGCGCAGAGCGCGTCCACGGTCGCGGCCGAGGGTGGTCAGGCGGTGCAGCAGGTGGTGGCGGTGATGCGTCAGATCGACGAGAGCTCGCGCCGCATCACCGACATCATCGGCACGATCGACGGCATCGCTTTCCAGACCAACATCCTCGCCTTGAACGCGGCTGTCGAAGCGGCACGTGCCGGCGAACAGGGACGCGGCTTCGCCGTCGTCGCCAGCGAGGTGCGCGCGCTGGCGCAGCGCAGCGCGGCGGCCGCCAAGGAGATCAAGACGCTGATCGTCGACAGCGGCGCCAAGGTCGAGGCCGGCACGCGCATCGCCGGTTCGGCCGGCGAGACCATGGGCCAGATCGTCGAACAGGTGAAGCGGGTCTCCGACCTGATTGCGGAGATCAGCCATGCCAGCGTCGAGCAGAGTCAGGGCATCGGCCAGGTTGGCGACGCCATCACGCAGCTGGACCAGGTCACGCAGCAGAACGCCGCGCTCGTCGAGGAGGCGGCCGCGGCGGCCGAGAGCCTGAAGCATCAGGCCGCCCAATTGAACCAGGCCGTCGCCGTCTTCAGGCTCTGAGGGTCAGAGCTTGCGGCCTTCCGGCAGCTCGATCTTGACCTCCAGGACTTCGAGATCGTCCTGGCGCTCCATGTGGACCTTGATGTCGTCCGGGTTGATGGAGACGTACTTCGAGATGACCGCGAGCAGCTCGCGCTGCAGTTGCGGCAGGTAGTCGGGGCTGGCGCCGCGACCATTGCGTTCATGGGCGAGGATCAGCTGCAGGCGCTCCTTGGCGACGCTGGCGGTGCTTTTCTTTTCGCCCAGGAAGAAGGACATGAATCCCATGGTCTTTCCCTTTGGGGTCAGCGACTGAACAGACGCTTGAAGAAGCCCGGCTTCACGGCCTCGACGAAACGCATCGGCTTGTCCTCGCCCAGGAAGCGGGCGATGACGTCGGCGTAGGCCTCGGCAACATCCGTTCCCTTCATGTGGATGGCCGGCAGGCCCTGGTTGGACGCCTGCAGCACCACTTCGCTTTCCGGGATCACGCCGATCAGCGGCGTGCGCAGGATCTCGTGGATGTCCTCCAGCGACAGCATCTGTCCGCCCTCGACCCGGTTGGGGTTGTAGCGGGTGATCAGCAGGTGCTCCTTGACGGGCTCCTTGCCTTCGATCGCGCGTTTGGTCTTGCTGTTGAGCATGCCCAGGATGCGGTCGCTGTCGCGCACCGAGGAGACCTCGGGGTTGGTCACGACCAGCGCCTCGTCGGCGTAGTGCATGGCCATCAGCGCGCCGGTCTCGATGCCGGCCGGCGAATCGCAGACGATGAAGTCGAACTCCATCGCCTTGAGCTCGTCCAGCACGCGCTCGACGCCTTCCTGCTTGAGCGCATCCTTGTCGCGCGTCTGCGAGGCCGCCAGGATGAACAGCTTGTCCAGCTGCTTGTCCTTGATCAGCGCCTGGCTCAACTTGATCTCGTCATTGATGACGTTGATCAGGTCGTACACGACGCGGCGCTCGCACCCCATGATCAGGTCGAGGTTGCGCAGGCCGACGTCGAAGTCGATCACCGCCGTCTTGTAGCCGCGCATGGCGAGGCCGGTGGCAAAGCTGGCGCTGGTCGTGGTCTTGCCCACGCCGCCCTTGCCGGAGGTCACCACAACGATCTTGGTCATGGGGGAAGGTCCTTTTTTCAGAGTGTCTGGTTGGGAGGATCCGCGGGTCAGGCGCCCAGCGGCTCCATCAGCAGTTTTTCGCCGTCGAGCCGCACCTGCGCGGCCTTGCCCCGGACGTTGTCGGGCAGCGGGTTCTCGCTGGTGCGGTAGATGCCGGCGATGGCGATCAGTTCGGCCTCGAGCTGCTGCGCAAAGATGCGCGCGTCCGCGTTGCCGCGCGCACCCGCGATGGCCTTGCCCCGCAACGGCGCATACACGTGGATGCTGCCGTCGGCGATGACTTCGGCGCCGTGGTTCACCGCCGCCAGGACGACCAGGTCGGCGCCCTTGGCGTAGACCTGCTGGCCGGAGCGCAGCGGCTTGTCGACGTAGACGGTCTTGGCCTCGGTGGGCACCGGCACTTCCACCGGCCGCTCGACGATGACTTCCTTGATGACCTGCTGGACGACCTGCTCGACCCGGGCTTCGCGCGGTTCACGCGGTTCACGCGAATCGCGCACCGGCTGGTCGGGCGCCTCGGCCAGGCCGAGCTCGGCCGCCTGGGCAAGTTCGGCGGCATTCGCGCCGACCACGCCCACCGGCTGCAAGCGATGACGGCGCAGCAGGGGCAGCAGCGCGGCGATGTCGACGCGGGAGACCGGCTCGGCGGCATCGATGGCGACAGGCGTCTCGGACTCCAGGCTCAGTTGCCCCTGGCTCTCGACCGCGCCCGGCGTCGTGACTGCCGTCGCGGCCGCCGCCGGCAACTGGCTCAGGTCCAGCAGCAGCGGATCGTGGTGGAACGCGTCGGGCGTCTCGCCCAGCCTGGCTTGGAGTTCCGCGTCGAGCGCGGCCGCGTCGGCCGTCTTCAGGACGAGGGAGAGCAGGCTCAGCGAGGCGCTCTTCAGTTCAAAAAGTTCCGGCGTCTTGCCGGCGGACGATCGCCCGGATGAATTGCCCGCCACTGCCTGCGTCATGAAAGAAATGAGGAATGCGTTTGCAAAGTCGCGGATTTTAGCGGTGCGCGAGGGCCTCTCTTTAGGGGCCTGCCCAGGCCGTGTGGTCCCGAAGGCCCTCAGGCCCGTGTCGAAAGCGTGTCATGTCCCTGCCACGCGACGTCATGGGGAATGTTCGATCGGGCCATGGACTGCCTCACTTTTGAGCAAGCCACTGGAATACCGCTCGTGACAAGCACTTGCAAGCGTCATCGGCAGGTGACACACATGCTTGTCCACAGGGGCGGGGGATAGATCCACCATTCGGCAGGGACGGCACCGCCATCGCCGGGTCGCCCGTTCCGGCGTCATCGGAGGGTTGTCAACCCAAAAATCGAGGATGCGGGGCTTGACTTATCCCCATTCAGCGGCTCCATCGGTCCCGCACACCCGGGTGCTGCATCGCAGCTGCTCGTTTTCCCGGCAATCCGCTAAGTCGTTGATTCATATAGCGGGAATTCGCTTGCCCAGAAATGAGGCACGGAACCTCGGGGGGCCGTCGATCAAGGGTTTAGAGCAATCCCCGGCAGGTTTCCCACACAGTTATCCACAGTCTCGGTGGATAGCTTTCCGGGGTCTTTGAAATCAAGCATTTAGCGTCATTCCTTGAACCGGCGGACGAGGTCGATCCCCTCTTCGGCGGGGCGCCGGAGGGTGTGTGGGCCTTTGCGACAGGTCCGCCTGCCGTTACAAGTCGGGTCGAATCCTCCGGTCGCCGGCTCGCCCGAGCGTGCGAATGCCGTCATGAATGCACCGGGTCGCGTCACGAATCCGACATCCAGGGCGAGCAGCGTGTCGTCGGACGGAGAAATCATCGGGGCGGCAAGGCCAAGGACAGGTGGGCAAGTCGCGGGCCCGATAGAGTCCCTGCTTTCTTCCGATGGGCGACGTGCCGGCAACGCTGGCGAAAGGTTGGCGATGGGTATCCGGTCCTGGCTCCGAAAGGAGTGGTTTCTGCTGGCGCTGGTCGGCGCGGTGGCGCTCGCCAGCGTGTGGCCCGACCTTGGCCGCAGCGGCGGACTCCTTCGGCTGGAGGTCGTCAGCAACTGGGGCGTGGCCCTCGTGTTCTTCCTGACCGGCCTCGGCCTGTCCGCCGCCGCGCTGCGCGACGGCGCGCTCAAGTGGAAGGTCCATGTGCTGGTGCAGCTCTGCACCTACGCGCTCTTCCCGCTCCTGTGGTGGGGTTTCAGCGCGCTGTTCGGCCGCTGGCTGCCGCAAGACCTGGCCCTGGGCTTCGCCTACCTCTGCGCGCTGCCGTCGACCATCTCTTCGTCGGTCGCCATGACCGTGCTGGCCAAGGGCAATGTGCCGGCGGCGATCTTCAACGCCAGCGTCTCCAGCCTGCTGGGCATCGTGCTGACCCCGCTGCTGGTGGCGCTGATGGCCGGCACCAGCGGCGCCACCCTGCCCTTCGGCGAAGCGGTCTGGAAGCTGACCCAGCTGCTGCTGCTCCCGCTCGTCGCCGGCCAGTTGCTGCGCCCGCTGCTGCTGGGCTTTTACATGCGCCACAAGTCGCGCATCACGCTGGTCGACCGCTGGGTCATCATCCTGCTGGTGCTGTCGGCCTTCAGCGACTCCGTGGCCTCGGGCCTGTGGCGCGACCACGGCGCGGAACTGCTGGTCAAGGCCGCCCTGGGCGCCGCCCTGTTCCTGGCGGTGGTGATCGCGCTGAGCCGACTGGCCTCGCGCGCGATGGGCCTGCCGGTCGAGGACGAGATCGCCGCCGTGTTCTGCGGCTCCAAGAAGACGCTGGCCTCCGGCGTGCCGATGGCCAAGCTGCTGTTCGGCGCGCATCCGGCGGTCGGCGTGATCGTCCTGCCGATCATGTTCTATCACCAGCTGCAGCTCATCCTGTGCTCCTGGCTGGCCCAGCGTTACGCGTCGCGCCCGAGGCCGGCTTCCGGCGCCTAAAATGACCGGTTCCCCGGAAATCCCCCGGGGCCCCTGCAGCACTGAAAAGCGCCATGACCCGCAAGCTCTTCGTCACCACCGCCCTCCCGTACGCCAATGCGAATTTCCACATTGGCCACATCATGGAGTACACCCAGGCCGACATCTGGGTGCGCTTCCAGCGGATGCAGGGCAGCGAGGTGCACTTCGTCTGCGCCGACGACGCACACGGCGCGCCGATCATGATCGCGGCCGAGAAGGCGGGGAAGAGCCCGCAGCAGTTCGTGGCCGACATCGCGTCGGGCCGCAAGCAGTACCTCGACGGCTTCCACATCAGCTTCGACAACTGGCACTCCACCGACGGTGCCGAGAACCACGAACTGTCCAAGGAGATCTACCGCTCGCTGCGCGCCAACGAGTTGATCTCGGTGAAGACCATCGAGCAGTTCTTCGACCCGCAGAAGGCGATGTTCCTGCCCGACCGCTTCATCAAGGGCGAGTGTCCGAAGTGCGGCGCGAAGGACCAGTACGGCGATTCCTGCGAGGTCTGCGGCGCGGTTTACACGCCGACCGAGCTGAAGAACCCGTTCTCGGTGCTGACTGGCGCGACACCGGTGATGAAGAGCTCGGAGCACTACTTCTTCAAGCTGTCCGACCCGCGCTGCGTCGAGTTCCTCGAGCAGTGGACGCAGGCGCCCGGCCGCCTTCAGCCGGAGGTGCTCAACAAGATCAAGGAGTGGTTCACCAAGGACGAGGACGGCAACGGCGGCCTGGGCGACTGGGACATCAGCCGCGACGCGCCCTACTTCGGCATCGAGATCCCCGACGCGCCGGGCAAGTACTTCTACGTCTGGCTGGACGCGCCGATCGGCTACCTGGCCTCGCTGAAGAACTACTTCGGCAAGACCGGCCGCGACTTCGACGCGTTCATCGAGGACGAGTCCACCGAGCAGGTCCACTTCATCGGCAAGGACATCACCTACTTCCACACGCTGTTCTGGCCGGCGATGCTGCACTTCAGCGGCCGCAAGACGCCCAACCACGTCTACGTGCACGGCTTCCTCACCGTCAACGGCGGGGAGAAGATGTCCAAGAGCCGAGGCACCGGCCTGGATCCGCTGAAGTACCTGTCGCTCGGCATGAATCCGGAGTGGCTGCGCTACTACCTGGCCGCCAAGCTGAACAGCAGGGTCGAGGACGTCGACTTCAACCCCGAGGACTTCGTCGCCCGCGTCAACTCGGACCTGGTCGGCAAGTACATCAACATCGCCAGCCGCGCGGCGGGTTTCCTGTCCAAGCGCTTCGGCGGCCAGCTGTCGGCCGACGTCGGCGTCGAGGGCCGCGCACTGCTGGACGGCCTGCGCGCGCACAAGGGCACCATCGTCGAGCTGTACGAGACCCGCGAGTTCGGCAAGGCGCTGCGCGAGATCATGCTGCTGGCCGACCGCGTCAACGAGTACGTGGACCAGAACAAGCCCTGGGACCTCGCCAAGCTCGAAGGCAAGGACCAGGTCCTGCAGGACGTCTGCACCGTCTGCATCGAGGCCTTCCGCCTGCTGTCGATCTACCTGAAGCCGGTGCTGCCGGCGCTGGTCGCCAAGGTCGAGTCCTTCCTGCAGGTCGCGCCGATGAGCTTCGTCGACGCCGAGCGCGCACTGGGCGCGCACAAGATCGGCGGCTACGAGCACCTGATGCAGCGCGTCGACCCGAAGCTGCTGGAAGCGCTGTTCGAACCGCCCGCGCCTCCCAAGGTCGTCCCCGGCGGCGAGGACCTCGCGCCCGAGATCAAGATCGACGACTTCGCCAAGGTCGACCTGCGCATCGCCAAGATCGTGAAGGCGGAGTTGGTCGACGGCTCGGACAAGCTGCTGCGCCTGACGCTGGATGTCGGCGAGGGCCGCCTGCGCAACGTGTTCAGCGGCATCCGCAGCGCCTATCAGCCGGAACAGCTGGAAGGCAAGCTCACGGTGATGGTGGCCAATCTGGCGCCGCGCAAGATGAAGTTCGGCGTCTCCGAAGGCATGGTGCTGGCCGCCAGCCATGCGGATGAAAAGGCAAACCCGGGAATCTTCGTGCTCGAACCTTTCCCAGGCGCCCAACCCGGCATGCGCGTTCGATAAGCCCACCCCCTACCGGCTGACGCCGGCCCCCTCAAGGGGGCGAGCCCGTAGGCCCGGCGAAGCCGGTGCCTCGGACTCCGTTTGGTCAATACCTTAAGATTCACCTCTCACACACGAGACTTCGCCATGCCGCTGTTCTGGAAGAAATACGAGTCCGAAGCCACGCAGTTCATCAACGAACTGAAGGCCAAGAAGCCGACGCTGGAAGCCGAGCAACGTGCCGGTCGCGCACTGCTCTGGGACCGCGAGCAGGACCGCCAGGCGCAGGCCGGCTACAACGACGCCCGCGTGTCGCAGCAGGCCTACGTCTACCAGACCAAGTCCGAGTGAGCTGACGCCGCCGGCCCTGCCGACCTCGCCGCTCGACTGTCGTTCCCTGCGTGAGCAACGCTGACGACCATCGCGACACCGCCCTGACGCTGCCGGAGCCACCGGCGGATCAGGGCGGCGACGCTTCCACGCCCGACACGGTGGACCATGTCGCCGTCGCCCGGCTGTATGGCGAGCCGCTGTTCGCCATGCCGCAGGACCTCTACATCCCGCCGGATGCGCTGGAGGTGTTCCTGGAAGCGTTCCAGGGGCCGCTGGACCTGCTGCTGTACCTGATCCGCAAGCAGAACTTCAACATCCTCGACATCCCGCTGGCCGAGGTCACGCGGCAATACCTCAGCTACGTCGAGCAGTTGCGCAAGCACAACCTCGAACTGGCCAGCGAGTACCTGCTGATGGCCGCGATGCTGATCGAGATCAAGTCGCGGATGCTGCTGCCGCCCAAGAAGGTCGAGGGCAGTGACGAGGTGGAGGATCCGCGTGCGGAACTGGTCCGTCGCCTGCTCGAGTACGAGCAGATGAAGCAGGCCGCGATGCGGCTCGACCAGATGCCGGTGCTGGGACGCGACTTCCTGCGGGCGCAGATCCACATCGAGCAGTCGCTCGCACCGCGGCTGCCGGACGTGCACGTCGACGACCTGCGCGCGGCCTGGGCGGACCTGATGCGCCGCGCCAAGCTCAATCAGCATCACAAGATCTCGCGCGAGCAGCTGTCGGTGCGCGAGTACATGTCGCATCTGCTGCGCCGGCTGCAGGGGCAACGCTTCGTGGAGTTCGAGGACCTGTTCGAGCTGGACAAGGGCACCCAGGTGGTCGTCGTGTCCTTCATCGCGATGCTCGAACTGGCGCGGGAGCGCCTGGTCGAGATCACGCAGGCGGAAGCCTTCGCGCCGATCTACGTGCGGCTGGCTTATTCGCCGACCTGAACGCCGACCTGGGCCTCGCCCTGAGCGCCCTTGAGCTTCAGCGGAAGGTGGTGAACGCAGCGTTGGGCTGACGCTGGACCATCTGCCCCACGGCCAGCACGGCTTGCGTGCGGGAGCTGACGCCCAGCGCCTTCAACACGGCGGCGACGTGGTCCTTGATCGTCTCGACCGATACGCCCAGTTCGCGCGCGATGATCTTGTTCGGCTTGCCCTGCAGCAGCAGCGCCAGCACATCCGTCTGACGCGGCGTCAATTGCAGGCTTTCCAGACCTTCCGTGGTCTGATAGCCGGCCTGGCTGGCCAGCGCCTGGACCTGGTTGAGCTTGGCGTTGTTGCCCGGCGCGGCCTCGGCTGCGACGGCGGCAGAGGCGAGGGCCGGTTCGGGCTCCGCCGACGCATCCGAGCCCAGCGACATCGGCGGCACATAGATGCCGCCCGACATCACCAGCTTCAACGCCTGTGCCAGCACGTCGTTGCCAGTCCGCTTCGGAATGAATCCCATCGCGCCCTGGTCGATGGCGCGGATCACATCGCTGGCACGGTCGGAGGCAGAAATCACCACCACCGGCAGCGATGGGTACTGCGCGCGGAATTCCTCCAGCACGTCGAAGCCGCTGGCATCACCCAGATTCAGGTCCAGCAGCACCAGGTCGAAGTCCTGGCGCGACTTCAGCGTGTCGCGCGCCTGAGCCGCGCTGTCGGCGCCCAGCACCTGCACGTCTTCTCCCAGACCTTGAATCACAGTCTGGAGCGCGGCCAGGATCAGCGGGTGGTCGTCGATCAGCAAAACCCTCACGGGCGTCTCTCCTTGGATGGTCGGACTGCGACGAGGGGAGCCTCCCCACCGGCCATACCGAATAACTTTCGAACGAAGCCAAGATCATAGGCGGGCACCTCCAGGCAGGCACTCCCCCTTACGGTGGCATCTCATCTCATAGAAAGTTCTATTGTCGAACCACTATTTTTGTATTCGCACATTTCGGTGTCGTCGTGTGAAGGCTGTCCGTCGAGTGTGTCGACAGAAATACGGTGCTTCGGAAATGATGAAAACGACATCGTCGGGCGATTCGCGCCCACACCGATCCGACGTCCATGCGGCGTCGGCAAGCGCCCCTCAGCGGTATTGCCGTGTCAGCGATTCAGCGATGCAGACCGGCTTCCCGCCGGCGTCGCTTTCGACCGTCACCTCCACCATCATCTGCACTCCTCCCTCGACGGGCTCCAGCCGCTTGAGCACGAAGCGGCCCCGCAGCCGGCTGCCGACCGGCACCGGCGCCGGGAACCGCACCCGGTCCAGGCCGTAGTTGATCCCCATCCGCACCTCCGTCACCCGGAAGGCGGTCTCGTAGAAACGCGGCAGCAGGCTGAGCGTCAGGAAGCCGTGCGCGATGGTGGCGCCGAAGGGGCCTTGCGCGGCGCGCGCCGGGTCGGTGTGAATCCATTGCTGGTCTTCGGTGGCGTCGGCAAAGGCCTGGATCCGCGGCTGGTGCACCGCGATCCAGTCGGACACACCGATCTCCAGACCGACCCAGCCTCCCATTTCTTCCAATCGTTCGAATGTCCGCATATGACGCTTGTTTGCAGTGGCTACGGCGATAGTGCCGGAACCCCCTCCAGGCGCGCTGTCGCATAGACGTCAGGCGACTACTTGTTTATGCCGTGCCTGTTCGTCCTTTGACAAGAAGCAGTCATTCACAGAACAGGTGTCAATTTTCAGAATCACGTCGTTTTCGAACTTTTGCGAGCGACGCCATGCCACTTCGACACAAGCTTTCAACTGCCAGCGACTGGATCCAGGCCGGCTGGCCCTTCCTCCTCACGGTTTCCGGCGGCGGCCTTTTCTTTGGGCACGCCATCGTCGCGTCCATCGAATCCACCCCGCACCCCGCGCTGGTCTACATCATCTTCGGCGCACTCGTCGTCGCCCTCCTGAGCGCCTGGCTGGTGCTGTTCCAGCTGCATCGCGACGAGCGGCTCGCGCGCCTGTGGGAAAAGCTGTCTGTCGATGAATTCGCCGCCTCGGAGCCCGCCGTGTCTCGCGGCTCGCCGTTCCGGGATGCCTATGCCCTGCTCGCCCAGCAGGATGCCCGCGCCTCCGAAGACGGCCGCCGAGAGCTGGAGCGTCGGCTCCACGCCGGCGAGCGCGCTTTTGGCGAGCGCCTGTCCCTCCCCGGTTTCATTGCGGGCGGACTGGTCGGCCTGGGGCTGGTCGGCACCTTCATCGGCCTGCTCGGCGCCTTGAACGAGCTGGCGCAACTGTTCTCGGGCATGACCGGGGGCGGCTCCGATCCCGCCGCAATGCTGGGCGGGATGATGGCCAAGCTGCAAGCGCCGATGAAGAGCATGGGCACGGCATTCATTGCCTCGCTCTACGGCCTGCTGGGTTCGCTGCTGCTCGGCGTCACGCTCGTGGCCGTCCAGAAGATTCGCCTGCGGGTGACGACCCATGTGCATGACGTCCTGATCGACGCCTTCGACCGCGCCCGTCGCGGATCGCCGACGCTGCCCCGCCTGCCTCAGGAGTCCGAGGCCGAGCACGCGCGTTGGCAAGCCGTGCTGCGCGCGATCGAAGGCTTGCAGGACATGCATCACCGACAGCTTGCGGCGGCAATGGCGCCGCTCGTGCGCGTCGAGTCGGCTCTGGAATGTCTGGTCGGAATCGCGGCGCAGGCGCTCGACCAGACTCCGGCTTGGCTGGATCAGGGAGCGCAACTGCGGGAACAGATCGCCCAATTGCGCAGCCTTGAGGAGAGCACCGCGCGCGCCGTGCTGCACGCGCTGCAATCGCAGCAGCAGTCCGCTCATCGACTGGTCGAACTGGCGACGCTGACTCACGAGGCGGACCGGACGGCCGCCTCTGAGCGCGATTTGCGCGACGCGGCGCTGCAGCAGTCGCTGCAGGGCTGCCGGGACGCCTTCGAGGACGTGTCCGGCCGGCTGCGCACGCTCTTGCTGAACACCTCCATCCCGGTCCGCGCCTGACGCCGTGGACTGCCCCGCCCTCCGCCTGAACTCCGACGCCTCATGACCACGACCAACCCCAACCTCCCCTCCCCGTCGTCTGTCGAGACCGGCAGACGGCCAGCCACGGCCAAGATCCAGGCCCCGCTCTCCAAGGTGAGAGACATCCGCGTCCTGGACACCGACCTCGTGATCACCCTCGAGTCCGGCGAGACAGCGGTCGTGCCCGACGGCGCGATCCGATCGATGACCGACCCGACCTTCGCTCTCCAGTTCGAGGACAGCGAGGTGCCCGGCAGTGTGTTGCTGCGCCAGGCGGGCCGCATGGAAATCGGGGAGCTGTCCTCGGTCGCCGTCAGCACGCCGGCTCGCAAGGACGACACGATGTGGCTGAACGGATCGACCGCCCGCGCCGCGGCGCCATCCGGCGATGTGGGGCGGGACGTCGCCGCACCGGGCGCGGCGCCCGCGCCAGCGGAGAGGTCCTGGGCGGAGAAGTGGTCGCCCTGGGCGACCCTGGGAGCCGGCGTGGCCGGTCTGGGAATCGCTGCCGCCGGGGCCGGTGGCAGCAAGGGAGGCACCACTCCGGCGGCGGCTCCGCCGGCTGCGGCGGCTCCGCCGGCTGCGGTGGCTCCGCCTGCCGAGCCGGCAGCGACGCCCGCGCCGTTCACCGTGTACGGCACCGTGACCGGGGGGCCTGTCGTGGCTGGCAACGACCTGCGGGTGGAGGTCAGAGGTGCCGATGGCAAGCTGCTCGGCATTGGCTCCATCGACGCCAGCGGCCGCTACCAGATCGCCGGCCTGCCAGGCGGCTATCACGGGGCACTGCTGGTGACCATCGCCAGCGACGGCAACGCAGGCGACTATCGCGACGAGGCGACCGGTCTGGCCGTCGATCTCAAGACGCCCTGGCGCGCCGCGACTTCGCGCAACGACGAGCCCCAGATCAAGGTGAACGTCACGCCGGTCACCGAACTCGCCGTGCAGTCGATGAAGCTGCCCCCGGAGAACTCCTTGCCGGATGCGGCCACGGTGTCCAAGACCAACGCCGCGATCGCGAAGCTGCTCGGCATGGGAGACGCCGAGCTCACGCAACGTGCGCCGCTCGCCACCGTCGATCAAGCCGGCAACGCCGCCAAGGCCGACGACTACGGTCGTCTGCTCGCGATCCTCTCGGGTCTGGAGAAGGTCGATGCCCACGGAGGCGCCGATGGCGGAAGCGCGCAGGTGCAGCTCGGCAAATTCCTCGATGGGGGAGGCGACACCTGGCACTGGAAAGCCACCGCAGACGACGGCACTGTCCTGGGGGAACGGTTGACGCAAGCCTTCAACAGCTTGTCCGCCCCGGACCGGTCGGCGGCCACGCTCGCCGTGATGAACAGGGCTTTCGGTCTCCAGGCCGACGGCGGAACGCCCCGCGTGAGCAGTGTCTCATTCGCCGGTGTCGACGCGCAGGGCCACGACAAGCAGGACCAGCTCGCCATCGGCGACAAGCTCCGCGTGGCGGTGTCCGGCGACGTGGCGCTGTATGCACTCGGAAACGCGACGATCAGCTTGAAGATCGGCGATCGCAACGCCGATGCTGCCTTCGTCGGCCAGCGCGAAGACGGCGCCTTGATCTTCGAGTACACCGTGTCGAAAGGCGACTTCGCTCCGCAGGACGGCGTCACTGTCGTCGGCATGAAATCCGACGCCGGCAGCGCCCTGGTCGGCGCGTCGGGGATCGCGGTGTCCAGCGACATGCCGGCCGCGACTGCGGCCAGCCACCTCGCCGTGGGTTTGCCCGTCGATGCGGCTGATTGGTCGCTCGCGTCTGGAGACGACACGGGGCTCGATGCCGCCGATCGGATCACGCAGAAGAGCACACTGCGAGTTGTGGTGTCGGGACAGCCCGGCAACACGGTGCACCTGTTCGACGACTTGAACGGCAATGGTCAGGTCGACGACGGCGAGGAACTCGGCTCGGTGCTGATCAAGCCGGGCAAGGTCTCCGGTGTGATGTCGGCCACGTTGAACGCAGGCAGCCATTCCCTGGGCGTCTATCAGACCGACGATTCGCAGCGGACGGGGCCCGTTTCGGCCATCAGGAGCGTCGTCGTCGACACGCAGACGACGGCGCCGCTGATGCAACTCGCCGGCGAACAAGCCACGTCGGATGACGGCACGATGGTGGCCCTCGACAGCAAGTTGACGCTGCGCATCGACGCCGAGGTCGGCAGCGACGTGACGGCGTACGCCGACAAGAACGGCAACGGCGTGTTCGATGCCGCCGATCAGGTGCTGACGCACTATCTGCAGACCGAAGCCCAGCAGACGGTGCACGCCGAAATGCCGTTGGACGACGGCAAGGTCATGGTAGGTGTCGCAGTCACCGACGCCGCCGGCAATCAGGCGGCGTCCGCGCCGCGCGCCGTGACGGTGTCCGCACATCCCCTCGCGGCCCCGCAACTGCAGTTGATGCCCGGGGACGATACCGGCACGAACGACGCCGATGGGAGGACGCAGCTGTCGCGGGTGCACATCATCGCCTCCGGCCTGTCCGGCACGCAGCTCGTCGTGTTCGACGACAAGAACGACAACGGCGTTGAGGACAACGGAGAGCGGATCGGCACCGGCACATTGCAAGCCGGTGAGACGTCAACGACCTTGCAGGTGACATTGACGGAAGACACCCATCATCTGCGTGCCTTCCTGGTCAACGACTACGGCATTGCTGGCAACGTGTCCGCCAATCTGACGGTCGAGGTCGACCTCACCGCACCGGTTAAACCGACCATCGAGTTGGACGCGGCGAGTGATACCGGCATTGCCGGGGACAAGATCACTGCGGCCCACCAGGCGACCCTGAATTTGCACGGTGAGGCGGGGGCCAGCTTCGATTTCTTCGAGGACGTCAACAACAACGGCGTGATGGATGAGGGAGAGCACCGCAAGGATGGCGTGTTCGGCGATGACGGATCCGCTTCGGTGACAGTCACGACCACCCCGGGCGCCAGCCACTTCGTGGCAGTGAGCCACGATGCCGTCGGCAACGCCAGTCAGGCAGGAACGCTGGACGTGCAAGTCATCGCGCGCCTACCCCCCGCTGCATCCCCGCAACTGCTGACGTTGGACGCGCGGCTTGGTTATGACGGTGATCCCACCGACGGCCTCGTGATCAACGGCGCCAGCTCCGGCGAGAAGCTCACCGCAGCCCACCTCGGCCTCATCGCCGACGTCGGCGCCGCAGACGTTTTGATCAGCACAACCGCCCTGGAGAACCTGCAGATATTCCGCGACGGGCAGCCGCTGTCGACTTCCGACATCTTCACGCTGAAGGAACTGGCGGATGGTCGGATCACCGTGCGCTACTCGCAAAGCGACGCCTCGCTGGCAGCGAGCGGCACGTTCGCGGACGCGGACTTCCTCGTTTCGCGGCCCAGCGCCACCACCGACACCGAAGTACATCATCTCAATCTCGCCATGCTTCATGACAAGGGCGCGGTGATTTTTGCCGATGGGTCCGGGGACGGCGGCAGGACCTCTCCGCTCTCCAGCTCCGCCGGCGGCGCCGGCGGAGCTGGCGGGAGTGGCGCGGACCACCTGCTCGGCACGGCGGCAGGCGATCTGATCTTCGGCGACGGCTCGGGCGGCGGCGGCGGCATGAAGGGCGCAAAGGGTAACGGCGCCGGCGGCAGCGGCGGCGGAGCGGCGGATGTGATCCACGGGGGCGACGGGAACGATGTCATCTTCGGCGACGGCTTCGCGGGTGACGTCGGGGCGCAATCAGGCGGTGCCGGCGGTTACGGCGGCGGCGGCGGCGGCGGTGTCAACGGGTACTACGGCGGAAATGCGGGCAGTGGCGGCATCGGCGGGGGCAGCGGCGGCGTGGCGGCGGCGGGTGGCAGCGCCACGCTGGGCGCCAACGATGGGGGCTCGGCGTCCATCTATACCAGCGGTCGCACCTCAGGCGGTGGCGGTGCCGGCGTCGGCTCCGGTTCCGACTACAGCGCCGAGTTCGACGGCGCCGCCAACGCCACGCTGCACCACTACGACAACAGTGGCGTGGCGTCGTCCGCGATCGACGCCGCGCGCTCGGCACTCCTCGACGGGCCCGGTGGCGCAAACGCCGAGAACCGCATGTTCACGCAGGCGATGGGAGGAGGCGACGATCTGATCGACGGTGGCGGCGGCAACGACGTGATCATGGGCGGCAATGGCAACGATCGGATCAGCGGCGGTACTGGAAACGATGTCATGTATGGCCGCGGAGGGGGTACGGCGTCCGGGACGGACAACGACGTGTTCATCTGGGACCGTCACGACGCAGGTCCGAACGGGGCGGTCGATGTCATTCGCGACTTCGGCAGGAGCGCCAACAACAACGACCAGTTGGATGTCCATGCGCTGCTGGAAGGACGCAACGATGCGGGCGACCAATTGGCCCAATGGATCCAGGTCATCAGCAATGCCTCGGCGCCCACGGGCCTCGCCGGCGCCGATGCGACCGCCAAGGGGACGCTGATCGTCATCGACATCGACGGCGCGGGGCCCCAGCATGTGATGCAGCAGATCTTCCTCTCTGGCACGTCGCTTCCCACCACCGACGTGAATGCGCTGATCCAGCAGGGCGTCCTGATCGTCTGAGCCTGCCATGCAAGCCTCCTCCTCCGCCCCTAATGTGTGGCCCGGCTATGTCGGCGCGACCGCCGCGCTGGCGATCACCCTGTTGCTGCTGATCGGCTTCCTCGGCGCCAATCTGTTCGTCCTGGGTCGTCGCACCGCGCAAGTCCTGCACGCCGCCGGCGAGATCGCCGCGCAGTCGGATGCCACGTCTGCGACCAGTGCGACGCCGCCTGATGCGAACTCTCCGGCGGCCGGCGTCTCACAGGCGATCCCGCGTGACAAGAGTACCGAGACCGCGCCTGCCACCGTCGGATCGCCGGTCTCCGGGGAGGCCGTCGCGTCAGCGCCTGAACAGGCACGCGGCGCGGCCCCGCCGTCGGCAGTTGCTCCGCCCCCCTGGCGCATCGTCGTGGCATTCGACAACAACGCCTACCGCTTGGACGACAGCACGCAGGCGTCGATGAAAGCAGCGATCGCTCAAGTCGCCCATCGTTCGCTGCGGGTCGAAGCGACCGTCAAAGACCAGCCGGCGTCGACCGCGAGAGCCGCCTTCGTGCGAGTGATGGCCGTGCGCAATGCGCTGCTGGACGCGGGCATCCCGAGCAGCCGGATCCTCCCCGCCGTGCGGTCCGGGGACGAAGCCCCACCACCGGGCTCCGCGAGCCTGCCCGGCTCCGCCGGCCCGGATGGTCGCACCGTGGTGATTTCCCTCTCGCCCGCCTCTTTGGAACAGGACACTTCCGATGCACGTTGATTCCTCTTCCAGCGCGCCCGACTTTTGGCCCGGCTACGTGGACGCCTTGATCAACGTGGTGCTGAACCTGCTGTTCGTGGTCTCCATCTTCGCCATCGCCGTGGCCGCGACAAGCCTGTCCGCGCCATCGCCGCACGGCGGCCCTGATCCCGTCACAGCAGACAAGTCCGACGACAAGACGCAGCCTTCCCGCGCCCCGATCGGCTCATCGATTGCCACGCCCATCGGGCGGACCACCTGGCATGTCGCGCAACGCGTCGTTTCGCCCAAGGCCCACGCCGATGCCGATGCCGTTGCCGATGCGGTGGTCGCGAAAAGTGGCGCTGCGGCGCAAGGCGCGACGATGCAAGAGTTCGCGCGGTACGGAGATCCCGTGCTGGACCTGCGGCTGACCGTGCGGGCCGACACGTCCGCGTCGAGCACACCCCCCGTACGGTTGGAGGGCGTGTCCGGCAACGGGGACCTGCGTTTCAAGCTGTCTTTCGCCCCGGGCGCCGTGGCGCTGGATGAAGAAGTCCGGGGTCTATTGCAGGTGATGGCTGCATCCACACTGGCGGATCGTCCGCTGACGCTGTGGGCGGCCACCGATCTGCGTCAGGCCACCGCGCGCCTGGCGACCAGCCGGCGCCTGATGGCGCTGCGTGATGAGCTCTCGAGCGCTGGCATCGACGCCGCGCGCATCGACTTGCGCATCACGGGGGGCGGAACCTGGCCGGAGGCCGCGCCGGCTTCGGTCTGGCTGACCAGCGCGGACCAGCCCGCCAGTCCGGCCGAAGCGCGCTGAACGCAGCGTCGATCTGGAATTTCGGACGGCGGTGACCTGCGTCCTCAACGCGCCAGCCAGATGCTGAGTCGTTGCCACTGTTCCAGATCGCGGGCCACGCGGCCGGGCGCGATGTCCCAGAGCGTCAGACCGCGCGCAGCCAGTTGCACGTAGTTCTGGGTGTCGCGCAGCTCGGCCAGAAGCGGCAGCCCGAGCTGCTCGATGAACTGGTGGAGCTGCTGCTGCGATAGCGTCCCCTCGCGCACGCGCATCGCCACCAGACCGATGTCCAGTCCATGGCCGGACTCGTCAGGGGACCTGCCGCGATTCCGGGACGCCTCTCGCAGCTCCCGCACGAAGTCGTAGGTCGCCTGGATATCGAAGAGGCTGGGCTGCAGCGGCACGATCACGCGGTCCGCCACCTTGAGCGCCTGAGCGAACTTCTTGCCGGACAACCCGGCGGGGGTGTCCAGCACCGCATGCGACACCCCTTTGGGCGCGCGCAGTTGCTCGGTCGACGCCAGCTCCCAGCCGCGGATCGCCGGCAGCGCTGCAGGCCGCTGCGCGAGCCACTTCGCCGAAGATTGCTGGCGGTCGATGTCGCCAAGCATGACCGCGTGCCCGCGATGGGCCAGGAATCCCGCGACGTTGCTCGCGAGCGTGCTCTTGCCGACCCCGCCCTTGGGGTTGGCGACCAGGATCACCGGCATGGCCTCTCCTCTCCTCAATGAGGTGCGCGCGATGTTATGCGATGCCGCAAAATCCGGCGCCATGAGTGCCCCCTCCTCCATCCTCATCCTGGTCGCGCATCCGGATCTGGCTCATTCCCGCGTCACGCGGGCGATGCTGTCCGCCGCGCACGGCCTGCCCGACGTCCGCGTGCGCGACCTCTACGCGCTGTACCCGGACTACTCGATCGACACGCACGCCGAGCAGGAGGCCCTGCGCGACGCCGAGATGCTGGTCTGGCTGCACCCGATGCACTGGTACGGCATGCCGGCGCTGATGAAGCTGTGGGTGGACGAGGTGCTGAGCGTCGGCTTCGCGTACGGCCAGACCGGTCACGCGCTGCACGGCAAGGACCTGTGGCTGGTGACCTCCGCTGGCGGCAGCGAACACTCGTACAGCGCCGAGGGCTACAACCGCCATCCGGTCGGCGACTTCCTGCTGCCCTATGCGCAGACGGCCGCGCTGTGCGGCATGCGCTTCCTGCCGCCGCTGATCCTGCACGGCGCGCAGAAGGCGGCGGCCGAACAGGTCCAGGCCCATGCGCAGGCCTTCGTCGAGGGCCTGCGCGCGTTGCCTGAATGGTGCGAGCACCAGCCCGAGCCCCCGCAGGAGACGGTCCCCGACGACGAGCGCCCGGTGCGCGAGGAAGGAGCGCCGGTCTGATGGATGTCTCCACTCCGATGGCCGCGGCGTCCGCCGCGATGACTGCCGCGTCCGCCGCCGTGACCGCGACCGAAAGCGCCGTGCACGGCGCTCATGGCAACTGGCTGCTGACCCCGCTCGTCCTGCTGGCCGCCGCGGTGCTCGCGGTACCGCTGGCGCGCGGGTTGAAGCTGGGCTCGATCCTGGGCTATCTCGTGGCGGGCGTGCTGCTCGGGCCGCAGGTGCTGGGGCTGATCAGCCAGCCGGCGACGGTGCTGGAAATCGGCGAATTCGGCGTCGTGCTGATGATGTTCCTGGTCGGCCTGGAGCTCGAGCCCAAGCGGCTGTGGGCGATGCGCCGGCCGATCTTCGGTTGGGGATCGGCGCAGATGCTGGGCTGCGCGGCCCTGCTGCTGATCCCGTCCTTCTTCCTCGACGCCGACTGGCACGCCGCCGTCATCGCGGCGCTGGGGTTGGCGATGTCCTCGACGGCGGTGGCGCTGGCCACGCTCAGCGAAAAGAACCTCGGCAACACGCGCGCCGGCCAGAGCGTGATCAGCGTCGCGCTGCTGCAGGACATCGCCGCGATCCCGGTGCTGGCGCTGGTGCCCCTCCTGGCGAGCCAGGGCCGGCCCGCCGCGGGCCATTCCGGCGGACGGATCTGGCTGGCGCTCGGGGCGCTCGTGCTGATCGTGCTGGGCGGCCGGCTGCTGCTGCGGCCGCTGCTGCGCTGGATCGCGCGCAGCGGCACACCGGAGATCTTCACCGCCGCCTCGCTGCTGCTGGTGCTGGCGGCGGCGATGCTGATGCAGAAGGCGGGACTGTCGATGGCGCTGGGCGCCTTCGCGGCCGGCGTGCTGCTCGCGGAGAGCGAGTACCGCCGCGCGTTGGAGGCCGACCTGGAACCGTTCAAGGGGCTGCTGCTCGGCATGTTCTTCATCGCCGTGGGCATGGGGCTGGACCTGACGGTGCTGTGGCACAAGCCGTTGGTCGTGCTCGGCCTGCTGGCCGCGCTCTGGCTGTGCAAGGGTGTGGTGCTGGCGGTGCTGGGTCGGGCCATGGGCCTGCCCAGGCCGGAGCGCGCGGTTTTCGTCATCCTGCTGGCGCAGGGCGGCGAGTTCGGCTTCGTCGTCTTCCAGCTGGCCGAGCAGGCGACGCTGCTGGATGCGGAACAGCGCTCGGTGCTGGTCGCGGCGGTCGCCCTGTCGCTGGCGCTGACCCCGGCGCTGCTGGCCTGGGCGCAGCGTCGCGCCGGCCAGATCGAGCGCAAGTCGCCGCACGCGCTCACCGAGCAGCAGGAGTCGACGGTGATCATCGCGGGCTTCGGGCGCTACGGGCAGATCATCGGGCGCATGCTTTTCGCCAACGGCATTCCGGCGACGGTACTGGACCACGACGCCGACACCGTCGAATCGCTGCGGCGCTTCGGCTGGCGCGTATTCTGGGGCGACGCGACCCGGCTGGAACTGCTGCGCACCGCAGGTGCCCAGCACGCGCGGGTGCTGGTGCTGGCGGTCGACGATTTCAACCACAGTGTCAAGATCGCCGAAATCGCGCGGCAGCATTTCCCGCACCTGACCATCGTCGCGCGGGCGCGCAACGTCCAGCACTATTACGCGCTGCGCGAACTGGGCGTCGAATTGATCGAGCGCGAGACGCTGGACTCCGCGCTCATGAGCGCGCGCAGCGTGCTCCAGCAGTTGGGCTGGGAGCCGCACGCGGCGCGGCAGATGGCGTGGCGTTTCCGGCGTCACACCGTCGAGCAGACCGAAGCACTTCGCCCGCACCGGGGCGACCTGGACACGCTGATCGCCATGTCCAAGCGAGGTCGCGAGCAGCTGGAGGAGCGCCTCGCCGCTGAACGCAAGGCGCTGGCCGAGGGCAAGGTCCGCAATCCCTGGCAGGAGCCGCATCTGGCGCCGGGAGCGGCCCCGGCTGCCGCCCCGATCGCGACGCCGGTGTCATCCGAGCATCCCCTGCCGGACAAGGCCTGACGAGGGCGGCGACAATCGACCGCTTATGTTTGCCCCTTCCCAACTCGAGGTCCGGCGTTTCTTCTGCCAGACCTATCGCAAGTACCGCGACAAGCTGCCGCTGACGCCGATGGAGGCGATCGCCTCGGACTGGATCGAGCAGCATCCGGAGTACCACGAGGAACTCGCCGACGAAGACGCCGCGCTCGCGGCGGTCTATACGGTCGAGGACGGCCGCACGAATCCGTTCCTTCACCTCTCCATGCACCTGAGTCTGATGGAGCAGCACCAGATCGACCAGCCGACCGGCGTGCGCCAGGCGCTGGATCTTCTGGCCGCTCGTCGCCAATCGCTGCACGAGGCCCACCACGAGGCGATGGAATGCCTGGGCGAGATGATCTGGTCCTCACAGCGCAGCGGCCTGCCCCCGGACGGCCACGTCTACCTGGACTGCCTGCGGCGCAAGGCGACGCGGACGCCGACCTGACGTCGACCAGCAATGCAAAAGGCCACGCACTGCGTGGCCTTCGTCATTGGAGAGGCGCCCGGCTTACGCCTGGATAGCGCCACCCAGCGCCGACTTGCGCTCGCTCTTGCCGGACGCGCCATACAGGCCGCTCGGCTCGCCGGGCATCAGCACGTCGATGGCGCGGTCCAGCGCCGCGGTGGCACGGGCCAGAGATTCGCGCTGGGCGGCGACACGGCCGCCAGCCTGCATCAGACGGGTGCGCAGCCCTTGCGGCACGGTGCCGGTACGCGCGGCCGCGCTGAACTGTTCGATCGCCCGGGCCAGCGCCGCGTGCAACGACGCCGCGTGCAGCTCGATCGCCTGCGAGTCGCGTCGATGCAGCGCGTCGCCCAGCAGGTTCAGGCAGCTTTCGACGTCCTGGAGCGGTTGCTCCAGATCGACGGAGGTCGTGGTCAGAGGCGTGGCGGTCATGGGCGTCACCGGAAAAGCTTGGATCTTGGTCGCTTCAGCTCAGCTTTTTACGACTGGGCGCTCAGTGCGACTGCTGGGTGCGGCCCAGCATCTCGGACGCGTTGGCGATCAGCTTGTCGGCGATCGCGTCAGCGTTGATCTTGAACTCGCCCTTCTCGATCGCGCTGGCGATGCGGGCGACCTTCTCCGCGTCGAAGCTGCCGTCGTCCTGGCCCGTGCCCGAGATCAGGCTGCTGGCCGTGCTCGACAGTTCGACCTTGGATCCCTCGTTCGAGGGGGCAGCGGCGCCGGCCTTGGCGGCCTTGGCGCCCCCCTCGGTCGCGCCGGCAGCGGTGCCGCCGACTTTCGAGTAGGCGTTGATGTCAGCGTTGTTACCGATCTTCATGGCGTTTCTCCATGGGCCCGAGAACTTCCGGATCCCTTCCATTAGCGGGTTTATCGACCTGCCTGGACGGAACTTGAGGGGCGAGCTTCACAAATTAGACAGATCTCTCGGTGAAGGGCCTCACAGTACCACCTCCACCCGTCGTTCACCGATCGTACGCCCGGTGGCCATGCGGCCATTGTCGAAACGTACCCGGACATCCTGGCCTTCCAGCCCGACACCCATCGCCTGGCCTTCGCCGGCGATCGCATATCCATCCCCGGTGGCCATCACCTGCACCCGGTCTCCCGGCTGCACCCATTGGCGCAGCTTGAGGTCGACGGAACGCAGTGCCTGGCCGGCCGCGACCGGTTTGGCGAGGTGGCGCCCGAGCCAGCCATCCGCTTGTGTATAGATGGCGCCGGCCTCACCGGCAATATCTACTTCGGCCAGCCGGAAATGTTCTTGAGTCAGGACCGTGCCGGTCGGCAGGTCGGCGGCGGCAACGAAGGCCTGACCGAAGACCTTGATCGTCAGCGGCAGCGTCACGTTCCACCTGGTCACGCCGGCCAGACAGCGCAGGCCCAGCCGGGTGCGGCCCCACATGCGGCTGCCGGGCGACAGGTAGGGCTGGATCTGCGCGCAGGGCGCCAGGCGCAGGCGCGGGTCCAGCTTGCCGATCTCGATCTCCACGCGCGCCTGGTCCGGCGCCACCTGGCGGGCGCCGGCCATCGCCAGCGTCTGCAGGCGATCTTCCAGCGTCGCGTCCAGCGCACCGAGGCCCGAGGCGCCAGGTTCGCTAATAGAAATATTGGGCGCCGCGGCGATCTGCACCGGCGCGGCAGTCTGCGCCTCGGCCTCGTCGACCAGCCCGAACATCAGCCACACGGACATCAGCGCCCCCGCCAGCAGGGCGGGCAGCGCCTGCGCGTGGCGGGCATGGGTGGGGTGGCAGCTTTGCGGCATGGGTCGGAACTGTACGGATCCGGGGCTCGCCGGTGGCTTCGAAATGCGCCGGGATCACCCGTCTTATCGCGCTCATGTTTTCGGACCTGCTGAACACAATGCTCGAACCTGACAAAAACGGGTGACAGGCAACGGGCCGCGTCCCGACGCCCCGCCCCGTCCGAAGGAGAAACGACATGCTGAACAAACTGACCGACGCGATGAACTTCCAGTCCCAGGCGCTGACCCTGCGGGCGGAGCGTCAGCGTCTGCTGGCCAGCAACATCGCCAATGCCGACACCCCGGGCTACCAGTCCAAGGACATGGACTTCGCCAAGGCGCTGCGCGCGGCGACCTCCCCGGCGGCCAATCCTTCGGAGTCCAACCAGACCCTGACCCAGCGCACCCAGAACGCACTGCAGAGCAGCCTGAGCGCGATGACCAGCATGGACAGCAACACCGTCGACATGGACCGCGAGCGCGCCAGCTTCGCTGACAACACGGTGAAGTACGAGGCCTCGCTGCGGTTCCTGAACGGCTCGATCCGCACGATGCTGGACGCGATGAAGTCGCCGAACGCCGCCTGATCGGCCGCTAGAAGAAGGAGCCCGTCATGTCGATGTTCAGCATCTTCCACATCAGCGGCAGCGCGGTCAGCGCGCAGAGCCAGCGCCTGAACGCGGTGGCCAGCAACATGGCCAACGCCGACACGGTCGCCGGCCCGGACGGCCAGGCGTACAAGGCACGCCAGGTGGTGTTCCAGAGCGTGCTCGCCCAGAACGGCATGGACCAGACCGACGTCGGCGTGCAGGTGGTGGGCGTCCAGGAGAACCAGACCCCCGGCCGCCGCATCCATGACCCCGGCCACCAGTTGGCGGACGCCGACGGCTACGTCACCTACAGCAATGTGAACAGCGTGGAAGAGATGGTCAACATGATCTCCGCCTCCCGCTCGTACCAGAACAACCTCGAGGTCATGGGCACCGCCAAGTCGCTGCTGCTCAAGACCCTGCAGATGGGCCAGGGCTGACCGCCTGCTCCGCCTGATCAACCGCAAGTAACGCGAACAAAGCGCGAACGGAACGCCCATCATGGACTTCACCGCCCTGAACAACAACACGAAGACCGGCGCCGCCACGAACACGGCCGCCGCCAGCGCCACCGGCACGAGCGCGCAGGAAACCTCCGACCGTTTCCTGAAGCTGCTGGTCGCGCAGTTGCAGAACCAGGATCCGATGAACCCGATGGACAACGCCGCGGTCACGACCCAGATGGCGCAGATCCAGACCGTCACCGGCGTCAGCACGCTGAACAGCAGCATCCAGGCCCTGGGCAGCCAGTTCGGCCAGATGCAGGCGCTGCAGAGCGTGAGCCTGGTCGGCCGCGAGGTCACGGTCCCCGGCAACAAGGTGAACGTCGCCGACGGCAAGGCCACGATGAACTTCGATCTGGCCGGCGCCGCCGACACGGTCAAGCTGGAGATCCTCAACGGGGCCGGCGAAGTCGTCTCCACGCAGGACCTCGGCAAGATGAAGAGCGGCATGCAGTCGTACACCTGGGACGCCTCCAAGGCGACCGAAACGACCAACCTGAGCTTCCGCGTCACGGCGACCAACGCCAGCGCGCCGGTCACCACCACCACCCTCACCCGCGACACGGTGCGCGCGGTGAACACGAGCGGCGCCACGCTGCAGCTCGAACTCAAGAATTCCGGCCTGGTCGATTACGACAAGGTCCGGTCGCTGGGCTGATCCCAGCACTTCCGCCCCAGCCCAGCTCCCCAACTTCACCCCGATTTATCCCGCAGATTCGCGCCTGAATCGCCCAAGGACACCACCATGAGCTTCCAACAAGGCCTCTCCGGACTGAACGCTTCCAGCAAGAACCTGGAAGTCATCGGCAACAACATCGCCAACTCGCAGACCTACGGCGCCAAGTCGTCGCGGGCCGAGTTCGCCGACATGTATGCCGCCTCGCTCAACGGCGCCGGCTCCAACGACGTCGGCATCGGCGTGCAGATCCAGACGGTGGCGCAGCAGTTCACACAGGGCAATATCTCGATCACCGAGAACCCGATGGACCTGGCGATCAACGGCGCGGGCTTCTTCCAGGTGTCCGACGGCAAGAGCCCGACGGTGTACACGCGCAACGGGCAGTTCAAGGTCGACAAGGACGGCAACATCGTCAACAACGACCAGCTCAAGCTGATGGGCTACCCCGCGGACGCCAACGGCGTGATCCAGCCGGGCCTGGCCACCGGTCTGAAGCTGCCCACCGGCGGCATCGATCCCAAGGTCACCAGCGACATCAAGATGGAGTTCAACCTGGACTCCCGCGCCGGCCCGACCGCCGCCTACGACCTGACCGATCCGGCCGACCCGAACTCGCCCAAGATCGACAAGACCGGCATCACGCTGAACGACCCCACCTCGTACAACAACGCGACGTCGATGACGGTGTACGACGCCAAGGGCCAGCCCACCGCGCTGACCATGTACTTCCAGCGCGCCAACAACGACGACGCCAACGGCAACACCGTCTGGAACGTCTATCTGACGGCCAACGGCAGCGCGGTGCAGTTCGACTCGCAGGGCAACCCGATCGAGACCGACGACGGCACCGCCAAGGGCAACCCGCTGACGCCGTTCACGCAGATGACCTTCCTGCCCACCGGGGGCAAGCCCGTCTCGCCCGGCCCGAGCGAATTTCTGAACCTGAAGATCCCCGCCGGCACGAACTCGCAGGGCGCGCCGACGCTGCCGATCCCGGCGCCGCCGGCCGACCCGTCGGATCCGTCGGTGCAGGGCATCAGCTTCGACCTGCGCTCGGCCACGGAGAACGGCTCCAACTTCGCCGTGACCGACCTGAGCCAGAACGGCTACGCGCCGGGCCAGTTGGTCGGCATCAAGCTGGAAGACAACGGCATCGTGACCGCCCGCTATTCGAATGGCGAATCCAAGCCTGCCGGCCAGGTTGAACTGGCGAACTTCCGCAACCCGCAAGGCTTGCAGCCGCTGGGCGGCAATGTCTGGGCACGGACCAACGCGTCGGGCGATCCGGTCGTGGGCGTCCCCGGCGACGGCAACCTGGGCGTGCTCACCCCGGGCGCGCTGGAGGAGTCCAACGTGGACCTGACTTCCGAACTGGTCAACATGATGACCGCCCAGCGCGTCTACCAGGCCAATTCGCAGACCATCAAGACGCAGGACCAGGTCCTGCAGACGCTGGTCAACCTGCGCTGATCCCGGCGCAGCCGAGCTGACCGACCCCATTGCCGATCGCTGAGGAGTTGTCATGGACCGCATGATCTACCTGTCGATGAGCGGCGCCCAGGCGGCGATGTCGCGCCAGGACGTGCTCTCCAACAACCTGGCCAACGCCAACAGCAACGGCTTCCGGGCCGAGCTGCAGGCGTTCCGGGCGGTGCCCATCCGCGGCGAGGGGGCATCCACCCGCGCCTTCGCGCTGGAGACCACCACCGGCCACGACCTCGCCGCCGGCCCGATCACGACCACCGACCGCAACCTGGACGTCGCCATGAAGGGCAAGTCCTGGATGGCCGTGCAGGCGCTGGACGGCACCGAGGCCTACACCCGCGCCGGCTCGATGGACGTGGACCAGGACGGCGTGCTGCGCATGCGCAACGGCCTGCAGGTGCTGGGCGACGGCGGTCCGATCACGGTGCCGCCCAACTCCACGATCTCCATCGGCGACGACGGCACGGTCGTGGCCAAGGCCGACGGCCAGCGTCCGGTGAACATCGGCCGCATCAAGCTGGTCACCGAGGACGGCCGCTTCACGCGCCGCGACGACGGCCTGTTCATCGCCGACGGCGGCGACCCGCTGCCCGCCGATCCCGCCGCCCGGCTCCAGTCGGGCGCGCTCGAAGGCTCCAACGTGAGCCCGGTCGAGACCATGGTCGGCATGATCGCCGCCGCCCGCCAGTTCGAGCAGCAGATGAAGATGCTCTCGATCGCCCAGACCCACGGCCAGGCAGCGTCCAAGCTGCTGTCCGACAGCTGATCCGCCTGCCGACAGTTCGCAGTACGGAACCGCATTCGCCACAGGATTAGGAGACTTCGATGCTTCGCTCGCTCTGGACCGCCAAGACCGGCATGGAAACCCAGCAGACCCAGCTGGACGTGATTTCCCACAACCTCGCCAACGTCTCGACCAACGGCTTCAAGAAGTCGCACGCGGTCTTCGAAGACCTGATGTACCAGACGCTGCGCCAGCCCGGCGCCAACAACACCGAGCAGACCACGCTGCCCACCGGCATGCAGGTCGGCCTGGGCGCCCGCGCGGTCGCGACCTCGCGCAGCCACTCGCAGGGCAGCCTGACGCAGACGTCCAACTACCTGGACGTCGCCGTCAAGGGCAACGGTTTCTTCCAGGTCCAGATGCCCGACGGCACCACCGCCTACACCCGCGACGGCAGCTTCCAGCTGGACGCCAACGGCCAGGTCGTCACCAACAACGGCAACACCGTGCTGCCGGGAATCATCGTCCCGGCCGACGCCAAGTCGCTGACCATCGGCGCCGACGGCACGGTGAGCGTCACCACCGCCGCCAGCGCCACGCCGACGACGCTGGGTCAGCTTCAATTGGCGAACTTCATCAACCCGCCGGGGCTGGAATCGCTGGGCGGCAACCTGTACGCCGAGACCGTCGCCTCCGGCACGCCGCAGACCGGCGCCCCCGGCCAGAACAGCCTGGGCACGGTGCAGCAGGGTTTCGTCGAAACCTCGAACGTCAACGTCGTCGAGGAACTGGTCCAGATGATCCAGACGCAGCGCGCCTACGAAATGAACTCGAAGGCGATCACGACCACGGACCAGATGCTTCAGAAGCTCTCCCAGCTCTGACGGGCGCTCGCCCCGCTTTTCGACCGATCGGGCGTTGAGCGCCCGCGCGACGATGCGGTGGCCTTCGTTCTTGTCCGCGATCCTAGGAGTTGTCATGCCTTCGTTCCCGTCCCTGCCCCGTTCCCTTCACCGCTCGTTCGTTGCCCTGGCCGTCGTGCCGGCGGCCTTCGCGCTGACCGCGTGCTCGACGATGTACCCGCAGCCGCGGGTGGACATGCAGCCCGCGCCGGTCGTGAAGATGCCCGAGCCGATCCCGGCCTCCGCCAACAACGGCGCGATCTACCAGAACGCGAACTACCGGCCGCTGTTCGAGGATCACCGCGCCCGCCTGGTCGGCGACATCGTCACCGTGACGATCACCGAAAAGGTCAGCGCGACGCAGAAGTCGACCAGCGAACTGGACAAGAGCGGCGCCCTGGCCGCCGGCGTGACCGCGATCCCGGGCATCGCCGGGAACTCCTTCGGCGCCGGCCGTGCCGACGTGGGCGGCTCCTCGTCCAGCAAGAGCACCGGCAAGGGCACGAACGAGAACACCAACGACTTCTCCGGCACCATCACCGCCGTCGTCACCGGCGTGCTGCCCAACGGCCACCTGCTGATCTCGGGCGAGAAGCAGGTCGGCGTGAACGCCAACGTGGACATCCTGCGTTTCTACGGTCAGGTCGACCCGCAATCGATCCGCCAGGGGAACATCGTCGCCTCGACGGCGATCGCCAACGTCCGGGTCGAGCAGCGCGGTCGCGGCGCCGTCGCGGACGCACACGGAATTGGCTGGCTATCCCGCTTCTTCTTGAACCTTTCGCCCGTTTAAGTTTCCCCACAATCGGTCACACGAGTCTGCAACCGTGTGACCGAGATGTACCCCAACACCCTCCCCCGTTTCTTCTCCCGCCCCAGCCACGGAGGCTTTCGCCTGCTGGCCTCCGGCCTGCTGTCGCTGATGGCCCTGCTCGCGATCGCGACGCCGGCCGAGGCGACGCGCATCAAGGAAGTCGCCGCGGTGCAGGGCGTCCGCTCCAACCCGTTGACCGGCTACGGCCTGGTGGTGGGCCTGGACGGCACCGGCGACCAGACCACGCAGGCCCCGTTCACCGGCCAGAGCATCACCGCCATGCTGCAGCAGTTCGGCGTGCTGCTCCCGCCCGGCGTGACCATGCAGCCGCGCAACGTCGCGGCGGTGATGATCACCACCCAGCTTCCCCCCTTCGCGCAGCCCGGCCAGCCGCTGGACATCGTCGTGTCCTCCATGGGCAACGCCAAGAGCCTGCGTGGCGGCACGCTGATCGCCACGCCGCTGCGCGGCGCCGACGGCCAGATCTATGCGATCGCCCAGGGCAACCTGATCGTCGGCGGCGCCGGCGCGTCCGCGGGCGGCTCCAAGGTCCAGATCAACCACCTGAGCGCCGGCCGCATCCCCGGCGGCGCGCTGGTCGAGCGCAGCGTGCCCACGCCGCTGCAGCAGAACGAGTGGCTGCAACTGGACCTGAACGCCTCGGACTTCGGCACCGCGCGCGCCGTCGCCAAGGCGATCAACAAGTCCAAGGGCGAAGGCACGGCGATGGCGCTGGACGGCCGCGTCGTGAAGGTCCGCGCCCCGCTGGCGCCGGACGCCCGCGTCGCCTTCCTGGCCGACATGGAGAACCTGAGCTTCGACCAGGAGATCCCGTCCGCCCGCATCGTCATCAACGCCCGCACCGGCTCGGTCGTCATGAACCAGGCCGTCACGCTGCAGCCCTGCGCGGTCGCGCACGGCAACCTGGCGGTGACCATTTCCAGCACGCCTCAGGTCAGCCAGCCCAACGCGCTGTCCGGGGGGCAGACCACGGTCACGCAGAAGACCGACATCTCGATCAAGCAGGACCCCGGTTCGCTGATCCAGCTGCCGGCCGGCGCGCGCCTGAACGACGTCGTCAAGGCGCTCAACACGCTGGGCGCCACGCCTCAGGACCTGCTGGCGATCCTCCAGGCGATGAAGAGCGCCGGCGCGTTGAACGCCGAACTCGAGGTGATCTGACATGGCCCTCTCCACTCCCCTCAGCACCGCGCTCGGCATGGGCGTGAACGGCCTGTCGTCCGACACGCGTTCGGTCGAGCAGCTCAAGGGCACCGCGTCGCGCGACCCCAAGGCCGCGGTCAAGGAGACCGCGCGCCAGTTCGAGGCCCTCTTCATGCAGGAAGTGATGAAGAGCATGCGCCAGGCCACGATGAACAGCGGGATGATGGAGAACTCGGCGACCCAGATGGGCGGCGAGATGCTGGACCAGCAGTACGCCGCGAAGATGACCGGCCTGCCTGGCGGCCTGTCGCAGGCCATCGAGCGCCACCTGCAGCGCCAGCTCGGCGTGAAGGACGGCGAGCTGCCGAGCGCCAAGGATGTGACCAAGGTGCCGCAGCTGCCGGCGATGGCCGTGAAGAACGTGCAGCCGCACGTGCAGGACTTCATCCTCAAGCACGACGCCGCCGCCAAGTCCGCGCAGGCGGCGACCGGCATCCCGGCGAGCTTCATGATCGCGCAGGCCGCGCACGAATCCGGCTGGGGCAAGCGCGAGATCCTGAACAAGGACGGCACCAGCAGCAACAACATCTTCGGCATCAAGGCCGGCGCCAACTGGACGGGCAAGGTCGCCGAGGTGCAGACCACCGAGTACATCGACGGCAAGGCGGTCAAGGTGACGGCCAAGTTCCGCGCCTACGCCAGCCATGAAGAGGCCTTCAAGGACTACGCCAGGCTGATCGGCACCAACGACCGCTACCGCGACGTCGTCGCCAAGGCCAACACCGGCAGCGCCGAGGGCTTCGCCAAGGGCCTGCAGAAGGCCGGCTACGCCACCGATCCCGAATACGCGACCAAGCTCGCGCGCACGATCAACACCACGATGCGCGTGCAGCGCGCGCTGGCCTGATCGCCCGTCGCTGAGGAAAGACCGAGGACCCCGCCATGAGTACCTCCCCGCTGCTCTCGCTCGGCATGCGCGCCATGTTCGCCAACCAGGCGGCGCTGCAGACGATCGGCCAGAACATCGCCAATGCGAACACGCAGGGGTACTCGCGCCAGGAAGTCGTGCTGACCACGCCCGAGGGCCAGTTCACCGGCGCGGGCTACTTCGGCAAGGGCGTCAACGTGCAGACGGTGACCCGCTCGCACAACGAGTTCCTCACCCGCGAGGCCGCGGCCGCCAAGTCGCAGGCTTTCGCCGACACGACCATGCAGTCGCAGCTGGCGCAGCTGGAGAAGCTCTTCCCCACCGGCGACGACAGCATCGGCCAGTCCGCCAACGACTTCCTGAACGCGCTGGTCGACGTCGCCAGCCGCCCGAACGATCCCTCGGCGCGCCAGGTCGTGCTGGGCAAGGCGCAAGCGCTCGCCGCGCGATTCCAGAGCGCGGGCCAGCAGCTCGCCGACCTGCAGTCCGGCGTCGTCAGCGACATGAACGCCGACGTCAAGCAGGTCAACGAACTCGCCAAGCAGATCGCCGCGGCCAACGACCAGATCGCGCGCTCGGCCGGCACCAGCCACACGCCCAACGACCTGCTCGACAAGCGCGACCAGCTGATCTCCCAGCTCAGCCAGTACGTGCAGGTCAGCACCGTCCCCAACGCCCGCGACGGCACAACCGGCGTGTTCATCGGCGGCGGACAGGTCTTGGTGCTCGGCGGCCAGGCGCAGCAGCTCTCGGTCACGCCCGATCCCTACGACGGCGCGCGCGCGCAGCTCTCGATCACCGACACCAGCGGCACGCGCGTGCTGGACGACAGCACGCTCACCGGCGGCACGCTGACGGCGATGCTGCGTTACCAGAACACCCACCTGCAGGACGCCCGCAACCTGCTCGGTCAGATGGCGACCGCGATCGCGTCGCGCGTCAATGAGCAGCAGAGCCTGGGCATCGACCTCACGGCGCAGGCCGGCGGACCGCTCTTCACCATCGCCGATCCCACGGTGCTCCCGGCGACCACCAACCGCGGCGACGCCAAGGTCAGCGCGACCGTCACCGACGGCTCGCTGGTCCCGGCGCTGTCGTTCACCGTCACGCCCGATCCGACCGGCACGCCGGACAGCTACCAGATCTCGGTGCGCCCGGGCGGCCAGCCGACGATCATGAGCAACGACCAGATCAAGGCGGCCTACGGCATCAGCCTCTCGACGACCGGCACCATGCAGCAGGGCGACAGCTTCCTGCTGGAGCCGGTGGCCAACGCGGCGGGCAGCTTCAAGCGCGCGCTGGACGATCCGTCCGGCCTGGCGGCGGCTTCGCCCATCATCGGCACGACCAACATCAACAACAAGGGCACGGCCACCGTCGACACGCTCTACGCGATCAACGACAAGTTCGACAAGAGCAAGCAGCCCGCGACCGTCCAGTTCGGCGCCGTCAACGCCGACAACAGCATCGACTACACGATCACCCTGTCGGACAACACGCAGGTCAGCGGCACCTGGAAGGCCGGCGGCAAGATCGGCAACGATCCGGCCAACGGCATCGACCTCGGCTTCGAACTCAGCATCAACGGCGTGCCGCGCGAAGGCGACAAGATCGCCATGCAGGTCTCGGACCAGGTCGTGTCCACCAACAACGGCAACGCCAAGGCCTTCCTCGCCATGCAGAAGGAGCCCTTCCTGGGCAAGCAGCTGCAGGTCGACGGCACCTTGTCGCGCGGCCAGACCGTCAACGAGGCCTACGCCGCCGCGATGGCCGACATCGGCTCGCGCGTGCAGGGCGCGGACTACCTCGCGCAGGTCTCCACCACGGTGGCGTCCTCCGCCGAGCAGACCCGCTCCAGCCAGGCCGGCGTCAACCTCGACGAGGAGGCGGCCAAGCTCATGCAGTTCCAGCAGGGCTACCAGGCCGCCGCCAAGATGCTCCAGGCCGCGCAGAGCCTCTTCGACCAACTGCTGAGCGTGGTGGGCCGCTGACGCGCCGACCCGTGCACCGATCGCCTGAACCCTGAAGGACGCAGCCATGCGACTCTCGACCAACAACATGTTCGACTCCAGCATCGCGACGCTGCAGCGCCGCCAGCAGGAGATGCAGGAAGCGCAGCAGCGCCTGACCAGCGGCAAGCGCGTCGAGAAGGCCAGCGACGACCCCACCGGCGCGGCACGTGCCGAGCGCGCGCGCACCTCCATCGGTCAGGTCGACGCCAGCCAGCGCGCGCTGGATGCCAGCCGCAACAGCATGACGCTGGCCGAAAGCGCGCTGGGCGACGCCAACGAACTCATGCAGCAGATCCGCGAGGCGCTGGTCGCCGCCGGCAACGCCAGCTACAGCGATCCCGAACGCCAAGGCCTGGCCAACAAGGTCCAGGGCCTGCGCGACCAGCTGCTGTCGATCGCCAATCGCACCGACGGCGCGGGCGGTTACCTCTTCTCCGGCCAGGGCACCTCGGGCACGCCCTTCCTCGACAACCCGGTGCAGCGCGACGCCGCGGGGAACCGCACCGGCGGCGGAGTCGGCTTTGAGGGCATCTCGGGCAGCGTCACGACCGGCAACCTCGAGAACTATCCGCTCAGCGTCGACGGCCGCCAGGCCTGGGAGCAGGCGCGCAGCGGCAACGGCACCTTCGAGACCGGCCCCGCGCCCAACGCGTTGACCGGCAAAGCCTCCACCGGCTACATCGACTCCGGTCGCGTCACCGATCCGGCCCTGATCACCGGCGACAGCTACAGCATCGTCGTCAGCGGCACCGCCCCCTCGCAGACCTTCACCGTCTTCAACGAATCACAGGGCCACGTGCCCGTCGCCAGCGACAACTACGCCGCCGGCCAGACCGTCAAGTTCGACGGCATGGCGATGACGCTCGCCGGCGCGCCCTCCGACGGCGACACCTTCAGCGTCAAGCCCTCCACGGCCGACCTCAAGCTCTTCGAAGTGCTGGACCGCACCATCGAATCGCTCAAGGTCACCGGCCGCACCGGCCCCGAGATCACGCAGAACAACCTCATGAACCTGCGCGATCTGGACGCCGTCATGGGCAACCTCGCCAACGTGCGCAGCCAAGTGGGCGAACAGATGAACAACCTCGACGGTTCGGAGTCCCGGCTGCAGACGCTCAAGGTTTACAACAAGGCTGAGCAATCTGCCGCAGAGGATCTGGACATGACCCAGGGCATTTCCGACTTCCAGAATCAGCAGACGGGCTACGATGCGGCGCTGAAGACCTACTCGATGGTGCAGCGCATGTCGCTGTTCCAGTACATCAACACCTGATGCGCCGATCTGAATGAACTCGACACACGCCGTGCTGGGCCAAGTGGCCCTGGGGTACGCGCCCCTGGTTTCCAAGTCCTTCGACATCGAGGCCACCCGCGTCACGGTGTTCGCACTTCGCCCCGAAGGCACGCCCGACGCGGGCGAGCTGCTCGCGGCGCTGGCGGAGGCCTTCCCGACCAAATCCGTGCTGCTGAACGTGGCCCACGAAGGCCTGCTCAAGGGCCTGCTTGCCGCCGCGCTCCCGGGCAATTTCAAGATTGAAGTCCCCGCCTTCCTGCTGTCCGACGCGGAGGTCGCGACGCAGGCCCAGGCCCGCGGCGCCCTGATCAAGGGCCGCTCCGACGCGGCCGGGTTCAAGCAGCTGGTGCTGGACCTGCAGGAGCTGGGCGGCGGTCCGCTGCCCGCCGGCAAATCCGTGCTGATCTCGGGCGCCCGCAATGGCGCCGATTTCAAGCAGGCACTGGATGCCGGCGCGGCCGGCGTGCTGGGCTGGACCGTGCACGGCGAGTTCGAGGCGCCTGCCGCTCCGGCGGCCCGCAACGACTCGCAGGCGGATTTGCAGGTCATCGTCGAGCTGATGTCGCGCGTCGACCAGGGTGAGGATGTCGAGCGCCTGGAGCAGACGCTCAAGCGTGATCCGAGCCTGGCTTTCAAGCTGCTGCGTTACATGAACTCCGCGGCCTTCGGCCTGTCGGTCGAGGTTTCCTCGTTCAGACACGCCATCATGCTGCTGGGGTATGCCCGCCTGCGCCGCTGGCTGGCCCTGCTGCTGGCCACGGCCAGCAAGGACCACGCGATGCGTCCGGTCATGTTCGGCGCGTTGCGGCGCGGCCTGGTCATGGAAGAGTTGGCCAAGAGCATGACGGACTCCGAAGTCCGCGACGAGATGTTCATCTGCGGCCTCTTCTCGCTGCTGGACCACATGCTCAAGCAGCCCTTCGAAAAGCTGCTGCAGTCCATCCCTGTGCCGGAGCGTGTGCGCCAGGCGCTGGTCGAGCAGACCGGTCCGTACAAGGGCTACCTGGACCTGGTGCAGGCGATCGAGAACGAATCGGTCTTCGACGTCCGAGCGGCGCTCGACACGCTGATGCTGGGGCCGGACGAAGTGAACGGCGCCGTGCTGCGCGCGCTGAACAAGGCAGCGCAGCTCGAGTGATCGCGGGCGTCCATGCAGCGCACCGAGAGGCCTCGCCGCCAACGCCGCGAGGCCTTTTTCCATTGCGGTCCTCGGTAGCAAACCTGTGGAAGTGAGACGTCGATGGGGGACGGCAGGTCGCGGGGTTTTGGCCCTTGCGGCCAAGGCCCTGCGACCTGGCGGCCAACGCCCCGACCGTGGCAGGTAGGCGGTCCCCACCCGGCATAAACTCGGCCCGTGTCCACCCAACTCCCTCTTGCCTCTTCCGATCTCGACGCCTTGCGCGCGCTGCTGACGGCGCGTGGGCTGGCGCTGGGCGACCTGTTGGCCGGATTGTGGGAGGGCCCATGGCCGGCCTTCGTGCTCGACGCCAAGGGCCAGGTCTTGCTGACCAACGCCCGGCTGCAGGGCTTGATGGGGGCGATCTCGCTCAAGGGTGAGCGACTGCTCCCCAGCGGCAAGGCGCAGGAACTGCGTCTGGTTGACGACCAGGGTCGCGATCATCTGCTGCAGGCCTGGGTGCATCCGCTGGAGGGTGGGTTGGGTCTGGCGCTGCTGCAGGATCACAGCACCGAGTTGGCGGCGCGGGAACGTGCGGACCGGATGCAGTCCGAGATCGACCAGTGGCTTGATCTCAGCCCGCTGCCTGCGCTCATGCACGACGACCAGGGCTTGTTGCTGCGTTTCAACGGCGCCTTCGCGGCCCTGTGCCGGCGGCTGAGCCCGCAGATGCCGATCAGCCTGCATGAACTGCCGGCCGAGTGGCGCGACCTGCTGCATGCAAAGGCGCCCGAGTCGGGCCAGGAATCGCACCGCAACGCCTTGCTGGCGCCGCCTGGCGACCGCCGGCGCTGGATCCGCGTGCGCGCGCGCCGGCTGAGCGGTCCGTGGACGCGGCCGCGCACGCTGGTGATGCTCGAGGACCGCAGCGCGGAGCAAGACCTGGAACTCGCTCAGCAACAGCTGCAGACCTTGATGGACACCGCTGGCGTGGGGCTGGCGACCTTCCAGGCGGAAGCCGGCTGGTCGCGGCCGGGCACTGGCGCGCCGCCTCCACCGCCGGTTCCCGGCGACGAGGGCATGCGCCCGGCACCGGCCCTGCAGGGCGTCAACCGCGACATGGTCGAGCCCGAATCGCGTGCCGAATACGAAAAGCTCCAGCAGGCGCTGAAGCAGGCGACACCGACGGTGGCGCGTTACGCGGTCCGGCATCCCGAGCATGGGCTGCGCTGGCTGATGACCCGCGTGGAGATCGGTCAATTGGCCTCGGGCCAGAAGACGACCTCGGTGCTGACCGTCGACATCACCGACCATCATCAGGCCCAGGAACGCAACGAGCTGCTGCAGCACTCGCTGAACCTGCAGACCGAGCGCGAGCGCGCGGTGCTCGACTCGGTGCTGGTCGGCATCGTGACCGTCGGCCGGCAGGGCATCGAATGGATGAACCGTTCGGCGCGGCGCATGTTCGGCGGCGATCTGCCGGAATTCTCCGGTCAGCCGATCAGCAGCGTCGCGACCGAAGCCCCTGATCATCCGTTCCGTCAGACCCAGTATCTGGACGAACTGCCCGAGGGACAGGCCGAGACCTTCGAATGCCGCGTGGTCGCCCGCGACGGCCGCGAGTTCTGGGTGGTAGGCAACGCAGTGGCGACGGTGGGGCCTGACAGTTCCCGCCAACTGACCTACGCGCTGCTCGACATCGAACGCCGCCGGCAGGCGGAGGCGCAGAGCCAGCAGGCACAGGCCTCGCTTCACCGGATCATCGAAGCCGCGCCCATCGCCATCAGCCTGCACGATGCGCGCACCCTGCAGGTGCGACAGATCAACCAGGCCGCCGCGGCGCTGGCCGGACGGCCCGAGGAAGAGCTGCTCGGCGCGAGTCTGGAGGCGCTCTTCGGCAGCGGCGACGAGGCGGAGACGATCCGCTCGGACATGGAATTCGCGCTGCAGAGCAGCGAGGTGCTGCAGCGCGAGTATCGGCTGACGGTGCGCGGCCAGGCGAGGATCTGGGACGCCCGGCTGCTGCATCTGGCGGGCGTCAACGACGCCAGCGGCGAGCTGGAGCCGGAACAGCTGCTGCTGGTCGCCACCGATGTGACGCAGCAGCGCGCGCAGGAGGCTGCGCGGCTGGAAGCGGCGATCGCGCAACGCGAGCTGCTGGTGAGGGAAGTCCACCACCGGATCAAGAACAACCTGCAAGGGGTGGCCGGGCTACTGCAGCAGATCGCCGCGCGGCGTCCCGAGGTACGCACGGTGATCAACGAGGCCGTCGGCCAGGTGCAGGCGATCGCGCAGGTCTACGGACTGCAGGTGGGGATGTCGGGACCGCTGCGGTTGCGCAAGGTCGTCGAGGCGGTGATGGGGTCGGTGCAGCGCATGTTCGGACGCGAGATCCTGGTCGACGTCGACGGCGCGATGGCCGAGCAGTCCCACCGCTGGGGGCTGCCCGAAGCCGAGGCGATCCCGATCGCGCTGACGCTCAATGAGCTGTTCACCAACGCGGTGAAGCATGGCGGCGAGACGCCGGTGCGCTGCGAGCTGCGCTTCGAGCCCGAGCAGGTGGTACTGCGCATCATCAACCGCGGGACGCTGCCGGCGGGCTTCGACCTCGCACAGGTACGCGGCGGCGTGTCGGGCCTCGGACTGGTGCGCGCGCTGCTGCCGCGGCGCAGCGCGCTGCTCGGACTCACGCAGGAGGGCGAGCAGGTCCTCTGCGAACTCAGCCTGTGGCCGCCGGGGGTGCAGTTGCTGGAGGCGCTCTGAGCCGTCCGGCCACCACCGGTCGGGCCCCACCGGGTCACTTGTGACCACCCGAAACCGGGGTCCGACGGCGGCAGACCCGTCTACATCATTTCGGTGACAATCCCAGGTCCCCCATCGATTGGGGTTGGCCTTGGATTCGGGAGCAGCGTGAGCAGCTTGAGCAGGGTGGATAGCGTGAACAAGGACGTGGGCGCGAGCGGCAAGGGCCGCATCCTGGTCGTGGACGACGACCGGCTGGTGCTCGCCACCCTGACGCATGGCCTGGCCCAGGCCGGCTATGAGGTGCTCGACGCCGACAACGGCGACGACGCCATCCTCATCGCCCGCCAGCACCGCCCCGACCTCGCGCTGCTCGACATCCGCATGGAGGGCATGACCGGCTTCGACGTCGCCGGCTACCTGCGCGATTACCTCCAGCTGCCCTTCATGTTTCTCTCGGCCTTCGCCGACGAGGCCACCATCGCCAAGGTGAAGGAACTCGGCGCCCTCGCCTACCTCGTCAAGCCGCTGGACATCCACCAGATCGTCCCCGCCGTCGAGGCCGCCTTCGCAAACCGGCCCGCCCGCACCGTCGCCGCGCCGCACGTGCCCGTCGCCGAACCCGGCGCTTCCCTCGAAGTCGTCGAGGCGATGGCCTTGGGCGTGCTGATGCACCGCTACTCGCTGACCCGAGCGCAGGCGCTGTCGCGTCTGGAACGCATGGCCGCCGAGCAGTCGATCGAGACCCCGGAACAGGCCCGTCGCATCGTCGAGGCCGTCGAGCAGCTCGCGCTCGGGAGCTGATCTGGCCGGACGGCCAGCCGCGGCGGTCGGCGAGATGCTCAGTTCGGCAGGGTGAAGTAGAACCGGGCGCCCTGCCCGATCTCCGACTCGGCCCAGATGTCGCCGCCATGCCGGCGCACGATGCGCCGCGCCGAGGCCAGCCCCACGCCGGTGCCCTGGAAGTCGCTAGCGCTGTGCAGCCGCTGGAACACGCCGAAGAGGCGGTCCGCGAAACGCATGTCGAATCCCGCGCCGTTGTCGGTGACCACGAAGACGCGTTCACCTTCGCGCTGTTCGGACGCGAAGCGGATCTCGGCGTGGTCGCGCTTGCCGCTGTACTTCCAGGCGTTGCCGATCAGGTTCTCCAGCACCATCCGCAGCAAGGTGGGATCCCCCTGCACCCTGAGCCCGGACTGCACCTGGGCATCGACCGAGCGCGTCGGCGCGCCGCGGTGCAGCTCATCCACCACCTGCGACGCCAGCAGCGACAGGTCCACCGTCTCGTGGCGCAGCGCCTGCGACGACAGGTGCGACAACGCCAGCAGCGAGTCGATCATGCTGTGCATCCGCGTCGACGCGCCCAGCACCCGGTCCAGGTGATCGTTGCCGGCCCGGTCCAGCAGCCGGCCGTAATCTTCCTTGAGGATGCGGGTGAAGCCCTCGACCACGCGCAGCGGCGCGCGCAGGTCGTGCGACACGGTGTAGCTGAACGAGGCCTGGTCCGCCCGCGCCTGCTCCGCGGCCTGCATGGCCAGCGCCGCCGGCACGGTCTCGACCGCGCCCTGCGGCCACAGGCTGAGCAGCGACCCGCCGCCATGCGGCAGTGCCGTCAGGCACAGCCACCAGGCGCCGCAGGCGCTGCCGGACTGCAGGTCGGGCTGCGCCAGCGCCTGCCGGAGCTCCTCGGGGAGACGTTCCTCGCAGGCACGCCACAGCTGACCCCGCGCCTCCGAGCCGCCCATCATCTGCGCGGCGGCGTCGTTGAAATCGATCAGGCGCGTGGCGGCGCCGGGACCGCCCCCCGACTGTCCGCCAGCGTCGTTGCCGGCGACGGCGCCGCGCGCGTCGCTCAACAACCATGCGGGACCGGGCAGCGCCTGCAGCCAGTCGGTGGAGGAGGCGACGGCCACGCCGGATGCGCCGGACGCCCCCGGAAGCGCGAGGTCCGATCCCGTCGTCGAGGCCTCGTCCAGCGCGCGCGCCGCGCCGAGATACCCGGCGAAGCGCCCCGCCGCATCCGTCATCGCCTGCCCGCGCAGTTCCCAGCGACGGCCCTGTCCGTCGACCACGCGCAGGCGATCGAAGCTCTGTCCCGGTTCGACGTGACCGCGCAGGTCCGAGCCTCGCTCTCCCGGCGCGGTGTCCGCCGGCGCATCGCCCGATCCAGGCGGCACGGCGGGCAAGGACTGGAACCGTTCCCACAGCCGCTGCGTCACCGCACCGTTCATCGCCGTGCCGGCCCAGCTCGACGCGGGCGCGCCCTGCGGCGCCTGCCAGCGGACCAGGTGATGCTGCGCATCCGTCTGCCAGAGCCAGTCCGGCTGCAGATGCGTCAGCGACTGCGCCTGCTGGCGGCTCTCGCGCAGCAGCTCGCCGAACTGGGCCCGCGCCAGCCGCACCGCCAGGTGCCAGGTCAGCGCGGCCACGAAGATCATCAGCGCGGCACCCGCCATCACGGCGGTCAGCACCAGGCCGGGGCCGGTGGGCTCAAGGTTGAGCGCCAGCAGCAGGAGCAGGACCACGACCGCCAGCCCCAAGGCCAGCACGGCTCCCTTCCATGGCCGACGGCGCGCGGCGGCTTCCCCCAACCTGTTCATGCGGACCATTGTAGGCAGGCAACCGGAGGCCCCCGGGCCTCGAACGCGGGTGGTGGCGCCGCCGGTTTGCGCCCGCGGCGGCATGGATGCGACACCCACCCCAGGACTTACCCCGAGTGACGTCTCCAAGAACACCAGAATTGACTGCTTTTTCGCACGCTCGCATCCTTGCGGTGAACGACAATGGTCCGCAACTCCGCGTGGAACCTCCCGCGGCGCCATGATCAGAAGATGTCACCAGACTACGCCACGACCATGCCCTCCCGGACGCAGCCCGAACCCGCCGTGCTGGACGACCAGGCCCTCGCCCGTCTGCGCGAGTTGGACCCGGAGGGCGTGAACCATCTGCTGGACCGTGTCGTGGCCGCTTTCCTCAAGTCGCTGGATCAACAGGAACAGGTGCTTGCCGCGGGGCGTGAGGCGCCGCGCGACCTGAACGGACTGCGCCACGTGGCGCATACGCTGAAGTCGGCTGCGGCCAGCCTGGGCGCGACGGTGCTGTCGCAGCGCTGCGCGGAGATCGAGGCCCTCGCCCGTTCCGGCCGCGAGGACGGCCTGGCCGACCTGATCGGGACCGTGCTCGACGACATCGTCGCCGCGCGGCGTGCCATGCAGCAACTGGTGCAAGCCTCACGATGAGCCGCGTCTTGAAGGAAGGCGAACTGATCGAACGGCCCCGCGTCCTGCTGGTGGACGACGACCCGGTCAACCTGATGCTGAGCGAGGCCGCGCTGCAGGAGCACGGCTTCGAGGTCACCGCGCTGACCGGCGGGCTGCAGGCGCTGCAGCTGGTCACGCAATGGACGCCCGAACTGATCGTGCTGGACGCGCTGATGCCGGAGCTCGACGGCTTCGAGACCTGCGAGCGGCTGCGCCACCTGCCCGGCTTCGAGAACGCGCCCATCCTGATGCTGACCGGCCTCGACGACGAGGCCTCGATCAACCGCGCCTACCAGGCCGGCGCGACCGACTTCTTCGTCAAGTCCACCCAGTGGCGGCTGCTGGCCGGCCGGCTGCGCTACATGCTGCGCAGTTCGCGCACGCGCCAGGAACTGGAGCGCAGCAAGTCCAAGCTGGCCCGCGCGCAAGACCTGGCCCGCATGGGCAGCTTCGAGTGGCAGACCGGCCACGGCTTCAAGCTGGCCAACGAGGCGCTGCGCGTCTTCGGCCGCGGGCCGGCCGATCCGCTGGACTTCATCGGCGTGATGCGCATGGTGCCGCGCGAGGAGCGCCTGCTCTTCATGCGCCTGCTGCGCGACGTCGTCGCCCACAACTCGGTGCTGGTGACCGACCTGCCCTTCACGCTGCTGGACGGCCGCAAGCGCGTCATCCACATCGAAGCCGAGCCCGAGTTCAACGAACACGGCAACGCCTGCGGCTACACCGGCGTCATCCAGGACGTGACCGACCGCCGCATGGCGGAGGACCGCATCCGCGAGCTGGCCAACTTCGACGCGCTGACCGGCCTGCCGAACCGCCGCCAGCTGATGTGGCGCGCCGAGCGCGCCATCGAGGCCGGCCGTCGCATGGGCCACGAGGTCGGCCTGCTGCTGATCGACCTGGACCGCTTCAAGGTCATCAACGACACGCTGGGCCACGCCGCCGGCGACGACCTGCTGATGGAAGTCGGCCGGCGCCTGCGCTCCTGCGTGCGCCACAGCGACCAGGTGATGGAGGGCATGCTGGAATCCGTCGGCACGCGCTCGCACCGCACGCTGGAGGCCGTGGGCCGCCTGGGCGGCGACGAGTTCGTCGCGCTGCTGCCCGAGGTCGGCGACGAGAGCGACGCCGAACGCGTCGCCCAGCGCGTGCTCGACGCCCTGCGCGAGCCGATCTTCATCGCCGGCCAGGAATGTTTCGTGACCGCGTCGGTGGGCATCTCGCTCTACCCGCGCGACGGCCTGACGATGGCCGACCTGCTGCGCAACGCCGACGTGGCGATGTATGCGGTCAAGAACCAGGGCCGCAACGCGTCGGCGCTGTACTCGCCGATGCTGGCGGGCCGCGGGCGCGAGAAGCTCGAGCTCGAGTCGGCGCTGCACAAGGCGATCGAACGCGACGAACTGGTGCTGCATTACCAGCCCAAGATCGACGTGCGCACCGCCCGCATGGTCGGCGCCGAGGCGCTGATGCGCTGGCGCCGCGGCAACACGCTGGTGCCGCCGGGCGACTTCATCCCGCTGGCCGAGGAAACCGGCCTGATCGTGCCGCTGTCCGAATGGGCGCTGCGCGAGGCCGCGCGCCAGGCCAAGGTCTGGCAACTGAATTTCGGCTTCAGCGAGTCGATCGCGGTGAACCTGCCCAACCGGCTGTTCGAACGTTCGGACCTGGTCGAGCACATCCACCAGTTCGTCAGCCAGTGGGGCGTGCCCCACCGCGCGATCCAGCTCGAGATCACCGAGACCGGCCTGATGAAGGACCTGCAGAGCGTGATCCCGTCGCTGCACCGGCTCAACGAGGTCGGCGTCGAGATCTCGATCGACGACTTCGGCACCGGTTATTCGTCGCTGGCGTATCTGACGACGCTGCCGATCTCCGAAGTGAAGATCGACCGCAGCTTCGTGCGCGACCTGGGCATCACGCCGCAGAGTTCGGCGGTGGTGACCGCGATCATCGCGCTGGCACGCTCGCTGGGGTTGCAGGTCATCGCCGAGGGCGTCGAGACGCTGCGGCAGATGGAGGTGCTGCGCCGGCTGGACTGCAGCCTGATGCAGGGCTTCCTGTTCAGCAAGCCGCTGCCCCCGGACGACCTGGAACGCTGGCTGGCGCAGACCGTGCTGCCGCGCAAGGCCCCCTGGATCCTGCCGACGTCCGACGCCGGCGACGACCTTCCGACACGCTGAGCCCGGTTCAGGCCGCGAGCGTCAGCGCCCTCCCCCGCATTCACCGAGTCCCGACCGATGCCGCAGCAGCCCCCCGCTCTCCTGGCAAAAGCGGCCCTGCGCCGGCTGGCGCTGGACAAGCTGGAACCCACTCCCGAGAACTACGCCCGCGCCTATGCGCAGGAGTCCGGCGAGCCCGCCCGCGGAGGCGCGGCCACGCAGCTGCCCGAGCGCGCGCAGGCCTCCGTGGCGCGGCTGCTGGGATTGGCGGTGCCGGATCCGCAGCAGCGCCAGGGCTTCGCGATGCAGGTGCGCGACGGCAAGTGGGATGAACTGCAGCGCGCGCTGGAAGCGCTGCAGCAGACGCACGGACCCGGCGCGCAGGCGGAACAGCTCGCGCAGTTGATCGAGCGGATGATGCGCGGCCTGGAACGCGGCGGCCGGCAATGGACGCTGGCGCGCAAGAAGGACGGCGTGCTGCGCGTGCTGCAGAGCAACCGCAGCGACCCGCAGCGCCTGACCCTGCGCCTGAAGCAGCTGGTCGCGAGCTGGGACTCCGACGTCGGCGATTCGCGCGTCGAGACGCAGCCGGCGCCACTGGATGAACTGCCTTCCACGGTCGGCACCGGCGCGACGCGGGCCGCGACGGCCGTGCAGGACGATGACGACGATGAGGAGCGTTCGGGCACGCCGACGCAGTTCTTCACCGACGAGGAGATCGCGCAGCCGCCGGACGAGTCCGGCGCAGCCGCTGCCGTTCCCAACGCCGAAGGGGGGCGTTACGGTTCGCTCGACACGCTGATGGGCGGTGCCGTTGAACCGTCCGGCCCGGGCCTGCAATCGTGGCCCGAAGTCGGCACGCACCTGAACGGCACCGTGCGCCACGCACTGCAATCCGACGACGCGCGGGCGCAGGAACTGATCGACGAACTCGGCGTGGCGCATGCGGAACTGGTCCGCGACGGCGCAACGCCGGAACGCGCCGCGCAGATGGATGCGCTGTGCATCCGCGCGCGGCGCTGGCTGGACCACCGCAACCATGCCTTCACCGAGCTGGGCAAGCTCTGCGGCGAACTGACCGGCAGCCTGGCGGACCTGGCCGAGGACGACTCCTGGGCGCAGGGCCAGTGCGAGGCCATGAGCCAGACGCTGGCGCAAGGCCTGACGGCGCGCAGCGTGCGCTCGGTCAGCGAGCTGCTGCACGGCACGCGCGAGCGCCAGCACAGCCTGCGCGAGGAGCGCGGCCGCGCCCGCGACGCGCTCAAGGGCCTGATCAACCGGATGCTGCAGGAGCTCGGCGAGCTCGGCCAGCACACCGACCGCTTCAGCGACAGCGTGGGCAAGTACGCCACCGTGATCGAGCAGGCGGACTCGCTGGAGAGCCTGGCGGGCGTGGTGCGCGAGATGGTCGAGGAAAGCCGCAGCGTGCAGTCGCTGGTGCAGAACACGCAGGGCCGGCTGCGCGACGAACACGACCGCGCGACGCAGCTCGCCGGTCGCGTCGAACAGCTCGAAGGCGAGCTGCGCCGCCTGTCCAGCGAGGTCCAGACCGACCAGCTGACCCAGGTCGCCAACCGGCGCGGCCTGATCGCCACCTTCGAGACCGAACGCGCCAAGCTTGAGCGCGATCCCAAGCCGCTGGCGCTGGCGCTGCTGGACATCGACAACTTCAAGAAGCTCAACGACAACCTCGGCCACGCGGCCGGCGACGAGGCGCTGAAGGCGCTGGCGTCGCGGGTGTCGGGCATGCTGCGGCCGGGCGACAAGGTCGGCCGCTGGGGCGGCGAGGAATTCGTGCTGATCCTGCCCGAGGCGCCGCTCGAGGAAGCGCAGGCGGTGCTGCTGCGACTGCAGCGCTCGCTGTCGGCCAGCCTGTTCATGCACGAGGGGCGCGACGTGTTCGTCACCTTCTCGGCCGGCGTCACGCTGTTCCGCGGCAACGAGACGATGGAGCAGGCGCTGGACCGCGCCGACGAGGCGCTCTACGAGGCCAAGCGCACCGGCAAGAACCGGGCGTGCGTCGCCTGAGGCCGGGCGCCTGGCGGGCCTGAGCCGGCAGACCGGAATCCGCGTCAGCTCTTGATGCACTTGCGCACCGTGTCCACGGTGCGCGTCGTGATCTGCCTGCCGAAGGTCTTCTCCAGCATGGTCATGAACAGCGGGCCCTTGTCGTTGGGCAGGTAGTGGCTGTAAACCTCCACGCCGTCGAGCTTGCAGATCGCGGCGCCGTCACCTTCAAGCGGCAGCGACACCTGCCCCTCGTGCGGGCGCTTCAGGAAGGTGATCAGCTGCTTGGCCGCCGACGGTGGATTGAACGGGGCGTGGTGGTCGGCGTCGACGAGGCGGGCGAGGTGCTCGACCGGCCGCACCGTGGTCCCGAAGGTCTTGCCCAGCGTGTCGGTCATCGCCTGTTCGGCGATGCGTTCGAGTTCGTCGACCGGCGCGCCGGGGTGATCGAACACCACGTTGCCGCTGGAGATCACCGTCTTCACCCGCGTGAAGCCGGCAGCCTCGAACGCGCGGATCAGGTCCGGCATCCGGGCGTTCATCGGACTGACACCGCGGAGGAAAGCGACGTAACGGGGCATGGGGAAGTTCCGGAGTGAGCAGAGGATCGGCGGAGTCTACGAGCCCTGCGGGCGCTGCGGCGACAACCCCGCAGCCTGCCCGCCCCGAAAGCTCAGATCGTGAACACGTCGTCGCCCACTTTGACGCGCACGGGGTCTCCGCCGCTGGTATTCCAAAGGCTGATTTCGTAGTCCATCAAATTGGATTCCGGCGCATGAATGGCCAGCATCACCTCGTGGTCCTCGTACTGCGCGAACTTCGCGACGTAGTCCGAGAGTGTCCGTCCCGGAGCGATCGCGACGATGCCGCTCAGGTCCAGCACGTCACCCTCCTCCGCCTTGTAGTTGGTGACCACGTCGATGGGCGTGAAGCCGATCGTCTTCGGATCCCACATGAACGTGTCACCTCCCTGCGTGCCGTGCATCAGGGTGCCGCCGGAGTTGGCGACGTTCCTCAACACCGGCGCCGTGGCTGCGGCGGCATCCTCCGTCGTGGCCAGCCAGTCGAGCACTTGCCAGGTGCTGACGTTGCCGGCAAGGTCGGTCTGCCGGATCCAGAGTTCCTTCGTCCCGGAGCCGGCCACCAGCGCTTCTCCCGACGTGCCGGCGGCATCCATCGTCATGCTGAGTGCCAGACCGTTCTGATGGTCGACGGAGCTCCATCCAAGCCAGCTGGCGCCGCGCTCCAGGCCGGAGATCGATACCGTCGAATCGGTGGTCAGGTAGTCGCCGGCGCTGCCGCCGGTGTCGTGCTTCAGCGCCAGGACAGGCGCGTCGGCATGCCGGTCCAGGTCGATGGTCAGCGATCGCATATCTCCCTCGTTCACGTTGCCCGCGGCGTCGACCTGCAGGCCGTCGACGCGCTTCTCCCCGTCGGCGCCCAGGGCTGAGGTAGGAATCGTCATCGCGTCGTCGCCTCGGGTCCACGCCCCGGCGGCTGCGCCGGCGTCGGTCACCCGGTAGTACCACTGGCAGCCGGCCTGCAGGTCGCCCACCTGCATCGTGCCGTCCTGCGTGATGCCGTCGGAGGCGCTCGCGCCGGTGTCATTGACCAGCGCGAGCGTCAACGGTCCCGGCGGCGTCCGGTCCAACGTGAAGTTGAAGGTCGAGGCCGTTGCGTTGCCCGCGCCGTCTTCGACGGTGACGACGACCGAGCGAGCGCCCTCCGGCAGGTCCTGCAGGAAAGGGGTGAGCGCGGTGCCGGTGCCCGAGCCGTGCTGGCCTGTGTCGAACTCGTAGCCCCAGGTCACGCCCGGAGCGACGGTGACGGCCACCTGCGGGATGGACGTCAGGCTTGCGTTGCCGGGCTCGGCATGGCCGGTCAGGCTGTTCGCGTCGATCGCCCGGATCACCGGCGCGGCCGGGTCAACGCGGTCCAGGTCGAATTGAAGGGTCTGTTCCCCGACGTTGCCGGCGGCATCGGTCTGGCGCACGTGAACGAACTTGGCCCCGTCGTCAGGGCCGAAGACGGCGCTGTCGATGCCCTGTCCGTGACCCGTCTGCCAGACGACCCCGTCCAGGCTGTATTCCCAAGGGCGCCCCGCCTCGAGCCCGTCGACGACCACGGTGGCGTCGCGTGTCTCGCGATCCGTCAGCGATTGATGCCCGGGATCGGCGGACGCCGAGGCCCCGGTGTCGTGCAGCAACTCGACGACGAACAGGGGCGCGCGGGTGTCCAGGGTGAAGTCGAAGGAGGAGGCCGCGCTATGGACCCCGGAGCGGTCGATCTGTTCCACCAGCACCGTCTGCGGCCCCTCTTCGGAGAAGCTTCCGGCTGGAATCTCGTGGCCCTCCCCGACCGTCCAGGTCTTGCCGCCGTTCACCGAGTAACGCCACGTCGCGTCGACGGCCAGGCCGCCCACGGTCAAGGTGCCTTGACTCGTCAGCCGGTCGTGGGCGTCGTCGCCGCTGTCCACCTTCAAGGCAACGATCGGGGCGGAAGGCGCGGTGGCAACCGGGACGGGCGTGTGCCCGGGGTCAGGCTGTGCGCCTGGATCGGCGTGCGCCTGAGGATCGTGCTTCGTGCCGGGGTCAGGCTTTGTCCCCGGATCGGTCGGCGGCGGTGCTGGCGGATCGACGGGCTTGTGATCAGTGGACGAGCCTCCCGGCAGAGGCTGCGCATGCGCGCCTCCGGAACTGCTGCCGACGGCAGCCAGCGTCAGCGCCAGCAGAGCGGCACCTCCGACATAGACACGCGCGTCGTCGGACGAACCTGGGGCGAGCGGGAGGACCGAGGCTTCGGAAGAAGCGTCAGAGTCGCTGCCTGTGTCTGGCGCGATGTCGACGGACGACGCCTCCGAGGCGGCCGCCTCATCGACCGTCGGGTCGATGCCATCGTCATGGCGATCGTGGCTCCGTCGCGGCGTGGCGCCGGGCAGGGTCGTGATCCGTTCAGGAGCAATCGTGGAGACGGGCAGGGGGCGAGGTGAAGTCATGGGCAATGTCTGATACGCAGGAAATCTGGAAATCAGTATGAGTACCGGTGTTCGAGCGGTCGATGGCCTGACGAAGCAAAGGTGTCGTCCGGCACCTGCTCGAAAGGGTCATCGACCCATTTGTCTTGCAGATGCGCGGCGCCGTGATCGGCAGCGATCGGATCCCCCGCCGGGATCGAGCGCCCGCCTTTGCGTCGATGCCGGTGTCGCTCGATGTCGATGCTGATGGAGATCAGCGCTGCGCCAGGATCGTCACCGCGTAGAGCAGCAGCCCGATGACGCCGCCCACGAGCGTGCCGTTCAGCCGGATGAACTGCAGGTCGCGGCCGACGCTCAGCTCGATCTGCCGCACCAGGCTGCGGTCGTCCCAGGCCTTGACCGTCGACGCGATGTGGCGCGTGACGCCGTCGCGCATGCCGCCGACCATGCGCTCCGCAGCGGACAGCACGTGCTCGTTGATCGCCTGTACCAGCGAAGGATCGCGGCTCAACCGGTCGCCGAGCGCCGCCAGCGACTGATCCAGATGCCGCATCAGCACGGAGTCGTCGCGACGCAGGTCCTGCTCGATGGTCGCGCGGACTTCCGTCCACACGCCGTCGAGGTAGGCGCGCACGTCGTCGCTCTGCACCACGCGGTCCTTCATCGCGTTGACCTCGCGCGCGAACTCGGGGTCCTGGCGCAGACGGGCTATGAATTCCCGGATCCAGTCGTCGAACTGGCGTCGCACCGAGTGGTCGGGCTGCGAGAGCGCGTTCTGCACTTCCTCGACCAACTGCAGCGCAAGCTTGTCGGACAGGCTGTCGGCCATCTTGTCGACGTTGGCGATGGTGTCGACGAGCTTGATCGCCTTCGGCCACTGGGTGCTCGCGAACTTCACCAGCCGCCCGGCCACGAGCGCCCGCACCTCCGTCGTGGACAGGTAGTCGCGGAGCCTGGACAACGCGCCGTCCAGCACATCCTGGTGGCGGCCGGACTTGGTCAGCACGTCCAGGACGGAGGCCGCCGTGCCGGTCGCGTTCCAGGACAGCGCGCGGGCGACGAGGAATTCGCCGATGGCGCGTCGCACCGCCTGCTCGTTGAGCAGCGACAGCGCCTCGACGGCCATCGCGCGGACCGAGCCCGTCACCTGCGCGAGGTTGGCCGGCTCGCGCAGCCACTGGCCGAGTCGCTCCGCGGGATTGAGGATCTCCAGCTTCTGGAGCAGGACCTCGGGATGCAGGAAGTTGTCGCGGACGAATTCGGCGAGGCTGTCCGCGATGCGGTGCTTGCCTTGCGGAATGAGCGCGGTGTGCGGGATCGGCAGGCCGAGCGGATGGCGGAACAGCGCGACGACCGCGAACCAGTCCGCCAGGCCGCCGATGGCCGCGGCTTCGCAGAAGGCCTTGAGCCAGCCCCACGGCCCTTGCGCGCCCATCAGCAGGCTGACGACGAGCCCCGCGAGCGACGCGAGCAGGCAGCCCAGCGCGACCCGCTTCATGCGGCGGAGATCGGCGACGCGAGGGTCGGCGGCGCGAAGGTCGGCGGACATCGCCGGCGAGTTTCAACGATTTCCGCCGATCGAAGTGACACTATTTGTCGCATCTCTTGTCAGGCCTGACAAAACCTGACCCTGCCGTTCGAACGCCTATCGCCCAATACCTCTTTGGGAGGATGGGTTTCGATCGAAACCCCGCGTTTTGCGCCGCGAACCGCACTTTGTGTCCATCCGCAACCGGCACGTTCTCTGCTTGAACCAGGCAAAAGTCCACCTGGGTCGAGCTCGGAGCAACTGCTCGCGCCCTGGTGTCTCGAGATTCATCGGACCTGCAGGAGCGCCATGCGCCACGATCATTCAGAGGCTGACCCGAAGTCGGCATGCCCCGCCCCACGGACCACGTCCTGGGGACTCATGTTCAGCGCCGTCGTCGCGCTCAGCGCGGCCGGCACGCTCGTCGGCTGCGGCGGCGGTGGCGGTGGCTCGGCCGATGCAGCCAACCCGCCGGTGTCCGGTTCGCCGGCTCCGGCCCCGGCCCCCGCGCCCGCGCCTGCGGCGTCCGCGCCGGTGGGCGACGAGCCCGAACTGCCTCCGCCCGCGCCTGCGCCGCCGACGCTGCCTTCCGGCGGCGACAGCGGCACGCCGGCCGTCCCGCCGTCCCTGCAGTCGCCCTCAGGCCTGGACATCAGCAAGCCCGGCAAGGCCATCACCGGCATCGTCGCGACCTCCAGCGCGCTGGAGAACAACGGTGACACTGCGCAGAAGACCCTCGACGGCGACCTGAACACGCGTTGGGCCAGCGCGTTCGACGACAAGGCCTGGATCCAGTTCGACTTCGGCGCCAAGACGCCGATCGGCTACCTGAAGCTGGTCTGGCAGAACGCCTATGGCAAGGAGTACGCGCTGCAGGTCTCCGATGACGGCCAGACCTGGTACCAGCTGCGTTACGTCGTCGGCGGCAAGGGCGGCACGGAGGAGTTCTTCAACCTGAACGCCAACGCCCGCTACCTGCGCCTGCAAGGCGTGGCCCGCGGCACGCAATACGGCTACTCGCTGCTCGAGGTCAACTTCAGCTCGCCGGGCAGCGACAACACGCTGCCGATGCTGACCGCCTCGGCCGTGCCCACGCCGCCGGCCAACAGCACGCCGATCGCGCCGACGACGCCGGCCACGCTCGAGACGACACAGTTCACCCTGGCAGACGGCACGCTGGTGACGCGCATGGGCTTCGTCGGCCGCTCGCGCCACGGCCGCGAGCGCGGCGAGGACTGGAACGAAATCGGCTTCGGTCCCAACGACACCGTGGACGCCAACGGCAAGCCGCGGGACAAGGGCCCCGGCGCTTACCTGAATTTCATCGCCAACTACTTCAAGAACCGCACCTGGGGCGTCGAGTTCATCGACAACAGCCGCGTGGCCGGCGTCACCAAGCCGACCCTCATCGTCAACCAGTACTTCCAGCAGGCGCAGCGCGGCGGCGGTCACTCGTTCTTCCGCCGCATCGACGACCCGAACGTCACCGGCTACGGCTGGATGTCGCCCGGCAATCTGCTGGACCGCACCACCTACACCGACGGCTTCGTCGACAAGACCTCCTGCCCGATCGTCCCCAAGCCGCCTCAGAACGCCCTGCTCAAGCCCACCACGGGCTACGGCGGCATCATCGGCGCGAACGACGGCTGCTCCGTGGTGCTGGACAACAAGCCCGGCCACCAGGACCTGTCGCCCAATGCCAACGGCGTGATGGTGCCCAACGGCGTCAACATCCCGTCGCGTCCGCTCCAGCTGGGCGAGGCGATCGAGTTCACCCCCTCGTTCTTCTCCAGCCGCGCGGCGATGGACGCGATCCAGGACAGCGGCAACTTCCGCTACTACACCAACGAAGTGACCTACGTGGTGGGCAGCGGTCTGCGTCCGCAGTACGGCGTGCAGCCGCGCCTGAACAATGCGGCGCTGCCGGTCGAGACGCTGTCCGGCGGCACCGGATCGGTCTCGTACGACTACGCCGACAACTCGACCTTCATGTTCCAGCAGCCCACTCTCCAGATCGGCATGCAGAACATGCAGCGGTTCGTTGAAGGCCGCCGCTGGTTCCACACCAACATGTGGACCGGCGACCACAACGAGCAGGGCAACGACCGCAACACCGATGCGGTGAAGCTGCAGGGTCCGCGCTTCAACCAGACCAACTGCTTCGGCTGTCACGTCAACAACGGCCGCAGCCTGGCGCCGCAAGTGCTCAACCAGCGTCTGGACACGATGGCGGTGCGCACGGCGGCGCTGGACGGCAACGGCAAGCAGCTGCCCCACCCGGTGTACGGCGAGGCGGTGCAGATGAACGCCCGTTCGGCCACCACCGGCGCGATGCAGGACTGGGGCAACGGCGTGCGCGTCGCGGGCTTCGACACGAAGAACGTGACGCTGGCCGACGGCACCGTGGTGACCCTGAGCAAGCCGAGGATCAGCTTCGACGGCCCGACGCCGACGGTGTACTCGCTGCGCAGCGCGCAGCCGGTGATCGGCATGGGTCTGCTGGAGGCGATCCCCGACGCCGACATCCTGTCGCGGGTGCGTGCGACGCCGGACGCGGACGGCGTGAAAGGCCAGGCCAACCTGGTCTACGACCCGGAGACCGGCGCCGTGCGCGTCGGCCGCTACGGTTGGAAGGCGGCGAAATTCAGCCTGCGCCACCAGACGGCCAACGCGCTGCTGCTGGACATGTCGGTGACCTCGCCGGTCTACCCGAACCGCGATTGCCTGGCCGGCCCGGCCCAGTGCAACAACAAGAAGGTGGAAAAGGGCGTGACCGAGGACGAGCTGACGTTGCTCTCGCGCTATGTGGCCTTCCTGGGCGTTCCGGCGCAGCGCAGCGTCGTCAGCGGCTTCCCGAAGGGCGTGACGCCGCTGCCCTACCTGGACGTGGATCCGGTCAAGATCGCCTCGGGCGCCAAGCTGTTCGACAGCATCCGCTGCACGGCCTGCCACATCGCCGAGATGAAGACGGGCCTGGGCACGGAACTGGCCGAGATGCGCAACCAGACAATCAAGCCCTACACCGACCTGCTGCTGCATGACATGGGCGCCGACCTGGCCGACAACTTCTCGGAGTCGCAGGCGACGGGCAGCCAGTGGCGCACCTCGGCCCTGTGGGGCATCGGCTACACGGAACGCGTGGCCGGCGCCGGCGTCAAGGTGGGCTACCTCCACGACGGCCGCGCCCGCACGCTGACCGAAGCCATCCTGTGGCACGGCGGCGAAGGCGACGCGAGCCGCCAGCGCTTCGTCAAGATGAGCACGGCGGATCGGGAAGCGCTGCTGGCGTTCCTGAACTCGCTGTAAGGCGGGGGCAGCGGCGGAGACGTCACTCTCCGCCAATGAAAACGGCCTGGTCCGCGATATGCGGGCCAGGCCGTCGTGTTTGGTGAACCGGGCCCGCCGGGCCCAGGTTCATCAGCGCCGGGCGCTCACTCCCATTCGATCGTCGCCGGCGGCTTGCTCGACACGTCGTAGGTCACGCGGTTGATGCCGCGCACCTCGTTGATGATGCGCCCCGAGCAGCGCTTGAGCAGGCTGTAGGGCAGCTCCGCCCAGTCGGCCGTCATGAAGTCGCTGGTCTGCACCGCGCGCAGCGCCACCACGTAGTCGTAGGTCCGACCGTCGCCCATCACGCCCACGCTCTTCACCGGCAGGAACACCGTGAAGGCCTGGCTGGTCAGCTCGTACCAGGTCTTGCCCGTCGCCTCGTCGCGCGTGTTGCGCAGTTCCTCGATGAAGATCGCGTCGGCGCGGCGCAGCAGGTCCGCGTAGTCCTTCTTCACTTCGCCCAGGATGCGCACGCCCAGGCCCGGCCCCGGGAACGGATGGCGGTAGACCATCTCCGGCGGCAGGCCCAGCGCCACGCCCAGTTCCCGGACCTCGTCCTTGAACAGCTCGCGCAGCGGCTCCAGCAGCTTCAGGCCCAACTGCTCCGGCAGGCCGCCCACGTTGTGGTGGCTCTTGATGGTCACGGCCTTCTTGGTCTTGGTACCGCCGCTCTCCACCACGTCGGGATAGATCGTGCCCTGCGCCAGGAAGGTCGCGCCCTTGTGACCCCCGTCGCCGGCCTTCAGCTTCTCGGCTTCCGCCTTGAACACGTCGACGAACAGGCCGCCGATGATCTTGCGCTTCTTCTCCGGATCGGCAACGCCGGCCAACTGGCCGAGGAACAGGTCGGCCGCGTCGACGCGGATCACCTTCGCGTGCAGCTTGCCTTCGAACATGTCCATCACCATGTCGCCCTCGTTCAGGCGCAGCAGGCCGTGGTCGACGAACACGCAGGTCAGCTGGTCGCCGATGGCGCGGTGGATCAGCGCCGCGGCCACCGAAGAATCCACACCGCCCGACAGGCCCAGGATGACTTCCTCGTCACCGACCTGCTCGCGGATCTTCTGGACCGCTTCCTCGATGTAGTCGCCCATGATCCAGTCGCCCTTGCAACCGGCGATCTCGCGCACGAAGCGCTTGTAGATCGCGGCGCCCTGGACGGTGTGCGTCACCTCGGGATGGAACTGGAGCGCGTAGTAGCCCTTGTCCTCGTTGACCATGCCGGCGATCGGGCAGGTCGGCGTGGAAGCCATCAGCTTGAAGCCCGGCGGCAGCGCGGTGACCTTGTCGCCGTGGCTCATCCAGACCTTGAGCATGCCGTGACCTTCGGGCGTCGCGAAGTCCTGGATGCCGTCCAGCAGCTTCGTGTGGCCGTGTGCGCGCGCCTCGGCGTAGCCGAACTCGCGGTGGTCGCTCCACTCGACCTTGCCCCCCAGCTGCACCGCCATCGTCTGCATGCCATAGCAGATGCCCAGCACCGGCACGCCCAGGTCCCACACCGCCTGCGGCGCGCGCAGCTCGTGGTCCTCGTAGGTCGACGCATGGCTGCCCGACAGGATGATCGCCTTCGGCGCGAACGCGCGGATGAAGTCGTCGCTGACGTCGTTGGGATGGATCTCGCAGTAGACCTGGGCCTCGCGCACGCGGCGCGCGATCAGCTGGGTCACCTGGGAACCGAAGTCGAGGATGAGGACTTTGTCGTGCATGGTCAGCTTCTAGCGATGCTTGGAGAGTCGATTCGTTCGGCGCGCGCGTCTGCACGCCCTCACGCCTTGGCCGGCTCGGCCTGCGCCGGCGGGTCGGTGTTGAAGTGGCGCCACGCGAAGCCCAGCGAGGCCAGTTGCAGCAGCGCACAAAGGTAGAACGGCGCACCGAGGCGCCAGTCGGTCTTGGGGAGCTCGGCGACCAGCGCCATCAGCCCCAGGCCGGCGATCGGCGAGATCACCGCCATCAGGCTGTTGATCGCCGCCACCGCGCCCATGGTCTCGCCCTGCGTGCGGGCGTCGGCGGCGTTGGAGATCAGGCTCTGCATCGCCGGGGCCGCGGCCACGCCGGCGATGTTGAGGAAGATCGCGGCGACCATCATCCAGGCCTCGGTCGAGAGCCCCCAGATCACGTTGGTCAGGATGGAAGTCGTCAGGCCGATCAGCACCAGTCGCCGCGCGCCCAGCCAGCGCATCAGCGGCTGCAGCAGCACGCCTTGCACCACTACCGCGACCAGGCCCACGACGAACAGCGACAGGCCGTTCTCGCGCGGGCCCCAGCCGAACTTGTGCTGGTTGTAGAGGACCCAGCTGGTCTGGATCACCAGCTGCGCCAGGCCCGAGCACGCGATCACGTAGATCAGCGGGCCCACGCCGTCGAGCCGGCGCAGCCGGCCCAGCGCGGCGACCGGATTGGCCTTGCGCCAGTCGAAGGGTCTGCGGTGTTCCGGCGCCAGCGATTCCGGCAGCACGAAGAAGCCGTACAGCCAGTTCAGCAACGCCAGCGTGCCGGCGACATAGAACGGCAGGTGCAGGTCGATGCTGCCGAGCAGCCCGCCCATCACCGGGCCGAGGATGAAGCCCATCCCGAAGGCCGCGCCCAGCATGCCGAAGCGCTTGGCGCGGTCCGCCGGCGGCGTGATGTCGGCGACGTAGGCATTGGCGACGGCGGCGTTGGCCTGCATCGCGCCGGAGAACAGCCGCACCACGACCAGCATCCACAAGGCGTCGGCCAGCGCCGTCACGAAGAAGCTGAGCGCCAGGCCGCTGAAACCGATCAGCATCACCTTGCGGCGGCCGAAACGGTCGGACAGCCCGCCCAGGATGGGCGAGCCGAAGAAGTTGGCGAGTCCGAAGGCGAAGGCCACCGCCAGCTGCGCCAGCACATGGCCGGTCTCGGACTGCGTGAAGGTTCCGACCAGCGGCGGCAGCACCGGGATGATCAGGCCGATCGACACCATGTCGATCAGCACCGCGATCAGGATGAACGACATGGCGGCCTTGCGGCCGCCATGTGTGGTCGTTGCCGCGACGGGATCGACCTCTTTGGACAAGGGCGTCACTCCAGGCGGTAGTTGGGCGCTTCCTTCGTGATCTGCACGTCGTGGACGTGGCTCTCACGGATGCCGGCCGAGGTGATCTCGACGAACTCGGCCTTGTCGTGCATGTCCGCAATGCTGCCGCAGCCGCAATAACCCATCGAGGCCCGCACGCCGCCGGCCATCTGGTGAACGATCGCGACCATCGAGCCCTTGTACGGGACGCGCCCTTCGATGCCTTCCGGCACCAGCTTGTCCGCGTTGGGGTTGGTGGTCTCGTCGTTCTCCTGGAAGTAACGATCCGCCGAACCGGCCTTCATCGCGCCGATCGAGCCCATGCCGCGGTAGCTCTTGTAGCTGCGGCCCTGGTACAGGATCACTTCGCCCGGGGCTTCCTCGGTGCCGGCGAACATGCCGCCCATCATCACCGTGCTGGCGCCGGCCGCGATGGCCTTGGCGATGTCGCCCGAGTAGCGGATGCCGCCGTCGGCGATCGCCGGCACGCCCGTGCCCTTGAGCGCGGTGGCGACGAAGTCGATGGCCGCGATCTGCGGCACGCCGACGCCCGCGACGATGCGGGTCGTGCAGATCGAGCCGGGGCCGATGCCGACCTTGACGGCGTCCGCGCCGGCTTCCACCAGCGCCAGCGCCGCGGCGCCGGTGGCGATGTTGCCGCCGATGACCTCGACCTGCGGGTAGTTCTTCTTCACCCAGCGCACGCGCTCGATGACGCCGCTGCTGTGACCGTGCGCGGTGTCGACGACGATCGCGTCGACGCCGGCCTTGACCAGCAGCTCCACGCGTTCCTCGGTGCCCTCGCCCACGCCGACCGCCGCGCCGACGCGCAGCTTGCCGTGGCTGTCACGCGCCGCGTTGGGGAAGTTGGTCTGCTTGGTGATGTCCTTGACGGTCATCAGGCCGCGCAGTTCGAAGCCGTCGTTGATCACCAGCACGCGTTCCAGCTTGTGCTTGTGCATCAGCGCCTTGGCGTCGGTGAGCGAGGCGCCTTCCGGCACCGTGATCAGTCGCTCGGCCGGGGTCATGATCTCGCTGACCGGGATGTCCATGCGCGTTTCGAAGCGCAGGTCCCGGTTGGTGACGATGCCGACGACCTTCTGCCCCACCAGGACGGGGAAGCCGGACACGCCGTGGTGCTCGCTGAGCTGCTTGACCTGGCGGACGGTGGTCTCGGGGGTGATCGTGATCGGGTCGCGGAGCACGCCGGACTCGTAGCGCTTGACCCGGGCCACTTCCGCGGCCTGCTGCTGCGGGGTCAGGTTCTTGTGCACGATGCCGATGCCGCCTTCCTGGGCGATCGCGATCGCCAGGCGGGCTTCGGTCACGGTGTCCATCGCGGCGGACACGAGCGGTAGGTTCAGGCGGATGCCACGCGTGAACTGCGTGGCCAGACTGGTGTCGCGCGGCAACACCTGGGAGAACGCCGGCACCAGCAACACATCGTCGAAGGTGAGGGCCTTTCCGAGTAGGCGCATGAGGGAAGCTCCAGACGCAAAGGCGCATTATAGAGAAGCCCGACGGTACACTCCACGACCATGATGAATCCCCGACTCCCGCGACGCCCGCTGGGCGTGATCTGCGCGCTGGCGCTGCTGGCCCTGACCTCGGTCGCGCACGCCCAATGGAAGTGGCGCGACGCCGACGGACGCACGCAATACAGCGACCGCCCGCCGCCGCCGAACGTGGCCGAGAAGGACATCCTCCAGCGCCCGAACAACGCCGTGCGCGTGGCGCCGTCGTCGGGCCAGGCCGCGCTGCAGGGCGCATCGGCAGCGGCTTCCGCCGCGACGGCCGCCTCCGCGCCGGCCCGCCCGGCCAGCGAATCCTCCTCGCGCGACAAGCTCGAGAAGGAACGCAAGGCGCAGGAAGACAAGGCCCGCGCCGAGACGGCCGCCGAGAACTGCCGTCAGGCGCAGAACTCGATGCGCATCCTCGAATCCGGCGTGCGCGTGCGCACCCGCGGCGAGAACGGCGAAACGCAGCCGATGACCGAGCAGATGCGCCAGGACCAGATCCGCCAGGCGCAGGTGGTGATCAGCACCTCCTGCAAATGAGGCGGAACGAGTTCGGGAAACAACACTCGCGGGCAGGACGGACGTAAGTCTCGTGACCGCTGGTAAGACGAAAGGCCGCTCACGCGGCCTTTTTGCTGGCCGGTTCCCGGCCGTGTCAGGCCTTGCGTCCCAGCGGACGATGCCGCGTGACGATGCGGCTGCCGGCGGCCTGGAAGCGCTGGCGGCGCGCCTCCTTCGGATCCACCGTCAACGGGCGGTAGACCTCGACCCGGTCCTGCCCGCGCAGCGGTGTGTCGAGCGGCGCGCCCCGGCCCCAGATGCCGACGCTCAGCGCGGCGATCTGCGCCGGGTCGAACCAGGCGCTCGCGGTGAGCGCGTCGCGCACGGTGCTGCCGTCGGGCAAGGTCAGTTGCCGCTCGCGCAGTTCGCCGGGCGTCGGGCTCCAGAACAGCGCGATCGACAGTTCAGCGGGCGCCATAGATCTGTTCGGCGCGCTTCACGAAGCTGTCGACGAAGGTGTTGGCGATGCGGTCGAACACGGGGCTGACGACCGCCTCCAGCGCGAAGCTCGAGAACGCGTAGCGCAGTTCGAATTCGATCTTGCAGGCGCGCGGCTCGCCGTCCGCCGGCGCGCCGGGCCGGTTCAGCGGCAGGAACTGCCAGTCGCCGTCGAGCATCGAGAACGGCCCGTCGACGAGCGCCATGCGCACGCGCTGGTTGGTTTCGTTCGTGTTGCGGGTGGTGAACGCGTGGCGCAGACCGGCGTACTGCAGGGACAGCTTCGCGGTGACGCCATCGTCGTGGCGCTCCAGCACTTGCGCGGAGGAGCACCACGGGAGGAACTCCGGGTAGCGCTCCACCTGGGTGACCAGGTCGTACATCTCGCGCGGTGAATACCAAAGGAGGACGGTCTTCCGGACTTGCTTCATGGCGGTTCTTAGAATGGCGGGATTGTAGGCGGCCCGATCGACCCCATCTAGGCGTCACCAGGCCGCCACGCACAACAAGAGTTCCCATGCCCATTGCAGAAAACCGTCGCGCCCGATTCGAATACCACCTCGAGGAGCAGCACGAGGCCGGCATCGTCCTCGAAGGCTGGGAGGTCAAGGCCATCCGCTCCGGCCAGGTCCAGCTGCCGGACGGTTATGTCGTCATCCGCGACGGCGAACTGTTCCTGATCGGCTGCCGCATCGATCCGCTGCGCACGGCCTCCACGCACGTCAACCCGCTGGCGGACCGCACGCGCAAGCTGCTCATGAGCGGCGCCGACATCCGCCGGCTGATCGGCAAGGTGGAGCAGCGCGGCTTCACGCTGATCCCGCTGGACCTGCACTACGCCAAGAACGGCCGCGTGAAGGTGCAGATCGCGCTCGCCAAGGGCAAGGCCCAGCACGACAAGCGCGAGACCGAGAAGAAGCGCGACTGGGAACGCGAGAAGGGCCGCCTGATGCGGCACAAGGTCTCGGGTCCCGCCAAGGATTGACGTTCGCGGCGGGCGGCCGCCTTCAGCGGCGTCCAGTCCCGGTCAGGCGCTCAGGACCTTGAGCGCCTGCGCGAGGTCCGCGCGCAGGTCCTCGACCTCCTCCAGCCCGATCGCGAAACGCACCAGCGTGCCGCCCTCCTCCGCCGTCCACGGCAGCCCCAGCGAGCGGCTTCGGCTGAGGTCGTAGGGCACGGCCAGGCTCATCGGGCCGGCCCAGGAATAGCCGATCCCGAAGCAGCGCAGCGCGTCCACGAAGGTGTCGACGCGGCTCGCATCGAACTCGGGACGGAACACCGCCGAGAACAGGCAGCCGCCCGCCTCCGGGGAAACCGTCCGCCACGGGGCATGCCCGGGCGAGCCGGGCAGCGCCGGATACAGCACCCGCGCCACTTCCGTCCGGCCGGCCATCCAGCTCGCGAGTTCCCGCGCCGCGGCGCCCTGCGCGCGATAACGGAGCGCGATGCTCGGCAGGCCGCGCAGGACGGCCTCGACATCGTTCTGGCCGACGCCGTAACCGAGGTACTCGTGCATCGCCACCAGCTGGCGGTTGAGCGCGACATCGCGTGTGCAGACGGATCCCATCAACAGATCCGCGCCGCCGGAGGGGAACTTGGTCAGCGCCTGCATGCTGAGGTCGGCCCCCAGTCCGGGAGCGACGTCCGGGGCCACTTCGAAGGCATTGAAGGCCAGACCCGCGCCCCAGGTGTTGTCGAGCGCCGTGAGCACGCCACGCGCGCGGCAGGCCTGCAGCAGCCCGACCAGATCGGGGAACTCCAGCGTGATCGACCCCGCCGCCTCGAGCCAGACCAGCTTCGTGCGTTCAGACAGCATGGCCTCGAACGCCGGCACGTCGAGCGGGTCGTAGAAGCGGTGCGTGATGCCAAGCCGTGCCAGCAGGCCGAGGGTGAGATGCCGGTTCTGCCCGTAGACGTTGTCGGGCAGCAGGACCTCGTCACCGGGCTTCAGGAAAGTCAGGCTGGTCAACGTGACGGCGGACACGCCGCTGGGCGTGAGCACGCAGTGTTCGGCATGCTCGAGCGTCGCGATGCGCGCGGCCAGCGTGTAGGTCGTGGGCGTGCCCGGCAGTCCGTAGCGGTAGCTGACGCCGTCCCTCGCGCGCGGCCGGTGCAGCTCGGCGGTGTTCCTGAACAGCACCGTCGAGGCCTTGGCCACCGGAACGGGGACAGCGTCCCAGCCGTCGGGCGCGCGGTACGGATGATGGATCTGTTCGGTGGACGGGCCGCGTCGGGTCACGGGAATTCCTTGGGGACAGGGGAACCGGACGATCATTCTCAGGCACGCCTGGCGTCGGATGTCGAAAGCGTCAAACGATCGCCACATGAACCCATCCCATGCCGCTGCCGCATGGGTGTCCATCGGACAACGCCCACTGACGCCGACACCTCGACTTTCCTGGACGGCGATGCCCTCGATTTCAAGCTTGCTCTCTCGCATTCTTCCGTGCTTCAAGCATTCGCCGTCGACCACGACCGCCCACCCGTCGGGTTCACTCGCCGAAGGTCCGGCGAGCCTGGCCGAACGGATCGTTCCATGGCGGACGCAAAACTCTTCGGCCGATTGCGCCGCCAGCGCCAGGGTGCAGATGCTGAACCGGAGGTCGGCCACGCCCGTCGCGACTCAGGAGCTGCTCCATGCGATGTGCCTTCACCTGGCGTTGCGAGCGAAACCAGGGCCAGGGACCTCCCCCGACTTCAGCCCCGCCATCGCGCAGGCCGTCTCCGCGATGACGCAGCACGATCGCCGGGTGCTGAAGCGACATCTTGAGGACAGGAAGGGATGGCTCGCCTGGGCGAGGTCCCAGCTGTCGCGCGAAGGACAGAATCCCATCGCGCGGAAGCAGGAAGTCGCTGTCGAGACGCAGGTCGAGCGCCTGCTGGCGTCGGTACGGAAGGCCTTGGACTCCCCGCCCCCCCGTCAACAGCCACGCGGTTGCGCAAGCGCTACCAGGATCGGCGAGGCTGAACACGTCCATCAAGTGCTCTTGAAGGCCGCAGCGGAGATCCGCACGTCCGGGCATTGGTCCGGATTGGGCGCCGACCTGGCGCCGCACCTGATCACGAGCATGCCCGCATGGCCGCAGGACCTGTCCCTGCGGATCGAGGACAAGGCGGGGAAGTGGCATCCGCTGGAGTTCGGTCGATCGGGTCTGGATCGCGTCCCCGTCACCGTCCAACTGGACCATGTCCGCCAGCACTATTCGCCGATCGTCGATGGACAGCCGCGCGACGTGCCGGCCAAGGGAGACTGCTTCTACGAGTCGGTCCTTCGGGCGATGCGAGTGGAAGACCAGCGCGCGCTCTTCAAGGGCATGCACTTTCAAAACAGCGAAAAGGGCGCCGGCATGGCCGCTCTGATCCGGGCCATGCGTCGCCAGGTGGCGGAAGAACTGGAGCGCCAGATCCACCTTCCGGGGGGTCCGTCGGACGAGCTGCGTGCGCACGTCGCCGCCGCCCGCTGATCCGGCCCGGCACGATCAGATCGGCAGCGCGATCAGGTCGTGGCCCTCGACGCCCACGATGCGCGCGCGGGTGAATTCGCCGACGCGCAGCTGCTTGCTGGCCTTCTCAGGCGGCAGCAGGCGCACGGTGCCGTCGATCTCGGGGGCGTCCGCGTACGAACGGCCGACGCCGCCCTTGCGGCCCAGCGCCGGCGCCGAGTCGACCAGCACCTGCATCGTCGCGCCGATGCGGCGCTGCAGCTTGGCGATCGACACTTCCTCGGCCACGGCCATGAAGCGGGCACGGCGCTCTTCGCGGACCTCGTCCGGCAGTGCGCCGTCCAGCGCGTTCGCCGGCGCGCCTTCGATCGGCGAGTAGGCGAAGCAGCCGGCGCGGTCGATCTGCGCTTCGCGCATGAAGTCGAGCAGGTACTGGAACTCGGCCTCGGTCTCGCCGGGGAAGCCGGCGATGAAGGTCGAGCGGATGACCAGCTCGGGGCAGATGTCGCGCCAGCGCAGGATGCGCTCCAGGTTCTTCTCGCCGTTGGCGGGGCGCTTCATGCGCTTCTGCACGTCGGGGTGGGCGTGCTGGAAGGGCACGTCCAAATACGGGAGGATCAGCCCCTCGGCCATCATCGGCACGATCTCGTCGACGTGCGGATACGGATAGACGTAGTGCAGGCGGACCCACGCGCCGTACGGCTTGGCGATCTCGCCCAGCTGCGCGACCAGGTCGAACATCTTCGTCTTGACCGGCTTGCCGTCCCAGAAGCCCGTGCGGTACTTGATGTCGACGCCGTAGGCGCTGGTGTCCTGGCTGATGACCAGCAGCTCCTTGACGCCGGACTCGAACAGCGCCTTGGCTTCCGACAGCACGTCGCCGATCGGGCGCGAGACCAGGTCGCCGCGCATGCTCGGGATGATGCAGAAGCTGCAGCGGTGGTTGCAGCCCTCGGAGATCTTCAGGTAGGCGTAGTGCTTGGGCGTCAGCTTGATGCCGGCGATGCCGCGGGCTTCGGGCACCAGGTCGATGAACGGGTCGTGCGGCTTGGGCACGTGGGTGTGGACGGCGTCCATCACCTCCTGCGTCGCATGCGGGCCGGTCACGGCGAGCACGCTGGGGTGGATCTCGCGGACCATGTTGTCGGAGTTCGCGCCGGCCTTCGCGCCCAGGCAGCCGGTCACGATGACCTTGCCGTTCTCGGCCAGGGCTTCACCGATGGTGTCCAGCGACTCCTTGACGGCGTCGTCGATGAAGCCGCAGGTGTTGACGATCACCAGGTCCGCGCCGGCGAAAGTCTTCGAAGTCTCGTAGCCCTCGGCGCGCAATTGCGTGAGGATCAGCTCGGAATCGGTCAGCGCCTTGGGGCATCCCAGGCTGACGAAGCCGATCTTGGGCGCCTGGCTGCCAGCGGGGCCGCTCGTCATTGCGGCGGCGGTAGGGTCGTAAGTCGTTGATTCCATTTGGGTTCCGCCGGGCGATCTGGCTGAGGGCTGGGGCGGCATTGTAAGCGACGCCGTATTTTTCAGACAGGGGCGGGTTCATTGCGCCGCGTCCGGCACCGTGGAGGGATGCCGCCTCGCACGACCGGTAACGGGCCGGGCCACCACCTGCCGACGCCTGCGGCCCGCTACGGGGATACTCGCCCCTCCGGCCTTCACGCCGCGTCACGCCACATCACGCCACATCACGCCTCACCCTGCCTCGATGTCCGATCCTTCCCCGCGCTCCGAGCTCCTGCCCCTGATCGGCGACCGCGCCTCGGTCGAAATCGCCGCGCTGGTGCTGCCGCCGGTCGTGGTCGCGAGCACGCCCGCGGGTGGCACGGCCATCGTCCTGGCGTGGGTCTGGGCGATCGCCTACGGAATGAGTTCGCTCGGCGTCGCCGTCGCACGCCGCCGCTTCCGGCGCGAGGCGGCGACCCTGCCTCCGGCCGACTTCGTGGCGCGATGGGAGCGGCCGGTGTCGCGCATCGCGCTCGCGTTCGGGATCCTGTGGGGCCTGCTGCCCGGCGTCGCCGCCGCCAGCGGCGTCTTCGAGCACGCCGTCTTCCTCTATCTGGTGCTTGCCGGCACCACGGTGTCGACCGCCGCCTTCGCCGCCGCGGACCTGCCGTTCTTCGCCCGATTCCTCGTTCCCGCCTGGACCATGGCCACGGCCGCGGTCCCCTTCGCCTTCCCCACGCACTGGACCATCGTCCTGCCGCTGTGCCTGCTCTTTCCCTGGCTGGTCTGGCGTCACGCGCGCACCTCCAACGGCTTCCTCGTCCAGCAGTCGCGCCTGAAGCGCCAGAGCGAAGCATTGGCGCTCGCCCACAAGGAAGCCCGCGATGTCGCGAAGGCCGCGTCGCGCGAGAAGAGCCTGTTCCTGGCCACCGCCTCGCACGACCTGCGGCAGCCGCTCTACGCGCTGACCCTCACCGCGCAGGCCGCGCTGCAGCGCAACCAGGACGCCGCGCTCAGACCGCTGCTGGTCGACATCTCGCAGGCCGCCGGCCATGTCAACGACCTGCTGAACGCGCTGCTCGACGTCTCCGCGCTGGACAGCCGCAGCGCCGAACTCGCGTTGCAGCCTCTGGCGCTGGCGCCGCTGCTGTCGGAACTGCATGAGCGTTTCCAGCCGGAGGCGCACGCACGCGGACTCGATTGGCGCATCCGAGGGCCGGATGCGCCCGCCTGGGTCGTCGCCGAGCCGATGCTGCTGCGACGCGCGCTCGCCAACCTGCTGCACAACGCGCTCCGCTACACGCCTCGTGGCGGCGTGCTGCTCGCCGTGCGCCGACGCGGCAACGACTGGGCCGTCGAGGTCTGGGATACCGGCATCGGCATGGCCGCGCCCAAGCGCGAGGCGCTGTTCTCCGAATTCCATCGCGGCGACGACGCCGCGCGCCTCACCGGCGACGGCCAGGGGCTGGGCCTGTCGGTGGTGCGGGACTGTGTGCGCCGGATGGAGGCCGCGATCGACTGGCATTCCGTGCCGGGGCGGGGATCCTGTTTCCGGATCACGCTGCGGGGCGCGGCGACGCCCGCGACACCGACCCAGCGCTCACCTGCGGCGTCGCACGTCTTCGAGCGGCTCGGCGGCCGCGTGCTGGTGGTGGATGACGACCTCGGCGTCACGCGCGGCCTGTCCCACCTGCTGGGCCAATGGGGCGTCGACTGCCGCGTCGCCGGCGACGCGGCGCAGGCCCATGCGGTCCTGGATGCCGATTTCGAACCCGACGTCGTGATGAGCGACCTGCGGCTGCGACACGACGACGGCGGCTATGTGCTGCTGCAGGACCTGCTGGACCGCCTGCCGCTCGCGCGCGGCCTCGTCGTCACCGGCGAGCTCGACCTGCCCGACCTGCGACGCGCCGAGGCGGACGGCTACCTCGTCCTGCGCAAGCCGGTGCTGCCGGCCTCGCTGCATGGGGTGCTGCGCTCGATGCTGGCGTCGCGGATGCTGTCGTCGCCGGGCTGACCACGCGCCGGTGGCATGCGCGTTGCCGGGACAGGCGACCAAGGAGCGCCTCCACCATGCACCTCGAAGGTTCCTGCCACTGCGGACGCATCCGCTTCTCGGTCGAGTCGACCGAGCCCTACCCCTTCATGCGCTGCTACTGCACGATCTGCCGCAAGACGGCCGGGACGGGCGGCTACGCGATCAACCTCGGCGCCGACAACACGACGTTCAAGCTGATCAAGGGCAAGCGAGACCTCAAGGTCTACCGCGCGGTCCTCGACGGCAAGGAGAGCAGCGGCCAGCGCCATTTCTGCGGGCACTGCGGCACCGCACTGTGGATGTACGACGACAGCTACCCCGAGCTGATCCACCCGCACGCCAGCGCGATCGACACGCCCCTGCCCGAGCCGCCCGAGAATGTGCACGGGCTGCTGGATTCGAAGGCGCCCTGGGTCAAAGTGGAAGGGAAACCGGGCGACGCCCGCTTCGGGCACTTCCCCGACGAATCCCTGGCCGACTGGCATCGCCGCCGCGGGCTCTGACATCGCGCCGCGGACACCGGGCCGGGACGCTCGCGATCCACCTCATGGTGGACGCGGCGCTCACTGGGTCGGTGTCATTTCTTCGGCGTGGTCGGCGGCGGCGGGAACCCCGGCATTCCGGCCACGCCGGGGAAGATGTTCCCCGCGCTCTGGAACTGTTCCTGCATCTGCAGGAACAGGTTTTTGGACTGCTCGAGGTAGTTGCCCATCAGGCCCTGCATCATCGGCGCCTGTCCGCTCATGAACTGCGACCACAGCTGCGGATCGAAGCCCGCCGCGCCCTTGCTCGGGTCGGCGAAGCGGCTCTGCAACTCGGTGACGGCCTGCAGGTTCTTCTCGAGGTAATCGCCCATCAGGCCCTGCATCGCATGGCCGTAGAAACGGATGATCTGTGCCAGCAGCGGCGTCGAGAACATCGGCATCCCGCCCATCTCCTCCTCCAAGATGATCTGGAGCAGGATGGACCGGGTCAGTTCATCGCCGGACTTCGCGTCGCGGACCTCGAAGTCCTCGCCGCCGAGCACCATCTTCTTGACGTCCGCCAAGGTGATGTAGCTGCTGGTCTGCGTGTCGTACAGCCGCCGGTTGGGGTACTTCTTGAGCACCCGCGGACCCTTCGGGTGCGCGGGATCCTCGCTGCCGGTTGCGGTCTTGCCGCGTCGGGCCGTCGCCATGCTGTCTCCTCTGTGGGTCTTCAACCCATTCTAGGAGGCGCTTGACGAGCGGCCCGCCGGGTGATTTCCCTTGGGAACGCGCCAGTGTGCGGGAGGCGGACCGGGCTACCGCCCGGAGGCGGCAACGGGTGCGCCGGGACAGGCGACAGCTGTCGGCGCGGTGGGCGCTCAGTCCGGCTTGACGTTGCCGTCCTTGATCACCTTCGCCCACTTGGCCTGCTCAGCCTTCTGGAACTCGGCGAACTGCGCCGGCGAGTTGGGCGCGTATTCCAGGCCCAGCGATTCCATCTTCGCCTTCACCTCGGGCAGCGCGACGATCTTCTGCACCTCGGCGTTGAGCTTGGCCACGATGGGCGCGGGCGTGCCGGCCGGGAAGTACAGCGCCTGCCAGCTCGACACGTCGAAGCCGGGCACGCCGGCTTCGGCCATCGTCGGCACGTCGGGCAGCTGCGCGCTGCGCTTGGCCGAAGTCACCGCCAGCGCCCTCACCTTGCCACCCTTGATCTGCGGCAGCGCGACCGTCACGGTCTCGAAGCTCATCGGTACCTGTCCGCCCATGACGTCCTGGATGGCCGGCGCGCTGCCCTTGTAGGGCACGTGCGTGAGATCGGCGCCCGTCATCAGACGGAACACTTCGCCCGACAGATGCTGCGAGGTGCCCTGCCCTGCCGAGGCGAAGGTGATGTCGCCGGGTTTGGCCTTGGCGGCCGCGATGATTTCCTTGACCGACTTGGCCTGCGAGCCCGGGCCGACCAGCAGCACGTTGGAGATCTTGCCCAGCAGGATGGCCGGCGCGAAGTCGCGGTCGGCCTTGTAGGGCATCTTGGGCAGCAGCGAGGGATTGATCGCATGCGTGGCGATGGTGCCCAGCAGCATCGTGTAGCCGTCCGGCGCGGCCTTGGCCACGCTGTCCGCGCCCAGCACGCCACCGGCGCCGGCCTTGTTGTCGACCACGATGGTCTGCTTGAGCGAGACCTGCAGCCGCGCCGCGATTTCGCGCGCCAGCACGTCGGACGTGCCGCCCGGCGCGAAGGGGACGATCAGCTTCACCGGCTGGGTCGGCCAGTTGGTGGCCTCCGCGGCCTGCGCCGCCGTCCCCGTCAGGGCCGTTACACCCAGCACCACCGTCGCCGCCGCAGCGGCCAGGGCGCGCACGCGGCCCCGCATCACCGAATTCATGTCGCTTGTCTCCATCCATGACGGCACTCGGCCTTCGTCGACCTTGACGACGGTCCGATGCCCTCTTCTGATGCGGCAAATGGTATCGGTACCATCCACCGCGTCAAGATTGCGTTCATGAGGGATTCCACCGGGGTTCGCGCCGTCGGCGGACACCATGAGCGCTCACGCGCTGGCGCGCTGGACCAGCTCGAACCCGATGTCGACGTCCCGTCTGTCGACGCTGCCACCGGCGCGGTCGAGGATGAAGCGCGCCGCCTGCCGCCCGATGGCGAAGCCGTCGATGCGGACCGTGGTCAGGGCCGGTTCGAGGTCCCGGGCCAAGGCCAGGTCGCCGAAGCCGACGATCGCCAGATCCTCGGGAATCCGCAGACCGCGGGCCTGCGCTTCGATGACGACGCCCAGCGCCAGCGAATCGGAGCTGCAGAACACCGCGTCGACGCCGTCCGGATGGGCGAGCAGCTCGGCCAGGCCGCGACGTCCGCTGCCCAGCGTGGTGGGGGTGGCCACCGTGGCCACCGGCACGTCGGCGATGCCGAGTTCCCCGGCCTGCTCCTGGAAGGCGCGGAAGCGCCGCATCGCGCGTTCGTCGCTGCCGCCCACGCCGGCCAGCCGCCGGTAACCGCGCTCGTGCAGGTAGGACGCGACCTTGCGGCCGACCTCCACGTGAGAGAACCCCACCAGCATGTCGATCGGATCCTCGCTCTGGTCCCAGGTCTCGACCACCGGCACGCCCGATGCGCGCAGACGGGTGCGGGCCTGCTCGGAATGGCTGGTGCCGGTGAGCACCAACCCGTCGGGACGGCGGCCGATCATCGCGTCCAGCCACGCGTCCTCGCGGGCGTTGTCGTAGCCGGTCTGGCCGAGCAGCACCTGGTAGCCGGCTTCGAACAGCGCTTCGGTCAGGCTCTGCACGGTGTCCAGGAACACCGGCCCGGCGATCGTCGGCACGGCCACGCCCACCATGCGGCTCTTCATCGACGACAGCGCGCCAGCGAGCAGGTTGGGCACGTAGCCGGTCTTGCGCACCGCCTCGGTCACGCGTTCGCGGACCTCCGGCGACACCTGCGCGGGGTTGTTGATGGCCCGCGAGGCGGTGATGGGCGCCACGCCGGCGATCTGCGCCACGTCGCGCAGCGTGACGGCGCCGCTGCCCTTGCGGCGACGGGGTCGGGGGAAGGTCTCGGTGTCAGACATATGGCGGTCGATTATGGGGGGCGATCACAGGGAAACAGGTCGGACGTGGCGTGCTGGACGGGGTCGGCCCCGGCCGCGCGCCCCACAGCCGTCGGCAGATTCCCTACACCGCGCTGCGGACCCCGCCCGACCCGTGGTACCGCTGTCTCCTCCTGTTGGTAACGAGTCGTGAGAACGAAGATTCATCCATCGCAAACAGGGGGCTCACATGACCACGATCTCGAAGCAAGCCGGCAAGTTCAAGCACATCGCCATCGGCCTCGGCCTGGCGCTGTCGGCCGCGACGGCCGCCAACGCCGTCACCGCGCAGAACACCTTCCAGGTGACCGCGACGATCACGAGCTCCTGCACCGTGTCCGGCTCCGCCCTGAACTTCGGCAGCGCGATCGATCCCCTGACTGTCGGCGTGCCGCTGGACGCCTCGTCCACGCTGACGGTCACCTGCTCCAACACGACGCCGTACGCGGTGTCGCTGAACGCCGGCACCAACGCGGGCGGTGCCTCCAACTTCACGTCGCGCACGATGAAGAGCGGCGCCAACACCCTGGGCTACCAGCTCTACCTGGATTCGGGCCGCACGACGGTCTTCGGCGACGGCACCGCCAGCTCCAGCACCAAGAGCGGCACCGGCTCCGGCAGCGCCCAGTCGATCAGCGTCTACGGCCGCGTGCCGACCCTGGCCGGCGTGGTCCCGGGCTCGTACACCGACACCGTGACCGTCACGATCACCTACTGATCCCAGCAGGCGCCCCCCCGCCCCCCCGGGAAGCTCCGTTCACGCCCGCAAGGGCGCCCGGAGCTTTCTTCTCTTCTTCTCTTCGTAGGACATGTCGTCCGCGGCTTCGAGCAGGCGCTCGTAGCGGGTCCCGCCGTCGCCGACGGCGTAGCCGATGGACGCTCCGACGCTGACCGTGCCGCCCTCGATCGCGATGGGCTCGATCAGCGCCTGCAGCAGGCGCTGGCGGATCTGCGCCAGCCGGAACTCGTCGGGCGCGCCGGCCAGCAGCAGCACGAACTCGTCGCCGCCGACCCGGGCGGCAACGTCGCCGTCCCGGCATTGCGCCCGCAGGCGCTGACCGACGGCACGCAGGACGGCATCGCCGGCCACGTGGCCGTGGCGATCGTTGACCGGCTTGAAGTCGTCGAGGTCGAAGACCAGCACGCTGATCGGCTGGCCGGCGAGTTCCCGCGCCCGGCGTTCCAGCGAGCGCCGGTTGGCCAGGCCCGTGAGCTGGTCGGTGTCGGCCGTCGTGGCCAGGTGCGTCATGTCGCGGTCGCTCGCGCGAACCAGGCGACTCGCGTAGACGAACGTCCCGAGCGTGAAGGCGATGAACAGCGCCGCGAGCATCAGCGCCGATCGCTTGACCGATTCGAGTCCGCGCTCCTGCCCGGCCTGACGGGCCGCGAGAAGGGAGCGCTCGGCGCCCTCCATGGTGTCGAGCAACTGGCGCAACCGCTTCGACGAATCGCTGGTGATGCGCGCGTCCAGACCGTTGCGCAAGGACTCCACGCCATCTCGCTCCCCGATCACGACGGAGGCCAGGTACCAGCCGGTGATTTCAAGGGTCTCGGACCGCACCTCGGTGGCCACACCCACCTGCGTCGGGTTGTCCTGGACCAGCATTTCCAGCTTGTCGGCCGTCTGCCGTGCGTCCACCGCCGCGCCGCGCAGGCGTTGCAGCGCTTCGGACTGCGGCACCAGCACGAAGTTGCGCAGCGCGACGCCGCCGCGCAACAGACCGGCGCGCAGCTGGTTCAACTGGTCGAGGACTTCATGGGTGTGGGCGACCAGGTCGTTCGCGTCGCCGTAGCGGCGGGCGCTGTCGACCAGCACGCCGGCGGCGCCGATCACCAGGACCAGCGCCACCGCCTGCGACAGCTGCAGGACGCGCGCGATGCGCCGGAGCAAGGGATTGGAGACGGTCGGCAAAAGCGTGGGGCCGCTGCGGGAATCGGCGCATCCTAGCGTTTTCCGGAAGCCAGAAAGCACAACGCCCGCTTGCGGCGGGCGTTTGCTGAAGGATCGAGTCCCGGAGGACTTCCTACCATTTCTGGTAGGCGCGATTGGATTCGAACCAACGACCCCCACCATGTCAAGGTGGTGCTCTAACCAACTGAGCTACGCGCCTGGAAAACTCGGCCAGTGGCGGTCAATCCACTGGTCAGAAAAACAAATCGCCCGCCGTGTGAAGCGGGCGATCCATCGAGGTGTCCCGGAGGACTTGCCTACCAATTCTGGTAGGCGCGATTGGATTCGAACCAACGACCCCCACCATGTCAAGGTGGTGCTCTAACCAACTGAGCTACGCGCCTGGAGAAGCCTCGCAGTATATGCCGGATTCTTGAGGTCGTCCAGAAAGTCGAAGCAAAAAGCACCGCAATCGCCCGACGTTCTCGGCAGGGCCGCCAGCGGCAGACCCTGAGACCTCCGCGCAACGAGGTCAGCGACGGCGCGCACTGCGCACGCCCGAGACCTGGGAGAGCGCCACCAGCGTCTGCTGCAGACGCTGCGCGTCGCTCACCTCGACGGTGAAATTCATCCGCGACAGGTCGTTGCGCAGCGGCTTGCCCTTGCCGCTCTGCTGGTTCACCGAAATCACGTTGAGCTTGTCCTTCGCGAACAGCTCCAGCACGTCGCGCAACAGGCCGGGCCGGTCCGTGGCCTCGACGACCAGGTCCACCGGGTACATCGCGCCCTTGCCCGCGCGGTCCGGCGCGGGCTCGCCCCACGCGACGGCGATCACGCGCTCCGGCGCCGACTGCGCCATCTGGCGCAGGTTGGCGCAATCGCAGCGATGGATCGCCACGCCCTTGCCGCGCGTCACGTAGCCGGTGATGACATCCGGCGGCGCCGGCCGGCAGCAGCGCGCCAGGCTCGTCAGCAGCGAGTCCACGCCCACCACCAGCACGCCGCCCTTGGGCGTGCGCCCTTCCCCGACCATGCCCTTGGTATGCCGCTGGACGAGCAGTTCTTCCTCGTCGGCTTCCGGCACCGGCGGACGCAGCAAGGTCTCGATGTTGCGCAGCGAGTACTCGTCCTTGCCGACGACCTCGAACAGCGCATCGGCGCTCTTGAAGCCCAGCCGCCCCGCCAGGTCGTCGAGCTTGATCGCCGTCTTGCCCTCGCGCTGCAGCAGCTTCTCGACGAGCTCGCGCCCCTTCGAGATCGTGTGCGTCTGCACCTGCGCGTTGAAGTAGGCGCGGACCTTGGCCCGGCTGCGCTGGCTCTGCAGATAACCGAGCTCCGGATTGAGCCAGTCCATCGACGGACCGCCCTCCTTCAGCGCGACGATCTCCACCGTCTGGCCGCTCTGCAGCGGTGTGTTCAGCGGCACCATCTGGCCGTCGACCTTCGCGCCGCGGCAGCGGTGGCCCAGGTCGGTGTGCACCGCGTAGGCGAAGTCCACCGCCGTGGCGCCCGCGCACAGCTCGACCACGTTGGCCTGCGGCGTGAACACGTAGATGCGGTCGTCGAAATTCGAATCGGTCTCGGCGACGTAATCCCGCTCCCACGCCAGCAGTTGCCGCAGCACCGCCTTGCGCGCCTGCGCGACCTGTTCCTCGAACTCGCCCGCCGCGCTCACACCCGCATAGCCCTTGGTGCCCGCCTCCTTGTAGGCCCAGTGCGCGGCGACGCCGTGCTCCGCGTGCTCGTGCATCGCGCGGGTGCGGATCTGCACTTCCATCGGACGGCCGTCCGCGGCGATCACCACCGTGTGCAGCGACTGGTAGCCGTTGGGCTTGGGACGGGCGATGTAGTCGTCGAACTCGCCGTCCACCGGCAGGTAATGCTCGTGCAGCTGCGCCAGCACCGCGTAGCAGTCCGCCACCTCCGGCACGACGACGCGCAGCGCGCGCAGGTCGAAGACGCGCTCCAGCGTCAGGCCCTTGCCGCGCATCTTCTTCCAGATGCTGTAAAGGTGCTTGGGCCGCCCCTGCACCTGCGCCTCGATGCCGTGGCCCTGCAACTCGCGCTCCAGCGCGGCCCGCACCGACTCCACCGACTGCTCGCGTTCGACGCGCTTCTCGTGCAGGCCCTTGGCGAGCTGGTGGTATTGCTCCGGCTCGGTGAAGCGGAAGGCGAGGTCCTCGATCTCCCACTTGATCTGCCAGATGCCGAGCCGGTTGGCCAGCGGCGCGAAGACCTGCAGCGATTCCGCCGCCAGCTCACGCGGGCACGGCGTCTTGCTCGCCGCGAACCAGCGCAGCGACTGCAGGCGCGAGGCCAGCCGCAGCAGCACCACGCGCAGGTCGCGCGAGAACGCCAGCAGCATCTTGCGCACCAGCTCGGTCTGCTCCTGCCGGCGCTGTGCCTCGACGCGCGCCTCGCGCGCGGCGCGCTGGATCTGCACCAGCCGGCGCGTGTGCGCGACCAGGCTCGCGTCGCTCTCGCCGAAGGCCTTGGCGACGATCTCTTCCGGCTTGTTCAGGTAGTCGCCGGCGTACACCAGGTAGGAGGCCGCCTGCATCGACGGCGCCGCGCCGACGCCGGCCAGGATCGCCGCCACGCCGTCCGCGTGCGCCAGCGCCGGCTCGCCGGTGCCCAGCAGGTGATCGGCCAGCAGCGGTTCCGCGAACGCGCGGGCGCGTCGCACCGGATCCATCGTCTCTTCGGCGCGCGGCTGCGCCGTCGGCAGCCGGTGAGGCAGGTCCCCGTCGAGCAGGGCCACGATGGGCGCCGCCTGGTCCTGCCGCAGCCCCAATTCCGTCTTCATTCGTCGTTCATCCGTGTCGTCGGGGCCGCGAGGGCCGCCGGGACCTCATCCGCGCGCCAGGAATTGCTCCACCACGCGGATCTGTTCTTCATGCACCAGCGTCGGCGCATGGCCGACCCCGGGGAACTCGTGCAGCTCGGCGCGCGGGCCGCGCTGCGTCATCAGGTCGGCGGTGGCGCGCGTCAGCAGGTCCGATTCGCCGCCGCGCAGCAGCAGCGTCGGGCAGCGCACCGCGTCGTACGCGGCCCAGAGCTGCGCCTCGCCGGCCTTGGCCAGCTCCGGCGTCAGGCCGGCCAGGCCCTGGCCGATGCGGGGGTCGTAATGCAGCCGGCAGCGGTCGCCGTCCGGTTTGAACATGGCCCGCGACAGCGCCAGCCATTGATCGTCGCTGTGCGGTCCGAAGCTCTGCGAGATGCCGCGCAGATAGTCGGCGCCCTGCTGGCAGTTCTCGAACTGCGGCGCGCGGCCGAGGTAGCTCGCGATGCGCTGCAACGCGACGAACTCGATCGTCGGTCCCACGTCGTTGAGGATCAGGCGCTTGATCGGGCTGGCCGGCATCGCCGCCAGCGCCAGGCCGATCAGGCCGCCCATCGAGGTGCCCAGCCAGTCCACCTGCCCCACGCCCAGGCGCGCCAGCAAGGTGACCATGTCGGAGACGTATTGAGGCAGCTGATAGTTGCGAGGATCGCCCAGCCATTCCGACTCCCCGCGTCCGACGACGTCCGGGCAGATGACACGGTAGCGGTCGCTCAGGCGCTGCGCGATGACGTCGAAGTCGCGCCCCTGCCGAGACAGCCCGTGCACGCACACCAGCACCCGAGGGTTGTCGGACTGCCCCCACTCCCAATACGCGACCCGGTGAAGGCCGCAAGGGCTCAGCGCCTGGACTTTTTTCAACAAGGGTTCAGACATCGCTCGTATCCTTTGTCCCCATCCTAACAACCCTGAAGAGGACGCGGCATGTTGAAAGGCAAGACGGCGCTGGTCACCGGCTCCACGAGCGGCATCGGATTGGGAATCGCCCTGACCCTCGCCAAGGAAGGCGCGAACATCGTGTTGAACGGCTTCGGCGACCACGCCGGGCCGAAGGCGGCGGTCGAGGCGCTCGGGGTCCAGGTCGGCTACCACGGCGCCGACATGAGCAAACCCGCCGAGATCGAGGCCATGATGGCCTACATCGACCAGGCATTCGGCGGCTGCGACATCCTGGTGAACAACGCCGGCATCCAGCACGTGGCGAATGTCGACGACTTCCCCCCGGAAAAGTGGGATGCGATCATCGCGATCAACCTCAGTTCCGCCTTCCACACGATGCGGCTGGCGCTGCCGGGCATGAAGAAGAAGAACTGGGGCCGCGTCGTGAACATCGCATCCACGCACGGGCTGGTGGCGTCGGCGGGCAAGTCGGCCTATGTCGCGGCCAAGCACGGCCTGGTCGGCCTGACCAAGTCGGCGGCGCTGGAGACCGCCCTCCTCCCCGTCACCGTCAATGCGATCTGCCCCGGCTGGGTGCTGACCCCGCTGGTGCAGAAGCAGATCGACGACCGCTCGGCCCGGGAGAAGCTCGATCCCGCCGAGGCCAAGCGTCAGCTGCTGGCCGAGAAGCAGCCCTCGCTGCAGTTCACGACGCCCGAGGAACTCGGCGCGCTGACCGTGTTCCTGTGCTCGGACGCCGCCGTCAACGTGCGCGGCCAGGCCTGGGCCATGGACGGCGGCTGGACCGCGCAGTGACCTTCACTGGATGCTCAAGGGAGCATCACTTCGTCAACAGCACGCTGCCGTTGACGTTCACCGTGACGGTAGCCTTGCCCGACTCGACCGGCAGGGCCTCGTCGGCGGACGACGCCATGGTCTTCATGCGGGCCATCGGCGCCGCCATCATGGCCATCGGCTGGTCCGCGTTCACGCTGACCTCGCCGATGCGGTAGTTCGAATAACCGAACTCCTTTGCGTAGATCGCCGCCTTGCTCTTGTAGCTGGCGATCGCCTGCGAGACGACCTCGCCCTCGGCCTTCTCGCGCGCCTCGCGCGACAACCCATAGCTGACGTTGGCGATGGCCAGCGAGCTGATGCGGCCGCTCAACTTGGAAATCGCCTCGATGTCGCGCCCCTGCACCAGCAGCTCGACGCTGCCCGTCCAGCCGGTGATCTGCGGCGCGGCGCTCGAGCTGCCCTTGGGTTGGCCGTAGCGGGGATAGACCGACAGGTTGCCGGCCTGCAGCTCGACCTGCCCCGGCCTGGCGATCTTGCGCGCCTCAGTCAGCGCGGCGTCGAGCGCCTGCTTCAGTTCGTTCTGCACCGCGGCGGCGTCCTTGCCCTCGCGGGTGGTGGAGAAGCGCAGCTGCAGCAGGTCGCGGGTCACTTCGGTCGTGGCGGAGGCGCTCAGCGACAGCAGGTCGGTACGCGCGGCCTGGGCGGCCTGGGCCTGCGCCATCCCGGGCAGGACCGCGACCGCGCCGGCGGCGATCAGGGTGCGGGCGATCATCTTGGAGCTTCGGATCATTCGGGTTCCTACGGAGAGTCCAGGTGGGAACCAGCATAACGTGTGAGGAAAGCGTCACGGTTGACCGACGACGGGCACCGTCCATCCGCCTTTTTGTGTCATTCATCGGCCTCAAGGAGGGACATAGACAGCCCTGTTACAAAAGATGTAACCATTCGGTAAGGACTGATTCATCCCGCAAGCAGGTCGAAAAACTGCCCTTACAGTCCCGCTGTTACAAATTCCGGAGTGGCCGCCATGCAATCCACAACCCGCCCCAACCGTGTCCTGGTCGTGGACGACGACGCCCGTATCCGGGACCTCCTGCGCCGTTATCTGGCGCAGGAAGGCTTTGAAGTCCTGCTCGCCGAGGACAGCAAGGCGCTCAACAAGCAGCTGACGCGCGAGACCGTGGACCTCATCGTCCTGGACCTGATGCTGCCCGGCGAGGACGGCCTGTCGATCTGCCGCCGTCTGCGCGCCGCGGGAGACAACACGCCGATCATCATGCTGACGGCCAAGGTCGAGGAAGTGGATCGCATCGTCGGTCTCGAAGTCGGCGCCGACGACTACCTGGCCAAGCCTTTCAACCCGCGCGAACTGCTGGCCCGCATCAACGCGGTGCTGCGCCGCCGCCCGCCGCCGGAAGCGCCAGGCGCGCCGTCCAAGGAACCGATGACGGTCCAGTTCGGTCCGTTCGAGTTCGACCTGGCGCTGCGCCGCCTGGCCAAGAACGGCGAACCGGTGCCGCTGACCACCGGCGAGTTCTCGATGCTCAAGGCCCTGGTGCGCCACCCGCGCCAGCCGCTGTCGCGCGACAAGCTCGCGATGCTGGCCCGTGGCCGCGAGTTCGAGCCTTTCGACCGCAGCCTGGACGTGCAGGTCTCGCGCCTGCGCAAGCTGCTGGAAGAGGATCCGGCGCAACCGCGCTTCATCCAGACGGTGTGGGGCGTGGGCTACGTGTTCGTTCCGGACGAGGCGGCCTGATCCCGTGGCACCCCCGCGTCTGGCGCTGAACCTGTTCTGGCGCACGTTCGCGCTGCTGGCGCTGCTGCTGGCCGCCGGCGTGCTGGCGTGGCAGCAGACCTTCAAGGCCCTGGAGGCCGAGCCCAAGGCCCTCGAGGCGGCGCAGCAACTGGCCGGCCTGGTGAACCTGTCGCGCGTGGCGCTGACCAGCACGGACGCGATCAACCGCGTCGCGGTCGTCAAGTCGCTGGCGCGCAGCGAAGCCGTGTCGGTGGAGGTCGCCGAAGCGACCGACCGCTGGCTGCCCTACGAGAACTCGCCCTTCGCGCAGCGTCTGCGCAAGGAGCTGGTGTCGAGGCTGGGCCCGCAGACCGTGCTGGCCAGCGGCCTGAACGGCGTGCCGGGTTTGTGGGTGAGATTCGACGTCGGTCCGGACCAGTTCTGGCTGCAGACCAACGCGGCGCCGCTGCAGGCCAACATGTCCAGCAACTGGTGGTGGATCGCGATCGCGCTGGGCGCGTCGCTGCTGGGCGCGGCGGCCATCGCGCGGCTGATCAACCAGCCGCTGCGCGAGCTGTCCATCGCCGCGAGCCGCATCCGCGAGGGCGAGTACGACTCGCGCCTGGACGAGAGCACGCTGACCAGCGAGATCCGCGAGGTCAACATGGGCTTCAACCGGATGGCGCGCGAGCTGGCCAAGATGGAAGAGGACCGCAGCGTGATGCTGGCGGGCATCTCGCACGACCTGCGCACGCCGCTGGCGCGGCTGCGGCTGGAAGCGGAGATGAGCGTCAACGACGAGCAGGCGCGGACCTACATCGCGCAGGACATCGACCAGCTCGACGCGATCATCAACAAGTTCATGGACTACGCACGGCCGAGCGAACTGCAGCTGCAGGCGCTCAACCTGCGCGAGCTGGTGGAACGCGAGGCGCAGGGCTTCCGCGATCCGCAGCAGATCCAGATCAGCGTGCGCCTGTCCGCGGCGCTGCGCATCTGGACGGACCCGACCGAGCTGGGCCGCATCCTGCTGAACCTGTTCGAGAACGCGCGCCGCTACGGCCATCACGGCGACGAGCCCACCCGCGTGGAAGTCACCGCCGAGGCCGACAGCGCCTGGGTGCTGCTGACGGTGCGCGACCACGGACCGGGCGTGCCGCCGGACAAGCTCGCCAAGTTGACGACGCCGTTCTACCGCGGCGACACCGCGCGCACGGCGGCGACCGGCGCGGGCCTGGGCCTGGCGATCGTCGAGAAGTCGGTGCAGCGGCTGGGTGCGCAGTTGCGGCTCGCCAATGCCGACGACAGCGGCTTCGTCGCGCAGCTGCGACTCAAGCGCGCGAGCGTTTGACGCTCGGCATCGCCACCGCCGCTGGCCCTCACCCCTGTCCTCCCCCGCCAGCGGGAGAGGGCGTCCTCCCGGCGCGGGTCAGTCGGAGGCGCGGACCAGCAGACACACCGCGCGCGCCTCGATCGCCTTGAGTTCTCCGACCGGCCCCATCTTCTCCGCCGTCTTCGCCTTCACGTTGATCTGGCCGGCATCGACCCCGAGCACTTCGGCCAGACGCTGACGCATCAGCGGGATGTGCGGCGCCATCCTGGGTTGCTGCGCGATGATCGTGCTGTCGAGGTTGCCGATCACCCACCCCAGGTCCTTCACGCGGCGGTAGGCCTCTTCGAGCAGCACCATCGAATCCGCGCCCTTGAACTCGGCCGCGGTGTCGGGGAACAGCTTGCCGATGTCGCCCAGCGCGGCGGCGCCGAGCAGCGCGTCGGTGATCGCATGCGCGAGCGCGTCGGCGTCCGAATGGCCCAGCAGGCCGTGCGTGTGCGGGATGGTGATGCCGCCCAGGATCAGCGGCCGGCCGGTGACGAGCTGGTGGGTGTCCCAGCCCTCGCCGATGCGGAAATTCAGGACCATTGCAGGATTGCCTTGAACTCGAATCAATTCGGCAGCGCGTTCGTGACGACGAGCGGCCCGTTGCGGGTGACGATCATCGTGTGCTCGAACTGCGCGGAGAGGTTGCCCTTGACGCCGGAGAGGGTCCACCCGTCGGCTTCCTCGTCGACCCAGCGGCTGCGGGTCGACAGGAAGGGTTCGATGGTGATCACCATGCCTTCGGTGAGCACACGCGTGTCGTTGGCGTCGTAGTAGCCGGGGATGCTCTTGGGCTCCTCGTGCAGCGAGCGGCCGACGCCGTGGCTGCAGAGGTTCTCGATGATCTTGAACTTGTGCGCCTTGGCCACGCGTTCGATCGCGTGACCGATGCGGTTGAGCTTCGCGCCGGGCTTCACCTCCTTCATCGCCTGTTCCAGCGCGTACTGCGCGGCGAAGACCAGCTGCGTCTTGGTCGGCGTCGTCGGCGGGACGATGCGCGTGCCGCCGGTGTCGCCGAAATAGCCGTTCAACTCGGCCGAGACGTCGACGTTGACGACGTCGCCCTTCTGGATCACGCGGTCGCCGGGGATGCCGTGCGCGGCCTGCTCGTTGATCGAGATGCAGGTGGCGCCGGGGAAGTTGTACATCACGCGCGGCGCGGACTTCGCGCCGAATTCGGTCAGCCAGCGCTCCCCCATCTGGTCGAGCTCCAGCGTGGTCATGCCGGGACGGATCGCGTCCAGCATGCGGCGCAGCACGGTGGCGACGGCCTCGCCGGCGGCCTTCAGGCCCTGGATATCGTCATCGGATTCGACAGTCATGCGCGGCTCCTCAGCAGGCGTTCGGCCAACGCGAAGTCGGCGGGATAGGTGACCTTGAAATTTTCCATGGAGGCTTCGACCAGCCGGGGCGCGTGGCCGAGGGCCTCGATCGCGCTGGCCTCGTCGGTGATGCCGTCCAGCGGGCCGGCCAGCGCCGGCATCAGCAGGCCCAGGCGGAACATCTGCGGCGTCTGCGCGGCCCACTTGCCACGGCGGTCGACGGTGGCGGCGACGCGCAGGGACGTCGACGCGCCGGGGTCGGTGCCGGGGCTCGCGAGCGCCGCGTCCTTGAGCGTGTCGGCCACGGGCAGCGCGAGCAGGCCGCCGACCTCGTCGTCGTCGCAGGCCGCGATCAGGGCCTCGACCCATTCGGCGCGCAGCAGGCAACGGGCGGCGTCGTGCACCAGCACCCAGTCATGCGGCTGCGCGCCGCGCTCGCGCAGGTCCTGCAGGCCGGCGGCGACGGTGTCGGCGCGCGTCGCGCCGCCGGTGCGCGCGATCCAGCCGCGTTCGCCTTCGAAGCCGGGCACGGCGGATTCGAACTGGTCGTCGTCGGGCGACAGCACGACCAGCGTGGCCTCGATGCGCGGGACGGCACCGAGCGCCGCCAGGGTGTGCGCGATCATGGCGCGGCCGGCGAGCGGGACGTACTGCTTGGGGCGGTCGGCGCCGGAACGGCTGCCGACGCCCGCGGCCGGTACCAGCGCGAAGCAGCGCGGGGTCAGGCCGATGGGAAAGGAACTCATGGAGCGATTGTAGGGATCGGCGAAACTCCGGCCTTCAGCCTCCCCTGTTCCGCCTGCCGTGTTCGCCATCGCCGACATCCACCGCCGCCTGACCGCGCTCGGCGCCAACGAGGCGCATGCGGGGCGCGTGCTGCGCCACTGGGTGCAGGCCCGGCCGCTGACGCAAGGCCGGCGCCAGCTGGAGCACTACCTGCCGCAGGCGGTGCGCGAGGCGCTGCCGGCGCTGATGGACGAGCTGCACGGCCTGGCCACGCTGATCGAGCGGCATCCGGGCGAGGACGGTTCGGCGCGGCTGCTGGTGGGTCTGCGGGACGGCCAGACCGTCGAGAGCGTGCTGCTGCCGCGCGACGGCCTGTGCGTGTCGAGCCAGGTCGGCTGCGCGGTGGGTTGCCGCTTCTGCATGACTGGCAAGGACGGGCTGCTGCGGCAGGTCACCAGCGCCGAGATCGTCGCGCAGGTCGCGCTGGCGCGGCGCGAGCGGGTGGTGAAGAAGGTCGTGTTCATGGGCATGGGCGAGCCCTCACACAACCTGGAGGCGGTGATGGAAGCGATCGAACTGCTGGGCCTCGAGGGCAACATCGGCCACAAGCACCTGGTGTTCTCGACGGTCGGTGACCTGCGCGCGTTTGAACGGCTGGCGGCAGGGCCGGTGAAGCCGGCGCTGGCGCTGTCGCTGCACACCACGAAACCGGACCTCCGCCGCGAGTTGCTGCCGCGCGCGCCACGGCTGACACCCCGAGAACTCGTCGAGGCCGGAGAGCGCTACGCCCGCGAGACCGGCTATCCGATCCAGTATCAGTGGACGCTGATCGAAGGCGTCAACGACGGCGAGGATGAGCTCGACGGCATCGTCGAGCTGCTGAAGGGCCGCTACGGCGTGCTCAACATGATCCCCTACAACAGCGTGCCCGAGCTGCCGTATGAACGGCCGGCGTGGGACAAGGCGCGCGACATCGCCCGCCGGCTGCACGAGCGCGGCGTGCTGACGAAGCTGCGCGACTCGGCCGGGCAGGATGTGGACGGCGGCTGCGGGCAATTGCGGGCGCGGAGCTTGGAGACGCATCCGCTGTCGATGCGCGAAGCGCGCCGGACGATCGCCATCACGCCGGCGGGCTGAGCACCGACGTCAGCGCTGTGGTCGGGGCGCGGTCACCGGTCTCACAGCGCATACCCCACGTTCACCCACACCTGCGGCGCCCGGGCCTTCGGATCCGATACCGAGGTCCGCTGCAGCGACGTCCCGATGCGCCATCCCGCCGTGCCTTCCGCGCTCCACGGTCCGTGCTGCCAGCGCAGACCGACGCCCGCGCCCGCCAGCATCCGGCCCTGCGGCAAGGCTTTCGCGCGGGCGCTCGTGTCCCACGGCGTGTGGCTGAACGTCACGCGCCCCGCATCGACGAAACCGAACGGCTCCAGCGCCTTCCAGCGGTAGCGCAGCTCCGCCTGCGCCAGCACGCCGTGATCGCCGGAGGCCTCGCCCAGCGGCCAGGCCCGCACGCTGCGCGCGCCGCCCAGCGAGAACTTGCGCGACGGATCCAGGTTCCTGTCCGAGAACTGCCCGCTCCCGCGCAGCAGCAGTCCCCAACGGGTCCACTGCCGGAGCAGCGCCGCGTCCGCGGACAGCACCAGGTACTGGCCAGCCACCCGGGCCGACGCCGCGTCCATGGCCGCCGCGGTGGCGTCCCGGAGCCGCACCTCGCCCATCTCCATCCACACCCCGCCCCAGCCCGCCGTGCCCGGCGACGGGTAGCTCACCCCCTGCAGACCCGTCGTCACCGCGAAGGCCCGCCGACGATCCTCGATCGCCACCGCCTTCTGCGCGTTGCGCATGTCCCGCCCCTCCACGCCGAACTGCCAGGTCAGGCGCCCCGTTCCACGCGTCGTCAGCGGCACCGTGGTCATCACACCCATGGCGTCCACCCGGCCCTGCGCCTCGAGCGGCTTGAATTCCCCGCCCAGTCGATAGTGGTTCCGGCTCGCGGTGAGCGCGACCCGTGCGCCGCCGTGGCCCAGCGGCACCTGGTAGGCGGCCGCGCCGTCCCACCCCTTGCCGCTGTTGCCCCCGCCGCTGGCGGTCAGGCGATCCCCGAAAACGAGCAGGCCGTTCACATGCGCGGCCACACTGCCGCGCTCGCGGCCCGAATACCGGTTGCCGTGGTTGTCGACCCGCAGGTCCAGGCCCCAGCGGCGGGTCTGGTCCACGACCAGCTCGACGTCCCCCTCGCCCACCTCGTCGCCCGGACCGAGGCCCGCCGTGATCGACACGCCGGGCAGACGCGACACGGCGTCGACCTGCCGTTCGAGCTCATCGCCGATCGGACGTCCCGGTCTCAGCGCCCCCAGCCAGGGCGCCGCCCCGCGCGCCGCGCCGCCGCGCAGCGTCACCTCGCCATACCGGCCCTCGACCACCACCAGCCGGACCACCCGGCCCTCGCGATCCGGCGCCGGCACATGCACCCGCGCGAACGGCCGCCCGGCCGCCCGCACCTGGCGCTGCAAGGCGTCCGCCGCCGCCTGGATCGACGACTCGTCCGAGCGGACATCGAGCCAGGATTGCCAGTACCGCCGCACGTCCTCGGCATCCAGCACGCTGAGCCCCTCGATGTGCAGTCGCCATCCCGCCGATCCGGTGCACGACGAGGTCGAGCCCGTCCGCGAGGACTCGGGACACGATGTTTCGGCGGCGTCGACCGGGAGGCTCCAGAGGCCGGCGGCGCAGAACGCCAGTCCTGCCAGCCCGCGGACGATGACAGGCCGCCGGGGCGTCCCCGGACAGGGCGCCGGAAAAGGCGCGCGCCCGGGTCGATGACATGGAGAGGCTCCAGGGAGAGGCAGCAAGTTCATGAATGCAGCGAGGGCGGAGAAGGGTGATGAGTGATGAGCGGCATCGCGGCTTGCGCGGGACGCCCGTTTCCGGGAAGGGTCAGGGCTTGCCTTCTTCCGAAGACGTCTCCTTGCGACGACACACGCCCTGATCGACCTTCAGCGGTGAGGCCGGCGGCTTGAGCAGATCCGCCAGCGGACGCTCCTCGCAGGGACGTCCGGGCGGACGGAACTGCCCCAGCGCATGCACGCAGCCCGACACCGCGCCGCAGCCGCCGATGGACACCCCGACGGCTCGCGTCGAACCGCCGGACGTCCCGTCCCCCCCGGGATCGACGACGAACACCGGCTTCGGGCCGGATCCGGGCTTCCCGATGGACGCGGACGTCTCGATGGACCCGGGCATCTCGATGAGCCCGTGCTTCCCGTTCGTGTCAGGCTGACCGTTCGGGTCGGGCTGACCGTTCGGGTCGGGCTGACCGTTCGGGTAGGGCGTCCTCTCCGGGTCCGGTTGCTCGACGACGCCCGGTCGAACCGTCCCCTCCGGCGCCGGGTCGATGCGCAGCCCGTTCAGCGTCAAGGTCGACGGCACGACATAGTTGCCGCCGTCCCGCCCGCTCAAGCGGACATCCCGGACCGTGACCGTCCTGCCCTCGCCCGGCCCGGCGTCATCGAATTCGGCCGCGCCGTGCACGACCGTCACCGCGTCGCCGGGCAACGGGTCGGCGCCCAGCGAGAGCGTCACCTGCGCATCGAGGGTGCCGTCCGCCGTTTTCGGCTGCACCACACCGGCGACGGACAGCGGCACCGGGTGGATCGCGGCAACCGTCTCCCAGATGGATTCGCTCCCCGCGTCGGGAATGCCGCCGCCTTGGCGTGATTCCCGCCCGGGCGGTCGCAAACCGGCCCGCTCCTCGCCGTCGTAACCCGTCAGCCAGGCGCGGAAATGCACCGTCTTCGCCGGGCCGGCCTGCTTGTCGACGAACGCGGCCTCCACTCCCGGCCTCAGGTTGCTGGTCGGAAGGAACTCGACGCCGGACAGTGCGACGCGCTCGACCGCGACCTGCGTGCCGCCGTCGTAGCGCTTGTCGGCCCCCACCAGATCGAGCCCGGCGCCCGACGCGTCGACGACGAGGTGGTCCGCTTGCACGACGTCCAGGGTCAGGACCGGCGCGGCGGGTCCGGCCGCCTTGGTCGGCGGGTCGCCGGGCAGAAGGAACGACACCGTGGACGCCGGTGTGCGGATCGCCGTCCCCGGCTGCATCCGGATCGACGACGGCTGCGCGTGCGTCGACCTCCGATCCGTCCGAAGCACCACATCGCCGGCGACCCGCTGGATGTCGGCCGCCAGCGAGACGCGCCCGCCCGTCAGCGAGAGCATTCCCGAAGCGTCGTTCGTGGTGACGACAGGACGCTTCACCACGAGCTCATCGGCCGCGGTCAACTGCACCGCGCGCTCCCGATCCAGCCACACGGACAGCTCGCGGGCCGCCAGGCGGCCCACGCTCGGATCCAGGTTCGCAGGCGGGTCGCCGCTCGGCGGCGGATCGCCGTCCCCGATCTCCCAGGCGCGGGCGCCGAGATGCAGCGCCCCGCCCGGCGTCGAACCGAACACGACGGTCGGTCTCGGTCGATCTCCCGAACGAGCCAGCACCTCGATGGTGCCGGACCGGCCGGTCTCGCCTGCGCCCTCGACGGACAGCCGCACGCCCTTCTGCGCCACCATGCCCGTTTCCGAGCTCAGGCTCACGCTTCCGCCGTGGCCCGCCTGGATCGCGTTGGCATTGAATTCCTGACGCCCCGCCAGTTGCAGGGCCGCCGCAGGAAGGGCGCCCGTCGCGTGCAAGCGAACGCTGCCGCCCTGCAGACGCCCTGTCGCATCGACGCCCCCATGACGCCACGTGATCGACGAAGCGTCCACGGTGAACTCTCCGCCGCGTCGCCCTCCTTGGACCGAGACATGGCCCCCGTCGCCGACGATCCCGCCCGCCGCCCGCACCGTGATCCGGCCACCGTCGCGCGCACCTCGCGCCTCGAGCCCCCCTGAGAGCGTCACGCCGTCACGACCGACGATCTCGATCGTCCCCCCATCGTTCGCGGTACTCGCCGCATGGACGTTGCCGACATTCACCGTCTGGCCGACCAGACGCACCTGTCCGCCCCGGCCCACCTCGGCGCCGACGATCAAGGGCGCGGCCACCTCAAGCTTCCCCGCGGCGTCGATGTCGACCACGCCCATCACGCCCGCGAACCTGGGGTCCGTCGCGGTCGACGTGGCCTCGATGGCGACCGGCGCCCCCAGCCTGACCTCGTCACCCGACATGCCGACGCTGACATCGCCACCGCGCACCCACAGACGCCCGCCTGGCGCCTGAAGACCGCGCAGATGGACGGTGCCTCCTTGCAGCAGCGCGATCCCGCCGCGATGCAACCGGACATGGCCCTGGAGATCGATGGCCGCGCCGCCGCCCGGCTCCCGGAGTGCCTGGACGTCCAACCCGGTCCAACCGTCGCCCGCCTGCCTTCGTGTGCTGACGCCCAGCGCGCCGGCAACCACCAGCGAGTCCGGGCCGAAGATCACGCCGTTTTCATTGAGGAGGAAGACCTGCCCGTTGGCGGACAGCTTCCCCAGGATCTGGCTCCGCTCGGCGCCGATCACCCGGTTCACCACGACGGACGTCCCACCGGGCTGCACGAAGGTCACGGACGCCGAGGCCCCGATGTCGAACCCCTGCCAGGCGATCGCCGCCCGTTCCGTCGTCTGCGTGATCACCATGCGGCCGGGGTCGGGCGTGTCGACCCGCACGTCGCCGGCCCGGAAGGCATGTCCCTGCGGCAGGGCCGCGGGCGCCGGCACCTGGGCTCCCGCCGGCGGCAGGGCGGCCATGCCGGCCAGCCCCGCCGCTGCCGCCAGCACATGCCGACGCACGACGGGTCGGGTGGATCTGTGCCGCGGCGGCCGTCCGGTCCGCTGCATGCTGTCGATGAAGGGTCTGCGCATGAGAGAGGTGAGCCCGAATGAAAACCGACATTCTTCGAAGCCGCGAGCGCTTCACCAATCGTTCAGGCTCACCATGCGCGCCGACGCGCCCGCCTCATCGCGCCGCAACCATCCCGGAATGCATCAGGAACTCCGCGCCGGGTACGCCGACTGCTCCCAGGCCCGGATCGCTCCTGCCACGCGCTGTCCGCGCGTCCTCCCTACAATTCCCGGCAAGCCCCTCCCGGGGCTGTCCTCATTTGTGCGCCATGCAGCTGTCCACGATCTCTCCCGGCAAACGCTTCACCCTGCCCCGTCCCGCCGGCTCCGCCGACGCGCTGCTGCTCGCCCGCTTCGCGCGGCAGCAGCAGGCGGCCGGCCGCCTGACGCTGGTCGTCACCGCCGAGCCCGGCGACACGCAGCGCCTGGAGGACGAGCTCAAGTTCTTCGCGCCCGAGTTGCGCGTGGCCGTGTTCCCCGACTGGGAGACGCTGCCGTATGACAACTTCAGCCCACACCAGGACCTGATCTCCGAACGCCTGGCCACGCTGTGGCGCCTGTTGCAGGCCAACGGCAAACCGGTGGCGGAGCGCGATCTCGACGTCGTGCTGCTGCCGGCGACCACCGCGCTGACACGACTGGCGCCGCCGTCCTTCCTCGCCGCAACGACCTTCAACTTCCGCCAGAAGCAGCGCCTGGACGAGGCGGGCCTGAAGCGCCAGCTCACGCTGGGCGGTTACCAGCACGTCAGCCAGGTCGTCTCGCCCGGCGAGTACGCCGTGCGCGGCGGCCTGATCGACCTCTTCCCGATGGGCTCGCTGGTGCCCTACCGCGTCGACCTGTTCGGCGACGAGGTGGATTCGATCCGCGTCTTCGATCCCGATTCGCAGCGCTCGCTGTACCCGGTGCCGGAGGTACGCCTGCTGCCCGGGCGCGAGTTCCCGATGGACGAGGCGTCGCGCAAGGCCTTCCGCGCCCGCTGGCGCGAGAAGATGGACGGCGATCCGACCAGGTCGCGCATCTACAAGGACATCGACACGGGTCTGGCCACCGGCGGCATCGAGTACTACCTGCCGCTGTTCTTCGACGAGGTCGCCACCGTGTTCGACTACGTGAGCGCCGAGGCGGGCCTGGTGCTGCACGGCGACGTCGACGAGGCGCTGCAGCGCTACTGGACCGACACCCGCGAGCGCCACCGCTTCCTGCAGCACGACCCCGACCGGCCGATCCTGGCGCCCGAGGAGATCTTCCTGCGGCCCGAGGAGTTCTTCACCGCGACGCACCGACACGCGGTGCTGGCCGTGCGCGGTCGCGACGCCGTCGACTACGCGCGTCCGCTGCCCGACGTCAGCGTCGACCGCGGCGCGCAGGAGCCGCTCGCGCGGCTGGCCGCGCACCTGAAGGAGACGACGTTCCGCGTGCTGCTGCTGGCCGAGAGCGAAGGCCGTCGCGAGAGCCTGCTCGAACTGCTGCGCGACAACCGGATCGATCCGCCGTCGGTGAAGGACCTCGCCGAGTTCGAGGCGAACAAGGACGAGCGCTTCGCGATCACCGCCGCGCCGCTGGCCGCGGGCTTCTTCTGGAACGAGCCGGAGGAAGGTCGCCAGATCCAGCTGTTCACCGAGACCGAACTCTTCGCGACCACGCCCACCACCCGGCGCCGCCGCAAGCAGGAGCAGGTCAGCGACGTCAATGCGCTGATCAAGGACCTGTCCGAGTTGAAGGTCGGCGATCCGGTCGTGCACACCAGCCACGGCATCGGCCGCTACCTGGGGCTGGTCAACATCGACCTGGGCGACGGTCCGAGCGAGTTCCTGCATCTGGAGTACGCCGACAAGGCCACGCTCTACGTGCCGGTCGCGCAACTTCACCTGATCAGCCGCTACACCGGCGTCAGCGCGGAGGAAGCGCCGCTGCACAAGCTCGGCTCCGGCCAGTGGGACAAGGCCCGGCGCAAGGCGGCCGAGCAGGTCCGCGACACCGCCGCCGAACTGCTCAACCTCTACGCCCGCCGCGCCGCGCGCGAGGGCCATGCATTCCGCTACTCGCCGCACGACTACGAGGCCTTCGCCGCGAGCTTCGGTTTCGAGGAGACGCCCGACCAGCGCGCCGCGATCCACGCCGTGATCCAGGACATGATCAGCCCCAAGCCGATGGACCGGCTGGTCTGCGGCGACGTCGGCTTCGGCAAGACCGAGGTGGCGCTGCGCGCCGCCTTCGTCGCGGTGATGGGCGGCAAGCAGGTCGCGCTGCTGGCGCCGACCACGCTGCTGGCCGAGCAGCACTACCAGAACATCGCCGACCGCTTCGGCAAGTGGCCGGTCAAGGTCGCCGAGATGAGCCGCTTCCGCTCCGCCAAGGAGATCAAGGCGGCGATGGAAGGCCTGGCCGACGGCTCGATCGACATCGTGATCGGCACGCACAAGCTGCTGTCGGCCGATGTGAAGTTCATGCGCCTGGGCCTGCTCATCATCGACGAGGAACACCGTTTCGGCGTGCGCCACAAGGAGGCCATGAAGGCGATGCGCGCCGAGGTCGACGTGCTGACCCTGACCGCCACGCCGATCCCGCGCACGCTGGGCATGGCGCTGGAGGGCCTGCGCGACCTGAGCGTCATCGCCACCGCGCCGCAACGCCGCCTGGCCATCAAGACCTTCGTGCGCAGCGAGAGCAGCGGCACCATCCGCGAGGCGGTGCTGCGCGAGCTCAAGCGCGGCGGCCAGGTCTACTTCCTGCACAACGAGGTCGAGACGATCGAGAACCGCCGCATGAAGCTCGAGGAACTGCTGCCCGAGGCGCGCATCGTCGTCGCCCACGGCCAGATGCCCGAGCGCGAGCTGGAGCGCGTGATGCGCGAGTTCGTCGGCGGCAAGCACAACGTGCTGCTGTGCTCGACCATCATCGAGACCGGCATCGACGTGCCCAGCGCCAACACCATCGTCATCAGCCGCGCCGACAAGTTCGGCCTGGCGCAGTTGCACCAGCTGCGCGGGCGGGTGGGTCGCTCCCACCACCAGGCCTATGCCTACCTGATGGTCCCGAACGTCGAGGGTCTGACCAAGCAGGCCGCGCAGCGGCTGGAAGCGATCCAGGCGATGGAGGAACTCGGCTCGGGCTTCTACCTCGCGATGCACGACCTGGAGATCCGCGGCGCCGGCGAGATGCTCGGCGAGCACCAGAGCGGCAACATGATGGAGATCGGTTTCCAGCTCTACAACGAGATGTTGTCCGAGGCCGTGCGTTCGCTGAAGGCGGGTCGCGAGCCCGATCTGCTCAGCCCGCTGGCCGCGACCACCGAGATCAACCTGCATGCCCCCGCGCTGCTGCCGGACGCCTACTGCGGCGACGTGCACCAGCGGCTGTCGCTGTACAAGCGGCTGGCGACGGCGGACCGCGCCGAGCAGATCGACGCGATGCTCGAGGAGGTCACCGACCGCTTCGGCAAGCTGCCCGCGCAAGGCCAGACGCTGTTCGACACGCACCGCCTGCGCGTGCTGGCCAAGCCCTACGGCGTGATGAAGATCGACGCCGCGCCCAGCGTCATCAACATCAACTTCCGGCCCAACCCGCCGATCGATCCGATGCGGGTGATCGAGCTGGTGCAGAAGAATCGCAACATCAAGCTGGTCGGCAACGAGAAGCTGCGCATCGACAAGGCGCTCACCGATCCGAAGGACCGCGCGCAGGCCGTGCGCGAGGTGCTGCGGCTGCTCGGCGCGCCGGTGACGCAGCAGTGAGCGGCCACCACTGACTTGAACTGCTGGAAGGCGTCACGCAGTCCACGAATTCAGGCCAGTGCGAGAGAGGCAACATCTTCCTAGACTTCATCGCATCGAAGTTTCTGGAGTGATTCGATGCCCCATGTGATTGTCGACTTGAGGAATGCGCCCCTGCCCGCAGAAGTCAGGGAAATGAGCGAGGACGAAGACGACGGGTTCTACGAGATGATGGTGGCGGAGCGGGAGGCCCGACACCGCGGCCTGGAGAACATGCCCCGTTGCCTGGCCTGCCCGCACCTGCCGCAGGACGAGGTCGAGCCGGACCTGGACGACTTCTCGCTCACCCTGATCGAGATGCGGCGTCATCGGCGCGTGGCCTGCCATGCGCAAGGCGATTGCAACGATTGCCCCTATCTCCCGGAGAACTACGGCAAGCCCGTCCGCTTCCGGGTGCTGGGCGTGGACGACTGGGGCGACAACATGGCCGCCGAACAGATCCGGCGAGCGCGATTCCAGGATTGGGAGGCCCGCCATGCAGCCGACTAAGCCGCTGTTCATGTTCGACTCCAACATCGTGAGCGCCCTGGTCGAGCCCGAGGGAACCTTACGTCGTGAACTCTGCGAACAACGCTTGCAGCAGCTCGACGGCGACCTCGCCATCAGCGTGGTCGTCGACGCGGAGGCCCGCGCGGGTTTCCGCAAGAGCATGTCGATCCGCAAGGAGGCTCGATTCCTTGAACTCAAGCGGCGCATGCGTGTCGAATACATCGATCGGGACCTCGAGATCGCCGAGATCTACGCGATCGAGCGGGCCGCACTGCTGCGCGCAGGGCTGCCCTTGTCAGAGCTCGACACCTTCATCGTCGCGCATGCGATTGCGCTCGGCGCCACGCTCGTGAGCAATGATCGGTCGATGTCACGCGTGGAACGGCTGAAGTTGGAGAACTGGCTGCTGCCGGAGCGAACGCGGGCGCGTCGCCATCCCGGTGTGGCCGAGCCGATGGCCGGCTACGCGGCGGGTCGCCGCTTCTGGCCGGCACAGGACCACCGCTCGCCGGCTGTCTGGATGGCGCATCCCGATCCGGCCTCGTACGTGCGTTCGCTGGCGCAATGATGCACGTCCCGGCCAGTGCGCTAAGCTCCCGCCCGTCCCCGCCGACTGCTCCAAGTGATCTTCGGCGGGGCTGTCCCATTCAAGACCGCGCCCGCATGACCTCCTCGTCGACCTCCCCGGCTCCGCTCTCCCCGCTCGTCCTGCAAGGCTTCACGCCGCCGCTGGCGCTGCGCGACTTCAAGCTCGCCGCGTTCGACATGGACTCGACGCTGATCGCCATCGAGTGCATCGACGAGATCGCCGCCGCCGCGGGCCGCAAGGCCGAGGTCGCCGCGATCACCGAGGCCGCCATGCGCGGCGAGATCACCGACTTCAAGGACAGCCTGCGCCGCCGCCTCGCGCTGCTCCAGGGCGTCGGCGAGGACGCGCTGGCGCAGGTGCTGCGGGATCGGCTCACCTTCAATCCCGGCGCGCGCGAGCTCTGCGCGGCGCTCAAGGCCGCGGGCCTGAAACTGGTGCTGGTCTCCGGCGGCTTCACCTACTTCACGCGCTTCGTCGCCGCCGAACTCGGCATGGACTTCGTTCGCAGCAACGCGTTGGAGATCGTCGACGGCCGCCTGACCGGCGGCCTCGTGATGCAGGACTGGGGCGACATCTGCGACGGCGAGGAGAAGCGCCGCATGATGCTGGACTGCGCCGAGCGCATCGGCGCGACGCCGGCGCAATGCATCGCCGTCGGCGACGGCGCCAACGACCTGCCGATGATGGGCGCCGCCGGGCTCTCCGTCGCGTATCACGCCAAACCCAAGGTGCGTGAGCAGGCGATGGTCGCGATCAACGACGGCGGCCTGGACCGACTCCTCGACATCCTGCGCTGACATGCCGCTGGCGCACCCCGACCACGGCCTCCACCAGCGAGGGCGCGCGTCGGATCACTCGGGTGACAAGATCGTGCCCCGACCCGGCCGGCCGGCGGGCGTCTCTATTCTCAATGACGCCGTGCCGCCACCCTTCCTTCTGAATCCCGTCAGTTCCGCCTCCGCGGTCACCGGCTTGCCGCGCCCCGCTGCCGGGGTGTCGAACCGATACCGTGTGAGCAGCTTCACGTTGCTGCCGCTCAGGTCGATGCCGGTCGCGCTTTCCGATTCGGCCCTGGCGGCATTCGTCCCGTCGTAGCGCTTGTCCTCAATGCTGAATCTCAGCGACAGCGGCCGATCGATCGACAGCGCGGCGGTCCACAGCGGACCCAGGACGACCGGAGTGGATGCGCCGGTCTTGATCTCGACGCGTCCGCCGGGCACCTCGGTCACACCCGACGCGCGAACCGCGTCCTGGATCTTGACCAGGCCGTAGTCGTTCACGGACGCCAATGTCCCTTGCTCGTCCAAGGTGGCGTGCGTGCCCTGGCCGATCCCGACGGTCCCCCGGCGGGCCCAGACCACGCCCCCCTGCGCCACCTCGCCAGCCCCCGCCAGGGTCAGCACGCCGCCCTGACGAATCCGGATCACGCCCTCGTTGGTGACCCGCCCGTACTGATCACGGGCCAGGTTCACCGGTGGAGCAGGTGATGTCATCTCGTCCGTCATCATCGCGGCCGCCACCAGTCCGGCCGCGTCGATCCGCGCCGTCCTGCCGATCAGGATCCCGTTCGGATTCAGCAGGTAGACACGGCCGTTGGCGTTCAGCGTGCCGTCGATGCGGCTGGGCAGGGAGTCTCCGACGACGCGATGGACGATGAAGGCCTCCGGCGACGGCTGCTGGATCTCGACGTGGTGGCCGGCGCCGACGCTGAACGCCGTCCAGTCGTACTTGGCGCTGGCGCTCCGCTGCAGGATCGTCATGCGGTTCCCGCTGCGCGAGACCTCCGCGACGCCTTGACGCAACTGTTCGCCCACAGGCAGCGTGGCGAGAACGGAACCGGCGACCACCCCGGCCTGGGTCAGAAGGACAACGACGCTCATGGCGAGCCATTCTGTGAAGCCTCGTCCTCGGCGCCAATGACCCACTCCGGCCATCGCCGGACCCGCGCTGGCTGGGCGACGGTCGTGCGGTCCCGCCATGCACCAGGAACCGCCGGGCAGGTGCGCCGACGCGGCATGGCCGTGGCGAGCTTGCGTCGCACCCTTGAACTCGCTGGAACGCTCTTGAAGCGGCGCCCCATCCCTGCGATGCTTACGGCGTACAGGGAGCAGCGATGCGAGAACAGCACGCGACCAGATCGGACGAGCAGGCCGACATCGACCACCTGCAGCGCGACGTGCTGGAAGCCGTCGCGCTCGGTCGCCCGCTGGCGGCGGTCATGGACCTGCTGTGCCGCGCCGTCGAGGCGCTCGCGCCGGAGGTGATCTGCTCCGTGCTGACGGTGGACAAGGACGGTTGCGTGCATCCGCTGGCCGCGCCCAGCCTGCCGGCCTCGTTCAGCGGCGCGCTGGAGGGCTTCCAGATCGGCCCGAAGGCCGGTTCCTGCGGCACCGCCGCCTGGCGCCGCCAGCCGGTCGAGGTGACCGACATCGCCTCCGATCCGCTGTGGGCCGATTTCCGCGAACTGGCGCTGTCCCACGGCCTGCAGGCTTGCTGGTCGACGCCCATCCTGCTCGGCGGCGACGGGGTCGTCGCGACCTTCGCGCTCTACTACCGCGAACCGCGCGCCGCCGCGCCCTTCCACCGCCGCATGGTGCAGGCCTGCACGCAGCTGTGCCAGATCGCCTTCATGCACGACCGCCACCAGCGCGAGATCGAACGCCTGGCCTACTTCGACGGCGTCACCGGCCTGCCCAACCGCACGCTGCTGGCCGACCGCGCCCGGCAGACGCTGATGCAGGCCGCGCGCACCGAGGCGCCGACGGCATTGCTGCTGCTCGACATCGACCGTTTCAAGACCGTCAACGACTCGCTCGGACACGCGGTCGGCGACCAGGTGCTGAAGCACATTTCCGCACGCCTGCTCGGCTCGCTGCGCGACGGCGACACGCTCGCGCGCCTGGGCGGCGACGAGTTCGTCGTGCTGCTGCCGGGCTGCTCCGCGGAGGACGCGATGCATGTCGCCGGCAAACTGCGCACCGCGCTCGAGGCGCCGCTCCCGCTGGACGGCAGCCACGCCCGGGTGCAGATGACGGCCAGCATCGGCGTCTGCGCGCATCCGCGGGACGGGGCCGATCTCGACCAGCTGCTGAAGAACGCCGACATCGCGATGTACGAGGCCAAGCGCGCCGGCCGCGACTGCGCCCGATTCTTCCTGCACGCCATGAACCAGGCGCTGGACGAGCGGCTCGAGATCGAAGCAGCCTTGCGCCACGCGCTGTCGAACCAGCTGCTGCAACTGCACTTCCAGCCCAAGGTGAGGCTGGCGGACCGCGCGCTGGTGGGCGTGGAGGCGCTGCTGCGCTGGCACGACGCCGAACGCGGCTGGGTGCCGCCGGACCGGTTCATCCCGGTCGCCGAGGAAAGCGGCCTGATCAATGCGCTGGACGCCTGGGTGCTGACGCAGGCCTGTGCGCAGCTGGCGGGCTGGCGGGCCGACGGGATCGCGGTGCCGGGGATCTCGGTCAACGTGTCGCCGCAGCGTTTCCATCAGGACGACGTCGCCGCGCACACGCGGGCGCTGCTCGCCAGGCACCAGCTCGCGGCGAGCGACCTGACGCTCGAAGTCACCGAACGCCTGATGCTGGACGACACCAGCCGCCCGCGCGAGCAACTGCAGCAGTTGCACGAGATGGGCGTGGGGGTGTCGGTGGACGACTTCGGCACCGGGTACTCCAGCCTGAGCTACCTGAAGCGCCTGCCGGTGACCGAGCTCAAGCTCGACAAGAGCTTCGTGCGCGACCTGGAACAGGATGCCGACGATCGCGCGTTGTCGAGCGCGGTGATCGGCATCGGGCGTTCGCTCGGCCTGGCCGTGGTCGCCGAAGGCGTGGAAACCGAAGGGCAGCGCGACATCCTCGTGGCGATGGGCTGCGACGCGGCGCAGGGCTGGCTGTTCGGGCGGCCGATGGCGGCCGGGGCGCTGGCGGGCTGGATCGCGGCACGGGCCGGGGCAAGCACCGGATGAACGCTCCGGCGTCGGCGGCGACTGACGCGCCTTCTCCCCCCAGGAATGTCCATGTCTCCGTTCCCGATCCCGTCATCGCAGATCGCGACGATCACCGTCGATGCGGCGCCTTCCGCGCCGTCCTCCCGGTTCGATGCGCCCAGTCCCGAGGCCCAGGCCCTTGCCCAAGCGTTGCGGGCATCCAAGGACCAACGGGCCGATCTGCGAGGCTTCGCCCCGGAGGCCCTGGACGAGCTCCTGCTCGTCGAGCTGAGCGACTGCCGTGACGCCCGCTTCGTGGCTCTCCCGGCGCACTGTTCGGTCGCGGCCATTCACAAGGTGCTGACAGGATTGCCTGAACTGGAGGGGGTGTTCTTCTGGTCGCCTCAAGGCGCGAGCCCGATCCGCCCCCTGCTCGGCCAGCGCCTGGCGACGGTCATCAGCGACCCGGCCAGCCTGTCGCGTTGTGTGGGGGCGGAATACGTCAAGCGGGTTGCATGCCATTTGCCGGAACTCGCCATCGACGCCTTGGTCGCGCAGGCGGCGCAGGCGGTGCAGGGCACGCGGCCGAGCTGCCCTCACCGACGCGTCCACGGGGCGGCGACCGTCGCTTGCGACTCCCGTCCGGTCTCCCCGGCCCCCCGGCCGCAACACGACAAGGGGGAGGCCGTCGACGCCGACGATGCGAGTCAGGCGCACGATGCCTGGGGGCGCCGGGCCATGTCCCGCCCAGGCCGGATGCAGCGACTCTGGCATTCCGTCGAACACCTCTTCCACCGACGGCCGCCCTTGCCTCTGCGCCAGTCCCGTCCGGGGTGAACCGGACGCCGGGGCTCCCGTCCCGACGACGCCCTCAACCGGCCGCGTGCACGGCCTTGGGCGTGACGACGAGGCCGTCCTCGTCGGCGTAGAGCCAGTCGCCCGGGCGTATCCAGACGCCGTCGATCTGGACGGGCAGGTCCGCGAGGCCCTGGTCCCGGCGCTCGGTCGGCATCGGCACATGGCCCAGCGCGAAGATCCCGACGGCGGCCGCTCGCAGTTCCTCCAGATCCCGCACCGCGCCATGGACCAGCACGCCGGCCCAGCCGTTCTTTGCCGCGCTGACGGCCAGGTTGCCGCCGACCAGCGAGCGCCGCAGCGAGCCGCCGCCGTCGACAACGAGCACCCGCCCGCCGCCGAAGCTCTCGACGGCCGCCTTGACCTGCGAGTTGTCGTCCAGGCATCGCACCGTCGCCACCGGGCCGGCGAAGCGCGCATGGCCGCCGTAGCTTCTATACCGGCTGCCCGGCAGCCAGCGCGTGTCGCCGCTGGTGTCGGCCTTCAGCGAATCGCAGAGGTCGCAGGTCGAGAAACGGATCGCGGCGCGGGTCGAGGCGCTGGGGCTGGTCATCGGCTCATTCCTCCGGATCGTTCAGGATCTCGATGCGTTCGCCATTGAACTCCACCACCTGGCCGGCGCGGATCTTGGCCGTCTTGCGCAGATCGACCTGGCCGTCGACGCGCACCTGGCCCTCGGAAATGAAGTGCCGGGCCTCGCCGCCGCTGCTCGCCAGCGAGGTGGCCTTGAGCAGCTTGTCGAGTTCGATGTATTCGCCGCGCAGGGCGAAAGGGATGGGTTCAGACATGCCGCGATTCTCCGTCAGCCGGCGCGGCGCTTGAGCGCCGCTTCACGGATGCTGCTGAGCGTCGCGCGCGATGTGGAGATCTCCACCGGGAGCTTCAGGTGGATCAGCGTCGGCACCTGCGATGAGAGCGCCTGACGCAGCGCGGGCTCGACCTCCTCGGTGCGGGCCGCGGTGAAGGCCAGCCAGCCGTAGGCCCTCGCCAGCGCGGCGAAATCCGGGTTGTGCAGGTCGCTGCCGCTGACCCGGCCGGGGTATTCGCGCTCCTGGTGCATGCGGATGGTGCCGTAGCTGCCGTTGTCGACGACCAGGCAGATCAGCCGGCGCGCGCCGTGCGCCATCGCGGTGGACATCTCCTGACCGGTCATCAGGAAATCGCCGTCGCCGGCGATGTTGACGACCCAGCGCTCGCGCTGCAGCAGCGCCGCCGCGACGGCCGCCGGAAAGCCATAACCCATCGCCCCGCTGGTGGGCGCGAGCTGGGTCCGACCGCCCTGATGCAGCGCGGTGTAGCGATGGAAACGGTGCAGCCAGCCGCTGTAGTTGCCGGCGCCGTTGGTGAAGATGGTCTCGGCGGGCAGCAGGCGGTCCAGCAGGTGCATGACCTCGGCCAGATCCATGGGACCGACCGGCAGCGCCTGCTGGTTGCGCTGGTAGTCGGCATGCGCGTCGTGCGCCCACTGCCGCCAGGGCAGTTCCTCCTGGTCCGACGGCGGGCGCAACTGCTGAAGCGCCAGCGCGGCGCCGCTCATGCTGGCCTGGATCATCTGGTCCGCGGCATAGACGCGACCCAGTTCCTCGGACCCGGCGTGGATATGCACCAGCTGCTGCGCGGGCCGGGGCGCCTTCAGCAGCGTGTAGCCGCCGGTGGTCATCTCGCCCAGGCGCGGACCGATCGCGATGATGAGGTCCGCTTCGCCGATGCGCTTCGCGAGCGCGGGATTGATGCCGATGCCGACGTCGCCGGCGTACAGCGGGTCGCGGTTGTCGTAGAGATCCTGGAAGCGGAAGGCGCAGCCGACCGGCACCTGCCAGGCATGGGCGAAGTCCTGCAGCGCGGCGCAGGCCTCGGCGGTCCAGCCGCCGCCGCCGGCGATGACGAAGGGCCGCTGCGCGCCTTCGAGCCGCGCCTGCAACTCCACGAGGTCCGCCGGCGCCGGCCACGCGACCGCAGGCCTGGCGCGCGGCAGCACCGGCGCGTCGGTGGGTTGCGTCAGCATGTCCTCCGGCAGCACCAGCACCACCGGGCCGGGCCGCCCCTGCATCGCGGTGTGGAAGGCGCGCGCGACGTATTCGGGCAGGCGATGCGGGTCGTGCACCTCGCCGACCCACTTGGCCATGCCCAGCGTGCCGGGGCCGAACATCTGGCGGTAATCGACTTCCTGGAACGCTTCGCGATCGCGCTGGTCGGACGCCACCTGCCCGATGAACAGGATCATCGGCGTCGAGTCCTGGAAGGCGGTGTGCAGGCCGATGCTGGCGTTGGTGGCGCCGGGGCCGCGGGTGACGAAGCACACGCCGGGGCGGCCGGTCAGCTTGCCCTGGGCATCGGCCATGAAGGCGGCGCCGCCTTCCTGTCGGCAGCCGATGAAGCGGATGCGCTCGCGGTGTTCATGGAAGCCGTCGAGGACGGCAAGGTAGCTTTCCCCCGGCACTCCGAAGACCTCGGTGATGCCCTGCTCGATCAGGGCCTCGACGAGGACGTGCCCGGCGGGGCGGCTGACGGTGCGGTGCTGATCCATGACGGACGACTGTAGCGAGCGGCCCCGCCATTGCAAGCGGGCCGGATGTCCCCTGTTGCGGCTCGGATGCGACTTGCGCTGCAGGAGCGGCTGGGGGTCAAGTGTTGCCCGGGCTACTTCCTTGGTTCGAGCACACGCTCGAGCGCCGCGGCGAACTTGCTGGCGGCTGCCGAATGGACGCTGTCCGGCAATGGTTCAGTCTTCGGTGACGCGGTCCGCAGGATAGCGATCAGGCGTACCGTCGGGACTGAGAACAGCGCGAGCATGACGCCCGCGACGCCGTGCCAGGCCACGTAGACCGCGGACGACCCCAGATTCCAGTCATCCGGCACCTCGAATGACTTCCCCCTGAGGGGTGTCAGCGCTTCCCCTGCCGCACCAGGCTCGCCGCTCCGATGCCCAGCAGCAGCGCGAACGACGCGCCGAAGAAGACGGCGTTGTTCCAATGACGGTCCATCAGCGCGCCGAAGATCGGCGCCGCCACCGCGAAGCCGGTATCCAGTCCCGAGTACACCGTGCCGTACACGCGGCCGGTCGCTCCGGGCGGCGCGGCGCGCTTGATCAGCATGTCGCGCGACGGGCCTGCCAGACCGGTGCCGAAGCCCGCCGTCGCCGCCGCGATCAACGCTGCCGTCGCCGGCAGCCAGCCCGTCGCCGTCAACGCCAGCAGCGCCGCGGCAACGAACATCGCGCCGGCGATGTTGCGCTCCAGGTTCTGCGACTTCGCCACCAGGAAGCCGCCGACGATCATCCCCGCCGCGCCGGCCAGCATGTAGCCGGTCACGACGAACGCGGTGCTCGCCAGGCTCACGCCGTACATCGCCGACAGCGCCGGCGACGCGAAGCTCTGGATCGCGCTCAGCGCGGAGGTCGTGAAGAAGAAGAACGAGAAGCACAGCCACACCGAGGGCAGCTTCAGGAATGCCATCGGATGCTCGTCGACCGGCGCCTTGGCCGCGCCGGCCTTCTCATGGCCCCAGGATCCCTGCGTGTCGTCGATCGCGTCGCGCTTGAAGACCAGCAGCGCGATCACGAACAGCGCCCAGACCGCCGTCGCCACGTAGCCCAGGCGCCAATTGCCGGTCGCCTGGTGCATCCAGATCAGCAGCACCGGCGCCGCGGCCCAGCCCAGGTTGCCGGTGATGCCGTGCACCGAGAACGCATGGCCCAGCCGCTGCTGCGACACGCGCTTGTTCAGGATGGTGAAGTCCACCGGATGGAAGGGCGAGTTGCCCAGTCCCGCCAGCGCGGCGGCCAGTGCCAGCCCGGCGAAGCCCTGCGCCGTGCCCGCCGCCAGCGAGGCCAGCACGAAGCAGCTGAGCGCCGCGAACAGCACCGGCCGCGCGCCCGTCTTGTCGACCAGGAAGCCCGACAGCGCCTGACCCACCCCCGAGATCACGAAGAAGATCGTCACCAGCAGGCCGAGCTCCGAATAGCTCAGCCCGAACTCCCGCATGAACACCGGGAACAGCGGCGGCAGCAGCATGTGGAAGAAATGCGAGGTGCCGTGCGCCAGACCGATCAGGCTGATGGTCTGGATGTCTCGTGTCCTGCTCTGGGCGGCGCTCTGTCCGGGGCTCGTCGACAGGCCGGCCGCGTCGGCGGTGGTGGTGGCGGTGTTCATGGACGGGATGGTGACAGGGCCTTCACGTCGGAATTACGATAGGCAGACAAGTTCTGTCGAGTTTCCGCCATGAACCCTTCGACGCCTAGGCCGACCCCCACGCCGAGCCCGCCCGCCAAGCCCCCTCCGACGCCGCATCCGACGCCGACGCTCACGCGGCGCGCCAGCCTGCCGCCGCTCGATCCGCGCCGCTACGCGCCCAGCGCCGCCCGGCCGGTGCGCGCCAAGTCGCGCAGCCTGGACGGCTTCATGGACATCCAGGCCCATCTCCACACCTGGGGTCAGTTCGTCTTCTCCGTGACCGGCGTGGTCCGAGTCAGCACCGACCGGGCGACCTTCCTGGTGCCGCCCTCGCGCGGCGTGTGGATCCCTGCCGGCGTCGTCCACGCCGTGACCGCCGTCGAGCGCTGCGAACTGCGCACGCTCTACCTGCGGGATCCGCCCGACGAGGGCGAGGTCTGGGCGGAGAACCGCGTCCTCGAGGTCTCTCCGCTGCTGCGGGAACTGGCGGTGCAGCTCGCACGGGACGAGGTCGAGCCCGCAGAGACGATGGCGATACCCGTCGCCGAGCCCGTGGCCGTGGCCGACCGCGAAGGCTGGATCGGCAAGCTCATCCTCGACGAGATCCGCCGCGCGCCCAGCCTGCAGCTCGGCGTCGCGCTGCCCACCGACAAGCGCCTGCGCCGCCTCTGCGAGGCCGTGCTGGCCGAGCCGATGCGCCATGCCAGCCTGGACGACTGGGCGGCCGAGGTCGGCGCGAGCGCGCGCACCGTGTCGCGCCTGTTCCGCCAGGAACTGGGCAGCAGCTACGCGCAATGGCGCCAGCAGGCGCTGCTGGCCGAGGCGCTCCGCCTGGCCGCGCATCGCAAGCCGATGCAGGTCATCGCCGCCGAGCTCGGCTATGCCAGCGCGAGCGCCTTCACCGCGATGGTCACGCGGACGGTCGGCATGCCGCCGAGCCGGTTTTTCGGCCAGACCTAGAATTCCGACCCTATGGAACAGGTTCTCTACGACTTCGCCCGCCAGGATGCGGACGGCGCCACCTGCACCGCCCATGCGTGGGCCAAGGTGCCGGCACCGTTGACGCCCAGCCAGCGCTCGCAACTCAAGGCGCGTGCCGCCGAACTCCTCAAGGCCAAGGGGGCGGTGCTCGTCGCCCATTACTACGTCGACGGCGACCTGCAGGACCTCGCGCAGGAAAGCGGCGGCATCGTGTCGGACTCGCTGGAGATGGCGCGCTTCGGCCGCGATCACGCGGCGCAGACGCTGGTCGTCGCCGGCGTGAAGTTCATGGGCGAAAGCGCCAAGATCCTCAGCCCCGAAAAACGCGTGCTGATGCCCGACCTGGACGCGACCTGCTCGCTGGACCTGGGCTGTCCGGCCGACGACTTCGCCGCGTTCTGCGACGCGCATCCGGACCGCACCGTCGTCGTCTACGCCAACACGAGCGCCGCGGTGAAGGCGCGGGCGGACTGGATGGTCACCAGCTCCTGCGCGCTGGAGATCGTCAGCGAGCTCAAGGCCCGCGGCGAGAAGATCCTGTGGGCGCCCGACCGCCACCTGGGCCGCTACATCCAGGAGCAGACCGGCGCCGACATGCTGATGTGGAACGGTGCCTGCATCGTCCACGACGAGTTCAAGGGCCTGGAGCTCGAGCTGCTGCGCGAGCAGCATCCGGACGCGATGATCCTCGTGCACCCGGAGTCGCCGGCCTCGGTGGTCGCGCAGGCGGACGTTGTGGGATCGACCTCCGCGCTGATCAAGGCCGTGGTCGAGGGCACGGCACGTGAGTATGTCGTGGCCACGGACAACGGCATCCTGCATGCGATGCGTCAGATGGCGCCCGGCAAGGTGCTGATCGAGGCGCCGACGGCGGGCAACAGCGCGACCTGCAAGAGCTGCGCGCACTGCCCGTGGATGGCGATGAACGGCTTGCAGGGGCTGGTCGACTGCCTGGAACGCGGCACCGGCGAGATCCTCGTCGACGAGGCGATCCGGGTCGAAGCGAAGTCGTGCATCGACCGCATGCTGGACTTCACCGCGAAGCTGAAGGCGAAGAAGGCGGCGGAAGCTGGCGCCATGGTGCGGGGCATCGGGGCGGCCTGACCGTCCTCCGACGGCCGCTGGCCCTCACCTCCCGCCCTCTCCCGCGGTGCGGGAGAGGGCGCCGGAAGGAGGCCCCGCGCGAACGAGTGTCCGCGGGGCTTTTCAATTGCGTGAGCGTCGGCCTATGCTGTGGCCATCAGTTGCCCACGGCAGGACGTGCACATGGACTTCACCTCGCTCTACAACCATCACGAACGCGAAGTGTTTGCCGCGGTGATGGAGACCGCGCCGCAGTTCCCCGAGATTCACCGCGAGGCCGAGCTGCTGGCCGACGTGGCCTGCGTCGCGCTGAACCGCCTCCCGCCGCGCTACATCCGCCATGCCGTCGACTACTCGTTCTACCTGACCGAGCAGGAGCGTCTGGACGTCGACGCTGCGATCAAGGAAGCCGTCAGCTACGCCTACAACTTCGTGCAGGCGCGCAGCGTCCTCCGCACCAAGCAGCGTTAAACGAAGAAAGCGCAGTCCACTGGCCTCACTGGGGCCGGAATGGGGCTTGGGGTTCGCGGACGCGAGGCCCCATGCCCCGTGGAGAGCCCGCGCTTGAGGGTGGCAGGCTTCTTGGCAGTCAGCGCGTATTCCCGTTGCGCACCAGCACGGTCGGCAGGCTTGCCGGCAGCGTGCGCGGATAGTCGCGGCTGTAGTGCAGCCCGCGGCTTTCATGCCGCAGCAGCGCTGATCTCACGATCAGTTCCGCGCAATCGACCAGGTTGCGCAATTCCAGCAAGTCGCGGCTGACGCGGAAGTTGGCGTAGTAGTCGTCGATCTCCGCGCGCAGCAGGTCGATGCGATGCAGCGCGCGTTCCAGTCGCTTGGTCGTCCGCACGATGCCGACGTAGTTCCACATCAGCGAGCGCAGCTCGTCCCAGTTGTGGGCGATGACGACCTGCTCGTCCGCGTCCTCGACCTGGCTTTCGTCCCAGGCTGGCAGCGGCGCGGGCGGGAGCACGTCCTGAGACAGGATGTCGGAGGCGCAGCCGCGCCCCAGCACCACGCATTCCAGCAGCGAATTGCTCGCCAGCCGGTTGGCGCCGTGCAGCCCGGTGTGGGCGGTCTCGCCGACGGCGTACAGCCCCGGCAGATCGGCGCGGCCCTGCAGGTCCGACACCACGCCGCCGCAGGTGAAGTGCACCGCCGGCACGACCGGGATCGGCTGTCGTGCGATGTCGATGCCCAGCGCGAGGCAACGCGCGTGGACCGTCGGGAAGTGTTCCTTCAGGAACGCTTCGCCGAGGTGCGTGGCGTCCAGCCACACGTGGTCGAGGCCGTGTTTCTTCATCTCGAAGTCGATCGCACGGGCGACCACGTCGCGCGGCGCGAGTTCGAGCCGCTCGTCGTGCGCCGCCATGAAACGCGTGCCGTCCGGCAGCTTCAGATGACCGCCCTCCCCGCGCAGCGCCTCCGTGATCAGGAAGCTGCGTTCCTGCGGGTGGTAGAGGCAGGTCGGATGGAACTGGATGAACTCCATGTTGGCGATGCGGCAGCCCGCGCGCCAGGCCATGGCGATGCCGTCGCCGGTGGAGGTGTCCGGATTGGTCGTGTAGCGGTAGACCTTGCCGGCGCCGCCGGTGGCCATCACCACGGCGCGCGCCGCGATCGCGTCGACGCGCTGCGCGTCCATGTCCAGCGCGTAGATGCCGTAGCAGCGAGACGGTTCCTCGCGCTGCACGTGGCGCGAGGTGATCAGGTCCAGCGCCATCCAGCGCTGACGCAGCTGGATGTTGGGATGGGCCTGCGCCTTCGCCAGCAACGCGTCGTGGATCGCCTTGCCGGTCGCGTCGGCGGCGTGGGCGATGCGGCGCACCGCATGCCCGCCCTCGCGGGTCAGGTGCAGCCCGAGCGGCCCCTGCTCGTCGAGCGTGAACGGCACGCCCTGCGCCACCAGCCAGCCGACCGCGTCGGCGCTGCGTTCGGCGATGTAGCGGGCCGTGCCCTCGTCGACGAGGCCGGCACCGGCTTCCTGCGTGTCGCGGACGTGGCTCTCGATGCTGTCGTCCGAACCGAGCACGCCGACGATTCCGCCCTGCGCCCAGGCGGTGGCGGCCTCGTTGAGCTCGCGCTTGGCCAGCACGATCACCGGTACGCGGTCGGCGAGGTGAAGCGCCACGGTCAATCCGGCCAGGCCGGCACCCACGATCACCACCGGCGCCAGCGCGGCGTCGGTCCGAACAGCTGCTGTCATCGTCATCGCCCGGTCATCGGGGCGTCATCGCTTGGGAAGCCGGGATTCTAAGGACCGAACGGGAACAGCCGGTTTCGTCCGCGCGGAGGCCCCCGAGACGCCGACCCCGTCTTCACGACGCGACGCGAGATCGTCCCGTCGCAGCAGCGACGGCGGCAGGCGCTCGTGCTTGTTCCAGTTGGCGCGGAAGGCCTGCACGCTGCTGTAGCCGCAGGAGGCGGCGATGTTCTCGAGCGACAGCCGCGAACTGGTCATCAACCGCCGCGCCAGGTCCATGCGCAGCGCGATCTGGTACTGCTTGATGCTCACCCCCGTCTCGGCGAGGAACAACCGGGCCAGGTGGCGCTCGCTCAGGCCGGCCTGGGCGGCCAGTTCCCCGATCGTGACGCCGGCGTGCAGGCGCGCGGCGATCGCATCCTGGATCGCGTGGATGCGCTGGTTGCCGTGGGCGCGATGGCGCGTCGCGGCGGACAGCTCGGGATCGGCGCCGAAGCGGCGGAAGTTCACCACGTTCTCCCGCGCGACCTGGATCGCCACGTCCTCGCCGAAGGCCTGCGACACCAGGTGCAGCGCCAGGTCGATGCCGGAGGTCACCCCGGCGGAGGTCAGCAGGTCGCCGTCCTCGACGAACACGCGGTTCTCCAGCACCGTCGCCGTGGGGCTGGCCGCGCGCAGCCGCGCGATGAAGCGGTGATGCGTGGTGCACAGGCGGCCGTCGAGCAGTCCCGCCTCGGCCAGCAGAAAGGTACCGGAGCAGACGCCGCAGATCCGCAGCCCGTCGGGCCGCTCGCGGCCCAGCCGGGCCAGCCAGTCGACCGACTTCCGCCATGCCGTCGAGCGCACCAGCGCCGGCGTCAGCTTGGCTCCGATGACGAACAGCACCGCCTCCGGCGGCAAGGTGCGCGGCAGCGGGCGGATATCGGTCAACGTCAAAGGCTGGAAGGCGCCGACCGACACCTCCGGTCCGATGCAGCGCAGGTCGACCGACCCGGCCCCCACCTCGCCGACGGAATGGATGACCTGCAGCGGACCCGCCAGGTCCAGCAGGTGGGTCGACGGGACCATCAGGAAATACACGTTCTTCATCGCACGGTCTTCATCGGGGTGGCGTCATCGCATGGCTTCATCGCAGGCGTGTCACCGCGGGCGCGTCATCGCCGGTGCTTCCTCGCCGGCAGCGGCACGGGAGCGGTTCCTCGGGATTTCCACTCCCCGATGATGTCCGATTTCTTGTCCTTCTGAGCGCGTTTGTTGCTGTGCAGCACCCAAGGCCCTGGTTAATCTGACCTGAACAACAGATGACCGGGGAGGAGGACCATGAGGTCACCGCATGCAGGCGCCGCCAGCCACCACTGGCCCGATCAGATCGATGATCGCGTGGCCGCGGATGTGATCATTCTTCTGAACAGCACCGTCGCCGACGGCGGCACGCTGGGATACGAGCATGTCCTGACCCCCCATCAGCAAGTCCAGTTTATTGCTGGTCTGCGCGACGGCATCGCCTCCGGCCGCACCCACCTGCTGCTGGGCCGCGTCGACGGCCGCCCGGCCTTCATGGTGCTGCTGCACCTCAACGGGATGGCGAACTGCCGCCATCGGGCCGAGCTGGCCAAAGGCGTCGTGCACCCCGACTTCCGCGGTCTGCACCTGGTGCAGCTCGCCTTCCGGGAGATCGTGCGGCTCGCCGAACGGCTGGCCGTCGAGCAGCTGGTGCTCGACGTGCGCGAGCACACCCGCGCCCATCGCCTGTGGGAACTCTTCGGCTTCGAGACCTACGGCGTGCTGGAGGACTACGCCCGCGTCGGCGGCGCGGTCCACCGCGGTCATTTCATGGCGCAGGCGGTGAGATCGCTGCGTCGGCGCGTCGACGCCCCCATCGCTCATTGACTCCGAGAGGACCTTCCCATGCCGCAATCCAAGGCCGCCTTCAAGGCGCAATTGCGCTCGCTGCTGAACAGCCATCTGACGATGGCGCATCCCATCTTCGACCGGCTGATGGACCCGCAGGCCAAGGACCTGGTCCTGCTGCGCCAGGTCGCGCTGCAGGGTTATCAGCTGACGAAGCACTTCCTCGACTACGTCGAGCACCTGTTCTTCCACTGCCCCTTGCCGACGTTCAAGCGCGGTCTGCTGATCAACGTCTACGAGGAAGAGACGGGCCGGCTGTCGAAGACCGACAACCACGTGGTGCTGATGCAGAACTTCATCCGCGCGCTCGGGATCAGCGATGAGGAGCGCGACGCGGCCCGGCCGCTGCCCGCCACGCAGGACCTGATCGACTACCGGCTGCACGCGGTGCGCGGCCGCGGCAGTTATCACATCGGCGCCGCCGCCGTGATGATCGCCAGCGAGGGACAGAACCTGGAGGTCAAGGCGGGCGAGGCGCGCCACGAACTGCTGGGCAAGGTCTACGGCCTGAAGGAGGAGGACCTGCTGTTCTTCTCGGTCCACCAGGCCGAGGACGTGGGCCACGTCGAACAGGGACTGAACCTGGTGACCGAACTGTGCGACACGGACCGTCTGCAGCAGGAGGCGCTGCACGCGGTCGACCACACCTGCCGGCTGTTCTACGCCATGTACGACGGCATGTACCTCGCGTACTGCCGCCCCGCCGCACGTCGCAGCGCCCCCGGGGTGGCGGCATGACGTCGGGCGTGACTTCGGGCGCCTCGTCGCGCCGCCTCGTCCACGGCCTGGTGGCGGTGGGTTTCCTGGTGATGTTCTTCTCCACCAGCGTCAAGAGCGTCTACCAGGTCTACTTCGCCGATCTGGCGACCCATTTCGGACGCGGACGTGCCGACTTCGCCTGGTCGGGCTCGGTGTTCATGCTGGTCACCGGACTGGTGTCGCCGCTGGTGGGCGCCTTGAGCGACACGGCCCGCTGCGCACCGTGGTCATCGGCTGCCTGACCGCCGGCGCCGCGCTCGCGGGCACCAGCCTGTTCGACGGGTCGCTGCCGGTCTTCGTGCTCGGCTACGGACTGCTCGCCGCCTTCGGCCTGGCGGCCATGACCTACGTGCCGATGGGCGTGCTGGTCGACCGACTCTTCGAGCAGAAGAAATCCGGCCTGGCCTTCGCGGTGGTCACCAACGGCACCTCGATCAGCTTCATCGTGCTGTCGCCCTTCTGGCTGTGGCTCGCGCCCAAGGCGTCGTGGGAGATGACCTTCCTGCTGACCGGCGCCTTCCTGGCGGTGCCGCTGGCCGGTCTGGCGTGGTTCGCCGCGGCGAAGGCCAGGGCGGCAGGACTGGACGACGCCCAGGTCCCGCTCCCGCCGGCAGGCGCGAAGGCCGAAGGGACAGACGCGTCGCATGCGCCGCCACCCCGCGCCTGGTCCGTGCTGCGGCGCGACAGCGGCTTCTACGCGCTGGCGATCGGCTTCATGGGCTGCGGCGCCACCATGGCCTTCATCGACGTCCATCTGGTCGCGTTCTGGCAGGACCACTCGACGCCGCGCGGTCTCATGGGCGTCAGCCTGAGCCTGCTCGGCGTGCTGGAACTGATCAGCGGCCTGCTCACCGGCTGGCTGGCGATCCGGCTGCCCCAGCGCGCGCTGCTGGGCGCGTTCTACCTGCTGCGATCCTGCGCCGTACTGCTGCTGCTCGGGGCCTCGGAAGACCTGCGCACCCTGGGCTTCGCCGTCCTGTTCGGCGCGACCTACCTGGGCACGGTGGTGCTGACCTCGATGTTCTGCCTGGCGCGTTACGGCGCGGCGATCAAGGGCCGGGCGTTCGGCTACCTTTTCCTGGCGCATCAGCTCGGCGGCTTCGCCTCGGTGCAGCTGGGCGCGCTCAGCCACGACCTGTGGGGCAGTTATCAGCCCTACATCGTCGGTCTGGCGGCGCTGACCGCGCTCGGCGGCCTGACGAGCTGGCTGTTCCTGCGCGATCCGCGCGGCGAGGCGGCCCCGCGCCCGGCGCTGCAGGCCCATCCGACCGCCTGACGGGTCCGCCTTCGAACGGAAGCTTTCCATGGACTACCACCCCTACACCGCGGCCATCCGCACCGCCCAGTTCCACGACCTGAGCGACGCCCACTGCGAGCCGGTCGCGATGACCTCCGCCTATGTCTTCAAGTCGGCGGCGGACGCGGCGCGCAAGTTCAGCGGCGCGGCCTCGGGCCATGTCTACTCGCGCTTCTCCAATCCGACCGTGCAGGCGTTCGAGCGACGCATCGCGGCGATGGAGCGCGCCGAGGCGGCCGTCGCCTTCGCCTCCGGCATGGCGGCGATCGTGGCCATGGCGCAGGCCTGGATCACCCTCGGCAGGAACATCGTCTGTTCCCGCGATGTCTTCGGCACGACGCTGACGGCCTTCCGGCACCATTTCGGCAAGCTGGGCGTCGAGGTGCGCGTCGTCGACCTGACCGACCTGGCGCAGTGGCACGCCGCCATCGACGATCGCACCGCGTTCGCCTTCATGGAAACACCGTCCAACCCGCTGCAGCACGTCGGCGACATCGAGGCCGTCGCGCGACTCGCCCACGCGCGCGGCGCGCTGCTGGCCGTGGACAACTCGCTGCTGACGCCCTACCAGCAGCGCCCGCTGGACCTGGGCGCGGACGTCGTCATCCATTCCGCCGGGAAGTACATGGACGGCCATGGCCGGGTGGTGGCGGGTGTCGCCGTCGGCGCCGAGCGCCTGATGGCCGACCTGCGCGGCGTGCTGCGTGTCACCGGGGCCGCGCTGGGTGCGATGGACGCCTGGCTGCTGCTCAAGAGCCTGGAGACCCTGCACCTGCGGATGGCGGCGACCTCCGCCAACGCGCTGCAGCTGGCGCGCTGGCTCAAGGCGTCCCCGAAAGCGGTCGACGTGATCTACACCGGCCTGGCGACGCACCCGCAGCACGCGCTCGCGGTGTCCCAGCAGTCCGGCTACGGCGGCGTGGTGGGTTTCCGGGTCCCGGGCGGCCGCCTGGGTGCCTGGTCGGTGGTGGACAGTCTGCGGCTGATTTCCATCGCCACCAGCATCGGCGACACGCGCAGCATGATCACCCATCCCGCGTCCACCACGCACGGCAAGCTGTCGGCGGCGGAACGCGGGCAGGCCGGCATCGGGGAGGACCTGCTGCGGCTGTCGGTCGGCCTGGAGAACGTCTCCGATCTGATGGAGGACCTGGACCTGGCGATGGCCGGCCTGCCCGATCACGAGCCGGCCGCCGGGCCGCTGCACGATGCCCTGGCGCTGGGCTGAACGGTGATGACGGACGCGATCCTGCACGGCGCGTTGACCGCGCTGTTCATGCTCGGCGTCGGCGCGCCTTTCCTCATCCTGGCCTGCCGCCCGCAGCGCCGGCGGGCGAGGGCGCTCCGCGTCGGCCTGGGCCTGCTGGTCATGGCGGCATCGCTGGCGTCGGACCCGCTGTCCGTCGCGTTGCTGCACGTGGACGGGGTGATGGCCATGGCCGGATGCGGCTGAGAGGTTCCGGAGCGGCTCCTGGGCCCACCCAGGCGCTCCCCGGGCGTGTCAGAACAAGGGCTTCTCACCCCCGAGCACGCGCAGGTCGTCGAGCAGCTTCAGCTGCTCATGGGCCTTGTCGTAGAAACCGTCCGCGCCGTGCTTCTCGCACAGCGTGCGGTAGAAGTCGGGATCGCGGCTGCTGAGCACCCACAGCTTGCCGACATAGCCGCCCGCCCGGGCGCGGCGCAGCACGTGCATGCCGGAACCGACCTGCAGGTTCAGGTCGAGCAGCACCACGTCCGGCTTGAGCACGGCAATCGCCTGGACGGCGTCTTCCTCGCTGTCGGCGTAACCCACCACTTCCACGAAATCGAGTCCCTCGAACAATCGCAGGAACTGCTCGCGAACAAACTCGGAATCCTCGACGAGCAAGACGCGCATGCCCTTCCCTTCCTCTCACTGAATCGTTCGCAGCATTCTGGCGCGGCGCCGAATCACGTGCAGGCGTCAGGGACGTCGACTTCGCAACGGAGCGTAAATCCCGGGCTTGCGGCGTGCGCTGTGCGCGCCGGATTCAGACCACCACGGCGATGGCCGTGCAGACGCCGCCGAGGCCGGCGGCCGACGCGAGGAAAGTGACGTCGCGGCGCTCGCTGCCGCCTTTCCAGGCCATCAGTGCGACGAGGGCCAGGGTGCCGGTGAACAGCAGACCGGCGATGACGGGAGTAGTGAGAAAGTCCAAGGCAGTTCGAAGTGGGGTCAACGGGGGCCTCAGTGTGGGCGGCTCGCGCACGCAGCTCAAGGTCGAACTTCCTTGCCCGGGATTCGGCTTTGCCGATCCCGCGAAGGCCGTCCGCCACGCGGATCGCCTCAGGCGGTGGTGATCGTCTTCGGTTCCAGGAAGGCCTCCATGCCCATCACGCCGAACTCCCGGCCCACGCCCGACTGCTTGACGCCGCCGAACGGCGCCAGCAGGTCCGGCGCGACACGGTTGATCAGCACCGTGCCCGCCTGCAATCGCGCGGCCACGCGTCGCGCGCGATCCGCATCGGCGGAGAACACGTAGGCCTGCAGCCCATACGGCGAGTCGTTGGCCACCGTGATCGCCTCGTCCTCCGAATCCACCGGAAGCACGGACAGCACGGGGCCGAAGATCTCCTCGCGCGCGATGTCCATGTCGTTGCGGACGTCGGCGAAGACCGTCGGCCGCACGAACCAGCCGCGATCGCGTCCATCCGGCCGCCCTTCTCCGCCAGCGATCAGCGTCGCGCCCTGGTCGAGGCCGCGTCGGATGAAGTGCTGGATGCGCTCGTACTGCGCGCGACTGACCATCGGACCGATCGTCGTCGCCGGATCGCGCGGATCGCCGACGCGCATCGCGGCGACGGCGGAACGGATCCGCTCCACGACCTCAGGCATCCGGGCACGCGGCACCAGCAGGCGGGTGCCGGCCACGCAGGCCTGCCCGCTGTTCATGAAGGCCGCCGCCAGCGCGAGGGGGAGCACCGCCTCGAGGTCCGCGTCGTCGAGCAGCAGCGAGGCCGACTTGCCCGTCAAGGCCAGGCTCACGCGCTTCATCGAGTCGACGGCGCCGCGCGCGATCAGCTTGCCGGTCGGCGTCGAGCCGGTGAACGACAGCTTGGCAACGCCCGGATGCGTGCCGATCTCGGCGCCGACATCAACACCGCGGCCGGTCACGATGTTGACGACACCCGGCGGCAGATCCGCCGCGTGGATCGCGCGAGCGACGACATGCGCCTGCCACGGACTCAGTTCGCTGGGCTTGATCACCGTCGCGCAGCCGGCGGCGACGGCGGCCGCGAGCTTGCTGGCCATCGTGCCGGCGGTGCTGTTCCAGGGCGCGAAGAGCCCGGACACGCCGACCGGCGCCATCACCACGGTCGATGCGCCAACGCGGCGTTCGAAGGCGTAGCTCGGCAACGACCGCGCCGCGTCGCCGAAGCACTGCGACGCGTAATTGGCGACCCACTGCGCCCGGGCGACCGGACCGCCGTACTCGGTGATCGTCGCTTCCAGGAGGTCCCCGGCATGCGCCAGCATCGCGGCCTGCAGACGATCAAGCATCGCGACGCGCTCCGCGACGGAAGTCCGCCCGAAGGCCGGCTGGGCGCGCATCGCGGCTTCGACGGCCCGACGGGCATCGTCGCGATGCGCGAGCCGGGCCTCACCGACCACGGCCTCGGTCGCGGGATCGACGATGTCGACGACCTCGTCGCCGGTCACGGCAACGAAGGCGCCGTCGATGTAGTTCTGATCGAAGTTCCGCATGGCTTGTCCTTTCGGCATGAACCTCAGCGACACGCCGTGGCTCGATGAGAGGAATGTAGGCAGCGACATCCATGTCGATAAGCCGTCCAATGATGGACGAGTCATCCCGATTCAAAGAACAATGCAGGCATGCAGAAGGACAGCCTGACCGAATTCGAGGTGGTGCTCGCCGTCGCGCGCCGGCAGGGCTTCCGGCCGGCGGCGGTGGAACTGGAGATGTCGACTTCCGCCGTCAGCAACGCCGTCGCGGGGCTGGAGGCGCGCATGGGGGTGCGACTCTTCCACCGCACGACGCGCAGCGTGTCGCTCACGGAGGCGGGGCGGCGCTTCATCGACCGGGTCGGTCCCGCGGTGGCGCAGATCCAGGGGGCCGTCGCGTCGGCCGACGATCATGCGGGAGTGCCCACCGGCACCTTGCGCCTGAACAGCTCGTTAGGCGCGGCGCAGATGGTGTTCCGGCCGATCCTGGCGGAGTTCCTGCGTCGGCATCCGGGCGTCACGCTCGACGTCGTCACCGAAGGCCGGCTGGTCGACATCGTCGCCGAAGGCTTCGACGCCGGACTGCGGCTCGCGCCGCAGGTGCCGCGGGACATGATCCGCGTGCCGATCGGCCTGCCGCTGCGGATGGCGGTCGTCGGCTCGCCCGATTACCTCGAGCGCCACGGCACGCCGCCGACGCCCGCCGACCTCGCCCGCCACGCGTGCATCCGGGCTCGGATGCCGAGCGGGCTGCCGTCGCCGTGGGAGTTCGCGCGGGCCACGCGCGGCAAGCCGGCAGCAGCCAAGGGTGCGGTCAAGGGCGCGGCCGCCGTGAGCAACACGCTCGACGTGCCCGGTCCGATGGTGCTGGATTCGCCGTTGCTGATGCTGGAAGCGGCGCGCGCGGGACTGGGACTCGCACAGATCGCCGAGTGGTACGTCGCTGAAGACCTCGCGAGCGGACGCCTGCGCCGCGTGCTGGACGGCTGGGCGGCGCCGCTGCCGGCGCTGTGCCTGTACTACTCCGGCCATCGGCACATCCCGTCGACGCTGCGCGCGTTGATCGACCTCATCCACGAGATCAACCGACGCTGAACGTCGGCGCACGGCTCGCAGCCTCCCCCGATCGGGTGCCTGCGGGCCATGAGGGCCCCACTATCATTGCGGCCACACCATTCATCGGCCAGTCGCCCCCGCGTCCCTCCAGGTCGCGGCGAGGCCGGTCACCGGCGTCGCGCCGGGAGACCGTCAGGACGGCCTTCAGGGAGTTCCCGATGCCGCTTGTTCTGAAGCATCCCAGGATGCTGCCGTTCCTCTTCGCCTGCCTGCTCGCCGCCTGCGGGGGCGGTGGTGGGGGCGGTGGTGGAGGCGGGGGCGCCGACGGCGGTTCGCCGCCCCCCACCGGATCCGGCGGGACCGGTTCGGCCAGTTCGATCTCCGGCTACCTCGTCTCGCAGGCGGCACCGGTGTATTCCGCCTCCGTGCCGTCCGGCACGGTCCTGCGCTTCGCGGCCGACGTCCGTGCCACCGCGCTGAGCGAGTCCAGCAAGCCCGTGCCCGGCGACTTCAGCTACAGCTGGACCTTCGGCGACGGCAGCACGGCCGACACGCCCTGGGTGGAGCGCGTCTTCACGACCGCGGGCTCGTTCCCCGTCAGCCTGAAGGTCTCCGACACCGCCAATCGATCACTGAGTTCCAACACGAATCGCATCACCGTGCGACCGGTCCAGGTCGACCCGCTGTCCATCATCGTGGGCGGCCCGGGCATGCGGGACGGCGGACCCGTGGCGCGCTTCGACACGCCGGTCGCCCTGATGCCCACGACGGACGGCGGCATGCTGGTTCTGGACAAGGGCAACAGCGTCATCCGCAGGATCGCGGACGGGGTCGTGTCCACGGTCGTCGGTGCGCCCTCGATGCCGGGCTATCAACTCGGCAAGGCGGGCATCGGACGTCTGGAGGCGCCGGTCGCATTCACCCGGGACGTACGGGGCACGATCTACGTGGCCGATGCCTACAGGCTGGTGAAGGTCGCATCGGACGGCAGCGTGGACGCGGTCGCCGGCGGCAGCTACATGGGCAACCTGGATGACACGACGTCCGGTGTCCCCTGGGCCAGGGCGATCGCCGCGACGCCGGAGGGCGACCTGTACGTCGCCGGCACGAACACGATCCGTCTGTTGAAGGGTGGCGTCGCGACGCTGGTCGCCGGTGCCGCGTCGTCGTCCGGCGCGGCCGACGGCAGCGCGGCGCAGGCCCGCTTCAACGACATCCGGGCCTTGGCCCTGGGCAGCGACGGCGCCCTCTGGATCCAGGACGGTTGCACGCGTCTGCGCCGCCTGACCCGGGACGGCAGGGTGGAGACCGTCTCCGGCGCAGGCGCGCCCGACGATGGCGTTCGCTGCGGCTCCGGGATCGCCACCGCGCCCGAGGGCGACGTCTACTTCGCCACGGCGACCGACGTGAAGCGCGTGCGGCCCGACGGAACGACGCAGGCGGCCGTCTTCGCCGCCGGCGTGGACGCCGTGGCGGTGGACACCGCCGGGCGCGTGTACACCGCCCGCGCGGACGAACATACCGTCAGCCGGCACGAGGTCGGCGCCCTGATCACCTTCGGCCTGTCGCCGAAGTCCAGCGGCAGCTTCCCGGCAGCGCTCCAGGACCTGACTGCTTTCGCACCGGTCAGGAAATTCGCCGTCCATCCGAACGGCGATGTCTACTTCATCGACAGGGCCCGGCTGTGCCGCGTCCGTCCTCCGATTGGGGATGTGACCTGCGTCGCCGGACGCACGGGCGAGGAGCGGCCCGTCGACGGCACCCCGATCGTGGCCAGACTGTCCGGCTGGACGGACGCCGACGTCACCGTCGACCGCGCCGGCATCGTCTACTTCTCGGACCAGCAGACGCTGCGCCGATACGAGCCCGACACCGGTGACATCCGCACCATCGCCGGCACGCCGCCATTCCTGCCGCAAGTCGGCGTGCCGCCGGCCACCGGTCAGGTCGAGGATGCCGACGGCGACGGTACGGCGGCCGCGCTCCGCAACCCCTTCTCGCTGGCGACGGACAGCAAAGGCAATGTCTACGCCATCACCAACGGCGGTCGCATCATCCGCGTCTCGCCCACCGGCACGGTCACGACGCTGGCGCGGCACACCGTCGCCAACTGGCCGCTGTACCGCCTGCTGGTCGGCCCCGACGACCAGGTCTACGCCTTGAGCGGCGAAGCCCTCTTCAAGGTCGTCGACGGCGGCACGATGTCGCGCTCCGAGTGGCCGGGCAATCCTCAACTCGGATCCGGCTACGCCGGCGGCGCCGCCGTCATCGGACCGGACGGCGCGATCTGGGCCCTCGCCAGCAACGGCTACGGCCAACGCTACGCCTCGACCTGGCTCGAGCGCATCACGTCGACGGAGCGTCGAGCCGCCCTCGTCTTCGGGCCGATCCGCCGGCAGATCGTCTCGGGCATGCCCGATCACGAATTCAATCCGGGCTTCATCGGCATGGCCATCGACCCGCAAGGTCGGCTCGTGCTGTCGGACGCCAAGCAGTTCGGCTTCTGGCGCCTGTCGGAGCCGGCCTCGCCGACGCTCTGAGGCCCTCATGTCGTTCCCGCTCCGACGCGCCACGCGCGCGACGAGCGGCTCACGCGGGGCCACGGTCGTGGCCGCTTGCGCGCTCAGCCCTTCTTCGCCACCAGCGTCAGGATGTCGTAGCTCGCGACGAGCTCGCCGCGCTGGTTGGTGACTTGCACGTCCCAGGCGACGACGCCTTGCGGCGGCTGGTCGGGGCGATTGCCGCGGTCGATGCGGCGCTTGCAGGTGAGCCGCGCCTGGATGGTGTCGCCGATGGCCACGGGGTTCACGAAGCGCAGCGTGTCCAGCCCGTAATTGGCAAGGACCGGCCCCGGCGCCGGCGACACGAACAGCCCCGCCGCCGCCGACAGCACGAAGTAGCCGTGCGCGATGCGCTGGCCGAATTGCGTGTCCTTGGCCGCGACCTCGTCGAAGTGCATGTAGAAGAAGTCGCCGCTGATACCGCCGAAGTTGACGATGTCCGCCTCGGACACCGTGCGGCGATGCGTCAGCAGCGAGTCGCCGACCTGGATCTCTTCGAAGTACTTGCGGAAGGGGTGGATCGCGTCCTCGGTGACCTTGCCGCCGCGCACGTACTCGCCGGTGATGGCGGTGAGCATCGTCGGCGAGGCCTGCACCGCGCAGCGCTGCAGGTAGTGCTTGACGGCGCGGATGCCGCCGAGTTCCTCGCCGCCGCCGGCCCGACCCGGCCCGCCGTGCTTGAGCATCGGCAACGGCGAGCCGTGGCCGGTCGATTCGCCGGCCGCGTCGCGGTCCAGCACCATCAGCCGGCCGTGGAAGGCGGCCGCATGATAGACGGCCTGCGCGGCCAGCGCCGGCGTCTTCGTGACCACCGAGCCCACCAGGCTGCCACGCCCCTTGGCGGCGAGCGTCAGCGCCTCGTCGAAGTCGCCGTAGCTCATCAGCGTCGACACCGGCCCGAAGGCCTCGACGTTGTGGACCGCCTCGTTGGTCATCGCGTCGCGGCACAGCAGCAGCGTTGGCGCGAAGAAGGCGCCGTCGCCGACGCCCTCGCCCACCGGCGCGAAGCCGTCGCGCTCGCCGTAGACGATCTCGTTGCCCTGCGCGAGTTGCGCCAGGCGCTCGGCCACGTCGGCCTGTTGCGCCTTGGACGCCAGCGCGCCCATGCGCACGCCCTCGACGGACGGGTCGCCGATCTTGATCTTCGCGAGCCGCTCGCGCAGCGCCGCAGCCACCGCGTCGATCTGCGCCGTCGGCACGATCGCGCGGCGGATGGCCGTGCACTTCTGGCCGGCCTTGGCGCTCATTTCCCGCATCACTTCCTTGACGAAGAGATCGAATTCGGGATCCCCGGGCACCACGTCCGGCGCCAGGATCGCGCAGTTGAGGCTGTCCGCTTCCGCGTTGAACGGCACCGAGCGGCGGATCAGGTTCGGATTGACGCGCAGCTGCGCCGCCGTGTCCGCCGAGCCGGTGAAGGTGACGACGTCCGTCTCCTCCAGGCGGTCCAGCAGATCGCCGGAACTGCCGATGACCAGCTGCAACGCGCCGGCCGGCAGCAGGCCGGACTGCTCGATCAGGCGCACGCAGGCCTCGGCGACATAGCTGGTCGCGGTCGCCGGCTTGACGATGCAGGGCATGCCGGCGAGGAAGCTCGGCGCGAACTTCTCCAGCATCCCCCACATCGGGAAGTTGAACGCGTTGATGTGCACGGCGACGCCGCGCTTGGGCACCAGCACGTGCGTGCCCATGAACTGGCCGAGCTTGCCCAGCGCCTGTGCCGGGCCTTCATGGACGATGTTGCTCGACGGCAGCTCGCGGCGGCCCATCGACGCGTACGCGAAGAGCGTGCCGAAGCCGCCTTCGATGTCGATCCACGAATCGGGCCGCGTCGCGCCGGTGTGCGCGGAAATCGCGTAGAGCGACTCCTTGTGCTCCTGCAGGTAGGTGGCGAGCGCCTTCAGGATCGCGGCGCGCTGCTGGAAGTCGAGCGCCAGCAGCGCGGGCAACGTCGTCGTGCGCGCGTAGTGCAGGCTCTCGCCGAAGTCGATCTCCTCGGCATGGGTCTGCGTCACCAGCCGTCCGTTGACGGCGCTGTGCAGGCCGCGCGCGGCGGTCGAACCGATCCAGCGACCGGCGATCAGGCTCTGGAGGACGGGGGTGGCGCTCATGACTGTCTCTCTTGAACTTCTGTTTGAACTTCGGTTCTAACTTCTGAAATGAACGAGGGCGGGACGTTGTGCGTCCCGCCCTCAGGTCAACGGATCAGGGCTGGTACTTCCAGGTTCCGTTTTCGATCTTCACCATGACGCGGGCGCGCTGGTCGAGACCCAGATGGTCATTGGGCGACATCGTGAACACACCGTGCGCGGCCGGCAGTTCCTTCACGCCTTCGAGCGCGTCGCGCAGCGCCGCGCGGAACTGCGGCGTGCCCGGCTGGGCCTTCTTGACGGCTTCGGGGATCGCCGCCTGCAGCAGCAGGCCCGCGTCCCACGCGTGTCCGCCGAAGGTCGACACGCTGCCCTTGCCGTACGCGCCCTCATAGGTCGTCACGTAGGCCTTGGCGCTCTTCTTGGCCGGATGGTCCGCGGGCAGCTGATCGACGACCAGCACCGGGCCCGACGGCAGGAAGGTGCCCTCGACGTCCTTGCCGCCGACGCGCAGGAAGTCGTTGTTGGCCACGCCGTGGGTCTGGTAGTACTTGCCCTGGTAGCCGCGCTCCTTGAGCGTCTTCTGCGGCAGCGCCGCCGGCGTGCCGCTGCCGCCGACCAGCACCGCGTCGGGTTTGGCCGCCATGATCTTCAGCACCTGGCCGGTCACCGAGGTGTCGGTGCGGTTGTAGCGCTCGTTGGCGACGATGCTCAGTCCCTTGCTGGCCGCGACCTTGTTGAACTCCCCGTACCAGCCTTCGCCGTACGCGTCGGCGAAGCCGATGTAGGCCACCGTCTTCACGCCCTGCGCCTGCATGTGGCCGGCGATGGCCAGCGCCATCATGATGTCGTTCTGCGGCGTCTTGAAGACCCACTTCTTCTTGGCGTCCATCGGCTCGACGATGCGCGCCGAGGCCGCCATCGAGATCATCGGCACCTGCGCTTCCGACACCGCGTCGATCATCGCCAGCGAGTTCGGCGTGACCGTCGAGCCGACGACCACGTCGACCTTGTGCTCGGTGATGAGCTTGCGGGTGTTGGCGACGGCCGTCGTCGTGTCCGACGCGTCGTCCAGGATGATGTAGTTGACCTTCTGGCCGGCGATGGTCTTGGGCATCAGCGAAAAGGTGTTCTTCTCCGGGATGCCCAGCGACGCGGCCGGCCCCGTGGCCGACACGGTCACGCCGACGTTGATGTCCGCCCAGGCGCTGCCGCCCGCGCCCATCAGCGCGGCACCCGTCATGGCCATGGCCAGCAGGGTCTTCTCGATGCGTTTCATGTTGTCTCCTTCGGTATGTGTTTTTCAGGAACGCAAGGTCAATGAGGTACTGCTACTGCGATAGCGACTGCTTTTCCGATGACTGCGAGGAATGCATGTCGGGGGCGATGGTCCTCTCCGAAGCCTTCATGAGACTTGCGGCGTCGCCGGGTCGAGTTCGTTGCGCTCGTGGCGCGCCGAAGGATCGGTGAGTTCGGTCCGCACCGCGCCGAGTCCCCCGAAGAACAGGTCCGCCACCATGGGCGCGACCGCCTCGTAGGTCAGCGCGCCGTCGGGCCGCAGCCAGGTGAAGGTCCAGTTGATCATGCCGAACAGCAGCATGGTCAGCGGTTTGTGCAGATGCGCGCCGCGCAGCTCCGGCCGCACCGCCGCCACCGCGTCGGCGAAGCGGCCCACGACCTGGCGCTCCACGGCGACCATGCGCTCGCGGTGCTCGTCGTCGAGGAACTTCAGGTCCTCGGTCAGCACGCGGTGCTCGTTCTGCGCCTCGCCGTAGGCCTGCACGAAGCGGTGGATCAGCCCGCGCAGGTGCTCGGGCGGCGGCAGTTGCTGCGCCGTGACCTCGTCGACCAGGTCGACCAGGTGCTGCAGGTGGTTCTGGCAGATCTGCGCGAGCAGCTCATGCTTGTCGCGGACGTAGTGGTACAGCGTGGGCTTGCTGACCGCGCAGGCCTCGGCGACCTGGTTCATCGAGGTCGCGGGGTAACCCTGGTTGGCGAAAAGTCGGGCAGCCTGCGCGAGGATCTCCTCGCGGGTGGCATCGAATCCGGGAGCTCGACCTCGGGCCATGAAATATCTTTTCCTTGTGAATCAGCGTTCGTCGAACGAGATCACGACGCGGGGGGTCAGGGCATGCGCCTGACAGCTGAGGATGAATCCGGCCGCCACTTCGTGTTTCTCAAGGGCGAAATTCTTATCCATCCGGACCTCACCCTCGATCAACTTGCAACGGCAGGTGGAACACACGCCGGACTTGCAGGAGAACGGGACGTCCATGCCGGCCCGCGCCGCGGCGTCGAGCAGGCTGGGATCGCTCTTGCGGAACTCGATCTCCCGCGAGACGCCGTCGCGGATCACGACGACCTTGGCGGCCTCCGCGTCCTCCTCGTGGACCTCGTGCGGCGCCGGACGGCCGGTCTGCATCTCCGGCGTGCCGAAGCGCTCGATGTGGATGCGTTCCTCGGGGACGCCGGCCGCGCGCAGCGCGGCTTCCGCCTGCTCGTTCATCTCGAACGGGCCGCAGACGAAGACCTGGTCGATGCCGGCCGCCGGCACGGGGCCGCCCAGGAAGTCGCTCAGCTTGGCCTGGTCCAGCCGGCCCGCCATCAGCGGCGAATCGACCTGCTCGCGCGAGAACACGTGATGCAGCGTGAGCCGCGTCATGTAGCGGTTCTTCAGGTCCTCGAGCTCTTCCTTGAACATCGTGGTCGCCGGCCGGCGGTTGCCGTAGATCAGCGTGAAGCGGCTCATCGGCTCGCGGGCGAGCACGCTCTTCATGATCGACAGGATGGGCGTGATGCCCGATCCGGCGGCGATGCCGACGAAGTGCCGGCCCGTCGCGGGCTCCAGCGGCACGTGGAAGCGCCCCTGCGGCGGGAAGACCTGGACCTCGTCGCCGGCCTTCAGGTGCCGGTGGACCCAGGTGGAGAAGGCCCCGCCGTCGACCTGGCGCACGCCGACGCGCAGCTCGCCGTCGTCGACGCCGGCGCAGATCGAATACGAACGGCGCAGGTCCTGGCCGTCGACGTCGCCGCGCAGCGTCAGGTACTGGCCTTGCGTGAAGCGGAAGGTCTCGCGCAGCGCCTCGGGCACGTCGAAGCACAGCACGACGGCGTCGTCGGTGTCCTGGTGCTTGGCGCGCAGGCGCAGCGGGTGGAAGTGCAGGCTCATGGCGATGGCTCAGATCGGCTTGAAATGTTCAAAGGGCTCGCGGCAGGCGACGCAGCGGTACAGCGACTTGCACGCGGTCGAGCCGAAGGCCGACAGCTGCTCGGTGTGCGTGCTGCCGCAGCGCGGGCAGGCGATGGCCTCGCGGCGGCGGACGATGCGGATGGGCACGCCCTGCCCCGCGTCGACGGGCCCGGGCGGCGCGATGCCGTAGCGGCGCAGCTTCTCGCGGCCTTCGTCGGTGATCCAGTCGGTGGTCCAGGCCGGCGCGCGGCGCATGGTCACGGTCACCGTGCCGAAACGCGACAGCGCGTCGCGGACGCTCTGCTCGATCGCTTCGGTGGCCGGGCAGCCCGAGTAGGTCGGCGTCAGCACGACCTCGACGCCATCGGCGGTCTCGACCAGGTCGCGCACGATGCCGAGCTCCACCAGCGACACCGCCGGCACCTCGGGATCGAGCACGTGCGACAGCACCTCCCACGCGGCGGACAGGCGTCCGCAGCCGAGGTCGGTGGCACCGAGGTCGGACGACGACGCACGCGTTCCGACCGGCGTCAAGGACGACAGCCAATCAAGATGCGACGGTGTCGGCGTGTTCATCTCGATGCCGTTCACCACACCCCGCCGGGATAGCTGCGCTGCAGCGATTGCATCGTCGCCAGCATGTGGCCCATGTGCTCGCTGTGGACGCCGCGCACGCCGGTGTAGACGTGCGGCGTGTCCTTCGGCCGCGCCAGCTGCGCTTCGGCGAGGACCTCGTCCATCGCCGCTTCCCAGTCGGGCCTGAGCGACGACCAGGCCGGGCCCAGGCCGCTGGTCTCGGCAGCGGCGTCGATCTCGTCCGACGCGAACAGCTCGTTGACGTAGGGCCACAACTGCGCGAGCGCGGCCTTCATCCGCTGCGCCGATTCCTCGGTGCCGTCGCCCAGGCGCACCACCCACTCGGCCGCGTGCTGCTGGTGATAGCGGACTTCCTTCACCGCCTTGGCGGCGATGGCGGCGACCTCGGCGTCGCTCGAGGCCTGCAGCCGCGTCCACAGCGGCATCAGCCAGCAGGCCGCGATCAGGTTGCGGGCCTGCGTGAAGGCGAAGTCGCCGCGCGGCAGCTCCATCATCACGGGGTTGAGGTAGTGGCGCTCCTCGCGCAGGTAGGCGAGCTGGTCTTCATCGAGCGGCTGCTCGTTGAGCTGGCCGGCGCGCGTCAGCAGCGCGCGCGACTGGCCCAGCAGGTCCAGCGCGATGTTGCCCAGCGCAAGTTCCTCCTCCAGGATCGGCGCATGGCCGATCCATTCGGAGATGCGGTGCGAGAGCACCAGGCACGCGTCGCCGAGGCGCAGCAGGTACTGGACCTCCGCGCGCTGGCCGGGTTGGACGGAAGCGGTCATCGTCCGGTCCTCACATGTGGTCCAGGGACGCGGGCAGGTCATAGAAGGTCGGGTGGCGGTACACCTTGTCCTCCATCGGATCGAAGTACATCGACTTCTCGCCCGGGTCCGACGCGACGATCGCCGACGACGGCACGACCCAGATGCTCACGCCTTCCTGGCGGCGGGTGTAGACGTCGCGGGCCATCTGCAGGGCCATCTTCGCGTCGGGCGCGTGCAGGCTGCCGCAATGCTTGTGGTCCAGGCCCGCCTTGTTGCGGACGAAGACTTCCCACAGGGGCCATTCGTTGGCGCCGGTCGTTTGGTTGATGCTCATGATTCGGATGCTCTGAACTGTTCGTGGCGGAGACGGCGATCGCGATCGCTGATCGTCGGGATCAGGCCGCCTTGGCTTCGGTGGCGCGCTTCTTCGCGTGGGCCAGCGCGGCCTCGCGGACCCAGGCGCCGTCGTCCCAGGCCTTGACGCGGGTCCCCAGGCGTTCGGTGTTGCAGGGGCCGTTGCCGCCGACGACGCGCCAGAACTCGGCCCAGTCGATCGCGCCGAAGTCGTGGTGGTCGCGTTCGGCGTTCCACTTCAGGTCGGGGTCGGGCAGCGTGATGCCGAGCAGCTCCGCCTGCGGCACGGTCGCGTCGACGAACTTCTGACGCAGCTCATCGTTGGTCAGGCGCTTGATGCCCCAGCGCATCGACTGCTCGGAGTTCGGCGAATCCTTGTCCGCCGGTCCGAACATCATCAGCGACGGCCACCACCAGCGGTTCACGGCGTCCTGGACCATCGCCTTCTGCGCGTCCGTGCCCTCGCGCATCATCACCAGCAGGCTCTCGTAGCCCTGGCGCTGATGGAAGGATTCCTCGCGGCAGATGCGGATCATCGCGCGGGCGTACGGGCCGTACGAGCAGCGGCACAGCGGCACCTGGTTCATGATCGCCGCGCCGTCCACCAGCCAGCCGACCACGCCGATGTCGGCCCAGGTCAGCGTCGGGTAGTTGAAGATCGAGCTGTACTTGGCCTTGCCGGTGTGCAGCGCGTCCAGCATCTGGTCGCGGCTGGTGCCCAGCGTCTCGGCGGCGGAATACAGGTAGAGCCCGTGGCCGCCCTCGTCCTGCACCTTGGCCAGCAGGATCGCCTTGCGCTTGAGCGTCGGCGCGCGCGTGATCCAGTTGCCTTCCGGCAGCATGCCGACGATCTCCGAATGCGCGTGCTGGCTGATCTGCCGCACCAGCGTCTTGCGGTAGTGCTCCGGCATCCAGTCCTTGGCCTCGATGAAGTCGCCCGCGTCGATGCGGGCCTCGAAGGCCTCGTTGCGCTGCTGCTCTTCAGCAGTCTGCAGCTTGGTCGCCTGGTCCTGCGGACCGACGCTCATGGCTTGCGTGTACATGGATGCTCCTTGCTTCCTGCGTCGAAGCGGCGTCCTTGTGGGACACCGCCGCGTGGCCGTCGGACGCCGTCCGACGGGTTACGAGTTCTTCGGTCTCTGGTCGACAACGCGGCGGGCTTTTCCGACCAGCGTTCTTTCGATTGAATCCGGCGCGCCGACCGTCACCCGGGTCGACACGCCGATCAGCGTCTTGATGCGGTGCTGCAGCGACTTCGACATCGCCGACGCGTCGCCGCCGCCCGCGGCCGACAGCTCGCAGCGCACCTCGACCTCGTCGAGGTGACCGTCGCGGCTGACGACGATCTGGTACTGGCCCGACAGGCCGGGCTCGGCGAGCACCAGTTCCTCGATCTGCGTCGGGAACAGGTTGACGCCGCGGATGATCAGCATGTCGTCGCTGCGGCCGACGATCTTGCCCATGCGGCGCATGCTGCGCGCGGTGGGCGGCAGCAGCCGCGTCAGGTCGCGCGTGCGATAGCGGATCACCGGCAGCGCCTCCTTGCTCAGCGAGGTGAACACCAGTTCCCCTTCCGAGCCTTCGGGCAGGACCTCGCCGGTCTCGGGGTCGATGATCTCGGGATAGAAGTGGTCCTCCCAGATCACCGGACCGTCCTTGGTCTCGATGCATTCGCTGGCGACACCCGGCCCCATCACTTCGGACAGGCCGTAGATGTCGACCGCGTCGATGCCGGCCTTGAGCTCGATCTCGCGGCGCATCGCCTCGGTCCAGGGTTCGGCGCCGAAGACGCCGGTCTTCAGCGAGGACGCGCGCGGGTCCAGGCCCTGCCGCACGAATTCCTCGACGATCACCTGCATGTAGCTCGGCGTCACCATGATGACGTCGGGCTTGAAGTCCTGGATCAGCTGGACCTGCTTCTCGGTCTGGCCGCCCGACATCGGGATGACGGTGCAGCCCAGCCGCTCGGCGCCGTAATGCGCGCCCAGGCCACCGGTGAACAGGCCGTAGCCGTAGGCGATGTGGACGATGTCGCCCTTGCGCGTGCCGGCGGCGCGCAGCGAGCGCGCGACCAGGTCGGCCCAGGTGTCGATGTCCTGCTGGGTGTAGCCGACCACGGTCGGCTTGCCCGTCGTGCCGGACGACGCGTGGACCCGCACCACCTGCTCGCGCGGCACCGCGAAGAGGCCGAACGGGTAGTTGTCGCGCAGGTCCTTCTTCGTCGTGAACGGGAACAGGCGCAGGTCGGACAGGTCCTTCAGGTCGTCCGGATGGACGCCCTTCGCATCGAACGCGGCCTTGTAGTGCGGCACATTCTCGTAGGCATGCTTCAGCGACCACTTCAGGCGCTGCAGCTGCAGCGCGCGCAGCTCATCCTGGCTGGCGCGCTCGATGGGTTCGAGGTGCTCGGGCTGGAAGGTCTTCACCGTCATGGGGGCTGTCTCCTGACCTGTCTCGTCGTTCCGGGGGTCGCCGCTCAGCGCGCGGCGGCCAGTTCCGGCACCACGGGCTTGCCCTTGATGCGGTAGGACCGGCCCCGGAAGACCGCGATCAATTCGTCGCGTTGATTGGTGATGCGGATGTCGTAGACGCCGGTGCGGCCGGCCAGCGAGGTCTCGCTGGCGCTCGCCGTCAGCACGTCGCCCAGCCGGGACGGCGCGACGATGTCGATCGCGAAGCCCGAAGCCACCGTCACCTCGTTGTGCGAGTTGCAGGCGAAGGCGAAACAGGAATCGGCCAGCGTCGTCACGAAGCCGCCGTGGCAGATGTCGAAGCCGTTGAGCATGTCCTCGCGCACCGCCATCGACAGCGTCGCGGTGCCGGGGCCGATGGCGTCGATGCGCATGCCCAGGCCCTTCGAGGCGCGGTCATTCGCGAACATGGTGTCGCGGACCGCTTCGGCCACGCGCTGCGCGTCGACACCGGGATCCAGGGGCGCGCTCATCAGCGGTCCCTGAAGGTCGGCTGACGCTTGGTCAGGAAGGCGGCGGCGCCTTCGAGGTAGTCGTGCGCGTAGCCGAGCTGGCTCTGCAGCCGGGCCTCGAGCTTGAGGGCGTCCTCGAACTCCAGGTCCATCGAGGCATCGAGCGCCTCGCGCGTCTGCACCAGCGCCTTGGTCGGCATCTTCGCGAGCTTCTGCGCGGTGGCCATCGCCTCGCTCTGCAGCTCGGCATCGGCGACGCAGCGTGCGATCAGGCCCCAGGCCTGCGCGTCGGCGGCGGGCAGCTTGTCGCCGAGCAGCGCCAGCTGCATCGCGCGGGCGCGGCCCACGAGGCGCGTCAGCAGCCAGGTGCCGCCGCAGTCGGGCACCAGACCGATCTTGGAGAAGGCCTGGATGAAAGACGCCGACTGGCCCGCCAGCACGAGGTCGCAGCCGAGCGCGAAGTTCGCGCCGGCCCCCGCGGCCACGCCGTTGACCGCGCAGACGGTCGGCACCGGCATGCTGCGCAGGCGCAGCGCGAGCGGGATGTAGTAGTGGTCGAGCAGGTTGCCGATGTCCTTGGCCTTGGGCTTCTTGTGGGCATCGACCTCGCCGGCGTGCTCGTCGAACTCCGGCTTGATGTGGGGATCCGACAGGTCCTGGCCGGCGCAGAAGGCGCGGCCGGCACCGGTGATGAGCACCGCCCGCACGGTCTCGTCGTGCGCCGCCTCGTCGAGCGCGACTCGCAACTGGCCGAGCAGGCCGGTCGTGAACGCGTTCAGCGCCTGCGGCCGGTTCAGCGTGAGGACGCGGACGGCGCCCTCGGTGCTGATCAGCAGCGGACTGTCTTCGGCAGCGGTGGATGGGGTCGTGTTGGCGGTGCTCATTCGGCTTGTCTCCTCGGCCGTCGATGGATTCAGCTTTTTCAGCTTTTTTGGGTCGGCTTCTATTTACCGACCGGTCGGTAGATACTACGAGCCATCGTATCGCAAGACAAGGTCGGGAACCTAGGGTTACCACCTAAAAAGGAACTGTCCCATGCCCTGTTACGCCATCGACGGCCTCTCGCCGGTCGTCCATCCGAGCGCCTACGTCCACCCGACGGCGGTGCTGATCGGGGACGTGATCGTCGGTCCGGACTGTTATGTGGGGCCTTGCGCCTCCTTGCGGGGGGATTTCGGACGCATCCGGCTGATGGCCGGCGCCAATGTGCAGGACACCTGCGTGATCCATGGCTTCCCGGACTCGGACACCGTCGTCGAGAGCAACGGCCACATCGGTCATGGCGCGGTGCTGCACGGCTGCGTGGTGCGGCACGACGCGCTGGTCGGCATGAACGCGGTGGTGATGGACGAGGCGGAGGTCGGCGCGTTCAGCATCGTCGCCGCCTGCGCGTTCGTGCGGGCGGGGCTGAAGCTGCCGGAGAAGTCGCTCATCGCGGGTCTGCCCGCGAAGGTGATGCGTCCGCTGACCGAAGACGAGATCCGCTGGAAGCGCGTCGGCACCGAGACCTATCAAGACCTGGCACGGCGCTGTCATGCGAGCCTGGTCGAGGTCGAGCCGTTGGCCGAGGAAGAGGCGGACCGCCATCGCCTGCAGGTCGGCGGGCCCAAGACCCTGGTCGCGACCAAGCGCGACGGCGAAGGCTGATCGACACGCAGCGCCGAGCCGCGACCTCGCCCGCCAGGCCCCCCGTTGGAATCCCTGGGAAGGCGCGGGCCGCCAAATGCTGCGCTACGCCATCTCGGCGCGCCTGACCTGCACCTGGTCGATGAGCGAGGTGACCAGCCCGGCCGAGAGCCCGTCCACGCCCGCGCCGGCACAGGCCGCCGCGCCGGCGGCCACGGCCCAGCGCAGATGGTCTTCAGGATCCTGCGTGCCGCCGTTCATGAGGCTGTAGAGCAGCCCGGCCATGGCGACGTCGCCGGCACCGAGGGTGTCGACGACATGGTCGAGCGGCGGCGGCGCGGCGCTCAGGTCCGCCTTCGGATGGAACAGCTGCGCGCCGCGCTCGCCGAGCGTCAGCATCACGATCGCGCGCGGGTTCCAGGCCGAGATCTGCGCCAGGCCCAGGTGGTGGTCGCGGCTGCGGAACAGGCCGCGGAGGTCCTCGTCCGACACCTTGATGACGTCCGCCAGCCGGCACATGCGTTCCAGCGTGCGGTCGTAGCGCGAGTCCATGGACATGCGGTAGTTCGGGTCGTAGCTGATGCGCACGCCCTCGTCCTTGAGGGATTCGGCCAGCGCGATCAGGCGGGCCGCGAGCGGTTCGCGGGTCAGGCTGATCGAGCCGAAGTGCGCCCAGCGCAGCGCGCGGCGCCAGCCGGCGGGCAAGGCATGGGGGCGGAAGTGCAGGTCGGCGCTGTCGTCGCCGACGAAGGCGTATGCCGGCGGATCGAGCTGATGGACGTAGGCCACCAGCGGCGACTTGGCGAACTGCTGGATGAAGCGCAGGTCCAGGCTGGCATCGGCGCTGGCCTGCCAGATCGCCTGGCCGAACAGGTCTTTGCTGATGCCGCCGGCGAAGGCGCTGAGCTGGCCCAGGCGGGACATCGCGATGGCGACGTTCCAGGGCGAGCCGCCGCTGCGGCTGCGCCAGTGGCCCTGGTCGACGCGGATCATGTCGGTGAGGGCTTCGCCGAAGGAGACGAAGCTGGCCAGGTCCGCATGGACCACGGTCGTGGGGGTCAGGCTCATGCCGCGATTCGACCGCTGCCGGCCTCGTCACGCAAGTGACAGGTCCTACAGGGTGACGAGGGCGAATACCGTCCGCTTCGACACCCCCAGCAGACCGGTGGAATCCGTCCGGGACGAGCCCGTGCAGGCGCAAGCCTCCGCAGCCCGAGGAATCTCGACGCGGGTGACCCGGACAGCCTGCCGGACCTCATTGGGCCTGCGCGGGCGCGGGCGGGCCGGCGGCGGCACAATCCGGTCCATGACCGATGGTGTGATTCCGCTGCTCGATCTTCGCCAGATCGGGCGGACGCCTCCCGTGCCGCATCCGCTGCCGCCGCCCCGCAGCGGCCCGTGGCTGGACGCGCGCGGCCGGCCGCTGCGCGACCTGCGGATCTCCGTCACCGACCGCTGCAACTTCCGCTGCAGCTACTGCATGCCCAAGGACGTGTTCGACAAGGACTACGCCTTCCTCCCTCATCGCGACCTGCTCTCCTTCGAGGAGATCACCCGGCTGGCCCGCGTCTTCGCCCAGCTCGGCGTCCAGAAACTGCGGCTGACGGGCGGCGAACCGCTGCTGCGCCGCCACCTCGAGGCGCTCATCGCCCAGCTGGCCGCGTTGCGCACGCCCGAGGGTCTGCCGCTCGATCTCACGCTCACCACCAACGGCTCGCTGCTCGCCCGCAAGGCGCAGGCGCTCAAGGACGCCGGACTCCAGCGCGTCACGGTCAGCCTGGACGCGCTCGACGACGCCATCTTCCGCCGCATGAACGACGTGGACTTCCCCGTCGCCGACGTGCTGCACGGCATCGAGACCGCGCAGGCCGTGGGCCTGGCGCCGATCAAGGTCAACATGGTCGTCAAGCGCGGCACCAACGACGACCAGATCGTCCCGATGGCGCGCCACTTCCGCGGCACCGGCGTGGTGCTGCGCTTCATCGAGTACATGGACGTCGGCATGAGCAACGGCTGGCGCATGGACGAAGTGCTGCCGTCCGCCGAGGTCCTGGCCCGGCTGCGCGAGCACGCCGATCTGGTCCCGCTCGCCCCCTCGTCGGAAGGCGAAACCGCCACCCGCTGGGGCTACGCCGACGGCAGCGGCGAGATCGGCCTGATCTCCAGCGTCACGCAGGCCTTCTGCGGCGATTGCAACCGCGCGCGGCTGTCGACCGAGGGGCGGCTCTACACCTGCCTCTTCGCCGGCGACGGCCACGACCTGCGCGCCCTGCTGCGCGGCGACGCCGTCCACGACGCGCGCAACGACGACGAGATCGCCGCCGCGCTCGGCGCGCTCTGGACACGCCGCAACGACCGCTACTCCGAGCTGCGTGCCAGCCTCCCGGCCGACGCGGACGCCGGCCCGGCGCGCCGCGTCGAGATGCACTACATCGGCGGCTGATGCGCGCCACCGCGCTGCTCCTCTGTGGCGGTCGCGCCACGCGCATGGGCGGCGTCGACAAGCCGCTCCAGCCCTTCCAGGGACGGCCCCTCGTCGAGCACGTGCTCGGGCGCATCGCGCCGCAGACCGCCGGTCGCGTGCTCGTCAGCGCCAACCGCCACCTCGACGAGTACCGTCGCCTGGGCCACCCGGTCCTCGAGGACACGCTCCCGGACTTTCCTGGGCCGCTCGCGGGGATCCTTGCCGGACTGGAGGTGCTGGACGCCTCCGAGGAGGACGACGCGTGGCTGCTCGTCGTCAGCGGCGACAGCCCGTGGTTGCCCGAGGACCTCCTCGTCTCTCTGGCAAGGGGCCTCGCCCCGGGACAGACGGCCGCCATGGCGCTGGGCCGCGAGGCACCGGGCGAGCCCTTGCGCAGTCAGCCCCTCGCGAGTCTGATCCATGGCCGCCATCGGGCATCGCTGGCCGCCGCGTTGCACGCGGGCGAACGGCGCGTCGAAGGCTGGTTGTCCAGCCTGCCGCTGGCGAGGGTCGCGTTCGATCGTCCAGGGGATGCGCACGCCTTCGCCAACATCAACGACAGGAGCGAGCTTGAACGACTTGAACGACTTGAACGACTCCGATAGCGCCGACCACAGCGGTGTGCCGGTCACGTTGCGCCTGCTGGGCGAGGGCGATCTGCCCGCCTACAAGGCCCTGCGCGACGCGATGTTGAGTCGGCACGAGCAGGCCTTCACCTCCGACGCGGAGACCGAGCGCGCGCGCGAGGCGGCGAGCTACCGCGTGCGGCTGCACCCGCAGGCGGGCGGCAAGTCGCTGTTCACGATCGGCGCGTGGCAGGGCGAGCGCCTCGTCGGCGCGTTGACCTGCGAGCACGAGAACCGCAAGAAGGTCATGCACATCGCCCACCTGATCGGGATGATGGTGGACGACGACTTCCGCGGGCGCGGCATCGGCAAGCGCCTGCTGCAGCAGGCCCTGGCGCTGCTGCGCCGCGAGCCGCGCCTGGAATCGGTCACCTTGAGCGTCACCGCCGGCAACCAGGCCGCGATCGCGGTCTACCGCCAGGCCGGCTTCACGCGCTACGGTCACCTGCCCCGCGCCATCCGCCTGTCCGACGGCCGCTACTACGCCAAGGACCTGATGAGCCTCGATCTGCGGGACTAGGGGCAGGCCGTCGCCGGCCGGGCCGCCACGTCGACCTCCACTGTCAGCTCGTCCTGGATGGCGAGCAGCCCGCCGAAGACGGAGAACGGGGTGATCCCGAACTCGCTCTGACGAAGGACCAGCGCGCCCTGCGCCCGCAGCGGCGCCTCCCCCGAAGGCCGGTCGACGCGCACAGGGACGTCGATCTCGCGGACCTGCCCGTGCCACCGCACCGCCAGCTTCACCGCCAGGACCGGGAAGGCGCCCGCCACCGCCGAGCTGCGCATCGAGATCGTCGGGAAGCGTTCGCCGTCGATGGCGCGGAGCATGTTGGTCCGTGTGCCGGCGACGTCGGAGGCCGTGGGCATGCTGGCGAATTCGGGACCGAGGCCGGCGCGCCATTCAGGCTTGTCAATGCCGACGTCGTCGAGCCGGAACACGAGTTCGACCCCGGCGCCGGCGATGCCGCCGGCCGGCAGGAAGACCTGCCCGTCGAGCCGATCGACCCCCAGCACATGGTTGTGGCCGACCTTGGCGAGCCGGCCGGCGCGGAAGACATGGATCCGGACCTGCGAGGCCGCGGCGTCGACGCGGTAGAGCCGGCCCTCGCCGCGCTGCTGCGCCGCGAGCCACGAGGGACAGGACGACGGCGGCGCTTCAGCGCCCGGGGCCGTCGTCGACACCGGCGGCGGCGCGATTGGTGCACTGCCGCATCCCGCGACCGACAGCGCCGCCACGACGATCGCCGCGCCGGCCGAACCCCGCGCGCCCCGGCGCCACGGCACCGGAGGCATCTCGCTTGCCCGCGTCAACACTTGCATAGGGGTAAACCAAGAGTGGTCAGACTTGCATTCTGAACTGCACAAACAAGCTGGTCGCACTAGCATTGCGACATCACGACGACACCTCGCACGGAGACTGCCATGGCACGTCAAGCCAACGACCTGATGGCGCAGTACGCCGCCTACCACCGCGACCGCCGCAACATCGCCACGCATTTCGTCGGCATTCCGCTGATCGTCTTCGCGATCGGCGTGCTGCTGGCGCGGGCGCAATTCCACGTCGCCGACTGGACCGTGTCCGCCGCCTGGGTGGTCTGGGGCGCCGCCACGATCTGGTATCTCACGCGCGGCAACTTCGTGCTGGGTCTGTCCACCGCGCTCGTCAACGCGGTGCTGATGGGGCTGGCGCATCCGCTGGCCGCGGGATCGGTCGGCGGCTGGCTCGCGTGGGGCCTGGGCAGCTTCCTGGTCGGCTGGATCATCCAGTTCATCGGTCACTATTACGAGGGCCGCAAGCCCGCCTTCGTCGACGACCTGATCGGCCTGCTCGTCGGGCCGATGTTCGTCGTCGGGGAAGCACTCTTCGCGATGGGCTGGGGCCGCGACCTGCTCGCCGAGATCGAACGCCGCGCCGGCCCCACCCATCTGCGCGACCTGACCCATCCCGCCTGAATCGGGCACGTCGCGGGTCTCACCCTTTTGGGGGTCGGGTCTTGCGGGGGCTTGCGGTGCGCCGCCAAGGCGCTTATCTTGGACCGCCGGATCGATCACCGATTCGCCAGGATCTCATCAGGATTTCGCCAGGAGGCCCCATGAAACCGGTGTCCGAGCTCTTGAAGAACCGCGGCTCCAGCGTCTGGCGCATCACGCCGGAAGCGACGGTGTTCGATGCGCTGCATCTGCTCGCGCAGCACGACGTCGGCGCGCTGCTGGTGATGGAGGGCGAGCGGCTGCTCGGCATCTTCTCGGAGCGCGACTACACCCGCAAGATCGCGCTGCAGGGCAGAGATTCGCGCAACACCCAGGTCAAGGAGGTCATGACGCCCAACGTGTTCGTCGTGAAGCCCGACACCGAGTGCCGCGAGTGCATGAGCCTCATGAGCCAGCGCAAGATCCGCCACCTCCCGGTGGTCGAGGGCGCCACCGTCGTGGGCATGCTGTCGATCAGAGACCTGATGGACAACATCATCGCGGACGATGAGCTCACGATCGCCCAGCTCCAGAGCTACATCTACGGCTGACGCGGCAGGAATTTCACCCGCCCCAGAACTGCAGCGCGCGATCGGCGCCCGCCTTCGCGCCGCGCTGCTTAGGCGGCTTGTCCGACGGCGCCGGCGTGCCCATCGCGATCCAGCCGAGCAGCGTTTCTCCCGGCTCGCAGAAGGCGGCGATCAGGCCCGGGTCGCGCGCCTTCGCGCCGCTGAGCATCTTGCCGCCGAAACCCAGCGCCTGCGCGGCGTTGAGGAAGTTCGTCAGCGCCCCGCCCACGCAGGCCCACTGCTCGTGCGCCGGCACCTGGGGATGCCCCATGTCCAGCCGCGCCACGACGGCCACCGTCACCGGCGGCCGCAAGGCGCGTTCCTCGTCCATCGCCAGTCCGTCGGCATCCTTGCCCGCGCGGCGCGCGGCCTCCGCGAAGAGCGCGGCCATCGAGCGCTTCGCCTCGCCGCGCACGACCTTGAAACGGAACGGCACCAGCCCCGCATGGTCCGGCGCGTGCAGTGCGGCATCGACCATCAGGCGCAGATGCGCATCGTCGGGGCCCGGTTCGATCAGGTACTTCGGCCCGACCGAAGCGCGTGCGAGCAACAGCGTCAGGGCGTCGTCGTTCATGGCGGTTCTCTTCATCGATTCAACTGCCGGCGCGCCGCGTAGGAACAGGCGTCGACCAGCATCACCAGCGCCAGCATCGCCAGCAGCACGGTGCAAGTCTCGCCCATCTGGAACAGGCTGAGGTGCAGGCTGAGCATCTGGCCGAGTCCGCCGGCCCCCACGACGCCCAGCACCGTGGCAGCGCGGATGTTGTTCTCCCACCGGTACAGCGTGTAGCTGAGCAGTTGCGGCGCCGCCTGCGGCAGCGTCGCGAACGCGAACACCTGCCAGCGCGACGCGCCCGCCCAGCGCAAGGCCTGGGCGGTCTGCGGCGGCGCGTTCTCCAGCGCCTCGGCCATCAGGCGGCCCAGCACGCCCGTGGTGTGCAGCGCCAGCGCCAGCGTGCCCGGCATCGGCCCCAGGCCGGCCGCGACCAGCAGGATCGCGGCCCAGACCAGTTCCGGCACGCTGCGCAGCGCGTTGAGCAAGAGGCGCGAGCCCGCCCGGAGCAGCCCCGGCGGCCGGCTGGCCAGCAGCGCGATCGCGAGACCGGCGACCGCCGCCAGGCCGCTGCCCAGCGCCGACATCGCCAGGGTTTCCAGCGCGCCCTGTCCCACGCGCGCAAGAAACGCCGGCGACAGTTGCGGCGGGAAGAACTCCGCGATGAAGCGTCCCATCTGCGCGAGCGCTCCGGCACCGAGCAGCTCGCCCCAGCGCAGGGGCAGCGTCGCGAAGCTCGCGACCACCAGCGCGAGCAGGCCGACCAGGAGTGCGCGCACGCCCCATCGCGCCGGCGGCCGGCCCGCGGGCCGCCTGGACTCCGCGCCCTGCCCCGCCTCGCGCGCGGGACGCAGCCAGGCGCTGATCCGGTCCGCGATCGCCACGAGCGCCATGAACACCAGCAGGATGGTCGCGACCTCGGAGCCGGCGAACATCTTGGTCGCGTTGTCCAGTTGCTGGCCGAGTCCACCGGCCCCGACGAACCCGAGCACCACCGAGGACCGGATCGCGCATTCCCAGCGGTAGACGGTGTAGCTCACGAGCTCGTCGGCGCAGCCGGGCAGCGCGCCGAAGAGCAAGGCCTGCAGGCGGCCGGCGCCGCCTCTCAGCAGCGCCTGCGTGGGCGCGCCGTCAGCGCTCTCGAGGATCTCGGCGTAGACCTTGCCGAGCATGCCGCCATACGACAGGGCGATCGCCAGCACGCCCGCGCCGGGTCCGAGGCCGAGCACCCGCACGAGCATCAACGCCCAGACCAGTTCCGGCACGGAGCGCAGCACGATCAGCACCAGGCGCACCGTGCCGCGCAACGCCGCCGGCACCGGCCCCATGCGGCCCGCCACCGCGGACACCGACAGCCGTGCCGTCGCCAGCAGCGCCAGCGGCACGGCGATCAGCCACGAAAGCGCCAGGCCCACCGTCGCCATCGCCACGGTGCGCCAGGTGTCGGCGGCCAGCATCGTCAGGAACTCGACGTCGACGCGAGGCGTCAGGAACTGCGCGCCGAAGCGCAGCGTCGCCCGCAGGCTGCGCTCGTCGAACAGTTCCCAGGGCCGGAACTCGCACCAGACCAGCAGCGGCCAGAGCAGTACCAGCAGCGCGACGGCCAGGGCCCGCCGTCGCGAAGCGGCGGGATCGCGTCGCCAGGGCGCCGCGATCGCTGCGGCAGCGAGGGCGGAGGCACCAGCGCCGGCAGACGGGCTCGCGCTCATCGACACATCGCCTGAGGCACGGCAGCGTGCGACAACTCGTCCGACATCGCCGGCGGCGGCTCGTTCAGCAGGTCCGCATAGATCTCATCGAGCTCGCGGGCGCCCAGCCCCCGCGGCGGGCCGTCGTAGACGAGGCGGCCTTCGCGCAGCGCGATCACGCGCGGGAACAGCCGGCACGCCAGCTCGACCTGGTGCAGGCTGCACACGAGCGTCCGGTCCCGCGCGCGGGCGCCGTCCCGCAGGACCTCCAGCACGCGCTGCGCGCGCTGCGGATCCAGCGCCGACAGCGGCTCGTCGGCGAGCCAGAGCCGCGCCTTCGACACCAGCAGCCGCGCAATCGCGACACGCTGACGTTCTCCACCGGACAACTGATCGACCCGGGACCAGAGCCGATCGCCGAGTTCCAGCCGGTCCAGCGCCTCGAACGCGAGCCGCGCCTGCGCCTCGTTCGGGCTGAACAGCATGCGCAGGGTCTGCGACATCGAGGCGCCCGGCAGTTGACCCGCCAGCACCGCGGTGACCACGCGCTGGCGCGGCGGCAGCGGCGGATGTTGAGGCGCCAGCATCAACGCGCGGCGCAGCCGGTGACGGTCGCGCGAGGAGAGATCCCAGGCGTCCTCGCCCGCCAGCCGCAGCGTGCCGGCGACCGGGGCGAGCGCCAGCGCCATCGCGTGCAGCAGCGAGGTCTTGCCGGCACCCGACGCGCCGATCAGCGCGACCTGCTCGCCGGGCTCGATGCGCAGCGACAGCGGCGCGACCAGCGTGCGCATACCGGCCATCAGATGGAGGCCCTCCAGTTCCAGCAGACGCATCGCGATGGTCTCAGTTCATTTCAACAGGTCGGCATTCTCGGCTGCGGCCTTGATGCGCTGATAGTTTTCCACCCGTGTCGGGATGAACTTCGTCGCGCGCTGCAGATCGAGGATCTGCCTGTCTTCCGGCCTGGCCGCGTCGAGCTTCAGGAAGGCGACCCGGATCGCGTCCCGGGTCTCGGCCGGCAAGGCGGCGTGCACGCTCCAGTTGGTGTCGTAGAACGGCTGCGTCGTGAAGAACACTCGGACCGTTGCGGCATCGATCTTCTTTTCCTCCACCAGTTTTTCCCATGCATAGAGATGCAGCACCCCGGCGTCGACCTTGCCCGACACCACGGCCGCGGCGGTGGCGTCATGTCCGCCGGAGTAGTTCACCTGCCGCATGTCCCTCTCGGGATCGATCTTCGCGGCCAGGAGCGTCGCGCGCGGCATCAGGTGCCCGGAGGTCGACGAGACGGGACCGAAGAGGAAGCTGCGGCCTCGCAGCTGTTCCAGTCGCCGGATGCCGCTGTTCGGCTGCGTGATGAAGATGGACCGGTAGTTGGCGTCCCCCTCACGCTGGACCAGCGGGACGATCTTCCCGCCCGTGCGCGCATTGGCCAGCACGAAGGTGAAGCCGCCGAGCAGCGCGAGATCGATCTTCCTGTGGACCAGGCCGTCGACGACGGCCTCGTAGTCGACGGTCGGCACCCACTCGACCTTCATGTCGAGTTCGCGCTCCAGGTACTTGCCGAGCGGCGCGAAGCGGCGGGCGAGCTCGGCGGGGGAGCCGGCGGGAATGGTGGTCACGCGCAACACCTCCCGGGTCTGCGCCAGCGCCGCGCCGCCCGCCGTCGCCATGAGCAGCGAGACGGCGCACAGGGCGGCAATGACGCGACCCCATGCGCGCCCCCATGCGCGACGCGTCCCGCGAACGTCCCCTGCCGTCACTTGAGCAGCCCGGCGCTTTCGGCGACGGCCCGGATCCGCTGATAGTTCTCGACGCGCGTCGGAACGAACTTGGACGCTTCCTGCAGTGCGAGGATCTCCTGTTCCTCCGGCGTCGCGCGCGGCATCAGGTGGCCGGAGGTCGAGGACCGGGGGCCGAAGCTGAACGACCGGCCCTTCAGATTCTCGAGCCCCCGGATGCCGGAATCGACCGGCGTGATGAACATGGAGCGGTAATGGGCGTCCTTGTCGCGCTGGACCAGCGGGATGATCTTCCCGCCCGAGCGCATCTGGGCCTGCACGAAAGTGAAACCGCCCAGCATGGCCAGATCGATCGCCCCGTTCACGAGGGCCTCGACGCTGGCCTCGTCATCGGCGCTCCGCGTCCATTCGATCCTCCGGTCGAGCGCGTTCTCCAGGTATCGGCCCAGCGGCGCGTAGCGGCGGCTGAGCTCGACCGGTGAGCCGACCGGGAGGACCGAGACGCGCAGCACCGTCGGCGTCTGCGCGCGCGCCGGTTTGAGCAGGCCCGTCGCGATCAGCGTGAAGCCGATCAGCGCCGCGGCGAGCAGCGTCCGCGGCAATCGTCCCACATGTCGCCAGGCGTCGGGCATGGCAGCCTCCGTTCAACTCACTTCAGCAGACCAGCATTTTCCGCCGCCGCCTTGATGCCGGCATAGTTTTCCGGCTGCGTCGGCACGAACCGTGTCGCGCGTTGCAGGTCCAGGATCTCCTTGCCTTCCGGCGTCGACGCGTTGAGCTTCAGGAACGCGGCCTTGAGCTTCTCTTTCGTCGCGGCCGGCATGTCGGCGTGGACGCTCCAGTTGTAGTCGTAGTACGGCGGGGTCGTGAAGAAGACCTTGACGGCCGAAGTGTCGACCTTCTTCTCGGCGACCAGCTTCTCCCAGACGGAGATGTTGAGCGCGCCCGCGTCCACCTTGCCCGAGGACACGGCGGCGACGGTGGCGTCGTGGGCGCCGGAGAAGGAGATGCGCTTGAGGTCGGCGTCGGGGTTGATCTTCGCGGCCAGCAGGAACGAGCGCGGCATCAGGTGGCCCGAGGTCGACGAGGCCGAACCGAAGCTGAGCGTCTTGCCCTTCAGGTCCTCGAGCTTCGAGATGCCGGACTTCGCCTCGGTGATGAAGACGGAGCGGAACTTCTCGTCCTCCTCGCGCTGCACCAGCGGGACGATCTTGCCGCCGGAACGCACGTTGGCCTGCACAAAGGTGAAGCCGCCGAACCACGCCAGATCGATCTTCTTGTTGACGACCGCCTCGACGGCGGCGGCGTAGTCGGTGACGGGCATCCACTCGACCTTCACGCCGAGTTCCTTCTCCAGGTACTTGCCCAGCGGGGCGAACTTGCGGGAGAGCTCGGTCGGCGATTCGTCGGGGATGGCGGTCACGCGCAGCACCTGTTGCGCCTGCGCCAGCGCGGGGCCCGCGAGGCCCGCGGCGATCAGGCACGCGGCGACGATTCCCTGCAGCACACGGCTGACTGGTCGGAAGAGGCTGGACATCAGAGGCTCCGGTGAGAGGTGAGGAAGGAACGCTGGGAAATTGGCGGAGAGACATGGGAGTCGAACCCACCCGACGGCGCGTGGCGCCGTCCACCGGATTTGAAGTCCGGCCGATCCACCAGGATCGTTGTCTCTCCATTGATCATTGAACATTGAACATTGATCGGTGAACGTTAATCGATGCGCGGTCATGCGGTCATGCGGTCATGCGGTTTCGGCGGCATGGCCGCGGCTCGCGCCGCCGCCCTCATGATCGTCGATGAACAGCCGGCTGTCGGTCCGAAGCCGGTGCGCGTCGCCGACGCGCCGCAGCACGCCGAGCTTGTCGAAGAATTCCAGCACCTGGATCGCGCGCTTGCGGCCGAGGCCGCTGCGGTCGCGGAACACCGCGGCCGTCACGTCGCCGGCGACGGCCGACGCCCGCGCGATGCGGGCCAACTCATGGACGGCCGCCGGCGCGTAGTAGAGGTCCTTCACGACCTGGAACAGCTCGCCCCGCTGCGACAGCCGCGCCAGCGTCGTGCGCACCAGCGCCTCGGGTTCGTGCGCGTCCTTGGCCAGGTCGCGCGCCCAGGCGCCGTCGAAGCCGGCCGACAGCAGTCGCGGCATCACCTTCTGCGCGAGGCGCTCATCCAGCGCCGACAGCTGCACGCCGTGGGCGGGCAGGTGCGCCGCCGCGCCGCTGATCGCCACCTGGCCGTCGGACGCCATCCGGCGCACGAGCGCCTGCCACAGCGGCTCGGCCATGCGCGGCGCGGCGAGCCGCCGCCAGCGTGCGAGGTCCGGTCCGAGTTCCTCGGGCTGGTCCTCGTGATAGCGCGCCAGCCGCGCGAGCGCGAGGCTCTCCCACAGCGCCGTCTGCGAGGCGCCGAGCGCCCAGGACGGCCCGTCGGTGCCGGGCACGACGGTGCAGGAACCGGCAGACGCGAGGAGCGTCGCGCGCGCGTCGAGTGCGACGCCCTGCCCCGCCGCGAAGCGCGCGAGGTCGACGCCCATTGGCGCCTGCGCGAGCAGGCCCGCGAGCCGCGTCGCCGGCGAGTCGGCGGTCAGCGCGGCGAGTTCCGCCAGCCGCTGCGCCGTGCGGCGATACCGCGCCGGTGCCTGTGGATCGAGCACAACGCCGCCGGCCAGCGCGCGCGTCGCGGCAGCGTCGCGCAGCACCACGCGATCGCCGGCCCACGCACCGATCGCTCGATGCAGCACGAGCTGCACCACCCCCTCCTCGCCCGGCTGCAGGGCCTCGACTGCCTCATACACCTCGTGCAACTCATGCAGGTCGGCCACCTCATGCACGTCGGACATCTCAGCCGCCGCGACGGGGCTTACGCCCTCTCCCGCCTGCGGGAGAAAGCGCGGGTGAGGGCCAGCGGCCTGCGCAGTACCGAAGCGCCCGAGCACCGCCACTGATCCGGTGACGGCTGCCGCCCCGACATGCACATGCACGGGCAGGCCGCTGCGCAGCGCCCTGCTTTCCTCGGGCGACAAGCGCAGACGCACGTCGAGGCGCTCCGTCCACTGTGCGATCTCCGGCGCGGCCAGCCATTGACCGCGCTCGACGTCGTCCTTCTCCAGACCGGCGAGGCCGATGGCCACGCGTTGCCCGGCGCCGGCGCGTTCCGCGGGCTCGCTCTGCGCATGCAGGCTGCGGACGCGGCCGCGCCGTGGCGACTGACCCGGCGCAGGCGGCAGCAGCAGAAGCTCGTCGCCGATCGCCACCGCCCCGGCATGGGCGGTGCCGGTGCACACCGTGCCGACGCCGGCGAGGCTGAACACGCGATCCACCGCGAGCCGGAAGCCGCGTCCCGCGATCTCGCGCGGCGGCAGCGCCTTCGCCGCGGCGATCAGATGCTCGCGCAACGCGCGCACGCCCTCGCCCGTCGTCGCGGCGACCTCGAACACCTCAGCCTCCGCCAGCGGCGTGCCGGCCACCAGCGCGCGGATCTCCTCGCGCCGCTGCACGCGCAACGCCGGCTCGACGCGGTCGCACTTGGTCAACGCGATCGTCCCGCGCGCGATCCCCAGCAGCGTCAGCAGCGCCAGATGCTCACGCGTCTGCGGCATCACGCCGTCGTCGGCGGCCACCAGCAGCAGCGCGTGATCGATCCCGGTCGCGCCGGACAGCATCGTGTGCACGAGGCGCTCATGCCCCGGCACGTCGACGAAGCCGATGCGCCCGCCCTCGCCCCCGTCCATGAACGCATACCCGAGCGCGATGCTGATGCCGCGCCGCTTTTCCTCGGGCAGCCGATCGGTGTCGACGCCGGTCAGCGCCTTCACCAGCGTCGTCTTGCCGTGGTCGATGTGGCCGGCGGTTCCGACGATCACGCGAGCTGCTCCTTCAGCCGCGGGAGCTGCTCCACGAAGTCGGCTTCCTCGCGCGCCTCGTCGAGGCAGCGCAGGTCCATCCAGAGTTCGTCGGCCTGCACGCGCGCGATGACCGGCAACGGCAGCGCGCGCAGCGCCGTGAGCAATTCATCGAGCGCCCGCCCGATGCCGCGCTTGCCCGGCAAACGCGGCGTCAGCACCCATCCCGCCGACGGGAGCGTCTCCACCGGCAGCGATCCCGAGCCGATCTGCCCGCGCATCGCGCTGACCCGCGCGCCGAAGCGCGGCGCGACGGCGTCTTCCACGCGCGCCAGCAGCCGCTCCGCCTGCGCCTGGATCCGGTCGACCGGTCGCGTCAGCAGGCGCAGCGTCGGCAGGTCCTGCGTCAGCCGGTCCGGCTGCAGATAGAGCCGCAGCGTCGCCTCCAACGCCGCCAGCGGCAGCTTGGACAGCCGCAGCGCCCGCTTCATCGGGAACTTGCGGATCTTCTGCACCAGGTCCCTGCGACCCACGATCATCCCCGCCTGCGGCCCGCCCAGCAGCTTGTCGCCGCTGAAGGTCACGACATCGCAGCCGTCGGCCAGCATCGCCTGCGGGAGCGGTTCGGCGGGCAGGCCCCATTGCGCCAGATCGACCAGCGATCCGCTGCCGAGGTCCGTCATCAGCGGCACGCCCGCGGCCTTCGCGATCGGGGCGAGTTCGGCCTCGCTCACGGAAGCGGTGAATCCCTGGATCGCGTAGTTGCTGGTGTGGACCTTCATCAGCAGCCCGGTGTGCGGGCCGATGGCGGCCTCGTAGTCCCGCGCGTGCGTGCGGTTGGTCGTGCCGACTTCCACCAGCCGCGCGCCCGCCGCCGCCATCACGTCGGGCATGCGGAAGGCGCCGCCGATCTCGACCAGCTCGCCGCGCGACACCACGGCCTCTTTCCCCCCGGCCAGCGCGGCGATGCCCAGCAGCACCGCGGCGGCGTTGTTGTTGACCACGGTCGCCGCCTCGGCGCCGGTGATGTCGCACAGCAGCGATTCGACGAGGCTGTCGCGGTCGCCGCGCTCGCCGCGCGCGAGGTCGAACTCCAGGTTGTTCGGCGAGCTCATGCAGGTCAGCACATGGCGCAGCGCCTCGTCGGCAAGCAGCGCGCGGCCCAGGTTGGTGTGCAGCACCGTGCCGGTCAGGTTGATCACGCGGCGCATGCGCGGCGCGAGGCGCTGGCCGCAGAGGCGGTCGAGCTCGGCCGGCAGGTGATGGAGTTCCGCCATCGTCAGCGTGCCGCCCAACGCGCGTCCGCGCGACGCTTCGAGCAGCCTGCGCGCTTCGGCCGCGACGAACGCGTGCCCATGCCGCGCCATCAGGTGCGTCACCGCCGGATCGCGCAGCAGGCGATCGACGGACGGCAGGTCCTTGGGGGCCGCGACCGGATCCTGACTGCTGACCGGGGAGCCTGCCGTCGGACCATGAACCATGGATGCCTCGGGCCTCATGCTCAGTGTCCTCCGGGATCCGGTGGCGGCGCGTCGGGCTCGCCGAGGATCAGCAGCGGATTGAACCCCTGCCGCACCAGCCCCTGTTCACCGACCAGCAGGTCCAGCGTCAAGCTCGCCAGATCGTCGGCCAGCGGCTCGACCTGCAGGTCCTTTTCCATGTGGACCTGCTTCAGGTAATGCCCGCAGGTCTCGCAGCACTCGGCGGCCACGGCCTCGGAGGTCTTCCCGTCGGCGTCGATCAGGCTCTGGAAGGTGATGCCTTTGGTGCCCTGGCAGTGCGTGCACTTGATGCGCACGTAATGCCACTGCGCGCCGCACAGCGCGCAGGCCAGGAAGCGCTGCCCCGACTGCTCCGCCGCGATGCGCGTGATCGAGGCCACCGGCCGCGAGCCGCAGCACGGGCAGACGGTGGGGTCGTCGATCATGCCGAAGGGCGCGACGTGCTCGCCCTGGTCGCTGTCGTCGTAGCGCTGCTGCAGACGCACGACGAGCCGCGCCCAATGCACCTGGAGCGCCGCGGCGATCAGCGGCGCCGCCGCGGGTTCGAGGCCCGGCGCGCCGCCGGCGAGCAACGCATCCGCCTGGTGCTCCAGCCAATCGTCGTCCGCTTCGCCGAGCTGTTTCACCAGCGCCCTGGCCGGATCGGGAATCGCTGACTTGCCCATCGCGCCCAGCAGCGCGCGGAGCTCGTCGCGCCACGCCGCATCGCGCGGGAAGGTCGCCACATCGAGCGGCGGCAGCCCGCCCACCATCGCGCTGTTGACCAGCACCTCAGCCGGCAGCGCCACCGCGTCCGGTCGCTTGAAGCGCTCATGCTGCGCCTGCGACAGCTCGGCCATGAACAGCAGGTAGTCGCGCATCGCATGCCCCTCGGCCAACTGCCGCAGGCGCATGGCGCGTCCGGCGAAGAGGCCGGGCTCCGGCACCTTCACCGGCGCGGCGCGCGCGCCGGCGTTGACTGCGATCTCTTCCGGGGTCATGACCCGGATGGGGCTGGAAGACGTCATGCGCGAGGCCGCTCCTTCACTTCCTTGTGCCACAGCGGATGATGGTGCGCGGCCCAGGTGTCGGTGACCGTACCACGGGTCATCGCCCGGAACGAGCCCTTGACCCAGATGGCGGCGTAGACATGGATGATGATCGTCAGGATCAGGATCGCCGCGGACGCCGAATGCAGCAGCACCGCGATGCGTCGCATCAGGATGTTGCCTTCGGGGAACCAGGCGTGCCAGAACATGAAGCCGGTGACGAGCAGGATGGCGAGCGTCACCACCATGACCCAGAAGACGATCTTCTGCCCGGCGTTGTACTTGGCCGCCGGCTGGACACCTTCTTTTCCGGCGCCGGTGATCATGGTGGGACTCTGGCGTATCCATTGCGAGTCGGCGCTGATCCAGAGGTTGTCCCGCCACATCCGCGCCGCGAGGAACGCGAACGCGATCACCATGCCCAGGCCCATGTAGGGATGCAGCACGCGCGTCCACGGCCCGCCGCCGAAGAGATGACTGAGGAAGTAGAGGCTCGGGTGGAAGAAGGCCAGGCCCGACAGCCCGGCGCACAGGAACAGCAGCACGATGAGCCAGTGGTTGAGCCGCTGGCTGTCGCGATAGCGTTGCAGCAACATGGGGGACTCCCGGTGGATCAGAGGCCGCCGCTGGGCGGGGTGTACGACGAGCGCCGCGGCGCCTCGCCCGCATGCGCATCCGGACCATCAGGACCTTCGCCCCGCTTCGCGCGCTCGTAGGCCAGTTCCTCCTCGGGATCCGGCTCGTCGTGCGCCGTCTTCTGCGGACCGACCTTCATGTAGTGGAAGAAGCCGGCCACCGCCGCGCCGACCATCGCCGCCACCGCCAGCGGCTTGGCCGCGCCCTTCCACAGGGACACGAAGGGACTGATCTGCGGATCCTTGGGGAGCCCGTGATAGAGCGTCGGCTGGTCCGCATGCTGCAGCACGTACATCACGTGCGTGCCGCCGACGCCCAGCGGGTCGTAGACGCCGGCGTTGGCATAGCCGCGCTCCTTCAGGTCGACGATGCGCTCGGACGCGAACTCATGCATGTCCTCCTTCGAGCCGAAGCGGATCGCCCCGGTCGGACAGGCCTTCACGCAGGCGGGTTCCAGGCCGACGCCCACGCGGTCCGAGCACAGGCTGCACTTGTAGGCCTTGTTGTCGGCCTTGCTGATGCGCGGCACGTCGAAGGGACAGCCCGTCACGCAGTTGCCGCAGCCCACGCAGTGCTCCGAGATGAAGTCCACGATGCCGTTCTGGTACTTCACGATCGCGCCGGGCGCCGGACAGGCCTTCAGGCAGCCGGGATCGTCGCAGTGCATGCAGCCGTCCTTGCGGATCAGCCATTCGAGCTTGTTCTCGACGACCTCCACTTCGGAGAAACGCATCACCGTCCACGACTGCGGGGTCAGGTCGCGCGGGTTGTCGTAGGTGCCGTGGGTGTCGCCGACGTCGTCGCGCAGGTCGTTCCACTGCATGCAGGCGACCTGGCAGGCCTTGCAGCCGATGCACGAGGAGACGTCGATGAGCTTGGCGACCTCCGTCGTCGTGCGCCGCGCGTCGGGGCTGGGCAACGTCGTGGCGGAGCGCTTGGCGATGTCGAGGGATTGCAATGAAGACATGACGCTCCTCCTCAGGCTTTTTCGATGTTGACGGTGAAGCTCTTGAACTCGGGCGTCTGGGTATTCGCGTCACCCACGAACGGGGTGAGCGTGTTCACCAGGTACCCGGGCTTGGCCACGCCGACGAAGCCCCAGTGGTTGGGCAATCCGACGGTGTGGACCCGCTTGCCGCCGACATCCAGCGACGCCACGCGTTTGGTCACCACGCAGACCGCCTTGATGAAGCCGCGGTTGGAGCTGACCTTCACCTGATCGCCGTTGGCGATCCCTTTCTCCTTCGCGAGTTCCTCGCCGATCTCCACGAACTGCTGCGGCTGGATGATGGCGCTGGTGCGCACGTTCTTGGTCCAGTAGTGGAAGTGCTCGGTGAGCCGGTAGCTCGTCGCCACGTACGGGAACTTGTCCGGCTTGCCGAAGGCCTCCCGGTCGGCCTTGAACACCCGGCCAGCCGGGTTGTTCATCGCCTTGGGATTGTTCGGATGCATCGGGTTGACCGTCAGCGGCGACTCGAAGGGCTCGTAATGCTCCGGCAACGGACCGTCCACCATGCCGCTGGGCGCGAACAGGCGCGCCACGCCTTCGGCGGTCATGATGAAGGGCCGCACCGCGTCCTCGTCGTTGGGGTTGGCGTCGGCGCGGATGTCCGGCACGTCGGAGCCGCCCCACTTGTCGGTGTAGCTGATCAGCCGCCGCTTCGGATTCCACGGCTTGCCGCTCGGATCGCAGGACGCGGCGTTGTAGAGCACGCGCCGGTTCGCCGGCCAGGCCCAGGCCCAGCCCAGCGTCTGGCCGATGCCCCACGGGTCACTGTTGTCGCGCCGCGCCATCTGGTTGCCGGCCTGCGTCCACGCGCCGGCATAGATCCAGCAGCCGCTGGACGTGCTGCCGTCGTCGCGCAGCAGACCGAAGCCCGACAACTGCTCACCGGCCTTCGCCAGCACCTTGGTCGCGTCCTTCGGGTCGGTCACGTCGGCCAGCGCCTTGCCGTTGAACTCCATCGCCAGCTCCTCGGCCGAGGGACTGTGCGGGATCTTGTACGGCCAGCTCAGGTTGACGATGGGGTCGGGGAACGCGCCGCCGTCCTTCTGGTAGAGCGTGCGCAGTCTCAGGAAGATCTCCGCGATGATCTCCGCGTCGCCCTTGGCTTCGCCCGGAGGCTCGGCGCCCTTCCAGTGCCACTGCAGCCAGCGGCCGGAGTTGGTCAGCGAGCCGTCCTCTTCCGCGAAGCAGGTGCTCGGGAAGCGGAACACCACCGTCTGGATCTCTTCCGTCTTCACATCATTGTGCTCGCCGTAGTTCTTCCAGAACTCGGCGGTCTCGGTGTTGAGCGGATCGATGACGGCGAGGAACTTCAGCTTGGACAGGCTCTCGACCACCTTCTTCTTGTTGGGGAAGGACCCCACGGGATTGAAGCCCTGGCAGATGTAGCCGTTGACCTTGCCCTGGTGCATCAGCTCGAAGGCCTGCAGCACGTCGTAGCCCTTGTCCCACTTCGGCAGGTAGTGGTAGGCCCAGTCGTTCTCCTTGGTCGCGGCCTTGCCCCACCACGCCTTCTGCTGGCTGACGAAGAACTTCGGGTAGTTCTGCCAGAAGCTCATCTGGTTGGGGCGCAGCGGCTTGAGGGCCTTGGTCTTGTAGTAGGTCTCGAGGTCCTGCTCCGAGTCCCTGGGCAGCGCCATGTAGCCGGTCAGCGAGGTCGACAGCAGGCCCAGGTCGGTGAGGCCCTGGATATTGCTGTGGCCGCGCAGCGCGTTCATGCCGCCGCCGGGCTGGCCGATGTTGCCGAGCAGCAGCTGCACCAGCGCGCCGGTGCGGATGATCTGCGAGCCCTGGCTGTGCTGCGTCCAACCCAGCGCGTACATGATCGTCATCACCTTGCCGGGCACCGAGGTCTCGGCGATCTGGCGGCAGATCTCGACGAACTTGTCCTTGGGCGTGCCCGTGATCTCGCTGACCTTCTCGGGCGTGTAGCGCGAGTAATGCGTCTTCATGACGTTGAGCACGCAGCGCGGATGCTGCATCGTCATGTCGACCTTGGCGAAGCCCTTGTCGTCCATCTCGTAGGCCCACGACGCGTTGCTGTAGGCGCGCTTGGCCTCGTCGTAGCCGGAGAACAGGCCGTCCTCGAACTTGTAGCCCTCATTGATGAGGAAGGGCGCGTTCGTGTAATGCCGGACGTACTCGGTCTGGATCTTGTTGTTGCTCAGCAGATAGTTGATCACCCCGCCCAGGAAGGCGATGTCGGACCCCGCGCGGATGGGCGCGTAGTAGTCGCTCATCGCGGCCGAGCGCGTGAAGCGCGGGTCGACGACGATCAGCCGGGCCTTGTTGTGGTGCTTGGCCTCGATCACCCACTTGAAGCCGCAGGGATGCGCCTCGGCGGCATTGCCGCCCATGATCAGCACGAGGTCGGCGTTCTTGATGTCCACCCAGTGGTTGGTCATCGCGCCGCGTCCGAACGTCGGGGCCAGACTGGCCACCGTCGGTCCGTGTCAGACGCGAGCCTGGTTGTCGAACGCGAGCAGCCCCATCGAGCGCATCGCCTTGTGAGTGATGTAGCCCGATTCGTTCGAGGACGCGGACGCGCAGATCATCCCGGTCGACAGCCAGCGGTTGACGGGCTTGCCGTCCGCATTCCTGGCGATGAAATTGGCGTCGCGGTCGGCCTTGAGCAGCTTCACGAAGCGGTCCATCGCCTCGCCCCAGCTGACACGCTTCCACTCCTTGGCACCAGCCTCGCGGATCTCCGGATACTTCAGCCGGTTGGGGCTGTGGACGAAGTCCAGCAGGCCCGCCCCCTTCGGGCACAAGGTGCCGCGGTTGACCGGATGATCAGGGTCGCCCTCGATGTGGACGATCTCGGAGGTGACGTTCTTCGCCTTGTCCCCGAGCGAGTACATGATGATCCCGCAACCCACCGAGCAATAGGGGCAGGTGTTGCGGGTCTCGGTCGCCCGGGCAAGCTTGAACTGGCGTGTCTCGGCCAGTGCGGCTGTCGGAGAAAATCCCAACGCCACGAGGCTGGAGCCCATGACGGCCGCCCCGCTCACCCGGAAGAAATGCCTCCGGTTCATGTCCATCTTGTGCCTCCTGGGTTCGGTACCCCGCCATGCAAGGCCCGACCTGGGTGAAACGCACGGCCGTCACGCGGCCCGTCCGAGCATTTCGGCACAAAGCTCCCGCTTTGTCCAATGAGGAGTCACCCTCTGGGGAGAGGAAGAACCGCAGCGCGCACCACGCTTGACGGTGGCTTTTTCTGGGCCGCGCTCTTGTGCGGTGCAACGCACGGCGTGCGTCGCCGGGGATGCATTCCTGCCTCGGATCGAGCGCACCGCCGCGCAGGCCGGAGCCCCTCTCCGCTCAGTCTGCTCCTCGCCGCTCGGAATTCGCTCCGAGGGGCACCGGCCTGCGCGGCTCACGTTGCAGTGCAGCACTGCGTCGAGAATGGCGGAGGCGGGGAGGCAGGGGTCAGGTGTTTTTCGAGATGGTGATCGTCGGAAATTTCGAGGAGTAATCCTTCGCCTGCCCCGCCAGCTTCACCGCAACCTTGCGCGCGATCTGCTTGTAAGCCTGCGCATGCACGCCGTCGGGCTCGGCGACGACCGTGGGCTTGCCACTGTCCGCCTGCTCGCGGATCGACAGGGCCAGCGGCAGCGAGCCGAGCAGCTCCTGGCTGTACTGGTCCGCCATGCGCTGCCCACCGCCGCTGCCGAAGATGTGCTCGGCGTGACCGCAGTTGCTGCAGATGTGGATGGCCATGTTCTCGACAATGCCCAGGATGGGCACGCCGACCTTCTCGAACATCTTCAGGCCCTTCTTCGCATCGATCAGCGCAATGTCCTGCGGCGTCGTCACGATGACGGAGCCGCTCACCGGCACGCGCTGGGACAAGGTCAGCTGGATGTCGCCAGTCCCCGGCGGCATGTCGATCACCAGGTAGTCCAGATCGCGCCAGCGCGTCTGCCGCAGCAACTGCTCCAGCGCCTGCGTGGCCATCGGACCGCGCCAGACCATCGCCTGGTCGTCCTCGACCAGGAAGCCGATGGACATCAGCTGCAGGCCATGCGATTCCAGCGGCTCCATCGTCTGACCGTCGGTGCTCTCCGGACGCCCGCTGACGCCCAGCATCAGCGGCAGGCTGGGACCATAGATGTCCGCGTCCAGCAGACCCACCGTCGCCCCTTCGGCCGAGAGCGCCAGCGCGAGGTTGGCCGCGGTCGTGCTCTTGCCGACGCCACCCTTGCCGGACGCCACCGCGATGATGTTCTTCACGCCGGGTAGCAGTTGCACGCCGCGTTGCACGGCGTGGGCCGTGATCCTGGTCGTCACGCCGACGCTGACGTTGCCCACGCCCGGCACCGCGCGCGCCGCCTCGACGAGCGCCGCGCGCAGCGCGTCGATCTGGCTCGCGGCCGGGTAGCCCAGCTCGATCTCGAAGCTGACCGCGTCGCCCTGCACCTTCAACTGCCGGAGTTGCTTCGTGGAGACGAAGTCGCGACCGGTGTTGGGATCGATCACCTGCTGCAGGGCCTGCAGCAGCGCGGCTTCTTGAATCTGGGACATGGGGCTTTTCGAATGACGCGTCGCCGAATGGACGCAAAACGCGGGAATGGCGCGAAGTCTAGCGGGAATGACAAAAGGGGTTGCAACTTGCGTTGCAACCCCTTTTATTTGGTGGGCCCTGAAGGATTCGAACCTTCGACCAACGGATTAAGAGTCCGCTGCTCTACCAACTGAGCTAAGAGCCCGAAATTCTTTTCGGTCCGCTTGATTCTTGCGAATTTGGCGAAGCCGCGATTATGTCAGATATTTTGATCTCGTCACATCGAATCCTCTCTGACATCGTTTCGTCGTCCGTGAATCGCACGCAACATCTTGCGTCGCTTCATGCTGACGATCCGACAAGGATCGGTGGTGGGCCCTGAAGGATTCGAACCTTCGACCAACGGATTAAGAGTCCGCTGCTCTACCAACTGAGCTAAGAGCCCCCGAGAAATTCCATCTGAAGCAAATGGTGGGTCGTGCAGGATTCGAACCTGCGACCAACGGATTAAAAGTCCGCTGCTCTACCGACTGAGCTAACGACCCAAAGCCTGCACGCCTAAGCCTGCTTCCAGCAGTGAAAGCCAGGTTGCCCTGACCTCCTCCACATCGCTTCGAGGTGTTTGCCCCTCAGCAGAGCCTCACATTATAGGACGGTTTTTTGCGACCGTGCAAGCGCCTTCAAATATCGTGTCACCAGTTCGGCCGCGGCCGTCATGCCGAAGCCGGCAGTGACCGCCACGCTTGAGCCATAGCCGTGGCAATTCAGGTTGCCATCGATGTCGCAGGCCTCCACGCCTTCAGGCCGCGTCACCGGTTCGCGTGAGAACACGCAGGTCACGCCCATCGCGCCTTCGCGCGGTGCTGCGTGGAACTTGCGCAGCCGCTGGCGCAGGCTCGCGAGCAGCGGATCATGCGTGGTCTCGGACAGGTCCAGGATCTCGACGGCTTGCGGGCGGTGCTTGCCGCCCGCCGCGCCGATGCAGATCTGCGGCAGCTTCAAGGCCCTCGCCCAGGCGGCGATCTGCGCCTTGGCGCGGACCTGGTCGCAGGCGTCGACGATGCCGTCGACCTGCACGTCGCCGAGCAGCGACGGCCAGTTCTGTTCGTCGACGAAGTCCTCGATGGTGACAACCTCGCAGCCCGGATGGATATCGGCGATGCGCTGCTTGAGCGCCTCCGCCTTGGCCATGCCCAGCGTGCTGCCGAGGGCCTGCACCTGGCGGTTGATGTTGGATTCGGCGACATGGTCCAGATCGACCAGCACGAGCCGGGCGACGCCCATGCGCGCCAGCGCCTCGACGACCCAGGAGCCCACGCCGCCCAGCCCCACGACGCAGAAACGCGCCGCACGCAGCCGCGCGTAGTCCCGGTCGCCATGCAGGCGGCGCAGACCACCGAAGCGGCGCTCCGCGTCCGCTTCCAGATCGAGGGGGCCGTGCCCGGTCGCCAGACTCAAGATCGATGCGCGCCTGAGCGCGTCCTCAACGGGTGGGAACAGCGGATGGGCTCAGCGCAGGCCGGCCGCGCGTTCCTTGGCGGCCTTCGCGGCCTCGCTGCCGGGATAGGCCTTCTGCAGGTCGTCCAGCGTCTTGCGGGCGCTCTTGGTGTCCTTGAGCTCGATCTGGCAGTTGGCGATCGCCAGCAGGCTCTCGGCCGCGCGCGGGTGGTCCGGGTTGGCGGCGACGAAGGCCTTGAAGGTCGCGATCGCGCCCTTGTAGTCGCGCTTGCCGTACTGCGCATTGCCCAGCCAGAAACGCACCGAGTCGGAGAAACCGCTCGCCGGGAAACGCGTCAGGAAGGAGGTGAAGGCGGAGGTCGCCTCGTTGAAGTCGCCGCGGCGGATGAGACCCATCGCGGCATCGAACTGGCGCTTCTCTTCCGGATCGGCCTGGAATTCCTTGCCGTCCAGCGACACCTTCTGCGGCTCCAGCGGGCGCAGCCGGTTGTCGAGCGTAGCCGACTGGTCGGCCACCTTGCGCTGGGTGTCGGACAGGTCGCGCGCGAGCTGTTCGTTCTGGCCGCGCATCTTGGCCAGGTCCGATTTCAGCGCCTCGATCTGTCCGGACAGATCCAGCAGACCGCGTCGCGCGGTCTCGAGCTGGTTCTGCAGTTCCGTGACACGGGCACGCTGCGCGTCGTCGTTCTGCGTCATCTTGGTCCGCAGGTCGAGGATGGCCTTGCGGGCCTCGTCGTCCTCGAACAGCGCCGCCCGCGCGGGGCCGGCGGCGCTCAACGCCATCAGCACGCCGACCAGCACGGCCTTGGCCGTCGGAGTCGGCGCGAACGGAAGGAAACGATCCATACGCAGCATGCTCATGTCACCGGATTACTTGTCGCGCAGTTCGACGCGACGGTTCTTGGCCCACGCCTCTTCGTTGTGGCCCGTGTCGGTCGGACGCTCCTTGCCGAAGCTCACCGCCTCGACCTGGCCCGCCGTGACGCCCAGCAGCGTCAGCGACTTGGCGACGGCTTCGGCACGCTTCTGGCCCAGGGCCAGGTTGTATTCGCGACCGCCGCGCTCGTCGGCGTGGCCTTCGAGGCTCAGCTGCAGCGTCTTCTTGTTGTTCAGACGCTTGGCGTGGTTCTCGATCAGGCTGCGGTACTCGTCCTTGACGACGAAGCTGTCGAAGTCGAAGAACACGACGCGCTGGTTGGACACCGCGGCGTCCAGTTGGGCGCCCAGGTCGACGGTCTCGACCTTGCGCTGGGCGTTGGCGTTCGGGTCGACGGCCGGGCCGCTCGGGGTCGTCGCGACCGGCGCCTTGTTTTCCACCGGGGCCGGTTCATCCAGCTTGGTGGAGCTGCAGGCGGACAGGGCGGCCGCGGCCACCAGGCCCAGCATCAGTTTTTCGAATTTCATGGACATACGCTCCTAGAGGTCAAAGCGGGCGAGGAAGTTACGGTCAGGACATGGCGGTGGACAGCGCCGCCGGTGAAGCCGCGGGGGAACAGCAATTGTGAATCATCGGCTAACACATCCGTGGGGCAGGCGTGCCTGCGCGGCGTGTCGGCCAAGTCGTCGCGGTCGCGCCTCGCACGGGACGGGCGAGGTGCGACGCCAACGTAGGCAATCCTCGTGCCCGACGTTGCGAAAGCCAACAGATTTTCGAACGGAGACCGGGTCGGCATCGCGCCCGCTCAGTTGCCGAAGGGGCCCCAGGCGGGTTCCCGGATGTCGGAAGACCCCGGGGTGTCCAGCCTGGCCTTGACCTTGCCGTCGAGCGTCGTGGTCACCAGCGTGTCGCGGCCGCCGGTGCGGGTCGCGTAGACGATCAGCTTGCCGTTGGGCGCGAAGCTGGGGCTCTCGTCGTCGCTGGTGTCGGTGATCTGCTGGACCTGGCCGCTGCCGAGGTCCATCACGCACAGCTTGAAGGTGCCGCCGCCGACGCGGGTGATGTAGGCCATCGTGCGGCCGTCGGGGCTGATGGCCGGGCTGATGTTGTAGTTGCCGTTGAAGGTCACGCGCTCGGCGCCGCCGCCGCCGGCCGGCGTGCGGTAGATCTGCGGCGCGCCGCCGCGGTCGCTGACGAAGTAGATCTGCGCGCCGTCGGGCGAGAAGGTCGCCTCGGTGTCGATCGCCGAGGTCTGCGTCAGGCGCTTGGCGCCGGAGCCGTCCTTGTTGATCAGGTAGAGCTGCGAGCCGCCTTCGCGCGACAGCGTCACGACCAGCTGCTGGCCGTTGGGCGAGTACGAGGGCGCGCTGTTGCTGCCGCGGAAGTCCGCGACCTTGCGGCGCTTGCCGGTGCGCAGGTCCTGGATCCAGACCACGGCCTTGCGCGACTCGAAGCTCACGTAGGCGAGCTCGTTGCCGTCCGGCGACCAGGCCGGCGAGATGATCGCCTCGGGGCTGTTGAGCACGGACTGCGCGCCCAGGCCGTCGGCGTCGGCGACGATCAGCGAGTAGCGCGGACCGGCCTTGTTGACGTAGGCCAGCCGCGTGGCGAACACGCCGCGCTCGCCGGTGAGCTTCTGGTAGATCGTGTCGGCGATCTTGTGCGCCGACAGGCGCAGGTCGCCGGCAACGACGGGCAGGCTCTCGCTGCCCAGGTCCGAACCCTTGACCACGTCCCACAGCCGATAGCGGACGTCGAAGCGGCCATCGGCCAGCCGCGTCGCCGAGCCCGCAGCCAACGCGTCCGCGGCGCGTGCGCGCCAGTCGACGAACTGGGGTTGGGAGGTCTCGCTCATGCCGGCCTGGCCAGGCACGATGCTGAACTGGCCGCTGCGCTCCAGGTCGGCGCGGATGATCGCCGCCAGGGGCTGGCCGGTGGCCGATTCGTTGTTGAAGTCGCTGATCGCGATCGGCAGCCGCGTGGCGCCGACACCGGCGATCTCGACCCGGAACTGCGCCAGCGAGGGCATCGCCAGTCCAGCGGCCAGGCCCCCGAGCAATCCGCGGCGCGTCAGCGCGCTGATGCCGGAAGGAAGAAGAGCGGAAGGGGTGGCAATCGTCTTGGTGCTCATCGGCTTGCGGAACGAATGGAGGCCTGATTGTGCCCGAGGCCTGGACAGGGGTTGCGATGCAGTGAGGTTACAAAGGGCAAGCCCATGGCAAGCGGCGCTCCAGACCGACAGCCATCCACCCGACAGGTCAGTCGATGACTCGAACCAGTCGGTGTCGACGGCATCTTCTACGAGTTCCGGTCATGGCGCCGTCTCAGTCCGATTCCCAGAATGACTCCCTTCGCCCGCTCCGCGCCACCACAGCGGCGACCGAAAGGAAGTCATGTCCGATCCGATGTTCTCCAGCCGCCACGCACGCCCCCGGTCGTCCGTCATCGACCGCCTGCGCCCATGGCTGATCGGCGTCGCGTGGCTGCTGTTCGCCGGACTTTTCAAGGCCGCGCTCGCGCAGCCGGCGGACAGCAGCGTGCCGTCACTGACCCTGGTGATCCCGTTCAGCGCCGGCAGCGGACCCGATCACGTCGCCCGCACGATGGCTCAGGTCTGGGCCGAGCGCGCCGGCGGACAGGTCCTGGTCCGCAACCTGCCGGACCGCCAGGGTTACCTTGCCGCGCGGCAGGTGGCGACGGCACGTCCCGACGGGCAGGTCCTGCTGCTGACCTGCAGCACCTTGCTGGAGCGCCCTGCGCGTCTCCCGGACGATCCCTTCCAGCCGCCGGCCGCGTCCGCCGAGGACTTCACCCCGATTTCGCGCGTCGGACAGCTTCCCTTCGTCACCGTGTTCCCGCCGGGCATGTTCGGGCGATGGCTGACGCGCCTGGCGACGCCGCCGGCATTCGCAACCACTCCGACGGCACCCGCTGCGGAGGACGCCGCGACCCTGGCCCGTGTGCTGCCCGCCACGCCTGCCGACCGCTCGGCCCTGATGGCGGCGCCGGACTGGGAGGACTTCGAAGCCCTCACCTCGCGGGACGCGCCGGCGTGGAACGCGCTGCTCGCGCCGCCGCACCTGCCCGGCAAGCTCGCGGACCAGTTGCGCACGACCTGGGGTCAGGTCGTGTCCGATCCCCGCGTGAGGATGGCGCTGGCCCAGACCGGAACCGAACTGTGGGAACGCCTCCCTGCGGGCGAGGTCCGGGGAGCTGCACGATGAGCTCCAGGATGATCTCCACGATGGGCCCCACCATGAACCCCAAGATGAGCGGCAGCGCCTTCAAGCACCTGGTGGCGGCGACGGCGCATTTCCACCGCCTGGTCCGGGCCCAACTGGTGACCGGGAGCGGACTGGCACACGCGCAGACGCAGATCCTCGGCGCGGCCCGGCTGGCCGGCCTGCTCATGTTCCGCAGTTTCCGCATCGACACCGGCGCGCTCGCGCCCGGCATGCAGGTTCCGTCGGCGGAGGCGGAGATCCACGGCGCCCGGTTGCGGGAGGTCCTGCTGGCCACCTTGCAGCAGCTCGGGCATGCGCTGCACATCGACGATGTCGATCCGCGCTGCAAGACCGCGGCGCTGTCGCGCCTGGCCTTCATCGAGGTGCACGAGCGCCTCACCCTGCCGGTGCTGGCCTATCTGGCGCATTCGCCGATGGGGATCCGCGATGCCGCGGTCGCGGCCGCCAGCGCCACCGCGGGCCTGATCCACGACCATGTGCCCGCGATGCCGGCCCATCAGGCGGCCGCCCTCGCCCTCCACGGCTTCGAGGAAGGTCTGACGACGGTGCCCTGGCCGCTGGACGCGACCTGCGCCGCGGCCTTCGGCGAGCCGCCCCGCCCCTACATCAGCACGATGTCGTAGTGCTCGGTCTGGTTGGTCGGCTCGGCGGTCAGCGAGATCGGCTTGCCGATGAAGTCCGAGAGCCCGGCCAGATGCTGGTTCTCCTCATCGAGCAGCATCTCGACGACATTGGCCGCGGCGACCACGCGGAATTCCTTCGGATTGAACTGCCGCGACTCGCGCAGGATCTCCCGCAGGATCTCGTAGCAGATGCTGCGCGCGGTCTTGACCTGGCCACGGGCGTCGCAGGTCGGACACGGCTCGCAGAGCATGCGAGCCAGTGACTCGCGGGTGCGCTTGCGCGTCAGTTCGACCAGTCCCAGCTGCGTGAAGCCACCGATCGTCACCTTGGTGCGGTCGCGGCTCAACTGCTTGCGGAACTCCTGCAGGACGGCGGTCTTGTGCTCCTCGCGGGTCATGTCGATGAAGTCGACGATGATGATGCCGCCCAGGTTGCGCAGCCGCAGCTGGCGCGCGATGGCGCCGGCCGCCTCGAGGTTGGTCTTGAAGATGGTGTCGTCGAAGTTGCGCGCGCCGACGAAACCGCCGGTGTTCACGTCGATGGTCGTCATCGCCTCGGTCTGGTCGATGATCAGGTACCCCCCCGACTTCAGGTCCACGCGTCGCGCGAGCGCGCGGGCGATCTCGGCGTCGATGTTGTTCAGGTCGAAGATCGGACGCTCGCCCCGGTAGAGCTCCAGCTTCGCGGTCGCGGCCGGCATGTAGGTTTCGCCGAACTCGCGCACCACGTCGTACTGCAGCTTGGCGTCGATGCGGATCGAGTTGGTCCGCTCGCTGGCCAGGTCGCGCAGCACGCGTTCGACCAGGCTCAGGTCCTGGAACAGCAGGCTGCCGGGCGGCAGGGTCAGCGACTTGTCGCGGATCGAGTTCCAGGTCTTGCGCAGGTAGCTGATGTCGGCGCCGAGTTCCTCGTCGCTCGCCTCCTCCGCATTGGTCCGCAGGATGAAGCCGCCGGTGTTGCCGTCCTGCACGCCGGTGGACACCAGCGTCTGCATGCGCGAGCGCAGCGCATCGCGCGCCTCGGGCGAACCGATCTTCTGCGAGATGCCGATGTGGTTGTCCTGCGGCAGGTGCACCAGCAGGCGGCCCGCGATCGAGATCTGCGTTGACAGTCTCGCGCCCTTGGTGCCGATCGGGTCCTTGATGACCTGCACGGTCAAGGCCTGGCCCTCGTAGACCTGGCGCTCGATCGGCACGGCCTGCGCGGCCTCCCCGTGCGGGCCGTGGTGACCGCGCGGATTGACGCCGTTCAGGTGCAGGTCGGCGACGTGCAGGAAGGCCGCCCGCTCCAGCCCGATGTCGATGAACGCGGACTGCATGCCCGGCAGCACCCGCGCGACCTTGCCGAGGTAGACGTTGCCGACGAGGCCCCGCTCCAGCGTCCGTTCGATGTGCAGTTCCTGCACGGACCCGTTCTCGACCACAGCCACCCGCGTCTCCTGCGGGGTCCAGTTGATCAGGATGTCTTCCATGTTCTTGTACTCCAGCGTTCTCGTCAGCCTCGGGGCTGGCGGCAACGCTCGAGTCGCCTTCCGGAAAGCTTTGTCGGTCCAGGGTCCGCTGCCGCTCCGTGCGCCCCGTCCGTGTTCAGACGGGGAAACCGGCCTCCCGCAACAGCTCCGCCGTTTCAAACAACGGCAGGCCCATGATGCCCGAATAACTGCCGGCGATGTGTTCGATCCAGGCGGCCGCCTGACTTTGTATCGCGTAAGCGCCGGCCTTGCCCATGGGTTCGCCCGAAGCCACATAGGCGCGCAGGCGCTCGTCGCCGATCTCGGCAAAACGCACCAGCGACACGTTGACCGCGCTCAGCCGCCGTCCGTCCGGCATGCCGATGGCCACGGCCGTCAGCACGCGGTGCTCGCGGCCGGACAGGTCGGCCAGCATCGCCGCCGCCTGGGCGCCGTCGTCGGGCTTGCCGAGGATGCGGTCGCCCAGGGCCACCGTCGTGTCGGAACACAGCACCGGCGCGGGCGGCAGGCCGCGGCGCGCGCGACGCTGCAGCGCAGCATCCAGTTTGGCGATGGTGACCCGGCGCACGTAATCGTCGGGCGACTCGCCCTCGATCACGGCTTCCAGGGCCTCGGCGTCCTCGTCGGCGCCGGGCAGCAGCAGTTCGTGACGAACGCCGATCTGCGCCAGCAACTGTTGCCGACGCGGACTCTGCGAGGCGAGGTACAGGACATCTGCGGACATCGTCAGCTCATTCGCGGTGGTACGGATGACCTTCCATGACCGACCAGGCCCGGTAGAGGCCTTCCGACAGCAGCACGCGGACGAAGGCGTGCGGCAGGGTCAGGTCGGACAGGCGCAGCTTCTCGTCGGCACTCGACTTGATGCTGTCGTCGAGGCCGTCCGGGCCGCCGATGAAGATGGCGACGTCGCGCCCGTCGCCGCGCCAGAACTCGAGCCGCTGCGCGAGCTGTTTCGAGGTGACGCGTTCACCGCGCTCGTCGAGCACGACGCGCCGGGCGCCCTTGGGACAGGCGGCGTCAAGGCGCAGGGCCTCGGCCGCCATCAGCTGCTCGGTCGACTTGCCGGTGGTGCGCGGTTCCGCCTTCACCGCCTTGAGTTCCAGCCGCATCTCGGGCGGGAAGCGCTTGGCGAAATCCTCATAGGCCTCATCGGCCCAGGCCGGCATCTTCTGCCCGACCGCGCACAGCACCAGACGCACGGGGTCAGACCTTGGGCTTGGACTTCGTGCCGGTCTTCACCGTGGTCTTCTTGGCGGCCGGCTTGGCGACCGACTTGGCCGCCGGCTTGGCGGCCGGCTTTCTGGCGCCGGTGGCCGGCTTCGCGGCGGCGACCTTCGGAGACGCCTTCTTGATCGCCGGCTTCTTGCTGCCGACCTTCACCGTCTCGACCGGCGCCTGGGCGGCAGGCTTGCGGGTGGTCTTGGCGGCAGGCTTCGCGGCGGCGGCGGCGGCCGTGGTCTTGATGCTCGTCTTCTTGGCGGCCGGTCTGGCGGACCTGGTCGCGGCCGTCTTCGTCGCGGCGGTCTTCGCCGGGGCGGCCTTCGTCGCCGACTTGGCGGCAGCGGACTTCGTGCCCGTCGCGCGCGTCGGCGCCTTCTTCGACGCGGCACCGATGGCCTCGCCGTCGACGGACTTGACCTTGGCCGCCTTCTTCGCGGGCTTGTCAGCCTTCTCAGCCTTCTCAGCCTTCTCAGCCTTGCCGGCCTTGCCGGCCTTGTCGGCTTTGTCGGACTTCCTGGCGGAGGACTTCTTCGCCTTCGGCGCGTCGTCCTCGTCGTCCATCGGCTCCGAGGCCTTCACCAGCTTGGTGCCGCCACTGCCCAGCTTGAGCTTGACCGGCTTGCCGCCCCAGATCTCTTCCAGGTGGTAGTACTGGCGGATCGCCGGCTGCATCAGGTGGACCACGGCGGCGCCGCAGTCGACGATGATCCATTCGCCGTTGTCCTCGCCCTCGGTGCGCATGACCTGCATGCCGCGCTTCTTGACCGTCTCGCGCACGCTGGAAGCCAGCGCCTTGGTCTGCCGGTTGCTCGTGCCCGAGGCGATGATCACGCGCTCGAACAGGGGCGACAGGCGCTCGGTGTCGAAGACCAGGATGTCCTGGCCCTTCACGTCCTCGAGACCATCGACGATGGCACGTTCCAGTTTCTTGATGTCCATTCAGTTCTCACTGTAGAGACGGTGCCGGGAAATATAACCCGCCACCTCTTCGCCCACCACGGGCCCTACGTCAGCGCCCTCGGCCGCCAGTCGGCGGGCCTCGGTGGATGACCATTCCAGCGCCGGCATCGTCAACCGGACCAGCCGATGGGGCCGTTCCAGCAGCGCCGCCGGCGCCTGTACCTTGTCCTGCGCGCGGGCCGCGACAGCCAGCCCCGAACGCGCGACCAGTTCCTCCCAGCCGTTCCAGCTCGTGAAGCCGGCCAACTGGTCCTGCCCGAGGATCAGCCAGAGCGCGTCGTCGGGACGCTCCTGCTGATACTCGCGCACCGAGTCGAGCGTGTAGCTCGGTCCGGCGCGTTTCATCTCGCGATCGTCGAGGACGAAGCAGGGATCTCCGCCCTTCCCCGCGATCGTCAGCCGCACCATCTCGGCACGGTCCGCGGCGGTCGCCATCCGCCGGCCCGCCTTCTGCCACGGCTGACCGGCAACGATCCATCGCACCTCGTCCAGCGCCAGCTGGTCGAGTGCCGCGTGCGCCAGCGCCAGATGGGCGCGATGCACCGGATCGAAGGATCCGCCGAACCACCCGACCTGACGGACACGACCCGACCCCTTCGGGCGCCCTGACGCGCCGTCGCTCACGGGCGATCCTTCCGGCTCACGCGCATGCCGTCAGAACCACAGGTGCGTCGGCACCTCGTCCGCCCAGTCGCGGGGGCGGAGGAAGTCGCTGTAGAGCTTCGCTTCGGGCGAGCCTTCTTCCGGCTGCCAGTCGTAGCGCCAGCGCGCAACCGGCGGCATCGACATCAGGATGGACTCGGTGCGTCCGCCCGACTGCAGCCCGAACAGCGTGCCGCGGTCGAAGACCAGGTTGAACTCGACGTACCGTCCGCGCCGGTATTCCTGGAAATCGCGTTCGCGTTCGCCGTAGGCCAGACCGTGCCGGCGATCGACGATCGGTTCGTAGGCGGGCAGGAACGCGTCGCCGACGGATTGGACCATGCCGAACGCGTTCTCGACGCCGCCCTCGGCGAAATCGTCGAAGAAGATGCCGCCGACGCCGCGCGGCTCGTTGCGGTGCTTGAGGTGGAAGTACTCGTCGCACCACTGCTTGAAGCGCGGATAGAGCGCCTCGCCGTGCGGCTCCAGCGCCGCGCGGCAGGTGCGGTGGAAGTGCTGCGCGTCGCGCTCGAAGCCGTAGTACGGCGTCAGGTCCATGCCGCCGCCGAACCACACGACCGGCTCCCGGTCGGCCGGCAGCGCCGCGAACATGCGCACGTTCATGTGGACGGTGGGCACGAACGGGTTGTGCGGGTGCATGACCAGCGACACGCCCATCGCCTCGAACGGCGCGCCGGCCAGCTCCGGTCGATGCGCCGTCGCCGACGGCGGCAACACCCGGCCCCGCACGTGCGAGAAGTTGACGCCGCCCCGTTCGAACACGGCGCCGTTCTCGATCAGGCGCACCAGGCCGTCGCCTTCGAGGCGACCGCCGGGCTCGCGCTGCCAGGCGTCGGTGATGAATGCCTGACCGTCCAGACGCTCGAGCGTCGTGACGATCCGCTGCTGCAGGCCGAGCAGGTAATCGCGCACCAACTGCGTGTTCATCGGGGATCTCCGTCCTTGGCGAGTTCTTTTCGGGATTCCGGGGAAGAATCGTGGTGGGATTCCCTGGGGGAATCGGATTTCAGCCGGATCAGTCCGGCGTTCTCGGGATGCTTGCCCTGGCGGCCGCGGAGCACTGCGGCGAACAGCGCGAAGTCCTGCGCCGGATCGCCGCTGACCTCGACGAAGTCGGTGAACAGGACCCGCTTCGTGGCGAAGTCGAACGAGGCCAGTCCGACCGGCACGCCAGCCTGGACGGCGACGTGGTACGCGCCGGACTTCCAGTGGTCGACGTAGCCGCGCGTGCCTTCGGGCGCGACGATGAGCCAGAAGGACTCGTCGCGGGCCTTGGCCTCGCGCATCCGCTGGACCGTGTCGGCGACCATGCCGTTGGCCGAGCGGCGGTTCACCGCCACGCCGCCGATGGACCGCATCCAGCGGCCGACGATGGCCGGCTTGAACAGGCTGTCCTTGGCCCAGAACTTCAGCTGGAAGCCCAGGCTCCATTTCGTCAGCACGCCGATCGGGAAATCCCAGTTCGACGTGTGCGGATAGACCATCACGACGCCCTGCTTCCCCGGCAGGCCGCCGTTGTCGATGCGCCAGCCGAAGGCGCCCAGCACCGCACGCGCAAGCGCGCTGCCGCCGGGCATCGGCGTCAGCGCGCCGGTCCAGCGGCGAGGGGCGGAAGGAGCCACGGCAGGTCGGGGTCCGGGTCGGAGGTCGGGTCGGCGCTCGGGTGGGCGCGGATCAGCGCTTGATCGCGCGGTATCCGATGTCCTGACGGTACTGCTTGCCGTCGAACTGGATCGATTGCGCGGTCTGGTAGGCCAGCTGCTGCGCGTGGCGCACGGCCTCGCCCAGCGCGGTCACGCACAGCACACGGCCGCCGCTGGTCACGAGCTGGCCGTCGGCCTGCAACGTGGTGCCGGCGTGGAAGACCATGGCCTCCTCGCCATCCACGGGCAGGCCGGAGATCACGTCGCCCTTGCGCGGCGACAGCGGATAACCGCCCGCGGCCATCACGACGCCCAGCGCGGCGCGGCGGTCCCACTGCAGCTCGACCTGGTCGAGCGTGCCGTCGGTCGCGTGCATCAGCACCTCGAACAGGTCGCTCTTCAGACGCATCATGATCGGCTGCGTCTCGGGGTCGCCCATGCGGGTGTTGAACTCGACGGTGCGGGGCTGGCCGTGCGCGTCGATCATCAGGCCGGCGTACAGGAAGCCGGTGAACGGGGCGCCGTCGCGGGCCATGCCCTGGACTGTCGGCATGATGATCTCGTGCATCGCCTTGGCGTGGACGTTGGGCGTCACCACCGGCGCGGGCGAGTAGGCCCCCATGCCGCCGGTGTTGGGGCCCTGGTCGCCGTCGAGCAGGCGCTTGTGGTCCTGACTGGTGGCCAGCGGCAGGACGTTCTTGCCGTCGCACAGCACGATGAAGCTGGCTTCCTCGCCTTCGAGGAACTGCTCGATGACGACGCGGGCGCCGCCTTCGTTGTGGACCACGCCCAGCTTGTTGTCGGCGAGGATCCAATCGATCGCCTCGTGCGCCTCGGCCAGCGTCATCGCGACGACCACGCCCTTGCCCGCCGCCAGGCCGTCGGCCTTGATGACGATGGGCGCGCCCTGTGCGTCGACGTAGGCGTGCGCCTGGGTCGCGTCGCTGAAGGTCTCGTAGGCGGCGGTCGGGATGCCGTGGCGCTTCATGAACTCCTTGGCGAAGGCCTTGGAACTCTCCAGCTGGGCGGCGGCCTTGGTGGGGCCGAAGATGCGCAGGCCGCGGGCGCGGAACTCGTCGACCACGCCGGCGGCCAGGAAGGCTTCCGGACCGACGACCGTCAGCGCGATCTTCTGCTCGATCGCGAAGTCGGCCAGGGCCTTCACGTCGGTGAGGGGGACGTTCTTCAGCAGCGGGTCGCGCGCGGTGCCGCCGTTGCCGGGCGCCACGAAGACCTGCGTGACGCGCTCGCCCTGCGCCAGCCGCCAGGCCAGCGCGTGTTCACGGCCACCATTGCCAAGGACCAGGACCTTCATTCGGACAGGCTCGCGTTGTTGTAGACGTCCTGGACGTCGTCCAGGTCTTCGATCACATCCAGCAGCTTCTGCATGCGGGCGGCATCTTCGCCGGCCAGCTCGATGGTGTTCTCGGCGCGCATCGTCACTTCGGCGATTTCGGGCTTCAGGCCGGCCGCTTCGAGCGCGTTCTTGACGGCTTCGTAGTCGGCGGGCGAGGTCAGCACCTCGATGGCGCCATCGTCGTCGGTCAGGACGTCCTCGGCGCCAGCTTCCAGCGCGACTTCCATGACCTTGTCCTCCGAGGTGCCCGGCGCGAACACCAGCTGGCCGCAGTGCTTGAACTGGAAGGCCACCGAGCCTTCGGTGCCCAGGTTGCCGCCGTACTTGCTGAACGCGTGGCGGACTTCGGCGACGGTGCGGACGCGGTTGTCGGTCATGCAGTCCACGATGATGGCGGCGCCGCCGATGCCGTAGCCCTCGTAGCGGATTTCCTCGTAGGTCACGCCGTCGAGGTTGCCGGTGGCCTTGTCGACGTTGCGCTTGATGTTGTCGGCCGGCATGTTGGCGCCCTTGGCCTTCTCGATGGCCAGGCGCAGGCGGGGGTTCATGTTGATGTCGGCACCGCCGGCCCGGGCCGCGACGATGATTTCACGCGTCAGACGGGTCCAGACCTTGCCGCGCTTCTCGTCCTGGCGACCCTTGCGGTGCTGGATGTTCGCCCATTTGGAATGCCCTGCCATGTCCTCGTTCTCCTGTGACGCGGCCCGGAAGAAATTCTCCGGGGCGGCGCGGTGGTTGCTTCGTTAGACTGCGATTTTAGCTTTTTTGCCTCTGGAGACTTCCGCATGGCCGACCCGATCCTGCTGGCCCGCCACGGCGACATCGAGTGCCAGCTGTTGCCCGCGCTGGCCAACCGCCACGGCCTGATCACCGGCGCGACCGGCACGGGCAAGACCATCAGTCTGCAGAAACTGGCCGAATCGTTCAGCCAGATGGGCGTCCCGGTGTTCATGGCGGACGTCAAGGGCGACCTGACCGGCATCTCCCAGGCCGGCGCGCCGTCGGCCAAGCTGCTGGCGGTGCTGAAGGAACGCGGCTTTGAGCCGCCGGTCGCCATCGCCTGCCCGACGACGCTCTGGGATGTGTTCGGCGAGCAGGGCCATCCGGTGCGCGCGACGGTCTCCGACATGGGGCCGCTGCTGCTGTCGCGGATGCTGGGGCTCAACGAGACCCAGGGCGGCGTGCTCCAGATGGTCTTCAAGATCGCCGACGACCACGGCCTGGCGCTGCTGGACCTGAAAGACCTGCGCGCGATGCTGCAGCACGTGGGCGACAACGCCAGCGAGTTCACGACGCAGTACGGCAACGTCTCGGCGGCCAGCGTCGGCGCGATCCAGCGCGGGCTGCTGCAGATCGAGGCACAAGGCGGCGACAAGTTCTTCGGCGAGCCGATGCTCGACATCCATGACTTCATGCAGACGTCGGATGGCCTGGGTGTCATCAACATCCTGGCGGCCGACAAGCTGATGGCCGCGCCGCGGCTGTACGCGACCTTCCTGCTGTGGATGCTGTCGGAACTGTTCGAGGCGCTGCCGGAAGTCGGCGACCTGGACAAACCCAAGCTGGTGTTCTTCTTCGACGAGGCCCACCTGCTGTTCAAGGACGCGCCGGCGGCGCTGGTGGAACGCATCGAGCTGGTGGTGCGGCTGGTCCGCTCCAAGGGCGTGGGCGTCTACTTCGTGACGCAGAACCCGCTGGACATCCCGGACACGGTGCTGGGGCAGCTCGGCAACCGGGTGCAGCACGCGCTGCGCGCGTTCACGCCGCGCGACCAGAAGGCGGTCAAGGCCGCGGCGGACACGATGCGTCCGAAGCCCGGCCTGGACATCGCGATGGCGATCACCGAACTGGGCGTCGGCGAAGCGCTGATCAGCCTGCTCGACGAGAAGGGCCGGCCGGCGATCACGGAGCGCGTGTTCGTCCTCCCGCCGGGCAGCCAGATCGGACCGATCACGCCGGAGCAGCGCAAGGCGCTGATCGCCGGGTCGCTGGTCGCCGGGGTCTATGAGAAACACATCGACCGCGAGTCGGCGTACGAGAAGCTGACCGGTCGCGCGTCCACGACGGCCGACGCAGCGCCGCAGCCGTCGCAGGCGGGATCGCCGCGCGGCGGTGCCGGCGCCGGCTCCATCGCGGACGAGGCGGACCAGGCCTTCCGCCGCGCGCCGACCACGGGTCGCGGCGGCGCGCCCGCTCCGGCGCCCGCACAGGACGACGGCGGCGGCCTGCTCGGCGGCCTGAAGGACGTGCTGTTCGGCAGCACCGGCCCGCGCGGCGGGCGTCACGAGGGGCTGGCGGAGACGGCGGCCAAGTCGGCGCTGCGCAGCATCGGATCGTCGGTGGGTCGGGAGATCGTCCGTGGCGTGCTGGGCAGCCTGCTGGGCGGCGGTACTAAGCGCCGCCGTTGAACTGACGGCGCCGGGCTCCGCGTGGGCTCGCGAACCCGCGAGGGCTTCCGCGCTGCCCGCCGTCCCGGTCGCCAGGCCTGTCTCGGCCGCCCTGTCCGCAATACCTGACTCCGGTCCGTCGGACATCGCCTGGGTCTGGGACCATCACATGCCGCCGCCGGACGCCACCGCCTGGGCAGTCACCGTGACGCAGATGCGTCTGACACCCGACGGCATCGACGAGCGTCCGCGCCTGCGCGGCTACCCTGCCCCGGACGGCCGTCCGGTGACGCCGGTCATCCATGTCGATCCGTTGCCAGCCCGGGAGGCGGGCAGCGCACTCAACGACATCCAGCAGACGGCCATCGTCGCGCGCGTGCTGGACGCCGCGTCGCGATCGACCAGCGGCTGGGTGCAATTCGATTTCGAGGCCGTACCGTCGCAACGGGACAGTTACCACGCGCTGGTGCGCCGGCTGCGCGCGGCGCTTCCGGCGTCGACGAAGCTGTCGGTGACGCTGCTCGCCTGGCAATGCCGCAGCCGCGCCTGGATGGATCCGATCGCTGCCGACGAAGTGGTGCCGATGTTCTTCCGCCTGGGCCGCGATGCGGCGCGCTGGCAGAAGGAACTCGCCGACGGTGCGCGGACGCTGCATCCGCGCTGCCGCAACGAGGCGGCGGGCTTCTCACCGCAGGACACGCCGCCGGCGGAGTGGCAGCGGCGCTGGCCGAAGCGCTACTGGTTCAACCTGGCCCGCGGCCGATCGACCGATTGGCCCACCGGGGCCGCGTCGGCCATCTGGCCGGAGCGACCGCCACCCCGCACTGCGCGGCCTCCGGCGCCCTGAACCGCATGAACGCCTGAACGCCTGAACGCCTGAACGCCTGAACGCCTGAACGCCTGAACGCCCTGAAATTCTTCATCCGCGTGACCATGACCTCCTCTCTCCGCGTCTTGCCTTTCGTCCTGGCCTTGCTGCTGGGCACCGTCATGCCCGCACACGCCAGCGGCTCCGGTCCGGTCGACGAATTCGTCACCCGCAGCCGCACCGAGATGCCGCTGGACCGTTACGGGCGTGGCGAACTCGGCCTGGTGCTGACCGGCTATTCGCCGTCGATGCTTTTGCCGGTCTGGCGCGCGATGGCGGGGGCGGACGCGGGGAAGGCGCCCGCGCCGGTGTCCGAGGAGGCGATCGACGGCGCGTGCTGTTCGTTGGGCCCGTATGACAACGGCGACTGGGACGCGGAGAAGCGCCCGGCCATCGCCGCCTGGCTGCAGGCGCGCAGCGCCGTCACGCCGGTGCCGCCGCGCTGGCGGACGGTGCGGATGAAGCGCGTGCCCAACCGCGATTACCAGGACTTCCTGAATTGCTCGGACGACGCCTACCGCTTCGCGGCGGAGACGCTGGGCCAACTGCGCCGGCGCGAGGACGCGACGCCCGCCCGGCTGGCCCAGTGGGTGGAGACGCAGGACGCCGTGTTCGGCCGCTGCGGCGGGACGAATCGCCGGCGCGAGTACGGTGCGCCCCCGGCGCCACCGCCGCCGCCGTTGCCGGACGTGCTCCCCCTGCCCGACAGCGAGCCGCCGATCTGGCGGCAGGCGCGCGGCTATCAGCAGGGCGCGGCCGCGTTCTACGCCGGCGACTGGGCCGCGGCGGACAGCCGCTTCAACGCGATCGCCGGGCGCGAGGGCCACGGCTGGCAGGCCTGGGCCGCGGTGGCGCAGATGCGGACGGCGATGCGACGGGCGTCGCTGGGTCCGCTCATGGGCTTGAGCCGGACCGACGACAGCGTCGTGAAGTCGATGGAGGCGATGGCCGCGCGGATCGCGGCTCATCCGGATTGGACCGTCCAGCAACGCGCGGCCGGACAGATGCTGGAGGCGGCGCGGGCGCAGTTCGAGCCGGCGGCGCAGTTCGACCGGCTGACGCGCGCGCTGGCCGTGCTCGACAGAGCGCCGCAAACGCAGACCTTGATCGATTGGCGGGTCCTGGCGGACACGCTCGACCGGACGGAATTCCGGCGCCAGTTGAGGGAGCGGTCCGGGGAGCTGACGGCGCAGCCCTTGATCGGGTGGATCGACACGATGAGGTCCTGCGCACGGCAGGACATTCCGGGCGGGCCTCGGACGGTCAAGGACCCGGACGACGCCTTTGCCCGGCCCAAGGGATTCGCGGTCGCCGTCGCGCAGTGGCGCAAGAAGCCGTCGGCGGCCTTGTGGCTGCTGCCCGCGCTGAGTTGTGCGGACGGCGAGGCGCTGTCGCGGGACCGCGCGCTGCGCGACGCGCTGATGGCCGCCGCGGACCGCCTGCCGAGCACGCATCCCGGCTGGCTGACGATCCGCTGGCAGCAGGTGCGGCTGCTGCGCGAGAGCGGCGCGGACGCGCAGGCGCGGGAGCGGCTGGCGCCCCTGGTCGAAGGCGGCACGCCGCACGGCCCCACGGCCAGCGCCCGCAACCTCATCGCGCAGGAAGCGCTGGCGCTGGCGCGCACGCCGGATGAGGCGTTCCCCTGGCTGGCGCGTGAGTCGGGGAACTGGAATCGGCCCCGGTCAGAGATCGCCCCGTTGGCATCGGCATCGGCATCGGCATCGGCGCCTGCGTCGGCACCGGCGCCTGCCTCTGCAGCCGCGTCGGCACCTCCGCCGCTGAAGCGGACGCTGGCCTCCGACGGCGCTCGCCTGATCTCGGAGCGCTTCGCGCTGGCGGACTGGCAGCGCCTGGTCGACGCACCGCAGGTGCCTCAGGACCTGCGGGCGCAGCTGGCGTTCGGGTGGTGGTGGCGCGCGGAGTTGTCGGGCCAGACGGCGATGGCGAGGACCGCCGCCGAGCGGCTGGGCGCGCTGTTGCCGAAGGGGCGTTCCTTGGTGGCGCCCTACCTGGACGCCAAGACGCCGACGGCGCGGCGGTCCGCGATCTGGCGGATCGCCTTGCGGCATCCGGCGTTCTCGGCGCAGCTCGGGACCGGGCTGGGCGGCGTCACGGGATGGGACCCTGAGGGGCAGGATCCCAAGGACGTGACGGCCAGCCAGTGGTGCCGCCTGGACGGGACGGACAACGCGATGCCCGGCAGCACGGACCCGATGCTCGACGAAGAGCGGATGCCGCCGCTGTCGACGGGGTTCCCGGAGCCGGCGGGACTCATGAAGGAACGGGCGACGCTCAAGTCGGCCGGCACAGCGACGGGCGAGTTCAGCCGCTGGGTCCTGGCCGAGTCGCGCCGGCCGGACCGCCCGGCCGACCTGCCCTGGCTGCTGTACGTCGGCATCCAGTCGACCCGCGGCGGCTGCGTCGACCTGGACAACAGCGAGCGCTCCAAGGCCATGTTCCAGACGCTGCACCGCCTGTATCCGAAGTCGGAATGGGCCAAGCGTTCGCCGTACTACTTCTGACGCGCGGGCCTCTGCACTGCCACCGCCGCTGGCCCTCACCCCGACCCTCTCCCGCAAGCGGGAGAGGGAGCAAGACTGGCGCACTTCACGACCTCCGGCCACCGTTCGCGCCGGAGCCGTGCGGCTCATCGCAATTCCATGGCCGGCCCGGGCGGGCGCCGCGACAGTCGAGCCCATCGACAACGCACCGCCTCACGGAGCCCGCCATGCACCCCACCCCGATCCAGATCCTGTCCCACATCCCCGGCTTCGTCTGGGCGATCCTGGCGATGATCCTGTACTTCGGCCTCCGGCAGACCCGCACCACCGCGATGCGCGCCAAGCGCCTGATCGTGCTGCCGGCGCTGTGGCTGGTGTTCGGCGCCTGGGGCGTGGAGAAGAGCTTCGGCCTGGACGGCCTGGCCGGCCTGGCCTGGCTGCTGGGCATCGTTGCCGGCGTGCTGACGCTGCGCGCCCTGCGCTGGCCCGGCCACGTGCGTTACGACGCCGACACCCGCCGCTTCATCGTCCCCGGCAGCTGGGTGCCGATGGCGCTGATGGCCGGCATCTTCGTCCTGAAGTTCGCCTCGGGCATGAGCCTGGCCCTGCACCCCGACTACGCCCATCACACCGCCTACGCGCTCGGCTTCAGCGCCACCTTCGGCCTGTTCAGCGGCGCCTTCCTCGGCCGGGCCCTCAACATCCTGTCCCATCGCCCCCAGGCCTGCGCCGCCGTCGCGGCCTGAGCCTGCGCGACACTCCTCCCCCATGAGCCCCCTGCCCCTCTCCCCGCCCGTGCGCTGGATCCTCCGGCACGTGCTCATCGTGCTGACGCTGACGGTGGCCATCTCCCTCGCCCTGGTGATCGTCTTCAACCAGCCGCTCGGCCCGACGCTGATCTACTGCTTCTTCATCTCGCTGTTCTGCGCCGCATCGATCAACCTGCTGCGCTACGGCCTGGGCTGGATCCGCTGGCGGCTGCTCAAGCGCGTCGGCCGCGCGCCGGCCGAGCCCTTCGACTGGCCGGGCTGGCCGCTCATGGTGCTGTGCCTGCTGCTGGGCACGGTCATCGGCTACAGCCTGGGCGTGGAGCTCGCCAACATGGTGACCGGCCTGCAGGAGAAAAGCCTGCTCTCCAGCCCGCTGCGCCGCGTGCTCAGCGTGATGGTGATCGCGCTGATCCCCGGCTTCGGCGCGACGCTGTTCTTCCTGTCGCGCCACCGCATCGCCGCCGCCGAAGCCCGCGCCGAGACGCTGCGCCGCCAGGCCGCCGAGACGCAGCTGCGGCTGCTCGAATCGCAGCTTGAACCGCACATGCTGTTCAACACGCTGGCCAACCTGCGGGTGCTGATCGGGATGGATGCGGACCGGGCGCAGGCGATGCTGGACCACCTGATCGCCTTCCTCCGCGCGACGCTGTCGGCGTCCCGCGCCGAACGGCATCCGCTGAAGGACGAGTTCGCCCGCATCGCCGACTACCTGGCGTTGATGCAGGTGCGGATGGGATCGCGGCTGCGCTTCGAATTCGACCTGCCCGAGGCCCTGCGCGAGCTGCCCGTGCCGCCGCTGCTGCTGCAGCCTTTGGTGGAGAACGCCATCAAGCACGGCCTGGAGCCGCACGTCGGTGGCGGCACGCTGCGGGTGCGGGCGGCGGAGGTCGAGGGTCAGCTGTTGCTCGACGTCGAGGACGACGGCGCCGGCTTCGACCCCGAGGCGGCGCGCTCGCCCGACAGCGGCTTCGGGACGGTGCAGGTCCGCGACCGGCTGGCCGTCGCCTGCGGCCCGCAGGCGCGGCTGGAGCTGTCGCGCCTGGACCTGTCCCGCCCGGCGGGCGGCGGCACGCGGGCGAGGATCCGCATGCCGTTGCCGTCGACCGCGTCGGCGTCGACACCTGGCCCCGTGTCCTGCGCCACGCGCTGAATCGATCCGAACCCCTTGGAGGAGTCATCCATGCCCACCGCCCTGATCGCCGAAGACGAAGAACTGCTGGCCGCGCACCTGCGCCAGGAATTGAAGGCGCTCTGGCCCGAGCTCGACGTGGTCGCCATGGCTGCGCACGGCGAGGAGGCCGTGTCCCTGGCCCTGCGACACCGACCCGAGGTCTGCTTCTTCGACATCCGCATGCCCGGCATGACCGGGCTGGAAGCGGCGGCACAACTGGCCGACGACTGGGACACCGACGGGGAGGATGGGGCCGGCGGCGACTCGCCGTTCCCGCTGCTGGTGTTCGTGACCGCCTACGACCAGTTCGCGCTGCAGGCCTTTGACCGCGCGGCGGTCGACTACGTCCTCAAGCCCGTGCAGCGCGAACGACTCGCGCAGACCGTCTCGCGCTTGAAAGCTGCGCTCGCGCAACGGCAGCAGCCGCCGGCGGCGTTGGAATCGGCGATCGAACAGCTGCGCGGCCTGCTGGGTGTCGGTACACCTGGCGCGGCTGTCGGGGCGACCGCCGCGGCGCCGTCCGGCGCCGGCGGAACGGCTGGAGCGCTGCGCCATCTGCAGGTCGGCGTCGGCGAGGCCATCGTGCTGGTGCCGGTCGACGACGTCGTCTACCTGGAGGCCGCGGACAAGTACGTCCGCGTGATGACCGCCGAGCAGGAGTACCTGGTGCGCATCTCGCTGCGGGAGCTGCTCCCGCAGCTCGATCCCGACCGTTTCTGGCAGGTGCACCGCGGGCACATCGTGCACGTGGACGCGATCGAGCGCGTCCAGCGCGACGACACCGGAAAGCTGACCCTCCGGCTGCGCCGTCGGCCGGAGAAGCTGGCGGTGAGCCGGATGTACGGGCACCTCTTCCGGGCGATGTGAGGTCCGGCCGGCGCGCGGACCGGCCACGGGCCTGACGACGGCCCCGCGCGGGGCCGCCCGCCCGCATCAGAGGACGAACGATCCGCCGTTGGCCAGATGGACCGTCAGATCGGTGCCGTGTGTCGCACTCACAAGGATCTGCTGATCGAAGTTGGTGGCGGCGTCCCCGGTCCGATAGGTCTGTCCCAGTCCGTCCTTGTCGATCCAGAGCGAGACCGTGCCGTCCGCCAGGACCTCCTTGCGGAAGTAGCGGGCGACCTCCGAGGCCACACCGGCATTCAGCGTCTCGAAAGCGGGGTCGTCGATGTCGATGACATCCCCTTGCTGCGGGTCGTAGCCATGGATCCAGTCGATCTGGCTGTTCGAGTACAGGCTGTTGGAGACCACGCCCCAGACGAAGTGATCGGCGTGCGAGGTGCCGAACAGATGATCCGTCTTGCTGTCGTCCTCCGTCTTGCTGACGGGCATCGTCGCCGTCGCCTGCCACGTGCCGGTCCGGTCGTCGAGCGCCGAGACGGCGATGTTGACGGCGGGGGCTGACTTCGCCGCCCGCGTCTCCGTGGCAGGGACGGAGAGACCGGCCGGCGTCGTCGACGTGCTCAGGGACGCGAAGGACGCATTGCCGGCCGTGTCGATCGCCAGCACCATGAACATGCCGTCGACGGCGGCGGACCAGTCGAAGGCGGTCGCGCCGTGAGGCTTGACCCAGGTCGCGCTGGCGTGCCCGTTCTCGAGATAGCTCTGGGCCGTCCCGTCATTGGCGACCCCGACCGGCACCAGGACGATCTGCGCGGCCTCATCCGCCTGGATCGTCAAGCCGTTCACCCAGTCCGGGGCGGCCGGCGCCGCCGTATTGACGGGCCCGAAGTGTCCCGCAGCCACCGGGGCGGTGTTTTCCATCGTGAGTTCGAGGACAGTGTCGACGCTCGTGTTCCCGGCGACGTCCACCTGATGGATCCGGATCTCGTGTGCGCCGTCGCTCAAGCCCGCCAGATCCAGGCGCGCGCCCTCGCCGTTCCGCTCTTCCGGGCTGCCGTCGATGCGGTAGGTCCAGCTTGCGCCGGGCTCAAGGCCCAGTTGAAGCCAGGTGTGCGCGTTCACGAGGTTGCTGCCGTAGAAGTCCGCGCCTTGGGGGTCCTGCGCCGGAAAGTTGTCGCGTGCCGCGCTGTGCAGCGCCGCCGTGGGCGCAGCGGCCGTCGTGTCCAGGGTGAACTTCAGGACCGACGTGGCGCTGATGTTCCCGGCCGCATCGGTCTGCTGCACCCACACGGTCTTCTCCCCATCCCCCCCGAACTCCGACGCCGCGATCGCGGCCCCGGTGCCCGTGCGCCACTGCTCGCCGTCCAGGCCGTATGCCCAGCGCCCCCCCGGTTCAAGTCCCGTCACCTCGACCTGGGCATCGCGGGTCAGGTGATCGCCGCCACTGGTGCCGGTGTCGCGCGCCAGGCTCAGGAGCGGCGCATCCGCGTGGCGGTCCGTGGTGAACACGAGCTGCGAGTCGCTGCCGTTGCCTGCGGCGTCGGTCTGCCGGACCTCGACCTGATGCCTGCCTTCGACGTCGAGCGCGGCATCGTCGATGCGGCCGTCGACGCCGCCCGGCAGCCACTCGCCGCCGTCGATGCGATACGCCCAGGTCGCGCCGGGGAACAACCCGCCCACCTTCAGGGCGGCCTGGCTCGTGACGGCGTCGTCCGGCACGCCCGTGTCGTCGACCAGCGCCGGCACCGCCGGTGTCGGCGCCGTGCGGTCCAGCTGGAAGCCGAAGGAGGTCGACGCCTGATTCCCCGCCAGGTCGGTCTGACGGATCTCCACCTCCTGCGCGCCGTCGGCCATGCCGTCGAAGGCGGCCGGCGCGATGCGCTCGTCGCGCCCGAGTCGCCACTCGCCGCCGTTGAGGCGGTACTCCCACATGGCGCCGCTTTGCAGTCCGTCCACCTGCACGGTGGGATCGTTGCTCAGGTTGTCGCCGACGTGGCCGCTGTCCGTCACAAGCCTGGCCGTCGGCGCCGCAACCTCGACGGCCAGGTTGAACGCCAATGTCGCATTGCCGTGGTTGCCGGCGCTGTCGGCGACACGCACCTCGACCTGTCGTTCGCCGGACTTCTGGCCGAACGCCGTCGCCGAGATCAGGTCACCCTGGCCCTCGACCCAGGGGCCGCCGTCGATGCGGTATTCCCACGGACTGCCGGCCTGGATCCCGCCGACCCGGACCTCGGCATCCCGGGTGATCCGGTCGGTGGGCGAGCTGCCCGTGTCGTGCGCCAGCGCCAGCGTCACATCGATCGCATGCGGCTTCGGGTCCACGTGAGGCGGCGTCGGATCGGGCACGGGGTCCGGCTTCGGGTCCACGTGCGGCGGTGTCGGATCGGGCACGGGGTCCGGCTTCGGGTCCACGTGCGGCGGTGTCGGGTCGGGCGCGGGGTCCGGCTTCGGGTCCACGTGAGGCGGTGTCGGATCGGGTTGCGGATCCGGCTTCGGTTCAGGCTTGGGATCCGGCATGGGATCGGGCTTCGGTTTGGGCAGAGGGTCGGGCCTCGGCTCCGGCAGCGGATCCGGCTTGGGCGGCAGCGCGCCACCGCGGTCGGCGCCGCCGGCCAGGAAAGTCGCCGAGCCAGCCGTCAACGTGGCACCGACCAGCCACGCCACCATGGCGGCCACGGATTTCTCGGTCGAGCCGTCGGAAGCGGCCGCCACTGCAGTGCCGGCCTCGCAGTCGTCGCGGGATGTCTCGCCGACGAGGGGTGACTCTGGCGCATCGGGCGTCCTGCCGTCAGAGGCCGCAGGCGGCTGCGATTCGGCACAGGTTTCGCCGCCCGTCGCCGCGGCGGAATCGGACACATCGTTCTCATCGCCCGGGTGACGTCGGGCCACGCCACGCCGCCGGGCGGCGGTTTCAGCGGCCTTGACGGCAGAAGGCGGAACGGCTGATTCGGGATTTGGCATCGGCATGCGCTTCGGTAGTCGGTTCAAAACCTCACAGTCTGAAAGTGGTGCCTGTTCGCCGCCATGACTCCCATGTCCGCGATGTTCGAGGCCGCTCCGGCGCATCCGGACAGGCCACTCCTTCAAACAAGCTAGCCGGGCCTGGCCGGACGCTGCCGCGGGCGGGCGCCGTGGAACATCCACGCCGGGAGGAGCCTCCCCGGCCCCACGTAGAATCCTCGACCTCTCTTCGAGACTTCACCCACCGATGTCCAGCCCTGACAAGACCGCCGGCGCGCACGCGCCCGACAAGACGGACGCCGCCGTCAAGCCCAGCAACTTCCTGCGCGCCATCATCGAGCGCGATCTGGAACAGGGCTTCCAGCCGGCGCGTCATTTCGGCGGCAGCCCGGGCGACGCGGCACACCACGCCGCCGGCCCGCTGGACCCGGCGAAGATCCGCACCCGGTTCCCGCCCGAGCCCAACGGCTACCTGCACATCGGCCACGCGAAGGCGATCTGCCTGAACTTCGGCTTGGCGCGCGATTACGGCGGCGTCTGCCATCTGCGCTTCGACGACACCAACCCGGAGAAGGAAGAGCAGGAGTACGTCGACGCGATCAAGGAGATGGTCGCGTGGCTGGGCTGGCGCTGGGACGCCGCCCCGGATCAGGAGGCGGTGGACGGCCGCGAGACCGGCCATCTCTACTACGCCAGCAACTACTTCGACCTGATGTACCGGGGCGCCGAGTACCTGGTGTCGCAAGGCCTGGCCTATGTCGACGAGCAGTCGCCCGAGGACATGCGCGCCAACCGCGGCGACTTCGGCACGCCGGGCAAGGACAGCCCCTTCCGCGACCGCACGCCCGAGCAGCACCTGACCCGCCTGCGCGAGATGCGCGACGGCCAGCACCCCGACGGCTCGATGGTGCTGCGCGCCAAGATCGACATGGCGTCGCCCAACATCAACCTGCGCGACCCGGCGCTGTACCGCATCCGCCGCGCGACGCACCACAACACCGGCGACCAGTGGTGCATCTACCCGATGTACACCTACGCGCATCCGATCGAGGACGCGCTGGAGTGCATCACGCACAGCATCTGCACGCTGGAGTTCGAGGACCAGCGCCCGTTCTACGACTGGCTGGTCGAGCATCTGGCCCAGGGCGGCCTGCTCGCCCGCCCGCTGCCGCACCAGTACGAGTTCGGCCGCCTCAACCTGACCTACGTCGTCACCAGCAAGCGCAAGCTGCGCCAGCTGGTCGACGAGGGCCACGTCGACGGCTGGGACGATCCGCGCATGCCCACGCTGGTCGGCATGCGCCGGCGCGGCTACACGCCGGCCTCCATCCGCGCGATGGTCGAGAGCACCGGCGCGTCCAAGACCAACGCCTGGATCGAGTACTCGGTGCTGGACGGCTACCTGCGCGCCGACCTCGAAGGCCAGGCCGCCCGCGCGATGGCGGTGCTGGATCCCGTCAAGCTCAAGCTCGAGAACTACGCGGAGATCTTCGGCTCGGCCGGGCACCGCGAGCCCTGCTCGGCGCCCGCCCACCCGCATGTGCCCGAGCTCGGCACGCGCGCGTTCAGCCTCGGCCCCGAGCTGTGGATCGAGCGCGAGGACTTCATGGAAGTTCCGTCCAAGGGCTACCACCGCCTGTTCCCCGGCAACAAGGCGCGGCTGAAGTACGGCTACGTCATCGAGTGCACCGGCTGCGAGAAGGACGCCGACGGCACCATCACCGCGGTGCTGGCCAAGCTCGTGCCGGACACCAAGAGCGGCACGCCCGGCGCGGACGCGGTCAAGGTCAAGGGCGTCATCACCTGGGTCGGCGCGCATGAAGCCGTGCCCACCGAGCTGCGCCTGTACGAGCGCCTGTTCACCGAAGCCCAGCCCGACGCCGGCGACCGCAACTTCCTGGAGCTGCTGAACCCGGACTCCAAGCGCGTGACGCAGGGCTACCTGGAACCGTCGCTGAAGGACGTGGCGCCGGACACCAAGGTCCAGTTCGAACGCCACGGCTACTTCGTCGCCGACCGGGTCGACCACCGCGCGGGAGCGCCGGTGTTCAACAAGATCACCGGGCTGCGGGACAACTTCAGCAAGTAAGCCCCTCGCCAGGCCCGGCAGCGCACGCGCGCCTGCGGGCCTGGGCTCGGCTCAGTTGGGCATCACGCCTTGACCTGTGCAAATCCACGAGGAAACGTTCGCGGGAAGTCGGCAGAACGCCTCGATCGAGTTCGTGTCGGCATCGGCATCGGTGCCGCGCCTGAAGATGTCCGGACTTTCCACCACCAGCTTCGGAGGAAGCGACGGAGGTTCGACCTCGCGAGTGCTGCAGCCCGACTTGGCGGTCAGCTTGACGAGCAACTGCTCCAGTTGGCCCATCAGTGAAGTCACCTCCCTCTGGAACAGTTCCACGGTGAAGCCGCTTTCGCCAGCGATCTCCGGACGCAGCCCTGGCCGCGAGGCCGGACCCGCGTAGGGACTGAAGTCGTCAGTCACCGGTCTGGAAGGCGACCACGGCGTGCAGCCGACGGAGCCATTGAAGCCGACGGAGCTGTTGAAGCCGACGGAGCCGTTGAAGCCGTTGAAGCCGTTGAAGCCGTTGAAGCCGTGACCATGGGACGGCATGCAAGGCGTGCCCCGGACGATCGGCGCGGCGGACATCTGGAAAAACATGGCGAAGTTCCATGCAGTTGGGGAAGTCGCCAGTGTCTCGACGGGCCCGCCGCCCCGCCATCGCTCGGGTGTGCGGCGCGTGCGGCGTCGTTCACCATCGACGGGCCAGCCGCCTCCCTGTCCGGGCCTGGCGCGTTCGTGCGGACGCCCGGCGTGTCCGGCACTGTCCATCCAGCGTCCGCCGACTGTCCGCGGACACTGACCCGGCGCAGGCACCGCATGACAACCTGTTGATTCCCAAGGGAAATCCGGACAATCGCCGGGTGGCACGAGGCTTGCGATCCAGTGCGGCATCGATCACACGACACCGCACTCGGACACCCCAATGATTCGCGACACCTCCGGACAGGACGTCCCCCTCGCCCGCCCCCAGGGACGCCGCCGCCTGTGGCTGGCGCTGGCCGGCGCGGGATTGCTGATCGCTGCGTTCGCCGCCGCGCCCGCCGTGCAGCGGATGCTGGGCAGCGGCAGCTCGGTCAGCCTGCAGCGCCTGTCCGTCGCCCCGGTCGAGATCGGCCCCCTGGTGCGCGACGTCTCCGGCGAGGGCAAGGTCGTCGCCGCGATGAGCCCCACCGTCTACGCGCTGCACGGCGGCAACCTGGTGCTCAAGGTCAAGGCCGGCGACAAGGTCGCCAAGGACCAGTTGCTCGGCGTCATCGACAGCCCCGACCTGCGCGCCAAGCTCGCGCAGGAACAGAGCAACGCCGACGCGCTGCGCACCGACGCGCTGCGCGCCGAGGTCGACGGCCGCGAGCAGCGCGCCGCCTTGCGCTCCGCGCATGAGAACGCCGCAATCGACCTGCAGACCGCGCGCAACGACCTCGACCGCCAGACCAAGGCCTTCGAGGCCGGCGCCGTCGCCGGCATGCAGGTCGAGAAGGCCCGCGACGCGATGGAGAAGGCCCGCATCACCGCCGCCCACGCGCAGGCCGGCCTCGGTCTCAAGGACGACAGCCTGAAGTTCGAGCTCCAGTCCAAGCAGCAGGCGCTGCAACGCCAGCAACTGCTGGTCAAGGACCTGGAGCGCCAGGTCGCGGAACTCGAGCTGCATTCGCCGGTGGACGGCCAGGTCGGTCAGCTGCTCGTGGCCGAACGCGCCAACGTCGCCGCCGGCGTGGGCCTGCTCACCGTCGTCGATCTGACCGCGCTGGAAGTGCAGATGCAGGTGCCCGAAAGCTTCGCCCGCGACCTCGCCATCGGCATGCCCGGGGAGATCTCCGGCAACGGCCGGCAGTGGAAGGGCCTGGTCAGCACGGTCTCGCCGGAAGTCGTCAACAACGAGGTGGCGGCGCGACTGCGCTTCGACGGCGCCACGCCCGACCAGTTGCGCCAGAACCAGCGCCTGTCGGTGCGCGTGCTGCTGGACAAGCGCGACAAGGTGCTGACGGTCGCGCGCGGCAGCTTCGTCGAGGACGGCGGCGGCCGCTTCGTCTATGTCGTGCAGGACGGCCAGGCGGTCAAGCGCCCGATCCGCCTGGGCGCGCAGAGCCTGTCCAAGGTCGAGATCCTCGAAGGCGTCAAGCCCGGCGAGCAGATCGTCATCTCCGGCACGCAGGCCTTCGAGGGCGCCGAGCGCGTCACGCTGAGCCCTTGAGCCGATGAGGCAGCCCCCCCTCGGTCATCGCCGCCACGCCCTCCCTCCTTCAACCGTTTTTCCCATTCAACGCTCGCGAGGAACCTCATGCTGAAGATGCAATCGCTCTCCAAGGTCTACCGCACCGAAATGATCGAGACCTACGCCTTGCGCGAGTTCAACCTGGACGTGCGCGAAGGCGAGTTCGTCGCGGTGACCGGGCCGTCGGGCTCGGGCAAGACGACCTTCCTGACCATCGCCGGCCTGCTGGAAGCCTTCACCGGCGGCCGCTACCAGCTCGACGGCGTCGACGTCAGCGGCATGGACGACACGCAGCGCTCGCGCATGCGCAACGAGAAGATCGGCTTCATCTTCCAGGCCTTCAACCTGATCCCCGACCTCAACGTGCTGGACAACATCGAGGTCCCGCTGCGCTACCGCGGCATGAAGGCCGCCGAACGCCAGCAGCGCGCCCGCGACGCGCTGGCCCGCGTGGGTCTGTCGGCGCGCGAACGCCACTACCCCGCCGAACTGTCCGGCGGCCAGCAGCAGCGCGTGGCCATCGCCCGCGCGCTGGCCGGCTCGCCGCGCCTGCTGCTCGCCGACGAACCGACCGGCAACCTCGACAGCGCCATGGCGCGCAGCGTGATGGACCTGCTCGAGGAGCTGCACCGCGACGGCGCCACCATCGTCATGGTCACCCACGATCCGCAGCTCGCCGCGCGCGCGCAGCGCAACGTGCATGTGATCGACGGCCAGGTCGTCGACATCGCCGCCGAACTCCACATGGATCCCGAGCTGCTGCGCGCCGCCAAGCCCCTCACCCCCACCACGCCGACCTCGGCCTGACCATGAGACGACACTTCCTTCCGGCGATCGCCGCGGTCGTGCTCTGCGCGGGCTGCTGCCTGCCGGCCGCCGCCGAGGACCTGCTCGAGATCTACGCCCAGGCCCGCTCCGCCGATCCCGTGCTGGCCGGCGCGCGCGCCGTGCGCGGCGAGCAGCAGGAAATCGCCGTCCAGGCCCGCGCGCAATTGCTGCCGCAGTGGACCGCGCAGTTGAGCGAATCGCACCTGCGCGACGACGGCCGCCAGCACCAGCTGACGCACAGCCTGAACCAGGTGCTCGTCGACCTGAGCCGGCTGCGCAGCTGGGACGCGGCCAAGACGCTGGTGACCGCCGAGGACGCGCGCGTGCGCGCCGCCGAGGCCGACCTGTGCGCCCGCGTCGCCCGCGCCTATTTCGGCGTGCTGACCGCGCAGGCCGCGCTGCAGACCGCGCAGGCGATCGAGGACGTGTACGGCCAGCAGGTCGCGCAGGCGCAATCGCGCTTCGACGCGCAGCTGTCCGCATCGCTGGACGTGGAACAGGGCCGCGCGTATTACGAGCTGGCGCGCGGCAACACGGCATCGGTGCGCGAGGATCTCCTCGACGCGCGCCAGGCGCTGGCGCAGATCACCGGCCGCATGCCGGGCGAGCTCCAGCCGCTCGCGCCCGAGCTCGCGATGCTGATGCCCGAGCCGGCCGATCCCGAAGCCTGGGTGACTCAGGCGCTGCGCGACAACCCGTCGCTGCAGGCGGCCGCATTGGCGGTGAACGCCGGCGACCAGCGCGTCGCCGCCGCGCGCGCCGCCCACCTGCCGACGCTGAGCGCCGGCCTCGACGGCCAGCGGCTGTCGGGTCCGGCCGTCGCGCCGCAGGACGCGGGGCGCTACACGACGACGATCGGCCTGAAGCTGACGATCCCGATCTTCGCCGGCGGCGCGACCGAATCGCAGAAGCGCCAGGCGATCTACCAGCGCGAGCAGCTGCGCGACGACCTCGAAAGCGCGCGCCGCGCCATGACGCGCGAGACCCAGGCGCAGTACCAGGCAGTGCTGGCCGCGCTCAGCCAGATGCGCACGGCCGGCGCCGCGGTGCAGGCGGCGGAGAAGGCGCTGGCCTCCACACGCAGCGGCCTGGACCTGGGCCTGCGCACCATGACCGACCTGCTGCTGGCCATCCAGACGCAGAGCAACGCCCGCAACGCCTGGGAACAGGCGCGCCACCGCTACGTGCTGTCCAAGCTGCTGCTGCAGCAGGCGGCCGGCGCGCTCGGCGAACCCGAGCTGGCGTCCGTCAACACGCTGCTGGGCGCGGTGCCGACGCCCCAGCCGACATCGACATCGATGCCGACGTCAACGCCCACGCCATTGGTCAAGACCGTTCCGCCCGTCAAGTCGTGAGCTGAGAGAGGACCCACCATGCTGACCTACTACCTCGAACTCGCCCTGCGCGCCATGCGCAGCCACCGCGGCCTGACGGCGCTGATGCTGCTGTCGATCGCGATGGGCGTGGCCGCCTGCATGACGACGCTGACGGTGTTCCACGTCATGTCCGGCGATCCGATCCCGCACAAGAGCAGCCGGCTCTTCAACGTGCAGCTCGACGCCGAGTCCCGGCGCGACTGGAAACCGGGCGACGAGCCCGAGCTGCAGCTCACCCGCTTCGACGCCGAGCAGCTGTTGCGCGCCAAGCGCGGGGTGCACCAGGTCATCATGACCGGCTCGTTCATCGCGGTCGATCCCGCCGGCTCCGGCGACGCCGCGCAGCCGCCGTTCTTCACCGGGGGGCGCTGGACGACGGCCGACTTCTTCGCGATGTTCGAGGCCCCGTTCCGCTACGGCAACGGCTGGACCGCCGCGGACGACACGTCAGAAGCGCGCGTCGCGGTCATCTCCGCCGACCTCAACGACAAGCTCTTCGGCGGCCAGGACAGCCGCGGCAAGACCGTGCGCCTGCGCGACAAGGACTTCACCGTGGTCGGCGTGCTCAAGCCCTTCCGTCCCGCGCCGCACTATTACGACCTGACCCTGGGCTCCTATGCCAAGGCCGCGGACGTCTACATCCCGCTGTCGACCTCGCTGTCGCTGCGCTTCGGCGGCGCCGGCCAGATGAGTTGCTGGGGCCGCACCGACGGCGTCGATCCGCGCTCCCTCAACGCGCCGTGCGCGTGGTTGCAGTACTGGGTGCAACTCGACACGCCGCAGCAGCTCGCCGACTACAAGACCTACCTGACGCAGTATTCCGACCAGCAGCGGGAGGCCGGCCGCTTCGAGCGGCCGTCCAACCCCAAGCTGAGCGCCGTCAACGAATGGCTGGCCATCCGCAAGGTCGTGCCCAGCGACATCAAGCTGCAGGTGCTGCTGGCCTTCGGCTTCCTGGCCGTGTGCCTGACCAACACCGTCGGCCTGCTGCTGGCCAAGTGCCTGCGCCGCAGCGGCGAGATCGGCGTGCGTCGCGCGCTCGGCGCGCCGCGCCGCCAGATCTTCCTGCAGTTCCTCGTCGAGGCCGGCACGCTCGGCCTCGTGGGCGGCCTGCTCGGCCTGGCGCTGACCTGGGTCGGCCTGTGGGTGGTGCGGCAGAACCCGTCGGACTACGCGCAGCTCGCGCAGCTGGACTGGCAGATGCTGGCGACCACGCTGGGCGTGTCGCTCGCGGCCAGCCTGCTGGCCGGCCTGCTGCCCGCCTGGCGCGCATGCCAGATCACGCCCGCCATCCAGTTGAAGACCCAATGAGGCCCTGAGGAGATTCGCCATGGACATCCTGCCCATCCTGTCGACGCTCAAGCGTCACAAGACCGCCGCCGGCCTCATCGTGCTGCAGATCGCGCTGACCTGCGCGATCGTCTGCAACGCGCTGTTCCTGATCTTCCAGCGCGTCGAGCGCGTCACCGCGGAGACCGGCATCGCCGAGTCGGCGCTGGTCACGCTCTCGCTGTCCAGCATGGCGCGCGTCGAGAACCCAGAGCCGCAGACCCAGGCCGACCTGGCCGCGCTGCGGCAGGTGCCGGGCCTGGTCTCGGCGACGCTGACCAACCAGTACCCCTACGGCCGCAGCTCCAACAACTCCGGCGTGCGGCTGACCGCGGACACCAACCAGTCCAGCCGCGTCACCGGCGGGCATTACACCGTCGGGCCGGGCTTCATCCAGACCATGGGCCTGCGGCTGGTCGAGGGGCGCGACTTCGAAGCGAACGAGTTCGTCCCGGGCTCCACGCTGGATGCCAACCCCGACCCGCGCGTGCCCGCCGTGATCATCAACAAGAAGATGGCGGAGCGGCTCTGGCCCGGCGAGTCCGCGGTGGGCAAGGCGATCTACGTCTACGGCACCGAGCCGCAGCGGGTCGTCGGCGTGGTGCAGGACCTGCCCTCGCCCAACCCGGGTTCGCAGGACGAGAACGCGCTGCACACGATGATGTTCCCGGTGCAGCCGAGCTTCCGCGGCGGCAGCTTCATGATCCGCGTCGCCCCGGGCGCCAATCCCGACACCGTGCTGAAGGCGGCCGGCGAGAAGCTGCTGGCCAACAGCCCCGGCCTGCGCCGCGTGATCCGGGACCAGGACAGCATCCTCAAGCTGCGCGGCAACTTCTACCGCCAGGACCGCTCCATGATCCAGCTGCTGGCCGGCGTCTGCGTCGGGCTGCTGGTGGTCACGGCCTTCGGCATCGTCGGTCTGGCCAGCTTCTGGGTGCAGCAGCGCACGCGGATGATCGGCACGCGGCGCGCGCTGGGCGCCACGCGCGGCCAGATCCTGCGCTACTTCCAGACCGAGAACCTGCTGCTGTCCACCGCCGGCATCGTGCTGGGCATGATCGGCGCCTACGGCATCAGCCTGCTGCTGATGCGCAGCTACGAGCTGCCGCGGCTGCCCCTGGTCTACCTGCCGCTGGGGGCGCTGATGCTGTGGGCGCTCGGACAGATCGCGGTCTTCGCGCCGGCGCGCCGGGCCGCGGCGCTGCCGCCGGTCGCCGCCCTGCGGGGCGGTTGACGCCGGCACGATGGAACGCACCCGGGGCGCCTCTGGCGCCCCTTCCGATTGCTATGCTGCGCCTCCAATGAGAACCGTCCTGATCATCGATGACCACGCCGGTGTCGGCGAGGCGCTGACGCTGCTGCTCTCGCTGCACGACATCGACGCGCTGTACGCGGCCTCGCCCGCCGAGGGCCTGGCGCTGCTGTCGCAGCGCCGCGTCGACCTGGTGATCCAGGACATGAACTTCAGCGCCGACACCACCTCCGGCGAAGAAGGCCGCGAACTCTTCCAGCAGCTGCGCGCGCGCCACCCCGACCTGCCCATCATCCTGCTGACCGCCTGGACGCAGCTGGAGCAGGCCGTGGCGCTAGTGAAGGCCGGCGCGGCGGACTACCTCGCCAAGCCCTGGGACGATACCAAGCTGCTGGCCACGGTCGAGAACCTGCTGGAGCTGGCCGAGAACGGCCGCGCGCTGCGCGAGACCCGGCAGGAGCTGCGCCAGCGCCGCGAGGACCTGCGCCGCCAATACCAGCTCGACGGCCTGGTCGTCGAATCGCCGGCGCTGCTGCGTTGCCTGGAACTCGCGTGCCAGGTGGCGCGTTCGGCGGCGCCGGTGCTGGTCACCGGCCCGAACGGCAGCGGCAAGGAACGCGTCGCGGCCATCGTGCACGCCAACTCGGCGGTGGCCGGCGGTCCTTTCGTCGCGATCAACTGCGGCGCACTGCCGGGCGAGCTGATCGAGGCCGAACTCTTCGGCGCCGAGAGCGGCGCCTTCACCGGCGCGGCGCGCGCGCGGGAGGGCCGCTTCGAGACCGCCGACGGCGGCACGCTCTTCCTCGACGAGATCGGCAACCTGCCGCTGGCCGGCCAGGTGAAGCTGCTGCGCGTGCTGGAGACGGGGCGCTTCGAGCGCCTGGGCTCCAGCCGCTCGCGGCAGACGACCGTGCGGGTGGTGTCCGCGACCAACGCGGACCTGCGCGCGATGGTGCGGGCCGGCACCTTCCGGGAAGACCTCTATTACCGGCTCAACGTGATCGAGGTCGCGCTGCCGGGACTGGCTGAGCGCGTGCCCGACATCCTGCCGCTGGCGGAGCATTTCCTGGCCGGTCGCGCCACGCTGAGCGACGGCGCGCGCGAGGCGCTGATGACGCATCCCTGGCCGGGCAACGTCCGCGAACTGAAGAACGCCATCGAGCGCGCCGCGCTGCTGGCGCCGGGCCGCGTGATCGGCGAGCAGGACCTGGCGCTGCCGGCCGCTCCTCCGCCGGGCGGATCGCTGGCCTCGCGCAACCTCGACGAGCCCAGCCGCGAGGCCGTGATCGCCGCGCTGGCTTCGGCCTCGGGCGTGATCAGCCGGGCGGCGCAGTCGCTGGGGTTGTCGCGCCAGGCGCTGTACCGCCGCATGGAGCGCTACGGGCTGGACGTCGGATGAACGAGGCGTCGCAGCGCACGGCGTCCCGGCGGGCGGGCTGGCACCGCTCGCTGCACATGCGGCTGGCGCTCTGCCTCATCGCCGCGGCCGTCGCGGCGGTCCTGATCCATCTCACCCTGACGCTGTGGCCGCTACCGCAGCTGCTGCAATCGATGGGTCACGAGGCGCCCGGCACCTGGAGCGCCGCCGCCGTCGGGCTGACCTTCCTGCTGATGCTGCCCATCGTGTGGGGGCTGGCGAGCCTGCTGCTGATGCCGCTCACGCGGCTGCTGCGCGCGCTGGAGAGCACGGTGCTCAGCTACCGCGACGGCGAATTCGGCAGCGGCATCGCCGCCGAGCCGCCCGGCGGACTGGCCGAGCTGTCGACGCTCACGCGCCTGCACAGCGAGTTGGGACTGGCGCTGCGCGAACAGCGCCGCCACCTCGCGCAACGCGAACTGCTGCTGGACACGGTGGTGCAGAACACGCCGGTGGCGCTGCTGCTGACCGATGCCAACGAGCGCATCGCCTACGCCAACATCGCCGCGCGGCAGTTGATGGACCAGGGCCGCAGCCTGGCCGGTCGCGGGCTGGAGGACCTGCTCGCGGACGCGCCGGAGGACCTGCGCCTGGCCTTCGCCGGAGCGCAGGACGGGCTCTTCAGCGTCATGCAGGACGGGCAGGAGGAGCGTTATCACCTGTCGATGCGCGACTTCCGGCTGCAGGGGCAGCCGCATCGGCTGCGGCTGCTGCGCCGCATGACGAAGGAGTTGTCGCGGCAGGAGGTGGCGAGCTGGAAGCGGGTGATCCGCGTGATCAGCCATGAGCTGAACAACTCGCTGGCGCCGATCTCGTCGCTGGCGCACAGCGGCGCGGAGCTGTCGCGCCGCGGCATGCACGACCGCGTGCCGGGCGTCTTCGCGAGCATCGGCGACCGGGCGAAGCACCTGCACCAGTTCCTCGCAGGCTACGCGAGCTTCGCCAAACTGCCGGCGCCGGTGCTGACGCCGGTCGACTGGCGGCCCTTCGTGGAATCCCTGGGCGCGCATTACCCGTTCGCACGGACGGGCGAGCTGCCCGTGGTGCCGGGGCGCTTCGACGAGGCGCAGATGGAACAGGCCCTGATCAACCTGCTGAAGAACGCGCATGAGTCCGGCAGCGCGCCGGACGGCGTGAGCCTGAGCGTCGGTGCGACGCGCGAGGACTGGCGCATCGAAGTCGGGGACCGCGGCCCGGGCATGACCGAGGCGCAGCTGTCGCAGGCGCTGATGCCGTTCTATTCGACCAAGCGCGGCGGGAGCGGGCTGGGCCTGGCGCTTGCGCGCGAGATCGCGGAGGCGCACGGCGGCCGCATCGCGATGGGCCACCGCGAGGGCGGCGGCCTGTGGGTGGCCATCACCTGGCCGAGAAGCTGAGCGTCACTTGTAGAACGCTTCGACCTTGCCCTTGAGCTTGATCATCATCGGCTGACCCTTGCGGTCCACCGTCTTGCCGGCGGGGACGCGGATCCAACCCTCGGAAACGCAGTACTCCTCGACGTCCTTGCGTTCCTTGCCGTTGAAGAGGATGCCGATGTCGTGCTCGAACACGGCAGCGACGTGATGCGGGCTGCGCGGGTCGATGGACAGGTGGTCGGGCAGTTCGGGGCGGGTGGTATCGCTCATGACAGGATCGTGCGTGGGAATCGGAAAACGCATGATTGTCCCGCAGACCGGCGCCTCACGTCGGCGACATGACCGCCGCCGGGGCGGCAGCACCTCACTCGTCGCTGCGCTGGACCACCGGCGTCGCGTACTCGTGGCCGACGACGGCGCGGGCGAAGAGGTAGTTCCCGCGAGCCTGCTCGCTCAGCAGGTCCAGCATGACCTGGCCCCGCTCGTCGCAGGGGAAGGACAGGCCGCGTCCCGCATGGAAGAGCGATTCGAACCGCAACAGGTAGCGGTCCTGGCTGTGCCCGTAGCCATGGCCGAGGCTGCCGTGCGCGCCTGTCTCGCTGTGGAGCGCACCGAACTGGGAGGAACTCATGGACGGTCTCCGCGGCCCACGGGGAGGAGGGGCCGGACCCGGCAACCTTAGGACGCCGCCCCGCCGGACGCACGTGCAAACGTCGCAACTCGCGTCACCGGTTGCAACGGGACCCCTCACTCAAGGGCCGGTAATCGCCCGGTGCCGTTCACCCGATGATCGACGGCTCGATCCGGAACGGCACCGGGGTCGCCAGCCAGCCCGACGTCTGCCCGGTGAACACGTCGCCGTCATCCAGGCGGGAGGCGGCCGCCCGCCAATCGAAGACGTCGGTGATGGTGTCGGGATACGGCGGGATCGGGCGACCGGGGCCAGGATCGGTGTAGACCCGAGAAGGTTCGGACGTCGAGCCAGTGGTGGCGTCAGAGGCTCCGGCGTCCTTCGGAGAACGGTTGTTGCGCGTCGTCATGGCTGCACCTTTCAAGCGTTGTAGACGCTGTCAGTGTCGGCACGACCCTTCCTGGGCGATGGCGTTCACCTCGGATCGCCGGGCCGGCATGCTGCGTCGCTCGGCCGATGACCGTCATGCCGCGCCGGACACCGTGATGCTGCTGTCCCTGCCGGAACAGCTCGATGGTTCGCTGGCTGAAGGCCGCGACATCGGCGGTCGTCGATTCGTGAATCACGCGCCGGAACGCGTCGCGACGCTACTGGCGCCGATGGGCCTTTCGCTCGCCGCTCACGCAGTGAGCGATGCGGTGCTCAGCACGACAGGGACGCGCTGGCACCTGCTGACGTTGCGGGCCTGAGGCCTCAGCCGCCCGCCTTCTTGGGCGCGAATCCCGCCGTCGTCAGCCAGGCCATCACCTTGTCGAGGTGATCGCCCTGGATCTCGATCGTGCCGTCCTTGACGGTGCCGCCGCTGCCGCAGGCGGCCTTGAGCTTCCTGGCCGTCTCCGTCAGTTCCGCCGCCGTCATCGGCAGCCCGAGCACCACCGTCACGCCCTTGCCCTTGCGGCCCGCCGTCTCGCGGCGCACCCGCACCTTGCCGTCGCCCAGCACGGCATTCGCCGCCTGCGCCTTGCAACGGCAATCCGCCTGCGCCTGCCGGCACTCCGGGCACACGCGCCCGCCATTCGTCGAATACACCAGCGCCATCGCTCCGCTCCCGTCTCTTCCGTCTCTTCCGTCTCTTCTGCTTCTTGAAAAGGCGTCGCTCAGCGCGCCAGCGTCTTCGCGAAGAAGGCGTCGATCGTGCGATACAGGTGCAGCTTCGCGCTGCGCCCCGCGATGCCGTGCGCCTTGCCCGGGTAGATCATGAGCTCGAACGGTCGCGCCTCGTTCTGCAGCGCCTCGGTCAGGCGCAGCGTGTGCTCGAACAGCACGTTGTCGTCCGCCGTGCCGTGCACGATCAGCAGCGGCTTGCCCAGCAGCTTCGCGCGCGTCACCAGGTTGGCCTGACGGTACGCATCGGTCTGGCCGCCCTTGCCGTCCTGCGGCATGCCGAGGTAGCGCTCGGTGTAGGCCGTGTCGTAGAGCGTCCAGTCCGTCGGCGGCGCGACCGCGACGGCGGACGCCAGCGGCGTGTCCGCGTCCAGCATCGCGCGCTCCGCCAGGAAGCCGCCGTAGGACCAGCCGAAGAAGCCGATCCGCTTCGGATCCACACCCGCCACCTGCTTGGGCAGCTGACGCACCGCGGCGAACAGGTCGTTCACGTCGACCGCGCCGAAGGCCAGCCGATGCGCGCGGGTGAACTCGCGGTCACGGTTCTGCATGCCGCGCGTGTCCAGCGTGAACACGCCGTAGCCGCGTCGCTGCCAATAGGCGATCAGCGCCGTGTCGCGGCTCCAGTTCCAGTTGGTCGTCGAGGTGCCCGGGCCGCCGTAGGCCATCGTGATCACCGGATGCGGACCGGCCTTGCCGTCCAGCGGCACGAAGTACAGCGCGTTCAGCGGCGTGCGACCGTCGGCGGCGGTGATGTCCACCACCTCGGGCTTGGGCACGATGCGAGCGAGGAGCGCGTCCGGCGCGTCGCCTGGCAGCGCCACCGGCTTCGCGCCGGCCTTCGCCGCGCCCACCGACTGCAGCGACAGCGCCGGCGGCTCACCCCACGCGCCGCGCGTGACCAGCACCCGCGAGCAGTCGCCGTCGCCGCGGGCGTCACGCCACTGGCGCGGCTGCGCGCCGTCGAGCGGGCGGCTCGTGCCGTCCAGGTCGATCGCGAACAGCTCGCGCGAACGGCCGCGATCGCGCGCCGCGGCGTAGACCACCGTCCTGCCGTCGCTGCACACGCGGTGCGCGACCGGCTCAGGCTCGTTCGTCAAGGGACGGCGTTCGCCCGTGCGGCGGTCCACCAGCACCAGCTGCCGACGGCCGGAAGACTCGCTCGACCACAGCAGCGCCGGCTGGCCCGACAGCGTCAGGCCGGCGATCTCCTGCAGGTCGTCGTGCACCTCGACCCAGGCCGGGTCGCGTTCGTCGATCACCGTGCGGCCCGGGCCGGCGCCGTGGGCGTATTCGGTCAGCGCCAGCTTGTGCTGGTCGCGCGTGAGCGTCTGCAGCCACGGCGTGCCGTCGCCGAACCAGCCGGCGCGGGCGATGTATTCGGCGTCGGAAGGCAGCGGCAGCGGCGTCATGCGACCGTCGGCCACCTGCAGCGTCCACGCGGTGACGCGGGCGTTGTTCTCGCCGGCGCCGGGGTAACGCTGCTGCGTCATCGTCGTGCGGTCGGAGAAGATCTGCGCGCGCGTCTTCACCGGCACGTCGCGTTCGTCGACGTTCAGCGCCAGCAGCTGATTCCCGTCCGGCGACCACCAGTAGCCGCGCTGGCGGCTCAGCTCTTCAGCCGCGATGAATTCGGCCAGGCCCCAGAAGCGGGTCTCCGTGGCGCCCTGGGTCAGCGCGCGTGCAACGCCGCCGTCGCCCTCCTTGTCGAGCGACTGCACCCACAGCTCGCCGCCCTTCACGTAGGCGATGCGGCGGCCGTCGGGCGAGCAGGTCGGATCCTGCTCGGGCACCTGATCGTCGTTCGTGAGTCGCTGCGCCTTCGGCCCCTGGTCGCCGAGACGCACCAGATACAGATCGCCCGAGAGCGGGAACAGCAGTGCCTTGCCCGAGGGACCGCACCACTGGTAGCCGGTGATGCCGCCCTGCGAGATGCGTTTGCGCTCCAGCGCCATGCGTTCCGCCTCGGTCAGTTGCTGGCTGCGTCCGCCGAGCACGTCCGCCGCCGACACCAGCTTGCGCGGCGCGCCGCCGGCGGCGGGCTGGGCCCACAGCTCCAGCTGCTCACTGTCGGTCTCCGACGGGCGCAGGTAGCTCACCCAGGCGCCGTCGGGCGAAATCTCGGCCTGGCGCACCAGACGGCCTTGCAGCGGCGGATCGCCGAGGACACGCTCCAGCGTGAGCGGTGTCACGGGCGTGGCGGTAGCGGCGGTGGCGAACACCGGCGCCAATGCGGCGGCGAGCGCCAGCAGGCGCGAGGTCAGGCGGTCAGCGGTCATGCGGCGATCAGCGAGTCGCTGTCTTGTTGTTCATCGAAGTCGGTATCGAGGTCGGCATCCGGTGGCGCCACCGGATCCAGCGGGCGGCCAAACAGCGTCATCGCGAGCAGGTCCGGCGCATTGATGGTGCGCACGCGCTGGTAGGTCTCCTCCGCTTCGGGATAGCGGCGGCGCAGGTAGTGCAGCCACTGCTTGAGGCGGCCGGCTTGATGGCGCGTCGCCACGTTGCAGCGCACCTGGGCGAAGAAGCTCTCCATCAGCGGAATCACGTCCGACCAAGGCAGCGCGGTGGCGCCCTGCCCCATGCCCTGCCCCATGCCCTGCGCTTGGCCGAGCGCCGCGCGCACCGCCAGCGCCAATCCCGGATCGGCCACCATGCCGCGGCCCAGCATCAGCGACGTGCAGCCGGATTCCGCCAGACAGCGCAGTGCATCCTCGACGGTCCAGACCTCGCCGTTGGCGACGACGTGGATGCCGACCGCCTCGCGCAGCACGGCGATCTGGTCCCAGTACGCCGGCGGCTTGTAGCCGTCGCGCTTGGTGCGGCCGTGCACGACCAGCTCCGACGCGCCGGCCGCCTCGATTGCGCGCGCGCAATCGAGCATGCGTCCACGGTCCTCGTTGCCGAGCCGCATCTTGGCCGACACCGGCAGATGCGCCGGCACCGCGCGCCGCACGGCGGCGACGATCTCGCCGACGAGTTCCGGCTCGTCGAGCAGCACGGCGCCGCCGCGATGCCGGTTCACCGTCTTGGCGGGGCAGCCGAAGTTGAGGTCGATGCCTTCGGGATCGAGCTCGGCGAGCCGCGCGGCATTCTCCGCCAGGCACTGGGGATCGGAGCCGAGCAGTTGCGCCCGCACCGGCACGCCGGCGTGCGTGCGTCCGCCATGGAGCAGCTCCGGCACGATGCGCGTGAACACGCGGCGCGGCAGCAGACGGTCGGTGATGCGGATGAACTCGGAGACACAGCGGTCCACGCCGCCGACACGGGTCAGCGTGTCGCGCAGCATGTGGTCCAGCAGGCCCTCCATGGGCGCCAGCAGAATCATTGGAGGCAGGGCACCCGCCGCGCTCGTGGCGCCGCGGGTCGGCGGTCTGGAAAGACCGGGAGCATAGCGGAAGCGCCTATTCCTCGGCCTTATCGGCCTGCTCGACGGCCCCCGCCTTCCCGGCCTTCGCCAGCTTCTCCTCGCGGTCGCGCACGCTCAGCCACAGGCGCACGTCGAATTCCAGCTGCGAGTAGTCCGACGCCATGTGGTGGCACAGCGCGTAGAACGCCTTGTCGTGTTCCAGCGCCTTCAGATGCGCGAGCTCGTGCACGACAATCATCTTGAGGAACTCGGCCGGCGCCTCGCGGAACAGGGTCGCGACGCGGATCTCGCGACGCGTCTTGAGCCGGTTGCCGTGCACCACCGCCTGGCGCGTGTGCGTGCCCAGCGCATGCTGGATGACCTTGAGCTTGGCGTCGTAGGCCACCAGCGCCAGCGGTCCCGCGTTGCGCATGAAGCGCTGCTTCAGGTCCTGGGTGTAGTCGAACAGCGCCTTGTCGCTGCGGACCTCGTGCGGCTCCGGATACTTGCGCGCCAGCAGCGGGCCGAGTTCGCCCGCGTCCAGCAGCTGCTGCGCCTGCGCGACCAGCGCCGGCGCATATCCCTGCAGGTACTTCACGGCGCGGTCAGTGCGCCGCGGCCGCGGCCGTCGGCGACGGCGGCGCGCCGTAGTGCGCGCCGATCCACTGTTCGAAGCGGTCGAACATCGCCTGCTCCGCCGCGGCGCCGCCATCGCCGTTGTCGGCCAGCAGTTCCGCGCCGTGGACCACGCGGACATGCGCATCCAGCGGCGGGCCGTCGTCGGTGCGTTCGCCGCGGCGCTCGGAGGCCTCCAGCAGGTCCCGCGCCTTCGCCCAGGCCTGCTCGACGGTCTCGTCGCAGGCCTCGGCCAGATATCGGGCCGAGAACCCTTCTCCCGTCAGGCGGCGCAGCGTCGCGTCGTGCGACAGGCTGTTGCCCGGTGCCCAGTAGGCCTGCGCGAGCGCCGGCCCGATCGCCGCGTTGTCCGTGAGGTAGCCATCGCGTCGCAGGAAGAACGCCCGCGTCTGGTAGACCGCCATGTGGGCCAGCAGGTAGCCCTGATACGAAGCCGCCGACTCCTGGTTCAGCAGATGCGGAATCGCCAGGATCGGTCGCGGCGCGCGGTCCACGCCCTGGATGCGGCGCTCCATCGTGCGGGCCAGCGCGAGCACCGACTCGGGCGTGCGATCCTCGTCGGCCATCGCGTAAAGGGCCGCCTCGAAGTACGGCACCACGGCGATCGCGCGTTCGTCGAAGGCGCGCATCGGCTGCGCCGACGCGATGCGGTCATGGATCAGTTCGTCCGGGATCGCCTGCCCGTCCACGGTCCGCGCATAACGCTTGAGCCAGTCCGCATCGCCGAGCAGGCTGTCGCAGAACATCGACTGCGTCTCCGCGTACGCCATCGAGGTCGGCGCGAACTCCTGCGAGAAGCACGGCGAGTTCTGCGTGACGTTCGCGAAGTGCGCGGCATGGCCGCCCTCGTGGAACAAGGTCATCATCGCCCGCGCCCCGCTGCCGACCTGGTCGGGCTTGGCCTCGGCGGTGAAGTTGATCTCCCCGGCGTGCCAACGGCCCTGCTCGTCGAACCACGTCGGCAGCGGACCGTGGCAGAAGCCGTTCTGGTACTTGCCCGGACGCTGCAACAGGTCCAGCCGCATCGTCGCGCCGCGGTACTGGATGCCCAGCCGGCGGAAGCTCCGCACCCAGCGCCGCAGCGCGGGGCCGAAGGGCATGTACGGGTCCATCCGTCGCGTCACGTCGCCCGCGCTGTGGAAGCGCAGGTTCCAGGGCTGCAGCGCGTCGGGACCGTGCTTCGCGACGAGCGCATCGTGCGCTCGCTGCTGCGCCGACGCCGTGCGGGCGACGAAGTCGTCCAGCACGCCGAAGAGCTCCGCCTTGGTCATGCGCTCGTTCTTGCGCAGCTTCATCTCGAAGTAGTCCGGGAAGCCCAGCGCCTGCGCCAGCCGGTTGCGCAGCGCGACGATCTCCAGGAAACCGTTCTCCAGCACCCAACGCTCCAGTCCGTGCAACGCCTCGTAGGAACTGCGGCGGCGCGACTCGTCCGGATTCGTGGCGGCGTTGGTCGACAGCATCGTCAGCGTGGCGGCTTCGGTGTCGCCGCGGTCGTTGACATGCGTCGGCGCGAAGTCCTTGCGCTTGGCGAAGAGCACGCGCTCGGCCTCGATCAGCTCGGCCATCAGCCGGCGGCCTTCGTCGTTGTCGACGATGTTGGCCTCGAACACGCCCAGCCAGCCGCGCAGGCCGTGAGCCAGCGCCTGGCGGGCATCGACATCGGCGCCCGCATCGACGCCGACAGGGATGCTCCCCTTGCCGGCGCTGGCCGCAGCGCTCTCCACCGCCGCCAGGTGCGCACGCGTGGCGCTCAGCTTCTCCGGATCGGAGATGAACGCCTTGTAGTCGGTCTCGGCGCGGCCGAAGCCCTCGTGGTCCTCGCTGGTGGCCATGTAGGTGGCCCAGAACAGGTCTTCCTTGCGCTTGTGCACCGCAACGTAGTCGCGGTTGAGCTGATCGAAGAAAGTCTGTGCGGCCTGGAGGGCCTGTCCGGCGTGGACGGCGGACGCGCCGTTCCCCGGGATGGCAGTGGTGACGTGAGGCATCGCGGCAGCTTAGCGCACGGCATGATGGCGACCATGGATCACGCCCATGACGCCGCCGAGGACTCCGGCACGCCCTCCTCCGCCGCGGCCCCCTCCTCCACCGCCGTCCACGCGGTCGAACTCCATCCCCAAGGCTGGCGCTTCGACGCGCCCGAGAACGAAACCCTGCTGCTGGCGGCCCTGGAACACGGCCTGCGCCTGCCGCACTCCTGCCGCAACGGCACCTGCCGCGCGTGCATCGCGAAGCTGGTGACAGGCCGGGTCGATTACCGCATCGCGTGGCCCGGACTGTCGCGGGAGGAAAAGGACGAGGGCTGGATCCTGCCTTGTGTCGCCTGCGCTCGCTCGGACCTGGTGCTGGACCAGCCGCAGGCGATCAATCTCTTCGACGTCCCGGTGCCGCCAGGGTCCCGTTCAGGCCCAGGTTCAGGGTCCCGTTGAGGCCGGCTTCGCCCGCTGAAATGGACCGCATCTCGCACAAGCTGCCTCCAGGCTGAGGCGTTAAACCCACACGCGGGTTCGCGAAAACGCCTTCCGCGCCTTTGTTCACGGCACACCCCGCATATCCATCGATCAGTTTTCACCCGGCACAGGCAGCATCCCGTCCGCGTATCAAACATTCCAAAGCTGACATGACCGGCCTCACGGCGTGATGCCCGACAGGCTTGGTCTGCCGCGATGTAGAAGGACTCCGACATGCTGAATCTGAATCGTTGGCGGCTGCGTAGCCGCGTGCTGGCTGGCTTCGCGCTGGTGATCGTGCTGATGGCCGTGGCCTCGGCGGTGGGCGTGATCCGGGTGTCGATGCTGCACCAACGCATCGAGCGTCTGGTCGAGGTCGACATGCACACCCTGGAGATCTCGCGCCAGTGGTCGGGCCTGACCGAAGGCAACATCCAGCGTCGCATCGTCCAGCTGGTCGTCGAGGACGAGAACTTCGTCAAGGCGTTCACGTCGCGCTCCAAGGAGCTGTCGGCACGGATCGACAAGATCCAGAAGGAACTCGACGAGAACATCACCGAGAAGGAAGGCGCGCGACTGATCGACGAGATCGGCGCGGCGCGCAAGCGGTACCAGGATGCCCGCGAGGCGGCGATCAAGGTCAAGGAGGCCGGCGGCGACGTGAAGGCGGCCGCCGCGTCGCAACTGATCCCGTCGATGAACGACTATCTGGCCGCGATCGACAAGTTCGCCGAACACAATCGCGACCTGCTTCAGGCCGCGCGCAAGGAAGCCCAGGCCGAGGCGGAGAGCACCCGCAACCTGGTCATCGCGCTGATGACGGTGGCGATCGTGCTGGGCGTGGGCATCGCGCTGGTGATCACGCGCTCGGTGACCGAGCCGCTGGCCGAGGCACAGTCGCTGAGCCAGGCGATCGCCGACGGCGACCTGAGCCGCCGCGGCAAGGATGTGGACGGCACCGACGAGGTCGCCGCGCTGCGCCGCTCGCTGCAGGAGATGCAGCAGCGTCTGGCCAGCACCATCGCCAGCGTGCGCTCGTCCGCCGACCAGGTCCGCCATGCGTCGTCCGAGATCGCCACCGGCAACGCCGATCTGTCCAACCGCACCGAGCAGGCCGCCAGCAGCCTCGAAGAGACCGGCGCCGCGATGGCCCAGCTCGGCGAAGGCGTGAAGCTCAACGCCGAATCGGCCCGTGAAGCCGATGCGCTGGCGCAGACCGCCTCGCAGGTCGCCGGCCGCGGCGGCGCGATGGTCGAGCAGGTCGTCGCGACGATGAACGAGATCCAGCAGTCGTCCAACAAGATCGCCGACATCATCGGCGTCATCGACGGCATCGCGTTCCAGACCAACATCCTGGCGCTGAACGCCGCGGTGGAAGCCGCCCGCGCCGGCGAACAGGGCCGCGGCTTCGCCGTCGTGGCCAGCGAAGTCCGCTCGCTGGCCCAGCGCAGCGCGGAAGCCGCCAAGGAGATCAAGTCGCTGATCTCCGCCTCGGTCGAACGCGTGGACGGCGGCTCCCGCCTCGTCGGCGACACCGGCGCCACCATGCGCGAGATCGTCACCAGCGTCGAACGCGTCACGCGCGTCATCGGCGAGATCTCCGCGTCGAGCGCGGCACAGTCGCTCACCCTCGGGGAAATCGGCCAGGCGGTCCACCAGCTCGACCAGATGACGCAGCAGAACGCCGCACTCGTGGAGCAGTCGGCGGCCGCGGCCGAGTCGCTGAAGGATCAGTCCGCTCAGCTCGTCGAGACCGTCGCGAGCTTCAAGCTCGGCTGACAAAAACAAACGCCCGATGCGGGAGCATCGGGCGTCTGGGTCTGGGTCGAGGGTCGGCTGAGGCCGACAGACTCAAACGCTCTGACGGCGCTTGCGCAGCATCAGGGTCATGAGCGCGAGACCACCGAGGAACATGGCGTAGCTCTGCGGCTCCGGCACGGCGCTGGCCGGCAGCACGTTGAAGGTGGTGGAGTAGGTGGCGGCGATGCCGCTCGTACCGGCCGCCAGCGAACCGCCAGCGATGCCCTTGACGATCAGCGTGTAGTCGCCGGCCAGCATCGTCGAATCGAGCCAGGCGCGCTGGTAGGTCGCATTGCCCATCGGCGTCGCGGGATCGATCGTCAGCGCGCGCCCATTCAGCAGGACTTCGGTGAAGCTGATCTGCTGCCCCGCGCCCGCGCCGATCGTGATCAGCGAGGCGTCCACCAGGCCGGTGCCGGCATAGTGGAAGGTGAGCGTGTCCAGGAAGCTGCCCGCCTCGGTGTGCGTCACGAAGGGCGCGCCGGTCAGGCCGTTCTGGTCGCCGGCGAGGACGGTGTCGTGGCTCTGGTTCAGGTCCGACGCGGCCATCGCGCCAGTGGCAGCAGCGGCCAGCGCGGCAGCAGCCAGGACGGAGCGCGTGGCGCGACGGCGGCGGACGACGACGCCCATGCCGAACAGGCCCAGCGCCGCCAGCGCCATGCTGCCCGGCTCGGGGACCTGCGTGACGTTGATCGTGCCGGAGTAGCTGGCGCTGATCGCCGCCCCGGGGGCCAGGCCTTGTCCGGCGTAGCCGCGCACGGTCAGGACCAGCGGACCGCTCAGCAGGTCGTCGTCCATGCGGCCGAATTCGAAGCCGCCCTGGAAGCTGCCCAGCGCGGTGCGGCTGAAGTTGACCGTCTGGCCGTTGACCGTGGCGCTGATGAAGTCGATGTTGAAGCGGGCCTGCTGCGCGCTCGTGGTCAGGCTGGCGTTGACCAGGCCCCAACGGTCCATGCCGGTGAAGGTGAAGGTGTCGACGAACTCGCCGGCCACCAGGTGGTTGATGGTGAAGCCCGCCGTCTTCGTGTCCACGGTCGTGCCGGACTTCAGGGCGACGGACTGGGCCGCGGTGACCGGCGCGGCATGCGCGGCGGAGACAGCGGCGGCAACCAGGGCGGCGGCAAGGAAACGGGTCTTGAGCGTCATGGCAGTGCGGTCCGGAGACCTCGGAGACCCGCAGTGGCAGGCCGATGCAGCGGACTCTATCGACGGGGTGCCGGACGGCGTCCCCCGCGCCACGGGGGGAGACAGGCGCGCTCGCGCCCGGGTTGTGAGAAAGCGCACATGGGGGGGTCGGACGCGTCGCCCTGAAACGACAACGGCGCCCACGAGGGGCGCCGTCGATCTCAAGGGCCGCGACCTGTCAGGCCAGCTTGCCGTGGCAGCTCTTGAACTTCTTGCCGCTGCCGCACGGGCAAGGGTCGTTGCGGCCGACGTGGCCCCATTCGGCCGGCACGGCTTCGGTGCCGCCGGCGACCGGCGCCGCGTCCTGCGACACCGAGCCATCCTCGTTCGGATGCGTGTAGGTCACGTTGCCGACGTTCTCCGCGCGCTGTTCGATCGCATCGGCGGCGGCCGTGGCCTCTTCCTGGGACTGGATGCGCACGTTCAGCAGCACCCGGGTCACTTCCAGCTTCACCGCGTCCAGCAGCTGCGAGAACAATTCGAAGGCCTCGCGCTTGTATTCCTGCTTGGGGTTCTTCTGCGCGTAGCCGCGCAGGTGAATGCCCTGGCGCAGGTAATCCAGCGAGGCCAGATGCTCGCGCCAGTGCTGGTCGATGCTCTGCAGCAGCACCATGCGCATGAACGGCGTGAACTGCTCCAGGCCGACGCGGTCCAGCTTGTCCTGGAAGGAGACCTCGCCCGCCTTCAGGACGGCGTCGAGCACGTCCTCGTCGGTCAGCGTCTCGCTCTTCCTGAGCATGTCGGTCAGCGGCACCTCGAGCTTCCACTCGTCGCGCAGCACGCGCTCCAGCGCGGCCAGGTCCCACTGCTCTTCCAGCGATTCCTCGGGCACGAAGCCGCGGACCACGTCCGTCAGCGTGCCCTTGCGCAGGTGGGTGATCTGCTCCAGCACTTCCTGCGCTTCGAGGATCTCGTTGCGCTGCTGGTAGATGACCTTGCGCTGGTCGTTCGAGACGTCGTCGTACTCGAGCAGCTGCTTGCGGATGTCGAAGTTGCGGGCCTCGACCTTGCGCTGCGCGCTCTCGATCGAGCGGGTCACGATGCCGGCTTCGATCGCCTCGCCCTCCGGCATCTTGAGCCGGTCCATGATCGCGCGCACGCGGTCGCCGGCGAAGATGCGCATCAGCTGGTCGTCCAGCGACAGGTAGAAGCGCGACGAGCCCGGGTCACCCTGGCGACCGGAACGACCGCGCAGCTGGTTGTCGATGCGGCGGCTCTCGTGACGCTCGGTCGAGATCACCCGCAGGCCGCCCGCGGCCTTCACCTGTTCGTGCAGCTTCTGCCAGTCGGCCTTCAGCGCGGCGATCTTCGCGTGCTTGTCGGACTCGGACAGCGCTTCGTCGTTCTCGATGGCGACGACGTCCTTCTCGATGCTGCCGCCCAGCACGATGTCGGTGCCGCGACCGGCCATGTTGGTTGCGATCGTGATCACGCCGGGACGACCGGCCTGCGTGATGATGTCGGCCTCTCTGGCGTGCTGCTTGGCGTTCAGCACCTGGTGCGGCAGCTTCGCCTTGGTCAGCAGTTCGGAGACCTTCTCGGAGTTCTCGATCGAGGTCGTGCCGACCAGCACCGGCTGGCCGCGCTCGTGGCAGTCGCGGACGTCCTGCGTGACCGCGTCGTACTTTTCCTTGGTCGTCTTGTAGACCAGGTCCAGTTCGTCCTTGCGGACCGTCGGGCGGTTCGGCGGGATCACCACGGTCTCGAGGCCGTAGATCTCCTGGAACTCGTAGGCCTCGGTGTCGGCCGTGCCGGTCATGCCCGACAGCTTGCCGTACATGCGGAAGTAGTTCTGGAAGGTGACCGAGGCCAGCGTCTGGTTCTCGGCCTGGATCTGCACGCCTTCCTTGGCCTCGACGGCCTGGTGCAGGCCGTCGCTCCAACGGCGGCCCGTCATCAGGCGGCCGGTGAACTCGTCGACGATGATGACCTCGCCGTTCTGCACCACGTAGTTGGTATCGCGGTGATACACGTGGTGGGCGCGCAGCGACGCGTAGAGGTGGTGCATCAGCGTGATGTTGGCGGCGTCGTACAGCGACGCGCCCTCGGCCAGCAGGCCGGCCTGGCCCAGCAGGCGCTCGGCGTTCTCGTGACCGTCCTCGGTCAGGTAGATCTGGTGCGACTTCTCGTCGACGGTGAAATCGCCGGGCTCGGTCACGCCCTCGCCGGTGCGGGGATCCAGCTCGCCGACCTGGCGCTTCAACTGCGGCGCGACCGCGTTGATCGCCACGTACATCTGCGTGTGGTCCTCGGCCTGGCCGGAGATGATCAGCGGCGTGCGGGCCTCGTCGATCAGGATCGAGTCCACCTCGTCGACGATCGCGTAGGCCAGGCTGCGCTGCACGCGGTCGCGCACCTCGTAGACCATGTTGTCGCGCAGGTGGTCGAAGCCGTATTCGTTGTTGGTGCCGTAGGTGACGTCGGCGCCATAGGCGGCCTGCTTCTCGTCGCGCGGCAGGCCCGAGTAGTTGATGCCCACGGTCAGGCCGAGGAAGCGGTACAGGCGACCCATCCACTCGGCGTCGCGCCGGGCCAGGTAGTCGTTGACCGTCACCACGTGCACGCCCTTGCCGGTCAGCGCGTTCAGGTAGACCGGCAGCGTCGCCATCAGCGTCTTGCCCTCACCGGTGCGCATTTCAGCGATCTTGCCGGCGTTCAGGACCATGCCGCCGATCAGCTGCACGTCGAAGTGGCGCATCTTCAGGACGCGCTTGCTGCCCTCGCGGCAGACGGCGAAGGCCTCGGGCAGGATGTCGTCGACGGTCTCGCCCTGGGCGATGCGCTGCTTGAACTCCTCGGTCTTCGCGCGCAACTGGTCGTCGCTCAGGCCCTCGAACTGCGGTTCCAGCGCGTTGATGCGCTCGACGTCCTTGCGATAGGTCTTGAGCAGGCGCTCGTTGCGACTGCCGAAAATCTGGGTCAAAAGCTTGGGCAACATGCGGCTTTTTGAAGTTCTGTGGAGGGCCCGGTCGACCGGGCCTGAACGCCCGGCGGACCGCCTCGTGGGCGGCCTGATGAGGGCAGCGCCGCGCGACCGGTGCACATGAGGCCAAGGGCCTCGGGTTGCAAGCGTCTGCGCGGAGAAAAACCGGTGGAGTTTAGCACCCGCCCCTCGGCGGCATCGGGCGGCGGCCCCTGCGCCGGACCGGCGGCGGACTCCGGGTTTCCGAGCGGCAGGACTACACTGGCGACCCATGTCCACCCGCTACCTGCCTCCTCGCGCCAAGCCCGACGCGCCCGATCCGCTGGACTTCGGACGGGCCATGTCGCAGAACGGCATGCTGGCCCGGTTGGGGACCCAACTGGCGCTGTCGCGGCGGCATCTGGCGGCGGTGAGCGTAGCGCTGCCGGGGGCGATGACACGTTTCGTCCAGGCCGGCACGCTCGACGAGCACGGCTGGACGCTGGTGGCCGACAACGCCGCCATCGCCGCCAAGCTGCGGCACTTGCAGCCGACGCTGCTGCGCCTGCTGCGCGAGGAAGGCCTGCTGCTGGAAGGCGAACTCCGCATCCGCGTCAGGCAATCCTGAGCCGCCGCCGAGCAAGGGGCCCGGCAGAACGAAAAAGGGACCGCCGAGGCGGTCCCTTGTCGTTCCCCGCTCCGGGGTCAGTCCTTGCGGCGCAGGCGGCGCGCGCCCCCCAGGCCAGCAAGGGCGATCACGGCCAGGGCCAGCGAGGCCGGTTCCGGCACGTCGTTGTTCTGCTGGGCGCCTTCGACGTTCAGGATGTCGAAAGCCCACAGCGCGTTGCGTTCACGGCCACCGGCGTCGCAGAACACGCCGTTGGCGCACTTGCCGTTCAGGAAGTTGGGGTTGCCGTCGTAGGTGAAGCCGTTGGCCAGGTCGGGGCCGAGGGCAAAGTTGTCGAACTGCATCACCGCGACCGTGTAGACCCCGGCGCTCAGCGTGAGGTCCAGGCAGGTGTCCCAGCGCATGCCGCCCGCCGGATCGGGATTCACCGCGCCGCCGCCGCAGGTGCCGGGCGTGCCGCTGATGGCGTCGTCGTTCTGGCCGACCAGAGCGCCGCTGGCATTGAACAGCGCCAGGATCGGATCGAAGCCGCCGGCGGCGACCACGTTGCCGTCAGCCTGCGTGCCGCCCGCATAGCTGTAGGTGATCAGACGGACCGCCGACGAGCCGTTCGCTGTGAAGGTGAAGGTCTGGACGTCGTTGGCCTGCGCGAAGCTGCCGGCGAACGAGAAGTTGGTCGGTGCCGCATGGGCGACGGCGGAGAGGCCGAGCGCTGCGACGGCGGCCAGGGCGGCAGCACCACGACGGAACAAGCTGTGCATGAATTTTCCCGTGAGAGCCGGTATTGGGAGGTGACCGGCTTGTTGAACACGGGGGCGGCTTGAGCAAGGGTTATGCCACGACTGATTTCCTTTTGAAATCAGATACGTACATGCAGTTACGTGAGTAACTTCACACGAGTGTCAAGCGGAGCGACACCGCCTTTTGGGGGTGTTTATGCGCAAAGTTCGGGGAGCGGAAAGACAGAAGCCCCGGCTCGTCGGTCGACGACACGGGGCTTCGGAACAGGCGGTCGCCTGTGGGTTCAATGGTGCCGGCTATCGGATTCGAACTGATGACCTACCGCTTACAAGGCGGTTGCTCTACCAACTGAGCTAAGCCGGCACAAGGAAAACTGGCGCGCCGCAGACTCTGCGGCGCGGACTGCATTCTAGACGCAGCTTCGAGCGGTCCGGAGCGAAAAACCGACGATCACTTGATGCGCTTGAGCGCCGGGCGTCCGCCCGACGGACCCGCGCCCGGATCGTCGTCCTCCGGCGGCGTCGCAGCCGCCGGGGTAGCCGGCTTGACCGGCTCCTGTTTGGACTCGCCCTGCGCGGCGCCAGGAGCACCGCCGTTCGCATCGGACGCCAGCCGCAGGCCCCTCTGCGCGTTCGGCGCGCCAGTCGCCGGCTGGCGCGTGGCGGCGTCGTCCGGACTCGGCGGCGGGAAAGCCATGCCCTGGCCGTTCTCGCGTGCATAGATCGCAACCACGTGATCGACCGGCACGATGATCTCGCGCGCCACGCCACCGAACCGGGCCTTGAACTGGATCAGGTCATTGCCAAGGTCCAGGTTGCTGGTCGCGTCGAAACCGACGTTGAGCACGATCTCGTTGTTGCTGACGTACTCCATCGGCACCTGGACCGTGCGATCCACGTGCACCGCGACGTAGGGCGTGAACCCGTTGTCCGTGCACCACTCGTGCAGGGCGCGGATCAGGTACGGCCGCGTCGAGCTGGCGGCGAGACCGCCGCCGTCCTTGCTGTCATCCATGGGGAGCCAGTGTATTACTTGCGCATCACCTTCTCGGACGGCGTCAGCGCCTCGATGTAGGCCGGGCGCGAGAAGATCCGTTCCGCGTACTTCAGCAGCGGCACGGCGTTCTTCGACATGTCGATGCCGTAGTAGTCCAGGCGCCACAGCAGCGGCGCGATCGCGACGTCCAGCATCGAGAAGTCGTCGCCCAGCATGTACTTGTTCTTCAGGAAGATGGGCGCCAGCTGCGTCAGGCGGTCGCGGATCTGCGAACGTGCCTTCTCCAGCTGCTTCTCGGTCGGCTTGACCGTCTGGCCGCGGTTCTCCAGCACGTTGACGTGGGCGAACAGTTCCTTCTCGAAGTTGAAGAGGAACAGCCGCACGCGGGCGCGCGCCACCGGGTCGCCAGGCATCAGCTGCGGATGCGGGAAACGCTCGTCGATGTACTCGTTGATGATGTGCGACTCGTACAGGATGAGGTCGCGTTCCACGAGGATGGGCACCTCGTTGTACGGGTTCATCAGCGCGATGTCTTCGGGCTTGGCGAAGAGGTCGACATCACGGATCTCGAAGTCCATGCCCTTCTCGAACAGCACGAACCGGCAACGGTGCGAGTAGGGGCAAGTGGTTCCGGAATAAAGCACCATCATGGCAGTGGACTCCTGATCGAAGCCTCTCGGCTTCATCGATTTCTACAAACAACACAGTTCAACGCCGGCGCGGTCAAAAGACCGAACAGACAAACGACAACGCAGTGGGGGCCTGTTCGGCGCCCCACTGCGCTTGAGGACCCGGTGCTGGACCGGGTCATCGGTTCTTACTTGATGTCCTTCCAGAAGGAGGCATTCAAGCGCCAGGCGAACACGGTGAACCCCAGCAGGAACAGCACCACGACGATGCCGAGCCGGAAACGCGTCCCCTGCGCCGGTTCGCCCATCCATTGGAGATAGGCGACCAGATCGGCAACGGACTCGTCGTACTGCTGCGGCGTCATCGTCCCGGGCGTCACCTGTACGAAGTCCTTGAAGACATGCGTGACCTTGCTCGGGTCATGCGGGTCTTTTTCTTCCTCGAACCTGGCGGTGCGGACGCCCTGGAGCTCCCACAGCACATGCGGCATGGCCACGCTGGGGAAAGCGAGATTATTCCATCCCGTGGCCTTGGTTTCGTCCCGGTAGTATTTTCTGAGGTAGGTATAGAGGTAATCCGCCCCTGTTCCCTTCGCACCGTCGGCCCGCGAGCGGGCGATCACGGTCAGGTCCGGCGGCAGCGCGCCGAACCATTCCTTGGCCTGTTTCGGGTCCAGCGAGACCTTCATGGTCTCGCCCACCTTCTCTCCGGCGAACAGCAGGTTGCCCTTGATCTGCTCGTCGGTCAGGCCGATGTCCTTCAGCCGGTTGTAGCGCATGAAGCTCGCGCTGTGGCAGTTGAGACAGTAGTTGACGAAGATCTTGGCGCCGTGCTGCAGCGCGGCCAGATCGTTCATCTTGGACGTCGGGAAACGGTCCCACTCGATGCCGCCCTCCGATGCGAGCGCCGTCGACGTCAGACCCGCGCCCAGGCACAGCGACGTCAGCAGCGTGGCGATGATTTTCTTCATTCGATCGACTCCGTGGCGTTGGCGGTTCAGTGCGGGTGGAACGTGACGCGATCGGGCACCGGCTTGAACTGGCCGGCCCGACTCCACCACGGCATCAACAGGAAGAAGCCGAAGTAGTACAGGGTGCCGATCTGGGACACCAGCGTTCCCACGTCCGACGGCGGCTTCACGCCCAGGTAGCCGAGCACGAGGAAGAAGACCACGAAGATCCCGTAGAGGTACTTGTGCCAGTCGGGACGGTAGCGGATCGACTTGACCGGGCTGTGGTCCAGCCAGGGCAGGAAGAACAGGATGATGACCGCGCCGCCCATGACGACAACGCCCCAGAACTTGGCATCGAAGGCGAGGAGCAGCGCGATGCCGACCACCGCGCCGACGAGCACGATCCCCTTGCCCAGCGTCGACAGCCCGCCGCGCACCAGCGTGATGATCGCCGACAACGCGATCACGCCGCACAGCACCTGGACCATCGTGTCGGTCGTGGCGCGCAACATCGAATAGAACGGCGTGAAGTACCAGACCGGCGCGATGTGCGCAGGCGTCTTCAGCGGATCGGCCGGGATGAAGTTGTTGTATTCCAGGAAGTAGCCGCCCAGCTCCGGCGCGAAGAAGATCACCGCCGAGAAGGCCATCAGGAACAGGCCGACGCCGAAGATGTCGTGCACCGTGTAGTACGGGTGGAACGGGATCCCGTCCAGCGGATGGCCGTCCGCGCCCTTCTTCGCCTTGATCTCCACGCCGTCCGGGTTGTTGGAGCCCACCTCGTGCAGCGCAATGATGTGCGCGACCACCAGGCCGAGCAGCACCAGCGGCACCGCGATCACGTGGAAGCTGAAGAAGCGGTTCAGCGTCGCGTCGCCCACCACGTAGTCGCCGCGGATCAGCAGCGCCAGGTCGTTGCCCACGAAGGGCACGGCGGCGAACAGGTTCACGATCACCTGCGCGCCCCAGTAGGACATCTGGCCCCACGGCAGCAGATAGCCCATGAAGGCCTCGGCCATCAGGCACAGGAAGATCGCGCAGCCGAAGATCCACACCAGTTCGCGCGGCTTGCGGTACGAGCCGTACAGCAGCCCGCGGAACATGTGCAGGTACACGACGACGAAGAACGCCGATGCGCCCGTGGAGTGCATGTAGCGGATCAGCCATCCCCAGGGGACGTCCCGCATGATGTACTCGACGGACGCGAACGCGAGCGTCGAGTCCGGCTTGTAGTGCATCACCAGGAAGATCCCGGTGACGATCTGGATCACCAGCACCAGCAGTGCCAGCGACCCGAAGATGTACCACCAGTTGAAGTTCTTCGGAGCGTAGTACTCCGACATGTGCTCCTTGTAGAGCTTGGACGCGGGGAACCGGTTGTCCACCCAGGTCATCAGCTTGACGCCCAAGGGGGCTCCGGCGGGTGCTTCCTTGAATTCAGCCATGTGTTGTCTGCCTCGGTCCTGTTCCTGGGGAGTTAGGCCTTCTTGTCTTCACCGATCAACAGCCGGGTGTCGGACAGGAACGCATAAGGCGGCACCTCGAGGTTGTCGGGCGCGGGCTTGTTCTTGAAGACGCGGCCGGCCATGTCGAAGGTCGAGCCGTGGCAGGGGCACAGGAAGCCGCCGTGCCAGTTGTCCGGCAGCGAGGGCTGCGGACCGGACTGGAACTTGTCGCTGGGCGAGCAGCCGAGGTGGCTGCAGATGCCCACGACGACCAGGAACTCCGGCTTGAGCGAGCGCCATTCGTTCTTGGCGTACTCCGGGATCGGGAAGGCCTTGCGATCGGACTGCGGATCGGCGAGTTCCGGATCGTTGCCTTTGAGCGCGTCGAGCTGCTCCTTGGTCCGGCGCACGATCCAGACCGGCTTGCCGCGCCACTCGACGGTCAGCTTCTGACCGGGGGCGAGGCCGCCGATGTCCACCTCGACGGCGGCGCCGGCCGCCTTGGCGCGCTCGCTCGGAGCGAAGGTACTGACGAACGGGACGGCGGTGGCCACGCCGCCTACTGCTCCCGCGCAACCGGTTGCAATCAGCCAGGTGCGCTTGCCTTGGTCCACTTGTGGGTCACTCATGAGGGTCCTTACAGGGAACTTCTGATCAGGGGCAACCAAAGATTCTAGGTAAGAAAGTTCCGGTTCGCCCCTAGGCGCTCTACCGATGTGCATCGGTGCACCACGTTGACATTTGTCGTAGCGCAAACGCCGTTAGGATGCTTGCCCGGAGGCGGAGGGCTACCCGGGAAAGCGATTGGTAGTGGACGCCTTCGCACACGCGGAGCACAAGGAGCAAGCGATGGGTTTTTTGACCGAATTCCGTGAGTTCGCCGTCAAGGGCAACGTGATGGACCTCGCGGTGGGCGTGATCATCGGCGCCGCCTTCGGCAAGATCGTCGACTCGGTGGTCAAGGACCTGATCATGCCGTTCGTCGGCAAGGCGGTCGGGGGGCTGGACTTCAGCAGCTACTTCATCATGCTGTCGGACCCGCCGGCCAACTACGCCGGGCCGATGACCTACGAGGCCCTGACCAAGGCCGGCGTGCCGCTGTTCGCGTACGGCAACTTCCTGACGGTGCTGGTGAACTTCATCATCCTGGCCTTCATCATCTTCGTCATGGTGAAGCAGGTGAACCGGCTCAAGCGCGACACGCCCGCCGCGCCGGCCGTACCGCCGCCGACGCCGGAAGACATCCAGCTGCTGCGAGAGATCCGCGACGCACTGAGGCGTGACAAAGCGTAAATCTGCAGTCAAAGCTCACCTTTTGCGCACAAGCCGGGTGAGTCCCACCCGGACGGGGGATGGCCATCGCCGATACTTGGCGTGTGGTGCGGTCACCACAATGTGCCTGATGCCTTGATGAACCGTCTGAATCCTCACGTCGACGCGGCGCTCCAGCGCGTGCGCCTCGCGGCGGAACAAGCCGCGGAGCGCGGCGCTGAAGGTCTGGGTCTCGCCGCACTGTCCTCCGGGCAGGCCAAGCGGCGGGACGCGCTGCTGTCCGCGCAATTCATCTTCCGCAAACACCAGGCGCTGTTCTCGCAGCGCTTCGACCAGTCCATGCGTCAGCAGGCGGCCGAGGCCCCGGCCTCCGGCAGCGCTGCGTCCGGCAATGCGCGTGCCGCGCCCAAGGCGACGCAATGGGACGAGCTGTCCCTCATGGACGATGACCAGGTCAACACCCTGGTCGCGACCGATCGCATCGGCCTGGCGCTGGGCCACCAGAGCGAATGGGAGCTGCGCGAGGTCAATTCCTACATGGGCGACATCCCCGGCGTGGACGAGGACCGTCACCCGCTACGCCCGCAGGCCGTCGCCCAGGCACTGATCGAGGCGGTGAACGCGGTCACCGACGATCCGGACACGCGCCAGGTCTTGACCGACGAACTCACCCGGGCGCTGGCGCTGGAGATGCGCGCCTGCTACGCCGACGTCGCCGGCCTGTTCCGCAGCCGCGGTCTGCGTCCCCAGGATCTGCGCGTGCGCGGCGTCCCGGGCGCCACGCGGGGTCAGTCCTTGCACGGCGGCGGCACGACGTCCGGTGTCCCGTTGCACGACAGCCGTTACGCGACGCTTCCGGGCGCCCTGCATCCGGCCGTCCATGGCAGCCGCGCCGGGGGCCTGCACAGCGTGGCTGGCGGATTCCACGGCGGAAGCGGCGCTGACGGCTACGTGACCACCGGCGGCGGCCAGTCCGGCGGCGGGATGGGCTGGTCGGTCGATCCGCAGCTGATGGACCTGATGCGCCGTCTGGCTGTGAGCCCAGCCATGGGGATGCCTGCGACAGGCGGCGGCCCGTTGCCGGTGAACAGCCAGTGGCAAGGCTGGGACGGCGATCCCGCCGCTTATGTCGACGGCGGCCCGATCGTGCTGCCGCCCAACCTGATCCACCTGCACCGCGAGGAATTGCGGCAGGCCGCCAGCGGCTCGTTGGACCATATGGTGATCGACGTGGTCGCTGGCCTGTTCGACCAGATCCTGTCCGACGCCAAACTGCCGCCGTTGATGGCGCAGCAGATCGCGCGGCTGCAACTGCCGGTGCTGCGCGCGGCGCTGGGCGACCGCTCCTTCTTCTCCTCGCGCCGGCATCCGGTGCGACGCCTGGTCAATCGCATCGCGACGCTGGCCGCGGCCTACGACGATTTCACCGAAGACCCTGGCAAGTCCTACCTCACGCTGGTGCGCGACCTGATCCAGGATGTCGTCAGCGGCGACTTCGACCGGATGGAGCTGTACGAGTCCAAGCTGGGCCAGCTCGAACAGTTCATCCAGGACCAGACCGCGCAGACGCTGAAGTCGCAGGGCGACACGGCGGCCCTGCTGGAGCGCAAGGAGACGGAACTCCGCCTGCAACGCCGCTACATGCAGCAGTTGCAGCAGGCCATGTCCAGCGTGGACATGCGCGATTTCCTGCGGGACTTCCTCACCCAGACCTGGAGCGAGGTCCTGGTGCACGCCTCGCGCCACCCGGACCTGGACGCCGCGCTGGTCGAACGGCTGCGCAACATGGGCCGCGACCTGGTGCTGTCGGTCCAGCCGAAGACGACGCCCCAGCAGCGCCAGGGCTTCCTGGCCTCGCTGCCGGTGCTGATGCGCACGCTCAACGAAGGGCTGGACCTGGTCCGCTGGCCGGAGCCCGACCGCAAGAAGTTCTTCGCCGAACTGCTGCCCGCGCACGCCGAGTCGCTGAAGGGCCAGGCGCTGAGCCCGCTGGAATACAACCTCCTCGCCAAGCAGCTGGAATCCGTCTTCGGCATGGCGCCGCCGCGCGAGCAGGACCTGCCCGCGCCCGGGGCCGTTCCGTTGGATCTGGACTTGAGCGAAAAGCTGTCCGACGAAGAGGCGAAGCGGCTCGGCTTCATGGAGGACGCGCACGTCGACTGGGACGGCCATGTCGACATCGACCTGGACCTGGGTGCCGACGAACATCGACCGCTGCAGGCGGTCGACATCAGCATCGACGGCCTGCCCGCCGCGGAAGAAGCGCCTTCGCCGCCGTCCGGCGAGCTGCTGATCGACCACCTCCAGATCGGCACCGCCTACCGGATGCATCGCGACGGCGACTGGATCAAGGTGCGGCTCGCCCACATCAGCGGCACGCGCAGCTTCTTCATCTTCACCCACGGGACGAAGCATCAGGAGACGCTGACGATGACCTCGCGCATGCTGCACAAGCTGTGCGAGGGCGGACGGCTGCGGGCGTTCGAACACGCCCACCTGCTGGAACGCGCCACGGCGCGGGCGCGGCAGCAACTGGCCGCGCTGGGCGCGAAGCACTGAGCGCGCCGCGCGCGACACACGCGCGGTTGTGAGGGACCTCGCGCCGACGCTCAGAGCTTGCGCGGATCGCGGAAGTCGACCGGCATGTTGTCCTCGGTCTTCATCCGCATCAGCACGACGTACTCGCCCTCGACGGGCTTGCCGTTCACTTCCTGCGGCTTGAACCGCCATTGCTCCATCGAGGCGCGTCCGTAGCGACGCAGCGACTCGGGCATGCCCGCCGGCATCTCGACGTTGGTCTGCACGCAGGTGCCGTCGGTGCCGACCCGGCAGATCATCTTGAGCTCGCCTTCCCAGCCGGCATTCGATGCGGCGTCCTTGGGATAGGCGACGTAGGCGATCTTCGTGGGGATGGGCACGATTCTCATCGAACTGATGGCGACCGTCGACTTCACCTTGTCGACCTTGAGATAGAGCTCGACACCGGTGCGGAAGGTCGCTCCCTTGCCATCTTCCTGGCGCGCCGGGATCTTCGCCTTCTGCAGCCGGGCGATCATCTGCTGCCAGAAGGCCGGCGTCTGCGACGCCTCGTCGATCGGCGTGACCTCCTTGGCCTGCCCGTTCTCGTCGAACAGCACGTCGAAACTGACATTCAGCGGCTGGTGGACTTCCTGCGCCATAGCACCGCCCGCGACGCCGAACTGCAGCGCGCCCGCCAGCGCCAGCAACGCCAGGCGGCCCGGCCGCGTCTTCCGTCCTGCTTCCATCTCGAACTCCCCGAATTGATGTGATGCCCACGATTATGGGCAACGCTCCGACGGGAATCCACCGTGCGAACTCCCCATGAGGGGGGGATGCACGAGGGTGCTTCAGCGCGACATCGTCCGCGCCATGCGGATCGCCGCCGACAGGCTCGACGGGTCCGCGCGGCCGGTCCCGGCGATGTCGAACGCGGTGCCGTGGTCGGGGCTCGTGCGCACCAGCGGCAGGCCCAGCGTCACGTTCACGCCCTCCTCCACGCCGAGGTATTTCACCGGGATAAGCCCCTGGTCATGCGTCATCGCGATGACCACGTCGAACTCGCCCGGATGTTTCGGCGGCGCGTTGCGCGCCCGCATGAACACCGTGTCCGGCGCGAAGGGGCCGCTGGCATCGATGCCGAGCGAGCGGGCCTGCGCGATTGCAGGCGCGATGTGCTCGATCTCTTCGCTGCCGAACAGGCCACCTTCGCCCGCGTGCGGATTCAGGCCCGCCACGGCGATACGCGGTGCGGCGATCCCCGCGCGACGCAGCGCGGCATCGGCGATCCGGATCGTCTGCAGCACACGCCCCGTGGTGATCTGGTCGACCGCCTGACGCAGCGCCACGTGGATGGTCACCAGCACGACACGGAGTTCGTCGTTGGCCAGCATCATCCGCACGGGCGGCAGCCGGCCGTCCGCGTCGACGCACAGGGCCTGCAGCAGCTCGGTGTGACCGGGATGGTCGACACCCGCGGCATGCAGGGCTTCCTTGTGGATGGGCGCCGTCACCAGCGCACGGGAGCGCCCGGCCAACTGCGCCTGTGTCGCGGCGACGATGCAGCGTGCGGCCGCAGTGCCCGCGGCCGCGCTGACCTGACCCATCGGCTGCGCGAGCAGATCCGGAGGCAGGCCGGGCGGCTGCCACACCGGCAGGCAGTCGGGCGGGACGGGATCATCGGCGCGGGCGAGCACCGCCACCGGCAGGCGCACGCCCATGACCTCCGCCGCGCGCCGGAAGACGCCGACATCGCCGACGAGGCGCAGATCCGACCCGCGATCCTGCGCCCAGGCGGCGACGGCGATCTCGGGGCCGATCCCGCAAGCGTCGCCCATGGTCACCAGCAGCGGGCGGGAACTCTCGACGTCGTTCGTCATGCGGGATTCGGAATGTCGATGAAGCGGTACTGGAGGCCGAGCTGTTCGGCCACCTGCCGGCCCAGCGCCTGCACGCCGTAGCGTTCGGTCGCATGGTGGCCGGCGGCGATGAAGGCCACGCCGGTCTCCGCCGCGTAATGAGCCTGCGGCTCGGAGATCTCGCCGGTGATGAAGACGTCCGCGCCGGCGGCGATGGCCGCCTCGAAGTAGCCCTGCGCGCCGCCGGTGCACCAGGCGACGCGCTTGAGCGGACGGCCGTCGCCGGCGGCCTGGATCGTCGCGCGACCCAGCCGCTGCTCGACATGGGCGCTCAGCGACGCCAGCGACTCGAAAGCCGCCGGCAATGCGCCGATGCTGCCCAGGTCCTGTTCGCCGAAACGACCTTCGGCGGCCCAGCCCAGATGTTTCGCGAGTTGCGCGTTGTTGCCCAGTTCCGGATGCGCATCCAGCGGCAGGTGGTAGGCGAAGAGGTTGATCTCGTTCGTGAGCAGCCGCGACAGGCGCTGCTTCATCCAGCCGGTGACGCGGCCGTCCTGGCCGCGCCAGAACAGCCCGTGATGGACCAGGATCGCATCGGCCCCGGACGCGACGGCGGCGTCGATCAGCGCGAGGCTCGCGGTCACCCCGCACACCAGTTGCCGGATCTGGTCGCGGCCCTCGACCTGAAGGCCGTTCGGCCCATAATCCTTGAAGCGCGTGGGCTCCAGCGTGGCGGCGAGCAGCCGCTCCAGCTCCGTGCGATGTGCCATGACAGGATCTCTCTTGCGTCAAACCTGGCTGATTTTCTCCCAGGCCACCACGGTGGCGCTGGCCGGCTACTTCGTCGTGGCCACGCTCAAGCCCGAATGGCTGCACGAAGCCCCCAAGGTCGTGCCCACGCTGCCCGCCGCGGCGGGCGCCCCGCCTCGCGCGTCGGTACAGTTCAGCTTCGCGGCGGCGGCCCAGGCGGCGTCGCCGGCGGTCGTCGCGGTGCTGGCCAACAAGCCCGCGCCCAGCCAGCGCGAGATCGACGCCGATCCCTGGCTGCGTTTCCACTTCGGCAAGCGCCCCCAGCAGCAGCGGCCGCAGACCGGCCTCGGCTCGGGCGTGATCGTCTCGCCCGAAGGCTACGTGCTGACCAACAACCATGTCGTCGCCGGTGCGACCGAGATCCGCGTGCAACTCGCGGACGGCCGCGACACGCCGGCCCGACTGGTGGGCACCGACCCGGAAACCGACCTGGCCGTCCTGCGCATCACGCTGCCGCCGCCGCTGCCGGTGATCCACCCGGGCAAGGCGGGCGAGCTGCAGGTCGGCGACGTGGTGCTGGCCATCGGCAATCCGTTCAACGTCGGACAGACGGTGACCTCCGGCATCATCAGCGCGCTGGGCCGCACCCAGCTCGGCCTGAGCACCTTCGAGAACTTCATCCAGACCGACGCCGCCATCAATCCCGGCAACTCCGGCGGCGCGCTCGTCGACGTGCAGGGACGGCTGGTCGGCATCAACACGGCGATCTACTCGCGCACCGGCGGTGGCAGCCTGGGCATCGGCTTCGCCATCCCGGTGGACTCCGCGTACCAGGTGCTGGAAGCGCTGGTGAAGGACGGCAAGGTCTCGCGCGGCTGGCTGGGCGTCATCACCGGCGACATCAACCCGGAGGTCGTCGACACGCTGCAACTGTCCGTCGACCACGGCGTGCTGGTCAAGGAAGTCTTCAAGGCGAGTCCGGCCGCCAAGGCCGGCCTGGAGGCGGGCGACGTCGTCGTCGAGGTGGCAGGGCAGCCGGTGAGATCGCCGCGCGAGCTGGTCAACGTCGTCGCGGCACTGAAGCCGGAGAGCCAGACCTTGATCTCCGTGCAACGCGGCAAGGACACGCTGAAGCTGCCGCTGCAGGTCGGGCTGCGGCAGCCGCAGTCGACGGACGACGCCGTACCGGAATGATCCATGGATGACGACCAACTGCTGCGCTACTCGCGCCACATCCTGCTGGACGACATCGGCGTGGAAGGCCAGGAGCGCCTGATGGACGCGCACGCGCTGGTGATCGGCGCGGGCGGCCTGGGGTCGCCCGCGGCACTGTTCCTGGGCACCGCCGGCGTCGGCCGCATCACGCTGGTCGACCATGACCGCGTCGACGTGACGAACCTCCAGCGCCAGATCGCCCACACCCTGGCGCGCGTGGACCAGCCCAAGGCCGAATCGGCCGCCGCCGGCATCGCGGCGATCAACCCGGAACCGCGCGTCCAGGCCATCACCGTGCGCGCCGACGCGGCGCTGCTCGACGAGCTCGTGCCGCAAGCCGACGTCGTCCTGGACTGCACCGACAATTTTCCGACACGCCACCTCGTCAACGCCGCCTGCGTGAAGCACGGCAAGCCGCTGGTCTCGGGCGCTGCGCTGGGCTTCGACGCGCAGTTGAGCGTGTACGACAGCCGCGAGCGCGCCTTCCCCTGCTACGCCTGCCTGTTCCCCGCGGACCAGCCGCCCGAGGAGCAGCGCTGTGCGGTGATGGGCGTGTTCGCGCCGCTGGTCGGGATCATCGGCAGCATGCAGGCCGCCGAGGCGCTCAAGCTGCTGGCCGGGATGGGCTCGACGCTGCCGGGCCGGCTGCTGATGCTGGACGCGCGCCGGATGGAATGGACCGACCTGAAGGTCGCCCGCGACCCGCGCTGCCCGTGCTGCGGCACGACCTGACCCCGCGCAACAAACCGTCGCCCGTGGCCGCCGAAGGCGCTGGCGAACGAACAGAAATTAAGTGGCAACACCCGTAAGCTCTCGGGCCATCGAATCATGATCAGAAGCGACAAACTCACCGCCCGCAACTTCCCCACCGCGCAGGAGGAAGCCCAGCAGCAGGCTACCCTCGACGCGGCCTTCGACGCCAATCCCCCGGCGGCTTTCCAGCTCGCATTCACCGACACCGACTTCCTGGTGCGGCCCGAGCTTCGCCCGGTGCGCATGCAGCTCGAGCTGCTGAAACCCGAGTTGATCCAGCAGGAACTGAACATCCAGTCGACGGTGGTGATCTTCGGCAGCGCCCGCATCGCGGATCGCGAAGCGGCGCAAGCGGCGGTCGACGCCGCTCGCGCAGCGAATGACAAGGCCGCGGTGCAGCGCGCCGAGCGTCGCCTGGTGATGAGCGGCTACTACGAGGAAGCGCGCCAGTTCGCGCGGCTGGTCACCGAGACGACCAAGGACTTCGCTCATCCGCTGTACGTCGTCACCGGCGGCGGACCCGGCATCATGGAAGCGGGCAACCGCGGCGCGCATGAAGCCGGCGGCCGCAGCATCGGCCTGAACATCGTGCTGCCGCACGAGCAGCGCCCGAACCAGTACATCACGCCGGAACTCTGCTTCCGCTTCCACTACTTCGGGCTGCGCAAGATGCACTTCCTGATGCGGTCGGTGGCGCTGGCGGCCTTCCCCGGCGGCTACGGGACGCTGGACGAGCTGTTCGAGACGCTGACGCTGATCCAGACCGGCAAATGCCGTCGGCGTCCCATCCTGCTGTTCGGACGCGACTTCTGGTCGCGGCTGATCGACTTCGAGCTGCTGATCGACACCGGCATGATCAGCCCCGGCGACGAGCAGCTCTTCCACTACGTTGAAACCGCGGACGAGGCCTGGGGCCTGCTGATGAAGGAATACGACATCGGCGGCACCGCGAACGGCTCGAACAACGGCGCCAACGGCACCTGATCCGGCCCTCGGGGGCCTTCCGCAAGCAAGAGAGGTTGGACCATGACCGCAGCACGACACGTGAGCCTGATCGGCGCTCCCACCGACGTGGGGGCCGGCGCCCGGGGCGCCAGCATGGGACCGGAGGCCCTGCGGGTCGCCGGTCTCGCCGAGGCGCTGCGGGCGCACGGCGTCGAGGTCAAGGACTGCGGCAACCTGGTGGGCCCGTCCAACCCCTGGCAGCCGCCGACCGAGGGCTACCGCCACCTCGACGAGGTGACGGCCTGGAACCAGGCGGTGCACGACGCCGTCTACGCGGAGCTCAACGCCGGGCGCATGTCCGTCCTGCTCGGCGGCGACCACTGCCTCGGGCTGGGATCGATCGCCGCGGTGGCCCACCACTGCCGTGACACCGGCAAGAAGCTGCGCGTGCTATGGCTGGACGCGCATGCCGACTTCAACACCAGCAAGCTCACGCCCAGCGGCAACATCCACGGCATGCCGGTGGCGTGCCTGTGCGGCTACGGCCCGCAGGAGCTGATCGGGATCGGCGGCAAGGTGCCCGCGATCGATCCGAAGTGGATCCGCCAGATCGGCATCCGCAGCGTCGACGAAGGCGAGAAGCGCTTCGTGCACGAGGTCGGCCTCGAAGTCTTCGACATGCGCTACATCGACGAGATGGGCATGCGCCACACCATGGAGCTGGCGCTGGCCACGATGGACGCCAACACCCATCTGCATGTGAGCTTCGACGTCGACTTCCTCGATCCGGACGTCGCGCCCGGCGTCGGCACCACGATTCCCGGCGGGCCGACCTACCGCGAAGCACAGCTGTGCATGGAAATGATCGCGGACACGGGCCGCCTGGGCTCGCTGGACATCATGGAGCTCAACCCGGCGCTGGACGTCCGCAACAAGACGGCACTGGTGGCGGTGGACCTGGTGGAGTCGCTGTTCGGCAAGTCCACGTTGATGCGCAAGTGAGGGGCACCAGGTGACGTGCCAATGACGTACCGACGACGCACCAGTCTCATACCGGTGACGGCGACGGGGGATGCTCGAAGCGAGACTTGCGTCACACCCGACTCGTTGGATCACTTTCCGACAGCGATGGTCACGATAAGAAGCAGAATGCGGTGGACTCCTCCCCGATTCGGTGGAACTCTCTAGGGCGATGGCCACGATCCGTGAACTGGCTCACGGATGAAAACTGACAGAATCGTGTCCAATTGATACCCAGGGACGGCACAGAGGCCCGACATCGGAACGCATCGCGCCGAGGTCATAGCAGCCCGTCGTACACCCGCGATGCACGAACGAATCCTTCAACCATGTTGTCTCGTCTGACTTCAGTGATTTCACGAACGGTGGCCATCGCCGCGGCCATCGTTGGCGCCGTCTCCACCAGTTACGCGGCCTCCCCGACGACCGGGTCCGGCACCTTCCAGGTCGGCGCCACCATCCTGGTCGCCTGCAACATCACCGGCAGCACGCTGACCTTCGGCGGATCCATCGATCCGCTGCAGACACCCGGTCCGGTGGATGCGTCGACCGCGCTCAACCTCACCTGCACGAAGACCACGCCTTACAGCGTCTCCCTGAGCGCGGGTGCCAACGCAGGCAATGCGTCGGCCTTCGGCTCGCGCGTGATGAAGAGCGGCAACAACAACCTGCCGTACCAGCTGTACCTCGACGCCGGTCGCACCCAGGTCTGGGGCGACGGCAACGGCAGCGGCGTGTACACCGGCACGGGCACCGGCAGCCAGCAGCAACTGACCGTCTACGGCCGGCTGCCGTCGCTGAATGGCATCGTGCCCGGCAATTACGCCGACACGGTCACGCTGACCATCACCTACTGATCTCCGCCAGCTTCACCAGCGTGTGAAGCACGCGGTTGGCGGGCGTGGGCACGCCCAGCACCTCGCCGCGGCGCACGAGAAAGCCGTTCAGGTGATCGATCTCCGTGCGCTTGCCTCGGCCCATGTCCTGCGCGGTTGACGAGAACTGCCCCGGCATCGTCTCCGCGATCTTGCGCACGGCCTGGCGCACATCCCCCAGGAGCGTCACGCCATCCGCCGCGGCCACCGCCAGGCCCTCGTCGACGAGCTGGTCCATCACCGCCCACACGCCCTCCCCCTTCACCAGCTCCCCATAGGGTTGCTGCGCCAGCGCCGAGAGCGCGTTGTAGGCGCAATTGATCAGCAGCTTGGACCAGAGCGCGCCCCGCACGTTGTCAGACACCTCGGTGGGCACGCCCGCCGCGATCAGCGCCTGCGCGACACGCTCGGCGCCGGGCGCCGGCTCGATCACCAGTTCCCCGCGCCCGTGATGCTTCACGTGGCCGGGTCCGGCCATCTCCGTCGCGACGTAGACCACCGCCGCCGAGACCGGCTGAGGGACCGTCGCGCGCAGCCGTTCGGCGTTGTCGACGCCGTTCTGCATCGACAGCAGCAGCGTGTCCGCGCCGATGTACGGCGCCAGCGCCTGGGCCGCCGACACCGTGTCGGTCGACTTCACGCAGAACAGCATCACCTGCGCGCCGCGCGCCGCCGAAGGCTCGGTGTCGGCACGCAGACGGATCTGCTCATCGAACATCCTTGTCTCCATGCGCAGACCGCGGTCCCGGATCGCTTCCACATGACCCGGGCGGCCGATCAGCGTCACGTCATGGCCGACGCGCGCCAGCATGCCGCCGAAGAAGCAGCCCACCGCGCCAGCGCCCATCACGGCGACCTGGAGCGGCGTCTGCGAGAAAGCGGTGTTGTCGATGGCGGTCATGGCGTCATCCTCGCGATGGGCATGTCGGTGAATGGGGCGCAGACGATCCAGCCCTCCAACGGATCCATGCCGACGGGCAGGCCGTAGTCCGGGCGCGCATCGGCCCAGGCCGCCTGCATCAGGCACAGCACCGCATCGAGCTTGTCGCCGCTGCCGTCGTCGGCCAGTTCGTCCCGCTGCGCGTGGCTCAGCCTCAGGCGCAGGCCCAATCGGCTGCGGCCCTGTTCCAGCGCCTCGATCATGTCCTTGCGGGCGATCAGACGCTCGGGCGTCTGCCTGGCGCGATCGTCGCTCTTGTAGCTGCGGGAGCCGATCAGCTCGCGCGCCAGCAGTCCCGGATAGGCCTCCAGCGCCACACGCGTCGCATCTCCGGCATGAAGCCCCGGGAGATGCACGCCCGCCGTCAACAGGCGCGGCACGCCGGCATGCAGCATGTAGGCCACGGGCGGGTTGACCCACTTCATGCTCGGCGAGGAGCCGGCGGGGCCGTCGCAGGCACGGTGCGCGAATTTGCCACCGACCGGACGCGCGTCGCAGAAGGCGGCGAAGGTGTCCCTGATCTCGGCGCGCGAGAGGCTCGCGTAATGCGCGATCAACGGCGCCCACGCGGTCGGCCAGCCCAGTGTCTCGATCAGCTCGCGCGGCAGCCCGAACGGCAGGTCGAAACCGCCCAGCCACGGCCCCGGTTCCGAGAGCCAGTTCTCGAAGGCGTCCAGCGAGGTCAGCGCCCTCTGACGTTCCAGCTTCACGACGCCGCCTTGCCGGCGCCCGAACGCCAGACGGATGGGCTTGCGGGCCGTCGGCGCGCTGGTGAAGTCGACGCCGACCAGGGCTCGATCCACCGCCGCCACCGTCCCGATCGACGAGCCGCCCTCCCGGGGAATGGGGATCGTCCCCGGCGCCGGGGACGGCGGTTCGCCGGCACGGCCGGATGCGCGTGGCGCTTTCGAGACTTTTGGCATGCCTGCGACTGTATCCATCGTCCACTGGGGCGAGCCGCCATTGACGTGCGCTATGCGGCGGCGAATGCTGTGACCATCGAGGTCGACGACATCGACGGAGGAGAGTCCGCCTTGTTCCAACGCGAGCTGGCGCGAGCCCTGCACCTGAGCCGTCGCGGCGCGTACCGCGACGCGACCGATGCCCTGGAGCTGTCCCTGGTGGCCGCCGACACGGCGCGGGACCGCGCGCGGGCGCTGATCCTCATCGCCCACAACCTGCCGAGGCAGGGAGACCTCCAGGGCGCGCTGCGGCGCGCGAGCGAGGCCGCCGCGCTGGTCCGACTGATCGACGGTCCCGACCAGGATGGCTGGACGGCCGAGGCTCTCACCGAACTCTGCTACGTCTACGCGCAGTTCCAGATGGGGCGGGACGCCATGCAGGCCGGCTGGCAGGCGCTGGCGGCCGCCCGACGCGCCGAGGATGCCGCGCGCGAAGCCTGGGCGCTGAACCGGCTCGCGGTCGCCTTCGCGGTTTCGGACCAGGTCGAACAGGCGTGCCAGCACACCCTGCAGGCGCTGGAGATCGCCCAGCAGCAGGCGCCGGGCGAGCGCGAACTGCTGCTGTCGTGCCTGAACAACCTCGCCCATTTCTGGCTGCAGGCGCATGCGGAGGCGATCCGTGACGAGGACCGGACGGCGGCCGCCGAGGCGCTTGCGCAGGCCGGGCCCTATGCGGTGCGGGCGGCCGCGCTGGTCCGGGAGGAAGGCAACCCCTTCCTGGTCGTCGTGTCGCTGTCCAATCTGGTCGAGTTGCAGCTCGGGACCGGCGCGATCGATGAGGCGCTCGGAATCACCGATGAATACGAGCGTCTGGCGCAGCGGCACGGCTATGCGGGCATGGTCCTGCAGGCGCGGGCGCAGCGGGCCCTGCTGCAGCTCAAGCGCGACGACACCGCCGGCGCGCAGGACGCGCTGCCGGCGCTGGAAACACTCCAGGACCTGGTCGGCCAGCAATCGCCGCAATCGCTGCCCGCGCGCCTGCGGCGTCAGCTCACGCTGGCAATCTACCGGGGCTACAAGCTGCGCGGCGATGCGGTGCGGGCCCTGGCCGCGCACGAACAGCTCACCGTCCTGGAGCGCCAGTCGGCGCGCAGCGCGATGGCGCTGCAGACCGAGGCCATGCTGATCCGCCAGGAGTTCCAGCAGGCGCAGGCGCGTGCCGAGCACGCGATGCAGGACCTGCGGCGCGAGCGCGAACGCGCGGACCTCGCCGAACAGGAGCAGCAACGCCTGCGTCGCCAGGCCGCGGAGCTCGGACGCATGGCGCATGAAGACGCGCTCACGGGCCTCAACAACCGCCGGCACGCCGAGTTCGCGCTGCCGCTCCTGCTGGAACGGGCGAGGCAGGAAGACAAGCCGATCTCCCTGGGGCTGCTCGACATCGACCACTTCAAGCAGGTCAACGACGCCTTCGGACACGGTGTCGGTGACCAGGCGCTGCAGAAGGTCGCGCAGGTGCTGCGGCGCCAGCTGCGCAGCGCGGACCTGCTGGCGCGGGTCGGCGGCGAGGAGTTCATGCTCGTCTTCGTCGGCGTCCCGCCGGAGCGCGCGCAGGACATCTGCGAGCGGCTGCGCGGCGCCATCGCCAGCCACGACTGGGGCGAACTGGCGGAGGGGCTGCAGGTCACGGTCTCCATCGGACTGGCGGCGGGCGAGGCGCCCGCCAAGCCGTCCCTGCTGGTCGAGACCGCCGACCAGGCGCTCTACGCCGCGAAACACGCGGGTCGCAACCGCGTGCAGGTCATGGGCTGCTGACCCGTTTCAGGTCTGCAGTTCAGGTCCGCAGTTCAGGCCAATAGTTCAGACCCGCCCGGTCAGTTGGGCTCAGCTCAGCTTGAACACCGCCACCGATTGGGCCAGTGCATCGGCCTGATGCTGCAGGCTCTGCGCGGCGGCGGCGGATTCCTCGACCAGCGCGGCGTTCTGCTGCGTCATCTGGTCCAGCTGCGAAATCGCCGAGCCGATCTGATTGATGCCGCCGCTCTGTTCTGCGGTCGCGTGGCTGATCTCCGCCACGATACGCGACACGCGCGAGATCGAGTCGGAGATCTCGTTGATCGTCTCGCCGGCGCGCCCCACGAGCGCCGCGCCGCTGGAGACGCTCTCCCCGCTCGCGGTGATCAGCTGCTTGATCTCCTTCGCGGCCTCGGCGCTGCGCTGCGCCAGCGAGCGCACCTCGCTCGCCACCACCGCGAAGCCGCGGCCCTGCTCGCCGGCGCGCGCCGCTTCGACGGCGGCGTTGAGCGCGAGGATGTTGGTCTGGAAGGCGATTCCGTCGATGGTGCCGATGATGTCGCCGATGCGCGCCGACGACGAACTGATCTTCCCCATCGTCTGCACGACCTCGCCGACCACGCTGACGCCGCGCACGGCGACCTCGGCGGCCTGCTCTGCGAGCGCCTTCGCTTCGCCGGCGGAAGCCGCGTTGTGCTGCACGCTGGACGTCAGCTGTCCCATCGCCGACGCGGTGGCCTGCAGGTTGGACGCGGCCTGTTCGGTGCGCTGGCTCAGGTCGTGCGCGCCGGCGGCGACTTCGCGCGACGCCGTGGCGATGCTGTCGGTGGCGCTGCGCACACCGCTGACGACCTCGCGGATCGACGCCTGCATGCCCTGCACGCCGCGCGTCATCGCGGCCGTCTCATCCGCGCCTTCGACCTCGACCGGCTGGCTCAGGTCCTTGCGTGCGATGCGTTCGGTCGTGCTCACCGCCTGCGCGAGCGGCGCCAGGATGGAGCGGATGTTGAGCACGGTCAGCAGCGCGATCAGCGCCACGCCGATCGCCATGACGACGCCGAGCACGCCGCGCACGCTCAGCTCACGGGTGCCGAGGCGCCGCACCTCGTCCTGGCCTTCCTGCAGAATCGCGGTCGTCATCTCACCGACGCCGCTGTCCATGGCCAGCACAGGCGCCTTGATCGCGTCGGTGGAGCGATTCGCTTCAGCGGCGTCGACGAAGTCGGCATTGAGGATACGCTTGGCGATGTCGTCGACGCCGGCCTTGTAGGCTTCCAGCGACTGTTTGAGCTTGGGTGGCAGGCTGCGGATCTCCGGGCTCATCTCGAGGGCCGACAGCGAATCGAGCGAGCGGATCACGCCGGCGTAGGTCTTCTGCCAATCGGCCTGGGCCTGCTTGACGGTGCCGTCGTCGCCGATGTTGATGAGCATGTCCTTCTCGAAGCGGCGCAGGTTGCCGATGCCGGCGCGGACTTCGGAAAGCTGGGTCAGCGCGCCCACGTCCTGAGCGACGTATTGCTGGAAATCGGCGCGTGAGCTGCCCATGGCCCAGAGGCCGGCGCCGCCGATGAGCAGCAGGGCAAGAACGGACAGGAGACCCAGACCGAGCAGGCGGGTCCGGATCGTGTAATGGCGCAGAGACTGCATGTTTTCCCAACGAGATCGATCGATGGGGAAAAGACTAGCAGCCGCCATGCCAGCGCCAGAGGACGCAGCGCTCTAAACCCGGCCGACCGTGGAGTCCTTCCGAACGGATGTCACGGAACGGGACGTCAAACCAGCTTGAACACCGCCACCGTCCGGGACAGCGCATCCGCCTGGTGCTGCAGGCTCTGCGCCGCGGCGGCGGACTCTTCGACGAGCGCCGCGTTCTGCTGCGTCATCTGATCGAGCTGGGAGATCGCCGACCCGATCTGGTTGATCCCGCCGCTCTGCTCGGTGGTGGCGTGGCTGATCTCGGCCACGATGCGCGAGACGCGGGAGATCGAATCGGAGATCTCGTTCATCGTCTGCCCGGCGCGCTCGACGAGGGCGGCGCCGCTGGAGACGCTCTCGCCGCTGGCGGTGATCAGCTGCTTGATCTCCTTGGCCGCTTCGGCGCTGCGTTGGGCGAGCGTGCGCACTTCTCCGGCGACGACGGCGAAGCCGCGGCCCTGTTCGCCGGCGCGCGCCGCTTCGACGGCGGCGTTGAGCGCGAGGATGTTGGTCTGGAAGGCGATCCCGTCGATGGTGCCGATGATGTCGCCGATGCGCGCCGACGACGCGCTGATCCGGCCCATGGTCTGGACCACCTCGCCGACCACGTCGACGCCGCGTCCCGCGGCGCCTGCCGCCTCTTCCGCCAGCGCGTTGGCCTGCCGCGCCGAATCCGCGTTGTGCTGCACGCTCGCGGTGAGCTGTTCCATCGCCGAGGCGGTCTCCTCGAGGTTGGACGCCGCCTGCTCGGTGCGGTAGCTCAGGTCGTGCGCCCCGGACGCCACCTCGCGCGAGGCCGTCGCGATGCTGTCGGTGGCGCTGCGCACGCCGCTGACCACCTCGCGGATCGAGGTCTGCATGCCTTGCACGCCGCGCATCATGGCGGCGGTCTCGTCGGTGCCCAGCACGTCGACGCGTTCGCTCAGGTCCTGGCGCGCGATGCGCTCGGTCGTGCTGACCGCCTGCGCCAGCGGCGTCAGGATGGACGCGATGTTGAAGAAGGTGAAGACACCGATCACCAGCACGCCGACCAGCATCACGCCGCCCAGCGCCGTCCGGATGCGGAGCTCCTCGGCGTCGATGCGCTGCACCTCCTGGTTGCCGCGCTCCATGATCGCCTTCGTCATCTCGCCCAGTTGCTTGTCCATCTCCCGGACCGGGCCCTTGATCGGCTCGGTCTGCCGGTTCGCCTCGGCGGAGTCGACGAACTCCTGCTTCAGGATGCGCGCCACGATGCCGTCGAGCCCGCTCCGATAGCTGCCCAGCGAAGTTTTCATCGCCGGCGGCATCGACTTGATCTCCGGAAGGATGTCGAGCTGGCCGATCGCGTCCAGGCTTTTGTTGACGCCCTCGAAGGCCTTGCGCCATTCGTCCTGGTAACGCCGCACGGCGGCGTCATCGCCGATGTTGATCAGCATGTCCTTCTCGTAGCGTCGCAGGTTGCCCACACCGGCCCGGATCTCGGAGAGCTGCACCAGCGATTCGACATCCTGCCGCACGTAGTGCTGGAAATCCTGCTTGGTGCGGGCCATCGCCCACAATCCGTCGCCGCCGATCAGCAGCAGCGCGAACACCGACAACAGGCCGAGCGCCAGGAGGCGCGTCCGGATCGTGAAGTTACGCATGGACCACATGGCATTCCCCACTGTGTAGAAGGAGTAGGAAAAGCCTAGCAGCCGGCGTGCCAGCCGGACACCCTGTGGAAACGCGGGGATCGCGTTCGCCCGGCGTGCGCTGCTATCGCCGCGGATCGATGCTCAGTGCCAGAGCGCGTCCATCGTCCCGACGAAACGCGTTCGCCGGCCGGGATCGTCGATGGCGCGGCGCTGTCCGGCGACATAGACCTCGCGCCAGGTCGGCCCCTGGCTGGCGAAGATCAGCCCGTCCAGCAGCGCCGCGTCCGGCAGGCCGGCCAGGCCGCTCGCGGTGGTGTCGAGCACCAGGAAGTCGGCGCGTGCGCCCCTCCGCAGACCCCAGGCGCCCAGGCCCGCCGCCCGCGCGCTGCCCGCGACGCAGGCGTCGAACAGGCGCGCCGCCGTCGACGGCTGGCGGCCCGGCCACGCCGCGACATTGCGTCGCTGCAGGCCCAGGCGCTGGCCGTACTCCAGCCAACGGAGCTCCTCGACCCAGCCGCGCGTGACCTGACTGTCCGATCCCACCGTCAGCGGCACGTGCGCCTCCAGCCAACCGGGCAGATCCGCCAGCCCGTCGCCGAGGTTGCCCTCGGTCCCCGGGCAGATCACCACGCCCGCGCCGCTGGCGGCGATGCGCGCGATCTCCTCCCGCGTGCTGTGCGTGGCGTGCACCAGGTGCCAGCGTGAATCCAATCCGTAGTCAGCCAGCAGGTCGATCGGCCGCTTGCCGGTGGCGGCGAGGCAGTCGTCGACCTCCTGCTGCTGTTCCGCGACATGCACGTGGATGGGAATGTCCGCGTCGCCAACCAGCGCCTGCAGCGCCCGCACGTCCTCGGCGTGTGCCGCGCGCAGCGAATGCACCGCCACCCCGGCACGCACGAGCGGCAGGCCCGCCGCATTGATGTGCTCACAAGCGCGCCAGACCCACTCGGCATCGGTGCGGAAGCGCCGTTGCGTGTCCCGCAGGCCCTTCTGGGCGAAGCCGGCATGCGCGTACAGCACCGGCAGCAGCGTCAGACCGATGCCGGTTTCCTGCGCAGCCTCGGCCAGCGCCATCGCCATCGCGAGCTCGTCCGGGTAGGGCGAACCGTCCTCGCGGTGGTGCAGGTAGTGGAACTCGCAGACCTGCGTGTAGCCGCCGGCCAGGAGCTCGGTGTAGAGCTGGGCGGCGATGGTCTTGAGCTGCGCCGGGGTCACCCGCAGCGCGACGCCGTACATGCGGTCGCGCCAGGACCAGAAGTCGTCGCTGACGCTGTCGCGCTGCTCGGACAGGCCGGCGAAGGCGCGCTGGAAGGCATGGCTGTGCGCGTCGACGAGGGTCGGCAGCACCGGGCCGCTCAATCGGACAGCCTCCGCCGGCGCAGGCCGTCCTGCGTTCAACCCGGTCCAATGGCCGTCCGCGCCGACGCACATCAGGACGTCTCGCTGCCAGCCGCCGTCCATCCAGGCCAGCGGCGCGTGGAAGGTCGCCGGTGATGCCCCGCCGATGGTGCTCATGAGGCGTTCCGGACCGGATTGGCCAGCAGGTAGGCCTGCAGCAGCGTCGTCAGCACCGGTCGGACGCGCTCGACGCAGGCGGCGTCCAGCTCGTAGCCGGTGAAGCCCATGTCGTTCTCGACCATGTAGCAGCGGTAGCACATCTCCAGCTGCACGGCCTGCTGGCCGAGCTCCGGGCGACCGTACTGGCGCGTGATGTAGCCGCCCTTGAAGCGCCCGTCGACGACCCAGCTGAACCGGTCCTGCGCCCGCAGCGCGATCTCCATCGCCTGGCGCGTGACCTGCTTGCAGGCCCTGCCCTCGACGGTCCCGATGTTCAGGTCGGGCAGCTGCCCTTCGAAGAGCCACGGCAGTTCCGAACGGATGCTGTGCGCCTCGAACAGCAGCGCGAAGCCGTGTTCCTGGCGCAGCCGCTGCAGCTCGCCCTGCAGCGCTTGGTGGTACGGCGCCCAATAGGTCTCGAGGCGGCGCTGTTTCTCCTCGGCGTCTGGTGCGAGGCCGTCCTTGTACAGCGGCTCACCGGTGAAGAAACGCGTCGGGCACAGCTCGGTGTTGGAGGCGCCGGGGTACATCGGCGTGTCCTCGGGCGGACGGTTCAGGTCGATCAGATACCGCGAGAAGCGCGGCACCAGCAAGCCGGCGCCGAGCTGCCCGGCGATGGGCGCGTACAGCGGCTCCAGATGCCAGTCCGTGTCTTCGCTGCCGAGCGCCCGCTCGACGTAGCGGTGATGCTGGTCGCCCGGGATCTCCCGGCCCACGTGCGGCATGCTGATCAACAGCGGTGTGCGGCCGCGCCGCAGTTCAAAGACGTCGTGCTTCATCGCTCGTTCCTCGAGTCTCCCGGTGGCTCAGCCGCGCGGCTGTCCGCCCACCACCGTCTGCCGCAGCGGATTGCGGCCGAACCAGTAGGCCAGTTCGCGCGGATGCGACGCATCCCAGACGCAGAAGTCGGCGCGCTGGCCGGCGGTCAGCCGCCCCCGATCGGGCAAACCGAGCGCCCGCGCCGCGTTCGTCGTCAGGCCGCGCAGCGCCTCCTCCGGCGTCATCCTGAAAAAGGTGCAGGCCATGTTGAGCATCAGCAACAGCGACAGCCCCGGCGAGCTGCCCGGGTTGTGGTCCGTCGCCAGCGCGATCGGCACGCCGGCGTCGCGCAGCGCCTGGATCGGCGGCAGCTTTGTTTCGCGCAGGAAGTAGAAGGCGCCGGGCAGCAGCACCGCCACCGTTCCGGCGCGCGACATCGCGGCGATGCCTGCCTCGCTCAGGTATTCGAGGTGATCGCAGGAGAGCGCATTGAACTCGGCCGCCAGCGCGGCGCCGCCCTGATCGCTGAGCTGCTCCGCGTGGAGCTTCACCGGCAGGCCGACCGCCCTCGCCGCATCGAACACACGGCGGGTCTGATCGCGCGTGAACCCGATGCGTTCGCAGAAGGCGTCGACCGCGTCGACGAGTCCCTGTTGATGCAGCTCCGGCAGCCACGCGCAGACCGCATCGACGTACGCGTCCTGGCGACCGTCGAATTCGGGCGGCAGCGCGTGCGCGCCGAGGTAGGTCGTCTTCACCGTCAGGCCGAGGGCCGCCAGCTGCCGGGCGACGCGCAGGCACTTGGCCTCGTCCGCGAGCGACAGGCCGTAACCGGACTTCACCTCCAGCGTCGTCAGCCCTTCCGCCATCAGCGCGCGGGCGCGCGGCACCGCCAGCGCATGGAGGTCCTGCTCGCTGGCCGCGCGCGTCGCGGCCACCGTGGACCGGATGCCGCCGCCGGCGCGCGCGATGTCCTCGTAGCTCGCGCCCTGCAGGCGCAGCTCGAACTCCGCCGAGCGCTCGCCGCCGTAGACCAGATGCGTGTGGCAATCGATGAAGCCGGGCGTCACCAGCAGTCCGCCGAGATCGCGCAGCTCGACCGCGCTGTCGCGCAGGTCGCCGGGCAGGTCCGCCATCGGGCCGACCCAGCGCAGCAGCTCGTCCTCGACCAGCAGCGCGCCGTCGCGCACCAGGCCCCAGTCGCGGTCGCCCGCCAGGGTGGTGAGCGTCGCATTGGCGTACAGCACGCGCCGCGGCATCGCCGCCGGTGCGGATGCCGACGCCGATGCGGAGGCCGCGCCTGTCGTCGAGGACGGGGCCGTCATGACTCGCTCCAGATCAGCCACCAGGCGGGGCCGTGCCGATCGCCGTCGTCGAAGACGCAGCTCTGCGAGGCCGGCGACTCGCACCAGGCCAGCGTGTGCGGCGCCAGCGGCACCGAACGATGACCGTGGATGATCATCCCGCCGTCCTGCGTGAACAGCCCCAGCCACTGCGCCCCGTGCGGAATCACGGGCCGGTCCGCCGGCTGCACGCGGAACACGCCCGCGTCGCGACGATGCATGGCGTTGAAATCCTGCGTCGGGCCGTCGATGAGCACGCAGTTCGGCGCGTCCTCGCCGGCGAAATGCACGATGCCCTCTTTCGGCTTCAGCGCCCGGCCGCGCAGGATCACGCCGCCGCCCGACAGCACGCTGAACCACCGGTCCACGCCGGGGAAGGCCGAGAACGGGCCGTCGCGGTCGATGTCGGCGATGCTGACGCGGACCTTCCAGTCCGCCACGTGGGGCCACGCGAGCAGCTCGCGCGTCCGACCTCCTCCATTGCGCCACGCGGTCGGCGCGACCTCATCGGCGGTGATCCTCATCCAGCTCATGTCCGGCAGCTTCTTGGTTTTTGTCGAAGCCCCGGATTTTCGAAGAGTCATCCATCGCGTCACGTCACGAAACGTCACATCGTTCCTCCTGCCACAACTTGCTCGCCAACTCGTGAACAGCGTCACGCCTGGAAGCTGCCCTCAAGGAAATATCGACTGGCCGGATGCACCAGCCGCACCGCCGTCACCGTGCGGCCGAGGCTGGAGGTCGCCCGCTTCACCACGAGGCAGGGCTCGCCGCGTGGCATGCCCAGCAGTTTCGCCTCGAGCGCATTCGGCATCGCCGCCTCGATCGTATAGCGGGCCTCCGACAGCGGGGCGACTTCGAGGAGGTAATGCGTCGGCGTCACGCGCTCGAAGTCCTGGTCCATGTAGGCCGGGGCGCACGCCGGATTGACGAGGCGGTCCTCGCACTGGATCGCGATGCCGTTCTCGCGATGGACGATGACACTGTGAAACAAGGTCGAACCGGCGCGAAGACCCAGCATCGCGGCGTGTTCGGCGCTCGCCTTCAAGGACTCCAGCACGTGGACCCTGGCCTCGTGGAGGTGACCGCGTTCTGCGATCTCCTCGTGCACGTCTCGCACCGTCAGCGTCGATGCGATCCGGTGCAGTTGGGCGACGAAAGTGCCCACGCCCTGCACCCGCTCGATCATGCCTTCCTGATGCAGCTCGCGCAGCGCGCGGTTCACGGTCATCCGGCTGACGCCGAAGACCTCGGTCAGTTCCGCCTCGGACGGCAGTCGCTCGCCCGCGCGCCACCGGCCGCCGGCGATGCCCTCGCGCAGATGCGTCTTCACCTTCAGGTATTGCGGCGCGGGACCGCCGCCGGCCGCGCTCGATGAGGGGGTCGCCATGAGTCGGGATCCTACTTGACTGTACTTGTATAGACAACCAGGAAAACCGCTCCTATGATCGCGCCCCATCGGCCCCTCGCCTCGCACACCAGGAGACATCGATGACGACCCCCACGCCCCCCGCCTCCTCCGCCCAGCCGCGCCCGGTGCGCGCGCCCACCGGCACCACGCTGAGCTGCAAGAACTGGCTGATCGAGGCCGCCTACCGGATGATCCAGAACAACCTGGATCCGGCCGTGGCCGAGAACCCCGATGCGCTCGTGGTCTACGGGGGCATCGGCAAGGCGGCGCGCAACTGGGACTGCTTCGAGCAGATCCTCGCCTCGCTCAAGAACCTCGATGAGGACGAGACGCTCCTGATCCAGTCGGGCAAGCCGGTCGGCGTCTTCCCCTCGCATGTCGACGCGCCGCGTGTGCTGCTGGCCAACTCCAACCTCGTGCCGGCCTGGGCGAACTGGGAGCACTTCAACGAGCTCGACCGCAAGGGCCTGATGATGTACGGCCAGATGACGGCAGGCTCGTGGATCTACATCGGTTCGCAGGGCATCGTGCAGGGCACCTACGAGACCTTCGCGGAAGCCGGCCGTCAGCACTTCGGCGGTGACATGGCCGGCCGCTGGGTGCTGACCGCGGGCCTGGGCGGCATGGGCGGCGCGCAGCCGCTGGCGGCGACCTTCGCCGGCGCCTGCTCGCTGACCATCGAGTGCCAGCAGTCGCGCATCGATTTCCGCCTGAAGACGCGTTACGTCGACGAGCAGGCCACCGACCTGGATGACGCGCTGGCCCGCATCGCGAGGTACACGGCGGAGAAGAAGGCCGTGTCCATCGCACTGCTCGGCAACGCGGCGGAAGTGCTGCCCGCCCTGGTTGCCCGCGTGAAGGCAGGCAGCGCGATCAAGCCGGACCTGGTCACCGACCAGACCTCGGCGCACGACCTGATCAACGGCTACCTGCCGGCGGGCTGGAGCGTCGAGCAATGGAAGGCGGCTTCCGCCGATCCTGCGAAGCACGCCGATCTCAAGGCCGCCGCCGCGCGCGGCTGCGCCGTCCACGTGCAGGCGATGCTGGACTTCCAGGCCATGGGCATCGCCACCGTCGACTACGGCAACAACATCCGCCAGGTCGCCTTCGACCAGGGCGTGAAGAACGCCTTCGACTTCCCCGGCTTCGTGCCCGCCTATGTGCGCCCGCAGTTCTGCGAGGGCCGCGGCCCGTTCCGCTGGGTCGCGCTCTCCGGCGATCCGGAGGACATCTACAAGACCGACGCCAAGATCAAGGCGCTGTTCCCCCAGCACGCCGGCGTGCACCGCTGGCTGGACATGGCGCGCGAGCGCATCGCCTTCCAGGGCCTGCCCGCGCGCATCTGCTGGCTGGGCCTGGGCGAGCGCCACAAGGCCGGCCTCGCCTTCAACGAGATGGTCCGTACCGGCGAACTGAAGGCGCCCATCGTCATCGGCCGCGACCACCTGGATTCCGGCTCGGTCGCCAGCCCGAACCGCGAAACCGAATCGATGAAGGACGGTTCCGACGCCGTCTCCGACTGGCCGCTGCTCAACGCGATGCTCAACACCGCCGGCGGCGCGACCTGGGTCTCGCTGCACCACGGCGGCGGCGTGGGCATGGGCTACTCGCAGCACAGCGGCGTGGTCATCGTCTGCGACGGCAGCGAAGCGGCGGACAAGCGCCTCGCCCGCGTGCTGTGGAACGACCCCGCCACCGGCGTCATGCGCCATGCCGACGCGGGCTACGAGCTGGCGCAGAAGACCGCGCAGGAGCGCGGCCTGAAGCTGCCGATGCTCGGCCGCTGAGCGCGACGCGCTGAACCGCCCTTTCCCCGACACCCGCATCCGACTTCGATCCGAGTTCCCATGACGACTTCCCTCGAACTCATTCCCGGCAAGCTCTCGCTGGAACAGCTGCGTCGCATCCGCGCCGGCGACGTGAGGCTCGCGCTGCACGCCGACGCCTGGCCGGCGATCCGCCGCGGCGCCGCCGTCGTGCAGGCCGCCGCGGCCGGCGACGACCCCGTCTACGGCGTCAACACCGGCTTCGGCAAGCTCGCTTCCAAGCGCATCGGCAAGGACGAGTTGGCCGCCCTGCAGCGCAACCTGATCCGCTCGCACTGCGTCGGCGTCGGCGCGCCGCTGGCGCCGCCGGTCGTGCGGCTGATGCTGGCGACCAAGGCGGCTTCGCTGGCGCGCGGATGCTCCGGCGTGCGCGAGTCGGTCGTGCAGAGCATCCTCGACGCCTTCAACGCCGGTCTCGTGCCCTACGTGCCCGCGCAGGGCTCGGTGGGTGCCTCGGGCGACCTGGCGCCGCTGTCGCACATGACGCTGGCCCTGATGGGCGAAGGCGAGATGCTGGTCGACGGTCAGCGCAAGCCCGCGCTCGCCGAACTGGAGAAAGCCGGCCTGAAGCCGCTGGTGCTCGAAGCGAAGGAAGGTCTGGCGTTGATCAACGGCACGCAGACCTCGACGGCGCTCGCGCTCGAAGGCCTGCTGCGCTTCGAAACCGTCTACGCGGCCGCCGTCGTCAGCGGCGCCTTGAGCCTCGATGCCGCGCGCGGCAGCGACGGCCCCTTCGATCCCCGCATCCACGAGGTGCGCGGACAGCCCGGCCAGATCGAGGCCGCGGCCGCCTACCGCGCGCTGCTCGCCGGCAGTCCGATCCGCCAGTCGCATCGCGACGGCGACGACCGCGTGCAGGACCCCTACTGCCTGCGCTGCCAGCCGCAGGTCATGGGCGCCTGCCTGGACCAGTCGCGCTACGTCCGCGACGTGCTGCTGCGCGAGGCCAACGCGGTGACGGACAATCCGCTCGTGTTCGCGCCGGAAGACGGCCCGGCCGCGATGATCAGCGGCGGCAACTTCCACGCCGAGCCGGTGGCGCTCGCCGCCGACGCGCTGGCCTGCGCGATCGCCGAGGTCGGCGCCATCGCCGAGCGCCGCATCGCGATGCTCATCGACACCGGCGTCTCGCGCCTGCCCGCCTTCCTCACCGAGAACGCCGGCCTCAACTCCGGCTTCATGATCGCGCACGTCACCGCCGCCGCGCTGGCCAGCGAGAACAAGTCGCTGGCGCATCCGGCCAGCGTCGACAGCCTGCCGACCTCCGCCAACCAGGAGGACCACGTCTCGATGGCCACCTTCGGCGCGCGTCGCCTGGGTCCGATGCTGGACAACACCGCGCACATCGTCGCGATCGAACTGCTGGCCGCCGCGCAGGGCATCGAGTTCCTGCGTCCGCTGCGCAGCTCCGCGCCGCTCGAGGACGTGCACGCGCTGCTGCGCGAGCGCTGCCCGGCGATGTCCACCGACCACTACCTGGCACCGGACATCGAGCGCGCCTTCGTGCTGGTCAACGACGACGGTCCGCGCGGCCCGGCGGCGCTGCTGCGCGCACGCACGGAGATGGTCGTGCTGGACTAATATCCGGGGCATCGGCGGGCCTCGCCCGCCATCTCCCCGCGAGCTCCGCATGCCACACACCGCCTCGACGGCGCGCCCTCCGCGCGCCGTTCGCGTTTCCACCCTGTCCACGCCGGAACGCGCCTCGCCCCCGCTTGTGCGCTTCATTGCGGGACTGTTGCTGCTGATCGCGGCGATGCTCCTCGCGCCGCGCGCATTCGCCGCGACCAAGGTGGTCTTCGACATCGACATGCGCGACGAGATCGCCGGCGGCCGCTTCGACCCCTCCAAGGACCTCGTCGGCGTGCGCGGCGGCGCGGCGCCGCTGAACTGGGGACGCTCGGTGGTCGCGCCGGCGGCGGGGCTGGGCCGCGAGGGCTGGTACAGCGTCTCGGTCGTCTTCGAGCGCATCCCGCCGGGCGGCAACGTTCCCTACAAGTTCCACGTCGAGCATCCGGGGCAGAACGACCCCGAAGGCGATTGGGAGTCCGGCTCCAACCGCTCGCTGGAACTGGTCTCCGATGAGGTGCGCGTCTCGCGCGCCTTCAACGCGCCGGGCGCGCCGATCTCGCTGAGCCGAGCCGGCACGATCGAACGGCTGGCGCCGCTGCCCGGCAACTTCGTCGGTCAGCGTCCGGTGCAGGTCTGGCTACCGCCCAACTATGAACGCGACACCGGGCGCCGATATCCGGTGCTCTACCTGCACGACGGCCAGAACGTCTTCGACGCCGCCGCGGCGGGCGCCGAGTGGCAGGTCGACGAGACCGCGCAGCGCCTGGTCGTCGACGGCCAGATCCAGCCGCTGATCATCGTGGCGGTGCACAACACCTCGCGCCGCATCGACGAGTACACCGCGACGGCGATGAAGTACGAGGGCAACACGCGCGGCGGCCTGGCGCCCGCTTATGCGCGTTACCTGATCGAGCAGCTCAAGCCCTCGATCGACGCGCGTTACCGCACCGTTCCGGACGCGGCCCACACGGCGGTGGGCGGATCGTCGCTGGGCGGCATCGTGAGCCTGTGGCTGGCGGTGCATCACGGCGACGTCTTCGGCGCGGCGCTGGTGGTGTCGCCCTCGTTGTGGTGGGACGACGAGTTCCCGATCCGCGATGCCCAGAAGACGCCGCTGCCGATGTCGGTGCCGCGTCCGAAGTTGTGGTTGGACATGGGGACGAACGAAGGCGCGGATTCGATCAAGCAGTTGCGCAAGCTTCGCGCGGTGCTGACGGCGCGAGGATGGGCGGGCGCCGACATCGGCTACCTGGAGGCCGAAGGGGCGGGTCATGACGAAGGCAGCTGGGCCGCACGGGTCGAGCCGATGCTGAGATTCGTCGACAGGCAGTTCAATGCCAAGCCAGGCAACGCCACACAGCAGAGCCCGTATCCCGTGGACGCTCGTCCGCCGATGCCCAAGGGTCAGGGCACGTACTGACCCGCACGCCCCGGTCCCAGATCGCAGAAGTCAGCGACTGCGAGTGGGGCCGGAATGCTTCTGGGGGTTCCCGGAGGGACGCCCCCCTGAGGCGTGGAGTGCCCGCGCCTGGCGACGGCAGTCAGTAGCGCCCCGTCGCTCCCGCCACCCGCAGGTAGACGTAGGCGACCCACGCGACGAGGGCACGGCCGAGGAAGCCGCGCAGGCCGCGCCCGGCTGTCTGCTCGACGCGCAGCGACTTGGCCACCGCCGCGTCGAACTCCCGCGCCACATCCCCCGCGAACGGCGCATCGCGCACCACGACGTTCGCTTCGAGGTTGAGCAGCAGCGACAGTGGATCGATGTTGGAGCTGCCGATCGTGGCCCAGTCGTTGTCGACGACGCAGATCTTGGCGTGGAGGAACGCCGGCGTGTATTCGTAGATCTGCACGCCGTGCCCGAGCAGTTCGTCGTAGAGCGCGTGCGCGGCGATCGCGGCGATCTTGTAGTCGACCTTGCCCTGCAGCAGCAGCCGCACCTGGACGCCGCGCTGGGCGGCCTCCTTCAACGCGCGGCGGAAGCGTTGACCCGGATAGAAATACGGCGTGATCAGGTCCACCCGCGCGGTCGCGGCGCGGATCGCGTCGACGTAGGCGCGCTCGATGGTGCGGCGCTGGCGCAGGTTGTCACGCAGCACGAAGGCGGCGCGCACCGGCGGCAGGCGGCCCGGGTCGCGTCGGCGATGTTCCCCGCGCGGCATCCGGATGCGCCGCATCAGGCGTTTGGCGCGCCGCGCCGGCGAGGCGCTCCGGATCATCGCCCGCATCTCGTCGCCGAAGTCGTGCCCGAGCCACGCCCGCGTCCACACCGCGCGCGCCGCCTGCTCGATGGCCCGCACCGCCGGTCCGCCGACGCTGACGGCGAAGTCCAGCCGCGGCATCTCGGTACGCCCGTGGTGCAGGTCCACGCGATCGTCGATCACGTTGATGCCGCCGACGAAACCCACGCGGCCGTCGACCACGCACAGCTTCTGGTGCAGCCGCCGCAACTGGCCGGGATGCAGCCAATTCCACCACCGGTCGATCGGGCGGAACACCGCCAGCGCCACCGCCGTCCCTTCGAGCTGCGCCCGCATCCAGTCCAGGCTGCCCTTCGAGCCGAAGCCGTCCACCACCGCCCTCACCCGCACGCCGCGCTGCGCCGCGCGCTTCAAGGCCTCGACAGTCGCGGCGCCGGCCTCGTCGTCGTGAAAGATGTAGGTGGCGAGCCAGACCTCGTGTTCGGCCTGGTCGATCGCCTCGATCTGCGCAGGGAACAACGCATCCCCGCCGCACAGCAGCCGCACCGCGTTGCCGCCGGTGAAGCTCGGCTGGGACCCGAGGGTCCACGGGAAGAGGGGTTCCGGCGTCCGCTTCAAGTCAGCACGAGCTCGGCGAGCAGCGGCAAGTGGTCAGACATCCGCGCCCACGCCGGACCGCGCGGCACCTTCATGTCGACGCAGCGCAGGCCGCGCGTGTAGATCCGGTCCAGCGCGAACACCGGCACCCGCGACGGGAAGGTCGGCAGCGAGCGCTTCGCGCCGGGCAGCATCGCCCGGCTCAGGCCGGTCGTACGCATGGACTCTTCCAGCCGCTCGCCCCAGTCGTTGAAGTCGCCGGCCACGACCAGCGGCGCGCCGTGCGGCACGTGCTCCTCGATGAAGGCGGCCAGCTTCTGGATCTGCCGCACCCGGCTGCCGTGGATCAGCCCCAGGTGCGCGACGACCGCATGCACCTCGGTGCCCTGCCAGCGCACCGGCACGTGCAGCAGGCCGCGCTGCTCGAAGCGGTGGTCCGACACGTCGTGATGACCCACGTCGCCGATCGGGTAGCGCGACAGCAGTGCATTGCCGTGCTCGCCGTGGCGCGTGACCGCGTTGGTCCGGTAGGCCACCTCGTAGCCTTCCGGCGCGAGGAACTCCGCCTGGCCTTGCTCCGGCCAGCCGAACCAGCTGCGATCGAACTGCCGCGCCTCGCGGTGGTGGAACAGGCGGACCTCCTGCAGGAAGACCAGGTCCGCATCCAGCGCCTGCACGCCCATGCCGAGGTTGTGGATCTCCAGGCGCTTGCCCAGCCCCATGCCGCGCACGCCCTTGTGGATGTTGTAGGTCGCCACGCGCAGGCGACCGACGCTGTCGGCCGGCGAGGTGTCGGTGGTCGCCGAGTTGGCCAGGGCCGCGTGGCGCGGCGTTCGGCGGATCATGGGGCGGCCCTTTCGTCGCGGGCCCGCTGGGCGGGCAGCTGGAGGATGGCTTCCGCGTTGGACGGCGAGAAGCACAGGTCCGCCGCCTCGCGCCACGGCAGCCAGCGGAAATCGAGGTGTTCGCGCGGCGCCAGCGTCACCGCGCTGCCCGCGGGCACCGTCAGTCCGAAGACATGTTCGGTGTTCCGCGTCACGCCCGGCGCATAGCGGTGACGCCAGACCGGATAGATGTCGTACACGTTGGCGAGTTTCCAATCGACCAGCGCCCCCGGGGCCAGGTCTTGCAGGCGGATGCCGGTCTCCTCGAGCACCTCGCGCCGCGCGGTCTCGGCGAGCGGCTCGTCGAGCGCGTCCTTGGAGCCGGTCACGCATTGCCAGAAGCCGGGCCGGTCGGCGCGTTCCAGCATCAGCACTTCCAGGGCGTCGGTGTGGATCACGACCAGCACGGATTCCGGGATCTTGTAGGCGCGCGCAGACGGTTCGGCGGAGGCCGTCCGGGCATCGGCCGGGAGCGGGGTGGCGGCAGGGGCGAGAGGCACGTCGCGCATAGCGGGCAAGCATATCCCAGGGTCATGGCACGGTCGGCGTGTGCCGGGTCCGGCACGCCGCCGACATGGACTCCCACACGACCGACAAACACCGGACACGAACGGGCGCATCGCGGCGTCCGACATGCGGCGCGGCCGAACGGGCAATGCTTGTTCACAGTCGGCGAACAAGGTCGTCGGCAGATGTGCGGCAGGAAATATAGAAAGTTTGTAGAGCCGTCGGACGCCGCCTGTCATGAGGGCATCCGCCGTGCCGGCCCCCGGAAGAATGGCCTCCATCGCAATCGATACCCAGGAGGGGTCATGACCAACGTCAACACCACGTCCGGCGCCGGCGCTCCGCTGGTCGCATCCCGTCAGCTCGTGAGCCGGCCCAGCGGCAGCTTCGAGATCAACGCCCGGGAATACGGCACCGTCGCCGCAGGCGCGATCGGACTGGCCCAGGCGGCCTATCAGGGCGGCGAGAACGCCGTGAGCACCGTCGTGCACTGGAGCGAGGAAGGCCTGCAGGCGCTCGAGGACGGCGCCAGGGGCGTCGGCCATGCGCTCTCCACCGGCTTGTCCGACGTCAAGGAACTGGCCTTCGACGTGAAGGACGCCGTCGCCAGCGGGACCAGCACGGTGATGAAGGAGATCGGCGACGTCGGCGCCACCGTCGGCGGCTACCTGGCCGCGGGCGCCGTCGCGGGCAAGGCGCTGATCGACGAGATCCTCTGATCATGCGCGCCGTCGCCTTCATCGCGAGGCTCGCATTCGGCGCGGGGGCGATGCTGCCGCTGGCCGGCTGCTCGCTGCTGAGTCCCATGCCCGGCATCGAACTGGCCAAGGCCACGGCCGGCATGGCGACAGTCGCGATCGGCCAGGGGCCGACGCGCGCGACGCAGACGGTCTTCCATGACGCGGCGCTGCCAGAGCGCGTCTGCATCGAATACAACCGCTCGCTCGCACTGCCCGAATTCGTGCCGGCGCTGATCGCGGAGCTGCGCGAGCACGAGGTCCAGGCCCGCGTCTTCGAAGCCGGCGTCCGCCCCGGCGATGAGGCCTGCCCCGCCTGGGTGCATTACCAGGGGCTGCAGCAGTGGGACAAGCCGCCGCTGTCGGACCAGGTCCGGCCGTATCTCTCGCAGGCGACGCTCAGCCTGCACGACGCGGGCGGCCGGCTGATGGCCGCCAGCAGCTACCGCAGCGACGACGCGACGCTGGGCCTGGGCAAGTGGGCCACCACGCGCAACAAGCTCGCGCCAGTGGTGCGGGCGCTGCTCACCGGATTTGAAGGTTGAGGGGGAGAGTCATGTTCACCATTTCCATGGCCGCGCGACGCGGCGGACTGCTGCTGTCCGGCGCCCTGCTGAGCGCCTGTGCGTCGAACGAGGCGCTGGTGCAGGGGCCGGTGCAGGTGATGCCCCAGCCCGATGCCGCCTATGTCGAGCGCGTCAACAACGGCGCCATCTACCAGCCCGGCATGGCCGCGGCATCGCTCTTCACCACCGAGCGTCGCGCGCGCCAGGTCGGCGATTCGCTGAAGGTCGCCATCAGCGAGTCGCTCAACGCCTCGCAGAAGAGCAAGACCGACACCAGCCGCGACAACAAGCTCGCGGTCAAGGGTCCGGGCGGCTCCAGCAAGGTCGGGATCGTCGACCGGCTGCTCAACGCCGACGCCACCGCCTCCGGCAGCGACTCGTACAAGGGCAGCGGCGACTCCGAAGCCAGCGGCACTCTCAGCGGTCAGATGGCCGTGTCCGTGATCAACGTGCTGCCCAACGGCCACCTGGTCGTCGCCGGGGAGCGCAGCATCGCGATGAACGGCGGGCTGCAGACGCTGCGCTTCTCGGGCGTGGTCAGTCCGCAGGACATCCGCACCGGCAACCAGGTCCAGTCGGCCGACGTCGTCAACGCGCGGATGGAGATCGCCGGCAAGGGCGAGGTCTCCGAGGCCGCGCGGCGCAGCTGGCTTCAACGCGTGTTGACATCCAGCCTGGCGATCTGGTGAGCGGCGGATCGGCCGATCCGCGGAACTGCGTCCGCTCAGGCGAGCCGTGCGGCGAGTCGTCGCGCGAGTTCGAGCGCCTCCGATAGATCCGGGCGTCGCGCATCGTCTGTCGCATCGCCCGCGGCGCTGCCAGCGAGCCGCTCCAGCACGGACACCAGCGCACGCGCCTGCGCGCCCGGATCCACCGCGTCGGCCGGGCCGGCCCCGGTCTCCGCGGCAGGCAACTGGGCGATCAGCCGCTGCAGCCAGCCGGCGAGCCGCTCGGCCCGGCTGCGGTCGGCGCGCGACCAGACGGCCCCTTCCGGGCGCTCCAGCACGAGTTCGCCGACCACCGCGCCCGAGCCATGGCGCAAGGACAGCGCCTGGGCCGAACGCCCCGCGCGCGCCGCGGCGCCGATGAGCGCCGGCGCGCCGCCCGCCGTCCAGCGCAGCTCCAGGGCCGTCAGCGCCAGGGCTTCCAGCAGCCGGGGACGCGCCTGCTGCCATTGCGACTCGACATCCGCGACGGTGGCCACCGTCGCGCCGGAACGTCCCAGGGTCAGCAGCAGGCCTTCCGCACCGTGCGGGTCCGTGTCGAAACGGGCGAGCTGCTCCAGCCGCGCGGGCAGTTCGGTCTGTCCGAGCGTCGCTTCCAGCCGCTGCCGCTGCTGCTGGTGATACCAGCTCGGCCCGAGCTGCTCCTGCTCCGCCATCAGCTGCCCCAGACGGCCGTGCGCCGCCGCCTGCAGGGAGCGCGACTGGATCTCCTCGCCCAGCGCCAGCGCCTGCTGCGCGGGCGGTACGGCTTCGGCGCCGCGGCGCAGCTCGCTGACCAGCAGCAGCGTCTGCGCCTGCAGCCAGCGGTAGCGGCAACGACGCGAGAGATCCTCCGCCTCGGCGGCCAGGGTCAGGGCGTGCTCGACCGCCCCGCTGTCGCGCGCGCAACGGGCGTGATGCCACATCGCCTCGGCCTCGTAGTCGCGATGCCCGACGGCGCGCGCATCGGCGCGGGCTTCGTCCAGACGCGGCAACGCCGCCTGCGGCCCTTGCGTCGCACGCAGCGACACGGCGCGGTTCAGCGCGATCTTGGAACGCATGTAAGGATCGTCGCCCAGCTGCGGATAGTGCAACTCGGCCTGGTCCAGCACGCGACCGCCGCGCGCCCAGTCGCCGAGCGCGAAACATAGATGCGCCAGACCGATGCGCGCCAGGCACGCCCAGCGGGTCTCGTCGTCGGCGAGCTCGAGCGTCTGGCTCCAGGCGTTGCAGGCCTGCACGTAGTCGCCGCGCTGATAGTGCATGCGGCCCAGCGCTTCGCTGAGTTCCGCCGCCTCCTCCAGCAGCCGGTGCTGCAGGGCACGCGCGATCGCGCGTTCAAGTTCGGCCTGCAGCTCGGGGCCGCGGCCCCAGCGTTCGAGGATGAAGAAAGCGCCCAGCAGCGCCTGGAACGGCGGCTCACCCTCCCGCGCGATCAAACGCTGCAGGCGAGGCAGGGCCAGCCCGGGACGACGCATCACCAGGCGCTCCCAGCGCGCCTGCGGGGTCAACGGCGGGCGCCCGCCCGGATCAGCGGCGCGTCGCGTGCCCGCCTGCCGCACGCGGCCATCCTTGCCCTTGTTCCCGCGTTCGCCTCGCTCGCCCGTCGCCATGTCCGTCCCGTTCCATGCAGCCCCGCTCCGGGGAACGGCTGGAGCATAAACGTCTTGGGCGGATCGCTCCGACCTCTGGTCTGTCAGCGCTCATTTCAGCGCTGGTTTCAGCGCTTCCAACTGACATGTGGTGCCAACCAACCCATTCGAGTCACTAGCCGCGAATCCGCCACTCACTCATGCCATTGAAGAGGAGCAGGTGAACACAGGAGGATCGACGTTTTTCTTCGAAGCCCTCCTCCCCATGACAACGCCCAATCTTCAACCCACCCGCACCGCCTGCGCCATCGTGCTCTCCACGGTGATCACCGCGGCGATCTTCGGCCTGGTCATCGTGCTGCCCACCGTCGCGTGATTCGCCGCACGCCCGTCGACCCGCCAAACGACAACGCCCCGACGGCCTGAGCCTCGGGGCGTTGTCATTCTTGTCGCGCGCCTCGTGCGGCAGCGCCTTCAGCGCCACCACCGAGAAGCAGAGGTCAGGCCGTCGCCGCGCCCGGGTTGCGCAGACGGATGTGCAGTTCGCGCAGCTGCTTTTCGTCGACGAAGGACGGCGCGCCGGTCAGCAGGCATTGCGCGCGCTGCGTCTTTGGGAACGCGATCACGTCACGGATCGACTCGGCCTTGGTCATCAGCGTCACCAGACGGTCCAGGCCGAAGGCCAGGCCGCCGTGCGGGGGCGCGCCGTACTGCAACGCATCCAGCAGGAAGCCGAACTTCACGCGCTGTTCCTCCGGGCTGATGTTCAGCGCCTCGAAGACCTTGGCCTGCACGTCGGCCTTGTGGATACGCACCGAACCACCGCCCAGTTCCCAGCCATTGAGCACCATGTCGTAGGCCTTGGCCACGCACTTGCCCGGATCGGTGACCATCAGGTCCTCATGACCGTCCTTGGGCGCGGTGAACGGGTGGTGCACGGCGGCCCAGCGCTTGTTCTCCTCGTCTTCCTCGAACATCGGGAAGTCGACGACCCACAGCGGCGCCCACTTGTCCTCGAACAGGCCGGTGGTCTTGCCGAACTCGCTGTGGCCGATCTTCAGGCGCAGGCCGCCGATCGCGTCGTTGACGACCTTGGCCTTGTCCGCGCCGAAGAAGATCAGGTCGCCGTCCTGCGCGCCGGTGCGCGCCAGGATGTCCGCGACCGCCTTGTCGTGCAGGTTCTTGACAATCGGCGACTGCAGGCCTTCGCGACCCTTGGCGACTTCATTGACCTTGATCCAGGCCAGGCCCTTGGCGCCATAGATCTTGACGAACTCGGTGTAGCTGTCGATCTCGCCGCGGCTCATCGTCGCGCCGCCGGGCACGCGCAGCGCGACCACGCGGCCGCCCGGCGTCGTGGCCGGACCGGAGAAGACCTTGAAGTCGACGTCGCCCATCACGTCGGTCAGCTCGGTGAACTCGAGCTTGACGCGCAGGTCCGGCTTGTCGGAACCGAAGCGGTGCATCGCCTCGGCGTACTTCATCACCGGGTAGTCGCCCAGCTCGACGTTCAGCGCCTTGCGGAAGACGTGGCGGATCATGCCCTCGAACATCGCGCGGATCTCTTCCTCGCCCAGGAACGAGGTCTCGATGTCGATCTGCGTGAACTCGGGCTGGCGGTCGGCGCGCAGGTCCTCGTCGCGGAAGCACTTGGTGATCTGGTAGTAGCGGTCGAAGCCCGCCACCATCAGCAGCTGCTTGAACAGCTGCGGCGACTGCGGCAGCGCGAAGAACATGCCGTCATGCACGCGCGACGGGACCAGGTAGTCGCGCGCGCCTTCCGGGGTGCTCTTCGTGAGCATCGGCGTCTCGATGTCGACGAAGCCGTGCTCGTCCAGGAACTTGCGCGCTTCCATCGCCACGCGGTAACGCAGCATCAGGTTGTTCTGCATGTACGGGCGGCGCAGGTCCAGCACGCGGTGCGTCAGGCGCGTGGTCTCGGAGATGTTCTCGTCGTCCAGCGGGAAGGCCGGCGTCACCGACGGGTTCAGCACTTCCAGCTCGTGGCACAGCACCTCGACCTTGCCGCTGGCGACGTTGCTGTTCTGCTTGTCGGCCGGGCGCGCGCGCACCTTGCCGATGACCTTGATGCAGAACTCGCTGCGCACGCTCTCGGCCACCTTGAACATCTCGGGGCGGTCGGGGTCGCAGACGACCTGCACCAGACCTTCGCGGTCGCGCAGTTCGATGAAGATGACGCCGCCGTGGTCACGGCTGCGATGGGCCCAGCCCATCAGGGTCACGGTCTGGTCCAGCAGCTTCTCGCTGACTTGGCCGGCATAGCAGGTACGCATGGGGTTCTCCGGAAATTCTTCAGTGTTCGGGGCGGGCTGGCGGCCCGTCATCAGGGTCGGCGCGAAGCGCGATCGGTGACGGCGCGGCCAGCGGAAGGGCATTCGGGCCAAGGGCGCTGGCGGGGTCCTGCGGACCCTCAGGACTGAGCGCTTGCCGGGGCGCTCAGCCCGGTCAATTTCGGGCGGCTTCGCTGGTCAGGACGATCGCGGGATCCCCTTGAGGAGCGACGACGCCCATCGAGATGATGTATTTGAGCGCTTCATCGACGCTCATCGCCAAAGGCCGCAGCTGCGCGCGGGGCATCATCAGGAAGAAGCCCGAGGTGGGGTTGGGCGTCGTCGGCACGTACAGGGCGACGTGCTCGTCGGCCTCGGCGCCGCTGAGCGTGCCCAGCTGCTGGGCCACCTCGCCGCGCGGCGTCCCGGTGACGAAGGCGATGGTCCACGAGCCCTGGTGCGGATACGGCACCAGCACCGCTTCGCGGAAGGCATTGCCGCTGGACGAGAACAGCGTGTCCGAGACCTGCTTGACCGAGCTGTAGATGCTCTTGACGATGGGGATCTTGTAGAGCAGCCGGTCCCACTGCCGCAACCACCACTGGCCGAAGATGTTCGCCACGAACATGCCGGTCAGCATCAGCAGCGCGACCATGACGAGCACGCCCAGGCCGGGGATGTCGTGCAGTTGCCTCAGCGACTGCTGGGCGGCCAGCGGCAGCACGGCGCCGACGGCCGAGAGCAGCCAGACGAAGACGCCGTCGATCATGCCCAGCACCCACAGCAGCACCCAGACGGTGATCGCGAGCGGGAGCCAGACCAGCAGGCCGGTGATGATGTACTTGCGCATGCCGGGGTCCGGGCCTCGAAGTCAGTGGCAGGCGCAGCCGCCGCCGCAGGACGTGCCGGAGGAGGCCGACGGGCCGGAGGCGTCGGACGACGATGCGGCCGCGGAGGCCGTGGACGATGTGGCGGCTGCGGTGCCGCCCGCGGCGGCAGCCGTGGCACCGCCCGCGGGGGCTGCGGCCGGCGCGCCGGCGCCGCCCGATCCGCCGCGGAAGTCGGTCGCGTACCAACCCGAGCCCTTCAGCTGGAAGCCGGCGGCCGTGACCTGCTTCGAGAAGCTCTCCGCGCCACAGGCAGGGCAGACGGTCAGCGGGGCGTCGGACAGCTTCTGCAGCACGTCTTTGGCGTGGCCGCAGGCGCCGCAGCGGTAAGCGTAGATCGGCATGGGGGTGGGGACTACCGGGTCAAAACCCGAAATTATATAGAGAGCGCCGACGACGCCCGCGCGGGTGCACAGCCCGGGCCAAGGACCGCACGGGCCGGGCGTCGCGCCGCCGGCTCAGGCGCCGCCGGCCAGGCGGTGGTGCGATCCGTGCGAGTTCGGGATCGCCTGCGGCCCCAGGGAGCCGATCAGCATGCCGACGATGCCGGCCAGCAGGCCCGCCAGCTGCGCCGGGAACTGCTCTCCGGCGGGCGTCAGCAGGAACAGCAGCCAGGCGACCACGCCCAGCGCGATCGCGAAGATCGCGCCCTGCGTCGTGGCGCGTTTCCAGTACAGGCCGAAGACCAGCGGAACGAAGGCGCCGACCAGCGTCACCTGGTAGGCGCCGGAGACCATCTCGTAGATCGAGGTGCCCTGCAGCGCGATCGCATAGCCGCAGACGCAGATCGAGAACAGCAGCACCGCGATGCGCATGGTGCGCAGTTCCTGCTTGTCCGACACGCGCGGGAAGAACTGGCGCCAGATGTTCTCGACGAAGGTCACCGACGGCGCCAGGAGCGTGGCCGACGCGGTCGACTTCAGCGCCGACAGCAGCGCGCCGAAGAAGATCACCTGCATGATGAAGGGCATGCGGTCCATCACCAGGCGCGGGATGACCTGCTGAGGATCCTCGGCGATCAGCTGCCTGGCGGCGTCCGGCATGATGATCAGCGCGCTGACCACGATGAACATCGGCACGAAGGCGAACAGGATGTAGCAGATCCCGCCGATGACCGGGCCGCGCGTGGCGGCCTTGATGTCCTTGGCGGACATGACGCGCTGGAACACGTCCTGCTGCGGGATCGAACCGAGCATCATGGTGACCGCCGCGCCGAGGAAGAACACGATGTCGTGGAAGCTCGGCTCGGGGAGGAAGCGGAACATGTCCTGGCTGCTGGCCAGGGTGATGACCTTGTCGGCGCCGCCGGCCATGTCGGCGGCGAACCAGGCAATGATGGACAGGCCGACCACCAGGATGATCATCTGGATGAAGTCGGTCACGGCCACCGACCACATGCCGCCGAACAGCGTGTAGGCCAGGATGGACGCGGTGCCGATCATCATGCCCACGGGGATGCTGATCGCGCCGCCCGACAACAGCTTGAACACCAGGCCCAGCGCCGTGACCTGTGCCGCCACCCAGCCCAGGTAGGACAGGATGATGATGAAGCTGCAGACCACCTCGACCACGCGGCCGTAGCGCTCGCGGTAGTAGTCGCTGATCGTCAGCAGCGTCATCTTGTAGAGCTTGGCCGCGAAGAACAGGCCCACCAGGATCAGGCACGACCCCGCGCCGAACGGATCCTCGACGACGCCGTTCAGGCCCGTCTGCACGAACTTGGCGGGGATCCCCAGCACGGTCTCGGAGCCGAACCACGTCGCGAAGGTCGTCGTGATGATCATCACCAGCGGCAGGTGCCGGCCGGCGATGGCGAAGTCCGCGGTGTTCTTCACCCGCCGGGCGGCCCACAGGCCGATCGCGATGGTGACGAGCAGGTAGAGGATGACCAGGGTCAGGAGCATGGCGGCGGGCCTTGGGGATGGCGGGATGCAAAAGCGCGGGGGTACCGCACACAAAAATGCGCGCGGATTATCCCCGGAACGTCAAGGCTTGCTGCCGAGGGTCCTCCCGGGCCCGAGAACCGAGATCCAAAGCCTCTTCACTGATCGTTTCAGCGCATCCGTGCGCTCATGAAAGGAATTCGATATGTACCCCGATCCATCCCAGATGACGAACTATATGGCCCAAATGCAAGGGCAATTCAATTCGACCAACTTTGGCGGAATGACCTCTCAGGCGCTGCAAACGCAGAACGACAACGCGCAGCTTCAGCAGAAGGTCAACGACGCGAATGCGAAGAAGCAGATCCTGGGCAGCGTCCAGCTGTGAGGGCGATTCCGGCATCCGTCCACTGAAAACACCCCATCCGTCTTCGAGAAAGGAGCTCCCCATGGCAGCAAGTCCCTCCCCCTACGCCGTCGGCTACACCCAAGGCCAGAACGACGCCCTGAAACAGCAGAACGGTTTCCTGCAAAACATGATGATGATGGGCGGCGGCGCCTTCAATCAAGGCTCCCAGTTCATCAATTCTCTCGGCAACGGCCTGATGCAAGGCCTCAGCATGCGAATGATGGGCGTGGGCATGGGCATGGGCATGGGCCTGGGTGGATTCGGCCGATTCGGCTGGTGACGGCCTGATCCCTAGACCTAGCGTCAGGGCGGCGCCGCTTGGCGCCGCCCTTTCCGCGCCGCGACGCGTCGCCCTTCGCCTTCGAAATCGCCATGACTGAACTTGCTCCCGCACCGGCTCACATCCAGGAGAAACGCGCCTGCATCGCCGCTCTCATGGATGGACATCCCAACATTTTCGCCGCGCCGACGAGCGCCGGCACCTGGACTGCTTTCGCAGAGCAGTCCGAAGCCCCCGACGAACGAGAGGAACGCATCCTCGACCAGGCCACCGGCCGCATCGTGCAGGCGATCCGCTCCGCCCAGGACCGCACACCGTCCGACTTCGACATGCAGTCGGCGCTGGACATGGCCAAGGAGGGAGGCCTCGGCGACCTGGAGCCCGATCCCGCCGTGCTGGCGCTCGCCTCGCCGGACGCGTCCGACGAGGAAGTCGCCACGATGGCCCGCGCGATGTCGCTGTACAAGACCGCCGTCAAGATGGGTCTCGCCGAAGGCGGCGAACTGCATCAGACCATCGAAGCCAGCTTCAGTTCCCTGCCTGCGGAAACGCCGTTCATGCAGGACCTGCTGGAAACTGCCAAGCGCATCGTGATGATCGATCTCGATCAGGCGATGCGCCAGGGCTGACAGGGAGACCGCCGTGACCTCTCCCATCCAAGCCGGCCGTGCCGTCGATGCCGTCCAACTCCCGGCGCGGTCGGCCGCCGGAACGCGCTTTGAACAGGCGGTCACCCAGGTGGCCCGCATCGGGGGTCCGCTGTCGCCCGCGCTCGCCCAGGCGCGCGATCCCAACGCCGGCGTGCGGCTGATGGCGTCGGTGGACGAGGCCAAGAACCGCTTGTCCCGTCTGCAGAGGCAGATGCAGCACAACAGCGACATCAGCCTGGCGCCGCTGGTCGCGCAGCAGATGCAAGAGCTGGACTACCAGACGACCGTGGCCGCCAAGACCCTGGGGAAGATCGGTTCCACGATCAAAGAAATCGCGACGGCCGCATGATGCGCCGCGCCGGACGTCTCCTGGTCGCATCGCTGTCGCTGGCGGCGCTGCTCGCCGGCTGCTCCGGCGCGACCGACCTCTACACGGGGTTGAACGAAAAGGATGCCAACGAGATCACTGCGGAACTCGATCGCCACGGCGTGGACGCGTCCAAGGTGCCGGGCGGCAAGCAGCTTTTCGCGGTCCGCGTGCCGCAGGACCGCTTCGCCTCCGCCGTCGCGATCCTTCAGGCCGCCGGCCTGCCGCGCAGTTCATTCACGCGGATGGGCGACGTGTTCAAGAAGGACGGCATGATCTCGACGCCGACCGAGGAACGCGCCCGTTTCCTCTCGGCCTTGGCCCAGGAACTCGAGAGCACCTTGTCGCAGATCGACGGCGTGGTGCTCGCGCGCGTGCATCCGGTGCTGCCGGAACGCGTCGTGCCCGGGGAACCGGTGCTGCCTTCGTCCTGCTCGATCCTGATCAAGCATGTGGCGGGCTGGAATACGGCCGCCTATGAGCCGCGCATCCGCAAGCTGGTCGTCACCAGCATTCCGGGTCTGGCCGACGCCCCCGAGAAGGTGGCGGTCGTGTTCGTGCCGGCCGAGACGATCGCGGCCACGGCCGCTGCGACGACCGCCGGCCGCGACGCAGGTGGCGGCAAGAACACGCTGGTGGGCTGGGTCACCGGCGTGCTGGCGGTCGTGCTGGGCGTCGGCGCCCCCCTCGGCTGGCTGCTGTGGCAACGCCGAAGGAGCGCCGCCTCGACGGCGTCCGCTGGCGAAGATCCGCTCGGCCTTTCCGATGCGGATCCGCTGACAGGCGCCGCGACGCCATGACGGCGGCCATCGCCCCAGGCGCCGAGGCGAGCCTCGCGAACTCCCCGCAAGCGCCGGCCGGCTGGCTGGCGCTCTGGTACGAGCCCTGGTACCGGATGCATCCTGGATGGCTGGACGACGCGGCCGCGACCGGCGACAGACGCGATGAGACGCCATGTCTGGACCGCTTCCGCTCACCGGGTCCGTTGCTGCGACTCGCGTATCGCTGGTTCTGCGCCCGTTTCGACATCGACGCCGAGCTGCCCTTGCCGCTGGACCGCCTCGCGGCGATGCCGGACCATCTGCCGCTGGACGGCGGCGCGCTCGATCGCGCCGCCCTGGCCCTTGGCCGTGTCGCCCATGCCAGCCATTGCCTGGCCGGCGCGCACCGCGATCTGGCCGATCTGTTTTCCCCGCGCCGCGGCGACGCGCCGCTGTGGCGCGACGCGCTCCGGCAGGCCAAGGCACGCCCCTTGCGTCTCGAAGGCGCCGCGCCGCCGAGGGGGGCGTCCGACGCCGACCTGCGTCGCTGGGCGCTGCCGCTGATGGGTCGCCTGATCGAGGACGCCCTGCCGGGCGCCTGGTCGAGATTGCGCCTGCGATGCGACCCCGGACACCTGCGCGCGGCCGGGACGGTGCCGCACATCCCCGACTCCGCCGCCGCGCTGCGGCGTCAGGTCTGGCGCATCTGGCGCAGCGCTGCCGCCGGGCCGGACCACACCTCCGCCACACCATGAACACTTCGACACCGTCGCGCGCCGCCGCGTCTGCGCCCCAGGACCTCACCTCGCTGATCTGGCGCCAGGCGCGAGCCTCCGACGCGGAGCATCTGATCCGCATCTACAACGAGTCGGTGGCGGGCGGCGGCCATTCGCCGACGCTGGCGAACGGCACCCCGCAGGAGATGCAGGCCATCATCACGCTGGGCCGCCGCAAGGGCTGGCCGGTATGGGTGATGGCGGCGCCGGATGACACCCCGATCGCCTGGGCCCACATGCGCGCGATCGTCTGGGCGCCCGAAGCCTGCCGCAGCGTCGGCGACCTCTGGCTCTACGTGGCCGAGGCCTGGCACGGCAGCGGCATCGCCATGCGCATGATCCGCGGCGTCTTCAGGGAATGCCGCCGCTACGGTTTCGACACCGTCACGTGCTGGATCCTGGGCACCAACCGGCGCAGCCTTTCGCTGGTCCGCGCCTGCCGGCTCGAACGCTGGGCGTTGATGCCCGCGGTGGTCGATTACGGCGGCCTGCGCTTCGACCTGGAGGTCTGGGGTTGCCGCCTCGACGATCCGGCGTGGCTCGCCCATATGACCCGCCTGGATCGTCGTCACGCCCGTCTGGAACGCGCCCGGGGCGCGCGTCGGGCGTCCGCCGACGGCGCGACGTCCGCGCCGATCCCGGCAGCCCCCGTCGCCCAGCCGGCGATCGCCTGAAGCAGCGCCATGCCGACCGCGTCGCCGCTGTCGCTGTTCGTGGTCGGGCAGGTCATGGCGCTGTCCATGGCCCGTGTGGGCGGCATGATCGTTTTCCTGCCTTTCCTGACACGCCAACAGACCACCGCCGCCGTGCGCGGAGCGCTCTGCCTGGCGCTGTCGCTGCCGGCGGCCTTCCAGGTCTGGCCCGTGTTCGCGGCCTCCCCGCCTCCGCCCGAGGCACTCCTCCTGCTGACACTCAAGGAAGGCCTGATCGGCAGCCTGCTGGGCATGCTGGCGGCGATCCCGTTCTGGGCCGTGCGCGGCATGGGGACGCTGATCGACAACCAGCGCGGCGCCAACGCCGCGCAACAGGCCAACCCGGCGCTCCAGGCGGACGCCACCCTGCTGGGCGAGCTCGCCGAGCGCGCCCTGATCGCGCTCCTCGTGGACCTGGGCCTGCTGCAGACCACCTTTGCCGCGCTGTCGGTCAGCCACGCGCAATGGCCCATGCTGGATCTGTTCCCCGCGCTCGATGCCGCGCACCAGCGCGGGCTGCTCCAGGCGCTGGCCGGTACGCTGACCCAGGCGCTGCTGTTGGCCGGTCCGCCCCTGCTGCTGCTGCTGATGGTCGAACTGGGGCTGGCCATCGCCAGCACGGCCGTCCAGGGCTTCGATGTCTACGCGTCCGCGATGGCGGTGAAGTCGGTTTCCGCCCTGCTCATCCTGGCCTTGATCGCGGTGCCGCTGTTCGACAAGGTCGTCGACGACTCGCTGCGCTGGTGGCAGGAGGGCATGCTGGAGACCCTCGGCCTCGCGCTCCCGGCCGCGCGCTGACCGGTGGACGAGCCGTCGAATGTCCGAGAAGAACCTCCCCCCGACCGAGTCCAAGAAGCGCCAGGCACGCCAGGACGGGCAGGTCGGCGTCAGCCAGGACTCGCTGAAGATCCTGCGCCTGATGTTGATGGCGGAGGTCGCCTTCGCCACCGAGCCGCTGTGGCGGGGACTGGTCGACGCACTGCTGGAAGCGGCCCTGCGTCAGACAGCGCGACCGATGGACGCGCGCCTCGCGATGAGCTGGTCTTCCTTCGTCCCGGTGCTGATCGCGCTGCTCGTGCTCGCGGTCCTGCCGGCGCTCGTCGCCGTGCTGGGCACCCTGGCCCAGACCCGCTTCAACGTCGCCGGCAAGGCGCTCGGAAAAGGCTTCGACAAGCTCAATCCGGGCAACAACCTGAAGAACCTGATCTCGGGACAGAAGCTCGTCATGGCCGTGATCGGGCCGGTGCGCAGCCTCACGCTGCTGACGGTGGTGTGGCTGAAGATCCACGCCGAACTGCCCGACATCGCGCAGAGCTTCCGGGTCGACGCCCTACAGGGGTGGTCGTTGTCCCTGGCGATGCTCAAGGGTCTGGAGCGTCAGTGCATCGTCGTGCTGGTGCTGTTGATCGTCACCGACATCCTGCTGCAGCGCTACCTGATCTACCGCCAGCTGCGCATGGACATCAGCGAAGTCCGCCGCGACTACAAGCAGAACGAGGGCGACCCGATGCTCAAGGGCACGCGCAAGCAGATCGCCAAGGAGATCGTCATGTCCGACCAGGATCCTGCGCAGCGGCGCCCGAGCGCGGTGGTGGTCAATCCGGAACACGTCGCCGTCTCGCTGTTCTACGACCCGGAGATCACCGAGATGCCGGTCATCCTGGACAAGCGCAGCGACGAGGAAGCACTCGCCCTGCGACGACAGGCGCGTGAGAACGGCGTGCCCGTCGTCCGATACGTGGGGCTGGCGCGGCATCTGCTCGCGTCGGGCGAAATCGGGCAGCCCGTCCCGGAACACACCTTCCGCGCGGTGGCGCTGCTGCTGCGCGTGATCGAGGAGTACGAGAAGCAGGCGCCGGAGCTGTTGCGGCCCACGCTGCGGCCAGGCGAGGACGAACTGCGCCTGGACCTGGCCTCGGTGGACGACCAGATCGGACAGGAGATGCTGGATCTCGTCTGAACGAGGCGCGTCGAAGATCTCGCGCCGTCATGCGCCGTCATGCGCCGTCATGCAGCTCTTCTTCCAGCAGCGCGTACTTCTCGCGGCGCCTGACCAGGGCGCGGTGCCGGGCGGACGCCTCGCCCAGCGCCAGTTCGGCGTCATCGCGCTCGCTCTGGCGATCGGTCACGACCTGGCGGGCCGGCGCGATCCGGTCGATCTGCGCCTGATCGTCCCGTCGCCAACGTCGCAGGACCGGCGCACCGCCGGGTTCCGATTGACAGGCCGCGCGCAAGGCCTCGCGCTGCGCGGCGACATCGGCGATGCAGTCGCTCAAGGCCATTTCCGCTTCCGTCAACGCGTGCGCCGCCTCCTCGGCGGCACGTTGGGCGCGGGCAAGTTCGGCCTCGGCCAGGGTCGCGCGGCGGCTCGCCAGCGCGCCGATGCGGCGCACACCCGCAATCCTGGGGTCAGGGGGAGGAGGCGATTCGAAATCGTGCGGCGCGCGGCGCGGCGCGGGGTGATCCGGCATGCTCACACCGCGCCGGCCGTCAGCGACTTCAGCATCGCGAGGCTGTCTTCCAGGGATACGGGCGTGCGCGTGTCCTGGCGCAGGAAGTCGATGACCTTGGGATAGTCGGCGACGATCCGATCGGTCTCGGGATCCAGACCGGGCCGGTACTCGCCCAGCCGCACCATCAGCTCCATGTCGCGATAGCCGGACAGCACCTGTCGGATCCGGTTGGCCGCCCGGCCATGCTCGCGAGGCACGATGTTCGACATGACCCGGCTCAGGCTTGCCAGCACGTCGACGGCCGGGTATTGCCCTTGCTCGGCCAGCTTGCGCGACAGCACGATGTGGCCGTCCAGCAGCGAGACCGCTTCCTCGCTGATCGGATCCGAGCGGAGTTCGCCTTCCAGCAGGACGGTGTAGAGCGCCGTGATGGAACCGCCGGCCGCGTTGCCCGCGCGCTCGATGAGCCGCGGCAGCAGCGCGTAGACCGACGGCGGAAAGCCGGCGCGCGCGGGCGCCTCGCCGGCGGCCAGCCCGATCTCGCGTTGCGCGCGGGCCAAGCGCGTCAGCGAATCCACCATCAGCAGCACGTTCAAGCCTTGATCGCGCAAGCCCTCGGCGATCGCCGTGGCGGTGAACGCGGCGCGTACGCGCTCGATCGACGTGCGGTCCGACGTCGCGCAGACGATCACCGTGCGCGCCATCAAGTCCGGATCGAATTCATGTTCGGTGAATTCGCGGACTTCGCGACCGCGCTCGCCGATCAGCCCGACGACGATCGCGTCGGCCGGACTGCCGCGACCGACCGCCGCCATCAGCGTGGTCTTGCCGCAACCGGGGCCGGCGAACAGGCCCACCCGCTGTCCCTGCCCGATCGTCAACAGCGTGTCGAGACTGCGCACGCCGGTGGGGAATCGATCCTTGATGCGCCACCGCTCGACCGGCGGCGGCGCGTCCGCGATGACACGACGGAGCGACAGCCCGTCCTCGCCGGGTCGCAGCGGTGGACCGTCATCCAGCGGATCACCGAAGCCGTCGAGGATGCGTCCCAGCAGGGGTCTACCCACCGCGACGTGGTGCACGGTGCGCAACGGCCGGATCACGCAGCCGCCGGAGATGCCCTCGAGCGCCATCAGCGACGACAACAGCACGTTGGCGCCGGTGAAGCCGACCACCTCGCAGCGCCAGATCCTGCCGGGGTCGTCCGGGTGGTAGACCTCGCAGAGTTCGCCGATGCTCGCCCCGGACACGGTGCCCTCGATCAGCATGCCCAGCACGCGATGCACCCGGCCCAACTGGCGGGTCAAGGACACCGCCGCCATCGCGGGAGCGATGCGCGCCGCTTCGCGGGCGGCGATCTCGCGCGGCGTCACCATCCGACCTGCACCTTGCGGGGGCCGTCGAAAACCAGCGCGCCCGGCCGGATCTCGGCCAGCCGCCAGTCGCCGGCGCGATCACCGGGCTCCAGCCGGCGGCCGTCCGTCAGCGTCACCTGGCTATGGGAGCCGAGCAACACTTCCTGGATATCGAACGGCAGGATCACGATGCCGTCTCCCGGCACATTCACCAGCAGACGGTCGTGACCGCCGCTGCGGTCGGACGTCGCGCCGCGATTCACCTCGACCGCCGGCGCGCGCGGCGCCGCGGCCGCGGCCTCCCGCTGTACGGCTTGCGGGTCGGCACTCGTGATGACCGCCGCGGGCGGTTGAGGGGTCACAGACGCCGATGCCGCCGATGCGGCGGCTGCCGCAGCAGGCGCGGAGACGGCGGTCGACGATGCGGCGCGCGCCGGCGACATCGCGCGTGCCATGCCGTTCGACGCAACGCCGGTCTCCCGCTTGCCCACCTCCCGGCCCGCCAGGGTCTCCGCTTCCGCGGCCTGTCGCACCAGCGCGGCCACGCCCAGCATCGTCGACAGCAGGCCCGCCGCGACGATCACACTGCCCACGGCACGCATGCGACGGGGCGCCGCGGGCAACCGGGCGCTGCGGCCCTTGCGGAACGGGCGGACGTCCGCGACCATGACCGGCGCGGCCGCGGCGACGTGCGCCTCGTCGCCATCCTGCGACGACGCCCCCGTCGTTGCTTTCGAGGCGGCGTCCATCGTTGGCGGCGTCCACGCATCCCAGGCGTCGGACGACGCGCGCACGGTCAACCAGACATCGCCGGTGCGGAAGCCTTCTCCGGGCTGCAGCGGCGTCGACGCGCCCTCGGCGAGGGTGCGTCCATCGGCCAGGACGACGCCCGCCTCCGGCGTGTCCAGCATCAAGCCGCCGCCCGGATCCAGGCGCACGAGCAATCGCGCGGGCCCGCCACCATCGCCGAGCAACAGCAGGTCGGCGTCATCGTCGGCTCCCACGGCCAGCGCATCCTCCAACGGCAGCGCGGCACCCGACTGCAGGCCGCTCAGGACGCGAAGTTCCAGGGTATCTGCCTCCAAGGTGCGGGCCTGCATCTCAGTACGTCTCCGGCAGGGCGCGTCCGTCCAACGGCACGCTGATCACGGAGCGGACATTCACGCGGAAGTCCGGCGGCAGCTCGGACATGCCGATCACAGCCAGCGGCGGGATGCGGTCGGCCACCAGCTTGCGGATGTGCGGACGCACATCCTGCGCGCAGATCATGACCAGGCGTGCGCCCTCGTGGTTGGCGAGATACGCCTCAGCGGTCTCGTCGAGGATCGCGTCCGTCAGATCGGCATCGAGCGCAAGAAAATCACCGTAAGCGGTCTGGCGGATGGCGGCGCGGATCTGCGCCTCCAGTTCGCTGTCGAACATGAGCGCGCGCAATTCCTTGCGCACCGCATGGGCGTCGCAGATCTCGCGCTGCAGCGCCGCCCGGACGCACTCCGTCAGGACGGAGGGATCGCGTTCGCGCGGTCCCCAATCGATCAGCGCATTGATGATCATCGGCAGGTTGCGGATGCTGACGTTCTCGGTGAGCAGCCGACGCAGCACTTCGGCCATCCGGCTGGATGGGACGGCGCGCTCCAGTTCCTTCGCCACTTCGGGCGTCTTGCGGTTGCACCAGGCCGCGATCTTCTGCGTCTCCTCCATGCCGAAATACATCGCACCGACGCGCAGCAGGGTCTCCTCGCAGAGTTCGTCCAGACGTTCCCAGCAGTCGCGCAGGTCCGTCGGTTTCGGGTCCAGTGCAAGCGCCTGGGCCTCGGACAGCCAGACACGCGGCGCACAGGCCAGGCCGCCGCGCGGCTCGATCTGGTCGGCCGGCAGCCCAAGGTCGATCGCATCGCCCCGGGTCCAAGTGCAGGTTCGCAGATCCTCGTGCAGCCGCAGGGAAAACACCGGCACTTCACCGTGGCAGAACTCCAGGTCCGCGTGATCGAGGTCCACATCGGCGTCGAAGTCGATCTGAGGGGTCACCAGCGCCAGACGACGCACCAGGCGGTTGCGGACCTGCCGGCACAGGTTGAGCGCACGCTGCGCGCGCTCGGGGTCGATGCGACCGCTGACCCTCAGCGCGAAGGGGCGGACCAGATCGAAATCGCGCAGGGCCTCCACGACAGCCTCCCGCTGCTGCGCCTCCTCGCGTTCCGTCTTCAGCTTCCGATGCATCATCGTCAGGCCGACTGCGGCGGAACCGATCGCCAGACCGGCAAACGCCAGCAGCGGCATGCCGGGCAGCAGTCCGAAGGCCAGCATCGCGCCGCTGGCCGTCACCCAGGCCTTGGGCTGGTGCAGCAGTTGCGCGGTCAATTCGTTGCCGATCGCACGGCCGCCCGTGGGCTTGGACACCCGTGTGACCAGCAGGCCGGCGGTCATCGACATCAGCAGCGCCGGGATCTGCGCGACGAGCCCGTCGCCGATGGTCAGGATCGCGTACACCTGCAGCGCGTCCGCGGCCGACATGCCCCGCTGGAGCACGCCCACGGACAGGCCGCCCAGCAGGTTCACCAGCACGATGACGATACCGACGATGGCGTCGCCCTTCGCGAACTTCATCGTCCCGTCCATGGCGCCGAAGAACTGGCTCTCCTCCGTCAACCCGTCGCGCTGCGCCTTGGCTTCCTCCTGCGTGATGCCGCCCGCCTTGCGCTCCATGTCGATGGCCATCTGCCGACCGGGCATCGCATCGAGCGAGAAGCGCGCGCTGACCTCGGCCACGCGTTCCGATCCCTTCGTGATCACGATGAACTGCACCACCGTGAGGACCAGGAAGACGACGAGGCCGACGACCAGGTTCCCGCCCACGACGATCTCGCCGAAGGCCGCGATGATGTGCCCGGCTTCCCCGTTGAGCAGGATCTGCCTGGTGCTGGCCACGCTCAACGCGACGCGGAACAGGGTGGTCACGAGGAACAGCGACGGGAAGGCCGACAGCCCGGTGGTCTGCTTCACCTGCATCACCAGCACGATCAGGAACGCGGACACGCACAGGTTGGTCGCGATCAGCAGGTCCAGCAGCCACGTGGGGACCGGGAGCAGCATCGCGAATACCACCGCGACGACCAGCGCGGTGACGACGATCTCGGCCCGCTCGCCGCGCGGTGCGATCTGCCGGGCGAGGGCCTGCGCCGGTGACAGGATCGCGCCCGCGGCAGTGACGCGGGGGGCGCCACGGGGGGCGCTGGAAGGTGGTGGCAGAGGCATGGTGAACGCTCAGTCGAGTGCGTTCATGCGAGGTTCGCCACCTGAATTTGCAGGCTTGTCATGCCCCGGGCGCGGTCGGGCGATCCGTTCGTCTGCTCAGCCCGGCACGGGTCAGCAGTCCGTGATGCTCCAGGTTGGCCGTATTCGCATTCTTCAACTCATTGCTCACGAGCTGCTTGGTATCCGCGTTCAGCCACACGCCCTCCGGGAGTTGCCGCAACTCGCGCTGCATCTCGCGACGCGCCCTCGCCAGGGCCTCGCCGTTGACCTTCAACACCGTCCCCATGCGCGCCAGAGCCGACTGCGGCGCGGGCGCGAAGGTCGTCTCGAGGAGCCAGCGCGCCGTCTTGCGGACTTCTTCCGGATTGTCGGCCGCCGGGCAGGGTCCGGCGGCACCGGCTTTCATCAGTCCAACACTGGTCTGCTCGACCTGGCGGAGCTGTTGGATCGTGCGCAGCAAGGTCAGCGAGAGGAACACGTCTCTGCCGCTCGAGAGGCGCCCGTCGACGCGTCCGGGACGCACCGCCATGGCCTCCAGTTGACCAAGGCCTTCGCGGCCCAGGCCGGTGGCCGCATCCAGGACCACCCTGGGCGTCAGCGGCGACTGGAGCAGCGAAAGCAGCGGCGAGTTCGGCGCGAGGGCCCCCTTGGCGGCGGGGGAATCCTTCTTCGACACGGCCGTCCGCATCAATGCCCGCACGGTGTCGTGAGGATCGCACGACAAGTCCTCCATCAGGGCGTTCAACGACCCGACATCCGCCCCCGGCGGCAATTGCTCCAGCGCCATGTGAAACAACGCTTTCCGCTCCGCTCCCACAGAGACGTTGGCGTCCAATTCCTCGATCGCCTGTTGCGACCTGCCCTGCGCCCACAACAACGCAAAACGCTGAGCGCGCTGTTGGATACACGCGAACCCCTGCTCACCCGTGAGCTGCTTCAGCATGGCCTGGATTGCGCCGATGCGCATCAGGGCCTCGATGCGCTCGTCCTGGCGCTCGCGCGCGTCGCGGGACTCGTCGTGCGTTTCCAGCTCGGCACGCTCGCTGGTACCGAAGGTGATCTCCTCCGCGCTACTTCCCAGCCCCCCGGAGTTCGACGCGGCATCGGCCGCGGCGCGAAGCGCAGCGCGGCGCTCGGCGATCTGCGCCAGATCGGAAGGTGTGGGCGCGGCAGGCCGCTCCGGTGCTGACTGTCGGGGGAACTCCTGAAAGACTGCCCTCCGGACGCCCGTTGGCGCCTCCGGGACCGGCTCGAACACGTTGCCTGGGCGAGAGGGGATGGTGGTCATGACGAAAGGAGGAATACGGAAGGAAAAATACGGAAGGACGACTGGAGGGCGCCGGAAGTCGGGCGTTCAGGGAAGCGCGCGCGCCGTGAGGATGAAGAGGCGCTCGCGTTCGCTGTTCACGGCACTGTCGCTTCGGAACAGCCCACCGATGACTGGAATCGACGACAGGCCCGGCACCCGGGCGTTGGAGACCTGGCGATCCTGCCGTCGGTAGCCGCCGACAACCAGCGACTCGCCGGGCTTCACCACCGCCTCGGTGCTGACCGCGCTGTTGCCGACACTGGGCGTGCCCTGATCGGAGGTTGCTTTGGTCAACTGACCGTCCTCGATGTCCAGCGTGACGCGTATGCCCTGCTCCGCGCCGCCGCTGGCGTCGTCGCCGACGATGCTCGGCGTCACCTTGAGCAGGGTGCCGGCGGTGATCGTGCGCAGGTCGGTGCTGCGCTCGCCGACCAGCTTCACGTAGGCCGACTGGTTCATGTCGAGCAGCGCGCCCACGTTGTTCAGGGTCAGCACCGACGGACGGGAGAGCACCTGCGCCTGCCCGCGCGATTCCAGCGCACGCACCCGCAAGGCGAGTCGGTTCGAGGCCCATAGCACCATCGTCGATCCCTTGACGCCGGTATCGGCGGAGGTCACGCCAAGGTTCCCGTCGGCGCCAACTGCCACCTGCGCAGCGCCCGAGCCTGCCCGGAGATCCACAGACCAATCCCGTAGCGCATCCGCGCTGACGTCGAGGATGGTGACGTTGATCTCGATCAAGCGATTGGGAACATCGAGCGAATCGATGAGCTCGCGATAGTCCTCGCGACGTGACGGCAGGTCCCACACCAGCACCGCATTGAGCGGCGTGTAGGCGGCGATCGACGGCGTGAAATCGGGCTCCTCCGCATCGTCGCTGCGTGCGGATCGGCGCCGCGGCGCAGTCGCCTCGATCGAGCCCTCCGAGGCTCCCTCCTGGGGGCCAACGCGCCTGGGAAAACTACCGCTGGCGGACGCGGCCAGGGGAAGTCGAGCGGCGGGGACGCCGGTCAGCGCGATGTCGCCGGACACGTCGCCGCCGGCCATCTCCCGCGCCAGCGCCGCCCAGGGATCCTCGACGCCGGACAGCAGCGAGGCCTTCCTCCCCACGCCTGCATTCGCGAGATGCGTCTGGAGATTGACGGAACGAGCGTTCGGCAGGACCTGGTTCAAGGTGGTCACCAGACCCGGCAAGGTGACGCTACGGTCGCGCGTGCGCATCTCCCGATCGGCGGCGGCGGCGTGTTTCAGTCGGAAGACCATCATGCGCGGATGCTCCCGCTTCGGCGTCCGGTCCTCGGGCACCGCGAGCATCCGCCGGACCAGGCTCACATACGCCGGCGGCCCGGACACGAGCACAGTGGGCGGGTCGGAATCGAACTCGCCCCAACCGAAGCGACTCTCGAAAAGTCCGATGCCGACCAATGCGTCTTTCGCGTCGGAGGGGCTTTGGGGTCCGAGCGAGATCCGCTCGCTGGTCGCGGCCGACCGCGCCGAGATGTGAAGCACGCCTTGATAGATGAACCAGTCCAGCCCTTGTGAATCGCCCAGTCGATCAAGGAAGACCGCCGGAGAGGCACCCTTGCCGCTGAGTCTCAGCTTGCGCCGACCCAGCGCGGGGTCGGCGAGCTTCACTTCCAGGCCCAACGTCGACGAGAAGCGGTCCAGGACCTGGGTCACCGTCAATTCCTCGTCGGCGCGATAGCTGTAGAGCGCGTCCCGCCAGGCGGCCGGCGCCACCGCACGCGCTTCCATGAGCGCGGGGCCGAATGGTCCGACCAACGCTGCGGCGCAGAGCACGGCACGTAGCGGATATGCGAACAGCGTGGCGGGCCGTTTCATGTCAACGCTGCTCGTTCAGGATCTTGCGTTCGACGCTCCGATGCAGCTGGACGGCCTGCTTCATCGTCGCGATCTCGACCTGCTGCCGGAGCTGGATCCCGACGGCTCGCTCAAGGTCCTGCGGCCCGATGCGCTGCATTGCTTCGGACAGGCGGCTCGAGCGCGACATCGCGGTCTGCAGCAGGCGTTCGGTGGGGGTGATCGAGGTCATGAGAAGTCTCCTGCGAAGGGGGTGGAAGAAGGACTGAGTCAACAGGACTGGCGGACGACGATGAGGAAACCGGAACCGGCAACGCGTCGATCAGCGCCCGGACGTTCTCGACATAGGTGGCGTGGAGGCTGCCGGCAGGATGGTCAAGCACGCACTGACCTCGCGCCATCAGAGCGTCAGGCACCAGCGTCCACCCAGCATCGGCCGCGATGTCCGTCAAGGCCTGCACTTCGTCAGGCGATACGCGCAATCGGGATTCGCCTTCGCCGCGCATTGCGCGCCATTCCTCACGCAACAGGCGGGCACTGGATTGCGCCACAACCTCGGCGGGCAGGTCGAGTAGCAGTCGTCGAGCTGCGTGTCGCGCGATGTCGATCAACAAAGTCTCCGCGCCCGCGAGCAGTTGTTCGCGATCCTGCTTCAGCGCGCTTGCGATACGCGTCGCGTCCGCGAATGCCGCGGCCCTGAGTTCGGCCACTTCCAGGGCGAGCCTGTCCGTGACTTGGTCGCGTGCCCGTTGGCGCCAGAGGCGCTCGCGCTTGCGCGCCGCCCGCAGACGCATCGCGCAGCCGGATCTGGCGGCCCGGACCACGTCACCCGCCGAGCGCACGACCGCCAGCGACTCGCGCTTCAGCACGACGGGGCACGCCTCCCCCTCCTCCGCATCGTCGATGCGCAGGGCAAGTCCGATGAGCGGCACGCGTTGGGAGATCCAGGCGGGATTCATTCGGGCCCTAGTACGCGAACAAGCCGGCGAGGTTCCGGCGGTGGCGCGCCACACCGAGAACGGCATGCCTTTGACATCGCACTGACCCGCACCTCCCCCAAACACCGCCGGTATGCCGACGGCCCCTCCGATGCTCGCCGACCCGATTGACAGACCCGCCGCCACACGCGCCGCCTCGATGACCCACGCGCGCGCGGCACCCTCACCGATCCAGATGCCGAAGCGGGCGGCCGAGGACATCCGGCTCCGCCAGCGACTTCAGCGTGGCGTCCAGTGGATCGTCGGCGACCCGGACGCTCCCTGGGCCTCTTTCGAGCTGGCGCTCGCGTCTTCCGGCGAGGCGGGCGCGAACGCGCCGATCCGGGCCGCACCGGCGCTCACGACCGCGCATGGAGTCCTCCACCTGTGTGACGACACCCTCGTCACGATCGCGACCGGACTGCACCTCCCGCACGACGTCGACGACCTTGCGAGGGACGGTCTTCTCCGCCTGGCCTGCACCGCCTGGTGTCCGGCGCTCGCGCAGGCGCTCGGCGATGTCCCGATCCCGCTTCCCTTCGACCACGACGCCCCGCCATCTGGCATGGAGCAGCCCATTGCCGCTGTCTTGACGCTGGTCAGTCGCGACGGCAGTCGGCAAGTCCTGCCTTTACGGGCCTCGCGGCGCACGCTCCTGGCGTGGGCGTCGGCACCCGGATGGCGGCCGCTCCCCGCGCGAGGCCCGATGTCGGCATCCGTCGCCGCGATCGCCTTGACGGTGGGACTCTGGCTGGGGCGCATCGCGATACGGCACGCACGGCTGAGCGCGGTCCGGACGGGCGATGCCTTCTGGCTTCCCTCCGATGAGCGAGCCCAAAACGGGCCGCTATGCCTCGTTTCTGGGAGGCGACTGATTCATTTAGGTCAGGTCGACCACCTCACACGCGAGTTCCAGGGATGGGGCTCTATGGGGACCTCGCCGTCCAATTCCCTTCATGCCTTTTCACCCTCAACGGAGCCCCGCAACGTGGATGCCTTGACCGTAGACCTGGACTTCATCGTTGGCCGTGTCGCCATGACCGTCGGCGAATTGAGCGCTCTCGCGGCCGGCCAGATCGTCCCGCTGGAAGCGCTGACCCCGGCGACGGTGCGCATCGTCGCCCACGGCACCGAGCTCGGCGCGGGACAACTGGTCGAGGTCGAAGGACGGCTGGCCGTCGAGATCCTGCAGTGGGGGAGTCCGCGGTGAGCGGCGGCGGCTTCGACCCCCTCTCGCTGGCATTCCTGCTGGCGGGCCTGACGCTGCTGCCGCTGCTGCTGGTCTGCACGACGAGTTATCTGAAGATCTCCGTGGTGCTGATGATCGTGCGCAACGCACTGGGCGTGCAGCAGGTCCCGCCGACGATGGCCCTCAACGGCATGGCACTCGCGGCCACGCTGTTCGTGATGGCCCCGGTGCTCAACGAGGTCGTGTCGCGGCTGCCGATGGATCTCCCCGGACTTGCCGGCCAGCCCGCGCAGGCGCAGGCGCCACAGCGCCCGAAGTCGGCGCGCCTGGGCCTGGCCGACCTGGCGCAGGCGTTCGAGCCCATGCGCGGTTTCATGCTGGCGAACACGCTCCCGGAAAAGCGGCAGAAGTTCGTTGACCTCGCTCACCAGCAGTGGGGAGGCCGCATGGCGACGCCCCAGGACCGCGACTACGTCGTGCTGATCCCGTGCTTCGTCGTGAGCGAACTGGAACTCGCGCTGAAAGCCGGTTTCGTGCTTTACGTCCCCTTCGTGGTCATCGACCTGCTGCTGTCCAACCTGCTGCTCGCACTCGGCATGCAGATGGTCTCGCCGATGGTCGTCTCGCTGCCGCTGAAGATCCTGCTGTTCGTGCTGCTCGACGGCTGGACGCGACTCTTCGACGGCCTGGTCCGTTCCTACGCCTGAAAGTCACGCCGTGATCGAAACCATCGCGTTCTTTCAGAAGGGCCTGCTCATGGTGATCTGGCTGTCGCTGCCGCCGCTGATCGTGGCGGTGCTGGCCGGCGTGCTGGTGTCACTGGTCCAGACGGTGCTGTCGATGCAGGACCAGAGCATTCCCTTCGCCGTGAAGCTGTTCGCCGTCGGCCTGGTGTTGGCCGCCACCGGACGCTGGATGGCGCTGCAGCTGCTCGCGCTCGGCGACCAAGCCCTGGCGGCCCTCGTCACCTTCGGAGGCCGGCCATGACCGCCGCGCCGCTCCACTTTCCTGTCACGCGCCCGGCGCGGCGCGACTTCTCCTCCGTCCTAGGGAGCCCCCGGCTCCGGAAGATCCCCGTCGGGCGCGCGCCCGAGACCGAGCCGAACGGGGACCCGGACCTTCTTCGAGTCTGTCTATGAACCACACTACCGAAGCCATGGGCGAAATGGGCGACGCCCACTCGCAAGAGCCCGCAACGACCGCCACCCCCACTCCGGCGGCCGCGCTTGATCTCGCCGGCGACGACGCCAGCGCGGCGCTCGAGGCGCTCATCGATTCAGATGAGCAGAACGAACAAAGCGAGCAGGAGGAGTCGGACGAACCAGTCGATGCCATCGAACCCGTGGATCCCGAACTCGTGCGCCAGCGCCAGCAACTGGTGCTGACCCACATCGTCAAGATCGCTCGGGATTCACGCAGCGACTCCAGCAAGCTCAAGCGCTTCCTGCGCCGCTACGAGCGCTCGCCGGGCGAACTCGACGACATCATCCAGGATGCGATGCTCGAGGCCACGCGCTGCGCGGACCGCTTCCAGGCGCGCTCGTCGGTGGAAACCTGGTTCTTCGGGATCGCCGCCAACGTCGCACGCAACCACGTCGCGCGCTGCTCAAAGCGCAGCGGCCAGATGGAAAGCCTGGATGAGTCGCCGCACATGATGGACGCCGAATCGGCACATCGGCCGCGCGATTCATCGATGGATGTGAGCCAGCAGGTGGCCTACCGGCAGTTGGCCGGCATCGTCGACGTCACGTTGTCGGGACTGTCCGCGGACCTGCGCGGCACGTTCGACCTGGCCTGCCTGCAGGAAGAGTCCTACCGCGATGTCGCCGAGATCCAGGCGATTCCGATCGGCACGGTGCGTTCACGCGTGAACCGGGTGCGCACGCTGCTGCGTTCGCGACTCAAGCAGGGATTCGCCGACTACGCGACCTGACCCTCGGCGCTGCAACGCGCCCCGAGGGGATGACGCCGGGCTTCCCCTCGACAGTCGCCCCACAGGGCCGGCTGTCGCCTTGGCTTCGTGCGTATTGCCGTCTCAGTCGATCCAGCGCATGGCCAGTTGTGTCAGTACCAGGGCCAGCATGAAGCCGCCCACGCCCCACAGCAGTGCCTGCAGCAGGAGGTTGGTGCGGCGCTGTTCCACCAGCAGTTGGCGGGTCAGGTCGGAATGGCCGTCGTCGGCGCGCTGGCGCAGCACCTCGTGCATCAACCGGGGGAATTCCGGCACCATCTGCGCGAAGCGCGGCGCCTCCTTCTTCAACTGGCGGAGGAAGGCGCGCCAGCCGATCTGCTCGTCCATCCAGCGCTCGAGGAATGGCTTGGCCGTTGCCCAGAGATCCAGGTCAGGATCGAGCTGCCTACCCAATCCTTCAATGTTGAGCAGCGTTTTTTGCAGCAAAACCAGCTGCGGCTGAATCTCCACGTTAAATCTGCGGGAGATCTGAAACAGGCGCATCAGCACCTGACCCAGCGAAATGTCCTTCAGCGGCTTGTCGAAGTGCGGTTCGCAGACGGTCCGTACCGCGCCTTCCAGTTCATCGACGCGCGTTTCAGGCGGCACCCAACCCGATTCAATGTGCAACTCGGCGACACGTTTGTAATCGCGTCGGAAGAAGGCGATGAAGTTCTGCGCCAGGTAGTCCTTGTCGACCTCGGTCAGCGTGCCGATGATCCCGAAATCCAACGCGATGTAACGGCCGAAGGTGTGCGGATCCAGGCTGACCTGGATGTTCCCGGGATGCATGTCGGCATGGAAGAAGCCGTCGCGGAACACCTGCGTGAAGAAGATCGTCACGCCGTCGCGGGCCAGCTTCTTGATGTCGACGCCCGCCTCGCGCAGCCGCTCGAGCTGCGAGATCGGCACGCCGCGCATGCGTTCCATGACGATGACCTCGCTCCGGCAGAGTTCCCAGATCATCTCCGGCACCATCACCAGATGCAGGTCCTGCATGTTGCGGCGGAGCTGGGCCGCGTTCGCAGCCTCGCGCACCAGATCCAGTTCGTCGTGCAGGTAGGTGTTGAACTCCGACACGACCTCGCGCGGCTTCAGCCGCCGCCCGTCGGCCGAAAAACGCTCCACCCAGCCGGCCAGCGTGCGCATCAGCGCCAGGTCGTCCTCGATGATGTCGAGCATGCCCGGCCGCAGCACCTTGACCGCCACCTCACGCCCGTCGTGCAGCGTCGCGAAGTGGACCTGCGCGATCGACGCGCTGGCCACGGGCTCGGCATCGAAGGTGGCGAACAGTGCCTCGATGCGGCGACCGAAGGCGCGCTCGATCAGCTCGCGCGACAGCTCGGCAGGGAACGGCGGCACGTTGTCCTGCAGCCGCGACAGCTCCTCGATCATGTCGGGCGGGACCAGGTCACGGCGCGTGGACAGCAGTTGGCCGAACTTGACGAAGATCGGCCCCAGCCGCTCCAGAGCCAGCCGCAGGCGAGTGCCGCGGGGCTGGTCCCAGGCGCGGCCGACCGTGATCAGCCGGCGCAGGAAGCGGAACCGGCGGCGCTTGAGCGTCGAGAGCGCCAGCTCGTCCAGCCCATGTCGATACAGGGTCCAGACGATGACCAGCAGGCGGGACAGATACCTCATTCAGGACCTCATGCCCGGCCTTGGCCGTCGGGCATGAAGCGACCCGCCGTGCGGGCCAGCGTCGCCATCGCCGCGGCGGCCGCCCGGCCGAACCGGCCCAGCTGATGCGCCACGGCCGGACCGGTGATGGCCGCCAGGTCGTCCTCGATGTCCCAGCGCACGTGGTCGATCAGCCAGTTGAAGTCGCCGGCCAGTTGCGCGTCGCCCTGGACGCGCACGTCCGGACGTGCGCCGGACAGCGCCGCGAACGCGGCGGCGGCGGGGTTGGACGCGTCCAGTTCGATGAGCAGGTCCGGTTCTTGCCTAGGGGCATCCTCGTCGCCCATCCGTTCGAGCAGACCGGCCGGGGTGATGCGCAACCGCAGATCCGGTGCGGCCGGCAGCATCGCCGGCCAGCCGGACAGGCGCAGTCGCAACGTCTTGCCCGTGTGCGGGGCCAGGCGCGCGGTGGCGACGGGCTCGCGGGACATGACATGGTTGAGCAACAGCGTGATGCGATCCTGGACCGCGGGGGCGAGGAGCTTGGACCATTCTTGAAGCATGGGGCGGATTGTAGGCAGGCCGCGAAGGCGACCTGGGCGCGGCGGAACCGGTGACAAAGCTAGGGGGTCCGGTTACGAGTCCGCGAATCGAATTGAGCGAGAATTTCCGGCTAAGGCCGGGGAAGGACCACTGGGTGATGTTTGAGGACCGAAATTACAAGAGAACCTTCTACAGTGCGCCGCAGTCGGTCCAATCCTTCATCGCGGCCTTCCTGGAACCGACGCTGATCGTTCTGGTCTACCTGGTGCTGCTGGCCTGGTTCGGCGAGCCGGTCATGCGGTCCACCTACACGCTGTGCATGCTGGTGTTCGCGCTGACCTTCCCGGGGCGCAACCGCTTCGCGGACCACCCCGCCAGCGCGATCACCGACATCGTCGGCTCCTGGCTGATGCTGCTGCTGATCCTGGGGATGTTCGCTTATGCGACCAGCAGCTTCCACTACTTCGAGCGACCGGTCCTGCTGTGGTGGGCAGCGGTCACGCCGCTGGCGCAGATCATCGCGGTAGAGATCGGACGGCGCGTGCTGCGCTGGCGCTCTCGCCAGCCGTGGATCCGCCGCACGGCGGTCATCGTGGGAGCCGGGCCGCTGGGCGCGAAAGTCGCGCGGGCGTTGCAGTTCGGCACCGTCGGCGGCGCCGACTGCCTGGGCTTCTTCGAGGACCGCACCGACGACCGGCTCCATCCGGACTGTCTGGGCAAGGTGCTCGGCACGCTGCCCCAGCTGAGCGACTACGTGCGCACCCACGGCGTGCGCGAGGTCTACATCACGCTGCCGCTGGGCTCGCAGCCGCGCATCCTGCGTCTGCTGGAGCAGTTGCAGGGGACGACCGCGTCGCTGTTCTTCGTCCCTGACGTCTTCGGCATCAGCATCATCCAGGGCCGTCTGCAGGACGTGAACGGCGTGCCGGTCGTCGGCATCCTGGAGACGCCGTTCACCGGCGTGAACGAGGTCGTGAAGCGCATCAGCGACATCATCCTGGCCTCGCTGATCCTGGTGCTGATCTCGCCGATCCTGCTGATCCTGTCGATCGGCGTGAAGATGAGCTCGCCCGGACCGGTGATCTTCAAGCAGCGCCGCAACGGCCTGGACGGCGAAGAGATCATCGTCTACAAGTTCCGCTCGATGCGCTCGATGGACAACGGTGCCGTCGTCAAGCAGGCGACCAAGGGCGACCCGCGCATCACGCCGTTCGGCGCCTTCATCCGCCGGACCTCGCTGGACGAGCTGCCGCAGTTCCTCAACGTGCTGCAAGGGCGCATGAGCATCGTGGGCCCGCGCCCGCACGCCGTCGCGCACAACGAGGAATACCGCCAGCTGATCAAGGCCTACATGGTGCGCCACAAGGTCAAGCCCGGCATCACCGGCTGGGCGCAGGTCAACGGTCTGCGCGGCGAGACCGACACCGTGGACAAGATGAAGGCGCGCGTCGAATACGATCTCGAGTACTTGCGCAACTGGTCGCTCGGGCTGGACCTCCAGATCATCGTGCGGACCGTGAGGCTGGTGCTGTTCGACCGCCACGCCTATTGACAGGCCGACATGCTGACATGCTGAGATGCGCAAAGCAGGAGACTCCCCGACGATGAACCGCCTCCCTCGACACCGGCTGGCGCTGCCCCTGGCAGTGCCGCTCTCGCTGCTCGCCGCCACGTCCGCCTGGGCCCAGAGCGACCAGGGCAGCCCCTGGTACCTCGGCGCCTCGCTGGGTCACTACTACACCAACAACGTATACCGCTCCAACGCCGCGGCCAACAGCGACCGGCTGACCTCGCTGAGCCTGCTGGCCGGCGTGGACACGCGCCTGGGCCGCCAGCGGCTCCACGCGGACGGACGCTTCAACGACAACCGCTACCAGGACAACAGCCGGCTGGACAACCGCGGCTACAGCCTGGACACCGGGATCGACTGGGAGACCGCGGGCAACCTGTCGGGCAACGTGGACTACACGACCGCCCGCACGCTGGCCGACTTCAACAGCAACACCGGCATCGCCCCGACCACCGAACGCAACCTGCAGACCGACCAGAGCCTGGGCGGAGCCGTCCGTCTGGGCCTGCCGGGGCTGTCGCCGTTCACGCTCGAAGGCACTTTCATGCGGCGCCAGCGCGACTATTCCCTGGCCCTGTGGGAGCCGCAGGAATACCGTCAGAACACCTCCTCGCTGGGGCTGCTCTACAACGCCAGCAGCGCCTGGCGCTTCGGCGTCGCGGGCCGCTACACGAAGGGCCGCGTGCCGGTGAACGGCTTCGAGTGGGACCGCAAGGACATCGACCTGACCGCGTTCTGGCGCGCGACCGGCGCCAGCAGCCTGAACGCGCGGTTGAGCCGAAGCACCTCCGACACCTTCACCGGGCTGACCGGCGCGCTGAACTGGACCTGGTCGCCGGGCGGCCGCTGGTCGCTCAACACCAAGCTGTCGCGGGACACCGGCGTCGAGACTTACGCGCTCGGCATCAACAACGGCCTGGCCGACTTCAACCGCGTGCAGACGGCCTTCCAGACGCAGTTCAACTACCGCATCACCGGCAAGCTCACTGCGCAGGCCGGCCTCGGCGTCACCCGCCTGAGCCGGGATCACGACATCGCGCTGGGCGGCGTGCGTTCGAAGGACAACTCCAAGCAGTACAGCCTGGGCCTGGCCTGGGAAGCGCTGCGCAACGTCACCGTCGGTTGCCAGTACACGCGCCTGGATCGCGACACGACCGACGTGATCTACTCCTACAACGCCTACACGGCCGGCTGCTACGTGCAGGGCATGATCCGCTGAACCCTACGATTCCATGGCCAACGACACCATCCTGCTGACCGGCGCGACCGGCTACATCGGTTCCCACACCTGGCTCGCGCTGCTGGCGGCGGGCTACCGCGTCGTCGGCGTGGACAACTTCAGCAACAGCTCGCCCAAGGTGCTGGAGCGCCTGGACGAACTCAGCGGCCAGACGCCGCTGTTCGAGAAACTCGACGTCTGCGACGGCGCCGCGCTGGATGCGATCTTCCATGAATACCGTCCGGCGGCCGTGGTGCATTTCGCCGCCTTCAAGGCGGTCGGCGAGTCGACCGCCAAGCCGCTGAGCTACTACCGCAACAACCTGGACGGCCTGCTGACCGTCTGCGAGACGATGCGCCGGCACGACTGCAAGCGGATCGTGTTCTCGTCCAGCGCGACCGTGTACGGCCAGCCCGAATCGCTGCCGCTGCGCGAGGACGCGGCGCTGATGGCGGTGAATCCCTACGGCGCGACCAAGCTGATCGGGGAAGGCATCCTGCGCGACCTGGGCGCCGCCGACCCGCACTGGCAGACGGCCTGTCTTCGCTACTTCAACCCGGTCGGCGCGCACGAGAGCGGCCGCATCGGCGAAGACCCGCGCGGCGTCCCCAACAACCTGATGCCCTACGTCACGCAGGTGGCCGTGGGCCGCCGCGCGAAGCTGGCCATCTTCGGCGACGACTACGACACCCCCGACGGCACCGGCGTGCGCGACTACATCCACGTCGTCGATCTGGCCGAGGGCCACGTCGCGGCGCTGGACTTCCTGCTGCGCGGCGACGAGTCGATCTGGGTCAACCTCGGCACCGGCCGCGGCTACAGCGTGCTGGAGCTGGTCAACGCCTTCGCCGCGGCGAGCGGCCGTGAGATCCCGTACGACATCGTCGCCCGCCGCCCGGGCGATGTCGCCGCCTGCTACGCCGACCCGGCACTGGCGCGCGACAAGCTGGGCTGGACCGCGAAGCACGACCTGGCCCGCATGTGCGAGGACAGCTGGCGCTGGCAGTCGGCCAATCCGAACGGCTTCGAGGGCTGAACGGCCTTCGGCGACACTACCGCCCTTTCCGAAGAACCGCAGAACCACACAGCGTCGGCCCGACGGCCCGACCGGACCAGACAGAGGGAGCAGTACCTTGAGCAAGATCGACACGCAGCCGGTGATCATGGCGGGTGGCAGCGGCACGCGGCTGTGGCCGCTGTCGCGCGCGGGCTATCCGAAGCAGTTCCTCGTGCTGAACGGCAACACCAGCCTGTTCCAGCAGGCGGCGGAGCGCCTGGCCGCCCTGTCCGCCGAGGACATCGCGGTGAACGCGCCCATCGTCGTCGGCAACGAGGAACACCGCTTCATGGTGCTGGACCAGTTGCGTGAGCAGAAGCTCTCGCCCAGCGCCGTCGTGCTGGAACCGGTCGGGCGCAACACCGCGCCGGCCATCACGCTGGCGGCACTGCAGGCGCTGGATGGCGGCGCCGACCCGGTGCTCGTGGTGACCCCGGCGGACCAGACCGTGACCGACGGCGCCGCCTTCACCACCGCGCTGCAGGACGCGGTGCGCCAGGCGCGGGACGGCGCCATCGTGATCCTCGGCATCACACCCGACCGGCCCGAGATCGGCTACGGCTACATCCGCGCCGGCACCGAAGGCGGTGGCCTGCGCGTGGAGGCCTTCGTCGAGAAGCCCGACGCCGCGACCGCCCAGAAGTACCTGGACCAGGGCAGCTATTACTGGAACAGCGGCATGTTCGTGCTGCGCGCCAGCGTCTGGCTGCAGGCGCTGCAGCAGTTCCGGCCCGACATCGACCAGGCCACGCGCGCCGCCTTCGACGGCAAGGCCGTCGACGGCGCCTTCGTGCGTCCTGCCAAGGAAGCCTTCGCCGCCGTGCCGTCCGAATCCATCGACTACGCCGTGATGGAGCGCTGCCCCGGCAGCGCGATCGCGCTGCGCATGGTGCCGCTGGACGCCGGCTGGAACGATCTGGGCGCCTGGGAAGCGGTCTGGCAGGTTGCCGAGAAGGATGAATCCGGCAACGCCAGCCGCGGCGACGCGATCATCGCGGACAGCCGCAACACGCTGGTCCATGCGACCAGCCGGCTGGTGTCGGCAGTCGGTCTGGACAACATCGTCGTGGTCGAGACGCCGGACGCGGTGCTGGTCGCCGACCGCAGCAAGAGCCAGGACGTCAAGAAGATCGTCAACCAGCTGACGGCCTCGCAGCGCGACGAGCAGAACCTGCACCGCAAGGTGCACCGCCCCTGGGGCTGGTACGACAGCATCGACATGGGCGAGCGTTTCCAGGTCAAGCGCATCATGGTCAAGCCCGGCGCCTCGCTGAGCCTGCAGATGCACCACCACCGCGCCGAGCACTGGATCGTCGTCCAGGGCACCGCGGAGATCGTCAACGGCGACAAGACGCTGCTGCTGACCGAGAACCAGTCGACCTACATCCCGCTGGGCCAGGTCCACCGCCTGTCCAACCCGGGCAAGGTGCCGCTGGAGATCATCGAGGTGCAGTCCGGGTCCTACCTGGGGGAGGACGACATCGTCCGCTACCAGGACACCTACGGCCGCAACTGACCACGACGCTGACCCTCACCCGGGGGGACGCGGCAGGCGAGCATACGAAAGTCGGATGAAACTCGGATACAAAGCCGTCCTCGGAAAGAACAGGAGAAGACCGTGTCCGTGATCGCCGTCGTCGGGTTGGGATATGTGGGGCTGCCGCTGGTGGTCGAGTTCGGCAAGCACGGCCGCACGATCGGGTTCGACATCGCCGTCGACAAGGTCGCCAAATGCCGCGCCGGGACCGATCCGTCGCGCGAACTGACGGACGAGGAAGTCCAGGCCGCCGTCCATGCCGAGTACCACAGCGACCCGGCCTGCCTGGCCGACGCCGACGTCATCATCGTCGCCGTGCCGACACCGGTGGACGAGGCCCACATCCCCGACTTCAAGCCGCTGATCGGCTCCTCGACCAGCGTCGGACGCCACATGAAGCGCGGCGCGGTCGTGGTCTACGAATCGACCGTCTACCCCGGCGCAACCGAGGAGGTCTGCATCCCGGTGCTGGAACGCGAGTCCGGCCTGAAGTGGAAGCAGGACTTCTTCGTCGGCTACAGCCCGGAGCGCATCAATCCGGGCGACAAGGATCACACGCTGACGAAGATCCTCAAGATCGTCTCCGGCGACACGCCGGAGACGCTGGACATCGTCGCGAAGACCTACGAGAAGATCATCGTGCCGGGCGTGCACCGCGCGTCCAGCATCAAGACCGCGGAGGCGGCGAAGGTCATCGAGAACACGCAGCGCGACCTCAACATCGCGCTGATGAACGAGCTGGCGATCATCTTCGAGCGCATCGGCCTGGACACCTCCGAGGTGCTGGAGGCCGCGGGCACGAAGTGGAACTTCCTGAAGTTCAAGCCGGGCCTGGTCGGCGGCCATTGCATCGGCGTGGATCCGTACTACCTGACCCACAAGGCCGACATGCTGGGCTACCACCCCCAGGTGATCCTGGCGGGCCGGCGCATCAACGACGGCATGGGCAAGTTCATCGCCGAGCAGACCATCAAGCAGATGATCGCGGCGGGGTCCCACGTCAAGGGCGCCAAGGTCAACGTGCTGGGCCTGACCTTCAAGGAGGACTGCGGCGACCTGCGCAACTCCAAAGTGATCGACATCATCCATGAGCTGCAGAGCTATGGGGTCGAGGTCCTGGTGACCGACCCCGCGGCCGAGGCCGAGGAAGCGATGCATGAATACGGCGTGCGACTGCACGCCTACGACGACCTGCCCCGCGCCGACGCCATCGTCGCGGCGGTCGCCCACCGCGAGTACAAGGCGCTGAGCGCCGACGAACTCGCCGCCAAGCTGGTGGAAGGCGGCGCCTTCATCGATGTGAAAGCTGCATTCAACGGCGACAAACTCCGCGCCGCCGGCCTGAAGGTCTGGCGGTTGTAATCGAACGCGTCGCCGGCCCTGTCGGGGGAGCGACGCCCTCACGTTTCAGGGAAGTTCCATGACGATCCTCGTCACCGGCGGCGCCGGTTTCATCGGCAGCAATTTCGTGCTCGACTGGTTCAAGTCCTCGGACGAACCGGTGGTCAACCTCGACGCCTTGACCTACGCGGGCAACCTCGAGAACCTGGCCTCGCTGAAGGACGATCCGCGTCATGTCTTCGTCCAGGGCGACATCTGCGATCAGGCGCTCATCGACCAGTTGCTGAGCACCCACCGCCCGCGCGCGATCGTGCACTTCGCCGCCGAGTCGCACGTCGACCGCTCCATCCACGGCCCGGGCGCGTTCATGCGCACCAACGTCGAGGGCACCTTCACGCTGCTCGAAGCAGCGCGCGCGTTCTGGTCCGCGCTCGAGGGCGATGCGAAGACGGGCTTCCGCTTCCACCACGTCTCGACCGACGAGGTCTACGGCTCGCTGAAGGCCGACGACCCGCCCTTCGCCGAGACCAACGCCTACGAGCCCAACAGCCCGTACTCGGCGTCCAAGGCGGCCAGCGACCATCTGGTCCGCGCCTGGCACCACACCTACGGCCTGCCGGTGGTCACCACCAACTGCAGCAACAACTACGGTCCGTACCATTTCCCCGAGAAGCTGATCCCGTTGATGATCGTCAACGCGCTGGCCGGCAAGCCGCTGCCCGTGTACGGCGACGGCCAGCAGATCCGCGACTGGCTCTACGTCACCGACCACTGCTCGGGCATCCGCGCGGTGCTGGCCGGCGGCACGCTGGGCGAGACCTACAACATCGGCGGCTGGAACGAGCAGGCCAACATCGACATCGTCAAGACGGTGTGCGCGCTGCTGGACGAGTTGCGCCCCGACCCGGCCGGCCCGTACGCGCGCCTGATCACCTACGTCAAGGACCGCCCCGGCCACGACCGCCGCTATGCGATCGACGCGCGCAAGATCGAGCGCGACCTGGGCTGGCGCCCCGCCGAGACCTTCGAGACCGGCATCCGCAAGACGGTGCAGTGGTACCTCGCCAATGAGGAGTGGTCCTCGCGCGTGCTCTCGGGCGCGTACCGCGAGTGGGTGTCCAAGCAGTACGGCGGCTGAGCCCGAGACGACATGAAAGTTCTGCTGCTTGGAAAGAACGGCCAGCTGGGATGGGAGCTGCAACGCGCCCTCGCTCCGCTGGGTGAACTCGTCGCGCCGGATCGCAGCGAAGGCGGCGACCTCGGCGACAGCGACACGCTGCGCGCCACGGTGCGCCGCGTCGTGCCCGACGTCATCGTCAATGCCGCGGCCTACACCGCCGTGGACAAGGCCGAAAGCGAGCCGGAGGCCGCCCGCCAGATCAATGCGCTCGCCACCGGCGTACTGGCCGAGGAGGCCAAGGCCCTGGGCGCGCTGCTGGTGCATTACTCGACCGACTACGTCTTCGACGGCGCCGGCAGCGACTGGCGCTTCGAGGATGCGCCCACCGGCCCGCTGAGCGTCTACGGCAAGACCAAGCTCGAAGGCGAACGGCTGATCGCCGCGAGCGGCGCGGACGCGCTGGTGCTGCGCACCAGCTGGGTCTACGCGGCGCGCGGCGGCAACTTCGCCAAGACCATGCTGCGGCTCGCTGCTGAGCGCGATCAGTTGAAGGTCGTCGCCGACCAGATCGGCGCGCCCACCGGCGCGGACCTGCTGGCCGACGTCACCGCCCACGTCATCCGCGCGACGCTGAAGGACCGCGCCCTGTGCGGCATCTACCACGCGGTCGCCAGCGGCGAGACCAGCTGGCACCAGTACGCGAAGCACGTGCTGACGCGCGCGCGGGACAAGGGCGTGAGCCTGAAGGTGCAGCCTGAGCAGGTCGAGGCGCTGGCCAGCAGCGCCTATCCGACGCCGGCCCCGCGCCCGCTGAACTCGCGCCTGGACAACCACCAGCTGCAGGACCGCTTCGGCCTGGTCCTGCCGCACTGGCAGACCGGCGTGGACCGGCTGCTCGACGAGATCCTGTGATCGGAGACCTTTGATGAGCAACGACACCCGCAAGGGCATCATCCTGGCCGGCGGCTCCGGCACGCGGCTGCACCCGGCCACGCTGGCGATCAGCAAGCAGCTGCTGCCGGTCTACGACAAGCCCATGGTCTATTACCCGCTCAGCACGCTGATGCTGGCGGGCATGCGCGACATCCTGCTGATCAGCACGCCGCAGGACCTGCCGCGCTTCGAGGCGCTGCTGGGCGACGGCTCGCGCTGGGGCATCAACCTGCAGTACTGCCTGCAGCCCAGCCCGGACGGCCTGGCGCAGGCCTTCATCCTCGGCAAGGACTTCATCGGCGGCGCGCCGAGCGCGCTGGTCCTGGGCGACAACATCTTCTACGGCCACGACTTTGCCGGCCTGCTGGGCAGCGCCGACGCGCAGACCGACGGCGCCACGGTCTTCGCGTACCACGTGCACGATCCCGAGCGTTACGGCGTGGTCGAGTTCGACGCGGACAAGCGTGCCGTCAGCATCGAGGAAAAGCCCCAGGCGCCCAAGAGCAACTACGCCGTGACCGGCCTGTACTTCTACGACCGCCAGGTCTGCGACATCGCCGCCGACATCCAGCCCAGCCCGCGCGGCGAGCTGGAGATCACCGACGTCAACGCGCGCTACCTGACGCAGGGGCAGTTGAGCGTCGAGATCATGGGCCGGGGCTACGCCTGGCTGGACACCGGCACGCACGACAGCCTGATGGAAGCCGGCCAGTTCATCGCCACGCTGGAGAAGCGCCAGGGCCTGAAGGTGGCCTGCCCCGAGGAGATCGCCTTCCGCAAGGGCTGGATCACCGCCGAGCAGCTCGAGAAGCTGGCGCAGCCGATGCTCAAGAACGGATACGGGCAATACCTGAAGCAGGTGCTCAACGAGAAGGTGTTCTGATGAATGTGATCCCCACTGCGCTGCCCGAGGTGCTGATCGTCGAGCCGAAGGTCTTCGGCGACGCGCGCGGCTTCTTCATGGAGAGCTGGACCGAGCCGAAGTTCAATGCCGCCTGCGGCCACGACGTGCGCTTCGTGCAGGACAACCATTCACGTTCCAGCCAGGGCGTGCTGCGCGGCCTGCACTTCCAGCTGCCGCCGCATGCGCAGGGCAAGCTGGTGCGCTGCACGGCGGGCGCCGTGTTCGACGTCGCCGTCGACATGCGCCGTTCCAGCCCCAATTTCGGCAAGTGGGTCGGCGTGGAGCTGACCGGCGAGAACCACCGCCAGCTGTGGATCCCGCCGGGCTTCGCGCACGGCTTCCTGGTCCTGAGCGAGACGGCGGACTTCCTCTACAAGACCACCGACCTGTACGCGCCGCAGGCGGAGGGATCGGTGCGCTGGGACGATCCGGCGATCGGCATCGAGTGGCCCAGGCTGCCCGTCGAATTCAAGCTCGCCGAGAAGGACGCGAAGGCGCCGCTGCTCGCGGACGCGAAATCCTTCGATTGACCTGCCGATGGCCGCGCCGCTGATCCACCTCATCGCGGGCGCGCGGCCGAATTTCATGAAGCTCGCGCCGCTGGTGCGGGCGCTTCGGGCCGATGGCCGGCTCCAGTGGAAGCTGATCCACACCGGTCAGCATCACGACGCCGCGATGAGCGGCGTGTTCTTCGACGAACTCGGCCTGCCGCCGCCGGATGTGTCGCTGGATTGCCATGGCGGCGGTCACGCGCAACTGACCGCGCGGATCATGCAGGCGTATGAGCCGCACGTGATCGCGGACCGGCCCGCGGCCTGCGTCGTCGTCGGCGACGTCGACTCCACGCTGGCCTGCGCGCTGACGGCGCGCAAGCTCGGCGTGCGCGTGGCGCATGTCGAGGCCGGCCTGCGCAGCGGCGACATGACCATGCCCGAGGAGATCAACCGCCGCGCCACCGACGCGATCGCGGACTGGCTCTTCACGACCGAGCCGAGCGCCGCGGCCCATCTGCGGCGCGAAGGGCATCCGGACAGCCGCATCCATGAGGTCGGCCATGTGATGGTCGACAACCTGCTGTACCAGCTCGCGCGCCTGGAGGCCGGCGATGCGCAGGCGCTGGAAGCTCGGCAGACGGCGCAAGCAGCACTGCATGCGGCTGGCGTGAGTGCGGGCATGGGCTGGGGCGTGGGCGTGGTCACTGGCACCGAAGCCAGCATCCGCGCTGGCGACGCGATCGGCGGACGCTTCGGGGTGGTGACGCTGCATCGACCCGCCAACGTCGACGATCCGGTCCAGCTCGCAGGGCTGATGGCCACGCTGGGCACCTTGTCGGCAAGACTGCCGCTGCTCTTCCCGGTTCATCCGCGCACGCGCGAACGCTTGGCGGCGCTGGGCATCGCGGCGGCGCCCGGACTCCACCTGCTGCCGCCTCTGCCCTACCAACCGTTCCTGGCGCTGTGGCGCCGCGCGGCGCTGGTGCTGACCGACAGCGGCGGCCTGCAGGAAGAAACGACCGCGCTGGGCATCCCCTGCCTGACGCTGCGCGAGAACACCGAGCGCCCGGTGACGGTCGATCTCGGCACCAACGAGATCGCCGGCACGGATCCGGCGCGCATCCTGGCGTTGGCGATGCGAAGGCTCGACGACATCGAGCGACCCTCACCCCTGCCCTCTCCCGCAAGCGGGAGAGGGAGCGGAGAGGGGCGCCGCCCTCCGCTGTGGGACGGCCAGGCCGCGCCTCGCATCGTGGCCGTGCTGGCCGCGTCCCTGCTCGCCTGATACGAAACTGGGGATCGCGCCCGCGCGCTATTCGCCCTACCCTCCCGGCACACTTGGGGAGGTGCCATGGGTCCGACGGGTGTGTTCCCGCTGGTCGGGTTGCTGCTGGTCGCGCTGACCTGCGTCGCACTGCTCTCCCGATGGTTCGGCGCCCCCTCCGCCGCGGGCCGGTTCGCCACCATCGACGGCCTGCGGGGCTACCTTGCCTTCGCCGTGTTCCTCCACCACGCCTGCGCCTGGTACTTCTACCTGCGCACCGGCCGATGGGAGCTTCCGCCCAGCCCCGTCTACGTCCACCTCGGCAAGTCCAGCGTGGTGCTGTTCTTCATGATCACGGGCTTCCTGTTCTCGCTGAAGCTGATCGACGGACGGCAGCGCGGCGTCGACTGGCTCAAGCTCTACGTGTCGCGCGTGATGCGGCTGACGCCGCTGTACCTGGTCGCGGTCGCCGCGCTCTTCGTCGTCGTCGCCCTGCTGTCAGAGGGCCAGTTGCGCGTCCCCGCGCTCAGCCTGGTCAAGCAATCGCTCTACTGGCTGGCGTTCACAATCCCCGGGACGGTCGACCTCAACGCCACGCCCGACACCTGCCTGGTGCTGGCCTGCGTGACCTGGTCGCTGCGCGTCGAGTGGTTGTTCTACCTGTTCCTGCCGGTGCTGGCGCTGTGCTTGGGGTTGGCGCCGCCGGCGCTCTCGCTGTTGCTGGCCGCCGTGGCGGTCGCGGTGGCTTGGCAGGTCGGCCTGCCGCTCGCGGCGCTGGTGCCCTTCGCCAGCGGCATCCTCGCCGCCTTGCTGACCAAGCTGCCTCGCGTGTGCGTGCTGGCGCGGCATTGGGGCGCGTCGGTCGTGGCCACGCTCTCGCTGCTGGCGACGATCGCGTATTTCCCCAGCCCGCATGCCGCGGCGCCCCTCGCGCTGCTGACGCTCGTGTTCGCGCTGATCGCCTGCGGCACCGATCTCTTCGGCGTTTTGCGGCGAGGCGTCTCGCGCCTGTTCGGTGAACTCGCCTACAGCCTCTACCTGCTGCACGGCCTGGCGCTGTTCATCGCCTTCCGTTTCGTGCTCGACCGCGAGTGGATGGCCGAGGTGTCCAGCGTGACCCACTGGCTGCTGATCGCCGCGCTGACGCCCATCCTCATCGGCACCTGCTTCGCGACCTTCCGCTGGATCGAGCGTCCCGGCATGGACGCCACCGACGCGGTCACCGCGTGGATCCGGCGTCACTTGCCGAGGATGACGGTCGTCCCCAAGCGTCCGGCCTGAGGCCGCGCCAGCCGAGGCTCCCGCATCGGCCCGCGATCAGTTCGTGTCGAGCGCGGGGAAGCTCTTGACCAGATCGTCGACGGCCTTGACCTGCTCCAGGAAGGCCTTCAGCTGCGACAGGCGCAGCGCACTGGGACCGTCGCAGAGCGCCTTCTCGGGCGCCGGATGCGCCTCCAGGAACAGCCCCGCCAGGCCGATCGCCATGCCGGCGCGGGCCAGCTCGGTGACCTGCCCGCGACGCCCCCCGGACGCGGCGGCGCCGGACTCGCGCTGCTGCAGTGCGTGCGTCACGTCGAAGATCACCGGCTTGTTGCCGCTGACCTGCTTCATCACGCCGAAGCCCAGCATGTCCACGACGAGGTTGTCGTAGCCGAACTGCGCGCCGCGATCGCACAGCATCAGGTTCGGATTGCCGCCTTCCTCGAACTTCTCGACGATGTTCTTCATCTGCGGCGGGCTGACGAACTGCGGCTTCTTGATGTTGATCACCCGGCCCGTCCTGGCCAGCGCGATCACCAGGTCGGTCTGGCGCGCCAGGAAGGCCGGCAGCTGCAGCACGTCGCAGACGGCGGCGACCTCGGCCGCCTGATGCGGCTCATGGACGTCCGTCAGCACCGGCACGCCGTGGGCCTTCTTGACCGCCTCGAAGATCTTCAGCCCCGCGTCCAGTCCCGGGCCGCGGTAGCTCTTGATCGAGGACCGGTTGGCCTTGTCGAACGAGGCCTTGAAGACGTAGGGGATGCCGAGTTCCTTCGTGACGCGGACGTACTCGCCGCAGACGTCGACGGCGAACTGCTCCGACTCCAGCACGTTGACCCCGCCGAACAGCACGAACGGCTTGGCGTTGTCGACCACGATCTCATTGATCTTGACCATCTCGATTCCCTCAGACGAAGGCGGCAGTATCCCACGCGCTCCTGGGGCGCTCCGGACGCGCCCCCCCTCGATCGACGGTGCCCCGGACAGGAGCTTCGAGGATGGACGATGCCTGTCCACACCACCTGCAAACCGCCTGTAGTGCGTTTGCCGACAGTTGACTTCGAATATTGAACCTCAATATCACGCGCCCCATTCACGTGCATCTGGAAACCCGACATCCGAGTATGTAACCGCCCGCAATAACGGGTGGATCCGAGACATCCGTGGGGTTGTCAATCCTCGACGTCGATGTTTCAAACCGTACCTCCGACAGGCCGTCGACTATTCCCGGAATCGCGCCGTGGTACCGATGTCTCCTATGGAAAAACGGGACCTCGGATCCCCATACTGAATCGTGGCTGCAACACCTGTCCCGGCAGGGAGGAAATGAAGCAGACCACTTCCGGGGCGCCAACATCCAGTAACAAGAATCCCGCCCGGTGAATGGATCCCATCACCGGCGCGCAAGAAGAAGAGATTGAAGGCAGTCGATCGTCAACGCGCATTTTGCGCATTCCTAGTTTTCCGAATCACCATGACGAATATCTCTTCGACTTCGCGAGTTTCCACCTGCCTGAGCGCCTGCGCGCTGGCCACCAGCCTGCTGCTGGCGGGTTGCGGCGGGGGCGGCAGCGCCGCCGGCAGCCAGACCGTCGGCATCGCCGGCACCGGCGCCACCAATCCGGAGACGCCGCCGATCGCCGCGTCGGCGCCGGTCACCACCCTCAGCGTCGCCCCCGGCGCCGCCGCCAGCGAAGCAGTCGCCGGCGTGTCCGCACTGTTCGGCGCCAGCGCCGGCGCCGTCACCAGCGCCGCCGTCTCGGGCAAGCTGCGCCCCGCCGCCGCCGCGGCCTGCACCGTCGGCAACTTCGGCACCTTCCAGCGTCCGTTCAGCCCGGACTCGCCCTGGAACAGCCGCCCGGTCGGCGCGGTGCTGGGCACCGCGACGATCCCGACCTCGACCTACTACCCGTCCGTGGACAGCGGCACCTGGTCCAGCGCGGCCTTCGAGGCGGCCGAGACCGACGCGCCCATGGTCGTCACCGGCGTCAACGCGCAAGGCGTGTGGGATCCGGACAGCGAGATCTACCGTCCCAGCATCACCATCCCGCACTGGCCCGCCAACACCCAGCCGGCCACCGGCAACGACGGCCATGCGGAAATCGTCGATGCCGCCGCCGGCGTCGTCCATTCCTTCTGGGGCCTGAAGCAGGTCAACGGCGCCTGGGTCACCGTGCAGTACGCCTGGACGCCGCTGTCGGGCCGCGGCGTGGGCGACCCGTCCCACTACTACCAGGGCTCGCGCGCGGCCGGCGTGTCCACGCTCGGCGGCCTGGTCCGCAAGCATGAGGTCAACGACGGCGCCGCGATGTACAACCACGCGCTGGCCATGTCGCTGGACTTCAACGGCTTGAGCAACAGCCCGACCTACCGCTTCCCGGCCACCTCGGCGGACTCCAACGCCGCCACCGCCAACAGCGGCCAGATCCCGATGGGCTCGCTGCTGATGCTGCCGTCGACCTTCGACGCGCAGGCGCTGGCCACGCCGGAGCTGCGCAAGATCGCCGAGACGCTGAAGAAGTACGGCGCCTACGTCGTCGACCGCAACAACGGCACGCCCTTCGTCATCTACGTCGAGATCGGCGCCGACTTCAAGCTGCACAAGAACGGCTGGAGCAACAGCACCGCCAACGACCTGGACGCGATCCGCGCCGCCTTGCGCCCGCTGGAGAGCGCCGCCTGGTGGGTGGACGGGAACAACAAGAACAGCTCGACGGTCACCAGCACCGCGATGAACCTGCTGTCGATGCGCGGCGCCTGGTGGCGCACCAAGGGCACCGTCAGCGGCGAGTTCGACACCTGGCGCCAGGCGCTGGTGTTCCCGGCGACGACCACGCTGATCGAGCAGGCCAACGCGACCGGCCGGGCGGTGAATCCGGTGACCTGGGCCACGCCCGCGACCGGCGAGTCCTTCCGCCTCTCCGTCGCCGGCACCGGCGGCGCGACCTTCCGCATGACCATCGCCGACCGCGCGACCGGCGCCACCGTCTACGACAGCGGCTACCTCGCGGACGGCCAGTCGGTGACCTTCGCCTGGCCCAGCGTGACCGGCTTCAAGGTCACGACCTGGGGCCGCAGCGGCATCGACGGCGTCGAGTCGACCCTGCGTCCGACGCTGGTCAAGACCGGCAGCGGCGTGGCCGCGGGGAGCGTCTGCGCCTCCTGATCCCGGCATTGCCGTCCCCGGGCCGCGAGGCCCGGCGGAAGCGGCGCCCGAAAGGCACAACGCCGCGGACCCTCACGGGCCGCGGCGTTGTCGTTCCGGGGGGAACGCGAGGATCGCGCGGATCGCGCGAATCGTTTACTGCGGCTTGCGCGTGCCGCGCCCGATCGCGTGGTGCTCGATGCCCAGCGTCTTCATCAGCGCCGGCTCATACAGGTTGCGGCCGTCGAAGACCACGGGCTGCTTGAGTTCCGACTTGATGCGGTCGAAGTCCGGCGTGCGGAACTCCTTCCACTCGGTCACGATGACCAGCGCGTCGGAGTCGGCCAGCGCGTGTTCCGCGCGTTCGCAGAAGCTCACGCCCGGCACCTGCGCGAGCAGGCGGTTGGCCTCGCTCATCGCGACCGGGTCATAGGCCGCGATCGCCGCGCCGCGCTTGACCAGTTCCTCGATGATCACCAGCGACGGCGCTTCGCGCATGTCGTCGGTGTTGGGCTTGAAGGCCAGGCCCCACAGCGCGAAACGCTTGCCCGCCAGGTCCTCGCCGAAGCGCGCGACGATCTTGTCGACCAGCACCAGCTTCTGGCGGTCGTTGGCTTCCTCGACGGCGTTCAGCACGAACAGCGCCTGGTCGTGCTCGCGGCCGGTGCGCACCAGCGCCTTCACGTCCTTGGGGAAGCACGAACCGCCGTAACCGGCGCCCGCGTACAGGAACTGGTAGCCGATGCGCGGATCGGAGCCGATGCCGCGACGCACCAGCTCGATGTCGGCGCCGACCTTCTCGGCCAGCAGCGCCAGCTCGTTCATGAAGCTGATGCGCGTGGCCAGCATCGCGTTGGCGGCGTACTTGGTGAACTCGGCGCTGCGCACATCCATCACGAACAGGCGGTCATGACTGCGGGTGAACGGCGCATACAGCGCGCGCATCATCAGCGTGGCCTGCTCGTCGTCGGAGCCGACGACGATGCGATCGGGCTTCATGAAGTCCTCGATCGCCGCGCCTTCCTTCAGGAACTCGGGGTTGGACACCACCGAGAAGCCGACCTTGGTGTCGCGCCTGGCCAGTTCCTCGGCGATGGCCGCGCTGACCTTGTCGGCCGTGCCCACCGGCACCGTGCTCTTGTCGACGATGACCTTGTAGTCGGTCATGCGCTGGCCGATGGAGCGCGCCGCCGCCAGCACGTACTGCAGGTCGGCCGAGCCGTCCTCGCCCGGCGGCGTGCCGACGGCGATGAACAGGATGGTGCCGTGGTTGACGGCCTGGTCCACGTCGGTCGTGAATTGCAGGCGGCCGGCGGCCACGTTGCGCTTGACCACCGCGTCCAGGCCCGGCTCGTGGATGGGAATCCCGCCTTCGTTGAGGACGCGGATCTTCTCGGCGTTCACATCCAGGCAGACCACGTGGTTGCCCATCTCGGCCAGGCAGGCGCCGGTGACCAGGCCCACGTAGCCGGTGCCGATCGTCGTGACTTTCATTCCAATACTCCTGGTTGAATTCCGGTTGAATCTGCAGGGACGGGGCCGCGGTGCCGGCCCGTCCCGAATCTCATTGCTGGTAGTACTCGCGGTACCAGGCGACGAAGCGGCGGATGCCCTCGGGCACCGGCATCGCCGGGCGGAAACCGGTCCACTGGGCCAGTTCCTCGACGTCGGCGTGGGTGGCCGGCACGTCGCCGTCCTGCAGCGGCAGGAACTCCTTGATCGCCTCGCGGCCCACGGCCTGCTCGATCGCGCCGATGAAGTCCATCAGCGGGATCGGCGCATGGTTGCCGATGTTGAAGACACGGTACGGCGCGTTCGAACGCGCCGGATCGGCCGACACGGGGTCGTACGCCGGATCTGCGGTGGCGGTGCGGTCGAGCACGCGCACCACGCCTTCGGCGATGTCGTCGATGTAGGTGAAGTCGCGGATCATCTTCCCGTGGTTGAAGACCTTGATCGGCTCGCCCGCGAGGATCGCCTTCGTGAACAGGAACAGCGCCATGTCCGGCCGGCCCCAGGGCCCGTACACGGTGAAGAAGCGCAGGCCCGTCGTCGGCAGGTTGAAGAGATGGCTGTAGGTGTGGGCCATCAGCTCGTTGGCCTTCTTCGTCGCGGCGTACAGGCTGACCGGATGGTCCACGCCGTGGTGCTCGCTGAAGGGCATGTGCGTGTTGCCGCCATAGACGCTGGAACTCGACGCGTAGGCCAGGTGCTGCACGCCGTGGTGGCGGCAGCCTTCCAGGATGTTGGTGAATCCGACGATGTTGGATTCGATGTACGCATGCGGGTTCACCAGCGAGTAGCGCACGCCGGCCTGCGCGGCCAGGTGCACGACGCGGTCGACCTTGTGCTTGGCGAACAGGTCCGCCATGCCTTGGCGATCGGCCACGTCCAGATGGACGAACTCGAAGCCGGGTCGGCCGGTCAGGCGCGCCAGACGGTCATGCTTGAGCCGCGGGTCGTAGTAGTCGTTGAGGTTGTCCAGGCCGACCACCTGGTCGCCCCGCGCCAGGAGGATCTGGCTGACATGCATGCCGATGAAGCCGGCGGCGCCGGTGACGAGGACTTTCAAGCGCGCTCCCGCAATGCTGTGGACGGACCCGTGGACGGTCCGGACGGAACGGTCGACATTGTCCATGACTGCCCGCGGCAAGCCGGTGTCCGTCCCCCGCTCACGGGGGGGATCGCGGGGGGGATCGCGGGGCCGCCCGCCGAGCCGCTCCCAGGAAGGCGCAAGGGGGTGTTCATCCGCGCAACCGCCCGATTACGCCCTTGACCAGGGTCTTGGCCCCCAGCTCCAGACGCTGGCCGCGCGTGGCCGCGTCGGCCTGGCGCAGCATCGCGGCCACCTCGTCGCGCGACATCAGCGGATAGTGCTGCTCGCGGCTCAGGCCGTCCACGTCCTCCTGCTGGCCGTTCCAGTGACGGATCGGGAAGCGGTAGAAGCGGTAGCGCGGATCGTCCAGCGGCAGCAGGTCCACGTCGGGCCGCTGCGCCGGGTTGAGCAGGCCCAGCACCGGCACGTGGATGGTTTCGGCGTTGGAGAACCAGGTCGCCAGCCACGCGAAGGAGCTGACGCTGGTGACCACGTGCCGCGCGCTGCGCAGCCGCTCGAAGTCGGCCAGCACGCCGTGGCTGCGCACGACGCGCGCGTCCGGCATCGCTTCCATCAGCAGGCGCGAGTACCAGTCGTCCTCGATCTGGCCGAACAGCACCGGCCGCAGCCCCGTCTCGCGCGCCAGTTGGCGGTAGTAGGCCGGCGGCACCGGGCCGTAGTCCGGGTGGCACTGGCCGAGGATCTCGGCGCCGCGCACGCTGATCAGCAGCTCGTCGGCGCCGTGGTGCTCGACCTCGGCCTGGCCGGCCGGGAACAGCGACTGGTAGGCCGACGGCGGCAGGTAGTTGGCCATGCGCGAGCCGATGCCTTCCAGCGTCATGTCGCGCATCAGGCCGGCCTTGACCAGCGAGGCGATGGCGTGGATGTCGATCAGGTGGCCGCGCAGCTCCACCGGCTTGCCGCGCGGGGCCGGCGCCTCGCCGCCCTTCAGGCCCCACAGCGGCATGTCGTGGCCGACGATCTCCAGCTCGGGGATCTTGCTGCGCAGCGTGTGGCCCAGCATCAGCTGCATCATCTGGTTGCCCAGGTTGCCGGTCGGCTCGATGCGGAAGGTCACCGCGCTCATCTTGCGTGCTCCAGGGGAAACATCGGGGGAACCGTCGGGGGAATGCCGATCAAGCTCTGCAGAGTTCGGCATACAGGGCCTCATAGGTGTTGCCGATGGCGGACATGCCGAAGTCCTGCCGGGCGCTTTCCGCCAGCGCGGCGGACGAGGCCGGCGTGCGCTGGGCCAGCAGGTGCAGGCACAGGCGCGCGAACTCCTCCGGATCGCGCGACGGCGTGTTCACCGCGTCCGGGCGGTCGCCGACGATCCAGCCGGTGATCTCGGGAATGTCCATCACCGCGACGGCCAGGCCGGCGCACATCGCCTCGACGATGGCGGTGCCGAAGCCCTCCTGGCGCGAGCAGAACGCGAACAGGTCGACCGCACGCAGGATGTCGTGGATGTCGTCGCGACGGCCCAGGAAGCGCACGCCCCCGATGCCGCGATCCTTCATGAACTGCTGCAGCTGGACGTGGAACGGGTTCTTGTCGTCGTTGCCCGGGCCGATGATCAGCAGCACCGCGTCGGGGCGCTCGCGCCGGATGGTCTCGAAGGCCGCGATCAGCAGGTCGTAGCCCTTGCGGTGCTCGACCGCGCCGATGGTCGCCAGCACCGGCACGCCGTCCGGGATGTCGAGCGCGCGGCGCGCCTTCGCCACCTCGTCGGGCATGGGCAGGTAGTAGCGGTCGGTCTCGACGCCGTTGGCGACCAGCAGCACGCGCTCCGGCGCCACGCCGACGCTGCAGGCCATGCGCTTGAGGCTGGGCGAGATCGCGATGTAGCGGTGCACCGAGCCCAGGCAGGCGCGGTACAGCCTGCCCATCAGCCGGCGGTTCGTCAGCGTGGCGGGATCGTCGGACTCGGCCAGCGTCAGCTTGACGATGGTCTTGCGGCCCAGCCACTTCAGCACCGGCATCGCCAGCAGCTCCGGCCCCTGCACCGAATGGAAATGGAAGACGCGGAACTTCGGATGCGCCAGCGCGAACAGCACGATGCGCAGCGTCCAGATCAGCTTGCGCAGGTTGGAACGCGCGGCGGTGAAGGTGCGGCGGCGGTAGAGGTCGAAGGACTCGTGGCGCAGGTCGCCGTCGGGGCCGTCGCCGTTGTCGGCCAAAAAGGCCACCTCGCAGCCGCGCGTCTGCAGCTCCGCGCCCAGCCGCAGCGCCTGCACGATCGCGCCGCCGAACTCGGGCGGGAAGGTGAAGCACACCATCAGGATCGCGCCGTGCGCGGCCGAGGCGGTGGCCTGGGATTCGGTGGTCAGGGAAGCGCTCATGGGTGGGGGTTCGCGAGTCGTTTCATGCGGCGCCTCATGACGCGCGGGACAGCTTGTTGCGGAACAGGGCCTTCACGGAAGCCATCTTCTGCGGCGCCAGCACGGCCATGACGCCGAGGTAGCAGGCGCCGAACAGCGCGTACTGAGCGGCCAGGCGCCACAGGCCTTCATGGCCGCCCGTGGCGGCGGCGCCGAAGATCCAGCGGTCGCCGCCCCAGACCAGCACGCCGGCGGTCAGCGCGGCCAGCACCTGGAAGCCGACGGCGCGCAGCAGCTGCGGCAGGCCGGTCTCGAGCAGACGCAGCACCGCGATCATGGTCAGCAGCAGGTTGAGCACCGTCGCGATCAGGTAGGCCTGCGTCAGGCCCACCACGCCGTAATGGATGCCGATGGCGAAGGACGCGACCTGCAGCACCGAGCCGATCACGCCGTAACGCAGCATCAGCCCGGCGTGGCCGGTGGCGAGGAAGGCGCTGCCGGAGGTGCTGAGCACCGACTGGATGAAGCCGGTCGGCGCGAGCCAGGCGAGCAGCGTCTCCGCGCCCGCCCACTTGGCGCCGAAGACCACGGCCACCGTCGGATCGCGGAAGAACCACAGCGCGGCCATCACCGGCGCGGTGCCGAAGGTGATGACGCTGAGCGAGCGCAGGTAGACGTCGGCCATCTGGCCCTTGCCGCCCTGCTGGTGCGCCTGCGTCAGCAGCGGGAAGACCGCGCGCGCCACCACGTGGCTGATGTTCTGCACCGGGAACAGCATCAGCCGGTAGGCCACGCTGTACAGGCCCAGCACCGCGGAGCCCAGCACCTTGCCGATGATGAAGCTGTCGGCGTTGCGGGCGAAGTAGTTGACGAACTGGAAGGCCGACACGTTGCCGCTGTAGCGCGAGATCTCGCGCAGGCCGTCCCAGCGCGGGCGCCAGCCCGGACGCCAGTCCGACATCGCCCAGAGCATCGCGCCCTGCACGATCGCGGCGACCAGGGTCTGCGCCACCAGCGCGTACACGCCCCAGCCCGCCAGCGCGGCCGCCACGGCGGCGAGCAGCGCCAGCACGACGGCGACGCTCTCGACCGCGGCGATGCGCTTGAACTGCGAGGCCCGCTCCAGCAGCGACTGGTGGACGATGCTGCTGCACGACACCGGGAAGGACAGCGCCATCAGGCACAGCACCGGCACCAGCGTGGGCGCGTCGTAGAAGTGCGCGACCGCCGGGGACGCGACCATCAGCGTCAGGCAGATCAGGCCGCCCAGCGCCATGTTGAGCCAGAACACCGATGCCTTGAGGCCGTCGGTCAGCGTCTCGCGCTGGATCAGCGCCGAGCCGGTGCCGAAGTCGCGGAACAGCATCGCGAAGTTGGTGAAGATCGCCGCGATCGCCAGCAGGCCGTAGTCCGACGGCGACAGCAGCCGCGCCAGCAGCGTCACGCTGGCGATCTGCGAGCCGATGCGGGCCAGCTGCGAGAAGGCCGCCCACTTGATGTTGTTGAGGATGGACACGCGTGCGATCCGGGTACTCGGGGAGGTCCGGCTCAGGCCGGCTCTTCCGCCATCTTGCGCAGGTCGGACGCGACGTAGGTCGCGGCGATCTGGCGGTCGTTGCCGCCGTTGAAACTGTTGAAGTGCACCAGCCCCTGGTCGTGCGTCCCGGGCAAGCCTTCGAAGTAGCGCGGCAGGCGGCCGAGCTGGCGTACCCGCAGTCCGGCGCGCAGCGCCATCGCATGCAGCCAGATGTCGTCGGCCTTCGGGCAGACGGCCTTGAAGGCGTCGCCCTGCGCGTGCATGAAGTCCAGGAACCGCGGCGGATAGATCACACCCGACACGCCGGTCGCGAAGTGGCGCCAGCGCGGCTCGCGGCTGCCGCAGGGCGGCCAGTCGCGGTACGGGCGGATGACCGCCTCGTCCTTGCCCTGGCCTTCCAGCGCCACCACGTGCGCGCGGTAGCAGCTGATCTGCTCCGGCGCGGCCCGGTAGGCGTTCCACAGGCGGCGCAGCCACCAGCGCGGATAGACGATGTCGTCATCCGCCGTCACCAGCGGCACCTCGTGGTGCGGCTTGGACGCGACGTACGGGTAGTACTTCGTGTGCGGGCCGAGGTTGTCGGTGAGGTGCACTTCCAACCCGCGCGCCTGCAAGCGGCGCAGCCCTTCGGGCAGGTCCTTGAAGCGGCGCTCGTCGTCCAGCCACAGCGTCAGCCGCGACGGCTTGAGCTGGCCGCGGCCGATGCTCTCGATCGTCAGGTGCACCGTGTCGATGCGCGGGCCGTAGGTCGTCAGCGAGACCACCGGGCCGCCCGGGGCCACGACGGATTCGGTGCTCGTCTCATTGAGGCGCTGCAGCGCCTTCACCTGCCCCGGCACGAGCCGCGGCGCGAACTTGTAGACCAGCTTGCGGTGGATCTTCGAGATCAGCAGATCGATGTCCATAACCAGGGAACTCATCCTTTGGAGCGATGGGCGGCGTCCGTCGCCGGACGCACGCCCGTCAGGCGCAGCCGGACCAGGTCCATCACGGCGCCGACCCAGCGCTTGACCACGGGTTCGGCATAGGTCACCACCAGCCAGCTCAGCAGCAGCACCACGACGCTGGCCAGGAACAGCGTCATGGCCGGCTCGATGCCCGCGCGGCGCATGATCCCCATCACGACGGCGCCGATGTTCTGGTGGACCAGGTACAGCGGGTAGGTCATCAGGCCCAGCACGCGCAGCAGGCTCACCAGCGACGCGCTCGAACGCCAGGTCGCGTTGTGCCGGATGCCAAGCAAGATCACGGCCAGGCTGATCAGCCAGATCGCGAGCGCCGGCCACCACGGGTTGGTGCGCGGGCCGTTGGCGTCGACGTTGGTCCAGTAGATCTGCACCACGCAGGCCGCGGCGGTGGCGATCAGCGTCGCCCAGGACGGCCGCTTCTGGCGGTCGATCAGCACGGCCCAGATGAAGATGCCGGCGGCGAAGAAGGCGCCGTGCTTCACCAGCAGCAGCTCCAGCACCCGTTCCACCAGATAGGGCAGCGTCTTGTGCAGCACCGTCAGCGCCGGCACCACGCCGCTCTGGCCCAGGCTGTACGCGACCCAGTAGGCCAGGCAGATCCAGCCCAGCGCCGCGGCCAGCGTTCCGATGGCCTTCTCCTTGCCGCGCCAGATCAGCACGCCGACGGAGGCGTAGAAGAAGATCTCCACGCCCAGCGTCCAGAAGACGTTGTCGATCCACGGGTACCAGGGCATGAACAGCATGCTGTGGCGGTAGCCGCGCATCAGCTCGGTGGTGAAGCCGCTGTAGTGCCAGGCCAGCACGGCCAGCGTCAGCGTCGAGCAGACCCAGGCCGCCGGCACCAGTCGCACCACGCGGCTGCGCAGGAAGGCGTAGGGCGTGGCGCCGCGCGCCGAGTACGCGATCACGATGCCCGAGATCACGAAGAAGACCTGCACCCCGATCCATCCGTAGAAGGACAGCCAGGGGATCAGCGGCTGCGAGAAGGTGCCGCCGCTGAGCTCATAGGGCCGGCTGTCGGGCCGGTCGCCGATGCTGAATGCCAGGTGCGAGAACAGCACCAGCACTGCGGCGAGGAAGCGCACCAGGTCGATCGCGATGACGTGCTGCTGCCGCGGATTGGCATGCACGATCGGCTGAGGTTGTGGATCAGGCTGGGACATGGGGAGTACCTCCGGAACGGGCGAGGGGCGTCGCTGGCATGTCAGGCTGACGAACGCTGGTCGGCGGTCGCGGCGGCGTAACGCCGCGCACGCGCCAGGAACAGGGGATTGCCGAGCACGTAGCGCTTGAACAGCCGGCGCGGTTCGCGCGCCAGGCGGTACAGCCATTCGATGCCCGAGCGGCGCATCCAGGCGGGCGCGCGCGTCGCGCCGCCGCCGAGGAAATCGAGGATCGCGCCGCCGCACACGATCAGGCAGGGGCGGTGCATCGCGTGGCGCAGCAGTTGCGCGACCTGCTCCTGCTTGGGCATGCCCATGCCGAGCACGATCAGGTCGGGCGCGAAGGCCAGCGCCTGCTCGACGTAGACCTCCGGCGCGCGGAAGCCGTCGAGCGCGTCGACGGTCGCGCCGGGGGCGAGCTCGTCGCGGATCTTCGCGGCCGCGAGGGACAGCTGCGGATCGCGCGTGCCGAGCAGCAGGATGCGACGGCCGGCGTAACGGGCCATGACGCGCGGAATGAGGTCGGTGCCGTTCAGGTTCAGGCCGGGCGCGCGGCCCAGGCGGCTCATCAGCATCTTCATGCCGGAACCGTCGCGCAGCACCCAGTCGGCCTCGGCCACCGCGGCGGCGAAGCCGGCATCGGTCGCCGCCGAGTTCATCGCGTGCGCATTGACGAAGGCCACCACGCGCGGACGCAGCACGCCGGTGAAATCGCGCAGCAGGCCGTCATCGACGGCGCGCTCGTCGTCGACCACAGTCAGCGCGTCCAGGATGGCGCTCCAGCGGGCGATCCAGGTCGCGCCGGCGGACGCGGCAGAAGCGGCAGAAGCGGCAGACGCGGTCGCTGCGGCCGGCGAGGCCGCCCGTGCGTGGAGAGAGGTGTCGGTGTCCGTCATGGTGCGTTCCGGCGCGTCAGTGGTCGCGCCTGGTGCGCACCCATTCGGTCTGGCGGCGCACCACGAAGCTGATGTAGATCGGCAGCTTGGCCAGGACGTACATCGGCGCCTTGAGCAGCTCGCCCAGTCCGATCAGGTCGTCCGCGAAGCGATGCCGCGCCGCGAAGATGGCCGTCGCCAGCGCGAACACGCCCAGCAGCGCGATCACCAGCCCGGCGACCAGCCCGGTGGCCAGCGCCCAGACGGCCTGCACCAGCGTGGCGACGACCAGCAGGCCGGCCAGCAGCGCCAGCGGCGGCACCAGCATGTCCATCACCAGCATCGCCTGCGCGAAGCGGCCGCGGCGCAGCGCGTCCCACAGCAGCTTGGGGCCCTCGCCCACCAGCAGCGAGAGGTGGCCGTGCTCCCAGCGCGTACGCTGGCTGCGTTCGCCTTCCTGGCTGGCGGCGAAGACGCTGGTGACCAGCACGTCCTCGCAGAACAGCGGCGGCGTGCCGTCGCTGGCCAGGCGCACGCCGAGCTGCATGTCCTCGGCCAGATGGCCGCTGGCCAGCGGCGCGCGCTGCGCCACCGCCCACGGGAAGGCCATGCCGGTGCCGAGCAGCTGGCACGGCAGGCCGAGCCGGAACATGCCGCGCGAACGCGCCAGGTTCTTCACGCGCATCGCGAACTCGGCCACGCGGGCCTTGAGGCCGGGCGTGGGCGCGCTCATCAGGTAGCTGGCCTGCACCGGCCGGCCGTGCGCCTGCGCCAGTCCGGCCAGGCGCGGAATCAGGCCGGGCGACAGGACGCAGTCGGCGTCCAGCACGATGACGACGTCGGGCGCTTGGCCCTCGCGCAGCGCCAGCATCTCCAGGTGGCGCACGCCGAAGTCCAGCGCCCAGCCCTTGCCGCGGCGCTCCGCGTCGGAGCGCTCGACGACTTCGGCGCCGACCATGCGGGCCTGGTCCGCCGTGTCGTCGCTGCAGTTGTCGGCCACGACCAGCACGCGGTCGTCCGGGCCCAGCTGCGACAGCGTCTGCATGATGGTGGCGCGCACGCCGTGGCCCTCGTCGTGGGCCGGGATCAGCGCGGCGATGCGGGCCGGACGCGGTACCGCGGGCAGCGGGTCCGGGCGCTTCATCGCCAGCGCGACCTGCGTCAGCAGCAGCCCGGCGGGCAAGGCCAGCAGCAGCGTGCCCAGGATGAGCAGCACGTGGATCACGGTCAGCACGGTGTCAAGCATGGGCGTACTCGCTGAAGAGGCGGAGCAGGCGCGTGGCCTCCGTGTCCACGTCGTGACGCGCGAGCACCCGGGTGCGCGCGGCCTCCGCCATCTCGGCCAGGCGCGCGTCGTCGCAGTCGAGGCAATCGCGCATCGCGTCGGCCAGCGCCTGCGCGTCGCCGGCCGGCACCAGCCAGCCGTGCGTGCCGGGCACGATGAGTTCGGGGATGCCGGCGATGGAGGTGCTCACCACCGGACGGCCCAGCGCCATCGCTTCCATCGCGACGACGGGCAGGCCCTCGGCGAAGCTGGCCAGCACCAGCGCGCGCGCGGCCATCAGCTCGGCGCGGACCTGGTCGCTGCCGATCCAGCCGGTGATGCGCACCGTGCGCTGCAGGCCGAGCTCGGCGATGCGCGCCTCGATGGCGGGACGCAGTTCGCCGTCGCCGGCCAGCACCAGCTCGAAGTCAGGGCGATGCTTCGCTACCAGCGCGGCGGCCTCGATCAGCAAGAGGTGACCCTTCTGCTCGGCGAGGCGGCCGATCGCCAGGAGACGCTTGCCCGTCGGCGGCGTGTCGGCGCCGGCGTGGAAGCCCGGCTCCAGGCCGCAGTGCACGACCTGCACCTTGGCCCAGTGCGCGCGCTCGACCCAGCGGAACAGCTGGCTGCGGCAGAAGGACGTGATCGCGACGACGAAGCGTGCGCGGCGCATCTTCTCGCCCAGGTGCAGGAACTCGGGCTTGTCGAATTCCTCGGGACCGTGGACGGTGAAGCTGTAGCCCGGACCGCCGAGCGCATGCAGCAGCATCGCGACCTCGGTCGAGTTGGTGCCGAAGTGCGCGTGCACGTGCGTGACGCCGGCTTCGCGCAGCAGCTTGAAGGCGACGCAGGCCTCGGCGAGGTAGACAAGGTGCAGCGGCAGCGGCCGGTCGGCGCGACGGCCCATGCGCAGCGCGAGCTTGAGCGCACCGAAGAAACGTCCGGGCGCGCGAAGCGCCTCACGGACCAGCGCGCCGCCGAGCGACAGCGCGCCGCCGCGCAGCAGGTAATGCGTGCGGGACTTCTCCGCCTGGTCCTGCGCATCAGGCGCGGGATCGTCCCAGCCGCGCACCGCGACGCGCAGGACGTCCTGGCCCTGCTTCTCCAGCGCGAGGATCTCGCGGCGGATGAACGTGTGGCTGACCTTCGGGTAGTGATTGACGAGGTAGGCGATCTTCAAAGGGTCAAACTCCCAGACTCCTGACCGTTCACGGGGGCCGGAAGCTTGTTCTTGTGCGGTCCGGCATCGCTGCCGGGGACCTCGTCGCGAGGGCAAGCATCGTTCCCGGCGTCGTTCACGGCACCGCTCGCGGCGCAAGCCGATGAAGACGCCGTGCCGACCGGGGATCCGGCCGGCGCTTTATGCAGGATGCGTGCCGGATTGCCGACGGCGGTCGCGCCGGGCGGCACATCCTGCAGCACGACGCTCATCGCGCCGACCTTGCAGCCGGCGCCCAGGCGCACGCCGCCGAGCACCTGCGCATACGCGCCGAGCTCGACGCCGTCCTCCAGCACGGGACACGGTCCGCCGTCGACGCGGTTGCCCAGCGTCACGCCCTGGCGCAAGGTGCAGCCGGCGCCGATCACGGTGCCCGGATTCACGAAGATGCCGCCGAAGTGCCAGATCTGCAGGCCCGGCCCGATGCGCGTCTGCTTGGGCAGACTGATGCCGGTCAGCGTCTCGACGACCGTGTGCAGCAGCAAGTGGAATTTGCGATGCAGCTTCTGGCCGACGCCCGCCGGCGCCGCGTCGACGCGGCGGCCGTAACGGTAGACCCAGAGCGCCCACATCGACTGCTCGCGCAGCGGCATGCGGCCCAGGCCCCAGCGGGCGACGTCGGCGGCCCAGTCGGGGTCGCGGTGCGCGCGCAGCGTCATCGGGCACTCCCCGGAGAAGCCTTGTCCTGCGTCTTCGCGCGGGTCCTGTCCGACTTGTCGGACTTGTCGGACTTGTCCGGCGCGACATCCTTCGAATCGTCCTTCGCGTCCACGGGCACCAGCGCGCCGCCGACCGACGATTCGCCCGGGCCGGGGCCGCTGCGCACGGTGACCCGCACGGCGCCCTGCCCTTCGGGCCATTCGAAGGTCCTGCTCGCCCCGTCGGCCAGCTCGCCGCTGTCGAACAGCGTCGTGCGTCGGCCTGCATCAAGCAGTTGCAATTGAAGCTTCGCGCCGCCGGTGGCGGTCGCGGTCAGCTTGTAGCGCTTGCCGGCCTCGGGCTTCGCCCAGGTGACCGGCTGCAGGCTGCGGCCGGAGTCGTTGACCAGCACCGTCACGCCCTCGCCCGCCGGGAACACCACGGCCTGACGGCGCGTGTCGTAACCGGCGCCAGTGCGATCGCCGCCGGCGGCCGCGGTGGCGGTCGTCCCCGTCGCGGCCGACTTCATCGCCGCGTCATTGCCGCCGCGCTTCCACGGGCCGCGCAGCGAGAACCGGTTCTGCGGCGTGTCCATCGACATCGGCCGGCCGTTGCCGTCGACCCAGCGATCCACCGACATCACCTGGCGCAGCCCGCCGCGCACGCGGTCCAGCTCGGCCGCGAACTCGGGATGCCAGCCGCGCTTCATCGGCGACTTGTTGGCGCCCATCTCGACGTAGATCACGTAAGGCGTCTCGACGTTCCGGTCCACGACGTAGGCGCCGTAGACCTTGAGCGTGCGCGCGACCTTGCGCAGCAGCGGATCCTTGATGCGCTCGGTGTCGAAGTCCGGCGGCAGCATCATCAACGCGCCCTGCGGCACCTTGCCGGTGTTGGACTTCGCGCCGGTGTCGGCCGAGGTCGCGGGGAAGATGTAGGCGGGATCCGGCGACAGGCCGGTGTGCGTCAGCGACATCGCCAGCGCGTGCCGGAACACCTCGTCGTTGTCGTCGATCTCCTTGGCGCGCACCAGGCCGCCCATGGTCGGCACCGCGGCGGCGCGCGCGCCCTGGAAGTAGTGGCCGGGCTCGCCCCACCCGCGGCCGTCGAGCTTCGTCCACGCGTACTGGTCGGCGCGCCACTGGCCGTCGATGAAGCGCAGCACGTTGAACGAATGGATCATCCGGTCCACCGGATCGACGATGTCGCCGTGGCCGTCGGCCGCGCTCGCGGGCTCGACGCCGGCGGGCCAGCGCGGGATCGTGATCTGGTCGCGCATGGTTTCCGCGTCCGGATCCCAGATGCCCTTGCGTCCCGGCAGCGGCAGCACCGTCACCGGCTTGTCGTCGGGCGAAGCGACGAACACGCCGGTCGACCACTTCCCGTCTTCCAGCGTCGGATAGTTCTTGGCCTTGGGGATCTCGTCGGTGCCCAGCGTCACGCCGATGGGGCGCGCGTTCCAGGGCGAGTCCGCCGCGAACGGCCGGTCCGCCGTGCCGAAACGCAGCTGGCGCACCGCGCGGGCATGCGGGTCGTTCCTGTCGGAGGCCTCGGCCTTGGCGCCGCGATCGGCCGCCTGCGGCGCGGCGAGGGCGCCGGTCGTTGCGAGGCCGGTCGACGCCGCCAGAGCGGCGACAGCGACGGGCAACAACCAGGCGGCGGGGCGGAAGGTGACGGAACGGATTGTGAGCATCGACGACATCCGTCCAGCCTCAAGTACTACGAACCGCATTGGACATCCTCACTCGGTGGCCCATCGCAATAAAGTGTCGCTCGAAGTAAAACGTCGACAGATGCGCGAGCAGGAAAACGGCCCCGAGCAGCAGCGGCCGCTTGAGGTACTTTTCGGTGACATCGCCGGAGCCCAGCCAGGTGTGCTCCAGCGGCACGTGCAGCACGTAGACCGCGAAGGACACGGCCGCGAGGTAGGCCCAGAACGGGCGCGAGAGGAACACCGACGGCGCGGAGCGCGGCTGGCACATCAGCGCGCCGGTGAGCACCAGCACCGCATACGGCCGCACGAACGAGGCGATGTTGCCGTCCACGTTGTAGCAGGCCAGGCAGAGCATCAGCGCCGCGCCCCACAGCACGACGGGCCGCTCGAAGAAGGCGAGCGCCTCGCGCCGGCTGGGCGAGTGCAGCAGGATCGCCAGCACGAAGCCCGCCAGGATGTCGTCGATGCGGTACCAGGTGATGCTGCCGCTGTAGCCGCTCATGTAGACGCGGTAGCTGGTCACCGCGACCAGCAGCACCGGGATCGCCACGCGGGCCACGGCGGGACGGAAGAACAGCAGCAGCGTGGCCAGCGCGTAGAACTGGAGCTCCACGCACAGGCTCCAGAAGTGGTCCAGCGGCACGCGCATGCCGGCGTCGCTGAGGTTGGCGTAGAACAGCAGGTGCGAGGCCAGCGCCGCCGGCGGAAAGTGCCAGATCGCCGCGACCACCGCCGCCACCAGCCAGGCCAGCGGGAGGATGCGCAGCAGCCGCTTGGCGACGAACTCCAGCGGGTGCACGTGGACCAGCACCTGCTTGCCGATGAAGTAACCGGACAGCACGAAGAACAGCGCCATGCCCAGCATGCCGACCGATTCGTTGAGCCGGGGGCCGAGGGCGTTGAGCGGCAGCAGGTGCGCGACCAGCACGGTCACGATGCTCAGTCCGCGCACGCCGTCCAGGACCGGGGAACGGGCGCCGGCGGTGCTCATGCCGGCTCCGTCACCGCCCACGGTCGCGCCACGCGGCGCACGACGCGCCGCGGCCGGCGGCCGATGTCGGCCTTCTCATGGCAGACGATGGCGCAGCCCGCGCCCATGACGAACCAGAAGAACCAGTTGAAGACGAGGTAGCTCAGCATGTTGTCGGACAGCGAGACCACCACGTAGCCGATCAGCAGCGCGATGAACATCGCCGACAGCAGCGCGTCCTCGCGGCGGAAGCGCCAGAAGATCTGCCCCGCGCGCCAGTACTTCCAGTAGTAGGCGGCCAGGCCGACCACGCCGACGTCGAACAGCATCTGCACCGCCACGCTGTGCGCGCCGGTGGTCATGCCGCCGCTCAGGCTGAAGAAAGTCGGCGAGTTGAAGAAGAAGCCGCCCGAGCCGTAGCCGAAGGCGTAGCGCATCGGCGCCATCCAGGCGATGGCGTCCTCCCACAGCACGCGGCGCCAGGTGAAGGAATTCAGCTTGGCGTACTGCACCACCACGTTGCCTTGGCCGATGTCGAGCACGCGGTCGCGGATGTCGGGCACCAGCAGCGCCAGCAGCGGCACCAGCAGCAGGTAAAGCAGGAAGCGGCGCTCGAACAGCAGGCCGTACAGGAAGAACATCGCGCCGGCGGCCATCCACGCGCTGCGCGTCTTGGTCGCGCCCAGCAGCGCCAGCAGGATCAGCAGGTAGAAGGCCATCGCCAGGCGCTGGGCCGTGGTCGAGTTGGCCAGCGTGCGGGCGTTCTTCCACAGGTAGAGCAGCACGCCCTGCATCAGCACCAGGTAGAAGGCCAGGATGTTGGGATGCGAGAACGGGCCCTTGTAGCGGCCCATCGCGGCGGGGTCGTTGGAGATGTGGACGTCGCCGCGGGCGATCGCGATCAGCGTGTAGATCGCCACCGGGACCGAGGACCAGATCACCAGCTTGAGGATGCGGTCGAAGGAGGTCCAGTCGTCCACGACGTAGAAGGCCACCACGAACATCGCCATGGTGCTGAGCGTGCCCAGGAAGGTGCGCAGCTCCGGCAGGCGGTCAGGCGAGTACAGCAGCCCCACCGCCTGCATCGCGATGAAGGGCACCCAGACCATCCAGGCCACGCGCGGGATGCGGCGCGGCTCGCGCATCCAGAACACCACGGCCAGCAGGATCACCGCCAGGTTCATCAGGCCGCCCAGGCCGCCGAAGCTGGCGAAGCGCGCCTCCTCCAGCACCGGGTTGCCGATGGCGCGCAGCAGGATGATGGTGAACAGCAGCGACTTCGGATTGGCCAGGAACATGAAGACCACGACCAGCGCCACCGGCAGCACCACGAAGAACACCGGCTTCTGCGCCACCATGTCGCCCATGACGACGCACACCAGGCCCAGGAACATGCAGCCGCCGGCGATCACCAGCGCCCACAGCAGCGTGCGCCATTCCGGCAGGCGCCGGCGGCGTTCGTTGCCGTAGGGGTTCAGGCCCCTGCCCCGCGCGGGGCTCGCCGTATTGGTCGCCGCGCTCATCGGACCAGCATCCCGCGCGCGCCGGCCGGGACGGCTGCCACCAGCTCGGCGAGGAAACGCGCCATCAGCGCCTGCGACGCCACGGCCGACGCGGCCTGCGCCATGCGCTGCGACGCGCGCACCAGGATGCCGTCGGGGACGCGGCCCGCCAGGCCTTCGTTCAGGATGTACCAGCGCGCGGCCAGGCCGTCGCCGCCGTAGCTGTCGCCGATGCGGATCCAGTAGCGCACCGCCTCGAAACCGCCGCCGCGGGCTTCGGCCAGCAGCTGCGTCGTGGGGACCGGCAGCGCGCGGCCGTCCGTGGCGATCGGCGGGCCGGCCTCGTTGACGCGCACGGCGTAGCCCTGCGCGGGGTAGCAGACCTCGGGCCGGTGCACCTTGACGTCCTGGCGCTGGCGCTCGCCCCAGGCCAGCGCGAGCATCACCTGCTCGCCGCGGCTGTTGGCGTAGGTGCGCATCACCGTCTGGTCGTAGGGCTGCTCCAGCACCGTTTCCACGCCCTGGGACACGTCGACCTGCGCGGTCGAGTCGGCCACCACGCGCCAGTCGCCGAAGGCCTTCGGCACGACGGCGTCCAGGCTGGGCGCGCCGGTGACGGCCTGCAGCCGCGGCGTGGCCAGCCACGCGCCCACGGCCGCCACGCCCATCAGCGCGGCGCCGGTGAGGCAGGTGCGGCGCGAGAAGCGCGGCAGCGGCTCGCCGGACGGGGACTCTCCGGCGGGCTTGGGCGGTGTGCCCTTCGTGGGCGCCATCCGCAGATCCGGCTGAACCGGCTGAACCGGTGGCTCGGGCGGCATCGGCGAGCTCATGGCGCGGCCTCCGTCGTGCCACGCAGGCGGTTCCAGCGCAGCGACAGGCCGCGCAGCAGGCCGTCGACGCCAACGATCAGCATCAGCGCGATCAGGAACAGCGCCATGCCGGAGAACTCGTGCATGAAGCCCTGGCCGACGTCGTCGCCCAGGTGATAGGTCAGGAGGGCCAGGATCAGGATGCGGATCACGTTGGAGCAATAGGAGATGGGCACGATCAGCAGCGCCAGCGCGATGTTGCGGAACACCGATTCGTGGCGCACGACGTTCATGTAGAGCAGGCCGAGCGCCTCGAGCGTGAACAGCGAGTTCAGGCCCGCGCAGGCGTCCGCGACCATCAGCTGGTAGGGGCCGATCTGCAGGATCACGCCGGCCCGCGCGATGGGGTAGCCCAGCGCGTACATCAGGTGCTCGGCGCCCCAGGAGGCGGCCAGCTTCATCGGCTGGGTGATGACGTCGACGATGGAGGCCGGCAGCGGCACGGCGAAGAGCAGCAGGAAGAAGGCGAAGCCGTAGCGCCGCGCGATCTCGGGGCCGAGCAGCACCAGCGCCAGGCCCAGCAGCACCGGCATCATGGAGCCCATCTCCAGCACCGCGATCGACTGCGAGCGGCCCAGCACGTAGGCCGCCAGGCCCAGCGCGACCAGCGTCCAGCCCGCGACCGGCGCGGGCCGGGCGCGGAACGGCTTGCCCTGGCGCGCCATGCGCCGCGTCTGGAAATAGAAGTACCAGGCCGACAGCGCCAGCACGATCGGCCCGTGCGAGTTGCGGTCGCCGCGCCACGGGCCGCGCAGGAAGTCGACGATGGTCGGCGCGTACATCGCGACCAGGCCGATCGCGAGCGCGATCAGCGCGACCCGGTTGGCGGCCCAGAAAGCCGGAAAAGGCGCGCCCGGGCGGCCCGTCGCGCCGGGGAGGACATCTTGCGTCATGGCGTTCACTGCGATCCCTGCTGATGGTTCCGGACATGCGGCGGCAAGGCCCCGTGGCCCTGCCTTCCATGCTGTCGTTGCCGTCGATGCTATCGACGCACGCGCGGCTCTGCGGCCGCTGTGATGTCTCGCCCGGTATCCGGTGTCAGTATTGGTTCATGACGGTGCCCACCAGGGTGGTGGAAACGCCGTCCAGGCTGTCGGTGAGATCCTGCAGCGCGCTCACCCGCGACTGGTTCTGGCGCGCCAGCACCAGCGCCGCGCCGCAGCGCGACGCGACGATGGCCGCGTCCGCGCCGTAGCGGCTGGCGGAGGTGTCCACCAGCACGTGGTCGAACTTGCCGGCCAGCTCGCGCATCAGCATGCCGAACGCGGGCCGTTCCAGCAGTTCCACCGGGTTGGGCGGCACCGCCCCCACCGGCAGGATGAACAGGCTGTTGAGGCCCTCCACCTGCTGGATCACGCGCGGCTCGCTGCGACCCGACAGGATCGAGGACAGGCCGGCCTGGTTGTTGACGTCGAAGATTTCATGCTGGCGCGGACGGCGCAGGTCCGCGTCGACCAGCAGCGTGCGGCCGCCCAACTGCGCCAGCGTCACCGCCAGGTTGGCGGTGAAGTAGCTCTTCCCGTCCATCGTGTCGGGGCTGATGACGGCCAGCGCGCGGCGGGAATCGCCCTCGCGGTAGAGCCGCATCGTGATCTGGCTGCGGATCGCGCGGAAGACTTCCGCCTGCGACGAGAACGGCTGGTTCAGCGCCACCAGCTCGGGGCTGCGGGCCTTGCGCTCGTTCGGCGTGTAGGGGTAGTGGAACTGCTTGGACAGCGCCTCCAGCACGTCCTCGGCGTTCGCGTAGCCCAGCGCCACGGCGGCTTCGCCGAAGCGGATCCCGCGCTCGCGCTGGTACTGCAGCACGCGCTCGACCTGGTCGGCGCTGAGGTTGCGGGTCTCGGCGATGATCGCGCCGATCGAGCGGTCGTGCACGCCGGCACCGCTTCCGGGGTTTTTGTTGAGAGGTCCGTCCACGGGTTTGCTGTGAGCCAGGGGAATGGGTTCCTTCAGATCCGACATCAGGCGGCTCCTCGGCTGGGGCGGGGATTGCTCCCCAGCAGGCGCCGTTCGGCGGACGGCAGTTGCGCGCGCTTGCCCGGCGCGGGCAGCACGCCCAGCATCGGCAGCGGCAGCACGGCCATGACGTCGTCGGCGTCGCGGACCTTGCGATCACGCAGTTCCAGCAGCAGCGCGATGCCGACCGCCAGGACCAGGCCGGCCACGAAGGCCAGCGCGGTGTTCAGCGCCACGCGCGGCGACGCGGGCCGCAGCGGCGGCGTCGCCTCGGCGAGCAGGTTCACGTTGCTCTGCGTGGACTGGCTTTCCAGGTTGGTCTGCGTCAGGCGCGTGGTGATGTTCTCGTAGGCACGCTGGGCGCTCTCGACCTCGCGCATCAGGCCGCCGGCCTCGTCGCGGGCTTCCTTGAGCTTGACGACCTTGGCGCGCTGCGCGTCCATCTGCGCGCGGGTCTCGGCCTCGCGCGCGCTGTTGATGTTGCTGGTCACCGCGACCGAGCCGGTCACGCGGCGGATTTCCGCGTTCAGCTTGGAGCGGGTGTCGGCCACCGAGGCCTTGGCCTCGATCACCTGCGGGTGGTTGTCGCCGTAGCGGGTGCTCAGCTGCTGCAGGTTGGCTTCGGCGCGGCTGACGTCGGCCTTGAGCTGCGACACCACCGGATTGGCGAGCACGTCCGGCAGCTGGTCGCCGCCGCGCGCGGCCTGGCCCGAGCGGCTGCGCGACTCCGTCGCGATCGACGACAGCGCCACCAGCTGCGAGGACAGCTCGTTCAGGCGCGCGTTCTCGACGTCCAGGCGTTCATCGGTGGCGAGGATGCCGTGCTCGCGCTCATAGGCGGAGAGCTTGCCGCGGGCCTGCTCCAGGCGCTCCAGGGCGGCCTTGGCCTGCTGGTCGAAGTAGCCGGCGTACTGGCGGGCCGGTTCCACGCGCAGGTCCAGCGTCGTGGCGATGTACGCCTTGACGAAGGCGTTCGCCATCTGCGCGGCGATCTGCGGCGACGGCGAGCGGTAGGTCACCACCAGCACGTTGCTTTCCTTGGACGGCTTGACTTCCATGCCGGCCTGCAGGAACGCGGCGACCCACTGCTCCATGCTGCCTTCGGCGCCCTGGGACTGCCACTGCTCGCGCAGCTCGGGCTGCTCGGTCAGGCGCAGGTCGCGCACGACGCGCAGCGCCACGCGGTCGCTGGCGATCACGTCGACCTGCGTGTTCATGTAGGCGGGCGAAGCCATGCCGGGATAGATCAGCGCCGACACCGGGTCGGGCTTGGCGTCCACCACGACCGAGGCGCTGGCCAGGTAGCGCTTGGGCAGCACGAGGCTGACGCCGAGCGCCGTCACGGTGGTCACCAGGACCACCAGCAGCACGAGCTGCCAGCGGGCCAGGATGATCGACATCAATTTGCTGGGCGTCACCATGCACTCCTTCGCCGGGCGCGGGGCCCGGGGTTACTGCGCGAGGACAGGATCGGGGAAAAACTCAGAACAGGCTCTCGCGGACGAAGATCACGTCACCGTCCTTGAGCGACTCGTCCATGGCCGGCTTCACTTCCTGCACCTTGCCGGCGCCGTCCTTGCGGTGGACGCGGATGCCGCGCTCGGTGCCGCGCAGCGTCAGACCGCCACCGGCGGCCAGGCCCTGCAGCACGGTCATGCCGCGTTCCAGGCGGATCTGTCCGGGCTTCTGGACTTCGCCGTAGATATAGATCATCGGATAGCGGTCGACCCACAGCACGTCGCCGTTGAGGACCACCACGTCCTGCTCGCGGCCGTTCGGTCCGAACAGCGTGGGCAGGTCGATCTCGACGCGGAAGGGCTTGCCGGCGCGCTGGCCGGTCAGCACCAGCAGGTCGCCGCCGGCGGGCGAGACGCCGCGCGCGTTGGCCAGCAGGTCGGTCAGGCGGGTGTCGGCGACTTCCAGCGGGTAGCGGCCCGGCTGGTTGACCTGGCCCAGCACGCTGGCCTGGTTGCCGGTGACCTTCAGCACCAGGATGGTGACCTGGGGCTGCTTGACGAAGTTGCCCTTCTTCAGGCCGTCGGCGATGCGGGCTTCGGCCTCGCTGATCGACAGGCCGCCGATCTTCACGACGCCCAGCAGCGGGAAGCTGATGGTGCCGGCTTCGGACACGCGCGATTCCAGCGTCATGTCCGGGTTCTGGAACACGCTGATCTTGATCGCGTCGCCCGACCCGAGCCGATATTCCGCGGCGCCGCCGGTGGACAGGCCGACCGGGGCCGGCGAGGTGGCCGGACGCGTGGCGGTCTGCGCGAGCGCGCCGGTGGAGAGAGCCGCGGCCAGGAGGGCCGGCGCGGCGATGGCGAGGATGGAGAGGCGACGCAGGTGCTTCATTGGATGCCTTGGCCCTTGGAAGTTGAACTGGAGTCCGCCGGGGCGATCACGCCGGCGGCGGGATCGGAGGCGGTATTGGAGACGGCGGTCGGGGTGGAGGCCGGCGAGGACGCGGGGGCAGAGGCGGCCTCGGCGAACTTGCCGACGTATTCGATCTTGGCGTTGTCGCGCATGGACTTGATGTCCTTGGCGACGAGCTCGGCGCGACGCTGGTTCAGGAGGAACATCTCGATGGACGGACGCGCCTGCGCTTCGGTGGCGGGCTGGCGTTGCGAGCCGGCGAGGAACAGCACGGAGATGCCGTTGGGATTGCCGTTCATGATGAACTGGCCGTCCTTGAGCCGGGAGATCGCGTCGAGGTTGTTGAGCGGGATCTGTTCGGCCGAGCGCACCATCTGGGAGCCGACGAACTTGAAGTTGTCGGTCTTGAGCGCTTCGAGGAATTCGGGGAGGGTCTTGGCGGCCTGCAGCTTGGTGCGGATCGCTTCGAACTGATCCGGCTTCGCCTCGATGTTGATTTCCTGCAAGTTGTAGATGCGACGCTCGGCAAAAAGTGCCGGCTTGTCGTTGTAGTACTTCCTGATTTCCTCGTCGGTGGGCTTGCTGGCCGTGTCGCCGAGGTGGTCAGCATAGGCCCTGGCGATGATCTCCCGCTTGGCGGTTTCGATCTGTTGCACCACCCGCGGATCGCGATCGAGCTTGAGGTCCTGGGCCTTCTGGACGGCGAGTTCCTGGTCGATCAGGCGCTCGAGGATCTGGCGCGAGGCGGCGTCGACCTGTTCGGGTTTGACGTTGGGCTGGCGCTGCAGGACGAAGTTGATCTGGTGGACGGTGATCTCTTCCTTGTTCACCTTGGCCGCGGTCTGCGAGGCCTTGGCGCCGCTGCCGCCGCCGCAGGCGGCGAGCAGCACGGCGGCCAGGACGGCCGTGGTGACGGCGAGGGCCGGAGTGGCCCGTCGCGCTTGAATTCCGTGATCCCGAGTCCTCATCGCAAGCATGGTGTCGACCTTGATGTTGTGTCTGTCCGGCGGCCCCTTGAGGGGTGCTCTACGCGTACGCGAGCGGCGAGTGTAGCCCTGCACCATGACTGAACTTACCCGTTCCGGAGGGCTTGGAAGCCCCCATCCCGGGTTCGCAGGGGTCCATAGCAAGAATGGGTCCCGGCCCAAGGCTCCGGGCGGTCGGAGACCCCATGAACAAGGGGGATGCGCGCTGTAAAGACGGATGAAAAACCGCCTCTGAAGTCGTCATTGCAACGACGTGAAAAAGCCGTCAGCGGGTGAGCGGAAACGCGGGGTGGCAGGCACGGGAAATCGGGGCGACCGACCCGGTCGGCGATGCCGATGTCCAGCAAAAGTCAGCACGCCTCACGGCGTCCGATGGATCCCTTGCAGCATCACCGAGACGGCACGCGCACGAGCGCACCGTCTCTGATCACGACCAGCACGAAAGCGTTGCCGAGTGTCTGCCACATCACGCGCGCCATGCCGCTTCAGTTCGAAGATCTGCTTACCTTAGCCACCGCCATCAAGGGAGGCGCGCAGCTCTGTATAGCGATCCAGGCAGGCGGACCCCGTTTGCGATTCCGCGACGACGCGATGCCTCCTCAAAGCCGTCATCCGTCGATCCAACTCTCGATCAATCTTGACGGAGGGATGTCCTTCAGAAAAGGCATTCACTGCACAGAGCATTGCCACCTGATCCACACGAACCAAAGGCAATAGTTTTTCAGGGCACTTTCCCATCGCTAGTTCCAAGGAATATGTATGTCCTTGAAGAGCCTCCAGATTGGTCGTATCCAGCAAGCGGACACTCAAATCAAGGGCCTCACGATCGCACCTCTGAACAGCCGTGGCAAGCGGCGCCATACGCGATTCCCAATGCGCCGAAAGATACGCATTGACGGCTGCAACATCACTCCGATCCAGCCGGGCGCGAAGCTCTGCGACCGCGGAAGACTTTGAGCCCGCGCTTGCAGCGGTGCTGATTAACAGTAGCAGAAGAAGGGAAGTGGCAGTCCGCTTCATTTTTACACCGCTCCTAATTTCGGATGACATGGACAATCACGTTCTTGTTGCATTGCTTTTCCACCAGATCCCAAAGCTGCGCGCAATAGTCGCCACGAACGGTGACGCATCCGGCCGATCCTCTATTAGTGTCGCTGCGCGCTTGCCCAAAATTCTGACAATGCATGTGAACGTAGTCCGCAACGGGCATGCCCCCCTGTGCCGGGTTGGCACCGAGTGTAGAGATGGGATCATTATTGTTCAGCACAATTCCCTGTCCGCGCTTTTTGACACTAGGAAAGCCGTGCGCGGTGCGTCCATATTGTCCAGAATATGTGCCGTCGACAATCCCGGGGCTGCCATAAGATTTGTCTGGAAACGAATTCGCTGGAAAGCTCATGAACGCGGCTGATTCAGGCGATTCGTTTGATGCGGATCCTGACGCTCCCCAAGTCGGACCGTCCTTTCCATTGCCCGTGCTTTGCACAACATAGATATGGGTCGGCAGACACATCGTGTCTCCCCACCGGTCCAAACCCAACGGGTCGACAGCGCTCTGCGGGCTCGAATCAACATAACTATAAGTATTGATGCCAGCCTCCAGGCCAATCGGATCACTCTGCACATACCTCCCCAACGTCGGGTCATAGTCCCGGAAGTAGTTGTAATACAGCCCTGACTCGCTGTCGAAGAACTGGCCGGGGAAGCGCAGGTTGAAGACGATCTGAGCCAGCCCCGCCGGTGCCTGCTCCGGCTGCCCCGTCCCAAACGGCTCGCTGATCCACCGCCACCGCGCAGCGTCGTTCTTGTCGACCAGCACCCTCGGCGTATTCAAGTGATCGGTGTACACGAGCATCGGCAGCGGTGCTGTAACCGTTCCTGAAATCACCGCCACCGGCGTGTCACCCAGCCACACGTACTCCTGCACCACGCCCGTCGCGCTGTACTCGCCGAGTAGGTGCCCTTCCTGGTCGTACGCGAAGTTCCGCAGCCCTGCGCTGTTTTCCTTGCGCACGCGCTGGCCGCCAGCGTCGTACTGGTAGGTCGTGGTCAGGCCGCTTCTGGTCAGCGTGCCCATCCGGTTGTCGAGCCGATACGTCGTCGTGTAGGCCAGTCCCGTATCGCTCAGCGTGTTGCCGGCTGCGTCGTAGCCGAAGCCCCGCGCGGGATTGGAGATGCTCGTGAGCCGATTGCTCGTCGTCTCCGTCGTGTAGCCGCGCGACGCGCCGTTGATCGCCACGCTGGTCCGGTTGCCGTTGGCGTCGTAGCCGATCGCCCATGAGTTGCTCGGCGTGATGATGCTCGTCAGGCGCCCTAGCTCGTCGTAGCCGAAGCTCTGGTTCATCGCCTGCGCGCCTGCCGTGGACTGGCCGGTCGTTGCGTCCAGGTGCGTGTAGCTGACGATGCGGTCCGCCGCGTCGTAGGTGATGTCGCGCACGACCTCGCCCAGCGGATATCGGACCAGTCGACCGAACTCGTCGTACACGCGTTCTTGCAGCTTCGTGCCGCTGGCCATCTGCATCTGCCAGCTGCGCACCGGGCCGAACGGCTCCCACTGGATGTCACTGATCAGCGGCACTGCGGCGCTCGACGCATCCGGCGCCAGGCTCATGGCCACGGGCCGCTCGGCGTTGTAATGGATCGTCAGCACGCGGCCCGAGGGATACGTGATCCGAGTGACGCGACCATCGTCGTCGTAGCCGTAGCGCGTCGTGAGAACCGTCGTGCCCACCGTCTGGATCGCCGTGATCAGGCGGCCGTCCAGGTCGTAGCCGTACTTCGTGTTCCCCGACGGGCTGGTGGCCGTCGTCAACTTGCCGACGCCAGCGCCGAAGTCGCCGTCCGTCTGGTCGTAAGTCCACGCGTAGTTCAGCGCCGTCTGACCGCTCTGCGTGTAGATCGCCGAGGTAAGCCGGTTGAGCGCGTCATACCCGTAGGTCGCCTGCACGCTGCGACTATCGGTCCGCGTGATCAACCGCCCGGCCGCGTCGAAGGTGCTGTTGGCAATGCCGGTGTCAGGACTTGCCAGCTGGCTCATGTCGCCCAGGCCGTTGCGCTGGTAGCTCGTCACCAGGTTGCGAGGATCGGTGACCTGCTTGAGCTGGTCGATGCCGTCGTACCCCAGCTTCGTGACGCCGTTCCTCGCGTCCGTGCTGGTCTTGACTCGATCGAGCGCGTCGTACGCGTTCGTTGTCGAGAACGCGAAACCGGAAATCCACTTGGCCTTGGTGACCTTGGTCGGATTGCCATTGGCGTCGTACTCGTAGTCGGTGACCGGCGCCGGAGAGACCGGCGGAGGCGGCAGAGGGGCGGCATGTGCGTTGAAGTCGATCACGCTGATCAGCGCAACCACGATCGGCGCGAGCCCGATCCACTTCGAATTCGTCTTGATGCGATTCATGGCTCATTCCCTCCCCGTCGTCTGCTGCGCGCGGTTCAGCGCGTCGAAGGTGCGGCTCATCGTCCGCTTCAGCGCGCCCAGCGGGTCCTTGGCGACCTCGCTGGTCCGGTTGCCGCTCGCGTCCAGCGTGTAGCTGATCCGATTACCCAGCGAGTCGAAGACGGCGAGCAAGCGTTGCGCGTCGTCGTATTCGTAGTTCACCGCGCCTCCGCCCGGTTGGACCGAGCGCTTGAGCAGCCCCGTAGGCAAGTACTCATAGAAGGTCGCCTTGCCGTTGGTGGTCATCGACGTCACGCGCTGTCGCTGGTCGTAGGCGTAGGTGGTCGTCGCGCCGTTGGGCGCCATCACCTCAAGCGGCTTGCCGTAGGCGTCGTAGCGCGTGAAGCGCGTGACATGACCCGCGCCGTTGGTGGAGGTCTTGAGATCGCCCAAGGTGTGGTCGACCGTCGTGTCGACGTAGTACTCGTTGGTGACGACGATCTGGTTGAGCGCGTCCGTCTCGGTCAACACCTGACCCGTCGCGTTGTAGGTCCAGCTCGCGGTGCGGGCCGGAACGCCGGACTGCAACGCAGCAATGAACCCTTGCGCTCCGGTCTCATCGGTCGTCGCCTGCTCCACGCGCTTGCACAGCACGACGAGCGGCTTGCCGTCGGGCAGCAGCGCGCTGGTGGGCGCGCAGCTCGCCACCGCGCCGCCGCTGAACGGGTCGGGCTGACCGTTGAAGACCAGCGTCGTGATGCGGCGCGGCTCCGCCGTTTTCACCGCGAGGCGCCAATCCGGATGCCACTGCGTGCTCACGCGCCGGGCGCCCGTCGGCAGCGCGACCTGCGCCGCCTCGCAGGCGGTCGCGGCCGAGAGTCCCTCCACGCGGGAGGTCTCCAGGTTGCGGTCCATGTCGTAGGCCATGCAACTGCGGTTGCCGTTGTATTCGTCCAGCTGGACGACGTTCCGGTTGGCGTCGAGCACGCGGCTAGTCGTCGCGGCAGCGCTGCCCGCCCCCGCCGCCTGAGCCTTGGACGTCCACTTCACCTGACCGAGCGAGCCGGCCGCCGTGACGGCCTCCGTCTGTCCGTTGGGGTTGGTCACGACGATGCCCGTCGGCGGCGTCAGCACGTGATCGCGCAGCATCCATCCGGTGTACGAGTCCCAGTTCTCGTTGACCTGCCACCGGCTGGGCGCCGTCCACGCCACCGAATAGCGGTCCAAGCCCAACGCGCGCTCCGTCGAGATCGCGCGTCCGTCGCTGTCGTAGGCGTAGCGACCCGCACGCACGCCGTTCTCGTCGAGGTAACCCGTGAGCGCCCAGCTGAGATTGGTGTTTTCGTAGAGGAATTGGCGCGAGGTGCTGTCGCTCCAGGTCACCTTGCTCACGCCGTCGCCCGCGCCGTACTCCAGCGCGGTGATGCCATTGCCCGGATCGACGATCGCGTTGATGCGCGAGCGCAGGTCCTCACCGCGGTCCTCGTACCCGAACTTCCACTCGCGCCCGAAGTGGTCCTTCATCGAGACCAGCAGGCCGCCCTCGCGGACATAGTCGGTCAAGAACGACGCGTTGCTGTACTGGAAGTTCATCGCCGCACCGTCACGGGGTCAGGACTTGCGTGCCACCGAGCACCAGAAAGGAAAAGGCCGCCGACCTTTCGGACGGCGGCCTCGGAGACCTTCGATCGTCCCGGTCATCCCGGGACGATGGCAGGCTCGATCAGGGCAGCTTGTTCAGCGCGTTCACCGCGTCGATCAGACCGAAGCCGTCGTACAGGCTCCAGCCCTTCACCGCGTTGCCGCCGGAGAACGGGATCACCCGCGCCGCCGGCGTGCCCTGCAGGAGGCTCTTGACCTGCTTGGGCGTCAGCGAGCCGGGGCCGCCGGCCTTCTGCAGCATCAGCGCCGCCACCGCCGCCGCGTGCGGCGCGGCCGCGCTGGTGCCGAAGAAGTTGTTGAAGCCGTCGCCTTCGTAATCCGAGCTCGGATAGAAGAAGGTCGTGTTGCCGCCGTCCGGCGCGGCAAAGTCCGGCTTCTTGCGCGTCTCCGGCACAGCCAGGCGGTTGCCCGCCGCATCGAACGCGATCGTCACCGGGCCGGGGCTGCTGAAGCTCTCGAACGCCGGGATGAACGGCGTCTGCTGCGTCGCCGGGAAGGTGTAGCGGTAGGCCGCCACGCTGTTGGCACCGGCCGCCGCGCTGTGGCCGAAAGTCGTCGGACCGCTGCGCACCTGGAACGGCGCACCGCCCCAGCCGTCAAGGTTGACCATACGCACGCGCGAGGCCTGCTTGGTGCCCGCGCTCGTGCGGCCGATCATGATGCGGTAGGTGCCGCTGGCGCCGCCCGACAGGCCGACGATCTCCTCGCCGGAGTCCGCCGCGATGTTGTTGGTCGCGAAGGTGAACACGCAGTTGCCGGCCGCGTTGATCAGGTAGAAGTTCAGGTCGGTCGTGACCTTGCCTTGATAGAACAGGTCGTCCCACTGCAGCAGCAGCGTCGAGCCCGCGCCGCTGTAGGTCACCGGCAGCGCGTAGGTGCCGCCGCCGAAGTCCAGGAAGCCGCCCCCCTGGTTGGCCTTGGTGCTGCCCGACGCCGGCGCGCTCGTGCAGGTGTTCAGCGACGCCAGGTTGACGTTGCCCAGGTTGGTCGGCGAGGTCGAGAAGGTCGCGACCGGCACGTCGATCGCGCCGCCGCCGCCCGCCGAGCCCTGGTTGCCCGCCGACGAGAAGTACGAGACCGGACGGCCCGGCAGCGTCGTGCTGGTGACGACGTCGTTGACCGCCTGCGCGACCTGACCGTCGGAGAAGAAGGGCTCGTCGTAGTAGAAGACGTCGTCGACGATCACGTCGGCCCGGCAGGCCGGTTCCGTGCGCAGCCGGCGGATGTTGTCGGCAAACGCAGCCTCGCCGGCGAAGGCGGTGGCGAAGCACTGGTCGGCGCCCGGGGCCACGTCTTGCACGATCTGCATCATCGCGCGGCCTTCGTCCGAGTTGCTCGGATCGGCGCCGATGTCCAGCACCCACTTCGGCGGACGCAGGTCGCCGGAGGCGATGTCGTTGGCCGCGCGCACCGTGGTGAAGCTCAACGGCGAGTCGTCGTAGGAGTCCGACAGCACGCCCACCGTGATGCCCGCGCCGGTCCAGCCCGCCGCGTTGGCGACGTTGCTGCGCAGCACCGGCGCGCCTTGCGAGGTCGTCAGGCCGACGTTCTTGTGCGGACGACGCGTCAGCTTGGCCAGGTGCAGGCCGCTGGTGCCCGAGAGCGAGGCCAGCGCCGAGGTCGGCACATAGGCCGAGAGCGCGCCGTGGTTGAACGCGCGGTTGACGCCGGTCACCCGCGCGCCGGACGCCTCGAGCTGGGCCTTGAAGTCGTCGATCGAGGTGCCCGCCTCCAGATAGATGTCGACCAGCACGCGGCCTTGCGCGTCCGACAGCGACCGGACGTAGGGCTTGAACTCGTCGGCATCGACGGCCAGCGAGCGCAGCTGGCGGCGCGACTGCTGGTCGACAAGGTCCGACAGCGCACTGTCGAGCTTGGCGTGTTGCGCGTAGGCGCCGCCGCAGGCGGCCAGGGCCAGCAGCGCGCTCAGGACACGCAGACGGGGAGCGGTGCGGGAAGCAGCAGGGGAAGCGGTACGGATGGAAGTCGTCATGGGCGGCTCCTCAGGCTTGAACGGGGGTGACGGGCTTGCGGCGGCGGATCAGCCCGGCCGCGCCGAGGGCGGCGCCGGCCAGCAGCAGGCTGCCGGGTTCGGGCACGTCGGAGGCGGCGGCGGCGCTTGCACCGACCAATTGGATTTCGTAATCGCCGAATTCATTGGTCAGGCTGCTCCAGCCGGTCAGCGATCCGGAACCGCCGATCGCGGCGACGTTGCCGCCCTGCCCCAGCAGCGACGGGAAGATCGGCGTGCCGCCGCTCACCGGCGTGTAGCCGGCGCCGGTGATGGCCAGGTAGTACAGGCCGCTCACCGTCGGGATGTAGTTGCTCAGCGTCGACTGAGAGCCGCCCACGACGCCGTCGTCGTCGTTGCCGATCAGGCCCTTGCCCGCGGCGTCGAACAGGTACAGGACCGTGTCGAAAAAGTTGTAGTCGATGCCCGATGCGGTCGTCGTGGCGGAGAACGCCGTGCCCGCCGTCAGGTAGATCGCGAACAGGTCCGCGTCGCCGTCCAGCGTCCCCTGGATCGCGTCGATCGGGCCGCTGCCCAGGAAGGTCTTGGCCGTGATGATCGTTTCACCGGCATCGCCGCCTTCGACGAAGACCGCGGCGGCCTGCGCGGACGACGCCGCGCCGAAGGCCAGAGCTGCTGCGGCCGCCATCGGCAGCCACTGGTTCTGAAGGCTCTTGAAGCTCTTGATTCGCGTGAACATCGGACGTTCCCCTGAAAGGTTGGACACCCCGCGCGGCACAACCGCGCTCGGTGCGGTGCTGAACGGAGGGAACGGCTGCACAAGCTGTGCCAACTGTCACGATTTTTCGAGGGACATCGCTGGAAACTCCGATGCCATCGGAGTTTGCGAGCGTCCTGCCGGATACACCCCGATCCATGGGGATCCCCCGCGACACAGGGGTGTAAAGCCCGCCGACTCCGGGTTAGCCCGGGTCGTACGACCTCTGCCGCCCGGGTCGGCCCGCGAACGGCGCGCGGCGCGTGGCGCGGCGGATCAACCCGGGGGCCGCGCGGCCGAGCGGCGCAGCGCGCCGGGCGGTTGCCCCACGATGCGCTTGAACGCGCGGCTGAACGAGGCCTCGGAGTCGTAACCCAGCCGGTCCGCCGCGACCGCGACGCGCATGCCCTCGTGCGCGATCCAGCGGCGGGCCTGGAACATCTTGACCTTGGCCACGTACTTGGCCGGGCTCTCGCCGACCGTCTTCGTGAACGCCTCGGCGAAGCGGGAGCGCGACGCGCCCATCAGGCCGGCCAGCTCGGGCACGCTCCAGTCGCGCTCGGGCTCGTTGTGGATCGCGGCGATGACCTTGCCGATGCCCGGGCACTGCACCGCGGCGATCCAGCCGCTGGCGTCGTTGCAGGCGCATTCCACCCACGCGCGGATGATGCTGGCCGCCAGCACGTCGGCCAGCCGCGACAGGATGCCGCAGGCGCCGATGCGGTCCAGCGCCACCTCGCGCTCCATCGCCTCCAGCAGCGTCGGCACCGTCGGGTCGCGGCGCGCCAGATCGTTGGCCCGCATCGCGTCCGGCATCATCGCCAGCAAGGGGTGCAGCGGGTCCAGGTTGAAGCGCATCGCGCCGCAGAACATGACGTCGGGCGACTCCTCCGCCGGAGCAGTCTCCGCGGGCGCATCGGCGCCCGCCGCCGTCATGGCGCCTGCCATCGCCACGGCTTCGGCGCCGACGAGGTAGATGTCCTCCGCCACCGTGCGACGCGCGATCGCGTCGATCTCGACCGCAGGCAGGTCCGGCGCGCTCGCCAGCACATGCGCGCTGCCGCGCGGCAGCAGGACCGCATCGCCGGCATCGAGCCGGACCCAATCGCTGCCCGGCGTCTTCAGCCACGCGGTGCCGCGCGCCAGGAAGTGGAAGCGCGCCTCCTTGCGCGCCGGGAAGGCGATGGCCCAGGGCGCACGCATCAGGCAGCGGCCGTACTCGACGCCTTCCAGCCGCAGTCCCAGCAGGATCTGCGTCAGCAGGTCCGCAGGCTTCAGCGGTGTCGGCGGCAAGGGCTCCGTGGGTGCCCTGGAGGAATCGTCAAGCATTTCGGCTATTCCGGCATGGAAACGCCTGGATCCTACCCATAAGCTGAAGGCCATACCCACTGTCCCCTCTTCTCCGCCGTGTCTCCCTCCCGCACCGACCCTCCGGCCGCCCCCCTTGTCGCTGGCGCCACCTCCCCCACCGCCACCTCCCCCACTGCCTCTTCCCCCACTGCCTCTTCCCCCGCGGCGGAGGAACCCGCCCACTGGGCGGCGATCGCGTCGCTCACGGTGGGGGTCTTCGGTCTCGTGACGGCGGAGTTCCTGCCCGCGAGCCTGCTCACCGCGATGGCCGCCGACCTGAACATCAGCGCCGGCGCCGCCGGCCAGACGGTCACGGCGACCGCGCTGGTCGGCGCCGTCGCCGCGCCGTCCGTCCCGCTGCTGACGAAACGCTTCGACCGGCGCCTCGTCCTCATCGCGCTGACGCTGCTGCTGGTGCTGTCCAACGTCATGGCGGTCACCGCCTCCAGCCTGGGCGTGCTGCTCGCGGCGCGCGTCATCCTGGGTGTCGCGCTGGGCGGCTTCTGGTCCATGGCCGCGGCGCTGGCGATGCGACTCGTGCCCATGCACCTGTTCGCGCGCGCGATGTCGGTCATCCTGGCCGGCGTCTCGGTCGCGACCGTCTGCGCCGCGCCCATCGGCGCCTGGATGGGCGAAATGTGGGGCTGGCGCAGCGCCTTCGTCGCGGCGGGCGTGCTCAGCCTCGTCACGCTGGCGGCGCAACTCCTGACCCTGCCCAGGCTGCCGCCCAAGGACAACCCCAACCTGCGCGTCCTCGGCGAACTGCTCACCCGCCCCGGCGTGCGCGTCGCGCTGCTGGCGGTGCTGCTCGTCATCTCCGGCCACTTCGCCGGCTTCACCTACATCCGGCCGCTGATGGAAAACATCACCCACCTGCCGGTCTCGATGATCTCGGCGGTGCTGCTCGGCTACGGCATCGGCGGCTTCTTCGGCAACCTCGTCGGCGGCTTCCTGGCCGAGCGCAGCGAGCGCCGCGCCATCGTCGCGGGCGGATCGCTCATCGTCGTCCTTGCGGCCGCGCTGCTGATGGCGGGCAGCTCGGCCTGGGTCACCGCGGTCGCGGTCGTGCTGTGGGGCTTCGCCTTCGGCGCCTTCCCGGTCGGCTTCCAGACCTGGATCGTGCGCGCCGCGCCGGACCAGGCCGAGGGCGCGGGCGGGCTGCTCGTCGCCGCCTTCCAGATCGCCATCGCCAGCGGCGCCATCGGCGGCGGCATGCTGGTCGACCACATCGGCGCGCTCGGCGGACCGGCCTTCGCCGCGGCGGCGATCACGCTGGGCACACTGCTCACGCTGCGTCACGGACCGCGCGTCGCCAAGGTCTGAGACGTCAGGGCTGCCGTACCGCCACCGCCGCTGGCCCTCACCCCCGCCTCCTCCCGCAGTGCCGGAGAGGGAGTCCGACCGAGCGGACGGGTGTTACCCGAGCCGGAATCGTGCCACCGACGCGACGAGCGCCTGCGCCTGCTGACGCAGGCTCTCCGCGGCGGCGGCGGATTCCTCGACCAGCGCGGCGTTCTGCTGCGTCACCTGGTCCATCTGGTTGACCGCCTCGCCGACCTGGTTCACGCCCTGCGACTGCTCGCGCGTCGCGCTGCTGATCTCGCCCACGACATCGGTCACCCGACCGATCGCCGCCACGATCTCCGACATCGTGGCGCCGGCCTGCTCCACCTGCCCCGTGCCCTGCTCCACGCGTTCGACGCTCGCGGCGATCAGCAGCTTGATCTCCCGGGCGGCCTCCGCGCTGCGCCCCGCCAGCGCGCGGACCTCCGACGCCACCACCGCGAAGCCCTTGCCGTGCTCGCCCGCCCGCGCCGCCTCGACGGCCGCATTCAAGGCGAGGATGTTGGTCTGGAACGCGATCCCGTCGATGGTCCCGATGATGTCGGCGATGCGCCGGCTGCTCTCCTCGATGCCGCGCATGGTCTCGACGAACTGCGTCACCACCGCGCCGCCGCGCTGCGCCACCTCGCTGGCGGAACGCGCCAGCCGGTCCGCCTGCTGCGCGTTCTCCGAGGTCTGCAGCACCGTCTCCCCGAGCTCGGTCATCGTCGCTGCGGCCTCTTCCAGCGCGCTGGCCTGCTCCTCGGTGCGCTGGCTCAGGTCGTGGTTGCCCATCGCGATCTGCCCGCTGGCGCTGGCCACCGACTCGCTGCCCTCGCGCACGCCGCCGACCACCTGCCGCAGGCTGACCTGCATCGCCTTGAGCGCCGCGATCAGGCTGCGGTCGTCGCCCGGACGCACCCGGATCTCGCCGCTGAGGTCGCCCTCCGCGACCTGCCGTACCAGCCGGGCCGCCTCCGCCGGATCGCCGCCGAGCTGGCGCCGCACGTGCGCCAGCAGCAGCAGGGCCAACCCCACGGCCACCCCCACCGACACCACCGTCAGCGAGAGGCTCCAGCCGCGCCCGGCGGCATAGCTCTTCTGGGCGTCCAGCCGCGACTGGTCGCTGCCGGCGGCGTTGTAGTCGGCGCTGCGCTCGATCGCCTTGACCCAGGTGTTGAAGCTGTTGCGCGAGTCCGCGCGGAAGAAGGCCTTCGCCTCGGCATTCGTGGCGTCGCCGCGCGAAAGATGCAGCAGCCGCTCCTGGGCCGCGAAGTAGGCGTCGCGCGCGGCGATCACCTCGGCGTAGAGCCGGCGTTCCTCGTCGTTGGTGATGTAGGGCTGATAGGCCTTCTCCGCCGCGGCCAGTTCCTGGCGGGCATTCGAGATGTTGCGCTCGATCTGGGCCATCTCCTGCCTGTCCTCGGACAGCAGATGATCCGGCTCCATCCGCCGGATCTGGTTGGCCTTGATCCGGATCGCCGCCATGTTCTGGATGCTGGGCAGCCAGTCCTCGGCGATCTCGGTCGTGCTGTGGTGCACGCGGTTCAACTGCAGCAGCCCCATGCCGCCGACCAGCGCGCACAGCGCCACCAACGCCATGAAGGACACGGTCAACTGCGTGGACAAACGCCAACTTGCGAAGTTCATCTTGCCTCCCCCTTTGCCAAAGGAGTTGCCATGATGCGGCTTTGCAGCGGCGCTTTCCAGCGGGAGATGCCCCCTCTTCCCCTCTCCCGCAGTGCGGGAGGGGGAATCATCCGGCGTCAGGCGTCAGGCGTCAGGCGTCAGGCGTCAGGCGTCAGGCCGCCACGGCCCACTCGGAGTGCACGTGCCCGGCGATCTGGATCTGGCCCTTGCCGGAGCGCTTGACCGCGTACATCGCCTCGTCGGCCGCATGCAGCAGCTCGCGGCAGCCATCGCCACCGCCGCCGATCACCGCGCCGATGCTGGCGCCGACCGAGACCTTCTCGCCGCTGTCCAGCGTGATGCGGCGCTGGATCGAGAACAGGCAGCGCTGCAGCGTCTGCTCGACGTCCTCGGGCCGGGTGGCGCCGGAGAACAGGATCGCGAACTCGTCGCCGCCCAGGCGCGCCACCACGTCGTTGCTGCGCACCAGGGCCTGCAGGCGCTGCGCGACCTCGGTCAGCACTTCGTCGCCGGCCTCGTGACCGTGCTGGTCGTTGATCGCCTTGAAGCCGTCCAGGTCCAGGTAGCAGACCGCGAAACCGCGGCCGGTGCGGCGCGCGCCGTTGATGGTGTCGCCGACCTTCTCCTCGAACAGCCGCCGGTTCGGCAGCCCGGTCAGCACATCACGCAGCGCCAGGTGCTGCGCCTGTTCCTCGCTGCGCTTCAGGCTGTCGATGTCCACCAGCATCCACATCGATTCGCTCTCCGACAGCACCGTGCCGTGCAGGTCGACCCAGAACTCGGTGCCGTCCAGCCGACGCATGCGCAGCTGCGCGTGGAAGCGGCCGCCGGAGCGCATGGTCGCCAGGCTGGCCTCGCGGATGCGGGCGTGCTCCTGAGGGCTGAGGAACAGGGTCTGCGCCGGCGTGCCGACCATGCCGCCGGGCACGGCGCCGAACATGCGTTCCATCGCCGGATTGCCCCACAGCGCGTGGCTGTCGCGGATGCGGACCATGCCGATCAGGTCGTTGCGCAGCATCGCGTCCTGCTCGCGCGCCAGCTGCTGCAGCGCGTCCTTGGCGCGGCGCTCGCGGCGGTGGATGCGGTGGATCAGCGCCGAGGCGGCCGCCACGGCCAGGGCCACCAGCGCCGCCAGCAGCGACTGCTGCACGACCTGGGTGCGCCAGCCCGCCAGGAAGTAGTTGCTGCTCATGCCGGTGAACAGGGTCATCGAATACCCCGGCACCTTCCGGAAGGCGGTGATGCGCTCGACGCGGTCGATCGCCGTCGGCGTGATGTAGACGCCGCGCTCGCGGTTCTGCGCCAGCGAGCGCAGCGCGTGCTCGGACAGCGACTTCGTGCCGAATCCCTTGGTGGAGGCCGGCTCGCTGGCGGAGTAGCGCGCCACGAGGTTCATGCCCTCCGACCGCAGCGACACCGCCCCCGAGGGGCCCAGCGCGACGCCGCTGAAGCGATCCACGAAGTGCTGGGCGGTGACCACGGCGTAGACGATGCCGTCGAAGTTGCCGTCGTGGTCGATCAGGCGGCGCGCCAGGATGATGCACCAGTGGTTCTGAGCGCGGCTGTTCATCGGTTCGGAGATCACCATCGCGTCGGTGTTGCGCGCCTGTGCGAAGTAGGCGCGATCGCCGACGTTGAAAGGACGCTCGCCGGGCATCAGGCCCGTCGTCACGGTGCCGTGGATGTCGGCCACGCGCAGCGCGACGATCTGCGGCAGCAGGCCGCGCTGTTCCTCGATCAGGCGCGCGACCATCGCGCTCTGGTCGGCGGATCGGGGAGCGCTGCGGAACCGCAGCGCGATCGTGGCCAGCGCGTTGTCGGTGTTGCGCAGCTCGGCGCCGACCTCGACGGCGATGTTCTGCGCCAGGTTCTCGACCACGTCGCGGGCCCGGTCGGTCTCCGTCTGGCGATGGTTCCACAGGCTGAGCGCGGTCATCGCGGCCAGCGCGACGACCACCAGCAGGTTGCCGATCATGAGCCAGGAAGCCATGGGACCGCGCGGCACCCACGACAGGGTCGGCCGCGTGAACGGCAGCCGGGGCAGTGTCATCAGGTGCTTCATGGCGGGTACTCCCAGGTCGGTGGAAACGATCGTGCCGGTCTGTGGGTGCCGGTTCGTGGATCGGACGCTCAGCCGTTGACGACGGCGCGGGGGCCAGCGATCAACGGCACATTCAACGGGGCGTTCAGCGGCACGTTCGCGGCTTCGCGCTGGCACAGCTCGTGCAGGTCGGCGAGCAGCTGCTCGAAGTCGAAGGCCTTGTCGTAGAAGGCGTCGGCGCCGCTGCGGCGGCACGGCGCGGCATGGGTGGCGGCGTCTTCGGCGCTGAGCACGAAGACGCGGCCCGCGTAGTCCTGGCCGCGCAGGCGGGACAGCACCGACAGGCCGGTGCCCTGCGCCAGGTTCAGATCGAGCAGCACGACGTCGGGCGTGGTGGCCATGACGGCGTCGACGGCCTCGTCCTCGCCGGAGGCCTGCGCGACGACCGTGATGCCGCCGATCTTCTGGGCGCGACGGACCAGGAGCTGACGGACGGGAACGTTGTCTTCGATGACGGCGATGTTCATGGACGTCATGGTCGCCGCCGGGGGCCGCCGCCGCCATCCAGCGGCTGCCACTCGCGATGAACGCCGCCTGCCGTTGCTGCTGTAGGGGCTTGACCTACAGCGGCGTGCACGCCGGGAAACCCGACACCGCCGACGCGGCGGGTCGTGACTTCCTCCGCGCTCCTGGCATAGTCGGCGCCTCATGCCCCACAGAGTCGCTCAGCGACCACCCGACCCTCGGGACCTGGAGACAAGACATGACCCTGGCCTTCCCGACGCAGCGCGGTTCGGTCCGCCACTGGCGCGCGCGCAGCCGTGCGCGCTGCCGCGAGTTGATCGTGGCCCTGGCCGCCGGCACGGCGCTCGGCGCCTTCGCGCAGATGGCCCCGCAGCCCAGCCCTCAGACAACCACACTCGGCACGCGCGGCACGCTCGCCGCGCCCAATCCGGCCGTCACCGCCAATGCCGGCGCCACCTGGCCATCCACGGGCTACACGCGAGGTCCCGACCATCCCCGCGCGGTCACGCTGCCGCTGCAGTTCATCCGGCTGTCGTCGGGCAAGCAGCTGGCGGTGCTGGTGTCCATGCCGGCGGACTTCCTGGGCTTCCCGAAGTCCGGGCGGTATCCGGTGGTGTTGACGCAGACGGCCTACCGGATCGACGTCGGCCAGTTCCTCGGCGTGTTCACGCCGACCGGCGGCAACACGCTGCTGATCGGCGGACTCGACCAGTTCATGGTGCGCCGCGGCTACGTCACGGTCGCCATCGACGCCCACGGCACCGGCATGAGCGGCGGCGTCACGCAGCTGATCGGCCCCGACGAGCAGCAGGCCTACCGCGAGGCCGTCGACTGGGTGACGCGTCAGTCCTTCTTCAACGGCAGCATCGGCGTGGCGGGGACGTCCTATCTCGGCATCAGCTCGCTGCTGACGGCGGGGCAGCAGCATCCGGCGATCAAGGCCGCGTTCGCGACGGTGCCCATGGGCGACGCCTACCGCGGCGTCGCGGCGACGGGCGGCCTGTTCAACGCGCAGTTCCTCAGCACCTGGCTGCCGCTGACGCAGTCGCTGAGCGTGGCCAACGCACCGGAGCTGCTGCTCAATCCCTGGTTCGCGAGCCAGATCAACGCTGCCACCGGCGATCACGTCGCGGCGATAGACACCTGGTACGCACCGACCTTCGACGGCTTCGTCGGCAACGCGAGCGGCATCGCGACAGACGACGGCTCGTTCTGGGCGGGCCGTTCGCCGGTCGAGAGCGCCGGCCGGATCCGCGTGCCGACCTTCATCGTCGGCGCGTCGCTGGACATCTTCCAGCGCGACCAGCCGCTGCTCTACGAGCAGCTCAAGCGCAACGTGACCGCCAAGCTCGCGATCCTGCCGGGCTCGCACCTGCAGTCGGTGCAGGGCGGCATTGCCGGCTTCGGCGGCGCGCCGTCGTACGGACCGCCGAGCACGACCTCGCTGCTGCTGCAGTGGTTCGACCAGTACCTGAAGGGACGCGCGGCCGGAGCCGACACGCTGCCGACGGTGACGCAGTTCGTCGACGGCTACGGCAGCGGCGGCACGCCGCGCTTCGCGACGGCGAGCGACTGGCCGCATCCGAGGATGGCGCCGCAACGCTGGTACCTGCAGCCGGACGGCAGTCTGACCTCACGCATCCCGGCCACCGAGGCCGGCAGGACGATCTCGGAGCCGCCCGCGCCGACGGCCACGCGCGGCACGGTGCTGGGCACGATCTTCACGGCGGGCGTGCAGATCCGCGATCACAGCGACTGCTCGGCGAGCCAGGTGCAATGGACGCTCGGTCTGGCGGGGCTGCTGCCCAAGCCGTGCTACTCGGATAGCGCGCGCGTGGAATCGCTGCAGGGCGCGGCCGTTTACGAGACCGCGCCGCTGGCGCAGGACCTCTACCTGAACGGACCGATCCAGGCGGACCTGTGGATCTCGGCCTCGCGCCCGCAGGCGGCGCTGTCGGTGCGCATCGACGACGTGGATCCGTCCACCGGCGCGGTGAAGCCGCTGACGCACGGCCTGATGTCCGCGGCGCACCGCGCGGTGGACACGAGCCGCTCGCGCTTCGTCAACGGCACGATGATCCAGCCCTGGCATCCGTTCACGGCGGGCGCGGCGCTGCCGGTGGTGGCCAACGAGCCGATGCTGGTGCCGGTGGAGGTCTTCCCGGTCGCGGCGCTGGTCCGCGCGGGGCACCGGCTGCGCATCGCGGTCAGCGCGAGCAACCAGGCGCAGGGCATCTGGCCCACGCCGCTGCAGCAGCAGGCCAACGGCAACGTGACGACGATCCACGCCGGCCCGCTGCGGCCGTCGAGCCTCGTGCTGCCCGTCGTGCCTGCGGGGGAGCTCAACTGAGCCCTCCGCGGAGGGTGTTGTCGTGAGACCAGCGGGGCAGGCAACGCCTGACCCCGCGAACACCCATCCCATCAATCTGCATTCGTCGAGGGAATGACCTACTCACAGGTGTATCCCCCATCGAAGCGCTCTTCCGAGGGAGTGATTGCATCGCGCCGTCTGCCGAAACTGCTGGTCATTGGCGATGACTTCGCAGATCGAAAAGATGAGCGAGATGAGTGCCGTGTTGAAGGAATTGGAAACGCACGCCGATGACGAGGTGCAGAAGCCGGTCGATCAAAAAGTGATGAACGAACAGATCAAGGGCGTTCGCGAGACCTTCGCGACCTGCGCACACACCGACACCTGAACGTGTCATTGCATCCCCTATGCTTGCGCCGTTCGGCCGCCGTTCCGCAGCCGGACTGACCAGCTCATGGACGGTTTTATGCGCCACAGTTCTTCCCTTGCTTCCCGCCTTTCCTTCGTGTCCACCGCCGCTGCGATCGCCGCGCTGATGGGCGCCGCTGCGCTGCCGGCGCATGCCGACAGCATCCTGACCTCCGCCTCCAGCGCCGGCTCGGTCTCTTCGCGTCAGCTGTCCGACTCGATCGGCCAGTCCAGCGACAGCTCCAGCAAGGACCGCAAGGTCGCCGAGGGCGAGTACAAGGTCCTCGCCGTCGAGGACGCCGCCGGCCGCGCCGACACGCAGCGCCTGCGCCTCCAGCCGGTCCGCGCCGAAGGCGGCACCGAGTTCTTCCTCTACGTGCCCAAGCAGGCCGTCGCCGGCCAGCCGCTGCGCGTCGGCGATCACGTGCTGGCGCAGAAGCGCGACTACGGCTACGAGTTCGCCCGCGCCGAGAACAAGCAGGCCTTCCTGCTCGCGCTGCACGACGACTGGCACCGCGAGCTGGAATCGCATCCGGTGACGCTGTGATTCCGACGGGGCCCCTCACCGGGGCCCACGCGATGGGGCTGAGGCCTGCCACGCCTGCCAAGGCGCTCATGCGCCGCGCATTCCGCATCCTGGCATCGAGTGCCGTCGTGTCGGCGGCGCTCGCCGCCGCCTCCTTGGCGCAAGCCGCCACCTTCTGCGATCGTGGCAACGAGATCAGTGCCACCGAGCAGGACCGCCAGCTCCAGGTCGTCGCGATCGCGCGCCGGGCGTTGGAATCCAGCGGCGCCTCGGCCGCGCTGGTGTCGCGCTCCGGCACCGACCTGAGCCGCTTCCAGCTGCAGTATTCCCACAGCGGCATCGCGCTGAAGGACAGCCGCAACAGTCCGTGGTCGGTGCGGCAGCTCTACTACGCCTGCGACGAGTCCCAGGCGAAGCTCTACGACCAGGGTCTCGCCGGCTTCCTGCTGAGCGCGGGACGCACCGAGCCGATCCGGCTCTCCATCGTCCTGCTGCCCGAGCGCGAAGGGGCCCGGCTCGCCGCCAGCGCGCTCGACAACCGGCGCGCGCTCGCGCTGCTGTCGCCACGCTACAGCGCCAGCGCCTACGCCTTCAGCACGCGGTATCAGAACTGCAACCAGTGGGTAGCGGAACTGATGGGCTTTGCTTGGGCGCCGCGCGATGAGCACGCCGCGGCGGCCGCGCCGGTCCAAAGCGTCCTCTCCGTCGAGGGCGTCGCCGTCGAGGGCGTCCCTGTCGAGGGCGACATCCCGACGCGCCGGCAGGCTCAGCGCTGGTTGAAGGACCTGGGTTACGACCCCGCGCCGGTCGCCGTGCCGTCGCATGCCGTCATGTTCGCGGCCCAGTTCGTGCCGCTGATCCACAGCGACGATCACCCGATCGACGACCTCTACGCGATGCGTCTGAAGGTCTCGACCCCAGCGGCGCTCGAGGCCTTCGCGCACCGGCTCGTGCCGGACGCGCAACGCGTCGAGTTCTGCGCCTCCGGCTCGACGATCATCGTCCGCCGGGGTTGGACGCCGCTTCCTGCCGACTGCCGCGCCTCCGGAGGCGACGAGGTGCTGCCGCTGGCCGGCGCGGTGTAAGACCTGTTTCAGGGGACCTGCGCCCCTCAGGGTCATCATCAAACCTTCATCCAGTGGGCCCTACGCTTGGGACACCAACCGAAGGAGACACCCGATGACACTGCTTCGCACTGCCGTCCTCGCCACCGTGGCCGCCGCCTCGCTGGTCACGGCCGCCTGCGCCCACGGTGGCCAACAGCCGCCGCGCGCCAAGGAACCGCTCCTGATCGCGCATCGCGGCGCCAGCGGCTACGTCCCGGAACACACGCTTGCCGCCTACTGGCTGGCGATCGAGCAAGGCGCCGACTATGTCGAGCCCGACCTCGTGCTGACCAAGGACGGCATCCTCGTCGCGCGCCACGAGAACGCCATCGCCATCCTGAATCCCGACGGCTCGGTGCGCGAGGCGACGACCGACGTCGCCGAGCGGCCCGAGTTCGCGTCCCGCAAGGCGACGAAGTCCATCGACGGCGTCGCGATCACCGGCTGGTTCACCGAGGACTTCACGCTGGCCGAGCTCAAGACGCTGCGCGCCCGCGAGCGCATCCCGCAGATCCGCCCGGCCAACACGCGCTTCAACGACATGTTCGAGGTGCCGACCTTCGAGGAGGTGCTGCAGCTGGTGGCGCAGGCCAACGAGCGTCGCAAGGAAGAAGCCGGGAAGGCCGGCAAGGACGGCCGCGGCCACGGTCATCACGGCGCCAGGGTCAAGCCGATCGGCGTGTATCCGGAAACCAAGCACCCGACCTACTTCGCCGGCATCGGCAAGCCGCTGGAGGAACCGCTGGTGCGCACGCTCAACAAGTACGGCTACCGCAGCCCGGACTCGGCGGTCTTCATCCAGTCCTTCGAGGTCGGCAACCTGCGCAAGCTGAACCGCATGACGCGCGTGCCGCTGGTGCAGCTGATCAACGGATCGGGCCAGCCTTACGACTTCACGGCGAGCGGCGATCCCCGCACCTATGCGGACCTCGTCAAGCCCGCGGGTCTCGCCGAGATCTCCAGCTATGCGCAGGGCATCGGCGCCAACACCAGCCTGATGATCCCGCTGGTCGCCGGCCGCCTGGGCACGCCCACCACGCTGGTGAAGGACGCGCACGCCGCCGGTCTCATCGTCCACGGCTGGACCTTCCGCGCGGAGAACGCCTTCATGCCCGACGACTTCGACAGCAGCGCCGATCCGACGGCGATCGGCAACCTCGCCGGCCAGATCGAGGCTTTCCTCAAGCTCGGCATGGACGGCCTGTTCAGCGACCAGTCCTTCCTGGCGAGGAAGGCGATCGACGCCTACGGGAAGCAGTAGGCCGGACGTCGGGAGGCAGGGCGGCGCGGGGCCGTCGGAGAGGGGTCATGGCACTTCGCTAGACTCCCCCTATCCGACTGGAGTGTCCCGCCATGCCTGCCCCCGCGCCCCTGCTGCTGTCCCCGCCCGAGCTGAAGGGCGTCGACCAGGTCGTCGCCGATCCCCTGCGCTTCAAGGCCAGGCTCGCCATCGGCGAAGCGGCCTACACCTCGCTGCGCATGATCAACCGCGGTCGCGAGGTGTGGGACGTGCTCGGCGCCGCGGGCGCCGGCGCGGCGGTGGCCAAGACGGGCATGGTGGCGTCGCTGCTCGGCGCCTCGGCCACGCCCATCGGCTGGGTCGCCTTCGCCGCGCTCGCCTCCGGCGGCGCCTGCTACGGCATGTACCGGCTGCTCAGCTCCACCAAGGGCGAGCGCGTCATCGAGATCCCCAAGTACCTCAACACGCCGCTGGACACGCTGGGCCTGGCGCTGTTCGACCTGATCGCGCCGCTGTCGCTGCGCCTGGCCGCCGTCGACGGCGCCGTCGAACCCGCCGAACGCCAGTACCTCATCGACCACCTGATCGCCGACTGGGGCTTGAACCGCGCCTTCGTCGAGCAGTCCGTCGCCGCCGTCGAGGCGCGTCTGGGCGGGAGCGAGCTGGAGGCCATGGCCATCGAAGGCGCCGGCTTCCTCCATCTGAACCCCGACTGCAACCATGCCGCGATCGCCAAGGACCTCGGCGTGTTCATGCGCGGCATGCTCGAAGCGGGCGGCCCGCTGACGCCCGAGGAGACCGCGTCGCTGGACACCGTCGTGCGCCTGCTCGCGACCGCGCCGCCGGGCGAGTTGTCCAAGCGCTGGAACCAGACCGTGACGCTCGCCGGCGCCGCCGCCGGACAGGTCGCGGGACAGGTGCGCACGGTGCTGGTCGACACCGCCGACTGGACGCAGCAGCGCCTGCCGAGCGCCGACCAGGTCCGCGTCACGACGGCCACCGCCGCCACCCAGGCCTGGGACGCCGCGCGCAAGACGGCGGACTGGACGCAGCAGCAGCTGCCCTCCGCCGAGCAGGTCCGCAGCACCACGGCCGACGCGGCCAACCAGGCGGTGGATGTCGCCAAGAAGGGGCTCAACTGGGCCAAGGACCTGACCATCCGCGTGGTCGACACGACCGGCGTCGACAAGCTGCTGAAGCGGGACGAGCCGCCGACGAAGCATTGAGCGTCGCGTCCGCGGCGTTGCGCTCCAGGCACCCCGTTCAAGGCACCCGTTCAAGGCATCGCGCTCACGGCATGGCGCTCACGGCATGGCGTAATCGCGCTGCGTGACCAGATCGATCCCGCAGCTGATCGTCCCCACCCAGTCGATGAACTGCCCGACGGCGTCGCCGACCAGCGGCGCGCCGTGTTGCGGCACGATCATGCGGATCGGCAGCGGCCGCACCATCTCCGCCCACAGCTTGAGCACCTTGCCGCTGACCATGTAGCGCCGGTGGAAGGCCGTCATCGACGCGATGTGCGGCGCCAGCGCCGTGATCGGCTGCGTGGGATCGACGCCGATCGACACGCCCAGGTCGCCGGAGAACAGGATCCCGCTGGTCGCGTCCCAGAACTGGAAGTTGCCCTCCGAGTGCATGAAATGCGCGGGCAGCGCGATGAGTTCGCTCGCGCCGACGGCGATGCGCAGGCCGCGGTCCGGGATGCCGATCACGCGGCCCGCCGTTTTCCCCGGCTTGCAGAAGTGCGGGACGAAGCGTTCCCAGATCGTCGAGATGTAGACCGGGGCCGCCGTCGCCGTCATCCACCGGTCCAGCGACGCGATGATGTCCGGGTCCGCATGCGAGGCCAGGATCGCCGACAGCCGGTGCGGCGGAAAGCAGCTCGTCATCCCGAGGTACAGGTCGTTGTAGGCCAGGTTGCCGCCCGGATCGATCACCGCGCCGGTGCTGCCGTCGACGATCAGGAACTGGTTGGCCTGCACCCCGTCCCCGTGCCCGAAGTCGCTGAACATCAGGCAGCGATGCCCGCCGCCGTTGAAGAGTTCCATTGGCATGTCCGCCTCCCCGATCGCTGTGGATCGTTGTGAAAGGCGGCGACGATAGGCGGCGCGTCCGCCGCCGCGCGCGATGCGTGCACAGACGCCGCGCAACCTTGACCGATCGCAAGTCTTGCCCCCTCTCCCGCACTGCGGGAGAGGGGCTCAGGCAGGGCCAGCGGCCGTGGAAGTACGGAGGCCCGGCCGCTCAATCCAGGTCGGACAGCTTCCGGTGCTGGATCAGCGTCAACCCGATCAGTCGCGACACGACGGCGGCGAGGTACATGACCCCGACGAACATCTCGATCGTCGTCATCGCACGCGCCAGCGGCTTCACGGGGATCACGTCGCCGATGCCGGTGCTCGACAGCAGCGCGAAGCTGAGGAACATCAGCTCCGTCCACGTGCGCGGCGACTGCGGATCCACCGCCGCCGCGAAGCTGCCCGGATGCAGCGACTGCACCACCACGAACACATGCGCGAATCCCCACGCCAGCAGCGTGAAGGTCGCGCCCGCGGCATAGAGCTCGTCCGTCGTCGCGTGCCAGTCGCTCATCATGTAGGAGATCAGGCTCCCGGCCGCATAGAAGTAGAACAACGCCTCCAGCGCCGACGACCACGGCAGCAGCTGCTCCATGTGCCAGAACGCCTGCAGCAGCAGGAGCGCCACCGCCGGCAGCGCGATCGTCACGCTCAGCCAGGTCAGCCCCGGCGTGCTGCGCACCATGCGCGTGGTGAAGATCAGCACCACGATCCCGAACGCACCCAGCGCCAGGGGCGCCGACCGGCTCCCTTCGAGCAGCGGGTACAGCACCAGCCCGAGCAGTTGCACGAGCAGCAGGATCGCGGACGGATGACGCCGCGTGACGACGAGGACTCGAAGGAAGCGCATCGGCGCATTCTCACCGCGTCGGCTTCGGCTGGGCCCAACGTCGCGCTTCGCCGCCTGATCGCGCCCACCCGCGATGGCCGACAGCCGGATGCGGCGTCGTCCTACGTGCGTCCGCCCGGCGAAGCGCTTCAATGAGCCACCCCGACACCGTACGGCATGCGAGGCGACGGCCGGGGCGACTCATCTCAACATCACATCGCAAATACTGGAGGACGTCATGGGTGGCATTCGATTGATCGCGGTGATCCTGATCGTCGCGGGCGTGCTGGGCCTGGTCTACGGCGGGTTCTCGTACACCAAGGAAAACACCGCCGCCAAGGTCGGCCCGATCGAGCTGAAGGTCGAGGAGACCAAGCGCGTCAACGTGCCGCTGTGGGCTGGCATCGCCGCGATCGCCGTGGGCGGCGTCGTGCTGGTGGGCGCGGGCCGGAAGTAAGCCCTCGCGGGAGACACGACGGCCTCAGCGCCGGCCGAGGTTCATCAACGCCGTGCCCGCGATGGCCATCGTGCCGCCGACGAGCAGCGACGCGTCGATGACCTCGCCCAGCCCCAGCGCTGCGAACACCACGCCGAACACCGGCACCAAGGTGATGTAGCCGGCCGCCGCGCCGGCGCCCAACGCCTTCACGCCGTCGAAGTACCACGCGTAGGCCAGCGCCGTCGATCCGACGACGATCCCGGCCATGCACAGCCACGCGTGGCGCGGCGCGGCCAGCACGCCGGCGACGCCCGCCGTCCCGTCGACGGCCAGCGTCAGCACCAGCAGCATCAAGGCACCGATCGCCGCAGTGACGGCGGTGGTCGTCAGCGCATCGACGCCGGCCATCACCTTGCGCCCGATCAGGGTGTAGGCGACCCAGCAGCCGACACATCCCAGCAATAGCACTTCGCCGATCCCGACGCGGCCGTCGAGGACATGCCAGGGCTCGCCCTTCGTGATCACGATGGCGGCGCCGACCGCGGCCATCGCCATGCCCAGTCCGATCCGCTTGTTCAGGCGCTCGTGGAAGATCCACGCCGCCAGCAGCAGCGTGATCACCGGGTTCAGCGTGATCACCAGCGCGCCCTTGCCAGCAGGCACATGCCGCAGCCCGCTCATGAAGAAGGTCGCGTAGCCGAAGACACCGAAACTGGCGGCCAGCACCATGCCGCCCCAGCGTCTGGCGCTCCAGTCCGCCAGCGCCGCGAGCCGGCCGGTGCGCGCCAGCCACAACATCAGGATCGCGCCCGCGAAGAGGAAACGGCACGCCGCGGCCGCCAGCGGCGGCATCGTCTGGGCGAGCACGCGGCCCATGGGCCAGGAAGCACCCCAGAGCACGGCCATGCCGATGAGCCGCAGGTGAACGGAAAGCAGCGAAGGGGAAACGGCAACGGAGGTGGTCATCAATGCAGCAACAGCAGTACGGGCGGGCTCAGTGCGGTCTGATCGGTTCAGCGGGATCGGCGAGCGCCGATCAATGCGGATAGGCGAGTCGCTTCTCCATCCACTTCTGCACCTGCTCGAACGCGAAGCTCAAGACCCAGTAGATCAGCGCCGCGGCCACGTAGAGCGGGAACGGCTGGAAGGTCGTGGAGATGACCTCCTTGGTGGCGAGCATCAGCTCGGTCACGGCGATCACCGACACGAGCGACGTATCCTTGATCAGCGAGATCAGGCTGTTGGACAAACTGGGCACGGCCGCTCTCAGCGCCTGCGGGCCGACCACGAAACGCAGCGTCTGCGCACGGCTCAACCCCAGCGAGGTGCCCGCCAGCCACTGGCCCTGCGCAACCGCAGCGATCGAGCCGCGCAAGGTCTCGCTCATGTAGGCGGCAACGTTCAGCGTCAGCGTCAGCACGCCGGCCACCAGCGGGGAAAATTCGATGCCGATGCTCGGCAACCCGTAATAGACGATGAACACCTGCACCAGCAACGGCGTGCCGCGCATCGCGCTCACATAGACCGCCATCACGCGATCCAGCAGCGGCAGCTTGAGCACCCGCACCAGCGTGATCACCCCCGCCAGCGGCAGGCCGAAAATCATCGCCATCACCGCGAACAGCAGCGTGTAGCCGGTGCCCTTCAACAGCACCGGCCAAGCCAGCTCGGCCAGGGAAAGCAGGGAGTGGAAGTCCATGGAGTTCTTGGAATGGCTCGCTTCTCAGCGGAAGGCGGCATGTTGCCATCTCCTGAACTTCCGTCGCCAAGCGCGGGTTCTGGGAATTACTGCGACCGCCAAGCGCAGGCTCTGGGAATCACTGCGACCGCCAAGCGCGGGCTCTCCGCGACCCATGGGGCATCGCGTCCGCGAACCCCAAGGATCACTCCGGCCCCAGTGAGAACCAGGCGTTCGCTCAATACGCGAGCGCGCGCACCTTCCCACGGAACACTCGGTACGAGAACATCGAGTAAGCCAGGATCACCGGCAGCGTGAGGCCCGCGCCGACAAGCAGGAAACGCAGCGATTCATCTGCCGCCGCGGCATCCCAGATCGTGAGCCGGTCGATGACGACAAACGGATAGAGGCTGTAGGAAAGTCCGAAGAAGCTGAGCGTCAGGACGACGACCATCAGCGCGAACGGCGCCCAGCTCAGCTTGCCCAGGACGCGGTGCGAGTTCAACAGCCCGCGCAGCGCAGCCAGCGCGAGCAGCGCCGTCAACGGCAGCGGCGCCAGCGCGATCAGGCCCGGCATGTCGAACCAGCGCGCCCGCACTGTCAGGCTCAGCCATGGCGAGGCGACGGACACGACCAGCAGTCCCGCGACAACCGCCGGCCAGGCACGCTTCGCCCACCCCACCGCGCGTCGCTGCAACCCGCCTTCCGTCTTGATCAGCAGCCAGCCCGCACCCAGCAACACATGGCAGGCCGTCAGCGCGATGGCGATGCCCGCAGCGAAGACCTGCGCCGCCGCGCCGTCCTCGAACCCGGTCACGTAGCGGCCGAGCATCCAGCCCTGCGCCAGCGAGGCCAGCGCGGATCCGCCCGCGAAGGCCGCCTCCCACCATCGCTTGTGCGCGGGATCGCCCTTGGCGCGGAAGTCGAAAGCCGCACCTCGCAGGATCAGCCCGAGCAGCATGAGCACGACCGGCACGTAGAGCGCGGTGAGCACCACGCCCTGCGCCTTCGGGAAGGCGATCAGCAGCAGGCCGACGGCCAGCACCAGCCAGGTCTCGTTGGCATCCCAGAACGGACCGATGGCCGCGACCATGCGGTCGCGATCGCCCTCCTCCGCCGCGACGGACAGCATCCCCACGCCGAGGTCGTAACCGTCCAGCACCACGTAGATCAGCAGCGAGAGCCCCATCAGGGCCATGAAGATCACGGGCAGCGCGCTCATGTGAAGCTCCTCGAGATCACGGCTGCCGAGATCGGCATCGATGGGGAGCCCACGGCCGGTTCAGCCGGTTCGGCCGGTCCGGCCGAGACGCCCTTTTCCGAGTCCTTTTCAGCGCCCTTCTCCGCCATGCGCTTGACCGCGGCGACGTAGGCGATGAGGAGCGCGAGATAGACCGTCGCATAACCGGCCAGCGAGGCGGCGACCAGGGATCCCGGGTTGTTGGCGGCGACTTCCTGAGTCCGCAACACGCCGTAGACGATGAAGGGCTGGCGGCCGATTTCAGTGACGTACCAGCCGGCCACGGTGGCGATCCAGCCGGAGAAGCTCATGAGCGACAGTCCCCACAACCACGGTCGAGGGAGCCGCCGCCAGCCCGAGCGCCGGAACAGCCACCACCCGCCCCAGGCGAAGACGAGCATCAGCAGGCCGACGCCGACCATCACGCGAAAGCCGAAGAACAGCGGCTTCACCGGCGGATGCGCGCCCTCGAATTCATTCAGTCCGCGGATCTCGCCGTCGACATCGTGCGTGAGGATCAGGCTGGCGAGCCGCGGAACGCCGATGGCGAAACGGTTCTCCTTCGCCTGCTCGTCGGGCAGCGCGAAGAGCAGCAGCGGCGCGCCGCGCTCGGTGGTCCAGACGCCTTCCATCGCGGCGATCTTGGCGGGCTGATGCTTCAGCGTGTTGAGCCCGTGCAGGTCGCCGGCGACGATCTGCAGCGGAATCAGCACCGCGCCCAACGTGAGGCCGACCCGCAGCACCCGGCGCGTGTGCGGCTGCTCGCGAGCCTTGAGCATCTGCCAGGCGCTGACGCCTGCCAGCAGGAAGGCGGCGGTGAGCCCGGAGGCGAGCAGCTTGTGGGCGAGCCGATACGGGAACGACGGGTTGAAGACGATGGCCCACCAGTCGACGGCATGCATGACGCCGTCGCGGATCTCGTAGCCGGCGGGCGTCTGCATCCAGGAGTTGAGGCTGAGGATCCAGAACGCGCTGAGCGCGGTGCCGAAGGCCACGATGGCCGTGGCGAGGAAGTGCACGCGCGGGCTGACGCGCTCCCGGCCGAACAGCATGATCCCGAGGAAACCGGCCTCGAGGAAGAAGGCCGTGAGCACCTCGTAGCCGAGCAGCGGCCCGGCGATGTTGCCGGCGCGTTCCATGAAGCCCGGCCAGTTGGTGCCGAACTGGAAGCTCATGGTCACGCCGCTGACGACGCCGAGCGCGAAGCTCAGCGCGAAGACCTTGGTCCAGAACTGGTAGGCCGCGAGCCACAGCGACTCGCCGGTGCGCCGCCAGCGCCAGAGCAGGAAGAGCACGACCCAGCCCAGCGCGATCGTGATCGTCGGGAAAAGGATGTGGAAGGTGATGTTGAGCGCGAACTGCAGGCGCGCGAGGATCAAGGAGTCCATGGCCGCGCAGTGTTCCGAAAGCGGCCCGCTCGCGGAAGGGACAGATCGTCCTAGGACAAGCTGCCCATGGACAGATTGCCCTAGGACGAAATGCCCCTCCTCTTACTCCCTCTCCCGCGGTGCGGGAGAAGGGCTCATACAGGGCCAGCGGCCGTCGATCACCACCCGCCGTCGTCGCCCTCGCGGTTGGGCTCGAAGCGCGCCATCAGGAAGTCGACGAGCGCCCGCGTCTTCGCCGACAGTTGCGCGCGCGGCGGATAGATCAGGTGGATGTCCGCCGGCGGCATCGACCACTCCGCGAGCACGGGCCGCAAGCGTCCCGATCGCAGCATCGGCGCTGCTTCCCAGAACGAGCGCATCAGCACCCCGTGCCCATCGAGTCCCCACGCGAGCACGCTCTCGCCGTCGTTGGCGGCGAGCGGCCCGCGCACCTTCACCGTCTCCCTGCGCGCCCCTTGCTGGAAATGCCAGGTGCCGAAGGTTTCGTCGCTCTCGCGGATGAACAGGCAGGCGTGCCGCGCGAGTTCACGGGGCGTGGCGGGCTCCCCCGCGCGCTTCAGATAGGCGGGCGAGGCGCACAGCACGCGCCGGTTGCGTGCCAGCAGACGCGCCGTGAGCCGCGCATCGGGCGGTTCGCCGACGTGGACCTCCAGATCGATCCCCTGCTCGATCAGGTTGACCGGCCGATCCGTCAACGCCAGCTGCACCTCGACATCCGGGAACTGGCGCGCGAACTTCGACAGCGCCGGCGCCACATGCTTGCGTCCGAAGCCGAAGCTCGCCGCGACGCGCAGCAGCCCCTTGGGCGCCGCCTTGCTGCCGGCGACCGTGCGCTCCAGCGCCTCCAGCTCCTCCAGCACGCGCGCGCCGTCGACGAGGTAGGTCTCGCCCTCGGGCGTGAGGCCGATGCGGCGCGTGGTCCGCTGCAGCAGCCGCACGCCGAGCCGGCGCTCGATCGCTGCGAGCCGCTTGCTCACCGCCGGCGGCGTCACGCCGAGTTGCTGTGCCGCGGCCGCGAGGCTGCCCTGCTTCACCAGCAGCGCGAAAAAGGCCAGATCGGAGAAGCCGTCCATTGATGAACCTCCGGAACGAAAGAACTGCCGAAACGGAAATTATGTGCGCCCCATTCACTTCCAGAATCGGGACCAACGAGGAGTCTTCCCATGTCCGCTTCCCCCAGCCACGCTGCGCCAGATGCGCTCGATGCGCTCGATGCGCTCGATGCGCTCGATGCGCTCGATGCGCTCGATGCGCTCTACCCCGGCTTCCAGCACCTGAGCCTGCCCACCGCCGACGGCGTCCGCATCCACTTGACGATGGGCGGCACGGGCCCGGCATTGCTGCTGCTCCATGGCCACCCGCAGACGCGCGCGATCTGGCACAAGGTCGCGCCTGCGCTGGCGGAGCACTTCACCGTCGTCGCCGCCGACCTGCGCGGCTACGGCGACTCGTCGAAGCCGGAGGTGCCCGAAGCCCTGCACACGCTGCAGCCCGGCGCGGCGTCAACGTCGGCGTCGGCGTCGGCGTCGGCGTCGGCGTCGGCTTCGAACAACCACGCCGCCTACAGCAAGCGCACGATGGCGGCCGACATGCTGAGCGTGATGCGCCAGCTCGGGCACGAACGCTTCGACGTGCTCGCGCACGATCGCGGCGGGCGCGTCGCGCATCGGCTGGCGATGGACGCGCCGGAGGCGGTGCGGCGGCTCGCCCTGCTGGACATCGCACCGACGCTGGACATGTACGAGGGCACCAACGTCGCCTTCGCGCGCGCCTACTGGCACTGGTTCTTCCTGATCCAGCCGGCGCCGCTGCCGGAGCGCCTCATCGAGGCCGATCCCGGCGCCTACATCCGCGACGTGATGGGCCGGCGCAGCGCGGGCCTGGCGCCTTTCGACCCACGCGCGCTGGCCGAATACAAGCGCTGCCTCGCGCTGCCCGGCACCGCGCACGGCCTGTGCGAGGACTACCGCGCCAGCGCCGGCATCGACCTGGCCCATGACCGCGAGGACCGCGCCGCCGGCCGCCGGCTGCGCATGCCGCTGCTCGCGCTCTGGGGCCGCGAGGGCGTCGTCCATCGCTGCTTCGAACCGCTGACCCTGTGGCGCGGTGTCGCCGACGACGTGCGCGGCGAGGCCCTGCCCTGCGGCCACTACATCCCCGAGGAGGCGCCGGAGCAACTGCTCGATCGCGTGCTTCCCTTCTTCACCGCCGATGTCGTTGCCCATCAGGGCAAGGAGAGCCAGCCATGACCGCCACGCTCACGGATGTCGCCATGCCTGCGAATGCCGGAATGCCTGCAGGTGCCGCCCCGCGCACGCTCTATCGCAAGCTCGTCGACAGCCACACCGTGGCGGCGCTCGACGACCAGAACGTGCTGCTGTTCTGCGACCTGCACCTGATGAACGAGTACACCAGCCCGCAGGCCTTCACCGGCCTGCACGAGCAGGGCCGCGGCGTGCCGATGCCGGGGCAGAACGTGGCCGTGGTGAGCCACATCATCCCGACGCACCCGGTGGCACCCAAGCTGCGCGTGATCGCTGATCCCCCCTCGGCGCTGCAGGCGACCAATCTGAAGGCGAACTGCGATCGACACGGCATCCGGCTTTTCGACACGACCGACGCGCTGCAGGGCATCGAACACGTCGTGGCGCCGGAGCACGGGATGATCCGCCCCGGCATGGTCGTGATCTGCGGCGACAGCCACACGACGACCTACGGCGCGCTGGGCGCGCTGGGCTTCGGCATCGGGACCACGGAGGTGGAGCACGTGCTGGCCACGCAGACGCTGGTCTACCGGGTCGCGAAGGACATGCGCATCCGCGTCGACGGCGCGCTGCCGGTCGGCACGACGTCCAAGGACCTGATCCTCGCGATCATCGGCCGCATCGGCGCACAGGGCGCGCGCGGCTACGTCGTCGAGTTCTGCGGCGAGGCGATCACCGCGCTGTCGGTCGAGGCCCGCTTCACGCTGTGCAACATGGCGGTGGAGGCCGGCGCGCGCGGCGCGCTGATCGCGCCGGATGCGACGGCGATCGACTACGTGCTGGCCCGCTGCCCCGATCTCGCCGGCGACTGGCGCGCCCCCGCCCTCGCCCACTGGGCGACGCTGCACAGCGACGCAGGCGCGGCTTTCGACATCGAGCATCGCTTCGACGCCGCCGAGGTCGCGCCGCAGGTGACCTGGGGCACCAGCCCCGACCAGGTCGCCGCGATCGACGGACCGATCCCCGATCCGATGCAGATGGACGAAGGCCCGACGCGCGCGAGCGCCGAACGCGCGCTGCGCTACGCCCGTCTCGCCGGCGGCGCGGCGTTGGAAGGCACGCCGATCCAGCACGTGTTCATCGGCTCCTGCACGAACGGCCGCATCGAGGACCTGCGCGCGGCGGCGTCCGTGCTGCGCGGCCGGCACGTGGCGCCCGGCGTGCGCGCGATGGTGGTGCCGGGTTCCGGCGCTGTTCGAGCGATGGCGGAGGCGGAAGGCCTGGACCGCGTGTTCCTCGACGCCGGCCTCGAATGGCGACAGCCGGGGTGCTCGATGTGCCTGGCGATGAACGACGACGTGCTCGCCGACGGCATCCGCTGCGCGTCGACGACCAACCGCAACTTCGAAGGCCGCCAGGGCCGCGGCGCGATCACGCACCTCATGAGCCCCGCGATGGCCGCCGCCGCCGCGGTGACCGGCCGACTCACCGACGTGCGCCGATTGGCTCCGGCCTCCGCATCCGCGTCCGCATCGGCGTCCGCAGCGCAGGCTGCCTCTGCTCCCCAGGAGATCCCGCGATGAATCCCGTCCGCCAAGTCGAAGGCCGCACCGCGGCGCTGCGTCTCGAGAACCTCGACACCGACCAGATCATGCCCAAGCAGTTCCTGCGCGGCATCGACAAGAGCGGCCTGCGCGATGGGCTGCTCTACGACCTGCGTTTCGACGCCGACGGCCGCGAGCGCCAGGACTTCGTCCTCAACAGGCCCGAGTACGCCGGCGTGTCCGTGCTGCTCGGCGGCAACAACTTCGGCTGCGGCTCCAGCCGCGAGCACGCGGTCTGGGGTTTGCAGCAGGCGGGCATCCGCGCCGTCATCGCCCCGGGCTTCGGCGAGATCTTCTATTCGAATGCGATGGGCAACGGCCTGCTGCTGGTGGCGCTGCCGGAAGCGGACGTGCTCCGGCTGATGGTCGAGGCGGACCGTGTGCCAGGCAACGCCGTCACCATCGATGTCGAGACGCTGACGCTGCGCAGCGCGGGCGGTGTCCAGGCGCGTTTCGACATGCTGCCGCGACATCAGCGGATGCTGCTGGACGGGCTGGACGCGATCGGGCTGTCGATGACCTACCGCGAGCAGATCGAGACCTTCGCCAAGGCGCACTGGGAAGCGCAGCCGTGGGTGAAGGATGTGGCGAGGCTCCCGGCCTGATCACACCGGGAACGGCAGACTCCTGATCCGCTTCCCCGTCAACACCGCCATCGCATTCGCCATCGCCGGCGCGATGGGCGGGACGCCGCATTCGCCCATGCCGGTCGGCGGATCGGCCGACGGCACGACGTGCAGGTCGACCTTCGGCGCATCCACGTGGATGGGCACCCGGTAGTCGTTCCAGTTGCCCTGCTCGACCTCGCCGTTCTTCAAGGTGATCTGCGCCCCCGGCAGCGTCATGCCGACGCCCATCACCAGCGCGCCCTGCACCTGCGCCTCGATCGTGCGGGGGTTCACCGCGAGGTTGCAGTGCACCCCCGCCGTCACCTTGTGCAGCACCGGGCGGCCGTCCTTGATCGACACCTCGACCACGTAGGCGACCACCGTGTTGAAGGACTCGTGCACCGCCACGCCCCAGGCGTGGCCCTTGGCGAGCTTCGTCTTGCCGTAGCCGGACTTCTCGACCGCCAGGTCCAGCGCCGCGATGTGCCGCGCATGCTTGGCCAGCAGTTGCCGCCGGTACGCCACCGGATCGATCTTCCCCGCGCGCGCGAGCTCGTCGACCAGCGTCTCCATCACGAACGCCGTGTGGGTGTGCCCCACCGAACGCCACCACAGCACCGGCACGTTGACCTTCGGGTGATGCACGTCCAGCGCGATCGGGAAGGGATAGGCGCTCTCGGCCACGCCCTCGGTCATGGTCGCGTCCGCGCCGTTCTTCACCATGAAGTCCGCGAACGGCGTGCCCATCGTGATCGACTGCCCGACGATCACATGCTTCCACGCGAGGACCCGGCCCTTGCCGTCATGCGCAATCTCGACACGGTGCAGGTGCGTCGGACGGTAGAAGCCGCCGCGCACGTCGTCCTCGCGCGTCCAGATCATCTTGATCGGACCGCGCTTGCCCGCCGCGTAGCGCGCCTTCGCCACCTGCGCGGCCTCGACGAGGTAGTCCGAGGTCGGCGTCGCGCGACGCCCGAATCCGCCGCCGGCGGTCATCGTGTTCAAGGTGACCTGCTCCGGCTTCAGGCCGAGCACGCCCGCCACCTGCGCCTGGTCCACCGTCTGGAACTGCGAGCCCACCCACACCGTGCAGCGGTCGCCCCGGAAGTCGATCGTGCAGTTCAGCGGCTCCATCGGCGTGTGCGCCAGGTACGGGAAGGTGTACTCCGCCGTGATGCGGCCCGGGGCAGCTTTCCCGCCCTTCGCCTCCAGCGCCGACGTGTCCGCTTTCTGCACCGACGCGCCCGGCTGCTTCGACAGCGCCCGGAACTGCTCCAGCTGCGACGCGCTGTCGACGCGCTCCAGGCCGCTCAGGTTCCAGTCGACCTTCACCAGCTCGCGCGCCTTGCGCGCGGGCCAGAAGCCGTTGGCGATGATCGCGAGACCTGTCGCCCCGCTGCTCAGCGGCACCTGGAGGATCTCCTCGACGCCGGGCACCGCGAGCGCGGCCGTCGCGTCGAAGGTCGCCACCTTCCCGCCGAAGACCGGCGGGTGGACCATCACCACCGTGCGCAGGTCCGGCAGCTTGACGTCGATGCCGAAGTCCTGGCGGCCCGTCGACTTCGCCCGCGCGTCGAGCCGGTTCACCGGTTTGCCGATCAGCTTGAACTGCGACGGGTCCTTGAGCTGCACCGTCGCGGGCACCGGCTCGGCGAATGCCGCCTTCGCCAGCACGCCATAACCGAGCCGGCGACCGTCCGACGCGATGACGCTGCCGGACTCCGTCCGCAACCGGGCGGCGGGCACGTCCAGTTGCTTCGCCGCCGCGGCGACCAGCATCGCGCGCAGGCGGGCGCCGATCTCGCGGTACTGCTGCCACGAGGCCTTCATGCTGGTGGAGCCGCCCACCATCTGGATGTGGAAGAACGGATCCTTGTAGGCCTCGCCCGCCGGCGCGAGCTCGCAGCGGACCTTGCTCCAGTCCGCATCCAGCTCCTCGGCCACCAGCATCGGCAGCGCCGTCTGCACGCCCTGGCCGAAATCGATCTTCCCGATCGTCACCGTGACGACGCCGTCGCCGTCGATCGCGACGAACGCCGACGGCTGCTGGAAGGGCTTGAGGCCTTCCGGCACGCCGGAGGCACCGGGCGCGCCCGCGGCGGAAGCGCCGCTCCCCGCGGCCTCCTGCGCGCCGGCGCCGGTCGCGTACAACGCGAAGCCGGAGGCGAGGCTCATCTTCAGGAAGACGCGGCGGCCAAGACCGCGCATCCCGCTCACCTCGCTCACCTCGCTGGTCCCGCTTGTCGCGACGCCGGCGGAACCGATGGGATCGTCGATGCCCTCGGGCAACTCACCGCTCAGGTACTGGAACATGGGTCGCATGGGATGCTCCTTCAGGCCAGCGCGAGCGCGGCGTCCTTGACGGCGGCATGGATCCGCACGTAGGTGCCGCAGCGGCAGAGGTTGGCGCTCATGGCGGCGTCGATGTCGGCGTCGCTGGGCTTGGGATTGGTCTTGAGCAGCGCGACGGCCGCCATGATCTGTCCGCTCTGGCAGTAGCCGCATTGCACGACGTCGTGCTTGACCCACGCGTCCTGCACGGCCAGGCCGATGCGGTCGCCGCCGATGGCCTCGATCGTGGTGATCTGCTGGCCGGCCACCGACTCGATCGGCGTGACGCAGGCGCGGCGCTGCTCGCCGTCGATGTGCACCGTGCACGCGCCGCAGACGGCGATGCCGCAACCGAACTTCGTGCCCGTCATGCCCAGCGTGTCCCGCAGGACCCACAGCACCGGCGTGTCACCCGGGACGTCGACTTGTTGCGCTTGTCCGTTGAGACGGAACGACATCATGGCTGGCTCCTCGAAGCTTGCTGGGCGTTGGTGGCACCGGTGGCATTGGTGGCGCCGGTGGCGCCGGTGGCGTTGGCGACACCGGTGGCATCGGTGGCATCGGTGGCATCGGTGGCATCGGTGGCAAGCGCGCGCAGATGCTCGACCACGCCTTGCGTCGCGTCGGCCTTCGTGGTGCCGACGGACTTGCGCAGCGGTTCGGTGGCGTCGCAGGGCGCGCCGTTGCGGATCCAGGCCCGGACCTGTTCGTCGAAGCTCGCCTTGTCCAGCGGCGGCAGGCTGCGGCCGGGGCCGGGCTGCCAGCCCCAGGCGACCAGGTGGTCTGTCACCATGTGCTGCTCCAGCATCGCCAGCGAGCGGTTGCCGTTGGTCCTGGGTTCGCGGAAGACCTTGCACAGGGCCGCGCCCTGCAGGCCGACCCAGTTCATCTTCATGTTGGCGGGCGGCATGTGCCAGCCCGGCTTGCCATCGGTCTCAAGGCCCGGCGGCGCGTGCGGCAGCGGGCTGTTCCGCGTCGAATGGCAGGTCGTGCACTGCAGCGGCGCGACACCCTTGCCGTCCGCGCCGCGCTGCACCGGCGGGTAATGCAGGCGGCTGAAATCCCCCTGCAGCGGCGAATCCGGCACATGACAGTTCAGACATCGCGGATGCTTCAGCACGCGCTCCAGCTGCGCGAAGGCGGCGAGCCCGTCCTGCCGGTTCGGCGTGGCCGAGATCGGCGTCGGCGTGAAGGATCCGGGGCCGTCGGCCGCGTGGACCAGCGGCGTCGAGAGCGCCAGGCCCAGCACCGCCGCGCAGGCCATCGCGCAGGACGATGACAGCGGCGACCACAGCGGCGACGACAGCGGCGACCACAGCGGCGACGACAGCGGAATTGACCACGATGAATCCCGAGCGAAGCGAGCACCCATGTCGACCTCCTGATTGCTGCGTCACGACCCCGAGCAGTCTAGGAAGGCGCAAGGGGTCACGGCTTGCCTGATGCGACGGGAAACTTGCCCGATCCACCGGCTGCGGTGGCGGGCAAGGGCGGTTCCCGTCGGCGTCGGCGCGCGTCCCCGGTTTGCGGTCGTGACGCGGCAGTCTCGATTCAGCGTTCAGCGCGCGCGCGAGAAGTGCCGCGCCCCCGCCACGCACCCGATGACGGCGACGGTGACCGCGAGCATGACCGGGCTCACCGGTTCACGCAACAGGCCGGCGGCGAGCGCCAGGCCGAACAGCGGCTGCAGCAGCTGCAGCTGCCCGACGGCCGCGATGCCGCCCTGCGCGAGGCCGCGGTACCAGAACACGAAGCCGATCAGCATGCTGAACACGGACACGTAACCCAGGCCCACCCACGCCGGCGCGCCGATGCCGGCGACGCTGACCGGCAGGCGCCACAGCGCGAGCGCGAGCATCGCCGGCAGCGACAGCACGAGCGCCCAGCAGATCACCTGCCAGCCGCCAAGCGTGCGCGAGAGCTTCGCGCCCTCCGCGTAGCCGAGTCCGCAGACGAGGATGGCCGCGAGCATCAGCAGGTCACCGGCCGGCGAGGCGGTCAGCCCCTGCGCCGCCGCGAAGCCGATGACCAGCAGGCTGCCGAGGACGGAGAAGATCCAGAACATGGGCCGCGGCCGCTCGCCGCCGCGCAGCACGCCGAAGGCGGCGGTCGACAGCGGCAGCAGCGCGATGAAGACCACCGAATGCGCCGAGGTCACGTGCTGCAGCGCCAGGGCCGTCAGCAGCGGGAAGCCGATGACGACGCCGACCGCGACGAGGGCCAGCGGCACGGCCTGCGCGGGCGTCGGTCCCTTCGCGCGCAGCAGCCACAGCGCCGACAACGCGAGCACGCCCGCGATGGTGGCGCGCGCGGCCGTGAGGAAGACCGGATCGAAATCCGCCACCGCGACGCGCGTCGCCGGCAGCGAGCCGCTGAAGATCAGCATGCCGGCGAATCCGTTCAGCCAGCCTCGCGATGCGGTGTCCATGTCCTCGGTGCCTCGATGGGGAGCGGGGACGCAGCGTAGGCGAGCGCATCAATACAATCAAGAAATTGTCATGGATACAGGCGCAAGGCATGGCTCAGCCCAGGTACAAGGCGGTGGTGGACCGCCTGGCGGCGGAGATCCGGACCGGCGTGCTCCCGCCCGGCGCGCGGTTGCCGACGCACCGGGAACTCGCGGGGCGCGAAGGCTTCGCGCTGGTGACGGCGACACGGGTCTACGCGGAGCTGCAGGCGATGGGCCTGATCAGCGGCGAGACCGGCCGCGGCACCTTCGTCAAGGAGACGGCGCTCGCGACGGGCCAGGGCGTCGACCTGGAGGCGGTGGCGGCGGACATGGTCGACCTCAGCTTCAACTACCCCTCGCTGCCTGGTCAGGCCGAACTGCTGCGCGGCGCGCTGCGCCAGCTCGCCGGCGCGGGCGACCTGGAGGCGCTGCTGCGCTACCAGCCGCACGGCGGCCGTCCGGCCGACCGCGCGGCGATCGCCCGTCATCTGGCGCGACGCGGACTGGCGGTCGAGGGCGAGCGGGTGCTGATCGTCGACGGCGCGCAGCACGGGCTGGCGGTGACGCTGATGGCGCTGCTGGAGCCGGGCGACGTCGTCGCGGTCGACGCGCTGACCTATCCCGGATTCCGGTTGATCGCGGACATGCAGCGGCTGGAGCTCGCGCCCGTGCCGTCCGCCGGCGCGGGACCGGACCTCGACGCTCTGGAGGCGCTATGCAGACGCCGTCGCGTGAAGGCGATCTACACGATGCCGACGCTCAACAACCCGCTGGGCTGGGTGATGGCTGCGACGCGGCGTCGCGAGCTGGTGGCGCTGGCGCGGCGGCACGACCTGCTGATCGTCGAGGACGGCGCGTACGCCTACCTCGCCGAGGACCCGCCGCCGCCGCTGGCCATGCTGGCACCGGAGCGCACCGTCTACGTCTCCGGCTTTTCCAAGAGCGTCGCGGCGGGACTGCGGGTGGGTTTCGCGGTGGCGCCGGCGGACCGGGTCCATGCGCTGGAGCGGGCCATCCGGGCGACGACCTGGAACACGCCGGGCGTGATGACGGCCATCACCGCCGGGTGGCTGGAGGACGGCACGGTGTCGCGGCTCGAAACGCAGAAGCGCGAGGACGCGAAGCGTCGGCAGCGGCTCGTCGTCGAGCGGCTGGGCGCCATGAAGCGCGTCGGGCATCCGTCGTCCTACTTCGTGTGGTTGCCGCTGGGCGAGGAGGTCCGCGCCGACCAGGTCGCGATGGCGCTGCAGCGGGAGCGGGTGTCGGTCTCGACGGCCGAGCCCTTCGCCGTCACGAAGCAGGTGCCGCACGCGATCCGGCTGGCGCTGGGATCGGTGGACATCGCGCGGCTGCGCGTCGCGCTCGATCGCGTCAGGGAAGCGATCGAGGCGCGGAGCTTCTGAGCTCGGGCTGCCGGTAGACCAGGACCTTCAGCGCCCGTTCCTCCGACACATCGGCGAAGCTGTCGGGATTGGCGACGCGCTCGATGAATTCGAGGTCGGGCGCTTCCGCGGCAAGCGTCTCGCGCAGGAAATCGGTGCCGAGCTTGGGCGTGTTCAGGCACACGAGCGCGTGGCCGCCGGGCGCGAGCAGGTCGGGCAGCTTTCGCGCGAGCCGCGCGTAGTCCTTGGTCGCGACGAAACTGCCCTTCTGGTAGCTCGGCGGATCGAGCACGACGAGGTCGTAGGGCGCGCCGCGGCGGATCTTGCCCCACGAGTTGAAGATGTCGTGCGCGTGGAACGCGGCATGGTCCTGCACGCCGTTGAGCTGGTGGTTGCGCCGCCCGGTCGCGAGCGGGCCGCGCGCCATGTCGTAGTTCTCGACGGTGCCGGCGCCCGCGTGCCGCGCCACGACCGAGAACGCGCAGGTGTAGGCGAAGAGGTTGAGCACCGAGCCACCGGGATGCGCCTGCGCCCAGCGCCGCACCCATCGACGGCCCTCGGCCATGTCGAGGAAGAAGCCGTGGTTCTGCCCGTGCGGCAGGTTGACGTGGAAGCGCACGCCGTCTTCCTCGACGACGTGCTCGTCGGGCAGCGTGCCGGCCATGAGGCGGTTGTCGGGCCGGTTCTCGTCGCGATGCTGGAAGAGCCAGTTCAAGGGCTCGCCCGGCGCGATCACGGCCCAGCGCGCGGCCAGCGCGTCGCCGATGCGGGTGAGTTCCTCCTCCGTGACCGGCGCGAAGCTGGTCAGCAGGAAGACCGGCGGATAGGCGTCCAGCGCCCACTGCTCGCAGCCGGGAAACCGGCCGCCGCGGCCGTGGAAGAGGCGGCCGGCGTCGGTCGGCCGCGTGAGGGAGGCGATGGCGTCGAGGAGCGCTTGCATGAAGAGGCTCGGAAAGGGGGCGTCAGTGTAGACAGCCAGCGGCACCCCTCCGGAGGGATGGGCCGTCCGCCAGAGACTGGGTACAGTCCCACCGTCCAAAATAACAGACGATGCCAGGGAGGGCGCCATGACATGTCGGGCGCAGAAGAACGTGCGGCGGCTTCGCTTCGAACGCCGCCTGCGGATGACGGTGATCGCCGTCGCGCTGACCGTGCCGGCCATCGCCGCGCAGGCGCAGCAGGTCTACAAATGGGTGGATGCGAACGGCCGCGTCCAGTATTCGGAGCGCAAGCCCAGCGACGCCGCCACCCGCTCGACCGAGATCAAGCCCCCACCGCCGCCGCAACCGGTGCCTGCGCCCGTGCCCGTGTACCGGCCGCAACCGGACGCCTCCGGGCAGACGGTCGCCCCTCCCGCGCCACGGCGTGAGTCTTCCGTACCACTGTCGTTGTCGGCAGGTCTCAACCGCGAAAGCGACGCCTATCGATGCGCCTTGGCCAAGGACGTCCTCAGCGGCGCGGTCCAGCACGCGAATGGGGCCCCGACCGACGCGCACGACCGCCAGGTGGCGCAGAACGATCTCCGCTTGTATTGCAAGTGACCACGTGGCCGCACGATCGGACATGGAAACCGGCCCCCCCCACAGCGATACCCGTTGACGAAGCTTTACCGGCGCCGCATCAACGGCATCACCTGCCGCGGCGATGCTTCAGGCTCCACTTCAGCGGAGTTCACATGAAAGCCATCCTGACCGCCATGGCCGGCGCCGTGGTCGCGACCCTGGCCCTCACCGCCCTGCCCGCGCAGGCGCAGAACGGCAAGGCCGCCCAGAAACTCGAGGACCGGTTCGCCGCCGCGGACAAGGACCACGACGGCAAGCTGACCAAGGCCGAAGCCGAGGCCGGCATGCCCCGCCTGGCCAAGCACTTCGACGAGGTCGACACGCAGAAGACCGGCTCGGTCACGCTCGACCAGGTCAAGCAGTACGCGGCCGCCCAGATGAAGGACCGCAAGAAGTAATCCGGAACACTGGCAACGACTGGCCCCATCGCGGCGCCCCGCTCTCACCGGCGTGGGCGCCGCGCCACATCCGGCGCCGGATCTTCCCTCCCGACCAGGCGATTGGCTCCCCGATCGTCATCAGCCGTTTTGGGGGATCCGACAGCAGCCCTCCCGCCACCCCTCCCTCGTCGAGGTGGGCGCTCGCGGTGCGCGACCACTCCTCTGAGGACCAGGACAGCATGGAGGGGGGTGTCGCCCACACATCCGCGTCATCGACGACGCGGTGAACCTTTCCGAAGCATGTCTCCGGAAGGAAATCAATCCTCTTTCGGAGCCCCCTCCCCGCCGACATCCGCGGCGTCCGGAACCGCCGAAGAATCCGATCCGTTGCCGCCACCGCGGCGTCATGGACGGAATCGGATCAGATGTTTCGGGCAGCGGTCAGGGAGTCTCAGCAGGCCACAGGGATGGGCAGCATCCGCGTCGCGCAACGGCCGGAGGCCGGCATCGTCGCGGCGATCGCGGTGGCGCTGGCGATCGCGCTGATCGCCTTCGCGCTGATCGGACAGGTCTCGCGCAAGGCCCGCGTGCCGGGCCTGCTGATGCCGGTCGGCGGCCTGCTGCAGGTGGCCGCGCCCCTGGCGGGACAGGTCGAGGAGCTGCTCGTCGAGGAAGGCGACGCGGTGCGCCGCGGACAGCCCCTGGCGCGCGTGCGCAGCGAGCGCCTGGTCGACGGCGGCGACATGACGGCGCTCACCCTGCGCGCGGTCGAGGTCAGGCGCGACAGTCTGGCCACGGAGCGCCGGCTGCAGCAGCGCCAGGCGGATGAGCGTCGCGAGACCCTCGTCGGACGCCTGCGCAGCCTGCGCGTCGAGACGGATCAGGCCGCCGGGGAACTGGACCTGATCCGCCAGCGTGTCGACCTCGCGCAGCGCAGCCGCAAGCGTTACGCGGCGCTGGCGGCGAGCGGCTACCTGTCCGAGGTCCAGATCCAGCAGAAGGACGAGGACCTGCTCGACCTGCGTGCACGCGAGCACGGCGCGCAGCGGGCGATCGAGTCGCTCACGCGCGAGACGCGGACGCTGACTGCGGAGCTCGCCTCGATTCCGACAAGCCTGGCGACGGCGATGACGCAGCTCGACCGCGTCGTGGCGCAGCTGGAGCAGGAACGTGCCGAACTGCAGGCTCGCGCGAGCGTCGCCCTCACCGCGCCCCGCGACGGACGCGTGAGCGCCCTGCCCCTGCGCGCCGGTCAGGCGGTCCAGGCCGGGCAGACGCTGGTGACGCTCGTGCCGACGCCGACCCCAACGCCGGAAGCTTCGAGCACGCCGATGTCACCGATGTCGCCGATGCCGATTCGCCCCCACCCGCCGCCGCGCCTGCTCGCGCAGCTCTATGCGCCGAGCCGGACGGTGGGGTTCGTCCAGCCCGGCCAGCCGGTGTGGCTGCGCTACGCCGCCTACCCGTACCAGAAGTTCGGCATGGCCAGAGGCGAGGTCGCGCGCGTGAGCACCACGCCCATCGCGCCGCAGGACCTTCCCGCCGGGCAGGCGCAGGCGCTGGTCAGCGCGGCGCAGGCGAACGAGCCGCTCTACCGCATCGATGTGCGCCTGGATCGCGAGGACATCGCCGCCTACGGCCGGGACCTGCCGCTGCGCGCGGGCATGGAGCTCGATGCGGACGTGACGCTCGAACACCGGCGCGTCTGGGAATGGGTGCTGGAACCCTTGCTCGCGACCGCCCGACGGGTGCGGCCGTGACGGTCCGTCCCGCGCCCCTCCTCCAGTCCGAGATCGCCGAGTGCGGACTGGCCTGCCTGGCCATGATCGCCTCGGCGCACGGCAATGCGGTGACGCTGCCCGAGCTGCGCCGGCGCTTCCCCGCCGCGCTGAAGGGCATGCAGCTGCGCGACCTCATCGAGGTCGCCGCCGGCCTGGGTTTCTCCGGCCGGCCGTTGAAGCTGGACCTCGCGCTGCTCGGCAAGCTGTCGCTGCCCTGCATCCTGCACTGGGACCTGCGCCATTTCGTCGTGCTCACGAAGGTCCGCGGACGCGCCGTCACCGTGCTCGATCCGGCGGTCGGCGAGCGGCGCCTCACGCTCGCCGAGGTCTCCGCCCACTTCACCGGCGTCGCGCTCGAACTGACGCCGAATGCGGCGTTCCAGCCGGCCGCCGCCGCGCCGCGCGTGTCGCTCTCCGCGCTCACCGGCAAGGTGCTCGGCCTGCGCCGCTCGCTGCTGCAGATCGTGCTGGTCGCGGGGGTGCTGGAGCTCTTCGCGATCGTCGCGCCGCTGTGCAACCAGCTCATCGTCGACGACGTGCTCACTTCCGGCGACCGCGACCTGCTGAAGGTACTCGTCGCCGGATTCGGCCTGCTGCTGGCGACGCAGACGGCGCTGGGCGTCGCACGCTCCTGGCTGCTGATCCTGCTCACGCAGACGCTGTCGCTGCAATGGCGTGCCAACGCCTTCGCCCATCTGCTCCGGCTGCCCGTCGCCTTCTTCGAGCGCCGCCATCTGGGCGACATCACCTCGCGCTTCGGCGCGGTCGAGGCGATCCAGAAGACGCTGACCAGCGCCGCGATCGAGGCCGTCCTCGACGGACTGATGGCCGCGGCGGCCCTGGTCATGATGCTGGTCTACGCCTGGCCGCTGGCGCTGGTGGTGCTGGGCGCGGTCGCGTCGTACGGGCTGCTGCGCTGGGTCGCCTACCGGCCGCTGAAGGAGGCCTCCGCCGAACGCCTGGTCGTCGCGGCGCGGGAGCACTCGCACTTCCTCGAGACCTTGCGCGCGATGACGCCGCTGAAGCTGTTCGGCCGCGAGCACGAGCGCCGCGCGCAGTGGCAGAACCTGATCGTCGAGGTGCAGAACCGGGACGTCCGCACGGCCAGGCTGGCGATGGCGACGGGCGCCGCCAACACCTTCCTGTTCGGGGTGGAGAACCTGCTGGTGCTGTTCCTCGGCGCGGGGCTGATCCTGGACGGCCAGCAGGCGGGCGCCGTGACGATGACGGTCGGCATGCTGTTCGCGTTCCTGAGCTACAAGATGCAGTTCACCGGACGCGTCTCGGCGCTGATCGACTACGCCGTCGAGTGGCGCATGCTGGGCCTGCATGCCGAGCGCCTGGCCGACATCGCCCTGGAGCCGCCCGAGCCGGACGAGGCGCCGGCCAGCGACCTCGCGCACCTCGACGCCAGCCTGGCGCTGTGCGACGTCAGCTTCCGCTACGGCCCGCACGAGCCGTGGATCCTCCGCCACGTGAATCTGGCGGTGCCGGCCGGCCAGAGCGTGGCGATCACCGGGCCCAGCGGCGCGGGCAAGACGACGCTGCTGAAGGTGATGCTGGGGCTGCTGGAGCCCGTCGAGGGCGAGGTCCGCTACGGCGGGGTGCCGCTGCGGCAGCTGGGGCTGAAGAACGTGCGCGGCCGCATCGGCACGGTGATGCAGGACGACGTGCTGCTGACGGGGTCGCTGGCGGAGAACATCGCGTTCTTCGACGCGCGGCCGGATCCGGAGCGGGTGCGGCTCTGCGCCGCGATGGCGCAGGTCCATGCGGACATCGCTGGCATGCCGATGGGATATGAGACGCTGGTGGGCGATCTCGGCAGCGGGCTGTCGGGCGGGCAGAAGCAGCGCGTGCTGCTGGCGAGGGCGCTGTACCGCGGGCCGCGCATCCTCGCGCTGGACGAAGCGACCAGCCACCTGGACATCGCGTGCGAGCGCGCGGTCGCGGCGAATCTCGCGGATCTGCCGCTGACGCGGCTGATGATCGCGCACCGGCCGGACACGATCGCCGGCGCGCAGCGCGTGGTGGTGCTGGAGCGCGGCGTCCTGCGCGAGGGCGCACCGCTCCCCCCTTCGATGGCCCCCCTCGACGCCCTCTCGCGGGGGAGTGTCAGCGAGGACTCGTCGACCTAGAGTTGATCGCACCCCACAACCTGAACCTCAACCTGAAAGGCTGATGATGTTTGAAGAGCTGACGACGCAGGAAATCGCGCTGGTGAGCGGCGGCGACCGCTGGGCTGGCACGTCGGACGGACGCGCGCCCTGCCTGGCGACGCCCGCGCTCCTGACGGGAACGACGGGCGCGACCGGTTCGCCGGGAGCGATCGGCGGATCGCAAGGCGATGGCGGGCTGGCTGGCGCGATGGCCATGGTGAAGACGCAGAACAAGAGCCGCTGATCGTGTCCCTGAGGCCCGGACGTCTGCGAGAGGCTTGCAGACGTCCAAGAGAAAAGGGCCGGCGCGAGGGCATCGCGCCGGCCCGTTCGATCGCTGATCTTTCGTCGATCGACGGCGGATCAGTTGCGGATCACTTGTTGTCGATCGGCTTGCTGACGTCGCGTTCGAACCACTTGGTGGAGATCTTGGCGTAGGTGCCGTCGGCCTGCAGGTCGGCGAGGGCCTTGTCGATCGCGGCCTGGAACTTGGGGCTGCCCTTGCGGAACGGGATGGCGTTGGTGGCGGGTTTGCCGATGGCGGCGCCGGCCTTGACGGGCAGCTTGGTCTTGTCCTTGAGGTAGGGGATCAGCAGCGAGTCGTTGAGGGCGGCGTCGATGCGGCCGGTGGCGAGGTCCTGGAGGTACTCGGTGGCGCCGGGATAGGTGCGCACTTCGGCGCCGTCCCAGGACTTGGCCAGTTCGGCGAAGTTGGAGCCCTGGCCGACGCCGATCTTCTTGCCCTTGAGGTCCGCGGCGGTGTTGAGCGGGCGGGTCTCGTTGGCGCGGATGATCAGTTGCGGGTACGAGGTGACGTACGGAGCGCTGAAGTCGAAGGTCTTGCGGCGCTCGTCGGTGGCGGCGACCTGGTTGACGATGACGTCGTACTTGCCGGCCTGGAGGCCGGCGAGGATGCCGCTCCACTCGGTGGTGGTGAATTCTGGCTTGACGCCGAGCTTGGCGGCGAGGGCCTTGGCGATGTCGACGTCGAAGCCGTCGAGCTGGCCCTTGGCGTCCTTGAAGTTGAACGGCGGGTAGGTGCCCTCGACGGCGACGCGCAGCGTGCCGCGGGACTTCACGTCGTCGAGCAGGTCGGCGGCGTGGGCCGCGAGCGAAGCGCCGGCGAACAGCGCGGCTGCGATCAGAGAAGTGCGGAGTGCTTTCATGGGGCCCCTCGTTGTTCGTAGGAAGGGCCGATGTTGCCACCAGTCGACCCCGTCATCGGGCATATGGATATGCCGCGCAGGACATGAGGGACAGGGGCTGCGGCCGGCGGCCTGCGGGCCACGACCGACTGGCGACGGGCAGTGGATGGCGGTGGAGGCGTCGGCGGTCAGAACGCGTGCCGCATCCCCAGCGCGAAGACGGTGGGTTTCTCCCCGACGCCGACGCCCAGCGGATTGATGGCGAAGTCGTAGGCGGCGCGGGCCTGGTTGTCGATGCGCGAGACATAGGCGTAGAAGCCGGTGCGCTTGGACAGGGTGTAGTCCGCGCCCAGCGTCCACTGCCGCGAGCCGGTGTCGTCGCCGGTGGAGACGAAGCCGACGCGCGTGCCTGCGGGGCCCTTGCCCTCGCCCGCGTGGGTGAAGCTGGCGCGCAGGCTGGTCGCGCCGAGCTGCCAGGTCGCGGCGACGAAGACGCTGTCGCGCGTCAACGCGCCGATCGGCGTCTCGTAGCGCAGGCGCTCCACGGCGGTGGCGAGTCGCCCCGGCCCGAAGCGGTAGGCGGCGCCGAGCTTGGTGGCGGAGTCCGTGAGCTTCGGACCCTGGTAGTCGCGGTGCTGCTCGTGGGCGAGCGCGAGATTCCAGGGGCCTTGGTCCCACGTGACGGAGGCGGATAGCAGTTGCGGCTTCGCGCCGTTCGGGCCGACCTCGCCGTCGTTGAAGGCGTAGGCGATGCGGCCGGTGACACCGCTGAGCCAGGATTGGCTGCTCGAGGCCGGGGTCCAGAACTGGACGATGTTCTGCTGACGCCGGTCGAAGGATGCGGTGTTGGTGAGGTGGTTGGTGGTGGGTGCGGAGCCGTTGGCCATCAGCGCCATGTAGCCGGCGGTGGTCGGGTACCAGGGGTCGAGGGTGCTGGTCGCCAGCAGGTAGGGCGTGCCCCAGTGGCCGGCGAACAGCAGGCCGTAGGCCGTCTGCAGCCCGACGCGGGTATCGCGGTTGGCGAGGGACGGACCGACGCCGGTGTCGAGGGCGAGCGAGCCCTCGATCTGGAACAGCGCCTGGACGCCGTCGCCCAGCTCTTCGGCGCCGCGGAAGCCGATGACGGAGCGGTTGTTGGACTCGCGGTTGACGGCGCGGTCGCGCGGGGCGTGGCTGGCGTCGGCGTGCTCGAGCGAGACGTTGAGGCGGCCGTAGACCGTGACGGTGGATTGGGCGTGGGCGGCGGTGGTCGCGATGAGCGCGAGGCCGCCGAACAGGAATGAGGGGAGAGGGCGGGACTGCATCGGTGCGGGCGAGGTGGCGTCACAGCGATGTTGGCGCGAGCCGGCCGATTGCGACTCTCTCCTTTGGGGCGGGATTCAAGAATTCAAAGCAATGCGGATGACGCCACGATCGTTGCATGGCTGTCGTTCAAGGCGTAGCAGGCTTTCCGTCGCTCCGCACGCCGATGACCGAGCTCGAAGGCGATCGTGAGAAAGATGAGCGCCAGACCGATGGCTGGCTTCATGGGCGCGAATTCCTCAGGGCTGAGCAACGGCGAGACCATCAGGGTGCGCCCCTTCAACAGGTCGATCGTCACGTTCATCGCCAGATGCAGTGCGGTCGTGCAGAACACCGAGCGGGTGCGCCAAAAGACGACACCGAACAACAAGGCGCCGGGGATGACCAGGACGGCGTCCTTGAGCGGGTGCATCACCGTGAATATCGCGGCCGCCCCCACGAGCCCTGCCACTTCGTTGCCGAAGAGCCTGCTGATCAAGGTCTGCAGCAAGGCGCGATGAAAAAGTTCTTCGAAAAGGACGCCCAACAACATCGCCGTGAGCGTGACCGTCCAGACCTGCGGATGGACCGTCGGATTGATGGGATGGAATCCATTCGATCGGATGGCCTCGAAGTCGACCAAGAGCGCCGCGACAGCAATTGACACAACGGCTCCCGCGACCAAGCCGATCATCATCCGAGCTCGAACTTGAAACAGCGTCTTCATCGGATGGCCGCGATTGATGAACGCGAGCATCCAAAGTGAGATGACCATCGACAAACACATCGTCGAGAGGTTCCGGATCGCCCAATTCAATGGCGTCGCGCCGGGTCCAGATTGAATCGGGAACGCTCCTTCCACGAACTTCGCCGCGACGCCAATCGCTGCCACCGCGAACAGCAGAAGAACGAATTCGACCAACCGCCTTGCGCCGCGATTCAAAGCGTCAGCGGGATATTTAATATTTTTCATTGAGACAAATTCGAATAAATAACCAGCCATCCTATCCCGATCAAATCCATCCATAAATAGCATTCATTAACTAGTATCGACAAGTTATTGTCAATCGACGCCATCATGGATATGGTTAGCCTGTTGACGCCAAGGGTCATCTCGCGCCGAGCGAATCTCGGAGAAACAATAGGATGGAATATGCAGACTCTCACGGAAGCGGAAATTGACATGATTTCCGGCGGAGACAGTTGGGCGGGCACGCCCGAGGGCCGAGCTGCATGGGAACCCTCGCCGGATACTTGGCTGGGGTGCATGATCAGTCCTGATACTGTCAAGGCTTCCCAGGCCAACGCGGTCATTGCGGCAATGATTTGCGGGGGAAAACAGTTGCAGCAATATGCAAGCGAGAACTGGTAAACACCTGATCCAATAACCAGAGGGGTGATTGAAACCCGCGTAGGTAACCACTCACAGGGCGCTTCGGCGCCCTTTTTTCATTCCGCGGCCGCCGCTCAACGCTTCCTTCACCAAGTGTTCAACCATCGCGGGTAGCCTCGTCCGCCAAAGCCGGGCACACCGGCGACCAAGAAAGCGATCGTGGCCATGCAGCGCGTCGAGGGAGCGGGAGTCGGAGTGGGACCGGGAGTAGGACTGGAAGTGGGGCTGGGAGTGCGCCGCCGGGCGATGGTGCTGGCGCCGCTCCTCGGGCTGGCGGTGAATGCCGTGGCAGCGCGGGGGTCGCTGAACGCACCGAGCGCGGCGAGCGCGGCCGGCGCCTCGAATGCGACGGCGGGATCGACGGTCCCGCTCGCGCTGCCGGAGGGGATCAACTTCGCGAAGATCAAGCCGGTGCTGGAGCTCATCGGCCGCAACGCGGCGCTCGCGTGGGACTACCAGGTGGTGCCGGTGCCGCGCCTGCTGGCGCTGGTGGAGAACGGCTGGACGCTGGGGTTCGGGGCCGGGAGGTCGTCGAGCCGGTCGTCGCGGCTGCTGTTCTCGGACGACGTCTTCGTCAGCGGCGTGTGGCCGATCGCGCGCAGCGAGGTCGATCGGGAGCTGCGCGCGGTGGATGACCTCAAGGACCTGCGGGTGTGCCTGGTGCGGGGGCTGGACTACGGCCGCGCGCTGGAGCAGGCGAAGGGGGCCATCTACGCGGCGGAGTACGTGTCCGGGGATTTGCGGACGAGGATCCGGCAGCTCATGGCGGGCCGGTGCGACGTGCTGCTGGCGAATCACGTCAATGCCGATGTGCGCATGCTGAGGCAGGGCATCGCGGACGCGGGCGGCAACCTGGATCGGCTGAAGGTCGGGCCGTCGCCGCTGGGCACGCTGGCCGAGCGCTTCGTGACGGCGAGGGGGAGCAGCCTGGCGGCGCTGATGCCGGTGCTCGATCAGGCTGTGAGGGGCACGCGCCGCGAGATCGGGCAGTTGCTGGCGGCGGAGGAGTGAGGGTCGGCGCGATGCGGCGATGATGGGTGGGCGGCGGTCGCCGCCCGACCAACAACCGAGGGACGCCATGCCGGTTTTCACCCCTGCGCAGTTCGTGACCGAGATCCAACCCGTCGACGGCTCTGCGGAGCCCAATCAAACCCAGTGGCTCAGCGAGGCAGGCGGCCTCACGCAGTTCGGCGCCTTCATTGAAGTGCTGCAGCCGGGGTCCCGCTCCTCCATCAAGCATTGGCACAGCGCCGAGGACGAACTGGTCTACGTGCTGGCCGGCGAGATCACCGTGATCGAGGGCGCGACCGAGACGCTGCTGCGTGCGGGGGATGCGGCGACCTTCCAGGCGGGGACGGCGGTGGGACATTGCCTCGAGAACCGGAGCAGCGCGCCCACGCGATGCCTGGTCGTCGGCACCCGGGCCGCGGTCGACCGGATCACCTATCCCGACCACGATCGCGTGTGCCTGAGAGATCGCTCGCTGCCCGATGACCTCTGGACGGACGGTGCCGGCCGGCCGGCGGACAGCCCGTATTGAAGGGCTGGCGGAAGGACCGCCTCCCCTGCTCCGCCGCCGTCGGCGATCGCCGAGACCTCGGAGAGGCCGATGACCTCGAGGATCGGCGAGCGATACTGGACGGACGTCTTCAGGGAGAGAGCCGACATGGCCAGAACGAAGAAGGGATCCTCGGGAGAGGGTCTGTTGGGATTTTTCGCGTTGCTGCCGTGGTGGGTGTGCGCGGCCCTCGCGGTCGTCGCGTACTTCGGGCTGCGTGCCTTGGCAGAACAGCCGCCGGTGAAGCCGCAAGCGGGGCCTCCGGGATCGCAGTTCCATGCGCTCGCCATCGATGCCATGGTGCGAGGCGGGGCCACCGCCTTGCAGTACGCGCTGCCGCTCGTGCTTCTGGCTGCCGCGGTCATGTCGGCGTTCCAGCGGCATGCGAGGAAGAAGTTGCTGGAGGCGTCGGCGCAAGGCCAGGATGCCGCCGCGATCGATGGCATGACCTGGCACCAGTTCGAGCTTCTGATCGGTGAAGCGTTCCGGCAGAAGGGATTCACCGTCGTCGAAATCGGCGGTAGCGGCCCCGATGGTGGCGTCGACCTCGTCTTGCGCAAGCCGTCGACCAACGGGAACGAGACGTTCCTCGTGCAGTGCAAGCAGTGGAAAGCCTACAAGGTTGGCGTGAACGTGGTGCGGGAGCTCTACGGGGTGATGGCTGCGCGCGGAGCGGCAGGTGGGTTTGTGGTGACGTCGGGTCGGTTCACGAAAGAAGCCGGCGCGTTCGCGGAGGGGCGAAACATGCGGCTCATTGATGGGCCAAAGTTGACCGCGCTGCTCGCGGCGACGTCGGCGCCTCAACCCACTGCGCAGCAGTCGGCCGCGGACGTCACGATGGTGGTCTGTCCGGTTTGCGCGCAGCCGATGGTGCTGCGCAGGGCTAAACGAGGCCCAAATGCGGGAGATGCGTTTTACGGGTGTTCGACGTATCCGGTGTGCAAGGGGACGAGGCCGGCCTGAGGTCCGGGGGTCACTTCGGCTCCGTGCAGATGCCGTAGCTGTTGATTTCCGGATGGGGTCCGGGTTCGTCCTTGAGGTCGCACACCAGGCGGATCGTCCGGTCGCCGAGTTCGCCCAGGTCTTCGTAGTTGTGCTTGCTGTGCCCCCAGCCCTTGAAGGTCTTGCCCTGGTGGACGAAGCGGATGTTCTGCTGGATGACCGGCTCGTGCGGCAGCAGGTTAGCGGTGATGGACCGGCCCGTGATCGCGGGGAACTGGTAGCGGCCGTTGGCGTCGGTGTGAGTCACGGCGGTGGCTTCCTTGTCGCCCCAGTGCCAGAAGTAGTACTGCTGGACCTCGACGCCTTCCACCGGCTGGCCCTCCAGCAGGACGACGCCCTCCGTGGCGGAGAACAGGGTAAAGGGCTTGAAGAAGGCCATGGCGGTTCCGAGCGAGAAGAGTCCGAGGGCGAGCACGGCCAGGCAGAGGGCGATGCGTTTCATGAGGTGGGTCCTTGCGGGCGATGTCGACAGGCTGCGCAAGGCGCCTCAGAGCAGGATGGACTTTCCTGCGCATGTCGGAAGATGGAGGCCGACCAAAGGGTCAGGTCTTCACATGAGCGAAGGAAGCCGACCTGCCACTTTAAGTCGAGCCGGGAAGCTAAAAGTCACTTGCTCGGCCATCGGATGAGGCGCCGCGTCCAGCACCCCATCGCTGCTGTACGCGGAGTCGCCGTTCCAGGTCGCGGCGGCGATCAGCTTCGCGCGCGACTTCAGACGGGCGCTCGCGAAGGGATGGTGGACACGGGCCTCATGGTTGGCCTTGTGCGGCGGCGCCAGCCTGACGGGCGAGCGTATTGAGGCGCGCCACGTGGGCGTCAAAGGTCGACAGCAAGGCCTCGTTGAAGAATTCCAGGCGACGATCCGGAGGTTTGCCGAGCCGGAAACGCGCGGCGTTGTCGTCGAGGAACTTCAGCAGCGCGAGGACCTCCGCATGCTGCGCCTGCTCGGTGGCGACGTACGCGGCCACCCCGCCGCGCACTGGGTCGGTGATGTCGCGCATCGTCGCGGTGGTCAGGCCGTAGCGCCTCGGCGTCGACACGACGATGCCCTCCAACTGGAGGTCGGCCCGGCCCAGGATCAGATTGATCTCGCGTTCCAGGGTCTCTCGCGATTGTGCGGCCCCCGCGATGCGCGTGCGCGCGGTGGCGCGCCGGTCGGCGGTGGCGAGATTCTCGGGGAGAAGCATCGTCGCCAGGCTGAGTTCGACGTTGCTCAAGCGATGGCGCGCCATGACCGCGTTGAGTTGCTGGCGCAACTGGACCCGAACCAGCATCACGGGCTCGAGCGCGCCGGTGTGGGCGGCCTTTACCTGCGCCTCGGTGGGGGTCTCGCCGCGATTCAAGGCATCGACGATCGGGACGATGTTGGCCCGCGCCTCATCGACCTCGTGCATGCCCAGCCGCACGACGACGGACTGGGTGAGCACGATGCCGGCGAAGGCAATGGCGGCGGTGAGGGCCGCGATGCCGCGGCGGCGCAGCCCGAAGAGCCGCAGGACGCCGTAGAGGAGCAGCGACCACAAAATGGCCTGACCGGTGAACCCGCCGATCAGGTCGATGCCCAGGCGCTTCTCGACGCCACGGACCAGCCAGTTGCCGATGAGCACGCTGACGATGACGAGGACCCACACGATGAAGAGGGTGCGCTCGCGATGGGGGTCGACTGGCGCGGAAGCGGAGGTGAGATCGGGAGCGGGATCGGCGGAGTTCGGGGACATTCAATACCTCATCGGTTCGCTGGAGAAGGCCGACTGATCGGCCACCCTGGCGACGGTGTAGAGCACGGCACCGGCGTAAACGAACTCAGGCAACGCATCGAGGACGTCGTGACTTCGGAAATGCTTGAGATCGTTAAGCCCCAGGCGAGTCATCAGTCCGAGGGCTCTCATTTCCGCCTGGATCTTCGACGAGAGCTCGGAAGACTCCACGACCTTGAATTCTTCCGAGGAGTTCTTGTCGAGTGCAGCCGCAAGCCGCTGATTCCCGCTCTCGAACACCTCTCGAAGCCTGCGCTGTGCTTCGCAGAACTTCTCGACCCGGTCGATCGATTCAAGCAGAAGCTTTCGTCCCGAATCGCTGTCCAGGCGCGAATCCAGATCGCTGTAGATCCGGAGGAACGCGCTCGAAGACAGCAAGGCCTGCTCAGGCAAATGAACGCCGCGCGCTGCCGGACCGAATGTCAATCGCGCACGCACGCCAGCGAACCATCCGAGTTCTTCGGTGGGTTCAGCGTTCTTGCAGTCGTCGCTCAGTTCACGGAGTTTGCGTCTCACTCCGGCATACCGCATGAGGATGTGTTCCTCATGGTGGAAGGAAAGCTCCGGCGCCAGAGCCACGAAGACCTGTTCGCTCATCTCGTGGAAGAGGTGCCTGCTGTGACGAGGGGATTTCGGCGCGGCGACATCGTCGACCAGGTAATACAAACTTTTCAAGACCTCGTCGGCGCTGTCCTTGATTTCCTGCTTAGCCTCCTTAGTGGCATCACGCACCTCGGAGAGGAGGTCGCTGTACCTCTGGAAATGGACAGCCGCGGAGTTCCTTCGTTCTCGCGCGATGGAGATCACTGCGGCCTCTCGCTGCACCCGCTCGGTCCGCATCGCCACCTTCAGCGACCACAGCGAGACGATGACAGTCGCCACCCCGCCGACAGCGGTGATCAGTTCGATTTCAGTCATTGATACCCCCGCGAAGATTCGACCGTCATCGGCAGCGGGGCAGACGCGCCGGAAGGACACACTGGGCGGCGCAAAGCCGCAGTGGCGGGCGTGCCGTGCACGACGCCCTGTTGAGAGTTTTGAAGCACCCATTCCTCCTTGTTGAATCGCTCGATGGCTTTGTCCTCGAGTGAGGCGCGCCAGTTGTGGTTGAAATGCGTGGCAATTGGGTTGTTTGCGACGAGGAGGAAGTGTCGGCCGCAGGAGACGGCCAGCGGCCCCAATCAGGCGGGATGGCGTGAGGAGGTTCACGTGGGATTCGCGCCGGCGGGACGGGGGATCACAGCCCTCGACGTTTGCCTGCTTGGCACCGGTGGGAAGGTCGTGGCGATACTCTTTCGACTTTCAGGGAGAGCGCCGACATGGCCAGAGCGAGGAAGAGATTCTCGGGAGAGGGTCTGCTGGGTCTGCTCGCTTCAGCAGGAGCGGCGGTGATGTCGGTTGTCCGACCGCGCTCGACACGGAAGTTGCACGAGCAGTCCGCACCCGGCGATGGCGCCGCCGTGACCGATGGCATGACCTGGCACCAGTTCGAGCTGCTGACCGGCGATGCGTCCCGGCAGAAGGGGTTTACCGTGGTCGAGATCGGCGGCAGCGGCACCGATGGCGGCGTGGACCTCGTGCTGCGCAAGCCTTCAAAGACCGGGAACGAGACCTTCCTCGTCCAGTGCAAGCACTGGAAGGCCCGCAAGGTCGGCGTGGGCGCGGCGCGGGAGCTCTACGGGGTGATGGCGGCGCGAGGCGCCGCAGGTGACGGGCTGAACCTGGGCGCTGGTGAACATTAGCCGAAAGGCCCGGGCGATCTTCGAACTCGCGAACAACGATGACTCTAAATGGTGTTTGGCTAGCTGACGAATATCATCTTTAGACAATACACAGGGAGGTCTAAGGATGGACAGCGATCCGATTGAGACGAACGCCAACTTCCAGAGGGTGCTGGAGGAGCTAACGGCTCCAGACCTTGAGGTGTCCACTAGCCCTTCTGACGACCCTCGGTACCGGCAGTTCATCCAGAAGTTTCCCGCGGCCAAGATCTCCAATCTCACGCTCTCCGAGTACTGCGTAGGCAAAGGCGACGGTCAGTCCTTCTGCTGGTGGCTCGAGCGCGGCCTGCAGCCGCTGCTAGGTCGTTACATGCCCGGCACCTCGCGTGGACACATCCTCTATTTCCAGAAAGACGGGGCTGTCTATAAACATCGGCACCTGAGGGAGATGAGCGACCAAGCCGCGCTCGAATACACACTGAAAATTCAGGCTTGCATCGCACAGGCTGACATTCAGCTCGATCTCTCCTGGATTGACGACGATGGGGAAATCTATCGACGGGCGGGCGTCGAGGCCCGCGTGACCGTTGGGCACGGGCGGAAGCTGAGACTGCTGGCGTCTTATCACCCCGATCAATTGCTCCCTATCGCATCGTCAGCCCACCTGGGGCATTTCTTGCAAGTGCTAGGCTGCCCGGCGACCTCCATTCCGCCGCAGCGCCAAGCAGTGGCGCGGATGCTGCTATTGCGTCGCTATTACGAGCTCGTGAAGGAGGCCGCGCCTTCCATAGGCACACATCAGTTCGTGGCCACGCTGTACAGCGAACGTCTGGATTTTGCTCCAAAGAAGGAAGAAGACGCCGCAGATGACGCCGAGTCAGAGGCCACCTCATCGCTTAAGCCAACGAGCAGACGGTCCGCGATTAGCGCTCCAGCGCAGCCCTTGAATCAGATCCTCTATGGCCCACCCGGTACCGGAAAGACTTACGCGACCATCGAAGCAGCGCTGTCCATCCTGGACGCAGAATTTCTTGCCGCGAACCTGACTAGTCGCCAGGCACTGAAGGACCGATTTAAAGCGCTGAGTCACGACCAACGCGTGCAATTCGTGACCTTCCATCAAAGCTTCAGCTATGAAGACTTTGTCGAAGGTATCCGCGCCGTGACAGACGAGGAGACCCAACAACTTCGATACGAGGTTGTGGACGGGGTGTTTAAGACTCTCTGCAATGCAGCCCAAGCTCTGGCCACTCCGCAGGAGCGGGCTTCTGTGTCGCTAGTCGGAAAGCGCATCTGGAAAATGTCGCTCGGGGATATCCATGGCACGGATGCTGACGTCTTCGATGACTGCATCGCAAACAATCACGTATTGCTCGGCTATGGCGCGAACGTGGATTTCACTGGCTGCACCACCAAAGAAGAGGTTGCGGAGAGATACAAGCAACGCGGCATTTCGATCGGCAGCACTGAGCGGAACTACGCTGTCGCGAGTGTTCTCACTTTCGTCAGCGAGATGTCGAAGGGAGATCTGGTGGTGGTCAGCGACGGGAATCTGAAGTTTCGAGCCATCGGCGAGGTGGTCGGCGACTACGAACTCCTGCCAGAACCAGACTCGAATGGCTACGCCCAAATGCGCAAAGTGCGGTGGCTGCGACAGTATGAGCCTTCGCTGCCCTACGCCGAACTGATGAACAAGCGGTTCAATCAGATGACGCTATACGAGTTGCGTAGCAACTCCATTGACCTTAGTCGATTGCAGCATCTGCTTAACGGCCAAGGCCCATCCGAGCTGGCGGTCACATTGGGCGCCGGTGCTATCGGAACCGCTGGATATGTCATCACGCGAGTCACCGATGACATGGTCCAGCTGTCCAAGCCCAACGGCAACGAATTGACGTTCTCACGAAAGATGTTGGACACGCTAGCCGATGGCGTCCGAAACGGCACAATCACCATTGAAGACATCCGCGGCAAGAGCGCCATTGACAAGCTTCAGAGCGCCTCACTTGAGCCATATCTCGTCAATGGCTACAACAATATCCTTGCGCCCATGGTGGAGCGTCTAGCCAAGGGTGGTTGGTCTATGTCGGCCACGTTTGGATCTTCCGATGCTCGCGTGCTCATCATTGATGAGATCAACCGAGGAAACATATCGCGCGTGTTTGGAGAACTGATCACGCTGATCGAACCCTCTAAGCGGGCGGGGGCGCAGGAGGAGCTGGACGTAATCCTGCCCTACTCCAAGCAAAGATTCAGCGTTCCCCAAAACGTGTTCCTAATCGGCACGATGAACACAGCGGACCGCTCACTCACCTCCATGGACGTGGCGCTTCGGCGACGCTTCGTGTTCAAGGAGATGCAGCCGAAAGTTGGCGTTCTGAAAGGCATGGCAGTAGGCGCCGTGCCAATCGACGAGCTGTTAAGGGTCATGAACGAACGGATGGAGGCGCTACTGGGCCGAGATCATTGCCTTGGCCACGCGTACTTCCTGCCCCTGCGAGACGATCCGTCTCTGTCAAAGCTCGCCGAGATCTTTCGCGTCCAGATCCTGCCTCTATTGCAGGAGTACTTCTTCGATGACTGGCAACGCATTCGATGGGTACTCAATGACCATCGGAAGTCAGCCGCGTTCCAGTTCATTTCTTCACGCGACATCGATTCGAATTCACTGTTTGGCGACGATGTTGATGTAGGTCGGGAACCCCGACTATGGAAGGTCGAGGACGACGCATTCCTTAGTGAGCAAAGCTACCTCGGGGTCATTGACCACAAGGATGCGACATAGTGGCTGCACGTTCATCTCCGGCAAACCTGGTCAGCGTACGGGAGTACGCCGTACTGTGCACACACAAGGTCGGCACCTCGTTGGATAGCGCGGAAGTCAGCGAGTCGGCGTTCGATCACCTGTGTCGGCTCAATGAACGTTTTTCCAAGGCCGGCGCTCGATTGCTGCAAGCGGAGGGCCGACATAGCTTGAAGCTTGACAACTTTGTTGGTGTGGTGCGGACGCCATGTGGCACGACTCTGGAGATTGTCCCCAAACACGTGTCGGAGGGGGGCAACCTCGCCGAAGCTCGCACGCTGCTTCGCAAGATGCTCGCGGCTGTGTTCGATCTGCCAACTCGAGACGTTGGCACTGCCTCCGTGCAGGTCTTCGATGCACCACTCTCAGAGTGGGTCATGCAGCAATTCCTACGTGAGCTCGACTATCTCGTTAAACGGGGCTTGCGCTCCGACTACCAACGAATCGAAGAAGAACTACCGTTCCTGCGAGGACAGTTGAATACATCGGCGCAGTCGCGACAGCGACCGGGTCAAGGGCACCGCTTCCACGTGCGGCACGATGCCTATTTGCCAGACCGACCTGAGAACCGATTGCTTAAATTGGCTTTGGAGCGGGTGCATCACAGCACCGGTGCTCCGGAGAGTTGGCGGCTTGCGCAAGAACTGACCCTGCGGATGCAAGAGGTCCCGCGGAGCCGACAGGTGTCGCAAGACTTTGAGGCGTGGGGCGAAGATCGCCTAATGACGCACTACCGCGCAGTGAAGCCATGGTGTGAGCTGATTCTGAATCAGCACACGCCCCTAGCGATCGCCGGCAGCGTCGATGGAATGAGCCTTCTGTTCCCGATGGAAAAGCTCTTTGAGCGCTACGTCGCGCGATGGCTGAGAAGTAAGTTGCCAAGAAGCGTGGAGATGAGGACGCCAGCGCGGCTCCACTCTCTCTGCCAGCACGTGGGTAAGCCGATCTTCGGGCTCGAGCCCGACATCTACATCGCCGATGGCGAACAGCGGTGGGTTCTCGACACCAAGTGGAAGCTACTCAACGCGTCGAAGCGTGACGGCAACTACGACATCAGCCGAGGAGACTTCTTTCAGCTGTATGCATACGGGCAGAAGTACCTCGGAGGTGCGGGTCGCATGGCGCTTGTCTACCCGTCGTCTTCCAAATTGCCGGGCCCACTCCCTCACTTCTCCTTCGACGAGTCCCTCCACCTCGAGGTGCTGGCGTTTGACCTTGAAGGGGATGCAATGCATGGGATTGATCGGCTGCAACTGCCGACAACCTAACTTTCGTGGGTGAAAGACGTCCACGGGATGCGCTCACTGAGCAACGGACACACGACGATGGCCTTCCCCACCACCAACTCACAAAGGCGCCCCGGCCGTCCTGGCCAACTGTATTAAAGTACAGCATCGATCGAGTCCAGGCTCCTACGGGCACGGAGATCTGCGCCCCACTGTTTGTGGGGCGCTTTTTTGCGCGTCGCTAAATTTAAAGCGGTAGTTGACCACCCCTTCGCAAAACATTCACTCCAATGGCCAAGGCACGTATCGCTTCTAACCTCGATCCTCTGAAGTCTCTAGAGCTCTTTGCCGGCGCCGGCGGCCTGGCTCTCGGCATGACAAAGGCAGGAATCAAGCACCTGGGCGTCGTAGAGTGGAATGTCGATGCCTGCGACACGATTCGTCGAAACATCGCCCTCGGCCATAGCTTGGTTGACCACTGGCCAAACCCAATTCAGGCAGACGTGCGCGAGTTCGACTTTGCGTTACATCAAGGAATCGATATTGTAAGTGGCGGACCCCCATGCCAGCCATTTTCGATGGGCGGGAAACACCAAGCATTTTTAGATGCGCGGGACATGTTTCCTCAAGCGGTCCGTGCCGTGCGCGAAACTCGCCCTAAAGCTTTCCTCTTCGAAAACGTTCGTGGCTTAACTCGCCAGAGCTTTGAAAGATACTTTTCGTACATTTTACTTCAGCTCGAGTTCCCCTCGCTGGAGGCACGAAAAGATGAAGAGTGGCTAGCCCATCTGACTCGACTTGAGCGTTACAAGGCCAAAGGTGGCAAGTCGCAATATCGCGTAGTTTTCCAGGTCTTGGACGCAGCCAACTATGGAGTGCCGCAACGTCGTCATAGAGTGGTCTTTGTCGGAATTCGCGCAGATATTAATAAAGAGTATTTATTTCCGCCACCCACGCATACGTTTGAAAAACTAATACACGATCAGTACGTAACAGGACAGTATTGGGAACGGCATAAGATTGCAAAGAGGCAAAGGCCTGAGGCAAATGCATTGCTCCTCAAGAGAGTGGAACGTCTAAAGGCATCCGGCAACATTGGCGGGACCGCGTGGACCACAGTACGCGACGCCATATGCGATTTACCCGATCCAGAGCGTTCACCAAACAACAAGGTGCAGGCTCACAGATTCCAACCGGGCGCGCGTATTTATCCCGGCCACACTGGTAGCCCACTCGATGAGCCGAGCAAAGCGTTAAAGGCTGGGGATCATGGAGTACCGGGCGGCGAGAACATGCTCAGACGGCCAGATGGAACGGTTCGCTACTTCACGATTCGTGAGAGTGCTCGCATCCAAACATTCCCTGACGACTACCATTTTTCGGGTTCTTGGGGTGAGGTCATGCGTCAGCTTGGCAATGCCGTCCCGGTGGATCTCGGCCGTGCGGTTGCTAGATCTTTGGTGGATGTGCTGACCTAAACAGGGATCTCACCAACCAAAAAAGGTCATCGCTGCGACGAGAATGCAGGCTTCTCAAAAGGGAGTCCTGTCATGGCCGACTTATTTGGGGAAGACGTTGCAGCAAAGAAGCAATCGCGAAAGTTGAAGATTGCCACGAACGATTCTTCCTCCACACTTGAGCATCGCATCGCAGAGCTGGAACGGACACGCGCCGATCTCCCGGCGCTGGCTGCCAAACTTCCGAATGGACAAAGGCGGAAAGACCTCATCGACCGGTTCAACCGACTTCGCGAGTTGCTCGATGGCGACGCTGAACTGATCGACCAGATTCGTCGTCCCCGAGCTATCTTTGATCCCTCTGATCCAAATCTCATTGGGCGGATGATCGCCTTGGCGTTCACGGCCCAGGCGCCAGTGTCACTGGCTGACATTGGGGCGGACCGCTTTTATGGCGCCGGAATCTACGGCTTGTACTACAAGGGTGACTTTCCAGCTTATCAGCCGCTAGTCAATTGCCCTCATCCAATCTACGTGGGCAAGGCTGATCCAGCGGACTCTTCATCACGGACTGTGATTGACCAAGGAGATCGTCTACACCGTCGTCTCCGCGATCACGCAAAATCAATCCGCCAAGCTACCACTAGTCTGCGAATCGAGGACTTTGAGGTTCGATATTTGGTCGTAGCCGGGAACTGGCAGAGCGCAGCCGAGCTCTTCCTAATCCGCCTGATGAAACCAATTTGGAATGTGGAGTCGAAAATCCTCTACGGCTTTGGGAAGCACGGGGATGATGCCAAGACCAGAGGTAATAAGCGATCCCCTTGGGACACATTGCATCCGGGAAGAAAGTTCGCCTTAAAGACCACCGAAGATCAGGTTCCGAGCGAAGAAATTCTCGGCAACGTAGGAAAGCATTTCGAGACCAATCGGCTCTTCCGAGAGCCTCAAGAGATATTCGACGAGTTCGTTAGGGAAATGAGTCAGCTCCGGAAGGTGCTTAGCGACGACTTGGGGACAGCGGAGAGCGCGGATGACATTGCCGAGCGCGAAGGGCATCCAGGCACTCTATAAGAGCCGAAACATTCAGGCAGTCAAGCGTCTTGAAGAAACCTTGTAATTCTGACCCGCAGAGACTCAGGATCACGCAACTCGCATTCCCAGAGCACAAGGATTTTCCACCCGAGGTCCAATAGTGACTTCTCGTTTTTCGAATCTCTAGTCGCGTTAGCCTCAAGCTTGTTCCGCCAAAAATCCAACTTGGACTTTGGAAGCCTGGCGAGACCGCATTCGCTATGGCGATGCCAGAAGCATCCATGCACGAAAATTACCTTCTTCCTGGTTCTGAACACTAGATCAGGCGTCCCTGGCAATTTTCGATCATGGAGGCGGTAGCGAAATCCCATACCGTGCACCAATCGGCGAACAAGTATCTCCGGTTTTGTGTCCTTGCTGCGGACAAGTGCCATTCGTTGGGAGCGCTGAGAGGGCGATAGCGTATCCATCGGGCGCATCTGCCTTTCTAGACCATCTGCGACGGCGGTCTTGGCGGCAATCCCGGTGCCCGCTTTGCAAAATTCAATGCGCGAATCTGCCGCCGCGTCGTTGGCGAGAACTAAATACCAATTATTGGTAGGCCGTACAGGACTTGAACCTGTGACCAAAGGATTATGAGTCCTCTGCTCTAACCAACTGAGCTAACGGCCCCCGGGGGTAATCGCATATACGAACCCTGGCGGGTTCGTTGGTTCCGGCGTTGCACCGGAGCGGCGGATTGTAAGCATGCTTGGGCGCCGGCCTGACGAGCCGCGAAGCGCGGCTACTTCTGCGACAGCGCGTTGCTCACCATCCTCGACGTGATGTCGACGATCTCGATCATGCGGTCGTAGGCCATGCGCGTCGGGCCGATGACGCCGAGCGTGCCCACCACCTCGCCGTCCACCTCGTACGGCGCGGAGACGATCGACAGCTCTTCAACAGGCACGACCTGGCTCTCGCCGCCGATGTAGATCCGCACGCCTTCCGCGCGCTCCGACACATCCAGCAGCCGCATCAGCTGCGTCTTCTGCTCGAACATGTCGAACATCCGCCGCAGGCTCCCCATGTCGTGGCTGAAGTCCTGCACCGTCAGCAGGTTCCTCTCCCCCGAGAGGATCATCGGCTCGTGCTCCGTCACCCCCTGCTGCCCGACGTCCACCGCCGCGCTCATGAGCTTGGCGATCTCCCCGCGCAGCTGATCCACCTCCGACCTCAAGCGGTCCCGCACCACATCCAGGCTCAGCCCCGAGTAGTGCGCGTTCAGCCGGTTGCTGGCCTCCGTCAGGTCCGACTGGGTCAGGTCTTGCGCGGTGAACACCAGCCGGTTCTGCACATCCCCCGCCGGCGACACCATGATCACCAGCACCCGCCGGTCCCCCAGCTTCAGGAACTCGATGTGGTGAAACACCGCCGTCTTGCGCGGCGACGTCACCACCCCCACGAAACTCGACAGGCTGCTCAGCAGCTGCGCCGCGTTGGCAATCACCTTCTGCGGCTGGTCAGGCAACAACTGGCTCTCGAAGCTGCCCGCACCCTCCCGCACCCCGCCCGGCTTGGCCGTCAGCAAGGTGTCCACGAACAGCCGGTAGCCCCGCGCCGTCGGAATCCGCCCCGCGCTGGTGTGCGGACTGGCGATCAGACCCAGCTCCTCCAGGTCCGCCATCACGTTGCGGATGGTCGCCGGACTCAGCTCCAGCCCCGACGCCTTGGACAACGTGCGCGACCCCACCGGCGAACCGTCGGCGATGTACCGCTCCACCAGAGCCTTCAGCAGTGTCTTCGCGCGATCGTCGAGCATGGTTTTCATTCTAAAGAACCCGGCAGCGGCACCCCCTCCGCACCCCCGGTCCCAGCACATCGCTGTGGTGTAATTCCCGCCATGTCCAAGCGCTTCCGCCACGTGGCCATCGTCGGGAAACCCCAGTCCAGGGGCATCCGGCCCATCCTGGAAGAGATTGCCGATTTTGTCGCCTCCCAGGGATTGGATGTTTCCCTCGAACAGGAAACCGCCGACAGCACCGGCATCACCGCCCTCCCCGGCCTCTCCCACGCCGAACTCGGCGCCCAGTGCGACCTCGCCATCGTCGTCGGCGGCGACGGCACCATGCTCGGCTTCGCCCGCCAGGTGGCCCGCTACAACCTCCCCCTCGTCGGCATCAACCAGGGACGCCTCGGCTTCATCACCGACATCTCCGCCGACCAGTTCAAGGACGCGCTCGCCCCCATCCTCGCCGGCGACTTCGAGATCGAACACCGCTCCCTCCTCGAAGGCGCCGTGATCCGCGACGGCGAACAGATCTTCTCCGGCGTGGCGCTGAACGACGTCGTCGTATCCCGCGGCGCCACCGCCGCCATGGTCGAGCTGCGCGTCGACGTCGGCGACGAGTTCGTCGCCAATATGCGCGCCGACGGCGTCATCGTCGGCACCCCCACCGGCTCCACCGCCTACGCCCTCTCCGCCGGCGGCCCCATCCTCCACCCCGGCATCGGCGGATGGGTCCTCCTGCCCATCGCCTCCCACGCCCTCTCCAACCGCCCCATCGTGCTGCCCGACAACGGCGAGGTCCGCCTCACCATCGTCGCCGGCCGCGACGCGTCGGTGAACTTCGACATGCAATCCCTCGCCTCCCTCCTCCACGGCGACTGCATCACCGTGCGCCGCTCCCAGCACCGCGCCCCCTTCCTCCACCCCAGCGGCTGGTCCTACTACGCCACCCTGCGCCGCAAGCTCCGCTGGAACGAGGGCAACACCTGATGCTGCGCCGCCTCGAACTCAAGGACTTCGTCATCGTCCCGGCGCTCGAACTCGACTTCGCCGCCGGGTTCTCCGCCCTCACCGGTGAAACCGGCGCCGGCAAGTCCATCCTCATCGACGCCCTCCAGCTCGCCCTCGGCTCCCGCGGCGACGCCGCCGTCGTCCGCGAAGGCGCCTCCCGCGCCGAAATCTCCGCCGAGTTCGACCGCCCCGCCGTCCTCGCCTCCTGGCTCGAAGAAGCCGGCTTCGAATCGGGCGAGGAATCCCTCCTGCTCCGCCGCGTCATCGACGCCCAAGGCAAGAGCCGCGCGTGGATCAACGGCGGCACCGCCACCGTCGCCCAGCTGCGCGAGCTGGCCGAACACCTCCTCGACATCCACGGCCAGCACGCCTGGCAAGGCCTGACCCGCCCCGTCAGCGTGCGCGCGCTGCTCGACGACTTCGCCCAGATCGACGGCAAGCCCATGGCCGCCGCCTTCTCCGACTGGCGCCAGGCCACCGAGGCGCTGGCCGCCGCGCAATCGAAGCAGGCCGACCTCGCCCGCGAGCATGAGCGCCTGAGCTGGCAGATCGGCGAGCTTGGCCGCCTCGCGCCCGGCGCCGATGAGTGGGAGGAACTGAACGCCGAGCACCAGCGCCTGTCGCACGCGCAGTCGCTGATGGACGCCGCCCGCGGCGCGCTCGAACGCATCGCCGAAGCCGAGATCAACGCAGAGTCGCTGACCGACGAGGCGCTGTCCGCGCTCCAGGACGTGCTGGGCTACGACGCCGGCCTGCAGGACACCGTCACCGCGCTGCTCGGCGCGCAGGCGCAGCTGCAGGACGCGGCGCACAGCCTCAGCTCTTACCTGAACGCCGCCGACCTCGACCCCGACCGGCTCCAGCAGCTCGACGAACGCGTGTCCGCCTGGGTCACGCTCGCGCGCCGCTATCGCCGTCAGCCGGCCGAGATGGCCGCGCTGCTGGTCGAATGGAAGGCGGAGCTCGCGCAGCTGGACGCCGCCACCGACCTCGACGCGTTGCAGGCCAAGGTGGCCGCCGCGCTGAAGCGTTATCAGAAGGAAGCGAAGTCCGTCAGCACCGCGCGCGCCAAGGCGGCGCCCACGCTGTCCGACGCCGTCTCGCAGGCGATGCAGCAGCTGGGCATGTCCGGCGGCCGCTTCGAGGTCGCGCTGCTGCCGCAGGACGAGCCGCAGAGCTTCGGCCTGGAATCCGCCGAGTTCCTCGTCGCCGGCCACGCCGGTTCCACCCCGCGCCCGCTGGCCAAGGTCGCCTCCGGCGGCGAGCTGTCCCGCATCGCGCTGGCCATCGCCGTCACCACCAGCCAGCAGAACAGCGGCGCCGGCACGCTGATCTTCGACGAGATCGACGCCGGCGTCGGCGGCGCGGTCGCGGAAACCGTCGGCCGGCTGATGAAGCAGCTCGGCCAGCGCGCGCAGGTCCTCGCCGTCACCCACCTGCCGCAGGTCGCCGCCTGCGCGGACCACCACTTCCTCGTCGCCAAGGCGCTCAAGGACGGCAAGACCAACTCCGACGTCCGCCCCATCGCCGGCGAGGCCCGCACCGCCGAGATCGCCCGCATGCTCGGCGGCGAACGGCTGTCGTCGACCTCGCTCGCCCACGCGCAGGAAATGCTGGAACTCTCCGCCAAGGGCGCGCCGGTCGAGCCGTCGTCCAAGGCCTCGTCAAGCGCCTCCTCCAACACAGCGTCCAACAGAAAGGTGAAGCCGTGAGCGCTCCCCACACCGCTCCGGTTCCCCCGCCCCAGGCCACGCCCACCGTCTCCTCCCCGCGCGGCGAGGTCGTCCTCGTCACCGGCATGTCCGGCGGCGGCAAATCGATCGCGATGCACGCGCTCGAGGACGCCGGCTTCTTCTGCGTCGACAACCTGCCCCCCGAGCTGCTGCCGCAGTTCCTGGACCTCGAACGCGAGCGCGGCTGGCGCCGGGTCGCGATCGCGGTGGACGTGCGCAGCGCGGGCTCGCTGCCGCAGCTGCTGCTGCACATCAAGGAAATGCGCCAGGAAGGTGTCACGCTGCGCGCCATCTTCCTGGACGCCGACGACGACACGCTGCTGCGCCGCTTCTCCGAAACCCGCCGCCCGCACCCGCTGCGGGTCGGCAACAGCGACGCGGACACCCACCGCGCGCTGCAGGAAGCCATCGCGCTGGAGCGCGAGCTGCTGACGCCGCTGCGCATGGAGTCCACCGTCATCGACAGCAGCCAGCTGCGCCCGGCGCAGCTGCGCGCCTGGCTGCGCGACCTGGTGCATGTCAGCGGATCCTCGCTGACCCTGGTGTTCGAATCCTTCGCCTTCAAGCACGGCGTGCCCAGCGACGCGGATTTCGTCTTCGACGTGCGCGTGCTGCCCAACCCGTATTACGACCGCGAACTGCGTCCGCTCACCGGCCGCGACGAGCCGGTCGCGTCCTATCTCGAAGGCCAGCCCGAGGTCCGGCTGATGCTCAGCCAGATCGGCGCCTTCATCGCGCAGTGGCTGCCGAACTTCGCCCAGGACCAGCGCAGCTACCTGACCGTCGCCATCGGCTGCACCGGCGGGCAGCATCGCTCGGTCTACCTCGTCGAAACGCTGGCCAAGCAGTTCGCCTTCCACGGCCAGGTGCTGAAGCGGCATCGGGAGCTGGACGCGCGCTGAACGTCGGACATGGCGCGCCGCACGTCGGCCTCCGCTCGTGGAAACCGGTGCCGTTCCTCCGGATCATCGACGCACCGACCGCCACCCGCGCGGGACATAGCGGCTTTCACTCGACACGATCGATCCGCATGTCCTGCCTCCTTTTCTCCGCTTCCCGCTGGTTGCCGTGCGTCCACGCCGACCTCGAACCCTCATCCGACGCGCTGGCCTCGCCCCGGTCCGAGCGCCCCGCAGCCGACCGCCCGTTGGAGGCCATCGGCCTGCTGGTCAAGCGGGCCATTCAGTTGAAGGCGATGAGCGAACCTTATCCGTCGCATTTCCGGGACCTGCGTCAACAGCTGGACGCCGTCATCGGAGAACTCGACCGCATCAGCCGCGATGCCCATCAGCGTCGGGCCAGACCGGCCACCATCGCCGGGCTCGAAGCGCAGATCGCGACACTGGAAAAGTGCTTCGAACGACGCGCGGAGCGGGTGCGCGGCTGGGCAGCCAGTGCCCACAAACTGCGAGTCAGCAGCGGCGCGACGTTCAGCTTTGCTCGACCGCCTGGTGCTCGATCTCCTGCACCTGGTTGAACAGCAGGATGCCCAGCACCACCGACGCGAAGGGCATCAGCACCAGCATCAGGATCATCCACAGCGTGGGGCTGCGCTCCGCGCGCCTGGCCGCGATGGCCATGTAGACCAGGTGCGCACACAGCGCCGCGCCCAGTCCGATCGAGAACATCGTCAGCCTGGCGGGGTCGCCGTCGTCGGACGCCTGGGTCTCGCTGATCAGGAACCACAGGCACGCCCCGCTGGCCAGCAGCGCGATGAAGGCCGATTCCAGTGCGCTCTTGATGGCCGCGGCGCGACCCGGCTTGACGGCGTTCGACATGGTGTCCTCGAGGGTCTCGACAAGCCGCTGTGCGGCGACCGCGCGAGCATAGCGCGAGCCGCGGACACCTTGCCTGGAATTCGCCAACCCGCCACCCCGGATGAGGGCGCCCGCCTCCGCGCCCCACGCATCCGTGCGGCCGGCTCACGCGGCTCGACCGCAAGCCTCGCTCGACTGACGGCAGCCGGCACCCGCCGGTTCCCGTCCTGTCTTCCGATCGTCCATGCGCATCTTCTCCTCCAGCTTCCGCTCCGCATCTTCTTCTCCCATTCCCGACGCATCAGACGCGCCGCCCGCGTCGCGCCTGGGCCGAGGCTGCGATCCCGGTCACTCCCTCAAGAACGCCGGGGGTGGCCGACCCCACGTCCTGCTGCGCAAGCCGGCGCAGCTGCTGGGGCTGCTTCGCAGGCAGGCCGGCAAGCTGGTGCACCGGCCCCATGCCCGGGGTCTTCTGACCCCCTCCCAGGCGCTTCAAGCCCTCCGGGCCCGCCGACTCGATGACGACGAGGCGGCCATCGCCGAAGCGCAAAGGGAAGGCCTGATTTCCGACATAGGCATCGTTCGACTGCGGCGGGTCAACGACCTTCTGGCGGAAGTCAGCCGCGACCTGCCGATGCTGTCGCAGCACAGCCCGCTGAGGCTGCAGTTGAACGAGCTGTCCGATGCGTGCAGGCGCCTGGCGGATCGACCCAAGCTCGACCCGCTCAACCCCTTCGAGGACATCATCGGCATGCAGTTCCGCGTCAAGGCGCTGGTGCGCGCCCATGAGCGCCTGAAAACGGCCGAGCAACGCATCCGCGTCGCCATCGCGGTGATCCCGGAACTGCCGTTGGGCCACTCTTCGCGGGCGACGATCCGCGACAGCGCTCAAGCCCTGGTGGATCATGGTCAAGCCGTGATGAACAAATGCCATGCCCTGCTGAAGGCTGGTGATGTCGAGCCACTGAATGCAAGGCTGGAGACCTTGGACAACGGTCTGCACGAGGTTAATCAGCTGTTGATGCGTCGATGCCGGTTGCCGTTCGGTGCACCGCTCGCGGTGCCGGAGGACTGGACGCCGTGATGTCAGCCGCTGGCGAACTTGCCGCTGCGGCGGGCAACTCATCCTGTCCGCCGACATCGCCCAGGACTCTCCACATGACCCCCGTTCTTCGATCCGCGCCCCCCCGGCACGATCCGCGCATCGATGCAGTCACCGATCACGCTCCGGCCGAACTCGATGCCCAGGAACTCGTTGCCAGTCACCGTTCCGCCCTCTGCGCGGACCAACAGGAACTCGACCGGCTCACCACGGCGCTCGCCAGCCTCGGACCATCCGCCCGCTTCTCCAACCCTGAGGTCGCCGCCGCCCATGACTATGCCGAGGGGGCACAGCTGCGCATCAACGCGGCCCACGGCGATCTCGACGACGGTCGCCTCGATCGGATGGGCGAGCATGTGAATGAGATCCAGAAGCGGACCGCCTATGTCCGCCAGTTCCTGGCGCGCCAGGGGATCATCCCGCCCGTCGACCGGCCAACCGCGGCCTTGCATCCCGCGACGACGTCGCCCCTGCACAGGCGGTCCGCGCCCGGCAAGGCCTCCCCGTCCACCGTGCTGCACAGTGCGCTCTCGCATCTGGCGCGAACCGCGAAGTCCGCGCGCAAGGCGCTGGTCCGCCACATGCCGTTCCCCGGGTCCCAGCAGGCCAAGGCCGCCGCCAGGCAGGATCGCGCGACCGTCCGGTCGCCGATGCGCGTCGAGTTGTCGCAGCTGTCTGACGACATCAAGTCCGCCGAGAAATGCAGGGACAAGCTGCTCCACAAGCCGGCGCCCGACGCCGTCGGGGGAGCGGGCGGGCACGAGCGCTATGTCCGTCACACGTTGGGAATCCTGCTGGCCGAGGCACGGAAGGCCGAGGCCCGCGCGCTTCGGGCGGCGGGCGGGGGCGCCAAGGCTGACGCCGTCGTCAGCCAGGCAATCACGACAATCCGTTCGAAGCTGGAGCGCTTCAATCGGTCCCTCCGTATCGCCGAGCTGGACACGGTGAACTTCAAGTTCCTGCAGCGCGATTGGCCCGCCGGCACCGGCGCGCCGGGCTGATCAGTCCAGCAGCTTCTTCAACGGCGCCGGCAGCGCGTACGCCGCCAGCCGCTCCCGCGCGACCCACACGCCGTCTCCGGCCGGACGGGTCTCGCGCGGGAGCAGCGCGCGGCGCGGGTGCAACAGCCAGTCGAAGTGCGTCAGCACGTGCTTCACCCGCGGCAGCGTCTCCGGCGTCGCCACGCCCAGCGCCGCGCTCTGGGCCGTCAGCGCGGCCTCGTCGTCGAACAGCGGCAGCGTCCACAGACCGCCCCAGACGCCCTCCGCCGGCCGCTGCTGCAGCCAGATGCGGCCCTCGTGCTCCAGCCACAGCCACCAGCTCTCCCGCTGGCCGCGCTTGAGCTTCTTCGTCTTGATGGGATACCGCGTCGGGTCGCCCTCCGCCAGCCCCGCGCACAGCGAGGCCACCGGGCACAGCAGGCACTGCGGGCTGCGCGTCGAACACAGGCTCGCGCCCAGATCCATCATCCCCTGCGTGTAGGCCGGCATGTCCGCGGGCGACACCGGCAGCAGCGTCTCCGCGCGGCGCCACAGCCGCTTCTCCTGCGCCGTCGAGGCGAGGTCGCCATCGAAGGCCAGCAGCCGGCCCAGCACGCGCTTGACGTTGCCGTCCAGGATGGCGACCCGCTCGTCGAAGCAGAACGACGAGATCGCCGCCGCCGTCGAGCGGCCGATGCCGGGCAGCTCCGCCAGCACCGCCGCGCTGCGCGGGAAGGCGCCGCCGTGGCGCTCGACGACCGCCTGCGCGCACTTGTGCAGGTTGCGCGCGCGGCTGTAGTAGCCGAGTCCGGCCCACGCGGCCATGACCTCGTCGTTGGGCGCGGCGGCCAGCGCGGCCACGTCGGGGAAACGCTCCAGGAAGCGCCGGTAGTAGCCCAGCACCGTCGTCACCTGCGTCTGCTGCAGCATGATCTCCGACAGCCACACGCGGTAGGGATCGCGCGTGTTCTGCCACGGCAGGTCATGCCGGCCGTCGCGGCGCTGCCAGGCCAGCAGCCGCGACGCGAAATCGCCGCGCACGCCCTCGACGCGGGCGTCCAGTTCGTCGTCGGTCATCGGGGCTTTCGGCGCGGGATCCTGCGCAGGGGTCAGGTCTTTCAAGGCTGGCAACTCGGCTCGCGGATCGGGCGTCATCGTTTCTGGCAGCTCGGGCAGAAGAAGGTCGACCGCTGCCCCTGCACGATGCGCCGGATCGGCGTGCCGCAGGTCCGGCAGGGCTCGCCCTCGCGGCCGTACACCCGCGCCTGCATCTGGAAGCTCCCCGCCACGCCGTGCGCGTCCTTGAAGTCGCGCAGCGTGCTGCCGCCAGCTTCCAGCGCCTCGCCCAGGACCTGCCGCAGCGCGCCCGCCAGCTTCGCCGCGCGCGGCCTGCTGAGCTTGCCCGCCGGCGCGCGCGGGTCGACGCCCGCCATGAACAGCGCCTCGCACGCATAGATGTTGCCCGCGCCCACGACCACGTCGCCGGCCAGGATCGCCTGCTTCACCGCGACGCGCCGGCCGCGGAAGCCGTCATGCAGGTAGGGCCCATGGAACTCGATGTCGAAAGGCTCCCGCCCGATGCGCCCCAGCAGCTTGGCGGCCGGTTCGACATCCAGTCGGTCCGACCACACCACCGCGCCGAAGCGACGCGGATCGGTCAGCCGCAGCACGCCCCGGTCGGTCACCAGTTCGAAATGATCGTGCGGCCCCGCCGGCGGCTGCTGCTCGCGGAAGGCCAGCGACCCCGACATGCCCAGGTGCAGCAGCAGGCCGCCCTCTTCCTCGTCGGCATGGCCGGGCTGTTCGGCCGTCGCCCGCAGCGGCAGCCAGATGTACTTGCCGCGCCGCACGGCCTCGCCGACGCGCCGGCCGACCAGCCGGTCGGCCGCGACGCCCAGCGGCCAGCGCAGCGGCTTTCCCAGCCGCACGTCCAGCACGCGCGCCCCGGCAATGGCCGGCGCAAAACTTCGTCGTGTAACTTCAACTTCCGGTAACTCGGGCATCCCGGAATCATAGGCGCGCCCTCCTTCCCGGGTCCCTAGAATGGTCCGCGGCCCACGGTTTGCCCCGGGGAGCCTTCCCGCCCAGTTCAGGAGTCACGACATGTCCGCCCTTGTGCGCCACCGCTGGTGGCTCTCCGCCGCCCTCGCCCTGAGCTGCGCCGCCCACGCCCAGATCGCTCCCTCCCAGCCCCCGTCCGCGCCGGCCGCCGCCGACGCCCCCGCTGCACCCGCCTCGGCCGCCTCCGCCCCCGTGGTCAATTCCGACCTCGACGCGCCGATGTTCTATCAGCTGCTGATCGGCGAGATGGAGCTCCAGGGCGGCGAACCCGGCGTCGCCTTCCAGGTGCTGCTCGACGCCGCCCGCCGCAGCGGCGACGAGGAACTCTTCCGCCGTGTCGTCCAGATCGCGCTGCAGTCGCGCGCCGGCGATCAGGCCGTCATCGCCGCCCGCGCCTGGCGCGAGGCCATCCCGACCTCCGTCGAAGCGCACCGCACGCAGATCCAGCTGCTGGCGCTGCTGAACCGCCCCGCCGAGATCCCGCCGGTGCTGCGTTCGCTGCTCGCCATGACGCCGGCCGACGGCCGCGGCGCGCTGATCGCCGCGCTGCCCGCGCTGTTCCAGCGCGCGCCGGAACCGGTCCGCGTCCTGGAAGCCTTCGAGCCCCTGCTGCGCGAGACCGCCGCGAAGCCCGAGACCCGCTTCGCCTCGCTGCTGGTGCTGGCCGAGTTCGCCAAGAAGGCCGACCGCTACGAGACCGCGCTGATCCACGTCCGCGCGGCCGCCAAGGACTTCCCCGACCGCGAGGAACCGCTGCTGATGGCGCTGGAGCTGCTGCCGCGCCGTCCCGAGGCCGAAGCGCTGATCACCGCCGAGCTGCAGGCCAAGCCCGACAAGCAGTCGCTGCGACTGGCCTACGCCCGCGCGCTCGCCCGCGCCCAGCGTCCCGGCGACGCGGCGCGCGAGTTCCGCACGCTGACGCAGCAGTCGCCCGACGAGGCCGGCCACTGGCTGGCGCTGGGCTCGCTGGAACTGGACCTGCAGCATCCCGACGTCGCCGAGGAGGCGCTGCAGCGCTACATGAAGCTGGTCGAGAAGCCGGCCGTCTCGCCGCTGGCCGAGCGCGCGATCGCCGCCGCCGGCCTGGACAAGGGGGAGCGGGAAGCCAACCAGCAGGGTCAGTTGCTGCTGGCGCAGGCCGCCGAGATGCGCGGCGACTTCAAGACCGCCGAGAAGCGCCTGGCCGCCATCGAGGCGGCCCCGGGCAACCTGGACATCGCCTACCGGCGCGCCTCGCTGCTGGCGCGCCAGGGCAAGCTCGAGGAAGGCCGCAAGCTGCTGCACCAGCTGCCCGCCGATCGCGAGCAGGACCGCCGCGCCCGCACGCTCGCCGAGTCGCAGCTGCTGCGCGACAACAAGCAGTGGCAGGCCGCCTACGACCTGCTCGGCGCCGCGGCCAAGCAGGCGCCCGAGGACGCCGACCTGCTCTACGAGCAGTCGATGATGGCCGAGAAGCTGGGCCGCGCGCAGGAGATGGAAGCGCTGCTGCAGAAGGTGATCCAGCTCAAGCCGCAGCACTACCACGCGTACAACGCGCTGGGCTACGCGCTGGCCGATCGCAACGAACGGCTGCAGGAGGCGCGCGACCTGATCTCGAAAGCGCTGAGCTTCGCGCCGGGCGAGCCCTTCATCGTCGACAGCATGGGCTGGGTGGAGTTCAGACTGGGCCGCCTCGGCGAGGCCGAGCGGCTGCTGCGCCAGGCCTACGGCTCGCGCCCGGATCCGGAGATCGCCGCCCACCTGGGCGAGGTGCTCTGGGCCGCCGGCCAGCAGGATGAGGCGCGCCGCGTCTTCGCCGACGCCAAGCGCCGCGATCCGGGCAATGAGGCGCTGCAATCGGCGATGCAACGTCTGCAGGTCCGTCCTTGATGCGTCGGCGGCGGTTCAGCGCGGGCGCGCTCGCACTCCTCGGCGTCACCGCGCTCGCCGGCTGCAGTTCGCTGTCGAAGGCGACCGGGGCGGATGGCGCCGCGCTCGCCGACGCGCCGCGGCTGACCGGCAAGTTCGGGCTCTTCGTGCCGCCGGGCGCGGGCGGCCAGCGCGGGCAGAACGTCAACGCCAACTTCGAGCTGCTCGGCGATCCGCGCCGCGGCCAGCTGGAGATGAGCACCCCCATGGGCAGCCTGGTGGCGCGCGTGTCGTGGCAGCCCGGTTCGGCCTGGGTGAAGACGCCCGACGGCGACCGCGCCTACGACGACATCGACGCGTTGACGCAGGAACTGCTCGGCGAGACGCTGCCGCTGCAGGCGCTGTTCGACTGGCTGCGCGGACGGCCCTGGCCGCAGGCGCCGTCGCGGCCCGCAGGCGAGTCGGGCTTCCAGCAGCTTGGCTGGCAGGTCGACCTGCGCCGCTTCGACGTGCAGTTGATCTCCGCCCAGCGGATGAATCCGAACGGCTCCGAACCGCTGGCCACGCTGCGCCTGAAACTCGACGCACCGGCGTCGCCCTGATGTCCCTGTCATGACTCCCTCCTCTTCCGCGACTCCCTTGAAGGCGCTCTACGACGTCCCGGCGCCGGCCAAGCTCAACCTCTTCCTGCACGTGGTGGGCAAGCGGCCCGACGGCTATCACCTGCTGCAGTCGCTGTTCGTGCTGATCGACTGGGCCGACACGCTGCACTTCGAGCGCCGCGACGACGGTTCCCTGCATCGTCACGACCGTGGCGACGCACTGCCCGAGGACGACCTGTGCCTGCGCGCCGCGCGCGCGTTGCGACAGGCCAGCGGCTGCGCCTTCGGGGCGGACATCCACATCGAGAAGCGGCTGCCGTCCGGCGCGGGCATGGGTGGCGGGTCGTCGGACGCGGCCAGCACGCTGCTGGCGCTGAACCGGCTGTGGGGTTTGAACTGGTCGCTCGAGCGGCTGCTGCCGATCGCGCTCAAGCTGGGCGCCGACGTGCCCTTCTTCGTCGGCGGCCGCAATGCCTTCGTCGAAGGCATCGGCGAGGTGCTGACCCCGATAGAGGTCCCGGCGCTGCGGCTCGCGGTCGTGAAACCGGCGGCGAGCATCGGCACCAAGGAAATTTTTTCCAGCCCGCTGTTGCAAAGATCAGAAAGCGTGGCTATAGTAGCGGGCTTTCCTGCAGCGAATGACGGACGCAGCAAAGAGCTTCTGGAAACAGAATCTCAGAGTAACGAAGTCAATAGCTGCGGTGGACGGACCGATACGCTGAAAAGCAGTATTCGCCGCGATCACCAGACGCTGGAAATACCCGTGCAGCAGTTGTACGAAGGATGGGGCAGAAATGATCTGCAACCTCCCGCGGAATCTGTGAGCCACGAAGTATCGAAGGCGCTTGAATGGTTGCAGGCCCGCTACGAAAATTCTCGTATGACGGGCTCAGGCAGTGCAGTTTTTGCTATAGTTCGACCCTCGCTGAATGCATTGCAGATCGCAGCGGAAAAGATAGATGCAGTTTCCGGCCTGGAGAGTAATCTCAAGGCGACACCGGAAGGCGAGTTCGAAAAACTCCCCGAAGGTTGGGTCGGAAGAATGTGTCGCAGTCTGTCGGTTCACCCTTTGCGGGGCTGGGCCGAAGATTGAAGGTTGTAGGGTGCTGTTCCACGAACAGTGTCCGGTGTAGGGGAGTCGCCAAGTTGGTCAAGGCATCGGATTTTGATTCCGACATGCGAGGGTTCGAGTCCTTCCTCCCCTGCCAAATTTTCAGTTTCAATCCGGGACCCGCTGGGTTGGCCACCGGGCCATAAGTCTAAGGATGGCCCGCTGTGCTGCTCAATACCGTCCTCTTCACGGGTAACGCAAACCCGACCCTCTCCAAAGAAATCGCCACGCACCTGGGCCTCGAGCTCGGCAAGGCCGTGGTCGGTCGTTTTTCCGACGGTGAGGTGGCTGTAGAGATCCAGCAGAACGTCCGCGCCCGCGACGTGTTCATCGTCCAGCCCACCTGCGCGCCGACGAACGAGAACCTGATGGAACTGCTGATCATGGTCGATGCGATGAAGCGCGCCAGCGCGCGCCGCATCACCGCCGTGATCCCCTACTTCGGTTATGCGCGCCAGGATCGCCGTCCGCGTTCGACGCGCGTGCCGATCTCGGCCAAGGTCGTGGCCAACCTGCTGGAGACCGTCGGCGTCGAGCGCGTCCTGACGATGGACCTGCACGCGGACCAGATCCAGGGCTTCTTCGACATCCCGGTCGACAACATCTACGCCTCCCCGGTGCTGCTGTCGGACCTGAAGGCCCGCAACTACAGCGACCTGGTCGTGGTCAGCCCCGACGTCGGCGGCGTCGTGCGCGCCCGCGCGCTGGCCAAGCAGCTCGGTTGCGACCTGGCGATCATCGACAAGCGCCGTCCGTCGGCCAACGTCTCCGAAGTCATGCACGTCATCGGCGAGATCGACGGCCGCAACTGCGTGATCATGGACGACATGATCGACACGGCCGGCACGCTGGTGAAGGCGGCGGAAGTGCTGAAGGAACGCGGCGCCAGAAGCGTCTTCGCCTACTGCACCCACCCCATCCTGTCGGGGCCGGCGATCGAGCGCATCGCCGGTTCCATGCTGGACGAGGTCGTCATCACCAACACGATCCCGCTGTCGGAAACCGCCAAGGCCTGCGGCAAGATCCGCCAGCTGTCGGTCGCCTTCCTGTTCGCCGAGACCATCCGCCGCATTTCGGACGGTGAGTCGGTGACCTCCCTCTTCAGCGAGCAGAACAACAACTTCTGATCGCTTCCTGTACCGGCCGCTGTCCGCGAGGACAGCGGCCGTTTCGCGAAGGTACCTGGTCGCGGGGCCTTCACCCGGAGCGTCAATCCTGGCGCTCCGTCCATCTTGGAGATTGATATGAAATTCGTCGCTTTTGAGCGCAAGCTGCAGGGGACCGGAGCGAGCCGCCGCCTGCGTCACGCTGGCAAGGTTCCTGGCATCGTCTACGGTGCCGGCGAGCCGGCCGTCATCGAGGTCGATCACAACGCCCTGTACCACGCCATGAAGAAGGAAGCTTTCCACAGCTCCATCCTCGACATGGAAGTGGAAGGCAAGACCACGCAAGTGCTGCTGCGTGACTTCCAGATGCACCCGTACAAGCAGCAAGTGCTGCACGTGGACTTCCAGCGCGTCGACGCCACGACCCGCATCACCAAGAAGGTGCCGCTGCACTTCGTCGGTGAAGCCGAGTCGCCGGCCGTCAAGACCGACAAGGGCACCGTGAACCACGTGCTGACCCAGCTGGAAATCTCCTGCCTGGCGCAACAGCTGCCCGAGTTCATCGAAGTCGACCTGAGCGGTCTGACGATGGGTCACTCGATCCACGTGAACGACCTGAAGCTGGCCGATCACATCAAGATCGTCACGCACGGCAAGCCGAACCCGGTGGTCGCCACCCCGGTCCCGGCCGCGGCGGAAGAAGTCATCGTCGTGGCAGCCGCTCCGGCCGCCGACGACAAGAAAAAGAAGAAGAAGTAATTTCTTCCTCTCCGGACGTGCGCCTGACGAGGCGCGTGTCCGCAGTCTGGAATGCCCCCTTCCGGGGTGGCATCCCCCTGGAAGGATGCCCCGCTTGCGGGGCAATCCCTCTGAAGAAGGCCCCGCTCGCGGGGCCTTCTGCTTTTGCGCTCGACACTGATAATCGCGCTCCATGATTCGTCTCTTTGTCGGCCTGGGCAATCCCGGCCCTGAATACGAGGACACCCGGCACAACGCGGGTTTCTGGTGGATAGACGCGCTGGCGCGCGGTCTGAAGGCCTCGCCGCAGCTGGACACGAAGTACTCGGGCCTGGTGGCCCGCGTCAACGACGCGCCGGGCGCACCGGGTCCGATCTGGCTGCTGCAGCCGATGACCTACATGAACCTCTCCGGCAAGTCGGTGGCGGCGCTCGCGCGCTTCTTCAAGATCGCGCCGGAGGAGATCCTCGCGATCCACGACGAGCTCGAGATCGCCCCCGGCGAATTCAAGCTCAAGCAGGGCGGCGGCAACGCCGGCCACAACGGGCTGAAGGACATGCAGGCCCAGCTCGGCAGCGGCAACTTCTGGCGTCTGCGCCTGGGCATCGGCCATCCGGGCCACCGGGACGAGGTCGCCGGCTACGTGCTGCGCAAGCCGCCTCTTGCGGAGCGCCAGGCGGTCGAGGACAGCATCGGCAAGTCGCTCGAGGCCTTCAAGCTGATGACCGGCGGCGACATGGCCAAGGCCGTGGCCCTGCTGCATGCCAAGCCGCCGCGGCCCAAGCCTCCCAGACCGTCCAATCTGCCGCCGAAACCCGGTGCCGACGGCGCCGCGCCGACCGCTGGCGCCCCAGTTGCCGGCACGGCAACACCTGCCCCCGCAAGTTCCGCTTCCATTCCCCCTGCCCCACCCCCGACCTCCGGAGACTGACATGTCCGCGCGCGCCGCACTGATGCTGATGACTGCTGTTCTGGTCCTCATGTCTGGCGCGGCGCACGCGCAGGACGTGCCGAAAGCGCCCCCGCAGCAGGAGAAGACTTTCGGCTTCTACCGTTGCGGCCCGGAGGGTCACGACTTGCGGGAGACGCCGTGTCCCGACGGCCAGGGTTGGCGCGCGGAACTGCCGAAGGACAAGGTCGATCCCAAGGAGGCCGACGCCGCGCGCAAGCGCACGGTCGAGGAGACGCGCGAGCTCGCCGCGCGCGAGCGTGAGCGCGATCGGCAGGCGGCGAAGACGCCGCCCAAGGCCGCCGGCATCGACGGTCGCCTGCCTGGCCAGCGCGCGACGAAACCGGCCAAACCCGCGGATCCCAAGAAGCCCAAGCCGAAGGATCCGAAGAAGCCGCCGAAGAAGAAGCCCAAGGTGCCGAAGTCGCCGGACGGCGCGCTGCAGCCCAGGCCCACGACGGGTGGCGACACCACGGCGTCCGCACCTCGCTAGAATGCGCGCCGTTGGTGCTCGCGCGGACATTGCGTCCGTGCAGTTAAACGGGAATCAGGAAGCGGTCGCATCCCCGATGCGCGAACCAACCTGAGCTGTCCCCGCAACGGTAAGTGGCCGCCGGTCGCGCGCCCGGGATCCTGACGAAGGAACTCCTGGCGGCAGCCGGCACTGCCTGTCCCCATGTCCACTGGCGCGAGCGCGCTGGGAAGGACACAGGCAGCGGCCACCAGCCCGGATACCGGCCAACAGGTGGCGTCTCCTGCCGATCGCGACGCGTCCTCCGTGAGCTTCCAGCTGTCACGAGGACGATCCCGACGACGAGCCGGCGACGCCGTTTCTCAGAAGCCCTGCGGGTGAGCAGGCGTCTGAATTCCGTCGTTGGTCCGTCCCTCATGCTTCCGTTCGTTTCGCGCGCGCGCACTGGTGCCCGCTCGCTGCCCGTCTTCACCCCGTTGGCGCTCTCGTTGTCGACGCTCGTGGCGCTCTCGTCCTTCTCCCCGGTCGCGTACGCGCAATCCGCATCCCCCGCTTCGCCTTCCACCTCCCCCCCGGGCGCCCCCGCCAGCCGGCTCGACGACGTCACCGTGACCGGCACGCGCAGCCCGATGAAGCTGTCCGACGTCGCCGCCGACCTCACCGTCATCAACCGCGACACCATCGAGCGCCAGGGCTTCGGCAACATCGCCACCCTGCTGCGCAACGTCGCCGGACTGCAGATGACCAGCAACGGCGGTCCTGGCAACTCGACCTCGCTTTACCTGCGCGGCGCCGAGACGCGTCACACCGTGGTGCTGATCGACGGCGTGCGCGTGGACGGCCAGTCCACGGGCGGCGCGAGCTGGCAGAACCTGCCCGTCTCGCAGATCGAGCGCATCGAGGTGCTCAAGGGTCCCGCCAGTGCCTTGTACGGCTCCGACGCCATCGGCGGCGTGGTGCAGATCTTCACGCGCAAGGGCCAGGGCCGGCCGCAGATCGACCTCGGCCTGGGCGGCGGCAACCTGGGCCAGGTCAGGGCCGATGTCGGCGTCAACGGCGGCTCCAGCGCCTTCGATTACGCGGGCGCGCTCTCCATGGACCGCGGCACCGGCTTCAACGTCTACTCGCGCACGACGAACGCCAGCTACAACCCCGACCGCGACGGCTGGCGCAACTACAGCGGCAGCCTGCGCCTGGGCGGCCGCGTCGCCGACGGCCAGCGCCTGGAGTTCGTCGGCCTGAAGAGCCGCGGCGACGCCGGCTATGACGCCGGCAAGAACGCCGACGACCGCGGCATCACCGAGACCCTGGCGGCGCAGCTCAACCTGAAGTCGACGTGGTCCGACGCCCTGTCGACGCAGCTGTCGGCTGGCCAGTCCGAAGAGAACTACGAGACCAAGCCCAGTGCGCCCTACCTGACGAAGACGCGCATCCGCAACGCCTCGCTGCAGGGCTTCTACCGCTTCAACGAACGGCATCAGCTCAATGGCGTGCTGGAGCGTCGCGAGGATCGCCTGGTCAACACCGCGCTGGTCAGCGGCGGCGAAAGCACACGCAGCCAGAACGCCCTCGGCCTGAGCTACCTCGGCAACTTCGGCGCGCTCAGCGTGCAGGCCCACGGCCGGCATGACGACGACAGCGACTTCGGCGACGTCGACACCGGCAATCTGGCGGCCGGCTTCAAGCTCGGCGGCGGCTGGCGCGTCACAGCCTCCGCGGGCAGCGCCTTCCGCGCCCCCACGCTGTACCAGCGCGGCAGCGTCTACGGCCCCACCACCTCGCTGCCCGGCGTGCAGGAACTCCGCCCCGAGCGCGCGCACAACCGCGAGGCGGGACTCGCCTGGGCGCAAGGCGATCTCGACTTCGCCGTCACCACCTTCCACAACCGCGTCACCGACCTGATCGCCTTCGGCGCGGCGGGCACCTGTCCGTCCAAGACCGGCTGCTACGGCAACGTCGCGCGCGCTCTGCTCAAGGGCACCAGCCTGAAGGGCGGCGCGGCGCTGGGACCGGTGAACCTCAGCGCCACCGTCGACTTCCTCGACCCGACCGACGCCAACACCGGTCGCGTGCTCCAGCGTCGGGCCAAGCGTTTCGGCACCCTGCGTGCCGAGACCTCGCTGCAGGCCTGGACGCTGGGCGCGACCCTCGTCGGCTCGGGCAGGCGTTTCGACGACGCCGCCAACACGACGCGCCTGGGCGGCTATGGCCTGCTCAACGTGGACGCGCAGTACGCGTTCGCGAAGGCGTGGCGCGTGCAGCTCAACGTGGACAACGTCTTCGACCGTGCCTACCAGACGGCGAACTACTACAACCAGGCGCCGCGCACCTGGTTCGTGATGCTGCGCTACTCCCCGTCGCTGTAAGGTCGGACCTTCAGTCACACGGAGACCGGGATGTCCCTTCATCACCTCATCGTCGGCGGCCAGCGCAGCGGCAAGTCTCGCCACGCGGAGCGCCTCGCGCTGCGCTGGGCGCGGAAGCCGGGGCACCGGGTCACCGTCGTCGCGACCGCCGAGGCCCATGACGACGAGATGCGCGACCGCATCGCCCGTCACCAGGCCGACCGGCCCGAGGGGTTCGACACCGTCGAGGCGCCGCTGCGCCTGTGCGAGGCGCTGCGCGCGGCCTCCTCGCCCACGCGGCTCGTGGTCGTCGACTGCCTGACCCTGTGGCTGACGAACTGGCTGATGCCGATGGACGGCACGCCGCGGCTCGAGGACTGGCGCGGCGAATGCGCCGACCTCCAGCGTCTCCTGCCGCAGTTGGCCTCGCCGGTCGTCTTCGTCTCCAACGAGGTCGGTTGGGGCGTCATGCCGATGGGGCGCGAGGTGCGCGCGTATGTGGACGAACTTGGATGGCTCAACCAGCTCGTCGCGCGGCAATGCGGCGAGTTGACCCTGATGGTGGCGGGGCAACCGTGGACACGGCCGGTCGAGACGCTGGACGACGAGGAGAACAACGGATGAGGTCGATGAAACGCCGGATGCAGGGTGCCATCAGGTTCGCGGTGGGCAGCGCGCTGCTGGGAGTGCTCGCGACGGCGTCCCTCGCCGCGCCCATCACGTTGAAGGACGACCGCGGCCACACGGTGACGCTCCCCGAAGTCCCGCGGCGCATCGTCAGCCTGCTGCCTTCGCTGACCGAGACCATCTGCGAGCTCGGCGACTGCGCCAAGGTGGTCGGCGTGGACCGCTTCTCCAACTTCCCGGCGAGCGTGCAGAAGCTGCCGCGCCTGGGGGGCCTCGACGACACCAGCATCGAGGCGCTGGTGGCGCTGAAGCCGGACATCGTCGTGCTGGGCGTTTCCGCGCGCGTCATCGATCGCCTTGAAGGATTGGGGCTGAAGGTCGTCGCGCTCGAACCCAAGAGCATGAACGACGTCCAGCGCGTGCTGGGCAAGGTGGGGCAGATCCTCGGCAAGGAGGACGACGCGCGCCGCCTGTGGAACCGCATCGACGGCCACATCGCGCAGAGCGCCGCCACACTGCCGCCCGGCGCGCGCGGCCTGAGCGTCTATTACGAAGTCGACGCCGGCCCCTACGGCGCGGGCACCGCCTCCTTCATGGGCGAGATCCTGACACGGCTCGGCGCGAAGAACATCATCCCGGCCGAGCTCGGTCCCTTCCCCAAGCTCAACCCGGAATTCATCGTCCGTGCCGACCCGCAGGTCATCATGGTCGGCCAGCGCAACGCCGCCGGACTGCCGCAGCGCCCCGGCTGGCCCGCGATCCGCGCGGTCAAGCACCAGCGCCTGTGCGTCTGGATCCCGTCCGAGTCCGACGTCCTCGTACGACCCGGGCCTCGCATGTCCGAAGCGGCGGCGCTGATGGCGCGTTGCCTGCGCGAAGCGGCGGCCGGTCCCGTGCCGCTGCCCACAGTTCCCTTCAACGCGCCGCCGGGGGGCATGCGCTGATGCGCGCTTCTTCCCTGCTCTCCGCCAAGACCGCGGCGCAACTGACGGCGCTGCTGCTGCTCGGCGCCGTGCTGCTCGCCCTGGGGCTGGCCATCGGCAGCATGGGCTGGAGCCCGTGGACCGAAGGCGGCGACACCATGCGCATGATCCTCTGGGACATCCGCGCGCCGCGCTCCCTCGGTGCCTGGCTCGCCGGCGCGCTGCTCGCGCTGGCCGGCGCGATCGCGCAGGGCCTGTTCCGCAACCCGCTCGCCGATCCCTACCTGCTGGGCTGCTCGGCGGGCGCCTCGCTGGGCGTCGCGACCCTGCTCTTCGTCATGGGCGTCTCGCCCGCGGCCGCCGCCCTCGCGCTGCGCGTCGGCATGACCGGCGCGGCCTTCGCCGGCGCCATCGGCGCCGTCCTGCTCACCCTCGTGCTCGCGCGCGGCGTCACCCAGAGCCTGCGCCTGCTGCTCGCCGGCGTCGTCGTCGGCGTCGTGCTGGGCTCCGGCTCCGCGCTGCTCACGCTGATGAACCCCGACATCCTGCGGGCGATGCAGGCCTTCATGCTCGGCAGCACCGGCTACGTCGGCTGGAGCGCGGTGCAGGTCATGGTCGTCGCCATGGCCGCCTGCCTGCTCGTCGCACTCGGCTGCAGCCGCACCTTGGACGCGCTGACGCTGGGCGAGGACACGGCCCGCTCGCTCGGACAACGCCTCACGCTCATCCGGCTCCTGCTCATCGCCACGCTCTCGCTGGCCACCGGCGCAGCGGTCGCGCAGTGCGGGCTCATCGCCTTCGTCGGACTGGTCGCGCCCCACCTCGTGCGCAGCTGGGGACCCACCACGCACGGCGCGCTGCTGGTGCTCTCCGCGCTCACGGGCGGCGCCCTGCTGCTCGCCGCCGACATCGCCGCGCGCTGGGTCATCGCACCGCAGGAGCTGCCCGTCGGCATCATCACCGCGCTGCTCGGCGGCAGTTATCTGCTCTGGCTGATGCACCGGCGCAAGGCGCACTTCGGCGGCATGGGAGGCTCGCGATGAACGCGGACGCCGTCGATCTCGGGCACGTGCCGACTCTGCGCATCGACCTGAAGTCGCTGTCCCTGAGCCATCGGCCGGTGCTTCACGCGTTGACGCTCGCGGTGGCGCCACGTGCGTGGACCGCGATCGTCGGTCCGAACGGTGCGGGCAAATCCACGCTGCTGCGCGCAATCTCGGGACTGCTGCCCTTCGACGGCAGCTTGATCCTCGACGACAAGCCATGGATTGCATGGCCGGCGAAGCAACGTGCCCGGCAGATCGCGTGGCTCGGCCAGAACGAAGCGGCCTCCGAAGACCTCACCGCCTACGACATCACCATGCTCGGCCGTCTCCCGCATCAGCCGTGGCTGGCGCCGGCAAGCGCCGCCGATCACGAAGCGGTCGAGCACGCGATGCGACAGACGCAGAGCTGGGATTGGAAGGACCGCGCGTTGGGCAGCCTGTCCGGCGGCGAGCGGCAGCGCGTGCTGCTGGCGCGCGCGTTGGCGGTGCGTGCCGGCGTGCTCTTGATGGATGAGCCGCTCGCCCACCTGGATCCGCCGCATCAGAGCGACTGGGCCCGCATCGTGCGCGAGCGCGTCGCGTCGGGCGGCGCGGTCGTGAGCGTGCTGCATGAACTCAATGTCGCCTTGCAGGCCGACACGCTGGTCGTGATGGACGGCGGCCGCATCGTCCATGTGGGCTCGCCGCACGATCCGGCGACGCACGACGCGTTGCAGCGGGTCTTCCACAACCGCCTGCTCATCCTGAAGGTGCAAGGGCGCTGGATTGCGCTCAACGAATGAGCGCCACCGGCGCCACCGGCTCCATCACCCAACGCCTGATCCTCCTTCTCTCGCGATGACTGCCTGTCCTGCCTTTCTGATCAGCGCTCCGGCTTCCGGCCAGGGCAAGACGAGCGTGACCGCCGCGATTGCGCGTGCGGCGCGCCGGCGCGGGCTGCGCGTGCGCGTTTTCAAGACCGGTCCCGACTATCTGGATCCGATGGTGCTGGCGCGTGCGAGCGGCCATACCGTTTATCAGCTCGACCTGTTCATGGGTGGTGAGGCGCATTGCAGGGAACTGCTCGCCCGGGCGGCGGAGGGTGCCGACCTCATTCTTGTCGAGGGTGTCATGGGTCTTTTCGATGGCAAGCCCAGCAGTGCGGATCTGGCGGCGACCTTCGGGTTGCCGGTGATGGTGGTGCTGGATGCCTGTGCGATGGCGCAGACCTTTGCGGCGTTGGCGACGGGACTGGCGCGTTTCCGCGATGACATTCATGTGGCTGGCGTGATTGCCAACCGTGTGGGCAGCGATGTGCATGCGCGCATGGTGGGCGAAGGTCTTCCCGAAGAACTTCCGCTCATTGCGGCGCTGAAACGTGATGCGGCGCTCTCATTGCCTGAGCGGCATCTGGGGTTGGTGCAGGCGTTGGAGCTTCCGGACATCGACAAGCAACTCGATGCGTGGGCGGATGCCTGGGAGGCCGGCGCGCGCGGTGACTTCTTCCAGAGTGGATCGGAGGCGGGAGGCCGGGGGCCCCTTTTCGTAACTCAAGGAGGGAATTTGCTTGCCGGTAGGCAAGCAAAGGAGGGAGATGGAGAAAAGGGGCCCCCGGCCGACCGGCTCTTGCTCGACCGCCCGCTGGAGGGAAAGCGCATTGCTGTTGCGAACGACGCGTGTTTCTCCTTCATCTACCCGGCGAATCTTGACCTGCTGCGTGAGCAGGGTGCGGAGGTGTGCGAGTTCAGTCCGATTGCGGGCGAGGACCTACCCGCCTGCGACGCGTTGTGGCTGCCTGGGGGTTATCCGGAGCTGCATGCTGAAGCGCTGCGGGAGCATCCGCGTTTCTTCGGTGCGTTGAAGGCGCATCTGGAGGTGGCGAAGCCGTTGCTCGCCGAGTGCGGCGGGATGCTGGTGCTGCTTGATGAGTTGAGCGATGTCGACGGCAACGTCCATGCGATGGCTGCCTTGATGCCGGGCCGCGCGGCGATGCAGAAGCGGATGGCGGCGCTTGGCTTGCAGAGCGTGGCCTGGCCGGAGGGCGAGTTGCGCGGGCACACCTTCCATTATTCCGCGATGGAGACGCCGCTGTCCCCCATTGCCACCGCGACCAACCCCAACGCCGGCCGTGCCGCCGAGCGTTTGTACGACTTCGGCTCGCTGCGCGCGAGCTACGTCCACCACTACTTCCCGTCGAACCCGGGCGCCGTCGCCGCGTTCTTCGGCGGCGCCGATTCTTCTTCCCAGCACTGAGCCCAACGACCATGTTCCTCGAATCCGGATTCGCCCACATCGCGCAGGCCCTGTTGTGGCCGGTGCTGATCCTTGTTGCTCTCGGCTTCGTCTACGCGTTGTGGACGGCCGGCGCCACGGTGATGGAGGCCGTGCAGCGGCGCCGGCCGGGTTATCGCCAGTTGAAGGTGCATGCGACCAGCAACCTGGAGACGCTGGAGCTGCAGATTGTGCGCAGCCTGGAAGCGCCGCGTCTGCTGGGTCGCGTTGCGCCGCTGCTGGGCCTGATCGCCACGATGGTGCCGCTCGGCCCGGCGCTGCAGAGCGTCGCCGCCGGTCAGGGCCAGGCGGCGCTGGCGGTGTTCAGCTCGGCGTTCTCGGGCGTCGTGCTCGCGCTGGCTGCGGCGGCGATCGCGCTGGTCGTGTATTCGATCCGTCGTCGCTGGCTGCTGGCCGAGCTGCTCGCCATCAAGACCGAACAGGGCTGGGCATGAGCGGCGGCCGTCGCATTTCCGTCCTCGCCGAAGAGGATGATGATCCGATGCTGTCCGCCGTGAACCTGGTGGACGTGTTCCTGGTGCTGGTCGTGGCGCTGCTCACCGCGGTCGCGCTGCAGCAGCAGTCGCATGCGGACGAGACGGTGATCCGCAATCCGGGCCAGCCCGGGATGGAGATCATCGTGCGCAAGGACGGCCAGGAGATCAAGTATCGCGGCAACGGCGGCAACGCCGAAGGCCAGGGTGAGCGTGCCGGCGTCGCGTACAAGATGAAGGACGGCTCCATCATCTACGTGCCTGAAGCCGGGGAAGCGCCCAAGCCATGAGGATCGTGTCCTTGCTGGCCCGCGGCTTCGCGGTCGCGGTCCTGGCGCTGTGCGCGTTCACGCCTTTTGGGGCGAGCGCCGCGGGAATCGCGCGCACTGCGAAGGCGGCCGGCGTCTCCTCGCGCGTGCTGTTCCTCAGCGTCGACATCACGCCCGCCGCCAAGCATGCGCTGCTGGAGCGCGAGGGCAAGGCCCTCGGCTTCGACGTGAAGCAGATCGAGTATCCGCTGCGCGGTGCGCCGGTCGACAGGGATCCGGCGCTCGACCGCGCGTTGCGTGACGCGGACCTCGTCTGGATCGACGTCCCGCACCCGACGGCGGAAGCGCGGCTGCATCAGATCGTCGATGCCGCGCTGCAACGCACCGCCGTGCCCGCCCAGCGCGTGCTGTGGATTCCCGCCGGCGAGCCCGCGGCGAGTGATCGCAGCCTGCGCGGCTATCTGCAGGCCGGCGGTCCCGTGAACACGCGCGCGGCGTTCGCCGTCGCACGAGCGCAGCTCGATGGCAAGTCGGCGCCCGATCTCGGTCCGCCGCAGTTGATCCCGCAGCGCGGCATCCACTACCCCGGCGCGCCCAAGCTCTTCGTCGACGCGGCGGAGTTCCGCGCCTGGGCCGCGCAGCAGGGACTGCGCGGCGAACCCGTCGCCATCCTGCTGCACCGCTACCACTTCGTCCAAGGCAACACCGCGTGGCTGGACCGCTGGCTCGCGATGTTCCGCCAGCAGGGGCTGCTCGCCTACGCCGCGTTCAGCGGCCAGCTCAGCGACAAGCCGCTGTCGGAACTGCTCGAACGCGATGGTCAGGTGCAGGCCCGCGTGATCGTCAACCACAGCCTGCTGCCGCAAGGCGCGACCCTGCAGCCGACCTTCGAGCGCTGGGGCGTCCCCGTACTGCAGACGCAGCCCTACCGGCAGGATGAAGCGTCCGTGTGGGAAGGCAGCGAGACCGGCCTCGCACAGGCCGACATTCCGTTCTACTTCGCGCAGCCGGAAGCGGCCGGGCTCATCGATCCGGTCGTCGTCGTCGCACATCCGAAGCGCGGCGAGCCCGAGCTCATCGAGCGCCAGGCCGCCAGCGTCGCCGGCAAGGCCGCGCGCTGGGTCGCGCTCCAGACCAAGGCAAACGCCGACAAGCGACTGGTCGCCTTCGTCTACAACTATCCGCCCGGCGGCAGCAACTTCGGCGCGTCCTTCCTCAACGTGCCGCGCAGCCTTGCGCGCGTGAGCACCGGACTGAAGGATGCAGGCTACGGCGTCACGCCGATCGCAGAAGCCGACTGGATCTCCGGCCTGAAGCCGATGTTGTCCGCGTATTACCCGGGCACCGACCTGCAGGCGCTGCTCGATGCCGACGAGGCCGAGGCACTCCCGCTTGCACGCTACACCGCGTGGTTCGACGCGCTGCCCAGGGCCGTGCGCGATCCCATCGTCGCCCGCTGGGGGTCGCCCGCCAGCAGCCGCTATGTGCTGCGCGTGCGCGGCGAGCCGGTCTTCGTCATTCCGCGCCTCAAGCGGGGCGCGCTCACCGTGCTGCCGCAGCCGCCGCGCGAAGAGACGCTGCGCAACGGGCAGGACCCGTTCATGCATCGCAGCAAGACCCCGCTGTCGCATCATTACCTCGCCACCTACCTGTGGGCGCGGCAGGCCGACGCCATCATCCACTTCGGCACGCACGGCACGCAAGAGTGGGCGCCGGGCAAGCTCCGCGGGCCCGACGTGATGGACCCCGTGTGGCTGCCGCTCGGCGACACGCCGGTGATCTATCCCTACATCGTCGACAACCTCGGCGAGGCGCTCACCGCCAAGCGACGCGGCCGCGCGCTGATGGTGAGCCATCGCACGCCGAGCTTCGCGCCGGCCGGATTCAACGCGCAGATGGCCCACATGCACGAGCTGATGCATGAGTGGGAGACCGTCGATCCGGGGCCGACCCGGCAGGGGTTGGAGCGGCAGATGGTCCAGCAGTTCGTCGAGCACAACCTGCATCGCGACCTGGGGTGGAGCGCCGAGCAGATCGCCGCGAACTTCAGCGGGTATCTGGAGCTGCTGCATCCCTATCTCGACCGGCTGGCGCAGAGCTCGCAGCCCAAGGGGCTGGCGGTGTTCGGCGTCGTTCCGGACGAGGAGCAGCGCCGCGGATCCCTCCTGCAGCTGCTGCGCGTGCCGCTGATCGAGGCGCTCGGCGAAGACATCGACGAAGCTTTCCTCATCAATCATGAAGGCGTCGCGAAGGCTAGACCGGCACGCTGGCTCGATGTCGCGCTGAAGGATCCCGAGGCCGCGAGCAAGCTCGACCTGCGCCCCTCGTCCGACATCGAGGCCTTCGTCCCCAACCGCGCCGCCCGCAAGCCGATCGACCAGGCCGCGCTGTACCAGCTCGCGCTGCGCGCACAGGAGATGTCGACGCGGCTCTCCACCGAGGGAGAGATGCCCGGGCTGCTGCGTGCGCTCGATGGGCGCTTCATTCCGGCGGCGTACGGCGGCGATCTGCTGCGCAATCCGGAGAGCCTGCCGACGGGGCGCAACCTCACGGGCCTCGACCCCAACCGGCTTCCGACGAAGCAGGCCTTCGAGGCCGCGCAGGCGCTGTTCAAGCGCTGGTACGAGGAGCAGGCCCAAGCCGGTACCGCGCCGCAGCGGCTCGCGCTGTCGCTGTGGGCCGGCGAGACGCTGCGCCATCAAGGGATCATGGAAGCTCAGGCGCTGGTGGCGCTCGGCGCCACGCCGGTGTGGGACACGACCGGGCGGCCGACGTCGATCAAGCTGCTGAGTCCGAAGGAACTCGGCCGTCCGCGCGTGGACGTACTGCTGTCGATCACCGGCTCCTATCGCGACCAGTTTCCGGCGCTGATGAAGCTGATCGATCAGGCCGTCGCTGCGGCCGGCGAGGCCGAGTCCGACAACGCCATCGCCAGCAACAACCGCGCGATCGCGGGCGAGCTCCGCAAGGCCGGGCTGAAGCCCGCGCAGGCGCAAGCACTGGCGCAGGCCCGCGTGTTCGGCAATCCGGCCGGCGACTACGGCACCGGCATCGCCGATGCGGTCCAGGACAACGGCCTGAAAGGCAAGGACGGGCAGACCGATCCGCGCCTGGGCCAGCTGTTCCTGTCGACGATGAGCCAGCCCTACGTCGACGGCGAACCGCTCAGCGTGCCGACCGCGCAGGCGCAGCAGGCGCTCGGCGCGCACCTGCGCCACACCGACGCTGCGCTGATGTCGCGCAGCAGCCATCTCTACGCGATGGTCAGCAGCGACGACCCGTTCCAGTACCTCGGCGGCTTGGCCGCGGCGGCGAAGGTCGCGGGCAGCACGAAGAGCATCGCCCTGCACGTGAGCCAGTTGCAGGACGCCACCGAGCAGCACACCGAGACCGCCGCGCAGGCCATCGCGCTGGAGATGCAGGGCCGCTACCTGCACCCCGGCTGGCTGAAGGCGCAGCAGGCGGAAGGCTGGTCCGGCGCGCTGCAGGTGCTCAAGGCGGTGCAGTACAGCTTCGGCTGGCAAACCATCGCGCCGGGCACCGTGCGCGCAGACCATTGGCAGAGCTTCTACGACGTGCTGGTCAAGGACAAGCACAAGCTGGGCGTGCCGGACTGGCTCAAGCAGAACCCGCAGGCCTATGCGCAGGCGCTGGAGCGCATGGTGCAGGCCGAACGCATGGGCTACTGGAAGCCGGATGCGCAGACGAAGCAGGAGATCGCCTCGCTGTACCGCGATCTGACGACGGCGGCGCCGTTGAACAACGAGCTGGCGGCGGTGCGTCGGTGGACGGCGGACCAGTTGCCGCAGGACGTGCCGGCCGTTCAACCGTCGGCGCCTGCCGCGCCCCCCGTCGCGAAGACCGCGAAGCCGCCTGAAAAACGCGCGACGCCCGCCGTTCCGCCGGTGCCGACCGTGCGCGGGCTCGCGCTGCAGCGCGTGCCGGAGCCGCGGAAGCCGACGCCCGCCGCGCCCGCCGCGCAGCGGCTTGAACAGGCGCTCGCCTGGATCGCGATGGCGCTGCTGATGTGGGGCGGCGCGATGTGGCAATCGCGTCGATCGAACGCCTCGCGCTCTGCCGACGACCCGCGCGATGGTTCGGCTCTCTTTCAGAACGACAACAACTGGATCCCTCAGGGAAGCGCATGAACTGGAACAACAAGATCACCGCGGTCGCCAGTGCGATCGCTCTGCTCGCGGGCGTTGCGCAGGCGCAGAGCGCAGCGACATCCGATGCCGCCGAGCCCGCAGCATCGCGCACGCTCGACACCGTCCGCATCAGCAGCCGCGCGCAGCTGGGCGAGGCGGAGAGCGCCTCCGAGGGCGAGGTCGGCGTCGAGCGCCTTGCGCTGCGCCCGCTGCTGCGTCCGGCCGAGCTGCTGGAAGCGATGCCCGGCATGACCGTCACGCAGCACAGCGGCGACGGCAAGGCCAACCAGTATTTCCTCCGCGGCTACAACCTCGACCACGGCAGCGACTTCGCGACCTTCGTGCTGGGCATGCCGGTGAACATGGCCAGCCATGCGCACGGCCAGGGCTACATGGATCTGAACTTCCTGATCCCGGAGCTGGTCGACAGCCTGCGCTACCGCAAGGGCGCGTTCAACGCGGAGGACGGCGACTTCGCGACGACCGGCGCTTCGCGCATCGGCTACATGAGCGACATCGACCGCCCCTTCGCGCAGGTCACGGCGGGACCGTACGGCTATCGGCGCGCGCTGGCGGCGGGCAGCACGAAGGTCGGCGGCGGCTGGTCGATGCTGGGCGCGGTCGAGGGCAGCGTCTATGACGGTCCGTGGGATCAGGCCGAGGATCTGCATCGCCGCAACGCGGTGCTGCGTCTGACGCGCGGCGACGAACGCAACGGCGCGCACGTCGACCTGCTGAGCTACAGCGCCGCGTGGCGCGCCAGCGAGCACGTGCCCGAGCGCGCCATGGCCAGCGGCGAGATCGGCCGCTACGGCACGTTGATCGCCAACGACGGCGGGCGCACGCATCGCCACAGCCTGAGCGGCGGCTTCGCCTACAACCAGGGCAGCGGGCAGTGGACGGCCGATGCGTGGGTGGTGGACTACGCGTTGAACCTGTTCTCCGCGCCGTCGGGGTTCATCAACGGTCCCGATGGGGACCAGCATGAGCAGGCCGATCACCGCAAGCTGTGGGGCGGTTCGCTGAAGCATCAACTGCCGGCCGCCTGGCTGCCGGCGAATCAGCAGGTGACCTGGGGCCTGCAGTGGCGGCACGACAAGATCGGCACGCTGGGGCTGTACGACACCGTCGACCGCGTGCGCACGCACACCGTGCGCGAGGACCGCGTCAGCCAGGACAGCGTCGGCGGCTTCGTCGAGCTCGGCAGCCGGTGGACGGACTGGCTGCGCAGCACCGTCGGCGCGCGCTGGGACACGATGCGGGCCACCGTCACGCCGACGGACGGCGAGTTCAACATGGACAACGGCGGCAAGGCGAGCCAGTCGCAGTTCAGCCCGAAGCTGGGGCTGATCGCACGCATCGCGGCGGACACCGAGGTCTACCTGCACTGGGCACGGGCGTTCCGCTCGAACGATGCGCGCGGCGCGACGTCGACGATGAATCCCGCCGACGGCAGCGAGGTGGACCGTCTGCCGCTGCTGGCGCGAACGAAGAGTACCGAGCTGGGTGCGCGCACCAGGCCCGTAAAGGGATGGACCACCAGCCTGGCGTTGTGGCAGGCCAACCTGGCGTCGGAGCTGGTGTTCGTCGGCGACGAGGGCGTGACCGAGGCGCGCGGCGCGTCCAAGCGTCTGGGGCTGGAATGGTCCAACGACGTGCAGGTCGGCCGCGACTGGCTGATCGATGCGGACGTGGCGTGGTCCAGGGCGCGGTTCGTCGAGGCGACGGACACTGAGTTCGGCAGCGGCAGGCGCGTCCCCAACGCAGTGCCGTGGTCGGCGTCGATGTCGGCCAACTGGGCACCGCCGGGGCCGTGGTCGAGCGGGTTCAAGCTGCGCTACCTCGGCGCGTATGCGCTGGAGGAGACCGGCACGCAGAAGTCCAAGGCGGTGTTCACCGCCAACTGGCGTCTGGGTTATCAGCTCAGCGACCGCTGGCAGCTCGGGCTGGATGTGCTGAACCTCTTCGACACCAAGGCCAACGACATCGAGTACTGGGGCGCCGCCTGCACGCGCGCTGAAGGCGCGGGCTGCAACAACGGCGACGGCATCAACGGACGGCTCGTGCATCCGATGGAGCCGCGCACCTTCCGGCTCAGCCTGCGCGCGCGGGTCTGAAAAGGATTCCGTACTGCCACCGCCGCTGGCCCTCACCCCTGCCCTCTCCCGCAAGCGGGAGAGGGAGATGACCGAGTAGATCCTCGATAGGTCCCATTCTCCGGAGCACCGACATGGAAATCGAACAACCGCCCGTCGACCGCGTGCGCATCATTCCCGACGGCGAACGCCGTGGGCTGGTGATCGTCCACACCGGCAACGGCAAGGGCAAGAGCACCGCCGCCTTCGGGCTGGCGCTGCGCGCGCACGGGCGCGGCAAGCGGGTCCACATCTACCAGTTCATGAAGGTGCCGAGCGCCCGCTTCGGCGAGCACCGCCTGTTCGAGCAGATCGGCGTGCCGATCGAGGGACTGGGGGACGGCTTCTCGTGGAAGAGCAAGGACCTGGAGCACTCGGCGCAGCTGGCGCGCGACGGCTGGGAACGCGCGAAGGCGACGATCCTGGGCGGCGAACATTTCCTCGTCGTGCTCGACGAGATCATGTATCCGCTGCGCTACGGCTGGCTGCCGCTGGAGCCGGTGCTGGAGACCTTGCGCGCACGCCCGGCGCACGTTCACGTCTGCTTGACAGGTCGTAACGCGCCTCAGGAATTGATGGATCTGGCAGACACGGTGACAGAAATGACCATGATCAAGCACCACTTCAAGGCAGGAGTGCCGGCACAACGCGGAATTGAGGATTGACTTCCCTCCGGGCGCCGTCTGACCGCTAAGCTGCGCGCCAGTTTTCACTGTCGCCAACTCCGTCACCCGGCGCCTCCCGACGCTTTCCGACGCCTCACGCCGCCCGTCCCATGAGTCCGATGTCCTGGCTCCTCGCCCTCGCGATCCCGATCGCGCTGCTGATCGACCGCTGCTTCGGCGAGCCGCCGGCCGCCGTGCATCCGGTCGTCGGCATGGGGCGCTTCCTCGGGCTCTTCGGCGACCGCCTGTGCGGACTGTCGGCGAAGGCCGCGTTCATCGGCGGCGCGTTCGCATGGACCGTGGGCATCACGCTTTCCGCCCTCGCCGCCTGGGCCGTCGAGCATGCCGTCATCGCCGGGCTCGAACCGTGGTTCGGCGGCTGGCGGCTCGCGGTCGCGGCCTTGCTGCTGGGACTCGCGCTGAAGCCGATGCTCGCGTGGCGCATGCTGCGCGACGAGGTCGCCGCCGTCGAGACCGCGCTGTCGCGCTCGCTCGACGCGGGCCGCGCGCAGCTGTCCCGCCTGGTCAGCCGCGACACGACGCAGCTCTCCGCGCTCGAGGTCCGCGAAACCGCGATCGAGACGCTCGCCGAGAACCTCAACGACTCCGTCATCGCCCCGCTGTTCTGGTTCATGGTCGCCGGACTGCCCGGCGCGGCGGTCTACCGCTTCGCCAACACCGCCGACGCGATGTGGGGCTATCGCGGTCGCTGGGAATGGGCCGGCAAGTGGGCCGCGCGCGCCGACGACGCGCTGTCGTGGATCCCCGCGCGACTGACCGGGCTGGCGCTCGTGGCGCTGCGGCCGGCGCTGCTCGCGCCGCTGCGGCGCGAAGCGGCGCGCACGCCCTCGCCCAACGGCGGCTGGCCGATGGGCGCGATGGCGCTGCGGCTCGGCCGCGCCTTGAGCAAGCCCGGCCACTACCGGCTCAATCCGGCCGGCAGCGAGGTCGTCGCCGAAGACATGGCCCACGCGCAGCGCCTCGCCGCAGGCGCGATGCTGGCCCTCGCCGCCCTGCTGGCGCTGGGCGCCGCGGCGCTGCGCGGCGGCTTCGCCGTCGTGAGGAGCGCGCTGTGACCCGCTTCCAGTCGCTCCCCCACGGCGGCACCGACGCGGGGCCGCCGGTGCGCCACGACTTCTCCACGAATGCCCATCCGCTCGGCCCGCCGCCGGCCGCGCTCGACGCGGTGCTGCGCGCCGACCGGCTGCGTTATCCCGACCCGGCCTACGCCGTGCTGCGCGCCCGCCTGGGCGACTGGCACGGCGTCGAGGCCGACCGCGTGCTGCCGGCCTCCGGCGGATCGGAAGCGATCCGCCGCCTGACGCTCGCCGCGATGCTGTCCGGCGTCACCCGCGTCTGTGTGCCGCAGCCCGGCTTCGGCGACTACGCCGCCGCCGCCCACGCGCTCGGGCTGCAGGTGACCGCCTACGACGACGCGTTCCAGCTCGCCGATTCGCTGACGCTGCCTTCGCTCGTCTGGGTCTGCGATCCCAACAATCCCACCGGCGCGAGCTACGGCCTCGACGAGTGGACGGCCGTGGCGCTCGCGCTCGGCCAGAGCGGCTCGCAGCTGGTCGTCGACCAGGCCTACGATGCGCTGCGCCTGTCCGGCGGCTGCGCGCTGCCGCAGGCCATCGCCGACGGCGCCTGGCGGCTCGTCTGCCCCAACAAGGCCTTCGGCCTGACCGGCGTGCGCGGCGCCTACCTGATTGGCCCGCGCGACGGCCTCTGGATCGGGCGCGTCGCGGAACTCGCACCGAGCTGGGTGCTGTCCTCCGAGGGTCAGGCCTTGCTCGAAGCATGGACCACGCCGTCCGTCCGTGGCGAACTCGAAGCCTCGCTCCCGCTGCTGCGGGAATGGCGCGCGTCGCAGTGGACGCGGATGGAAGCCATGGGCTTCGACCAGATCGACGGCGGCACCGCCAACTTCTGGCTGGCCGCGCTGCCGTCCCCGTGGCTCGAGACCCCGGAGCCGCTGCTCGAAGGCCTGCGCGCGACGGGCATCAAGCTGCGCGACGCCAGCTCCTTCGGTCTGCCGGGCCTGGTGCGCGTGTCGGTGCAATCGCCGGAAGCCGTCGAGGCGCTGGCCGCGGCGATGCTCACCTTCGGCGGTCACACGCCGCTGCCATCGCCGCCATCGCGCCGCGGCGCGTTCGACACGACACTTCCTTTCGACACGACCCTTCCGTCCGACACGGCGCCGGGCGGGTCCGCCTTCGGCGACACGGTGCGGGGAGAGACGCGATGAGCCGCCGCGGCAAGGCCGTCATGGTGCTCGGCACCACGAGCGGCGCGGGCAAGAGCTTCCTCACCACGGCGCTGTGCCGCTGGTACGCGCGCCGGGGTCTGCGCGTGGCGCCGTACAAGGCGCAGAACATGAGCAACAACGCGCGCGTCGTGCCGGGTCTCGGCGGACGCCAGGGCGAGATCGGTTCGGCGCAGTACTTCCAGGCGCTCGCCGCCAACGCGCGGCCCGAGGTGCGCATGAACCCGGTGCTGCTGAAGCCGGAGAAGGACACCGCCTCGCAGGTCGTCGTGCTCGGCGACGTCGACGAGGCGCTCAGCCGCGCACCGTGGCGCGAGCGCAGCGAGGCGCTCTGGACCCGCGCGCGCGGCGCGCTGCATGAGCTGCTGGCCGAGAACGACGTCGTCGTCATCGAGGGCGCCGGCTCGCCCGCCGAGATCAACCTGCACAGCAGCGACTACGTGAACATGCGCACCGCGCGCGAGGCCGACGCCGCCTGCCTGCTGGTCACCGACATCGACCGCGGCGGCGCCTTCGCGCATCTCTACGGCACGCACGCGCTGCTGCCGCCGGACGAACGCGCGCTGATCCGCGGCTTCGTGCTGAACCGCTTCCGCGGCGACGCGGCCCTGCTGTCGCCGGGGCCGGAGATGCTGCAGCAGATGACCGGCGTGCCCACGCTCGCGACGCTGCCGATGTGGCGCGGGCACGGGCTGCCCGAGGAGGACGGGGTCTTCGACGACCGCACGACCGGCGGCATCGGCGGTGGCTCCGGCGGCGAGGCACGCACGCCGGTGCGCGTCGCCGTGATCGCCTATCCGCGGCTGTCCAATCTCGACGAATTCCAGCCGCTGCGCCACCTGCCCGACGTGCGCCTGAGCTGGGCCCGCACCCCGGCGGAACTGGACGGCGTGGACTGGATCCTCCTGCCCGGCTCGAAGGCGGTGGCGTCCGACCTCGCCTGGCTGCGCGCGCAACGGCTGGACGTCGCGGTCGCCGCACACGCCGCCGCCGGCCGCCGCGTGCTGGGCATCTGCGGCGGCCTGCAGATGCTGGGCGAGGCGCTCGTCGACCCGCACGGACTCGACGGCAACGCGCCGGGCCTGGGCCTGCTGCCGCTGGTGACGCTCTTCGAGCGCGAGAAACTGCTGCGCGAGGCCGAGTGCCGCTTCGCGCCGACGCTGGACGCGCCGTGGTCCGCGCTGAACGGCGCGTTCGTGCGCGGCTACGAGATCCACCACGGCCGCACGGCGCAGCACCCCGGCCTGCCCGCGGCACGGCCAGTGCTGTTCGACGGCCTCGGCGAGCCGGTGGGCTGGCAGCACGGCCCGGTGCTCGGCCATTACCTGCACGGCCTGTTCGAGGACGATCGCGTGCTGGCCGCGCTCTTCGACCGCCCCGCGCGCCCGCTCGACCAGGTGTTCGACGACCTCGCCGATTACATCGACCGCCACTTCGCGCCCGGCGTGCTGATGGGCCTGCTGTCGCCCGTTCCCCGTGCCCCTCTCCCTTTGACGTCCGAGAAGTCACCATGACGAAGCAAGACCTGATTCCCGCGATCCCCTCGCTGCACGACGCGGCGCTGGCGACGGCGCTGCAGCACCGCATCGACCGCAAGACCAAGCCGCTGGGGTCGCTGGGCCGCCTGGAGGGTCTGATGCTGCGCCTGGGTCTCATCCAGGGCACGGAACAACCGGCGCTGGTCGAGCCGCAGATGATGGTCTTCGCGGCCGATCACGGGCTCGCCGCGCACGGCGTGTCGGCCTTCCCGTCGGACGTGACCTGGCAGATGGTCGAGAACTTCCTGGCGGGCGGCGCGGCGGTGTCCGTGCTGGCGCGCCAGCACGGGCTGCAGTTGAGCGTGGTCGACGCCGGCGTGCGTCACACCTTCCAGCCGCGTCCCGGCCTGCTGATCGCGAAGATCGCGATGGGCAGCCGCGACATGCTGGCGGGACCGGCGATGACGGCCGACGAATGCGCGACCGCGGTCGCCGCAGGCAAGACGCTGATGCAGAAGCGCCCGGGCAATGCGCTGCTGCTGGGCGAGATGGGCATCGGCAACACCTCGTCGGCGGCGCTGCTGCTGTCGCGGTTGGGCGGGTATCCGCTGGCGGACTGCGTCGGACGCGGCACGGGCCTCGACGACGCGCAGCTGCGTCACAAGCTGAGCGTGCTGGCGCGCGTGCTGGAGAAGCATCCGCGCGCGAACGAGCCGCTGGCGGCGCTGGCCGCGCTGGGGGGGCTGGAGATCGCGATGATGGTCGGCGCGGTGCTGCAGGCGGCGCTGGAGCGTCGCGTGATCGTGGTCGACGGCTTCATCACCGGCGCGGCGGTGCTGGTCGCGGCGAAGCTGCAGCCGGCGGTGCTGGAGCGTTGCATCTTCGCGCACCGGTCCAACGAGCAGGGTCACCGGCTGATGCTGGACACGCTGCGCGCGCAGCCGCTGCTGGACCTCGGACTGCGGCTGGGCGAAGGCTCCGGCGCTGCGCTGGCGTGGCCGCTGCTGGAATCGGCCTGCCGCGTGCTCGGCGAGATGGCGAGCTTCGATTCGGCGGGGGTGAGCGACAAGGCCTGAGCCCAAAGGCGGAGCGACGAATCGACGCCGCTATGCTCGCCGGTCCGCCGTTTCTCTCGCGAAGGAGCCCCCGTGTCCGACCTCGAACGCTCCCTGCTCGACACGCTCCGCGCGCTGGAGGTCGAGCTGCACCATCCCGGCGTGCGCTGCAGCGCCGAGCGGCTGTCGCAGCTGCTGCATCCGGATTTCCACGAGGTCGGCCGTTCCGGCCGTCAGTACGACCGCGAGACCATCATCCGCTGGCTCGCCGACGACCACGAGCCGCCGAAGGTCGTGCCCGACGAGTTCCGCATCGCGCCGCTGGCGCCGGATGCGGCGCTGCTGACCTACCGCTCGGCACATCGGCAGGAGGACGGCGCGCTGGTGCACCACACGTTGCGGTCTTCGCTGTGGCTGAAGACGGCACAGGGCTGGCAGATGCGTTACCACCAGGGCACGCCGGCCGCACAGGTCTGGTGAGGCGTTTGGCGTCGGGGTCGACGTGGTGCAGGCACGCACGCTTCGCGTGCGACGCCGGGTCAGGGGACATGGTCGCGGGAGTGGACGAAGGTCACGTTCCGAGAACCGCGATGGGCGCTAGATTCGCGACGGCTCCACTGCTGTCCAGAGCAGCGGGGCTGGCCGGGTCCAGCCGGTCGTTGCACCGACTCCCCCGCTCCTCCCATGATCGATCCGACCGACTTCGCCGCGCCCTTCGGAGACCTGCCCGTTCCCGAGTCCCTGCTCGCGCTGCTGCGCTTTCAGAATGACATCGGCTACGGCAACTACTCCGCCGCCCTGACCTTGACCGACGACGACCACGACGGCCTGCGATACGGCTGGTCGGAGGATCCCGCATTCCTGTCGCGGCTGATCCCGTTTGCGCGAGCGACGGCATCGGGGTCGTTCTATGCGCTGTGGAATCCCGACCCGTCGCAGCCGCCGATGCCCGATCGCTGGCCGGTGGTGGCCTTCGGCGACGAAGGCGGCGAGTGGATCGTCGCGCGCGACGTGCGCGAGCTGCTGCGGGTCAGCACCTGCGACGCGGAGCCGCGCATCGACTTCGACCGCGTCCACTACTTCCGCAGCGAGCATCACTACCGCAAGAGCGAAGGACTGGACGCGTACATCGAGTGGCTGCGCGAGGATCTGCAACTGGCGCCGGTCGACGATCCGGAGCCCATCCTCGCAGCAGCCCAGCAGGAATGGCAGGACGACTTCGAACGGTGGATCGAGCCGTTCCTGCAGGGATGAGGGCGCGCGCAGCGGTCTGTGTTCAGCCCGGAAGCGTCGTCAGCAAGGACTCGGCCAGACGCTCGATCTCACCTCGCATCGCCAGGCGCTCCAGCCACCGCGGAGGGATGGCCGATGCGCCGTAATGTGCGCCTGCCAGTTGCCCCGCGATCGCTGCGACCGTGTCGGCGTCGCCCCCGAGATTGGCGGCAGTCAGGATCGTCGTCTCGAAGGAGGACGATCGCGCGAAGCACCACAACGCCGCTTCGAGCGAGTCGATGCAGTAGCCGGAACTTCTGATCTCGTCGGCGGTCCTGTCGCGCAGCGACGGATCGGCGGCGTTGCGGACCGTCGCGCTCAGATGCGCGTCCCGCGGCGTGGCCCACAGCGACGACTTCGCGTCGCCGTCGATGGCGCGGGCCAGCAGATCCGCGAACAGCTCGCAGGCATCGACCGCCTCCACGGCGGCGTGCGTGGTCATCGAACTCAGACGGGCGTTCTGCCGGAGCGCCGCGCGATCCGACAGGAAATGCAGCGCAACCGGCGCGAGGCGCATCAGCGAGCCGTTGCCGGCGCTGCGCGGATCGGTGTCCCCCGCGTACGGATCGCCCGTGGCCTGGTACCGCTGCAACGCCTTGGCGGTGGTGAAGCCGATGTCGAAGCATTCGCCGGTGCTGCTCAGATAACCCCATTGCCACCAGTTGACGTAGCGGTTCATCTGATCGGCCGGATCGAATCCGCCGCGATGGACAAGGCTGGTCGCGAGGCACAGCGCCATCGAGGTGTCGTCGGTCCACTGCCCGGCGGCGAGCGAGAACGGCCCGCCGCCCACCATGTCGGTGACCGGCTCGAAAGTGCCGCGCGCCTCGAACTCCACCGTCGTGCCCACCGCGTCGCCGCAAGCCAGCCCCAGCAAAGCGCCGAGCGCGCGATCGCGCCGGAGCGCCGATTCCGAAGTCGTCACGTCACTCTCCCTGGCGCGGACTGAAGGTCCGCGGAAACACCACCGCGCTCTTGCGATCCCGCAGGCAATAGCCCATCGCGGCGCGGTTGGCGTCGCCGGCCATGGTCCCGGCTTCTTCGAGGAACCCGGCCGCGAGCATCCGCGTCCGGAAGCCGCTCTTGTCGACCGGCCGGCCGAGCACAACCTCGTACATCCGCTGCAGCTGCGGCAGCGTGAAGGCCTCCGGCAGCAGGAACGCGGGCAGCGAGGTGTACTCCACCTTCCCGCGCAGCCGCTCCACCGCGGTCTTCAAGATCGCCGCGTGGTCGAAGGCCAGGCGGGGTCGCTTCAACAGCGTCTCCACCTCGAACCATCCCACGTCGGCCGCGTTCGCGCCCTTGGCCAGCTTCACGCCGTCGGCGGGGATCAGCGCGAAGTACACATGGGTCGCCGACCAGCCGCGCGGATCGCGATCCCTGCCGCCCCAGCTGCCGAGCTGCTCCAGGTACGGACTGGCGACGCCGGTCTTCTCCGACAGCTTGCGCCGTGCGCAGGCTTCCAGATCGCGGTCGCGATCGATGTCCACGAAGCCGCCCGGCAAGGCCCAGCGATCGGGGAACGGCTCGCCCTCCTTCGACGGACGCTGCACCAGCAGCACGCGCAACTGGTCCTCGACGACGGAGAAGATCACCACGTCGACCGTCGTGAACGGCAGTGGAAAGGCGGGAATCGCCGCTGCAGGCTGTGGTTTCCGGCGCGAAGCTTCGGTCGTCATCGTCGTTCGGGCTCGATGGGATCGTTGGAGAGTTGTATTGTGCAACCTTCGATGAGTTGCACTATACAACTCACAGGACTTCAGGGGGAAGAACAATGAGACAAGCCAGCCACACCCGGGACATCCGCAGTCTGGTCGAGTCCGTGCAGGCGGGGCAACCGGCCGAGTACGTCCTCTTCTGGGGGCACCGGCCTCCGAAGGATCGCGGCGTGAGTGCCGCCTGCTTCAGCCAGTGGTATGCGCGCACGGCTGAAGGCTGCCAAGGCTCCCACCGACGAAACCTGACCCCCCCGCGGGTCGGTCGGGCCGGATCGATAGAATCACGCGTGTGACCCGCTGGTTCCGCATCCTCGTCCTGACGATCCTCCTCCCCGCGTACGGCATCGCCGCCGCCGGCGTGACGATGTTCGCCGCGGGCGTCGCCCATGCGCAGCATCTGCTGGTCGACGGGCAACCCGCCGATCCTGCGGTCGCCGCCATCGCCTCGGCGCAATCAGGCGCCGACGACGATCAGGCGGCCGACATCGCCACCCTGCTCTTCGAGCTCGGCGACACCTCGGACGACATGCCCGACCACTGCAAGCCCGACGCGCGCCCGATGCGCGTCGCGCCGCCGCAGATGAATCCGCTCCCTACGCCCCAGCTGCACGGGCCTCAGCGCTGCACGCAGCCGCTCCTGCGGCCGCCGCGGGTCTGACGCGACCCGTGTAGCCCGCTTCGAGGCGCTCCGTCGCCTCCCCCTCCCCGCCCGTTCCCTTCGGCACGCGTCGCGCTTCCCGCGCTCGCGTGCGTCCGCGTCGTCCCTGCCGCGCTCCTCGACCTCGAGGGCCGGCGGGCCGGCGTTCATTCCTCATCCCATCATGGAAATCGCCTTACTTTTCTTCCTCATCCTGCTCAACGGCCTCTTTGCCATGTCCGAGATCGGACTGGTCACCGCGCGCCGCGCGCGCCTGCAGAAGCTCATCGACGACGGCGACAGCGCCGCCGCCGCGGCCGTCAAGCTGGGTGAGGATCCCACTCGATTCCTCTCGACCATCCAGATCGGCATCACCTCCATCGGCGTGCTCAACGGCATCGTCGGCGAGGCCGCCCTCGCCGGGCCGCTCGCCCTGTGGATCACCTCCCACGGCGTGCCGGCGGAGTACGCCAGCGGCGCCGCGACCGGCCTGGTCGTCGTGCTGATCACCTACTTCTCCATCGTGCTGGGCGAGCTCGTGCCCAAGCGCCTCGGCCAGTCCAACCCCGAGGCCGTCGCCCGTCTGGTCGCGCGCCCGATCGCCGCGCTCGCCGTCGCCACCAAACCCTTCGTCCGGCTGCTGTCGGGCTCCACGAACGCGCTGTTGCGCCTGCTCGGCGTGAAGCAGTCGGCCGCGTTCAACGTCACCGAGGAAGAGATCCACGCCGTGCTCGCCGAAGGCACCAGCGCCGGCGTCATCGAGTCGCACGAGCACGCGATGGTGCGCAACGTCTTCCGTCTGGATGACCGTCAGATCGGCTCGCTGATGGTGTCGCGCCGCGACGTGGTCTGTCTGGACCTGAACGATCCGATGGAGACGACGCTCGCGCGCATCGAGGCCTCGGACCACGCGCTGTTCCCGGTGGTGCGCGGCGGACTGCATGACATCGTCGGCGTGGTCAACGCGCGCCAGCTGCTCTCCGAGCTGCTGCGCGACCGCAAGCCGAAGCTGGATGAGCGCCTCGCCCCGCCGCTGTATGTGCCCGAGACCATCACCGGCATGGAGCTTCTGGCCAACTTCCGCCTGTCGGCCGTGCACATGGCTTTCGTCATCGACGAATACGGCGAGGTGCAGGGCCTGGTCACGCTGCACGACCTGGTCGAGGCGATCACCGGCGAATTCCAACCGCGCGATCCGGCCACCGCCTGGGCGGTGCAGCGCGAGGACGGCTCCTGGCTGCTCGACGGCCACATCCCGGTGCCGGAGCTGAAGGATCGCCTGGCGCTCGACGAAGTGCCGGAGGAGGAACGCGGCCGCTATCACACGCTGAGCGGCATGATGATGCTGCTCACCGGCCGGCTGCCGCGCGAGGCGGACACGGTCGAGTGGGAAGGCTGGCGCTTCGAGATCGTCGACATGGACGGCAAGACGATCGACAAGGTGCTGGCGTCGCGTGTCGTGGAGGTTCCCGATGTCGTGGCGTGACGGTGCGTGGCGTGACCGCGCGTGCGTGCTGGTCACGCTCGCATGCGCGGCGCTGCTCGGCTCTTGCTCGGAGGGCTATCCCGGCGAGGACCGGCCGCTGGTCAGTCCCTTCGACATGAGCAACGCCGAGCGCGTCGCCGAGCTCAACGTCGTCGGACGCGACTCGCCCGGTCCGCGCTGGCGCTACGCGCTGCGCGAGGGGTGCGCGCTGGAGGTCGAGCAAGGCGGCGGGAAGGACAAGCGGCGCGTGGCGGTGACGCTCAAGCGCTCGATGGACGCGGAGGTGGTCTTCGACGACGCGACCAAGACCTACGACGTCGCGTTGATCGATCGCTCGGTCGATGCCGGCAGGCCCTTCGCGACCCTGCTCAAGACGGACAAGTGGACCTACGCGACGCAGGGGAGCCTGCTGGTCGATCTGCTGATCAGGGATTGCGCAGCAGGGTCCACTGCACGACGGCTTCAAATGACGGGAACTCTGCCGCCCCCCGGTCGGTGATCAACGTGAGCATGTAGTACTGGACGCCTTGCGCGGGAGTGACTTGCAGTTGGAGGTCGCGAACGCGCGGCGGCCCCGGAACGAAGAGCCCCTCGCGAGGCACGCCGTCGCGGCCGACGAGGTCGCCGTGTATGGGCTGGATGGCGAACAGCTCGATGTCGATCCGCGCGCGCAGCGAGATGCGCTCCGCGGCGCCACGCATGCGCAGCGCCGACTGCAGGCGTTTCTTCCGCGCCTGCCAGCTCGATGGGGCCAGCGTGCAGTGGATGGCGAGCCGGAAGTGCTGCCCCTGTTCATCCTCGAACGCGCCCAACGACAGCAGCCAGCGGTCCGGGTTGGTCGGAGGCAACCCTGCGAAGACGTCGTTGATCATCCTGGGCCTACTTCGAATACCCCTGATCCTTGATGAACACCGCCCGCTGCTTGTCGCCGTTGAAGGCGAAGAGCACGCGCTCCTGCTCGCCGTTCTCGCGTTCGACGACCATGGCCCAGCGGTCCAGCCGGTAGCGGCCGACGAAGTCGCCGCCGTTGCGGCGCTGTCGCTGCGCCCCGCCCGCACCGGCGCCGACGGCGCTGACGGACGAGGTCGTCGTGCTGCCGCCGCGCGAGTAGGTGCTGGTCGCCATGCCCGCCACGCCGTTCGCCGCGGCCATGCCACCGGTGCCGAACACGGACTTGCCGGTCTGCTCGAAAGTGCCGTCCGGCTGGAAGTGGAAACGGTTCTGCGAACTGCCGCCGCCGAGGATCGAATACCAGGAGTGCGTGAACGTGTCGTCCAGCCGCTGCCCCGCCGAGGCCGGCGCCGCCGGCGCGCCGCTGATCGTGCGCCAGTCCCTGTCGTCGTGGTCCTTGATCTGCCAGTCGCCGCCGCTGCGGCGCCACTGCAGGACGCGCTCCGGCTTGAAGCGCCGCGCCGCGGCCATGTCGAGCTCGTCCGGCGGCAGGTCGAGGTTGCGGTAGCCGGTGCCGTCCTTCAGCAGCAGGTGCAGGTTCTCCACCAGGCTCTCGCCGCTGGGCTGGTACCAGGTCCAGAGCATGACGGCGATGTCGCGCTCCGCCACGCCCTGGCCCGGCGCCACGTGGATCGCACGATCGGCGGCGGCGCGGCGCTCCAGCGTGGCCGCCCGTTCCGCGGCCTCGCGTTGGCGACGCTCGTCCCCGGCGAGCGCCTTCAACGCGGGCCACAGTTCATTCGACTTCGAGGACAGCGTCTTCAATCCGCCGCCGTAGCGCTGGAGCAGCGCTTCATCCCAACGCCCTCGTCGCGTCCGGCTTCCGACGGCGGCGCGACGCAGAGCTGCATCACCTGGCCCGGCGGCAGATCGGCGGGCTGCAGCAGCAGGCCGTCCTCGTGCACGCGCTGCGTCCAGCCGGACGGGACGTCGAGGGCCAGCGCGGACACGAGCGGCGCCGACAACACGGCGGCGACAACAGCGGCGGCTGCGCGGCCAAGGAACGAGGGACGACGGCGGACGAGGTCGGGACGGCGCATGGACTTCCTGCGGCAACTGGAAGCGCGCAGTGTCCCGGCGATGCGCAGGAATGCGTCCCCCAAGGGCTAGGGAGGCGGGCCCACCAATGCAAAGCGGACCCGAAGGTCCGCTTGCTCACCAGGATCCGGAGGGATCGATCAGATCGACGCTCAGATCGAATAGCCCAGCAGCATCGCCACGCCCGCCTCGCGGTTCGGACGCTTGAAGCCGTCGCGCGTCAGGCGGTTCATCGGGATCGACAGCGCCGAGGTCTGGAACCACTTGTTGTAGAGCTGCTCGATCTCGCCGCTGCTGTAGACGCGGCTCAGCGCGCGGTCCACGGCCGCCGCGAGCTTGGCGTCGCCCTTGCGCATCATGATCCCGTAGGGCTCCACCGAGAACGCCATCTGACCCAGGCTCAGGCTGTCCAGCGCCTTGTCCTTGGACGCCAGACCCAGCAGCAGCGCATCGTCCTGAGCGAACGCGCGGGCCTTGCCCTCGCGCAACGCCTTGAAGGCGTCGGTGTTGTTGGGATACTGGACCAGCTGCATCTTGGCCTCGCCCGACGTGTTCAGCTGCGTGAACAGCTTCTCCGAGGTCGTGCCCTTGGCCAGCGCGATCGTCATGCCGTCCAGGTCCTTGATCGTGTCGACCTTGGCGCCGCTCGGGATCAGCACGCGCATGCCCGCGACGAAGATCGTGTAGCTGAAGTCCACCTGCTCCTGACGCGCCTTCGTGTTGGTCGTGGAGCCGCACTCCAGGTCGATCTCGCCCTTCTGCAGCTTCGGGATCCGGTCCGCGCCGGACACGACCACGTAGTTGACCTTCAGCTCGGGCAGCTTCAGTTCCTTCTTGATCTCCTCGACAGCCTGCAGGCACAGGTCCACCGAGTAGCCCTGACCCTGCTTCTGCTCGTTGACGAACGAGAACGGCCGCGAGGCTTCGCGCACGCCCAGCGTGATCGACTTCGAGTCCTTGATGCGGGCCATCGTGTCGACGACGGGGCCGGCGGCGGCCGCCGACAGCGAGGTCAGCGCCGTCAGCGCAACAGCGGACAGGACGGAAGCGCCGCTCAGGCGCCGGATCGCGGAGGACATGCTGGAATTCCGGGTCGGTGAAAACCCTGAATTCTAGGGAGCGGATGTTCCTCACCTGTAACCAATGCCCCCCGCTTGAGGGCTCACTCTAGACGGTTTGACAAGAAGGCCCGCCCGCCCGTGACTTCCCTCACGGATCGATGGGCGAACTCAACCCGGCTTGACCGTCGCCGTCACGCCGCCTGCCGGACGACCGCGCACGAGCTGGCGCATCAGCAGCGCCGCGACGAGCGTCGACGCGATGACGACGTAACCCACGTAGGGGAAGTCGTTGACGTGACCGTCCGGTCCGATGTGCACGATGTGCCCCGCCACGAGGGAAGCCAGCCCGCCGGCGAGCTGCTGCAGCGCCGAATTGATGGCGTTGAACGAACCGCGCTGCTCCGGCGCCGGCACGCCGGCCAGCGTCACCTGCGCCGGGATCATGCGGGAGAAGATCCCGACGAACATCACCACGTTGACCACGATCAGCACCCACAGCGGCGACGTGCCCAGGTGGGTGTAGAACGCGACGGTGGCGATGGTGATCGCGCAACCGGCGTAGAACACGGGCATCGCGCCGATGCGGTCGGAGAGGCGGCCGATCAGCGGCGAGAACACCAGGGTGCAGATGCCGGTGATCAGGTAGATGATGGGCAGGTGGTCCAGCGGGATGCCGACGTTGTGCACCACGAAGGCGCTGGCGAAGGGCATCAGCATGAACCCGCCGGTGGTCAGCAGCGCGGTGAGCGCGAAGGCCAGCTGCTGGCGCGGGATGCGCACCGTCTGGAACAGATGCCGCGCGGCGCTGTGCTGGCCGGTGCCGGCGGCGCCGAGGTGCGCGTTCACCGGCTGCAGCTTGAAGGCGATCACCAGCACCGCGAGCAGCCCGAAGAGCACGATCGCGATGAAGGGCGCATGCCAGTCGAAGCGCGACGCCAGGAAGATCGAGAACGGCAGCCCCAGCACCTGGCTGGCCGCGAAGCCGCCCTGCAGCAGACCCATCACGCGACCGCGCTGCGCCGGCGGGAACAGGTCGGCGGTGATCGCCATGACGATGGAGCCGATGACGCCGCCGAACAGTCCGGTGACGATGCGCGCCGCCAGCAGCGAGGCGAAGCTCGTCGCCAGCCCGCACCACAGCGTGCCCAGCAGGAAGCCGCAGAAGAAGAACAGCAGCAGCCGCTTGCGGTCGAAGCGGTCGGCGAAGCCCGCCGTCAGCAGGCCGGCGATGCCGGCACTGAAGGCGTAGGCGGAGACGGCCAGGCCGAACTCCCCGGAACTCATGCGCAACGCCGGCATGATCATCACGCCCAGCGGCGACATGATCATGAAGTCCAGCACCACCGCGAACTGCAGCAGCGCCATCAATCCGGCGGCCAGCTTCTGATAGGCGGTGAACGGCACGATGGCCGCGGGTGCGGCGGGGGCCGGGGAAGATTTGTTTTCTGACATGGGGCGCGATTCTGCGCATCCCTCGTATCCGCAGCGTAAAGACATGGCCCCCATCGGGAGATTCCCCGAGACGCGACGGTGCCGGGCCGCAACGTCACCGGAAACAGGGGGTGAATCGCGCGGGCGCCAGGTCTAGACTGGCGGCACGACGGCAGGTGGTCCCGTGCATCGACGCACCCAGTGCGCGCGCGGAGGCGGCCGTCGCGGGACAGGGAGCGGTCCTTTCGGGGCGGTCGATGCCGAGCCGGGAAGCACTACTCCGCATCATCGAGATCCAGAGCCAGGTCGCCCAGCTCGGGCTGGACCTGGCGGGCGTGATGTCGCTGTCGGTCCACGGCACGCTGGAGCTCGTGGATGCCGACGGCGCGGCCATCGAACTCGCGGAAGGCGAAGAACTGGTCTACCGCGCCGTCGCCGGCGCCGCCGGCCACCAGCTCGGCGTGCGCGTGCGCCGCGACGGCAGCCTCTCCGGCACCTGCCTGCGCCAGGGCATCCCGCTGATCTGCGAGGACGCGGACACCGACAGCCGCGTCGACCTCGAAGCCTGCCGGCGCGTGGGCCTGCGATCGATGGTCGTGCTGCCGCTGTCGCACCAGGGCACGCCCGTCGGCGTGCTGAAAGCCTTCTCCTCCCGGGTCCGCAATTTCGGCCAGCGCGAGGTGGACGTGCTGTCGCTGATGTCCAAGGTGCTGGGCGCCGCGATGTACTGGGCCACGCGCTACGGCCGGGACGACCTGTTCCACCGCGCCACGCACGACGACATGACCGGACTGGCCAACCGCTCGCTGTTCATGGACCGGTTGCGCCACGCCACCGCGGAGGTCGAGCGCGGGAACCCGCCGATCGCCGTCGTGCTGCTGGACATGGACGGGCTCAAGCACATCAACGACACGCTGGGTCACGCGGCGGGCGACGCGGCGCTGGTCGAGTTCAGCCGCCGCCTGGCAAGCACCACGCGCGAGTCGGACACGGTCGCCCGCCTGGGCGGCGACGAGTTCGCGATCCTGCTGACGCACGCGGGATCCGCGACGACGCTGGAAGCGACGCTCCAGCGCATCCACGCGGCGGTGGAAGGCCCCTTCTCCTATGTCGACCGGAGCCTGCCCTTGAAGGCCAGCATGGGCGCCTCGCGCTGCCCGGAGGACTGGCGAGACGCGACGGCGCTGATGGAATGCGCCGACATGCGGATGTATGACGCCAAGCGGACGCGGCAGGGCCGGGACCGCACAGGACCGATGCCGCTGGAACCGTCCTGCTGAAATCCGGGCTTCCCATGTCACCTCGGCTGTTGATAATGGCCCGCGACAAGATCAAGCAGGGAGGAACCGATGACCGACATGGTGTTCGCCGACGAGCTGCCGGATCCCGGCGACGAAGCCCGATCGCGGCCCCTCGACCCGTGGCTGGTGATGATCGTCGACGACGATCCTGCGGTGCACCAGGTGACCCAGCTGGTCATGGCGGACTTCGAGTTCGCGGGTCGCAAGCTCCAGTTCCTCAATGCATACAGCGGCGCGGAAGCCCGGGACCTGCTGCGCGACCGGCGGGACATCGCGCTGATCCTGCTGGACGTGGTGATGGAGTCGGAACACGCGGGGCTGGACGTGGCGCGCTTCATCAGGGAGGAGCTGCGCAACACCCAGGTGCGCATCGTGCTGCGCACCGGGCAGCCCGGGCAGGCGCCCGAAGAACACGTCATCAAGACCTACGACATCAACGACTACAAGGAGAAGACCGAGCTGACCAAGCGCAAGCTGATCACGGTCTTCTACTCGGCGCTGCGCTCGTACCGCGACATCGTGATCCTGTCGCAGTCACGCGCGGCGCTGCGGCGCTCCATCGACGCGATCACGCAGATCCACGACTCGAGCAATCTGCGCCACTTCGCATCGGCGCTGCTGGAGCAGGTCGGGCACATGCTCGGCTACCAGGCGCAAGGCCTCTGCGCGAGCCGCATGTACGCCGCCTCCCACGCGGAAGGCCGGCTGCAGGTGCTCGCGGCGACGTCGGACTACCAGGGACTGCTCGCCGACGCCCAGGTCTCAGACCTGCCCGCCGACGTGCGCGACGCACTCGACCGCGCGCTGGCCACCCGGCAGAGCAGCTTCGAGGAGGGCCGGTTCATCGGCTATTACCGGACGCACTCGGGGAACGAGAGCCTGCTCTACATGGTGTTGTCGGATCCCCTCGACGACGAAGGCCGGGAGATGCTCGACATCTTCTGCGCCAATGTCGCGATCGCGTATGAAGGGCTGTTGGAGCGGGATAGGACGCGCTAGGCGACCTATCATCGCGGCCGGTTTCCCGGTCCGCGTCCATGCATCAAGTCCGCCTCTTCTTCGTCGCCCTGCAGTTCTTCACCCGCGTGCCCGTGCCGCGATGGGTCGGGTTCGAACCCGCCTGGCTGCAACAGTGCGCGCGCTACTTTCCGCTCGTCGGCGCGGTGATCGGCGGCTTCTCCGCGCTGGTGCTGTGGGGCGCGCTGCAGCTCTTTCCGGCCACGGTCGCCGTCGGGCTCGCGATGGCCGCCAGCGTCTGGCTGACCGGCGGCTTCCATGAGGACGGACTGGCCGACAGCTGCGATGCGCTCGGCGGCTCGGTCTCGCGCGAGAAGGCGCTGACCATCATGAAGGACTCGCGCATCGGCAGCTATGGCGCGCTGGGCCTCATCCTCGTGCTGGGACTGAAGGCGACGGTGCTGCTCGGGCTCGTTGACATCGATCCGGTCCTCACCATGGTCGCGATCGTCTGGGCGCACGTGGCCTCGCGCGCGGCGCCGGTCTGGCTGCTGCACGCCCTGCCCTACGCCGGCGATGCCGAACACGCGAAGGCCAAGCCGTTGGCGATGCAGATCAGCGGACCAGGTCTTGCCATCGCGCTGGCGCTGGTGGTGCTCGCGACGATCGCCGGCGCCTGGATCACGCCGGAGAACGTGCCGGAGATGCTGGCGGCGGTCGTGGTCAGCGCGGGCCTGACCTTCTACATGCAATCGATGCTGGAACGCCGCCTGAACGGCTACACCGGCGACACGCTGGGTGCGACGCAGCAGATCGTCGAGCTGGGCGCGCTGCTGACGTTCCTGGCGATGGCGCCGCTGTTCCCGGCGGATTGAGCATGAGCGGCAGTGAGATCGCCAGCATCGTCGTCTGGCGACATCCGCAGCCCGAAGGAGCGAAGGGTCTATGCGTGGGCGCTCGCTGCGACCTGCCGGTGGAACGACGCCGCGCCAAGCGGCTGGCGCGGCGCATCCAGGCCCACGCGAGGCGACACCGACTGCCGCATGAGGTGTGGACGTCGCCCCTTCAGCGCTGCGCCGATGTCGGCCGATGGCTGAAGCAGTGGGGTTGGCGACATCACACCGACGCGGCGCTCGCGGAGATCGACTTCGGCGCGTGGGATGGCCGGCAATGGACGGAGATTTCCAAGCACGAGATCGACGCGTGGGTCTCGGACTTCGCGCGCTACGCGCCGGAGGGCGGCGAGTCGCTGACGGCATTGCTCAAGCGCGCCTCGACATGGTCGGGCGGCGCGCTGGTCATCAGCCACGGCGGGTGGATGCTGGCGAGGCGGTGGGCGCGGGAGCATCCCGACCGACCGCCTAGCGCCGATCAGTGGCCACAACCCCCAGCCTACTCCGAGCGCTGGGAACTCTGAGGCCCGACACCTGCTTCATCCTCAGCTATCGAGACGTCTCTCCAACACGCCTCACGCTTCAATTGCCCGTTCAAGTAGGCGAATGACTCAAGCTGTCTGCTTGGTCAGTCGCACGTACTTCTGCATCAGCGTCTCGCGCGATTCGACGTGATCAGGATTGACGGGGATGCAGGCCACCGGGCACAACATCGCGCACTGCGGCTCGTCGAAATGGCCGACGCACTCCGTGCACTTGCTAGGCTCGATCTGGTAGTACTCCTCGCCCATCGAGATGGCGTGGTTGGGGCACTCGGGTTCGCAGACGTCGCAGTTGATGCACTCGTCCGTAATCATCAACGCCATGGCTTACTGCTCCATGCGGTTCTTGGCGACGCGCTCTGCCAGGCGCTCGCGGACCAGCGGCGAGACGAACTTGGCCACCTCGCCGCCGAGGGTGGCGATCTCCCGCACAAAGGTGGAGGAGACGAACTGGTAGTTGTCCGACGGTGGCAGGAAGACCGTCTCGACCTCGGGCATCAGCTGCCGGTTCATGCCAGCCATCTGGAATTCGTATTCGAAGTCCGACACCGCTCTCAGCCCGCGCACCACGACCTTGCCGCCGTTCGCCAGCACGAAGTGGCTCAGCAGGCCCTCCAGGGCCACCACCTCGACGTTCGGATACGGCGCCACCAGCTGGCGCGCCATGTCCAGGCGCTCGTCGATGCTGAACATCGTCTTCTTGTGATGGCCCGCCGCGACCGCCAGCACCAGGCGCTCGAACAGACGGCTGGCGCGACGCACCAGATCCTCGTGGCCGAGGGTCATGGGGTCGAAGGTGCCGGGGTAGACGGCCGTCAGCAGGATCTGGGAGGTCATGCGCGGATTATCCGCCGCGGCGCAGCAGGCGGTAATGCACCGCCCCGGCCCGCCCTTCCTTCCACACGGACAAGCCCAGCGCCGCGGGCGCTTCGATCGCCTCCGGCGACTCCAGGTAGATCAGGCCGTTCCCGGCCAGCAGCGGTGCGGCCGCGGCAAGTGCGTCGACGAACAGGCCGTCCGCGAACGGCGGGTCCAGGAAGATCAGATCGAACGAGGCCGGCGCCCCGCGCCGCATCCAGGCCAGCGCGTCCGCGTTGGCGATCGTCATCGGCACCGTGCCGTCCTTGTCCAGCCGCTTGAGGTTGACGCGCAGCGCATTCGCCAGCGTGGCGTCGCGCTCCAGCAGGGTCACGCCGGTCGCGCCGCGCGAGGCGGCCTCGAAGCCCAGCGCGCCGCTGCCGGCGAAGGCGTCCAGCACGCGCCAGCCCGCCAGGTCTTGCCCCAGCCAGTTGAACAGCGTCTCCCGCACGCGGTCGGGCGTGGGACGCAGACCCGGGCTGTACGGCACCGGCAGCTTGGATCGCTTCCAGACGCCGCCGACGATGCGGACCTCTCCCGGTCCGGCCTCGCGCGGACGCGGCTTGACCGCGCCCTGGCCCACCGTCACCCGCGGACCGGGCCGGCCGGAGCGGCGCAGGCCGTCGATCTCCGGGGACTGATCGCGCTCACGACCCTTGCCTCGTCCGCCGGATGTACTCATTGGCGGACCGGGATGCCCTGCGAGGCCATCAACGCCTTGGCTTCACCGACGGTGTGATCGCCGTAATGGAAGATGCTCGCGGCCAGCACCGCGTCGGCGCCGCCCTTCGTGATGCCGTCGGCCAGGTCCTGCAAGGAGCCGACGCCGCCCGAGGCGATCACCGGCACGCCCACCGCGTCCGACACCGCGCGCGTCAGCGCCAGGTCGAAGCCGCTCTTCGTGCCGTCGCGGTCCATGCTGGTCAACAGGATTTCGCCGGCGCCGAACTCGGCCATGCGCGTGGCCCATGACACCGCGTCCAGGCCCGTGTTCTTGCGGCCGCCGTGCGTATAGACGTCCCACCCGGTGGTGCCGTCGGCGTTCTGACGGCGCTTGGCATCGATGGCGACGACGATGCACTGCGCGCCGTATTTGTCCGAGGCCGCGCGGATCAATTCGGGATCGGCCACCGCCGCCGAGTTGAAACTCACCTTGTCCGCCCCCGCGTTCAGCAGCCGCCGGACGTCGGCGACCGAGCGCACGCCCCCGCCGACCGTCAGCGGAATGAAGACCTGCGAGGCCACCCGTTCGATGATCGGCAGGATCAGGTCGCGGCCGTCGCTGGTCGCCGTGATGTCGAGGAAGGTCAGTTCGTCGGCGCCCTGCTCGTTGTAGCGGGCCGCGATCTCGACCGGATCGCCGGCGTCGCGCAGCTCGACGAAATTGATGCCCTTGACGACGCGACCGCCGGTCACGTCCAGGCACGGGATGATCCGCTTGGCCAGCACCGGTCAGTCTCCGTTCAACTCGTCGGCGCGTCGCTGCGCACCGGCGAAGTCGAGATCGCCGGTATAGATCGCGCGGCCGCAGATCACGCCGCTCACCCCTTCGGATTCGACCGCGCAAAGCGCCTCGATGTCGGCGAGGTTCGACAGGCCCCCCGAGGCGATCACCGGGATGGACAGCGCCTGCGCCAGCTTCACCGTGGCGTCGATGTTGATGCCGGTCAGCATGCCGTCCCGGCCGATGTCGGTGTAGATCACGCCCTCGATGCCGTAGTCCTCGAACTTCTTCGCCAGGTCGATCACCTCGTGGCCGGTGAGCTTGCTCCAGCCGTCGGTGGCCACCTTGCCGTCCTTGGCGTCCAGGCCCACGATGATGTGGCCGCCGAAGGCCGAGGCCGCGTCCTGCAGGAAACCGGGGTTCTTCACCGCGGCCGTCCCGATGATCACGTACGACAGGCCGTCGTCGAGGTAGCGCTCGATCGTGTCCAGGTCGCGGATGCCGCCGCCCAGCTGCACGGGGATGTCGTCACCGACCTCGCGCAGGATCGCCTTGATGGCCGCCTCGTTGACCGGCTTGCCCGCGAAGGCGCCGTTCAGGTCCACGAGGTGCAGGCGCCGCGCGCCCGCATCGACCCATCGTCGCGCCATCTCGGCGGGATCCTCGCCGAAGGTCGTGGAGTCGTTCATGTCGCCTTGCTTGAGGCGGACGCATTTGCCGTCTTTCAGGTCGATCGCGGGAATCAGCAGCATGGCCGAGGCAGTGGGGGTGAAGGAAGGGGAAGTGTTCGGAGGAACTCGAGAACAGCGCTGGCGACGTCGGCGGCACCGGGCCGGCAGCCCGGCGTCCGGCCGTCAGGGCGCCCAGTGCAGGAAATTGCGATACAGGGCGAGCCCGGACGCGGCACTTTTCTCGGGGTGGAATTGGGTGGCAAAAATGTTATCCCGCGCCACCGCACAGGTAAAGCGCGGGCCGTAGTCGCTCTGACCGACGCTGTCGCGCGGGTCCGACGTCTCGGCATAGAAGCTGTGCACGAAGTAGAACCAGCTCTCGTCGGGCACCTCGCCCCAGACCGGATGCGGCCGCGTCTGGCGCACGCGGTTCCAGCCCATCTGCGGCACCTTGTAGCGGCTGCCGTCGGGTTGCAACTGGCCGTCGAGCCGGAAACGCTTCACGCGCCCCGGGATCAGGCCCAGCCCGGGCGTGTCCTGCTCCTCGCTGTGGTCGAGCAGCATCTGCATCCCCACGCACACGCCCATCAGCGGCTTGCGCGCGGCGGCGTCGAGCACCGCTTCCTTCAGGCCGCTGTCGGCGAGCTCGCGCATGCAGTCGCGCATCGCGCCCTGGCCGGGCAGGACGATGCGCTCGGCGGCGTAGACCTCGTCGGGCTCGGCAGTGATGACGACACGCACGCCCTGGTCCTGCGCCGCCTTGATCACCGCCTGCGACACCGACCTGAGATTGCCCATGCCGTAGTCGACGACCGCGACGGTGCGCGGCCGGGAGACAGTGGAGGCGGTGGAGCCGGAGGAGCCGGCGGAGCCGGTGGAGTCTTCGGAGGCGCTCACAGCGTGCCCTTCGTCGAGGGGATGACACCGGCCGAACGCGGATCCAGCGTCATGGCCATCCGCAGCGCGCGGCCGAAAGCCTTGAACATCGTCTCGCACTGGTGATGGGCGTTGTGGCCCTTGAGGTTGTCCACGTGCAGCGATACCAGCGCATGATTGACGAAGCCCTGGAAGAACTCGTAGGTCAGCTGCGTGTCGAAGGCGCCGACCGATCCGGCGGTGAACTTGACGTCCATTGCCAGTCCCGGACGGCCCGAGAAGTCGACCACCACGCGCGACAAGGCCTCGTCCAGCGGCACGTAGCTGTGGCCGTAGCGGGTGAGCCCCTTCTTGTCGCCGACCGCCTGCGCGACGGCCATGCCCAGCGTGATGCCGACGTCCTCGACCGTGTGGTGCCCGTCGATGTGCAGGTCGCCCTTGGCCTCGATGTCGAGGTCGATCAACCCGTGGCGGGCGATCTGGTCGAGCATGTGGTCGAAGAACCCGATGCCGGTGTTCAGCGACGCCTGTCCGGTGCCGTCCAGATTCACGCGCACGCGGATCTGCGTTTCCTTGGTGTCGCGGCGGACTTCGGCGATGCGTTCGGAGCTCATGGGGATTCCAGGGAGATCAGGAGGATCAGGGAGGGACAGTGAACCTTCAGGCTTGCATCAGGCTTGCTTCAGATCGGCGTCAAACCTGCTTCAGACCGGCTTCGATCGCCGCCAGCATGGCGGCGTTCTCATCCGGCGTGCCCACGGTCAGGCGCAGGCAGCGCGCCAGCAGCGGATGCATGCCCGAGACGTTCTTGACCAGCACCCCGCGCGCCTTCAGCGCCGCATGCAGCGCGTTGGCGTCGGGCACGCGCACCAGGATCATGTTGCCCTCGCTCGGGAAGGCGTGCAGATCGACGGTCGTTGCCAACGTGGCCAGCGCGGTCTGCAACTTCGCGCGCTCGGCGCGCAGCTCGGCGGCCTGGCGCTCGTAGACCTCGGCGTGTTCCAGCGCGAAGAGGCCGGCCTCTGCGTTCAGCACGCTGACGTTGTACGGCGGACGCAGCTTGTCGATGTGCCGGATCAGCACGGCGTTGCCCATCATGTAGCCGATGCGCACGCCGGCCAGGCCGAACTTGCTCATGGTGCGCATGACCAGCACCTGCGGATGACGCGCCATCAGCGCCATCGAGTCGCGCGCGGCGAAGGGCTGGTAGGCCTCGTCCATGACCACCAGACCCGGCGCGGCCTGGACGATGCGCTCGATGACGGCGTCGTCCCAGAGGTTCGCGGTCGGGTTGTTCGGATAGGCCAGGTAGACGATCGCGGGACAGTGCTCGGCGATGGCGGCGAGCATCGCCGCCTCGTCGAGCTCGAAATCCGCCGTCAGCGGCACGCCGACGAAGTCCAGGTGCTGGTACCTCGACGACAGCTCATACATGACGAAGCCCGGCACCGGCGCCAGCACGACGACGCGCTCGCCCGGCTGGCAGACGGCCATCGCGAGCAGCGAGATCAACTCGTCGGAGCCGTTGCCCAGCATCAGCGCCTGGCCCTCGGGCAGCTTCGCATGCGCGGCCAGCGCCTGGGCCAGCTCCAGCGTGCGCTCGCCCGGGTAACGGTTGATGGCGACGGCGCCCAGACGCTCGCCCAGCGCGCGCTGCAGTTCCGGCGACAGCCGGAACGGGTTCTCCATCGCGTCCAGCTTGATCAGGCCAGCGGACGGATGCACCTGGTAGGCGTGCATCGCGCGGACGTCCTCGCGCAGGACACCGAGGGCTCGATCAAGGGCAGCGGTCATGGAGCAGTCGCCGGAGACGGCAGGAAGTCGGAGAGGGAAGCGCCCGCCGGCAGCGCGCGCAGCGGGTCGACGATCAGGACGCTGTCGAACAGCTGCCCGTGCGGGAGCGCCAGGCTCAGCAGGGTCTCGCAGCCCTGCGCCTTGGCGGCCGCGACGATCAGCGCGTCGGCGTACGGCAGGGAGAAGCGGCTTTCCAGCGACCAGGCCGATTCGACCGTCGCATGGTCGGTCGCCCACGGCGCCCAGCGCTGGTAGCGGCGCACCTCGGCGCGCGCGTCGCCGTTGGGCATGGGCGGCGCGATGTTGGTCGTCACCGACCGGTAGAAGTCGTTGAGCACCTGGCTGGAAGTACGCCCCAGGCGCTGCTGCCACAGGCAGCGCAACCAGGCCATGGCCTGCGCGCGCCGCGCGGGATCGGCACCGTCCTCGCTGAGAATCAGCACCGAGGTGTCGACGAAGACCGGGGCGGTCAGCTCGACGGGGGCACGGTCGGCGACGGGGGCGTTCACAGCAGCTCCCGTCCCGGATACGGCTGGCCGTCCGAGGACCAGGTGCGCTCACGGTGCAGCCAATCCTGCAAGGCGCGCTCGTAGGCGTCGTCGTGTCGCATCTTCTCGGCGAGCAGCTCGCCGACCAGCCTCGATACGCTGGTATTGCGTCGCGCGGCTTCCAGCCTCGCCCACTCGGCGACGCTGTCTTCCATGGTCACGGTGACGTTCTTCATCAGACCTTCAGGTTAACACGAAGTTCGTGTTGCACGAACTTCGTGTTGGATGAAGGCCGACTTGAACGCCCGACTTCAGAGGCCGTGCGCGGGCACTCCACGGTGCAGGGGGCATCCCTCCGGGAACCCCCAGCACCATTCCGGCCCCACGGAGACTCGCTGCCTCCGGTTCTTTGACTGCGTCAGGCGTGCAGACGGAACTGCGCGACGACGTGCTGCAGGCTTCCCGCCTGCTCGCGAAGGGACTCGGAAGCAGCGGAGGATTCCTCGACCAGGGCGGCGTTCTGCTGGGTGACCTCGTCCAGGCGCTGGACGGCCTGCCCGACCTCCATGAGGCTGGTGCTCTGCTCCTGCGTGGCCGAGGAGATCTCCTGGATGATGTCCGTCACCCGCTGCACCGCGGAGACGATCTCGCGCATGGTCTCGCCCGCATCGCTGACAAGACGCGACCCCGCATCGACACGGTCGACGCTGGCACCGATCAGGGTCTTGATCTCCTTGGCGGCCTCGGCGCTGCGCTGGGCCAGCGAACGGACCTCGCTCGCGACCACCGCGAACCCGCGGCCCTGCTCGCCCGCGCGGGCGGCTTCGACCGCAGCGTTCAAGGCGAGGATATTGGTCTGGAAGGCGATGCCGTCGATCGTGCCGATGATGTCGGAAATCTTGCGCGAGGACGCATTGATCTGGTCCATCGTGCTGACCACCTCGGAGACGACCACGCCGCCGCGCTCCGCGACCTGGCTGGCATTGAGCGCAAGCTGGCTGGCCTGGCGCGTGGAATCGGCGTTCAGGCGGACCGTGTCGGTCAGCGCGTGCATGGTGGCGGAAGTCTCTTCCAGGCTGGAAGCCATCTGCTCGGTGCGCGCGGACAGGTCGCTGCTGCCCGCGGCGACTTCGGCGCTGGACATCGCGATGCTCTCGGCGCTGGTGCGCACCGCCGACAGCGAGCGGTTGAGCGCGCCCTGCATGGCCGACAGGGCCTGGGCGAGCTGGCCCAGCTCGTCGCGGCGCGTGGTGTCGATGTCGACGGTCAGGTCGCCCTCGGCGACGCGGCTGGCCACGCCCACCATGACCGTCAGCGGTCGCACCGTGCTGCGGGTCAGGTAGTAGGCGAGCACGCCACCCGCCGCCAGCGCGGCGACGATCAGCACCACCATGGTGGTCAACACCGCCTTGTAGGCGGCCCTCGATTCCTCAAGGCTGTTCTGGGCGCCGGCGGTGTTGATGTCGACCAGCTTCTGCACCGATCCGATCATGGCCGAGAAGGCCTGCTGCGATTCGCCGTTGACGGTGGACTGGTACTCGCCGCGATTGCCGGCCTTGCGCGCGGCGATCAGCTTGTCCTGCACCGCGATGAAGGCGGCGTACTTCGCCTTCGCGTCCTTCCACTGTTCGGCCTCCGCCGGAGAGGACACCAGCTCTTCGTAGGCCTTGGCCAGCCCGGGCAAGGACTTCTCGCGCAGGTTCTTGATGCGGTCCTGCTCCTGCTCAACCTCCAGGATGACGTCCTTCAGGCACATCGCCATCTCCGCCCGGCGCAACTCGTTGAGGTCGCCGCGCAGGGCGTTGACCGCGTTGATCGACGGGATCCAGTCGGACCCCATGTCCTCGACGTTGCCCTGGATCACCTGCATGCGGTTGATCGCCACCACGCCCACCAGCACGGTGGCCAGCAGCACGGCCGCGAATCCCAGGGAAATGCGTACTCCGACGCGCAGATCTGAGACCTTCATGTTTCGACGTCCTGTGATGAAGATGTTCGAAGCATGCTAGGCGTTTCGCGCGGAAGGGCGAACCGCGAATCAACGGGGAATGTGGCGGTTTATCCGCAGCCCAGGGTTTGCCCGGCGTCACCGCGTGAAATCTGCGCGAGCCCCGGCGTGAGCCACGCCACGGGCGGGGCCGCGAGGGGCCGCGAGGGCCGCAAGGGCCGGATGGGCCGGTGCGCCCGGGAGGACTCAGCGCTTGAGCCGGAACTCCGCCGCCTGCGCATGGGCCTGCAGGCCCTCGCCGTAGGCGAGGGTCGCGGCGATGGGGCCGAGCACCTGGGCGCCGGCCTCGCTGACCTCGATCAGGCTGGAGCGCTTCTGGAAGTCGTAGACGCCCAGCGGCGAGGAGAAGCGCGCCGTGCCGGACGTGGGCAGCACGTGGTTCGGACCGGCGCAGTAGTCGCCGAGCGACTCGCTGGTGTAGGCGCCGAGGAAGATCGCGCCGGCGTGGCGAAGCAGCGGCTCCCAGCGGTGCGGATCGGCGCTGGAGACTTCCAGGTGCTCCGGGGCGATGCGGTTGCTGATCTCGCAGGCCTCTTCCATGGAGCGGGTCTGGATGAGGGCGCCCCGCCCTTCGAGCGACGCGCGGATGACGTCCCGGCGCGGCATGCCGGGCAGCAGGCGCTCGATGGCCTCGCGGACCTGGGCGATGTAGCCGGCATCCGGGCACAGCAGGATGCTCTGCGCCATCTCGTCGTGTTCGGCCTGGCTGAACAGGTCCATCGCGACCCAGTCCGGCGGGGTGCTGCCGTCGGCCAGCACGAGGATCTCGCTCGGGCCGGCGATCATGTCGATGCCGACCTGGCCGAAGACGTTCTTCTTGGCGCTGGCCACGTAGGCGTTGCCCGGTCCGGTGATCTTGTCGACACGCGGCACCGTCGCGGTGCCGTAGGCCAGCGCGGCCACGGCCTGCGCGCCGCCGATGGTGAACGCGCGGTGCACGCCGGCGACATAGGCGGCGGCCAGCACCAGCGGGTTCTTCTCGCCACGCGGCGTCGGCACGACCATGACGATCTCGGGCACGCCGGCGACCTGCGCCGGGATCGCGTTCATCAGCACGCTCGACGGGTAGGCGGCCTTGCCGCCCGGGACGTAGATGCCGACCCGGTCCAGCGGCGTGACCTTCTGGCCCAGCAGCGTGCCGTCCTCGTCGCGGTAGCTCCAGCTTTCGCCGCAAGCCTGCTTCTGGCGCTGGTGATAGCTGCGCACGCGCGCCGCGGCCCGCGTCAGCGCCGTCGCCTGCCCGGCGGGCAGACCGTCGAAGGCGGCCTTCAGCTCTTCGCGGGTCAGCTCCAGCGTCGCCAGCGATGCCGCCTGCAGTCCGTCGAAGCGCGCGGTGCAGTCCAGCACCGCCGCGTCGCCGCGGGCGCGCACGTCGGCCAGGATCTCGGCGACGCGGGTCTCGATCGCGGCGTCGGTCTCGGCCGACCAGTGCAGCACGCGCTGGAACTGGGCCTCGAAGTCGGCGTCGGCGGTGTTGAGGGTGCGAAGGGACGTCGTCATGGCGGGCTCCGGGCGGCGGATCAGGCGGCGGGAATGGCGGAAGCGATCGCGTCGATCAGCGGCTTGAGCGCCTCGCGCTTGAGCTTGAGCGCCGCCTGGTTCACGACCAGGCGCGAGGAGATCTCCATGATCCGTTCGACCTCGACCAGGCGGTTGGCCTTGAGCGTGCTGCCGGTGGAGACGAGGTCGACGATCGCGTCGGCCAGGCCGGTCAGCGGGGCCAGCTCCATCGAGCCGTAGAGCTTGATCAGGTCCACGTGCACGCCCTTGTCGGCGAAATGCTGGCGCGCGATGGTGGTGTACTTGGTCGCCACGCGCAGCCGCGAGCCCTGGCGGACGGCGTGGTCGTAGTCGTAGTCGTCGCGCACGGCGACGCTCATGCGGCACTGCGCGATGCGCAGGTCCAGCGGCTGGTACAGGCCCGCGCCGCCGTGCTCGATGAGCACGTCACGGCCGGCCACGCCGATGTCGGCGCCGCCGTATTCGACATAGGTCGGCACGTCCGTCGCGCGCACGAGCACGACGCGGACCTGCGCCTGATTGGTCGGGAGGATCAGCTTGCGGGAGCTGTCCGGGTCTTCGAGCACCTGGATGCCGGCGGCGGCCAGCAGCGGCAGGGTCTCTTCGAAGATGCGGCCCTTGGAAAGTGCCAGGGTGATCATGCGGTGTCCTCGGTGTCCTCGATGAACGCGCGCTCCGGGAAGCGCGCTTCGGGCTGGAGCTTCTGGCCGCAGCCTCGGGCTGTTCAGGGGGACGGCAGCGGGTTCACCGGACGGGGACACACCGCCACCCGCCTGCAGGCCGGGTGGCTGTCAGTGATGGTGGTGCGCGGTGCCTTGCTGCGCGAACTCGTCGGGGGTCAGCGTCTTCATCGACAGCGCGTGGATCTGCTCGCGCATGCGATCGCCCAGCGCCTGGTACACGCGCTGGTGGCGCTTGATCCGGCTCAGCCCCTCGAACTCGGCCGAGACGATCGTCGCGAAGAAATGGCGTCCGTCGCCCTCGACCTGGAGCTCGCTGCAAGCGAGACCCTGGGCGATGTAGCTCTGGACTTCTGCGGGGGTCGGATCGGCCATGATGGAGCGGGATTCTACCTGGGGTCAGTGGCGGATCTTGTAGCCGCGGCGCAGCAGCTCCAGCGCGAGCGCCGCGACGACGGCGAAGGCCGCCGCGACCACGGCCAGGCTCAACCACGGCGAGGCGTCGCTGACGCCGAAGAAGCCGTGCCGGAACCCGTCGATCATGTAGAAGAACGGGTTCAGGTGGCTGACGGCCTGCCAGAACGGCGGCAGCGACTGCACCGAATAGAAGACGCCCGACAGGAAGGTCATCGGCATGACGATGAAGTTCTGGAAGGCGGCCATCTGATCGAACTTTTCGGCCCACAGGCCGGCGATGAGCCCCAGCGTGCCCATGAGCCCGGCGCCCAGCACGGCGAAGGCCAGCACCCACAGCGGGTTGGCCACGCCCGGGGGCGCGAACCACACGGTGGCGGCGAGCACGCCCGCCCCCACCATCAAGCCGCGGATCACCGAGGCGCCGACGTAGGCCAGGAACCAGGCCCAGTGCGACAGCGGCGTGACCAGCAGGAACACCAGGTTGCCGCTGATCTTGCTCTGGATCAGCGAGGAGGAGCTGTTGGCGAAGGCGTTCTGCAGCACGCTCATCATCACCAGGCCGGGGATGAGGAAGCTGGTGTAGCCCACGGTGCCGTAGACCTTGACGTGGTCCTCCAGCACATGGCCGAAGACCAGCAGATACAGGACGGCGGTCAGCACCGGCGCGCCCACGGTCTGGGCGCCGACCTTCCAGAAGCGCAGCACTTCCTTGTAGAACAACGGAGCCGCGCCTTCGAGGCGGATGGGGAAATGGCTCGCGCTCATGCCCGGCCTCCTTGCATGATCTCGAGGAAGACGTCTTCGAGGTCGGCGCGGCCGATCTCGAGGTCTTCGATGGGGACGGCGGCCTCGCGCAGGGTGGCGAGGATCTGTTCAACCTCGGTGGCGTCGTGCGCGGTGAGCTGGACGATGCGGCCCGTGATGCGGGCACGTTCGGACAACGCGATCGGCAGCGCAGAATCGGTCTTGAACTGCAGCATCGTGGACGCGGTGCCCGCGAGCAGCTCCGACGTGCGGTTCAGCGCGACGACCTTGCCCTGCTTCAGCATCGCGATGCGGTGGCAGAGCGCCTCCGCCTCTTCCAGGTAGTGCGTGGTCAGCAGGACGGTATGGCCTTCGCGGTTCAGGCGCGCGATGAACTGCCACAGCGTCTGGCGCAGCTCCACGTCGACACCGGCGGTGGGTTCGTCCAGCACGATCACCGGCGGGCGGTGCACCAGCGCCTGCGCGACCAGGACCCGGCGCTTCATGCCGCCGGACAGCTGGCGCATGTTGTTGTGGGCCTTGTCGGCCAGGCCGAGGTGGTGCAGCAGTTCGTCGATCCAGTCCTCGTTGTTGCGCACGCCGAAGTAGCCGGACTGGATGCGCAGCGTCTCGCGCACGCTGAAGAACGGGTCGAAGACCAGTTCCTGCGGCACGATGCCGAGCTTCTTGCGCGCCTCGGCATAGTCGTCGACGACGTCGTGGCCGAGCACCGACACCTGCCCGCCGCTGGCGCGCGAGAGGCCGGCGAGGATGCTGATCAGGCTGGTCTTGCCGGCGCCGTTCGGGCCGAGCAGGCCGAAGAACTCACCGGGCTGGATGTCGAAGCTGACGCCGTCCAGCGCGCGGAACTGGCCGTCGCGGTAGGTCTTGCTGACATTGCTGAAACGCAGGGCGGGCGGACCGCCGGCCGGCACGGACATGGCGGCCGACTGTTGTGGGGGGCTTGCGGGCATGGGCGGCGATTGTAGGCAGGGGCCCCGGCCCGCGCTGGCCTGGGGTCATGACAGAATGGCCCACCTCCCCACCCCTCAAACGCCCTGGGCCCATGGCCACCAAGAAGCCGCGCCGCACCGCCGAACGCATCCTCGAAGTCACGCTGGACCTGTTCAACCGCTTCGGCGAGCCGAACGTCTCCACGACGCTGATTTCGGCGGAGCTCGGCATCTCGCCCGGCAACCTGTACTACCACTACCCGGCCAAGGACGAGCTGATCAACGCGCTTTTCAACCGCTACGACAAGGCCTTGTCGGAGCTGCTGGGGGCGGTGGGCAACGTGCGCAACGTGGAGGACGCCTGGCTGTTCTTCCACATGCTGTTCGAACTGATCTGGCAGCACCGCTTCCTGTACCGCGATCTCAACGACCTGCTGTCGAAGAACCGCAAGCTGGAAACGCACTTCCAGCACGTGCTGGAACAGAAGACGCAGGCGATGGTGGGGATGCTGGGCGGCCTGCAGGCCAGCGGCGCGCTGACGATGCAGGTCCGCGAGGCGGTGCCGACGGCCAACGCGATGGTGGTGCTGCTGAGCTACTGGCTGAGCTACGAATACGTGCGCGACCCGCGCAATGCGCTCGAGCCCGAGCGCGCCGGCGAGGCGCTGATGCGCGGCGCCTTCCACGTGCTGGGGCTGCTGCTGCCCTATCTGGAACCGGCCTCGCGCGACCACCTGTTCCAGCTGGCGGGGAAGTACCAGCCGCAAGCGGGTGGCGCCTCCCAAGCATGATCGGGCAAGTTCCGCCATCGGGACTCGACGCTCGCTTGATGCTTGTCAAACCTCTCGCCCGTTGACTCATCTCTGTCAGTCAGATTGACTGGCTTGAGCCATGCGCGCCTGAAGCTCGATGAATACGGTTCAGGGGCGGCGACTTTGCCGCTGACCTTGACGGAGCATTGAGCATGTTGCGAGAACTGCGCCCCAGCATCGCGCCTTGGAGCCCGTCGTCCTTGATGGTCGACTGGGAGCGACTTCGGACGCTGGGTCCGTCGGGGTTCGTCATTCACTACGGCCTTCTGCGGATGGTCCCGGTGCTGTCGGCACCGACCGTGGGCCTGGTGATCTTCAGGGGCACCTCGCTTTCCCTGACTCGCTGGCTCGTCCTGGCGGCGATGTTCCTCGGCCTCGGGGTCGTCTGGGGCATCGCGACCTGGCAGACCTGCGAGTCTCGATGGCATCGAGCGCGCTCGACTGACGCGCCACTCGGCTAGCAGCAAGCCAGGGTCCGGCCCTCCGCACAAACCCTGGATTCGTGCGAAGCCGGACCCCCTGGTCGCGGTTGGCGGCGGAAAACGACACCCTATAAATTAGGGATATCGTATTCACCGACATCAAGGGACCGATTCATGAAGCGCATCCTGACCACCGCCGCCCTGCTGGCCCTGATCGCCCCGATGGCGCACGCCGCCACCGCCGAGAACGCCGACGCCAAGGCCCTGCGCGCCGAGTGCGCCAGCCAGCACGCCGTGAAGTTCGAGCAGGCCGCCGCCGCCAACGAGTACCGCTTCGTCTACAACCGCGGCGAGTACCGCGGCGAAGCCACCAGCGGCCAGGCGGTCTCCTGCGGCCAGACCCAGTACGCCGAGTACCTGGCCAGCGCCGACCCGGTCCGCGTGATGTCCGCCTACCCGACCGCCGCGGGCCGTCCGCAACCGGCCAAGAAGGCCTCGGCCGCCAAGTGATTTCGGATCGCAGGTTTCCGGAATGACGAACGCCGCCCTCGGGCGGCGTCTTGCATGGCGGCGGACCCGGTCCGTCGCACCGGGGTCAGTCCTTGACCTCCCACGGCAGCATCAGCGCCAGCGTGAGCAGCTGTTGGAATTCGGGCCCGAAGTGGGCCACGATCCGCTCCGGATCAGGGCACAGCCCGGCGTCCGCGATCAGTCCGAACTGCACCTGGCCGGCGTAGGTCAGGATGCTGATGCCCAGGCTCATGTCGCCCGCCTGAGGCGCCCAGAACATCACCCGCTCGACGGCCGATCCGCACAGCTGCAGGGCCTGGGCCGGTCCGGGCACGTTGGTCATCAGCGCCGTCGCCTTGCGGGAGAGCGTCTTCAGCATCGCGCGCTGGGCCGCCTTTTCCACCGAGCCCGACGTCGCCATCAGGCCCATCGCCAAGGCCGGCTGCAGGCTGTTCTTCAGCGCCTGCGTCTGTGCATGCACGGCGTAGAGCCGCTTGACCGGATTCGTGATGCCCACGGGCAGCGGCAGCGGCACCATGCCGAAGCGGTTGCCCAGTTGCCACGCCGTTTCCAGCGGACGCAGGTTGACCGGCACCAGCGCGCGGATCTCCTGGCCCTGGGTATCGTCGCCATGTTCGCGCAGGTAAAGCCCCAGCGCCCCGGCGACGCAGTTCAGCAGCACGTCGTTCACCGAGACGTTCATCGACTTGCCGACCGCCTTGACGGCGTCCAGCGGCAGCGGCGCGCCCCAGGCGACGCGCTTGGCGCGACCGGCCTTGCCCTTGAGGCGGGTCTTCGCGTCGTCCGGCGCGTCGGTCAGCGCGGCGGCGTCCTTCAGGACCTGCTTGCCCAGGCGCTCCGCCGGGGAGACGTCCGGCGTCCCGGACCCGGCATGCTCCTGGATCTCGCGCACGGTCCAGGCGTTGATCGGCTTGACCATCGCATCGGCGAGCCATTCGGGCTCGGCGGCGTCGTCCATCGCCGCCTTCGCACCCTTGCCCGTCCCCGCCCGCCCCGCCTTGGCCGGCTTCGTCCCCGGCAAGCCCGGCGGCACGGCACCGCCGTCGGTGATCGACAGCAGCACCGCGATCAGCGCGATGCCGTCGGCGATGCAGTGATGCACGCGCGCGATGAGCGCGCTGCTGCCGTCGTAGTGTTCGATCAGGTGCAACTGCCAGAGCGGGCGGGCCGGGTCGAGCGGCTCCGCGGCCAGTTCGGCGAGGCGGTCCTGCAGCGCGCCTTCGAGCGGTCGGCCGCGACGACGGTTCAAGGTTTCGGCCACAACGTGCCGGGTGATGTCGACATCGGCGTCCTCGACCCACCAGGCGCTGTCGCCGGCCTCCACGACGCGCTGTCTGAAGCGCGGGAAACGCAGCAGCCGTTCAGCGACGCGCGCGCGCAGGTCGTCAAGCGCGACGTGGGGCTTCAGCAGCAGCACGCCGTGGATGATCATCCGGTTGGCTTCGGTATCCAGGCGCAGCCAGGCGGTGTCGACTTTGGACATCGGCTCGGCGCCCTTCGGCAGGCCGTCAGGACGATCGAGGCTGCTCGCGCTCTTGCCGTTCTGCTTGCCGTTCTGCTTGCCGTTCCCGTTCCTGGCGGCATTGGCCCCAGTGTCTGCGGCGGGCGCACGCTTGGCGGGAGCCGCCGAAGATGTGGACTTGGCCCTCCGCAAGGGGGACGATCTGGACGCGGCGGGAGTGGGCAATGCGGTCTCCTGGACGGACGGGGCGGACAACGACGCGAAGGACGAGGCGATGCAGCGGATCATCCGTCATCTAGAGAGGCGACCCCAGTCCGAACGTGGGGGTGGGGTGGGTAACATCGCGGCCATCTGTCCCGATTGTCGCCAACGGGACGCCCTGCTCACCGCCACGGGAGACACACCATGAGCCTGAAGGACCAATTCGACGCCGCCGTCGCCGATTCCAAGAATCTGCCCGAGCGCCCGGACAACCAGACGTTGCTGAAGCTGTACGCGCTGTTCAAGCAGGCGACCGCGGGCGATGTCGACGGCGACCGCCCCGGCATGACGGACTTCGTCAACCGCGCCAAGTGGGACGCCTGGAAGACCCTCGAAGGCAAGACCAACGACGAGGCGATGCAGGACTACATCGATCTGGTCGAAGGCCTGAAGTAAGCCTTCAAATGCCGGCGCCCGCGCCGGACAGACCACGAGGCCGCCTCGCAAGGGCGGCTTCGTCGTTTCCGGGCGTTCACCTGGATGATCGCTGCTCCCCTCCTCTGAGGGCATCGCGTCACTGGCGCGCCAACTCCGCCCGGCGCTCTTCCTTCGGCAGCTTCGCCAGCCGCTGCACCTCGGCGTAGAAGCGCGGCCAGTCCGCGCCTTGCCGTTCGAAGAGCCGCACGAAGTCCGGCACCAGGTCCGTGTAGCTGCCCTGGATCGCCAGCGCGGGCGTGTTCAGGCCCAGCACCCAACGGTCGAAGCGCGTGTCGCCGTTCCAGCGGTCGCGCTTGATCGCCTCGTAGTCCGCCCTCAGCTTCGCGAAGGCCGCGGCCTTGCCGGCGCGCTTCTCGTCATCGCTCGCCGTGCTCCGGAACACGTCCTGCAACTGCTCCCGCGTCGACTTGAGCAAGACCTGGATCTCGTCCTGTCGGCGGCGCGATCGTTCGTCGTCGCGCAGCGCCTCGGGCCGGTCCTTCAGCCACCGCCCCACGCCGATCTGCTCGACGGCCGTCGCGAAACTCTCGTTGAACGCGGTGTCGTCGCTGGCGTACGCGACCTGATGGGCCAGTTCGTGGAAGATCATCCGAGCCAGCTGCGCCTCCGGGTAGCGGATGAAGGTGTTCAGCAGCGGATCGCCGCCCAGCCAGTTGCTCCAGCCCAGCGACGAATACGCCGGCACGCCGTAGACGTAGGGCTCCAGCCCCTCCTGGCGGAGTTCCTGGGCCAGCTCGCGCGCGTCGTGCGGATCGAAGTAGCCGCGGTACCCGGCGCAACCCATGATCGGATAACACCAGGTCTTGAGCTGCAGGCTCAGCTCCGGCGTCGCGACGACGTTCCACACCGCCGAGCCGCGCTTCAGATCGGCGTAGCGGCGGTAGCTGTCGTTGTCCGGCAGCTTCAGCCCCGAGGAGGCGTAGTCGCGCAGGGACTTCGACAACTCCAGCTGCTTGCGTACGTCGGGATCGAGGTCCGGCTGACCCAGCCAGTCGTCGACCGGCTTGGCCGATCGCACCAGCGACAGATGGCCCGACAGCGACTGCCCGTAATACGACAGCTGGGCGCAGCCGCCCAGCGCCGTCATCGCCAGCAGCAGCGGCGCGGCCAGCAGGATCAGGAGCAGCCGTCGTGCGCGCTTGGTCATCCCGCCGACACCTCGACCAGGCAGTCGTAGAAGCACGGCGCGCGACCCAGGTCGGTGAGCCGCTGGTGCGTGACCTCGTTGACGTTGCGCCCGTCCGCGCCCAGCTTGCGCCACCAGATGCCCAGGCCGTGGACGACGCCCTCGCGCGCCCGGGCGCTCACGTCCAGCCGGCAGGCGTAGCTGCCGCGATCGTTGAACACGCGCACCAGCTGGCCATCGGCAAGTCCTCGCGCGGCCGCGTCGCCGGCACTCATCTCGAGCACCTGCTCGCCCTCGATGTCGCGCAGGCTCTTCACGTTCACGAAGGTGCTGTTCAGATGATGGCGCGCCGGCGGCGAGATCATCGCCAGCGGATAGCGCGCCGCCAGTGCCGGATCACTCGTGCGGCTTTCGTAGTTGGGCACGTAGTCCGCGCCGCGCGCATCGGCCTTGCCGGTCGCCGACGGGAAGCCGCCCTCGGCGAACGGGGCCTCCGCCAGCGGCAGCTTGAACCAGCCGCGTTCGCGCAGTTGCACCAGATCGACGTCGTCGCGGAAGGCCTGGCGCAGCAACGCCTCGTCGTCTTCGTGGAAGGCGGCCTCGTCGAAGCCCATCGCCGCCGCCAGGTCCCGGAAGATCCGCGTGTTCGGACGCGCCTCGCCGACCGGCGCGATCGCCGGCTCGTTGAGCAGCACGTCCGTGTGGCCGTAGCTGGTATGGATGTCGAGGTGCTCCATCTGCGTCGTCGCCGGCAGCACGTAGTCGGCCAGGTCGGCCGTGTCCGTCATGAAGTGCTCCAGCACCACCGTCAGCAGATCCTCGCGCTGGAAGCCCGCCACCACCTTGGGCGACTCCGGCGCCACCGCGACCGGGTTGCTGTTGTAGACGATCAGCGCCTCGACCTTCGGGCCGAACGCGGGCGAGGCCTCGCGCAGCAGGTCGTCGCCGATGGTGCTCATGTTGATCGTCCGCGACGGCCGGCCGGCGCGCAGGTCCGGGCGCTCCAGCGCCGGGTTCTTGAACGGCGCGAACCAGCCCGAACTCGACAGCAGCAGTCCCCCCGCCCGATGGCGCCAGGCGCCGGTCAGGCACGGCAGCAGCGCGATCAGGCGCACCGCGTTGCCGCCGCCGCGCACGCGCTGCATGCCGTAGTTCAGCCGGATCGCGGCCGGCGCCATCGTCCCGTAGTCCCGGGCCAGGCCGCGGACCTCGTCCGCGGTGAGCCCGCATTCGGCCGCCGTTCGTTCGGGCGTCCACGCGAGCGCGCGGTCGCGCAGTTCGTCCCAGCCGTCCACATGCCGGAAGAGGTAGTCGTGATCGAGCCAGTCGTTGGCGATCAGCTCGTGCATCAGCCCCAGCGCCAGCGCGCCGTCCGTGCCCGGCAGCAGCGCCAGGTGCTGATGGCACTTGTCGGCGGTTTCGGTCTTGCGCGGATCGATGCAGACCAGCTTCGCGCCGTTGCGCTTGGCCTGGTTCGCGAAGGTCCAGAAATGCAGGTTGGAGGCGATCGAGTTGCTGCCCCAGATCACGATCAGCCGCGATTCCGCGAAGTGCGGCAGGTGCATGCCGACCTTGTGCCCGTAGGTCGCCGCCAACCCCGCGCCGCCCGCCGACGCGCAGATCGTGCGGTCCAGGCAGGAGGCGCCCAGCCGGTTGAAGAAGCGCCCCGCCATGGCCTCGCCCTGCAGCATGCCCATCGTGCCGGCATAGCTGTAGGGCAGGATCGCCTGCGGATCGCGCGCCGCGACGGCCTTCAGCCGGCCGGCGATCTCGGCGATCGCCTGGTCCCAGCCGATGCGCTCGAAGCGCGGCGGCTCGTGCTTGGCGCTGACGCGCTTGAGCGGGTGCAGCACCCGCTCCTCGTGATAGGTGCGTTCGGGGTACCGCGACACCTTCGTGCACAGCGCGCCGTGGGTGCTCGGATGCTCGGGCTGGCCCTGGACCTTCACCACCTTGCCGTCTTCGACCGTGATGCGCAGCGCGCAGGTGTCCGGGCAATCGTGCGGACAGGCGCCCTTGACGACACGCGTGCCGCGGTCGGCGGCCAGCAACGGGAGGGCGTGTGGCGGGAGGTTCACGGCGGGTTCAGAGGGCACGGACGACATGCGTCAACTATTGCACAGGCGCCACACCCTTGCGATTTCTTACCCGAGAGAGCGACAACGCTGGACACACGAACCGCTAAGCTCGCAGACCAGGAGGCCGAAATAGGTCGTGTCGAGCCTCCTGGCGCCGCTTGCCCTCCGGCGGACGCCACAATATCAATTCGTACCCCTCTGGGAGTCCCCTTTGGATCGCCGTCAACTTCTCGCCTCCGCCAGCGCCCTGGGCGCGCTCGCCACCCTGCCGATCCCGTCGGCCGTCCGCGCCCAAGGCAAGCGCCTGGTGCTGGGCCAGTCGGTTCCGCTGACCGGCGCCGCGGCCCAGCTGGGCCTCCAGATGCAGGCCGGCGCCAAGCTGTTCTTCGACGCCCAGAACGCCGCAGGCGGCATCAACGGCACCATCATCGAACTGCGCACGCTGGACGACGGCTACGAGCCCGACCGCGCGAAGGCCAACACCGAGAAGCTGATCGCCGACGACGTGTTCGCGCTGTTCGGCTACGTCGGCACGCCGACCTCGCTGGCCGCGCTGCCGCTGGTCAACCAGGCCAAGATCCCCTTCGTCGCCCCGTTCACCGGCGCCGAGGCGCTGCGCGACCCGTTCAGCCCGTGGGTCTACCACGTGCGGGCGTCGTACTACGACGAGACCGCCCTGATCGTGAAGCAGCTGACCCAGCTGGGCCTGATGCGCATCTCGGTCTTCCACCAGAACGACGCCTACGGCAAGGCCGGCATGGACGGCGTGCTGCGCGCGATGAAGCCGCTGGCGCTGCAGCCGCAGGCCACCTCCACCGTCGAGCGCAACAGCGTCGACGTCGCCAAGGCGGTCAAGGATCTGGTGCAGAGCGGCTCGCCGCCCGAGGCCATCGTCATGATCAGCGCCTACAAGAGCTGCGCCGCCTTCATCCGCGCCGCGCGCAAGGCCGGCTACGGCGGCGTGTTCTACAACGTGTCCTTCGTCGGCACGCAGTCGCTGCTGGACGAGCTCGGCAAGGACGCGGTCGGCGTGGTCGTCAGCCAGGTCATGCCCTACCCGTTCGGCTCGCAGGTCGGCGTGGTCCACGACTACCAGCAGGCCGCCACCAAGGCCGGCCAGAAGTTCAACTACACCGCCATCGAGGGCTACATCGGCGCCAAGGTCATCAGCGAAGGCATCCGACGCATGACCCGCCCGACCCGCGACGGCCTGGTCGCGGCGCTCGACACGCTGTCGAACTACAACGTCGGCGGCTTCAACGTGAACTTCCGTCCCAACAAGCATGTCGGCTCGACCTTCGTCGAGATGACGATGCTGACCAACGACGGTCGCGTGAAGCGCTGACCGGCCCGCGGGTACACTGGTCCGACCACAGCGGCGCCGCCCTGAGCGGCGCCGCGGCCTTTCTGGCCCGCGGCAAGCCCGACGCGCTGTCGCGACGACATCGGAGTGCCCGCACATGAAGCTGATCGAACCCATCCTGGCCGACGCCCCGGCCATCGCCAAGCTGCGACGCGACCTGCACGCGCATCCGGAGCTCTGCTTCCACGAGGACCGCACCGCCGACGTGGTCGCGAAAGCCCTGACCGACTGGGGCATCGAGGTCCACCGCGGCCTGGGCAAGACCGGCGTCGTCGGCATCATCAAAGGCCGCGACGGCGGGGCCAGCGGCCGCACGCTGGGCCTGCGCGCCGACATCGACGCGCTCCCGATCACGGAGCACAACACCTTCGCCCACGCCAGCAGGCACCCCGGCAAGATGCACGCGTGCGGCCACGACGGCCACACCGCGATGCTGCTGGCCGGCGCCAAGCACCTGGCGGCGCAGCGCGACTTCGACGGCACCGTCTACGTCGTGTTCCAGCCGGCGGAGGAAGGCGGCGGCGGCGCCCGCGAAATGATCAAGGACGGCCTGTTCACGAAATTCCCGATGGAGGCCATGTTCGGCATCCACAACTGGCCGGGCATGGCTGCGGGGCAGTTCGCGCTCAAGAGCGGACCGGTCTTCGCGTCGAGCAACGAGTTCAGGGTCCGCATCAAGGGCAAGGGCGCGCACGGCGCGATGCCGCACCTGGGCACCGACCCGGTGGTCGTGGCGGCGCACCTGGTGCAGGCCTATCAGACCATCATCACCCGCAACAAGCGGCCGATCGATGCGGGCGTGATCTCGGTGACGATGATCCACGCCGGCGAGGCCACCAACGTCATCCCCGAAAGCTGTGAGCTGCAGGGCACGGTCCGCACCTTCACGCTGGAGACGCTGGACCTGATCGAGCGCCGCATGAAGCAGATCACCGAGGCCACCGGCGTCGCCTTCGAGTGCGAGTGCGAGTTCTCCTTCCACCGCAACTACCCGCCGACGATCAACCACCCCGCCGAGACCGAATTCGTCCGCGGCGTGCTGACCGAGATGCTGGGCGCGCCCAACGTGCAGGAGTTCGAGCCCACCATGGGGGCGGAGGACTTCAGCTACTACCTGCAGTCGGTGCCGGGCTGCTACTTCCTCATCGGCAACGGCGACGGCAGCCACCGCGAGGGCGGCCACGGCCTCGGGCCCTGCATGCTGCACAACCCGAGCTACGACTTCAACGACGAGCTGATCCCGCTGGGCGGTTCGATGTGGGCGCGCCTGGTCGACGCGTGGTTCAAGCAACCCCGGCCCGTCAAGGCCTGAGCGCCGAGCCCCCTTGCCGCCGACCACGCCCAGCAGCCAACGTCCAGCAGCCAACGTCCAGCAGCCAACGTCCAGCAGCCAACGTCCAGCCTACCGCCCGATGACCAGCACGATCGCGCCCGACCAGGAAAAGACCGTTCTCGAAGACACCCACCGCTGGTTGCAGCGGGCGGTGATTGGCCTGAATCTCTGTCCTTTCGCCAAGAGCGTCGAGGTCAACCAGCGGCTGCGCACCGTGGTCAGCGCGGCGCGCACGCCGGAGGACCTGCTCAAGGACCTGGCGCATGAGCTGCTCGCGCTCAACCGCGAGGATCCGGAGGACACCGAAACCACGCTGATCGTCCATCCCTGGGTGCTGAACGACTTCCTGGACTTCAACGACTTCCTCGGCGCCGCCGATGCGCTGGTCGAGGACCTGGACCTGGACGGCGTGCTGCAGGTCGCCAGCTTCCACCCGGACTACCAGTTCGACGGCACGGACGCGGACGACGTCGACAACTTCAGCAACCGTTCGCCCTACCCCACGCTGCACCTGCTGCGCGAGGAGAGCATCGAGCGCGCCGTCGAGACCATGCCCGACACCGACGCGATCTACGAAGCCAACATCGAGACGCTGCGCCGCATCGGCCGCAAGGGCTGGGACGCGCTGGACGTCGAGGCCAAGCTGCCGCTGGCCCAGCGCACCACGCGCGAGGACTGATGTCCTGATTTGACCGCGACTGGTCCTCCGGCGGCGCGACGGCAATGCCGGTCGGCGGCACGATGACTGCCATCAACCACCCGATGGAGTCCTCGATGACCACCGCCTCGAACACCGCCGCCAACGCGGCCCCCACGACCGCCGTCCTGCTGATCGACGTCCAGGAATCCTTCCGCCATCGTCCCTACTGGGACGAAGCCACCTGGCCGGCCTTCCAGGAGCGCACCAACGCCCTGCTCGACGGCGCCGCCGCTCGCGGGCTGCCGATCATCCGCGTCCTCCACAGCGACGGCCCGGAGACGGCGGACAACCCCTTCTCGCTGGTCAGCGGCCACGTTCGCCCGTTGGATGGCTTGGCCCAGGTCCCCATCGCCGCCGAGTTCCTCAAGCGCCGCCACAGCGCGCTGGTCGGCACCGGCCTGTCGATCTGGCTCACCGAGCACGGCATCCGCCGCCTGATCGTCGCCGGCATCCGCACCGAGCAGTGCTGCGAGACCACCACCCGCCACGCCAGCGACGAGGGCTGGACCGTCGACTACGTGACCGAGGCGACGCACACCTTCCCGATCCCGCACACCAGCGGCGTCGTAGTCTCCGTCGACGACCTCAAGCTGCGCACGGAGGTGGCCCTGCAAGGCCGCTTCGCCGACATCGTGACCGTCGAGCAGGCGCTGGCCCGCGCCGGCTGAGCGCATACTGCGGCGATGTCCGTTTTCGATGCCTCCCGGCCGACCGGCGCCGGAACCCACGCCGAGGTCGCCCCCATCGACGTCTGGATCCTGGTCGAGCGCCACACCCTGCTGCTCGACCTGGCCGGCGCCGCTGAAGCGCTGCGGCTCGCCAACCAGGCGTTGCGGCGACGCGGCGAGCCCGAGGCGTTCCGGCTCAGGTACTGCGCCGCGAGCGAATCCGCGCCCACCTCGGTGGGGCTGACGCTGGCGGCGTTGGAGCCGCTGCCAGCGCTCGGCCTGCGGGATTGGCTCATCCTGAGCGGCCGGCGGCATCCTCACCCGGACGATCCGCCACCGGACACGGCCGATCGCGAGGAAGAACTGCGCATCGAGCGCTGGTTGCATCGGGAAGGCCGCGCGCTCCTGGCCGGCGGTCAGGGCCGGTTGCTGAGCATCTGCGCCGGCGCGCTGCTGGCGGCGCGGGCCGGGCTGCTCGACGGGCGTCGCTGCACCACCCACCACGAGGCGCTCGACGCGCTGCGGGACGCCGCCCCGCGCGCCGACGTGCAGGCCAACCGGGTGTTCGTGCTCGACGGCCCCTTGGCCAGCAGCGCTGGCATCACGGCCGGCATCGACCTGGTCCTGGCGCTCATCGCTGAGCACTGCGGCGAGGCCATCGCCGCCTCTGTCGCACAGGTGATGGTTGTCTACCTGCGCCGCGGCGCGCAGGATCCGGAACTCTCGCCGATGCTTGCGAACCGGCATCACCTGCATCCTGGGCTGCACCGTGTGCAGGACGCGGTCTGTGGCGATCCGCGCGCCGACTGGAGCCTGGCCCGCATGGCCGAGGTTGCCCATGTCACGCCGCGGCACCTCACGCGACTCTTCACCCAGCACGGCGGCACCACGCCGCTCGACTACCTGCGCGCCATCCGTCTCGAACTGGCGCGGCGGGAGCTCCAGCGCGGCACCAGCCCGGCGCAAGCCGCGCTCGCCGCGGGTTTCAGCTCCGACCAGCAACTTCGCCGCACCCGCCGTCGTCTGAGCGCCGACGCCTGACGTCGCCCGCCGAAGATCGACGATCGAATGGCGACGGTCGAATGACGACGGTCGAATGGCGACGGTCGAAGTACATCGAGACGGCGGAGCCGGTGTCCCTCTGAACGAACCCTGAGCGAAGCGAAGACTGTGAGAGAAGAGGGGCACCGGCTCCGCCGTCTGTGCTCCCTGCGTGCGCCGGGGGGGCTGGCCCGACGATTGCCCCGGCGCGTCCAGCGCATGTCGACTTAGCACAAACTGCATAAATCCAAGTCAAGCGGGATTCGTGCACTTCTGGTAACTTGCGCGCCCACAGTGAACGAGGAGCGGCATTTGAACGATTGGTTGAAGCGACTGGAGGCCCTGGATCCGGCCCGTCTGGCGGGCATGCGCCGCGGCGTGGAGAAGGAGAGCCTGCGCGCGCAACCGAGCGGCGCGTCCCTGGCGCTGACGCCGCATCCGACGGCGCTGGGTTCTGCGCTCACGCACGAGACCGTCACCACCGACTTCAGCGAATCGCAGCTTGAACTGATCACCGGCGTGCACGCGTCCGCCGAGGACTGCGAACGGCAGCTTACGGAGATCCACCAGGCGGTCTACCGTTGTCTGGGCAACGAACTGATGTGGGCGTCGAGCATGCCCTGCCAACTCCCGGCTGACGAGACCATCCCGATCGGCCGTTACGGCGCCTCCAACATCGGTCGCGCCAAGAGTGTCTACCGCATGGGCCTGGGCCACCGCTACGGGCGGCGCATGCAGACGATCTCCGGCATCCATTACAACTGGTCGATGCCGGGCCTGGACAACGCGGACCACTTTGCGCTGATCCGCAACTTCCGTCGCCACTCCTTCCTGCTGCTGACGCTGTTCGGCGCCTCGCCGGCGCTGTGCGCGAGCTTCGTCGCCGGTCGCGAGCACGGCCTGCAGCCGCTGGTCGACGGCACGCTGCACATGCCGTACGGTACCTCGCTGCGCATGGGGCGGCTCGGCTACCAGAGCGACGCCCAGGCCTCGCTGGCGGTGAGCTACAACAGCATCGACGGCTACGCCGCCTCGCTGCAGGACGCGTTGACGCGTCCCTATCCGGCCTACGAGCAGGTCGGGGTCGTCAATCCGGGCGGCGAGTACAACCAGCTGTCGACGACGCTGCTGCAGATCGAGAACGAGTTCTACGGCACGATCCGCCCCAAGCGCACGATCCGCTCGGGCGAACGCCCCCTGCACGCGCTGCGCGAGCGCGGCGTCGAGTACATCGAGGTCCGCTGCATGGACCTGGACCCGTTCGAGCCGGTCGGCATCGCCGCGGGCACGATGCGCTTCCTGGACCTCTTCCTGCTGCACTGCTGGCTGACCGACAGCCCCAACGACACCCCGGAGGAACTCGGCGCGCTGGCGCGCAACCAGCATCGCACGGCCTCGGCCGGTCGCGAGCCCGGCCTGACGCTGGAGCGCCGCGGCGGCGAGGTGTCGCTGCGCGACTGGGGCCGCGAGCTGTTGGCCGAGTTCGCGCCGATCGCCGACAAGGTGGACGCGGCGCTGGGCGGCTCGTCGTACCGCGAGGCCCTCGCGCAGGCGGTCGAGCGCTGGGACGATCCGGATCAGTTGCCTTCGACCCGCGTGCTGGCGGCGATGCGCGCCCAGCACGAGTCGTCGCATCTGGCCTTCGTCGCGGCGCAGTCCGAACTCTCCCGCCGCCACGTCCTGGAGCAGCCCCTGCCGGACGGCCTGATGACGCGCTTCGACCAGTCGGCGCGTGCCTCGCTGGAGGCGCAGGCCGCGATCGAGGCGGCGGACACGATCGATTTCGAGACCTTCCGGCAGCAGTACCTCGATCCCGCGCAACTTCGCGGGTGAATCCGCCGCGCCGGGCGCTCAGCCCGGCAGCGACGAACTGCGCAGCTCGTCGTGTCGCCTCTGCAGTTCCTGGCGCAGCTTCTTGCGCTCCAACGCCGCGTCCCAGCGGCGTTTCTCGTCCGGCGTCGACGGCGTGCGCGGCGGCACCGCCACGGGGCGGCCGTCCTCGCCCACCGCCACCATCGTGAAGAAGCAGCTGTTGGCGTGGCGCACCACCTGCTCGCGGATGTTCTCGGTGATGACCTTGATGCCGATCTCCATCGACGAGGTGCCCGCGTAGTTCACCGACGCCAGGAAGCTGACCAGCTCGCCGACGTGGATCGGCTGGCGGAACATCACCTGGTCCACCGACAGCGTCACCGTGTAGCGGCCCGCATAGCGGCTGGCGCACGCGTACGCCGCCTGGTCGAGCAGCTTCAGGATGGTGCCGCCGTGCACGTTGCCGGAGAAGTTGGCCATGTCCGGCGTCATCAGCACCGTCATCGTGAGTTGGTGGGAAGGCAGGTCCATGGCGCGGGATCCGGCGTCGGATCGGGGAGTGAGGGAGTGGCCGCCATGGTGCCAGAGTCCGGGGAAGCTGAGGGTCGCGGCGGGCGCGGGGAGCGACTCCCCCTTCTGGCGCTTGCCGCTGACACGGGCCTCGGTTAGGGTGCGCGCAAGGAGATTCCATGGCCCAGGTCCAGCAGCCCAGCATCGTCGACACGCGCGGTGCCCAGATGTTCCCCGCGCTCGGGGTGGCCGACATCGCGCGCGTCGCGCGATTCGGCCGGTTCCGGCGTTATGCCCAAGGCGAATGGGTCGTGCGTGCCGGCGATACGGGCATGGGCATGATCCTCATCCTAAGCGGCGAGATCACGGTGTCGCAACGCGACAGCCTCGGTCATGTGACACCCATCCACCGGCACGGCCCCGGCGGCTTCCTGGGCGAGGTCGGCCAGCTCAGCGGCCGGCCCTCCTTCATCGACGCGATCGCCGAGACCGAGGTCGAGGCGGTCGACGTCAGCCCGCCGCAGCTGCGCGCGCTGCTGATCGGCGAAGCCGACCTGGGCGAACGCCTGACGCGCGCCTTCATCCTGCGCCGCGTCGGCCTGATCGAGGCCGGCGCCAGCGGCGCGACGCTGATCGGTCGCGGCAAGTCCGCGGCGGTGATGCGGCTGCGCAGCTTCCTGGGCCGCAACGGCTACCCGCACCAGCAGCTCGAACCCGACCAGAACGAGGACGCCAAGGCGCTGGCCGACCAGTACATGACCGACGGCGTGCAGATGCTGGTCATCTGCCCCGGGGGCGAGGTGCTGGTCGACCCGACCGACGACGAGGTCGCGCGCTGCATGGGCATCGTCGACATGCGGGAGCGGACCGAGCTCTACGACGTCGCCATCATCGGCGCGGGCCCGGCGGGACTGTCGTCGGCGGTGTATGCGGCCTCGGAGGGCCTGTCGGTGCTGGTGCTGGACTGCCGCTCGTTCGGCGGCCAGGCCGGCGCGAGCTCGCGCATCGAGAACTACCTCGGCTTCCCGACCGGCATCTCCGGCCAGGCGCTGGCGGGGCGGGCCTTCGTCCAGGCCCAGAAGTTCGGCGCGGACATGCTGATTCCCGCCAAGGTCACGCGGATGAGCTGCGAACGGCAGGGCATGGAGGATGAGCTGCACCTGTCGCTCGAAGACGGCCGCAAGGTGCGCGCGCGCACCGCGGTGATCGCCACCGGCGCGCGCTACCGCCGGCCCGACATCGACGCGCTGACCCGCTTCGAAGGTCGGGGCGTCTGGTACTGGGCCTCGCCGATCGAGGCCCGCATCTGCAGCCGGCAGACGGTGGTCATCGTCGGCGGCGGGAACTCGGCGGGACAGGCGGCGGTGTTCCTCGCGAACCACGCGGCCAAGGTCATCATGCTGATCCGCGGCCCCGGTCTGGCGGCGACGATGTCGCGCTACCTGATCGACCGCATCCAGGGCACCGCCAACATCGAGCTGCAGCCGCACCAGGAACTCAAGGCGCTCGAGGGCGGCGACTCGCTCGAAGCCGTGAGCTGGCGCGACCGCCGCAACGGTCAGGAACGCAGACTGGCGCTGCAGCACCTGTTCATGTTCATCGGCGCCGAACCGGAAACCGGCGTGATCGCCGAATGCGGACTGGAACTCGACCAGGCCGGCTTCATCATCACGGGCCGCGCCTGCGCCTGCCCGCTGTCCGATTACAAGCCCGAGCCGCTGGAGTCGAGCATTCCCGGCGTGTTCGCGGTCGGCGACGTGCGTTCGGGCTCGGTGAAGCGCGTCGGCGGCGCGATCGGCGAAGGCGCCCAGGTCGTCGCCAGCATCCACCAGTACCTGGCCCGCCAGGATGCGGCGCGCGCCGAACGCCTCAGTCCCGCCGCCGTGGCCCGCGTCCCGGTCTGAGCCCGGGGGCTCACGCCCCCGTGTCCTCTTCCTGTTCCTCTTCGTCTCGCCGCCCCGCCTCGCCGGGGCGGCAGCGCTTTCAACGCCTCCCTGATCTGCGGCTCCCCCTTTCACCCGGCACAGCGCTTCGCCATAGAATGCGAATCGTTGTTATTTGCAAACTGGGCGCCGTCAGATGCTGTCTTCCGAATCCCGCCGTCTCTGGACCTGGCCGATCGCGCTGGGTGTGCTGAGCACCTCCGGCCTGCTGACCGCGCTCGTGTCCGACGACTGGGGCGACGCCTGGTCCTGGGTCGGCCTGGGCGTGCCGGTGGCGGTCATCGCCTGGTACGCCTGGCGTCCCCAGACGGCGCGCTGAAAGCCGCGCCGCTTTCATCGCCATCTCGTCACCGTGTCGTCGCCGTGTCGTCGCCGTTTCGTCGCCATGTAGCAGCCGCGTCCCATCCGCTTCCCAGCCGTTGTCTCTTTCCAGAAGAATTCCCGCAAGGTCCCCGCCCCATGAATTCCCCTTCCCTGCGCCCGTTGGCGCTCGCCATCGCCCTCGGTCTGTCCGGTCTCGCCGCACCTGTCGCCTTCGCGCAGGACGCCGCCCAATCGAAGGACGCGAACAAGGACGAGGCCAAGGACGGCGGCCCGTCCCAGCTGCCGGCCGTGACCGTCAGCGCCACCGCGGACAAGCAGGGCCTGTCCAAGGCCTACGCCGGCGGCCAGGTCGCGCGCGGCGGCCGCGCCGGGATCCTGGGCACCAAGGACAACATGGAGACGCCGTTCTCCATCACCGCCTACACCAACGAACTGATCCAGGACCGCCAGGCCAAGAGCGTCGCCGAGGTGCTGCAGAACGACCCCGGCGTGCGCGCGGCCCGCGGCTTCGGCAACTTCCAGGAGGCCTACTTCATCCGCGGCTTCATCCTGAGTTCGGACGACGTCGCCTACAACGGCCTCTACAGCCTGCTGCCGCGTCAGTACATCGCGTCGGAGCTGTTCGAGCGGGTCGAGGTGCTGCGCGGCGCCTCCGCCTTCCTGATGGGCGCCAGTCCCGGTGGCAGCGGCATCGGCGGCAACATCAGCCTGCTGCCCAAGCGGGCGCCGGTCGAGCCACTGACGCGCCTGACGGTGAATGCGGGCAGCGGCGGCTCGGGTGGCGCGGCGCTCGACGTGGCGCGACGCTTCGGTCCCGACAACGCGACCGGCGTGCGCTTCAACGCCGCCTACCGCGACGGCGGCACCGCCGTCGATGACGAGAAGGCCAAGACCAGCGTGGTCGCCGTGGGCCTGGACTGGCGCAGCCGCGACGTCCGCCTGAGCGCCGACCTCGGCTGGCAGGACAACCAGCTCACCCGCACGCGCCCGAGCGTCACCGTGCAAGGCCTGTCGGCGATGCCGTCGGTGCCGGACAACAAGGCCAACTTCGCGCAGCCGTGGACCTTCTCCAACGAGCGCGACACCTTCGGCACGCTGCGCGGCGAGTGGGACCTGACCGGCACCGTCACCGCCTGGGCCGCCTACGGCGCCCGCGGCAGCAAGGAAGAGAACCGCCTGGCCGGCCTGACCGTCACCAACGCCGCCACCGGCGCGGGCACCTACTACCGCTTCGACAACGGCCGCAAGGACAGCGTCGACACCGCCGAAGCCGGCGTGCGCGGCAAGTTCCGCACCGGTGCGGTCGGCCACGAGTGGGTGGTCTCCGCCTCGATCTTCTCGCTGGACACCAAGAACGGCTACGCGATGGACTTCGGCAACCTGCTGCCGACCAACCTCTACAGCCCGACCTCCGATCCGCTGCCGGTCTTCTCGCCCGGCGTCTACATCGGCAACAGCGTGGACGATCCGCGCCTGAACACCCGCGTGCGCAACCGCAGTGTCGCCGTCGGCGACACGCTGTCGATGTTCGACGACACCTTCCTGCTGACGCTCGGCCTGCGCCATCAGACGCTCAAGCAGGACAGCATCTCGCCGCGCGTGCAGTGGAACTTCAACGGCGCGGACTTCGGCACGCCGGGCGGCGTGGTCACGACCTACGACCAGAGCAGGACCAGCCCGGTCGTCGGCGCGGTCTACCGTTTCACGAAGCAGCTGTCGGTCTACGGCAACTACATCGAGGGCCTGAACAAGGGTGACAGCCTGGCCGCGCAGGACGGCCTGCCGGCGCGCGACCTGGCGCCCTACCAGTCCAAGCAGAAGGAAGTCGGCGTCAAGTACGACGGCGGCCGGCTGGGATTCGGCGCCGCGTACTTCACGACGGACAAGCCACGCGCGGTGTTGGCGCAGAACGTGGCGCAGGGCGAGGACCGCCATCGCGGCATCGAGCTGAACGCCTTCGGCGAAGCCACGCGCGACCTGAAGGTCCTGGGCGGCCTGACCTGGCTGGACGCCAAGCAGCACGGCACCGGCCTGGCCGACACCGAGGGCAAGTACACGCTGGGCATCCCGCGCCTCCAGGCCAACCTCGGCACGGAGTGGGAAGTCCGCGCGCTGCAGGGTCTGGCGGTCGACGCGCGCGTGGTGCACACGGGCAAGTCCTACGCCGACAGCGCCAACACGCTGCGTGTGCCGGCCTGGACGCGCCTGGACGCCGGCGCGCGCTACCTGTTCGAAGTCCAGGGCACGCTGCTGACGCTGCGCGCGCGGATCGACAACGTCACCAACCGCAAATACTGGGCCTCGGCCGGCGGCTACCCCGACCAGAGCTACCTGGTGGTCGGCCAGCCGCGCAGCTTCAACCTGAGCCTGGCGGCGGACTTCTGAGGACACGACGATGCTGAGTTCGCGCGCCATCCGGGTCTGGACCTGGCTCCACAAGTGGACCAGCCTGGTCTGCACGCTGTTCATGCTGCTGCTGTGCCTGACCGGGCTGCCGCTGATCTTCCATCACGAGATCGGTCACCTGCTCGGGGACGAGATCGAGGCGCCCGAGCTGCCCGCCGCGATGGACAAGCAGCGCGTGTCGCTGGACGTGATGGCCAAGGCGGCCAACGCGGTGCATCCGACGATGGTGATCCAGTTCGCCGGCGAGAACGAGGACGACCCGCGCCTGTGGTGGTTCACGCTCGCGCCGACGCCGGAGCCGACCGACCAGTTCAAGTCGGTCGCCGTCGACGCGCGCACCGGCCTGGCGGTGCGCGAGTACCGCATCGGCGAAGGCTTCATGGACCTGATGTTCCGGCTGCACGTGGACATGTTCGCGGGCCTGCCGGGCAAGCTTTTCCTCGGCCTGATGGGCCTGCTGCTGCTGATCGCGCTGGTCAGCGGCGTGGTGCTGTACGCGCCTTTCATGCGCAAGCTCGACTTCGGCGCGGTGCGCAAGGACCGCTCGACGCGGGTGAAGTGGCTGGACCTGCACAACCTGATCGGCATCGTCACGCTGGTGTGGTGCTTCGTCGTCGGCGCGACCGGGATGATCAACACCTGGGCGGAGCTGCTGGTGCAGTACTGGCAGTACGACAAGATCACCGCGCTGCTGGCGCCTTACAAGGACCAGCCGCTGCTGACGGTCGCCGAACGCGCGCCGCTGCAGGACTCGATGGACACGGCGATGCAGGTCGGCGCGCAGCGCAAGGTCTCGTTCATCGCGTTCCCGGGGACCTCGTTCTCCAGCCCCCACCACAACACCTTCTTCCTGAAGGGCACGACGCCGCTGAACTCCAAGCTGCTGCAGCCGCTGCTGATCGACGCGAAGACCTCGCGGCTGACGGCCGCGCCGGAACTGCCGTGGTACCTGACGGCGCTGCTGGTGTCGCAACCGCTGCACTTCGGCGACTACGGCGGCATGCCGATGAAGATCCTGTGGGCGCTGCTGGACGTGGCGACCATCGTGGTCCTCGGCAGCGGCCTCTACCTGTGGCTGCGCAAGCCGCAGGGCGCCAGGAAGGCCAGCAAGGGCGCCGAACCCGACGACGCCAAGCATCCCGAAACCGCGGCCGCCTGATCGCCAGTCCGCACGATCACACTCACCGCACATGCCTGATTCGAACAAGCCCGACTCCCCCAAGCACCAGATCGAGAGCCTGCAGTCCAGCGGCCTGAAGGCCACGCTGCCCCGCATCAAGGTGCTGCAGATCTTCGAGCAGTCGGACCAGCGCCACCTCAGCGCCGAGGACGTCTACCGCCAGTTGCTGCTGGACGGCGCGGACATCGGCCTGGCGACGGTGTACCGGGTGCTGATGCAGTTCGTCGAGGCGGGCCTGCTGGCGCGCCAGCACTTCGAATCCGGCAAGGCCGTGTTCGAGCTCAATTCCGCGCAGCACCATGACCACATGGTGTGCCTGGCCTGCGGCCGGGTGGAGGAGTTCTACGACGCCGGCATCGAGCAGCGCCAGCGCGAGATCGCCGAGGAGCGGGGCTACGAACTGGTCGAGCACGCGCTCGCGCTGTACGGGCTGTGCTCGAACCCGGCATGCCGGGCCAAACGCAACCGTTGAAGCAACCGTTGAAGCACCCGTTGAAGCAATCGCTGAATCCGACGGGGGCGGGTCGGAAGACCGTGGCGGGACGCGCACAATCCGGCGCTTCCCTGTTGATCACTGTATGGGCATACAGTATATTTCCCTCCATCGCAGCCAACCCGGCTGCAGCAGGAGATGGTCATGCAGATGCTCAAGCAAACGGTCTGGTCTTCGTTGAACAACGCGGATGCCTGGGTGGTCTGCATCGGCGTCATGTCCTGCCTCGGACTGGCGACGGGCTTGCTGGGTTGAGAGCTTAGCTCAGCCTGGCGACCCCTTCGCCTCCAGTGTTCCGTTCGCGGAGCCAGGGTCCCCTCCCGAGGGGACCTTTGTTTTCAGTGCCTTTCAGTTCTCAGAGCTTTTGTCCGCTCGACTTGAGCAACGCCTGACCCCGGTCCTGGACGTTGCTCAAGCGGCGGACTTTTTTTGTCCGCGCTTTTTGGCCTTTGGCGCATCTGCCGGCTGCCTGGCGAGCGCGGCCTGCCCGTCCTTCACGAAGTCGACGAAGGCGCGCAGCGGTGCCGGCAGGTAACGCCGGCCCGGGTAGTAGAGGAAGGGGCCGCTGAAGGACACCCACCACTCGGGAAGCACCGGCACGAGCGCGCCGCTGTCGAGATGCGGCCGCAGCCAGTCCTCGAAGGTCTGGATCACGCCGCAACCCTGCACCGCCGCGTCGATCGCCAGGTCCAGGCCGCCGCCGAGGCGGACGGTCAGCGGACCGTCGGGATCGACGGTGACGGCTTCGCCGCCGCGCTGGAACTCGTAGGCCGGCATCGTGCCGCTGGGAAAGCGGCCTCGCAGGCAGTGGTGGGCGAGCACGTCCCGCGGATGGGCCGGCTGGCCGTGCTGGGCGAGGTAGGCCGGCGACGCCGCCGTCGCCATGCGCTGCGTCCGCGGACCGATGGGCACGGCGATCATGTCCTGCTCCAGGCGCTCCTCGTAGCGGATGCCGGCGTCGCAGCCGGCGGCGAGCACGTCGACGAAGCTCTCATCGACGGTGACGTCGAGCTTGATGTCCGGATACGCCTTCAGGAAGGCCGGGACGATCTGCGGCAGCACGAGCCGTGCCGCGCTCGCCGGCACGTTGAGCCGCAGCGTGCCGGCCGGCCGCTCGCGAAAGCCGTTCACGACGTCGAGCGCGGCTTCGACTTCGCCCAGCGCCGGTCCGAGCCGGTCCAGCAGCCGGGCGCCGGCTTCGGTGGGCGCGACGCTGCGGGTGCTCCGGTGCAGCAACCGGACACCGAGCTTCGCCTCCAGTCGCCGGACTGCTTCGCTCAGCCCGGAAGGGCTCATTCCCGACTGCCGCGAAGCTTCCCGGAAACCACCGGACCGCGCCACGGCGAGGAAGGCCGAAAGATCGCCAAGTGCCATCTCACTGTCCTTGATTTCGCACAGCCCGTGCGGATTCGATCCCCTTATCGTACGACCGACCGTTGCCTACAGTCCTTCCACGACGTCGCCGACCTCCCAGAATTCAACTTGAAGGACATCCCATGAGCAGCACTTCCCCCCGCCCCCTTGCGCAGGCCGGCACGTTCAAGCTGGGCAGCCGCACGGTGACCCGCATCGGCTACGGCGCGATGCAACTGGCCGGGCCCGGGGTCTTCGGGCCGCCGAAGGACCGCGCCGCCGCCGTCGCCGTGCTGCGAGAAGCCGTCGCGCTCGGCGTCGATCACATCGACACCAGCGATTTCTACGGGCCGCACGTCACCAACCAGATCATTCGCGAAGCGCTCCACCCGTACCGCGACGGCCTGACGATCGTCACCAAGGTCGGTGCCCGGCGCGGCGAGGACGCCTCCTGGCAACCCGCGCAGTCGGCCGAAGCGCTGACGCAGCAGGTCCACGACAACCTCCGGAACCTCGGTCTGGACGTGCTCGACGTGGTGAACCTGCGCAGCATGATCGACGTGCACGGCCCGGCGGAAGGCTCGCTGGAACCTCAGCTGACCGCGCTGGCGAAGCTGCAGGCGTCAGGTCTGATCCGCCACATCGGCCTGAGCAATGTGACGTCGCGTCAGGTGGCCGATGCGCGCAAGATCGTCGACATCGTCTGCGTGCAGAACCAGTACAACCTCGCGCATCGCAACGATGATGCATTGCTCGACCAGTTGGCTGGAGACGGCATCGCCTTCGTCCCGTTCTTCCCGCTCGGCGGCTTCTCGCCGCTGCAGTCGGACTCGCTGTCGACAGTCGCGACCGAGCTGGGCGCGACAGCCATGCAAGTGGCGCTCGCCTGGCTGCTGCAGCGCTCGCCGAACCTGGTGCTCATCCCGGGCACGTCGTCGGTCGATCATCTGCGGCAGAACCTGCAGGCGGCCGCACTGACGCTGCCCGCCGACGCCGTCCGCCGGCTCGATGCGATGAGCCCCGCCAGCGGCCACTGAGACTGCCATCGCCAAGCGCGGGCTCTCCGCACCGCATGGGGCATCGCGTCCGCGAACCCCAAGCAGTACTCCGGCCCCACAGAGACCGGAGCGTTCACGTCTGCTCAGAGCGGAGTCAGTACCGGCTCATTCGCTTCCCAACGCCGGGCGTTCTCGAGGAACAGGTCGACGGTGGCCTGCACGGACTCGGGCGACCAGCCCGCGATGTGCGGCGTGAGGATCACGTTCGGGAAACCGAGCAGCGCCTCCGGCGGCTTGGGCTCGGATTCGTAGACGTCGAGCGCGGCGCCGCCGAGTTCGCCGGCCGCCAGGGCCGCGGCCAGCGCCGCCGTGTCGATCAGGCTGCCGCGGGCGATGTTGACGACGTGGCCCTGCGGGCCGAGCGCCTTCAGGACCTCGGCGTTGACGATGTGTCTGGTGGTCGGGCCGCCCGGCGCGGCGACGATGAAGAAGTCCGCCCAGTGCGCCAGGTCGAGCGCAGAGCCGAAGTACTGGCAGCCCTGCGAGTCGTTGCGCTCGCGGCGGTTGTGATAACCGACCTCCATGTCGAAGGCCAGGGCGCGTCTGGCGATGCGCAGTCCGATCGTGCCCATGCCGAGGATGCCCAGCTTGCGCCCGTTGACGCTGGGGCGCAGCGGCAGCGCGTCGCGCCAGAGTCCGGCGCGCAATGCCTGCTCCTGCTGCGGCAGGGCGCGCACGGAAGCGAGCAGCAGCGCCATCGCATGATCGGCGACGCACGAATCGTTGGTGCCCGCGCCGTTCCACAGCGTGAGGCCGCGCGCCTTGGCGGCGGCGAGGTCGATGGCCTCGTAGCCCGCGCCTTGAGCGGCGGCGACGCGCAGCTTCGGCATCGCTTCCATCTCGTCGGCGCGAAGGCCGACGGCGCCGATGGTGAGGACGATCTCGATGTCGGCGCCGTGCTCGGCGACCGCCTTCGCCCGGGTTTCGGGCGTCGGCGCGTAGATCACGTCATAACGCGCGCGGAACTGCGACAGATGCGCTTCCGCCGTCGGCATCAGGACGAGGAGTCGGCGGGGAGCACCGGACGAGGGGCTGGCGGACGAAGGGTTGGCGGACACGGCGACCTCAGGGAGTCAGGGAGTTCGCCGTCGATGATAGGAGCGCGCCTCCACGCAGGCCTCAGAGCGCGGACGCGTTTCGCACGTCGGCATGGCGTCCTGAATCACCTCGGGAGATGCGCATGGGTTGAACTCTTGTCGGATCGGCACGCATCGGACCATCCGGGATCGCTCAGCGCCGTTCAGGGCCGTTCGCCGCGCGACATCCGTGCGTCGATCTCCGCCAGCGCCTTCGGCAGCTGCGCGACCGAATCGATCACCAGATGCGCGCCCGAGGCAGTCAGTCGCTGCGTGGCGGCAGCGCGCTTCGCGGCGACCTCGGCATCCGGCAGCGCCTGGAGCTGTTCCAGCGTCAGGCCCGTCTCATTGCCCGACAGGCTCAACCCGACGGTCCACATGCCGGCGCGGCGGCCTTCCTCGATGCCCGGCGTCGTGTCGTCGACCTTCACGCAGGCGCGCACATCGCCGATGCCCAGCGCCAGCACGTTCGCCAACGCCATGAAGGGGCCCGGTCGCCCCCCCGCGGCCAACTCGTCGCCGGCGACGACGTGATCCGCCACGATGCCATCGGCCGACGCCTGTGGCAGCAGCACGTCCAGCACCTGGCGCGGATAGCCCGAGCAGGAACCGATCTTCAGCCCCGCGCGGCGCAGCGCGGCCAGCATCTCGACCGCACCGGGAATCGGCTGCGAGTAGCGCCCCACCTTCTCGATCTGCATCGGCATGAAGCGCTCGTAGATCGCGTCGATGTCGGACGCGGTCGACGGGCGGCCGAAGCGCGCCTGCCATTGCGCCTGCAGCGAGGCGTCGTCGAGCAGCGTGCGGATGTGATCGCGCTTGGACAGGCCCATCGGCCCGCGCGCCTCGGCCAGCGTCAGCGTGATGCCGAAGGTCGCGAACGCGTCGACGAAGATCTGCGTCGGCGCCAGCGAGCCGTGGTCGACCAGCGTGCCGGCCCAGTCGAAGATGACTGCCTGGAGATGGGGATAAAGCGTGTTCATGCGTAGGCCTTGATGAAGTTGCGGCCGCGCGGACCGCGCAGCGCCTGTTCGACGCGCGCGTCCCAGTCGGCGGGCGCGATGCCGTAGTCGGCGGGATCGGTGGAGACGCCGAGCGCGGCGAGGAAGCGTTCCAGCGCGGCGACCGCGCCGTCGGCATGGGCCGCGTCGAAGATCGCCAGCAGCTGCGCATCCAGCGCCGCGTCGCGGCCGAAGGCCAGCCGCATCACGCGTGGCAGGCTGAACGAACACGCGATGCCGTGCGCGGTGCCGTGCGTCAGCGTGATGTCGTAGGACAGCGAGTGGGCCAGCGCCGTCTTCGTGTTGGAGAAGGCCATGCCCGCCTGCAGCGCGGCGACCGCCAGCGCCTCACGCAGGTCCAGGCGGCGCGGCTCCCGCAGCAGCGCGGGCAGCGTGGCGACGATGGCGCGCGCGGCGCTCGCCGCGAGGCTGGACGACACCGGATTGCGGTGCACGTTCCACAGCGATTCCAGCGCATGGGACAGCGCGTCCAGGCCGCTGGCCAGCGTGGCGCCCGCGGGCAGGCTGACCATCAGCGACGGGTCGACGATCGCGGCTTCCGGCCAGGTCCACGGCAGGTGCAGCGAATGCTTGCGCGAGCGCCCGGCATCCCACAGCGTGGCCCACGGCGTGACCTCGCTGCCGGTGCCGGCGGTCGTCGGGATCGCGATCAGCGCGCGATGCGGACCGTCCACCGGCAGCGGCGCCGCCTTCGGATCGACCAGGTGATCGAGCAGTTCGTCAAAGCGGCCCGACGGTGTGGCGGTGAGCATCGCCTTCGCCGCGTCGATGCTGCTGCCGCCGCCCAGCGCGATCACGCAACGCGCGCTGCCGTGGTCGCGCCACAGGCGCTCGTACAGCGGCGCGAGCCAGCGGACATCGGGATTCGGGGAAATGTCGGTCTCCACCGCCACCAGGCGGTCGCCCAGCATCGCCCTCACCCGCCCGACCAGCCCCAGCGGCTCCGCCTCGGGAAAGGCGATCAGCAGCGCATCGCGCCCGCCGACCAGGGCGGGCAGCAGCTCCAGCGCGCCGATGCCGGCCCGCACGTCGACCGGGTTGTGAAACTTCCAGACCTTCACGTCGTTGTCCTCGTCGTCTCTCGTTGGTTACTCGTCGGGTACTCGTCGGGTTCTCGTCGGGTTCTCGTTGCCGGCGCACCGCCGGGATCAATGCCGGCCGCTGTCCTGGATGGCTCGGCGCAACTGGCTCGACACGAAGTCCGCGGCGACCACCATCACGGTGATGACGATGATGCAGGTCGCCGTCTCCGGATACTTGAACAGCTTGAGGCTGCCCACCAGTTCGAAGCCCAGTCCGCCCGCGCCCACCATGCCGAGCACCGTCGCCGATCGCAGGTTGACCTCGAAGCGGTACAGCACGACGGCGATCCACGCGGTCACCACCTGCGGCAGCACGCCGAAGACGATCACCTGCAGCGGCCGGGCACCGGTGGCGCGCAGCGCCTCGAGCGGGCCCTGGTCGATCTCCTCGATCGCCTCGGCGAAGAACTTGCCCAGCATCCCCGCGCCGTGCACCGCGAGCGCCAGCACGCCGGGGAACGGCCCCAGTCCCACCGCCGACACGAAGACCAGCGCCAGGATCAGTTCGTTGATGCTGCGGGTCACGTTCAGGCCCTGGCGCGTCATCTGGTACAGCCAACGCGGGCCGTGGAGGTTGCGCGCCGCGAGGAAGGACACCGGCACCGCGGCGACCGCGCCCAGCAGCGTGCCCCACACGGCGATCTGGATCGTCTCCAGCGCCGGCGCCCACAGCCGGTCGAGGATGCGCCAGTCCGGCGGCCACGTGCGGCCCAGGAAGTCGGCGATCTGCGGTAGGCCGTTCGCGAGCTCCGACGGGCTCAGCTGCGCGCCGCTGGCGCTCCACTGCAGCGCCCACAGGCCCAGCACCATCGCGGCCAGCAGCTTCGTCCAGCCGCCCGGCGTCGTGGGCAGCCCCACCAGCCAGCGATAGCGACCGGCGGCGGCGCGGTCGACGGCATTCATCGTCGTCATGCGGTTTTCCTTTCGTCTTCCAGCGCCACGGGCTCGATGAGCTGCAGCCCGGCATGGCCGGCGTAGAGCTCATGAAGCTCCGCATCGGAGAGTTCGCCGGGCAACCGGTCGAACAACACCCGCCCTTGCGACAGGCCGACGATGCGGTCGCCGAATTCCTTCGCGTAGTCGACCTGGTGCAGGTTGCAGACGACGGTGATGCCGAGCTCGCGGCAGGCCTGCTTCAGATAACCGAGCGCCTGGCGCGCGGTGTGCGGATCCAGGCTCGCGACCGGCTCGTCCGCCAGGATCACCTGCGGGCGCTGCGCCAGCGCGCGCGCGATGCCCACGCGCTGCATCTGGCCGCCGGAGAGCGAGTCGGTGCGCTCCTGCGCCTTGTGCGCGAGGCCCACGCGGTCCAGGCATTCCAGCGCCAGCGCCACGTCCGCGGCGCGGAACAGCTGCAGCACCGAGCTCCAGGTCGACACCGCGCCGAGCCGGCCCGTCAGCACGTTCTTCACCACGCTCAGGCGCGGCACCACGTGGTGATGCTGGAACACCATCGCGACGCGGCGTCGCAGCTCGCGGACGTCGACGGCGCGCGAGGCGGACATCGCGTCCAGGCCCGCGATCGTCATCGCGCCGGCGTCCGGCTGCGCCAGCCGGTTCATGCAGCGCAACAGCGTGGACTTGCCCGCGCCCGACGGGCCCAGCACGACGAGGAACTCGCCGGCCTTCGCGTCGAGGTCCACGCCGCGCAGCACGGCGTTGTCGCCGAAGCGCTTGGTGACGCCGCGCAGCGTGATCACTTCATGCTCCGCAGGTCGAGCTTGAGCACCTTGGCCGTGTCGCGCACGACGTCGTAGGCGGCGTCATTGGTGGGCTGGAAGCCGTTGAGCATGCCCTGGTCGCCCCATTTCACGTCCTTCAGGTTGGCCAGCGCCTTGGCCAGCTTGTCCTTCAGCGCGGGATCGAGGTCCTTGCGCCAGACCATCGGCGATTCGGGGATGGGCCTGGACGACCACAGCACGACGAAGTCGTCCTGCTTCACCGTGCCCTTGGCGACGGCGCTGGCGAAGATGCGGTCGGCGACGGCGGCCGCGTCGACCTTCTTGTTGGCGACCGCCAGGATGCTGGCGTCATGCGAGCCGGAGAACAGCACGCGGCCGAACAGCGCGTCCGGGTCGTAGCCCGCCTGCTGCAGTCCGGCCTTCGGGAACAGGTGGCCGGAGGCGGAACTCGGGTCGACGAAGGCGAAGTTCTTTCCCTTCAGCTCGGCGACCGTGTGCACGCCGCTGTCCTTGCGGGCCAGGATCACGCTCTTGTAGGCGCTCTGGCCGGTCTTCCTGGTGACCGCGACCGCGAAGGCCTCGACGTTCGCGACCGAGCTGGCCAGCACGTACGAGAACGGACCGAGGTAGGCCACGTCCAGCTTCTTCGAGCGCAGCGCCTCGATGACGCCGTTGTAGTCGGTGGCCACGAAGGGTTTCACCGTGATGCCGAGCTGCTGCTGCAGCGCGTCCAGCACCTGGCGGCTGGACTCGATCATCGCCTGCGAATCCTCGGCCGGGATCAGCCCGATCGTCAGCGTCTGCTGCTGGGCGGAAGACACGGCCGGCAGCCCCGTCGCGACAGCGACGGCAGCGGCCAGGACAGCGCGGCGGAGAACGGAGGAGCGGGCTGGGGACATGTGGGCATCCAGGGGTGGTGAGCGGATGCCGCCACTCTATGAATCCAACATGACAGGACATCCATCGATGCCATGTTGAATTCATGACCGAACCATTGAGGTGATCTATGGATGCAGCCGAGGATCAATGCTGGCCGCAGGCGGGGTGCTTCGCCCCCGCGGTGTCGTTCGGCAGGCCCAGGAAGTCCAGCACATGCGGGGTCAGCGCGCCGGTCTGCGGCAGCGTCGTGCCGGTCAGGTCGCCCTGGCAGTAGGCCGGCTTGGTCGGATTGCGATAGCTGTTCGTCAGGATCAGCGCCGCGTCGCGCTCGCCGGCGCTCTGTCCGCCGTGGCCGCTGCCGGACCCGCCATGGTCGGAGACGACGACGATCAGCCACTCCTCCTGGGCGTAGGTCGGCCGGGCGGCGAGCGCGTCCAGGACCTGCTGGATCTGCGCGTCCTCGGCCGCGATCTTCGACTGGTAGAAGGCGTTGAACGGGTCGTAGCTGGCGGCGTGGATGTCCACGTTGTGCAGGTAGTAGAAGATCGCCGTCGGCGGATTCGTCCAGGACAGCCAGCCCTTGACGGTGTCCGTCGCCTGCTGCGAGTTCTTGGCGGCGTTCATGACGACGAAGTCGCTGCCGTCGGCCTTCAGGTTGTGGGTGATGTTGAACCAGTCGCCGACCACCGCCACCGTCGCGGTCGGGTAGCGCTGCTTGAGGCGGTCGAACACATGCGGCTTGCGCAGCGGCAGGCTGGCGTCGTTGCTCGTCACCCCGTGCTGGTCCGCCCAGTAGCCGGTGAAGAGCGTGGCCCAGCCGGGTCCGCTCACCGTTTCCTGCGAACCGCCCGCGAGCACGTTGCGGTGGTAGGCGCCGCTGGCCGCGAGCGCGCTCAGCGCCGGGGTCGGCACGCAGCCGGCGCAGAACAGCGCGTCGCCGCGCAGTCCGTCGATGCCGATCACCAGCACATGCTTGCGCCCATTCGGTCCGGTCACCGGATTGGGAACGCCCAGTCCCTGGACCAGCGCGTAGTGGTCGTACGGGTTGCCGGGGTAATCCGTCTTGAGACCGCCGACATCGCTGGCGCGCTTGTCGCTGAGGTCGCACTGCTGCTGCGTCTTGAAGAAGTCGAAGGAGCGGCACCAGGCGGCGCGGCTCGAGGCGGTGCAGGCGGCGGCGCAATCCTGCGGCGAGACCGCGTTCAGATGCTCCGTGTTATGGCCGGAGATCGCCGCATCGGCGGTCCTGGCGAAGTCCTTCAGCGCGTCGACGTTCAGCGCGTAGTGGTCATACGGGTTGCCGGCGTAGTCCGTCTTCAGGCCGCCGACCTCGCCGGCGCGTGCATTGCTGAGGTCGCAGGCCGACTGGGTCTTGTCATAGTCGAAGCTGACGCACCAGGACTTGCGCGCATCGTTCACGCACGCGGCGGCGCAGGCTTCCGGGGTCACGGCGGTCAGGTGCTCGCGGTTGTAGCCCGAGATCGCGGCGTTGATCGTGCGGGTGAACGACGCCAGCGGCGACGGCGCGGACTGGGCGACGGCGACGGGGGCGAGCGCCGCCAGGGCCAGGGCGGCGCCCAGTGCACGCAACGCGGCCGTCTGGCGTTTCAGGGAGGGGAGGAGGGTCATGAGGGCTCCAGGCTCGAACGAGCGGGTTGTGGACAGAAAGCCCCTGCAGCGTAGGAACGTCACGTGACCGTCACTCGATCGAATCAATATCGGGAACCGCACGAAATCATCGAGAGCCTCTATACCCATGTCGGCCGCCAAGCTCCGCGCCTTCCTTGCCGTCGCCCGCCACGGCAGCTTCAGCGCCGCGGCGCGGGCGCTCGGACTGTCGCAGCCCACGCTGACGACCCAGGTGCAGGGGCTGGAGCAGCAGCACAAGGTGGAGCTCTTCCACCGGCGCGGCCATCGCATCGAGCTGACCTCCGTCGGACATCAGCTGCTGCCGATCGCGCGGCAACTGGCCGCGCTCGAGGTCGAGGCCTACAACCTGCTGCATGACTGCGGCGAACTGACACGCGGGCAACTCAAGCTGGGCGCGGTCGGCCCATTCCACGTCATCGAGATGGTGGACGCCTACCGCCAGCGCTATCCGAAGGTGGATGTGTCGATCCGGCTGGGCAACTCGGCGCAGGTGTTCGGGGACCTGGAGAACTACGTGATCGACGTCGGCGTGCTGGCGCGATTCCATGACGCTCCGGGCTTCGAGACGATGGCTTACGCGCGGCACGCGATCATCCTGTTCGTGCATCTCGATCATCCGTTCGCGAAGCACGAGAGCGTGCCGCTGCAGGCGCTGGAGAACCAGCCGCTGCTGCAGCGCGAGGACGGATCGAGCACGCGGCGCGCGCTGGAATCGGCGCTGCGGCAGGCGGGCATCGCACCGCGCGTCGCGATGGAGATCGGCAGCCGCGAGGCGCTGCGGGAAGCAGCCGCGCGCGGCATCGGCATCGGGGTCGTCTCGGAGGCGGAATTCATTCCCGACGTCCGTTTCCGACCGGTGCGTATCGATGGCGACCCGGCCTTCACCGAGACGCACCTCTACTGCCTCAAGGAGCGTCGTGACAGCTTGCTGCTCACCTCGTTCTTCGACACTGCCACGGGCCTCAAGAATGTCCCGCAGTCCTCGGCAGCAAATCCGCTGCAGTAAGGCGACGATGGGGGACGGGAGGTCGCGGGGTTCTGGCGCTTGACGCCAGGGCCCTGCGACCTCGCGGCCGACGCTCACCCGACTCAGGTGGGCGGTCTCCCGAGGACAGATTCCCCTCAGAAACCGGACAGGTTTCTGAAGGGAGGCCCAGGCATCCTGCGCACCTTCGCGCGGGGGGCCTCAAGGCCGTCTGTCCTCTGGAATCCATGCAGAACAAAAAGGCAAGCTCATGGACCGCCGCCAATTCTTCCCCCGTCCTGTCGTCGAGGCGGGCACCAACCGCTGGGACTGGGCGCTGCTGCCGCTGGTGCTGGCGCTGCTGGTGCTGCTGGCCTACGGCGCCGCGCAGATGGCGCGTCCGTTCGCGCTGGGCGATCCGATGCCGCTGTCGCTGGATCCGTCCCACCTGCCCTACTACCTGCTGCGCACCAACCTGCGCATGCTGGCGGCGATGGTGCTGGCGCTGCTGTTCAGCGCGGTCTTCGCGGTGCTCGCGGCCAAGGTCCGCGCCGCCGAGAAGGTGCTGGTGCCGATGCTCGACATCCTCCAGTCCATTCCCATCCTGGGCTTCCTGTCGATCACGGTGACCGGCTTCATCGCGCTGTTCCCCGGCAACCTGCTGGGCGTCGAGTGCGCGGCGATCTTCGCGATCTTCACCTCGCAGGCCTGGAACATGGCCTTCAGCCTGTATCAATCGCTGCGCACCGTGCCGTCGGAACTCGACGAAGCCGCGCGCGTGTTCCAGCTCTCGGGCTGGCAGCGTTTCTGGCGGCTGGAGCTGCCCTACGCGATGCCCGGCCTGCTGTGGAACATGATGATGTCGATGTCCGGCGGCTGGTTCTTCGTGGTCGCCTCGGAGGCGATCTCGGTCTCCGACCAGAGCATCAAGCTGCCCGGCGTCGGCTCCTACATCGCCCTGGCGATCGAGGCGCGCGACCTGGGCGCCATCGGCTGGGCGATCGTCGCGATGCTCGTGGGCATCGTGCTCTACGACCAGCTCCTGTTCCGGCCGCTGGTCGCGTGGGCGGACAAGTTCCGCTTCGAGGACAGCGGCACGGACAGCGCGCCCAATTCCTGGATGCTGAACTGGCTGCGTCGCACCTCGCTCACGCGGCGTTCGGCGGCCTGGCTGGTGGACCGGCTCGAAGGCAGCCTGGTGTGGTTCCGCCGGCATCACGACGGGACCTCGATCCGCGCCCGACCGCGCATCGCCAGCGCGACCTGGACCCGCGCCTGGGACGCGGTGGTGGCCGCGGCGGTGATGGTGGCGCTCTACCACCTGACCCGTTTCGTCCACACCGAGGTCGGCTGGTCCGAGGCCGGCCATGTCTTCACGCTCGGCCTGATCACGCTGGTCCGCGTGCTGGTGCTGATCGCGCTGGCCGCGCTGGTGTGGGTGCCCGTCGGCATCTGGATCGGCATGAATCCGCGCTGGTCCGGCCGGCTGCAGGCGGTGGCGCAGTTCCTTGCCGCCTTCCCGGCCAACCTGCTGTTCCCGGTGGTGGTCGTGCTGATCGTGCGATGGAAGCTCAACCCGGATGTGTGGCTGTCGCCGCTGATGATCTTCGGCACGCAGTGGTACCTGCTGTTCAACGTCATCGCGGGCGCGTCCAACATCCCCGCCGAGCTGCGCCATGCGGCCCGCAACCTGGGCCTGAGTGGATGGCTGAAGTGGCGGCGCTACCTGCTGCCGGCGGTGTTCCCCAGCTTCGTCACCGGAGCGATCACCGCCAGCGGCGGCTCGTGGAACGCGAGCATCGTGGCCGAGTACGTCTCCTGGGGCGACACCACGCTCAAGGCCCACGGCCTGGGCAGCTACATCGCGGAGATGACCGCCCGCGGCGACTTCCCGCGGATCGCGCTGGGCATCGGCGTGATGTGCATCTTCGTGATGGGCTTGAACCACTTCGTCTGGCGCCGCCTGTACCGGCTGGCCGAGGACCGCATGCATCTGTGAACGGTGCATTGTGATCTGTGAACTGCGATCTGTGAGGAGACCGGCATGACCGCATCCATCATCGAACTCCACGGCGTCGGGAAGCGCTTCCGCTCGGCCGACGGCCATCCGCGGCCCGTGCTGGCGGACGTCGACTTCAACCTGCGCGAAGGCGAGATCGTCGCGCTGCTGGGCCAGTCGGGCTCGGGCAAGAGCACGCTGCTGCGCATCATGGCCGGGCTGGTGCCGGCCGACGCGGGGCAGGTGCGGTATCGCGGGCAGCCGCTGTCGGGGCCGGCGCGCGGCATCAGCATGGTGTTCCAGTCGTTCGCGCTGTTCCCGTGGCTGACGGTGCAGCAGAACGTCGAGATCGGGCTGGAGGCGCGCGGCGTCGCCAAGGCCGAGCGCGAAGCCAAGGCGGAGGCGGCGATCGCGATGATCGGCCTGAGCGGCTTCGAAGGAGCGCTGCCGCGGGAACTGTCGGGGGGGATGCGGCAGCGGGTCGGCATCGCGCGGGCGCTGGTGACGGATCCGGACGTGCTGCTGATGGACGAGGCGTTCTCCGCGCTGGACGTACTGACTGGCGAACGGTTGAGGGAGGACATCCTGGAGCTGTGGGACGGCGGACACATGCCGACGCGGGCGATGCTGGTGGTGTCGCACAACATCGAGGAGGCCGTGATGATGGCCGATCGGGTGCTGATCTTCGCGAGCGATCCGGGTCGGATCCGATGCCAGTTGGCGGTGCAGCTGCCGCGGCCGAGGGATCCGGAGAGCGCGGATGTGCGGGCCTTGATCGACGAGGTGTATGCGCTGATGACGGCCGGCGCGGCGCGGCCGCCGCGGGCCGCGGGCACGAGCGATGTTGCCGCGAGGCCCGCGCCGCTGGCGGAGCGCCTGCCGGCAGCGGACGTGGCGCGGATGGACGGGCTGCTGGAGCTGCTCGCCGAGCCGCCCTTCGACGGGCGCGCGGACCTGCCGCAGCTGTGCGAGGAGGCGGGGTTGCCGGACTCGGAGTTGCTGCCGGTGGCGCATGCGCTGGCCCTGCTGGGGCTGGCGCAGCTCGACAGCGGGGATTTGCAGCTGACGCCGCTGGGGCGACGGTACGTCGAAGGCGCGCACGGGCTGCGTCGCGATCTCTTCGGTCAGCAGTTGATGGCGCATGTGCCGCTGATCGCGCACATCCGGCACAGCCTGGAGCAGGAACCCAGCGGGGAGATGCCGGACAAGCCGGTGCTGAGACTGCTGAGCGAGCACCTCGACGACACGGAGGCCGATGCCGTGCTTCAGACGGCGGTGACGTGGGCGCGTCATGGCGAGGTGTTCGAGTACGACTACAACACCGGGGCGCTGCGCTTGCCGACGGGGGATGAGGAAACGGCGACGCGTTGAAGAAGGCTGTCGCACTGCCGCCGCCGCTGGCCCTCACCCCTGCCCTCTCCCGCAAGCGGGAGAGGGGGTAAGAGGGGGCGGACCGTTGTGGGTAGAGTCGGACATCGCGTCTTCGAGTCCCACGCCGATGAAACGCCTTGCCCGCAACCGGTTGAAGTCCTTCAGCGTCGATCGTCTGCTGCGCCACGCGCTGCGGCATTGGCATGCGCAGGAGGGATGGCGTGCGGTCGAGGTTCTGCAGCGACGAGGATCTCCCGCGCTGCTGGCCCGCATCGAGACGCTGAGCGACAGCCCGCGCGTCCGCCGACGCGCGGTCGGAATGTCGATCGCCGCACAGCTGATGCGGCGGGAACATGGCCGCGATGTCCTCTTCGCCGAGCAGCAGACGCAGCAGCTCCTGCTGCGAGGTCTGTCCGATCCGCATCACGACGTGGTCCGCGCCGCCGTCGCCGGACTCGGGCAACGGCCGCATGGGGCGAGCGTCCAGGGATTGCTGCGCCTGTCGACGCACGCGGACAGCAAGATGCGATGGCAGGTCGCCGTGGCGCTCGGCTCCTACGAGGAACCGGAAGCGATCGAAGGCCTGATCCGGCTCGCGTCGGACACGTCCGCCGAGGTGCGCGACTGGGCCACCTTCGGGCTGGGTACGCTGCGCGACGACGACACGCCAGAGATCCGCGAAGCCTTGCGCCTGAATCTGCGGGATAGCGACGAGGATGTCCGCGGCGAGGCGCTGGTGGGGCTCGCAAGGCGCGGCGATCACGACATCGTGGATGTCCTGATCACGCAGCTCACGCCCGAGTGCCACCTGTACGAACTGGACGCAGCCGAAGCGCTCGCCGATCCGCGCCTCGTCGAACCACTGCAGGCGCTGTCCCGATCCGCGCCGCCGTCGTGGACGGCTATCTGGCAGACCCACCTGGATGAAGCGCTGGCGGCCTGCTCGAATCAATCCGTGCCGGTGGGCACCGAACGCAGCAGCGCTTCCTGAACGTCCGCAGCCGCAGTTCTCGGCGGTTCGTCCTTCGAGATCTTCGCGAGGTTCGCGCCTTCGTAGGGCTCGTGAATCGGGCCGAGGACGAAGCGGGCCTGGAGCTCGCGCAGCATCACGTGCGGTTCGATGCAGCGCACGCCGACTGCTGCGCAGACGTCCGGGATCTTGATCTTCTTCTTCGAGCCCCGCGCCGACTTTTCCAAAGTCACGACCGTGTCACCACGCGCGAGCCCATGAACCACGAGGTACATGTCCGCGGAGTCCATGAACTCAAAGAGCACGGGATCCAGCAAGCCCTGCTTGTTGACCCATTCCACGACGGTGTGGATGGCCATGGCCACCGTCTCATCCGCGTCGAGCCAGAAGCCTGGCGACTGCGCGGCAACCCACGGCACGATCACCTCGTCGGTCAGTTCGTCGCGTACCTGGGTAACGCTGAACACTTGACCATCCGCCTGGCTGACCGTCAGCCATCGCCAGAAGGCAGGACAGAAGTCCATGCCGTAGTAGGTCTTCCGGGCTTCCAGGAACACGTTCGCGTCCAGCAGATAGGCCATCTCACACCTCCAGATCAAGGGATCGGCCGATCGCGTCCAGCACGTCGGTGGACTTGATGCCCAGCATCCGGAATGCCGACATGAAGGTCGTCGACGTGCCGCCCGTGTTGCAGATCAGGGCGCGGGTGAACGTGCGGCTTGACCGCGTGGCGACGGCCAACCAGCCATCGATGGACGGCATCGACGGGACGACCAGCTTGTTCGCGGCAGCATGCCGATGAAGCCGGGCCACGACCTCCCTCGCAACGGCGTCGCAAAATCGCGGCATGCTTGCGTCGCTGCGGACCGGAGCCGCCGCAGTGCTGACACCCGACTGCCCGAGCCACACCAAGGCGAGGTGCCTGGCGAGCGTCAGGAGTTGATCGTCCTTCCCCTGCCGCTCGTTGAGAACGATCACGGGCGCCAGGTCGTGAGTGAGGGTAAGACCAAGCACCTCCTCCGCGCCGAACGGACCGGCGCCGCCCTCCATGCTCCAGGGGCTCGTCATCACGAGAATGCCGGCGGCCTCCGCCATGTCGACGACAACGTCGAAGAGATGGTTCCGCGGCTCGGGCCAGAGGCAGGTCCTTCCGCGACTCCCGAGGAAGGCGACGATGGACGCCGCCGCAATGTGCGGGATGCCGTTCACCGTCACGCTGCCGACGAACGGGAGCGGATCCTCTCCGAGTTCGATCAGGTAGTCCCGGTACCACTCCTGACGCACTTCGAACGGGTGAATCACGGAATCCCAGCAACGCGGACTGGGTGGCCACGGTGTCGGGGTCTCCGGGTCCAGATACAGGCGCGGCGGGTTGACCAGGTGTTCGAGGGCCACCCGCTGCGACCGGCCCTTCAGATGTGCTTGTTGCATGAGGCTCATTGCACTGCGCCTCGCCCCGCAAGGCGATCCTCAATTCGTTGGTAGATGCGGGCGCAACACCAACGGCAGATGAAGGTCGGCGGGCCTCCATTGATGCCTGATTTGAGCGATGCCTGATCCCTGGAATCAGTCGGTGACGACGGCCCTGGCGGCGTTCGCCGCAGAGACTGTTGATCGCCGTCAGGCGATCTCGGGCGATCCGCCCCTACGCAAATCTGTAGCCAGCATTCGCTGCACGCACAATGGATGTCTTCTCCGACTCCCGACGTCGCGCCCCATGCTCCCCCGCATCAGCGAAGAGATCACCTTCCGCAAGCTCGAGATCCTGATCACGTTCCTGGAGAGCGGCAGCCTCGCGCGCGCCGCGGAGCGGCTGGGCACCAGCGCCGTCAGCGTGCACCGCGCGCTGCATTCGCTCGAAGCCGGCACGCGCTGCGCGCTGTTCCGGCTCGAAGGCCGCAACCTGCAGCCCACCGACGCCGCCCACGCGCTCGCCGACGTCGCCCGAGAGATCCTCCAGCGCATGGACGAAGGCATCAGCGCCACCCGCGCCATCGCCGGCTACGGCGCCGAACGCATCCGCATCGGCTCGCTGTACTCGCTGACCAGCGGCACCGTGCCGTCCATGATCATGGCGCTCAAGGCGCGCAGGCCCGACGTGCAGGCCGAACTCATCCTCGGCTCCAATGCCGACCTCGTCCAACGCCTGCGCGACGGCACCATCGACGCCGCCGTCATGGGCCAGCCCGACGCCGCGCCGGAACTGGAAACCCACGCCCTGTTCGAGGACGACGTCTTCTTCGCCGCGCCCGCCCAGTCGCCGTATGCAGGACTCGCCAGCATCGACCTGCGCGACTGCGCCGAGGAGCGCTTCGTCAGCCTGCAGGAAGGCTTCGTCACCTACAGCCGCTTCGTCGACGCGTTCCGCATCGCCGGGTTCGAGCCGCAGATCGTCATGAAGACCAACGACATCTTCTCGCTGATGAACCTCGTCGGCGGCGGCATCGGCTGCACCCTGCTGCCCGGCCGCGTGCGCGGCGTGCTGCCGCCCAGCGTCCGACTCATCCCGCTCCAGGAACGCTACGCCGCCGTGCGCCAGACCATCGCGCTGTGTTTCCTGCGCACCCGCGAGCGCGATCCCAACCTGCTCGCGCTGCTGGCAGCCAGCCGCACACTGAAACTCGGCGGACATTGAGCCGGAAAACCGATCCCCCTCGGGTATCCCCTTCCCTCGCCCGCCAACACGGCCGCGCTTTGGGCTGCGTCCGCCGCCAACCATTCCGTTCCCCGTAATCGTCCCGCGCGCCGGTTGATTGATCGGGCGGCGCCCCGCCCGTAACTTCCGTCTCCATGGACCGCATCCCCATGGACACCAAGGCCCGCGACCGCGCCGCCCGGCTCGCCGCGGCCCGCGACGCGCTCGGCACGCGACTGGCGGGACGACACGTCGAGACCGACGCGATCGTCGACCTGCTCCACGCCGTGCTCAAGCCCGGCGACCGCGTCTGCCTGGAGGGCAACAACCAGAAGCAGGCCGACTTCCTCGCCAAGGCGCTGGTCCGCCTCGACCCCGCACGCGTCCACGACCTGCACATGGTCCAGTCCGTGCTCGCGCTGCCCGAACACCTGGACGTCTTCGAACGCGGCATCGCGGGGCTGCTCGACTTCAGCTTCTCCGGCCCGCAGGGCGCGCGACTCGCCAAGCTGCTGTCCGCCGGCCGCCTGAAGATCGGCGCGATCCACACCTACCTGGAGCTGTTCGCGCGCTACTTCGTCGACCTGACGCCCAAGGTCTCGCTGATCGCCGCGCAGGCCGCCGACATCCACGGCAACCTCTACACCGGTCCCAACACCGAGGACACGCCCGCGATCGTCGAAGCGACGGCCTTTTCCGGCGGCATCGTCATCGCGCAGGTCAACGAGCTGCTGCCCGAAGGCACCGCCCTGCCCCGCGTCGACGTGCCCGCCGACTGGATCGACTTCGTGGTGCGCGCGCCGACGCCCAACGTCATCGAACCGCTGTTCACCCGCGACCCCGCGCAGATCAGCGAGATCCAGGTGCTGATGGCGATGATGGCCATCAAGGGCATCTACGCCGAGTACGGCGTGCAGCGCCTGAACCACGGCATCGGCTTCGACACCGCCGCGATCGAGCTGCTGCTGCCGACCTACGGCGAGTCGCTCGGGCTGAAGGGCAAGATCTGCCGGCATTGGGCGCTGAACCCGCACCCGGCGCTGATCCCGGCGATCGAGGCGGGCTGGGTTGAGTCGATCCATTCGTTCGGCTCCGAGCTCGGCATGGAGGACTACATCCGCGCCCGCTCCGACGTCTTCTTCACCGGCCCCGACGGCAGCCTGCGCAGCAACCGCGCGTTCAGCCAGGCGGCGGGGCACTACGCCTGCGACCTGTTCATCGGCTCGACGCTGCAGATGGACCTGATGGGCAACAGCTCGACGGCGACGCTGGGCCGCATCGCCGGCTTCGGCGGCGCGCCCAACATGGGCGCCGACGCACGCGGCCGACGCCATGCCAGCCCCGCCTGGCTGAAGGCGGGCGAGGAGGCGCGCGGGCACCTGAGCGGCGCCGCCGCCACGCCGCGCGGCCGCAAGCTGGTGGTGCAGATGGTGGAGACCTTCCGCGAGCACATGCAGCCCGCGTTCGTCGACCACCTCGACGCCTGGGAACTGCAGCGCCAGGCCGGCATGGACCTGCCGCCGATCATGATCTACGGCGACGACGTGACGCACGTCCTGACCGAAGAAGGCATCGCCAACCTGCTGCTGTGCCGCAGCGACGAGGAACGCGAGCAGGCGATCCGCGGCGTCGCCGGCTACACCGCCGTGGGACTGGGACGTGACCGCCGCGCCGTGGAGAACCTGCGCGACCGCGGCGTGATCAGGCGCCCCGAGGACCTGGGCATCGACCCGCGCCACGCCACGCGCAACCTGCTCGCCGCGCGCGGCATGCGCGACCTGGTGCGCGCGTCCGGCGGCCTGTACCGGCCGCCCAAGCGCTTCCGCAACTGGTGAGCCACAGCAGCACCTGTCGCGAGCCACCACGAGACAACACAAGAGAGATGCCATGACGCCCGTTCCGCCTGGTCTCGAGACCCTGGACTTCCGCTTCGCCGGCTCCCACGCGCTGAGCGGCTTTGCGCCGGTGCTGGTGGGCGTCGTCGGCTCCGGCAACCTCGAGGTGATGCTCGAACCGGAGGCCGGCGCCGACTGCGCCGTCCGCGTCCAGACCTCCGCGCGAGGTTTCGCCTCGATCTGGCAGGCGGTGCTCGACGACTTCCACCGTCGTCACGACCTGGCCGGCGTTCGCGTGTCCATCAACGACATGGGCGCCACGCCGGCGGTCGTCAGCCTGCGGCTCGACCAGGCCGTGCAGGAGCTGCGGCCATGACGGCGCTCTCCTACGCGGAATGCTCGGCGCGCGAGCGGCTGGCGTTGCTGCTCGATCCGGACAGCTTCCACGAATGGCTGCCGCCGCGGGAGCGCGTGATGAGCCCGCATCTGGCGCAGCTCGGCGTGCCGTCGGCCTTCGATGACGGCGTCGCGGTCGGGCGTGCGGTGCTCGACGGTCGGGCCATCTTCGTGGCCGCGCAGGAAGGCGCGTTCATGGGGGGCGGCGTGGGCGAGGTCCACGGCGCGAAGCTCGTCGGCCTGCTGCGCCGCGCGCTGCGCGACCGGCCCGCCGCGGTGCTGCTGCTGCTCGATTCCGGCGGCGTGCGATTGCACGAGGCCAACGCGGGCCTCATCGCGGTCTCCGAAGTCATGCGCGCGGTGCTGGACGTGCGCGACGCCCGCATCCCGGTCATCGCGCTGATCGGCGCGGCCAACGGCTGCTTCGGCGGCATGGGCATCGTCGCGAGGTGCACCGACTTCGTCGTCATGAGCGATCTTGGCCGGCTCGCGATGTCGGGTCCCGAGGTCATCGAGGCGTCCAACGGCGTCGAGGAATTCGACGCCCGCGATCGCGCGCTGGTCTGGCGCACCACCGGCGGCAAGCACCGCTGGCTGAGCGGCGACTGCGACGCGCTCGTCGAGGACGACGTCGCCGCCTTCCGCCGCGCGGCGATCGCGGCGATGGACACGCTGCCGACATCGCACCCGGTCACGATCGACGCGTTGGAGTCAGAGCACGCCCTGCTCGCCCATCGGCTGTCGCTGCTCGACGCCGTCGTCACCGGCGACGACGCGCAGGCCTTGTGGACCCGGCTCGGCGTCGCGCAGGCCGCGAAGGTTCCGGACCTGGAGGTCGCCGAGGTCGTGCCCTTGCGCACGCTGGCCGCCGCGCCGCAGACCGTGAAGCGGTTGCACGGCTGAACGATTGGACGACTAGACGACTGACGGCTGAGCCGCAGGAAGACTGAGCTGCTGGACGGCCGAACCGACGAGCCTCGAAGGAGATCCGAAGATGGACTGGAAGACACTGACCGCGACGCTGTTCGGTGCCGACGTCACCCTGACGCAGGACGGCGATTTCCTGCACGGGACAGTCGAACTCGACGGCGAGCCGCTGACCGTCGTCGGCACGACGAACCACGCGCCGATCGGCGTGAAGCTCGCGCTGGCGCAGGCGCGCGTGGTGCTGGACACGCTCGTCCGCCATCCGGGACGACCGATCCTGCTCCTGATCGACACGCAGGGGCAGCAGCTTCGACGCCGCGACGAACTGCTGGGCATCAACCGCGCGATGGCGCACCTGGGCATGACGATCGATCTGGCGCGTCGGCGCGGGCATCGCGTGCTGGGGCTGGTGTACGACCAGGCGCTGTCGGGCGGCTTCATCACCTCGGGCCTGATCGCCGACGCCTGCGACGCGCTGCCCGAGGCCGAGATCCGCGTGATGCGCATCCCGGCGATGTCGCGCGTGACCAAGCTGCCGGAAGAGATGCTCACAGCGCTGTCCGAAACGAATCCCGTGTTCGCGCCGGGCGTCGACAACTACGTGGCGATGGGCGGCGTGCGCCGGCTCTGGTCCGGCGACCTGCGGGCGGCGCTGCGCCAGGCGCTGGCCGATGCGCCGACCGAGGACTGCCGCGCGATCGACGGCGCCGAGCGCGGCGGACGCCGGCTCGCCGCGGCCGTGACGCAGCGCGTGCTCGACGCGGCCTGATGCCGATCGACACCATGGCCCGCCTTCACCGCCATCAACTCGTGCACCTGACGCCTGCGGCCTGGGAGCGCTTGCGCGCGATCGCGCGCGACGCCGTCGAGCGCGAGTGCCTCACGCTGTGGGCCTCGCGCGGGCTGCCGCTGGTGGTGACGCAGCAGCGCTGCGATGCGGGCGCCGAGCCGGCCTCGATCGCGATGGGCCTGTCGGCGCCGCTGCGCTGGGAGTCGCGCCGCATCGGCGTCAGCGTCGCGCGCAGCGAGGTGATGTTCTTCGACGAATTCCCCGCCGCGCGCGCCGTCTCGAAGTTGCTGCCTGCGTCGGCCCGCGCCGCGTGGGAAGACCTGTGCCGCGCGGCATTCGCCTGCGGCGTCCAGCCGCGCGTGTACGGCAGCTACGGCTGGCAGGCGCTGTCGGCGATGGTCCATGTCCGCGCCGACTCCGATGCGGACCTGTGGGTCGGCGTGACCGACGCCGAGCAGGCCGACCAGATCGCCGAGCTGCTGGCCGGCGCCGAGATCCCCGGTCTGCGTCTCGACGGCGAACTGGTCTTCGACGGCGACAACGCCGTGTCCTGGCGCGAATGGCTCACCTGGCGGGCGGGCGGCGTGCGCGCCATCCTGGTCAAGTCCATGGGCGGCAGCCGGCTCGCGACGGAGCTCGGCGAGATCGTCCGGGACGTCAAGGCGGCGGCATGAACGCCAACGACGCATGACACCCGACGCCATCGGCCGCGCCGCCGCCGCCGCGCTGTACGACGAGCTGGCGCTGTCGCCGAAGCCCGGCCTGGTCACCCTCACCAGCAACGGCAGTCACAGCGACATGGATGCGCGGACCTTCATGCGCAGCCTCTCGTCGCTGCGTCCGTACTTCGTCCGCATCGCGCATCTCGGCGCAGCGGGGGCGGACTTCTCCGACCTCGAACGCGCCGGCATCGAGGCTGAAGCGCGGATGCTCGCAGCGACCGGCGGCGTCAACACGCATCGCGGCGCGATCTTCCTGCTGGGATTGCTTTGCGCGTCTGCCGGCGCCGTCGTCGCCACGCGTCGGCGACTGACGCCGGAGACCTTGCGCACGACGCTCATCGAACGTTGGGGCGACGCGCTGCGACGCCGCTCGTCCCGGCCATCCAACCTGCCGGGCGGTATCGCCGCGCGCCAGCTGAAGCTGCGCAGTGCGTCCGAGGAGGCCGCGCTCGGATTCCCGGCCGTCTTCGAAACGGCGATTCCGGCGATGCGCTCGGCCATCCAGCGCGGCCTCCCGCGTGAGCGCGCGCAGCTCGACACGCTCTTCCATCTCATGGCGACGCTGGACGACAGCAACCTCGCGCATCGCGGCGGTCTCGACGGGCTGCGCTTCGCGCAGCGCGCGGCACGTGATTTCATCGCACGAGGCGGCGCCGCGACGGCGGATGCGGACGATCGCGCCGCGGCGATCGCCGCCGACTTCGAAGCCCGCAGGCTCTCGCCCGGCGGCTCCGCCGACATGCTGGCCGCCGTGTGCTGGATGCGGCGGATCGGGGCCCTCGGCGCAATCGACGTGGTCGATGAGGTCGAAGAGGTGCCGGCACGCCTAGCCCTCCCGTGAGCGTCGCAGTCGTCTTCAGCGGTCAGGGGAACCAGCATCCCGCGATGCTGCCGTGGCTGGGCGACGACGCCTCGATGGCGACCTTGGGTTCGCGGCTCGGTGTCCCCGACTGGCGTGCGGCGCTCGCCGATCCCGCATGGGCACGCATGAACGCGCACGCTCAGGTGCTGATCACGACGACCGGCCTCGCGGCGTGGTCGCAGATCGCATCGCGTTTGATGTCGGCTTCGATAGCGATCGACGGCGTCGCGGGCTATAGCGTCGGTGAGCTCGCCGCCTGCGCAGCGGCGGGCGTGATCGATGCCGAAGACGCGATGAAGTTCGCGGCGCAGCGCGCGACGTTCATGGACGAGGCGAGCCGGTCGCTCGCGGGCGGACTCTGCGGCGTGACCGGCATCGCGGCGGCGGACGTTGAAGCCGTCCTGCTCGGAACGTCCGTGAGCATCGCCATCCGCAACGGCGACGACTCCGTCGTCATCGGCGGTCCGCTCGGTGGCGACGCGCTCGATGCCGTCGAAGCGGCGCTGGCCGCGCGCGGCGCGCGTTGCACGCGGCTCGCGGTCTCCGTCGCCTCGCACACGCCGCTGATGCGCTCGGCGGCGCAGGCGTTCGGCAACGCGCTATCGACGGCCGGCCTCCGCGCTCCGACGCTCCCGCTGTTCGACAGCGACGCCAATCGCGTCTGGACCGCCGACCAGGCGCGCGCCGGACTCGCTCACCAGATCGACCACACCGTGCGATGGGACGAGGTCATGGATCAGCTCGCCGCGCGCGGGCCGTCCTGCGTGCTGGAGATCGGCGGCGGCCAGGCGCTCGCGCGGCTCTGGCAACAGCGGCATCCGTCGATTCCCGCTCGTTCCGCCGATGAGTTCCGCACGCTCGACGGTGTGCTGGCGTGGATCGAGCGCAGCGCGCCGTGAGGTGCGTGGAACGGGTTCTCCCTCGATCGTTGCAGCACGCGTAAAGGTCCCGTCACGAGCTTGATTGAAGCTCGCCCGCGCGCTCGATACCGTGCATGCCATCGAGAAACGATGCGGCCGGCGCGCCACGCGCGGGACCGTCACAACAGGAGACGGCGATGAACATTCACTGGATATCCATCCTTCCACTGGCGGCCATGTTCGTCGTGGCCACGGCGTTGCCGATCAACATGGGCGTGCTGGCCTTCGTCGGCGCGTTCCTCGTCGGCACGCTCGCCGCGGGCATGAGCGCCAAGGCCATCATGGCCGGCTTCCCCGCCGAGCTGTTCCTGACGCTGGCGGGCATCACCTATCTCTTCGCGCTCGCGCAGAACAACGGCACCATCGACTGGCTGGTGCGGCTCGCCGTGCGCGCCGTGCGGGGCCGCATCGCGGCGATTCCATGGATCATGTTCCTGGTCGCGGCGCTGCTGACCTCATTCGGCGCGGTCAGCCCGGCGGCGGTCGCGATCATCGCGCCCATCGCGCTCGGCTTCGCCGCGCGCCACGGCATCAATCCGCTGATGATGGGGTTGATGGTGATCCACGGGGCGCAGGCGGGCGGCTTCTCGCCGATGAGCATCTACGGCGGCATCACCAACAAGATCGTCGCCAAGGCGGGTCTGCCGCTCAGCGAGATCACGACCATGCTGGCGAGCTTCGGTGTCAACTTCGCGGTGTCGCTGGGGCTCTTCCTCGCGCTCGGCGGGCTGCAGCTGATGCGGCGCGGGCGCGTCGCGGACGACGGCGAACTCGCGCCCATCCCGCCGGTTGCGCGGGCCCAGGGCGGGCCGCAGGTCTTCGGCGATGCGGAGGCCGCCTCGTACGGCGAGGGTCGCCGCGTCGCGGCGAGCAAGTCGTCGATGATGGGGCAGGTCCAGACGCAGACCTTCCAGAACACGGGGCCGCATCAGGTGATCACCGCGCTGGGCCTGCTGCTGCTGGCGGTACTGACGCTGGTCTACAAGCTGGACATCGGTTTCGTGTCGATCACGATCGGCCTGGTGCTGAGCCTGATGCAGCCGCGGCTGCAGAAGAGCGCGCTGGGTCAGGTCTCGTGGCCGGAGATCATGCTGATCGTCGGCGTGAGCACGTACGTGGGCGTGATGGAGAAGATGGGCACGATCGACTACGTCGGCCACAGCGTCGCGAATCTCACATCGCCGCTGATGGCGGCGCTGCTGCTGTGCTTCGTCGGCGCGGTGGTGTCGGCCTTCGCGTCGTCGACGGCGGTGCTGGGATCGCTGATCCCCTTGGGCGTGCCGTTCCTGACCGGTGACAACTCGACGATGGCGATCGGCTTCATCGCCGCGATGGCGGTCTCGTCGACGATCGTGGACGTGAGTCCGTTCTCTACCAACGGCGCGCTCGTGCTGGCGAATGCCAAGGGCATGGATCGCGATCGTTTCTTCCGTTTGCTGCTGCTCTACGGAGTCGCGGTGACGGTGATCGCGCCGGTGGTGGTGTGGGGGCTCTTCGTGGTGCTGTGAGATAGGTCATGCAAACGGACTTCTGCAGATTCAAGTCCATCTCGAGTCAGAAGGCTTCAGGCGCGTCGACTATCAAGAATCCGACATGCCGCGAGGCTTGGCCGCGAGCTTGGCTCGGAGCCGCTGGGCAATTCGATCCGCTTCGACCTTCTCCTGGGCCGAAAGCGCTGGCGGATTCCGCGCTTCAACAACACGCTGAAGCATCTCCGCCTGATGCTGCGAACCAAGCTCCATGGCCACTGCGTAGTAGGCGGTCTGCTCATAGGATGTCAAGCCGAGTTTGTTTCCATACAGCGCCAGCCGCTGCACGGCGACCTCACTTCCCGCCATCGCATCAAGCCTCAGGGCTTCACGCAGCGGGACTTTCATCGCTTCTGGAGGGCTGTAATTGACCCGCTCTCCATAGGCGACCCCGGCGCCGGGAATGCCCCCCTGCAGCGCGCGCAAGGCCAACTCTTCACCATGAGCAGCCATATCTTCCGAAACGCTTTGACATTTTCTCTGCAGATCTTCAGCGCCATCGATCAGCTTCCCGAGCTTCGCATTCGACAGTTGAGTCCCTCCGCGCGATTTCTCCAGCGCTTCGTGAAGCTTCTTTGCGACCGAACAGCGTGAGAGGTAGTCCGCCGCCTCTTTAGCATCCCTGGCAGATTGGTTGCTGATGGCTTGAAGGATGAACTGACCATAGTCTGGCTCATCCCTCAGCTTGCGCGGACCGCTATCGGCGCCCGGATCACGCTGGCCAACTAGGGATTGGGGCGGGGCTGATGGTGCAGAGGGGCTGTCAATGTTTCCCGTCTCACGCGTCATGGCCGCTGTTTCGGCCCGAGGCGCAGGGTTCTGATCTTCGATGGACGAAGAGGGTCGCAGCAGAAGCCCTCCCATGAGAGCTCCCACCGCGATGCAAAGAATCACCGGTGTCCATTTCATTGCATCGCTCCATTAGAAGATCAGGACCGTTGACCTGACCGATAGCGCGAGGCAAGCAACACGTTGCCGGGAACCGGTCGCCAGATGACCGCCTGATTATTTCCACTGCAGCCAGCGTAGTCATACAAGCATTGTTCGTCTGCTTTGTCGGCCAGCCAGGTGATCGCGGCAACGCAGGCCACCCCGAGATACTTTCCCACAACCGCGCAAGCACCGACACCACTGTCCTTCAGCCCCTTGGTCGTGGCAGTGCAATTGTGATACTGGTCAATCAAGGTACACGCGTGATTCGCCTCTCGGAGCTCGGCGGAGAATTCCTAACAATCTCCTATCAATTCATTCACGAATGTTTAACGAATGGATTTGCCGCCGCGATCTCTGCTTTACCACTTCATTTCTCAACTGATTGAGAGGCCTCTCATCAGTGACCGCGGCGACTCGCCTTTCAGGCGTCGACGAACGCTGCTGCGATCATTTCTCCGGCGTTGATGGGCGAGGGTTCATCGACGCGCGGGGTGTAGATCATTTCCCCGACGCGGATGCTGGACCCCGTGAGCACGCACACGCCGTCGCGCTTGGACGGGACCATGTCCCAGATCTGGTACCCGTAGTGGCAGGCGCCTGGATCGGACCAGGAGATGGCGGCCGTGCGCGGTGTCGGGCGGTCCAGCACGTGGATGGTCGGTGCCGTCTTGAACTGCCGCGCGGAGGGGGTCGGCGGCGCGGAGGGGACGCCGCCGTTGCCCAGCCAAGCCACTGTGCGCAGCCAACCGTCGTGGGACGGATCGCTTGCGAGATCCCTGTACATGCGACACCGCCTTTCTCATCCGCCGGACAATCGGCGTCAAAGCCTGAAATAATTCAACGCGTGATGAATATAACAAAGGCCGGGCGATCGATGGACAAGACCCCGAAGACTGGCGGGGCGCCGCGAAGGCGCGGGCGGCCGAGCGCGGACTGTGCGCAAGGCGCGGACAACCTGTTGCGCACGGCGCGGCGGATCTTCGCGCTGCGCGGTTATGAGGCTGCGAGCGTGCGCGAGATCGCGCGCCAGGCCGATGTCGATCCCGCGCTGATCGCGCATCACTTCGGATCGAAGGAAGCGCTGTGGCTGGCGGTGGTCGAGCAGATCAAGGTGCTGATGGATCCGATGCTGCAGACCGCCAAGGACCTGGGCATCGACGCCTCGCTGGGTCCGCGCCAGCGCGTCGAGCGCTGCATGCTGTCCTTCATCGACCGCGTCTTCGAGCACCCCGACATCGGCATCTTCTTCTCCACCGCCGCGACCGAGGAAGGCGAGCGGCTGAACGTGCTGGTCGACACCATCGTGCGCCCCTTCCACGATGTCTGCCTGCCGCTGTTCAGCGACGCGATGGACGCCGGCGAACTGCACCGCTGCGATCCCGCGCTGCTGTTCTCGGTGCTGATGAACGGCATCAGCAAGACCGTCGCCTACGCGCATGTGATGCGGGCGGTGTCGACGCTGCCGGACGACCCGGCGCGCTTCAAGCGCGAGCTGACGGACATCACGCTGCATCTGTTGCGCTGAGCATCGGATCGTCTTTCCTTCCCGGGCGGGATACACAGGCATACGAAAGCCGTATCGCCGATCGCGTGGTGCTCGAAGAATCCGTTCCATCGCAGCATTCCGCTGTTTGCCTGGAAAGGATCCACCGTGTCACCGACCACCCGACGTTCCCTGTTCCCCTTGCTGCTGGCCGGTGCGTCCGCTGTGGCGGCCGTGACCCTCTCGCTTCCGCCGATGGCGTCCGATGCGGCGGCGGCATCGCTCTTCGGCGGCGCGGGGATGGACGGAAAACCGGCGCCCGCCTTCACCGGCATCGACCACTGGATCAACAGCCCGCCGCTGAAGATCGACGAGTTGCGCGGCAAGGTCGTGCTGGTGGACTTCTGGACCTACACCTGCATCAACTGCCTGAACCAGCTGCCCCACGTGAAGGCCTGGCACGAGAAGTACAAGGACCAGGGGCTGGTGGTCGTCGGCGTGCATTCGCCGGAGTACGAGGAGGAGCGCTCCACGGCCGGCCTCAAGGAGGCGATCGCCCGTCTGGGCATCCGCCACGCCGTCGCGCAGGACAACGACTTCAAGACGTGGAAGAGCTACGGCAACCGCTACTGGCCGGCGATCTACCTCATCGACAAGCAGGGGAAGATCGTCTACTCGCACTTCGGCGAAGGTCAGTACCAGCAGACCGAAGCGCAGATCCAGGCGCTGCTCAGGCAGCAGGGTTGATCCATGGAGAGGGCGCGACGCTCGGTCGCGACCCTCACTCCCGTCCTTCGACAGCCATCGAGAGGACATAGCCTTCGCTGCGCACCGTCTTGAGGTACTTCGGCTCGCGCGCGTCGTCGCGCAGCCGTTGCCGGATGCGGCTCACCAGCAGGTCGATCGAGCGCTCGAAGAGCTCGGCCTCGCGGCCCTGCGTGAGGCTCAGCAGCTGATCGCGGCTCAGCACCCGCTGCGGATGGTCGAGGAACACGCGCAGCAGCCGGTACTCCGCGCCGCTGAGCGGCACCACCGTGCCCTGCTGGTCGATCAGGTGACGCTCGATCGTGTCCAGCACCCACTCGCCGAAAGCCAGCCGCGGCGACTCGTCCGTCGCGCGCATGTTGGGCGGCAGCATCCGCGCGCGCCGCAGCACCGACTTGATCCGCGCCAGCAGCTCGCGCGCCGCGAACGGCTTGGCCAGGTAATCGTCGGCGCCCATCTCCAGCCCGAGAATGCGGTCGGCCTCGTCGCCACGCGCGGTCAGCATGATCACCGGCGTCGCCTTGTGTTTTCCCGCGCGCAGGTCGCGGCACAGCGACAGGCCGTCCTCGCCCGGCAGCATCAGGTCGAGGATCACCAGGTCCACCGGCGTGCCGGTCTCCAGCGCGATGCGCATGTGCCGGCCAGTCGGCACGGCCGTCACCTTCAGGCCGTTGCGGGTCAGGTAGGTGGTGAGCAACTCGCGGATCTCGCGGTCGTCGTCGACGATCAACACATGATCCTGGGTGGGGGTGGACGTCTGCATGGGGTGAGGCTTCGGACGGGATGAGCGCAATGTACCGGCCCGGCCCCCGCCGCTAGTACGGACAGGCAATGTTGTGTCTCCGGGGCGGGACACGGATACACGCCAATACAAAGGTACCCACAAGCGGAGCGCGCGGGCCTATAAACCGGCCTGCGGGATTCGCCGCCAACAACGCATCGGAGATCCTCGTGAGCCGCGTCATCGACTACTTCTTCGCCCCGCACAGCCCCTGGACCTACCTCGGCCATGAGCGTTTCGCCGCCATCGCGCGCGAGGCCGGCGCCACCGTGCGGCTGATCCCCGTCGACCTGCTCAAGCTGTTCGCCGTGTCCGGCGGACTGCCGCTGCCGCAGCGGCCGCCGCAGCGCCAGGCTTACCGACTGCTGGAACTGCGGCGCTTCTCGCAGCATCTCGGCATGCCGATGAATGTCGAGCCGACGTTCTTTCCGGTCGCGCCGCACAAGGCGGCACGGCTGATCATCGCGGTCGACCAGGCCGACGGCGCGGACGCCGCGATGCGCCTGACCGGCGCGCTGCTGCGCGCGGTCTGGGAGCAGCAGCGCGACATCGCCGACGACGTCACGCTGACCGCACTCCTCGGCGAGCAGGGACTGCCGGCCGAGCGCCTGACGCGCGCCGCGGAGGACGACATCGGCGCGCAGTACGACGCCAACACGCAGCGCGCGATCGACGCCAGCCTGTTCGGCGCGCCGAGCTACGTCATCGACGGCGAGCTCTTCTGGGGCCAGGACCGCCTGGACTTCGTCCAGCGCGAACTGGCGAACGCGAACACCAACGCATGAGCCGCTCGCCCGCATCGACTGCGTCGGCCACATCGGCCGCAGCATCGGCCGCAACCTCGATCAAGACGCGCCGTTTCGGCCCGCGCACGCTCTTCGCGCGCGTGTTCTGGCTGATGGTCGTCGGCATCGCGATCGCGCAGGCGCTGGCCTACGTCGCGATCCGCCAGGAGCGTTCGATGGCCCTGCGGGCGCTGATGATGTCGGGCGTCGAACGCGACATCGCCACCGGCGTCGCGGTGCTGGACCGCCTGCCGGCGGCGGAACGCGCGGACTGGCTGAAGCGCCTCGAGCGCCCGAACTACCGCTTCGCGCTCGCCGACGAACTCGATCCGACAGCCGGGCCGGTGGAACGGACCGACTTCAACGGGCCCTTCGTCGACGCGCTGGTGCAGGCGATGCAACCCTTCCGCATCGAACGCGCCGTGCAGCTCGGCGTCAAACGCTATCAACTGCTGGTGCGCCTGAACGACGGCGCCGCGGTGACGGTGCACGCGCAACGCGTCGACATGCCCATCCCCGAATGGGTGATGTGGGTGCTGGGCGCACAGCTCATCGTGCTGGCGGTGTGCAGCTGGATGGTGGTGCGACTGGTGACGCGTCCCCTGAAGACGTTGGCGTCGGCGGCGGACGACCTCGGTCCGGACCTGTCGCCCACGCTGATCCCCGAGGAAGGTCCCGCCGAAGTCGCGCACGCCGCGCGCGCCTTCAACGCGATGCAGCAGCGCATCGCCGGCTACACGGCGGAGCGGGTGGAGATCCTGGCCGCGATCTCGCACGACCTGCAGACGCCGATCACGCGCATGCGCCTGCGCGCCGACCTGATGAACGATGAGGAACTGCGCGGCAAGTTCCACCACGACCTGCACGCGATGCAGGTGCTGGTCCGCGAAGGGGTGACCTACGCACGCACGCTGCACGGCACGTCGGAAGTGCCGGCCCGGCTGGACGCCGATGCGCTGCTCGCGAGCATCGTCGGGGACTACCAGGACGCCGGGGAGGCGGTGACGCTGGCCGGCGAGGCCGGGACGCCGATCATGGCGCAGCCGCAGGCGCTGAAGCGCATCCTGGTCAACCTGATCGACAACGCGCTGGCGTTCGGCGGCCAGGCCGAGATCCAGATGACGCGCAGCGGCGCGCGAAATCCGGAAGGCGCGCAAGACCCGACCCCTCGCCTCACGATCGCGGTGCTGGACCGGGGACCGGGGATCCCGGACGACCAGTTGCAGGCCGTGTTCAAGCCCTTCCACCGGTTGGAGACTTCGCGCAACCGCGACACCGGCGGCACCGGCCTCGGTCTGGCGATCGCGCTGCAACTCGCCACCGCCATGGGAGGGAACTTGTCCCTCCACAACAGGACGGGCGGGGGGCTGGAAGCCCGACTCACCCTTCCCGCCTCGCTGGCCTGACACTGTCCACGGCTTCTGTGGACAACTCTGTTGGCTCAACGGGCAGGGATGCTGCAAGCCGTTGATTCCGCACGGAATTCATTGCGGTGCCGCGAAATGAGGCAGCGGCTCAAACGGGCCATCCGAGCCATCCATCGAAGCTCGCCAGACTGTCCCTGTGAACTGTGGATAAGTCTGTTGGCTGCCTTTGCAGGGGCGACACAAGTCGTTGTTTCAACAGGGAAAAGCTTGCCGTGCTTCAAAAAAAGGCAGGCCGGAGACGGGGGCGGTTGGCGACCAGCCGGCCTTGACGCGACGGTGCACCACGGTGGGCAAACTTCGTTCCACCTGCGCAGTTGCTCACAGTGCCCACCGGTTGTGCACCGGGCGGCCAGACTGTCCACGCGCTCTGTGGACAAGTCTGTTGGCTGCCCGGGCAAGGATGCTGCAAGTGCTTGTCGTGGCAGGGAAATGCTTGCAATGCTGCGGAATGAGGCAGCCCCTCCTCGGAAGGATGGCCTCAGACGATCCGGAGGCCCAGGTTCGGCAGGCCGTCGATGTGGCAGTCGATGACGTCGCCCTTCACCACCGGGCCGACGTTCTCCGGGGTGCCGCTGTAGATGATGTCGCCGGGCTTGAGCTCGAAGGCGCGCGAGAGCTGCGAGATCTGCTCCGCGACGCTCCAGATCATCTGGCTCAGATCCGCGTCCTGCTTGGTCTGGCCGTTGACCTTGAGCCAGATCGCGCCCTTGGACGGATGACCGCCGAGCCGCGCGACCGGGTGGATCGGACCGATGGGCGCCGACCGGTCGAAGCTCTTGCCGATCTCCCACGGCTTCTTCTGGTCGCCCATGCCGCGCTGCAGATCGCGGCGCGTCATGTCCAGGCCGATCGCGTAGCCGAATACGTGCTGGAGCGCCTGCTCCGTCGTGATGTCGCGACCGCCCTTGTTGAGCGCGGCCACCAGTTCGCATTCGTAGTGGTAGTTCTTCGTCAGCGTCGGGTACGGGTGATCGGCGACGGTGCCGGGCGCGACGTTCTGGATCGCGTCAGTCGGCTTCTGGAAGAAGAACGGCGGTTCGCGGGTCGGGTCGCTGCCCATCTCGCGCGCATGCGCCGCGTAGTTGCGGCCGATGCAATAGATGCGGCGCACAGGGAAACGCTGGTCGCTGCCGACGATGGGGATCGTCGTCTGCGGAACGTCGAACGGCGTTCGGGTCGTCCCGGCCGTCGGGGAGGTCGTATCGGCCTGGCCCGGCAGCGCGCAGCCGGCCACGGCGCCGGCGGCCATCGCGGCGGAGGTGTTGAGCAGGGAACGTCGGTCCATCGCGGTCTCCTTCGAGGTTGAGTTGTCCGACGCGGCGCGCCCCTGGAAAGCTGACGGACAGCCGCGGCCAGACGAGCGTAGGCGCGTGCCTGCGCCAACGCTTCCACGTTTCCCCTTGAAGTGAGACGGACGGGGCGAGGCCCGCACGCCGACGCCGGATCAGGCGCCTCGGGATCAGGCGCCGCTGTGGGCCGCGAGTTCCACGACCATCCGCAGACTCCTCAGCACCGCCGCGGGATCCTCGGCGTACTGCGCCTGCACGATCGCCCCATCGACCGCGACGGACAAGGCCGCGGCGATCTTCTTCCGCTGCCTCGACGCGGGCAGCAGCCCGGCGATCGCATCGGTCATGTCCTGCTTGTGGCGACGGGTCGCCTCGACCACCTCGGGCAGGGTCGGGCCCATCTCGCCCACGCCGTTCAGGAAAGCGCAGCCGCGGAACTCCCCGAGCGCCTGACCGCCGAACCACTCGGCCATCGCCGGCACCAGCGCACCGACGCCCGCGCGCCCGTCCGTATCCTTGGTCGCTGCGCCGTGCCGTTCGAGCGCCCCGTTGAACCAGGCCATCCACCGTCCGTGCCGGAGATCGAGGTAGGCCAGGATCAGATCGTTCTTGCTCGGGAAGTGCCGATAGAAGGTGACCTTCGTGACGCCCGACGCCGCGATCACGCGGTCGATGCCGGTCGCGCGGATGCCCTCCGCGTAAAACAGGTCGTGGGCGGTTCGCAGGATGCGCTCGCGGGCGGGGAGTTCGCCGATGTCCACGCCAAGGTCGATGTCGTTCATGCGGATATTGTAGACAGACCTGTCTACATGCATCAGAATCCAACCCAAGTAGACAGACTTGTCTACCTGACCCGATCTGACCGTTCCGAGAAAGGACCCCGACCATGGACACCCGCCCGCCCCTGCCGCCGTTCACCCGCGACACCGCGATCCAGAAGATCCGCCTGGCCGAAGACGGCTGGAACAGCCGCGACCCGGCGCGCATCGTGCTGGCTTACAGCCCGGACACGAAGTGGCGCAACCGGGCCGAGTTCCCGCAAGGCCGTGATCAGGCGCAGGCGCTGCTGGAACGCAAGTGGACGCGCGAGCTGGACTACCGCCTGATCAAGGAACTGTGGGCTTTCGAGGGCAACCGCATCGCCGTGCGCTTCGTCTACGAATGGCATGACGACGCCGGCAACTGGTTCCGCAGCCACGGCAACGAGAACTGGGAGTTCGACGCTCAGGGTCTGATGACGCACCGCCACGCGAGCATCAACGACCAGCCGATCAAGGCCGAGGACCGCAAGTTCCATTGGCCGCTGGGCCGGCGGCCGGACGACCATCCTGGCTTGACCGAGCTCGGCCTGTAAGCCGGACAGGCACATCGGCCTCAACGTCGTGACGCCGGTATTCCACACCACCGAGAAGCGCTTCAGCACCGCCTTCAACTTCGGCGACCACCTCGCCGTCGGCGGGCTGCTTTTCGGGCCGACAGCCGGCGAGTGGTCGCTGCGGTTCCAGCACTTCTCCAACGGCAACATCGCGCGGCCGAATCCGGGCCAGAACTTCGTGCAGGTGCGGCGGAGCCAGGCGCTGTAGCCGACCGCTGGCCGACGGTCAGCTTCCCGCGCCCCTCTCACGCCAGGCGCTGGGCGACCGCCCCGTGTGCCGCAGGAAGAAGCGCGTGAAGTACGCCGGATCGGCGAACCCGAGTCCGTCGGCGATCTGCCGCACCATGAGGTTGGTGTAGCCGAGCTCTCGCTTGGCTTCGAGCAGCACGCGCTGGTGCAGGACGGCGAGCGCCGAGCACTGCAGGTGGCGGCGGCACAGGCGGTTCAGTTGCGTCGGCGTGATGCCCAGCGGCTCGGCCAGCGCCGCCACCGGGGGCTGGCGACGGTAGTGGCGCTCCACCTGCTCGCGGTAGCGGGCCAAGTGCTGCAGGGCGCGCCCGTCGCCGGACGTCAGCGCGTGGGAGTTGCCGTTCCCGCTCCCGTGCGGCGCCCCCTCCGACACGCCCAAGCGTGCCGCCTGCGTCGCCAGCAGGGCCACCGCGTGGTCCAGCGCGGGCGCGCGCCACGCCCCGGCGCCCGCATAGTCTTCCCTCAGGCCGTGACCGACGGCGAACAGCGCGCGCGTCACCGTCGCCCCGCGGTCGAGCGCCACCAGCCGCGGCTCGGCCAGGCTGTCCAGCAATTCGGGCAGGTGATCGAGCAACGCCCGCAGCCGGCTCTGGTCCAGCGTGATCACCAGCCCCTCCGTCTCCGGCGCGAAGCGGAAGCCGTGCACCGCCAGCGCCGGCACCCAGACCAGCGCCGGAGCGCGCAGCACGCGTTCCTCCTCGTCCATGCGGACGGTGACGCGGCCGCGTTCGATCAGCAGCAGCTGCACCAGCGCGCCGTGGCGATGCGGCTGGATTTCCCAATTGTGCAAGCGGCTGCGGTCCGCGATGGACTCCAGGTGAAGGCCGTCCAGCGCCGGGGAACGGCCATCTTCGCCGTAGAGCGAATACACCGGCGTCGCCGCCCGGCGGCGGGAGGGTCGACGAAGCACGGAGTCGGCAGCCATGGGTTCGGATTGTGCAAGTCCATGTCGGAGTCGTCCATTCACCGACGCGCGGCGGCCTCATAGGCTAGTACTCATCGGAGACAACACCGCGGCCTCGCAACAAGGCTCAGTTCGCATGAAGGCTCTACGCACCCAGGTGCTCATCGTCGGCGCCGGACCCTCGGGGCTGCTGCTCGGCCAGTTGCTGCACCGCGCCGGCGTGGATACCGTCGTCGTCGAACGTCAGAGCGGCGAGCATGTGCTGTCGCGCATCCGCGCCGGCGTGCTCGAACAGGGCACGGCCGATCTCATGGACGACGCCGGCGTCGGCGTGCGCATGCATGCGGAAGGGCTTGTGCACGACGGGTTCGCGCTCACGGTCGACGGCGCGCGGCACCGCATCGACCTGCGTGCGCTCACCGGCGGACGCACGGTGCTGGTCTATGGGCAGACCGAGGTCACGCGCGACCTGATGGGTGCGCGTGCAGCGGCCGACCTGCCCACCTTGTACGAAGCGGCCAATGTCCGCATCGAAGGATTCGACCGCGCGACGCCGCGCGCGCGCTGCACCGTCCATGGCGAGCCGGTCGACATCACCGCCGACTTCATCGCCGGCTGCGACGGCTTCCATGGTGTCTGCCGCGCGAGCGTGCCTTCCGGCGCCATCCAACGCTACGAGAAGGTCTATCCCTTCGGCTGGCTCGGCCTGCTGAGCGACACGCCGCCCGTGTCCGGGGAGCTGATCTACGGCCGGCATGCGCGCGGCTTCAGCCTGTGCAGCATGCGGTCGGCGACGCGCAGCCGCTACTACCTGCAGGTGCCGTCAACCGAGCGGGTCGAGGACTGGAGCGATGCGCGCTTCTGGGACGAACTGCGAGCGCGGCTCGACCCCGAGGCCGCGGAATCGCTCATCACCGGCCCCTCACTGGAGAAGAGCGTGGCGCCGCTGCGGAGCTTCGTCGCCGAGCCGATGCGCTTCGGCCGGCTGTTCCTGGCCGGCGACGCGGCGCACATCGTGCCGCCGACGGGCGCGAAGGGACTCAACCTCGCGGCGTCGGACGTCCGCTACCTGTCGCAGGCGCTGGTCGAGCATTACCGTGAAGGCAGCGACGCCGGTCTGGACCGCTACTCCGCGCGCTGCCTCGCCCGCGTGTGGAAGGCAGAGCGCTTCTCGTGGTGGTTGACCGGCCTGATGCACAACTTCGACCAGGAGTCCGCGTTCCAGGCGAAGCTTCAAGCCGCCGAGCTGGACTACGTGCTCAGCTCCGAAGCCGCCCAGCGAGCGCTGGCCGAGAACTACGTCGGTCTCCCGCTGTAGCCCCGGCCATCGACCGGGTCGAGGATCAGTTGTCGATGATGTTGAGGAAATGATCGAGGATCACGAAGTGGTCCTCGAACAGCTGCGACTCCATCGCCGCCAGTTCGTTCCGATGGAACCAGCGCGCCTCCTTGACGTCGTCGCTGCCGACGACCTCGGGCAGCGTGCCCATCTCGCCGAACTTGAAATGGTGCGCCATCGTGATCAACCGCCCGCGCGCGCTGCGCAGCGGATCCTCGAAAGTCTCGACGCCGTGCAGCGCCGCGAGGATGGAAGACGGCAGCAGCGGGAACTGCGTCTCCTCGATCAACTCGCGGATCGCGCACGCGACCAGCTTCTCGCCGCGGTCCAGGTGGCCGCCGGGCACCGCCCAGAGGTCCTCGCCGAACGGCCCCTTGCGCCGCACCAGCAGCACGTGATCGCCCACGGTCACGACCGCATCGCCCGTCATGTAGGCGACCGCCGTGTACTTCTTCCGATAGCTCGCGATCGCGGCGTGCTCCGCCTTGCGCCGACGGTATTCCGGCAGGCGGCTCCAGGCCTGCAGCCACGCCCGCACCGGCGCGCTGACGTAAGGCGTCATCACCGTCAGCGCGGCGTCCGGATCGTCGGCCTCGAAGAACACCTGCCGCATCGCCGTCGCGTCGACATCGGCCAGCCGTTCCACCAGTTGCTGTCGCCAACGCGGGAAGTTGTTGAGGTAGTAGCTCGTGTGGTCCTTCTGATGGCCGACCAGCACGATGTCCGCGTCCTCGCCGGCGATGGCGCGCACGCCCATCGTCACGGCGGCGTTCCAGCGCTGGTCGTCGAAGTAGTCGCGCACCGGCAGCACGTGCAGGCGCTGCTGCTGCGCCGGCGTCAGGCCGGACAGCAGCATCTGCCGGCGTTCCTCATGGACGAAGGGATTGCGCGGATCGCGCGCCTTGTACGAGGAGCCCAGCACCGCGATCACCTCGTCCGCGAGGCCGAAGGCCGCCTGGAACAGCGCCTCCTGCCCCAGGTGCACCAGCTGCCAGCGGCCGACCACGACGGCGACGGTCTTGCGAGTCATGAAGGTCCTTCCGTTTCTCGATGCGATGTTCAGTAGTGCCTCGCCGCGATCGGCAACTGGCGGCCGCTGCCGAAGGCCCGCGCCCGCAGCCGCACGATGGGCGGCGCCTGGCGGCGCTTGTATTCGTTGCGGGCGATCATGCCTTTGATCCGCGCGATCAGCGCCTGACCTTCGTCGCTCCCGCGCAGCGCGGCGACCGCGGCCTCCGCGCCGGCGCGTTCGTCGTCGGCCAGGCGCTCGCCCTCGATCAGCACCTTCAGCACCTCGTCCAGGACCTCGTAGGGCGGCAGGCTGTCGGTGTCGCGCTGGTCGGGCGCGAGCTCGGCGCTCGGCGGCTTGTCGAGGATCGCCGCCGGGATGATCTCGCGACCCGCGGTCTCGTTGAGATGTCGGCTCAGCGCGAAGACTTCCGTTTTGTAGAGATCGCCGATCAGCCCCAGCCCGCCGTTGGTGTCGCCGTAGAGCGTGCAGTAGCCGACGGCGATCTCGCTCTTGTTGCCGGTCGTCAGCAGCAGGTGACCCTGCGCATTGGACACGGTCATCAGCAGCGTGCCGCGCACGCGGGCCTGCAGGTTCTCCAGCGCGAGGCCGGACGGCCGCAGCGCCAGCGTGCTCGCCGCCATCGTGTCGCCGATCTGGCGCACGATGTCCTCGATCGGGCAGGTGTCCAGCGGAATGCCGAGCGCATCGCACAGCGCCTTCGAATCGTCGACGCTGCCGGACGACGAGAACCGCGACGGCATCGTGATCGCCGAGACCTTGTCCGCGCCGAGCGCCTCCACCGCGAGCGCCAGGGTCAGCGCGGAGTCGATGCCGCCCGACGAGCCGACGACGACGCGGTCGAAGCCGCAGCGCCGGACGTAGTCGCGCAGGCCGAGCACGATCTGACGGCGGTAGAACGCCATCGTGTCGAGCCCCGCGCTCGCGGGCGGGGGCGGCAGCGCGCCGCCGTCGCGCGACGAGAAGAGTCCGCGATCGGTCTCGAAGCGCAGCGTGACGACCTGCGACTCGAAGCGCCCGGCCTCGAAGACCACGCCCGGTTCCGGCTCGATCGCGAAGGACGCGCCGTCGTAGACGAGCTGGTCGTGGCCGCCGACCTGGTTCACGAACACCAGCGGCAGGCGATGGCGCCAGCAGGCGGCGCGGAACACGGCATGCCGTTGCTCGCGCTTGCCGACGTTGCTCGGGCTCGCATTGATCGAGACGATCAGGTCCGGCGCGGCGTCGGCCAGGCGCTGGAACGGATTGACCGCATAGTCCTTGCCGTCGTCGTTCCAGCCGTCTTCGCAGATCATGAAGCCGACCTGCGTGCCGCCGATGCGCAGCACGCGCGCGACGTCCGGACCGGGCTCGAAGTGGCGGCGTTCGTCGAAGACGTTGTAGGTCGGCAGCAGCTGCTTGTGATAGTCGAGCAGCACTTCGCCGTCGCGGATCACGAGCAGCGAGTTGCGGAAGGCCTTGCCCGCGCCGGGATGGCGCGTGGGCGCGCCGACGACCCAGTAGACCGAGTCGACCTCGCGCGTCGCGGCCAGCAGCGCGGTCATCGCCCGGTCCAGGCGCCGGCGGAAGTCCTCGTCGTCGAGCAGGTCGGCCGGGTAGTAACCGGTCAGCGAGAGTTCGGGGAAGACGACCAGGTCCGCGCCGTCCTGACGCGCCTGCCGCGCGGCGTCCAGATGCAACGCGAGGTTGCCGTCGAGGTCCCCGATCGTCGGGTTGATCTGGGCCAGGGTGATCTTGAGCATGACGTCGCTCCGTTCATTCATGCGGTGCCGACGCGGAACACCTGCCGCAGATAGTCCAGGAAGGTCTGGTCGTCGCAGAGCGTCTTGCCCGGCGCGTCCGAGAGCTTGGCGACCGATTGCCCGTTGCACCGGACCAGCTTCATGACGATGTTGAGCGGCTTGGGACCCAGGTCGTTGCTCAGGTGGGTCCCGATGCCGAAGCCCACCGGCACGCGCCGCGCGAAGTGCGTGTGCAGGCGGAAGGCCTCGTCGCAGTTCAGACCGTCGCTGAACACCAGGCGCTTGGTGAACGGATCGATGCGCAGCGTCGCGTAGTGCGCGAGCGCCTTCTCGCCCCAGACCACCGGATCGCCGCTGTCGTGCCGCAGGCCGTCGAACAGCTTCGCGAAGTACAGGTCGAAGTCGGCGAGGAAGGCGTCCATGCCGATCACGTCGGTGAGCGCGATGCCCAGGTCGCCGCGGTACTCCTGGACCCAGCCTTCCAGCGCGGCCTTCTGCGAGAGGCGCAACTGGACGCCCACCGCCTGGTAGGTCTGCAGGTACTCGTGCGCCATCGTGCCGATGGGAATCAGGCCGTGGCGACGCGCCAGCTCGACGTTGGACGTGCCCTTGAAGACCGAGGGGATCTCGCGCTTCAGCGTGGCGACGACCTCGTCATGCCAGTCGCCGGAGAAGCGCCGGCGCAGACCGAAGTCGAAGAACTCGAAGGGATAGGCGTCCTTGCCGAGCGTCCCGGCCACGGCCGCGGCGTAGTCGCGCAGTCGTGCCGTCTTCGCGGCGAGCCGTGCGCGGCCGTCGGCCAGCACCTCGTCCTCGCGGCCCGCGCACAGGCGACGGAAGTACAGTTCGTTCACGATGGCCAGCACGAAGATCTCGAAGCCCATCACGTGGACCTGCGGCCCCTTGGCGACGATCACCAGCTGGCCCGCCTCGGCGTCCTCCCCGGGGCGCGCCTCGATGAAGCGGCGCTGGAATCGGAAGATCCGCAGGAAGTCGATGAAGTCCGACTTCATGAACCGCAGGCCGCCGAGGTAGGCGAGTTCCTCATCGCTGAAGCTCAGCGTGCAGAGATGATCCAGCTCGCGGTTGACCGCGTCGCTGAGCTCGCTCAGCGGGAAGGCCGGGGTGTTTCGGCAGACGAAGCGGTACTCGGCGTCGTTGGCCGGGAACGCGTGCAGCAGGGTCTGCCACATCGTGAATTTGTAGAGGTCGGTCTCCAGCAGCGAATGGATGACAGGCGTGGTGTTCATGACATCGCTCCGATCAGGCCGACAGCAGGCCGAGCGCCTGCGCCGCGGTCATCGTCCGCACGCCGAGCGCGCGGGCGCGGTCGACGAAGGCCGTCGCACCGGCCTCGAAGCCGCCGACGGGGCTCATCGCATCCTCGATCAGCACGATGCGGGACAGCCGCTCGGCGCTCATCTCGCCGAAGAGGTCCTCCGCCGTCGCCGCGACGCAATGGCTGCTGGCCTCGCCGGCGATGAAGGTCAGGCCGGGGAAGCCGACGATGCGGTCGACCAGCGCGCGGTTGGTCTGCGTGCGGGGATCGGAAGCGATGGGCACTTCGGCGCGCACGGCGCTGTACTGCTCGGTCATCGGATTCTGGCCCTTGAGGACCGTCTCCACCGTGCGCAGCCGCGTGGCTTCCCAGCGGCCCAGCGCGGCGGCAAGCTCGCCATGCACGTTGTGGCCCCAGGTGCCGACGACGCAGTGCGTCGGCCAGACCATCAGGATGTACTTCTTCGGGCTGGCCTCCAGGGCATCGAGGTAGGCCAGGACCTGATCTCGCAACGCCGCATCGCGCGGCGCGAAGCGGCCGGCGCGGACGTCCTCGGCCTTGATCTGCGTGAACGGCGAAACCGGCGAGACCGGCGACCCCGGCAGCGGGGCGCCTTCGACGCCCTCTGCGCCGTCAGCACCGGGCTGCTGCCAGAACGCGGGCCGCTCGATCGCGTAGACCGGGTGCGAGTCCAGCGTCACGACGATGTCCGCGATGGCGGCGCCAGCCTGGTCCACCAGCGCGGCCAGGCGCTTCATGTCCGCGTCCGCGCCGGCCACCGGCAGCGTCGCGCCGTCGATGTCGCAGAAGTCGTTCTGCGGGTCGACGATCAGCAGTTGGAGGGACTGGGGGCGTGGGGTGGTCATGCGAACTCCGATTCCGTCTTTGTCATGTCGTGGCGTCAGCATACCCCACTTCGTGCTCTGTCGCACTAAGTGATCAAGGAACAGTCGCGCGTGATGAAACCAAGTGTTGCCCAAGGCTCCATCGATGCCATTGATTCCAGGATCCGTTCTGAGCCGCTGTTTGACGCGTGGCCAGATCGCCGCTCATAATTCGTGCTTTTCCGCACTAAGAAGAACGATCCCGTGGACTTCCAACGCCCCATCGTCACCGTCGACATCGTGCTGCTGACGCTGCGCGACGGCGTGCTGCAAGCGGGTCTCGCTCAGCGGGACAAGGCGCCGGCGCCGGGCGCGTGGACGCTGCCGGGCGGCTGGGTGCACACCGACGTGGACCAGGATGCGGACGACGCCGCTGCGCGCATCCTGCGCGAGAAGGCCGGGCTGGTGTCGCCTTACCTGGAACAACTCAAAACCTTCTCGGGGATGCACCGCGATTCGCGCGGGTGGTCGCTGTCGGTCAGCTACTACGCGGTCGTGCCGGCCGATGTCGATCGCGGCGCGGCAGAGAACGCCGACGCGGGGGCCAACGCCGGTGCGGACACCGCGGCCGGCACGGACGCGCGCTTCCGCTGGGCCGCCGTGGACAGCCTGCGTTCCCTGCCCTTCGACCACGCGCAGATCCTGCGCACGGCGGTCGAGCGCGTGCGGTCGAAGACCTTGTACTCGTCGCTGCCGGTGCACCTGATGCCGGCGGCGTTCACGCTCGGCGAACTCCAGCGCACCTACGAGCAGGTGCTGGGCGCCGAGCTCGACAAGCGCGGGTTCCGCCGGCGCATCGACGAGCTCGACGTGATCGAGGAGATCCCTGGCGCGTTCACCAGCGGCGGCAGCCATCGGCCGGCGCAACTGTTCCGCAAGAAGCCGCACGCGCCGGCGCTGAAGACGGTGACGAGCAATCTGGCGGTGGGTTGAGGCTTCAGCGCGCGCTCAAGCCCTTGAGCAGCGCCTCGTGGAATTCCTTCGGCGACTCCACTTGCGGCGAGTGGCCCAGCGCGGGGAACTCGACCAGCGACGCGCCGGGAATCATCTTCGCGGTCGAGCGGCCCAGCGTCGCGTAATCGCCGAGCTGCTCGGCGATCTCCTTCGGTGCGCGGACCGCGCCCGGTGCGGTGCGGTCCTTGCCGCCGATCATCAGCAGCGTGCGCACCTTCAGCCGCGGCAGCTCCTGCACCACCGGCTGCGTGAAGATCATCTCGGACGTCTGCGCCTGGTTCCACGCGACCTGCTCTCGCCCCGGTCCCGCGTACTGGCCGGCGGACATGCGCACCCAGCGGTCGTACTCCGGCTTCCACTGGCCGTTGTAATAGAAGCGCAGCTGGTAGGCCTTGATGGTCTCGGCCGTCGTCTTGAGCTCCTGCGCGTAGAGCTGGTCGATCGTCGCGTACGGCACGCCGGCGGCCTGCCAGTCTTCGAGGCCCAGCGGGTTCACGACGACCAGCTGATCCACCTGCGCCGGATACGCGAGCGCAAAACGCATCGCGAGCATCCCGCCCATCGAATGGCCGATGACGGTCGCCTTCGCGATGCCCAGCGACTGCAGCAAGGCCTGCGTGTTGGCCGCGAGCTGGTTGAAGCTGAACTGGTAGCCGGCGGGCTTGCTCGACGCGCAGAAGCCGATCTGGTCCGGCGCGATGACGCGGTAGCCCGCGCCGGTGAGCACGGTGATCGTCTGCTCCCAGGTCGCGCCGCAGAAGTTCTTGCCGTGCAGCAGCACCGCGGTCCGGCCGTTGGGCTGACCGGTCGGGGCGACGTCCATGTAGGCCATCTCCAGCGCCTGCCGCTGCGAGGTGAGCTTGAAGCGCTGCGGCGGATGCGGGTAGTCGAAGCCCTCCAGGCGCGCGCCGTAGGCGGGCGCGTCCTGCGCCGACGGCGCGGTCTTCGTGGGCGAGGCGCTCTGCGCATTCGCGCTGAATGTGCAGAGGGCGAATGCCGCGAGCGCGGCGGCAGACAAGGTCTTCATCACGGGGAACTCCAGTGGCGACGGAACGGCGCGCCGAAGCGGGCAAGTGTCGTTCCCTCTCTCCCCGCGAGCAGCCCTCAGCAGCTTCAACGCTGATCGAGATAGCCGAAACTGCCGTGATCGCGGATCTCCTCCGCGGCCAGTCGCGCCGCCTTCATCGCATGCCGGAAGAGCGACATCGCCAGACTCACGCGCTTCACGCCGGCCTCGCCGAGCTCGCGCACCGTGAACGATCGCCCTGGAATGCCGGCCATGAAGTTGACCGGCTTCGTCACCGAGACGCAGACCCGGCGCACCGCGTCGAGGTCCGGCAGCAGCGGCGCGAACAGCACATCGGCGCCCGCGCGTTCGAAAGCCTGCAGCCGGCGGATCGTGTCGTCGAGGTCGTTGATGCCGTGGAGGAAGTTCTCCGAGCGCGCCGTGACCACGAAGGGGAACGGCAACACTCGCGCCGCCTCGACCGCAGCGGCCACACGCTCGACGGCGAGATCGAAGTCGAGGATGGGCGCCCCGCCCTCGCTGGACGAATCCTCGATGGAGCCGCCGACTGCGCCCGCCTCCGCGGCGAGGCGGATCGTCAGCGCGCAATCCTCGGGGCGATGGCCGAAGCCGTTGCCCAGGTCGGCGCTCAGCGGCAAGGGCGTGGCGCCCGCGAGCAGCCGGATGTGCGCGAGCGTCTCCTCGCGCGTGAGTTGGCCGTCGCGGCGTCCGACGGCCTCGGCCGCCGCGGCGCTCGACGTCGCCAGCGAGGCGAAGCCCGCCGCTTCCAACATGCGCGCCGAGGCGATGTCCCACGCGTTCGCGATCACGAAGGGGTCAGGTCTTTCGTGCAAGGCACGCAGCGCGGCGGCCTTCGCGGCCTGGGTCTCGGAGGTGGATTCGTCGTGGGTCGACACGGTGCTCATGGCGGCTTCCTCGGTGGGACAGACGACGGATGCTAGGCCGCGCTGCTGCCGCCGTCTGGCAGCAATCGGACCTGTTCCTCCGTCGCGCCCGTGGCGCCCCATCTCCGCCTTTACCTCCAAAAGGGTGGCGACGACGCCACGGTTTTCCGGCATTCCGCTCCGAACGGGGGCAGATCGCGCGGCCTGCGCACCCTCAGCCCCAACCACAATGTTGCGAACCATTCGCATTTGATAACGTGTCGCGTTACGCTGAATGCCCGATCTCCCCCTGCCCCTGCCCCTGCCCCTGCCCCTCTCCCGGTCCCCGGTCCCCGTTCCTCGTCCCCCCGGTCCCCACCCCATGTCCCACCACGCCTTCCGCGCCTCCGCGCCCCGCCTGTCCCTGATCTCCCTGTCCGTCCTGGCGCTGCTGGTGCCGCTCGCGGCCCGCGCGCAGACCGTGCCTGCCGAGGCGCCGGCCGCCGATGCGACGTCCTCGACCGCGCCCCCTCAGGCGGCCGCAACGGGCGACGGCACGCAGAGGAAGCTGCTGGACGAGGTGGTCATCACCGGCGTGCGCAAGAAGACCTTCGCGCCGACCACCGTGCGCGTCGGCGCCTTCCGGGACCAGGATCCGCTGGACGTGCCGCTGACCAACAACGTGATGTCGCGCGACCTGCTGGACGCGCAGGCCGCGCAGGGCCTGTTCGACGCGCTGAAGAACACCGCCGGCGTGACCCGCTCCCAGGTCAGCGGCTCCACCTACGACAACCTCTCCATCCGCGGGATCATTGTCGAGAACCGCAGCAACTACCGCCTCAACGGCAACCTGCCCGTCGTCAACCTGATCGACATCCCGCTCGAAAACAAGGAGCAGGTCGAGGTACTGAAGGGCGCCTCGTCGATGTACTACGGCATGGTGCCGCCGTCGGGCATCGTCAACTTCGTGACCAAGCGCGCCGGCCCGACGCCGGTGACGTCGATCACGACCACCGTCAACGACCACGGCGGCGCGAAGGTCCACATGGACATCGGCCGGCGCTTCGGCGAAGACGACAGCGTGGGCATCCGCGTCAACGCCGCGACCAGCAAGGAAGAGACCGGCATCGACCGCTACAAGGGCGATCGCGACGTGCTGACACTGGCCGCGGACTGGCGCGCGACGTCCTGGGCCAACTTCAAGCTCGACGTCGAGCACTACGGCAAGAACACCAGCGAGCAGGCCGCCATCCAGCTGCCCGCCGCGGTGAACGGCGTGATCACGCTGCCGAGCGTGCCGGACAACAAGACCAACCTCGCGCCCGAATGGGCCCGCTACGACGCGCAGGCCGACAACGTGCTGCTGCGCGGCGACTTCGCGCTGAGCGACGACTGGGTGCTGAGCATCGAGACCGGCCGCGCCCAGACCGAACGCGACCGCAACAACACGACCTTCATCAACTACAACCCGCAGACCGGCGCCGGCACGGCCAGCGTCAACGTGCTGAAGGGCCAGAAGTACACCAACACGAACCACCGCGTCGAGGCCATCGGCCGCTTCGACACGGTCGGCATCGGCCATGAGCTGACCTTCGGCGCGACCTACAACCGGCGCGAGTCCGCCGGCTGGATGAGCGGCACGGCGACCGCGCCTCAGAACCTGTACGTGCCGGTCGACATCGCGCAGCTGACCCCGACGCTGCGCCAGGCCGGCTTCCCGTCCGAGATCAACGACCGCGGGTTGTACGCCTTCGACCGCATCTCCGTCGGCGAGCAGTGGCAGTTCCTGGCCGGCCTGCGCAAGACGATCTACCGCAGCGAGGCGACCAGCCCCACCGCGCCGGTCAGCGTCTATCGCGCGGACAAGGTCACGCCCAACTTCTCGGTGATGTGGAAGCCGATGAAGGACCTGAGCGTCTACGGCAGCCTGCTGCGCGGTCTGGAAGAGACCGGCACCGCGCCGCTCACCGCCGACAACGCCGGCCAGGTGCTGGCGCCGGCCGTGAGCAAGCAGCGCGAGCTGGGCGTGAAGGCGCGCGTGGGCGAGGTGCTGCTGCAGACGGCGGTGTTCCAGACGGACCGCGCGTTGACGACGACGATCAACCGCGTCTTCCAGGTCGGCGGCGAGGCGCGTTATCGAGGCCTGGAGTTCTCCGCCAGCGGCGAGATCGGGCGCGACTTCGCGATCGTGGCCTCCGCGCTGCTGCTCGATGCCGAGATCACCCGCGTCGGCACCAGCAACGCGGGCGAGCTCGGCCAGTCGCCGGAGAACACGCCGAAGAACACGCTGAGCCTGTTCGGCGAATACCGCGTGCCGGTCGTGCCGGGCCTGTCGCTGAACGCCGGCGTGTACCACTTCGGCAAGCGCGCCGTGAACAACCTCAACCAGGGCTGGGTCGGTGCGTACGAGACGCTGTCGATCGGCGCGCGCTACCAGTTCCGCGTCATGGACAAGGCGGTGAACCTGCAGGCCAACGTCGACAACCTGACCGACAAGGACTACTGGAGCACCGCCGGCAACAATCTGCTGGGCGTCGGCGCGCCGCGCACGGTGCGCCTGACCGCCAAGGTCGACTTCTGATCGCCCGATCGCAGAACCGCGGGAGCAACGAACCATGGCTCTGATGACCGCGCGCCGCGTCTGGATGTGGCTGCACCGCTGGATGGGGCTGACGCTGGGAATGCTGCTCGCCGCGGCGGCGCTGCTCGGTTCGCTGATGACGGTGCTGCGCCCGCTGGACGAGGCCATGCATCCGGAACTGTTCCGTGCGCCGGTGATCGATGTGCGGCCCGGCTTCATCCCGCCGGCCACACCGCTGGAGACGCTGCGCCGCCGCGTGGCCGATGAATTCGGACCCAAGGCGACGATGACGATCCGTCCGCCCCGCGAGGAAGGCGAGTCGCTGCGCGTGGCGGTGCGTTCGCCGTCCTGGGCGGGCACGGTCTACCTGGACCCGGTCGACATCGTCGAGCTCGGCCGGCGCGGCGAGACGGAAGGCGTGGCCAACTTCGTCTTCGAATTGCACAGCGAGCTGCTGCTCGGCGACACCGGCAAGGCGACGCTCGCCTTCACCGCGCTGGCGTATCTCCTGCTGCTGATCACCGGCCTGATCCTGTGGTGGCCGCTGAACGCGGCACAGTGGAAGCACGCCTTCAAGCTGAAGCTGGACAAGGGCACCACGCGCAGCCTGTTCGACCTGCACCGCTTCGCCGGTGCGGTGCTGGGCCTGCTGATCGCCGTGACGGTCGCCAGCGGCGCGTGGATGGCCTACCGGCCCATCGGCGGCTGGCTCAACACGCTCGTCGGCGACACGGCACCCAAGCCGCCCAAGATCGAGAAGGCGCAGGGCGAGCGCGTGCCGCTGGACGTGGTCGTCACCGAGGCGCGCATGCGTTGGCCGGGCGCGCAGCTCGGCTTCGTCCAGTTGGGCGCCGCGGACACGCGGCCGGTGCGGCTGCGCTTCAAGCTGGCCGGCGATCCGCATCCGAACGGGCTGTCCTCGATCTGGGCGCATCCGGTCGACGGCCGCGTGCTCAGCCAGCAGCGCTGGGACGACCTCGACCTCGCGGTACGGTCCACCGCATGGATCTATCCGCTGCATGCGGGCGAGCTGTTCGGCCTTGCCAACCGCGCGATCACCGGGGTGCTCGGGCTGGTGCTGTTCGGGATGGGCGTCACCGGCGCATGGTTGTGGTGGAGGCGGCGGCGCTGAGGTGATCGGGCGCTCGGGCGCTCAGCCGTCGAGGTGCTGAGGCAGCCCGCCCCACGTCTCCCTCAGGGCCTGATCAGCTCGTCGATGCAGCGCGCCACCACGTCGCTGCCGGGGTCCGGATCGAAGTAGTGCGCGTGGGCCCCGCTGCCGATGCATATCTCTTTGCGCGGCGGGTCATCGAGCGCAACGGCGCCCGGCTCGTAGAAAGCCTGTTCGCGCTGCGCACCTTCGGGTTTGGGCTGCCAGATCCATCGGCCCACGTAATCGCCTGCGGTGAACACGTTGGTCCACTTGTCCACGCCAAGCTCGCGGAGCTCCGGCCCATCCAGCACCCAGCGGTAGAGGTCGGGGAAACGCGCCGCATAGAGCTGGCGCAGCGGGCTGCCGGCGGTGAACAGGTGAACCTCGATCTCTTCCAGCCATTGGCCGAGCACCGCCGCGCGGCTGTCGTCGCCGCGTCGGCCACGGTAGGCCAGGTAGCGCAGCAGGTCGGCCGTGATGACGGTGCCATGGCTGTGCGAAACGATGACGACACGCGTCACACCTTCCTCCTTCAGATGCTCGAGCAGCGCGACGTAGCGCGCGAAGATGCGCGTCCGCGGGATCGCACCGGCGGCACTCGCAGCATCAGGCGGCTGTAGGTCGCGTCGCTGTAGCGGGTTCCGTCAGGCGATCGCGCAGTGAGTAGAGCGGCTAATGCGCGGACGGAGTCGCTAGGCGCCTGATCGGCCACACCGTGCACCGTGACGACGGCAGTTTTCTCGTGCTCGGCCATGCCTACCCTTCCCAAAACAATCCTCATCTTGAATTCAGGATGGTGCGCGGGCACGGCAATGTCATCCCCGATAGATGGGATACCTCTGCTCCCGTCTCGGCAGCAATTGCGAACGGCGCGGGCCCGTCCGCGCAAGACCCGGCCCCGCACCCCGCGTTCGGGCGTCCCCGACGACGGCGACGGGCTCACCCTGCCCCGGGACTCTCATCTGCCCACGGTCCTGCGCCACCGCCTCCCTCACCCCGGTGCGCCCCACCTGATGCCGCTGTACCACCTGCCTCCCTCGCCCATCCCGCCCTCGCCCGTCGGGATGCCTCCTTCGCCTTTCGGGCTGTCGTCCAGCGACGAGCGGCCCGACCCCGCCGCCCCTGAGACAGAGCCCTCCCCGCTCGATGCGGCGGGCGACGAAGCACTGGAGCGCCGCTGGGCCCATTCGATCGCCGCGCACGCGCTGTGGTCCCGCCAGGCGCCGGTGGTGCCGCTGCTGCTGGACTGGCTGCGCGACGCCGAACCCATCGCGCGCGCGCTGGGTCCGGCCATGTGGCGGCACTTCGCACAGCATCTATTGCAGCACGCCAGCACCCGCGACCTGCGCGCGATGGGGCTGGACGAGCGCGTCGAGTCCCGCGTCTGGAGTTCCTGGCCCGAATGGCGGACCGCCGGCTTCCGCATCGCGGACGCCCCGGGCCGGCTGCATCGGGCCGTCGTCTGGTGGGAAGACGGCCGTGCCCCCGATTACCCCGACACCGAGCGCGTCTTCGAGATGCCCTACGGTGCGGCGCTGTGGCTGGACGGCCGGCTGCTGCCCTACCCGCAGGAGCTGACCTTCGGCTGCTCGATCAACGGGTCGGGCGAGTGGATCGACGACCGCTACTTCGTCGTCGACGTCGACGGCCCGCCGGAGCATCCCGACTACGTCGAGGAACTGGCCAACGGCCGCGGCTCGGTGCTGAGCCTGCTGGTGGTCGACGCCCGCCATCGCACCTGCCACCTGCTGAACCCGCGCGCCCACGAGCCCTGGCTGCGTCCGCGGATCACCGTGCAGGACGACGGCCGCTGGCGCATCGATCCCGGCACCGACGCGGGCGACCTGGACACGCAGTACGACGAGGACGCCGACCGGCCGCCCGTGCCGTCGCGGCTGATGGTGCCGTCGGACCTGCCGCCGGCCTCGATCGAGGCTGAGATCCCCGACGAGGAGGCCGAACCGCGTTCGCTGGCACCGGCCTGGCGCCATGTCGTCGACGCCTGGAACGCGGACCGCGACCGGCTGGTGGGCCTGCTCGGGGAACTGAACTACGAGCTGGCACTCGACAGTTTCCGGGACGCCGCCTTGGGTTGGTGAGCCGGAGCGGCCTACATCGCCACCCAGGCCCCCTCGTTGATTCGCCCATGACGATCCAGCGGATGACGGGGCGTCCATCCGGCTGCCTCCATGCAGGCCCGGATGGTCTGCCTGAGGCGATCGTCGCCATGACGCCCCACGATGAAGACCGTCCGTTCATCAAGACGACCTTGAGCCAGCAACGCACGGAAGATGTTGCGGGCCAGGCACGGATTGATGCCGGACCGCGAGCTTGCTTCACCTGTCGCCACGGCAGACCGATGAAGGTCCAGCGAATTGCGTCGGTCGTCGTAACCCAGCGACGGCCGCAGAATCCCTCGCGCCAGGGCATCGTTCAGTTGGTCGGCGGCCTCCTTCCACCGATGGGTTCTCTCGAACACAGCAATCATGGCCGTGCAGGTCACAAAATCAGGGCGGATGCCCTGCTTCAACATGTACTCGAACCATTCACTGGCCCCCTGCGCATCCCCGGCCTTCTCGTACGCCGAGATCAGCGCGTTGTAGGTCACCACATTCGGCGAGACCCTGCGGCTCAGCATGTGCAGGAACCAGGAGCGCGCGCCTTCCACATCCCCGACCTTCGCGTGCGCTGAGATCACAGCGGTGAACATGTGGACATCCCGTACGACGAACCTCCCGGTGTGCGGGCACACGGCCCGCCTCAGCTCCCGCATGCCAGCGTCGGCAGCCAGCAAGTCCCCGCCGCACCGCCGGATCAACGAGCCCGTCATCTTGAGCACGGCGAGCTCGTCCGGCTGACCCGCAACGAACGCGTCGACGATCGGTGCATGGCGCGCGCCGCTGACCGCCCCCTGTTGCCTGCGCAGTTCCCCCCGTCCGTACGGCTGGAAGCGGTGGCCACGCGCCCTTCGACCCACTTCCGGCTCGGCGTCATCGGGTCTTCTCGACTTCAGAGACGCCCCCTCGTTCGAGGCGGAATCGTCGACCTTCGACGATTGAACATGCTCCAGCCGAGCCGGCAGCAACGAGAAGGACATGGCATCTCCAGAGATGAAAGAGACGCCGAGTGCACAGGGGACGCTGGGAGGTTCCCCGCCGCCAGGCCTCACCTCCGGGACACCCCTGCCGTGGAGACGACCCGCGACCTGACAGGCTTCGCCGCGACGTCCTTCCCCGCGGCCGTCTCGCGGCAGCAGCTCATGAACTGCTCCGCGGCCGGCGACGGCCGGCGGTTGCGCAGGGTCAACAGGCCGATCGGCGGGAGCTCGATCGGCACGTCGATGGGCAGCGCCTTCGCCAGGCCCTCCTTGGCGAGGTAGCGTGCGACGTTGTCCGCCACGAAGGCCGCCGCCCCGCGCTGGCGCAGGAAGGTCAGCGTGACCAGGAAGGACGCGCTCTCGACGATGTCGCTCGGCGGATCCAGCTGCTGTGAATAGAACATCTGGTTCAGCTTGATCCGCGACGAGGCCCACGGCGGCGGCATCACCCACGGCATGCCGGCGAGCTCCGCCCACGGCGGCTGCCTGCGCCTGCGGGCCGTGGCCAGCGGATGGTCCGGCCGCACGACGATGCGCATCGCCTCCTCCACCAGCGGCTCCGTCGACAGGTCCGGCGACGCGTAACCCGGCTCCAGCCGGGCCACGATCACGTCGAGCTCGCCCACGCGCAGCCGTGGCAGCAGGCGCGTCAGGTCGCCTTCCTCGATGTGGACGGTCGTCAGCGACGAATGGCGCTTGAGCCGCTCGACCGCGCCGGCCACCAGACCGGGCGTCGCCACCACCATCGCGCCGACGCTCACCCGCCCCGCCGCGCCGCTGGCCACGGCGGCGATCTCGTCGCGGGTGCGGGCGTAGTCCGACAGCACCGAGCGGGCGAAGCGCACCACGGCCTCGCCGAAGGGCGTCGGCTCGGTGCCCCGCGTGGAACGCGTGAACAGGTCCAGCCCGAACATGCGCTCGACCTCGGCCAGCGACTTGGACACCGCCGGCTGCGTCTGCGACAGGAATTCCGACGCGCGGCCAAGGTGGCGGAACTGGTCGAGCGCGACCAGCATCTGCAGGTGGCGCAGCTTCAGGTTGGAACGCAGGACGCGGTCGATCTGGCTCATGGGCCGATCTTAGGACGCCGGCGCGCCTTCATTCCGTTCATGACATGAAGGCAGTCCAGTTCTTCAATTGAGTCGCATGCAGCGGGTGCCCACAATGCGTCGCATAGAGACCTCGACGACGGCGCGCCATGGCGCACCGGCCCAACGAGGCCCCAGCCCACGAGTCCGATCGGTGCGAGCATCGATCCCGAGCCAGGAGACAAGACATGACCATCCGCATGGACCGCCGCCGCGTCCTGCTCGCCGGCGCCGCCGGCCTCGGCGCCAGCGCCCTCGCGCTGCCGCCTTTCGTCAGATCCGCCCACGCCGCCGCGTATCCCTCCGAGCGCGCCATCACCTTCATCTGCCCCTGGCCCGCCGGCGGCACCGCCGACGTGACGATGCGCTCGCTGTGCATGGCCGCGGGCAAGGTGCTCGGCCAGACCATCATCATCGAGAACCGCGCCGGCGCCTCCGGCATGCTGGGCACCAAGGTGCTGTCGACGTCCAAGCCCGACGGCTACACGATCGGCCAGGTGCCGATCTCTGTGACCCGCTTCGCGCAGCTGCGCACCGTGCAGCTCGATCCGCTCAAGGACTTCACCTACCTCGCCCGCGTCAACGGCCAGACCTTCGGACTGGTGGTGCGCGCGGACTCGCCGTGGAAGACGCTGGCCGAGTTCGTCGCCGCCGCCAAGGCCAAGCCGGGGATGATCACCTACGGCAGCGCCGGCATCGGCGGCGCCACCCATGTGGGCATGGAGGAGTTCAACCTCCTCGCCGGCATCCAGCTGAACCACATCCCCTACAAGGGCGGCGCCCCGGCGCTGCAGGACCTGCTCGGCGGCCAGGTGGACGCGGTGGCGGACTCCACCTCGTGGGCCCCGCACGTCAAGTCCGGCAAGCTGCGCCTGCTGGTCACCTGGGGCGAGACGCGCACCAAGGACTTCGCCACCGTGCCCACGCTCAAAGAGGCCGGCTACGACCTGGTCGTCGACGCGCCCAACGGCATCGGCGCCCCCAAGGGCATGGACCCGGCGGTGGTCGCGAAGCTGCGCGACGCCTTCCGCAAGGCGGCCGCCGATCCCGATTTCATCGCCACCTGCGATCGCATCGACTCACCGGTGATGTACCTCGACCAGCCCGACTACGAGAAGTACATCGCCGCCACCTATCGCAAGGACACGCAGCTGATCGAGCGCCTGAAGCTGCGCGAACTGCTGGCGAAGGGCTGAGCATGACTGCGATCTCGGCCGGCGCCACCACCTCCGACGCGGTCGCCGCCGCGTCGGCCGCGATGGCGACCTCGTCGCCGCTGCTGCGACTGCATCGCGACGACAACGTCCTGATCGCCCGCCAGGTGCTGACGCTGGGCCAGGAGCTGCCGGAATTCGGTCTGCGCCTGAAGGCGCAGGTCCCGGCCGGCCACAAGATCGCCGCCCGCCGCATCGCCGCGGGCGAGCCGATCCGCAAGTACAACGCCGTGATCGGCGTCGCCGCGCGCGACATCGAGCCTGGCGACTACGTGCACGCGCACAACATCGCGCTGGTCGAGTTCGACCGCGATCCGGCCTTCGGCGCCGACGTGAAGCCGGTCGATTACCTGCCCGAGTCCGAACGCGCCACCTTCATGGGCATCGTGCGCGCCGACGGCCGCGTGGCGACGCGCAACTTCATCGGCATCCTGGCGTCGGTGAACTGCTCGTCGACCGCGATCAACCGCATCGCCGAGCACTTCACGCCGGAACGGCTGAAGGACTATCCGAACGTCGACGGCGTGGTCGCCTTCGCGCAGACCACCGGCTGCGGCATGTCCTCGCCCAGCCCCCACTTCGACCTGCTGCGCCGCACGATCGCCGGTTATGCGAAGCACCCCAACCTGGGCGGCGCGCTGATCGTCGGCCTGGGCTGCGAGCGCAACCAGGTCGCCGGCCTGATGGAGTCGCAGCACCTGGTCCCCGGCGAGACGCTGAAGACCCTCGTGATGCAGGACACCGGCGGCACGCGCGCCACGATAGCGGCCGGCATCCGCGCGGTCGAGGCCATGCTCCCCATCGCCAACCGCGTGACGCGGCAGCCGGTCAGTGCCTCGCACCTGAAGATCGGACTGGAATGCGGCGGCTCGGACGGCTTCTCCGGCATCGGCGCCAATCCGGCGCTGGGCGCGGCGATGGACATCCTCGTGCGCCACGGCGGCACCGCCATCCTGTCGGAGACGCCGGAGATCCACGGCGTCGAGTACATGCTCACCCGCCGCGCGGTCACGCCCGAAGTCGGGCAGAAGCTGCTGGACCGGCTGGCCTGGTGGGAGGAATACACCCGCGGCCAGAACGGCCAGTTCAACGGCGTCGTCGGCCCGGGCAACCAGGCCGGCGGCCTGGCCAACATCTTCGAGAAGTCGCTGGGCTCCGCGATGAAGGGCGGCACGACGCCGCTGCAGGAAGTCTACGAATACGCCGAGCCCATCGAGCAGTCGGGCTTCGTGTTCATGGATTCGCCGGGCTACGACCCGGTCGCCGTCACCGGCCAGATCGCCAGCGGCGCGAACCTCATCTGCTTCACCACCGGGCGCGGCTCGATGTTCGGCTCCAAGCCGGCGCCGACCATCAAGCTGGCCAGCAACACGCCGATGTTCACGCGCCTCGAAGAGGACATGGACATCAACTGCGGCCTGGTCATCGACGGCGCGCTGACCATCGAGCAGATGGGCCAGCGGATCTTCGAGCACATCCTGCGCTCGGCGTCGGGCGAGCCGACCAAGAGCGAGCTGCTCGGCCTCGGCGACCACGAGTTCGTGCCCTGGCATCTGGGCATCGTGAGCTGAGTTTTCCTTCTTCCCGCCTCCGAGGCTCCCCCATGCAGACGCAGAACCACATCGCCGGTCGCTGGTGCGACGCGGCCGCTGGCGACCGCTTCCCGGTCGTCGATCCCGCCGATGACAGCCTCATCACCGACGTGCCCGACAGCCGCGCGCAAGACGCGTCCGCGGCCGTCGACGCCGCGCACGCGGCCTTCGCGAGCTGGCGCGCCGTGCCGGCCAAGCAGCGCGCGGCCCTCCTCAAGCGCTGGAACGACCTCATCCTGCGCGACCAGGACCGCCTCGGCGCGCTGATATCGCAGGAGCAGGGCAAGCCGCTGGCGGAAGGCCGCGCCGAAGTCGCCTACGCGGCGAGCTACGTCGAATGGTTCGCCGAGGAAGCGACGCGCTCGAACGGCGAGGTCATTCCCGCGCCGGTCCAGGGCCGCCGCATGCTCGCGTTGTGCGAGCCGGTCGGCGTCGTGGCCGCGATCACGCCGTGGAACTTCCCGGCCGCGATGATCGCCCGCAAGATCGCGCCGGCGCTCGCCGCCGGCTGCACCGTCGTCGCCAAGCCGGCCGAGGACACGCCGCTGACCTCGCTGGCCCTGGTCGAACTGGCCGTCGAGGCCGGCCTGCCCCCCGGCGTGCTCAACATCGTGTGCGCGTCGCGCGAGCGCACGCCGGAGGTCGTCGACGTCTGGCTGGCCGACGCCCGTGTGCGCAAGATCACCTTCACCGGCTCGACGCCGGTCGGCAAGCATCTCGCGCGTGAATCGGCCTCGACGCTGAAGAAGCTCTCGCTGGAGCTCGGCGGCAACGCGCCGTTCATCGTCTTCGACGACGCCGATGTCGACGCGGCCGTCGAGGGCCTGATGGCGGCCAAGTTCCGCAACGGCGGCCAGACCTGCGTGTGCCCGAACCGGGTGTTCGCGCAGGCCGGCATCCACGACCTGTTCGTCGAGAAGCTCGCCGCGCGCGTCCGCGCCTTGAAGGTCGGACCGGCCAGCCGTCCCGATTCCCAGATCGGCCCGATGATCAACGCCCGCGCGCTGGACAAGATCGAGCGCCATGTGGATGACGCCGTCGAGCACGGCGCCCTGGTCATCACCGGCGGCGAGCGCGTGCGCGACGAGATCGCGACCGGTCCCAACTACTTCGCCCCCACCGTGCTGACGGGCGCGACGACCGGGATGCTGCTCTGGCACGAAGAGACCTTCGGTCCCGTCGTGCCGGTGTTCCGCTTCGAGGCCGAGGACGAGGTCGTCGCCGCCGCGAACGACACGCCGTTCGGCCTGGCGGCCTACTTCTACACCCGCGACATCGCCCGCGCCTGGCGCGTCGCCGACGCGCTGGAGAGCGGCATCGTCGGCCTCAACGAAGGCGCGATCGCGGCCGAGTCCGCGCCCTTCGGCGGCGTCAAGGAATCCGGTTACGGCCGCGAGGGTTCCACCCACGGGCTGGACGACTACCTCCACACCAAGTACGTTTGCCAGGGCGGGCTGTCGTGAGTCCGTCCAGCGCTCCGACGACCGCCTCGACGCCTGAATCCAAGCACGCCTCCATGGACTTCTCCAACACCTTCAAGCAAGGCCTGGCCGCGCGCCGGCCGCAGGTCGGGCTGTGGCTGTCGATGGCCCAGGCCTACAGCGCCGAGCTCTGCGCGACCGCCGGCTTCCAATGGCTGCTGATCGACGGCGAGCATGCCCCCAACGAGCTGACCAGCACGCTGCAGCAGCTGCAGGCGGTGGCGCCCTATCCGGCACATCCGGTGGTGCGGGCGGTCAACGCGGACAAGGACGGCATCAAGAAGCTGCTGGACATCGGTGTGCAGACGCTGCTGGTGCCGATGATCGACACGGCCGAGCAGGCGGCGGCGGTCGTCGCCGCGACGCGTTATCCGCCGCTGGGCGTGCGCGGCGTCGGCGCGGCGGTGGCGCGCGCGTCCCGCTGGGGCCTGCGGCGTCAGTACCTGGACGAAGCCGGCGACGATGCCTGCGTGCTCGTCCAGGCCGAGACCGCGACGGCGCTGAAGCACCTCGCGGCGATCTGCGCCGTGGACGGCGTCGACGGCGTTTTCATCGGGCCGGCGGACCTCGCGGCCTCGATGGGCCATCGCGGCAATCCGACCCACCCGGAGGTGCAGGCCGCCATCGACGACGCGATCCGCACCATCGTCGCCAGCGGCAAGGCCGCCGGCACGCTGACCGGCGACGCGCCGCTCGCGCGGCACTACCTGTCGCTGGGCGCGACCTTCGTGGCGGTCGGCATCGACGTCACGCTGCTCGCACAGGCCACGCGACGTCTTGCGGCAGACTTCGACCTGGCCCCGCCGCTGCCAGCCCCGACCGGTTCGCCTTACTGAACGCCTGTCCGGAACGACCGTTCAGGACACCTGTTGAATTCACGATCGAAAGCACGACCATGAGCAAGACGTACAAGATCGCCGTCATCCCCGGCGACGGCATCGGCAAGGAAGTGATGCCCGAAGGGCTGCGCGTGCTGGACGCCGCCGCGAAGCGCTTCGGCATCCAGTTCGAGTTCACCCACATCGGGTGGGCCAGCTGCGACTATTACGGCGAGACCGGCCAGATGATGCCGGACGACTGGAAGGCGCAGCTGGAAGGCCAGGATGCGATCTTCTTCGGCGCGGTGGGCTGGCCGGCGACGGTGCCGGACCACATCTCGCTGTGGGGCTCGCTGCTGAAGTTCCGTCGCGAATTCGACCAGTACATCAACCTGCGCCCGGTGCGCCTGTTCGACGGCGTGCCCTGCCCGCTGGCCAACCGCAAGCCGGGTGAGATCGACTACTTCGTCGTGCGCGAGAACACCGAAGGCGAGTACACCAACCTCGGCGGCGTGATGTACGCGGGCACCGATCGCGAGATCGTGATCCAGGAATCGGTGTACTCGCGCTTCGGCGCGGACCGGGTGCTGAAGTACGCCTTCGAGCTGGCGCAGAGCCGCGATCGCAAGCACCTGACAGTGGCGACCAAGAGCAACGGGATCGCCATCTCGATGCCGTGGTGGGATGGACGCGCCGATGCGGTCGGCGCCGGGTATCCGTCGGTCACCGTGGACAAGCAGCACATCGACATCCTGAGCGCGCGCTTCGTGCTGCAGCCCGGGCGCTTCGACGTGGTGGTCGCGTCCAACCTGTTCGGCGACATCCTGTCGGACCTGGGTCCGGCGACGACCGGCACCATCGGCCTGGCGCCGTCGGCCAACCTGAACCCGGAACGCAACTTCCCGTCGCTGTTCGAGCCGGTGCACGGCTCGGCGCCGGACATCTACGGGAAGAACATCGCCAACCCGGTCGCGATGATCTGGTCCGGCGCGCTGATGCTGCAGTTCCTCGGCGAGCAGGACGCGCATGACGCGATCCTGAAGGCGATCGAGCAGACGCTGGCGTCGGGGCCGCGCACGGGCGACCTGGGTGGCACGGCGAACACCACCGAGATGGGCAAGGCGATCGCTGAGCTGATCTGATCCCTGGATTTTCTGAGCTCTTTCTGAGCCCCTCTCCCGCACTGCGGGAGAGGGCGTTCTCCGGAGAGCGGGCGCGCTAGAGCCAGCCGGCCTTGCGGAAGCGCCAGAAGAGAACACCGCAGGTCGCGGCGATCACGCCGAGCGCGACGGGGTAGCCGAAGCGCCATTTGAGCTCCGGCATGACTTCGAAGTTCATGCCCCAGATGCCGGCGAACGCCGTCGCCGCCGCGAAGATACCGGCCCAGGCCGCGAGGCGCTTGGTGGTCTCCGAGTCCTCGATCGCCGCCATCGACAGATGGACCTGGATAACGGTCGTCGCGGTATCGCGCAACGAGTCCAGTGCCGACTGCATGCGCTCCAGGTGGTCGTAGACGTCCCGGAAGTACTCGCGGGTGTCCTCGCAGACCGGCGGCACGCGGCCGCGCACCAGCTTGCCGACGGCGTCCAGCAGCGGCGACACCGCATGCTTGACCACGGTCACCCGCTGCTTGAGTTCATAGACCCGGCGGATGTTCTCGCGCGTGACACCCGGTTCGAAGATCTGCGACTCGATCGCCTCCAGCTCCGTCTCCAGCGCCTCGATGACGGGGAAGTAGCGGTCCACGACCGCGTCCATGATGGCGTACATCACGAAGCCCGGACCGCGCTTGAGCATGTGCGGCTCCTTCTCCGCGCGGGCGCGCACGCCCAGCAGGCTCTGCGCGACGCGGTTGCGGATGGACAGCACGAAGTTGTTGCCGACGAAGATCGACACCTCGCCGGTGCAGAGCTCGTCCGTCGGCGTGAACTGCACCGTCTGCATGACGGCGAACAGCGTGTCGCCGTACTCCTCCACCTTGGGTCGCTGCTGGCCGTGCAGCGCGTCCTCGACGGCGAGTTCGTGCAGGTCGAACTCCTCCTTCATCGCGAGGACCTCTTCCGTCGATGCGTCGCGCAACGCGACCCAGACGAAGCAGTCGGGCAGCTGGAGGTAGTCGCTGATCTCTTCCGGCTGGATATCGGCCAGCCGGCGGCCGTCGCGGTAGGCGACGCAGTTGATGAGCATGGGATGTCCCGCTTGTTCTTGAATGCACGACCGCCCTGGGGCTCAGGGCTCTCCCGAGAGTAGCCCGTCCGGCATCAAGCTCGCATCAAGAGAAACCGAGGGGGACACGCCCTGTTCGAGGGGCCCGCCCCCTGGCTTCGCACGCGACGGGATCAATCGGGCAGGCGCTCCAGCACCTCGTCGCCGTGACCATCGCGCTCGCCGGTCGGCCGCCAGCCGAGCCGGCGATAGAAGCCGTGCGAGCGATGCGCCGGGTTGTCGGAACAGCCGAGGAACAGGCGTTGATGCCCCAGCCCGCGCAGGTGGGCGACGGTGCGCTCCAGCAACGCGCGGCCGAGGCCGTGGCCTTCGTGCCCGGGCAGCAGCGCGAGCACGACGATCTCGCCGCTGCCGGCGTCGCCGAAGCAGTAGCCGGCGAGCACGCCGGCGGACTCCGCGACGAATCCCGGCAGCTCGCCGTCGCGGACCTGGCCGGACCAGGACGCCTCGGTGATGCCGAGTTCGGCCAGCCGCGCGGCAGGCACCGCGTTCTCGCGCGTGCGCCCCCGCAGGTCGATGCAGGCGGCAATGTCGGACGGAACGGCGGGGCGGATGAGAACGCTCATGGGTCTTCGCGATTCAGCAGGTCGAGATACGCGGTGTACACCACGATGCCCTGCCCTGCCGTTCCGCACACCGTCCGGACGATGTCCATGGACGCCAGCGCCGCGATGCCTCGATCGACGACCGCGGAGGTCCCGCGCAGGCAGGCGGCGATGTCGCCTGCCCTCGCCACCGGACTGCTGAGCAGCAGATGATGCACCCGCATCGCCTCGTCCTCGGCCAGCGCCGCGAGCCGCGCGCCGTCGGCATCGAAGAGGCGCCTGATCGCCAATGCCGTATTCACCGCATGCAGGGCGGCGACCTCCACCGCGGCGACGAAGAAGGAAATCCAGGCCTCCCAGTCGCCATGCTCGCGCACGTCGTGGCGCAGTCTCTCGTAGTCGCTTCGATGTGCATCGAGGGAAAGCGACAGGGGCAGCAGGGGGTCGCGCAGCACGCCGTCGGCGACCAGCATCAACGGGACCAGGAGGCGCCCGAGAAGGCCGTTTCCGCCGGGACGGGCCGGGATCGCGTCGAATTGCAGGGACGCAAGGGCCGCCTTGATCAGCGCCGGCTGGCGCTGAGCGTCGTCGTTGATGAATCGCACCAGTTCGGGCAGTCCCCCGCCCGGCCGATGCGCCGGCGAACTTCGGGCCCCGTGTGCATGCGGCATCAGCCGCTCGTGCATGTCATCGATCAGCCGGAGGCAGATCGGCAGGCCCTGCCGCATCCGGGCAACGCCGGTCTCCATGGCCACGACGCAGCGGAGCACCTGGCGCACGTCGCCTGGCGGCGCTGCGGGGACACCGCCCGCTTCCTCAAGCAGCAGGTCGGCCAGCGAAACGCGCGAGCCTTCGAGCCGCGATGACATCACCGCCTCCTTGCGCACGAGGAGGGGCGGCAGCACGACGGCCTCCGGCATCGCCACCGACACGCCGTCGAGCCTGCCCAACGCCAGGTTCGCGCTTGCCAGACGCTCCTGGAGCGCCGCATCGAGCGCCAGCGCGGGTCGCGGGGGGAGCGGTGCCGGCACGAAGGCCCGGCAGGCCTCGCCGTCGACGATCCAGGATTCGTAGCTGCCCGAGCGGCCGCGTCGCATGGAGGACTCCGTCATGAGAAGCCGTCGATGCTCCCTCCCGGCGGATCAGCCTTCAATCACCGATTCAAGCCAGTTCCGCCGCAGGACTGCCTCCATTCGACGAGCCGCCCCTCCGCCATCGTTCCGACCCTGTTGCAGGCGGCGGAACCGCGCGGCGGAAGGAGACCTCCGACCGCTCAGGGAAGTTGCGGCAGCGCCCGCGCGCCGGCGGCGATGACGTCGGAGATCTCCCCGATCACCTGCCGCAGCCAGCGCTGGGCCGGATCGGGCTCGGCGCGGATGTGCCAGACCTGGCTGATGTCGATGCCGCGCAGCGCGAAGGGCAGGTTCCGGCAGGCGAGTCGGCCCGCGAAACCCGTGGCCGGGACGAAGCTGTCCGGCAGCACCGTGATCAGGTCGGACTGCTCCACCGCCATCGTGCCGGTGAAGAAACTGTTGACCGTCATCGCCACCCGCCGCTTGCGGCCGATCATCGCCAGCGCGTCGTCGACGAAACCGTGCGCCCGGCCCGCGAAGCTCACGCGCAGGTGCGGCGCGTCGCAGTAGGCGTCCAGCGTCAGCGCACCGGGCGCCGCCAGCGGGTGGTCGGCGCGCATGACGCAGACGTAGCGGCTCGCATAGAGCGCCTCGCGCCGGAAGGCGGTGCTGTCATCCTCGACCAGCAACTGCTCGGTCAGGTCCGGGAAGAAGCCGATCGCCAGGTCCGCCCAGCCTTGTTCCAGCAGTTCACGGGGGTCCCGGGTGGTCAGCGGCACCACGCGCAGGCCGACGTGGATGCCTTCCTCCAGGAAGCGCCGGCTCAGCTGCGGGACGACCAGCGCCGCGGTCGCGTCCGCCATCGCCAGCGTGAAGCTGACGGTGTTGCCGGCGGCGCGCGGGTCGAAGACCTGAGGTTCCAGGGCCTGCTGCAGCGCCGCCAGGGCCCGGCGGACGACCGGCCAGAGCGATTGGGCGTGGGGCGTGGGCTCGACGCCGGTGGAGCTCGGGATGAAGAGTTCCTCGTGCGTGGCTTCCCGCAGGCGTCTCAGGGCGTTGCTGACGGCGGGCTGGGTGATGGCCAGGCGGTGGGCGGCGCGGGTGACGTGGCGTTCCTCCATCACCACGTCGAAGACGCGCAGCAGGTTCAGGTCCAGTGTGCGGAAGTTGACGGGGCGGGGGGTGCTCATGAGCCGGATGCTAATTCCGTCACGGGTCATTTCCGGCGGTGATGACGCGATTCCCAAGTGCAATTGGCGTGCCGTACGTGAAAACCGCAATATGACGTCCATGGCGCAACGGCCACCCGCCAAGCGCCACCGAACATCACCCCAGAAGGAACCGCCATGACCACCGCCACGCTGAATGTCCATCTGATGGCTGCCGACGCAGCCCGGGCTCGCACCGCGAGCGCCGCCGGCGAGCGTCTGGTGAGCCTGGTCCTGCGCGCCGCACACGCCGTCGTCGAATTCGTCCACGCCGCCGTCGAGCTGCGCCCCCGCGAAGCCGTCCTGCAAGCCGCCGCCGAGCAGTCGGCCGAGCGTCCGGACCTGGCCTTCTCCCTGCGCCGCGTCGCCCGCAACGGCTGGATGATGTACTGAGTTTCTTCAGGACGCCTGACCAGCGTCCCTCCTGCAAGGAAAAGCCGGGCCGCGAGGTCCGGCTTTTTTCTTTGTCGCGCGGACGCCGCAGCAGGGTGTCGTGAGAGCCGGGGCGGGTCCCCGCGTTGCTCGCTGAGATGCTCCACCAGATCGCCATCAAAGCGGCCGCGATTCGCAATCCGGTCGAGGCCGCGTTCTTCCTCTGGATCCATGTCGCCTACCTGCAGGCCTTCGCCGACGGCAACAAGCGCACCGGTCGACTGTCGGCCAACATGCCTTTGCTGGCCGCCACTGCGCACCGCTCAGCTTCGGCGGCGTCGAGGCGAGGGACGACGTGGTGGCGATGCTCGGCGTGTACGAGCGCAACGACGTGTCCGTGGCCGTCGATCTTTTCGAATGGCTGTATCGAAGTTCGATGCAGAAATATCCGTGGATGTTGAGCTAACAATCGACGCATGTCCCACGTCTCCCTCCTAGATGCCGCCAGCTACGCTGGCGCCCATGCGCTGGCGATCTACGGCGCGCTCCTGGTGCTCGTCACCGGCACGACCTGGCTGGTCGCGCGCGCCTTGATGCCGGACCGCGGGGGCCAGGCCGCCGCGCCTGAACCGCTCTCCCCGGTGTCGTTGCTGCTGCGCTTCGCCGCCGGTTTCGCGTTCATCGTCGGCGGCGCGATGCTGTTCGCCGAGATCGCCGAGGAGCTCCACACCGAGCAGACGCTCGGCCAGCTCGACGAGGCCTTTATCGTCGCGATGATCGAGCACGTGCCCGACCTCGCGCTGCGGGCGTTCTACCTGATCACCTTCGTCGGCAACCGGAAGACGCTGATCACGCTCGGCATCGCCGTCGCGGTGGGCTTGGTGGCCCTGCGCCGCCGTGGGCTGGCGCTGGGCTGGGCGCTGGCGATGCTGGGCAACGCCGCGTTGAATCCGACCTTGAAGCAGATCTTCGAACGCGCCCGCCCGGTGCACCCGACCCAGTGGCTGACCGAGGAAGGTTTCAGCTTCCCCAGCGGCCACAGCTCCGGCTCGGTGATCGCGATGGGCATGCTCGCCTACCTCGCCGTGCGCCTGCTGCCCAGGCGCTGGCACGTGCCGGTCTGGATCGCGGCGGTGGCGCTGGCCTTCTCGGTCGGCGCGAGCCGCATCTTCCTGCGCGTGCATTTCCCCAGCGACGTGCTGGCCGGTTTCGCCTCCGGCGCCGCCTGGCTCACCGTCTCGATCGTGAGCATCGAACTGGCGCGCTGGGCGCGCCGAAGACGCGTCGGGCGTCAGGCCAGCGGCGTCGAGTTCACGCGCTGAAAGAGCCCCGCCGTCTCGTCGACGTCCCACCGTTCGACGACGGCGGTGCGCGCCGGGCCCGTCCGGATCACGTTGACCGAATTGGGGATCCCGCCGCGCACGCGGATGCTCAGCGCCGTGCCGGCCTGCACCGCCCAGACCGGGCGCGGCAGGTCTGGCCGGCGTTCGTGGAGCGGCAGCACGTAAGGCAGATGGATGTGACCGCCGACGACGGCATCGGCCCCGGCCTCGGACCACCGGCGCACCGCCTTCGCGTGGCCGCGCAGCAGGTTGACCACGTCGTCCGTGCGGGTCACTGCCACCGGCTGATGCACGGCCACGAGCCGCACCTGCCCCGGCTTGGCCTGCGCCAGCCGCCGCGCCGTGCGCTCGATCTGCGGATCGGACACTTCGCCGTGCTTGTGCCGGTAGCGCCGCGTCGTGTTGAGCGCCACGACCAGCAGGTCGTCGGCCTCGAACTCGCCGTCCTCGGCGGGGCCGAAGGCGCGCTCGTAGCGTCGGTAGGGATGCAGCAGGCGCGTGGCCACCGCGTACAACGGGATGTCGTGGTTCCCGGGAATGACCAGGCGCGCCGGCACGCCGAGCTTCTCGACGAAGGCTTTCGCGCGTGAGAACTCGACGGGCCGCGCGCGCTGGGTGATGTCGCCGGTGATCAGCAGCAGGTCGGGCTTCAGCTCGCCGCACAGCCGCTCCAGCGCGCCCACGGCCATCGGCCGCTCGGTGCCGAAATGCGGGTCGGACATCTGGAGCACGACCGTCATCGGCCGCTCTCCTGAGCCTGACGTCGCTCTTCTGAAAGCCCATCGGGCCGGATCAGCATCAACGGCTGCGGAGCGACTTCGAAGCGCACCGGCAGACGCATCCACAACACCTCGCCGTCGGTGGCGACCTTGACGCGACGCGCGCCGAAGCGACGGTTGCGCACGGTCAAGCGGGTGAAGGGGAAGTTGACGACCTGGTCCGCCTCGGCCAGCTTGCCCATCGCCCCGCGCGCCAACACCTTCAGCAGGCCCCAGCGCCCGACCGGCTTGAGCATCACGCCGGCCAGCTCGCCGCGGTCGATGGCCTGGGCCTCGGGGAGGCCGACCTGCTCCATCTGGAGTGCGTTGTTGCCGACGAACACCGTCGGCGTACGGACCTGGCGGGGCTGCCCGTGCAATTCGATCGTCAGGCCCAGGCTGCGATGGCCCCGCAGGATCGTCGCCAGCACCGCGCCGATGGCGATCAGGCGGCTGCGACCGAACTGCTTCTTCCAGACCTCGCGATCCTCGAGCGATTGGGAGTAGAGCCCGAGGCTCGCATTGACGAGGAACACACGGTCGTTCAGCAGGCCCACCTGGACCGGCGACGGCGTCTCCTCGAGCAGCACGCGCAGCGCGCCGTCGATGTCGGAGGGAATGCCGTGCGTCCGGGCGAAATAGTTGAAGGTGCCGCGCGGCAGCACGCCGAAGGTGCAGCCGCTGCCGAGCACCTCCTGGGCGACGCAGTTGATGGTGCCGTCGCCGCCGGCGGCGACGACGATGCCGTCGACTTCGCGGGCGCGGCGCACGGCCTCCCGGGCAGTCTCGGCGAGCTTGCCGGGTGCCTCGACGGGAAGGAGATGCACCTCCCGTCCGGCCGCCCGGCCGGCGTTCTCGACGGCGGGGCCGACTTCATCCCGGTTCCCGCGACCCGAGGCCCGGTTGAACACGACGAAGAGCGGCGGGAGGCGGGAGTCGGTCGGCAGGGGCATGGGCGAGGAGGCGCGAGGCGAGGCAGAAAGCTGGAACGATAACCGTCCCGGCAAGCCGGACGCCCGGCCGCGGTCAGCGCCGCCCGCCTTACCCGCCGCGCGCGTCATTCGCCGCGCGCGTTATTCGCCGTCTGCCTTACACGCCGCCGGGCAGGGGTGCTTCCGGATGCACCAGCTTCGCCTGACGCAGCTCGCGCCAGAAGTCGGCCGGCACCTGTTCGTTCAGCGCGGCGCGATCCTCGGCGAGGCGGCTCGGCTGGCTGGCTCCCGGAATGACCGCGGCGACCGCCGGATTCGCGAGCGAGAACTGCAGTCCTGCCGCCTTCATGCTGATGCCGTGGCGATCGGCGATCGCCTTGATGCGGGCGACCTTGTCGAGGATGGCCGGCGTGGCGGGCGCGTATTCGAAGTTCGGGCCCCCGACCAGCGCGCCCGAGCTGTACGGCCCGCCGACGACGATGCCCAGCCCCTGCCGGGTGACCTCCGGCATCACGCGCTGCAGCGCGCGATCGTGGTCGAGCAGCGTGTAGCGGCCCGCGAGCAGGAAGCCGTCCGGCCGCGCGCTGTCGAGCGCCATCACCAGCTCGATCGGCTCGACGCGGTTGACGCCCAGCCCCCAGGCCTTGATCACGCCCTCGTCGCGCAGCCGGTCGAGCGCCTTGAAGGCGCCCTTGCGCGCGCCTTCGAACACGCCCAGCCACTCGTCGCCGTAGAAGTCCTGCGCGACGTCGTGCACCCAGACGATCTCGATGCGATCGGTCTTCAGGCGCTTGAGGCTGTCCTCGATGGAGCGCAGCGTCGCGTCCCCGGAGTAGTCGTTGACGATCTTGTTGGGGCGGCCGTACTTGAAGACATCGCCCTTCTCGCCGTTGTCGCGGGCGCTGACGTCCTCGACCTCGTCGAGGATCAGGCGGCCGACCTTGGTGGCGATGACGTACTCGTCGCGCGGGCGGCCGGCGAGCGCCTCGCCCATGCGGATCTCGGCCAGGCCGGCGCCGTAGAACGGCGCGTTGTCGAAGAAGCGGATGCCGTCGTTCCAGGCGGCGTCGACGGTGGCGCGGGCCTCGGCTTCCGGGATGTCGCGGAACATGTTGCCCAGCGGGGCGGTGCCGAATCCCAGCTTGCCGGGGAGGAGGTCTTTCAGGGCCATGGGAAGTCCTTTCAGGAAGAGCGTGTTCCCAATCTAGGGGCTGACCGGCGATTCATTAAATTGAATCGGTGAACTTCAGATATTCGCGTCCTCCATCAGCGCCGTCACCAACGCGTTCACCCCCGGCTGTTCCAGCGCCTGTTCCGTATGGCAGAGCATCAGCGTCCGGCGCGCCCAGGGCTCGTCCAGGCGGACGATCTGGACGCCGTCCGTCCGCTCGCGTTCCGCCGCGCTGCGCGACATCACCGCCACGCCAGCCCCGGCTTCGACGAGCCGGACGATCGCCTCGAAGCCGGACACGCGCACGCGGTGATGCGGCACGCGGCCGCTGCGTGCGGCTTGCGCGAGCAGATAGCGGCTCAGTCCGGCGTCCGCGCCGAGGCCGACGAACGGACGGTCCAGCAGTTCGATGAAACGCACGCTCTTCGGCGCCCGTCCCCGCTTGACGGCGGGCAGCAGCGCGACCAGCTCGTCCTCCACCCAGGGCCGCGCCGTCAACCCCGTCGTGTCGACGTGGTTGGTGACGATCACGACATCGGCGACGCTTTCGCGCAAGGCCTGCAGCGCGGCGTCGCTGGGCGCCTCCTGCAGCTCGACGTCGATGTCCGGATGCTCCGCGAGGAAGCGGCCCAGCCGCGGCGGCAGCGCCTCGACCAGCGCCGCCGTGTTGCCGAGCAGGCGCACCGTGCCACGCAATCCGCGGCCGAAGGCCGACATCTCGATGTGCAGCGAATCCAACTCGGACAGCACCCGCCTGGCCTGCCGGGACAGCGCGCGACCCGCGTCGGTCGCCACCACGCCAGACTTGGAGCGATCCAGCAGCCGCACGCCGACCCGGTGCTCCAGGCCTTTCAAGCGTGCACTCGCGGCCGCGAGCGACAGGCTCATCGCCGCCGCGCCGGCGGTGATCGAGCCATGCACGATGACCGCCTCGAACAGCTGCAGGTCGAAGGGATCGACGCGGTAGTCGATCGGTCGGACGGTGGTGCGCGTTGCGGTCATCGAAGCCATCCAGGTCGTCGAGGTAGCGGGATCGACACGGGGTCGCCGACCTCATCCTCTTGCGATCACGAAGGATATCCGCCGTACATCGAGATCGACAGCGTTCCCTCGCCACTCGAAGATGCGCCGCATGGCTTCCACCTCCTTCGCAACGCTCGCACCCTGGCTCGGCATCGGGCTCGTCTTCGTCCTGGCCGGCGGCGTCAAGGGCGTCACCGGCATGGGTCTGCCGACCGTCGCCATGAGCCTGCTCGGCCTGTGGATGGCGCCCGCGCAGGCCGCCGCGCTGCTGGTGATGCCCTCGCTCGTGACCAACATCGCGCAGTGCCAGGGCCCGGCCTGGCGCCGCATCGTCACGACGCTCTGGCCCGTGTGGCTGGGGATGATCGTCAGCACCGTCTGGGGACCGGACTTGAGTTCGATCGCTCCGATCGACGCGCGGCTCGCGTTGGGCGTCATCCTCATCGCCTACGGCCTGTGGGGACTGTGGAAACCGGTCGTGCCGCAGGTATCGCCGCACGCGTGGTGGATCGGCCTGGCCGCCGGACTGGCGACCGGCTTCGTCACCGCGTCGACCGCCGTCTTCGCGCTGCCGCTGGTGCCCTACCTCCAGGCCCTGCGGCTGGACAAGGACGCGATGATCCAGGCGCTCGGCCTGTCCTTCACCGTCGCGACGCTGTCGCTGGCCGCGCGGCTGCATTCGTTCGAGAGCGGGTCGGTGCTGACCCTGTCCTCGATGGTGGCACTGGCCGCAGCGTTCGCCGGACTGGGCGTCGGGGCCGCCGTGCGGGCGAGGATCAGCCCGACGACCTTCCAGCGCGCGCTGTTCGTCGTGTTCATCGCGCTCGGCATTGCGAACCTGTGGCGAGGCCTATGAACGCGCGGGATGAACGCTGCGAACTGGCGGCGCTGCTGGAGCGCGCCTACCGGCTCGCCCTGTGGCTGCACGACGCGGAACGCGTCGATCGCATGGACACGCCGGGCGAACCCGGCGCCTCGCAGGCGAGCTTCGCGGTGCACGTCGCCTCGTCGGAGCTGGTGGACGTGCTCGACGAAGCCCGTGCGCGGCTGGTCGCCGGCGCGGGTCATGCGATCGGAACCGCGACCGATCCCTCGATCGGTCCGGCGATCAACCCAGCCGGAATGCCGACGCCAGCTCGTTCATCCGCTCCGCCTGATCGTTGAGCGAGGCGGCCGACGCGGCGGCTTCCTCGACCAGCGCGGCGTTCTGCTGGACCATGCGTTCGACATCGGTGAAGGTGCCGCGCAGCTGCTGGAGGCTGACGGCTTCCTCGGCCACTTCATGCGCGATGCGCTCGATCTCCGCGCTGACCAGGCCGATGCCGCGCTCGATGCCGGCGATGGCCGTGCCCGCGGCCTGCACTTCGGCCTGACCGCGTTCGACGCGGGTGACCGATTCGCTGATCAGCACCTTGACCTCGCCGGCCGCGCCCGCGCTGCGCTTGGCCAGGTTGCGCACCTCGGCCGCGACGACCGCGAAACCGCGGCCCTGCTCGCCCGCGCGCGCCGCCTCGACGGCCGCGTTCAGCGCCAGGATGTTGGTCTGGAAGGCGATCGTGTCGATCACCGAAACGATCTCCGACATGCGCTTGGAGCTGGCGCCGATGGACGTCATCGTCTCGACGAAGCCCTGCACCATGCGGCCGCCGGCGGCGGCGCTCGCGCTGGCCTGGTCCGCGAGACCGCGGGTGCGCACAGAGGCCTGCGCCGTCCCGTCCAGCGTCTCCGACAGCCGCTGGACGTTGCTCGACGCTTCCTGCACGCGCGCGGCGGCGTGTTCGCTGCGCACGCTGAGGTCCTGGTTGCCGGATGCGATCTCGTCGGCGGCGCCGTGGATCTCGCCCGACGCCACCTGCATCTGCGTCACGAGACCGCGCAGCCGGTCGCGCATCGATCGGATCGCGTCGAGCATCCGGCCCAGGTCGTCGTTCGTATGCCAGGAGGACTCCGCGCTCAGGTCCCCCTGCGCGATGCGCTCGGTCAGCATCTCCGCCTCCCGGATCGGACGCCAGACGCCGAGCAGCGTGCGCCACAGCACCAGGCCCATTGCCACCAGTCCGCCGATCACGACGACGGTCGTCAGCAGGAAGCGACGGGCGACGGCGGACTCGCTGTCGTCGAGCCGCTGGGCGAGCGTGTCCATCACCCGCGCCGACAGTTCCGACTGCAGCACGGCCCCCTTCTTCAGCGTGGCGACGAGTTGATCGAGCGGGTAGTTCACATCCTTCGCCGACGCGTCGAGCGCTTCCAGCACGACCTGGCGCTGCTGGGCGACGCGCTGCAGCGTCTCGGCGTAGTCGGCGGCATGCGCTTCGTCGGCGACGGCGGCCTGGCGAAGCGCGGCATTGAGCTGGCGCAGGTCCGCGCGATAGCGACCCGCGGCATTGCCGACTGCCGCCACGTCGTCCACGGCGGCCGCGGCGCCGATCGCGCCGAGCTCCGCCAGCGTGTCGGTCAACTGGGGCGCGACCTGCAGGCCGGCGACGACGTTGAAGTACGTTGCACCGTCCTGCTGCATCAGCAGCCCGGAGCGGGCGTTCAGTTGCGCGACCGCGTCGAAGATCGCATCGAACACGACGCGGTACTGCGGCGTCTGGACCTGGAGCATCTGGCTCACGCCTTTCGCGTGGAGCGCCTTGAACTGCTCGCGGATCTTCGCCGCCTCTTCAGTCAGCGCGTCGCCATGACGCACGTCGTCGAGTTCGGCGAGCACGGCTTCGAAGTCCTTCTCGATCTTCGCGGCAGCGGCGTCGCGGGCGGCGGCTTGTTCCGGATGACTGGACGCCGTGGCTGAGGCGAGCCGATGCTCGGACAGATCGGCGATCACGCGTTGCCACGCCTGGTTGGCGGGCAGCGCGGCGCGTTGCGCCTTCACGGTGCGCAGCGCTTCCAGGAGGTTGAGACCCAACTGCGCGGTGGGCAGCAGGCAGACGGCGCCGCACAGGAGCGCGACGACGGCGAGACGGTGTTTGAGAGACATGCGGCGGGACCTTGGGAGGCCGGTGCTGGGGAGGCGCCGCCAGTCTTGCAACGCTTCGTTACAGCGACGGGAAAACCCGGAGTGCTCTGGTTGAAGCCCGCCGCAAGCGGCGCGAATGCGGCGTTATTTAACGAAACGCCGACTCGCCGATGCTGGGTATGCGAGGCTCGCACGCCGTACGGTGCCTTCGCCTCCCCCTGGCAACCGTCCCTTACACTCGCCGCGCAACGACAACGCTATCCCCTTCATGAAGAGCACCAAGTCCGCCCGCACGCCGCCCTCGAAGGTGACGCTGGGCATGGTGGCCGAAGTCAGCGGGGTCTCGCCGAGCACCGTCTCGCGCATCCTCAACGGCACCGCCGTCGTCAGCCAGGAAAAGAAGGACGCCGTCGATCGCGCGATCGCGGATCTCGGCTTCGTCCCGAATCCGATCGCCCGCGTGCTCGCCGGCGGACGCTCGCTGAGCGTCGGCGTGGTGACGCAGTCCATCGACAGCCCGTATTACGGCGTCGCGCTGCGCGGCATCGAGGAAGTGCTCGACGCCGCCGGCTACGTGCCGCTGTTCGCCAGCGGCCATTGGAACGCCAAGGAAGAGCAGCGCTGCATCGACACGCTGCGCGCGCGCCGCGTCGACGGCCTCATCGTGCTCACCGGCCGGCTCAGCGACGACTCGCTGCGCAAGCTGGCGAAGGAACTGCCGGTCGTCGTCACCGGCCGGACGATGAAGGCGCCCAGCCTGTACGCGTTGAACTTCAACGATTTCGAAGGCGCGCGACTCGCCACGCATCACCTGCTGACCCAGGGCCATCGCAAGATCGCGTTCATCGCCGGTGATCCGGTCCACCCCGATGCGCAGGAGCGTCTGAGGGGCTACCGCGCCGCGCTGGAGGCGGCCGGCGTGAAGTACAAGCCGGCCCTGGTGCTGCCCGGCATGTTCCAGGAAGACAGCGGCGTGATGGCCGTCGAGCGGCTGATCGACAGCCGCGAGCCCTTCACCGCGATCTTCTCGGCGAATGACCAGATGGCGTTCGGCGCGTCGCTCGCGCTTTACCGCCGCGGTCTGCGCGTGCCGGAAGACGTCTCCATCGTCGGCTTCGACGATCTGGCCGGCGCCGCGCATTGCATCCCGCCGCTGACGACCATCCACCAGGCCGGCCTCGAGCTCGGCCGCTGCGCCGCGCAGGCGCTGCTGGATCTGCTGGGGAACAAGACCCCCACCGCACAACTGCCCGAGCCGCGGCTGATCATCCGGTCGTCGACACGCTCGCTCTGACGCGGAGTCCTCCTTCTTACTCCCTCTCCCGCGGTGCGGGAGAGGGACCAGAGAGGGGCCAGCGAGGGGCCATGCAGGTCAGCTACTTCTCTCTCGCCAGTAGCTTCCCTAGAGATAACCCTGGTACGGTGCAGCCATGGCGTTCGTTATCATGAAAGCGCTTTCATAAACAGAACGACGACGGAGACAGACAGCATGCGGCAGTGGGCACGATGCCTATGGGCGATGGCATTGACCTTGGGCGTCGCCCAGGCAGGGTCAGGCGTTGCCGCTCAGACTTCCGCTTCCGCGACGACGCCTTCGGCCGCTCCTTCAACCGCGCCCTCTGCCGTCACCACCACGCTGACCGTCGCCGCCTTCCCCGCCATCGACGAGATCGTCCGCAGCGCCCTGCCGGCCTGGAAGGCACTGCATCCCGATGTCGAGGTCCGGATCGTGAGCCGCGAGCTCAACGACCACCACACCGCGATGACGACGGCACTCTCGACCGCCAAGGGCCTGCCCGACGTGATGGCGCTGGAGATCGGCTATCTCGGCCGCTTCGCGCAGGGCACCGGGCTGGAGGACCTCTCCGGTCCGCCCTACAACCTGAGCGTCGACAAGGCACGCTTCGTCACCTACGCCTTCGACCAGGCGACCACGCCCAAGGGCGCGGTGCTCGCGGTCCCGACCGACATCGGTCCGGGCGCCCTGCTCTACCGCACCGACCTCCTCGCCAAGGCCGGACTCAAGGAGTCCGATCTCACCGCCAGCTGGGAAGGCTACGTCGCCGCCGGCGCGAAGATCAAGGCCGCCACCGGCGCCTACCTGATGGCCCACGCCCGCGACATGAAGGACATCCTCATCCGCACCGGCCTGGAGCCGGGCGAAGGCCTGTTCTTCGACAAGGACTCCCGCCCCCTCGTGACGACGCCGCGCTTCGTCCGCGCCTTCGAACTCGCCCGCGCGGTGCGCCGCCAGCAGCTCGACGCCAAGGTCATCGCCTGGTCGTCCGACTGGTCCGAAGGCTTCAAGCGCGGCGGCATCGCCACGCAGATGTCGGGCGCCTGGCTGGCCGGCCACCTGAACACCTGGCTCGCGCCCAGCACCCGCGGCAAATGGCGCTCGGCGCAGCTCCCCGAGGGCGCCTTCGCGGCCTACGGCGGCACCTTCTTCGCCATCGCCCGCCACGCCGACGCGTCCCGCAAGCCGATGGCCTACGAGTTCATCCGCTTCATGACGATGAACCGCACGCAGCAGCTCGCCGCCTTCAAGGCGCAGGACGCCTTCCCCGCCCTGATCGACGCGCAGACCGATCCCTTCTACGACCAGCCCCTGCCCTTCCTCGGCGGCCAGCAGGCCCGCCGCGACTGGCGCGAGGCCGCCGACCACATCCGCGCCTTCCCCGTGCACAAGCAGGACAACTTCGCCAAGGAAGTGATCGACACCGAACTCGACAAGGTGCTCGATCGCGGCAAGGACATCCCCACCGCCCTGGCCGACGCGCAGCGTCTGCTGCAGCTGCGCGCGCACCGCTGAACCGGGACCCCTCCGATGAGCTTCCGCCTCCCTCAAGCCCTGCGACTGTCGCCACGGTACGCGCCGTATGCGCTGCTCGCGCCCTTCCTGCTGCTGTTCGCGGTCTTCGGGCTGTTCCCGCTGCTGTTCTCGCTCTACCTGGCGTTCCACAGCTGGGAGCCGACCAGCGGCCTGGGCGCGATGCACTGGGTCGGCCTGGACAATTTCACTTTCGCGCTCCAGGACGAATGGTTCTGGAAGTCGCTGCGCAACACCGGCTGGCTCGCGATCGCCTCGGGCGTGCCGCAGCACCTGGTCGCCATCCCCCTCGCCACCTTCCTGCACCTGGCCTTCAAGCGCTGGCGCAACCCGATGGTCGGCGCCTATTTCCTGCCCTACATCACCTCCTCGGTCGCGATCGCGATCCTGTTCAGCTCGCTGTTCTCGACCGACTACGGCCTGATCAACCTCGCCATCGCCACCGTGCGCGAGGTCCCGCTGATCGGCCACCTGATGCCGCAGGCCGCGGTCGACTGGCTCAACGACCCCGACGCGCTCAAGCCCGCCATCTCGATGATCGTGTTCTGGCGCTACGTGGGCTTCAACGTCGTGCTCTACCTGGCCGCGCTGCAGACCATCCCGCCCGACCTCTATGAAGCCGCGACCATGGACGGCGCCAGCCGCATGCAGCAGTTCTTCCACATCACGCTGCCCAGCCTGCGCCCGATGATCTTCTTCGGCGTGACGCTCAGCGTCATCGGCGGACTGCAGCTGTTCGAGGAGCCCTTCATCCTCACCAACGGCAAGGGCGGCTCCGACCAGGCCGGCATGAGCGCCGCCGTCTACCTCTACCGCAACGCGTTCGACTTCAACGACTTCGGCGCCGCCAGCGCGATGTCGTGGCTGCTGTTCTTCATCGTGGCCGGGCTGACCTGGCTCACCAACCGTGCGTTCAAGCGCAAGGACGACTGAGGGCCGACCCCGAGCAACGCCATGAGCAGCACGATGCACGCCCCCCTCGACGCCGCCGCCCCCCACGCCGCGCAGCCGCCGCGCATGACCACCTGGTCGGCCTACCTGCTGGTCGGCGCCGGGGCCCTGCTCATGCTGGCGCCGTTCTATTTCATGTTCGTCTTCGCGACGCACTCGCGCACCGAGATCTTCAGCCTGCCGCCGCCGATGTGGTTCGGCGACGACTTCCTGAACAACGTCGACATCCTCACCAAGCGCCTGCCCTTCTGGCGCAACCTCGGCCTGAGCCTGTACGTCGGCATCTGCAACACCGGCCTGACGCTGCTGTTCTGCTCCATGGGCGGCTATGCCTTCGCGATGTACGAGTTCCGCTTCAAGAAGGCGCTCTTCGGCCTGGTGATGGGCACGATGCTGATCCCGACCTTCATGAACATGATCCCCAGCTTCATGATCATGGACCTGCTCGGCTGGATCGATCAGCCGCGCGCGCTCTACATCCCCGGCGCGGCCAGCGCCTTCGGCATCTTCCTGATGCGCCAGTTCATCGGTTCGGCCGTGCCGCGCGAACTGGTCGAGGCCGCGCGCATGGACGGCTGCGGGGAACTCGGCATCTACGCCCGCATCGTGCTGCCGCTGCTCAAGCCGGCGCTGGGCACGCTGGGGCTGATCACCTTCATCTCCTCCTGGAACAACTTCATCGGGCCGCTGGTCGTCATGCGATCGCCCGACATGTACACGCTGCCGCTGGCCCTGCGATCGCTGCAGAGCCCGGTGGACACCGAATGGGGCGCGCTGATGGCCGGATCCGCCATCGCGACGCTGCCGCTGATCGTGCTCTTCGTCCTGTGCTCGCGGCAGCTCATCTCGGGCCTGACCGTCGGCGCGGTGAAGTGACGCCGGCCGCGTGCGCCTCTCCTCCAACACCTAGAACAACACCCTCCATGTCATCTTCCACGCCTGTCTCCGCCGCCTCGACCGCACTCGCCACGGCCGCCGCCAAGGACTTCCCCGCCGACTTCGTCTGGGGAGTCGCCACGAGCGCCTTCCAGATCGAAGGCGCTCACGACGCCGACGGCAAGGGCCCCTCGATCTGGGACACCTTCTGCCGCCAGCCCGGCGCGATCGCCGACGGCAGCAACGGCGAGGTCGCGTGCGAGCACTACACGCGCTGGGAGGAGGACCTCGACCTGATCAAGCGCCTGGGCGTCGACGCCTACCGCTTCTCGGTCTCCTGGCCGCGCGTGATGCCCACGGGCCAGGGCGACTGGAACGAGGCCGGCCTGGCGTTCTACGACAAGCTGGTCGACGGCCTGCTGGCCCGCGGCATGAAACCCTACCTGACCCTGAACCACTGGGACCTGCCGCAGGCGCTGCAGGACATCGGCGGCTGGGGCAACCGCGTCACGACCGAACGCTTCGTCGAGTACGCCGTGGGCATCGCGAAGCGCCTGGGGTCCAAGGTCGTTTCCATCGCCACGCACAACGAGCCCTGGGTGGTCGCGCAGCTCGGCCACGAGTCCGGCGTCTTCGCGCCCGGCATCAAGGACCGCCGCATCGCCGCGCAGGTCTCCCACCACCTGCTGCTGAGTCACGGCCTGGCGATCACCGCGATGCGCGCGCTGAAGCTGAAGGCCTCGCTCGGCATCGTGCTGAACATGGCGCCGATGTACCCGGCGACGGATTCCGACGCCGACCGCACCGCGGCGCGCCTGGAGGACGGCAAGCTGCGCCGCTGGTACATGGACCCGCTCTTCGAGGGCCGTTATCCGCAGGACGTGCTGGACTACCTCGGCCACGACGCGCCCTACGTCGAGGCCGGCGACATGGCCAAGATCCAGGTGCCCATCGACTTCGTCGGCATCAACTACTACTCGCGCGGCATGATCAGCGCGGACGGCCCAGTCGACAGCAAGACCAGCGGGCTGGAACTGACCGACATGGGCTGGGAGGTCTACCCTCAAGGCCTGACCGATCTGCTGGTGTCGATCAAGCGCGACTACCCCGGCGCGAAGCGCCTGTACGTGACCGAGAACGGCGGCGCCTTCCCCGATCCGGTCGGCGCCGACGGCCGGGTGCACGACGAGGACCGCACCCGCTACCTCGACACCCACATCGCCGCCGTCGGCGACGCGATCGCGCAGGGCGTGCCCATGGGCGGCTACATGGTGTGGAGCCTGCTCGACAATTTCGAATGGGCCTCCGGTTACGCGAAGCGCTTCGGCATCGTGCATGTCGACTACGCGACGCAGCAGCGCACGCCCAAGGACAGCGCGCTCGCGTACCGGGATTTTGTGTTGCAACAGGTGTCGCAGCGGCGCGCGGCGCGCCAGGGCTGATCGGGAGACCGTCATGGGACAAGTCACGCTGCGCGGCATCCGCAAGCGCTACGGCGATCACGAGGTGATCCAGGGCATCGACCTCGACGTCCGGGACGGCGAGTTCATGGTCTTCGTCGGCCCGTCGGGCTGCGGCAAGAGCACGACGCTGCGGATGATCGCGGGGCTGGAGGAGATCTCCGGCGGCGACCTGCTGATCGACGGCCACCGCGCCAACGACCTGCGTCCCGCCGACCGCGGCGCGGCGATGGTGTTCCAGAGCTACGCGCTCTACCCGCACATGACGGTGGCGGAGAACATGGGCTTCGCGCTGAAGATGGCCGGCGTCGGCCGGTCCGAGCGCGACGAGCAGGTGCGCCGCACCGCCGAGATCCTGCGCATCACCGACCTGCTGCAGCGCACGCCCAAGCAGCTGTCCGGAGGCCAGCGCCAGCGCGTGGCCATCGGCCGCGCGATCGTGCGCAAGCCCAAGGTCTTCCTGTTCGACGAGCCGCTCTCCAACCTCGACGCCGCGCTGCGCGTGGACATGCGCATCGAGCTGACGCGGCTGCACCAGCAGCTCGGCACCACCATGATCTATGTCACCCACGACCAGGTCGAGGCGATGACGATGGGCGACCGCATCGCCGTGTTCAACAAGGGCCGCATCGAGCAGCTCGGCGCGCCGATGGACCTCTACCGCCATCCGGCCAACGAGTTCGTCGCGGGCTTCCTGGGCGCGCCCAAGATCAACTTCGTCGAGCGTCCAACGGCCAACGCGCCCGGCGCGGCGCGGCGGCTGTGGGAGTCGCTCGGCGGCGCCTCGCGGCCCGCGGCGAAGCGCCTCGGCCTGCGGCCCGAGCACCTGCTTCTGGGGACAGGCACCGACGAGACTGCGGTGCCCGCCACGGTGGTGCTCGCCGAGCACCTGGGCGACACCTCCATCCTGCACCTGCGCGTCGACGGCATCGCCGACCTGCTCACCGCCAAGCTCCCCGCCGGCGCGGCGTCGCTGCATGACGGCGACACCGTCCGACTGCTCGCCACCGCCGACCACGCCCTGGCCTTCGACGCCGAATCACGCGCGCTCGAACCGCGCGTGCCGGTGCCCGCCGCGGCGTGAGCCCCGGCAGGACGATTCCGGCGGCTTGAAGCCGCCCCCCGGTTCGCAGTACCCCCCGCGCTCGTGTGGCGCGGAACCCTCGCTAGGGAAAGTCAGTAGAGGTCCCATGGCTGAAGCGGATAAATTCTGAAAGCGCTTTCAGAGTTACCGCCGAATACACGGATCCAGCTTGCCCTGCAGACAATCGGGCCCGCCACGCAAGGGGGTCACTGGTCAAGACTGAGAGATAACAAGGAGACAAGATGAAGCACGTCCACCCCACCCGACAGCGGCAGGCCCGCGGTATGCAGCGCCAGCCCATCGCGGCTGCCTGCGCCCTCCTCTTCTTCGCCGCCGCCGCGCACGCGCAGCAGGCGCCGGCCGCGCCTGAAACGGCCGCGTCCGAAGCGCAGCGCAAGGCCGACGCGACGATCGACACCGTCGTCATCACCGGCATCCGTCAATCGCTGGACACCTCGCTGAACCTCAAGCGCCAGCAACGCGGCGTGGTCGACGGCATCGTCGCGGAAGACATCGGCAAGTTCCCCGACACCAACCTGGCCGAGTCGATGCAGCGCATCTCGGGCGTGTCGATCGACCGCTCGATGGGCGAAGGCTCCAAGGTCACGGTCCGGGGCGTCGGCCCGGACTTCAACCTGGTGCTGCTGAACGGCCGCCAGATGCCAGCGTCGACGCTGGCGGACACGGGCCCGTCGAACTCGCGCGCCTTCGACTTCGCCAACCTGGCCACCGAGTCGATCGCCGCGCTGGAGGTCTACAAGACCAGCCGCGCGAGCGCCCCGACCGGTGGCATCGGCGCGACGATCAACATCAAGACCGCGCGTCCGCTGGACACGAAGAAGACCATCGCGAGCATCGGCGTCAAGGCCGTGCACGACGGCGGCAACTCGCGCCTGCCGGACAACATCAAGGGCGACAGCGTGACGCCCGAGGTCTCGGGCATCTACAGCACTACCTTCGGCGAAGGCATGTTCGGCGTGTCCGTGTCGGGCAGCTTCCAGAAGCGCGACGCTGGCTACAACAGCGCCGGCGTGCCCAACGGCTGGCTGCCGTTCAAGGGCGACGAGACGGGCAACGGCGCGATCCCGCTGCCGGGCGCGCCGGGATCGGAACGGATCACCAACCGTCCTGGCCCCAACGACGTCTACTCGCTGCCGCAGAACGTCAACTACAACATGAACGCGATCAGCCGGGAGCGCACGAACGGTCAGGTGACCTTCCAGTTCGCGCCGACCAAGTCGCTGACGACGACGCTCGACTACACGGCCTCGCAGAACAAGGTGCACACGCGCCGCAACGACCTGTCGGCCTGGTTCAGCTTCGGTCCGTCGTCAAGCTCGTGGACCAGCGGCCCCATCTCCGCCCCGCTCAACTACACCGAGCTGATCGCCAACGGCGACGCCGACCTGTCCATGGGCGGCGCCGACTTCGCGACCAAGAACGACAACAAGTCGCTGGGCTTCAACGCCGACTGGAAGGTCAACAACAAGCTGCGCTTCGCGTTCGACGCGCATCACTCCACCGCGGAGTCGGGCGCCGACAGCCCCTGGGGCAGCAACAACGTCATCGGCACGGCCAGCTTCAACCGCGGCCAGACCGGCGTCGACTTCAGCCAGGACCTGCCCATCCTGATCATGCCGACGACGACGCGCAACGCGGCATTGCAGCAGGTGACCGGCTCGTCCTTCCGCAACAGCTACATGAAGGCGCAGGTCGACCAGCAGCAGATCAGCGGCAGCTGGGACATCTCCGACGAGTCCAAGCTGGACTTCGGCGTCGGCCTGACGAAGGCGAAGAACCGCTCGGCCTACTCCAACGTCCAGCTGGACAACTGGGGCGGCGTGGCCAACGGTCCGGCCAACTACCCCGACAACGTCTGGATCCCGCAGGACCTGCGCGACTTCTTCGGCAAGATCGGCGGCGTCGGCGACCCGCGGCTGTTCACGCAGTTCTACACCTTCGACTTCGGCACCGTCCGCGACCTGGCGGCCAAGGGCAACGGCGATCCGTCGAAGTACCTGGCGTCCAACGTCTTCTCGACGGACCGCCGCACGACGGAGAAGTCCAGCAGCGCCTACGCGGAGTACACCCGCGAGTGGGAACTGGGCGTGCCCATGAGTGCCACGGTCGGCATGCGCTACGAGAAGACCAAGGTCACCTCGAGCGCGCTGGTGCCGATCGCGACGGGCATCACCTGGGGCTCCAACAACGAGCTGACGGTGCTCAAGGGCGATCCGGGCTTCACGACGCTGGACGGCAAGTACAGCTACTGGCTGCCCAACATCGACTACCAGGCCGACCTGACCGACAAGCTGAAGCTGCGCGCCAGCTACGGGACGACGATCGGCCGTCCGGGCTGGGACGCGATCCAGGGCGGACAGACGCTGAACGACCTGGCGCGCCTGAGCGGCGGCACCGGCTCGCAGGGCAACCCGGGGCTGAAGCCGCTGAAGTCGAAGAACATCGACTTCTCGCTGGAGTACTACTACGCGCGGTCGAGCTACGTGGCGGCGGGCGTGTTCCGCAAGAACATCAGCAACTACATCGGCTCGACGCTGGAGAACGCAACCCCGTTCAACCTGCACACCCCGATCGGCGGCGCGTACTACAACGAGGCCTCGACCACCGGCGCCTGCGGCAGCGACATCACCTGCATCCGCGACTACATCCTCAACCGCTACAACGGCCAGCCGGGCGTGACCAAGACCGGCGAGAGCAACGGCCATGCGCTGGGGACCATCGTCGGACAGCCCGGCGATCCGGTGGCCAACTTCCAGATCACGGTGCCGGCCAACACGCAGTCCAACAGCCTGAAGGGCTTCGAGCTGAACGTGCAGCATGCGTTCGGAAACTCGGGCTTCGGCGTCGCGGCCAACTACACCAAGGTCAAGTCGGGACTGAAGTACGACAACGCGAGCTTCGCGCAGCAGTACGCGCTGGTCGGCCTGAGCGACTCCGCCAACCTGGTGGGCTTCTACGAGGACGCGAAGTTCAGCGTGCGCGTGGCCTACAACTGGCGCGACAAGTTCCTGGCCGCGGTCAACGACGGCAACCAGCTGGGCCGTTCGGCGCCGATCTTCACGGAGCCGTACTCGCAGGTAGACATCAGCCTGGGCTACAACTTCAGCGAGAAGCTGAGCATGCAGGCCGAGGTGATCAACGTCGGCGATTCGATCCTGCGCCAGCACGGCCGGACGTCGGAAGAGGTGTACTCGGTCACGCAGACCGGCCGCCGCTATATGCTGGGACTCCGCTACAAGTTCTGAGCCCGCGAGGGCCCCTGCCCGCATGAAGCCGATCCTGGAAATCCACGACCTGGTCCCGGGTCGGCTTCCTCCCGACCTGCTCGAGGCCGCGCAACCGGTGGTGTTGCGCGGCCTCGTATCGCATTGGCCGATGGTGCGCGAGGCCCTGCGCTCCGACCGCGCGGCCGTCGACTACCTGCACGGTTGCTGGCGCGGCGCGCCGGTGGCCATCATGACGGGGCCGCCGGAGATCGCCGGCCGCATCTTCTACAACGACGACTTCACCGGCATGAACTTCGGTCGTGCCGACGCGCCGCTGCCGGCACTGATGGAGGAGTTGCTCAAGCTGGCCAACGTCGAGCACCCGCCCTGCTACTACGTCGGCTCGACGTCGGTGGATACCTGCCTGCCGGGCTTCCAAGCCGACAACGACCTGGATCTCTCGCCGCTGGGCGGATCGGACGCGTTGGGCAATCATGTGGCGCCGGAGGCCCTTGCCAGCGTGTGGCTCGGCAATCGCAGCCGCATCGCGCCGCACTACGACCTGCCGGACAACATCGCCTGCGTCGCGGCGGGGCATCGGCGCTTCACGCTGTTTCCGCCGGAGCAGTTGCCCAACCTCTACGTCGGCCCGATCGACTTCACGCCGGCGGGACAGCCGGTCAGCCTGGTAGACCTGAAAAACCCCGACTTCGAGCGCTTCCCGCGCTTCGCCCAGGCGCTGGCGCAGGCGCAGGTCGCCGAACTCGGACCGGGCGACGCGCTCTACATCCCCAGCATGTGGTGGCATCAGGTGGAGGCGCTCGACGCCTTCAACGTGCTGATCAACTACTGGTGGCGCCAGTCACCGGCGCACATGGATCCGCCGCTGTTCGCGCTGATGCAGGCGCTGCTGTCGATGCGCGACCTGCCCGCGCCGCAGCGCGCGGCGTGGCGCGGCATCTTCGACCATTACGTGTTCAACGCGGACGCCGACACGGCGGCCCACATCCCCGCGCATGCGCGGCATGCGCTCGCTCCGCTCACGGCGGAAGGCGCGGGCCACCTGCGCGGACATCTGATTCAGCGGCTCAAGCAACGCTGAACATCCGAGACAACATGGAGGAGACGCCATGACCTTCACCGCACCCGAATCACAATCCCCTCGCCGCCCCGTGAAGCGCGTCGTCATCGCCGGCGGCGGGACGGCGGGCTGGATGATGGCGGCCTGCATCTCGAAGCACCTCGGCAAGCAGCTGGACATCCGGCTGGTGGAGTCGGACGAGATCGGCACCGTCGGCGTCGGCGAGGCAACGATCCCGACGATGCTGACCTTCCATCAGCTGCTCGGTCTCGACGAGCGCGAGTTCATGGCGGCGACGCAGGCGACGATCAAGCTGGGCATCAAGTTCGAAGGCTGGCGCGAGACCGACTCGACCTACATCCACGCGTTCGGCAACACCGGCATCGATCACTGGACGGCGGGTTTCCAGCATTTCTGGCTGAAGGGCCGTGAACGCGGGCTGGCGTCCGACTACGCCGACTACTGCCTGGAGGCGCGGGCCGCGCAGGCGCTCAAGTTCGCGCATCTGCCCGACGAGGGCATCAACTACGCCTTCCATCTGGACGCGACCCTCTACGGCCAGTACCTGCGCCGCTTCAGCGAGGGCTTCGGCGTGAAGCGCCTCGAAGGCAAGATCGCCGAGGTGCTGATGCACGCCGACGGCGACATCCGCGCGCTGAAGCTGCAGGACGGGACGGAGATCGAGGGCGACCTCTTCGTCGACTGCACGGGCATGCGTTCGGTGCTGCTGGGCGGGGCGCTGGGGGTGGGGTACGAAGACTGGTCGCATTGGCTGCCGTGCGACAGCGCGATTGCGCTGCAGACCGCGTCGGTGCGGGAAGCCGTGCCCTACACGCGATCGATCGCGCATCCGTGGGGCTGGCAGTGGCAGATCCCGCTGCAGCACCGCGTCGGCAACGGCGTGGTCTTCAGCAGCCGTTACACCGACGACGAGACGGCGCGCGCCGCGCTGCTCGGCAACATCGACGGCGAGGTGCTGACGCCGCATCGCGTGATCCGCTTCAAGCCGGGTCAGCGCGAGGTGGTGTGGAAGCGCAACTGCGTCGGCGCGGGGCTGTCGAGCGGCTTCCTGGAGCCGCTGGAATCGACCAGCATCCACCTGATCCAGCGCACGGCGATCCGGCTGCTGCAGATGTTCCCGAAGGACGGGATCCGACAGTCCGACATCGACGAATACAACGCGCAGATGCGCTACGAGCTGGAGCACATCCGCGACTTCATCGTGCTGCACTACCACCTGCAGCAGCGCACGGACTCGCCGATGTGGCGCGACATGCGGGAGATGCCGGTGCCGGCGTCGCTGCAGCACCGTCTGGACCTGTTCCGCGAGACGGGGCGCGTGTTCCGCGTGCCCAACGAGCTGTTCACCGAGAACTCATGGGTGCAGGTGATGCTCGGCCAGGGGCTGATGCCCGAGCAGCATCACCCCTCGGCGGACCTGATGGGGGACAAGGAGCTCGCGGGATTCCTCGGCGCCATCACCGCGCGCGTCGACAAGACCGTGGCGCAGATGCCGGGGCATCAGCAGTATGTGACGCGGTATGCGCCGGCGGCGGTCACGTCGAGGACGCCGGCCGTCGCATGACCGCGTCTTCCCTGGAAACCGTGTGGGAGCATCGCGAAGAAGTGCTGTACCCCAGCCTCTTCGGACAGGTCTCGCGTGGCATCTTCCTGCTACCCGCAGACCTGTTCACCGACGATTTCGGCCAGCGCGACATCGATCCGCGGTGGCTGCATCACGGCGTTTTAGAGTTCGGTCCCACGAGCACTCGAAGCACCTGGCTCTACGTGACGTCGGGTACATCGAATCCATGGGATCTGGTGCCGGCCGACTTCGACCAAACAGGCTATTCGGGCCTTGGCACTGAACTCGTGCTGGAGACTCCGGCTCAATCCGATTGGGCGATCCACTGCCTGCGAAAATTGCTGGCCTACAACCTCCTCCTGGCCCATGGCCGCTTCGGAGAGTTGGATCCTCTCCACCTTGGTGCGAGGATTCCGTTGGGCGGACCCATCGATGGCAACGCGTCCTCGCAACTCCGCTTCGTCATCATGGCGGAACCTGCCAACGTCCCCTCCTCCTTCCAACTGGCCTCGGGGCAGGTGGATCTGCTGCAAGTGATCGGCATTACCGAGGCAGAGCGCGATCTCGCGAAGATCGAAGGTATCGACGCGCTCCTCGTCCGCCTGACCGATCGCGGTGCCTTCCCGGCCGTCGATCCGGCGCGCGCATCGACCGCTTGAGTCTTGTTCCGACGCGGCACCGCGCGGGCGTTCACGGCAAGCCGAACAGCTTGCGCGCGTTGCCGTAACGGATCTTCGCCTTCTCTTCGTTGGTGAGCTTCAACCGGTCGAGCGCGGCGAGCGTCTGCGGCAGCGTGAGCTGTGGGTAGTCCGATCCCAGCAATAGATGGTCGATGCCGACGTTGCGCAGCGTCCAGACGAATTCGTCGGCGATGGGCGAGCCAGCGACGACGACGCTGGTCGCGGAGATGTCGAAGAAGATGTTGTCGCCGAAGAGCCCTTCGGCGGTGCGGGCGAGCGCGAGGATGTTCCAGAAGCGGAAGTTCAAGCCGCCGATGTGGGCGAAGATGAACCTCGTCTTCGACGCCTTGAGCGCGAGATTGAAGAGCTTCTCGCTGTCCCCGGGCAGGATGTTGGCGTTGTCCATCAGCACGATGACGTCGAGCTCACCGGCGCGCTTCACGAGCGTCAGCACGCGCGGCTCGTCCGGATCGAAGCGCTGCGTGTGCGGATGGATCTTCAGCACCTTCACGCCGAGCTTCGCGACCCGTGCGAGCTCAGTCAACGCGGCATCCCCGTCGTGGGGATGCACGGTGGCGACGGGCAGCAACTCGGGATGCTGCTTCGCGAGCGCGATCACGCTGTCGTTCCCGGAACGGATCTTGGCCGGATCTCCGGCCAGCGCTTGATTCGGTCCTCCGAACCCCATGGCCGCCAGGCCGTCTCCAGAAGGCCGTCCGGCGGACTTCAACTGCTGCTGGTACTCCCTCAGCGAGGTCTCGCCGTTCCACAGATGGACGTGGGAATCGAACACCTTGTCCTGCGCACGCGCCAAGGGCGCGGACAGCAAGACACTCAGGACGATCAAGGGCAGCAGGCGCATGAGGTCTCCGGGCACGTGGGAGCGACCGACGATTGTGCGTTCGGTGGCTGACGTAGCATGTTCGGACCACGCCCTGCATGAGCCCATCGATGCGAATCGCTGAATCCGAAGACCGCTTCCGTCGCTTCCTGTCCGAGTCCGGCAAGCAGCCGGACCTGCTGCTGCCCGAGGAGATGCTGCGCTTCGTGTTCCGGTTCTACGAAGAGGTGCGGGCCGTCGACGCACTGCCCGCGACGGCGGAGGACTTCGGAGACGCGCTGCTCTTCCAGTGGGGTCATTGGCCCGCCTATCCCGGCCTCAACGAGGCGTACTTCTACTTCGACCTCACGCGGCAGTTCATCGCCGAGGACGGCGAAGACGACGATGCGATCTTCCAGTTGCGTTGCCAGTTCCAGTACGAGACCGCGCCGGAATTCGCCGGGATCGAGAGCGGGGATCGCTGGTGCAACAACTTCGACGACCTGCCGGCGTTCAAGCAGTTCGTGATGGGCCACCCAGTGCTGGAGATCATTACGGGCCGGCTCGCGCCGGTGGTGAGTTGCCGGCTCCAAGGCATGTGAGGCGCAGCATGCGTTGCGGTCCCGGAAGGCTCGCATCGTCGCAGGGCCTTATGCTTCACCGCACCGGAGGAACCATGCCCGCCCACAACGATCCGACATCCGATGACTTCGTCTGCGTCGCGACGCTGGACTCACCGACCGAAGCCCACCTGCTGAAAGGCGTGCTGGAAGCGGTCCACCTCACGCCGCATCTCGCGGACGAGCACATGGTGCGGAATTACTCGCTGCTGTCGCCGGCGCTCGGCGGCGTGCGCGTGCTGGTGCCCGCCTCGGAGGTCGCCGCCGCGCACAGGGCCCTCGCGGAGTTCGAAGCCGGGGCTTACCGGCTTGACGACGAGCCGGGTGAAGATGTCGCGGCGAAGGGCTGATGCGTGGCGATGCTGGATTCCGAAGCACCGTTGAATGAGAAGCGCACCGGGCCGTCTCGCTTGCTCACAGCCGCGCTGTGCGTCGCCATCGCCGCGGCGCCGTTCGCCGTCACCTTGGGCAGTCTGCAGATTGCCGAGCAGATGCCCGGCCGATTCAAGACCGACCACTGGCGCGAGCTGGCCTCGTGGTCGTTCATCGTCGCCGGACTGTTGATGGCCTTCTTGATCTTCAGGACACGCCTGGTTCTCGCGGGCAAGATCGCAATGTCCGGCGTCGTGATGCTGCCGTTCCTGTTCTTCGCGCTGATGGTGACGATGCGCTCCAACTGCGGCGACGAGGAGGTCTACATCGGCGAGCGGGCACGGCGCGGCGTGCAGGTCGCCTCCTGTGGATGAGCCTGCGGCGAAGCGCGAACTCCTGCCGTCCCTGCTGAGCTGACACGCGTTGGCGCGCGGATTGCCGGACTCGCCCATTCCGGAGATCCTCCATGCGCGGCGCCCTCGACTTCACTTCCTGGCAGACGATGCTCTCGACGCTGATCGGACTCGTCATCGTGTCGCTGATCGCCGTCGGCGTGCGGCTGCTCGTGATGCAGTCGGTGCAGCAGCGGCGCGAGCGCGCCAACCGTCAGATCAATGAGCGGCTGAAGACGCTGATCGCCGCGTACAAGACGCTGGGCGGATCGTTCACCGGCACGCTCGCCGTCGATCCGCGCCACCTGCGGGAACTGCGCCAGCTCGCGGAGCCGGGAACGATGGGGATTGGCGCGTCCGATCGCGCACGCCGCATGCGCGACGCCGTCGAGGCCGCGCTGTCGGACATCATCCTGCTTGGCACAGACGAGCAGGTGCGCCTCGCCGCGCAGGCGGCCCAGGACATGGTCACGGGCAAGCCGGTGGAGACGGCGGCGCTCGTCACGTCGCTGCGCGACTTCATCCGCGAGGTGCTGGAGCTCGATCCGATCCCGGCGTCCGTCGTGATCCCGAAGCAAGGTCCGCTGAGGCCCGCGGGCAGCGGCGCTGGCAAGAGCGGTGGCGCCGGTGGGCGTGAAGGCGGCTCGCGCGGTGGCGGTGGCGGTGGCGGCACCGCAGGTGCTGGAGGCCTCGGCGCAGGACTTGGGCTCGGAGCAGCGGGCAGTCATGCCGCTGCGGGCACGCAGGATCCGGACGAAGATCCGGCGAAGTGAGCGACGCGTCGCAAAGCGCCGGGCTGGCGTTCAGCTCACCGCGATTCGCCAGCCTTCTCGACCACCCGGCTGCCCCACTCGCCCAGAGCGCCGATCCCGGCGACGACGGCGCTCGCGAGCCAGACCCAATAGCCCGCATCAAGGCCGATGACCTTCAAGCGGGCGGCCGCCAGGCTGTTCCAGGACCAGAGCGCCTCACGCACCTGGAGCGCTCCGAGCATCAACGCCACGGCCGCGCCCAGCACGATCAGCGTGAGCACAGGCCGTCGCAGGGCCAGCAGCGCCCAGGCCGCCCACACCAGGGGATTCGCCAGCCAATGGACCGTGCCGTTGAGGTAGCCCAGACACAGCAGGAAGAAGCCGCTGTGATGGTCGCCGTTGGCGAAGCGGATCGCCGGTAGCGCGAGGGAGCCCAGATAGAGCAGCACGCTGAAGGCCAGGAAGATGAAGCGGGGCGACATGGACGTGGAGGCCGGAGCGGTTGGTTGCGACGCCGCGCAGTGTGTGCGCCGCATCGCCAGCGACGATAGTCTCGTCTTCTCGGTACCGGCTCCCGCGACCGAGGGGGTCAGGGCGTGACACCGCGCGCCGTCCGGCGCTGCCAGTTGTACGGCGTCGTCGTCGACACCTTCACCATCCCCGAGGCTTCGAGGATGGGCCGCGAGAAGTCCGTGGAGTCGCTGTGGATCAGCGTCTTCCCCTGCGCCAGCGCTTCGTGCGCCCGCGCTGCGGTCAATGCACGGTAGATGCCTTTCCCGCGCCACGCCGGACGCGTGGCGCCGCCCCAGATCCCGGCGAAGGTGGTGCCGGCCACCGGCTCCAGCCGTCCGGCGGTGATCACCTCTCCATCGGCTTCCGCGATCCACAAGGACATCCCATCGTCGCGCGCGAGCCGCTCCAGCAGCGACTGCGTCATCGGATCCGGATCGAGGTCGCCGAACACCTCCGCCTGCATCGCGCACATGCGCGCCACCTCCTGCGGCTCACGGATGGTGCGCATCGTCACACCCTCCGGCAACGGAACATCGGCGACCAGCAGTTGCGCCTCGCCGATCATGATCGACTCCGGCGGATCGGGCTCGAAGCCATGCGCCAGGAGCGCCTCATGCAGCCCCGGTGCCAGGTCGTGCCCGCGCGACTTCCACTCGACATGGGTGATGGCGGGATCAGCCTGATAGTGCCGCAAGGCTTCTCCGACGAGCCGATGGATCTCCTGTGCATCCGCACCACCGAGATCGCGATACGTCACGAAGCCACGGCCGCGCGCGAAGGTCACCAGCCGCAACGGTCCCAGTCGCGTGACGGCAATGGCGCTCGGCGTTTCGGCGTCGGAGCGGAGTTGGTCGTCGTAGGCGGCGAGCAGAGCGGAGGCGTCATTCATGCCGCCACATGGTAGTGGACCAACGGCAAAAAACCATCCAGTTGACCGTTTTGACCATTTCAGTACACTTGGTCAAATGAAATCAAGCAGCGAAGCACAGGCTCCCGCACCCAATGCGCGACGGGACACCATCCTCGACGCGGCGATCCGGGAGTTCGGACAGCGCGGTTACCGCAAGACCTCGATCGAGGATCTCGCCTCCGCGGCGCAGATCTCCAAGCAGGGTCTCTACCTGCACTTCGCGGGAAAGAACGAGGTGTTCGTCGCCGCGATGCAGAAGTACCTCACGGACGGTCTGACGCTCGTCGACGAAGCGCTTGGCCGCACAGACCAGCCGCTCTCCAAGCGACTCGCCGCCGCCATGGACGCCTGGTTCGGTCGCCATCTCGTCACCTTCACGCCGAGCGCTTTCGACGTGATCGAGGCCGGCGACCAACTCTCCTCGAAGGAGGTCGAGAAAGTGAAGCTCGCCTTCCAGCAGCGCATCGCCAAGGCGTTGGCATCGGCGCCGGAGTTCTTGGATGTCCCGTCGAACCGATCGCCGCAGGACGTCGCGCAAGTGCTGTTCCTGTGCGGCCTCACCTGGAAGGACGGCAAGCCGACACCTCAGGAGTTCTCGAAACGCGTCCGGCTGTGCGTGCGCGTCTGCTGCCATCTGGAGGAATGATCCATGAGCAAGGTCCTCGTCACCGGCGGATCCGGCTTCCTCGGCAGCCACTGCATCGTCCAGCTCCTCCAGGCCGGCCATGACGTCCGTGCCACCGTGCGCTCAGCCAACCGGGCGTCCGTGGTGCGGGACATGGTCCGGCAAGGCGGCGCCGATCCCGACACCCGCCTCGACATCGTGGTCGCGGACCTGGGCGCTGACGCCGGATGGGCGGAGGCCGTTGCCGGCTGCGATCACGTGCTGCACACGGCATCGCCATTTCCTCCAGGGACGCCCAAGCATGAAGATGAGCTGATCGTCCCCGCGCGCGAGGGCACGTTGAGAGTCCTGCGAGCCGCACAGGCGGCCGGCGTGAGGCGCGTCGTGCTGACCTCCTCGTTCGCCGCGATCGGGTATGGGCACACCAAGCTCGACCATCCCCTCGACGAATCTTCCTGGAGTCGTCTGGAACCCGGCAGCACCGCCTATGTGAAGTCGAAGACGCTGGCCGAGCGCGCCGCCTGGGAATTCGTTGCCGCAGAGGGCCGCGGCCTGGAGCTCGTCGTGATCAATCCGGTCGGGATCTTCGGTCCGGTGCTCGGTGCCGACTACTCGTCATCGATCGGCTTGATCAAGCGCATGCTGGACGGCCAGATCAGCGCCTGTCCGCAACTGCACTTCGGCGTGGTGGACGTGCGGGACGTCGCCGAACTGCATCTTCGCGCGATGACTCATCCCCAGGCCGCGGGCCAACGTTTCCTCGCTTCCGCCGGCGACTGCGTATCGATGCTCGATGTCGCGCGCATGCTGCGCGCCGGTCTGGGCGAGGCGGCGCGCCTCGCGCCCACGCGGCAGCTGCCGAACTGGCTGGTCCGCCTCACCGCCCGCTTCAAGCCCGGGCTGCGCCAGCTGCTGCCCGAGCTCGGCAAGGTGAAGCACCTCTCCAACCTCAAGGCGCGACGCGTGCTCGACTGGCAACCCCGCGGCGACGCCGAAGCGATCGTCGCAACAGGAGAGAGCCTGGTCCGCCGGGGTCTGCTGGGCACCCGCTGAACGCTCGCTGATCGCCCGGATGGGCGCTCCGACCCCGGGCGCTACGTCATCCCTTCACGCTGCTGACTTCCTCCGCGAAAAAAATCACGCGCTTCACGACCTCCCAGGTGAAGCTTCATGAGCACGACATCCCGCCGGTCTTTCCTGACCGCCGCGGTCGCCGGCATGGCCAGCAGCCATGCGTTCGCGCAGACCCTCCGACAGGCACTCGCCACACCCGCCAACAACGCCACCGGCACCCTCGCCGACATCGAGCACGTGGTCATCCTGATGCAGGAGAACCGCTCCTTCGACCACTACTTCGGCACGCTCGCCGGCGTGCGCGGCTACAGCGATCCGCGCCCCATCGCCCTGCCCTCCGGCCAGCCCGTCTGGATGCAGCCCGGCACCGCCGTCGGTTCCCAGGTGCTCCCGTACCACTTCGACATCCGCAACACCAACGCGCTGCGCGTCGGCCTGGACCACAGCTGGAAAGGCACCGAGACCACCTGGAAGGACTGGAACGTCTGGGTGCCCAAGAAGTCGTCCCGCACCATGGGCTACTTCGACCGCAGCGACCTGCCCTTCTATTACGCCCTCGCCGACGCGTTCACCGTCTGCGACGCCTACCACTGCTCGATCTTCGGACCGACCGACCCCAACCGCTTCTACGCCCTCACCGGCCACAGCAACGCGGTGGTGACCGGGATCTCCGACTCCAAGCTCTACAACGTCACCAACGGCACCTACAACGGCGACATCGCCAACGACAACCCCGCCGCCAAGGGCAACGAGTGGGTGACCTACGCCGAGACCCTGGAGAACGCCGGCGTGAGCTGGAAGGTCTACCAGGAGTGGGACAACTACGGCGACAACTACCTCCAGTACTTCAAGAACTTCCGCACCGACGCCAACGGGCAGAAGCTCACCAGCGCCTCGCCGCTGTACCGCAAGGGCCGCGCGCTGGCCGCCGGCTCGACGCAGGCCAACGCAGCGGGCACGACCGGCCAGTGGCTGATCGACCAGTTCGCCGCCGACGTCCGCAGCGGCAACCTGCCGCGCGTGTCCTACATCTGCGCGCCGACCGAGTATTGCGAACACCCGGACGACACGCCCAACGCCGGTGAGAACTTCACCGCGCGCCTGCTGCAGGCGCTGGTGCAGACACCCGAGGTCTGGTCGAAGACTGCGCTGATCCTGACCTACGACGAGAACGACGGCTTCTTCGACCACATGCCGTCGGTGATGGCGCCGCTGAACAGCGACCGCGGCCGCACGACGATGACCAACGCCACGCAAGGCGAGATCGCCAACAGCCAGCCGATCGGCCTCGGCCCGCGCGTGCCGACGATGGTCATCTCGCCGTGGAGCAAGGGCGGCCGCGTCTGCTCGCAGCTGTTCGACCACACCTCGCTGATCCGCTTCACCGAGGAATGGCTGGTCGCGCTCGGCCATCCGCGCAGCAGCGTGCAGTGCAACGGCATCTCGCCGTGGCGCCGCGCGGTCTGCGGCGACATGACCAGCGCCTTCGACTTCAAGTCCGGCGGGGCCGAGTTCCCGTCCTCGGTGCCGGCGAACGCCGTGTACTTCAAGGGCTGGGGCACCAAGGACGCGCTGCCGCCGACCAACCAGAGCCTGCCGCGCCAGGAGAAGGCCACCAGCGGCATCCCGCGCCGCGCTGCCCCGCTGCCGTACCGCTCGACCGTCGAGGGCATCGCCGCGACGAACGCGAAACAGTTCGCGCTGAGCTTCGCCAACGAAGGCAGCGTCACGGCCGCGTTCATCGTCTACTCGACGCTGCGCACCGACGGCCCGTGGCACTACACCGTCGAACCGGGCAAGCGCATCGACCAGGAAGTCTGGAACTGGAGCAGCGCGCCGCTGCAGCTCGCCGTGCACGGCGACAACGGCTTCCTGCGCGAGTTCCGCATGAACTTCGACGGCATCGGCCGCCTGGCCGCGACCAGCCTGAAGGAGCAGCCCGCGAGCGCGAGCATCACGCTGACGCTGCGCAACGCGAGCACGCAGACGATGCGCTTCCGCGTGGTCGACAACGCCTATGGCGACAAGACCGTCGTCACGGTGGACGTGCCGGCGGGCTCCAGTCGTGACCACGTCCGCGCCGTCACGTCGAGCTACGGCTGGTACGACCTGCTGGTCACCGTCGACGGCGACAACGCCTTCCAGCGCCGCCTGGCCGGACACGTCGAAGGCGCGGGGCTCGACTTCACCGACCCGGTGCTGAACGGCCTGGCGCAGGTCACGTGGAATGCACCGCCGGTGCTGCCACCCAGCACGCCGACGGCCACGTTCAAGGCCGACGTCGACCGCGTGCGGATCGGCGGCAACGTCTCGCTGACCTGGACCGGCCTGCCGTCGAGCACGACGAACTGGATCGGCCTCTACCGCGTCGGCATGACGCCCGGCGGCCCGGGTTCGCTGAAGTGGAACTATGTGGCGAGCCCGTCGGGATCGCAGGTGTTCGCGCTGGCCGGTCAGCCGGAGGGCGACTACTTCCTCGGCCTGTTCCTCAACGACGGCTACGGCGAAGCCGCGGCGCGCCTGCCGGTGCGCATCCGCAAGAACGGCGACGTGAACGCCGACGGTGCGGTCACCGCCGCCGACCGCGACACGTTGCGCAACGCCATCGGCAGCTGCGCCGGCGACGCGCGCTTCGAGCCGCTGGCCGACATGGACGGCGACAAGTGCATCACGCAAGCGGACTACCGCGTCTGGTACCAGCTCTTCAGCACCCTGTGAGAACCCTCATGAACTTCAAGCCCCTGCTCGCCGCCGCTGCGCTGGCGATCGCCTCGCTGGCCGCGCCGGCCGCCCATGCCGCCACCGTCTCGCTCACCGCGGCCGGCCCGGCAAAAGTCGGCGAAGGCGTGGATCTGCTCATCAGCCTCGTGGATCCGTTCGGCGGACTGCCCTCTGACGAGGAACTGCTGTCCTTCGGCTTCCGCCTCAGCTACGACACGACCAAGCTCTCCTTCGGCAGCTTCACCGCCGCGGCCGGCTGGGATGACGACAGCCCGTGGCTGGGCGCCGGCACCTTCGGCGGATCGAGCTTCCCCGGCGTCGCCAACGGCGGCCAGACCTCGCTGCTGCTCGGCACGCTGCACTTCGATGCGCTGCAGGGCGGGCTCGCGCAGATCGGCCTGATCACCGATGCCGGCAACCTCAACCACGGCCTCAGCTACCTGTGGAGCGACGTGCAGCCGCTCAACGCATCGCTGAACCTGGCGGTGTCGGCGGTGCCGGAACCGACGTCGGTGCTGCTCGCGGCGCTGGGCCTGGGCGCGCTCGGGTTCACGACGCGTCGTCGCAAGACCTCGCACTGAGCAAACGGGCGGAAAAAAGGGAGCCCGTGCTCACGGGCTCCCTGGGGGCCGCCAACTTGGGCGGCGATCGGACGTCGGTCGGACGTCGGTCGGACGTCGGGCGGTCGACCATCAGCCGACCGCCAGGTCTTCAGACGATCACTGGACCACGGCGTCGCGCACCTTGCGCGGTGCCAGTTCGTGACGCTCGAACTGCATCGAGAACGACGCGCGTCCCGACGAGAGCGCACGCAAGTTGCCGATGTAGCCGAACATCTCGCTCAGTGGCACCTGGGCGTCGACGACGATCGCGGTGCCGCGCAGCGCCTGACCACGGACCAGCCCGCGCCGACGATTCAGGTCGCCGATGCAGTCACCGAGCGACTCGGCCGGCGTGACGACTTCGACGGCCATCACCGGCTCCAGCAACTGCGCATCGGCCTTCGCGAAGGCCTCGCGCGTCGCAGTCGCCGCCGCGAGCTCGAACGCCATCGCCGACGAGTCGCGCTCGTGGAAACCGCCGTCCAGCAGCGTGACCTGGAAGTCCACGCACGGGAAGCCCGCGATCACGCCGCTGAGTGCCGCGCGCCGGATGCCCGCCTCCACCGCGGGAATGAACTCGCGGGGGATCGCGCCGCCGACGACCCGGCTCTCGAAACGCAGGCCTTCGCCGCGCGCCAGCGGCTCGAAGCGCAGCACGACCTCGGCGAACTGCCCGGGGCCGCCGCTCTGCTTCTTGTGGACGTGATGCACGTCCACCGCCCGCCCGAGCGTCTCGCGATACGCCACCTGCGGCCGGCCGACCTGCACCTCCACGCCATGACGCGCGCGCAGCTTCTCGATCGAGACCTCCAGCTGCAGCTCGCCCATGCCGGAGAGGATCGTCTGCCCGGTCTCGCCGTCGAAGCGCATCCGCAGGCTCGGGTCCTCTCGCAGCATGGCCTGCAGCGCCTTCGACAGCTGCGCCACGTCCTCCCGCGTCTTCGGCTCGATCGCCACGTCGATCACCGGCTCGGGCACGCTGATCTCCTCGAGACGCAACGGGCTCGCCGGGTCGCACAGCGTGTGACCGGTCAGCGTCTCCTTCAGGCCGACCACGGCCGCGATGTCGCCGGCGCGCAGCTCGTCGCGCTCCACGCGGTCGTCCGCGTGGATCTCGTAGAGCCGCCCGACCCGTTCCATGCGCCCCGTGTTGACGTCGAGCACGGCGTCGCCGCGTCGCAGCCGTCCGCGATAGACACGCACGAAGACCATCGTCCCGTGACCGTCGGCCGCCACCTTGAACGCGAGCGCGGCGAAGGGACCGTCCGGGTCGGACGGCGACTTCTCCGCGACGTCGATGTCGGCGCGACGGATGTCCTCCGGCGCCGGCAGGTAGTCGACGACTGCGTCCAGCAGCGGCTCCACGCCGCGGTTGCGGAACGCCGAGCCCGCGAGCGCCGGCACGAACGCGCCCGACAGCACGCCGCGTCGGATGCAGCGGCGCAACGTCGCTTCATCGATCGGCTGACCGTCGAGCCACGCGGCGAGCACGGCGTCGTCCCGCTCGACCACGGTCTCGATCAGGCGGGCGCGATGGGCGCGCGCCTGGTCGAGCATCGCGGCGGGCACGTCCGATTCGACGTACGGCGCCGACGCGTCGTCGCGTTCCCAGACGAGCGCCTTCATCGCGATCAGATCGACGACGCCGCGGAAGTCGCCCTCCGCGCCGATCGGCAGCTGCAGCGGCAGCACGGTCGCGCCGAGGCGTTCTTCCATCATGGCCACGACGCGCAGGAAGTCCGCACCGACGCGATCGAGCTTGTTGATGAAGGCGATGCGCGGCACGCGGTACTTGTCCGCGAGGCGCCAGTTGGTCTCGGTCTGCGGCTCCACGCCGGCGACGCCGTCGAACACCACGACCGCGCCGTCGAGCACGCGCAGCGAGCGGTTGACCTCGATGTTGAAGTCGATGTGCCCGGGCGTGTCGATCAGGTTGAGCTGCGTGCCCTTCCACTGGACGGACACGGCGGCGCTGTTGATCGTGATGCCGCGGCGGCGCTCCTGCGGATCGAAGTCCATGCGGGTGGTGCCGTCGTTGACGTCGCCGATGCGATGGCTTTCACCCGTGTAGAACAGGATGCGTTCGGTGGTGGTGGTCTTGCCGGCGTCGACGTGGGCGATGACGCCGAGGTTGCGCAGGGGCTTGTGGGTCGTGTGGCGCGAGTTCATGGTGAATCCTTCTTTCGAAATCTGAGGGCAAGACGCTGCCCTCAGGCGGATTCACCTGATGCGGGCTAGCGTCGAGAGGGATGCGGCGGAATGCCGGATCGAGAGCCGGAGCGCGGGCGCGCGCGGACGCAAGTCCGGCGGACGGGAATCGTCGCGATCAGCTTGTCGTAGGTGCGGGTGCGCATGGTTGAACTCGAAAACGAGAGGTGAAAACGGGAAGCGGAAAACAGAAAACCCCGGAGGGCGCTGGGCCTGCCGGGGTTCTGTGGAAGACCGGAAGGCGCGCACGCCTTCCGAATGCGATCGGAGGGCGCGTCAGGTGGCGAAAGTCGCCTTGATCACTTGGGAGGTCTTCATGATGCACGTGATTCTGAGCGAACGCGCGCCCTCGTGCAATGGGCTGTCGCGATGACCGTACTCGATTCGGGGTCAGGTGTTGCGATGGATAGACAGCGTGCGCTGGGGCCGCTCATTGCTGTCAATGTCGACTACTCATCTGCGTCTATTCACGATGACGAAACCCCAGAACCAGTCAGTGCCAGATCGGGCGTGCGAGCGTAGATTCATCTCTCCGCAATGACTCGCTGAAAGTGAGGTGATGAATGGAAATCGATGTGTTCCTGGCGTTGACCAGCGCCGGGGTGTCTGAAGCCAAAGCTCGATCCGCAGCGGAGTCGATCCGAAGGGAGGCTGACCAGATCCGCGACGCTCAGCAGGAGATGGCGACCAAGAGCGATCTGAAGGAGATGGCAAGCAAGAGCGATCTGAAGGACATGGCCACCAAGAACGATCTGGCGCAGTTGAAGTCGGAGCTCCAGGTCGACATGGCGAACCTGAAGAGCGATCTCTCGCAGCGCCTGGTCGAGATGCAACGTTCGTCCATGGCGATGATGTTCGGCGGCTTTGGGATGATGGCCGCCACGATGGCGCTTCTCAACTATCTGCGCTGACATGACTCCGCAAAGAAGAAGGAAGACCGCCTTCGGGCGGTCTTCTTCATGGCGCCGTCGGCATCAACGTTCCCGCTGCTGCGCCTCCAGGCGCTTCAGCACTTCGCCGATCGCCGCGCCTTCCCGGATCTGCGGATTCGAGTAGCCATCGGTCTTCCCCGCTTCCTTCTCTCGAACCTCGATCAACTTGCGCGCCTGCGCATGCGCTTCCTGGAAGGACCGGGTCTGCCTCAGCGCGTCGACATACATCGCCTGGCCGAAGAAGGTCAGCGGCGATTTCGAGCCGCAGCCATACGAGGTGTGCGTCGCGTCGGCCGCCGTCATCACCAGCGTGCCGTCGTCGGCCAGCGGTGCTATCCAGCTGCCTGAGAAACACGCCGAGACCGAGATCACCCGCCAGCGGATCCCCGCCTCGTCGAGCCACTGCTTGAGCAGCGCGGGCGTCATGGGCTCGCTCTCCAACGGATACGAATCCGTGGCGAGCAGACCGTCGCGACCGCCGTGCGAGGTCAGGTGCAGGAACAGCACGTCCTTCTCGCGGTCCATGACGGCGCCGATACGCGCGATCGTCCGGTGCAGGTTCGGCCGCGTCGCCCAGGGGATCGTGTCCTGCGACTTCGCATTCGTCACCAGCTGGACAGTCCGTCCACCCGTGCCGAAGCGCTCCGTCATCGTCTTCGCGACGACGGCACTCTCATGCATGAATACGTCCTGGGAGGCATACGGCGCATAGGTGGCGGCATAGACGTTCACCAGGCCCGGCTGCGACGGCGGCAGCGCACGCAGGGTCTCCGCGATCAGTGTCGACTGCCTGTCGAGGACCTCTTCGCTCAGCGACAGTCCTGAGTACTCCGCGCCCGCCTCGGCGGACCGCGCCGGCCACCAGAAGTACATCGGATCGAGCCAGCCGCTGATCGCGATCGGCAGCGGCGTGAGCAGGAGCGCGATCGCGCGCACCACGCCGGAGGTGGTGAGCCGCCACCACAGTCGCAGACTCGCCAGGCCTTCCCAGACCATCGGGAAGAGCCATGCGACCCAGCGGGCCCAGTCCGGCCAGCCCTCCGAGGGACCGAACACCGCCGGCGCGAGTCTGGCCAATGCGCCGTCGGCGATGTTCAGCAACAGCGTCACGGCGACGAGCAGCGTCACCAGCGTGCCCACGTTGGCTGGCCCCGGCTCGCGCCGCCCGGGCGAGGCGAGCAGCAGCCAGCAGATCCATACGGACACGACCGTGCCGCTCCAGCTCTTGTAGATCGCGCTCCACTCGAAGGTGGCGGCGCCGGCGATCGCCTCGCGCTGCAGGCCGAGCCCGACCGCCAGCGACAGCGCCACGAATGCGACCAGGGTCCACGGCCCGCCGCTCAGCCGCTCCCAGCGCGGCGCGCGGAAGGTCAGCACGCGCGCGGCCTCGGTGAGCCAGGCGAACCCTGGAGTCATGCTCCGTTGTGAATGACTGATATCCATCGAATAAATTTCATGAATTGAAGTCGAACGCCCATCATTCCCTGGCGACGTCGAAATTCATCTCCCCCCGAGGAGCGACGACCTTCGAATCCGCCCGCCACGCGGGCACCGCCAAGGAGCTCATCATGACTGTCAAGAATGTCCTGTTCGTCCTGACCAACACCGCCGAGATCGGTCCGAACCATCGTCCGACGGGTTACTTCTTCGCCGAGGTGGCGCATCCGTTCGAGGTATTCGACCACGCCGGCGTGGCGGTGGACTTCGTGTCGCCGCTCGGCGGCACGCCGCCCTCGGACGCGTATGACGAGAGCGACCCCGCGCAGCGCGCCTTCCGTGAGAGCGCCGCCTTCCGCCGCCTGTCGCGCAGCCGCAAGCTGTCCGAGGTCGACGTGCTGGACTACGACGCGATCTTCTTCCCAGGCGGCCTCGGCCCGATGGCCGATATCGCCACCGATCCCGACGTCAAGCGGGCCGTGATCCGCGCCTGGAACGGCGGCAAGATTGTCTCCGCCGTGTGTCACGGTCCGGTGGCCTTCTCCGGCGCTCAGCTCGACGACGGCACCCCCTTCCTGAAGGGGCGTCGCGTCACCGGGTTCTCGAATGCCGAGGAGGAAGGCTACGCCATCGCCGACGTGCCCTTCCTGCTGGAGAGCGCGTTGGTCGAGCAAGGCGCGATCTACGAGAAGGCCGACGTGTGGCAGCCCAAGGTGGTCGTGGACGGTCGCCTGATGACGGGCCAGAACCCGGCGTCGGGCGCACCGCTCGCCAAGGAGATCGTGGCGGCCCTGAACAAGGACAGCGCATGAGCGCCGAGGCACCGATCGTGGTCGTGGCGCGCTGGCGGATGGCGCCGGAAGCCGTGCCCGAGGTGCTGGGGCTGGTCGCCGCGCTGCGTGAGCAGTCGCTGGACGAGCCGGGCTGCCAGGGCTACGAGGCGTTCCACAGCGTGGGAACCGAGGGCGAACTGCTCCTGCTTGAGCGCTACTCGGACCAGGCTGCCATCGAGGCGCATCGCGCCTCGCCCCACTACCAGGCGCTGGTGGTGCAGCGCATCCTGCCGCTGCTGAGCGAACGGCAGGTGGAGCTGCTGCAAGCGAAGGCGTGAGCCTGCGCGGCGTCAGGTGTTGCCCCGCTCAGAACGCGGCGACGCTCAGCACCCAGGTGACGCCGAACCTGTCCGTGAGCATCCCGTAGAGCGGCGACCAGGCCGAGGGCGCGAGATCCTGCAGGATTGAAGCGCCCTCGGCCAACTGCTTCCAGAACGCCGAGATCTCGTCGGCCTGGCCGCTCTGGATCGAGACGAAGAAGGCACGGTCGCCGCGGTCCCAGCGCTGGTCGGTCGGCACGTCGTAGGCCATGACGCGGAAGCCGTTCGGTGCCACGACCTGGCCGAAGAGCACGAGCGCCGTGTCAGCCTCGGATCGGGCGGCGTGCGCTTCGCCGTAGGTCACGGCCATCAGGTCGCCGCCAAAGATGCCGTGATAGAAACTCAGCGCCTCGCGGGCTTGGGCGCGGAAATTGAGGTGGGGGGTGACGGTGAGGGACATGGAGATTCCTGAAAACGTTGGGGGTTGAGACGACCGACTTCCGGGGGAGAGGAGTAGCGATCGGCTCCCACCAATGTAGGAATCGCGGTGGCATGCGCGTGGCAGCAGGCCCTGCTGCCATCCCTCGTCAGCAGGAATCGGTTAGGCCAGCCGTTGCGCTGCGGGTACAGGGGTGAAATCGGACCCGGTCGGGCGACCGCAGAATTTCCGTCTTGCAGCGAGATCCCGCTGCGACACGCTGCGAGCCCGCCTTCGCCATGCCCCTCGATTCAGAGATCACCGTTGAACAGCGCTATTGGTGGCGCATCGCCCTGGAGCGCCGGCTGCGGCAATGCAGCGGCGAAGCCTTCCAACAGTTCTTCAGCGACGTCATGGCGCTGGCGCATGGCGACGACTTCGTTCGGGTCCGGTCCTTCGGCAGGTTGGGAGACAAGGGCTGCGATGGCTATCTCCGCTCCGCCGGCCGGCTGTACCAGTGCTTCGGCGCATTGAACGGCCACACGCGTCAGGCCTCCCGGCTGGCCCGCAAGATCGACACCGACTTCGCGACAGCCGCCATCGCGCTGCCGGACCTGATGAGGGAGTGGCACTTCGTCCACAACCTGATCGACGGCATGCCCGTCGAGGCGATGGCGGCGCTGACGACTTTGGAGCGCTCCCATCCCGCAATCAGGTTGGGCTTCTTCGGACTCGAATCGTTCGTCGAGGTCATCTTCAAGATGAGCGCGGATCGGATCTCGGTCCTGCTGGGACCCGCAGCATCCGAAGGCGACGTCGAGAACCTCGATATCGCCGTGCTGCGAAAACTTGTGCAGGACCTCGGTGCGACCGCCGACGCCAGCGATTTCCAGCCGCTCGAATTTCGGCCCGCGCCTTTGGACAAGCTGAATTACAACCAGCTCCCCAATCATTGGACGATGCTGATCTCTGGTGGCTGGGTCAACACAAAGCTGATCGCCGACTACTTCGAACAATCTGACGATCCGATGTTGAAGGACCGGATCTCAGCGCTGTTCTCAGCCAAGTACGACTACTTCAAAGCGCAGCTACTGCCACCCAGCGAGATCATGGCCGCGCTCTTCGAGTTGGTCACCGGCATCGGCCATGTCACGCCTCAACAACAGGTCGCGGCCCAAGCGCTCTTGGCATATCTCTTCGATGGTTGCCACATCTTCGAGCGAGCGCCTGATGGAGTCCCCCAATGATCCTTCCAACCAAAGGCCTGGCCCCGGAGTACGCCCTGCTGAGCGTCGGTGCGGACATCCTCGAACACCTGCAGGACGAGATGTCCGTAGCAGAGCTTTGGGACCGCGTGCTGTCGGCTCGCTACATATCTAATCCAAGGCAGCCGCTGTCCTTCGACTGGTTCAGCCTGGCGCTTGATCTGCTCTACGCAATCTACGCCATTGACTACGACGACGGACTCCTCCGTCGTGGAGCTCAGAAGTGACCACGTCATCTCCTCAAACCTCGGTCGTTCCTATGCATGCAAGCAATGAGACCCGCTACGAATCAACACAACGGATCGTTCAGTTGGCGGTAGAGCTCAAAGCCAAATTCAAATCGCTCACCTATCAGTCCATCGGCTTGAAGGATCGTCTTGCCCATATCGAAAGTGCGCTGGTCGACGACCGCCCCCCGCTGCGTGCAGAGATGCGGCGACTCTATTCATCGGTCGGCATTGAATTGCCCGGCGCGGCTCTTCGTCGATTCGAAGATGTCGAGATCTTCCATGCCTCCGTCCTGGCGAATCGCCGAATCCATCTCGTGCCGGAGATCGAGCAGATAAAAGCACAGGTGGATGAACTGGACCGTCAAGCCGCGGAAGCCGATCAACTGCGATCTGACCTGCTCAGGCAGCTGGACGAGCGGCTCTAGCGCCGACCCCCGCGATCAGCGACCCCACCGCCACCATCGCCGCGCCGCCCCAGAACACCGGCGGCAACGGGGCGCTCAGCAGCACCGACGCGAACAGCGCCGACATCAACGGCGTCCCGTTCGCCGCCAGGCCCAGCACATGGATGTTCCCGCGCAGCACGCCGATGTTCCAAAGCATGTAGGCCAGCGTCACCGCCGCGCTCGCCAGCGCGACCTGGATGACGATGTGCGTCGACCAGTTCATCGGCGCGCGCTCCACGTTGAACGCGTGCACGACCCAGAAGCCGGCCGCGCTCAGCGCCATGAAGAACCAGAGCGCATTCTTGCCTTCGGCCATGTGCTTGGTGCAGGTGCTGTAGAGGGCCCACACGATGGCGCCGATGAAGGCCAGCCCGTAGCTGAGCGGATTGGACGCAGCGTTGTGGAAGAACTGATTGAACGACAGCCCTTCCGGCGGCGAGGACGCCGCGATCACCCCGGCGAAGGCCAGCGCCAGTCCGCCCAGCATCAGCACGTTCAGCCGCCTGCGGCCGGCGATCGCGGAGCACAGCACCGTGAGGCTGGGCCAGAGGTAGTTGACCATGCCGACCTCGATGGCCTCATGGCGGGACCGCGCGAAGCCGAGCGCCAGCACGAAGCAGAGCTCGTACCCGACGAACAGCGCGGCGCCCAGCCACAGGTAGCGGCGCGGCAGCTCGCGCAGCGAGGTACGCGTCGGCAGGAGCAGCAGCGCGGACACGGTGAACAGCACCGCCGGCGCGCCGGTCCGGCCGAGGAACTCGATCGTGCTGCGCGTGACGCCCACGGACGTGCTCCAGAACAGGATGGCCAACAGGCCCAGCAGCGTGGCGCCGTTCGACACGGACTTCGACAGCTCAGACGTCGACATGCATGCTTTCGTTGGCCCGCCGGGCGAATCGCCCCGGCGGCATGCCCACATGCCGCGCGAACGCGACGCCGAAGGGTCCCACGGCGCTGTAGCCCACGCGCTCGGCGATCTCCGCGATCGACAGCTCGCGCTGCCGCAGCCATTGCTTGGCCAGCGCCATGCGCCAGCCGAGCAGATATGCCATCGGCGCGACGCCGACCGCACGGCTGAAACGATCGAAGAACGCGGAGCGCGACATCGACGCCTCCTTCGCCAGCTCCACGACCGTCCACGGCGACGCGGGCGCCTCGTGCATGCGCCGCAGCGCCTGCGCCAGCTTCGGATCCGCGAGCCCGCGCACCAGACCCGGCGTGGCCGCCATGCCGGCCGTCGCGCGGAAGGCCTCGATCAGGAGCACCTCCAGCAACCGCGACATGACGATCTCCCGCGCCGGCCGATCAGCGCGCGATTCGTCTCCGACGAGCTGGACCAGCGTCGACAGCCGGCTCTCGCCGCGGACGTGCACCCATCGCGGCAGCAGCGACACCAGCAGCTCTGCGTCCGGCGAACCGAGCACGCAGTGGCCGACCAGCATCCGCATGTCGACCTTTCCGTCCGGATCGCCGATGCGCGCACCGCCGGGCATCGGCACGATCGGGGTGGTGACGGGTTCGTCCTCGCGCGGCGGCTGGCGGTCCAGGCTGGAGGTCGCGAAGTTGCGCGCGGCCGGGAGCAGCACGAAGTCGCCCTCGTGCACCGTGATCGTCTCGCTGGGACCGGGGCTGTCGATCGTCAGATGACAGGACCCCTCGAGCGCGACGAAGTAGAAGGGCCGGCCCGTCTCGCTGCGGCGCACCGCCCACGGCGCCGAGGCGACGACGAGTTTCGAGAACGGCGCCTGAGGACGCAACAGCGACACGACTTCGGCCAGGGGGTCGATCATCTGGACGATCTCGACAAATGTATGGACTTCGCAGTGTAGCCAGTCCTGAGGTCGATCCCTATCGTGCGGACATCCCCAACCCAGGAGTTCCTGATGTCCCGTGCTTCCACCGTCCTGATCACCGGTTGCTCGTCCGGCTTCGGCCTTGAAACGGCGCGCCATTTCCTCGACAAGGGCTGGCGCGTCGTCGCCACGATGCGCCAGCCGCGCGAGGACCTGCTGCCCAGGTCCGAGGCGCTGCGCGTCCTGCCGCTCGATGTCACCGATGCCGGGAGCATCGGCCAATGTCTCAGGGACGCCGGCCCCATCGATGCGCTGGTGAACAACGCCGGCGTCGGCCTGCTGGCGCCGCTGGAGGCCGTCGACATGGTCAACGCGCGCGCGCTCTACGAGACCAACGTGCTGGGCACCATCGCGATGACGCAGGCGGTACTGCCGCAGATGCGCGAGCGTCGCTCGGGCGTGGTGGTGAACGTCACGTCGAGCGTCACGCTGAAGTCGCTGCCGCTGCTGTCGGTCTACACGGGCAGCAAGGCGGCGGTGAATGCGTTCACCGAGTCGCTCGCGCTGGAGCTGGCGCCCTTCAACGTCCGCGCGCGGCTGGTATTGCCCGGACGCTCGCCGAGCACGAGCTTCGGCGACAACGCGCGCAAGCTGATGAGCCCCGACGTGCCGGAGGCCTACGTGGCGTTCCGCGATCAGGTGTTCGCGGCGGTGCGCGACCTGTCGACGCCGGTGACCGTCGCGCAGGACGTGGCCGAGGCCGTCTGGCGCGCCGTCACGGATCCGCAGGCGCCGATGCGGATTCCGGCGGGGGCGGATGCGGTGGCGCTGTCGGAGGCGTTGGCAGACGCTTGAAGCTGAAGCTGCCCCTGAGGCAGGGCCTCAGGCGCGCTCACTTCCCCGCCTGATACACCTTCACGTACTCGACCTCGTACCCGATCGGGAAGATCTTGTCGTCGATCTCGCCGCCGAGGTCGCCGCCGATCGCGAGGTTGAGGATCAGGAACTGCGGCTTGTCGAACGGCCATTGCGCCGTTCCCTGGCCGAGGTTCGGATACGCCGCGTGAACCTGGCCATCGATGCCGAAGCGGATCTCCTTGGGCGTCCACAGCATCTGGTAGTTGTGGAACCCGCCGCAGGCCGTGGCGAGCTTCCGACCGTCGCCGACGCCGTGCCCGCCGTGGCCCGACGTCGTGTGCACCGTGCTGAACACCCAATCCGGCTTCTGCCCCATGTGCTCGAGGATGTCGAGCTCCCCCGACGCCGGCCAGTCGCCCTGGCTGCCGAGCGTCCAGATCGCCGGCCACGTGCCCTGCCCGCAAGGCAGCTTGGCGCGGATCTCGAAGTAGCCGTAGGTCCACTCGGCCTTGCCCTTCGTGATCAGCCGCGTGGAGGTGTACTTCTGGCCGCCCCAGTCGGGCTGCGACGACAGCGACTCCTTGCGCGCCGTGATCACCAGCCGGCCGTCCTTCAGCGCGGCGTTCTCCGCGCGCGGGCCCGAGTAGTACTGCTTCTCCCGGTTGTGCCAGCCCTGCTTGTTCATGCCGGTGTCGTAGGCCCATTTGGCCTCGTCGGGCAGCGCGCCCTTGTCGAACTCGTCGGACCAGACCAGCGTGTATCCCGCCGGCAGTCCGATCGGGCCGGTCGCCGCGCCGCCCTTGCCCGTCGCCGTCTGCGCCCCCGCCTCCGCCTGTGCGAGCGCTGCGCCGCCGTCGATCGCCAGGGCCGCCAGCAGCGGCAGCGCCGCCCAGCGACGCGTCAGTCGTTGCTTCATGAGCCAGGTCTCCGTATCGATTGGAATTCAGCGCTTCGCGCGCCGTTGCAGCAGCTGCTCGGCATCCGAGAGCGCCGCCTTGCTCGTCTTCTGTCCGCGCAGCACCTTGTCGAGCTCGGTCTGCACGACCTCCTCCGCGAACTTGGCCTGCTTGTGCACCGGCAGCGCCGTGATGCGCAGCGCGTCGTCGCGCCACAGCAGCCGCGCGCGCTGTCCGCCGAGGAAGTCCACCGGCTCGCTGAAGAACGGGTCGTCGTGGACGTCCCGCAGCGCGGGGAAGGCGTCATAGGACTTGAACGCCTGCAGTTGCCGCTGGGGGTTCAGCGACATCAGCTGGATGAAGTCCCATGCGAGCCGCTTGCGCGAGGCCGCCGACTTGCGCGCGATCGCGTAGAAGGTGCCGCCGTACGGCGCGTGCGAGCCGCCCGGCAGCGAGGAGACGCGCCACAGCCCCTTGGTCTCCGGCGCGATGAAGGCGTTGAGCTGGCCGACCAGCCAGGCGCCCGACAGCTCCGTCGCCAGCCGCCCCTGCTTGAACCCCGCGCCCCAGTCGTTCGACCACGCGGGCACCTTCGCGTCGAGGCCCTTCTGGCGGGCCCGCAGCGACACCTCGAAGGCGCGCTCGAAGCGCGGCGAGTTCACCAGCACGCGCGACTCGGTGTCGAAGTAGATGCCCTCGCCCGGCTTCAGGCCGTCGGCGATCAGGATGTCCTTGATCTCCTGCACGTTCGCGATCAGGTAGGCGCCGGTGCGGGACTTGATGCGCTCGCCGGTCGCGACGTAGCTGTCCCAGCTGCGCGTCAGCTCCTCCGGCGCCACCTCGGCGCGCTCGATGATGTCCTTGCGGTACAGCATCGTGCCAGGACCGATGTCCGCCGGCACCGCGACCACCGCGCCGCTGCGCGCCACGGCCTGGTCATAGGCGTAAGGGACCAGCCGCGACCGGAAGGCCTCGATGCCGAATGGCGGCTGCCGAAGATCCTCCAGGCCGCCGCCCTGCGCGAAGCGGCCGACGAAGCTCGACTCCAGCGCCATCACGTCCGGCAGCCCCACCGCCGTCGACAGCGCGGTCGTCATCGCCGTGTGGTGGTCGGAGTACTGGCGCATCAGGATGCGCAGTTCCACGTCCGGATGCATCGCCTGCCACGACGGAATCGCCGCCTTGGCGATCTCGTCCATCAGCGGGAACGCCGCGATGGTCAGCACCTCGCGGGTCTGCGCCAGCGCCGGCACCACCAGCACGCCGGACCACGCCGGTGCGGTCATCGCCGCGAGCATGCCGCGCCGGGTCAGCCCCTGGCGGATGCGACCGCCCTCTCCGCTGTTCGCGCTCAAAAGTCCAGCTCCATCGTGATGACCGTGCCTTCGCTGATCGAGCCGCCGGTCGGCGGCCGCAGGTAGACGCCGAAGCGCGAGGCCTGTCCCGGCCAGCGCTGCGCGCTGAGCGCCGCGATCGCCGCGTCCACGCCGGCCTGGACGTGGCCGGTGTCGGGGTCGACGTTGGGCACGATGCAGCGCTCGCAGGCGGCCGCGTGGGACATGCGTCGCCACCAGCCTTCGCCGTCCCGCCAGACCAGCTGCATCAGGTGTTCCTCCATGAACGGCACCAGCGCCTCCTGCATGCCGCGCAGCACGAGGTTGGGCCGCAGCCGCCTCACGTCGACGCGAGCGCGTCCCAGCGCGGCCAGTTGCTCGTTGAGCTCGATCACCGATCCGGTGGAGACCGCGTGCAGGGCGTTCGGCGCCGTCGACAGCGCCGCGCTCCGGTCGAGCTTCACGAGTCGCAGATCGTCACCGGTGACCTCGCGCAGGAACTGCGCCGCCACGGCGCCGGCATCGCGACCGCGATGGCTCACCATGCGGCGTTCGTCCGGGCTCCAGATCAGGGCATAGGTCGACGCCCCTTCCGCCTCGCGCGCGAGACGCACGGGCTGCTGGCCCTGCGCGCACAGCAGCAGGGCCTCGGCCATCAGCCGGGGTTGCACCAGCGCCAGCTTCGGATGCGAGCCGAGCCACGCCAGTTCGCCGCGTCCGTCGACGACGATCCATTCGCGGTCGCCGAGGATCTGTCCGTCGGCGTCGAAGCGCAGATCGGACACGCGCACGCCGGCGCAGGACTTCACCGGATACACGTACAGCGCCTCGACGCAGGCGTAGGCCGTGGAGGACGTCGCGGAGGGCGTGGTGGCCGACGTCGCCGAGCGATCGCCGTGGACGGCGGCCATCGCGGCCAGGGCGGAGTGCCGGTCCACGTCGCCCTCAGCGCGGCAGCACGTAGGTCGCGATGCAGCGCGGGGGCAGCGACGCGACGCCCGCCTGGCCGTCGATGCGCAGCGAGAAGCGGTGCTCGCGTTCGCTGCGGTTCATCACGACGACGGCGATGCTGCCGTCCTCGTTGACCGCGGCCGTGCATTCGAGGTCCTGGCTGCTCGCCGAGCACAGCACGCGGAAGGCGCCCGGCTTGATGAAGCGGCTGAAGTGACCGAGATAGTCGTACGAGCTCTGCGGCATCAGCCGGTTCTGCTCGCGGTCCGCGAGCATGGGCGCGCTGCACAGGTTGCCGACGTGGTTCGGACCGCCGGTCTCGTCGAGCAGCAGGTTCCAGTCGATCCAGCCGACGGTCCAGCGGTTCAGGTCGTTGAGGATGCTGCGCCCGTAGCGCTCGCCGGTGTTCCACGAGCCGATGTGCGGTCCGCCTTCCTGGCAGCCTTCGGTGAACAGCAGCTGCTTGTCGGGATACGCGTCATGCAGCAGGCCGACGTGGTCGAAATGGTCCTCGACGTACCAGTGGAAGCCGCAGCCCCAGACGTACTTCGAAGCCTCGGGGTCCGAGTACACGACGTCGGCGCGCTGCACCATCTGGTCGCGGTTGTGGTCCCAGATGACGACCTTGATCCGTTGCAGCCCCGCCGCGTGCAGCGCCGGGCCGAGATGGTCGCGGACGAAGTCGCGTTCTTCCTCCGCCGTGTAGACGCACGAGTCCCAGCGCTGCACCGCATCGGGCTCGTTCTGCACGGACACGCCCCACACGGGCACGCCTTCGGCCTCATAGGCCTGGATGAACTTCACGTAGCACTGCGCCCAGGCCTTCGCGTACTGTGGCAGCAGCTTGCCGCCGTTGTTCATCTGCCCGTTGGTCTTCATCCAGGCGGGCGGGCTCCACGGCGACACCAGCAGCTTCATCGGGCCGGGCGCGACCTTCATCGCGGCCTGGATCATCGGCAGCAGCGCGCGGCGGTCGCGGTCGATGTTGAAGTGTTCAAGCGCCTCGTCGCCCGGCACGTCCGCATGCGCGTAGTTGCCCAGCGAGAAGTCGCAGCTGTTCATGTGAACGCGGTTGAACGTGTAGCCGTGGCCCGCGTTGACGTCGAAATAGGCCTGCAGCAGCGCGTTCGCCTCGGCGGGCGGCAGCTTCTGCCAGGTCGTCGCGGCGGCTTCGGTGAAGGCACCGCCGAAGCCCTCGATGCGCTGGAAGCGCCGGGCGCTGTTGACGACCAGCTTGGGCATGCCGGCGATCGCGGCATCGGCCATCAGCTGCGCCACCGGCTGCAGGGCGAGCTCGGGCTGCGCCTTCAGGCGTGTCGAGCTCGCCAGGTCCGCGCCTTTGGCGGACAGGGTCCATCGCAGGGACGCACGCGCGCCCGCTGAAGTTGTCTCCGTCATCGAACTACCTTTGTTGTCGTGTCCAGGCCAGCGCTTGAAAGCGCTTTCATGACGCGAGCATAGAGGCAGTCGGCGGGATGGTCAATTCAGGGATGGCCCGGAGGCGGCGCGCGATGCGCACGACGGCCGGGCGTGCCCGGCGTCGCAGCCCCGTTACCGCCCGTTCAGCGGCCGGCCCGCTGCTCCTGCGGATGCAAGGTGTCGGTGCGGTCTGCCGCTGCGCGCCGGGCCGGGTCGGGCATCAGGCGACGACCGCCCTGCCGCCAGCCGCGCCACAGTTCCTCGAGATACGGCACGAATTCGAGGAAGGCGACGACGGCGAGGACACCGACGATGTAACCCACCGGCAATGCTGGCGACTTCCAATGCAAGGCCCAATCCGCCGGCTGGGTGCCGCTGCCGAAAAGCGCAAGGAACTGCGGCCAGTGGAGGGACGCGACCGCGATGATGGCCATCAGCGGCACCATTTCGAGGAAGCTGTGGACGTGCTGCTCGATCGGCGTCACGACGCGCGCGGTGACTGCGTAACTGACGTCCCAGAGCGCCGTCGCCTCGTGGACGAAGAAGGCCACGATCATCAGCGCGATGACGCCCGCGTTGATCTGCAGGAACAGCCCGGCCAGCACGGGCAGGCCGACCTCGGCGAACATCAGCAGATGGATCAGCGACTCCTTCGCGCCGGTCGTGCGGCCGATGCCGGAGGCGCGATGGCAGAACCAGTCGACCATGCCCGCGATCAGCCAGATGGGCACGATGAAGTACAGCAGGATCAGCTCGGTGGGATCTTGGATCATGGGAAGCGGCACACGCGTGCGGAGAGTTCGTTGAACTTCCGCAGCAAGCGCGGCTCCCATGAGCGCGTTCTAGGCCTCCGCCCCTAACGGACAGCGTCCTCAGGACGCGCCCGAGGCGGTCATTTCCCCGCCTTCTCCGCGCGCTCCGCGCCCTCCGCGCCCACCGGATACGCCTTGCGCAACGCCTCGTACTGCGCCTTCGTGATCGGCATCATCGAGCCGTGGCGGAGTTGCGCGGGCATCTCGAAGCGGTCCCACTCCTTGCGGCGCGAATTGCCCCAGACCTCCACCCACGGCCCTTCCAGCCGCGGCGCCATCGACAGGCCGTAGCCGTTGCCCGCGTACTGCTCGTAGTACAGCAGCCAGTCGATGCCGTTGGGCGCGCGGACGATGGTCGGCGCCTCGCGGAACGCGGGGCTCAGCGCAGGACCCGGCTCGGGGTACGGGCCGAGCAGCTCCTGCGCGCAGCTCATGCGGATCGTCTTGCCCGTCGTCCAGATGTAGGACGGATAACGCTCATCCTTGATCACCGCGCAGTAGCCACCTTCAGGATTTGCGATCAGGAAGATGTCGATGGTCGCGATCTCCCACTTGAACAGCCGCTTGGGCGGCGCATCGAAGCGTTTCAGGTCCGGCGACAGCGCATAGAGCGTGCGCTGGCTCGACCAGTAGCGCTCGGGATCCTCGGGCACGCCGGGCACGGTCGCCGTGTGCCACAGCACGACGAACTGATTCGACGGCTTGTCGAAGTAGAGCTTGGGCGCCCCGATGCGCTGCATCGCGTTGGGGAGTCCCGCCACCTTCGACAGGTCCGGCCGGTACGTCCCGAAGACCTGCCACTTGATCAAGTCGTCGGAGACCCAGAAGCGGATGTCCGGATCGTCGTCGCTCTTGTTGCCGACCAGGTAGAAGCGCCCGTCCGGGCCCTGCGCGATGGACGGATGTGCGCCCATGTCGGCGGACTGGTCCATCCACGCCTGGACGCGAGAGAGGGTTGGGGTGAGGGTCGAGGCAGGACCTGCCCGCTCAGATCGCGATGGCGTGAAGCGCGGTGGCGGTCCTGGCGGTCGGCCACAGCGCCAGCCCGCCGGCCAGGCTCCACGCCTGGCCATGGCCCAGGCGCCGCAGCGCCCGTGCTGCCTGCGCGCTGCGGTTGCCGCTGCGGCAGAAGAAGATCACCGGCGTCTGTTCCGGGAGCGCGCGCCAGCGCGGCAACGCGTTGACCAGCGCCGACAGCGGCACCGCTTCCGGCGCCAGTTCCTCGGTGGGGCTCATGCGCGCTTCGTAGGCCTCCCGGACGTCCACCAGCACCGGCTTCGGCCCGAAGCCGTCGCCCAACATCCCCTGCAGGCCGGCGACGTCGAGTTCCACACGCTCCGTCGCCCGCGCGCAATCCACGCGCGCGCCGCAGGCCATGGTCTGGTATTCGGTCGGCGCGAGGTCGTGCTCCAGCACGCCCTTGCCGATCGCGAACGCCTCCGCGCTCAGGCGGCCGTTCAGCACACCGTCGAGCAGCGGCTGCGCGCCGCACTCCACGGCGAGCGTCGTCGCGAAACGGTCGTCGTAGTCATGACCGGGCAGCAGCAGCCCGTCCAGGCCGACGTGGCGCTCCAGCGTCTTCAAGGACGACCCGAAGGCCGCCGGTGCGCTCTGCTCGAAATCGCTGCGACCCAGCGCGCCCGGCATCACTGTGTCGCCCACGAAGGTCGCGATGAGCTCATCGGCCTCACGCAGCAGGTAGGCCGTCGAATCTTCCGTGTGTCCCGGAATCGCGAGGCGCGTCAGTCGGTGCACCCCAAGCACGATCTCCTCGCCGTCCCGCGGCCAGCCCAGCGCATCGACGCGATCGGCGAGCGCCTCCTCGGCGAGCAGGCTCGTCATCGCGTCCCGCAGCGCCTGCGCCGACGACGCATGGTCGCCGTGGCTGTGCGTGTCCAGGATCGCGGCCAGCGTCAGCCCGCGACATCGCATCCACTGCGCCAGCGTGCCGGTCAGCTCCGGCAGCGGATCGACGACCACGCAACGGCGGCTCGCCACGTCGGCGACGATGTAGCAGCACGCCCCGTCCACGGCGAAACGCGTCAGCAGTTCCGGCGCCTGAGGCGTCTCGTTCGGCGCGGGGCTCTGGCAGGTCGCGCGCAGGGACTCGCCGCAGGCGCGCAGGCGTCTGCAGGCCTCTTCGATGGTCGACTCGGTGTCCGCCGCCCCGAAGGACAGCCGCACCGCGGAACCCGCGCGCCACGCCGGCAGGCCCATCGCCTGCAGCACGTCGCTGGGCGCCGCCTTCGCCGCACCGCAGGCGGAGCCCCCGCTGACGCGCAGGCCGGCGGCATCGAACAGGTCCAGCAGCAGCTTCGCGCTCAGCCCGGGGACCGAGACGTTGAGCGTCGTCGGCAGGCTGATGTCGAAGGGCGCGTTGAACACGACGCCGGGGAAGGCCTCGCGCAGCGCGTCGGCCAGACGCTGACGGCGGTCCAGCAGCTGCCCCAGCGACGCGAACACGCCGCCGCCTTCCAGCGCCTCCAGCACCGCGCCCAACGCGGCAATGCCGGCCATGTTCTCCGTGCCCGAGCGCTGGGCGCCTTCCTGCCCCCCGCCGGCCATCAGCGGTGTGAACGGCGCGCCCTCGCGGACGTAGAGCATGCCGACGCCCTTGGGCGCATAGAGCTTGTGGCCGGAGAACGGCGCGTAGTCGATGGCGCGTTCGCCCAGCAGCAGCGGGAGCTTGCCCAGCGCCTGCACGCCGTCGACCAGCCACAGCGCGCCGCTGCCGCGCAGCGCGTCGGCGATGCCGTCGAGGTGGCTGATGACGCCGGTCTCGTTGTTGGCGGCCATCGTGCAGACCAATCCCGCCGAGAGCGCATGCGCGCGCAACCAGGCCAGGTCATGGCGGCCATCGATGCCGACGGGGATCGCGACGACCTCCAGATCCAGGCCCAGCAGCGTGTTCCAGTGCCTGAGCGCCTCGGGGACGGCCTTGTGTTCGGTCGCGCCGTAAAGCAGCCGCGGCGGGATGCGCTGGCCGGCCTCGCGCCGCTGCCGGAGCGAGGTCAGCGCGGACAGCACGGCGGTCTGGATGCCTTCGGTCGCGCCGCTGGTGAAGACCAGCCGGCCGCCCGGTGCGCCGAGCACGCGCCGTGCGGTGGCGCGGACCGCGTCCAGCCGGGCCCGGGCCTTGAGGCCGCTGCCGTGGATGCTGCTCGGGTTCCCGAACGCGTCCGCCATCACGGAGAGCGCGGCGTCGCGGGCCTGCGGCAGGACGGGGGTGGTGGCGTTGGCGTCGAGATAGATTTCCATGGCCGTCGATTGTCAGAATTCACGCTTGGAATCCACGTGCAAAATCCATCTTTCCTTGGCCGAATTCGGCAATTGAATTCCAAGATTGGCTGATATGACGAAACTGGATTCCATCGACCGCAAGATTCTGGATGTCCTGCAGCGGGACGCGTCGGTGCAGGTGAGCGAGTTGGCGGCCGAGGTCGGGTTGTCGACAACGCCGTGCTGGCGCCGGGTGCAGCGGCTCAAGGAGTCGGGGGTGATCACTCGCAACGTGATGCTGGTGGACCCGAAGAAGGTGAACGTCGGGGTGACGGTGTTCGTGTCGGTGCGGACGAACGTGCACTCGCAGGCCTGGTTCGACCAGTTCCGCGCGGCGATCGAGGCGATCCCGGAAGTCGTCGAGTTCTACCGGATGAGCGGCGATGTGGACTACCTGCTGCGCGTGGTCGTGCCGGACATCGCGGCCTACGACCAGGTGTATCGCCGCCTGATCGCGGGGACTCAGCTGTCCGACGTCAGCTCCAGCTTCGCCATGGAGGAGCTGAAGTTCACGACGGCGTTGCCGTTGTCGTATATCGCGTGAAAGGCCGCGAGGACGGCCCGCTCACCATCTCAACCAATGCTTTCCGGCGAGCGCTCCCAGCGCCGCCGACATGCCCATCCCGAGCACGTACCAGATCGCCACGAAGGGGGCTTCCATCTCGGGGCAGTGCAGCGAGTAGACACACGCCCCCACCGCGCCCGCCAGCCAGCCCGCCGCCGCGCCGGTCAGCACGGGCCGCGTCGGCGCCAGGCCGCGCAGCGCCCACAGCAGGCCGACGCCGATCGGCAGCGACGTCGCCGTCACGTTGAACACGCACACGCGCCAGGTCGTGCCCAGCATCAGCGGCACGCGCGCAGCGGGCTCGGCCATCCAGAGCACCACCGCCGCCCAGATCCACAGCAACGACACCGGCAGCCACACGCCCAGCCACCAGCCGTTCATGCGCGCGCCGGGGTGCCCGAGGCGGAACACCACGATCAGGCCGGTCGCCGCCACCGCCAGCGGCATCGCGACCTTCCGCCAGAACGCGGCCGTGCCCATCACCTCGGCCAGGTCGGCGCGGATGCCGAAGGCTCCCTGCACCCACGCCAGCGCCAAGGCGATGCCAACGAGCAGCGCGACCGCGAAGCGCCGCTCTCCCGTGCGCGTCGGCACTGGGGCGGCGTCCTGCGCCAACAGTCCGATCAGGTCATCGGTTTTCATGTCATGTCCTTCCACAGCCGCGCGAGCGTCTTCAGTCCCCGGTGTACGCCGACCTTCACCGCCGACTCGCTCAGTCCGGTGAGCTGGGCGGTCTCCTGGACCGACAGCCCTTCGACCTTCGTGTGCAGGATCGGCAGCCGCTGGTTCGTCGGCAATTGATCCAGCAGCCGGCTCAGGTCGCGGCGCGAATCGCCGGCTTCGTGATCCGCGCTCGCGAACACCGCGAGATCGTCATCGAGAGGCTCGTTCAGCGCCTCGTGCCGTTCGCGCCGGCGCCAGAGGTCCACCAGCTTGTAGCGCGCGACCGCGTGGACCCAGGCCGTCAGCGGTTCGCCGCGGCGATAGGTCTGGCGCTGGTTATGCACGGCCATCAGCGTCTCCTGCACCAGATCTTCCACCTCGTCCGGCAATTGCTGCAGCCGCCGGCGGAAGTACCCGCGAAGCAACGCCCCCAGGCGCTGGAGGAAGCGGTGGTAAGCCCCCGCGTCCCCATCCAGCCCGGCCACGAAAAGGTCGTGCAACTCATGCTCTGTCGCGATCACGGGATCTATTCGCGTCATGGGGCCGAAAGGTTACAGGGGGTCTGAAAAAAGAGAGTGAAAAATTTTTCAGGTGCGCTGTAACCCTTGGCCGATCGGCGGCGAACTAGCTTGCGGAACGTGACGGACAGACCGCCTCGTCCGACCCTCAACCCGCATCCATGCACAAGGAGTGCCCCCATGAAGTCGACCACCCTCAGCCTCGCCCTCGTGACCCTGACCGCCCTGTCCGCCTCCGCGATGGCGCAGGACGCCAAGCCCGCCGCCGAGAAGGAGCGTTGCTACGGCGTCTCGATGGCCGGCAAGAACGACTGCGCCGCCGGCCCGGGCACCTCCTGCGCCGGCACGTCCAAGATGGACTATCAGGCCAACGCCTGGAAGTACGTCCCGGCCGGCACCTGCACCACGATCAAGACGCCCAAGGGCATGGGTTCGCTGGCCCCGGTCAAGTCCTGACCCTCGCATCGCCATGACGCACGCGCTGGGCGCCGGCCTCGGCTTCAAGCCCGAGTTCGCGGAGGACGCGCTCGCCGCGCGCGCTCCCGGACTCTGGTTCGAGGTCCATCCCGAGAACTACCTCGTGGCGGGCGGACCGCGGCTGGCCTTGCTCGAGACCCTGCGGGCGACGCATCCGCTGTCGCTGCATGGGGTGTCGATGTCGCTGGGCGGCGCCGCGCCGCCGGATGCGGAGCACCTGCGCCGCTTCGCCGCCCTGGCGGAACGGCTGCAACCTGTGCTGGTGTCGGAGCACCTGGCGTGGAGTCGCTTCGGCGGCGCCTATGCGCCGGACCTGCTCCCGGTGCCGCGCACGACGGAAGCGCTGCACCGCGTCGCGGCCAACCTCTCCCGGATGCAGGACGCGCTGCAGCGCCGCGTCGCCATCGAGAACCCCACCCATTACCTGACCCTGGCCCACGAGTGGGGCGAGGTCGATTTCCTGCATGAACTCGTGCGCCGCACCGGCTGCGGGCTGCTGGTCGATGTGAACAACGTGTTCGTGTCCGCCAGCAATCTCGGCATCGACACCGGGACCTGGATCGACGCGATCGACGGCGATGCGGTGATGGAGATCCATGTCGCCGGACATCGCCTCGATGGCGACGCCACCACGGGGCTGTTGATCGACAGCCACGATGCCGCAGTCGCGGCGCCGGTGTGGGCGCTGCTGGAACGATTGACGATGCGCATCGGGCCCAGACCGACGCTCGTCGAGCGCGACGGCAACCTGCCGCCCTTCGCCGAGCTCCTGGCTGAGCGCGGTGACGCGCAGTCCGTGCTCGACGTCCGCTTGTCTGCGCCTCAAGAGGTGCCGGCATGAGACTCATCGAACTCCAGGAGTCCTTCTGGCGCGACCTGTGGGCCGACCCGGAAGATGGCGTTGCCGGCTCGGGTGTGGCTGCCCAGCCTGGCTTCGCCGTGTATCGCAACACCGTGCTCAAAGGCTGCGCGGACGCGTTGATCTCGCTGTATCCATCGGTCCATCGCCTGACCGGCGACGCCTGGATGCAGGCGGTGGCGCTCGACGCCGTGCGGGCCGATCCGCCGTCGGGCGGCGACCTCCAGCACTACGGCGCGTCCTTCCCGGCCTTCCTCGATGCTGCGCTCGCCGGCGGCGAGCTGCCCTGGCTCGGCGACGTGGCCCGTCTGGATCGCTTCTGGGGCGAAAGTCATGTCGCGGTCGACGCACCGGTGCTCGACCTGACGTCGCTGGCGCGTTTCGACCCCGAACGGCTGGCCGCGTCGCGGCTGGTGCCCCACCCCGCGGCGCGATGGCGCTGGTCTGAGGACTGGCCCGCATTCAGCCTGTGGCATGCCGCCCGCACCGGCGCCGACGACCCCAACCCGCCGCACTGGCTCGGACAGGGCGCGCTGCTCACGCGGCCGTCGGGCGCGGTCGTAGCGCTGGAGGTCGCCGCCGCCGAGTGCGCGCTGCTCGATGCCTGCGCCGCCGGTGAGCCGCTCGGACCCGCCCTCGACGCGGTCCAAGACCGCTTCCCTGCTTTCACTCCCGGCACCGCGCTGGGCCGCCTGCTCAATCACGGCGCCTTCACGGGCGTCATGGAGATCCCGTCATGAACACCATCACTGCCACCTCTCGCGCCGGGCGCGACTCCGCCGGGTTCCTGGCGGCCATCCGCGATCGCCTGGAGCGCCTCATCTCGCCCGACCTCATCGCACTGGCCTGCCGCTTCAGCATCGCGGGCGTCTTCTGGCTGTCCGGCCGCACCAAGGTCGAAGGCTGGTTCACCCTGACCGACACGACCTTCCTGCTGTTCCGCCAGGACTACAAGCTCCCGCTGATCCCGCCGGAGGTGGCGGCCTACCTCGCCACGGGGGCGGAGCACGTGCTGCCCATCCTGCTCGTGCTGGGGCTCTGCACGCGGGTCGCGGCGCTCGGCGTGCTGGGGATGACGGCGGTGATCCAGACCTTCGTCTATCCGTCGGGCTGGCCGACCCACCTGAGCTGGGCGGCGCCGATGCTCTATCTGGTCGGTCGGGGGCCGGGCCGATGGTCGCTGGACCATCTGCTCGCGTCGAAGGCAATCGGTCCGTGGCGGCGCTGACCCCAGCACCGTCAGGAGATGTCCTTCAACGTCCCCGCTGTGAAGGCGGCCGCTGCGGCCTTGGCCGTGTAGACCGACGGCCCGTCGTAGCGCAGCGATTTGCGCACGCGTGTCATGACGCCGTCTGCCCACTTGCAGAAGGCCGGATCCTTGGCGACCCACTTGCCGTCGACGAAGACCCGGTTGTGGAATTACAGCCGTCCCCAGCGCATCTCCGACCCGGTGTAGTACGGGCGGATCAATTCGATCAGATGGGAATTCTCAAGATCGACGTGCGTCTTCACCGGGCTCAGCCGTTTCAAGATGACCCTGCGCGGCAGCGACTTCGGCGCCAGGTAGCTGGTCAGGGAAACCTGACCCGCGGCGGACACAGGGATGGCCAACCGCTCCAGCGGCAACAGATCCGCCAGATCGTCCGTCGCAGTGTCTGACAGGACGTCGACGTCCCCGGAAGCGACCAGGAGGTCCTGAATCGCAGCGACGTCGCTGTCCGTTGCGTGGTAGCTGAACTGTTTGGCCATTGCTCCGGATCTTCTCATCGCGATGCGCCGGCCGCCGATCAGGCACTCATTGAGGAACGCTAGTCCGAACTCGATCCGATCAAGATCGTCGCCGACCGTTCTTCCAGGAAAGCATAGGCGAAGTCCCAGAACACCGGATAGGCCGGGTGCCCGCTGCTCAACCAGAAACGTTTTATCGCAAGGGCGCGCTTTCCCAACGCGGACACTTCATCGGCCAAGCCGGCTAGCAGAGTCCGGAATTCCTCCGACACCAAGACCTGCGGGTCAGGGCCTGCGTTCGCATCACCGCCGTACCGCAGCATGCCATCCACCTCGGCGGCAACGGCCGCCACATCAAGGTCCTCGACGCCGCCTACTTGCACGCCGTTGCCCATTGACAGACGTAGAGCTCGATCCAAATCGATGGGACCTCTCTCATCACTGCAGCGGTAGAGGCGCAGGAAGACTGAGTAGTTGGCGCCCCCGCGATTCAGACGATCGGCGATGTCGTCCAACGAGACTTCATCAAGCGTCATGGCGGGTTCCTAGGAGTATTGGTCGGAAAGGCCGTCACGATACGTCCTGCCCGAGAGGGGGGCTCCACAATGACCGTGATGTCGATCCCGTCACGTGTGCCCTCAACCTTGATGTCACGAGACGCCGCTTCACGACGGCGTTTTGCGGCGGGTTGAATCGCATGCCGCACGCCCAACGGCTGGTGTGCTTCCCGTACGGACAATCCCTCCCCCGCCGCCCTGCGAATCTCCTCCCGGCATCTACGGCTTCAGCCGCGCCCTTGAAACGTCACCACCCGTCCATATAATCTCCCTGCTAGCACTCGCGAAGGTCGAGTGCTAACAAGCCCCGCGGCCCTGGCTGAGGGGCTTACTTCTTGTGATGGACTGGCTTGTGCGTTCAGCGCACGGCGGGTCATTGAAGCAAGTCTGCATAGTCAAGGAGATCTGATGAAACTGCGTCCTCTGCACGATCGCGTGATCGTTAAGCGCCTGGAAAACGAAACCAAGACGGCCTCCGGCATCGTCATCCCCGACAACGCCGCCGAGAAGCCCGACCAGGGTGAAGTGCTGGCCGTCGGCCCGGGCAAGCGCAACGACAAGGGTGAGTTCGTCGCCCTGAACGTCGCCGTCGGCGACCGCGTCCTGTTCGGCAAGTACAGCGGCCAGACCGTCAAGGTCGACGGCGACGAGCTGCTCGTCATGCGCGAGGAAGATCTGTTCGCCGTCATCGCCAAGTAATCGGCGACCGCGACAGACATTCATCCAGATAGAGAATTCGGAGAAATACACATGGCAGCAAAAGACGTTGTCTTCGGCGGCGAGGCCCGTGCCCGCATGGTCGAAGGCGTGAACATCCTGGCCAACGCGGTCAAGGTCACGCTGGGCCCCAAGGGCCGTAACGTGGTGCTGGAGCGCTCGTTCGGCGCCCCCACCGTCACGAAGGACGGTGTCTCGGTCGCCAAGGAGATCGAGCTCAAGGACAAGCTGCAGAACATGGGCGCCCAGATGGTCAAGGAAGTCGCTTCCAAGACCTCGGACAACGCCGGTGACGGCACCACCACCGCCACCGTCCTGGCCCAGGCCATCGTCCGCGAAGGCATGAAGTACGTGGCCGCGGGCATGAACCCGATGGACCTGAAGCGCGGCATCGACAAGGCGGTCACCGCCCTGGTCACCCAGCTGAAGGCGGCCTCCAAGGCCACCACCACGTCCAAGGAAATCGCCCAGGTCGGCACGATCTCGGCCAACTCCGACGAATCCATCGGCAAGATCATCGCGGACGCGATGGAGAAGGTCGGCAAGGAAGGCGTCATCACCGTCGAAGACGGCAAGAGCCTGGACAACGAACTCGACATCGTCGAAGGCATGCAGTTCGACCGCGGCTACCTGTCGCCGTACTTCATCAACAACCCGGAAAAGCAGTCGGCGATCCTGGACAACCCGTTTGTCCTGCTCTACGACAAGAAGATCTCGAACATCCGCGATCTGCTGCCGACCCTGGAAGCCGTCGCGAAGTCGGGCCGCCCGCTGCTGATCATTGCTGAAGAAGTCGACGGCGAAGCGCTGGCGACCCTGGTCGTCAACACGATCCGCGGCATCCTGAAGGTCGTCGCCGTGAAGGCCCCGGGCTTCGGCGACCGCCGCAAGGCGATGCTGGAAGACCTGGCCATCCTGACCGGCGGCAAGGTGATCGCCGAGGAAGTCGGCATGTCGCTCGAGAAGGTCACGCTGGCTGACCTGGGTCAGGCCAAGCGCGTCGAAGTGGGCAAGGAAAACACCACCGTCATCGACGGCAACGGTTCCAACGACGACATCCAGGCGCGCGTCAAGCAGATCCGCGTCCAGATCGAGGAAGCCACCAGCGACTACGACCGCGAGAAGCTGCAAGAGCGCGTGGCCAAGCTGGCCGGCGGCGTCGCCGTCATCAAGGTCGGTGCCGCCACCGAAGTCGAGATGAAGGAAAAGAAGGCCCGTGTCGAAGACGCACTGCACGCCACCCGTGCCGCCGTTGAAGAAGGCATCGTGGCCGGCGGCGGCGTCGCGCTGCTGCGCGCCCGTCAGGCCGCTGGCACCATCCAGGGCGACAACGCCGACCAGGACGCCGGCATCAAGCTGATCCTGAAGGCCATCGAAGCCCCGCTGCGCGAGATCGTCTACAACGCCGGTGAAGAGTCGTCGGTCGTCGTCAACACCGTGCTGGCCGGCTCCGGCAACCACGGCTACAACGCGGCCAACGGCACCTACGGCGACATGATCGAGATGGGCATCCTGGACCCGACCAAGGTGACCCGCACCGCGCTGCAGAACGCCGCGTCCGTGGCCTCGCTGATGCTGACGACCGAATGCATGGTCGCCGAAGCGCCGAAGGACGAGTCCGCCGGCCCGGCCATGCCCGGCGGCATGGGCGGCATGGGCATGGACATGTGATGTCCGCCTGAGCCCGTCGCGCGGTGCGCCCACCGCGCTTCAGGCCCGGGACCCACGCTCTCGAAAGGGGTCGCTTCGGCGACCCCTTTTTTCGTTCGCACGGCACCACGCCGTTGCGATTCGATACGAACTCGGCTGGCGCCTTGCCGAAACCGGGCGCGCCAATCGCCCAGAATCATTCGACCCCGCCGGTCGCGTGGTCGCGCCAGCACCGGGCTTTCCCCAGGTCGCACGTCCCCGTGCCCCAGGGGATGTCACCTGAATGTGGGGCGACCATAATGCGGCTGACAACTTGTCACAAATGATGGTCCAAGCGTCTTCGCCCTCCCAGCAGTCCCTGCTCGACGACATGCTCGCGCATGTGCCCACCCTGGCGCATGCGGTCTACAACGGTCTGCAGGACGAACTCAAGAGCCGACTGGAATACCACCAGCTACTCGCCGGCTGGTCCAAGCGGCGCGCCAGCTTTGCCGCCGACTTCGAGGGCTCGCTCAGCCTGTTGCTGAAGATCGCCCGCGACGGCGGCGACCCGCTGCAGCGGGACCGGACGGCGCAGCGCGGCGGCGGCGATTTCGCGCTGAGTCTGGTCGACGAAGGCCAGGCGCTGAAGGACGTCGCGATCTCCCATGTGATCACCGCGATCGAAGACCAGTCCCGGGCGGAGCTGCACCAACTGAGCAACTTCTTCGCCGCGCTGCGCGGCATCGCCCGACCGCTGAAGAACGACAACCCCTTGCGGGCGGCGCTGTTCGCGCAGGCGCTGGCACGCGCCATCGAAGGCGTGGACCTCGACGCCGACGGCCGCTATGCGCTGATGCGCATGGCCGCCCATCCGCTGGCCGTCCGGCTGCAGCCGATCTACACCCTGCTCTGCCAGAGCCTGAGACAGGCGCAGTTGACCGGGATGCTGACCAGCCACGGCTCGGCAATCAAGGAATCGGACCTGCGCCTGCGCCAGTTCAAGACGCTGACGGACACACCGACGCAGAACGCGACGCTCGATCAGGTCGCGATGAAGCTGGACCTGATGAACACGCGGGCCGCGGAACTCGGATCGGTGCGCGCCGCGACGCCGTCGACCCCGGGCGCGCTGGCCGCGGCACCGGCCCGGTTGGGCCCGGGCATCGGCGCGCCGGGCTCGGACCTGTTGTCGCGCCTGTATGACCAGATCCTCGCCGACGGCAGCCTGCAGCCGCCCCTGAAGGTGCTGATGGGTCGACTGCAGGTCGCGATCGTTCGACTGTCCAAGGCCGATCCCACGCTGCTGCGGCGCCAGGACCATCCGACCTGGCAGCTGTTGAACCGCCTGGCCGCGCACGGCGCGGGCTTCCAGCGCAGCGACGACGCGGCGCTGAAAGCCTTCCTGCAGTTCCTCGAACGCGTGATCCAGCCGCTGCTGGACGCCGCGCATCCGTCGGCACTGCAGTTCCAGCAGGCGCTGACCGAAGTCGAGTCCCACATCCGTGCCCAGGCCGAGGCCCGCGGCCAGCGCAGCGCCGTCGCGCTGGAACGGCTGGACCGCGAGCAGCGCCGCCAGGAGTGGCAGCGCATGCTGCGCGACCAGTTGCAGCACCAGCTCGACGATGCCCAGGCCGGCAAGCTGATGCGCCGTTTCCTGCTCGGCCCCTGGGTCGAGGTCATCGCGCAGGCGATGGTCCACCACGGTCGCGACGCCGCCGAACCGCAGGTCTACATCGAGCTCGTGGATGCGCTGCTGCACAGCGTGTCGCCGCAGCCGGACGACGCGGCGCGCCTGCGCCTGCGCGGCCAGTTGCCGGATCTGATCCGCGCGCTGGAACGCGGCATGGACGCCATCGCGCTGCCGCCGATGCAGCGGCAGGCCTTCCTCGACGAACTGATGCGCCAGCACGGCCGCGTGCTGCGCGGACTGCCCGCGGTGCAGGAGAACGCCCCGGCGGCGCCCGCGCCGCGTCGTCCGGCGCAGACGCCGGAAGAGCTGCTGCAGGTGCTGCTGGACGAGCGCGAGTCGCAACTCCCGTCGCGCTGGGCCCATGAGCGCGTCGATCGCGGTCAGTTGCCCACGGTGCCGGTGGCGCTCTACAGCGAGGAGCACTCCCCGCACGCCCACGCGGCACTGCAGGACTGGATCGCCGGCGTGCACATCGGCGGCTGGTACCACTTCTTCCATCGCAGCGAATGGATCACCGCGCAGGTGGCGTGGATCAGCGACAGCCGGCAGATGTTCCTGTTCATCGGGCAGGTCGCCGAGGATCGCCATTCGGTGACACGCGGCGCGCTGGAGCAGCTCGTCGCCAACGGCCTGATCACGCAGCTGGAAGACCAGCCGCTGCTGCAGCGCGCGATCGGCACGCTGATGCTGGACCTGGACCGGGCGCCCCACAACGGCAACGACCACTGACGGACGTCCGCCGGCTCGATGCCGCGTGCGACGTCGAGCCGCTTCGGGTCACAATGCGCCCGCCTCGCGCCGTTGCCGCAGGGCCTGTGCCGTCAGCCCGATGTCCGCCGTGTTCCGAGATTCCAGCGCCCCTCTCTCCCCCCTCCCCGGCCGCCACCGCTGGTCCTGCCGCCGAATCCGTCACCTTGACCGGCTCCGCCGCGTGATGCTGGCCGTCGCCGCGGCGGCCCTCGCCACGCCGGTCGTGCTGCTCGCGCAGACGGTGCCGCCGGATCCGCCGCCGGGCCCCGTGGCCACGCCCGCAGCCGACCAGGCCCAGCGACCCAAGCTGGGCCTGGTGCTCTCGGGCGGCGGCGCCCGGGGCCTGGCGCACGTCGGCGTGCTGAAGGTGCTGGAGCGCGAGCGCATCCCCGTCGACATCGTCACCGGCACCTCCATGGGCGCGATCATCGGCGGCCTCTACGCCAGCGGCATGTCCGCCGACGACCTGGACCGCGAACTCTCGCGGATCGCCTGGGACCGGCTGTTCGCGAGCCGCGTCGACCGCCAGGATCTGTCGCAGCGTCGCAAGGAGGAGGATTTCGAGTTCTCCGCCACGATCGAGTTCGGCCTGCGCGACGGCGAGGTCCGCGTCCCCACCGGCACGCTCTCCAGCCGCGGGCTGGAAGCGCTGCTGCGCCGGCTGACGCTGCCGGTGCGCGACGTGAAGCAGTTCGACCGCCTGCCGACGCCCTTCCGCGCCATCGCCACCGACATGGAGAACGGCCGCGAGCGCATCCTGGCCGAGGGTGACCTGGCGCTGGCGCTGCGCTCCAGCATGAGCGTGCCCGGCGTGTTCGCGCCGGTCGAATGGGAGGACCGCATCCTGGGCGACGGCGGGCTGGTCAACAACCTCCCGGTCGACGTCGCCCGCGAGATGGGGGCGACCCGGCTCATCGCGGTCAACGTCGGCACGCCGGTGGGCGGGCGCGAGACGCTGAATTCCCTGCTCGGGCTGACCGCCCAGATGATCAACATCCTCACCGAGCAGAACGTGCAGCGCTCCATCGCCAGCATGTCCGCCGGCGAGGACCTGCTGGTCACGCCGGCGCTGGGCAAGCTGACCTCCGGCGACTTCGACAAGGCCCGGGAACTCATCCGCGCCGGGGAGGAGGCCGCCGAGGCGCTGCTCCCGCAGCTGCGCGCCTACGCCGTCGACGAGCGCACCTATACCGACTGGCAGATCGCCCGCATCGGCACCAAGGCGCCCGGCGTGTTCATCGCCGCGGTCAAGCTGGAGGGCTCCGACAACACCAATCCGGAACGCTTCCGCAGCCAGCTCGAATCGAAGCCCGGCCAGCCCTTCAACAACGAGACGGCCGAGCGCGACATGCGCTTCCTGTCCTCCAGCGGCGACTACAACCGCGTCGATTACCACGTCGAGCAACGCCCCGAGGGCGAGACGCTGGTCTTCAACATGGAAGACAAGCCCTGGGGACCGAACTACTTCCGGGTCGGGATGGACCTGTCGACCGATTCGAGCGGCGACAGCTTCTTCAATCTGCGCCTGAGCCACAACCGCCACTGGCTGACCGACAAGGGCACCGAGTGGCGCAACCAGATCACGATCGGCGAGACGCCGCGGCTCTACACCGAGCTCTACCACCCGCTGGGCCTGAAGCTGGGCGTGGCCGACGACTGGTTCGTCAGCGCCTGGGGCGAAGCCAACCAGCGCAAGCAGATCGTCTACAACGACAACGACCCGGACGATGCCGCCCTCGGCCAGGCGCGGCTGGTGCGGCGCGACGCCTCCCTGGGTCTGGACATCGGCCAGCCCTGGGGACGCTGGGGCGAGGTGCGGCTCGGGGCGATCAGCCAGATCCGCCATGCGAAGCCGGATCTGATCACCCTGCTCGCGCCGGAGGCCGGCAAGCTGCGCTGGACCAGCTACGAGCGAGGCTTCCGCCTGCGCACCGTGGTGGACCAGCTGGACTACGCCAATTTCCCGCAGCACGGCTACCGGTTCACCGTCGAGGCGCAAGGCGGCCGCCAGGACAACCGCAACCTCAGCAGCGGCCGCTTCCTGCGGCTGAACATGGACGGGAACGTGGTGCGCAGCTTCGGCGGGCACACGGTCAGCCTGTACGCGCGGGCCGTCGCGTCGCAGCAGCCGGACGACACCGGACTGGGCGGCTACACGCTGGGCGGCTTCCACCAGCTGTCGGGCTACAACCCGAACCAGCTCAGCGGCAACTCGCTGCTGTTCACGCGGGCGACCTACTACCGGCGCCTGAACGACCAGCCCTTCCTGTCGCGCGGCTTCTTCATCGGCGGCACGCTGGAGGCCGGCAACACCTGGCTCTCGCGTCGCGACTTCAGTCCCAAGGACCTGCGTTACGCGAGCAGCGTGTTCCTGGGCTCCGACACGGGGCTGGGGCCGCTGTACGTGGGCGTCGGCTACGCGCCGCGCGGCGGGACCGCGTTCTACGTGTTCATCGGCCGGCCCTGAGCGTCATCGCCGGCCCCGGGGCCGGCGAGGCCCGGGGTCAGGTCTGGTCGGCCTCGTCGCCGATGGAGGCGGTGTCGTCCGACGCCGCGTCGTCGTCCTCATCGTCGCCGTCCGGGGTCCGCGGCTCGGCGTGCGCCCAGTCGTAGATCACCTCGGCGACGTCCTCCAGCCCCTGCTTGCTCAGCGCCGAGAACAGCGTGACGCCGATGTCGGAATTCTCCGTCGCCAGCACGCCCAGGTCCTTCTGCACCTGCGCCAGGATGGCGGCGCCTTCCTTGCGGTTGAGCTTGTCGGCCTTGGTCAGCACGACCAGCAGGCTGACCTCGCCGGCGGTGACGCGGTCGGAGACGAATTCGAGCAGCTGCTTGTCGAGGTCGGTCAGCCCGAGCCGGGAATCGACCATCAGCACCACGCCCGACAGCGATTCGCGCTGGCCGAGGTAGTCGGCCATGACGCGCTGCCAGCGCAGCTTGGCGTCGCGCGCGACGGCCGCGTAGCCGTAGCCGGGCAGGTCGGCGAACAGCGCGTTCGGCGCGTCGCGCGGGCCCACCGCGAACAGGTTGATGTGCTGCGTGCGGCCCGGCGTCTTCGACGCGAAGGCCAGGCGCTTCTGCTGCGCCAGCGTGTTGACCGCCGTGGACTTGCCGGCGTTGGAACGACCGACGAAGGCGATCTCCGGCAACCGGCGCGGGGCCAGGTCTTGCGCGAGCGCTTCGCCCTCGGCCACCGATCCGGAGCCGGAATCCGCCTCCGGCGCGCCGACGTCGGCGTCGTCCAGCAGGTCGTCGTCGACCTCGTCGATCTCATCAAACCCGGTGGCTTCCGCGCCGGCCAGCGCCGCTTCCGCCTCCGCCTCGGCCCGCGCCTGCGCGTCCGCCGGCAGCACGCCGTTGACCGGCAGGTGCTTGAGCTGGCTGGCGGTGGTCAGGAAACGCGCGGTGTGCGTCCAGGCCAGCGCCCGCTTGCCCGGGGTCATGGGCTCGGTGCTGGCGGTCTTCTTCACCGGCGGGGGCAGGCCTTGCGCCTTCGCCTTCTCGGCGTTCTTCGCGCGGGCCTTGGCGGCCGCGCGCATACCCGTTTTTCCAGGACCCTGCTTCTTCTTTGACGCTCCAGCGCGCCCCGCGCCACGGCCTGCGGGTTTCCCTGGGGCCGCAGGGGCGGGTTTCTTGTTGGAATCGGTCATCGGGCTGCGGGGCTCTAAAGAGGTGCATTGTAAGATCCTGCGGTTGCGCTCACCCAACCCTCAACATTCATGAAGACTGCCGCTTTCTTGTTGTCGAGCATGGTTTTGATGTCCGGCGCCGCCAACGCCAATGAACCCGCTGCGGCGGCCAAGCCCGATCTGACCAAGGGTCAGGCCATCAGTTCGCAAGTCTGTGCCGCCTGCCATACGGCCGACGGCACCCGTGGCAGTCCTGCCAATCCCATCATCGCCGGCCAGCACGCCGACTACCTCGCCAAGCAATTGCACGAGTTCAAGTCGGGCAAGCGCAAGAACGCGGTGATGTCGGGCATGGCCGCGCCGTTGACGGACGACGACATCCGCAACGTGTCCGCGTTCTACGCCAGCAAGGGCTCCAAGCCCGGCTTCGCGAAGAACAAGGAGCTGATCACCCTGGGCGAGAAGATCTACCGGGGCGGCATCGCCGACAAGCAGGTGCCCGCCTGTGCCGGCTGTCACAGCCCCAACGGCGCCGGCATCCCGGCGCAGTACCCGCGCCTGGGCGGCCAGCACAGCGACTACACCGAGGCCCAGCTGACGGCGTTCCGCGCCGGCGGCCGCCCCAACAGCCCGCAGATGCTGGCGATCGCCGCCAAGATGAGCGACCGCGAGATCAAGGCGGTCTCGGACTACATCGCCGGCCTGCGCTGAGCGACCGCCCGCGGGGCGCACCTTTCGGGGAAGGTTCCGACGAACGAGGCCGGTGATCCGATCACCGGCCTTCGCTTTTGCCGGCCCTCGCCCGATTCGTCACCCGGGGCAACGAGAATGCCGGCCATGACCGAGAAGTCCCCCGAGAGTTCCCCCAGGCTGACAGCCCAGACGGTTGCGCGCGTCGCGCTCGACGACGCGATGGAGCTGGTGGCGTCGATGCGCTTCGCCATCGCGCTGCTGACGGTGCTGTGCATCGCCTCCGTGATCGGCACCGTGGTGCAGCAGCGCCAGCCGATGCCGAACTACGTCAACCAGTTCGGACCGTTCTGGTCGGAGCTGTTCGGCAAGTTCGACCTCTACACGGTCTACAGCGCCTGGTGGTTCCTGCTGATGCTGGGTTTCCTGGTCGTCTCGACCAGCCTGTGCATCGCGCGGCATACGCCCAAGATCCTGCGCGACCTGAAGACCTACAAGGAGACGATGCGCGAGCAATCGATCCAGGCCTTCAAGCACAAGGCGCTGGGTTACCTGCACATGAATCCGGAGGCCGCGCTCGGCCAAGTCAACGCCTGGCTGAGCGCCGAGGGCTGGAAGGCTCGCGCGCAGGTGCGCAACGGCGGCGTCATGATCGGCGCGCGCAAGGGCTCGGCGCACAAGATCGGCTATCTGGCCGCGCATTCGGCCATCGTGCTGATCTGCCTGGGCGGGCTGTTCGACGGCGACCTGGTCGTGCGCGTCATGATGTGGGCGCAGGGCAAGCAGATCTACCAGGGCGACGACCTCACCCAGGTCACCGACGTCAACCGGCTGACCCCAGCCAACCCCAGCTTCCGCGGCAACCTGTACGTGCCCGAGGGCAGCCGTTCGTCCAACGCGCTGATCTCCATGCCCAGCGGCGTCGTGGTGCAGGACCTGCCCTTCGACGTCGAGCTGAAGAAGTTCATCGTCGAGTACTACTCGACCGGCATGCCCAAGCTGTTCGCGAGCGACGTCGTCCTGCACGACCGCCGCGACGGCAGTTCGACCACGGCCACGGTCAAGGTCAACGAGCCGGTGACCTACCGCGGCGTCACGCTCTACCAGAGCAGCTTCGAGGACGGCGGTTCCTCGCTGAAGCTGAAGCTGCGCGCGCTGCAGGCGCCGCATGACACGCCGCTGGACGGCAAGGTCAACGGCACGACGACGCTGACGGCGGACGGCGAGAAGTACGGGCTCGAATTCACCGGACTGCGCGTCATCAACGTCGAGAACTTCGCCGACGACGGCAAGGACAAGAACGGCACCGACGTGCGCAAGGTCGACCTGGTCGGCCGGCTGGAGCAGCACCTGGGTTCGGGCGCCAACAACGAAGGCAAGAAGACGCTGCGCAACGTCGGGCCGTCGTTCAGCTACAAGCTGCGCGACGCCAGCGGCCAGGCCCGCGAATACAGCAACTACATGCTGCCGCTGGAGCTGGACGGCCACCGGGTCTACCTGCTCGGCGTGCGCGACACGCTGTCGGACAGCTTCCGCTACCTGCGGGTGCCGGTGGACGCCAAGGACAGCATGGAAGGCTGGCTGGCGCTGCGGCGCGCGCTGGCCGATCCGGCGCAGCGGCTGCAGGCGGCCCGGCGCTATGCGCTGGGCGCCAGCCCGGCGGACAAGCCGGCGATGCAGGCGCAGCTGGAAGCGACCGCCTTGCGCACGCTGACGCTGTTCGCCGGCGCGGAAGGGCTGAAGGCCGACGCGCCCGCGCAGGGCGCGGCGATGGGCGGTCTGCCGGCGCTGTCGCAATTCGTCGAACGCGAAGTGCCGGAAGGCGAACGCTCGCGCGTGTCCGAGGTCCTGCTGCGTATCCTCAACGGCGCGCTGTTCGAACTCCACAAGCAGGCCGAGGAGCAGCTCGGCCGCCCCGCGCCCGAGCCGGGCGAAGCCACGCAGACCTTCATGACGCAGTCCGTGCTGTCGCTGTCGGACGCGATGTTCTACCCCTCGCCGGTGGTCATCCAGCTGGACGACTTCCAGCAGGTGCAGGCCAGCGTGTTCCAGGTGACCCGCGCACCGGGGCAGACGCTGGTCTACCTCGGAGCGGTATTGCTGATCATCGGCGTGTTTGCGATGCTCTACGTCAAGGAACGTCGCCTGTGGCTGTGGCTGGAAGCCGCCCCGGGCCGCAACGAACAGACCCGGATCCGCATGGCGCTGTCCAGCAACCGGGACACCCCCGACCTGCCCGTCGAATTCGAATCGCTCAAGCAGCGCCTGCTGCATGAGGAGGCCTGACATGAACACCACCACCGCGGATCCGTCCCACCTGCCGTCCCACCCGTCCTCGCAACTGCCGTCGCAGATGCCGGGCGCCAGCGAAGGCACCCCGACGCGCTCGCTGGTCATCGGCAAGCGCGGCTACTTCCAGGGTCGCAATGCCTTCGACTGGATCTTCGCGGCGCTGGTGCTGCTGGGCGCCGGTTTCGCGTTCAGCCGCTACCACGCCTCGATGGACGTCTACGAGAAGGGCATCCTGGCCGGCGCCACGCCGGCGCTGATCGCGCTGGGCTGGTTCTGGCGGCCGCTGCGGCTGCTGTGCCTGATCGTGGGGGCGACCAGCCTCTTCGCGATCCAGCTCTACCTGCGCCAGACCGACGGCTTCGGCGCCGACCTGGCGGCCGGCGAGAAGGTGTTCTTCCTGAAGTACATGCTGTCCAGCCAGAGCGCGATCCTGTGGATGAGCGTGCTGGTGTGGATGAGCACCTTGTTCTACTGGATGGGCTTCCTGAAGAAGGACGGCGAGAGCGCGGCCGAGGCGATCGGCACCCGGCTAGCCTGGGGCGCCGTCGGCATGGCGCTGATCGGCACCATGGTGCGCTGGTTCGAGAGTCACCAGATCGCGCCCGACATCGGTCACATCCCGGTCAGCAACCTGTACGAGGTGTTCGTCCTCTTCACCTGGCTGACGACGCTGATGTACCTCTACTACGAGCAGCGTTTCGCGACGCGGGCGCTGGGGGCGTACGTGATGCTGGTGGTGAGCGCGGCGGTGGGCTTCCTGCTCTGGTACACGATGGCCCGCGAGGCGCACGAGATCCAGCCGTTGGTTCCGGCGCTGCAGAGCTGGTGGATGAAGATCCACGTCCCTGCGAACTTCATCGGGTACGGCAGCTTCGCGATGGCGGCGATGGTGGCCCTGGCGACGCTGCTGAAGACGGCGACGCCGCGCGCGCTGGTGATCGGACTGATCGGCGTGCCGGTGGGTCTGGTGCTGGTGCTGGTGGGTTTCCGCTTCGGCGCGAACGTCTCGCCGGAGATCGCCACGGGTCTGAACGGCTGGGCCGGCAAGATGGCCGGCGTGGCGGTGTTCCTGGCGGCGAGCGTCGCGCTGCGCGGGCCGCTGACGGCGCGTCTGCCGTCGCTGACGGTGCTGGACGACCTGGCCTACAAGGCCATCGCGCTGGGCTTCGCGTTCTTCACCATCGCGACCATCCTGGGCGCGTTCTGGGCGGCGGAAGCCTGGGGCGGCTACTGGAGCTGGGACCCGAAGGAAACCTGGGCGCTGATCGTCTGGCTGAACTACGCGGCCTGGCTGCACATGCGACTGATGAAAGGCCTGCGCGGCGTGGTCAGCGCCTGGTGGGCGCTGATCGGGTTGCTGGTCACCACCTTCGCCTTCCTGGGCGTGAACATGTTCCTGTCGGGGCTGCACTCGTACGGGACGCTGTAAGGCGCACGGGGCGCCCGAACCGGGGGGGGGCGGAGGGGCTGCTTAAGCACGCCCTCATGAAAACCTTCAGCCAACAGCGTAAGGTTCGAACCTTCCTTCCCTCGAGGTCCGCCATGCATTTCCACAAGCCCCGCGACGGTCAGCGCATCCCGTCTTCCGAGATCACTTCCCGCGAGCTTTACGACAGCCGCCGCGACTGGCTGAAGTCGGCCGGCGCGCTCGGGCTGACCGGCCTGGGCCTGAGCGGCCTGTCCGATGCCGCCGGCGCGCAGACCGCCGGCCCCGGCAAGCTGGCGAAGCTGCCCGGCGTGAAGAGCACCGTTCCGGGCGCGACCGTGATGGAGAAGCTGACGGCCTACAAGGACGTCACCTCGTACAACAACTTCTACGAGTTCGGCACCGACAAGTCGGATCCCGCCGAGAACGCGCACACGCTCAAGCCGCGGCCCTGGTCGGTCGTCATCGAGGGCGAGTGCGCCAAGCCTGGCCGCTTCGGCCTGGAGGACCTGCTGAAGGTCGCCCCGATGGAAGAGCGCGTCTATCGGCTGCGCTGCGTCGAGGGCTGGTCGATGGTGATCCCGTGGGTGGGGTATTCGCTGGCGGAGCTGCTGAAGAAGGCGGAGCCGACGGGCAAGGCGAAGTACGTCGAGTTCACGACGCTGGCGGACAAGGCGCAGATGCCGGGCGTGCGCTCGGGCGTGCTGGACTGGCCGTATGTCGAAGGTCTGCGCATCGACGAGGCCATGAACCCGCTGACGCTGATGGCCTTCGGTCTGTACGGCGAAGTGCTGCCGAACCAGAACGGCGCGCCGCTGCGGCTGGTGGTGCCGTGGAAGTACGGCTTCAAGTCGGCCAAGTCCATCGTCAAGATCCGCTTCGTCGAGAAGCAGCCGGTGAGCAGCTGGACCAAGGCGGCGCAGCAGGAGTACGGCTTCTTCTCCAACGTGAACCCGCAGGTGGACCACCCGCGCTGGAGCCAGGCCACCGAGCGCCGCATCGGCGAGGACGGGCTCTTCGCCAAGCGCCGCCAGACCTTGATGTTCAACGGCTACGAGGCGCAGGTCGGGCAGCTGTATGCCGGCATGGATCTGAAGAAGAACTTCTGATGAAGAAGCGTCATCCGCTGCTGCATCCGGCAGCGAAGGTCGTGCTCTTCATGCTGTGCCTGCTGCCGCTCGGCTGGTACGTGTTCGGGGCGGTCGCGCAGCCGGACCTGCTCGGAGCGAATCCGGCGGAGACGCTGATCCGCGGCCTGGGCGACTGGACGCTGCGTTTCCTGTGGATCACGCTCGCGGTGACGCCGGTGCGCACCTGGTTCAACCAGCCGACGCTGGCGCGTTTCAGGCGGATGCTGGGCCTGTTCGCGTTCTTCTACGCCAGCCTGCACCTGCTGGCCTACGGCTGGCTCGACAAGAGCCTGGACTTCCCCGACATCCTGCGCGACATCGCCAAGCGGCCGTTCATCCTGATGGGTTTCGTCGCGTGGCTGCTGCTGGTGCCGCTGGCGGCGACCTCGTTCAACCGGGCGATCAAGGCGCTGGGCGCGGCGCGCTGGCAGATGCTGCACAAGCTCGTCTACGCGATCGCGATCGTCGGCCTCATGCACTTCATCTGGATGCGCGCGGGGAAGAACAACTTCGCCGAGCCCATCGTGTACGGGACGATCCTGGCGGTGCTGCTGGGGTGGCGGGTGTGGAAGCGCGTCAAGCGGTGACCTGACGGCAGGTGGATCCATGCGCCGCTATGCTCGGCGCCCATGCTGAACCTCCACCCTGTCTCCGAGCGGGACCTTTCCGACCTGCGCCGATTCGAAGTCGGCAACCGCGCGTTCTTCGAGGCCCACATCAACGCGCGCCCGGCGTCGTACTACGCCGACGGCGGCATCGAGTCCGCCATCGCGACCGCGCGTCGGGAGGCTGAGGCGGACACGGGACATCAGTTCCTGATCCGCGACATCGCGGGCGCGCTGATCGGCCGCATCAACCTGAGCCAGATCAAGCGCAGGCACTACCACTCGTGCGAGCTGGGCTACCGCATCGCGGAGGCCGAGAACGGCAAGGGCCATGCGAAGGAGGCCGTGCGGCTCGTGCTGGAGAAGGCATTCGGCGAGCTGGGCCTGGTCCGCGTCGAGGCCAAGGCACGCGCCGGGAATGCGGGCTCGATCCAGGTCCTGCAACGCAACGGTTTCACCGAATTCGGCCGCTCGACACGCAGCTTCCAGCTCCACGACGAGTGGGAGGACATGCTGTACTTCGAGTGCCGGGCGCCGGGGCGCTGAACGGCGAATCAGCGCCGCCCGCCGATACTCATCCGGTCCTCCACGCATCACCGCGCTTCATGACCGACCACGACGAGTCCGACGCTCCGAGAGAGATCCCGACCCACGCGCCTGAATTGCCATCGGCCCTCGCGGCCAGACTCGCCGGCTACGACTGGCACCGCAACCTCGTCGGAGAAGCCGGCGCGACCGTGTACCGGCTGCATCGATCCGGCGCACCGACGCTGTACCTCAAGGTCGGCGACAGCGACGCGGCAGACGCCATCGTGGATGAATTCGCCCGCCTGCGGTGGTTCGCCGATCGCTGGCCGACGCCTCGCATCGAGCACTTCGACTGGACCGACGGCTCCGCCCGGTTGCTGACCCGCGCCCTGCCCGGCCGCACCGCCTACGAATGGCTCGCCGACGATCCCGCGCGCGCCGCAGCGATCGTGACCGCCCTTGGACGCCTGCTTCGCGACCTGCACGGACTGCCTGTCCAGTCCTGCCCGTTCAGTGCGAACCACCTCCTGGAACTCGATCTCGCTCAGCAGCGCCTCGACGCAGGACTCATCGATGCCGACGACTTCGATGAGGCGCGTCAAGGTTGGACGCCGCAGCAAGTCTGGGCCGCGATCAACGCCATGCTGCCGTTTACCGAAGACCCGGTGGTGAGCCATGGCGACTTCTCGCTCGACAACATCCTCATGAATGAAGACAGCGACGTCGTCGGCGTGATCGATCTCGGCCGGGCAGGCATCGCGGATCGCTACCGCGATCTCGCGATCCTGGCGAACTGCCTCGACGAGTTCGATCCGGCGCTGCGCAACACGCTGTTCAGCGCGTACGGGATTGCCGAGCCGGACCTGCGCAAGCTCGACTTCCACCTGCTGCTCGACGAGTGTTTCTGAGGCGGCGCACCGGCGGCCTCCGCCGTTCCGGAAGCTTCAGAGATGCACCCCGCCCGACACCTCGATCCGCTGCCCGGTGACGAAGCGGTTGCCTTCGCTCACCAGCGCGGCGATCGCGCCGGCGATGTCGTCGGCGACGCCGAAACGGCCCAGCGGCGTCAGCGAAGCGATGTGCTTCTGCAGCTGCTCGCTGGAGCGCAGCATCCCGCCGCTGAAGTCGGTCGCCACCGCGCCCGGGGCGATGACGTTGACCGTGATGCCGCGCGGTCCCAGCTCGGTCGCCAGGTAACGCGACAGCACCTCCACCGCGCCCTTCACCGCACTGTAGATGGCACGCTCCGGCACGTAGAAGCGCGCCGTGCCGCTGGAGATGTTGACGATGGCACCCGGATTCGCGATCAGCGGCACCAGCTGCTGCGTCAGGAAGAACACGCCCTTGAAGTGCACGTCCACCAGTTGATCGAAGGCCTCGGGGGTCGCCTGCAGCGTCGGCTGCGCGACCTGCACGCCGCCGTTGTTGATCAGGACGTCGAAGGACTCGCGGTGCCAGGTCTCGCGCAGCACGTCGCGTACGCCGTCGACGAACGCACCGAAGCCCGCCACGCGTGACACGTCCAGCGGCAGCGCCACCGCGCGGCGTCCGAGCCGGCCGATCTCGCGGACGACCTCCTCGGCCTCCTCACGGTGCGAGCGGTAGGTGACGATCACGTCGAAGCCATCGCGGGCCAACCGCATAGCTGTGGCTCGGCCGATGCCGCGGTTGGCGCCAGTGATCAGTGCGATGCGAGTGGAAGTCGCTGCGGCAGTGGTTGCGGCGTTGGCGTTGATGCTCATGGTCGGACTCCTTGAAGGCAGTGAGGAACAAGCCCGAATGCTGAGCGTTTCGATCCGACAGATAAATCGTTCAATGTCGACATCAATGTTCAAATGAATTGCACAATCGACAGATTCAGTCCGGAGGCCCCATGGACCGCATCGACGCCATGCACCTGTTCACGCGCATCGTGGACCTCGGCAGCTTCACCGCCGCCGCCGAGGAACTGGACCTGCCGCGCTCGAACGTGACCTACGCCGTCCAGGCCCTGGAAAAGCGGCTCGGAGCGCGCCTGCTGGCGCGCTCGACGCGCCATGTGAGCCCGACGCCTGAAGGCCATCTCTACTACGAGCGCTGCCGGCGCGTGCTGGAGGAGGTCGAGCAGGCTGAAGCCGTGCTCGGCGAGGCCGCCCAGCAGCCGCGCGGCCGGCTGCGCGTCGACCTGCAGGCCGGCCTGGCGGCCGCCTTCGTCTTCCCGCATCTCGGCGATTTCTGCCGGCGCTATCCCGGCATCGACCTCATCGTCGGCACGGGAGACCGGCTGGTCGACCTCGTCCGCGAAGGCGTCGACTGCGTGCTCCGCGGCGGCACGCCGCAGGAGTCAGGCCTGGTGGCGCGTCGCATCGCCGACCTCCCGTCCGTCACCTGCGCCAGCCGCGAGTACGTCGCCGCGCACGGCCTGCCCGCGGGCATCGACGCGCTGCGTCAGCATCAGGCGGTGAACTTCCAGTCCAGCGCCACCGGGCGCGTGGCGCCGTTCGAGTTCCTCGTCGACGGCAAGCTGCAGACGCTCACGATGCGCGGCCCCGTCTGCGTCACCTCGGCCCCGGCCTATCGCGCCTGCTGTCTGCAGGGACTCGGACTCATCCAATGCCCGCGCTTCGGTGTCGCCTCGCTGCTGGCATCCGGCGAACTGATCGAGTTGCTGCCGCAGACCCCGCCGCCGCCGATGCCGGTCTCCGTGATGTTCCCCAATCAGCGGCAGATGATGCCGCGCGTGCGGGTGTTCATCGACTGGGTCGTGGCGCGCGTCCAGGAGGGCCTGGTGGCGGAATCCGGCGCGGCAAGGCCCCCGATGGGCCATTCCGGCGCCCTTCCGGGATAATCACGGGTTTGCTCCGGCGCCCATCGGCGGCCGCGGCAACCGCGCCCTCTCCCGCCTCGTCTTGTCCCCTCATGTCCCAGCCCACGCCAGACCGACTGCCCGCCAGCCTGCCCGCGCTCGTCGACGCCGCCATCATCGGCGGCGGTCCGGCGGGCTGCAGCGCCGCGAGCTGGCTCACGCAGCTGGGCCTGAGCGTCGCGCTGATCGAGCAGGCCCCGCGCCTGTGCGACAGCCTGCGGCCGCTCGACTACCAGCAGGACTGGCTGCTCGGCGCCCCCGGCGAATCGCTCGCCGAACTGGGCGAGCGCTATGCCAGCCACGCCGCCGCGCAAGCGGGCGTGCACACGGTGCTCGGCCAGACGGTGAACACCCTCGACTGGCAGGCCGAGCAGGGGTGGACGCTCTACCTCGACGGCGGTCCCGCCTTTGCCGCGCAGGCCGGCGACACCGCCGAACCCGCCGCCACCGGCAACCTGCGGCCGCTGCGCGCGCGCTCGCTGCTGCTCGCCACCGGCCTGACCCCGCGTCATCCGTCGCCGCTCTATCCGGAGCACGACCGCCACGATCGCGTGCTCGACGCCATCGAGCTGACCGCCGTCCGCGACCGCCTGCCCCCGGGCAAGGTGCTGCTGCTCGGCGGCGGCGACAACGCCATCGAGAACGCGCTGTACCTCGCCGGTCGCGGTCACGCGGTCACGCTGTGGTCGCGCTCCGAATGGCGCGCGCAGAGTCATCTGATCCAGCAGCTCGACGGCGCACCCGGTTTGCGCCGCCGGCCCGCCCAGGCGCTGCCGACCGCGGTGGTCGCCTCGCCCGACGGTGTGACCGTGACCTCCAAGGCCTACGGCGAGGAGCATTTCGACCACGTCGCCGTGCTGCTCGGCTACGAGCCCGCACCTTCCGCCTGGCTGCTCGTGGCCGATGCGCTGCAGCGCGCCGGCGTCACCGCGCCGTCGCAGCCTTTCCGCGACGAGCCGCGTTTCGGCGTGCTGGGCCTGTTCGTCGCCGGCGACGCCAGCGGCCGCCAGCATCCCTGCGTGCAGACGGCGCTGGGCGACGGCGTCGTCGCGGCCAAGCAGATCGAAGCCTTCCTGCGCCCGCTGCGCGAATCGCAGCCGCCGCCGGCGCTGCGCCGCAACAACCGCCAGGTCATCCACATCAACGGGCTGCGCTTCGGCGCCAACCTCGGCGTGCTCGACTTCGAGCGCGAGGGCCCCCAGCCCATCCTGGTCGACGCCGAGATCAACCTCGGCGCGCAGACCATCGTCTCGCGCGACGCCGACATCGGCCACGTGCTGGACTATCGCCGCGTGCGCACCATCATCATCGACGAGTGCACCGCCGAACACACCGACCTGCTCGAAGCCCTGCTGGGCAAGCTCTGCGTCCGGCTGATGAAGCTGCCCGGCGTGGTGGGCGTGCGCATCAAGGTGACCAAGCTCGAAATCTTCCCCGACTGCCAAGTCGCAATCTCTGCCGAATGCGGCCAGTGGTGATCCCATGACAACTGAAATCCTCTCCTCCGCCACCGACATCGACAGCGCAGCCGCCGAGGCGATCCAGGCCTCCGAGGCCGCGAAGAAGCATTCGCACGAGATGAACAAGCTCTCGAAGCGCCTGCACCGCCAGGTCGGCCAGGCGATCGGCGACTTCAACATGATCGAGGACGGCGACAAGGTCATGGTCTGCGTGTCCGGCGGCAAGGACAGCTACTCGCTGCTGGACATCCTGATCAACCTGCGCGACCGCGCGCCGATCAAGTTCAGCATCGTGGCCGTCAACCTCGACCAGAAGCAGCCCGGCTTCCCCGAGGACATCCTGCCCGCCTACCTGAAGTCGCGCGGCGTGGACTTCCACATCGAGGAGCAGGACACCTACTCCATCGTCAAGCGCCTGGTGCCCGAGGGCAAGACGACCTGCTCGCTGTGCTCGCGCCTGCGCCGCGGCATCCTGTACCGCGTGGCGGGCGAGCTCGGCGCGACCAAGATCGCGCTCGGCCACCACCGCGACGACATCGTCACCACGCTGATGCTGAACATGTTCTTCGGCAGCCGCATGAAGGGCATGCCCGCCAAGCTGGTCAGCGACGACGGCAAGAACGTCGTCATCCGCCCGCTGGCCTACGTGAAGGAATCCGACCTCGAGCGCTGGGCCGAGCATCGCGAATTCCCCATCATCCCGTGCAACCTCTGCGGCAGCCAGCCCAACCTGCAGCGCGCCACCGTCAAGGCCATGCTGCAGGACTGGGACAAGCGCTTCCCCGGCCGCGTGGACAACATGTTCACCGCGATGGGCAACATCGTGACCTCGCACATGATGGACCGCGAGCTGTTCCCCTTCGAGACGATCAAGGCGACCGGCGCGCCGGTGGCGGACGGCGACATCGCCTTCGATGAAGACGAGCAGTGCGGTACCCCGGCGCCGGCCACCGGCGTCGTCAACATCATCCGTCCGGGCGCCAAGGGGCAAGTCCCGGCCCCCGTCGACGACGCGGGCGAGGCCTACTCGGCCGCCGACGACTGAACAACGTCCAACCAAGAGAAACCCGCCGCTTACCGCACCGTCACGCCGTCAGCACGCGCAGGTCAACCGCCCGGGGCCACAATCGTTGGACTGTCACGCCGAAGATCGGCGTCGCCGGGCGCGACACATGCCCTGGTCGACGGTCCATCGCGGTATCCGACTGGAGGTCTCCATGTTCACCTTGAATCGTCGAGTCGCCCTGCTGAGCCTGGGCGCCGCGGCGGCGCTCTCCCTCACCGGCTGCGCCGCCCTGAATAGCGTCTCCGCGGATGCGCAGACTTTCGGCAGCTGGCCGGCGGGCCGGCAGCCCGGCACCTTCACCTTCGAGCGCCTGCCCTCGCAGCAGCGCAACGAGGCCAACCAGGCCTCGCTCGAAGACGCCGCCCGCGGCGCGCTGCTGAAGGCCGGTTTCACCGAGTCCGCCGACCCGAAGGCGGCCGACGTCGTCGTGTCGCTGGGCGCGCGCGTCAGCCGCTCCGGCCCGGCGCCGTGGGACGACCCGCTGTGGTGGCGCTGGAACGGCAGCTACTGGGGCTGGCGTTACGGCCCGGCCTGGCGTCCGTACTACAGCCGCTGGGGCTACTCGTACCCGATGGATCCCATGATGGAGCGCCGCTACGACCGCGAGGTCGCCATGCTCCTGCGCGACCGCAAGACCAACGAGCCGCTGTATGAGGCTCGCGCCTCCAACGACGGTTTGACCGAAGGCGGCAAGGAACTCTTCGGCGCGCTCTTCGAGGCCTCGCTGACGGACTTCCCGCAGACGCGGCCCGAGCCGCACCGCGTGACCGTGCAGCTGACGCCGTCGAAGTAGGACGGCCCGCTCCGGCAGCGCCGTCCAGCGCTTCGCGGCGACCCCGATAATCGCGGTCTCTCCAACAGGGAACCGCGATTTTTCTTATGTCGCTGAACATCGTCGTCATGGCCGCGGGCAAGGGCACCCGCATGAAGTCCAGCCTGCCCAAGGTGCTGCACAAGCTGGCCGGCCGCGCGCTGCTCCGGCACGTGCTGGACAACACCGCCGCGCTGGATGCCCAGGCACGCATCGTGATCACCGGCCACGGCGCCGAGCAGGTTGAGGCGGCAGTCGGCGGCGAGGGCCTGCGCTTCGTGCGCCAGGAACCGCAGCTCGGCACCGGGCACGCCATCCAGCAGACGGTCCCCGCGCTGGTCGCCGGCGGCACCACGCTGATCCTGAGCGGCGACACGCCCCTGATCAGCACCGCGACCACGCGTGCGCTGGTCGAGGCCTGCGGCGGTGACAAGCTCGTGCTGCTCACCATCGAGTACGCCGATCCGACCGGTTACGGCCGCATCGTCCGCGAGGGCGAGCAGGTCGAGGCCATCGTCGAACACAAGGACGCCAGCGAGACGCAGCGCGGCATCCGCGAGTGCTACACCGGCATCATGGCCGCGCCAACCGAAGCGCTGAAGCGCTGGGTCAGCCAGCTCGACAACAAGAACGCGCAAGGCGAGTACTACCTGACCGACATCGTCGCGATGGCGGTGGCGGAAGGCGTGTCCGTCGTCGGCGTGAAGACGGGCGACGAGACCGAAGTGCTGGGCGTCAACAGCCCGTCGCAGCTGGCGCAGCTGGAGCGTCGCTTCCAGCTTGTCCAGGCCGAGGCGCTGATGACGGCCGGCGTGCGCCTGGCCGACCCCTCCCGCTTCGACCTGCGGGGCACCCTCACCTGCGGCAAGGACGTCGAGATCGACGTCAACTGCATCTTCGAAGGCCAGGTGACGCTGGGCGACGGCGTGCGCATCGGCGCGAACTGCGTGATCCGCAACGCCACCATTGGCGCCAACGCCCGCATCCACGAGTTCACCCACATCGACGGCGAGGCCGCCGGCGCCAGCGTCGGCGAAGGCGCGCTGATCGGCCCGTTCGCGCGGCTGCGCCCGGGCGCGCAGCTGGGTGCCGAGGTCCACATCGGCAACTTCGTCGAGGTGAAGAACTCGACGCTGGCCAAGGGCGCCAAGGCCAACCACCTGGCCTACCTGGGCGACGCGACCGTCGGCGAGCGCGTCAACTACGGCGCCGGCAGCATCACGGCCAACTACGACGGCGCCAACAAGCACCGCACGACCATCGGCGCGGACGTGCACGTGGGCTCGAACTGCGTGCTCGTCGCGCCCGTCACCCTGGGCGACGGGGCCACCATCGGCGGCGGATCGACCATCACCAAGGATGTCGAACCCGGCGGCCTGGCTGTGGCGCGTGGCCGACAAACCGTGATTTCGGGCTGGAGCCGCCCCAAGAAAGCGAAGTGATTCACCCAAATCGGCGATGAAAGGCCGTAAGCTCGGCTTGTTCGTGTCACGAAGTGTGACAAGTTCCCGGGTATCGGCCTCTGGTGGCCGAACTGGAGCGCGTTCCCCCCGAGCCGTGGGAGGCGCGTTTGCCAGTCACTGCCTAGGATCCGTTTCGTTGATTGGCTGAACCGCTGTTCCCCAGCTGAATCCTTATGGCGAACTCCAAAACCGCTGCCAAGCTGCTGCCCCAGAACGACGACGCGATCGCCGTTCCCCCGGCGTCCGCCGTGCTGGACGCGTTGGCGGACCGCTCGGACGATCCGGCCGCCCAGGCGGCCCGGGCCGAGTCGCTGGAGCAGCTGGCGATGTCGCACGCGATGTCGGATCAGGCCGCGGAAGCCTGCTTCTACCTGTGCCGCAGCCTGGGACTGGCTCGCCAGCAACGGGCGCCGGACGCCGAGCCGGATCTGGAACTGCTGTTCCAGCTGCTGGGCGCGCTGGCGGATCTGCCGGCCGAGGTCTCGACCCTGCCGATGCCGGAAGGCCAGGCCGACGGCCTGGGTGTCGCCGAACTCTGTCATCAGCTGAGCGCCGCTCGCGAAATGACAACGGCCGCCTGGAACGAGGCGGCCGAGTCAGACGATTCGGTGGCAGCTTGCCCCGCGGCTCCCGCCCGGGCTTTGCATTAAGACTTCAGCCGCTTTTCAGCGCTGGCGTTCATGGCCAGCAATGAGCCGGCTGACTCGCGACACTGAAAGTCCCAACTCACGCGCGAGTTCAGTCATCGACTGACCGCCTTCGGTGTGCGCGCGATACAGCGCCTCTTCCCGGCTGCCGCTGGACTTGAGCCAATCGCCCCAGCGACGCGGTCGCGGCGAGCGCGGCGGATGCTCGCTCAGCCGCACGGTGCGTTGCACAAAGGCGGCATCGCCCAGGAAAATCTGGTGCCGCAGCTGGCTCCAGATGTCGAGGTCGGGTTCCGACTCCACGATCGCCTGGTACCGCTGCGCCGCCTTGCGGCGATCCGCCGCGTTCTGCGGCACGCGACCCAGGACGTTGGTCCACAGCCCGTCGATCTCCAGCCACTCCGGCGCGGTCACCAGGCCGGCGTGCGCCTGCAGGCTGCTCCAGCGCCAGGCCGTCGGCGACGACGCCAGCCCCGCACGCCTTCCGATCAGTTCCACATAACGGCAGGCATCGAGCAGCAGATGCTCCCGATCCACCAGCACCGCCTTGAAGCGGCCCTGGAAGACATGCCCGATCTGCCCATGCCGCCGGTTATGCACCTGGGTGTACACGCCGTTCAGATGGCGCATCAGTCGGGAGAGATTCGCCTGCCGCGTGAAGAGCAGCAGTTCGTAGTGCTCCCGGCCCAGCCCGTAGGCGAGCACCTGGGCGTCGAAGCGTTCCGCCGCCTGCTGGATCAGGCCGAGCATCACCTGACGGTCCTCGTCGTCGGAGAACACATGCGCATCCCCACGTGTCGCCACGTGATAGACGGCGCCGGGGAATTCGATGCGAAGGGGCCTGGCCATGCCCAACAAATAGGCGATGAGCGCACAAAAGACAAGCGCCCGCGCCGGGATTCCGGCCTCGACGCAAGACTTGACCCCTGATCGCGGGGCCTGGACTCGTGCTGCGGTGCAGAAGGCTCCGCCGATCCGCCCTGCAGCTCACCGGGAGCGTGCGGGGGTCAGGACTCAACAGCCCCGGCCGGGCCCTGGATATCCGTGCCTACGCATGGATCGCCCGCTGTCGGGCACCATGTCCCGGTTCAGCTCTTCCCGAGCGACTCCAGCACCTTCATGACCGCGTCCTCGCCCATATTGCGGGCGTCGGCGAGTTCCCCGCCCTTGGTCGTGCCGAGCACCTGGCCGTCCGCGCCGATCACCGCCACGGTCGGGATGCCTTTCTTCAGCGTCACGCCCATCTGGTTGGCGACGTCGACGTTCTTATCGAAGCGCCCGACGTTGACCTTCACCGTCACGAAGCGCTTGTCCACGACAGTGCCGAGGTGGCCGTCGCTGAAGCCCTTGTTCAGCGCCAGGCAGTCCTTGCACCAGTTGGCGCCGTAGACCACCAGCACCTGCTTGCCGTCCCTGGCGGCGCGGGCGACGGCATGGTTGATGTCGGCGCGGGCGTCAGCCTGCTCGTCGTAGGGACCGGGTCCCGAGACGGCGTCGGCGGCGTGGACCGAGGTCACGGACACCGCGGCGAGCGCGGCGGCGAACAGCAAAGAGGCGGTGCGGCGTTTCATGACGCCGGAGTGTGCCACCGGCTTCAATCCCGTGACGGCGGCAAGGGGCCGCGCGGACCGGAAAACCGCTGTTCGGGCTCCGGAAGGCCAACGGCTTGCGGTACAAAGGCGGGCTTCGCACAAATCATCACTTTCAGGGAACGGGACTCTTCCGCCATGGCCTCCAGCCTGCTCGCACTGCTCGACGACATCACCACGGTCCTGGACGACGTGGCCCTGCTCTCCAAGATGGCCGCCAAGAAGACGTCCGGCGTCCTGGGCGACGACCTGGCGCTCAACGCGCAGCAGGTCACCGGCGTCAGCGCCGACCGCGAACTGCCGGTGGTCTGGGGCGTCTTCAAGGGCTCGATGCTCAACAAGGCCATCCTGGTCCCGGCCGCGCTGGCCATCAGCGCCTGGGCGCCCTGGCTGGTCACGCCGCTGCTGATGATCGGCGGCGCCTACCTCTGCTTCGAAGGGGTCGAGAAGCTCGCCCACAAGTGGCTGCACACCGCCGAGGACGATGCCCACGAGGCGGCGCTGTCCGAGGCGGTCAAGAACCCCGCCATCGACCTCGCCGCGCTGGAACGCGACAAGGTCAAGGGCGCGATCCGCACCGACTTCATCCTGTCCGCCGAGATCATCGCGATCACGCTGGGCACGGTGGCGGACGCGACGTTCACCACGCGGCTGCTGGTGCTCTCCGGAATCGCCATCGTGATGACGATCGGCGTCTACGGGCTGGTCGCGGGCATCGTCAAGCTGGACGACGCCGGCCTCTGGCTCAGCCGAAAGGCCGCCGCCTGGCAGCAGGCGCTGGGTCGCGGGCTGCTGTGGCTGGCGCCGTGGTTGATGAAGGCGCTGTCGGTCGCGGGCACGGCGGCGATGTTCCTGGTCGGCGGCGGCATCCTGACGCACGGCGCACCGGTCCTGCATCACGCGATCCAGCATCGGGTCGAGGACTGGGGACTGACCGGCCTGGCCGCCTCGGTGGTCGCGATGCTCGGCGACGCGATCGTGGGCATCCTGGCCGGCGCGGTGCTGGTGGCCGTCGTCACCGGTATCCAGCGCCTGCGTCATCGCCGAGAATGACGCCCATGAAGACGCATCACATCGAAGTCCAGAAGCTCAAGGGCGCCTCGAACTCCTCCACCAGCGGCCTGGTGACCTTCAAGCTGGACGCCATCGTCAAGGAACGCGAGCCGGTCGACGGCATCGAGCCGAGCACCCTGCTCGTCATGACCGAGGCCAACGCCCGCGTGCTGATGGCGCTGCTCAAGACGCAGCTGACCGACATGGACGGCCGCAAGCCCAAGAGCCGTCACGGCCGCCACGGCTGACCGCGCCGAATCTCCCCCTCACGTCACCCGCACCTCGCCCGACTCTCCAGGATCCGACATGGACTTTCCGCAGTACCAGCCCGACAAGGCGCAATACACCCCGCTGACCGACGACGAGCTGTCGGACCTGGACGACTTCCTGTCCGAGCTGGACAACGACGCCGCGATGAACATCGAGGCGCTGGACGGCTACCTCAGTGCGCAGCTGCTGAGCCCGCTTGCGCTGAGCGGCAAGCCCGGCGACGAATGGATGAGCCCCGTCTGGGGCGGCGGCGATCCCTTCACCAGCGGCAAGCAGCGCAAGAAGATCGCCCTGCTGCTGCTTCGTCACGTGCACAGCCTGTCGGTGCAGTGGACCTCGAAGCAGGACGAGTGGGAGCCCATCTTCAGCGTCGCCGAGGAAGGCGAACAGCAGCTGGTGGACGCCGAGGACTGGTGCACCGGTTTCATGATCGGCGTCGACCAGGACGGCGAAGCCTGGACGCCGCTGTTCGACCACATCAAGACCGCGGCCGCGCTCGCGCCGATCGCGCTGCTGGGCGGCGACGAAAGCCAACTCAGCGCCGAGGACCAGGAAAAGCTCACCGACCTGCACTGGCGCGACGCGCTCAGCCGCGAGGTGCCGGAAGGCGTGCTGACACTGTGGACGCTGCGCTCGCAGGCCGAGTGAACGACTGACCCTGTGCCCGGGCGAGCGACCGGGCGGTCCTTTCCTTCTCCATCGCCGGATCCGATGAAGCGCAACTTCCCGTTCGCGGTGCTGGCCACCGCCGCCTTGCTGACGATCGCCGGCTGCGGCACCAACGTCGTCAACCCGGTCACCGGCCGCACCGAACGCAGCGCGATGAGCCCGCAGCAGGAAGTCGCGACGGGCCGCCAGGCGCACCAGGACGTGCTCAAGGAGTACTCGGTCGTCGACGACGCCAAGCTCCAGGCCTACGTCACTGCGCTGGGCAACAAGCTGGCGGCGCAGTCGCACCGGGCGGAGCTGGCGTGGCACTTCACCGTGCTCGACAGTCCGGAGGTCAACGCCTTCGCCCTGCCGGGCGGCTACGTCTACGTGACGCGGGGCATCCTCGCGTACATGGAGAACGAGGCCGACCTGGCCGGCGTGATGGGCCATGAGATCGGCCACGTGACGGCGCGCCACGGCGCGCAGCGTGCGACGCGGCAGCAGAACGCCGGCATCGGCGTGCTGGCGGCGACGGTGCTCGGCGCGGTGCTCGAATCGCGCGGCGTCAGCGGCGCGACGGACCTCGCGGGCCAGGTGTCGCAGAACGCCGCGGCGGGCTACATCGCCTCCTACAGCCGCGACCAGGAACTGCAGGCGGACCAGCTCGGCGCCGAGTACCTCGCGCGAAACCGCTACGACCCCAAGCACATGGTCGACGTGATCCAGGTGCTGAAGGACCAGGAGCAGTTCGCCGCCGACCAGGCGAAGGCGCAGGGCAAGCAGCCGCAGAGCGGCAACAGCTGGCTGGCCTCGCACCCGAGCAATGATCAGCGCCTGCAGCGCATCCGCGACGAGGCCGCGCAGCTGACCGGCGACAAGCCGGTCGACGAGAACCGTGCGGCCTTCCTGCAGGCGATCGACGGCATGGTCTTCGGCGACAGCCCGTCGCAGGGGCTGGTGCGCGGTCAGCAGTTCCTGCATCCGACGCTGGACATCGCGCTGACGGCGCCCACCGGCTGGGCGCTGCAGAACGGCAGCGAGACCCTGACGGTGATGAGTCCGCAACGCGACGCCGCGCTGATCCTGCAGCCGGTGCCGGAGAAGGCGGGCACGGTGCACGACGACATCCTGCGCCGCTGGGGTGCGGAGCAGGGCCGCACGGACGCGAAGACGATCAACGGCCTGAAGGCCACGCACTTCAGCGGCGTGCGCAAGAACGCGCAGGGCCAGCGCGGCAATGCCGAGATCACGCTGATCACGAGCGCCAAGGGCGCGGTGTACGCGCTGGTCTACGCGGCGAAGGACGGCCAGTCGCTGCAGGCGCGGCGTGCTGCGCTCACGCAGGCCGAAGAGAGCTTCCGGGCGTTGACGGCCGACGACAAGAAACTCGCCAAGCCGTGGAAGGTTGCGCTGCGGCCCTATCCGGCCGGCGGCTTCGCCGAGATGGCGAAGACCTCGGTAATCACCGAGGCGCAGCTGAAGCTGCTCAACGGCCGCTACGGCGGCGAAGCGCCACCGAAGGTGGGTGAGCGCGTGAAGACGGTCGTCGCGGCGCCCTGATCCCAGAGACGCCAAGCCCCGCAATCCTCGGTAGCAAAACCGGTGAAGTGCGGGGCTGATGGGGGACGGCAGGTCGCAGGGTTTCGGACCTTGCGTCCGGGGGAGAGCGGGACCGAGTCCAGTCCAGTGGACTGGACGACGCCCGCGAGCGCTGGAGGGCCGCAGGTCCGACAGCCCTGCGACCTGGCGGCCAACGCCCTGACCTCTGCAGGTCGGCGTCGCACCGCCGACCGCTACAGCATCACTTCTGCTGCGCCGCTCCCAGGTTCCGCAGCCAGAACTGCTCGTACTTCCGATGCCAGCCCACGGCCTTCACTGCGCCGCCGAGGGCGTGCTCGCCGTCCGGATCCAAGAAGAGTTCGACCAGCCCTTCCTTGCCCGACTCCAGCAGCGCGCGGTACACGTTGACCGTGTCCTGGTAGAGGACGTTCGGGTCCTGCATCCCGTGCACCAGCAGCAGCGGCTTCTTCAGGTTCTTCGCCAGCGGCAGCAGCGAGTACTTGCGCAGCACGGGTTTGGTCCGGTCGACCTTGCCGATGGTGCGTCCGCTGTACCAGCTGTTGTAGTTCTCCCATTCCGTCGGGCCTGCGCCCGCGATGCCGGCCGCGAACAGGTCGGGCTTGGTGTACATCGTGTACTGGGTCTGGAAGCCGCCGAAGCTCCAGCCGTTCAGGCCGATGCGCGAGCCGTCGACGCCCAGGTTGGTCTTCATGTACGCGGCCAGGTCTTCGAGGTCCTCGGTCTGGGGCGCGCCCGGCTTCTCCCAGTTGGCGTCGGCGAACTTCTCGCCGTAGTTGGAGTGGCCGCGCGGGTCCACCGTCACCGTGACGTAGCCGTGCTTGGCCGCCATGTACATCGCGAAGACGTAGCCGGTCGGCTGGAAGCTGTCGGTCTCCACCGAGTGGCGGTCGTTGAGCGGGCCGCCGTAGGTGTAGACGATGGCCGCACGCTTGTCGCTCGGCGCCCAGCCCAGCGGCTTGAAGACGTAAGCGGGGATGGTGTCGCCGTGGCGGTTCTTGAAGCTGAAGCGCTCCGGACGCAGCACGTCGACCTGCGCCCAGGCGGGGTCGTGGCTCTGCGTCAGCAGCTTGCCCGCTTCCGCGCCGGCCGCCGGGGCCTGTCCCTTCAGCAGCTTGAGCTCGGGACGCTCGGCCCAGTTGCCGGCGACCGCCGCGGCCCATTGGCCGTTGCGCGCCACCACCGCGTTGCGGTGGTAGTCCGGCGAGCGGCCCAGCGCCGTCATGCGGCCGTCCTTCAGGTCCACGCGCCAGACGTTCATCGCCGCGTAGTCGTCCTTGTTGGCGACGACGAACATCGTCTTCGCATCCGGCGTGAAGCCCAGCACCTGGAAGGCTTCGAACTCACCCGTCAGCAGCGGCTTGACCGAGCGGTCGGCGCCGGCCGCCAGACTCATCGCGTAGGGCTGGCGCCAGCCGTTGTCGGCCAGGATCAGCACCAGCTGCCTGGAGTCCGGCGTGAACGACGGCGTCATCACGTTGACCAGCTCGTGGTGGATGGGCGCGCGGCGCTCCAGCACCATCTCGGGCTTCGCGTCGCCCGGCTTGCCGAGGTAGACGCGGAACTGATCCTTCTCACGTTCGAAGGTCGTGAAAGCGTAGACGCTGCCGTCACGGGCCCACACCACCGGCGAGATCTCGAACCAGTTGTCGCCGCCCGGATGCGTGAACACCGGCTGCGGCTGGCGCTCCGGCGCGGCGCCGGGCGTCGGCACCTTGCGGATGTAGATCGCCATCGAGGGCACGCCGCGCTTGTCGTCGGAGACCTCGCGGTCGACCTTCTTGGCGGTCGCCCAGCGGTCGTTGAAGTTCATGATCTCGACCTGCCGGCCCGGCTTGGGCAGCGGCTTGCCATCGGCGCCGACCAGCGGCGCGTTGGCGACGAGCGCCATCCAGCGGCCATCCTCGCTCATCGCCGTCTGGGCGATCTTGAACTTGCGGTCCTCGTCGTCCGGGTTGAACAGCTCGCGGTTGATCACCTCGATGCCGGCCGTGGCCAGGCGCACGCGCAGCACACGCGTCTCGTCCTGCACGATCAGGAACTGGTCGTCCGGCGCATAGGCCACCGGCTTCAACGTGCGACCCGTGGCGAGCAGCGGCTCGGCGCGCTCGCTGCCGGCTTTCCAGCGCAGCAACTGGCCGCGGTAGGCCAGCACGAGTTCCTCGCCCTTGGACGCCCACACGAACTGCGACACGCCGGGGTACAGGTCCTCGGGCTTGAGCTTCTCGCGTTCGCGCTTCTTCTTGAGCTCGTCGCGCAGCTCCCAGAGCGCCATGTCCTTGGGATCCTTGGCCGGCTTCTTCGCCTCGGGCGCCGACGCGGCGGAGGCCGGCGCGGCAGCCGCGACCGCGGCGTCGCCCCACGCGGCCTTCTCGGCGGCCTTGCGGGCCTCGTCGCGGGCCTTGCGCTCGGCCAGTTCGACCTTCAGCTCGTCGATGGCCTTGCGCTCCCACTGCTCCAGGTCGACCGCCTCGCCGCGCAGGTAGGCGGCCTGCGCCTCCTCGCGGGCCTGGCGCTCGGCCAGTTCGTCGCGCTTCTGCTTGAGCTTCTTCGCGTAGCGGTCCAGGTTCTCCGGCGTCTCCACCGCGGCCATCAGCGTTGGCGAGGTCAGGCGCAGGGTCCTGCCCGTCTGCGTGTCATGCACGTAGAGGTCCATGCCGGCTTCGCCGAACGGGTTCCACAGGTAGGCGACATAACGGCCGCTGGCGCTGAACTTCGCGTCCTTGGCGGACTCGCCGCGATAGGGCTCGGCGCGGAACAGCTGTTCCAGCGTCAGCGGCCGGTTGGTCACGGCCACCGGTGCGGCGGCCGTCTGTGCCAGCGAGACCTCGCTGGTCGCCAGTCCCGTCGCCAGGGTCGCCAGCGCCAGGGAAGTGAGGATCCATTGCTTCAATCGTTGCTCCACGTCCCGCAGGGTCGGCGGGGGACGCGGGATTCTAGGGATGCGGTCAACAACTGCTTACCCCTCGGCTGTCCACCGCATCCGTCAAGCGCGCGTTAACTGTCCATACTTTCCCTAGGCAGGCCCTTTCCGGACGCCTCGCCCATGACCTCCGGCAGGGGGAAAGGTCGCGAAGCGAACCGGAAGCACCAGAAAGAGGTATTCGATGAAGCAGCTGATTCAACGCATCCTCGGCGCCGTGGCGCTGACGGCCGGCGCCTTGAGCGCGCCGGCGGCCTTCGCGGGCGACGTGGGCGTGTCCATCAGCGTCGGGCAGCCGGGCTTCTACGGCCGGATCGACGTGGGCAACGTCCGTCCCGACGTGGTGTACGCGCAGCCGATGGTGATCGAGCGCGTTTATGCGCCCGCACCGCCGCTCTACCTGCGCGTTCCGCCGAACCATTACCGGTCCTGGGCGCGCCATTGCGGCTATTACGGCGCCTGCGGCCGGCAGGTGTACTTCGTGCAGGAGGGGTGGTATTCCCGCGCCTATGCGCCGGCCTATTACGGTCGTCCGCATGTGCATCCGATGCCGGTGTACGCGCCGCCTCCGCCGCCGCGGTGGGATCCGCCCCGTCGCGACCATTGGGACGGGCGCCGTGACTGGCATGACCATCGCGACGACCGTCGCGGCTGGGAAGGCCGTCGCTGGGACGAACGTCGGGACGACCATCGCGGGGGTGATCGTGGCGGCTGGGACCGTGGTGATCGCGGCGACCGGGGCGACCACGGCCACGGTCACGGCCGGCATCGCGACTGACGGCCCTGTCAGCCCTGACAGGGCTGACAGACGCCTCGCGGGGCCTCGCGTATAGTGGTCGGCTTACACACCAGCAAGGTGTGATTCACAGCGCCGACGTATGTTCGCCCAAGTCCTCGCCACTCTCGGTCTGCTGACCTGCGTGTTCCTCGCGATCGACATGGCCTTGCCGCGCCGGCATCAACTGGCCTGGCGCGCCTGGTTGAAGCGGCTGGGGCAGCGCATGAGCGGCTTCAGCCTGCGAGGCCGCTTCAATTCCCGCGAACGCCGCCGCGCGGCCCACGATGCAGCGCTGGACGCGATCGCGCGAGCCAAGCACCGCTCCGGCACCTGGGACGGCAACGTCTATCACGGCGACGACTTCGAACAGCGGCAGCGGCGCAAGCCGCATTGAGCCGCTCGCCACGCGCGGGCCGAACGATAGCTCCGGAAGCGCCGCGATGGCCGTCCTCGATCACCTCATCCTCAAGGTCAACGACCTCGCCGACAGCGTCGCGTTCTACGTCGGCATCCTGGGTTTCACGAACGAAGGCGCATCGGGTCCGTTCACGGTGATCCGCGTCGGCCGCGACTGCCAGCTGCAGCTCGCGCCGTGGGGAACACCTGGCATGGAGCACTACGCGTTCTCGGTGTCGCCCGAGGAGTTCGAAGACATCTTCGAACGCGTGAAGGCCGCCGGCATCGGCTACGGGCCGAGCTTCCACGCGGTCGGGACCAACACCGGGCCCGGCGAAGAGATCGGCGCCCGAGGCGCGGCACCGACGCTGTACTTCAACGATCCGAACAGGCATCTGATCGAGATCAGGGCGTATCCGGAAATCTGAGCTTGTGCCGGCGTGACGTGCCACGCAACACGCCTTGTTTTGACCCTGCTTGAACTCATCTACAGTCGTCTTTCCTCCAGTCTGCTGGAGCGATCAGACGAACTCAGGGTCAGGAGCCGCTTGCATGATTCCCGCTTGGAACCTACAAGGCGTTATTCCGCCAATCAGGCCGGGAGCGTCAGGCAGCGACCCGGACCGTTCACCTTACAAAGTCCCGCTGCATGTACTCGTGGACGGCATGGCGAACAGTGCCGAGCGACTTGAAATCGCCGAGGGCCTGCTGCAGCTTCGGAGCCAGATTCACGGACTTGGAATCACGACGGGCTTCCAATGGCTGGATGGGAGCTTCCTGGAGAACGTGGAGGCCACGGAAGGTCGGTCCCCGCGCGACATTGATGTCGTCACGTTCTTCGAGATTCCACCAGGAGAGACCGAAGCTTCACTCGTGGCAAAGAATCCTCAGTTGTTCGATCACGCGCACGTGAAAGAGAGGTATCGAGTGGATTCGTATTGGGACGTCCTTGGGATGCCGATGAGCCCCGCTGCCATTCAGCAGGTGGCGTATTGGCACAGCATGTGGTCCCACAGGCGTGACGGCGTTTGGAAGGGCTTCGTGCAGGTCGACCTGGATGCGATGCAGGATCCATTGGCAGCGCAGGCAATCGCGGCCACCAAGGCTGCGTTTGGGATGACACCATGATCAATCGCAGCGATGCACTTCTCTCCGAGATCCGGGAGCTTCAACTGCTGCTTGAACAGATGCCCGATTCCGCCGTGATCCGGCGGCTGTCACTCCAAAATCGACTGAATTCCGCGCTGGCAGCCTACGACATCGAGGCCAGCCGTCCTACGCCGGAACGAGCGCGCCTCACATTCCGTGGCCGACCTGTGGTCGGAAGTCGCGGCATCTCCGCCGAGTTCGGCGGCAAAGCGTCGAACGCGTTCGCGGACGCCTTCGCAGCCGTCGCAGCCGGGCTCAACGAAAGCCTGCGCTTCATGGGTCCGATCCCGGACCGGGGCAAGAATCAGTTGCTGATCACCGGAACCGCAATCGGCTCGTTCGGCTTCGAATTTGAGCTTCCATCTGGCACTCTTTTTCCGGAACGCGAGAAGGCTGGAGAGGCGCTGCAGACGATGCAGCATTTGCTCGAAGCATCGGCGCTGGGGAGCGACGACGATGTCGCAGAACTGGTCGATGCCATTCACCCCCGTGCGGTCAAAAAGATCTCCGAGTTCCTCGGGCTGCTTCAACATCACCAAGCCTGGTGCGGGTTGGAGTTCAAACAGAAGGTCTTCCGGTACGACGACCTCCGTCAACTGGAGCACTCAGCTGAGCGGCTACAGGAAAGCAACATCAAGGAAGATCGAGCGTCCTACAACGGCGAGTTTGTTGGCGTACTTCCGAACAGCAGGTCCTTTGAGTTTCAGACCTCGGACGGACTGATCAAGGGAAAGATCGGGCCCCTTGTCGAAGATCCTGGACTCATCAACAGGGAGTGGTTGAAGCGCCCGACGACGATCACGCTCGACGTCGTTCAAGTGGGTCAAGGTCGCCCTCGATTCACACTGAACGCGCTTCCTCGTTAGCACTTGCTTCTGGCCGCGGATCCAGCGTGGATTCCGCGGCCAGAGGGCGACGTCCATGTGAGTTCACTTGGACGTTGAAGCGAACTCACCGCCTCGCCAACACCGGCTGCAACGCCTTCCCGGTGTGCGTCCCCTGCTCGACCAGCGTCTCCGGCCTGCCCTGCGCGACCACGCGTCCGCCGGCCGAGCCGCCTTCCGGACCGAGATCCAGCACCCAGTCCGCTTCCGCGATGACATCGAGGTCGTGCTCGATCACGACCACGCTGTGCCCGCCGTCCACCAGCCGGTGCAGGACGCGGATCAGCTTCTCGACGTCCGCCATGTGCAGGCCCACCGTCGGCTCGTCCAGCACGTACAGCGTGTGCGGCGCCTTCTGCCCGCGGCGCGTGACGTCGTCGCGCACCTTCACCAGTTCGGACACCAGCTTGATCCGCTGCGCCTCGCCGCCCGACAGCGTCGGGCTCGGCTGCCCCAGCGTCAGGTAACCCAGGCCCACGTCCTGCAGCAGCTTCAGCGGGTGCGAGATCGAGGTCATCGCGGCGAAGAACTCCACCGCCTCGTCGACCTCCATCTGCAGCACCTCGCCGATGCTCTTGCCGCGCCAGCTCACCGCCAGCGTCTCCGGATTGAAACGCTGTCCGTGGCACTGGTCGCAGAGCACCTTCACGTCCGGCAGGAAGCTCATCGCGATCGTGCGCATGCCCTGGCCCTCGCAGCCGGGGCAGCGCCCTTCGCCCGTGTTGAAGCTGAAGCGGGCCGGCGCGTAACCCCGCGCCTTCGCTTCCAGCGTCTCGGCGAACAGCTTGCGGATCGCGTCCCAGAAGCCGATGTAGGTCGCCGGGCAGCTGCGCGGCGTCTTGCCGATCGGCGTCTGGTCGACCTCGAGCACGCGGTCGACCTGCGCGTGGCCCTCGATCGCATCGCAGCCCACCCACTTCGACGGCGCCCGGCGCAGCGGCACGGCCGCGGCCATGTTGGCCAGCAGCACGTCCCGCGCCAGCGTGGACTTGCCCGAGCCCGACACGCCGGTGATCGCGATCAGCCGGTGCAGCGGCACGTCCACCGTCACACCCAGCAGGTTGTGCAGCGTCGCGTTGAGCACCGTCAGCTTCGGCGCCTCCGCCTCCATGACGCGGCGTTCCTTCAGCGGGTGCACCAGCGGTCTGGACAGGAAGCGGCCCGTCAGCGAATCGGGGTTCTTCGCGATCTCCTCGGCCGTGCCTTCGGCGATCACCCGACCGCCGCGCTTGCCCGCGCTCGGGCCGATGTCGATGATGTGGTCGGCGCGGCGGATCGTGTCCTCGTCGTGCTCCACGACCACCAGCGTGTTGCCCTTGTCGCCCAGCGTCGCCAGCGCCTTCAGCAGGATCTGGTTGTCGCGCGGATGCAGGCCGATGGTCGGCTCGTCCAGCACGTAGCACACGCCCTGCAGATTGCTGCCGAGCTGCGCCGCCAGCCGGATGCGCTGCGCCTCGCCGCCCGACAGGGTCGGCGCCGCGCGGTCCAGCGTCAGATAACCGAGTCCCACTTCCTCCAGGAACTCCAGCCGGCCCTTGATCTCGACCACCACGTCGCGCGCGATCTCGGCGTCACGGCCGGTCAGCGTCAGGCCGGCGATCCACTCGCGGGCCTCCTTCACGCTCCAGGACGCGACCGTCCCGATCGTCTCGTGCCCGAAGCTCACCGCGCGCGCCACCGGATTCAACCGCGCGCCGTGGCAGTCGGGACACGGCGCATCGCTCAGGTCCTCGATCTCGGCTTCCTCCGCCGGGAAGCTCTGCTCCCGGCCGCGGTTGTCCTTGTCCTGCTGCGTGTCGTCGAGCGCCTTGCGCTGTTCTCGCGTCAGCGCCAGGCCGGTGCCGACGCACGTCGTGCACCAGCCGTGCTTGGAGTTGTAGCTGAACAGGCGCGGATCCAGTTCCGGATAGCTGGTGCCGCACTGCGGGCACGCGCGCTTCGTGGAGAACACGCGCAGTTCGCCGATGCCGCGCGTCGCCTTGCCGCTGCGCAGCGCCTCGTGCAGGCCGTCCAGCGGCGAGAGCACATGCACCACGCCCTTGCCATGGTCCAGCGCCTTGGCGAGCAGCTCGCGCAGCCCGGCCTCGGTCTCCGGCGCGATCGTCATGTCGCCGACCGGCAGCTCGATGCTGTGCTCCTTGAAGCGGTCCAGGCGCGGCCACGGGCTGGTCGGCAGGAACTCGCCGTCCACACGCAGATGCGTGTGGCCGCGCTGCTTGGCCCACTTCGCGAGGTCGGTGTAGACGCCCTTGCGGTTGACCACCAGCGGCGCGAGCAGCCCGATGTGCCTGCCCTTGAAGTCGCGCAGCAGCTGCGCGGCGATGGCCTCGACGCTCTGCGGCTTCACCGGCGTGCCGTCGTGCGCGCAATGCTGGACGCCGAGCTTCACGTAGAGCAGGCGCAGGAAGTGCCACACCTCGGTCGTCGTCGCGACCGTGCTCTTGCGACCGCCGCGCGACAGGCGCTGCTCGATGGCGACCGTCGGCGGGATGCCCCAGACCGCGTCGACCTCGGGCCGGCCCGCCGGCTGCACGATCGAGCGCGCGTAGGCGTTCAGCGATTCGAGGTAGCGGCGTTGGCCTTCGTTGAACAGGATGTCGAAGGCGAGCGTGCTCTTGCCCGAGCCGGACACCCCGGTCACGACGTTGAACTTGCCGCGCGGGATGCTGACGTCGACCGACTTCAGGTTGTGCTCGCGCGCGTTGACGATGCGGATCGATTCGTCGGCCTGCCGGCGCCGGCGCAGCAACGATTGCAGCGGCTGGCCTTCCGAAACCTTCATCGGCGGGCGGTCCATCTCCAGCGCGTACTCGCGCAGCGCCTTCGCGGTGTGCGAGGTCGGATGGTCCTTCAGATGCTCGGGCGTGCCGGTGGCGACGACCAGGCCGCCGTCCTCGCCGCCCTCGGGGCCGAGGTCGATGACCCAGTCCGACGCGCGGATCACGTCGAGGTTGTGCTCGATCAGGATCAGCGAGTGCCCCGCCGACAGCAGCTTGCGCATCGCGCGCATCAGCTTGGCGATGTCGTCGAAATGCAGGCCCGTGGTCGGCTCGTCGAACAGGAACAGCGTGCCCTTGGTCGCCGTCGCCTGGCGCGGCTTGGAGGCCGCCTCGGCGAGGTAGCCGGCCAGCTTGAGCCGTTGCGCCTCGCCGCCCGACAGCGTCGGCACCGGCTGCCCCAGCGTCAGATAGTCCAGGCCGACGTCCGACAGCGGCTGCAGCTTGTTGAGCACCTCGCGGTCGTCCTTGAAGACGCCCAGCGCCTCGGCCACCGTCAGCTCCAGCACATCCGACACGCTGAGCTGCCGGCCGGCGCGTTCGAGCTTGACCTCGAGCAGCTCGGCGCGGAAGCGCTTGCCGTCGCAGTCCGGGCAGCGCAGGTAGACGTCGGACAGGAACTGCATCTCGACGTGCTCGAAGCCCGAGCCGCCGCAGGTCGGGCAGCGGCCGTCGCCGGCGTTGAAGCTGAACATGCCGGCGCCGTAGCTGCGCTCCTTCGCCATGGGCGTGTCGGCGAAGCGCTTGCGGATCTCGTCGAACACGCCGACGTAGCTCGCCGGGTTCGAGCGCGCCGTCTTGCCGATCGGCGACTGGTCGACGAACACCGCGTCGGCCAGCCAGTCCGCGCCCAGCAGGCGATCGTGCTGGCCCGGCGTCTCGGTGGCCAGGCCGAACCAGCGCGCCAGCGCCGGATAGAGCACGTCCTGCATCAGCGTGCTCTTGCCCGAGCCGGACACGCCCGTCACCGCGACCATGCGCTGCAGCGGGAATTCGACGTTGACGTTCTTCAGGTTGTGTTCGCGCGCGCCTTCGAGGATCAGGCGCGGCGTGTTCTCCTCGACGACGCGCTTCAGGCCCATGCCCACGTGCTTGCGCGCGCCCAGGTAGGCGCCGGTCAGCGTGTCGGCCGCGCGGATCTGCTCCGGCGTGCCGTCGAAGACGATCTGCCCGCCCTGCTGGCCCGGGCCCGGCCCCATGTCGATGAGCCGGTCCGCCGCCAGCATCACCGCCGGGTCATGCTCGACGACCACGAGCGTGTTGCCCGCGTCGCGCAGCCGCTGCATCGCCTCGACGATGCGGTTCATGTCGCGCGGATGCAGGCCGATGCTGGGCTCGTCCAGCACGAACAGCGTGTTGACCAGCGAGGTCCCCAGCGCCGTCGTCAGGTTGATCCGCTGCACCTCGCCGCCCGACAGCGTGCGGCTCTGGCGGTCCAGCGTCAGGTAGCCGATGCCGACGTCGACCAGGTATTTGAGGCGGTTGCGGATCTCGTCGAGCAGCAGCTTGAGCGCCTCGTCGAGCAGCGTGCCGGGCAACTGCAGCTCGTCCATGAAGCGTCTGAGCCGATGGATCGGCAACTGCATCAGGTCGTGGACCGACAGCCCCGGCAGCGCTTCCAGCTGAGCGCGGGTCCACTTCACGCCCTCCGGCATGAAACGCTTCTCAGCCGGCAAGGCCGCGTCCGCCAGGGCCTTGGAGCCGACACGCCACAGCAGCGCCTCGGTCTTGAGCCGCGCGCCGCGGCAGGTCGGACACTCGGTGTAGCTGCGGTACTTCGACAGCAGCACCCGGATGTGCATCTTGTAGGCCTTGCTCTCCAGGTACTCGAAGAACCGGCGCACGCCGTACCACTGCTTGTTCCAGTTGCCGTTCCAGTTCGGGCTGCCGTCGATCACCCAGTCGCGCTGGGCCTGCGTCATCTGGTTCCACGCGGTGTCGCGCGGGATGCCGGCGTCGCCGGCGTACTTCAGCATGTCGTCCTGGCTCTCCTTCCAGGCCGGCGTCTGCATCGGCTTGATCGCACCGCCGCGCAGCGTCTTGCGCTCGTCGGGGATCACCAGCCCGAGGTCCACGCCGATCACGCGCCCGAAGCCGCGGCAGGTCTCGCAGGCGCCCATCGCCGAGTTGAACGAGAACAGCGCCGGCTGCGGATCGGCGTAGCGGATGTCGCTTTCCGGGCAATGCAGACCCGTCGAGTAGCGCCAGAGCGTGGGCGCCACGCCCTCCTCCGCGTTGAGCACATGCACCGTCAGGCGGCCGCTGCCGCGCTTGAGCGCCAGCTCGATCGCCTCCATCGCGCGCGCCTGCTCGACGCCCTGGATGCGGAAGCGGTCGGCGACGACGTCCAGCACCTTGCGCCCGTTGATCACGCGCTCGGACTGGACGCGCGTGAAGCCCGAGGCCGACAGCCATTGTTCGACCTCGCCGGCGCTGACCGACTCGGGCAGCTCGACCGGGAAGGTCAGCACCAGGCGCGGGTCGTCGCCGACGGTGCGCGCCAGCAGCTCGGCGTAGATGGTCTGCGGCGTGTCGTGGCGGACCGGCAGCGCGGTCTCGCGGTCGAACAGGTCGGCACCGCGCGCGAACAGCAGCTTCAGGTGGTCGTTGAGCTCCGTCATCGTGCCGACGGTGGAGCGGCTGGTGCGGACCGGGTTGGTCTGGTCGATCGCGATGGCGGGGGGCACACCCTCCACCTTGTCGACCGCCGGGCGGTCCATGCGGTCCAGGAACTGGCGCGCGTAGGCGGAGAAGGTCTCGACGTAGCGGCGCTGGCCTTCGGCATACAGCGTGTCGAAGACCAGGCTGGACTTGCCCGACCCGCTGGGCCCGGTCACCACCGTCAGCTCCCCGGTGCGGATGTCCAGGTCGAGGTTCTTGAGGTTGTGCTGGCGGGCGCCCCGGATGCGGATATCGGAATCGGACATGTGGTGTCGGCTCTCGCGCCTCGAAAAAGGCAGTGGGCGATGATTCTAGGGAGCGCCGGACCCCGGATTGGCAGCAGCGGTCGACGAGTGGGCGAACGGGCGGCGGACGCCCGCTGCGAGACCGCCGATCGTCGTCCGTGGCGCCCGCCACGACACAGTGGTAAGCAATTGCAAGCCAGCGACCGCTCAGGAAGCCTTTGCCTACCTCTTGTCAAGGCCTCCGATTGATGACTTCCGCACACTTGCTAGTCTTCGTGGGGTGCGGCAACAATGGACCCCGTCGTCGCCAAACAACACCGGCGCCCGGTTTCACCCGTACGGCGGACGACTTTTCTAGGGCATATCCCCCTCCTGCCCGGGTCGGGGACGACAAGCGACATGGACAGAAACGACGGCCATCCCTTTTCCGGAAGTTCCGAGACCACCCTGGTCTTGATGACCTCGGACGCGTCCTCCAAGCCCGCCCCCCCGTCCACGATGACCGACCCTTCCGTCTCCGGCCAGCGTCCGGCGCCCGGCGAGCCCTTCGTGCTGCTGGTCGAGGACAACCCGATCAACCAGGTCGTCGCGCTGGAGTTCCTGGCGCTGATGGGCCTGAAGACGCAGCTCGCGCGCAACGGCCAGGAAGCGCTGGACCTGTGCGAGCAGGCCGCCCCCAGCCTGGTGCTCATGGACATCCAGATGCCGGGCATGGACGGCCTGGAATGCGCGCGCCGGCTGCGGGAGCAGCAGGCGCAGGGGCGTCTGCCGCGTTTCCCGATCCTGGCGCTGACCGCGCACGCGCTGGACAGCGACGTGGCCGACAGCCTGAAGGCGGGCATGGACGAGCACCTGACCAAGCCGCTCGACTTCCTGACGCTGCGTCGCCGGCTGGCGCGCTGGCTGGATCTGCCGCAGCTCAACGACTGACCCCCGCGGGGGATCCCTCCGACGAGGGACGAGGCGTCGCCACAACGGGTGGGACACTCGTTATTTCGAGGGTCTTTGACGGCGAGCACAGCTTCCGCGAATCCCCCGTCGCGGCACTGGCGTCGAGCGCGGTGTGCGTGCTCCACTTTCCGTCCGCATCCGATGTCCGGGTGCCTGAGGCGTGCGACCCGGAGCATCAACACCAACTGAAGCAGGCGTTCGATGTCTTCTAAGTGCACGGACTTCGCACGGGCTGGGCTGGCTGATCAAGCGATGAGCGCCGTGACGCAACACGGGCTTCACGCCCCTTCAAGAAACCGCTGTACGACCGCGAAGTGCTCCGGCACGTTGAGCGCCGGCGCGTGGCCGCAGCGCGGGATCGTCACCACCTCCGCCCGCGGACCGCGCACGCGCATCGCGTCGGCCGTCTCCGGCAGCAGAAGATCCGACGTTTCGCCACGCAGGCAGAGCACCGGCAGGCTCAGCGAGTCCCACTCCGTCCAGCGCTTGTAATCATCCGGATGGACGAAGAACTGGCGCACCATCGCCGGGTCGTAATGCGGCGTCACTCGCCCGTCGGGCAGCCGACGCACCGAGCTCTCCGTCAACCGACGCCATTGCGCGTCGCTCATCCAGCCGTAGGGCTGGTAGATCTGGCGGAAGTACTGTTCCAGCTCCGACACCGTATCGAACGCCGATGGCGACCCCGCGTAGCTGCGGATGCGCTGGATCGCCGGTTCCGCGAGTTCCGGACCGATGTCATTGAGCACCAGCCGACGGATGCGCCCGCGCAGCGAGGTCGCCGCGGCCAACAGGCCGATCGCGCCGCCCATCGACGTGCCGACCCATTTGAATTCCGACAGCCCTAGCTGATCGACGAGCGCCACCGCCAGCTTCACGTAGAACGCCAGGCAGTACTCGTTGTCCGGATGCGGACTCCATTGCGACAGCCCCCTTCCGAGGGTATCCGGACACACCACGAAGTAGCGCCCCGTCCCCGCGAGATGCGCCGCCAACTCGTCCATGTCTCGCCCCGTGCGCGCCAAACCGTGCCAGGCGATCACCGGCTCGGCGCCCGGCTCGCCCCAGGTTTGGAAATGGATCTCGCGGCCTTCACAGCGCAGGTAGTTCGATATCGACTTCACGATCCCCTCCTCGCCTGCCGCAGGCGCCCGACCAGTCCGTTCGGGAAGTGATAGACGGCCAGCACGAACAGCACGCCCAGCCACAGCAGCCATCGCTCCGGCGCGATCAGCTGCGACAGCACCGGCACGCCCTCCACCGCCGACGCGCCAATGCGCATCAGGTCCTGCAGGTAGCTCTGCGCCAGCACGAACAGCGCGCTGCCGATCACCGCGCCGTAGATCGTGCCCATGCCGCCGATCACGACGATCAGCAGGAGGTCCAGCATGATCTCGAAGGACAGCGACGTGTCCGGCCCGTTGTAGCGCAGCCAGATCGCCAGCAGCGCCCCGGCCAGCGTCGCGAAGACGGCCGCCAGCAGCGTCGACAAGGTGCGGTAGATCACCAGCCGGTAGCCGATCGCCTCGGCGCGGAAGTCGTTGTCGCGGATGGCCTGCAGCACGCGGCCGAACGGCGAGTTGACGATGCGCAGCAGCGCCAGCACCAGCATCACGGCGACGACGAACAGCAGGTAGTAGGTCAACAGCCGACCGTCGATGACAACGCCGAGCACAGGCTCCTCAAGGAACTCCGTCGACGGCGAGAGCAGCTCCGGGAGCCGGAAGTTGAGCCCGTCCTCCCCGCCGGTGAAGTCGGACAGCTGCGAAGCCAGACCCTGGAACGCCGCCGCGACGGCCAGCGTGATCATCGCGAAGAAGATCGCCTTCACGCGCAGCGAGAACAGCCCGATGACGAGCGCCAGCAGCAGCGACACCGCCAGCGCGCCGCCGATGCCGACCGCCAGCGCCGTGAAGCCCGGCGCCATCCGCGAGCTCGCGATGGCGACGCCGTAGGCCCCGATGCCGAAGAACATGGTGTGCGCGAAGCTCACGATACCGGTGTAGCCGAGCAGCAGGTCGTAGCTGCTGACGAGCACGATGAAGACGAGGATCTTGGCCGCGACATTCAGCGCCTTGGTGCCTGGGAACACGAACGGCGCCAGCGCCAGCCCGAGCACGGTGATCAGCAGCAGCGCCGCCAGCACGCGGCTGCGGGGCAGGTCGTGCGACAGCACGGACCGGAGCAGGGAGGGGATCAGGCGCATGGCAACGTCGCTCCGCTCAGCGGTGGCCGACCGGATAGAGGCCCTGCGGCCGCCACAGCAGCACGGCGACCATCAGCCCGATGTTGGAGAACAGCGCCGCCTTGGGCGCGAGAAAGCCGCAGTAGTTGGCCATCAGCCCGACCAGCAGCGCGCCGACGAAGCAGCCCAGCGTCGAGCCCAGCCCGCCGATGATGATCACGATGAAGATCAGCGTGTTGACCTGCGCGCCGATCTGCGGGGTGACACTCTGCTGGTAGAGCCCCCACAGCACGCCGCCCAGGCCCGCCAGGCCGGACCCGGCGACGAAGACCGCCACGAACAGCCGCCGGATGCGATAACCGAGGCTCTCGACCATCTCCCGGTCCTGCACGCCCGCGCGGATCAGCAGGCCGAGCTTGGTCCGGTTGAGCAGCCACAGCAGTCCGACGAACACCGCGAGACCGACGACGACGGCGAGCAGCCGGAACTTCTCGACCGCCACGTCGCCGACGACGAGCGCGCCGCGCAGCGACTCCGGCGGCTGCAGCGGGATCATCTGCGGGCCCCAGACCAGCTTGATCAGCTCCTCGCCGATGATCATGCCGCCCATCGTGATCAGGATCTGTTTCAGATGCATGCCGTAGACGGGCCGCACCAGCACCCGTTCGAAGACCAGGCCCAGGGCCGCCGCGCTCACGATGCCTGCGAGCGCCGCCACGGCCACCGCGCCGAGATTGACCGTGAGCGACGGACTCGACACGAAGCCCCCGTAGGTGTTCATCGCACCCATCACCGTCGTCGCGACGAAGGCGCCCAGCGCGATGAACACGCCATGGCCGAAGTTCAGCACGTCCATCAGGCCGAAGACCAGCGTCAGGCCCGAGGCGATGACGAAGACGATCAATCCCATCGCCAAGCCGGCGATCGTCAAGGTCGCCCAGCTCGACATGGACCCGATCAGCGGCAGCGCCGCCAGCGCCAGCGCGAGGACCAGCGCCAGCGGGATGGCGTCGAAGCGCGCGCGGGGCACCGGCTCCGCACCGTCCGTCGAGCCGTGCACGGGCTTGGGCATTGCAGCGGTCCTCATCGTGTCATTTCCGCTCATTGATGTGCCGCCAGGGACAGTCCGAGCAGCCGCTGTTGCAGCGCCTCGTCGTCGACGAGGTCGGCCATGCGTCCGGCGTGCGCGACGCGGCCGTCGTCCATGACGGCGACGCCGTCGCCCAGCGCGCGGGCGACCATGAAGTTCTGCTCGACCAGCAGCACCGTCGTGCGCGCGCCGTCGCGGCCGCGCTTGATCTCGCCGAGCGCGTCGATGAGGTTGCGGATGATCGCCGGCGCCAGTCCCTTGGTCGGCTCGTCGATCAGCAGCAGCCGGCGCGGTTCCACCATCGCGCGCGCGATCGCCAGCATCTGCTTCTGGCCGCCGCTCAGCTTGCCGGCCGGGTACAGCCAGAACTTGCGCAGCGCGGGGAACAGGCCGAACAGCCACTCCAGCCGCGCAGTGTCGAGATCGTCGAGCGAGTGCGCACCGCGCGCCGCCAGCAGCAGGTTCTCGCGCACCGTCAGGTCGCCGAAGATGCCCATGTTCTCGGGCACGTAGGCGATGTCCAGGCGCGCGATCTCCGGCGTCGGCGCGGTCTGGATCTCGCGTCCGTCGAACAGCACGCGGCCCGCGCTCGCGCGCCACAGCCCCATCACCGTGCGCAGCGTCGTCGTCTTGCCGGCGCCGTTGCGGCCCAGCAGCATCGTGACCTCGCCCTCGACGACGTCCAGATCGACGCCGTGCAGGATGTGATACGCCCCGATGTGCGTGTGCACGCCTTCGAGACGCAGCAGCGTCCTTGCCGTCGACGCATTCATGCGGCCTCCGGCATCGCCAGCCCCAGATAGGCGTTCTGCACGACCGGCGAGGCGATCACCGCCTCGGGCTCCCCGTCCGCGACGAGCTGCCCGTTGTGCAGCACGACGATGCGGTCGGCCAGTTCCCTCACCACGTCCATCTTGTGCTCGACCAGCAGGAGGGTGTGGGTCCCTTCCGCCTTCAACGCACGTATCAGGTCCAGGATCACCGGCACCTCGTCGACGCTCATGCCCGCGGTGGGCTCGTCGAACAGGTAGACCTTCGGCTTGAGCGCCATCAGCATCGCGACCTCCAGCTTGCGCTGGTCGCCGTGCGGCAGGCTCGCGGCCGGCGCATCGACACGATGACTTAGCCGGACGCGCTCGACGATCGCGCGCGCTTCGTCGAGCAGCTCCCGGTGGTTCAACCACACCGACCACATCCGCAGGCCCTCGCCGCGGCGCGACTGCACGGCCAGCCGCACGTTCTCGAGCACGCTCAGGCTCGGGAACAGCTGCGTCAGCTGGAAAGCGCGACCCAGCCCCCGCCGCGTGCGCAGCGGCGCGGCCAGACGCGTGAGGTCCTCGCCGTCCAGCAGCACGCGGCCGGCGCTCGCGCCCAACTGTCCCGAGATCAGGTTGAAGTAGGTCGTCTTGCCGGCGCCGTTGGGTCCGACGATGGCTGTCAACGTGCCGGGGTGGAACACAGCGCTGACGCGGTCCACGGCCGTGTGGCCCCCGAATCGGATGGTGAGGTCGCGGGTTTCGAGCATCAGGGACAGGTGCCGATCACGTAGTAGTTGGGCGCGGTCTGCTTCAGCGTCGTGGTGACGAAGATGTTCCACAGACCCATCGCCTGGTTGGAGCCGTTGGCGTAGGTGATGCCGTAGAGCGCGTAGGCGCGGCCCGAGATGGAGTGGGTGTAGTTGGACGAGGTGAAGCAGGTCGCGGGCGTGCCCGGGTCGCCGGGATCACCGGGATCGCCCGGGTTGCCGGTCGTGCCGCCGGCCACCTTGTCCACCATCGCCTTGATCGCGACTATCTGCGTGCCGGCCTTCTGCGCGAAGTTGGAGCCGTACCAGCCGACCCAGTCCCAGCAGCCGTTCGGGTTGGGCAGCAGGCCGCTGGCGGCGGTCGAGCGCGAGGTGTTGTCCACCTTGGTCTGCGGAAACAGCACGACGATGTTGTTGGTGTCGGCCCAGCGCGAGAAACCGGTGTTCCTCACGAATTTGTCACCGATGGTGGCGTAGTTCTGCTGGCAGCCGTGCAGCGCGACGTGCAGCTTGCAGACCTGACCGGCCGCGCAGTTGGCGGGCACGTAGGCCCAGCCGGTCGAAGCCAAGCCGGGATTGGTGCTGAACGCGGTCTGGTCGAACTCGATGTAGTTGGCCGCGGCGGGGCTGTTGTTGCGCGCGCTCAAGCTGCCGTACAACTTCGTGAGCACCGCCTTCGCGCCGTCGTAGCCGCAGTTCGCGATGTAGGGCGACGCGCTGCTGCCGCAGCTGTTGTTGCCGGCGGCGTCGAAGTCGGTCGGCAGCACATGGGCGGTGCCGCTGCGCTGGACGTATTCGAGATTGGCCGCCGCGACGCCGTTGTTGAGGTATTGCGTCTGCACCGCGTTCATCGGATTGGGCCCGACGGTCGTGTCGCTCAGGCCGACGAACAGGAAGACCTTCTGCGCGGCGACGTTGCTCTTGGCATCGATCGCCGTGCCGCTCCAGTTGTTGAGGTCGGCCTGCATCGTGTTCAGCGCGGACGACGAGATCGTCGCGTTGTACATGCAGGCGGTGTAGTTGCTGTGGCCGGCGCAGCTATAGGGCCCGGCGGCGAAGACGCCGACGCCCTTGAACGTCGAGGAATGCGCGTAACCGAGCTGGTTGGCCATGAAGCCGCCCGAGGACAGGCCCGACACGGTGATCTGGGTCTTGTCGATGTTGAGCGACGGCAGCGGCACGGCCGCCTGCGCGGCGCCCGCGAATGCCAACGTGGCGGAGACGAGGAATCGGACAACGGACGACTTCATTGGAAACCTCCTGGATGTCGATGGACCTTCAGCGGGGCGCTCAACGCGCCACGTCGGGCGCTCAACGCTTGTTGCGAACGGGGATGGTCATCTCCTCGGGCTTGATCTCGCGCACCAGCTCCGGCACGCCCCAGGCGAAGGCTGGATCCACCTTGATCTTGAAGTGGTACATCGACTGCATCGCCTGGTGGTCCTCGGGCCGGAAGGTCATGCGGCCCTTGGGAGTCTCGAAGCTCATGCCTTCCATGGCCTTGATGAGCTTGTGGGTCGCGGTATCTCCGCCGGTCTTCTTGAGCGCCTCGACGACTGCGATCGCCGCGCTCATGCCGCCGGCGGTGAAGAAGTCGGGCGGCGACTTGAACTGCTTGTAGTGGTTGGCCACCAGCCATTCATTGACCGGATTCTTCGGGATGCCGAAGTAGTAGTAGGTCGCGCCCTCCATGCCGGGCAGCGCCTTGTACGCGGCCATCGCCGGCAGGATGTTGCCGCCGGTGGCGATCTCGATGCCGTAGCGCTTGAGATCGAGGCCGGCGATCTTGAACGGGTTGCCCGCGCCGGCCCAGATGATGAAGATGACCTTCCGGCCTGGCTGGTCCTTGAGCCGGTCGATCAGGCGCTGCGCGCCGGCGGTGAAGTCCGTCGTGGTGGTCGGCAGGTATTCCTCGTGAACGACCTTCGCCTTCCTGATCGCATCCTTGAAGGCCTTCACGCCGTCACGGCCGAAGGCGTAGTCCTGCGCCAGCGTCGCGATCACGGTGCCCGGCTTGTCGAGCGCCACCGCGTTGGAGATCGCATCCTGCGAGCTGTTGCGGCCGGTCCTGAAGATGTACTTGTTCCACTTGTCGCCAGTGATCGAGTCTGCAACGGCCGGCTCGACCAGCAGGATCTTCTTGTACTCCTCGGCCACAGGCAGCAACGCGAGCGCGACACCCGACGACGAAGGGCCGACGGCGATGTCCGCCTTGTCGTCGCCGTAGGCCGCGGCCAACTGGCTCTTGCCGACGTCGGGCTTGCCCTGGTCGTCCTTCTCGAGGACGACCAGCTTGCGGCCCGCCACGGTCATCGTGCCGCCGGTCGCATAGTCCAGACCCATGAGGAAGCCAGTCTGCGTCTGCTTGCCGTAAGCCTCCAGCGGGCCGGTACGGCTGTAGACGTGGGCGATGCGGATTTCCTTGCCCTGCGCGAGCGCGGTGGCGCTCATGCCCAAGACGGCGGACAGCGCCAGAACCGCGCCAGTCGCGGCGCGGATGAAGCCATGGGTCATGGAACTTGTCTCCTGTGGGCGGACCGGTCGTGCGCCGGTCTCAGCGTTGCCCCACCGCAAGGTCCGTGCCGACGTCGGCAGGCCAGGCGCGGGCTCTCCACGACTCAGGGGGCGTCCCTCCGGGAACCCCCAGAGTCATTCCGGCCCCACCCACGCTCGCTGACCCCGTTTTTTGGCGAGGCCGCTGAAGACCGGGATCCAGAAACGACGACGCCGCTGTCCGGAATCGAGACAGCGGCGTACGGCGAGAAGCAGAAGAGTGTCTGGAATCCGGTCAATGTCCAGACATCGGACAGCGCTTCAGGTGCGGAAGGTGGCGACGTGCTCGTTGAGCAGGCGGGCCTGCTGTTGCAGCGATTCGGCGGCGGCGGCGGTCTCTTCGACCAGCGCCGCGTTCTGTTGCGTCATGTCGTCCAGGTGCTTCACGGCCTGGTTGATCTGGGCAAGGCCGTCAGACTGACCCGCGCTCGATTGGCTGATCTCGGCGACCGTGCCGCTGACCTGCTGCACGGACTGCAGGATCTGCCCCATCGCCTCGCCGGCACGGCCGACCTGCGCGCCGCCCGCGTCGACACGCGTGACCGAGTCGTTGATCAGCGCCTTGATCTCCTTGGCCGCATTGGCGCTGCGCTGCGCGAGCGCCCGAACTTCAGAAGCGACGACCGCGAAACCTCGTCCCTGCTCCCCCGCCCGGGCCGCTTCGACCGCCGCATTCAAGGCGAGGATGTTGGTCTGGAAAGCCACGCCGTCGATGACGGAGATGATGTCGGCGATCTTGCGGCTGGCGCCGGCGATGCCGTCCATGGTCTGAACGACCTCACCCATGACGTCGGCGCCGAGCTTGGCGCGATCGGCCGCGCCGATGGCCAGCTGATTCGTCTGATGCGCGGCCTGCGCGGAATGCGTGACCTGCTGCGTCAGCTCATGCATGGACGCGGCCGTCTGCTGCAGGCTGGACGCCGCCTGCTCGCTGCGTTGCGAGAGGTCCTGACTGCCCATCGCGACTTCGCGCGAGGCATGCTGGATGGAGTCCGTGGCGTCGCGGATGGCGCGCACCAGATCGCTGAGGCGAGCCTGCATGGCCGCGACCTGCGTCAGCACCTGGCCGATCTCGTCGTTGCCCGCGCCCTGCCCGCCGACCACCTGAGCACGCAGGTCGCCGTTGGCCACGGCTTCGACCACCTCGCGCATCTGGTTGAGCCGGCGCTTGAGGCCGCGCGCGAACCACTCAACCGCGATCAACGCGGCGATGCCCACGGCGATCACCAGCACCAGCGCGATCGTCGCGTCGCGACGCGCGATGCCGGACACGTCGTCGATGTAAACGCCCGATCCGATCACCCAGCCCCATGGCTTTAAGCCGGCGACGTAGGACCGCTTGGGCTCCGGATCCTTGGCGCCAGGCTTGGGCCAGAGGTAGTCGACGAAACCGCTGCCCTGCGCCTTGACCGTGTCGACGAAGGCGACGAACAGCTTCAGGCCGTTCGGATCCTTGTTGCCGGAGAGGTCCTTGTCGTTGAGCTCCGGCTTGATCGGGTGCATGACCATCCTGGGGGTCATGTCGTTGATCCAGATGTACTCGTTGCCCGAGTAGCGGATCTTGCCGATCTCGGCGGCGGCCTGCTTCTTCGCGTCGGCCTCGGTGAGGCCGCCGGCGCCGATCTTGTCGAAGTGCCGCTTGGCGATCTGCTCGGCGTTCTTCACCTGCTCGACCGTCGTGATCATCTTGACGTCCAGCAGGCTCATCGCGGAGCGGTGGCTCAGCCACATCACCAGCACGACGAAGCCGACCACCGCGGCCAGCACCGCCACGCGCAGCTTGGTGGCCAGCGTCCAGGCCCGGGGGGCCGTCGTCTTCGAACTCGTCCGGGCGCCAGAAGGCGCGTCCGCAGGGAATCCGGTCGCGGTCGTGGTGAGCGTGTTCATGAAATCTCCTGGGCGGGCCGGTGCAGCCGGTCCTCGACATCTGCCCTGACCTCGAATATGCGCATGCCGCACACCGTGGGACAAGCCCCCCGAACCCTCGAAGAAGCCCATGAACACGGCTCAAACGTGAGGATGTGGCCCCTCTCGTGCGAACCGTTTTCTGCCGTACGCGTCAGGCAGCGGTCAGCTCGGGGTACTTCGCAAGCTTCTCGTAAAGCGTCGCCCGGGAGATCGCCAGCAGCCGCGCGGCGGCCACGCGATTGCCGTTGGTGCTGCGGAGCGCCTGGGCGATGGCGGCGCGCTCCAGCTCGGCCTTGCGGGCGGGCAGGGTCTCCGTGGTTGATGCACCGAGCACACGTTGCGGGAGCCGGTACCCCTCCTCGCTCCCATTCCTGCGCAAGCTCGGAAGGTCGCTCGGAGGGGCACCGGCCCCCGCAACGTCCGCATCGCTCGCTGTGACCGGTTTGAGCACTGCTGGCGCGGCATCGTGGAGACCGAAATGTCCCGGCAGCAGCTCGTCGTCGTCGCTCATGAGGAAGGCCTGCTCCAGCGCGTTGCGCAACTCGCGGACGTTGCCGGGCCAGGTCTTGCCTTCCAGCGCCTTCAGCGCCGCGGCGCTCAGCACCTTGGGCGCGAGACCACTGCGCCTCGCAATATCCTCCAGGAGCACGTCGACCAGCGTCCCGATGTCTTCGCCACGCTCGCGCAGCGCCGGCAGACGGATCGGGAGGACGTTCAGCCGGTAGAACAGGTCGGCGCGGAACTCGCCACGCTGCACCATCGCCGCCAGGTCCCGGCTGGTCGCCGCGATCACGCGGACGTTGACCTTGACGACCTCGTTGCTGCCCAGCGGCTCCAGTTCCTGCTCCTGCAGCACCCGCAGGAGCTTGGCCTGGAGCGCCGGCGGCATGTCGCCGATCTCGTCGAGGAAGAGCGTGCCGCCATCGGCCAGCTTGAACTTGCCGTCACGACCCTTGCGATCCGCACCGGTGTAGGCACCGGGCGCGACGCCGAAGAACTCGGCTTCCAGGAGGGTCTCGGGCACAGCGGCGATGTTGACGGACACGAGCGGCCGCGCCGCGCGGCGCGAGGCGGCATGGATCGCATGCGCGAGCAGTTCCTTGCCGGTACCGGTTTCGCCGAGCAGCAGCACGGTGGCCTCCGTCTGCGCGACGCGTCGCGCATGGCGCTTGACCTCGACGGCAGCGGCGCTGGATCCGACGAAGTCGACGATCCGGTGCTTGGCGCGACGGTTGCGGGACTGCTCGGCCGCGAGCTGGCGGCGCGTGTCGTCCAGCTCGGCCTGGAGGCAGGCGAACTTGTTCATCAAGGGCTGCATCGTCGTCTCGGGATGGTCCAGCAGGACCATGCCCATCGCGCCGATGACGTCGCCGCCGGGACCGCGCAAGGGCAGCCGGCTGACGAGGAAGGTCCCCGCCTTGTTGGTCAGCAGGTCCACGAGGATGGGCTGGCCGGTATCGATGACCTGGGCCATCAAGGTGTTGGGGACGACCTCCTCGACGCGGCGTCCGACGAATTCGGATTCGTCGCGGAAGCCGAGCGCGGGCAGGAAGCGCTTGTAGCCTTCGCTGATCCAGACGACACGGTGCTCGCGGTTGACGACCATCGCGCCCTGGGCGGTGCTGGCCAGCACATCGAACATGGACTGCGCCGCCAGCCGCAGCACGGCCTCGGCATCCTGGGGAATGTCGTTCATGCCTGGTCTCCTGGGCATTCTTCCTGGACGTTCGTCCCGGCCCTCCGCTGGGCGGAAGGGTGTCCGAGGTCGAACGGCCGTCGCGCGGCGCCGCCCCGGATCTGATGCGGCCCAATGTAGCAGCCGCTTCGCGGTGCGAAGGCCGTCCGGTGAGACGAACGCCCCGGGGAATCCCCGAGGCGGACTTCGAGCCGCGCGAGAGGCGATCCGGCTATAAACCGCCCTCATGGCCATCGTGGATTCCTGGACTTCGGCGCGCGCGGCAACGCGGGTGCTGTCGCTGGCGCACAAGCTGCTGTCGGAGCGCGGTCAGGCGAACAGCCTGGGCCTGGCCCATGACCTGATCGGGCGGATGGGCGCGCTGCCGGCGGACGCCTGGCCGGCCGTGTTCGACAAGCTGGCCGCCGATTTCAATCCGGAGCCAGCGGCCGTGCTGCAAGCCGCGCAGGCCTATGCCGACGCGCCCGGGACCGAGACGCTGCGCCGGTTGACCGAGCTGGGCGAGCCGCCGCGGCAGGAGCTGTTCCGCCGCCTGAACCGCGCGCCCGGCGGCACGGGAACGCTGGTACGGATGCGCCGGCGCCTGCTGGACGGTCTGGCCTCGCACCCGGACTGGCGCATGGTGGACGCCGACCTGCTGCACCTCCTGTCCTCGTGGTTCAACCCGGGCTTCCTGGAGATGCGGCAGGTCGACTGGCACTCGCCCGCGCACCTGCTGGAGCAGATCATCCACCACGAGGCGGTGCACGCGATCGACGGCTGGGACGACCTGCGGCGCCGGCTGCTGCCGGACCGGCGGCTGTTCGCGTTCTTCCATCCGCAGCTGCCCGACGAGCCGCTGATCTTCGTGGAGATCGCGCTGCTGCCCGACATGCCGGACGCGATCGCGCCCCTGATCGGCAAGCGCAGCGAGGCGATGCCGCCGAACAGCTTCAAGGCCGCCGTCTTCTATTCCATCAGCAACTGCGAGCCGGGCCTGCGCGGGGTCTCGCTGGGCAACTTCCTGATCAAGCGCGTGGCTGAACACTTGCGGCGCGAACTGCCGCGGCTGAAGCTGTTCTGCACGCTGTCGCCGATCCCGGGCTTCGCCGCCTGGCTGCAGCGGATGCGGACGGCGGAGGATGCCGCCGCGGCGGGCACCGGGCTCGACCGGCTCGCCGGCCTGAAGCCGGCACAGCGGACGCGCGCCGCGGAAGCGCTGGACCGACTCCGGCACCACACGCCGGCCGGACTCGCCAGCCCGGCCGCCCTCGAGGATCAGACGCTGCAGGCGGATCTGCGACGTCTGGCCGCCGTCTATCTGATCGGCCAGACGCCGCTGCCGGGCGGCGATCCCGTCGCGCGTTTCCACCTGGACAACGGCGCCCGTCTTGAACGACTCAACCCCGGCGGCGACCGTTCGGCCAAGGGCCTGAAACAGTCGCACGGGATGATGGTCAATTACCTCTACGACCTCGACCGCATCGAGGAACACCACGAAGCTTTCACCCAGGGGGAGATCGCGACGGCGCGCGCCGTCGGCGGTCTGCTCTGACCCCTTCCGATCATCCTTCCACCCTTGTTCCCACCCTTGCCCACCGACACCGCGGCCCGCAGAGGCCCACAGGAGACACGCATGACCCAGACTTCCACGACCCGCCGCCGCCTGCTGGGCGCCGCCGCCCTGGCCTCCCTGTCCGCCGCGGGCGCAGGGATCGCGCCGTCGGCGTTCGCGCAGGCCGCATGGCCGAGCCGGCCCGTGGTCATCGTCGTGCCCTTCCCGGCCGGCGGCGGCACCGACGCCTTCGCGCGACCGCTGACGGCCGTGCTGACCAAGCAGACCGGCAAGCAGTTCATCATCGACAACAAGGGCGGCGCCGGCGGCACCGTCGGCGCGACCCTCGCGTCCAAGGCCGCGCCGGACGGCTACACCTTCTTCATGGGCGCCGTGCACCACGCGATCGCGCCGGCGATGTATCCCAAGCTCGAGTACAAGCTGGAGGAGGACTTCGTCCCCGTCGCGCTGGTTTCCAGCGTGCCGCAGGTGATCGTGATCAACCCGGCGAAGGTGCAGGCCACCGATGTGAAGGGCCTGCTCGACTCCCTGAAGAAGAACCCCGGCAAGCTGAACTACGGCTCGGCGGGCAACGGCACCTCGCACCACCTCGCGGGCGAACTCTTCAAGCTGCAGACGCAGACCTTCATCACCCACATCCCCTACCGCGGCGCCGGCCCGGCGCTGCAGGACCTGATGGCGGGCCAGGTGGATCTGATGTTCGACGGCCTGGGCTCGTCGGCGGCGCACATCCGCGGCGGACGCATCAAGGCGCTGGCGGTGGCCTCGTCCAAGCGCGCGCCGGGCTTCCCGGACATCCCGAGCGCCGCGGAGGCCGGCATCCCGCAGTACCAGGTCTCCACCTGGTACGGGCTGTGGGCGCCGAAGGGCACGCCGAAGGAAGTGATCGCCGCAATGCAGGCGGAGCTGCGCAAGGCCTATGCGACCGAGGAGCTGAAGAACATCTGGACCGGCCTGGGCACCGACATGCCCACGCTTTACGGCGACGCCTTCGGCAAGTTCGTGCACGGCGAGGTGGTGCGCTGGGCCGACGTGGTCAAGCGCAGCGGTGCGAAACTGGATTGATGAACACCGTGAACGCCAACCTGTTCGCCGCGCTGCGCGCGAATTTCTCCGACGACCTGGACGCCTGCGCGATCGAGCTGGCCGACGGCCCCGACGCCGGACAGCGCTACAGCTGGCGCGACATCGACCGCGCCACGGCGATGATCGCCAACCTGCTGGACTCGCTGGACCTGCCCGCGGGCAGCCGCATCGCGGTGCAGACGGAGAAGAGCGTCGAGGCGCTGCTGCTGTACCTCGCGGTGCTGCGCGCCGGCTACGTCTACCTGCCGCTGAACACGGCCTACCAGGCCGCCGAGCTGGAGTACTTCATCGACAACGCGGAGCCGGCCGTCGTCGTCTGCGCGGGGAAGAACTTCGGCTGGATCAGCAAGCTGGCGTTCCAGGCCAAGGTGCCGTGGGTGTTCACACTGAACGAGGACCGCAGCGGCACGCTGCTGGACCGCGCGGTGCAGATGCCCGACACGCACCAGACGGCGGAGAAGACCGCCGATGAACTGGCGGCGATCCTTTACACGAGCGGCACGACCGGTCGCAGCAAGGGCGCGATGCTGAGTCACGGCAACCTGCTGTCCAACGCCGAGGTGCTCAAGCACCACTGGGGCTGGCAGGCGGACGATGTGCTGATCCACGCGCTGCCGATCTTCCATGTGCACGGGCTGTTCGTCGCATCGCATGGGGCCTTGCTGTCGGGCGCGAAGATGCTGTGGTTCAACCGCTTCGATCCTCGCGGCGTGATCGCGCGGCTGCCGGACGCGACGCTGTTCATGGGCGTGCCGACGCTGTACGTGCGGCTGCTGGAACAGGCCGCGCTGACCCGGGAGGCCTGCGCGCGGATGCGCCTGTTCATCAGCGGTTCCGCGCCGCTGCTGATCGAGACCTTCCACGAATGGCAGCGTCGCACCGGGTTCACCATCCTGGAGCGCTACGGCATGAGCGAGACAGTGATGCTGACCTCGAATCCGTACAAGCCCGAGGACGGCGAACGTCGCGGCGGCACGGTCGGTCGTCCGCTGCCGGGCGTGGGGCTGCGCATCGTCGACGACGCGGGCGCGCCCTGCCCCAGCACCGGCGACGGCGAGATCGGCCACCTCCAGGTGAGCGGACCCAACGTGTTCTCGGGCTACTGGCGCATGCCGGAGAAGACGAAGGAGGAATTCACCGCCGACGGCTGGTTCAAGACCGGCGACGTGGGCCGGCGCGACGACCGGGGCTACGTGACGATCGTGGGGCGGAGCAAGGACCTGATCATCACCGGCGGCTACAACGTGTACCCGGCGGAGATCGAAGGCTGGCTCAACGAGTTGCCCGGCGTGGCGGAGTCGGCCGTGGTCGGCGTGCCGCATCCGGACTTCGGCGAGGGCGTGATCGCCGTGGTGGTGCCGCGATCCGGCGCCGCGCTGGACGGCGCGACGCTGATCGCGGCGCTGAAGGACCGCATCGCCGGCTTCAAGGTTCCGAAGCGGGTCTTCGTCGAGACCGAGCTGCCGCGCAACGCGATGGGCAAGGTGCAGAAGAACCTGCTGCGCGAGCGGCATCGGGGGCTGTTCGCCTGAGCATCGCCGACAATCCGTCGTCATGAGCACGCCGACGCCGCTCCCCGCCGACACGGTCAGCACCATCAACACCGCCTGCCCGCGTTGCGGCGGCGGGTTCCATTGCGGCGTCGACGACGGCTGGTGCGCCTGTTTCGGCACGCGGCTGGGCGAGGGCCTCAAGCGCGAACTCGCCGCCCGCTGGACCGACCAGTGCCTGTGCCTGCGCTGCCTGACCGAGCTGGCCCGCGACGATCCGGACAGCCACGTGCCGGACCCGCCGAACAACCCGCCCGTGCCCCCGTTGTTAGGCGTTTGAAGGCGTACCTGGCACGGCCACAATCCGACCGATGCCCCCCTCCCCATTCAGCCAGTCGGTCGCGGAGCGCCTCCAGGTGAGACGCCTGGTGGTCTTCGGCCCGTTCCTGGCGCTGGGGCTGGTGCTGGTCGTGCTGTGGGCGCTGGTGCTGTGGTTCGCGCTGCTCTATCCGAAATCGCTGGTCGCGGACCTGCAGGACGACCTGCACAGCATCGCGCTCAACGCGGCGCAGGACACCGAGCAGTTGCTGCGCGAGACCGAAGGCAGCCTGCGCACGCTGGACCTGCTGCTGCTCACGCGCAGGAACGATCGCCAGGACCTCGACGCCACCGTGTCGCTGCTGGCCGATTCGATGCGCGACAACTCGCGCGGGATCACCGACGTGATGCTGGCCAGCGCCGACGGCCGCCTGTGGCGCATCCCGTCGGTCACCGGCGAGCCCTATGTCGACCTCGGCCCGAAGAGCTTCCTGTCCGAACTCGGCCGTCCCGGCGGACCGAGCGTCGTCCTCGGCACGCCGATCCGGCTGCGACCGGGCGCCCACTTCGTGCTGCCGATGGCCACGCGCCTGAGCGCGCCGACCGGCGCGTTCACCGCGACGGTCGGCTTCATCGACCTCGACACCCTGCTGCGCGTGTACCGCACGCGATCGATGCGCTCGGGCATGGCCGTGCTGCTGGAACGCGACGACGGCGTCGCCATGGCGCGCTGGCCCGAAGTCCCGGGCCTGGTCGGCACCAACATGCGACAGGTCCCCGGCGGCGAGGTGCTGCCGCCGAGCCCGCCGGCCAGCGGCCAGTTCATGGTGACGAAAAGCCCGGCCGACGGGCGCGACCGCATCGTTTCCTACCGCGTGCTGCAGGACTACCCGCTGCGCCTGTTCGTGTCCTTCGAGCGCGACCGCATCCTCGCCGGTTATCTGCAGCAGCGGCGCGCGGTGCTGGGTTTCTCGCTGGTGGTCACGGCGATCGCGGTCGGGCTCATGGCCTGGTTCACACGGCTGCAGCATCGCGCGCGGCTGCGCGAGGCGGAACGCGAGGCCACCGCCGACGCGTCGCCGATGGGCCTCTTCCGCTGCGACCTCCTGGGCCGCACCGTGTATGCCAACGAGACCTACCTGCACCTGCTGGAGGTCGATCGCCAGACGCTCGCCTGGGGCTGGCTGGACCGGCTGCCGGCGTCTGAACGCGAGCTGACGCGCGCGCAGTGGGCCGCGCTGGTGGCCATGGGCGAGCCGGTGGACCGCGTGCGGCAGCTGACGCGCCGCGACGGGACGGAGATGCTGGTGCGGCTGCGCATGCGGCCCATGCGGCTGGCCGGACGCATCGTCGCGCACGCGGGCACGATCGCCGACATCAGCGTGGAGCTTGCGGCCCGACGCGAGCGCGAACGCAGCCAGGCCGTCATGAGCGCGATGGCGCAGAGCGTCAACGTGATGATGCTGGCCGTCGACACTGACGAACGCGTGCTGTTCTGCAACAAGGCCTTCGAGCGGCGCTTCGACATCCCGGAAAACTCCTGGCACGGCCGCCAGGCGGCGGACGTGTTCGACGACCTGTACGCGGCCGTGCATCCGCTGATCCTTCGCGCCTTCGCGGGCGAGACCAGCGTGGTCGAGATGCGCGACGACGCCGGCATCAGCCCACCGATGCCGGCGGACGGCGGCGAGCGCGGCGATCGCGGCGGAACGCGCTACGTCGAACTGACCTATGCGCCGCTGATCACCGACGACGGCGCCATCATCGGCGCCTACGGCGTCGCGCGCGACGTCACCGACGTCAAGCAGGAACAGATGCGGCTGCTGCGCGCCTCCAACACGGACCCCCTCACCGAACTGCTCAACCGCGCGGGCTTCGCGTCGCAGGTCAACGCCGCGCTCGGCCGGGCCACCGACCGCGACGAACTGGTGGCACTGCTGTACCTCGATCTGGACCGCTTCAAGCCCGTCAACGACGAGTACGGCCACCCGGTCGGCGATGCGCTGCTGAAGGCCGTCTCCGGGCGCCTGCGCCATGCGCTGCGTCCCCAAGACCTGGTCGCGCGCATCGGCGGCGATGAGTTCGCCGTGTTCCTCACCCATGTCGCCAGACCCGTCGACGCGCAGGTCGTCGCGGACAAGCTGGTGCACGCGCTGACCATGCCGTTCCGCATCGGTGCGCTCGAACTGCACATCGGCAGCAGCGTCGGGTTCTGCGTCCAGTGGGCCAGGGAAGCCGACATCGACGAGCTCGTCACGCAGGCGGATGAACAGCTCTATCGCGCGAAGCGGGCGGGCCGCGGGCGGTCGAGCGGCAGCCTGTGCGCGGAGCGAAAGAAACCGGTCAGTTGACGCCGAAAGGTCTCGGCATCGGCGGCCCCTGCTTCACACGCATCAGCGTCATCTGCAGCACCTTGGCATCGGCGCTGGCGCGATGGCGGCGCAGTTGGGCCTCGGCACGGACTTCCTGCTGCACGGCGTGCCAGCGCTGAGCCTCGTCTTCGCTGAGCAGGCGGCGCAGGTCCTCGATCCGGAATCGCGGCAGACGCCCGACGCTGTCGAAGAGCTTGCTCATCCACGGATAGTCATGCCCCCAGCTGTCCGAGTAAACCGTCTGGCCGGCCAGGCGCTTGTTCAGTTCGTCGACGACCCATTCACGCGGGCGACCGTGGCGCAGCAGCAGCTCCCTGGTGATGCCGTGCAAGGCCTCGGCGCCCTCATCCCAATGTTCCCAGTCGGGCGCGGGCTGGATCAATGAGCAGAACGGCAACCCGCCCGCTTCGACGAAGCCGATCTCGATCGGGTAGCTGCCACGCCCGAATCCGGAAGCCTCGAGGTCGAGGATGGTCGGCGCAACGACCGGGGCGGCGGCAGGCAGGACGGCAACGCTCATGGGCGCGAGTATGCAAGCGCCGGGCCAGCCGCGGGGACTCCCCCTCCTCAGATCAGGGGACGGCGGGCGTGGCGGAATGCAGGGACGCCGGCGTCGCTGGAGCGCCAGCCGCCGAGGCGGACTGGGCCGCCGGCTTGGGCGGCAGTCCCGCCGCGTCGCCGTCGCCGCTGTCGCCACGATCGCGCCCCTGGCGACGCTGGAGTTCATGCCAGCCGTCCAGGCCGCCGTCCAGCGCCAGCACGCGCGGGTGGCCGCGCTTGAGCAGCTCGTGCGCGCCCTGGATGGCCGAAACCTCGTTCGGGCAGTTGCAATAGAGGACCAGCAGCCGGTCGTCGGGCAACTGCCCGGCGTATTCGGGCAGGCGCGTCAGCGGGATGTTGAGCGCGCCCGGCAGGGTGCGCGGATCCGCGGCGCGGCCAGGATCGCTGCGGACGTCGATGAAGAGCGGCGCCATGTCCTGCTCGACGAGCGCGGCGGCGTCCTCGACGCTGATGCGCTCGACCTCGCCCTGCAGCTTCGCCAGCTGGCGACGACGCCGCCAGCGGTTGCCGATCAGGGCCAGCAGCACGGCGAGGATCGCGGCGACCGCGTAGAGGCCGGCGTTGGAGAGGAAGTCCAGGACATCCTGGATCTGGTCGCTGAAGATGAGGCCGAGGCCCAGGAAACACGCGGTCCAGACGAGGCCGGCGACGGCGTCGTAGGCAACGAAGCGGCGCCAGCCCATGCCGAGCGCGCCGGCCATCGGCGCGGCGACGACGGAGATGCCGGGCAGGAATTTCGCGGCCAGCAGGGAGCTGCCTCCCCAGCGCGCGATGAGGCTCTCGCTCTGACGGACGCAGACGTCGGGCGAGAGCGAGACGCGGCACAGCAGCCGCAGCACGCGGTGACCGTAGCTGCGGCCGGCGATGAACCAGATGGCGTCGCCCAGCACGTTGGCCAGCACCGCGGCGATGACCAGCGACAACGCCGACAGACGCCCCGCCGCGGCCAGGCCGCCGGCGACCACCAGCAGCGGCGCCGCGGGCACGGGCGCGCCGATGCGCGCGGCCAGCGTCACGAGGAAGACGAGCAGGAAGTCGTGTTGGATCAGCAGGTCGATCAGGGCGCGCATGCCGCGCATTGTCGCGGCTGCGGAGGACACCCGTCGGCGGTGGGGCGATTCGACGGCGTCATTTGAAGCGCCGCGCTCGGGATCCCCGGGACCTCAGGACACCAGCCGGCGCACCTTCGGTCGCGCGACGAAGGCGAATTGCACCCATTTGGTCTCCTCGAGCTGGCGCCCGAAGAGGCGGAAGGCCAGCCGGCGCCTGATGGACGCGGTGTACCACTGCTCGTTGATGCCCTGGACGCTGAGCACCTCGTAGCTGCATTCCTCGAACATGCGCAGCGCGCTGGTGCGGGTGAAGAAGCGCAGATGGGTCCGGTCCCGGACGCCGCAAGGCTCGTATCGGAAGTCGCGGTCGTGGACCAGCGGCCAGATCGTGTCCAGGTGCAGGAGGTTGGGCAGCGAGACCAGCACGACGCCGCCCGGCGCCAGCAATGGCGCGGCATGGTTCAGCGCGGCCCAGGGATCGGGCATGTGCTCCAGCACGTCGTTGAAGGCGATGACGTCGAAATGGGCTTCGGGCAATGGCAGGGACGGACCGAAGAATCCCTGCATCACGCGGTCCAGATGCAAGGCGGCGCGCTCCGCGGCGCCCGCGTCGGGCTCCACGCCCCAGACCTCGGTGCCGGGGCGCGTCTGCTTGACGGCCTCGCCGAAGGCGCCCGTGTTGCAGCCGACGTCCAGCACGCGCTGGCAGACCGGCGGGAGGAAAGCCAGCATTTCGCGGCGCGCCAGATGCGGATAGTCGACGCGGGCCAGGGGACTGGCGGGACGGGTAGCCGGCATGGCGCGCTCCTCGAACTCCGGCGCGAGCACCGCTCCGGTGCACGAAGCATAGTCAGGCGCGGTCGGCCACGACATCCTTCTCTTTCGGGACAGGGAAGTCCCGGCGGCGTCGCGTCGGAACGACGCCGGGCACGACGCTCAGAACGACGTCCAGTCGTCATCCCCGGCCAGCACCGGCTCGGCCGCCTGCCTCGCGGGCGCGGCGGACGGCCGGACCACGTGCAGGTCCGGCGTCGGCGCCGAATGCCGGCGAGGCGTGGGCGTGGCGGCGACCACGCGCACGTTCGGACGCGACACGGCCGGCACGGCCCCCGTCGCCGGACTGCGCGGGGCGGACGCGGTGTGGACCGGAATGGCGCGCGGCGCCGTGATTGGCGACGACGCGAACGACGCGGGCCGGGAAACCGGAGCGGCGGTCGAGGTCTTCGCAGACGGCGAGGAGCGCCCGTCGTCGGCAATGCGGAAGACCGAGACCGCGCCGACCATGTCGGCGGCCTGCTGCTTCATGCAGTCCGCGGCGGCGGCGCTTTCCTCGACCAGCGAGGCGTTCTGCTGCGTGGCGCGGTCCATCTGCGTGATGGCCTCGCCGACCTGCGTGACGCCGGAACTCTGTTCGACGCTGGCGGCGCTGATCTCGCCGACGATGTCGGACACGCGGCGGATCGCGCCGACGACCTCGGTCATCGTCGCGCCGGCCTGGTCGACCAGACCGGTGCCCTGCTCGACGCGGGCGACGCTGTCGCCGATGAGCTGCTTGATCTCCTTGGCGGCGCCGGCGGAACGGCTGGCCAGGCTGCGCACCTCGGAGGCCACGACGGCGAAGCCGCGGCCCTGCTCGCCGGCGCGCGCCGCTTCGACGGCCGCGTTCAGGGCGAGGATGTTGGTCTGGAAGGCAATGCCGTCGATGACGCCGATGATGTCGGAGATGCGGCGGCTGCTGTCGTTGATGCCGCGCATCGTCTCGACGACCCGGCCGACGACCTCGCCGCCGCGCATGGCGACTTCGCTGGCGTTGAGCGCCAGCTGGTTGGCCTGCTGGGCGTTGTCGGCGTTCTGGCGCACGGTGGCGCTGAGTTCCTCCATCGAGGCGGCGGTCTCCTCGATCGCCGAGGCCTGTTCCTCGGTGCGGGCCGACAGGTCGTTGTTGCCCTGGGCGATCTGGGCGCTGGCCATGGCGATCTGGTCAGCCGAACCGCGCACCTGAGCGATCAGCGTGACCAACTGGGTCTGCATCACGCCCATGGACGCGAGCACGCTGTCGGCCGGCGCCGTGGCGGCACCTTCGACCGGACGCAGGTCGCCCTCGGCGATGCGGTGGGCGGCGTCGGCGAGTTCGGCCGGTTCGGTGCCGAGCGCCTTCATCAGTCGGCGCGTGATCATCCAGCCGAGGCCGATCGCCATGCCGACGGCGGCCAGGCTGATCAGCGTCATCCACCAGCGCTGCGCCTGGTACTGGGCGGAGGACGCCGCGGCCACCTCGTCTCCGGCCTTGGCGGCGTAGTCGACATATTCCCGCGCCGCCGTCAGCAGCGCCGCAAGCAACGGTCTGCAATCGCGGGTCATGGACTCGATCGCCTCGTCGTGCTTGCCGGCAGCCGCCAGCTCGACGATACGCGCGGCCACCGGACCGTACTTGGCTTCGACCTCGACGATGCGAGCCAGCAGTTCGCGCTCGCGCGGCGTGGCATCCGGCGCAGCGGCGACGGCCTCCCGCAGCTTCTGCAAATGCTCGCCGAGCGCCAGATGCGCCTCCACTGCCATCTTCTTCGACGCCTCCAGGTCGGCCCGCTCTTTCACGATGACCATGTCGCGCACGCCGATGGCGCGACGATTGGCATCGATGCGGACGTCCACGGCCATCGACTCGCGTTCGTCGATGCCCTTGACGAAACCGCTGAAGCGGGCATCTGCGGCGGCGAGGTCGCGCAGCGCGACAACGCTGACCAGCACCACCGCCGCGACCAGCGCGGCGAAGGCGAACATCAGCTGCTTCTTGACCGAAAGCGCATTCATGACCAGTCCCTGGAAAACGTCGAAACAGCCGAAATGCTACTTTTGAAAGTGGCAACTCGAATGTGTCACTCCGGCCTCGCCGTGATGCAGTGCGGAATCGGGTTTCCTCTCCCCCGCGTTCGCGGGGAGGAGCACCGTGACGGGGATCACGGCTCGCGGGCATCCTCGATGGAACCTGGGGACCTGCGGCCCATCGGTTCATGACAGGCGTGTGTCGGAAGGCGCTCCGGAGGCACCCTGCTCGGGCGGTGCCGCCCGAGGCGCGGGCCTCCTAGCATCGCGTGAATTTTTCACACGAGACACTTCACGCCATGGTCCCCCTTGCGCCTCCCCGCTCCCCCTCCGACCGCCGCCGCGTGCCGATGTTCCGGCTGAGCGGATTGGCGCTCGCCGCGCTGCTGCTGCAGTCAGGATCGGCGGGCGCCGCCTCCTTCGACCTCTGCGGCGCGTTCACCGCGGCGCAGACGCTGGGCAGCGGCAGCGGCCAGACCGGTGCGTTGTGCGCGACCGGCACGCTGGCGGTAGGCGGCTCGACGGTCGCGGTGACGGTCAGCGGCCACAACGCGACGCTCACCAACCTCGGCCGCATCGAGCAGACGGGGACGGGTCGCGTGATCCGCGACAACACCGGCGTGCAGAACCTGGTCATCGTCAACGGCAGCGCGAGCAACAGCACCGCGCTGATGCGCGCGCAGGACGCTGACCTGATCCAGATGAACAAGTCGCCCGCCAGCGTCACGCTGACCAACTGGGGCAGCATGATCTCGACGAACGCCTCGGGCGGCGGCAACCAGGTCATCGACTTCAACGCGATCGGCTCGGGCAGCAACGTCGTGAACAACCAGGCAGGCGCACTGATCCTGTCCTACGAGGCGGACGCGATCCGTCCCGGCGTCAACGGCATCGTCTACAACGCCGGCACCATCCGCTCGATCACCACGACGGGTTCCAGCAGCGACGGCATCGACTTCCAGGCCAACGCCGGCATCACCTTCAACAACCTGTCGGGCGGCCTGCTCGAGGGCGGCCGCCACGGCGTGACCGGCGGCCCGGAAACGGCCATCGTCTGGACCGGCACGATCAACAACGCGGCCGGCGCGACGATCCGCGGCATGAACGGCGCCGGTCTGAACTTCGACGGCTTCAACGCCCTGCAGGTGATCACGGTCCGCAACGCCGGACTGATCACCGGCAACGGCGTCACTGGGGACGGCGACGGTGTCGACGTCGACGGCCCCATCGACCTCGTCAACAGCGGCACGATCCGCTCGATCAACGCGTTCTCGCCGTCGGGCAGCGGACTCGCGTTCAGCGAAGGCATTTCCGCCGGCGGCGGCACGATCCGAAACACGGGCCTCATCGAAGGCCTGGTCGCGGCTGGCAACAGCAACGCGGCAGGCCGCGGGATCTCGCTGGTCGGCAACGACATCACCAGCGGCCCGAACGCCGGCCAGCGCGAGGCGCTCGATGCAAACGCCACGGTCATCAACGGCGCCGGCGGCGTGATCCGCGGCGACAGCGATTCGGCGATCTACATCGGCGGCCTGGGCGGCAGCGGCAGGCTGGTCCGCATCGAGAACCAGACCGGCGGGGCCATCGTCGGGGGCGGGACCGCGGCGGCGATCCGCTCGGCCTCGGACTACGACACGACGGTGGTCAATGCCGGCCGCATCGACGGCAGCGCGAGCGGCCTGGCCATCGACCTGGGCGCCGGCCGCAGCACGCTGGTGGTCAGCGGCGGCCAGGCAGTGATCCTCGGCGACGTGCGCGGCGCCAGCGGGGCGGGTTCGGCGACGGTGCGTTTCGAGGTGGGCACCGGCAACCAGTTCAGCTATGCCGGCGCGTTCAGCAACGTCAACCAGATGCAGGTTGAGAGCGGCCGCATCGTGCTGACAGGCCAGAGCCAGCACATCGGTACCGTCACGCTGGACGGCGGCGTGCTCGAGCTGCAAGGCGACCAGCGCCTGGGCGCGGCCCGCGCGCTCGAAATGAACGGCGGCACGCTCAAGCTCTCCGGCGGGAGCCAGAGTTTCGCCAGCCTGTCGCTGCTGGGGAGCGGCGCGTTCGAACTCGACGGCGCGGGGCTGACCTTCGCCTCGGTGGGCAGCGTGGTGGCGGGGAGCGTGCTGACCGTGACGCAACTCGGCGCCGGCTACGCGCTCCGCTTCGCCGGCGACCTGTCGCAGGATGCGAGTTTCCTGAACCTCGTTGCCGCCACCAAGGTCAACGGCCTGACGGCGACCTACAGCTTCAGCAACGGCTTCACGATGCTGAGCGCGGTCCCGGAACCGTCGACCTACGCGCTGCTGATCGCCGGCATCGCGGTGCTGGGATGGCGCCTGCGCAAGCGTGCCGCCCCCTTCTGAGACCACCGGTCTTACTCCCTCTCCCGCACCGCGGGAAAAGGTGGGGGTGAGGGCCAGCGGCGCTGGCCGTCAGCGCCTTCCTGCGCCTGCCCAGACCCCGGCGGCTCTTCACCGCATCGCCACCGGCGCCCAGAAGATGTAGTCCGCCTGATAGTCGACGACCTGCTTCTGCCCCACGCCGGCGGCGTCGCACATCGTCTGCGGCGCGACGCCGCCCTTGGTGGCCACGCGCTGGATGTGGCTGACGCCCTGCATGGCGCCCATGCCCACGGCTGGGTTGGCCTTCACCAGCTGCAGCGGGATGCTGCCCGCTGCGGCCGGTGCCACTGCGACCTGCGTGCCGGTCACCTTGGAGCCATCCTTGGCTTCCCAGGTGGCGGGCGGACCGTAGTATTTCCCGACCATGGTGCCGCGCCGGTCGTTCAAGGCCGCGTCCGGGCCGACGAACACCCATTCGAACTGGCCCGCCATGTCCTTCTTCGCGCGGCACTCGTAGGTGATCTTGCCGACGCCGACGGTCTCCAAGGACACCTTGTGCCCGTCCGGCACCTGGACGGCGGCGGGCAGGCCGGCCTGGGAGAACACCGGGGCGTTCGAGCCCGACGGACCGGACATGGCGCAGGCGCCCAGCAGCGCCACGGGCGCCAACAGGGCAAGGACGGACTTCGAGCGGGGGGACATCGGGGTCATCGCAACTCCTCAGGGTTTGGCGGTGAGGCCGAAGTGCCTCACCGGAACGCTGTACGCAAACGCCGTCTTAACGGATTCATTTCCGGCGAAAAAGGTTCGCGCGCGGGTCTGCGCTACGATCAGCCGATAGACCGTGAGCCTGTCATCCCGAAGTCTTCGCTTCGCTCTCCTGTCGGAAGCCGTGCAAGTCCTCGCCTTGATTGCCTGGCGAATCTGTTCGCTCCGCATGTCGCGGGGTGAGATCGGAGGAGGAGCACCATGCCTGTCCCACAAACCCTCGACGAGCTCCGCGCTTCGTTGCGGCAGAGTGTCGATGCGCTCCAACGGCGTCAGGCCAACGAGATTCCGGAAAAGCTGATCGACCGTCTGGTCGACCTGGACTGGCTGGAATGGCATGGCGGCGGCCTTCGATTGACCACCACCGGGACCAACGTCCACCGCCAGGAACTGGCCCGGATTCGCGCAATGGCGGAAACGTCAGGCTCATCGATCACCCCCAACCTATCGGAGGCCGATATCGCTACCCCCAACTACTCATACGAAAAACGCCAACGCGAGCTGGCCAAGAAAAAGAAGAAGGAAGAGAAGGCCCAGCGCAAGGCCAGCGGTGCGGGCTCGGACGCGCCGTCGGACGATGTGGACAACACCGCCGGCACCGTCGGCGAAGCCGCCCCGGCGGAGGACAAGGCCCCCGGTCAGGCCTGAGGTCTCGCAGGACGGCCCGGCGAGACGCCTGGCGCCGTCCCCGACGGAGCGGTCACCCGCACTGCCCCACGAACCCGCACGCGGTGCAGAACTCGCACCCGTCGCGGTGGATGAGCGTGGCGTTGCCGCACTCGGGACATTTCTTGCCGGCCATGGCCACGATGCCGCCGGCTTCCGAGGCGACGCGCGCCGCCCCTCCCGCCGCGCCCGCGGCCTTCAACGGCGCCTGCTGCATCAGTCCCATGTCGACGAGCGGATAACCGCTCTCGTCCAGCACGCCCAGCATCGCGTAGCGGTGGATGACCAGGCGCGCGACATAAGCGACCGTCGACGGCCACACCTGCTGCCGTCTTTCCCCTGACAGCGTCGGCACCGGCGCCATGAAATGGCCCAGCGGTTCGCCGACGTTGAGCAGCTTGCGCAGCTTCATGCCGATCCAGCCCGGGTCGAGCACCCGCATGTCCAGCGACAGCAGCCGTGCCAGCCCGTCCAGCGCCTTCGGATAATTGCCGGAGAAGCCCATCGCGCACGGCCGCGTGACGGTGCCGCCGTCGGGCGTGGGCAGGCTGACTTCCTTGAGCGTCAACGTGAACAGCTCGCCGGTGGCGGGGTTGTCGACGTCGACCGCCCACGCGAGCGTGCCGGCCGTGCCGGTGCGCGGCTCCTCCCGCGAGAACATCGCGTCGAGCACCGGCGTGGGGCCGCCCTCCTGCAGCGCGCCGAGCTGCTCGCAGCGCCAGCGGATCACGGCCGCGGTCGCCGCGACCACGCCCGGGAACAGCCGCGGCTCGCCGAGCGGCGGCATCGGCATTTCAAACGCGCGTTCCTCCGCGACCGTCGCCAGCGCGTCCAGCTTCAGCCGCAGCCAGGCCGCGTCGTTGGCGCGCAGGTCCATGGACAAGGTCTTCGCCAGCGCGCCGAGGCCGCGCGGCTGCTCCGCGCCGTTGACCCAGACCTCGAACGGCAAGGTGCGGCCGAAGAGCCCCGCATCCGGCCCCTCGGCCGGCAACTCGCCGACGAAGAGCGCGAAGTCGCCATGCGGGTGGCGGATCATCGTGGACCACGCCGGATTGCCGCCGGGCATCTCGGGCCGGCTCGGCCAGCGCAGCGAGGCCAGCACCGGCTTGGGCAGGCGCTCGACGCGCAGTCGCTGGTTGGGGCCGATGTCGGCCTTCAGCGGCTCGGGCTTGGCGATCGGCTCCACGCTGAGCACCGCGCCGAGCACGCTGTTCGGACGGTAGGTCGCAAGGCCCTTGAGCCCGCTCTTCCAGGCCAGGCGATAGAGGTCCTGGAAGTCGGCGTAGGGATAGTCCGCCGGCACGTTGACGGTCTTGGAGATCGACGTGTCGACGTACGGCGCGACGGCCGCAACCATGGCCTCGTGGTCCGACGCCTGCAATTCGAGCGCGGTGACGAAGGCGTCTGTCAACGGCGCGTCGGCGCCGAACAGATGCCGGTAGAGCCGCCAGGCATGGTCCTCGACGGCGTACTCCTTGAAGGAGTTGTCGGGCATCCGCTTCCTGCGGGTGTAGCTCCACGAGAACGCGGGCTCGATGCCGTTGCTGGCGTTGTCGGCGAAGGCCAGCGAGATCGTGCCGGTCGGTGCGATCGAGAGCAGATGCGAGTTGCGCAGGCCCTGCGCGCGGATCTTGTCCTTCAGCCACGGCGGCAGCCGCGAGGCGAAGTTGCCGCCCGACAGATAGAGATCGGCGTTGAAGAGCGGGAACGCACCCCGCTCGATCGCGAGGTCGGCGGAGGCCTCATAGGCGGCGTCGCGCATGATCTCGCTGATGCGGCGCGCCATCGCGCGGGCGGGCTCGCCGTCGTAGCGCAGGCCCAGCATCACCAGCGTGTCGCCGAGGCCGGTGAAGCCCAGCCCCACGCGCCGCTTGTTGGCGGCCTCGCGCGCCTGCTGCGGCAGCGGCCACGGCGTCACGTCGAGCACGTTGTCGAGCATGCGGGTCGCGGTCTTGCAGATGTCGGCGAACCCGGCCTCGTCGAACGAGGCCTTCGCCACAAACGCATCCTTGACGAAGACCGTCAGGTCGATCGAACCGAGGCAGCAGCAGCCGTAGGAGGGGAGCGGCTGCTCGGCGCAGTTGTGGACCATCAGGCCGTTGGCGTCGAACGCATGCACGTGCTCGACCGTCACGTCATAGACTGGCTCGACGCCATCGAGCTCGACCGAAGCGACCGTCGCCACGAAACGCTCGCGATTGGGCGCGCGCTTCTGTGAAGCCAGACGCTGCGCCAGCCGTTCGGCTTTCGCCGTGTCCGCAAAGCCGATGCGCTCCGCAAAGACCTGAAGGTTGTCGCGTGCGACGACCAGATCGTGGACAGGCTGGTGGGGATACTCCCGTTGTCCGCCCTTTCCGTCCGGAAGGACGCGCATCCCCGCGAGCCTCCGGTTGGTGTAGATCGTGCTCACGATGCCAAGCCGCTGCAGCATTCGCTGCACGGCTTGAAGCGTGCCCAGGTTGGACTGGGTCAGGCGCACGCTGACGCCCTTCTCCTGCGTTCCTTGCACTGAACCATCAGCGTCAAACAGGCCGCGCAGGAATGCAGCTTGAAACGCCGACGACGCCCGTTCCATGGCGGGGGTGATCTGCTTGCCCCCAGGGCCACATCGCATGCCAAGCTCAAAAGCCAGATCGCGGAGGGGCGCAGACGCCATGCGGATCTGACCTTGCGCGGCGATCGGGCGTTGCCAACCGCGGAAATCCGCGCGATGAGGCAAGGTAGCGATCGCCTCCGTGATTGCAGCAGCGATCCCTTCCGCCGAATGCGGCTGCGTCACGCCGTTGACCGCCTGATACAGCTCTGGTGCCCACACGGAAAGCACAGCCTTGGAATCCCTCAGCCACCCGTTCCCCAGCAACGCACCGATCAGGTATCCCTGCGCAGCCGTGTAGTCGCCGCCCCACCCTTCGAACGAGCGATGCTCGTGGAGGACGACCTCATCCCCCGGCTGCAACGCACCGGCCGCCACCCAATCGGTCTCGGTCACATAGCGAGAGCGCTTGAGGACTCTCCTCACGAGGTGGTTGTCGGTCAGTCGCAACGACTGCCCTTCCTTCATCTTCAGGCTCAGCACGGGCTTCGTCCCCGTCGGGAAGAACCCGGCTGACTCCGTCCGGTAGGCCTTGCCGTCAACCATCGCCAGGAACGGCGTCCCGATCAGGTCGCCGACCTGCCGCGGGCCGTCTCCCGTCAACACCCAGGTGTCGGCCGTCACGCACGGATTCGTCGCGCTGATCGACTCGCAGTAGTGCAGGTTGTTGTCCGCGTTGATCCGGTCCAGGAACAGCACCCCCGGCTCCGCGTGGTCGTAGGTGGAGCGCATGACCTGGTCCCACAGCTTGCGGGCCCGCATCCGGCGGTAGACCCACAGCCCGTCCGCGCGCTGCGTCGCGCCGGCCGCGCGCTGCTTGTCGCCGGGCGCCGCCTTGTGCACGAGCTCGATGTCCGCGTCCGCCTCCACCGCCTCCATGAACGCGTCGGTCACGCCGACCGAGATGTTGAAGTTCTTCAGATCGCCCTGGTCCTTGGCGTGGATGAACTCCTCGATGTCCGGGTGGTCGCAGCGCAGCACCCCCATCTGCGCGCCGCGACGCGAGCCGGCCGATTCCACCGTCTCGCAGCTGCGGTCGAAGACCCGCATGTAGCTCACCGGTCCCGACGCGCTCGACTGCGTCGACTTCACGTACGCGCCCTTGGGCCGGATCCGGGAGAAGTCATAACCGACCCCGCCGCCGCGCCGCATCGTCTCCGCCGCCTCGGTCAGCGCGGTGTAGATGCCAGGGTGGCCGTCCTCCTCCTCCGCGATCGCATCGCCCACCGGCTGCACGAAGCAGTTGATCAGGGTGGCCGACAAGCCCGTCCCCGCCGCCGATGCGATCCGCCCCGCCGGCACGAAACCGCGCCGCTGCGCTTCCACGAACTTCGCCTCCCAGTGCGCACGCTGTTCCGGCGACTCCGCGGCGGCCAGCGCCCTGGCCACCCGCGCGCGGACTTCCTCCAGGCTGCGCTCGCCGCCCTTGGCGTATTTCTCCAGCAGCACCTCGGCGCTGATGTCCTGCGGCGGCAGCGTCTCGGCGCTCGCCTGCAGCGGCAGCTGCGTCGATACCGCCTGAGCGGCCGCAGGCAGGGTCGGGGGAACAGTCGGGGGCACGGTCGGCTGGGTCATGCAGGGGTCTCCATCAACATCGACATCCACGAGCTCGGACCATCCTAGTCCCGCCCCTCCCCGGACCCTGTCCCCAATCCACGAAAGCGTCATGGCGTCGACACGCCGTCGTCATCCGTGTCGCCCTTCGCCCGGCCCTCGCCCGGTCCTCGCAGCCGGCCCGAACCGCTCCTCCCCTCGTCACCAATCCGTCGTCGGCGTGACCACCGGTAAGCGCGCACTTGCAGCGCACACACCGTTTGATGCGAGTGCAACGGCGTTTCCCCGGGTTGTTCCCGTGGTTTGGTCGTATAGCGGACGCTATTCTTTTCCGTTATGACTGTAGACAAGGTCTTGCGATCCAGCCCCGGCACCCTGGGCGATCTGGAACAAGGCTGCGCCGAGGCCCGCCGTCTCATCCTGGACGGCCAACTCGATGCAGCCCGTACCCGCTTGGACGAGCTGCGCAAGACCCACGGCGACGACCACGCGCCCATGCAGGAAACCTTCAGCGCCCTGGCCGAAGCGCAAGGCGACTTCGGCATCGCCCTCGCCCACTTCAAGCGCTTCCACGTGCTGGCGATCGAGTCCGGCGCGTCCTCCCCGCTGGCCTCGCGCGATCAACTGCTCGCGCGGCTGGTCGAGCGCCAGCAGCAGAACTCCCCCGACATGGCCTGGTGCCTGGTCGCGCTCGGCGCGTCACGGGCGCCGGCGGGCGCGTTGCCCCACATGCTGCGTCAGCAGTGCCGCGCGCAGGACGTGCTGGCGCTCGGACAGGGCGAGGCGATGCTCATGCTGCTGCACGACGTCGACCTGCCCACCGGCCGCAAGGTCTGTGAGCGCTTCCGCGCCGTGTGGTTGCAGCAGCAGCCGACCGCCGGTCCGCTCAGCATGGGCCTCACGGCCTGGCGCGGCCCGGGCGACACCGGCAGCGGCCTGCTCGGCCGAGCCGAGCAGGCGCTCTCGCGCAGCCAGCGCGAAGGCGCGCCGCTGCGCACCGGCTGAACTCAGAAGGGATTGATCGACTTCTCGCGGCGGTAGTGGACGTAGCCCACGCTGGCGCCCGCGCGAAGTCCCACGCCGAGGCGGATCGGCGCCAGCGTGATGCCGTTGGCGCGCTGGTAGTTCACGCCGGCGCCGCCGATGTAGTACAGGCTGCCGTCCACGCCCGGGAAGCGGCGGTAGATCGCGCTGGCCTTCGGCAGCTTGTAGACCAGGGTGAAGACCTTGGATGCGTTGCCGCCGACGTCGAAGCCCACCGACGGCCCCGCCCAGTAGACCTTGCCGCCGCCGCCGCGCTTCATGATCAGCTGGCCGTCGCCGTAGCGCAGGCCCACCGTCACCGCGCCGCTGGCTTCCTGGCCCTTGATGTAGGCGTTCGGCCGGCCCTGATCCTTGAAGGCCTTCTCGATCACCTTGGCCAGGCCTTCGGTCGTTTCGCCGAAGAAGTCGGTCGCCTCCTTCAGCACCGAATCCTCGTCGTAGGTGTCGTCCTCGTTGTCCGCGGCCAACGCCGGCAGCACGGCCAGGCCGGGCGGCAGCACCAGCCCCGCAGCGGCATAACGGCCCAGCCGCCCCAGCGCGTCGCGACGCGTCCGCAGGGACGGCGCCTCGCTGAGATCGATCAATCCCTCGGTCGCCTCGGTCGGCATGTCATGACGGTCCATGTGAATCTCCGGGTAAGTCAGGATGGCGCAGGTTCCGGGAGCGCGCGCGCCGGGCCAGGTCGGACGGCAAAAAGAGTGCCCGCCCTGCGAACCGATGGATGCTACCCGCCGCCGTGACAAACGGTGTGCGCAGCGCCGCGGCGCACCGATACACTCCTCTTTCTCGCCGTCCGGAGGGACCGGGTTCCCGGTCAGGGAACGCGGAACAAGGCACGGCGATGCATGCGAACAGCAGTCGTGACAAGAGTGCATCAAGGAGGACATGCAGTGAGTGATCTGCCCCGTCTGGCGCGCGCGCTGGAATACCTGGACATGGCGTCCGCCCTCTACGTGGGCGGCGGCGCGGACCATTCCGCCCAACTGCTGGCGGCCGCCGGCGAGCGCCTGCTGGGCGACCTCGCGCGGCTGATCCAGTCCCCCGAGCACGGCCATGAAGTCCAGCAGCTGCTGGGCCGTCTCACGCAGGCGAACACGCCCTCGCAGGTGCCGGAAGTGTCCGGCCACAACCCATCCCGCCAGCTTCAGGCGATGCTGTCGCGCGCCGAGTCGCCCGAATCGACCGAACTCCGTCAGGCCACCTCCGCGCTGCTGCGCGCTTCGTGGTACCTGCTCGAGACCATGGGCCTGGAACCGCTGGCGCCCTCGCGCCTGCATCAGGCGATCGAGAAGAGCACCATCTACGCCGAGCTCTGAGCGCGGCCACACGCCCGGGTCATTCGCCCGCCCCCTACGCCCGCCCCACACGCGACGACACCATGAGCGCCGAACGCCGTCACTTCTCCCGCATCGCCTTCGCCGGCCCGGCGCAGCTGGTGACGGTCGAGCAACGCCTGCCGGTGCAGGTGCTGGACCTGTCGCTCAAGGGCGCGCTGCTGCTGCTGCCGCCCGGCTCGGGCGTCGAAGCCGGCGCGCTGTGCCTGCTGGACCTGCCGCTGGCGCCGCACGACGGCCGCATCACGATGGCCGCGCAGCTGGCGCACGTGGAAGGCGATCGCGCCGGGCTGCTCTGCCTGGGCATCGACATCGAGAGCATCACCCACCTGCGCCGCGTCATCGAGTTGAACCTCGGCGACGCGACGCTGGTCGAGCGTGACCTCAAGGCGCTCGTCGCGTCCTGACGCGCTCTGTCCGTCCGCCGATCACTCGGCGATGAATTTCCTCAGCACCGCGAAGGCGGCGACCGGGTCGTCGCGCCACGCGCCGTGCCCGACGCCCGGGAAGCGCGCCAGCTGACGCCATTGCGGCGGCAGCGCGTCGTGGATCTCCAGCGCGTCCTCCAGCGGACAGACCGGGTCGTCCTCGCCGACCATCACCAGCACCGGACACGCCGCCTTCTCCAGCCCCTTCAGGAGGCCCAGGTCCTGCTTCTCGCCGCTGACGAAGTGCAGCAGGATGTCCAGGTTCACGAGCGTGCGGCCGCCCGCCTCGGCATCGGCCGCCGGCTGCGTGTTGTAGAGGTGGCGCACGCCGGACCAGTAGGCCTCGAAGGTCTCGCGGGTCGGGCGGCTCCAGAAGGCCTCCGCCAGCGCGCGGGCCGCGGGACCGCCGCGCCGCTCGAAGGCGTCGAGCTTGCGCGCCAGGCCCATGTGGTGCGAGGTGCTGGACAGGATCACTTTCGAGGCATGCCCCGGATGCCGCGCGATGTAGCGCTGCGCCACGAACCCGCCGAAGGACTGCCCCAGCACGATCGGCTTCTCGATCCCCAGCGCGTCGCACAGGCGCACGATGTCGTCGGCCCACACGTCCAGCGTCCACTCGGACGACGGCCGCGGATCGCTGCGACCGTGACCCCGGTGGTCGTAGTAGACGATCTGCGCCAGGTCCGCCAGCTGGCTGAACGCCGGCTTGAACGCCGCATGGTCGAAGCCCGGCCCGCCGTGCATGCAGATCAGCGTCGGCTTCTCCCGCATCCGTGCCCCGTCCGGCACCAGGCCGGGTCCCTCGACGTCCACGAACAGGCGTGCGCCGTTTCCGATGTTGATCTTCATGGGGGGCAAGTATGCCGTTGGTCGTTGGTCCGGCGAGGGACGGACTCGTCCCGCCCAGTCCCGCTTCGTCGCACGCGCTGGCACGGCCCCCGGGAGGCGGACAGAATCCGGCCCATGTCCGATGCCGCGTTCCCCTCCCCACCCGGCGCCGCGCCCGCCGACGGCGCGCCCGCGCCTCGGCGCTCGGCGCGCGACGCCGCGCTGCAGCTCTTCAATCTGCGCATGATCGCGGCCTGCTTCTTCTTCTGCCTCGCGATGGCGGGCGCGCGGTCGCTGACCTGGCTGGCGCAGGACGACAGCGTCGCCGGCTGGCTCATGGAATGGCTGCGCTTCACCCGCCAGACGCTGCTGACGGCACTGAGCGTGCTGGGCGCCCTCGCGCTGGCGGAAGCGCTGCTCGCACGTACCGCGTGGCGCTGGCCGCTCGCCGTACGCGCCGTCGCGGTGGCCGCCGGCGCCACCGTCGGCACCCTGCTGCGCTACAAGGTCGCGAACCTCGGCGACCCCGAGGCGCCGTTGCACTGGGACTGGCTGGCCTCCACGATGGCGCTGTGGCTGGTGCTGGGCGGCTTCTTCGCCGCGCTGCTGCACGGCGTGCGCGAGGAACGCAGCGCCCAGGCCCGGCTCGCCGAGCTGGCCCGCCAGCACGACACGCTGCAGGCGCAGCAGCTGGAAGCCCAGTTCTCCGCGCTCAACGCGCAGATCGAGCCGCACTTCCTCTTCAACACGCTGGCCAACGTGAAACGCCTCTACGAGACCGCGCCCGAGCGCGGCCGCGACATGATGGGCAGCCTGATCGCCTACCTGCGCGCCGCGCTGCCGAGCATGCGCCAGGGCATGTCCACCCTGGGCCAGGAACTGGAGCTGGCGCGCAGCTACCTGACCATCCTGCAGATGCGCATGGGCGAGCGGCTGCGCTTCGACATCGAGGCCGACGCCGCGCTCTTTGCCACGCCGCTGCCGCCGATGGTGCTGCCGACGCTGGTGGAGAACGCCATCAAGCACGGCCTGTCCCCGCTGCCCGAGGGCGGCCGCATCGACATCTCCGCCCGGCGCGAGCCCGGCGGCCCGGGCCTGGTGCTGGAGGTGCGCGACACCGGCCAGGGTTTCGCCGCCAGCGGCGGCAGCGGCGTGGGCCTGGCCAACACGCGCGCGCGGCTGATGGCGATGTTCGGTCGCCAGGCCGGGCTGGAGCTGGAGGCGGCCGAGCCGCGCGGCGTCGTGGCGCGGGTGCGCGTGCCGCTGGGCGGCGGGGGCGCGAGGGGCGGACCCGCGGATCCCGCGATGAGCCCGGGCGCCACGACCACCATGACCGCCTCGAGCACGCCGGGCGCCTCGAGCCGCACGTCGACGAGCCCCGCCGGAGCAGGCTCATGAGCGTGCGCGAACCCGTCGCCCACCTGTGGCACTCCTGGCGCTCGCTGCGCCGCGAGGAGCTGTCCTGGTTCCTGCTGATCGGCGTGTTCTACGGGCTGGTCGACGCGTCGTCGATCTTCTACGTCATGGACGACGCGCGCTGGCCGTCGGCGCTCGCCAACCAGATGCTGACGCCGCTGCTGGTGGCGGCGGTGATCCTGTTCACCTGGCTGCCGGCGTCGCGCAGTGCGCCGGAGAACCGCTGGCGCATCGCTCGCCTGAGCGCGGCCGTGCTCATCGGCGCGGTGCTGGCCAAGCTGCTCTACGACCAGCTGATGCCGCTGCTGCACCTGCCCTCGATCGCCCAGCTGGCGCGCGACCGCAAGTGCGAGTCGCCCTGTCAGCCCATCGGCTGGCTCAACTTCATCGGCGAGTGCCTGTCCATCTGCATCACCGCCAGCCTGTCCGTGGCCTGGTATGAACTGGTCATGCGCCGCCGCAGGACCCGCGCCCGCCTGGAAGCGCTGCTGCGCGAGCAGAGCACGATGCAGCGCGACGCGGTCGCCGCGCGGCTGGCCGCGCTGCAGGCGCAGGTGGAGCCGCAATTCCTGTTCGACACGCTGGTGGACATCGAGCGCGCCTACGACCGTGCGGACCACGAGGCCCCGGAGCAGATGGAGCGGCTGATCCGCCACCTTCGGGTGGCCCTGCCCCGGCTGCGCGATCGCGGCGTGACGCTGGCCTCCGAGGCGGCCTTGCTGGACAGCTACCTCGCCGTGGTCGCGGGGCGCCACCGGCGGCTGCTGCCCCTGTCGACGGACTGGTCCGCGTGGCTGGCCGCGCGGGCGCTGCCGCCGATGCTGCTGCTGCCGCTGGCGCAGCTGATGCTGCGCGACACCGCGCGGCTGCCGACCCAGGCCCGGTTGAGCGCGCAGGAATCGCCCGGTGGGGGCCTGCGCCTGCGCCTGTCGTTCGACCGCGGCGGACTGGGCGGCGAGGAAGCCGCCCTGCATGCCCTCGGCGAGCGGCTGGAGCGCCTGGAGCGCGCGCCCGGCACGCCGCCGCCGCGGCTGCAGTGCCGAAGCAACGCCGACGACACCGAATTCACGCTGGAGCTGCCCGCATGACCCCGCACCCGACCGCCGTCGTCGCCGAGGACGAGGAGACGCTGCGTCACGAACTCGTCGAGCGGCTCTCGCAGCTCTGGCCGGAGCTGGACATCCTCGGCGAGGCCGCCGACGGCGTGCAGGCGCTGCGCCTGCTGCACGAGGTCAAGCCCGACGTGCTATTCCTGGACATCGAGATGCCGGGCGCCACCGGCCTGGACGTGGCCCGGCAGGTGCAGGGACGCTCCCATGTCGTGTTCGTCACCGCGTACGACCAGTACGCGGTCGCCGCCTTCGACGAGGGCGCGGTGGACTACCTGCTCAAGCCGCTGGAGCCGGCGCGGCTGTTCACCGCGATCCAGCGCATCAAGCAGCGCCTGTCAGGCCCGCCCGCCGATCTCAGCGCCGTGCTGAGCCAGCTCGGCGCGCAGGCCGGCGGCACCACGAAGCGGCAGTACCTGCGCTGGATCAACGCGTCGGTCGGTCAGACGCTCAAGCTGATCACGGTCGACGAGGTGCTCTATTTCCAGTCCGACAGCAAGTACACGCGCGTGGCCACGCGCCAGGGCGAAGCGCTGATCCGCAAGCCCCTCAAGGAGCTCGTCGAGGAACTGGATCCGCAGCAGTTCTGGCAGATCCACCGCTCCACGCTGGTCAACGCGGCGGCGGTCGCCGGCGTCTCGCGCGACTTCCGCGGCCGCATGCAGGTCAAGCTCAAGGAAAGCGAGGACGCGTTGATCGTCGCGGAGAGCTACACCCACCTGTTCCGGCAGATGTGATGTCGCGCACATGACCGCTCTGGCACTGAGCGGCTCCCACAATCGTCGCCAAACGACGGGAGACAGCCATGGCCATCGACGCCGCCGCCAGCAGTTCCGCTGCCACGACCACCGAGCGCACGCACACCCGCATCTGCCCGCTCTGCGAAGCCTGCTGCGGGCTGGAGATCCGCACCCGGACCTCCGCCGAAGGCACGGCCATCGTGTCCATCCGTGGCAACGAGGCGGACCCCTTCAGCCACGGCTACCTCTGCCCCAAGGGCGTCGCGCTGAAGGACCTGCATGAGGATCCCGACCGCCTGCGCCAGCCGATGCGCCGGCGCGCGGACCGCTCGGGCTTCGAGCCGGTCGGCTGGGACGAGGCCTTCGCGGAGATCGCGCGGCGCCTGCCCCCGCTGCGCGCGCAGTACGGCGCCGACGCCGTCGCGCTGACGATCGGCAATCCGGCCTCGCACAAGATCGGCCTGTTCAGCTACTTTCCCCACCTGGCGCGCGCGCTGGGCACGCGCAACCTGTTCTCGGCCTCGACGCTGGACCAGATGCCCAAGCAGCTTGCCTGCGGGCTGATGTACGGCCACTGGCTCACCGTGCCGGTGCCGGATCTCCCGCGCACCGACCTGTTCATCTGCCTGGGCGCGAATCCCATGGTCAGCAACGGCAGCCTGTGGACCAGCCCCGACTACCGCGGCAAGGCCAAGGCGATGCGCGCGCGCGGCGGCCGGATCGTCGTCATCGACCCGCGCCGCACCGAGACCGCGCAGGCCGCCGACGAACACCTCGCGATCCGCCCCGGCGGCGATGTCTTCCTGCTGCTGGGGCTGCTGCACACGGTGTTCGAGGAGAACCTCGTGAATCCCGGCCGCATGGCCGATCACGTCGAGGGCCTGGACGCACTGCGCGCCGCCGTCGCCGATTTCCCGCCCGAACGCGGCGCGGCGCACTGCGGCATCCCCGCGGACGCGCAGCGGCGGCTGGCACGCGAGTTCGCCACGACGCCGAAAGCCGTGCTCTACGGCCGCTTCGGCACCTGCACGCAGCGCTTCGGTTCGCTGAACAGCTGGCTGATCGACGCGCTGAACATCGTCACCGGCCACTTCGACACCGAAGGCGGTCTGATGTTCCCGAAGGCCGCGGCCTTCGCGGCCAACACGATGGGCCGGCCCGGCCAGGGCAAGGGTGTGGCGACCGGCCGGCGCCGCAGCCGCGTCGGCAAGGCGCCCGAAGTGATGGGCGAATTCCCCATCAGCTGCCTGGCCGAGGAGATCGAGACCCCCGGCGACGGGCAGGTCCACGCGCTGATCACCGTGGCCTGCAATCCGGTGCTCTCGTCCCCGAACGGCGCCCGGCTGGCGCGCGCGCTCGAGGGCCTGGACTTCATGGTCAGCCTGGATCCCTACATCAACGAAACCAGCCGCCACGCGGACCTGATCCTGCCGCCGCCTTCGCCGCTGGAGGACTGGCACTACGACATGGTGTTCGCGCAGCTGTCCTGGCGCAATCACGCGCGCTGGTCGGGGCCGGCGATGCCCGCGAATGCCGATGCGCGCGCCGAATGGCAGACGCTGCTGAGACTCGCCGCCATCGTCGCGGGAGAACCGGCCGATGCGGATCTGCAGGCGTTCGACGACGCGGCGCTGCGCGCCGAACTCGAGCGCCAGGCGGGCGACCAGGCCGAGGCGATCTTCGCGATGCTGGACGGCGACGCCGGCCCGGCGCGCTGGCTCGATCTGGGCCTGCGCTCGGGTCCGTACGGCGACGGCTTCGGCGCGAAGCCGGACGGCCTCACGCTGGAGCGGGTGCGCGCCGCCCCGCACGGCATCGACCTCGGCGAACTGCAGCCGCGCATCCCGGAGGTCCTGCGCACCGCCTCGGGCAAGGTCGAGCTGGCGCCGGCCGCGCTGCTGGCGGACCTCGTCCACGCCGATGCCGCCCTGCGCCATCCGACCGGCGACGAGCTGCTGCTCATCGGCCGACGCGAGACCCGCAGCAACAACAGCTGGATGCACAACCTGCCGGTGCTGGCCAAAGGGCGCGAGCGCTGCACGCTGCTGGTCCACCCCGACGACGCCGCGCGCGCGGGCCTGACGGACGGCCAGTCCGCCCGGCTGAGCAACGCACGCGGCAGCCTGATCGCGCCGATCGCCTTGAGCGCGGACATGCGGCCCGGCGTGGTGAGCCTGCCGCACGGCTGGGGCCACGACCTCGCCGGCAGCCGGCTCTCGGTCGCCGCGCGGCACCCCGGCGTCAACATGAACCTGCTGCTGGACGACGAGGCCCGCGATCCGGTCTCCGGCACGTCCGTGCTCAGCGGAATTCCAGTGCGCCTGAGCGCGGCCCCGGCGTGAACAGGCCGCGCGGCGCCCCGCCGGCCGGCGGCAGCGGGAAACGTCCCGCCAGCGCGCCACTGACCAGTTCGAGGTGGTGCATCACCTCCCACTGCTTGCTCAGCGCGCGCGTCGGCACCACGCCGTCGATCAGGCCGGAGAGATAGCGCCGGACCGCCTCGGTGGGACCGAAGCAGACATCGGTCCGTTCGAGCGCCGCGTGGAAGGCCAGCAGCGCCTGGCGGAAGCGGGCCTCCGCGCCGCCCTCCTCCGGACCCAGGCGACCGCCCATGAAGTGCTCGATCCAGAATTCCCCGGAGTCCGGCGTCGTCCGCAGGCAGCTGAGCCGGAAGGCCGCTAGCCGCGACGCCACTTCGGGCGCCTCCGGCCGGGACGGCAGCGTCGTGTAGTCCGAGAACCCGGCCAGCCCGTCGCGGGCGAAGGTCAGCGCGCGGTCGGTGAACAGGTGCCGATCGCTGGCGCGCAGGTCCAGGCTTTCCGGCAGCCGCCGGTCCTCCACCCAGACGCATCCCGCGCCGCCCAGGAACGCACGCGTCGCCGGCAGGGGCTCGATGTCCTTGAAGAAGACCATGCGCACCTGCGCGCCGCCGAGCATCAGCATCACCTCGTGCAGCGGGGGCGAGTCAGGTCCGACGACCACTCCCATCGGCCGGGCTCCGAACAGCTGCACGAAGCGCCGCATGACGCTCGGCGTCAGCGACGGGGTGAGCATCAGGGTCGGATGGATCCATTGCCGCTTGGGCAACGACGTGAAGAGCTGACGGCCCCATTCGAGCGACTGCGCCGGCGGCAGCAGCTCGAAATCCTGGCGCACCGGATTGACCACCAGCCAGACCTGGAGCCGATGCGTCTCGCAGGCCTCGAGCGTGTGCCGCACCGAGGTCGCCGCCTGACGCACCGGTTCCAGCACCGGCTGCAGCCGGCCCTCCGACCCGAGCACCGGTGCGAGGTGCCGCAGGGCCAGCACCTCCTTCTGTTTGCCATGGAGATAGGGGAAGTACATCGTCTCGGCCTCTGCTTTGCCTGTTGAGGGAGGCGCGATGATGAGGAGCGCTGACCGATCCGTCAGCAATGACTGCCTTCATGTGTGAGGCAAGTCAAAGGAGGCGCAAAAAAGCCCAAAAGCGACGAGTCGGGATCGCACCGTTCTCTCGGGTCGCGACACTGATGCGCCCCTCTTTTCCAGGCAGCCCCGCACCGGCCCGTCCGCCAATGAAAAAGGGACCGCATGTGCGGTCCCTTCAAGCAGGAACGGAGAGAAGACGGAGGCGGAAACCGCCCGGCCGTTCAGGGATTGTTCTTGGCCTTGTTCTGCTGCGACTGGCCCATCGCGGCCAGCTCGGCCTCGCTGATGATCTCCATCGCGCGCACGACCTTCTGGACGCCGCGCACGCCGCGCGCGATGTCGGTCGCGCGGTTGGCTTCGCGTTCGGTCACGCGGCCCATGATGTAGACGTTGCCGCGTTCGACGACCACGTAGAACGCGTTCGAGATCAGATCCTTCGCATCGACCAGGCTGGCCTTGACCTTGGCCGCGATGGCGACGTCGTTGGCGCGGCTGGACAGCGAGCTCAGCATGCCCACGCCGACTTCGTTGAGCACGCTGCTGACGTTCTCGACGCCCTGTGCGATGCGCTCGACGGCGGCCTTGTCCTCGTCGTTGCGGGTCTCGCCGGTCAGCAGGACCATGCGGTTGTAGCTGTTGACGCTGATGTGGACGCGATCGCCGAGCTGCTCACGGATGCGGTTGGAGGTCTTGAGCTCGATGCCCTGGTCCTCGAGCTGGGTGCCGGAGGTGCGACGGTCGGTCGCCACCAGCGCGCCGCTCACCGCGGCGCCGCCGACGATCAGCGGCACGCAGGCGGTCTGCAGCAGGGCGCCGCCGAGCGCGGCGGCGAGGATCAGGCGGCGGTTCCAACGGGTGGGAGTCGTCATGCGGAGGTCCTTGGGAGTCGGGGAGGAAATCGTCGGCATCGCCGTCCGGGTCGGGGTCAAGTTCAGGGTCGAAGGCGAAGGCGAAGTCGCGGGCTGGGGTCGGGTCGTGACCGCCGGGCGGTCATTCCCCCGCGCCGAGCAGTTGCAGGTCGATCGCGTCGCTGAGGCAGTGCGACAGCAGGCGGTGCGCCTCGGCGACGCGGGCGAAGCGGCTGTGCGGCACGCGCAGCTGCACGTCGGTGTCGAGCAGCGTGCCGCGCCAGTCGTCGTCCTGGGTGCCGCTGAGCACGATCACGCTCATCTCCTGGCCGTGCGCCACCTGCAGCAGCGCGGCGGCGGCGCCGCTCGCCTGCGCCTCGAACAGCAGCAGCAGGTCGCCCGGATGGCCGAAGGTCTGGATCTGGCGCATCAGCGCCGACGCCGGATCGGCGTACCCCTGCGCCTGCGCGTCCAGCGCGATCGCGGCCAGACCGGGTCGCTCCTGCTCGAAGCGGCCGGACAGCAGCGACGCCATGTAGGTCGCGTCCGCGGTCGAGATGCCCAGCCCCGCGCTCAGCACGCGGCCGCCGCCCGTCAGCGCGTCCACCATCATCTGCGCCGCGACCGCCAGCGGGCGCGACAGGCCTTCGGCGATCTGGTACAGCAGGTCCGCGCTTTCGAAGAATTGTTGTTGTATGCGTTGTTCCAACATAGGTGCGGGGATGATAAAGGCTGCATCGGGTGCGGACCGGGCCTGTCTCAATGCTCCGCCGGCACATCGAACGCGCCCCGCAGCCACTCGATGCGGTCGCCGTCGATGGCCACGACATCGAATCGGCACGGCGGCAGCACTGCCTGGGTCCGCAGGAAACATTGCGCGGCGAAGATCACACGCCGTTGCTTGTGACGCGTCACGCTGGCGGCCGCGCCGCCATGCGCATCGCCCTCGCGGGCGCGGACTTCGACGAACACCAGCGTCCCGTCGCGCTCGCGCAGGATGAGGTCGACCTCGCCGCCGCGCGCGGACGGTCCGCGCGCCACCCGATAATTGCGCGCCACCAGCCGCAACCCCTCGCGCCGCAGATGGTCGAGGGCGCGCTGTTCGGCCTCGGCGCCGCGCGCCTGCCGGTCCACCGCCGTCGTGGCGTCCGTGCTTCCCCTGGAGAATTTCTTGAACATGTCGACGTCCCCGTCCGCTTCGCTGATCGCCGCCGCCACTGCCGCGGCCGGGCATCAGCAACACCCGGCCGGCACGCTCTACGTCGTCGCGACCCCGATCGGCAACCTCGCCGACATCAGCCTGCGCGCGATCCACGTGCTGGGCCTGGTCGACGCGGTCGCCTGCGAGGACACGCGCGTCAGCGCTCAGTTGCTGCGCTGGCTCGGACTGCACAAGCCGCTGGTGGCGCTGCATCAGCACAACGAGCAGCAGGCGGCGGAAGGCCTGGTCGCGCGGCTGCTCGCCGGCGAGCGCATCGCCTATGTCAGCGACGCGGGCACGCCGGCGATCTCGGATCCGGGGGCGGTGCTGGTGGCCGCGGCGGCGAAGGCCGGCGTTCGCGTCGTGCCGCTGCCCGGCGCCAGCAGCGCGGCGGCGGCGCTCAGCGTCGCCGGCGACGCGCGGGCGCAGGGCTTCCGCTTCGTGGGGTTCCTGCCGACCAAGGCCGCCGAGCGCCGCGGCGCGCTGCAGGCCTTGACCGGCGCCCCGCACAGCCAGGTGCTGTTCGAGGCGCCGCATCGCATCCAGGAACTCTTCGTGCTGCTGGCCGAGCTCGCGCCCGAGCAGACGCTGACGGTGTGTCGCGAAGTCACCAAGCAATTCGAGACCATCCATACCGCGCCCTGCGCGACGCTGCCCGCCTGGCTCGCCGAGGACAAGCAGCGCGAGCGCGGCGAATTCGTGCTGGTGCTGCACGCGGCACCGGCGGCATCGACCTCCGACGGTCTGCCCGACGAGGCGCTGCGCACGCTGCGCGTGCTCGTGCGCGACCTGCCGCTGAAGCAGGCCGCGGCGCTCGCCGCGGAACTGACGGGCGAGTCGCGAAAGGCGCTGTACCAGCAGGCGCTGGAATGGAAGCAGGACGCGGCGGCCGACGACGAAGCGTCTTGAGCCCCTCTCCCGCACTGCGGGAGAGGGCTTGGGGGGAGGGTGGTGGCAGCGCGACGACCCTCCCCCCTGCCCTCTCCCGCAGTGCGGGAGAGGAAGAGAGAGGGGGTAGCCGGCATCAGGTCCGGGTTACTTCCCGGCGGTACGGTCGTTGTGCTTCGCGCGGCGGATGTCGGCACTGGCGACGTCCTGACGCTTCTGCAGCTGGCGACGTTCCTTGGCGGTGACGACGCCGTCGGACTTGGCCTTCGCCTCGGCGTTGTCGACACGGGCCTGCTGCTTTTCCAGGTGCTGCGTTTCCTTGGCGGTCAGTTGACCGGAGGCGGCGCCGTCGGCGATGCGGTGCTGCTGGTTCGCTTCGCGCTGGTCGACGCGCGGCGTCGCCGTCGAGGCTGGCGCGGTCTGGGCGAACGCCGACGCGGCGATCAGGCTGGACACAAGGGCGATCGACAGGGAAATGCGCTTCATCGAGGTTCTCCTTGGGAGGTTGGCTGCGGTTTTCGTTGCCGCTGGGGAGACAACGAGGACCACCGCGCGCCGGGTGACCGGGTCGCCGTAAAGATCGGTGAAGCGATTGCTACCGGGCGCTACCGACCACCGCCGGGCACCGCGGCCGGCCGTCGGGCGACGGGCGACGGGCGACGGTCACCATCTCCGCGTGAGGGTCGGCCCCGTCCGGCAGTGAGCGGGTGTCCCGGGCGATGCCTACAATCAGCCGATGATTTCGCGCGAACCCACCCTCGCCCGCCTGGTCACCGCCCGTGCCCAGCTGCTCGAACCCTTCGGCCTGACCGATGCGTCGCTCTCGCAGGCCCTGCGCCTGATCACGGAGCACCGCGTCGACGACGCCGACCTCTACTTCCAGACCACCCGCGCGGAGGGCTGGAGCCTGGAGGAAGGCATCGTCAAGAGCGGCAGCTTCTCGATCGACCAGGGCGTGGGCGTGCGCGCCGTCGCCGGCGAGAAGACGGCGTTCGCCTATTCCGACGACATCTCCGAAGCCGCGCTGCTCGACGCCGCCCGCACCGTGCGCGCGATCGCGTCGGCCGGCCAGAGCCGCCGCGTCAAGGTGCCGACCGAGCCGGTCATCTCCGGCAGCCGCGCCCTCTACGGCGACGCCGACCCGATCGCCAGCCTGGACAGCGCGCAGAAGGTCGCCCTGCTGGAGCGCACCGAGCGCCTGGCCCGCGCCAAGGACCCGCGCATCGCGCAGGTGATGGCCGGCCTGGCCGCCGAGCACGAGGTCGTCCTCATCGCCCGCGCCGACGGCACGCTGGCCGCCGACGTGCGGCCGCTGGTGCGCCTGTCCGTCACCGTCATCGCCGAGAGCAACGGCCGCCGCGAGGTGGGTTCCGGCGGCGGCGGCGGGCGTTTCGGCCTGGCGTATTTCACCGACGAGATGATCGCCTCCTACGTCGAGCAGGCGGTGAGCGCGGCGCTGACCAACCTCGAATCGCGCCCGGCCCCGGCCGGCGAGATGACCGTCGTCCTCGGCCCCGGCTGGCCCGGCGTGCTGCTGCACGAGGCCGTCGGCCACGGCCTGGAGGGCGACTTCAACCGCAAGGGCTCGTCGACCTTCTCCGGCCGCATCGGCGAACGCGTCGCCGCCAAGGGCGTGACCGTGCTGGACGACGGCACCATTCCCGACCGTCGCGGTTCGCTCAACGTCGACGACGAAGGCTGCGCGTCGCAGCGCAACGTGCTGATCGAGGACGGCATCCTCAAGGGCTACATCCAGGACGCGATGAACGCGCGCCTGATGAAGGTCGCCCCCACCGGCAACGGTCGCCGCGAGAGCTATGCCCACATGCCGATGCCGCGCATGACCAACACCTACATGCTGGGCGGCGACAAGGATCCCAAGGAGATCATCGCCAGCATCGACAAGGGTCTGTACGCGACCAACTTCGGCGGCGGTCAGGTCGACATCACCTCAGGCAAGTTCGTGTTCTCCGCCAGCGAGGCCTACTGGGTCGAGAAGGGCAGGATCCAGTACCCGGTCAAGGGCGCGACCATCATCGGCAACGGCCCGGACGCGCTGACCCGCGTCAGCATGATCGGCAACGACATGCAGCTGGACACCGGCATCGGCGTCTGCGGCAAGGAAGGCCAGAGCGTCCCGGTGGGCGTCGGCCAGCCGACGCTGCGCATCGACGGCCTGACCGTCGGCGGCACGGCCTGACCCTTCGGAGTGGTCTGACCCTTCGGAGTGGTCTGACCCTTTTGAGCGTGCCGACCCTGGAATCCACAAAGGATGGCTTGCCCGATGTCGTCGTGCGACACGGGCGGCTGTCACTCCTTGGCGCTTGACGCGCCGCCGTGAGCACAGGCACTATTGGCCCCATGCGTTCCGCACCCAAGTTTTACTTTGCTTATTTTTGGTTCTCGCACCGCCCCGGCGGAGGAGAGGCGAACGCATAAGCAGAGCGCCAAGATTCCTCGAAAACCGCCGGGCCCACCAGCCCGGCGGTTTTTTTTCGGCCGGGCCCCGGGCACCAAGAGCCAAACCGCCCACCACTGAAAGCGTCACCCATGAATGCCAAGTCGAACAGTCCTTATCCCAGCGCCACGCAGGCGGAGCGCTGGTATTCGCCGCAGGACAAGACCTCCCAGACCGACGACGAACGCATCCTGGACATCACGCCCTTGCCGCCTCCTGAACACCTCATCCGCTTCTTCCCGATCCGTGGCACGGCCATGGAGCAGCTTGTCGTCGGCACGCGCCAGCGCATCCGCGACATCATGCAGCGCCGGGACGACCGCCTGCTGGTGATCATCGGGCCGTGCTCGATCCACGATCCGGTTGCGGCGCTCGAGTACGCGAGGCGCCTGGTGACGCTGCGCGAGCAGCACGCCGACACGCTGGAGATCGTGATGCGCGTCTACTTCGAGAAGCCGCGCACGACGGTGGGCTGGAAGGGCCTGATCAACGACCCCTACCTCGACGAGAGCTACCGCATCGACGAGGGTCTGCGCATCGCGCGCCAGCTGCTGCTGGAGATCAACCGGCTGGGCATGCCGGCGGGATCGGAGTTCCTGGACGTGATCTCGCCGCAGTACATCGGCGACCTGATCAGCTGGGGCGCGATCGGCGCGCGCACGACCGAGAGCCAGGTCCACCGCGAGCTGGCCTCGGGCCTGTCGGCGCCGATCGGCTTCAAGAACGGCACCGACGGCAACATCAAGATCGCGACGGACGCGATCCAGGCGGCGGCGCGGCCGCACCACTTCCTGTCGGTGCACAAGAACGGCCAGGTCGCGATCGTCGAGACCAAGGGGAACCGCGACTGCCACGTGATCCTGCGCGGCGGGAAGGCGCCGAACTACGACGCGCAAAGCGTCGCGGCGGCCTGCGCGGACCTGGCGACCTCGAAGCTCGACACGCGGCTGATGGTCGACTGCTCGCATGCCAACAGCAGCAAGAACCATGAGCGCCAGCTCGATGTCGCGCGCGACATCGCCGCGCAGATCCGAGCCGGCGGCACCAGCATCTTCGGCGTGATGGTCGAGAGCCACCTGAAGGGCGGCGCGCAGAAGTTCAGCCCCGGCAAGGACGATCCCTCGAAGCTGGAATACGGCAAGAGCATCACCGACGCCTGCCTGGCGTGGGACGACTCGATCCAGGTGCTGGACGTGCTCAGCGAAGCCGTCCGCGCCGCGCGCACGGAGACCGTCGCGCGCTGATCGCGGCGAGCTGCGGTCACCGCGACGCGCTCACCACGACCAGCGCTGGTTCTCGCCGCCGTTGCAGCGGTACATGATGACGGCCGTGCCCGGGCGGGCGCGACCGCTCTCGATGTCGAGGCACTTGCCGGAATCGACGCTGCGGATCTCGCCGCCGCGCGTGCGCCAACGCTGGTTGGCGCCGCCGTTGCACTCGTAGGCCATGACCCGGGCGCCGTCGGAGGTATTGCCGTTGGCCACGTCCAGGCACAGGCCCGACACGCGCAGTTCGCCATGGCGGTTCCATTCGAAGCGCTGGTTCCCGCCGCCGTTGCAGTCGTAGACGATGAGGTTGCGGCCAGGGCGCGCACCGCCTTCGATGTCGAGACAGAGACCGCCCTTGCCGCGGATCTGACGGCTGTTCCATCCGGAGTCGCCGTGCCAGTCGTCGTCGCGGTCCTTGTCCTTGTCCTTGCTGGCCAGCAGCGCGATGCCGGCGATCACCGCCGCGGCGGCCACGGCCGCGCCGACGTTGCTCGAGCTGTCGGAGCTCTCGGAGCTGCCGCTGTCGCCCATGGCGCCCGCCGCCACCGTGACCTTGAACCGGCCGCCGCAGCCGCCGTCGACCCACATTTCCTTGCTGGTCAGGTCGAAACCCCAGGTCCGTCCGAAGCGACACCCACCGCCGGTCTGCTGCACGAGCGCCACATCGGTGGCGCCATCCGGCAACCGGTGGCTCTGATAGCCGCCCCGCGAGTTCAGCTCGATCGTCTGCTCGGCGGCCCGTGCCGGCGCACCGCCCAGCACCAGTCCCGCTGCGACCGGCGCCGCGATGACCCGTCGCATCCAGCGCGCGCGATGATCCTGCCGATCTGATTGACCCATCTTGTCCCCCCACATGGCTCGGCCCGCGCGCCAATCGCACACGGTATCGGGCGATGCTAAAGCGGGTCAGGCGGTGACGTCCAGCACGCGCGGCGTTCCGCCGGCGCGGTCGACGTGGCTGACGAGCACGGGCCCGAGCTCGACCTGCACGCGCAGGTCGGGGAAGTCGGCGGCCGTGTAGGTGCCGTGGGAGTAGGGCGGCGTCTCGACACGGCTGACCGGAGGCGGCTCCTGGCCCAGCGGATGACGTCCATAGGTGACGTCGGCGCTGTTTCGCGCGTACATCTCCTTGAGCGGTCCTTCCGTCCCGATGAACGGGGACAGGCGCAGCACCACGGACGGCGGCGGGCCGTCCAGCATCTCCTGCTGGACTTTCGCGCGGTACTGCTGCAGCGGACTGACGTCGAACGGCGACGTCCTCAGCGACGCCGCCTGCACTTCCGGAAACTTCAAATCGCCTCGACGGCTGCCGCGCCTTCCGGCCGGTCGCCGCCCTCCCTCATGACTCGTCGGTTCGTAACAAGGCGACCGTCGTCAGCCGGCGCGTCGATCAGCGCTCAAGTCCGCGGTCGTCCAAGCCGAAATTGTCCGGGTCGTGGGTGACGGCGGCGGCGTCTTCGCCGCCGGATCGATCGGCAATCGCCCCGCGCGCCGCACTTCGTCGCGCCGACGCCGCACTCCTGTTCGAACAACGATTGCAAGCGGCAACACCTGACCCGCTCTTGAAAAGCGCCCGGCCTGCGCGCATCTCCGGAGTCTTGCAGCGAAGCGCCCGCGCGCTCCCCGCCATGACCTTGCTGTTGCTCGCGCTGATCGCGGCGCTGATCTGCTTCTGGCTGATGAGCCACTCCTGGCGGCAGGCGCGTCGCCGCGTCCGGCTGCGCGCGAAGGCCTTCCCGGCCTCGTGGCGCGCCATCCTGCGCCGCAACGTGCCGCAGGTCGCGCGGCTGCCCGCGGATCTGCAACTGAAGCTGAAGCGGCAGATGCAGGTGTTCCTCGCGGAGAAGTCCTTCATCGGCTGCGCCGGGCAGGTCATCACCGACGAGGTGCGCGTGACCATCGCCGCGCTGGCGACGCTGCCGCTGCTCGGCCGGACGCGCGGCTACTACCCGAAGCTGCACACGGTGCTCGTCTATCCCGGCGCGTTCATCGTCGACCGCGTCCGGCATCAAGGCCCGCTGCAGATGCAGGACCGTCAGGTGCTGAGCGGCGAGTCGTGGGGCGAGGGTCAGGTCGTGCTGTCCTGGGACGACGTGCTGAGAGACGCCGCACAGCCCGAGCGCGGACACAACGTCGCGGTGCACGAGTTCGCGCACCAGCTCGATCAGGTCAAGGGGCTGGCCAACGGCGCGCCGTGGCTGGGCAACCGGGCGCGGCAGACGCGCTGGGCGGTCGTGATGCAGAACAGTTTCGACCTGCTGCGCGCGCGGCTGGCCGCGGGCGAGCCCGATCCGCTGGGCGACTACGCGGCCACCGAGCCGGCGGAGTTCTTCGCGGTCGCCAGTGAGCGCTTCTTCGGTCAGCCGTGGGCGCTGGCGCAGGCGCATCCCGCCTTGTATGCGGAACTGCGTCGGTATTACGAGGTGGATCCGATGCTCTGGTCTTGAGCGCGGACCGGCCAGCGGTGTTCGTCGAACGCCTGTCGCCGGCAAGCGGGCTCAGAAGCCCATCTCGGCCAGCATCGCGTCCACGTCGTCCTGCTGCAGCGCCTTGTCCGGCGTCTGCACACCGGCGAGCTGTTCTTCCACGGCGGCGCTCGGTGCATGGTGTTGCTGCGCGGCCAGCAGCTGTTGCAGGGGCTCCTCCGCGGGCCGAAGCATGCCCAGCACCTTGTTGATCACCTGGCCGGACAAGTCCTGGAAGTCCTGCGCCATCATGATCTCGGTCTGCAGACCCTTCACGCGGTCCGCGAAGCCGGCGGCGCCAGCCGCATAGGCCGCGCACAACCGCATCATGGCGCGGGCGCGTTCGACGCTCAGATCCGGCGAGGCGGCCAGGCGCTGGAGCGATGCCGACAGCTCATGCCCCTGACGGGCGACGGCTTGCGCGTCCTCCTGCGCCGACTCGACGATGCCCAGCACCTTGTTGGCCGCCTGGTCGGTCATGCGCTTGACATAGTCCAGACGCTCGCAGGCGTCCGGCAACTCGTGCGACAGCTTCTGCAGCGCTTGATGCGCGGCGGCAGTGAGCGGGGTTTCGGCGTAAGACATGGTGCAGAAATCTTAGTTCTGCAACGGCTGTAACCAACGGAAAGGGGTAAGGTCGCCCGTGCATTTTTGGTAGATAGCCCCGCATTTAAGTAGTTGACGAGCCCGGTCGCCTGTAGCCTTCATCCCGTCCGTCCCCGGTCCGCCCTGCTGGTGTTTTTTAGCAAAGCGATCCGTCTCATGAACATGGCCACCACCCGTCCTTCGCCCGGCTTGTCTCGCGCCAACACGCGATCCAGCTCGTCCACGTCGCGTTCGCCTTCGAGCGCCTCCCGGGACGACGGCCGCAGCTTTGCGGCCGCACCTCGCGCGCAGGTGGCACCGCCGGCGCCGCCGTCCGTCCTGCGCGACGTGAGCGACATCGTCGTCGGCGTGGCGCTGATGCTGGGCGTGCTGTTCGCGCTGCTGATGCTGACCCTGTACACCCGGGACTCGATGGTGATCGGCAAGGCGCTGCAGGACCAGGGTCAGGGCCAGTCGCGCGGCACCCTGATCTGCAAGGACGGCAAGGTCGCCCGCGGCGACGGTTCGCTGCCGGACCGCATCGTCGAGGACGGCGTCTTCGTCTGCACCGACTGGCGCACGCTGCAGGCCATCGAGCAGGAAGAAGCCGACCGCGGGATCCGGAAGTACTGATCCCGGATCGCCGACTTCAGGACCAGAGATCCAGCGGCGGCTCGTGCGTCATGCCGCGCAGCAGGTCGCTGCGCGAAAGAAAGCCGATCAGGCGGCCGTTGTCATCGCCCACCGGCAGGCCGGGCAGCCCCAGGTCGAGCATCAGCTGAGCCGCCTCGCGCAACGGCGTGTCCGACTGGGCGACCGGCACCGGCGTCCACATCACGTCGTCCACCGGCGCAGCCAGACGCCGCGCGATGACCATGATCTCGGCCATCTCCTCCAGATCCTCCGCCAGCCCGCGGGTGAGATCACCGCGCGACACCAGCCCCCGCACTTCCCCCTGTTCGCCGAGCACCGGCGCCTGCGCGACGCCCGCGCGCGACATCGTCCGCATCGCCTGCCGCAATGACGAGCTTGACATCACGCTGATCAGCTTACGACTCATCAACTGATGCACCTGCGTGAGCGGCACGCGCGTGGTGTCGCCGGCATAGGCGGCCAGCGCCTCGTGCGCCATGTAGGCCGACGGACCAAATCCCGGCCCGCCGCCGACACCGCCACCGCCGCCCTGCCCCACGCCCGCCAGCACCACCGTCGAAGGCGTCAGGTCGCCCTGCCGCGCGATCGGCGCGACCGCGCGCGTGCGCGCCACGGCCTGCACCGGAGCAAGGTCTCGAACCTGCTCCAGACCGCCGGTGATCAGCTTTCCGGATGTGCCGTAGACGGAGAACATGCTTTCAGCATCTCATGCCGGAAACGCGATGCCCATTGAGGAGAACGCGCACTGGGACGGCCGCCCGCCTGCGCGAGGCCAAGCGCGGGCACTCCACGACGCAGGGGGCATCGCGTCCGCGAACCCCCAGCGTCATTCCGGCCCCACCCGCAACCGCTGACTGCACGTTGAACAGGCAGCGTCGGGGCGCAATCACGGCACCGGATAGGCGGTCTCGTACTTCACCTCGCGCAGCACCACGTTGCTGCGCACACTGGCAACGCCCGGGACGCGGAATACCTTGCTCTGCAGGAACTGGTCGTAGGCCTTCATGTCGGGCGCGACGATCTTGATGACGTAGTCCGCCTCGCCGGTGATGGCCTGGCATTCGACGATCTCCGGACTGCCCGCCACCATCGCCTCGAAGGCATCGACCGCGCCCTCGGTATGGCGCACCAGGCTGACGTTCGCCAGGACGCAGATCGACAGGCCCAGTTGCTCCCGGTCCACCAGCGCCACGTGACGCTTGATCACGCCGCGCTCCTCCAGCTCCTTGACCCGGCGCCAGACCGGCGTGGCCGACAGGCCCACCTTGTCCGCCAACTGCTGCGTGCTCTGGCGCGCGTCGGTCTGGAGAGACTCCAGAATCAGGCGCGTCGCTCGATCGAAACGTTCATTCTCCATATTGGCGTCTTCTGAGTATGAGCCTGTCGATATACGCCGCCGTCCTAGTAAACGGAGCAAGAAAGTGCGCATTGTCTCGGAAAAAATCCTCTCATTCTTCTTCTGACAATCCGAGCCGACCGGTCGCCCCGGCCGGCTCCCCCCATTGGGAAGACAAGCCATGACCGAAGCCAGTCTTGCCGTCGCGCCGGCCCTGCGCCCGTACCAGCTTTCCGACAATCTGGCAGCCAGCGCCGGGCCGGTGTTCCTGACCGGCACCCAGGCCCTCGTGCGCCTGCTGCTGATGCAGAAGGCGCAGGACGAACGCCAGGGCCTGAAGACCGCCGGCTTCGTCAGCGGTTACCGCGGCAGCCCGCTGGGCATGGTCGACCAGCAGCTGTGGAAGGCGAAGAAGTTCCTCGACCAGGCGGAAGTCAATTTCCTGCCCGCGATCAACGAGGACCTCGCCGCCACCGCCTGCCTGGGCGTGCAGCGCGTGGCGCTCGATCCGAAACGCACCGTCGATGGCGTGTTCGCCATGTGGTACGGCAAGGGGCCCGGCGTGGACCGCTCCGGCGACGCGCTCAAGCACGGCAACGTCTACGGCACCGCGAAGCAGGGCGGCGTGCTCGTCGTCTGCGGCGACGACCACGGCTGCGTGTCCTCGTCGACGCCGCATCAGAGCGACCTCGCGCTGCAGGCCTGGTCGATGCCGCTGGTGCATCCCGGCAACGTCGCCGAGTACCTCGAATTCGGCCTTTACGGCTGGGCGCTGTCGCGTTTCTCGGGCGCCTGGGTCGGCTTCAAGGCGATCTCGGAAGTCGTCGAGTCGGGCATGACGGTCGACCTCGACGCGGTGCCCATGGACTTCGAGCTGCCCGTCGACCACACGCCGCCGACGAATCTCCACATCCGTTCCGTCGACCTGCCGTCGCTGGAACTGGAGTCGCGCCTCGCGCACAAGATCGACGCGGTGCTGGCCTTCGCCAAGGTCAACTCGATCGACAAGCACATCGTCGTCAGCCCGCGCGCGACGTTGGGCATCGTGACCGTCGGCAAGGCGCACTACGACTTCATGGAAGTGCTGCGCCGCCTGGACCTGGACCCCAACGCGCTGGCCGCCGCCGGCGTGCGCGTCTACAAGGTCGGCCTCGTGTATCCGCTGGAGCCGACGCGCATCCGCGAGTTCGCGCAGGGCCTGACCGACATGCTGGTCATCGAGGAGAAGGCGCCCGTCGTCGAGCGCCAGATCAAGGAACTGCTCTACCACCTGCCCGACGCGCAGCGTCCGCGCGTGGTCGGCAAGTCCGATGAACACGGAGCCGCGGTGCTGAGCGCGCTCGGCGAGCTGCGGCCGTCGCGCATCATGCCGACCGTCGCCGACTGGCTGGCGCGGCTGAACCCGGCGCTGGACCGGCGCCATCTGGTCGTGGACTTCCTGACGCCCTGCCTGCTGTCCAACAGCGCCGACGCGGTGCGCCGACAGCCCTACTTCTGCTCGGGCTGCCCGCACAACACCTCGACCAAGCTGCCCGAGGGTTCGCGCGCGCTGGCCGGCATCGGCTGCCACTTCATGGCGAGCTGGATGGAACGCGGCACCTCGGGCCTGATCCAGATGGGCGCCGAAGGCGTCGACTGGGCGGCGCACTCGCGCTTCACGACCGAGAAGCATGTCTTCCAGAACCTGGGCGACGGCACCTACTACCACTCGGGCTACCTGGCGATCCGGCAGGCCATCGCGGCCAAGGCCAACATCACCTACAAGATCCTCTACAACGACGCGGTCGCGATGACCGGCGGCCAGCCGGTCGACGGCCAGACCTCGGTGCCGCAGATCGCGCGCCAGGTCGAGGCCGAAGGCGTCAAGCGCCTGGTCGTCGTCTCCGACGACATCGAGAAGTACGAGGGCCACCACGGCCTCTTCCCGACGGGCACGACCTTCCACGACCGCGCCGAACTCGACGCCGTGCAGCGCGAGCTGCGCGAGATCGCCGGCGTCACCGTGCTGATCTACGACCAGACCTGCGCCGCCGAGAAGCGCCGCCGCCGCAAGAAGGGCGAGTTCCCCGATCCCGACAAGCGCATCTTCATCAACGAGTCCGTGTGCGAAGGCTGCGGCGACTGCGGCCAGGCGAGCAACTGCCTGTCGGTCGTGCCGGTGGAGACGGACTTCGGCCGCAAGCGCGTCATCGAGCAGAGCAGCTGCAACAAGGACTTCAGCTGCGTGAACGGCTTCTGCCCGAGCTTCGTGTCGGTGCACGGCGCCAAGCTGAAGAAGCGCGCCGGCGCGGCCTTCGGGCCGGCGGACCTGGCCCGCGAGATCGCCGCGATCCAGCCGCCCGCGCCCTGGGCGTGGACGGGGCCCTTCGACATGCTGGTCACCGGCGTCGGCGGCACCGGCGTCGTGACGGTGGGCGCGCTGGTCACCATGGCCGCGCACCTGGAAGGCAAGCGGAGCTCGGTGCTGGACTTCATGGGCTTCGCGCAGAAGGGCGGCGCGGTGCTGTCCTTCGTGCGCGTCGCGCCGACGCAGGACCTGCTCAACCAGGTCCGCATCGACACGCAGCAGGCCGACGTGCTGCTGGCCTGCGACATGGTCGTGGGCGCGAGCGCCGACGCGCTGGCCACCATCAAGGCCGGCCGCACCGTGATCCTGGCCAACACGCATGAGCTGCCCACGGCGGCCTTCGTCCGCAACCCCGACGCCAGCCTGCAGGCCGACGCGCTGATCGCGAAGATGCGCCATGCCGTCGGCGAGGGCAAGGACCTGCTCGCCAGCATCGACGCCCAGGACATCGCCAAGCGCCTGATGGGCGACACGATGCCCAGCAACATCATCATGCTGGGCGCCTGCTGGCAGCGCGGCCTGGTGCCGGTCTCCTTCGAGGCGCTGATGCGCGCGATCGAACTCAACGGCGTCGCCGTCGAGAACAACAAGACCGCCTTCGCGCTGGGTCGCCTCGCGATCGCCGCGCCGGAATCGCTGCGCCGGCTGGCCGGCGAGCAGCCGGACTCCGCCGTGCAGTGGTTCAACTTCGACCAGCTCGACGACAAGGACGGCCAGCCCGGCCTGATCGCGCGACGCAAGGCCTTCCTGACCGACTACCAGGACGCCGCCTACGCCTCGCGCTACGAGGCGCTCGTCCAGCGCGTGCGCGCCGCCGAGGTCGCGCTGGCGAACGGCGATCCGGCCGGCAAGGGCCTGCGCCTGACCAAGGCCGTCGCGCGTTATTACGCCAAGCTGCTCGCGATCAAGGACGAATACGAGGTCGCGCGCCTGTACACCGATGGCAAGTTCGAGGCCGCGCTGAAGGCTCAGTTCGAGGACTGGGACCACCTGAGCTTCCACATGGCCCCGCCGCTGCTGTCCAAGCCGGGCGCCGACGGCCGCGCGAAGAAGATCGAGCTCGGCTCATGGACCTTCAAGGCGCTGAAGACGCTGGCGAAGTTCAAGGGCCTGCGCGGCGGCGTGCTCGACATCTTCGGCAAGACCGAAGAGCGCCGCATCGAGCGCCAGCTGGTCCGCGACTACGAAGCACTCGTCGACGACCTGCTCGCGCACCTGAGCGCCGAGAAGCTCGATGTCGCCATCAAGCTCGCGAGACTGCCCGAAGGCATCCGCGGCTACGGCCACGTGAAGCTGGCGAACGTCGTCACCGTGCGCGCGCAGTGGAAGGATCTGCTGGATCGCTTCCACGGCCGCGCGGTCGAGGCGCCCATCGCCGTCGTCCCGATGGCGAAGGCCCCCGAGCGCGTCAAGGGCGTCGCCGAACTCTGAGCGCGACGCCAGGGCGGCGCCACGCCGCCCTCGCTACAACTGTGAAGTAGCGCAAAGGCCTCTGGACACGGTCGACACGAGGGCGGCATGCTTGTCGCATGGCACCTTCGACTTCCGCGTTCCGGCGCCGTTCGCTGCTGATCGGCGCGACGGCCTCCGCCGCGCTCGCCGCCTGCGGCGGCCTGCCCTCCGCGCCAGACATCCCGATGGACGCGTCGCAGCGCCTGCGCGCGGCCAACCGCATCGGCTGGGGCGCGACGCAAGCCCAGCTCGGCGAGATCGAACGCCTCGGCTGGGGCCCTTATGTCGAACGGCAGCTCCGCGCCGATGCAGGCGCGAAGCTGCCGCCGACGGTCCAGGCCCGCATCGCCGCGATGGGCATCAGCCAGGGCAGCCTGCCGTCACGCGTGTGGGCGGCGGAGTCTTTCCGGCGCAACGGCGACAACAAGGGCGGCACCGAGGAAGAACGCGTCGCCGCCCGCAAGGCCTATCAGGAAGCGCAGGGGCTTGCCGCGCGCGAGACCGGTGAGCGCCAGCTGCTGCGCGAGCTCTATGCCGAGCAGCAGCTGCTCGAACAGCTCTCATGGTTCTGGTTCAACCACTTCAACGTGCACCAGGGCAAGCGCGACATCCGATTGATGCTGGCCGACTACCAGGATCGCGCGCTGCGCCCGCATGCGCTCGGCTCGTTCCGCACGATGCTGGGCGCGGTCGCGCGGCATCCGGCGATGCTGCGCTACCTCGACAACGATCAGAACGCTGTCCGGGCGATCAACGAGAACTACGCCCGTGAGCTGCTGGAGCTCCACACGCTGGGCGTCGACGGCGGTTACACGCAGCGCGACGTGCAGGAGCTGGCCCGCGTGCTGACGGGCTTCGGCGTGCGCGTCGATCCCGATCCGGCGAAGGTCGCGCCGCGCTTCGAGGCGCTCTACAAGCGCGACGGCCTGTTCGAGTTCCACCCCGGCCGCCACGACTTCGGCGACAAGCAGTTGCTCGGCCGCACGATCAAGGGCCGCGGCGCGGAGGAACTCGACGAGGTGCTGGACCTGCTGGTCGCGCAGCCGGCGACGGCGCGTTTCGTCTGCGGCAAGCTCGCGGTGTTCTTCCTCGGCGAACAGCCGCCGCGGGAGGTGGTCGAGGCGATGAGCGCCGCCTTCCTCCGGACGAAGGGCGACCTGCCCGCGACCCTGCGGCCGATGCTCTACGCGCCGCAGTTCGCGTCGGCGGACACACCGAGATTCAAGGATCCACACGTCTACCTGCTGTCGAGCCTGCGCGCGGGCTTCGAGCAGCGGGAACTGCAGAACGCGCAGCCGCTGCAGAACTGGCTGCGCCGCCTGGGACAGGGTCTCTACGACAAGCAGACGCCGGACGGGTATCCGCTGACGGCGGACGCCTGGAACAGTCCGGGCCAGATGACCTTGAGATTCGAGGTCGCGCGCCAGATCGGCGGCGGTGCGGTGGCGCTCTATCGCCCCGAGGGCACGAACACGCCGGTGCCGCTGCCGGACCTGCAGCCGCTGCGGGCGCGCGTCGAACCGACGCTGGCGCCGGCGACGCGCACGGCGCTCGCGCAGACCACGACCCCGCAGCAATGGTTGACGCTGTGGCTCTCCAGTCCTGACTTCATGTATCGCTGACCATGGACCGACGACATCTTCTGCAAGCGCTGGCGGCGGGTTCGCTGACGATCTCGCACGCCCGCCTCTTCGCGGTCGGCACGGCCTCTTCCGCAGGGCAGGCTCTGGAGAAGCCGCAGACGCCGGTGCCCCTTGGAGCGAATGCCGAGCATGCGCAGGCGATTGAGCGGAGAGGGGCACCGGCGTCTGCGGCTTCGGGCGTCCGCCCCCGTTTCCTGCTGGTGTTCCTGCGCGGCGGCTACGACGCCACCCACTTGCTGATTCCCACGAGCAGCAGTTTCTACTACGAGCAGCGTCCGCGCATTGCGATTGCGAGGCCGTCGCCGACGGACGCGGCTTCGGCGCTAGCGCTGAACGCTGACTGGGGTTTGCATCCTGCCCTGCGCAACAGCGTGTTCCCGCTCGTGCAGGCGGGCCAGGCTCGGTTCCTCCCCTTCGCCGGGACGGAGGATCTCTCGCGCAGCCACTTCGAGACACAGGACAGCATCGAGCTGGGGCAACCGGTCGGTGGGTCCCGCGACTACAACTCCGGTTTCCTGAACCGTCTGGCGGCCGAGCTCGATGCGCAGCAGGCCTTGTCGTTCACGGACCAGTTGCCGATCGCCTTCCGCGGTCCGGTGAGGATCGCCAACGCCGGTCTGCGCGAGGCTGCGCGACCGGCCGTCGACGCGAAGAACCGGGCGTTGATCGCGAGCATGTACCAGGGCCAGAGCCTGGGCGCTTCGGTGGAGGAAGGGCTCGCGCTCCGAGAGGAACTCGCGCGCGACCTGTCCCCTGACCGGATGAAGACGATGACCGACGCCGCCGGCCGCAACGCGATCCCCGCCAAGGGCTTCGAACTGGAGGCGCGTCGCATCGCAACCTTGATGCGCGGCCGCTTCAGCCTGGGTTTCATCGACGTCGGCGGCTGGGACACGCACGTCAACCAGGGCGGCGCGACCGGCCAGCTGGCCAACCGCTTCGAGGAAGTCGGTCGGGGCCTCGCGGCCATCGCCGACGAACTCGGCCCGGACCTCTGGCGGCAGACCACGGTGATGGTCATCAGCGAGTTCGGCCGCACCTTCCGCGAAAACGGCAACCGCGGCACCGACCATGGTCACGGCAGCGTGTACTGGCTGCTGGGCGGCGGACTCGCCGCCGGCGGCCCGGTGGCCGGCGACCAGATCGCCCTGACCGCGTCGACGCTGTTCCAGAACCGCGACTACCCGGTGCTCAACGACTACCGCGCCGTGCTGGGCGGCCTGTGGCAGCGTCAGTTCGGCCTGACCAGCGAGGCCCTCGCCCGCGTCTTCCCCGGCGTCCGTCCCAAGGACCTTCGGCTGATCTGACGCCTTTTCGCCCAAAGTCCCCAGACCCCGCAAGCGCATACCTCCTCAGGGCTTGCAGATGAGATCAATTCTCATCTAGGATGGTCCACAAACGAGAAGACTCCTGCGGGTTCCGACCCCGCGCGACCAATGCAAATTGCAGAGAGATTGCGCCGCGATTCGATCGGCATCGTTTCGCGGCTCGACCTCTCTTTTCTTTTTTGCGTGCGAGGTGGCGCATGCCGGGCGCCGGTCTTGCCTGATCTCTTCCCGTTGCCACCACAGCAAGCGTTCCTGCCAGCCCGTGTCCGCCCGTGTTTCCCGGTGTGCTCCGGTTCACGCCTCGATCGTCAGGACTCGCCATGCCCTTGCTGCCGTCCCGCCTGCCCGCTCCCCGGGGTCCTTCCGTGCCTTCGTCCGCTCCGGGCCTCCCTCCCCCGGGGGAGATGCGCGCCGGCCCGATGGCGGTCGACGGGGGATGCGCCGCCGCCGATCATCCGGGCGTCGAATGCCTGCGCTGGATGGCGTTGAAGATCACCTGTGGACTCTCCCCCGACGAACCGGCGTTGCTGCGGCAGCATCAACTGGCGCTGGAACAGCTGGTCGACGCCGGCATCCTCGCCGCGATCCCCGCTCACGAACAGGCCCTCCGGCTGCTGTACGGCGCCGCTCACAACACGCTGCTACCCTGGCATTGGCGATGTGCCTGCCTGGATCAGCTCAACCGTCCGCTGGCGGCGCTGCACCGGCTGGCCGACGCCCAGGGCGACGCCGCCCTCGTCGCGCGCCTGCAGCGCTTCCATTGGCGTCTGAGCCGCAGCCCCCTCCAGGAATGACCAGGAAAGAAGCATCCCCATGACCCAGGCTACCAAGGCGACCAAGGCCACCCGCATCGAACGAGACTCCATGGGCGAAGTCGCCGTGCCCGTCGACGCCCTGTATGGTGCGCAGACCCAGCGCGCGGTCGAGAACTTCGCCATCAGCCGCCAACCGATGCCCGAGCGCTTCGTGCGCGCGCTGGTGCTGCAGAAGGCGGCGGCCGCGCGCGCCAACATCGCGCTCGAGCAGGTACCGGCCGACATCGGCCACGCCATCGACCGCGCCGCGACGCAACTGCTTCAGGATCCGGCGCTGATGAGCCATTTCCCGGTGGAGATTTTCCAGACCGGCTCGGGCACCAGTTCCAACATGAACGCGAACGAGGTGATCGCCACGGTCGCCACGCGGCTGATCGGCAGCGGCGCGGCCAACCCGGTCACGGTCAACGCCAACGACCACGTCAACGCCGGCCAGAGCAGCAACGACGCCATCCCGACGGTGCTGCACATCAGCGCCGCGCAGGCGCTGCAGGGGGAACTGCTGCCCGCGCTGGACCTGCTGGTGCAGACGCTGCAGGACAAGATCCAGAGCGACGGCCACCACGTGAAGACCGGCCGCACCCATCTGATGGACGCGATGCCGCTGCGACTGGGCCAGGAGCTCGGCGGCTGGTGCGCGCAGATCGAGGCGCGCCGCGCGCAACTGCGCGCGCTGCTCCCCTCGGTGTGCGAGCTTGCGCAGGGCGGCACGGCGGTCGGCACCGGCATCAACGCGCATCCGGACTTCGCGCGGCGTTTTGCCGAGGAACTGTCCGCCCTCACCGGCCTGAGCTTCCGCCCGGCGCCGGACTTCTTCGCCGCGCTGTCGGCGCAGGACACGGCGGTGGCGCTGTCGGGCGCGCTGAAAGGCCTGGCGGTCTCGCTCATGAAGATCGCCAACGACCTGCGCTGGATGAACTCCGGCCCGCTGGCCGGCCTCGCGGAGATCGAGTTGCACGCGCTGCAGCCGGGCTCGTCGATCATGCCGGGCAAGGTGAATCCGGTGATCCCGGAAGCGGTGACCATGGTCTGCGCGCAGGTCATCGGCCACGACACGGCGATCACGATCGCGGGCCAGTCGGGCAACTTCCAGCTCAACGTGATGCTGCCGCTGATCGCGACCAACCTGCTGGACAGCCTGGCGCTGCTCTCCGCGGCCACCAAGGCGCTGGCGGAGCAGGCGATCCGCGACTTCAAGGTCAACCAGGACGGGCTGCAGCACGCGCTGGCGCGCAATCCGATCCTGGTGACCGCGCTGAACCGCGAGATCGGCTACCTGAAGGCCGCCGCGATCGCCAAGCGCGCCTATGCGGAGAGGCGTCCCATCCTCGACGTCGCCGAGGAGATGACCGACTTCGACCGCGCCACCCTCCAGCAGATGCTGGATCCCGCAAAGCTGACCGATGGCGGACTCTGACGCGATCGCCCGCGACGAGCGGACCCTGGCGCGCCGGCATCGGCTGCGCCAGGCCTTCGGCTTCACGATCCTGCTGATCGGCGCCGTGCTGTTGCTGCAGCAGGGCTGGACCTGGATCAAGCCGGCCGGCGGCGCCGGTCACGGCTCGGTGATCGCGATGGCGCTGCAGGCCGGCCTGCTCGCCGCAGCGGCAACGGCGTTCGGCACGTTGCCCGCACTGGGCACGCGCAGCCTGTCCGCGCGCGGGCAGGACGCGCTGATGGGGTTCGGCGCCGGCGTGATGCTGGCCGCCTGCTCGTTCTCGCTGATCATTCCCGGCCTCGACGCGGCGCGCGAGCATGCGACGCCGACCGGCGCCGCGACGCAGGTCGCGCTGGCCGTGCTGGTCGGCGCATGGGCGCTGATGGCGCTGGACCGCTGGCTGCCGCACGAGCACTTCATCAAGGGCCGCGAGGGCATGGACCCGACGCGGCTGAGGCGCACGACGCTGTTCGTGATCGCCGTCACGCTGCACAACCTGCCGGAGGGCCTCGCGATCGGCGTGGCCTTCGCGGCCAACGATCCGGTCGCGGCCGCCAGCCTGAGCCTGGCCATCGCGATCCAGGACCTGCCCGAGGGCTTCGTCATCGCAGTGGCGCTGATGACAGTGGGCTACTCGCGGCGCAAGGCGCTGCTGCTGGGCGCAGCGTCGGGGCTGGTCGAGCCGGTGGGCGCCGTGCTGGGCGCGTGGGTGGTGTCCGCCTGGCCGCTGCTGCTGCCCTGGGGACTGGGCTTCGCGGCGGGCGCGATGCTCTTCGTCATCAGCCACGAGATCATTCCCGAGTCGCACCGCAAGGGCCATGAACGCTGGGCGACGCAGGGACTGATGCTCGGCTTCGCGCTGATGATGGTGCTGGACACGGCGCTGGGCTGAGCGCCCGACCTGCGGCTCCTGACGCACGGCGTCCGCTTTACAACTCACCGCGATCAAGCGGCAGCCTTTCACGCGCTCCCGGCTCGCGCGCGGGACGTGGCGCTCACAAGCGCCGCGTGCCCGTTCACCATCGGTGTTCTGCCTTCCCCTTGCAGGACCCGAGCCGTGATGAAGAAGTCTTTCGCCGCGCTTGTCGCGCTCGCCGCCGCTCTCTCCGCCCTCTCGACGAGCGCCCTTGCCGCCGGCCTGACACCGCTGGAACAACGCTGGATCGCCGGCATGACGCCGGTGCTGCAGCATGCGAGGACCGCGGGCATGCCGGTCGACATCGTCGTGCAGCCGCAGGAGGCCCCGGAGGCGGCGCCGCTCGCGCTGGGCTTCAAGGACGGCCGCTGCAAGTTCGTGCTCAGCCTGCGCGGCAACCCCGAGGGCGACGCCACCACGCAGCGCCTGCCGGCGGGCCTGGAAGACAGCGCGCTCGAACTGATGGCGGCGCACGAGCTCGGCCATTGCCGCCGGTACCTGGAAGGGGCCTGGTTCAACCTGCCGGCGGGCTTCTCCGCCACGCCGGTGCCTGAGGGCCTCAGCCCGGACCTGCAGCGCGCCTACGTGTCCATGAAGTCCGTCCGTCGCGAAGAAGGCTACGGCGACCTGGTCGCGCTGGGCTGGACGGCGCAGCGTCACCCCGATCAATACGCCGCGCTGCACGCGTGGCTGATGCAGGAACGCAGCCGCGACCTGCTGCCGGGCAGCCACCACGACACCTTGGCGTGGATCAAGCTGGCCCGGGATCCGAAAGCGCTGGGAAGCGCGCCGTCGATGTTCGACGCAGCCCTGCCGGTGTGGCAGTCGGGGCTGAATGTGGACGAGGACTGAGCGCCACGCGCTCGTCGGCGCGAGGGCGTCGTCCCCGGCGCGTTCAACGCAGATTGAACGTCCTCAACGCCGACATCTGCAGCGCCCCGGCCACCGGCGAGACCACCACCAGCACGCCTTCCGGCGTCATGCCGAGCCAGCCACCGACCGGCACCTGCCACGCCGCGGTACGCGTTGCCAGATCGATCGCCACGGTCTGCTTGTCGGTCGACACGAACAGGTGGGTGTCCGTCAGGACCATCTGCCGCTGCCAGAAGCCGTCCGTGCTCGGCATCGGCCAGGTCCACAGCAGTGAGCCGTCGGCCAGGCTGCGCGCCTCGACCGCCTTGGTCGACTGGTTGGAGACGTAGACCACGCCGTTCGCGGTCACCGGGTGGTCCATGAACTGTCCCGTCGCGTCCCAGCGCTGCGCCCCGGTCGTGCGATCCACCACCGTCAGATGGTTCTGCACCGCGCTTCCGCGCATGAGGTCGCGATGACTCAGCAGGATGGCGCTCATCCCGTCGTCCGGTAGCACCGGCGCCTGGTGGACCCAGGCCTGCCCCAGCAGGTCCAGGTCCTCCCGCGTCGGCACGCGGGCCTCCGCCTGGATGCCGCCGTCGCTCAGGCGCAGCATCCGGTACACGCCGCCGGCGTTCACATACGTCACGCCCATGTCCGCATCGGCGGTTACGCCCCAGGACGCGTAGTTCATGCCGACGATCCGGTCCGTCAGCGTCGTGGTCCACAGCGGCGTCTTGATGTCCGCCACGTCCAGCGCGGACAGATAGTTCACCTCCGGGTCCGTCGGCATCAGCAGGCGCCCGCCTGCGAAGGTCCAGCCCGGGGCGACCGCCGTGTTGCCCTTGGCCGTGTGGTCGCCGAGCACCGTTCCGGCCGTCGTCGACGTCACCATCACCCGTCCGGTCGGCGCCTCCCAGTACAGCCGGTCACCGTGGCCGATCACCTGGAGCGGGTATTCCGGCAGGGCGGCTCTCCACAGCTCCGTACCGTCCTTGAGCGAGATCACCGACGCGTTCCTGCCGGAGGGACCTCCGCCGACATCGAGCTCAGGCAACGCGATCAGGCCCTGCCCCAGATACAGGCTTTCCCCCCATGAATTCGTGGGACTGACGACCCAGCGCGTCCAGCGCGCGTTGAACTTTGCCGGATCCAGCGACACGGGCATGTAACCCGTGCGCGTGCCGCCGCCGCCATAACCCACCCAGCTCTCCCGACCCGGAATCACCGCGGGAAGGGTCGAGAGATTCGCAGTACCGCCGTTGCGGACTTCCAGACGGTAGCGGAACGTCGTCGGCCGCCACTCGGTGAACGGATCCAGGCTGAGCGTGAACAGCTTGATCGTGCCGGTGTAGATGCCCGGCTGGACGCTGGTCCTGAAGCCCACGCTCAGCTGCATGTCGCCGTTGGCCAACGGATCCCGGTACACATGGTCGATGACATGGACCGGACTGGTGGCGTCCGCCTCTTCCACCCAATCCGGACGGAAGGTCTCGCTGAAGTTGTGCCGCTTCGAGGCCAGGATCTTGACGTCCTGGCAAGTCCCCGTCGGCTGGTCGACCTGGCATTCGGCGCTGCTCTTGTTGAGCTGGTACATGTCCCGGGTGTCGGTCAGCAGATCCCGCACGGCCCCGCCGCACCCGGCGAGCATCACCGAGCCCCCCAGCGCCAGCACCGGCGCGAGCAGTTTTCCCATGGCGGGCAGGCGCCGCCGCATCGTCGACAACATGAGCTTCTCCCTGATCGATGGCGGCGCCCGATGCCCTCGTGCGGGGTCAGGTCTTGTCGCCAAGCGGCGGAATCTACGTCCCCCGCACCGCACAGGCAACCCAACCGAAGGGGGGGGCCGGGAAAACGCCGAGGCCGGGACGCGTCACGCCGCCCCGGTCAGCGCTTCGGCCGATTGAAAAAGGGTTCGCGGGAGGTCGTCGACGGCAACGGTTTCATCACGCGTCGTTCACAGACCGACCGCTAAGCTCGCGCGTCCCTTCCACTGAGCCGATCCTCTTCAGCCTCGTTCGAGCACGTCCATGGCCTTTCACACCCGCCTGCGCCTCATTGCCCTCGCCGCCCTCCTGTCGTCCACCTTGCCCGCGCTCGCGGCTGCGCACTGGGAGTACGCCGGCCACCAGGGCGCCGTCCATTGGGGCGAACTCGATGCGTCCTTTGCCGAGTGCGCCTCGGGCCATCAGCAGAGCCCGATCGACATCGTCGCGACCGAGCGGTCGGCGCTGCCCGCGCTCAATTTCCGCTACGGGAGCGCCGCGCCGACGATCTGGAACAACGGCCACACCGTGCAGGTGAACCTGCCGGCCGGCAACACGCTGGAAGTCGGTGATCAGCGCTACGAGCTCCTGCAGTTCCACTTCCACACGCCCAGCGAGGAACACATCCGCGGCAAGTCGTCTCCGATGGTGGCGCACTTCGTCCACAAGAACGCGGCGGGTGAACTCGGCGTGGTGGCCGTGCTGATCCGCGTGGGGCGTCCAAACGCCGCCCTCGAACCGCTGTTCAGACACCTGCCTCGCGCCGGGGAACGCATCATCGTCGACGACCTGTCACTGGATCTGGCCGGCGTGCTGCCGAAATCCCTCGGCTATTACGACTTCAGCGGCTCGCTGACCACGCCGCCCTGCTCGGAGGGCGTGCACTGGATGGTGCTGAAGGAGCCGGTGACGCTTTCGTCGCGGCAGATCGACGCGTTCCGCCGGCTGGTGGGCGAGAACGCGCGGCCGGTGCAGCCGTTGAACGCCCGCGTGATCCGCGAAAGCGAATGAGCCGGCGCCGGCCGGCTCGGCGGCCCGCTCAGACGAGCGCCCGGCCGATCAGGATCTTCTGCACTTCCGACGTGCCTTCGTAGATCTGCGTCACGCGGACGTCGCGGTAGATCCGCTCGACCGGGAAATCGCTCACGTAGCCGTAGCCGCCGTGGATCTGGATCGCGGCGGAGCAGACGCGCTCCGCCATTTCGCTGGCGAAGAGCTTGGCCATCGCCGCTTCCTTCAGGCAGGGCTGGCCGGCGTCTTTCAGCGCGGCGGCGTGCCAGATCAGCTGGCGCGCGGCTTCAATCTGCGTGGCCATGTCGGCGAGCTTGTGCTGCATCGCCTGGTGCTCGAAGATCGGCACGCCGAAGGCGACGCGCTCCTTGCTGTAGCGCAACGCGGCCTCGAAGGCCGCGCGCGCCATGCCGACCGACTGCGACGCGATGCCGATGCGGCCGCCTTCCAGTCCCGACAGCGCGATCTTCAGTCCCTGGCCTTCCTCGCCGATCCGGTTGGCGACGGGCACACGGCAGTGCTCGAACAGGATCTGCGCCGTGTCGCTGGCGTGCTGGCCCATCTTGTCCTCGATGCGCGCCACGACGTAGCCGGGCGTGCGGGTCGGGACGAGGAAGGCGGAGATGCCCTTCTTCCCCGCGGCCTTGTCGGTCACCGCCATCACGATGGCGACGTCGCCGTTCTTGCCGCTGGTGATGAACTGCTTGACCCCATTGAGGACGTAGGCGTCGCCGTCGAGCACCGCCGTGGTCTTCAGTCCGCCGGCCTCGGAACCCACATGCGGCTCGGTCAGGCAGAACGCGCCCAGCATGTCGCCGCGCGCCAGCGGCTTGAGGAAGCGCTGCTTCTGGTCCTCGTCGCCGAAGGCCATCAGGATGCTGCACACCGGACAGTTGTTGACGCTCACGACCGTGGAGGTCGCGCCGTCGCCGGCGCCGATCTCCTCCAGGATGATCGCCAGCGCCAGGTAGTCCAGGCCCGCGCCGTCGTACTCGGTCGGCACGGCCACGCCATAGCAGCCCAGCGCGGCCAGGCCCTTGAGCTCCTCGGCCGGGAACTGGTGGGACTTGTCCCACGCGGCCGCCTTCGGCGCGATCTGGTCTTGCACGTAGGCGCGGACGGCGTCCTGCACGGCGCGGTGGTCTTCGGAAAGCAGCATGGTCGGCTCTTGGTCAACTCTGGGTCGCAGAGGGATCCGGGTGGGATCCCGTGACGGTGGCGGCGCTCGTGACGCCGGAGGGAACGCGGTAGCGGAGCGTGTCGGGAGCCGGTGTCCAGCCAGGCCGCCGATCGGGTTACCAGGGCAGCGGGCTGCCGTCGTAGTTGAAGAAGCCGCCGTTGTCGGTCGGCTTCAGGCCGTCGAGCACCGCGCGCAGGCTGGACGCGCTGCTGGCGACGTCGATGTCGGCCTCCTGGCCGCCCATGTCGGTCTTGACCCAGCCCGGGTGCAGGCTCACGCAGATCGCGCGGCCGTCGAGCGTCAGCGACAGGTCCTTCATCACCGAGTTCACCGCCGCCTTCGACGCGCGGTAGACCCAGCCCGCCGAGTTCGCCCGCAGCGTCATCGATCCCATCCGCGAGGACAGGATGCCGATGCGGGCGTCCGGCGCCAGCGCGTCCAGCAGTTGCGGCAGCACGCGCATCGGGCCCAACACATTGGTGTGCATCACGGCGTCGAAATCGGCCGCGCTCGGCGGCTGCAGGCCGATCGTCTTCGGGCCGTAGAGACCGGCGACGTACAGGACGCGGTTGAACTGGTAGCCGTCGAGCTGCCAGGCCAGGCCGGCGATGCTGACCACGTCGGACACCTCCAGCTTGATCGCCGTCGCGCCCAGCGCCTTCAGTTTCTCCAGGCTGGCGTCGTCGCGCGCGGTCGCGACGACGATGTCGCCGCGCTCGCGGTGCTGCTTCACCAGCTCCAGGCCGATCCCGCGCGACGCGCCGATGATGAGGACTTGCGCCATGCGCCTTTGCTCCTTCAGGACAAAACGGTCAGCTTAGATCAGATCGGAAAGGAACGGATCGACCGGTCAGATCAACTCGACGCCGACGGCGGTCGCTTCGCCGCCGCCGATGCACAGCGCCGCGACGCCGCGCTTCAGGTTGCGGTGCTTCAGCGCCCCCAGCAGCGTGACGAGGATGCGGGCGCCCGAGGCGCCGATCGGGTGACCCAGCGCCACGGCGCCGCCGTTGACGTTGACGATCTCGTGCGGCAGCTTGAACTCAGCCATCGCCGCCATGGTCACCGCGGCGAAGGCCTCGTTGACTTCCCACAGGTCGACGCTCTTCGCGTCCCACCGGTTCTTGGCCAGCAGCTTCTGGATCGCGCCGACCGGCGCGGTCGTGAACCACTCCGGCGCGTTGGCGTGCACCGCCGTGCCCACGATGCGGGCCACCGGCTTCACGCCCAGCTTGTTCGCGGTGGACTCGCGCATCAGCACCATCGCGGCGGCGCCGTCGGAGATCGACGACGAGGTCGCCGCCGTGATCGAGCCGTCCTTCTTGAACGCCGGCTTCAGCGTCGGGATCTTGTCGAGCTTGGCCTTGAACGGCTGCTCGTCGCGCGAGATCACCGTGTCGCCGCCCCGGCCGGCGATGGTCACCGGCGCGATCTCCCAGCTGAAGCTGCCGTCTTCATTCGCGCGCTTGGCGCGCTCCGTCGACGCGATCGCGAACTGGTCCTGCGCCTCGCGCGTGAAGGCGTACTTGTCGACGCACTGCTCGGCGAAGACGCCCATGGCCTTGCCGCGCTCGTACGCGTCTTCCAGGCCGTCCAGCGCCATGTGGTCATACATCTGCGCGGCGCCGTACTTCACGCCCTTGCGCGCGAACATCAGGTGCGGCGCGTTGGTCATGGACTCCATGCCGCCGGCGATCAGGATGTCGGCGCTCTCCGCCTTCAGCGTGTCGTGCGCGAACATGGTCGCGCGCATGCCGGCGCCGCACATCTTGGACAGCGTGACCGCGCCCACCGATTGCGGCAGGCCCGCCTTCAGGACGGCCTGGCGCGCCGGCGCCTGGCCCTGGCCGGCCATCAGGCAGTTGCCGAGGAAGGCTTCCTCGATCGCGTCGGTCGGGATGCCGGCGCGCTCGACGGCCGCCTTGATGGCGACGGCGCCCAGCTCCCACGCGGCCAGGCCGGCGAAGTCGCCCAGCAGGCCGCCGATCGGCGTACGCGCGGCGGAAACGATGACGATGGAATCGGACATGGGGGTCTCCTTCTAAGAAATCAGGGTGTTCTTCAATGAATGGGGAGTTCGCGGTCCTGCGACTCCGGCACTTTCAGCGCCGGCGCGACGTCGCGGACGTGGAAGCGCTTGTGCGGGTCGTAGGGGAACACGTCCTCGACGTGCCCCGCCAGGATGCGTTCCTTGTGCGTCTGCCAGAACGCGGGATCGAGCAGGTCGGCGTGGTGCGCCATGAAGACGTCGCGCACGCCCGGATGGCCCAGCAGGAAAGGCCCGAAGGTCTCGGGGAACACATCGTGCTTCTGGACCGAATACCAGACCTCGCCGGACATCTCCTCTTCCTCGTTGCGGGCCTCGGGCACCTTGCGGAAGTTGCAGTCGGTCAGGTACTCGATCTCGTCGTAGTCGTAGAACACGACCTTGCCGTGGCGCGTCACGCCGAAGTTCTTCCACAGCATGTCGCCCGGGAAGATGTTGGCCGCCACCAGGTCCTTGATCGCGTTGCCGTACTCCACCACCGCGTGCGCCAGCTGTGCCGGCGACGCCTCCTGCAGGTAGATGTTGAGCGGCACCATGCGGCGCTCGATGTAGAGGTGCTTGATGACCAGGTCGTCGCCGGTCTCCTCCAGCAGCGAGGGGCAGAAGTGCTTCAGCTCGGCGACCAGCTCGTCCTCGAAGCGGTGCCTCGGGAACGCCACCCGCGTGTACTCCAGCGTGTCGGCCATGCGCCCGACGCGGTCGTGCTGCTTCACCAGCAGGTACTTGGACTGGATCTGCTCGCGCGTCGTGTCCTTCTGCGGCGGGTAGAAGTCCTTGATGACCTTGAACACGAACGGATAGGACGGCAGGTCGAAGACCAGCATCACCATGCCCTTGATGCCGGGCGCGATGCGGAACTTGTCGCTGCTGTGGCGCAGGTGGTTGAGGAAATCCCGGTAGAAGAGGTTCTTGCCCTGCTTCTGCAGCCCCAGCGTGGCGTAGATCTCCGAGCGCGGCTTGCGCGGCATCAGCGAGCGCAGGAACTGCACGTAGGCGCTGGGGACTTCCATGTCGACGAGGAAGTAGGCCCGCGCGAAGCTGAACAGCATCTGCAGTTCGTCCTCGCCGAACAGCGCGGCGTCGATGTAGAGCTGTCGCTCCGTCTCGCCGTCGGCCGATTCCTTGTGCAGGAGGGGCAGCGCGAACGGCGTCTCGCTGAAGCCGTTGACGATCTTGCCGACGATGTACGCGCCCTTGTTCCGGAAGAACAGCGAGGACAGCACCTGCACCTGGAAATTCGTCCGCCAGCGGAAGGCGCCGAGTTCCTCGCCGACGGCCTTCAACACCAGGTCGATGTCGCGCCCGAGGTCCTCGAACTCCAGCGCCAGCTGGAAGTTCCAGACGATGCGCATGAAGGTGTCGCGCAGCGTGTCCTGCGACGGGTAGTAGCAGCGGTAGGTCGGCTGGGCGGCGGGTTCCTCGTTCTCGATGAACTCGGTGGAGATCGCCGGGCGGACGAAGATGAACTCGTTGTGGAAGTAGCTGTGGTGGAGGATGCGCGTCGTGACCGAGTTGAAGAAGGTCTCGGCGAGCTCCGGACGGAGGTGCTTGGTCAGCAGCCCGATGTAGTGCAGCTTGACCTGCTGCCAGACCTCGCTGGGCAGCGCGCTGGTCTTGAAGCGCTCTTCCAGCTCGAGAACGGCCTCGTCGACGCGCAGGTCGTAGAACTCGATGCGCTCGCGCTGCGCGAACTGCTGGCCGTGCCAGTCAGCCTGCTCGAAACGCTGCTTGGCGGTCGCCGAAGCGGCCCGGAACAGCCGGTAATGCTTGTCGAACCCCTCGAGCATCGCCTGCGCGATCTCGAACGCGCGCGGATCGTTGAGCTCGTGGGGGAACATGGCGTTCAGCGGCCCATGGCCGCCTCGTAGCGGCGGTGCAGCGCGTCGAGCGCGCTGCGGTAGGCGGGGCCGACGTCCTCGGCCTTGCCGACGGTGATGCTCAGGTCCTTCAGCAGGCCGTTGTGCAGACCGTAGACCCAGCCGTGCACGGCGACTTCCTGACCGCGCGCCCAGGCGTCCTGGACCACGGTCGTCTGGCAGGCGTTGCGGGCCTGCTCCAGCACGTTGAGCTCGCACAGCGCGTTGGCGCGCTGATCGGGGACCACCTGGTCCAGCCATTCCTGATGGTGGTTGCGCACGTCCTGGACATGGCGCAGCCAGTTGTCCACCAGCCCGACGCGCAGGTCTTCCAGCGCGGCGCGGACGCCGCCGCAGTTGCTGTGGCCGACGATGATGATGTGCTGGACCTTCAGCTGGTCCACGGCGAACTGCATGACGGACAGGCAGTTCAGGTCCGAATGGACCACGACGTTCGCCACGTTGCGGTGGACGAAGAGCTCGCCCGGCAGCAGGTCCACCAGCTCGTTGGCGGGGACGCGGCTGTCGGCGCAACCGATCCACAGGTATTGCGGCGTCTGCTGCTTCAGCAAGCGCGAGAAGAAGCCGGGCGACTGTTCCTCAGTCGCCGTGGCCCAGCGCTTGTTGTTGTCCAGCAGGTCTTGGAGTTCGTTCGTCGTGCTCATGAAGAGATTCTCCCACCCCCTAACGGCTTACGCCGGTCCCCTCAAGGGGGCGCCCCCGATGGCCTGGCAAAGCCAGCGCCACGGGCGCCGCTTGAAGGAGCGCCACCCTGCGGGAGCGCCGCAGGGCGATCAGTGGCTCACATCGTTTCGGCGAAAAGCTCGCGACCGATGAGCATGCGACGGATCTCGGACGTGCCCGCGCCGATTTCGTAGAGCTTCGCGTCACGCCAAAGGCGGCCCAGCGGGTACTCGTTGATGTAGCCGTTGCCGCCGAAGATCTGGATGCCTTCGCCGGCCATCCAGGTCGCCTTCTCGGCGCACCAGAGGATGACGGACGCGCAATCCTTGCGCACCTGGCGGACGTGGGCGCCGTCGAGGGCGTCCAGGTTCTTGCCCACGGTGTAGCAGAACGCGCGCGCGGCCTGCAGCACGGTGTACATGTCAGCGACCTTGCCCTGGATGAGCTGGAACTCGCCGATCGACTGACCGAACTGCTTGCGGTCGTGGATGTAGGGGACGACGTTGTCCATCACCGCCTGCATGATGCCGATCGGACCGGCGGCCAGCACGGCGCGCTCGTAGTCCAGGCCCGACATCAGCACCTTGGTGCCGCCGCCGACCTGGCCCAGCACGTTCTCCGCCGGCACTTCCACGTCCTGGAACACCAGCTCGCCGGTGTGGCTGCCGCGCATGCCCAGCTTGTCGAGTTTCTGCGCGATCGAGAAGCCCTTCATGCCCTTCTCGATCAGGAACGCGGTCATGCCTCGGGCGCCGAGTTCGGGTTCGGTCTTGGCGTAGACCACCAGCGTGTCCGCGTCGGGACCGTTGGTGATCCACATCTTGTTGCCGTTGAGGACGTAGTAGCCGCCCTTGTCCTCCGCCCGCAGCTTCATCGACACCACGTCGGAGCCGGCGCCGGGTTCGCTCATCGCCAGTGCGCCGACGTGCTCGCCGGAGATCAGCTTGGGCAGGTACTTCTGCTTCTGCGCGTCGTTGCCGTTGCGCTTGATCTGGTTGACGCACAGGTTGGAGTGGGCGCCGTAGCTCAGGCCGACCGACGCGCTGGCGCGGCTGATTTCCTCCATGGCCACCATGTGGGCCAGGTAGCCCATGCCGGCGCCGCCGTATTCCTCGGACACGGTGATGCCCAGGACGCCGACGTCGCCCATCTTGCGCCACAGGTCCATCGGGAACTGGTCGCTGCGATCGATCTCCGCGGCGCGGGGGGCGATCTCGGCCTGGGCGAATTCGCGCACCGCGTCGCGCAGCGCGTCGATGTCCTCGCCGAGATGGAAGTTCAGACCGGGCAGGCTCATGGGGGTTGTCTCCTCGACCGTCTCCGCGCACGCCTCTCCGGACGGACGCTGGACGATTTGTCTTACGTTTACGTAAACGTCAATTGTAGGCCACCGCCGACCCGATCCAAGTACCGCAGAAATGCTTAAGGAACGGCCCGGGTGAGGGCCGTGCCAGTCAGAGGAAGCGTTCGAGCAGCTTGCGCGAATGCCGATCCAGCGCGAAGCGGTCCGGCACCAGGAAGTGCAGCCCGTGGGAGCTGGCGATCAGCAGGCGCCCTTCCCCGACGCGTCGGATGTCTTCCTCGCTCTTGAGGATGAACGCCGTCGTGCCGCGGTCGGTCTCGACGGTCCATTGGGACGGCGTCGAGAAGGTCGAGACCTCGAGCAGCTTCAGCACCGTCGGCGTCATCTCGCGCTGGGCGAGTTCGTGTTGGAGCAGCTCGCGCTGCGCCTGCGGGAGATCGGCGATCCGCTCGATCCAGGCGATCTCGTGCCCGTCCGTGCCGACCAGCGAGAGGCCCTCCTCCGGCGCGCTCAGCGGATGCGCACGCACGGGCGTGACGTTGTCATGGGTCTGGCCGGCGTCGTCCACCAGCGTGAGCCGGCCGTAGGCGTTGCGCGCCAGGGTCTGGATGTTGTTCATGGAGAAACCTGCTCGCGATCAGGCCTGCGTGGCCGTGTGGACGTTGACGTTGGGCGCGACCACCACCACGTTGTCCTGCTCTTCCGCGTCGACGCGGCGGGCCTGCGCCTCCCACAGGCGCCAGTAGGCGCCCTGCTTGGCGATCAGTTCGTCGTGCGGCCCGACCTCGACGATCTCGCCGCGGTCCATCACCACCAGCCGGTCGGCCTTGCGCAGCGTCGACAGGCGGTGGGCGATCGCGATCGTCGTCCGGCCGCGGATCAGGTTGTCCAGCGCATTCTGGATCTCCTTCTCGGTCTCCGTGTCCACCGCCGAGGTGGCCTCGTCCATGATCAGGATGCGCGGGTCGATCAGCAGCGCCCGGGCGATCGAGATCCGCTGGCGTTCGCCGCCGGACAAGCCCTGACCCCGCTCGCCCACCAGCGAGTCGTACCCCTGCGGCAGCCGCAGGATGAATTCATGCGCGTGCGCGGCGCGGGCCGCGGCGACGATCTCCTCGCGCGTCGCCTCCGGCTTGCCGTAGGCGATGTTCTCCGCGATCGTGCCGAAGAACAGGAAGGGCTCCTGGAGCACCAGGCCGATGTGCCGGCGGAAGTCCGCCAGCCGGAAGCGGCGCAGGTCGACGCCGTCGAGCTTGATCGCGCCTTCGGTCACGTCGTAGAAACGGCAGATCAGGTTGACCATCGTGCTCTTGCCCGAGCCGCTGTGCCCGACCAGCCCGATCATCTCGCCCGGCTTGATCTCCAGGTTGAGATCGCGGATCACCGTCCGGTTGCCGTAGCGGAATCCGAGGTTCTGCAGCGACAGTCCGCCCTCGATCTTGTCCAGCACCACCGGCTGCGCCGGCTCCGGCACGTTGGAATGGTGGTCGAGGATGTCGAAGATCCGCTTGGCGCCCGAGGCCGCCTTCTGCGTCACCGACACGATCCGGCTCATCGAGTCCAGCCGCGAGTAGAAGCGGCCGATGTAGGCCAGGAAGGCGGTCAGCGTCCCCACCGTGATCTGCGAATGCGCGATCAGCCAGATGCCGAAGGCCCAGACGACCAGCAGGCCGATCTCCGTCAGCAGCGAGACGCTGGGCGTGAACAGGCTCCAGGTCTTGTTGAGCCGGTCGTTGACGACCAGGTTGTGCTTGTTGGCGGTGCGGAAGCGTTCGGCCTCGCGGCGCTCCTGCGCGAAGGCCTTCACCACGCGGATGCCGGGAATCGTGTCCGCCAGCACCGAGGTCACCTCGCCCCAGACCCGGTCGATCTTCTCGAAGCCGGTGCGCAGCCGGTCCCGCACCAGATGGATCAGCCAGGCGATGAAGGGCAGCGGCACCAGCGTGGCCAGCGCCAGCCACGGATTCGTGTGGAACAGGATCGCCGTGATCATCGCCAGCATCAGGCAGTCGGTGATGAAGTCCAGCGCGTGCAGCGACAGGAACACGCTGATCCGGTCGGTCTCCGAGCCGATGCGGCTCATCAGGTCGCCGGTCCGCTTCGAGCCGAAGTACTCCAGCGACAGGCCCAGCAGGTGGTCGAAGGTGGCCGTGCGCAGGTCGGCGGCGATGCGCTCCGACACCAGCGCCAGGATGTAGGTCTTGGCCCAGCCCAGGATCCAGGACACGATCGCCGCCCCGAACAGCCCGCCCAGGTACATGAGCACCAGGCCGGTGTCGATCTGCTTGCCCTGCTGGAAGGGGATGAGGACGTCGTCCATCAGGGGCATCGCCAGGTAGGGCGCCACCAGCGTCGCGCCCGTCGCACCCAGCATCAGCAGGAAGCCCAGCAACAGCTGACCCCGGTACGGACCGGCGAAACGCCACAGCCTCAGCAGCACCCAGGTCGACGGCGGCGTGTGCAGCTCGCGGGCGCAGGAGGGGCATTCCTCGCTGTCCTCCGGCAGCACGGCCTGGCAGCTCGGGCAGAGCTCGGGCTCCTCCTCCAGGCGGGCCTCGACCTCGTCGCGGCGGTTGAAGGCGTCCTGGAAGCGCTGGGCCTGCAGGTTGGCCTTCATCGTGAAGCGCCACTGGGCCAGCCGGCCGTCGGCGTCCACCAGCTCCAGCGCGCCCAGCCCGGCGTGGTCGGACAGCACCAGGGTCAGGTCGGGCGTCAGCGGCCATTCCCGGAAGACCGGGGCGCCGTCCGGGTCCCCGGAGGCCTCCAGCGACAGCAGCCGTTGATCCGTGAGTCGCAGACCGCCCGCCGAGAAGCGCAGGCGCCCGTCCAGGTCAACCTCCAGCGAGGCCCGGACGTTCTCGCCACGCCGCAGGCGTGTTTCGAAAGCCTCGACGGCCGGAACGCCGCCGGCACCGGCCAACGCGACAGGATGTGAATGCTGCATTTTTGATTCTTCTGGCGATCTGCGAAACGTTGAGTTTCTTCGAGACTTTTCTGCCGCCGCCCCCCAACGGGGCAAGACCCGGTCCAGCCGGGTCGTGGCATGTTTCGCACAATTTTCGCTTAAGCGCACAATTGTGCTTCGCATCATTGTCCGGTGGTCCGCCGGGCGACCCTCTTCCACGTTTCCACCCCTCATGAGCCGACACGACGACATCAAGCTCCTGCGCATCAACTACCTGCGCGGCCCCAACATGTGGACCTACCGTCCGGTGCTGGAAACCTGGCTGGACCTGGGTGGCCTGGAAGAACACCCCTCCCACCTGATCCCCGGCTTCACCGACCGCCTGTGCAAGCGCCTGCCGGCGCTGGAAGAGCACCACTGCGGCGTCGGCGAGCGCGGCGGCTTCCTGCAGCGCCTGACCGAGGGCACCTGGATGGGCCATGTGCTGGAGCACATCGTCATCGAGCTGCTCAACCTGGCCGGCATGCCGACCGGGTTCGGCCAGACGCGCTCCACCTCGAAGCACGGCGTCTACCGCATGGTCTTCCGCGCCCGCGACGAGCAGGTCGCCCGCTGCGCGCTCGAACAGGGCCATGCGCTGCTGATGGCCACCATCAACGGCGACGACTTCAACGTCGACGCCGCCGTCGCGGCGATCCGCGACAAGCTCGACGACTGCTACCTCGGCCCGTCGACCGCCGCCATCGTGGCCGCGGCGACCGACCGCCGCATCCCCCACATCCGCCTGAACGACGGCAACCTGGTGCAGCTGGGCTACGGCGCGCGCCAGCGCCGCATCTGGACGGCCGAGACCGACATGACCAGCGCGATCGCCGAGGGCATCGCGCGCGACAAGGACCTGACCAAGGAACTGCTGAAGTCGGTCGGCGTGCCGGTGCCGGCCGGCCAGGCGGTCAAGACCGCCGCCGAGGCCTGGGACGTCGCCCAGGACCTGGGCCTGCCGGTCGTCGTGAAGCCGTCCGACGGCAACCACGGCCGCGGCGTCACGCTGGACCTGCGCCACGAGGCCGACGTCGAGGCCGCCTTCCACGTCGCCGACAAGGAAGGCTCGGAAGTGCTGGTCGAACGCTACATCCCCGGGATGGAGCACCGGCTGCTGGTCGTCGGCGGCCAGGTGGTCGCCGCCGCCCGCGGCGAGGAAGCCTGGGTCACCGGCGACGGCACGCACACCGTCGTCGAGCTGATCGACCTCCAGATCAACACCGACCCGCGCCGCGGCACGACCGAGGACTTCCCGCTCAACCGCATCGACATCACCGACGACCCGGTCGTGCTGCTGGACCTGCAGCGCCAGGGCCTGACCGGCGACGGCGTGCCCGAGACCGGCCAGCGCGTGCTGATCCAGCGCAACGGCAACGTCGCGATCGACTGCACCGCGCAGATCCATCCGGAAGTGGCGCACGCGGTGTCGCTGGCGGTGCGCACCGTCGGCCTGGACATCGCCGGCGTCGACCTGGTCTGCAGCGACATCTCCAGGCCGCTGTCCGAGACCGGCGGCGCCATCGTCGAAGTGAACGCCGGCCCCGGTCTGCTGATGCACCTGAAGCCGGCCGAGGGCATGCCCCAGCCGGTGGGTCAGGCCATCATCGACCACCTCTTCGCCGAGGACGAGAGCGGCCGCATCCCCATCGTGGGCGTGGCGGGCTCGCGCGGCACGGCGCAGATCGCGCGCCTGGTCGGCTGGCTGCTGCACCTGAACGGCCGCCACGTCGGCCTGGCCTGCGGCGACGGCCTGTTCCTGGGCACCCGCCGCGTGGAGCGCAAGCCCAGCGCGACCTGGGCCGCCAGCCACCGCCTGCTGATGAACCGCGCGGTCGACGCCATCGTGGTCGAGAACGGCGCCGGCACCATCCTGGGCGACGGCCTGGCCTACGACCGCTGCCAGGTGGGCGTCGTCACCGACCTGGGCCGCGTGGCCGAGCTCGACCACCACGACATCCAGACCGAGGACCAGCTCTTCAAGGTCCTGCGCACGCAGGTCGACGTGGTGCTGTCCGACGGCGTCGCCGTGCTGAACGCCGACGAGGCCCGGGTGGCCGCGATGGCCGAGCTGTCCGACGGCGAAGTGATCCTCTACGCGCTGGACGCCGGCAACGCCGCGCTGACCGAGCATCGCGGCAAGGAAGGCCGCGGGGTGTTCCTGCGCGGCGGCGCCGCGATGCTGGCGCAGGGCACCTCGGAGACCTCCGGCGCCAACGTCGAATCGCTGCAGGCCCGCTTCCGCGCGGTCGGCCAGGAGATCGCGACCGACGCGGTGCTGGCCGCCGTCGCGACCGGCTGGGCCATGGGCATCTCGCCCGAGCTGATCTCGGCCGGCCTGGATACCTTCGTGCCGGACATGCCGCAGTAAGCCGCCCCGCTTCGCGATTGCCCCTTCAAAGAACAGTCGAACCCGAAAGACGACAGATGGAAGTCTCCCGCACACGCGCCCTCCGCGGTCCCAACATGTGGAGCCGCCACACCGCCATCGAGGCGGTCGTGCACTGCAGCGACATGGAACGCACGATCGCGGACATGGCCGGCTTCGAGGCCCGCCTGCGCGAACGCTTCCCCGGCATCGGCCCGCTGCGGCCGGCCAGCAGCGCCAAGACGCCGATCACGCTGGCCCACGTGCTGGAACAGGCCGCGCTGGCGCTGCAGGCGCAGGCCGGCTGCCCGGTGACCTACAGCCACACGCACACCACGTCGGAGGACGGCACCTACCAGGTCGTCGTTGAGTACAGCGAGGAAGACGTCGGCCGCGCCGCGTTCGAGAAGGCCGTCGAGCTGATCAACGCCGCGCAGTCGGGCGCCGCCTTCGACGCCGACGCCGCCGTCAAGGCGCTGCGCGAGACGGACGAGGACATCCGCCTCGGCCCCTCGACCGGCTCCATCGTCGACGCCGCCTGCAAGCGCGGCATCCCGTTCCGCCGCCTGACGCAGGGCTCGCTGGTGCAACTGGGCTGGGGCGTCAAGCAGCGCCGCATCTGGGCCGCCGAAGTCGATGCGACCAGCGCCGTCTCCGAATCGATCGCGCAGGACAAGGACCTGTCCAAGCGCCTGCTGCAGTCGGCCGGGGTGCCGGTGCCCATCGGCGCGCCGGTGGAGACCGTCGACCAGGCCTGGGAACTGGCGCTGGAGATCGGCCTGCCGGTCGTGGTCAAGCCGCTGGACGGCAACCAGGGCAAGGGCGTGACGGTCAACGTCGCCTCGCGCGAGCACATGGAGATCGCCTACAAGGCCGCGGACGAGATCGGCACGGTGATGGTCGAGAAGTTCCTGCCCGGCAGCGACTACCGGCTGCTGGTCGTCGGCGACAAGCTGGTGGCCGCGGCCCGCCGCGATCCGCCCAACGTGACCGGCGACGGCGTGCACACGGTGCGCCAGCTGGTCGACAAGGTCAACGAGGACCCGCGCCGCGGCGACGGTCACGCGACCTCGCTGACCAAGATCCGCCTGGACGACATCGCGATCGCGCGCCTGGACCTGCAAGGCCTGACCCCGGAGTCGGTGCCGGACAAGGGCCAGCGCGTGATCCTGCGCAACAACGCCAACCTGTCCACCGGCGGCACCGCCACCGACGTGACCGACGACGTGCATCCGGAAGTCGCCGCGCGCGCGATCGCCGCGGCGACGGTCGTCGGCCTGCACGTCTGCGGCGTCGACGTCGTGGCCGAGAGCGTGCTCAAGCCGCTCGAAGAGCAGAGCGGCGGCATCGTCGAGGTCAATGCCGCGCCGGGACTGCGCATGCACCTGAGCCCCTCCTACGGCAAGGGCCGCGACGTGGGCGAGGCCATCATCTCCAGCATCTACGGCGGCAACCGCGGTGCCGCGAGCGAGGACGGCCGCATCCCCATCGTGGCGGTGACCGGCACCAACGGCAAGACGACGACCTCGCGCCTGGTGGCGCACATGTTCGCGACGCAGGGCCTGCGCGTGGGCATGACCAACACCGACGGTGTCTACGTCGACGGCCGCCAGACCGACAGCGGCGACTGCTCCGGCCCGAAGAGCGCCCGCAACGTGCTGATGCATCCGGACGTCGAGGCGGCGGTCTTCGAGACCGCGCGCGGCGGCGTGCTGCGCGAGGGCCTGGGCTTCGACCGCTGCCAGGTGGCGGTGGTGACCAACCTCGGCGAGGGCGACCACCTCGGCATGAACTTCCTCAACACCGTCGAGGAACTGGCGCTGGTGAAGCGGGTGATCGTCCAGAACGTGGCGGCCAACGGCTACGCGGTGCTGAACGCCGCCGACCCGGTCGTGGCCAAGATGGCCGACGTCTGCCCGGGCCAGGTGATCTTCTTCGCGAGCGACCGCCATCACCCGCTGATGGCGACGCACCGCGCGCAGGGCAAGCGCTGCGTCTATATCGACGGCGACGCGCTGGTCGCGGCGCAGGGCGCGTGGCGCGAATCGATCCCGCTGCGCGACATCCCCTTCACCCGCGGCGGCGCGATCCCGTTCCAGAACGAGAACGCGATGGCCTCGGTGGCGGCGGCCTGGGGCGTGGGCCTGGACTGGGACACGATCCGGCGCGGGCTGGCGAGCTTCATGAGCGATCCGGACAGCGTGCCGGGCCGCTTCAACGTGATGGACTATCGCGGCGCGACGGTGATCGCCGACTACGGCCACAACGGCGACGCGATGCGCGCGCTGGTGCAGGCGGTGCAGGCGCTGCCGGCCAACAGGCGCTCGGTGGTGATCTCCGGCGCCGGCGACCGCCGCGACGAGGACATCCGCATCCAGACGCAGATCCTGGGCGAGGCCTTCGACGAGGCCATCCTGTTCCAGGACGCCTGCCAGCGCGGCCGCGAGGACGGTGAAGTCCTGGCGCTGCTGCAGCAGGGGCTGAAGGGCGCGACGCGGACCAAGCACATCGAGGAGATCCGCGGCGAGTTCGTCGCGATCGACCGTGCGCTGGAGCGTCTGCAGCCGGGCGACCTCTGCCTGGTGCTGGTCGACCAGGTCGAAGAGGCCCTGGCCCATCTGAACCAGCGCGTCCGGGAAGCCTGATGGCGGCCGGTCGCTGGCGTCACTGGCCGGCGCACTGGTGGAACGGCCTCAGCGTCGCCCTCGGGGTCATGCTGGTGCAGGTGATCGTGTCGCATGCGGCCCCGGCCGAGCTGTCGCACGTCGCCTCGCAGCTGGCGATGGCCTGCGCCATCTGCGCCAGCCTGGCCGATCTGCCGGGCAGCGTCCGGCGCAACCGCAACCGCGTGCTCACCGCCGGCGGCATGACGCTGCTGGCCGTGGGGCTGGTGGCGGTCCTGCATCCGTACCACGGCGCGATGGGCGCGCTGGTGGCGGCGCTCGCCTTCGGCAGCGCGATGCTGCTGAGCTGGGGCCCGCGCGCGGGGCCGGTGTCCTTCGCGCCCATCCTGGCGATGGTGTTCGCGCTCGCGTGGCCGCCGCAGCCGTTGATGATCGTGCTGGCGAGCGGCGCGGCGGGCATCGGGCTCTACCTCGTGTGGAGCGTGCTCTCCAGCGCCTTCCTGCAGCGGCGGTTCCATCGGCTCGCGCTGGCGGAGGCGCTGCACGGGCTCGCGCAGCTGATGAGCGCGCGGGCCGAGCTGCTCGGCAGCGGCGGCGCGGCGCATGCGATGCGCGACTGGCTGGGCAACGAGGCGCAACTGGCGGAACTGTTGCAGACGGCGCGCGATCAGGTGTTCCCTCGTGCGAAGACGGATCCGCGGAGCGCGGCGGTGCTGCTGCACGTCGTGGAGCTCCGCGATCTGATGCTGGCGAGCCGGCTGGACCTGGAACTGCTGGGCGAGGATCCCGTCGGCCAGCACATGCGCACGGCACTGGTCAGCCGACTGCGCGCGCTGGCGGTGCTGCTGGATGAATACCGCGATGCGCTGCTCGACGAGCGCGCTCCGGCGATGAACACGGTGCGTCCGACGCAATGGCCGGATCTGCCGCCGCAGGATCCGCGCACGCGTCTGCAGCTCGTGCTGCAGGATCGGCTGTCCCATCTGGACGGCGAAGTGCTGGCGATGGGCCGTGCGCTCGATGCTTCCCTGCCCTTGCCGCCGCTGGCGCTGGACGCCGGTGAACTGCGGAACTTCGTGACGCCCGTCGGCTGGCCGATCGGTCTGCTGAAGGCGCAGATCCACCTCGACTCGCCGGTGATGCGGCATGCGCTGCGCAGCGCGCTGGCGCTGTCATCGGCCTACTTCATCGCGCTCGCGCTGCCCTGGGCCTCGCACCCGCACTGGCTGGTGCTGTCCGTCGCGGTGGTGCTGCGCGGCAGCCTCGACCAGACGCTGGAGCGCCGCAACATGCGGGTGCTCGGCACGGCGATCGGCTGCGGGCTGATGCTGGCGCTGTCGCTGATCCCCAACCAGACGCTGTGGATCGTGGTGCTGCAGATCGCCGTCGGCATCGCGCACGCGTTCGTCACGCGCCGCTACCTGATCACGGCGATCGCGGCCACGGTGATGGCGCTGCTGCAGTCGCATCTGGCGGATCCGACCCATGGGATCGCCATCTCCGAGCGGCTGGCGGACACGGTGCTGGGCGCGATCCTGGCCTGGGCGTTCAGCTATGTGCTGCCGGCGTGGGAGCGCCGCAACCTGCCGCGCGCGCTCAAGCGGGCGCGCGGCGCGCTGCAGCAGTACGCCATGCAGGCGATGACCGCGGCGATGACGCCGGCCGGTGCGCTCACGCAGCGGATGGCGCGGCGTCAGGCCTACGACGCGCTCGCGGCGCTGTCGGCGGCCCTGACGCGCAGCGCCGCCGAACCGCGCCGCGTGCGTCCGCCGCTGCAGGAGCTGAACATGGTGCTCGACCACGGGTACCGACTGATGGCGCATCTGTCGATGATGCGCCAGAGCCTGATGCGCCGCGCCAAGGACCTCGACGCCGGCTTCCTGGCCGAATTGCCGGAGTCGGCCAAGCGCCTGCAGCGAGCGCTCGCGGGCCAGGAGCCCGTGCCGCACGCAGTGCAGGCATTGCAGGACTGGAGCCTGCTCCCCGACGTCGGGCCACTGGAAGACCTTCGCCCGTGGATGCGGCGCCGCTTGCAAGTGAGCCTGGACGACGCCGCCCGCGCGGGCGAGGCGGCCGATGCGGCTTTCGCCGCGATGTCCGCGCCGCCGGAGCCGGACGTGACGCTGTCGCGTCTCCAGTGATTCCGCCCCCTCTTACTCCCTCTCCCGCTTGCGGGAGAGGGTTGGGGTGAGGGCCAGCGGTGGTGGAAGGCCTGAAGCGTTCCCGGTCTTCGATCAGCCCAGCTTGATCTCGATCTTGCGCGGTTGCGCATGCGCGGCCTTGGGGATGCGCACGCGCAGCACGCCATTGCTCAGCTCCGCGCCGATCTGGTCGGCATCCAGTTCCTTGCTCAGCGTGAACGCACGGCGATAGAACTGGCGCGACACCTCGACGTGGCCGGCCTTCAGGCCGTCGGGCAGGTCGAGCTGCATCTCGGCTTCGATGATCAGGCGGTCCTTCTCGACGCGCAGCTGAAGCTGCTCGCGCGGCACGCCGGGCAGGTCGGCGAAGAGGGTCAGCCCTTGCGCGTCCTCGGTCACGTCGACGGCGGGCTGGATCGCGTAGTCATCGCGACGGCGCGCGGTCTGCGCGGCGGTGGAAGCGCTGGTCTTCACTTGCTCGGCCGCATCGGCGGCGGGGGTGTGCACGGCAGTGGTCATGGTGTTCTTTCGAATCGGGTTCGGTTCGTGTCTGGAATCGGCGGACGTCGGAATCCGCGACTCAATGGATGGCGATGCGGCGCGGCTGCGGCGCGGGGCGGCGCTTGACGCTGACGCGCAGCACGCCGTCCTTGTAGGAGGCCGAGACCTGTTCCGGATCGATGTCGTCGGGCAGGGTGACCACGCGGCGGAACTTGCCGGCGAAACGCTCACGCTGATGGACGACGGTCTTGTCGGCCGCCTGGGTGCTGGGGGCGACGGGCTCGCCTTCTGCAGCGGCGGCGGCCGCCGCCGGGGTCGCGGTGGCGCTTTCGGTGCCTGCGGACAGCGAGGACGCACGCTCACCGGACAGGCTCAGCACGCCGCGGTCCAGGTCGACGCCGATGGAGGCGGGATCCAGGCCGGGAGCGAAGGCATAGACCTCCACGGCTTCCGGCGACAGGCCGACGTTCAGGGCCGGGTAACCGACGCGCGAGGTCGCACGGCCGGCGGTGGATTCGAACAGGCCGCTCATCTCCCGCTGGAAGCGGTCGAGGTCGTTGAACAGCGCACGGGCAAACAGTTGACGGGACATGCGGGGCTCCTTGGCATCCTGCGGGTGGGTCGCGGCGGAACGTCGTCCGCCATGCATCCCAAACTAGGTGCGAGACGCCGGGCTTCAAGATCTTGAAATCAAGGGTGGCCCGTCCCCATATGGCGCGCCCACCGCGCGAGCCGGCGCACCTTCTGTGTGTTTTCCCGCCCCCCGCGCCTGCTCATTTCAAGCGCAGCACTTCCTGCTCCGTCACCGCCGACGCCTGGTTCCCCCAGCTCTGCCGGATCACCGTCGCGACGGCGGCCATCTCGGCTTCCGTGAGCGCCTGCCGCAGCGGCGGCATGCCGTACGGACGCGGGTGACCCGGCGTCGTCGGCGCGTAGCCGCCGTCGGCCAGCATCTGCAACACGTTCTGCGGCGCCTCCAGCGTCACCGTCCGGTTGCCCGCCAGCGGCGGATAGGCCGGTTCGCCAGCGATCTGCCGCCCCTGCCCCTGATCGCCATGGCAGTCGGCGCAGTGCTTGGCGTACACCTGACGGCCGAGTTCCATCTGTCCGGACGAGGCCGGCTTGAACTCGACCGCGGCCGATCCCTCGCGCGGCAGACCGCGGAGGTACACGGCCATCGCTTGAGCGTCGTCGTCGGTCAGATGCTGGAGGCTCTCCGCGACGACGTCCGCCATCGGCCCGAGCGCCGCGCCTTTGGGGGACCAGCCGGTGCGCAGCCACGAACGGACCTCCGCCTCCGACCAGTCCTGCACGCCCGCCGCATGCGGATCGGCCAGCGAGGGCGCCACCCATCCCTGTACGCCGACCCAGCCGCCGCGCAGTCCGGCCGCGTCGCGCAACGCGCCGAGCCGGTTGCGCGGCGCGTGGCATTCGGCGCAGTGGCCGACCGCCTGGACGAGGTAGCGGCCCCGCGCCAGGCTGGTCAGGGTGGCCGCGCCCTGCGTCGCGCCGCGATCGACGCCCGGCTCGTCATGCGACGGTGCATCGCCCGGCGTGAAGTACATCAGCCGCCACACCGCCAGCGCGGACTGCCAGCGGTAGGGCCAGCCGAGCTGATGCGGCGGCGTCGTCCGCGTCACCGCGGGCTGCTGCCGCAGCCACGCGAAGATCGCATCGGCGTCTTCGCGCGTCATCGCCGTGTAGCTCGTGTACGGGAAGGCCGGATAGAGCAGCCGCCCGTCGCGGCTGCGACCGTGGTGCATCGCGCGCCAGAAGTCGTCGGCGCTCCAGCGGCCGAGTCCGGTCCCGGGATCGGGGGTGAGGTTGCTGCTGAACAGCGTTCCGAACGGCGTGCCGAGCGGCAGTCCGCCGGCCAGCGGCGCGCCGCCGCGCGGGCTGTGACAACCGGCGCAGTTGGCGACGCGGGCCAGGTAAGCGCCGCGAGCGATCAATGCGGGGCTGGTGTCCTGCGCTCCGGATGGCGCAGGCCGTCCCGACAGCCAGAGCTCCCGACCCCACGCGCCGGCAAGCAGCAGCCCGCCCATCAGCGGGACCGCGATCGCGAGGCCGATCAGCAGGCGCACGAACGTCCTCATCGGTGCCGCGCTGGACGTCGCGCTGCGGGTGTCGCCGGCGGTTTCCCGAGAGATCGGATCCCCACTCATGGCGCCAGCCCTCCGCATTGCACCGGCAACGGCGTCGCCGACGGCGGCTCCGGATGCGCGCCGGCGGGCTTCGCGGCGAGCCAGTTCGCGACGATCGCGATGTCGTCGGTCGACAGCGCCTTCGCCACATCGGACATGCAGTCCGGCGCATGGGCCCGACGCAAGCCGCCGCGCCACGCGCCGAGCTGTCCGACGAGGTAGTCGCGCGGAAGCCCCAGCAGCCCCGGGACCGCAGGCTCGCGCCCCGCCATCGACGGCCCGTGGCAAGCCGTGCACGCCGGCACCTTGCGCGCCGGATCGCCCTGCAGGATCAGCCGTTCCGCGCGCGCCTGCTGCTCCGCGCTCAGCCCCGACGGTCCCGGCGCCGGATACGGCACGTCGAGCGCGGCGAAGTAGCCGGCGATCTCGCGCAGATAGTCGTCGCTCATGTTGCGCAGCAGACCGGCCATCAGCGCGTGCTGCCGGCGACCGTCGCGGAAGCTCTGCAGCTGGTTGAAGAGGTAGCCCGACGGCTTGCCGGCGAGGCGAGGGAAGTAGCCCTGTGTCGTCGCCCGTCCCTGCGCGCCGTGACACAGCGTGCAGGCCTGGACGCGCTCGCCGATGTCGTTGGTGAGCGGACGCAATGGCCGCGTCGCGGGATCGGCGAGGACGGGATCGATGGCGGAAAGTCCCAGGCCCAGCACAGCGGCGATGAGGACACCCGGGAGGAATCGGGAGTTCTGCATCGGACCATCATCGCCGATCGCCGCCGCACGCGCCGACCGGCGGCCTCGTCCGTTCGGCCACGTCTTTCGGCCACGTCTTTCGGCCAGATTGTTCAGCGTCGACGGTCAACGCCGGCCGTCGGCGCTCTGCGGTCGGGCGTCAGCGTCAACCGTCAGCGCCGCTGGTCCGATCCGGGCCATCGCACGGCGACCCAGCCGTCGCGGCCCTGGTGCTTGGCCTGGTAGAGCGCGCGGTCGGCGAGTTCGATCAGGTCCGTCGCCGGCACCTCGCCGTCGGCGACGCTGGCGATGCCGATGCTCGCGGTGATCGCGACGCCCGCCGGCTGCGCGGCCCGGATCGCATCGACGATCTTGGCCGCGACCTGCTCGGCTTCCTCGGCCCGGTGCAGGCCCTCGAGCACCGCGACGAACTCGTCGCCCGAGATGCGCGCCACGTGGTCGCTGCCCCGCACCGCGCGCCGCAGCACGGTGGCGAAGTCCCGCAGCACCGTGTCGCCGACGCCGTGACCGTGCGTGTCGTTGATGGCCTTGAAGTGGTCGATGTCCAGGAACAGCAGCGCCAGCACCCGCCCCTCCCGCGCCTGACGGCGCTGCCGGGCGAGCGCGCTGACCAGCGCCTGGTCGAACTCGCGCCGGTTCGGCAATCCCGTGAGCGCATCCGAGCTGGCCAGCCGCGCGAGTTGCGCCTCCGCCTGCTTCATCACCGTGATGTCGATGGACAGCGTGAAGATGCCCGCCACGCGCCCGTCCGGACCGACGTCCGGCACGTAGATCGCGCGCAGGTGCCGCTGCTTGCCGAGCAGGGTCGAGGTGATTTCGAACTCGACGCGCTCGCCGCCCAGCGCCAGCGCGAGCTGCGCGCTGCGCTGGCTGGTGCTCGCGACGCCGAAGACCTCGTCGATGTGCAGGCCCAGGGCCGCCTGCGGATCGAGGCCGAACCAGGTCCGCATCGTCTCGTTGGTGTAGCGCAGCTTGCGGTCCGCGTCGATATAGGTGATGAAGACCGGCAGGTTGTCGGTGATCGCCTTCATCCGGCGCTCGCTGGCGGCGACCGCCGCCTCGGCGCGCTTGCGCTCGGTGATGTCCATCGAGCAGGCGTAGAAGCCCGCGACGCGGCCGCGGGCGAGTTCGGGGACGAAGCTCTGGTGGAAATGGAGGGTCTCGCCGTCGATCACCTGCTCCGCGTCGAAGGCCACCGCCTCGCCGTTCATCACGCGCTCGATGAACGGCCGCAGCTGCTCGACGCCTTCCACGCCGCGCAATTCGTCCAGCGTCTTGCCGAGCAGGCTGGCGGGATCGGCGTGGAGCACGCGGCCGACCGCCGCGTTGGCGAAGCGAAGTCGGCCGTTGCCGTCGAAATGGCTGATCAGCGCCGGCACGTTGTCGGCGATGCCGCGCAGGCGCTTCTGGGCCCGCAGCAGGTCGCGCGAGCGCAGCAGCACCTGCGAGGTCGACATCACGGCGAACAGCGCCAGCATCGCCAGGCCGGCGAGCAGCAGGAACTCGGTCTTGCCGGCCTCGCTGGCCAGCCGCTCGCTGATGGCGGCGCGCTCGGCCCGCAGCGACGACGTGAGTTCGCCCAGCAGGTCGCGCAGCTCGTCCATGTGGTGCAGGCCCTGGTCGCCGAGCACCAGCTCCAGCGCCTCCTCGTGGCGACCGGAATCGTGCAGACGGATCGTCTGGTTCATCTCGGTCATCTTGAGCTGTACCAGCTCGCGGATGCGGGCCAGCTTGGGCAGGTGGGCGGGATCGTCGTCGCGGGCCAGCAGCTCCTCCAGGCGCCGGTCGAGGTTGCGGACGGCGTCGCGATAGGGCTGCAGGTAACCGGCGCGCTGGGTCAGCAGGTAGCCGCGCTGGCCGGTCTCGGCGTTGAGCAGGTCCTCCATCAGCAGCGTCATTGCCGGCACGACGGTGTTGATGCGGTCGGCGCGGCGCAGGTCGTCGAGCGTCGTGCGGGCGCGCCAGGCCAGCAGCGCCACGATCACCGCCATTGCCAGCAGCGTCGCGATCAGCAGGCCCACGCCGCGACCGAGGCTGCTGCGGTGGAGGGGCTCGGCGGAAGGACGCATGCGAGGTGTCGGGCGGGTCGGTCGATTATGGGGAGGGGCGTGCGATTGGCGTCAAGCCGACATCGGTTCCGGTGACCGGCTGGTGCACGCATGCGACAGTCCGGGCATGTCCGCCATTCCCCTCCTGCGCCGTCCCGACCCGCACGGCCACGCCAAAGTCAGCTTCGTCGAGCTGTTCTTCGACCTCGTTTTCGTCTTCGCTGTCACGCAGCTGTCGCACACCCTGATCGGCCACTTCGCGCAGGAGGGCGTCACGCTGCCCGGAGCGCTGCAGACCGGTTTCCTGATGGCGGCGGTCTGGTGGGTGTGGATCTTCACCTCCTGGGTGACCAACTGGCTGGACCCGGAACGCCTGCCGGTGCGCGTCTGCCTCTTCGCGATGATGCTGGCGGGGCTGCTGATGTCGGTCTCGCTGCCGCAGGCTTTCGGGGAGCGGGCGCTGATGTTCGCGCTCTCCTTCACGGCGATCCAGGTCGGGCGGACGCTGTTCTTCCTCTGGGCGGCCCGCGGGGCGGACGAGGTCCTGGTGCGCAACTTCCAACGCATCGGGGCGTGGCTGGCGGTGTCGGCGGTGCTGTGGATCGCCGGGGCGTTGACCCCGTCGCTGCGGGTACCGCTGTGGGTGGCGGCGCTGGCGATCGAGGTGGTGGGGCCGTCGGCCGGCTTTTTCGTGCCGGGCCTGGGGCGCTCGACGACGGCGGACTGGACGATCTCCGGCGGTCACCTGGCCGAGCGCTGCGCGCTCTTCGTGATCATCGCGCTGGGCGAGTCGCTGCTGGTGACGGGCGCGACCTTCGCGGAGGAGCCGCTGACGACGATGAGCCTGCTGGCCTTCCTGGTGTCCTTCGCCGGGAGCATCGCGCTGTGGTGGCTGTACTTCGACACGACCAACGAGTTCGCGACGGGCCGCATCGTCCACAGCGACGACCCGGGACGGCTGGCGCGGCTGGCCTACACCTACATCCACCTGCCGATCGTGGCGGGGATCATCGTCAACGCGGCGGCGGATGAATTCGTCCTGGCGCACCCGGACGGTCACACGGACCTGAAGACGGCGCTGTGCCTGCTGGGCGGCGTGGCGCTCTACGTGATCGGCGTGGGGCTGTTCAAGCGCACGGTGGTCGGGCGCTGGCCGTGGTCGCACGGCGTGGCGGTGCTGGTGCTGGCCGCGGCGGGGCCGTTCGTGCACGACTGGTCGCCGGTCGCGACCAGCGCCTTCGCCTGCGCGGTGCTGGTGGCGCTCGCGGCGTGGGAGCGGCGCTCGCGGGCGATGTGTCTCGTTCCCGACAGCGGGGACGAGGACGACGCGCCTAGCATCGGCGCATGAGCGCGCCCTCCTCCACTGCCGGCTCCGTCGGCGCTTCCGCCTTCGCGGCGGACTTCATCGTCGAGCCGCATCCGGCCGATGCCTTGTTTCCCGCGTCGACGCGGCGGCTGTCGGTGGAGACAGAGCCCGGCGTGCGCATCCATGCGCGCGTCTGCGGCGACGGCCCGCCGCTGCTGCTGATCCACGGGCATCCGCAGACGCTGGTGATCTGGCACCGCGTGCTGCCGGCGTTGGCGGCGCGTTTCACCGTCGTGATGCCAGACCTGCGCGGGTATGGCGATTCGTCGAAGCCGAAGGGCGATCAGGACCACGGCAACTACAGCAAGCGCCGCATGGCGCAGGATCTGATCGCGGTGATGGGGGCGCTCGGGCATGAGCGCTTCCGCGTGCTGGCGCATGACCGGGGCGCGCGGGTCGCGCACCGGATGGCGGCGGATCATCCGACGGCGGTCGAACGCCTCGCGCTGCTGGACATCGCACCGACGCTGGCGATGTACGAGCAGACGACCGAGGCCTTCGCGCGGGCGTACTGGCACTGGTTCTTCCTGATCCAGCCGGAGCCGATGCCGGAACGGCTCATCGAAGCCGATCCGGCGGCGTACGCGCTGGACGTGATGGGCAGGCGGCATGCGGGCCTGTCGGCCTTCGATCCGCGTGCGTTCGCCGAGTACCAGCGCGCGCTGGCACTACCTGGCACCGCGCACGGCATGTGCGAGGACTATCGGGCGGCAGCGGGCATCGACCTCGTGCACGATCGCGTGGACCGCGACGCGGGCGCGAAGCTGGCGATGCCGCTGCGGGTGTACTGGGGTGCGCAAGGCGTGGTGGCGAAGTGCTTCGAGCCGCTGAAGGAATGGCAACGTGTCGCGGCGGACGTCGACGGCGGGCCGCTGCCCTGCGGTCACTACATTCCGGAGGAAGCGCCGGACGAGTTGCTTGCGGCGGTGATGCCGTTCCTCACCGTGAGGTAAAAATTCTGAGTGCGCGAGTCGCGCATCGAATCTGACGCACTCTCAGCTGGAGCTTTGGATGATCTTGCTATCCCCAATGCGAGTTTCGGAGATCGTGATCATCGAGTCCTTGGAAGATCACGAGTTCAAAACGGGTGGAGAGCTAGCTAGATACCTTTCGGCACTTGATGCAGCACAAAGCGCGCGGATCAGCGTCCGCCTGATAACTTGCGACTACGCAGCAGAATGCGTACAGCAGATTCGGGCGCTATCAAGAGCTGCAGCCAATGGCCTAACAAGGCCAATACTTCACTTCGAATGCCACGGATCCGAGGCCGATGGGCTGCAATTCGCCAACGGCAGCGAGCTCGCTTGGACCCAATTGGCAGATGAGCTTCGATCCCTCAACGCCGCGACGGGGATGAATCTGATGGTGTTTCTCTCCGCCTGCCACGGTGCTCATTTCATCTCTGAGATGGACACCACCCGCCCGGTTCCATGCCTAGTCCTTGTTGGCCCCCCCGAGGAGATTGACCCTGGAGATGTTCAGGCCAGTTTTCGCGCCTTCTATCGAACCCTTTTCGAGAGTGGCGATGCTGGCTCCAACCAACGGGCATTGAGGGCTGCGGTGCCAGCCGTGGACTGGAACATCACGCACGCCGAGCAGTGGTTCGAACAGGTGATTAGGGGCTACATCATCGAAAATTGTTCGAGGAACGCGACGCGCGAGCGGGCCCTAGCCTTGTACAAGCGAGCACAGAGGGATGGGCTGCAAACATCCATGGGCGAGTTCAAGAAAATGATCGCTTTGGGAAACAGAAATAGTCTTACTCGACAAGCCTTCGATCGGTTCTTTATGCTTGATATTTTCCCGGAGAACCGACAGCGCTTTCTGCCCGCAAGAACGCGTCTCGAGGCCACACTCGGTCAACTGAGATCAACCGGTCGCTACGCTCTTTGAAGGGCTCTGTCGCGGCAGGCGCTTCAACTGTTCGACCTCGCACTCAAATTCGAAGCGTCGTTTGCGGCATGGATGGAAGTGCCCTAATGGACGGCGCGGAGATGAGCGACTCGATCCCTCAATGCGGCAAGCATTGAAGATTTTCCCTCTGGAGTAGGACATGAACAAGCTGGTCGCCCTTGGTCAGTTTCTGGGCGGAGCGGTCCTGTGGATCGCCGCGGTGGTGGCGGGCTACAACGCGCTCAACCCGCTGATCGGCGCCGCAGAAGGCGCTGGCGCGCCGGCGGGAGCCGGTGGGGCGTTCGTGATCGTGCTGCTGCTCGCGGGCATCGGCACGTGGCTCATGCGTGCGGGATGGCGCCGGTTGAGGGCGCGTGCGGGTGGGAATTGCTGAGCGGCTGAGGGCTCGCTCTGGCTCGACGTCCCTTGCGCGCAGTCAGGCTGCCTGCTTCTGCATGTCAGCGATGAGCTCCGGTCGCGACGAGTGTGCGAACGACTCGCGCTTCAAGGTCAGCGCGTCGATCATGGCTTGGTTGGTCAGCAGGAAGTTGTCGAGCAAGGTGTACCAGTTCAGCACGAAGCGCTTCATGCGCCGTTCGTCGCTGACCAGGCCGAGCAATTCCTTGGCGACCTGTCCTTCCATCCGGCTCCGAATCTCCGTATCTGCCTCGGAGATCTTGCGCCCGATCAGGATGAGTTCGAAGTGCATCGCTTCGCTGCCGAATTCCGCGTGCTTCTTGATCAGCTGTGCGTAGCCATCCAGTTGCTGGAGGTGCTTGTAGTTGAGCGCGATGCCTGGACGCTTGATCTCCACCACGATGCAACGACAGATCCTCCGACCCATCGAGTCGTGGTGCGGGACCTTACGGGCGAGGAACAAGTCGGTCTGCTTCCGCGCGCCATCGATGGCTGAAGGATCAGCCGCGTCCAGGTCGTCCACAGCAATGTCGTCGATTCCCTTGACTGCATCGCGCAGCGATTTGGCGATCTCGGTGAACGAGTCCTCCTCCGCGCCAAGCGTCTCGTAGGAGCTGCCGAACAACCAAGTGTTGGCTTCAATGATGCCCTGCAAGTCCGGCGTCTCGCGCGTCTCCAGGTAATGGTCGTTCATCAGCGTTCGCAGCTTGTCGGCCACCTCGTGCCTGCGGCGGAGGAGTTCGATCTCCCGATCGAGCCACGAATCGTTTGTCCGAACGGGCTTCTTGATCCCTTCTCCGTTGATCTCCGTCTGTCCTGAGATTAGTCGAGTCGTCATGGCCGTCCTTGGTCTTTGGTCCCAAATGGTGACCGTGGCGTTAGCACCAAGCCATTGCCTCTAGTGACCGAGAAGCCATCCTGACCGACGGCAAAAGGCCATGGCAGTGACTGGAACTGCTGTGAGTCGTCGGACGTGGGCGCGCATCCCTGCACGCCCAAAGGGAAACGGGCAACGTTCGAAGCCGGCGGGAGCCGGCGAGACGCTCGTGGTCGTGTTGCTGCCGGGTCTCGGTCCGCAGGGCTGTTCTTCTTCAATACCCTGCGCGGTTGATCGACAGCCCTGCGACAGCACACAGGAGGCGGGCTCTGCTGTGGCGCCGAACCTCCGCTTCACTTCGGCCTGCCGCAGATCCGAGAAACCTTCAATCAAGGCGAGTGATTGCTACAGGTATGCAGAACTCCGCGACGCTATAGGCTCATGAGAATTTCCTGCTTCTTCGCCTGGTAGTCCGCTTCAGAAATCAATCCTCGCTCAAGTAGGCCCTTCAGCTCTTGCAAGCGACTCTCGGCTGACGACGGCTGGCTCATTTGCACTTCTCGTGTCAACGCTTCGGTGCGTTCAATCGATCTCGAGTTCAGCGGAGAGAATCGAAGCTGGGCGCGCTTGCTATCCAGTCCATAGGTGTTCCGAACGCGCTGAGACTTGTACAGATAGGCGAGCCAGACGGCGGCAGCGATCCACGACGCCACTATGCCGCCAACCCCCTCAGCCGTTACGTCGACATCGAGATAGGCCTTGCCGGCAACTGCGTCAGCGACCCAATACACCAATGGGGCAGCGACGAGTAGCACTCTAGCGTGCGTAACGCTCTTGGGTACGAAATGATTTCGCAATCGCAATGCCACAAAAATCTGCCACGCGCAGACGGCGGCCACTGCGACCCAGGTCGCGGCCTTGTAAGAACCCCAGCCATCGAATGAAAGCAACGCGGGGTACTTGGTCTCGGCTTCGATCAGGGATTGGTTGACACGGCTGATGCTGACGACGGGGGCCAAGCCCATCGTGCAATAGACGAAGACGGCGAGCCAACCGCGGACTCCGTACGGACGCTCCCCGTTCGGGCCGGCTACCTCCAGCCCTTGCTGACGACGTGAGTAGCGCACAGCCCCCCAGACGAGCAAGATGACAAGCATGAGCGGCAATAGCCCAAGCAGCGTTTCCATGACTCCCTCCTCAAGACTTTTTAGTCCTTCATTTGTAGCTGACCCAAATCACGCGCGAAAGGGCGCCTTCCCTACTGTGCCCAGTAGGCATGGCCGACCAGGTGCTCGCGGAGGAGCGATTTGAATGATCCTTGGTCGATAGATGTCGCCATACGTCAACTTCCTCCCTCAGTTCATTCACGCGCGCGCGTCGCCGTCACGCCTCACCTGGCGATCTTCGGATAGAGATCGTCCATCCAGACGACCTCATCCGCGTAGGACTGGAGATCGGTCGACAGATTGGCCTGCAAACCACTGACCCAGACTTCCTTCTTGAGGTCGGACTTGACGTACGAGATCGCCTCTTCGAAATCGCCGTCGCCCGCCGACAGGATCAGTCGGTCGTAGACGTTCTGCACCGCGAGCTTGATCAGCAGCGTCGCGATCGCGACGTCCACGCCCTTCTGCACTTCACGGTCGAACTGCACTCCGCAATCCGGGCATTGAAGATGCAGGTTCTTCATCTCGTACAGCTGGACCCGAATCTTCGGACCGCGCGGCGGCGCCGCCTTGAGCCATGTGTGAAACGCGTTCTGCTGGTCCGTCGCCAGGTCGCGCGTGGAGTTCAGGTAGTAGCTCTCGTAGATCGGGCCACCGTTCCTCTGGACGAGTTCGTTCTTGAGCTTGAGGTAATCGAACGGACGGCCGCGACCCACGTTGAACAGGTAGGCGCCGTCGATGATCCAGACCGTTTTCATGCTTCCTTTCGGTTGAGGCGATTCTAGGCAGCGTCGCGCGCCACAGCCCTTCAAGCTTGAGCAAGCCACAGAAGCAAAAAAGGGCGTGCACTCCTGCACGCCCAAAGGGGCACCGGTAAAGGTCCGGTTGCGATGAAGGTGCCGGGTCTTGCCCGGCGCGAGCTTTACGCCGGCGTGTTCTGCCAGCCGCCGCCCAGAGCGCGTACCAGTCCGACCGTCGCCTGGTACTGCGCCGCCTGCACCTGCAGCGCTGCGCGGCGGTTGCGCAGCTCGCTGCGGCGCGCGTCGAGCAGGTCGAGCTGGCTGACCAGCCCGTTGCGGTAGCGCGAGTCCGACAGCGCCGTCGCGCGCGTCGACGACTGCACCGCCTGGCCCTGCACTTCCGCCTGCTGCGACAAGGTCTGCAGACCGACCAGCGAGTCCTCGACCTCGCGCAGCGCCTGCAGCAGCTGCTGGCGGTAGCTGGCCATCGCCAGGTCCAGGCCCGCCTTCGCCGACTCCACGCCCGCCTTGCGGCGGCCGCCGTCGAAGATCGGCAGCGACAGCAGCGCATCGACCGACCACGCGCGCGCCGACCAGCGGAAGACGTCGCTCAGCTCCGGCGACGCGTAGCCGCCATTGGCCGTCAGCGACAGGCTCGGGAACCACGCGGCCTGCGCCACGCCCACCCGCGACTGCGCCGCGAGCAGGCTGCGCTGCGACGCGGCCACGTCAGGGCGACGCGCCAGCACCGTGCTCGGCAGACCCGACGGAATCGACGGCAGCGGGGCGAGCGCCGTGTCTTCTGCCACCTTGAAGCCCGAAGCCGGCTCGCCCAGCAGCACCGACAGCGCGTTCTCCAGCTCGGCACGGCGGCGGTCGAGGCTGATCGCCTCGGCCTCGGTCGCGGCGACTTCCGTCTGCACGCGCGCCAGGTCCAGTTCCGCGACGTCGCCCGCTTGATAACGCCGCTGCGTCAGCGACAGCGTCTCGCGGTAGGCCGCGACCGTGTCGCGCACCAGCCGGCGTTCCTGATCGGCGAAACGCAGCGCCAGGTAGGTCTGCGCCACATCCGCCTGCACCATCAGCCGCGTCGACTGCAGCAGCGCTTCACGCGATTGCGCGTCCAGCGAAGCCGCACGCGTCGCTTCCGACAGACGACCGGAGAGATCGACCTCCCAGCTCGCGCCCAGACCGGCGTTGTAGACCGTCGTGGCGGCCGGGCCTTGGCCCGCCACCGTGCCGCGCGAAGCACCGGCGCTCGCGCCGACTTGCGGCAGGCGATCCGCATTCGTGCTGCGCAGCAAGGCGCGCGCTTGCGCCAGTCGCGCCGCTGCACCCTGCAGGTCGTTGTTGTTGACCAGCGAGCGGCGGATCAGGTCGTTCAGCGTCGAATCGCCGAACGCCAGCCACCAGTCGCCGCGCGGCTCGGCATCGGCGGGCGGGGCCACCGCCCAGCGCGCCTCGCCGACCGTCGCGGTCGCCTGCGGCGCCTGAGCCTTGAAGGCCGTCGGCGTCGCCGGCAGGCGCGACTCATCGATCGGCGGCGGCGTCGCGCAACCGGCCAGCACCAGGGCCGCCAGCAGCGTCGTCATCATCAGTTTCGTTTTCATGGCTCGAATCCTTTATTCGTGCTCGTGGCGCGGCGCAGCCGGATGCGGGCGGGCATTGCCGCCCGAGCCGAAGTCGTGGCCCTCGCCCTGCGCGGGCTGCACGAACGCCTCGACGTCATGCGGCACCTCGCCGTGCTGCTTGAGCGGCTTGTTGCCCGTCAGGCGACGCACCACCACGTAGAACACCGGCGTCAGGAACAGGCCGAAGGCCGTCACGCCAATCATCCCGGCGAACACCGCCACGCCCATCGCGTTGCGCATCTCGGCGCCCGCGCCCGTGGCCAGCACCAGCGGCAGCACGCCCATCACGAACGCCATCGACGTCATCAGGATCGGGCGCAGACGCAGCCGGCTCGCTTCGATCGCGGCCTGCAGCGGCGTCCTGCCGGCAAATTCCAGCTCCCGGGCGAACTCCACGATCAGGATCGCGTTCTTCGCCGACAAGCCGACCAGCACGATCAACCCGATCTGCGTGAAGACGTTGTTGTCCCCGTGGCTCAGCCACACGCCGGTCATCGCCGCCAAGAGGCCCATCGGCACGATCAGGATGATCGCCACCGGCAGCGACAGGCTCTCGTACTGCGCGGCCAGCACCAGGAACACCAGCAGGATGGCCAGCGGGAACACCCACACGCCCGAATTGCCGGCCAGGATCTCCTGGTAGGTCAGCTCGGTCCACTCGTAGCTGATGCCCGGGGGCAGCGTCTCCGCCGCGATGCGCGCGACCGCGTCCTGCGCCTGGCCGGTCGAGTAGCCCGGCGCCGCGCCGCCGTTGATGTCGGCCGACAGGAAGCCGTTGTAGCGCATCGCGCGTTCCGGACCGAAGCTCGGCTCGACCTTCATCAGCGCCGACAGCGGCACCATCTCGCCCGAGGCCGAACGCACCTTCAGCAGACCGACGTCCTCGGCACGGGCGCGGTAGGCGGCGTCCGCCTGCACACGGACCGTGTAGGTGCGGCCGAACTTGTTGAAGTCGTTGACGTACAGCGAGCCCAGGTAGATCTGCATCGTGTCGAACACGTCCGTCACCGCCACGCCCAGCTGGCGCGCCTTGGTGCGGTCCAGGTTCGCGTACAGCTGCGGCACGTTGACCTGGTAGCTGCTGAACAGACCCGCCAGTTCCGGCGCCTTCTGCGCCTTGGCCATGAAGGCCTTGACCGCCTGGTCGAGCGCCTCGTAGCCGAGGCCGCCGCGGTCTTCCAGCTGGAACTTGAAGCCGCCGGTCGTGCCCAGGCCCTGCACCGGCGGGGGCGGGAACATCACGACGAAGGCGTCCTGGAGCTGACCGAAGTCGGCGTTCATCTTGGCAGCGATCTCGCCGGCGGACAGGCCCTTGCCGGTGCGCTCGTCGAAGGACTTCAAGGACGCGAAGACGATGCCCGAGTTCGAGCTGTTGGTGAAGCCGTTGATCGACAGGCCGGGGAACGAGATGGCGTGCTCGACGCCGGGGGTCTTCATCGCGATCTCGCTCATGCGGCGGATCACGTCTTCCGTGCGGTCCAGCGTGGCGCCATCCGGCAGCTGCGCGAAGCCGATCAGGTACTGCTTGTCCTGCCCCGGCACGAAGCCGCTCGGCACCGCCTTGAACAGACCCACGGTCAGGCCCAGCAGGCCGGCGTAGATGAGCAGCATGATCACCTTGCGGGAGATCGCCTTCGTCACGCCGCCGCTGTAGGCCTTGGCGCCGCGGTTGAACAGCTTGTTGAAACCGCCGAAGAAGCGGCCCAGCACCTTGTCCATCCCGCGGGTCAGCCAGTCCTTGGGCGCGTCGTGGCCCTTGAGCAGCATCGCGGCCAGCGCGGGCGACAGCGTCAGCGAGTTGACCGCCGAGATCACCGTCGACATCGCGATCGTCAGCGCGAACTGCTTGTAGAACTGGCCCGTCAGGCCGGTGATGAAGGCCAGCGGCACGAACACCGCGACCAGCACCAGCGCGATCGCGATGATGGGACCGGACACTTCGCGCATCGCGCGGTAGGTCGCTTCACGCGGACTCAGGCCCGCCTCGATGTTGCGCTCGACGTTCTCCACGACCACGATCGCGTCGTCCACCACGATGCCGATCGCCAGCACGAGGCCGAACAGCGACAGCGCGTTGATCGAGAAGCCGAACAGGTGCATCACCGCGAAGGTGCCGATGATGGAGACCGGCACCGCCAGCAGCGGGATGATGGACGCGCGCCAGGTCTGCAGGAACAGGATCACGACCAGCACGACCAGCGCCACCGCTTCGAGCAGCGTGTGGACGACGGACTCGATGGACGCCCGCACGAACTGCGTCGGGTCATAAACGATCGAGTAGTCCACGCCTTCCGGCATGACCTTCTTCAGCTCGGCCATCGTGGCGCGCACGTTGTTCGAGATCTCGATCGCGTTCGAGCCCGGCGCCTGGAAGATCGGGATCGCCACCGCGGACTTGTTGTCCAGCAGCGAGCGCAGCGCGTATTCGGCGGCGCCCAGCTCGATGCGGCCCAGGTCGCGCAGACGCGTCACCTGGCCGTTGGCACCGGACTTGACGATGATGTCGCCGAACTCCTGCTCGTTGTTCAGACGGCCTTGCGCGTTGATCGGCAGTTGCAGGTCGATGCCCTGCAGGCCGGGCGAAGCGCCGACGACACCGGCGGCCGCCTGCACGTTCTGCTCGCGGATCGCCTGGACGACGTCGCTGGCCGACAGGCCGTGCTCCGCCACCTTCTGCGGGTCCAGCCAGACGCGCATCGAGTAGTCGCCCGATCCGAACAGCTGCACCTGACCCACGCCCTGGATGCGCGCGAGGCGGTCCTTGACGTTCAGCACCGCGTAGTTGCGGAGGTAGGTCATGTCGTAGCGGTCGTTGGGCGACAGCAAGTGCACGACCATGGTCAGGTCGGGGCTGCTCTTGACCGTCGTCAGGCCGAGTCGGCGGACCTCCTCGGGCAGGCGCGGCTCGGCTTGCGAGACGCGGTTCTGCACCAGCTGCTGGGCCTTGTCCGGGTCGGTGCCCAGCTTGAAGGTGACCGTCAGCGTCATCAGGCCGTCGGTGGTCGCCTGGCTGCCCATGTAGAGCATGCCTTCGACGCCGTTGATCGATTCCTCGAGCGGCGTGGCCACCGCTTCCGCGATGACCTTGGGGTTGGCGCCGGGGTACTGCGCGCGGACGACCACCTGCGGCGGCACGACTTCCGGGTATTCCGAGATCGGCAGCACGCGCACGGCGAGCAGCCCGGAAACGAAGATCAGCACCGACAGCACGCCCGCGAAGATCGGGCGGTCGATGAAGAATTTGGAGAGATTCATGTCAGTCTTTCAAGTCGACTGGAGAAAACGGCAATGGGTCCCCCGCGGGGCGGCGTCGCGCCGCCCCGAAGGCTGTCCGGAGCCCCATGGGGACGGGTCTGGCCCGTCCCTTCGGGATCAGGTCAGGACTTGTCCGCCTTGGGGGCGCCGTCCTTGGCCTGGATTTCGGCCTTGGCGTTCATCGGGACGATGGTCGGAGCGACCAATGCACCCGGGCGTACGCGCTGCAGGCCGTTGACGACCACGCGTTCGTTGGCCTTCAGGCCCGACGTGACGACGCGCAGGCCGTCGACGTTGGCGCCCAGCAGGACCTCGCGGTAGCTCAGCGTGTTGTCCGCGCCGACCACCATCACGAAACGCTTGCTCTGGTCGGTGCCGACCGCGCGCTCGTTGACGAGCACCGCCGCGCGGGTCTTGGCCTGGCCCAGGCGGATGCGGGCGAACTGGCCCGGGATCAACGCACCGTCCTTGTTGTCCAGCACCGCGCGCACGCGCACCGTGCCGCTGCGCGCGTCGACCTGGTTGTCGATCAGCTGCAGCTTGCCGTTGAACGGCGTGTCGGCGGTAGCCGCGGTGCCGATCTGGACAGGGATGCTCGACAGGTCGCCGGCGGCGCTCTTGGCGTTGCCGTGCAGCTCGTTCAGCGCGCGGGCGACGGTGCCTTCATCGGCATCGAAGCTGGCGTAGATCGGGCTGACCGAGACCAGCGTCGTCAGCACCGGCGCGCCCGGGCCGGCGGCCACCAGGTTGCCCTGCGTGACTTCCAGCTTGCCGACGCGGCCGGCCACCGGCGCCTTCACCTGCGTGTAGCCGAGGTTCAGCCTGGCCGACTGCAGCGCGGCCTGCGCGGCGCGCAGGTTGGCGTTGGCTTCATTGGAGGCGTTGCTGCGCTCGTCGAGCTCGCGCTGTGCGATGGCGCGCTCGCTCCACAGGCGGGTGGAGCGCTCCAGCTCGCTCTTCGAGTAGGTGACGCGGGCCTGCGCGGCCAGCACCTGTGCCTCGGCGCGATCAACCTCCGCCTGGTAGGGCGCGGGATCGATGGTGATCAGCAGCTCGCCGGCCTTGACCAGCGCGCCTTCCCGGAAATGCACCGACTGCACGGCGCCGGAGACGCGGGCGCGCACGTCGACGCGCTCCACCGCTTCGAGGCGGCCGGAGAACTCCTCCCATGCGGCCACCTCCTGGCTCGCGACGGTGGCGACGGAGACGGGGATCGCCTGCGGCGCGCCCGACGGTTGATTCGCGACCGCCTGCTGGCTGTGCAGGCCGACGACGAGGGCGCCGACGACCGCGGCGACGGCAGTGAGCGAGGTGGCAAAGGTCTTCTTGTTCATGGTGGGTGCTCCGGTGACGGGGGTAGACGTTGGGAGTTCTTGGAGGGCTCTTGGGGTCAGGCGGGTAGCGGCCGGGTTCTGCCGGCCGGTGGGATCAGGGACAGGAAATCGGCCAGCTTCTGCCGCAGGGCGCTCGCCCAGGGCAGCTGGAGGGTCGACAGCGACGGCAGCTTCATCAGGCTGCAGGGCCAGCCGCTGGGGCCGGCGATCAGCGCCTGCTGCACGTCGACACCGGCGCGCTTCATCGCGCGGGCGTAGGCCAGGGCCTCGTCGCGCATCGGGTCGTCGTCGGCGCTCACGACCAGCGCCGGCACCAGCCCCGACAGGCGGCCGGTGTTGGCGGGCGCGGCATAGGGGTGGTCGCCGTCCTCGCATTCGCCGAGGTAGGCGCGCCAGCCGTGCATCCAGCGGCACTCGCCGTAGCCGGCGTCGGCCTGGCGCAGCGAGGCGGTGCCCATGCAGGGATTGAGCATCGGCCCGATCAGGATCTGGCCGGAGAGCTTGCGGTGGCCCTGGTCGCGCGCCATCAGCGCGAGCGCGGCGGCGAGGTTGCCGCCGGCCTCTTCACCGGCGACGATCAGCGGCGCGCCCTTGCCCGAGAGCTTGGCCCGCGCCTTGTGCACGCCGGCCAGCAGCGCGTCCAGCGTCTTCAGCGCGGTGGGGAACACGGTCGCCTCGCCGGACGGGTAGTCGACGTCGACGACGACCGCGCCCGCGTCCGCCAGCAGCCGCGAGACCAGCTCGCCGCTGTCGAGGTCGCCGCCGGTGAAGGCGCCGCCGTGCAGGTGCATGACGACCGGCGCGTCCTTGCGACGCGCCGCGCCCTTGTACACGCGCACCGGCACCACGCCGTCGCCGGCGGGCAGGAGGTCGTCGTGGCAGGAGGTGAGCGGCAGCGCGTCCATGGCAGGGCCAAAGGCCTGCTCCCCGTGGGGGCAGACCGGTCATGTTGCAATGCAGCGAAATTTAGACAACGGACGCCGTCCGATAAATAGCCCGGGACGCGCTTCAGCGTTTCATCGACGAAACAATCGATCGGGCAGGATGGCGACCTCGCGCGCGCGCAGACGCGCCGTTGTGGAGATGGAGCAGTCGCGGCGCAACGCCGCATCCGTCAGGCTGAAGGGTTCAAGGGGTTCAAGGATGGACAAGCTCAATGCCATGCAGGCTTTCGCGCGCGTCGTGGAAGCGGGAACGTTCACGCGGGCGGCGGAATCGCTGGACCTGCCCAAGACCGCGGTGACGCGGTTGATCCAGTCGCTGGAGGACCACCTCAAGGTCAAGCTGCTGAACCGCACGACGCGGCGCGTGAGCGTGACGCCCGACGGCGCCGCGTATTACGAGCGGGTGACGCGGCTGCTGTCGGACATCGAGGAACTCGAAGGTTCCGTGTCGCATGCGCGCGCGGCGCCGAAAGGGCGCATCCGCGTCGACGTGGCCTCGTCCGTGGCGCGGTTGCTGCTGATTCCGGCACTTCCGGAGTTTTATGCAAGGCATCCGGACATTCAGATCGACCTCGGCGTGTCGGACCGGCCGGTGGACCTGATCGGCGACAACGTCGACTGCGTCGTGCGCGGCGGCGAGATCACCGACCAGTCGCTGGTCGCGCGCCGCATCGGCGACTGGGGTTACGGCTGCTGCGCGTCGCCGGCCTACATCCAGCAGCACGGCCTGCCGCAGCATCCGCTGGACCTGGAGTCGGACCAGCATCACGTGGTGAGCTATTTCTCGACGCGCACCGGCAAGCGTTTCCCGTTCGACTACAGCAAGAACGGCCAGCGCTACGAGATCTACGGCCACTACAAGGTCTCGGTCAACGATGGCAACGCCTACATGACCGCCGGTCTGACGGGGCTGGGCGTGATCCAGGCGCCCTACTTCATGATCAAGCCGCACATCGACGCGGGCGAGCTGGTGCCCTTCCTCTGCGACTGGGAATCGGACCCGCTGCCGCTGTACGTCGTGTACCCGCCGAACCGGCACCTGAGCACCAAGTTGCGCGTGTTCGTCGACTGGATCGCGGAGCTGTTCGAGCGCCATTCGCAATGGCAGAAGCAGCTGGTCGCGAGCTGCGAGGCCAAGCGCACCGAGTCGGACGCGGAATACATCCCGCTGCAGGCGAACGGGACGAAGCAGGCGGTGCTGAGCGCGGCGTGAGGCGTCCCACCCCCGTGAGGGTGCTTGAGCGGCGTCGCGGCCCGCGCCCATAATCGCCGCCGACCTCCGGTCGCCGCCAAGCCTTCGGAAGCGTTCGCGCCTCCGGCCGCGGGGGTTCCCCGCGGCGCTTTCCACAGTCAGTCATCCGGCGCCGATACGCCACCGCGCTGCCGCGCGGAGCTGTATCAGCAGGACCCGTCAGTTGGCGGCGTATCGGGGGTCACCTCTTGCCTTCCCGTCGCCGCCATGGCGGCGTCGACAAGGACCGCCCGCCGCCGATGCCCGTTGCCGCGCCGTTGACCTATCCCCGCTGGATCGCGCTGGCGCTCGCCCGCGCGCTGCAGGCGGACGACGCGTCACCGCGTGCCCGTGAGGCCGATGCGCTGCAGGCGCGTGCCGAGCAATGCCTCGGCGCCGAGGCGCGGCCCTGGCTGAAGCCGCTGTGCGTGGCGCTCGCGCGATGGACGACGCCGGTGTGGCGGGCGCATTCGGTGAGCAGCCTCGCCGACGCGCTGCTGGAGATCGGGGCCTTCCACGAAGGCTTCGATCGCGAACGCTTTCCGCGACCGACGGTGCGGCGCCTGCTGCTGCGACCCTCGCGGATGCGGCCCTTGCCTTTCGCGCTGGAACACCTGGCGCTGCCGGACTGGCCGACGGAGGCCGACCTGGCGGCGTGGCTCGGCCTGACGCTCGACGAGCTCGATCACTTCGCCGGTCCGGCTCGGCAGTACCGGGAGTCCGTTGCCACGCCGCAGCGACCGCATGTCACGCCGACGCCCCACTATCGATGCCTGCTCGTGCAGAAACGCCGCGGCGGCCTGCGGCTGCTCGAAGCGCCGCTGCCGCGCCTGAGGGCCATCCAGCGTCGTCTGCTCGACGGCCTTCTGAACACGCTCCCCTGCCACGAAGCCGCTCACGGCTTCGTGCCGGGGCGCAACGTCGCGACGAATGCGACCGTCCACGCCGATCAGGACTTCGTCATCCGCTTCGACCTGCGCGACTTCTTCCCCAGCATCGGACGCGCGCGGATCGCGGCGACCTTCCGGACGCTGGGCTTCTCCGACGCGGTCGTCGACAGGCTGACGACGCTCTGCACCGCGCGCACGCCGGCCTCGGTGCGCGAGCGACTGCGTGAGGACAGCTCGATCGACGTCGATGGCGCCAAGCGTCTTGCCTCACCGCACCTGCCGCAAGGCGCGCCGACATCGCCGGCGCTGGCCAATCTCTGCGCGTTCCCGCTCGACCTGCGGCTGGACGGGCTCGCTCATCGCTTCGGCGCGCGCTACACGCGGTACGCGGACGATCTCGTGTTCTCCGGCCCCGCAACACTGCGCCGCGACCAGCGCGCGTTCCGCGCCTGGGTGCAGGCGATCGTCGAGGACGAGGGCTTCCGGCTGCGACACGACAAGACGCGCGCGATGCCCAGGGGCGGCCGTCAGCAGGTGACCGGCATCGTTGTCAATGCGAAGCCGAACCTCGCGCGGGAGGACTTCGATCGTTTGAAGGCGGAGCTGCACCGGCTCGGCAGGTCGAGCGCAAGCGGCACGGTTGATCCGGCATTGCGTTCACCGCTGCTCGGGCGTCTCGCGTGGGCCAGGCAATTCCTGGCACCGGCGCGGGTCGAAAAGCTGCAGCGGATGTTCGACGCGATCGCGTTCGACGCGGCTCGCTGATCTCACTCTCCGCGCATGGCGGCGCCACGTTCCGTCAGCAACTGCGTGAGCAGGCTGCGATGGCAACGCGCCGCGTTGTCGCAATAGCAGCCCATCGAGAGGTTGGACGAGTGCGACAAGGCCGCCAGCGTGTCCAGCATCTGTGACGGCGCCGATTCGCTCATCTCCTTGCGATACGCGCGGGCGAAGGCGGTCCATTGCTTATCGTCCTCGGCCGCCCGGCCTTGGGCCATGAGCGCGGCGCTGGGCGAGAGCAATGGCAGCCAACTGTCGTAATAATCGAGGCGACCGTAGTCCTCCTTGCGGACGCCGCGCGGCGGGCGACGGACGGTGCCAAGACGAGGGCCCTCGTCGGGCAGGCGTGGTGTGACGCCGAGTTGGACGATGCGGATGCTCATGGCGACATGATCACGCGGTGTCGACCCGATTTCCAGGACGGATTCCCGGGGCCGGATCGATGCCCGGCTGCTGCGGTCGAAGAGTCTTGGTCCCATGGCTCGCGCGCCGCTGAGCGAGCTGTACGACACAGCGAACGCCGAAATTCAACCAAGTCTCTCAATGCGCGCTTTAGGCTGAACAGAGTCATTCGCGGCAGCCGGTTCGAGTGTCCGTCATGTACGCCACCTGACATTCACGGCGCAGTTGCAAGCGTGGCCACTGCTCATCCGAGACCGGCCACTCGATCTGTTGGGGACCAGCACGCCCCACGGCACCACGTGCTCCATCTCCTCAAGAAATCGCGCTTGCGCGTCTTCTTCGTGGAGAGATTGAATCCAAATCCGAGCTGCCTCATGTGCAGCATGCTCCCCAAACCGTCACGCCCTTGCAAGGCGGATCAGCGCGGAGTTTTGCAGAGTGTCCCTAGGGTACGCACGACGACTCAAGGGCAAAGAGTTTCACGAGCGCTCCTGTTGCCGCTGCGCACGTGCCGCGCTGGGCGGCCGGCCCATGATACGTTTGTAAGCGCGTGAGAACGAAGCCTCGGACTCATAGCCGAGTCGATCCGCCGCCACGCTCACGCGCATGCCCCGCACGCTGATCCATTCGCTGGCCTGAAACATACGCAGTCGCGCGATGTAGCGTACAGGCGTCTCGCCGACGGCGTCCCTGAATGCATCATTCAATGCTGTACGGGAACTACCGCTCACTTTAGCTAGCCCCTCTACCGTCCATTCCCGCGCCAGATCGGCATGGATAGCCGCCAGCGCCTTGCCAGCTACCGGCGATCGCAGTGCTGCTATCAAGCCGAACGTTTCGCTGCTCGCGCACTCGGCCCACGCGCGGATCGTGGTCGCCGCGAGCACGTCGGCAATGCGTGCCGCGATTCCGCACGCGCCCACACGTTCCGACGTTATCTCGCGCTCCATCGCCTCTAGAAGCATCGGCACATTCGGATCACGACGAGCAATCTCGCCGACGCGCAGCACGTCCGCCATCATCGCCAGCAATGGATGCCCCGCGTCGAGGTTGAAGCGGAAACGAGCGCAAAAAAGCATATGCGTGGACTCGCTCTCGCCGGCCGGGCCTCCCGCGGGGTGGCTCAGCTCAGAGACCGACAGCTGCAAATGCGCGGGGATGTCCGCCGTCTGCACGTCGGCGGAACTGGCAATGATGTGCGACGTGCCGCGCGGCAGTAGAACCGCGTCGCCTTGTTTCACTTCCAGCCATGCGGAGTCGCCCACCTTGAGCCAGCAATCACCGTGCGCGGCGAAGTAGAACTGCGCATTGGCTTGCGCTGGGAAGGCCATGGCCCAAGGTGCGCGCAAAGTGCGGCGGTCGTATTCCACGCAATCGAGCCGCAGGCTCAGCAGCACCTGAGTGAGCGCGTCGGAGTCTTGCGTGGAAGTGTCAAGCATTTTGGTGTTTGGGCAATTCGAGTGTCGGCATGCTAGGCCTAACCTGCTCACCTCACGAACTGCAAGGCCTTCCCGTTCTCATGTCTACCACCATTGCCGCGCCAGGCGACGTGCCTGCGCGCTGGACTGCCATCGGGTCTCTTAGTCTTGGCGTCTTCGCGCTTGTCACTGCAGAATTCCTGCCCGCTAGCTTGCTGACCGCGATGGCGGCCGACCTCCACGTCAGCGATGGCGCGGCTGGACAGGCAGTTACCGCGACCGCGCTGGTCGGCGCCGTGTCTGCACCGTCCATTCCGCTGCTCACCCAGCGGTTCGATCGCAAGCACGTGTTGCTGGCGCTTACGCTTGCGCTGGTGCTCTCGAACGCCATCTCCGCCGCAGCGTCCTCGCTGCCGATGCTGCTGGCGGCACGTCTGCTGCTAGGCGTCGCGCTGGGCGGCTTCTGGTCAATGTCCGCGGCGCTGACGATGCGGCTCGTTCCCGACCAGTTTTTTGCGCGTGCGATGTCAATAGTGCTCACCGGCATCTCACTGGCCACTGTGTTCTCCGCCCCCATTGGAGCGTGGATGGGCTCGATGTGGGGCTGGCGCAGCGCTTTCATCGCGTCGGGTGTCTTGAGCGTCGCCGCGCTGGCCATTCAGCTCGCGGCGCTGCCGCCACTCCCGCCGCGCGACAGGCCGGATCTGAGCGTGCTCGGCGCGCTACTTGCGAAGCCGCACGTGCGCGTCGCCCTGCTCGCGGCACTGCTGATGGTGTCGGGCCACATTGCCGGTTTCACATACATGCGGACGGTCATGGAGAAGGTGGCGCACCTGTCAATCGACCAGGTTTCGACGGTGCTACTCGGTCACGGCGTGGCAGGCATCTTCGGCAACTTCGCCGGCGGCTGGATCGCGCAGCGCAGCGAACGCTGGGCCATCGCGGCAGGCGGCGCTTTGATCGCATTGCTAGCGGCGGCGTTGCTTGTCGGTGGTGCGCTTCCGGTTGTCACCGTCCTCGCAATCATCTTGTGGGGATTCGCATTCAGCGCATTCCCGGTCGGTTTCCAGACGTGGATCGTGCGCGCGGCGCCCGAGCACGTTGAAGGTGCCGGTGGCTTGCTGATCGCTGCGATTCAAACAGCCATTGCCACTGGCGCTATCGCTGGCGGAGTGCTGGTCGACGGCTTCGGTCCCCTCGGTGCTCCGGCCTTCGCGCTGGTCGCGATGCTGGGGGGCACCGCGCTGACTTGGCGGCATGGCCCGCGCGCGAAGTCGGCCGGTGGGTGATCCGGCTTCACGGTGAAGCTTGTCAACGTGCGCCCTGATGGCAACACGCACAACCCCGTGAACCGCATTGTCCGTACGAGCGAGGTTCCGACCTGCTGGAAGCCGGTCCACCTGACCAAAGCTTCGTTTAGCTAGGAGGGGAAGGGCGGCACTTGCCGCCTTTTGCCATTCTTTGCTGCTAGGGCTTAGACCTCGCCGGACGGTTCCCGGTCCAACATGCAGTCGATGAACGAGCCCAGCAGCGCTGGGCGATGCTGCCGGTTTGAGTAGTACAGGAACAGACCCGGACGGGAAATTGTCCAATCGGCCAGGATCTGCACAAGCCGCCCCTGCTTGATCAAGTCGCCCACTTGGTCCACCTCGAAGTGGTAGGCAATACCCAAGCCGTTGACCGCTGCCGCGACGCCAATATCGGCGTGGTTCGTGACGACAGGCCCTTCGACGGCTATCTCCTGCCGCTTGCCGCGCTTCTCAAACTCCCACCGGTAGAACCGCCCATCCATCTGAAGTCGCCAGTTGATGCATGAGTGGTCGTGCAGATCGCTGGGTGTCTTGGGTGTTCCGTGGCGGGCGAGATAGTGCGGGGACGCTACGGCCATCATCTTCATGTCGGGCGATAGGCGGACGGCAATCATGTCCTTCTTGAGCTGCCCGCCAACCCGAATCCCGGCATCGAAACGGCCGGACACAATGTCCGCCAGTGCGTCGTCCACAACGATGTCCAGCTTCACGTCGGGATGCGCTTTGTGAAAGCGTGCCAGCCGTGGCGCGATGAGGTTCCTTGCAGCGATTCCGAGGGTGTTGATACGCAAGGTGCCACTGATTTGTCCCGTCGCGTCGCTGGCCTCGGCGACCGCATCGGCCATCTCGCGGAACAGCGGTGCCACGCGTGAATAGAGCTGCTCGCCGCTTGCGGACGGGGCGACGCTGCGCGTTGTGCGATTCAGAAGGCGCGCGCCGATGCGGCTCTCCAGTTGTCGGATGGTCTGGCTCAACGCCGATGGCGACAGACCCAGATGCTCCGCCGCGCGGGCAAAGCTTTGCCTTTCCACGACGGCAATGAAAGCCTTGAGTTCAGCAAAGTCTGATCCACGCATTCTGTACTTTTCCCTACAGAGGTCATTCGGATTCTAGGAGATTCTCTAAATTGATGTGAGGCCGCATCCTTCGATCCGTCCTAACCAACGAGCACACCATGTCCTCCATAACGCTCCCTGACCCGATCGCCGCCTACTTCCTGGCGGACACCCAAGGTCCCGACCAAGTCGCGCAATGCTTCACCCCGAAAGCCGTCGTCAAGGACAACGACGAAATCTTCAACGGTCGCGATGCGATCCGCGCGTGGAAGAAAGCGGCTGACCTGAAGTACACGTGCACGACCGTGCCCTTCACCCTCGATCTCATTGAGGGCGTCCATGCCGTACAGGCCCACGTTTCCGGCAACTTCAAGGGCAGCCCGCTCGACATGAAGTTCTTCTTCCGCCTCGAGCGCGGCCTGATTGCAAACATGGAGGTAACGGTATGAGCTTCGATCTTCAACTGAAGGGCCTGCGGGCCGTGGTCACTGGCGGAACCATGGGCCTGGGCGCCGCGGTGGTCCGCGCCCTGGTGGATGCGGGTGCCCGTGTGGCCACTTCCGCTCGCAAGCCGCCTGAAGCGCCGGTCGAAGGTGTGTCGTACATCCTCGCCGACCTGATGACGGCCGACGGCGTGAAGACGCTCGCCGACTCCGTGCTGAAGGAGTGGGGCGGTGTCGACCTGCTGATCAATGTGCTGGGAGGCTCCCACGCTCCCGCCGGCGGGTTTGCTGCGCTGACCGACGACGCCTGGTTGTCCGAGCTGAGCCTCAACCTCTTCCCGGCCGTCCGCTTGGACCGTGAGCTCGTGCCATCGATGCTGGCCCAAGGCTCCGGCGTGGTCATCCATGTCAGCTCGATTCAGCGTGTGATGCCGCTGACCGATTCGACCACTGCCTATGCCGCTTCGAAGGGCGCGCTGACGACGTACAGCAAGGCGCTGTCGCGTGAAATCACGCCTAAGGGTGTTCGCGTGCTGAGCGTTGCGCCGGGCTGGATCATGACCGAGGCGTCCGAGGCGTTCGCTGAACGTGCTGGTGGCGGGGACATCGAAAGTGGCAAGAAGATCATCATGGACGCCCTCGGTGGCATTCCGGTCGGCCGTGCGGCAACGCCGCAGGAAGTTGCCGACCTGATCGTGTTCCTGGCATCGCCCCGCTCGGCATCATCTGCGGGCTTCGAGTACCGCATCGATGGCGGCACCATCGCGACGCTGTAACCCCATCCGCTAGGGAAGCGCGGCTATCGCGTCACGATCGTCCAGAATCCGCTCATCTCGCTGGCCGATGACGTTGCGGCCACGAGGCGAGCCCTGGCCCAGCAGGATGGGCCCACGGTTCTGGTTGGGCATTCGTGGGGCGGCACGGTAATTACCGAGGCCGGCGTGGATCCCAAGGTGGCCGCGCTCGTGTACGTCTCGGCACTTTCCCCCGATGCTGGGGAGACCACGGCGCAGCAGTACGCGGGCTTCACCACGCCAGCTGAGTTCGTGCTGGAAACGCTGCCTGATGGCTACGGGATCGTCCGGCCTGAGAAGTTCAAGGTCGGTTTTGCCGCCGACGCCACAGATGCGGACGCTGCGTTCATGCGCGATGGACAAGTGCCGATCAACATGTCCGTCTTCGGCACCAAGCTGCAGAACGCCGCTTGGCGTACCAAGCCGAGCTGGGCCGTCATCGCCACCGATGACAAAGCCTTTGACCAGCGAATGCTGCAGGCCATGGCCAAGCGCATCGGTGCGAAGGTCACGGAGGTCAAAGCCAGCCATGCCGTGTACATGACCCAGCTCACGGTTGTGGCCGATGTGATTGACCAGGCGGCTCAACGCCAGCAGCACAAGCGCTGACGGATTTCCATCAGCGCAGAGACAGGCCTGCCAATGTCGGCTTCATGCCCCGGAGCGTGGATCCGGCACCCTGCGGCGGAAGACCGCACCCGCTGCGAAGCACGCGCTGGTTCCATGCTTGCCGGTCAGGGCTTGTCGATGCGTTCGCGCAGTCGAGCTCTAAGAAACCTCCCCTCGCCTCCCGCCAACTCACTGCGATCGAAGAGCTTGCCGGTGAACGCAAAGTTCTCATCGACGCGCACGAGCAGCAACTGCTCGAAGTCGCCTTGACTCTTTACGACCACCTCGTCGCCGGCTTTTTCAGGCGAGATGGTCTTCACCTCGACGAGCTTGCCGTCGATGGTCCCGTCGGAACCCGCACGGTGCGTCTCATGGCGGCACAGGCCGAACTTCACTTCCGCGTAGATCTCGCCGAGTTCTCCCCATACCTGGAGATACCTGCCCGTGTTCCTGAAATGACGCTTGGCACAATCGACCAGGTCCTCGAGGATCTCGGCCTGCTCCAAAACGGAGAACGGGTACCCATCCCTACTCTTGAACGGCAGCCTCGACTTCAGCGACCTAGCGGGATCTGGTGGCTGGTCCTTCAGTTCTTCGTCGGCCCATTCCCTACTGATGTAGACCTCTGCCCAAGGCGCATACCCAACGCCGGCTGCCAGTGCGATGTCGTCGGCGCTGTACCCTCGGTCGTGCATCTCGTGCAGGAAGTCCCAGTCGCTCATTGCTCCCTCCGTCTCTCCGAACTCTCCGGGACCCCACCGTCCAAGCTGGCGGCCGAGCCAGTGAGGCTCCCGTGATCAGTGTCATCCAAAACCGAGATCGTGTCAGTCCTCGAGTGCCGTTGAGCAGGCGCCTACGGAGGGACTCGAACGCGGGTGGGCGTACCGCCACTGGCCATGGAGCTAGTCTCACTGGCGGCTTCAGGCTGGAAGCGGTCAAGCGCGTCCCTTTGTCTGAATGACCGCACTGGCAGAGACCGGCCAGCCGGTCTCCGTCGAGCCAACAAAGCACTACAGCCGTAGCATGAGGCCTGAAAGGCGGGAGTCGACACAGCCCAACAGCCTGCTCCCGATCTTGTCTAGATGGAAACGCTCCGAAGTCTGAGCAGCTTGAAAGGCTTGCGATCAACAAAGCTCGATCGTGCCCTTGCTGCACGGCCAGACAGGTCGCTAAGTGCAGCCGTTAGGAGTCGAGTCATGACATTGCAGCTATCAACGAAGCACCCCAAGTCATCGCTCACCTTACCAATTTCAAAACCATCTGCGCCACCCGGAATCCAGCGCTGCATGCGAGAAAAGAGAGCTGCAGCTACTTTGTCAGACACTTTGAACGGATACCACACGCCATGTTCCTGGCGGTAATTCAGGTCGTTCCGTACCGACGACAGCCAAGCTCCATTGTTCTTCCCACGTCGGCAAAGTTGCTTCCTAAGCTCAGTCAGAATTCCAACGGCGATCAATGCGTCCTGCGATTGGCCCTGAGTAAGTATCAGTTGGCCTTCCAGCTCTACGACAAGCTGCAGAAAGAGTTTCCACATTTCTTCATGCGACCCACCGTTGGTTGATCCGATCTTGCTGATCTGTACGCGAGAGCCGTTCCTTGAGTCAATATTCACCAAATGAAGCCCACTCGTTACGCCGGGCGACACGCCCAAGTACTGCCCGCCAACCGCATTCAGCCGGGAAGCCGTCTGTGATGAGATCATCGTGACCGACTTGCCCGAAATTCGGAGTAGTGCATGCGCGGCGTAAAAGGTAGCGTAGTAGTGGCGAACCAGCGCCCAGCCGAGCGCGCGAGCTGAATGATCGCCCGGCACAGCGTCCAGTAGCGATTCATAGGTGGCGCAAGAAAACCGTGCAACTTCGCTAGCCATTGCCTCGGCCAACGTGCCGGTGCTGGCAGTCGCGTCAAGCTGTACAACGCCAGCCAGCGCCGGAAGCCACGAGTAGTTGCCTGATGCGAGCCACGCCTCCACCCCAATTTCTATCGGATTAGTGACCTTATTCAGGCCAGCGACCCAACGAGGGCGGAGAACATCAGCGAAGAGTTCGCCTGCGTCAGCCACGACTAGCCGATTTGGAATCCAGCGCGCAGAGCCTTCTGCATATCAGCGGCAAGGTCCTTGTGGGACTTGGGAGGCGCATGAAAGCGTGAAACCTTGATACGTTCAAAGAGCGGCCTAAGAACATCGCTGAAATCCATCTCGCCGAACGTTGTTCCCGATCGATCAACGACTCGCTGAGCTACATCAGGAAAGATCTCAAAGATGGCACGAAAGACTGTCGGGCTCACCAGCGCATCTCTAGCATCGATCGAGACTAGACCTCGGTAGAAAGCCTTGAGGTAGCCCTTGAGGGCTGGATAGATCATTGACGCCGTCGTGGTCGCAAAAGTCGACAGTACGGGCCGAACAGCGGCATTGAAGGTCACTCTAGTCAGTTTGCCGGATGCCTTCGCTGCAGGACTTGTCAAGCCGACCAAGGGGCTGTCAGTGTCATCGCCAAACGCATCAAAAAGCTCACGCAGCATGGCTTCGTCATCGCTCTCGGCATCTGCAAGTTTCTTGATATCCAGAAGCAACTCGTTCGGGACAGGGCGCTGCTTCGTATTGACGTCCATGAAGAGTCGAGACTCTTGCTGTTTGGAAAGACCGTTGTAGATCACCACTGGCACACGCAGCTTCGTTTTCGCCTTCGAGAAGCCGAACACTCGATGCTGACCATCGATGATCAGGAAGGAATGCGGGTCAAAAGTGAACTCAATGGTTTTGCCGCGACCGAGAACTTGGAGATTCGCATCGGGTTGAGCTGAAAGGACAATCGAGCTCGGGATGGTCCCGAAACCAAGGTCCATATAGTCAGCAATTTCCTGTGCGCGCTTCGAGTCAAGAACTCGTTGGAATCCCGTTTGCGGGTTCTCCTCTCGACTTGATGCGAAACAACACGCAGCGAGAACGTCGGAGGGCATCGTCAGCGTGAAGAACCGGTGCGTGCCTTGGGTAACAAGGCTAGTGGAATACCTCAGTCGCGCGCCGTGCGAAACGCTGCCGCCATCGGTATCGTCGTGATCTGTGTTTGCAGTTGCCATCTGTCAATCCATTGTTTTTCGCATGCTAACTCCTCTCGGCGATAGAGCTGTGATCCGTCGGCGTCTTCCGAAATTGCAAGCTACGAGTGAGCGACATGACTCGTGCGCCTACAGTTCCGATGAGGTCTCCTTTTCGGAGACGTCTGCGGCTCATCCGAGGTTGACGTAGGCGGTGCCTGGTGGTGACCGATTTGCACCCAACAGCGCACATTGAGTCATGGAAATCGACCGGCAGCAATCGCTGCAAAGCAGTCCCTCGCGTAGCCGTGATCACGCTGCCGAGCGTGAGGGCCAACCGCGGAAACGCGCACGCACCGGCTAAAAATCCGAATCCGTGCCCTCCTCACATCCGCTCATCCGCCGCCCATGCAGCTCACGCCGCTGCGCTGCGGCTTCGTCTCCTGGCGCTCGAAACGCGGGGCGTCGATGACGACACTCCATCCATCGACACAGCCCACCGACCCAGGAGAACCACATGACCCACCGCCTCGACATCGAATCCGCCACCAGCCGCAGCATCAAGGCCGTCGCTTTCGGCGCACTCGCCGCCGTGGTGATGGGTCTGGGCATGGCCCATGCAGAAGGTCAGCGCGAGATGCGCGCCCAGATCGTCACACTCGATCCGGTGGTGATCTCGGTCAAGCGTCAGCAGCTGCCGACGGTCTACGTGACCGGCCGCCGCGATACCTCGTCCGACAGCATCCAAGTCGCTGCGGCGCAGTAAGACCTGACGGTCGCGCTGCGTCGATGGAGGCCTTGCGGCCTCAGGCAAAACGCCCGGCTTGTGCCGGGCGTTTTGCTTTGCAAGCCGTGCCAGAGAACGGAAGAAGCCAAGCGCCTTGGCATCAGCCCTGCGGCTGCTCTCTCGGCACGCTCAACCGCACCCGCAAGCCCTGACCCTGCGTCGCATCGAGCAGCTCCAGCTTCCCGCGATGCCGCTGCGCGATGTCCAACGCGATCGCCAGGCCCAGGCCGCTGCCCGTGCCCTTGGACTCGCTGCCGCGCTCGAAGCGGCGCAGCGCGCGTTCGCGGTCCTGCGGCGGGATGCCGGGGCCGTTGTCCTCGACCTCCATGCGGGACCACTCGCCGTCGCTGCCGGTGCGCACCGTGATGCGCGGAGTCGGCCCGGCGTAGTTCAGGCTGTTGTGCAGCACGTTGGACAGCAGCTCCCGCAACAGGAAGCTCTGCCCCAGCACCGGCGCGCTCTCCAGCTCGAACTCGATGTCCGCGCCGGCCTGCAGCGCACGCGGCACCCAGTCCTCCGCGACCTGCGCGGCGATGTCGCGCAGGTTCACCGGCTGCTCACGGCCGCCGGGCTCGGCCTCGGCACGCGCGATCGACAGCATCTGCGTCGCCAGCCGCGCGCTGCGGTCCACCGACCCCTGCAGCCGCTTGAGCACCGGCTCCATCTGCGGATCGTGCGGCTCCAGCAGGGCCAGGTCGATCTCGGTGCGCAGCGAGGTCAGCGGCGTGCGCAACTGATGCGCCGCATTCGCGAGGAAGTCCTGCTGCGCCGAGGACGCCCGACGCAGCCGCTCGAAGAGCCGGTTGAACGCCGCGATCAGCGGCCGCAACTCGCCGGGCACGTCGTGCTGCAGCGGCTCCAGGCGCGCGAGGTCGCGTTGTTCCAGTTCCGCGCTCAGCTGCGACAAGGGCCGCAGGCCGCGGTAGGTCGCCCACCAGCCGGCGCCCGCCAGCAATACGGCCATGCCGCCGATCAGCAGCACGACGACCACGAGCAGTTGCTGCTGCAGGGCATCGCGCTTGTTCAAGGTCTCGGCGACCAGGATCTGGCAGACATGCCCGTTGCCGCAGGTGGCGCCGAGCGCCGCGGCGCGCAGCGATTCGCCGTCCAGCGATGCCAGCGTGAAGACCCATTCGTTGGGCTTGCGCTTGGGCAGCTTCAGCCGCGCGAGCTGCACGTCGCCGAGCAGCACCTCCCCTGCCGGATCGAGCACCAGGTAGTAGATGCGGTCGGTGCGGTCGAAACGCAGCGCCCGGTCGGTCGGCCCCGACACGTCGACGACGACCTGCCCGTCGCGCTCGCGCAGCAGGCTGGCCACCGCCAGCGCCGTGTCGCCCAGCGCCTGGTCCAGCCAGGAGATCGCCGTGTCGTGCATGACCCGGTACAGCATGAAGCCGGCCGCGGGCACCGCGACCAGCACGGGGAACATCAGCCAGATCAGCAGCCGCTGCTTGAGGCTGAAGGTCCGGCCGCCGCGGGGCTGGGACGACTCGGTCATGCCGCGGGGGTCAGGCCTTGGCGGCCGGCGGGGACGGCATCTCTTCCAGCAGGTAGCCCAGGCCGCGCACGGTGCGCAGCTGCAGGCCGGCGGGCTCGATCTTGGCCCGCAGGCGCGAGACGCAGACCTCGATCGCGTTGTCGCTCACGCCCTGCTCCCAGCCGTTGCTGGCCGAGGCGATCTGCTCCTTGGCCACCACCTTGCCGGCGCGCGCCAGCAGGAAACCCAGCACGTCCCACTCGCGGGCCGACAGCGCCAGCGGCTCCTCGGCGATGTAGGCGCGGCGCGCCTCCATGTCCATGCGCAGCGAGGAGAGTCTCAACTCGTTGCCGGTGCGGGCCTGGCTGCGGCGCACCAGCGCGCGGGCGCGGGCGATCAGCTCGCTCAGCGCGAAGGGCTTGACCAGGTAGTCGTCGGCGCCGCCTTCCAGGCCGCGCACGCGGTCCTCGACGGCGTCGCGCGCCGTCAGCAGCAGGACCGGCGTCGTGCTGCCCTGCGCGCGCACGCGCCGCAGCGTCTCGAAACCGTCGATGCCGGCCAGACCGATGTCCAGGATGAGCAGGTCGTAACGGTCCTCGCGCAGCGACAGCGGCACGGGTTCGCCGCGGGCGCTGACGTCCACGACCCAGGACTGCGAGCGCAGCGCCCGGGCGGTGGACTCCGCCAGGAACTCATCGTCTTCGACCAGGAGGATTCGCATGGAGCGTCAGCATAAAGCCAGACCCTTGCACGGGCCAATCCGTCACCTGTCAGAAACCTGAGGGCAACGGCGCCGACAGGTTGCGGACAGCTTGTCGTCAAGTCCGCAACAGCGAGCTTGGACAGACTGCCGTCCATGCCGAACACCGCCCACCCCGACTTTCCCGCCCAGCCGGATCCGCGCCCCGCCGTGCTGCTCCTGCACGGCCTGTGCGCCAACCCGCTGGAGATGATGCCGCTGGCCCGCGCGCTGCGCGACGCCGGCTACGTCGTGGAAGCGCCCGCCCTGGACGGCTACGGCGTCGTGCCCCCGGTCGCCGGCGCGCCGGCCGCCGACCAGCCGGTCCGCCGCGCGGTCCCGCCCTTCGAGCAATGGGTCGAGATGGCGGCCGCGCACTTCGACGCGCTGGCCGCGAAGCACGACCGCGTGGCCGTCGGCGGGCTGTCGATGGGGGCCGTGCTGGCGCTGGCCCTGGCGCTGAAACGGCCGGCGGCGGCGTTGATGCTGCTGTCCACCAGCCTGCACTTCGACGGCTGGAACGTCTCGCCGTGGCGCCGGCTGCTGCCGCTGGCCTACGTGCCGCCGCTGCGCCAGTGGCTGGCCTTCCGCGAGACGCCGCCCTACGGCATCAAGAACGAACGGCTGCGCGAGTGGGTCGCGCAGGCGATGAATGCGAGCCACGTCTCCGCCGCCGGCGCGGACCGGCTGCCGGCCGCGTCGCTGTACCAGGCGTCCCGGATGATCCGCCTCGTGCGCCGCCGGCTGCACGAGATCGACGCGCCCGCGGTCGTCCTGCATGCGAGCGAGGACGACGTCAGCGGTCCCCGTTCGGTGCTGGAGCTGCAGCGCCATCTGGCCACGACGCCCGAGGTGCATTGGTTCCATCACAGCTATCACATGTTGACATTGGACAACGAACGCGGCGCCGTCACCCAGGCGGCGCGTCAGTTCCTGCAGCGCCTGGTGCCCGTCGAGGCACTGTCCGAGCGCCCTTCCCCTTTGACCACGACCGAGGACCTCCGCCATGAGCAACACGCTTGATCAACTCCGTCAACTGGCCTGCCACGAGCTGGGCATGAACGACGACGAACTGAAGAACGACGTCACCTTCGCCGAACTGGGGCTGGACTCGCTGATGCTGGTCGACTTCATGTTCGCGGTGGAGGACAAGTTCCACATCGAGATCGACCACGACACCGCGATGAAGCAGCCGACGATCGTCGGGCTGGCCGCTATCGTGGACGCGCAGCTGGCCGCCAAGGCCGACGCCGGCGGCACGCCCGCGGCCGTCGCCGCCTGAGCGCCGGTGCCGGCATGAGCCCGGAAGCGGTATGGATCACCGGCATCGGCGCGTGCAGCGCGCTCGGCCCGGACGCGGACTCGCTGGCGCAGGCGCTGGCGCTGGGGCGGTCGGGGATCACGCTGCAGCCGGGGGAACCGACACGCGGCGTGGCGCCGTTCGCGGCGGCGGCCGTGACGCTGCCGCTGGGACAGGACATGCCGCCGGCGCAGCGCAACCTGCACGACCGCCACAGCCTGATGGCGCTGCACGCGGCGCGCGAGGCGTGGACGCAGTCCGGCCTGCCGGCGACGTCGGTGACGCCGGAGCGCTCGGCGGTGGCCTGGGGCACGGGCCTGGGCGGCTCGAACGCGCTGCAGCAGTCCTACGGCGAGCACCTGACGAAGGAGACGCCGCGCATCCATCCCTACACGGTGGTGCGGGTGATGAGCAACTCGGCCGCGTCGCACCTGGCGATGAAGTACGGGCTGAAGGCGGCGATGCTGACGATCTCCAACGCCTGCGCCTCGTCGGCGCAGGCGATCGGCGAGGCGCTGATGCTGCTGCGCCAGGGGCGCGCGGATGTGGCGCTGGTCGGGGGCTCGGAGGCGATGCTGAACCCGGGGTCGGTGGCGGCGTGGCAGGCGATGGGCGTGATGGCGCCGGCGGATCCGGAAGATCCGTCGCGCAGCTGCCGGCCGTTCGACGATGCGCGCAAGGGCCTGGTGCTGGGCGAGGGCGCGGCGGCGCTGGTGCTGGAGACGGAGAGCCACGCCCGCGCACGCGGCGCGTCGGCGCTTGCCGTGCTGGCCGGCTACGGGCATAGCGTGGATGCGGTGCACCTGTCACGGCCCGACGCCGACGGCCAGGAACGCGCGCTGCGCGCGGCGCTGGCGGATGCGGGCATCGAGGCGTCGCAGGTCGGCTATGTGAACGCGCACGGCACGGCGACGGACGTGGGCGACACGGTCGAGGCGGAATCGCTGTCGCGCGTCTTCGGCGTGCGCGGCGTGCCGGTCAGCGCGACCAAGGCCCTGCACGGCCACCTGATCGGCGCCGGCGGCGCGCTGGAACTGGTCGCCTGCGTCCAGGCGATGCGCCGCGGTCAGCTCCCGCCGAGCGCGCACATCGACACGAGCGTGCTCGAAGAGATCGCCGACGTGATCCGCGAACCGCGAGCCTTCGATCCGTCGAAGGCCATGGTCAGCAACTCGTTCGCGTTTGGCGGCAGCAACGTGTCACTGGTGATCCGGGCGGCCTGAGCCGCCTTTCACCTCAAACCGCTCCAGCATCGTCGCCAGCTCCGCCGCGGAGCGCAGGCCGAGCTTGGTGAACGCTCTCGCGCGGTGGACCTCCACCGTGCGGATCGCGATGCCGAGCTCGTCGGCGACCTGCTTGTTGAGCTTGCCGGCCGCGACCAGCACCGCGACCTCGCGTTCGCGGTCGGTCAGGCTGGCGAGCTTGCCGGCGACGTCCGCGTGGACGCGGGACTCGCGCCAGCGGTGGATGTCCGTCGCGATCGCGCGCTGCACCTTGTTGACCAGCGCCTGGTCGTTGAAAGGCTTCTCGACGAAGTCGAGCGCGCCCTTCTGCATCGCGTCCACCGCCATCGGAATGTCGCCGTGACCGCTCAGGAAGATCACCGGCAGCGGCACGCCGCGCGCGATCAGTTCGTCGTGCACCTGAAGGCCCGACAGCGGCTCCATCCGCACGTCCAGCACGATGCAGCCGTGCGGCTCGATCGCGCGATCGAGCGCCTCGAACAGCGCCGGGCCGCTCGCATGCGGCTCCACCCGCAACCCGTGCGTGCGCATCAGGAAGGCCAGCGCATCGCGCACCGCCGCCTCGTCGTCCACCAGATGGACCGTCGCCTGTGGGTCGCTCATCGCGCGCCCTCCTTGTGTTGTCCGATGCCGCGGTCAATGCCTGTGCCAACACCGATGCCGGAACTGCTGCCGTCGGCGAACTCGCTGCCGTCGCACGCGCCCTGCCCCGGGCACAGCGGCAGCGTGAAGCTGATCCTCGCGCCGCCGAGCGCGCTCGCGCCGGCCTCCATGCCGCCGTGATGCGCCTCGATCACGGAACGGCAGATCGCCAGTCCCATGCCCATCCCCTCGGACTTCGTCGAATAGAAGGCCGTCGTCAGCTGATCGATCCCGCGTCCCTGCAGCCCCGGGCCGTTGTCGTCGACATCGACCCGAACGAAGCGATCGCCGACGCGCTGCGCGGCGATGCGCACCTGCGAGCCCGGCTTGCCATGCAATTCATCGAGTGCATTGCGGACGAGGTTGATCAGCACCTGCTCGATGAGCACCGCATCGGCCTGCACGTCCGGCAGCCCCGTCGGCATCGCCACCTCGACGAGCACGCCGCGCAGGTCGCGCTTGAGCAGCGCCAGCACCCGCGCCGCGAGCTCCGGCACCGCGCAGCGTTCCGGCTGCGGCGCGCGCCGCGTCAGGAAGGCCCGGATGCGCTGCACGATGCGCCCGGCCTCCTGCGCCTGCTCGCCGAGCCGGCGCAGCGCCTCCATCACGATCTCGTCGGTCTGGCCGACGCGTTCCAGCGAACGCAGCGCGCCCGCGTTGTAGCCGGCGATCGCCGCCAGCGGCTGGTTCAGCTGATGCGCCAGCGCCGACGCCACCTCGCCCAGCGTGCTCAGCCGCGCCTGGTGCGCCAGCGCCTCCGTGCGGCGGCGGTCGCGCTCCTCGGTCTGCTTGCGCGCGCTGATGTCGACGATCGAGCCCATCCAGCCGATCTGCACGCCGTTCGCGTCCACCAGCGGCGCCTCGAAGATCATCACGTCCAGTTCGTGCCCATCACGATGCATCCAGCGCGCCTCGTAGCCCTCGCGCGGCGCGCCGCCGGCCATGTTGCGCCGGTGGCGGCGCAGGCTGTCCGCCATCTCGTCGGGCAGCCAGTACGGCATCGGCGGCAGCTGCCCGAGCAGGTCTTCGGCGCTGTAGCCCACCAGATCGCAGAACGCGCGGTTCACGTGCGTCAACCGGCCTTCCAGGTCGCGACCGCGCAGGCCCACCGTCAACGAGTCCTCGACTGCGCGACGCCACGCCGCCTCGGTCCGTGCCTCGCCTTCGGCGCGCCGCACCTCGCGCATCTGCCGGCGCAGCATCGCGCTGGCCAGCGCCGACAGCAGCAGGAAAACGCCCATCAGCGCCGCCGCCAGCGTGTACCACCATGGCCGATGCGGCACGCGGGTGTTGAGTTCGAGCCAGGTCTCGCGCATCGCCGGGTCGACGCTGACACGGTAGCTCTGCGTGCCGGTCAGCGCGAGCGAGTCGCCGGTCTGCGCCAGCGCATCACCGGTCTGCGCCAGCCGCTGTCCCAGCCCGTCAACGAGTCTCACGTCGTACTTCTGCGCGAGCCACCACGGCAGCGTCTGCCGCAGCAGCGCGCTCGGCGCGAAGCGCACGACCAGCCGGCCCCCCTGCGGCCGCGGGGCGCTCCAGTGCGCGGTCAGGCCGCCTTCATCCAGGCTCACGCCGCTGCGCTCCCGCGACGGCGCCAGCGCCTGCGGCGTCTGCTGCGGCACATGCGCGATGACGCGGTTGTTGGCGTCGAGCACCGTCACGCTGACCCACAGGCGCCGCAGCCCTTCAGCGACCGCCCGATGGTTCAGCAGCATCTGGTCGTCGACGTTCCCCGGCAGCTGCTGAGCCAGGCGATCGACCGCCGCATGCTCCGCGTTGAGCCAGTCGGAGATGCGCGCCTCCAGCGACAGCGCGTCGGCGATCAGCGTCAGCCGTTCCTCCTCGAGATCGCGCATGTCGCTGAGCCGCAGCCACACGCCGAGCGACGCGGCGAAGGCCAGCGCGAGCAGCAGCGGCAACGCCCAGCTCGTGCGCTTGAGCAGTTGGAGGAGACGTCGGGACGCGGCCATGGCGGCAGTCTAGGCGCTGCGCAGAGCGCACGACGGGCCTCCCGGGATACGTGTTTCCCCAATGTGGAAGTCCACAACTGGCGGCACGGGAACCGGATTTCCACAATCCGCCACATTCCGCGACAGGTCGTCACTGCGCCTGATCGGCGGAACCCGAAGAACACTCGCGAAGAACATCAGGAGACCGCATGTCCGCCACGTTCCCCCGCCGCCTGCTGCTGTCGGCGGCCCTTGCCATCGCTGGAGTGGGCGTCGCCGCGTCCGCCTTCGCGCAGGCGCCGATCGTCATCAAGCTGAGCCACGTCGTCGCGCCCGACACCCCCAAGGGCAAGGGCGCGCAGCGCTTCAAGGAACTCGCCGAGGAGCGCAGCAAGGGCAGGCTGAAGGTCGAGGTCTACCCCAACAGCCAGCTCTACAAGGACAAGGAAGAACTCGAGGCGCTGCAGCTGGGCTCGGTGCAGATGCTGGCCCCGTCGCTGGCCAAGTTCGGCCCGCTGGGCGTCAAGGAGTTCGAGGTCTTCGACCTGCCCTTCCTGTTCAAGGACGACGCCTCGTTCCGCAACACGACCAGCACGCTGGGCATGGAGCTGTTCAAGAAGCTCGAGCCCAAGGGCATCAAGGGCCTGGCCTTCTGGGACAACGGCTTCCACATCATGAGCGCCAACAAGCCGCTGCACCACGTGGCGGACTTCAAGGGCCTGAAGATGCGGATCCAGTCCTCCAAGGTGCTGGACGCGCAGATGCGCGCGCTGGGCGCGATCCCGCAGGTGATGGCCTTCTCCGAGCTGTACCAGGCGCTGCAGTCCGGCGTGGTCGACGGTACCGAAGGCGTGCCGTCCAACTTCTACACGCAGAAGACCTACGAGGTGCAGAAGCACACGACGATCAGCAACCACGGCCACCTGGCCTATGCGCTGATCATCAACAAGAAGTTCTACGACGGCCTGCCGGCCGATCTGAAGGCCATCGTCGACAGCAGCGTCAAGGACGCGACGACCTACGCCAACGCGATCGCGCAGACCGAGAACCAGCAGGCCTTCGAGAAGATCAAGGCCAGCGGCAAGACCACCATCTACACGCTGACCCCGGCGGAAGTGAACGAGTGGAAGCTGGCGCTGATGCCGGTCCACAAGGAGATGGCGTCGCGCGTGGGCATGGCGACCGTCGAGGCCGCCTACAAGGCCGCGGCCTTCGTGCCTCCGACGAAGTAACTCCCCCGCTTCCGGCTTGAGCCGGGCCTGTGCCGCGCCCCTGTCCTGGGCGGCGCGGCTTTTCTTTGCCTGAAGGAGACCGCCATGTCATTGAAATGGCTGGACCGACTCGAGGAAACGCTGATCGCATGCCTCATGGGCGCCGCGACGCTGGTGATCGCGATGGCCGTGCTGCACCGCTTCCTGGCCGGGGTGCCGGGGGTGCAGGACTACGTCATCCGCATCGACGTGAGCTGGGCGCAGGAGCTGTGCATCTACATGTTCGTGTGGATGGCCAAGTTCGGCGCGGCCTACGGCGTGCGCGCCGGGACGCACGTCGGCGTCGACGTGGTGGTGCGCAAGCTCAAGCCCGAACACGCGAAGTACCTCGTGATGTTCAGCCTGCTGGCCGGCGCGGTGTTCACCGCGACGGTGGGCACGCTGGGCGCGACCTTCGTGTGGGAGAACGGCGCGCACTACGCGTTCACGCACGCATTGGGCATCGAGAACCCCGACCTCTTCGAAGGCCCGACTTCCCCGGACCTGGAGATCCCCACCTGGATCGCCTATTCGTGCGTGCCGCTGGGTTCCTACCTGATGTGCTTCCGTTTCCTGCAGGTGCTCTGGACCTTCATCCGCACCGGTGAAGTGCCGCACGCGGACCACGGCCACGTCGAAGGCATCGAGGAGGACGTCAAATGAACACGCTGATCATCTTCTCGCTGCTGGTGGTGCTGATGCTCACCGGCATGCCGATCTCGATCTCGCTGGGCCTGACGGTCCTGACCTATCTCTTCACGATGACGAACGTGCCGATCGAATCGGTCGCGCTCAAGCTGTTCACCGGCATCGAGAAGTTCGAGATCATGGCCGTCCCGTTCTTCATCCTGGCGGGCAACTTCCTGACGCACGGCGGGGTGGCGAGGCGGATCATCCACTTCGCCACGACCATGATCGGCCACTGGTACGGCGGCCTCGGCCTGGCCGGCGTGCTGGCCTGCGCGATGTTCGCGGCGATCTCGGGCTCGTCGGTGGCGACGGTCGTCGCGGTCGGCTCCATCATCCTGCCGGCGATGACCAGGCAGGGCTATCCGAAGCAGTTCGGGGCGGGCGTCATCACGACCTCGGGGGCGCTGGGCATCCTGTTCCCGCCGTCGATCAACCTGGTGATGTTCTCCATCGCCACGGCCGGCATGTCGGCGACGGGCCCGCACGGCGAGGTCGTCGGCACCGCCTCCGTCGGCCAGCTGTTCATGGCCGGTGTCGTGCCGGGCGTGTGCCTGTCGGTGCTGCTGGGCATCACGACCTGGTACCGCGCCAAGAAGTACGACTACCCGCGCATGGTCAAGGCCACCTGGGCCGAGCGCTTCAAGGCCTTCCGCGACAGCTTCTGGGGCCTGATGCTGATCGTCGTCGTCATCGGCGGCATCTACAGCGGCAAGTTCACGCCGACCGAAGCGGCCGCCGTGGCCGCCGTGTACGCCTTCATCATCTCGGTCTTCGTCTACAAGGACATGGGCCTGAAGGACGTGCCCAAGGTGCTGCTGAAGGCCGCCGCGATGAGCTCCATGCTGCTGTACATCATCACCAACGCGGTGCTGTTCAGTTTCCTGATGGCCTCGGAGCAGATCCCGCAGACGATGGCCGCATGGATGTCGGCGCAGGGCTTCGGACTGTTCGTCTTCCTGCTGCTGGTCAACCTCATCCTGCTGGGCGCGGGCAACTTCATGGACCCCGCCGCGATCGTGCTGATCATGGCGCCCATCCTGTTCCCGGTGGCCGCCAAGCTCGGCGTCGATCCGGTGCACCTGGGCATCCTGATGGCGGTCAACATGGAGGTCGGCCTCTGCCACCCGCCGGTGGGCTTGAACCTCTACGTGGCCTCGGGGATCACGAAGATGGGGATCACCGAACTCACCGTCGCCGTGTGGCCGTGGCTGCTCACGATGCTGGGCTTCCTGATGGTCGTCACCTACTGGCCGACGCTGTCGCTGGCACTGCCGAGGGCCCTGGGCCTTGTCGGATAGTCCTGGCCCCCGCCTCCCTCACAAGAGGTAGAGGTGTGGCGCGGCGACCGCCGGATTCGGCAACACGGGTAACGGTCGATTTCAGAGGGGCGCGATCGATTGACGCGCCCGGGAGCGGGCTCCTTTAATGCGCTGCCCCGACGCGACCCGCGCGTCGGGACCGATCACGCCGGCCGCAGCGCCGAAAGGAATCCGCATGGCGCCCGCCCCCCGTCCCATCGCCGCCGAATGGCTCCGTCGATCCGCCGCCCGATCGACCCGGGCCGCCATGGCCGCCGCGTTGCTCGCGGCGCTCAGCGCCTGCGGTGGCGGGAACGGTGACGGGTCCAAACCGCAAGCGGATCCCCCGGTGTCCGAAGCGCCTCCGCCGCCGACGACGCCCGTGACGCCGACGACGCCGACCACGCCCACGGATCCTGCGGCCCCAGCGCCTTCTCCCGCGCCGGCCCCTTCGCCTGCGCCCTCGCCTGCACCGGCGCCGTCTCCTGCACCTTCCCCAGCGCCCGCTCCAGCGCCACCGAGCGGTCCGACCGCGACCACCGCGCTGCGTCTGCCCCTGGAAGTTCTCGGCGCCGGCCTGCCCAGCGCGCCGACGGTCGCCACGGCCAACCTGACGCTCGACGTCAGCGGCATCGGTGCCGCCACCGAGCTGTGGCTGCGCTGCCATCGCTGCGGCTTCTTCGGCCCTCCGGAATACGAGGCCACCACCGAGACGCCCGCCAGGATCAAGGCGAGCCTGCGCATCCTCGGCGGCACGGCGGTCGCCAACGCGAGCGCGATCCCCTGGGTCGACATCACCGACGCCACGATGACGCTCGCGGACGCCGAGCGCGTGCAGGGCGGCCTGCAACGCGGCGGCGGCCTCTACACCGCGCGCATGAAGCTGACGCTGGACGCGACCACCAAGGCGCGCCTGATCAGCGGCGTGAACCTCGTGCAGTTCCGCTTCAACGGCAGCGACGGCGAGTCCAACGGCTACCGCGTCATCGATCTGCAGTTCCGCAACGCGCAGGGACAGAGCCTCGCGACGAACGCGGTGGAACGCGCCGACATCAACGTCGAGAAGGTGGCCGGCCGCACGCTGACCGCCGACGTCGCCGCCGGCGAGAAGCTGTGGAAGGCGGAGAACCGCCTGATGAAGTCGACGCTGGTGAACCACCAGCTCCGCGCGGCGTGCGCCTCGTGCCACGCCGCGGACGGCCGGGACCTCCAGTACTTCAACTACTCCAACAATGCGATCGTCCAGCGCTCCCGCTTCCACGGCCTGACCGAGGCCGAAGGCGGACAGATCGCCGCCTACCTGCGTTATGCGCTGCGCGACATGGCGCACGTGGCGCAGGCCGCGCCGTGGAATCCGCCGTACCAGCCAGGTGCCGGCATCGACAGCAGGCCGGTCACCGAATGGGCGGCCGGCGCCGGTCTGGACGCCGTGCTCGACTCGCCGTCGGATGCCGTCAAGGCGCTGTTCGGCAAGCCGCTCGACGGCACGGCGCTCGCGCTGACGCAGGCCGACGTCGACAAGGTGATGGACGCCAACGCGACGCTCAACACCCGCGAGATCCCGCTGCCCATCCAGTTCCCCGACTGGAACTCCTACCTGCCGGCGATGCATCCGCTGGACATCTGGCCGACGGGCGCCAACGCGGCCGGCTCCTTCGAGACCGGCGCGACCTTCACCGCCGACAACCGGCGCCTGGATCCGCTGGCCACCTCGAAGAAGATCGCCGCGTGGTTCGAGTCGCACCGCTCCGGCACCTTCGGCGACTGGAGCCACCTGACGCCGCAGCAGCGCAACGAGATCCAGTCGATGCTGCAGCCCTCCGGCTTCGAGCTGTACGCCTTCCTCGGCGGCGGACGCGGCAACCACGTCGCGGCCACGGGCCAGTACGGCGCGCAGGTCGGCGCGGCGCAGTTGATGAAGTCGCTCTCGGCCGCTCGCACGGCCACGGAACCCGCCGCCTTCACCACCAACGCCTTCATCGAACGGGTCGTCGGCAGCACACTGCAGTGGAACCTCGTCCAGCAGTGGGAGTGGGCCCAGCGCTACGGCCTGGAAGGCGACCAGCGCTGGTTCATCGGCAGCTACGACGCCACGGCCAAGACCTGGGCCGGACGGGGCGAGAAGCGCGGATGGCCGTTCAACACGGTCAGCGCCTTCTTCCTTGCGCCGCACATGGTCTACCAGCAGGACAACGACGCCACCGGCAGGATCACCCGCGAATGGCTGCTGGCCTGGGAGACGGGCAACAAGCTTGGCTCCTACACGCGGACCAACGCGTGGTACCAGATGCAGGTCACGCTGAACCCCGGCGCGCAGAGCGACTGGGTGAATTTCTCGGTCGACTGGCCCTATCTGACCGGCTTCGACTCGCTGTTGTCGCAGACGCTGGGCGACGCGACGCCGGCGCAGTCCACGGCCGCGACGCTGAGCGACATCCGCCTGCTGCAGGCGCGCATCAAGTCGGCGCAGTTCGTCAACAACAACATCCCGCTGTGGGTGCCGACTGACACGCGGTCGATCATCAACAACCGCGGCCGCTTCAGCAAGGCCGCGGTGGTCAAGCACCTGAACCCGATCAACTTCATGGAGGCCGTCTCGACGCAGGCGACGCAGACCTCGCCGTTCAAGCGGCTCGACAAGCTGCAGGCCGGACTGACGTTGAAGCTGCTGAACGGCGCGTTCAAGCAGTTCAACCAGCTCTACACGGTCACCGACCCGGCGATCTGGCGCCGCTGCGATCCCAACAACATGGATCTGGGCGAGGCGGAGCCCACCGCGGGCTTCGGCTTCTGCCTCGACCAGACGAAGCAGCCGCTGACGCTCAAGTCACCCGGCGTCTACGTCATGGCGTCGACGGACTACCGCAGCACGGCAGAACAGAAGCTGCAGTACGCGGTCTGGAAGGCCGGCGTCCTCGGCGCCGATCCGGATCGCATCAAGACGCTGAACGACTGGCTGCTGCGCGCCTGGCCCTGAGCCCGCTCAGACGCCGCCGCGGTAGCTGCCCTGCTCGGCCGAGAGGCCGGCCTTGACGCCGCGGGTCAGTTCGTCGGCGTAGACCTCGTCACGTCCGGCGGCGATCGCGTCCAGCACCTGCTTCGCGACATCGAGCGGGTCGGCCTTGGGCGCGTCCAGGCGGGCGGTCATGTCCGTGTCCATGAAGCCGACGTGCAGCGCGACGACCGAGGTGCCCTGGCCCTTCAGCTCCTGCCGCAGACCGTTGGTGACCGACCAGGTCGCCGCCTTCGACACGCTGTAGGTCGCGGCGCCCGTGAGGTTGAGCCAGCTCAGCACCGACAGCACGTTCACGACCGCGCCGCCACCCTGCGCCTTCAGCACCGGCGCGAAGGCGCGCGTGAGTTCCAGCGGTCCGACGACGTTGGTCTCGAACTCGTCGCGCAGCGCCGCCAACGCGTTGTCGGCCAGCAGCGGCGAGCCGCGCGAGATGCCCGCGTTGTTGATCAGCAGCGTCACATCGCCGGCGGCGCGCACGGCGGCCTCGATCTGGTCCTGCTTCGTGACATCCAGCTTCACCGGCACGACGCCGGGCAGGTCGACGGTCGACGGATCACGCGCGGCGGCGTAGATCTTCTTCACGCCGGCCGCCTGCAGCGCCTTGACGAAGCTCTTGCCCAGACCGCGGTTGGCGCCGGTGACGAAGGCGACGGTGTTCTTGAAGTCCATGATGAGTCCTTGAATGAGAGGCGAAGGATGAGGGGAGACCGATGAGGGAAGACGGATGAGGGGGGGAGGCGGTGACCGGCTCTGTCGGATCGAAGGAAGACCGCGTCAGACGCGCTCGAGCACCGTGGCGATGCCCTGCCCGCCGCCGATGCATTGCGTGGCCACCGCATAGCGGCCGCCGGTGCGCTGCAGCAGCGCGGCGGCCTTGCCGGTGATGCGCGCGCCGGTGGCGCCGAGCGGATGCCCGATGGCCAGGCCGCCGCCGTCCAGGTTCACGCGCTCCGGGTCCAGACCCAGGTCGCGGATGCAGGCCAGCGCCTGCGAGGAGAATGCCTCGTTGAGCTCGACGACGTCGATCTGGTCGACGCTCAGCCCGGCTCGCTTGAGGGCCAGTTGCGTCGCGGGCACGGGGCCGATGCCCATCACCGCCGGATCGACGCCGACGCTGGCGAAACTGACGACGCGCGCCAGCGGCTCGATGCCATGGCGGCGAGCGAAGTCCTCGGTGCAGACCAGCACCACCGACGCGCCGTCGGTCAGCGGCGACGAGGTGCCTGCCGTGACCACGCCGTCCGGCCGGAACACCGGCTTGAGCGAAGCCAGCGCCTCCAGGGTCGTGCCGGGGCGAATGCAGCCGTCCTCCGCCACCGTCTCCCCGGCGGCGTTGAGCACCGGCACGATCTCGTCGCGCAGCAGGCCGTCGGCGCGCGCCGCGGCCGCCTTCCGGTGGGACGCCAGCGCGAACGCTTCCTGGTCCGCGCGGCTGACCTCCCAACGCTGAGCGACGTTCTCGGCCGTGTCGCCCATGGAGATGTACGCTTCGGTGTCGGCCTGCAGCGCCGGATGCGGCGAGAAGTTGAAGCCGCCCTGCGGCACGAAGGTCATCGACTCGACACCGACGCACAGGTAAGCCTCGCCGATGCCCGCTTCCAGGTTCGCGGCGGCGATGTGCACCGCCTGCATCGACGAGCCGCAGAAGCGGTTCACCGTCATGCCCGGCACGCTGTGCGGCAGGCCCGCCAGCAGGCCCACGATACGCGCCAGGTTGTTGCCCTGCGCCGCCTCGGGATAGGCGCAGCCCAGGATCACGTCCTCGATCTCCGCACCAGCCACGCCGGTGCGCGCCAGCAGGCCGCGTACGGCCTGAGCAGCCAGATCGTCGGGCCGGGTCTGGGCCAGCGCGCCCTTCTTCGCGAAGTGGAACGGCGTGCGGGCATAGGCGGCGATCAGCGCTTTCATTCTCGTCTCCTTGTGCGTTTCAATGTTGATCGACATGAATAATGTAATGTCGAGCCTCATCGAAACGCAGCGGGGCACCGGTCTTGCCCCTGGTGGCGGAGGGGCAATAATCCCTGTCACCCCGTCGCTGGAGACTGCGTCGATGCCGAAGATGCCGCGTTGCCTGAGTCATCGACTCTCTCTTCGGAGAGAAGGATGGATCGCCCCCAGGGCGGAGGCGCCGCGGCGAAGGGGCTCGTTGCCGGTCCCGGCCCTGCTGGCGGCGGTGTTGCTGACCACCGGCTGCGGGGACGACTCGCCACCGGCCTGGTCCGGTTATGCGGAGGGTGATCCGGTCTACGTCGCGGCGCCGGTCGCGGGGCAGTTGGTCGAGCTGCAGGTCCAGCGGGGCGACACCGTGAATGCCGGCGTGCCGCTCTTCAGCATCGACGTCACGCCGGTGAGTGCCGCGCGCGCCGAGGCCGACGCGCGACTGGCGGCGGCGAAGGCCGAGCAGGAAGACGTCGCCAAGGGCCGCCGCCCCGACGAGATCGCGATGAGCCGCGCGCAGCTGGCGCAGGCCCGCGCGCAATCGACGCTGGCGGACTCGGACCTCGCGCGTCAGCAGCAATTGATCGGACAGGGCTTCATCTCCGCCTCCCGGCTGGACGACGCGCGCGCCACCGCCGCGCAGGCGCGGCAGCGGGTGCGTGAACTCGAGTCCTCGCTACGCGTCGCCGAGCTGCCCGCGCGCAACGACCAGCAGGCCGCCGCGCGCGCCAACACGGCGGCCGCGTCGGCGGCGCTCGCCCAGCAGCAGTGGCGCGAGTCGCAGACGCGCCAGAGCGCGCCGGCGGCCGGCCTGGTCGACGACACCTTCTACCGCGTCGGCGAATACGTGAACGCCGGCCAGCCGGTCGTGTCGCTGCTGCCGCCGGCGCAGCGAAAGGCGCGCTTCTACGTGCCGGAGCCGGAGCTCGCCTCGCTGCGCCAGGGCCAGGCGGTCCAGCTCAGCTGCGACGGCTGCGGCGCGCCGATCGCGGCGCGTGTCAGCTACATCTCGCCGCAGCCCGAGTACACGCCGCCGGTGATCTACTCCAACAGCCAGCGGTCGCGGCTGGTGTTCCTCGTCGAGGCCCGTCCGGACCCGGCGCAGGCGCTCCGACTGCATCCTGGCCAGCCGCTCGAGGTCCGACCGGTCGCCAGCGCTGCGGGCGTCGCGGCTTCGGCCGCCTCCAGGCCGTGAGCCCGCCGTTTGCGAACGCAAGATGCCGGATCACCTGCCCTCATCTGAATCCGTGGCCGCAGACGGGGTCGTCGATGGGGCGCGAGGAGACCTCGCCATCGACGTCCGTGGACTGACCAAGCGCTACGGTCAGCGGACGGTGGTCGACCACGTCGACCTGCAGCTGGTGCGCGGCCGCATCTGCGGCTTCCTCGGTCCCAACGGCAGCGGCAAGACGACCACGATCCGCATGCTCTGCGGCCTGCTAACGCCCGACGAGGGCGAAGGCACCTGCCTCGGGCTCGACATGCGCAAGCAGGCCGGCGAGATCAAGCGGCAGGTCGGCTACATGACACAGCGATTCGGGCTCTACGAGGATCTCTCGATCCGTCAGAACCTCGATTTCATCGCGCGTCTGTTCGAACTCGACAACCGCGCGCGTCGCGTTGACGAGGCGCTCGACCGACTCGGATTGAAGACCCGCCAGGACCAGCTGGCCGGCGCGCTGTCCGGCGGCTGGAAGCAGCGGATGGCTCTCGCGGCCTGCCTGCTGCACGATCCGAAACTGCTGCTCCTCGACGAACCCACCGCCGGCGTCGACCCGAAGGCACGCCGCGACTTCTGGGACGAGATCCATCGCCTCGCGGCCGACGGCATCACGGTGCTGGTTTCCACGCACTACATGGACGAGGCCGAGCGTTGCCATGAACTCGCCTACATCGCCTACGGCAAGCTGCTCGCGCGCGGCACGCAGCGGGAGATCATCGACCAGGCGAAGCTCACCGTCTGGGCGCTGCATGCGGACGATCCGAAGCGACTGGCCGAGCTGTCGTCCGCGCTCAACGGCGCGGAGGGCGTGCTCAGCGTCGCCGCGTTCGGCAACAGCCTGCACGTCGCCGGTCAGGACGAAGCCGCGCTCGAACGCGCGATCGCGCCGCACCGCGACGGGTCCGGTCTGCGCTGGGAACGCGCCGACGCCAACCTCGAGGACGTCTTCATCAGCCTGATCAGCAAGACGCCCGACAACTTCGAGGCCGCGCGATGAGCCCGCGCCGCTTCAGCCTCGCGCGCGTGCTGGCGATCTTCATCAAGGAGGTCCAGCAGATGCTGCGCGACCGGCCCACCTTCGCGATGGCGGTCGGCGTGCCGATCCTGCAACTGCTGCTCTTCGGCTACGCGATCAACACCGATCCGAAGGGATTGCCGACGGCGGTCGTCACGCAGGACCGCGGCCCGATGGCGCGCAGCCTGGTCGCGGCGCTCGAGCAGAGCGGCTACTTCCGCATCCAGGCCCGACCGGCGTCGGAGCGCGACGGTGACCGGATGGTCGAGGCCGGCGAGATCCAGTTCCTGATCGTCATCCCGCCCGACTTCAGCCGCCGCGTCATCCGCGGCGAACAGCCGGCGGTGCTGGTGAGCGTCGATGCGACGGACCCGTCGGCGTCGAGCAACGCGCTGGCCGCGCTGGCGCAACTCGGCGCGCAGGCGTTGCGACGCGATCTCGTCGGTGCGGCGCGTCCGAACGGCGCTGCGGCGACGGCGACTGCCGCAACCGGATCGCCTGCCGCAACGCCGGGCGGCGCGTCGCCAACCATGCCCTTCGAATGGCGGATCCATCGGCGCTACAACCCCGAGGGGCTGTCCCGCTACAACATCGTGCCCGGCCTCATCGGCACGATCCTCACGATGACGATGGTGATGCTGACGGGCCTGGCGATGACGCGCGAGCGTGAGCGCGGCACGATGGAGAACCTGCTCGCCACGCCGGTGCGGCCGCTGGAAGTGATGATCGGCAAGATCCTGCCTTACATCGTGCTGGGCTACGTGCAGCTGGGCGTGATCCTGCTGGCGGCGGCGCTGCTGTTCCAGATCCCGATGGCGGGCAGCTTCACGCTGCTGCTGTCGATGATCGGCGTGTTCATGCTGGCCAACCTGGCGGTGGGCTTCACCTTCTCCACGCTGGCGAAGAACCAGTTGCAGGCGCTGCAGGCGACGTTCTTCTTCTTCCTGCCCTCGATGCTGCTGTCGGGTTTCATGTTCCCGTTCCGAGGCATGCCGCGCTGGGCGCAGTACATCGGGGAGGCGCTGCCGCTCACGCATTTCCTGCGCATCGTGCGGGGGATCATGCTGAAGGGGAATTCGTTCCAGCAGCTCGTGCCGGAGCTGTGGCCGATGCTGATCTTCCTGCTGGTGGCGGGGACCGTCGCGCTGCTCAGATACCGACAGACGCTCGACTGAACGCTTCCGTACTGCCGCCGCCGCTGGCTCTCACCCCTGCCCTCTCCCGCAAGCGGGAGAGGGAGTAAGAAATGCCCCGCATCCCCCATGGGCACGGGGGAAAGTCCTCATCCCGCCTTCAGCCGCGCTTCAGCACCCGCGCGCACCGTGAGGGCTCGCGGGTTGGAGCTTGGAGGACCACATGGGACACGCCTCAAGGAGGAGTTGGCGGAGGGTCGTCGGCGTCGCCACGACGCTCGCGATCGCGGGCGTGGCTGCGGCGGCGCCATCGACTGCGGATCCGTCGCCTGCGGCATCCGCGCCAGCGGCGGCACAGGAAACGGCCGCGCAGGCAGACCCTGCTCGACAGCCGCTTGCGCTGCAGGCCTCGCTGTCCGTACTGCGGTCACGCCTTCGGACGATCTCGACCCGCGCGCCCGACGGTTCGCGATCCAACGTGATGCTCAATCGCGGCCTGGACATCCAGGTCGTCGAACTCCCGCGTGAAGGCGTGTCCATCGGTCCCCCGCCCAAGCGCGCGCATCACGCGTTGAGCATCGGCATGGCGGGTCCGAAACAGATGTTGCGCGGGTTGGGACTGGAGGCTACCGAGTGCGCCGCGCGGTTCCGCATGCCGTCGAAGCTCAGTCGAAAGGGTGACGGATCGGCTCAAATCGATGTGATGGCCCAGGTGGGCATGGGCTGCAAGTTCTGAGACGCTCAGGCGTAGAGCGTCGCACGACCTTCGCGGACGAAGCCCGCGAGCCGCAGTCCGCAGGACTGTGCCGTGCGGATCGCCAGATGCGTGGGCGCGCTGACAGCGGCCAGCATCGGCATGCCGGCGATGGCGGCCTTCTGGACCATCTCGAAGCTGGCGCGGCTGGTCACGGCGGCGAAGCCTTGCGAGGCGTCGATGCCGGCCTTGGCCATGGCGCCGATCAGCTTGTCGAGCGCGTTGTGGCGGCCGACGTCTTCGCGAGCGAGGACGACGCTGCCGTCCGGATGGCACCAGGCGGCGGCGTGGATGCCGCCGGTACGCTGCTGCAGCGGCTGTGCCGCGGCGAGCTCGCGCATCGCGCGCGACAGCGCGGGCACGAGGGCTTCGGCATCGGCGAGCGCCGCGGGCAACGGCGGCACCGGTCGATCCGGCACGCGGAACACCTGGTCGAGGTTGTCCGTGCCGCAGAGCCCGCAGCCCGTGCGGCCCGCCATGCTGCGGCGGCGTTCCTTCAACAGCGCTTCGCAGCGCGCCGTGACGCGCAGCTGCAGGGCGACGCCGTTGGGCCGCGTGCGCACTTCGACATCGAGCAGATCCGCCGGCGAGGCCAGCAGTCCTTCGGTCAGCGAGAAGCCGAGCGCGAAGTCCTCCAGATCCAGCGGCGTCGCCAGCATCACCGCGTGCGAGAGCCCGTTGTACTCGAGCGCGATCGGCACTTCCTCGGCGACGAACTCCTCGTCCGCCGCGCGCGCGGCGCCGAGCCGCTCCGGCCGCACCGCGATCAGCGCGGAAGGCAGCGGGGCGTCGTCGTCGGAGAGCATGCAAGCGTCACTCATGGCGCCGGCTCCGCGTGACCGTCGTCCGCACCGTCTCCTCGACCCGCGGGCGTGATGCGGGCGATCCACCGGCCGTCTTCATCCACGCGCAGGCCGACCCAGCCGGGCCCCTGCGCGTCGCCGACGCGCGCATCGCTCATCAGCGTGTAGAGCCGCAGCAGCACGCTGACACGCAGCCCCGTCCGCTTGGCCAGCCGCGGCAGCGAGACGCCGTTGCCGCCGTCCAGCTCCGCCAGCGTCTCCAAGGCAAAACGCGCCTGCGCGGCCATGTCGCCCTCGTCCTCGATCTCCTCGTCGACCTCGCGGTCCGGAGCGTCGCGGACGTCGGCGCCGGGCGCGTCGTCGCGGTTCATCGGAGCTGCCTCAGGCGCTCGCCCCGGCCACCGACCTGGCCTGGTCCTGCGGCAGCGGCGCGTCCTGCGTGCGCAGCGTCAGCACCACCGGGATGGACTTCGACGTCGGCGTGCCGGCGCCGATGGACACGCTGCTCAGCGGCACCAGCGCGTTGGTCTCCGGGAAGTAGCTGGCCAGGCAGCCGCGCGGGATGTCGTACTCGATCAGCACGAACTTCTCGGCGCGACGCGTGTCGCCGTCGCTGTAGACGCTGGTGATGTCGACCCACTCGCCGGCCTTCATGCCGATGGTCTTCAGGTCTTCCTTGTTGATGAACACCACGCGGCGATGGCCCCACACGCCGCGGTAGCGGTCGTCATTGCCGTAGATCGTCGTGTTGTACTGGTCGTGCGATCGCACCGTCGCCAGGTTGAACACCACCGTCTTCTCGTCGCCGCGCAGCCGCGCGCGCGCCTGATGCAGCGGCGTGTCCGTGGGCAGCGCGTAGGTGATGAAGTTGGCCTTGCCGGTCGGCGTGTTCCAGACCCGCTCCGATGCGGTGTTGCGCAGGCGGAAGCCGCCCGGCACCTTGATCTTCTCGTTGAAGCCGGCGAAGTCGTCGAAGACTTCCTCGATCTTGTCGCGGATGCGCGAGTAGTCCTCGACCAGCCACAGCCACGGCGTCTTCGAACGGCCCTTCAGCGTCGCGGCCGCCAAGCGCGCCACGATCATGGGCTCCGACAGCAGGTGCTCCGACGCCGGCGCGTTCATGCCGCTGGAGATGTGCACCATGCTCATCGAGTCTTCCACCGTCACGCCCTGCGGGCCGGCGGCCTGCATGTCGATCTCGGTGCGGCCCAGGCACGGGAGCACCAGCGCCTCCTTGCCGTGGATGGTGTGGCTGCGGTTGAACTTGGTCGTCACGTGGACGGTCAGGTCGGTGTTGCGCAGCGCCTTCCAGGTCGCGATCGTGTCCGGCGTCGCCGAGGCGAAGTTGCCGCCCAGCGCGAAGAACACCTTGCCCTTGCCGTCGAGCATCGCCTGGATGGATTCGACGGTGCCGTAGCCGTTCTCGCGCGGCGGCTCGAAGCCGAACACCTGGCCGAGGCGATCCAGCAGCGCCTTGGGCGGCTTCTCGTAGATGCCCATGGTGCGGTCGCCCTGCACGTTGGAGTGGCCGCGCACCGGGCAGGCGCCCGCGCCTTCGCGGCCCAGGTTGCCGCGCAGCATCAGCAGCGCCGCGATGTGCTGGATCGTGGCGACCGAGTGCTGGTGCTGGGTGATGCCCATGCCCCAGCAGATGATCACGCGCTTGGCCTGCGCGTACAGGTCGCCGGCGGCGCAGAGCTGCTCCTGCGACAGGCCGGATTCGGCTTCCAGCGCTTCCCAGCTCTCGGCCCGGATGCTGGCCTCGAATGCCTCGATGCCGTTCGTATGCTCGGCGATGAAGCCCAGGTCCAGCACGCGCTCGCCGCCGGCGGCCACCGCCGCGTCGTCGAGCTCGAAGACGCGCTTGCACAGCGCCTTCATCACGGCCATGTCGCCGCCGATGCGCAGCTGGAAGTAGTGGGTCGAGATCGGCGTGCTGCCCAGCGTCGCCATCTCCATCTTGTCCTGCGGATCGGCGAAGCGCTCCAGGCCGCGCTCGCGCAGCGGGTTGAAGCTGACGATCTTGCAGCCGCGCTTGGACGCTTCGCGCAGCTCGCCCAGCATGCGCGGGTGATTGGTGCCAGGGTTCTGGCCCATGATGAAGATCGCGTCCGCCTTCTCGAAGTCGTGCAGCGTCACCGTGCCCTTGCCGATGCCGATGGTCGGCTTCAGGCCCTGGCCGCTGGGCTCGTGGCACATGTTCGAGCAGTCGGGGAAGTTGTTGGTGCCGAACTCGCGCACGAACAGCTGGTACAGGAACGCGGCCTCGTTGCTGGCGCGGCCCGAGGTGTAGAACATCGCCTCGTTGGGGCTCTGCAGCGCGTTCAGGCGCGCGGCGATCAGCTCGAAGGCGTCGTCCCAGGCGATCGGCTTGTAGCGGTCCGTGGCGCGGTCGTAGACCAGCGGCTCGGTGATGCGGCCCATGTTCTCGAGGTCGAAGTCGGACCATTCCGCCAGCTCGCTGACGGTGTGTCCGCCCAGCACTTCGGCCGTGGCGCGGTGCGCGGTCGCCTCGGCGGCGATCGCCTTGGCGCCGTTCTCGCAGAACTCGAAGGTCGAGCGGTGATCCCGATCAGGCCAGGCGCAGCCGGGGCAATCGAAGCCGTCGGCCTGGTTGGCCGACAGCAGCGTCTTGGCGCCCTTCACCGCAACGCCTTGCGCCTGCAGGTGCTTTGCGACGCTCTTCAGCGCGCCCCAGCCGCCGGCCGGGCCCTTGTAGAAATGGATCTTCTGGTCGCTCATGTGTACCCCCGGTGTGCTCGTGCCTGCGGCCCGTCCAGACCACCCCCCGGGGGGATGGCGGGCCGGTTTGGGGCGGCCCGGCGCTCGGCCCGCCCCTCGCTAAGAAGGAAGAATGGCAGACCGAGGTCTGCCATCGTGATGCTCAGTATCGACGCTGGTCAACAACGCCGCGTACTGAGGGTGATCAGCTGAAGAACTTCGCGGCGCTCAGCAGCGTGCGATAGATGCCCCAGGCCAGCGGGATGCCCACGGCCAGCCAGGCCAGCGCGACCAGGAAAGTCGGCGTGGCGCGGCCGGCGCCCGGGCCGCTGCCCACTTCGGCGGCGGCGGCCTTCTCATGGGCCAGCTTCTTCTCGACGGCCAGTTCGGCGTCGGTCATGAAGTGCTTGTCGGCGACCGGACGGATGACCAGGTTGGCGATCAAGCCGATGACCAGCATGCCCACCAGGATGTACATCGTCTGGTTGTAGACCTGCTCGCGCGGGATGCCCAGGCCCAGCTGGTAGTCGCGCATGCCGTTCACGATGAACGGGCCCAGGATGCCGGCGGTGGCCCAGGCGGTCAGCAGACGACCGTGGATGGCGCCGACGAACTGGGTGCCGAACAGGTCGCCCAGGTAGGCCGGCACGGTGGCGAAGCCACCGCCGTACATCGACAGGATCACGCACACCGCCGCCACGAAGGCCAGCTTGTGGCCCGCCGCGGCGCTGCTCGGCAGGCTGGCGTACAGCAGGCCGCCCAGCACGAAGAACACCGTGTAGGTCAGCTTGCGGCCAAGCTTGTCGGACAGCGAGGCCCAGACGAAACGTCCACCGATGTTGAACAGGCTCAACAGCGCGGTGAAGCCGCCGGCGATGCCGGCGATCGCGGCCAGCTGGGTCTTGTCCAGTTCGGCGAACTTGGCTTCGACGCCGATCAGCGAGCCGCCGAAGATTTCCTGCAGCATCGGGCTGGCCATGCCGATCACGCCGATGCCGGCGGTCACGTTCATGCACAGCACGATCCACACCAGCCAGAACTGCGGGATGCCCCAGACCTTCTTCACGTGCACGTGGCGCTGCGTGATCATGGTGTTGCTGGCCTGCACGGCCGGCGGGGTCCAGCCCTCAGGCTTCCAGCCGGTCGGCGGCACGCGGTAGCCCAGCGCGCCGGCGACCATGAACACGAAGTACACGAGCGCCATCACGACGAAGGTCTGCATCACACCGGCGTCGGTCGGGGTGGCGAAGTGCTTCATCAGCTCGACGGCCAGCGGCGAACCGATCATCGCGCCGCCGCCGAAGCCCATGATGGCCATGCCGGTCGCCATGCCGCGACGGTCAGGGAACCACTTGATCAGCGTCGACACGGGCGAGATGTAGCCCAGGCCCAGGCCGATGCCGCCGATGACGCCGGAGCCCAGCACCATCAGCCAGAACTGGTGGGTGTGGATGCCGAAGGCGGAGATCAGCATGCCGCCGCACCAGCACACGGCCGAGACCAGGCCGGCCTTGCGCGGACCGGCGCGTTCCAGCCAACCGCCCCAGATCGCCGCGGAGCAGCCCAGGAACAGGAAGAACAGCATGTAGATGGTGCCCAGCGTCAGCACCGTCCAGTCGCAGCCGGTGGTGAACAGCTGAGCCAGGAAGCCCACATCCTTGCCGCACGCGGCGCCCGTCCCGGCGGTCTGCAGCATCTTGGACAGCGGCAGCCAGAACACCGAGAAGCCGTAGGCCATCCCGATGCACAGGTGGATGGCGAGCGCGCTCGGCGGCACCAGCCAGCGGTTGAAACCGGGAGCGGCGATGGTGCGCTCCTTGTCCAGCCAGCTCGCGCCGGCGGATCCGCCGCCCTGATCGGTCAGCACAGTAGACATGGGTCCTCCTCAAACACAACAAAAAAGGCGGCCGTGACACGGCCCGCTGATGACGAACGGCGCCGAACCCTCCAACGACGCCTTCCGGCCGCGTCCCTTGTTCCGACCGTTCCCGTCCCTTTCGGCATCAAGAAAGCGTTAGGAGAACGATTTCTGGTGACGGGCTGAAAAAGTTGGGGCAGAACGCTCGCGGCGCCGCGATCTTGACGCAAGTCATTGACATCCTTTGACAACCACACATAGCGAGCGGACATCTATCGCACGAAACCGACAGCCGGCAGCTATCCAACGCCGGGCGGTAACCGAATGTGGGAGCGGTCACATGGGCGATCAACGCACACCACCCCCTGCCGATCGGGCGCTTCCCAGGATCCATCGAAAAGGGCGGGCACCACGAGCGATTGTTGAGGTCCCCACAACGGTGCGTTGCCCGCCGCGGCATTTATGCGATCGGGGTGAATGCCTATTGTTCGGAGGTCTCCTGTCTCCGAAGGCGTCCATCAGCGCCTTCTTCGCCGGACCGCCCGACCTGGGCCGTCCGGTTTTTCTTTGGGCGCGAGAGCGACGAGGATCGCCGTTTGCCCCGATGAACACGTGGATGTATCGGGTTGAAACCTGCCGCTTGTCCTACAAGCCGTTGCGACATCAACCCACGGTCGACTCCCCCTCCACGGTCCAAAGTTGGTCCTAACCGATCTCCACCGATCGGCCCCCTCAAGCCCAAAGGAGAGACTGATGAACGCGACCAAATCCCTCGTGACCGGTGCCGTTGCCCTGACCGCCTTTGCCAGCGTGCTGGGTCTGGCGTATGCGCAGGTCGAGAACACGACCGAGTCCACCCAGACGCAGGCGACGCAGGAACAGTACCCCGCCACGCAGACTGAGCAGCAGATGCCGGCCGACCAGCAGACCCTGACGCCGGCCGACCAGTCGAACCAGGCGACCACGCAGCAGAACCAGACGACGCCCGAAGCGCAGTCGCAACAGACCCAGCCTGCTTCCACCGACCAGTGGCAGAACCAGCAACCGGCCACGCAGGACCCGATGCCGTCCGAGCCGACCAGCGCCGGCACGCCGGCCCCGCGCGCCGACCGCAACTGATCGGTGAGTCCACACCGCCACGCCCGGATCTGATCTCTCCCTGAAAGCCCACCATGCTGCGCGCCTCCAGCGGGTACTTATTCAGCGATCCGCCCCCACCGGAACCGGTGAAGGGCGGGATCCCGAAGCATCTGCGGGAGCGCGCGGGATGGGCGGCGCAGGGTCTGATCCTGGGCCTGGCCGGCGCGTTGCTGGCCTGGCCGGCAGCGACTTTCCTGATGAAGCAGCTGCGGCCGGCTCCGTCCGTCGTGGCACGACACACTCCTGCACCGGTCCAGCCGGTCGTCCACGCCCCCGCGCCAGTGTTGCGGACCGGCACGGCCGACTTCGGCAAGACCAAGGTTTCCAGACAGGCCCGCCAGCTCGCCCAATGGGTGATGGCGGGCTGGGATCACAACGGACGTCCGTTCGCGATCCTCGACAAGCGCCAGGCGCAAGTCCTGGTGTTCAGTCCCGAAGGCAAGCTCCAGGCGACCACGCCGGTGCTGCTGGGCTACGCCGCCGGCGACGACAGCGTCGCGGGCATCGGCTTGCGGCCCATCGCCGAGGTGAAGCCTTCCGAGCGCACCACGCCCGCCGGCCGCTTCGTCGCGCAGCCCGGAAAGAATGCTGGGCACGAGGACGTGCTCTGGGTGGATTACGACGCCGCCGTGTCGATGCATCGCGTCCGCCCGACCAACCCCGCGGAGCGTCGGTTGGAGCGGCTCGCTTCCCCGACACCCAAGGACAACCGCATCAGCTTCGGCTGCATCAACATGCCGGTGAAATTCTTCGAACAGACGTTGTGGCCGACCTTCGGCAAGCGCGGTGGCATCGTGTACGTGCTGCCTGAAAAGAAGGCGATGGAACAGGTCTTCGCGGAGCAGATGCGCCGCGCCAAGGCCGGGCCGTCCACATGAAGCGGCCCATGTCCGCCTCGCCCCGCGCGTCCCTCCGCCCCCGCTTCCCCACCCGCAGCGCCCTCGCCTTCGCGACGGCGCTCGCGCTGGGTGCGGGTGCCTTCACGTCCGTGCATGCGCAGGTGAGCCGCGCCACGGTGCGCGGCCTCGTCAACGTGCCGGCCGGCGTCCAGTCCGGCGGCCTGAGCGTCACGGCGGTGAACAGCGCGAACGGCGCCCGCTATCGCACCAGCACCCGCGCCGACGGCCGCTACGCGCTCATCGGGCTGGCGCCGGGCGAGTACGTCGTCAGCGTCGCCGCCGCCGACGGCAAGCCGATCAAGACCGAACGCATCACCCTGTCCGTAGGCGAGAGCGCCGCGCTCGATCTGGGGGCTGCGCCCGTGGCGGAGACGCCGGACGCGATCCAGCTCGGCACCGTGACCGTCGAAGGCAACGCGAGCCGGCAAGGTGTCAAGGATTCACAGGTCGGCACGGTGGTGTCGCAGCGCATGATCGAGGCGCTGCCGCAGAACACGCGCAACTTCCTCAGCGCGGCGGACCTGGCGCCGGGCGTCGCCTTCTCGACCGATTCCAGCGGCCTGAGCCGGGTGCAATCGGGCGCGCAGGACTTCGACCACCTGAACGTCTTCATCGACGGCGTGGGCCAGAAGAACAACATCCTGCGCGGCGGCGTCAGCGGCCAGTCGGACACGCGCGGCAACCCGTTCCCGCAGTCCGCCATCTCCGAATACAAGGTGCTGACGCAGAACTACAAGGCCGAGTTCGACCAGGTCAGCAGCGCCGCGATCACGGCGGTGACGAAGTCCGGCACCAACGAGTTCCACGGCGAACTCTACGGCGACCGCACCGGCACCAACTGGCGCTCGAAGAACTCGCTGGAGAAGGAGCGCGAGGCCCAGGGCATCGCGCGGCCGTCGTCCGAAAAGTACGAGTACGGCGGCAGCGTGGGCGGCCCCATCGTCAAGGACAAGCTGCATTTCTTCGTCGCCTACGATGCGAAGCGGATCGAGGACTCGCGCCAGATCGCCGGCCAGAACTTCGAGAAGCTGCCCAACGCGGGCATCGTGCCCGAACTGCTGGCGCGACGCGGCAGCCAGGTCGATCCCTTCCACGAGGACCTGTTCTTCGGCAAGCTGGACGCGCAGCTCAACGACGAGCATCGCCTGACCCTCAGCGCGCGGCTGCGACGCGAGACCGACCGCATCGCCGAGGACCGCAACCTCTCGCTGCCCGGCAACGACAAGGGGCGCCGCAACGACGAGACGCGCATCGACCTGAAGCACGAGTGGTCGCGTGACGACTGGCTCAGCGAGGCGCGCATCGGCTACGAGGACTACCTCTGGAATCCGAAGTCGGCGTCGGACACGCCGCTCGTCCGCTACAAGGTCTCGACGGCATCGCCGCAGGTGCTGACGGCCTCGCAGGACGTGATCCTGGACGGCGGCTCGCCGGATGCGCAGCGGCGCAAGCAGCGCGGCACCTTCGTCTCGGAGGAGCTGACCTACACCGGTGTCGACGGCCACGTGATCAAGGGCGGCGTCAAGCTCAAGGACATGCGCTACGACCTGAGCGGCACGGCCAACTCGGTCGACGCGGTCGAGGTGCTGATCGACAACGTCACCGGCCTGCCCTACTGGGACGGCACCAACTGCCTGGGCACCAACGTCTCCAACAACGGCAGCACGAGCGCGCAGTGCAACATCCGGCGCGCGGCGGCGGCCTCGGGCGCCAGCTTCAAGAACAAGCAGTGGGGGCTGTACCTGCAGGACGACTGGGCCGTCACCAACAAGCTGGAGCTCAACCTCGGCGTCCGCTGGGACTACGAGGACAACATGCTGAACAACTCATACGCGACGCCGGCGGACCGCATCGCGGCGCTGATGGCGATCGACGGCGAGCGCTACGGCATCGTGCCGCCGGCGGGCCAGACCTATGCGCAGTCGCTGGCCAAGGGCGGCATCGATATCTCGCAATACATCAGCAGCGGCAACTCCCGCAAGGCGTTCAAGAACGCGATCGCGCCGCGGGTGGGGTTCTCCTACGACGTCTTCGGCAACCGCAACACGGTGGTCTTCGGCGGCTACGGCCGCAGCTACGACCGCACGATGGCGAATCACGCGCTCGATGAGTTGCAGAAGAACCAGGCGACCGGCGGCGAGATCTGGCTGATCCGCAACGACCTGAAGATGCCCTATGCGGACCAGTTCAGCATCGGGCTGCGGCAGGCGCTCACGAAGACGTGGAACGGCGAGATCGCGCTGAGCCGCGTCGAGGCGAAGAATCAGTTCGTCTGGTTCAGCGGCAACCGCGACGCCAACGGCGGCTTCGCGCAGCAGTCGTCCATCGATCCGCTGTGGGGCGGGCCGCCCGGCTTCGGGCAGGTGGTGCTCGGGGATTCGATCGGCCGGACGCGGACGGACTCGGTGTTCGTGAAGGCGGAGAAGCCTTACTCGGAATCGTCCGGCTGGACGGCCACGCTGGCCTACACCTACAGCGACGCGAAGACGACCAACCTGCAGTGGAGCAACGACACCTTCGACTGGACCTACGGCCGCGCGGGTCGCGGCTGGAATCCGAGCACGCTGGTGGACCGCCACAGGCTGGTCGGCGCGTTCATGACCGACAAGCTGCTGCCCTGGGGGCTGACCTTCTCGGCCAAGGGCACCTACGCGAGCGGCTTCCCGCGGCGCCTGACGAATTGCGTCGGCGGCACGCCGCAGTGTTTCCTCGTCGAAGGCGACTCGCCGAGCTTCCGGCAGATCGACATCAGCATCGGCAAGGCCTTCAAGTACGGCATCCACCAGGTGGCGCTGCGGCTGGACGTGCTGAACCTGCTCAACGCCGACAACTACGGCGGCTTCGACGACTGGATCGGCAACGCGCCGCAGGCCGGCGCGACGCCCAACCGGCTGGGCGGCGACAACCTCAACCTCGACAAGCCCAACAACATCCGCGGCGACAACCGTGCGATGCGGGTGGTGCTGAACTACAAGTTCTGACACGGCGCTCGCGGAGTCAGCCCGGCACCGCAAAGCGGGGACAAGGTCAGGGGGCGTGACGATCGGCGTGGGGGGTGGCCTGCCGGCTATGCTGGCCGGCATTGTTCATCGACAACCGCCGGACTTCATGACCACTGCCCTGCTCATCATCGATCTGCAACGCGCGCTCTGCGTCGGCAAGTACGCCTGCCACGAGGTCGACGCCGTCATCGGTCGCATCAACGGCCTGATCTCGCAGGCGCGGGACACCGGCACGCCGGTGGTGTTCGTCCAGCACGAGGAAGACGGCGACGGGCCGCTGCGCCACGGCAGCGAAGGCTGGCAGATCGACGATCGCCTGCACGCGCAGCCGGTCGACCGGCGCGTGTTCAAGACCTCGCCGGATTCGTTCCACGAGACCGACCTGGACGCGGTGTTGAAGGGCTTGGGCGTGAAGCATCTGGTCGTTTGCGGCGCGCAGAGTGACTTCTGCGTCGACACGTCGACGCGTCGCGCGTTGAGCTCCGGTTACGACGTCACGCTGGTCGAGGACGGCCACACCACGATCGCCTACGGCGACCTCACCGCGCCGCAGATCATCGACCACCACACGCTGATCCTGCGCGACCTCAACAGCTTCGGGCCGAAGATGGAGGCGAAGAAGGCGGCGGAGATCAGCTTCAAAGCAAGCTGATCCGGCGATCTCGGATCACTTGAACGACGAGCGAGCGCTGGCAAGCCGCGACAACGTCATGTCGCACTGATCCACCGTCCCGATGCAATCGAGCCCGCGCGACTCGACCTCGCCCATGAGGCTGAGCCACGCGTTCAGGCCCTCCAGCGTGACCTTGGTGCGCGAGGTGCGGCTCCAGCCGCGCTCGGCCAGCTGCCCGAGATAGATCCAGGTCTGTCGGCGTGACAGCCCCGACAACTGCCCGATGCAGGCCTGCGACACCGGCAGGGCCAGGCTGTTGCCCACCGTGCCCGCGCGCTGCGAGCTGCTCAGCGCCGCCGCCAAGGTCGCCAGCACGCTGATCAGGCGCTGGAAGCCGTTGCCGGCCAAGCGCATCGTGATCTGGTCCTGCAGCCGCGAGGCCGTCGCCGCGTACAGCTCGCCGGTCGCAGCGTCGCGGTCCGGCGCGTTCGTGTCCTTCATCCGCGGCATCGGGATGTGGATGGTCGTCACGTCGACCAGCGCCGTCACGTCGTAACGCGCCGCCAGCTTGCCCAGCGGCGAATCCGCGCCGATCACGTCGCCCAGCCACAGCGCCGCCACGGCCACGCGCGTGTCCGCCGCGACCTTCGCCGCGAGAAAGGCCGCCCCGCCGCTGATCGCGATCCACTCGGCCAGCGGCGTGCCGGCCTCGATGATCTTCTGGCCGCGCCGGTACGTCCGGATCTGGCCGTCGGCCAGCCAGTCGTCGCTCGTCGCGTCCGGTGCGCCGTCGTGCGGCGGCGTCCGCGTCCCTCTCGTGCTCATGATGTGCTTTTCGTGGAGTCCGCCGGACAAGGCTCCGCCCTCCGCTTCTCATGCGGAACTGTCGCGAAAGCCATGGCGGCGAATCGTGGGTTATAGAAGCGGACCGCCGACCCCGATCGGTCGATAAGGCCCGTGGCGTCGGCCCGCTTTGCGGGTTGACGCGCGCGATCGGCGCGTCACCAGATCGACAGGCTCCTCGCCAGCACGCGCTGCAGCCAGCTGCGCGACGAGGCCTCCGAGACGTCGCCCTGCGCGACGCTTTCCAGGCTCGCGTTCACCACGTCGCGCGACGAGACCAGGTTGCCCGGGCGGATGTCGCGCGGATTCACGATCCCCGAGAAGCGCAGCGTGTTCACGCCCTTGTTCAGGCCCACGTTGCGCTCACCGGCCACCAGCAGGTTGCCGTTGGGCAGCACGTTGATGACGCTCACCGCCACCGTGGTGGTGAAGCTGTTGTCCGTCTCCGTCGTGCCCGAGCCCTTGAACGAGTCGCTGCCCGCGGCCGTCGCGTCGACGTTGAGCAGCCGCTCCACCACGCCGATCCTGCTCTGGCCGCCCGGTCCGTGCACCGCGAGCTTGTTGTCGCGGCTGGTGTCGGTCGTCTGCTTCTGGCTCGCCTTCAGCGTCTCCTGGATGTCCACCTTCAACGTGTCGCCGATCGCGCTCGGACGCTTCTCGCCCGAGAACAGCGAGGTCGGCGACATGGTCGGCTGGTAGATCGCGCCGTTGTTCGGCCGCTCGATGTACATCGGCGCCTGCGGCGGCGTCACCATCATCGGACCGGCCACCGTCGGCGGCGTGCCGGCGCATCCGCCGAGCACGCCCAAGCCGGCCAGCAGGACGGCCGCGAGCGGCATCGTGGCATCGCTCATGGCGCCACGGGACTTGTTCTTCGACATCATGCCCTCCCCTCAGCTCTGGAAACCGGTGATCAGCGCCTTCACCACCGGCGCGATCTTGTTGCGCGTCCCGGCCCAGCGGGCCAGGCCGAAGTTCTCCTCGGCGACGTAGCTGCTGGTCGACAGCAGCGTCCCGTCGGCGCGGTGCAGGCTCAGCGACGCGGCGCTGAGGTTGGCGCGGTAGCCGCTGGCCATCGGCGGCACGCCCCATTCGATCGTCGCGACGTAGCGCAGCCACACCCCGCACTGCTGCAGCCCCGTGCCGGGCTCGTACACGCGGCTGTCCACGCCCTGCCCCTTCAGCTCCGCCTGCATCGCCGGAACCAGGTCCTCCAGCGGGGCGTTGCGGTTGAATTCGATGCACAGCGTGCGCACCGGCGCGTCGCCGTGGTGGACCGTGTTGCTGGCCTTCGCCGGCGCGGCGGTCGCGAGCACCGTCGAGGTCGCGGTGCCCGCGCCCTTGAGCAGTTCCCACGCGGGCACCGGACTCAGCGCACTGCAACCGGCCAGGCCGGCGGCCGCCGTCCACATCAAGGTCGTCCTCAGGATCGTCCGCAGGCGCATGACCCGACCCTCAGACCAGCTCGTCGAGGATGGCGCCGCCGCCCAGCGCCACCAGCACGCCGTAGCCGACGACATTGCCGAGCACGTTCCCCACACCGCCGGCGACGTCCCCGACCGTGTCGGTGACGACGTCGGCGACCGTCTCGACGGCCTCCACCGCGTCGCCGGCCAGCGCCTGGAGGCCCTTGGCGCTGATGGTGGCCGTGACGCCGAGCACGGGGCCCAGCGTCAGGCTGGGTCCGCCGCCCCGGGACGATCCCGGGTGCCCGCCCGACGACGCGGCGCGGCCGCTCTCGTGCGGGCCGTCGGAGGACGTCGCCAGCGCGACCAGGCTGGACAGGAGGGGCACGCTGCTCACGGGAAGCTCCCGGCGTCGATCAGCCGCGCGCGGCCAGCGAGGCCGTGTCGAGCGACAAGGTGGGCGACAGCGCGGGCGAAGGCGTCGACGTCCCCGCCGCGGGCGCCGCGGCCATCGGGGCCGTCGCCGCGGACGCCGGCGCGCCGGCCTTCGCGTCGTTCAGCATCCTGGTGAAATCGGGCGCGCCGTTGGCGGCCTTGGCAGCCTTGGCCGCGCCGGCGGACGCGGGGGCGCCGACGTGGGCCGTCGGCGACGAAGAAGCGTTGGACTTGACGTGCATGGCGAAGCGCTCTCGTTCGTTGGGGTGAACGGATTCTTCGCCGCGGCCGCCTCCCGGCATGCCGCGATGAGCGCAACGATCGCGGCGGTCGTCGCGGGCTCGGTGAACTGCATCACCGAGCGCTCGGAACTGAGGGCTGTCTTCGCCGCTTCACCGGCTCAAGTTCGCGCGAGGGCGGCACCCGCGCGGGCGGTCAACGCGCAGGAAGGGCGAGGGCCGACAAAGCGAAAGGGTGAGGGCCGAAAAGGGTCAGGTCATGCGCCGCGGCTCTGATGCGCCATCGCTTCGGTCCACTCGTCCCAGGTGGACTCGGTGACCTCCAGGCCCACCAGCGCGGGCGGATCCTCGACCGGCCAGCCGGACGGGCTGAAGGGAATGCGCCGTTGCAGCAACACCTCCGTCTGCCGCAGGATGAGCTGCATGGCCGAACTGAACGGGTGGCCGGGCTCTCCGGCGGGCGGCGCGAATCGTTGTCGCATGGTCCTCTCCTGATGAGTTCCCACTATCAAGGGGAGACGGCTCGAGTGCCATCCCACCATAGGGTGAACTAGGGGGGATATCCACCGCATCAGATTGATCACTTCGATCTGATGGAACTGATGGGTGACCGCATGGGCCCGCCACCGCCGCTGGCCCTCACCCCCTCGCCCGCTCCCGCAAGCGGGCGAGGGCGCATCAGGTCAGATCACCTGACGCAGCAGCGCGTAGAGCGCAATGGCGCCGGAGACCACGGCGCAGGCGGTCTTCATCGAACGGTTGGCCACGAAGGCGCCGATCAGGCTGCTGACCAGGATGGCGGCGAAGAGGTAGTTGGTTTTCATGGGCCGCGATTGTGGCGGCGCGCCGGAAGCTCTCCGGCGATCGCCGCGGCGCGGATCAGACAGTCGCGCGATCGGGCCGGTTGATCTCGACGGTCACGTGAACAAGTTCCTCGTGGATGGACAGCATCCTGCGGACGTCGTCGGGCAGCGCCTCGGGACTGTCGGTCACCAGCGACACGATGCACGCGTACTGCGCGCGACCGACCCGCCACACATGCAGGTCGGCGATCGTCGCCGGCCATGGCGCGGCGGCGATGACCTCGCGGATCTCGTCGACCACCGGCGCATCCATCTCGGCGTCCAGCAGCACGCGGCCGGTGTCTTGCAGCAGCCCGCGCGCCCACACCGCCACCAGCACCGCGCCGGCAATGCCCATCACCGGGTCCAGCCAATCCGCGCCCCACCACCGGCCGCCCAGCAGCGCCACGATCGCCAGCACCGAGGTGGCGGCGTCGGCCAGCACATGCACGTAGGCGGCGCGGAGGTTCAAGTCGTCGTGGCCATGTCCCTGCGCGTCGGCGCGCGCATGCTCATGCCCGTGCGCATGGCCGTGGCCGTGGCCGTGGCCGTGGCCGTGGCCGTGGTCATGCCCATGATGATGTTCGCCGCGCAGCAGCCACGCGCAGGCGAGGTTCACGACCAGCCCGATCGCGGCGACCGCGATCGCCTCGTCGTAGTGGATGGGCGTCGGCGCGATGAGCCGTTCGACCGACTGCCACAGCATCAGCCCCGCGACGCCGACCAGCAGCAGCGCGCTGCTATAGCCGCCGAGGATCTCGATCTTCCAGGTGCCGAAGGCGAAGCGCCCGTCTGTCGCCCAGCGACGCGCGGCGCCGTAGGCCAGCAGCGACACACCCAGCGCCACCGCGTGCGAGCTCATGTGCCAGCCGTCGGCCAGCAGCGCCATCGAGTTGAAGACATAGCCGCCGACGATCTCCGCGACCATCATCAGCACCGTCAGCAGTACGGCCCAGCGCGTGTTGCGTGCGGCAAGCGGATTGCCTTCGTCGAACACATGCGAGTGATGCCAGCGTGTGGCGGAGGGGGCGGACATGGACGGTGAGCGCGACGAAGACATGGCGGGCGGCGGAGCGCGGGCGAGCGTCGGATGACGAAGCGCCACAGTATCCGGTCGACCTTCCGGTGGCGGACGGGAGACCCCGCCCGGGACGGGTCATCCGACGGGGGTAGACTCGCCCGCAGTTTTCAAACCAACGCGATGGGACCCTGGGTGGACACAGAGGAGCGCAAGCCCTTGCAGGTGGTGGTGCTCGGCGGATCGGCGGGCAGCATCGACGCGCTCGGCACCGTCCTGGGTGCGCTACCGAACGAACCGGGCTTCGCGGTCCTGGTCATCACCCACCTCGACCCCAACGAGGAGACCAGGCTGCCCGAGGTCCTGCAGGACCGCACCACGCTCCCGGTGGAGCGACTGGAGCACCTCACCAAGGTGCAGCACGGCCGCGTCTACGTGATGCCCGAGAACGCCGGCGTCATGGCGCTGGACGGCCACTTCCGCCTCACCCGCCGCACGCCCGGCCTGCACCTGCCGATCGACGCCTTCCTGGCCTCGCTGGCGCAGGATCCCGACCTCGACGGCGCGGTCGTCATCCTGTCGGGCACCGGCCAGGACGGCGCGGCCGGCATCGTCGACCTGAAGGCCACCGGCGGCTTCATCCTGGCGCAGGCGCCCAACACCGCCGAACACGACGGCATGCCCGTGGCCGCCATCAACACCGGCCTGGTGGACGAGGTCCTGCCCCCGGACGAGATCCCCGCCGCGCTGCTGCGCCGCTTCGGCGAGCCGCACCACGAAGGCGACCTGCCCGGCTCGGGCGGTGTCGCGCAGGACGTCGACGCGCTGGAGACCGCGCTGACCATCGTCCAGCAGAAGGCCGGCGTCAACCTCGGCTACGTCAAGGACGTCAACCTGCGCCGCCGCTTCCTGCGCCGCGTGCTGCTGCAGAAGGACCGCGACCTGGCCGCCTACCTGCAGTTCCTGCGCACCGATCCCTACGAGGCCGCCGCGCTGCGCGACGACGTGCTGATCGGCGTCACCGCGTTCTTCCGCGACGCGGAGTTCGTCAACGTGCTGCGCCAGGTCGTCCTGCCCAAGCTGCTGGCGCTGCGCCACGACCCGATCCGCATCTGGGTGCCCGCCTGCTCGACCGGCGAGGAGGTCTACACGATCGCCATGCTGCTCAAGGAGGCGATGAACTCCGAGGGCATCCACCGCCGCGTCCAGATCTTCGGCACCGACCTGAACGAGGCCTCGATCGAGACCGCCCGCGCCGGCCGGTACTCGGCCGCGGCGCTGGAGAACGTGCCGCAGGCCTTCCGCGACACGGCCTTCGTGCCGAGCACCGGCGGCTACCTCGTGGCCAAGGACCTGCGCGAGATGTGCGTGTTCGCGCGCCACAACCTGCTGACGCACGCGCCGTTCTCGGGCATGGGCCTGATCAGCTGCCGCAACATGCTGATCTACCTGCGCAAGGAAGCGCAGCAGCATGTCTTCGAGGTGCTGCACTACGCCTGCCGCAACGACGGCTTCATGCTGCTGGGCCGCGCCGAGGCGGCCTCGGTCGCCGACGGCTTCGAACACGCCGGCGCGCCGCACCTGTACCGCAAGCTGCCGAACTCGCGCCGCCACCGGCCGCTGTTCCCCATCGACGCGATGCGCCCCTGGGTCAGCGACGGCGACGCGCCGCGCGTGCCGCAGCCGCCCCCGCCGGACCTGGTCAGCGAGGCCGCCAACCGGGTCGCGCTCGCGCGTTATGCGCCGCCGGGCTTCGTCGTCAGCCAGGGCGGCGAGGTGGTGCAGTTCCGGGGCGACGTGTCGGCCTTCATCGCGCCGGCCAGCGGCGAAGCGACCCTCGCGCTGCCGCGCCTGCTGGACGCGGCGCTCAACGTGCCGGTCCGTACCGCGCTCGTCGAGGCCAAGCGCACCGGGCAGCCGGTGCGCCGCGAACGCATCGGCTTCAAGGAGCGGCGCTACGTGCTGGAGGTGCTGCCGCTGGAGGCCGGCGAGGCCGCCCAGCATTTCCTGGTCACCCTCGCGCCCGAGCCCCACGAGCCGGCCGCCGATGCGGCGTCGGCGCTGTCCACGCCGCCCTTCTCGCCCGGCGGCGCCCGCGCGCGCGTCGACGAGCTCGAACGCACCGTCACCACGCTGTCCGACGAACTCGAGGCGACCCAGGCGCAGCTGCGCACGCTGGTCGTCGAGTTCGAGTCGGCCAACGAAGAGCTGCGCACGGCCAACGAGGAGATGCTCAGCACCAACGAGGAACTCCAGAGCGCCAACGAAGAGCTGCAGAGCGCCAAGCAGGAACTCGAATCGGCCAACCAGGAGCTGCTCTCGCTGAACGAGGAGCTCAAGTCGCGCAACGACGAGCTGGACCTCGCCAACGACGACCTCAGCAACCTCGTCGAAGGCATCCCGCTGCCGGTCGTGCTGCTGGACCGCCAGCTGCGGCTGCGGCATGCGTCGCCGCAGGTCGCCCAGCTCTTCGGCATCGCCCCCGACGCGCTGGGGCAGGCGATCGGGCAGCCGGTGGTGAACGTCACCTCGCGTTTCGCGGCCAGCCAGCTGGAACAGCTGGTGCAGACCGCCGTGCAGGGTCTGGCGCCGGTGGAGCATGAACACCAGGACACCGAAGGCCGCTGGTGGCTGGTCAACGTGCGGGCGTACCGGACCGCGGACGAGCGCATCGACGGCGCGGTGATCGCCTTCCAGGACATCCACGAACTGCGCCGCGCGCTCGAATCGGCGCAGCACGCGCGCGACGACGCGGAGCGCGCCAACACCGCCAAGGACGACTTCCTCGGCATGGTGTCGCACGAACTGCGCGCGCCGCTGAACGTGATCTCGGGCTGGGCCTCGGTGCTGAAGCAGTCGCAGGAACGCGGCACGCTCGGCGAGGCGACCGCGACGCGCGCCATCGCCACCATCCTCAAGCATTGCCAGGCGCAGGCGCAGCTGATCGACGACCTGCTGGACGTGTCGCGGATCGCGTCCGGCCACCTGACGCTGGAGATGCGTCCGCTGGACCTGTCGGCGTGCGTGCGCAGCGTCGTGGACGGCCTGCAGCCGGCCGCCGAGGCCAAGGGCCTCACCCTGAGCAGCACCGGCCTGCAGCAGCCGTACCGCATCGAGGGCGACCAGCGCCGCATGCAGCAGATCGTGGCCAACCTGGTCGGCAACGCGCTCAAGTTCACCCCTCGGGACGGCCGCATCACCGTGTCGCTGAGCCGCATCGGGCCGACGGTGGAACTGGCCGTCGTCGACAACGGCATCGGCGTGGCGGTCGAGCTGCTGCCGCGCCTGTTCGACCGCTTCACGCAGGCGGACATCAGCCGGACGCGCGAGTACGGCGGCCTCGGCCTGGGCCTGTCCATCGTCCGGCACCTGGTGCTGGCGCACGGCGGCACGGTCACGGCGCACAGCGACGGCGAGGGCCGCGGCACGCGGCTGACGGTGCGTTTCCCGGCGGTGGAGCTGGTCTCGGACACGCCCGAGACGCCGCCGCGCGAGACCACCGCCAGCGACCTCGTCGGCCTGCGCGTGCTGCTGGTCGACGACGATGCGCATGCGCTGGACGCGCTGCGCCATCTGCTGGAACTGGCCGGCGCGGACGTGCGCGCGGCGGGCTCGGTCGAGCAGGGATGGGAGCTGATCGCGGCCGCGTCCGAACATCCGCCGCACGTACTGGTCAGCGACGTGGCGATGCCGGGAGCGGACGGTTATTCCCTCGTGCGACGGCTGCGCGCCCGCGAACGCGCGCTCGACACGGTGACGCCGCTGTACGCCGTGGCGCTGACCGGACTGGCGACGCTGCAGGACCGCGACGCGGCCATCGCCGCCGGCTTCGACGACCACTTGGCCAAGCCGGTGGACGTGGACCTGCTGATCGAGAAGGTGCTGATCGCGCGACCGCGCTGACGGCGCCGGCCGCCCGGGTCGATGACCGGTGTGATGGCCGCTCTGATGACCGTGTCGGCCGGACCTGCCGCGACGCGAAAGATCAGTCCGCGGCCTGCATGACGGCCGGCAGGTCGATGCTGCGGCGGCGCGCGCGCTTGACCTCGTACATGCGCTGGTCGGCCAGGTGCAGCGCCTGCTCGACGCTGAGGCCCGCCGGATCCAGCGCCACGACGCCGACGCTCGCGCCCGCGTACTGCAGTGCGTGGCCGTCGAGGTCGAACCGGCCGACGCTGGCCAATGCGGCGCGGTGCTCCAGCGTGCGCGCGGCCTGCGCCGGTTCGCCGCGATCCACCAGCGGCCCCTGCGAGCGCGGCAGGCCGCCCAGGCTCACGCCGGGTCCGACGACGATGAACTCGTCTCCGCCGACCCGCGCCAGCATGTCCGAGCCGCGCAGCTCCAGCGACAGGCGCTGGGCGATCTCGCGCAGGAACAGGTCGCCGCGATGGTGGCCGAGCTGGTCGTTGACCGACTTGAAGCCGTCCAGGTCGATGCAGCCCAGCAGCACGCAGGTGCCGTCGCGGGCGGCACGCTGCAGCTCGCGCTGCAGTTCGTCGAACAGCGCGCGACGGTTCGGCAGGCCGGTCAACGCGTCGGTCAGCGCATAGGTCGCCAGCTGCTCGTTGGCGGCGCGCAGGTCGGCCACCAGCCGCTCGCGCTGCAGGAACTGGCTCACCAGCGTCGAGAACAGCCGCAGCAGCGACTGGGACTCGGGACTGACCGTGCGGCGTTCGGCGCTGGCGGCGCACAGCGTGCCCAGGAGCTCGCCGCCGTCGTCGCGCACGGGCGCGCTGACGTAGGTCTGGATGCCGAGCTGGCGCGCCGCCGCGGCGTCGCCCCAGCACGCCGCCACATCGCTGGTGGCCATCCGGCCGGCGTCGAGCGCGCGCTTGCACAGCGTGTCCGACCACGGCACCGCCAAGCCTTCGGGGATGGTCATCGCGCCGGCGTTGCGGGCCATCAGCACGTGCTGCACCCCCGCGCGCAGGTCAATGGTGGTGAGGTAGGTCGACTCCAGACCGGTGACCGACCCCAGCATGTCCAGCAGCGGGCGGGTCAGCTGTTCCAGGTTGCGGGCGACGGGCACGGTCGACGTCAGGCGGGCGAGCAGGGCTTCCAAGATCGGCAGTCGAAATCAGGTCTGAAGCCATGGATGTTGTCACAACTGGAAAGCCGGACCGGACACCGTCCGTCATGACTGCGGTGCCGTCCGACGGATCGCAGCGGCGTCCTTCATGGGCGCGACAGCGTGCCGCTGCGCCGGGCGTGGGAATTGCCGCGTCCGCACCATCACACACCAGGGAGAACCCGCATGCAACGTGACGGACAGTACCGCGGCGTGACCTACCGCGTCGAATCCATGCCCGCCCCCGGTGGCGCCTTCACCGGCAGCTACCAGTTGCTCGACGTCGGCCGACGCCGCAATGACGCCACCGACGCCTTCGGAGAGGAACTCGAACCGGCCCGGAGCCTGGATGTCGTCCATCCCGTGTCGGAATCGGCCTGGGCGACGGAGAACGAAGCGCTCAGCTACGCCACCGAGGCCGCCTGCCACGCGATCGAGATCCTCCAGCTCGGACGGCCCCAGGGGCAAGGGCGCGGGACCTCCTCCAGCCGCAGGCGGACGGACGCCCTGGGGCAGTGAGCCTCAGGCCTCGCCGAGCGCGCGGGCGACCAGCTCCACCTGCTCCAGCTGATGAAGGGCGTGCGAGGAGGTGGCACCCGAGCCATTCGCTCGGCGCGCCACGCAACGCAGTTGCACATGCTGCGGCAAGACCGCGTCCATCTGCTCGCGGATGAAGGTCCAGGCGCCCTGCTGACGGTGTTCCTCCTGCACCCAGGTGATCTCGACGAGGCGCGGGTATCGCGCGAAGAGCGCCACCAGTTCCTCCGACGGGAAGGGATAGAACTGCTCGATGCGGGCCAGCGCCAGGTCGGCACGCGCGACCGAACGACGGCCGCGCTCCAGGTCGTGGGCAACCTTGCCGCTGCACAGCAGCAGGCGCTCGACCTGCGCCGGAAGCTCGACCGAGGCATCGTCGATGACCGTCTGGAAACGGCCGCCCGTGAGGTCCGCGATCTCCGCGTGCGAAGCCTGTTCGTGATAGAGCGTGCCCTTGGGTGACATCACGACCAGCGGCTTGCGCAAGGTGTCGAAGGCCTGCCGGCGCAGCAGGTGGAACCACTGCGCCGCGGTCGACGGACAGGCCACGCGCAGGTTGTCCTCGCCGCACAGCTGCAGGAAGCGGCTCAGGTAGCCGCTCGAGTGATCCGGCCCGATGCCCTCGTTGCCATGCGGCAGCAGCATCACCAGCGACGAGGTGTCGCCCCACTTCTCCTCGCCGGAACTGATGTACTGGTCGACGAAGACCTGCGCGCCGTTGACGAAGTCGCCGAACTGCGCCTCCCACACCGTGAGCGTGCGCGTCGCGGCCACGCTGTAGCCATATTCGAAGCCGAGTACCGCCTCCTCGGACAACGGGGAGTTGAAGATGTCGAAGTGTCCGGCGCCGATCTGCCGTAGCGGAACGAAGTCCACCGGCTCGCTTTCCCGGCTCGCCTGCGACGTCCACACCGCCTGCCGATGCAGGAAGGTGCCGCGCCGCACGTCCATGCCGGAGATGCGCACGTTCAGGCCACCCTGGAGCATCGTCGCGTAGGCGAGGTTCTCCGCGAAGCACCAGTCGGCGCGCAGCGGCGGATCGGCCAGACCGGCCATGCGTCGCCAGTGGTCCGTCAGCGTGCGCACCATCGCGTGGGGTTCGAAGCCTGCGGGGAGGCGCGTCATCGGATCGATCAGCGCCTGCACGCCGGCCAGGTCCAGGGGAGGCACTTCGCCCGGACGACGCAGCGCCGACGGCGCGTCGTCCGATTCGGGCATCGCCGGATCGGAAAAGACCTGATGCGCCCTCACCCGGCTGCGGGTGACGTGAGAGGCCATGTCCGTGGCGGGCGGCAGGACACGGTCGGCGCGCAGCGCGGCGGCGTAACGGTCGACGACGGTCGGATGCGTCTGCGTCTGCGCGTGGATGCGGGGCCGCGTGAGCGCCGGGACATCGCTTTCGGAATGGCCGAGGCGCCGGTAGCCGATCAGGTCGATGACGATGTCCGCACCGAAGCGCGAGCGCCAGTCCAACGCGATCGCGGCGGCGCGCAGGGCCTGTTCGGGCTCGTCGGCGTTCACGCGCAGGACCGGCGCGTCGACCATGCGCGTGACGTCGGTGCAGTACTGCGCGGGCCACGCGCTCATCGGGTTCGGCTCGGTGAAACCGACTTGGTTGTTGATGATCACGTGCACCGTGCCGCCGACGGTGTAGCCCGGCTTGCCCCCCAGCATCAGCGTCTCCATCACGACGCCCTGCCCCGCGAAGGCCGCGTCGCCATGCAGCATCAGCGGTAGCACCAGCCGTCGGCCGTCCTGGTCGGCGCGCTCGCGGCCGAGCGCGTCCTGGCAGGCGCGCGCGAGGCCCGTGAGCACGGGATGCACGCTCTGCAGGTGGGAGGGGTTGTGCGCCAGCGTGAGCGTGAGGCGGCCCTGCGGCGTGTCGAGTTCGCGCTCGCCGCCGAGGTGGTAGATGAGGTCGGTGTGCCGCTCGGGATGCGGCGACTTCGGATCGAAGAAGTCGAGCACGCGCGCAGGCGGAAAACCCATCAGGTTGACCAGCACGTTGACGCGGCCGCGGTGCGGCATGCCGAGGAACACGCGTCGCACGCCGTGGCCGGCCGCCGCCTCGCAGAGTGCGTCCAGCAGCGGGATCAGCGTTTCGTTGCCCTCCAGCGAGAAGCGCTTCGCATGCGGGAAGGCCTGGGCGACATGCTCCTCCCAGCCCTGCGCGCGGATCAGGCGGTCGAGCAGGGCGAGGCGCTCGGCGGCGCCGCCCGCGCCGGGCGGGGCGGACTCCATCGCGTGATGAAGCCAGTCGCGCCGCGAGGGGTCGCGCACGGCGCTGGCGTCGAGTGCGAGTCCGCCGCAATAGACCGCCTTCAGCGCGCGATCGAGATCGGCGACGGTGCGGGCGCTCCACAGCGGTGTGCCTCTCGGCGACAGCCAGTCGCCGGGCTGCAGCCCGAAGCGCTGCGGGTCGAGCAGCGTCGGATCGGCCGGGCGAGACACGCCGAGCGGGTCCAGCCGGGCGCTGCGATGGCCGTCACGGCGGTGCGCCTCGATGAAGGCCAGCACTTCGGGTCGCCAGCGCGTGGAGGACTCACCCGCCGGCGAGCCGTCTTGGATCCGGTCGTTCATCTGAAACTCCCTGGTGAGTGGCAAAGCGCCCGGCCGTCAAAGGACAAAGGCCCGCACCGCGTTGTTCAGATGCGCCGCTTCGTCCTGCAACGCCTTGGCCGACGCGGTGCTCTGCTCGACCATCGCGGCGTTTTTCTGCGTGGTGTCGTCCATCTGGATGATGGCCGCGTTGACCTGCTCGATGCCCATGCTCTGCTCGCGGCTGGAGGCGCTGATCTCGGCGACGACGCCGCTGACGCGCTGGATGCCGGACACCACCTGGTTCATCGTCGCGCCGGCCTGCTCCACGAGCCGTCCGCCGGCATCGACCTGTTCGGTCGACTGGACGATCAGCGACTTGATTTCCCTGGCCGCGCTGGCCGACCGCTGCGCGAGCGCGCGCACCTCCGACGCCACCACCGCGAAGCCTCGCCCGTGCTCTCCGGCGCGCGCGGCCTCCACCGCCGCGTTCAGCGCCAGGATGTTGGTCTGGAACGCGATGCCGTCGATCGTGCCGATGATCTCGCCGATGCGCTGCGAGGATGCCGAGATGGCGCTCATCGTCGCCACCACCTCGCCCACCGCCTTCCCGCCCGCGCCGGCCACCTCGGACGCCGACGCCGCGGTGGCGTTGGCCTGATCCGCGTTGTCCGCGCTCATGCGCACCGCCGCGGTCAACTGCTCCATCGCGGAGGCCGTCTGCTGCAGCGCACTGGCCTGCGCCTCGGTGCGCGCCGAGAGATCCGCGTTGCCCTGCGCCACCTCCTTCGCCGCGGCGGAGATGGTGTCCGCGCCCTGCCGGACTTCCGAGACGATGCGATGCAGGCTGCGCACCATGTGCTGCAGCGCGGCGATCAGCCGCCCGATCTCATCGGTGCTCTGCGGCATCGGCCGCAGCGTGAGATCGCCCTTGGCGACGTCCTCCGCCAGCCGGATCGCGCCGTGGATGCGCTGCGTGATCGAGCGCGTGATGCCGATCCCTGTCACCACGCCCAGCACCACGGCGATCGCGGCGACCAGCGCCATCCAGAGCTTGGACCGCCGCGCATCTTCCTTGGCCCTCACGACGTCGTCCGCCATGGCCTTCGCCTGGTAGTCGACCATCTTGTCGATCAGCGCGTAATAGCGGACCTGCGATTGCGCCATGTCGCCTTGATAGATCGCCATGGCGTCGTCGCGCTGGCCGGCCGCGACCAGATCGAAGAGCTTCCTCACCGCGGCGCCGTAGGCCTTCCGGGCGTCGGACTGCTCGGCGAAGATGGCCTTGGCCTCGTCGGTGTTGAGCATCTTCTCGAACTTCGCGAAGTTCTCGGTGTTGGCGGCGCGGACGGCGGCGTAATCGTCCATGTAGCGCTTGGCCTGCGCGGGATCGGTCGCCATGAGGAGGCGCCCGATGACGATCACCCCCTTGTCGCCGACATTCTTGATGTCGTCGCTGACGGCGATCTGCGCATAACGGTCCTCCACCAGCCGGTCCATCGTGCCGCTGGTGCGGTTGAGCACCGAAACGGCCACGGCCAGCACGAGCAGCAGCAAGACGATGACGACGGCGAATGCGGCGGCCAGCCGCGTGCCGATATTGACGTTGGACAACGTTGGCATGTTTTTTCTCCCTGAGGCCGAACGGTCGGACCTCGGCAGGGCAAAAAACGGGCCGGCAGGCTTTACTGCCGCTTGTGCCTACGCCTGTTCGGCAAACGTGGCGATGTACTGGCAAGCCACGCGGTCGGCGTGCGCGACGGCCTCATCGGCGGAAGGGAATTCGTCGTCGAGTTCGTGCCAGGCAGTGACGCCGGGACGGCTGTCCTCCACCCCCTTGACGACGAAGCGGCCTCGCCAGGGTCCGGCACCGGGCCCATGGGAATCGAGGACGTAGGTGCGGCCCTTGTGCTGGCGGACGGTCGGAGGAGTCGTCATGGTCGGCAACGGTCGGACTGACGCTGGAGAGCCCTGTTGTACACCCGCATCCGCCTTCGGGGAATGAATCCCTTGTGAAGGCGCGGGCGTCAGCTGCGATCACCGAACCTGATTGCGGCCTTCGCGCTTCGCGACGTAGAGCGCCTCATCCGCCTGCGCGATGAGGTTTTCCAGCGTGCAGGCATCGCTGGGCACGCAGGCCGCGACGCCGAGGCTGATGGTGACCACCGGACCGGCCGGCGACGTCGGATGCGGCATCGCGAGCGACTCGATGCCGGCGCGCACCGATTCGGCGACCTTGAGCGCGGCGTCGCGGTCGGCACCGGGCAGCAGCACGACGAACTCCTCGCCGCCGTATCGTGCCGCCAGATCGCCGGCGCGGCCGATGGACGCACCCAGCACCGCGCCGACGGCACCCAGGCATTCGTCGCCTTTCAGATGGCCCATCTGGTCGTTGTAGCGCTTGAACGCGTCGACGTCGGCCAGCACCAGCGCCAGCGAGGTGCCTGCGCGGCGCGCGCGACGCCATTCCTCGTCGGCGGCCTCGTTGAAGCGGCGGCGGTTGGGCAGCCCGGTGACCGCGTCGAGGAAGGACAGCTGCTTCAGATGTTCGTTGGCCTGCCGGAGTTCCTCGGTGCGCTGGGCCACCAGGCGTTCCATCTCGATGTGGCGTTCGCGCAGCTGGCGCATCCGGAACATCACGGCGCCCGCGAAGAAGCCGATGGCCCCCACGGCGACGAGAAGGTGGAACCAGCCGGTCTCATGGAAGCGCGGCTGCACGGTGACCGGCAGCGGCGTGGCGGATTCGCGCCAGCGCTGGCCGTCGCCGGAGACCGCCAGGCGCAGCTTGTACCGGCCGTGCGACAAGGCGGGGAAGGTCAGTTCGCGGTCGTTGCCGACATCGGTCCAGCCGCGCGACAGGCCTTCCATCCAGAAGCGGAAGCGCACGCGATCGGCCTCGCGCAGCGTCGACGCGGCGAGGCTCACCGACAAGGCCACCGGCCCCGGCGGCAGCGCCAGCGACTGGCCGTCGAGCGCGAGCGTCTCGCCGTCGACCTTGATCTGCTCGATGCGCACCGCCGGCGGTTCGCCGCCGCCGGGCAGGCGCTCGGGATCGACCACCACCAGTCCGGCCGACGACGGCAGCCACACGCGCCCGCGTGCGTCGATCGCGCCGGCCGACTGCAGGTTGCCGGCGAAGCTGGTGGCGCGCAGGGTATCGCCCGGTCCGAAGCCGACCGAACGCACCTGCTTGATCCGGCCCTCGAGGAAAGCGTCGAGGTCGTTGCGCGCGACGCGGTAGAAGCCGCGGTTGCAGGTGATCCAGAAGTAGCCCGCGCGGTCTTCGAGGAAGACCTGCGACAGCCCGTCCCACAGGCCGTCCGCCGGCTTGACGGCGCCGATGCGGCCGTCCTTCATCCGGTTGATGCCTTCGCCGTTCGTGCCGATCCAGAGCTCGCCGTGGGCGTCCTCCTTGAGCGCGATGATCCAGTCGGACAGCAGGCCGTCGGCCGTCGTGAACTGCCGGGCCTTGCCGTCGCGCCAGCGCACCAGCCCCTGGCCGGTGGTGCCGAACCAGAGGGTGCCCGTGCTGTCCTGCAGGATCGCGGCGACGCCTTCGTTGGGCAGTCCGGGCGCGGTGACGGCCTGGAAGCCCTGACCGTTGAAGCGCGCCAGCGCCGTTCGCGTGCCCACCCACACCGTGCCGGCGCGGTCCTCGAAGATCGAGCGGATCTCCGTTCCGGGCAGGCCGCTGTCGGCACCGAAGGTATCGATGCGGCCGTCCGGTCGACGACGCGCGACACCGGCGGTGTAGGTGCCGATCCAGAGCGTCCCGTCGCGCGCCTCATGCAGCGTCGAGATCTCGTCGGTCGGCAGGCCGTCGGACTGGCGCAGCGTCGTGATGCGGCCGTCCTTCAGCCGGTTGATCCCGCCGCCCGAGGTCGCCGCCCAGAGCGCGCCGTCGCGCCCCGCGACGACCGAGCGGACGTTGTCATGGCTGAGGCCCTCCGGCGTGCCGAGGACGGTGAAGGCGCGGTTGCGCAGCCGGTTCAGGCCGTCGACCCAGGTGCCGACCCAGATGCTGCCTTCGCGGTCGGCCATCAGCGACCAGATCTGGTTGCCGGCCAGGCCGGTGCCCTGCCCCGGGCCGTTCCCGGTCGAGATCGTGCTGAAGCGTCCGTCGCGGAAACGGCTGACGCCGGAACCCCAGCTGCCGATCCACAGGTCGCCGCGGACGTCGCGGGTCAGCGCGGTCAGGTGATCGCTGGGCAGGCCGTCGGCGGTGGTGTAGACGCGCATCGCCGAGCGCTCGAGCCCGGGCAGGCGCACGAGTCCGCCGCCCGCCGTCGCCGCCCAGATGCCGCCGGCCGGGTCGGGGATCACGAAGCGCACCTGCGCATGGGGGAAACCGCCCGCCGGATCGAAGACCTTGAACCTGCCATCGGGCGTCATGGCGAACAGGCCGGCGCCGCTGGTACCGATCCAGAGCGTGCCGGCGGTGTCGAATGCGGCGCTGCGCAGCTTCGCGGCGGGCAGCCCGTCCGCCGTGCCGTAGACCTTGACCGCGCCGTCCTTCCACCGCACCAGCCCGCCGTCGCCGGCGGCCCATATCGCGCCGGACTTGTCCTCCACCAGCGACCAGATCCGGCGCCCGCCGGCCTGCGCCTTGGTGATGGCCGGCGAGAAGCGGCCGTGCTCGTAGACGGTCACGCCGTTGGGATGACCGATCCACAGCCGGCCGCGACGGTCCTCGAGCAGCGCGAACACCGGCTGGGAGGCCACGTCCGGCGCCCGCGCGGCGTCGAAGCTCACGAAGCGCCTGCCGTCGAAACGCGCCAGGCCGCCGCCGGTGCCTATCCACAGGCCGCCGTCGCGGGACTGCAGCAAGGCCTGGACGGTGTTGAGCGGCAGGCCCTGCTCGGTCTGCCAGAGGTCGATCTTGTACTGGCTGACGGCGCGCACCGGATCGGACAGGTCGCCGATGGCGCCCTGGTCCGCGGCCGTTGCCGTTGGCGTTGCCGTTGTCGTTGCCGTTGCCGTTGTCGACGCCGAGGCGGACGCCGGTGCCGGAGGCGCTTTCGCCGCGGCGGTGGGCGCCGAGGCGGCCGTGGCCGCGATGCCCGCCGGAGCCGCGACCGCCGCGCAGAGCGCGGCCAGCAGCCAAGCCGCCGCGCGAAGACGCATCGTCGTCGCGGGCACGGGGTCGGCGCAGGGCACGGAAGGGAACCGGTCGAAAGTCATAGGCGGGGAGTCGGCGATTGTCACCTGTCCCGAAGAAGCATCCCGGCTGCCGTACGGGGAACGGGTGCGGATCGTGGGAAGGCGCGGCGGTACGACGGGCGCATCGGTCAACACATCGAGGCTCAACGCACCGCGGCGATGCGGTCCCAGGACAGGCCGAACTTGAGCAGGTATTTCCGCAGCCGGTCCGCATCGTTGACCACGCTGCGCGCCTGCCGGCTCGCGTGGAACAGCTGGCGTCCGGCCTCCGACAGCGACGACGCCGCCGCGCACACGCGCAGCACGGCGGCGAGCTGCAGCCGGTCGAACAGGTCCATGGTTTCCAGTTCCGGCGGATCGAAGAGCGCGGCCAGCAGGCCGTCGCCGCCCGCGTCGTCATCGCGCGATCTGCCCGCGCCGCCCATGCTGCCCGCCCTGCCCGGGCGGCCGGACCCGACCGTCTCGCGCTCCCACAGCCAGTCGAGCCGCGCGATTTCCGCCTCGACCAGCGGCGTGCCGATGCGCCCGCCCTCGGCCAGCGTCACGAGCCGCGTCACCGACGCCGACAGGTCGCGGAAGTTGCCGCTCCACGGCGCGCGCGGCGACTGCGCGAACGCCAGGTATCGCGCCTTCGCCTCGGCATTGAAGCGCACCGCGCGGCCGTTCTCGCGCCCGACCTGTTGCACCAGGTGATCGACGTTGGGCTCGATGTCCTCGGGCCGGTCTCGCAGCCCCGGCAGGCTGTAGGTCCAGAGGTTGATCCGTGCGAAGAGGTCGTCGCGGAAGCGCCCCGCGGCGACCTCGGCACGCAGGTCGCGGTTGGTGCCGGCTATCAGTTGGAAGTCGCTGGCCACCTCGCGGTCGGCGCCCACGGGCAGGAAGCGCTTCTCCTCGATCGCCTTCAGCAGCATGGCCTGCTCGTCCAGCCCCAGCTCGCCGATCTCGTCCAGGAACAGCAGCCCGCCGTCGGCCGTGCGCAGCAGGCCGGCGCGATCCGCCATCGCGCCGGTGAACGAGCCCTTCTTGTGCCCGAACAGCGTCGACGCCGCCCCGTCGCCGCGCAGCGTGGCGCAGTTGACCTCGACGAAGGCGCCTTGGAGCTGATGTCGCGTCTGCTTCAGTTCATACATGCGGCGCGCGAGGAAAGACTTGCCTGCGCCCGTGGGCCCGGCCAGCAGCAGGGGCGCGCGGGAATGCACGGCCACGCGCTCGATCTCCTCGATCAGCGCGTTGAAGCGGCGGTTGCGCGTCGCGATGCCGCTCTTCAGGAAGGCGACGGCGTCGTGCTGTTCCGCCTCGAAGCGCTGCGCGATGCGGTCGTAGCGCGACAGGTCCAGGTCGATCAGCGTCATCGAGCCCGGCTCGCCCTCTCGCTGCCGGCGCGGCGGCGAGGTCTGCAGCAGCACGCCCGGGATGAAGCGCGCCTCCACCATCAGGAACATGCAGATCTGCGCGACGTGCGTGCCGGTGGTGATGTGGGCCCAGTACTGCTCGTGCGCGGGGTCGAAGCGGTAGCCGCGCACCCAGTCGTAGAGCGTGGCGTAGACCTCGCCGAAGTCCCAGGGGTCCTCGTGAGGCATCGCGATGAGCTGGACCTCGGTCTCCGGCGAGACCTTGGCGATGTCGGACCGCAGCAGCTCCGCAAGGGTCAGGTGTTGCGGCGCATGGAAAAGCTCCAGCCGGTGCACGACCACGTCCGGCTGCGACACCAGCGAGATCGTCGGCCGCCACTTCTCCCACCGGCCGGCACCCTGCCCGCCGTCCAGCTGCGAGCCCAGATAGCCGATCACCACGTTCTTCTTCGCCATGAGCCGCAGTTTATCCGAGCCATGCTCGCCAACTAGCTTTTCAGCTAGCTGACTAGCAATACATCCAATTCTTGAACACACGGCGGATGAATGGGGGACTCTCAAATTCTGCTTGAAACAGAATTAATCCATTTCGAATCAATGAGTTAGATCATCCTCAGGCAAGACCTGACACAGGCTGGCATGGGCGTTGCAATGATGAAGGCAGACAACATGACGACAGGACGGAGGGACCACATGGTCAACACGCAACTCTTCAAGACGACGCCCGGCAAGCTGGCGCCGGCCGCGGATGCGGTGAACCAGTCCGGCGCCCGTGCCTATGGCTACAAGACCCGGCACCGTCTGGCGCAACTGGCAACCACCGGCTGCATGACGCCGACGTACTACGCCGGCGCTCAATCCCAGCGGGAGGACGCGCTGGCACTGGCCCAGGACGTGGACACCGCCTTCCTGGCCAAGACCGCTGTCTATGCCCGCCAGGCCGGCCAGATGAAGGACATGCCGGCACTGCTGGCCGCCGTGCTGGCGCAACGCGACATCGCGCTGCTGCAGCCCGTGTTCGGCCGCGTCGTCGACAACGGCAAGATGCTGCGCAACTTCGTGCAGATCCTCCGATCGGGCCAGACCGGTCGCAAGTCGCTGGGATCGCGTCCGAAGAAGCTGGTCCAGCAATGGCTCGTGAACGCGAACGAACAGCGCCTGCTGCAGGCGTCCATCGGCAACGAGCCGACACTGGCCGACGTGGTCCGCATGGTCCACCCGAAGCCGGCGGAAGCCTGGCGCGCGGCGTGGTTCGCATGGCTGATCGGCCGTCCGTACGACGAAGCCGCTCTGCCGCCCGCGACCCTGGCCTATGAGCGTTTCAAGCGGGCGCTGCTGTCCGGCGGGACGGAAGGCGCGACGGCGGACGATCTGCCGCCCGTGCCCTTCCAGATGCTGACGGCGCTGCCGCTGAACGAATCGCACTGGGCGCGCATCGCGGCGCAGGGCTCGTGGCAGATGGTGCGTCAGAACCTGAACGCCTTCGCACGCCATGGCGTGTTCGAGCGTCCGGGAATGACGGCGCAACTGGCCGCGCTGCTGCGCGATCCGAAGGCCGTGGCCTCGGCCCGCGTGCTGCCTTACCAGCTGATGACGGCGTTCACCGCGACGTCCGAGGCGGCGTCCGAGGTGCCGGCGGAGATCCGCGAGGCGCTGCAGGACGCGATGGAGGCGGCGCTGGCCAACGTGCCGGCGATCAAAGGCCGTGTCGTGGTCTGCCCGGACGTGTCGGGATCGATGTCCTCGGCGGTGACCGGCGGGCGCGGCTCGGCGACTTCGGTGGTGCGATGCATCGACGTGGCCGCCCTGGTGGCCGCGGCGCTGGTCCGCAAGAACCCGGGCTGCCGCGTGATGCCGTTCGAGCAGCAGGTCGTGTCGGTCAAACTGAATCCCCGCGATTCGGTGATGACCAACGCGGCGAAGCTGGCGGCGGTCGGCGGCGGTGGAACGTCGGTCAGTGCGCCGCTGCGTCGGCTCAACGAGGAGCGCGCAGCCGTGGACCTGGTCGTCATCGTGTCCGACAACGAGTCGTGGATCGACGCGCGTCGTCATGGCGCGACCGAGACCATGGCTCAGTGGGAAGCGATCAAGGCCCGATGCCCGACGGCGAAGCTGGTGTGCATCGACATCCAGCCCGGCGCCTCGACGCAGGCGGTGGAGCGGCAGGACGTGATGAACGTCGGCGGCTTCTCGGATGCGGTGTTCCGGATGGTCGGCGACTTCGCCGCCGGTGCGACCGGGGCCGGCCACTGGGTCCGCGAGATCGAACGCGTGTCGCTCGAATCGCAGTGAATGAACGCATGAAGTGAATGCTGTCGCGTGGCGAATGCCGACGAGGACTACATCCGTAACCGATGTCCTCGACAACCGTTAGTCGCCACGCGGGGGCTGTTGAAATCCAGGACGGAACGGATCATGAAGAACTACAACGAGATGGAAGTCGCCGGCGGCGTGCCGGTGAAGATGTGGACGCAGGGCGTGCCCGTCGAGGACGAAGCGCGCAAGCAGCTGATGAACGCGGCGAAGCTGCCGGTGGTGTTCAAGCACATCGCGGCGATGCCCGACGTGCATCTGGGCATCGGCGCGACGGTGGGGTCGGTGATCCCGACGCTGAAGGCGATCATCCCGGCCGCGGTCGGCGTCGACATCGGCTGCGGGATGATGGCCTGCAAGACCACGCTGCGCGCCGAGGACCTGCCGGACAACCTGGCGCCCCTGCGCTCCGCGATCGAGGCCGCCGTGCCGCACGGCCGCACGCCAAAGGGCCGCGACGTCGGCGCGTGGGAGAACCCGCCCGAGATGGTCGACGCGGCCTGGGCGGAACTGCAGCCCGACTTCGCCGAGATCTGCCGCGACTACCCCAAGCTGAAGAACACCAACAACCACAAGCACCTGGGCACGCTCGGGACGGGGAACCACTTCATCGAGGTCTGCCTGGATGAGCTGGGCTTCGTGTGGTTCATGCTGCATTCGGGTTCGCGCGGCGTCGGGAACGCGATCGGCACCCTGTTCATCGAGCTGGCGAAGAAGGACGCGATGCAGCATCAGGCCAACCTGCCGGATGCGAACCTGGCTTACTTCGAGGAAGGCGCGAAGTACTTCGGCGACTACGTGCGCGCGGTGGGCTGGGCGCAGAAGTTCGCGGAGACCAACCGCGAAGTGATGATGCGCCGCGTGATCGGGGCCGCGAAGAAGGTGATCGGGAAGAAGTTCGAGAGCCACATCGAGGCGGTGAACTGCCACCACAACTACGTGCAGAAGGAGACCCACTTCGGCCAGGACGTGTTCGTGACCCGCAAGGGCGCGGTGAGCGCGAAGCAGGGCCAGATGGGGATCATTCCCGGCAGCATGGGCGCGCGCAGCTACATCGTGCGCGGCAAGGGCAACCCGGAGAGCTTCGAGAGCTGCTCGCACGGGGCTGGCCGCACGATGAGCCGCACGGAGGCCAAGCGCCGCTTCACGCTGAAGGACCAGCGCGCCGCCACCGAAGGCGTCGAGTGCCGCAAGGACGCCGACGTCATCGACGAGATCCCGATGGCCTACAAGGACATCGACGCGGTCATGGCGGCCCAGCAGGACCTGGTGGAAGTGGTGCACACGCTGAAGCAGGTGGTGTGCGTGAAGGGATGAGGAACAAGAGACCGGCCTGACGGCCGGCGATGAGCGGACGGCGCGCGACTTCGGTGGCGCGCGTCGTGCCGTCAGGGAGAAAGAGATGAACTGGAAGGATTGGTTCTCCGGCGACAGACCGCCGGCGTCGACCGCGGAGGCCTGGTTGCCGATGCTGGACGCGCGCAGCGGTCACTCGCGGCAGGAAGCCGTGGAGGCGCTGGGCAAGCTGCGGGCACCCGCGGCCCTGCCGGGTCTGCTGGCCCGCGTGAACGACTGGGTGCCGCAGGTGCGGCGCGTCGCGGGCATCGCCGTGCGGGGGTTCCTCACCGACGACCGCCTGGAGGCCTGGCCGGCCGCCTTGCAGGCGCTGGCCGACGTGCTGCGCGGTCGGCGGGCCGATCACGGGCCGTTGCTGGCGACGATCGCGGACTTCCTGGTCGCGCCGGATCGGCTCCGCCGTCTGGCCGACGTGCGCGGCACACTGCCGCCCGTGGTCGGGCGCTGGCTGGACACCGTCGAATGGCGTGCGGCGTCGCCGGTCGAGCGGCCCGCGCTGCTGTCAGGCCGCCTGTGCAGCGCGGACATCGTCACGGCCCGGTGGGCGCTCGAACGCATCGAGGACCTGCCCGGCGGCCCGGCGCGATCGGCGCTCTGGCTCGCGGCCTGCGACAGCCCGACCGGTCCGGTGCGTGCCCACGCGCTGCGCCGCCTGTGCGACACGACGCCGGAGCTCGGCACCGCCACCGCGCAACGGCTGGCGCTGGATCCGCGCGGCGGCGTGCGGGACGTGGCACTCGCCTTCCTGCGACGCAGCGGCGGGACGGACGCGGTCCGTGTCGTTGCCGAGTCGCAGTTGCAGGCGCAGGCGCTGGTCGGCGCGCCGCACGGCGGCGTGCCGGCCTTCGCGTTCCTCGCGGCGGTCGATCCCGCATCGACCCCCGTGCGCGCGGAGCGGCTGCTGGCCCTGGCGGGCGATGTCGGTCCGAAGGCGCCGCTGCGTGCGGTCGCGCTCGATCATTTGATCCGCGCGAGCACCGACGACCGGCAGCAGCACTGGCTGCGATGCGCCTTGGGTGACGCGTCGCCGCGCGTCCAGCGGGTCGCGGCGGAGTCCGTGGGCCGCGGCGTTCCAGGGCTGTCGCCCGCGGAGCTGTGGCCGCTGGTGATGGCGCACGGCCACGTCGTCGCGTTGCGACGCGGTCTCACGATGTCGCGATCCTGGGGCCTGTGGACGCAGTTCGGCGAGTTGCTCGACCTGACCCGCCAGCCTTTGCCGGAGGGCGGTGCCGACGCGCTGCTCCACGCGATCGAACGCTGGGAAGTCAGCACCCGGCTCGGCGTGTCCGCGCCCGGCGAACCGCAGGCCGGTCGACTGCGCGAGCAGTGGCGGGACGCATCACCGGTGCTGCCGCCTGCGCTGCGTGCCAGGCTGTCGTTCGCACTGTCGACCTGCGGCCTGCTGACGGCGAGATGAAGCCGCGTTGAGCGCACATGGAATGGGCGTTCAACGCGTGTCGAGTCCGGATACGAAGAAGACAAGACAGAAGACCAAGAGAGAAAGGCGTGGACCCGCGGCGCATCGCCGCGGGGACCGCGAGAAGGAATGAAGATCAGGGAGAACATGGTGGAACTGGACGGCTCGCACGGCGAAGGCGGCGGGCAGATCCTGCGCACGGCGCTGGCGCTCTCGATGTGCACCGGCACGCCGCTGCGCATCGCCAACATCCGCGCGAAGCGCCCCAAGCCGGGTCTGATGCGCCAGCACCTGACCTGCGTGCTCGCTGCGCAGGAGGTCTGCGGCGCGACGGTGGTCGGCGCGGAGCTCGGCTCGCAGGCGCTGGAATTCCGACCCGGCCAGGTGCATGCCGGCGACTACCGCTTCGCGGTCGGCACCGCGGGCAGCTGCACGCTGGTGCTGCAGACCGTCCTGCCGCCGCTGATGCTGGCCGACGCGCCCAGCCGGCTGCACCTGTCCGGCGGCACGCACAACCCGATGGCGCCGCCCTTCCATTTCCTGCAGCGCAGCTTCGCGCCGCTGATCCGTCGCGCGGGCGCGAAGCTGGACCTGACGCTGCGTCGTCACGGCTTCTACCCCGCCGGCGGCGGCGAGATCGAGGCCGTGATCACGCCGGCCGAAGGCGGCTTGCGCCCGTTCGACCTGCTCGAACGCGGCGAACCGCTGGAAGCCTTCGCCGAGGTGCTGGCGCCCGCGTTGCCGCGCGGCGTCGCCGATCGCGAGCTCGAGGCCCTGCAGCATCTGACAGGCTGGGACAGCCACCAGCTGCGCGTCGGCACGGCGCGTCAGAACGAAGGCCCCGGCAACGCGCTGATGACCACGCTCGCGTATGAGCAGATGACCGAGGTGTTCATCGCCTTCGGCGAACGCGGCCTGTCGGCGGAGGAGGTGGCACAGACCGTCTTCACGGAGATGCGCGCGTACGAGCTCTCCGCCGGCGCCGCCGGTCCGCACCTGGCGGATCAGCTGGCGCTGCCGCTCGCGCTGGCCGTGGCGGGGTCGGGTCGTGCGGCCGCGTACACCTGCACCGAGCTGACGGAACACAGCCGCACCAACTTCGGCGTGATCGAACGCTTCCTGGATGTGCGCTTCGACTCGCACCTGGAGGTCTCGCGCGCCGGCAACGCCTGGCGCGTGGACGTGCGGCCCGGGTCGTAACCACGATGAAACGCGACGCCCGCGCGCCGCGTCACAATCCCGCACCGCGCGCCCACCCGGGCGCGTTCCCCATTCCAGAACGCGCACGTCCACCATGAGCCACGCCCTTCCGCTGCAGCAGTACCTCCCGACCGCCAGCCCGCTCGCCTACGGCTGCATGGGCCTGGGCGGCCACTGGGACGACTCCCCGTTCACCGGCGCCCACGTCGACCACGCGCAGGCCGCCGTCGAGGCCGCGCTGGACATCGGCGTCACGCTGTTCGACCACGCCGACATCTACACCCGCGGCAAGGCCGAATCGGTCTTCGGCGAACTGTTCCGCCGCCAACCCTCGCTGCGCGACCGCATCGTGCTGCAGAGCAAGTGCGGCATCCGCTTCGCCGACGATGAAGGCCCGGGCCGCTACGACCTGTCCGGCGATTACATCGTCCAGGCAGTCGAAGCCAGCTTGAAGCGCCTGGGCACCGAGCGTCTGGACATCCTGCTGCTGCATCGCCCGGATCCGCTGATGCAGCCGGCCGAGATCGCCGAAGCCTTCCAGCGACTGCGCGCGGCGGGCAAGGTCAGCCACTTCGGCGTGTCCAACATGAACGTCGGCCAGATGGCGTGGCTGGGGCGCGCGCTGGACCAGCCGCTGGTCGTGAACCAGCTGGAACTCGGCCTCGGCCATCTGGAGCCACTGGACGCGGGCACCTGCTTCAACGACCGCCAGGCCGCGGCACGCCCCGGCGCGCTGGCGTGGACCGGCACGCTCGAACATTGCCAGCAGCACGGCATCCAGCTGCAGGCCTGGGCCGCGCTGGCCCGCGGCCGCTTCAGCGGGGAAACCGCCCAGGACCCCGCCGACGAAGCCGCCCGCGTCCTGGTCCAGAAGCTGGCGCAGGAACACGGCGTGAGCAGCGAAGGCATCCTGCTGGCGTGGCTGATGAAGCATCCCGCCCGCATCCAGCCCGTCATCGGCTCGGCCAGCCCCGACCGCATCCGCGCCTGCGGCGATGCGTTGAAGGTCCAGCTCAGCCGCAACGAGTGGTATGCGCTGTACGTGGCGGCGCGTGGTGCGCCCTTGCCCTGAGGATCAGAACGAGACGCTGAGCTCGGTCACGAGCGCCGCCGCGCCGATCTCGCGCACGGCGGCGAAGTTCTGGCCCGACCACAGCGGCGAGAAGTCACCGCTGCCCTGCGCCTCGGCCTTCGCGCGCAGCGGCGCGACGCTGGAGGTCGCCAGCGGGAACTGCGGCGCCGCCTCGTTCAACGGACCGACCTCGCGCATGTAGCGATTGACGATGCCGCGCGCCGGACGACCCGTGAAGATATTCGTCACCGCCGTGTGGTGATTCGCCGGATCGCGCAGCGCCGCCCGATGCGGCGCGCTCGTCGTCGCTTCATCGCACAGCAGGAAGGCCGTGCCCAGCTGCACCGCCGACGCTCCCAGCGCCAGCGCCGCGCGGATGCCGCGCACATCGGCGATGCCGCCCGCCGCGATCACCGGCACCCTCACCGCGCGCACGATCTGCGGCAGCAGGGCCATCGTGCCCGGCTGCCGCGTCAGGTCGTCGCTGAGGAAATGGCCCCGATGGCCCCCCGCCTCCCAGCCCTGCGCGATCACGCCGTCGGCGCCGTGCGCCTCCAGCCAGCGGGCCTCGTCGACCGTGGTCGCGCTGCCCAGCACCAGACTGCCCCAGCCCTTCACACGGGCGACCAACGCCGGCGACGGCAGTCCGAAATGGAAGCTCATCACCGGCGGCTTGAACGGCTCGACCAGATCGGCGATCTCCACCGTGAACGGCGCTCGCCCGGGACCGGCCTTGATCTGCGCGGGATCGATGCCGAACTCGGCGTAGTACGGGCCGAGCCGGTCGCGCCAGCGCGACTCGCGCGCCTCGTCCGGCGTCGGCGAGGCGTGGGCGAAGAAGTTGACGTTGAACGGCTTGTCCGTCCCGTCGCGCAACGCCTTCAGCTCCTGCTGGAGCGTTTCCGGCGTCAGCATCGCCGCGGGCAGCGAGCCGAGCCCGCCGGCATTGCTCACCGCGAGCGCCAGCCGCGCGTCCTGCACGCCGGCCATCGGCGCCTGGATCAGCGGCAGCCGGGTGCCGAGGAAGAAGGGAGCGAACGGCGCGCTGGAGAGGGACATGGCGGCGGATCCTGGACTCGAACAGACGGTCCCGATGATCGCGCAAGGTCGATGTCCCTGTCAGGCCGTGGGCTCACACCTCACTTGCAGGTGAAGCTCTTCGCGTTCACTTCCTTGACGTTGCCCGCGCCGCAGGTGGCGGTGGCCTGCTCGCTCATCTTGCGGACGTCTTCCATGCGCTGGGTGTTGGCCTCGGTGCTGTTGGGCGCGATGACGCAGCCGGTGGACAGGACGGCCGCGGCGCCGGCAAGCAGCGTGGTCATCGAGCGGGCAACAGCGGCGGAGCGGATGGTCATGGTGAGTTCCCTCGGAAGTTGAGATCGAGGCGCAGTCTAGGCAGCCACGCGCACGGCGGATGTCGCTGCGACAGTCCGTCATGCGGACGGGATGAACGGCACGGGGGTGCGATGCACCGGAGGACGAGGGAGGGAACCGTCTCGACGACACGAGCACTCTCCTCAGGATGTCCCTTCGATCAGGGGCCGTGCGCATGTCGCGCATTACCCCCGTTCACACGCGCTTGACGAAGGACCGCTACGCTGCGCGTCTCGTCCTGCGGTCCAGCGGGGCGATCCAGGAGTTGCCGTGACTGACCTTCGTTCGATCCAGCGCCCTGCGACCGCGGCCCGCGCCGTGGTCGCGGTGGCGGTCCTGTGCGCGCTGCTGAGCGCCTGCGGGTCGGACTCGACCGGGCGCAAGCCCGAGATGACCGCCCATGAAACCGCGCAGCACGACCGCTGCGTCGCGCTGCTGCGTCCGATGCTGCACGGCCAGCCGGTGCGTTCGACGGCCGTCGAGCACGGTGCGCAGGGCCTCGATTACGTCTGGGTGAACGCCGAGGTCCATGACGACGACGACGACCTGGACCGTCGACTCGCCAAGGGCACGAAGCTGGGCGGTCATTGCCAGTTCGAGGCCGGCGGCGAGGCCGTGCATCTGCATGTCTACGCGCTGGACGACGAGGCCGAGCAGGCGCCGCCCCCCCAATACCGCTACGTCGCCGGTCCGCGCGGCGCGATGATGGCCGCCGGCGCGCACTGACGGCAGCGATCGGCGGCCCGCGCGCCGGCCGACGCGCCGGTTCAGCGGATACTGCCGGATCCCTCGACTCGCGGGAGCGCGCTTGGCTGCCCCTTCCGATCCCCCGGTTTTCCCAGAGCCCCCGGATTCCGCAGATGCCCCGGATGCCCCGGAGCCTGCCATGGGCCCCGAGCTGCCGCCGTTCCTGTCGGGCGGCGGCGAGATCGCGTCGCTGATCGCCGCTTTCGACTGGGGCGCGACCGCGCTGGGCCCGCTGGACGCGTGGCCCGACCACGTCCGTCATGCGACGGCGCTGATGCTGCGCGCGCGCACGCCGATCGTGATGCTGTGGCACGAGCCCGGCGTGATGATCTACAACGATGCCTACGGCGTGTTCGCCGGCGCGCGGCATCCGCGTCTGCTCGGCAGCAACGTGCGCGAGGGTTGGCCCGAGGTGGCCGACTTCAACGACAACGTCATGCGCGTCGGCCTGGCGGGCGGCACGCTGCATTACGAAGACCAGGAGCTGGTCCTGCACCGCCCGGGACTGCCGGCGCGCGCATGGTTGAACCTCGACTATTCGCCGCTGCTGGACGACGAGGGTCGACCGGCGGGGGTGATGGCCATCGTCGTCGAGACCACCGGCAAGGTGATGGCCGAGCGCCGCGTGCGCGGCGAACGCGAACGGCTCAGCCAGCTCTTCGAGCAGGCCCCCAGCTTCATGGCCGTGCTGGCCGGTCCCGAGCATCGCTTCGAGACCGTCAATCCCGCCTACCTGCGCCTGATCGGCGGCCGCGACGTGGTCGGCCGCAGCGTCGCCGAGGCGCTGCCCGACGCGGCGGCGCAGGGCTACGTGACGCTGCTGGACGACGTGTACGCCACCGGACGGGCCTACACGGCACATGCGGCCCAGTTCATCGCCGACACCGCCGACGGCCAGTCCGAAGAACACTTCCTGGACTTCGTGTACCAGCCGATCCGCGACGACAGCGGCGCCGTCACGCACATCTTCGTCGAGGGCGTCGACGTCACCGCGCGCGTGCGCGCCGAGCGGCGGGGCGCCGCGCTCGCCGGACTGAGCGAGCGGCTGCGCGAGCTCGGCTCGCCGGCAAGCATCGGTTTCGCCTCGGCGCAGATGCTGGGGATGATGCTGACCGCGACACGGGCCGGCTACTGCACCGTCGATCATGAGACGGAGACGGTGCGCATCGAACGCGACTGGCGCCGCGGCGGCCTCGACAGCCTCACCGGCCAGCGCCGCTTCCGCGATTACGGCAGCTTCGTGGACCAGCTCAAGCGCGAAGAGGTGGTCGAGATCGTCGATGTCCACGCGGATGCGCGCACGCGCGACCATCGCGACCGGTTCGATGCGATGCACGTGCGATCCATCGTCAACGTGCCGGTGCTGGAGCAGGGCCGGCTCGTCGCGCTGCTGTTCGTGCACGATGAAACGCCGCGCACCTGGACCGCCGACGAGGTCGGGCTGATCCGCGAGACGGCGCACCGCACGCGCGTCGCGGTCGAACGGGCCCGTCACCAGGCGTTGGCCCAGGAGCGGGAGGAGCGGTTGCTGCGTTCGGACCGTCGCAAGGACGAGTTCCTCGCGACGCTGGCGCACGAGCTGCGCAATCCGCTGGCGCCGATCCGCAACGCGGTGCACCTGCTCGCCGCCGCCGATCGCGAGGACCGCTTCACCGGCATCCGCGAACTGCTGGAGCGTCAGGTGAACCACATGGTGCGGCTGGTCGACGACCTGCTGGAGGTCTCGCGCATCAGCCGCGGCCTGATCACGCTGCGGCATGAGCCGGTGAGCCTCAGCGGCGTCGTGGACGCCGCGGTGGAGAGCAGCCGGCCGTCGATCGATCGCGAGGGGCATCGGCTGACCCTGCGATTCGACGGCCCGGCGCCGTGGGTGCAGGGCGATCCGGTGCGGCTCACGCAGCTGCTGGTGAACCTGCTGAACAACGCGGCGCGCTACACCGACGCGGGTGGCCGCATCGACGTGCACGTGACGCGCGAAGACGGTGACGCCGTGCTGACGGTCACGGACAACGGCATCGGCCTCTCGCCGGAGCAGCTGCCGCAGCTGTTCGAACTGTTCTCGCAGCTGGACCGCTCGCACAGCCGCTCGCAGGGTGGACTCGGCATCGGCCTGAGCCTGTCGCAGACGCTGGCCCGGCTCCACGGGGGCGTGCTCACCGCCACCAGCGACGGACTCGGGCAAGGCAGCAGCTTCCAGCTCCGGCTGCCGGAGATCCCCGCCCAGGTCGCGGGTGCGGCGCCCCCCGCGCAGGCGGACGTCCCGCTGGCGGCGCGGCTGCTGCTGGTCGACGACAACCGCGACGCGGCCGACACGACGGCGGAGCTCCTGAGGCTGATGGGCGCGGAGGTGACGGTGGCCTACGACGGGCCGTCGGCGCTGGGCGCGGTCCGACAGTTTCGGCCTGATGCGATCCTGCTGGACATCGGCATGCCCGACATGGACGGCCACGAGGTCGCGCGCCGGCTGCGCGCGATGGCCGACGACATCGGCCGCCCGCGCCTGATCGCGCTGACGGGATGGGGGCAGGAACAGGACCGCGAGAAGACGCGCGCGGCCGGTTTCGACGACCACATGGTGAAGCCGGTGGACGTCGACGTGCTCAAGGCCGCGCTGATGAACGTGCGGCCGCCGATCACGAACTGATCGTCCAGAACGCCCTGAACGAACGAATCCAACGAACCGACCGAGCCGGACCCCATGCTGCTTCGCATCCATCACACCGCGATCATCTGCGCCGACTACGCACGCTCGCGACGTTTCTACACCGAGGTCCTGGGCCTGCGCGTGATCGCGGAGACCTACCGCGAAGCACGGCGCTCCTACAAGCTGGACCTGGCGCTGCCCGACGGCGGACAGATCGAGCTCTTCAGCTTCCCCGACGCGCCGCCGCGGCCGTCGTACCCGGAGGCGCAGGGGCTGCGCCACCTGGCCTTCGAGGTCGCCGACGTCGAGGCCGGCAAGCGCGAACTGGAGGCCAAGGGGATCGCCGTCGAGCCGGTGCGCGTCGACGAGCTCACCGGGAAGCGCTTCACCTTCCTCGCCGACCCGGACGGGCTGCCGCTGGAGCTCTACGAGCGCTGAGTCGCGCCGAAAGACGACCGCGAGCCGGTCGCGCGGCGGTGTCGTCGGGCTCGGCTCAAGCCGGGCGGTCGACCACCCAGGCGCCCAGGTTGGGACGTTGCCAGCGGTCCATCGGGTGTCGTGGCGACCAGCCTTGATCGACCATGCACTGCCGGATCGTCTCCTTGACCCGGTCCTCGCCGTGGCAGCCGACGATGAAGGTCGTGTCCCGATCGATCACGCCTCGCTCGAGCTGGCGACGGAAGATGAGCCGCGCCACCTCATGACTGACGCCTCGCACCGGTTGCTTTGGCGTCACTATCACGGCACGCTCATGCAGATCCAGCGCATTGCACCTGACGTCGTAGCCCAGCGAGTCATGGAAGATCCGTTGCCTGATCCCGGAAGCACGCCTGCGCAGCCGCCGTATTGCCACCGCACGCGGCGATGCATTTGCTCGTCACTTTCAGCGCGTCGGACCGCTCCCGCAATCCTCGGGTAAAGGCATCGACGACGCCCGCGTTACCCGCCCTCGCCGTGTGGACGCTTCGCAGTCCGGACCGCGCCGTCGACGACGTCGCGTGCAGGCGGGAATGTTCCCTGCGCCGCTGCCGCGACCTCACTTCCGTCCAGTCGTCGGGGTCGTGCGAAGAAGCTGCATGCGACGAAGCTTCGCCTCGCGGGACAACGTCGTCATCCTGGGTGGCGACCGACAAGGATCGCGCGTCTGGTTTCAACGCGAACATGGCACTTCCTGTACGAGGGATCGACGAAGTGCATGCGCAAACCGACCAGGTTCACCCGCTCCGTTAGGAAATGAAAAAGGCAGCCTCACGGCTGCCGTTCTCCGTACAGGCGCGACGCGGAAGCGCCGCCGCGACGATCAGTTCAGGCGGTAGTTCAGGCGCAACCAGGTGATCGTGCCTTCGGGGCGGTTGCGCACCGAGAACTCCTTCATCACCTTGAAGTCGACGCCCCATTCGCCGCTCTCCGCCAGGTAGGCGATCAGCGGACCGGCCGACAGCGCCTGGACCTTGTTGGCGCCGGCGTCGCCGCCGCGATCGGCGGTGAACTGCTTGAGCACGTAGCCCTGTACGCCGACCTTCCACTGGTCGTTGACGTTGTAGGTGCCGGACCAGTCCGCATGCAGGTACTGGCCGGAACGAACACCGGTGTCGTCGTTGCGCGTGTTGATCGAATACGTGGCGCGCAGGCCGACGGCGAAGCCGTTCTCCCACACGCGCGAAGCGACCAGCAGCGGCTTGAAGGTCCAGTACTTGCCCGCGCCCGGGTTGACCGCGCGGCTCGCGTCGTACGAGCCCATCGGCGGGTTGAAGGCGACGCCGAGCGCGACGCGCGATTCGTCCTGCTGCCAGTCGATGTAGGCGGCGATTTCCGGATCGGCCAGTCCGCTGCGGGTGCCCGACAGCGCGCCGCCGGCGGCGGACAGCTGCTGGTTGATCTGCGCCACGGCGGTCGGCGGCAGGCCGGCCGGCAGCACCGTCGTCAGCGTGAAGTCGTTGGTCTGCTTGACCAGCGGCAACGCGGCGGAGAAGCCCAGACGGCCGTCCATCACGATCTTCTCGGTGACCCAGGTGATGCGCGGCACGAAGACGTCGGCCTTGATCGAGCCGTTCACCGTCAGCGGCAGCGTGCCGACGCCCGGGATGGTCAGCGAGCGCGTGGGCGTGTTGCCGTCGGCATCGCGCAGCTTGTCGGCCTCGTAGTGCTGGTACCAGGTCTGAAGGTAGACGCCGGGGAACTGCGGCGTCGAGATCTCATAGGACGGCGCGCCGAGCAGCGCGCGCACCTGGCTGTTCTCGGTGGCGTGCGCGGTGCCGACGAGGGCGGTCAGGGTGACAAGGGCGGCGGCGGTCGCGGACTTGCGATCGCGGAGAAGGTCGATGGACACGGGGATGCCTCCGGGGAGTTCTGGATTTTCGAATCGGGGCGCATCGTGCCAGCGGAAGGGGCCGGGGCTTGTGCCATTCGTCACATCGGGCCTCGGATTAGAGGCACGGCCCCAGATTCCGGGGCTGACGCGCCACATACCGCCGCGCTTTAATCCGGTCCGCACCGCGTCCCGCGATTGCCGTCACCATCGGCTCGAACTCGCGACGCCACGAGCCACGCCACTTCTTCGCCACCGCGCCCGGTCGGCTCGCGGCTCAATCCCACAACACGACGCGCCCCTGCGAGGAGACTTCCCCATGCAACGTTCCACCATCATCCGCTCCGTGCGGAACGCCCTGTTCATCGGCATCGCCGCGATGTCCTCCTTCGCCTTCGCGGCGGAGGTGGAGCTCGAGGGCTTCAAGTTCCAGGACACCGCGCTGCTGCACAACCAGACGCTGGTGCTGAACGGCGCCGCGACATCGAGCATCCTGTCGACGCGCTCGACGGCGGTCGCCTTCTACCTGCCGAAGAAGCAGACGACGATGGAAGCCGCGGTCGCCGAGAAGGGCGCGAAGCGCATCACCTTCTACATGATGCGCGACGTGTCCTCGCGCGACCTGGCCAACGCGATGCTGGACCGCATCCGCCAGAACGCGGCGGAGGAGTTCTCCAAGAACATCATCCAGACCGCGCAGCTGGGCGTGGTCTTCGGCAACCGCGCGAAGCTGCTCAAGGGCGAGCTGGTCACCATCGACTACGACCCCGCGAAGCAGACGACCGAGTTCAGCGTCAATGGCGCGAAGGTGGGCGACACCATCCAGGGCGAGAGCTTCTTCCCGATGATGATGAAGGTCTGGATCGGCCCCAAGGTCCGCGGCAGCACGCGCGACGGCCTGCTGGGGATCGCGCCGCCGAAGTGATCGCCGGACACAGGAGGGGCGGCCTGAGCGCTTTCAGCGCCGTCAGCGCTCAGTAGTCCAGCTTCGGATACCAGCTCGTCCCGCGCCCGCCGGGGGTCAGGTCGAGCACGTTCCACAGCGGCGCGATCTCAGGCGCGCCGTGCGCGTCCTGGCCGGGATCTTCGGTGCCGCCGCTCTCGGCGCTCCAGAAGTGGAAGACCTTGTCGCCGCGCCGCACCCACACGGTCAGCGCGGGGTACTCGAAGCCCTTGTCGTCGATCAGCTTGAAGGTGGTCGTGAACTGATCGCCGACGAGCTGGAAGAAGCGCAGGTTGCGCCATCCGCGTTCGCGTGCGAAGGCGAGCTGCCGCGATACCGGCGAGCGACCCAGCACCGCGACGGCGACGCGTTGATCGAGATCGCGCATCGGGATGTCCAGCGAGCCCAGGAAGGACGTGCACATCGGGCACGGCCGCTCGCGCTGCGGGCCGTACATCCAGAAGTAGGTGACCAGCGTGTCGTGCGGGCCGAAGAGATCGGCCAGGCCGACCTCCTTGCCGTTCTCGTCGAGGAAGCGATAGGGCTCGGCTTCGCCGCCGAGCGGCAGCGCGCGACGTTGTTCCGCGACGCGCCAGAGATGGCGGCGAAGCTCCACCTCTTCGGCGAGCAGCGCCTCGCGCGCGGCTCGGTATTCTGGGCTGTCGCCTGGATACGGCTTCGCGTTCGCCTTGGCCAGGGACTTCGCGTCCTTCAACGCGGGCGTGGAGGACGACGCATGCGAGGAGGCGGTGGACGGCTGCGCCATGAGAGGACTCCCAGGCCGACGGAAATCGGCGGCTCAAGGGTCCAGTCTGGGATGCGCGGCATCGGACGCCTGTAGGCGTTCAGGCCGTCGATGCGTAGGACGTCGCGAGGACGGCGGCAATCGACCTTCCGCCGATCGACCTTCCGCCGATCGGATCAGCGGCCGATCTGCTTCAGCGCGGCCTGCAGACCGGTGACGCCGCCGACGCGCTGGTCGTTGATGAAGACCTGCGGCATCTGGCGCACGGACGGGCCGCACTTCTCGTAGAAGGCCAGGCGCTCGGCCTCGTCGTCGATCAGGATCTCCTGATACTCGATCCCGCGGGCCTTGAGCAGACTCTTCGCCGTGTCGCATTGCGGGCAGGCGGACTTCGAATAGACGACGATCTTCAGTTCCATGGGCAGGAGTGTATTCGGGGCCCTTCCCACCTGCCGACCCGGGGTCTCCCTGACCTCCGGGGCCGCGGGGTCCTCGCCGCCCGTGACGGCAGCGTCGGCGCTTAAGCTCCGACCTCATGGACGCCCTGATCACCGCCGCCGCCCGCTTCCTCGCCGCCGGGGATGCGTTGAGCGCGCTGCAACGGGTCGCCTTGCGGGACGACCCGGCCGCGCTCGCGCTGCGCGGCATCGCGATGGCGCAGCTCGGCGAGCACGCGCGCGCTCGCGAACTGCTGCGTCAGGCCGCCAAGGCGTTCGGACCGAAAGAAGCCGTCGCCCGCGCGCGCTGCGTCGTCGCCGAAGCGGAGGTGGCGCTGGCGATGCGCGATCTCGGCGATCCGACGCGCCCATTGCTGCAGGCCGCCGCGACGCTGGACGCCCACGAGGATCGCGCCAACGCGCTGCAGGCTCGGCTGGTCGCCGCGAGGCGCCTGATCCTGCTGGGTCGCCTGGATCAGGCCGCCGACGCGCTGCCGGCGGAAGACGTCGCCGGTACGCCGCCCTTGCTGGCCGCGATGGTCGCGCTGGCCTCGGCGGAACTCGCGATGCGTGCCTTGCGCATCAGCGACGCCCGGGCCGCCGTCGACCGGGCGCTGGTCGCCGCGCAACGAGCGGGCGTGGCGGCCCTGGTGGCGGAGGCGGACGACCTTCGCGCCTCGCTCGATCATCCCGCCGCGCGCCGCGTCGACGGCGGCCAGGCGAGGAGCTTGCAGCTGGAGGAGGTCGAGGCCCTGCTGTCCTCGCCGATGCTCGTCGTGGACGCCTGCCGGCGCACCATTCGCGGCGACGGGCTCCATGTCGATCTCGCGCGTCGACCGGTGCTGTTCGCCCTCGCACGGGTGCTCGCCGAATCCTGGCCGGGCGACGCGGATCGGGCGACGCTCATCCTCCGCGCGTTCAGGATCCGGCATCCCGACGAGACGCATCGCGCGCGGCTGCGCGTCGAGCTGGGCCGCCTGCGCGCATTGATCGAGTCCGTCGCCCGCATCGAGGCGACACGCGAGGGCTTCGCGCTGCGCGTGGCGGACGGGCGTGCGGTCTGCCTGCTCGTGCCGCCGCTGGAAGGCGAGACCGCGTCGCTGGAGGCCTTGCTGGCCGACGGCGCGGCGTGGTCGACGTCGGCGCTCGCGATGGCGCTCGTCGCCAGCCAGCGGACGGTGCAACGCGCGCTCTCGGAACTCGAGGCGGCGGGCCGGGTGCGCGCGATCGGTCAGGCGCGCGCGAAGCGCTGGCTCGCGCCGCCGATGACGGGAATCGCGACGATCTTGTTACTCCCCGCTCCGCCGACGGCTGGATAGATTGAGGTCCATGCGGCGACGGTTTCGCCGTACAGGAGATGACGATGACTGCTTCCCGTACCGACGCAAGCCCTGACGCCTGCGATCCCCAGGCCGAGGCGCGCATGGCCTCCAACGCGCATCTGCCCGCGGCCCGCATGGCGGAGGTCGTGCGCGAATTCGGTCCCTACCCGGGCGCGCCCGCCGTCCACGGCGTGAGCCATGACGGCGACCGCGTCTGGGCCGCCACGGCGGCGGGCCTGCTGGCGATCGATCCCACCAGCGGAGAGGTCCAGCGCACGCTCCCGTGCGCCGCGGACGCCGGCACGGCCTTCGACGGCCGGCACCTCTATCAGATCGGCGATTCGCAGATCCAGAAGATCGACCCGCAGAGCGGTCGCGTCGTCGGCACCATTCCGGCGCCGTCAGGCCAGGGCAGCGATTCGGGACTCACCTGGGCGGAAGGGAGTCTGTGGGTCGGGCAGTACCGCGATCGCAAGATCGTCCAGATCGATCCGGAGACCGGCGCGGTCCGACGCACCATCGAGTCCAACCGCTTCGTCACCGGCGTGACCTGGGTGGACGGCGAGCTCTGGCATGGCACCTGGGAAGGCGATGAGAGCGAACTGCGTCGCGTGGATCCGGCCGACGGCGCCGTGATCGAACGGCTGGCCATGCCGGCGAACGTCGGCGTCAGCGGGTTGGAGTCCGATGGCGCAGGACTGTTCTATTGCGGCGGAGGGAACAGCGGCAAGGTGCGGGCGGTGCGGCGACCGAAGCATGCGTGAAGGTCGTCGTACTGTCACCACCCTCACCCCTAGCCTCTCCCGCAGTGCGGGAGAGGGGGCAAGACGGGCCGTGGTTTTGCGAGGGCTCAGCGCGCCTTGCCCAGATCCATCACCCAGTACTTGCTGTAGGTGTTGGACGCCGAGGCCGCAGGTCGGCAGGCAACGCCGACATCGACGAAGCTGGCCGACATCAGGTTGGCGCAATGGCCGGCGCTGTTGCGCCACGAGGTCATGGCCGACTCGACGGTGCCCTGCCCGGCGGCGATGTTCTCGCCCACGGCGGCCCAGGTGTAGCCCGCATTGGTGATGCGGGTGGAGAAGCTGCGGCCGTCCTGGCTGTCGTGGCTGAAGTAGTTCTTCGCGGCCATGTCGGTCGCATGGCCGTCGGCGGCCGCGGTCAGCTTGTCGTTCCAGACCACCGGCGCCACGGCGGGGAAGTTCCCTGCCGTGCCGCAGCTGGCGCCCGACGCGCGCAGCGCGTTGATGCGGGTCAGCAGGTCCTGCTTGAAGTTGGGCAGGTCGCAGGTCCCGGCGACGAGCGGCGGATCCGTCGGCCCGGGATTGGTCGGGTTGGTGGGGTTCGTCGGATTGGTGGGATCCGTGGGGGAAGTGGGCGTGACCGGGTCGGGCGTCGTCGGGGCATCGCCGCCCCCGCCGCCGCACGCACCCAGACCCAGCGCCAGGAGGGCGGCGACGATCATCGAAGTGGCGAAACGCCGGTGGGCCGGCTTGTTGGAGGGGACGTCCATCCCCCAATCTTAGGAAACGATTGGAGAAATTTCTGGAACCAAACGTAGCAGAGGGTCAGCGGGAGAGGCTGCCGACCCTGGCCGCGTAGCCAAATTGCCTACACCGTAGCCAATCTGCCTACGGCGGGCAGATGGATTGCGGGGCCGCCCACCCTCCCGGGCGGCCCCGCGTCCGCTCAGATCAGGTCGTAGCGGTCCAGGTTCATCACCCGGGTCCAGGCCTTGACGAAGTCGTTCACGAACACCTTCTCGCCGTCCTTGGACGCGTACACCTCGGACAGCGCCCGCAGCTGCGAGTTCGATCCGAAGACCAGGTCAGCCGTCGTCGCCGTCCACTTCGCGGCGCCCGAGGTGCGATCCCGGCCTTCGAGCACGGCTTCGTCGCCCGTCGACTTCTGCCACTTGGTCCGCATGTCCAGCAGGTTGACGAAGAAGTCGTTGCTCAAGGTCCCGGGCCGCGTGGTGAGTACCCCATGCTTGGTGTGGCCGACGTTGGTGTCGAGCACCCGCATCCCGCCGACCAGCGCCGTCAGTTCGGGCGCGCTCAGCGACAGCAGTTGTGCCTTGTCGATCAGCAGTTCGGCGGTGTGCTTGACGAGGTCCTTGCGGACGTAGTTCCGGAAGCCGTCGGCCGCGGGCTCCAGATAGCCCATCGAATCGACGTCCGTCTGGTCCTGCGACGCGTCCGTGCGTCCCGCCGTGAACGGCACGACGACGTCATGGCCGCCCTGCTTGGCTGCCGCCTCGATGCCCGCGGAGCCGCCCAGCACGATCAGGTCGGCCAGCGAGATCTTCTTGCCGCCGGCCGCGGACGCGTTGAACTCCTTGCGCACCGTTTCCAGCTTGCTCAAGACCTTCTCGAGCTCGCTGGGCTGGTTCACCGGCCATTCCTTCTGCGGGGCGAGGCGGATCCGCGCGCCGTTGGCGCCGCCGCGCTTGTCGCCGCTGCGGAAGGTCGAGGCCGAAGCCCACGCCGTCGTCACCAGCTGCGACACGCTCAGGCCGCTCGCCAGCAGCTTGGCCTTCAGCGCGGTGACATCCTGGTCGTCCACCAGCGGATGGTCGACCTTGGGGACCGGGTCTTGCCAGATCAGCTCTTCCTTGGGCACCAGCTTGCCGAGGTAGCGCGACAGCGGGCCCATGTCGCGGTGCGTCAGCTTGTACCAGGCGCGCGCGAACGCATCGGCCAGCTCGGCCGGGTTGTCCTTGAAGCGGCGGGAGATCTTCTCGTAGGCCGGGTCGACGCGCAGTGCGAGGTCGGCCGTCGTCATCATCGGCGCGTGCCTGCGGTTCTTGTCGTGCGCGTCGGGCACGGTACCCGCACCCGCGCCGCCCTTGGGCGTCCACTGGTGCGCGCCGGCGGGGCTCTTGGTCAGTTCCCACTCGAAGCCGAACAGCGTCTCGAAGTAGCTGTTGTCCCAGGTGATCGGCGTCGGCGTCCAGGCGCCCTCGATGCCGCTGGTGATGGTGTAGACGCCCATGCCCTCGCCGAACTTGTTCTTCCAGCCCAGGCCCTGGTCCTCGATGTCCCCGCCCTCGGGCATCGCGCCGACGTGGTGGACCTCGCCCGCCCCGTGCGCCTTGCCGAAGGTGTGGCCGCCGGCGACCAGCGCGACGGTCTCCTCGTCGTTCATCGCCATGCGCTTGAAGGTCTCGCGGATGTCGCGCGCCGACGCGGCCGGATCGGGATTGCCGTTCGGGCCTTCCGGGTTCACGTAGATGAGGCCCATCTGCACGGCCGCGAGCGGGTTCGCGAGGTCGCGATCGCCCGCATAGCGTTCATCGCCGAGCCACGTGGTCTCGGGGCCCCAGAAGACGTCCGTCTCGGGCTCCCAGACGTCGGTGCGACCGCCGGCGAAACCGAAGGTCTTGAAGCCCATGGATTCCAGCGCGACGTTGCCGGCCAGGATCATCAGGTCGGCCCAGGACAGCTTGCGGCCGTACTTCTGCTTGATCGGCCAGAGCAGGCGGCGGGCCTTGTCGAGGTTGCCGTTGTCGGGCCAGCTGTTGAGCGGCGCGAAGCGCTGCGCGCCGGTGCCGGCGCCGCCTCGACCGTCCTGCACGCGGTAGGTGCCGGCCGAGTGCCAGGCCATGCGGATGAAGAACGGACCATAGTGCCCGTAGTCGGCGGGCCACCAGTCCTGGGAGTCGGTCATCAGCGCGTTCAGATCCTTGACGACGGCGTCGAGGTCGAGGGTCTGGAACTCATGCGCGTACTTGAAGTCCTCGCCCATCGGGTTGGTCTTGGACGAGTGCAGCGAGAGGATGGAGAGGTTGAGCTGCTCGGGCCACCAGTCGCGGTTGCCCTTGGTGCCGGCCACCGCGTGGTGGTGGGTGCCGCCCGAGAACGGGCACTTCGATTCGGATTCACCTGACATGTCTTCCTCCTGAGTTGAGCCTGGGGTTCGGTCCACTGTTCTGCCTTGCGGCGTGCGAGCGCGGACGAGTCTAGGACTCGCTCAGTCGGGACAGCAACAGTCGGGGTTTATCGGGGCGATAGTTTTCTTGTGCGCGACGATCCGTTCGAGATTGCGCCGGCGGTCACCCCGGTGCCACAATCCGCGCCTTTCCCCCTTTGGAGCCCCCGTGGACAGTGCCCCCAGTCCTTTCGCGACGCGAGCCGGAACGGCCGCCGCACGACTGACGCGCTGACCGGCTCCGGTCGCGCGCGCCGCCGCGCGGCCCTTCCTTCTCCTGTCGCATCGATCGCCTTCCCGAGGCAACCGTCGCCCTTGTGCGACGACTCACCCGATCCGATCCATCGTGAAGCGCCTCGTCATCACCCGCCAATGGGGGTGCATGACAGTGCGCCCAGGAGTCCTTCATGCGCTTTTTCCTGCTGGTCCTGCTGACCGGCCCGCTGCTATCCGCTGCCTGCCTCGCCGCCGGCGGGCATCACGCCGTCGACGACGCCGCCACCGTCGACCCCGGTCAATGCAACCTCGAACTCTGGGCCGAACACTCGAACCTCGATCGTCGCCAGCGCCAGCACGCCGGTCTCGGCTGCAACCTGCTGGGTGCGGAAGCCGGCATCAACGCCGATCGGGAGACGTCCCGGTCGGCGTCGTCGCTCCACCTGCACGGCGTGCAGCTCAAGTGGGCGACCGCCTTGCAGCCCCAGCTCGCGATCGGCGTGGTCGCCGGGCTGGGGTGGCAAGACCAGACCCCGCGTTCGCAGCAGTCGCTGCTGGTGCCGGTGACCTGGACCCCGCGCGAGGACCTGGCGTTCCACCTGAACCTGGGACGTTCCCGATTGAAAGGCGGTGACGCCCGCACTCAGCGCGGCATCGCCGCCGAGTGGCAGATGAGCCCCGGCTGGCAGACGCTCGCCGAGTATTTCCACGATGGCGAACGGCCGTTGTCCCGGCTCGGCTTGCGTCGCACGCTGAGCGACCAGTTGACGGTGGACGTGAGCTACGCGAGAGCCGGCGCCGTGCGGACGCCGAAGGAGGGCTGGTGGACGATCGGCGCGAACTGGACTTTCGGCCAGTGAGCATGCCATTCGCGCATGAGTAAAGTCGCGGGTCGAGTAAGGCCATTGGGCAGACTCCGTCCGTCGTCAATCTGGAGGACAAGAATGTCGCTCCCCCCTGCCGGGTGCCCCCGGCCGCGCGATTGACGACGAGAATCGCCCGGCTTGCCGCTTCGCCGTTCGAAGGCGACGGCACTTTCAACCTTGGAGCCCACCATGTCCCTGCGCATCAACGACATCGCCCCGAACTTCACCGCCAAGACGACGAAGGGGGAGATCGACTTCCACAACTGGATCGGCGACAGCTACGCCATCCTGTTCTCGCATCCGAAGGACTTCACGCCGGTGTGCACGACCGAGCTGGGCTACATGGCGAGGATCGAGCCGGAGTTCACCAAGCGCAACGCCAAGCTGATCGGCCTGTCGATCGACCCGGTCGAGAACCACTCGAAGTGGGCGGCGGACATCGAGGAGACGCAAGGCGCCGCGGTGAACTACCCGATGATCGGCGACACCGACCTGAACGTGGCCAAGCTCTACAACATGCTGCCGGCCGAAGAGCCGGGCACGTCGGACGGCCGCACGGCGGCGACGAACGCGACGGTGCGTTCGGTGTTCATCGTCGGTCCGGACAAGAAGATCAAGCTGACGCTGACCTACCCGATGACCACGGGTCGCAACTTCGACGAGATCCTGCGCGTGCTGGACTCCATCCAGCTGACCGCCAAGCACCGCGTCGCGACGCCGGTGAACTGGAAGCACGGCGACGACGTGATCATCGCGGGCTCTGTGTCCGACGACGAAGCCAAGACGATCTATCCGGAAGGCTGGAAGGCGCCGAAGCCTTACCTGCGCATCGTCAAGCAGCCGAAGTGAGGACGGCGTGAGGGCCAATGCCCTCGGCAGTCGCAGTCAATGAGGCCGGCGCCCCCCTCCGATGGGGGGCGCCGGCCTTTTCGCTTCCTGCGTCGATAACATCCGCGGCGTCAATGCGGCGAACGACCGCATCGCAGGGAGTCGAAGATGGATCATCCACGCCGCTGGATCGTGGCGGGCGGGCTGCTCTTGGCCGCCGCGGCGATCGCAGTCCCGTTCTGGCCTCAATCGCCGAAAGACGAGCGCGTCGTTTTGGCCCGCGCGTCCGCCGTCACTCAGGCGCCGGCGTCCGTGCCGCAACGCGCTGCTGAACCCGACGTCGCGACCGCCGGGACGACCGGGCAGATCGACAAGCCCGCGCCAGCTGTCATGCCGGCCTCAGCGGCGGCAAGCGGCGCCACGGCCAAAGCCGCCGTTGAGTTCAAGCCGCCCACGATGCAGGACTTCGGCCAGGTCGTGTTGATCGGCATGCACGGCGGTACGCCGAAAGAGGCCGGTGAAGCCGCTTTCGTGCTTCAGACCTGTCTGCGGGCGTCGCTGTACGACTGGTCGGACACGGCCAGGCGCGTGAGCGCGCAGGATCCGAAGCGCAACAGCAGGATCGCTGCAGCGGCGTGGCTCGAAGGTCAATGCAAGTCGATCACGCCGGAGATGCAGGCCCAGCGCGGCGCGCTTGCGGCACGCGCCGTCGAGGCGGGCGGGCCCGACGCCGCCGACGTGGCCCTGATCTATGGACGCTCTGTCGGCTACCGACCGCCCGAGGCGATGCGTCAGCCCTTGCTCGACGCGATGAACGCCGCTTTCCGAGACGGTGATCGGGAAATCGTCCAGGAGTTCGCCTTCAACGGCGCGCGACTGGGGCTTTCCAAGGCCGAGGCGCGGGCCTACTTCCTGGTGGCCATGTCCGAGGCGCGGGAGGAGGACAAGCCGCTCCACGAAACGCTGCTGCGGGAGGGTCCTTTCCGCGACATGCCCGAGGACGCGGTCCGCGAGTCCGAATCGATTGCCGAACGCCTGAAGCAGGAACGCAAGTCTCCGGGCAGGCCGAAGGGATGAGTGCGGTGAAGGAACGGGGAGCAGCCTTCGCGGGCGCCGCATTGGCCACGCTTGGCACGATCGCGGCGCTGGCGTATTTCTCGATCACGCCCACGCCCGTTGAGCCTCTGGTGCGGCCCTCCGCTGCACCGGCCTTTGAGCCAGTGGCCACCACCACGCCCGAACAAATCGCCAATGAGGCCGCGCTCCCGGCCTCGATAACAAGACAGGCCGCCCCGGTACGTCAAGGCCAAGCCGAAGCCAATGACGATCCCCCTGTCCCTCCGCTCGCCATCGGCGCATCCGCCGCGATGCGCGACTTCGGCCAGATCGTGATTTCCGCCTTCAATGACGGCACGCCCGAGCAACTCAGCGAAGCGGTGAACATCATGTCGGTCTGCCGCTTCAATCCAGACCTCGTGCAACACATCGAGCGGATGAGAACGGATGGCCGCCTTGCCGGAGAAGCGGGCGATGTCGCGATCAACGCGTTCAACGAGCGCGGTCGGCGCTGCCAATCCATTCCCCCGGATCTCATGTCTCGCCAGAAGGAGCTCGCCGAACGGGCGCTGCTCGCGGGCTCGCGGAAGGTCGCTGCGATCTACGGCGAACTCGTCGGCTTCGATCCGCCCGCGGCGATGAAGGGGCCATTACGCGATGCGCTGCGGGCGGACTTCTTCAGCGGCGACGACATCGCTCCCTTGGTGCTCGCGCGCCACCCCGAAGTGTTCGGACTTTCCCGCATCGAGACTCGCGCCTACGAGATCTCGTTCGAGGCGCTCGACAGCACGCGTACGAGCCGTTCGAAGCGCCCCCGCACACCTTTCGAGTTCGACGCTCCGACGCCGCCGTACAGCGACGACGAGCAGAAGCAGGCCGATCTGCTCGCGCAGGCGTGGCTGCGCCGCGTCAAGAAGCCGGAGCGCTCGCCGCATTGACGCCCTTGCCCGCGATCCAAAGTGGGCTGAGCCAGAATCCCGCCCTTCACGACAACACCGATCCAGGGAGGATCCATGAGCGACAAGAAAACCATCCGCCGACAGATGGACGCGATGCTCGCCGAGGGAAAGGGCAAGACAGAGATATTCCGGCAGCTGTCGGGGCAAGGCGTCAAGGATCGCCATCTGGCCGTCTGGCTGGCCAGCAAGCCCGACCTCCAGGCCTTCGGCGAGATGAAGCTGCACGTCGACATCCTCACTGCCTTCATGATCCTGCAGGCGCTGATCATTTTCGCGATCACGGTGTCCGTCTCCGTCTTCCTCGGACTGTCGCTGATGCTCATTCCACTGCTCTTCGCCTGGGGCTTCCGCCAACCCCGGGCCGGCGCCTACGCCGGCTATCTCTTCCTCTCGATCATCACGTTGGGCCGCAACTTCGCCGGCATGTTCCCGATGACGGCCGGCAGCATCGCCGGCTTTGCGATCTCGGTCGGGATCATCGGATACGTCTTCTGGATCCAGCGCCGCATCTATCCCGACATGAGCTTCATCGGTCCGAACCGCAAGGGGCTCAAGTTCGTGTTCACGACCTGAAGTCGCTGCGTGCGCCGCAAAGGCGCGCGCCCTGACGGGGCGTTAAACCTTCACGTCGAAGTAGCCCGCGTCCTCCAGGTCCTCCGCCAGCGTCGGATGCCGCGGCGCCCAGCCGAGCGTCTCGCGCGTGACGGTGCTCGTCGCCGCGAGGCTCAAGCCGGCGAACTTCGTGAACCAGCCGAAGTGCGCCGGCGCCTCCTCGTGCGACAGACTCACCACCGGCACGCCGAGCCGCTCGCCGATCGCCGTCGCGATGTCCTTGAACGGGATCCGCTCCTCCGCGATCGCGTGCCAGCGCGCACCTGCCTTCGGCACTTCGATCGCCCGGCGGAACACCACCGCCGCATCGCGCCGATGCACCGCGCTCCACGCGTTCTGTCCGTCGCCGACGTAGGCCGATCGCCCCGTCCGGCGCGCGAGGTCGATGAGGATGGGCACGAAACCGTGATCGCCCGCGCCGTGCACCGTCGGCGAGAGCCGCACGGTGGCCGCGTTGATGCCCCGCGCTGCAAGCGCCAACGCGGTCGGTTCCGACGCTCGCGGATAGCCGTCCGACACCGGCAGGCACGGATCGCCTTCGTGACCCAGACGGCCCGACACCGGCATCGCCAGTCCCGAGGTCACCAGCAGCGGCCGCGTCGATCCGGCGATCGCCTCGCCCAGAGCCTCGATGGCGACTGCGTCGCGACCGCAGCTCTCGGCGAAACGCGAGAAGTCGTGATCGAACGCCGTGTGGATGACCGCATCGGTTGCCTGCACGCCCGAGCGCAGGCTGTCCAGATCGTCGATCGTGCCGCGATGCACCTCGGCGCCGGCTCGGACCAGCGCTTCCGCGGATGCGTCCGACCGCGCCAGACCCAGCACCTCATGGCCGGCCTCGATCAATTCATCGACCACCGCCGACCCGACGAAGCCCGTGGCTCCAGTGACGAAAACGCGCATGAGAGAAGCCCTCGAAAGTTGATGTGACGCATCGTCCGCGCAGAATCCATCCCGGTGTAGTAGTGACCTTATCCAGGTATGGCGGCTAACAGGATGAACAACGTCTTCCCCCTTCCCTCCCTGCCTTCTCCTTCTGATCGCGCCTCGACGCCTTCTTCCGGGCCACCCGTCGCGTCGGCCCAGGTGCCCAGGGACAACGCGCTCGGCGCCTACCTGCGCGATCGCCGCGAGCGGTTGGACCCCGCCGCGTTCGGATTGCCGATGACGCGCCGGCGCACGCCCGGTCTGCGCCGCGAGGAAGTCGCGCAGCGCGCGCACGTGAGCCCGACCTGGTACACGTGGCTGGAGCAGGGGCGCGGCGGCGCGCCGTCGGAAGTGGTCCTCGAACGCATCGCCGCCGCACTGCTGCTCACGGACGTGGAGCGCGAGCATCTCTTCCTGCTCGCCTTCGGCCGCGCGCCCGAGACCCGCGCCCCGGAAGCGACCGGCATCACGCCGCGGCTGCAGCGCGTGCTGGACGCGCTCACGCTGAGTCCCGCGATCGTGAAGACGCCGCTGTGGGACGTGGTCGGCTGGAACCGCGCGGCCAGCGCCGTGCTCACCGACTACAGCGCGCTGCCGCCCGAGCAGCGCAACATCGTGAAGCTGATCTTCTGCAACCCGCGCGTGAGAGCGGCGCAGGACGACTGGGAAAGTGTCGCGCGTTTCGTCGTCGCGGCTTTCCGCGCGGACTCGGCACGTGTCACGGATACGTCCAAGGTCGAAGCACTCGTGCGCGAGGTCAGCGCGCTCAGCCCCGAGTTCGAGCGCTTCTGGCGAGAGCACGACGTGAAGGCCTTCGGCGAAGGTGTGAAGCGTCTGCGGCACCCCGTCGTCGGACTGATCGCGTTCGAGTACTCGGCGTTCGCCGTCGATCAGCGACCGGACCTCGGGATGGTCGTCTATCAGCCGGCGACGCGCGATGACGAGGACAAGGTGAGCCGCCTGTTGAATCTTCAGGAGCCCGGAACGGCCTGAACGCTCAGGTCAGGAAGAGCTCGCGTTCTTCCTCGAACACCCGCTGCAGATGATCCGCCACGGTGCGGATCACCCGGTCCTTCCGGTCCTGCCCGCGGATCAGCAGCCACATCTCCCGCGGCTCGCGCACCGGTTCCAGCGCGCACGCGCGCAGCCCCGGCACCTGCCGCCCGATGTAATGCGGCAGCACCGCCAGGCCCGCGCCGGTCCTCGCCGCGATGGCCTGCGACATGTGGTTGTTCGCGCGGAACGCCACTCGCGCGCGCGGAAAGCGCTGCGCCAGCCACAGCGCGTCGGGCATGTCGGCGCTTTCCTCGTCGAAGCCGACGAACACTGGATCGGAGCCGGTCTCGACGGTCTCGCAGACGGACGGCGTGCCGTAGAGACCAAAGCCCATCGTGCCCAGCGGCTTCACGATGAAGTCGCCATCCTTGGGCCGCGTGAGACGCACCGCGATGTCCGCCTTGTGCCGGTCCAGGCTCACCGCCCGCAGGTCCGTCGCGAGATCGATGTCCAGCCCCGGATGCAGCACCGCGAGCGGCGCCAGCCGATCGATCAGGAAGCCCTGCGACAGGGCCGGCGGCGCGTTCACCCGCACCAGCCCGCGCACCGCGACACCGTCGCCGCCGACGCCCTCGCGCGCCAGCGACTGCGCCGCGGCCTCCATCTCGCCCGCCGCCGCGAGCGCGCGCCTCCCCGCCGCCGTCAACACATAGCCGTCCGGCCGCCGGTCGACGAGCTTCTCGCCGAGGCTGTCCTCCAGCGACTGGATGCGCCGCGAGATCGTCGCGTGATTGACCGTCAGCGCGCGGGCCGCCGCCGACAGGCTGCCGTGCCGCCCGAGCGCGAGGAAGACCCGCAGATCCTCCCAGTCCACACCCCCTCGGAGCCCTGTGCGTTTTTGATCAGCCATTGAGACAGGATAGCGGCTACCGCCCGGGAGGGCCGGCTCCTAACCTGCTGTCCAACGCCGAACGTCTCATCGATCCACGCGGCGTCCCCATCCACCCGGATCCTCCGGATCCCGCATGAACAGGAGCCTTTCCATGTCCACCGCCTCCACCTCCAACACCGCCAGCAGCAACACCGCCGCCCGCAAGGTCGCCATCGTGACCGGCGCCTCGCAAGGCATCGGCGCGGCGCTTGTCGCCGCGTATCGCGCGCAGGGCTATGCCGTCGTGGCCAACTCGCGCCACATCCAGCAGGGCGACGACGCCGACGTCGTCGCCGTCCCCGGCCACATCGGCGACCGCCTGGTCGCGCAACGCGTCGTGCAGGCCGCGCTCGACCGCTTCGGCCGCATCGACACGCTGATCAACAACGCCGGCATCTTCATCGCCAAGCCCTTCACCGAGTACACGCCGCAGGACTTCCAGGACGCGTTCGCGGTCAACGTCGCCGGCTTCTTCCACGTCACGCAGCTGGCGCTGCCGCAGATGCTGCTGCAGAAAAGCGGCCACGTCGTGCAGATCACGACCACGCTGGTCGATCAACCGATCACCGGCGTGCCGGCCGCGATGGCCAACCTGACCAAGGGCGGTCTGGACGCGGTGACCCGCTCGCTGGCGATCGAGTACGCCAAGACCGGCGTGCGCGTGAACGCCGTGCGCCCCGGCGTGATCAAGACGCCGATGCACGCGCCGGAGACGCACGAGTTCCTCGCCGCACTGCACCCGATGGGCCGCATGGGCGAGATCAGCGAGATCGTCGAGGCCGTGCTGTATCTGGAGCGCGCCGGCTTCGTCACCGGCGAGCTGCTCAACGTCGACGGCGGCCAGCACGCCGGCCGCTGAGGAGCCCTCATGCCCTACGTCAACATCAAGGTGACCCGCGAGGGCACCGCCCCCGGCGCCAGCGCCACCACGCCCGAGCAGAAGGCAGCCCTGATCCGGGGCGTCAGCGACCTGCTGTTCGAGGTGATGGGCAAGCCGCACCACACGACCTTCGTCGTCATCGACGAGGTCGAGCTCGAGAACTGGGGCGTCGGCGGCCTGCCGACGACGGAATTCCGCCGTCGGCAGGCCGGGACGCCGGGCTAGGGAGGCCCTGGAGACCGGTTTCCTCCACGCTGGGGATCGAGCGTCTGACGCCGCGTCATCCGCCCTTGATCCTCACTGTGAACGTGAGCTTGTAGGTGCCGCCGTCGCCGCTGAAGTTCAGCGGCGTGAGCGGCGTTTCCGTCGTCACCGTCGGCACGACGAAGCTGTGCCAGCCGAGGTACTCGTCGTTGGCCAGCGAACCCGACACGATGTTCGACAGCTTGGGGCCGACGACCGAGCGCAACTGGGCCGGCGTGAGATTGCTCCAGCCGCTCTGTCCGTACGCGTTCCAGATGCTCTGCATCATCACCTGGAGGATCCCGCCGCCGCCGAGGTCCGGATCCCAGTCCTCCTCCAGCATGAACACGAAGACGAAGGCGCCGCCGGCTTCGGCTTCATCGATGATGCGCCGCGTGTTGTCGACGGAATTGACGTTGAAGTTGTCGTCCCAGTCGGAGTCGCGAAGCCGGTGCAGCTTGCCGCCGGGCACGTTGCGATGCGCCATGAAGACCAGCACGTAGGGCGAGTCGTCGCCGCCCTCGCTCGTGTCGTCGACGCACTTGAGCTGGGTGAGCATCAGCTGGCGTGTGGGCATGGCGCATCCCCTGCGAATACCGCTTCGTTGCCGTGCCCGGGATCGAGCCGTGAAGAAGCCGTGAGGCCAGACTAGGCAGTCCCGGGGAAAGGGCACATCCCTAGGTCGACGATCTCCCCCTAGATCGGAAGCGCTCCCTCACAGCACCGCGTAACGGCCCGGCTTGTGGTTGACGGCGATGAAGAGATTCATCACCACGGCCGCGAGCACCGAGTACGCCACCCGCTCCACGTCCACCACGGTGAGCGCGAGCAGCACGATGACGCAGTCCATGGCCATCTGCACCTTGCCGGCGCGCCAGCCCTTGGCCTTCTGCAGGTAGAGCGAGACGATGGTCGCGCCGCCGAGACTGGCGCGGTGCCGCGCCAGGAACAGGCAGCCCGAACCCAGCAGCGCGCCGCCGAGGACCGCCGCGTAGGCCGGGTGGATGCGGTCGATGGCGAAGAGCTTCGGCGAGAACTCGGTGAGCACCGACAGCAGCGCGATCGAGACGAAGGTCTTGATCGTGAACTCGCGGCCCATGCGCGTCCAGGCGAACCAGTAGAACGGCAGGTTGATGACGAAGAACAACTTGCCCAGGCTGATGCCGGTCGCGTAGTGCAGCACGAAGGCTGCGCCGGCCGTGCCGCCCGTCAGCAGCCCGACCTGCGCGAACAGGATCAGCGCCAGCGAGACGAACAGCGTCCCGGTGAAGATCGCCTGCGCGTCCTCGAAGGCCGTGTGGGAGCGGATCGCCAGATCGGCGAGCGGCTCGGTGATCGGCTCGGCGGCGATCGTGCCTGAGGGCGGCAGCGGCGGTGTGGGGTCGTCAGGTGTGGCGCTCATCCCGGGCACGAAGCAGAAAGCGTGCCCAGGAGTGTCGCAGCACCGGCGTGCGGCGTCAGCGCGAATCCCTCTGCACGTCGCGCCGCCGCACGCCTCGACGCTCAGCGGCCCTGTGCCTTCAGCCGCGCGTCCAGCCGCGAGAACACGCGCCGCGCGTTGCCCTCATAGACCAGGTGGCGCTCCTCGTCGCTGAGGTGCGGCGTGGCGGCGATGTAGCGCTTGGTGTCGTCGAAGTAGTGGCCCGTCTCGGGATCGATGCCGCGCACCGCGCCGATCATCTCGGACGCGAACAGCACGTTCTTCACCGGGATCACCTTCGTCAGCAGGTCGATGCCCGGCTGGTGATAGACGCAGGTGTCGAAGAAGATGTTGTTGAGCAGATGCTCGTCCAGCAACGGCTTCTTGAGCTCCTGCGCCAGTCCGCGGAAACGGCCCCAGTGGTAGGGCACCGCGCCGCCGCCGTGCGGGATCAGGAACTTCAGCGTCGGGAAGTCCTTGAACAGGTCGCCGGTCAGGCACTGCATGAAGGCGGTGGTGTCCGCGTTCAGGTAATGCGCGCCGGTGGTGTGGAAACACGCGTTGCAGCTGGTGCTGACGTGGACCATCGCGGGGATGTCCAGCTCGACCATCTTCTCGTAGAGCGGGTACCAGTGGCGGTCGGTCAGCGGCGGGCTCGTCCAATGGCCGCCGGACGGGTCCGGGTTCAGGTTGATGCCGACGAAGCCGTAGTCGTTGACGCACTTCTCCAGCTCGGGGATGCAGCTCGCCGGGTCGACGCCGGGGCTCTGCGGGAGCATGGCCGCGCCGACGAAGTGCTCGGGGAAGAGTTTCGCGACGCGCGCGCAGAGCTCGTTGCAGATCGCGGCCCAGGTCGCCGACGTCTGGAAATCGCCGATGTGATGCGCCATGAAGCTGGCGCGCGGGCTGAAGATCGTCAGATCGGAGCCGCGCTCCTTCATCTTCTTGAGCTGGTTGGTCTCGATCGACTCGCGCAGCTCGTCGTCGGAGATCTTCAGGTCGCTGGCCCTGGGCGCCCGCGACGGGTCCTTCAGGCCCGCGATCTGCAGGTCGCGCCAGGCGCCGAGCGCGGCGGGAGCGGTGGTGTAGTGACCGTGGACGTCGATGATCATGAGGCTCTCTGGTTCGCTGGGAACGACCGCGGCAGGGCGCTGCCCTGCCAGGCCGACTCCGGCGGATTGTGGAGAGCCGCCGCCAGTCGTCCAAGTTATGGCCTGGACTAGCTGCTATTCAGTTCCGGCATGGCGTCGACGACGCTGAGCGCCTCTTGCTCCCGCTCCCGCACTGCGGGAGCGGGCGGGGGCTGAGGGCCGGCGGCGGCCGTGCCGGCGGTGCTGGCCGCGGTGGCGGTGCGGGGGAGTGTGATGCGTTAAAGTCCCGCGCCCATCGCCCGCAGCGCTCCGCTCGGTGCGAGCGGGCGCCAAGCGTGGAAGTCAAGGGTCGAAGGGAAGCAGTTGTGGACGTGCAGGACACCGATGTCGTGATCATTGGCGCGGGGGCCGCGGGCCTGATGTGCGCCGCGCTGGCCGGCCAGCGCGGCCGCCGCGTGCTGCTCGTGGACCACGCCAACAAGGCCGGCAAGAAGATCCTCATGTCCGGCGGCGGCAACTGCAACTTCACCAACCTGTACACCGAGCCGGCCAACTTCCTCTCGGAGAACAAGCACTTCTGCAAGTCGGCGCTGGCGCGCTACACGCAGTGGGATTTCATCGCGCTGGTCAACAAGCATCAGATCCCGCACCACGAGAAGAAGCTCGGCCAGCTGTTCTGTGACAACAAGTCCATCGATATCCTGCGCATGCTGCTCGCCGAGTGCGCGGAGGTCGGCGTGGTACCGATGCTGGACACCACCGTCGAGTCCATCGAGAAGACCGAGAGCGGATATGCGCTCGCGACCACCGCGGGACCGATGCGCTGCCAGTCGCTGGTGATCGCCACCGGCGGGCTGTCCATCCCGACGATGGGCGCGACCGGATTCGGCTACCAGGTCGCGAAGCAGTTCGGCCACACGCTGCTGCCGACGCGCGCCGGGCTGGTGCCGTTCACGATCACGGACCAGCTCAAGGACCTGTGCAACGAGCTCAGCGGGACCTCGGTCGACTGCCTGGTCAGCTGCAACGGCAAGAGCTTCCGCGAGAACATCCTGTTCACGCATCGCGGCCTGAGCGGGCCGGCGATCCTGCAGATCTCGTCGTACTGGCAACCGGGCCAGGCGGTGGAGATCAACCTGCTGCCCGACCTCGACGTCCCGGATTGGCTCGCGCAGCAGCGGAACGACCGCCCCAATGCGGAGCTCAAGACGCTGCTGGCTGAGCTGTTCACGAAGAAGATGGCGACGCTGATCGGCGAGCAGTGGTTCGTGTCCAAGCCGGTCAAGCAGTACACGCATGCGGAGCTGCAGCAGATCGCCGAGCGCCTGTCGGCGTGGCAGGTCGTGCCTGCGGGCACCGAGGGCTACCGCACGGCGGAGGTCACGCTGGGCGGCGTCGACACCAAGGAGGTGTCGTCAAAGACGATGGAATCGCTGAAGTCCCCCGGGCTGTACTTCATCGGCGAAGTGCTGGACGTCACCGGCCATCTGGGGGGCTTCAACTTCCAATGGGCATGGGCGTCGGCCAACGCGGCGGCGCAGTTCGTGTGAACGGCTGATTCCGTCGCCGGCAGCCACCGTCGCCGCCGACGCGAGGCTCAAGACCCTGATCAAGTGGAATCGCGCCGAGTTCGCCGATCACGAGTTCAGCGGCGAGTAACGCCGCACCGTGCTCCCCGGGGAGTGACGAATAGCCGGTTACCCTGCCTCCCGTTCCAATCGACCCCTCGTCGACCCCTCGTCGACCCGGGAGAGCACATGACGAAGACGACCCTTTCCAAATCCGCGCCGACCTTGCGGCGTCGGACACTCCTTGCGGCTGGACTCGGTGGCCTGGTCGCCACCGTGCCGGCGCTGAGCGCCACGCCGGTCGCCGCAGCGACCGCGGACACTGCAAAAGCGCCGACCACCGCCGCCGACTTCGACACCTGGGCAGAGCGCGTCGCCGCCGCGCGCATGAAGAGCCAGCCCGAGCATGCGACGCGCATGCAGTACTTCGAGGGCCCGACGCAGGACCGGCTCGACGGCCAGTGGGACGACTTCTCGCGCGCCTCCGCGCTCGCCGACCTCGCCCGCGACCGTCAGGCGCTGATCGAGCTCGCCCGATTCCCGCACGAGGCGCTGACGCCGACGCAGCGCACCTCCGCCGCGCTGGTGGCGTGGTCGCTGCAGCAGGACGTGGCCGAGGCGGCCTTCCTCGACCACCACTACGTCTTCGAGCACATGGCCGGCGTGCACGTCGGTCCGATCACCTTCCTCGTCCAGGAGCACCCGATGCGTGGCGCGCGCGACGTGCGCAGCTTCCTGAAGCGGATGGAAGGCCTCGCGGCGCTGATGGACCAGGGCATCGTCCGCGCCCGCGCCGCGCAGGCCAAGGGCGTGCTGATGCCGCGCTTCATCACGGCAACCACGATCGGACAGATCGAGCAGTTCGTGGGTGCGCCGCCCGCCAGCAACCCGCTGGTGCTCTCGCTGACCGAGCGCATGGCCGGCCTGGCCGACATGAACGAGGGCGCCCGCAAGCGGGCTCGCGCGCGGGCCGAGACCCTCGTCGCGAAGTCCATCGTCCCCGCGTGGAAACGCGGCCTGGCGCTGATGCGCGCCCAGTTGCCGCTGACCACCGACGACGCCGGCGTCTGGCGCCTGCCCGACGGCGACAAGTTCTACGCCGCGCGCCTGCGGGCCAACACCACGACCGAGCTCACGCCGGCCGAGATCCACGCGATCGGCCTGAAGCAGGTCGCCCGCATCGAAGCAGAGATGGACGGCCTGCTGCGGCCGCTCGGGTATGCCGAGGGCACGATCGAGCAGCGCTTCCGCAAGATGGATGCCGACCGGCAGCCCACGGGCGCCGCGCCGCAGACCGAGCTGCTGGATCGCTACACCACTTACCTGCGTGACGCCGAGAAGCGCGCACGCCTGATCTTCGACGTGATGCCGAAGGCGCCCGTCGAGGTCCGCCGCGAGCCCGCGCTGACCGAGCCCACCGCCGCCGCGCACTACACGACACCTGCGCCGGACGGTTCGCAGCCGGGCGTGTTCTGGGCACCGCTCGCCGGACCGACCTACGAGATCGCCGACATGCGGACGCTGGTGCACCACGAGGCGATCCCGGGCCATCACTTCCAGCTCGCGATCCAGATGGAGGCGAAGGACCTGCCCTACTTCCGCCGCCGCCAGGCGTTCTCCGCCGGTTCGGCCTACGTGGAGGGCTGGGCGCTTTACTCGGAGCAGCTGGCGGTCGAGAACGGCTGGTACGACGGCGACCCGGTCGGCCACCTCGGCCAGCTCTACGGGGCCCTGTTCCGGGCCCGTCGCCTCGTCGTCGACACCGGCCTGCATGCGATGAAGTGGACGCGACAGCAGGCGATCGACTACGGCATCTCGCCGCAGGAGGTCGACCGCTACGTCACCTGGCCGGGCCAGGCCTGCGCGTACATGCTCGGTCGTCTGCGCATCGAGGCGCTGCGCGAGAAGGCCCGCCAGCAGCTGGGCGAGCGCTTCGAGATCAAGCAGTTCCACAACGTCGTGCTGCTGACCGGGGACGTGCCGCTGACCGTGCTGGAAGAGGTGGTCGACACGTGGATCGACAGCCGCCGCGGCGCGGGTTCGGGATCGGCCACCGCCGCGCCCTGAGTCCTCACGCCCGCCGCGCGACCATCGGGGCGTGGCGGGCCATCAGTTCCTCGATCCAGTCCATGAACACGCGCAACTTCGCGCTGACGTGCCGGTTGGGTGGATACGCGAGGTACATCGGCATCGGATCCATCGCCCACTCGGTGAACAGAGGAACGAGCTCGCCGCTCGCCACATGCGGATCGGCCATGTAGCGCGGCAGCCAGAGCACACCCATCCCGGCGAGCCCCGCGGCCAGATAGGCGTTGCCGTCGTCGGCCGCGACGACGTAGCGACCGCGCACCTCGATGGCTTCCTCGCCGCGGCGCATCTCGATGGACATCACCGTGCCCTTGCTGGCGCGCAGGAAACCGACGATGCGGTGGTTCGGCTCCTCGATGTCGGCCGGATGCGTCGGAGTGCCCGCCGCCGCCAGGTAATCCGGCGACGCGAAGACGCCGAGCTGAAGGTCGCCGACCCGCCGCGCGATCAGCGAGGGCACGGTGACCTCGCCGCCGCGCAGCACGGCGTCGACGTTGTCGCCGATCACATCGACCATGCGATCGCTGACGCCCATGTCGAGCTGGATCTCCGGATGCCGCGCATGGAAGTCGGGCAGCGCCGGCATCAGCACCATGCGCGCGAAGGGGCTCGGCACGTCCACGCGCAGCCGGCCGCGCGGCGTGCTGGTGGCATCCGACAGCGCGGTGTCCGCGTCGTCGAGTTCCGCCAGCACCCGCACGACGCGCTCGTAGTAAGCCGCGCCGTCGGGCGTCACACGGACCTGGCGCGTCGTCCGGTGCAGCAGCTTCACGCGCAGGCGCGCCTCCAGCTGCTGCACCAGCTGCGTCACGGTGGTCTTGCTCATGTGCAGCGTCTGCGCCGCCTTGGTGAAGCTGCCCGCTTCCACCACGCGGGCGAAGGCCTGCAGCGCGTCGAATCGATCCATGAGGTCCGAGGATGGGGAGATGCCGGACGAGCATTGTGAGGGGTGCCGCCCACGGTGACGGGGGCTGGCACTTGCCTTGCTCCTTTCGACGGGAAACCATGGCCCTCGTCCGGCTCGTCCTCAAAGGAGACTTCCATGACCACTCATCCCGCCCGTGTGATTTCCGAGACGATCGATGTCGACGCCGACACGGTCTACGACTTCGCCTGTGCGCCGGAGCGGCTGCCGCTGTGGGCGTCGGGACTCGCCACGGGCATCCGGCAGGAGGCCGACGGCTGGTTCGCCGAATCGCCGATGGGCCGCATCCGCGTCGAGCTGGCGCCGCGCAATGCATTCCGCGTGCTCGACCACGACGTGACGCTGCCCGACGGCCAGCGCTTCCACAACGCGATGCGGGTGACGCCGTCGGGCGACGGCTGCGTGGTCGCCTTCGTGCTGCTGCGCATGCCTGACGTGCCCGACGAAGCCTTCGAGAGCGACGCGGCGCATGTCGCCCGCGATCTGACCACGCTCAAGGCCTTGGTGGAGAAGCGCAAGGACTGAGGTGCGACGTGTCCTCCGAGCGAGAGGGTTGTTCCGCTGCCACGGCACGAGGAGGCGATCCCATGGACCGAGTCACCGGCGGCTGCCTCTGCGGCGACATCCGCCTCGTAGCGACCGGCCGCCCCGACCGGGTCGGCGTCTGTCATTGCCTCGACTGCCGCAAGCATCACGGCGCGCTCTTTCATGCGTCGGCGATCTTTCCGCAGGACGCAGTGACCGTCACGGGCGCGACGAACGAGTTCCGTGGCCGGCACTTCTGCCCGCGCTGCGGCTCGTCCGTGTTCTCGCGCAGCGGCGACGAGATCGAGGTGCACCTCGGCGCGCTGGATGCGCCGGATCGGTTCCAGCCGACCTACGAGCTGTGGACCGTCCGCCGCGAGCACTGGTTGCCCCCCTTCCCGTCCAGCCGGCGTTACGAAGGCGATCGCGATACCGAGAGCCGCTCCGAGGCGCCTTGACTCGCATTGCACCGCATTGCACCGCCTCGGGCCGCACCCGCGCGGTGCAGTCGCGACCCCACCCGCACGGGTATCGCAAACCTTCATGCAGCCGAACGGGGATCCGTGCTTCAATCGCCGCACTGACACACGCGCCGCCGGCGCCATCGGCCTCCGAATGCTCATCGACCTCCCGCTCGACCCTGAGAGCGGCACGCTCGCAGAACGGTTCCTCCGCAGCACGTCCGTGCAAGGCCGCGTTTCCATCGACTATCAGCTCTACGTCCCGCCCGGCGACGACGACGAACCGCGTCCGCTGCTGGTGATGCTGCACGGCTGCGGCCAGGATCCCGACGACTTCGCCGCCGGCACCCGCATGAACGAGATGGCCCGCCGCAACGGCTGGCTGGTGCTCTATCCGGCGCAGTCGACGCAGGCGAATCCGCAGGGCTGCTGGAACTGGTTCAAGACGAACCACCAGGAGCGCGGCCGCGGCGAGCCCGCGCTGATCGCCGCGCTGACGCAGGAAATCATGGCCAGCCACCGCGTCGACACCCAGCGCGTCTACATCGCGGGCCTCTCGGCGGGCGGCGCGATGGCGGTCATCGTCGGACGCGCCTATCCGGAACTCTTCGCCGCCGTCGGCGTGCATTCCGGCCTGCCACATGGCGCCGTCGACGACGCGAACGGCGCGATGGCGATGATGCGCAGCGGACAGTCCGCGCGTCCGTCCGCGGCGAGCACGACAAGCGCCGCGACGGCCGATTCGGCGGCCGACGCCGTCCGCCCCACGCCGACCATCGTCTTCCACGGTACGCGCGACATGACGGTGCATCCGCTCAACGGCGAGCGCGTCTACGCCGACGCCACCGCCGGCGTGGCCGGGGTCCAGCGCGTCGAGAACGGTCGCGAGGGCACCCGGGCCTACACACGCCGCGCGCACGTGACGCCGCAGGGGCGCGTGCACGCCGAGCTCTGGCTGATCGAAGGCGGCGGACACGGCTGGTCCGGCGGCGAACAGACCGGCTCGTACACCGACTGGCTGGGGCCCGATGCCAGCGATCAGATGCTGTGTTTCTTCATGGCACACCCGCTGGGCGACAATCGTGCATGACCCGCACCGATCCCACCGGCGCCGCGCCCGCGGCACCTGCTGCCTCGCAGCCGCCGGCGGCGCCTAGCGCCACCTCCTTCGACACCCTGCCCCTGCCGCCCCAGATGCGGGCGAATCTGCAGCAGCTGGGCTACCTCTCGATGACGCCCATCCAGGCCGCCAGCCTGCCGCTCGCCCTGGCCGGCAAGGACCTGATCGCGCAGGCCAAGACCGGCAGCGGCAAGACGGCCGCGTTCTCGCTGCCGCTGCTGACCAACCTGAATCCGCGCCGCTTCGCCGTGCAGGCGCTGGTGCTGTGCCCGACGCGCGAGCTCGCCGAACAGGTCACGCAGGAGATCCGCCGCCTGGCGCGCGCCGAGGACAACATCAAGATCCTGACGCTGTGCGGCGGCGCCCCGATCCGCAACCAGCTGGCGAGCCTGTCCCACGGCGCGCACATCGTGGTGGGCACGCCGGGCCGCATCCTGGACCACCTGCAGCGCGAGACGCTCACGCTGGAGGCGCTGAACACGCTGGTGCTGGACGAGGCCGACCGCATGCTCGACATGGGCTTCGCGGAAGACATCGCGCAGGTGATCGCCCATTGCCCGAAGACGCGCCAGACCCTGATGTTCTCGGCCACCTACCCGGACGGCGTGAAGTCCATCGCGACGCGCTTCATGCGCGCGCCGCAGGAAGTGACGCTCAAGGAGAAGCACGCGGCCGGCAAGATCCGCCAGCGCTTCTACGAGGTCAAGGAGCACGAGCGCCTGCATGCCGTGGGCCTGCTGCTCAACCACTTCCGGCCGGCCAGCACGCTGGCGTTCTGCAACACCAAGCAGCAGTGCCGCGACCTCGTCGCCGTGCTGCAGGCCGAGGGCATCGTCGCGCTGGAATTGCACGGCGACCTCGACCAGCGCGACCGCGATCAGGTGCTGGTGCAGTTCGCCAACCGCAGCTGCAGCGTGCTGGTGGCGACCGACGTCGCGGCGCGCGGGCTGGACATCGCGCAGCTGGAAGCCGTGATCAACGTCGACATCACGCCTGACCCCGAAGTGCACGTGCACCGCGTCGGCCGGACCGGCCGCGCGGACGAGGAAGGCTGGGCGTTCAGCCTCGCCAGCCTCGACGAGATGGGCCGCGTCGGCCGCATCGACCAGATGCAGGGCACGGTGACGCCGTGGCATCCGCTGACCGAGCTCACCACCGACCCCGGCGCCGAGCCGCTGCATCCGCCGATGGCCACGCTGCAGATCCTCGGCGGCCGCAAGGAGAAGATCCGACCGGGCGACGTGATGGGCGCGCTGACCAAGGACCTCGGCTTCGAGGGCGCGCAGATCGGCAAGATCAACGTCAACGAGTTCTCGACCTACGTCGCCGTCGAGCGCGGCATCGCCGAGCAGGCGCTGCGCAAGCTCAACGCCGGCAAGGTCAAGGGCAAGTCGGTGAAGGTGCGCCTGCTGTGAGCGCCGCGCACGGCTTCGCGGCGCTGGGCCTGTCGACCCGGATCCTCCGTGCCGCCGATGAACTCGGCTACGACGTGCCCACGCCCATCCAGGCCGCCGCCATCCCGCCCGTGCTGGCGGGACGCGACGTGCTGGGCTCGGCCGCGACCGGTTCCGGCAAGACGGCCGCTTACGTCTTCCCGCTGCTGCAGCGCATCGACGCCGCCATCCGGCCGGCGCTGCGCCGCACGCACGTGCTGGTGCTCGTGCCGACCCGCGAGCTGGCCGCCCAGGTGGGCGAGGCCATGATCCAGGTCGGCCGTTTCCTCAACGACCCGCTGAAGGTCTCGGTCCTCTACGGCGGCGTGTCGATCAACCCGCAGATGATGGCCCTGCGCGGCGGCGCGGACGTGGTCGTCGCGACGCCGGGCCGGCTGCTCGACATCGTCGAGCACAACGCGCTGAAGCTCTCCGCCATCGACTGCCTGGTGCTGGACGAGGCCGATCGCCTGCTCGACGGCGGCTTCGCCGACGAGGTGACGCGGGTGCTGGCGCTGCTGCCGCGCCGCCGGCAGAACCTGCTGTTCTCCGCCACCTTCCCGGAGGCGGTGCAATCCCTGACCGCGCAACTGCTGCACGATCCGGTGCGCATCGACGTCACCGGCGAGCCGGCGACCGAGGGCCAGATCGAGGAGCACGCGGTCGAGGTCGACGCCGCGAAGCGCACGCCGCTGCTGCGTCACATGATCGAGCAGGGCGAGTGGTCGCGCGTGCTGGTCTTCGTGGCGACGCGCTACGCCTGCGATCACGTGGCCGACAAGCTGCGTCGCAACGGCCTGGAGGCCGCGGCCTTCCACGGCGACGCCAGCCAGGGCGCGCGCACGCGCACGCTGGCGGACTTCAAGGCGGGCCGGATCCGGGTGCTGGTCGCCACCGACCTGGGCGCGCGCGGCATCGACATCGCGCGGCTGCCGGTGGTGGTGAACTACGACCTGCCGCGCGCCGCGGACGACTACACGCACCGCATCGGCCGCACCGCGCGCGCCGGCGCGAGCGGGCTCGCGGTGAGCTTCATCAGCGCGGCCACGGAGTCGCACTTCCGCCTGATCGAGAAGCGCCAGGGGCGGCGGGTCGAGCGCGAGCGGATCGCCGGCTTCGAGCCGACCGAGACGGCCTCGCCCGAGGCCGCGACCGGCGGCGTCAAGGGCCGCCGGCCAAGCAAGAAGGACAAGCTGCGCGCGGCGGCCGCAGAGGCCGCGGCGAGGAAATGATCGGCCGGGCGGCCGACGCTCAGGCGTCGACGATGACCTCGAAGCCGCCGAAGATCATGCGCTGACCGTCGAAGGGCATGTTCTTCGGATCGTGGTTCATGCGCGGGTCTTCCATCGCCTTCTTCATCCCTTCGTCGCGCACCTGGCGCGACGGCCAGACGATCCACGAGAAGACCACCGTCTCGTCCGGCTTGCGCTGCACGGCCATCGGGAACGAGGTCACCTTGCCCTCGGGCACGTCGTCGCCCCAGCACTCGACGACGCTGAGCGCGCCGTGGTCCTTGAACACCGCCGAGGCGTCCTGCGCCAGCTGGCGATAGGCCTCGCGCTTGGCGGTCGGCACGGCGATCACGAATCCATCCACGTAGTCCATTGCGGTTCTCCGGTTGTCGGCGCGGCTCGCGGCCGCCCCCTTGCACGACGGATGACCATGCGGGAAATCGACAGGGCCGGGCGATTCAGTCCTGCCGGCACTCCAGAGAGGTGATCGTCGCGGCGAGCCACCTGTGCTGCCGGGTGTTGATGTCCTCTGACCTGCTCAGGCAACGCAGGACGCCACAGAAAATGTCCTTGGGCAGGACGAGTGCCTCGCATGTGATGCGACCGTTGTCGACGAGCCTCTTGAATTCGAAGTCGTCTTCATCCTTCGCGCTGCTGAAATCCACCCATGTGGGCTTGATCAAGCCGCTGCCAGGTACTCCGACGTAGTAGCCCGCCCGCGGCGGCCCGGGATCACAGGCGGGTTCTTCCCGCAGCCCGTTGGCCTTTGAAGTCAGCACCGCCGACAGCGCATCATCACCGCTCGGGCTCGTCGCCAGGATGAGCACGTACTTGCGCCTGTACACGCCGCTTTCTTCGTCGAGGTAGTAGCGCGCATCGCACCACAAGGTGTTCGGCCGAAAGAAAGCCATCCGGGCAGGTCAGTTCGTCGAGGAATGCTCTGCGGCCAGCGACGCCTCGTGCATCGACTGTTCCTTCGCCACTTCAAGAAGAATCGGCTTCTCTTCTGCGTCGTCGGGGATGCTGAGCGCGTACGGGATCGGCTGATGCGCGCCCTTGCCGTCTTGCCACACCTTGTCCCAGGCACCGTTCTGCGCATGGGTGACGTCGATCATCGTTGCGGACATCGTGTCGCGGTACTGATCCACCAACTGGGCCATGATGCGTAGTTGACGAGGCGTGAATTCGCTGTCGTCGAACTCGGCTCCGTCATTCGCCTTCACGGTCAGCCGCGTGTGAGTCACCACCTGCTCAGGCACGATGTGGACGACCCCGGCGAGGTCCGGGTCCAGTTGCTCCCACTCCTCCATCAGGTCCACCGGTACCGGTCCGAACTTCCAAGCCTGATAGTCATAGCCGGTCACGCTCTTGCCCGTCTGCCGGAAATGCTCAAAGTCGAGCAGGTACAGCAGCTTGAAGAGCTTGATCTTGCCGCAGTAGTTCGTGTTCTTCGCGAAGAACAGAACTGCGTTGATCAGGCGTTGCCGGTGGGTCATGTGGGATGGGAGGGGTGGTGCCGTGCCACCTCAGTTGAGGGCGACGGCTCGATGTTCATTATCGCCGCACGGCGGCGGCCCGCGCCAACCCCGGCGCGGACGTACGGGAAGGCCCGGCTCCGCTGATTTGTGACGAGGTCGGTCCAGGCCCCGGTGTCCAGGCTTCCGGCCACACGCCTTGTCACCACGATGCGGGTTTTCCCGCTGCGCCGCATCGACGAGATTTTGGAAAGTGGTATCCAAGCGGTGGTAACAATTTCAGACTGGATTAATACCAATTCAGATCCATTGACCCCGCGGCCCGCCGGCGGATCCCACGCATGGACCCTCGGCGGCTTTGGTGCGGGCACGGGACCCGCTACGGCCTCACATCTGGGAACCCTGCCATGACCCTTTCCGTTCGACGCCCCACTTCCGCGACGTCCGCGCCGCTGCGACTGATCGTCGCCCTCGGCGCCGCCGCGCTCACCTTCCAGGCGGTCGCGCAGACCGCCGCGGCCTGGAAGCCCGACGTCTACTACACGGCCGGCACGGTCGTGAGCTACAACGGCCAGCTCTACCGCGCGACCGTCAACCAGACCGACTACGCCAGCACCGGCTGGAACCCGACCAACGCGTCCCTGTGGACGCTGGTCGGCCCCGCCAGCGGCCCGGCGCCCTCGCCCGCACCGTCGCCGGCGCCCACGCCGAGCCCGTCGCCCAGTCCCGCTCCGGCTCCCACGCCGGCACCGTCCCCGGCCCCCGCGCCGCAGGGCGCCTGGAATGCCGCCACCGCCTACTCGGGCGGCGCGATCGTCAGCTACCAGGGCGTGATCTACCGCGCCAACTGGTGGACGCAGGGTGACAACCCGGCCACGCAGAGCGGCCCCGTCGGCACCGGCAAGCCGTGGACGGTCTACGGCGGCACGACGCCGCCCGCGCCGTCTCCTGCGCCGACACCGACGCCCGCGCCCGCACCGACCCCATCACCGGCCCCCGGCCCCGCGCCCACGCCGGCCCCGTCGCCCGGTCCGGCACCGGCGCCCGGCAAGCACCAGTTGATCGGCTACTGGCACAACTTCACCAACCCGGCCGGCCCGACCTTCCCGATCAGCCAGGTCTCCGCCGACTACGACGTGATCGTCGTCGCCTTCGCGGATGACGCCGGCAACGGCAGCATCGCCTTCAACCTGGATCCGAGCGCCGGCGGCGAGGCCCGCTTCATCGCGGACGTCGCGGCCGCGCGGTCCAAGGGCAAGAAGGTCGTGCTGTCCTTCGGCGGCCAGAACGGTACGGTGACGCTGAACAACGCGTCGCAGGTGACCAACTTCGTCAACAGCGTCGAGGCCATCATGAAGCGCTACGGCTTCGACGGCATCGACATCGACCTGGAGAGCGGCGCCGGCGTCACCTCGGGCGCGCCGGTGCAGGCCAACCTGGTCAGCGCGGTGAAGCAGCTCAAGCAGCGCATCGGCAGCGGCTTCTACCTGTCGATGGCGCCGGAGCATCCGTACGTGCAGGGCGGTTTCGTCGCCTACAGCGGCATCTGGGGCGCCTATCTGCCCATCATCGACGGCCTGCGCGACGAGCTGAACGTGCTGCACGTCCAGTACTACAACAACGGCGCCGTCTACACGCCGTACGCGACGCAGGGCCTGGCCGAGGGCAGCGTCGACATGCTGGTGGCCACCAGCCGGATGCTGATCGAGGGCTTCACGACCAACAACGGCACCGGGCCCTTCGTGTTCCGCGGGCTGCGGCCGGACCAGGTGGCGTTCGGACTGCCGTCGGGCCCGTCGTCGGCCAACAGCGGCCAGGCCAGCGTGGCGACGATCACGGCGGCGCTCAACTGCCTGACGAAGCTGTCGCAATGCGGCGCGATCAAGCCGGCGCAGGCCTATCCGACCTTCCGCGGCGTGATGACGTGGTCGATCAACTGGGACAGCCATGACGGCAAGGGCTTCTCGACCGGCGTGAGGGCGTCGCTCAACGCCCTGCCCTGAGCGCGGACGGAAGCGAGGAGGCCGGCCGGGAGGCCGGCCCTCCCGTCGGAGACTGCGGCGGCGATGCGCCGCTCAGTCCGGCCGGGCCATGAAGAACCTGTGACCCAGCTCGAAGTAGTCGCCGGCGCCGCCGCCCCGCAGGATCAACCCGGCGGCGGCGGTGTCGAACACGCCGTCCTTCAACAAGGCCGGCGAGATGTGCATGAGCAAGACCTGACCCAGGATCATCCAGGTGTCGACGGGCTCATCGTCCTTGGACGTCAGCCGGACGATCTGGGACACCTTGCATTCGAACGCGACGGGGCTCTCGCCGACGCGTGGCGGCGCCACCCTGACGGACGCGACCTCGGTCAGCTTCGCGAGCTCGAATTCGTTGACGCCGTGAGGGACCCGCGCACAGGTCGCGTTCATGGCTTCCGCGAGCCCGCGCGTGGCGAGATTCCAGACGAACTCGCCGGTCTCCTCGACGTTCCTCAGCGAGTCCTTCCGGCCGATGCTGGAGAAACCGATGATGGGCGGCGTGTAGTTCAACGCCGTGAAGAAGCTGTACGGCGCCAGATTCACGACGCCGGCCTGGCTCTTCGTCGACATCCATCCGATGGGGCGAGGTCCGACGATGGCGTTGAACGGGTTGTGCGGAAGGTTGGGGGCGCTCGGGTCGTAGGTGTGCATGGCGTGAGTATCTGTCCCTGAACCGCTTGACGCTCCTGCCTCGCCGCCCTGTCCCGTGGCGACCGGCGATCTCGTGCCGCGCCCGCCGGGGTCGGCGCCTGTAGGTCATTTGCCTACACCGCCTTGCTGCTTCCACCTGCTTTACTCGAAGTGATAAAAATGCATAATTCGTACACGTTGATGCCGCTTTGCAGCGATGTCCACGTCCCCGCTTTTCCTCCCTGAGCGGGGTCGACGATCAGTCGATTGCGCCCGACCACGAGAGTGGCCGGGCCATTTTTTTTTGGATTTCCGATCCGGCAGCCGGGACGGCTGCGGTCAGCGCTTCAATTGATAAATATGATTCGACCGAGTCTTCAGCGGACCGCGTCGTCCTGCCGCGCCGGCTGCGCGCGGATGAGCTGATCGCTCTTGACGTGGCGCGTCAGCGGGTCTGCCAAGCCGCCGGAGAAGCAGTGTTCCGTCCCGACCACGGTCGCGCCCACGCCGCGCAACAGGTGGCCGAGGTTGGGCACGACGTCCAGACTTCGCGCGCGAGACGTCAGCCGATCCGAGCGGTGTCTGAGGAGCGGAAGTCCCCGTTGGCATCAGAACTCCGGCATCAGAGCTCCGGCAACCGGATCTCCGTCAGCACCCACGAGGCGAAGCCCCGTCGCTGGAAAACCAATCCGGTGCGCCGGTCTTCCGCCTGGCCGGCGCGGCGGGCGTAGAGGATGAAGGTGTCGACGCCCTGGCGTTCCGTCGTCCAGATGGGTTCGCGCTTCGCCGCCCCTGCGCCACCATCGGCATCGGAAGGCGCTTCGCCCGGCTCCTGCGCACGGGACTCGCGCCGCGGCCGCCGGGGCACGGGTGCCGCCGAAGGTGAAGGCCTTCGTCGACCACCTGTCGGCGACGCGCTGATCGGTGACCATCGCCGCCGGCGGCGGGAATGGTGTCGGCGTCAGCGCTACCATTCGCTCCCTATGGGTCCGCAACAGCAGCACATCGACGCGATCGGCCGGATCGCCGTCGTGCCGACCATCCTGGACGCCACGGCGCGTCTCACCGGGATGCGTTTCACCGCCGTCGCCCGGGTGACCGACACGAGCTGGACCGCCTGCGCCGTCCGCGACGAGATCGCCTTCGGGCTCAAGCCCGGCGACGAGCTCGAGCTCGTCTCGACGATCTGCAACGAGATCCGCCAGCACGGCCGCCCCGTGATCTTCGGCAGCGCAAGCGCCCACCAATTGTTCCGGGACCATCCCACGCCCAAGCAGTACGGCTTCGAGAGCTACGTCTCGATCCCGATCTTCCGCGCCGACGGGATGTTCTTCGGCACGCTGTGCGCGATCGATCCGCGGCCGGCGAAGCTCAGCGACCCGACGCTGCAGCAGACGCTGGAGCTTTTCGCCAAGCTCATCGGCACGCAGCTCGACGCCCAGGATCTGGATGACCAGCGGATGGCGGCGCTGGCCGCCGCCGCCGACACCCGCGAGCTGCTGGAATGGGAGAACCAGCGCATCACCGCGCTGCTGAGCGAGCGCGACCAGGTGGAACGCGTGATCACCCGCGAGCTCAACGACACCCGCCGGCTGCGCGACGTGGCCGCGCGGCTCATCGGCAGCGACGGCGGCTCCGCCCTCTACGGCGAGATCCTAGACGCCGCGATCGAGATCCTGGACGGCGACGCGGGCACCCTCCAGCTGCTGGACCCCGCCTCCCAGACCCTGACCTTCCTCGCCACCAGCGGCTTCAGCCCCGAGATGGTGGCGCACTTCTCCGCCGTCGAGGCGTCGTCGGGCTCCCCCTGCGGCGTCGCCCTGTCGAGCGGGCGGCGGTCGTTCCTCCGCTTCGACGATCCCGACGCGCCCGATCCGGACGGCTCCAACCGCCTGCACCTGGACGCCGGCGTGCGCTGCGCGCAGTCCACGCCGCTGCTCAGCCGGTCGGGCCGACCGATCGGCATGCTCTCCACGCACTGGGCCGAGCCGCGGGATCTCAGCGAACGCGAGCTCCGTTTCCTCGACCTGCTGGGCCGGCAGGCCGCCGACCTGATCGAGCGTCACGAGGTGCAGGAGGCGCTGATGACCAGCGAACGCGCCCTGCGCGAGGAAGCGCGGCGCAAGGACGAGTTCATCGCCGTGCTGGCCCACGAGCTGCGCAATCCGCTGGCGCCCATCCGCAGCGGCATCGAGGTCATCAAGCGCGCCGCCGGCGACGTCAGGCTGATCGAGCGCGTCCGGCCCATGATGGAGCGGCAGATCGCGCAGGTGGTCCATCTGATCGACGACCTGCTGGACGTGTCGCGGATCAGCTCCGGCAAGGTGCAGCTGAAGCGCGAATGGGTCAGCCTGCAGTCGCTGGTGGAGAGCGCGCTCGAGGCGCACCGCGGCCCGATCGCCACGGGCGGGATCGAGCTGCTGGTCGAGCTCGACGATCCGGAGCGGCGGCTCGACGTCGATCCGACGCGCCTGTCGCAGGTCATCTCGAACGTGCTTCACAACGCGGTGAAATTCACCGCGGTCGACGGTCGCATCACGATCCGCTCGCAGGTGGAGGCGGACGCGTCCGGACAAGGCCTGGAACTGCGGCTGCGCATCGCCGACTCCGGCGTCGGCATCGCCGCGGAGATGCTGCCCAACATCTTCGACCTGTTCACGCAGGTGCGATCCGACAGCTCCCGGCATGGCGGCATGGGGATCGGCCTGGCGCTCTCGCGCAGCCTGATGGCGCTGCACGGCGGCTCGATCGAGGCCAGCAGCCCCGGCGCCGGCCTCGGCAGCGAATTCCTCATCCGATTGCCGGTGGGCACGCCCCCCGCGGTCGCGACGGCGCCCGCCCGTGACGACGGCGGCGGCGACGCGGATCTGGCGGGCCTGCGGGTGCTGGTGGTCGACGACAACCAGGATGCCGCCGACGGCGTCGCCATGCTGCTGACGATGTGCGGCGGCGAGGTCCGGGTGGCCTACGACGCGACGCGCATCGTGGACGAGGTGCGGACCTTCGCGCCCGGCCTGGTGCTGCTCGACATCGGCCTGCCGGGCATCGACGGCTACCAGGCGTGCCGGCACGTGCGCGAGGAGATCGGCCACGACGTGCACATCGTGGCGTTGACGGGTTGGGGTCAGGAAGACGACCAGCGCCGCGCGAAGGCGGCCGGCTTCGACGCGCACCTCACGAAGCCGGTGGACCTGGCGAGCCTGATGCGGATCGCCTCCGGCGCCTTCCAGGCGTCAAGCGCATCGCAGGCATCGCAGGCATCGCAGGCATCGGTCTCGACGCGGTCGCCGAACGCCGACGCGCTCAAGGCCAGGTGACGCGCCCGGCCTGACGGAACACCGTCGGATTCACGCGGCTCCCGCGCTCAGGGATTCATCAGCAATTGCTGCACGCTCGAGAAGTCCAGGCCGCCCCTGCCGGCGCGGCTGTTGAGCGCGTAGAGGTTGCGCGCGAGCTCGCCGAGGGGCACGGCCGCGCCGACCTGCAGCGCGGCCTCGACTGCCAGACCGAGGTCCTTGAGCATCAGGTCGCTGCCGAAGCCGCCGGTGTAGCCGCGCGACGCGGGCGCTTCCGGCTTCACGCCAGGCCAGGGGTTGCAGACCTCGGTGGCCCAGCTGCGGCCGGTACTGACGGCCATCATCGCGGACAGCGCCTGCGGATCGAGTCCGTGCGACACGCCGAGCGCCAGCGCCTCGCCGGTGACGGCCATGATCACGCCGAGCGCCATGTTGTTGCACAGCTTGGCGACCTGGCCGGAGCCGGAGGCGCCCATGTGGAAGATGTTCCTGCCCATCGCCGAGAGCACGGGGCGGGCGCGTTCCAGCGCGGCCGCCTCGCCGCCGACGATGAAGGTCAAGGTCCCCGCGGCCGCGCCGGCCGTGCCGCCGGACACCGGCGCATCGATCATCGCGAGCCCGCGCGCCTGCGCCGCTTCAGCGACGCGCTGCGCGCTCGCCGGGGCGATGGTGCTGCAGTCGATCACCAGCGCCCCGGCGGCGATGCGCGCAAGCAGGCCGTCCTCGCCGAGGAACAGCGCCTCGACGTGCCGGCTGGCGGGGAGCATGGCGATCACCACCGAAGCGCCCTCCACGGCCGCCGCGGCGGACGGCACCACGGTGACGCCCGCCGAGCGCGCGGCGGCGAGGGCCGCCTCGCTCAGATCGAACGCAGCCACCGCGTAGCCGTTCCTCACGAGCTTGGCCGCCATCGGTCCGCCCATGTGGCCGAGGCCGATGAAGGCGATGCGTTCAGCGGCCGATGCGTGCCCGTCCGTCGCGTTTCCGTCCGTTGCTTTTCCGTTCGTCGCGCTTGCGTTCGTCGCGTTGCTCATGGTCTTGTCTCCGTGTCGTTGCATGTCCGGCGTGGTCAGCGCAGATCGGCCAGCGGATGCGCGCCGGCGAAGCGCGGCGCGAGCAGCGCGTCCAGATGCGCGTCGCCGCCTTCGTCCTGCGCGGCGCCCTGCCAGCGCGGCGTCTTGTCCTTGTCGATCAGCAGCGCGCGCACGCCCTCGGCGAAATCGGGGAACACGCAGCAGCCGACCGAGGCCTGGTACTCCATGCGGAACACCTCGGCGAGCGACGCCTGTCGCAGGCGGCGCTGCAGGGCGATGGCGAGCGCGGCCGACGTCGGCGAGCCCTTCTGGAACGTCGACCCCGCCGTCGACAGCCACGCATCGCCTTCGCAGGCCAGCGAGCGCAGGCGAGGCGCCATCGTCGCCAGCGTGTCGTGCGGTCCGATCAAGGCGTCGATGCGATCGCGATGCGGCGCGAGTTGACTCGGTGCGAGGTCGGCGGACGGCAGCGCGCGCAGCAGGTCGTCGAGCCGCTCGGCATCGGCCGAGCGTTCGCCGTCCCAGCGCGCCTGCGCGATGGCTTCGAGCAAGGCGCCGCGGTCCTCGGCGCGCGCGGCGCGATCGGCCAGCCCGGCCCAGAGCGCGTCCGCCGCATTCAGCGGCGCTCCGGTGAGCGCGAGGAACAGCCCCGTCCGGCCCGGCAGCCGCGAGAGGAACCAGCTCCCACCGACATCCGGGTAGAGGCCCAGCGTGATCTCCGGCATCGCCAGCCTGCTGCGCGGCGTGACGACGCGGTGCGACGCGCCCGCCATCAGACCGATGCCGCCGCCCATGACGATGCCGTGGCCCCAGACGAGCAGCGGCTTGGGAAACCGATGGAGGGTGTGGTCGAGGCGGTACTCGCGCTCGAAGAATTCGGCGGCGTCGCGCGGCACCTTGCCCGGGCCGGCCGCGCGCATGGCGCGGTAGAGACCGACCACGTCGCCGCCCGCGCAGAAGGCTTTCTCGCTGCTGCCGTCGAGCACCACGCCCGCGACCTGCGGATCGTCGGCCCAGGCGCTCAACTGCGACTGGAGCAGATCGACCATGGTCAAGGTCAGCGCATTCAGGCTGGCCGGCGCGTTCAGCGTGGCGTGGCCGAAGCGGTGGCCCGAGGCGGTCACCACGGTGCGGAACAGCACGGGTGCGTCGATGTGGTCGCCGCTGCTCACCGGCGAATCTCGGCGCGTCTCGCGGATCGACTGCGGCGTGGTGTTCTGGATGACTGTCATCGGACCTCCTCAGGCGTTGCGCCACTGCGGGCTGCGTTTGCCGAGGAAGGCCTGCACGCCTTCGCGCTGGTCTTCGGTCTCGAAGAGGCCGATGAAGGCCTCGCGTTCTGCCGCCAGCAGCGATTGCGGCGGCGCAGCGCGCGCGCCCTGGATGAGACGCTTGCACGCGGTCACGCTGGTGGGGCTTTGCGCCTGCACGCGCTCAGCCCACTGCAGCGCCTTCGCCAGCGCACCGCCCTTGGGCACCAGCTCGTCGGCGAGTCCGATGCGCAGGGCCGTTTCGGCATCGATGCGCTCGCCGAGCAGGACCATGCGCTTGGCCCAGCTTTCGCCGATGGTCCAGCTCAGCCATTGCGTGCCGCCGGCGCAGGGCAGCAGGCCGACGGTCGCTTCGGGCAGCGCCATGACCGCGTGCGACGCCGCGATGCGCAGGTCGCAGGCGAGAGCGCATTCCAGTCCGCCGCCCATCGCGTAGCCGTTGATCGCGGCGATGCTGACGCCGCGGAATCCGGCGAGCGCTTCGAAGGCCTCGCCGAAGCGGCGTGCCATCGTCGCGGCGACGCCCTTGTCGCCGTCGGCGAACAGCTTCAGATCGGCGCCGGCGCTGAAGAACTTCTCGCCGTCGCCGGTGATGACCAGCGCGTAGATCTCGCGCTCGCGGTTGAGATCGCCGACCAGCCGCGTCAATGCCGCGAGGCTGTCGGCGGTCCACGTGTGGGCGGGAGGATTCGTCAGCGTGACGACGGCCGTGTGGCCGCGGCGCTCCAGGCGCAGGCCGGCGTAGGACGCGGCCGTGTCGTGGGTGTCAGTCATGGGTGTTGGCATGAGAGTGATGAATGGAAGACGTCGGAGGACGACGTCAACGAATGGTTTCGGGCGCCTGGTCCTGCAACATCCGTCTCGCGACGATGACGCGCATGATTTCGTTGGTGCCTTCGAGGATCTGATGCACGCGCGCGTCGCGCAGGAAGCGTTCCAGCGGGTACTCGCGGATGTAGCCGTAGCCGCCGTGGATCTGCAGCGCCTCGTTGCAGACGCTGAAGCCGATGTCGGTGGCCAACCGCTTGGCCATCGCGCAGTACACCTGCGCGTCGGGCGACTTCGCATCGAGCTTGGCCGCCGCCAGCCGCACCATCTGCCGCGCCGCCACCAGCTCCGTCGCCATGTCCGCGAGCTTGAACTGCAGCGCCTGCATGTCCGCGAGCGCGCGGCCGAACTGGTGCCGCTCGTGCATGTAGCGCTGCGCCGCGGCCAGCGCGCCCTGCGCCGCGCCGACCGAGCAGGTCGCGATGTTGATGCGCCCGCCGTCCAGCCCCTGCATCGCGATGCGGAAGCCCTGCCCCTCCTCGCCGAGCCGATGCGCCGCCGGCACGCGTACGCCGTCGAAGGCGACGGCGCGGGTGGGCTGGCTGTTCCAGCCCATCTTCTCTTCCTTGCGGCCGTACTGGATGCCGGGCGAGTCGCCCTCGACCAGGAACGCGGAAATTCCGTCCGGGCCCGCGCCGCCGGTGCGCGCCATGACGACCAGCAGGTCGGTCGCGCCCGCGCCGGAGATGAAGGCCTTGCTGCCGTCGATCACGTAGCCGTCGCCGTCGCCGTCGCGGCGCGCGGTCGTGCGCAGCGAGGCGGCATCCGATCCCGCACCGGGCTCGGTCAGGCAGTACGACGCGAGCTGCGTCCCGCTGCACAACCCGGGTCCGAATCGATGCGCGGTCTCCGGCGTCGCATACGTGCTCACCATCCACGCCGCCATGTTGTGGATGCTCAGGAACGCGGTGGTCGACGGGCAGGCGGCGGCCAGCTCTTCCAGCACGATGGTCGCGTCCAGCCGGGGCAGGCCCAGCCCGCCGCGCTCCGCCGGCGCATACAGCCCGCAGAAGCCCAGTTCGCCCGCATGGCGCAAGGTCTCGCGCGGGAAGAACGACTGCGCGTCCCATGCCGCCGCGTGCGGCGCCATCCCGTCGCGGGCGAAGTCGCGCGCCGCCTGCTGGAAGGCGCGCTGCTGCTCGTCGAGCTCGAAGTCCATCAGCGGCTCACCGGCTCACTGGAGGCTGATCGTCGTGTTGACGCCGCCGGTGGCGGCGTCGTCGAACCAGCGCGCGGTGACGGTCTTGGTCTGCGTGTAGAAAAGGACGACCTGCTTGCCGTACGGTCCGAGGTCGCCGAGCTTGGACGCGCGCGAGCCGGTGAACGAGAACAGCGGCACCGGCACCGGGATGGGCACGTTGATGCCGACCTGGCCGATGTCGATCTCATCCTCGAAGCGGCGCGCGGCCGCGCCCGACTGCGTGAACAGCGCGGTCCCGTTGCCGTTCGGATTCGCATTGATCATCGCGATCGCCTCGTCGAGCGTCGCGGCTTCGGCGACGCACAGCACCGGGCCGAAGACCTCCTGGTCGTAGATCGTCATGCCGGGCTTCACGCCGCTGAAGATCGTCGGCCCGACGAAATTGCCTTCCTTCAACTGGCCGCTGAGCGGCGGCAGCCGGCCGTCGAGCGCCAGCGTCGCGCCGTCCTCGATGCCGCGGGCGATCAGGCTCTCCACGCGGTCACGCGCGGCGCAGGAGATCAGCGGGCCGACGTCGGTCGTGGCCGAATCGCCGGCGCCCACGCTCAGGCCCTTCGCCTTGGCGATCAGGTCCGGCAGCCATTCCCGCGCGGCACCGACGAGCACCGCGACCGACACCGCCATGCAGCGCTGCCCCGCCGCGCCGAACGCGGCGCCGGCGAGCGCGTTGAGCGTCTGCTCCTTGTGCGCGTCGGGCAGCACGACGGCGTGGTTCTTCGCCCCCATCATGCATTGCACGCGCTTGCCTGCCTTCACCGCGCGGTCGTGGACCAGCGTCCCCACGCGCGTCGATCCGACGAAGGAGATGGCGCGGATGTCGGCGTGATCGCACAGTGCGTTGACGACCTCCTCGCCGCCGTGCACGACGTTGAGCACGCCCTTCGGGATGCCGGCTTCGAGCGCCAGTTCCACGAGCCGCATCGTCACCATCGGGTCCTGCTCGGACGGCTTCAGCACGAAGGTGTTGCCGCAGGCGATGGCCATGGGGAACATCCATAGCGGGATCATCGCGGGGAAGTTGAACGGCGTGATGCCGGCGCACACGCCCAGCGGCTGCAGCAGGGTGTAGGTGTCGACGCCGCCGGCGACGTTGTGGGCGCGTTCGCCCATCTGCAGCGAGCCGATGTTGGCCGCGTGCTCGACGACCTCCAGGCCGCGGAACACGTCGCCCTCGGCATCGGCGAGGGTCTTGCCCTGCTCGGCGGTCAGCGTGGCCGCCAGCGACGTGATGTTGTCGCGGATCAGCTGCTGGTACTTCAGGAAGATGCGCGCACGCTGCCCGATGGGCACCTTGCGCCAGGTCCTGAAGGCGTCCTGCGCGGCGGCGATCGCGGCCTCGACCTCGTCGGGCGTGGCCATCGGAACGCGTGCCAGGTGTTGCTGCGTCGCCGGGTTGATCACGTCGCGCCACGCGGTGCTGCGCGACTGGACGAATTCGCCGTTGATCAACAACGGGATGCGGGGCAACTCTTCGCGGCTCATGCACGGTCTCCAGGTGTTCGATGCCGTCGTGGCGAGCCCGTCGCCAGCCATTCGCCAGCCATTCGCCAGCCATTCGCCAGCCATTCGCGAACCCGTCACGACGGTTCGCCGGCGCACTCGACGGCGGGTTGAATTTCACAGAGAATCTATCCACACACTTTGCAAGACGCCAGTTCTTCCTCTTGTGAAGCGGTGCGGCGGCAAAACACTCCACAAGCATTTTGTGAAATCAGCGAATCCTGTGAATCGCATGGCCTCCTCCACCGGCAGCACCGGCACCCCGTCGAACTCGTCCCGCAAGCTGTTCATCGGGCCGCGGATCCGGCGCCTGCGCGAGCAGCTGCAGTGGAACCAGGCGGAGCTGGCGAGCCGTCTGGGGCTGTCGCTCAGCTACGTGTCGCAGATCGAGACCAACCAGCGGCCGGTGACGGCAAGCGTGCTGATCAAGCTCGCGGAGGTGTTCGGCGGCGGCATCGGACAGTTTTCTGAGGAGCAGGACCAGCAGCTGCTCGCGGACCTGGACGCGGCGCTGCGCGACCGCTCGCTGACGACGACGGTGTTGGCGCCGGCGCAGGTCGCGCGGCTGGTGGAGCAGGCGCCGGACCTGGCGGAGGCCTACGTCGCCCTGCATCAGCGCTACCTGCGGCTGCAGGACGAGCATTCGCAGATGATCGACCGCTTCTACGGGGAGCAGGGCCGCGAGGCCTCGGGCGCGCCGCCTTCGCTGCGCGGCGAGCCGCTGCCGCACGAGGCTGTCCGCGATCACCTCAATCGCCGGAACAATCACCTCGACGATCTGGACCTGCGCGGCGAGCAACTGGCGGCGTCGCTCGGCCTGGTCGCCGGCCATCGCGCGCAGCCGCTGCGCGACCTGCTGCTGCAGCGCCACGGCATCAGGACCGAAGTGGGTGACGAGGCGGAGACGCGGGACGAGTCGTCCGACGCCTTCCTGCGACGCTACGACGCGCGGCGCAAGCTGCTGCGCATGCCGCGTTTCCTCAGCGACGCGCAACAGGCGTTCCAGCTCGCCACGCAGTACGCGCTGATCGCCGAGGCCGGTGCCATCGAGGCGGAACTCAGCGCCGGCGCCTTCGTCGACGAAGCGACGCGGGCCTTGGCGCGGCAAGGTTTCGCCCACTACTTCGCCGGGGCGACGTTGCTGCCCTATGGCGAGTTCCTCACCGCGGCACGGGGCGCGCGCTACGACGTCGAGCTGCTGCAGCAGCGCTTCCAGGTCAGCGTGGAGACGGTCTGCCATCGGCTCTCGACGCTCCAGCGCAACGGCCATCGCGGCGTGCCGTTCTACTTCGTGCGCGTGGACCAGGCAGGCAACATTTCGAAGCGGCAGAGCGCGACGAGTTTCCACTTCGCGCGGCACGGCGGCGCGTGCCCGCTGTGGCACGTGCACGAGGCCTTCGCGCAGCCGGGGCGTTTCCTCACGCAGATCGCGGAGATGCCGGACGGCAGCCGCTTCTTCGGCATTGCGCGGACCATCGAGCGCCACGGCGGCGGCGGTTACCTGGCGCGGCGCAAGCTGTTCGCGATCGGGCTGGGCTGCGATATCTCCCATGCGCGCGAACTGGTGTACGCGGAAGGTTTGAGCTTCGACGAGCGGACCGTGTCGCAGCAGGCCATCCCCATCGGTCCCGGCTGCCGCGTCTGCCCGCGCGAGCACTGCGTCCAGCGCGCCTTCCCGCCCGCAGGCAAGGCACTCGTCGCGGACAGCGACAGCGAATCGTTGGTGTCGTACCGGTTCACGGGGTGAGTGCGACCTCCGACATCGTTCCCTTCGCCCCACGCGCCTCGCGGCAGGCGCCTAATGATGCTCATGATCAACGCTGGAGCGGACCATGAAGCGCAGTACCAGACCCCACGCCGACAAGCGGCCACGCCCCGCCACCGAACGCGCGTTGCCCACCGCGGAGCGCGCGGAGCTCCAGCGCCAGGGCGCCAAGGCCGCGGCCCGCGGCGACGGCAGGTCCGGGAACCCGATGGACGAGGCGTCCAATCTGCCGACGACCACCGGGGAATGCGCCGACCTGTGGCAGGAGCGCAAGGAGGCCTGGCAAAGCGGCCATGAGGCGCAATCGCGGAGCGGGGACGATGCCGACACGCGGACCGAGGCCGACCGCACGAGGGATGAGCACTGAACGGCGCCCCTCCGCGTCCGGCAAGTTCTCTCTGCGTTTGCCTGGCATCGGCATGGATTACCGGACAAGCGCCGGCCGCTTCGCCGCCCTCGCGATAGGAAGGGCGCCGCCGGCCGCCTGACGCCAGGCACCGCGGTCCTTGGGCCGAGAACGGCGTGCGGCGGCGTCGCGCTTGCCTGTCATGGTTGCGCCGGCTTCCGGCACGACAAAGGTCTCATCATGAACAGCACACCCTCGCGTGACGGCCAGCAGGCGCCGGGCACCTCCCGTCCGGAAAACGAAGACGATGATCCGGTCGGCGACAACAAGCCGGTGATCGACGCGGGCGGGGGCATCCCGGCCGAGGAACCGCCCGAGGGCAGCGATGCGCGACCGAGCGACCGGCTCAATGGCCATCGCGCCGAGGAATTCCCGACGAACCGCCCCGCGCGCCAGCCCTCGTCGGACAGCAAGCTGCCGCAATCCAGCCGCGGTTGAGACCGGACCGGCGCCGCTTGAACGGCGACGTGCCGCGACAACGTCATCCGACATCCGGGGCGTGCATGCACAATCTCCGGCCAAATGCGCGGCTTGTTCACCCCCTTCCTGCGACGCTTCGGACAGCTTCTGGCGGCGGGGGCGTTGGCGTCCCAGCTGACGCTGGCGGCGGCCAGTCCGGAACCGCCCTCCCCCACCCCGTCCGGGACCGCCGCGGCCAACCCGGTCGCGGCGCCCGACATCCTGACCCGCGCGGACGAGGATCTGCAGCGCGTTGATCGCGCGAAGCGACTGCTTCAGGCGGCCGATCCGTCCGAGCAACTGGCGCGGGAGCTCGACGACATCGCACGCCCCGTCGACGCCAAGCTCAATGCCGCGGCGGGCGGTACCTTGCGCACGCTCACCGTCATGCGGCTCGAGAGCCTGGCGCGGCACTGGGATTTCGACGAACGGCGCTTCGCCCGCTGGGAAGATCGATCCCGGCGCGCGCTCTCACCGTACGCCGACACCGCACTCCAACTGGCGCAGCGCCGCGCGGCGTGGTCGGCGACCCGCGCGGCGGGCCTGCTGGACGGGCTGCCCGCGACGCTCTCGGCACGCGTCGACACGATGCTCTCGCAGTTCGATGCCTCGGAAGAAGCGCTGGGCGCCGTGCTGGCGAAGCAGTTCGACCTGACCCAGCGCGCGAGCGATCTCAAGGCCCGGCTCCAGGCGGGCAGTACCGAGGTCGATGCCGCCATCGACGAGATCGATCGCCAGCTGTTGCGCACCGACGTGCCGCCGCTCTGGAGCGAGTTCTGGCCTGCGGCCGGGACGGCCGGCGCGATGGCCGCGATGGAGCGCGGATTCGAGATCGAACGCCAGTTCGCCGTGGACTACAACGCCGCCGACGGCGGGAACCAGCAAACGCTGCGCATCATCCAGATCCTGCTGCTGCCGCTCATCCTGTGGCTGACCGTGCGCAGCCGACGCCCCCCTGACGACGGCAAGACCAGCCACGTCACACGCGCCCTGCGCCGACCCGTCTCGTCATGGTTGCTGCTGGCGATGCTGGGGGTGCTGGTGCTGGAGCCCGACGCGCCGCTGCTCGTGCAGGAGCTTGCGCTGGTGCTGGCGCTCATCCCCGTGCTGCGCCTGCTGCCGTCCGGCGCGATCCGGGCCCTGGGCCGGTGGCCCTACGTGGCGGTGGCGCTCTACGTCGTCGACCGCCTGGGCGTGGCGGCGCCGGCCGACGTCGGCCTGTACCGGCTCTACACGCTGGCGGTGAGCCTGCTGGCCATGGGGCTGACCGTGTGGCTGCTCCGGCGCACGCCGCGGCACCGGCCGCCCGGCGAAAGCCGTCTGCAGACCGGGGTCCGCCGGATCAGCTGGATCGTGCTGGCCGTGCTCACCCTGTCCGTCGCCGCCAACATCGGCGGCAACATCTCGCTGGCGGAGACCTTGACCAGCGGCGTGATCGACAGCGGCTACATGGCCCTCCTGCTGTACGCCGGCGTGGCGGCCGTGCAGGGCATCCTGCACGCGCTCGGGCGTCAGCCCGAACTGGCGCAGCGCAAGCTCGTCCGCCAGCACGGGGCGGCGCTGGCGGTGATGGTCACCCGGCTGCTCGTCCTCGCCGCCTGGCTGGGATGGCTGGTCTACAGCATGGACCGGTTCCGCGTGCTGCGTCCCCTGCGCGCCGTTGGCGCGACGGTGCTGGATCTCGGCGTCGACGTGGGCGAGGTGTCGATCCATCTGGGCGATGTCCTGGTGTTCCTCGTGTCGACCTGGCTGGCGCTGTGGGTGGCCCGCGCCGTCCGCCGGCTGCTGCGCGATGAACTGCCCCACCATGCCGCCCTGCCGCGCGGCGTCGGCAACAGCATCGCGTCGCTGAGCTACTACGGCGTCCTGCTGCTCGGCCTCCTGGTGGCGCTGTCGGCCGCGGGCTTCAAGGTCAGCCAGCTCGCCCTGGTGTTCGGCGCCCTGGGCGTGGGCATCGGCTTCGGCCTCCAGGGCGTCGTCAACAACTTCGTCTCCGGCCTGGTGCTGATGTTCGAGCGTCCGATCCAGCCGGGCGACATGGTCGATGCCGCCGGAACCTCGGGGACCGTGCGCGAGATCGGCCTGCGCGCCACCATCCTGCGGACTTTCGACGGGGCCGACGTGGTGGTCCCCAACGGCCTGCTGCTGAGCGGCAACCTGACCAACTGGACGATGTTCGACCGCAGCCGGCGCATCGAGATCCCGGTGGACGTTGCCTACGGCTCGGATCCGGCGCGGGTGCTGTCGGTGCTCGGGTCGGCGGCACGCGAGACGCCCGGCGTGGCGACGCATCCGCCGCCCGTCGTCCTGATGACCGGTTATGCGGACAGCGCGCTCACTTTCTCGGTGCGCGTCTGGACGCAGGAAGTCGGCGGATGGACGACGCTGCGCGGCGAGCTGCTCGCCCGCGTGCTCGCGGCGCTGCAGGGGGCTGGCATCGACATTCCGTATCCACAGATGGATGTGCATCTGCGGAGCATGCCGGCGGGCGTCGAGGTCGTCGCCAGGACCACTGCTCGCGGCGACATGGACCGTCCTGAAGACGAGCCGCGCGCCTGACCTTCAGCGATCGATCATGGCGGGACATGACCTTCTGCGCTTCGGCGGTGCACGGAAGAAGATGGCGCTCGCGCCGCAGCGTTTCTGGACACGTGAGGCGCCACGGTCTGTCTCTTCGTCACGCCAGCCACGCATGAACTCAGCCACCTCGAATTCAATGGGCCCGCCCGAATCCTGCGCGCTCGATGCATCGATTGCCGCCAGCGCCTGTGCGCGTGGCAGGGCCATGGGCTCGTCGGTCACGGCCGCATCGGTCACGGCCGTGTCGTATTCCGACGCCGCTCCCGCAGCATGAAGAGGTAGAGACCCTCGACCTTCTCGCGCGCCCACGGCGTCTTGCGCAGGAACTTCAGGCTGGACTTGACGCTCGGCTCGAAGGCGAAGCAGCGCAGCGGGATGCGATCGTCGAGGCCGTCCCAGCCGTATTCGTCCACCAGCGCGGTCACGATGGCTTCCAGCGTCATGCCGTGCAGCGGGTTGCGCGGTTGCTCTTGCGGCGGCGGGGCGGAATCGGTCATGGCGCGATTGTCGCTGCTCATCACGGATCGGCGCGAGGCGCCCGGGCGTCGCCGGCGCAGCACCGCCCGCGTGGTAACTTCATCGCCATGAGCACGAATTTCCCCGACGAAGAACGCCCCATCATCCAGGAGCCTCGCCTGTGGCAGGACGAGCGCTGGACCGCGAAGGTCATCAAGAACGAAGACGACGACGGCTGGGCCGTGGCGATGACGCTGGCCGGCGAGGCCGAGCCCGCGCTGGTCGGCCCCTGGACCATGGGCCGCGACAAGAAGAACCCGAAGCCGCTGGACGCGCCGGCCTTCCACACGCTGGTGAAGACGGCGTCGGAAGTGCTGCGGCGTCATGAGCAGCAGCTGCATGCCCAGCTCCACAAGAGCCTGAAGCTGGACACGGAGAACGGCCGCCTCCAGATCCTGTTCGACATCGTGCCCGATGAAGACAACCCCTATGCGACGCTGACCGCCGTCAATGAGGACGGCGAGCAGCTCGCGCAGGTGCGGGTGGCGGCCGGCTTCAAGTTCAACGAGACCTGCGCCAAGGCGTGGGTGGAGAACGACTTCCTGAAGCCCTGACGCCGGTTCGCCGGTTCGCCGGCGGGTCGCTGGCCCTCAGGTGTACTTCTTCTCCAACGCATCCCACTCGGGCTTGTTCACCAGGCGCTGGCGCTCGGCGAACGGGATCACGAGGTTGGGATCTTCGTCGATGCGGCGCTGCGTCTTGAGCACGCCCAGCGCCTTCTGCATCCCCGCGACCGCGCCCTGCAGCGCCGCGTTGGCGTACAGCACGACGCCGTAGCCCATCTGCTGCAGCTCACCCGCGTCGGTGATCGGCGTCTTGCCGCCGATGACCATGTTCATCAGCTGCGGCGTCGACAGGCGCTGCGGCAGCGCGCGGATCTCTTCCATCTTCGTGACCGCCTCGACGAACAGGATGTCCGCGCCGGCTTCGGCGAAGCGCTGCGCGCGCTCGATCGCGGCCTCGAAGCCCTGCGTCGCGCAGGCATCCGTGCGGGCCATGATCAGGAAGTCCGGATCACGCCGCGCATCCACCGCCGCCTTGATCTTGCTCACCGCTTCCTCGGTGGAGATGACCTCCTTGCCGGTGAAGTGCCCGCAGCGCTTGGGCGCCACCTGGTCCTCCAGCTGGATGCAGTCCGCCCCGGCGCGTTCCAGCACGCGCACGGTGTGGCGCACGTTCAGCGCGTTGCCGAAGCCGGTGTCGGCGTCGACGATCAGCGGCAGCTCCACCGCGTCGCGGATGCGCGCGGTGTGGTCGGCGATCTCGGACAGGCCCATGAAGCCCTGGTCCGGCATGCCGAACCACATGTTGGTCACGCCGGCGCCGGTCACGTAGATCGCCTCGAAGCCGAGGTCCTCGATCACCTTGGCCGACAGCGCGTTGAACGCGCCCGGCACCAGCACGCCACGGCGTTCGTTCACCAGCGCGCGCAGCGTCTTGCGGGTCGATGTCATGTCAGTTCTCTTTGAATGTCTGAAGTCGAATTCGATAAGGAGGTCGAAGGCGGAATCAACCGGAGCCGATCACAGCGCCTCGGCGGGCACGCGCACGGTGCCTTCCATCAGGATGCGGGCGCTGCGGCTCATCACCGCCTGCGTCACGCGCCACTGGCCACCTTCCTGGACCGCTTCTGCGCCGACGCGCAGCGTGCCCGACGGGTGGCCGAAGCGGACCGCCGGCAGCGCCTTGCCGCCCGCGGCCTCGCACACCAGCGTGCCGGGGATCGCGGCCGCGGTGCCGATGGCGACCGCCGCCGTGCCCATCATCGCGTGGTGCAGCTTGCCCATGGACATCGCGCGCACCAGCACGTCGATGTCGCCGGCCTCGACGGTCTTGCCGGCCGACGAGCGATAGGTCGACGGCGGCGCGACGAAGGCCAGCTTCGGCGTGTGCTGCCGCGTCTTCGCCTCGTCCAGCGTCTTGATCAGGCCCATGTGCAGCGCGGCGTGCGCGCGGATGGCCTCGAGCCGTTTCAGCGCGACGGGGTCGCCGTTGATCGCGTCCTGCAGCTCGGTGCCGGAATAACCCAGGTCCTTCGCGTCGACGAAGACGGCCGGGATGCCCGCGTTGATCAGCGTCGCGCGCAGCCGGCCGCCGGGGACGAGGTCCTCCGGCATCGCCAGCACGTCCACGACGTTGCCCGTCGGGAACAGCGCGCCGCCGGCATCGTCGCCGTCGGCGTCGTCATTGCCCGGATCGAGGAAGGCCAGTTCGACCTCCGCCGCGGGGAAGGTCACGCCGTCGAGCTCGAAGTCGCCGCTCTCCTGCACCTGCCCGTCCCGCATCGGGACCTTCGCCACGATGGTCTTGCCGATGTTGGCCTGCCAGATGCGCACCGTCGCGATGCCGTCGCGCGGCAGCGTGGCCGCGTCGATGAAGCCCGCCTGGATGGCGAACGGACCGACCGCCGCCGACAGGTTGCCGCAGTTGCCGGACCAGTCGACCAGCGCGGTGTCGATGGCCACCTGGCCGAACAGGTAGTCGACGTCGTGACCGGGCCGCGTGCTGCGCGAAATGATCACCGTCTTGCTGGTGCTGGACGTCGCGCCGCCCATGCCGTCGATCTGCTTGCCGTAGGGATCGGGGCTGCCGATGACGCGCATCAGCAGCCGGTCGCGCGCGGCGCCGGGCACGCGCGCGGCCTCGGGCAGGTCGTCCAGGCGGAAGAACACGCCCTTGCTGGTCCCGCCCCGCAGGTAGGTCGCGGGGATCTTCACTTGAGGGAGAAAACTCATGACTGCTTCCGTCGTTGTTGCGGGCGCCAAAGGCCTTTCACAGATCCTTCAGCGCCCTGCCCTGTCCTGCTCAGGCCGCTTCCGCCGCCGCCAGGAAGTCCTGGGCGAAGCGCTGCAGCACGCCGCCGGCCTGGTAGACCTCGACCTCCTCGGCGGTGTCGAGGCGGCAGCGCACCGGCACCTCGACGCGCTCGCCGTTGCGGCGATGGACGATCACCGTCAGCGTCGCGCGCGGCGACAGCGCGCCGGACACGTCATAGGTCTCCGAGCCGTCCAGGCCGAGCGTGAGACGCGTCGTTCCCGCGAGGAACTCCAGCGGCAGCACGCCCATGCCGATCAGGTTGGTGCGGTGGATGCGTTCGAAGCCTTCGGCGACGATGGCCTCGACGCCCGCCAGGCGCACGCCCTTGGCGGCCCAGTCGCGCGACGAGCCCTGCCCGTAGTCCGCGCCGGCGATGATGATCAGCGGCTGGCGGCGGTCCATGTAGGTCTCGATCGCTTCCCACATGCGCATGACCTGGCCCTCGGGCTCCAGTCGCGCGAACGAGCCGGCCAGCACCTCGCCGTCGGCGCCGCGGACCATCTCGTTCTTCAGCGTCGGATTGGCGAAGGTGGCGCGCTGTGCGGTCAGGTGGTCGCCGCGGTGGGTGGCGTAGGAGTTGAAGTCCTCCTCCGGCAGGCCCATCTTGAAGAGGTACTCCCCGGCGGCCGAGTCCATCATGATCGCGTTGGACGGCGACAGGTGGTCGGTGGTGATGTTGTCCGGCAGCACCGCCAGCGCGCGCATGCCGCGCAGCGTGCGTTCGCCGGCCAGCGCGCCTTCCCAGTAGGGCGGGCGGCGGATGTAGGTCGACTGCGCGCGCCAGTCATACAGCGGCTCGGTGGCCGTCGCGGCCTCGGCGGTGATCGCGAACATCGGCTCGTAGACCTTGCGGAACTGCTCGGGCTTCACGCTGGCGCGGACCAGCGCGTCGATCTCGTCGTCCTCGGGCCAGAGGTCCTTCAGGCGGATCTCGCGGCCCTCGACGACGCCGAGCACGTCGCGCTCGATGTCGAAGCGGATGGTGCCCGCGATCGCGTAGGCGACCACCAGCGGCGGCGAGGCCAGGAAGGCCTGTTTGGCGCGCGGGTGGATGCGGCCGTCGAAGTTGCGGTTGCCGGAGAGCACGGCGGTGGCGTAAAGGTCGCGCTCGACGATCTCGCGATCGATGGCGGGATCCAGCGCGCCGGACATGCCGTTGCACGAGGTGCAGGCGTAGGCGACGACGCCGAAGCCCAGCGCTTCCAGATCGCCGAGCAGGCCGGCTTCCTCCAGGTACAGCGTGACCGCGCGCGAGCCGGGCGCCAGCGAGGTCTTGACCCACGGCTTGCGCGTCAGGCCGAGGCGGCGCGCATTGCGCGCCAGCAGCGCGGCGGCGATGACGTTGCGCGGGTTGCTCGTGTTCGTGCAGCTGGTGATGGCCGCGATGATCACGGCGCCGTCGGGCAGGCGGCCGGGTTCTTCGGTCCACGGGCCGGCGATGCCGCGCTCGGTCAGCGCGGAGGTCGGCAGGCGGCGGTGCGGGTTCGACGGGCCGGCCATGTTGCGGACCACGCTGGCCAAGTCGAACTTCAGCACGCGCGGGTAGACGACGCCGGACAGCGTGTTGCCTTCGCCTGACCACAGGCCGGCGGCCTTGGCGTAGGTCTCGACGAGCTGGACCTGCGCTTCCTCGCGCCCGGTGAGACGCAGGTAGGTCAGGGTCTGCTCGTCGATGGCGAACAGCGCGGCGGTGGCGCCGTATTCGGGCGCCATGTTGGAGATGGTGGCGCGGTCGCCGAGGGTGAGGCCGGAGACGCCTTCGCCGTAGAACTCCAGGTAGGCGCCGACGACCTTCTCCTTGCGCAGGAACTCGGTGAGCGCGAGCACCAGGTCGGTGGCGGTGATGCCGGGCTGGCGGCGGCCGGTGAGTTCGACGCCGACGATGTCGGGCAGGCGCATCCACGACGCGCGGCCGAGCATCACGTTCTCCGCTTCCAGTCCGCCGACGCCGACGGCGATCACGCCGAGCGCGTCGACGTGGGGCGTGTGGGAGTCGGTGCCGACGCAGGTATCCGGATAGGCCACGCCGCGGTCCACGTGCACGACTGGCGACATCCGTTCCAGATTGATCTGATGCATGATCCCGTTGCCCGGGGGGATCACGTCGACGTTGCGGAAGGCCGTGCGGCACCACTCGATGAAGTGGAAGCGATCCTCGTTGCGGCGGTCCTCGATCGCGCGGTTCTTCTCGAAGGCCTGCGGATCGAAGCCGCCGCACTCGACGGCCAGCGAATGGTCGACGATGAGCTGCACCGGCACGACCGGATTCACCTTCGCAGGATCGCCGCCCTGATCGGCGATCGCGTCGCGCAGGCCGGCCAGGTCTACGAGCGCGGTCTGGCCCAGGATGTCGTGGCAGACCACGCGCGCCGGGTACCAGGGGAAGTCGCGATCGGCCTTGCCGTCGGCGAGCTGCAGCAGGCACTCGTCGAGCGCGGCGGGTTCGCAGCGGCGCACCAGGTTCTCGGCGTGGACGCGGGCGGTGTAGGACATCCGCTCCCACGCGCCGGGGCGCAGCGCCTCGACGGCGGCGCGCGCGTCGAACCAGTCGAGGGCGGTGCCGGCCAGCGGCTTGCGCCATTGCTCATTGAGCGGGATCGCCGAGGCGATGGTGGATGCGGGCGTCGTGGCTGGCATTGCTGAAACTTCTCTCATGCGGTCATCGCGTTCGTGGCGGTCGACGGGACGACCCGGTCCGTCCGGGTCGACGTGTCGAGCGCGCCGTGTCGGGGCCGTGGCCTCAGGGGCGCTGGGCCAGCGGGACGAAGACCTGGTCTTCCGGGCCGGTGTAGACGGCGCTGGGTCGGATGATCTTGTTGTCCTGGCGCTGTTCGACGACGTGGGCGGACCAGCCGCTGGTGCGGGCGATGACGAACAGCGGGGTGAACATGGCGGTGGGCACGCCCATCATGTGATAGCTGACGGCGCTGAACCAGTCCAGGTTGGGGAACATCTTCTTGGCGTCCCACATGGTCTTCTCGAGGCGTTCGGCGATGTCGAACATCTTGGTCGAGCCGGCTTCCTTCGACAGTTCGCGGGCGACCTTCTTGATCACCTCGTTGCGGGGGTCGGAGACCGTGTAGACGGGGTGGCCGAAGCCGATGACGACCTCCTTGGCCTCGACGCGGCGGCGGATGTCGGCCTCGGCCTCGTCGGGGGTGTCGTAGCGCTTCTGGATCTCGAAGGCGACCTCGTTGGCGCCGCCGTGCTTCGGGCCGCGCAGGGCGCCGATGGCGCCGGCGATGGCCGAGTGCATGTCGGAGCCGGTGCCGGCGATCACGCGGGCGGTGAAGGTGGAGGCGTTGAACTCGTGCTCCGCGTAGAGGATCAGCGAGGTGTGCATCGCGCGTTCCCAGCTTTCCGAGGGCGGTTCGCCGTGGAGCAGGTGCAGGAAGTGGGCGCCGATGGAGTCGTCGTCGGTTTCGACCTCGATGGAGCGGCCGTTGTGGCTGTAGTGGTACCAGTACAGCAGCATGGAGCCGAAGGAGGCCATCAGCTTGTCGGCGATGTCGCGGGCGCCGGGCAGGTTGTGGTCGTCCTTCTCCGGGAGCGAGCAGCCGAGGGCGGAGACGCCGGTGCGCATCACGTCCATCGGATGGGCGTTGGCCGGCAGGGTTTCGAGCGCGTCCATCACGGCGGCGGGCAGGCCGCGGAGCGACTTCAGCTTGGCCTTGTAGCCGCGCAGTTCGGCGGCGTTGGGGAGCTTGCCGTGGACCAGCAGGTGGGCGATCTCTTCGAACTCGCAGCGTTCGGCGAGTTCGAGGATGTCGTAGCCGCGGTAGTGCAGGTCGTTGCCGGTGCGGCCGACGGTGCACAGGGCGGTGGTGCCGGCGGCGACGCCGGACAGGGCGACTGACTTCTTGGGCTTGAAGGCGGGGGCGGCTGCCGCGTTCGCGGTCGTGGTGTCGCTCATGGGGATGTCTCCTGGAAGTGGAATCTTGGGGAAAAGCTGGACGGGCAGGCTCAGGCCTGGCCCGATGGCATCGAGGGTAGCGGCTGCCCGGCGGGCGCGGTGCGAGGGGTGATTCGACAGGGCTTGCCGCCGTCGACGGCGACCATCTCGAAGGTCGCGCGGAGGACGTCGGAAGGGGCCGCATTGTCGATGCGGGCGTGGACCTCGACGGTCATCGAGGTGCCGCCGACGCGGGAGACGCGGGAGTGGATGTGGAGGACGGAGCCTACCGGGACCGGGGCGAGGAACTGCACGTCCTTCACGGCCACCATGACGATGTCCTGGTGGCAGAAGCGCGCGGCAACCATGTGGGCGTTCTGGCCGAGCCAGGACAAGGCCTCAGGGCCGAACAAGGTGCCGTAGTGGTTCGCGTGACGCGGCAGCACCAGCTCGCTGCGAAGCATCTCCGTCGAAGAAGCGCTCGACAGCGCAGTAGGCCAGTCCATTGCAGGTTGTGAAATTGGCAGGTTCACAATGTTCGCAGCGGACGGGCTGGGGGGCAACGATGAAGTTGTGGGGGGTTGCGAAGGGATGGGGGTTGTTTTGCGAAGGTTGTAAACCTTCTGCCTGCGACCGAAAAGCAAAAGGCTGTGCATTTCCCCTCAGGGCCACCATCTCAAGAGGCGATATGCACCTCTGCGACATCAAGAACCACTGGCGCGGTTTGCAGGAGGCGTCAACCGAGCTCGCGCTAGATCTATTTCAAATTGCCACGTGCCCGTTGGCGTTTTCGGAGAATGGCGCATTTCATAGCGCACTCCGTTTGTGGTCCAACGCAGCCAAGCATCAGGTTTAAGCTCAACGTACTGTCGGGAGCGCTCAGCCAGACGGTAGAACTGCTCGGCTGTGAGTGGCTGCGTGAGCTTAAGCGCCCCTGCGACCAAGGACTCGAACGGAGAGACAGAGCGGCCAATGCCGTACACAGAGATATTGAAGGAACTCACAACGCGCCCATCGACACGCAAAAATATTGTTGCCCAGTCGTCTACATGGCAGGCCGCGTTGCCCGCGTAGCGTTCGAAATCGCATCGACCACTTAAGCTCCCTGGATTAAGGCTAGCCGCCCTTTCAAGAGCTGCAATGAACTCTCTCGGCTCTAGTCGAGGCGGCCATGCTGCATGAACTGACAATGAAGTCATTGCCAGCGAGGCCGCCAAGCTGCAGAGCCGCAGGATGTGCGCGGTACGCCTAACGGCCGTCAATGTCGAATGGATTTGAGATGGCATTCCCTTTCCCCTTTGGAGAATCCACCGAACCGACGCTTCAGTTCGCCCAATGTTGGCGAATTGGTCCGAGCACTCGCTCTTTCGCTCGCGCTCAAATAGTCCGCCCCATCTCGATACAACCCGTTGGCGGTGCTCGTTCCACGAATGCTTATTACGTACCGGGAGAATGCGGAGCACTTCCGCCATCGAGCATTCGAGGAGCGCCGGGCGCGACAGCAGCGACGCTAGAGGCGACATTGGTTAGTTCGCCGGACTGCTGCTTAGTCAGCACCACAGCTTCATTCGGAATTCTGCTCAAACCGGGACGCTGAAGGTACGACGCGTAACGTTGCTGAAGCCTTGTCAGATACGGCGGCAACAAGCGACCCAGTCGTTTTTCTTGAAGATCGGCCCAGAACTTTTTCTCCAGCTTGCCCATGTTGAAGACGATCGTTTTCTCGTCGTACATCGCGAAGACGACCACCTCCTTGTCTCGCTCGCGAAGCACGCCAAAGTCTGGATCGAAGAGCCCGGCCAACTTCGCGGCTGGCACCACCTGGCCCTTGAGCAGGTACAACTCCACGCCCTTTCCGTCTCGATCAACACAGTCGCAATCGGGTCGGATGTTGATCCAGTAGTCGCCCTGATGCTTGAAGACGTCGCCCGGTGCGATCGAGTCTTTGTGCAGCCCGCTATTGCGAACGAATCGTTCGGCTTCGAGCACCGCAAGCAACTTCTTGCGATACGCAGTCTCTTCGGCCTCATCGCGCGGCTTCTCCGTCGTCATGAACTCGTCCAGATTGATGTGGAAGGGCGTCATGCGAGAGAAGATGATGCGCGTGATCAAGCGCCCCATCTCATCGGAGGCAGGCAGACTGTCATCCTTAAAGGTTTTCCAGAGCAACACGGGCCAATCGACACTCTTGGTGTAAAGGTCGTTGAACATGTCGTTCTTAGCCTTCTCGTAAGCACGTTCCCAGGTCTTGAGCACGTAAGTCGAAGGTCTGCGATGCATCCAGTCGACCAACACGTTGAAGACCTGCTTTTCAATCACATCGTTCTTGGAACCGACCATGATGTGAGAGTGCTCGCCGTCGGCGTCCAGCCCGTGCGTTTCCCTGAGGGCGGTCTTCACTGAATCGAGATCGTTGCTAGTGAAGATGAATACAGGTGCGAGGCGATGCTCCATGACCTTCGTGAGGAACTCGACCTTTCGCTCAACCTCCCCGCGCTCAAAGTCAGCGCTAATCCGCAGACGCACCGGCTCTTCGTCGGCGTCGCCATACAGCGTTTGACGAAGCTGCCAGTCCAGTACGAAGAACGACACGCCTACAAAATTTCCGAAGTCGTATTTGTCTCCGGGGAGATCGGTGAGCTTGACAACGTTCCCGCCGCCATCCTCGATCTGTTTGACCAATGTAGAGATGTTGCTGCTCGGATCATGAACCTGGTCGTCGATGACGACGGCCACGCCGTTGAACAAGGCGCGTAGCTCTTCCGCCCTGCCAACTGTGAGTTCGACGATCCGTTCCGCGGCCTGATCGCCAACTTGCGTCGTCACAGCCTGCAACGCTGCAATCTGCTCGGCGGAGAGTTCAATCGGAGTCGCCTGCGATGCACCGTTCGGCGACGGTGGTCGCGGCTGTTCTTCGTTCCCATTCATTTGCTGTCCTCCCTGACAAACGAGATCTGAAAATTAGCCCCCGGCAGGATCTTGTCCGCCGGGTTTGTGATCAGGCTAATGTCGTAATCGTGACGCTGAAGCAGCTGACGTGCGATATAGAGCCCCAGCCCGCGGCCTTCCTGACCTTTGCCAGAAAAGAACGCGTCAAACAGATAGGCAACATCCTCTTCGCGAATGCCAGGCCCATTGTCGGAAAAGGTTAGCGTGCCCTCTTCACCATTGAGTCGGATCTCAATCTTGCGTGGCTCGTCGGAACTCTCAAGCCAATACACGGCGTTGTCGAACAAGTTGAGCATTACCTGCAGAAGCACTGCCTCAGTGGTCTTCGCCACCAATGGCACGGCACTCTTGTCGATCGTCACGCTGATCCGAGCGCGGTCCATTGACGGTCGGAACAGCCGCAGCACCTTGTCCAGCAAATCCGAAACGCGCTGATCGCGTCGGCGTTGCTTGGTGGATCGAAAGAGCAGCTGAACGTCTTTGAGCTGGGTCTCGATGAAGGACAAGCTCCCACGCAACATTGTGAGTTCTTGGACCACCATTTGCTTGTCCAAAGTTCCTGGTCTTTGAGCCTCTGAAAGCAGACGATCGATCGCCGTGAGCGACTTGCTCAGCGCGACCATCAAGTCATGAGACGCAGTTTCGACAGATAGACCCACGCCAGCGAGATGCTCTGTGGTCTCGGCCCGCTGCACGAGATACTTGCGCTCAGCTTGGTACAACTGGGCCGCCTTGTTCAAGGTCGTCTTCACATCCTCCGACGCGACGTCCTTTACGGCCTCGATTACCTTGTTGAATGCGTTCTCTACTTCCTTCTTGTTGAAGGTCTCCAATTCTTCCTTCTTCTCCTGCAGGCGCCGGTAGTCCTCGTAGGGCACGCGACGCATCCAAGCCAAGAAGACACGTAAGACGTTAATGAAGTCCTGCGTCGCGTTGCCGACGTCGATCAACCCTTCCCGGCTCGTCTTGTCCTTGAGCTGCGGGTTTTTGGCTTGCGTAATGGCGACAAAACCGAGCACCTGATCGTTACTCAAGAACTCACTTGCGCGCACTGTGCCTCGATAGATGTCAATGCCAAGCCAGTCGTCCGACGGATCACCGTATGGGTACACGCGAATGTCGTCGCGGTAGAGATAGATTCGGTGCTCTTTGAGCAGCTCCTTCTGTCGCTTGTCCAGCTCGTATCGACCCTTGGCGGTCGCGCTGAGGTCAAAGACGAAGAAGGAAAAGCCGAATGGCCCGCACTGCAGCTTGCGCTGTTGCAGGACTTTCTTGTCACCATCGACGAAAAAGTTCCTGAACACCTTCAGACCGGTGACCTCGGCGTCGTCGAGATTCAGGACTTTATTGAGTCCGTTCTGCTTGAACTTGAAAGTAAGCGTCTCGGGGTCAAATTGGCCCTCTTCGAACTTCAGCACTGAAGCCTCTTCCATGAGCGTCTCAAGTTCATCCTGACGCTCCTGGTTGAAGTTCACCAATTGACCATTGCGATGAATCAACACATCGAAGGCGAGCGGTGACTCGCTGGATTGGTCGACCTCAGGGTGGATGGCCGTGGCGCCCTGAACCACGGCTTCCTCAGCGGCTTCGAACACAGGCTCCGGTGGCTTGACGCCGAAGATCGTCTGTAGTCGCACAAGGTCTAAATAGACCTCTTTGACCTTCGCCGTGTTCCAGGGATAGTCAGACACTCGAATCACAATGCGCGTACCGTAAGGGGGGCGTGTGATCTGTCGGGCACCGATCGTGATCGGCCGCTCCACTATGACTGTCGCAGGATCTTGGCGATCGAATTGGATGTTCAGGTCATCGAGAAACAGAGCTTCTTCCTTGTTCTCCTTCTTGACGATGAAGTTCTCGTCGTACGAGGTGAGGTCAAGGCCGAGCGTGTATTCCTCGGCGCCTCCTGCGGGGCGCGTAGTGATCGAGATGTGACGACCCAATTTGAGCAGAGCGAAACGGCCTATCCCTTTTTCGCCCTGGACGATGCGACCACCAGTGGTCCGCGGCTTCTCCTTCTTTCTCTGTAGCTTGCCGGGAGTCGCCGGATTGACCCAATGGTTGCGAATGACCTCTTCGGTCATGCCTTGCCCGTTGTCTTCAATCACGATCTGCGCGCCGTGCAAAGGCGAAAAATCCTCATCGAAGTTCTCGAAGCGCAAATCCACCCAAGTCGCATCGGCGTCGTAGCTGTTCTTGATGATTTCCACGAGCGCAACGCGCTCGTTCTTGATGAGCTGATCGCCCAACATGGTCAACAGCCTCGCGTATGGCTTGAACTTGAGCTTCTCCGTCGGCATCACTTTTCTCCCACCAATATGTATTCATGCGCGTACACCCGCCGCTGCGATGGGTCGCTGGTCAGGCGACCATCGCTGCTTCTGTACGAGGTGTTCTTCTTGTTCGAGATGGCGCGTCGCCCAACTCTCACACGACGGAACCCAGACTCGAGCATCGACTCGATCAAATGCCGGGCGTTGTCCATCTCCACGCCCTTGAGCGTAACGTTCCCTACAACGAAAACGGCCATGCCATCGTTCGCAAGCAAACGCACGCTGTTTTTCACAGCGGTCTGCATGTCCAGATAATACTGAGCGACTGCACCCGCGGCTGTGGGGTCTTGGCCGTAGATACTGAAGCAGAGATGACTTGCCGTGTCGTTCAGGCGCTTGTAGTCTGTTGCGAAGTTGCCCCGATTGGACGCACTCCCGACCATCCCAGCACGGAGTTCGCGGTGATCTTCAAGAAATCCGAGCCAAAGCAGCGAAAGCTGATGCAGATCTGCATACTCGTACGAGGTTACGTAGGGCGGACTGCTGATGAGCAGATCCAATGGGGTCTGCGGCGGCGCCACGTTGGTGGCGCTGGCCACAGCAATGCTGACGGAGCCGCCACTTGGCACCGCGGCCCGGTCCCCCCACGCGCTGGCGAATAGACGCATCTGCTTGAGAAAGCAGTTCAAAGGATCCGCTGGAATCTTTTGAGAATCAAGCGCGGGCTTGGTGGAGCGGCTGCGCCATTGGCTCGACGGCTTGAGACTGGCAGAGAACGCGCAGTCCAACAAGTCGCGTTGCGGGGAATGCGCGTCGCTGGAGCGTTCGATGGCTTGACGCAGCCTCGCGAGCTTGGCGAATTGCTCGGGGGTAAACCAGCGAAGTAGTTGTTCAGTGACCCGGCTGCTGAACAAGCTTTCGGCTCTCGCGTCCACGTGCCGACGTTCCACCTCGGCAGCTAGCGCGAGGATGTGCGCTCGCGCATGGTCGCTGCTCTTGACACGCGCGATCAGAGCGGCGACGGGATTGATGTCACAGCCCCAGAAGTCCAGACCGTGTTGTCGCCCCTCATATGCCACCGTTCCGCAGCCACAAAAGACATCCCCCACTCGCCGAACCCGTCGTCCTTCAGCCCGCGCGAGCGCTATCGCTCGCGCTGGGATATGAGCCGGGAATTTCGCCGGATACGGATGAATGCGGTGAACTGGCGATTCCACCGCCTCCGGAGCATCCCAATCGGTCCAATCGCGCACGCTGGCATAGCGTAGCCATGGAAGCCGCGTCACGTTGGTGAGCACGAGATCTAGCGCCACCCTGTTCCCCCTCGGCGGTTGACCGCCTTTCTTGTCCATCCGAGTGTATGCTATGCACGAAATGCATGCTCTCCGTGATCCCAAAATCCTTCGTCAAGAAGTCGCCTTCGTCGTTCGAAGCGCGCGGGAACGTTTGGGACTTACTCAAGGAGAAATGGCGTCATTGCTTGGTGTTAGCCAACCGAATATCTCTAGATATGAGTCTGCAGCTGCGGGTCCTTCTTCGGCCGTTTTCATGCACTGCCTGCATATCTGCGGATTGTGCAGCGACCTCACCTCGCGCATGACAAGCAGCGATCCGCAGTGGTCGCAAGTGCTGACCGCTCTCGGTCAACTGGAGTCGGCCATACACTCCGCCACGTACGCGCGTGAGGAGGTGCGCCCGAATAAGGCCAATAAGAAATGACGACGACCGCCATCCGATCCATACATCCCTTCCCAGCCCGAATGGCGCCGGAGCTAGCCTTGCAACCACTGCAGGCGCTGAAGGCCAATAGCTTGGTGCTAGATCCCATGAGCGGGTCCGGCACCGTTCTTCGCCACGCGCTGTCGCTGGGACATCGCGCCATCGGATACGACGTGGATCCGCTGGCCGTCCTAATGGCGCGGGTTTGGACCTCTCCTGTCGACTCAGCAGAAGTTGAGCGACAGCTCCTCTCCTTGCAGAGCGAAGCTGCTGCTCTTGACCTGCGCAGCAGTAAGCTGCCCTGGATCGAATCAGGGTCGGAGACCCAGGCCTTCATCGAATACTGGTTTGCGCCAGAGCAGCGCCGTGCGCTCACACGCTTGGCCTACATCCTCCATAGGCGTCGCGGAGAACTTCAGCGCGGAGCTCGGGGGCCGGAACTTGACGTCCTGCAACTGGCGCTTAGTCGGATCATCGTGACTAAGGACGCTGGCGCGTCTTTAGCAAGGGATACGTCTCATAGCCGCCCCCACAAGGTCGGTGACTCCTGCGACTTCGACGTGGCTGCGGGCTTCGAGCGCTCGGTACGTCAGATTCTGCTGCGAGCATCGGAAAACGGGGTGAACTCAGCAGCCCAGATCAAGTTAGGCGACGCTCGTTCCCTAGATCTGACGAGCGGAAGCGTAGACGCTGTCATCACTTCTCCGCCTTACCTCAACGCCATTGACTACCTCCGCGGACATCGCCTCGCTTTAGTGTGGCTGGGTTACACACTTGATGAGCTCCGCACTATCCGCAGCAACTCAATCGGAGCTGAACGCGCGCCCGACGTAGTTCGCGCAGACCTCCAATCAGTAATGGCGGGCATCGTCGCGGATCAACGATTCGAGAGCCGGGTGGAGGGGATGATTCGACGTTACGCTGGCGACCTGCTAAGCCTGACTCATCAAGTTGCGAAAGTGCTTCGGCCCGGAGGGTCTGCAACTTACGTCGTCGGCAACTCTTGCCTGAAGGGCAACTTCGTAAACAACGCCAAAGGCCTATCAATTGCCGCCCAACAGTTCGGCATGCGCCTTGTCAGCGAGACGATTCGCGAATTGCCTGCCGGAAGCCGCTATCTCCCGGTCACTGGCAACGACTTATCTAAGCGTATGCGAACGGAAGTCGTATTGACATTCCAGCGCTAATCGCAAGACGGCGTCAACGCCGCCTGCGCTGGCGGACATCGCCTTAGTTTAGCCCTTTGATGCTCGCCCTCTCACTCAACGCGACTGTGGCCGATTGATGCAATCTGGCTTCGTAGATATGGCCAGATCTTGCGGAAGTGTCGCGCCGCAGTCTACCCCCACGTCATCGACCGCGAACTGAAGCGCATTCAGGTGGCCGCACTCATCCGCAATTCACTAGTGCGCCACAACCTTCCCCATCACCAAATCCGGCAACCCCGTCGCGATGCTTGGGAAGATGCAGATCAACACCACCGCCAGCAGCATCAGGACAACGAACGGCAGCACCCCCCAGATGATGTCCCTCAGGTCGATATCCGGCGCAATGTTCTTGATCACGAAGATGTTCAGTCCCACCGGCGGGTGAATCAGCCCCGTCTCCATCACGATCGTCATCAGGATCCCGAACCAGATCAGATCGAACCCCGCCGCCTTCAACGGCGGCAGGATGATGGGCGCCGTCATCAGGATGATGCTCACCGGCGGCAGGAAGAAGCCCAGCAGGATGACCATCAGCAGCACCGCCGCCAGCAGCACCCACTTGGACAGGTGCATGCCGACAATCCACTCCGCCACCGCCTGGCTGATGTGCAGGTAGCTCATCACGTACGAGAACAGCAGCGACATGCCGATGATGAACATCAGCATGGTCGACTCCTTCAAGGTCGACGTGAGGATGGGCGCCACATCACGCGGCCGCCAGACGCCGTAGATGCCGGCGATCAACGCCAGCGCCAGCAGCGCGCCGAGACCCGCCGTCTCCGACGGCGTCGCGAAGCCGCCGTACAGCGCCACCATCACGCCGATCAGCAGCAGCACGAAGGGCACGACGCGCGGCAGCATCTCGAACTTCTGACGCGTGGTGAAGGTCTCCTTCGACAGCAACGCCGAGGCGGCCCCCGTCCGATTGAATTCGGCCTCGGCCAGCGCGTATTCCTTGCGGTAGCGCAGCGCCGCGTAGACGGCGAACAGCGCCACCAACAGCAAGCCCGGCGCAATGCCCGCGAGGAACAACCGGCCCAGCGACTGCTCCGCCGCCACCGCGTACAGGATCATCGTGATCGACGGCGGCAGCAGGATGCCCAAAGTCCCGCCGGCCGCGATGATGCCGGCCGCGAAGCCCGGCGAGTACCCACGCTTGCGCATCTCCGGAATACCAGCGCTGCCGATCGCCGAGCACGTCGCCGGGCTGGAGCCCGCCATCGCCGCGAACAGCGCGCAGGCGAAGACATTCGCGATGCCCAGCCCGCCGGGGATGCGCCCCATCCAGACGTGCATCGCCGCGTACAGGTCCTGCCCCGCTCTCGACTTCCCGATCGCCGCGCCCTTCAGGATGAACAACGGAATGGAGAGCAGCGTGATGCTGGCCATCTCCTCGTAGACGTTCTGCGTGACCGTGTCCAGCGCGGACGCCGGCATGAACAGCGCCATGAACAGCACCGCCACGCTGCCGAGCGCGAACGCGATCGGTGCGCCCGAGAACATGAACAGCAGGGTGACGATCCCGAACAGCGAGCCGAGGACGAGCATGCTCATGCCGCCGCTCCTTGGTGAGGTTTGAACAGCCCGTTGATGCGGGCGATGAGTTGCACCAGCAGTTGCAGGCTCAGCAGCGTCATGCCCGCGGCCATCAGACCGTAGGGGATCCACAGCGGCGGCGCCCAGGACGACGACGTCGTCTGCCCCTCCACCCACGCCTCGTGGAACAGCGTCCACGACTTCCACGCGAAGAAGGCGCAGAACGCCGTGCACATCAGGTCCACCAGCGCCAGGCGAAGCCGGTTGACCGCCCGCGGCAGCAGCCCCGCCATCGCCTCGATGCCGACATGCCCGCGCAGCGACTGCACGAACGCACCGCACATGAAGGTCGCGCCGACGAGGCAGAACACCGCCGCCTCGTCCTGCCAGTCGGTGGAGGCCTTCATCACATAGCGCGACACGACGCTGTACGTCAGCACGCAGGACGCAACCAGCAACGCGACCATGCCCAGCACCACCATCGCTTGGTTGAAGAAGTGCAGCAGCCGCGCCAGCGGCATCAGCACCGCCGGCGTGTCGGGATCGATGCCGGCGACCGCCGGCTTCAGTTCAAAGCCGTGGCTCATCCCGTCCTCACAGCAGCTTCTGGGCGGCCTTCAGGATGGCCGCACAGGACTCGTTCTTGTCGGCGAAGTCCTTCCACGCGGTGTCGCGCGCGATGGCCTGCCACTTCTTCAGCGTCGCCTCGTCCATGTCGTAGACCTTGGCCCCGGCCTTCGCATAGATCGCGGCCGCCGCCTTGTCATCGGCCTTCGCCGCATCCCGGGCGAACACTTCCAGCTCCGCGCCCACACCCATGACGATGTCCTGCTGCGCCTTCGGCAGCTTGTTGAAGACCTCCTTGGAGATCATCAGCGGCTCCAGCATGAACCAGTAGGTGCGCTCGCGTCCCGAGGTCAGGTGCTTGGCGATCTCCTCCAGCTTGAAGGAGATGAAGCTGGTCGACGAGGTCATCGCCGCATCCATCGCGCCGGTCTGCATCGCCGCGTAGATCTCGTTGGACGGCAGCGTGATGACCGACGCGCCGGCCTGCTTCAGCATCATGTCCATCTCGCGGCTGCCGCCGCGGACCTTCAGGCCCTTGGCATCGTCCGGCGTCACCAGCGGCCGCGCGCGGCTGGCCACGCCGCCGGCCTGCCAGACCCAGCTGACGATCATCACGCCCTTGTCGTCCAGCACCTTGGACAGCAGCTTGCCGACCTCCGCCGTCTTCCAGGCCGCGCCCTGCTCGTAGCTGGGCACCAGCGCCGGCATCAGTCCCGCATTGGTCTCGCCCACCTCGCCGCCGGCATAGGACAGCGGCACCAGGCTCATGTCCAGCGCGCCTTTGCGCAGCGCCGAGAACTGGGCGTTGGTCTTCATCAGCGACGAGCCCGGATAGACCGCCGCCTTGAGCGCACCGCCCGAGCGTTTCTCCACCTCCGCAGCGAAACGACGGCACAGCCGGTCGCGGAAGTCGCCCTCGGTCAGCGTGCCGCTGGGGAACTGGTGGGAGATCTTCAGCGCGCTTGCTTGGGCGTGCGCGGTGGGCAGCCAGACGGCTGCGGCAGTGCCGGCGGCGGCACCCATCAACTGGCGTCGAGTCAGGGTCATGCTTGTCTCCAGGTCCGCCATGGGTGGCGGTTTGCGGCGGAGTGTCAAAGCGGCACCCGACCCGATCAATCAACCTGGCGTTGCGACCTTTACCTCTGACGGAAGGATCGGGGGCTAACCCTGAGACCCACCCGAAGCGCACCCACGAAGCACACAAAAAAATGGCCTCGCATCCCGCGAGGCCCCGCTTCTTTCACGCCGTCTTAACGTCAGCGTGCTGATCGACTTTGAGCGCCCCTCAACGAACGAGCAGTTCCTCATCCACCCAGCGACGCAGCAGCATGCCCATCTCCGCGGCGACGTTCAGCTCGGGCTGCGCTTCGGCGAGGACCGCACATGTTTCGGCGAACGTGCGACCCGCTGCCAGTGCGTCCAGCGCTTGAGCCTCCAGCGGGCTCAGGCTTCTGAAATGCGGCGAATGGCCGCGCCGCCAGATCAGCAGGTCCAGCGGCTTCGCCAGCGGCTGCGCGGCCGGTGGCGTCTCGTCGCCATCGAGCGCCTGCCATAGCGACAGCGTGTTGAAGGACTGCTTCAGGCGCGCATAGCTGGGCGGCGGATGGAGTCGCAGTTCGGCCCAGTCCTCGGGCGCCAGCGACGCGAGGTCGTCCATCGTGAGCGTCGTCGCATCGGCGGCGTCGAAGGCGCTCCGCAGCGCCCAGTCCAGCGCGGCCAGTTCGGCGATCTCGCCATCGTCCGGCCATCGCTGCGACAGCCACTCGGCGAAGTCCGCGCCATACCAGCGCAGGCTGAAATGCTGCGAGCCGTGGAGCTCGACGAACGCCAGTGCATCGCGCTCGAACCAGTCGTCGCCGAGGTATCTCCGCGTATGCCCATGGCTGTCAGCTAGCGTCTCGTGCAGCCGCGCGCGATAAGCATGGTGGTAGATGGACAGGCGCCGCTCCGCGGCGATGCCGGGACCCCGGCGCAGCCTCGTGTCGATCAGACTGGGTTGCCCGATCAGGTAGGCCTGCAGCGACTGCTGCAGGTCAATGAGCTGAACAGGCTGAACAGGCTGAAGCGGCTGAAGCGGCGGCTCGAAGGTGTTCATGCGGCCTTCCTTTCGCCTTCGCCAGGCCAGAGGGTCGCGGTGATCGCGCGGGCCTGGTCGAGTTCCTCCAGCAGTTCCGACAACGGCGGAATGTGGTCGTCCCGTTCGATCATCGTCGCCACCGGGCCGAATCGCCGGAGCGCCTCCGCGTACAGCTGCCAGACCGGCTCGGCCACCGGCTGGTCGTGCGTGTCGATCAGATGGTCGCCGTGGTCGCTGTGACCGGCGACGTGGATCTGCTGCACGCGTTCCGCGGGCAACGCATCGAGGTAGGCGAGCGCATCGAATCCGTGATTCACGGCGCTCACATGGATGTTGTTCACGTCGACCAGCAGCAGGCAGTCGGCACGTCGCGCCACCTCGGCCACGAACTGCGCTTCCGTCAGGCTGGAGTCCGCGTAGTCCAGATAGCTGGAGACGTTCTCGACCACCAGCCTGCGGCCCAGCGCGTCCTGCGCCTGACCGATGTTGCGCACCACCACCCGCAGGGCCTCCTCGGTGTAGGGCAAGGGGAGCAGGTCGTGCAGGTTGCGGCCGTGGGCGCCGGTCCAGCACAGGTGATCGGACACCCAGAGCGGCTCCACGCGACGGGCCAGCGACGCCAGCTGCCGCAGGTAGTCCGCGTCCAGGCCCGCCACGGCGCCCAGGTTCATCGAAACGCCATGCATCACCATCGGATACGTCGCGCGGATGCCGTCCAGCATCGCCAAGGGCTTGCCGCCGGGCACGAGGTAGTTCTCCGAGATCACCTCCAGCCAGTCGACCGGCTGGGGCGCTTCGAGGAAGTCTCGATAGTGCGTGCTGCGCAGCCCCAGGCCGAAGCCCGGGCTGGTCCGCGCGACGCGCGATGCGGGTCCGGGCGCCACAGGCTTACTTCTTCGCGGCCAGATCGCCGATCGTGCCGCCGGCGCTCAGGCACGACGCCGCGGTCATGCCCTTGAAGCTGTGGCCCTTGCAGGCGTTCTGGCCCTTGCAGGCGTTTTCCGTGGTCTTGCAGTCCGCGTTGCCCTTGCACTCGTGCACGCCGTAGCAGTGCACCTTGTCGCTGGCAGCCACGGCCAGGCCGCTGCTGCCCTGGGGGGCGGGCGCCGCCTGGACGGACAGGGCGAACATCGCGGCGGCGGCGGCCAGGGCGGCGGATTGGGTCTTGCTGATCATGGGGCACTCCGAAAGAAGGTTCAGGTTGATGAAGCGGAGCGCTCCTGCGCGTTCCGCACCCTTCTATTCGCAGCAGCGGGCGCAGAGGTTACAGCGCGCCAAGAATTTTCTTCGCCACGCCGTGCGACCACCCCGCGCCCAATGACAAAGCCGCCCGAAGGCGGCTTTGCGACAAGACCTCTGTCGAAGGGAGCGCCCCGGAGAGTTCCGGGGCGCCCCGTTCAAGCGCTCACTTCAGCTCACTTCAGCGTGTAGCTCTGTTGAGCCGTGTCGTACGCGCCGTTGCGCGCCGGGTCCCAGTACGTGAAGTTGAAGCGCACGATGTCGCCCTTCTTCAGACCTGACACCGTATAGGCGTTGCCGCTGCCTTCCTTGAGCATGCGCACGTTCAGCTGGCCGCCGCCGTTGACCGTGTAGTGCACGTCGGCCCAGGTGCCCGTCCCTTGCGAGAACTTCACCGTGGTCGCCGTCGGCTGGCTGATGCCGTCCGGGGTCGTCGGGGTGGTCGGCGGATTCGGATCGGTCGGCGTCGTCGTGCCCGTGTCCCAGTACACATCGTCGATCGCGAACTGGAAGGCCTGCGCCGGCAGCTTGGTGTTGTCGCCCGAGAACATGAAGATGTCCGCGATCGACTGCAGCGCGACCTTCGGTCCGATCAGCGTCGAGATCGGCACCGTCGCCGTCGCCCACTCGCCGTTGCGCACCAGGCCGAAGGCCGTCGTGTTCGCCGGGAAGTTGACCCAGTTCTGGTTGGTGTAGGTATCGCCGATGCCGATGTTGAACGACACGTTCGCCGGGATCTTGATGCGGAACTTCAGGTTGCCGTTGCGGTAGTTCGTCAGGTCACGCAGCTGACGCGCCTGGATGCCGCCGCCGAACCACTGCCCCGGCGTGTTGTAGCTCCATGCGATGACGTTGGTGCCCTCGGCCGGCTGGATGTTGCCCGCGCCGGTCGACGCGCCGTTCCACAGGAAGATGTCGGACGTGGTGCCCGCCACCAGCTTGTTGGTGATCGCCGTGTTGTCCGTGAACACGCCGAACTTGCCCGCCGCTTCCGGCACGGTCTGGTTGCCCAGCTTCACCTCGCCCTTGCCGTCGAGCTCGTACACGCGGACGTAGTCCACGTACATCGTGCCCGGCAGCGGCGCCGTCACCTGCGACGGGTTCGCCGCGTCGGTGAAGTTGCCGCCGACCGCCAGGTTCAGCAGGAAGTAGTACGGTGCACGCAGGGCCTCGGTGTTCACCGGCAGCGGCTGGTTGTACATGTCGTGCTCGCCGTCGTTGTCGACGACGGTGAAGCGCATCTGGCTCTCGGTCCAGTAGAAGCGGTACTTGACGAAGCGGTTCGCGAACGAGGTCGTCGGCTTGTACCAGTTCTTGGTCTGCCACGCCGTCGAGGCCGCGCAGGATTCATTGCCCGGCACGCAGGCGGCTTCCGCCCAGGTGATCACGTTGGCGCCGACGAAGTAGTCCGGTCCCGGCGCGCCCGCCGCGGCCCAGGCCGACGACTTGTGGCCCAGCTCGGCGATGTCGATCTCGCCCTTGCGCGGCCAGGCCTGCGGGCTGGTGCCCAGCAGCCACGCCGCCGGCCACAGACCCGTCTGCAGCTGCGGCGTCGCCATGCGGATCTCGATCATCCCGTACTTGACCTGCACCTTGTTGAAGGAGTCGATCTTCCCGGAGGTGAACTCGTTGCTGCCGACGGTCTGACGCAGCGCGCGGATCGCCAGCGCCCGCGTGCCGGGCTCGAACGGCACGTCCGCGATCGAGAGGTTGTTCGGGCTGTAGTACTCCAGCTCGGCATTGCCGTAGCCGCAGAGATTGATCTGGCAGCCGTTGCCGTCGTACGGCGTCCAGGTCGCGGCGTTCAGCGCCGATCCGTTGAATTCCTCCGACCACAGCAGGCGGCCGATGGTCGGGTTGGTCACGCTGGCATTGGCCTGCGCGGCGGCAGTGACCAACAAGCCCAGCGCGGTGGCGCGCAGGAGTCCCTGCGCCGCAAAGCGGTTCTGCAATCCCATTCCAGATCTCCAAGAGGTTTCGATGGTGGCTGCAGGGCACCGATGGGCGCGGCCCGGCCAGCGCTCTGTCGTCGCTCGTCCGGTCCGTACTTGTCTCCTGCGACCACCATCCTAGGCAAGAAATCCGGATTCTGAAAGCGCTTTCAGAAAAATGGGGTTTTGGATTGAAACGGCTTGAAAGCAGATCAGCGCGCGTGTGCCCGGACGAACAGCGTCACGCACGAGCGGCACCAGGTCCGCGTCGCCGCCTTGCCGCGCAGGGCCGGCTGTCCCATCAGCAGCCGGGCCTGCTCGTTGCCGCGCACCATGGTCAGGAACTGCTCCGCCGCCTGCGGCGCGTGGCGGATCTCCAGCGAGCCCGCCTTCCGGCAGGCGTCCAGGAAGCGCGCCAGCTTCTGGAGGAGGGCCTCCGGGCCGGAAACGAAGAAGTCCTGCCCCAGCTCGGGCGAGACGGATACCCGCGCATGCAGCAGGCGGATGTGGGCGAGGATCTCCGGCGCGGTGATCAACGCCAGGTAGGTCTCGGCGATCTTCTCCAGCGAGGCTTGCGGCGTCGCCGGATCCAGCGCGGCCAGGTCCAGGTCGAAGGCTTGGCGCAGGGGCTCGTTCACCACCGCGTTGAACAGCACCTCCTTGGACGGGAAGTACTTGTAGACCGTGACCTTGGAAACCGCCGCCGCCGCCGCGACCCGGTCCACGCTGCCCTTGTCGAAGCCGAACTCCGCGAAGTGCTCGCGCGCCGCCGCCAGGATGGCGGCCCGCTTGCCGGGGTCGCGCGGACGCCCTCGTCCTCGAGGGGCCTCGTCGCCCTCGCCCTCCCGGTCAGGGGCAGCTTCGCCGGCCGCTCCGGTCTTCGACGGATTTCGCATCCTCCCATTAGAGCGGCTCCGGATCGCCGTCAGATCGTCTTCAGATCTCCTTCAGCAGCGTGTCCGCGATGCGCAGGCTCAAGGCCGCACCGGTCAGCGTCGGGTTCATGCACGAGGCCGACGGCATCACGCCCGTCCCCGCGATGAAGAAGTTCGGGTGGTCATGCGTGCGGCAGTCGCGGTCCACCACCGAGTCCTTCGGATCGTCGCCCATCAGCGTCGTGCCCATGATGTGCTGCCGGTCCTGGTGCTTGGTGTCCATCTTCAGGACGTCGGCGTCCATCAGCCTGGCCATGCGCTCCAGGTCCTTGACCGCGAAGTCGCGGCCGGCGTTCCAGTAGTCGTTGACGCTGTAATAGATCTCCGGCACCGGGATGCCGATCGCGTCCTTGTGCGTCTTGCTGGGCACGATGCGGTTCTGCGGCTGCGCCTCGGTCTCGAAGTCCACCGCCACGTTCAGCGAGCGCGCCGAACGCTTGCGGATCTCCTCGTCCAGCTTGGCGCCCATCACGCCCTTGGCCAGCAGCTCCGACGCGATCTGCTGCGTCGTCACCGTGTTGCGGAACTTGGTCTTGTAGCTGGGGATGTCCTTGCGGAACGGTCCGTCACGGTAGTTCAGATAGACCAGCAACTCCGTCGGGCCCTGCCCCGGCCACACGTCCTCGTTCATCATGATGTTCATGCTGATGCCGGTGTGGCCCATCAGGTTGCGGCCCACCTGGTCGGAGGAGTTGGCGATGCCGTTCGGGTACTTCTCCGAGGTCGACATCAGCAGCAGCTTCGGCCCTTCGATCGCGTAGGCCGCCAGCACGAAGTGCCGCGCCGTCAGCGCATGCGAGCTGCCGTCCGGCTTCTTGTAATGGACGCGGGTGATCCTGCCGTCCGGGCCCGCCTCGATGCGATAGGCCACCGCGTTGTCGAGCAGCTTCGCGCCGGCGCGCTCCGCGACGTCGATGTGCATCGAGCCGTCATACTTCGCGCCGATCGGACACACCGGGTTGCAGTTGTTGTTTCCCGCGCAGACCGGCCGGTTGCCGTAGGGGCGCGAGGCGCGGCCGTGCGGCTCGATCACCGGGTTGTAGCCGCCGGGCTTCAGCATCTCCGCCACCCGCTTCATGAAGTAGGGCTCGTTGAGCGGCTTCATCGGGAAAGGCTGCGAGCGCGGCGGGCTGGCCTCGCCGCCATGGCCGCTCTCGTCCTGGCCGTCGACGCCGGACACGCCCAGCTCCGCTTCCGCCTGGCAGTAGTAGGGCTCCAGTTCGTCGTAGCCGATGGGCCAGTCGCGGCCGCGACCGTACAGGGACTTGAGCTTGAAGTCGTTCGGGATCATGCGCCACAGCGCGGAGCCGAAGTGCCAGGTCGTGCCCCCGACCACGCGCAGGTACTTGGTCGGATAGGACACCGGCCCGGTCTGGCGCAGGTAGTCGCCGTAGGTCGACGGGATGTGCGGCGGGTTCGGGAACGGCGAGCCCGCGCCCTGCAGCTTCATGTTGGCCAGCGACAGCTTCACCGGCGCGTTGCGGAAGGTCTCGACGATGTCGGCGCGACGCACGCGCGGACCGGCTTCGAGAATGATGACGGACTTGCCCGCCTGGGCGACGCGGCTGGCGATCAGCCCGCCCATCACCCCGGACCCGATGACGATCAGGTCGGCGTCGTACTGTGTGCTCATGCGGTCTTGCCTTCGTGGGTGGCGGTCGGGGTCACAGGCGAGGTCACGCCCGGCTGATCGCCCCAGGAGTCGGGGCCGGCGCCGTAGGTCGGCACCACCAGGACATCCTTGGTCGGGCGGTACATCAGCGCCTCGGCGTAGCTGATCAGCTCGGCGTCGGCGTCCTGGCCGACGATGCCGAGGTACCAGGCGGAGACGATCTGCGTGGTCATCGCGCGCAGGCGGTCCTTGAGCTCGGGCGCGTCGAGCAGCTGCTCGACGGTCGCGGCCTGGGAGGACCGGATCAGCGTGAGCAGCGCGCGGGCGCTGTCGCCGAACTGCGGATCGCGTTTGGCCAGCGCCACCTGGTAGCGGCCGGCCAGCGTGGCATCCAGCGGCTGCCCACCGGTCAGGAAGACCGAGAGGCGCAGGAAGTCGGCGACCGGCATGGCCGCGGACGCGGCAGGGGCAGAGCCGGCGGCCCCGGCCACGCCGGCGACTTCCGCGGCGAGGCCTTCGCGCGCCGCCAGCAGGCCGGCACCGCCCAGCGCCAGCGCGGTGCCGGCGAGCGAGGCCATCTCCAGCAGGCTGCGCCTCGAGAGGGTGCGCGTCAGCGCGGTCGAGGTCTCAGACTCGGGCGCTCGTGGCGACGAGGAATCATGTTCTTGCGTCATGTCGAACTCCGTTCAGAAGGTGCGGCGCGCGCGCTTCGCGCGGCGGCGGCGCAGCACGAGGGCGATCAGCACCAGCAGCACCAGCACACCGGCCGGGACCATGAAGGGCTGCGCTGTCGCGAGCAAGGGCTTGGGGCCGCCGGCGCGGGCGATGCGGACGTCCTCGAGGCTGACCTTCACCGCGGCGTTGCCGTAGCGGGTCAGCACATAGTTGGAGAGATCGGTGATTTCCTGGTCGCTGAGGCGGTCGGTGAAGGACGCGACGTCGCCGAAGGCCGGCATGAAGTGCGGCTTGCCGTCGACCGTGCGGTCCACGCCGTGCAGGATGGTGGCGATCAGGTTGTCGGCGCGGTCGCCGCCCGTCGCGCTGTTGTGGAACAGCGAGGGGTACTCGCCGTTCGACGTGCCGGTGCCGTTCTCCTGATGACAGTGCGCGCAGCTGGCGCTGAAGACCCGCCAGCCGGGATCGACGTCCTTCAGGCCGCGCAGCGCGACTTCATCGTGCGACGCCTCGCCGAACGCGTGCCGCGCGGTGCCGCCGCCCTGAGCAGCGCCGCCGCCCGATGCGGTGCCGCCGCTCACCGCCGGGGTCTGCTTGAGATAGGCCACGATGGCGCGGAGGTCCGATTCGGGCAGGTACTGCAGGCTGTGCTCGATCGCCTCGGCCATCGGCCCCGCCGCCTGCGCCTTGCCATGGACCTGTCCGGTGCGGAGGTACTGGACGAGTTCGTCGTCGCTCCACCCGCCGATCCCGTGCCGCGGGTCCGAGGTGATGTTGGGCGCGAACCAGGGACCGACGTTGGCACCCGACAGGAAGGACTTGCCCAGGTCCTCGGCCATCAGGGTGTTGCGCGGCGTGTGACAGGTGCTGCAGTGCGCCAGCGCGTTGGCCAGGTAGGCGCCGCGGTTCACCTGCCCGGACTTGCCGGGGTCAGGTCTGAAGCGCTCGTCCTTCAGGAACAGCGCGTTCCACACCGCCATCGAGGCCCGAACGCTGAACGGGAACGGCAGCTTCGTCTCCGACACCGCCTGGTCCACCGGTTTCACCTCGTGCATGAAGTAGGCGTAGAGCGCCGCGGTGTCGTCGTCCGACAGCTGGGTATACGCGGTGTAAGGCATCGCCGGGTAGAGGTGCGTGCCGTCGGGGCGCACGCCCTGGCGCAGCGCGCGTTGGAACTCGGGCAGCGTGTAGCCGCCGATGCCGTGCGTCGTCGACGGCGTGATGTTGGTCGCGACGATCGCGCCCATGGGCGACTCGATCGCGTAGCCGCCGGCGAAGGGCGCGCCGCCCTTGGGCGTGGTGTGGCAGGCCGCGCAATCGGCCGCGACCGCCAACTGCCGGCCCCGCGCGACGAGCGCCGCGTCGATCGGTTGCGGCTGCGGCTGCGGCTGCGGCGGCTCCTGCGCCAGCGCCAGCCCCGGGCACACGCACGCGCCCAGCAACGCAAGCGACAGCGTCGCCGCGCTCCGCGGTATCAAGCTCCTGAAATTCATCCGTTCGATCCCGATCGTTGTTGGCGCGGGATCGATCGATGGTTCACCGATGCCCCGCTTTCAATGGATTGGTACCGGTACCAACCCAGATCGACGGATTTTGCATACGAATGAGTTCATTAAAGCGAAGAGGACGAGCGGCAGTCGCACCGGCGACCGGGTGCCGACCCCTCTTCGCACAGATTGGCCATTTCGGGGCGCGGCGCGTGAAGACCGCGTCAAGCCAGATCAGCCGGCCCGGCGCGCTAGGTCAGCCGATCCACGCGCCAGGCCGCGGGCGTCGCGCCGGTGAGCTTGCGGAAGGTGCGGCCGAAGTGCACCGCGTCCGCGAAACCGGTGGCTTCCGCCACGTCTTCCAGCGAGCTGGAGGTGCCCACGAGCAGTGCCTTCTCGCGCTCGATGCGCGCCTGCAGCTGCCATTGATAGGGCGCCACGCCCGTGGACACCTTGAAGGCGCGGCTGTAGTGCGACTGGGACAGGCCCGCCAAGGCGGCCAGGGTCGACAGGGCCACGCGCGCGGGCAACTGCGAATCCAGGAAGCTGATCGCATCCCTCAATTGCTGCGGTGACAGCCCGGCCGCCGCCTTGTCCGCGTGCTTGGGCGGCTCCAGCAGGCGGGCCGCCATCGCCGCGATCAGCGAGTCGCCGTAGAGCTGGGCGCCGGGGTCCGTGTCCTCGACGGCATCGCCCAGCAGCTTCGCCAGCGCCCAGACCCGGTCATCCGTGAAGCGCAGTCGCGGCACGTCCAGCAGCCCCGTTCCCGAGGGAATCTCCAGTCGCTCGCACAGCGCGGGCATGTCGAAGCTCAGGCTCACCTCCTTCACGAAACGGACGTCCGCCGAGTAGCCCCAGAGTTCCATCCCCGCCGGCGCGAAGTGCATGTGGCGCGGCTTGTAGCCGACCGGGCACGGCGTGTCCGCCTTCAGGCGCGGCTCGCAACGGCCGCGGCCCACTTCTTCCACGATGACGCCCAGCCGCGTCTCCGGCCCATGCGGCATCTGATGCAGCACGCGCCCCGCGCAGGTGAACTCGGTCAGATCGACCTGCACCCCGTTCCACGCGCGGCTGGCGGTCCTCCGGTCCAGCAGGTTCTCGGGAAGCTCGGGCGGCGGGCTGGGCATCGAAAGATGTTCGCATTCCTCCCCGTGGTACGGTAGTCCTGCTGCGCGTGCAGCTGTGTTGCACAACGAGGAACGCGACATGGACATGGATGAGCTGAGAACCTTCGTGGAAGTGGCGGACGCGGGCGGGATCACCCCCGCCGCGCTCCGCCTGGGGGTCGCGAAATCCATCGTCAGCCGGCGCCTCGCGCGGCTCGAGGCCGACCTGGGCGTGCAGCTGCTGGCGCGCACGACGCGCGGCGCGGCGCTCACGGAAGCGGGGCTGACCTTCCGGGACTACGCGGCCCGGATCTGCGCGGAACTCGACATCGCCCGGGAGACGGTCCTGCCGGCCGGCGATCTGCGCGGGCGACTGCGCGTCACCGCGCCGCTGTCCTTCGGCCCGACGCACTTCGCGCCGGTGCTGGCGGAGATGGCGCGCCGGCATCCGCAGCTGCACATCCAGACCTGCTACAGCGACCAGTTCGCCGATCTCATCACGCAGGGCTACGACTGTGCGATCCGGGTCGGTTACCTGCCGGACTCCAACCTCATCGCGACGCGCTTCGGGTCCATCCACGCGAAGCTGGTGGCGAGCCCCGACTACATCGCGGCGCACGGCGCGCCCACGAATCCCACGGAACTCCTGTCGCATGAAGCGCTCCTGCAAGGCACCGAGAGCTGGCAGTTCATGGAGGGCGACCAGATCGTCACGGTGCGTCCGCAAGGCCGCTTCAAGGCGGACAACGGGACAGCGCTGGCGGCCGCAGCCGTCGCGGGGCTGGGCATCGGGTATCTGCCCGACGGCCTCACGCACAGCCATCTCGCGTCCGGCGCCCTGGTGCCCATCATGGAGAACTACCCGCTGCGGACGGCCGGCGCCTACGTGGTGCGCGCGCCGGGCTCGCATCCCGCGCGCAAGATCCGCGTGCTGACCGACCTGCTGCGCGAGTACTTCGACCAGACGCCCAACCTCGTGGCGACAAGGTGACGGGCGACGGGCCTCAGCGTTTCCAGCCGTTCTGCGTCGCGATGATCTGCCACTCGGGCGTCGCCGAGGCGATGCAGCGCTCACAGTAGGCGGCCAGCTCCCGGTACGGTGCCACGCCCAGGTTCAACTGGCTCTTCTGCCCCTGCAGTTTGCGGATCTGCGCCACGACGAAGGCCTTGTGCTGCAGCTCCAGGCAAGGCTTCAGCAAGGCCTTGAGCTGCGCGTCCTGCGTCAGGGTCTCGATCTTCGTCAGCCTCTTGTGCGTCGCCTCGATGGTGGCGATCGCCTTGAGGCCGAGGAGAACCTCGTGATACTGCTTCTTGTCGAGCATTCGGCTCCCTCTCGTGAGTGGTCGCGGATCGCCTACTCGCCGAAGCCGATGTCACCCGTGCCGTCGGTCGGATCGTCGACAAGCAGATCCCCGCCCACGATGACGGTGATGGTGGCGAGGCCTGACCCTTACACGCCAGCCTTGCCGGCCTTCGCGCCCTTGGCCGCCGATTCGAGCAGCTGGACTTCCCAGGCGTAGGCGATGCCGCTGGCGCCGCCGTGGTCGCGGATCACTTCCGTGAGCGGGACCGCGGTCGCCTCGCGCGCCCAGTCGCGCTGCCATTCGGCGACCACCGCCAACCACGTGATCGGCACGGCGCCCGCCTGCACCAGGCGGCGCACGGCCATGTCGTGCGACTCCGCCGACACGCCGCCGGAAGCGTCGGTGACGACGAACACGTCGTAGCCCTCGCCCAGCGCCTGGATGGCCGGCATCGCGAGACAGACTTCCGTCCACAGCGCGGCCAGGATCAGCTGCTTGCGGCCGCTCTTCTTCACGATGTCGGTGACCGCAGGGTCCTCCCAGGTGTTGATGAAGGTGCGGTTGATCGGCTTCTGATCGGGGAACACGTCCTGCAGTCCCTTGATCAGGTAGCCGCCGCGCTCCTCGATCACCGTGGTCAGGATGGTCGGGACATTGAACACCTTCGCGCCCTTGGCCAGGCCGATCACGTTGTTGGTGATCATCGTCGGCTCATGGCTGTGGAGATTCGCGAACTGGTAGGGCTGATGGTCGATCAGGACGACGATGCTGTCTTCGGGACGAAGCAGCGCGGGGAGACCGGTCTTGGCCATGGAAAACTCCTTGAAGGTGTTGACGCTCACGCGTCGGGAGAGGGATGGAGGAAGACGGACAGGGACTGGATGCGTCCGTCCTGGAACCGGGCGACGTCCATGCCGGTGACCGCGACCGCGCCGTCGCGCGGGCCCGATGCCCACTGCAGGACGCCGATGCCGTGATGTCCGATCGCCTTGCCCCGGGCACGGAACGCGAAGTCGGGCGGCAGCTCGACCAGCAGCGCCGACACGGCGTCGTTGATCGCCGCATGGCCCTGGACCGTCGCGTGAGGCTCGTTCAGCAGCGCGTCGGCGGCGTAGATGCGCCGGATCGCCACCAGACGCCTGCCGGCGTCCCGCTCACCGAAGACCTGCGTCAGGTTGGCCTGCATCAGGCCGTCGTAGTCGACGGCTTCGGCATTGGCGTTGGCGTTGGCGGCGGAGCTGCCGATGCCGGCCTGCGGCGAAGCGATCGATGTGGGCTGCCGTTGCAGCTGCGTCGTGCGCTCGTCCGGCGAGAACATCGAGAGGCCTGACTGCGTGGTGTCGGTGGTGACCTCGTCCTGCAGCACATCCCAGTGCTCGGCCAGCAGGCCGTTCTCGATGCGGAAGAGGTCGACCACGACCTGCGGCGTCGGCGCCCAGCCGCGGATGCGGCCGTGGATCGCGACGTAGGCGCCTTCCGCGACCATCAGGCCGGGCTCATAGAAGAGATCGGACGGGAGCTGCGCCACCAGCCCGGCGAGCGCCTCGCGTCCTTGAGGAATGGACGGGTTGTGCTGGATGTAGCCGGGTGCGTACAGGCGCTCGACCGCCGCGGCGTCCCGGCGCTGGAACAAGGCCGTCATCGCTTCGAGGACCAGCGCCTTGTTGTGTTCGATGTTGCCGCTCATTCAATGACTCCCCGCGTCAACGACGCGCAGCGGTCCCGCCATGCGGAGGAAGGTGCCGTCCGGCAGCGTGGCCTGCGAATGCAGCTGTCCGCTCGCAAAGTCCTCGACGTGCACCACCGTTGCGCCGCTGTGCTCGATCCAGCTCACGAGGAACAGTCCCGGACGGATCGGGGTGGCGACGATCGCGACCTCTTCCGTCTTGGCGAAAGGACCGTCGGCGATCTCGAACCGGAGCCTGTCGGCCGCAAGCACGCTCAGCCGGACGGAGAACTCCTTGAATGACACATCAAAGACCAGTCCCACGGGATAGGCCGTCGCCTCGGCGACGGGGTATTCGGATCGCATCAGGTCTCCTCGGATGGCCATGACGCCTGGCGCTTTCGCGGCAATGGACGGCGCGTGTCATTGCGCGACCAGTATGTCCAGCGACCCGGAGCGATGCACTGTCTGAAGATGCGATGGGCAGTCTGAAAGCGCGGTGTTTCCTGGCGATCCGCGTCAGTGGGAGGGATCCAGCCACTCCACGAGGAGTTCAATCAACGCCCGGATCTTTCGCGTGGGGTGCTGGCTCCGCGAGCGGATCACATAGATGCCGGCGGGCTGCGGCGGGAAACGCGTCATCACCGGCACCAGCGCGCCCCGCTCGATGTGTTCGTCGGTGACGGTGTCGGACAGATAACCCAGGCCGATGCCCGCGACCGCCGCGGCGGCGAGCGCGATGGGGTTGTCGGCCTTGAAGCGTCCTTGCGGATGGACCGTGATGGCCTTGTCGCCGTCCATGAAGCGCCAGCTCTCCGTGCCCTGCATCAGGGACTGATGGTTCAGCAGCTCGTCCGGCGTCTCCGGCGCGCCGTGCGCCGCCACATACGCCGGACTGGCCACGAGCTTGCCGTGGATGCTGCCCACGCGACGCGCGATCAGCGCCGAATCCTGCAGATGCCCGACGCGGATGCCGCAGTCGTAGCCCTCGCCGATCAGGTCGACGGTGCGGTCGCTGTAGTTGGCATGGAGATGCAGCTGGGGATGGCGTTTCGCCATCTCCGCCAGCACGGGCGCGAGGTGCGTCGGTCCGAAGGAGATGGGCGCGGCGATGCGGAATCGGCCGCGCAGATCGCCGGCGGGACGGATGGCATCGGTGGCCGCTTCGTACTCGGCGACGATGCGCGCGGCGTAATCCCGGAACGCCGTCCCTGCTTCGGTGAGCGCGGCGCCGCGCGTCGTTCTCGCCAGCAGCTGCGCGCCGAGCTGGGCCTCCAGGCGCTGAAGCCGGCGACTGATCACGGACTTCGCGACCCCCAGTCGCCGCGCGGCGGGCGACACGCCGCCGGCGTCGGCGACCTCGACAAAGGTCTGGAACTCTTCAATGTCCAACGCGTGATTCCTCCGTGGGCGCGATCGGGCCCATCAGGCGATGGCGCCGCCGTCGGCGGCGAGGACCGCGCCCGTGATCACGCTCGCGGCGGGACTGGCGAGGAAGACCACCGCATTCGCGACTTCCTGCGGTTCACCGAAACGTCCCAGGGAGGTGAGTCCCCGCTGGAAATCGGCGGCGGGGCCGTCCGCCGGATTCGATTCGGTGTCGGTGGATCCGGGCAGCACCAGGTTCACGGTGACGCCTTTCGGACCGAGCTCGCGCGAAAGCCCGCGGGTCAGGGCGAGCAGCGCCGCCTTGGACATGGCATAGGCGGTGACGCCGGGGAACGGCACGCGCTCGGCCAGGCCCGAGCCGATGGAGACGATGCGTCCGCCCTCGCCCAGATGCGGGATGGCGGCCTTGGAGAACAGCACCGGGCCCCGCACGTTGACGTCCATCATGGCCTGGTACGCGTCGAGGTCGAGGTCGGCGATCAGGCCGTTGAGTCCGACCGCCGCGTTGTTGACCAGGATGTCCAGCCCGCCGAGCGCGGAGACCGTGTCGGCCACCGATCGCGCGATGGCCTGCGGGTCTGCGCTGTCCGCCTGGAGGGCGACGGCGCGGCGGCCCGTCGCCTCGATGGACTTCACCACCGCGGCGGCCCTGCGCTCCGAGCGGGCGTAGGTGAAAGCGACATCGGCCCCGTGTTCGGCCAGCGCCTGCGCGATGGCGGCGCCTATGCCGCGGGAGCCCCCGGTCACCAGGGCGCGTTTGCCATGCAGATCAAACATTCATCGTCCTTCCGTGCTGTGATGGCACGGGCCTGTCCCGCCGTCGATGGCGGCGCCCGTCACACCTGAAGCGGCGATGGTAGGAGTGCGAATCGAATGTTTATAGCCCCGGCGACTGCCACACTGTGTCGCGCAAAGAGGAACGCGCCGGGTCGGTCGGCCATTCGTCGAGCAGGTCGCGACGCATGGCTTCGATGACGGCCTGCGTCCTGCTGTTGACGTTCAACTTGTGCAGCAGCGTCTTCACATGCGTCTTGATCGTTCCCGGCGCGATGCCCAACCGCAGGCCGATGGACTTGTTGTCCAGGCCGACACAGAGCATGGTGAGCACGTCGAATTCGCGCGGTGTCAGGGCGTCGCCCGGCCAGCCCTCGGCCACGGCGGCGGCCGCCGTGCGGCACAGGTAGCGACGCCCCGCGGCGACCGTGCACGCGGCTTCCCGAAGCTCCTCCAGCGTGCACGAGGCATGGACGTATCCCGTCGCGCCGGCGGCCATGGCCACGCGCACCCGCCTGCTGGTCACCGTCGAGGTGACGATGAGCCAATGCGGACGGACGTCGACGGCCGGCACGTCGGCGGCGCGCGGCGCCAGCAGCGCAAACACGGCGTCGTCATGATCGCCGACGAGCAGTTTCGGACAGCCTCGAACGGTCGGGCCGGGCACGACCGGGCCGCTGGCATCGCAGCGCATCAACGCCGACGACAGCGCCGTCGCGATCCCCGCCCGCAAGAGCGGATGGCGATGCACGACGATGACATCGGCGAACACGGGATCGGCCTCCTGCGGGCTCGCGGGACTGACTTCGAGATTGCCGATCATCACGGGGACACAGAACCCTGGCGACGTTCATCGAGCCGTGTGATGGCCGCCGAACTGCTTGATCGGCGACCACGCGGGCAGGATCTCGGGCAACGCGGGCAACGCGGGCAACGTGGGCAACGTGGGCAACGTGGGCAACGCGGGCAACGCGGGCGACAGCGGGCTGCAGTCCTGAGCGCCGTACACCACGCGGCCGTCCATGCCGCTGGCCGGGCCGAGCACCACCATGAATGCGTTCCGTCGCTTCAGCTTCACTGTCATTCCCCCGCCGTTGGATTGGAGAGCGCACCGCGCCGGGCGGATGCCGATCGGCGAGCCGATCTCCGCAGCGGGGGTGCGTTCGAACGGGGGGATGTTGGCGATTCGGTCCTGGACAGTCACTGATCGATCCTGCTGGCGGCAGCACGATCCGCTCATGCACCCTCAGTGCGCGGCCGACTTCTCCTCCTGCCGATCCCGCAGTTGCCGCGCCGCGCGGTCGATGAACTCGCTGACCTCGCCCGGATGGGACAGCATCGGCACATGACTCGCCGGCAAGGTGAGCGTGCTGGCGCCGTGCAGGATGCTGTACATCCAGATCGACGGGCAGTACGACCCGGCCATCGCGGCGCTGTTGCAGGCGTGAGGGTCACAGCTCCCGCGCGAGCCGCTTGGCGAGCGCCGCGATGGCGCGTTCGTCCCGCTTGTAGTAGGACCACTTGCCCATCCGCTTGATGGTCACCAGGCCGATGCCCGCCAGGTCGGCGAGGTACTTGGAGGTGGTGGAAAACGCCAGCCCCTGCCCGGCTTGGATCGACGAGACGCAGACGCCGTCGGTCGCCGGATCACCCTCGTCCTGCGGCGGAAACAGCGCCGGCGTCTTCAACTTGCGCAGGATGTCCAGCCGCTGGGTGTTGGACAACACCACGAGCACACGAACCAGCGGCACTTCTTCGGGCATAGGCGGAATCGATGGAGGCGTCGGAGGGGCCGCCGAGTTTAGGCGGTCGAAGGGGGCGCCGTTTTCCTCGCGCGATTGCCAGGATCGGCGACAGGGTGAAATCCTTCGACTCGACGTATCGCAAAACGTCGATATGACAATGGCGATGTCCCGTTCAGTTTTGCGGGACGTTCCATCGTCAACTTCGAGACCTCCCATGAAAGCCATCGTCCTGACCGCCTTCGGCGGCGTCGAACACCTGCAACTGCAGGACATCCCCGTGCCGCCGGTTGACGCCGGTGAACTGCTGGTGCGCGTTGTCGCCACGTCGGTCAACCCGCTCGACTATCAGATCCGTCGCGGAGACTATCCCGCGCATGTGCCACTGCCAGCCGTCATCGGACACGATGTGTCGGGGGTGGTGGAGCGCGTGGGGGCAGGTGTCCACGACTTCAAGCCGGGGGACGAGGTGTTCTACACGCCGAAGATCTTCGGACCCAAGGGCGGCAGTTACGCGGAGTTCAATGTGGTGCCGCAGGAGCTCGTGACGCACAAGCCGCGCAACCTCACGCATGCGGAGGCGGCGTCGATCACGCTCGTCGGCGGCACGGCATGGGAAGCGCTGGTGTCGCGCGCGCGGCTGCAGCCCGCGGAGACGGTGTTGATCCACGGCGGCGCCGGCGGCGTCGGATCCATCGCCATCCAGCTGGCGAAGACGATGGGCGCTCGCGTGATCACCACCGCCCGGGCCTCGCAGGCTGGTTTCGTGCGGTCGCTCGGCGCTGACGAGGCGGTCGACTACGAGGCCGCTGACTATGTCGAGCAGGTGAAAGAGCTGACCGGCGCGCGAGGCGTCCACGTGGTGTTCGACACCATCGGCGGCACGACGCTGGAACGTTCACCGCTCGTGCTGGCGGACGGGGGTCGGGTCGTGTCCATCGTGGACATCGCCACGCCGCAGAACCTGGTGAACGCCTGGGGCGTGAATGCGGAGTACCACTTCGTCTTCACGCGTCAGAACCGGGGCAAGCTGCAGGCGCTGAAGGCGCTGCTGGAACGCGAGCGGATCCGGCCGGTGATCGGGGCGACCTTCTCGCTGGCGGAGATGGGTGCCGCGCACACCGCGCTGGAAACCGGCGGTCATCTGGGCCAGAAGATTCGCGGGAAGGTGGTGGTGAACGTGGCTTGATGTCCGCAGCAGGCAGCAGTGCGCGGGTGCCAGGTCAATCGACCGCGCGCGCAGTCGATCGGCCGAACGTGTAGACGAGCCCGACGCCCACGCTGGCCCCCGTCGTGCGGCGCACCAGCGGGCTGTCCCGGTTGGCCGACCCCGCGACGCTGTCGATCCGCGCGAATCCGAAGATGCGGACATCCTCGCTCAATTGCCGCGACAGCGACCCCTTGAGACGCCACGCGATGAGGCCGGCATCGGCCTCATAGGCGGGCCGACCCGGAAGCGCCTCGTCGGGTGTCACCGCGTAGTACGTGCGCCCCAGCCGCTTGTCGCCGAGCAGCGCACTGACGCCCAGTGCGTAGCTCCACCCGGGACCGGCCCGGTGGTCCAGCCCGATCTCCGGTTCAAGCGCCATTCCCCGATGGCGGCCCAGGTCGCTGGCCTCGAAGACGCCTCGGACCGGGATCTTGAAGGTCACGCGATGGGAGGCTTGGCGCCCATTCAGGTACCAGCGGCCGACGGGGCCCAGTTCCACCAGGGTCGGCAGCTTGGCCATGCCCTCGCGCGCCTTCAAAGACTTGCTGCCCGAGCTCAAGGACCCGGACACCGAGACATCCAGTTCGAACGTCTCCGTGCGGATCGCCCGCAGACCTGCGCCTTCCCCTTCCGCCCGCAGGCGCTTGCCCCGGTAGACGACGTAAGGCAAGGGCACGACCCTGCTCACCTGCTCGTCGGCGCCCGGGTAGGCCACCTGGGAGATGCCGCCGATGCCGGCGCCCAGTTCCCACAGCGGCAGGTCCTTGCGTTCAGCCGGTGCGTCCGCGAAAACGCCAACGCTCACGACGGCCAGGCTAGCAGCGAGGGATTGCTTCATGCTGAAAGAATAATCGCGCGTCACGGCTCCGTAGCGGATCGGGATGTCGAGGAGGCTTCAGGCGGACCCGCCGGGTCGTCAGATGAAACGGGCACCGCCCGGTTCGATGGCGTCGAGCTTGCTGGCCGACTTCGTCTGGGCGGGGGCCATCCCCAGACGCTTGCTGCGATCCCGCTGCTCGTACGCCTCGCGCCTGGAATTATCGGTACGACGCTCCATGGCGGTCATGGGGACCGCGCTCCACTTCGGCTGATTGGCTGACATGGTCACTCCAAGGAAGGATGTAAGCAGCTGTAGGCAAACGATCTGCCTGCCACAGGTCCTTCAGGAAGGATGGAAGGCGGTCCACGCATGGGTCGGCATGCACCTTGCCAGTGGAACGGACAATCCGAGGTCCTCCCCGATGCCTGAGCTGCACTTGAAGTACCTGCGAGGGGTGGCACTCGCGCTCTACGATCGCGTGGTGCTGCTCGATCCGAGGGCAGACACGAGCAAGTGCCTGTTCGAACGGCCAGCGCGCAACGCCAGACCCACCCTCGTCGTCATCGTCCAGGACATTGAGAACACGGTACTCACCGAGTACGTGAAGATCGAACTCGACCCCCTGAATCTGGAGGCCGGTTGGAAGATCTAGTGATGACACGCCGCCGAAGCTGACCTGGAAAATCTGATGCAAACTTGCCTCCATTGGGAGGAGGGCAAGTCATGCCGGTTGAGCGAGTGGTGGGCGAGGCGTACCTGCGCCGCACCGATGTGGAGGGTGTCGGGAGCATCCGGCTCGCCTCGAAGGTCTGTCCTGAAGGCAAGCTCATCGCCGAAGTGGTGTCGGTCGCCATGCCGGGCGGCGGTTTCGCCGCGGCGGGCAAAGCCTCGCTGACCGTGATGGTCGACGACGTCGAGGACCGGTTCACGCGGAACCGGGTGCTGAGGCAGCTGGGCATCGACTGCGAGGACGACTGAGCCCGGCATGCGTCCCGCCCTGGGATTGCACGATCAGGACGGCTCGGTGGCGCGTGCGGCAGAGGACAGCCATGCCAGCAACTCCGGCACCGCGATCGGTTTGGCCAGATGTCCGTCGAAGCCCGCGTCCGCGGCCCTCTGACGGTCCTCCGTCGAGCCATATCCGGTCAGCGCGACCATCAATGCCGGACGGTGCGGCCCCTGGGCAGACCGAGCGACGTCATAGCCGCTCAGCCCGGGCAGCCCGATGTCGCAGATGAGCACATCCGGACGTCTGGTACGCAGCACTTCCACCGCGGCGGGGCCGTTGTGCACCACCTGCACACGGTGACCATGGCCTTCGAGAATCATCCGGAGCGAGTCTGCAGCGTCCACGTTGTCCTCGGCCAACAGCACGTCGCGCGATCTCGAATCGGCGACAGGTGGGCTGTCGGGGTCCGTGGAGGCGCCGGTGGGCCCCTCCCGCAGGGCGGGCAAGGTCACAGTGAACGTGCTGCCTTGATCCGGCCCAGCCGAGACCATCGACACCTTGCCGCCATGCAGGGAGACCAGGCCTTTGACCAGCGCGAGGCCCAGGCCCAGCCCGCCACGCGAGCGCTCCAGGGAGCGGTCGGCCTGCACGAAGGCGTCGAACAGCTGGTCTTGCAGGTGGGGCTCGATGCCATCGCCCTCATCGTCCACGGTCAGCGCCACGCAGCCTTCCTCGCAGCTCAAGCTCACCGTCACACGATCTCCGGCTGCCGAGAACTTGATCGCGTTGTCCACCAGGTTGTCTATCACCTGCCGAAGTCGCGTGCCATCGCCCTCGACCCAGGCGTCACAGTCACATCGGCAATCGAGGACGATGCCGGCGGCCTGCGCGGCGACCGCATGGGCCGTCAGCGTCTCGCGGGCCAGCTCGCACAGGTTCACAGGTTCGCGCGCCAGCTGGACCAACCCGCGCGTGAGGCGGGAGACGTCGAGCAACTGGTCGATGATGCGGCCCATGTGGCCCACCTGCCGATCCACCACGCGGGCGAGCGTGGACTGACGCTCGGGCGGCAATTCGTTCACCTGCAGCAGGTGGGCGGCATACCGGATGGGTGTCAGGGGATTCCGCAACTCGTGCGCCAGCATGGCCAGGAACTGATCCTTGCGTTCCGCCTGCTCGCGTTGCTGCCGCAACAGGTCGCGCACCTCCCACTGACGCCGCCTTGCACGCAGCGCGGCCGAAACAGCCGACTGCAGCGCATCCGGCGCCATCGGCCGCTGCAACATGGCGACGTTGCCCAGCTCAGCCACCGCACTGAGCGGGAGGTGCGCCGCAGAAGCGCTTGCCACGATGATGATGGGGAGGTCCGACCAGGCCGGCTGGGCGCGTATGCCCGCCACGAGATGTCGCCGCAGCGAACGGGTCAGCATTTCCTCCGCGACCAGCACCGCGCCGGTCTCCAGGGACAACGCCTGCATCAGCGAGGCTTCGCTCTCGCAGGATTCGCTCTCGACGCCGGCATCGCTCAGCAACCGTCTGGTGAGCGACGCATCGCGGGGCGCCGCCAGGATCAGGACATCCGCGAACGAGGTCTCTGCCGCGGCAACAGGCGGCAGGGCCGCCGCCAACATCTGGACTTCGCTCATGTCGCACGCGTCTCATCGCCCTTGGCGACGGGCATGCCCGACAGCAGGGCGTGGTAACCGCGCAGCGGCGCCTGCACGTCCAGGCCGGGCAGTCCGATGCGGAACTCCCGGATGGTGGAATCATGTCCACCGACGCGCCGTTTGATCACGGACAGCGCGCGCCGGATGGCACCGTCGTCCTCGAAATAGCGCAGCAGCATCGCCGCGTCCGTCAGGTAGGTGACGTCCAGAGGAGATCCACTGGGTTCCCCGACGAATCCTTGCTGGTTCAGCGTCAGCAGCGTGGCGACATCGCGATTGGAGAGGTAGCTCAGCAGTTCGTGCATGTGCATGGCGAGGTGTTTCTCGTCAGGCATCGCGGTCAGATATCCGTTCAGGGAGTCGATGACGACCATGGTGACGCCGTCCTCCTCGATCGCACGCCGGATGAGGTGGGCGAACTCCCCTGGCGAGAACTCCGCAGGATCGATCTGCCGCAGCGTGACTTGCCCGGACTCCACGTGCGCGCGCGTGGACATCCCCAGCGCATCGGCGCGCGCCAGGAAGACGCGACGGGTTTCGTCGAACAGATAGACGGCGGCCCGACCTCCGTGCTCGGCGAGCGCATTGGCGAACTGCATGCACAGGGTGCTCTTGCCAATGCCCGAAGGCCCGGTGACCAGCAGGCTGCTGCCACGGTCCAGTCCGCCGAGCAGCATGTCATCCAGCACCGCGCTGCCGCTGGTCAGCGTTGCGCCTCGTCCCTCGACGCCCACTGCGGCGTCATGTTCGTTGGCGACCAGACGCGGGTAGACGATCAGCCCGCCCGTCTGGATGGCGGTATCGTGGAAGCCTTCTTGCATCGGCACGCCGCGCATCTTGTGGACCCGCAGGCGACGACGCTGCTTCCCATAGTCGGGGGCATGCTGGTACAGGCTGATGATGCCGTGCACCACGCCCTCCCCGGCTTCGTCGTTGTTGCCATGCAGCCCTGCCTCCTGGATGAGCAGCACCGTCGCTCCCATGGAGGAAAAGTGTTCGCGGAGCCGGAGCAGCTGACGCCGGAACCGAAGCGGATCTCGGGCCAGCAGGCGCACGTCCGAGAACGGGTCGAAGACGACCCGGCTGGGACGGAGCTCTTCCGTCACGCGGAAGATCCTTGCAACGACGTCATTCAGTTCGACGTCGCTGGGCGAGAAGAAGGAGTAGTCGCCCTCGGCCTCACCCGACCCGACCTCCGCCAGGTTCACGATATCCACGCCCGTCAGATCCCATTGATGCGACCTGGCCGTGGCCATCAGTTGGGATTCGGTCTCCGCGAGCGTGCACCAGAGAACACGCTCACCGCAGCGCACGCCTTCCAGCAGGAACTGGAGGCCTAGCGTTGTCTTTCCGGCGCCGGCCGACCCCTCGAGCAGGTAAAGATGCCCCGCTGGCAATCCGCCGCGCAGCACGTCGTCGAGACCCGGCGCGCCGGTGGAAACATGCAGGCAGGACGAGTGGGTGGGGTCGTTCGGTCGGGCCATGGGATCGCATCGAAGTGATGCGCAAACCGTGGCAAAACTTGCACCCAGCGGGAGGAAGGATTCGTCGCGCAGCGAAAAATTCGGCGAAATCCGACGGGTGGCCGGGGTCGTGTCTGACACGAACAGCGGCGTGCACGCCGGCGCTGGCCTCACCAGTTCATCGAGCGTGCTGTTGCTGGAGCGCCGATAGATCGGGGTCCTCAGCGGGACGGCACCTTCGCCCGCAGGAGTAGACCCAACCGCCCCGTTTGGGTCGCCAAGCCTGATCCGCTCAGTTCAGTGCTTGCAGCAGCATCGGTAAATCGTAGGGTTTGGATATCACCGGAAATCCTTCGCCCGCTGCGACCTGTGCGACGTCGCTGTGCCCCGTCACAAGCACAGGCCTGATCTTGGGACGCAAGTAGCGAATTTCGCGTGCCAGTTGGACTCCGTTCATGCCCCGAGGCATGACGATGTCGCTGATCAAGATATCGGGGTCAAATCCGCTGCTCAGGTGTTGCAGAGCCTCCTCCCCGCTGTCCACCGCCTTCACGACAAATCCGCTGGACTCCAGCAGCTGCTGGGTGGCTTCCCGGACGTCGTGGTTGTCGTCGACCAGCAGGATGACCTTGCCGGCCGTGACGACCGTGTCCCCCTGCAGCGCGTTCTCCCGCGCAGCGTCTTCCACCTGGCGGGAGGGAATCATCAAGCAGATGGTCGTGCCCTGACCGGGGACGCTGTCCACGCGGATCGCGCCGCCCGAGGCTTCGATGAAGGCCGCCACCTGCGGCATGCCCAGCCCGCTGCCCTTGCCCTGCGGCTTCGTCGTGAAGAAGGGCTCGAAGATCCTGTCGATCACCTCGGCGCTCATGCCCTCGCCGTCGTCGCTCACGCGCAGGACGCAGATGGCGCCGAGCCGCGGGTCTTCCCCAGCCTCCGCCGACATCCGGATCACGCCGCCGGCCGGCATCGCATCTCTCGCGTTGGTCACCAGATTGGTCAGCGCGATCTCCAGTTCCAGGCCATCCACGGCGACCCGGCCCAGAACCGGTTCGGCGCGCAGTTCCACCGTGTGCCGGGTGTCAAGCAGTTGCCGGACGTTATCGGCGATGCGTTCGAGTTCCATCCTCGTGTCCAGCGGGCGAGCCACGAGCGCCCGACGGGCCGACAGCAAGGAGAGCTGGCGCGTCAGCGCTTCCGCCTTGGTGATGCTGCGCTTGATCACGGCGATATCGGCATCGACCGCGGCGCCGACACGGCGCTGGAGGATGCTCAAGCGGCCGGTTACCACCTGCAGGATGTTGTTGAGGTCGTGGGCGAGACCCGCGCCCATCTGACCGACCATCCTCAGCTTTTCCGCCTGTGCGAGCTTTTGCTCCGCGTGCTCCCGTTGATGGACGGCGGCTTGAAGCTCCTCCGTGCGTCGGAGCAGCTTCGTCACTGTGTCCGAGAGCCCGCGCTGGACGCGTCGGAAATGATGAGCCAGCAAAACCAGCACGACCGAACCCGCGATCAGGCCTTCGACGCGGACCGAGTACCACGCCAAGGTGTATCGCGAACCGCTGTAGGTGCTCAGCCATACGCCGCCCGCCTCTGCAGTGAGCACGACGATCAGCCAGATGAAGATGGAGCGGCGATGGAGTCCGCGTAGCCCGATGAGGACGACGGCCAGGATCGCCAGGACCGCAGCGCTGTAGGAGCCGTAGATGCTGAACAGGCCGAAGGCCTGCCGCCCGTTCCGGTCGACGGTGGCGGCGGCATCGGTCCATTGGGACGCGAAGCCGGCCAGGACCGCCGCCGCCGTGGCGACCAGGGGCGGCCAGTAGGTGAAGGTCCGGGGCTCCTTGCTCGGTTGCATCGCGGACAGCGCCGCCCAGATGATGAAACTCGCGAACCCCGCACGCCAGGTGATGAACAGCCAGCTGACCGCGTGCGGTGAGCCGAGCAAGGGCCTGTCGGGAAGCACGGCCCCGGGAAAAGTCAGCACATGCAGCACCGCCATCAGTCCCGCGTAGAGGTAAGCGGCGGCGATGACCGAATGCGATCGAGGCTGGCTGGGCGAGGAGATGAGGAGCCAGAACGTGGCCAGGTTGATCATCGCCGTCGCCGCGCCATACATGCCGCTGATGTGGGGCAGCGGGACCAGCGGCTCCGAGGCGTAGGGAAGCACCGCGGCAATGCCCACCAGCAGCGCCACGGACAGCGTCAGCGCGGCACGGCGCTGCGCGGTGCTCGCGATCTCCTGAACGACCTCCCTGAACGGCATCCCAGTGCTCCGGCCCTGTATTGACGGCGCGCGATTGTCGCTCGCGCGGCTCAACCCTTTGGCCGTCGACCCGTTTCGTGTCCGACCACTCAGCCATTCACCCGGCAGGATGGGCACGCGCTGCAGTAGAAACCCGCACGGGAGCGCCGCTCACGCCGATACGCGGCGGACGTACGACACTTCTGTAACTTTTCAAGGCGTCGTGACTGGACATAGGCCGGTCCACTCGTAGGTTTCGGATACTGCTCACGACTCGCCCCTCCTGGAGTTGTCGCATGGTGTGACGGCTGGAGGCGCCAACCCCCGCCATGCTTCTTCGAACCAACACCGCTCGTCGCCTGCACAGCGCCGCATTGAGCTGCCCGTCCCGTCACCTATCCGTCACGGTGGTCATCGCCACGGCGATCGCATTGACCGCGTGCGGTGGCGGATCGTCTGGTGAGGATCCCGAGCCGCCGGCAGGCCCCGGCACGACGGCCACAACCCTCGTGCGTGTTGCTGCAGAGCCTGCAGGAAGTCAGTGTGCGGCCGGCGGTACACGAGTCCAGTCCGGCCCGGATGCCGATGCCAACGGCCAACTCGCCGACTCGGAAGTGGTCAACACGCAGTACGTCTGCAACGGATTGAATGGCGGCGCCGGCGCCACCGGGCAGTCCATGCTCGTTCGAGTCCGTGTCGAGGCGGCTGGCGCGAACTGCGCACAGGGCGGATCGGCCGTCTTGGCGGGGCTGGACGCCAACGGGAACGGCGCGCTGGAGGATGGCGAAGCCGGAAGCATCGCTTACGTGTGCAACGGGGCGAACGGCTCAAACGGTTCCAATGGCGCAACGGGGCCCACCGGTCCGAGCGGCCCCGCCGGTGCCTCGGGGCTGGACGCCTTGGTCGCGGTCGTCACCGAGTCGGCCGGCGCCAATTGCGCCTACGGCGGCCAGCGGGTCCAGTCGGGCCAGGATGCCAACCGCAATGGCGTGCTCGACGCGGGCGAGGTGTCCTCAACCTCCTACGTCTGCAGCGCAGCCCCGGCCGATATCCGGTGGGTCAACGTGACCGGCGCCGCGGTGCAGGCCGAATCGAACACCGGCTATCTGGCGAACTCGAACGCCGCCGTGGTGGTCACGTTGCCGGCATCGCCCGCCATCGGCGACTGGATCAAGATCACCGGGGTGGGCAGCGGCGGCTGGACGGTCGCGCAGAACGCCGGCCAGCGCATCGCCACCCTGGGGCTGCCAGGCGGCAACCTGATCGGCTGGACAGCCCAGGCGCCCGTCGGCTCATGGACTGGAACGGCCATGTCGGCCGACGGGGCGCGGCAGGTCGCGACCTCGGCGTCGGGCGAGCTCTACACCTCCAGCGACGCGGGCGCGCAGTGGGCGCTGCGGCTCACTGGGCAGACCTGGTCTGGCGTGGCCACGTCGTCCGACGGGATGAAGATCCTGGCGGCGACCAACGGCGGCGCCCTTTACCTGTCCACGGACGGCGGCGCCAACTGGTCCAACGACGGCAGCGCGCGGGCCTGGTCCGCTGTCGCCAGTTCTGCCGACGGCGTACGCCTCGTTGCGACGGCCTACCTCGGTCAGATCTGGACCTCGTCCGACAGCGGCGCCAACTGGACGGCGCGCGACAGCAACCGAGCCTGGCGCGCGGTCAGTTCATCCGCCGATGGCCGCGTGCTGGTGGCCGGCACCAATGGCGCGCAGCTGTACGTGTCGACGGATTACGGGGTGACCTGGACCGCCCGCGCCTCGGCGCAGTTCTGGTGGGCGACTGCGGCCTCCGCAGATGGCAAGAGGCTGTATGCGACGGTCGACACCGGCGCGATCTGGCGCTCCGATGATTCCGGTGCCACTTGGGAAGCGGTCGCCAGCACCCGAGATTGGCGCGGCATCGCTTCTTCCTCCGACGGGCGTTACGTCGTGGCCGCCACCAGTGGCGGGGCGCTCTACGAATCGCCGGACGGCGGCCAGACTTGGCGCGCCACGGCCGACGCCGGCGCCTGGACAGCCGTGGCCAGCAGTGCGGATGGCCTGACTCTATTGGCCGGCAAATCCGGCGCAGCGCTGTATGGGGGCGTACGTCGATCGTCGACCACCCCGGGCGTGACAGGGTCGCTGTCGGGTGGGCAGTCGGATGCGCTGCAGCTGCAATACGTCGGCGGCGGCGTGTTCATGCCGATCAGCTACGTATCGTCCAACTTGACGTTCGCAGCACAGTAGTCGTCGGATTCATTCGGTCGAAGAACCCAGTTTCCGCATGCATTGATTCACGCCCTCCTCGTCGCCGACCAACGAGCAAATCGCCGCGCGATTGGGTACGCAGATCGGCCGCCGTGCTGTCCACGGCGAGGCGAGCACACTGCCCGCGAACCGCTCACTCCACCGTCACACTCTTCGCCAGATTCCGCGGCTTGTCCACGTCGGTGCCGCGCGCGCAGGCCGTGTGATACGCGAGGAGCTGGAGCGGCACCGTATGCAGGATCGGGCTCAGCGCGCCGTAGTGCTCCGGCATGCGAATGACGTGGAGCCCCGGCTCGCTGTCGATCTTCGTATCCCCGTCGGCGAACACGAACAGCTCCCCACCCCGCGCCCGCACTTCCTGCATGTTGCTCTTGAGCTTCTCCAGCAGCGTGTCGTTCGGCGCCACCGTCACGACCGGCATCTGCGCCGTCACCAGCGCCAGCGGGCCGTGCTTCAGCTCACCCGCCGGATAGGCCTCGGCGTGGATGTAGCTGATCTCCTTGAGCTTCAGCGCGCCTTCCAGCGCAATCGGGTAATGCAGCCCGCGGCCGAGGAACAGCGCGTTCTCCTTGCGCGCGAACTCCTCGCTCCACGCGATCACCTGCGGCTCCAGCGCCAGCACCGCCTGCACCGCCACCGGCAGGTGGCGCAGCGCCTTCAGATGCTCCTGCTCCTGCTCCTCGTCCAGATGCCCGCGCGTCTGCGCCAACGCCAGCGTCAGCAGGAACAGCCCCACCAGCTGCGTCGTGAACGCCTTCGTCGACGCCACGCCGATCTCCGCGCCCGCCCGCGTGATGTAGGCCAGCGCGCATTCCCGCACCATCGCGCTCGTCGACACGTTGCACACCGTCAGCGTGTGCAGCATCCCCAGCGAGCGCGCATGCTTCAGCGCCGCCAGCGTGTCCGCCGTCTCGCCGCTCTGGCTGATCGTCACCACCAGCGTGCGCGGGTTCGGCACGCTGTCCCGGTAGCGGTACTCGCTCGCGATCTCCACATTCGTCGGGATCTTCGCGATGCTCTCCAGCCAGTACTTCGCCGTCGAGCCCGCGTAGTAGCTGGTCCCGCACGCCAGGATCAGCACCGAGTCGATCTCCTTGAACACACGGAACGCGCCGTCGCCGAACAGCTCCGGGCTGATGCCCTGCACCGCGTCCAGCGTGTTGGCGATCGCCACCGGCTGCTCGAAGATCTCCTTCTGCATGTAGTGCCGGTACGGGCCCAGTTCGGCCGCGCCGCTGTGCGCGTGCACGGTCTTCACCTCGCGCTCGACGTTGACGAAACGCCCCGTCGCCGCATCCTTGTTGCTGATCCAGTAGCGGCCCAGCTGCAGGTCGACGACGTCGCCCTCCTCCAGGTACACGATCTGGTCGGTCACGCCCGCCAGCGCCATCGCGTCCGAGGCGACGAAGTTCGCACCCGCGTAGTCGTCCTTGCCCAGGCCCAGCACCATCGGCGAACCCTCGCGCGCACCGATCACGCGGTGCGGCTCGTCCTTGTGGAAGACCGCGATGCCGTACGCGCCGCGCAATTGCCCCACCGCCGTCTGCACCGCCTCCAGCAGGTCGCCGTGATAGTGGAAATCGACGAGGTGCGCGATGACCTCGGTGTCGGTCTGGCTGTGGAAGACGTAGCCGCGCGACTTCAGCTCGGCGCGCAGTTCATCGTGGTTCTCGATGATGCCGTTGTGGACCAGCGCCACGCGACCCGGCTGCAGGTGCGCCTCGGCGCCCGGACCGTGCGAGAAATGCGGATGCGCGTTGTGCACCGCCGGCGCGCCGTGCGTCGCCCAGCGCGTGTGGGCAATACCTGTCCCCGCCGCAACACCGTCCTGCGCCGCCAGCGTCTGCAGCTCGGCCACCCGCGAGGTGCTGCGCGCGCGGCGCAGTTGGCCGTCCTGGTGGACCGCCACCCCGCAGGAGTCATACCCGCGGTACTCGAGCCGCTTCAGGCCCTCGATGAGGATGGGAACGATGTCCTTCTGGCTGACCGCGCCGACGATGCCGCACATGCTGTGTCTCCCCGGATGTCCGGATGAATTTGCGAATGGCGGAATGCTAGGCATCTCGGCCAGAAGGATGCTTTCAACATTCACCGATCGGTGAAAGAATCGATCACCATATCCACCGTCCGGCTGATTCTTTCATTCGAGACATACTGATGGAATTTTCTCTCACCCTCGACGCCATCGACTTGCGGGTGCTGGACCTGCTCCAGCAGGACGCCTCACTGTCCAACCAGGCATTGGCCGAGCGCGCCCATGTGTCGCCCGCGACCTGTCTGCGCCGCGTGCGGCGGCTCGTCGAATCCGGCGTCATCGAGAAGCAGGTCGCCATCCTGTCCCCGGAGAAGCTGGGCGCGGGGCTGTCGGCGTTGGTGGAGATCACGCTCGACCGCCAGGGCGCGGAGCACCTCGATGCGTTCGAGGCCATCGCCGTCGCGGCGCCCGAGGTCCAGCAATGCTGGCGCGTGGCGCCGGGGCCGGACTTCGTGCTGGTGCTGCAGGTGACGGATATGCCGGCGTATCACGCGCTGGTGCAGCGGCTGTTCACGCAGCAGGCCAACGTCCGCAATGTGAAGGCGTTCTTCAGCGTGAAGCGCGCGAAGTTCGAGCCGAGACTGGCGCTGCCTGCGGCGCGGCCTTGATCAGCGCTTGAGGATCAGCAGACCCTTGAGGTATTCGCCCTCGGGGAAGTAGATCGTCTGTGGATGGTCCGGCGTCGCCCCGACGCGGTCGAGGATCAGCCCGTCCGCGCCGGCGTCGATGCCGGCACCGGCCACGATCTTGTGGAAGAGCTCCGGCCCCACGCCGCCCGAGCACGAGAACGTGAACAGCAGGCCGCCCGGCTTCAGCAGCATCAGGCCGAGCCGATTGATGTCCTTGTACGCCCGCGCGGCCCGTTCCGCATGCGCCGCCGTCGGCGCGAACTTCGGCGGATCGAGCACGATGGCGTCGAAGCTGCGCCCCTGCTTGAGCAGGTCGCGCAGCGTGTGGTTGACGTCGGCATCCAGCGCCGTGTGATGCGCGGGATCGAAGCCGTTGAGCGCCACGTGCGCCGTGGCGCGCGCCAGCGCCGGAGCGGACGAATCGACGCTGATGACCTCCGTCGCGCCCCCCGCGAGCGCCGCGACCGAGAAGCCGCCGGTGTAGCTGAAGCAGTTCAGCACCGATTGGCAGCCGTAGTGCTTCACCACTTCGGCGAACTTCCTGCGGTTGTCGCGCTGGTCGAGGTAGTAGCCGGTCTTGTGGCCCTCGGCCACGTCCAGGCTCAGCTTCCAGCTGTTCTCCGAGATGACGAGCTCGGTCGCGCCCTCGCCGCGCAGCCAGCCGGTGACGGGCGCCATGCCTTCGAGCGTGCGCACGTTCGCGTCGGAGCGCTCGTAGATCAGCGCCAGACCCGTCTGCGCGAGCAGCAGGTCGGCGATGGTCTGCTTCCAGCGTTCGGTGCCGGCGGACAGGAACTGCGCGCTCAGCGTGTCGCCGTAGCGGTCGACGATCAGGCCGGGCAGGCCGTCGGCCTCGCCATGGATGAGGCGCACCGCATCCGAGTCGATCGGCATGCGCGCCCGCAGCGCGAGCGCCGCGGCGATGCGGCGCTCGAAGAAGGCGGCATCGATGCGTTCCTTCTCGTCGAAGCTCCACGCACGCGCGCGGAACACCGACTCCGGACTGAACGAGGCCCAGCACAGGAAGGTGCCGTCGAAGGCCTCCACGCGCACGGTCTCGCCGGCGTCGGCCCTGCCCTTCGCGATCGAGCCCTCGAAGACCCAGGGATGACGGCGAAGGAGCGAGCGCTCCTTGCCCTCGCGGAGACGGATGGATTTCATGAGACGACTCTCTTCGATCGCGTACAGCCCCGATGAACACGGGGCAAACCCCGTTTTATCGGGTCTTTATCGCGAAGGCGATAATTTATCGGTCTGGCCGATAAAACTTGATGATTCGATTGCGCCCGACAACGATCAGCGCTGTGCCGCCGGCCCCAGCGTCCCGAACGCCCAGCCGATGTTCAGGCTGACCATCGGGGTGCTCTGCTTCTCCCCGCCGAGGGCCTTCCACTGGCCCACGCCGACCTTCACGCGCAGGCGGTCACGGCCGGTGCCTTCCCACTGCGCCCACACTTCGCCCTGCGACACGGCGCCGCCGCCGACCGCCACACCGCCGCCGCCGGCCGCGCCGACCATCGCTTCCGCGCCAACGCGCACGCCGTTCCACTTCGGCGAATGCGCGCCCAGGCCGAACATGCCGTACGAGAACGCGCCCGCCTTGCCCAGCGCCGCGCTGCCCGCCTGCGCCACGCCGTACCACGGCCCGCCGAAGTCGCGCGTCATGCCGATGCCCAGACCGGTCACGTTGTCCCTGGAGCCGTCCTTGAACTTGAATTCCTTGAAGTAGGGCATGCTCAGGTACAGCGCCTGCGCACGGATCGTGCCGGACTCCAGCGGCGGCGAATTGAGGATGCGCGACACCTTCTCCAACGGCAGCGCCAGCGAACCGCGCACCTGGAAGGACTCGTAGTTCCCCCACGGTGCCTTCATGTAGCCGGCGTCCAGCCGCAAGGTCGGACCCCACGGCGTGATCCAGCGCAGCGTCGGACCGACGCGCACCAGCCAGCCGCTGCCCGTGTCCATGTCGCCGCCGCCGCCCAGTCCGAACGAGAACTGGCCGCCGACGCGCAGGCGCTGGCTGCCGATGCCCCAGTCCTGCCCGGCGTTCGCGAGGATCTCCATGTAGCCGTCGTTGCCGCCGGATGCGGCGCCCGAGGCCTCCAGGCCCCACCACGACGAGCCATCGCCGAAGTACTGCCGCAGGTCGCCGCCGGCCTTGCCCTTGCGCCCCGTCAGCGGCAGGCCGCCGCGCGTGCGGCTGCTACTGCGCGGCTTCTCGACGCCCGCGCTCAGCGCGATCTCGTCGAAGCCCATGCCCGTGCGATCGCCCGCGCGACCCGGCGATCCGGAGTCGCCCGGGTTGAAGCTCAGGAACCGGTCCATCCGCCCGATCGTGAACGCGACGCCGGTGTCCTTGATGTTGCCGTTCCCGTTCGGGAAGGTGATGTGCGAGACGCCGACCCCGGCGTACCAGTTGCCGAACTCGCCGCGCAGCGAGAGCTCAGGCCGCAGCATCAGGCCACCGCCGGCGCGGACCTTGTCCGAACTCACACCGCCGCCCGCGCCCGCGTACAGGCTGGCCGCCAGATGCCAGTCCTGCGCGATCCGGAAGCGACGCTGCACGTTGAAGCCGACCGTGAACAGGCCGCCGAACTCGCCCTGTGCCGCGCCGTACGCGGCGGGGCCCAGGCCCCAGTCCTCGTTGATCGCCACCATGTAGTGCGCGCCCAGGAACGCCGTCTTCTGCCCCGTGGGCATCTTGACGGGCGACCAGTTCAGCTCGAACGCGGCAGGTCGGCTGTCGGTCGCGGTGATGACCGGCCGCTCCGATGCGTCGTTCGATGACGACTGGGCGTTCGCCTGCACCTGCGCCGCCATCAGGGCGGAGCACAGCAGCAGCGGGCGGGAGGGGAATCGCGAGGAAGTCGGAACGGTGCGGCGCATCGGAGGGACAGTCGGTTATTTCTTGCGGGCGCGGGGGTGCGCCGCGTCGTAGACCTTGGCCAGGTGCTGGAAGTCCAGCCGGGTGTAGATCTGCGTGGTGCTGATGTTGGCGTGGCCCAGCAGTTCCTGGACCGCGCGCAGGTCGCCGCTGCTCTGCAGCAGGTGCGACGCGAACGAATGGCGCAGCATGTGCGGATGGACGTGCGTGGGCATGCCCGCCGCCAGCGCGCGCTGCTTCAGGCGCTTTCGGATCTGGTCGGCGTTGAGCCGGCGGCCGCGCGGTCCGACCAGCAGCGCCGGTTCGTCCGCCGCCGCCCATTGGCCGCGCACCGCCATCCAGGCCCGCAGCGCCGTCATCGACGGTCCGCCCAGCGGCACCGCGCGTCGCTTCGAGCCCTTGCCCAGCACCTGCGCCTCGGCGTCCTCAGGCACGATCCAGCCGGCCGACGACGCCTGATGGCGCTGGTCCAGGCCCACCAGTTCGGAGACGCGCAGGCCGCTGCCGTAGAGCAGCTCGACCAGGCAGCGCTCCAGCGCCTCGGCGACCGGATCGGCCGCGTCCTGCTGGTGCTCGGCCAGCCGCACCGCGTCGTCGACGCCCAGCGCCTTCGGCAGCGGACGCCCCTGCTTGGGCGCGTGCAGGTCGGCGATCGGGTTCGCGTCGACCAGGCCGTTCTGGCCCAGCCAGCGGTACCAGCCCCGCCACGCGGACAGGATCAGCGCCAGCGTGCGCGGCTTGAGCTTCTCCCCGTGCAGCTTCGCGAGGAAGCGCCGCGCCTGATGCGCCGACAGGCGCAGCAGATCCTGGCCCTCGACGGAGGCCAGCCCCGTCAGCCGCTGCAGCGCGTCCGTGTAGAGCGTCAGCGTGCGCTCCGCCAGGCGGCGCTGCACGCGCAGGTGTTCGAGGTAGCGCTGCTGCTCGTCAGTCAGGCTGAGCGGGGACATGCGGAGCGATCGGGGGAGCGACCGGAGGAGCGGCATGCGGGTCGGCGTCCAGCAGGCGCGAGAGCGCGGCGCTGGCGATCTCGCCGACGCGGGTCAGGAACTCGGTCCCCATCTCGGCCGTGTAGCGGGTCGGATCCGGCGACCCCAGCACCAGCAGCCCGAACGGCTGCGACGGCGCACCCGTCGTCAGCGGCACCAGCGCCAGCGAGGCCACGTCGTCCTCGAGCCAGCGTGCCGCCTCGAAACCCGAATTGATGCCGCAGTACGGCTGGTTCAGGCTGCCCACGAAGGACTTCACGTCCGGGCTGACCTCGGAGGCGAACGGCGCCAGCGCGTGGCCGGCGTCGACGTTCCACAGGCGCAATCCCGCCTGCGGGACCAGGAACTGGTGGCGCAGCTCGCGCAGCAGCACTTCCGGCAGCTGGCTGTCGTCGCGCGTCAGCATCAGGGCCAGCGTCCAGCGGTGCAGCCGGTCGGCGATGGCGACGTTCTCCTGCCCGTTGCGGATCATCTCGATGATCTTGTGCTCCAGGCCGCGGATCTTGTCGCGCAGCAGCTCCGCCTGGCGCTCCTGCAGCGAGACCGCGCGCTGTCCGTGCGGATGCGAGATCCGGACGTTGGCCAGCAGTTCGGCGTGACGTTCGAAGAACGCCGGGTCATTCGCCAGGTAGTCGGCGATGTCTTGTTCGGTGATGCCTTCGATGCCGCTCACAGTTCGATTTCTCCTTCAAAGACCGTCTGTGCCGGCCCCGTCATGTAGACCGGGGCGGACAGCCCCGGGCCTCCCGGCGTCATGCCGGCCCATTCGATGCGCAGATCGCCGCCGCGCGTGTGCACCTCGACCGCGGCGTCCAGCCAGCCCAGCCGGATGCCCGCCACCACCGCCGCGCACGCGCCGGTACCGCAGGCCAGCGTCTCGCCGGCGCCGCGTTCGAAGACGCGCAGCTTCACTTCGCCGCGGCTGACGATCTGCAGGAACCCGGCGTTGACACGGCGGGGGAACGATTCGTGGTGCTCGACCAGCGGTCCGACGAAGCCCACCGGCGCCTGGTCGACGTCGTCGACCCGCTGCACCGCGTGCGGGTTGCCCATGGACACCACCGCGACCTCCGCCGTCATCCCGTCGCCCAGCGACAGCGGCCAGCGCTCGAAACCGTTCTCGTGGCGCGGCATCGTGTCCTTCGGGTCGAACGGGATGCGCGGCAGGTCGAAGACCGGCGCGCCCATGTCGACCGTGACGCGGCCGTCGTCCTGCAGGCGCAGCTCCAGCAGCGCGTTGATCGTCTGCACGCGGATGGTCCGCTTGTCCGTCAGCCCCTTGTCGACGACGTAGCGCACGAAGCAGCGCGCGCCGTTGCCGCACTGCTCCACCTCGGAGCCGTCCGAGTTGAAGATGCGGTAGCCGAAGTCGACGTCCGGCGCCGCGTCCTTCGCAGGGGCCTCGATCACCAGGATCTGGTCGCAGCCCACGCCGAAGCGGCGGTCGCCGACGCGCCGCAGCTGGTCGCTGGTCAGCGGCATCGGATGGCGCGTGGCGTCCAGCACGACGAAGTCGTTGCCGGCGCCCTGCATCTTGGTGAAGCGCAGTTTCATGGGAGCGGATTATCGGGAATACAGCGACGCCTCGCCGGGCGGTCGGGTCTTGAATCGCTTGTGGACCCAGAAATACTGGGCCGGGTGCTCGCGGATCCGGTCCTCGAGCCAGCGGTGGAAGTGGTTCGCGTCGGCTTCCATGTCGCCGCTCGGGTAGCCCTCCAGCGGTTCATGGGCATGGACGACGATGCCTTCGCCCTTGGGCAGCATCGTGACGATCACCGGCTGCACCACCATCCTCATGGTCTGCGCGATCTTGGCCGGCGCCAGCAGCGTGTTGGCCGGCACGCCGAAGAACGGGATGAAGGCCGAGTCCTTGGGGCCGAAGTCCATGTCGGGCAGGTTCAGGAAGGAATAGCCGTCGCGGATCGCCCGCAGCACGCTGCGCACGCCCTCGTGGCGGTCGACCAGCTTGGTCGTGCCGAAGCGCGAGCGCGCGCGGCGCAGCGCGTCGTCGAAGAGCGCGTTGCTCTGCCGCTGGTAGATGCTGGCGCCAGGTCTTGCCTGGTTGAGCATCAGCGCCGGTCCGATCCAGTCCAGGCCCACGAAGTGCGGCATCAGCCACATCACCGGGCGGTCGACCTGTTCGGAGAGCTTGATGTTGCCCTCGATGCGCATCAGCCGGAGCAGCCGCCGATCCGACGCGTACCAGAGCAGTCCGCGCTCCAGCAGGCTGCGGCCCAGCCAGCCGAAGTGCTCGCGCACCAGGGCCTCGCGTTCGGCCAGGGGCTTCTCGGGGAAGCAGAGCTCGACGTTGCGCAGCGCCACGCGCCGCCGCGATCCGGCCACGCGGTGCAGCAGCCCGCCCAGCCCCCAGCCGAGGGCGGCCAGCCAGCGCAGCGGCAGCCAGTGCAGCAGCCACAACAGGCTGATCAGCGCATATGTACCCAGTTTTCCCATCGACCGTCCGGCACCCTGTTCGGGCTCTTTCCTATAATGCCGCCCCAGTCGCCGAGTTAATCTGGACAACTTGCGGGGCGACTCATAAATCCCGCTAAAGCGTTCGCCGCCTGACTCCCGTCTCGGCGACGCCAAAAGGCAAGCCCGAAGGGCTCGGCCAGCAGGCTGTACCCGAAGACTGAATCACAGGAGTTTAAATTGGCGAGCGATTTCCTTTTCACCTCGGAATCCGTATCTGAAGGCCACCCCGACAAGGTGGCGGACCAGATCTCCGACGCCATCCTCGACGCCATCCTGGCGCAGGACCCGCGCTCCCGCGTCGCGGCCGAGACGCTCTGCAACACCGGCCTGGTCGTGCTGGCCGGCGAGATCACGACCAACGCCCACGTCGACTACATCCAGGTCGCCCGCGACACGATCAAGCGCATCGGCTACGACAACACCGAGTACGGCATCGACTACAAGGGTTGCGCCGTGCTCGTCGCCTACGACAAGCAGAGCAACGACATCGCCCAGGGCGTGGACCAGGCCTCCGACGACCACCTGAACACCGGCGCCGGCGACCAGGGCCTGATGTTCGGCTATGCCTGCGACGAGACGCCGGAGCTGATGCCCGCGCCGATCTACTACGCGCACCGCCTCGTGGAGCGCCAGGCCCAGCTGCGCAAGGACGGCCGGCTGCCCTTCCTGCGTCCGGACGCGAAGAGCCAGGTGACGATGCGCTACGTCGACGGCAAGCCGCACAGCATCGACACGGTCGTGCTGTCCACGCAGCATGCGCCCGAGATGTCGCTGGGCGACAAGATGAAGCCGGAGTTCTACGAGGCCGTCATCGAGGAGATCATCAAGCCGGTGCTGCCCAAGGAATGGCTGCAGGACACGAAGTACCTGGTCAACCCGACCGGCCGCTTCGTCATCGGCGGCCCGCAGGGCGACTGCGGCCTGACCGGCCGCAAGATCATCGTGGACACCTACGGCGGCGCCTGCCCGCACGGCGGCGGCGCGTTCTCGGGCAAGGACCCGACCAAGGTGGACCGCTCGGCCGCCTACGCCGCCCGCTATGTGGCGAAGAACATCGTCGCCGCCGGCCTGGCCAAGCAGTGCCAGATCCAGGTCGCGTACGCGATCGGCGTCGCGCGTCCGATGAACGTCACGGTCTACACCGAAGGCACCGGCGTCCTGCCCGACGAGCAGATCGCCGCGCTGGTCAACGAGCATTTCGACCTGCGCCCCAAGGGCATCATCCAGATGCTGGACCTGCTGCGCCCGATCTACGGCAAGACGGCGGCCTACGGCCACTTCGGCCGTGAAGAGCCGGAGTTCAGCTGGGAGCGCACCGACAAGGCGAAGGCGCTGCGCGCCGCAGCCGGTCTGTGATTCCCCTCATCCGGAATCGGTCATTTGCCGCACCTGCGGAAACTTGATCCCCCGACTCAGGGCCGCCTCGCGCGGCCCTGGTCGTTTCCGGAAGTCTGGCATCGCGGCAGAATGACCGCATGCACGCCATGCCCACTGCGCCGACCCCGTTGACCATCCTGATCGTCGACGACCAGAACGCCACCCGCGTGGCATTGACGGCGGAACTGGACCGGGCCGGTCACCGTGTGCTGGAGGCCGACAGCGCCGAGTGGGCGCTGGAGCTGTTCCGCCGCTACCGGCCCGACCTGGTGCTGCTGGACGTGGAGATGCCCGGCCACGACGGCTACTGGACCTGCCGCGAGATGCGCGCCGCCGAGCCCGGCGGCTGGACGCCCATCATCTTCCTGTCCCAGTTCAACCAGGACGAGGACGTCTGGAAAGGCATCGAGTCCGGCGGCGACGACTACCTCGTCAAACCGGCCTCCGCGATGATCCTGCACGCCAAGCTGCGTGCGATGCAGCGCCTGGCGCAGATGCGCTCTCGGCTGGTGCAGATGTCCGAGGAGCTGCGCGCGGCCAATGCGCAGCTGGAAGAGCTTTCCAGCGTGGACGCACTGACCGGCCTGATGAACCGACGCGCGCTGGACGCCCGGCTGCAGCAGGAACTGGACCTCGCCCGCCGCGAGGGCAAGCCGCTGACGCTGATGCTGTGCGACGTCGACCACTTCAAGCGCTACAACGACGCGGCCGGCCATGTCGCCGGCGACGAATGCCTGCGCCGCATCGGCCGGCTCCTCAAGGAGACCTGCCGCCGCCCGAGCGATTGCGCCGGCCGGTACGGCGGCGAGGAATTCGCGCTGGTCCTGCCCAACACGCCGCGCTCCGGCGCCATGACCTACGCCCGCGCGCTGATGCGCACGGTGGAGCTGGCTGCGATTCCGCACCCGGATTCGCCCACCGGCGCCACGATCACGCTCTCGGGCGGGATCACGACCTGCCTGCCCGACGACAGCACCAGCGCCGAAGGCCTGATCATCCGCGCCGACGACGCGCTCTACAACGCCAAGTCCACCGGCCGGAACCGCTTCTTCAGCTACGAGATGCAGATGGACACGGCGGAACAGCGCCGCGCCGTCGCCCCGGCCACCTCGCCAGCCGCACCCGCGGCGCCGCGTTCGTCCCCGACTTGAGGCATACCCGAACTGCTTTCGAGGGGACCGGCCCCGCATAATCGGCTCCGGCACAGCTTGTTGCCGCCTGTCGACGATGCCCGGCCATGGACGCTTCCGCCTCGCTGCCGCCTGCCTCGCTCCCTCCGCTGCGCATCCTGGTCGTGGATGACCAGGCCAGCACGCGCGGTGTCCTGTGCAGCCAGCTGCAGGCGATCGGGCACCTCACGCTGGAGGCGGACGGCGGCGACAGCGCCCTGGCCCGCTTCGACGGCGACCATCCCGACCTGGTGCTGCTCGACGTCGAGATGCCCGACCACGACGGCTACTGGGTCGCCAGCCAGATGCGGGCGCACGAGAACGGCGGCTGGACGCCGATCATCTTCCTCTCCAGCCGCGACCGCGACCAGGACCTCTGGCAGGGCATCGAGTCCGGCGGCGACGACTACCTCGTCAAACCCGTCTCCAACACCGTGCTGCAGGCCAAGCTGCGCGCGATGCAACGGCTGAGGCGCATGCAGACGCGGCTGCAGGAGGTCTCCGACGACCTGCGCCACAGCAACGCGCGGCTGGAGAAGCTCTCCGGCGAGGACCCGCTGACGCGCCTGCTGAACCGCCGTGCCTTCGACGCCCGGCTGGCGCAGGAAATCGCCTGCGCACGGCGCGACCAGACGCCGCTGACGCTGGTGCTCTGCGACATCGACCATTTCAAGCGCTACAACGACAACTTCGGCCATCTGGCCGGCGACGCCTGCCTGCAGCGCGTCGCGCTGCTGCTGCGGGAGACCTGCCGCCGTCCGCGCGACTGCGCGGCCCGCTACGGCGGCGAGGAGTTCGCGCTGATCCTGCCCGGCACGCCGCGCTCGGGCGCGATGACCTTCGCGCGGGCGGTGATGCGCACGCTGCGCACCTGCAACATGTGCCACCCGGATTCGGTCGAGCCGCATGTGACCCTGTCCGGCGGCATCACCACCTGCGTGCCCGACGCGGACACCACCGTCGAGGGATTGCTGCGGCGATCGGACGACGCGCTCTACACCGCGAAGTCCCGCGGCCGCAACCGCTTCTTCAGCTTCGAGATGCAGATGGACACCGTCGAGCAGGCACCGAGCGGCTTCGCGCCGCTCTGAGCCGCATCAGGGCTTGCTCCCTCTCCCGCTTGCAGGAGCGGGTGGGAGTGAGGGCCGGCAGACTCGGCCGTCAACGGCTCTCTGCTGACACGCCAGGTGCCCAGCCGGGGTACCGTCACGGCTTTCGACGACCACTGCCTCCGAATGCCCGTGATCGACCATGACGCGCTGCGGCGTCACGCCATCGCCCGCACCTTCTTCAAGCCGACGACGCTGCTGCGCGCGATCCAGCGGCTGGGCTTCGTGCAGGCCGATCCGATCCGCGCCCCGGCGCGCGCGCAGGACCTGATCCTGATGCACCGGGTCAAGGACTACCGCGCCGGCCAGCTCGAAGCGCGATACACCAGGCTCGCGATCGAGGAGGACGCCCTCGTCAACTACGGTTTCCTGCCGCGCGAGACGCTGGCGCTGCTGCACCCGCGCACCGCGAAGCGCCCCTGGGACGACGCGATGAACGCCCGCGCCGCCGAGGTGCTCGAATTCGTCCGCGCGCGCGGCCGCACCCATCCGCAGCAGGTGCAGAAGGCCTTCACCCATGGCCGCGTCGAGGGCTACTGGGGCGGCGAGCTCAACGCGAGCACCCAGCTGCTCGACGGCATGCACTACCGCGGCCTGCTGCGCGTGGCGCGGCGAGACTCCGGCACGCGGGTCTACGAGGCCATCGAGCACCTGCTGCAGGACGACAGCCCCGAGGCCCGCCACGCGCGGGCAGGCGCTTTGCTCGACATGATCGTGGCGCTCTACGCGCCGTTGCCGTCGGCGAGCCTGGGCTACCTCACCTCGCTGCTCGGCTACGGCGCGCCGCACCTCCAGGTCGAAGCGCGCAACGTGCTGAAGGAAGCGAAGACCCGCTGGGCCCATGCGAAGGTCGACGGCGAGGTCTGGTACTGGCCGGCCGACGAGAACCCCGCCGCGCGCGCCCACAAGGTCGAGCCGGGGCGACTGCGCTTCCTCGCGCCTTTCGACCCGCTGGTCTGGGACCGTCGCCGCTTCGAGCGGCTGTGGGGCTGGTCCTACCGCTTCGAGGCCTACACGCCGGCGGCGAAGCGGACCAGGGGCCACTACGCGCTGCCGATGCTCTGGGGCGACCGGATGATCGGCTGGGCCAACCTGAAGGTCGAGGGCGGGACGCTGGTCCCGGACCTCGGCTTCATCGACAAGCGGCCGCGCGACGCGGTCTTCCGCGCCGCGCTCGACGAGGCGTACGACGAGATGGCCCGGTTCCTCGGACTGGAGGAATGACAGGATCTCAGACGTTCACCAGCGCCATCGACACCTCGGGGTAGCGTTCCCCGGCGACCGGGAACCTGTCGAGCAGGTCGCGCAGGTCCTCGCGCAACACGTCGTTGAGCCGCAGGCGGGCGGCCATCGCGTTCTCCTCCAGCCGCGCGATCGAACGTGTGCCGGGAATCGGCACGACGTCCGGTCCGCGGTCCAGCAGCCAGGCGAGCGCCAGTTGCGCCGGCGTCAGTCCGTGATCGCGGGCCAGCGCGACGAGGGCGTCGGCCAGCGCGAGGTTCTGCGCCAGATGACCGTCCTGGAACCGGGGATTGACCCGCCGCCAGTCGTTGGCCGCCAGTTGATCGGCGCTGCGGATCGCGCCGGTCAGGAAGCCGCGCCCCAGCGGGCTGTAGGGGACGAGCGCGATGCCGAGCTCCCGGCAGGTCGGGAGCACCTCGGCCTCCACGTCGCGCGTCCACAGCGAGTACTCGGACTGCACCGCCGCGATCGGATGCACCCGGTGGGCGCGCCGGATCGTCTCGGCCGATGCCTCGGACAGGCCGATGTGGCGCACCTTGCCCGCGCGCACCAGCGCGGCCATGGCGCCCACGGTCTCCTCGATCGGCACCGACTTGTCGACGCGGTGCAGGTAGTACAGGTCGATGTGGTTGACGCCCAGACGGCGCAGGCTCCCGTCGCAGGACGCGTGCACGTTCAGCGGCCGGCCGTTGACGCCGGCGGAGAGTCCGTCCGCATTGCGCACGATGCCGAACTTGGTGGCGAGCACCACCTCACGGCGGCGGTTGGCCAGCAGTCCCGACAGCAGCTTCTCGTTGTCGCCGTTGCCGTAGATGTCGGACGTGTCGAGGAAGTTCATCCCCAGATCCAGCGCGCGGTGCAGCACGGCCATCGACGTGGCCGCGTCGGCCGGGCCGTAGAAATCGGACATCCCCATGCAGCCGAGGCCGAGCGCGGAGACCTCCGGTCCGTGCGCGCCGAGCCGGCGACGCGGCAGCTGGGGCAGGTTGTTCAGCGGTTCCCTGGACATGATGGTCATGGCGGCACTCCTTCGAAGACGGTGGGCGCGCGACGACCGGACGGCCGCCGCGATGACCGAGAGCTTAGGAATCCGCCCCCCTCCGGAACCAGCGCAATGCTCGCCCATCCTTGCCCGATCCTCCGGAACCCCATCCGAAGCCCTCGCGGGCGCTGGCGGCGCGCGCGACGGACTTGCACAATCCGATGCATGGTCGCACCCACTCCGATTCCCCTCGCCGACGGTTTCCCCGACGCGCTGCAGGCCCTGCGCGCGCAGATGGTGGATCTCACCCTCCGGCACATCGACGCCGAGGGCTCGCGCCCGACGGCCATTCCCTGCCTGCACCTGATCAAGGCCAGCTGCGCGATGCCCAAGACCGCGCCGGCGTTCTACGAGCCCGGCCTCGCCATCGTGCTGCAGGGTCGCAAGAAGGTGGAGCTCGGCACCGAGACGCTGTATTACGACCCGCTGCATTTCCTGCTGGTGTCGATGCCGATGCTGCCCAAGGGCGGCGTGATCGAGGCGACACCGGACAAGCCCTACCTGTGCGTGCGCATCGACTGCTCGACCGCGACGCTGGCGGAGCTGATGCTGGAGGTCGGCCCGGCCAGCACCGACGCGTCGCCGTCGGCGCAGTCGGGATTGAACGTCGCGCCGGTGTCGGAGTCGATGCTGAGTGCGGCGCTTCGCCTGATGCAACTGCTCGACAACCCGGAGGATCAGCGCGTGCTGGCGCCGCTGCTGCAGCGGGAGATCTTCTATCGCGTGCTGACCGGGCCGCTGGGCCCGCGGCTGCGGGCGCTGGCGCAGCAGGACAGCGCGACGCGTCGCCTGGGGCGCGCGATCGACGAGTTGAACCGCCGCTTCAGCGAAGCCATCAGCATCGACGAGCTGGCCGCTGTCGCGCACATGAGCGCGTCGACGCTGCACCAGCGCTTCAAGCAGCTGACGAGCATGTCGCCGATGCAGTACCAGAAGCAGCTGCGGCTGCAGCACGCGCGTCGGCTGATGCTCGGCGAAGGCCTGGACGCGGCGGCCGCGGCACACCAGGTCGGCTACGAGAGCGCCTCGCAGTTCAGCCGCGAGTACCGCCGCCTCTTCGGCACGCCGCCGCGCGCCGACATCGAGCAGCTGCTGCGCGCGGGATGAACGCGGGATGAGCGCCCTCATGCAGGACACAGGCGCCCTGGGCGCGATGCTGCTGCGCCACGCGCCGCGTCCCGGCGTCTGGCCGACGGCGCTGCCCCGCCTCTGGGCCATCCGGCAGGACGCCCCCGGCGGCGAGTTCGCGCACGCGCTGCAGCCGGCAGCGTTCTGCCTCATCGCGCAAGGCGCGAAGGAGGTCCTCCTGGGCGAGGACCGGTATGTCTATGACGCCGCGCGCTTCATGGTGTTCACCACGGACCTGCCGGTCAGCGGCCGCGTGATCGAAGCGACGCCGGAGCGTCCCTACCTCTGCCTGCGACTGGATTTCGATCCGGAGGAAGTGGCGGAGCTGGTCGCGCGCAGCGGTCCACCGCGGGCGGCGGCCGTGCCGACGCCATCGGTCCCGTCGATGGACGGCACGACACAGGCCGGGGACGACCCGGGGCGAGGACTCTTCGTCAGCGCCGTGACCTCGGAGATGCTCGATGCCTCCGCGCGCCTGATGCAGCTGCTCGACCATCCGGAGGACCATGCGGCGCTGGCGCCGATGGCGATGCGCGAGCTCGTCTACCGCGTGCTGCGCAGCGAGCAGGGAGAGCGTCTGGCGCAGGTCGCCCGCGCCGATAGCCAGACGCAGCGCGTGCACCGTGCGATCCGCTGGCTGAAGACCCACTACGCGCAGCCGCTGCGCATCGAATCGCTGGCGAAGGAGGCGCACATGAGCGCGTCCTCGCTGCATCACCACTTCCGCGCCCTGACGGCCATGAGCCCGTTGCAATACCAGAAGCAGCTGCGGCTGCAGGAAGCGCGGCGGCTGCTGATCGCCGAGGGCCTCGAGGTCGCGCGCGCCGGCCACGCGGTCGGGTATGAAAGCCCGTCGCAGTTCAGTCGCGAGTACAGCCGCCTCTACGGCGCGCCGCCGTCCCGGGATGCGGCGAAGCGGCGAGACACGCCATCGGCGCGGTTCCCGGCCTGAGCGTCGCCCCGCTCGCCCCTCTCACTTGCTGAAGCAGTTCCCCACCATCGCCGGGGCATTCTTGAGGCGATCGTCGGTCGGATTGATCGCGGCAACGCGGTTCTCATAGACCCGCGTGCACTTGCTCCCTTGCCGGATCACCTTGGAGCCGGAGCCACTCGTCGAAACCGCCGACACGATGGGCAGCGTCCCGGCGGCGGCCGGCGACCGGTCAGACCTCGTCGCGGTCCAGCGAGGCGGACAGGGCGGCATGCGCCTCGATCTCCGCCACCCGCTGGCCGAAGGTCTCGCGCGCCATGCCCAGCGCATCCGAACCGGCCACGAAATGCAGCGGCGGCGTCGGCATCGCGGCCAGTTCGACGAAGGCGCGTCCCAGCTTCGCCGGATCGCCGGGCTGCTGGTGGTTGTAAGCCTCGTAGGTCGACAGCGGCGGCGTGGGCAGCGTCGCGTAGTCCGCGATCGGCGCCGTGCCGTAGCGCACCGAACTGGCATCCAGGAAGTCGGTGCGGAAGAAGCCCGGCTCGACGACCGTCACGCGGATGTTGAAGCCGGCGAGCTCCGGCGCCAGCGACGCGGTGAACCCGTCGACGGCGAACTTCGTCGCGCAGTACACCGTCGCGCCGTCGAACCCGCGGAAGCCGCCGACCGACGCGATGTTGATGATGTGCCCGTCGCGCTGCCGGCGCATCACCGGCAGCGCCGCGCGGGTGACGTGCATCAGGCCGAAGACGTTGGTGGCGAACTGGCGTTCGACGTCGGCGGCGCTGATTTCCTCGAACAGGCCGAGTTGCCCGTAGCCCGCGTTGTTGACCAGCACGTCGATGCGGCCGAAGCGCGCCACGGCCTGTTCGACCGCGTCGGCGGCTTCCGCCTCACGGCTGACGTCCAGCGGAAGGCACAACACGTCTTCTCCGTGGTCGGCATACGCCGTCTTCAACGCCTCGACGTTGCGACCGGTGGCGACGACGCGGTCGCCGGCGGCCAGCGCCGCCCGGGCGATTTCACGACCGAAACCGCGGTTGGCGCCAGTGATGAACCAGATCTTGCTCATGGAAATTCCGTCCTTCAGAGGGTTCGTGGCCGGGCGGCAACCAAGTGCCGAGGCCGGTGTTGGGGGACGGATGAATCCTAGGAACGGGGCGGCGACCGCACGTGCCGGTTCCGGCAGACCGCTTGCACGATCCGACGAAGGCGGTCTCCCACCCCTGACCGCCGCGCTGTTGGACTTCCCCCACCCTGGGGTGCCCTCGGGAGATGCGCGAATCTCGCGCTTGGGCTACAATCGCTGCTTGACTCGCACAAGACCACCCTCTTCAGGTCTTCTTCTGCAGCCCCTCCGGTCCCTCCCAAGGACACTTCTGCGAGCGGCTCGCACCAGCATCACCCCCCGGTTCGTGCGCTTGAGCGTTTCTGGTTTCGGCCAGCCTGTTCGCCATTCGGCTGATCGGCATCTGGAACCACTTTCCGTGCCCCATCCGTTCGTATCATCGAATGGAGATGGCACACCTTCCCACACCGCGCCAAGACGGTTGCTTATTGCGATTGCCTATCAAGGCGCACACCTCAAAATAACGATGCAGAACAAACGCATTGAGGTGGGGCGATTCCTTGTCTCACCGATGACCAAACCCCATGCCGACGGCGGCTTCGCCGCGGCCGTCTCGATCCAGTCGGGACGCGGCATGGCCAGCATTGATCGTGTCATGCGATTCGTGCCGACCTTCGAGACCCGCCGCGCCGCGTTGCGCTATGCGGAGACCGAAGGCACCGCCTGGGCGCGCAGCCACTGAGCCGCGCGCCGTTGATTTCCGAGGCGAGGGCCTGCGGCAGACCGCGGCTGGCGCCCTTTTCATCTTCAAGCATGGAGCAAGCCGTATGGCCAAGGAAGAACTGATCGAAATGCAGGGTGTCGTCAACGAAATCCTGCCGGACTCGCGCTTTCGCGTGACGCTGGAAAACGGCCATCAGGTCATCGCCTACACGGGCGGCAAGATGCGCAAGCATCACATCCGCATCCTGGCCGGCGACGCCGTCTCGCTGGAAATGTCGCCGTACGACCTGACCAAGGGCCGGATCACCTTCCGTCACCTGCAGCGTTCGAACCACTCGGGCCCGCCGCCGGTCCGTCGCTGACGCCCCCTGCCGCGGGAAGCCTCCGGCTCCCCGCGGGGAAATCGCCAGCCATGATTTGACGCCATGGTCGACGCCATGGTCGACGCCATGATCGACGTTCAGCCCGAGGACCCCATGCCCGTGCCGCCGCCGCAGCCGGACATCGATGCGTGCTGCGGCAACGGCTGCGATCCGTGCATCTTCGACCTGCACGATCTGGCAATGGACGCGTACCGGCAGGCCCTGCGTGCCTGGAAGGCGCGCCATCCCGAGGCGTCCTGACGATTTTCCGTGCCCCACCCCCAAAAAGGGCCGCCTCGCGCGGCCCTTTCCTTTTGTGGACCGACCCTCCCGCTCTCGGGCGGTGATTTCCTTTCGTGACGTTTCTGGGGACATCCCGCGGTTCAGGATCCGCTTCCCAAGGCCGACATCAAGGACAGGCGCCGCGCTTGCCGCAGCGGCGCAGCGCTACCGCCCTCCGGAGGTCTCGATGTTCATGACCGGCCAGTCCCGTTTCCATGTCGCGCATTCCGACGCGCAGGCCAATCTGCGCTTCGCGCTGGCGCGATTGAGCACCGACTGGCGCGGCCTCGACCCGTTCGGGCTCGAGATCCTGCTGCGCCATCTGATGATGGCCGAGCACCGCTGCATGCCGCATCCGAGCGTGCTGCGCGAGCGTCCGACCAACCGCTGGCTCTTGCCGCGGCTGCGGCGCCGGCGGATCGAAGTGGCGGAACGCCTCGTGGCCGTCGGGGGCCGGGTCAGCCATGCGGCGCTGGCGCGCGTGCTGCCGCGCGGACATGACTGGCCGGGCATCTCCGCGCTGGTCGGCCGCCATGCCTGGGATCCGGTCGAGGGCCGGCAGCCGCGCCCTCACCGACCCGTCGTCGACGAGCCCGCCGTCCCGCGCGCGAGCAGCAGTGCACGGGCCACTTCTGCGAAGCCCTCGCCGCGCTCGGTCGCGGTGACGTAGGTCGGCGGGTGATCCAGCATCGGCAGGAAACGCGCGATGTTGGCCACCCCCACCGACAGCGGCATGCGTTCGAACATCAGTTGATCGTTCGTCGAATCGCCGACATACACCCACTCGGCGGGATCGAAGTCCAGGCCCGTCAGCCGCTTCACCGCCCAGGTCGCGGCGGTCCACTTGCTGTGGTCGCCGATCCAGCCGTTGACGTGGATCGAACTGACCGTCGCCACCAGGCCGTGGGCGCGCATCCGGTCGCAGACGGCGGCGATCGCGTCGTCGTCCAGCGCCGTGAACTCGCTGTGGTCGACGGCGATGTCGGTGAGCCGGCCTCCGCTGTCGCGGGCGAGCACGGCGCCGGGCACCGTCGCGACGATCTCCCGCGCGCAGGCCTGCAGCCGCGCGAGGTTCCGCGCGCGCATCGCGTCGTCCTGTGCGAATTCGGTCGACAGCCGTTTCCCGTCCCGGTGCAGGAGCACGCCGCCGTTCTCCGCGACGATCCCCCGGACGGGCCACGCCATCGCAAAGGCCTCGCTCCAGCCGGCGGGACGCCCGGTGATCGCGATGACCGGCACGTCCGCCGCCTGCAGCTCCCGCAACGCCTCCAGCGCCGCCGGGGCGATCGCGCCCTCCTCCGTCAGGGTGTCGTCGATGTCCGTCAGCACCCCGCGCAGGGGGCGCCAGGCCGTGACGGGACAGCCGCTGAGAGGGGGAATCGTTCGCATGGGGGGCGATTGTGGGCCCGAACATGACTACAATCCGGCCCTGTTCCGAGGAGCGTTGCGACCTCCCATCCCATGGAGGCCAGGCTCGGAACCGCCGCGCGGCGACACGCCCGCGGCAATGGCAACCGCGCTCACCCGTCGACCCTTCGCAGGCCGGGTGAGGACCGAGCGGCAAATGCCCCAGCAATTGCCCTCCGCACTTCTCCCCATGCCCTGATCGCTGGCGTCGACGGCCCTTCTTCGCAGGAGTCCGCATGAACGCCCAATTGAAGCCGCTGGCCCAAGACCAGTACCTGATCAAAGACCTGTCGCTGGCCGACTGGGGCCGCAAGGAAATCAAGATCGCCGAGAGCGAGATGCCCGCGCTGATGGCCATCCGCGAGGAATACGCCGCCACGCAGCCGCTCAAGGGCGCGCGCATCACCGGCTCGCTGCACATGACGATCCAGACCGCCGTGCTGGTCGAGACGCTGCAGGCGCTGGGCGCGGAAGTCCGCTGGGCGTCGTGCAACATCTTCTCGACGCAGGACCACGCCGCCGCCGCGCTGGTTGCCGCAGGCACCCCCGTCTTCGCCTACAAGGGCGAGACGCTGGAAGACTACTGGGACTACACGCACCGCATCTTCGACTTCGGCGCCAAGGGGACCGCGGGCGAAGGCCCCAACATGATCCTGGACGACGGGGGCGACGCGACGCTGCTGATGCACCTGGGCCAGAAGGCCGAGAAGGACCTGTCGGTCCTGGCCAATCCGGGCAGCGAGGAAGAGCGCATCCTGTTCGCCGCGATCAAGAAGAAGGTCGCCGAGGACGCCACCTGGTACACCCGCAAGAGCGCCGAGATCATCGGCGTCACGGAAGAGACGACCACGGGCGTGCATCGCCTGAAGGAAATGTCGGCCAAGGGCACGCTGCTGTTCCGCGCGATCAACGTCAACGACTCGGTCACCAAGAGCAAGTTCGACAACCTGTACGGCTGCCGCGAGTCGCTGGTGGACGGCATCAAGCGCGCCACCGACGTGATGATCGCCGGCAAGATCGCCGTGATCGCCGGTTATGGCGACGTGGGCAAGGGCTCCGCGCAGGCGATGCGCGCGCTGTCGGCGCAGGTGTGGGTCACCGAGATCGATCCGATCTGCGCGCTGCAGGCCGCGATGGAAGGCTTCCGCGTCGTGACGATGGAATATGCCGCCGACAAGGCCGACATCTTCGTCACCACGACCGGCAACAAGGGCGTGATCCGCCATGAGCACATGGCCGCGATGAAGCACAACGCCATCGTCTGCAACATCGGCCACTTCGACAACGAGATCGACATCGCCTCGATCGAGAAGTACGAGTGGGAAGAGATCAAGCCACAGGTGGATCACGTGATCTTCCCCGACGGCAAGCGCATCATCCTGCTGGCCAAGGGCCGTCTGGTGAACCTGGGCTGCGGCACGGGCCATCCGAGCTACGTGATGTCGTCGAGCTTCGCCAACCAGACGATCGCCCAGATCGAGCTCTTCGCCCACAAGGACGCCTACGCCGTCGGCCAGGTCTACGTGCTGCCCAAGCACCTGGACGAGCACGTCGCCCGCCTGCAGCTGAAGACGCTGAACGCGCAGCTCAGCGAGCTGACGGACGAGCAGGCCGCCTACATCGGCGTGTCGAAGTCGGGCCCGTACAAGCCCGACACCTACCGTTATTGATTGACCGACCCGAGACCCGACCATGCGTGCTGACCAGCTGCTTCTCTCCCTTGGCCTGGCGCCCACGCGCTCGGCCGCCCAGCGGCTGATCGACGCGCGTGCGGTCGAGTGGGAAGGCCCCAAGGGCTGGACCGTCGTGCGCAAGTGCGGCGAGGACCTGCCCGACACCACCCCCCTGCGCGTGACGGACGACGCCGAGCTGCGTTACGTCTCGCGCGGCGGGCTCAAGCTCGAAGGCGCGTTGGCCAAGGTCGGCGTGTCGGTGGCGGGCCTCACGGCGCTGGACATGGGCCAGAGCGCGGGCGGCTTCACCGACGTGCTGCTCAAGGCGGGCGCGGCGCACGTGACCGGCATCGATGTCGGCCACAGCCAGCTGCACGAGACCTTGAAGGCGGACCCGCGCGTGACCGCCCATGAAGGCATGCACGTGAAGGACTACGTCCCGACCGAGCCCTTCGATCTGGTCGTGGGCGACCTGAGCTTCATCTCGATGATCGGCACGCTCAAGCACGTGGTCGGCTGGCTCAAGCCGCAAGGCCAGGCCCTGCTGCTGATCAAGCCGCAGTACGAGCTGGGCCCGAAGGCCTTGAACAAGAACGGCATCGTCAAGGACAAGGCGCAATACGTCGTGCTCAAGGAGCAGGCCGTGGCGGCCGCTGAGAAGCGCGACCTCGTCGTCAAGGGCTGGTTCGAAAGCCCCGTCACCGGCGGCGACGGCAACACCGAATTTTTCATCTGGGTTCAGAAACCATGACGACGCCTGTCAGCATCGAATTCTTCCCGCCCAACACGCCCGTCGGCACCGAGAAGCTGAAGACCGTCGTGCAGGAGCTGCGCGCGGTGGATCCGCAGTACTTCAGCGTCACCTACGGCGCGGGCGGATCGACGCGCGAGAAGACGCTGTCGACCGTCGCGGACATCGCCTCGTCCGGTTTCGAGGCGGCGCCTCACCTGTCCTGCGTGGGCTCGACGCGCGAGAACATCGCGGAGATCCTGGCGACCTACCGCGCGCAGAACATCCGGCGCGTTGTCGCGCTGCGCGGCGACCTGCCCAGCGGGACGGCGACGGCGGGCGAGTTCCGTTACGCGGCCGAGCTGGTGCGCTTCATCCGCGAGACGCAAGGCGCGGACTGGGACATCGAGGTGGCCGCCTATCCCGAGTACCACCCGCAGCAGCGCTACGCGGCGCGCGACCTGCAGTTCTTCGCGGACAAGGTGCGCGCCGGCGCCAGCGGCGCGATCACGCAGTTCTTCTACAACCCCGATGCCTACTTCCATTTCGTCGACGCGACGCGGGCGATCGGCGTGGACGTGCCGATCGTGCCGGGCATCATGCCGATCAACAACTTCGCACGCATCGCGCAGTTCGCGCAGCGCGACGGCATCGAGATCCCGCGCTGGGTCGCGCTGAAGATGGAAGGCTACATGGACGACGCCGCCTCGGTGCGCGCCTTCGGCCTGGACGTCGTCACGCGGCTGTGCGAACGCCTGATCGCCGGCGGCGTGCCGGGGCTGCATTTCTATTCGCTCAACCAGAGCGCGCTCACGCTGGCGTTGTGTGAACGCCTCGGTCTCGCCACGAAAGCTTGATAAGGCGCAAGCGCTTCGCGCCGGCGCGGGGAACCGCACCGGTTCGCCGCCGTTCCTTGTGAACGGTCAAGGTTCTCACGGAGCGGTCCGCGTTCAATCCCGGTCATCCCATTGACCAGGAGTGACCGCATGTCCCGCATCCTTTCCGTCTCCGGCGCCCGCCCCGCCTTCTTCCGTCCGTCGATCGCCGTCGGCGTCGCGCTCGCCGCGCTCGCCACCGCGATGGCACCGTCGGCTCATGCGCAGAGCAGCCCGTGGGTCTTCCGCGCCCGCGCGGTGAACATCGACCCTGCGGAGAAGGACCACACCGGCCTGGGCCTGTCCCTGAGCCGCAAGACCATCCCCGAAGTCGATTTCAGCTATTTCATGGCGCCGAACTGGGCCGCCGAACTGGTCCTGACGGTGCCGCAGCGTCACAAGCTCTACAGCAACGGCCAGCGCATCGGCTCGGTGAAGCACCTGCCGCCGACGCTGACGCTGCAGTACCACTTCAACCCGGAAGGCGGCTTCCGCCCTTACCTGGGCGCGGGCCTGAACTACACGCGCTTTTCCGGCGTCCACTTCGAGCCTGCCGTGCAGGCCGCGCTGGAGCCGACGATCACGAAGAACAGCGTCGGCCTGGCGGCGCAGGCGGGCTTCGACGTGATGCTCGACAAGCAGTGGTCGATCAACGTCGACGTGAAGAAGATCCAGATGGACACCGAGGTTCGCTCCAAGGGAACGAACGTCGGCAAGTTCAAGATCGATCCGCTGCTGGTGGGCGTGGGCGTCGGTTACCGGTTCTGATCAGCCTGGCTCAGATCAAGGCCGCGAACGCATCCCGGGTGAGGTTCTCCGGCGCGCCTGTCTCGCGGCAGGCGACGTCGTCCTCGATGCGGACGCCGCCGAAGGCGCTCAGGTGCCTGACCAGCGGCCAGTCCACGTTCGCCGCGGCGGGCGTGGCGCGCAGCTTGTCCAGCAGCATCGGGATGAAGTACAGCCCCGGCTCGATCGTCACGACCATGCCGGGCTGCAGCACGCGCGTCAGACGCAGGTACGGGTGACCGTCCGGCTTGGCGATCGTGCCGCCGTCTTCGCCGGCCATGAAGCCGCCGATGTCGTGGACCTGCAGTCCCAGCAGGTGGCCGATGCCGTGCGGCAGGAAGGTCGAGGTCACGCCTTGCGCGAGCATCGCCTCCTCGTCCATCTTCACGATGCCCAGCTGGCGCAGCACCCCGGCAGTCTCGCGGTGCGAGGCCAGGTGGATGTCGCGGTAGTCGACGCCGGCGCGCACGCGGTCGACCAGCCGCAGCTGCGCCGCTTCCATGGCATCGATCAGCGCCTGGAAGGTCGCGTCGCCATTGCCGGTCGTGCGGGTGATGTCCGATGCGTAGCCGCCGCTGTGCGCGCCCGCATCCACCAGCAGCGACAGCGATTGCGCCGGGGCCAGCTGGTCCTGGTATTGGTAATGCAGCACCGCCGCGTGCTCGTTGAGCGCGACGATGTTGCCGTAGGGCAGGTCGCGCTCGGCGAAGCCGCAGGCGTCGAGGTAGGCGTTGTGGATCGCCGCCTCGGACAGGCCCTCGCGGAAGGCGCGCTGCGACGCGAGGTGCGCCTTCGCGCCCAGCGCCGACGCCTCGCGCAGACGCAGCAGTTCATAGCCGGTCTTCGCGGCCCGCGCGTAGTGCAAGGGGTTCAACACCTCGGGCGGGTTGTTCGGGACGATGTCGCCCAGCGCCGCGTCCGCCTCGCCGACGATCGCCAGCGTGCCGGGCACTTGCAGATAGGGCAGCGCCTCTTCCGCCTTGCGGACGATGATCAGCTCGAAGTGGTCGACCCAGAAGCCGCTCGGCGCCTCGGGCGGCACGTGCCAGTAGTCCTCGGGCTGCACGTAGACGAGGCGCGGCTTGTGCCCGGGGCGGATCACCAGCCAGCTGTCCGGATGACGGAGCAGCGGCACCCACAGCTTGAAATGCGGATTCGGCTGGAAGACATAGGGGCGATCGTCGAGGAAGGCGAACTTCTCGATGCCCGACGCGATCAGCAGCGCATCGAATCCGCCGCGCTGCAACGCGTGGTCGGTGCGGCGCTGCTGTTCCGCGAGGTGGTCGGCGTAGAGAGCATTCAGGGCGTTCAGGGCGTGGGGATCGGCGGAGCTCATGGGCGCGGATTCTCCCAGACGACCCCCATCTCGGTCAGCATCGCATCGAGCCGCACGTCGTTCGGCTGGGCGGTCAGCGTCGGCTGGAAGCCGTGGCTGAAACCGACGCCGACGACCACCGGCCTGGGCTGGATCTGCGCGATCGTGCGCAGCATGAAGCCGCCGCCGTAGCCCATGCGGATGCCGCCCGGGCCGTAGCCGAGACAAGGCAGGATCAGCAGCTCCGGATCGAAGGCCTCGGTGTCCTTGGGCTTGGTGATGCCGGTGGCGTCCTCTTCCATCGGGCAGCCCGGATACCAGACGTGGAAGCGCAGCCGCCCTTCCTCGCGATCGACGACCGGCAGGCCGATGCGGCGGTCGCCGTCGACCTCGCTCCAGCGGTACAACGCCGGCAGCGGGTCGAATTCGCCCTTGATGGGCCAGTAGGCCGCGATGCGCTTTTCCTTGCGCCCGACCAGCCAGACGCGCAGCACGCTCTGCACCACGTCGGCGAGCTCCAGGCGGCCCGGCAGGTCCAGGCGCTCGTGGATCAGGCGCTCGCGCAGCGCCTGGCGGTCTTCGGAGATCGGCAGCTTGTCGTTCGGATCCATCCAGCCCATTCGCCTTCCCTCTCGGACCCGGCGGGCCCTGGTGCGGACCATTGTGGCCGCCTCGCGGACACGACGCCAGTTTCCTGGCGCTGAACTAGAGTCGCCCTCATGGCACGAGGCACCACCACCACAGGCACCGTCCGCCGCGTCACCGGCGCGGGCGCGGACTTCGCGAATCACTGCATGGAGTTGCTGGCCCCGCTTGGGCCGGTGCTGGCCCGGCGGATGTTCGGAGGCTTCGGGCTGTACGTGGACGGCCTCTTCCTGGCCATCATCAGCCGCGACGAGCTCTACCTGAAGGCGGACGCCGTCAGCCAGTCCCGCTACGGGGACGCCGGCTGCGAGCCGTTCCGGTACTCGAAGAGCGGCAAGGACGGGCGACAGGAAGTCGCCAGCCTGAATTACTTCCGGCCGCCGGAGGAGACGCTGGAATCCCCTGCGCTGATGCTGCCCTGGGGGCGGCTGGCGATGGCGTCGGCCTTGCGCTCCGCCAACGCGAAGCCGAAGGCCAGGACGCCGAAGAAGAGCGCCGGCACCAGCGCCGAGCCGAGCACCGTCACGAAGGAGAAACCGGCCAAGGCGCTGAAGGGCGTCACGACGGCGTCTCCGGCGGTCAGGCGTTCGCCAGGCGGTGGCCGAACAGCTGCCCGAAAGAAGGCAGGCGGCTGACGACGCGGCGCGCCAGCGGATTGGCGCAGGCCTGCGGCGGCACCATCAGCTGGAAGCGGGCGGTCGGCCAGGCTTCGACGACGAGTTCCGTGCCGCTGCCGACTTCCAGCGTTTCGCCGGCCGACAGCCAGAAGTCCTGCGCGGGCAGGTTCAGGTCGCCGCGCTGCGTCACCCAGACGCGACCGTCGAGCACATGCAGTTCACGACGGCCCGGGCCGATCGGCAGGCTCATGGCCTCGCCCGCGGACAAGGTCCATGCGGCGTCGTCGCGGCTGACCTGGATTGATGACTTTTGCATGACATTCATGATCGACTCCCCGCCCCTCGCACAGCGCGCCTGACGGCGGCCTTCCTCGTGGGCATGGTGGGATATTAGGGTTGACCCGCAGGATGGTCCAATGAGTCTTGCGACGTCGATTGATACCATTCACGCATGAATCCGCTCAAGAATCCCGCCCGTCACCGTCCGCTCGCCGTCGGTCCGCTGCGGGCCTTCGAGGCGGTCGCCCGGCGTCTGAGCTTCAGCGCCGCGGCTGAGGAACTCTTCCTGACGCAGTCCGCCGTCAGCCGCCAGATCCGGTCGCTGGAGGAGGAACTGGGCGCGACGCTGTTCAAGCGCGGCACCCGGCATGTGGAGTTGGCACCGGACGGGAAGCTCCTGCTCGCGGTCGTGGAGCCGATGCTGGAGCGGCTGGACAGCACCGTGCGTCAGATCCGCACGACGCGCGGCCGGCGCGTCGTCAACGTGACGACCTTCGCCTCCTTTGCATCGCTGTGGCTGATCCCCCGGCTGGAGGCCTTCCAGCGGGAGCATCCCGACATGGACATCCGCGTGTCGGCGCTGGATCAGCTCGTCGAGATCGACGACAGCGAGTTCGACGTGGCGCTGCGCTATGCCGCGCCGAACCGGGTGGCGCCGTCGGCGCGACGCATGTTCGGCGAGATGCTGACGCCGGTGGTGAACCCGTGGGTGGCCAAGCAGGCGCAGGAGGGCCAGGGCCCGCCGTTGAGCCAGGCGGCCGACCTGCGCCAGTACACGCTGGCAGAGGAAGACGACCAGCGTCCGAGCGGCTTGTTCCTGAGCTGGCGGCGCTGGCTGGCGTTGCACGGCGCGCCGGACCTGCAGCCGCGTCGATGGATGTACCTCAACTTCACCTACCAGCAGATCCAGGCGGCGGTGTCCGGACAGGCGGTGGCGCTGGCGCGGCTGCCGATGATCTACGAGGCGCTGGAGCGCGGCGAACTCGTGGAGCCCTTCGGCGAAGCCGGCCGCACCGATTGCCCGACGGTGTACTGGCTCATGATGTCGGAGCATGGCCGGCAGCGGCCTGAGGTCGTCGAGTTCGCGCAATGGATCGGCGAGCAGGCCAAGCTCACGCGCCGAGCGATCGGCGAGCCGGATCCGCCGGTGGATGAGAACTCGGGCTGAGCAACAGGGCTGCCGCACTGCCACCGCGGCTCGTCTTGGCCCCTCTCCCGCAGTGCGGGAGAGGGGCTGATGCCGGCCGGACTGGCGGTCAGGGGGCGATGAGTTCGCGCTCCGTCAGCACCACGGTCAGTGCCTGGTCGTGCGGCTGCACTTCGAAGGCCGCTTCGCAGCAGCGCCATCCCAGGCCGATCGTCGTGACCCCGGGATGCGCCTCGATCCAGCGGTCGAAATACCCGCCGCCGTAGCCCAGCCGGAAGCCCTCCCGCGTGTAGCCCAGGCAGGGCACCAGCAGCACGTCCGGCACCAGCACCGGCCCGGTCGAGCTCGGGATCCCGCATTCGTCCTTCACCGTCGGTTCCTGCCCGTCCCAGCGGCGGAAATCCATCGAGGCGGGTCCCCGATCGCCGGCTTTACGCGCGAAGGGCAGCGCCAATTGCATTTCCCCCCCGAGCTTGTGGGTCGAGGCCCAGGCCGCTGCGTTAAATTCACCCTCCAGGGGCCAATAGAGGCCGAGGGTCAGCGGCTCCAGCTGACGCAGCAACGGCAGCAGCTGCTCGCCCAGCTGGTCAGACGCGAGACGCGCCTCGGCGCCGGCCCACCATTCACGGCGGCGCGCCAGCAAGGCGCGGCGCAATTCGCTTCGCTCATGGGGCCAGGTCTTGCCGGTCGTACCGGCGGCTTCTGGAGCCGTGGGGGAGTCACTCATCGCAGGTCGGCATGAAGTTCGCTCGGATCACTGTAACCGCCCTCGCCTCCGCCACCGTGACCGTCTCGGCCACCGTCGGCACCCTGGGGGGCCTGGGCGCCCTCGGCCTGGCCATGGGCATGGGCATGGCCGCCGTCACGGCGACGCCCGCCCTCGCGCAATCGACCACGGCCTTCAACGTCGTGCCCAACGCCCTGCCGCCGCTGCCGGACCTGGTCACCGACGCCCGCGAGGCCTGGCGCGTCCGGGACCGCTCCCGCCTGGCCGCGATGCGCCAGGCCGCCTTCGACCAGCAGCATCCGCTCGCGCCCTGGTTCGACTACTGGGAGCTGAATGCCCGGTTGTCGGAAGCCCAGCAGCCCGAACTCAACGCGTTCTACGCGCGCTGGCCGGGCGCCTACGTCGAGGACCGGCTGCGCAACGACTGGCTGCTGGAGCTGGGGCATCGCCGCGACTGGGCCAACTTCCGCCGCGACCACGCCGCCTACAAGATGCAGGACGACCGCGAGGTCGCCTGCTACGCGCTGCTGGCCGATCCGCCGGGGCGCGACCTCCGGGACGCGGCCCGCGCCGCCTGGTTCGCGCAACGCGACGCGGACGAGGGCTGCAACATGCTGGCGACCACGCTGCACGAGAACGGCCAGTTCAAGGACTCGGACGTCTGGCGCAAGCTGCGCCTGGTGGTCGAGACCAACAAGCCGCGCGCGGTGAAGCAGGCTGGAGCATTGCTGACCAAGCCCGACCAGGACGCGCTGGCCGAGCTGATGGACAAGCCGGACCGCTACCTGAAGCGCAAGGCCGCGGCCTCGCCGCGCGCCAAGGCCGAACTGACGATGCTGGCGCTGATGCGTCTGCTGGCGACGGATTACGACAAGGCCGACGACGACGTGCGCCGTTGGGCGGCCAAGTTGCCCAACGACCTGTCCGCCTGGCTCTGGGCCCAGTACGGCAGACAGGCCGCGCTGCGGCTCAAGGACGAGGCCAACGAGCATTTCGATCGCGCGGTGAAGCTCCAGGCCAAACTCGGTCCGGTCGAATGGAGCGACGAGACGATCGCCTGGATGGCGCGCGCCGCGCTGCGCGGCGATGCGGGCGCGAGCCGGCCTGATCAGCTGATGTCGGCGATCGCGCTGATGAAGCCGTCGGACCAGAAGGACGTCACCTGGCAGTACTGGCGGGCGAAGGCGCAGCAGCAGCTGGCGGCCAACGGCCCCGCCGGCGACGCCCAGCGCCGCGAATCGCAGGAGACGCTGCGCGCGATCGCCTCGCCGCTGAACTTCTACGGCAAGCTCGCCGCCGACGAATTGAAGCTGCGCCTGCCGTTGCCGCCGACGCCCGCGGACCTCACCGCGCCGGAGCGCGCGCAGGCGCTGGCGAATCCCGGCATCCAGCGCGCGCTGATGCTGTTGGCCGTCGGCCTGCGCAGCGAGGGCCAGCGGGAATGGAACTTCAGCCTGCGCGGCCTGTCGGATCGCGAGCTGCTGTCGGTGGCGCAGGCCGCCTGCGAGCGCGAACTCTGGGAGCGCTGCATCCAGACCAGCGAGCGGACCAGGACCGAGATCGACCTCGCCCAGCGCTTCCCGATGCCCTTCCGGGCGGACGTGTTCAAGCAGTCGACGGCGATGGGCCTGGATCCGGCCTACGTCTACGGGCTGATCCGGCAGGAGTCGCGCTTCATGATGGATGCGCGTTCGCACGTGGGCGCCGGCGGCCTGATGCAGGTGATGCCGGCGACGGCGAAGTGGACCGCCAGGAAGTTGGGTGTCGACTTCAAGCCCGACATGCTGCACGACCGCGACACCAACCTGCGCCTGGGCACCGGCTACCTGAAGCTGGTGATGGACAGCTTCGAGGGCTCGCAGGCGATGGCCGCGGCGGCGTACAACGCGGGCCCGAACCGGCCGCGCCGCTGGCGCGACGGTCCGCAGCTCGACGCCGCGATCTGGACCGAGAACATCCCCATCTGGGAGACCCGCGATTACGTGCGCAAGGTGCTGTCCAACGCGACGATCTACGCGCAGCTGATGGGCCGCGAGACCGGCATCGTGCTGCGCGACCGGCTCGGCCGGGTCATCGGTCCGGCGGCTGCCTCGGCGCCGGACATCCCGGCGAACGGCACGAACTGACCCCCGGGAGGCGCCTGAGCGCGCCCCTCCACACAGAGAGATCTCCACATGCAGCTGATCATCGGCAACAAGAACTACTCGTCCTGGTCGATGCGCCCGTGGGTGCTGATGAAGGCGCTCGGCATCGATTTCCAGGAGCGCAAGCTGCGCTTCGACTTCACGCCCGATTCGGCCTTCTACCGCGAGATCGGTGCGGTGACGCCGGCCGGCAAGGTGCCGGTGCTGGTCGACGACGGGCTGGCGGTCTGGGACTCGCTGGCGATCGTCGAGTACCTCGCCGACCGTTTCCCCGACAAGGCCGTCTGGCCCAGGGACGCGCGTCAGCGTGCGCGGGCACGTTGTCTCTGCGCGGAGATGCACAGCGGCTTCGGCCAGTTGCGCAGCCATTGCATGATGAACATCGATGCGGAGCTGGCAACCGTCGGGGCGCGGCTGCTGCAGGCCGAGGCCGGCCTGCGCAAGGACCTCGCCCGCATCGTGGCACTGTGGACCGACGCGCTGACGCAGAGCGGCGGCCCGTTCCTGTTCGGAGAGTTCGGTGCGGCCGATGCCTTCTTCGCGCCGGTCGTGATGCGGGTGACGCGCTACGGGCTGCCGTTGCCGGCGTCGCTGAAGGCCTACACGGACGCCGTGCAGGCGGCGCCTGGGGTGCGCGACTGGATCGCGGATGCGATGGCGGAGAAGGACTTCCTCGACTTCGAGGAGCCCTATCGGGACATCAGCGGTCCGGTGCCGGTGTTGAAGTCCTGAAATGAAAAACCGCCTTCCGTTGCCTGTGCGGGCAGGCGGCGGAAAGCGGCGAGGTGGGCCGGCGCGAAATCAGTTATCGCGGCGGCGACGCACCATGAATCCTGCGGCGAGAAGACCGCCGAGCATCATGGCTTGGTTCGTGGGCTCAGAGACGAACGACGGCACGACGGTGTCCGCGCCCTCTTGTTCGTTGACATCGGCCAGCTGCGCGGGGGCGGGCTGGCTCTGCCGGGTGAAACTGGTGTCAGCGGCGACGTGCACGGCGTTCGTGTCCGGCGCTTGCTGCTCCTGCGCTTGGGCAGCGAGACCAATTCCGCCCAGCAGGAGGAGAAGAACAGACTTCATCAAAATACTCCCTACTGCTATGCCGGCCTGCCTGACTACAACGTCTCTCTCGGTAGTTGGCCTGTTCGAACAGGCACTGGTGTGCAGGGGCATTGGTGAATATACGGATAGAGAGACTACTTGAGGTATCCCCTTAATCAGGGATGCTGCGCCGCAACATGAGTGATCAGATGTATCTCGTTGGGGGAGCGGTGCGGGACGCGCTCCTGGGGCTGCCCGTGCAGGACCGCGACTGGGTGGTGGTCGGAGCCACGCCCAAGTCCTTGATCGATAAGGGATTTACTCCTGTCGGCAAGGATTTCCCCGTGTTCCTGGACCCCGTGACCCATGAAGAGGTGGCATTGGCCCGGACCGAGCGGAAGACCGCCGCCGGGTACCACGGCTTCCAGTTCCACACGGATCCGGATGTCACCCTTGAGCAGGACCTGGCGCGCAGGGACTTGACAATCAACGCCATGGCCCAGGCGGGGGACGGGACGATCGTCGACCCGTATGGCGGCCGGCGCGATCTGGAGGCCCGGGTCCTGCGTCATGTGTCGGACGCTTTCGCGGAGGATCCGGTCCGGATCCTCCGGCTGGCGCGTTTCGCGGCACGCTTCGGCGACTTCACGGTGGCGCCGGAGACGATGGCGCTGATGCGCCAGATGGTCGCCGCCGGCGAAGCCGACGCGCTGGTCGCCGAGCGCGTCTGGCAGGAGATCGCCCGCGGCCTGATGGAGCGCCACCCGGCGCGGATGATCGAGATCCTGCGCGACAGCGGCGCGCTGGCGCGCATCGCGCCGGAGCTGGAACGGCTGTTCGGCGTGCCTCAGCCCGAGGCGCACCACCCGGAGATCGACACCGGCGTCCACGTGCTGCTGGTGCTGGAGGAATGCGCGCGTGTCGAGGCACCGCTGCCGGTGCGCTACGCCTCGCTGTGCCACGACCTCGGCAAAGGCACGACGCCGGAGGAGGAATGGCCGCGTCACCTGAAGCATGAATCACGCGGCGTCGAGCTGGCGGCGGCGCTGTCACAGCGCTGGCGGGTACCGTCGGACTGCAAGGAGCTGTCGGAGCTGGTCGCGCGCGAACACACGCACGTGCACCAGAGCCTGGATTTCAGCGCCGAGGCGCGCCTGCGCCTGATCGAGCGCAGCGACGCGCTGCGCCGGCCGGAGCGCTTCGCGCAGCTGCTGCTGGCCTGCGAGTGCGACGCCCGTGGCCGCACGGGCTTGCACGACCGCCCCTATCCGCAGCGTCCCGCCTTGCTGCACGACCTGCGTGCGGTGCAGTCGGTCGATCAGGCGGCGATCTCCGCCGCCGCGCTGGCGGCGGGCAAGAAGGGCCCGGCCATCGGCCAGGCGATCCACGAGGCCCGCAAGGCCGCGCTCAGGGCGTGTGAGGGCGATCGACCGCGCTGAGGTCCAGGCGATTCATACTCTAAAAGGATGCCGCGGCTTCAGTCTGAGGGGCGGCCTGCGAAGCGTCAGGCTGCGACGGCATATCGGTGGGATCGATCACACCTTCCAGATAGTTCGAGTAACGCTCATGCAGATGCTTGAGCGCTGCGCCCTTGTCGGCCTGGTAGGCCAGCCGTTCCTGAAAGAACTGCATACGCGCGCGGTTGTCGTCCAACACCTGGGCCCAGGTCTTGACGTAGATCGAGGCATTCGCGTTCTTGAGAATGAGCCCTGTCGCGGTGTTCTCTCCGATCGTGTACTGGCCGATCGCGTCGACGTCATCGCTGATGACCCAGAACACCCACCTCGTGTTGATGTTCCGGAACCGCTCATCAGCGGCGACCGATGCGGCATAGCCTACGATCTGCCCGATTTCGTTGCCGCCGATCTTGACGTTGGGGGCTTTGAATTCCACGACCAGATGGGTCAGATCATTGACGCGATGGCGTCGGATCTGCCTTGAGAGCATCAGATCGACGAATCCGCGCGTCTGGGACACGTGCTTGACCGGCGCGTCGATCACGATGGCATCGCCCAGCAGCGACTTGTGCTTGCGCAGCACCTCCGTCAGCGACAGGTCATCGACCGAGAGGTGGAACTCCTCACCGAAGATCCAGGGATTCTTGGCAAGGATCCGATGGAGTTGCGACCGCTCCTTCAACCGTTGCTTCGGCCCTTTGTCGAAGAGAATCGCTTCCAGGCCGTCCAGGAACTTCAGCCGATCGGAGATGACTTTCGTCCCGTTGATGATCGAGGAGAGCGAGCCCTCTCGCAGCAGTTCGGCAAGCACTTCTTGCTGTCGAGGGGGGAGGTTCAGGACCTCCGTCAGGATCAGTTGAAGATCCTCGGGGCCCTTCTCGATGGCCTGACGAAGCATCCGCAGGTGGAGGGCCTTGCTCTTCGGCGGCGCGTCTTCGAAGTCCGGAAGATGGCGGGCGACATTGAGGGCGACGATGTCGAAAACCTGTCGCTCAATCAACTCGAGCGGAGTCGCCGGTTCATCGTCGGGGAACGGATAGATCTTCTCCGCCTTCCATTCGGCGACGAAGCTGCGAGCTTCTTGCACCGCGATCGTGCGGAAGTGGCTCCTGTTCAGATCGAACGCCGGACGTCCGGCGATCCTCGACTGAACCTCGATTCGAAATTCCTCTTGCTGCATGGCACCTCGCTTCATTCGCTGCTTCGCGCCGGTGCGGCGCATGCGACTGGAGCGATGATTGAACAACGCCCGCGAGGACTCGAACGCCTTCGGGACCTGCGGCTAACTGATGTCAGTCATGCCCGTTTGAATTCCCACCAACATGGGTCACTCTCGCTGTCGCTCGGCGCTCACAACGTATGCGACCGATCCCCCGCGCTGAACCCCAGCGCGTCGAACTCATCGCCCGGTGCGAAGCCGATGACCTTGAACAGCTCGCCCATTTCGTGCTCCGCGATGAGCCGGTGCGCCATGCCGCGCTGCGCGAGGTCGGCGCCGCTCATCAGGTCGACCAGGCCGCAGTTGATCAGGAAGTTGGCCTGGCTCGTGTAGCCCAGCACCCTCAGCCCCGCGTCCTGCCCCGCCAGCGCGATGCCGGTGAAGTTCACATGCGACGTGATGTCCTTCTGCCCGGGCAGGGTCAGCGGATCGGGGTCGGCGCGGTGCAGGTGGTGGCACATCAAGGTGCCGCCGGTGCGCTGCGGGTGGTAGTACTCCGACTCCGGGAAACCGTAGTCGATGAAGAACGCCGCGCCGCGCTTGAGGCACTCCGCGAGCGTGCGCACGAAGGCCTCGGCCTGCGGATGCACCTCGGTCACCGTGCCGGGCACGAAGCCGACATCGTGCTCCGGCGGCGTCGGCGGGCGCGCCTCGCCGGGCCGGTCGTCGAAAGACAGCGCACCCTGCTCATCCATCGTCACGCCGCGCTGCAGCCAGTGCTGGCCGTCCCAGCGCAGCAGCTCGACAGGAATCGCGTCCAGCAGCTCGTTGGCGACCAGCACGCCGTGGATCTCGTCGGGCCAGCGGTCCAGCCACTCGACCCGAGGCGCGAAGCGCGCGAGCCGCTCCGCCTGGCGCTCGCGCAGCGAGCCCGACAGATCGACGATGAAGTACTTCGAGACCGGCGTCCCCGACGCGTCCAGCGTCTCCAGCAGCTGCGCCGCCAGCGCGCCGCTGCCGGCGCCGAACTCGATCACCGTGTCGGTGCCGCTGACCGCCAGCGCCTGCGCGACCTGCTTCGCCAGCGCGCGGCCGAACAGCGGCGACAGTTCCGGCGCCGTCACGAAGTCCGAGCCCTGCTGGGGCATCGTGCCGAACTTGCGGCGCGCGTTGGCGTAATAACCCACGCCGGGCGCGTACAGCGCCAGGCTCATGTAGCGGTCGAAAGGCAACCAGCCGCCCGCGGCGGCGAGTGCCTCGCGCAGCAGCGCAGTCATGGCCGGATCGGTCGCAGGGGTCGATGCGCCGGGCTCGGCCGGACGGGAAGCGCCACGCGGCGCGGACGCCGCGCCGTTCAGGCGGGCGGAATCAGGTGTCTTTGAAGTCATGTATCGATTCCGGGAAGCGTCGGTTGGCCGCGGTCGGCCAGCCAGGCTTCGAATTCTTCGGAGGGCATCGCCGGCGCGATCACCTCGCCCTGCAGTTCGTCGCAGCCCCACTCGGCCAGCAGGTGCCATTGCCGCGCGTTGCGCACGCCTTCGGCGCCGACGCGCATGCCCAGCCCCTTGGCCATCTGCACCATGGCGCGCGTGATCGCGGCCGCGCCGCGATCGTCCGGCAGCACCGCGACGAAACTCTGGTCGATCTTGAGCTTGTCCAGCGGCAGCCGGATCAACTGGTTCAGCGCCGTGTAGCCGGTGCCGAAATCATCGATCGAGATCGCCAGCCCCTGCGACCGCAAGGTCTGCAGCAGTTCGGGCAGGCGGTCGATCTCCTCGGTGAGCATGCGCTCGGTGAGTTCCAGTTCCAGCCACTCGCCGGGCACGCCCGCCGTCTTCAACACGTGGGCCACCGACTTCGAGAAGCTGGCCAGCCGGAACTGCATGCTCGACAGGTTCACCGCGATCGGGATCGCGGCAATGCCGCGTTCGTGCCAGGTGCGCGTCTGCCGAGCGGCTTCGTACATGACCCACTCACCCAGCGGCAGCATCAGGCGGTGACGCTCGGCCACGACGATGAAGGCGTCGGGCGTCAGCAGCCCTCGCTCCGGATGGCGCCAGCGCAGCAGCGCCTCGGCACCCACCAGTTCGCCGGTGCGCGCGTCGACCTGCGGTTGATAGAAGAGCACGAACTGGTCGGCCGTCAGCGCCTGCGCCAGTTCGGTCTCGAGCACCAGGTCCGCGTAGGCGTTCTCGGCCATCGCGTGCTCGAAGAAGCGGTAGGTCGCGCGTCCCGCGGTCTTCGCGAGGTACATCGCGGTGTCGGCGTGCTGCAGCAGTTCCTCGGGCGAGTCGCCGTGCTCCGGGTACATCGCCACGCCGATCGACGGCGTCACCGACAGGTCGCGCCCGTCCGCCTGCACCGGCACCTCGACGACGCTGAGCAGCGCGTTCAGCACCGTCTGCACGTCCTTGCGCTGCTGCACGTCGTCGAGCAGCACGACGAACTCGTCGCCGCCGAAGCGCGCCACCAGGTCGCTGCCGCGCAGCCCGCCGCGCAGGCGCTCGGAGACCGTGCGCAGCACGCGGTCGCCTTCCAGGTGACCCAGCGAATCGTTCACCCGCTTGAAGTTGTCGAGGTCGATGAACAGCAGCGCGGCGCGGCGCGCGTTGCCGAGGGCGAGCCGCTCGCGCAGCCGCTCCATGAAGGTCGAGCGGTTCAGCAGCCCCGTCAGCGGATCGTGCTGCGCGAGGTGCTGGATGCGCGCCAGCGCCTCCAGGTGCGGGCGCAGGTCGCGGACGATCGTCATCCGCAGCCGCTCGCCGTTGCGCCACAGGGTCCGCACGATGAATTCGACATCGATGCGCTCACCGCTGCGATGCAGGATCGCGGTCGCGTACCGCGTCTCCTTGCCGCTCATCATCACGTCGCGCACCGTGTCGACCTGGTCCGGCGCGATCATCGACAGCGCCGACCGCCCCACCAGTTCCTCGAGCGCGTAGCCCACCAGCTCGCACAGCGGCGGGTTGACGTCGGTCATCACGCCGTCGCGATGGAAGACGATGCCCTCCATCGACGCCTGCATGAACTTGCCCATGCGCTCCTCGGAGTCGCGCGCGGCCAGTTCCGCCTCGCGGAAGCGCGTGATGTCGGAGATCAGCACGAAGCTGGACTGCACCTCGTCCGCGCCGGGCGGCACGTAGGGAATGAGGTTGACCTCGATCCAGCGCGGGCTGCCGTCGCGGCGCTCCAGGCGGCGCTCGTAGCTGACGCTGACGCGGTCGCGCAGCACCCGCTGCACGTGGGGCTCGATCTCCTGCGAGGCCTCCTCGCCGATGATCTGCGCGAAGGTGCGGCCGAGCACGCTGACCTCGTCCAGACCGAAGCTGCGCGCGTACTGTCGGTTGGCGAAGCGGCAGGTGCGGGTGGCGGCGTCGAAGACCGCGATCAGCACCGGCACGTTGTCCGCCAGCAGGCGGAACTGCGCGGCCTGGTCCTCGGCCGAGGGCGCCGGCGTAGCCGGCGGCAGAGGCGGCACCGGCGCGTTCATTCAGTCGGTCCCGGCCGGCGCGGCGCCGTCCTCGCGCAGAGGCGACTCCTCCAGCGTCTTCAGCGCCAGGCAGAGGTCCTCCCACGCGCGCGCCTTGTCCGGCAGGTTGCGCAGCAGGTAGGCGGGGTGATAGGTGACCACCAGCGGCACGCCCTGATAGCGATGGACGCGCCCGCGCAACTTGCCGATCGGCTCCTGGCTGCGCAACAGCTGCTGCACCGCGAAGCGGCCCATCGCCAGGATGATGCGCGGCTGGATCAGCTCGATCTGGCGCTGCAGGAAGGGCTCGCACTGCGCGAGTTCCGACGGGTCCGGATTGCGGTTGCGCGGCGGCCGGCACTTCAGCGTGTTGGCGATGTAGACCTGACGTTCCGGCGGGCCTTCGCCGCGGCCCAGGCCGACCGCGCGCAGCATGCTGTCGAGCAGCTTGCCGGCGGCGCCGACGAAGGGCTCGCCCTGCAGATCCTCCTGCTCGCCCGGCGCTTCGCCGACGACCATCCAGTGCGCGCGTTCGTTGCCGACGCCGAACACGGTGTTCTTGCGCGACTCGCACAGGCTGCAGGCGCGGCACGCGGCGACCTCGTCGCGCAGGCCGGGCCAGTCCAGTCGGGTGATGGTTTCGCGCGCCACGCCGCGGGCCTGGGCGAGCGCGGCATCGACCGCGGCCGCCGCGGTCACGGGAGCGACCGCACGCGCCGGGGCCGGCGCGGCGATCGGGGGTCTTGCCGGCGCGGCCACCACGCGAGCCGTCGCGGGCGGCGCGGGCGCTTCGGCGACGGCCACGTCCGACTCGATCAACGGCGTCTCGACCACCGCGGGCGTCCACAGCTTGAGGCCCATCGCCTCCAGCATCGCGCGTTGACGTTCGTTCCAGCTCATGCGGCGGGCTCCGTCAGGCGCAAGGTCATGAGGACCGCGTCCTCGCGACCGTCCGCGCCGGGGTAGTAGCCGCGACGCAGGCCGCTCTGCACGAAGCCGTAGCGCTCGTACAGCCGGCGCGCGCGGACGTTGCTCTCGCGGACCTCCAGCCACACCTGGTGGCAGCCGCGCGCCCGCGCCAGCAGGCCCAGCGCGTCGAGCATGCGCCGCGCCAGCCCCTGCCCTTGCCGCTCCGGCGTCACGGTGATGTTGAGCAGGTGCATCTCGTCGATCACCTGCATGGCGAGAAAGTAGCCGCACAGACGCGCCTGTTCGTCGCGCATGACGAAACCGGCGTAGCCCGCGGCCATCGAATCGATGAAGTTGCCGCGCGTCCAGGGATGACTGTAGGAGACGGATTCGATCGCCATCACCTCGTCGAGGTCGAGCGCGCGCAGGGGCTGCAGCGACTGTAGCGACGGCGGCCAGGCCAGATCGCGGGGTTGGGCGCTCATCTCGTCGTCGCTCCCTTGGCTGCCTCTCGCTCGGCGGTCGTCAGCGCCACCTTGTCGCGCACGTACAGCGGCAGCGCGTTGGCGGCGTCTTCCGCCAGACCCGCATCGAAGGCCTGCCGCGCGAGCGCACCCAGCGCGCGGGCGCGCGAGGCGGTCGCGGGGAAGCGGCGGGCGTTGCCGGTATCCAGTTCGAAGGCGCCCAGCGCGGAGCCGGCGACGATGGTCGGCGGCTCCTCGCGCCACAGCACCTGCAGCGGGTCGAGGTCGGTCAGCAGGGGCTCGACGACCGTGGTCCAGCGCGCGCCGTTCCAGCGATAGCGGCCGAGGTAGATCTGGTTCATGCGGGCGTCCATGGCGACCCACACGTCGAGCGAGGCATCGCCCGGATTGCCTGGATCACCTGCAGCGAGCAGCTGCTGGCGCACGTCTTCGGCGACCAGCATCAGGCTGTCCAGCGCCAGCACCGGCTTGCCCGCGCCGAACGCCAGGCCCTGCGCCACCGAGCACGCCGTACGCAGTCCCGTGAACGCACCGGGTCCGCGGCCGAAGCCGACGGCGTCGACGGCGGCCAGCGGCAGGCCGGCCTGCTTCAGCAGCGCCATCACATCGGGGACCAGACGCTGGGAGGCCAGCGCCCCGCCATCGGCGTCCACAAAAGCATCATGGCCCTGGCCCACGAGGGCCAGAGCCATGTGTTCGGTCGAGCTATCCAGGGCCAGCAACACGCTCATGTCTGAAGTGTAGTGGCCCGGGACCTCGCGGAGCGGGGAGATCCCCCGACCCCGTGAGGCCCGATGCCGGTCGGTCGTCCGATCGGACGTCCGATCAGAACGAGTAACCCAGCGACAGCGTGTACACCACCGGACGGAAGTTGATGTCCGTGTGCAGCTCTTCCACGCCGTCCTTGGTCGTCGTGTACGAGCGCATCTTGCTGCGCACGTCCGCGTAGGCGACCGTCGCGTTCAGCGACCACTGCTTCGTGTAGGCCACGGTGAAGCCCGCGTGGGCGGCGAGGCCCCACGAGTTCTCCAGGGTGATGCGGGTCGGGCCGCCGCTGATCGCGTCGCCGGTGGGCGTGCTGCGCTTCTTCTCGAAGTAGGTGTAGTTCACACCCGCGCCGACGAAGGGGTGGAACTTCGGGATCCATTCGCCGAGGTGGTAGTTCACGAACACCGTCGGCGGCATCTGGCGCACGACCGCGATCTGGCCGGCGTTGGCGAGCACGCCGTTGCCGTAGATCTTGTGCGACGGCGGGATGCCCAGCGCGATCTCGCCGCTCCAGCGCGGCGCGAAGCGGTAGGTGTAGCCGAAGCCCGTGGTGGTCGCGTCACCGACGCGGATCTGCGCGCCCGGCGCCGGGAACTGCTTGCTGCCGCCTTCCAGCGGCGCGGCCTTGCTGTTCACGTCGATGTGCGCCAGGCCCAGGTAGACCGTGTGCGTGCCGACCGCCGGCTCCTCGGCGCGGGCGGCGCCCGCCAGCGCCATCAGCGAGGCGGCCAGGATGAGGGTGATGTTCTTCTTCATGAATGATGTCTCCGTGCTGGTCGTCGGCGATTAAGGCTGAGCAGCCAGGACCGATTGGAAGAAGCCGCGCGCCAGCGCGTTGCAGAACGGCGGGACCAGCGTGCCGTGATAGGCCCCCTGCACCGCGGCCGCACCGGCCGCGCCACCGCCGGCCGCAGCGGACGTGGCGTTCTTGGCCTGGGCGAAACCGCCCGCGATCGTTGCCGCCGTCACCTGGCCGGCCCAGGCCATCGAGGCCGAGCTTTCCAGGTTGGAGGCCGGGTACAGCTTGCCGCGCGAGCCGAAGTCGGCCTGTGCCTGCAGCGTGTTGGTGAAGAACACCGTCGGGTCGCCCGAACCGCCGCACAGCGCGACCGGCGCCTTCGGCGTCCAGCCCAGCAGCGTGTTGGTCTGCAGCGCCTTGCGGAAGTTCGAGGTCGGGTACGCGGTCTTGAACGCCGGATTCAGCAGGCCACCGGTGCCGAACAGGTTGGTGAAGGTCGGATCGTTCGGCAGCTTGCCTTCCTGGATCAGCGTGGTGATCGACTTCTTCGACGGGAACAGCGTTTCGGCCGTCGCGGCGAACTGCGAGGCGTACACGTCCGTCGGAGCGGCGTAGATGTTGCCGTAGGCCTTCTGGTAGCTCGTCAGCATCAGCGGCAGGAACAGCGTCGCGCCGGCGTTGACCGGGCCGGTGGTGACGATCGTGTCGCCGAAGCCCACCAGGTTGTACGGGCCGGACATCGGCGCGGCGGCGGTGACCGGGAACTCGGTGCCGTAGTCGCGCTCCATCACCTTCTGCGTGGCCATCGCCACGTGACCGCCCTGCGAGTAGCCGGCCAGCAGCAGCTTGGCCGACGGCTTGACCGCGCTCTCGGCGGCCAGATGGGTCTTGGCCGCGCGCATCGCGTCGATCATCTCGATCGCGGACTGTTCGGCGTTCAGGTAGGACGTGTACTGGGCGCCGGAGCGGTCGTAGCCGAGGTAGTTCGGCGCCACGACGATGAAGCCCTGGGCGGCGTAGAACGCCGCGATCAGCGACCCTTCGGCGTTGTTCGTGAGGTCGGCGATGTTGTAGGCCTGGTCCGTCGTCGTGCCGTGGGCGTAGAGCACCACCGGGCGATCGCCCGTGCAGGCGGCACCGGTGCCGGCCGGCACCAGCACGGCGGCCGAGGCGGTGGCCGGGAGGCCTTGGGGATCACGCGTCCAGTAGTAGACGTAGCGCACGTCCACGTCGCAGGCGGCCTTGCCGCTGATCGGCTGGATGCCCTTGGCCAGGGTACCCGCGTCGATCTGGGCGGCGGTCGCCGCGCCGGCCTTCAGGCCGAGTTCCAGCGTGCCGCGCGCCGGCGGCGGATCGTCGCTCGAAGGATTGCTGCCGCCGCCGCAGGCGCTCAGCATGGCCACGGCGGCCAGCGTCAGGCTGGCCAGTTTGAATTGGCTGTTCATTCGGACTTCTCCAGGGGTTGTCTCCGTCGTCTGCACCGTCCCCGGCATCGCGGTCGGCACTAAATCGAACGGTCGTTCGTTTTTCTCAGGGATCACTTTAAGCGCACGTCCGGCGGCGCTTACAAAAGGAAAACCCTGACAAGCCACAGCATGCCAGGGTCGGGGGGACGACGGACGCACAACCTGACCCCTTCGAGGCGCGGCTGCAACACTTCCGTCATCCGGCTGCGCGCGATGCGCGCGATGGATTCGTCCTCAGAACGGGTTGTTGGTGGCCCGGTTGATGGCCTGCGATGCCATGTTGTTGTGCATCACCGGCCCGACCAGCACGTTGCTGGCCCACATGTGGGTGGCGGAGGTGGCGTTGGCCACCAGCGTCTTGTCGGTGCAGACCGGCGGCAGCGAGCTCGCCAGGCAGGCGACATCGGCCGAGTTCGACGCGGAGTACAGCGTCGGATAGCGGCTCATCGTGCCCATCAGCTCATCGGTCAGGATGAGGCCGATGTAGTGGCCGTCGTTGCGGATCTTCAGGCGCAGGCCGGCGTTGAAGCGGCGCGACAGTTCGGTCAGCAGCGCGGCGCGGTCGGTGTCCGCGTGGACCGCCTTCTCGCGGAACGCGAACGGCGACAGGCCCAGGTCCTGCACGGTGGACAGGATGATGCGGCCGTTGGCGTCGACGATGCGGTTGACCTGCGCGGCCAGCAGTTCGCCGCGCGCCTGCGCCGCGTTGCCCAGCGTGGCGGCGTCCTGCGCCGGGTACTGTGCGTACAGCTCCAGGAGGTCATTGGCGCCGGCCAGGATGGTGACCAGGTCCTTCGGGTTGAAGCCGTCGAGCGCGAACTGGCGGTCGATCTGCGCCTGGACGTCGGCGACCTTGGCGTCGGCGGTCGCGTACATGCGCGCGGTCGGCGTGGCCAGCTTGTCCGGATTGCATTCGCCGAACACCAGGCCGAAATGCCCCGCGACCTGCTGCGTCCACACCTGGTTCAAGGTGCAGGTCACGGCCGAAGTGGTCGCGTCGGTGCCGTTGATGGAGTACTTGGTGCCGTCGGCGCGGATGGTGCTCGTCTCGTCGCCGAAGGCGAGGACGCGCGTCGGACGGAAGGGGTCGATCTGCTCGCCGCCGCCACCGCAGGCCGCCAGCATCGCGGTCGCACCCAGCAGGACGGCCAGGTGGCGCTTCACACTCTTCATGAACTCTCCAAATCTCGAAAACTCAGCGGGGCGCGAAGGCCGCCGCCGCGCGGGACAAGCGGTCCCGCACCCCATCCCAGGCGGCCTCTTGCGGGGGCGCCTCGATCCAGATCTCCGTCGCGCCGGCCGCGTCCAGCTCGCGCAGGACGGCAAACAGCTGACGCGCCGCGGCGCGCGCCTGGGCCGGCATGGCCCGGTGCAGCGCCGGAGCGCAAGTCCCATCGAAGGACGTGCGGGAATATACCGCCAGCCCCGCCGGCGGCTCGGACGACAACGCTTCCCGCAGCGTTTCGGTGGACATCAGCCGGACCGTCGCCCGCGGTGCGTAATGCGCGGCCAGTGTGCCCGACGCGCGTGGCGCCCGGGCATCGGGCGCTTGTAAAGGAAGGCCCGCGGCGGCCTCCAGTTGTTCCGGCGTCAGCACGCCGGGGCGCAGCAGCACCAGGCCGCCGCGGCTGACGTCGACGATCGTCGATTCGATGCCCACGTCGCAAGGACCGCCGTCCAGCACGGTCAGACCGGGGTCGAACTCGTCGGCGACATGCGCGGCGGTGGTCGGGCTGACGCGGCCGAAGCGGTTGGCGCTCGGCGCGGCCAGGCCTTCGACGCCGAGGGCGCGGCACTCCGCCATGAGCGCGCGGAAGACCGGATGCGACGGGCAGCGCAAACCCACCGTGTCCTGGCCGCCGGCGGCCGCGGCGGCGATGCCGGGCACGCGCCGGACGATCAAGGTCAGCGGGCCCGGCCAGAAGGCCTCGATCAATCGATGGGCGACCGGTGGCAGGTCCTGCCCGAACACGCGCGCGCCCTGCTCGTCGAGCACATGCACGATCAGCGGGTGATCGCTCGGGCGCCCCTTGGCGGCGAAGATCTTCGCGACGGCGCCGTCCTGGTCGGCGCGCGCCGCCAGGCCATAGACGGTCTCGGTCGGCACGCCCGCCAGTTCCCCTCCGGCCAGGACGTGCGCGGTCGCCCGCACCGCCTCGGGGGACTGGCCGTCGAGCACCCGGGAGCCGGCGTCCGTCGCCACGTCTTTCACCACACCGTCACCAGGTCTCGGGCAGACCGAGGATCGCGCAGGCGCGACGGGCGCTGGCGCGAGCATCCTCGACGGTGGCGCCGATCAAGTTGAGATGACCCATCTTGCGGCCGTGCCTCGCCTGGGCCTTGCCGTAGAGGTGCAGCTCGGCGCCGGGCAGCGCGAGCACGCCGGCCCAGTCGGGCGCCCGCTCGCGGCCGTCCGCGTCGAACCACAGATCGCCCAGCAGGTTCAGCATCACCACCGGCGAGTGCAGGCGCGGCTCGCGCAGCGGCAGCCCGGCCATCGCACGAACCTGCATCTCGAACTGCGAGATGTCGCAGGCGTTCATGGTGTAGTGACCGGAGTTGTGCGGTCGCGGCGCCATCTCGTTGACGATCAGTCGGCCGTCCTTCAGCACGAAGAACTCGACGCACAGCACGCCGACGTAAGCCATGCCGGTCGCGATCGCCGCGGCCGAGCGGCGCGCCTGCGCCTGCAGTGCCTCGTCGACGTCGGGCGCGGGCACCTCGGTGACCGAGAGGATGCCGTCGCGGTGCAGGTTCTGCTGGACCGGGAAGGTGACGACCTCTCCGTCGGCCCCGCGCACGACCAGCACGCTGAGCTCCAGCGCCAGCGGCAGCATCTGCTCGAGCACGCAGTCGACGCGGCCCAGCTCGTCGAAGGCGGCGGCGAGCTGCGCGGCGTCGGACACGCGGCGCTGGCCCTTGCCGTCGTAGCCGAGGCGGGCGGTCTTGAGGATGCCCGGCAGCAGCGCCGCCGGCACGGCGGCCAGTTCGGCCGCGCCGGCGCCGTGCCGCAGCACCGCGTACGGCGCGCAGGGCACGCCGCTCGCGTCGAAATGGGCCTTCTCGCGGGCGCGGTCCTGGCAGACCGCCACGGCCGCCGCGCCGGGGGCGACGGCGCGCACGCGCGCCAGGTGCTCCAGCGCGCGGGCCGGCACGTTCTCGAATTCGGTGGTGACCGCGTCGCAGCGGCGCGCCAGATCGTCCAGCGCCGCCGGATCCAGGTAATCCGCCTTCAGGTGCTCCTGCGCGACGGCGCCGGCGGGGCTGGCCGTGTCAGGGTCCAGCACCACGCAGCGGTAGCCCAGCGCCTGCGCGGCGTGGACGAACATGCGGCCCAGCTGGCCACCTCCCAGCACGCCCAGCGTCGCTTCTCCCGGCAACAACGGCATCAGCGCAGCTCCTCGCTCATCGCGGCGGCGGCGGCGGTCTGGCGCTTGCGGAAGGCATCGAGCTTCGCGCGCAGGTCGGGGTTGTCGCGAGCCAGCACGGCCACGGCGAACAGCGCCGCATTGCCCGCCCCGGCGTTGCCGATGGCGAAGGTCGCGACGGGGATGCCCTTGGGCATCTGCACGATGGAGTGCAGCGAATCCACGCCCTGCAGATGACGGCTCGCGACCGGCACACCGAGCACCGGCACCAGGGTCTTGGCGGCCAGCATGCCCGGCAGATGGGCGGCGCCGCCGGCACCGGCGATGATGGCGCGCAGGCCCCGGCCCTCGGCCTGCTCGGCGTAGGCGAACATCTCGTCGGGCATGCGGTGGGCGGAAACCACCCGCGCCTCGAACGGCACGCCGAACTCGGTGAGAATGTCGGCGGCGTGCTTCATGGTCTCCCAGTCACTGCTGGAGCCCATGACCACGCCGATGACGGGGGCGATGTCGGGAGTGGTGGCGCTGCTCACGGGTCGGTCCTCGATCTGTCAAATCGTGAAACCTTGAATTGTAGGCGGGGAGCCTCAGGTGCCGTTCTTGCCGTCCGACGTCAGTCGACTGCCTGTTGCCCGCCCTGCCTGCGCCCTGCCGCCCACCCATGACCGACATCACCCTCCAGAACTTCGAAGCCGACCTCTTGCAGGCCTCCATGCAGCAGCCGGTGCTGCTGGACATCTGGGCGCCATGGTGCGGTCCCTGCCGCACGCTGGGCCCGATGCTGGAGAAGCTGGAGGTGGCGTATGCGGGTCGCTGGAAGCTGGCCAAGCTCAACAGCGACGACCAGCCCGAGATCGCCACGCAGCTGAGCCAGGCCTTCGGGGTGCGCTCGATCCCGTTCTGCGTGATGTTCGTCGGCGGGCAGCCGGTGGACGGTTTCGTGGGCGCGATCCCCGAGGCGCAGATCCGCGAGTTCCTGGACCGGCACGTGCCGACCGGCGAGGCGCTGGAGGCCGAGGAGGACCTGGCCGAGGCGCAGGCGCTGCTGGAGGAAGGCGATGCCGACGGCGCGCTGCAGAAGCTGCAGGCGGCGGTGCAGGCCGATCCGAACAACGAGGCGGCGCGTTTCGACCTGATCCGCGCGCTGCTGGAGGACGACCAGCTGGAGCACGCCAAGGCGGCCTTCGCCCCGGTGGCGCACCAGGCGGCCGACACGATCACGCCGCACGCGAGATTCAAGGCGCTGTCGGCGTGGATCGCCGCATCCGAACGCGCCGAGCAAGGCCTGGATCCGGCCGCGCTGCAATCGGCGATCGCCAGCAACAAGCGCGACTTCGATGCGCGCTTCGCGCTGGCGCAGGGGCTCTTCGCGGGTCGCGACTTCACCGGCGCGATGGACGAGCTGCTCGAGATCATCATGCGTGACAAGACCTGGAACGACCAGCTCGCGCGCAAGACCTATGTCGCGATCCTCGAGATCATGACCAAGCCGGCAGTTGCGGCGCACGGCGCCGCCGCGCCGCAGGCCGGCGGCCTGCAACTGTCGGGCCACAATACCGTGGCCCCGTCCGATCCGCTGGTCGACCAGTACCGCCGCAAGCTGAGCATGGCGCTGTTCTGATCAGGACATCCCCTCAGAACATCACCCGCGCCACCCCGGCGCGGGTGAGCCGGTCCAGTTCTTGAGGATCTGCCTCGTTGTCGGTGATCAGCACATCGATCGCCGCGCAATCGCAGACCTGCATCCGGCTTCCCTGCCCGAGCTTGCTCGAATCGGCGAGCAGCACCCGCTGCCGCGCTCTTGCCAGCATCGCCTGCGCCACCGCCACTTCCGCCCACAGGTAGCTTGACGCGCCCTGCCGCGCATCGAGCGCGGTCGGCGAGATCAGCGCGATGTCCACGCGGTGCCGCGCGATCTCCGCGACGGTGAACTCGCCGAAGGTGCCGGAGGTCTCCGGCACGTACGCGCCGCCGAGCATCAGCAGCTCGTGCCCCTGCCGTCCGGCCATCGCGTCGCACACCGCGACCGAGTTCGTGATCACCCGCAGCGCCTGCGCCTGGGCCAGGGCCTGGGCCAGCGCGTGCGTCGTCGATCCCGCGTCGATGAACAAACTCATCCCCGGCTTCACCAGCGACATCGCCTGCCGGGCGACCGCCTGCTTCTGCCGGCGGCGCGACTGCGCGCGCTCCGCATAGCTGGCCTCCGCCGGGACCTCCGACGGCACCGCGCCGCCGTGCACGCGGGCCAGCTTGCCGCCCTGCTCCAGCTCGATCAGGTCGCGCCGCACCGTCTCGCGCGAGACGCCGAGCTCGCGCGCCGCCTCGTCGGTCGTGAGGCGGTGCCGCTCGCGCAGCAGCAAGAGGATCTTGTCGTGTCGTTCCTGGGACCACATGGATCGCCTGTTCTCCCTGCCGGTGCGTCCGCCGCCGCATGGCGCGCTGTCACCGGACCTCGCATTCCCCCAGATCCCCGCAGCATCTTCATGACAGTTTGAGGATTGATTGGTGATGTTGTGGATTTCCAGCATCCCATGCGACGCTCCCTGTGGTTTTTCGTGTTTGTCGTTGTCTTGTCGTGGACGGTTGTGACAGTGCGGGCCATTCCCAACGCACCCGGTCCCACCATGAAGCACCCGATGCCCACCGCCCTGGTCCTGGCCCTCAGCCTGGCCTACGTCCTCCCCGCCGCCGCCCAGTCGACCTCGTCGACCGACGCGTCGAAGTCGGCCGACACGACCGCCGCCTCGTCGTCTGAGCGCTCCGAGCTGGAACGCGTCACCGTCTCCGTCGGCCGCGGCCAATTGCGCTCGGTGCAGAGCCTGAGCCAGACCGAATTCGACAACGCCCTGGCCGGCAGCAGCCCGCTGGCGACCGTGGCCCGCCTGCCCGGCGTGAACTTCCAGTCCGCCGACGGCCTGGGCAACTACGAGTGGTCCACCCGCTTCACGGTGCGCGGCTTCTCGCAGAACCAGCTCGGCTTCACGCTCGACGACGTGCCGCTGGGCGACATGTCCTACGGCAATTTCAACGGTTTGCACATCAGCCGCGCGATCTCCAGCGAAAACGTCGGCCGCGCCTCGCTGTCGCAAGGCGCCGGCGCGCTGGAAACCGCCTCGTCCAGCAACCTGGGGGGCACGCTGCAGTTCTATTCGAGCGACCCGCTGCAGACCTTCGGCTTCCGCGCCTCGCAGACCCTCGGCAGCGAATCCACGACCCGCACCTTCGTGCGCGTGGACAGCGGCCGCTCGGTGCTGGGCGAGTTCTACGTCAGCTACACCAACCAGGACGCCGACAAGTGGAAGGGCAACGGCCAGCAGAAGCAGGAGCAGTGGAACCTGAAGTGGACCAAGGCGATCGGTGAGAGCCGCCTGTCGGCCTTCATCAACACCTCGCGCCGCAAGGAAGTCGACTACCAGGATCTGTCGCTGGACCTGATCAAGCGCAAGGGCGACACGCTCGACAACTTCTATCCGGACTTCGCTGCCGCGGTGAACGCCGCCAACACGCTGTGCGGCGCCAACGGCAGCACCTACGTGGCCGCCTGCGACGACCAGTACTACGCCGGCGCCGGCCTGCGCAACGACGAGCTCTACGGCGTCTCCGCCGACCTGCGCCTGGCGCAGAACATCACCTGGAAGACGACCGCCTACTACCACCACAACAAGGGCATGGGCCTGTGGTTCACGCCGTACCAGGCCTCGCCGGACGGCACGCCGATCTCGGTGCGCACGACCGAGTACGGCATCCAGCGCGGCGGCGTGGTCTCCAACGCCGAGTTCGACCTCGGCGACCACCTGGTCAAGGCCGGCGTCTGGTTCGAGGACAACGACTTCGACCAGGCCCGCCGCTTCTACGCCGCCTCGGCCGGCATGAGCGTCTACCAGTTCCCGAGCAACCCCTTCCTGACGCAGTGGCAGTACGCGTTCAACACGAAGACCTCGCAGTTCTCGCTGTCGGACACCTGGTCGGTCACCAAGGACCTGACCGTCGGCGCCGGCTTCAAGGCGCTGAAGGTCAAGATCGACGGCCAGCTGGAAGCGGGCACCGGCATGCCGTCGGGCTCGATCAGCGCGGAGAAGGGCTTCCTGCCGCAGCTGGGCATCAACTACCGCCTCTCGGCCAACAACGAGCTGTACGGCACGCTGGCCCGCAACATGCGCGCCTACCAGGGCGCGGCCACCGGCACCTCGCCGTTCGCGACGACCACCGCGGGCTTCGACGCGATCAAGGGCAGCCTGAAGCCTGAGACCTCCGACACCGTCGAAGCCGGCTGGCGGACCAGCGGCCGCGGCTACGAAGGCTCGGTCAGCGCCTACCTGGTCAACTTCAAGGACCGCCTGCTGAGCATCCAGCAGGGCAGCGGCATCCAGGGCAACCCGGTCGTGCTATCCAACGTCGGCGACGTGCGGGCCACCGGCATCGAAGGCGCGATCTCCTTCCGCCTGGCCTCGGCGCTCACCTGGTACAACAGCGTGAGCCTGTCCAAGTCGACCTACCGCGACGACGTCGTCAGCGGCACCACGACGATCGCGACCCGCGGCAAGCGCGTGGCCGACGCGCCGGACACGATGATCAAGTCGCAGCTGGGTTACGACGACGGCGCGCTGTTCGGCAACATCGGCGTGGACTACATGTCCAAGCGCTACTACTCGTACACCAACGACGCCTCGGTCCCGGACCGCACGCTGGTGAACGCGAGCGTCGGCTACAAGCTGAAGAACGTCTCGATGCTGCGCGAGCTGAGCCTGCAGGGCAGCGTGACCAACCTGTTCGACAAGCGCTACATCTCGACGATCGGCTCGAACGGCTTCACCAACAGCGACCCGACGGGCACCTACGCCACGCTGCTGCCGGGCGCGCCCCGTCAGTTCTTCGTGACGCTGACCGGGAAGTTCTGAGGCCATGGCCGGGGACGTCGATGACGTGAAAGGACCCGCGGAAGCGGGTACCCGGCTGACGCGCCGTCAGTGGCTGGCGGGCTCGCTCGCGGTGCCGATGGCCGCGCCGCTGGCGGGCTGCGCCACGGCGGACCCGGCGACTCCGGTTGCCGAACCGGTCGCGAAGGCCGACGCAGAGACGCCCCGGCGTTTCCGCGTCGCCTTCGGTTCCTGCGCGAAGCAGTCCAAGCCGCAGCCGATCTGGCGCGCGATCGGGGCGGCGAAGCCGGACCTGTTCGTCTTCCTCGGCGACAACCTGTACGCCGATGCCCGCGACGAGGCCACGCTGCGCCAGCGTTACGCCGAGTTCATGGCGGTCGAGCCGCTGCAGGCCTTCCGGCGTTCGACGCGCCACGTCGCGATCTGGGACGACCACGACTTCGGAGACGACGACGAAGGCGCGGACTACCCGCTCAAGCAGCTCTCGCAGCAGCTGTTCTGCGATGCGTGGAACGAGCCGGCGGACTCGCCGCGCCGCCGCGCGGACGGGATCTACCAGAGCTACGTCTACGAGGCCTTCGGCCGGCGCATCCAGGTGATCCTGCCGGACCTGCGCTTCAACCGCACGATGCTGACGGCGGATCCGTCGCTGAAGTCGAGCTACGCCGCGATGGTGCTGCGGGCCAAGCTCAGCGGGCAGCCGATGACGGGTTGGTACGTGCCCGACAACCGGCCCGGGGCGACGCTGCTCGGCGAGACGCAGTGGGCGTGGCTGGAGGAACAGCTGCGCGTTCCGGCCGACGTGCGGCTGATCGGTTCCAGCGTGCAGTTCGCGGCGGACGGCAGCGGCTGGGAAGGCTGGGCCAACTTCCCGCGCGAACGCGCGCGCCTGGTCGAGCTGATCCGGACCACGCGCGCGGAAGGCGTCGTCTTCCTCAGCGGCGACATGCATTACGCGGAGATGTCCAGCATCGACGTCGCCGGCGGCTATCCGCTGTGGGACGCGACCTCCAGCGGCCTGACCGAGGTCTGGGACATCCCCACGCCCAACCGCAACCGGCGCTCCGCGGTCATGGCGGAACTCAACTTCGGCCTGCTCGATGTCGAGCCTGTCACCGAAGGGGAGGATGATCTCCGCCTGCGCTTCGCGCTGTGCGACGTGAACGGAAAGGCCAAGGTGACGAAGGAACTGACGCTGTCGGGCCTCCGCTTCCCGGCCAAGGAGAAGACCGCATGACCCTGTCCCGACGCAGCCTGCTGCGGACCCTGCCCGCTTCGCTGCCTGCCCTGGTGCCCGCCACCCTGCCCGCCTCGTTCGGGCTTTTTGCGTTTGACGCCCTCGCCCAGGCGGCCCAAGGCGGCCAGCCGGCCTCGGCGGCGCTGGACGCGCTGATGACTGCCGCGCGCAAGGAAGGCCGCGTGCACAGCCTGGGCATGCCCGACGACTGGGCCAACTGGCGCGCGACCTGGGCCGACCTGCAGCGGCTCTACGGGCTGGCCCATGTCGACACCGACATGAGCAGCGCCGAGGAGATCGCCAAGATCGAGGCCGAGAAGTCCAACGCGAGCGCGGACCTGGGCGACGTCGGTTTCGAGTTCGGCGCGATCGCGAAGGCGCGCGGCATCACGCAGCCGTACAAGCCGACGACCTGGGCGCAGATCCCGGACTGGGCCAAGGACGCCGAGGGGCATTGGGCGCTGGCGTACACGGGCACGATCGCGTTCGCGGTCAACCGCAAGCGGCTGAAGGACGTGCCGCGGAGCTGGCAGGCGCTGTTCGCGTCCAAGGCGCGCGTGATGATCGGCGAAGTCGGCCGCGCGGCGCAGTCGAACGCGGCGGTGCTGGCCGCCGCGGTGGCGCTGGGCGGCGACGAGACGAAGCTGCAGCCGGCGCTGGCCGCGTTCGCGCAGATCGCCAAGGACAAGCGGCTGATCGGCACCAATGCCACGCCCGCGCTGATGGAACGCGCCGAGGCCGACGTCTTCCTGCTGTGGGACTTCAACGCCCTGTCCTACCGGGCGAAGCTGCCGAACGCGGCGGACTACGAGGTGCTGATCCCCTCCGACGGTTCGGTCACCAGCGGCTACACGACCATTCTCAACCGCTGGGCGCCGCATCCGAATGCGGCGATGCTGGCGAGGGAATACATCTTCAGCGACGCGGGGCAGATGAACCTCGCGCGCGGCCACGCTCGGCCGATCCGGATCGCGCAGCTGCCGCTGCCGGCCGACCTGAAGGCGCTGCTGGTACCTGAAGCGCAGTACGCGAAGGCGCGCGCGCTGAAGCCCGCCCTCTGGACGGAAGAGGTCAAGAAGCTGCCGCGCGCGTGGCAGCGGGACGTGCTGGGAGCCGCGCGATGAGCCAGAACGCCGCCCCGCTTCCCGGCGCTTCGACCAGTGCCGACACACCCACCTCCACGGCAGGTGCCACCTCCGCCGCACCGGCTGCCGTCCTGCCGGCGTCCTCGTCGTCGCTGGACGCGGCGGCAGAGGCTGCTGCCGCGATTGCGCAGGCCGCGGATCCCGCGCGCAAGCTCGTCGTGCTGCTGGCCGACGGTCTGCGCGCCGACACCGCGCGCGACTACATGGGCTACCTGCAGGCGCTCAACGAGGCGGGTCGCGCGCAGTGGCGCTCGCTGCGCTGCGAGCTGCCGAGCCTGTCGCGCCCGCTGTACGCGACGGTGATCAACGGCGAACCGCCGCTGACGCACGGCATCCTCGGCAACGGCCAGGCCGGGCAGGCGCTCTCGCACCACCTGTTCCAGCAGCTGGACGCGCAAGGCGTTCCGGCGGCGATCGCCGCGTACCACTGGTTCTACGAGCTGCTGGCAGGCGAGGTCTTCGATCCGCTGCAGCATCGCGACGCGGTGCCTGAGGGCTGCGGCCTCCAGGCCGCGCGCTGGTACTGGGAAGACGACTACCCCGACAGCCATCTGCTGGCCGATGCCGAAGCGCTGCGTCGTGCGCACCTGCCGGTGCAGGGGCCGTCGCTGCTGTTCATCCATCCGATGGGACCGGACCTCGCGGGCCATATGCACGGCGGCGAATCGACGCCGTACGCGATGAGCGCGCGCAAGCTCGACATGCTGCTTGCACAGTTGCTGCCGCGCTGGCACGCCGAGGGCTTCGACCTGCTGATGACCAGCGATCACGGCATGAACGCCGATCGCATGCACGGCGGCCCGCTACCGGTCGAGCGCGAAGTGCCGCTGGTCTGGGTGCCGCACGACGGCGCGGTGGGTCTGGCGCTGCCGGAGCAGCAGACGGACATCGCGGGATGGATCCTGGAGAGGCTGGGCATTGCCCCGGCGCCAGGAGGCGCGACGGCATGAGCCTGACTGCGCGGACCGCCACGCGCCTCGCCGGCCCCTTGCTGCTGTTGACCGCGGCGGCCCTGCTGCTGCCCTTCGTCTGGCGCGCGACCGCGCTGCTGGTCGACTGCGTCGGCCAAGGCAATGGCTGCGCGATCGGCGAGCTGACCGCCGACGGCTACTACCTCGAAGCGGCCTGGAACACCCTGTGGCTGAGCGCGCTGTCGGCGGCGATCGGGCTGATCGTCGGACTCGGCGCGGCCATCGCGCTGCTGCGTCTCCCTCGTCTCGAGTCGTCGGTGACGCTTCTTGCCAGCCTCGGCGCCAACTTCTCCGGCGTGCCGCTCGCGGTGGCGCTGCTGCTGCTCTTCGGCGCCCAGGGCATCGTGACGGCGGCGATGCAGGCCGCGGGGCTCGCGCCGTGGGTGGATCTGCAAGGACTCGACGGCCTGCTGCTCGCCTACGTCTGCTTCCAGGCGCCGCTGGCGACGCTGCTGCTCATCGCGCCGGTGAAGATGCTGGACGGCTCGCTCCAGGACGCGGCGGCCACGCTCGGCGCGGGGCCGGTGCTGTACTGGCGGCGCGTCGGGCTGCCGTTGATGCTGCCCAGCCTGGTGGAAGTCTTCGGGCTGCTCTTCGCCAACGCAGCGGCGGCCTTCGCCACGCCGTTCGCATTGAGCGGCACAGCCGCGCACGTGCTCGCGGTCCGCATCGCCTCGCTCGTGAGCGGCGACATCTTTGCGCAGCCCGAGCTGTCAGCGCTGCTGGCGCTCCTCCTGTTCGTGATGCTCGCGGTGGTGATCGGTCTGACGCGCTGGCTGGCCGCTCGGCTCCGGAAAGGTCGCGCATGAACGCGGTCTCCCGGTCGACGACTTCGACTTCGACTTCGACTTCGACTTCGAACGGCATCACGCACCGGCCGCTGCTCTCGGCGGCCGCGCTGACCGCGCTGTTGGTCGTGGTGCTGGTGCCGATGGCGGCCCTGCTGGTCTACGGCCTCACCGGGCGATGGGACCGCCACTGGTGGCCGGAGGATCCGACGCTGCGCTGGGTCGTCGAAGCCCTCGCCGATCCGCGCGTGCAAGGAGCGGTGATCCGCACCACCCTGCTCGCCTTGTCGAGCGCGACGCTGGCGCTGGTCTGCGGCGCGCTGGCGACGATCCCCGCGGCGCTCGCAGCGCAACTCGACGACGGTCCGGCCGCGCGGCGGCTGCAGCGCACGCTGGACCTCGTCGCGTTGCTGCCCTTCGCGATCGCCCCGGTGGTAATCGCCATCAGCGCGCTGGAGCTTTTCGTCGGGCGCTGGGGCGGCTGGCTGCCGCTCCCGCTGGTCTATGTCGCGGTGGTCGCGCCGACGCTGTTCCCGCTGATCCACAAGACGCTTCAATCCGCGCTGGCGCAGCTGAATGCCGCCTCGCTGATCGAAGCCGGCCGGACGCTCGGCGCGAGCGACGGGCACACCGTGCGACGCGTGCTGCTGCCGATGCTGGCGCCGGCCTTGTTGGCCGCATTCCTGCTCGCGTGGGTCACGGCGGCGATGGAATTCGCGATCGCGAACCTACTGCTCGGCGGACAGGTGGAGTTGCTGCAACCGCTGATGAACAGCCTGCGCAACGCCAACGGTCACCAGGCCGCGGCGCTGATGGTGCTGGCCTTCGCCGGCGTCGGCGCGGTGGTCGCGGCGGTGGCCGCGCTCACCCGCCGCTGGACGTCGGCAGCGCAGAACCGATGAACGCGCGCCTCGCCAAGATCTCGCACGCCCGCCCCACTTCAACGATCTCCGCCCGATGACATCGATCGCTCCTTCGCCTTCCCTCGATGACGACACGCCGGCGCAGCTCGCGGTCCGCGGCGCGGAGCTCGCGCTGGGCGGCCGACCGGTGCTCCGCGGCATCGACCTGACGCTCGCGCGCGGCGAAGTCGTCGCGCTGCTGGGCGCTTCCGGCTGCGGCAAGACGACGCTGCTGCGGTCGATCGCCGGCCTGCAGCGCCTGGACCGGGGAACGATCTCGATGTCCGGCCAGGAGGTGCAGACGCTCCCGCCGCAGCTGCGTGACATCGGCATGGTGTTCCAGCACTACGCGCTCTTCCCCAACCTGTCGGTACGGGAGAACATCCGTTTCGGCCCGCTGGCGCGCGGCGAGGAGCCCACGCTCGCCGACACGCGGGCCGACGAATTGTTGGACCTCATTGATCTGCGCGCGTTGGCGGACCGCCTGCCGCAGGCGCTGTCGGGCGGGCAGCGGCAACGCGTGGCGCTTGCTCGCGCGCTGGCGACACGGCCGATGCTGCTGCTCATGGACGAGCCGTTCTCGGCGCTCGACGAGCATTTCCGGCTGCCGCTGCGACGACAGTTCCGGCAGCTGCAGCGCGAGCTCGGCCAGAGCTGCGCAATCGTCACGCACGACCGCGAAGAGGCCTTCGAGATCGCCGACCGGGTGGCGGTCATGTTCGACGGCGTCATCGCGCAATGCGCCTCACCGCGCGAGCTGCGACGGGCGCCGGCGAACCGCCGGGTGGCGGACTTCCTGGGCATCTTCAATCGTCTGGAGGCGCGGACGCTGGACGGCGCCTGGCGCCGCGACACGGGCCACTGGATCGCGCCGGTGGAAACGCTGGTGCTTGCCGACGACCACGCCGACGGCCGAGCAAGCGGCGAGGCGTCCTGCGAGGCGCTGCGCTTCACGGCGACGCTGCGGGCCAGTTATCCGGGACAGCAGCGCGTGGCCTGCGAGCTGGAAGGCCCGGGCGGCCAGACGCTGACGATGTGGCGGCGACATGAGGACGCCGAACTCGCGCCCGGCAGCCCACTGCAGATCGCGATCGCCGAGCCGGCGCTGCGGTGGATCGAGGAGTAGCCCTGGCGTCTGGCGGCGTCCGACGACCTCAGACGTCCTGCGGACGGTACTCCGTCGGCAGCGCTTCCCGATACGGATAGAACTTGAAGAACGGCCGTGCCTCGTCGAGCGTGCGCACGACCGACGGGCGTTGCATCAGCCGCGAGAAGTACGCTGCGAGCCGTGGATGCGAGGGGCCGAGCGGCACCAGGGTGGTCGCGTAGAACAGCGACGGTGCCGCCGCACAATCGGCCATGCTGAAGTGCTCGCCGGCGGCCCAATCGCGGTCGGCCAGACGCTCATCGAGCATCCCGTACGCCATCGACAGCGTGTCGCGCGCCTTGGTGACCGCGATCGGATCGCGGTCCTCCTCCGCGCGCAGCCGGTCCCCGACGATGGCCTGCATCGGCTGCATCACGTAGAGATCGAACAACCGATCCATCAGCCGGACCTCCAGCGCCGCGTCGCCGTCGGTCGGCACCAGTTGCTGGTCCGGCCGCGCATGTCGCCGCGCGAGGTACTCGATGATCACGCTGGTCTCGGGAACGACCTTGTCCCCGTCGACCAGCAGCGGCATCTTGCCCGTCGGCCAACGTGCGAGAAACTCGGCGCGTTGCGCGGGGTCGCCGAGATTGAGGAAACAACGCTCGACCTCGACATCGAGTTCGTTCAAGGCGATCAACGCCTTGTGGCAGAACGACGACAGCGGATGGAAGTGGAGGCTCAACGCCATGTCATTCACCTGAAGGGAGATTGCCGTGAGAGAAAGCTTATCGCAACGCCCGCGGGGCATCGCCGCATCCTTGGCCGGGCTCATCTCCCGCGCGCCAGGCCGGTTCATCACATCGATCGCGGCGTTCGCGGCGCTGAGCGGCTGCGCTCAAGAACCAACCGCGCCGATCGTCTCTGTGACCGCACCGGCGATCGCCGCAGCGACGGCAGCCGACCCCGAGGGCGCGGAATCGTTGATCCGGGCGGTCATCACCTCGGGCGATGTGAAGGGCCTGGCGATCGCGGTGATCGAAGACGGTCAGATCCGGGCCGTGCGCACGTACGGCCATCGCAACGCCGAGGGCCAGGCGCTTCAGACCGGCACGGTGATGTACGGCGCCTCGCTCACCAAAGCGGTTTTCGCCTACACGGTCCTGCAGCTTGTCGATGAGGGCCAGGTCGATCTCGACGCCTCGATTGCGACCTTGCTGGACCGACCGCTGCCGGACTATCCGAAGGACTCGCGCTATGGCCCCTGGCCGGACCTGCGCGGCGACGAGCGCTGGCGGGCCCTGACGCCGCGGCTGCTGCTCTCGCATCGCGGCGGTTTCGGCAACTTCGCGTTCCTGGAACCGGACGGCAAGCTGCGCTTCCACTTCGATCCGGGCAGTCGCTACGCGTATTCCGGCGAGGGTTTGATCCTGCTGCAGTTCGTGCTCGAACAGGGGCGGCTGAAGCTGGATCTCGGCCAGGAGATGCAGCGCCGCGTGTTCGACCGATTCGGCATGACGATGACGGCCATGAAGTGGCGCGAGGACTTCGCCATGAATCTGGCGGACGGCGTGACGGAGGCTCGTCGCTGGGTCCCGCACGATCCCCGCAGCCGGGTGCGTGCCGCGGGGTCGATGGACACGACGATCGACGACTTCGCGCGCTTCGCTGCCGGACTCGCGCGCGGCGACGGGCTCTCTTCGCGCAGCCGCGCGGAGATGACGCGACCGCAGGCGCCGATCACTACCGCCTCGCAGTTCCCGACCGTGCAGCAGGAACTGCCTGCATCGCAGCGGCGGGCGGACCTCGCGGCCGGACTCGGCGTCGTCGTGTTCGACGGACCCCAGGGGCGCGGCTACTTCAAGGGCGGCCACGACGACCAGACCGGCAACACGATGGTGTGCGTCGAACGCCGCCGCGCCTGCGTCGTGCTGCTGTCCAACGACGTCATGGCCGAACGGCTCTATCCGGCGATCGTGCGACGCGTGCTCGGCGAGACGGGTGTGCCGTTCATGTGGGAGTACGGTCCGAAGGCGTCGGGATGGATGCGCTGAGCACGCCAGGCGCCGCCTCACGGCGTCACGGCATCACGGGAACACCGCCAGGAACAGGAACACCACGAACACCACCATGTGGACCGCGCCCTGCAGCACGGTCGCGCGACCGCCGCCCAGCGTCAGGCCGCCGACGATGAAGGTCAGGAACAGCAGCACCATGCTCAGCGGCGTCAGCCCCAGCACCAGCGAGTGCGGGAACAGCGGCGACAGCACCGCCACCGTCGGGATCGTCAAGCCGATGCTCGCCAGCCCCGAGCCCAGCGCGAGGTTCAGGCTGGTCTGCAGACGGTTGTGCAGCGCCGCGCGCACCGCCGCCACCGTCTCCGGCAGCAGCACCAGCATCGCCACGATCACGCCCACCAGCGACGGCGGCGCGCCGATCGCCTGCACGCCGCGCTCGATCGTCGGCGCCAGCAGCTTGGCCAGGCCCACGACACCGACCAGGCACACCAGCAGCAGCGCCAGGCTGGTGCCGGCCACGCGCCAGCTCGGCGGGGCCGCGTGCGCGTCCTGATCGTCGACGCCAGTCACCGGCAGGAAGTAGTCGCGGTGCCGCACCGCCTGCACGAACACAAAAGCGCCGTAGAGCACCAGCGACACGCCGCCCGCGAACAGCAGCTGCGTGGTGGTGAAGGTCGGGCCGGCGGAACTCGTCGTGAACGCCGGCAGCACCAGCGTCAGCACCGACAGCGCGGCCAGCACCGCCAGCGTCGGGCTCGTGCCCTCGACGCGGAAGGCCAGCTCCTGATGCTTCCAGCCGCCGACCAGGATGCACAGCCCCAGCACGCCGTTGCACACGATCATGATCGCGGAGAACACCGTGTCCCGCGCCAGCGCATTGGTCGACTCGCCGCCGGCCAGCATCAGCGACACGATCAGCGCCACCTCGATGATGGTCACCGCCACCGCCAGCACCAGCGAGCCGTAGGGCTCGCCCACGCGGTGCGCGACGACCTCGGCGTGATGCACCGCCGCCAGCACCGCGGCGATCAGCAGCACGCTCACCACGCCCAGCACCAGCGTCGAATTGGCGCCGGCCGTCAGGCCCGCCAGCGCGAGGACCGCGGCCAGCGGCGCCGCCAGCGACCAGAGGGGTAGGGCCGCGGGCAGGCGGGCAAGGAGGGAGTTGGAGCGCTTCGCAGTCATGCGTCCGAGCATAGACCACGATGGTCGGGCGACCGCGGACGCGCTAGGCTACGCCCACCATGCCGACCCTCGATCCCCGCGTCGACGCCTACATCGAGCGCGCCGCCCCGTTCGCACGGGACCTCCTGCGCCACTGGCGCGCGGCCGTCCACACGCACTGCCCCGACGTCGTCGAGACGATCAAGTGGGGCTTCCCCAACTTCACCTACCGCGCCAAGATCCTCACCAGCATGGCCGCCTTCAAGGCGCATTGCTCGATCGGCTTCTGGCACGGCGAGGCGGCCGTCGGCGCCGCCCACGCCAAGGGCGGCGCGATGGGCGACTTCGGCAAGCTGACCTCGCTCAAGGACCTGCCGTCCAAGACCGAGCAGAAGACGAACCTGAAGCGCGCGATGCAGTTGATCGAGGACGGCGTGAAGGCCCGCCCCGCGCGCGCGTCCGCGCCCAAGCCGCCGCCGGACGTGCCCGACGATCTCGCTGCGGCGCTCCGTGCGAATCCCGCGGCGCAGCAGACCTTCGACGCCTTTCCGCCCGGTCAGCGGCGCGACTACATCGACTGGATCGTCGAGGCCAAGAAGGCCGAGACGCGAGAGCGTCGGCTGGCGCAGGCCGTCGAGTGGCTCGCCGAAGGCAAGCGCCGGAACTGGAAGTACGAGAACTGCTGAGGTGCCGGCACGGCGCCCTCGACGCCGTCCAGGCCGCCCAAGCCGCCCAAGCCGCCCAAGCCGCCCAAGCCGTCTGCGCCTCAGCCGACGGGAGACTCCGTCCCCAACTCCAAGCCGCTGTCGTGCACCTGCACGTTGTTGCGACCGCCGTCCTTGGCGCGATACAGCGCGCGGTCGGCCCGCATGAACAGCTGGTCGGCCGTGAGCTGACCGCCCGGCTCCGCCACCGCGATCCCCGCCGACACCGTCAGCGTGAAGGCGCGGCCGTCGCCGTCGCACAGCTGCAGCGTCGCCACCGCTTCCCGGATCTGCTCGACCAGGCTTCTCGCGCCCGATCCGTCGGTGGCCGGCAGCACGAGTCCGAATTCCTCGCCGCCCCAGCGGCCCACGACGTCCGACGCGCGCAGCCGGGCCCGGACCTCCGCGGCAAAGGCGCGCAGCGCGTCATCCCCGGCGTGATGCCCGTGGCAGTCGTTGACGTCCTTGAAATGGTCCAGGTCCAGCAGGACGAACGCCAGCGGCGAGCCTTCGCGCCGGCCGCGTTCCAGTTCGTGCCGCAGCAGCGCGTCGGCGGTCATGCGGTTGAGGCAGCCGGTGAGCCCGTCCATGGAGGCGACCTCCTCCATGCGCCGCGCGATGCGCTCGAAGTTGGCGAGCACGAATCCGAAGCCCGCGCCGATCAGGCAGATGAAGCTGAACAGGAAGGTCAGCCCCTGGCCGAGGCTGCCCTGCATCAGGTCCTGGTACTCGTCCGGATTCGTCAGCGCATGCACGCTGCGCAGCATCAGGCTCGCGGCGGCCGCCACCAGGGTGACGCCGACGGCGCGCAGCGAGGCCTCGCCGCGCCATCCCGGCCCCAGCAGCAGGCAGATCGCCGGCAGCAGGAGCATCGCGAAGACCAGCGAGATCGCGCTGGTGCGCAGCGCCAGCGGCCAGGTCAGCATCCACGCGGTCAGCCCCCAGGCCACCGCCGGTCCGGCCCACCACATCCATCGCGGCAGCGAACGTCCCAGCACATGACGATGGATCGCCTCGTTGTAGAACACCAGGCCCAGCGCGATGAGCCCGTTGCCGACCAGCGCGGAGAACCAGATCGGCAGCACCAGGCGCGACGCCAGCCCCACGAAGCCGAACAGCAGCGTCCACGAGCCCCAGGTCCACACGCCGAGATCCAGGTAGTGCAACCGGCTGCGCTGCGCCGCCCACAGCTGCACGCCGAGCATCGCGAATCCGCTCAGCAGCGCCAACATCAGCGTGGGAATGTGGATGGACGCCATGACGCAGAAGTGTAGTGACGACGCCCCGTCGGTGCCCCCCTACATCACAGGCGTTGCCCGTTACAGACGCGTCAGACCGATGTGCTCATGGAAGTCCGGCCGGCGCCGGCCGTCCGTCCGTCGGCCCAGGGCCGACGCTCAGGGCCGACGCTCAGCACCGACGATCAGGACAGGCGTTCGATCAGTGCCATCGCGGCGGCGGGCGCGCGCTCCTTCGCGCCGCTGATGAAGAACACGAACACGTCGCGCGCCCGCTTGGGCGGCGTGCGGTCGGTCTCGACCAGCGGCAGACGATCGGGCTGGCCGCCCGACTCCCAGCGTGACGCGCTGGCGGCGAGGCCGTCGAGTTCCTCCTCCGTCACCCCGGTGACGAGCTCCGACCGCGTCCGCATCACCCGCGTGTAGACGAAGTCGGTGGTGAGGTCGGGAATCGGCGGATAGTCGTCGGATTCGGTGAAGACGACACCGGCACCGTGATCGCGCGCCATCGCCAGGAACTCCGGCGAGCGGAAGCTTTCGTGGCGGACGTCGAGCGCGTGCCGCAGCGGGACGCCCGCGGACGCCTTCGGCAGCAGCTTCAGGAAGGCGCCGAAGTCGACCGGATCGAAGCGCTTGGTGGTCGCGAACTGCCACACGATGGGCCCGAGCTTGGGACCGAGTTCGGCGACGCCGCTGTCGACGAAGCGCGTGACCGACTCGCCGGCCTCGGCCAGCACGCGCCGGTTGGTCGCGAAACGGTTGGCCTTGAGCGAGAACACGAAGCCCTCCGGCGCGGTGTCGCGCCACTTGGCGAACGTGGCCGGCTTGAAGGTGGCGTAATAGGTGCCGTTGACCTCGATGGCGCTCAGCTGGCGACTGGCGTATTCCAGCTCGCGCGAGGCGGGCAGGTCCTTGGGATAGAAGGTCTCGCGCCAGGGCTCGAAGTTCCAGCCGCCGATGCCCACGTGGATCGAGGTGCTCATGTCGTCGTGTCCTCCAGAAGTCGTTCGAGTCGGGTCTGTCCGCGGCGCGTGACGCGCAATGCGCGGCTGTCGGGGTCGGGGTCCAGCCAGCCCTGCGTGAGCATCGCCTGCAGCCATGCGGCGCCGAGCGCGCCACCCAGGTGCGGACGCCGCTCGCTCCAGTCCATGCAGGCGCAGGCCAGGCGGCGGCGGCGCGCGCCGGCGGCAGCCGCCACGTCGACGCCGAGCCCGCGCAGCGCGTCCAGGCCCGCGTCGGTGAAGCGATAGCCGCGGACCTCGTCGGGGTCCGGCGTCATCCAGTGCAGGCGCAGCGCGTGGTCGTGCAGTCGCACGCCCCAGTGGCCGGCGAGATGGTCGTAGCAGCGACGCGCCTGTCGCAGCGCGGGCGGGGTGCTGGGCTCGAAGCGCGGCCGCGGCAGGCCGGCCAGCACCAGCATCGCCTCCAGCGCCTGGCCGACCTCCGGCCCGGCCAGCCGGTAGTAGCGGTGCTTGCCCTGCGCCATGCAGGCGACCAGGCCCTGTCCCAGCAGCTTGGCCAGATGCGCGCTGGCCGTCGACGCGGCGACGTCGCCGACGGCGGCCAGTTCGGTCGCCGTGCGCGCGTGGCCGTCCATCAGGCAGCACAGCATGCGCGCACGCACCGGCTCGGCCATGCTGGCGGCAATGTGGGCCAGCGCCTCGTCGGCGGTGGGGGCGTCAATCATGCTTCGATGCTAAGCGAAGCGTTCCCGGCAAACCATCGCGAAGATTCCCCCATGCCGACCCCACCGCCCCCACCGCCCCCACCGCCCGTGCCACCGCTGCCGCCCCCGCCGACCTGTCCCTTCCATTCGCCGCTGCTCGATCCCGGGCTGCGCATGCGGCCACCCGGCGAGCCGCTGCCACCGCCGCTGCGCGCGCACGGCGGACCGCTGGCGGACGTCTTCGCGCGTTGGCTTCGCCAGCGCGACGATGCCGCGCATCCTCCGGAGAAAACGGCGTTGACGCGTGCGCTGACGGCGCTGTCGGATGACGACATCTGCGCGCACGCGCGACGCCAGGCCGCGATCGCGCTGGCGGGCGGCTGGTCGCACTGGTCCTGGGCCGTGCCGGCGTCGACGGTCGCGAGCCTGCTCGGCATCGAGATCCTCGATGTCGACGCGCAACAGCGGCTGCATGCCGCCCTGCGCGCGATGGCCGCGGGCCTGGGCGCCGATGCCGACGCCGATGCCGTGCGTCAGGGCGGCGAAGCGGTGACGGCACTGCTGGACGCGCTCGACGACGCGGAGCGTCGTTCGCCGGATGCGCCGTTGCAGTGCACCTTGCTGCGTCATGCGGCCCCGACGCGATGGACCGACCGGGCGGCGTTCACCGCCAACCGGCTGGCGCTGATCTGGCAGGGCCACGAGGCCGGCGCCGCGCTGCTGGGTCACGCGATGCTCGAGTGGCGGTCAACCGGCCGAGCCTTCGGTCAGGTGCCTTCCCGCGAGGACCTGCAGCGCATCGCCCGCGAGGGCGGCGCCGTTCGCGTGACCCGCCGCTTCGATGTGCGGCAGGAGCCCGCTGCACCGGTGAGCGTTCCGCTGGCTGGCACCGACCACCCTTTCGGCGACGGCGCCCATCGCTGCCCCGGGCAAGGCCTGGCACTGACGAGCGTGCACGCGGCGTTGACCTGGCTCTCGGCACAGCCCCGTCTCCGTCGGCCGGAGCCCGCCGCGCCGCTGTCGCTGCCCAACATGGACATTCCACAGTTCCTGAACGACTTGCCCGACCCGGACGACCTGCACGACCTGCACGACCTGGAAAAGGAGCCCCAGCCATGATCGCCGTCATCTTCGAAGTCATTCCCAGCACCGAGGGGCGCGAGCGCTATCTGGCACTCGCGGCCGAACTCAAGCCGCTGCTGCAGCAGGTCGACGGATTCCTGAGCATCGAGCGCTTCCAGAGCCTGACCGATCCCGACAAGCTGCTGTCGCTGTCCTTCTGGCGCGACGAAGAGGCGGTGCGCGAATGGCGTCGCATCGAAGCGCATCGCGGCGCGCAATCGGAGGGCCGCGCGGGTGTCTTCGCCGACTACCGGCTGCGCGTCGCTGCCGTGCTGCGCGACTACGGCATGACCGAACGGGAACAGGCGCCGGCGGACAGCCGCGAACGGCACCGCGCTTGAGGCTCGCATGCACATTACGCGCGTGACGCGCGTAACGTGCGTAACGTGCGTAACGCGACTTCCCTCGGCGCCTCGTCGTGCGGCCGGAGATTTCATCGACGATCCGCCCATGTCATCTCTCCCCCTCCCCGCCCCGGGCTCGCCGCGCCAGCACGGCCTGGACACGCTGCGCGCCGCCGCCATCCTGCTGGTCTTCGCATACCACTATCAGGTCTTCGTCAGCGGCACGCCGACCTTCGGCTGGTTGAGCGGCATCGGCTGGACCGGCGTCGACCTGTTCTTCGTGCTGAGCGGCTACCTGATCGCCAACCAACTGATGGGCGGGATGAAACGCGGCGGCCGGCTCTCGTTGCCGCGCTTCTACGGACGCCGCCTGCTGCGCACGCTGCCCAACTTCTATGTGGTGCTCGCGCTCTACTGGCTTTTCCCGCAGGTGATGGGCGGACGCGAACCGCCGCCGCTGTGGCGCTTCCTGAGCTTCACGCAGAACATCGCGCTGACGCCGGGGACGGCGTTCTCGCACGCGTGGTCGTTGTGCATCGAGGAGCAGTTCTACCTGGTGCTGCCCGCGGCGCTGATGCTCGGTGCGGCGCTCCAGCAGCGCCGCCGGACGCTGGCGTGGTCGCTGATCGGCGTGCTGACGCTCGCGGCGATCCTCTGGCGCGATCATCTGTGGCGCCTGTACGGCACGCAGAACCCGTCGCTCGGCTACTACCCGCAGCTGTACTACGGCAGCCTCGCGCGGCTGGACGAGTTCCTGCCCGGCGTCGCCGTCGCGCTGCTCAAGCACGGGCACGCGGACCTCTGGGCGGCGCTGATGCAACGTGCGAAAACGCTGCTCGCGATCGGCGTCGCGGCTAGCCTCGGCATGCTGACGCTGATGCTGCACTTCTACTACATCGACGACTACGGCTACGGCCACGCGATGAGCAGTTGGGGTTACAGCGCGCTGGCCTGGAGCTTCGGACTGATGGTGCTGGCGGCGCTCGCGCCGCGGGGGCCGATGGCGCGCGTCCGGGTGCCGGGCGCGAATGCCCTGGCCCGTTGGTCCTATGCGCTGTACCTGACCCACAAGCCGATCGCGTACGCGCTGCTGAAGCCGCTGGCGGCGCTCGGCCTGATGCGGGGATCAGGCTGGACGGTGCCGGTGATCGCAGCGGCCTGCCTGCTCGGCGGCTGGCTGCTCTACCGCCGGGTGGAGCTCCCGTTCCTGGCCCTGCGGGACCGCTGGATCCCTTCGCACTTCGTCGACGCGTCGCGTGCTACAACGGCGGATCCAAGGAGCCCTCAGCATGCGTAGCCCTCGTCCTTCCGACCCGTCCCGCCTGGCCGGCCCGTCCGTCATCTCCGGCCGTGCTCGCGCGCCGCGTCCGGCCATCCTGTCCTTCGGCGCCGCGGCGCTGGCGCTCGTCGCCTCCGCCTGCATGGCCGCGAGCGCCGAAGAGATCGGCGAAGTGAGCACGGTGTTCAAGTTCGTCGGCCCGAACCACAAGATCGTGGTGGACGCCTACGACGACCCCGCGGTGAACGGCGTGACCTGCTACGTGTCTCGCGCCAAGACCGGCGGCATCAAGGGCGGCCTCGGCCTGGCCGAAGACAAGTCCGAAGCCTCGATCGCCTGCCGCGCCGTCGGCCCGATCAGCTTCCCCAAACCGCTTCCGAAGCAGGAGGAAGTGTTCTCCGAACGGTCCTCGCTCGTGTTCAAGCGGCTGCGCGTCGTCCGCATGGTCGACGCGAAGCGCAACACGCTGGTCTACCTGACCTACTCGGACCGCGTGATCGAGGGCTCGCCGCAGAACAGCGTGACGGCGGTGCCGGTGGATCGGGCGACCGTCATCCCGGTGAAGTGACCGTCATTCGAGCGGCGCGTCGGTGCTGACGGTCACCGCGCGCCACGCGTCGATCGACTCGCTCATCGAGGCCAGTTTCTGTTGCACCAGCCCGAGCGCATCGCTGCCGAGCAGCAGATGCGCGGGCGGCGGTGCCGCGCCGACCGACAGGTCCACGATCGCCGCCGCCGCCAGCGCCGGGTCGCCCAGCTGCCGTCCGCTCACGGCCTGACGCCGCGCGCGGATCGGGTCGAAGATCGCGTCGTAGTCGGCGATGCCACGCTCGGAGCGCACCATCGATCGGCCCGCCCAATCGGTCCTGAACGATCCCGGCGCGATCGCCGTGACGCTGATGCCCAGGCCGGCGACTTCCTTGCCCAGTGCCTCGGAGATCCCTTCCAGCGCGAACTTGCTGCCGCAGTAGTACGTGATGCCCGGCATCGTGATGAAGCCGCCCATCGACGTCGTGTTGAAGATGCGGCCCGCGCGGCGGCCCCGCATGAACGGCAGGATCGCCTTCATCATCGCGACCGCGCCGAAGACGTTCACCTGGAACTGGTTCAGCAACTCCTCGATCGGGCTCTCCTCCAGGATGCCCTCGTGGCCGTAGCCCGCGTTGTTGATGAGGATGTCGATGGGACCGATGTCCGCTTCGATGGCCGCCACCAGCGGCGCGGCGAGGTCGAGCGCCGTCACGTCGTGCAGGCGTGCGTGCGCCCGGCCGGGACAGCGATGCTCGAAGTCGCGCGCGGCTTCGGCGTTGCGCACCGTGCCGACGACGACATGACCGTCGGACAGCGCCCGGTCCGCGATCGCGCGTCCGAAGCCGCTGCTGACGCCGGTGATGAGGAAAGTCTTGGCGGATCGCTCCGACGACTGCGGAGGTGAAGCATGGGTCGTGTTCATGGGAGGGAATGCTAGGAATCGACGGCCCGTCTGTGCAGATCCATCGCCCTGCCGGTCTTGCCTATTCCTCCACGCCCTCGCGAGGCTGACCTCACGCGGACGACAATGCGGCGCATCCCATGCCCGACGCCACCCGCCAGCGCCAGATCCGCGATCTCCTGCTCCGCCTCGCTCCGAACGAGGGCTACACCGTGAGCCCGATCGACTCGGTGCGATGGCTGCGCAGCGACCGCCCGCTCGCCCGCACCCCGGTGCTGTACGAGCCGGGCATCGTCTTCGTCTTCCAGGGCCGCAAGCGCGGCTTCATCGGCGACCGGACCATCGTCTACGACGCGCGCCACTACCTGGTGGTGGCCGTGCCGGTGCCGTTCACGATGGCGACCGATGCGAGCGAGGAGGCGCCGCTGCTGGCCGCCTACCTGCGGCTCGACGCGGCGCTGGCCGCCGAGGTCGCGCTGGCGATCGACCAGGGCGGCGCGACCGTCGACGGCATCGAGCCGGCCGAGTCCCTCGGACTCGAAGCCTCGCCCATGGACGACCGGATAGAGGCCACCTTGCTGCGCTTCCTCGAAGCCATGGCCGATCCCGTCGAGACGGCCGTGCTCGGCCCCGCGCTTCTGCGGGAGCTGTATTTCCGCGTCCTCGGCGGGCCCCAGGGCGCCACCTTGCGCAGCGTGCTCGGCGAGAGAGGGCACCTGGGCCGCATCGCCCTGGCGCTCAGGCGCATCCATGCCGACTACGCGGACCGCCTCGACGTGTCCCGGCTGGCGCGCGAGGCGGGGTTGGGCCTCGCCGCCTTCCACGCGCACTTCAAGGCGATCACGCAGACCACGCCGATGCAGTACGTGAAATCGACGCGCCTGCACCGCGCACGGCTGCTGATGCTCCAGAAGGGCATGACAGCCGCGGCGGCCGCGGATCGCGTCGGCTACGCCAGCGCTTCGCAATTCAGCCGCGAGTTCCGCCGGCTCTTCGGGCACACGCCGCAGGCGGAGGTCGCGCGATTGAAGGCATCCTTCGCCATCCCGGAACAGGACGACGAGACGTTCGTGTCGTCTCACTGAGCACCGGGTTCCGACGCGGCGACGCGGGCCACCTCGAACCCTTCGTCGATCCAGCCCGTCAATCCGCCGATCATCAGCTTGACCGGCCGCCCCAGCTTCGCGAGCCGGATCGCGCCGCGGTGCGCGCCGTTGCAATGCGGTCCGGCGCAATACACGACGAACAGCGTGTCCATCGGATACGCGGCCATCTTGCCCTCGGTGATCTTGCCGTGCGGCAGGTTCACGGCGCCGGGCACATGGCCGCGCGCGTGGAGTTCGTGGCTGCGCACGTCGAGCAGGACGAAATCCTCGACGCCGCGCGCGAACGCGTCGTGCACGTCCCAGCAGTCGGTCTCGAAAGCGAACGCCTGTTCGAAGTGTGCGAGCGCCTGATCGCTGGGCGCGGCGGGGACGGCGGAGATGTGCGAGCTCATCGTCGGTTCTTTCAAGGGCGTGGATGACTGGCCGTCAGTGTCGGGACTGCCGCCCTTCCCGACCAGTGGCCGGAACGCCGTTGATCGGTAAGATCGCGCCATGTCTCATCTCGTCGCGATCCTGGCCTACGACCGGCTCTGCATGTTCGAATTCGGCTGCGCGGTGGAGCTCTTCGCGCTCGAACGACCGGAACTGGACGTCGCCTGGTACCGGCACGCGATCTGCGCCGCGGAACCCGGTCCGCTGCGCGGCACCGGCGGCGTGCGTGTCGAGGCGCCGCACACGCTGGCGATGCTGCGACGCGCCGACACCATCGTCATCCCCGGCTGGCGCGACGCCGCCGAGCGCCCGCCCGAGCCGCTGCTCAAGGCCATGCGGGCCGCCCACGCGCGCGGCGCGCGGTTGTGCACGATCTGCTCCGGCGTCTTCGTGCTGGCGCATGCCGGCTTGCTCGACGGGAAACGCGCGACCACCCACTGGCGATATGCCGAACGGCTCGCCCGGGAGTTCCCGCTCATCGAGGTCGATCCCTCCGCGCTCTATGTCGACGAGGGCGCGCTCATCACCTCGGCGGGATCCGCCGCGGGACTCGACATGCTCATGCATCTGGTGCGTCGCGACCACGGGCCGCGCGTCGCCAACGCGGTGGCGCAGCGACTGGTGATGTCGCCGCACCGCGAAGGCGGTCAGGCGCAGTTCGTGCCGCGGCCGATGCCGGCCGAGGCGTCCAGTCCCATCGCCGTCCTGCAGGACTGGTTGCGCGCGCATCCGCGCGAGGCGCACACCGTCGCGTCCATGGCCCGCCGTGCCGCGATGAGTCCCCGCACCTTGCAGCGCCGCTTCAAGGACGCCACGGGACTGCCGCCGCTCGAATGGCTGACCCGGGAACGCGTCGGCATCGCGAAGGAACTGCTCGAGACCAGGGACACGCTCGATGTCGAGACGATCGCCGACCTCGCCGGACTGGGCTCGCCGGAATCGATGCGACGGCATTTCCGGCTGATGGGTCTGCCGGCGCCTTCCCGCTATCGACGGCAGTTCGGCTGAGCGCCGGGACGGTCGTTCCCGCGTGCCTCACCCCAACCCTTCTCCCGCAGTGCGGGCGAGGGGCAAGAGGCCAGCGGGCGAGCGGGCGAGCGAGCGAGCGGCAGTTCAACGGAACACGACGCAGGCCGCGCCCGGCATGGCGATGAAACGGCCGTCGAAGCGCGGCAGCGCCGCGCCATCGATGTCGAACACGCAGATCTGGTGGCTGCCCTGCAGGCAGACCCACAGCTCACGTCCGTCCGGACTGACGCTCGCGCTGCGCGGGTAGCTCCCCTGCGCCCAGGTCTCACCGTGCCACGACGGTCGACCGGACTCGTCGAGATCGAAGACGGCGATCGCATCGTGCAGACGGTTCAGCGCGAACAGTCGACGGCCGTCCGGCGCGATGAGCAGGTCCGACGCGTAGCTCAGGCCCTCGAAGCCGGCCGGCAGGCTGCTGAGGCGCAGCCGATGCGTGAGATGTCCCGATTCGTCCAGGCCCAGCCAGTCGAGCGCGTTCGCCTGCTCGTTGAGCAGATAGAGCTGCCCGTCCTCGCGAGGGTGGAAAACGAAGTGGCGCGGTCCTGAGCCTGACGGAAGCGACAGGCCGGCTAGCTCCACCGGATCCTGGGAAGACGCCTCGAGTCGCCACACCCTCAGCACATCGCGCCCGAGATCGCTGCCCAGCATCAACGGCCACCGCTGGTGGCGGCGGACCATGTGCGCATGTGCCTGCGCGGCGTCGTCGGCACCGGGTCGAGGCATCAGGACGTGGTCGGTGGGCTGGAGCGCCCCCTGCGCGTCGATCGCCGCGCGGCGCAGCGTGCCGTCGCCGTAGTGGGCGATCCAGGCGTGGCGCGCCTGCGCGTCGACGGCCAGATGCACCGGCAGCGCGCCGCCCGTCGCATACCGCGACAGCAGCGTCAGCGCGCCGTCCGTGACGCCGACATCGAAGGTCGCCAGCTCGTTCCCGTCCTCCAGCAAGGCGTGCAGACGCCGGCCGCCGTCGGCCAAATGCAGCCACGTCGGGCTGCCCGGCACGGACGCCGCGAGACGCGCATGCACGCGGCCGTCGGCGGCGCGACTCAGCGCGTGGATCCCGCCGCACTGCGGCGCATAGCCGCCGGCATACGCGAAGGGCAAGCCCTCGGGCGAAGGGACAGGGCTCGAGGGTGTGGAGGGGGTCGGGGGGGTCATCGGAGCGCGACTTTACGGCCACAATGCCCTGTCACGACCAGCTCCAGCCCGCCTCGCCGGCGGGTGCCGCGCGTATGCGTTTCGACGTCCCGACGCTGTTCAGCCTGATGCTGATCCAGTCCCTGGTACTGGCGCTGCTGCTGCCGCTGCTGCTCGGCTGGTGCGACAGCATCGCCGCCCGACGCGCGCAACTCAGCGCGGCCGCGCAGGCCGCCGGCTGGGCCCTGCTGCTGCTGCCGCCCGACGGCACGCGCCTGACGGCCATCGCGGCGCTCGGGCTGCTCAGCGCCAGCGTGACGCTGCTGTGGATGGCGGCCGACCGGTGGCTGCCCGGCAGGCTCGGTCGGCTCTTCCAGTACGGCATGCCGGTGCTGGTCATGGTCGGCTACGGGGCCGGCTGGGACAACTACGCGCTGCGTCTGGCCTGGTCCAACGGCTGCATCGGGCTGCAGATGCTCGCGCTCGGCGCCAGCCTGATGCAGCCGGTCAAGCGCGCGCCGGTCGGCAACCTGCGCTGGCGGCTGCTGTTCACCGTCAGCCTCGGCCTGCTGGCCGTGCTCAACCTGGCGCGCGCCTATCTGGCCGGTTTCGACACCGCGAATCTGCCCAGCTTCGACGCACCGCATCCGCTCAACATGGTGTTCGCCGTCGTGGCCAACGTCTGCGTGCTCGCCGCGGCGATCGCGATCCTCGTGGCCTGGCGCGGCGAGAGCGAGGCCGAACTCCGCCGCCTCACGCAGATCGACGCGGCCACCGGGCTGGCCAACCGTCGCGCCTTCCAGCAGCGCTCGGTGGACATGATCTCGATGGCGCGCCGCTACAGCGAGCCGCTGATGCTGGTCGTCATGGACGTGGACGGCTGCAAGGCGATCAACACCGCCCACGGCGAGGCCAAGGGCGACCAGGCGCTCGCGCTCTTCGGCCGCTGCCTGGATGAGCAGAAGCGCCTGGGCGACGTCGTCGCGCGCATCGACGGCCAGCGCTTCGCCGTGCTGATGGCGCGCTCCGATCTGGTCGGGCCGCCCGCGCTCGACCGGCGGCAACGCGAGGCGCTGCTCGACCTCGCGCCGCGCGAACTCGGCTTCACGCTGGGGTACTCCGCCGGCTGGGCCAAGCTGCGCCACGGTGATCGCGGCATCGAGGACCTGCTGCACCGCGCCGAGGCGGCGCTGTATGCCGCCAAGCGCCAGGGAAAGGGGCGTCTGTGCGCCGAACCGGGGCTTGAGGCCGAACTCAGCGTGGCCGTGCCGGCCTGACGGCGCCCGCGCTCCCGGCGCCGGCCGCGGCGACGACATCTGCACAGGGCGCGATCGAGCCCGCTTTCCCGCTTCGTCGTCCTCCGGACGTGACGCGGTTCACGCGCACCGCCCCAGCCGCGCGGCAATCGCCCAGTCGACACGCCCCAGCGTCCGGCTGGCATGACGTTTGCGTCAGGGTTTTCCAGGTCCCACCGCCCGCCACGAGACGGGTCGGGACGTCGTTGTACCCAGACCTGGAGTTCCCGCCATGCATGTCGCCCTCAGCCCCACGGCCGTTCACGCCCGAGCCCCGCGCGCCCTCAATCCGCTGGCCAGCGACGCTGCCGCGTCGCAGCACCTGCAGCGCGCGCCGATGGAAGTCGTCAAGCTGACTTCCCGCGACCTGCAATGGCTGCCCGCCCTGACGACCCTGCTGATCGACAACGTCCATCTCGGCGCCACGCTGGGCTTCCTGGCCCCGCTGTCGCGTTACCAGGCGCTCGACTACTGGCACGGCGTCTTCGCCCGGCTGGGCCAGCACCACATGCTGTGGATCGCCTGCGAGTCCGAAGGGCCGGGCCGTCTGCTCGGCGCCGTCCAGCTGTCGCTGTGCCCGCTGGCCAATGCGCACCACCGCGGGGAAGTCCAGCGGCTGATGGTGCACAGCCAGGAACGCAGCCGCGGCGTCGCCGGCCAGCTGATGTCGCGTCTGGAATGCGCGGCGGCGACGCAGGGCCGCTTCCTGCTGCAGCTCGAGACCTGCGCCGACTCGCAGGCGGAAGCGGTGTTCGCCCATCTCGGCTGGCAGCGCGCCGGCCAGATCCCCGACCACTGCCACGGCGCCGAGGGCCAGTTGCAGGCCGCCGCGCTGTACTACAAGCGACTGCCGCATCTGGTCTGACTCAGCGCGTGGCGAGCAGGCCCGCGAGCAAGGCCTCGACGCGTTTCGCTCGTGCCGCGACGCCGCCCAGCGCGGCCAGGCCGCCCTGCTCCAGCATCACCAGCCCGTGCAGCCCGGCCCAGAGCGCCGCGGCGCGCGCGGCCGGCAACGCCGCCGGCGCGATCAGCGCGTCCAGGCCCGCGATCAGCGCTTCGCGCAGGGCGATCGGCGTGTCGAGCATCAGCAGCCGGTAGTCGTGCGGATGCTGCAGCCCCCAGTTGACGAAGGCCCGCGCCACCGCGGCGGCCTCCCCGCCTGAAGCGGCCCCGTCCGACGCGCCCTGCAGCCGCGTGAGCAGGGTGCGCAGGCTGTCCTCGGCCAGGCGGGCGAGCAGCTCGCCCTTGTCGTGGAAGAAGCTGTAGAGCGTCGCGTGCGAGTAGCCCACCGCCGCGCCCACCTCGCGCAGCGTGAGCGCGTCCGCGCCGCGCTCGGCGAAGAGTTCGCGCGCCGCGGCCAGGATCCCCGCCTCCAGCGCCAGCTTGTGCGCGGCGCGGCGCTGCTGTGACGCGGTCGGGGGGGCGTCGGCGTCGGCGTCCAGGCCCAGTGCCGGGTCGCCATCGCCAGTCCCGTCGCCCTCGTCCCAGTTCATCGCCTTGCGCTGCGCCTGCCGCTTGAGCGGTCCCTCCGGCTTGGCCACCTTCTGTCGGACGCGCGGCTGGGGCTTCGTCTGCGGCCGCGCCTGCGCCGCGCCGTCGGGCCTGTCCTGCACCACGCCGGAAGTGTTGTGCAGGCCCTTCGGCCCGCTGGGACGCGGATCCGGCATCGGCGCACGGCCGCCGCTTGTGGATTTGCTAACCATTGGTTAGTATTTGATCGACGGTTTCAATGAAGTCTGAACCATGCCACAAATGCCTGCGATTGACCATGCCGACGTGCCCACTGACCGGCCGTTGCTGGAGCCCGTCCCCGTCACCCATCCCGATGCGGTGCTGCTGATGCATCAGCTCAACCAGCGGTTGGCGTCGCTCAGCGGCGACTCCGGCGCCGGCGGATTCGAGGCCGCCTCGATGCCGGCAGGCCGGTCCGTATTCCTGGTCGCCCGCAGCGGAGACGGCGCGCTTCTCGGCTGCGGCGCGGTCCGGCCCCTCGCGCAGGCCGGCGCGGCGCCGGTGGCGGAACTCAAACGGATGTTCGCCCGCGAAGGCACGCGCGGCGTCGGCGCTGCGCTGCTGATCGCGCTGGAGCGCGACGCCCTGGCCATGGGCTATCGCGCGTTGTGGCTGGAAACGCGGCGCGTCAACGACCGCGCACTGCGCTTCTATCGACGGCACGGCTACTCCGAGATTCCCAACTACGGCAGCTACGTCGGACGCCAGGACGCCGTGTGCCTCGGCAAGCCATTGCGCGTCGCCGCTTCGTCCGACAACCAGCGCAAGGAACCCTCATGGACCTGATCGAACTGCGCGGCACCGACCGCGACTGGATGCCGGCGCTCGGCGAGCTGTTCTTCGACGTCGTCGACGGCGGCGGCTCCCTGGGATTCCTGGAGGACGTCGACGAGGCGCAGATGCGCGAGTACTGGGAAGGCGTGTTCGAGCAGCTCGGGCCGCGGCACCGGCTGTGGGTAGCGCGAGAGGGCAATCGCGCGCTCGGCACGGTGCAGCTGTCGATCTGCGGCAAGCCCAATCAGCGCCATCGCGCGGACGTGATGAAGCTGATGGTCCATCGCGACGCGCGGCGACGCGGCGTCGCCGTGCAGTTGATGGCCGGGCTGGAGCAGACCGCACGCGACGCGGGGCTCAGCCTGCTGACGCTCGACACCGAAGCCGGCTCGGCGGCGGAGACCTTCTACCAGTCGCAAGGTTTCCAGCGCACCGGCCAGATTCCGTTCTTCGCCGCCAACCCGCAAGGCGAACTGCAAGCGACCGCGCTGTACTGGAAACGGCTGGACTGAGCGGACCGTCGCGCCTGAGCGCTTCACCCTCACCGCCTCACCGTCTCACCGCGACACGCGCATCAGCTTGCCCCCGTCGGTCACCGTCAGCAATGCGCCGTCACGCGCCTGGATCACGTCGCGGAAGCGCTCGCCCAGGTCCCCGAACATCTTCTCCTTGCCCGTGACGGTGTCGCCGTTCAGCGTGATGCGCCACAGCGCGGTGCCCGCCAGCGATCCCGAGATCAGCTGCCCGCGCCATTCCGGGAACAGGCTGCCCGTGTAGAAGACGAGTCCCGCCGGCGCGACCGAGATCGGCGTCCAGGTGGTCAGCGGCTCGATGTAGGTCGGCGCATGCGTGCCGCCGCCGATGCGGCAGGCGTCGCCGACCGGCGAGCCGTACTCGCAGCCGTAGCTCTTCACCGGCCAGCCGTAGTTCTGGCCGGCGCGCGCGATGTTGACTTCGTCGCCGCCTTGCGGGCCGTGTTCGGTGAGCCAGAGCTCGCCGGTCTGCGGATGCAGCGCGGCGCCCTGGATGTTGCGGTGGCCATAGCTCCAGATCCCGGGCCTGGCGCCCGCGGCGAAGGCCGGGTTGTCCGACGGGATGCTGCCGTCGCGGTTCACGCGGATCACCTTGCCCAAGGTCTGCTGCAGGTCCTGCGACGGGCTGCCCTTCATGCGCTCGCCGGTGGTGATGTAGAGCGTCTTGTCGCGCGCGAAAACCAGCCGCGAGCCGTAATGCCCCGTGCCGTCGACCTTGGGCGCCTGGCGGAAGATCACCTGCACGCCGGTCAGCGCGTCGCCCTCCAGCCGGCCGCGCGCAACCGTGGTGCCGGCCTTTCCGGCTTCGGTGCCGGTGCCCGCCTCGGCGTACGAGAAATAGACCCAGTTGCTGCCCGCGGTCGCGAAATCGGGATCGATCGTGATGCCCAGCAGACCGCCCTGTCCGCTGTCCAGCACCTTGGGCACGCCGGTGATCGTCGCTTCGGTCTTGCCGGCCGCGGAAAGGCGCACGATGGTGCCGCCCTTCTGCGTCACCAGCAGCCGGTTGTCCGGCAGTTGCACGAGGCCCCAAGGGCGATCCAGCGTGCTGTTCAAGGTCTGCATGGACGGCGCCGCGGCTCCGCCGCCAGGTTCCGTCGGTGCGGCGGCAGCGTCCCCGCCCCCGCTTCCGCCGCCACAGGCCGTCGCCGCCATCGCGACCGCCAGGGTCGACATCCATTCCGCCACGCTCATGCCCGTTCTCCTTGTGCTGATCTCGAAGGGCCGGCCAAGAGAAGGACAGCCCCCCGGACGGCGTCACGACGCCGTGAAGGGGACGAGTCTAGGTCGACCACGACACGGAGTTGCAAGCGGATGAAATCGGCGCCGCCGACCCTGACGCTTCTCTGGCCTTCGCCCTTGCCATCGCGCGCTCCGTCGCGGGCAATCGCCGTGCGCGGCCCAAAACCGATCCGATGCCCCTGCTTGTGCAGGCCCGGCGCTTCCTCTACGCTGGCCGCAGTCCGGCTCCAGACCCGCGTCCAACTCTTGCCTGAGAGGAACGAGCCATGTCCCCCAGCCCCTCCCCTGATCCGGAAGGCACGACCGCCGGCAGCCCAGGCGGCGCCGCGCTGCCGCAGCATCCCGGCATCGCGGCGATCCGCACCCTGGCGCTGACCGGCCCGGCCGGCGCCGGCAAGACCTCGCTGGCCGAGGCCCTGCTGCTGAAGGCCGGCGCCATCAAGACCGCCGGCAGCATCGAGAAAGGCAGCACCGTCAGCGACCACGATCCGCTGGAGAAACGGATGTTGCACTCGCTGCAGGTCTCGCAGATGCACATCGCGCACGGAGGCGTGCGCATCCATCTGCTCGACACCCCCGGCGCGCCCGACTTCATCGGGCAGGCGCTGCCGGCGCTCGAAGCGGTCGAATCGGTCGCCGTGGTGGTCAACGCCCAGAACGGCCTCGAACTGATGGTCCGCCGGATGATGGAGGCCGCGGCGGGCCGCGGACTCACGCGGCTGGTCATCGTCAACCGCATCGATGCGCCCGGCGTCGACGCCCAGGCGCTGCTCGGTCAGCTGCAGGACGCCTTCGGCCGGGAATGCCTGCCGCTGAACCTGCCCGCCGCCGGCGGCGCGCGGGTGCAGGACTGCTTCTTCGGCTGCAGCGGCGAGAGCGACTTCGGCTCGGTCGAAGCCGCCCACCGCGCGCTGGTGGAGCAGGTCGTGGAAGTCGACCCGGACTTCGTCGACCGCTATCTCAACGACGGCGACGTGCCCGCCACCGAGTTGCACGCGCCGCTGGAGCAGGCCTTCCGCGAAGGCCATCTGATCCCCGTGTGTTTCGTGTCCTCCCGCACCGGCGCGGGCGTCGCGGAGCTGCTCGACGTGATCGAGAAGCTGCTCCCCAATCCCTATGAAGCCAACCCGCCGCAGTTCATGCGCCGCGAAGGCGACGAGGCGGAACCGCTGCTCGTGTCGATGGATCCGGCGCAGCACGTCGTCGCGCACGTCTTCAAGATCCAGTCGGATCCCTACCTCGGCAAGCTCGCGATGCTGCGCGTCCACCAGGGGACGCTGAAGAGGAACGCCCAGCTCTTCGTCGGCCATGCCCGCAAGGCGGTACGCGTCGCGCATCTGTTCATGCTGCAGGGCAAGGAACACGTCGAGATCGACCAGGCGCTGCCCGGCGACCTGTGCGCCCTGGCCAAGATCGACGAACTGCACTACGACGCGGTGCTGCACGACGCGCAGGAGGACGAGCACCTCCACCTCGCGCCGATCGCGCTGCCGACGCCGGTGCACGGCGTGGCGATCCGGCCCAGCCGCCATGGCGACGAGCAGCGGCTGTGGGAGGTGCTGACACGGCTGGTCGAGGAGGACCCCTGCCTGCGCCTGGAGCGAGGTGGCGGCCACGAGGAGGGCCTCGGCCCGCAGGGCGGGGAGACGCTGGTCTACGGGCTCGGCGAACTGCACCTGCGGGTGCTGCTCGATCGGCTGAAGGAGACCTACAAGTTCGACGTCCAGACCCAGCCGCCGCGGATCGCGTATCGCGAGACGATCTCGGCGAAGGCGGAGGGCCATTACCGTCACAAGAAGCAGACTGGCGGCGCCGGGCAGTTCGGCGAGGTGTGGCTGCGCATCGAGCCGCTGGAGCGCGGCGCGGGTTTCGAGTTCCGGGACGAGGTCAAGGGCGGCACGATCCCCGGCCAGTTCATGCCGGCCGTCGAGAAGGGCGTGCGACAGGCGCTGGCGCAGGGCGTCGTGGCCGGCTATCCCGTCGTGGACCTGCGGGTGACGGTGTTCGACGGGAAGCACCACTCGGTGGACTCCAAGGAAGTCGCCTTCATCACCGCAGGCAAGCGCGCACTGATCGCGGCGGTGCGCGAGGCCCGGCCCGTGGTGCTGGAGCCGATCGTGCAGGTGGAGATCAGCGCGCCGGAAAACGCCACCGGCGACATCACCGGCGACCTGGCGTCGCGACGGGGTCAGGTGCTCGGGACGCGCGGCAGCGTGCCGGGGCAGATCGGCGTGGACGGTCTGGCGCCGCTGGCCGAGCTGAGCGCCTACCAGAACCGCCTCAACGCGATGACCAGCGGGCAGGGGCGCTACACCATGGTGCTGTCCCACTACGAAGCGGTGCCCCCCAATACGCAGGCCCAGCTGGCCGCCGGCTACCACCTGAAGGAGGAGGAGTAGCGGGGGACGCCCCGGCCAGCCGGGGGGTTGGTCAACGAAGCTTTATCATGTCGGGATGTGTTCAGCCCCCCGCGACGTCGCGCAGATCCGCCTGGACAACGCGATGCGCTTGTTCGATGAGTTCGTTGCCGCGTCGATCAAGAATCCCGATGTCGCCGCCCTTCGCGGCCTGGAGCGCCGTTTCGCCGAGCGCCTGCAAATCCAGCCCAGCTACTGGAGCCAGATCAAGGGGCGTTCGCGGCAGATCGGTGAGCGGCTGGCCCGCCAGTTCGAACAGCTGACGCACAAACCCAACGGCTGGATGGATCAGGAGCACGGCCCGCTCGGCGCCGCCGCGCCGGCCGCCGGCGGTACCTCGCAGAGCAACACGGCTTTATCAAATGCAAGCCGTCCCGCGTCGGCGGACAACTCCCCCAGCCTGCCCCAGGATGATGACGAGCGCTTCATCGTCGGCCTGGTGCTGACCTACTACCGCCGGCATCCCCAGCGGGCGCGCACGCGTCTGCTGGACTTGCTGGGCGAGGTGCTCACGCCGCCCGCGCCGAACACGCCGCCGGCGCCGCCGCCCAAGGCAGCGCCTGCGGCGTCCGACACCGACGACTGGCACAAGCTCCAGCGCAGCATCGCCCCGCTGAAAACGAAGAAGCGCTGAGCGCCGCCGCCGTTGTCAGCGGTCCCCGCGGACCGTCGCGCTCCATCCCGCCCGCCCCCTGATCGCGCCGCGTCGACCCCGGCGGGCGCAGGCCTGCGCGCGTCCCGTCGCCCGGGGACAACGTCCGAGCAAAATTACTTGCGCTTGATAATCAGATGTTTATCATTTGCGCAAATTTTGAGCCCCCGCCGGAACGGCCGCGCTGTCAGGCGCCGTCCCGGGACCGAGGCGCTCAAGCTGTTCGCCCCTTCCTTTCCCTTTCCGTCCGTCATCACAGGAGGCTGCCATGGCCCAGTTCATCACTCCCCGTCCGCGTCTCGCCATCACACCGCGAAAGCCGCGCAATCCCTTCGTGGCCCTGAGCCACGGCCGCTCCGCGGGCCGCCACGGCCCCAGCGCCGGCGGTCGCCGCCAGCAGGAACAGCAGGCCCTGAAGCGCGCGCTTCAGCGGCACGACGACTTCAGCCCTTGAACGGGTAGCCTCCGACGGAACGGGATGTCTTCCCGGTCCGGCGCAGGCCGCCCAGGGAGACAAGAAATGCAAGAGATCACCTTGATGCCGGGCCGCATGCATGGCCTGGCCCGCCAGCAGAGCCTTCGCGGCTGGCTGGCGATCCTGCTGCTCAGCGCTGGCGGGCGCCTGATCAGCTGGGCGTGGCACGTCGCCCCGGCGGCGGACCGCGAAGCCCCCGTGGAAGGGCTGGAATTCCATGCCGACGCCGACGGCGCCGGCCGGATCTACATCGACGGCCAATTGCAGGGCACCCTCGCGGGTGTGCAGCGGCTGTGATGCCGGTCTGGCTCGCGGTCGCCGTGGCCGCGGTGGGGATCAAGCTCGCGGGGGCCGAGCCGATATACGATGGACAACGTCCACTGTGCATCGCCGCCCACGCGACGACCCCGCTTCATGACCCAGAGCGCTCCGCCCGCTGCGTCTGCCCCGTCCGGGAACGGGTCGGGGAATCCGCCGATTCCCGCCCCGGCTCCGGCGCCGTTCCAGCCCTTGATCCGGCCCCTGCCGGATCTGGCGGCCTGGACGGCCCGATTTCGCGACATGGAGATCCCGGTGCTGGCCAGCACGGCCGAGCAGCTGGAGCTCTGGCGCGCGAATGAGGACGCGGTCGACGCGCACCTGCTCGGCGAGTTCCTGAGCAAGGACCCGCTGATGACGCTCAAGCTGCTGGCGCATGCTGCGTCGCAGCGCTCCAGCCGGCTGCTGACCGACACCGAGACGGTCACGGCCGCGCTGGTGCTGATGGGCATCACCCCGTTCTTCAAGGCCTTCGGCGTGCAGCCGACCGTCGAGCAGCGCCTGGCGGACCGGCCGGATGCGTTCGCCGGCATGCAGCGCGTGCTGCATCGCGCCGAACGAGCGGCCCGCTTTGCGCTGGGCTTCGCCGCGCACCGCGCCGATCCGGACGCGGCCATCGTCCACAGCGCCGCGCTGCTGCATGATTTCTCCGAGATGCTGCTGTGGTGCGAGGCCCCCGATCTGGCGCTCGAGATCCAGCGCCGTCAGGAGGCCGATCCGGCGCTGCGCAGCGTCGCCGCGCAGCGCGCGGTACTCAACGTGGAGCTCGGCGATCTGGAACAGGCGCTGATGCGCGCCTGGCATCTGCCGGAGTTGCTCGCCCACATCGTCGACGACAAGAAGGTCCACGATCCGCAGGTCCGCAGCGTGATGCTCGCGGTGCGGCTGGCACGGCACACCGCGCAGAGCTGGGAGAACCCGGCCGTGCCGGACGATCTCATCGAGATCGGCGAACTGATGAGCCTCTCCCCGGCCCACACGCTCAAGCTGGTCCACGAAGTGGACGGGGTCGTCTGACACCATGGCCGGCCCCGATCAGGCATTCTGGCAGCAGCGCTTCGAGACTGGTCAGACCGGCTGGGATCGCGGCGCGCCGCATCCGCAGTTGGCCGCCTGGCTGAGCGAAGGCCTGCTCGGCAAGGGCCAGCGTATCGTGGTGCCGGGTTGCGGCCGCGGCCACGAACTGGCCGTCCTGGCCCGGGAGGGGCTCGACGTGACCGGCCTCGACTACACGCCAGCGGCCGTCGACAGCGCCCGTGCCAGACTCAAGGACGAGCATCTGCCGGGCCGGATCGAGCAGGCGGATGTACTGGCCTGGCGTCCCGACCAGCCGCTCGACGTCGTCTACGAGCAGACCTGCCTCTGCGCCCTGCATCCCGACCAATGGACGACCTACGCCGAGCAACTGCAACGCTGGCTCAAGCCGGGTGGGCGGCTGCTCGCGCTGTTCATGCAGGCCCGTCGCGACGAGTCCGAACTCGGTCAGGTGATCGGCCCGCCTTACCACTGCGACATCAACGCCGTGCGCGCGTTGTTTCCCCTCGCACTCTGGAAGTGGCCTGCGCCGCCCTACGTGCAACGCCCCCACGAGCGGGGATGGTTCGAATTGGCGGTCGTGCTGGAACGCCGCTGAAGGAATTGGCGCTGGGGTGGGGCCGGCGCTGGATCACACCGGCAGCGCGGTCGTGTTCTTCAAGCGGTCCAGGACAAAGCTGGTCTTGCAGTCCTGCACGCTGGGATGGCGCAGCAGGGTGTCGCTGATGAAGCGCGCGTAGTGGCTCATGTCCTCGACCAGTACGCGCAGCAGGTAGTCCATTTCCCCCGTCAGGGCGGCGCATTCCACCACCTCGGGCCAGGTCTGGACGGCCGCGCGGAACAGGTCCATCGGGGTGCGCTTGTGGCTTTCGGTGTGCTTTTCCAGCCGGACGTTGATGTAGGCCGTGAGCCCGAGGCCCACCCGCTCGGGATTCACCAACGCCACGTAAGCCGTGATGACGCCCCCCTCCTCCAGCCGCCGAACTCGCCGCAACACGGCGGACGACGACAGGTTGACCTGCGCCGCCAGCGCGTCGTAGGTCATGCGGCCATCGGCCTGAAGGGCGTGGAGGATGCGTCGGTCGATCGCATCAAGCTCGATCTGCTTGTCCATGATCGGATTCTTGCAGGATTCCTGCGCAACACCCCAGGTGGACAACGTGGATCGCAGAAATCCTGCGCCCACCACCTTCTACAGTGACGCCATCGCATTTCTGACCAGATCCCCTTGACCGGGCTTCGGAGACACACATGGCATTCACCCCCTGGGACAACCCGATGGGCACCGACGGCTTCGAGTTCATCGAGTTCGCCGCCCCCGATCCCGCCGCGCTGGGCGCGCTGTTCACCTCGATGGGCTTCGTCGCCGTCGCCCGCCACCGCCACAAGGACGTGACCCTCTATCGCCAGGGCGACGTGAACTTCATCATCAACGCCGAGCAGGATGCGTTCGCGCAGCGCTTCGCGCGGATGCACGGCCCGTCGATCTGCGCGATCGCGTTCCGCGTCAAGGACGCCGCCTTCGCCTATCGCCGCGCGCTGGAACTTGGCGCCTGGGGCTTCGACAACAAGGCCGGCCCGATGGAGCTGAACATCCCGGCGATCAAGGGCATCGGCGACTCGCTGATCTATTTCGTCGACCGCTGGCAAGGCAAGAACGGCGCGGCCGCCGGCGAGATCGGCAACATCAGCATCTATGACGTGGATTTCGTGCCCGTGCTCGACGCCGAGGGCAAGCCCGTGCAATCGACGCCGAAGGGCCACGGCCTCACCTACATCGATCACCTGACCCACAACGTCTTCCGCGGTCGCATGAAGGAATGGGCCGAGTTCTACGAGCGCTTGTTCAACTTCCGCGAGGTCCGCTACTTCGACATCGAGGGCAAGTTGACCGGGCTGAAGTCCAAGGCCATGACCAGCCCCTGCGGCAAGATCCGCATCCCGATCAACGAGAGCAGCGACGACAAGAGCCAGATCGCGGAGTACCTGGACCTGTACCACGGCGAAGGCATCCAGCACGTGGCGCTGGGTACCGACGACATCTACGGCACCGTCGAGGGCATGAAGGACACGGGCGTCGTCTTCCAGGACACGATCGAGACCTACTACGACCTGGTCGCCAAGCGGCTGCCCGAGCACAACGAGAACCTCGAGGAGCTGCGCCGCCTGCGCATCTTGATCGACGGCGCCGCGCACCAGGGCGCGCCGCACGAGCTGCTGCTGCAGATCTTCACCAAGGAAGTGATCGGGCCGATCTTCTTCGAGATCATTCAGCGCAAGGGCAACGAAGGCTTCGGCGAAGGCAACTTCAAGGCGCTGTTCGAGAGCATCGAACTCGACCAGATCCGCCGAGGCGTGCTGAAGGCCGACGCTTGATCATCCCCTGACTCGGCCCGCCCGGTCCACCTCGCGGGGTGCGCTCAGGGCGGGCTCTTCGAGCAATTGCAACGCACGCTCGAATGCCTGCGGCTCGAACACCAGCTGCAGATGTCCGCGCGCCGGGAGGTGCAGGACACGGGCGCCGGGCAGGATCGCCGTCTCCGCCGGGAACACGATCTGGTCGCAGTGACCGTAGAGGCAATCGAAGTGACTGCCGAACTGCACCGGCTCATCTCGCGCCATCTGATTCAGCCATTCCGAGTCGCCTCGCATCTGTCGGGCGTTCTCGGTGGTGCCCAGCTTCGCCAGCAGGGTGCCGTGATGAGGCGTACCCAACGTCAGGATGCGGTGGATGCGATCGAAGGCATGGCCCTGGCTGCGCCACCAGGCGCGGGCGCTCAAGCCGCCCATGCTGTGCGCGACGATCAGCGGCGCCAGGCCGGTACGCTCCTGAAGCGAACGCATGGCCGCGTCGATCTGCGGCGCGTAGCGGTCGATCGAGCCGAACGCCGGTTCCTGCGTGATCGCGATGAAAGGGATGCCTCGCGCGCGCAACGCCTTCATCCAGCCGTTCCACATGCCTCGGTTGCAGTTGTAGCCATGCAGGAGCACCATGCCGCGGCGACCGCGCGCCAGCGCTGCCTCAGGCAGTAGATCAGGTTCCCGGTGCTCGGCCCACGGCTGATGCCAGCAGAACACCTTCGTCACGACGACGACCTCGCGCCACCAGGCTTGCAGCAGGTCCGCCAACGGCGCGGTGGGCAGCCCCGGTGCCGGCGGCACGACACGCAACACGAGGAAGTGCGGCAGCATCGTGAGCGGCGGTCCGAGCACGAACAGGGCCAGCATCGCGATGCCGATCCATGCCCCCCACTGACCAGCCACCCAGAGGGCCAGCAACGGACCGACGATCCAACGAATCAGGGAAAAGAGGCGCTGCAGCCGGCCGTTCATCCGGGCTCCTGGACAAAAGGTCGAGTGTAGAGGCGGGCTCGACCTGAGCTCCGCTTCGGAAAACTCTGAGATCAACGATCCCAGGCCTCGGAACGCCGGCGTTGTCCCTCACGTGACGAGCCTGCCTAGGGCATCCCCGCTACGACGAGGACGTGCCAGCCGCCAGCATCGGCAGTTCCTCCGGGGCCCACCCCGCCACACACCAAGAACGCGACGAGGAGACATGACCGCAACGCACACCGACAAGCCCTGGCTGAAGAATTATCCGCCCGGCGTTCCCGCTGAAATCCCCGTCGATGTCTACCCATCGCTGGTCGCCCTCCTTGAGGAGGCATTTCGAAAGCACGCCCGCCGTGACGCGGCAGCCTGCATGGATCAGCGCCTGACTTTCGCCCAGGTCGATGAACTCTCGTCTGCGTTGGGTGCCTGGCTGCAGCAGCTTGGCCTGTCCCGCGGCGCGCGGGTAGCCATCATGATGCCCAACGTGCTTCAGTACATGGTGACGATCGCCGCCATCCTGCGCGCCGGTTATGTCGTGGTGAATGTCAATCCGCTGTACACCCCTCGCGAGCTTGAACACCAGCTGAAGGACTCCGGAGCCGAAGCGATCGTCGTGCTGGAGAACTTCGCCAAGACCTTGTCGGAGGTCATCGACAAGACCCAGGTGAAGCATGTACTGCTGACCGGATTGGGAGACATGCTGGGTTGGTGGCGTCGGCCGCTGATCAACTTCGTGATCCGGCACGTGAAGAAGATGGTCCCCGAGTTCCGGCTGCCGCTCACCGGCGGCCGCACCGTCACTCGCTTCAATAAGGCGCTGGCAGAAGGTGCCGGCTTGTCGCTGAAGCCGGTTCAGGTGGGCGCGGACGACCCCGCCTTCCTGCAATACACCGGTGGCACGACCGGGCTGTCGAAGGGCGCCACGCTCCTCCACCGCAACGTCGTCGCCAACATCCTGCAGAGCGAGGCGTGGTTTGCGCCAATGCTTGGAAAGCTGGGCGACAAGCCATTGACCATCGTCTGTGCACTCCCGCTGTATCACATCTTCGCGCTGACGGCCTGCTACATGCTGGGCGCGCGCATGGGGATCATGAATCTGCTGATTCCCAACCCTCGCGATATTCCCGGCCTGATTGCTACCCTGCGCAACTACCGCGTGAACATGTTCCCGGCGGTCAATACGCTGTTCAATGCCTTGGCGAATGATCCTGCGTTCGCCAAACTCGATTTCAGTGAGCTGGTGATTTCGAACGGCGGCGGCATGGCGGTTCAGCAAGCGACTGCCGAGAAGTGGGCTCGCATCACCGGTTGTCCGGTCGTCGAAGGATATGGCCTCTCGGAAACCGCACCGGTTGCCACGATCAATCGACTCGACCTGGGGCAGTTCAACGGTTCAATCGGACTGCCGGTCCCGAACACGGAAATCGCCATCCGCGACGACGACGGCAACGATGTGCCATTGGGCCAGCGGGGTGAAATCTGCATCCGCGGACCGCAAGTGATGGCTGGTTATTGGAATCGCCCTGAAGAAACGGCCCAAGCCATCGGCCTTGACGGCTTCTTCAAGACAGGCGACATCGGCGTCATGGATGCAGAGGGTTTCACCCGCATCGTTGATCGCAAGAAAGACATGATTCTCGTCAGCGGATTCAATGTGTATCCCACTGAGATAGAACAGGTCGTCAATCTGCATCCCGGGGTCCTCGAATGTGCCGCAATCGGCGTACCGGATCAGCACTCGGGCGAAGCGGTCAAACTCTTTGTCATCAAGAGAGACTCGGCGCTTGCGGAAGAGGACTTGTCCGCCTATTGCCACAAGCAATTGACGGGCTATAAGCGTCCTAAATACATCGAATTCCGCGACGAGTTGCCGAAGACGAACGTCGGCAAGATTCTTCGACGCGAACTACGACAGTAGGCAACCCCAACAAACATTTTTGCAACGATGAGTCAGCCTGCTCCGCGCCCCCCCGGAATCACCGTCATGGAGCGGGGCTGGCTCTCTTCCAACAATATTTTGTTGCATGGGGCGACGGCTGAAGAGGGCGCTATCCTGGTCGATACCGGATACGCCTCCCATTCGGCGCAAACCCTCGCGCTAGTTGCCAATGCCCTTCGGCCACGAGAGGTTGTCCGCCTCATTGCCAATACCCATCTGCATTCAGATCATTGCGGTGGGAATCACGCGGTCTCAAAACGCTACGACTGCCCGATACTCATACCACCCGGCGAGTTCTCTGCCATAGCGCAGTGGAACGAGTCAGCCCTGAGCTACGTCGCTACCGGACAGCAGTGCGAGCAATTCAGCCCAGCCGGAAAACTGATCCCCGGCGACACGCTGCCACAAGGCTCCCTTGACTGGCAGATCCATGCGGCACCCGGGCACGATCCGCATTCAATTATTCTCTTCGAGCCTGAAAGCCGCACCTTGATCTCGGCGGATGCGCTTTGGGAACGCGGTTTCGGAATTGTCTTCCCGGAACTCGATGGCGATTGCGCATTCGCCGAGGTCGAATCAACATTGGCCGTCATCGAAGATCTTCAACCCAAACTTGTCATTCCTGGACATGGCGCGCCTTTCGAAGACCTTCAAACAGCCTTGAACTCAGCACGGGAGCGGCTTGAGTATTTCATGCGAAAGCCTGAAAGACATGCGTTGCATGCCGTCAGAGCCTTGACTGTTTTCCACATGTTAGAGGTCCGACAAAGCTCGCTGGAGGAATTGCTCACTTGGCTGCAGAGAACCCCGATTTTGATCAGCACTTGGCAAAGTTTCTTTTCTTCGACAACGCTCAGCGTGTGGACCAACCAACTCCTTCAGGAACTCGTGCGGGCCGGAGCGCTGCGACAAGACTCGAACACGATATACGCGCGAGGCGTCTGAATCGCCAAAGCGAATCAGAAAAGACAAAACCCCTCGATCATTGCTGATCGAGGGGTTTGGCGGTGTATTAGCCTGACGATGACCTACTTTCACACGGGAATCCGCACTATCATCGGCGCTGAGTCGTTTCACGGTCCTGTTCGGGATGGGAAGGGGTGGGACCGACTCGCTATGGTCATCAGGCTTGACTGGTTGGCTTGCTGACAGTGGTCAGCATGCCCAATTCGGTAGAGTCAAATCAGCTTTGGTTTGATTGCGTCTTCAAAGTTTGAAGAACGGTTTTGATCGTGGCAGGCCCGGTATTGGGGCTGCGCTTTGATCTGCGTGACCACTCACCTTGACGTTTTGAGTGTCAAAGTTATAGGGTCAAGCCGCACGGGCAATTAGTACTGGTTAGCTTAACGCATTACTGCGCTTCCACACCCAGCCTATCAACGTCCTGGTCTTGAACGACCCTTCAGGGGGCTCTAGGCCCCGGCAAGACTCATCTTGAGACGAGTTTCCCGCTTAGATGCTTTCAGCGGTTATCTCTTCCGCACTTAGCTACTCGGCGATGCCACTGGCGTGACAACCGATACACCAGAGGTGCGTCCACTCCGGTCCTCTCGTACTAGGAGCAGGCTCTCTCAATCTTGCAGCGCCCACGGAAGATAGGGACCAAACTGTCTCACGACGTTTTAAACCCAGCTCACGTACCTCTTTAAATGGCGAACAGCCATACCCTTGGGACCGGCTACAGCCCCAGGATGAGATGAGCCGACATCGAGGTGCCAAA